>Ga0213833_1000001_pt1 | contig 1800668 bp, 1617 predicted proteins | sample SWATP21_FD_160575 | JGI IMG/M metagenome (GOLD analysis project Ga0213833, IMG submission 160575) | Coastal seawater microbial communities from Marineland, Florida, United States - SWA TP2 #1 | ecosystem: Environmental > Aquatic > Marine > Coastal | place: USA: Florida | collected 2016-08-14 | reverse complement strand
TCGTACTCAACCCGGTGCGGGCCGGCGTGGTGAATGATGCGATCGATTGGCCCTGGAGCAGCCACCGGATGCTGCTAGGCCAAGTCGCCGCGCCGGACTGGCTGGAAACGGATTGGCTGCTGGGTCAATTCGGTCAAACCCGCCGTCGTGCGATTGCGGCGTATCGTGACTTCGTCCGGGCAGGTGTCGGATTGGATAGTCTCTGGAACGATTTGCGCCAGCAGATCTTTCTGGGCGGAGAGGGCTTTGTCGAAGCCATGCAGCGCCAGCTTCCACAGGGCGACCTCAGAGAGGTCCCACGCCTGCAACGGCGAGGGCCGGCACGTCCGCTGGCCGACTATGCGCGGGCCCAGAATCGAAACCAGGCGATGGCTGCCGCTTACCGATCGGGCGACTATACGATGAAGCAGATCGCCGACCATTTCGGGGTTCACTACGCAACGGTTAGTCGTGCTGTTCGACGCAGTGAATCAACCTGAGGGTGTCGTTTTGGAAGACCTGACCCCGTTCCTTGCGGTTATAGGGATTGGTGTTTCGGCGACGGGAGACTTGGGGGAATATACTGTCTTGTCATCCGGAATTGGTTATGACTTTGGGCCCGACGTATATGCTGGGTGGACGAAGTTTAACAAGGTGTATTCTTATGATGAATTGCCGGCTGTTTTTCCTCGGCCGGAAAGAATTAGGGGGCAGTATGAAGAGGCGATAAAAGTAATCGGAGGATGAAGAATTGGCGAGTGAGGTCTTATGTTATGCGAGTGTATATTTCCGATATGGAGCCTTTTTATTTGTTATAATTTTTAATTTTCTTTTGGCGCTGGGGTGGTTTAAGTTTAAGCCGCCACTTGAGTTGAATAGAAAGTACATTTTCTTCCCTTGGTTATTGATTTCCGACCTTCAGGGTCCTAAGGTGATTATTTTTATTGGGGTTGTGACTTTTTTTATTGGGGAGGTGCTTTGGGCTATTTTCTTGATCGGCGTGGAGCCTTTTCATGACTTTGTGCTTGCTTGCGACAAAGGGGGGGTTGGAATGACGCCTTGGCGAGAACGATAAAGGAAAAAGGGGTCGGAGCCAAAAGCGCGAAAACGCAAAAACGCGGAAAACGGGGTCAGGTCTTGCAATCCAACATATCGTCATTAATCTGGCGTCATGGCAAGACCTCTGCGCATCGAGTTAGCCGGCGGGTTGTATCACGTCACAGCGCGCGGTGATCGACGTGAGGCGATCTACGTTGACGACGCTGATCGCCTCGCTTGGTTAAAGCTGTTGGGCGACGGTTGCGATCGGTTCAACTGGCGTTGCCACGCCTATTGCCAGATGACCAATCACTGCCACGTCGAGCAATAGGGGACAGACCACAGTTTATGGAGCGATGGAGCACTGCCGGTGTCATCGACTCCAGAACGGTGAACACGCGGATGGCCACAGCAACGGCGGAACTGGCACCTTTGCGAGCTCCGAAGGTTTAACGTGGCGGGATCGTCTCCGCCTTGTGGTGTTCCGGCCCAACCATCTCCTGCGGCTTGAACGTGTCCGGACTCGCGGCGCGCCACCAGTGGCCGTAGGGAGTGGAGTCCGGGTCTTCGAGCAGGCTGTTTTCCTCGAGGAACGGATAAAGCTCTTCCAGTGAGACGAGTTCGTTCGGCTCGCGGCGCTGAAGGATGTGGTGGGGGTGAATTTCTCCCGGATGATCGAGGCCGGCGGCGGCGACCAGTTCGGCGAGTCGCTCGCGGGTCGAGTGCTGGAAGTTCGTGACCCGCGGCGCCTTTTCCGCGACGACGAGTCCGCGCTGGCGGCTGGCGTTTTGCGTGGCGACACCGGTCGGGCATTCGTCGGTGTGGCAGCGCTTGGTTTGCACGCAACCGATGGTGAGCATGAAGGCCCGCGCGGCGTTGCACCAGTCGGCGCCCAGGGCCATGTTCACGGCGATGGTGTAGGCCGAGTAGACCTTGCCGCTGGCTCCGATGCGGATGTCGCTGCGCAGCCCGCTGCCAACGAGGGCGTTGCGGACGAACAGCAGGCCCTCCCGCAGCGGCAGGCCGATGTGATCGGAGAACTCCTCGGGCGCTGCGCCGGTGCCACCCTCGGCGCCGTCGACGACGATGAAGTCGAGACGCTGACCGGTCGCGAGCATGGCCTTGCAGATCGCCAGCACCTCCCAGCGATGGCCCACGCAAAGCTTGATGCCCACCGGCTTGCCGCCGGAGTGCTCGCGCAGGGTGTCGACGAAATCCAGCAGTTCAAGCGGTGTGGAAAACGCCGTGTGGTAGGCCGGCGAGATGCAATCCTGGCCCATCGGAATGCTTCGCGTGGCGGCGATTTCCGCGCTGATCTTGGCCGCCGGCAGCATGCCGCCGTGCCCGGGCTTGGCGCCCTGGCTCAGCTTGATCTCGATCATCTTGACCTGATCACGACGGGCCTGTTCGGCGAATTGCTCGACGTCGAATCGGCCCTGGGCATCGCGGCAGCCGAAGTAGCCGCTGCCGATCTGCCAGACCAGGTCGCCGCCGTGCTTGACGTGGTAGGGGCTGATGCCGCCTTCACCGGTGTCATGGAAGAAACCACCCGTTTTCGCGCCAAGGTTCAGCGCTTCCAACGCCCGTGCGCTAAGCGCCCCGAAGCTCATCGCCGAGATGTTCAGCACCGATGCCGAATAGGGCCTTGTGCAGGCGGGCCCGCCGACGTCGACGCGGAAATCCGGAGACGGCGTCGGTCGCGGCACGATCGAGTGCGTGAGGAGCTGGTATTCCTCGTGATAGAAGTTGAGGTCGGTGCCGAACGGCTTGGCGTCGTTCGCCCGCTTGGCCCGCTGGTAGATCAGCGAACGCATGTTGCGGTTGTAGGGGCCGCCCTCGTGATCGCCCTCGACGATGTACTGCCGCAGAAACGGGCGCAGCCACTCGAACAGCCAGCGCATGTGTCCGATCAGCGGGTAGTTGCGCCAGAGCGTGTGACGCGTCTGCCACAGGTCGTAGATGCCGACGAGCGTCAGCGTCAACAGCGCGCAGAGCGCGACCCAGGGCGCCGGCCGGCCGGGTTCCGCCAATGTCCACGCCGCGGCGCCGAGACCCAGCAGGATCACGACCAGCAGCATGATGAAACGGGGCAGGGCGGCCAGCATCAGCAGCTCATCCGCTGGCGAGACGCGCATGCGCGCGCCTAGCTCGGCGGTATGCGGTCAGGAGGGTGACGGTGGCTCCTAGCCCCGGGCGACGGCGCCCAGGCGCTCCAGCGCCCGTTCCAGTGTCGGCAGGTCGGTGGCGAAGGACAGGCGCATGTGTCCGGGCGTGCCGAACGCGGTGCCTGGGACTAGCGCGACGCCGGCGTGCTCGATCAGGTACTCGCCCAGTGCCAGATCGTCCTTGACGTCGGGCAGGGCGTCGATCATGCCGCTGACATTCGGAAACGCATAGAAGGTGCCGTCGGATTCCAGGCAGGTCACGCCGGGCAGGGCGTTCAGACCGGCGACCACCGCGTCATGACGCTGCTTGAATGCCACCAGCATTTCCTTGACGCAATCCTGGCTGCCGTTCAGCGCGGCTTCGGAGGCCTTCTGCGAGATCGACGTCGGGTTCGACGTGCTCTGCGACTGGATCTTGCTCATCGCCTTGATCAGCGCGACCGGTCCGGCGGCGTAGCCGATGCGCCAGCCGGTCATCGAGTAGGCCTTGGACACGCCGTTGAGCACGATGGTCCGGTCGTAGAGGTCCGGCGTCGCGTTGAGGATGTTCGCGAACGGCTCCTCGGTCCACAGGATGTGCTCATACATGTCGTCGGTGGCGACGAACACGTCGGGATACTTGAGCAGCACCTCGCCCAGCGCCGCCAGCTCGGCCTTGGAATAGGCCTTGCCGCTGGGGTTGGACGGGCTGTTGAGCACGACCAGCCGGGTCTTCGGCGTGATCGCCGCTTCGAGCTGCTCGGCGGTGATCTTGAACGCGGCGTCCATCGTGGTCTCGATGACCACCGGCTTGCCGCCGGCCAGCAGCGCCATGTCCGGGTAGCTGACCCAGTACGGCGCCGGGATGATCACCTCGTCGCCATCGTCGATCATCGCCTGGCAGAGATTGAAGAAGCTCTGCTTGCCGCCACAGGAGACCAGCACCTGATCCGGCGTGTAGCTCAGGCCGTTGTCGCGCTGGAACTTGTTGACGATGGCGTCCTTCAGTTCCGGCGTGCCACCGACCGGGGTGTAGCGGGTGAAGCCCGCGTCGATGGCGTCCTTGGCCGCCATGCGCACATGCGCCGGCGTGGGGAAATCCGGTTCACCCGCGCCCAGCCCGATAATGTCCTTGCCCTGTCGACGCAGTTCGGCGGCACGCGCAGTGACGGCCAGGGTCGGGGAGGGCTTGATGCGTTGTACGCGCTCGGACAGTTTCAATGGACCGGCTCCAGGTCGGGTAAGAGGCGTGCGTATGATACGGCGCGGCCGGAACGGCACCAACCGTCCGGATGGCCGGTTTGTGTCAGGTTGGCGACGACGACGGGTTCAGTTCGATGCCGAGCCACGCAGGTGCTGCTCGATGCGCGCGAGCTGGTCACGGATTTCCGTCAGCAGCTCCGTGCTCGATGCGCCGTCGGATGGCGGTTGCGTGGCGGGGCCGTCGGTCACGCGATCGCGCTGCCGCAATGCCAGCGCGCGGAAGTCCTCGGTGTTCTCCAGGCCTATCAGGCGGACCAGCGCGCCGCCGCTGTCACTCTGGCCTGCGGTTTCCACACGCAGGCCCTTGAGCCCCAGGTGCCGCATCACCGGTCCCTGGAACGTGGCCAGATCGGTGATCTTCTCCAGCGGAATGCTCTTTTCCTCGCGGTTCCAGATGCCGCGATCGACCTGCAGCTCCCGCGTCGTCAGCACCACGTTGAGGGTTTCGAAGTAGCGGTTGTAATACCACCGGCAGATCGGCAGCAGGATCGGGATCAGCAGGATGCCGACCACCGAACCGACCAGCGAGATGACGAGCAGGAGCAGGTGGTAGCGGACCGCCCGCGGCGAGATCGCGGGGTTGCTCAGGACCTTGTTCGGCTCGTCCATGACGTGTTCCTCGGGTTGTCGGTGTGTCCGCGTTCAGCGTAGCCCAGCGCTCAGCATCCGTCGCGGCCGGGAACCTGCCCGGATGATCGGGCTCTACAGCGAAAGCCCACCCGGTCGAGCGCGTATCATGACCATTCAGCCTCTTTGCAGCATGCCGTGACCGACTCATTCGAACTCAAGGCGGACTGGGCGCCGGCCGGCGATCAGCCCACGGCCATTGGCCAGATGGTGGACGGCATCGAGAGCGGCCTGTCGCACCAGACGCTGCTGGGCGTGACCGGTTCCGGCAAGACCTATTCGATCGCCAACGTGATCCAGCAGGTGCAGCGGCCGACGCTGGTCATGGCGCCGAACAAGACCCTGGCCGGTCAGCTCTACGGCGAGTTCCGCGAGTTCTTCCCGAACAACGCGGTCGAGTACTTCGTCAGCTATTACGACTACTACCAGCCCGAGGCCTACGTGCCGTCGTCGGACACGTACATCGAGAAGGACTCGAGCATCAACGATCACATCGAGCAGATGCGCCTGTCCGCGACCAAGGCGCTGATGCAGCGGCGCGACGTGATCATCGTCGCCTCCGTGTCCTGCATCTACGGTCTGGGTGACCCGGAAAGCTACTTCCAGATGGTGCTGCATCTGGATCGCGGCGACCGGCTGGATCAGCGCGAACTGCTGCGGCGCCTCACCTCGATGCAGTACACCCGCAATGATCTGGAGCTGAAGCGCGGCACCTACCGAGTGCGCGGCGATGTGATCGACATCCACCCGGCGGAAAGCGATGAAGAGGCGCTGCGCGTCGAGTTGTTCGATGACGAGATCGAGAGCCTGTCACTGTTCGACCCGCTGACCGGCGAGGTGCGCGGCAAGGTGCCGCGTTACACGATCTTCCCGAAGACGCACTACGTGACCCCGCGCGAGCGGATGGTCAAGCTCATGGATCAGGTGCGCGACGAGTTGCGGGAGCGCCTGGCGCAGCTCCGAGAGGCCGGCAAGCTGCTGGAGGCCCAGCGCCTGGAGCAGCGGACCATGTTCGATCTGGAGATGATCCAGGAGGTCGGCTACTGCAACGGCATCGAGAACTACTCGCGCTACATCTCCGGCCGTGCGCCGGGCGAGCCACCGCCCTGTCTGTTCGATTACCTGCCGCCGGATGCGCTGCTGGTCATCGACGAGTCCCATGTCACCGTCCCGCAGGTCGGGGCGATGTACAAGGGCGACCGCTCGCGCAAGGAAACGCTGGTCGAATATGGCTTCCGGCTGCCGTCGGCGCTGGACAACCGGCCGCTGAAGTTCGAGGAATTCGAGCACCTCGCGCCGCAGACGATCTTCGTCTCCGCCACGCCCGGTCCGTACGAGGATGCCCATACCGGGCAGATCGTCGAGCAGGTGGTCCGGCCGACCGGGCTGGTTGATCCGCAGGTCGAGATCCGGCCGGTGCGCACCCAGGTCGACGACCTGCTCAGCGAGGTGCAGGTGAGGGCGGAGCGCGACGAGCGGGTGCTGGTCACGACGCTGACCAAGCGCATGGCCGAGGATCTGACCGACTACCTCCATGAACACGGCGTGCGCGTGCGCTACCTGCATTCGGACATCGACACGGTCGAGCGGGCTGAGATTCTCCGCGATCTGCGTCTGGGCGCCTTCGACTGCCTGGTCGGCATCAACCTGTTGCGTGAGGGCCTGGACCTGCCCGAGGTCTCGCTGGTGGCGATTCTGGATGCCGACAAGGAGGGCTTCCTGCGCTCCGAGCGGTCGCTGATCCAGACCATCGGCCGCGCCGCGCGCAACCTGCACGGCAAGGCGATTCTGTATGCCGACAGCGTCACCGATTCCATGCGCCGGGCGCTGGAGGAGACCGACCGTCGCCGGGCCAAGCAGATCGCCCACAACGAGGAACACGGCATCACGCCGCAGGGCATCCGCAAGGCCGTCGCCGATGTCATGCGTGCCGGATATGAAAGCGTGTCCGGTGATGCGGCCCTGCAGAAGATCGCGGAAAAACGCGCCGGTTACGAGGCGAAGGATCCGGCTGCGCTCGCGAAGCGGATCAAGCAGGTGGAGAAGGCGATGTACGAGGCCGCCGCGAATCTCGAATTCGAGACCGCGGCCAAGAAGCGCGACGAGCTGAACAAGCTCAGGGAAGCACTGACGGGGGCGGAGGTCGCCTAACCGGCTCCAAGCTGTTCCAGCGTGTCGAACGTGCCGCGGAGCGCATCGGGAATGCCGGCGGCGAATGTCTCGTCGATCGGAAAGCGCGGCATGCCGTGCTTGATCGCGATCCACAGCACCTCGGCTTGTTGGCGGTCCTTGCCCTTCTTGCGAGGATTTCGTGCGGGTTTGTCGGCAAGCCAGCGCTTGTGCAGCGCGAAATATCGGGGGTCAGGCACCGCGAGTCGGCACACGATCCCCCGCTGGCTGGTCACCACCTGGGTGACGGGCGAGCCGAGCACCAGCCAGTCCTGTTCGGGCAATGGAATGGGCCGAATCGATTCCTGCTTCGGGTACGTCGCAGCCAGGGATTGAGGTAGCAGAAATTCGACCTCGTACGCCATCCGGTTGCGGGCCTGGAACGGCCGTTCGGTGTTGACGGTGTAGGTGCTGTCGACCGCTTTCAGCGTGTCGAGCAATGGTGCGGTGGTGGCGATCGCCAGCGCCTCGCTGCCGGCCCAGGTGAGGTCGCAGTCTTCCGTGGCATCCAGGCCGGTGGCGAAGCGGTCCAGCGCTTCCAGCTCATATGCGCCCATTGCGTTGGTGCCGACCACCAGTACGGCGGGGCCCAGCAATTCCCGCCGGTCGCATTCGACCAGCACCCGCGCGGCGGCGTCGTGGATGCGGGGCAGCCGCAGGGCTCGATATTGCGCCGCCAGTTCCGGAAACCGGCTCTTGACGGTCTTGGCTCGCGCCTTCGCGGCTTCACGCTCGGGCATTTGCCGTGCCGCCACCGCTTCGGTCTCGGCGTTCCTGGGGCCGATGTAGGTCGCGTTACCCTTGCGGTCAATCACCCGGTACAGGTGGTCGCTGCCGTCGACGGTCTTCCATGTGAGCCGTCCGCCGTGGCGATGGAGTACGCGCTCCGCGGCAATCCACTCGTCATAGGCGACGTTGAGGTTGTCGAGCAGCCGGAGTTGTTCGTTTGAGAGTGGCACTATCCTTCACTTCGTAAATAATCGAAATGCAGGATAGTTCGTCGCGGAGGCGCCTTCAATGGCGGTTCCACGACAACGGGCGTGGCGGTTCGTGGTCGGACAGTGTTGGTGCCCCTGGCGCGCATGCCACTCGTGTTCCCGTCCGGATCATCGCCTTCAGGCGGCCTGCTGCTCGCTGGCGGCCAGCCGCGACAACAGTGGATCGATACGCTGGATGACGGACCGTTTGGCGCTGGTCTTGCGGTAGAACAGCCCCACCGAGCGGGTCGGAGCGGGCGCAGCCAGCTCCCGGTAGATGATCCCGTCGTCATCACGCACGGCCACGCGGGGCATCAGCGTAATGCCGGTGCCAGCCCGCACCATCTGTCGCAGGGTCTCCAGGCCGGTCGCGCGGACGTCCTGGTCCACCCGCATGCCGTGCTGCTGGCACACATCCAGCGCCTGATCTCGCAGGCAATGGCCTTCCTCCAGCAGCAGTAGCGGATAGTGAGCGAGCCGGTGGACATCGATGACGGGCTCCTCCGCCAGCGGATGGCCCGTGGGCATGGCGACCAGGAACGGTTCCTCGAACAGCTGGCGGCAGACCAGTGAGTCATCGTGGACCGGCATGGCGAGCAGGGCGGCATCGATATCTCCGCTGCGCAGCATGGCGACGAGGTGATCGGTCTTCTCCTCGACCAGTACCAGCCGCAGGTTTGGCAGATCCGTCTTGATCAGCGACACCAGCTTCGAGAACACGTAGGTCGCCAGCGTCGGAAACGCACCGATGCGAAACCGGCCCGACAACGGGTCCTGCGCGCTCATCGCGATCTCGCGAATCTGGTCAGTCTCGCGAAGGATGCGCGCCGCCGAGCGGATGATCGATTCGCCGACCTCGGTGGGCATGACCCGCCGGTTGGTCCGCTCGAAGAGCGCCACGCCCAGCCATTCCTCCAGCTTCTTGATCTGGCCGCTCAGTGTTGACTGGCTGACATGGCAGGCCTGCGCCGCTCGGCTGAAGCTGCGGTGCTCGGCCACGGCCAGCACGTACTGCAAATCCCGCGTGTTCATGTGCGTTTTTCCGGTATCGGCGATGCCGATGATTTCCATGGAGAAAACCTGTTGTACATCGATTTTACCGATAACTAAAGTTCCATCGTCGGGTTTTGACGATCTTGGATCAGCCCGGAGTTCGATCTATGAATGATTCTTAGGAGGCGGGAATGATGTCAGTAGCACTAAAAACCACGGCGCTGGCGGGCGTGGCCCTGGCGGTCGCCACGGCGGGAATGCAATCAACGGCGTACGCCGGCAGTGTGGAGGCGACGTCCAACCAGTTCTGGTGGCCGGAAACGCTCAACCTGACGCCGCTGCGTCAGCAGGCGCCGGCGTCCAATCCGTACGGCAACGATTTCGATTACGCGGAGGCGTTCGCCAGCCTGGACCTGGACGCCGTGAAGGCGGATCTCAAGGCCGTGATGACCACCTCGCAGGACTGGTGGCCAGCCGATTTCGGCCACTACGGTCCATTTTTCATCCGCATGGCCTGGCATAGCGCCGGCACCTACCGCACGGCGGATGGCCGCGGCGGCGCTGGCGGCGGGCAGCAGCGTTTCGAACCGCTGAACAGCTGGCCGGACAACGCCAACCTGGACAAGGCGCGGCGTCTGCTGTGGCCGGTCAAGCAGACCTATGGTCGCAGCATCTCCTGGGCGGATCTCATGGTGCTCGCGGGAACGGTTGCGATGGAATCCATGGGCTTCGAGACCTTCGGTTTCGCCGGTGGTCGCGAGGATGACTGGGAAGCCGATCTGGTCTACTGGGGGCCAGAGCAGAAGATGCTGGCATCGGACCGATTCCACGGCGACGGCAAGATCGAGGACCCGCTGGCGGCGACGCAGATGGGCCTGATCTACGTGAATCCCGAGGGGCCGAAGGGCAAGCCCGATCCGGTCGCGGCGGGCAAGGTGATTCGCGAAGCCTTTGGCCGCATGGCGATGAACGATGAGGAGACCGTCGCGCTGATTGCCGGTGGTCACACCTTCGGCAAGGCCCACGGTGCGACCAAGGGTGACTGTGTTGGTGTCGAACCGGCCGCCGCCGATATCGAGAAGCAGGGCTTCGGCTGGGAGAGCAGCTGCGGCTCCGGCAAGGGGGCGGATACCTTCACCAGCGGTCTGGAAGGCGCCTGGACGGCCACGCCGGCCCAGTGGACCACGCAGTACCTGGATAACCTGTTCAACTTTGAATGGGAGCAGACCACCAGCCCGGCCGGCCACATCCAGTGGGTACCCAAGAACGCCGATCAGCTGAAGTTCGTGCCCGATGCGCATGATGCCTCCAAGCGTCACGCGCCGATCATGTTCACCACCGATCTGGCGCTGAAGTTCGATCCGGCCTACCGCAAGATCGCGATGCGGTTCCGGGAAAAGCCTCAGGACTTCGAACTCGCGTTTGCCAAGGCCTGGTTCAAGCTGACTCACCGTGACATGGGCCCACGTGCCCGCTATGTCGGCAACGCCGTACCCGCCGAAGTCCTGCTGTGGCAGGACCCCGTGCCGCCGGTGGATCATCCGCTGATCGACGACAAGGACATCGCCAAGCTCAAGGCGGAAATCCTCGACACCGGTCTGACCATCCCCGAGCTCGTGCGCACCGCCTGGGCGTCCGCGGCCAGCTACCGCGGCACCGACATGCGTGGTGGCGCCAACGGCGCCCGCATTCGCCTGGCGCCGCAGAAGGATTGGGCGGTCAACAATCCCGAGGAACTGGCCAAGGTGCTGGCGACGCTGGAGAAGGTCCAGAAGGACTTCAACGGCGGCTTCTTCCGCAAGAAGCAGGTGTCCATGGCCGATCTGATCGTGCTGGGCGGGGCCGCGGCCATCGAGCAGGCGGCGAAGAACGCCGGCTACGAGGTGACCGTGCCGTTCACGCCGGGTCGAACCGACGCCACGCAGGCGCAGACCGATGTCGAGGCCTTCGCGGTGCTGGAGCCGAAAGCCGATGGCTTCCGCAACTACTACAGCACCGACAGCCGCCTGTCGCCGCCGGAAATGCTGGTGGATCGCGCCAGCATGCTGACCCTGACCGTGCCGGAAATGACGGTGCTGGTCGGCGGCATGCGCTCGCTGAACGCCAACGCGGATGGTGCCGGGCACGGCGTGTTCACGGCCAAGCCGGGGACGCTGAACAACGATTACTTCGTCAACCTGCTGAGTATGTCGACGAAGTGGACGCGATCGGCGAACACTCCCGGCCTGTACGAGGGGCGGGACCGCGCGTCCGGTGAACTGAAGTGGACGGCCACCATGGTGGATCTGATGTTCGGATCCAATGCCGAACTGCGTGCGGTGGCGGAAGCCTACGCCTCCAGTGATGGCGGCGAGCTGTTTGTCCGCGACTTCATTGATGCGTGGACCAAGGTGATGACGCTGGATCGCTTCGACATGGAAGCGGCGTGACACGCCAGGTTCCCGTCGGGGTCGCGGCTGTGCGCTGAACGCCGGCCAGCGACCAGCAAGTGATGGCAGGGCGGGGTCGTGCATTCGTGCACGACCCCGTTTCTGTTTTCCGTGATCGGTTCCGGCCGAAACTTCGCGCATCGCGGGCTCGCCGCGATTCCGGCGAATGTGCTAAACCCATGGCCTCAAGTCATGGTCATGGCGACGGGTCCTGTCCGGTCTGCCGAGGGGAACGAGGGTGAAACAGTCCGGCTGGATGGCGGTGCTCACATGGGCGTGTCTGATCTTTGCGGCGACGCCGGCAACGGCGCAGAGCGATCTGGTTCCGCGCACGCGGATGGCGCCCGCACCGTTCACCGCGGAGCAGGTGCGTGAAGCCTGTCCGGAGGGAAGGCGGCTGGTCGTCAGGATCGCCGGGCCCGCCGGCACCTACCGGATCCAGACCACCGAGTTCACCAAGGTGAGCGAGAGCACCGCCTGGTTCACGGTCACGAACCTGGACGAGAGAGGGCGGCGAACCGCCGCGATCAGGCGGTATCGGTCGAGCTGGGGTGAGTTTCTTCGCTACGACGACTTTCCCGCGGAACGGACGCGCACGTACACAAAAACCGTCAGGACGGCGCTGGGGCGGTATCGGATGAAGGTCTATGAAGTCACGGACCCGACGCCCCGGGCACTGGTGAAGGTCTACTACTTCGCCGAGTCGCTCCCGGGTCCGCCGCTGCGGGTCACCGTGCGTGAAGACGGCGGTGAGGAGTTTGTGTTGATGGAAATGATCGAGCGCAGCCAGGGACGTCCTGATTGATCCACGCCGCAACTTGACGGTGCCAATCAATCAGGGGCTCCCAGGCCTGTCCGAGTGTCCGGATGACCTGGTAAAAGTGTCCGGACAGGTGTCCGCGGACACTTTTCTTCGAACAAGAAAATATAAATAATTCAATAAAATCAATAAATTATAGATTTCAAAAAGTTGGTACACCGGTTGCGCTAAAGAATCACGAGACTTCCTTGTGAGCTTTCCGATGCGTAAACAGAATGTGTTCCTGATCGCCGGCCTGATGAGTGTGGCCATTCCCTGCCTGGCCGCCATGCAGTCCTCCTTGCTCGGTGGGTCGGTCACGGAGAGGCCCGCTGGCACGGACCAGCCGATTGATGTCGACGCCGAACTGCGGCAGCTGGCCACGGCGGATCGCTACTCGTCCGAGCTGAACGAGTCGCTGCAGGCCCGGCTGGATCGCAAGATTGCCGACCAGAGTCGGAATCTGCTGAGTGGCCTGACCACCTCCGTGGAGACCGTAAGCCTGCGCCGCGATGCCCGTCAGTTCGCCGCGGGTGACGGCGCCGTTCACTGGGATTCCGAGGAACCCTGCGACGAAGAGACCGCCGCGTCGGTGGATGCGCCGACTCAACCGGACGCCACGGACACGCTTGAGCAGAGCTGCTCCGATGACGGCTGCCTCTATCTGTAGTGGCCGTGACGGGAGACGATCGGATGTTCCGTGACACCAGCGGGCAGGACCGGGTGCTGGACACCGGTTCGACGTGGACACGCTGGCGCTGGCCGTTGATCGGCGGCGGAGCCGCCATCGCGCTGCTGGTCTGGCTGTTGCCGGGATATGTTCGGCTGTGGTCGGCGGAGCAGTCGGTGAGCCTGTCGCGCGTGTCCATCGCCGTTGTTGAACGCGCCCGCTTCGAACGTGACATCGCGGCGGATGGCCGCGTGATCGCCGCCGTCAGTCCCAGCCTTTACGCGGCGGCATCGGGCACGGTGCATTTTGATGTGAAGGCGGGCCACCAGGTCGAGGCCGGGCAGGCGGTGGGGACGCTGGAAAGCCCCGAGCTGCAAAGCGAACTGGCCAGGGAAAAGGCGCAGTTGCAGGCGCTGACCGCCGACTACGAACGCGCGCGACTGGATGTGCGCCAGCAGGCCGTGCTGGCGGACGACGCCTTGCAACAGGCGCAGGTCGATCGAGACGCCGCCGCGACCGAACATGCGCGCATGACCCAGGCCTTCGAGCTGGGCGTGACGCCCGAAATTGAATTGATGCGCACCGATGCCGCGTTGCGCAAGGCCGAATTCGCGCTGGTCCGCGCGAAATCCGAGCGCGCGCTGCAGCGCGAGGGGCAGACCTTCGACGTGGATGCGAAGCGCCTGGCGCGCGACGCACAGGCACTGATCGTCCAGGAACTGGCCCGTCAGGTGGAGTTGCTGACACTGCGATCGCCGGTGTCGGGGCAGGTGGGTCAGCTGCTGACCACCGACCGCGCCTTCGTGGTCAAGGATGCGCCGCTGATGACCATCGTCGACCTGTCGGCGCTGGAGGTCGAGGTGGCGGTACCCGAAAGTTTTGCCCGCGATCTGGCGGTCGGGATGCCTGCGCGCATCCGCGGCAATGGCCAGCACTACGACGGCGAGGTCAGCGCGGTGTCGCCCGAGGTCGTCAGCGGCCAGGTCACCGCCCGCGTCCGCTTCGCCGACGCGCCGCCGCCCGGCCTGCGCCAGAACCAGCGCCTGTCCGTGCGCGTTCTGCTCGATGCGCGCGATGACGTGCTGATGGTGGATCGCGGCCCCTTCCTGGAGGCCGGAGGTGGCCGGGTGGCCTATGTGGTCGCCGGCGACGTGGCCGAGCGCCGCGCCATCCGTACCGGCGCGGTCAGCATCGACAAGGTCGAAATACTCGACGGGATCAGCGCCGGCGAGCGGCTGGTGATCTCGGGAACCGACAGTTTCGACGACGCCCAGCGCGTCGTCCTCAGTGATTGAATCAACCGGAGCCGCACATGCTCAAGATGACCCATCTGTCCAAGGCATTTCGCACGGACATCGTCGAAACCTTTGCCCTGCGGGACTTTTCCATCGAGGTGCGGGAGGGCGAGTTCGTCGCTGTCACCGGGCCGTCGGGTTCCGGCAAGACCACGTTCCTCAACATCGCCGGCCTGTTGGAGACACCTACCGGCGGCACCTACGAGCTGGACGGGCAGAATGTCAGCGCGCTCGGCGACCACCAGCGGTCGAGAATCCGCAACGAGAAGATCGGCTTCATCTTTCAGGCCTTCAACCTGATTCCCGATCTCAACGTGTTCGACAATGTCGACGTGCCGCTGCGTTATCGCGGGATGAAGGGCGGCGAGCGCAAGCGCAGAATCGAGGAGGCGCTGGAGCGGGTCGGTCTGTCGGCGCGGATGAAGCACTATCCGGCGGAGCTGTCCGGCGGGCAGCAGCAGCGCGTTGCGATTGCACGGGCCCTGGCGGGGCGGCCGAAGCTGCTGCTGGCGGACGAACCCACCGGCAACCTGGACACGCAGATGGCCCGCGCGGTGATGGAGCTGATCGAGGAGGTCCATCGCGATGGCGCCACCATCGTCATGGTCACGCACGATCCGGAGCTGGCGGCGCGGACCCAGCGCAACGTCCACATCGTCGACGGTCAGGTGGTGGACATCGATGCCGCCGAGCCGCGGTTCACCGCTGTGGCCGGAGGCTGACGCCATGTTCCGCTACTACGCGTGGCTGGCCGTGCGCGGCCTGCGCCGCAATCCGGTGCTGACCGGCCTGATGGTACTGGCGATTGGCATCGGCATCGGCGCCAGCGTCACCACCATTACCGTGCTGCATGTGCTCTCCGGCGATCCGTTGCCGTCCAAGAGTGACGTGCTGTTCTATCCCCAGGTTGATCCCGAGGATGCCACCCACTACCAGCCTGGCGACCAGCCGCCCGACCAGCTTACTTACGTGGACGCGATGAATCTGCTGCGGGATGCCCGGGGCAAGCGTCAGGCGGCAATGAGCGGCGGCGGGGCGGTGCTGGTGCCGGATCAGGCCGGGGTGGACCCCTATGTGGTCGAGTTGCGCTACTCCACCGCGGATATCTTCGGGTTGTTCGACATTCCGTTTCTCCATGGCAGCGGCTGGACCGCCGAGCAGGACGAGGCCCGCGAACGCGTGGTGGTGCTGTCACGGCGTCTGAATCAGCGTCTGTTTGGCGGGGAGAACAGCGTCGGGCGTGAAGTCAGGCTCAGTTCCAACCGCTTCCGCGTGATCGGTGTCATCGACGAGTGGCGCCCGAACCCGCATTTCTACGATCTGACTACGGGGCCCTACGCGGATTCCGAGGAGGCATATCTGCCCCTGGAAACCTCGATCGACCTGGACATGGGACGCAATGGCGACATGTCCTGCTTCGGCAGTGAGCGCATGTCACCCGAGGAGCAGCAGCGCTCCGGCACCTGCATGTGGTTGCAATACTGGGTCGAGCTCGAATCACCGGATGCCCGGGCCGACTACGAGCGCTACCTGGCGAACTACAGCGAGCATCAGCGGGAGATCGGTCGCTTCGAGCGGTCGTTCAACGGACGCCTGCACAGCGTCATGGAATGGTTGGACTACAAGCGGGTCGTGCCTGATGACGTGCAGCTGCAGGTCTGGATCGCGTTCGGCTTCCTGGTCGTGTGCATCGTCAACACCATCGGCCTGATGCTCGCCAAGTTCCTGCGACGCGAAGGCGATATCGGCGTGCGGCGTGCGCTGGGCGCCACGCGGCGTTCGGTGTTCACCCAGTACCTGCTGGAGGCCGGGATGATCGGAGTCGGGGGTGCCGTGGTTGGCCTGTTGCTCAGCCTGGTCGGGCTGGCGGCGGTTCGCATGCAGCCGGTGGACTATGCCGGGTTCGCGCGGCTGGATCTCTCGATGTTTCTGATGGCCGTTGGCTTGTCGCTGGCCGCCAGCCTGATCGCCGGGTTGCTACCCGCGTGGCAGGCCTGCCGGATTGCGCCGGCGCTTCAACTCAAGACCGAATAAGGAACTGCGTCATGGAGATTCAACCGATCCTGAAATCCCTGCGTCGCCAGAAGACCGCGGCGATTCTCATCGCGTTCGAAATTGCACTGGCCTGCGCCATCATCTGCAACACCCTGTTCGTGATCGTCGCGCGCATGGACCGCATGCAGATCGACAGCGGCATCGCCGAAACCGAGTTGCTGCGGATTCGCACGGCCACGCTGGATGACCCGGTCGACAAACCGTTACGTACGGCGGAAGACCTGGCCGCGCTGCAAGCCGTTCCGGGTGTGGTCGACGTTGCGGCGGTCCAGCAGGTTCCGTTCGGGAACTCCTCCTGGAACTCCGGCGTCGCCGTGGAGCGTGGGGCGCCGCCCGTGGTCGGGGCGACCAATTATTTTGACAACGGCAATCTGGTGGAAACGCTGGGCTTGAAGCTCGTCGCCGGGCGCGATTTTCAGCCGGAGGAGTACATCAACTTTCAGGATTTGTTCAGCACCGACGAAACCTTCGTTGGCATGGCGATCATCACCCGGGCTCTGGCCGACCGCCTATGGCCGGGCGAGCCGGCGCTGGGCAAGGCGTTTTACACCGATACCGATCCCATTCGCGTGATCGGCATCGTCGACACATTGATCCGACCGTCGTTCGGTGATCCGGGCGATGCGCCCATGAGCGTGATTTATCCGGTGCGCCATGCGCCGGGTCTGGAATACCTGCTCCGGGTGCGTGGTGCCGAACCCGATGCCGTGCTCAAGCAGGCGGAGGTGGCGCTGCGCGATGTCCACCCGGGGCGCCTGATTCTCCATGCGAGCAGCTTCGTGGAGATGCGTGAGCGTTTCTTCCGCGGTGACCGCGTGATGGCGATGCTGCTGATCGGGGTCATCGTCGCGCTGTTGATCGTCACCGCGCTGGGCATCGTCGGGCTGGCGAGTTTCTGGGTGCAGCGGCGGCGGCGGCAGATTGGTGTCCGGCGGGCGCTGGGCGCGACGCGGGGCGCGATCCTGCGGTACTTCCAGCTCGAGAACTTCCTGATCGTCACCGCCGGTGTCGCCGCGGGCATGTTTTCCGCCTACGGAGTCAACGCCTGGCTGATGCAGCACTACGAGCTGGAGCGCCTGCCGCTTTACTACCTGCCGGTGGCGGCGGTGAGCCTCTGGGTGCTGGGTCAGTTATCGGTTTTGCAGCCGGCGCTGCGGGCGATGCGGGTGCCGCCGGCGCTGGCGACACGGGCATAGAACCGCGATCGATGGCAGGCTTTCCGGCGCCAACCGGCGAGCAAGCTCAAGAGACCAATGTCCACCGTACTGATCATTGACGACAATCCGGGTGTCTGCGAGGCGCTGAAGCTGCTGCTGTCGCTGCGCGACATCCGAGCGATCACCGCGCATTCGCCGGACGAGGGCCTCGCCGAGCTGGCGCGGGCCAGCGTCGACCTGGTGATCCAGGACATGAATTTCACCGAGGACACGACCTCAGGCGAGGAGGGCGTGGCGCTGTTCCGTGTGATCCGTCAGCGTCATCCCGATCTGCCCATCATCCTGCTCACGGCCTGGACGCATCTGGAATCCGCGGTGGAACTGGTCAAGGCCGGCGCCGCCGACTATGTCGCCAAGCCCTGGGATGACGCCAAGCTGGCGACCACGGTGGAGAACCTGCTCGAGCTGTCGGAGAACGCACAGGAGGTTTCCCGCTATCGCCGGGAGCGCCGGGAGCGACGGGCCTCGCTGGAATCGCGTTATGACCTGCGCGGCATTGTCTATGCCTCGGAGTCCACGGAGCGGGTGGTCGAGCTGGCCTGCCAGGTTGCGCGGGCCGCGCTGCCGGTGCTGATCACCGGGCCCAATGGCGCCGGCAAGGAACGCATCGCCGATATTGTCCACGCCAACTCGCCGGTGCGCGACGGGCCGTTCATCACCGTCAACTGCGGGGCGCTGCCTTCCGAGCTGATCGAGGCGGAATTGTTCGGGGCCGAGGCCGGGGCCTACACCGGGGCCAATCGCGCGCGTCCGGGACGATTCGAGGTGGCCGACGGCGGCACCCTGTTCCTCGACGAGATCGGCAACCTGCCACTGTCCGGTCAGGTGAAGCTGCTGCGGGTCCTGGAGACCGGGAAGTTCGAACGTCTTGGGGCGTCACGCACCCAGTCGGTGAAGGTGCGGGTGCTCAGCGCGACCAACGCCGACCTGTCGGCGATGATCGCCAACGGCAGCTTCCGGGAGGATCTCTATTACCGGCTCAACGTCGTCGAGATCCGTCTGCCGCCGCTTGCCGACCGACGCGATGACATCGTGCCATTGGCCGAACATTTTCTCGGCGACGAGGCAATTCTGTCCGACGAGGCGAGGGACGCCCTGGTCCGGCATCGCTGGCCGGGCAATGTCCGCGAACTGCGCAACGCCATCGAGCGGGCGCGGTTGCTGTGTCAGGATGGCGTGGTCCGTCCGGAGGATCTGAATCTGCCCGTGAACGTCCAGCCCGCCGCCCGCAATCTCGACGAGCCCGATCGCGAGGCCATCCAGGCCGCGCTGGACGCGGCGGGAGGCACCGTGAGTCGCGCGGCGCGCTCGCTGGGTTTGTCCCGGCAGGCGCTTTACCGCCGCATGGACCGCTTCGGTCTGGCCCCGGACTAGATCCCGATTCTCACCGAGCCCGACCGATGAAGACGCGCGTTCTGTCCCTGGAGGGCAAGCTGGCCGTGCTGCTGTGCGCGGTGTTCCTCGCGGGCGCTCTCGGCGGCATCGTCGGGGTGCGCCAGTTCGGGGATGCCGGGCTGACGCTGCTGGTTGGCGTCGTTGCCGGGATGGTGCTGGGCGCGATTCTGGCGCGGCAGGCCGTCGGGCGCGTGCGGCGACTCATCCGCGCATTGCAGGGTGCGGTCGCCAGTTACCGCGACGGTGATTTCAGCATTTCCACCACCGAAAGCGGCGGCGACGAGCTGTCCGACCTGGTCTCACTCCACAACGAACTGGGCCGGACGCTGCGCGAGCAGCGCCAGCATCTAGTCCAGCGCGAACTGCTGCTGGACACGGTCGTGCAGAACACGCCCGTGGCTCTCGTACTCAGCGACACGTCGGGCCGCGTGGCCTACGCCAACATGGCGGCCCGGCAGCTGTTCAACAACGGCAAGAGTCTGGGCGGACTCGATTTCCAGCAGGTGCTCTCCGCGCTGCCGGACGTCGTGGGCGAAGCAGTCGCGGCGGGCGAGGACAGCCTGTTCAGCCTGGACATGGAGGGCGGCGAGGAGACATTCCACATCTCGCAGAGAGGGTTCCGTCTGCAGGGCCGTCCGCATCGCCTGTACCTGTTCCGGCGGATGACACGGGAGCTGTCGCGCCAGGAAGTCGCGACGTGGAAGAAGGTGATCCGGGTGCTCAGCCACGAGCTCAACAATTCGCTGGCGCCGATTTCATCCATGGCGCATTCGGGCGGCGAGCTGGTCCGGCGCGGAAACACCGAGTCATTGTCGGGGGTCTTCGCGGCCATTGGCGAACGTGCCCGTCATCTGCACGAATTCATCGCCGGATACGCACGTTTCGCCAAACTGCCGACGCCTCGGGTCGAGCGGGTGGAGTGGGACGATCTCGTGCAGTCGCTGGCCGGGCATGTGGAGTTCCGCGTGGCCGGCAAGCTGCCTGACACACCCGCCTGGCTGGATCGTGCGCAGATCGAACAGGTGCTGATCAACCTGCTGAAAAACGCCCACGAGGCAGGCAGCCCGGCCGAGGCGGTGGAACTTCAGGTGACGCGTACGGGGAAGGACGTCTGCATCGATATTTCGGACCGGGGGAGTGGCATGAACGAGACGGTACTCGCCAATGCCCTGTTGCCGTTCTACTCCACCAAGCGGAGCGGGACCGGGCTGGGTCTGGCGCTGACACGCGAGATTGTCGAGGCTCATGGAGGGCGTCTGCAGCTGTCCAATCGCGCCAACGGAGGGCTGCGGGTCAGAATCCACATTCCGGCCGCGCCGGGCCAGTAGGACTTTCCGGTCTCCACGACCGGTGACCGATCAAGTTCGACGCCGCGCATTGGTTCTGGGTCGAGCTGGAGTCGCGTGTCCTGCGTCTTCGCGCAATACCCCATGACCGCGCCGCGGGCGCGACGTGGTTCGTCCTCAGCGACAAACCGGAAAACCGCCGCGGGCGTCGAGATGAAAATGATCGGCGTGGGCCTCGTTGTGCGCCGGCCCCAGCGTCGTCGAGAACAGGTCGCAGGCGCCGTCGTGCACCTGTCCGAGAAAGCGGGCTCCGGCTTCGTCACCGACCCAGTGCGAGGCGACGGTGATCCGGTCTCCGTTGTCCAGGCGAAAGCCGGCGACGTCCCAGGCATTGGCCAGCGCGTGTTCGCTGCGGCGACCGGTGGCCCGGTTATCGATGTTGCGGCAGGCATAGGAGCCGTAGTGGTCGATGCGGCGCACCTCTGCACTCAGGGTGTTGCGTGCAGCCGGCTGGACCACGTGGCGCTGCCACAGGGCGATGGACGCCGCCAGGCGGCAAGTCGTGCTGAATGGGGCCGTGTAGGCCACCGGGCCGCCATCAATCCGCACGGCGTCGAAGAACCCGCAACCGTCTCCGGTGGACCGGTCCTCCAGCGGTTCGAAGCGCAACGCGGTTTGCCGCAGGAAGCGGAGACAGGCTTGCGGATCATCGTCGAACCGCCCGAGTTTGTACCCGGTCAGCCAGTTGGGCGCCGTGGCGGGCGACAGCGGCGTCCAGGGCAGGTGACGGTCCGGGAGTCGCAGGCCGGATCGCCAGGCCAGGACGGCACAGAGCGCGAGCAGCAGTAGAAGCAGAGACCGGCGCATGTCCCGATTGGACCGCGCCGTGTCGGAATTGCTCAGTCCGACAGCGTCCGCACTCCGGTCAGCGACTCCGATACGCTCCACAGCCGCTCACCAATGATCGGGTCGCGGGCCTGCTTGCGGCAGCCGACCTTGGTCGGATAGCCACGCATCTGCTGCAAGCCGCCGGGGCCGATGTAGTCACCGCTGGCGACCGCATCGGCGGTGGCGGCGTAAAGCGTGGGCAGGGCGCCCATCTTCGCCGGCTGGCCGATCACGGTGTTGCCGATGCGCATGACCAGCTTTTCGATCAGCGACTTGCGCTGTTCGGCGGCGACGAATTGCAGGTTGGTCGACGCGTAGCCGGGGTGTGCACCGGCGACGAGGATGTTGCGTCTTGCCGCGATCATTCGTCGCGACAGCTCGAACATGAACGTCAGGTTGGCGAGCTTGCTGTCGCCATAGGCCTGCCAGCGCTTGTAGCGTCGCTTTTCCCAGGCCAGGTCATCGAAGTTGATCCCCGGCGTCCAGCGATGGGCCATGCTGGCTAGGCAGACGATACGCCCTCCGTCATTGATCTGGTTCAGTAGCAGCCCGGTCAGCGCGAAGTGGCCGAGATGGTTGGTGCCGAACTGCATCTCGAAGCCATCGGCCGTCTTCGAGTAGGGCACGGCCATGACGCCGGCGTTGTTGATCAGCAGGTCGATCGTGGTGTCGCCGAGACCGGCGGCGAAGCCGCGCACCGAGTCCAGGCTGGCCAGATCCAGCGGCGCGAACTCGATGGCCGGTTCGGTCAGTTCGGAGCGCAGCGCATCCATTGCCTGGCCGGCCTTGGATTCGCTGCGACAGGCCATGATGACGCGGGCGCCCGCCGCCGCGAGGGCGCGGGTCGTGTAACAGCCGAGGCCGCTGTTGGCGCCGGTGACGACGGCCGTCTTGCCGGCCAGTGATGGGATGTCCGATTCGGTCCAGTGCGTCATGCGAGCCTCGGTAGTGAGCAGGGGCGTAGACCTATCACGATCTACGCCCCCGACGCATTGGCCCTTGGCGGTCAGGTCGCGAACTGGGCCTTCATTGCATCGACGAACACGCCGAACTGTTCGGCAGGCAGATCGTTGATGCCGGCCGCGGCGGCCCGACCACCACCGGTCGGGAATTGTCGGCACAGCTCGTCGGCGCCGGACTTGCGGTTCAGCGGTGCGCGCACGCTGATCAGGTAGTTGCCGTTGGCCTTTTCGGTCAGCACCGCGTGGGCCCGGTCCGGCGAGGCATTGGCGAGCGAGTTGCCGAACACGCCGGACACGCGCCGTGCCCAGGGTTCGTTGGGCAGGATCAGGAAGGCGGCATCGTCGTTGGACACCGGCTCCAGCGGCGTCGATTCGGCGCTGGCCATGTCGGCCTTGTAGCCGGCGATCAGTGTCTGCGAGGTTTCCGGTGCGTCCGCCAGAAAGGTCAGCGGCGAGCGATGCTGCACGGCCTCGCGATACAACGCCTCCGGCGTGAAGTGCAGGTCGTCGAGACTGGAACCGTAACCGTTGTAGTTCATCGCGATGCCGAGCTCTTCGAGCTGGTCGAGTTCCTCATCGCTCAGCTCGGTCTGCTTCGCCAGCGTGCGTGCGCTCACCGACAGGTTGTCCCCGAAGGCGCCGACCAGCGCCCACTCGATGAACTGGTTCTTCAACTCGCCGTTGACCAGCAGGCTGGTGCAGACGTCCGATGCGGTGTTGATGTGCGCGGTGAGCTTCGGGCTGTCAGGAATCTCGCCGGCGTAGTGGTGATCCACGTAATGCACCGTGGCACCCGCATCGAGAATGCGCTGGATGTCGTCGCGGTTCTTGTCCAGCGATACGTCGAGCACGGTGACGCGGTCGCCCGCGCCGGCCTCGATGCGTTTCGCCAGGCCGATGTCGCGCTTGACGCCGGTGATCAGCGTGGATTCACGCGGCTCGGCCAGCCGGAGCTGGACGAGCGCGCAGACACCATCGGCATCGCCGTTGAAGGCATCAAAATCAGCCATTTACTGGGTGCTCTGATAGTAGTCCATCAACACTTTGGCCACTTCCGGACGCGAGAATTCCGGCGGCGGCGCCATGCCCTTGCCGAGCATCTCGCGAACCTTGGTGCCGGACAGCAGCACGAAGTCTTCCTTCGAGTGGTCCGGGGCTTCGCGCATCATCACGACCTTGTCCAGCTTCTTGGAGTAGGCGGTGTGGTCGGCTTCGAAGATCTCGATTTCCAGCGCGCCGGCCGGGACCTTGTCCTGGAAGATGGTCTGGGCGTCGAAGGCGCCGTAGTAGTCGCCGACACCGGCGTGGTCGCGGCCGACGATCAGGTAGTTGGCGCCCATGTTCTGGCGGAACACGGCGTGCAGTACGGCCTCGCGCGGGCCGGCGTAGAGCATGTCGAAGCCGTAGCCGGTAATCATCACCGTGTTCGGCGGGAAGTACTGGTCGACCATGGTGCGGATGCAGTTGTCGCGCACGTCGGCCGGGATGTCGCCCTTCTTGAGCTTGCCCAGCAGCATGTGGATGACGATGCCATCGGCGCCCAGGCGTTCCTGCGCCATGCGGCAAAGCTCCTCGTGGGCGCGGTGCATGGGGTTGCGGGTCTGGAAGGCGACAACCTTGTTCCAGCCGCGCTCGGCGATCTCGTTGCGAATCTGAACGGCGGTGCGGAAGGTGTCCGGGAAATCGGCGGCGAAGTAGCTGAAGTTCAGCACCTGGATCGGGCCGGAGAGCAGGGTGTTGCCCAGGCTCAGGAAGGTGGAGACGCCCGGGTGGTCGCCGTCCAGCGTGCCGAAGATTTCCTCGGCCATGGCCTTGAGTTCGTCATCGGAGACGGTCTCGATGGCCTGCACGTCCATGACCGCCAGGATGGGGTTTCCGTCGACGTTGGGGTCGCGCAGCGCCAGCTTGCCGGTTTGCACGTCGGTGGCCTGGGTCAGGTTGACGATCGGCACCGGCCAGAACAGGCCGTCTGCGGTTTTCATGTCCTTGGCGACGGACAGGGCATCGGCCTTGTTCATGTAGCCCGTCAGCGGGTTGAAGTAACCACCGGCCAGCATCACCGCGTTGGCGGCTGCGGCGGAGTTCAGCAGCAGGCTGGGCAGGGTTTCGGCCTCGGCCAGCAGCGCGGCGCGGGCCGCATCGTCTTCAACGTAAAGCGGGTTCAGCGTGTCGGAACCGTGAGGTTTGATCATCGGTGTCGTCCTTGTTGGATTCGGTGAATTCGGAGTGGCGGGAAGGGCCGATCAGGCTGGCAGCACGCCGCGCGCCTTGAGCAGGTCCAGCACGGCGATGACTTCCTCTTCCAGGCTCATCTCGTGGCTGTTCAGCACCAGCTCCGGTTTCTCGGGAGCCTCGTAGGGATCGCTGATGCCGGTGAAGTTCGGGATCTCGCCGGCGCGGGCCTTCTTGTAAAGCCCCTTGGGGTCGCGCTCCTCGGCGACTTCCAGCGGCACGTTGACGTAGATCTCGATGAAATCCATGTCGTCGGATTCGTGCATTTCGCGGACCAGGTCGCGGTCGGCGCGGTACGGGCTGACGAAGCTGGACAGCGCCAGCACGCCGGAATCGACAAACAGCTTGGCGACCTCGCCGATGCGGCGGATGTTCTCGGCGCGGTCCTCGGCGGAAAAGCCGAGGTTCTTGTTGATGCCGTGGCGCACGTTGTCGCCATCCAGGCGGTAGACCAGGCGGCCCTGCGCGAACAGCGCCTTCTCCAGCGCAACGGCGACGGTGCTCTTGCCGGAACCGGAAAGGCCGGTGAACCAGATCGTCGCGCCTTTCTGGCCGAGGAGCTTGTTGCGGTCGCCCCGGGTGACGTCGCCGTCGTGCCAGGTGATGTTGGTCGCCTTCTGATCGCTCATGCGTGTGCTGTCCGCTGATGGGTGGGGAGGCGCAAGTTTAGGCGGATTCGAGACATTCTAAAAATAGATAAATAAGATACGTGCCATGCAGAAAATAAAAGCTTTGTCGCTCACGTGAACCTGAATCATCTGGCCATCTTCCGGGCGGTCGCCCGAGCCGGCAGCGTCACCGGCGGGGCGACGCAACTGGGAATCTCCCAGTCGGCGGTATCGCGTCAGCTCGCCGAGTTCGAACAGCGTCAGGGCGTCCAGCTGTTCGACCGCCTGCCGCGAGGAGTGCGGCTCACCGCGCCCGGTCGCGTGCTCCTGGACTACGCGGAGCGGCTGTTCTCCGTCGAGGCGCAGGCCGAGCAGGCGCTGGATGACATGCGTCACCGCCGGCAGGGACGCCTCGCCATCGGTTCCAGCCGCACCATCGCCGCCTACATGCTGCCCAGGGCGCTGGCCGCCTACCGGCCGGAAAACCCGGGTGTGGAGCTGTCGCTGGCGGTGGAGAACACCGACACCATCGAGCGCAAGCTCCTGGACGGGGAGATCGACATCGGTTTCGCCGAGGGCGTGGCGGACGATGCCGCATTGGACTACACGGTGTTCGCGCATGACGAGCTGGTGCTCATCGCCGCGCCAGGCCACCGGCTGGCGGGCCGGTCCGACGTCGCGCTGGAGGAATTGCAGGGTGAGGATGTGCTGATGCACGAGACCGGTTCCGGTACGCGCGCGGTCACCGAGCAGTTGCTGGCCGACCGGCGACTGCAACTGCATCCGGCGATGACGCTGGCCAGCACCGAAGCGTTGAAGCAGACCGTGGCGACCGGCGTTGGCGTCGCGTTCCTGTCGGCGCAGGCGATTCACATGGAACTGGCCGCCGGGTTGCTGGTGCGCATCCGCATCCGGGGCGGCCCGTTTCGCCGACCGCTTTATCGCGTGCTGCCGCGTGCGTCGTCAGCCAGTCCGGCGCTGGGCGCGTTCCTCACCGCAGTGGACGCCTGTTTTCCCGATGCGCGCGGATAGGCGACCATGGACGTCTGCACGTTTCGAGAATCACCATGCTTTCATCCCGTAGCGGCACGCTCGCCGCGCTGGGCGCGGTGCTGCTGATCGCGGTCGGCGGTTGTTCCAGGGAAGACGCCACGCAGGCGTCTGACGAGGTCGCGGTCGAGAACGCGCATATCGACTGGTTCGACGGCACCGTTGACGACGCGCTCATCGCCGCCCAGGACCGCAACCAGCCCATCTTCCTGTACTGGGGCGCCAAATGGTGCCCGCCGTGCATGCAGCTCAAGACCACGGTGTTCAACCGGCCGGACTTCATCCGCATCACCGAACTGTTCATCCCGGTATATCTGGACGGTGACACGACGGGCGCGCAGAAGTGGGGGGATCATTTCGGCATCGTCGGATATCCGACCCTGATCGTGTTGCGCCCCGATGGCACCGAGCTGACGCGAATCAGTTCCGGCATGGACCTCGAGGCCTACCCGCGGGTGCTGAAGATCGCCTCGAAGCAGACACGGCCCGCCGGCGAGATTCTCGCGGCGGCGCAGGACGAGCCCGAGTCGCTGACAGGCGATGACTGGCAGTTGCTTGCGAACTACGGCTGGTGGGTGGATCGCGGACGCGTGCTGGGTGAGCGCCCGATGGCCGAAGTCATGGCGATGCTGGCCCGGACGGCGCCGACACCGGAGTTGCGCGAACAGTTCGAGTTGCTGGAGTTCGCCGCGCTGCTGAGCGCCGCCGACGATCCGACGGTTCTGCTCACCGAGTCCCAGCAGCAGCGGGCCGCGTCGTTGCTGACAAATCTGATCGAATCGCCGGAGCGTCTGCGCGCCAACATCGACACGCTGAACTACTTTGCCGTGGACATCGTCATGGCGGCAGGCGCGGACGCCGAGGGACGCGAGGCGCTGGGCGCCAAACTGGACCAGGCGATGCGGCAGGTGGCGAAGGCCGAGGATTACACCATCAAGGATCGGCTTTACGCGGCTCGCACCCGGGTGGAACTGGAGAAGGCGCTGCATCCCGACGAACCCCTGTCGCCGGATCTGATCGCCGAGGTCAGGGATACCGTCGCCTGGGCGGATGAGGCCGCCGAGACTCCGCAGGAGCGCCAGGGCATGGCCAACTACGCGACCTATACGCTGGAGTCCGCGGGCCTGGACGAGGATGCCGAGGCGCTGCTGCTCAAGGAGATCGAGCAATCGCCGGATGCCTACTACTTCATGCCGACGCTGGCCGACTACGCGCAGCGGCGCGGCGACACCGACGACGCGCTGGAGTGGCTGGAGCGCGCCTACCGGGAGGCCAGGGGCCCGGCCACGCGGGCGCAGTGGGGGATGATCTACGTCGGCGGCCTGCTGGAGATGCGTCCCGACGATGCGGAAACCATCGAGCAGGTGATGATGCAGATCATCGACGAGCTGGATGCCGACCCGAGCGCGTTCTATCAGCGGACGCAGATGCGGTTCGCGCGCATGGACGGCGAGTTGCGTGAATGGAGCGCGGAACACGACGGGCAGGCGGTGCTGAAGGCCCTGGATGCCTCCATGGACAGGGTCTGCGAACAGCTTCCGGAGTCCAGCGACATCAGCGGCGATTGCCGGTCGCTGTTCAGTGCATCAGCGAGCTAGCGACGCGGTCGCGGTCAGGACAGCCGGTCGGCGAGTTCGTGCAGCCGGGCTTCCCGGTTCACCATCGAACGTGACGGTGGCAGTCCGACGGCGGAATAGATTTGCTTGAGCCGGTACAGCCAGTCATGGCGAAGCGCGGACTCGCGGACATTGCTGACGCGGATCGCTCGCAGCCGCTCGGGATCGCGATCCAGTTCGTCCAGCTGTTCGACGATGCCGGGATGCTCATAGGGCGCGGGAATCACCGCGTCCGGCCAGTCGAACTGTTCGCGAAAGCTCGGGTTGTCCGGCGGCACACCGATCATCACGGTGCCGGCGGCGGCCCCTTCGTAGAAGCGGGCGGAGATTTCATGCGCGTCGTGGGTCATCGCGGATTCGTTGATCCGCGCCCGGTTGGCGATGTAGTAACGGCTGTTGCGCAGCAACTGTGCGAGCAGGAGCCGGTGCTCGGCGGGTTCGTCGACGCGGAAGGAGCGTCCGGTGCCCGATGCCTGGGCCGTGTCGAAGTAGTAGAACCAGGATGGCCGGGTGCGCATGGCCGTGAGCAGCGCCCGGTGCGTGGAGGTCGCGCGCCGACCGATATTGCAGAGATCGACGCTGCGCGGCCGGTCGATGTCCGCCGGGGCAAAACGCAGCACATCGCAGCCCAGTGGCAGGTAGCTCACCGGTGTGGTCAGTTGCCGGCTCAGCGGCTCGACCGGATTCTGCAGCCCGATGAACACATGATCGAAGCGATTGAGCATCTCCATCAGGTAGTTCGTCGGCAGCCTGCTGACCCAGGCCTCGTTCAGATAGCAGACCGCGTGGGCGCAGCGCTCGCGCCAGTCGGGGATGGTCTCCAGCGCGTAAAGCGCCCAGGGGTTGTGCGCGTTGAAGACGAACAGCTCGTAGTCCCGGTTGAGCGGGACACGTTCACGCATCGGTGCCAAGGTTCGGGCCACCCGGCGCGGGCACCTCAGCATGCGCGCGGTCTTGTAGAGCTTGCGCGAGCGTTCCAGCTGCCGGTTGTCGCCCGGGGTCCGGAGCTCGGTCGGGCCGGCGCTGCGCAGCACGTCCTCGAATTCGTAGCCCAGGGCGTAAGCCACGAGCTGGTCGAGCTTGCGCAGCGACAGGGCGAGCACGGGAGGCTCCCGGCCATCTCCCACGCAGGTGGCGCGTTGTTCCCGGTCCGAAGGTGCCATCTTCATCCGGTGAAGACCGCGTCCTGTTCGGTGCGCAGACGATCGATCAGGCGTCCGGCCGGCCGCTCGACATCGGCGTGGGTCAACACCTGGTCCTTGCTCACATCCCGTTTGAGCACGCAGCCCTCGGCCAGGCCGATGGGCAGCAGCCCGGCGTCGCGCGTGCGCGCATGCGTTTCGCATTGGCCATAGGTGTCGAAGCCGCCGAGTCCGTCGATCCGCTGGCCGGCCCGCAGATCCTGTTTCGCGGTGGCGACCACGTCCACGGACGGCGCCGTCCGGCGTGCCTGCAACACCGCATCGCCGAAATCCACCGCGCGGGCGATCGATAGCGGAACCTCGAAATGGCACAGGTGATAGGGCACGTAGAAACTGTACAGCGGACCGTCGCCCAGCTTGTATAGCGCCAGGTAATGACGCTGCTTGGGGTCGTCATGCGTGGCGAGCACGTACACGCCGGGCGCCGGCCGGGTGCCGACGACATAGTCGACCACGCCGCCAAGGGCGCGGAGCTGCTCGACGTCGTATTCCGCGCACAGTTCATCGACATGCCCGTCGAAATCGGCGCCGCGCATGCCGCGTCGCTCGATGGACAGGCCGGTCGCGTTGGCCACGCAGGCCTGCTCGAAGCTGATCTTGGTGCCATCGGCGAAGCTGGTCACCATCGTCGGGTTCTGCCCCCAGCGCTCGGCGAAGGCCTTTTGCGTCGCGGGCGTGCGGTATGGGTCCTGCAGGCCCTTGATGTTGCCGCAGACCAGGGGGGTCAGGCCGATGCCGCGGACGAAGCGGTAGAGGTTCATCTGCACGCCGGGCTGGTCGCCGTCGCAGAGCGTGAACAGCACCCCGGCGGCGTTCGCACGCTGCTGCAGGATGGCGCCCACCGTGCCTTCCAGCTCGGCGTTCATCGACACCACGGGCTTGCCGCTGGCGAAGGCTTCCAGCGTGACTTGCGCGCCGTATTCGATGGCGCCGGTGGCGTCGACAATGCAATCGATGCCATCGGCGCGGCACAGCAGTTCCGGATCGTCGGTGACGAGCACTTCTGATTCCGCCACGCCGGCCGCCAGCCTCTCGGCCGTCGCGCTGATCGGCGTCAGGCCCGCTTCACCGGCAATGTCCGCCGCCCGTTGCACCGTCCGATTGGCGATGGCGGTGACCCGCATGCCCGGGACCGAGTTGGCGATCTGGTTGACCAGCCCCCTGGCCATGAACCCGGCGCCCAGCAGTCCGACGCGGATGGGCCGGCGTTGCTCCTCGCGCTCGGTGAGCTTGCGATCAACCAGGATCACGGAATCGCTCCACGGCGTGGTAGTCGGTATTGAACAAGGGCCAGGTGCGATCCTTGTCGGACATGTCGGTCGGCGTCATCGGCCAGTCGATGCCACACCAGGGGTCGTCGAAACGCAGCCCGCGCTCACTGCCGGGTGCATAGGCCGCCGACACCATGTAGCTGGCTTCGGTGTCATCGGCCAGTGTCTGGAAGCCGTGCGCACAGCCGGCCGGCACGTAGATCGCGACCCGGTTGTCCGCCGTCAGCTCGGCGCCGGTCCACTGACCGAAGCTGGGAGATTGCGGCCGTAGGTCGACGATGGCGTCGAACAGTGCGCCGCGGGTGCAGCGCACGAGCTTGGTTTCCGCGTGGGGCGGCAATTGATAGTGCATGCCGCGCAGCGTGCCGCGCTGCTTCGAAAGGGACAGGTTGGCCTGTGGAAACCGGGTTTCCAGTCCGGCGGCGGCGAATTCGGTCTCGCAGAAGCTGCGTGCGAAAAACCCACGGTCGTCGGCATGCGGCTCCAGATGGATCAGCGCGGCGCCGGCGATGGACAGCGGTTCAATCCGCATGGTCGGTCCAGCGCAGGTCGGCCGACAGCCGGCCCGCGTCGATCAGCGCACGCAGCGCGCGCAGTCGCATCAGCCGCGATTCGCGGAACGCCGGATCGTTGAAGCCGATCGCGGCCAGTCCTTCGCGAAGACCCTGAATCGTGCTGTCCAGCGTTTCCAGCGGCTGGTGGTCCGGCGCCAGCGACTGGAACAGGCTGAAGTCGACCCGGTAGGAGCGCTTGTCCGGCGGGGCGTCGGTGGCGATCGACACCGTGGTGCCGTCGATGATGCCCGCCACCGCGTGGGCCAGATCGGCGACTTGCAGGTTCCAGGCGTCGCTGCCCACGTTGACCACCAGAGACGCGCCGCCGGCCTCGGTCGGACGATCCACGGCCCAGTCGATGGCGCGGGCCATGTCCCTGACGTGAATCAGCGGGCGCCAGGGTGTGCCGTCGCTGAGTACGGTGATCTGCCCCGACGCGACCGCGCCGGCGACGAAGTCGTTGAGCACCAGATCCAGGCGCAGGCGAGGGGACATGCCGCAGGCCGTGGCGAAGCGCAGGCAGCTGATGGTCATGCCGCTGTCGGCCAGCGCCGCCAGCCCCTGTTCCGCGGCGATCTTGGAGCGTGCGTAGGCGGTCAGCGGATCGATCGGGTCGCCTTCGGCCCGTGCCCGGGCATCCTCGGCGTAACCGTAGACGCTGCAACTGGATGCGAATACGAAGTGGCTGACGCCGGCTTCAGCCGCGAGCCCGGCGCAACGGACGGCGGCTTCGTGGTTGATTTCGCCGGTGGGTTTGGCGAAGTCGCGGCCCATCGGATCGTTGGACACGGCGGCCAGGTACACCACCGCGTCGATGTTCTCGAACAAGGCGGCGGACAGGTTCCGCGCATCGCCGAAATGCTGCGTGTCGAGCACGCGTTCGGGGAAATGGTCCGTGGTCAGACAATGTCCGAACAGGCCGCTGTCGTAGCCGATCAGCGTCGCGTCCGGCCGTGTCCGGCGCAGATGCTCGCAAAGCACCGGACCAACGTAGCCCATGTTGCCGATGACCAGAATTCTCATGACCAGAGCTTCCAGGGAGCTGCGCCGCCGTCCCACAGGGCGTTGAGGTGGCGGTTGTCGCGCAGCGTATCCATCGGATGCCAGAAGCCGCGATGGTGATAGACGGATAACTCGCCGTCATCGGCCAGACGTTCCATCGGCTCGCGCTCCCAGACGCAGTCATCGCCGGTCAGATAGCGGCCGATACCGGGGTTCAGAACGAAGAATCCGCCATTGATCCAGGCGCCGTCGCCGTTGGGCTTTTCCCGCATGGCGGTGACGCGGTGGCCTTCGGTCCAGATCGCGCCAAACCGCCCCGGAGGCTGGACCGCGGTGACGGTGGCCAGGCGGCCTTCGCTGCGATGCAGCGTGATGCTTGCCGCGATGTCGATATCGGCGACACCATCCCCGTAGGTCAGGCAGAACGCTTCGTCGTCAGCCACATAAGGCAGCACCCGCTGGATACGTCCGCCGACCATCGTGGCCTCGCCGGTGTCCACCAGCGTCACGGTCCAGGGCTCTGCGTTGTGGCGGTGGTATTCCGTCCGACCGTTTCGATAATCGAAGGTGACGTCGGAGACGTTGAGCATGTAGTTCGCGAAATATTCCTTGATGATATTTCCGCGATACCCCAGGCAGATGACGAAGTCGTTGATGCCGTGGGCACTGTAGATCTTCATGATGTGCCACAGGATCGGACGCTGGCCGATCTCGATCATGGGCTTCGGGCGCGTCCCGGTTTCTTCGGCAAGGCGGGTGCCAAATCCTCCCGCCAGAATCACGGCTTTCAACAATGAACTCCCTGAGTGAGGCGCATGCGCGCTCATTCACAGCCACATCCCGGAGCGACACATGGATCAAATCCGCCCGTATCGGCAGCGGTGTGTTCACCGGCCGGTGGCGTTGTCGCAACGGTATTCAGTTCGCCCGAGATCAGCGAAGTGGCTCCCCGCGAGCATGCTATCCAATTTCGTCGAGAAAGAGCGAGTGTAGAACCGCGTGCGGTTCCGGATGTGAAGTCTTTGTTCGAGCACGGCGAATCCTCACCGCCCCACACCCGCCAGGGCGAGGCCTAGGGAGAGGTCGAGCAACCACGACCCGACGGGTCGTTGGCGAGAGTCCAATCCCAAACAGGAGCACCAACGAAAAAGCCCCCACCATTCGGTGAGGGCTTCTCCAAGTGTTGGTAGGCGCGATTGGACTCGATCGGGTCGTCGGGAACGACCCGACGCGAGCGCAGCGAGTCCGCAGGACCGGGCGCAGGGATGCGTCCGGCAACCACGACCCGACGGGTCGTTGGCGAGAGTCCAATCCCAAACAGGAGCACCAACGAAAAAGCCCCCACCATTCGGTGAGGGCTTCTCCAGTGTTGGTAGGCGCGATTGGACTCGAACCAACGACCCCCACCATGTCAAGGTGGTGCTCTAACCAGCTGAGCTACGCGCCTGAAGGGCCGCGGATTATGGGGTGTTGTCCCCGACATGGCAAGCCGCATCCGTTGGCGGGCGGACACACCGTCGAAATTCCCGATCCGGTGTCCGGGCGGGCCGCGCGCCCGGGAGCGACCACAGTCGTCAACCGGGGCTGCCCCGGAATCCGGCGTGGGTGATTCCGGATGGTCGAAGTATTCTCATCCATGTCTCTCAACTCGTTGATAGTGCATACGAAAGTCAATCTCGGGCATGGAGCTTGCAGGATTGATCACGAAACGACACTGGAGTTCTGCACGGTCGATCGACGACAAAGGAGGCTAGGGTGAGAGCAACCACGAGCTTGACGGACATGGGGCTGCGCGAATACCTCAACACGTCCGTTTGCGATGCCATGTCGCATCAACGCGTGGACGCTACCGAGGAAACGGTGGTCTATCTGGTGCACATGCTGACGGGGTTCGTCCACGCCGAGCGCGTGTTCGAAGCGACACCGGATGGTGTGGTGCTGCAACCGCTGACCGGCTTGTATCAGCAGGCCGTGGAGGCGCCCAGCCCCGAAGCACGCAACGATGCCCTCCAGCGGCTGGGTGATCTGGCGCTGTTCATCGCCGGCATCTTTCCGGAGTGGCTGGAGCGCCGCCAGGTCGGGATTGGCTACTACGTGTCGATGGGCGGCAACGCCTACAGCTGCCTGCGTGACATCTACGAAACCTCGCGCGCCCGCGCCGTTTTTCGCGACATCTTCGGCGAACTGGCGCAGAAGTTCAGCCGCTTCGTCGACGTGTTGCAGGAGGTCTCCGAACAGGCGCAGCTCAAGTCCGACAGCGACGTCGTGCAGCTCTACACCCTGTGGGCGCAGACCGGCAGCATCCGGGCGGCGCGACAGCTTGAGAAGCTCGGCATCCAACCGGTGGCGCAGGAGACCGGTGCCTGGCGGCACTGAGCCCCTCGTCATGACGCCAGCCCTGATGGCGCCGCTGCGTGATCTGCAAACCACGCTCGAGCAGATTTACGCGCTTGCGCCAGTGCCGGATATAAGGCGGTTTCTGGTGACGGATCGACACCTGGCCGTCCATCTGGGCGCCGTCGACGACGATTTGGATGAAGCGCTGCTCGTGCTCGAGCGGGATGGGGAGTTGAACCTGTCGTTGTTTCTGGATGCTTCCGTACTCGCGCAGGTCGCGGGAGGTGCTGTCGACGCCGACAATCTCGGCGCCTGGCTGCTCGCGACCGAAGGCGTGAGTCATTTCGTCTATCTGGCCGCGAGAGCCGAGGTGAACCGTCCTGTCAGCCAGCTGGAGATGGAGTTGCAGGGCGAGATCGACAAGTTTGTCGTGGTTGAGCAGTTGCTTCAGGGGCAGGGCGTTTCGGTTCCCGACGCCGCCTTGCTCCACTGGTTGTTCGACCAGCCAGCCCTGCGTTCGAGTCTCGATGCGGAACAGCGCTGGCGCTACCGGACCGCGGCACGCCTGGCGAGGCACTACTGCGTGCGGCTGCCAACGTCTCGGCGACCCGAGCAGCGTCACAGAACGCTACGCGATTTCTATCGACTGGCCGGCGCGCAAAAGATTCAGCGCATTCGCCGCTTGACGCACTAACCTCGGTAAGAGGTCTGCACACACAAAAAAGCCCCTGATCGGATGGATCAGGGGCTTGATCATGCCGGGTTGAAACTAGCCGATGCGGCGACCGCCGCGCAGCTGTCGGCGCAGTACACCCACGACCATCAGCAGTGCCAGCAGCGGCCAGCCCAGAGCGCCACCGCCGGTCGCGCCTGCAGACGAACCACCACCGCCGCCACCGGTACCGGGTTCAGCCACGACGACCGTGTGCTCCGCCAGGTTGCTGCTCTGGGAGCCCGCGGTGTCCTTCACCGAGGCCTGCGCACGGTAGGTGCCGGCGGCGTTGTAAACATGGGTGATGGTCACCGAGTCCTGTCCGCCGAACGGTTCGTCCTCGACGAACGAGCCATCACCGAACTGGATCGAGTAACTGCTGAGGCTTTCCCCGTCAGGCGCCTGGCCGGAGATCGTGAAGTCCACGCTCAGCGGCGCTTCGCCCTCGGTCCGGTTGCCGGCGAGGGTGGCGAGCAGATTGCCGACCAGGCCGTCGCAGATCAGATCCGTGCGAACGAGATAGTCGGCCGGTCCCGCGGTGTCTCGGCTCGGCAGCGAGGCCGACCCCACGCGGGAGCGAACATCGAAGCCGGCGATGATGTCGCCCGCGTTCAGCTCGCCGAACAGCGTTTTCGGCACCACGAAGACGATCGTGCCGTCCGCGCTGTACGTGCTGCGTTCATCCAGATCGCCTGCCGCGGTGAAGGCCAGCAGACCCTGAGGCAGTTCCTCGAAGGTGCCGTACTCGAAGCTGGGCAGTCCTTCTCCCACATTCAGCGCGAAGTAGAAGTTGTCCCGCAGCGGGAACAGCACCGGATAGAACGAGGTCGGCGGCGGCTCCGTTGCCGTGAAGGTGGCAACCTTGAGCGTGACGACGAAGTTGCCGGCGAAGTCGGCTGGCTCTGCCACGGACACCGAGATGATGTCGTGATCCGGCGTTGCCGAATCGCCCTCGGAATCGAGGATGATCGTGTCACCCGGCAGCGAGCAGGTGTCGACGATCACGTCGTCCTCGATCGGCAGGGTGATGATGTTGCTGTCGACCGAGCTGCCGGCCGCGTTCTCCGCGACGATCTTGTACGAGTACTCCGGCACGGAGGTGCTGGCCGTGGTGTCGATGAACTGGTTCCGGGCACCGGCATCGCCCACGAACTCATAGGGGCCGGCCGGATTCTCGGCGCGGTAGACCTCATAGTTGGTGATCTCGCTGCCGCCATTGTCAGGCGCTCGCCAGACAACCCTGGTCTGGGTCACGGTGCGCAGGCTGTCGTCCTGCAAGGCGCAGGCCGCGGCCGGCGGGATCGGTGCGCCGACATTGAATTGCTGACCGGCCAGATTGTCGAATTCCGCGTACAGCGGGCGCCCGCCGGACTGCCGCACGATGGTGCCCTTTGCGGCGAAGCTGTTCTGGCTCGGGTCCAGCACGCAGCCGCCGATGCAGCCGTCGGCATAGGCGAACATCGGGCGACCGAGGTTGTCCAGCTCCAGGTCGTTGAAGTCCAGCAGGTTGCGGTTGGTGCCGCTGGGGCCGACGCCGCCAAAACCCTGGACCGGGTCGTTCGGACTGACGTTGACCAGCTGCCAGGTCTCGCCACCGTCGTAGGTCGTCGCGATGTAGGGATACCAGACGCCTTCGAAGCTCAGGTCCTCGTCCGCACCGACCGTGGTCGTTCCGAGAAAGGCGCAGGCGGCGCGATCCGGGTCGCCCGCGATCATGGCCGGGAACCGGGTAGCCACCAGACCGGCGGCGGCGCCGACGTCCTGATCATGCTCCCAGGTCACGCCCTTGTCGCCGGAGACCGCCACGCGCGTGGTGCCGTCCGCGTTTTCGTAGCACATGTAGGCTGTGCCGTCGGTCGCCAGCGCGATGGACGGGTCGGAACCGGCGCCACCTTGGCTGTCGGGCAGCGGGCGCACCTCGTAGGTCGTGCCGGCATCTTCACTGACGAAAGCCACGACCTTCTCGGAGGTGCCATCCAGGCCCAGCGAGGCGACGCACTGCGAGCTGTCCGGAATGTAGAGCGTGCCGTCGGGTGCGACCTTGGGGTGACCGTGCAGCGCGCCGGCTGCGCAGTCCAGGTTCTTGAACGGCGTGCCGGGACCGAAGGTCTGGCCGCCATCGTCACTGCGGGCGCAGAACGCCGCCGCGACCGACTGCGAGCAGTAGTACACCGCGTTGGGGAACAGCAGCCCCGCCGTCGGGAAGCCTTCGGGGTAGGGGCCGCTCACCACACCCTGGTGATCGGCGCCGCCATTGGGCAGGCCGATCTGACCGGGGATCCAGGTGTCGCCGTCATCGTCGGTGTACTCGAACAGGCTGTTGGCGCCGGCCAGCTGCGAGTTGAAGGTCCGTCCCGTGGCCTGGTCCGTGTACATGATCGGGTCCAGGGAGTTCAGTGTCGTGATCAGCCCGGACTTGTTCTCCCAGACGGCGTCGCAGGCCTGCGGCAGCGGAGTTTCCAGCTTTTCCGGGAAGGTCACGCGCAGCGCGTTGGTGTAGGAGATGAACATCGCCCGTTCGGTGAACGGGTTGAATCCGATCGTGGGCTCGCCCGCGTCATTGCCTTCGTTGGGCGGGGACACGTAGGTCGAGTAACGCGGCGCGGTCGGATCGAACGGCAGGCGGCCATCGTTGCCGGTGCCGCCGTCGCCACCGCCGCCGGTGCTTTCGAAGAATTCCAGCGTGATCGTGGTGTCCGCCGTGGAGCCGGTGACCAGCCAGGGGATGACCCGAACCGTGAACGTGGACATGCCGGGGTCCACCGTCTGGAACATTTCCTCGGGCGTTCCGCCGGCGGCCGAACTGTTGATCTGGTTGCCGTCGGCGTCCAGCAGATAGATGTCGTAGTCCTCGGACGACGGCGCCACCGTGCGGATGCGAATTCCGGCGCTCATGTTCTCGGGCAGCGGTGAGGGGACATCCACCGTCAACGCGAAATCGTCACAGGCGAGCACCGGTGCCTGGCAGACCCCGGTGTCCGGGTAGGCGGGGTTGGAAACCACGTTCGGACCCGAGGCGAACTCGGTGGTCGGCGCGCTTTCGCTGACGGTTCCGGACGCCGGTTCGGCGGCCACGGCAGTGCCGCCCAGCATCGTGCAGGCGACGATCAGGACGAGATGGCTTCGGATGTTCACTGTGGATTCCCCAGTTGAATCAGAGGGTTCGGCAACGTCGGCCAGGACGTGCCACACACGGATGGCGGAACGGCCGGACCGCGAATTCCCCGGGGGAATGGACAGGTCAGGCGTTCACGTCGCCGCTACCCCCTATAATGGCATTATTTTCCCACAAGATGGAAGTTGCCGTGCATCACTATCGTCTGAGCGTGCTGATGGGCGTCCTGCTGGCATGTCTGGCTGGCTGCGCCGAGCCGGATCAAGCTGCCGAGCAGGGCGCCGCCGGGTCCGGAACGGAGCTGATTGAACGTTTGCGGATGACGCCGACACCGGAGTCCGGGGTGGAGAAGGTCGAGATCAAGTCGGTTATCCGGGCCTCGCAGGCGCCCGAGCTGTTCGAGGGCGAGGGACTGGTGAGCTCGGCCTACTACAAGTACTGGAAGGCCGACGACTCGGCCTACAAGGTGCGCTTGAACGTCTATACGTCCGAGTCCGCCCTGGAGCAGGGTTGGAACAAGCGATTCCCGGCCGAGACGCTGGAAGGCGTCCAGCCGCTAACCGGAGGCGTGAACGGATTCGTCCAGGCCGAGAAGATCGGCGCGGCGCGGGTCGGGCCGGTGCTGGTGGAAATCGCCACGTCGAAGCAGCCCGGCGGGCTGCGCGACTTTCTGGTGGAGTACGCGGGCTACGTGGATCAGGTTCTGGCCGACTCCGGGCGTGCCCAGCGCTAGCGCAGATTCCAGGCGAAGCGGAACACACCCGTGGTTGCGGTCGGCGTTCCGTCCGTGGTCGCGGGCCTGAACTGACACTGGCTCAGCGCGCCCAACGTGGCCTCGTCCAGACGGCGATGGCCACTGGATTCACGTACCGAACCGTTGGTCACCGCTCCGCTGGCGTCGATGTCCAGGGAGATCACCGTGACACCTTCCTCGCCGGCGCGTAGTGACGCACGGGGGTAGGCCGGCCGTTCGCAGGAATCCCATAACACCGACGGCTTGGTGATCACCGGCTCCCGTGCTGTGGTCAGCGCGACACGGACCGGCGCGGGCTCGCCCGTTTCGGCCGTTGGTGACAGGGGTGGTGCCGGCGCGCCAAGCTGCGGCTCGGAGGGCGGTGATGTCGAGGCGACGGTGGCGGCGGCAGCCTCGGCGCGTTCACGTTCGATGCGTTGCAGACGTTCCTGTTCGCTTTCCAGCTGCTGGCGCAATTGCTCCGCTTCACGCTGACGCTGTTCGAGTTCCTGCAACTGCACCCGTCTCGCCTCGGCCGCGGCGCGCTCCTGTGCCGCCAGTTCGGCCTCCATGCGACCGCGTGCCTCGACTTCGTTCAGCGACTCGTGCAATTCCCTTCGCAGTTCGGCCAGCGCCGCGTCTTCCTCGGCCTTCATCCGCGTGGCGGCGTCGGTGGCCAGATCGTCGCTGGCCATGGATATCTCCGTCACCGTGCCCCGCGGTTCGTCGCGACTTCCGAACCAGACGACGGCGCCGACGGCCAGGCCCACGACCAGCAATGCCAGGGCGATGGCGTACTCGGCCGAGTGTCCGATGGTCTGGCGAAGGCCGCCGGCGTCCGAGGCCGGACGGTTGATTGATGCAGACATGTGTTCCCCCAAAAAGCGGTTCCGCGAGCAGCGCTCAGGCGTGCAGAAATTCCCGGATCTTCGCGAACAGGCCGCGGTTCTGGCGTTCGGGTGGCATCGGCGCCACCTCTTCGGTCAACTCCCGCGCACGCTCGGGTCGGCGGGCCAGCGACTGGTGACGCCGCGCCGCCAGATTCACCGTGCCGCGCAGCACGCTGACATTGATCGGCTTGCGCAGCACCCGATAGACACGGCCAAAGTTGATCAGGTCGATGATGTGCTGGGCGTCGGGCTGGCCCGTCAGCACGATGTAGACCAGCCCCGGGCGCAGCGAATGCAGGCCGTTGATGAGCGTGGTCACCGGCTCGCCGCTGATGCTGGATTCGGTGATCACCATGCCGATCTGGTGCGTGCGGATCTGTTCCAGCGCGTCGAGGAACGAGCTGGCTACATGCACGGGCCGGTCGGCGCTCAGCACGTGGCGCAGCGCCTCCCGCTCGGCGGCGTCGGCGTCGAGAATCAGCACACCAGGCTGGTCGGCAACCGACACGCTCGACACCGGCTCGGGGACGGCCGGCGTATCTGGCTCATCGTTCGCGGTCAGCGCGCGGGCGGTTGCCTTGACCGCGGCGGCGACGGTGTCGCGCAACTCGTTGCGGCGCCAGGGCTTGGAAACAAATCGAAAGATCTCGCCGTCGTTCACCGAGCCGATGATCGCTTCCAGGTCCGAGTAGCCGGTCAGCAGGATGCGGGTGGTCGTTGGCCGAATCTCGGCCGCTGATCGCAGCACGTCCACGCCGGTCATCTCCGGCATGCGCTGATCGCTGACCAGAACATCGGCGGGCCATCCGCGCAGGATGTCGATCGCCTCGGCGCCGCTGTTGGCGATCCGGACATCGTAATCGTTGCGAAAGATGGATTTCAGCGACACCAGGATGCGTGACTCGTCGTCCACGAACAGCAGGCGCGGGCGATCCGGAAGACTGGGCTGTGCGTTCATCGACCGGCCTCAGGCGCTGGCTTGCAGGGCTGCCGACATCGGCGGTTCCGCCGCATCGTCCAGCAGTGCAGCGGCCGAAGCGCTCGCGGTCCGCGTCTGCCGGACGGGCAGGGTGATGGTGAAGGTCGTTCCGGCGCCGAGCGTCGAGTCCACGTCGATGCGTCCGCCATGGTCCTCGATGATCCGGAACACGATCGACAACCCCAGCCCCGTACCCTCGCCAACGGCCTTGGTGGTGAAAAAGGGTTCGAAAATATGCGCCCGGGTATCCGCGTCCATGCCGCAGCCGGTATCGCTGATCCGGATCGTGACCTGATCCTGCTCGTGGCGTGTCTGGATGCGGATGACACCGGTTCCGTCGATGGCCTGCGACGCGTTGTTGATCAGGTTGAGGAAGACCTGATTGAGCTGCGACGGCGCGCAGTGAATCGCGGGGAGCTCGCTGAGATCGCGCTCGACCTCGATCCCGCCCTTGAGCTGGTTCTGGCAGATCTTGAGCGCCGTCTCCAGGCCCTCGTTCAGATCGAACAGTTCGGTCGCCGAGCGGTCCATCCGGCTGAAGTTCTTCAGACTCTTCACCAGCTCGTCGATCTGGTTCATGCCGTGCATGGAGTCCTCAAGCAGCACATCGGCCTCGACCATGCGTTCCTGCGCATCGTCGCTGAGCCCGCCGGCGGACTCCACGATCGCCAGCGATTCCTTGATCGTCTCGACATTGCTCAGCGCATAGCCCAGCGGCGTGTTGATCTCGTGGGCGACGCCGGCAACCATCTGGCCGAGCGACGACAGCTTTTCCGACTGGATCAGATGCGCCTGCTGCATGCGCAGTTCCTCCAGTGTGCGATTCAATTCGTCGGTCCGCTGCTCGACGAGCCTCTCCAGGTTGCTGTTGATGCTGTCCAGCTCGTTGAAGCTGCCTCGCAGTCGAAGACCGATCAGGCTGAAGACCAGCAGCAAGGCGCCTGCGAAGGCAGCCAGCGCCAGCGTGTAGTGCTCGATCCGTGCGTCCTGCGCCGCGATGGCGTCCCGAACCTGCGCGCCCAGTTGATCAAGCAGCGCCACCGGTGTGTCAGAGGTCAGCGAATCGGCCACCGGCTGCAGCGCGTCCTTGGCCGCGCGGACTTCACGCGCCGCCTGTTCGAAGGCGGGGACAGAGCCGTTGAGTCGGGCCATCAGTGAATAGATCCGGCCGCCGTTGTTGGGATTGGCCTGCAATCCGTAACTGGCCAGTTCGTCCAGCAGGGTGATGACCTGCTCGCGCGTCGCGATGCCCGCCTCGTTGGCGAGCAGGGAGGCGAGGGTGTTCTCCGCTTCCAGGCGCAGGCGTTCGAAGGCGGTAATGAACGTGAGCTGAGCCGCCTTGAAGTCCGCCAGTTCCTGTCTGCGCTGCGCCGCCGCCGAACGATAGCGGTTCAGGGTCGTGCCGGTGTCGGGACCGGCCGCCAGCCCGGTTTCGTCGGCCGCGAGACGCGCATCGGCCGACTCCCACAGTGCCACGGTGCCGTCCAGGGCGGCGAACGAGGTGTCACGTGTGATGCGGGTTCGCGTGATCTCGCGACTGAACTGCTCCGCGAGCCGGGTCGAGTAGTTGATCTGGGCGAGCTGGTCGCTCGCCAGACGGGCGTCAAGCGGGCGCTGCTGAGACTTGATGACAAGAACGCTCAAGAGCGCAACGGTGCCCAGCACCGCGAGTACGGCGATCCATTTCCGAAAAAACATGCATTCCCCGCCGAACTGCTGTCGGCATGATCAATGATTTCCCCAGTGCCGCTCCGATCGTGTTCCCCGGACATGCCGTGCAACGGCGGATGTCCCACGACGGACTCGGCGGTATTGGTCGTGCAGGCGGCAATATCCGTGCCACGAAGTCACCTGATTTGCCTGAAACGGGGCGACCAAACCACCGATTCCGGCGACTTCAGGTCCTCTGGCGCTGAATATCGCTCGGAGGCGGCTCGTCGAGATCCTGCGGCGCGGCCAGCACCCGGTTCCGTCCTCGGTGCTTGGCGCTGTAGAGCGCGGTGTCCGCCTGGTTGAGCAGCTGGGTTGCCGTCTCGCCGCCGAATTGCACCAGACCGATGCTCACGCTCACTCTGAGCGACTTCGAGATTTCCGGCATTGTCAGGCGTTCCACGGCGAACCGGATGCGCTCGCAGGCCACCATGGCGTCGGTCATCGACGCCTCGGGAAAGATGAAGATGAACTCCTCGCCTCCGAAGCGCGCCACCACGTCCTCGCCGCGAACGCTCTGGTCGAGCGTGATCGCCACCTTGCGCAGTACCGCATCGCCCGCGCCATGCGAATAGCGGTCGTTGATCTGCTTGAAGTGATCCAGATCCGCCAGGGCGATACAGAATGTGCCGTGATGGCGGCGTGCGCGGTGGATCTCCTCTTCAAGCCGGATCTGCGCGTGCCGCCGATTGCGTAGACCTGTCAGGTCATCCGTGCGGCTCATCTCGTCGAGGCGGCGCGATTGTTCGTGCAAGTCGATGGTGCGTTCCTCGACCAGGCGTTCCAGTCGGGCACGCATCTCCCCGTGGGAACTGAGCTGGAGCATGCCCACGGCCAGCAAGCCCGTGAGGATGAGGCTGTCGATCAACGCCAGGTTGGTCCAGACGACGACGAACACGATGGCGACGAGGTAGGACAGGACTTCCAGCGTGAAGGAGAAACGGTCGAAGCGGTGCTGGTGAGCCACGCCGCGGATACGAAACACCAGATGCAGCATCAGGGCGTTGACCACATGCGCGATCGTGGCCATGGCGATCAGCGATGGCACCACCTGCCAGGTGACGCTGCGCAGCGGCACGGGACCGTTCAGGCCGTGATAGGCCAGGCCACCGAGCAACACCGCCATCCCCATGATCGCGCCGTTCGCGCAGCCCGCTGCGAGGGCATTGGTTGGTGAGACACCGCGGCGCAGCCGCTCGACCGGATGAACGAACGAGGCGCAGGCATTCAACGCCGCGGCGACCACCGGGTCCAGGATCAGCACGGCGGAGAACTGAGCAACCCGGTCAAAGCTGACGACCCCCTGACCCGGGTGCTGATACCGACAGGAGATCGCAAACAGCGTGAAGAGGAAGAAGCCGGCGCAGGTCAGCGGATCGGCGGCGACCCCGGCCCGCAGCAGCGCCGTGCCGCCAATCACGGCAAGCGTCACCGCAAACAGTCCGGCCATCGCGAGCAGAAAGCGGCCGTCCGGCATCCGGGCCGGGTCTCGCTGCGAGCTCGCCAACGCTGAAGTCTGATTCCTGGACACGACAACCCGGGTTCCGACCCGCCGCGAGTCGAATGGTCCGCCTGATGATTTCCGTGCGACTCGGAGATTCGCGGCGTGGCGGATTGAGAATGACAATCAGTATCCGTATCGGATACGCATGGGTTTTTTATGCCAATTTGAAATACAAGGCAAGAACTCTTATTTCATTCGCAGCCGTCGGTCTTTCAGAATTTCGCGTGCGGCGTTGTGTCCCGGCGCGCCGGTGACCCCACCACCAGGGTGCGTGCCGGAACCGCATTGATAAAGGCCTGCGATCGGGGTGCGGTGATCGGCGAAGCCCAGGGTCGGGCGCGCGGAGTACATCTGGTCGAGCGAGAGCTTGCCGTGGAAGATGTCGCCGCCGATCAGGCCAAACGTCCGCTCCAGGTCCAGTGGCGTGAGCGCCTGCCGGCCGATCACCGACCGACGGAAGTTCGGGGCGTACCGAGTGACCGTGTCGATCATCAGGTCGGCGACCGAGTCCCGGTGTGCGTCCCAGCTCGATCCGTCCGGCAGTTCCGGCGCAACGTGCTGACAGAACAGGCTGGCCACGTGCTGCCCTTCGGGGGCGAGCGACGGGTCCAGGGTCGACGGGATCAGCATCTCGACAACCGGTTGGCGCGACCAGCCATGCGTCCGGGCATCGAAATACGCCTGCTCCATGTAGCGTAGTGATGGCGCCAGAATGATGCCGGCTCCGTGGTGCTCGGCCGGCGCGGTGCCCGGCAGACAGGAGAAGTCCGGCAGCTCGCTGAGCGCGACGTTCATGCGAAAGGTGCCGGAGCCGCAGCGCCACTGCATCATGCGAGTGCGAAAGTCCGCCGGGATGTCGTCGTCGTCGACCAGCCGCGTGAACAGCAGTTTCGGGTTCAGATTCGAGACGACGGCGCTGGCGCGGAATTCACGGCCGGATTCGGTGGCGACGCCCACGACGCGTCCGCGCTCGGTCAGGACACGGCTGACCGGCTCGTCCACGTGGATGGTCACACCGCGCGACCGGGCCGACGCCGCCATGGCCTGGGTGATCGCACCCATGCCGCCGATCGCGTGCCCCCAGACGCCCTTGCGACCGTTGACCTCGCCGAAGCAGTGATGCAGCAGCACGTATGCGCTGCCGGGCGAGTAGGGGCTGGCGTAGTGGCCGACGATGCCGTCGAACCCCAGCACCGCCTTGATCGCATCGGATTCGAACCAGTCATCCAGGTAGTCGCCGGCGGAGCAAGCGAACAGGCGCAGCAGTTCCTGGCGCTGGTTGCGGTTCAGTCGTCCGACCGAACGGCCGAGCCGCAGCGCCCGCCAAAGTTCGGGCAGCGCGGCCCGCCACCCGCGCTCGGTCATGTTTGGCGGACGTTCGAGCAGCAGGGAGCGGATCAGGTCGGCCTGGGTTTCCAGCGAGGCGTCGAATGCCGACAGCCGGTCGGCGTCCCGGGCCGAGAAGGCGGCGAGTGATTCGCGAGTCCGGCCCGGTCCGACCTTCAGATAGCGGCCGTCTTCCGTCGGCAGAAAGTTCGACAGCGGTCGCTCGACGATGCGCAGTCCGTGACGCGCGAGCTCCAGATCGGCAATCACCTTCGGATGAAGCAGGGAGACGGTGTAGGCCGCGACGGAATTGCGGAATCCCGGATGAAACTCCTCGGTCACCGCGGCGCCGCCGACCACGGCCCGGCGTTCCAGCACCGTGACCGACAGGCCCGCCGCGGCGAGATAGCCGGCGCAGACCAGGCCGTTGTGGCCGCCGCCGATGATGAGCACGTCGGCATCCGGATTCGGGGAGTCGTGCATCGTCTGGCGGGGAGTGGGATCGGGTTGCATTATGCGGGTATCACGACAACACAACGAAGGAGACGCCATGGATATCCGCAGCCAGGTGACGGCCGAGGAATGGGAAACGCGGGTCAACCTCGCGGCCACCTACCGGCTGGTCGCCCAGTTCGGCTGGAGCGATCTGATCTTCACGCACATCTCCGCCCGTGTTCCGGGTGGGGATCATCACTTCCTGATCAATCCCTACGGCATGTTGTTCGACGAAGTGACGGCCAGCTCGCTGGTCAAGATCGACCTCGACGGCAACAAGGTCATGGACTCACCATTCGACATCAATCCGGCCGGGTTCACCATCCACAGCGCGATTCATGCGGCCCGGGCGGATGCCCAGTGCGTGCTGCATGTTCACAGCGTCAACGGTATCGCGGTCAGCGCGCAGCGTGATGGCGTGCTGCCGCTGTCGCAGCAGAGCATCTTCGTGCTGGCCTCGCTGGGCTATCACGACTATGAAGGCGTCGCGCTCAACGAGGCCGAAAAACCGCGGCTGGTCGCCGACCTGGGCGACCGGCATTTCCTGATGCTGCGCAACCATGGCCTGCTGACGGTGGCGAACAACATTCCCGATGCGTTCCTGTTCATGTACCTGTTTGAAACCACCTGCATGATCCAGGTGAGGGCGCAGGCCGGAGGCGGGGCGCTGACGCACGTACCGCAGCCGATCATCGATGGTGCGATGGCCCAGGCGGCCGCGGTCACGCGAGGCGCCGGCGGTGGGCTGGCCTGGCCCGGACTGCTGCGGCGGCTGGATCGCGTCGATCCGTCCTACAAGGAGTAGACGTCGGTCAGGCGACTGGCGGCAGGCCGACCCGCGCGCGGCCCTCGTCGGTCTTGATCGAGAAGTCGCCACCGGCGAACTCGCGGGCCGCGTCGGTGCACAGGTAGGCGATCGCCTCGGCGGCCCATTCCGGAGGAATGTGGTCGTCGGGCTTGAGTCGGCTGTAGTGATTGATACCGGATGCGCGGATGCTGGCCTGCATTTCCGTGCCCACGGTGCCGGGACTCATCCCGACCACGGTGATGCCGCGATCGCCGTACTCCTCATGCCCACAGCGCGTCAGCGCCAGCACCGCCGCCTTGGTCGCGCAGTAGGCGCTCCAGGCCTCGATGGCCTTGGTCGCGGCGCCGGAACTGAGGTTGATGATCGTGCCGCCGCCCTGGGCGAGCATCTGCGGAATCGCGTAGCGCATGCCGTGGAACACGCCCTTGAGATTCACATCCACGACGGTGTTCCAACCGTCGACATCGACGTCGGCCAGATGGGCGATCGGCTCGATGAGGCCCGCGTTGTTCACCAGCACATCCAGTCGGCCGAACCGGTCCACGCAGGCGTTGATGGCGGATGCGACCTCCTCGGGGCGGGTGACATCGCAGGCGATCGCCATTGCCCGACCCGGTCCGCTGTCCAGTTCGTCGACCAGGGCCTTGAGCGCCGACAGGTTTCTCGCGGCAAGGGCCACCTGGCGGCCGTCGGCAGCCAGACGGCGCGCGGCGGCTGCGCCGATGCCGCGACTGGCGCCGGTGATCAGAACAGTCTGGGGCATTGTTGCTAGTCCATGGCCAAAGCGGGTCAGTGTGGTGCGTGATCGTCGTCATGCCAACGTGGCGTCGATCCGCATGCTTGCAATCTCCGTCGGAAAATCAAATCATGCGCCGCCTTGGTTCCGCGTCCTCAGCTGACGCCCGGATTTTCAAAAAAAACACATCAGGATGACTGGGGAGTCATGATGAAAATACGATTTTGGGCGGTGGCGCTGGTCCTGATGAGCGGCAGTTCCGCCGCGTTCGCCGACGACGGGGGAAGAACCTGGCTGACGCTGGGCCTGAACCTGATCTACGGGCATGTGGACCTGCCCTGCCAAACCAATCAAAGCGACTGCAGCGAAGCCGGTCTGCTGGGTGGCTTCACTGGCGCATTCACCACGGCGAGCGAATCTGGCGGACTGTTCCGGATGCGCGTGGCTCGCATCCGCGAGGCGGACACCGATGACGATCCGGTCGAGGTGGCGGCGCTGTTCGGTACGCGGTTCGGCGACAGTTCCGTGCATGGTGCGCTCGGGATCGGGCGGATTTTCAATCCCGATGACGAGTTGCCAGGGCATCGCACCGGGCTGGCCTGGGAGTTCCTGTTCGCCAGGGACACCGATCGGGACGCGGCCTTCGAGTTCGCGATCCAGGGCAACTTCGCGGGCAGCGCCGAATACGTGGGCGTGAACTTCGGTCTGCGGTTTGGCGACATGGAGTAGTCGGCGTCCGGACCGTTTCGCGCGACCACTTGTCGGAGTGAATCAATCGGTGTTTCCCTGACGACCCGGGTCTTGATCGGTTTCACCCTCAAAGGATTCGTCTCATGGACAACAGGCCGGATGGGCAGGCGACGGTCGGTGCGCGCGATGTCGTGACGCTGCGCGAACCGGGCGGCGGCACGGCCCGCGTGACCGCGCACGGCGCGCATGTGCTGGAGTGGACACCCGAGCCGGACGGCGGCGACCGGCTGTTTCTGAGCGCCAACAGCGCGTTCGGTGCGGATGCGTCGATTCGTGGCGGTATTCCGGTCATCTTTCCCCAGTTCGGCAATTTCGGTGATCTGCCCAAGCATGGCTTCGCCCGCCGATCGGCCTGGGCCCTGGCGGAGGTTTTGGATACGCAGGTTGCCTACGAGCTGAGCGAGAGTGCATCGACACTGGAGATCTGGCCGCATCCGTTCCGCCTGCGGCTGACCGTGAGTCTGTTGCCATCCGGCTTGCGAACCGCGCTGTCGGTGGAGAACACCGGCCGCCATCCGCTGCGGTTCACCGCGGGTTTGCACAGCTATCTGCGTGTCCGCTCGATCGAGGACGTGACGCTGGAGGGGCTGGATGGGCGGACCTACTGGGATGCGACCCGCGACATGGCTCGATCGGTCCAGAGTGAGCCGGCGCTGCGTTTCGGCCCCGAACTCGATCGCGTGTACCCCGGCGTGTCGAACGCACTCACGGTCCGGGAGGGCTCACGGAGCCTGCGGGTCGAGACCGAAGGCTTCCAGGATGTCGTGGTCTGGAATCCCGGCCCCGAGAACGCGGCGGCGATGTCCGACATGGAGCCGGGCGGTGAGCGTTACATGCTCTGCGTGGAGGCCGCGCAGATCGAACAGCCGGTTTCGCTGGGGCCGGGCGCGGTCTGGCTCGGCGCCCAGGTGCTCACCATCTGAGCAGCAGGGTTTCCGGCGGTGCCAGCAACAGGCTCCAGTCGGGCAACACGGGGCGGGGTTCCACATCGCGATCCCGCTCGCCGACATGGGTGTCCAGCCATTCGATCAGGTCGTTCCACATGCCGGCGATCTGCGCATCGGTGGGCATGATGCCGGCGTAGTGCAACTCCGGAGTGATCACCGGCAGCGACAGGCTGCGGCCGGCATAGTTGCCCAGCGAACCCGGATAGGCACCGAGACGATCCAGATGCAGCATCCCGAGTTGCGGTGGCGGCGGAGGCGGTCCATCGAAGTCGAGCACCCCCAGCGGAGCATGGACGCTGACGATGACATCGGGCTTGAACGCGGCGATCTCCTCGACCAACCACTGCACTTCGGGTTCGGAGGCCGGCGCCGGCCCCGGATAGCGTCGCGGATCACGGCCGGTCTGCTGCGTCCAGTACGGCAACGCGCGTGACTCCCAGGCCAGGGTCGGGAAGTTCCGGTTCAGATCCACGCCGTTGGCGTTGACGCGGGTCGCCGGTCCGGCGAGCAGCCCATCGAGGTTCAGGCAGGGGAGCATGCGCCAGTGGTAGCGGCGCTCGTCGTCGCCCGCCAGTTGCTCGGCCCAGCGAAACTGGATGCTGACGGAGGAATATTCGTCGCCGTGGATTCCGCCCAGCAGCAGCACTCGCGCGGGGCGCTTGTCCACCGGCAGCACTCGGCGGGCAGGGAACTCTCCGATCAGGATGGGGCGCTGCTGCACGGTGCCGGTGTCGGCGACGCCGAAATCGACCAGATCGCAATCACCTTGCGAAATGCTGCTCAGCAGGTTGGCCATCATCAGGCAGCCCTGCTGACCGTTGGCCAGCGGGATCGGGCGGCTCTGGCCGGCATGCGCCGCCGGCAGTGTCGGGAGCAGGATGCAGGCGATCAGAAGCGCCCGGGCGTACTGGGAAATCACAGTGCGAATGACGCGCCGCGTGGATGGTGGTCGGGGAATCGATCCAAGCAGGATCGGCGCGAAGGATACGCGAATTCGCCGGCGCCTCGCCAACGGTGAACCGGGTCGCGCCGGGAGTGGGTCAGGCGTCGGCCGGTCGGACCAGATAGCCTCCGGAGCGCTCGTCGCGCGTGAGCAGCAGCAGCTTCGCCTCGCCCATCGCTTCCAGCAGCTTGTTGAAGGAATCGAAGCCGTGGAACGACTCGGAGAAACCGGGCTTCCGGCGCTTGAGCGTCTGCTTGATCATCGAGCCCCAGATGCGCTCGTCCTCGCCGCGTTCCTCGATCAGCGCCTCCAGCGTTTCCAGCACGTGATCGAAGGCTTCCTGTTTCTTGTCGTCCACCTTCTGCGTGCTCGGCTTCTTCGCCTTCCGCTTGCGTTTGCTCTTGTCCGTCGAGCGGACCAGATCGTCGTAGAAGATGAAGTCGTCGCAGTTGGCCGTGAGCAGGTCGGAGGTGGAGTTCTTCACGCCGACGCCGATCACGGTCTTGTTGTTCTCGCGCAGCTTGCTGACCAGGGGCGAGAAGTCCGAATCGCCGGAAATGATCACGAACAGGTCGACGTGTTCCTTGGTGTAGCAGAGGTCCAGCGCGTCGACGACCATACGGATGTCCGCCGAGTTCTTGCCGGACTGGCGCACGTGCGGGATGTCGATCAGCTCGAACGCGGCCTCGTGCATCGGCTTCTTGAACTCGGCGTAGCGGCTCCAGTCGCAATACGCCTTCTTGACGGTGATCGAGCCCTTGAGCAGCAGGCGTTCCAGCACCTTCTGGATGTCGAAGGCCGCGTAGTTGGCGTCACGGACGCCGAGCGCGATGTTCTCGAAATCGCAGAACAGGGCGAGGTTGGGTTGTTCGGTTGTTGGATTCATGCGGCGGAGTATCGCAGGTCGCTGTTGAGCTCGTAACCGGTTTCGACCAAAGCATGGCTTGCGTTCGACATCCGCACGGCTATGATCGCCGCCCCCAGTTTCTCCGGTTCGTGCCATGTCTGCGATGCGCCTGCTGATTCCAGTGCTTGCGTCTCTGTTTCCCTCTGTACTGATGGCGGCGGAGCCGGCGCCCGAACAGGCGCTGGATCTGACTGGGAGCTGGATCGGCATCACCTGCCTGGGCCTGTTCATCGCGGCCTACGCGATGGTGGTGCTCGAGGAATGGAGCGGCATGCGCAAGTCCATTCCGGTGCTGATGGCGGCTGGTTTCATCTGGACGCTGATCGGCATCGCCTACACGCTGGCCGGGCAGCCGCACTGGGCGGGCGAGATGGTGCGTCACAGTCTGCTGGAGTACGGCGAGCTGCTGCTGTTCCTGCTGGTGGCGATGACCTACGTGAACACGCTCCAGGAGCGCGGCGTGTTCGACGCGCTGAGGGGCTGGCTGGTGTCGCGCGGCTTCTCGCTGCGAATCGTGTTCTGGGTGACCGGTGCGCTGGCGTTCCTGATGTCACCGCTGGCGGACAACATGACCACCGCGCTGGTGCTGTCGTCGGTGGCGCTGGCGGTGGGCGGCGACCAGACGCGCTTCGTCGTGGTCGCCTGCATCAACATCGTCGTCGCCGCCAATGCCGGCGGCGCGTTCAGTCCGTTTGGCGACATCACTACGCTGATGGTGTGGCAGAAGGGGCTGCTAGGCGCCGGTGAATTCATGGCGCTGGCCGTGCCCGCGTTCGTGAACTGGGTGGTGCCGGCGTCCATCATGAGTCTGGCCGTGCCCGCCGGGCGCCCCCAGGCATTGGCCGAAACCGTCACCGTGAAACGCGGCGGTTACATGATCATCGGCATGTTCGTCATTACCGTCGCCGTCACGGTCACCATGCACACGGCGTTTCATCTGCCGCCGGCGCTGGGGATGATGGGTGGCCTGGGCCTGCTGAAACTCTACGGCTGGTATTTGAACTGGTCCGGGCTTCGCAAGCAGGGCCAGCCGATCGCGTTCGTCTCCCACGACGAGATGATGTCCGATCACACCGAGCCGCATGCGCCGAACACGTTTCGCGAGGTGGCGCGGTCCGAGTGGGACACGTTGCTGTTCTTCTACGGGATCATCGTCTGCGTCGGTGGTCTGGGCGCGCTGGGGTATCTGGCGGCCGGCTCGCAGCTCATCTATGAAGGCCTGGGGGCGATGACCGCCAATATCCTGGTGGGTGTGGCCTCGGCCATCATCGACAACATTCCGGTGATGTACGCGGTGCTGAGCATGAACCCGGCGATGTCGGACGGACACTGGCTGCTGGTCACGCTGACCGCCGGTGTGGGTGGTTCGCTGCTGTCGATCGGTTCGGCGGCCGGTGTCGCCGTGATGGGGCAGGCGCACGGCCGCTACACCTTCTTCTCCCACCTGCGCTGGAGCTGGGCGATTGCCCTGGGTTATGTCGCCGGCATCCTCGTGCATCTGTGGATCAATCGCGGTCTGTTCTGAGCAGAGCGCGCCGGCCGTTTCCGTCCAGCTACAAGCCAACCGCCTTCCGGGACAAATACCGGGTCGTCAACGACTGATTCGCGTGGCATCCGGCGGTGCGGATGCGGGCGCCGGACTGTGGCATGCTCGCCGCACGCGGAGCGTTCGCCATCACGGGGGCGTTCGGAAAGAGACCGAGGGGGAGACTCGTCACGATGATTGTCACACCGCTTTACGCCGGCCTGCTGGCGCTCTGGTACCTGGTGCTGAGCATCTGGGTGATCAAGGGGCGCGGCGGCAAGGACGGTCCTAGCCTGGGTGACGGCGGCAGCCAGGAGATGGCGCGGCGTATCCGCGGCCACGCGAACTTCGCCGAGTACGTCCCGCTGATCCTCGTGCTGGCGGGGTTTTCCGAGCTATCCGGCGCACCGGCCTGGCTGCTGCATGTCATCGGACTGGCGCTGCTGATCGGCCGACTGCTGCACGGCTACGCGCTGTCGTTCACCGCGCATTTCATGCAGGGTCGGGTCATCGGCATGGTGCTGACATTTTCCGCGTTGCTGCTGGCCGCGGGGTACTGCGTGGGCTACAGCGTGACCAAGCTGGTTTCCTAGGACCGCGATCATCATGAGCTCCGGGGACGACGCCACGCCGCTGCCACTGGTCGCGGACTGTCGCGTCCTGCCGGCCTCGGCGCCGCTGCGCTGGCTGGCCGCCGGATGGCGCGATCTGCGTGCCGCACCGCGCGTGTCGCTCAGCCTCGGTCTGGTCACCACGGTGCTGAGCTGGCTGATCGCCGCGGCCACCTGGCGCTTTGGTGATCTCGGGCTCTACCTCGGGCTGCTCAGCGGGTTCGTGTTCCTCGGTCCGCTGATCGCGCTGACGTTCTACGCCGTCAGCGTGCGTCTGGCCATATCCGAACCGGTGACGGTCCGCCTGGTTTGCGCCGACACGCGCATGGCACTGGGCGACACCATGGTGTTCGCCGTGGTGCTGCTCATCGTGTTTCTGGTGTGGGCGCGCGCGGCGGCGATGGTGCACATCTTCTTCCCGCTGGGCGGGCACCCGAGCCTGATCAAGTGGGCGACGTTTCTGGGGATCGGCAGCGCGGTCGGTGCGATCTTCTGCGCCGTGATCTACATGGCCAGCGCGTTCTCGCTGCCGATGATGCTGGACCGTGAGACCGATACCGTCACCGCGGTGCTGAGCAGCGTGAATGCCACGCTGCGCAACAAGCCGGCCATGCTGGTCTGGGCCGTGATCATCGTGCTGGCGGTGGTGCTGTCCGTGGCCACGTTCTTCGTGGGGCTTGCCGTGCTGATGCCCTGGCTGGGGCACGCCACGTGGCACGCTTATCTGGATACCGTCGATGCGTCGGCGTGGCCGCGTCGGCAGGTGGTCTCAGCGCCCTGAGCCAGCGCCCCGGACATCGCCCGCATCATCGCGGGCGATGTAGGCTATGCGGGGTCAGACCACTTCGAACAAACCGGCCGCACCCATGCCGCCGCCGATGCACATGGTCACCACCACGTACTTCACGCCGCGGCGCTTGCCCTCGATCAGCGCGTGGCCGACGAGGCGACTGCCGGTGACGCCGTAGGGGTGGCCGATGGCGATGGCGCCGCCGTTGACATTGAGTGCATCACCCGGAATGCCGAGCTTGTCCTGGCAGTAGAGTACCTGGACGGCGAAGGCCTCGTTCAGCTCCCACAGGCCGATGTCGTCGATCGACAGGCCGGTGCGTTCGAGCAGGCGGGGAATCGCGAAGACCGGGCCGATGCCCATCTCATCGGGTTCGCAGCCGGCGACGGTGAAGCCGCGGAAGATGCCCAGCGGTTCGATGTTGCGCTGCTCGGCGAGCTTGGAATCCATGACCACGCAGGCTGACGCACCATCGGAGAACTGGCTGGCGTTGCCGGCCGCGATCACGCCGCCGGGCATGGCGGGGCGAATCGTCGACACGCCTTCGTAGGTCGTGCCGGGGCGGATGCCTTCGTCCTGGGCACAGGTCACCTGCTTGGTGACGAGTTGTCCCGTGGCCTTGTCCATCACGCCGGCGGTGACGTCGATCGGTGCGATCTCGTCATCGAAGTGACCTTCGGCACGGGCGGCTTCGGCGCGCTGCTGGCTACGGGCGCCGTACTCGTCCTGGCGCTCGCGGGAGATGTTGTAGCGCTTGGCCACGGTCTCCGCCGTCTGCAGCATCGGCCAGTAGATTTCCGGCTTGTGCTGCGTGAGCCAGGACTCCTGCAGCATGTGCATGTTGGCCTCGTTCTGCACGCAGGAGATCGACTCCACGCCGCCGCCGATCATCACCGGCACCTTGTCGACGATGACGCGTTGGGCGGCCATGGCAATGGCCTGCAGCCCGGAGGAGCAGAAGCGGTTCACGGTCACGCCGGAGGCGGTGATCGGCAGACCGGCGCGCAGCGCAATCTGGCGTGCGATGTTCGAACCGCAGGCGCCTTCCGGCCAGGCGCAGCCCATGATCACGTCTTCGACTTCGGCGGGGTCGATGCCGGCGCGCTCGACCGCGGCCTGGACCACGTGACCGCCGAGCGTGGCGCCGTGAGTCATGTTGAACGAGCCGCGCCAGGACTTGGCGAGCGGCGTGCGGGCGGTGGAAACAATGACAGCTTCAGTCATGATGGGTCTCTCGAATTCTGATTATTTAATAAATGCTTAGTTGAACGTCTTGCCATCGGACGCGAGCTTCTTAACCAGCTCGGCCGGTTCCCAGAACGTGGCATCCGCACCTGGCAGCGCGGCGAACTGGCGCATGCGCCGCTCGACGTTGTAGAGGCCCATGGTGTCGGCGTAGAGCATCGGCCCGCCCAGGTGCAGCGGGAAGCCGTAGCCGTTGAGATAGACCATGTCGATGTCGGAGGCGCGCTGGGCGATGCCGTCCTCGAGAATGCGGGCACCCTCGTTGACCAGCGCCAGCACCAGCCGGTCGCGAATCTCGTCCTGCGACAGCTTGCGGCGCTCGACGCCGAGTTCGGCGCAGGTGTCGACAATCAGCTTCTCGACCTCCGGGTCCGGATGCGCCTTGCGGTCGCCGGGCACGTACTTGTACCAACCGGAGCCGGTCTTCTGTCCGAAGCGGCCCATCTCGCAGAGCTTGTCCGCGATGGGCATGCGCGGCATGTCCGGGTATTCCTCGTAATGCCGCTTGCGGATGTACCAGCCGACATCGTTGCCCGAGAGGTCGCACATGCGGAACGGCCCCATCGCGAAACCGATGGACTCCACGGCCTTGTCGACCTCCTGCGGCAGCGCGCCTTCCTCCAGCATTGCGATCGCCTGGGCGATGTACTTGTTGACCATGCGGTTGCCGATGAAGCCATCGCAGACACCTGCGACCACGCAGAGCTTGCGGATGGTCTTGCCGAGTTTCATGACGGTGACCAGCACGTCGTCGGCGGTCTTCTCGCCGCGCACGACCTCCAGCAGGCGCATCACGTTCGCCGGGCTGAAGAAGTGCAGGCCCACCACGTCTTCCGGCCGTTTGGTGAAGCTGGCGATCTTGTCGAGGTCCAGGGTCGAGGTGTTGCTCGCCAGAATGGCGCCGGGCTTCATCACGGCATCCAGCGTTTCGAACACCTGCTGCTTGACGCCCATGTCCTCGAACACGGCCTCGATCACCAGGTCGGCGTCGCCGAGATCATCGTAGGACAGGGTGGGGTGGATCAGCGCCATGCGCTGCTCCAGCTTCTCCTCGGTCAGCTTGCCTTTCTTGACGCGAACTTCGTAGTTCTTGCGGATGATGCCGACGCCGCGGTCCAGCGCCTCCTGGCTCATTTCCAGCAGGCGCACCGGGATGCCGGCGTTGAGGAAGTTCATGGTGATGCCGCCGCCCATGGTGCCGGCGCCAATTACCGCGACGGTTTCGACCGGGCGGGTCGGCGTGTCGGCGGGCACACCCTTGATCTTGGAAGCCGCGCGCTCGCCGAAGAAGGCGTGGCGCAGCGCCTTGGATTCCGGCGTCTGCACCAGCTCGCCGAACAGCTTGCGTTCGGTGGCGATGCCGGCGTCGAACTTGCCGGTGGAGGCCGCCACCGCCTCCACGCACTTGATCGGCGCGGGGAACGGGCCGGCCATGGTCGTGACGGTGTTCTTCGCGACCATCAGGAAGCCTTCGCTCTCCGGGTGCTTGACCTTGCGGTCGCGCACCAGCTTCAGTGGCTGGCCGATCGATTGCTCGGCGAGACGGGTCGCATCGGCCAGCAGATCGTCACCGGCCATGGTGTCGAACAGGTCGGTCTCGGCGAGCAGCTTGGCCGGCACGATGTTGCCGGAGACGATCATGTTCAGAGCGGCTTCCAGCCCGATCACGCGCGGCAGGCGCTGCGTGCCACCAGCGCCCGGCAACAGGCCCAGCTTGACCTCGGGCAGGGCGATCTGGGCATCCGGTGCGGCGATGCGCGCATGGCAGCCCAGCGCCAGTTCCAGACCGCCGCCCATGCAGGCGCCGGAAATCGCGGCGATGACCGGCTTCGGACTCGCCTCGATGGCTTCGATCACGGTCGCCAGCGATGGCTCGGCGAACATGGCGGGCGTGTTGAACTCGCGGATGTCCGCGCCGCCGCTGAACGTGCCGTGGGCACCGATCAGCACGATCGCCTCAACCGACGCGTCGCCATTGGCTTGATCCAGGCTCTCGACAATGCCCTTGCGAAGCGCCAGGCCCAGCCCGTTGACGGGTGGGTTCTGCATGGAAACAACCGCCACGCGGCCACGGGTCTGATAGTCAGTCGCGCTCATCTGCACTCCAGTTCTGTTGTTGTCGTTGAGCATGCCGTGGCGAAACGGATTCGCCCCATGCATGCCTGAATATTTTGCGTACCGGAGCGTACATGAGGTGGGCGAGCGCCACCACCATGCGAAATCTCCGGCAATCCGGGGCTAGCGCTCCCGGTCGAAGCGGAGCAGCAGCCCGGGCAGGAACAGCAGGTCGAAGATCAGGGCGATCACGATGGTCATGGCCGTCATCATCCCCATGGACGCATTCACGTCGAAGGTGGACTGCGCAAGGATGAGAAAGCCCGCCGCCAGCGCCACGGTGGTCACGCTCAATGCCGCTCCGACCGTGGTGAACGCGTAGCGAATCGCGTCCTCGGTGCCGTAGCCGCGTTCCTGGCGTGCCCGCAGATACTTGCTGAAGAAGTGCACCGTGTTGTCCACGACAATCCCCAGCGTGATCGAGAACACCGCCGCCACGGCCAGATTCACCTGACCGACGAAGATCCCCCACAGCCCGAAGGAAATCGATGCGGGGAACGCATTGGGCAGCAGCGACAGCAGCCCGAACTTGAACGATTTCAGTGCCAGGATCAGCGTGACGGCAATCAGCGCCAGCGCCAGGGCGGAGCCGCGCATCATCGCCTCGATGTTGTTCTGGCCGATGTGGGCGAACATCAGCGAGACACTGGAGCCATGCGACTGGATGTCCGGCGTGTTGGCCGCCATCCAGGCCTGCGCGCGCTCCTCGACGGCGATGATCTGCTTGGAGTTCAGGTTGCTCAGGTTTACCGAGAACTTGGTTGCCGACTTGTCGAAGGTGAGCTGGTTGTTCAGGTCCAGCCCCAGCGGCAGCGATAGCTCGTAGAGCAGGATGTACTGGGCGATCAGCTCGCGATCGTCCGGCAGCCGGTAATAGGCCGGGTCGTCACCGTGCATGTTGCGGTTCAGCCGCTTGACCACATCGGTGAAGGTCGACACGTAGGTGACCTCCGGCTGCTGCTTGTACCACTGCGAAAACGCCTCGACCTGCCGCAGGTATTCCGGATCGACAATCCCGTTTTCCTCACCCGCCGGCAGCGAGTAGGCGATGCTGTCCACGCCGGTCAGCTCGTCCTGCACGAAATCGAAGGCTTGACGAATCGGTAGCGATTCATCGAAGTACTCGACCGTGTCGTCGTTGAACTCGTTGAGCGGGGTGAAGCTCACGAGCACGGCGGCCAGCGCCAGCATCCCCCAGAAAATCACGCGGTTGTGGGCGATGATCACGTTTGCCAGCTTGAGCATCAGCCCGCTGGCATCCGGGTCCTCATCGGCCTGCTTCACGCGAATCGGCAGCAGAAGCGTGATGCCCGGCAGCAGCACCAGCGACCACAGCATCGCACCCAGCACGCCGAAGCCCACTGATGTACCCAGCTCGCGGAACGGGGGGGAATCGGAGAAATTCAGGCTGAAGAAGCCAATCGCCGTGGTGATGGAGGTGAGAAACACCGGCTTCAGATTGATGGTGAGCGCGTGTTCCATCGCGTCGAACTTGCCCAGGCCACGACGCAGGTCCTTGAGATAGCTCACCAGCACATGCACGCAATCGGACACCGCCAGCGTGAGGATGATGATCGGCGCCGACACGTTGATCTGGTTGATCTGATAGCCCAGCCAGCCGGTCACGCCCAGCGTCGCGACAATCGAGATGATGATGATCACCACCGTCACGAAGGTCGTCGTGATGCTGCGCATGAACAGCGTGAGCAACACCACCACCGCAAGAAACATCAGCGGCACCAGCGTGACCGTGTCGTTCGAGGCGGACTCGTTGAAGCTCTGATTCACGACGACCTGACCCATCAGGTAAACGTCGATCTCGGGGAATTTCTCCTTGAAGCGGTCCCGCAGCTCATAGGTATCCGCCATCAGGGCCGGAATCACGGCGCTCTGCTCGCGGGAATCGTCCGGTAGCTCCACGCGCACGTTCACGAAGGTCACGTGGGCGCGGTCCGAGATGATCAGATCCTTCAGCACAGGCTCGGACAGCGCGATGGCTTCCAGCGCCTCCAGTTCGGCAGGGGAGAGCGACTGCGGATCACTGACCAGATCATTGACGATCAGGTCATCACCCTCGGCGCGGCTGTACTGGAAGTTGGTGATCGAATCGACGCGCACGGACAGCTGCAACTGCCAGGCCTGATCCGTGAGCCAGATCACCGCCTCCAGCGTATCCGGCGTAAAGACCTTGCCGTCTCGCGGCGCGAGCACGAAGCCCACGTTGTCACCGCGCGTATAGGCATCCTCCATCGCCTCGTACGCCACCAGGCGTGGATCGTCATCACTGAAAAAGATCTTGTAACTGCTCTCGAACCAGAGCTTCGACGCACCACTGGCCACCAGCGCAACCAGCGCCAGTGAGAGCAGGGCGAACAGATAACGGCGGCGCACCAACAGCGCGGCAAGACGGGCTTCCATGGACACTCCCTTGTCGTTCAGCGCCACGTCCCCGGCGCCGGGAGTGGATCATACCGCTTGGTATGTCCGGGGGCGATAGGTGAAGAGTGAGCGCGTTGCCTTGCCGTCGAGTGGGCGGGCGGGAATACTGAGGCCATCGGGGTGGCGGGGGATATATAGATATGGATGGGAAGTGGTGCGGTTATCCAGAGTTGGATAAATCTATATATATCTGAGTGTTGGTTTGGTCATCTTATAAGCGGCGGACGTCTGATTTAAGACAAGTATGGCAGCGGAACTCATTAAGGCATTTTCAGCGGTTGGAGAAGCTTTGGCAGCTGTCGCAAATTCAAATTTCAGCGCAGCTCTTGCTGGCGCCTTCGCTGGTGCCGTTGCAGCGCAACGAATTGGAGACCGGAGCAAACAGAGGGAAGCGCTGCTACAGGAAGTTAGAAGCATCAACGCTGCTATAACCCTTTCATTTTCCGTTTGTAACGCTGGGTTGTCTTTGAAGAAGCAGTATGTCAAAGACATCCGGGATAGGTATGTTGCCCAAAGGGCTGACGTTATCGAGTTTCAGCGGCGCCTACAGGCTGGTGCGATACAACCTGATGAAGTATTCGATTTTCAGGCGGACTTGAGGACCTTGCAGATGCCAACGGTTCCTATTGATCTGCTTCGGCAACTTGTTCTCGAAAAGATCTCAGTCACAGGTCGGCCGCTCGCATTGATAGCAACACTATCAGGCTCAATCGTCTCGCTGGCACAGGTGCTAGAGAAGAGAACGAGTCTCGTTGAGGACTTTAAGTCCATTCGGCAAGAAGAACGGAATCGAGTCATGCCTGTTTTTTACTTCGGACTCCCTTTCGGCGACGGTCACGTCAGCGAAGAATTTCCGGATATGGTTGAAGCTCTCTACCGAGTTACAGACGACGTCATCTTTTTCACTGACTTGCTCATATCCGATCTCATTGCGCATGGAGAGCGTGTGCTTGCTTCATATAAGAAGGTCGCGAAACTTAAAAGTGAAAAAATTTCTAAGATTGATATGTCCCCTGCATATGATCAGGGCCTAATGCCTGACCGCGCACAATATGAGGATTGGCTGATTGGATTCCGCGACGACGCCCAAAAAATCGTTGCAGCGGACGTTTGACCCGCCACCTATTTTTGCCGCCGCAAAAACTGGCGTGACCTCAAACGCTACTGAACTCAGGCGTTGGACGAGTAAGGTCGGATAGTGTCAGCGCTTCGAGTGCAAGCAGTTGCGGGAGAGATCAGTGCTCACCTTTTCGAGAATTCCTCGGTGGGGTTGACGCGCAATCTCTTCTGGTCGGTCACGCTTGATTGCAAGCCGGTGCTTTGGGGCGAGGAAGAGTGGGAGTGTTCATTTTCAACAGAGTGGCTCACTTGGCCCGTTCGGGACTGGCGGCACTTGCATGGACAGTGCATCAGCTCCGCAAAGAACCCTGAACTTGTCGAGTCGTCGTTCTATCTGGCTCAACATCACCCTCTCAAGCTTGCGTCTCTTAGTTTGTCCCGTATTGACGGCACGCCTCGTTTCAATGTCGCGGTCGATGCCATGCTTGATCTGGAAGGTTTCGATGAGCTCGATGGCGAGGACGTTCCAATCGTCCTCAGATGCGAGGCGGAGTTCACGGGTCTGGTGGTTGTCCCTGACAATTTGGAGCCCGCGCCGAAAACATCGCAGGAAGCCTCTGCTGTTTTGGAGCGTTTCATCGATCTGGGCTGCTTTAGTGCGCCACACTGGGATGATTTCCGGTTCGTGTTCGCGCCCAGATGAGAGTGTGCCGTCGCTCAACCACAGGTTTCACTCCACGCCCCAGTCTCTCCGGCTTTCTCGCGTCGTCCGGGCCGAGCATGAACTTGGTGTTCTTCCCCCAGACCAACTCCCGCCCTCCAACGCGAGCTAGTAGCCGGTGAAAATAGAATCCAACACCTATTTGAAGTGTCCGCCCGACGACTACTGGCCGGCAGACAGCGCCAGCTGGTTCTCAATCCCTGAAGGGCTGGACGCTGGCAAGAAGATCTTCTTTTACGACCACGTGGTGGGTGAAGGAGCGCCTGAAGCGACAATCGTCCTTGTTCATGGCAACCCTGAGAGTTCCTACACATTTCGACACATCCGTGACGCGCTGCTCGAGTCCGGTCAGGCGGTCAGAATAATCGCGATGGACCATGTCGGTTTTGGTCTATCGGATCAAGCCACATTCGAAATGGTGGACATGCACCATTCGAACAATCTCTTGCAGTTGGTCCGGCATTTGGATCTTGAAGCGGTCACCTTGGTTGTACACGACTGGGGCGGCCCGATCGGGATCGGCGCGTTCTCTCAGGAACCCGCCCGCGTGCGGAATCTGCTGGTGATGAATACGACCATCTTCCCGATGCCTGATGATGGACTGACTTATGGGAATTACCCGATTTCCTGGTTGTCCTGGTCGATAACACCGAAGATTGTTCCGGATATTCTGTGGGGAGGTGTTGCCGGATACGTAGTCTCCCACGCATCTCCGCAGGGGACGGTTCGCTTCCTGTCCAATATCGGAAGATATCTGTTGCTTCATGGTGCCGGGTTGATTCGTTCAGGAACGCCGGAATACGTTTGGTCAGAGGCGTTGCGTCCTGCAATGAACGCGAAAAGCTCGAAGCGCAACGTGCTGCAGACGCCTCATTGGGGGCATGGCTACAGGTATGTTGATGCGGTGTACGGAGAGCAGAACAATCATGCTTATTACCGGGCGATGCAGGAAACCGTACCCAAGGTCTGGGGCCCTGAGGGTCAGAATATTCAGGCGTGTGGCTATTTCGGCCAATGGGACCCATGCGGAAAAGATTCCGTGATCAGGCAGTGGTGCGCTGCGCTTCCCCAAATGGCGGATGAAATTCATAAGTTCCCGGACGTGGGGCACTTCATTGAAGAGTACAAAGGCCGGGAAATGGCGGGTTCGATTTTGCGAATGAATGGATTGTCGACATAGCAGGGGATTCAGACCATGGGGCCAGTGTTTGCGCTCGTGGCGGGCGGCATCTGTCTGCTTGTCGTCCATCACCTGCATCAGAAGGCGCAGACTGCCAAACGTGAGAAGTGGATCGACACCTACCAGTTCCCGGATGCGCTGGGGCGCAAGGTTCAGGAGCAGTACCCGCATCTGACCGACGAGCAAGCCGGCCTCGCGGTGCAGGGCCTTCGGGAGTATTTCAAGGTCTGCAATCTGGCTGGTCGCCGCATGGTGGCAATGCCGTCGCAGGTGGTGGATGTCGCCTGGCACCAGTTCATTCTCTACACACGCCGCTACGATGCGTTCTGCAAGCAAGGGCTGGGGCGATTTCTGCATCACACGCCCGCCGAGGCCATGGAGACGCCAACCCAGGCACAGGCCGGGATCAAGACGGCGTGGCGCGTCTCTTGCCATCGGGAGGGTATCGAGCCCCGTTCGCCGAGCAAGCTGCCATTGCTGTTCGGGATCGATGCGGCGCTGAACATTCCGGATGGATTTCGTTATTCGCTGGATTGCAGCAAGGCGGTGGATCAGGGCTACTGCGCCGGGCACATCGGCTGTGGGTCGGGCTGTGCGGGCGGTTGCGGCGGCGATTCATCCGGATGTGGCGGGGGCTGCGGCGGGGATTGAGCATTCGCCTTTCACGCTGGCTCAACGGTTCGAGCTGGCGATCTTCAACAGATACGGGGATGAACAAGTGACAGCGGAAAACCAGGACGATATCGACGGCATTCTGGCGGCGGGGCGTGTCGTCGCCCGCGTGCGCGATGCGATGCTCGATGCCATGGAGCCCGGCATGACGACGGCCGAGCTCGACCGGATGGGCGCCGAGTTGCTGGACGGCTTTGGCGCGAGGTCGGCGCCCCGGGTCATGTATGACTTTCCCGGTGCGACCTGCATCAGCGTGAACGAGGAAGCCGCCCACGGGGTTCCGGGCGAGCGGGTGATTCGCGCGGGGGATATCGTCAATGTGGATGTGTCCGCCGAACTGAATGGCTACTACGCGGATACGGGCGGCACGATGGTGGTGCCGCCGGTGGCGAGTGCCAAGGCACGGTTGTGCCATGCCACGCAGCTGGCGCTGAAGAACGCGCTGGCTGAGGCGCGGGCGGGTGCGCCGATCAACCGCATCGGACGGGCCATCGAGCTGACAGCTCGATCACACGGATTCAAGGTGATCCGGAATCTGGGCGGCCACGGCATTGGGCGGAGTCTGCACGAGGAGCCGGATGGCATCGTCAGCTACGAGGATCGCCGGGACAAGCGGCGGCTGAAGCGGGGCCAGGTCATCGCGATCGAGCCGTTTCTATCGACCCGAAGCACCCACGTCACGGAAGCGGATGACGGCTGGACGCTGGTGGGTCATCCCGCCAACCGTTCCGCCCAGTTCGAGCACACGATCATCGTGACGAACGGCGCGCCCATCGTGGCGACACTCTCTGAAGGCCCCCGGAGGCACCACGCGTGAAAAAGCAGATATCGCATCTTTCGCCATTTCAGAACGCCAAGGTGTTCGCCGTCCTGATTGCGGTGTCGTCACTGGTGATCTTTCTGCCGTTCATGCTGATCTCGATGCTGATGACGCCCGCCACGACGCCGGATGGTCAGCCGATCCACTTTCCGTTCTTCATGTTCCTCGTGATGCCGGTGTTCCAGCTCATCTTCGGCTTCATCATGGTTCTGATCAGTTGCGCGCTGTACAACTGGGTGTCGAAGTTCACGGGAGGGTTTGAATTCGAGGCGACGGATGTCTGATGGTGATGCGCGCTTGCCAAATCGTTGATGGCTTCGAATCTTTGCGAGGCCGGGGTACAGTGGACGCCTGTGATTCATTCGGCTGAATATCGCAATGGCCAATCCAGCAGAACTTGTTGAATCTGAAGCGCTTTCTCTTCCGCTGGAAGACCGGGCCCGCCTGGTGGTTCACCTGCTTGAGAGCATTGAGTCACGCCCAGCCGCCGATCCCAGGCAGGTGCAGAACGCCTGGCTCGCCGAAGCTGACCGGCGCTACCAGGCCTATGCGCGTGGAGAGGAGGCCGCGATTCCAGCCGAGGATGTCTTTTCGGAACTCCGGGCAGATGATCGTTGAAGCCAGTCAGATTTCTGGCCGCGGCGCGTGACGATATCCGCCGCGAAAAGCTCTATTACAGACAGATCAATCCGGAGTTGGCGCGCAGGTTCCAGGCGGAAGTTGAGAAGGCGACGACGTTGCTCTCGGACCACCCTCTGAGCATGGCGGCGCTTGAGTTTGGGATCAGACGCTGGCCGCTTGAGATCTTTCCGCATGGCCTGCTTTACCGGGATGAAGACGTGTTCGTGCTTGTCATCGCGGTCTTTCATCCAAGTCAGGCTCCCGAACGGTGGCAAGGCCGGGCGCGCGAATAGGTCGAGGCTCTGGCGGCAAAGCGGCTGTTGAGCGATGCTCCGGCGGGGGAATGTCGGGGTCGATTCGAGACCCGCTGTTTTCGGGGAGAACGCATATGAACAAGCCACCGAAGTGGTTCACCATCGTGGCCGTCGTGGCCCTGCTGTGGAATCTGCTGGGCTGTCTGGCCTTCGCGATGGATCTGATGCTGACGGCTGAAGACATCGCCAAGATGCCCGAGGCGCAGCAGGCGCTTTACGAGGCCCGGCCGGGCTGGTCGCTGATTGCGACCGCGTTGGCGGTGCTTGGCGGGGCGCTGGGTTGTGTCGGTTTGCTGATACGCAAGCGCTGGGCGCTGCATTTGTTCGCCATCTCGCTGCTCGGGATCGGACTGCAAGACATGGCGCTGTTCGTGTTGGTGGACGGCGCCGGGCTGGCCGGACCGGGTGTGGTGGCGATGCAGGCGATGGTGCTGGTGATCGCCATCGGCTTGCTGCTGCTGAGCCTCAAGGGGATCGCCCGGGAATGGCTGACCTGATTCTCGGGCAGCGCGGCTAACCCTCTCGACCGTCTGCTTCGGCGGGCGGATGCTCGATTGCACCCAGGAATCTCATGAACGAAGACAAGTACAAGCAGGGCATGGATGTCCGCCGACGCGTGCTCGGGGACGAATACGTGAACCGCTCGCTGAACTCGGCGACCGATTTCACCCGGGCCATGCAGGACATGGTGACCGAGAACTGCTGGGGCCAGCAGTGGGCCACCGGAGTGATTCCGGACAAGACGCGCAGCCTGGTCACCATCGCGATTCTGGCGTCGCTGCGTGCGTCCACTGAGATCAAGACCCACGTGTACGGCGCGCTGCGCAATGGCTGCACGGTGGAGGAGATTCAGGACGTGCTGCTGCACGCCGCCGTGTATTGCGGCATGCCGGCCGGTATCGATGCCTTCCGTGCCGCGAAGGAGGTGATCGAGCAGTGGGAGCAGTCCGCGGACTGATTGGGTTGTTCCGATCAGGCGGTCGCGCTGAGCGGGGTTGATTCGGGCCCGACGGCTTGTCGCCGGGCCCTGACTCGTCCGGGCGTCAAAGCCCCAGCATGTGCCGCACCGTGCCTTCCAGGCCCTTGAGGCCAGCGGCGTGGCCGTGGGTCAGGGCGTCCGAGGGGTCGGCGCCGTCCACCAGATGCGCCTTGAGCGCGAACAACGCGCCCACGCGGTTGCTGCTGGCGCAATGCACCAGCGTCGGCTTGGGGGCCGATTCCAGCGCATCCGCCAGTAACTTGGCGTTTTCGGGGCTCAGATCGGTGGCCGCCGCGACGGGGATGCAGACGTAGGGCAGGTCGATCTGGGCCATCAGTGCCTGCTGGTCCCAGCCGCATTCGCCGGCGGGGCAGAGGTTGATGACGCTCTTGAGTCCCGCGGCCTTGGCCTGCTCGAACTGTTGGGGGCTGGGCTGGCCGCCGGTCCAGATGTCGTCATCGAGTTGGGTCAGATACGGAATTCCGGTGGATTCAAGCGTCATCGTTCGTTCCTCTGCTGGTGGGGCGGCGGTATCGTCCGCGCTGCTGCGCATGGTACGGAATGCGCCGGGATTGTGGGCTGACGCCGAGCGTTCAGACGTCGAGGTCGCCCGGTGCGTCCATTCTTGATCCAGTCTTCCTGCTGCTCGGTCAGCGTGATGGTCTTGCGGTGCATGCCCATACGAGAAGCCTTCGGATGCGCCATGCCTGGGCGAGGGATTGCGCTCTGTTGGTGAGGCCAAGTCCGCGTCATCGCGAACAGCCGGGCGACTGCCGTTGTCAGACTGGGCACGAGGCTGCGGTCGCAGCGCCGCCAGTCGTTGCTCACCAACCACGGATGGTTGCATGGCCGACAACGAGAAACAGCTCGACCACCATGAGGGTCGCGATGCCCGGCGCCGCGTGTCGCCGCGCGCGGCGGTGGTGTTCGAGGCGATCCGCCAGGAAGGCGAGTCGGAACTTTCGCGCAAGCCGCTGGCGCTGTTCTGGTCGGGACTGGCGGCCGGACTGTCGATGGGCTTTTCCTTTGTCGCGGAAACCCTGCTGAGCTACCACCTGCCGGCGGATGCCGAGTGGACCCAGCTCATCACCAAGTTCGGGTACAGCGTGGGTTTTCTGATCGTGGTGCTGGGCCGCCAGCAGCTGTTCACCGAAAACACGCTCACGCCGATGCTGGAGGTGTTCAACACTCCCTCGCGCGACCGGTTGTGGCGCCTCGGCCGGCTGTGGAGTGTGGTGCTGGTGGCGAACATGCTCGGCGCGCTGCTGTTCGCGGCCGCCGTCCGCTACGGCGATGCGTTTTCCGCCGACCGCATGACGCATTTCCAGGAGGTTGCCCTCAAGAGCGGTCACGAGGACTGGTGGACGACGTTCGCTGGCGCGATTTTCGCCGGCTGGCTGATCGCGCTGATGGTCTGGCTGATGCCATTCGCCGAGACGGGGCGCATCTGGATCATCGTGATCGTCACCTACATGGTCGGGCTGGGCGGCTTCGGCCACATCATCGCCGGGTCCGTGGAAACGCTTTACCTCGTCATCGGCGGCCAGATGGATGTCGGCGCCTGGCTGGGCGGATTCTTCCTGCCGGTCCTGGCCGGCAACGTCATCGGCGGAGTCAGTCTGGTGGCGGCCGTCAATTCGGCGCAGGTGAAGGTCGAGGCTTGAGTCGGGTCCGGAACTTGCCCCAGTGCGGCATGGCCCTGGAACTGACCAAGCGCGAATCCGATTTTCCGACGGTGCTCGTTCGCGGAGGATTCCTGTCACGCGATCTTTCCTGCGTGGAGAACGGCTACTACGCCGAGCTGTTGACGCGGGACGGCGAAATTCTGCGGGCGAGGGTGATCGGCCGGCTGGGTGACGAGTTCGCGGGTGTCGTCGAGCGGATCGAGCGCTACGACCCCGGTGGGGCGCGGCGGCTGGTGCTGCTGTCCGGACGTTCGGAGGATGTGCGACCCGGCAGCACCATCCATTTCCAGCTCGATCAGGTTTATGCCTTCATCGAGGCGGAGGTCTGCGCCGCGAGGGACCGCCGTCAGGCGGTCGCCTCGCAGGTGGCCGTGGCCATCGCGACGATGCGAGCCTCGAACGCCGCCTGAACATCCTCGCACTCAGGCGTGAATTGCGTGCCCCAGCGCGGCCAGCGCCGCCTCGTGGAAAGACTCGCTCATGGTCGGATGCACCTGGATGATGCCTGCCAGATCCTCCAGCACGGCGCCCATCTCGATGGCCTGGACGAACGCACCGGTCAGTTCCGAGACATGAGCACCGACCGCGTGCACGCCGAGGATCAGGTGATTGTCGGCACGTGCGGTGACGCGGACGAAACCGCCGTCGCCACCGGCTTCCATCGTCAGTGCGCGGCCGTTGGCGGCGAGCGGGAAGGTGCCGACCTTGATCTCGTGTCCGGCGGCCGTCGCTTCGTCCGGTGACAGTCCGGCACCGGCGATTTCCGGCTCGGTGAAGCAGACGGCGGGAATCGCCGCGGGTTCGAACTTGCGGCGCTCACCGGCGATGATCTCCGCGACCATCTCGCCCTGCGCCGAGGCCTTGTGGGCCAGCATCGGTTCGCCGACGACATCGCCGATCGCCCAGACCTTGCGCATCGAGGTCTGACAACTGTCGTTGACCTTGATGAACGGCCCGTTCATGTCGACGACCAGCCGGTCCAGCCCCCAGCCCTGCGTGTTCGGTTTGCGGCCGACGGTGACCAGCACCTTGTCGCAGTCCAGTGTCGTCTCGCCGTTCTCGGAATCCAGCTTGAGTTGCCCGCCGGCGTAGCCGACGGCCTTGGTCCTGAAGCGGACATCGACGCCGTGCTGGCGGCACCATTTCGCGACCGGCTTGACCAGATCGGCGTCGTAGGACGGCAGCATCCGGTCGGTGGCCTCGACGATGGTCACCTCGGCGCCCATCTTGCGGAAGGCGATGCCCAGTTCCATGCCGATGTATCCCGCGCCGACGACGGCCAGATGCCTGGGCAATTCCGGTAGTGACAGCGCTTCGGTGGAACTGAGGATGTCGCCGCCGAAGGGCAGGCCGGGCATCTCCACCGGCACTGATCCGGTGGCGATGATCACGTGTTCGGCGGTGATGTGGGTGGTGGTGCCGTCGCCTTCGACGATGCAGCTCTTGCCGTCCACGAAGCGTGCCCAGCCGCCGACAACCTGCACGCGTGCCTTTTTCAGCAGCGCGCCGACGCCGCCGGTGAGCTTGTTGACGATGCCGTTCTTCCAGTGCACCGCGCCGTCGAGTTCGAAGCTCGGTGGCTCGGCCAGGCGGATGCCCAGCTCGCCGTCGCCAACATGTTTGGTCATGTCCTCGAACTTGCTCGCCGCGTGGATCAGCGCCTTGGACGGGATGCAGCCCCGAATCAGGCAGGTGCCGCCGAGCTGGCCGGCCTCGACCAGCACGGTCTTGAGGCCGAGCTGACCGGCGCGGATGGCGGCGACGTAACCGCCGGGCCCGCCACCGATCACGAGTACCTGTGTGGTCAGTGAATCGCTCATGCCTCGCCCTCCATGAACAGGGTGGCCGGGTGTTCCAGCAGGCCCTTGATGCGCTGGATCAGCGCGGCGGCGTCCCAGCCGTCGACGATGCGGTGATCGAAGCTGGACGACAGGTTCATGATCAGCCGCGGCACGAGCTGGCCGTTCACGTAGGTCGGCCGTTCCATGATCTTGTTGACGCCGATGATGGCGACCTCCGGTGCGTTGATGACGGGCGTGGAGGCGATTCCGCCCATGGCGCCCAGACTGGTGATGGTGATGGTCGAGCCGGACAGTTCCTCGCGGCTGGCCTTGCCGCTGCGGGCGGCGTCCGCCAGGCGGCGGATGTCGCCGGCCATGTCCCACAGGCTCTTGGCCTCAGCATGCCGCATCACCGGCACGACCAGACCACCCGGTGTCTGCGTGGCGACGCCGACATGCAGTGCGTCGTAGCGATGCAGGATGTCGGCATCGTCATCGAAGCGGGCGTTGACCTGCGGGTGATGGGGTACCGAGATGACCAGCGCCCGCGCCAGAAACGGCAGGATGGTCAGCTTGGACTGATCCTCGCGCTTGGTGGCATTGAGGTGCTGGCGCAGCGATTCCAGTTCGGTGACGTCGACTTCCTCGACATAGGCGAAGTGCGGAATCCGCTGCTTGGTTTGCTGCATCGCGGTGGCGATACGCCGGCGCAGGCCAATGATGCGGATGTCCTCGACGCCGGGCTTGGGCATGCGCTGCGTGCCCGCTGCCGCGCCGCCGGCATCGGCCTGGATGAAGGCGTCCAGATCCTGCTGGGTAATGCGGCCGGCCGGACCGCTGCCCGGTACGAAGGCGAGCTGGATGCCGAGGGACTGCGCACGACGCCGTACCGCCGGCGAGGCCAGCGGCTTTTCGCCGGCCTTGCGAGGCAGGGCGCCGGACTGGCGGATGCTCGCCGCGCTGGCCGGTGCCGCCGGAGCGGGCGCGGGTTTCGCGACGGATTTCGGCTCCGATTCCGGTGCGGGTGCAGGCGCAGGGGCCTCGGGTTTCGGTTCCGGCCTGGGCGCAGGAGCTGGCTCCGATGCCTCGGCCTCGTCGGTGTTGCCGTCGCCTTCGATCTCGATACGGATCAACGGCCCGCCGACGGCAATCATCGAGCCGGCCTCGCCGCACAGTTCCTTGACCGTGCCGGCGACCGGCGATTCGATCTCCACTGCCGCCTTGTCGGTGAGCATGTCGACAATGCCCTGATCCTCGTCGACGGTGTCGCCAACGGCGATCTTCCATTCGGCGATTTCCGCCTCGGCGATGCCTTCCCCGATGTCCGGGAGCTTGAACGTGTAGATACCCATTACGCGTCCTCCATCACACGAGTTAACGCCTCGCCTACGCGTTTCGGACCCGGGAAGTACTCCCACTCGAAGGCATGCGGGTAGGGCGTGTCCCAGCCAGTGACGCGGATGGGCGGGGCCTCCAGGTGATAGAAGCAATGCTCCTGAATCTCGGCGATCAGCTCGGCGCCGAAGCCGCTGGTGCGGGTCGCCTCGTGGACGATGACGCAGCGGCCGGTCTTCTGGACCGAGGCGACGATGCAGTCCAGGTCCAGCGGCAGCATGGTGCGCAGGTCGATGATCTCGCCGTCGACGCCGGTTTCCTTCACCGCCGTCTCGCAGACATGGACCATGGTGCCGTAGCAGATCACCGTCACGTCCGAGCCGGGGCGGACGATGTTCGCCTTGCCCAGCGGGATGGAGTAGTAGTCGTCCGGCACCTCGCCCATGGGGTGTTGGGTCCAGGGTTGCAGCGCGCGGTCGTGGTAGCCATCGAACGGGCCGTTGTAGATGCGCTTGGGCTCGAAGAACAGCACGGGGTCGTCATCTTCGATGCATGAGATCAGCAGGCCCTTGGCGTCGTAGGGGTTGGACGGCATCACCGTCTTCAGGCCCGAGACATGGGTGAAGATGCCTTCCGGGCTCTGGCTGTGGGTCTGGCCGCCGTAGATGCCGCCGCCACAGGGTGACCGCACGGTGATCGGCGCCCAGAACTCGCCGGCCGAGCGATAACGCAGCCGCGCCGCCTCGGAGACGAGCTGGTCGAAGGCCGGGTAGATGTAGTCGGCGAACTGGATCTCGGCGACCGGCCGCAGGCCGTTGGCGCCCATGCCGATCGCCATGCCGAGAATGCCGCCTTCGGCGATCGGAGTGTCGAAGCAGCGCTTGACGCCGTACTTCTCCTGCAGGCCGGCGGTGCAGCGGAACACGCCGCCGAAATAGCCGACATCCTCGCCGAAGATGAGCACGTTGGGATCGCGTTCCAGCATGTTGTCCAGGGCCGAGTTGATCGCCTGGATCATGTTCATGCGGCTCATACGCCGGCCTCCTGGCGCTGGCGGCGCAGGTGGGGCGGCAGTTCCTTGAACACGTCGTCGAACATGGTGGACGGGCTGCACGGGCGCACGCCCAGCGTGCCGTGGCTGGCGGCTTCCTTGAGGTCGCGTTTGACCTCGTCCTCCAGCTCCTGGTGCAGCGCCTGATGCTGTTCCTCGGACCATTCGCCGAGCTTGATCAGGTGCTGCTTGAGGCGGTCAATCGGATCGCCGAGTGGCCACACGGTGAACTCGTCCTTGGGTCGGTAACCGGAGGGGTCGTCACTGGTGGAATGGGCCGCGGCGCGGTAGGTGTAAAGCTCGATCAGCGTCGGGCCGTTGTTGGAGCGGGCGCGATCGGCGGCCCACTTGGTCACGGCGTAAACCGCCAGGAAATCATTGCCGTCGACGCGAATGCCCGGCAGGCCATAACCCAGGGCGCGGGCGGCGAAGGTCGACTGCTCGCCACCGGCGATGCCGGAGAAGCTGGAGATCGCATACTGGTTGTTGGTGACATTGAGCACCACCGGCGCCTGGTACACGGCGGCGAAGGTCAGCGCGTGATGGAAGTCGCCTTCGGCGGTTGTGCCTTCGCCCACCCAGGCGGCGGCGATCTTCGAATCGTTCTTGTACGCCGAGGCCATGGCCCAGCCCACCGCCTGCGGGAACTGCGTGCCGAGGTTGCCGGAGATGGAGAAGAAGTTGGCGTCCTTGACCGAGTACAGCACCGGCAACTGCTTGCCCTGAAGCCGGTCCTTGGGGTTGTTGAAGATCTGGCACATCAGATCGACCAGCGGCCAGTCACGCGCCACCAGCATCGACTGCTGGCGGTAGCTGGGAAACAGCATGTCGTCCGGGCGCAGGGCCATCGCCTGGGCCACGCCGCAGGCCTCCTCGCCGGTGCACTTCATGTAGAACGAGGTCTTGCCCTGGCGCTGCTGGCGCAGCATGCGATCGTCGAAGGCGCGGGTGCGCATCATGTAGGTCAGACCCTTGCGCAGCGTGTCGGCATCCAGTTTCGGGTCCCAGTCGCCGACCGCCGTGTGGTCGTCGTCCAGCACGCGGACCATGCCCAGTGCGTAGTCCCACATCTTGTCGTCGGGTTCGTCCAGCGGCGGCTTGGGCAGCGTGCCGGCGGGCGGCACCTTGATCATGCTCGCATCGGGGTCCATGCCCGGACGCGTCGTCGGTTCCGGCAGGTGAAGCCGGAGCGTCTCGTCAGCCATTGAGTGTCTCCTCGTTCCGCCGGCATGCCTGCGGAGCGGTTTAAGGTTCATGCGTCTCATGGGAGCGCACGCTATACGCGCGGCAGTGTACTGCCTCGTCGGCGGTCGAGGCATCTACCGGTGCGGGAGAGCTGGCGGCCGCGTCCGTGGGCCCGGCCCGATTGTGCGATTCACCTCCTGCGCGGAAAATGCAGGTCATGCCGACCGGAACCATCCAGGCCGTACGCGGAGCCGTCGTCGATGTGCACTTCATCGACGAGGCGACGTTGCCAGCGGTGGAAACCGCGTTGCGGATCGAGCGCGGGGAGGGCGGTCCGCCGCTGCTGGTGGAGGTGCAAAGCCATCTCGATCCGAGCACGGTGCGATGCGTCGCTCTTGGCGGAACCGCCGGGCTGGCGCGGGGCGCGGCGGTCGAGGCCACCGGTTCGGCGCTGATGATCCCGGTCGGTCCGGCGGTGCTCGGCCGGTTGATTGATGTCTCCGGTCGGGTCGGCGATGGCGGGCCACCGCTGGCCGAAGACACCCCGCGCTGGCCGATTCAGCGTCAGCCGCCGCCGCTGGCGGGACGTGGCGGACGCATCGCGCTGTTCGAGACCGGCATCAAGGTCATCGACTTGCTGGCGCCGGTAGCCCAGGGCGGCAAGGCGGCGATGTTCGGCGGCGCCGGCGTCGGCAAGACCGTGCTGGTGCTGGAGCTGATCCACGCGATGGCCTCGGGCTACGACGGGCTGTCGGTGTTCGCCGGCATCGGCGAGCGCTCGCGCGAGGGCCACGAGCTGATGCTGGACATGCGTCGCTCCGGCATGCTCGAGAAGACCGCGCTGCTGTTCGGGCAGATGAACGAGCCGCCGGGCGCGCGCTGGCGCATCGCGTTGGCCGCGCTGACGGTCGCCGAATATTTTCGCGACGAGCAGCACCAGAACGTGCTGCTGCTGATGGACAACGTGTTCCGCTTCGTCCAGGCCGGCGCCGAGGTGTCCGGGTTGCTCGGCCGGCTGCCGTCGCGGGTCGGCTACCAGCCGACGCTGGCCACCGAGGTTGCGGCGTTGCAGGAACGCATCGCCTCGATCGGCGATCGCTCGGTGACCGCGATCGAGGCGGTTTACGTGCCGGCCGACGACTTCACCGATCCGGCGGTGACGACCATCGCCGGTCATCTGGAAAGCCAGGTCGTGCTGTCGCGCACGATGGCGGCCGAGGGCATGTATCCGGCCGTCGATCCGCTGGCGTCGACTTCGGTGTTGCTCGATCCGACCATTGTCGGCGAGCGCCATTACCGCGTCGCCCAGCACGTGCGCGAGGTGATCGCGCATTACCGGGAATTGCAGGACATCATCGCGTTGCTGGGCATCGAGGAGTTGGGCGCGCAGGACCGGATGATCGTCGGGCGGGCGCGGCGCCTGCAGCGTTTCCTGACCCAGCCGTTCGCGGTCACCGAAGCATTCACCGGCAAGCCCGGCCGCAGCGTATCGCTGGGCGAGACGATCGACGGCTGCGACGCGATTCTCGGCGGCGAGGCCGACGACTGTCCGGAGGAGGCCTTCTTCATGGCCGGCACATTGGACGAGATTCGCGAACGCGGAGCGGCGTCGTGAAGCTGCGCCTGACGAGCTTCGGCGAACTGCTGGTCGATACCGAGGTGCAGTCCGTGCACGCCGAGGACGACAGCGGTTCCTTTGGCATTCTGCCGCGCCATGTCGACTTTCTCACCGTGCTGAAGACCGGCGTGCTGAGCTGGCGCAACGGCGACGGCCGCATGCATCACGCCGCGGTGCGCGGCGGCCTGCTGACCGTGGAAAACGGCGATGTCTCGGTGGCGACGCGCGAGGCGCTGCTGGATGACGATCTGGGGCGGCTGGAGTCCACCGTGCTGCAACGTTTTCGCGACCGCGAGGACGAGGAGCGACAGGCCCGCGTCGGCGGGCGGCACCTGGAACTGCGCGCCGCGCGCGAGATTCTGCGTTTTCTCAATCCCGGTCGTGGAGGCATGCCGTGATCGGGCCTCGTGTGTCCGACGGACAGCACGACGACGAGGTGGTCGCCGGCGTGCGCCGCCGTGTCGACCGCCGCAAGCAGTGGGAGCGCGAAGGCGACCCGACGCTGGCGCGTCAGTTCGCCTGCGTCGGTGTGCTCGGCTGGCTGATCGTCATTCCCGCACTGCTCGGCGCCGCGCTCGGGCGCTGGCTGGACGGCATCTTCGCCAGCGGCATCGTCTTCAGCGCCGGGTTGCTGTTTGCCGGGCTGGCGCTCGGCTGCTGGTCGGGGTGGCGCTGGATGCAGGAACGATGAGCGTGTTGTCTGGCGTGGAGATGCACGGCTGGCTTGTCGCCGGTCTGTACGCGGTGGCGGGCTTTGTCGCCGGCGCGCTGTTCTTCTCCAGTCTGGCGCGCAATCTGCGGGGTCTGGTCGATGGCGGCCCGGTCTGGCAGTTGGCTGGCGGTGTGGTCTGGCGCTTCGGCGTGACCGGCACGGTGCTGGTGCTTGCCGCCAGGACTGGCGCTGCGGCGCTGCTCGCGGCATTTGCCGGCTGGATGCTTGCGCGTGCCTGGCGCCTGCGGGTGGAGCTGCGATGAAATCGCCGCTGACCTCCGAGGTGCTGTTTCACATCGGCCCGCTGCCGATCGCGTGGCAGGTCGTCGCCACCTGGATCGTGATGGCGGCGCTGACCGGGGTGGCCATCGTCGGCACGCGGCGGTTACGGGTGGAACAGCCCGGCCGTTTGCAGGTGCTGCTCGAAGCCGGCATCGAGCTGATTCAGGCGCAGATCCGGGACACCATGCGCTGCGAGCCACGGGCCTTCCTGCCGCTGATCGCGACATTGTTCCTGTTCATCGCGGTGGCGAATCTGTCGTCGCTGGTTCCCGGCATGGAGCCGCCGACCGCGTCGATCGAAACCGACGCGGCGCTGGCGCTGATCGTGCTCGGCTCGGTCATCGTCACCGGCCTGCGTTCGCACGGTTTGCTGGGCTATCTGAAGACCTTCGCGACGCCGAGCTGGGTCATGGTGCCGCTGAATCTGGTCGAGCAGCTCACGCGCACCTTCTCGTTGATGGTGCGCCTGTTCGGCAACATCATGAGCGGCGTATTCATCATCGGCATCCTGCTCTCACTGGCCGGGCTGTTCGTGCCGATTCCGTTCATGGCCCTGGACGTGCTGACGGGGCTGATACAGGCCTACATCTTCACCGTGCTGACGATGGTGTTCATCGGCGCGGCGGTACACGAGGGCGATTGAACGCCCGTCTATCCGGAGATCATGAATGGACGTTGACTGGATTGCGGTTGTCAGCATTCTTGGCGCAGCGCTGGCCGTGGCCTTTGGCGCCATCGGCCCGGCCTTGGCCGAGGGGCGGGCGGTCGCCGCGGCGATGGACGCGCTGGCGCGCCAGCCGGAGGCCTCGGCGACGATCTCGCGCACGCTGTTCGTCGGCCTGGCAATGATCGAGACCATGGCGATCTACTGCCTGGTCGTCGCGCTGCTGCTGCTGTTCGCGAATCCCTTTCTCGGCTGAGCACGGCGATGGAGATCGACTGGGTGAGCCTCGTCCTGCAGGGGATCAACTTCCTCATTCTGGTCTGGCTGCTGCAGCGGTTTTTGTACCGACCGGTGCTGAACATCCTCGATCGGCGTCAGGCCGTCATCGGCGAGCGCTTCGAACAGGCCGACCAGGCGAAGGCGCAGGCGGCTGGCGCCAAAGCCGCCGCCGAGCAGGCCGAGGCCGAGATTGTGGCGCAGCGCATGCAGCGGCTCGCCGACGTGGAGGCCGAGGCCGAGGCGCTCCGCGCCGAGCGCCAGCGGCAGATTGAGGTCGAGGCGGCGCAGCAACTTGCCGGAGCGCAGGCGCAACTCGAACGCGAGCGCCGGGATGCGGAGGCGGGGCTGCGTGCATCGGCCGCCGAGCTGGCCACCGAATTCGCCCGCCGCGTGCTGGCCCGGATGCCGGCCGATGCGCTGCTGCATGCGTATCTGGACGAACTGGCGGCGGCGCCGGTGACGCAGGCGCCCACCGGCGCGCAGGCCGGGGTGACCGTGGTCAGCGCCGCCGAGCTGTCGCAGGCCGAGCGCGACGAGGTCATCGCGCGTCTGGCGCCACGGCTGGGCGAAGTCGCCGCGTGGAATTTCGAGACCGATCCGGCGCTGGTCGCCGGTCTGGAACTGCATGTCGGCGACACCGTGATCTCGCACACGCTGGCCCAGGATCTTGCGCGGCTCAGGGACGCCGCCGCCGATGTCGACGCTGTCTGAATCGCTCAATGCTTGGCTGCCTCGGGCGCGTGCGCGCGCCGGCGAGCAGCCGCTGGATGTTCGCTCCGCGACCCACGGGCGCATCGAGTCGATCGCTGACGGTGTCGCGATCGTCTCCGGCCTGCCGCAGGCCAGGCTCGACGAGCGCCTGGATTTCGAGGGCGGTGCCCGCGGCTATGTGCTGAGCCTGGAGGCCGATCATCTGGCCTGCGTGCTGCTCGATGAGCCCGGCGACCTCGGTGCCGGCGCCAGGGTCTACGGCAGCGGCGAGATCGTGCGCGCGCCGGTGGGGGAGAGCCTGCTGGGCCGCGTCGTCGACCCGCTCGGTCGGCCGCTGGACGGCGGCGCCGACATTCACGCCGAGGATTGGCTGCCGGTGGAACGCCCGGCGCCGGCGATCCACGAGCGCGAGCTGGTCACGCAGACCGTCGATACCGGCATTCTGGCGATCGATGCGTTGTTCGCGCTGGGTCGCGGTCAGCGCGAGTTGATCATCGGCGACGGGGCCACCGGCAAGAGCGCGCTGGCCACCGACGTGCTGATCAACCAGAAGCACAGCGACATGATCTGCGTTTACGTCGCGGTCGGGCAGACCTCGGGATCGACCGCGCGAGTGATCAATGCCGTCCGTCGCTTTGGCGCGCCGCAGCGCTGCATCACTGTCGTCGCCTCCGCGTCCAGCGCCCCCGGCCTGCAATGGATCGCGCCGTTCGCCGGCTTCACGATGGCCGAGTATTTCCGGGATCGCGGCGGGCATGCGCTGGTCATCGTCGACGACCTGACCCGCCACGCCGCGACGCATCGCGAGCTGGCACTGCTGACGCGTCAGCCGCCGGGCCGCGAGGCCTATCCCGGCGACGTGTTCTACGTGCATGCGCGGCTGCTGGAACGCGCCGCCAAGCTGTCGGAGGCCGCCGGCGGTGGTTCGCTGACGGCGCTGCCCATCGCCGAGACCCAGGCAGGCAACCTGTCGGCGTACATCCCGACCAATCTGATCTCGATCACCGACGGCCAGATCGTGCTCGACCGCAAGCTGTTCGATGCCGGGCATATGCCGGCGATCGATACCGGCCTGTCGGTCAGTCGCATCGGCGGCAAGACCCAGACTGCCGCGATGCGGCAGGCGGTCGGCTCATTACGCCTGGATTACGCGCAGTTCCGCGAGCTGGAGATGTTCACCCGCTTCGGCACCACGCTGGAGCGGCATGTCCAGGACCGCCTCGCGCGCGGTCGTCGCATCCGCGCCTTGCTGGAGCAGCGGCAGTACGCACCGCAGCCTCCGGGCTTGCAGCTCGCGCAACTGCACCTGCTGCACAGTGGTGCGCTGGATGCGATGCCCCTGGAGCGGGTTGATGCCCTGCGCGGGGCACTTGTGACCTGGCTGGACGGCCCCGGTCGTGCGTTCGCCGAGGCCGCCGCGACCGGCGAGGCGCTGCCGGATGATTTGCTGAACAGCAGTCTGGCCACGCTGAAGACGCTGGTCGAACAGATTGGGCGGCAGGCGGACGAACCTTCCGGCTCGCAGACGCAACGGCCGGACGAATGAGTGTTCGTGATCCGCGTCTGGCCGAGCAGATCGCCAGCCTGCAGCAGCTCTCCGGCGTGGTCGCGGCCATGCGCGGCATCGCCGCGACGCGGGCCCAGCAGAGTCGGCGGCAGCTCGAAGGCGTGCGTGCCTATGCGCAAATCGTCGCCGACAGCATTTCGCAGGCGCTGGGTCTGCTGCCGCCGAGCTGGAGTGAGGCCCCGCCGCCGGCCGGACTGCCGCGGGCCTGCGTGCTGTTCTGCTCGGAGCAGGGTTTCGTGGGCACCTTCAACGATGTCGTCTGCGATGCGGCCGAGCCGCATCTGGCGGGCGGCGGGCAGCCGTTTCTGGTCGGCAGCCGTGGCGAGCATCTGTTGCAGGCGCGCGGCCACGAACCGGTCTGGTCGACGCCGATGATCGCCCAGCCCGGCAGCGCGCTGACGCTGGCTGAACGCATCGGCGGCGCGCTGGTGGATGCCCTGGCCGCCGGACGTATCGGCGGAGCCGAACTGATCTACGCGACGGTGGACGGCGCCCGCATCGACGTCGTGCAGCATTCGTTGTTGCCGGTGGAATCGGAGCATTTTCCGCGCAGCGGCTCGCCACCGCCGTTGACCTACGTGCCGGCGCCGACGCTGTTCCGCCGGCTTACCGAGGAATATCTGCGCGCCGAGATCGCCGCCGCGGCGCTGGAAAGTCACGTCGCCGAGAATCAGGCGCGCACGCAGGCGATGGCGGCGGCGCAGGACAACATCGGCAACCGGCTCGACCAATTGCACGCCGAGCAGCGCATCGCCCGGCAGGATGCGATCACCGACGAGTTGATCGAACTCGCGGTCGGCGTGCTCTAGCCGGCCAGTACGTTCCGGGTTGCCGCTGCGTCCCGAAGTACCCCGAGTCGATTCCCCGTCGGCGGACGTAGTACCTTTCCGGGCAATCGGGTTCGGCAGACGGGCTCAACAAGACAAGGGGGAGACATGCATCATCGGATCGGCCGCGGGCTCGCGGCCATTGTCCTGGCAGGTGGATTGGCGGCCTGCGGTCACGAGGAACTGCCCGCAGCCGAGGGCGCGGATGCGGATGGATTTTCGCCGGCGACGGTGACCACACAGGCGGCGAACGTCGCGGTGCCGATGCCGGATGATTATCTCGACGGCGAGGATGCGGCGCGGCGTGGTCTGATCGCCGAAACCGATCTCGTCGTCACGCGCGAGGACGGCCGCAGGGTCTGGGACATTCCGTCCTACGACTTCATCGAAGGCGAGGCACCGCCCACGGTGCATCCGGGTCTGTGGCGTCAGGCCAGCCTGCACAGCGTCGCCGCGCTGTTCGAGGTGGTGCCGGGCATTTACCAGCTGCGCGGTTTCGATCTGGCGAACATGACGCTGGTCCGTGGCAAAGCCGGCTGGATCGTCATCGATCCGTTGACGAACAAGCAGACCGCCGAGGCCGCGTGGGCGTTCGCGATGGAGCATCTCGAAACGCTTCCGATCACCGCGGTGATCTTCACCCACAGCCATGTCGATCATTTCGGTGGCGTCCACGGCATTGCCGATGCGCTGGCTGATGATGCGCAGATCGTCGCGCCGGTCGGCTTCACCGCCGAGGCGACCAGCGAGAACGTGCTGGCCGGCCCGGCAATGCAGCGACGTGCCGGTTACATGTACGGGCGCAATCTGCCGCGCTCACCGCGAGGCCATGTGGATACGGGGCTGGGCAAGACACCAGCTTTCGATGGGCAGATCGGCATTCTGGAGCCAACGCTGATCGTCGATCACACCGGCCAGACGGAAATGCTGGACGGGGTCGAGTTCGTATTCCAGAACGCCGCTGGTTCCGAGGCGCCGGCCGAGCTGACGGCCTATCTGCCGGCGACCAAGGCGTTCCTGGGTGCGGAGATCGCCTCGCGCACGCTGCACAATCTGTACACGCTGCGCGGCGCCAAGGTTCGGGACGCGCTGCGCTGGAGCGACTACATCGAGCAGGCACGGACATTGTTCGAGGATGCCGAGGTGTTCGTCGGCCAGCACCACTGGCCGGTGTGGGGACGCGAACGGGTTCAGCGATTCCTGACCGAGCAGCGCGACACCTACAAGTACATTCACGATCAGACGCTGCGGATGGCCAACAACGGCATGACGCCGAGCGAGATCGCCGAGGCCATCGAGCTGCCGACGTCGTTGCGTCGCGGTTATCACAACCGTGATTACTACGGCACGCTGCGGCACAACAGCCGCGCGGTCTACCAGTTCTATTTTGGCTGGTTCGACGGCAATCCGGCGCATCTCAATCCGCTGCCGCCGGAGCAGGCGGGCAAGCGCTATGTCGAACTGGCCGGTGGTCCCGCCGCGCTGGTAGAGCATGCGCAAACCGCTTTCGACGCCGGCGACTATCGCTGGGCGGCCGAACTGCTGGACCATCTGGTGTTCAGTGGGCAGGCCGACACGGATGCCAGGGCGCTGCTGGCCAGCACCTACGACCAGCTTGGCTACCAGGCCGAATCCGGCCCATGGCGCGACTTCTACCTGTCTGGTGCCTACGAACTGCGTCACGGCATGCCGGAGCGGGTGATGAACATGGCCGATACCGCGGGATTGCTGCGCCACATCGCGGTGCCGGTGATCCTCGATTCGATGGCCGCGCGCCTGAACGGGCCCAAGGCCGAGGACACCGAACTGAGCCTGATCCTGAGCCTGCCGGACCTGAACGAGTCCCATTACCTGTGGATCGAGAACGCGGTGCTGCATCACCGGGCATCGACGTCGGATGACGAGGCGGACGTGTCACTGACGGTCTCGCAGGACCTGTTCGTCGACATCCTGACCCAGCAGGTCTCGCTTGGCGACCTGATTGGCGGGGATGATCTTCAGGTCGACGGCAGCCGGCTGAAACTGATCAAGTTCTTCTCGCTGCTGGACAAGCCGGACGGCGTGTTCGCGATCGTCGAACCGTAAACATCGAGCTCATTCAGGGTGCCGAAGGCGGCAGCAAATCTGTTAGTCTTCGCGCCCGCTCCCCGGTTGGGGAGTGCGCCGGCCCGCTCGGGCCGGACCCGATGGTGGGCCGCATCGGTTCCCCCGCGGCGAATTGTCGTAAACCCCGCCAGGCCCGGAAGGGAGCAACGGTAGCGATGGATTCGGGCGCCGGGGTGTCGCTGGTGCGGTCCGCCGCCTTTTTCGGGCGAATCCTCGAGTCGGTTCCATCCGGTCCGCCGCGTCCCGCGGCTGAATCTGCGACAATCCGGATCATCCAGTCGGCACGATTTTCCGCATGACCTATCAGGCACTGGCGCGCAAGTGGCGCCCACGCACATTCGATGAGGTTGCAGGTCAGCAGCACGTCGTCCAGGCGCTGAGCAACGCGCTCGCCCAGCAGCGCATTCACCACGCGATGCTGTTCTCCGGCACGCGCGGCGTCGGCAAGACCACGCTCGGACGCATCATCGCCAAATGCCTGAACTGCGAGACCGGGATCACCGCGACGCCCTGCGGGACCTGTAGTGCCTGCGAGCAGATCGACCAGGGGCGGTTCGTCGACCTGATCGAGATCGATGCGGCCTCGCGCACCAAGGTCGATGACACCCGTGAACTGCTCGACAACGTGCAGTACGCGCCGACTCGTGGCCGCTACAAGGTGTACCTGATCGACGAGGTGCACATGCTGTCCAAGCATTCCTTCAATGCGTTGCTGAAGACGCTGGAGGAACCGCCGCCCCATGTGCGCTTTCTGCTCGCGACCACCGATCCGCAGAAACTGCCGATCACGATTCTCTCGCGCTGTCTGCAGTTCAACCTCAAGCGCCTGCCGCCGACGCTGATCCGCGAACGCTTGGCCAGCATCCTCGAGCAGGAGGGCGTCGAGGCGGAAACCGACGCCTTGCAGGCCCTGGCCATCGCCGCCGACGGCAGCATGCGTGATTCGCTAAGCCTCACCGATCAGGCCATCGCATTCGCCGGCGGCAAGCTGACGTTGCAATCGGTCGAGGACATGCTCGGCGCGGTCGGTTCGCAGGACGTGCTCGCGGTGATCGACGTGGTGAACCAGGCCGATCCCGACGCGATGGCCGCGCTGCTGCGCAAGCTGGACGAACAGGCGCCGGACTTTGACGGTCTGCTGGCGCAAATGGCCTCGGCCCTGCAGCAGATCGCGGTGGCGCAGTTGGTGCCGGCGTATTCCAACGAGGCGTCGGTCTTCGACCGCGACAAGCTCCAGACACTGGCCGATGCCGTGTCGCCGGAAGATGTGCAGCTGTTCTATCAGATCATCATGCAAGGTCGCAGGGACCTGCCCGTGGCACCGGACCCGCGCGCCGGTTTCGAGATGACGCTGCTGAAGATGATGGCGTTCCGCCCGGCCGGAGAGGGTTCCGGAGGGCAGGCGCAGGCCAGGTCTCGCGAGGGCCGCAAGGAAACCGCGGAACCCGAGCCCGCCGTCGTCGCCGAACCGGCGGTGGCTCGGCCGGCGCCCGTCGCGGAGCCGGCCAGGCGCGCCGTGCAGCCCGTCGCACCGCCATCACCGGTAGAGGAAGCGCCGGAGGCGGCACCGCGGCCCCCGATCGGGCGGCTGGATTCCCCCGAACAGTGGCCCGAGTTCATCCGTGGGCTGGAGGTGGACGGCATCGCCGCGCAGCTCGCGCGTCGTTCCGAATGCATCAGCGTGACGCCCGAACGGATCACGCTGCGCCTGCCCGAGGCCATGGCCCGGTTCAACCGGCCGCTGACGCTGGAACGGCTGCGTGATGTGCTGCGCGAGGCGCTGGCGGCTCCGGAGCTGGATTTGCGCGTGGAGACCGGCGACACCACCGGGCCGACACTGGCGAGCATCGAATCCGACGAGGCCGCGGCCCGCCAGGCGGACGCCGAAGCGGCGCTGGCCAATGACGACAACATCCACGAGTTCGAGCGTCGTTTTGGCGCCAGCATTCGCGAGGGCAGCATCCGTCCGCTGGATGCGCCTGTGACACAATCCGACCCCACGATTCACTGACAACACAAAGACCATGTCCCAGATGAAAGGAGCACTCGGCAATCTCATGCGACAGGCGCAGGAGATGCAGTCGAAAATGCAGCAGAAGCAGCAGGAACTGGCCGAGCGGGAAACCGAAGGGCAGTCCGGCGCCGGCATGGTCAAGGTCGTGATGAACGGCCGTCACGAGGTCAAGCGCGTCACCATCGACCCGTCGGTGCTTGAGGAAGACAAGGAATTTCTCGAGGACCTGGTGGCCGCCGCGGTGAACGATGCCGTGGCCCGGGTCGAGGAAGAGAACAAGTCGGCGATGTCCGAGCTCACCTCCGGGCTGAACCTGCCGCCCGGCATGAATCTGCCGTTCTGATCGATCGCGCTCTGTGATCTATCCCGCCCGTCTGCAGGCGTTGATCGACGCATTGCGGGCCTTGCCCGGTGTCGGCCCGAAATCAGCGCAGCGCATGGCGTTTCAGTTGCTGGAGCATGATCGTCCGGCCGCCCGGATGCTGGCCGAGACGCTGGGCGCCGCGCTAGACGGGCTGCGCCGCTGTAACGACTGCCGGATGTTCAGCGAGGCCGATCTGTGTCCGATCTGCGCGTCGGCGCGGCGTGACCGTTCCAGCATGTGCGTCGTGGAATCACCGGCCGACCTGGTCGCGGTGGAGCAGGGCGCCGACTACAACGGCCTGTACTTCGTGTTGCATGGCCGGCTGTCGCCACTGGACGGCATCGGACCGGACGAGATCGGCCTGCCGCGTCTGGCCGAACGCCTGGCTGAACCGGAACTCAAGGAAGTGATCATCGCCACGGGCTCCACCGTGGAAGGTGAGGCCACGTCGCATTATGTCGGTGAGCTGGCACGTGCGGCTGGTGTCGCGGTCAGCCGTATCGCCCAGGGCGTGCCGATGGGCGGCGAACTGGAGTATGTCGACGCCGGGACGCTGTCCCACGCCTTTCGGGGTCGCCAGACGATCTGAGCCGCCCGGTGCCGGCGGTCAGCCGTCGACCAGCGCGTCCACCTTGGCGGCGCAGATGAAGTCGTTTTCCGTCAGACCGTCGGCGGCATGCGTCGCCCACAGGATCGAGGCGGTGTTGTAGCCGAAGCTGATGTCCGGGTGATGATTCTCGCTGATCGCGATCCAGGCCACGGCGTTCACGAAGCCGGTGGTCTTGGCGTAGCCCTTGAAGCGGAACTCGGCGCGTATCGCCTGACCATCGTTGACGACTTCCCACCGCTCGCTGACCTGGGCCAGGTGCGCCTTCACGGCGTCGGCATCCATGGCCGGGGTATCACCTTCGCAAGGCACGCAGCGTCTCTGGGCGAGTTCCGAAGTCATTGGTCAGCTCCACGTCAGCGGGAAAGGTGGGCGACCGTACAGAACTCCCTGGCGCTGCGTCCAGTCTCACGCGCGGGCCGGCGCACCACGCAAAACATCCGGGTTAGACTCGAGTCATGAGCATTCATCCCGACAACCTGATCTGGATCGACCTGGAAATGACGGGGCTGGATCCGGATGCCCACGTGATCATCGAGATCGCGACCATCGTGACGGACGCCCAGCTCAACATTCTGGAAGAGGGCCCGTCGCTCGCAATCGCCCAGCCCGAACAGGAGCTGGAGAAGATGGACGAGTGGTGCACGCGGCAGCACAACGCCTCCGGCCTGGTCGACCGCATTCGCAACGACAGCGTTTCCATCGAGGTCGCCGAGGCCGCGACGCTGGACTTTCTGGCGCGTTGGGTGCCGGCGGGCGCGTCACCGATGTGCGGCAACAGTATCTGCCAGGACCGGCGATTCCTCGTGCGCGGGATGCCGGACCTCGCCGGGTATTTCCACTACCGCAACCTGGATGTCAGCACGCTGAAGGAGCTGGCCCGTCGCTGGGCGCCGGAGGTGGCTGGAGGTTTCGTCAAGGAGTCCGAGCATCTGGCGCTGGCCGACATCCGGGATTCGATCAACGAACTGCGCTATTACCGCAACACCCTGTTCGCGCTGGATTATCGCGAGACGATTTCGGGCTAGGAGGCGAGCGATGAACTGGACTGCCATTGTTGTCACCGGTCTGGTCAGCGCCATCATCACGCTGATCGTGATGTGGCTGGTCTACGAGCTCGCACTCAAGCCCCGTCTGCAACGGCAGGCCGACCGGATGGCCGACGAGCTGGAAGCGCGTGTGCGTGCGGGTGTGCTGTCTGCGGGCGAGGAGTTGCTGCCGAAATTTCGCGAGCAGGTCGCCGCCGGTTTCAAGGATGCCCTGGCGGCGGCGGCGCGGGGCGAACACGTCGAGGAGTCGGTACGCGCGATGGCGCGCAGCGGGGCCGAATTGCTGGAAGATGGTCTGGGGGCGTTGTTCGGCAAACGGCGGTGACGCCCGACCGGGCCGGCTTCAGATCTTCCTGAACAGCTCCACCAGCACCGGCTGCTTGGTGTAGGCGCGCATCATCGTGCGAGCGAGCACGCCGAGGGTCTGATACACCTCGCTGGTGGTGTGCGCGCGCATCGGCAGCACGATGGCTTCCATCACCGAGATCATTGCCCGGGCCATGTCGACCAGATCATCGGCGAGATCCAGCACCTGCTGTTCGACGGCCTTGCGCAGCATCTCTTCGAGGATGCCGGCGGTGCGCTCTTCGAAGGCGCGATGGACGGCGTCGATTTCTTTCAGATTCGAACGACTGCTGCGCAGCCAGTAGCCCGCCACGCCGTGATGCAGGGCCTCGTCCTGGACCAGGCTGGCGATGCCGTGAAAGAACAGCATCATCTGCTGGATCGGGTCGGGTTCGGCCTGGACGGGGTCGAAGATGTGCTGGTCGAAATAACCATGCAGACGTTGCAGGCAATCGATGTACAGCGCGTCCTTGCCCTGGAAGTGCCAGTACATCGCCCCCTTGGAGAGATTGGCCGCCTTGGCGATGTCGCCGATGGAGACGCCGTCATATCCGTAGACGCCGAACAGCTGAAAGGCTTCGGTGCGGATTATGTCCAGCGTGGCGGCCTGATCGGCAGCCGATTTGCGTGGCATGTTGCGAAAATTTCCGTTTGTCTGGACGGCGGGGCCGGAAAGGGCCGCCGATTCAATAATTCGGGAAATGTAACATGGTGACCATGGAGCCATTTCCCGATGACATTCGAGCGGCCATCGAGGCTGCGGCGGAGATGCTGCGCGGTGCCCGCAGGGTGCTGGCGATCACCGGTGCCGGGATTTCGGCGGAGTCAGGGCTGCCGACCTATCGCGGTGTTGGCGGGTTGTACGAGGACAGTGAAGGGGAGGACGGGATTCCGATCGAGGTCGCACTGTCCGGCGAATGGTTCCGGACCGATCCGGCGAGGACATGGAAACATCTGCGCCAGATCGAGGCGGCCTGCCGGGGGGCGACTCCGAACGCCGGGCATGCGGTGCTGGCGCGCTGGCAGCGCCGTTTCGACATCACCGTGCTGACCCAGAATATCGATGGTTTTCATCGGGCGGGGGGTTCGGATGACGTGATCGAGATGCACGGCAACTTTCACCATCTGTATTGCACAAGCTGCCCGTGGCGACTCGATGTCGAATCCTACGCGGAAATTGATCGGAATCTTCCGTGCTGTCCGGATTGCGGTGACGTGATCCGCCCGAATGTGGTGCTCTTCGGTGAAATGCTGCCGACGACCGCGCTGGACCGCTATGACCTGGTCATGGCATCAACGCCGGACGTGGTGCTGAGCATCGGCACGACCAGCGTGTTTCCGTACATCGCGGCACCGGTGCACTGGTGTCGCCAGTGGGGTGGGCGAAGTATCGAGATCAATCCGGGGCGTACGGACGTGTCCGCTGCGGTGGATGTCCGCATTCCCGCACCGGCCGCGATGGCGCTTCAGGCCATCGACAAACGCCTCAACTCGACGCGCTGACCGGTTCGTTGACGGTCTGGTCCGGCTTCACGCCCTTGCCGTCGTTTGGCAGGACCACCGTGGGGCCGATATTCCGCTTCACTTCGCGGGCGTCGAACACGTAGGCGTCGTCCTTTTCCGGGCGCGACTTGAGCATCTTGAACTGGGCGCCGGCCTCGAAGCGGGTGCTGCCCTTGACCGTGCTGATGCGCGTTCCGAAGATCAGCGGGTAGCTGTAGATGCCATGGCCGCCGGAGACGACGACGGTTTCGTCGTCCTCGATCTCGTCGACTTGCTCGTCGAGCATGCGGAAGTAGGTGAAACCGTTTGCCAGCGTCAGCTCGGCGGCCCGGAACAGCAGGTAGTTCTGGACCGTATCCCGTTCCGTGACATCGTTGCCGGCGAATCGCACCCGATAGCGGTCGGCTTCCAGGCGCTGCTCGGAGTATCCGTAACGTGTGTCGCCCTTTGCCTTGTAGGGCGTCGGTTGCAGTGCACAGGCACCCAGTGCAAGCGTTACGATAGCGACAGCGGCAATTTGTTTGATCATGTTCGACTTCATTGCGTCGGTTCTTGGCCTTGGACCGAATAGATGAATTCTAGTTCGACCAGAAACCTCTGGGGGTATGTTTATGTTGATTCGATCATTGCTCGATGTGCAGATGCACTCAATCGCCCGTGTGACGCTGATCACGTTGCTGGGATTCACCGTCAGCATCGCACAGGCTCAGGATGCTGATGACAGCATCGGACGTGACGACACGCCGTTCTACAGCGGTACCGCGTTCATCTCGGTGGACCCCGATCTCGACAACCTGGATTCCGCATTCGGTCTGGCGCAGACGATCGGCATCCGGATTCCGGGCATCTCCTGGATCGGCTTCGAACTGGATCTGGGTTTCACGCTGTTCGGGGGCGAGAATGATGGCGGCGTGAGCACGCCGGCTGGCGAGGATGATTGTCCCGTTCTTCAGATCGGGGGATGTGAACAGCCCGGGTTTACTCAGTCCGATGACGATTTCCAGGCCATCACCTACGGCCTATACACCGCATTCCGCACGCCGGGACGGTTATATGCCGGAACGCGACTGGGCTTTGGCGGCATGAACACCAATATCGAGGAGCTGGAAGAGGACAGCGACGGTTTCGTCTATACGCTGCAGGCCGGGTACCGCTGGAGCAAGGCGACGCACAACATGGTTCAGCTCGAATACCTCGAATTCCAGAACGATGCGAAGTACATTTCAATCTCCGCGTTCTACGCCTTCGATGCATTCTGATCCGTGACCGCCTTCGAGCTCCCGACATCCGGACAGGGTCTGCCGCCCTTCGAAGGGCAGCAGCGGGAGCGTGTGCGGATCAGCCTTACGCCGCTGATCGATGTGGTGTTCATCCTGCTCGTGTTCTTCATGCTGGCGTCCAGCTATGTTGAATGGGGCGCGATCAACCTGATGTCCGGCAGCGATCTGGCGTCGGACACCGGCAATCGGCCCACGCTGACCCTGTCGCTGGGGCCGGATGGTGTGCTGCGGGATTCGGCCGGCGTGCCGCTGCATGAGGGCGAGCGGCTGCTGGATGCTGTCATGGCCCGGCTGGACGGTCAGCGCGGGCCGGTGGTCGTCGCGCCGGGTGAGTCCGTGTCGTTGCAGACCGTCGTGTCCGCGCTGGACACGCTGACCCTGGCCGGCGTCACGCCGTTGTCGATGGCGCGTGAGGAATCGCTCGAGGAGAGCGCCACGCCCTGACCGGCGGCCTACTGGCCGCTGTTCCACCATCACTGCTTCCTTTATTGGCCAGCGTTTGTCTGGTCACCGAAGACAGGGTTTGTGTCCGGCCATATACTGTTTAAATAAACAGTAACTGTGTAGCGCAAGTAGATCAGTGCTTCCCTGGCGATGTCGGATTCAGCGACCAACTCCTTGAACGCTCTGCTTCAGGCCGAGCCACGCCTCTGGCGTGCCCGGGATGCGCGTGCCCGCCAGACCGCGGTGCGCCCCACGGGGCATGCCCGGCTTGATGCGGCCTTGCCCGGCGGCGGCTGGCCCGAGACCGGCATGATCGAGGTGGTCGTGGAAGCCCGGCAGCCACCTCCACTGCATCCGTTCCTGCCGGCGATGGCCGATTGCACGCGGGTGGGTCAGCGTATCGTGCTGGTCGATGCGCCAGCCGATCTCGTGCCCTTCACGCCGGCCTGGCAGCAGGCGGGCATCAATCCGGACGGCTTGCTGCTGGTGCGCTCCGATGACCGGGCCAATGCGTGGTGGGTGATCGAGACCGCGCTGCGTAGCGAGGCCTGTGGCCTGGTCCTGGCCTGGCCCTGTACCCATGGCAGGCAGGTGGATGTCGCCGCCATGCGTCGCTGGCAGGTCGCGGCGGCCGCCGGTCGATGTCTGGGCGTGCTGTTCACGCCGGCGCGACGACGAGCTCACGCACCCAATGTCCATCTGCGTCTGCATGTCCAGGGCGATCGCCTCCGGGTGCTCAAGGCGCGCGGCAGTCATCAGTGCCCGGTGGTCAGTCTGTGAACACGGCCACCCAGATTGACTGGCTGGACCATGAATGCGGGGCCGTGCCCGGGAAGCAGGGGCCGGAGCCGCCGGTTGCGCGCTCGGCGGCGCGCGCCGAGGCGCTGTGGCTTTGTCTGTACCTGGCCGATCTGCCGCTGGAGGTCCAGGCCGGTTACGAACCGGACGAGTCGATGGTGGTGACGGAAGTCACGGGCCAGCGGATCGAGGTGATTGCGGTATCCGCCGCCGCACGGCATGCCGGTATCGAGCCGGGCATGTCTCAGGCCGCGGCGCAGGTGCTGTGTCCCGAGGTGCGCCTGGAGGTGCGCGACCCGGCCGCGGAATCCCGGCGTCTGGACCGGCTGGCCGGGTGGGCCAGTCGCTGGACGTCCTGGGTGTCGGTGGCGCCGCCGAACAGTCTGCTGCTGGAGGTGGGCGGCAGCCGCCATCTGTTCGGTGGACTGGACGAGATACAGCGTGCGGTCATGGCCGGTCTGGGTGGGCATGGTCACCACGTCCGCACGGCCATCGCCCGTTCGGCCCGGGCGGCGTCCTGGCTGGCACCCTGGCAGTCCGGAATCGTCGCGTCGGATGACGACAGGACCCGACAGGGCGTGGCCGCGTTGCCGATCGAGGCACTGGGATTGCCACCGACGCGACAGGCGCGGTTGCGCCGGGCGGGTCTGAACACGCTGGGAGCGCTGATGCGTTTGCCTCGCGATGGTCTGGCTCGGCGTTACGGTCAGGCGATCGTCCGGCAACTGGACGAGGCCCTGGGGCAGCGTCCGGAGGCGGTGCCACGCTTTGCCGCGCCACGGCGTTTCACCGCCGAGGTGGATATGCCGATGCCGGAATCGGCCACGCCGCGTCTGCTGGCCGCGGCTGGGCATCTGACCGACCAGCTGGTCCGCTATCTGCGGGCGCATGATGCGGCCGTCGACCGCCTGCGTCTGTGCCTGTTTCACGAGGAGCGGCCGGCCAGCACGCTGACGGTGGGACTGGCGATGGCGGGGCGGGACGATCGGCGCTTCGTCCGTCTGCTGGGGGAACACCTGGATCGGTTCGAACTGCCCGCACCGGTCGTGGGGCTGCGGCTGGAGGCGCCGCATGTGCTGCCGCTGTCCGCCGGTACACAGGACTGGCTGGATCCCGCCGGCGCGGATGACTGGCTGGCCACGGTGGAACGCTGGCAGGCCCGGCTGGGTGCTCAGGCCGTGCTGGCGCTGGGCAGCCGGGCCGATCATCGACCGGAGCAGGCCTGGCAACTGGGTCAGCCGGGCCAGGTCGATTGTTGCGACGGGCCGCCGGCCGCGCCGCGCCCCGTCTGGCTGCTGCGCGAACCGCAGGCGCTGATCGTCCGCGAGCAGCGGCCGACCTACAACGGGCCGCTGAGCACCGAAACCGGGCCCGAGCGGATCGAGCAGGGCTGGTGGGACACGGCCGGACCGGACGGTGACATCAGCCGTGATTACTACGTCATGCGCGATCGCTTCGGCACCCGCCTGTGGGTATTCCAGGATCGCCAGCGGCTGGGCTGGTGGCTGCACGGGTATTTCGCATGAGCGTGGAGGAGGCCGGCTACGCCGAGTTGCATTGCCTGAGCAATTTCAGCTTTCTGCGCGGGGCCTCCCAGCCCGCTGAACTGGTGGATCGTGCCGCGGATCAGGGCTATGCCGCGCTGGCGCTGACCGATGAATGCTCGGTGGCCGGTGTGGTCCGGGCGCACGAGCAGGCCAAGGTGCGCGGTCTGCATCTGATCATCGGTGCCGAGTTCACGCTGGAGGAGGGGCCGAAGATCGTCCTGCTGGCGACGGATCGCGCGGCCTACGGGCGCCTGTGCCGCCTGATTACGCTGGCGCGCGGCCGGCGTCCCAAGGGGGATTACGCCCTGCATCTGAATGACCTGATCGATCAGCCGCTGGAGGGCTGTCTGCTGCTGTGGATCGACGGGAACGATGCCGCGCTGGCGGCGGTCACGACCGTGTTCACCGACCGCCTTTGGCTGGTCGCAGAACTGTTCGCCAGCGCTGATCGCCAGCGTCGGCAGGCCGCGTTGCAGGCACGCGCCGAGGCGTTCGGATTGCCCGTCGTCGCCTGTGGGGACGTGCACATGCATGCCCGCGGTCGCCGGGCCTTGCAGGACACGCTGACCGCGATTCGCCTCGGCAAACCGATCTCCAAACTGGGGTATGCGCTGTTCCCGAACGGGGAGCGGCATCTGCGCTCGCTGGCCGCGCTGCGCGCGATTTATCCGGCGGCGTGGCTGGAGGCGTCGGTGCGGATCGCCCGACGCTGCCGCTTCGTGCTCACGGAGCTGAGCTACGAGTATCCGCACGAGCTGATTCCGGACGGATACACGCCCTCGTCGTGGTTGCGCGAGCTGACGGAGCGGGGCGCACGTCGCCACTACCCCGGAGGCGTTCCGTCGAGTGTCCACCGCAATATCGAACATGAACTCGGGCTGATCGCTGAACTCGAGTACGAGTTCTTTTTTCTCACCGTCGAGGACATCGTGCGCTGGGCGCGTGGGCAGAACATCTTGTGCCAGGGCCGGGGCTCGGCCGCCAATTCCACGGTTTGTTACTGCCTGGGGATCACCGCGGTCAATCCGGCCGAGCAGAGTCTGTTGTTCGAGCGTTTCGTCTCACGCGATCGCAACGAACCGCCGGACATCGATGTCGATTTCGAACACCAGCGGCGTGAGGAGGTGATCCAGTACATCTATCGCAAATACGGGCGCGACCGGGCGGCGCTGGCGGCGACGGTCATCGCCTACCGGCCCAAGTCGGCGATCCGCGATGTCGGCAAGGCGCTGGGCATGTCGCTGGATCAGGTCGATGCGTTGTCGAAGTCGCTGGCCTGGTGGGACAACGCCGAGACCTTCGACGAGCGGATTCTCGAGATCGGCCTGGACCCGCGCTCGCCAGTGATCCGGCGCCTTTTCGTGCTGGTGGGGCAACTGGTGGGGTTTCCCCGCCACCTGTCTCAGCATGTCGGCGGATTCGTCATCAGCAAGGGGCCGGTGCATGCGCTGTGTCCGATCGAGCCGGCGACCATGGACAACCGCAGCGTGATCCAGTGGGACAAGGACGACCTGGAAAGCCTGGGCATGCTCAAGGTCGACGTGCTGGCGCTGGGCATGCTGACCGCGATCCGCAAATGCTTTGACCTGATTCGTCGCTGGGACGGGCGCGAACTGACACTGGCGGCGATTCCCCGCGACGACCCGGACACTTACGAGGCGATCCAGCAGGCGGACACCATCGGCGTGTTCCAGATCGAATCCCGGGCACAGATGAGCATGCTGCCCCGGCTCCGGCCGGAGGATCTCTACGACTTGACGATTCAGGTCGCGATCGTGCGACCCGGACCGATCCAGGGCGACATGGTGCATCCCTATCTGAACCGGCGATCCGGCAAGGAGCCGGTGACCTATCCGAGCGATGCCGTGAAGGGCGTGCTGAAACGCACCTTGGGCGTGCCGATCTTTCAGGAGCAGGTGATGCAGCTTGCGATGGTCGCCGCCGGCTTCACGGCCGAGGAGGCCGATCAGCTGCGCCGGGCGATGGCCGCCTGGAAGCGCAAGGGCGGGCTGGAGCCGTTCGAGGTCAAGCTCAAGTCCGGCATGGCGGAGCGTGGTTACGAGCCCGAGTACGCCGAGAGAATCTTCAGCCAGATCAAGGGCTTCGGAGACTATGGTTTTCCCGAGTCTCATGCCGCGAGCTTCGCGCTACTGGCCTACGCCTCCGCCTGGCTCAAGTGTCACTATCCGGCCGCCTTCACTGCCGCGTTGCTCAACAGTCTGCCCATGGGGTTTTACGCGCCGGCGCAATTGATCGCCGACGCCCGCCGCCATGGCGTCGAGGTGAGGCCGGTGGACGTGCTGCACTCGGAGGTGGAATCGAGCCTGGAGCGCCGGGCCGACGGGGAGGCGGCAATCCGTCTGGGGTTCGACCGGATCAAGGGGATGGATCTGGAGGTTGCCGAGCGTATCGCCGACTGGAGAAAATCCTTGCCCGAAGGCGGGCGGGGGACAGCGTCATTGAAGCGGCGGCTGATCCGCGATACCGGTATTTCCCGTGAACAGATGGAGGTGCTCGCGGCAGCCGGTGCCCTGCGAGGCCTGTCCGGTCATCGCCACCAGGCGTTCTGGGATGCGGCGGGTGTCGAGACGGCCATGCCCGTGCTGGGTCGGCCGCAGTTCTCCGAAGGCGTCCCCCTGCTGACGACGCCGACGGAAGGGCAGGATATCGTCGCCGACTATTCCAGCCTGCGCCTGACGCTGGGACGCCATCCGCTGGCGCTGCTGCGACCGCGGCTGGATGCCTGTGGCGTCACGTCCTCCGATCGCCTGCGTCCGATGAAGACCGGCACGCCGGTTCTTGTCGGCGGCCTGGTCATCGGCCGACAGCGCCCCGGTTCGGCCTCCGGCGTGATCTTCATGACTCTGGAAGACGAGGCCGGCCTGGTCAATCTGGTGATCTGGCCCAAGGTGCTGGAGCGCTTCCGCCGGATGGTGCTGCATGCGCAGCTGCCGCTGATTCGCGGCCATGTGCAGAACGAGGATGACGTGTTGCACGTGATCGCACGCGAGTTCACCGATTGTTCGGAGTGGCTGGGGCGGCTGTCGGTCGCCTCCCGTGATTTTCACTGACTGGCCCGGCCGGACCCGTCACCGTTATGATGCCGACAGACGTCTGACGGTCGAGGGCCGCCAACCATGATGGAGTGGGAGCACACGCGCCGGCTGGCGCTGACCGACGATCATCTGCTGCCGCTGATCAACGTCGTGTTCCTGCTGCTGATCTTCTTCATGCTCGTCGGCGCCATCGCCGTACCCGAGCGTCTGGACGTGCTGCCGCCGTCATCTGTCTCGGCATTCCAGCCCAACGACGTCGGGCTGGAACTGGTCATCGATCAGAAGGGTGATGTGCTGGTCGACGATGAAATCGTGACCATGGAACGCCTCGTCAGCCGCCTGTCCGGCGAGAACGCGCCGGATCGCGTGCGCCTGAAGGCGGATGCCAACCTCAGCGCGACCGGCGTACTCGACGTGCTCGACATCCTGCGGGATGCCGGTGTCGCGCATGTGCAACTGGTAACAGTCGCCAAGCGCTGATCGATCAGTCCCGCCCGGGTTTCAGAGAATCGTCGGGTTCGGCGCGTCGCCGTAGACTTCCTTGGGATCGAAGCTCTTTTCCGACTCTTCGAAGTGCAGCGCGCTGCTGTTCTCGCCGATCGGGATGGACCGGTAGAAGCAGGAGCGGTAGCCGACATGGCAGGACGCCTCGCCGGGGATGTCGACACGCAGCCAAACGGCATCCTGATCGTCATCGATGCGGATTTCGGTGACTTTCTGCACCAGCCCGCTGGTCGCGCCCTTGTGCCACAGCACCTGACGCGAACGGCTCCAGTAGTGGGCCTCGCCGGTCTCGATGGTCTTGCGCAGCGCTTCGGCGTTCATGTAGCCGAGCATCAGCACCTCGCCGGAGGCGTGGGCCGTGGTCACGCAGGGAATCAGTCCGTCGGCGTCGAACTTGGGCGCCAGTTCCTGGCCTTCCTCAACCTGTTCGATGGTCTTGCGTTCTGCGAATTCGATGCTCATCGCGGGCTTACATGTCGTTCGGGGTGGGGCGGATCATCTGCATGAAGCGGTCGTGCAGACGCATGTCTTCCTTGAAGCGGCCCGTGAAGCGGGACGTGATGGTGAACACGCCCGGCTTGCGGATGCCGCGGGTGGTCATGCACTGGTGCGCCGCATCGACCAGCACGGCGACGCCGGCCGGCTTGAGCACTTCCTCCAGCACATTGGCAATCTGCGCGGTCATCGTCTCCTGGGTCTGCAGGCGGCGGGCGTAGATCTCGATCACGCGCGCCAGCTTGCTGATGCCGACCACGCGGTTCACCGGCAGGTACGCGATGTGCACGCGGCCGATGATCGGCACCATGTGATGTTCGCAATGCGATTCCAGGCGGATGTCGCGCAGCATGACCATGTCGTCATAGCCGTCGACTTCCTCGAAGGTGCGCGACAGGATTTCGCGCGGGTCTTCCTTGTAGCCGGCGTAGAATTCCTCGTAGGCGCGAACGACGCGCCCGGGCGTGTCGAGCAGGCCTTCGCGGGTCGGATCGTCACCGGTCCAGGCGATCAGGGTACGAACGGCCGCTTCGGCTTCTTCGCGTGTCGGACGCGCAACGGCGTCGTTCTTCGTCTCGACTGCCGCGTTGGCAGGAGTGGCACTGGCATCCATCAAAAGATTCTCCGCAAGGCGGGAAGGGCGACATCGGCCCCCGCAATGTGCGTAACCAAGTAGCGGGTTACGAACCAATAATTATGTCATATCGAACGAATTCAAGCCTCGAGTCGGTACAATCCGGACCCGCAAACCACGCAACGTCATAAGGTCATGCAGATCTACAACTCGCTGACACGGCGGAAAGAGCCGTTCGAACCGCTGAATCCCGAGAATGTCACGATCTACGTCTGCGGTCCGACGGTGTACAGCTACGCCCACATCGGCAACGCGCGTCCCGCCGTCGTGTTCGACGTGCTCGTGCGTCTGATGCGGGTGCTCTACAAGCGCGTGACCTACGTTCGCAACATCACCGACATCGACGACAAGATCAATGCGGCCGCGGCCGCGGCCGGCGTGGATATCGGCGAGATCACATCCAGGTTCGAAAAGGCCTATCTGGAGGATCTCGACGGGCTGGGTGTATTGCCCGCCGATCGCATGCCACGGGTGACCGAGCACGTGGACGACATCATCGCGGCCATTCGTGATCTGATCCGCAGCGGCCATGCCTATGAAGCCGAGGGGCATGTGCTGTTCGACGTGAACAGCTACGAGGATTACGGGCGGCTGTCCGGCCGCGACCGTCGCGAGATGATCGCCGGTGCCCGCGTCGAGGTGGCGCCCTACAAGCGTGATCCGGCCGACTTCGTGCTGTGGAAGCCGTCCTCCGCCGATCAGCCCGGCTGGTCCAGTCCCTGGGGGCGCGGTCGACCCGGCTGGCATATCGAGTGCTCGGCGATGGCGTCATTCCACCTGGGCGAGACCATCGACATCCACGCCGGCGGCATGGACCTGCAATTCCCGCATCACGAAAACGAGATCGCCCAGTCCGTCTGCTGGCATGGCGGCAAGGAATACGCCCGCTACTGGATGCACAACGGCCTGCTGAATCTCGACGGCCAGAAGATGGCCAAGTCGGTGGGGAACATCGTCACCATCCGCGACGTGCTGGAACAGGTGCCGGGCGAGGTCGCACGCTATGTGCTGTTGTCCGCGCACTACCGCCAGCCGCTGGACTGGACCGACGATGTGCTGGCGCAGGCTCGCGCCACGCTGGATCGCGTCTACCGCGCGCTGGAGGCCCTGGCCGACATCGAACCGACCGATTTCGAGCCCACCGTCGAGTTCATGGACGCGCTGGAAGACGACCTGAACACGCCGCGTGCGCTGGCCGAGGTCGCGGAGCTGGTCCGGGCGGCGAACAAGGCGGAAACCGACAGGGAGAAGGGCGCGATCAAGGGGCACCTGCTCGCCTGCGGTCAGCTGCTGGGCCTGTTCCAGGCCGACCCTGCCGCGTGGTTCGGTGGTGGTGAGGATGGCGAGGCCGCCGAGATCGACGCGCTGGTGGCGCAGCGGCAGGAAGCTCGTGCCCGCAAGGACTACGGCGAGGCCGACCGCATCCGCGATCAGCTCACCGAACGCGGCATCGTGCTGGAGGACAGCGCCGACGGCGTCCGTTGGCGGCGGACCGGCTGAGACCGGCCTCGGAGAGACTAGACGGGGCCGTACCGCAGACGCTGACCGCCGTCCGGGCGGATGACGGTCTTGCCATCGAAGGCCAGCGCACCGTTGACCCAGGTGGAGTCGATTCTGCCGCGGAAGGTCGTGCCCTCGTAGGGTGACCAGCCGCAGTGGTAGAGGACGGATTCGGGCGTGACCGTGGTGGTTGCGTCCAGGTTCGCCAGCGTCAGATCCGCGTAGTAGCCCTCGCGCAGATAGCCGCGTTCCTGCACGCCGTAGCAAAGCGCCGGGGCGTGGCAGGCCTTGTGGACCATGGTCGTCAGCGGCAGCCAGCCGTCGTTCACGTGGTCGAGCAGCGAGACCAGCGAGGTCTGCACCAGCGGCAGGCCGGCCGGCGCCTTGACGTACGGCTGGGCCTTTTCCTCCCGGGTGTGCGGCGCGTGGTCGGTGGCGATCACGTCGAGCCGGTCTTCCAGCAAGGCCTGGCGCAGCGCGGCCCGGTCGGTGGCGGATTTGATCGCCGGGTTGCACTTGATCAGGTTGCCGAGCTGCGCGTAGTCCGCCTCGGAGAACCACAGGTGGTGCACGCAGGCCTCGGCGGTCACGCGCTTGGACTCGATCGGGCCGCGGTCGAACAGCTCCATTTCCCTTGCGGTCGTCAGGTGCAGCACGTGCAGCCGGGCGTCGTATTCCCGCGCCAGGCCGACGGCCATGGATGACGACAGCCAGCAGGCTTCTGCGGAGCGGATCGTCGGATGCATCTGCGCGGTGAGCGTGTCGCCGTAGCGCTCGATCGCCTCCGCCTCGTTGCGGAGGATGGTCGGCGTGTCCTCGCAGTGGGTCGCGATCAGACCCGGGGCGTCACGGAAAATCGCCTTCAGCGCATCCTGGTTGTCGACCAGCATGTTGCCGGTTGATGCACCCATGAACACCTTGACGCCGCAGGCTTCGTCGATCTTCAGCGCGCGAATCTCGTCGATGTTGTCGTTGGTCGCGCCGAGGTAGAAGCCGTAGTTGGCGGCGACGCGACCAGCCGCGCGGGCGTATTTGTCCGCCACCGCCTGACGCGTCGTCGTGGTCGGGTTGGTGTTCGGCATGTCCATGAAACTGGTTGTGCCGCCGGCTACCGCGGCCACCGATTCCGAAGCCATGTTGGCCTTGTGCGGCGCGCCCGGTTCGCGGAAGTGGACCTGATCGTCGATCATGCCCGGCATCAGAACGCGGCCCTGCGCGTCGATCACGGTCATTGACGCATCCGCCGTGATCGACGCCGCAATCTTGCTGATTCGGTCACCGTCTATGAGCAGATCGCCTTCCTCGGTCCGGCCTTCATTCACTAGCAGGGCGTTGGTGATCAGCGTCTTGGTCATGATGGTCGGGTTTTCCGGTCGGAGACGGCCCGCTATCATACGCGTCGTCATTCCTGCGACCGACTTTCGTGCTTCTTATCGTCCTGCGAACGATCGTCCTGACCCGGACGCGAACTTGGTGCCCAGTTGCCTAACAGCGGCTGGTTCTGCCTTCGTTTGAATAATCCTGATCGGTCCCGATCAACCCCCAATCGTTCCCGAGGACTTCTCCATGTCTATTTCCATTCGATTGCCCGACGGCTCCGAGCGCCCGTTTGACGCGCCGCCGACGGGTGCCGATGTTGCCCTGTCCATTGGCGCCGGCCTGGCCAAAGCGGCGCTGGCCGTCAAGGTCAACGGCGAGATGCGCGATCTCACACGCGTCATCGAGCAGGATGCCGATGTTGAAATCATCACCGTCCGTTCACCCGAGGCGCTGGAACTGCTGCGCCACGACGCCGCCCATGTGATGGCGGAGGCAGTCCAGGAGCTCTACCCGGACACCCAGGTGACCATCGGTCCGGCGATCGAGAACGGTTTCTACTACGACTTCGCCCGCGATGAGCCCTTCAAGCCCGAGGATCTGGAAAAGATCGAGGCGAAGATGCGGGAGATCGTCCAGCGCGACGAGGCGATTACCCGCGAGGTCTGGGATCGCGACGAGGCCATCGCCTGGTTCCGCGAGCAGGGCGAGGAGTACAAGGCCGAGATCATCGCGGATCTGCCCGGGAACGAGACGATCACGGTTTATCGCCAGGGCGGATTCGTCGACCTGTGCCGCGGGCCGCATCTGCCGTCCACGGGCAAGCTGGGCAAGGCCTTCAAGCTGATGAAGCTGGCTGGCGCGTACTGGCGCGGCAATTCCGACAACGCGATGCTCCAGCGTATCTACGGCACGGCCTGGGGCAGCGAGAAGGAACTCAAGGCCTACCTGACGCAGCTTGAGGAAGCGGAGAAGCGTGACCATCGCCGTCTCGGCAAGCAACTCGACCTGTTCCATATCCAGGACGAGGCTGTCGGCCAGGTGTTCTGGCACCCCAAGGGCTACACGCTGTTCCGTCAGCTTGAGGCCTACGTGCGCGAGAAGATCGACGCTCGCGACTACGTGGAGGTGAAGACGCCGCTGCTGATGGACCGCAAGCTGTGGGAGGCGTCCGGCCACTGGGACAAGTACCGCGAAAACATGTTCATCGCCGAGGTGGACGAGGGCGGTAATGAAACGCGGATGCTGGCGGTCAAGCCGATGAACTGCCCCGGGCACGTGCAGCTTTACGCCAACACGCTGCACAGCTATCGCGACCTGCCGCTGCGCATGGCCGAGTTCGGCGCCTGCCACCGTTACGAGCCGTCCGGCGCCTTGCACGGGCTGATGCGCGTGCGTGGTTTCATCATGGATGACGCCCACATCTTCTGCACACCGGAGCAGTTGCCGGTGGAAGCGGCGGAAGCCGGCAAGCTGATCTTCGAGATGTACCGCGAACTGGGCTTCAGCGAGGTCGAGGTGAAGCTGGCGACGCGGCCCGAGCAGCGCATCGGTTCCGACGAGGTCTGGGATCGCGCCGAGGGCGAACTGAAGCAGGCCTGCGACATGATGGGCGTGGATTACATCATCGCCGAGGGCGATGGCGCGTTCTACGGACCCAAGCTCGAGTTCACGCTCTACGACGCGATCGGGCGTGGCTGGCAGTGCGGCACGGTGCAGGTGGACTTCAACCTGCCGGAGCGTTTCGGCATCGAGTACGTCGCCGAGGACGGTAGCAAGAAGCGACCGGCGATGCTGCACCGGGCGATTCTCGGTTCGCTGGAACGCTTTATCGGCATCCTCATCGAGCAGTACGCCGGCGCGCTGCCGTTCTGGCTGTCACCGGTGCAGGTGGTCGTCGCGACCATCGTCTCCGATGCGGATGACTATGCCAGGCAGGTCGTTGATGCATTGAAGGCGGCCGGTCTTCGTGCCGAGCTGGACATTCGCAACGAGAAGATCAACTACAAGATCCGCGAACACAGCCACCAGAAGATTCCCGCGATCTTCGTGCTGGGCCGCAATGAGGCGGAGGCCGGCAAGGTCACGATCCGGCGGCTGGGACAGAAGCAACAGCAGACGTTGCCGCTGGCCGATGCGATCAGCCTGTTGCAGCAGGAAGCGAAGACCAGGTCTGCGCCCGCCGTCGACGCGGCTGCCTGAGTCCGGTCTCAGTGCTGATGGGAGTGCGGGGCGTGTTCGCCCCGCAGGCCCTCGGCGAAAAAGCGCCGGGCTCCCTGATTCAATACGGCGGCACCCACCAGCACGCCCAGCAGCAGCAGGCTGAGCCACTGCATCCAGTTGCCGCCCTGATGTTGCAGCTCCTCGGCGACAAAGCGTCCGCCCTCGTCGAGCATGGCGTTGGTCAGTAATCCCAGCACGACCGCTCCGGCGATCATCGCCACGGCGAAACGGATCGCGGTGGCGCGATCATGCAGATTGCGCAGCAGCCCGAAGCTTGCGACGTTGGTGGCTGGCCCCGACAGCAGGAACGCCAGTCCGGCGCCGGGTGACAGACCACCGGCAAGCAGAATCGCGACGATCGGCGTTGCGCCCGAGGCGCAGACGTAGATCGGAATCCCGATCACCGCGAAGAAAAGCACCTGCACCGCGCCGGGCCATGCCATGAACGGGGCTTGCTCCAGCAAGGGTTCGGCGATCGCGGCCAGTACGAGACCGACGATCAGCCACGGGCCGGTTGCGCGCACCAGCTCATCGAGCTGGTCCCGGAACCGCGTCCATGCGGGGGCTTGCTGCTCGGGCGCATCCGCGTCCGATCCGCAGCAGGCGTCATGGTCGTGGCGGTCTTGCGATGCCGCGACGATTTTCGGCCCGACCCACCAGCCGACGAGCAGGGCCAGAATTGCAGCGGCGACCACTCGCGCCAGCGTCATCGAATCGCCCAGCAGCGGCAGGGAGAGCAGGATCGCATCCAGGCCCAGTTCGGGCGTCGCGACCAGAAAGGCGATGCCGGCGGAGCCGGGCACGCCACGCCGGATCAACGTCCGATAAACGGGAAGCACGCCGCAGCTGCAAACCGGTAGCGGCAGTCCGAAAATCATGCCTCGCCAGGCCTGCCTGAGGGCGGGACCGCGCTGCAGCCAGCGCACCGGTGCCTCGGGCAGCCAGGTGCCCAGTGCGGCGGCGAGCAGGAAACCGAGCAGCAGTGCCGGCGCGCTGATCAACGTCAGATCCAGCAACCGTGCCCAGGGCAGTTCAACGGACGACTCGTGACCGGCGTCGCCGTGCAGCAGCGCCACGGCGAGCACGACCCCCAATCCGAGCACGTTGCCCAGGCCCTCGAAGCGCGGCGGAATGTGATCATGCGAATCCACCGCGTAGCGGTCGCCAAGATGGGGCTTGTTGAACACCACGTGCAGAATCGAGCCGGCGATGAAGGCCTGGAAGATCGCGAGGCCCGGTGTGGTGCCATGCGCGATGACGTCACCGCCCATCCCGTAGCCGACCGTGGTGCCGATCAACATCAGGACCAGCGTCACCCAGGCGGCCCGCACCCCGAAGGTTGGACGGACCAGCCACCAGATCGCCAGGCCGACCGGGATGCGGTGCAGCACGACGGCCAGCGCCAGTGCGGGACCGGCATGGGCAGGTTCCGACAGGGCGGCGCCGTCTACCGTCGCGTGAAGGATCAGCCCGAGCCCGCCCAGCAGCAGGGTGACCAGATGGGTCTCGCGGGCGGCGTGGTGCAGCAGTGATTCCGCGAGGGTTGGCCCGAACATGCCGATGGCCAGCGCGAGCCAGGCGAGAACGCCGCCGTGCGCGACCGCGTCGGGTAGCGCCTCAAGCAGGACGATCCCGGCGATGCTGACGAATACGAACCCGTCGAGGACCGCGCTGAGACGACGCTGGCGGTTAAGCCAGGCGTAGGCCAGCGGCCCGAACAGCAGCGCGATCAGGCTGGAGAGAAGGGTGACCAGATGCATGCGCGAATTCTACGCGCGTGACGCTCCTGGATGGGCAACCCGAAGGGGCGGGACGTCACCCCTGCGGATGGACAGGATTCAGTTCGGAGCGGATTGCCGCAGTTCGAACGTGGATTCGATGGAGACGAGCTCGCCGTCGGTCGTGCGAAAGGCCATGGATACCGGGATCTGTCCGCCGGCGGTCTCGAGGTCGCGGGGAAAGCGCATCATCAGATGATCGCTGCCGGCCTTCAGTTCCAGCGATTCGCCTGGTGCGATCTTGTAGCCGTCGACCATGCGCATCTGCTGCACGCCGTCGTTCATCACCGTGGTGTGCATTTCGATGCGTCCGAAGAACGGGCTGGATGCGCCGAGCACCCGCAGTTCGCCCTTGCCGTTGTTGGTCACCGTGACATAGCCGGCGGTCATCTTGGCACCGGGCGGCATTGCGCGAACCCAGCCATTGTCGACTTCGATTGGGTCGCCGGAGGCCCCGCAGCCCGTGAGAGTGAAGGTGATGGCGGTGACAAGGCCGATCAGGCTTTTCTTCATGAGTTCCTCGGAATCCGCACGCAGATTTTCGTTGTTCGAGGCGATATCCGGCGGCAGTAACGCACCCGATCCGCCCATCTGATGGTTGAAGCCGCGCAGGCCGGGATCAGCCCGATGGCGGTCAGCGGGAATTATGACGGTGCGTGGCGTACAAGCAAGTCCAGCCCGAGCGCGACACGCTCGTCAGCGCTGGTCGGGATGGTCTTCATCCGTTCGATCGCCTTCAGCGCCGGTAGCAGGCCGCGCCGGTTCGCCAGCTGAATGGACAGTCCCGGCCGGGCATTGAGCTCAAGCACCAGGGGACCGTGCTCCCGGTCCAGCACGACGTCGACACCCAGATAGCCGAGCGCCGCGAGGTCGTAGCATCGGGCGGCCAGCAGCAGCAGTTTGTCCCAGCCGGGGATGCTGATGCCGGCGAGCGGTGCGCCGGTGTCGGGGTGCGTGGTCACGCGGGCGTTCTGGCACACGCCGGATTGCGTCAGACCCGTCGCCATGTCGATGCCGGCACCCACCGCGCCCTGATGCAGATTGGCCTTGCCGTCGGAGGCACGCGTCGGCAGGCGGACCATCGATGCGACCGGCACCCCGCGAAACACGATCGTGCGGATGTCGGGAACACCCTGGAACGCGACATCCTCGAAAATCGGATCGAACTGCACGCAGTACTCGACCATCGCGTGATCCGGCATGCCACCCAGGCTGAACATGCCGGACAGGATGTTGGAGATGTGATGGTTGAGATCGTCCGCTGACATCATCGAACCACTGGCTTTCACATAGCGGTTCTGGCGGCGGTCGGTGATGACGAGAATGCCGTTGCCGCCGCTTCCGTGCGCGGGCTTGACCACGAAGGAGCGGTGCTCGCCCAGCAGGTCTTCCAGGTCACCGATGGCGTGCTCGGTCTTCACCACGCCGTAAAGCTCAGGCACCGCGATACCGGCTTGTTGCGCCAGTTCCTTGGTCTTGAGCTTGTCGTCGACCAGGGGGTAAAGCCGGCGCTTGTTGTTCAGCATGATGTAATCAGCATTGCGCTGATTCATCGACAGAATACCGGCCTCGCGCAGAATCGTGCCCGGCCAGCGCATCACTGGTCCTTGCCTGCCAACACGGCCCTGAAGCGCCAGAATTCCGAGAGCCGGTAGCCGGTGTAGCGGCCGAGAATCAGGCAGGCACCGAGCAGTACCAGCAGCAGTTCCGGGAACACGAAGACCAGGTGGGTCAGCAGCGGGTTGCTCATCACCAGGAACCCGGCCGCGGCGACCAGCAGGCTGCCACCACCCTGGAGAATGGCTTCCCAGGCGCCATGCTCTTCCCAGACCAGCGACATGCGTTCGATGGTCATCGCCAGAATCACCATCGGGAACAGGGCGATCGACAGCCCGCGGTCCATGCCGAGGTGGTGACTGACCAGGCTGACCAGCAGCATCAGCAGGATGACGATGATCAGCACGGAGGCCAGTCGCGGCACCAGTAGCAGCTTGAGTCGCTCCAGCGCGAAGCGCAGGCCCAATCCCAGCGCGACGATCAGGGTGAACAGCACGATGCCCCAGATGAGCTTGGTCTCCCGGAAGGCCAGTGCGATCAGGATGGGCATGAAGGTCCCGAAGGTCTTGACCCCGACCACGTTGCGCAGCAGGACGACCAGAAAGGCGCCCAGCGGGACGGTCAGCAGAACGCGATAGACGTTCTGGGTCTGCACCGGCAGCGAGAACAGCGAGTAGTCCAGCACCAGCGATCCGTGCTGCCGGGCCCGGTCCCGGGCAATGGAGACGATCTGGCGCTGGCTGCGGGTGACGGAGAAACGCACGTCGGGCTGGGCGCCGCCATCCACGGCGAGCAGCGGATCGTTGCCGATACGCCACACCAGGAAATCGTCAGGCAGGCCGACCTTGCCCGTCTCGGGTGACATCGGAATCCAGCGCTGTTCGTTGTGGACCTCGATGTACGGCACCAGGGTGGCATCACGCGTGCCGTCGACCAGCGGTAGGCCCCAGATCACGCGGGCGGGGATGCGCGCACCGGCCAGCACGTCGACGAGCCATTGCGCCCAGGCGCCGGGGCTGTCCCCCCCGGTTCGCAGGCTGTCCACCGACGGATTGGCGCCTTCGCGGTTCATGCGTGCGATCAGCGCGCGGGCGAAGGTGGCGATGTCGGCGGATTCGGAGCGCACCTCGTTCAGCAAGGCGTTGACGGCCGCCTGCGTGGATTCGCCGTAGTCCGGAACGCGCGGATAGCCGGGGAAGGGGTCCTGGTGCGTCGGGTTGTCAGTGTCGGTTTCGTAGACGGTCAGTCGGTAGTAGACCGCCTGGGTTCCGTTGGCCCTGCGCACCGCCCACAGCGCCGCGCGGTTGAGGCCGCTGGCTTCCTGGGTCACGCCGAACCCGTTGGAAATGTAGTGCTCGTCGAGATGCTCGAACCCCGGAGGCTGTTTGGGGATGAGTAACGTGGCCTTGACCGGTCCGCCCCGCGCCCGGAATGCGGCGCGCGCCTCCACGGTCCACACCGCGGTATCCGTGCTCGGCAACAGGGGCAGGCCCAGCGCCCGGACCTTGTACGCGCACATGGCCGCACCGGCGGCCATCAGCAGTGCGGCGATAATCCAAACCGGCAGGTTTCTCAACAAGCTGCTCTCGTCAATGCGGCGGACCGCGTCATGAAGTGATCCGGTGGCATTCCCGGGGTTCCCCGACTTTTCGTCATCGACTCGTCAACACCTTCCGGGACAACGGGATTCACTCGCAACGAGCCTGCGTCAGGAACGTTGCTTCCGGATCCACCACGGCGACATCTTCCATGAAACGACGGCCCAGCAGGACCGGGTAGATGAAGTCGCCTCGATCGGCCAGCGAAAACTGGGTGCGATGCCTGCGTCCATCGAAGCACAGCTCCAGTTCGACGACCGCACGACGCGCGCTGGGGTCGTCATGGTCCTTGATCCGGACGTTTCTCGCCAGAGGCTGTTCGGTTTCGATGCGATGCACCTCGTCATCCTCGTCCTCCAGGACCAGGGTGAAGCGCACCCATTTTTCGTCGTCCCTGGTGAAGCGTTCGATCGCTTCCGCGTGAATCGAGGAGGTGAGCGCGCCGGTATCCAGCTTGGCGGAAACCACCACGTCCCAGGGTTTGACCGTGACTTTTTCCACCCAGCCGGCGATTACTTTTCCGGGTGTGCGGCTGTCGGCGAGCGCGTCGGAGGTGGAAACCAGACCGGCCACAATCGCGGTCGCGAGGAACCATCGCATGATGTCGGGCGTCTGTTGAGTGCCTGCGTATCAGTCTAGGCAATCGCCGTTAAAGTCGCACGGCCCGCATCGGTAGCCCCTGGCTGCTCGCGTGCCGGACAGGAGCTTGATAGCTTGGAGCAGAATGAGTAATCGCCTTGCCATCGTCGTGATCACCGCCGCACTCGGGGTCATGGTATTCCCTGCTGACGCCCAGCCTCCGACGCCCCCTGACGACAACGTCGCCGGGCAGGTGGCGCCGCCGGATTCCGCGGAACAGCCGGCCGCGCCAGCGGAGAGCGCCGCCTCACCGACGCCGGAGGACACCGCCGAGGACACGTCGGTGCCCGCGCCGGAGCCGGAGCCCGAAGGGGTCCAACCCTTCCCGCTGCTGGGACAGGAGGTTCAGCCAGGCACCTGGCGTCAGCTCGCATGGACCGCGAGCTACCACTTCGGCCAGCTTGGTGGCGCGACACCAGTGCTGGTCTCGCATGGCGCCAACCCCGGCCCGGTGCTGTGTCTGACCGGTGCCGTGCATGGTGATGAACTCAACGGGATCGAGATCATTCGTCGTGTGGTCCATTCGCTGGATCCCAAGACCCTGTCGGGCACGGTCATCGGCGTGCCCATCGTCAACCTGGCCGGGTTCCAGCGCAATTCGCGCTATCTGCCCGACCGGCGTGATCTCAACCGATACTTTCCGGGGTCACCCACGGGGAGTCTGGCCTCGCGCGTCGCGCAGTCGTTCTTCACCGAGGTGATCGAGCATTGCGATCAGCTCGCCGACCTGCACACCGGTTCGTTTCACCGCACCAATCTGCCGCAGCTGCGGGCTGATCTGACCAAGCCCGAAGTGGTCGAACTCAGCCGCGGATTCGGTGGCATCGCGGTGCTGCACACCGAGGGCGCCAAGGGCACGCTGCGCCGCGCGGCCGTGGACGCGGGCATTCCCGCGGTGACGCTGGAGGCGGGTGAGCCGCTGCGCCTGGAGCCATCACAGGTGGATCAGGGCGTACGCGGTATCGAAACGCTGATGCATCAACTGGGAATGATCGAACGCGAGCGGCGCTGGTCGACTCCGCAGCCGGTGTTCTACGAGTCGTATTGGGTGCGGTCCGACCACGGCGGCATCCTGCTCACGCTGGTACGGGTTGGGGATGTCGTCAGCGAGGGGACGGTGATGGGAACCGTTACCGATCCGTTGACCAACGTGCGTCACGAAATCCGATCGCCTTATCGGGGACGTGTGCTGGGCATGGCGCTGAACCAGGTGGTGATGCCGGGTTTCGCCGCGTTCCGGATCGGTATCCAGACCACCGAGGAAGCCGTGCAGGAAGAGGCGGCGCGGGAGGTGCCCGATCCCGAGGTGGATGCCACGACGGATGTCGAGAAAAAGGATGACGCCTCCGAGATCGAACGGCCACCACCGGAGCGCGCCGAGGAGTCATCGCCGCGCATGGATGGAGAGGACGCCCCGGAGGAAGAGTCCGAGGAAAGTGACGGCATCTCTCCGCGGGCGGTGACCCCCGACGAACAAACCGCGCAGCCGGAGGAGCCGGTGGGCGAATCGGAGCCGGAGGTGACACCCGAGACCCTCCCGTCCGATACCCCGGGCGGTTGATTCTCCGTCACCACCGGAATGCGGCGCCGAGGATGTGTCCGTCGTCACGTCCAGGTCGCCCGTGCCACCGGCGTCGTCACCGGAGTTGTGTACCGTGATCGACCAACATCGAGGTCTGGTTCGATACAGGGAGTGCGAGGGGTGAAAACGTCCGATCTGCTGGTGCGGTGTCTGGAACAGGAAGGCATCGAATACATCTTTGGCGTTCCGGGTGAGGAGAACGCCGACTTCATGCTGTCGCTCGAGGGTTCCAGCATCCAGTTCGTCCTGACCCGCCACGAGCAGGGGGCAGCCTTCATGGCGGAGGTCTACGGACGCCTGACCGGGAATCCGGCCGGCTGCCTGGGAACACTCGGACCGGGTGCCACCAACCTGCTCACCGGCGTCGCCGACGCCAACATGGACCGCGCGCCGTTGCTGTGCATCACGGGGCAGGGCGCGACGGCCCGCCAGCACAAGGAAAGCCACCAGATCATGGATGTGGTCGGCATGTACGAGCCGGTCACCAAGTGGGCGCAGACGATCACCGAGCCGGATGCGGTGCCGGAGATCGTTCGCAAGGCGGTGCGCACCGCGCGGCGTGAAAAGCCCGGCGCCGTGCTGATCGAACTGCCGGAGAACATCGCCAAGCGCGAGGCAACGACACAGCCGGTCGAGCCGCGCCGGTTCCGCCGGCCGGTGCCGGATGACAAGATCGTCGATCGGGCCTACGACTTGCTGCGCAATGCCAGATCACCGGTGATCATCGCCGGCAACGGAGCGATCCGTCGACGGGCGTCGCGCCAGCTGCGCCGGCTCTGCGATCAGACCGGTATCGGCGTGATGAGCACGTTCATGGGCAAGGGCGCCGTCGACATGGATGCGCCGTACTCGCTGTTCACCATCGGGCTCGGTCAGCGTGACTACGTCGTCGACGCGATCGAGGCCGCGGATGTCGTCATCACCCTGGGTTACGACATGGTGGAGTATCCGCCCAGTCGCTGGAACCTGGGCGGGGACCGCTGCGCGGTGATCCACATCGACTTCGAACCGGCAGAGATCGACCGTGACTACCATCCCGAGGTCGAGGTGATCGGCGATCTGGCCCATTGCCTGTGGATGCTCAACGAGCGCTTCGAACGCGACGGAGTGCCCGACTACGACTTCGCCGTGCAGGCCGATGTCCGCCAGCGCATGCTTGCCGAATTCCGCGAGCATGCGAACGACGATGGGGACGGGCCGATCCGGCCGCAGAAGGCGATCTGGGATGTCCGCCAGGCCCTGGGTCCTGAGGACATCCTGTTGTCCGGCGTCGGCGCCCACAAGATGTGGACCGCGCGCTATTACCACTGCCATGAGCCCAACACCTGCCTGATTCCGAACGGGTTCTGTTCCATGGGGCTGCCGCTGCCCGGCGTGATCGCCGCGCATCTCGTGCACCCGGACCGCAAGGTGCTGGGGATTGCCGGTGATGGCGATTTCATGATGAACGTGCAGGAAATGGAGACCGCGGCGCGCCTCAAGGCGAACGTGACCATGCTGGTCTGGGAAGATGGCGGCTACGGCCTGATCGCGTGGAAGCAGCAGGATGAATTCAAGCGGCACACGAATCTCGCGTTCGGGAATCCCGACTGGCTGAAGCTCGCCGAGAGCTTCGGCTGGCAGGGCGAGTATGTGAACAAGGCGGCGGAACTGCGCCCGGCGCTGGATCGCGCGCTGGCCCACGATGGCCCCGCACTGGTCGTCATGCCGGTGGATTACAGGGAAAATACCAAGCTCACCGAACGGCTGGGCCGGATCAAAGTCAACAACTGACGCGGTATCGCCAACGCGAGCACGCGAGCGGACAACACCCACGGAGAGACGATGCTCAAGGATCAGTACCCCTACTATCTGGCGAACAAGCCGGTCCAGGCCAACACCGATCTGGAAGTGACGGACAAGTACCGGGGCGGCGTGGCCACCCGCGTCGCGCTGGCGGACGCCGCCACCCTGGACAAGGCCATTGCCGCTTCCGAAGCGGCCACCCCGGCGATGGCGGCCCTCAAGCCCTATCAGCGGCGCGAAGTGCTGGAGCACTGCGTGTCACGCTTCCGGGAGCGCTTTGACGAGTTGTCGGAAAGTCTCTGCATCGAGGCCGGCAAGCCGATCAAGGACGCCGAAGGCGAGGTGACTCGCCTGATCGAGACGTTCCGGGTTGCGGCCGCCGAGACCGAGCACGACATCGGCGCGGTGATTCCGCTGGCGAACGCGGCTCGCGCGGCTGCCTACGAGGGCATGTACAAGCGGGTGCCCATCGGCCCCTGCGCGTTCATCTCCCCGTTCAACTTTCCGCTGAATCTGGCCGCCCACAAGGTTGCGCCAGCGATCGCGGCCGGCTGTCCGTTCGTGCTCAAGCCGGCATCGCGTACGCCCATCGGCGCGCTGATCATCGGCGAGACGCTGGCAGAGACCGATTTGCCCGAAGGCGCGTTCTCGATTCTGCCGATGACGCGTGACGCGGCCGACGCCCTGGTCGAGGACGACCGTCTGAAACTGCTGTCGTTCACCGGCTCGGACACCGTGGGCTGGGCGCTCAAGGCCCGCGCCGGCAAGAAGAAGGTGGTGATGGAGCTGGGCGGCAACGCGGCCTGCATCATCGATGAAACCTGGGATGACCTGGATGACGCGGTCGCGCGGCTGATCATCGGAGCGTTCTATCAGTCGGGCCAGAGCTGCATCGGCGTGCAGCGCGTGCTGGTGCACAGCAGTCGCTACGAGGAACTGCGCGACCGTTTCGTCGAAGCCACCAAAACCCTCAAGGCGGGTGATCCCAGCGATCGCGAGACCTTCATCGGGCCGATGATTTCCGAAGGGGAGGCCAAGCGGCTGCATGGCTGGATCCAGGAGGCCGAGGCCGCTGGCGGTCGCGTTCTCTGCGGCGGCGGTCGCGACGGTGCCATGTTGCAGGCGACGCTGATGGAGAACGTGCCTGGTGATCAGAAGCTGGTCACCGAGGAGGCGTTCGGGCCGGCCGCGGTGTTGTCGAGCTTCGACTCCTTCGACGAGGCGCTGACCACGGTCAACCAGTCCCGGTTCGGCCTCCAGGCCGGCATCTTCACGCGGGATCTCTACCGCATGCAGCAGGCCTGGGACACGCTGGAGGTCGGCGGCGTGATCATCGGCGATGTGCCGTCCTGGCGCACCGACCAGATGCCCTACGGCGGGGTGAAGGACAGCGGTCTGGGGCGCGAGGGTCTGCGCTTCGCGATCGAGGACATGTCGGAGATTCGTCTGCTAGCGATTCGGACGCCGTAACCGGTCGGAAAATCCGTTGCGTGATCGGGGGGCTTTGCGTATAGTCCGCCGCCGGTCGGGCGTCGTTCCGACCACGGTTCGGGGTGTAGCTCAGCCTGGTAGAGCACTGTCTTCGGGAGGCAGGGGTCGTAGGTTCAAATCCTGTCACCCCGACCACTGTTTCGGCCCTCGTGGCCCACAAAAAAGGCGACCTTCGCGGTCGCCTTTTTTGTTGCTGAATCACGACCCTAGCTGATGCGCTCCACGGAGAAGCGCGCCAGTGCCGCGAGCGTGTCGCGCTCCGGCGAGGCGTCCAGTGCATCCAGCGCCCGAACCGCCTGCTCCGCGTAGTCCTCCGCGAGTCGGGTGGTCTGCTCGATGCCGCCGACCGCGCGGATGTCCTCGATGATCGCCGGCAGTTCCTCGGGCGTTGCTTCGGTAATGGCGCGCCGTACGCGAGCCTGCGCCGCCGGCTCACCGAGCTGGAGCACGCGCATCAGCGGCAGCGTTGGCTTGCCTTCGGCGAGATCGTCTCCGACGTGCTTGCCCAGGTCCGTCTCGCTGCCGAGATAGTCCAGGGCGTCATCGACCAGCTGGAAGGCCATGCCGAGCGCCTGGCCGTAGTCCGCCATCGCGGTGGCCTGTTCCTCCGATGCGTTGCTCAGCAGCGCCGGCAACAGCGTCGCGGCGCGGAACAGCCGGGCGGTCTTGCGATCGATCACGTCCAGGTACTGTGCGTCGGTGATGTCCGGATTGCCGATGTTCATCAACTGCAGGACTTCACCCTCGGCGATCGCGTTGGTCGTGCTGGCCAGCAGGTCCATGACCGGCATGCAGTCCAGGCGCACCATCAGCTCGAACGCACGCGAATAGAGGAAGTCGCCGGTCAGCACGCTGGCCGCGTTGCCGAATGCGGCGTTCGCCGTCTCGCGACCGCGGCGCAGGGTCGACTCGTCGACCACGTCGTCATGAAGCAGCGTCGCGGTGTGGATGAACTCGATAATGGCCGCGGCGACCGGAACACGTGAATCCGCGAACTGAAGTGCCTGCGCGGAAAACGCGACCAGAGCGGGGCGCATCCGCTTGCCGCCGCCGGAAACGATGTGATGCCCAATCTGGTTGATGAGCAGGACATCGGACTGCAGTTCGTCCCGGATCAGTTGATTGATCGCGGCCATGTCGGCGGCGATCGGAGACAGCAGTTCGGCGAGTTCCATTCGAATTGGCTGGGGGGCGAATGCGCGGATGCTATCGGCAGGTGTTTACAAGAACAAGCGGTGGACTATCTAAGCGGTTGAATTTGGCGCAAACTTGGCGCTCGAGACGCAAATGGACCGGGACGCGGAAGGCTTTGCCGGCCAGGCTCCGTGAACGTCTCGAAAAAACCGCGTGTTGCGTTGACCGAAATCCCTTGTCCACGTAGAATTCGCGCCCTTGAATTTCGGCTGCGGCGTTGTGTGCCGCAGTTTCATTTCCGGAGAATTTCAGATGTACGCGGTCATTAAGACGGGTGGCAAGCAGTATCGTGTGGCCGAAGGCGATGTCATTCGCGTCGAAACCCTGCAGGCGGAAGCGGGTGACACCATCACCTTTGACGAAGTGCTGATGGTTGGCGAGGGCGAATCGGTCAAGATCGGCAAGCCGTTTGTCGAGGGTTCCTCGGTCACGGCCGAAGTGGCAGGTGAAGGTCGGGGCGACAAGATCCGCGTCATCAAGTTCAAGCGCCGCCAGGGTTACAAGCGTACCCAGGGGCATCGCCAGAACTACACCGAACTCAAGATTACCGGCATCGCCGGCTAAGGAGCACAGACATGGCACATAAAAAGGCAGGCGGTAGTACTCGCAACGGCCGCGATTCAGAGTCCAAACGACTGGGAATCAAGGCGTTCGGCGGGCAGGTTGTCTCCGCCGGCAGCATCGTCGTGCGCCAGCGTGGCACCCGCTTCCGCCCCGGCGAGAACGCCGGCGTGGGCAAGGATCACACCGTGTTCGCCAAGGTGGACGGTCGCGTGGTCTTCGAGGTCAAGGGCGCCGAGAAGCGCAAGTACGTGCGCATCGAGCCGGTCGAGCTGGCCTAAGCCAAGCCAAGCACGCCGACACGAACGTGCAAGGGCCTCGTCGGCGCGCCGGCGAGGCCTTTTTTGTATCTGATGGTGGTCGCGCATCACGGCACCGCCACGAGAATCACGCTCCGGGAGTCATCCAGTGAAGTTTGTTGACGAGGCGACCATCACCGTCGAGGCGGGCGACGGCGGTAACGGCTGCGTGAGTTTTCGCCGCGAGAAGTACGTGCCCTTCGGCGGTCCGGATGGTGGCGATGGCGGGGATGGCGGTCACGTTTACGCGGTCGCCGACGAGGAGATCAACACGCTCGCCGACTTCCGCTTCACGCGTCGCTTTGCCGCGAAGCGCGGCGAGAACGGTCGTGGCGCCAACTGCACCGGCGCGCGAGGTGACGACTGTGAGATTCCCATGCCGCTGGGCACGGCGATCCAGGACATGGACACCGGTGAAACCATTGGTGAGCTGATGACCCCGGGCCAGCGGGTCATGGTCGCTCATGGCGGCTGGCACGGGATTGGAAACGCTCGCTACAAGAGCAGTACCAACCGCGCGCCGCGCCAGTTCACGCCCGGCAAGCCTGGCGACCGGCGCAAGCTGCGTCTGGAGCTGAAGTTGCTCGCCGATGTTGGTCTGGCCGGGATGCCGAACGCCGGCAAGTCCAGTCTGATCAGTGCGGTGTCCGCGGCCAGGCCCAAGGTGGCCGATTATCCGTTCACTACGCTGCATCCCAATCTCGGGGTGGTCAGCGTCGGTCCGGCCGAGAGTTTCGTCATGGTCGATGTGCCGGGGCTGATCGAGGGCGCGGCCGACGGTGTCGGGCTCGGGCATCAGTTCCTGCGCCATCTTCAGCGTACCCGCCTGATTCTTCATCTGGTCGAACCGGAGACCGCGAGTGGCGAAACCGCGGCCGAACGCGTTCGCAAGATCGATGCGGAGCTCAAACAGTACGGTGACGAGGTGGAATCCATCCCGCGCTGGCTGGTGCTGACCAAGATCGATGTGCTCGGCAGCGAGCTGGCGGCGGAGGAGCTGTCGACGCTGATCGCGGACCTGCAATGGACGGGGCCGGTCTACGCGATTTCCAGCCACAGCGGCGAGGGCACGGAGGCGCTGATGCGAGACATCTACAGCCACCTGAAGGCTGCGGATACGACGGACGACGACGAGACGTCTGCATGAGCAAGTCGCGGCGCCTGGTCATCAAGATCGGCAGCTCACTGATCACGCAGGGCGGGCGCGGGCTGGATCGCGCGGCGATCGGCGGCTGGGCACGGCAGGTCGCCGAGGCGGCCGAGGACGGTACGCAAATCGTCGTGGTGTCCTCCGGCGCCGTCGCCGAGGGCATGGTGCGCATGGGCTGGTCGGAGCGTCCCGATTCCCTGGACCGGCTACAGGCCGCGGCGGCGATCGGGCAGATGGGCCTGACCGAAGCCTGGGGTGAAGCGTTCAACCGCCACGGGCTGCATACGGCGCAGGTGCTGCTGACGCATGACGATGTCGCGAACCGACGCCGTTACCTCAACGCCCGCTCGACGCTGCTGTCGCTGATCGAACTGGGCGTCGTGCCCATCGTCAATGAGAACGACACCGTGGCGACGGACGAGATCCGCTTTGGCGACAACGATCGCCTGGGCGCGCTCGTGGCCCAGTTGGTCGATGCCGATGGTCTGATCATCCTGACCGATCAGCCGGGCTTGATGACCGCGGACCCGACGACGAATCCGGACGCGCAGCTGGTGGAACGCGGCGTGGCCGGCGACGAGACCTTGCGCGGCTACGCCGGCGCCGGTGCCGGTCGTCTTGGACGTGGCGGCATGGTGACCAAGCTGGATGCGGCGGCACTGGCCGCCCGTGGCGGCGCCTGGACATTGCTGATGGATGGTCGCGACAACGCTGCGATCGGTGCCGGGATTGCCGGATCGGCGCGCGGCACCTGGCTGGAGCCGGGCGGTGCCGCGCTCAAGGGGCGCAAGCGCTGGATCGCGGGACGCCTGCAAATTGCCGGTCTGATCGAGATCGACCGGGGCGCGGAGCGTGCGATCCGGGAGCAGGGCGGCAGCCTGTTACCGGTGGGCGTGGTCAGGGTTGCCGGTTCGTTTCGTCGTGGCGATCTGGTCGAGATCGTCAACGCCGCCGGCACACGGCTGGCGACCGGCATCAGCAATTACCCCAGTGACGACGCCGCGCTGATTGTCGGGGCTTCCAGCAGCGCGTTGGTTGAGCGCCTGGGTTACGTGGGTGATGCCGAACTGGTGCATCGGGACAATCTCGCGCTGAGCGACTGAGCGAGGTTGCATTCGACGCGGGATGACGGGCACAAAAAAGCCGGCGAGACGCCGGCTTCTTGCTTGAACCGCGTAGTACGTGGTTCAGAGTGCCTGAATGCGCTTGCTCAGGCGGCTCTTGTGCCGAGCGGCCTTGTTCGCGTGCAGCAGGCCCTTGCGCGCCATGCGGTCGATGACCGGAACGGCGGCCGTGTATGCGGCCTGCGCTGCATCCTTGTCACCGCTTTCGATCGCGCTCACCACCTTCTTGATGGAGGTGCGCGTCATGGAGCGCTGGCTCATGTTGCGCTCGCGAGCCACCTTGGCCTGCTTGGCGCGCTTGCGTGCTTGTGCGGAATTCGCCACGTCTATCCTCTTCGAAAACGGGGTTGGCGGTAGATCGGAAGGCCGCGTATTTTATGGCGTTTGCCCGCAAAGTCAATGCTCGGGGTCGCGCCGCAAACAATCCGATAATCTAGGGAACATCCGCATACCCGACATCGTTCGGTTGGCGGCAGTTTCCCGGCGCGCATTCATCCACGGAACCCGTCTTGAGCACCATCGTTCGATCCACCTCCATTGTCGGCGGGATGACACTGGTTTCCCGCTTCATGGGGCTGGCGCGGGAGGTTTTGTTCGCCACGCTGTTCGGACCAGGCGTGAGCATGGATGCGTTCCTGGTCGCGTTCAAGATTCCCAACTTCCTGCGGCGTCTGTTCGCCGAGGGCGCCTTCGCGCAGGCCTTCGTTCCGGTGCTGTCGGCGACCCGGTCGACGGATGGCGACGATGCCGTCAGGCGGCTGATTGCCGTGGCGGCGGGGACCCTGGGTGTGGTGCTGATCCTGCTGACGATCCTCGGCGTGCTGTTCGCGCCGGCGGTGATCGCCGTGTTCGCGGTCGGCTTTGTCGACGACCCGGTCAAGTTCAATGCCGCGTCCGACATGCTGCGATGGACGTTTCCCTATCTGTTGCTGATCTCGCTGTCGGCGTTGTTCGCCGGTGTGCTCAACACCTACGATCGGTTTGCCGTGCCGGCGTTCGCGCCGGTGTGGCTGAATGTCTGTCTGATCACGGCCGCGGTGGTCTTCGCGCCTTCGACCCATGCGCTCGCCGTCGCCGTGCTGGTCGCGGGTGTCGTCCAGCTCGGCTTTCATCTGCCCAGCGTTGGGCGGCTCGGGCTGCTGGGTTGGCCCCGGGCGGACTTCGGGGATGCGCAGGTCCGGCGCATCCTCAAGATGATGGGGCCGATTCTGTTCGGCTCCTCGGTCGCCCAGATCAACCTGCTGCTGGACACCATTCTGGCGTCGCTACTGGTCACCGGAAGCATCAGCTGGCTTTATTTTTCCGACCGTTTGATGGAGTTTCCGCTGGGCGTGTTCTCCATTGCGCTGGCGACGGTGATCCTGCCGCGTCTGTCCGGGCAACATGCCAGCGGCAGGCGCGAGGAGTTCGCGGCGACGTTGGATTGGGCATTGCGGTTCCTGCTCCTGCTGGGTGTGCCCGCCGCGGTGGGTCTTTTCGTGCTGGCCGGACCGCTGGTGACGACACTGTTTCAATACAACGCGTTTTCGGCGTTCGATGTCGACATGACCCGCCGCAGCCTGATGGCCTACGCGCTGGGCTTCTTCGGGTTCAGTCTGGTCAAGATCCTGACGCCCGCGTTCTACTCCCGGGAGGACGCCCGCACGCCCGTGCGTTGCGGCGTGATCGCTCTGAGCCTGACCATGGTGCTGAACATCGTTCTGGTCGGGCTGTTCACGCTGCTGGGCGTGAGCGGGGTGCATGCTGGACTCGCCCTGGGGACGTCGCTGGGTGCGTTCATCAACGCCGGTCTGCTGTATCGCGCGCTGCGACGGTCGATCGGCCTGACGCTGTCCCGTCAGCTCATCAGGGTGATGCTGAGCACCGCCGCGGCCGCGCTGGTGATGGGGTTGGCCCTGTTCTTCGCCATGGGCTCGCTGGAGGACTGGGTGGCGGCCTCGCTGATGACCCGCGTGCTGTGGCTGTTGCTGGTAGTCGGGGGCGGAGCTCTCGTCTATCTCGTCGTGGTGCTTGTGCTGGGATTGCGCCCCCGCGATTTCCGTCTGGCCGATGTCGTCGAGCAGACCGGCGAGGCTGGCGCCGGCCCGGTATAATTCGAGGCAAATGCAGCTGATCCGCGGACTCCACAACTTGCGGCCGGACCATCGGCCCTCTGTCGTTACGATCGGCAACTTCGATGGTCTGCATCGCGGTCACCGCAGCATTCTGCGCAGGTTGCAGGCGCGGACGGACGGGGCGCGCAGTACGTTGATCACCTTCGAACCGACACCGCTGGAGCATTTCGATCCTGCCGCGGCGCCGCCACGGCTGAATCGGTTGAGCGAAACGATTGCGATGCTGGAGGAGGAGGCGCTGGTGGATCAGTTGCTTTGCCTTCGGTTCGATGCCGCCCTGGCCGCGATGACACCGGAGCGTTTTGTCCGCGATGTGCTGGTTGAGGGTCTGCATTGTCGTCACCTGATCGTCGGTGAGGATTTCCGTTACGGTGCGCGACGGGCCGGTGACATTGAGTCGCTGAGACAAGCGGGTGATGCCGCCGGATTCAGCGTCGAGGTCGCGGGCACCGTGGTGGAAGATGGCGACCGGGTAAGCAGCACCGGTGTTCGATCATTGCTGGCATCCGGCGATGTCGGCGGAGCGGCGGAGTTGCTCGGTCGCCGCTACCGCGTCACCGGCAAGGTGCGCCGCGGGCAGCAGGCCGGCCGCTCGATCGGGTTTCCCACCGCGAATCTTCATCTGGCGCGCAAGGCCGCGTTGCGGACCGGGGTGTACGCGGTGCGCGTGTGTGTGGGCGGTTCGACGAACCTTCCGGCTGTCGCGAACTTCGGGACGCGCCCGACGGTCAGTGGACAGGGGCATCTGCTGGAGGTGCATTGTCTTGACGAGACCGGCGACCTTTATGGTCAGCGCCTGTGGGTCGAGTTCGTCCAGTTCATCCGTCCCGAGCGTCGCTTCGACGGCCTGTCGGCACTGAAACAACAGATACAACACGATGTCGTCGAGGCCCGGCGATATCTGGAGCACTGATTCATGGCTTTTCGACCCACCAACGTTCACTGGCTGTGGCTGTCCGCGGCCATCATTCTGATCGACCAGATCACCAAGCAGCTGGTGTTCAGGACGATGCTGGAATACGAGCGGATCGAACTGCTGCCCATCTTGAATCTGACGCATCTGCACAACACCGGCGCGGCATTCTCGATGTTCGCCGACTTTCCGCCGTGGGTCTTCATCGTGCTCGGGGTTGCGGTATCCGTCTGGATTCTGTGGTGGCTGCGCAAGCATCCGCGTGACGAGCATCTGCTCGCCGTCGCGCTGTGCCTGGTGCTGGGCGGAGCGCTGGGGAATGTCATCGACCGGGCGACACGGGGCTACGTGGTTGATTTCATCGACTTCCACTGGAAGACCTGGCATTACCCGGCCTTCAACGTTGCCGATATCGCCATTACCCTGGGCGCCCTGACGCTGGTGCTGGACATGTTCCTCTCCGGTCGCCGCGCCTCGTCGTCCTCCAACGCCTGACTGCATAGATCATGGATATTCTGCTCGCCAACCCGCGCGGATTCTGCGCCGGTGTCGACCGCGCCATCGAGATCGTCGAACGCGCGCTGACGCAGCTCGGCGCGCCCATCTACGTGCGTCACGAAGTCGTACACAACCGATTCGTCGTTGATCGTCTTCGCGACGAGGGCGCCGTGTTCGTCGAGGAAGTGGACGAGATACCGGCCGGCGCCACCTGCATCTTCTCGGCGCATGGCGTGTCCCAGCAGGTGCGGCGGGATGCCGAGGCGCGCGGGCTCACGGTCTTCGACGCCACCTGTCCGCTGGTCACCAAGGTGCATATCGAGGTCACACGCTATTCCCGGCAGGGTCTGGATGTCGTGCTCATCGGTCACGCCGGTCATCCGGAAGTGGAAGGGACGATGGGCCAGTTCGATGCCTCTGGCGGCGGGCGCATCCATCTGGTGGAAACGCCTGAGGATGTTGCCGAGCTCAATCCCAGAGATCCCGAGCGTCTGGCCTATGTCACGCAGACAACGTTGTCCGTGGATGACACCTCCCGCGTGATCGACGCGCTGCGGGCAAAGTTTCCGGCCGTGCAGGGTCCGCGCAAGGACGACATCTGCTACGCCACGCAGAATCGCCAGGATGCCGTGCGTGATCTGGCGCGCAGGGCGGACGTCGTGCTGGTCGTCGGTTCGGTGAACAGCTCCAACTCCAACCGCTTGCGTGAGCTCGCCGAACAATGTGGCGCGAATGCGTGGCTGATCGATGGGCCGGATGACATCCAGGCCGAATGGCTCACCGACTGCCGCGCGGTGGGTGTGACCGCCGGGGCGTCAGCGCCGGAAGTGCTGGTTGCTCGCGTCGTCGCGAGGCTGAAGGATTACGGTGGTGTGGCCGCGGAGGAACTGAAGGGCAGGGAGGAAACAATCACGTTCTCGTTGCCATCGGCCCTACGCGCCGGTTAGCGGCCCCAGCACCCCTTGTCCTCGGCGGCCAGCGCGGTGGAGAAATCACTGGAGTTGGCCCATGCACGACCATCCGATGCCAGATAGTAGGACTGACAATCCGTGTCGTCGCTCTGACGACCCAGCGGGACGCCTTCAAGCAGGAAGCCGGTCGTCGTCGCGTTAGTCATGCGAACCCTGAATTTTGATGCGCCCGTCTGACTGCCCGTCTCGTTGCCGCCCGTGTCGATGAAGATATCTCCGGAGAATCCTGTCAGTGGTTGCAGTGACGTGGCGTAGCTGCCGCGGTGCTGGAGCGCGTAGGCCTCCTGCTGCCCGCGGAGTTCTTCCATGTACGATTGGATGGCGGTTCTGTTGGAACGCAGGACGAATTGTTCGTACTGCGGAATCGCGATCATCGCGAGAATGGTGACGATGGCCACCGTGACGACGAGTTCGATCAGCGTGAAGGCGCGTTCAGTCCGCCGAGATTTGGTCTCCCGGCTGTCGATCGTCCAAGCACCGTCTCGCATGCTGATAAGCCTCCCACCTCTCATGTCTGCATCATAGCTTCAGTGGCCGTCAGGTTCGATTCATCCATGAACATTGCCGTGGTCGGAGCCGGCATGGTCGGGCTCTGGAGCGCCCTCGCGCTCACGCGTCGGGGTGCGCGCGTGCAGGTGTTCGACGCGGGGGCGGTAGCCGGCGAGGCGTCCTGGGCGGGCGGCGGCATTCTCTGCCCGCTGTGGCCCTGGAGTTACCCCGACGGCGTCTGCGAGATTGCCCTGCGCGGCGCGCGTCTGTGGCGGGAGGAGCTCGAGCGCACCTCGCGTGAACGCGAGGCCGGACTGATCCGGTCCTCGATGACGGTGAATGATCGCTGTGATCAGGCCGAGCAGTGGGCACGCCGCTTCGAACTGCCGCTCAGGCTGCTGGCCGGCGATCGCGTCAACCTCCCCACGATCGATCAGGTGCGCACGCCCCGAGCGGGCCGCGTACTCGGGGAACTGGCCACCGCGGCGGGGGTGCGGATTCATTGCAGCACTCGGGTTGAACTGACAGGCGCAGGCGCGCGGGGCACCCTGCGGGTCGCGGGGCGTGATCTGACCGAGTTTGATCAGATTCTGATCTGCGCCGGAGCCTGGTCGGGCAAGCTGCTGGAGGAAATCGGGGTTTCGTGCGACATCCATCCGGTGCGCGGGCAGATGATCGCACTGAAAGGTCGCGCGACCTCAGGCGCGATCGTGCTCCAGGACGGTCGTTACCTGGTCCCGCGGTCGGAGACGCTGGTGTTGTGCGGCAGCACCATGGAGAACGCGGGATTCGACCGTTCGACCACCGCGGCGGGAAGGCGGGAGCTGGTGGAGGCCGCGGTGAACATGGATGCTGGTCTGGCGACTGCCGAGGTCGTTCATCACTGGGCGGGGCTGCGGCCCGGCAGTCCCGACGGAGTTCCGGAGATCGGGCGGGTCGGGGGCTACGACAATCTGTGGGTCAACATCGGCCATCATCGCAACGGCGTGGCGATGGCCCCGGCCACGGCTCAAATTCTGGCGGACCGGATGCTGACCGAGCTCACCAGCTGACTTTGTCCGTGCCGTGGACGCGCACTCGATCCACGTCGGGGCGGCCGTCCGCGGATGCGGTGGTTCGGCGGGAGATCAGGATCAGACGGCCATCCTCGGTCTGCGACCCGGTGGGCGTGGCAACCAGCCGGAAGCAGATGGCGCTTGAACACCCCGGGGCAGTAGGCGTGGCCAGACTGAGGATGTAGCCGCGCGCGTCCGCCGCATCGGAGGCGCCGGGGCAGCGGTAGCCGTCATTGGCGTCCACGTCGTATCCCAGCGCTCCGATGGTGGTGGCGTAGCGGTGGTTGCGCACGAAGAACTTCTCCATGCGTTGCTGGACGTCGTTGACGCAGTGCTTCCCCTGGGCGCGAGTGCTCTTGGTTATGTACGACTGATAGCCGGGGTAGGCGAGCGCGGCGAGGATGCCGATGATCGCGACCACGATCACCATTTCGATCAGCGTGACGCCGGCCTGACTCACTCGCATATGTAGGTCTCTTGCCAGCTGATCTCACCGCTGCGCGCCGCCTGGGTGATCGCGCCTTCGCGGCGTTCAATCGCGCCGGTGGAGGTCTGCGTAAACACGGTCAAGCCGCGGTTGTCGCGGGCGGCGGCGGCGTGGAGGCTCGGTGCCGATGCCAGCCCCACGCCCAGTTCGACGCTGCGTATTGCCTCTTCAACGGTCTCGCCGGCGATGGTGGCGGTTTGGGTCGAGAACGTGGGGATGTCCGGGCTGGGGGCTCCGGTCTTGAAGAACAGACCGTACAGTTCGCTGCGTCCCTGACCACCACAGAGGTTGGAACTGGGCGTGAATGCTGACGCGAACAGGATGTCGCCCAGCAACGAGGTGGAGGTGACGTTGCGTTCGGCCGGGGGGGTGCCGAGCAGCAGCTTCCATCCCGACGCCTGCGTCGCCGTGTCGACGAGCGTCAGATGATCCGTGATCGCATTGCCCCCGTAGCTGACACCATCGACGACCCCGGTGGTTGCGACGCGAGCGCTCGTGACATCGACCAGCGACGAGTAGCTTCGAATTGGATTGTTTGCGGACGCCGTGTCCGCGACATCGATGACCCCGAACAGCGCCTGCTGGTCGGCGGTGTTCTTGTCGGCATCGCTGTAGAACCTGCCGGTTCCACCGAGCACCCAGCGATTGCCGAACTCGTCGAAGGTTACCGAAGGCGTGGATGTCACCGGGTTGCCGGGATCCAGCAGCACGACCGGGTCGAGCCAGTTGCCGGCGGAGGCTTCTTCCTTGACGTCCAGCTTGAACAGCTTGCCTTCCGGTGCCTCGGCGTCTCCGCCAACGGTTCCGAAGAACACGGCATCGGCCTTGAAATCCAGATCCCAGTCCACGGTCACGGGATCACCAACGAAGCTGTTCCTGGCCCCCTTCGTCGCGTTGGTGCCGAGATCGATCGGGGATTCTCCCGAGACGAACGACAGTGATTCCAGATCGTAGAGGAACAGCTTGCCTGACTGCTTGCTTTCCGCGTCGATCAGGTTGGTGGTGATGCTGTCGAGATTGTCCGGTCCGTTGCCGAATGTCAGGTACCACCGGTCATCGGTGCAGCCACCCACCTTGCAACCACGGTCGCGCACGGCGATCACGGTGGGAAACGATGTGCTGAATCCGAGATTGTCGTGGGTGATCTCGGCGAGCACGGTAGGGGGCTTTTCCGGGTTGGTGATGTCCAGCACGACATAGGCGGAGCCGAGCTTGAGATTCTGCTTGTTGCCCGTCTTCGGCAGGCTGTCGACCGCGAAATCGCTGAAGCCGTCACTGTAGCTGGATGCGGGCAGCGTGATGTCGCCACCGCCGAACTGGAAGCCGACCACCAGTACGGTGCCCCAGCCATCCGGATGATCCGTGTCGGCGCTGAAGATTCGCGCATCGAAGACTCTGGGCTTGCCGTCCACGTACCAGACGTGGGTGTATTCGGTGTTGGTGGTCCAGGTCAGGTGGGGGAGCAGGTTGTATGGCACGTAGGCCCATAATTCCGACCCCAGCGGATGGGCGACGGAACATCCGCCACCGGTCTTGGTGAACTTCGGCCCGGAAGGGTCGAAACAGCCGCCGTTGAAGGCGTGCAGCATCCCGTCATTGGCGCCGACATAGATCATGTTGCGACGCTGGCCGTATTTTTGCCGGAAGGCGGCATAGCTGGCGTCATCGTAGAGCAGGTCGAACGCTTCCGCCGGCGCGGCGACCACTGTTGGTGTCGACTGCACGATATCGCCCAGGCGCATGGTCTCGACCGTGTTGTCACCGTCGTAGTCCAGCGTGCGGGGGCGGAGCAGGGGAGAGCTGAAATCCTTGCCGCGAACGTACTCGACGAGGGTCGTCGCGGTGGCCTTGTCTGGTGCGTTCAAGATGCCGTAGCGGCCGTCGCCGAAACTGGACGACACGAAGTCGACGACCTCGCCACTGTCGACCTTTCCGTCGAAGTCGAAATCCAGGTGGGTCAGGATGTGCCGACCGTTATCCGCGGTTGAGCTGTAGGTCCGTTGCGTATCCGTGTTGACGAGGCTGGAGAGTTGCTCACGCGCGTTCCACAGCGTGTTGAGTTTCTCCAGCTCAAGTACCTGAGGTGTCGTCGTTCGTGGATCCCCCGGATATCGGCGAAGCTTTGTCCGCTGCTGCGCCGGGTCCGCATTCGACTCGTCGAAGAACAGCTCTACGACCGGGTCGCTCGCGTAGGTTTCAAGTATCGCGTCACCATCGTCCTCGCGGAGGTACCCGTCCGAATCCACCCACAACGAGTGCAGGGTGCCGATCCAGCGGACTTCATTGCCGAGACTGTCCGACCGGGTCGGTTCGAACAGGGCCTGGTACACCGCGCCTTCGCCCTCACGGGCGTTTGCAACCACCGCCGCGGCCGTGCCGGAGGCGACCTGTCCGATGATCTGATCGAAGACGCGCCGGAGTTGCGCTTCCAGTTGCCGCGGTTCCACCGCGTAGAAGTAGGTGTCGGGTATTCCATCCGCGCCGGGGTTGCCCTGCTCATCGACGGTGTCCCATTCCGCCACCTGGTTGGGTGTGCCGTCGCCGTCAATATCGTTGAATGCGCCCCATTTCGCCGCATAGAACAGCGGATCCTGCAGGAAACTGGCGGTTGATGAGCCCAGCGTATACGTGTAGCTGGTTGGCGCATCTCCGGTGTCGCAGCCCGACGGGCAGTCGGTTGCGGACGTGGGGTCGTTGTAGACGAAACCGCCACTATCGCCCGCACCGGAGTGAAAGTGGGCGCCGTCTTCCGTCGTGCCAGAAATCACATAGCCGAAGCCCATGCGTGCCCCGCCACCGCTGTAGGCGATCACGTCCGTCGTGACCTCGATCTTGGTGTCGGAGATTGCGTAGGACAGCACGCCCCACATGTCCTGATCGTAGTCGCCGCCCTGTTCACCGTTCTCCCAGTTCACGTAGTACTTGCCGGTTCCGATACCTCCGGCGACCGCATGAGGTTCCACGATCTTGAAATCGACGATGGAGCAGGCGCCGGACAGCCCTGAGACCGTGGAGCCGTTCGCCTTCTTCAGATCGATGTTCTGACAGGCGGGGAGGATTCGGACCGATTTGCCAGCGGAACCGGGGACGGGGATATCGATCTCGGGCGTGCCCGACGCCAGATTGACGGCATAGGTCTTCACCGTCTGCACACCAGCCACATCGGCATTGATGTCGTTGGTATGGGCGTAGTAGGCGAGCCCCGCGATTCTGAAAGTTCCTTCCAGCCGTGGCGCCGTCGGGCAGAGACCGCGGACATCCCCGAGACTGCTGACGGTCTTGGCCGTGCAGACCTGATGTCCGGCGTCACCCTGCGTGGTCGCGCCGTTTTCTCCGACGAAGAAGGTCTTGCCGTGAATGCCTTCGCCGGCGCCCACGAGATCTGCGAGCTGACCGGAACTCAGTGTCGATCCGAGCGAACCGACACCGTCGGAGTTGTCATCCAGTTGATCGCCATCGTAAGAGATGGTGCTGTTGTTGAAGGCAACGACATTGAGCGATGCACAGGCATTATTTTCGTCAAGTGAAAACTTGTACGACTGGGGTGGGTTGAGCCCCGGAATCTCATTTGAGTCGTTCGAGCGGAAGTCACCTGACGGTGACTTGTTGGCGTAGTAACGAAGAACCGAGTGAAACCCCTCGCCAAACGGATTGCCCCAGTTCTGGCAGGTACCGTCGCTGAACTCGGCCAGACGGAATGTGCAGTTGTTGGTGTTGTTACCGTTGGTGCCGTATGTGCCGTCGGAATGCTGGTACTTGATGATTCGGTAGAGCGATAGCGCGTTGGCGATACCGTTTGAACTCGATGACTGATTCCCGACCGTATTGCCTGCCGCATCCTTGAGGCCGGCGACCTTGATCAGGCGGCCGTCGTCGTTGACATTGACCTCGTCCGTGAACGGGCCAACGTTCTTCATGATGTCCGCGCCGCCCTTGTTCTTTGAATATGTTCCGGCCGTCATGCCGAACCACATGCGCTCGGTATCCCCATACTCTTGCAGCAGACCAATCGGCTTGAGCGTGCCGGATGGGTATTGCTTGCAGCGGTCGCCGTCCTCGAGCCCGACAACACAGACCTGGACACGCGCGATGTAGTCGCCCAGGCCCAGTCGGTCGGAGGAAAAGCTCGGGTTTGAACTATGCGCGGGAATGCCGGATTTCGAGGCGTCATTTGCGTTGGACGCCGATTTTTCGCCGGACCAAAGACACTGCCAGCGTTCGTTTGAAGCCCACAGGGAGTAGTTGCCCTGTGCGACGCGGATCAGAGGTGGGTCGGTGACATCGTCGGATACGTCGTTGAATCCCGGGTCCACGGTGGTGTTGCAGATCGTCAGGCCGCGGTCCTCAAGCGCACCGCTGGATGTGGGTGGATTGAACGGCGTGAGCTTGTTGATATCCGACCCGTTGTAGTACTTGGCCCAGGAGTGAGCGTCGTTGGGAAGATAGGTCCGTTCCAGGACGGTCAGGTCGGTTCCGGTGGTGTTGACTGATTCATCGACGTAGCGACGGCCGCCGAACAGGATTTTCCTCACGACGTCGATACGGCCCATCGACACCCAGTTCAGGAAATTGCCGGACCAGGTGCTGCCGTTGCAATACCGGGAACCATCTGCGAATGCCGCCGGTTCGAAGCGTTGATCGATGCTGTCGTAGTTGTAGCACTTGCCGTCGTCGAAGTAGCCGTAGTAGCGGAAATCATGGCGGTAGACGTTCTCGATGGTTCCGTCACCATCCAGGTCGGTGTAGTCGTTGTACGCCTTCAGGAACAGTTGGTGATCCTTCGCGAGCTGGATCATCGCCTGTGGCTGTGCGGAGTCGACGCTGGTCACCGGCAGGCTGGTGTACTTCAGCATGTTGTCGGTGCCGGAGATGTAGGGCAGAGCGCCGGCCCAGGCGATTGTCGACAGGCAGCTGATGCCGCCGATCAGCACCGAGGTCAGCAATCGTCTGAACGGTGTCGGATACGTTCGCATCGTCGGGCCCGTCAGTTCCTGACCACGGAGCGGTATTCGCAGGCGGTGCAGGACTGCGCCGTCGCGGACGACCAGGTGCCCGTCGCCTCATCCCAGCTTGCATCGGGGTTCACGCCACGGCTGAACACGCGATAGTAGATGCTGCTTCCCGCGGCCGCGGATGCTCTGCCAACGCCCTCGTAGCCGGCGACCATGGCGGAACCCGCTCCGGGCGAGAGCGCCGCCCGCAGCTTGTACACCGCGATATCGGATTGAACGGAGATGTCCGTCTGGTCCGTCGGGGAGATCGTGTTCGCGTAGTGCACGTCCGGCAGCAGACCCGTTGGTGAGAATGTTGACTCCTCGTTCCCCAGATACAGATCATCCGGGGTGTCGTTGCCGTTCTTGTCCCGCACGGTCAAACCGGCGGGCATGGCGTAGTCGAAGATGTTGTTCTCGACGGTGCCGCCGACGATTTTCGGCCAGCCGCGGTTGAAGGTGTGCACGTCGAGCAGGTCGGCGGTGAGCACGCGCGGCGCCTCCGAGGCGTCGAACGCCTCCATGCGGATCGTCTCGTTGTTGCTCATCCGCAGTTCCAGCGATGTTGATTTCATCGCCGTCACCGCGACCAGGGTGAGCACGATCAGGAATACCGCCGCGGTAATCAGGACGAAGCCCTGTTGGTTGATCTGCTGCATGTTCATTCCCTCACCCTGTTCCTGATCTGGATGTCCCGAACGATCAACCGACGCTGAAAACGCGCCACATCGGCGGGGGGCGTGTAGGTGTAGCCACCCGGCATCGCGTAGGTCGTGGTGTCCGTGAATTCGTCCAGTATGCGGCCGCGCACGATCAGGCCGACTTGAACGATGATGACGTCATCCCACTCGCTTGCCGTGACGGCGGTCGCGTTCTTCCAGATATCAACGACCTGGTCGGCATCGGTGTCGACGCCATAGGCGAACTGCATCTGTTCGACACCCTCGACCAGCTGGTAGGGGCGCAGCGTGGCCTGGCCGCTGACCGTGTCCAGGTCGAGTACCGACAGGGTGGGCGAGGTGGTGCCGCCAACGTCGAATTCCGCAAGATAAAGCACCGCGATCTCGAAGCGGTGGCTCAGAATCCCTTCGTCATCACTACCGGGCACCGCCGCAATGGCATCGGCAAGATCGCCGCGGGCGAACAGCATTCCACTGGCGCCGACCAGCGTTCGCAGGTAAAGCCCGCCGTTGTCATCCAGCGATGTGATGGTCGCATCCGCCAGATCGGTCGTGGAGGCATAGTCCTCCGGGTCTGCCGTTCTGATGACGATGATGTCCGAGTTGGGGACATACTCACTGGGAATGCAGTCCGTCGGCGCGGGAGAATCGGCCGCGCCGTCATACCCGAAGATGCCGTTGTCCGTGTCCGCCGCCCAGGCGAAGTCGCAGTTGCCCCTGTCCGCGTACGCGGTGCCCAGATCCGCATGCAGGCGAATTGCATCGCCTTCCACGCCGCCCCAGTAGTCGGCCATGTTGATGTAGTGGCTGAGATCGCGCATGGCGAACCGGCCGTTCTCCTGCATCACCGATGTGCTTTCCTGAATCCGGTAGCCGTGCTTGGCGCTGATGAAAACCTGCACGACTCCGGCCAGCAGGAGGATGCTGATGGTCATCGCGACCATCAGTTCGACCAGTGAAAGGCCTCGTGAGCGGAGAGCGTTCACGGCTGATGAACCACCCGGAAGCAGCGCAGTGACTCGCTGTCATCCGGGTTGCAGTCGGTCTTGGTCACGTCCGGGTCGCGCGCCGGATTCCAGTAGACCGTGATGATGTGCTGCGAGGTGACCGTGCAGGGCGAGGCCGTGCAGGCGATCGAGAATTGCGCATCGGGCAATGTCGCTCCCGGGGTGGATGGCACGTTGGTGCCGCTGGCGGAATCCGACAGCGCGGTCGCCCAGTCGGCAAGGTCCCAGGTTGCGAGTTCCGACGGCGAGCATTCATCCGTTGAACAATTGGTCGCGGGGCTTGCCGGCGTCGAACCGGCTGCGATCGCATAGTTGCCGTCCCGGACGCCGATCGGGTTCGCCAGCATCCGCTCCGAAAGCGCGCGTGCCAGATTGGCGGCCTGGGAGTACTGGTAAGCAAGATAGTTCTGCCTGACCGCGGACGTCTGCATGCCGGCCATCCAGAGCAAACCCACGCCGAGCACGACGATGGTGATCAGTACCTCGATCAGCGTGACCCCGGACTGTGGCGGGCGTGGCGTCATGACTTCTTGACGTAGGGCCGTCCCGCGGGGCTGATCACCAGACTGCGCACATGCTTGCTGTCGTCGGGGTCGACGGTGATCGTGCCATTTTGCGTCCCACGCCCGCTGGCAAGGTAGGCCATGGCGTCCTTGACCTGACTATTGCCCGCCATGGCGCTGGACTTGGCTAGTGGCACACGAACCTGAATGATTTCCTCGCCGGTGTCGATGGTCCGGTTGCCGGTGACGTTGTCCACGAACACGATCACGCCGTCCCCCCAGTCGACGGTCGCGTCCTGACTGCAACTGGTGCCGTCGGCGGACTTGCAGGCGACCACCGTGGTGTTGCGCTTGATGGCCTCGCTGCGAGTGAGCATCAGTATCGACAGCAACGCGTTCGCGTCACTCGCACTGCGATTGCTCGCGATCAGGCTCTGGAACGATGGCAGTGCCACGGCCAGCAGGATGCTGGCGACCGCAACCGCCACCAGCAACTCGATCAGCGTAAACCCCCGCGTCCTCTCCATGACGCCTAGCTTACGATGGAACGGGTCGTGATTCATGGTTGGGCGGCAAGCGCCTATCCGGAACGGATGAGCGGGCGGGGCATGGGGCGAAAAGGGCTGATCCGAAGGTTCCGTCGCGTGTCCGAACGTTGCTATACTTCGCCGCCGCTTTTCGAGACCCCTCGATCGAACGCGTCGGGACGCGCCAGCGCTCCCAGGGTGTTTCCAGAGGCGGACCCGAGAGCATCGACAGGCCGGCATAGCTCAGTTGGTAGAGCGGCGCATTCGTAATGCGTAGGTCGGGGGTTCAAATCCCTCTGCCGGCACCATTTTTCCTCCCCGATGGTGCTCACATGACCCAGATGCAGACCGTGACTCGCCAGGACTTCGATGCCGTCATGGTGCCGAACTACAATCCGGCCGCCGTGATTCCGGTCCGAGGTCAGGGTTCGCGTGTCTGGGATCAGGACAACCGCGAGTACATCGATCTGGCTGGCGGTATCGCCGTCAGCGCGCTGGGGCATTGTAATCCGGCGATGGTGCAGGCATTGCAGGCGCAGAGCGAGCGGCTCTGGCATCTGTCCAATGTGATGACCAACGAACCGGCGATCCGCCTGGCGCAGAAGCTGGTTGCGGCAACGTTCGCGGACCGCGTGTACTTCTGCAACTCCGGCGCCGAGGCCAACGAAGCGGCCTTCAAGCTGGCGCGTCGCTACGCGTCGGATCACTTCGGCCCCGAGAAGCACGAAATCATCTCGTTCCAGCAGGCCTTCCACGGTAGGACGCTGTTCACGGTGTCCGTCGGTGGTCAGCCCAAGTACACCGAGGGCTTCGGCCCGGTGCCCGGTGGGCTGCATCACGCCCTGTACAACGACCTCGACTCCCTGAGTGAGGTGATCAGCGATCGGACCTGCGCCGTCGTCATGGAGCCCATGCAGGGCGAGGGCGGCATCGTGCCCGCGACGCCCGAGTTCATCCGCGGCGTGCGCGAACTGTGCGACCAGCACAACGCGCTGCTGATCTTCGACGAAGTGCAGACCGGCATGGGCCGCACCGGCCACCTGTATGCCTACGAGGCCTACGGCGTGAAGCCCGACATCCTCAGTTCCGCGAAGGGGCTGGGCGGCGGTTTTCCGGTGGGCGCCATGCTGACCACGGAGAAGGTGGCCGCGAGCTTCGTCGTCGGGACCCATGGCAGCACTTATGGCGGCAACCCGCTGGCCTGCGCCGTCGCCGAGGCTGTGCTGGAGCAGGTGAACACGCCGACGCTGCTCAGCGGTGTGCAGGCCCGCAACGAACAGCTTCGTGCGGGTCTGGAAGCCATCGCCGCCGAAACGGGTGCCTTCCGCGAAGTGCGGGGCATGGGCCTGCTGATGGGCGCGGAGGTTGCCGAGCCGTTCGCGGGTCAGGCGCGTGCGTTCCTGAATGCCGCGCTGGACGCCGGCGTGATGGTGCTGGTCGCGGGGCTCAACGTCGTGCGTTTCGCTCCGGCGCTGAACATTCCCGAGGCCGATCTCGACCTGGGTCTCCAGCGTTTCGCCGAGGGCGTCAAAAAGGTCGTCGGGCAGGCATCGGCAGCCGCGTAAGCGGAGTCGTCAGGCCTCGCAGCGCATGTCGATGTGCGGGATGCCGTCCTCGTCATAGGGCGGGCCCAGCGTTCTGAAGCCCAGTGATTGGTAAAAGCGCTCCAGGTGCGCCTGGGCGCCGACGCTCATGCCGGCTCCGGGCCACAGGCGGCGGCATTCCGCCATGCCGGCTTCCATGAGTCGCCGCCCGAGTGCCAGGCCACGATGCTCGGCGGCGACGACCACCCGGCCGATGCTCGGTGTGGGGAATCGCACACCCGGAGCCAGCAGCCGCAGATAGGCGCAAAGGCGCTGTTGAGCATCCGTCACGAGCAAATGCCGCGCATCCAGATCCAGACCGTCGGCATCCGGGTAGGGGCAGTGCTGCTCCACCACGAAGATCGACGCGCGCAGCGCCAGCACCGCGTAAACCTCGGGCCCGGAGAGTTCGGAGAAGTCCCGCCAACTCCAGTCGTAGTCGCTCACGCGGTCTGCTGGAACGGGTAGATCGAACCGAGCCCGAGGATGACGGTCAGCCGGTCCAGTGTCTCGCGGACTTCGTTGAGGAATGCCGGGTCGGCCAGGTCAGCGATCGCCAACCGGTCCCGGTAGTGTTTTTCCACCCAGGCCTTGAGCGTCTTGTGCAGGTCCGGGGTGAACCAGCTATCCGGATTCACCGCGCCGCGTTCATCGTCGTTCAGCGGCACGCGCAGCCGCAGGCAGGCCGGTCCGCCGCCGTTGCGCATGCTCTGGCGGACATCGAACACCTGGACGCCATCGATGGGACCGTCGGATTCGACCATCTCGGTGATCGCGGCCCAGACCGCGGGATGCTCCTCGCAATCCTTGGCGACGATCAGTCGCACCGTGCCGTCCGGCAGCGTGACGATCTGGCTGTTGAACAGGTAACTGGTTATGGCCGCGGACAGATCCACCTGCGACTGGTTGATTCGGATGGTCCGTAGCGGCTCGCCCATCATGCGGGAGAGCGAACCAACGACGCCCGCTTCATCGGCGAAGGCCATCTCGTGATACAGCAGGATGTCGCGATGACCCACGGCGATCACGTCGTTGTGGAACACGCCCGCGTTGATCGCCTCCGGATGCTGCGCGGCGAACAGGGTCCGGTCGGTGCGCAGCCGGTGCTGCCGAGCGACCGCTTCGCTGGCCAGGCGCGTCTGTCGGGCCGGGAAGCGGCCGGTCGCCGGCGATTCCAGATCCGTGCCGTACACGAACAGGCTGACACCGCAGGTGTGATCGTCCAGCGCGAATCGCGTGTGGTTGGCCGCGCCCTCGTCGGCGAGCTGCGTGCAGGCCGGCAGTGCAGGGTGGTGGGCGAAGTAGCGATCGCTGGGGAAGGTCGCCTTCAGCGCGGCGGCCGTGGTTGGGGTTTCCAGCGCGCGGTGTGTTTGCGACACGAGGTTCGCGGGCGTGAAATGCACACGGCTGTCCCAGGTGTCGGCAGACGCGGAGACCGTCGCCGCATTGGCCGCCCACATCGCGGCGGCGGAACCGGCCGCGGACAGCAGGCCGGGCGCATCACTCAGGGCCTGGGCGAGCACCTTGGTGTCGGTTCCGACGAAGCCGACGCGGCGCAGAAAATCCACGTCCGGTCGGGCCTGCGGGGGCAGAACGCCCTGATGCAGGCCCAGCGCGGCGAGACCGGCCATCTTCTCCAGCCCCTGCAAAGCCGCCTCGCGCGGATTGGAGACCTGCGCCTTGTTCGCCTGCGAGGCGAGATTGCCGATGCCGAGGCCGCCGAAATGATGGGACGGCCCGACGAGGCCGTCGAAGTTGGCTTCAAGCAGCACCGTTAAAGACTCATGCCCGCGGGCAGCGTGTCCGGTAGCGCCACGCTGTCGCGTTCCATGCTGGCGACCGGGTAGGCGCAGTAGTCGGCCGCGTAGTACGCGCTGGGGCGCAGGTTGCCGCTGTCGCCAGGGCCGCCGAACGGTGCACTGCTGCTGGCGCCGGTGATTGACCGGTTGCGGTTGACGATGCCGGCCCGGATCGTGTCGAGGAACTCCGCCCAGCGCTCGTCGGAATCCGAGATCAGGCCTGCGGAGAGGCCGAACCGCGTGTTGTTCGCGAGGCTTAGCGCATCAGCGAACTCGGTGTAGCGGTAAACCGAGAGTAGGGGGCCGAAGACCTCGTCGTCAGGCACGTTGGCCGCGTGCGTGAGATCGATGATGCCCGGTGTCAGGAAAGCCTCGGTCAGGCCGGGAATGCGCTCGCAACGCTTGAGCACGACGCCGCCCAGCGACTCCAGACGATCCTGAGCGTCGAGCACGTGCTGGGCAGCCGTTGCGGAGATCAGTGGCCCCATGAACGGCGCCGGCTCCTCGTCGGGCGGGCCGATCTTCAGGCCGGCCGTGACGCTGATCAGGCGTTCCAGAAAACGTTCGCCCCAGTCGCCCTCGGGGACCATCATCCGGCGCGCGCAGGTGCAGCGCTGTCCGGTGGTGATGAACGCGGACTGCACGGTTTCGAACACGGCGGCGTCGAGCTGGTCCACCGCCTCGATCACCAGCGCATTGTTGCCGCCCATCTCCAGCGCCAGCATCTTGCCGGGCTGGTCCGCGAACTGGCGGTGCAGCAGCTTGCCGGTGCGTTCGCTGCCGGTGAAGAACAGCGCATCGATGCCGGGATGGCCCGCCAGCGCCGCGCCGGTTTCCACCGCGCCGCAGACGAGATTGAGCACCCCGGCCGGCAGGCCGGCCTGCGCCCACAGCTCGACCACCTGCATCGCGATCAGCGGCGTCAGGTCGCTGGGCTTGAACACCACCGTGTTGCCGGCGAGCAGGGCGGGCACGATGTGTCCGTTGGGCAGATGTCCCGGGAAGTTGTAGGGACCGAAGACGGCGGCGACGCCATGGGGACGGTGCCGCAGCACGGCCGCACCCCCCGCGATGGCTTCGCTGCGCTCGCCGGCGCGCTCCGCCTGGGCTCGAACCGAGATCGCGATCTTGCCCGCCATCGCACCGATTTCGGCCCGGGTCTCCCAGAGCGGTTTGCCGGTTTCATCGGCGATGATGCGGGCTAGGCCTTCCGTGCCCGCGCGGAGCAGTTCGGCGAAACGTTCGCAGATGGCGATGCGTTCAGGCAACGCTGTGCGCTGCCAGATGGTGCTTGCGTCGCGGGCGGCCTGAACGGCGGCGCCCACGTCATCCGGGCCGGCGCCGGCGCCTTGCCACAGTGGTTCGCCGGTGGCCGGGCTGGTGACGGTGATCGGCTTGCCGCTGGCGGCCTGCCAGCGATTGTTGATCCACAGGCCAGTGTGGTCGTTGTTCATGGTTGTGTCTTCCGCGTGCTGTTCGACTGGATCTGGCTCAGGCCAGCGGCAGGTAGCGCAGGCTGTCGCCGTCGGACAGTCGCAGCGCGTCCGCCACCTCGGCCGTCGCCGTCAACCGTTCTCCGGAGTCGTGCAGTTCGACGGTGGTGAGGGTGCAGCGGAATTCTGCCAGTTTGCGGTTGCTGACGAGTACCCGGGTGTCGCCGGCGGGTGCGCCGACCTTCAATTCCGCCAGACGGCTGCGCTTGATTGCCTTGATGTCCTCGAACAGTACGTCCACTGCGGCGCCGCCGTCGAAGATGTCGACGTAACCCTGGTAGCGAAAGCCTTCCGCCTTGAGCATGCGCAGCGCGGGTTCGGTGTTGGGATGGACCCGGCCGATGACCCGTTGCGCCGCCTCGGGCAGTAGGGTGGTGTACACCGGATAGCGCGGCATCAGCTCGGCGATGAAGGCCTTGGTGCTGACCGCGGTCAGATGGTCCGCGCGGGCGTAGTCCATGTCGAAGAACTTGCGGCCCAGCGCGTCCCAGAACGGGGATTCGCCCTGTTCATCGGACCAGCCGCGCATTTCGGCGAGCACGCGCTCGTTGAAGCGATGCGGATGTTCGGCCATGAACAGGAACCGTGCCTTGGACAGCAGCGTGCCGTTGCCGCCGCCACGAAAATCCGGATTCAGGAACAGCGTGCAAAGCTCGCTGCAGCCGGTGTAGTCGTTGGACAGATACAACGTCGGCGTTTTTCGGTAGACGCCCAGTTCCCGCGAGGCATGCACGACCGTGCCCACGCGGTAATTGTAGAACGGCTCGCGCATGCCCACCGCCGACTCTAGGCCGCAGCATCCACCGACCGCATTGGTTGCCGTGTCTTCCAGTGAGAACAGATACAGCTCGTCCAGCGGCGCATCCAGCGCCTGCGTGAACGCCTCTTCGGAGCGGTTGATCTTGTTGTGCAGCAGATCTCGATCCGTCGTCAGCGAGGTGAATCCTGGGCCCGACAGCTCCGCGATCCGGCACAGGGCATCGAAGTCATGCTCGTCGCTGCGCATCGCGCGCAGGACCATCATGGGCGAGTGTCCTTGATGGGCCAGGGCGTATCGCCGCTGGCCAGACGCATCAGCAACAGCGCGGAGAGCTGCGCCCGCGGCACGAAACTCGGAATCTGCATGAATTCACGGTGGCTGTGGATATGGGCGCCGACGACACCCAGGTTGTCGACGTTGGGCAGACCGGCCGCCGCGAGGTTGTTGCCGTCGCAACAGCCGCCGGTGTCCTCCCATGCGAAGTCCATGCCCAGCAGGTCGCGGCACTCGCTGATGCTGCCGATCAGCGACTCCAGCGCCGCTGTCCGTAGCTTGGGTGGGCGGGTGAATCCGCCGTGCAGGCTGGCCTCGATTCCGTCGCGGCCGTCGATCTCGCGGATGATCCGGTTGAGCTCCGTGCTCACCCAGTCCTGGTCATCCGGCTGTTGCAGGCGCACGTTCAGCCGCAGGATCGCCAGGTCCGGCACGATGTTGACCGGGCCGCCGCCGGTGACCTGACCGACGTTCACCGTCACGCCCTGACGCTGTCCGTTCAGCGAATCGATGGCGACCGTGGCATCGGCCAGCGCGCGGATCGCGTTGCGGCCCAGATGATGCTCGCGACCGGCATGCGCGGCGCGGCCGCGCACCAGTACCTGGAAATTGCCGCTGCCCTTGCGCGCGGCGACCAGGCTGCCGTTGGGCAGGGACGGCTCGTAGATCATGCCGAGGTCGTGCTGGCGGGCCTCGCGCTCCAGTACCGGGGCCGAGCCCATGGAGCCGATTTCCTCGTCGGGATTCAGCACCACCGTCCAGCCCAGCGATTCGGCATCCGCCGATTGTTCCAGCGTCATCAGCGCATGCTGCATCACCACCAGGCCGCCCTTGAGATCGGCGACGCCGGGGCCATGCAGTCGGTCGTCCTGCTGCTCAACGGTCTGGAAATCCGATTGCTCGGGAAACACGGTATCCAGATGACCGCCAAGCAACACCCGTCGGGCCGCGTGGGGGCGTTTGCGGATGATCAGCGTCGGTCCCATCGGGCGTTCAACGAAGCTGCCGTCGTCGGCAAGCTGGCGCAACGGTGGCGTCTCCAGCATGTCCACCGAATCCGCCAGGGGACGGAAGGCGTCGGCGAGGGCGTCGGCGACGCGGCCGACACCATCGGCATTGAAACTGCCGCTGTTGATGGTCGCCAGCCGGGTGGTCAGCGCCTGCATGTCGGCGGTCTTGCCGGTCAGGGAATCCAGCGCTCGCTGGTGATCGTTTCGAACGGAATTCATGCCGGGCAGTTTATCGGGAATTGCCACAGCGAGCCGGCGACCGGACGGCGCCGGGCACAAAAAAGCCCGGCGCTAGGCCGGGCTTTTCGTCACCGCGTTGCGTTACTCGGAGATCACGCTGAATTCCACGCGACGGTTCAGTTCGCGGCCTTCCTCGGTCTCGTTGTCGGCGATCGGCTGGGACTCGCCGAAACCAATGGCCGTCAGGCGATCGTCCTCGATCCCGTTCTCGATCATGAAGTCCTTGACCGACATCGCGCGTTCCTCGGAGAGGCGCACGTTGTAGGCGGCCAGACCCTTGCTGTCGGTGTGGCCGGCGATCTGGACTTCCATGGAGGGCTGGCCCGCGAGCGTGTCGACCACGTCCTGCAGCACGACCTTGGCGTTCGGCGTCAGGTTGGCGGAGGCGAACTCGAACTTCACGCCCTCCAGGGAGAACGTCTGCTTGATCGCGCAGCCTTCCGCGTCCACGACGATGCCTTCACCGGTGCCGGGGCAGCGGTCGATCGAATCCCCAACGCCATCTTCGTCGGCATCACCGCCAACCTCGCAACCGCGGGCATTGACCTGCGCACCTTCGGCGCTGTCCGGGCACTCGTCATAGGCGTCGAGCACGCCATCGAGGTCGGAGTCCGCGCTGCAGCCCGTCGCGTCCACGGGGACACCGTTGGGGGTGCGCGGGCACTGGTCGATGGAGTTGACCACGCCATCGAAATCATCGTCGGCCTCGCAGCCTTCCAGTGTCACCGCGACGCCAGCTGGTGTGTTCGGGCAACGATCCAGTGTGTCGACCACGCCATCACGGTCGGCGTCGCCGGCACCCTTGGAGGTCAGCGGCACTTCCAGGCCCAGGTTGAAGCGCACATCCAGGTAGCTATCGTCGAACACTTCCATCAGGCGCACGTCGCCACGCACCGCGGTTCCGTGATCGTTCAGGAAATGACGCACACCGGCGCCCAGCTGCGCGGCAAAGAACACTTCGCTGTCATCGGCGATGTCTTCCTGCACGCCGCCGATCCCGGCCAGCACGTAAGGTGTGAAGCCGAGCAGATCGATCATGTTCTCGCGGCTGAAGCGGTAGATGGCATCGACCATCAGACCTTTCTGGTAGTCGCGGTCATCGGCGGTCTCGTTCTTCAGGGAGTTGTAGTAACCGGTGAACTCCAGGTCGATGTTGTTCCCCACGAACGGGAGATCCATGTCGACCAGCGGAATGCCGTAACCGAACATCGCGCCGAAGCTTTCGTCGCTGTTTTCCTGCCGGTCATCCGGCAGCACCAGAATTCCCCCCGAGTAGATGTACGATCGACCATCAGAATTCTGCGCGACCGCTGTCGACGCGGCGCCGAGTACGGCCAGCGCCAACAGCGCCTTGATGCTTTTCATGTCGTTAGTTCCCCTAGAGACGGACGTGACGGCAGCTTGCAACCACAAGCCGTGCCAAGCGCGCGAGCATACCGAATTCGTTCCTTGACAGAAAGTTCACCGCGATGACGCGGCGGCTGGACGTGAAGGCGTTGCCACCGATGGGCGGCATCAGTACAATCCGCGCCCTCGCGAATGCGATGTTCCCCTGTAGCTCAGTTGGTAGAGCGGGTGACTGTTAATCACTAGGTCGGCGGTTCGAGCCCGTCCGGGGGAGCCAAACAAATCAAGGGCTTACCAGTGCTGGTAAGCCCTTTTTTGTTTCCGGTGTCCGCCGTGGGCGGGCGGTCTCGCCGGATGGCCCGCCGCGACGTCTCGTGGTCGGGTGGCATTCGACCGGGCGGTGACCGCTACACATCTGATCTGCGATCCGGTCGATTGCCGCGTGAACCGTGTTTGAAGCGTGCCGAATCACGATAAGCTGGCGTCGTTGTCGGCGGGGTCTGTCCTGTTTCCGACGTCTTTTCCGTAGTGATGGTCTGGCCGCAGTACTTGCACTGACTTTCTGGCCGGGATGGGTGATCGAACCAGGCAGGTTCATGGCGGCCGATCATCGAGTCCGGAGCTTGGATGGGGAACCCAACTCATGATGAAACCTCTCGCCGCCGCTGCGCTCGCACTGCTCGCGGCCACGCCCGCGCTTGCCGAAAGCAACAATTCCATTGAATTTCGTCTGGCCTCCGGCACCTACGTCCTGGAGGACAGCTTTGACGAGATCGAGCTCGAAAGTGCGGGCATCGACCTGCGAGGCGAGTTTCTGATTGCCGATCAGGTGTTCGTGCGAGGCGAACTGCTTTCAACCACCGCGGATGAAATCGAATTGAACGGGGTCGACTACGACGTCGATGTCGATACGACGCTGCTGCGGTTCGGTCTGGGCTATCAGGGCATGCTGGACACCGTCGTGATCTACGGTGCGTTCGAATATGGCGAAGCCGAGTTCGACATCGAGGATGGTGGTTCTTCGGACGATTCCGGGTGGATCGTGTCCGGCGGGATCAGGGACAACGGAGAAAACCCGTTTCTCTGGAAGGTCGAACTTGGCCTGGTGGAGTTCGATGATTCGGACGGCGCGGTATTCGAGTTCGTGGTCGGCTATCGCGTGAGCGAGATGGTCGCGATCGTGCTTGGCGGCCAGTCCTACGAAATCGAGGACGATTTCGGTGGCGAGATCAGCATCCCGAACGGATCGATCGGCGTGCAGTTGCGGTTCTGATCGGCGGAGGGTTCGGCGGGGTCCGCATGATGCCGCGGCCTCGCCGGACCGGAGCCATTTCGCGGGCGGGAAATTGGTGCCCCGAGCAGGAATCGAACCTGCGACCTAGCGCTTAGGAGGCGCTCGCTCTATCCGACTGAGCTACCGGGGCGTCGCGGGCCGCATTGTAGGCAAAGCGGCGCGTCAGCGCAGGACTTGGCCCAGGAACAGGTCGAGGCGGGAGCCGCTGGCGGGTTCGAAGAAGTTCTCCGGTTCGGCGATGTGCTCGATTCGCCCGGATTCCATGAACACCACGCGGTCGGCCACGGCGCGGGCAAAGCCCATTTCGTGGGTGACCACGAGCATGGTCATGCCTTCGCTGGCCAGATCCTTCATGACATCCAGCACGCCGCCGACCATTTCGGGGTCCAGCGCCGAGGTCGGTTCGTCGAACAGCATCACGTCGGGCTGCATGGCCAGCGCGCGGGCGATGGCGACACGCTGCTGCTGCCCGCCCGAGAGCTGGGACGGGAAGCTGTCGCCGCGATCGCCAAGGCCCACGCGATCGAGCAGGGATTGCGCGCGCGGCTTCACGGTGGTCATCGATTCGCCGCGCACCTTGAGCGGTGCCAGGGTGATGTTGTCCAGCACGGTCAGATGCGGGAACAGGTTGAACTGCTGGAACACCATTCCGGCCTTCTGGCGCAGCGCATTGAGCTGGCGGCCTGCGGTGTGTATCGACTCGCCATCGAGCAGCACGTCGCCCGCGGTCACGGTCTCCAGTCGGTTGACGGTGCGCAGCAGGGTGGACTTGCCCGAGCCGCTGGGGCCGACGATGCACAGGACCTCGCCCGCGGCCACCGACAGCGATACATCATCCAGTGCCTGGACACCGTTCCCGAACTGCTTGGAAACGTTGCGAATTTCCACGCCTGCGCTCATCCGTCCGACCTCGCCAGGCGCAGCTCGAATCGCCGGATCAGCAGCGACAGGCCGGCGGTGAGTACGAGATACATCGCCGCGACGGTGAACCAGACCTCGAAGGGGCTGAACGTGGAATTCACGACTTCGCGGCCGGCCTTGGTGAGATCGGTGATCGCGATCACCGACACCAGCGACGAGTCCTTGATCAGGTTGATCAGCTGACCGGCCATGGGCGGCAGCGTGCGCCGCATCGCCTGCGGCAGGATTACATGGCGCATGGCCTGGCCGTAGCTCATGCCGAGGCTGCGCGCGGCTTCCATCTGGCCCTTGGGAATGGACTCGATGCCGGCGCGGACGATCTCGGCGATATAGGCGCCGGTGAAGACGGCCAGCGCCGCGACCCCGGCGGTCATGCGCGACAGACTCAGCACGGTGCCGACGAAGAAGTAGAAGATGAAGATCTGTACCAGCAGCGGGGTGCCGCGGATCAGTTCCACGTAGGTCGCGGCGAGATTGCGTGCCGCCGGGTTGGTGGAGACGCGGCCAAGCCCGGCGAGCAGGCCGATCGGCACGGCGAACAGCAGGGCGAGAATCGACAACTGCAACGTGACGACCAGGCCCCAGGTCAGCGGCCCGATCCGCCAGCCGCTGCGGGTGCCGATCACATCGCCATCGAAGACGTAGTCGCCGTCCTCGACCAGTACTTCGTCCAGGTCGCCGAAGGTCTCCGTCGCGGCCGCGTCCTGCGTGCCAATGATCTCCACCTGGCCATCGGAGATCTCGACGATGCCGGTGAGCGTCGAGCGCAGGTCCACATCCTCGTAGGCGACGATGTAGTCGGGCACGCGGTCCCAGCGCCAGGTGTAGTCGACCGTGCGACTGGCCGCGTAGATCGCCAGCGCCAGCGCCAGCAGCACCAGCGCGTACACGCCGTGCCAGAACCAGCGTGAATTCATCAGTTGACGTCTTTCATCCAGCGGGTGGATTCGAACCAGCGCTTGTACAGCGCGTCGTAGGTGCCATCACCTCTGATCTGCCGCAGGAAATTGTCGAGCCAGTTGAGAAAATCGGGGTCGCCCTTGCGCACGGCCCAGCCCAGCGGTTCGTAGGTGAACGGTTCGTCCAGGTGCGCGAGGCCCTCGGGGTTCTCGCCCAGGTAGATGGCGTTGTACGGAAAGTCGTAGACGAAGGCGTCCGCCCGGCCATTGCGAACTTCCAGCGCGGCCTCGGACTCCGATTCGAAGGTGAGAATCTTGGCGCGTGACAGGTAGCGTCGCGCCGCGATTTCGCCGGTCGTCCCGAGCTTGGTGACGATGGTGTACTCGTCGCTGTTCAGGTCCCGGTAGGTGCTGACCTTGCCTTCAAGCCCCGACCGGATCAGCACGGATTGGCCGATCACCATGTAAGGCTCGGCGAAATTCACCTGCAGGTTGCGTTGCGGCGTGATGGTCATGCCGGCCATGACGATGTCGAACTTGTCGGTCAGCAAAGCAGGAATGATGCCGTCCCACGCCGTGTTGACGATCTTGAGTTCCACGCCCATGGCCCGGGCCATCTGCTTGGCGATGTCGACGTCGAATCCGATGATGTCGCCGGTCTTGTCGCGCATCTCGAACGGCATGTAGCCGGTTTCCAGACCGACACGCAGTTCACCGCGCTGGAGAATCCGGTTCAGGGTGGACTGGTCCCAGACTTCGTTGGAATGGGAGAGGGGAGCAAGCAGCAGCATGCCCAGTGCGAGCAGGAGTCGGCGCATGGATCACAGTCAGGGAGATCAGACGCCCTAGATGGTGGCGGCAGCGCCCGATTTGCGCAAACGTCCCCCGGTTGTCTCGGCGCCGGATCGTCATGGCGGGCATTCCCGGCCGACGACTTGGCGGGTGACGTTCAGCGACTATGATGGCCCGATCGTTCGCCGACACACGCTGGCCTTTCGTGTCTGATTCCTCCGGTTTCGTCCATCTCAGCGTCCACACCGAGTATTCGCTCGTGGACAGCGTCGTTCGCGTCAAGCCGCTGGTGAAGGCGGCTGCCCAGCGCGGCATGCCCGCCGTGGCGATGACCGACCACATGAACCTGTTCGCGGCGGTGAAGTTCGTCTCGGCGGCCGAGTCGGCCGGGGTCAAGCCGATCCTCGGCTGTGATCTGGTGGTGCACGATCCCGCGTCGGAAACGGATAACGCGCTGCGGCTGCTCTGCGCCACCAACAACGGTTACCGCAACCTGATGCAGCTGGTCTCGCGTGGCTATGTCCACGGCCAGGAGCGCGGTTCGCCCGTGATTCATCCGGACTGGCTGGCCGACCACGCCGACGGCCTGATTGCGCTGTCCGGCGGGCATGGCGGGCTGATCAGCCGTGAGATCGCGGCCGGCCACGGCGAACGCGCGCTGGAGGTCGCCCGCGGGCTGCGCGACGTGTTTGGTGACCGACTGTTCCTGGAGCTGGAGCGAATCCAGGCGCCGGACGAGGCGGCGATCAACGACAATCTGGTCGATCTGGCCGCGATGCTGGATCTCGGCATCGTCGCCGGCAACGCCGTGCGCTTCCTGAACCACGAGGATTTCGATACCCACGAGGTTCGTCTGTGCATTCGTCAGGGTCGGGTGATCAACGATCCGCGCCGGACCAAGGACGTCACCGGCGAGCAGTGGCTCAAGTCCGCCGGCGACATGCGCGAGCTGTTCGCCGATCTGCCCGAGGCCTGCGACAACGCGGTGGAGATCGCGCGGCGCTGCAATGTCACGCTGTCGCTGGGCAAGTCCTATCTGCCGGATTTCCCGGTGCCGGAGGAACACGATGTCGAGTCCTTCCTGCGCAAGGAGGCCGAGGAGGGGCTGGAACAGCGGCTCGCCACGCTGGAGGCGGAAGGCGGCAAGCCCGATCGCACCGTCTACGCGGACAGGCTGACGCACGAGCTCGACGTCATCATCAAGATGGGGTTTCCCGGCTACTTCCTGATCGTCGCGGACTTCATCCGCTGGGCGAAGCGCAACGACGTGCCGGTGGGGCCTGGTCGTGGTTCCGGCGCGGGTTCACTGGTCGCCTACGTGCTGGAAATTACCAACGTCGATCCAATCCCTTACAACCTGTTGTTCGAGCGATTCCTGAACCCGGAACGCGTGTCCATGCCGGACTTCGATATCGATTTCTGTATGGACGGCCGCGACCGCGTCATCGAATACGTGGCCGAGCGCTACGGCCGCGAGAAGGTCTCGCAGATCATCACCTTCGGCCGCATGGCGGCCAAGGCCGTGGTGCGCGACGTCGGCCGCGTGCTGGGGCATCCCTACGGCTTCGTCGACGGGATAGCCAAGCTGATTCCGGCCGCCGTGGACATGACGCTGTCCAAGGCGCTGGAGGAATCCGACGAGCTGAAGGCCCGGCGCGAGAACGAGGAGGAGGTCAAGTACCTGCTCGACACGGCGCTGAAGCTGGAGGGCCTGGCCCGCAACGTCGGCAAGCACGCCGGTGGCGTTGTCATCGCGCCCAGCCGGATTGACGACTTCACCCCGCTGTTCACCGAGCCGGGTGGCGGAGGCGCGGTAACCCAGTTCGACTGGAAGGACGTCGAGGCCGCCGGCCTGGTCAAGTTCGACTTCCTGGGCCTGCGCACGCTGACCATTCTCGATCGCGCGGTGAAGGTGCTGGAGACGATGGGCACCACCATCGATCTGGACACACTGCCGCTGGACGACGGTAAGACCTTCGAGCTGCTGCGGTCGGGCGACACCGCCGCGGTGTTCCAGCTGGAATCCAGCGGCATGCGGCGGTTGATGAAGGAACTCAAGCCCGACCGCTTCGAGGACATCGTCGCCCTGGTGGCGCTGTTCCGGCCCGGCCCGCTGGAAACCGGCATGGCGGCCGACTACGTGGCGCGCAAGAACGATCCGGCGCAGGTGCGTTACATGCACCCGCTGATGGAGAACTCGCTGCGCGACACCTACGGCGTGATTGTCTATCAGGAGCAGGTCATGGCCGTGGCCCGCGAGCTGGCCGGCTACAGCCTTGGCGCCGCCGACCAGCTCCGCCGCGCGATGGGCAAGAAGGACATGAAGAAGATGGCCGATCACCGGCCCATCTTCGTCGCCGGCGCCGTCGAGCGCGGCGTGGACGAAGACCTGGCCGGCCGCATCTTCGACCTGATCGCCGAGTTCGCGAAATACGGCTTCAACAAGTCGCACTCGGTGGCCTACGCGCTGCTGGCCTACCAAACCGCCTACCTCAAGGCGCATTACCCGGCAGCGTTCATGTGTGCGGTGCTCACCGCCGACATGGACCACACCGAGAAGGTCGTCCCGCTGATCGGCGAATGCCGGCGCCTCGAACTGGAAGTCGTGCCGCCGGACGTCAACGGCTCCGACTACGAGTTCACCGCCAGCGAGGACGGTTGCTCCATCCGCTATGGCCTGGGTGCGGTCAAGGGTGTCGGTCAGGGTGCGATCGAGGGAATTCTCGAGGCGCGGGCGGCCGGCGGCCCGTTCGCCGATCTGGTCGACTTCTGCGTGCGCATCGATCTCAAGCGGGCCAACCGGCGCACGCTGGAAGCTCTGATCCGCGCCGGCGCGCTGGATGCGCTGGGCGAGAACCGGCCCAGCCTGCTGGCCGCGCTGCCGAACGCGCTGGCGGCCGCGGATCAGCATCACGCGGCGCTGGAGGCGGGCCAGAACGATTTGTTCGGCGGTGGTGGCGCGGTGGAAAGCCACGTGCCGGCCATCGAGATGCCCGTGCTGCGCGACTGGGACGACGGCGAGCGCCTGCAGGGCGAGAAGCAGACGCTGGGGCTTTATCTCACCGGGCATCCCATCAACGGCTATCGCGGGCTGCTGCAGGGCCTGACCAGCGGCACCATCGCCGAGGCCAAGGAGCGCGCCGATCCGCAGGCGCGGCGCCGCGGCGGCGAACAGCTCCGCATCGCCGGCCTGGTGGTCGACGTCATGCAGCGCGCGGGTCGCGCCATCGTGCGCCTGGATGACGGCACCGGTCAGCTGGAATGCACGCTGTTCTCGGAGAAGGCCGAGCAGTTCCGGCATCTGCTGCATGAGGATCGGCTGCTCGTCGCGGTGGGCAGTCTCAGCTTCGACAGCTACAGCGAGGACTTCCGGATGAATCCGAAAGAGCTGCTGGATCTGGACGATGCGCTGAGTCGTTACGCCCGCGGATTGCGCCTGACCTGGAAGACGAGTCCACAGACGCAGTTCGATCGGCTCGAAGCTTGCCTGTCAGCGAACAGGGTCGAGGAGGGCGCGCGCATTCGCGTGGCCTACCTCAACGGCAAGGCGCAGGCGGAACTGAACTTTGCGGATGACTGGCAGGTGGCCATTTCGCATCAACTGGTTCGCGACCTGAGCGACTTGTGCGGTGAAAACGGCGTCGAGGTCCGGTATCGTCAAGACAGCACGTCGGCGGCTTAGGGAAGAGATCGGCCGGCGGTAGAGCACGCGAACGCATCAGCGGGTCTGAGCATGACCGCGAAGCGCATCCATCACAGCCAACAGGAACGGCCTGCGCGGGATACGGGGGCATGAATCTCAAATACCTAGATTTCGAACAACCAATCGCGGAGCTCGCCGAGAAGATCGAAGAGCTGCGCAACGTGGCCGACGGCTCGACGGTGAATCTCACGGAAGAGATCGGCCGTCTGGAGTCCAAGAGCCAGACGCTGACCAAGCAGATTTTCTCCAATCTCACGGCCTGGCAGGTGGCGCAGCTCGCGCGTCATCCGCAGCGGCCGTACACGCTGAACTATGTCGACGCGCTGTTCACCGATTTCGAGGAACTGCACGGCGACCGCAGCTTTTCCGACGATCCGGCGATCGTCGCGGGCATCGCCCGCTTCGAAGGTCGGCCGGTCATGGTGATCGGGCACCAGAAAGGGCGTGACACCAAGGAAAAGCTGCACCGCAACTTCGGCATGCCGCGGCCCGAGGGGTACCGCAAGGCGCTGCGGCTGCTGCAAACCGCGGAGCGGTTTCGGCTGCCGGTCATCACCCTGATCGACACACCCGGGGCTTATCCCGGCATCGGGGCCGAGGAGCGCAACCAGAGCGAGGCCATCGCCCGCAATCTGCTGGTGCTGTCGCGGCTGCGCGTGCCGGTCGTGTCGCTGGTGATCGGTGAGGGCGGCTCCGGCGGCGCGCTGGCGATTGGCGTCGGTGATCACCTGGCCATGCTTCAGCACAGCATCTACTCGGTGATCAGCCCTGAAGGCTGCGCATCCATCCTGTGGAAAAGCGCCGAACGCGCCAAGGATGCGGCCGAGGCGATGGGCGTGACCGCGGACCGCCTGCTGGAGCTGAAGCTGATCGATGCCGTGGTTCGCGAGCCGCTTGGCGGCGCCCACCGCGATGTCGAAGCCTTGATGAACGTGGTGCGGGATCATCTGCGGACCGTGCTCAATCTGCTGGGGCAGAAGCCGATCCACGAACTGCTCGAGGCGCGTTACGCGCGGTTGATGGGCTATGGCCAGTTCAGGGATTCCGCCTGAGGCGAGCTTTGCGGCGGCGCCTGGCCGCCACTGGCTGATCGCGTTTTCCGGAGGCCTGGATTCCTCGGTGCTGCTGCACTGGGCGGTTGCCTGGGCGCGCGACAATCCGTCCATCCGGCTGCGTGCCATTCACGTCCATCACGGGCTGCATGCCGATGCCGATCGCTGGGCGCAGCACTGCCGGCGGCAGGCAGCCGATCTGGATGTGTCGCTTGACGTCCGTCATGTCAGTGTCGACCGCGATGGCGGTCTGGGTCTGGAAGCGGCGGCGCGCGCGGCGCGCTACGCGGCGATCGAGAACCTGATGGAACCCGGCGAGACGGTCTTGCTGGCGCACCACCGCGACGACCAGGCCGAAACCTTTCTGCTGAACCTTGCCCGTGGCGCCGGGCTGGACGGGTTGTCCGGCATGCCGGGGCAGCGCGCGTTCGGGCCTGGGTGGATTCATCGTCCGCTGCTTGATCTGACCCGGGCGCAACTGGAATCCGCGGCGCGGGCATTGAATCTCGAATGGATCGACGACCCGTCCAACGGCGACCTGTCTCTGGATCGCAACTACCTGCGGCATCGGGTGTTGCCGCTGCTGCGCGACCGCTGGCCGGATTTCTCCGACAGAACCGCCTCGGCCGCGGCGCATCTCGCGGACGTGGCGGACGAGTTGCGCGACAGCGATCAGGCGACGCTGGACGCTCTTTTCATGTCCGGCGGGCTGTCGGTCAGCGGTTTGCGGGCGCTGGATCGCGCCTTGGCCGCCAGGGTTCTGAGGCTGGCGATTCGCCAGGCGGGTCTGCCGGTGCCCGGCCGGGCCGTGCTGGAGCAGATCGCGGGCGTGATCGAGTCGACTCGTGAAGATGCCGAACACTGCGTGCGCTGGGGTGTCGCCGAGGTCCGCCGCTATCGGGATCTGCTGTTCATCCAGCATGGCCTGCCGGCGATTCCGGAGGGCTGGTCGATGCAGTGGAACGGTCGGCAACCGCTGGTTCTGCCCGCGGGTGTCGGCTCGCTGGAATCTGACAGCGTTGGCGACTGGACGGTGCGGCTGGCGCGCCACGACGACGTGATCCGCCTGCCAGGGCGGCCGGGCAAGCGGCTGTCGAAATGGTGCCAGGAGCGGGGCATCGCACCCTGGGCGCGCACCCGATTGCCGGTGCTGTTGCGCGAGGGGCGGATGTGCACCATCGCCTCCACCCGGATTGACACGCGATACGCTCCGGGGAAACTGCAATGGAATCATGCGATTGCGGGAGTGCCGCCGGTTTGATCGGATTGTCCGGAAGCCCGGCCATCGGCTAACATCGGCGCTTCTCCAATCCAGCGAATTCCCCATGTCCAAGGAGCCGATGACCTGCTTTGTCTTTGTGACGGGTGGGGTGGTGTCTTCACTCGGCAAGGGCATGGCGGCCGCGTCACTGGCGTCGATCCTCGAGTCGCGCGGGCTGTCTGTCCGCATGATCAAGCTCGATCCGTACCTGAACGTCGATGCCGGCACCATGAGCCCGTTCCAGCACGGCGAGGTCTATGTGACCGACGACGGGGCCGAAACCGACCTCGATCTCGGCCACTACGAGCGATTCACGCACAGCAAGACCTCGCGGCTGTCGAATTTCACCACCGGCCAGATCTACAACAACGTGATCCGCAAGGAGCGCCGCGGCGACTTCCTTGGCGGCACGGTGCAGGTCATCCCGCATATCACCGACGAGATCAAGCACTGCGTGCGCAAGGGTGCGCAGGGTGCGGACATCTGCATGGTCGAGATCGGCGGCACCGTCGGCGACATCGAATCCCTGCCGTTTCTGGAGGCGATTCGCCAGCTTGGCGTGGAACTGGGCCCGCATCGCGCCTGCTTCATGCACCTGACGCTGGTGCCCTACATCGCGTCCAGCGGCGAGGTGAAGACCAAGCCGACCCAGCATTCGGTCAAGGAACTGCGTTCCATCGGCATCCAGCCGGACGTGCTGGTGTGCCGCTGCGACCGCACGCTGCCGGAAACCGAGCGACGCAAGATCGCGTTATTCACCAACGTGCACGAGCGCGCGGTGATCGCGGCGATCGACGTCGACAACATCATGAAGATCCCGTTCGGCCTGCACGAGCAGGGGCTGGACGAGCTGATCGTCCGCCGCTTCGCGCTGGACGTGAAGCCGGCCGACCTGTCCGAGTGGGAACGCGTCGTCCGGATGAAGGACGAGCAGGATCTGGAAGTGCAGGTCGCGATGGTCGGCAAGTACGTCGATCTGGCCGATGCCTACAAGTCGCTGAACGAGTCGCTGGATCACGCCGGTCTGCATACCCGCACCCGCGTGCGGATTCACTACGTCGATTCCGAGCGCCTGGAAACCGAGGGCACGCACCTGTTGCAGGATTTCGATGCGATCCTGGTGCCGGGCGGCTTCGGCGAGCGCGGCATCGAGGGCAAGATTGCCGCGGTGCGCTACGCGCGTGAGAACAAGATTCCGTATCTCGGCATCTGCCTGGGCATGCAGGTCGCGGTGATCGAGTTCGCGCGCCATGTGGTTGGCCTGAGTGACGCCAACAGCACCGAGTTCCACCGCAACACCGAAAACCCGGTCATCGCGCTGGTCACCGAATGGCACCGCGAAGGGGGGGGCGTCGAGCAGCGTACGGAGGACTCCGACATGGGCGGAACCATGCGGCTGGGTGCGCAAAGCGCGACAGTCAGGCCCGGCACCCTGGCCCATCGGCTTTACGATAGCGATACCATCGCCGAGCGTCATCGTCACCGCTACGAGTTCAACAACCGTTACCGCGAGGCGATCGAGGGTGCCGGCCTCTGCGTCTCCGCCGTGGCCGATTTCGACGACCTCGTCGAAATCGTCGAGCTGCCGGACCATCCCTGGTTTGTTGCCTGCCAGTTCCATCCGGAGTTCTGTTCGACGCCGCGTGATGGTCACCCGCTGTTCATCGGGTTCATCCAGGCCGCGCGCGCGCAGCGGATGCAGGTGGCGGCATGAAGCTTTGCGGCGTCGACGTCGGTCCAGACCAGCCGCTGTTTCTGCTTGCTGGGCCGGATACGCTGGAGTCCGAGGCGATGTGCCTGGAGGTTGCCGGACATCTGAAGGCGATTTCCGAAGAGCTGGGTTTTCTCTACGTCTTCAAGGGTTCCTTCGACAAGGCCAACCGCTCCTCGCACACGAGTTACCGCGGACCGGGCATGGAGGAGGGGCTGCGGATTCTCTCCGAGGTGCAGGCGCAGATCGGCGTTCCCGTGGTCACCGACGTGCACGAGGACACGCCCATCGAGGAAGTGGCAGCGGTGGTCGACGTGATCCAGACGCCGGCGTTCCTCTGCCGCCAGACGAATTTCATCCGGCGGGTCGCGGCCGCGGGCAAGCCGGTCAATCTCAAGAAGGGCCAGTTCATGTCGCCCTGGGAAATGGGCAATGTCGTCGCCAAGGCGAAGACCACCGGCAACGAGCAGATCATGCTCTGCGAGCGCGGTTTCTCGTTCGGCTACAACAATCTGGTCTCGGACATGCGCGGTCTGGCCGCGATGCGTGAGACCGGCTGCCCGGTGGTGTTCGACTGCACGCATTCCGTGCAGCTGCCTGGCGGGCAGGGGTCGGCCTCCGGCGGTCAGAGGGAGTTCATCCCCGTGCTGGCGCGGGCGGCGGTTGGCGCTGGGGTATCCGGCCTGTTCATGGAAACCCACCCCAAGCCGGACGAGGCCTTGTGCGACGGGCCGAACTCCTGGCCCCTGGCGCAGGCTCGCGAACTGCTGGAAACGCTGATCGCGCTGGATCGCGCGGTCAAGGCGCGTCCTTACGCCGAAGATCGGCTGTAGCCTTCCGGCGGCCGAGCTGGCCGCTATCCTAATAATCAGAATTCACACGAAGTAGACGGATCAAATGACTGAAATCACGAAGATTGTTGGTCGGCAGGTAATTGACTCACGCGGCAACCCGACGGTGGAGGCGGACGTGCATCTCGCCTCTGGCGTCATGGGTCGCGCGATGGTGCCGTCCGGCGCATCCACCGGTGCTCGCGAGGCCGTGGAACTGCGCGATGGCGATCAGGCCCGCTACCTCGGCAAGGGCGTGACCCAGGCCGTGGGCAACGTGAACGGGGAAATCTCCAAGCTGCTGGTCGGTCGTGACGTGTTCGATCAGGCTGGTCTCGATCAGGCGATGATCGAAGCCGACGGCACCGAGAACAAGTCGCGCCTCGGTGCCAACGCGCTGCTGGCGGTGTCCATGGCCGCGGCCCACGCCGCCGCCAAGGACAAGGGCGAGCCGCTTTACCGCTATCTCGGTGGCGCCTCGGCGACCGGCATGCCGGTGCCGATGATGAACGTGATCAACGGTGGCGAGCACGCGGACAACAACGTCGATATCCAGGAATTCATGCTGATGCCGGTGGGCGCCAGCTCGATCTCCGAGGCCATCCGCTACGGCTGTGAAATCTTTCATGCGCTGAAGAAGGTGCTGTCCGGTCGCGGCATGAATACCGCGGTGGGTGACGAAGGCGGTTTCGCGCCCAACCTGCCGTCCAACGAGGCCGCGCTGGAAGCGCTGGCCGAAGCCGTGGACAAGGCCGGATATTCGCTGGGCAGCGACATCCTGCTCGGCCTGGATGTCGCCTCCAGCGAGTTCTATTCCGACGGCGTCTACAACCTCGCCGGCGAAGGCCGGAAGTTCTCCTCGGATGAGTTCGCCGACTATCTGGACGAGCTGGTGGGGCGCTACCCGATCGTCACCATCGAGGACGGCATGGCCGAGGATGACTGGGACGGCTGGGACGCGCTGACGAAAAAGCTTGGGAAGCGCGTGCAACTGGTTGGCGACGACCTGTTTGTGACCAATCCCAAGATTCTTCAGGAGGGAATTGATCGTGGCATCGCCAACGCGATTCTGATCAAGGTCAATCAGATCGGCACGCTGACCGAGACGCTGCGGGCCATCGACATGGCTACCGCCGCCGGCTACGCCTCGGTGGTTTCCCACCGCTCGGGGGAGACCGAGGACGCGACGATTGCGGACCTTTCGGTGGCCACCAGCGCGACCCAGATCAAGACCGGATCACTGTCCCGTTCCGACCGCATGGCGAAGTACAACCAGCTCCTGCGCATCGAGGAGGAACTGGGCGATCGGGCCACTTATCCGGGCATGAACGCATTTTTGTATAAAAGTGGTTAAAATTCAGCCATGGCCAGGGCGGCACTCATCTCCGGACTCCTGATTCTGGGGTACTTTCAGTACCGCCTGTGGTTCGCTGACGGCGGCATTCCCGATGTGCGCCGTCAGCAGGCCGAGATCGCCGTCATGACCGAGCAGAATGCTCAACTCAAAGCCAGAAACGCGGCATTGGAGGCCGAGGTCGATGATCTCAAGTCCGGTGTCGCCGCGATGGAAGGGCGTGCGCGGACCGATCTGGGCATGGTCAGAAAAGACGAAACCTTCTACCTGCTTGTCTCCCGCTAGGCCTGGTTGAATGCTCTGGGCAGTGGTTCCGGCAGCCGGCCGGGGCTCGCGGATGGATGCGGGTCAACCCAAGCAGTATCTCCCGCTGGGCGATCGGACGGTGATCGAGCATGCGCTCTCGCCGTTGCTCGACTACCCCGAACTGGAGCAACTGGTCGTGGCGCTCGCGCCGGGTGATGAAACCTTCGCTGGCCTGCCGGTTGCCCGGCATCCCATCGTGAGCACGACGACCGGTGGCGCCACGCGTGCCGACTCGGTGCTCGCCGGACTCAGTGTCCTGGACGACGCAGACGATGAGGATCTCGTACTGGTGCACGACGCCGCGAGGCCCTGTCTGCGTCCCGATGATCTGGACCGCCTGATCCGAGCCGCGCGACGCGGGCGCGATGGCGCCTTGCTGGCGGCACCGGCGCGCGACACGTTGAAGCAGGTGGTCGACGGGCGCAGCGAACGCACGCTGGATCGAAGCGGCATCTGGCAGGCGCAGACACCGCAGGTGTTTCCGATCGGGACACTGCGCGCCGCGCTGGAAACAGCGGATCGGACGCTGGTCACCGACGAAGCCTCGGCGATGGAGGCGGCGGGATATCGTCCGCGCTGCGTCGACGGCCATGGCGACAATCTCAAGGTGACCTACCTGGACGATTTGCCGCTGGCCGAGGCATCGCTGCGGGCTCAGGGGCGCCTGTGATTCGCGTCGGTCATGGCTATGACGTGCATCGGTTCGGGCCGGGCGACCATGTTTGGCTCGGCGGCGTGCGTATCGAGCACGATCAAGGGCTGGTCGCGCATTCCGACGGGGACGTGCTGATTCACGCGCTTTCGGATGCGCTGCTCGGCGCCGCGGCACTCGGCGACATCGGCGGCCTGTTTCCGGATACCAGCGACGAGTGGGCCGGGCTGGCCGGGCACCGCATGCTGCAACTGGTCCGTGCGGCGCTGGATGAAGCGGGGTTTGTGCCGTGTCAGTGCGACATGACGATCGTCGCGCAGGCGCCGCGCATCGCACCCCATGTGGGCGCGATGCGCGCCCGCATCGCCGACGGACTCGGTCTGGCGACCGGCTGCGTCAACGTCAAGGCGACGACGACGGAACGGCTCGGGCCGATCGGTCGCAAGGAAGGCATCGCGGCGCACGCGGTTGCCACGATCGCACCGCGTTGATCGCGCTCAGTCCACCCTGGCGCGTGACCCGCGCGCATGGCGAGCCGCTGGCCACGGGCCAGCTCAAGCAATCGCCGGAGGATTTCCGCGTCGACGAGTTGCTGGACTTCGAACCGGCGGGCGAAGGCGAGCACCTGATGATCCAGGTGCGCAAGCGTGACCGCACTACCGACCAGGTCACTCGCCAGCTTGCCCGGCTTGCCGGCGTGCGGGCGCGCAACATCGGGTGCTGCGGGATGAAGGATCGCCATGCCGTGACCACGCAGTGGTTCAGCCTGCCTTGGCCGATCAAGCGCGAATCCCCGGATCCAGGCGACTGGTCCGAGCGACTGGACGGTGCGGATTGTCTGCGCATCGAGCGGCACGACCGCAAGCTGCGGCGCGGCGCCCATGCGCTGAATCGCTTCGAACTGCGGGTTGATCTGGACGGTGCGGTGGATGCTGATGCGCTGGCCGCGCGCATCCAGGCGATTGCCGAGCGGGGTGTGCCCAATGCATTCGGGTCGCAGCGCTTCGGCCGGGAGGGGCGCAACCTGGAACAGTTCGAGGCCATGGACCGCCCGCCTGGGATCGTGCTCTCGGCCGCGCGTTCCGCGCTGTTCAACCGCGTGCTCGACGCGCGTGTTCGCGACGGTTCCTGGAACCGGTTGTTGGACGGCGAGTGGTGCATGCTCAATCACAGCAACAGCGGGTTTCTTGCCGATGCCGATGATCCTGCACTGCAACGGCGCACGGAGGAGGGCGATCTGCACCCGAGTGGACCGATGCCCGGCCGGGCGTCCGACGGTCCTGTCGGTGTCGCGCAGGCGCGCGAACAGGCCTGGTTGGCCGATGCCGCACCCTGGATCGACAAGCTCGCGGCGCTGGGCGTCGAGGCCTCCAGACGGCCGCTGCGCGTGATTCCGGAGCAGTTGCGCATCCTGCGGCATGAGGCAAATTCGGTCGTGCTTTCGTTTGCGCTGCCACCTGGCAGTTTCGCCACGACCGTGGTTTCAGAATGCATTGATTTCGACGGATATTTGCACCAGCGTAGTTCGAACTCGTAGACTCAGGCGATGAGCACAAAGGCGGCAGAAATCGCCCGCGAGACGACCGCAGCAACCAGCGTCCGGAACCGGCGTGGTGGTCGTAACACGCGTGAGGCGATTCTCGACACAGCGGAAGAGCTGCTGCAGCGGCGTGGTTACAACGCGTTCTCATATCACCACATCGCGGTTCAGCTCGGAATTCGCAACGCTGCCATCCACTATCACTTCCCCTCCAAGGAAGATCTCGGCATCGAACTGGTGTCGCGTTTCCGCATGCGCCTGGCCGAATGGATCGAGGTGCTGGAGGAACAGGAGTCCGATCCCTGGGCTCTGCTCGACGCCTACTTCGAGTTCTATCTGGACTACCTCGACGAAGGCGGTCGCAAGATCTGTTTCAGCGGCATGCTGGGCGCCGAGTTCCAGGCGATTCCCGACGGCATGCGTGAAGAGGCGCGGCAGTGCATGGAGCAGATTCTCCATTGGCTGGTCAGCGTGCTGGAGCGGGGTGAAGCGGCCGGCCGCATCCGCTATGAAGGGCCTCCGGAAGCCAAGGCGGTTCAACTCGGTGCCGCCTTGCAGGGCGGGTTGCAGATTGCCCGTGTCGCCGGTGCGGACCGGTTCCGTCAGTTGATCGAACAGCTCCGCCTGGAATTGCAGCCGAATCCGATCTGATCAACCGCTCGTTTCAGCGCGGCTTGCGCAGCAATACGATCGTGGCGCCTGACCCGCCTTCCTGCGGCTTGGCCGACGCGTAGCCGAGTACATCCTGACGCCGACGCAGCCAGCGCGCGACGGCCGGCTTGATCACCGGGCCGGCGGCGGATGATCCCAGCCCCTTGCCATGAATCACCTTGACGCAGCGGTAGCCGCGATCTGCGGATTCGGCGAGGAACCCGGCTAGCGCCAGACGCGCCTGTTCCCGGTTCAAACCGTGCAGGTCGATGCTGGACTGCAGGGTGAACGCGCCCCGTCGCAGTTTGCGAAAGTCACTCTCCGACAGACCATTCGCGCGATAGAGCAGGCCTTCACCGGATTCCTCGTGACTGTCGGGGTCAGCCTCCAGCGATTCGCGCAGCACGGCCTGCCGGTCGAGCTCGCTCTGGCGGGGCGTGTCATCGGGGGCGGTGCGGTGCGGGCGCTCACGATCCGTCCTGCCCAGCGGCTGCACGCCGCCGTAGGCCGACTCCAGCAGGGCCCGATCGTCGTCGTCGGAATCCGTTGTCCGTCCCATCTGCGATAAGATAACGACATTCGCCGTCGCTCTGCACGGCCCGAATCGATCACCATGCATATCCTCGTTTCCAATGACGACGGCTGTCAGGCCCCGGGCCTGATTTGCCTGGCCCGGCGATTACGCCAGTTCGCGAACGTGACCGTCGTCGCGCCGGACCGCAATCGCAGCGGCGCGAGCAACTCCCTGACCCTGATGCGGCCACTGCGCGTGCATCAGCATGCCGACGGCACGCGCTGCGTTGACGGCACCCCCACCGACTGCGTTCACCTTGCGCTGACCGGGCTGCTGGACGAGCCACCGGACATGGTGGTCTCCGGCATCAACGCCGGAGCGAACCTGGGGGATGACGTGCTGTATTCCGGAACGGTCGCGGCGGCGATGGAAGGCCGCTTCCTCGGTTTTCCGTCCATCGCCGTCTCCTGCACCGCGGTCGAGCCCAAGCACTACGAAGCCGCGGCCGAGGTGGTCGTGCGCCTGATCGACACGCTGCGCGAGGTGCCTTTCGCGGACAGCACGATTCTGAACGTCAATGTGCCAGACCGGCCGTTCGAGGCGCTGGAAGGGGTGGTCAACACGCGCCTGGGCAACCGGCACAAGGCGGAGCCGGTCATCCAGGATCGCGACCCCAAGGGCCGCGAGATCTTCTGGATTGGTCCCACGGGTCCCGAGCTGGATGCCGGCCCCGGCACCGATTTCGACGCGATCTCGCGCGGCTACGCGTCGGTGACGCCGATCCAGGTCGACCTGACCCGCCATGAGGCGATCGAACCGCTGGGGCGCTGGCTGCCCCGGCTACGCGACTGATCGATGGTCGGACTTCGGCATCCGCATGTGCGTGGCCTGGGCATGACCGCCCAGCGCAATCGCAAGCGTCTGGTGGACCGTCTGTACGAGGAGGGCATCCGCGATGACCGGGTGCTGAAGGCCATCGGCACCGTGCAGCGTCATCGTTTCGTCGACGAGGCGTTGGCGAACATGGCCTACCGCGACACCGCGCTGCCCATCGGTCATGGCCAGACGATTTCGCAGCCGCTGATCGTCGCCCGGATGACCGAGGCGCTGCTGGAGCCCGGGCCGTTCGACACGGTGCTCGAGGTCGGTACCGGCAGCGGGTATCAGGCCGCCGTACTCGCGGAGATCGTGGACCAGGTGCTCACCGTCGAGCGTATCCGGCCGCTTTATCAGCGCGCAGGCCGCCTGCTGCGGGAGCTGGGCTATCACAACGTGCGCCTGCGGCAGTCGGATGGTTCCTGGGGCTGGCCGCAGCTTGGGCCGTTCGAGCGCATCGTGGTCACCGCGGGAGGCGAGCAGATCCCTGATGCCTTGCGCGAACAGCTCGCGCCGGACGGCGTGCTGGTGATGCCGGTCGGGCCATCCGGTCGCCAGGAACTGATCCGCCTGACCCGTCACGGCCAGGACTGGGAACGGGAATCACTGGGGTTGGTGAGCTTCGTTCCGCTGGTCTCCGACAAGATCTGAATCCATCGTTTTCATGGGCCGCCGACGCGGTCCGTCCGGGAGTTCGTACAACCATGTTTCGTCGCCTGTATGACTGGACCATGCTCAAGGCGCGGCATCGTCACGCCCGCGGCTGGCTGTTCGGCTTCGCTGTCTCCGAAGCCGTGTTCTTCCCGATTCCGGTCGATGTGCTGCTGGCGCCGATGGTCATGGCGGTGCGCGAACACTGGTGGCGGTTGGCGCTGCTGACCACGCTGGGATCCGTCGTCGGCGCGCTGGTGGGCTACCCGCTCGGATACTTTCTGATCGAGTCGTTGACCCCGCTGTTGCACGATGTGGGTTACTGGGAGGCCTATCAGCATGCGCAGGACTGGTTCCGGCAATACGGCTTCTGGGCGCTGCTGATTGCGGGATTCACGCCGATTCCCTTTAAAGTGTTCACCATCGCGGCGGGTGCGGCGGCAATGCCGCTCCTGCCATTCATCGCGGCCTGCGCGGTCGGACGGGCGGGGCGGTTCGGGCTGGTGGCGGGTCTGGTCGCCGCCGCCGGGCCGATGTTCGAAGACAGGTTGTTGCGGTATATCGACGGGATTGGATGGGCGTGCCTGGCATTGATCGCAATCGGCTTGCTGTTCTGGCGCTTGGCCTGACCCTGCTGCTGGCCGGGTGCGCGTCGGCCGTCCGCTGGGAGAACACCGCCGACGGGCTGCAGGGACGCACCTACACCGTGCGTCAGGGCGACACGCTGTACTCCATCGCGTTCCGACATCAGCTGGACTACCGGACGCTGGCGCGGTGGAACGGAATCGGCAACAGCTATCTGATCAAGCCGGGACAGACGCTGAAGCTTTATCCGGGTGGTGGCGGTTCGCAGGAGACGACCCGGACCGCGTCACGGTCCTCCAGCCCGCCCCCGCGCAGCAGCGCGCCGGCTCGCACACCGCCGCCCGCAAGACCAGCCCCGCAGCGTCCCGCTTCGCCCCCTGCCAGACCGACGATGGCCAAGGGGCAGTGGATCTGGCCAGCGCGTGGCGACATCCTGCAATCCTATTCCGAGCGCTCCAAGGGCATCAATATCGGCGGACAGGTTGGGGACAGCATCCGGGCGTCCGCCGAGGGCACCGTGGTGTACGCCGGCAGCGCGCTGAAGGGCTATGGTCTGCTGGTGATCGTCAAGCACAGCGAGGCGGAACTGTCCGCCTACGGACACAACCGCAAACTGCTGGTCAAGGAGGGGCAGCGGGTGAAGCAGGGCGAGGTCCTGGCGGAGATGGGGCTGGGCCCGTCCCGGCAACCGCTGCTGCATTTCGAGATTCGCCACAACGGCCAGCCGGTCAATCCGCTGGGACTGCTGCCCAGCGGCTGAGACGGGGATCGGCGTCCGCAGGCGCGACTTCCGTGTTCATTTCGATACAATCCCCGGCCCCGCATCGCGACTCGCGATGTCCATCTGACTGCTAACAGACAAGACCCCGGCCGTGAAGGATCACTTCCAGCGCATCGAGCGCCTCCCCCCATACGTTTTCAATATCGTCGGACAGCTCAAGCAGGAAGCGCGAGCCCGGGGCGAGGACATCATCGATTTCGGCATGGGCAATCCCGATCGGCCCACGCCGCAGCACATCGTCGACAAGCTGACAGAGGCGGCCCAGCGTGGCGATACGCACCGGTATTCGGTCTCGCGCGGCATTCCGCGCCTGCGGCTGGCGATTTGCGACTGGTACCGGCGCCGCTTCGGCGTGGAGCTGGACCCCGAATCCGAGGCGATCGTGACGATCGGCTCCAAGGAGGGCCTGGCGCACCTCGCGCTTGCCTGCCTGGGGCCGGGTGACATCGTGTTGGTGCCGAATCCGGCGTACCCGATCCATCCCTACGGCGTGGTTATCGCCGGCGCCGACGTGCGCCATGTGCATCTTTCGAACGACACCGAGGAGTTCTTCAGCGAACTGGAAAAGGCGCTGCGGGAATCCTGGCCCGCGCCGAAGATGATGCTGCTGAACTTCCCGGCCAATCCGACGGCGATGTGCGTCGATCTGGCGTTCTTCGAGCGCGTGGTCGAGATCGCGCGGGAGTTCGACCTGTGGATCGTCCAGGATCTGGCCTACGCCGAGCTCTGCTACGACGGTTACGAGGCCCCGTCGATCCTGCAGGTGCCCGGCGCCAAGGACGTAGCTGTGGAGTCCTACTCGCTGTCCAAGACCTACAACATGCCCGGCTGGCGTGTCGGTTTCATGTGCGGCAATCCGCAACTGATCGCCGCGCTGGGCCGGATGAAATCCTACCTGGACTACGGCATGTTCACGCCGATTCAGGTCGCGGCCATCGCCGCGCTCAACGGTCCGCAGGACTGCGTCCAGGACATCCGCGAGACCTATCGGTCGCGGCGGGACGTGCTCTGTGACGGCATGGCCAGCGCCGGCTGGGAGGTGGATCGGCCGAAGGCGACGATGTTTGTCTGGGGACGCATCCCCGAGGCCTATCGGCATCTGGGCTCGCTGGAGTTCTCCAAGCTGCTGCTCACCGAGGCCAAGGTCGCGGTGTCACCGGGCATCGGTTTCGGGCATCACGGCGACGAGTACGTGCGCTTCGGCCTGATCGAGAACGAACACCGGACCCGACAGGCCGTCCGTGGCATCCGCAAGCTGCTCCGCGAAGGAACAGGATCGAACTGATGAATGAACTGAAGCTGGGCCTGCTCGGCCTGGGCACGGTCGGTGGCGGCGTGTTGACGCTGCTGGAGCGCAACGGCGAGGCGATTGCCAGTCGCGCCGGCACGACCATCCGCGTGGTCGCCGCCGCGGTGCGTGACGCCGGCAAGGCCCGCCCGGGTGCCGACACCGTGCGCCTGAGCACCCGCATCGAGACCGTGATCGACGACCCGGACGTCGATGTGGTGGTCGAGTTGATGGGCGGCACCGATGCCGCCAGGGACGCCGTCGAACGCGCGATCCGAGCGGGCAAGCCCGTGGTCACCGCGAACAAGGCGCTGATAGCGCTGCACGGCCGGGAGTTGTTCGCACTGGCGAAGGAACACGGAACAACGGTTTCCTACGAGGCGGCGGTCGCCGGCGGCATTCCGTTGATCAAGGCCTTGCGCGAGGGGCTCACCGCCAACCGCATCCACAGCATCGCCGGCATCATCAACGGCACCTGCAATTACATTCTGACCGAGATGTCGCAGACCGGCGCGGCCTTTGACGCCGTGCTGGCCGAGGCCCAGCGTCTGGGCTACGCCGAGGCCGATCCGACCTTTGATGTCGGCGGCATCGACGCGGCGCACAAGCTCACAATCCTGGCATCCATCGCCTTCGGCATCCCGCTGTCCTTCGATCAGGTCAAGACCGACGGCATCGAGTCGGTGACGGCGGAGGATCTCGCCTACGCCAGGGAACTGGGTTACCGGATCAAGCCGCTGGCGATCGCGCGTCGGCAGGAGAAGGGCGTGGAACTGCGTGTCCACCCGACGCTGGTCCCCGAAAGGGACCTGCTGGCCAACGTCAATGGCGTGCTCAATGCGGTCGTGGTGCGCGCCGATGCCGCCTCTCCAACCGGTTACTTCGGTCCGGGTGCCGGCGCCGAGGCCACCGCCTCCGCGGTGCTGGCCGATGTGGTCGATCTGGCGCGCCGTGGCACCGACGCGCAGATGCCCGCGCTGGGACAGTCGGCCGATCTGGTCGACTCGCCGAGGCCGCTGCCGATCGAGGAAGCCGTCTCCGCCCATTACCTGCGCCTGCGCGTAGCAGACACGCCAGGGGTGCTGAACGCGATCTCCGGCGCGCTGGCTGAACACGGCATCAGCATCGAGGCGATCGTGCAGAAGGAACTGCCGCCGCCGGTGAGCACGACCACCGTGATCATCCTGACGCAGCCGGTGCCCGAGCGCGTGGCCGCCGCGGCCTGCGCGCAGATCGAGGCGCTGCCGGCGGTCTCCGATTCCGTCCACCGCATTCGCGTGGAGCATTTTGATGAGTAAGACCCTTCCTCTGGGATTGATCAACCGATACCGCGACCGGCTCCCAGTCGGGCCGGATACGCCCGCGGTTACGCTGGGCGAGGGCAGCACGCCGTTGATTCCGCTCCGGCGTCTGGGCCAGCCCTGCCAGGTCTACGTGAAGTTCGAGGGGCTGAACCCCACGGGCAGCTTCAAGGATCGCGGCATGACCATGGCGGTGACGCGCGCCGCTGAACTGGGCGCGAAAGCGGTCATCTGCGCTTCCACCGGCAACACCTCCGCCGCGGCGGCGGCGTATGCGGCCCAGGCCGGCATGCAGGCCTTCGTGCTGATTCCCGAAGGCAAGATCGCCCGCGGCAAGCTTGCGCAGGCCGTCATGCACGGGGCCAAGATCCTGCAGATTCGCGGGAACTTTGACGACGGCATGTCGCTGGTGAAGTCCGTCGCCGAGCAGATGCCCATCACGCTGGTGAACTCGGTGAACCCCTATCGCCTGCAGGGCCAGAAGACCGCCGCGTTCGAGATCATCGAATCACTGGGACGTGCACCGGACGTGCACTGTCTGCCGGTCGGCAACGCGGGGAACATCACCGCGCACTGGATTGGTTATTCGGAAGCCGCCGAGCGACCGACCGAGGCGACGAGTTTCCGCGACGAGCGCATCTCCGATTCGTTGCCGCCGATGAGCGAGAGCTGTCCGACCATGGTCGGCTATCAGGCCAGCGGATCGGCGCCGTTCATGCGGGGTGGGCCGGTGACGCATCCGGACACCGTCGCAACGGCGATCCGGATCGGCAATCCGCAAAGCTGGGATGCCGCGCATGTGGTTCAGCGCGAGTCGGGTGGCTGGTTCGACGAGCTGACCGACGAGCAGATCCTGGCGACACAGGCCCGACTGGCCCGCGAGGAAGGCGTGTTCTGCGAGCCGGCCTCGGCCGCGTCGCTGGCGGGCGCGTTGCGTGACATCGAATCCGGACGGATCGCGGCGGGCAGCACCGTGGTCTGCACGCTGACCGGACATGGCCTGAAGGATCCCGACATCGCCGCCGAGCATGTCGCCGGCGCCAGCCAGACCATCGACGCCACGCTTGCCGCCGTGGAACAGGCGCTGGGCGCGTCACTGGACGCTTGAGCGAATCAATCTGGCGGGCTCGCCCCGCCGTCAGCGACGCGCACCTGCCACGCAACCTGCATCCGGTCGTGCGGCGGGTTTACGCCGCGCGCGGCATGCACCGGGCCGAGGAGGCCGATCTCCAGCTGAAGCACCTGCTGCGCCCGGAGAGCCTGCTCGGGCTGGAGGCCGCGGCCGGGGAGGTTGCCGATGCCATCGAGCGCGGTGAGCGCATTGCCATCGCCGGTGACTTCGACGCCGACGGCGCCACCGCCAGCGCGCTTTGCGTTCGCGGCCTGCGGGCGCTGGGCGCGGCCGACGTGCGCAGCTTCGTGCCGGACCGGTTCCGCTACGGCTACGGCCTGTCTGCCGAGCTCGTGGGCGACATGGCGCCGTTCGCCCCGCGGTTGCTGATCACCGTCGACAACGGGATCTCCAGCCACGCGGGGGTCGAGGCAGCCCGGGCCGGTGGCACACGCGTGGTCATCACCGATCATCATCTGGCACCCGCAACCTTGCCGGCGGCCGATGCCATCGTGAATCCCAACCAGCCCGGCTGCGGTTTTCCCAGCAAGTCCCTGTGCGGTGTCGGGGTGGCGTTCTACCTGCTGACGGCGGTTCGGCGAGTTCTGCAGGCAAGAGGGCTCGGAGATGCCCCCAATCTGGCGACCTTTCTCGATCTGGTGGCGCTGGGCACCGTTGCTGACGTCGTGCCGCTGGACTACAACAATCGGATTCTGATCGAGCAGGGGCTGCGGCGCATTCGGGCCGGCCGCGCTGCGCCGGGGATACTGGCGCTGCTGGATCTGGCCGGTCGCGACTTCACGCGTGCGACCGCGCAGGATCTGGCATTCGCCGTGGGACCGCGCCTCAACGCCGCCGGCCGCCTGGACGACATGGGCATCGGCATTCGCTGTCTGCTGGCCGACGATCCGCACGAGGCGCGTTCGCTCGCGGCGACGCTGGATGCGCTGAATCGTGAACGCCGTCAGATTCAGGACGGCATGCATGCCGACGCGATGGCCGAACTGGACGCGCTGTCCGGCGTCGAGGACCAGGTGGGCCTTGTGGTGATGCAGGACGACTGGCACGAAGGAGTCGTCGGGCTGGTGGCCTCCAAGCTCAAGGAGGCGCGCCACCGGCCGGTCGTGGCCTTCGCGCCGGCGGCTGCCGAAGACGGGACGCTCAAGGGTTCGGCGCGGTCGATTCCGGGTTTTCACATGCGTGACGCGCTCGCCGAGATCGACAGCGCGCATCCGGGATTGATCGGCAAATTTGGCGGTCACGCCATGGCGGCCGGGCTGAGCCTGCCGCTGGAGCGGCTGGAGGCATTTCGTGGTGCCTTCGATACGGTGGCGCGACGCCATCTCACCAGCGAGCAACTGGAGGATGTGCGTCTTACCGACGGCTCGCTGGAGCCGAGCGAACTGGACCTGGAAACTGCAACGGCGCTGGAGGCCGCCGGACCCTGGGGGCAGGGCTTCGAGGCGCCGCTGTTCGAGGGGGCGTTCCGTATCGTCGAGCAGCGTGTCGTCGGTGAGCGGCACGTCAAGGCCAGGCTGGAAGCTGCGCCTGGCATCGAGATCGGGGCGATCGCCTTCAATCAGGACATCATGGACGCGGAGCGGGTTCGTGCGCTCTACCGGCTGGAGGCCAACGAGTTTCGTGGCTACGTGAACGCCCAGCTAGTGGTCGAGGAATGGCGCGCCGACTGACGAGGCCGGCCACGCGGCGTCACGCTGATGTCGCGGTGCTCAGGAGCCGTTGGCGAGTTGCCGAGCCTGCTCGAACTGGAACTGCAACGGGATGGGACGGCCGACCACGAATCCCTGGATGTAGTCGACGCCGAGCTCCATCAATGGTTCTTGCGCGGCCGGATTGTCGACCTTGCCGGCGATGACCTTTGCCTTGAGCTCGCGCAGCACGCGGATGACGGCCTCCAGCGCCACCCGGTCGACACGCTCTCCGGCGGCACGGTGGGACAGCGTCTGGTCCAGTTTGACGAAATCGAAGCGCAGCGCCTTCAGCAGTTCCGCGCCATCCATGCCGGAGCGGAAGTTGTCCAGAACGAAGCGGCAGCCGATGGGGCGCAATGCCGACAGCAGTTCGTGGGTTTCCACTCGGTGGCGAATGGCCGCCGACTCGTCGATCTCGAAGCAGACGCGACTGGCCGGCAGCACCGACGCGTCGAACTCCTGCAGCACGAAATCCAGGAACTTGGGGTCACGCAACGATGACGTCGACAGATTCAGCGCGTAGAACTGATCGTCGCCGGACACGCCGTTCTCGGCGACATATTCGAGCAGATGGTGGAGCACATAGCGATCGACATCGGATGCGAGCCCCGCGCGCGCTGCGGCAGGCATGAACGCAGAGGGGGCGGCCCAGAACCCTTCCTCGTCCTCCAATGAGACATGCACCTCGATTCCAGCGGGCAGGCCGTGCGCCAGCGGGGAAATCGTCTGCGCCATCAGGTGGAACAGGCGCTGCTCCAGCCCCGTGCGCAGGCGTTCGACCCACAGGGCGTCGGAGCCGCTGTTGCTGGCGGTTCGCTCCTCGACCCGGTACCGACGGATGACGTTGCCGCCCACCGCCTTGGCGGATTGCACCGCGCTTTCGGCGCGGCGCAGCAGTTCCATCGATGTCCCTGCGCCGGGGTCGACCTTCACCAGGCCGATGCTGAATTCCACGGTGATGATCTGGCCTTCCCAGCGGAACGGCGAACGCTGGACCGCGCGTTGCAGCGCTTCCGCCTCGGCTTCGGCGGTGTCCAGCGTCGCTTCGCGGAGCAGTACGATGACCTTGTCGCCGCCCAGCCGGTAGACGCGTCCGGCGCGGCCGATCTCGTCGGTGAACACGTGCGCCAGGTGACGCAGCAACTCGGAGCCCGCGTTCTCGCCGTGGGCCGCGTTGATTCTGCGCATCTGGTCGATGTCGATCAGGATCACCGCGTGTCGTCCGCCGTCCGCCGCCTGCTGCTCGATCAGCCCGGAGATGTCGTCGTCGAACGCGGACCGCGAGAACAGGCCGGTGAGGGCGTCGCGGGACAGGTCATTGGCGGGCTTGATGTCCTCGCTGCTCGATTGCGTGCTCTCGTGCAGCGCCACGACGGACCCGATGATCTCGCTGCCCCGGCCCCGGACCGGGGCGACGGTCAGCGCGATATGTCGGCGGCTGTTCGCGGCATCACGCAAGACCATGTCCGCCAGACGCAGGCGCTGGCCGCCAACCAGCACGCGCTCGACGATGTCTTCCTCGTAGGGGGCGCCACTGGCATGTGACAGCTGCAGAATGCGTGAAACCTGCCAGCCTCTGACTTCCTGGTTCGAGCGTCCGATCAGCGTTTCGGCAACCGGGTTCATGTAGTCGACCTCACCCTGGCGGTTGGTCGTGATCACGCCGTCGGCGATGCACTTGAGCGTCATCTCCGCGCGTTCGCGCGTCGCGGTCAGATTTTCGACCGCATTCTTGCGCTCACCGACCTCGAGCACGAGCTGGGTGTTGACCGCCTGCGCCTGTTGCGCGATCTCGGCCAGCAGCCGGGCGCGCTGATTCAGCCACGAGGCGAGTTCACCCACTTCGTTGCGTGCGGATTCGTCCAGGGTGACGCTCAGCGCGTCGTCCACGCGGTCGGATTTCTGCAGCGCCTGGATCATGCGTCGCATCGGGTTCAGGATGCGCAGCCGGATCAGGCCGATCAGCAGGATGATGGCGATCACCACCAGTCCCACCGTAACCACCATGGTCTCTGTAACGATGTAGTTCGCGCCGCTCAACTCGTCGCTGGCGCTTTCCGCGACGATCAGCCGCCAGCCCGTCGCGCCGACGGTGTTGAACCGGGCAAAACTGTCGCTCCCTAGCACGGAATCGGAGGACAGGGCGATACGGGTCCACTCGCCGGGAGCACGATCGCGTGTCCACTGCACCGCGAGCAGGGATTCGGCCTCAACGCGACCGAGATCCCGCGTGCCATCCCGGAATGCCGAGATCGTTTCGGCCTGGTAGCGGTCGAGATCGATGGAGTCTCTGACGCGACGTTCCTCGGCGCGGTGTATCGCCAGGGCCAGCGGGCCGAAACTGGCGTCGTGCTGCCCCAGTTCCGCGAGGTTGTCGGCGTTGCGCGCGAGCTCCGAGAGCTGATCGGTCACCGCCAGCACCCGACCGCTCGCGTCGGTTAGCAGGGCGTATGTGCGTCCCTCGAGCAGCGATTGCTCCAGCGTTGCTTGCAGGCTCGCCAAAGAGTAGTCGACCGTCACCGCGCCGGCGAAGCTGCCATCCTGGCGCAGCGGCACCGTGCAGGTGACCACATCCTGTTTGAGCAGCAGATCGGAACGCCTGCCCGTCCACGCGCAGCGGCCGGCTGGCGCGTATTGCGCAAGCGTGTACCAGAGTTCGCGGTGGTAAGGGATGCGCTCGGGGTCGTTGAAGTCCTCACGGCGCGTGACGCCGGTTGGCGTCATCTGCCAGTGGAAGGCGGCCCGCTCACGACGGCTGTAGTAACTGTTGGGGGCGGGCCACAGGCCCAGTCCCACGATGACTCCGCCACTGCTGCGGGCGGCGGATTCGAGCAGGCCGGTCCCCAGCCTGGTAATGACGGTGTCATCGCGAATCGAGCGCTCGAACGCGACGACGAGGGGCTGCGCGACAAAGTGCGCATCCTGAAGATGGCGGGACAACGCCGATTCCGTCGCCGTGGCGCGGGCAACAGCGGACTCCTCCGCCTCGGCAACCAGTTCCGAACGGACAAGCTGATCACTGAGCCAGATCGCTGAAAGCACCAGGACGACCAGCAGGACCAAGGCCACCGCGATCAACTGGAACTGCAAGCTGCTCCACCAAGGGTGGCGCGGTCGGGCCCGGATCGAGTCGTTTGTCACATTCGCCAACGAAACCCCGCAATTTCGGCAAACTGGCAGAATCACCGAGTGTAGGTGGCTAACGCCCAGAATCCAACAAACTTGAGGCTGGAGCAGGACTGGACTGTGGGCTAGCGCAGGATTTCGGCGGCGATTTCGGTCGCGCTGACCAGTTGCCGGATGTCCTCCAGCGAGTTGTAGCAGGCCATCGAGGCTCTGACGGTGCCGGGAATGCCGAACCGCGCCATGGTGGGCATCGCGCAGTGGTGGCCGGTGCGAACGGCGACGCCGGACTGATCGATCAGCGTCGCCAGGTCTTGCGGGTGAACGCCGTCGATCACGAACGACACGATCGGTGCCTTGTCCGCTGCCGTGCCGATCAGGCGCAGGTTTTCGATGTCGCTCAGGCCGTCGACGGCCGCCCCCAGGAGGGTTCGTTCGTGTGCCAGCAGGGCGTCGTGATCCAGTTCGGCGAACCAGTCCAGCGCCGCGGCCAGGCCGATGGCTCCGGCGATGTTCGGCGTACCGGCCTCGAACTTGTAGGGGACCTCGTTCCAGGTGCTGCCTTCCAGCGTCACCGTCTCGATCATCTCGCCGCCGCCATGCCAGGGCGGGAGTCGATCCAGCCACTCCAGGCGGCCGATCAGCGCACCGATGCCCGTCGGGCCGTAAGCCTTGTGGCCGGACATCGCGACGAAATCGGCGTCCCAGGCCTGCACGTCCATTCGCTGGTGGACCGTGGCCTGTGCCGCGTCGACCAGCAACACAGCACCCGCCGCGTGCGCGGCGTCGGCGATCCTGCGCACCGGGTGCATGGTGCCCAGGGCATTGGAGCAGGCCGCCACCGACACGATCTTCACGCCCTCGAGCAGGGCGTCGAGATTGCTGAGGTCCAGGGTTCCGTCATCCAGCAGCGGAATCCAGCGCAGCGTCGCACCGGAGCGCTCGCAGGCCAGCTGCCAGGGGACGATGTTCGAATGATGTTCCAGTTCGCTGATCAGCACGGCGTCACCGGGCCCGAGTTCGGACTGGGTAAAGCACTGCGCGACGAGATTGATTGCCTCGGTCGTGCCCCGCGTCCAGACCACCTCGGCTCGGTCACGGGCGTTGACGAAAGCGGCCAGGCGGTCACGGGCGGCCTCGTACTGCTCCGTGGCGCGTTCGGCCAGCGTGTGCAGGCCGCGATGCACGTTGGCGTTGTCCTGCCGGTAGTACCGGTTCAGCGCGTCAAGCACCACGGTCGGCTTTTGCGTCGTCGCGGCGTTGTCGAGGTAGGCGAGGCGTCGCCCACGCACCTGCTGATCGAGGATCGGGAACTCGCGCCGGACGGCGTCGACGTTGAAGTCGGCCGCGGCGGTGACGGTGGCCAGGGTCATGCGAAGTCCTCCATCGCGTCGGCGCCGGGCAGGCGATCGACCAGGTGGCGTCTGACCGTGGGCCGGAACGCCGCCGGGACGCGTTGCAGCGCCGGTCGGACGAAGCTCTGCGTCAACAGCGCCCGGGCCTCGTCGCGCGACAGGCCACGGGTGCGCAGGTAGAACTCGGCATCGTCGTCCAGTTGTCCGACCGTCGATCCGTGGGCGCAGGCGACATCGTCGGCGTAGATCTCCAGTTCGGGCTTGACGTTGGCCTCGGCGCCCGGCGTCAGCAGCAGGCTGGCCAGCTGTTGATCCGAATCCGTGCCGTCGGCGCCTCTGGCGACGTGAACAAGTGCATCGAGCACCACGCGACCGCGATCCTGTGCCAGCGCCCGCCCGACCGTGCGGCTGCTGCAGTTCGGTGCCTGATGATCGATGCGAATCTGGTGGTCGACGTGCGACTTGCCTACGGCGTAGAGCAGGGAGCCGACCGAAGTCGATGCACGCTCGCCGACCAGGTTGATGTCCAGGTCCAGGCGGCCGGGGCGGGCACCAAGCTCCAGCAGGTTGATTGTCAGCTCGGCATCGGCGGCAACCTCGGCCGTGATGCGGTCGATGGCCTTGTGGGTGTCCGCGGTGTCCTGCAGTCGCGTGAAGTTCAGGGTGGAACCCGCGCCCAGGATCAGCTCCCAACCCTGCGTGGACAGCGCCATCGCCTCGTGCGACAGGGTCTGGTCGAGCAGCGTGGCCGAGGCCGACGCACCCAGTTCGACATGGTGTCGCACGTGATGCATGCCGCCGCGTGCGCCGGCGCTGGTCAGGTTCACCACCTCCAGCGGGCGGGGCAATGCGACGCCATCGGCCACGCGCAGGTAAAGCCCGTGGCGGGCCAGCGCGACATTGAGGCCGGACATCGCATCCACCGCCGGGCGTGCGGGCGCAACGACGCGTTCCGGGTCCAGCTCGACGCCTTCAGGCAGCGCGCCCAGGCTGGAGCGGGCCGCGTCGAAGATGCCGTTGATGTAGACGACGCGATCGGTGTCGGGCAGCAGCGCGACATCGGGGACGGCGTCCTCGCTGATGATCGCCGCGGTCCAGGGCGTCTCCCCCAGGTCGGAGAGGTCGGTGTACTTCCAGGCTTCCTGGCGTTTGGTGGGGAAGCCGTCATGCTGCAGCTTGGCCAGCGCCTGCGCGCGCCAGTCGCGCTCGCGGCTGGGCCACGCCCCCGATTCGAAGACGTTCTCCAGCGTATCCATGGCGACGGAGTTGGAGTTCATGCCGCCTCGCCGGTGACCCAGCCGTAGCCGCGCGCTTCCAGTTCGCGCGCGAGTTCCTCGTCCCCGGATCGCACGATGCGGCCGCCCGCCAGCACATGCACATGGTCCGGCTTCACGTAGTCGAGCAGACGCTGGTAGTGAGTGATCAGGACGAACGAGCGCTCGGCCGAGCGCAGGGCATTGATGCCCTGGCTGACCAGCTTCAGTGCATCGATATCCAGGCCCGAGTCGGTTTCATCGAGGATCGCCAGCGCTGGTTTGAGCAGCAGCATCTGAACGATCTCGTTGCGCTTCTTCTCACCGCCGGAGAACCCTTCGTTGACGCCACGGTGGATCATGTCCGTCGGAAGCTCCATCGCCTCCATCGCCTTGCGGATGTCGGAGAGAAAGCCCATTGCGTCGATTTCCGGTTCACCCCGGGCCGCGCGCCACGCGTTGACCGCCGCCTTCATGAAGTAGGCGTTGGAAACACCCGGAATTTCGACCGGATACTGGAAGCCCAGAAACAGCCCGGCGACCGCGCGCTCCTCGGGTTCCATGTCCAGCAGGTCCTGGCCGTTGAACGTGACGGACCCGTCGGTGATGGTGTAGCCGGGACGACCGGACAGCACGCCGCCCAGCGTGGACTTGCCGGAGCCATTCGGGCCCATGACCGCGTGCACCTCTCCGGCGCCAATGGTCAGGTCGATGCCGTTGAGAATGGCCTTGTCGTCGACGCTGGCGTGCAGATTCTTGATTTCGAGCATGGTTGTCATGACTTGATCTTGGAAATGGGGACTACCCGACGGCGCCTTCGAGCGACACGGCGAGCAACTTGCCGGCTTCGACGGCGAATTCCATCGGCAGTTCGCGGAACACGTCCTTGCAGAAACCGTTGACGATCATCGACACGGCATCCTCCTCGGACATGCCGCGGGATCGGCAGTAGAACAGCTGATCCTCGCCGATCCGGGACGTCGTGGCCTCGTGTTCGAGAATGGCCGACGGGTGCCGCACCTCGGAGTAGGGGAAGGTATGCGCGCCGCATTTCGGGCCGATCAGCAGCGAATCGCACTGGGTGTGGTTGCGCGCGCCCTCGGCCTTGGGGCTGACCCTGACCAGGCCGCGGTATGACTGGTCCGACTGGCCGGCCGCGATGCCCTTGGAGACGATGGTCGAGCGCGTGTTCCTGCCCAGATGGATCATCTTGGTGCCGGTATCGGCCTGCTGGTGGTTGTTGGTCACCGCTACCGAGTAGAACTCGCCAATCGAGTTGTCCCCGCGCAGCACGCAGGAGGGGTATTTCCAGGTGATGGCGGAACCGGTCTCGACCTGCGTCCAGGCGATGTGCGAGTTGCGGCCGCGGCAGTCACCGCGCTTGGTGACGAAATTGTAGATGCCGCCCCGTCCGTCCTCGTCGCCCGGGTACCAGTTCTGCACGGTCGAGTACTTGATCTTGGCGTTGTCCAGCGCGATCAGTTCGACGACCGCCGCGTGGAGCTGGTTCTCGTCCCGTTGCGGCGCCGTGCAGCCTTCCAGATAGGACACCTCGCTGCCTTCGTCGGCGATGATCAGCGTACGTTCGAACTGGCCGGTGTTCATCTCGTTGATGCGGAAGTAGGTCGACAGCTCCATCGGGCACTTCACGCCCTTGGGGATGTAGACGAAGCTGCCATCGGTGAACACGGCGGAGTTGAGCCCGGCGAAGAAGTTGTCGCGCGCGGGCACGACCGTGCCCAGATACTTGCGGACCAGTTCGGGGTGCGTCTGAACCGCCTCCGAGATGGAGCAGAAGACCACGCCGGCGTCAGCGAGCTTTTCGCGGAACGTCGTGTGCACGGACACGCTGTCGAACACGTAGTCCATGGCCACGCCCGCCAGGCGCTTCTGTTCTTCCAGCGGGATACCGAGCTTTTCGTAGGTTTCCAGCAGCTTCGGATCGACCTCGTCCAGCGACTTGGGCATGTCCGCCATCGACTTTGGCGCGGAGTAGTAGGAGATCGCCTTGTAGTCGATGTCCGGAATCTGAAGATGGGCCCACTGCGGCTCGTGCCGGTCCTGCCAGACCTTGTAGGCGTTCAGGCGCCATTCCAGCAGCCATTCCGGTTCATTCTTCTTGGCCGAGATGAAGCGGATGATCTCCTCGTCCAGTCCGGGCGGTAGCGTGTCCGACTCCAGATCGGTGACGAAGCCCGCCTCGTACTTGCGGGTCTTGATCCAGTCGCGAAGTTCTTCTGTGCTGGTAGCCATATCAAGCTTGCGTCATGCGTTGAATCGAATCCGCCGGGATACTGACGGCGTGGGGCGGGGCGAAGCGGCGGGCCAGGGCGGCGATGCGGCCGGAGCCGGGCACCGCGAGATCGGCCAGCGAGACCTGATCCAGCGCCATGCGCACCGCGCGGTTGATCAGATGCCAGTTGCTGCGTGCGCCGCAGGATTGCTCGATCTCGCAGCGATGGTCGTGAATCGAGCATTCAGTCAGTGCAATCGGGCCTTCCAGGGCCTCGATGATCTGCGTGACCGAGATGTCCGTTGCCGGCCGCGCCAGCGCGTAGCCGCCGTGCGCGCCGCGCTCGGATTGAACCAGCCCGGCACGCGCCAGGTCCTTGAGCACCTTGCGCGCGGCATCCAGCGGAAGGCTGGCCGACGAGGCGAGATCCGTCGCGCTGCGACGCGTCTTGCTCTGCGCCAGCGTGGTCATGATGACCGTGCCGTAGTCAGTAAGTTTGGCGAGTCGGAGCATTGACTGCGAACCTCGGCGTATCGCTGGTGCGAAATGAAAGAGGACTTAATCGGTCCTAATTATAGCGGGCGGTGTTGCCGTCCTCAACCGAGCAATCGGAACGGCGTTCTATACTGAAACGCATGAATCATCCCGACACATTCACCACCATCGCCTTCGACGTGCCGGCGCCGTACACCGAGGTGCGCACCGTGGCGGACAGCGACATCGACCGTCTGGGCCACACGAACAACGTGGTCTATCTCGGCTGGCTGGAATCGGTCGCCTGGGCGCACTCGGTACACCTCGGGCTCGACTGGGATCTGTATCAGCGGATCAATGCCTGTTTTGTCGCGCGTCGCCACACGCTGGATTACCTGCGCCCGACCTTTGTCGGCGACGAACTGCACGTCGCGACGTGGATTACCGACAACCCGGGTCGGGTGACCATGGATCGCGCCTACCAGATCGTCGGTGCGGCGGACGGCGTGACCGTGTTGCGAGGCACGACCCAGTGGGCCTGCGTGGACCTCACCACCGGACGACCGCGGCGCATGCCGCCGGAATTCGCCGAGGGCTTCGTGGCGGTCAGTCCGACGTAGCGCGACATTCGCCCACGCGGACGAGAAATCGTTCGAACAGCAGCTCGATCAGCGGCAGCGACTCGATCAGCCGGTGTTCGTCTTCCAGCATGTGCAACTCGGCCTGATGAGTCTGCGCGAAGCGGATCGCGGAGGCTGGTGGAATCACCGTGTCCTGCCAGCCGTGGATGACCGTGGAGATGGCGGGAATGTCGCGCGGCTCCTCGTCAAAGCCGGGGTAGTAGAGCGCGGGCGCGAGCAGGAACAGTCCCTCCGGTCGCAGCGCGGAGCAGCTCTGGGCGCTGACATAGCCACCCATCGACGAGCCGGCCAGCACCAGACAGGCGGACTGAGGCGCGAGCACCTGCAACTGCCGGACGCGCGCATGCGGGTCCATCGTGTGGCTGTAGTCCGGGCTGTCGACGGCAAACCCTAGGCGTGCCGCGACCGCGGCGAGCGCCTGAATTTTCGTGCCCCACGGCCCACTTTCCATCCCGTGGGCGAAGACGACAAGGCGCTGTGCGGGGTCCGGCGTGACACTCATGGCTCGAATCTTTTGCGCTGATGCAGTCTAATCAATCTGTCATGGCGCGAACCAAGCCACAACGCAATCCCGAACGGCTGGACATCCGGATGAGCTTCACCGTGCGCTACGGGGAGCAGCCGGAGGACGAGCTGGTGGTGATGCGCGAGCGCGAGATGAAACTGATCGGCAGCGTGTTTCGCTACCGTGACAAGATCATGCAGACGCTGGCGACCACGCTGGTCCGTGTCGCGTTGCTGCAACCCAAGATCGCGCGTCGAGTCGTCGGCGCCACCCGCACGGTTCGTCGGACTCCGCCCAAAAAACGCTGATGCGCTACCTGTTCTATCTCAACTGCGCCGTCATGGCGTTGGGCGCCGTGCTGGCGACGGTATTGGCCGTCGTTTGTCTGATCTACGTGCTCTACCTGGATCGGGAGCCTCAGCTTGCCGACGAACTGGGCTTTCTGGTGATGACCACGCTGATCTTCACGGTGACCACGGCCGGGGGTGTGATCGCCGTGATCGGGCAGCACAGGAAGCGCGCCTGGCATTGGGCTGGCCTGGTGCTCTGGCTTGGCTCGCTGGGCTTGGCGATTCAATTGTTCTCACCGGGCTGAGCGGGCCGTGGACCAGGTGCTGATTCATCGCGCGCGCCAGTGGCGAGCCCTTCCCGCCGTGGCCGCGGCGCTGGCCTGGCTGTGGCTGGCCAGTCATGCGTCGCTCTGGGGCGCGGTGCTGCTGGTGCCGGTCGGTCTGGCGCTGGTGGCCGCGTCGATCATGGCCTGGCTGCATCCCGGTGATCCCAAGCCACATCAGATGATGGCGGCGCTCGCCATCGTCGGGGTGGCGGCGCTGCTGATCGCCGGGTACGCGGTCGGTTGGGGTGGCTGGCTGATGCTGGCGCTGGCGGTCGCGATGTTCGTGACCTCCGGCTGGCTGGCGATTGTCGAGCAGCCGGACGAGGCGGGCATTCCGCGGCCGGCGGGGACTGCGCAACTGGCGGCGAAAGTGGCGCTGGATAACGCCTTGCTCGGTTATTTCGTCTCTACGGCCGAGATCCCGGGGCCGCATAACGCCTCCCGCATCGCGCGGGAGATGCGAGAGGCCGACGCGCTGATGAGCGCCCGGGGCTGGGTGACGAACCCGGCACAGTTTCACGTCGCGCCAGCCTGTCCTGACGACGTGTCGCCGCGTCAACGCGAGGTGTTCGGACAGGCATTCACCCATTTGCGCTGGACCAGCGCCTTCGAGCCGCATCCGGAGCTCCCGGGCGCCGCGCGCTATCTGGGGCATGCGTCCACGCGCCACATGGACGCGTGGATGTTGCGCCATGATGATCCGGGACGGCCCTGGCTGATCGCGATACATGGCTACCGGATGGGTGTGCCGGCCATCGACCTGTCGCTGTTTTCGCCCGAGTGGCTGCATCACGGTCTGGGGCTCAATGTGCTGATGCCGGTGCTGCCGTTGCATGGCCCGCGCCGTATCGGCCTCCGGAGCGGTGACGGCTACCTGGGCGGCGAATTTCTCGATCTGGTGCACGCGCAGACCCAGGCGCTGTTCGATCTGCGTGCCAGCGTCCGCTGGCTGCAGCAGGCGCAGGGCGCCGAGCAGATCGCGGTGCTGGGTTACAGCCTCGGTGGTTACAACGCCTCGCTGCTGGCCACTTTCGAGGCTGAACTGGACTGCGTGATCGCCGGCATTCCGCTGGCCGACGCGGTGGACGTGCTGTGGCGACATTTTCCTGTGCTGCCACGTCGCTCGATGGAATCGCTGGGCGTCACCGATGCGATGCTGCGCCGGGTCATGCACCCGCTGTCGCCGCTGGCACGGGCGGTGATGATCCGGCCCGATCGTTGCGCGGTGTTCGGCGCGCTGGCCGACCAGCTCGTGCCACCGGCGCAGGTCGCCCGACTCGCCCGGCACTGGGGGCTGGAGGCGCCGGTCTGGTACAACGGATCACACCTCAGTGTCCGCCGTGAGCCCGTGGCCCGTTACGTGGTTGAACGCGCTTTGCTGAATGCGGGCATGATCGACCGTGAAAACGCCGCGCCCAGGCCCTTGATCAGATAGACTTTCTCTCAAATTCGTCGGAACCCGACATGAGCCAAATCGTCATCTCCGGGACGGGGCTGTTCACGCCGCCCGAGTCGATCAGCAACGAAGAACTGGTTGAGTGCTTCAACGCCTGGGCCACTCGCTACAACGCCGACCACGCCGAGGACATCGAGGCAGGCCGGCTGGAACCCAAGCCGATGTCCGATGCCGAGTTCATTCTCAAGGCATCCGGCATTCGCAGCCGGCATGTGCTGGACAAGCACGGCATTCTCGATCCGGAGATCATGCATCCGCAGCTGCCCATGCGGGGCAACGACGAGCCGTCGCAGATGTGCGAGATGGCGATCGCCGCCGCGACGCAGGCGCTGGAAGAGGCCGGACGCAAGCCCTCCGACGTGGATGCGGTGCTCTGCGCGGCGTCGAACATGCAGCGGTCCTACCCGGCGGTGGCCGTCGAGGTCCAGCAGTATCTGGGCTGCAACGGCTACGCCTACGACATGAACGTGGCGTGCGCGTCGGCTGCGTTCGGCATCCAGGCCGGTGTCGATGCTTTGTCATCCGGCAATGCCAATTGCGTGGTCATGGTCAATCCTGAGATCTGTTCCGGGCATCTGAATTTCCGCGACCGAGACAGCCACTTCATCTTTGGCGACGCCTGTACCGCGGTGGTGCTGGAACGTGCGGAGGACGCCTCCGACGGTGGTTTCGAGGTGCTCGGAACGCGTCTGAAGACGCAGTTCTCCAACAACATCCGGAACAACGCGGGTTTTCTGAACCGATCGGAAACCCCTCAGCGATCCGACGATGACCGTCTGTTCATCCAGGAGGGCCGCAAGGTCTTCAAGGATGTGGTGCCGATGGTGGTGACGCTGATCAGCGAGCATCTGGCCGACAACGGTCTGGAGCCGTCCGCCGTGCGTCGCTTCTGGCTGCATCAGGCCAACCTGAACATGAACCAGCTGATCAGCAAGCGCTTGCTGGGCCGCGACCCCAGCGAGGAAGAAGCCCCCGTGGTGCTGGACGAGTACGCCAACACCAGTTCGGCCGGCTCGGTGATCGCGTTCCACAAACACAAGGCCGGACTGGCCGCCGGCGACGTCGCGGTACTCTGCGCCTTCGGTGCCGGGTATTCGGCCGGGTCCGTCATCCTCCGTCAGCGGTAGCTGCAAGGACGCGTGCCTCAAGGCCGCGCCCGCCATTCGACCACTCCCCAGGTCACATGCGAAACACCAACACCCAAGTCAAATATCTGCGCGACTACACCGCGCCTGCGTTTCTCGTTGAGCGCACCGAGCTGCATTTCGACATCCGTGATGGCGAGACCCTGGTCACGGCTGAGCTGTCGCTGCGCCGCAATGATGCAGGCGCGCAACAGCCGCTGACGCTGGACGGCGATGATCTGACGCTGCTCGATCTTGCCGTCGACGGCCAGCCCTGGCCGGATCACGAGGTCGGCGACAGCGGGCTGGTGGTCAACGGATTGCCCGACGAGTGCATGCTACGCACCCGCGTGCGCATTCGCCCGGAACAGAACACTGCGCTGGAAGGCCTTTACCGTTGCGGCCCGTATCTGGTTACGCAGTGCGAGGCCACGGGGTTCCGCCGGATCACGTATTACCCGGATCGTCCCGATGTCCTGTCACGGTTTCGCGTGACCATCGAGGCGGACCGCGAGCGCTATCCGACGCTGCTGTCCAACGGCAACTGCGTGGCCACCGACGATCTGGACGATGGCCGGCATCAGGCCACCTGGGACGACCCCTATCCCAAGCCCTGCTACCTGTTCGCGCTGGTCGCCGGCGAGTTCGAGGAGCTGCACGGCGATTACACGACCGCATCCGGTCGCCGGGTGTCGCTGGAGCTCTACGCCGACAAGGGGCAGGGCAAGCGTCTGGAATTTGCGCTGGAGTCGCTGATCGAGTCCATGCGCTGGGACGAGCTGCACTACGGACGCGAATACGACCTGGATCGCTATCTGATCGTCGCCGCCGCCGCCTTCAACATGGGGGCGATGGAAAACAAGGGTCTGAACATCTTCAACACCAGCTGCCTGCTGGCCGACCCGGATACCGCCACCGACGCCGGCTACCGTGTCGTGCGCGACGTGATCGCCCACGAGTATTTCCACAACTGGACCGGCAACCGCATCACCTGTCGCGACTGGTTCCAGCTCAGCCTCAAGGAAGGGTTGACGGTGTTCCGTGAGCAGCAGTTCTCGGAGACGGTGAACGACCCCGCCGTGGCCCGGGTGGAGCAGGTTCGCGGCTTGCGGGCGTTCCAGTTCCCGGAGGATGCCGGTCCGATGGCGCATCCGGTGCGGCCGGAATCCTATGTGGAGATGAACAACTTCTACACGGCGACCGTGTACGAGAAGGGCTCCGAAGTCATCCGGATGATGCGCACGCTGGTCGGCGAGGCCGGCTTCCGCAAGGGCATGGACGTGTACTTCGAGCGCCATGACGGCCAGGCGGTGACCATCGAGGACTTCGTCGCCGCCATCGAGGCCGGCAGCGGCGCCGATCTGTCCGCGTTCCGGATCTGGTATTCCCAGGCCGGCACGCCCAGCCTGCAGCTGCGCGATCAGTGGGATGGCACCACCGGAACCTACCGGCTCACGTTGACCCAGCACATGGCGCCAACCCGTGGGCAGCCGGACAAGCACCCGGCACCGATTCCGGTGAGCCTCGCGCTGTTTGATCGTCATGGCGCATCCGTGGACGCCTCGCCGGATACGCCGTTGCTGGAATCCGCCCACAACGTGTTCGTGCTCGACAGGCCTGAAGCGGAGATGCTCTGGACCGGCCTGAGCGAGCGACCGGTGCTGTCCGCGCTGCGTGGATTTTCCGCGCCGGTGCGGTTGCATTTCGACCAGCCCGACACCGATCTGGCGTTGCTGATGCGCGCCGAGAGCGATGCGTTTTCGCGCTGGGAGGCCGGTCAGCGACTGCTTCACGCGGCGTTCTCCGACTACGTGCAGGGTGATGATGCCCGCGGCCGTGCCCGGCTGACCTCATTCTGTGAGGCGGTCGCGGCGACGGACCCGTCGGAGCCCATCGTCGGCGAGTGGCTGGATCTGCCGGCGACCGTGGAGTTCACCGATGCGCTGGGCGCGGTTGACGTTGACGCGGCGCTGGTTGCCGATCGCTGCGTTCGTCAGGGCGTGGCCGATGGCCTCGCCGAGCAGTTGATCGCCTGGTACGACGCCATCGAGACCGCCAGCCCCTACCGCTTCGATGCCGAACAGGCCCATTTGCGTCGGCGTCGTGGCGCCTGTCTCAGGCTGATGAGCCTGATCGACGCAGCCGGTGCCGCGGCGCGTGCCGAGACCCTGCTGGCGTCGGCGGATAATCTGACCGATCGGCTGGCGGCGCTGGCCGCGGTTAACGATCTGGACGATCCGGTCCGTGCGGAGCTGTTCGCGCGCTTCGCCGACGATTGGGGCACCGAGCCGCTGGCCATGGACAAGTGGTTCCAGTTGCAGGCGACATCGGTCATTCAGGGCCAGCCCGCGGGCATCCGCGAACTGGCGGCCCGGGACGACTACGATCGCGGCGTTCCCAACCGCGTGCGGGCCTTGTTCGGGTCGTTCGGTCAACGCCAGTTCGACGGGTTCCATCGCATGGACGGCGAAGGCTACCGGCTGCTCGCGGACGAGGTGCTGGCCATGGATGCGTTGAATCCGCAGGTCGCGGCACGCATCGTCAGGCCGCTGACGCAGGTCGCGAGAATACTGGGCGATCGCAGCGAACTGATGCGACGCGAGCTGACGCGCATCGCGGAATCCGAGTCCTTGTCGGCCGACGTGCGGGAAATCGTCTCCGCCGCGCTTTAGGTGAAGGGACGAAAACCCCGAAGCCAGCCGGCTTGGCGGATGATCACGAGGCTGTCACAGTTTCGTCATCGTTGAGTCATAGGGTTTCCGCGCCGATTAGCGCGGGGGAGTGCGCGAACGGTGACCACCCGCTCTGTCAAACCGCCGTTAATGCAAGGCAAACACATACTGATCGTCGAGGACGAGGCGCCAATCCGCGACATGGTCCGCTTTGCGCTGGAGCGCAAGGGCCTCACTGTCACCGAAGCTGCCGATGTCCAGGATGCGCGTCTGTCCATCGCCAGCCGTCGGCCCGATTTGATCCTGCTGGACTGGATGCTCCCGGGCGTCTCTGGCATCGAGTTCGCGCGGGAACTGCGCGCGGATCCGAATCTGCGTGATCTGCCGATCATCATGCTGACGGCGCGCGCGGAGGAGGAGGACAAGATTCGCGGTCTCAACACCGGCAGTGACGACTACATCGCCAAGCCGTTCTCCACCGCGGAACTGATCGCCCGCATCCAGGCCGTGCTGCGTCGCGTGCTGCCGGGCGGCGCGGAGGAGCGCATTGAGGTCGAGGGCCTGGAGGTCGACACCGCCAGCCAGCGCGTCACCGCCAACGGCGAGGCGGTGAAGCTGGGACCGACCGAGTACCGGCTGCTCAACTTCTTCGTCAGCAACCCGGAACGGGTCTACACGCGCGAGCAGGTGCTCGATCGGGTCTGGGGACAGAACGTCTACGTGGAGGAGCGCACGGTCGACGTGCATATCCGTCGTCTGCGCAAGGCGCTGACACCGTTCGGCTTCGCCGACTACATCCAGACTGTGCGCGGTACCGGCTACCGCTTTTCGACCAAGGTGTGATCGCCGAGCTCGCATGGCAGAGTGAACTGCGGCGTATCGCCCTGTGGGCGGCGTTGGGAGCCGCGGTCGGCGTACTGTTCGAGTCGGTGTCCTGGGGGCTGATCGCGGCGATCCTGCCTTACGCGTTCTGGCACACGGTGCAGGCCTACCGTCTCACCAAGTGGCTGTCTGGGGGGCGCCTGAGCGAGATTCCCGAGGCAACCGGACTGTGGGGCGCGATCTTCGAGGGCATCTACAGCCTCAAGCGACGGAATCGCAAGCGCAAGCGTCGCCTGGCCGCGATCGTCTCCGAGTTTCAGGCCTCGACAGCCGCGCTGCCCGACGCCGCGGTGGTGATCAACCGCGACGACGAGATCGTCTGGTTCAACCACGCCGCCAGTCACCTGCTGGGATTCGGCACGCAGCGCGATGTCGGTCAGCGGATCGGTTTTCTGCTGCGCAGCCCCGACTTCAACCGCTACATCGAATCCGGCGAGTACGACGGCGGGGTGGAGATCGCCGCCCCCAACAACGAGAACGTTACGCTCAACGTCCGTATCGTGCCCTACGGCAACCAGCAGCGCCTGCTCATTGCGCGTGATGTGTCACATCTGCACCGGCTGGAGCAGACCCGGCGCGATTTCGTGGCCAATGCCTCCCATGAACTGCGCACGCCACTGACCGTGCTCAGTGGCTACATCGATCTGATGGAGCAGGAGACCCGGGGTGAGCTGGCGGAGTGGCGGATGCCGGTCACCGAGATGCGCAATCAGGCGCTGCGCATGCAGCGCATCATCACCGATCTGCTCAAGCTTGCCCGCCTGGAGACCAATGCGCTGGATGTCGGCGTCGAGCCGGTCGATGTCGCCGAACTGGTGGCCGAACTTGAGGAGGAGGCCAAGGAAATTTCGCAGGGGCGTCACACGCTGTCCTTCGAGATCGAGCAGGGCATCTTCCTGACGGGGCGTCGCAGCGAGCTCTACAGCTGTCTGTCGAACCTGGTGTTCAACGCCTTGCAGTACACCCCGGAGGGCGGGCGGATCGACGTGCGCTGGTGGCGGGATGAACACGGTGCTCATTTCAATGTCACAGACACCGGCATCGGGGTCTCGTCGCGCGATCTCCCGCGTCTCACCGAGCGGTTTTACCGCGTGGACGTCGCACGGTCCCGTGAAACCGGAGGAACCGGTTTGGGGCTGGCGATCGTCAAGCACGCACTGGAACGCCACCACGGTGAATTGCAGATCGAAAGCGAGGAGGGGAAGGGCAGCAGCTTCACCTGTCATTTCCCGGCCGAGCGTCTGGAAGAACGCGCTGCCTGATTGTCACAAAACTGTCATTTAAGGTTCATAGCCTTCACACGCCTCGCGACTAGCCTCTGGCTGGTACATGGACCCAACCCCTAGGAATTTCCGATGAAATTGAGTCATTGCCTGGCCGCCGCCGTCGCGGCCGTTGCGCTGCCGCTGTCCGCGTCCGCCTCTGGCGTGGATGAAGCGCTTCCCACTTACGAAAAGGCGCAGGGGGTTTCCGGAAACCTCTCCAGCGTGGGCTCGGACACGCTGGCCAACCTGATGACGCTCTGGACCGAGGAGTTCAAGCGCGTCTACCCGAACGTGAACATCCAGGTTCAGGCGGCCGGTTCGTCCACGGCGCCGCCGGCGCTGACCGAAGGCACCTCCAACCTGGGTCCGATGAGCCGTCGCATGAAGGACGGTGAAATCGAGGCCTTCGAGCGCAAGTTCGGATACAAGCCGACGCCGGTGGGCGTCGCGATCGATGCGCTGGCCGTGTTCGTCAACAAGGACAACCCGATCGAAGGGATGTCGCTGGAGCAGGTCGACGCCGTGTTTTCCTCCACGCTGAAATGCGGAGCGCAGGAGCCCATCACGCGCTGGGGGCAGCTGGGCCTGAGTGGTGCCTGGAGCAACCGTCCGATCCAGCTCTACGGTCGCAACTCGGTGTCCGGCACCTACGGCTACTTCAAGAAGGTCGCGCTGTGCAAGGGTGACTATCTGAACAACGTCAACGAGCAGCCGGGTTCCGCCTCGGTCGTTCAGTCGGTCGCCACCGGTCTGAACGCGATTGGCTACTCGGGTGTTGGCTACCGGACTTCCGGCGTTCGCGCCCTGCCGCTGTCCAAGGACACCGGTGACGCTTTCGTGGAGCCGACCTCGGACAACGCCATTTCCGGCAAGTATCCGCTGGCACGCGTGCTGTACGTTTACGTCAACAAGCACCCCAACAAGCCCATGTCGCCGCTGGAAGCCGAGTTCCTGACGATGGTGCTTTCCAAGGTGGGACAGGAAGTTGTCGTCAAGGATGGGTATATTCCGCTGCCTGCGGCCCAGGCAGCCAAGGAACTGGCGAAGGTCAAGTAGGCCCACAGCCGGTTCACGGTATGACCTGGCGGGAGATCTCAGCGGAGATCTCCCGCTTTCTTTTGTAGCCTGGAGCTCAGTGTTCCCCACAGTGTTCGGAGTCAAGGAAGTGAAGCAAGCAATCAAGGGAGTGGCGCTTATCGCATGCGCCGCGGGCGTGATGACCTCGCCGGCCATGGCAAGCGATGTCAGCACGAAAGGTGGAATCAAGGTCACCTCCGACGACGGCAGTTTCGTCGGCGAGTTCGGTGGTCGTCTGATGCTGGACGCGGCCGCGTTCGACAATGACACGCAGGACAACCATGGCGGCACCGAATTCCGTCGTCTGCGTCTGCATTCCAAGGGCAAGATCTACGGTCTGGACTACAAGATCGAGGTGGATTTCGCCGACGGTGACACCGTGACCAAGGACGCCTACCTGAAGTTCGCGGTCCCCGGCGGCAAGCTGACGGTCGGCCAGTTCAAGCAGTACTTCACGATGGAGAATTTGACCAGTTCGCGCTACACCACGTTCATGGAGCGCTCGTTTGTCACGGCCTTCTCTCCGTCCTACCAGGTCGGTGTCGGTTACTGGGGCAACTACGGTCCGATCGGCTACGGCGTGTCGGGCTTCAATGCCTACGAGGATGAGGATGCCGATGCCGGCGAAGGCACCACCGAAGGCGTGGGCGGCTCGGCTCGCGTGATCTTCTCGCCGAGCCTGGGCGAGTACACCCAGCTTCACGTGGGTGCTTCCACGCTGGTCACCGGCGGTATCGAAGGCCGCAACCGCGTCCGCGTACGTCCGGCCGGCCATCTGTCCGACGCCTCGCGTGTCGCGATCGTCGACATCAACACCGGTGAGCGCTCCGATTCCACGCTTTACGCGATGGAATTCGCCAGCATCGCCGGGCCGCTGTCGGTCCAGGCCGAGTATGTGGGCGGTACCTACGAAACCGACACGGTGGAGCAGGATGTCGCGGCGTTCTACGCCTACACCAGCTACTTCCTGACCGGTGAGTCGCGCCCCTTCGATGCCAAGTCCGGCAAGTTCGGGCGGGTCAAGCCGCGCAAGAGTCACGGTGCGGTCGAGGTCGCGGTGCGTTACGACTACGTCGAGAACGACTCCATCGACTACGAGGTCGAGTCGATCACGTTCGGCGCCAACTGGTACTGGAACCCCCAGGTCCGCTTCATGCTGAACTACATCACCGCCGACGTGGCCGAGGGCACGGACGAGCCTGGCGCCGTCACCGCCCGCATGCAGTTCGACTTTTAGGTCGTAAGCAAGCAGTCTGATGCCGGTTCCTCCGCGACCGCGGGGGGACCGGCCTTGATTCATCGCGACGTGCGCCGCCGCACGGACCTGCCGGTTCATCGATTTGTCACCGGCGAGCAATAGACTTCGAGCATGGACCAGACTTCCCGCAGCCCGAATCCGGGCCTGTCGCAGGCCGATCGAACGGGTAGCGAACGCCTGATTCGCTGGCGGTACTTCAAGGATCGCGTCGCTACCGTCGCGGTTGGTATTGGAGGCGTCGGCGTTCTCGTCGCCATCCTGCTGATCTTCTTCTACCTCGCCTGGGTGGTGCTGCCGCTGTTCGCGCCAGCCGAGATCGATCAGGTGGCCCGGTACAGCAATCCGATCAGCGAGCCCGCGGTCATGCTCACCGTGGAAGAGCAGGCCGAGGTAGCCACGCATGTCAGCGCGTCGGGACGGGTGCGCTTTTTCGATGTGCTGACCGGCGAACTGCGCGGCGAAACCCAGTTGCCAATCCCGGACGGCGCGGCGCTCGCGCAGTTCGACAACATCGATCAGAACCGCGGTCTGTTCGGCGCCCTGATGGACGACGGCCGGCTGATGATCGCTCGGCAACAGCACCGGCTGCGGTTTAATGACGACGGTCGGACGATTTCGTCCAGCCTGGCCTATCCCTACGGTGAAACCGCGATCGACACGGGGCTGACGGGCGTGCACGCACTGGAGGTGCGCGCCAGCGACGATTCCCTGCTGGTCGCCGCCGCGATGGGCGATGGCCGCATCGAGCTGGTGCGCTTCGAGCAGGAAGTCGGCCTGTTCGGCGGCACCGGTGAACTGACCGAGGACGAGCGGGGCACGGTCCAGTTCGAGTTGCCTCCGGAACGCAGGATCGAGCGCATCCTGCTTGATCCCGCCGAAACCTGGCTGCATGCGCTAACCGACGCTGGCGAGGTCATCACCACCAATATCCGCAATCTGGACTCGCCCGAGCGGCTGGGTCCGGTGACAGTCGCCGGACCCGACGCGCATGTGATCGACGCGCGTTACCTCAACGGCGGCATTTCCGTGCTCGTCACCACCTCGGATGGTCGGATCTCGCAGCTGTTCCCGGTGCGCGACGCCGGTGCCGGCTGGCGACTGCAGAAGGTGCGGGAGTTCGAGGCGCCCGGCGAGGCGATGATCTCCGCGGTGGACATCGAACAACGTCGGAGGGGCTTCATCGCGGCGGACTCCGCGGGTCGACTCGCGATCTACTACGCGACATCGCATCGTGAATTGTTGAATGAAGCGGTGATCGAGGGCGCGATCAAGGACATCGCGCTGGCACCGCGCGCCGACCGTCTGCTGGTCGAGGGCCGGGATGGCATGATCACCGTGTTCGATATTCACAACGAGCATCCGGAAGTCTCGCTGTCCGCGCTGTGGGGCAAGGTCTGGTACGAAAGCTACCCGGAGCCGGACTATGTCTGGCAGTCCTCGTCGGCCACCAGCGACTTCGAACCCAAGTTCAGTCTGATGCCGCTGTCGTTCGGCACGCTGAAGGCGGCGTTCTACGCCATGCTGTTCGCGATGCCGCTGGCGATTTTCGGTGCCGTGTACACGGCGTATTTCATGTCGCCGGCTCTGCGCCAGATCGTCAAGCCGACCATCGAAATCATGGAGGCGCTGCCGACGGTCATCCTCGGGTTTCTCGCCGGGCTGTGGCTGGCGCCGGTACTGGAACTGAACATGCCGGGCGCGTTCCTGCTGATCCTGTTTCTGCCGCTCGCGATCCCGCTGTCCGGATTCGTCTGGACACGGTTCCCGGCCGCGATCCGGCATCGGGTGCCGGACGGCTGGGTGCCAGCACTGCTGATTCCGGTGGTGATCCTCGTGACCTGGTTCGCGTTCGCGCTGTCGCGGCCGGTGGAGGCCTGGCTATTCGGCGGCAGCATGCCGCTTTGGCTGAACAACGAGATGGGCATAACCTACGATCAGCGCAACGCGCTGGTGGTGGGACTGGCCATGGGCTTCGCGGTGATTCCGACGATCTTCTCGATCGCCGAGGACGCGGTGTTCTCCGTACCCAAGCAGTTGTCCCAGGGCTCACTGGCCCTCGGCGCGACGCCGTGGCAGACGATGGTGCGAGTGGTTCTGCCGACCGCGAGCCCCGGCATGTTCTCGGCGGTGATGATCGGTCTGGGCCGCGCGGTCGGCGAGACCATGATCGTGCTGATGGCCACCGGCAATACGCCCATCATGGACATGAGCCTCTTCCAGGGCATGCGCACGCTGTCCGCCAACATCGCGGTCGAGATGCCGGAATCCGAGGTCGGCAGCACCCACTTCCGGTTGCTGTTCCTGTCCGGGCTGGTGCTGTTCATGTTCACGTTCTTCTTTAACACGCTGGCCGAGGTCGTCCGTCAGCGTCTCCGTCGCAAGTACAGCACGCTATGAGTCAGCCGACCCAGATCACCCGGACCCGCGCGGGCACATTCGGCGAGTGGTACGCCTCGGGCGCTCCCTGGGTGTGGATGACCGGAGGCGCCGTGGCACTCGCGGGTCTGCTGGTCGTCGGGCTGCTGGCGCTGATCGCGATTCGCGGTCTGGGCCACTTCTGGCCGTCACCGCTGATCGAGGCGGTTTACGTCGAGCCGGGCAAGGAGCCGACGCCGCTGGTCGCCCAGCTGGGCTACAGCGAGACCGTCAGCACGGCGCGGCTGCAATCCGCGGGCATCAACGTCAGCGATGATCAGGAGTTCTACGAACGCCGTCTGGTCAAGGTCGCCAACCGTGATGTGTACGGCGCCGACTTCCGCTATCTGCTCGACGACTGGATTCAGCAGCGTACGACGCCCGAGGAGCTGAGCGTCTTCGAGCGACTCGAGTGGGGTGACCTCTACGGGTACCTGATCCAGATCAGCGAGCAGGGAGCACCGGTCGGCGAGGGCGACTTGTGGGAGGAATTCCGCGAGCGTCACGGTCGTGCGCGTGACCTGCATCACCAGATCGAGCGTGTTCAGGAGGGCGACATCGGCGCCATCAACTACGCGCTGGAGCAGCTGCGGCTGCGCGAGCGGCGGATGGAGCTGAACGACAACCAGTCCGAGCAGGCGATGGCGGAGATCGAACGTCAGCGCAGCGAACTGAACGCCGAGTACGCGGAACTGCAGCAGGAACTGCAATCACTGAACGAGCAGATCCAGCGGGACAGCATCACGGTGCAGGTGCAGAACGGGCGAACCGTGACCGTGTCGCTCGCCGAGGTCGTGCGCGGCTACCGCCCGAACGCGATGGGGCTGGTGGCGAAGATCTCGTTCTACTTCGCCAAGGTCTGGGAGTTCGTCAGCGACGAGCCGCGCGAGGCCAACACCGAAGGCGGGGTATTTCCGGCGATCTTCGGCACTGTGCTGATGGTCATGCTGATGTCGGTGTTCGTCACGCCGTTCGGCGTGGTCGCGGCGCTGTACCTGCGCGAGTACGCCAAGCAGGGTGTGGTCACCCGCATCATCCGCATCGCGGTGAACAACCTGGCCGGTGTGCCATCCATCGTCTACGGCGTGTTCGGTCTGGGCTTCTTCGTCTACGCGCTTGGCGGCTCGATTGACGAGCTGTTCTTCCCGGCGGCGCTGCCATCGCCGACCTTTGGCACCGGGGGCATCTTCTGGGCGTCGCTGACGCTGGCGCTGCTCACGCTGCCGGTGGTGATCGTGTCCACCGAGGAGGGGCTGGCGCGCATCCCGCGATCGCTGCGCGAGGCCAGTCTGGCGCTGGGCGCGACCAAGGCGGAAACGCTGTGGAAGATCGTGCTGCCGATGTCCAGCCCGGCGATGATGACCGGGCTGATTCTCGCCATCGCCCGCGCCGCCGGCGAGGTGGCGCCGCTGATGCTGGTCGGTGTGGTTAAGCTGGCGCCGTCACTGCCGCTGGACGGCAACTTTCCGTACCTGCATCTGGACCGGAAATTCATGCACCTGGGCTTTCACATCTACGATGTCGGCTTCCAGAGCCCCAATGTGGAAGCCGCGCGTCCGCTGGTCTACGCGACCGCGTTGTTACTGGTCCTGGTGATCGTCATACTGAATCTCGCCGCCGTGCGGATTCGCAACCGGTTGCGGGAACGCTACCGGGCACTGGAACACTAGCCCGACCACTCACGTCAGAGCATTGCAGTAGCCGAAAGATTTATGGAGCAACCCATGCGAAGCAAGGACAAGGACGCCTACATCGAGACGCTCGATGTCGAAGGCATTGGCGCGCGTGCCGAAGCGCCGAATGCGTCCGATGTCGCGATGACGGTGGACGGCCTGAACCTGTTCTACGGCGACAAGCAGGCCCTCAAGGACATCAACCTCGACATCAAGAAGGGTGAGGTCACGGCGTTCATCGGCCCCAGCGGTTGCGGCAAGTCCACGCTGCTGCGCTGCTTCAACCGCATGAACGACCTGGTCGACACGGTGCACATCACTGGCCAGATTCGCCTGGGCGACAAGAACATCTTCGACAAGGATGTGGATGTCGCGCGTCTGCGCCGGCAGGTCGGCATGGTGTTCCAGAAGCCGAACCCGTTTCCGAAATCGATCTACGAGAATGTCGCCTACGGGCTGCGTCTGGCGGGCGTGAAGAAGAAGCGCGTGCTGGACGAGACCGTGGAATGGGCGCTCAAGGGCGCGGCGCTGTGGGACGAGGTCAAGGACCGGCTGAACGAGTCGGCGCTGGGCATGTCCGGTGGTCAGCAGCAGCGTCTGGTCATCGCCCGGTCGATCGCGATCCAGCCCGACGTGTTGCTGCTGGACGAACCCTGTTCGGCGCTGGATCCGATCTCGACGCTGAAGGTCGAGGAACTGATCGCCGAACTCAAGAAGGAATTCACGATCCTGATCGTGACCCACAACATGCAGCAGGCCGCACGCGTGTCCGACTACACCGCCTTCATGTATCTGGGCGAGATGGTCGAGTACGGCGAAACGGACCAGCTGTTCACGAATCCCGAGAAAAAGCAGACCGAGGATTACATCACCGGTCGCTATGGATAACGGTACGCAATAGGTGCATGCGATGAGCCATACCGATCTCCACTTGAATACCCATATCTCCAAGCAGTTCAACGCTGAGCTGGACGATATCCGACAGCGGGTACTGACCATGGGTGGCCTGGTGGAGCAGCAGGTCTCCGAGGCCGTGCGCGCGCTGACCGAGGCTGACGGCGAGTTGGGCGAGCAGGTCGCCAACCGTGACTACAAGGTCAACGCCATGGAGGTCGGCATCGACGAGGAGTGCATTCGCGTGCTGGCGCGCCGGCAGCCGGCCGCCACCGACCTGCGGTTGATCATGGCCGTGGTCAAGACGATCACCGATCTGGAGCGGATCGGTGACGAGGCCGAGAAGATCGGACGCATGGCCACGCGGCTGGCGTCCAATCCACCGCCGAATGGATCGCTGCCCGCGGTCGAGGCGATGGGGCGCAGGGTCTCCTCCATGGTGCACCGGGTGCTCGACGCGTTCGCGCGCCTCGACGCCGAGGAGGCGCTGGAGATCGCCAAGGAAGACAGCAAGGTCGACGCCGATTTCGAGTCGATCTCCCGTCAGTGCCTGACGTTCATGATGGAAGATCCGCGCACGATCCGGCCCGTGATGGACCTGCAGTGGGCCATTCGCGCACTGGAGCGCATCGGGGATCACGCCCGCAATATCAGCGAGTACGTGATCTACCTGATCCAGGGCAAGGATGTCCGCCACACCAGTCTGGCGCAGGTCCAGGCGGAGCTCGAAGGGTCGACCTGAGTCATCCCTCCGGCAGCGGGGGCGTGCCCGCCGTCTGCTATGATTTCGGCTGTTTTCCGGCCGTAATTCCAACGATTTGATGCGCCATCGATTGCTTGTCGTCGGGCTGGTTGTTGTCTGCCTGGCAGCGTCTGCTCTGGCGCTCTACACCTTCCGCCTGGACGCCGAACTGCGGGCCCGTTTCGATGGCGTGCGCTGGGCGTTGCCGGCGCAGATTTACGCGGCGCCGCTGGAGCTTTACGCCGGAAAGCGTCTGGGTCCACAGGATGTCGTGCACGAGTTGCGCCGCATCGGTTACCGCACCCGCAGCACCGTCGAGCGGCCGGGTACCTATTCCCTGCGGGGTGACAGCCTGGAACTCGCGTCGCGCGGCTTCCAGTTCTGGGACGGTGTCGAACCGGCGCGTCGGGTCACCATCGGGTTTGGTGACGGCGGTATCCGCGGCATCCAGAGTCAGGACGGCGGGACGGTGCCGATCATGCGCCTGGATCCGATGCTGATCGGGAGCATCTTTCCGAAGCACGGCGAGGACCGGGTGCTGGTGCGCCTGGAGGATGTTCCACCGCTGCTCATCCAGACACTGATCGCGGTCGAGGACGGCGATTTCTACTCGCATTACGGCATCGACTGGAGCGGCATCGCGCGCGCGGCCTGGGCCAACGTGCAGGCTGGCGGGGTGGTGCAGGGTGGCAGCACCATCACCCAGCAGCTGATCAAGAATTTCTTCCTGAGCAGCGAGCGGACCTGGGTGCGCAAGGCCAAGGAAGCGCTGATGGCCATCCTGCTGGAGATTCACTACAGCAAGGAGGAAATTCTCGAGGCCTATCTGAACGAGGTGTACCTGGGACAGGACGGTCCGCGCGCGGTGCACGGCGTTGGTCTGGCCAGCGTGTTCTATTTCGGCAAGCCGCTCAGCGAGCTGCTGCCCGAGGAGATCGCGCTGCTGATCGGCATCGTCAAGGGCCCGTCGTACTACAACCCCAGGCGCAATCCGGAGCGGGCGCTGGCCCGGCGCAATCTGGTCATCAACCGGATGGAGGAGGACCAGCTGATCGCGCCCGAAGAGGCGCGGCAGGCCGCCGAGGCCGATCTGGGCGTTCGTGCACGCGGCGATCGCGGCACCTCGCAGTATCCGGCCTATGTTGATCTGGTCCGTCGTCAGCTGCAGGCGCAGTACCGTGAGGAAGACCTCACCAGCGAAGGGCTGCGCATATTCACCGCTTTCGATCCCCGGGTGCAGGCGGTTGCCGAACAGGCGATTCGTGAGGGGCTGGACGCGATCGAACGAGGGCGCGACATCGAGTCCGGCACGCTGGAATCGGCGGCCGTGGTGACCTCGGTGGAGACGGGCGAGATTCTGGCGCTGGTCGGTGGGCGGCAGGCCGGTTACGCCGGCTTCAACCGCGCGCTGGACGCCAAGCGGCCGATCGGTTCGCTGGCCAAGCCGCTGGTCTATCTGGCGGCGCTGTCGGAACCCGAGCGCTACCGGCTGACGACCCTGATTCCCGATGCGCCGGTGCGCCTGGACATGCCCAATGGCAGCGTATGGATGCCCGAGAATTACGATCAGGAGCTGCACGGTGATGTTCCGATCTTCGAGGCGCTGTCCAAGAGCTACAACCTGGCGACGGTGCACCTGGCGCTGGATGTCGGCATGCAGGATGTTGCCCGCCAGTACGTGCTGCTTGGCGACGACACCAAGCCCGCGCCGCTGCCGTCGCTGGCGCTGGGCGCGGTGGAACGATCGCCGCTGGAAGTCGCCCAGCTTTACAACTCCATCGGCGCCGGCGGCTTCGTGACCCCGTTGCAGGCGATCCGCGACGTGCAGGATCGCGAAGGTCAGCCGCTGGAGCGTTTCGCCCGCAAGTTGCGCGGTGGTCCGGACGCCGGGGCCGTTTCCCTGCTGCAATGGGCGATGAATCGCGTGATGATCGACGGCACCGCCCGCAGCGCCGCCCGCTACTTCCGATCCAGCGCCCTGGCCGGGAAGACCGGTACCACCGACGAGTTGCGTGACAGCTGGTTCGCCGGCTTCGGCAGCGATGTGCAGGCGACGGTCTGGGTGGGCCGCGACGACAACAAGCCGGCTGCGCTGACCGGCGCGTCCGGAGCGTTGCAGCTCTGGGCGCGGCTGATGGCTTCGCTGGATCCGCGGCCGGTGGATCTCTACGGCGCCGGTGGCGCCGAGCCGACCTGGGTGGTTCCCGCCATGGATGCGCTGGCCGACACTGAATGTCAGGACCGTCTGCTGGTACCGTATCTGCCTGGTTCGGCGCCGGTCGAGTGGGCTCCCTGCGCCCGGCAGGCCGAACAGGGCAACGGTTTCTGGGAACGACTATTCGGATCATGAAGCATTTCGTCACGAGCCTGCTGCTCGGGCTGCTGCTCGGCGGCTGCGGCACCCTGCGTCAGGAAGGTCAACGCGAACCGGTGTGGCCGTACCCGGAGCCGCCGGTTGTCGGCGATGACAGCGGGGCCTACGGAGACAGCGGGAGGGCGAGGAGCTCGTCCCGGCAGACAGCGCCTGTCGAGTCGCGACCGTGGGGCGAGGCCGAACCGCCGCCACCGAGCGAACCCGAAGCCATTCCCAGCTTCTCCGGGCCCCGGAACCTGCGTGATGTGGCTGGCCCGGCCGCGATAGCACTGGCCGATCAGGCTGCGGCACAGCGGCAGCAGGGGGACTTGCAGGGTGCCGCCGCACAGCTGGAACGGGCACTGCGCATCGAACCCCGCAATGCGTTCCTGTGGCTGCTGCTCGGCCAGATTCATCTCGAACAGGCCGACACCGATCAGGCACGGCAGATGGCGCGCCGCGCGCGCTCTCTCGCGTCCAGCAACCCATACGTGCTGGGCCCGGCTTGGCGTATCGCCGAGGCTGCGTGGCGCGCGGAAGGCAACCAGGCTGAGGCGGCCGAGGCCGCCCGCGCCGCCGAACAGGCGGAGCTGTCGCAGACGTGATCGCCCAACCCGCGGCGGCGTCCTGATGAGCGCCGTCTCGCGCGCCTTCTCCCAGGGTGGTCCGCTGTCACTCGCGTTGCCGGGTTACACGCCCCGGGCCCAGCAATCCGCCATGGCCGAGGCAGTCGTCGACGCGATCGAGACCCGCAAGCCACTGGTTGTCGAGGCGGCGACCGGCACCGGCAAGACGCTGGCCTATCTCGTCCCGGCACTGCTGAGCGGACGGCGCACGCTGATCTCCACCGGCACGCGTGCGTTGCAGGACCAGCTCTTCGAACGTGATCTGCCGGCCGCCCGCGACGCGCTGGAGGTGGGCGGCCGCATCGCGCGGCTCAAGGGACGTTCAAATTACCTGTGCCTCTACCGCATGGAACAGGCCCTGGAGGACGGCGCGCTGTCGCCGTCGGTACGGCGCGATCTGCAACGTGTCCGGCGCTGGGCGGGGCATACCCGCGACGGTGATCTGGCCGGAGTGGATGGCCTGAACGAGGACGCCCCGGTGCGGATTCACGTGTCTTCCACCGCCGACAACTGTCTGGGCCAGCGCTGCCCCCGGTTCGAGGACTGCTGGGTGATGGACGCGCGGCGCAAGGCGCAGGCGGCCGATGTCGTGGTCGTGAACCACCATTTGCTGTTCGCCGATCTGGCGCTGAAGGACACCGGGTTCGCCGAATTGCTGCCAGGCGCGGACATCGTCATCGTCGACGAGGCGCACCAGGTGCCCGAGATCGCCGGCCAGTTCTTCGGGTATGCGATCTCAGCGCGGCAATTGCGTGAACTGTCCGGAGACGCGCAGCGCGAGGCCGAGCAGGCGGGCCTGGCCGATCCGGAGCTGGTCGATGAATTGCAGGCGCTGTCGGCGGCCGTGGATCAGCTGTTTCGGCAACTGCCGCGCGTCGGCGGCCGTCAGGCCTGGGAATCCGCATTCGGCAACAACGCGGCGCGAACGGCGCTGGACGCCCTGGGCTTGTCGCTGACGACCGTCTGCGCGCGGCTGGAGCCGCTGGAGCAGGCCACCGATGGCCTGGCCAGTTGCGCGCAGCGCGCCACGGTGCTCGCGACGCGGTTGCGGGCGCTGATCAGCGGCGAGGATGTCGAACATGTCCGCTGGGCGGAGGTGAGCCGCTCGAATTTCGCATTGCGTTCCACGCCGCTGGTGATCGCCGATCGTTTCCAGGCCAGTCGCGAGCGCGAGCCGGCCGCATGGATCTTCTCGTCGGCGACGTTGGCGGTGGACGGGAAATTCGATCACTTCAAGCGCGAGATCGGCGCCGAGGATGCCCGCGAAGCCGAGTTCGACAGCCCCTTTGATTTCGACCGGCAGGCGCGGCTGTTCCTGCCGTCAATGCCGGACCCGCGGGCCCCGAACTACCGGGCCGAGGTGATCGAACTGGCGGCCGAGCTGATCGACGCCAGCGCCGGTGGCGCCTTCCTGCTCTGCACCAGTCACGCGGCCGTCCGCGAATATGCCGACGGCCTGCGCGAACGCCTGCACATGCCGGTGCTCCAGCAGGGCGAGCGCTCCAAGCATGCGCTGCTGCACGCGTTCCGCACGGACGGCAACGCCGTGCTGGTCGGGACCCAGTCATTCTGGGAGGGCGTGGACGTGCCGGGACGGGCTCTGCGCCTGGTGATGATCGACCGACTGCCGTTTCTCGCGCCCGGCGATCCGCTGATCCAGGCGCGCGTGGCGCATCTCAAGGCACAGGGCCTGGACCCGTTTCGCGACTATCAGATTCCCCATGCGGCGATGACGCTGAAGCAGGGCGCCGGACGGCTGATCCGGGGCAGCGACGATCGTGGCGTGCTGGTGATCTTCGACCCGCGGATCTATCGCACCGGCTACGGCAAGGCCTTTCTCAACAGCCTGCCGCCGTTCCCGGTGGAAACGGACCGAAACAAGATTCTCGGCTTTCTGCGCGAGGTGTCGGCATGAACCTGCTGGCGCTGGATACCGCGACCGAGGCCTGCTCGGTCGCCGTGCGGATCGACGGCCGCTGGGCGCAGCGGTTCGTCGACCTGGGGCGCGGCCACACCGATGCGCTGATGCCGATGATCCACGAAGTCATGGAAGAGCTGGGCGCCGGATTCGGTGATCTCGAGCGTCTGGCCGTCGGCCGCGGTCCCGGCGCCTTCACCGGCGTGCGCATCGGTGTGGCCTGCGCCCAGGGCTTGGCGCAGGGTCTCGGCGTGCCGGTGGCGCCGGTGTCCAACCTGGCGGGCATGGCCTGGGCCGCGGCGGCGGAAAAGGGCGACGGCCTGGTCGCTGTGGCGATCGATGCTCGGGCCGGCGGCGTCTATTTCGGTGGATTCGAGGTGGCGGCCGGCCGGCTGCCCGAACCCGTCATCACCGAACGGGTCTGCCCGCCGGACCATGTGCCACGCATCGATCGGTCGCAGGTGCTGACCGCCGGAACAGGCTGGACGCGTCATCCCGAGGTGCTGGCCTCCGCGGTTGATTGTCCGACGGTCGACAGCGGTGTGCGCCTGCCGTCGGCGCGGGCCATCGCCGAGCTGGCGTTGCTCGGCGCGCCGACGGTCGCCGCCGCCGATGTCGAGCCGGTTTACCTGCGCGACCAAGTGGTTCATGCACCGAAGGCCAAGGCATGATGGCTTTCAGTCAACGCAACTGGAGGACAATCTGATGCTCTACGCCTTGGGTGACGACGCGCCGGAACTGATCGGCGATGGCCATTTCATCGCCGACAATGCCACCGTGATCGGTCGGGTCCGCATGGAGCCGCAGTCCAGCATCTGGTTCAACTGCGTGGTGCGCGGAGACTGCGACGACATCATCATCGGTGCCCGCAGCAACGTGCAGGATGGCGCCGTGCTGCATACCGACGTGGGGATCAAGCTCACGATCGGCGAGGACGTGACGGTGGGCCATCAGGTCATGCTGCATGGCTGCACCGTGGGCGCCGGCACGCTGATCGGCATCAATGCGGTGGTGCTGAACCGGGCGGTGATCGGTCGCAACTGCATCATCGGCGCGAACGCCCTGATCCCGGAAGGCAAGGAGATTCCCGACAATTCGCTGGTCATGGGTTCGCCCGGCCGCGTCGTCCGTGAACTGGACGACAAGGTCGCCAAGATGCTGAAGGCCTCGGCGGACCACTACGTGCACAACGCCGAGCGCTACGCACGGTCGCTGCGTCCTCTCGGCTAGCCGCCGCGGATATCCCGGTGACCCTTGGGGGTCGCCAGTTCGATCAGCCGAGCCTGCGCCTTCGGCAGCTGCTCCGGCCAGGCCGTGAGGTCCAGCGCGCAGCGCATCCAGCTGCAGGTGGGCAGTGGCGGAAGCTCCAGCGGTACCAGCGCGGCGGCCAGCTCGCTGAGCCCCTCGTTGTGGCCGACCACCCAGATGTCGCGACCGGTCGCCCGTTCCCGGATGACCTGCCAGATGGTTTCCGGTGACGCGAGGTAGAGCGCGGCCTGGTAGTAAATCCCGTCGGTGGGTTGGTCCAATTCCAGCAACAGCCCGCGAGTCGTTGTGGCGGCGCGCACTGCGGGACTGGAGATCACCTGATCCGGGATCGGGTGCCGATCCCGCCAGCGCTGCGCCATCATCGGAATGTCGTGGCGGCCCCGTGCATTCAGGCTGCGGTCGAAATCGGGAATGCCCGGCTGGTTCCAGTCGGATTTGCCGTGGCGGATGAGTGTCAGATGGATCATGAGCGGACGTAGACGTCGTAGCGAACGCGATTGGTCTTGAGCTGGTATGAGACCTTGCGATCGAGCAGGGGCGGAGCCTTGGGTGCACGTTTGATGACCACGCGGCGGCGCGCGTGTTCCCAGGCCAGCGCCGCCAGCGTCGCGGCGTCGGGGTCGCCGTCGGTGAGATGGCGCAGCGCCTCCAGAGGCGCCTTGGCGCGTGCGCGCTGTCCAGGGGCGGCATACATCGGATCGAGGTAGATCACGTCGTGGTCGGTCTCCGAGCGGCGCAGGACATCAATCGAATCCGCCGCGAGAATCCGCATGCGCTCGGCCGTGTCGCGCAACGCCGGAGATTCCAGCGCACGCTGGTGTGCGGATCGCAGCCCGTCCGCCAGCGCGGGCAGGCGCTCGCAGATCGTGACCTCGGCGCCGAGCGCGGCGAGCACGAAGGCGTCACGCCCGTAACCCCCGGTGGCGTCCAGCAGCCGCAGTGGGCGGATGCTGCCCAGCCCGCAGGCACGGGCCAGCGGCTGACGGCGACCTCCGGCGATCCGGCGACGGATGTCGTCGGATTCCCAGTCGATTCCGGTCAGAGGCGCGTCCATGTCAGCGGGGCATGAAAAAGGGCACGCGGAGCGAACTCCACGTGCCCTTGTCCGGTCGATCGTCCGGATCAGCTGAGCTGGCCAGCGTCGAACATCGACGAGAGCTTCTGCGCCAGCATCAGATCACCTTCAAGCTGCAGCTTGCCGGTCATGAACGCGGTCATGCCGTTGAGCTCACCGGTCATCAGCGCGACGAAATCATCGTCGTCCAGCGTCAGCGTCACGTCGGCATCGTCGGTGACGCCGTCGTGAACGGTCAGCGTGCCGCTGTCGATCACGCAGTACTTCGGATCGCTGACCTTGTACTGCACCGTAGCGGACAGATCGCCGGCCTCGTCGCCGTTGAAGGCTTCCGGCATCTTCTTGAAGATCGTCTCCATGTCCATCGTCAAAATCTCCTGGATGGCCGCAGCATGCGGCTGGGATAAAAAACTGAGAAGGCATGCTAAAGCGGCCATGATGCGGTGGCAACGCGAGCGGCACTTCGGCGTATAGTGGGGCACCCCGGATTGCGAACTACACCTTCGATGCGCATGAAACAACTCCTTGAGCAGTGGCAGCAGGACGCCGCCGCTCCGCGAGCTGCGAAACTGTACGAAATCCGCCTTCCGCTCTTCGACGCCGCCAAGATCGCCGCGCTCAGCGAGCTCTTTCCCGGTCGCAGCGAGGAACAAATCCTCACCGACCTGTTGTCCGCCGCGCTGGATCAGATCGAAGCCGAGTTTCCCTACGAACGCGGCCCGGTGGCCGAGGTCGACGAGGAGGGCGATCCGATCTACGCGGACGCGGGTCTCACCCCCCGGTATCGGGAGCTGGTGGAAGCCCATGTCCAGCGGCTGCAGCAGGCGGACGGCGATGGCGGAGGGCGCTAGCTCGCTGCCGGACATGATCCCGAGCCCGCTGGACCGGATTCGGGACGTGCTTCGGGATACCCACGCCGAGCCGCCTCGGCCCGTCACCCGGCTCGGACTGCCGCTGGGCTTCGATCGTCTGCTCGGTCCTCACTGGCAGCGTACGCTGCGCCCCGCGGCCGTGCTGGTGCCGATTCTCGATCGCGAGGATGGCCCCCGGGTGCTGCTGACCCAGCGTTCCGACAAGCTGCGGGATCACGCCGGGCAAATCAGTTTTCCCGGCGGGCGGATCGAGCCCACGGACGCGTCCACCGCGGCCGCGGCGCTGCGCGAGGCCGACGAGGAGATCAGCCTCGATCCGGCCGCGTCGGAAATCCTGGGTTACCTGCACGACTATCCGACGATTTCCCGCTTCTGTGTCACCCCAGTGGTGGCGCGGGTCCGCGATGGCGTGAGCTTCGAGCCCGATGGGGTGGAAGTGGCCGCCGTGTTCGAGGTTCCGCTTCATCACGTGCTCGATCTGGGCGCCTATGAGCGCAAGACGCTAGGCAAGATGGGGATGGATATCCCGTTCATGGAACTCATGTGGGAGGACTGGCGGATCTGGGGCGCGACGGCGGGCATGCTTCACGATCTCGCGAGCCTGGTGGCCGAGCATGCTTGATGCGCTGAGCACGGCGGCCCGGTTGCAGCGACAGGCGGCGGCCAAGGGGTTCGACTGGCCGGATCTGGATGGCGTCTGGGCCAAGGTTCGCGAGGAGATGGGCGAATTGCAGCAAGCGGGTGACGACACCGCGTCGCGCTACGAGGAACTGGGCGATCTGCTGTTCGCGATCGTCAATCTGGCCCGGCATCTGAAGATCGAACCCACCGATGCGATGATGGCAGCCAACGCCAAGTTCGAGCGGCGTTTTACCTACGTCGAGGACGCCATGGCCCAGGCCGGAATGGAGATGTGCGCCGACAATCTCGACGCGATGGACGCAGCCTGGGAGGACGCCAAGGCCGACGAACGATCGCGTTGATCACCGGGCCGCGCCATCGCGGCAGGGGGACAGACAATGAAGGTAGGACTGGTTGCCGACCCGACATGCGATCTGCCGCGGGACTTCCTCGACGAGATGGGCGTGTTCGTGCTGCCCATCGCCATTCGCATTGGCGACCGGGAACTGCTCGATGCGCGCGATCCCGGCGAGACGCTGGCCTTCCACACGAATCACCTCGCCGCCAAGGGCACGCTGGCCGAATCCCGCGCGCCCTCCGTCGAAGATGTCCGCAGGTTTTTCCTCGATCGCGTGGTGACCGGCTGCGATTTCGCCTTGTGCCTGACGGTGTCGTCGACACGCAGTCCGGTTTTCGCCAACGTCACCAAGGCCGGGCTCGGGATTCTGACCGAGTACAAGGCGACGCGGCAGGCAGCTAAGATGGAGGGTCCGTTCGCCGTCCGCGTGCTGGATTCGCGCAACATGTTCGCCGGGCAGGGCGCGTTGACCGCCGAGGCTGCCGCGCTGATCGCCCAGGGCTTCAGCGCCGCCGCGGTGCGGGAGCGGATCGAGGAACTCGCGTATTCGGTGCATTCCTACCTGGTCCCGAAGGATCTGTACTACATCCGTGCCCGCGCGAAGAAGAAGGGTGATCGCAGCGTGGGGCCGTTGCGCTATCTGCTCGGCACGGCGATGAACATCAGACCGGTTCTGGCCTGCACCGATGGCGAGACGGAGGCGGTGCAGACGGAGCGCGGTTTTGAGGCGGCCGTCCGGCGCCTGTTCGATTTCGCCCGTGCGCGGATCGGGGACGGGCTCCAGGGCCGGTTTCTGTGCGTCAGCTACGGCGGTCCGCCGGAGCGGCTGGGCGAGTTGCCGGGATTCGACGAGCTGGTGAGCGCGGCCGAGGCCGGTGGCATCCGCGTGCTGACGTCGGTGATGAGCATGACCGCCGGCGTCAATGTCGGCGACGGGGCGGTGTCGGTCGGGTTTCTCGCCGCGCCGCGCGCGTTCGACTAGAAGGCCTGCGAACAGGCGCTAATCGCGCCGGTCGTCGTAGAGCCGGCGGCCCGGTTGCACGCGGTCACGCGCCTCGGAGCGGGCCAGGGCCTTGCGCTCCACCAGCAGATGCGAATACGCGTTGGACGGTTCCGCCTGGTAGGCCACGCCGTTCACGTAGACGATGCCGGGGCCGCCCACCCAGTCGGTGGCCCACAGGTAGTAGAGATTGCCCTCGCGGCCGGGATCGCCGACCACGTGCACGCCGTCATTGCGGGAACTGAAGTACAGATAGGAGCCGGGTTCGAAACTGACGGCCAGCCAGTCCTTGCCACTGCCGACCGCGATGCCCGGCGTGCCTTTCTCGATCAGGATTTCGTCGACGACACGGGCATTGCGCTCGACCAGGATGCCGCGGCCGATGGTCCGGTTGCCGGACTGCACGGCGCGACGCAGATGGATGTCGTCGGAGACGTAGTACTGCAACGCGCGGAGTTCGCGCTCGTTGAGCTGGTAGCCGGCGCGGAGATACTCGCCGAAGGGAAGGCGGTCGACGCCACGGGTCGACGCGCAGGCCGTCAGATTCAGCGTGATCGCGACAGCGAGAAGAATGGCGTAGCGCATCGAGCCCCCGGAACAATCCCTCAATCAGAGGCCTGAGAGAATAGCAGCCACCGCCATGCTTGCCTTGGGTTGCCCGGCTCTGATTGAATCATCGCCGCATCGGCATTCCCCGAGGATTCGCGACGCGCCGGTCGGCGACGCGATGCTTCATGGCCGGGGATCGCGAAGAAATCTACAGGAGCAGGGGTATGCGGGCGGTTCTATCTGGCATCGGCTTGATCAGCTATTTCGCGATCTGCGTCGCCCTGTTCGTGATCTGGGCGCCTCGGTTCTTCTATCTGAACGTGGATCTGCCAGCGCAGTTCACCCTGGAATACGTGGCGGTCAGCGGTCTGGCCTTTGCGGTCTTCATGGTCTCGGTGATCGCGGCGCAGTCGGTTTCGCCCAAATTCTCCGCCTGGCTGGTCCTGGAAGTCGTCATCGTGGCGATCAGCTTCTGGTTCTGCATCTACACCTTCGATTTCAAGGATCAGTCCGACCTGTTCGCGTTCATCCACATCGTCGCCTGCGGCCTGTTCCTGTTCATGAACATGCGCAGTTATTTCAAGCTCAGCAGCAGCGATAGCGACGACTGATCGCCTCCGGTTCAACGTTCACACAAGGCCTTCGATTTGGCAGCACCACAACGCAGTCGCGACGAATACCGGTTCTGGTATCCGATGCAGATTCGATGGGGCGACATGGATGTGCTCGGGCACGTCAACAACGCCCGCTACTTCACCTTCTCGGAAAGCGCCCGCCTGGCGTACCGGGACGCCAACTTTCCGGCGGATGCTCTACCGGAGCATCAGGACCTGATTCTCGCCCGCACCGGCTGCGACTTCATCCGTCAGCTCAAGTATCCGGACAACCTCGATCTCGGTTGTCGGGTGGTCAAGCTCGGACGCAGCAGCATCGTGTTCGAGGTCGGGATGTTTCTCGAGGACCGGGAGGAACTGGTGGCCCTGAGCGAGGCGATCACGGTGTGGTTCGACTACGCGGGGCAGACCACGGTGCCGGTGCCGGATGCGCTGCGCAGCGCGTTACTGGATTTCGAACCGCTGCTGGACGCCTAAAGCCTGAGCTCGTCGAACTCCCGGCTGCGGCTGCCGTGTTCCCAGTAGGTATTGAAGCGGGCCAGCAACGCTGACGCCCGGCCGGGATCGTCCGGTCGCGCCACTGCCTGGTCCCCCGCCGTGTCATGGCGCTGCACTACGCCGCGCCGGTCGGCGATCAGCCATTCCTCGCGGATCACGTCGGCGGGCGCCACCGCTCCGCGCAGCTGTATCCGGCTGGGAATCTGCCGCGCCAGTTCGATCAGCCGGTGGGCGCCGTCGGCGAGCACCTGCTCGGGCTGGCGGACCAGCACGCGCACGCGATTGCGTTCGTGCCGGATTACCAGCGTTCGGACGATTTCACAAAATTCCACGCTGCCCCAGAGACGGTGGCTCAGCGTGTCGGAAAACAGCGCTAGTTCCCGCTCGGCGCTGCCGGCAACGGTCAGAACCTTCGCCGGCAGGCTCTGTACGTCATGCGTGCTGTGTTCCGACTCCATGACGATCTAGGGAAGCTCTGATTTATTCACGCCGCCATGTTGCCGCCTGAAATAAGGCCAGGCAAGGCGCGAGGAGAGAGGTTTGGTCATTCCAAATAAACGACGAGTAACGCCGCATGGCCTTATTTCAGGCGCAATCCGCATGGAACGGGCCGGTTTTCCCGCAATCCTGCGTTATCGTTCACTGACCTGGAATAACCAAGCGGTACTCACTCCGCCTGGGCTTGCGGAAAAACCGGCTCCGTCTTGGTGGTGTGAATAAATCAGAGCTTCCCTAGCACGCCAGCGCCTGTTCCGCAGCATTGCCCACATAGCTGGCGGGTGTCATCTCCAGCAGGCGTGCTTTCACGTCGTCCGGCAGCGCCAGGCCGCGGATGAAGTCCGCCATGCGCTGCTGGTTGACGCGCTGGCCGCGCGTGAGCTTCTTGAGCTGCTCGTAAGGTTTTTCGATACCGTAGCGCCGCATCACCGTCTGCACCGCCTCGCCCAGCACTTCCCAGTTCGCGTCCAGGTCCGCCGCCATCGCGTCGGGGCTGGCTTCCAGCTTGCCGATGCCGCGGTTCAGCGATTGCAGCGAGATCATCACGTGGCCCATGCCAACGCCGAGGTTGCGCAGCGTCGTGGAATCCGAAAGGTCACGCTGCCAGCGCGAGATCGGGAGCTTCTCGGCGAGATGCGCCATCACCGCGTTGGCGACGCCGAGATTGCCCTCGGCATTCTCGAAGTCGATCGGGTTGACCTTGTGCGGCATGGTGGACGAGCCGACCTCGGTTTCCACCACGCGCTGCTTGAAGTAGCCCAGCGCGATGTAGCCCCAGATGTCGCGGGCGAAATCGATCAGGATCGTGTTGATGCGCATCACCGCGTGGAAGTACTCGGCGATGTAGTCATGCGGTTCAATCTGCGTCGTCGACGGCGCGGGCACGATGTCGAGCCGTCGCAGCACCGAGCGCGACAGCGCCGGCCAGTCCACTTCGGGGTAGGCCGCCAGATGCGCGTTGAAGTTGCCAACGGCGCCGTTGATCTTGCCCTGGACGGCCACAGCGGCCAGCGTGTCCCGCTGCCGGCGCAGGCGATGCACGAACACCGCGATCTCCTTGCCCAGGGTGGTCGGGGAGGCCGGCTGTCCGTGGGTGCGCGACAGCATGGGCTGGTGGGCCAGCTCATGCGCCATCGTGCGCAAACGTTCGATCAACTGGTCCAGCGCCGGCAGCAGAAAGCGCGTGCGCGCGTCGTTGAGCATCTGCGCGTGGGCGAGATTGTTGATGTCCTCGGAGGTGCAGGCGAAGTGCAGAAACTCCGTCACCGCCGCCAGTTCCGGCTTGGGCGCGAAGCGCTCCTTGAGGAAGTACTCCACCGCCTTGACGTCGTGGTTGGTCGTGTCCTCGATGGTCTTGACGCGCTGGGCCGCGGTCAGGTCGAAACCCTGATCGATCTCGTCCAGCAGGACCTCGGCCTCGGCGGAGAAGGCCGGTACCTCGGTGACTTCCGGCTGTTCCGCCAGCGCCCGCAGCCAGGTGATCTCCGCCCGGAGGCGGTAGTGCATCAGGCCGTATTCGGAAAAGATCTCGCGCAGATCCCATGTCTTGTCGGCATAACGACCATCGATCGGGGAGAGGGCGGACAACGATGTGAGCTTCATGCGGAGCGGATCGGGGGCGGGAGGGGGCGCGTATTCTACCCAAGCCGCCGGCCTCGGTGGGCGGCCGGTGGTTCGGCTGTTGGGTCTGGGCTCCAGACGCGTTAGCCTGCATTCAGTCAACCCTGAATCACGCTTACGGGCAGGAGCGGCCGAAAGCACATGAGCAAGACGCGAATCGAACGCGACAGTCTCGGTGAACTTGAGGTGCCGGCAGATGCTCTCTGGGGCGCGCAGACGCAGCGCGCGGTCGAGAATTTCCCCATCAGCGACCGGCGCATGCCGCGGCTGATGATCCGTGCGTTGGGGCTGATCAAGTCCGCCGCGGCCAGTACCAACCAGTCGCTGGGCTTGATGGACGACGCCACTGCCGATGCTGTCATCAAGGCCGCCGCGCAGGTTGCTGACGGCACCTGGGACAGCCAGTTTCCCGTCGACATCTTCCAGACCGGGTCGGGCACCTCCAGCAACATGAACGCCAACGAGGTGATCGCGGCGCTGGCGCGGCGCGATGGCCTCGACGTGCATCCCAACGATCACGTCAACATGAGTCAGTCGTCCAACGACGTGATTCCGACCGCGATTCACGTGGCCTGCGCCATCGGCATCGCCAAATCGCTGGTCCCGGCGATCCAGCACCTGATTGACGTGCTGGAAACCCGGGCTGACGAGCTCGACGCCGTGGCCAAGACCGGCCGCACGCATCTGATGGATGCGATGCCGATCACCTTTGGTCAGGAACTGCGCGCCTGGTCGTCACAGCTCGATGCCGGGCTGGACCGGCTGGTGGATGTCCGCAAGCGGCTCAATGCGCTGCCGCAGGGCGGCACCGCCGTCGGCTCGGGGATCAATGCCCACACCAGTTTCGGCTCGGTGTTCGCGGAGCAAATGTCTCGATTGACCGGCCTGCCGTTTTCTCAGGCGCTGGATCACTTCGCGGCCCAGGCCAGTCTGGACACGCTGCTGGAGGTCTCCGGCCACCTGCGCGCGTTCGCGGTCAGCTACACCAAGATCGCCAACGACCTGCGCTGGATGAATTCCGGTCCGCTGGCGGGGCTGGGCGAGATCGAACTACCCACGCTGCAACCCGGTTCCTCCATCATGCCGGGCAAGGTGAATCCGGTGATTCCCGAAGCCGTGGCGATGGTCGCCGTGCAGGTCCTGGGCAACGATGCCGCGATCACCGCGGCGGCACAGTCCGGCAACTTCCAGCTCAACGTCATGCTGCCCGTGGTCGCCAGCAATCTGGTGGAATCGATCGGGTTGCTGTCCAGTGCCGCCACCGTGCTGGCCGACAAGGCCATCGCGGGCTTCACCGTCAATCAGGCGAATGTGGATGCCGCGCTGGCGCGCAACCCGATTCTGGTCACCGCGCTGAATCGCGAGATCGGCTACGACCTGGGATCGAAGATCGCCAAGGAGGCGTACCGGACCGGCCGGCCCGTGCTCGACGTGGCCCTGGAGCACACGGATCTTGGCGAGGAGCGTCTCAGGGCGCTGCTGGACCCGATGGCGCTGACCCGCGGTGGCATCCCGGGCAGCGACTAGCGGGGTTGGCGAGCGGTCACCGCACCCGGGCTCAGCGTAGCAGCGACACCGATTCCGGCTTGGTCACCGCCAGTTCGGCGTCGGCGCCGAAGTTGTTGCGGCCCGACAGGCTCAGGATGTCGTTGTAGCGCAGCACCCGGTCGTTGGCTTTTTCCGCCACGTAAACGGTGCTGCCATCGAAGGCGATATCCACCGGATTGCCCAGCGCGGTCTCGTCGCCGCCGACCTGTGCCCGGACATTGACCAGGCCCTCGGCACGCGAGGCGTTGTCGATGACGAACAACTGGCCGTCGGTGGCATTGTTGGCGTCGCCGACATCGGACAGGATCAGGCGATTGCTCGCGGCCACATGGGCGATGCCGTGCAGGTTCACCGATACCTGCGCGCCATTGATGGCCGGGATGATGCTGCGCGATACCGTGGCGCCGGCCTCCGCCGCCGCGCGGGCGCCGAAATCGTCATACACCAGCACCGAGCCGTCGGTGGCGGCGACGTAAAGGCGGTCGGCCGCCAGGTCGTAGTCGAGGTCCCAGATCGATGCGGTCCCGACATCGGTCGTGTCGATCACCGGGGCGGTGTTGCCATCGGCTTCCAGGCTGTAGCCCTTGATTGCCGGCGTGCCGCTGTCCGCGACCAGCAGCAGTCCCTGAGCCTGCACGATCTCGATGCCCTTGGGGCTGGTCAGCGTGGAGCTGAATCCGCCAATCAGGCGATCGGTATCGGGCGCATCGAAGCTCGTGCCCGCACGGTCCGCCAGTCGATTGATGACGAGCAGGCCCGTGCGGGTGGCGCCGGTGGACCCGTTGTCATAGCTGACATAGGCATGACCCCGCGTGTCGATCTGGATGCTTTCCAGCTGGCGCACCGCCGCGCCCAGCGTGCCGCCCGCGCTCGCATCGAGCATGCCGATCTCCGAGGACAGGTCGGTTTGCAGCAGCAGAATGCGCCCGGTGTCTCCCGCGCCGCCGAACAGCCCGCCGGGCGGGGTGGGGTTGGTGGAGACCGCCAGGGCCGATACCGAGTCCGCCGTGGTGAGGTCCGACGCGTCAACCGGCAGGTTGTCGCTGCTGCGCAACCGGGCGACGGATTCGGGCGCTGTGGCCTGGCGGGCATGGTCGGGCTCGACGTTGCCCGACGCCGACAGGATGTTGCTGAAAGTCAGCACCGCGCCGTTCGCCTTTTCGGCGACGACGGCGGTGTCGCCCACCAGGGTGACATCCACCGGGTTGCCCAGGCGGGAACGCGCGCCGACGATCCGCGTCGATGCGGTGATGCCGCCGGACACCGTCCCGTTGTCGATCAGCGTGAAGATCTGTCCGTCATCGTCCAGCGCCGGGTCACCGACGTCGGTCACGACGATCCGGTTGCCCAGCAAGGCGATGCCGTGGAAGTTCACTGAAATCTGCTCACCTTCGGCATCCACGGGAAAGATGCTGCGGTCGGCGACGGCGGTCACGTCGGTCGAGAAATCATCGAAGATCTCCACCGTGCCGTCGGTCAGCGCCGCATAAAGCCTGTCGCTGGTCTCGTCATAGGCGATGTCCCAGGGCGCGGCGGCGGTGGCGATGCCGCTCAGCGGCGCAGCACCATCGCCGGCGGTGGTGGAGAACAGCCTGAGGCTGGCCGCCGCGTTGTCGGCCACGATCACGCGGCCGATCGCGTCGATGACGACCAGCCCCTTGCCGGCGAAGCCGCCACCCAGCCCGCCGCGACCGTTGATCTGTCGGTCGAACCCGGTGACGTAGGTGCTGCCGTCGGCCCGCGAGGAGAAGTTGACGAACACGCGCAGGCCGGTGAAGTCGCTCGAGTCCGCTGCCTGGTAGAGCGTGCCTGTCTCGTCGAAGGCGATGCCCTCGTTGCTGCCGGAGTCCAGCTGGAACGCCAGCGTGTCCAGATCGGGCGCGTAGACGTTCAGCGATGCCGGACTCTCCGCAGGATTGGCGGCGACCACGATGGCCGCATCCGGGGCGGCGTTGCTGCCACCGTCGTCCTCACCGCAGCCAACCACCGACAGGCCGATGCAGCCGACCAGCAAACATTTTGTGACAATAGCGGTCTTCATGGCGTGCCTCCGATGCGATGGCAGGGTCATGGGCGGTTGTCCCATGTGAGCAAGTTCAATCGTGGCCCTGAGAGCGGGGTCACCCATTCTGCGGGGAGTTGGCAATGCTGTTCTCGTTTCGTCCGATGATGGCCATCGGCGCAATCATCGCCTTTGGAGCGCTGGGGTTCGCGCTGGTTCTGCAATACGTCTTCGACATGGAGCCGTGCCCGATGTGCATCTTCCAGCGCGTCGCCATGGTCGGTGTCGGTCTGGTCATGCTCATCGCGGCGCTGCATGGCCCACGCGGGTTCGGTCGCTGGGTCTACGCGGCGCTGACACTGGTGGCCGCGGGCATTGGCAGCGCGATTGCCGCCCGCCACGTGTGGCTGCAAAGTCTGCCTCCCGATCAGGTACCCGCCTGCGGGCCGTCGCTGGACTACATGATGGACATCATGCCGGCATGGGACGTGATTCGGACCGTGCTGGCCGGCGACGGCAACTGCGCGATCATCGAAGGCAGCTTTCTTGGCATTTCGCTGCCGGGCTGGACGCTGGTGGGCTTCGTCGCGCTGGCCATCTGGGGCATCATCGCCGCAGTGCTTCCCCCCAAACCCACCGGAGCCTTTGAATGAGCTACGCCGTTACCGACCTCTGCGACGCCCACAGCGACAAGATCCAGGTCGCCGAACCGATTTTTGCCGATTTCGGCGGTGTGCTGGCGTTCTCCGGCGCGATTCACACCCTGAAATGCTTCGAGGACAACACGTTCGTGCGTAGCGAACTGGAGCAACCCGGCGAGGGCAGGGTGCTGGTCGTCGATGGCGGTGGTTCGCTGCGCTGCGCGCTGCTGGGCGGCAATCTCGCGAAGCTGGCCGAGGACAACGGCTGGTCCGGCGTGGTGGTCTACGGTTGCGTGCGTGACTGCGAGGAAATCGAGGACTGCTCGATCGGCGTCAAGGCCATGGCCGCGCATCCGCTCAAGTCGCGCAAGCAGAATGTGGGCGAGGTCGGTGTTCCGCTGCGTTTCGCCGGCATCGAGTTCCGCGAGGGTGACTATCTCTACGCCGACGTGGACGGCCTGATCACCGCCGGCGAGGCGCTGGAGCCTTGAGTTCGCCTTGGTCAGCCGTGAATTCGGGCCAATGACGACAACATGACGGAAACGGTCACGACGGTGGGCAACACCGATCTTCTCGGCCAGTTCGAAACCGGGTTCGAACGCGTTCTGACCGAGGAGGCCGTCGCCTTCACCAGTCGCCTCGTCAGCCGGTTTCGCCCGCGTGTTCAGGAGTGCCTGTCCGCGCGGGTGGCCAGACAGGCCCTGTTCGATCGCGGCATCGGCCCCGATTTTCTGCCCGACACGCAGTCCGTGCGCGACGGCGACTGGAGCATCCGTGGCATTCCGGCGGATTTGCGGGATCGCCGCGTCGAGATTACCGGGCCGGTCAATCGCAAGATGGTGATCAATGCGCTGAATGCCCCGGTTCAGTGCTACATGGCGGACTTCGAGGACAGCCAGGCGCCGACCTGGTCCGGCCTGATGCAAGGCCAGCTGAATCTGATGGACGCCGTGGCCGGCAGCATCGAATACAGCGATCCCGAGACGGGCAAGGTCTATGCGCTGGAAGACGATCCGGCGACGCTGATCGTCCGCCCGCGCGGCTGGCACATGGTTGAGCGCCATATCCGCATCGACGGCGCGCCAGCCACGGCGGCGATCGTCGACTTCGCCCTGTTCTTCTTCCACAACGCCAGGACATTGCTGGAAAAGGGCAGCGGGCCGTATTTCTATCTGCCGAAGATGGAATCCCATCTGGAAGCGCGGCTCTGGAACGACATCTTCAACGCCGCCCAGGACGAACTGGGCATCGAGCGCGGTTCGATCAAGGCGACAGTGCTGATCGAGACCCTGCCGGCAGCGTTCGAGATGGACGAGATTCTCCATGAGCTGCGCGACCACGTCGTCGGCCTGAACTGCGGCCGCTGGGACTACATCTTCAGCTTCATCAAGATCATGAAGCTGCAACCCGGTCGGGTGATGGCCGACCGCTTCGTCGTGGACATGGCGCAGCACTGCATGGACAGCTATTCCAAGCTGCTGTGCGTGACCTGCCACAAGCGCGGCGCGATGGCGATGGGTGGCATGTCGGCCTTCATCCCGGTGAAGAATGACCCGGCCGCCAACGACAAGGCCTTCGCCAGGGTGCGCGCCGACAAGGAACGCGAGGTCGCCAACGGCCACGACGGCACCTGGGTCGCGCATCCGGGGCTGGCGCCGGTCGCCCGTGCCGTGTTCGACGAGCACATGCCTGGCGCCAACCAGATCGATCGTCCGCTGGACTGGTCCGTGACCGCCGAGGACCTACTACGGCAGCCGGAAGGCAAGATCACCGAGGCCGGCTTGCGCAACAACATCAGCGTCGCGGTGCAGTACATCGAGGCCTGGATTTCCGGCAACGGCTGCGTGCCGCTGTACAACCTGATGGAGGATGCCGCCACGGCCGAGATCTCGCGCACGCAGGTCTGGCAGTGGATTCATCATCCCGAAGGTCGGTTTGACGACGGCAGGGATGTCACGGTCGAGCTGTTCGAGCAACTGCTCGCCGAGGAGATGGAGAACATCAAGGCGGAAGTGGGTGAGGAGCGGTTCGAATCCGGGCGGTTCTCGATCGCTTGCGATCTGCTGCACCGGCTATGCGTGGCCGACGAGCTGGCGGACTTCCTGACGCTCCCCGCCTACGAGCTGCTGCCCTGAGTGGCCGGATTCGTCAGGGCTGCGTCTGATCGCGCGATGGGTCTGAACCGACTCCGATCAGTCCAGTTCACTGGCAACCCGGGCGATCAACCCGCGTAACCACTGATGCGCCGGGTTGTGGTGCAGCAGCGCGCTCCACGCCATCTTGAGTTCGGTTTCGGGGATGTCGAACGGCGGCGGCAGAATCACCACATCCGGGTTGTCGCGCTGCAGCCTGGCCGACTTGCTGGGCAGGGTGATCACCAGATCATCCAGCTCCGCCAACTGCATGGCGGCCTGGTAGTGACGGGTGAACACGCGAATCTTGCGCCGTTTGCCGAGGCGAGCCAGTGCTTCGTCCACCCAGCTGAGCCCCTGCATGGTGCCGGGCTCCACACCCACGCCGATACCCATGCCCGTCTTGCTCACCCAGACGTGGCGGGCTTCCAGATAGGTTTCGAGCGTGAACTGCTCGCGAATCGGGTTGTGGCGGCTGACCATGCAGGCGAAATCGTCACGCCAGATGGTTTGATGGTGAAAGGACTGCGGCAGCTCGTCGAACCGGTTGATGACCAGATCGACCTTGCCGCTTTCGACGTCCTTGAAGGTCACGTCACTGGGCGTGAGGATGTCCAGCGTGATGCGCGGGGCCAGGCTTCGCATGGCGCGCAGCAACGGCGGCAGCAGCGTGCATTCGCTGTAATCGCTGATCGACAGGCGAAATACCCGTTCCGCGCTGGCGGCGTCAAAGCCCTTGTCGGGGTCGACGGCCTTTTCGACCGCCGCCACGATCTCGCGTAACAGCGGCTGCAATTGCTCGGCGCGCTCGGTCGGCGTCATGCCGTCCTTGGTGCGGATCAGCAACGGGTCGGCAAACAGATCACGCAGGCGGCGCAGACCGTTGCTCATGGCCGGCTGGCTGATCCCCAGACTCTCGGCTGCCTGCGTCACGCTGCGCGTGCGCAGCAGCACATCCAGGTACACCAGCAGGTTCAGATCGATGGTCTTGAGGTTCATCGGTGGGCGGGGCGACGAGGCCTAGCAATATTCACGGGAAGAATATTCAGAATACTATCTATTTATTAGAATTATCTAAATATTCTGGCTAGAATACGCGCCGTTTTTCCACGCGCCGGGCCGCATCCGAAGCCGCGCCCGGCCGCATTGTTTCGATCAACCAATAGGTTCCGACCATGTCAAAGTACACCGACGACATCGCCTCGCTGCAGAGCGTCATCGACGCCAACGGGGCACCCTGGGCCGCCATCGACGCCGAGTCCGCCGCCCGCATGCGCGCGCAGAACAAGTTCAAGACCGGCCTCGAAATCGCCCAGTACACGGCCGACATCATGCGCCGCGACATGGCCGAGTTTGATGCCGACAAGACCAAGTACACCCAGTCGCTGGGTTGCTGGCACGGTTTCGTGGGTCAGCAGAAGCTGATCTCCATCAAGAAGCACTTCGGCACCACCGACAAGAAGTACCTGTACCTGTCGGGCTGGATGGTCGCGGCCCTGCGTTCCGACTTCGGCCCGCTGCCGGACCAGTCGATGCACGAGAAGACGGCCGTGCCGGCACTGATCGAAGAGCTCTACACCTTCCTGCGCCAGGCTGACGCTCGCGAACTGGGCGGCCTGTTCCGCGCCCTGGACGCCGCCCGCGAAGCTGGCGACACCGCCAAGGCCGCCGAGATCCAGAGCCAGATCGACAACCACGAGACGCACGTGGTGCCGATCATTGCCGACATCGACGCCGGCTTCGGTAACGCGGAAGCGACCTACCTGCTGGCCAAGAAGATGATCGAAGCCGGTGCCTGTGCGCTGCAGATCGAAAACCAGGTGGCCGACGAGAAGCAGTGTGGCCACCAGGACGGCAAGGTCACCGTGCCGCACGCCGATTTCCACGGCAAGCTGCGCGCAGTGCGCTACGCGTTCCTCGAGCTGGGCATCGACAACGGCATCATCGTCGCCCGTACCGACTCCGAAGGCGCTGGCCTGACCAAGGAAATTGCCGTGGTCAACGAGCCGGGTGACGGTGGCGACATCTACAACAGCTACCTGGATGTCGAAGAAGTCGCTCCGGAAGACACCAAGCCGGGTGACGTGCTGATCAGCCGCGACGGCAAGCTGGTGCGGCCGAAGCGTCTTCCGTCCGGCCTGTACCAGTTCCGCTCGGGCACCGGTCAGGAGCGCTGCGTGTTCGACTGCATCGAGGCCATCAAGGCCGGCGCCGACCTGCTGTGGATCGAAACCGCCACGCCGAACGTGAAGGACATCGCCGCCATGATGAACGGCGTGCGCAAGGAAATCCCGGACGCCAAGCTGGTGTACAACAACAGCCCGTCGTTCAACTGGACGCTGAACTTCCGCCAGCAGGCCTACGACCGCTGGGTCGAAGCTGGCAAGGACGTGAGCGAGTACGACCGCGCCGACCTGATGAACGCCAAGTACGACGACAGCGAACTGGCGGCTGATGCCGACGACAAGGTACGCAGCTTCCAGGCCGATGCCTCGCGTGAAGCGAACATCTTCCACCACCTGATCACGCTGCCGACCTACCACACCGTGGCACTGTCGACCGACAACCTGGCCAAGGAATACTTTGCCGACCAGGGCATGCTCGGTTACGTGGCCGGCGTGCAGCGCAAGGAAATCCGTCAGGGTATCGCCTGCGTGAAGCACCAGAACATGGCCGGTTCCGACATCGGCGACGATCACAAGGAATACTTTGCCGGTGATCGCGCGCTGAAGGCCGGTGGTGAGAAAAACACGTCCAACCAGTTCTGATCCAACCATGACTGGCAGCGCCTTGGCGGCTGATTCGCCAAGGCGCTGGGACGAACAAAGGCGGTATCCGGTCTCACGGTGCCGCCTTTTTTGTTGTTGTGAGGACAAGCATCAGCCCGTCCTCAACAGAACGCGGAGTGCAGCAATGCTGGAAGCACCAGAGCATCTGAAAGACGCCAAACACCTTCTGAGCGAACAGGGCTTCGCCACCAGCAACACCTGGTACCACGGCACCTCGTCAGCGCTGGTCGAATCCATCCTCCAGCACGGACTGAAGCGCTCCGGCGATCAGGCGCTGAATGACGCAGCCAAGAAGACGATGGCGACGATTGGCAATGCGTTCGAGGCCACCGTCGAGCCCGTCTACCTGACACCGAGCAAGGAGCTGGCCTACTACTGGGCCCAACAGACCGTGCGCGAGCGCACCGTGCGTATTGGCGATGCTAACGAGCCCGTCATCATCAAGGTCACGCTTCCCGACGAGTTCAACACCAAGGTCAAACCGGATGTCGGCGCCGCCACGCTACTGATGATCGAAGCAGGTGAGCGCTACATGGCATACCTGGCGGGCATTTATCAGGCCTGCGGCTACGCCGTTCCCGACATCGACCTGAAAAACGCCGATCGCATGGCGTATCAGCGAACACTGGGCATGGTTTACTTCGACGCCGATATCGACGTGACCCAGCTTGAACTGATCACCCAGTGATTCTGGGGCTGGCTTGTTCGACGACGTCACCAGCATCATCCAGCGGCGGCGCGTTCCTCTCGCTGTGCCGATCGGTTCTTCGATACGCCGGACTTGAGGACGGCTCGCTTCACCGCGCGTTGTACCGGTTGTGCACCGATGTGATGGCGCCCGATTCGGTCTGACCGAGGGTCGCGGGACAGGCGCGGCGCGGGAAACACGTACTGCCAACCAGGCTGGGTGGGGGCAGATAGGTATTTTACCGCTAGCGCATTCGGGAGATACACAGCCCCATAGCCTGCTGCGCAATCTTGATCATGAAGCGTCAATGTCGTCCGGATTCGAGCCCGGAGATTTTCGACCATCGACTCTGCCATTGGTGTGACACGATCTTTTTGACCCTTGCCATTTCGTACCGTCACCTGCCGGTATCCAAAATCGACATCCTGCACACGCAGGCGCACCGCCTCCATCAGCCGTAACCCCGAGCCATACATTAGCCCTGCGAGGTCGTAATGCACGCCCTGCAAGTGAGCGAGAATCTGCGCGACTTCCTGCCTCGTTAGCACCACCGGGACCCTTGTTGGCCGCTTGGCGCGCACGACATCCTCTACACTGGGAAGCGCGATCTCCAGCACTTCCCGGTAGAGAAAGAGCAGGGCGCTGAACGCCTGATTCTGTGTGCTCGCAGAAACGTGCCGTTCCACAGCGAGATAGGTCAAAAATTGTTCAACCTCATCCCGGCCCATTGTGGACGGATGTCGTTTGCCGTGGAAAAGAATAAAACGTCGTATCCACTCGACATACGACTGCTCGGTTCGGATACTGTAGTGACGGCGACGTATCTCATCGCGCACCTGATCCAGCAACCTCGGACGCTTGGAAGGGGAGACCATGAATAAAAGCTCGATGTTGTATTCAACACCTAATACGAAGAACAGGCCGCAATGCGGACATCCTGCAATGGGAACGGGTGGATTAGGTGTATCTCAAGGCAAGGGTGCTAGGTGTACGTTGTGACGTCCAATAAGCGTTATATTTCTTGAATACTCAGCTCCTCAAACGCCGCAAAAGGTCTCGTAGGTCCTACCGATTCCTTGGTTTTATGTTCGCGCTAGTTGGGGGCATGCTGGCAGCAAGTGGGGTGTTCATGCTGCTTGATCCCGAATCAACTCTTTCTTGCAACGGTGTTGTGACAAATTCTGCAAGCTGCAAACGCCAGTTCACGCTATTCGCATTGCTGTTCGTAGTGGTCGGCCTGGGGTTCTTATTCGCCAAGGCCAAATGGTTGGACGCACTATTTGTGTGGCGCGAAAGCATGCTGTCTTTCAGCATTTTTCGTCGTCGAAGCAAGAAAATATAACAACGCCATGCATCCGACCCAATCTCCGCTACGCCTTCGGCTCCGCTCCGATTGGTCGGCTGATGGCGGGCGTTAGAGCTCACAGGAAACAATTGCAATGACCGAAGCGCCGGAATATCCAGAAGACGACAAGGGCAAGAAAGTAGCTCGTGGCGCATTGCAAGCCATTGGCGGCGCGGTCCCCTTCGTCGGCGGCCTTTTTTCGGCGGTTGCAGGAGCATGGTCCGAGCAGGAACAAGAGCGAGTGAATCGCTTCTTCAAGCACTGGGTGCAAATGCTCCAGGATGAACTGCGCGAAAAGGAACAAACCATAATCGAGATCATGGCGCGCTTGGACCTACAGGATGAAGCTATATCCGAGCGAGTAGAAAGCCGTGAATACCAATCTCTGGTGAAGAAGACATTTCGAGAATGGTCAGGGGCTGAGAGCGACGAGAAGCGTGAATACATTCGCAACATCTTGTCCAACGCAGCAGCGTCTAGCCTGACGAGCGATGATGTCATCCGGATGTTCATCGACTGGATCAATCAGTATTCGGAGCTCCATTTTCAGGTTATTGGCGCCGTCTATAACGCAAACGGAATTACGCGGGGAGAAATCTGGCGCAAGATCGGAAAAGGTCAGGTCCGTGAGGATTCAGCTGAAGCAGATTTGTATAAGCTGTTGTTCCGCGATCTCAGCACCGGCGGCGTACTCCGCCAACATCGGGAGCGTGACCGGTACGGGAATTTTTTACCAAAGCCCACACAACGCCGTCCTAAAGGAAGCGGGCCAAAGCCCCCTGTTTCTGCATTTGACGAAAGTGAAAGGTATGAGCTCACAGAGTTAGGGCAGCAATTTGTGCACTATGCAATGACCGATTTGCCTACTCGTATCGAGTACAACCCATCTGGAGAGGACGGAGAAGGTGAGCTCTAACAACACGTTGCAGGTGACGTTTGACCCGCTGCCCACTTTTGCTGTCGCAAAAGCGGTCATCGCCTCAAACGCACCTGAACGTGGGCGTTAGGCCTCAATGAAAATCAGGCTCCACGTCATTCTTCTCTCTGTCCTGTTGTCGGGGTGCGATGGCTACCTTCGCATCAAAGGGATCGCACCGTCTGATCCGGCATGCACGCTCTTCGTTATCGACAAATTCTCGGGTGAGGTCGCGAATCAATTTCAGATTTCAGGCCCGTTTGAGGAAGGGCTAATGTATCCGGGTTGGGTAAGCCCAAAATTCTCGCTACGCGCAGAATGCGGGGGTAAAGTAGTGAAATACATAGAGAACCCTCAGATTCACAGAGGGGAAACTGATGTTGGAACTATCGAGCCCTAACAAAGCGGTCAAGCCGAAGCCAAACCCGCTAGCGCGGCTTTGGTTCCCTGCGCTGCGCTCTGACAGATCTCTGCGTCCGACACTCGTAAGCTTGCACGGCTTGGCGTCGGACGTCGAAAGTGTATTTAACCGTTCAAGGTACTAAACCCAGGAGACAATTGTGCAATCCAGATATGCAGGAGTAATCGGTCTACTGTGCATCGTCATGTTGTGGCCTTTGCAAAGCAGCGCGAAGGACACGATCGATCTGAATTCGCTCATCCGGGAGACTCAGCAGATGTCGCAGAGCCCCGATGAGATGACCATGGTCTGGTGGTTACCTGAGGAGTTTTGGCTTTCCAGTCTGTCGCAGGATGCGTCTGTCAGCCCCGAGATGATGGAGCAATTTCTCGCGACCATTCGCCCGTACCTGATGCTGGCGGTGCTCGATGGGACGATCGGTGCATTTGGCGGCGTGACCTACAGGGCCGAGGACGCGCTGCGGCAGTCGACCCGGCTCCGGGATGCCTCCGGCGAGACTTACACAGTGCTGCCGGCGGACGAGATCGATGCCGACACGACCAATCTGCTGGCGATGATGAAGCCGGTGCTGGTCAATATGCTGGGAGCGCTGGGGCAGAACATGCATTTCGTGCTGTTTCGGTCCTCCGATGGCGATCGTATTGCGGATGCCAGGAAGCCGGGATCATTCGAAGTGGTGGTCGACGACAAGGTGTTCGGCTACCGCCTGCCGCTGGGCAGCGTGCTGCCACCGCGATTCGATCCGAAGACGGGAGAGCAGTTTCCTGGCAACTATCGATACAGCCCGTTCACCGGCACCAAGCTGACGACCCGGGAGCCGAACTGAGCAAGCCTCGGCGCGGACGGGGCCGCCAATCAAGGGCCACAGATGTCAGCGATCGGGCGATGCCGCGTTGGCCTCGGCGTACCCGTCCAGCCGGGCCCTGAATGCCTTGGGTGTTTCCGCGTAGATCAGGCCGCCGAGGCGCGCCGTGATCTCGATTCGCTCGGTACGCCAACGCTCGCAACGCTTTCCGATGGCTTGAAGGTCCCGGGTGGTCAGCCCGTGGTCGTCACGGCTGAGTTGCTGCATGAGCACCGCGGCGTCGTGGATATCGCCCAGTGCATCGGCGAGTTCGTCCAGCGTCCCGCCCATCGCGTCGAACTGGGCCGTCCAGAGCGCTCCAATCATTTGGCTCTGGTAGCCAAGGTATTTCACCTGTTTGCGCCACTCGTGCAGTTGCTCGTCAGTGGGCGTGTCCAGCGCCGCCTGCCATGCGTCTCGTCCCTGCTTGTAGGTCCTCGTGACTGCCTTGATCAGGTGTTTCCATTCGAGCCCGGTGAGCTTCCACGCGGCGGTGTCATGCCGGGCTCGTTCCAGCTGCTTTTGTGTGGCCTGCAGCCGGTCGCGTACTGAATCGTCGGCGTCGTGGAGTGCCGCCAGTTCGCTCTCCAGTGCCGCGTGGGCCTTGCGTAGCGCCTTGGGTGGGTTGTTGCCGGGATTCTGCGCGATGAGGTGCTCGATGGTTTCGATGCGAGCCGCCGCGTCGCGTGCCTCGGCGTGTTCACGGGCAAGGTCCCGAAATCGGCGGTTTTCCCGGCGAAAGAGATCGGCATCGAACGCCCGCAGTGTGCGAAACAGCGCCCGCAGTTTCTTGCAGCGCTTTCGGAACTGGTGGATGGCGACATCGGCGGATTCGTGGTCCAGCTCCGCGATGGCGCGATCGATTTGCTCGGTCGCGATCCGCCTGGCTTCATCACCCGGCGCGTGGTCGGGCCGGAATTGGTAGGGCATGGAAACCTCCGGTGACGGCGAAGATCTCTGGTACAACGGCGACACCTTGTAACTGGAGTTGGTCCGCCGACAAGGCAGCTCGGGATTGATGCCGATAGCCTGACGTGGTGACCGGGCTCGGACAACACGGGAGAGGACGATGGATGACCCAGTCTCGAATCTCGCAGCGACGTTTGCGGTGATCAAGCCCGATCAGCGCGTTGACGCAATCCCGGTGTCGCCAACCGTGTACGACGAGCTGGATGCGCGCTATCAGGGGTTTGGCGGACACTCGCTGGTCGCCGAGTACGCGTTCTCGGCGGACTGGGGTGGCTGGGAGCAGCATCCGGCGGGCGACGAGATGGTGGTGTTGCTGTCCGGCCGCGTGGACATGGTGCTGCGGATGGACGGCCGTGACGAAATCCGGAGTCTGTCCGCGCCGGGCGACTATGTGATCGTGCCGGCCGGGATCTGGCACACGGCCCGAACCGCGGAGCCCACACGCATATTGTTCATCACGCCGGGGGCAGGCACACGGCACGCATCGGATCCGTAGGCTTGCCTGCGCAAATCGCAGTGGCGCGGTCACCCGCACACGCCATAGCATGGCGCACCCAGATCAAACGGGTCGCCACCCGTACAACCAGCCCATATGTTCAATCGCATGCGCCCAGTACGCGTTAGATCGCTGACGATCACGCTTGCCGCCGTTGGGCTCGGGCTGATCACCGCCGACCTTGTCGCGGCCGACCGTCCGGACAGGCAGCTGGAACGGTTGTCCTGGCTGAGCGGCTGCTGGGGGCAGGACGGCGCCGAGCGGGGCACGGGCGAGATGTGGACACGCGTGGCCGGCGAGAGTTTGCTGGGCGTGGGCCGGACCATCCGGGAAGGCCGGACGGTGGCTTACGAATTCATGCGGATCGAGTACGACGCGGACGGCGCCATCACCTACACGGCGCAGCCGGCGGGGCAGGTCGCCACCACGTTCACGCTCACGCATCTGGATGACCGCGAGGTGGTTTTCGAGAACCCGGCGCACGACTTTCCGCAACGCATCACCTACACCGTGGAAGGGCAGAACCGGATGATGGCGGTTATCGAGGGGCCGACCCGCATCGGAGAAAAACGCATCGAAATCCCGATGACGCGCGCAGCCTGTCGCTGAGCCGATACGGCGCGTGGCTGCCTGCTAAGGTGGAATCAGGGATTAGTGGCGTGCGAGGCGATGACCCTCGCACCATGGAATGGGAGGCGTGGGGCCATGGATGCTGAACTTTCGGCCTGGGAGAGCGGCGGGGGCTACTTCAATCTGGCGGCGACCGGTCATCGCGTGTTCTTTCGCGATTTTGGCGCAGCCAACGCCGAGCCCGACGACACGGCACTACTCATGCACGGCTTTCCGGAGTCCTCGTTCTCCTGGCACAAGGTCGTTGAAGGGCTGCTGGGGCATTTCCGGCGCGTGGTGGTCTTCGACCTGATCGGTTACGGGTTCAGCGACAAACCCGGGGCCGACGCGTACGGCTACTCACTGATGGAACAGGCCGACGTGGCTTTGCAGGTGTGGGGGCAACTCGGCCTGCGGGGTGGCCATCTCATCGCTCACGACATGGGCGACAGCGTCTCCACCGAACTCGTTGCACGCTCGGTGGCCGCTCTGCTGCCGGCGTGGTTCGACTCCGGCTTCCGTTCCGTGACTTTCACCAATGGCAGCATGGTGCTCGAACTGGCCAAGCTCCGCGTTACCCAGCGACTGTTGCTTACCCGGATTGGTCCGGTGCTGGCGTCGCTGGTCGTCAAAAAGGCGTTCGCGCAGCAGGTCCGCAGCGCGCAGGGGAGCGATGCGCTCAGCGACCGGGATATCGAGCTGATGTGGCAGATCAATCGCCAGGGCGACGGACACCGAAAAACCTATCTGACGATTCGCTACCTGCTGGATCGTCGGCGCTTCGAGGCCACGCGCTGGCTCCCCGCGCTAGGCGCCGCCTCCATGCCCATCCACCTGTGCTGGGGCGACGCTGACGCGGTGGCGCGCGTGGAAATGGCTCACCACCTCAAGCGTCATGTCTGTCCAAATGCTCACCTGACCGTCATGCCAGGCGTTGGGCATTTCTGCCAGCTCAGCGATCCTCAGCAGTGGCTGGACTCGGTGCTGGCGTTTTATTCCGCAGCCGGTTGAGTGGTCGCGGGGCGTCACATTCCGACAGTGCGTGTCACCGTCTACACTGATCAGTATCGCCCGTGACGAGATTTTTGCGCCGTGAATCTGGATGAACTGACGGTCAGGAACGGATTTCGCGAACGCGGGCAGGACATGACGCGCATCGAGACGTTCACCGATGCCGCGTTTGCCATTGCCGCTTCGCTGATGGTCATTTCCGTCAGCGATGTGCCGACCTCCTGGCCGCAGCTCGTGGTGGCTTTGCAGGGGATTCCCGCCTTCGCGCTGGCCCTGTTGGTGATGATGCTGTTCTGGTACGGGCACCATATCTGGTCGCGTCGCTACGGGCTTGATGATCTGGCGACGATCTGGCTCAGCGGTGCGTTGATCCTGCTGGTACTGGTGTACGTGTATCCGCTGAAATTCATGGCCAACAGCTTCACGACCTGGGTGAGCGGCGGGGCGGTCAGTGCGCCGTCGACGCTGAATTCGGTGGACGAACTCTATGCGCTGTTCGCCGTGTATGCAGGCGGGTTCATGCTGATGTCACTCGTCATCGCCACCCTCTATGTGCACGCTTGGCGGCAACGTGATGCCTTGCGTCTGAATGAAGTGGAACGGATGCATACCCGTCACGACATACTGGCGTGGAGCATCTTGGCGATGATCGGGCTGTTGTCGTTGCTGTTGGCGGTATTGCTTACTCCACGCAGCATGCCATGGCCCGGTGTCGCACTCGGTGGATTGGCGGTGGTTATGCCGCTGTTTGGCACGTGGTCTGCGAGAACGATTCAACGAATGCTCGCTCGTCACGGGCACCAGTAAGGCGCGTGCCGGCCGTTGGGCGGAGCGCGTAGCCAGGCCGACGGGCTGACCGGAGAGCAGTCCCGCCGGTTCGACAGGTGAATCATGCGACCAAAGTCGAAAGGAGAATCATTCGCGTCAATCTCCGTTAGACTGTATCTGGGGAACCGAGAGAAACCTATAACGTGATTACAGTGATGATCGTCGATGATCACCGTCTGGTCCGGGCGGGGATCCGGCGTGTGTTGGACGAACAGACGGACATCAACGTCGTCGCCGAGGCGTCGTCGGGAGAGGAAGCCATCAATCTCGCCCGCGACCTGCAACCGCAGGTCGTGCTCATGGATATCAACATGCCGGGTATCGGTGGTCTCGAGGCCACGCGGCGCATCATGCAGCGCTCACCCGCCATGAAGGTCATCGGCGTGTCCATGCATCTGGACGAACCCTATCCGAGCCGGCTGCTGTCGGCGGGCGCGTCGGGATACATCAGCAAGGATTCGGCGGCAGAGGAGGTCGTGACCGCCATTCGCCGCGTGCAGCAGGGCGGGCACTACATCGCTCCGCTGGTCGCCGGCAACCTCGCCGCGGCCCTGATCAAGGGGCAGAACGAGTCTCCGTTCGATGCCTTGTCACACCGCGAGATGCAGGTGATGAACCTGGTGACCCAGGGCCACAGCACCCAGGCGATTTCCGACCGGCTGTGCCTGTCGCCGAAGACGGTGAGCACCTACCGTTACCGGCTGTTCGAGAAGCTTGGTGTGCACAACGATGTGGAGTTGACGCGCCTGGCGATGCGCTACGGCCTGCTCGAAGACAGTGTCGCCGCCGCGGACTGACACGACCGACCCCGAACCACTCCCCTTCATGTCATCCACGTTCCACCCGGACTGCGCCCGTTGTGCGCGTCTGGTCGAGTTTCGCGCGCAATCCCGCGTTGACCATCCCGGCTACTTCGGCCGTGCCGTCCCGAGTTTCGGGCCGGAAGCACCGCCGCTGCTGATCGTCGGACTCGCGCCGGGCATGCATGGTGCGAACGCCACCGGGCGACCGTTCACCGGCGACTATGCCGGCATTCTGCTGTACCAGACCCTGTTCGATCTTGGACTGGCCTCCGCGCCGGTGTCCGAAGCCGCGGACGACGGCCTGGAGCTGATCGACTGCCGCATCACCAATGCCGTGCGCTGCGTGCCGCCGCAGAACAAGCCGGTGGGCGAGGAGATCAACAACTGCCGACCGTATCTGGTGGAGGAACTGGATGCGGTGCGTTCCGGCGGTGTGCTGCTGGCGCTGGGCAAGATCGCGCATGATCAGGTGATCCGGGCGCTGGGGCTGCGCGTGGCCGCGCACAAGTTCGCGCACGCGGCCGAGCATGCGCTGCCCGGCGGGCTGACCCTGGTCGACTCCTACCATTGCAGCCGCTACAACACGAACACGCGCAGGCTCACCGCCGAGATGTTCGAATCGGTGATGCGGCGCGCCCGCGATCTGGCGCGCGCGGGCACGGACTCGCGTCACTGATTCGTATACTGCCGGCCCGCGCCACGCGTGCCTGATGTCCGAACGTGAGCGAGTCCACCTTCAATCCGAAACGCTTCGTCAGCGGCCTGACCAGCCGGCCCGGCGTCTACCAGATGCTCGGCGCCGATGGCGAGGTGCTGTACGTCGGCAAGGCGAAGAATCTCAAGAAGCGCGTCGCCAGCTATTTCCTGCGGGCCTCCGGTTCGGCGCGGATCGAGTCGATGGTGGACCAGATCCACGACATCGCGATCAACATCACCGATACCGAGAATCAGGCGCTGTTGCTCGAAAGCAGCCTGATCAAGAAGCATCGGCCGCGCTACAACATCGTTTTCCGCGACGACAAGAGCTATCCGTACCTGGTAATCACCGGCAATCACCCGTACCCACGCATCCGCTTTCATCGCGGCAGTCGCAAGAAACCGCATCGCTATTTCGGTCCGTATCCGAACGCCGGCTCGGTGCGGCGCACGCTGGATTCGTTGCAGAAGCTGTTCAATCTGCGGCCGTGCTCCGATTCGTTCTTCGCCAATCGCTCGCGGCCCTGCCTGCAACACCAGATCAAACGTTGCTCCGCGCCCTGCGTCGGCGCGATCTCCGAGGCCGACTACGCCAATGACGTGGCCGACGCCGTGCGCCTGCTGGAGGGCAAGAGCGAGATTCTGGTCGGCAAGTTGACCGCACGCATGGAGGCCGCCTCCGCCGCGCTCGATTTCGAACAGGCCGCGCGCTACAGGGATCAGATCGCGGCGCTGCGAACCATTCAGGGGTCCGGCGCCGCAGGCACCGTGGATGACGCTGATTTCATCGTCGTCGAGCAGCGCGCCGGGTTGCATGCCGTGGGTGTCGGAACCGTCCGGGGCGGGCAGCATCTCGGCTACCAGAGCTTCTTTCCCAAGGGTGTGGCGGATTCGCCGTCCGGCGAGGTGCTCACGGCGTTTCTGGGGCAGTACTACGCCGAGCGCATGCCGCCACGCGAGATTGTCGTGACCGAGGCGCCGGAGGAGGTCGAACTGCTGGAAGAGGCGTTCACGACCGTCGCCGGTCACCGGGTGCGGATCAAGGCACGGGTGCGAGGCTCGCGGTCGCGGGTATTGAAAGCCGCTCATGACAGCCTCCAGGAGGCGATCACGGCGCGATTGATCCAGGGCGAGGCCCTGGCCGCGCGTTATCAGTCGCTGGGCGAGCTGCTGACGCTGGAAGACACGCCGACACGGCTGGAATGCTTTGACATCAGCCACACGCGTGGCGAGTCGCCGGTGGCGTCCTGTGTGGTGTTCGACGAGGAAGGACCGCTGAAATCGGCGTATCGGCGCTTCAACATGAAGGACGTGACGCCCGGCGACGATTACGCCGCGATTCGCCAGGCCGTGCTGCGGCGTTTCCGCCGTCTGAAGGAGGGCGAGGCGCCGGTGCCGGACGTGCTGCTGATCGACGGCGGCAAGGGGCAGCTTGCGCAGGCGGTGGACGCGGTCAATGAGGCCGGTGTCTCCGGTGTCACGATCATCAGTGTTGCCAAGGGCTCCGATCGCCGCGTCGGGATGGAGCAGATCTTTCGCCCGGGCGCCTCCGTGCCGCTGCGCCCGGCGGCTGATGATCCGGGCCTGCATCTGATCCAGCAGATCCGGGACGAGGCTCATCGCTTCGCGATCGAAGGGCATCGCGGCCAGCGCGGCAAGGCCCGCAAGCAATCGGTGCTGGAGGAAATCGAGGGCCTTGGCCCGAGGCGCCGGCAGGCGCTACTGCGCAGCTTCGGCGGGCTGCAACGGGTCGAACGGGCAGGGGTGGATGAACTCGCACGTGTGGAAGGAATCTCACGCACGCTCGCCCAGCGCATCTACGATCGCTTTCATTCGTAGCCTCACACCGCATAATGAACCCGTGCCACTGAATTTCCCCATGCTGCTGACCCTGTTGCGGGTGCTCGCGATTCCGTTCGTGGTGCTCGCGTACTACTGGCCCACGCCCTGGGCCGGGCCGATCGCGGCAGTGCTGTTTCTCGCCGCCGCCATCACCGACTGGTTCGACGGCTGGCTGGCGCGTCGCTGGGATCAGACCTCGGCCTTTGGTGCGTTCCTCGATCCCGTGGCGGACAAGCTGATCGTCGCGACATCACTGGTGATCCTGCTCAGCGAGGACGCCAGCATTCTGCTGAGCATCCTGGTGGCGGTGATCATCGGCCGCGAGATCACCGTTTCCGCGCTGCGCGAATGGATGGCGGAGATCGGGGCACGCGCGTCGGTGGCCGTGTCGTGGATCGGAAAGGTGAAGACGACGTTCCAGATGACCGCCATCGTGCTGATGCTGTGGGGACATCCGCTGGGGCCGATTCCGGTCTACAGCATCGGCTACGGATTGCTGTTCGTGGCGGCCGGTCTGACCCTGTGGTCGATGATCGCGTACCTGCGTGCGGCATGGCCGGTGCTGTCCGAACACTCGACGTAAAACGCTTGACACCACCGACCGCCGCCATAGAATACGCGCCTCTCGCGGGAATAGCTCAGTTGGTAGAGCGCAACCTTGCCAAGGTTGAGGTCGCCGGTTCGAACCCGGTTTCCCGCTCCAGATTTCACGAATCGGAGGCATTGCCGGACCCGGTTCGCAGCAGTGCCTCGGCCGGCTTGCCGCCCGGGGCATTTGTTTTTTTGGACCGGCAATCGTGTCGGTTACACTCGGCGGCTCGGCAACGAGCGCCAGGACAAGCACCCGAGGCTGGGTGGCAGAGTGGTGATGCAGCGGATTGCAAATCCGTGTACGTCGGTTCGATTCCGGCCCTAGCCTCCATTTCTGAACGTGCACGCGCCCGGATGGCGGAACTGGTAGACGCAAGGGACTTAAAATCCCTCGAAGGAGACTTCGTGCCGGTTCGATTCCGGCTCCGGGCACCAGTTTCTCCCGCATTCCTCCAGCAACGGCTTCGTGATGCTGCGGCTTGACGCTGTCGTACTGCGCCGTGGCCGCAAGACGCTGCTCGGCCCGCTGTCGGCGGAGTTGCCGGCTGGCACCGTGACCCATCTGCGCGGCCCCAACGGAGTCGGCAAGACCACCCTGATCCATGCCATCGTCGGCTTGCGTGAGCCGGACGCCGGACAGGTGTGCTGGCAGGGCAGCAACGTGTTCGAACACCCGGAGCCGCTGCGGGAGTCGCTTTGCTACGTTGCCCACGATGCGACCGGCAATCCCGCGCTGACTCCGGTCGAATCGCTGCGGTTCGTGCTGGCGCTGAACGGGGAGGGCGCCGATGCGGCGCCGGATGCGCTTCGCGAGATCGGCCTGAAGGGCCGCACGCTGACCCAGCCCATCAGAACGCTGTCGGCCGGGCAGCAGCGCCGCGTGGCGCTGGCGCGCCTGGCGGTTACCAAAGCACCGCTGTGGGTACTGGATGAGCCGCTGAACGCCCTGGACGATGCGGCGCGTTCGCGTCTTTGTCAGCGCTTCCGGGAACACGCGAGCAACGGCGGCACGGTGGTCGTCACCTCGCACCAGGCGTTGCCCATCGACGCCGATTGCATCGACCTGGTCGCGGCCTGACCGATGATGCGGATCTGGAACGCCGTGTGGGCACGTGAATGGCAACTGCTGTTCCGGCAGGTTCAGGACCTGCTGCAACCACTGATCTATTTCGCCATGGTGGTGATGATCGTGCCGCTGGGTGTCGATCCGTCCGATGACGCGCTGGGCCTCGTCGCGCCGGCCGTTGTCTGGATCGCCGTCGTGCTGGCCGTGGTGTTGTCGCTGGACCGCCTGTTTCGTGACGATGCCCGGGACGGCACGCTGGCCGTCTTGCTGACATCGCCAACACCACTGTGGTGGGTGTTGCTGGCGAAGCTGGGCGCTCACTGGCTTGGGCTGGGCTGTCTGCTGGGCCTTGCCGCGCCGCTCGCCGGAGCCGCCTACGGGCTGTCCGCCACGGCGTCGGGTGTGCTCTGTCTGACGGTGCTGTCCGGGACGCTGGGGCTGGTTGCGCTGGGCATGGTCGCCGGGGCGCTCACCGTCGGGGTGCGCAATGGCGGGGTTCTGGTCGCGATCATCCTGCTGCCGCTTTATGTGCCGCTGCTGGTGTTCGGCGCTGGCGCGGTCGCAACGGTACAGGCGGGGTTGCCCGCGACGGGTCCGGTATACTTAACGGCCGCTTTATCGATGCTGTATGCCACGCTGGCTCCGCCACTGGCAGCCGTGGCGCTGCGACTGAGTTACGACTGATGTGGACCTGGTTTCATCGACTGTCCTCGCCCCCGACGTTCTATCGCTGGGGCCGCACGCTGCAATGGGTTTTCGGCATCGCCGCGCTGCTGCTGATCGTCGTGGGCACTTACGGCGGCCTTGTACTGGCGCCGGCTGACTACCAGCAGGGTGACGCGTTCCGGATCATCTACGTGCATGTGCCCAGCGCCTGGCTGTCCATGTTCGTCTACATGACCATGGCGGTGGCCGGCGGCGTGGCGCTGATCTGGCGGATGAAGCTGGCCGAGCTGTTCGTCGTGGCCGCGGCGCCCATCGGAGCCGCATTCACGGCGCTGGCGCTGCTCACCGGCATGCTGTGGGGCGAACCCATGTGGGGCACCTACTGGGTCTGGGACGCGCGGCTGACCAGCGAACTGGTCCTGCTGTTCCTCTACCTGGGCGTGATCGCCCTCAACGGCGCCTTCGAGGATCCCCGGCGTGGCGCGAGAGCCGCCTCGGTGCTCGCGCTGATCGGCGTGATCAACGTGCCGATCATTCATTACTCCGTGGAATGGTGGAACAGCCTGCACCAGGGCGCGACCATCACCAAGTTCGATTCGCCGTCGATCTCGAAGGACATGCTCTGGCCGCTGCTGCTGAACGCGCTGGGATTCATGTGCTACTACGGCGCGTTGCAGAGCCTGCGGATCCGGGCGCTGATTCTGTCGCGAGAACGTGACGCACGTTGGATTCGACAGGCGGTCTGATGAACGAGTCGTGGTGGCATATGGGAGGCTATGCGGTCTACGTCTGGACCTCCTTCGGTCTGACGGGCGTGGTACTGCTGGGTGGCGCTTTGCTGAGCTGGTCGACGCTGCGTCGCCAGCAGCGGGATATTCGATTGGAACGAGATCAAGACGATGACGCGTAGACAACGGCGGATGATGGCCGTCGGCGCACTGGTGGTCGGTGCCGGCACCGCGGTGGCGCTGGCGCTGGTCGCCTTTCAGAGCAACCTGATCTATTTCTACAGCCCGTCGGAGGTCCTGGCGGGCGAACTGCCGCCTCAGGCGCGCATTCGCCTCGGCGGCATTGTCGAGGAAGGCAGCGTCCAGCGCTCGGGCAGCGACACGACCGTGACCTTCCGTCTCGCCGACTGCGAACAGGCCATTCCGGTCCGCTATTCGGGCATTCTTCCCGATCTGTTCCGTGAGGGGCAGGGCATCGTGGCGATTGGCACCTATGACGTGCAGTCCGGCTTCTCCGCGGAGGAGGTGCTCGCCAAGCATGACGAGAACTACATGCCGCCCGAGCTGGAGGAATCCCTGAAGGACAAGGCGGGTACCAGCTGCATGCCGGTGGCGAACACATGATTCCGGAGCTGGGACATTTCGCGCTTTGCCTGGCCGCCGGCCTGGCGTTGATGCAATGCGTGGCACCGATTTCCGGGGTCGTGCTGCGTCGCGAGCGCTGGCAGGCGATGGCCTGGCCGCTGGCGGTCGGGCAGGTGGTGTTCACCATCATCGCCTACGGCGCGCTCACCTGGTCGTTCATCCACGTCGACTTCTCGGTGCGCTATGTCGCGACCAATGCGCACTCGGAGCTGCCGATGTTCTATCGCATCTCGGCGGTGTGGGGTGGCCATGAGGGCTCGCTGCTGCTGTGGGTGCTGATGCTCGGCGCCTGGACGCTGCTGGTCGCCGGCCTCAACCGCAGCCTGCCGCGCGACATCGGTGCCTCGGTGCTGGGTGTGATGGGCGCGGTGTCCTGCGCGTTCCTGCTGTTCACGCTGCTGACATCCAACCCGTTCGAACGTCTGATTCCGGCGCCGCCCGAAGGGCAGGATCTGAATCCCCTGCTGCAGGACCCCGGGCTGATCATTCATCCGCCCATGCTCTACATGGGCTATGTCGGCTTTTCGGTGGCGTTCGCGTTCGCGGTGGCGGCGCTGATCAGCGGCCGCCTGGACGCCGCCTGGGCCCGCTGGACACGACCCTGGACGACGCTGGCCTGGAGCTTTCTGACCGTCGGCATCCTGCTCGGCTCGTGGTGGGCCTACAACGAACTCGGCTGGGGCGGCTGGTGGTTCTGGGACCCGGTGGAGAACGCCTCGTTCATGCCCTGGCTGATCGGCACGGCGCTAATCCACTCGCTGGCGGTGACGGAAAAGCGCGGCATGTTCAAGGCCTGGACGGTGTTGCTGGCGATCTCGGCCTTCGCGCTGTCGCTGCTTGGTACCTTCCTCGTGCGTTCGGGCGTGCTGGTGTCGGTGCATGCCTTTGCCACGGATCCGTCGCGCGGCGTGTTCGTGCTGATGATCTTCGGATTCTTCGTCGGTGGTGCGCTGCTGCTGTTCGCGCTGCGCGCCGCGCGCTTCCAGGTGCGACAGCAGCTGACGCTGTTCTCCCGGGAAGGGTTGCTGCTGCTGAACAACGTGTTCCTGTCGGTGGCCGCGCTGGCGGTGCTGCTCGGCACGCTGTACCCGTTGTTCGTCGATGCGATGGGGCTGGGCAAGCTGTCCGTCGGGCCGCCTTACTTCGATGCGGTGTTCGCGCCGTTGACCATGCCGCTGGTCCTGCTCGTTGGCTTTGCCAGCGCGGTGATGTGGAAACGGGGTGACTGGTCGCGCCTGCGCCGTCAGTCGTTGATCCCGATTGCCGTGGCGATCGTCGTCGCCGTGCTGATGGCGTTGTTCGGCGTGCGCGGCCTGGGCGTGTCCGCCGCGATTCTGCTCGCCGTCTGGTGCATGGCCGGCGCGCTGGCCGAACCGTTGCGCATCACCCTGCGCCGCAGCCGGGTGAAGATGGGCCGGGCGCAGTGGGGCATGACGCTCGCGCATATCGGGCTGGGCGTGTTCGTGCTCGGCGTGGCTCTGGTCAACCATGGCTCCATCGAGCGCGATGTGCGGCTGGTCCCCGGCGCGACCACCGAGTTCGCCGGCTACGCTTTCAAGTTCGTCGGTGTCGCACGTGACGAGGGGCCGAACTACGACGCGGACGTCGGCACGGTCGAGGTCAGTCGCGATGGCAAGGCCGTCGCGACCCTGAACCCGGAAAAGCGGTACTACCGCATGGGCGGCAATCCGATGACGGAGGCGGCGATCGACATTTCGCCGCTGCGCGACATCTACGTCTCGCTGGGCGAGCCGGTGCAGGGTGGTGCGTGGATTCTTCGCCTGTACGTCAAGCCGCTGATCCGCTGGATCTGGTCCGGCGCGCTCTTGATGGCGCTGGGTGGTGCGCTGGCTGCGACGGATCGGCGATACCGTCTGCAATCCCGCGCCGCGCGGACGGTGACGGCCGAGGCCGAGTCCGTACACGCATGAACCGCTGGGTCCTGATCGCACCGATCCTGGTGGTCGGTGTACTCATCGCCATCTTTGCCATCGGCCTGACGCTGGACCCCAGCCGCGTACCGTCGCCGCTGATCGACAAGCCGTCGCCGGCGTTCGAGTTGCCGAGCCTGCGCGCGCCGGATCAGCTACTGACCGAGCGTCGCTTCGCCGGCCAGGTGAGCATCGTCAACGTCTGGGCAAGCTGGTGCGTGCCCTGCCGGCTTGAGCATCCCCTGTGGATGGAGTGGGCGGAAACCTCCGACGTGCCGCTCTATGGGCTGAACTACAAGGACGCGCCTCGTGACGCGCTGGCCTGGCTGGCGCGGCATGGGGACCCGTATCAGGCCATTGCCAGCGACCGCGCTGGCAACGTGGGTATTGACTGGGGCGTTTACGGTGTTCCGGAAACCTTTGTCATCGACGCCTCCGGGCGCATTCGCTACAAGCACATCGGTCCACTGGACCCGACAAGCATGAAGAACACGTTCCGGCCGATCGTCGAACAGCTGTTGCAGGAGTCCGGCGCATGAGTCTGAGAGCCTTGTTGCTGGCAGTGCTGATGGGATTGTCGGGGGCGCTGATCGCGGCATCCGATGACCTGAACCCGGAGCAGGAAGCGCGCTATCACGATTTGCTGGAAGAACTGCGCTGCCTGGTCTGCCAGAACCAGAACATTGCCGAGTCCCATGCCTCGCTGGCGCTGGATCTCAAGCGCCAGGTCGCCGACATGATTGTCGCCGGGCGCAGCGATGACGAGATCAAGACCTACCTGCAGGCGCGTTACGGCGACTTCGTGCTGTATCGCCCGCCGTTCAAGCCCAGGACCTGGTTGCTGTGGCTCACCCCATTCGTCGTGCTCGTCTGCGCGCTGGTGATCGCGGTGCTGATGTTGCGCAGACGCCGACCGGTCCGGACGCCGCCTGAATCCATCGATCGCGAGGCATTGCGGCGACTGCTGGACAAAGAATGAAGACCCTACTGATTGCACTGTTCGCCGGCCTCGCGCTGGCCGCGATGATTTTTCCCGCGTGGGCGCTGCGCCATCTGCGTGGCGGCCGCCGGAGTCGTCAGGCCGACAACATCGCGGCATTTCGCAGCCGCAAGGCCGAGCTGGAAGCGGATCTGGCGGCTGGTCGGATCGATCAGGAGGCGTTCGAGCAACTGGAAAACGACGCCGCCGCCGAACTGTTGATGGACGCCCAGTCGGAGGAGGGGACGCTGCAACCGGGCGGTCGCTGGATGTCGGTCGCCGCGATCATCGTCGTGCCCATCGTGGGTGTCGGGCTCTACCTGGCCAGCGGCGGCCTGCCGCCGATGAGCCATGCCGAACAGATGGCCGGGCTGGTGCAGCAACTCGAATCCCGGGTGTCCACGCGACCGGATGATCTGGACGCCCGTCGGATGCTGGGCCGCGTGTACATGGGCACCGAGCGGTACCAGCAGGCCGCGCAGATGTATCGCCAGATCAATGAGCACACCGGAAACAGCGACGCGGATGCCCTGATCGCCGAGGGCGAGGCGTTGGGCATGTCTCGCAACCAGGACTGGCTGGGCCGACCCGCGGCGCTGTTCGATGCGGCGCTGGACATCGAACCGAACCACACCCGCGGTCTCTGGTACGGCAGTCTCGCAGCGGCCCAGGACGGCAAGCACGATATCGCTTTGTTGCGGCTGCAACGCCTCGACCGTCAACCGCTGGAAGACCCGCTGGCCTCCGCGGTTCGCAACGCGGTGATCGCGCTGGGTGGCGTGCCGGCGGATGTCTCGGCGCCCGCCGAGACCGAAGCGCCTGAGACGGCGAGGCCGGATGCGCCGGAAGCCGGCACACGCATCGATCTGAACATCGAACTGTCACCGGCATTGCATGGTGATGTGCCAGGGCGATTCACGCTGTTCGTGTTCGCCAAGCATGTCAGCGGCCCGCCGATGCCACTGGCGGCCAAGCGCCTGGAATCGCCGGCGTTTCCGCTGTCCATCACGTTGACCAGCGAGGATGCGATGATGCCGGGGATGTCCCTGGACAACGCCGATCAGTGGGCGATATCGGCACGTATCTCGCGTGCCGGAGATGCGCGGGCAAGTTCCGGAGACTTGCAGGGCGGGCTGGTACTGAGCCGCGACGCGCTGGATGGTCGCCATACCGTGATCATCGACGAGCAGGTGCCCTGATCCATCCTGATGCGGGATGCGCCGGAGCATCGGTTGCGCTAGCCTGTTGCCCGGAATCTTCGCGAGTACCTGCGTGCGGCGAGCCATCCACAAGCCCACCGATTCGATCACCGATTCGCAATCCGGGGCAGTGGGGCGCCCAAACGACTAACCAACCAGAAGGATAACCATGCGACTACGCAAAGCGGTCTTTCCCGTCGCGGGTCTGGGGACCCGTTTTCTTCCGGCGACCAAGGCCAATGCCAAGGAAATGCTGCCAATCGTCGACAAGCCGCTGATCCAGTACGCGGTGAAAGAAGCCGTGTCGGCCGGCGCCGAGGAACTGGTGTTCATCACCAGCAACAACAAGAACTCGATTCTCGACCACTTCGACAAGTCCTACGAGCTGGAAAAGCAGCTGGAGGAAAAGGGCAAGACCGCGCTGCTTCAGGAAGTGCGCGACATCCTGCCGCCGGGCATCACCTGCGTGTACATCCGCCAGCCGGAGGCCCGCGGTCTCGGTCATGCCATCTCCTGTGCCTGGACGGCGGTGGGTGACGAGGACTTCGCCGTGATCCTGGCGGACGACCTGATCGACGGAAAGCTGCGGCCGGCGCTGGCGCAGATGCAGCGCGTCTACCAGGAATACGGCACGTCGGTCATCGCCGTGCAACGTGTCCCCAAGGACGAAGTGCACAAGTACGGCATCGTCGAGGTGGAACCGGTCGGTCCCGGCCTGGGCGAGATCCGCGGCATTGTCGAAAAGCCGGACCCCGAAAACGCACCGTCGAATCTTGCCGTGGTCGGCCGCTACATCCTGACCCCGCGGATCTTCAAGCTGCTCGAATCCACCGAGCCCGGCGCTGGCGGCGAGATTCAGCTCACCGATGCGATCAGCGCGATGATCCAGGAGCAGACCGTGCTGGCCTACGAGTTCGAAGGCAAGCGCTACGACTGCGGCAGCAAGCTGGGCTATCTGCAGGCCAACGTGGAACTGGGTCTCAAGCACCCGGATCTGGCCGAGGAATTCCGGGAGTATCTGACCGAACTCACCGCGTCCTGGCCCCGCGAAAAGAAGTAATTTGGCCGCCTCTGGCGAACCTGACGAACAGCCCCGCAGCGCCGGGGCTGTTTCATTTGCGCAGATCGCGTTCGCAGTCCGCCGAATCAACGGCATGAGGCGCATTGCCGGTTCTCACGCAACTGCTTGCTGCCATTCGAATTTTTGTTGAGATTCAGGGAGTTGAGGCCGGGACTTCCGGCACGGACAAGTTGGAGGGCTGAACCCGACTTTGGTCGGGTGGGTTCTCGGCAGAAGCGCTCGTATACTTCGCCGATTCATATCCGGCAGAGGCCGAAATGACCGGCGAAAAACTGCGGCATTTTCTTGAAACGTCCCCGATCTCCGGGGGGAACGGTGCCTGGGTCGAGGCGATGTACGAGCAATACCTCGCCGATCCGGATTCAGTCGAGGCCAGTTGGCGCGACTACTTCAAGAACATGGGCGCGGCCGGGCAGCGACATGATGTCGCGCACAGCCCCATCCAGCGATCCTTCGCCGAACTGGCTCGTGCCAAGCCGGTGGTCAGCGCCGGCAAGGGCAGCAGTCTGTCGGCCCAGGCCGCATCCAAGCAGTCGTCGGTGCTGCGCCTGATCAACTACTACCGCGTTCGCGGTCATCAGGCCGCACAGCTGGATCCGCTGGGTCTGGCCAACCCGCCAACGGTGCCCGATCTCGATCCGGCATTCCACGGCCTCGGCAGCTCGGACATGGAGTCGGTGTTCGACACCGGCTCGCTGGCGACATCGGATCGCCTGAAGCTTCGCGAGATCATCGATGTCGTCAAGACCGTGTACACCGGCTCCATCGGCGCCGAGTACATGTACATCACCGAGACGCAGCAGAAGCGCTGGATTCAGCGCCGGCTCGAGGGGACGATCAACGAGTCCAGGCTGAACGCCGACGAGCAGAAGGAAGTGCTCAAGCAGTTGACCGCGGCCGAGGGCATCGAGCGCTACATGCACACCCGCTACGTCGGCCAGAAGCGGTTCTCGCTGGAAGGTGGCGATGCCCTGATTCCGGCGCTGGACGAACTGATCCGTCGCGCCAGCTCTCACGATGTCGAGGAAGTCGTGATCGGCATGGCTCACCGCGGCCGACTCAACGTGCTGGTGAACGTTCTGGGCAAGTCGCCCAAGGATTTGTTCGACGAGTTCGAGGGCAAGATCACGGCCGAGGATCTGCGCTTCTCCGGCGACGTGAAGTACCACAAGGGCTTCTCCAACGACATCGAGGTGGACGGCCGCCGCGTGCACATGGTGCTGGCGTTCAACCCGTCGCACCTGGAGATCGTCAACCCGGTGGTGGAGGGCTCCGTGAAGTCGCGTCAGCATCGCCGCGGCGACGAGACCGGCAACACCATCCTCCCGGTGCTGGTGCACGGCGATGCCGCCTTCGCCGGCCAGGGCGTGGTCATGGAAACCCTGCAGCTCTCGCAGGCCAAGGGTTACGCCACCGGCGGCACGGTGCATTTCATCGTCAACAACCAGGTCGGATTCACCACCAACAACCCGATCGAGGTGGCGCAGCGCGAGCACGCACGCACATCGCTTTATTCCACCGACATCGCCAAGATGCTGGAAGCACCGGTGTTCCACGTGAACGCCGATGATCCGGAAGCGGTGGTGTTCGTGACGCGGCTGGCGATGGATTTCCGCGCCGAGTTCCACAAGGACGTGATCATCGACCTGGTCTGCTACCGACGCCACGGCCACAACGAGGCCGACGAGCCGGCGGTCACGCAGCCGCAGATGTACGAGATCATCAAGAAGCATCCGACGCCGCGCGCGATCTACGCCAAGCGCCTGGAAGAGGCCGGCGTGATCACCGCCAAGGAAGCCGACCAGCTCAACGACGCATACCGCGAAGGGCTGGACGCTGGCGAGAACATCGCCCGCACCACGCTGGGCATGGTCGGCAACAAGTTCACGGTGAACTGGAGCAAGTACGTCAACGGCAGCTGGGACGCGTACTGCGAAACCCACATCCCGGCCGAGCAGATGAAGACCCTGTCCGACAAGCTGCTGGCCGTGCCCGAAGGGTTTACGCTGCACAACCGCGTCGAGCGGATCATGAAGGACCGGAAGAAGATGGCGGCCGGCGGGCTGCCCATCGACTGGGGCTTCGCGGAATCGCTGGCCTATGCCGGCCTGATCGATGACGGTTTCTATGTGCGGCTCTGCGGTCAGGATTCCGGTCGCGGCACCTTCTTCCATCGCCAGTGCCGTCTGGTCAACCAGAAGGACGGATCGGTCCACATCCCGCTGCGCACGGTCGCGGAGCCGCACCAGTTCGTCGTCAACGACACGCTGCTGTCCGAGGAAGGGGTGCTGGGCTTCGAGTACGGCTATGCCACGGCGCAACCCGAGACCCTGGTGATCTGGGAGGCCCAGTTCGGCGATTTCGCCAACGGCGCCCAGGTGGTCATCGATCAGTTCATCGCCTCCGGCCAGGCCAAGTGGGGGCGCGTCTGTGGTCTGACGATGCTGCTGCCTCACGGCTATGAGGGGCAGGGGCCCGAGCATTCTTCGGCGCGCCTCGAGCGCTATCTGCAGCTTTGCGCCGCCAACAACATGCAGGTTTGCGTGCCGTCCACGCCCAGCCAGTTCTTCCACATGCTGCGTCGTCAGCTCAAGCGTGATTACCGGCTGCCGCTGATCGTGATGACCCCGAAGAGCCTGCTGCGACACAAGCAGTCGGTGTCCTCGCTGGAGGATCTGCGGCAGGGCCGCTTCGAGACGATCATCGACGACAAGGGCATCGAGGACGACGCCAAGGTCCGTCGTGTCGTGCTGTGCAGTGGCAAAGTGTATTTCGACCTGCTGCAGATGCGCGAGGAACTGAGCCTGGAGCAGGACGTTGCCCTGGTCCGCATCGAACAGCTTTACCCGTTCCCCCGCGATGAATACAAGGCCGTGCTCGCACGCTACGGCAACGCCGACGAAATCGTCTGGTGTCAGGAAGAGCCCGAGAACCAGGGTGCCTGGTACCAGATCAAGCATCGGCTGTTGAACTCGCTATCGGAACGGCACGTCATGCTTTACGCCACTCGGGCGGGCTCCCCCTCAACTGCCACGGGCTACCACAAGGTCCACGTGCAGGAGCAGGAAGCGCTGGTCCGCGAGGCACTGGAATCCGGCAATCGGACGCGGGGCGAATAATCGCGCCATCACCCGCGACCACGCACATGAAATCTGTTTGGAGACGGAATGAGTATTGAAGTCAAGGTTCCCGCACTGCCTGAATCGGTCACCGAAGCCACCGTGGCGGTCTGGAACAAGAAGCCGGGCGACCGGGTGGCTCGCGACGAGAACATCTGCGAGCTGGAAACCGACAAGGTCATGCTGGAAGTGCCCGCGGTCACCGATGGCGTCCTGAAGGAGATCAAGGCGGAAGAGGGCGCGACCGTCGGTTCCGGAGACATCCTCGCCGTGATCGAGGAAGGCGAAGGTGGCGGTGACGCAGGTGGCTCCGATGATGACCCCGCGACCGATGACGCCGCCGGCGACAAGTCGCAGGCCAGCGACGACAGCCCGCCGCTGAGCCCGGCCGTGCGCAAGCTCGTCGCCGAAAATGATCTGGACCCGTCGAAGATCAAGGGCACCGGCAAGGGCGGCCGCATCGTCAAGAGCGATGTCGAGGACTATCTCGCCTCGAAGGGCGAGGACTCGTCGGACGCCAAGGCCGCCGATACCGGCGCCTCCACGCCGGAGCCCAAGGCCGACCCGGTCAGCGTGCCGTCCGGCGACCGCGTGGAACAGCGCGTGCCGATGACCCGGATCCGCAAGCGCATCGCCGAGCGACTGGTCGAGGCGCAGCAGACAGCGGCCATGCTCACGACCTTCAACGAGGTCGACCTCAAGGCGGTGATGGATTTGCGTGCCCGCTACAAGGACAACTTCGCCAAGGCCTACGACATCAAGCTCGGCTTCATGTCGTTCTTCGTGAAGGCCGCCGTCGAAGCCTTGAAGCGCTATCCCGTCGTCAATGCGTCGATCGACGACAATGACGTGGTCTACCACGGCTACTACGACATCGGTATCGCGGTGTCGACGGAGCGTGGTCTGGTCGTTCCGATCCTGCGCGACGCGGAGTCGATGAGCTTCGCCGAGATCGAGCAGGCCATCAACAACTACGGCCAGAAAGCCCGTGACGGCAAGATCACGATGGAGGATCTGCAGGGCGGGACGTTCTCGATCACCAACGGCGGGATCTTCGGCTCGATGCTCTCCACGCCCATCCTGAACCCGCCACAGTCGGCCATTCTCGGCATGCACGGCATCATCGAGCGTCCGGTCGTCGTCGATGGCGAAATTACCGTCCGCCCGATGATGTACCTGGCGCTGTCCTACGACCACCGTCTCATCGACGGCAAGGATGCGGTGATGTTCCTGCGGACCATCAAGGAAACCCTGGAAGACCCCGGCCGGCTCCTGCTTCAGATTTAACTTGCAATCATACGGCTAACGTATTGATTCGCAATCATTCGAACAGACGAGAAACGAGTTAATGAGCAAGGACTTTGATGTCATCGTGATTGGTGGCGGCCCCGGTGGGTACGTGGCCGCAATCCGTGCCGCACAGCTGGGCATGAAGACCGCTTGCGTCGACAACTGGTTGAACCGGGACGGCACCCAGGCTTTCGGCGGCACCTGCCTCAACGCGGGCTGCATTCCGTCGAAGGCCATGCTCGAGTCCTCCGAGCTTTATCACCGCGCCCAGCACGAGTTCACCAAACACGGCATTCAGACCGGCAAGATCAAGCTGGAACTGGACGCGATGCACGAACGCAGACTGGGCATCTGCAAGCAGATGAACGGCGGCGTGCAGGCACTGTTCAAGTCCAATGGCGTTGAGGGCATTGCCGGCACCGGTACCGTGCTCGGGTCGGGCAAGGTCAAGGTCACGCCAATCGGCAAGGGCGATGCGAAAGAGCTGAGCTGTGAGCACATCATCATCGCCAGCGGCAGTTCGCCGGTGGAGTTGAAGATCGCGCCGTTCGATGGTGATCGAATCGTCGATTCCTGGGGTGCGCTGGAGTTCGCCGAGGTGCCCAAGCGCCTGGGCATCATTGGCGCCGGCGTCATCGGCGTGGAGCTGGGCAGCGTCTGGCAGCGCCTGGGCGCCGAGGTCGTGCTGCTGGAGGCCATGGACCAGTTCCTGCCGATGGCCGACCAGCAGATCGCCAAGGAGGCCGGGCGGCACTTCAAGAAGCAGGGCCTGGATATTCGTCTCGGTGCGCGCGTGCTCGGCGCCAAGGCGCAGAAGACGCAGGTGAAGGTCGAATACCAGACCGGTGATGACAAGCACACCGAAACCTTTGACCGCCTGATCGTGGCCGTGGGCCGTCGACCGAACACAGATTCGCTGTTTTCCAAGGATTCCGGGCTGGCTCTGGACGACAAGGGTTTCGTCAAGGTCGACGAGACCTACCGCACCAACCTGCCGAACGTGTACGCCGTTGGCGACGTGATCGGCGGGCTGATGCTGGCGCACAAGAGCTCGGAAGAGGGCGTGGCCTGCGCCGAGTTGATCGCCGGCCAGAAACCAGCAGTGAACTATGACACCGTGCCATCTGTCATCTACACCGCACCGGAGCTGGCGTGGGTCGGCAAGACGGAAGAGCAGTTGAAGTCCGAAGGCGTGGACTACAACGTCGGCACCTTCCCGTTCTCCGCGAACGGACGGGCCAAGGCGTTGGAAATGTCCGTCGGAACGGTCAAGCTGATCGCTGACGCGAAGACCGATCGCATCCTCGGCGCGCACATGGTCGGGCCCTATGTGTCCGAACTGGTGGCCGAGATGGTCGTTGCCATGGAGTTCGGCTCGACCGCGGAAGATATCGCGTTGACCATGCATGCTCACCCGACGCTGTCGGAGGCGGTGCACGAAGCGGCCCTGTCCGTGCACGGGCATGCCATTCATTCGATCAATCGGAAAAAGCGCTAAATCATGCGAAAAACCCTATTGCTGCTGGCGATGCTGGCGCCGGGTATTGGACTTGCCGGTCAATCACTGGATCTCAACCTGTCGGGTGACGCCATCCGTGGCGAGTTCTCGTCCGACACCGGGCTGCTCCCGAACAGCAACGGCGAACTGTCGATCGGCGGGTTGTACTCCGATGACGACAACGCCGACTTCACCATGGGTCATGTCGGTCTGCTGGTCACCGGAGATGCCGGTGCCCGCAGCGCACTGGTCAAGGCCGGCCTTGGCGTGCGGCTGGTCGGCCTGGACGTCAATGGCGGTGATGCCAACGGCGGCGCCGTGGCGCTGGGCGGGGCGGTGGATGCACGGCTCCCGGCCTACAACCGGATCGGCGTGGGCGCCTATCTGTACTATGCGCCGGATGTCTCGGCGTTCGGCGACATCGACAAGTACCTCGAATACGCCGCCAACATCAATTACGAGCTGATCCGCAATGCCTTCGTCTACATCGGCGCACGGCAGGTCCGCCTGGGTTTCGACCCCGGCAGCGAGATGAGCGTGGACACCGGCGCGCATGCCGGCTTCTTCCTCGAGTTCTAACCAGCACAGACAACGGCACGATGGCAGGTCATTCCAAATGGGCGAATATCCAGCACCGCAAGGGCGCCCAGGACAAGAAACGCGGCAAGCTGTTCACCAAACTGGCCAAGGAAATCACCGTCGCCGCCAAGATGGGCGGCGGCGATCCTGACTCCAATCCCCGACTGCGCCTGGCGATCGACAAGGCCAAGGCGCAATCGCTGCCCAAGGACAACATCGAACGCGCGATCAAGCGTGGCTCCGGGGCGATGGAGGGCGATGACTACGAGGAAATCCGCTACGAGGGCTATGGCCCGAACGGCGTCGCGGTCATGGTCGATTGCCTCAGCGACAACCGGAACCGTACGGTTTCCGACGTGCGTCACGCGTTCACCAAGCATGGCGGCAATCTCGGCTCCGATGGCTCGGTGGCTTATCTGTTCACCCGCTCGGGCGTGATCGTCTTCGCCGAGGCTGACGACGATCTCGAAGAGCAGGTCATGGAAATCGCGCTCGAAGCCGGCGCCGAGGACATCACCACCAACGACGACAGTTCCATCGAGGTGCTGACCCCGCCCGACGCCTATGAGGCGGTACGCGACGCGCTGGTGGCCGCGGGCCTGGAACCGGCGCATTCGGACGTGACCATGCTGGCGTCGACCAGCGTGGAGCTGGACGCCGAGCAGGCCGAGTCGCTGACGCGACTGATCGATGCGCTGGACGACCTGGATGATGTGCAGGACGTCTACACCAACGCGGAATATCCCAGCGAAGAGGTCGCCTGACACTGGCGGACCCGGTACGCATCCTCGGGATTGATCCGGGCTCCCGGATCACCGGCTGGGGCGTTGTCGATGTGCTCGGCCAGCGTCAGACGGCGGTGGCCTGGGGCTGTATCCGCCTCGGCGATGCGCCATTCGACCAGCGGGTTCGCAAGCTGTTCGAGGATCTGGACGCACTGTTGGGCGAGCATCGCCCGCAGGAGGCGGCGCTGGAGGACGTGTTCGTCAACCGCAATGCCATGTCGGCGCTGAAACTCGGGCAGGCGCGCGGTGCGGCCATGGCGGCGATTGCCTGCCGCGACGTGCCGATCGCCGCCTATCCACCCGCAAGGGTCAAGCAGAGCATCGTCGGCAGCGGGCGGGCGGACAAGACACAGGTGGGGCACATGGTGCGAGCATTGCTGGGGGTACAAAAACCGATTCAGACCGACGCGGCCGACGCGCTGGCCATCGCGTTGTGTCATGCGCACTGGCGCTCATCGCCGGCAGCCAGACTGGCGGATCGGAAATGATCGGGCGACTCCACGGAACGCTCATCGCCAAACGCCCGCCGGTACTGCTGATCGACGTGCATGGGGTGGGCTACGAGGTCGAGGCGCCGATGTCGACGATCTACGAGCTGGGCGACACAGGCAGCGAGGTGACGATCCACACGCATCTGACGGTGCGCGAGGACGCACACCAGCTGTTCGGCTTCGCCTCCATGGCCGAACGCGATCTGTTCCGCGTGCTGATCCGCATCAACGGCGTCGGTGGCAAGCTCGCGCTCGCGATTCTTTCGACCATTCCGGCGGGCGAATTCTCGCGCGTGGTCGAGGAGGGCGACGTCACCGCGCTGACCCGCGTGCCGGGCATCGGCAAGAAGACCGCGGAACGCCTGGTCGTCGAGATGCGGGGGCGCACCGATGCGCTGCTCGCGCCGTCGGGAGGTGGCCGCCACGATCTCGAGGTGAAGCCGCAGGATGCCGCGGGCGAGGCAACCGACGCGCTGGTGGCGCTGGGCTACAAGCCGGCGGAAGCGGGCCGCATGGTGCAGAAGGTGGCCGGAGCCGACATGGATAGCGAGGCGATCATCCGCGCCGCGCTGCGCAGCGCCATGCGATAGTCGCCCGATGAGCGAATTTTCAGACAACCGCCTGGTCGACGCGGCCGCCTCCGGCGAGGAAGCGCGTATCGACCGCGCGATTCGGCCCAAGAAACTGGCCGACTATGTCGGGCAGGCGCCGGTCCGCGAACGTCTCGGTATCTTCATCGAAGCCGCACGGCAGCGCGCGGAAGCACTGGATCACGTGCTGATCTTCGGACCGCCGGGGCTGGGCAAGACCACGCTGGCGCACATCATCGCCACGGAAATGGGCGTCGGCCTGCGTCAGACCTCCGGCCCTGTGCTGGAAAAACCCGGTGATCTCGCGGCATTGCTGACCAATCTGGAACCGCACGACGTTCTGTTCGTCGACGAGATCCATCGGCTCAGCCCCGTGGTCGAGGAAGTGCTTTATCCGGCGATGGAGGACTATCAGCTCGATATCGTCATCGGCGAGGGGCCGGCCGCGCGCTCGATCAAGCTGGATCTGCCGCCGTTCACGCTGGTCGGCGCCACGACCCGCGCCGGCTCGCTGACATCGCCCTTGCGGGACCGCTTCGGCATTGTCCACCGACTGGAGTTCTACACGCTGGACGAGCTCAGCAGGATCGTCACGCGTTCGGCCGATATCGTCGGCATGGCGCTCGACGCGCCGGGCGCGATGGAGATCGCACGCCGCTCGCGCGGGACGCCCCGTGTCGCCAACCGTTTGCTGCGTCGCGTGCGCGACTACGCTCAGGTGCGCGCGGACGGTCATGTGTCACAACAGGTCGCCCAGGCCGCGATGGACATGCTCGATGTCGACAAGGAAGGCTTCGACGTCATGGACCGCAAGCTGCTGTCGGCGCTGGTGGAGCGCTTCGACGGCGGACCGACCGGCGTGGAAAGCCTTGCCGCGGCAATCGGTGAATCACGCGACACGATCGAGGACGTGATCGAGCCCTATCTGATCCAGCAGGGTTTCATGCAGCGCACGCCGCGCGGACGTCAGGCGACACGGACGGCGTGGCTGCATCTGGGCCTGCAGCCGCCGGCGGGCAGCGGTGAACCGGCGCCCGGCCTGTTTCCGAACGCCGAGTGATCAGCGCCGCCGCGGTCGGCGCGCGGGGTCGTTAACGAAAGACGGCGGCCTGTACCGGCCCGTCGAGTTCCGCCCAGGCGCGGAACATGCCCGTGGTGCTCATCGGCAGGCAGACCAGACCATCGCGATCGACACCGATCAGTCCCCCCATGCCGCCACACTCGACGATCTGTTCGATCACCAGTTCGGCCGCGGCCGTCATCGGCTCATGGCCCAGCAGCATGCGCCAGTGGATCTGCGCGGCGGCGTTGACCCGGATGAAGGATTCACCGTGGCCGGTCGTCGAGATGGCGCAGCTGTCGTCGCAGGCCCAGGTTCCCGCGCCGATAACGCCGGAATCACCGACCCGGCCCGGCGCCTTGTTGGTCATGCCGCCGGTCGATGTGGCCGCGGCAAGGCAACCGTCGCGGTCACGCGCGACGGCGCCCACCGTCCCCAGCGGCTCGTCGTGGTCCAGCACGATCGCCTCGTGCTCGCGCGCCCGGCGAAGTTGCTGCACGCGACTGTCGATCACGAAGTAGTCGGGTGGGGCGGTGGCGACGTGAAAACGCTCGCAGGCCCTGTCGGCTTCGGCGCCGACCAGCAGCACGTGGCGACCGTCCTCCATGATCGCGCGGGCCAGCGCGACCGGGTTGCGCGGACTGCGCACGCCCGCCACACCACCGCATGCGCCGTCACCGCGCATGATCGACGCGTCCAGCTCTGCGACACCTTCGGAATTCAGCACCGCGCCTCGGCCGGCGTTGAAGAGTTCACAGTCTTCGAGCTGCCGAACCGCCTGTTCCACCACGTCGATCGCCGGCACCCGATCCTGCAGGGCCTGTCGCGCTGATTCGCCAATTGTCTCCAGCGCCAGAAGATGTTCCGCGTAGCCGTGGTCGCGCCGCGGAATGTCGCCTGCGCCGCCATGAATGGCAAAGGAAACGGGATGATGAGCCATGGACGCGGAGCCGTTGGGAGAGGGGTTCAATAATACGCGTATAATCAGCGGTTTACTGGTGAAGAAGGCACGGAATGCCGAATCTCGACGAGATCAGCACGTTCTGGTGGACCACTCGCGTCTACTACGAGGACACCGACGCCAGTGGCGTCGTCTATCACGCCAACTACCTGCGCTACCTGGAGCGGGCCCGAACCGAGTGGGTCCGCCACCTGGGCTGGTCCCAGGAACGTCTGCGCAGCGAACTGGACCTCTGTTTTGCGGTCAGTGAGATGACCATGAAGTTTCTCGGACCCGCCCGACTGGATGATGAAGTGGCGATTTCGGTGCAGGTGGCTGAGTGCAAGCGCGCCAGCATCCGCTTCCATCAGGCCATTCACGTCGGCTCATCGGACGGGCGCGGCCTGATCCAGGCGCAGGTCCGGGTTGCCTGTCTGACCGAATCGACTTTCAAGCCGCGCGCGCTGCCGGCTGAATTCTTTGGGAGCAACGCATGAACAACGAGCTGTCGCTGACCCACCTGATCTTCGACGCCAGCCTGCTGGTGCAGCTGGTGATGGCGGGTTTGATGGTCGCCTCGGTGCTGTCGTGGATCATCATCGTCTCCAAGCGACGCATGCTTGGCCGCACGTCCCGCCTGGCGAATCGCTTCGAGGACCGCTTCTGGTCGGGCGGACAGATTTCCGAGATCTACGACCGCGTGAAGGGCAGCGAGCATGCCGATCACGGCATGGAGGCGTTGTTCCTGGCCGGTTACGAGGAATATCGTCGCCAGCGTTCGAACATCCAGCAGAGTGATGAGCGCGGCGTCGACGAATCAGCCGCGAGCGCGGTGCAACGGGCGATGCGCGTGGCCCAGATGCGCGAGGTTGATCGCATGGAGGGCGGGCTTCCGGTGCTCGCGACCATCGGTTCGACCAGCCCCTACGTGGGCCTGTTCGGCACGGTCTGGGGCATCATGCATGCGTTCATCGCCATCGGGAACGTCAAGCAGGCGACGCTGGCCATGGTCGCGCCCGGTATCGCCGAGGCGCTGATCGCAACGGCCATCGGCCTGTTCGCCGCCATTCCCGCTGTCATCGCGTTCAACATCTTCACCAGCCAGGTCGATCGCCTGGAAAACCGCTTCCAGACGTTCTCGGAAGAGCTGGTGGGCATCCTGGAACGTGGCCTGCAGAGCACGGGCCGTCGGCCCGAGGCCTGAGAGCGCAGAGGATTTCGCCATGGCACGCAGAAAACTGGCCGCGGAAATGAACGTGGTGCCCTACATCGACGTCATGCTCGTGCTGCTGGTGATCTTCATGATTACCGCGCCCTTGCTGACCCAGGGCGTGGACGTGGACCTGCCCGACGCGAACGCGGAACCGATGTCGGTGGATTCCAACCACGAACCGGTGATCCTGTCCGTCGATGCGGCCGGCGACATGTACCTGTCCATCGGACCGGACCCCGAGGCTCCGATCTCGCGTGACGAGGCGATCACGATCATCGAAACCGCGAAACGGAGCCGGCCCGATCTCTCGGTCGTGCTGGAAGGTGATGGCAAGGTCGCCTACCAGTCGATCATGCGGGCGATGACGACCTTGCAGGCGGCGGGTATCTCCCGGATCGGCTTCGCAGCCGATCCCGAGCTGATCGAGGCCGCCGGCTCCTGATGGCGACCCGCCACGACAGCCTGTTTACGCGCGTCCCGGTTCGCTGACATGTGGGGCACCCGCAATGATGTGGTGATCGCCCTGATCGCCGCGGTGCTGGGGCATGCGGTGCTCGCCGTGCTGCTGTTCTTCGGCCTGCCGCTGTTCCAGTCACCACCGACCCCGGAACCCGCCGTCGAGGCGATGATCATCACCGACGTCGAAGGACGTCTGGGACGGATTCAGCGCGAGCGCACCGAGGCCGAGGCGGCCCAGCGCGCGGCGGAGGTCCGCCAGCAGCGCGAACGCGAAGCGCAGGAGCAACAGCGCCAGGCCCGGCAGCTTGCCGCCAAACGCGCCGCCGAACAGGCGGAAGCCGAAGCCCAGGCCCGGCGCGAAGCCGAGGAGCAGGCCAGGCAGCAGGCCCGCGAGGCGGCTGAACGCGCCCGGCAGGAGGAAGCGCAACGCGAAGCGGAAGCCAAGGCCCGTCGCGAGGCCGAGGCCGCCGCCAAGGCGGAAGCCGAACGCAAGGCCCGGGAGGAGGAGGCCAAGCGCAAGGCCGAGGAAGAGCGCAAACGCAAGGAAGAAGAGGAGCGCCGCAAGGCCGAAGCCGAGCGCAAGCGCCAGGAAGAGGAGGCGCAGCGCAAGGCCGAGGAGGAGCGCAAGCGCAAGGAAGAAGCCCGTCGCCGGCGCGAGGCGCAGGAGCAGGCACGGCGTGAAGCTGCGCTGGCCGAAGCCATGGCTGCGGAAGAGAACGCCCGCGAGCAGGCCGCGCTGGCATCGGTGCGACAGGACTACGTCTTCAAGATCAAGCAGAAGGTCGCCCAAAATTGGCTGCAACCACCGGGGGTTAGCGACAGCTTTGAATGTCGTGTCAAGGTTCGCCAGCTTCCGGATGGCAGTGTGATCGACGTACAGATCGTGGACAGTTGCGGGAACACCGTGCTGGATGATTCCGTCATAAGAGCTGTCAACAAGTCCGACCCGCTACCCACCGGTGATTCCCGGGTCTTCGAAGACACGCTGATTTTCACATTCAAACCGCAGGACGGCTGATGAAGCGTTTACTGATTCTGAGCTGGCTGTTGATCGCCGCGATCCCGGCTCACGCCGATCTCAACATCGTGATCGACGAGGGCGTCTCCGGCGCGCTGCCAATCGCCGTCGTTCCTTTCAAGAGCACCGGGTCGCTGCCGGTGGATGTCACCGAGGTGGTGGAGGCCGACCTCAAGCGCAGTGGTCTGTTCGATCCGCTGCCGGAAAACCGCATGCTCGCCAAGCCCAGTCGGCCCGAAGACGTGCAGTTGCAGAACTGGCGCGCCGCCGACGTCGACAATCTGGTCGTCGGCGAGATCAACCGCGTGGAGGGCGGGGCGTACAACATCCGTTTTCACCTGATCGACGTTTATCGCGGCAAGCAGGTCATCGGCTACGACGTGCCGGCAACACAAAACGGCCTGCGCGCCGGTGCGCACCGCGTCGCCGATTTCATTTTTCAGGCGCTGACCGGTCAGCGTGGCGTGTTCAACACGCGCATTGCCTACATCACCGCCAACGGCGTGGCGGGCGATCAGACCTATGAGCTGATCGTGGCCGACGCCGACGGTTACGATCCGCGGACGATTGTTCGCTCCCGTGAGCCGCTGCTGTCGCCGGCATGGTCGCCGGACCGGCGCAAGATGGCCTATGTGGCCTTCGATGACGGGGAATCGGCGATCTTCGTCCATGAGCTGCGCTCCGGCGTGGCCCGTGAACTGGTCCGCAGACCCGGAATCAACGGCGCGCCGGCCTGGTCGCCAGACGGCACCAAGATCGCCGCGACGCTGTCCTTCAACGGCAATCCGGAAATCTACGTGCTGGATGTCGACGGTAGCGGCGAGCGCCGGATCACCAATTCCTCGGCTATCGACACCGAACCGACCTGGTCACCCGATGGCGGGAAAATTGCGTTCACCTCGGACCGTGGCGGTCAGCCGCAGATCTACGAGGTCGAGCTGAGTTCGGGTGACATGCGACGACTGACCTTCGAAGGACGCAGCAATGCCCGCGCCCAGTACTCGCCCGATGGGAAAAACCTCGTCTTGGTCAACCTGGACGACCAGGGGTATCGTATCGGCGTTCTGGAGCTTGATTCGGGGCAGTTGCGCATTCTCAGTCGCGGCCCGCTGGACGAAAGCCCGAGCTTTGCGCCGAACGGAAGCGTTATCATGTACGCACGTCAGGGAGGCCAACTCGCGACGGCGACAACGGACGGCCGCGTGCGGCAGACATTGAGTCAGCAGGGAACTGTGCGTGAGCCCGCATGGTCTCCGTACCTGAACTGATCATCGATCGGGGCAAGCGCCCACGGACAGGATGCGGGGAATCAAGAGGATTCTTCTAAAATGAAAGGAACTACCATGCTCAAGCGATTTGGCCTGATGGCCCTGGCCGCCGCCGTGCTCGTCGGATGCACCAGCGGCGATGAAACGGCGCTGGATCAACCGGCGACCACCGAGACGCAGCCCGAAAGCTCGTTCACCACCGGCAGCGGTTCGAGCTACGGCGAGGCCGAGGCCCGGCGCCTGGAAGAGCAACGCGCCGCCGAAGCCGCAGCGGCACGCGCGGCCGACGCGCTGCGTAACGAACGGGTGGTCTATTTCGAGTTCGACAGCGCCGAACTGACCTCCCGCGCCCGCGAGGTGATCCGCGCGCACGCTGACTACCTGGTCGCGAATCCCGGCGTTCGTATCCGCCTGGAAGGGCACACGGACGAGCGCGGCACGCGCGAGTACAACATCGCCCTCGGCGAGCGCCGGGCCAAGTCGGTCGAGCGCGCGATGATGCTGCGCGGCGTGGCCCAGAATCAGATCAATGTGATCAGCTACGGCGAGGAAAGTCCCGTCGCCCTCGAGCACACCGAGGACGCCTGGGCCAAGAACCGCCGCGTCGCCATCAACTATCGCTAATCAATGAATGTTCGTCATACCGGCAGTGTCGCACTGCTTGCTGCCGGCACCCTGGTCGCCGGCTGCGCCTCCTTCGGCTCCAACGAGCCGACACCGGAGCAGCGCCGGCTGACCAGCCTCGAGCAGCGCGCCGAGCGCGTGGATCGCCAGCTTGAAAATCTCAATCTCGTTCGCGTGGCCGAATCCGTGGACGGGGTGGAGGCCAAGCTTCGCGAACTGCGTGGCGAGGTCGAGCGGCTGAACTACGAGCTGGAGTCGTCAAAGCGGCGAGAACGGCAGCTTTATCTGGATATCGACAAGCGCCTGCAGCGTCTGGAGCAGTCCGGTGTCGGCGCCCTGGCGGGTGGCACGGTCACTGACGGATCCACCCAGGTCAGCGCCGCCGAGGTGGCGAGCGATCCGGAGATCCAGAAGGCCTACGGAACCGCCTTCGATCTGCTCAAGGCCGGCAAGTTCGACGCGGCGATCCGATCGTTCCGCGGCTTCCTGTCCGATCATCCGTCCAGTGTCTACGCAGACAACGCGCAGTACTGGCTGGGCGAGGCGTACTACGTGAAGCGGGAGTACGGTCCGGCCAAGCAAGCATTCTCCGAGATGATGAGCCGCTATCCGGATAGCCCCAAGGTGCCGGATTCGTTGCTCAAGCTGGCCTACATCGACTACGAGCAGGGACGCTACGCGGACGCACGCGCCACATTGCAGCGCGTGCTGGAAGAGCATCCCAACGCCTCGGCCGCCAGCCTTGCGCGGCAACGGCTGGATCGCATGGATCGAGAAGGACGCTGATGACCGCCGTTCCCGCGACCACGGTTCGGTCGCAGGAACTGCGACTGCGTATCACCGAGATCTTCCGCTCGATTCAGGGCGAAAGCACACTGGCTGGCCTGCCCACGACCTTCGTCCGGCTGACCGGCTGCCCGTTGCGCTGCGGCTACTGCGACACCGCCTATGCGTTTCAGGGTGGTGACTGGATGACCGGCCCGGACATCCTCGACCGGGTCCGGGAACACGCGGTCAGCCGTGTGTGCGTGACCGGCGGTGAGCCTCTGGCGCAGAAGCAGGCGCCCGCCTTGCTGGCGATGCTCTGCGATGCCGGTTTCGCGGTATCCCTGGAAACCAGCGGAGCGCTGCCCATCGACACCGTGGATGCCCGCGTGACCGTGGTCATGGACGTCAAGACACCCAGCTCCGGCGAATCCCATCGCAACCTCGCGGCCAACCGTACCCAGCTCAAGTCGGGCGATCAGCTCAAGTTCGTCGTCGCCGACCGGGCGGACTTCGACTGGGGACTGGGCTGGCTGGCCGAGCGACCGCTCCACGACGGCGTCGAGGTGCTGTGGTCACCGGTTTGGAACGCGTTGCCGCTGAGCGACCTTGCGGACTGGGTCTGCGAACCCGGGATTCCGGGCCGGATGCAGGTCCAGTTGCACAAGTTCATCTGGGGCGAGGAGCAGGGGCGATGAGCCGTCTCGCGGTGGTGCTGGTTTCCGGGGGGCTGGATTCGGCCACGACGCTGGCGATTGCCCGGCACGAAGGCTACGCGTGTTACGGGCTGTCCGTGTCCTATGGTCAGCGTCACGCCGCCGAACTGAACGCCGCGGAGCGGGTCTGCGATGCGCTGGGCGTGCGCGAGCACCGGACGGTCAACGTGGATCTGGGCGCGCTGGGCGGGTCGGCCCTGACCGATGCGGCCATCGATGTACCGACGAGCCCGACCTCTGGCATCCCGGTCACCTATGTTCCGGCACGCAACACGGTGATGCTGTCCATCGCCATGGGCTACGCGGAGGTGCTGGGCGCCGGTAATCTGTTCCTGGGCGTCAACGCGGTGGATTACTCCGGTTACCCGGACTGTCGGCCCGAATTCATCGATGCATTTTCCGAACTGTCGCGGCTGGCGACCAGGCAGGGTGTGGAAAGCGGGCAGGGGCTCAACATCCACGCACCGCTGATCCACCTGAGCAAGGCGGACATCATCCGCCGCGGGCTGGCGCTGGGCGTGGACTACGCCATGACGGTGTCCTGCTACCAGGCCGATGCCGCCGGTCGTGCCTGCGGACGCTGCGACTCCTGCCGGATCCGGCGCGACGGCTTCGCCCAGGCCGGCGTCGACGATCCCACGCTGTACCAGCCCGACGCGAGCGGGTAGAATGCGCCTCCGCTGGCGGGCCGCAGTGTCGTCAACCTGATGCGCCTCGTCGGCCACACCGCTTTCAAACCGCGCGGATCGGGCGCCTTGTCGCTCCGAATGGGTCGTTAGCTCAGTTGGTAGAGCATCGGGCTTTTAACTCGCTGGTCGTTGGTTCGAATCCAACACGACCCACCATACAATCTGTGACCTGGACGCCCCGCACGACGGGGCGTCTTCGTTCAGGAGGCGCGCGACGACCGTTCGGGACCGGTGATCCCTCACCGCAGCGTTCCGCTGTGTATGATCCGCTGCTGATCTCGGCAAGACCATTCCCATGTTCGGACGACGACGCAATCTCATTCGAGTCCCGCGTGACCTGTCGACGGTGACGCGCATCGACAGCGGTGCTGAAGCGGATCCGGCGTCGCTCGGCGTCGCCGAGAAGGACATTCGACGCATCTGGTCCAGCATCGAGCACCTCTACCGGGGCGGTACGCAGCCGTTCATCTCCCTGGGTCTGTGGCGTAACGGCCAGTGCCTGATCAAGCGCTCCATCGGCCATGTGCGAGGCAACGCGCCGACCGACCCGGACGACGGGCGGGCCGTGGTCGGCACGCCGGACACACCGGTCTGCCTGTTCTCCGCGTCCAAGGCCGTGACCGCGGTGCTGATCCATCAGCTCGCGGAGCGGGGGCATCTGAGTCTGGAAGCGCCGATCGCCGAGTACCTGCCGGAGTTCGGCGCCCGCGGCAAACACCGCGTGACCGTGTCGGAGTTGCTGGCGCACCGGGCCGGCATTCCCCGCATTCCGATGCGCAGGCCGGATCCCGACATCCTGTTCGACTGGGATGCCGCGGTGGACCTGCTCTGCCGCGCCAAGCCGCTGCATCATGGCGGCAAGCAGGTTGCCTACCACGCGATCACAGGCGGGTTCATCCTGGGCGAGGTGGCTCGTCGCACCACCGGCCGGGAGCTACGACCGCTGCTGGACGAACTGCTGCGCACACCCCTGGGCCTGCGTTACTTCAGCTATGGCCTGGATGCGGCGCACCGCCACGAACTGGCGCAGGATACCTTCACCGGCCCGGTGCCGCCGAAGCTGATCGGCATGATCGCCAAACGCGCGCTGGGCGTACCGTTCCAGACGGTGCCGTCGATCTCCACCGACCCGCGGTTCATGGAGGCGGTGATCCCGGCGGGCAACATCGTCGCCACCGCCGACGAGATGTGCCGCTTCCTGACCATGCTGCTGCAGGACGGGGCGTGGCAGGGGACGCAAGTACTGAAGCCGGAAACCGCACAGCGCCTGCGCATGCCCGTCGGCGGCCGGCAACTCGACAAGACGCTGGTCGTTCCGGTGCGCTTCTCGGAAGGCCTGCTGCTGGGCGATTCGCCGGTCGGCCTGTACGGGCGCAACAGCAGTGCCAGCTTCGGGCACCTGGGCTTCATCAACATTCTCTGCTGGGCCGATCCGAAACGCGATCTGGCCGTCAGCCTGCTGACCAGCGGAAAGCCCGCGGTGAGCTCGCATCTGCTGCAACTGGCCAGGGTGGTCACGGCGATCGACCGGCTGCCGATGGCCTGATCCGTCGGGTATCCGGCTAGCGGGTGGTGAAGAACACGGCACCTGCGAGCACCGCCAGCCACGCGAGCCCCTTGAACAGGAAGAACAGGAACCCGGCGGCCAGCAGCGGCTTCAGCCAGCGGCGCAACCGCGTTCGTGGCGGCGACTCCTGCGTGGCTTGCGGGTCCGGGGTTTCCATGGCGAGGCATCTTATCAAGGCAATCCGGCCGGCCCGGCTCCAAGAACAAAAACGCCCCGGGCTGCAAACGCAGACCGGGGCGCGAACCGAAAAGGTTCAGGGAAACGCCGGGTTTCCTACAGCGCTCCGAGGAAGGCGATGCCGGCGAAGGCAAAGCCAGAACATGCACCGGCCGCGCCAAGCAGTTCGGTGTAGTCCACGGTTTCCGCACTGCCGCCATCCGGCGTCAGCGTGACGGTATCGTCGCTGTTGAAGGTCACCGTCGCGGTGGAGCCGCCACTGCTGATCTCGATGGTGCCGCCGACGAACGGGCTGAGGCTGCCATCGGCCGACTCCATCAGGGCGTCGGTGGTCGCGATTTCCGACTGGGCGTTGGCGCAGCCGGAACCCGGAATTTCCGGGGTGATCGCAAAGCCGAACGGTCCGTCGATGTAGCTGCCGCTGGCATCGGTGAACAGCCGGAACGGCGCGTCGGTGTTGCCGAGGAAACTGTTGAACGTGCCGGAGGAGCTCACGTTCTGCCCGTTGGCGGTGGTGTCCACGTCGTAGTCGCCGTCGAAGTTGAATTGCAGACGCTGATCGTATTCGCCGGCCACCTCGTCCTCGGATTCGTCCACCCGGACGAAGAAGCCGTAGTCGATGTCCAGCACCACGGTCGTACCCTGCTGCTCGGTGTCCAGGTGATAGGTGAACCCGTAGGGCGCGCTCGTGGATTCGCCGATCGATGCGTAGAACACCGAGGCGTCGCCATCGACTACCTGACCTGCCTCGGAGCGGCCGTCGATCACGATGTAGTCGTTGGGGGTTTCGCCACCGTCGAGATTGCCCTCCAGGCGGCAGTCGTCGGCGACTTCACCGGAGACGTCGAAGGTCATCGACGTGAACGGCGAACCAACGTCCTTGCCGGATTCGCTGACATCCATGACAGAACCGGAATCGCATTCGCCGTCTTCCACCGTCTTGCGCCGGGCATCGACCCCGATGGTCGACCCGAGGGAGTCGATGCCGCTGATCAACTGCGCCAGGCTGCCGACCTGCGCACGCACGGTAGCCGGATCACTCAGATCCGCCGAACCGGTGACCGGGTCGCCGCCACCGCTGTTGTCATCATCATCGTCGCTGCAGGCCGCCAGCGACATCGCGACCATCACGGCCGCCGTCGTCATCATCAACTTGTTCATGAGCACACTCCCTCTCGTCAAACGCGCGTAATTGCGAGCGGGAGCGTCCCGTGTTCCAGGAGTTCGCCATACCCCCCAATCAGGGGTGTCATGCCCGCGGGTGCTGCATTTTGGTGAACCCCGTCACGTCGCGATACGAGCCTCCGGGTCGCAAGCGTCGGACGCTGCTTCGGAACTTTCGGCGGCTGGCGAGGACTGTTGTAGCAACCCATCCGATCGCCGGACGTGGGTTTCGCCCGTTGATCCGGCACGTGTTCAAGGAAGAACGCATGACAACGACGCTTCTCACCAACCGGCGTGGCCGGACTCTGTTGGGCGCGCTTGCGGCTGCCGGTCTGCTGCTGACGCAAGCGGCACCCGCCGCGCAGACGATCGGCAAGCCGCAGAGCTTCGACTACGCCTGGCTCAAGGGACACGCCCGTACGCTCGCCCAGCAGCCATACCAATCGCATGAAGGGGAAGTGCCCGAACAGCTGGAATCGCTGAGCTGGGACGATTATCAGCAGCTTCGTTACGACAAGGAGCATGCGTTGTGGCGCGACTCCGACGCGCTGTTCCGTGGCGAGCTGTTTCACCTGGGGCTTTACTTCCAGACCCCGATCACGATGTACGCGCTGGAAGACGGGCAGGCCAGGGAGCTGGCTTACGACCGTGATCTCTTTGACTACGGAAAATCCGGCGTCAACGCGCGCAAGCTCCCCAAGGACCTGGGTTTCGCCGGCTTCCGCTATCAGTTCCATACCGACTGGCAGCGCGATGTGGTCGCCTTTCTTGGCGCCAGCTATTTCCGCGCGGTTGGCGCGGAGATGCAGTACGGCATGTCGGCGCGGGGCCTGGCGGTGGACACCGCGATGCCGGACGGCGAGGAATTCCCGCTGTTCACCCATTTCTGGCTGGAAACCCCGGCGCCCGGCAGCGGCACGGCCACGGTCTACGCCTTGCTCGATTCGCCCAGCGTGACGGGCGCATACCGCTTCGACATCACGCCGGGCGAGACGCTGACCATGAAGGTCGACGCCGCGATCTATCCACGCCAGTCCATCGACCGGCTCGGCGTCGCCCCGCTGACCAGCATGTACATGGTCGGCGAGAACAGCCGCCGCACGGACTGGGACTGGCGCCCGGAGATTCATGATTCCGACGGGCTGCTGATGCACACCGGCGGCGGGGAGTGGATCTGGCGTCCGCTGGCGAACCCGGCCAGTCTCCGCTTCAACGCCTATTCCGACGCCAGCCCCCGCGGTTTCGGTCTGCTGCAACGCGACCAGCAGTTCGACCACTACCAGGATGACGGCGTGTTCTACGATCGCCGGCCCGGTGTCTGGGTGGAGCCGACCCATGACTGGGGCGAGGGCAGCGTCCAGCTGGTGGAGATCCCGACGCTGGACGAAACCTTCGACAACATCGTCGCGTTCTGGAACCCGGCGGAGCCGGTCGAAGCCGGGCAGGAGCTGCTGTTCAGCTATCGGCTGCACTGGGGCACGCAGCGCGTCGTCCCGCGCAACCAGGCTCGGGTGGTCGATACCTTCACCGGACTGGGCGGCGTGGTCGGGCAGCGACGCGAGTACTTCAGCCAGCGCTTTGTCGTGGACTTCGCCGGCGGGCCGTTCCCGATGCTGGGCCAGGACACCACCGTCGAGCCGGTCATCACGGCGTCCTCCGGCACTGTCGAGATCACCTCCGCTCGGCCGCAGCACGCCATCGACGGCTATCGGGCGATGTTTGATGTGGTTCCTCCCGATGGATCGACCGACCCCATCAACCTCAAGGTGTATCTCGCCATCGATGGCCGCCCGGTAACCGAGACCTGGATTTATCAATGGACGCCTCCGCCGGCGGACCAGCGAGAGCTGCACAATCCGGGGCACCTTTGAGTCAGTGCCTGCGTTCTGATTCGCGACAACGGGCGGGACCGGGATGATTCTTGACGTTGCGGAGGCATCAGGCCCCGCGCGAGAATGAGCGACCGGTTTCGTCCGCGAGGCCATGGCGCGCAGAGGAAGAGCAGGTGAAACGGCTCGGTCCACCCAGGTGCCGGTTCGGTGCTGCATAACAACCAGCGGACCCTGGGGTTTGCGACTGTTTCACCCAAGGGATGAGACACGACAACCTCAGCATCAAGGATCTGGAGGATCAGCAAGCCCGAGGGCACTATCTGCTGGTTTTCAACGCCCGCCTTGAAGCTCCGTTCCGGACGTACTACGTCCAGTTCATGCGACGCCATGCGATGGCGGCCCAGTACGCGGGTCTGGCGCTGTGCGTGCTCGCGCTGCTGGTCGAACTGCTGCTGGTGCGTTCACCGGCGGAAATCCGACCGACGTTTCTCGCCGTGTTCGGGGGCCTGCTGCCGCTTGGGGTGATCATTGGCGCGGTTTACCTTCGTGTTGATCGCTCCGCGCGATGGCTGGTGCCCCTGAGCGTCGCCGTGCTGCTTGGCGCCTACGTCTGCGTCTACTGGCTGGAAGCGGTCTACGCACGGCACGGAGTCGACTATGGCTACCAGACGCTGACCTTCGTACTGATCTTCAATTTTCTGCTGCTGGGGCTTCGCTACTACCAGGCTCAGGCGCTTGCGTTGATTGGCCTCGCCGGCCTGATCGTCACATACCAGCTGATGGACGCACCACCACGCGACATCGCGCTGAACGTCTACAACTACCTGGCGGTGGGAACGTTGGCGAGTACGGCCGGCTACCTGCAGGAATACATCGTCCGCACCAATTTTCTCGACCGCGGCATCCGTCGCCATCAGGCGCTGCACGACGGCCTGACCGGACTGCTCAACCGGCGCGGGCTGGACATCCACGCCGACAGAAGCTGGCGACATGCCCGGCGGCAAAATACGTCGGTCGCCGTCGCGGTCTTCGACATCGACTGGTTCAAGGACTACAACGACGAGCTCGGCCATCCGGCGGGGGACGCCTGCCTGTCGCGTGTCGGCGCCTGTTTGCTGCAATACACGCGCCGCCCGCTGGACAGTGCCGCGCGGCTGGGCGGCGAGGAGTTCGCCGTGGTCTGGGAGGATGTGGACGGACAGGCCGCGATGACGCTCGCCGAGCGCGTCCGCGCCGCAGTGGAGTCGCTGGCGATCAGGCATCCGTCGCCGCATGCCGATCACGTCACCGTCAGTGGCGGGGTGATCGCAGTCAGCCCGTCCAGTGGATTGTCGCTGAACAGGGCGATTCTTGCCGCGGATGCCGCGCTCTACGAGGCCAAGCGCAAGGGGCGCAACCGGGTCGAGCTCGCCCGGGATGTCAGCGTGGAAAGGCCGCTAGCCGGCGGCGACTGATTCCTCGGCTTCCGCGGCCGCCATCGCCTGGGCGCCGAAGATGATCATCCGGATCATCGTAACCATCTGATCGGCGATCACCTCGCGCTGCTCGGGCCCTGCCTCGACGGCCGATCCGCCGAGGGCGAACACCAGCCGGGTGATTGCCTTGGCGGCCAATGCCGGTTGCGTCAGCTGCTGGCCGCGTTCCCGGGTCAGCCTGACGAGGTCGTCACGAAGTTCGTCCTCGAAGTAACGCAGTTCGCGGTCCACCGCCTGCTTGTAGGAATCCGAACCGACGGTGCCTTCGCACAGCAGCACGTGCAGCAATCGGGCATCGGATGCCAGCTGGTCCATGAAAACCGTCACGGACGGCCGCGTGACCTCCTGGGTGGCGGACACCTGCAGGCGGGCTTCACGGATGATCCGGCGCAGGCTTTGCCCGGCCATGTCGATCAGCGCGACGGCAAGTTCGTCCATGTCACGGAAGTGACGGTAGAAGCTGTTCGGCGCGATGCCGGCTTCCCGCGTGACCTCACGCAGGCTTAGCGTCGACACGCTGCGATGCGGTCCGACCAGCCGCAGCGCGGCGTCGATGATGTCCTGGCGGGTGATCAAGGCCTTGCGCGTGGTCGCTGCCTGGGCGTCCGACGATTGTACAGCGCGGGCAGGGTGCATCAGCGGGTTCCGGTTCCGGTCAATAAGCGCATTATACAGGCGTATAGACATGCGTATATACACTTGTATAATCCGCTCATCCGCAACCAACCGGTGATCCATTGATCATGACGAGTCTGACCACGAAACCCGCCGACAGCGCCACCCGAAGCGAACGCGAATCCCTGCGGCCGTCGATCATCCCGTTCATCGGACTTCACATCGCCTGTCTCGGCATCTTGTGGACGGGTTTCACTGTCGAGTCGGTGGTGCTCTGCGCCATCCTGTACGTGATTCGCGTATTCGGGATCACCGCGGGCTATCACCGTCTGCTGGCGCATCGCAGCTTCAAGGCCGGTCGCGTCACGCAGTTCCTGATCGTCCTGGCGGGGTCGATGTCGCTGCAGCGCGGTCCGCTGTGGTGGGCGGCAAAGCATCGCGAACACCACCGTGACTCGGATACGCCGGCCGACGCCCATTCTCCTCGCCACTACGGCTTCTGGGGCGCGCACATGGGCTGGATCTTCCGCCCCCGGCACAAGGCGGACATGAACCTGATCCGCGATTTCGCCCAATACCCGGAGCTGCGCTGGCTGGAGAAGAACCAGTATCTGCCCGGCATGGCCCTCGGCCTGGGCTGTTATCTGCTTGGCGGCTGGGACGCGCTGTTCGTCGGCTTCTGCCTCAGCACAGTGCTGGTGTACCACGTCACCTTCATGATCAATTCGCTGGCTCACGTGTTCGGACGCCAGCGCTTCCTGACCGGTGACGACTCCCGCAACAACGCGGTGCTCGCCGTGCTGGCGATGGGCGAGGGCTGGCACAACAACCATCACTACTACCCGAGCACCGCTCGTGCCGGCTTCCGCTGGTATGAAATCGACATGACCTACTACGTGCTCTGGGTGCTGTCGAAGTTCGGCCTGGTCTGGGATCTGCGCCAGCCGCCGCAATCGGTACTGCGCGGCACCAAGGCGCCGACGGCGCGAATCATCGATCAGACCGCTGGCCATCTGGCCTCCGCATTCTGCGTGGACGAGCTGAGCCAGCGTATCCGTACCGCCTGGGCGGACAGCCATCACATGGATGAGGTGAAGGCACGGGCCCGCCAGGCTCGAGACAGCGTCGAGGCCTATCTGGCCGACATCGAGCTGCCGCACCTGCCCACGCTGGATCAGTTGCGCACGCTGGCACGCCGCAAGTTCGCCAACGTGCCGGCGCTGGAAGACGTGGTCCAGCGTGCGCATGCACGTCTGGTTACCGCGGTCAGCGAGCGCCTGGCAAGCGATCTGGCGCCGCAGACGGCCTGATCCGGCAACCGCTTCCACTCGACGGCCGAGCCTGGTGCTCGGCCGTTTTGTATTCGGGTGCGATACTGGGAGCCTCTCCGAACCACGCGAGCCCCGTCCACCCCGACGGCGCCATGCATGCCCGAACCCTCCGCGAACACCCGCTATGATGTCATCGTCCTCGGTGGCGGAGCCGCGGGGCTGATGTGCGCGATCACGGCCGGTGAGCGTGGGCGGCGCGTGCTGGTGGTCGAGCACGCCAACCGGGTCGGCAAGAAGATCCTGATGTCGGGTGGCGGCCGCTGCAATTTCACGCATCTGGCGACCACGCCGACGCGATTTCTTTCGACCAACCCGCATTTCTGCAAATCCGCATTGGCGCGATACACGCCCTGGGACTTTCTCGCCCGCGTCGAGCGACACGGCATCCCCTGGCACGAGAAGACCCCCGGTCAACTGTTCTGTGATCGCTCATCCAAGGACATCGTCGCGATGCTCGTCGCCGATGCCCAGGCCGCTGGTGTCAATATCCTGACCGACTGCTCGGTGCACGATGTCACTCGTGACACGGGGTTCAGCATCGACACGTCGCGGGGCCGTTTCCGGTCCGAGCGTCTGGTCATCGCCACCGGAGGACTGTCCATACCTAAGATGGGCGCCACGGATTTCGGCCACAGGCTCGCCGATCGCTTCGGCCTGCCGGTACTACCGCTGCGCGCCGGTCTGGTGCCGTTCACGCTGCATCCGCCGGTGCTTGCGCAGTGGTCGGAGCTGGCGGGTATTTCCGCCCGGGTAACAGTGTCGGTGGATGCCGATGATTCGGTCGACAGACCGGCATTCACCGAGCAGATGCTGATCACGCACCGCGGGTTCAGCGGGCCGGCCATGCTGCAGCTGTCTTCATACTGGCCGGACGGCGCGCCAATCCGTGTCAACTGGATGCCGGACGAGCCACCGCGATCATGGCTTGAGCGCCAGCGCCGGGACCATCCGCGCAAAAGCCTGCGCAACGCGCTGTCCGACACGTTCAGCCAGCGCCTGGCGGACCGACTGTGCGCGAACTGGGCGAGCGAGGGCGTGGGCACGACCGTGCCAGTCGCGGAGCTGACCAGACCGCAGATGGACCGGATCGAGGACGATCTTCAGGCGATGCGCTTTCATCCGTCGGGCACGGAAGGCTATCGGACGGCCGAGGTCACGCTGGGCGGCGTGGATACGCGGGTTTTGTCGTCACGGACCATGGAAACCCGCGATGTGCCGGGCCTGTTCTTCATCGGCGAAGTGGTGGATGTCACTGGCTGGCTGGGTGGCTACAACTTCCAGTGGGCCTGGGCCTCCGGTTGGGCCGCGGGACAGGTGGCATGAGCGGCGGGCTGCTGGTTCTGATGATCGCCTGGATGGCGGGTCTCACCGCGGTAGTGGGTGGCGCCATCGCTTGGCTGGAAGGCAGCGACGAAACGCCCGGCAAGCGGGTGCTGGTGCATACCATGATTGCCTTCGGCGGTGGCACGCTGCTGGCGGCGGTGTCGTTCGCGCTGGTGCCCGAAGCGGCGAAGACGCTGGAGCCGTTGCTGCTGACGGTACTGTTCCTGGCCGGCGCCGTGGTGTTCATGGTGCTGGACGTCGCGCTCGCGCGCGCCGGCGGTTCCCGTGCCCAGTTTCTGGCCATGATGATGGATTTCGCCCCGGAATCGCTGTCGCTGGGCGCCGTGTTCATCGGCAACCACAAGCTTGGCTATCTGCTCGCAGGACTGATCGGAATCCAGAACCTGCCGGAAGGGTTCAACGCGTTTCGCGAGATGGTCGCGAGCGGCCGGCGGCCGCGCTCGGTGCTGCTCGTGCTGGCCGTCGCCAGCCTGACCGGACCGGCGGCCGCGTGGCTTGGCTACACGTTTCTCCAGGACAGCAAGGCCATCACGGCTTCCGTAATGGCCTTCGCCAGCGGCGGCATCGTCTATCTGATCTTCCAGGACATCGCGCCGCAGGCCAGCATGCGCCGCCATCCGCTCACGTCGATGGGCGCCGTACTGGGGTTCCTGCTCGGTCTGCTCGGCAACGTCCTGCTGACCGGTTGATCGAGCGCTATTTACGCGCCCGCAGCCGGCCCACGTCGATCATCCAGGCGAACATGTCCTGAATCGATTCCTCCAGCGGACGGAAGCTCATGCCCAGCTCGCTGACGACCTTCGTGTGATCGGCCTTGAGGTCGTAGCCAATGTTGCGGCTGACGAACTTGCGTGACAGTCCCTGCGTGGGGCCGACGAGCCAGACGAGGAACTTGGGCAGCGTTCGCGTGGGGAGCGGGTAATTCGAGAACCGGTCTCGCAGCGCGGCCGCCAGCCCCAGCAGGCTGGTGTTCCACGCGCTGACGATGTTGCGACCATGCGCGGCCGGCGTGAACCCGGCCCGGTAATGCGCCTCCGCCAGATCCCGCACATCGATGACCCCGAGCCCCAGGTGCGGCGCGCCGGGCTTCATGCTGCCGTCGCCGAGCTGCTTGACGATGGCGAAGCTCTCGGATGTCGCCTTCGGGTTGATCGCCGGGCCAATGACCAGCGACGGATTGACCACGACCAGGTCCCATCGATCCTGCGCGTCGGCCATCTCCCAGGCGGCCTGTTCGGCCAGGGTCTTGGAGTACTGGTAGGGGTTGTGTTCCAGCGACGAGCTGGTGTTCCAGTGCGCCTCGGTCAGGGTCTTGCCGGGCTTCTCCTCACAGTCGATGTTGTCACCGTAAATCGCGGCGCAACTGCTGGTCAGGACAACGCGCTTGATCGTATCCGTCCGGCTGGCGGTTTCGAGCACGTTGCGCGTGCCGCGCAGGGCAGGTTCCACCAGTTCCGCCTGCGGGTCGCGGGTCTGCATCGTGAATGGCGAAGCCGTGTGGAAGATCAGTTCGCAACCGGCCGCGGCCGCATCGTAGGCGCCATCGCTCAGCAGGTCCGCCTGAAACAGCTTGAGCGTGCCCGGCAGAGTTCCGGCGACGTTGACCAGCGGGCCGACCTTGTCGGTGTTGTCGGGATCGCGAACGGCCGCATGCACGGTGTGTCCTTCGCTGAGCAGCTTGTGAACCAACCAGCTGGCGACGTAGCCGTTGGCGCCGGTGACCATCACCGGTGCTTCGGGGTTGATTTCGGTCACGGATCATCTCCCTTGTGGTGGACGCGGCCCTGTATGCCAGACCGACTTGGCGAGGCGGTGACAGCGGGTCGGATATCAGCCGTTCGTCGGGCCGAACGCCCCTCGCAAACACCGGCCCTTCGAGCTGCACTGTCGGCAATGGTAGTTCAAACACTTCATGGCTGGCTCGCGGCGACGAGGGGCGCCACCGCCTCGGTGACTCAGAATTTCGGGAACCGGCCGATAACCACGTGACGCGCCGATGCGGATGCTGGAAACCAATGGACGGAACGTCGACCACATACGAAGCCATCCTCGAAAACACCCAGGCAGAGGCCGGGGAACTCACGCACCCCGGCCCGCCGGCGGAACGGCACCCGGATGATTCCCTGGCGCGATTGATCCAGGCCAGTTCGACAGTCGCGCCCGATGAGACGGCCGAGGCGGTGCTGGACCGCATCCGCGAGTGGAAGGAGTTACCCGACATTCCGGTCATCGAGGGCGACCAGCCGCTGGGCTCGGTCAACCGCGTCAATCTGCTGGACCGGTTTTCCGGACGCTACACCCGCGAGTTGCACGGGCGGCGTCCGATTCGCGATTTCCTGGACAATCTGGCGCCCGTGTTCGAGCTGGACACCAGCGTCGAGGAGGCCTGCCGGCACCTGTCCTCCAGAACCGAGGATGTCCTGCCGTCCTGCGCGATTCTTGTCGAGGACGGCTGCTACCGCGGCGTGGTGCCGACACGCGTCCTGATGCGACGGCTCAGCGAAGCGCAGATCCGTGCGGCGCAGTACAGCAACCCGCTGACGCTGCTGCCCGGCAATGTCCCGACCGTGGAGCTGATCCAGGAGCTACTGGATGCCGGCACCGAGTTTCGGGTCGCCTACTGCGACCTGAACAACTTCAAGCCGTTCAACGACGTCTACGGCTACGCCATCGGCGATGACGCACTGCGTCTCGTCGCCCGGATTCTGGTGGAGGAAGTCGATCCCGGGCTGGACTACATCGGCCATATCGGAGGCGATGACTTCGTGCTGGTCAGTCGGTCACCGGATTTCGAGGCCACCGTGCGCCGGATCGCCAGCAGCTTCAGCCGACGTGTGCGCAAGCTCTACAAGCCATCTCACGTCGACATGGACGGCATTCTCGCGGTGGACCGGGCGGGCAAGGAAACGATCTTCCCGCTGATGCGGCTGGCGATCGGGGTCGTCAAGCCGGACCCGGCGCTATGCGATTCGCATCACGATGTCGCCACGATGGCGGCGGACGCCAAGCATCACGCCAAGATGAGTGCGCCGGAATACCTGTTCTTCTGCCGGCGCGGCTCCGCACGCGGCGTGGTGGAAGTGGAGGGCGGCGGCGCGACCGACGAGCAGTTGCAGCTCTACAAGATGTAGGTGCGACTCAGCGTGAACGCCGGTCAATCCGTTCGTGTATCCAGCCGGCCAATTCGCCCCAGGCCTTCTCGATCGCGTCCTTGATCTCCTCCCAGGCTTCGGCACTGGCTTCGCGGAGGTCCGACAGCTTGTGTTCCGTCGACGCGAGGTGCTCCTCGAGGCGATCGACCTCGGCGTGCTGCAACTGCTCCAGCGCCGCCCGACGTTCGGCCTTGAGATCGGTCAGCACCTGCTTCGCCCGGTCGATGCGCGTTTCGAGTTCCTGGATGTACTGGGTCTGATTCATGGGCCGTTACCTGAATGCGAAGACCATCAGGCCCGGAAGCAGAAAGAACACGCCGACGATGTAACTCAGGGCCACGGACTTGCGTTCACTGGCAACCCCGGCCAGGGTCTCGGAACACCAGATCGGAAAGTCCGTGATGCGTGTGGCCTTGAGCCACATCGGGATCAGGTAGATCACCAGAACGCCGGTGACGTTGTAGATCAGATGCACCAGCGCGATCTGCAACGCCGCGCCAGCCATGTCGCCAGAAACCGCGGTCGCGGCAAGCAGGGCGGTCACGCAGGTTCCGATGTTGGCACCCAGCGTGAACGGGTAGATGTCCCGCGTGTTGAACACACCGGAGCCGGCCAGCGGCACCATCAGGCTGGTCGTGGTCGATGAGGACTGGACCAGCACCGTCACCAGCGTGCCGGACCCGATACCCGACAGCGGTCCGCTGCCGATGGCGGCATGGAGGATGTTCTTGGCCCGACCCACCAGCACCGAGCGCAGCAGTTTGCCGACGCGGATCACCGCGACCAGGATCAGCACGATACCCACGATGACCATGATGATGCCGGTCACCATGTCGTCCAGACCCATGCCGTGCAGTCCACCCTTGACCAGGTCCACGCCCGGCTTGGTCAGGGGCTTCATGAAGTTCAGTCCCTTGATCGAAAGATCGGCATCACCGGCGAACAGGCTGACCAGCGCGCCAGCCGACTTTTCGAGGAAACCGGTCATGATCTCCAGCGGCAGGAACACCAGGACGCTGAACAGGTTGAAGAAATCATGCACGGTGGCGGCCGAGAACGCCTGCCGGAACTCGCGCTTGTCACGGACATGACCGAGACTGACGATCGTGTTGGTGATGGTGGTGCCGATGTTGGCGCCCATCACCATGGGAATTGCGATCGACACGGGCATCCCGCCCGCGACCAGACCGACAATGATCGAGGTGACGGTGGACGAGCTCTGGATCAGTGCCGTGGCCAGCGAGCCGATGATCAGCCCCAGGAAGGGATTGGTGGCGAACGCGAACAGCGTTTCGGCGTCGTCCTTCGCCGCGGTCTTGAACCCGGTGCCGATCATCGCCACGGCGACGAGCAACAGGTAGATGAACCCGACGATCGCCAACCAGGTCAGCAGATTGGAGCGACCCCGCGGTATTTCGCCGGTCGTATTCACAGCATCCGTCATAAAAGCCCCTTGCCCGCGCGCGGATTCTAACCCCGATGCGGCCGCTCGCCGTACAGAATCCGATCGTGAGCGCCGGAGGCTAGACGCGTTTCATGGCGAATTCGTGACGTCGCGGCGCTTCAAGACCGATGGAGCGGGCCATGAATGATCGGCGTGTCGTGCTGGTCGGCGCCGGTCACGCGCATTTGCAGGTCATCCGCCATGCGGCCCGTTTTCGGGACATCGGGGCGACGCTGACCGTGATCGCCCCGCGCGCGTTTCGCTATTCCGGCCTGGCGACCAGCGTGCTGGGCGGGCGCCACGCACCGGAACAGGACACGCTGGACATCGCCGCGTTTTGCGATGCACAGGGCGCAGAATTCGTCGAAGGCGAGGTCGCGGCCGTCGATACGGACGCGCGGGTGGTGCGACTGGTGAGCGGCGAATCCCGGACGTTCGACTGGCTGTCGCTGAACACCGGCAGCCGCATCGATCAGGCTGACGGTGCGGAGGCGAACCTGTATCCGGTCAAGCCGCTGGACGCGCTGTGGGCGCTGCGGGAGCGGCTGGAATCCACCGCGATGTCCGCGCCGTCGTCCATCACCATCGTCGGCGGAGGGGCCACGGGCTGTGAGGTTGCGGCGAACCTGACAACGTTGACACGACGGCTGAATCGAAACGCGACGTTGTCGCTGGTCCATGCCGGCGAACGTCTGCTGCCGGGTCACGCACCCGGTGCCGCTCGGTTCCTGCGACGCTGGCTGGAGGAGCGGGGCTGCGCGGTGCGTCTCGGTGAGCGCCTCGATGCCGCCGACGCGCGTCAGACGAAGGATGCGCTGGTGGTGCTCGCAACCGGCCTGCGCGCCAACCTGGTCGACGTTCACCCGCGACCACCGGTCGACCCGGAGCAGGGCTGGGCGGTCAACGACCATCTGCAATCGCAGGCCACGTCGCGGCTGTTCGCGGCCGGGGACTGCGCCTGGCTGGTGTCGCGGCCGCTGCCCAAGCTCGGCGTCTACGGCGTGCGCCAGGGGCCGGTGCTGCTGGACAATCTGCTGGCGAGTTGCGCCGGTGGGCCGTTGCGGCTGTTCCGGCCCCAACGCCGCGCCCTGAGCATCCTGAACCTCGGCGGTGAGACGGGTCTGGCACTTTACGGTTCGGCCTGGTTTCGTGGCCGCTGGGTGCTGGCCTGGAAGCACTGGCTGGACCAGCGCTTCCTGCGCAAGCACCACAGCGGCTGAACGAGGCTACAACGATGCGAGAAAACGAATGACCTGACGGCGCTGCTGGGCGCGCAGATTGGCCCAGCGGCGACGCGCGGCCTCGGCGTCTCCGCCGTGCCACAGAATCGCCTCGATCAGCGTTCTCGCCCGACCGTCGTGAAGAAAGCCCGCCTGCGCGCCCGACACCGTCTGCGTATGCCCGAGCCCCCACAACGGCGCGGTCCGCCAGTCACGCCCGCCAGCCTCGCCGTCGACGATGCCGTCGGCCAGATCGGGCCCCATGTCATGCAGCAGCAGGTCGGTGTACGGCCAGATCTGCTGGTCGGACAGCGCCTCCGAGTCGGGAACCCGCGCTGTCGTCCAGCTTGGCCGGTGACAGTCGGCGCAGCCGATGTCGGCGAACAGCGCCTCCCCGGCGAGCACATCGTCGCGGTCGTGGTCGCGCCGGGCGGGCGGCGCGAGATGACGGCTGTAGAACACCAGCGCCTCGGCGATCTGCGCCGACACCTCGGGATCACCGCCACTCGGCAGTTCGCGGCAACCCGTGTGGGAGTCGGTGCAGACATCCTGTTCGAACAGGTCCGAGGTCAGCCCCATGTCCACGAACAGCGCGTGCAAGACCTGCTGCTCCACCGTGGTCTGACCGGCCTTCCAGCCGAAACGGGCGATCCGCGTCTCGCCGCTGCGCCGATCGGTCGCGCGGTTCAGACGCCCGCGCGGACCGTCCGGTCTGGCGGACTGCCGCCTGGCCTCATCTTCCAGGTCCCGTTCGGCGATCGCCTCCAGCAAGCCCACGCCGATCATCGGCGGCGGCACCCGCAGCGCCAGCCGGATATCGGAGGGTTCTCCGTAACCCCAATCCGACATGGTGATCGCCGGTGCACGCAATTCCACCCGGGTGCCGTCCGGCAGGATCGATTCGGTGATCCGCCAGTCCACGCCCACCCGGGCTTCCGGGGCAAGCGCGGGCACCGCGCGAGTCTGCAACTGGCTACCGTAGACCGGATGGGATCGGCCATCGAGACCAGCGATGCGCACGACCGCGGCGGTTAGCGGATCGTCGAGACTCGTTGGCGCATGTCCGCGTCCGTCGCGCAGGTGACAATCCTGGCAGGCCGCGGCGTTGAACAGCGGGCCCAGTCCATCACGCGCCGCGGTGGACGCCGGCGCCTGCACCCAGGGCTGGGTGAAAAAGGCGTTGCCGACCGCGAACAGGCCTCGTGCCGCTGGCGCCAGATTCGCCGATGGCTGAGCAAACGCATCCAGCGCCAGATGCGTGCCCGGATGACGCGAGACATAACTGGTCTCGCCGCCAGGCAGCGCTCTGGACGGGAGGCCGTCAACGGTGGGCTCCGCATAGTGCCCGAAGCGTTGAGCCCGCGGCTCCTGCTCGGATTCGCAGGCTGGCAGCAGGACAGCCAGCAGGGCGACGGACATGGCGATCAGCAACCGGGCCTTCACGGTGCATCACCCGGCTGCGGCGCTTGCGGATTCAGCGTGCCGAGCCCCAGCGCGATCCCGAGCCGGGTCAGCAAAGCGGATTGCACGGTGAGCGCGGACGCGGCGTCGGACAGCAGCCGAGACCCCCGGAGGTTGTCCGGCGCGATGAGTTGATCGAAGCGCTCTCCGCGCTCGCCGGCGTCGAAAATGCGTTGCATGGCCTGACGGCTGGCGGCAAACGCGGCGTCCAGCGCGTCGGCCAGTTCCGGGTCCGTCACCCGCGCCAGTTCGGCGACGCCGGGACCGGCATCATCTTCGGCGCCATCGCCGTAGTAGAAACGCTCGATCCCCAGCGTGTTGAACCACAGGGAACGGTGGGTCTGGTCGGAAAAGCAGTCCTGTTCCTCCTCCGGCGCGCGGGTGACCAGCGCGACGCGGATGCGTTCGCCGGCCAGCTCCTCGCCGGCCAGCGTCGCCAGGCCAAACAGCAGCCGGCGCAGGCCTTCGTCGGGATCGCCGTGAACGAGGCGATCACCGAAGCTGCCGGCCTGCGGTCCCCACGTCGCGGTCATTCCTTGCAAGTCGAGTCGCAGCAGTTCCGTCGCGGCCGTCAGAACGACCTGGCGACGCCGGCAGTGCCGGGGCGGGGCGGGTCGCGGGCCATCGGTACAGCCATCACCGGAGGCGAAATCGGTCCAGGGACGATCGCCGGCCCCCGGCCCGTTGCCGTTGAGGTCCTGGCCCCACAGCATGAACTCGATGGCGTGAAACCCCGTGGCCACGTTGGCTTCCACGTCGCTGAGCGACTGGGCGTCCAGCAGGGTGCGTCGATTCAAGGGTTCCAGGCGCAGCTGACGCCCGCCAATATCGATGGTCTCGCTGGCGATCAGATTGGCCGTTGCATGCGGGTTGGAGACCGAGGCCAGGGACGGGTCCGCGACATAGTCGAGAAACCCCTCGTCCAGCGGCCAGGCGTTGACCCGGGTTTCCCACTCGTCGACGAACCAGTGACCAAAGCGCAGGGCCTCGGTCAGCGAGTAGGCCGCCTTGGCCTCCACCCAGGCCTGACGTGCCCGCGCCAGTGATGCCGGGCCCGGCTGCACGGTCAGCGCCTCCACGGCGCTTTCCAGTTCCACCACCGCGTCACGCGCGTCGGCATAGCCGGCATGCGCCAGTTCACGGTAGCGCTCCAGCACGTCCTGCACCGCAGGCCCGGGATCACGCGAACAAGCCGCGACGACGAGGACGAGCAGCAGGGCCGGACACCACCGCAACCGGCGCGGAAAGACGAACGAATGGATCAACTCGGTCCAGTGGGGAGGTCAGGTCTACCCGGGTGATTCTTGAGGGTATGGACCGCCCAGACAAGACACCGGCCGCCCACTTGGCACTGACAGGCGCTAGTCGGTCCAGCCCAGCTCGGCGCGCGTCAGATGAAAGGTTTCCACCGGCTGGGGCGGCAGGTTGCCCTCCGCGTTGTCGCCGTACCACTCGACGGTGATGGTGTCACCGAGGATCGACGCCCACATGAACCCCGATGAGGCGCGGTAATCGGAGATGCCATTCTCGCCCTGACGCTCCTCGAAGCCGAGATTGGTCGCGGCGCGGGTTTCGGTGCGACCTCCGGCGCCGGAGACGACGAATTCAGTGCGGCCACAGGACTCCACCGGCTTGAGCCAGCGCATGTCGTGCTCGTGGCCCTGGACGTGGAACTGCACGCGGTCGCAAAGCGTTTCCTCCATCGCGGCCTTGAAGCTGGCCGTGCCGTCGCCGTAGTTGCCGTTGGAGATGTAGTTGTAGTGGCTGAAGGAGATCTTCCATCGGGCCGTGGACAGGTCGACGGCCTCGGCCAGCCATTCCCGCTGGAACGCGGTATCGTGGGTGAGGCTGTCCAGCGGCAGCGCGCCCGAGTCGCCGTCCAGGGTGTCGCTGTCCACGGCGAACAGCTCCAGCACATTGCCCCAGCGGTGGGTGTAATAACGCGCCGGCATGTTCCACATGTCGCTGGGGCGATCCGCCCGATAGTGATAGTCGACCTGGACGTCGCCGATCAGCGGCGTCTGCCCGGTGAAACCGTTGTCGTGATTGCCCAGCACCAGATAGAACGGAATCGCGACCGGTGCGTAGATGTCCTCGAACGCGGTGTTGAACTGCGGATCGACCACGCTGGTGGCGCCGAAGTAGTAGATGTTGTCCCCGGCGGCCATGGCGAAATGACAGCCCGGCACGGCATCGGTGGCCTTGGCAGCGCAGACATCCGCCACGGTCTGGCCCAACGCGGCCTGGACGGCATCCTGGGTGCCGGCGTCGCCGATGATGATGAAATTCAGCGGCACGGACGCATCGTGCGCGGTCGTCTCGGTGGTCGGCGGATGCGTGTTGATGCTGCCGGCGTTATCGGCGATCGGCGCCAGCGTGTCGGGATTGCCACCGGTGCCACCGTCGGGCGGCGGGGTGACGGGCGATGAGCTGCCACAGGCTGACAGCAACACGAATACGGCGGCGACGACGGCCGACAGGACAAGACGCATGAGAACAGACCCCAGAAAAAAGCCGCGGGAGTCTATCCGGCGCATGTGACAGTGATGTGATGCGCGGGGGTTCCGCGTCAACCGTGGTCCGATTCAGTCGTTCAGAACGGCTTCCATGGTGATCGCGGGCTTGAGCGCCTTGGAGATCGGACAGCCGCTCTTCGCCGCGTTAGCCGCCTCCATGAACTGCGCCTCGGATGCACCGGGCACCTTGGCGGACACGTCGAGGTGGATCATCGTCACTGCGAACGCCCCGTCCACCTGTTCCAGTGTCACGGTGGCCTTCGTCTCGATGTAGTCAGGTGTCAGATCAGCCTGGCCGAGAATCATCGACAACGCCATGGAGTAGCAGCCGGCGTGGGCGGCGCCGATCAGCTCCTCCGGGTTCGTGCCCTTGCCGTCCTCGAAACGGGTTCCGAACGAGTAGCGGGTATCGTCCAGCACGCCGCTCTGCGTCGAAATCGTCCCGTTTCCATCCTTGAGGCCGCCGTTCCAGCGTGCGGTTGCCAAGCGTTTCATGCGAACTCCTTGTCGTCGAAACCGGAGAGCTGTCGGCGTCATGCGGCGCCGGCAGCTCTCCAATTGCGACTACTGAAGAGCCGGCGGGTTCACTGGGCGGGCTCCTGATCGCCGTCGGATTGCGGCCCGGCGTCCTCCACCATCCGTCCATGGCGGCCGTCACCGGCGGTGAATCGTCGTGCTCCGGCCAACGTCTCTCCGGATGCCAGGGTGTCGAGACCGAGTTCAAACTCACGCCGTAGCGCGTCGCTCTCGGTCAGTCCCCATTGATCCAGGACACTGCGTCGATCATTGCGCATGCAATGCTGCGGAAGCCGGGAGAGCGATTCCGCAAGTTCCAGTGACGCACGACGGGCCTGACCCGCCGGCACCAGCCGGTTCGCCAGCCCCCAGTCGAAGGCCTCGCGGGCATCAACGGCACGCCCGGTGAGAACCATGTCCATGGCGCGGCTCTGGCCGATCAGCCGCGGCAGTCGCACGGTGCCGCCGTCGATCAGGGGTACGCCGAAACGCCGGCAGAACACGCCGAATACCGCGGTTTCCGAGGCCACGCGCAAGTCGCACCACAGGGCGAGTTCGAGACCGCCCGCGACGGCGTGGCCCTCGACGGCGGCGATCACCGGCTTGCCGAGCCGCATCCGCGAAATCCCCATCGGCGCGTCGCCGTCGGAATCGATGCGGTTCGCCCGTTGCGAGTCCTGACTCTTCACCGCCTTGAGGTCGGCGCCGGCGCAGAAACAGCCATCGGCACCGGTGAGCACCGCCACGCTCAGGGCGTCGTCGGCGTCAAACTGGCGGAAAGCGTCGGCCAGCGCCTGCGCCGTCGGGCGATCCACGCAGTTACGCACGGCCGGTCGCTGGATGGTGACGACCAAGGTCGAGCCGACGACCTCGGTGCTGACGGAGGCGGCCTGGGCGCTCATGCCGGCGCCTCGGCCCGCCGGCCGCTGGCCGCGGCGAGTACGGCCCGGTAGCCGACCGGCGCCTCGACCCGACGCCGCTCCCTGAGCATGCGATGCATTCTCGGCAGGCGGTAGTAGGGCACGGAGGCCATGAAGTGGTGCTCCAGGTGATAGTTCACGTTCATCGGCGCTACGGTCAGCCGTGCGAGCAAGCCGGCGCGGGTGGTCCGGGTATTGGTCCGGATGTCCGCGCCGCCGGGCAGCATCGCGTGTTCCGCGATCGAGCGGATGCGCACGAACACCGGGAAGCTGCAGAGATAGGCGACCAGCCACAGGGCGTAAAGCCAGCCATGGCCCAGCGCGACCAGCACGCCCGCGATGATGGCGTTGGTGAGCAGCATGCCGGCGGCGTTGCGCAGGAAGGACAGCGGATAGTTCCACCAGCGCCGGCCGGCCTGTGGCAGACGCTCGATGTCGCTGGCGACGGTCCATCGCAGCACGCCGGCGTCCATCAGCACCAGGCCGAAGATCACCCGCAGCATGGTCAGCCCGGTGATGTCGCGCAGCAACTTGCGGGCGAACCCGAGCCGCGTTGCCGGGTAGCTGCGGTAGAGCGAGGCGTCCGGATCGCCGGACTGGCCCGCCGCCTTGTGGTGGCGGTTATGGTGCGCCCGGTACTTGCCAACGTGTTGCCAGACCGGCCGCGCACAAAGCCAGTCGGTCAGATGGTCGTTGAGCCAGCGGGTTCTGAACAGCGTGCGATGCGCGGCCTCGTGCTCCAGCACGGCCAGGGCGAGCTGGCGGTTGCCCAGATAAATCACCGCCAGTATCCAGATCAGCGGATGCGGGAGCAGGGCGCAGACCGCCAGCGTCGTGGCGATGCCGGCCCAGACCGAGGCGATGGCCAGGGCCCCGCGACGATCGGAGCGGCGCGTCAGCGCGGCGATCTCGTCGCGGGTGAACCAGTCGGTTGGGCGGAGCCGCTCGGTGGTTTCGGTCATGCCATCACCCTCATGATGCGGCGGTCAGGCCGGGTTGCGGCGCGCGCTGGCGCCAGATCGCCTGGCCGAGCCGGTCGAAGGCCAGCGCGAGGTCGGTGAATTCCGCGCGCAGCCGGGTATCGATCATGGTGTCGGGCAGCAGGGGATCGAACACGAGATCACGGATGGCGCGGTCTCCAAGCCAGTACGCCTCGCGGGCCGCCTGGTCCTGATCCAGACGCTGCCGCGTCGCGGACCAGCGGCTCAGCGCTTCGATCTGTTGCCGGTAGCCTGCCTCGAGCTGTCGTGGCGCCCACAGCTGCGCCGCCGCGGCAACACGGGAGGCATCCAGGGTTCCGGTCGTAAACACCGCCGCCGCGGGGTCCAGCCCGAGGCCGTAAAGGCGTTCGCGCAAGGCGGTCACGTCCTCGACCAGGTTGTCCGGGCGAACCGACAGGCCCGGTTCGAGTTCGCGGAGCCCGAGCAGTTTCAGGGCGCGTTCGCGCACGCGCAGGGCGGCACGGTCGGAGCGGGGCAGTGCGCCAGTGTGGACGACGATCCAGTCGCCGGACCAGGTTCGCACACGCGCCTCACCGGAACGCCAGCGCCGCACATCGGCGGCGAGATGACGGGCGGCGGGGCCGAGCTGGTACTCACCGCGGCTGACCTGTTCGATCATCGCCGCGTCCCGCAGCCGGGTCAGCGCGGTGCGCGCGCTGTTGTCCGAAGCACCCAGCAAACCGCAGGCGCCAACCAGTTCCTGCGCGCTCAGCACATGACCATCGGTGGCCAGAAGCACCTTGAGTATGACGTCCTTGGGGCGGACGCTGGCCTGCTGCAATGTGTCATCCGGATTCAGGCGGAATCCGGATGGTACACTTTTACTCAGTCAATGCCACAGCCTGTACTATTTTGTCGGTCGGATTGACGCGATCAGAAGCGGACGCCAAACCCGACCCAGTACGAGCGGCCCAGCAGCCGGTAGGCTGATTCGTCGGTGTTCAGTTCGCCGCCGTTGGGGATGAAGGGCGGATCGCGATCCGTCAGGTTCTCGATTCCCAGCGTCAGGCGCAGACCCTGCGCGGTCTTCAGGCCGGCGTGGATGTCGTGGTAGAGCCGCGATCCGATCTTGTATTCGGTGTCCGATGCGAGTTCACCGCCGCTGTCGGTCAGCTCGTCGATCCATTCCAGCACGTAGCCGGCGAACAGGCTGGCGCGTGACCAGCCCAGCGTGTAGCGACCCTTCCACTCGGGAATCACGCCGAAGTTGTCGGGGTCGTACTGGCCCTCGCCGACAAACGGCGCCTCGCCCGGGAACGACCGCAGTTCGCGTTCCAGTACCCGGCTGATCAACAGGCGGTGCTGCCAGCGTCCCCAGCCGGTGACATGCGCGTATTGCAGGTCCAGGTCCAGCCCGCGGGCGGTTTCCTCGGCGGTGTTCTGCAACTCGGTGCTGATCCGGGTAATCGATCCGTCGCTGCCACGCTCGATGCGATCACAGAACTGCGAGCTGCCGGTCGTCAGGCACTGATCCAGAATGGTGTTGGCGCCCAGCGCGGCGATGCCGTCCTCGATCAGGATGTCGTAGTAGTCCAGGCTGACGCTCAGACCAGGTACCGATTCCGGCGCGAAGGCAATGCCGGCGGTGAAGATGTCCGCGCTCTCCGGAGAGAGGTCGGCGTTGCCTCCACCCAGTGTGGGCACCTCGTTGCCGGTCTGGTCGAAGCTGCCGTCGGCCGGCACGCCCTGAGCGACGCAGCGATCGATTTCCGTCTGGTTCAACCCCGAAAAATCCGCGCAGGGGTCCTCGACGATGGGATTGGCCTCGGTGACACCGCCGAACAGCTCCCCAACCGTCGGCGCGCGGAAAGCCTCGGCGTAACCGGTGCGGATGGTCACGGACGGGATCGGCTGGTACAGCGCACTGATGTCGAACACCGTCTCGGCGTCGAAATTCGAGTAGTCGACCGCGCGCAGGCCCAGCTCCAGATTCAGGGCGTGCACGCCGGGGCGACCGGCCGCCAGCGGCAGCCCGATCTCGGCGAACAGCTCGCGGCTGTCGAAATCACCGTCGGTGACCTGACGCGCGGCGCCGGTGGTGTTGCCGGCCCGGGTCTGCGGGTCCGGACGATCCTCGGCGCTGGCATCGCGGAAGCTCAGCCCCGCCGCGAACGGCACCGGCCCGGCCGCAAGCTGAAACAGCTCGCGACGCAAATCGAAGCCCAGCGTGGTCTCCTCGTTTTCCTGTTGATCGATCAGATCGGCGATGCCCGCGTAACTGAGCATGTCTTCGGTGATGGAGCCCGGACCGCCGAAGATGTTCAGCGGCACGCAACCAGCGATCGGGGCCGATTCCATTCCGCAGGTCGCCACGCCTTCACCGTCGATGAACGACGGACCCAGCGCCAGGGCGACACGGTCGGCACGCAGGTCGCCGCTCTGCCGCTGTTCAATCTCGTTGCGGCCGTAGGTGAGGTAGGTCTCCCAGCGCCAGTCCGCGACGAGGCCGTCGGCTCCCAGGGCGATGCGCCAGAGCTGGTTGTCCTGCGCGAAGCGCCGCGGGCCGCCCTCGATCAGGCGCCGGCGGGCATCGCTGATCTCCTCGCCGAACGGGTTGTAGACGTTGTCCTCGGAGACGGTCACGCCGCTGAGGCGGTTGGTGAACAGGGGCAGGGGGGCGATCTGCGTGTCCGAATCCCGTTGCTGGAACAGCGCCTCGGCGAACAGCGACAGCGTCGGGCTCAGGTCATGGCGCAGCGAGCCGAACGCGGAAATGCGCCGCGAGTCCTGGATCAGGTCCTCGAATGGGTTGAAGTTGAACCGGTCGGTGTCCGGGCCGTCGTTGATGAACGGGCGGAAATCATCCGGCGAATCCCCGTTCTCACCGTCGATCAGCGTGACGTTGCCGTCGGAGGTGCGGTAGCGCCCGTTCGGAGGCGCGGAGCTGCCGGTGGGCACGATCGTGTTGTCCGGCCCGTCGACGGTGAGCCACTGCGACGAGAAATCACGCTCGCCACGCCCCACCGCGCTCTGATCGAACAGTGACAGTCCGCCGAGCAGGCTGGTATTGCCGTAGCGGCCGCCACTGACCGCGCTGAAGTCGAAGGTCTCGCCGTCACCGGAATCGGTCTGACTGGCCCGGGCGGACAGCTCCACGCCATCGGTCTGACGGCGCGTGATCACGTTGACCACACCGGCGATGGCATCGGCGCCATAGGCCACCGACGCGCTGGTGGTCAGAATTTCGACCCGTTCGATCAGCGCCACCGGAATGCTGGCCAGGTCGACAATGCCGGCCGTGCCGTTGCCGCCGGCAACCATGCGTCGGCCGTTGAGCAGCACCAGCGTGCGCTGCGGCCCCAGGCCACGCAGTTCCACCGACTCGATGCCACGGGACAAACCGCCGCCGCTGCCGCGCTGGTTCACCGAGGTGTTCAGCGGCGATCCGCTCATCATTGGCAGCGCCTGCAGAAACTCGCCCAGCGTGACGTGGCCGGAGTTACGAATGGCGGCGTTGTCGAAGCTCACCAGCGGATCCATGCCGGCTTCGCGATCCAGATGGGTTCCGGTCACCTCGAGCATGTCCAGCTCCAGCGGTGATCCGGTTGCTTCGACCTGTGCTGCTGCCGCAGCACACCAGGCCATGCACGTCAGCGCGACGGCGGTTCTCAACGTCATGTTCCGATTCCCCAGTTCCCGATATGGACTCCCGCGAGAGTCCGGCGCAGTGTGTCCGGCGCTTCTTAAGCAGTCATTAAGAGCCGGGGCCGCGAACGTCGGGAATTCGCACGCGCACGCACAGGCCACGGCCATCGTGGCCCGGTCCCAGTAGCAGTTCACCGCCGTGCAGGTTCGCCACGCGTTGGACGATCGCCAGGCCCAGTCCGGTTCCGTGCCGATCCTGACCGTGACCGCGGTGGAAGGGCTCGATCAGGCGCTCGATTCGGTCGGACGCGATACCGGGGCCGGAATCACAGACCTCGATCATCAATGTTTCTCCGGCGCGGGCGCTGATCCGGATCGTGTCGCCGGCGTCCGTGTAGCGAATCGCGTTGTCCAACAGATTCCGCAGCAGTACACCGATGCTCAGCGGCTCCAGGGACCACTCCAGCGTTTCGTCCGCATCGACGCAAAGCGCGATCGCCGTGGCGTCGGCCGCCGGACGCAGCGCATCGCAGGCGGCGTCGATCAAGCCGCGCAGGCGTTGCGGGCGGCGATCCAGCCCTGATCGAGTCGCATCGTCCAGCGCGGCGAGCTGGAGAAACTGGTCGAGCACGCGTTCGGCCTGCGTGCTGCGCGCGACAATGGTCTGGAGCACCTCGCGGCGGGGCGCGTCAGCGTGACCGAGGCCTAGCTCCGCCTGCAGGCGAATGCCCGCCAGGGGCGTACGCAGTTCGTGCGCCGCCGCGGCCGTGAACAGGCGCTCCTGGTGCAGGCGCCTGCGCAGCCGGTCCAGCAGGGCGTTGAGCGCGCGAACCAGCGGAGCGATTTCGGCCGGCGCCGCCAGATCCACTGGGGCCAGGTCGTCCACATCCCGCGATTCCAGGCGTTCGGCCATCAGGCGCACGGGCTTCAGGCCCGAGCCAACCAGCAGCCAGACGATCAGGACGACCAGCAGCACCAGCAGCAGGCTGCCCAGCACCGGTGCCAGCAATGCCGCGCGGACCACCTGCCGCCGCCAGGCCTGCCGCTCGGCAACGGTCACCACGGCTTTCGGCGAGCCGTACTCCAGGGTGTACATATGCCATTGCTGCCCGTCGATGTCCGCGCGGGCGAAGCCGATTTCGGACTGATCCCAGGACGGCATGCCGTCGGAATGCAGTGGTTCCGGCAGCGCGTCCAGCCGGATCTCGTACTCGATGGTGGACGTCGCGCCCGACGCGCCACGAGGCAGTCCCATCCGGTGCATGCGGGCGACCAGATAGCGCAGCTCGCGTTCGACCCGCCCGGGCACGATCACGTCCCGGGACCGGGGCTCGCCGACCGTCCACTGCGCCAGCACCCAGGCGCGCTCGACCAGCTCGGCGTCCAGCAATCGGCGGACTTGCGAGCTGGTGAGCAGGTAGAGCGCCACGCCGAATACCAGCAGCACGGCCACCAGCGCCGGCAGCAGGCGACCCAGCAGGCGGGCCTGGATGGAGTTCACGTGCCGTCGCCGGTCACCAGCCGGTAACCCTCCCCATGAACGGTGCGAATCAGTTCCGGCGCAAGCTTGCGTCGCAACCGGTGAATGTGAACATCCAGCGCATTGCTGCCGGCCGGGCGACCGGGACGGGCCAGTGCCGATTCCAGCTGCGCCCGCGCGCAGGTGGCGTTGCGCCGTCCCAGCATCACCTGCAACACCGCGCATTCCGCCTGGGTCAGCTCGATCCAGTCATCACGAAACCGGACTCGTCGCCGATCCGGGTCGACCACCAGCGGGCTGGTTGTGTCGGAAGCGCCGGTGTTCACCGCACGCCGAAGCAGGGCACGGACCCGGGCCTGCAATTCGACCAGATGAAAGGGCTTGACCAGATAGTCGTCGGCGCCCGCGTCCAGGCCGTCCGCCCGGGCCTGAGGATCACCGCGTGCCGTGAGCAGCAGCACCGGCAGCAGGTAGCCGTCACGCCGCAGCTCGCGCAGCACCGACAACCCGTCCTGATCGGGCAGCCCGAGATCAAGCACCAGCAATGCCGGCTCCTCGTTGCGCAACCGCTCCAGCCCCTCACGCGCGGTCGCCGCGACCATCACCGCATGCGCAGCCTGGGTCATGGCCTCGCGCAGTCCCTCACGCAGAGTCATGTCGTCCTCGATGATCAGCACGGTGGCGCTCATGGGCGCATTCTGCCATCGGCCCGGCGCGAGCTCCCGCGAGCGCTGCATCCATCCCGCGGCCCCGCACGAACCTCAGGAGACAACTCACGCAGGGGACGCGACAAATGCGATCAATCCATGGAACCGGCACCGTGGCCACAGCCGGACTGGCGCTGCTGGCTTCGGCCAGCTTGCTGCATGCATCCAGCCATCGCGAGGCACCGGCAATCACCGAAACGCCCAAGGTGGATGGCACCGACTTCTACCTGTTCAACAGTTACGAGGAGGGTCGGTCCGGATTCGTGACCCTGATCGCGAACTATCTTCCGCTGCAGGATGCCTATGGCGGCCCGAACTACTTCTCGCTGGACGACAAGGCCTTGTACGAGATCCATGTCGACAACAATGGCGACAACGTCGAGGATCTGACCTTCCAGTTCCGTTTCACCAACACCCTCAAGGGCATTTCGCTGCCGGTCGGGCCGGATGGCGAACTGGTCCCGATTCCGCTGATCCAGGCGGGCGGGATCGGCCCGAATCCGGGCGACACCGGCGCGTTGAACCTGGAGGAAACCTACACCGTGACCGTCGTCAACGGCGATCGCCGTGGTGGCAGCGCGCAGGCGGCCACCAACGTGACCACCGGCGGTAGCAGCTTCCGCAAGCCCACCGATTACATCGGCACCAAGACCTTTGCCGACTACCAGGCCTACGCCAATGCCCACATCTGGGAAATTGCCGTGCCGGGTTGCCAGGCCAACGGCAAGGTCTTCGTCGGCCAGCGCAAGGAGGGCTTCGTGGTCAACCTGGGTCAGGTCTTCGATCTCGTGAACCTGAACCCCCTGGGCGCGCCCGACGCCGTGCCGAACACCATTGGCGACAAGAACATCACCAGCATCGCACTGGAGTTGCCGGCCAGCTGTCTGACGGCCGGTGATGATCCGGTGATCGGCGCCTGGACCACCGCAAGCCTGCGCCAGGCCCGTGTCGCCAACCCGTTCCCGCAGAGTGATACCGACAATTCGGTCGCGCCGGGCACCGTGGACGAGACCGTCGAGGGCGGCCCGTGGACCCAGGTGTCCCGACTCGGATCGCCCCTGGTCAACGAGGTGGTCATCGGCATCGACGACAAGAACCGCTTCAACGCCAGCGAACCCAAGGACGACGCTCAGTTCGCCAAGTACGTGCTGACGCCGACGCTGCCGGAACTGCTGGAAATCCTGTTCGCCGAGCCGGTTACTGGTGACGCCAACGCCGATCTCGCTCCGAACGCCTTCCCCCGCGCGGATCTCGCGGTCGCCTTCCTGACCGGCGTGCCGGGGCTGAACCAGCCCGCCGCCGGCGCAGGCGGCCCTCTGGGTAGCGGCACCGTCCTGTCCGAGCAGCTGCGGCTGAACACCACGACCGCGCCGGTGCCCTCCAGCTCGCAGTCGCCGCTGGGCGTACTGGGTGGCGACAATGCGGGATTCCCCAACGGTCGCCGTCCGGGTGACGACGTCGTCGATGCCGCGCTGCGCGTGGCAATGGGCGCGCTGTGCGAGCTGGACAACGCCGCCGTGTTCGGCTGCGGGCCGGACGACGCGCCGGTGGGTGACGCACCGCTGACCGACCAGTCGGCCTCCGATGCCTCCCAGTTCGACAGCCGCTTCCCGTACCTGCGCACCCCGCTGCCGGGTTCGCGGTAATCCAGGAGACGATCACCATGCGACATTTCATTCTCTCCGGCCTGGTGGCCGTCGGCGCGCTCGCGCTGAGCGGCTGCGGTTCCGAGACCAGCATCGACATCGGCGCGGACACGCCGCCGGCCGGGCAACCCGATCCGGAGCCTGATCCGGGCCCCAACGACCAGCCGCTGGCCGGTGACCAACAGGTACTGAACCTGATCGCCACGCAGACCGACGAGGTCTCGGACCCCATCGACATAAACGGGCTGGGTCTGGTGTTCAACGAAAACCCCGACGCCGACGTTTACGGCGATCTGCTGCCCGACTCCTGAATGCAACGCGCCGGATGCCCGACGGCATTCGGCGCGTTCCTGGGAGTCGTGGCAAGCCGGGGCTTGACGTCAGCGCGTCGGGCCGGGAGAACTGACGACTGGTTGGACCGGGAGCACCTGTGCCTGATTTGCGTTGGCTTGCCGCGATCGCGTTGATCGCGCCCGGGTGGCTGTGCGCGCAGCCTTACACGCCGGCGTCGCCGGAGACGGTTCTGGAGATTCTTCCGGACACCGATCCGGCGTTGACCGAGGACATCCGGCAGCTTCAGCAGGCGGTGGGGCGGCGGCCCGAGAGCATCGAGCTGCGCGCCGAGCTCGCCGAACGCTATATCGCGCTGGCCCGGCAAACCGATGACCCGCGCTACAACGGCTATGCGCAGGCCGCCATTTCAATCTGGCAGGACGATCCGCAGGCGCCGACCGACATCCTGCTGATTCGCGCGCAGTTGAGCCAGCGACGGCACGCCTTTGACCTCGCGAAGGCGGATCTGCAGCAGGTGCTGGAGCGCGATCCCCGCAATCCGCAAGCCTGGTTGACCCTGTCGGTCATCGAGCGCGTCACCGGACAGCTCGCCAACGCGCACAAGGCCTGCGCCGCACTGCTGACGCTGGCGGAAACGCTGGTCAGCGGGACCTGTCTGGCCGATATCGCGTCGCTGACCGGCAAGGCATCGGAGGCGCTGAGCACGATGGACCGTCTGCTGCAGGGGGAGGCCGCCGCCAGCGCCCCGCATCTGCGGCGCTGGGCACTGACCATCCGCGGCGAGATCGCCTGGCGACTCGGACAATCGACGCTGGCGTCCGAGGCCTTCGAGAGCGGACTGGAGCTCGCCCGCAAGGCGGATCAATTCGACGGTTATCTGCTGTCCGCCTGGGCCGATTTCATGCTGGAACAGGGTCGGCATCGCGCGGTGGATGACCGTCTCAAGCCGTATCCACAAAGCGACGCACTGTTGCTGCGCCGCGCGATCGCGGCCCGGCATCTGCAACACCCGAGTGCGGGGGAGATGGCCGACACGCTGCGACGGCGCTTCGCCGCCAGTCAGCGCCGGGGCGATGAGGTCCATCTGCGCGAGCATGCCCGCTTCGCGCTGGACGTCGACAATCGGCCCGCTGACGCGCTGTGGCTGGCGCAACGCAACTGGGCGACGCAAAAGGAACCCGCTGACGCGGTGCTGCTGCTTCGGGCGGCGCTGGCGGTCAATCCGTCGGCGGCCGAGCCGGCGATCACCTTCGTCCGCGCCACCGGCTTGCAGGATGTTCGCGTCGAGCGCCTGTTGCTGGAACTCGACGAGGCGCTGTCCGCGGCATGATCAGAACCCTGCTCACGGTGGCGCTGCTGATGACCTGTGGTCAGGCGCTGGCCCACAAGCCCAGCGACAGCTATCTCTCGCTGGAACTGTCCGGCCGGTCGGTAACCGGGCAGTGGGATATCGCACTGCGCGACCTGGAACTCGCGATCGGGCTGGACGCCGACGCGGACCGCAGGATCACCTGGGGCGAGGTGCGGCAGCGCGAAGACGCGATCACCAGCCACGCACTGTCTCATCTGCAGGTGTCCATGGCCGGACAGACCTGCACGCTCGATCCGGTCGATCTGCGCATCGCGGACCACACCGACGGCCGCTACGCCGCGATCACCCTCAGGGGCGACTGTCCGACATACAACCCGCGACTGGTGCTGCGTTACGACCTGCTGTTCCACCGCGACGCCCAGCACCGCGGGCTGCTGCGGCTGGGTTGGCGCGGGCGGGTGGAATCCGCGATCTTCTCGCCGGCCCGGCGCGAACTGGCCTTCGATCTGGGTGAGACCCGACCGCTGCGGGTGGCCTGGCAATACCTGCTGGAAGGTCTCTGGCATGTCTGGATCGGCCTGGATCATCTGCTGTTCCTGGCGGGGCTGCTGCTGCCACTGGTGGTCCGTCGGGAAGCCGGCGGCTTCGTGCCCGCACCCGATGCCCGCACGGTGGTCCACGAGGTTCTGCTCGTCGTCACCAGTTTCACCCTCGCGCACTTCGCGGCGCTGTCGCTGGCCACGCTGGGGCTTGTCGATCTGCCGTCCCGCTGGGTGGAGTCCGCCGTCGCGTTGACCATCGTGTTCGCGGCGCTGAACAATCTGCTTCCGATCGTCCGGCGACGCCTGTGGCTGGTCGCATTCGGCTTCGGCCTGATCCATGGCGCCGGATATGCCAGCGTGCTCAGCGATCTCGGGCTCTCGGCCACCTCGCTCGCGCTGTCACTGCTGGCCTTCAACCTGGGGGTGGAAGGTGCGCAGATCATCGTTGCCGCGCTCTTCCTGCCCGCCGCGTTCCTGCTGCGCCACAGCCGCATCTACCAGTACGGGGTGCTGATTCCGGGCTCTTTGCTGGTCGCTTTGATCGGCATGATCTGGTGCCTTGAGCGCATGACCAACCAATCCCTGATGCCCTGGTGATATCCGATGATGAACCGTATCCGCCACCGCCGTCCGATCAGGCGCGTCATGCTCCTGCTGGCGCTGATGCTCGCCTCAAGCCCCCCTGTGCACGCCCACGGCGCTCATTTCGGGCCCTATGACGGCGAACTTCGTGCGTTCAGCTTCGAATACAGCCTCGGTGAGCCCGTCGCCGGGGCCGATGTCACGGTCTTTCGTCCGGACGAGCAGTCCAGCTTCCAGACGGGCCGCACCGACGCGCGCGGCGTGTTCGCGTTCGCCCCGGACCGGCCGGGAAGCTGGCGCCTGGAGGTCCGGGACGGCAAGGGTCACGCTGTCCGGCAGGTCGTCAATGTTGGCGGAGCGGAGCAAACGCCGGCGGCGGACGCACCGCGGGCCGCCCATGCATGGCCACAGGGACTGGTCCTGGTGCTCGCGGCCAGCCTGCTCGGGAATCTGCTGCTGGGATTGCTGTGGCTGCAGGAACGGCGGGCGATCGACCGTTCCGACACCCGATGACCAAAAATGCTTGACCTCAACATTACTTGAGGATCGAGACTCCCTCACCAGTCACCGCGGAGTGCGGGGACACCACAAAGGAAGGAGTCTCATGACCCGACTCGAACACGCCAACATCACCGTCCCGGATATCGACGCCGCCACCGAATTCCTCGCGGTCGTCGCACCGGATTTCCGCACCCGAATCGATGCCATCTCGGAGCGGGGCTATCGCTGGGCGCACATCGGCAACGACGATTTCTACATCGCGCTCCAGGAACCGCATGTCGGCATCGAACCGAAACCCGCTCGACCGACCTACACCAACATCGGCGTCAACCACATCGGACTGGTGGTCACAGGCATCGACCAGATCACCGAACGCCTCGACGCGGACGGGTATGACGTCAGCTACACCACCGAACGGGAGCGGTATCGCAGCCGTGCGTACTACTACGATCGCGCCGGCTTCGAGTGGGAACTGGTCGAGTACCACAGCGACGACCCGGCGCAGCGCAATCGCTACAACTGAGCGACGCCGGTACGACGCGGATCAGGCCGCGGATCGCCGGGTGTCGACGCGATTGGCGGGCTGATTGGCCAGATCCCGCAGGAGCTGGCGCAGCGGCTCAGCCAGCCTGAGCGACAAATCGTTCGGATGGATGCCGACGCGCAGCGGCTGCCGCATGCGCTGCGCGACAGCGATCTGGGAGCGATTCCACGCGGACAGCGCCAGGGCCCGCGCCGCCGTGTCGGCCTCGAAGCCGACCAGAGGCATCAGACGTGTCCGCCCCGTCCGGGTATCGATCAGGCCCTGGGTGACCTCGACCGTATCGAAGGGGAGCCGGTTCAGATCCTGCAGACTGAGATCCCCCAGCGCCCAGGCCGGCGGAACGTAAAGTGACGGCCGGGGCAGGTCGACACGTGCAAACCAGTGATAGGAGCGGCGCATCAGGGCCAGCAGCTGCTGGCGGCTCAGGGCCAGATGTTCCGCGGCATTGCGGGAGATCAGCGCCGAATGCACACGATGGCGGAATCCGCGAACGCGCCGGGCGCGATGAATCCAGCCATGGGCGGCCAGCGGATAACCCTGCGCCGCCCAGGCCCGGAGTTGCTCAAGCTGGTCGGCCTTCCAGCCCAGCCCGGGCACGATCAGCAGGGTGGGGCGGACCAGTTCGAGCGCTTCAATGAGCGCCAGCACCTCCGCCACCGCCGACAGCGTTCGCGGCATGACGTCATGCACCGACAGCATCGCCGTCGGCATCGCAGCGTCATGGCTCATCGCGGCGCGCGGGCGGCCTTGAGAATCATGTCGCCCCATTCGGTGATGGTGTCACCGTTGAGGCGCTCGGCAGCCACCCGTGCCCGATCGGAACGGGCCCGCCGTGTCTGCACGCTCTGTTCGCGCAGCGAGCGGATCTTGTCCGCGATCGCCTCACCCTCGTGGAGCGTGATCAGGCCATCCTTCAGCGTGTTCCACTCGTGGATGCCCGCGCCAGCCGCGACCAGGGCGGGGCGGCCCCGGGCCATCGCCTCCAGCGCGATCGAGCCAAAGGTTTCCAGTCGGGACGGCAGCAGCAGCAGATCGGATTCATCCATCAGCAGGCGCAGCTCGCGACGATCCAGCCAGCCATGGAAATGGACATTGTCCAGCCCACGGGTATCGCGTTGCAGCTCGCGACGCAGCGGGCCGTCCCCGGCGATCGCGAATTGAACATCCGGGCAGACGCTGGCGGCATCGACCACGGCCTTCAGATTCTTTTCCGGCGCAAGACGGCCGGCGAACAGCACCTGCCGCAACTGCGAGCGGACGGGCACCACCGGCTCGCGCATGAAATCCACCGGGAGCGGAGTGCCCACGACGGCGGCAAGGTTGGCGCCGAGCCGGCGCACGGTCGGAATCAGCCCACGGTTGTTGACCAGCGTGGCGTGCGCGCCCCGGCACAGCACCTGGTTGGCCGTGGTCAGGTAGCTGTTGGCAACCCGCCGCGAAAGCGGATTCCAGTACAGCCGGGACAACTCCTCGAACTGGGTGTGAAAGCCGACCAGCTGACCGCAACCATGACGCTTGGCCAGGGCATGCCCCAGCAACCCGAACGGACCGGGCGTGATCGAGACCACCACATCCGGCCGAAAGTGACTGAACGCCCGCCAGAGTCGCGGCACGTTCGGGGTGAGCAGGCGCTGGGTCGGATCGCCCGGCATCGGCACGGTCAGCCGGGTCACGCGAAACTTGTCGGAGGGCTGGAACATCCGCACGCCGGCGGTGATGTCCTTCAACTGCGGCAGCAGGTCGTGATAGTAGGTGCCGGCGCCGTTGCGCTCGGCCACCGAGTCCGAAAAGAACGCGACGCGCAGCCGGCGTGCGGGATGCGTCCGTTCCCCGGATTGCTCGGGCAGGAGGGTTGCGTGCGTAACGGTCATCAGGACACCTCTTTCCAGCGCGTCTCGCCCAGGGCGCGAATCGCGTCGTAGTCATCTTGCATGTCGTCCCGGATCGACTGGCGATCCAGATTGAACTGGTCGATCTGATGCGCATGCGCGCTGCGGTAGGCGGCCGCCTCGCGGTCGGCGTCTTCCAGCGCCCGCGTCATCGCGCCAGAGACGGTTTCACCCAGATGGCGCAGGGCCTTGCGCAGTGTCGCCGCGGGCCGGCGCTGCAATTCGGTCAGTTCCACCGGCGCGAAGCGCGCGGGATCACTCTCGATGGCCATGCGCAGGGTTTGCAGGCCCCCACGATAAAGCGCCTGAAACCGGGCGGGAAACACGGTTCCGTCAGGATCGGATCCCAGCAATGCCCTGGCGGACGCGATCGAGGAGAGCTGCGAACTAAGCGCTCGCACCGGTTCGCGAACGCAGATCAGAAACCGCGCATCGGGATAGCGTTCCGCCAGCGCCACCGCCCAGCTCGCGAACGCCGCGTTCTTGGACAGCAGACGCTTGTCACTCCCGCGCACGTAGAGATGTTTCTGCAGCAGGGCGTGGTAGAAGTCGAGCAGGATGCGCCGGTCCTCGTCCGCCATCGTCTGGTCGAAGTCCGCCAGGTTCCAGAGCTCGTCGCACTGCGGGAATCCCAGGGCCACGAGAAAGCAGCCCGCGGCCGGCAGCAGGGCGAGGTAGTCCTCCTCGGCGGCTTCGAGATCAACGGCATGAATGTCGTCCAGATCCGCGGCCAGCCGCTGCACCAGTGCGTGAATCAGCCGCGAGGCCGGGGCACCGAGCCGCGCATCGAGACGACCCAGTGCGAGCCAGAAGCGTCGTTCGACGATCGACGGGGCCAGCACGGCCTCCCAGGTGCTCAGCGTGGTGAAATCCGTGTCATGGGTCAGCGTCCGGTGCACGAATGTGGTTCCGCTGCGAGGAATGCCCAGTACGAACAGCGGCCGGTCCACCGAAAGCTGGCGGTAGTCCGCGTGCAGCAGTTCGTCCAGCGCAAAACCGATCCAGTGCGCGGTTTGCAGCGCGAGATAGGGCGGCGTCAGCAATGCCAGCCGGGCGAGGCGGGCGGGGGTGCGGGGAGCAGCGGGGTCAGACGTGAGCGCGGAGACCAGAATCTTCGCGTGGACTCGAAGGCTGCGGCGAAAGGCTGCCTGCATGACGGTCAAATGGAGGCTCAACCCTGACGGAAATCAGGGTGAGAGGCTGACCGAGCTGTGTGACAGCGGTATTGCAGCGATCAGATCAGCCGCATGGTCACCCGCTGAAATGCTCGATCAGCAACTCGCTGATCCGGTCCGGCTGTTCCAGCGGCATCCAGTGGCCGCCCCTCAGTTGCTCGTAGCGCCAGGTGCCTCGCACGTAGCGTTCGGACTCGCGCATCTGCCTCGCGGTAAGAAACGCGTCGCCGGAACTGTAGATCCCAAGCGTGTCGGCCCGGACCGAGGGCAGGGGCTCGCTCATCAACAACCGGGCGTTGGCCCTGTAAACGTTCAGCGCCGCGGTCAGCCGTCCGGGACGGGACATCTCCCGCCTGACCTCGTCGGGGGTCGGATGCGCCGTGAACCCGGAGCGCAGCAGCCGCCAGTCCGCGAAGGGAAGCAGGCGCTCGGCAAAGCCGGGGATCAGGAACGCGAAGGCGTACCAGGCGCGCAACTTCTGCTCCAGGCCGGCCCGCGCATAGGCTCCGGGATGCCCAACCGACATGGCCACCAGACGCCTGACGCGTTCGGGTTGCAGCCCCGCCAGCCCCCAGGCGAACACCGCCCCCCAGTCGTGACCCGCCACATGCGCGGCCTCGATCTCCAGTGCATCGAGCAGGCCGCAGAAATCCCCGACGATGCGATCCAGCGCCGATTCCTCGACCCGGGTGGTCAGTTGCGACTGTCCGTACCCCCTGGCATCCGGCGCCAGCACGCGAAAACCGGCGCCGTGCAGGGCATCGATCTGCGCCATCCACATCGCCCCGGAATCGGGAAATCCATGCAGGAGCAGCACGGCCGGCCGCGTGCTGTCTCCCGGTGCGGAGTCCAGGTAGGAGATGTCGACATCACGGATGTTGCACTGCGCCCGCTGCATGTTCTTGGTCCTGTCGTGGTATCCGCCGGGAAGAGTTCAGTCCGAATCAGCCAATCTGAAACTCGACCGAGTATGCGTTAGGGTAACGCGAGGCAGTCGTCGCGACCGATACCGCACGCTGCCTGATGCAATGCGAGCCCCCAGTGAGCGATCGGGGACATCGCCGCCGGCTCTGGTTCGGCCTCATCAGCACAACTCGCTCCGTCAATCCGTCGCATCGAATGCGGCGTCATGCGTAACTCGGCCCAACGCTTCGTCAGACGCCCGGGTTCGCGCATTCCGGCCCTGCGTCTGACCACAAGCCAAGGAGTACAAGGCATGACGGATGTCACCGAAGAAACGCCCGTCGCACCCACACAACAAGACTATGGAGCGGATCCCCTCCAGGTGCGACAAACCGACAAGTATCAAACCGAATACGTCCAGAGTTTCGTCGAGAAATGGGATGAGCTGATCGACTGGGACGCCCGGTCCGCCAGCGAGGGCGACTTTTTCATCGAAGCCCTGAAGGCGCGGGGCGCCAAGAAGGTGCTGGATGTGGCCACGGGCACCGGATTCCACTCCGTGCGTCTGCGTGAAGCCGGCTTCGAAGTCGTTTCCGCCGACGGCAGCGCGGAAATGCTGGCGATGGCGTTCGCCAACGGCCGCGACCGTGGCCACGTGCTGCGCACCGTGCTCGCGGACTGGCGCTGGCTCAACCGTGACGTCCACGGCAAATACGACGCGGTCATCTGCCTGGGCAACTCCTTCACCCACCTGTTTTCCGAACGCGACCGGCGCAAGGCCCTGGCCGAGTTCTACGCGGCGCTGCGGCATGACGGAGTGCTGATCCTGGATCAGCGCAACTACGACATGATCCTGGACGATGGTTTCAAGTCGAAGCATCAGTACTACTACTGCGGCGACAACGTGCGCGCCGAACCGGAGCATTGCGACGACGGGCTCGCCCGATTCCGCTACAGCTTCCCGGACGGCTCGCAGTACCACCTGAACATGTTCCCGCTACGCAAGGACTACGTGACGCGACTGATGCACGAGGTCGGCTTCCAGAACGTCACCACCGCGGCTGATTTCCAGGAAACCTATCGGCAGGATGACCCGGACTTCTATATCCATATCGCCGAAAAACACCATCCCGACGAGGACTGAGGCCGACCATGAGCGCCAATCAGCAAGCCGTCGTGGACACCACCCGCGACTATTACGACAGCAGTGACGCGGACAACTTCTACTTCCACGTCTGGGGCGGGGAAGACATCCACGTCGGCATCTACGAGTCCGACGAAGAACCCATCCGCGACGCCAGCCACCGCACGGTGCGGCGCATGCTCGATGCGCTGAACCTGACGCCGGACAGCCGGGTGCTGGACATCGGCTCCGGCTATGGTGGTTCGGCCCGGGTGATCGCCAGGGAGATCGGCTGTCACGTCACTGCGCTGAACCTGAGCCCGGTACAGAATCGCCGCGCCCGCGAGATGAACGCGGAGCAGGGCCTGGACAGGCTGATCGACGTGATCGACGGCAGCTTCGAGGAACTGCCGTTCCCGGATGCGTCCTACGATGTGGTCTGGTGCCAGGATTCCATCCTGCACAGCGCCAAGCGCGATATCGTGTTCCGCGAGGTCGATCGCGTGCTGCGCCCCGGCGGTGAGTTCATCTTCACCGACCCGATGCAGCAGGCGGCCGTCGACCCGGACGTACTCGCTCCGGTGCTGGCGCGCATTCACTTGCCATCCATGGGATCGGTGGCCAAGTACGAGCGCTACGCCCGCGAGCTGGGCTGGACGACGGTGGCGCTGGAACGGATGCCGGATGCCATCGCCAAACATTACGGCAGCGTCCATCGGGAGTTGACCGCACGACGTTCCGAACTCGCCAGACTGGTCTCGCCGGACTACATCGACCGGATGACCAACGGCCTGCAACACTGGGTGACCGCCGGAGGAAAGGGCGCGCTGGACTGGGGCATTCTCCACTACCGCAAACCGCGCTAAGTCCGCCGCCTGGCAGACCGGGTTCGCGATACCGGCAGCGTCACGGTAGAGTGCGGCCTCAATCGGCGGGCAGGGGACGCCACCGATCCAGTTCATCAGCGCGCCTTCACTAGGTGCATGCCGGATTCGATGCAGGCGTATGGGCATCGGGGTATCGGCGGGGACCATCCGATGCTCAATTCGCTTGCAGGCTGGCTGCTTCAGGCCGTGATACGCCTGCTCTTCGCGACCTACCGGTTTCGATATGACGGCCGCCCGGGTCTTCGCGGACCCGGCGGCCATGCCAGCTATCTGCTCGCGATCTGGCACCAGAATCTGTTCGCCGGCATCCTCGCGCAGACCGGCCGCCGGCATGTCGTCATCGTGTCCAAGTCCCGGGACGGCGATCCGGTCACCCAGCTCTGCGAAGGACTCGGCCATGTCGTCGCGCGGGGCAGCTCCCGCAGCAGGGGGCGGGACAAGGGCGGGCAGGCCGCGAAGTCGAACATGATCGAGCACTTGCAGAACGGCCTGCCGGGTGCGCTGACGGTGGATGGCCCGCGTGGCCCCGCGCACGTCTGCAAACCGGGCATCGTCGACATGGCGCGACGCACGGGCCTGCCGATCATTCCCTACCTGCCGCTGCCGAAGCGCTACTGGTCACTGAAAAGCTGGGACAGGTTCCGCCTGCCCAAGCCGTTCACACGCATCGACGTCCACTACGGTCCACCGATCTTCGTGCCGCCCGACCTGGACCCGGACCAGTTCGAGCGCTATCAACAGGAAATCGGCGAGGCCATCGACGCGCTGGACGCCGCCCACAACCCCAAACCGGCGGTGCCCGTGGGCGCATCGGCCCTGCGTTCCGGCAAGCCGTGATTTCGGTCTAGCGGGGCCGTAGACTCCCGCGAAACCTTCGAAAGGGAAAGGCATGCAGTTCCGAGCATTCTGGCGGTGGGTTCTGGCGGTCGTGCTGGTCCTGTCGGGCGGATTGGCCCTGATCATGGCCTGGAACACGTTCCAGCTGCGCGCGGCCTATACGCCGACCGCCGCTCCGCCACCGCCGACCATCGACACCGCCGCGGTACGACATCTCGCCGAGGCCGTGCGTGTCCCGACGATCTCGCTGGACTCGGCGGGTGGCGCTCCCGGGCACTTCGATCAACTGCACGCGTTGATGCGATCACAGTTTCCCGGCGTGTTCGAGACGCTGAACGCCGAAATCATCTCCGACCACAGTCTGCTGCTCACCTGGGAGGGGAGGAATCCGGAACGCGCGCCGATCCTGTTGCTGGGTCACCTGGACGTCGTCCCCATCGAGCCGGGCAGCGAGGCCGCCTGGACCCATCCGCCGTTCTCCGGACAGGCATCGCAAGGCTACATCTGGGGCCGCGGCACGCTGGACGACAAGGCCAGCGTCTGGGCGCAGCTGGAGGCCATCGAACGCCTGTTGATGCGTGACTTCGTGCCCGAGCAGACGGTTTACTTCGCCTTCGGCCACGACGAGGAGACCGGCGGTACCCACGGCGCCCAACGCATGGCGGAACTGCTGGAACAGCGCGGCGTGCATGCCGAATTCACCCTGGACGAGGGCAGCGCGATCACCCGCGATCTGGTGGCCGGCGTTGATATCCCGATCGCTTCGGTGATGGTGGGTGAAAAGGGCTATGCGTCACTGCGACTGACGGCGACGGGTGATGCCGGGCACAGCTCCACACCCTCACGCGACACCGCCATCGGCCGTCTGGCGCGCGGGCTTGCCCGACTGGATGCGCAGCCCCTGCCGGCGCGCATCATCGACCCGGTCGGCACCATGCTCGACCAGCTGGCGCCGCACATGGGCAGCTTCAACCGCTTTGCCATCGCCAACCGCTGGCTGCTAGAACCAATCCTGCTGGACAGCCTCGCGGCGAGCCGGACCACCAATGCGCTGATCCGCACGACCACGGCTCCGACCATGCTGCGAGCCGGGGTCAAGGACAACGTGCTGCCCTCGCGGGCCACCGCCGTGATCAATTTCCGGATTCTTCCCGGACAGACCATCGACAGCGTCACCCGGGCGGTCGCCGACATCATTGACGATCCAGGCGTCACCATCGAGCCGATGGACGCATTCGGCAACAATCCGCCTCCGCTATCCGATCCCGACGCACCCGCCTTCCACCGAATTCGGAGGGCGATCCACACGACCTTTCCCGAAGCGGCGGTTGCCAGCGGCATCATCCTTGCTACGACGGATAACAGGCATTACTCGCGTGTTCGCGACAATGCGTACTACTTCGCACCCTTCGTCTACACACCAGATGTCGCCGATCGCATCCACGGCACGAACGAGCGGATCGCCGTCGGCGAGTACATGCGGATGATCGGATTCTACGAGGCGCTGCTCGGCAGCTCGTCAGGCAATGATTGAGCCTGCTGGCGGAAACGACAGCTGCGGTTCTTGGCAATCGGACTGTGCGACACAGTCACGTGAAGGATCTTGTGAAAACTGACGTATCCACCGATATCACCCTGAACGACGCCGTCGGGCAGCTTGGGGCCCTGGCGGAACCGACCCGTCTGCGGATCTACCGTCATCTGGTCCGACATGCGCCGGACGGCCTCTGCGTGGGTGATCTGTTGCCCGAGATCGGGTTGAGCCAGCCCACGCTGTCGTTTCATCTCAAGACGCTGCTGACGGCCCGCCTGGTGACCCGCCGCAAGCGCGGGCGGCGGGTGTTCTACGCGCCGGAGTTCCGTGCCATGAACGAACTGATGCAGTTCCTGATGGAAAACTGCTGCGAGGGCAACGTCTGCCTGTCCGTGCTCCAGGATTGTCCCGCGGCCGCCGAAACCTGATCCGGCTTTTCGGCGGCATGGCTTGAGTCCCGTCGTCTCCGACGGCATAAGAGAGGCATGAGCCACTCGCACTCGCACTCGCACTCGCACGACGATCATGCCGGCCATGCCGCCGGCCGCATGCTCTGGCTGGGCCTCGCACTGACATTGAGCTTCGCCGCGGTGGAGGCCGCTGCCGGTCTCTGGGCGGACTCGCTGGCACTGCTCGGCGACGCAGGTCACATGCTCACCGACTCCGCCGCGCTGGGAATCGGCGCCGTGGCCGCGAAACTGGCGACCCGGGGTCCAACCCCACGGCTGAGCTATGGGTGGAAGCGGGCGGAACTGGTCGGCGCGTTGATCAATGTCCTGTTCATGTATGCCGTGGTCGCGCTCGTCGGATGGTCGGCGATTCACCGCCTGATTGAACCGGTGAACGTTGACGCTCCCGCTGTCGTGCTGGTTGGCGCGCTCGGGCTTGCGGTCAACATACTGGTCGCCTGGTTGCTGCACCGAGGCGAGCAGACGCTCAACACCCAGGGTGCGCTGCTGCATGTCATGGGTGACCTGCTGGGCTCGCTGGCGGCAGTGGCGGCCGGGCTGATCATTCTCGCCACCGGCTGGATGCCCATCGACCCGCTGCTCTCGCTGTTCGTCTGCGCGCTGATCGTGTTCTCGTCGACACGATTGCTGCTCAACGCCCTGAACGTGGTGATGGAGGGCGTTCCGGGCGGCATGAACCTGCGTGAAATCGAACGGGCGATGCGCGATGCCGACGCCGCGGTCGAGAACGTGCATCACATTCACGTCTGGGCCGTGTCGTCACGAACCATCGCCTTGTCGGCGCATGTCGAAATGGCCGACATGGATCGCTGGCCGGCGGCGCTGACCGCAATCCGCCGACGCTTGCACGATGAGTTCGGCATCGATCATCCGACCCTGCAACCGGAACCACGCGCATCCGCTCAGCGCTGCAGATCGTGCTGAATCGGAGCCGGGCGATCCCGGGCGACCACACCACCAGTGCCGATCCGCCTCCGGCGGCGTGCACTGGCTAGCTGCGAGGGCGGTTGGTAATCCAGAGCGACTGGTAGGGCGCGAGTTCGATTTCGCACCAGGCGTCCGGCATGTCCTGGCCGGAAATCAGGTCGTACCAATGCTCGGTGCGCATCAGATTCAGATCAGCCAGCGCCAGCTTCTGCGGCTCATGCGTCAGATTGTTCACGCAGAACACACATTGATGCCGATCCCGGCTCTGCCGCCAGAACGCGAACAAACCCTCGCGAAGCTGCAGGGTGAACTGGGTGGCGTTCGGATGAAACGCGGGCTGTTCGCGGCGAAGTTCCAGCAACCTGGTCATCCTCGCGAACACCTGGGCGTGAGAGGTCTCCGGATCATCCAGCGCCGTCTCCAGGGCCTCCCGGTTCCACCGCGCGCGATTGATGGAACGGTTGCGGCCGGTCCGCTTCAAGCCGTCGATATCGTTACCCGTTCCCAGCAGGCTGTGAATATAGATGCCGGGGATGCCCTCCAGCGCCAGCATCACCGCATGGGCGCAGATGAAACGCTCCAGCTGCCATTCGTCCTCACCATGCACGGTACCGCGACAGGCGTCCCACAGCGCGATGTTGATTTCGTAGGGCTTCTGCTCACCACCGGCGACCGTCCGCCACGACACCATGCCGCCGAAACCCTGCATCGCGGTGACCATCGCATCCCGGGCGTCGTCATCCAGCAGACCTTCCACCGGCCTCAGTCCGATGCCGTCATGGGAGGCAAGAAAGTTGAAGTAGGTCGTGCCATCCCGCGCCGGGGGCATGCTCATCATCCATGCGCGCAGATAACGGCTGTTACCGGTGCAAAGCGCATGCAGCAGCAGCGGCGGCAGGGAAAAGTTGTAGATCAGGTGCGCTTCGTTGGCATTGCCGAAATAGGCGAGGTTCTCGAAGATCGGAACGTTGGTCTCGGTGATGATCCACGCGTCCGGCTCGGCGTGCTCAACCAGGGTGCGCAGCAGTCGCACGACCTCGTGCGCACCCGGCAGATTCAGGCAACTGGTGCCACGCTCCTTCCAGACATACCCCACGGCATCCAGGCGAAACGCCTTGACGCCGCGATTCAGGTAGAGCCGGAACAGGCGGATCACCTCCAGCATCAGTTCCGGATTGGCGAAATTCAGGTCGATCTGGTCATGACCGAAGGTGCACCAGACATGTCGCAGGCCCTGCCGGGTGTCCACCGGCAGGAGCAGGGACGAGGTGCGCGGCCGCGCCACGGCGCTGAGATCCTCGCCGGGATCCGCCTCGACGAAGTAGCCGACACCCGGCGCCACGCCTTGCTGGTAGTTCTTGAACCACTGGTGCGATGCGGAGCAGTGATTGATCACGCAATCGCCCATGACACGAAAATCCTGGCTGATCTGGCGGATGTCGTCCCAGTCACCCAGATCCGGATGAACGACGCCGTAGTCGGAAACCGCGAAACCGTCATCGGACGTCCACGGATAGAACGGCAGGATGTGCACGGCCGACACCGTGCCGCTCAGGCGGTCGCGCATGAACCCGGCCAGACTGTCCAGCGGATGCGCCTCGGGTTCGGTGATCGTGTCACCGTAGGTAATCACCACCGAATCGGCCTCGCTCCACAGGTTGCGCCGGGCCTCCGGTGTCGGTGTTTCCGGATCCAGGCGCATGGCGGCCATGCAGGCCTCGACCAGCGAACCGGTATCCGCGTCCGGATAAAGCAGGCGGATGTGATCGTGCAACCGATCACGCAACCGCCAGGGGGTCGGTTCAGCCATAGTCGACATGATCCGCCTCGATGGCGTCGGAGAGCTCGTCCAGCACGTCGGGCAGCGCCGATCGCACGCGGCTCCAGCTCGGAATGAACGGGGTTTCCATCGGATTCTTCAGAAAGATCTCCCCGGCCTTGACGATATTCTGCGCAAACAGCTCCACCGCCTGTTCCTCCCGGTGGTTGTCGAAACTCAACCCGTTCACGCGGGCGTCGGCTGCATACATGCTGACAAAATCGAGCGCCACCCGGTAATAGGTCGCCTTGATCGAGCGAAAGCTTTCCGTGGTGAAGACCACACCGTTGGTCGCGAGCTTGCGGTAGATCGCCTTGATGATGTCGATGGACATCTTCGCCAGGCCACCGCTGTCATCATGTGCCGACAGCGCCTTGTGCTTGTGATCGTACTGATCGGCGATGTCGATCTGACACAGGCGGTTGGTCGAGTAGTTGCGGAACATCTCCGACAGCACGCCGATCTCCAGGCCCCAGTCCGTGGGGATGCGCAGGTCGGACAGCACGCCGGTGCGCAGCGAGAACTCACCGGCCAGCGCGTAGCGAAAACTGTCCAGGTATTCCAGATAGTCCAGCGGCCCGAAAATCTTGCGCAGCGTGCGGATCAGTGGCGTCAGCAGCAGGCGGCAGACTCGACCGTTGATTCGCTGCTGGCCGATGCGCGCGTAGTAGCCCTTGCAGAACTCGTAGCTGAAGTTGTTGTTCGCAACCGGGTAGAGCAGCCGCGCGAGCATCGTGCGGTCGTAATCGAGGATGTCGCAGTCGTGCAACGCCACCGCACCGGTGTAGGTTTCGCCGTGGGTCAGGATGTATCCCAGCGAGTACCACACGTTGCAGCCTTTTCCGCGTGTCTCCGGCGCGAGCATTTCCGCCCGTAGACGGGCGTCCAGGGCCTGCAGACGCGGGCCGTCGTTCCAGATGACACGGGTGTTCTGGGGCAGTTGCGCGAAGAACTTGCGGGCGGCCCGATAGCCGGCCTCGTCGGCCCCGTCCAGGCCGACAACAATCTGGCTCAGATACGGCGCCTTGGCGATCTCGGCCACGATGGTTTGCAGCGCGGGGCGTGACAGCTCGTCGACCAGGCAGGGCAGCACCAGCGACAGCGGCCGGGTCTGCGCGAACTCCAGCAACTCGCTTTCCACCTCTTCAATGGGGCGGTGACGCAATTGGTGCAGCGTCGTGATGACACCGTTCTGAAAAAAATCACTCATAGTGGTCAGGCGATTCCGCGCGCGGACTCGCGATCGTCTCCAATGCAGGCATTCAGTGCGGCGTTCACGCCTTCGGTCCAGCCGCTCGGGGCGAGCGCTCGTGTATGCAGGGTCAGGCGGCGGGCCTGGGTTGGCGGAGCCGAACCGCGCGGCGAACGCACCCAGACGCCGACATCCGCTGCGGCGATCAGGGCCTCGTCGTTGCCCGCGTCGCCCAGCGCAATCATCGGGCAACGCGTCAGGCCGACAGCGTCCAGCAACGCCCGTGCGGCCTTGCCCTTGTCGGTACGCCCAAGCACGTGAACAAAGCGACCACCGCGCAGGCATTGCAGGCCGGCTGCCAGCACCGCGGCTTCGAAGGCCTCCAGCTGCTCGGCCGTGTCTTCCCAGTGCAGTGGCTCGGAGTAGTCGCGAGCCGCGGCCTGGGCGGCATCGGCCAGCGACAGGCCGGTGAGTTCGGCAATGCGTTCGTGGCTCATTTCGCTGAACGCGGTGAAGCGGGCGCCGGTCTCGGCGCGCAGACGTGCCAGCACATCACCGATCTGCTCACGCCGGATGCCGAAACAAAGTGCGCTGGTATCGGGCAGGGAGGCCGCCCACGGCGAATGTCCGGGCAGGATGGCGGCGCTTCCGTTCTCGACGATGCAGGCCCAGTCGAGTTGCAGCCGGCGCATCAGCGCCTCGGTCTCGGCGGCGGTCTTGCTGGTCGTCGGGATTACCGGCACACCCAGTGCGGCGCAGCGCTCCAGACCCGGCAAGGCACCATCGACACTGTAATCGTGATGTCCGAGCAGGGTGCCATCGAGATCCGTGAAGACCACGGCCGGCGGCACCGGCGTCACGAACGCACGTCCACCTGCTCGAACACGTGATCGCGCGAAATCGTGATCAGCGCATCGCAGCGATCGGGCAGGGTCGCCAGCGCCCGGCGAGTCAACCGCTCATAGTGGCTGATGAAGCGATGCAACGCCTCCGGCGTCATCGGCTGGGCGCCTTCCACCTGACGCGCGTTCTCGGCCTCCTGCTGCCCGCGCCAGACCGCCACCTGCTCGAAATCCGGGACCTGGAGAAACACCAGCCGGTCCATGCGGGCAAACAGCTCGGCGTAGGAGCCGCGGAGTTCACGTTCGATGTAGGCGCGCCAGAGTCCCTCGGCATCCTCCTCGGCTTCCAGCGCATTGATCGGCGCACCGTCCTCATCCGGTTCCACCGGCCCGACGCCCAGGCACCAGCCCTCGAACAGCACGATGTCCACCGGACCACGGACCCGGTGCCACTCGGACAGCGGTGCACGATCGTCGATGGCCTTCACGAAACGGGGCACGGCGACCTCGGTATCCGAATCGGCCGCCAGCAAGGTGCGCATGATCGCCAGGCCCATCATCGGGTCGTGGGTTCCCGGCACGCCCCGCGTGACGAATAGCGGGTGCACCCGCTTGCTCAGGCCTACGCGCGCGGAATGGGTCAGGTAGAGATCGTCCAGGCTCAGCGTGCAGCCGCGCAAGCCGAAACGGGAAGCCAGTGCATCAAGAAGGTGCGCCGCCAGCGTGGACTTGCCCGTTCCTTGTGCGCCGCTGAGACCGATCACGGTCGCGCCCTGACGATGCCACTGCGCAATCGCGGCGCAAACCGAGTCCACGGCCGCGTCGTAGGCCGGTGTCACAAACACCTGATCGCGTTGAGCCGAGCTGTGCTTCACGGCGTTTCCTTTGCAAGCGGCGAGCCAATACAGTGCGTGTCCGAGACACCCGCAACCAGGCAGTCGCGATGTCAAACAGACTCTACAAGTATCCCCGCTTGTTCAAAACCTTTTTGAACATCTATCCGCCGTACTGGGGGACCGGGATTCGCGTGACGTCGCTGGCACCGGATTTTTCGTCCATGGACGTACGGATGGACTTGCGCTGGTACAACCGCAACGCGTTTGGCACGCACTTCGGCGGCAGTCTCTATTCCATGTGCGATCCGCACCTGGTCCTGCTGCTTGTCGCACGTCTAGGCCCCGGTCACGAGGTCTGGGACAAGGGCGCCAAAATCGACTTTCTGCGACCGGGTCGCGGTCCCGTCCATGCGCGCTTCGAATGGAGCGTTGAAGAGATCGACGAGATTCGCAACGCGTTGGACGCGGGCGCCCGCTCGGTATCACCCGAACGGACGGTCCGCGTCCTCGACGGCGATGGACGCCGCATCGCCCGCATACACAAGACCTTGTACGTGCGACGGCGGCGTGAACACGCGGAAACCCGCTAGCTGTCGGGCGACGATGCCTTGAGCTGCCGGCGCTCCTTGTTCAGCGCGATGTAGAGGCTCACGCACATCAGCAACAGCAGCACCACGAAGGGCAGCCCGGTGGAGATCGCACCGGCCTGCAACGCGTCCAGTGCCTGCTTGCCGCCGCCGAACAACAGCGCGCCGGCGATCATGCCTTCCATCACCGCCCAGAACACGCGCTGCGCGACCGGGGCATCCAGCTTGCCGCCGGCGGTGATGCTGTCGATCACCAGCGAGCCGGAGTCCGACGAGGTCACGAAGAAGACCAGGACCAGCACGATCGCGACGAAGGACGTGATCAAGGTCCACGGAAGCTGATCCAGCATGTGGAACAGCGACAGCGACACCTTGTCGATGCCATCGGCCAGGGCGCCGGTGCCATTGACGGCCTGTTCCAGGCCACTGCCGCCGAATGCGGCCATCCAAAGGACCGTGACGGCGGTGGGCACCAGCAGCACGGCGGTCACGAACTCCCGGACCGTGCGACCTCGCGATACGCGTGCGATGAACATCCCCACGAACGGGGACCAGGACACCCACCAGGCCCAGTAGAACACCGTCCAGCCGTGGTACCAGGTTTCATCCTCGCGCCCGACCCAGTTGGACAGGGGAACGACGTTGGTGACGTAAGCGCTGGCCGTCGTCAGCACATCCGCGAAGATGCCGAAGCCGGAACCGACCGCCACGACAAACGCCAGCAGGACGATCGCGAGCATCATGTTCAGGTTGCTCAGGAGCTTGACGCCGCCATCCAGTCCCCGGATCACCGACAGCACCGCCACCGCGGTGACGCCCGTGATGATCGCGATCTGCGTATTCAGCGTCGCCGGGACGTCGAACAGGAAATGCAGCCCGCTGGCGGCCTGTTTGGCGCCCAGTCCCAGCGAGGTCGCCAGACCAAAGATGGTCGCCAGCACGGCTAGGGTATCGATGACATGACCCGGCCAGCCCCAGCAACGCTCACCCAGCAACGGATAGAACGCCGAGCGGATGGTCAGCGGCATGTTCTGGTTGTAGGCGAAGAAGGCCAGCGCCAGACCCACCAGCGCGTAAATCGCCCATGGATGCAGACCCCAGTGGTACATCGTGGCGCCCAACGACTTGCGGATCGCCTCCGGCGTACCGGGTTCGACATTGAGCGGCGTGCCATACCAGTCTGTGTAGTAGGCCAGCGGCTCCGCCACACTCCAGAACATCAGACCGATGCCCATCCCCGCTGCGAACAGCATGGCGAACCAGGACACGGTCGAGAACTCCGGCCTGGCATCCTCGCCGCCGAGGCGGATCCTGCCGACCGGCAGGAAGATCAGGCTGAGGCAGAACAGCACGAAGATGTTGCCCCCGACCATGAACAGCCAGTCGAAGTTGTTGATGGCGAAGGCCTTGGCGCCGCTGAGTGCCGCCGAGGCCGGATCGGGGAACATGATGGTCCCCATCACGAAAAGAACCACGAGGGTGGCGCTGAAGAAGAACACCGGGTTGTGCATGTCCAGGCCGAGGAACTGCACATTGTTTTCACCAACGGAGTGGTCGGTGTCGTAGGTTGTCGAATCTGACATTTGCGAATCCTCCTGTCGCGTTTTGGCGGTGGGATGATCGCTATCGCCCCTGGGGCGAGAACGTGCGGCCGGGTGCCGCGTCAGCCGAGGAATGGCTAGAGATAGAAATCCATGGAGACGTAGAAGGCGTCGAAGTCGCCTTCGCCCACCAGGCCGTTACGGTCAACAAAGCCGGTCTGGCCCAGGTATTCGACATAAACCCAACCGGGCCCGTAGTCGTAACTGAAACCGGGGCTGTACGAATAAACCGTGTCGGCGGATGAGCCGTCGGTGTCCGGATTGGCCGCATGGGCATCCAGGTACCAGAACCAGTTGCCCTGCTTGTAGCCCAGCTCCAGGCCCGCACGCTGGTTGGCGACCTCGTCCGGAAGAGCAGGATCCGTCGCCAGAAAGACGTCGGGCAGCTCGCGCTGCGCATCGATGAATTCGGCCTTCACGTAGAAGTCGTCGAACCGCCCATGGTAGTGCAGGGCGACAGCATGATGCTGGCCGTCGACTTCCTGCTCCATCATCGGAACCAACGCCTGGAGACGCCCGGCCTGCGCGGAGATCGACACCGTCTGGTTGTCGGTCAACGGAAAATCCACGTTCCCGACCACCGTCTGCACCTTGCGATACGTGGTGGAGGAACCCCAGTGACCGTTATCGTCAACGGTGTCGGTGCTGGTCTCACCCCAGTCGTCCGCATGGTAGTAGGCGAGCTGGTAGCCAACACGGCTTCCGGACACGAGCTTGACGCCCACATCCATCTGATCGCCATAACCGGCCTGCAGGCCATCTCCGGGCCAGAAGTTCACGGTCTTCCAGGCGAACGGCACCTGGCTCTTGCCGACGATCAGCTTGTGCGTCGGGGTCAATTCGAAACCCACCCAAGCCTTGTGAAGCGTGAACGTGTCCCCGGTGGAATTGTTGGCGGAATCAGTAAAGCTGCCGGGCCCGATCCTCAATTCGGCCGAGTAGCTCCAGATGCCTTCATCGTCGTCCGCCGCGCCGTCGGCGTAGATGATGAGCGCCTCGTCGGCGATGTCACCAAAGGTATCCTCGTCACGCGTGTCGTCCATGACATAGCGATAGTTCGCCCAGACACCCGCCGACAGCGTGGATTCCGCGATCGAGGCTCCCGGATGCAGCAAGGCCACGGCGCCCATCATGCTCAGCGCTGTCCATTTCATCGTCTCTCCCTTGGACGGACGCCGATACAACGCTCTAAATCACGATCCCCAAATCAGGCTGTTCGGCATCTCGTCAAACATGTTGAGGGCAAAGACCCTACCGAATCGACGTCCGAAGTGCGAATCAGGCACAGTCCCCGAATCCCGGCAGAACAGACGGAGAACGAAGATGGAAGCCTGGGTAGAACGCGCCCTGGCCAAGTGGCCAAACGTGCCTCATCTCTATGGCTGGGTTCACCTGGACCGCAAGGGTCAGTGGTCCCTGAAGGGTGAACGCGTCGATCGGCCCAAGCTGGTCGACATGATTCGGCACAACTACGCCGCGGACGATCGGGGGTGCTGGTATTTCCAGAACGGGCCGCAGCGGGGCTATGTCAGTCTGGAGTACACGCCACTGGTGGCCAGGGTGGATCCGGATGGGCGCCTGCGCGTGCAGACCGACCAGACGGTCAGGGCGATCCGACGGGTCCTGCTGGACGCCGACGGCTCCATCGTGCTCGACACGGAACTGGGAGCCGCGAACGTCGATGGCCCCGATCTGGACTGGGTGCTCGCGGGCCTGACGCCCGCGGCGGGTGAGAGCGATCTCGAAACCGCGCTGGAGCGCGCCATGGCCGCCGGGGACGGGCAGCCGAGCGGCCTGACATTCTCCTGGAACGAACGGACGGTGGACGTGGAACGCGCCGATGCGGCTTCCATGCCCGCGCTGCTGGGATTCGTGCGCGACCCTCAACCGGACGACGCATGAAAAAGGCCGGTCCAGGGACCGGCCTTTGAACACGCACGAACGATGTCAGATGCGTCGGCGACGCATCAGCAACCCGGCGCCCAGGAGCAGCATGACCAGCAGGTCACGCCAGGCGAACGCACCGCCGCCCGAGACGCCACCGTCGGCCCCGCCGCCGGTGCCACCACCCGATCCTCCGCCGGAACCACCACCGGAACCACCACCGGAGCCACCACCGTCACCCACGGCGCAGCCGTACATCTTCACATCGTCGACGAACCAGCCCAGATTGCCGTTGCAACCGTCCTGACCGAAGTCCCAGCGAAACTGGACGGTGTCACCGGAGGCCGCCAACTGGGTGAGATCGATGATGGACGTGCCCCAGCTTCCGGTCGCCTGACCCTGATCCGAGCCGAACCAGGACACCTCACCCGCGAGCGGGTTGGTGTTGGTGGAGGCGGCGGCCAGCGTACCGTTGTAGGGGTTGTGCATGAACGCGTCGGTCGGCACGACGGTGAACGCACCACCGTTGATGCTGTACTTCAGGTTGCCGCCGTCGTATTCGGCCTCCGTCTGCACGAAGTGGGTGAATTCGAAATAGGCATCCTCATCGCCAACGGTAAGCACCGGCGAATCCATGGAGAAGCTGCCGGAAATGTCGCCACCGGCGGCGCAGGTGCCCTCGAGCGAGTCATAGGCAAACGCGGCATAGGCGGATCGCTCGTCCGGCACGTCGGACGACAACTCCCACGCCGTATCCGGAAACGAATCACCGGTCCCGTTGCTTGCGAGCGTCCAATCGGAGGGGAAGGCGCCGGATTCGAAGTCCTCGCTGAACGAGGCCGATGGGGATTCGCCATCCGGGCAGACCGAGGGCGTTTCGACCTCGGCGGCCAGGACCGGCAGGTAGCCGCACTTTTCCGTGGGATCGAGACGCATTTCCACCGCATCCATCGCGATGGCCACCGCTTCGCAATCCGCGGCCTCGATCACCTCGCCGGACACGGCACCGAAGATGTCGTTGAGCGGCTGGCCGATCAGATCCGCGCAGGACATCTCCAGCGCGTCGGCATGCTGCGCGAAATTGGTCGTCGGCGTCTGGTAGTTGTACTGCGCGTGGAAATAGATGTGCGCGGCCTTGATCATGCCGATGGCCGGGATGTCGTAGCCGTTGAAGGACTTGCCATCGACCAGCATCGCGAACGCATGGTTGGGGACGCCGGAGTTCGTGTGCACGCCGCCGCCGTCGCCGGTTCCGCAGAAGTAATTCTCCGACGTGATCACGCTGCCGGGGGAGGGCGTCGACAGGATCGGAATGCCCAGCAGCGGAACGTTGACGCCAAAGTTGTCCGGATCCCACATGTCGCGGAGCAACAGGCCCGCGGCCACCTCGCTGAGGTCTTCACCCAGCACCCAGCGGGAACCGCCATCCTCGAAGTAGTCGCCCTCCGTGAGCGTCACGCCCAGCGGCCCTTCCTGGCCATTGATCAGGTCGTACATCTCACCAAAGATGTCGGAGTAGGACTCGTTCAGCGCACCCGACTGATACTGGTACACCAGCCCGTGCGTGTACTCGGTGTACCCGTGGCTCCACTCGTGGCTGACGACATCATCCGCGTCGAAACCCGGACAGTAGTTCGTCGAAGTACCGTCCCAGTAGGCATTGGGACAGTTGGCGTTGACCAGGTAGACGCTGCGCTGGACCTGCTCCTCCGGCGCCGTCGCGCCGTGATCGTAGCCAGCATAGCCAAACATGTTCTCGTAGAGCTTGTAGGTGCCGCCCGCAAACACGTAGAGATTGCTGGTCGGTGCCCCGGGAACGCGCGAAGAACCCGTCACGTCGCCGGCAAATTCGGGGTCGGACGGTGCCAGCGCGCTGCCCTCGGTAAGCACGGGCGGCACGTCCAGCGTCGGCGTGTAGATCTCGCGGTTCAGCGAACGATGGATGCGGTCGATCCGGTTGAGCACGACGCCGGTGTGCGCGTCGATGAAGATCTGCTCGCGCACCGGGTCAGCGGCGCGACGGTAGGCGTCGACCACGTTCACCTCGTAGGCCAGATGGTTGCTGCCCGGCAAACCCTGTAGCAGACCGGTGCGATAAATCACCAGCCGCGACGAAGCGATCCGGGGATTTGCACCAGGGTGGTGCTTGCGGGTGAGCGCGAGCGCCGTGGTCTCGATGTTTGCGGTGGCCTTCGTCGGTGCGACATCCAGTCCGTTGAGCCCCTCGAGGAACACGCCGCTGACCCCGGTGGCACCGATCTCGTCCAGATGCACCACCATGCGGGCGCCGAACACGGGGATGCCCGCGTGGAACTGGTCCAGATGCACATGCGTCCGGCCCGCGCCGTCGACGGACAGCCGGTTCAGCTTCAGCTGCTCCGACGGGGAATCCACGCCCATGACGCCGCCAAACTCCGTCAGGAACGTGGTCGCGCGTTCCACCGGTTCCAGCGCGTTGTCGATTGCCAGCAACGGCCGGTCGCCCGTCGCGATGACCGCGGAGTATTGTTGCCTGGGGCGGACGACCTGATTGATCGCACCTTCGGTGGCGGTGGTCAGCCGGTCCATCAGCTCGGGGCGAGATGCCCCTTGCGTGGAAAGGGAGACGGAAAACAGCAGTGCGCCCGCCAGCGCGGACGACAGATGAGTACGGTTCATGGGTTCCCCTGAGACAGCGACCTGCCAGCGGTATCGCGGCAATGTCGCTTGTGGATGCCAAATCGCCGGCGACTGTAGCAACATACGTGCCGTTAAGGCAGCGTAAACAACAGCGCGTGGGAGGAAAACACCGCCGGCTGAGCGGCGACCCTGCACAGGCATGGATCGAGAATCCCATACCTGGCACGCTGATTGATAGGCGCACTGCCTGGCCTGCGGCCAACGACTTTCCTGGGGATTTCCGTGAACAAGACCTTCGCTCTCGGCGCGATTGGCGCCGTCGCTCTGTCCATTGCGCTGAGCCTGACCATCCGACTGCAACCCGAACCGGAGGCTCGGTGCCCCGCCGGGATGATGCTGACCGACCCAGTCACCTACGCCCGCGAGTTCCAGCCGCATCTCGATGAGGCAGGCGTGCGGGCACTGCGCGAACGCTTTGGTGACCAGGCCTGCCTGGCCCGCAAGCATCCGGAGCCATTCGCCGAGATTCAGAAGGCGCAGCAGGCACGCTCGCCCGGCGTGGGTCAGGTCGCACCGGGTGCGTTCCGCGGCGCGGTTGACCGCAAGCGGGCGATGCTCGAGCGCAAGGCGGTTGCCAATGCCGACTCCGAATGGGAGGAGTATGGCGTCGGCGTGCTGATTACCAACGACAACCGCTACGGCACTGCCGGGCAGGGCATCCCCAGTTCGATGGGCCGCGTGGACAGCTTCGCCTACGACCCGGAGGCGAACCGCCTGTTCGCCCTGGTCGGGACCGGTGGACTCTGGATGAGCGAGGCGGACACCGTCACCGCGCTGGGTGATTTCTGGGTTCCGATCGGCGACAGCCTGCCAACGCTGTCCAACGGCGCAGTGGAATGGATCGCGGCCAAGGGTGAACGACCGGGCCGCCTGGTGGTGGTGTCCGGCGAGCATCTGATGGGCGGCACGACCTACACCGGGCTTGGCGCGTTCTGGTCCGACGATCTCGGACAGACGTGGCAGCAATCCACCGGCGTACCGGACGGCGCCCTCGGGTTCGAGGTGGCCGTGGATCCGACCAACACCGACGAGGTCTACGTCGCGACATCACAGGGCCTGTTCAAGTCCTTCGACGCCGGCGAAACCTTCACCAACGTCAACCTGCCGGTCTCCGACGACTGTGCCGGCGTGACCGGCTACGGCGCCTGCCAGTTCGCAAACTTCGTCACCGACGTCGTGATCAAGCAACCCGGCGGGATCACCGACGAGGCTGGTGGTGAGGTGCTGGCCGCGGTGGGCTACCGCGCCGGCAAGGCCGTGTTCCCGGACGGCACCGTCCATTCGCCGGGGAACGGGCTTTATCGCTCCGATTCGGGTGATCCGGACAGCTTCGTTCGCCTGGACGTATCCGGGGACGGCCTGACCAATATCGGCTTCACCACGGAGGAGCGGATCGGCCGCACCGAGCTCGGTATCGCCACCGGTCCGGATCAGGACCACAACGTGGTTTACGCCATCGTCGGCGACGCGGTGTTATTCAACGGCGGTGTGCAGGGCATCGATATCCCGGACGACGGCACCGGCTCCACCGGAGTGGGGCTGAACTCGACATCGGTGAACGGCGTGTACGTGTCCACTGACTTCGGTGATTCCTGGCTGCGCCTGGCGGATGATATCGAGATCGCGCTGAATCCCGCCTCGGGTTCCAGCCTGTCCGTGGTCGGCGCCGTGCTGCTGAACGGTCCCGGCGTACAGGCCTGGTACAACATGTGGGTCGCCCCCGATCCGACGCGGGCGGACCCGATCTCCGGATACCCGACGCGATTGACCTTCGGGCTGGAGGAAGTGTGGCAGTCCCGCACGACATCCCTGATCGCGCAGGATGGAGTCGCGCAGATTGGCCCCAATGACTACAACGTGATCGGTTCCTACTACGCCGGCACGTCCTGCCAGTTGCTCGACACCGGTGTGCCGCTGTGCCCGACCAATACCAACCCGATCAACGCGGACACGACCACGCACCCGGATCAGCATGACGGCTTGTGGATCCCGACCGGGGACGGGGGTGTCTGCCTGTTCGCCGGCAATGACGGCGGGGTGTTCCGTCAATGCGTGGCCGCAGGGGGCGAGCTGGACAACTTCGGCTGGGGGCAGGGCGCGAACGAGGGGTTCTACTCGCTGCTGCCCTACGGCGTGGCCGTTGCCAAGGATGGACGCGCCTACTTCGGCCTCCAGGACAACGGATCCGGTCATGTCGAGGGTGACACCCGGCTGATGTATCAGTCGCTGGGCGGCGACGGGTTCTACGCCGCGGTGGACCCCGATGACAGCGACTACGCCTATCTGACCACCCAGAACGGCGGCCTTAACCTGACGCTGGACGGCGGCCTCAGCTACTCCAGCGCCAGTTCCGGAGCGGCCAACGTGAGCTTCGCCAACTACTTCACCATGAACGAGCTCAATGCCGAGCACGTCATGACCGGCGGCTCCAACATCGTCGAGACCTTGCAGGGTCGCACCACCGGCAACTGGACCGAAGTGTTCGACCTTGGCACGTCGGAGACCGGTGGCCTGCGCCAGATGTCCACGATTCACCTGCGCGGAGACGCCGCCTACGTCGGGTTCTGTGGCGTCTGCGACGTGCTCAACCGCTGGGACCAGGGCTTCGCCAACGGCATTGCCACGAACGTTGCCGGCGACCTTCCGCCCAACCCGGGCACTTCGGATGGCTGGCACATCGCCACGGCGGCAGGCCTGCCCAACCGGTACATCACGTCGATCGAGCAAGATCCGGCCGATGCCAGCACCATCTACGTCACGCTGGGCGGGTATTCGGGGCGTGACTGGGTTCCGCCGGGTTCCTACCTGGATACCAACGCGGACCTCGGTCAGGGCAATGTCTTCAAGTCCACCGATGCCGGCGAGAGCTTCGTGGACATCTCAGGCAACCTGCCGGCGCTCCAGGTCAACACGGTGTTGCAGCGGGGAACCCAGCTGATCATCGGCACCGATATCGGCGCGTTCATCTCGTCCGACCTGGATGGCACGGAATGGGACGTGCTGGGCGGGACCAGCCTGCCCAATGTGGTCGTGACCCAGATCGTGCAGGACCCGGGCAATGGCGACCGCATCTTCGCCGCCACCTTCGGGCGCCATATCTGGACCTACCGCTTTGACGACGACGTCGTCATCGTCGATGGCCCTGACAGTGGACCGACCGGCAAGGGCGGTGCCTGGGGCGCGGGCGTGCTGGTGCTGCTGGCTCTCGCGGCGGTGGGACGGCGGCGACGTCGCTATTCGCCGTTGTAAAGCGTCGGCTTGATCGGGTTGGGAGGCATCTGGACGTAGTAGCCAGGATCCCTCAGCCCCGCCAGTACGGCATTGATGTCCGATCGCGCAAGCACGCGATCGGGCGTCAGCTCCAGATCCATCGCGTGCTCCAGCGGGCCCGTTAGTCGCCTCAGCGATTCCGGCAGGTCGTCGATCTCTTGGTTCTCGGGCACGAAGACATAGAGTTCATCGTGTCGACGGCTGCGAAACACCATGCATTTCATGACAGGCTCGAAGACAATCCGGAGGGCGCGGCATCTTGGCGAAAAGCCCGATGCCGGGCAAGCCTTCACGGGACTGCAACCGTTTCGTGCGATGATCCGCCGATTCCGCTGACTGACACGAGGCCGCGCCGAACCTGCCGTGGCCGGGAGTAACGCATGCCTTCTCGCTGGAAACGCCCTTACGATCTGCCGGCATTCTCCACGGATCGCCGCACGATTCTTCGCGCCATGTTCCTCTCCGCCGGCAGCGTGGGACTGCCGCAATGGCTTGCCGCCTGCGGCCAGAGCCCCGTTGCGACGGGAGCCGGCGACGGCCCCGGGGGCGACGGCCCGATGCCGACCAGCGGACGTTTCCAGAACATCGGCCCGCTGCGTGACGCCGACGACAACGGTGTACGCACGCCGGAAGGGTTCTCCACGCGCGTCGTCGCGATCAATGGCGAACTGCCCCAGCCCGACGGCATGTCCATCTCCGGCCCGCAGACAGGTGGTGTGGGTTCGCGACCGTGGCACATTCTCAACGATGGCGGCGGCGTCATCCCGCGTGACAACGGTGGCTGGATTTACGTCTCGAACTCCGAGGTCCCCGGCACCGGCAACCTGGCGCAGATCGACAACCGCCTGGCCGTGCTCGGCAATCTGCTGGAGACGCTGACGCCGGGGCTGGGTGGCGTCGGCACGCTGGTGTTCGATCCCGACGGCACCATCGTCGATTCGTACTCGATTCTGACCAACACCACCTTCAATTGCTCCGGTGGCATGACCCCGTGGGGCACCTGGCTGTCCTGCGAGGAATTTCCGGACGGACAGGTCTGGGAGTGCAATCCGTTCGAGGCCGGGCAGGGGGTGGCGCTGCCCGCACTGGGCTTTTTCGATCACGAGGCCATCGCCGTGGACTCCCGCCTCAAGGTGATCTACCAGACCGAGGACAAGCCGGAGGGTCGCTTCTACCGGTTCGTGCCAGACGTCGAGGACTGGCCGCCCGGCGCCGAACGTCCCGACCTGCAAAGCGGCCGTCTCCAGGCGCTGGTGGTGGGCGGCGACGGAATCGAGGCTGCACTCCACACGCCTCAGCCCTGCAGCTGGATGGATGTGTCCGATCCGGATCGACCGCAGCTCGGAAACTACGATCCCGAAACCACCCCGTTCGACGGCGGTGAAGGGCTTTGGCTGTTCAACGGCATCGCCTACTTCTCCACCAAGGGTGACAACCGGATCTGGGCCTACGACACGTACAACGACACCATCGAAGTCATCTACGATCTCGCGACCGCCGAAGCACCCAACAACATCCTGTCCGGTGTCGACAACATCACCGTCACCCCGCAGGGCGACGTGCTGGTCGCCGAGGACGGCGGTGACATGCAGGTGGTCGTGATTCTGCCCAACGGGGAACTCAAGCCCTTGCTCCAGATCGTCGGGCAGGATGCCTCCGAGATCGCCGGAATCGCGTTCACCCCCGACGGCAGCCGCATGTACTTCACCTCCGACCGCGGCGGACGTGCGGTGGGCGGCGGCTACGGGCTGGGTGCCGGCATGCTCTACGAGCTGATCCTGCCGGACACGATCTAGGAAAACACCGATCGATTCCCCCAACCGGGACGGAGCCGGGTTGCCGGCATTTCCCCGCGCAGGCAGGATTCCGCGACAACAATAGCCGGCGTCTCACCATGACGCCGGCAGTCGCAGACATCCGGGAGACGCGGTGGACGCCGCCACAGTCGATCAGATCCAGCTGAACTTCAGCCCCGCGTCGCTGGGCGCGCTCAACGTGATTATCGCGATCATCCTGTTCGGCGTCGCGCTGGACCTGAGGGTCGCCGACTTTCGCGCGGTGCTCCGCAAGCCGCAGGGTTTCGCGGCCGGGATGATCTGCCAGTTCCTGCTGCTGCCGGCGCTGGCCTGGGCCTGCATTCTCCTGATGCGTCCGGATCCCGGCGTCGCCCTGGGCCTGCTGCTGGTCGCGTCCTGCCCAGGCGGCAACGTCTCCAACTTCCTGACCGCCATGGCCCGCGGGAATGCCGCGTTGTCCGTCAGCATGTCCGGTGTGTCGACACTGGCGTCCATCATCATGACACCGGCGAACTTCGTGTTCTGGGCACGGCGCTATGAGCCGACCGAAGCCCTCTTGCAGACCTTGTCACTGTCTCCGTCGGACATCTTCATGACGGTCTTGCTGATCCTGGTGATACCCACGCTTTGCGGAATGGGTGCGGCGGCCCGCTTCCCCAAACTGGCCGCACGCATCCAGCGCCCGATGCACATGCTGTCGATGGTCTTCCTGGGCCTGTTCATCCTCGGCGGGCTGCTGGGCAACTGGCAGGCGTTCATCAACCATGTCGGTGTCGCGTTCGGAATCGTCGCGATCGTCAACGCGCTGGGCCTGACCGCGGGCTACACGCTGGCGCGCCTGGCCGGGCTGGATGAAGCAGACGGCAGGGCGGTCGCGTTCGAGACCGGAATTCAGAATTCGGGATTCGGGTTGCTGATCTGCTTCAACCACTTCGCAGGACTGGGCGGGATGGCGATCATCGTGGCCTGGTGGGGCGTCTGGCACCTGATCTCCGGCTGGGGCCTGGCGACCTTCTGGAAACGCCGCATCCCGCGGGTTCCCGAACGCTGACGGCTTGTACGGCCGACAACTCTACGCGGCGGGTTGCTCCGATGCGGCGATCGGCACCTCACCGGTGAACTGGCGTACCGAGCACCGATTCCTGCCCGCTCGCTTGGCCACGTAGAGTTCCGCATCCGCCGCTCGGTACAGCGCCTCCATGTCCTGCCGGATCGCATCGGACAGGCAGACCGCGCCGACCGACACCGTGACGACACCCTCGCCGCTGTCAGGGTGGGGGATCGCGAGATCGCGCACGGCTGTCCTGCAGGACTCGGCCGCCTCGTAAAGCGTCTCGGGCCGGCGCCCATACCAGACAATCACGAATTCCTCGCCACCGATGCGGCTGACCACGTCCTGGGCCCGCCGTGCCTGTCCGATCAGCGCCTGCCCAACACGCCGGATGCACTCGTCGCCACGATCATGGCCGTGCCGATCGTTGTAGCGCTTGAAGTGATCGATATCGATCACCGCCATCGCCACCGCCTCGTGTTCACGCTCCGCCAGGATGGTGAGTTCCGTACCAATCCGGTTCAGTGCCCGACGGTTCGGCATCAGCGTCATCGGATCGGTTTCGGACATCACTCGATTCCATTCCTGCTGCAACCAGGCCCGACGGGACTGGTACTCCTGCCCGTAAAGTCCCACCAGCAGGCCGGACCAGGCGACGAATCCGGCGAACAGCACATTGATCGCCATGACCGGGTTGTCCAGATAGGCGACCTCGATCCAACCCCAGGCGACGATGAAACCGGTACTCATCGGCATTGCCCACCAGAACCGCAGGCGCGTACACATGATTCCCGCCACCAGGGCAATCGGGGCGAATAGCGCCGGCATCTCGAACCCCCAGGTGAGTTCCAGCACCCTCTGAGCCTCGACTCCGAACGCGAACACCAGACTCGCGACGACCAGCACGGGATCCCAGAATCGCTGCAGACGCCGGTCAAGATGAACCAGCAGGGCGATCACCGCCGCGGAACATTCCGCGGCCCATTGAATGACGTGAGCAAGCGGGAGGAACCCGGCTTCCGGCCGCAGCAACAGAAATTCATTGAGGGTGTTGATCGCCAGCAGGGCGATGACAATGCCGGCGAGGGCGATCCGCGCCATCTGACTGCCTCTGGCATGCCAGTCGCGATACGCCTGCTCCAGCGGCCCGGAGAATCGCAGGCCAGTGCCGCGACGCCCCAGCTCGCGCCGCACCGCATTGGCGGTGCCGGAGCCGTCGTCGCGCATGACGCTGTCACTGGAGCTGGCTGGCATTGTCTCCATCCGGATCGGCACGGAAACCATCATGTCATCCGGCATCGGCCAAGTTGACCCGGAACTGTAGCGCTCCGATCGAATTCGACCAATGCGTCAGCCGATCGCCTGGGTATCCTCGGCACACGATGCCTGTGCCGATGACCCGGCGCAGGTCAGAAAGGAGGCGACTGATGACCACAACAGCGATCGTGCCACGCAAGGGGCCCGACTTCGGACTCGACGATCCGGATCTGCCGCGCTACTGGTTTGGCGGTGACCCGTTCAAGTCACGCTTCTTCGATGCCATGAGCCTGCTGTTCCCCGAGGGGGAACGCTTCTTCATCGCCTGCGTCCGCGATTTCCGCGACGACATCACCGATCCCGAACTCCTGCGCCAGGTGAAGGACTTCATCTACCAGGAAGGCCAGCACGGTCAGGTCCACACGCGGTTCAACGATCGGGTGAAAGCCCAGGGCATCGCAGTCGATCACATCCTCGAGGAGGAGCACGAGTTCCTGTTCAACGTGTTTCGCAAGAAGATGTCGCGTCGATACACACTGGGACTCACTGCCGCCTCAGAACACCTGACCGCGTTGATGGCGCACGGCTTTTTCGGCAAGCGCATCCTGCGTGACGCCGATCCGCGCATCCGCGCCATGTATGCCTGGCACGCGGTCGAGGAAATCGAGCACAAGTCGGTGGCCTTCGATGTGTTCCGGACCGTGGCGCGGGGCAGCTATTTCACGAGGATTCTGGCGATGCTTCAGGTCAGCATCACCTTCCCGCTGCACACGTTTCTGATCATGCGCCACATGTTCAAGGTCGACGGCCTGAAGCATCGACCACGAATCTGGCTCAGAGGTCTTTGGTGGCTTTACGGTCCGAAAGGCGTGTTCAGCGGACTGTGGTCCCACTATTTCGCGTACTTCAAGCCGGGCTTTCATCCCTGGCAGACGGGTCAGCTGGCCAGCTACGAAACCTGGCGCCGAACCTATGAAACCACCGGAGACGCCATCAGGGCGGGGGATGTGACGGCCGGCATTGCCACCTGAACCAGTCCCAGGGATCGGCGCGGACGGCGCGTCATCCACCGGCATCACCCCGGGTCATCCCTGTCACAGCGGTTGAATCCGGCGGCCGCACCCCGCATAGAAGACCTGTCTCCTCGCGACAGGCGCTGCATGCAGATCGCGCTTAGCCACCGCTACACGGAATCCCTGCCCGGCGATCCCGACCATTCCCGCGCTCCGCGTATCGTCGAGGGTGCAGCGTTCTCCTATGTCGACCCGGACCCGGTCAGTCATCCGCACCTGTTGGCATGGTCGGATGCCCTTGGCGATTCGCTGGGCATCTCCCGGCCGACCGCCGAGGACGATACCTGGCTGCAGATACTCTCCGGCAACGCCCGCTGGCCCGGCACGACGCCGTATGCCAACTGCTACGGGGGGCACCAGTTCGGCCAGTGGGCCGGTCAGCTGGGTGACGGACGCGCAATCACCCTGGGCGAGTTCATCAACGCGGACGGTGCGGTGGTTGAACTGCAGCTCAAGGGGGCAGGGCGTACACCGTACTCGCGAGGCGCGGACGGCAGGGCGGTACTGCGGTCGTCATTGCGGGAATACCTGTGCAGCGAGGCCATGCACGCGCTGGGGGTGCCGACCACACGCGCATTGTCACTGGTGGGAACCGGCGACGACGTGATTCGCGACATGTTCTATGACGGCAACCCGCAGGCCGAGCCGGGCGCCATCGTTTGCCGGGTCGCGCCATCGTTCATCCGGCTTGGGACCTTCGAACTCCCGGCGTCCAGGGGGGATCACGCACTGCTGAAGCGGCTGGTCGACTACACCATCCGGCACCACGAGCCGGACATCGATCACCGTGACCCGGATGCGCTGTTCCGCTGGTACGAGGCGGTCTGCCGGCGCACCGCCCAGCTGGTCGCCGAGTGGACGCGCGTCGGGTTCGTCCACGGTGTCATGAATACGGACAACCTGTCGGTGCATGGCATCACCATCGACTACGGACCCTACGGATGGCTGGAACCCTATGACCCCGGCTGGACGCCCAATACCACCGATGCCCATTCACGACGCTACTGTTTCGGGCGCCAGCCCGCGATCGCGCAGTGGAACCTGTCGCGTTTCGGCGGCGCCCTGGCGCGGCTGACGGAGGATACCGATCGCCTGGAGCAGGCGCTCAACGGCTACGCCGACGAATATGAACGAGCGAGCAGGGCAATGTTCGCGGGCAAGCTGGGGCTGCCGGATCTCGCCACGGAATCCCGCCAGCACCTGCTGGCGGATCTGCTCGAACTGCTGACGCTCACCGAGACCGACTACACGCTGTTTTTCCGATGCCTCGGGCAAGTCTCCACGGCTGCCGAGCCGGCCGGCGACCCGCGCGAGGGTTTCCTGCCCGCCTACTACGATGAACAGGCGCTGCGCGGAGAGGCGGGCGAGGCGCTGATACGCTGGCTGGAGCGTTACCGGACCGAGGCGCGCCAGCGACCGGACGCGGAGCGCATGGCGGCGATGTGCTCGACGAACCCGCTTTATGTGCCACGCAACTATCTGGCGCAGCTCGCAATCGATCAGGCGGAGCAGGGCGATACCGAGGAACTGCGCCGCCTGCTCCAGGTGCTGGCGCAGCCCTACAGCGAACAGGCCGGGATGGAGCGCTATGCCGCAAGGCGACCGGAGTGGGCCCGGCATCGCGCGGGCTGTTCGGCGCTGTCCTGCAGTTCCTGACGCATCGCCGCCCGCTCGGGACATCCGCATGCGATTCGCAACCCATCGACGGTCGCTTGAAATTCGAGGGTCGATGGGCGAATCTTGACGGTCGCCCATCCGGGCGGACTACCGATCCTGCAAGGACCTACACCATGACTGGAGGCGTGACACGCGTTCCGCTGACTGCGCGCGGTGCGGAAAAGCTGCGCGAAGAACTGAAAGAACTGAAATCGGTGCAGCGGCCGGCCGTCATCAAGGCCATTGCCGAAGCGCGCGAACACGGCGACCTCAAGGAGAACGCCGAGTATCACGCTGCGCGGGAGCAGCAGAGTTTCATCGAGGGCCGGATCGGCGAGATCGAGGCCAAGTTGTCCAACTCGCAGATCATCGATCCGAGCAAGGCCAACGCCAATGGCAAGGTCATCTTCGGCGCGACCGTCGATCTGGAGGACGCGAATTCCGGCGAGGCGCTGACCTACCAGATCGTCGGCGTCGACGAGGCCGATATCAAGGCCGGCCGGATTTCCGTCCAGTCCCCTATTGCCCGCGCCCTGATTGGCAAGGAAGAGGGTGATGTCGTGGACGTCGTCGTTCCCGGCGGCACCCGCGAACTGGAGATCGTCGAGGTGCGTTACCAGTGAAAGCGCTCAGTTCGCCGCAGCGACAGCTCCTGCGCGCGGCGGCTCATCATCTGAATCCGGTGGTGCAAACCGGGGCCCGCGGCCTCACGGATGCCGTGATCGCGGAAGCCGACCAGGCGCTGACACGTCACGAGTTGATCAAGGTGAAGCTGGTCGCGGCCGATTCGGACGACCGCCGGGCCATGGCGGACTTGCTGTGCAAACGGCTGGACGCCCAGCACGTACAGCAGATCGGCCATATCGCCATTCTCTACCGTGAGAACAGCGATCGTGGCCGTTTCCTGGACCAGTTGCGCCGTGCATAAGGACGCGCGGATCCATCAGTAGCCAGGGCGATCACGATGGGCCAGAAGCGCCGTACTGCATCCAGCCGGCGCTGGTTGCGCGAACATGAATCCGACCAGTACGTGCAGCGCGCCCGCGCGGAAGGCTGGCGCTCGCGGGCCGTGTTCAAGCTGGACGAGCTCAACGCCCGTGATCGCTTTCTGCGACCCGGCCAGCGCATTGTCGATCTGGGTGCTGCGCCAGGCGGCTGGACGCAGTACTGCGTCAAGACCTGCGGTCCAGGCACGGTCATCATCGGCATCGACCTGCTGCCCATTGCGCCACTGGATGGTGCCGTGCTGATTCAGGACGACTTCGAGTCGGACGAGGGGCTGCGACAACTGGAGGCGGCACTGAACGGAAACAAGGTCGATCTTGTCTTATCCGACATGGCCCCCAACATCAGTGGTATCGCGTCGGCCGATCAGGCGCGCGCGACCGGTCTGGTGGAATTGGCGCTGGATTTCTGTGATCGCCACCTTGTCGAGGGTGGGGATTTCGTGTCCAAGGCGTTCCAGGGAGAGGGTTTCGACCCCTGGCTGGCCGAGGTGAAAAAGCGATTTCAGCGCGTGGTGGTTCGCAAACCGGCCGCCTCGCGAGCGCGCAGCCGAGAGGTCTACGTGGTGGCGCGAAAGTTTGCACTGGGCTAGTGTCCGTAATTGACGCATCGACAGTGTTGCCAGCGATGCGATGTGAGGTCTGAACTTGAACGATTTAGCAAAGAACCTGTTGCTCTGGGTGGTCATCGCCGTCGTGTTGATGAGCGTGTTCTCCAGCTTCCAGCAAAGCGGTTCGTCCCGTACCCCGCTGCAGTATTCCGAGTTTCTGGACAAGGTGGAGCAGGGCGCCGTCAGCAACGTCACCCTGCAGGGCCAGACCATCTACGGTCAGCTCACCAGCGGACAGCAGTTCGAGGCGTTCAACCCCGAAACGGACAACGGCCCATTGATCGGCACCCTGCGTGACAAGGATGTCGTGATCGAGGGCAAGCCGCCGGAGCGCCAGTCGTTCCTGATGCAGCTGTTCATCTCCTCATTCCCGATCCTGCTGCTGATCGGCGTGTGGATTTACTTCATGCGCCAGATGCAGGGCGGTGGCGGCGGACGCGGCGCCATGAGCTTCGGCAAGAGCCGGGCGCGGATGCTGCCGGCCGATCAGGTCAAGATCACCTTCAGCGATGTCGCCGGCTGCGAGGAAGCCAAGAGCGAGGTCGTCGAACTGGTCGACTTCCTGCGTGACCCCACCAAGTTCCAGCGCCTGGGCGGCAAGATTCCGCGTGGCGTGCTGATGGTCGGCTCGCCCGGTACCGGCAAGACCTTGCTGGCCAAGGCCATCGCCGGCGAGGCCGGTGTGCCGTTCTTCACCATCTCCGGTTCGGATTTCGTCGAGATGTTCGTCGGCGTGGGCGCCTCGCGTGTTCGCGACATGTTCGAGCAGGCGAAGAAGCACTCGCCGTGCATCATCTTCATCGACGAGATCGACGCGGTGGGACGTCAGCGTGGCGCAGGCCTCGGTGGCGGCCACGACGAACGTGAGCAGACGCTGAACCAGCTGCTGGTCGAGATGGACGGTTTCGAGGGCAGCGAGGGCGTGATCGTCATCGCCGCGACCAATCGCCCGGACGTGCTCGACCCGGCGTTGCTGCGCCCCGGCCGTTTCGACCGTCAGGTCGTCGTGCCGCTGCCGGACATCCGTGGTCGCGAACAGATCCTGAAGGTGCACATGCGCACGGTGCCATTGGCGGCAAACGTCAAGCCCGGCGTCATCGCTCGTGGGACACCCGGATTCTCGGGGGCCGACTTGGCCAACCTGGTCAACGAAGCTGCATTGTTCGCGGCCCGCGCCGACAAGAAGCTGGTCGATCAGGACGACTTCGACAGAGCTCGTGACAAGATCATGATGGGCGCCGAGCGCAAATCCATGGTCATGTCGGAAGAAGAGAAGAAGCTGACGGCCTATCACGAAGCCGGGCATGCGATCGTGGGTCTGAACGTCCCGGATCACGACCCGGTATACAAGGTCACGATCATCCCTCGGGGGCGGGCCCTCGGTGTAACCATGTACCTGCCGGAGGATGATCGTCACAGCTACACCAAACAGTATCTGAACTCGCGCATCTGCTCGCTGTTCGGCGGCCGCTTGGCCGAAGAACTCGTCTTCGGCCTGGACATGGTCACTACCGGCGCCTCCAACGATATCGAGCGTGCCACCGATCTCGCCCGAAACATGGTCACCAAGTGGGGGCTGTCGGAAAAAATGGGGCCGCTGACCTATTCGGAAGACGATGGTGAGGTTTTCCTGGGCCGCTCGGTTACGCAGCAGAAAAACGTATCCGACGAAACGGCCCATGCGATCGACAGTGAAATCCGCCACGTGATCGATACGAACTACGCGACCGCGAAGCAGATTCTCGTCGATCACATGGACAGGCTCCACGCGATGTCGGCGGCGCTGATGAAGTACGAGACCATCGACGCCGAACAGATCGCCGACATCATGGCTGGTCGTGAACCCGGCCCGCCGTCCAACTGGCAGGACCCGGACTCGGACCTGCCGTCCGGACCGAATGCGTCCTCCGGCGAGACGACGAAGTCGCGACCGGCGCCGGACGCCGGTGTCGGCGGACCTGCCGAGCAACACTGAGGCCGTCGTAGCGGTCACCACGAACGGCGCCCCTGGGGCGCCGTTTGTCGTTGATCCGGATGCCGATGCCGCACCTTCCGCTCGTTTCCATCATGGGGATCGTGAACGTCACGCCGGATTCGTTTTCGGATGGCGGACGCTTTCTTGATCCCGATGCGGCACTGGACCAGGCGAGCGAACTGATCGCGGCCGGCGCCAGCGTCATCGACGTGGGTGGCGAATCCACCCGCCCTGGCGCCGCTCCGGTAGGCGAACAGGAGGAACTGGATCGTGTTGTTCCCGTGATCGAGGCCATCGCCAGCCGCTTTGACGTGACGGTATCCATCGACACGCGCAAACCCGCGGTGATGCGGGCCGCCATCGACGCCGGTGCTCACTGGATCAACGACGTGGAAGCGCTGCGAGCGCCAGGCGCACTGCAGATCGCGGCGAAACTGGATGTACCCGTGTGCCTGATGCACATGCAGGGCACGCCGGGCACCATGCAGCAGGCGCCGCACTACGATGATGTGGTGACCGACGTGGAGACCTTCCTGAGCGAGCGCGTTCGTGCCTGCGACGACGCAGGCATCAGCCGCAGTCACATCATCCTCGACCCAGGGTTCGGCTTTGGCAAGACGCTGGCGCATAATACGGCGCTGTTTCGCGCGCTTCCTCGCCTGGCCAGCCTCGGGTTTCCGCTACTGGTCGGTGTGTCGCGCAAGCGCATGCTCGGTGAGTTGCTCGATGCAGAAGCAGCGGCCGATCGCGTGCTGGGCGGCGCCGTCGCCGCCGTGCTTGCCGTTCAGTACGGCGCTCGAATCATTCGCACGCACGACGTGAAGGAGACCGTGCAAGCCATGCAAATCCTGCAAGCCTTCGCGCCGACCGCATGACGGAGCGACGCTATTTCGGCACCGACGGCATCCGTGGTCGGGTAGGCGAGGGCGCCATGACGCCCGAGTTCATGCTCCGCCTGGGATGGGCGGTCGGCGAACACCTTCGCCACACCTCCGGGCGCAGCAAGGTCGTCATCGGGAAGGACACGAGGTTATCCGGCTATCTGTTTGAATCTGCGCTGGAAGCCGGTTTTGCAGCGGCAGGGATCGATGTATTGCTGGTCGGACCGATGCCGACACCCGCGATCGCCTATCTGACCAGCACCTTCCGTGCGCAGGTCGGTGTTGTTGTCAGCGCCTCGCACAATCCGCACTACGACAATGGCATCAAGCTGTTCGGCGCCGACGGTCGCAAACTGCCGGATTCCGATGAACTCGCGATCGAGGCGGCGCTGGATGCACCGATGCGCTGCGTGGAACCTGAGGCGGTCGGCCGAGCCCGGCGCATCGAGGATGCCGGCGGTCGCTACGTGGAGTTCTGCAAGAGCACCTTCCGGTCGCCAGCGGCTCTGCGCGGCCTGCGCGTGGCGGTGGACTGCGGCAACGGCGCCACCTATCACGTCGCCGGCAACGTGCTGCGCGAGCTGGGCGCGACCGTGACCGAACTCGCCGTCCGGCCGGATGGCTTCAATATCAACCAGGGCTGCGGCGCCACCGACCTGGCGCTATTGCAGCGGACGGTCGTCGAACAGCAACTGGACCTGGGCATTGCCTTCGACGGTGACGGCGACCGCTGCATGATGGTGACGCGCGATGGCCAGGTGGTCGATGGTGACCAGCTCGTCTACATCATCGCCACGTCACGCAAGCAACGCGGCAAGCTCCGTGGCCCGGTGGTCGGCACCCTGATGAGCAATCTCGGTGTGGAGCAGGCGCTGGAAGAGCAGGGGATCCCGTTCATGCGCGCCAAGGTCGGAGATCGGTACGTGATGGAGCAACTCGTCGCCCACGACGGGTTGATCGGCGGCGAATCATCCGGACACGTGATCTGCCTGGACCGTACGAGCACCGGCGATGGCATCGTCACGGCGTTGCAGGTGCTCGCGGTGATCACGAACTCGGGCCGCAGCCTCGAGGAATTGATCGAGCCGATTCACCTTTACCCGCAGCTGCTGGTGAATGTCCGACTCGAAAATGGTGACGCGACGAGTATTCTGAATACAGCGACCGTACAGGCGGCCAAACGCGAGGTGGAGTCCGAATTGAAAAACGCCGGACGCGTCCTGCTGCGGCCATCCGGTACGGAACCCGTGATCCGGGTGATGGTGGAAGGGGAGGATGGCACCTCGGTCAAGCATCACGCCGAACACATTGCTCAGGCGGTCCGCGACGCAAGCGCGGCCTGAAACCGATACCGAATTGAATACCAGCAAGGACAGATGAATCCATGACTCGACCCACGATTGTTGCCGGCAACTGGAAAATGAACGGCTCGCTCGCAATGGCTGAAAACCTCACCGAGGAAATCGCGGCGGGCGCAAAGCACTCCAAGGCGAAACTCATTCTCTGCCCGCCGTTTCCTTATCTGGATGCGGTGGTTCGCACGCTCGGGGATTCCGAAATCCACGTAGGTGGACAGAACCTGGCCGACCAGGCCGAATCCGGCGCGTTCACCGGCGAAGTCAGCGGCACGATGCTGCGCGACATTGGCTGCTGGTACGCAATCGTCGGACATTCCGAGCGGCGCAGCCTTTACGGGGAATCCAACGAAACCGTGGCCAGGAAGTTCGGCATGGCTCATGACGCCGGGCTGGTTCCGATTCTCTGCGTTGGCGAAACGCTGGAAGAACGTGAATCGGGCCAGATGGAAGCCGTGCTGAAAGCGCAGCTGAGCGCCGTCATCGACATGCACGGCGTCGAGACCTTGCAGGACGCCATCGTCGCGTATGAGCCGGTCTGGGCCATCGGAACCGGCAAGACGGCCACCCCGGAACAGGCCCAGTCCGCTCACGCCTTTCTGCGGGAACAGGTTGCCCTCCAAAATGCTACAATCGCCGCCGTGCTTCCGATTCTTTACGGAGGCAGTGTCAAGCCCGGCAACGCGCCGGAACTCTTTGCTCAATCCGATGTGGATGGCGGGTTAATTGGCGGGGCGTCTCTGAAGGCAGAGGACTTTCTCGGCATCGCATCCGCTGCATCCTGATCACGCAATTCAATCATGTATACAGTTTTGGTCGTCGTCCAGGTGATCCTGGCGTTGAGTATTATCGGTCTCGTCTTCCTGCAGCAGGGCAAGGGCGCCGAAGCCGGCGCCGCCTTCGGCAGTGGCGCCTCCGGCACGGTCTTCGGAGCCCGGGGCTCCGCGAACTTCCTGTCGCGCGCGACGGCCGTGTCCGCGGCGCTGTTTTTTGCGGTCAGCCTGTCCCTGGCTTATCTGGTCAGCCAGCGTCACGAATCGAGCAGCGTGGTCGACCGCGTTTCGCAGGAAGCGCCCGCAACCGAGAGCGTTCCCGAAGAACCGGCGCCGGCAGCGGAAGAATCCTCCGAGGAGATTCCCGAGTAGCGCTTTTCTTTTGAACGGCGGATTACTACAATTCGCCGCCCTCGGAGACGCTGGTCAGACATCATACGTCGATCAGCGTCTCATGCTCATGCCGACGTGGCGGAATTGGTAGACGCGCTGTCTTGAGGGGGCAGTACCGAGAGGTGTCCCGGTTCGACTCCGGGCGTCGGCACCAAATGCGGCAGCGACATTGTCGTGAGCCATTAAAAAAGCCGAGGTGCAACGCGCCTCGGCTTTTTTTGTGCCAGCTTGCCTGACGTCGGTTCCCGTCAGACAAGCAAGCGTTCTGCCTGCGGATCAGATCCGAAAATCGTCGCGGGACTTTCCAGCCGCTTCGGCTTCCACGATCCATTTCGGAGCACGGCCGACACCAGCCCAGGTATTCCCGGTCGCGGGATCCCGAAACTTCGGCGGACGCTTTTTGCCGCTGCCATTGCTGCCGCTCTTGCGACCACTCCGACGACCATCCAGATCGGCAATGGTGATTCCATTGTCGCTCATGATCTGACGGATTTTCGCGATCGCGTCGCTCAGTTCTTCTTTGCGTGCTTGCTCGGCTTGCTGTTCCAGTTCGCGAATCTTTTCTAGAATCTCTTCGCTTTTTTTCATGCTTCCTTTCTCCGGTTCTGTGCAAAAAAGCAAACGCATCATAAAACATTTATTTAATATTTCAACTCTGTTAATGGGTGAACAACCGTGGGATTCCGTGACAGGGTTCCGGTAGCACGACGAAACAACCCAAAGCGTGTTGGAAAACCGGGCGCACCGATACTCGAGAAGCCTCAAGCGGCGACTCCCGCCATGCGCCCTGAACAAAACCTGAACGAAACACGATTGAAAACCGTGTAAACACCCAAACCCGAGGCATGACTCATGAAACACCGGCTGAAGAGGGGCTCTGGCGTGGCCACGCGAACCATCGCCGTGTTGCCCGATACAGAACTTTACATAATATACAGTGTTGGCTGGTTCTCTAGCTCAGAAATATTCTTAGAAAACAAAGAGGTAGAGTAGCCCGCCATCATCGTTGCTAGTGACATGATGACGGCGAGGTGTCCTAGCCGCCGCCAGAATTCTTGTTCAGATGGTTTGCTGGCAGATTGCGCTAGAGCCCTGATCGCGGCGGTTTCTGGGTGCTCTCCGATGATTTCTGTGAGTCGAGCCGCGAGCGTTGGCGGCATCTTGTCGTTGCCGTTTCTCACGCTGTAAAGCCATTGCCTTGACTCGCCTAGTTCTCTTGCGAGTGCGCGCATACCACCGACCTTTCGTGCTGCGCTGACGATCATTTCTTCGTTGTTCACGTTTCCGCTCCCGCTCGTGGCGTGTCAATGGATCATAGCCCCGCAATGAGCCGTTGACACCGGACAAGGTGTCCTTGACTGTCCCGCTTGTCATGGGTTCGTTGACAGGGGTGGGGCAAGTGTTCGAATCAGCATCAGACGCCCAGATCAGGGCCAGCAGCGAGCACCAGCGGGTGAAGATCGCGCAGTGGTGCGCTGACCAAGTCATTAAGCGGAATTATGAAGCGCGACAGGGCGACCTGTTCCCGCGCTCTCCTTCGCAACTCAGTATCGAGCGACTCTCGCGCCTCGCCTTTACGGCGGCAGGGGCGTGATCTATGTACGCGTTGCGCCGCCTGCTGAAGCGTGCGTTCTGGCGAGCCTTTCGCCGCTGGCAGAGACGCCAGTCATGAGCGATCGCGTGACCGATCCCGACTATCTCGACTGGGCCCAGGGCCAGCACCGACCGAACCGCACAGTGGCTGAATGGCAGGCGTGCGAGGAAGGGTGGAACGCGGCCATGGATCGTCTGTTTGCCAACAGCAAACCGGCTCCGTGGTGGCGGCGTCCCGGCGATCGCTTTGGCGTGTTTTTCCTGGTGGTCTCGGTCGTGATGTACATCACGATCCTTCTTGAGTGGTTCGTCCTGTGATCCCCTCATTTCTTCATCAACGAATCCAGCGCGTCCACCTGGAACCTGGGCAGCGAGTCGACTACGCATCGACGCTGCCCCTTTGCTCTGAATGCGGCGATTTCATTGTCATGGTCGTCACATTCGAACCGAAAGCGGATGTAGTCACACCCCGTCGTAACTTCCCCAGTGAGTACGTCTGCCTAGGCTGCGGCGTGCTGGCGCGCAGCGCGGCGGGAGCCGCGCCCAGCGCCGGCACGCCAGCGGCCGCCTTGTCGGGGGCGCTGTGATGGGGCGCCTTGGTAGTAATACGGAATCTGCTTCCGCTCCAGAAATCGACCGATACGGGCTTCAGCGGGTCACTTGGTCGATGCTGCCAGAACGACCGCGGTTGCGAGCTTGTTGCACCCGCCTTGCTCGTAGCAATGAGGGCGAGAACGGTGACCGCACTGTCAAGATTCAGCGCGTCACCCATGACAGCGGACAAGAGACCTACGGGTTTTCCGGGTTGATGCGCTGCGGGTCCGGCTGGACCTGCCCGATCTGCGCTCCCCAGATCGCGGCCGAGCGAGCCAAGGAGATCGCCCACGCGATGCGTCAGCACCGTGAATCAGGCGGTGAGATTCTGTTCGTCACCAAGACGTTTCCGCATGGCATGGATGGCGTTCTCTCCGACCAGATCGCCGGTCTAACCTCCGCTCGCCGTCGTACACGCTCCGGCCGCTGGTGGCAGCAAACACGGGAGTTGATCGAGCTCGTTGGCTACATCGGCGCGCTTGAGTTCACGTGGAGCGAACGCAACGGATGGCACCCGCACTTGCATGAGATTTGGTTCGTCAAAGCTGGTGTCGATCTCCCAGCGCTCAAGCGTCGAGTGCATGAACGCTGGGTGCAGGCGTGCGAGAAGGAATGCTTAGGGACACCGTCGTTTGAACACGGCGTCAACATCAAATTTGTCGATGACGATGCGGAAGCCCTCGCACGTTATCCGTTGTTTGGCTCGGACCTTGATCGCGCCGCCAAAGAGCTGACGCACTCGCACACAAAACAGGGCCGCTCCTCCGATTCCGTCACCCCATGGGACCTTCTCATAGCGGCGTATGACGGCGATAAGCGAGCGGGCTGGCTGTGGCGAGAGTTTGCTCGGGCGGTGAAGGGCCGAGCCTCCTTGAACTGGTCTAGAGGCTTAAAGGATCACTTCGGCATTGATGAGATTTCCGACGACGAACTCGCGGCCGAGCAAGAACAAGCGAACGAAGGCGTCGAAACGGTCGTCGAGGTTTCGCTCAAGGATTGGAACCGTATCACGTTCCATCGCGCCCGCCAGGCGCTCATCCAGTACGTCAAGTGTTTCGGCGCCGACGGCGCTGAACTCGTCCTAGAACTGCTCCGAGAGAAAGACCGCAAATGGCTTGCAGAGATGCACCGGAAGCGGATGTCTCCGGATGCGCCACCCGGTCACGAAATCCTGCGGCAACGTCGCGTCCGGGCACTTCATGTTGCTGCTGAAAAGGAGTTTGAACCATGCAAAAGACAGTCGTCGTCCTGGGCACTTTCATCAATCGCGGTGTGAGTGACAACGGTCCTTACGAGATGACCCGGCTGTATGTCGGCAAACCGCTTGAAGATCGCAAGACCAAGAGCGGTCAGATTTTCGCGACGGGCTATGAGGTCTCCGAGATGGATGCCACGCTGGAATGCGTCGAGAGCGCTGCGAAGCACGCTGACAAGTTCCCGTGCTTGATGACCGTTGATGTCGGTGCCTACGAGGATCGCTTCGGTAACTTCAAGCCTCAGATTCAGTCCGCTGAATTGGCGAAGTCCGTCTCCGGTCCTCAAGCGGTGTCGAAAACCGCCTAAATGCGCTACCTCGCGCTACTTCTGGTGATCCTCACGGGACCGGCCTTCGGGGCCGGTCTCGATGAGATCAATCAGCCTCTTTGCGTCGTTCCGGAAACCTCGCTCGGCGTCCAGACCGGACGCCTGGAAGCGACGGACGACACCCCGAATTCGTGTGCTGGCTGGGTCCTCTGGCCAGCAGGCGAATACACCGCCTGGGCTTCGCCCCTGTCGGTGGATTGGGAACACGTCGTGTGGGCAGTCGGAGCCACACTCTTGATGTGGTCATCAGGACTGGGCTTCGGCTGGATCGCGGCGATTCTCAAGAAAGCACGTTACGTCTAACTCACTAAGAGGTTATCTCATGCAAGCAATTCAGCAGTTCTTCACCTTCATGGTGTCCTTCGTTGTATCCACTGTCATGGCGGTTGTTTCGTTCGTGCGTGGCGCTCAGGCGCGCATTGCCACGGCGTTCCTGTCTCTCACCGCCTCGACCATGGCGCTGGCTCAGGACACCGTCGTGACAGAAGCGACGGCCGGTCTGACGGCAGCCGAAGCGGACGGCCAGACGGTCGCGGTCGCCGTGATCGGCGTCCTGGCCGCGTTCATTGGCTTCTATCTCGTCTGGCGCATGCTCAGTCGCGGTAAGGGCGCGGCCTAAATCATGTCCTGGTTCATCGGCTGCGTTTGGGGAATCGCTTTCGTGACGGGGTTCGCTGTCGGGGAGCGACTGACATGAATCACCTGAGAGCGGGGGCGTTCATCGCCCTCGCTTTTCTTATGTCTGGGCCCGTGTATTCGGTAGCACCAGATCCGAACTATTGCTCTAGTGATCCAGATGGCAATGGAAACACCTTTACGCGGTGGCGCTACGTCTCCAGCGGCAGCGGTCACACAGCTGGCAGTCTCGATGTCACCGTGGACACGATCGAGCAGTGTCTAGGGGTCGCTGAATCGAATCATGATGGAATCCCGTCTTCCGATCGCAACTACCGTTGCCGTGAGTCGACCTCAAGCGTGGACATTTGCGAAATCTGGTTCACGTACGGGCCAGATAATGATCCCTCTAGTGCTTACCACGGCGCGAAGTGCTCGGCGGTATGTGCAGCGCCATCTTGTTTGGCCGGCCAGCTCCACACGTTCGGTCGTACTTCTACGCCCGGTGCCTCCGGCTCCGTCGTTCACCAATCAACGGGCTCTGTCGGCGGTTGCGAAATCCAGCAGGTCGGCGACGCCGGCTGCGGTGGCCAGACCCTAGAACAGATCTATGCCTCGATGCCGGCGCCGTACCGCAGCGCGTCGACCGGAAAACTCCATTACGGCGTCGCCTTCTGCACTACCGGCGCATCGACTGAAGACGATCCGCTCGATGACCCATCCCCGCCGCCCGCTGCTGATCAGCAAGCCGGCGACATGGAAGCGCCTTACGAAGATGTTCAGCCACCCTCCAGCGGAGCAGATCAATCTCCAGTGGAGAGCGTCACAAACGGCGACGGCAGCGTAACGGACACACAGACTGAGACTGAGTGGGAAGACCACGGATCAGGCGAGTCCCTCGACTATGCAGAGGGCACGGTGTCTGTCGTCGAATTCGCCTCTTACGATGACGGCCGCATCGATGTCGAGACCGTCACCGAGACAACCACATATCCAGACGGCACCGTCGTTGAGACGGTGACCACGACCACGACCGAACGCGGTGCGCAAACCGTCCAATCCACCATTAGTTCTACCGGCGTCACAGAAGTGGTGCAGGGCGATGGCGAGGAAGTGGTCACCACGACCACGACGACCACGACCACGAACCCGGACGGGTCCAGCTCGTCTACGACAACCACTAGCGGCGGCGGCTCAGGTAGTGGCGGATCAGGCGATGAGCCTGCGCCTGGCGCTGGTGACCTCTCCGATACAGACGGCGATGGCATCGGCGGATGCCTTCAGGACGCTGACGACTGCGCGCCATGGAGTGGAGGCGAGGGTGAAGGCGCGTTTGATGAAGACGGCCTAGACGCCGATATCGAAGCGGCAAAGGCTGAACTCGAAACCGTGCTCGGCAACATCAAGACCGAAGCCACAGCGCTTTGGGGTTCCTGGTCTCGCGGCGGTTCCGGCGAGCTCCCCTCAGAGACCGCGTCGACCAGCTACGGCGATATCGAAATCGGCGTCGGCACCTGGGAAAGCTGGTTGAGCTACCTCAAGCAATTCATCCACGCCGTCGCGTTGATCATCGCGTTCCTGATTGTCTTGAACGCTCTCACGTACAAGCGGGGTGACTGACCATGTTTGAATTCTTTGATTTCATCTGGACCTGGCTCACCACCGGGATCTATGAGTTCGCGACAGAAGCGTTCGCCTACGCCCTCAAGTGGGCGATCCTTGCGAAGATCAAAACGACCATCTGGTTCCTCGCATTCGGCTGGGAGATTGCTAGCACCCTGGTCGACGAACTCGGCATCATCGATCTGCTCGACGAAGGCTTCGACTTGCTGCCGGAGAGCGCTGCAAACCTGCTGCTGTGGTTTGACTTCCCGTCGATCATCAACACCGTCCTAGGCGCGAATATCTCCGCCTGGATCATCCGCATCACTCCGGGCATCTGACGTGCCGATCAAGATTCACCACGGCGCCCCTGGTTCGTACAAGACCAGCGGCTCGATCGGCGATGATTTGATTGTGGCGGTCCTTCAGGGTCGCACCATCATCACGAACGTGCGGGGCATCGCCTCGATCGAGACGATCCGCAAGGTCGCCCGGGATGCGGTTCGGATGCGTCGGTGGCTCATCGTTCGTCGATACAAGTACCTCGCACAGTTCGCGAAATCAGATAAGGCCGACCAAGCCGAATTGATCTCCATCGACACCAGCACGCAAGCCGGTCGGGATCGACTCGCGGTCTGGTGGCACTGGGCACCGCCCGGTGCGTTCCTGCAGCTGGATGAAGTGCAACGCATCTGGCCTCCGAAGATGACGCCGACGCAATACGGCAAGTTGACCTTGTCCGAAGGTGTCGCCGAAGCCATGCCCAGCGGTGAAGAACGGCCGTCGACGTTCGAGTCCGCGTTCGATATGCATCGACATGGAAACTGGGATTTGGTCCTCGCAACGCCCAGCATCGACAAGGTGCATCCGATTATCCGGGGCGCCAGTGAGTCGGCCTACAAGCACACGAATCTAAAGACCATCGGTCTGGCGGGCTGGTACCGCGAGAACTACCACATGGCGGAAAACACGGGTCGCACGCAAGGCGACGTCCTCCAGACCCGTCTGCGGAAGGTGCCGCAGTGGGTTTTCGGTCTCTATGAGTCAACAGCGACGGGCGAGGTCAGGGATACCGGATTCGGTGCGAATCTGTTCAAGTCCCCGAAGCTCGTAGCCATTTTTTCCGTCCTGGCGATTTGCATCATCTGGACGGTGCTGAACGTCACCAAGCGGGTGTCCAATGCAAACGATCCCGATACTGCTTCTGGCCTATTTGGAAGTGCTCGCAACGCTGATCGGCAGGGCGATCATTTGGGTGCTGACTCGAATCCTGTTCGGCCGCATAGTCAGGCGGCTGGCGCTCGTCCTGCTGGTGATGTGGATGATGGCCCAAGGCCTGCGCCTCGCGTTCAGACTCCTCTAGAGGGGTACGAACTCACTCTGTCAGGTTGGGCATGGGACCAAGCCGAGTTCGCAGCAGAACGCAAGAAACAACGGCTCACACTGCGACAGAACGACCTGGAAGCCCTGGGCTACACCGTCGCGAAGGTCTCGGCCTGCGTCGTCAATCTCACATTCGAGGACCAAGAACGCCTCGTCTTCGGCTGCCAGCAGCTGGACGACGACCACGGGTTCTCGCAAGCGGCTTTCGACAATGCAGCGCCGACGCTTTGAAGCTGCGTTGATCCTGGTTGTCTTCGGTGCGATCTGCTTCTCTGCCGGCGTTCTCGCATCACCGCGCACCCGAGACGCGCTGGTCTGGCACTGGCATGAGGTCCGGCAGAACGCATGTCCATGTCCGCGAGATCTCGACCACTGGTAAGGTCTCCTAATGATCACAAAAAAGCCCCGCGGATCTGCGGGGCTTTTTGCTGACCATCGACAGACGTCTGTTATAGCTTGTCGGTGTGATCCCGCCATAGCCGGTGACCTTCGTCCACACCTGCTAGCCATGCGTCACATTCTGCGGTCCCGATCTGGTACGGCCGCTGCTCTTTCACGCTGCGTGCTTCGTTCGTTCGATATTTCAGGGCGGCGAGCACCCCGGCTTTGTATGCCACGCTGCGCGGTTCTCTTGCGACGTTGAAAGCATCATTGAATAGGCGTTGTGCTGTGGTCATTGTCCGATTCCTTCATTGAAGGGTAACAGGGCCTGAGCGGTACAGGCAGCTTCGTCCGGCGTCATGTCGATCGTTTCGCTGACAGGTCGATCCGCCCGGGCCATGGCGCGGTATCCGCTCCATTCCTTTTTGTAAGCGTCGTAGTGGATCACGGTGGTGATCGCTCCGTCATAGACTGCGAGCTCGTGGAGACCGAAGCCGGGATCAACGATGATCTGAGGACGGGGCAGAGCGGATATCTGTCTTTCGGTCATGGTTATTTCCTCTTAGTGCTGTAGTGACCTTCTGGTGGTGAGGGGATGGGCCGACAGGCCGGTCCCCTCAGTTCCAGAAGGTCATGGAAGCGCGAGAGCGCTGGTCGGCGGGTTCAGTCAATTGACGCCCGAAGGGTCGGCCGTAGGCCGATCTGTCGGCCGCGTAGCGGGCGTCAGACGCGCGATTGACGGGTTCCGTCGGCCATGGCATTGCCGACGCGAAGGGTCTAGGGGCCAATCAGAAGGGCGTGTGTCTGGTTGTCCGCAGTTGCTTTTGCGAAAGGGACCGTCACCCGTATGGGCGGCTCGCCGTGTGATCTGGAGTTAGGGCCTCTTTGCGGATTCAGGCTCTGTGGAGACTTCATCAGCTGTAGAGGGCATTTCTCCAGATTGCGCGGTGTGCCGGGAGCGCAGCGACTAGGGCCCGGCCGGCTTGCCGGTTCGCCCTTAGTGATCGCTTTTCCTGTCCTCGATTTGAACAGAAAATCTCGAATTTCATTGTCTCTGCCACAGTGCCAAGCACCACGTTTAGTCGTAGACGTGATCCATTTTCCACGCTCCGCATGGTCAATCAGGTGCGCAACCCACAAGGGAGCACGTTTCTGCTGTCTCCATCGCATGACCGTTCGTCGGGACCGGCCCATAACAACGGCAGCGAGGGCATTTGAGATTAGATATTTGTTTTGCCAGTTGACGAGCAGTTCATAAGCATCGTGTTGGCTGTACATCAAAAAGTCTCCCAGAAACGTTGACAGGTAAGGGAGCTAGAGATGACAACACCGAAAAGATCGAAATCCGTAGCGCGTGAATCGTTGCGCAAATAATACTTAACATAATATGCATTATGCGCAGTGTCCGCAGAGTCGCTGTTGGGATCGCAACCGCGCTCATCACTGTCGGAGTCGCCCTCATCATCATTCAAGGAGGCTCGTAAGTGATTGATCCCGAATATGAATTCTATGCGTCTTTGGGCGTGCCTCTGCGCACGATCTACCACTGGCGCAAATCTCGTCGGCCCAATCGGTTCGCGCGCATGCTCTGGCAATGGTTTGCGTACGGCATCCCTGCGAGCGATTCCGAAGAATGGAACGGCTGGCGCTTTTATCGCGGAGAGCTCTGGTCACCAGAGGGATCGACGTTCCGCCCTGGCGATTTGCGCATGCTGAACTTCTACCGTCGGAATGGTTTGGCAAGTGGGACCTGTGATGCTGTTCTATCGGTACCCGACGCCGGCCAGGTGCGACGCGCTGATCTGGCGCCACGGATCGGGTCTGTAGCTGCGGGGACCTTGGGGGCCGCTGCGCGGCGTTCCGGCCGTGTGATCGATGCCGCCATTTCCGAGTGATGGCGTGCGGCCTTGCGCGCGTTCCGCGCAGCTTCCGATTTAATCCAGCGCGGTGCTAGTGAAATCAGTAGCTTGCACGTACCTCAGCTGAGGAACCAAGGAAGCCCCCATCGGGGGCTTTTTCGTGGAGCGTGTCGAACGATGAAGGGCTAAAGCTGAGAACCCGCCTGATCTGCTCCACGCTCCGTCAGCCGGCCGACGGCTCCTGCGTCGCCGAACGGGCCGGCTGACGATGCGAGCGCTGATCCGCTGGACCTGTCCTCATCGGGCGCGGTGGGATCAAACCAGCCGTTCGCCAGGTAGTACCGGCAATCTTCGTCCGACATGGTGCTGATGATGGTGCCTTGCTGCGTGTTGCACTGACAGCGTGAGAACTCGGCAGTCTCGATCAGCATGCAGCCATCGATTTTAGGCACGTTGCCAGGCTCCAGGCGCTGATCGTAGAACGGGATCGAATGCGGTGCACCGGCGATGCGTTCCTCGAACTTCGCGGCCCACTGTGACGCCTCCTCAATGCTCACGCGCCGGAATCCTGCTGGCGTGTCGACCGCGGCCGGGTCGGCAGATTGATAAACCTTCTCGGGCTGGTCGTCGACGGGACCACGCAGGAGAAACCAGTAGACGGCGAAGCCGCCAGCAAACACGGTAATGATGCCGAACGCAAAGGTGCGGACTTGTCGCCAAGGGATGGCCGCCTTGGTGACTTCCAGCTCAGCGCTCTTGTAGGTCCCGAAGTACTCCTTCGGGTAGCTCCAGCGGACCTTGCGGGCCTTGTTAAGCGCACCGGACTTCTCAGTGTCGGTGTACTCGTCCCAGGTGTACCAGTCGGCCTTGAGCATGCCGAAGACGCGAACGAAGTGGAAATGCTGCTCCGCCCTGCCCCTGATGAACTTGTCGAGTTCCTGCGGACGCTGCGTGATGATGTAGAAGTCGTGGCCCCGGTGGCCGTGCTCGTCGTAATCCTGGATGTGAGCCGGCGGGTTGCCGAAACCCGTGCGAGACGGGTACACGCGGTGGGCCTCGTCGACGACGATCAGGGCGCCATGCGGGAGGTTGTGGACGTCCTCGATGCGCTCGATCTCGTGCCAATCATCCAGCGTGACATCCTCGATGCGCCAGTAGTAGACCGGGCGGCCTTCCGCCTTGGCCTTCTTGTCGACCGTGGAGACTGTCCAGAGGGTTTTTCCATGCCGTGGCCGGCCGGTGACCAGATAGATCATGGGCCACCGATCGGAAGGATGCTGAGTTTGCGACTGGCCAGCAGGCTAATCCGGGCGATGTAGGCGCTGAAAATCACGTTGATCGCGGGTCCGATCTGGAGCGTCTGGAGAAGACCAGGCACTTGTGATCCAGCAGCGGAGATACCGCCTGAGAAGTACGACAGAACGCTACCCACCAACGTATCAGCGCCTTGGTAGACGACATAGCCGATGCCCAGACCTACCAGTGTTCGAATGACGAGGCCGCCGAGCCCAAACAGCAGGCTGCCGGCCAGCATCGCGGCGCCGAGTGCAGGAAGTGGCATTACTTGATCCCTCCAAGGAAGATGAATGCGGCCGCAAGCGACGCGATCGCCAGAAGAACGGAGCCAGCCAGGACGAGCACATCACACGCAGTCGACAGGGGCACGGTAATGGTGCCGAGTTCACCCAGGTCTAGGATGAAATCCTGAGGGCAGTTGACTGCCTCCGGCTCAGGTTCAAACCACGCAACAAGATCGATTACGCGCTTGGTCAGCTTGTCAGCGAGGCCGTCACCATCGCTGTCCGCGAAATATTCGTCATCGACCGCATCGAGAACCTGGTCGACCTCGCCCTGATTGGCGAAACCGCGAGTGGAACAACCGTTCTTCCAAACCTGCCGGACTTGGTAGCACTGGATGGGATCGCCCGAGCAATCAGGCGCGCTGGAGCAATCATCACCGCCGGAAACAGAGCCTTCGTCGTCGCCCTCTCCGGTACCGCCTCCACCGTCTCCACCGCCGTCGCCTCCTCCATCACCACCATCGCCGCCGTCATCACCACCGTCGTCGCTGGTGTCTCCGTGACCGTTGACGCCGTTGCCGGTGGGGTCGGTGACGGAGTAATCCGGCTGGTCCTGCTGGCCGTCTTCATCTGCGTCGGGCGCTCCTTCAGCCGGCGTTGCGTCCTCGGTGCAATACGTCTCACCGTTGACTTCACCACAGCCGGGGTTGCTCGTGGTGAACGGCTGGCCGTTAACTGTTCCGGTGCCGTCCGGGGCATCGGCGCATACCGTATCGGTGGAACCATCGGTGTTTGTGACGATCCCGCATTGATCGTTCGAGGGATCACGACAGACGGTGCGACCGGTGGCGCTTGTGACGCAACCATCGGGAGCACCACCAGAGTCAGTGCCCCCGGTTTCCTGCTCCGGCGGGGCTTCGTTGCCGGTGTATTCGAACGTTCCGACACACTGGCCAGAGCCGCCGCAGGCAGTGACACCTACGTCGATAATTTCGCACTGACCTTCAGTGTTTGGCTTGGACTCACCAGCCAAATAATCCCAGTAGCGGACGCCGACTGACTGACCGGCGAGCGCGACGCATGTGACGTCGCATTCTGGAACGCTGTCAGGATCGGTGTTTGCGGAATGCCACGTTGCGCCGCTGTCACAACTCCATTGAAGGCTTGATATCGAAACCGTGTAGTCGTTGCCATTGCCACCGTGATTGATCGAGCAACTGGCAGAGCTCGACCGAGGCGCGATCAACTGCTCAGGGTTGCAATGGTTGATGGTCAGGTTTCGACTTGATGAATTCTGGTTATCTACGTACGCCTGCACGATCGCTCTTGTGTCCGGCCCCTGCCCTTCGACACTCGCATAAGCATGAAGCGCAGTTTGCTTGCTGTTGCCCTTCCACAGAGATGGATCCGAAGCATGCGCGGATGAGACCGAAACCACGCCGATCAGTACAAGCGCAAGACGCATCAGTCTTCCCGGTCGGGCCAGAACACGATGACGAGGCCAAAAAAGAACGTGGCCTCAAGAATCATGAAAGAGAGAATGTCCATTGAAGTGCCGGGCGGACGCTGTGGAGCGACCGCCCGGCTGTCCGTCAGCGCCGGATCAGCGACATGACGAAGTTGCCGACCATGGCGGCGACGCCGAGGCCGTACTTGGCCGTCAGCACACCCAGCACCGCCAGCACACCAGCGCCGGCAATGTAGGTGGTCGCTTCCGTGGTATCGGGCGCGGCAATCTCCGCCAGTGCCAGCGACGGCGCGGCAATGGCCGGCGCGGCAAAGGTCACCACGCGGGCGCCGTACTTCTTCACCTGCTCGTACTTTTTCATCGGACTTTCCTCAAGATCGGGGGACATGGAAAACACGCGAGGACAGCCCCCTATCCGTCCTGCGCGATTCGGTTGTAGACCACCCGACCCACCCAGCAGACGGCCAGGAACGTGATCTGCGCGGTAAGCAACTGGCCCACCTGGTCGCCGGGTATCTCGTAGGCCCACCAGGGTTGATAGGTGGGTTGCTCGACGTAGGCGCCATAGCCGTCTTCACATCCGGGGCGTTCATTCGGGCCCAGGTCATCGACGATGACCGCGTGACCCTCCTGGCATGTGAAGACGAGCACCCAATCAGCCGGTCTTGCCGGCCACCTTCAGGTCAGGTTTCGCGTCGACCAATTCGAAAGCGTCGATGTCGAGACGTGGGCTGGTGAAACCGTTCTTGTTCGTGACGCTGCGGACACGGAACCCTTGCACGCGAACCTCCGCCCCCTCGTCGAACACTTCGCCGTCACGGCCGACGAACGCTTCAAATTGCGTCGGGTATTTCTGGCCTTCGTCGAACAGGTAGAACACCTGAGCAAACGGCTTCCCGCTCTCACGGCCGAACTTGACCTCTCCGGCTTCGATACGTTGCTTTTTCATGCTGCTGTCCTCATGCGTTGGAGTTCGGCCCAGGTTGAGACCGGGCGGGCCGTGATTGCCCGGGCACGCAAGGCAACCACCTTGCGTTGTGAAAAATCGGCCCAGGTCAGGCCGCAGTCGAAGAGCAGCTTCTTATGTCGATGGAACGTGGCTTTGCTCATGCAATCCCTCGTGTGCTCGACACCAGCACCCTTGATCGATAGCCATGTCTGATATGCCGCGCGCCCCTGCCCTGGGGTCTTCGCTGTTCTCAGCAGTTTTGTGAGCAATTCGTCGTCGGTCATTGCCTTGTCCTCAGTGGCTGCGCCGATGATTCGCGACCAGTACGCATCGGCTGTCCTCGTCAGTTCTTCCTCGGTGAGCTCCCAGATGGAGCGCGTTCTGTCCTGCTTGATCCGTGCGATGACGGAATTTCGATATTTGGAGACGCCGAGCGCCCCGACCTGCTGCTCTCGCCAGCGTCTAATCCATCTGGAACCGAGCGTGAGTTCGAGCCGAAGGAGGTGCATCGACGCCTCTACTTCATCGGCGCTCGCCCGCGCCTGGCCCTTCTTGATCTGGTAACGCAGATGCGGCCCCTTGGCGTACGCCTTGGCTGCCTGGAGGTCGGAACTGCGGTTGAAGTAGGCCGTTGAACCGCGAGAACTGACGCGGTAGTGACCGCCCTGGACGCTCTGCAGAATCTCGAGCGCTTCAAGTACTCGAGCATGCGAGTCCAAGTAGAGGTTCGACGTGATGTCGATGCGTGTGCATTCCCAGTGATCGAGCTCGGGAAGCCAGACGTCGAGTTGTTGCCGTACGTGCCGGATCATCTCGAGGGCGCAGCCCTGGATATCCGAACTGCCGAAGACGTTATTGGACTGACCCAACCGGGCCGGTGAGCCGCTGACGTAAAAATGATGCTCGGTGAGCGAGACAGTGACCTGGTGGGTATCCGAGCGCAGACGTTCAGGCGGCCACTTTGACCAGACGATTTCACCGTCTGGATCGATGCAAATGGTGTTACTCAACCTCTGGGCTATGGCTTTCTGCACATCAGTCCAGAGACCCCGAACGGGCAGCTTCAGGGAGAGCCAATCACACAGCATCCCGACCCCCCTTGAGTCTCACGTATGAGACTTTGTCCGGGTTATTACTTGAACCCGGACTTTGGGCCTCCGGAGGCTCGCCGAGCGGCAGGCCGAGTTGACGCAAATCGGAGTTGCTGAACGTCAGCTGGTCAGGCTGGATTTGACGCTGGATCGGGGAGAGCTTGACGGTCATGACCACACCGCCTGTCGGCGCTGGCGCTGCCAGCGGCGGAATGCACGCCAGAACTGGCGGAGGATCAGGCGACGGAGTGCGTACCAAAGCCAGGTCATGACCACACCGCCCGGGCGACGATTTCGGCGCGGTGCGCTGCGTACTCGATGTCGAGCTCTCGGAGCCCGTCGTCGATATCGTCAGGCGATTCGTGACGCAGCTTCATCAACTGCTCGATCTTCTGCGCCTGGTCAACAATGCACTGGCGCGCCGCCTGGTCGGCCGTCATAGCGACAGCACCAGAATCAACGTGATGGATGTGACCGTGCTCAGAACGAGCGTCGCGATACTGAGCGTCACTGCGAGTCTGTGACGCTCATGATCATTGAAAATCGGCAAGTCCCCTCTCCCCTAACGTCCAACAAATCGAACGCTAGGGGTACTTCTTATACCCCGTCAACAAGGCCTGCACGGGGTACTATCAATACCTCTGAATCAGGAGGGAAAGAAAAGTGGAATTTCCAAGGGAGTTGATGGACAGGGCCAAAAAGAAGCTCGGCACGTATGCCGAAGTCGCTCGACAGATGGACGTGTCAGAGCAAACCCTAAAGAGGATAAGGAACGGCCGGTGTCCGATGTCTGCGCATATCGCAATCGGATTAGCAGAAATCTCGGGCGATGACCCCAAAGAGGCGGCGCTTAAAGTGATGGCGTTACACGCGATATCGGATCGTCAGAAAGCCGTGTGGCAACGCCTCGGATATCTTCCAGCAATCATCCTCGCTGCAACACTTGCATTTGCGCACGCACCGAATAGTTACGCATTATCAAGTGGTTACATCGAACACGTAAACGACGACTTATACATTATACGCAGTTACGGATGCCGCGGAGCGCGTGTTTCAGGCGGACGCCGTGCTATCTTTCCCGTCATATCGTCAGCACGTCTGGAGACACTTGGATGCCCGAGGCGCTTCGCTTCGAAGATTTCGCTGCACTGGTACCGATCAGTGGCTTGAGACCGGAAAACCAGCGTGATCTCTTCAAGCAGTCCCAGCCTCGGCCGTTGAAGTCCGGCGAGTTCCTGTTTCACGCTGGCGACCTCAACACCGAGAGCCTCTACCTGATCAGCGGTGAAGTTGCGCTGGAAGATGAAACCGGCAAGGCGCTCAAGCGCATCCAGGCCGGCAGCGACGTCGCCAAGCATCGCATTGCCCATCAGATTCCCCGCAGCGTATCGGCCCGATGCCTGGGCCCGGTGACCGTGATCGGCATCGACAACAGTCTGCTGGACGTGCTGCTCACCTGGGACCAGACGGGTTCGTTCGAGGTGCACGAACTGACGCCAGGCACGGCGGCGACGGACACGGATGACTGGATGACGCGGCTGCTGCAACTGCCTGCGTTCCAGATGATTCCCGCGGGCAATCTCCAGACGCTGTTCATGCGCCTGGAGAGCATCGACGTTCCGGCCAACCACGTCGTGGTTCAGCAAGGCGATGCCGGTGACTATTTCTACGTCATTGATCGCGGCCACTGCCTGGTCACGCGTGAATCACCAACTCACCCGAAGCCGATTCGGCTGGCCGAATTGGGTCCGGGCATGAGTTTCGGCGAGGAAGCGCTGATCGCCGACAGTACACGCAATGCCACGGTGACGATGATGTCCGCCGGCACCCTGCTGCGCCTGTCGAAGGAGGATTTTCGCAGCCTTCTTCATCAGTCGATCACGCGACAGATTTCCCGGGAGGTCGCGGACGAGCTGGTGAATACCGAGGGTGCGGAGCTGATCGATGTCCGTCTGCCCAGCGAGTACAAGCTTCGGCACATCGAAGGTGCTCGCAACCTGCCCCTTTACTTGCTGCGCATGAAGCTCGCCGGCCTCGCCGCCAACAAGCCTTATGTGGTGTATTGCGATTCGGGCCGGCGCAGTTCGGTGGCTGCCTTCATCATGACCCAGAAGGGTTTCGACGTAAGGGTGCTGGACAGCCACGAAGTGAATCTTGGCTAGCCCGATACCCGGGGCACGCTACATCGTGCTGGTGGCCTTGTCGCTGGACAGCGCACCGGCCAGATAGGTCTCGATCTTGCGCTGCGTTTGCCCACCATCCTGATCGCTGAACTGCACGCCAATACCCTGCTGTCGCTTGTTTGCGGCACCTTTCGGCGTAATCCAGACCACCTTGCCGGCAACCGGCAAGCGTTCGTTCGATTCCGACAGCGTCAGCAGAATGAACACCTCGTCGCCAATGACGTAGTCCTTGGCCGTGGGAATGAACAAACCGCCGTTCTTGATGAAGGGCATGTACGCGACATATAGCGCGGCCTTGTCCTTGATCGACAAGGTCAGGATTCCTGGTTGCCCCCCGGGTCTTGCGCTCATGCGTTTTCGCTCTCTATCTTCGTCATGCAATAACCGGCTAGTTCTGCGTCAGCAGTCGGCCGGTACGAGCCCACTCGATCAGCTGGGTTTCCGCCAGCAGACGCAGGTTCGCCTGGCTGGTCTGACTCAAGTGTAGCGCCGCCGCATTGGCGTCGACCAATCGCTGCATCGCCAGCCGGCCCCGGGTCGACGCGCCCTGTTTCATCTGCAGCCTGAATTGATCGGCAATGCAGCTGTGGATGACGCGGCCAACACGAGGCAGCAACTCGTCATCAAGCTCACCAGCGGCCAGTACGGGATCACGCTGCTGCGACCAGACTATATCCAGCTGCCGGCGAATCTCGCTCTCCTGCTGGGCGTGGCGCTGAGCGGATTCCGCCAGCAGCGGCTGCATGACCAGACGCTGCCGCAACGCCGGGGACAGATCCGGGAATTGTTCCTCCAGCCAGGCCTCGGCCTCTTCGGGTGATTCCACCACCGCCCTCACCTGCTCACAGCGGCTACGGATGGTCGCCGGCAGATGGGCCGGCCGGTCCGCGATCAGGATCAGATGCGCGGTGGATGGTGGTTCCTCCAGGGTCTTCAGCAGTGCATTGGCGGCATTGACGTTCATCAGGTCCGCGCGCGGCATGTAGCCGACACGACCAGCTGCCGTTTGCGGCGTCAGATAAAGCCTGCGAGAGAATTCCCGGATCACGTCGACCGTGATCGACTGCTTCCCCTCCTCCGGCTCACAGATCACCAGATCCGGATGGCTGCCCGCTGCCAGCTGCCGGCACCCGCCGCACTGCCCGCAGGCCGGGTCGGAATCGCCACGCTGCTCACAGTAAACCGCCCGCACGAGCGCATCTCCGAGCCGACGCTTGCCGACGCCTTCGGAGCCGATCAGCAACAACGCGGACGGAAACGTGCCGGCGGACAGCCGCCCGCTCAGCCGTTGAAAACGCTTTGTCTGCCAACCGGGTAGCGACCCATGCTCAAGCAAATCGTGCCTCCAGATGCTCGATGATGACACGGGACACGACATCGACGGGTTGCGCCCCGTCGATCACGCAATAGCGTGAGCTGTCCGCGGCGGCCCGACGCAGATAGGCGTCGCGGACACGTTGCAGGAATCCGGTATCCGCGCGGTCAAACCGGTCCATGGCCTGCCGCTGGCGTACACGTTCCATGACACGCTCGACCGGCAGGTCGAAGATGAACACCAGGTCCGGCTGACGCGCCGCGACAATCTGCGCTTCCAGCCAGGCGATCGGCTCGTCACGACCGCCCTGCCCCGCACCCTGGTAGGCATAGCTGGAGTCCACGAAGCGGTCACAGAGCACCCACTGCCCGCGATCCAGCGCGGGCGCGACCAGATTCTCCAGATGTACCGAGCGGGCGGCGAACATCATCAGCAATTCGGCCATCGGTGGCAGCGGTTCGTCGTGATCCGCCAGCGTCAGTGCACGAATCTGCTCGGCAAGCGGGGTGCCGCCCGGCTCCCGGGTCGTGACCGGCTCACCGTGGCGCTTGCGAATCCAGTCGGCGATTCGCGGCATCTGGGTGCTCTTGCCCGCGCCTTCCACGCCGTCGAGCACAATGAATCGGCCTCTCATCATCGTCTCAGCTGATAGCGTCTGACCGCCGCGTTGTGGGCTTCCAGCGTATCGGAAAACACATGCGAACCGTCGCCGCGCGAAACAAAGTAAAGCGCGCTGCCCTCGGCCGGGTTGACCGCCGCCTCCAGAGCCGCACGACCGGGAAGGCAGATCGGCGTCGGCGGCAAGCCACCGCGGGTGTAGGTGTTGTACGGAGTATCCCGGCGCAGGTCGCGGAACCGGATATCGCCATCAAAAGCCTCACCGATGCCGTAGATGACGGTCGGATCGGTTTGCAGGCGCATGTTCTTCTGCAGGCGTCGGGTGAACACCCCGGCGATCTGGCCCCGCTCCGATGGCTGCCCCGTTTCCTTCTCGACGATGGACGCGAGGATCAGCGCGTCATAGGCCGATTTCAGCGGTAGCCCGTCCACCCGCTGTGCCCACACCTGATCCAGTGTGCGCCGCATTGCACGATGGGCCCGTTGCAGCAGGCTCACATCACTGGCGCCGCGAGCGTAGCGGTAAGTCTCCGGAAGGAACTGGCCTTCGGCATGTGCATCACCCAGATCCAGTGTCGCCATCAGCGTATCCGCCGTTGGCGCGGGATCGCCCAGCGTCCAGCGAATCGCCTCCTGTGCACGCAGCGCGGCCAGCAGTTCGCGGACCGTCCAGCCCTCGATGATCGTGAAGCTGTACTCCAGCACATCGCCGGAGGCCAGCAGATCCAGCAGGCCCAGTGCGGTGATGCCGGGCTCGAGCGCGTACTCGCCGGCATGCAATTGCGTCGCGCTGCCGTGCAGACGTGCATAAACGCGCAGATAAAGCGTCGTTCGGGCCGGCGCGAGAAACCCGCGCCCCTCCAGCTTGCGCAGCAGGCTGGACAGCGACGAGCCGGATTCGAACTGAACGATCTGAGGCGATTCGATCGGCAGCGGCGCCCGCAACCGCTCGGATACATCCCAGGCCAGCACCGCCAGCGCCGCGGCGGCGACCAGGAAGGTCAGGCTCAGCATCCTCAGCATCGATCACCCGCCGCCAGCATGCGCTGTTGCAATGGATGCGCCAGCGCCGTCACGCACTCCGCGGTCATCGGCCCGGGCGCATCGTACCGACGGGTCACGATTTGGCCGGTGCCCGGATCAGGGTGGCTGAACTCCCGGACCGGCCACAGGCCGACCAACGAATTCACCACAAACACTTCCTGCGCCGCCGCCAGGTCGTCGAGGGCGATCTCGCCTTCGCGCACCGGCACTCCCCGCGCGTTGGCTTGATTCATCACCAGGGTCCTCGTGCATCCGTCCAGCGCCCCCTCGCCTACTCCGGGGGTCCGCAACGCGTTCGCGTGGTCAACCAGAAACAGCGTGGACATGCTGCCAGATGCGACCCGCCCCTGCTCATTGAGCAGTACGGCTTCATCGGCGGCGGATGCGTCAACCGCCCGCTGCGCCAGCACCTGCACCAGGCGATTCAGGTGCTTGCTCGCCGAAATCCGGGACGCCTGCACCCGGGGGTGGTCCAGCAGGCACACCTCGATGCCCCGACTCCAGCGGCCCGCCTCGCGTTCGGCCAGAGGCGCGGTCAGCAGCACGCGACGCGCGTCCGCCGGCCACTGCGGTCGGTAGCCGCGACCGCTTTGAAGACGCGTCAGCATGATCTTCAATACGCCCTCGCCGAGGACCTCGGCCGCCGTTCGGATCTCCGGCAGCAGTCGGTCACTGTCGACTCGAATGCCCAGCAAATCCGCGTCCCGATGCAGCCTGTCCAGCTGCATCTCGAGTTCATGAACACGGCCATCCCAGACCAGGCAGGTCCGGAACACACCGTCGCCGAACTGCAAACCGCGGTCATCAGCCGGCACCTGAGCATTCTCGACGCCATTGACCCAGCAAGTCGTCACGACACGCCCAAGTCGGGGTCGAGCCCCAGGGCCAGCAGCAGCCCTCTGGCCTTCGCCTGCATTTCGCGGACTTCGGCGTCCTTGTCCGAGTCGGCGACAATGCCCGCGCCCGCGCGAAATCGGGCTTCGTTGTTCCGCGTCACGATGGTCCGGATCAGGATGTTCAAATCCATGCGTCCATCCGTGTCCAGATAACCCAGTGCACCGGTGTACGCACCTCGCCCGGCAGGTTCGAGCTCCTGGATGATCTCCATGCATCGCACCTTGGGGCAGCCGGTGATGGTGCCGCCTGGAAACGTGGCGGCAATCCCGCGTCCGGCGCTGATTCCCGGCCGCAGGCGACCACGTACGTTGGAGACGATATGGTGCACATGAGCGTAGGACTCCAGCACCATCAGGTCATTCACTTCCACTGAACCGGGCTCGCAGAGCCGACCCAGGTCGTTGCGCTCCAAGTCGATCAGCATCACATGCTCGGCGCGCTCCTTCGGGTGCGCCATCAGCTCGGCTTGCAGGTCGTCATCACGATCCGCATCCAGGTCCCGGCGCCGGGTGCCGGCGATGGGACGTGTTTCGATCCATCCGTCCTCCACCTTGACCAGGCGTTCGGGCGATGAACTGATCACCGCCCAATCGTCCTGCCGGAAGAGACCGGCGAACGGCCCGGGGTTGCTGTCGCGCAACCGGCGGTAGACCGCGGCGGGCTCCAGGGGCAGCTGGTACGTGATTGACCAGCCACGGGACAGGTTCACCTGGAACACGTCGCCAGCCAGGATGTAGTCGTGAATGCACGCCAGCGACTCCTTCAGCCGCGCGGCGTCCTCGATCTCCACGGTATCCACCGGCGGAAGCTCCGCCACCGGGAGCGGCGCCGACGCGACCTGCAGACGACGCTCGATGTCGCTCAGCGATCGGGGATCGTCCGCAACGATCCAGATCCGGCCCGTGGCGTGCTCACGGACAACCGCGCCCTGGCAGCGCAGCGCGCAGGCCACCGGCAAGCCGGAAGGATCCGGTGACACCGGCACCCGCGGCTCGCACTCGGCCAGCAGTTCGTAAGCGAGGAAGATCAGCCATCCGCTGATGAACGGAAGATCCGCATGCTGCGCGTCCTGCGCTGGCGCGTCATTCGCCCAGGCATCCAGCGCATCGAGGAAGCCCGCCGCCGAGGAGGAGAACGGGCCGCTCAGCCCTTCCTGGTCCAGCACCAGCCGCTCGGCCGGTGCCGCGAACAGGATGTCGAATCGCCCTGTTCCGGAACTCTGCGCCACGCTTTCGAGCAACCCCGGGAAAAACGCGGGGTGTTTGGCGTGCAGGGCAAGAAAATCACAGGGCGAACCCCAGGGGATTCGCAACCGTTTCGAGTTCAAGAAACCGGATCAGGCGTAGCGGCGAAACACCAGCGAGGCGTTCGTACCGCCGAATCCGAAGGAGTTCGACAGCACGCAATCGACCGACTGTTCGCGCGCCGTGGTCGGCACGTAGTCCAGGTCGCAACCGTCGTCGGGATCCTCGAGATTGATCGTTGGAGGAACAATGCCGTCGCGGATGGCCATCACGGCGAAGATCGACTCGATGCCGCCGGCGGCGCCGAGCAGGTGCCCGGTGACCGACTTGGTCGAGCTGACGGGAATCTTGTAGGCGTGCTCGCCGAAGACGCCCTTGATCGCCTGGGTTTCCGCGACATCGCCCACCTTGGTCGAGGTCGCATGCGCGTTGATGTAATCGACCTGATCAACGCCGATGCCGGCATCCGCCAGGGCCGCCTGCATGGCGCGGGCTGCGCCGTTGCCGTCCTCGGCCGGCTGGGTGACGTGGTAGGCGTCGCCACTCATGCCGAAACCCGCCAGCTCGGCGAGAATCTCCGCGCCGCGCGCCTTGGCGTGTTCCTCGGACTCGATCACGATGACGGCGGCACCGTCGGCCAGCACGAAGCCGTCACGACCACGATCCCAGGGCCGGCTGGCCTGTTCCGGGGCATCGTTGCGCGTGGACATCGCCCTGGCGGCGCAGAATCCCGCCAGCCCCATCGGACTGGACCCGGCCTCGGCACCGCCCACGATCATGGCATCGGCGTCGCCGTGCATGATCATCCGGGCACCCAGGCCGATGCTGTGCGCGGATGTCGCGCAGGCCGAGACCGTAGCGAGATTCGGGCCCCGCGCACCGAGCTGGATGGATACGTATCCCGAGACCATGTTGATGATCGAAGACGGGACAAAGAACGGCGATATCTTCTTGATGGACTGAGTCTTTTCCAGAACCACCGCGTTCTGCTCGATCGTTCCGATGCCACCGATGCCGGAACCCACGTTGACGCCAACCCGGTCGGCATTGGCGGCGATGTCCAGACCGGAATGCGCCACGGCGTCCTGCGAGGCGGCAATGCCGTAGTGGACGAATGCGTCGGTGCGTCGCTGGTCACGAGAACTCAGGTAGGCGTCGACATCGAAGCCTTCGACCAGCCCGGCGAACCGGGTCGGATAGTGGCTGACATCATAGGCGTCGATGGTTCGAACGCCGGAGCGGCCTTCAACGACACGTTTCCAGGCACCTTCCACCGTCGAACCGACCGGTGAAACGACGCCCATTCCAGTGACAACGACACGTCGTTTCATGGAAATCGTCTGCTAGGCGAAATGAACTGGCGCTTCAGCGCCGGGAGATGGCGCGAGCTGTTCAGCTCGCGTCGGGGGCGTTGGCTTTGATGTAGTCAATGACGTGCTGGAACGTCACGATTTTCTCGGCTTCTTCATCGGGGATATCGATCTCGAACTCTTCTTCCAGAGCCATGACGAGTTCGACCGTATCCAGGGAGTCAGCTCCCAAGTCATCCACGAACGAGGCCTCGGGCGTGATCTGTTCTTCCGAGACACTTAGCTGCTCGGCAATGATTTTCTTGACCCGATCTTCCATTCCGCTCATCCGAACTAACTCCTCAGTAGTGCTGTAGCGCGGCGTCATCGCGCCGTGGCGCGCCATTGTATGGGAACCCGCTTTACGCGGCTAGCCTGAGCCGGCACAGCCGTTTGAGGCCCTTGCCGACACCGATCCTTGGTCCTTCTAGGGCATGAACATACCGCCATTCACGTGCAAGGTCGTACCCGTGATGTAGGCGCCACCCGGTCCGCATAAAAATGAGACCGCTTCGGCAATGTCTTCCGGCTTCCCGAGACGCCCCAGCGGAATGGCCGACAGCAGGCTTTCGCGGGTATCGGCATCGAGTGCATTGGTCATGTCCGTCTCGATGAATCCCGGTGCCACGGCGTTGACGGTAATCCCCCGTGAGCCGATTTCCGCAGCCAGCGACTTGGTCACGCCGATCAGCCCGGCCTTGCTGGCCGCGTAGTTCACCTGACCGGCGTTGCCGGTGGACCCGACGACAGAGCCGATGTTGACGATGCGGCCGGCACGCGCCTTCATCATGCCCCTGAGCACCAGCCGGGACAGGCGAATCGCACCCATCAGATTGGCATCCAGCACGTCGAGCACATCGCTGTCCCGCATCCGGAGAAAGATGTTGTCGCGGGTGATGCCCGCGTTATTGACCAGCAGGCTGATCGGTCCATGATCCTTGGCGACGGCCTTGACGAGTTCCTCGCAGGCGTCGGCATCGATCACGTTCAGCACCGCCCCGCTACCGGACCAGGGCTTGAGTGACTCGGTAATCCTCGCGGCCCCGGATTCGCTGGTCGCGGTCCCGACAACGGTCGCGCCCTGCTCCGCCAGCGCCCTGGCGATGGCGGCGCCGATTCCCCGCGACGCACCGGTCACCAGTGCGACCTGTCCGTTCAGCATGTGTTCGCTCACGTGACTGCCTCCTCAACGTCCTTCAGAGCTGACTGCAAAGCGTTCCAATCTCCCAATGCGTGAGCCGACAATGATCGATCGATGCGCCGCATCAGACCGGTCAGCACCTTGCCCGGGCCGCATTCGAGGAACAATTCTCCGCCGGCCCCGGCGAGATACTCGATCGACTGCACCCAGCGGACGGGTGCCTTGACCTGTTCCGTCAGCCTGGCGCGCATACTCGCGAGATCGTCCTCAGGGGTCGCCGTCACGTTGTGCACCACCGGGCAGGCCGGGCTGCGCAATTCGATCTGCTCCAGTGCCTGTTCCAACGTCTCGGCGGCTGGCCCCATCAACGAACAATGGGATGGCACGCTGACCGGCAGCGGCACGACCATCCGGGCTCCATGCGACTTGGCATGCTCCCTGGCCCTGGCGACCGCGGAACCGTGGCCGGCGATCACGACCTGACCCGGCGCGTTGAAGTTCACCGGCTCGAGCACATCGCCTTGGGCATATTCCGCGCACAGGGCCTGCACGGCGTCGTCATCCAGTCCGACCACCGCGGCCATGGCACCCTCGCCAGCCGGAACCGCGGCCTGCATCGCCTGACCCCGCAACCGCGCCAGCTTCACAGCGTCGCCCAGCGACAGCGCATCCGCCACGACCAACGCTGCGTATTCACCCAGACTGTGACCGGCAACCCAGTCGGGCGCGGGACCACCGAGCGCGCGCCAGGCGCGATAAACCGCGACATCCGCGGCCAGCATCGCGGGCTGCGTGAATTCTGTCGTATCCAGCTGCTCCGCAGGACCATCCTGGATGACTGCGGACAGTGCGAAACCCAGCGCTTCGTCGGCCTCCTCCAAGGCTTGCCGCGCCGCGGCCGATTCCGCGAAGACGTCGTTCAACATCCCCACGCTTTGCGATCCCTGCCCCGGGAACAGCATGACTAACTTTTTCAATCTCGACTCCAATGTCATTCGTTGTGGTCTTGCCGCGGCCCCATCCTTTCGCGCCCGGCCTCCGCGCCCTGTGTCCAGCGCGTGGGCAGCACCATCTCCAGCACGATCAGCGGCAGTGCCGACAACGCACCGAAGAGGTGGGAGCGTGTCGCCACCGGCACACCAATGGCCGCCTCGTTGGAGACGGAAATCCCGACGATCTCTTCCCAGGCGAGCTTGCCGACGAGATAAGCCAGGCAGGCCACCGCAATCCAGTCCTTCTTCATCGCCGGCTTTCGCAAACCCAGCAGGTAGTAACCATGCATCAGCCCGGAAAGCCCAACGTACCATTCGATCCCACCGCCGAACCAGAACAGCCCCGCGCTGGTCAAAGCTCCCATCAGCACAAACCGGACCATCCACCAGGACAGGCGGATTGTTTCCGGACACAGCAGCACCAGAATGAGCAGCCCCAGCCCGTTGAGTAAAACGTGATACCAGCCCGCATGAACCAGGTGACCCGTCCAGACGCGCCAGTACTGACCGGACGCCACGGCGCCATGGTCGAAACGCAACGCGTCGCGCCCGGCATCACCAAAACAGGCGAGCACCACGATCAGGGCACCCAGCACGACGGGAAACAGCCATTCGGAGCGAGTCAGACCGCGCTCGTTTGTTATCATCGCGGCCCCAAAATAGCGAGAACATCTCGGTTCATCATGCGTTCCTACAAGCACTTGTCGCGACAGAGCGGCTTCACCCTCATCGAAGTGATGGTCGTTGTCGTCATTCTCGGAATTCTGGCGGCGGTCGCTGTGCCGCGCATTATGGACAATCCGGACAAGGCTCGTGTCGCCAAGGCCAAGCAGGATGTCCGGGCCATCGAAGCGGCGCTGGACATGTATCGGCTGGACAACTACCACTACCCGAGCACCCAGCAGGGGCTCGAGGCGCTGGTCCGTCAGCCCAGCGGCGAACCACCGGCACGGAACTGGAAGGACGGCGGCTATCTCCGCTCGGTGCCGAAGGATCCCTGGGGCAATGACTACCTCTACCTGTCGCCGGGCTCCAAATCCGATATCGACATCTACAGCCTCGGCTCGGACGGCCGCCCCGGTGGCGATGGCGTGGCGGCCGACATCGGGAACTGGCAAGCCGAAGGCTAGCCTGTCGAATGTCGCGGACCCGCGACATGCGCCGACCGCGGCGTCGCGATCAGGGGTTCACGCTGATCGAACTCGTGGTCGTGATCTTCATCGTCGGCGTGATCGTCACGCTCGCGGTGCTGTCGGTCAGCGGCCGCGGTCGCAGCGATCAGGTGGAGCTCGAGGCGCGTCGGATCGGAGAATTGATCCGCCTCGCCGGCGAACGGGCGATCATCTACGGTGAAGATTACGGTCTGGCCATCGCACAACGCGAGTACGCGTTTCTGGTACTGACTGACGAGGGCTGGCTCCCGGCCGACGGTCCGCTGCGCCAACGCCAGATTCCCGAGCCCATCGAGCTCAGCCTCAGCATCTCCCTGGACCAGGACAGGCGATTCTCGCTACCCACGCCCCAACCGGACGAGGACGACGAGGATGATGACAACGAGCAACGACTCGAACCCGACGTCCTGTTTCTGTCGACCGGTGAGATGACGCCGTTCGAGGTGACCGTCTCGCTCCCCGACACCGGTATCCGCTACCGGGTCAAGACCGAACTCACCGGGACCGTGGACACGCAGCGGGTCGAACAGCGTGCGTTCTGAACGCGGATTCACCCTGCTTGAGGTTCTGGTGGCGGTCACCATGGTCGGCATCGCCCTGGCCGCCGTTCTGGTGTCCACCTCGGCGACCATCAACAACGCCGCGCGCTTCCGCGATGTCACCATCGGCACGCTGATCGTGCGCAACGTGCTGATCGAACACCAGGTCCGCGACGAATGGCCGGATGTCGGTGAATCCGACGGCGATGTCGAGATCGGCGGCCAGGAGTGGACGTGGGAAGCTCGGGTTTCCGAAACACCCGACGAAAACATCCGCCGCATCGATGTCACCGCCTTCGCCGACGAGCGTCAGGCGGCCGAGCTGTCCGGCTTTCTGCCCAAGCCATGAGTGCCACCATCCAACAGCACCGGATGCGGGGCTTCACGCTGCTCGAACTGATGGTGGCGATCGCCATCTTCGTGATCTTCTCGGCGATGGCCTACGGCGGCTTGATGACCGTGCTGAACTCGCGGGCGGACATCGAGGAATCGCTGGACGACACGCGATCGCTGCAAATGGCCCTGTTCCGCCTGGAACAGGACATCGAGCAAATTCGTGCGCGCGCCATCCGCGACGAGTTCGGCGATCCGCGTCCCGCGGTCTTCCTGACCGACACGCAAGACCTCGAATTTACTCGAGGTGGTCGACGTAACCCCATGAATCGTAGCGTGAGCAGTCTGGAGCGTGTCGCCTACGGGCTGGAGGACGAGGAGCTGATCCGCTATTCGTGGGCACAGCTCGACCGAGTCCAGGACACTCAGGTCAGCAAGGTCGTGCTGCTGGATGACGTGATCAGCCTGCAGTGGCGCTTTCTGGACGGGCAAAAGGAATGGACGGAACAGTGGCCGGTGCCGGACCCGACCACCGGAGGCACCGATCTGGCCGCGACACCGCAGGTGATCGAGCTGCGGTTCGAGACACGGCGCTGGGGGGAGCTGCGGGCGCTTTATCGCATCACCACTACCGAGACCTCGACATGAGCGGTCGCCGGCAGCGCGGCGTGGCGGTGCTGACCGCCATCTTCGTCATGGCGCTAGCCAGCATTGCCGCCGCCTCGCTGGCCTATCGCCAGAATGTCTCGTTTCATCGCACGGAAGCCCTGAAACATTCCGAGCAGGCCTGGTGGGTTGCACGCGGTGTCGCCGACTGGGCCACGACGCTGCTGGAGAAGGACGGGCAGGACAACAACATCGACCATCTCGGCGAGTTCTGGGCCACACCGGTGGACTACCTGCCCGTCGACAACGGCGTCGTCACCGGTCGCATCGCGGATTTGCAGGGTCGTTTCAACCTCAACAACCTGGCCAGTGCAGAACCGCTGTACGTCGAGATCTTCAAGCGCCTGATTCTCAACATCCGCCTGGACGGGAGCGCACCGACACCCGATCCGGAGCAGTTGGTCTCCGCGATCCAGGACTGGATCGACCCGGACGTGGAACCCCGCTTTCCCGGAGGCGCGGAGGACGGCATCTACTTCTCCCGCTCGCCGGCCTACCGCGCGGCGAATCGACCATTCACCAGCGTCACGGAACTCCGCCTGGTCGAAGGCGTGTCACCCGAACTGTTCCAGGCGCTGCTGCCATTCGTCACCGCGCTGCCCGAAGAGACCGCGATCAATATCAACACGGCGCCGGCGGAACTGCTGCTCGCCCTGAGCAACAACCCGTCCCCTGGCGATGTCGCCGCCTTTGTGGAAACGCGCGCGGAGGAACCAGCCGAGACACTGGATGTCGTGACCAACGACGCCATCCTGGGCCCGGCCGTGGACGTTCAGGGACTGTCCGTGAGCACGAACTATTTCCTGATCCAGGGCGAAGCCACGATTGGCAGAGGTCGGGTGAGGCTGTACTCTCTTGTCTTTCGAAGCGCGCAAGGTCAGGCGCGTGTCGTCTACCAAAGCCGGGATACGCTTTGACTCGGATCAAACCGCCGTCGGCAGGCATGCCGCTCGCATGATCCGTCCACTCTGATTGCATTCACCGAAGATCCGTGCGCCGAACCCTGTTCATTCGCCTGAGCCACCCCGGCCCGGATGCCAGCGCCGCTTGCATCACGCGGCACAGCTCGGGGGAGTTCGACGCCGCGACGCGCGGTCCGCTGTCCTCGCTGATCGAGACGGCGACGTCGGACGATCGCATCGTGCTGATGCTCCCCGCCGAGGACGCGCTGGTCACCAGTGTGGACCTGCCCATCCGCCAGCGCGCGCGGCTGATGCAGGCCCTGCCCTATGCGCTGGAAGAACAGCTGGCCGACGACGTGGACGCGATGCATTTCGCGCTGGGTGGCAAGACCCCGACGGGAGAACACAACGTGGCCGCGATGCGCAGCGAGCGTCTCGCCGCCTACCTCGCCGCCTTTGACGAGTCGCCTGCCCGTGTCGATGCGGCCCATATCGATGCCCAGCTGCTGCCACCCGACGCCGACCAGGCCGCCGTCCTGTGGATCGAAACCGATCGCATTCTGCTCCGCGATCGGCAACAGTGCGCCGCGGTGGATGAGGCGCTGCTGCCGATCGTCATGGGCCGTCTCGGCACGGACACGCCGCCCAGGCTGCTGCTGGTGGAAGGCGCGGCGCGACCCGATGCCGCGCTCGCCGGCACCGCGGAGGAACGCATCAGCAACGGCCTGGAACATCTGGCCCGCTGGAGCTTGCAGCCGCACGCGCTGAACCTGCTCCAGGGCGCCTTCCGGCCGGCCTCTGAACAATCCCAATGGTGGAGGCCCTGGCTGACGGCTGCCGTGCTGGCCGGCCTGCTCATCGGATTGGGAACGATCTATCAGGCAGTCGACCTTGCCCGCCAGCAGGCGGAGCTGACGACGCTGGAGCAGGCCAACATTCAGACGTTCCGCGAGCTGTTCCCCGCCGAGCAGCGCATCGTCGAGGTTCGCACCCAGCTGGAGCAGCAGCTCCGCGCCCTGCAGAACCCGAAGGGTGCAACCGGTTTTCTGTTTCTGCTCGACCAGACACGTCAGGCGTTCGCCAGCGGCGCGGAGTTCACGATTTCGGAGCTGCAGTTCCGGGACGGAACCCTGTTCCTGAGCCTGGAAGGCGATGACCTGCAGGCGCTGGAAACGCTACGCGGCGAGTTTTCCAAGCAGTCGGGGGTAGAGCTCGAAGTGTTGTCGGCCAATGCGGCCAGCGATGGTGTGAAGGTGCGCCTGCGTCTGTCACCGGTGACCTCGGCATGACGCCCGCCCTGGAATCGCTCAAGGCGCGCTATCTGGCTCTGGAGCCCCGCGAGCGTCGACTGGTCAGCGGTGGCGCCGCGGTGCTGGTCGCCCTGCTCTACTACCTGCTGATCTGGGAGCCGCTGGCGATGGGCCGCGAACGCGTCGCCTCCCAGCTGGAAGCGGAACGCTCGCTGGCGGCGGAACTCGCCGCCGCCGCCCCGCTGGCGCGCCAGGCCACCGCGTCCTCCGGTGCGCCGACAACGGCGGCGGCACAGAATCGCTCGCTGCTGGCCGTCGTCGACCAGACTGGCAAATCCGCTGGCCTCGGCCAGGGTGTGCGCCGCGTACAGCCGGAGGGCGACGATCGCGTCCGGGTGTGGCTGGAAGGCGTGGAATTCAACCGGACCGTGCGCTGGCTGCACCAGCTCGAAACCCGCCATGGCATGACCGTGGATTCGGCCGATGTCGGCTCGCAAACGCAGCCCGGCCAGGTCGAGGCACGGCTGGGACTGGCTCGCCAATGACCCGTCTGATCGTCGCGTTTCTGGTCGCCTTCGTGATCGGGCTGGTGATCTTCCTCCCGGTCCGGACCGTCTACGGCTGGGTAGCGCCGGCGGAATCGCCGGTCACGCTGCACGGCATCACCGGCACCATCGTCGATGCGAAGGTCGACAGCATCTTTTTCCAGAACCGTCCGGTCGCCGAGGACGCGCATTGGGACTGGCAGCCGTGGAAGCTGCTGCTGCTGCGTTTTGCCGGCCTCGTTCAGGCCGATGTCGCCCGCGGTCCCGTCACCGGCGAGGTGTCCGTCACACCCTGGGGAACCGTGCAACTCAGCGCCGTGCAGGGCCGCTTCAACATCACCGATCTGCTCGGCATCGCCGAACTCGACGGCATCGGCATCGGCGGCGGAGCGAGCCTGGATGTCCGTTCGCTGAAGCTGTCAGCCGACCGATTCAGCGATGTGGACGGCACCGTCACGGTCAGGGACCTGGCCTGGGCCTTCGGGCCGAAGAACTACGCCCTGGGCGATTTCGAAGCCCGGTTCGTGCTGGAGGAGCAGGCGCTGGTCGGCACGCTGGCCGACACCGGCGGCCCGGTCGCGCTGGAAGGCACGGTGCGGGTCGATCCCGTCGCGCGCAGCTATGCGCTGGACGGCCGCCTGAAACTGCGCTCCACCGCCGACCCCGTGCTTGGGAATCTCATCAGCGGCTCACTGGGCCGACCCGATCCGCAGGGCTGGTACCGGTTGAGGCAGCAAGGCCAGCTGTGAGCTGGCATCCGCACGTCACCGTCGCGGCCGTTGTTGAGCGCCAGGGTCGTTTCCTGCTGGTCGAGGAACAGACCCGCAACGGCCTGGAATGGAATCAGCCCGCAGGTCACTGGGAACCGGGCGAAACGCTGATCGACGCCGTCATCCGGGAAACGTTCGAGGAAACCGGTTATCGCTTTCATCCGTCGACGCTGCTGGGCATCTACGTCTGGTCCCGCGGCGAGACTCCGGAGGACACCGCGCCGGACACCTTCGTCCGCGTAACCTTCTCGGGCGGCGTCGACCCCGAACCCGCCAGCCAGGAACTGGATGACGGAATTGTCCGCGCGTTCTGGGCCGAGCCCGATGAGCTGCGAGCACCGACCGCGCCCCTGCGCAGCCCCATGGTGCTGCGCTGCGTCGAGGACTGGTTGGCCGGGGTTCGTCATCCGCTCGCCCTGCTCCAGCACCTCGCGCCATGAGCCTGGTCATCGTCGGCCTGTCCGGCGGCGTGGATTCCGCCGTCGCGGCGCATCGCCTGCTGGAGGCCGGCCACACGGTCGAAGGCCTGTTCATGTTCAACTGGGCCGAGGACGAGACCGGCTACTGCCAGGCGGCCGATGATTTCGCCTCCGCCCAGGCGGTCGCCGATCATCTGGGCATCGTGCTCCATCGCGCGGATTTCTCCCGCGAGTACCTGGACCGCGTGTTCCAGCACTTTCTCGACGAATACGCCGCGGGACGCACGCCGAATCCCGATCTGCTGTGCAATCGCGAGATCAAGTTCGCGCCGTTTCGCGAACATGCGCTGCGCCTCGGCGCCGATCGCATCGCCACCGGCCACTACGCGGACACCCGGGACGGACTGCTTTATCGCGCCGCCGACGAGCGCAAGGACCAGACCTACTTTCTCGCGCTGGTCAGCAGCGAACAGCTGCAACAGGTCGAGTTTCCGCTGGCACCGCTGCAAAAGAGCGAAGTGCGGCGAATCGCCGAGTCCATCGACCTGCCCAACCACGATCGCCGGGACTCGACCGGCATCTGCTTCATCGGCGAACGCAACTTCGCCGACTTTCTTGGCGACCATCTTCAGGACCAGCCCGGGCCGATCTGCGACGACACCGGCCGCCGGATCGGCGAGCATCGCGGCCTGTGGCGATTCACGATCGGCCAGCGGCGCGGCGTGGGCGTGGGCGGCGTCAAGGGCGCGCCGGAGGCGCCATGGTTCGTCTGTGGCAAGGAGCCCGCATCGCGCACGCTGATCGTCACCCAGAACCTCGACCATCCCGCGCTGGCCGGACGGTCGCTAACCGCCGGCGACATCCACTGGATCGGCCCGCCGCCCGCGCTGCCGGGACGCTGCCAGGCCCGCATCCGCCACCGACAGCCCCTGATGGACTGCGAGGTCCAACCGGAGGTCATCGCTGGCCGGCAAAGGCTGCACGTGCACTTCGACGAGTCGCCGTGGGCGATCGCACCAGGACAGTACGTCGTCTTCTACGATGGTCGACGTTGCCTGGGTGGCGCCGTCATCGAGGCGAATGAGGCGTTATAATCGCCGCCCCAAAATATGACACACCCTCGGTTCACACGAGTTCCTGGGAGAACTTGCATATGAGTGACAGCTTTTCCGCCCGCGGCAATCTTGATGTCGGCGGCAAGTCCTACGAGATGTATCGCCTCAGCGCACTGGAGAGCGACTACAAGGTCTCGCGACTGCCCTACTCCATGAAGGTGCTTCTGGAGAATCTGCTTCGCAACGAAAACGGAAAAGATGTCACCGCCGACGACATCAAGGCCGTCGCGCAGTGGGATCCCAAGATCGAACCCGATCAGGAAATCGCCTTCACGCCGGCGCGCGTGATCCTGCAGGATTTCACCGGCGTCCCCTGTGTCGTCGACCTCGCCGCGATGCGCGACGCGATGAGCAAGCTGGGCGGTGACCCCAGCAAGATCAACCCGCAGGTTCCCGTGGAACTGGTCATCGACCACTCGGTCATGGTCGACAAGGCCGGCACCGACGACGCGCTGGACCTGAACGCCAAGATCGAATTCAACCGCAACAAGGAACGCTACGCGTTCATGCGCTGGGGCCAGACGGCGTTCGACAACTTCAAGGTCGTGCCGCCGGACACCGGCATCGTCCATCAGGTCAACATCGAGTATCTGGCCCGGGTCGTGTTCGGCAAGGAAACCGGCGTGGCCTACCCGGACACGGTCGTCGGCACCGACTCGCACACGACCATGGTCAACGGCATCGGCGTGCTGGGCTGGGGCGTCGGCGGCATCGAGGCCGAGGCCGCGATGCTTGGCCAGCCAGTCACCATGCTGATCCCTCAGGTCGTCGGCTACCGCCTGACCGGCAAGCTCGCCGAAGGCGTGACCGCCACCGACCTGGTGCTGACCATCGTGCAGAACCTGCGCAAGCTGGGCGTCGTCGGCAAGTTCGTCGAGTTCTTTGGCGAGGGCCTGGCCGATCTGCCGCTGGCGGACCGTGCGACCATCGCCAACATGGCACCGGAATACGGCGCCACCTGCGGCATCTTCCCGATCGACGAAGCCACCATCGACTACCTGCGCCTGACCGGCCGTGGTGACGATGAGCTGGCGCTGGTCGAGGCCTACTCCAAGGAGAACGGCTTCTGGCGCTTCGACGATCAGCCGGACGCGGAGTACAGCCACGTGCTGGAACTGGATCTGGCGACGGTTCAGCCCTCGCTGGCCGGCCCGAAGCGTCCGCAGGATCGCATTCTGCTGGGCGACATGAAGTCCAGCTACGTGGACAACCACAAGTCCATGTCCGGTTCGGATGAGCAGAAGTCCGTGCCGGTCGACGGTTTCGACATGACCGACGGCAATGTCGTCGTGGCAGCCATCACCTCCTGCACCAACACCTCCAACCCGGCCGTGCTGGTCGGTGCCGGCATCGTCGCCAAGAAGGCGCAGGAAAAGGGTCTGAAGTCCAAGCCCTGGGTGAAGACGTCGCTGGCACCCGGATCGCAGGTGGTCAAGGACTACCTCGAAAAGGCCGATCTGATGGAGTCGCTGAAGTCCCTGGGCTTCCACGTCGTCGGCTACGGCTGCACCACCTGCATCGGCAACACCGGCCCGCTGGACCCGGCCATTTCCGAGTCCATTCAGGACAACGACCTGATCGCGACCGCCGTGCTGTCGGGCAACCGGAACTTCGAAGGCCGCATCCACGCTGACGTGCGGATGAACTTCCTGGCCAGCCCGCCGCTGGTCGTCGCCTACGCCATCGCCGGCACGGTCAACATCGACCTGTCCAGCGAGCCGCTGGGTCAGGACGCCGATGGCAACGATGTGTTCCTGAAGGACATCTGGCCGAGCAACCAGGAAATCACCGACGCGCTGAACTCATGCCTGGATGCGGACATGTTCCGCAAGCGCTACGCCGACGTGTACGCCGGCGACGCGCGCTGGCAGGGCCTGGAGATTCCGACCGGCAAGATCTACGAATGGGACGACGCCTCCACCTACGTGCAGAACCCGCCCTACTTCGAAGGCATGACCATGGAGACCGGCGAGATCGAGCCGATCACCGGCGCGCGCTGCCTGGCCAAGCTGGGTGACTCCATCACCACCGACCACATCTCCCCGGCCGGCGTGATCAAGCCCGACCAGGATGCCGGCAAGTACCTGCTGTCCAAGAACGTCCAGCAGGCCGACTTCAACTCGCTGGGCTCACGTCGCGGCAACCATGAAGTGATGATGCGTGGCACCTTCGCCAACGTGCGGCTGCGCAACCAGATCGCGCCGGGCACCGAAGGCGGCTGGACGCGTCACCTGCCTGACGGCGAGCAGATGTCGATCTACGAAGCCTCGATGAAGTACAAGGCCGAAGGCACGCCGCTGGTGGTGCTGGGCGGCAAGGAGTACGGCACGGGCTCGTCGCGCGACTGGGCGGCCAAGGGCACCATCCTGCTGGGGGTCAAGGCCGTGATCACCGAGAGCTTCGAGCGTATCCACCGCTCCAACCTCGTCGGCATGGGCGTGCTGCCGTTGCAGTTCCCGGAAGGCGAATCCCATGAGTCGCTGGGCCTGACCGGCCTGGAAACCTTCGACATCGAGGGCCTGACCATCGGCGCCAAGACTGTGACGGTCAAGGCCACCGCCGATGACGGGTCGGTCAAGACCTTCGAAGCGAAGGTCCGCATCGACACGCCGAAGGAATGGGACTACTACCAGCACGGCGGCATTCTGCAGTACGTGCTGCGCAATCTGGCGAAGGCCGCCTAGGCACCTCACCGATTGTGATCAAAAGGCCTCGCTTTCAGCGGGGCCTTTTTCTTGCCACGAATGGCATAACTGTTGGTTATCTCATGACCGGATGGTGTGAGATCAGGAGAGATCGATGAGACGCGTGGTATTCAATCAGAAAGGTGGCGTCGGAAAGACCACCATTGTCTGCAACCTGGCCGCCATCGCGGCGTCGCGGGGCCTGCGAACCCTGGTCCTGGACCTCGATTCACAGTGCAACGCCACCCAGTATCTGCTGGGTGATCTCGCCGGTTCCAGCGAGGGCACCATCGGCGATTTCTTCGAGGGCACGCTGTCGTTCAGCCTGCAATCACGCGGGCTGGACCCGTATCTAGTCGCCTCGGAAACCGACGGCCTCTATGTCCTGCCCGGCGACCCGGCCCTGGAACATCTGCAACCGAAGCTGGAATCCCGCCAGAAGATCTACAAGCTGCGTCAGGCGCTGGACAAACTGCGCGGCTTCGACGCGGTGTTCATTGATACCCCACCCGCGCTGAACTTTTACAGCCGTTCGGCGCTGATTGCCGCCGATCGTGTACTGATCCCGTTCGATTGCGACGATTTCGCTCGCCAGGCGCTTTACGTATTGCTCGACAACATCGCCGAGATTCGTGCCGACCACAACGATGAGCTGGAACTGGACGGCATCGTCGCCAACCAGTTCCAGGCACGTGCCAAGCTGCCGCAGCGCATCGTCCAGGACCTGATCGACGAAGGGCTGACAGTGCTGGGCACGCGGCTGGCCCCGTCGGTCAAGGTGCGCGAATCACACGACCGTGGCCGACCTCTGGTTTCTCTGGACCCGAAACACAAGATCACCGAACAGTTCGGTGCCCTGTTCGACGAACTCGATCACGGCTGAGAAGCCGGTGAACGCCCGGAGCGATCGATCTTACGGGCCAACCGCCCCGTAACGCGGATTGGGCGGTAACACGACACGGGAGCGGCTCTGTTGCGGCTCCCAGAGCGCCGGCGGCGGTGGCGGCAGACCTTCGGTCAGTCGGGCTTCGGGCACCGCGATCCGTGCGGCCGGATGCAGTTCGTTGCCGGCATAGTAGTTCACCCAGCCGCGCAGACGAGCAAGGTTGGCCGCGATGTCGACGTTCTGTGGCGCCAGCCGTTCGGCGCGTTCCAGCAGCTCGAGTGCCGTGTGATAGTCACCCTGTTCGGCCTTGGCAGCCGCGAGGTTGTTGAGGGCCACGGGGTCGAAAGGATTGATCTCCAGCGCCTCGGCGAAACGACGCTCGGCGCTCTCGATGTCACCCTCCGCCATGTTGCGCCGACCCAGGGACTGGAAGGTCTGCGGCCCGTAGGTCGCCTGGGCACGCTGCGCCACCTGCGTTTCGTCCATCGGCGCACCCGCCGCCGTCGCCGAAAACGGGTTGCGGTTGGGCACCAGCGACGTGTCACCGGCTGCGAGGACGGGGGCCGCGGCCGATGCGGCCGCAATCATCAGGATCGAGACGCTGCTCGAGAATATCTTCACGTTGGATCTCCTACCCAATCGGGCGCGAGACGGCTGGGGGGCATCGGAACCTGCGCCTGCGGCCGGAACCAGTAACGCAAGAAGCCCATGCCGTTGAACTGTTCGTAGTCTCGCGCGTTGTCGAATCCGATCGTTGCACCAATCGAAACCTGCGGCGCCAACATGTATTCGAGTTCACCGGACAGATTGAAGCCCAGGCCGGTGACACTCTGACCGTCGTAGCGTGATTCCACCGGTACCGTGGGTTCGTTCTGCTGGAATGTGACCAGCGCGCTCTGCAGCGCGTCGTTGGTCGGAAAATAGGGTGCGTCGTCCTCGCGGAACGACTGGATGCCGAGAGCGCCGGACACGCGATAGGACCAGCGCTTCTCACGTCCCATCCATTCCACCGGCACCGCCAGACTCAGATAGAACTGGGGACTGAAGTAACCGCCATGGCCGAAGGTGAAGTAGCGGATGTTGTGCTCGTAGAACAGGCTGGTGGCGTTGATACCCCAGGTCACACGCATGTCATCGCGATCGATCGCGCGACCATAGAACCCGGCGCCGAACTCGTACTGGGTGTTGTCCTGGACGTTGTTGCCTTCCAGCGTATAGAAGGCGCCGTTGGTGTAGAGCCCGAAAGGACCACCGTCGTAAGCCAGATCGATGCGCCCGCCGGTCCGCATCACGCCACCCCAGTTCACGCCCAGCGCCGGGTCAAAGGCACCGGCGTAGGACAGCAAGCTGTCGGAGACCGACCGTCGAGACAGATCCAGCTGCCAGATGAGATCACCAACACGCGGCGCCCAGCGGATGCCGCCTTGCAGATCCTCTTCGCGAAAGCCCAGCGGCGTGGAACCGAAATCCAGGCGCAGGTTCGCGACCTCGTAGACGAGGCCGACAGCGATGCCAGCGTCATCCTGCGAGAAACTCAAATCCTCGCGATCCCCGGCGACGACGCCCTCGACCAGCGGCATCGCACCAAAGAGTGCCAGCTCCCGACCATCCAGGTTTCCGGCGTCGAGAAACACGGGCACCGCCCGCAGGCGGACACGCCCCGCGGACGGGGCGAAGCTGAACTCCACCGGAAGCTCCAGATCGGTCAACTCGTCCAGCCCCCGCTGACCGTCGCGGCTGCGGAGACTCAGCCCCCCCGCCGCGTACGCGCTGCGTTGAGCCCGGATCTCGGAGATCTCGCGCAGGATGTCATCGCGGGGATCGGTGGCCACGGAGACCGGGCGCCGGCGTGGAGCTTGCGCGGGCGCGGGCCGCAGCAGCTCGCGGGCGGGATACTCGTAGATCACCGGAGGCCGCTGATCGACCGTTTCGGGAGCGGGGACGGTACGGACAGTCCTCGGAGTCGTGGGCGCGACCGGATATGCGGGGGTCGTCACCGGGTAGCTCTGGGTCGGAGCCGGCACCGATCGGGTTTCGCTGCCGGGCGAAACGTAACCGCCCCTGACCGGAGGCGCCGACAGATTCTCGTCCAGCACGTAAGGCTCGGACTCATAAATGATTTCGCCCTCGTAGGGGGCTTGAGGGCGAATCGGGTAGACGCTGGAATCGGAGGGTCTTCGCGTTTCGGTCCGTGGTACCAGCGTGGCATCGAACCGATTCGAGGATAGCTTCGCCGGCGAGTCCCTGGGGTCGCCTTCAACGGGCGCCCCGGTGGGTACCGCAGCGAACGTGCCCGCGACCGAGGGGGTCACGACCGTTCGCACCGAACGGTCCACCACCGACGGGCCACCAATTGCACGGTCATCCTTCAGCCGGGTATCGAAGGCCAGCGAGCGGTCATCCGCCGGCCGGTTGCCCAGCCGCACACGCTCCGGATCGATCAGGTAGAGCGTCGGTGCATGTCGCCAGCTGTCGCTGCCACCCAGTTCGCCCCGGTTGTTCTCGGCATCCAGTGCGAGCGCCTGACGGAAATACTCCAGCGCCTGGCCATCCTGGCCGCGAATCCGCGCCAGTCTGCCTGCCAGTGCGTAGAGACGCGCGTTGCCCGGCTCGATCTGCAACGCCTGATCCAGCAAGGCCTCCGCACGATCATGCTGTTGCAGCGAAATCGATGCGGCGATGGCGCCCTTGTAGGCGTCGATGCTTTCGGGATCAATGCGCAGAACCCGATCGTAGATTTCCAGCGTCCGGTCGTACTCCCTGGCATCGCTGTAAAGACGCGCCAGCGCCATGAGCAACCGAGGGTCGTTCGGATTCACTTTCAGCAGCGGATGCAGATACTCGTACGCGAGGGCCAGATCACCCTCTTCCCGGATCACGTCGGCCTGGCGCAGGCGATGCGCGACCTGGAGATTGGCCAGATCCCGCCGCTGCTCGGCGGTCAGGCTCGGCTCATCCAGCAAATCCTCGACCTGCACCTCGAACTCGGCGTCCTGTCGCAGCTTCAGCAACAATGACGCGTATTGCAGCCGGGTGCCCGGATCCGGAACCGCCTGGCGAGCCAGTGCCATGCGCATGTAGCGCAGGGCCTCGCCCTCCTCTCCGATCTCCGCGAGCGAGGTCGCCAGCGCGCCCAGCAGTTCCGGCGATTCACCGACCAGCGGCTCAAGCTGGCGCAGTATCTGCGCCGCCTCTTCCGGCCGGCCAAGACGGGCGAAGACCGCCGCCCGCTCCGCCTGGTACCGCACCCACAGCCGTCGCTGCAGATTGTTCATGTAGTCCGTGCGCGACTGCAGCGGCACCTGCTCCAGCAGCTGGAGGCCTTCGTACCAGCGCTGGTTTTCGCTGACCAGCAACGCCTTGACGTACAGCGCCTCGGCCATCCGCGGATTGGAATCCAGCAGGCCGTCAATCAGCGTGTTGGCCTCGCGCGTCCGTCCCTGTCGCTGATAAAGGCGGGCGAGGTCCAACCGGACCCAGGGCGATTGCGGATCGAGAATCAGGGCTTCTTTCAGCAGGCGCTCGGCCTCGGCGAAATTCTCGACCTCGCTGGCCTCGCTCGCCTGATCACGCAGATACTGGGCCTTGAGGGTTCCGAGATTGCCCAACTCCCCCTGCAGGCTCTTCGGCACACGCTCCGCCAGCGCCAGGGCTTCCCGCATGTTGCCCTGCTGCGTCAGCACGCCGATCAGGCCACGCAATGCGTTCACGTTGTCAGGCTGTACCGAGAGAATCGCCCGGAACTCCGCATCGGCCCGATCGAGGTAACCGGCCTCGGCATAAAGATCTCCGAGCGAGCTACGCACGCTCAGCTCGTTCGGACGCTCCGCGGTCGCCTGCTCATAAAGCTGGATCGCCAGTTCGGGCTGGCCGGCCGTTCTCGCCGCCTCGGCCTTGCGCACCGTGGTCCAGAAACGGGCGCTGTCCAGCGCCTCGGTCCAGCGATGTCCGCGGCGCCGATCCGCCGCCTTGGCGCGCTCGAGGTATTGCGCGGCCTGCTCGAACTGCTCCTGGCGCAGCAGAATGATGCCGATGCCGCCCAGCGCATCCGGGCTGTTCGGTTCCTCCCGCAGCACTTCCTGGAATTCCGTGTACGCGAGATTGAGATCGCCGGCGTTCAGATTGCGATAAGCCTGCGCAACCAGGTCATCCTCGGTTGTCTCGACGGGGCGATCCAGGGACGCGAGACGTCGTGAAATGTCACTGTCCTGGCCGAAACGGTTCAGGTAGGCGCGGTAGTAGCGCTCGTCGCCGGCCTTGGGGGACAACCACATCAGCGCCTGACGCCAGGCGGAGCGCGCCTGGTCGGCGACCACCGCGTTGTCCACCAGCTGCGCGAGATCGCTGATGCCCTGGCGACGCGTTTCCTCGCGGTAGGTCAGATGCTGCGCCAGCGCGAGCTCGTAGACGGGCTGATCCGGGTAGGTCTGGGCCAGCTCGGCCAGCCCCTTGCGGGCCTCGCTCCAGCCATTCGTGGCACCAGCCAGCGTCTGGTAGTACTCCAGGGCGAGCCGGCCATCGGGTGTGACGTCACCGAATGCTTCCCGGTAGGCCTGCACCGATTCGTCGTACTGGCCGTCCTGGGCCAGCTGGCGCGCCTGATTCAAGCGCTGCTCGTCGATGGTGCTCTGGGCAATCGCTGCCCGCAATTCCCTGGTACCGGAATGGTCAGGATGGGCCGCTTCGAGCTTGTCCAGATACTGCTGCGCGACGCCCGGGCGACCGGCGCGCGCCTCCATGCCACCGAGCCCGGCGAGCGCCGCCGGATTGCTGGGGTCGGACTGCAGCAGTTTCTGCCAGGCTTCCCGTGCGAGATCGAAACGTCCCCGGTTCTCCCAGTAGCGCGCCTGTTCGGCAACGCGCGTTTCCGCCGCGCTCTGGGCGTACGTGGGGCCTACCCACGCCACGGCGATGGCCGCCGCGACTAGCAGTCCCCGAAAATCAACCAGCATGAACGCTCCCACTTCGGTATGAGTCGACCTGATGCATCGATGCGATACCAGCCTTCGAGATGACCTTCGCCGAACAACGACAGCACATGGTCATAGTATGCAGGCACATCGCCGAGCAGCCCCCCACGATCGGCTTCCTCAATCACGGATTGTTGAGCACGAATCGACGTATCATCACCTAAAGCCTTGAGATATGGCAACAAAGCGGCGCTGAAACCCACCGGCGCGCCACCTGAAATGAGCTCCCCGGACTCGACGTTCACCCGCTCCGGCGGGCGATCGTGATTGACCAGGAAGCGGCGCATGCCACCCAGAACCGACAGCAGGTCTGAATCGGGGGTCATCCCGGCCCAGAGGTAGACGCGGATGGCGTCGTAGCTGCCGATGGCCGGCGCGTCCTCGGTAAACTCGATCCCCGTGGACCCGTACACGAACCAGTCGGGCACAAACCCCGCAGCGCGCGCGATCTCGGCAGTCAGTCGATTGTGATTCGCCAGCAACGCGGCCCAGGGCCCACCCGGATTGCTTTCCGCCAGATAGCGGAGCTGGAACTCCGGGAGATAACTCGGATTGAGCCGATAGCGCCCACCATCGAGCTCGAATCCGTCCGGGGCCGGCAGCAGCAGACTGACCCCATCCTCAGTGCGGATCACCTCGCGCTCCAGCACATTGGCGAGCACCTCGGTGGCGATGATCTCGTACTGCGGCACATCCCACAGCCTGGAGGCTTCCATCAGGCTGTAGGCGATCCAGAGATCGGCGTCGCTGGCGGGATTCGGGTCGACCACGCCCCAGCTCCCATCATCCTTCTCGCCCCACAGCCAGGCAGGAAGTTGCTTGGTGAGATCGCCCTGCGCGAGGTTGCTTGACGTCCACGACAGGATGCTGGCGAACACGTCGGGACGGTTCGCGACGAGGGCGAAGAACAACCCGTAGGCCTGACTCTCCGACGTCGAGCGCGCACCATCGGTCCGATCGATGACACGCCCGTCGTCCTGCACGAAGTGCCGGTAGAAGGCGTCCCAGCGCGACCAGTCGCGATCCAGCCAGCCACAACCCGCCGTGCAGACGGCTACCGCCATCACACAGGACAAGGTCGCCCATCGGACCCGGCGCATGAAAATCCGGCCGCCCTACCGCTTTCCTTCGTGGCGTGCGATCGCCATCCGTCGCAGAGCCCGATAAAGCGCGGCCGCGACGATCAGCGCGATGACCAGCATCAACAGCAGCAGGCCCAATGGCTTGGTCGAGAACCAATGTTTCAGCGCCATGAAGAACGGAAGCCGGCCGATCTTGAACTGGTGTCCGAGGCGGTAGTGGTTGATCTCGGACCCGTTCAGCAGCACCAGATCACCCTGCAGGAACTGCCGGTCACCGGCGTCCAGCAGCAGATCCGCCACATGCCGCAGGCGCTCGCTGTTGCCGGCGGTCAGCACGACCACCGCCTTGCCCCCGGAGACCGGTGACTCGAAGCTCATCATCGCGCCCAGGGCATCTCCCGCTTCGAGCAGCACCTGACCCGCGTGATCGATAGCTGCCGACAGATCGTAACCGCGCCAGCGCCCCAGCAGCCGTTCGAAGGGACCGATCACGCGCAGGCGCGCCGTTCCACCAACAAGGCTTAGCGGCATCTCATCCGCCCAGGTCTCCAGCAGCGGCTGATTGCCCGCCCCACCCAGCACGATGACATGCTTGCCCTTGAGCTGGGAGACGTCGGCGCCCTGCACCAGCGACACGCGGGTCGCCGGGTAGCCGGTGGAATTCCCCAGATGCCCCATCAGCGACAAGTACGTGGTGATTTCGTCGTCTGACAGCGAGTTCGGCAGCACCACGGCGGTGGCACTCATGTCCGCGAGTCGGCTGTACGGGAAACCGCCGTTGGCGAACAGCGCCATCTCCGGCAGCGCCGTGTAGTGCGGGAACTTGCTGAAGTCGATGGTCGAACCCGGATCCACGACCCCGCGCAGGTTGTCCAGCACCGAATCGGCGCAGTTCCCGAATGCCGCGTTGTCGTAAGCACCCTTGCGACGTTCGAAGTAGTAGTGGAACTGCAACTGATTGCTGCCACTGATCTTGAAGTACGGGATGTGGATATCGGTCTCGTTAACCGATTCAAGCTCGCTGAGGAACGGGATCTGGATGCGGCGCTTGATCTCGCTTTGCGCCGAGCTGCCGTCGGACTGTTTCGACAGCGGAATGGCCTCGACGAACTCATTGTTGATGTTGACGTTCAGCGTCGACTTCGGACCGATCGTGGGCGTGTAACGGTACTTGAGCTCCATCGGTACGCCCTTGGACTCCCAGGCATACAGGTCCGGCGGAACATGGAAGTTCACGCGAATCAGGTCGGGATAGAGGCCACGGACCTCCAACTGGCGGCTGGACACCAGTTCGCCGAACTCCACCGCGCGATCGGTCGGCACCCAGCGCGGCGCGTCATAGGGATCACGCGGCGCAGGCTCCTGAAGATCGCGAATCACAGCGGAGTTGCCCGCCAGCGCCTCGGCCCCCAGGCTCAATGCCTTGGCCGCGGTGATCAGTCCCTCCCCGGACGCACCGGAGATGACCAGCAGCTTCGAGGTGTCGTGAACCGGGTTCTCGACAATGGACACGGTCGAGGCGCCCTCGCTGGGGATGTTCAGCGAACCGACGCGACTGCCGGCCGTGCCGATCACCACCGCATGCCCCTCCGGCAAGTCACCGTTGGTCACGACCGGGAACCTGGCGCCACGGTAGGACGCCTGGGCGCCAAACCAGGACGCGACGATGCCGGCGGCCTTCATCTGCTCGATACTGGGCTCGCCGGAAAACACGAACGGCAGCTCCAGGGTGCTTTGATCGCGCCGGTCGAAGAACGGCTGCGGCAACAGGTTGAGTTCGTTGGCCAGGCGCAGCGGCTGCGTGGTCAGCTCCAACGAGCTGGTCTTGCTGATATTCGCCCAGAGCGTCGTGTGCGCGGGATCCTCGCACTCGTACGTGTAGTGGCCGATGAACTGCAACAGAATCGTGTTGTAGCGGACGAACAGGCGGGGATCGATCTCGAAGGAGTACTCGCCGCCGCTCGCGGTCTGCTCGGACAGCGGAATGGTGGTGACCAGTTCGGTGTTCACGAACACGTTAATGTGCGAGAGCTCGAACACCAGCGACGGGGAATGCGCGTAACGCAGCGTCATCTCCGCCCGGGTGATGACCTCGTCATCACGAACCGAGACCGGCAGCGAAATCTCCCCCTGAATCCCGCGCAGACGGATGGAATCCTGAATGCCGCTGAGTTCCTCCAGCGTCAGCGTGCGCGTCACCTGCGGCAACGGTTTGCCTCTGCTAGCGCTTTGTTGCGCGTCGGCGGTCACCGGGTGAAGCGCAGCCAGTGCGCCCAACGCCACGAGCAGGCTGGCCGCGACCGTCGCTCGCCTCAGGAGTTTGGACAGCCACTTCCGCATCCCCGTCACGGAGCGGCCCAAGTACATTTCGATCACGCGATAAACCCCGTAATAGCCGAACGACAGGACTTCGACGAATGCTCGGCCCGGATGATCCACATCCCGCTTGTTGGCCCAAGTCACCCAGGCATCCGCCCGTCCAAAAATACAGTGAAGCAAGTGCTTCTCCTGTTCAATATCGAGCGTGGTGAACTGCACACTCAATGTGTCTCCCGCGGAACGCGTCACCGTGCACTGCCATTCCACATCCGTCTTGGCGGGCAGAACGCGAACGCTGACATCGGACCCCCTCTCCAACTGCAGCGCGCGCTCCACGCGAACGGCACAGCCGCCTTCGGAAATGTCCAGGGTCCGCGCTGACAGCACGGTGCCGTCCGGCAATCGGACCTCCGCCTCCAGGTCGGACTCGACGCGGATGGTGCGCCGCACCTGCTTGGACTCCCAGGCCACCGCCAGCGCGGCCCCGATGATGATCAGATTGTAGATCGACCAGGTCATGTTCAGGATCACCGTGTCGATTTCGTGGGTGCTCCAGAAGAACAGGCGGCCGAAACCAACGATGACCCCGCCCATGTTGGCGGCCACCAGAATCAGGTATGGCACCGCCATCTTCTGATCGAAGTACTCGTTCTCGACGATCCCGCCCTTGGCCGTCACGTTGAACGAACCCAGCTTCGGATTGATGATCGCCAGCAGCGTGGGCGCGGTGATGTAGGAGGCCAGCACCGTTTCGTAGACCTCGGCCCAGAACGAATGACGGAACGGACCCTGCAACCGCGAGTTGGTCATGTTCGCGATCAACAGATGCGGTATCGCGTAGGCGGCGATCATCAACGCCTGCGCCTGAATGATCTTGGCGTCGAACAACAGGTAGGACAGCGGTGCCGACAGGAACACGATCCGTGGCAACCCGTAGAAGAAGTGCAGCATCGCGTTCGCGTAGCAGAGACGCTGGCCCAACCGCAGCCCGCGCTTGAACAAGGGATTGTCCACACGGAAGATCTGCGCCATGCCTCGAGCCCAGCGAATCCGCTGACCGATGTGGGCGGACAGCGATTCGGTGGCCAGCCCGGCCGCCTGCGCGACATTGATGTACGCGGAGCGCCAGCCGCGGCGGTGCATCTTGAGCGCCGTGTGCGCGTCTTCGGTCACGGTCTCCACCGCGACGCCACCGACCTCCTCCAGCGCTTCCCGGCGCAGCACCGCGCAGGAGCCACAGAAGAACGTGGCATCCCAGAAATCGTTGCCGTCCTGCAACAGACCGTAGAACAGCTCGCCCTCGTTCGGCACCTGCTTGAAGGTGCCGAGATTGCGCTCGAACGGGTCCGGGGAGAAGAAATGGTGAGGCAGCTGCACCAGCGCCATCTTCGGATCCTTCAGGAACCAGCCAACGGCGACCTGGAGGAAGGAACGGGTCGGAATATGGTCGCAGTCGAAGATCGTGACGAGTTCACCGGACGTCTTCGTCATCGCCTTGTTGATGTTGCCCGCCTTGGCGTGCGTGGATTCCTTGCGCGGCAGATGCACCGCCCCGACCTGCTCGCAGAACTCGCCGAACTCGTCGCGGCAACCGTCGTCGAGCACGTAGACCTTGATCTTGTCCTCGGGCCAGTCAATCTGCAGCGCGGCAAGCACCGTCGGGCGCACGACCTCCATCGGCTCGTTGTAGGTCGGAACGAAGACATCGACCGTCGGCCACAGGTCGGTGTCCTCCGGCAGCGGATACGGCCTGCGATGCAGCGGCCACAGCACCTGGAAGTACCCGAGAATCAACACCAGCACCGCGTAGAACTCGGCCAGGATCAGGCCGATCGCGAAGAACAGGTCGACGTAGGTGACCCCGGGCGCCCCGACCCCGATCGTCTCGGTCACCCGCCAGTAGAAGTAGCGGAACGAGGTGAGCAGCGAGATCATCATCATAGTGATGGAGATCAGGTGCCCCTCGTAACGACGCAGCCAGGAACACAGCGCAAACGATCCGATGGCGAACAGCGCCTGCCAGGCCAGACCGACCGGCGTCGTGATGATCAACCAGCAAGGCCCCGCGGCGATGATCACCGCCACGAGCAGCGACAGCTTGGACTCCCAGACACCCAGATTCGCCAGGCGATCCATGTAGCGCATGAAACCGCCGGTCCGGCGCCAATCCGCCTCCGGGGTCAGTGACGGTTGCGCAACGCCTGGCGACGGTCGATTCATCGTAGTGTCTTCTCCACCCAGGCGGCCAGCTCATCAAAATCGGTCGCGGCACGCCCGTTCGGTTCGTAGGCGAGTACCGTCTGTTGCGCCGCGAGCGCCTCCTCGGCCGCCGCATCGAACCGGACCGCCACCGGCACGAGACGATTGCCCAGACGCTGACTCAGCATGGCCTGCACATCGCGGCAAAGCACCCGACCCTCGTTCATCCGGTTGACCAGGAAGAACAATCCCCGGAACTGGTCACAGGCCTTGCCGGCATAGGTCTCGATCGTCCGTTCGACCGTCGGCACCGTGATGAACGATGCGGCGTCGGGCAGCACGACCACGAGAACGAGATCCGCCAGCTCCACGGCGGCACGCTGGAATTCAGACGGGCCCGGAGGCGTATCGAACACGGTGTAGTCGACACCCTTCGCATCCACGGTGGAGAGCCCCTCGGCCAGCCAGGCCTGACCGTCGACCACCGCGTGTTCAAAGCGATCCCGGTGAGTTTCGGACAGAAATCCGTACGGCAGGAAGCTGAGATTCTCGATGCCGTCGCGGGTTACGTTCTTCCATGGATCGCCGCGCAACGTGGCCGAGGCCAGCCCCTCGGGATTCACGGGATCGGCGGACAGATGAAACTGCAATGCATTCTGGGCATCCAGGTCCACCGCGCACACGCGACGCCCCAGCGCCACCAGCGCCTCCGCCAGATTCGCGGTCACGGTCGTCTTGCCGACACCGCCCTTGGGCGAGACGATGGCGATGCGCTTGGGCCGTTTGCTCGACTTCCCCAGCATGTTCCCCTGATGTCCTTGTTTCGGTGGCGGTTCGGGTATCGGTGTCGTCGCGTCAGTCGACTCGTGACTTTTCAAGACGCCCAAAAACTGAAGGCAGACTCTGATCCAGGTGATTCTCCGCCACCATGGGCGCTTCTCTGCGTTCATAGTGTAGTTTCAGCTTGGCTCCCTCCGGCCTGCGCTGCACCGGAGGCTGGCCCAGCCGCCCCATCAGCTTGGCAATGGCTCCACTGGTCGGGCGCGCGGGGCGCCCACCCTCCTGTTGGGTTACGGCATCAGCGGGCGCTTCGGACGATGCGTTCACGGTCGTACCTCCGGCTTCTGAGCGTTCTTCCTTGATGACCTCAGCCTGACCCGTCGGCTCGGGCGTCGCGGCCTGCGTCAGTTCGGGTTCGACGGGCTCCGGCGATTCCGGTTCCGGCGGGGCATGGCGGACGTCTTCGTCGACCACGTCGGCGACCGGCTCCTGTCGAACATCATCCTCCGAGATCATCCGCCGTGCCGACTGGGCCACGCGCTCGGTGCCTCGCACCAGAGCGGCCAGGCTGCCAGCCCGGCGCAGGCGCGGCGAATCCTGCTCCAGATCGATGCTGTCTTCCGGCGCGTGGCTCCACTCGCCCAGCTCCACCGGCTCGTCAGGAATGTCGGCGACGGGAAATTTCTGTGCACCCAGCGAAGCCAGCAGCGACCACCGATCGGGCATCGCTTCGATCAGCGCGAGTTCGTCGTCCTCGGGTTCGTCCGTCTGCGCAACCACCGGTTCCGGCGTCTCGTCGACGGGCTCCGGTTCCGTGCCAGCGTCATCAACAAACTCAGGCTCCGTGACCGGTTCGGCCTCAGGCTCCGGCTCGATCTCGGACTCGGCTTCCGGTTCGGGCTCCGACGATGCGGACGCCGCCCGCAACGCGTCGAGTTCGGCCTGTTCCCTTGCGTTGTTGTTGTGCTGAACGCGTGGCGGTGGCGGATAGTCTTCGGGGTCAATCACCGGCCCGTCGGATTCGGGCATCTTGCGGGCCTTGGGCCTGGATGCGCCTTTCGGCTTGACGGCGTCGGGGCCCGGACCATCGCCCTCGCCCTTGATGTCGCGATAAGTCGACGGATCGAGGCCAAGGTGAGCAAACAGCTGCTTGACGTCCTCGCCTTTGTTACTCATGAGCCGATCTCTGCATCAATCAACAGATCAGCCGAACAGCGAGCGATGCGCCAGACGGAAGCGATAACTGTCGACGTCTCCCTCATCAATTTCGATTTGCCGGAGTACCAGATCGTCACCGGCGCCGAACGTCTCGAACCAGCGGCTGTAGATGCCTTCCAGTAGCGCGCCGGCCCAGGTCACACCATGCTCGCCGAATGCGGCGCGAAACGGCGCGCAGTCATGCACGACTTCCAGGCTGGTCTGCACGTCCTTGAAACGCACCAGCCCCCAGTTCCAGTCAGACCAGATGGCATTGGCCGCATGTTCCATGTCTTCGAGCGTCTCGGCCTCGACCGGCGTGACGGCCGCGCCCATCCGGCGACCCAGCACATACATGAAGGACTGGATCTCCTCATCCGACATCTGTTCGGCGAGTTCCTCGGCGAGCGCAGACAAGAATGCACGCCACTGGCGCCCGCACTGCTGTTCCGCGAAATAAGCCAACTGACTGCCGAAACCATTCGACATGCGAATCCCCAAGCACAACGGAAGGAAAATTTACCCTACGTTTATATCACACACATCCCGTGAACGAACGGTAAATCCGAATCGAACAAGGTCACGCAGTGCTATGATTTAGCGTGAATTTAGTGGTCTGGAGATGCGGTCTTGGCGAAGCGTGGCACTCACTACGACGTGTTGGTGATCGGGAGCGGCCCGGGGGGCGAAGGCGCGTCGATGATGGCGGCCAAGAATCGGAAATCGGTCGCCGCCGTCGAACGCTACATCGATGTCGGCGGCGGTTGCACGCACTGGGGCACGATCCCCAGCAAGGCGCTGCGCCACGCCGCACGGCGCTATTCGGAGATACGCAGAGAGCCGCTTTATCAGCAGTTTCGCAAGGATTTGCACCTCACCTACCCCGAAATTCTGCGCAATGCAGACAGCGTAGTCAGCCGGCAGGTGGCGTTGCGGCGCGGCTACTACGAGCGCAACCACGTCCCGCTGATCGAGGGGACGGCGCGGTTCATCGACCCCAACACGATCGAGGTGACCGCATCCGGCTCGCCAACCCAGCGGCTCACCGCCGACTCGATCGTGCTGGCGCCGGGGTCGCGCCCCTATCGGCCACCGGAGATCGATTTTTCGCACCCGCGCATCCACGACAGCGACACGATTCTGGAATGCGACGAGCATCCGCGTTCGATCACGATCTATGGCGCGGGCGTCATCGGCTCCGAGTACGCCTCGATCTTCAGCCATCTGGGCATTCGGGTGAATCTGGTCAATACGCAGTCGCGGCTGCTCTCCTACATGGACGACGAGATCACCGAGGCGCTGTCCTATCACCTGCGGGATCGCGGCGTGACGATCCGGCACAACGAGCGGATGGCTCGCGTCGAGCCGCGTGATCACGATGTGGTCCTGCACCTCGAATCCGGTCGCCGCATCAAGTCCGACTACCTGCTGTGGGCGAATGGCCGCACCGGCAACACCGACTCACTGAATCTGGAGGCCGCCGGGCTGGAGGCGGATGGCCGCGGCCAGCTCAAGGTCAATGAGCACTACCAGACGGACGTGCCGTCGATTTACGCGGTGGGAGACGTGGTCGGCTTTCCCGCACTGGCCTCCAGCGCCTACGATCAGGGCCGGTTCGCCGCGGGGCATATCGTCTCCGGCGCGGCCCATTCGCTGCGATTCGACCTGATGCCCACCGGCATCTACACGATTCCCGAAATCAGCTCCGTGGGTCGCACCGAGCGCGAACTGGCGGAGCAAGGCGTGCCCTACGAAATCGGCCACGCCTTCTTCAAGCACCTGGCTCGCGCGCAAATGGTCGGCGAAACCGTGGGCATGCTGAAGCTGATCTTTCATGTGGACACGCAGGAAATCCTGGGTATCCACTGCTTCGGGGAAGCGGCGTCGGAGATTGTTCACATCGGGCAGGCGGTCATGGCCCGTGGCGGCGAACGCCAACTGCAGTACTTCATCGACACGACGTTCAACTACCCGACCATGGCGGAGGCCTATCGCGTCGCCGCGCTCAACGGGATGAATCGCCTGGTCTGACCTGGAAAGCTCCAGGGCTCCTCGCCCAGCGGCCACAAAAAAGCCCCGGACCAGCCGGGGCTTTTTTTCCTGCGGCAAGCCTATTCGGCGATGACGCGCAGTTCGACACGGCGGTTGAGCTCGCGTCCTTCCTCGGTTTCGTTGCTGGCAACCGGTTCGAATTCACCGTAGCCACGCGCAGTCAGCCGGGAGGCCTGAATGCCCTGTGCAACCAGATAGTCGACCACGGCCTGGGCGCGATCCTGCGACAGCTTCTGGTTGTACTCCGCGGCGCCGCGAGAATCGGTGTGTCCCGCCACTTCGACCAGGGCCGCACGCTGCGTCTTCATGGTCTCGGCCTGACGGTTCAGCACGATTTCCGCATTGGCGGTCAGCGTCGCAGACCCGGTTTCGAAGGTCACGCCATGCAGCACGATGACCTCGGGAACCTCGCAACCCTGCTCGTCCACCTCGGCACCCGGCGCGCTGTCGGGGCAGCGATCGAAGGTGTCGGTCACGCCGTCACCATCGCTGTCCTTGGCCTTCGCCAGCGGGCAGCCACTGGCGTTGACGACCGTACCCAGCGGGGTTCCGGGGCAGTTGTCCTTCTGATCGATCACGCCGTCCTGATCGGTATCCACGACACAGTCGGTACGACCGGTCTGGGGGTCGATCACGGTCAGGTCGCATTCCTCCTTGACCGGCTCCGCCGCGCTGGGCGCGCCGTAGTGCCAGGACAGCGGAATCTGCACACCGAGGTTGATGCGCAGGTCATTGACCATGTTCTCGTCGTCGTAGTGCTCGCTGTTGAACTGGGCCATGTAACGCGCCTCGGCCCGCAGCGCGATGCCGTTGAGCACGGGCACCAGCACACCACCGCCGGCGTTCACCGCCGGGTGGAAGTCGTTGTTGCCGAGAATGTCGTCTTCCGACATGCCGAGACCGGCGAGCAGGAACGGCTTGACCGGCAGGCTGCCGACCAGACCCGTCAGGTCGTAGACGTAATCCACGAACAAGCCGGCCTGATAGTCGTCCTCGCCATCCAGGTCACGCTCCATGGCGTTGCTGTAGAGGCTGATTTCCAGCGCGCTGCTGTCGTAGGGCAGCGGGAAACCCAGACGAACGCGACCGCCCAGGCCATCATCATTCTCGCGGATCGAATCCACGGCAACGAACTCGGCGCCGATGCCAATGTACGGGATGTCAAACCCATCCGTATTCACGGCCGCAGCCGGGCCCGAGGCGAAGGTGACGGCAAGTGCCGACACCGAGAGCAAACGTTTCATGGAGTCTTCCTTGATGACAGAGATTCTTGATGACCGGGTCATCGGTACCCTTGGTCCCCGGGGTAACCGCCGATCGATCCGACATTAATAAGCGGAATAGCTTGCGGCATCAAGGTTTCACTTGAGTGAAACCGGCCTGTCGCATGACATCGACGCTCCGCGCGACCAGCGCGGGTCCGGCATAGATAAACCCGGTATAGATTTGCACGAGGTCGGCACCGGCCCGAAGCTTCTCGACGGCATGCTCCGGTCGCATCACGCCGCCCACCCCGATCAGCGCGCAGGCCGAGCCGAGATGCTCGCGCAGCAGTCGCAGCAATCGCGTCGACGGTTCCCTGACCGGGTCGCCGCTAAGCCCCCCCGCCTCGCCCGCGTAACGATGCCCCGCGACCGCGTCGCGGTGTATCGTCGTGTTCGTCGCAATCAGGGCTTCGAATCCCACGTTGACGACCGCATCGCCCAGGGTCCGCACCTCGTCCGGCTCGAGATCCGGTGCAATCTTGATGGCAACCGGCACTCGTCGGCCATGTTGCTGGGCGAGCATCTCGCGACAGTCCGCCAGCCCACGCAACAGGGCATCACGTGCCTGGCCGGCCTGCAGATCCCGCAACCCGACGGTATTCGGCGACGAGATATTGACCGTCAGGTAATCGGCCAGCTCATAGGCCCGCTGCATGCCTTCGCGATAGTCATCCAGCGCGTGCTCGGCCGGCGTGACCGCATTCTTGCCCAGGTTGATGCCCAGTCTGGCGCTCCCCCGGTCCGAGCCGCGGATGTTGTCGAGGACCACGTCCAGCCCCGCATTGTTGAACCCGAGCCGGTTGATGATCGCGCCATGCTCAGGCAGCCGGAACATGCGCGGACGAGGATTGCCGGGCTGCGGTTTCGGCGTCACGGTGCCGATCTCGATCAACCCGAACCCCAGCCGCGTCCAGGCATCGATGCATTCGGCATTCTTGTCCAGTCCGGCGGCGAGACCGAGCCGGTTCCTGAATCGCAGCCCCATCACCTCCACCGGGTCTTCACCGGCTTCCGGGAATGCCGAAAGCAGCCACGGCGCCCGTCGCAGCGCGCCCAGGGTGAAACGATGGGCGGACTCAGCATCCATGGCGAACAGCGCGGGACGTGCGAGTTGATACATCAATGCGATACAAGGCTGCGGGGGCGGCCGGAGCATAGACCCCAGACCCATCGACGCCAAGCGGGTTTCGACGTCGGGGCGGTGGCACCGCCTGCAATCCCGCGGGGGCGCCGGGCGCCGCGAGCCAAATTGACTCGTCTTCCAGCCTTGGGCAAAGTCCTGCCCCAGACATCAAGCAAGTTGGACACCGGGGAATATATGCTGCGCGCAGGTACCTTGATCATGTTCTTGCTCGTCGCTGGTGTGACGTTCGGCACCATGCTGACGCTGGACACATTGATCGACCGATCGACTCCGGAGCGGGACAGTACCGGCGTCAACGCCGACGCTGTCTTCGGGGCCACCGAACCTGCAAAACTGACGCCGCGGGCCGATCAACCACGCCAGATGTCATCGCGAGAGGCCGAAATCCGGCGAATCGCGCGGCAGGTCGCGGAGGCAACCGCAGCCCGGGTCGCGATCGAAACCGCCGAGCAGGAAGTGGCCTCGCAGCTCTGAGCGCCCACCACCGATTCACTCGCCGCGTCCGCGCGGCACCGATTTGCCGGTACACACCGGCCACCCACCGAGTTTGCTCATGACCCTGCGCCACCGCATGCGCGGCGGTGCGATCGGCGTTGTTCTCACGCTGCTCGCCCTCACCGCAGTCGCCGTTGTCGTTTTCTTCGCCGTTGACCGGTTTCTGCTGGATTCGGCCAACCTGAAACGCATGACCGGCCAGTCCACATCGCTGTTCGCCACGGCGCGGGATGAGGGCGACATCAGCGCCGCCGAGGCGACGCGCATCGGCCGCGAGGAAGCCGAACGGGTTGCCGCGCGCATCGCCTCGCAGGCGGCCAGGCAGGCGGCTCGCGACACCATTGTCGAGCGGACCGACGGACAAGCCTCGACCCCACCTCCTGACCTGCCCGCCGAACCCGACATCAACACGCTTTCAGGCCCTCAGCAGATCGCGGCCCGAGAAGCGAGGCGTGTCGCGCAGCGCATCGCGGACCGGATCGCCCGCGATGTGGCGACGGACGAACTGATGGCCTATGTCGACTCCGTGACCGACTTCTCGGCGGCATCGACCGAACCCGCGGAGCAGCAGCCAGTCTCGCAGCCGGAGCCGATCGCCGAAGACACCGAACGGACGGAAGACACCGCAATGGTCACGGCCGAATCCGAGGCCGGGCAGACCGCCGCTCCAGCGGCAGCGGCAACCTCGGACGCCACGTCCCCCGCCCGCTCCACCGGAACCGCTCCGAAACCGATTCGCCCCGCGCAACAGGCCCCCGCGCCGGTGCGCACGGCACCCAAGCCTTCCGCGCTGGATCTCAAGCCCTGGTGGCCAACCGCGGGGAATGTCCCGGAAAACGCCCTGAGTCTGCGCTTCGCCGGCGAGGCGCAAGGCGAGGCGCATGGCGTCGCCCTGCTCTTCACCGAGGCACCAGCATCGCTGGATGCGGTCGCCAGCCACGTCCGGGTGCTCAACGACGCCGGCAACACCGTCCGGGTCACCTGGAGCAGCGGCCGCAACCCGGCGCTGGTCCAGACCGATCCGCTGCCGGTCGGCCGCTATGTGGTCATCATCGCGGACGATCTGACGTCACGGTCCGGCAAGACCATGGTCCGCAAACTCGAAGGTCCGGTTTTCGTCGCGGCGGACTAGCCGGCCTAGTCGCCGTAGATGTCCTTGTTGAACTCGATCACCCGGGCCGGCGGCAAGGTGAGATACGGCGTGTCGGAATCCTTGGCCACACGATAGCTGCGGACGGGCTCGTCGAGCTCACGCAGTGGCATGCCGTGGTAGCCGGAAGACGGATCACCGAAGAAACCCTCGTCGGGGTCTCCGTAGTACTCGACGCCATCGAATCGTGCGTCCTTGCGCGCTTCGGCTGGCTGGCCGAATACCGCGATGCAGCTGATCAGCATGAGTCCGGACAGGATTCGCACGGCAGGCTCCTCTGGAGTGACGACGGGATCATTATAGCGCCGTACAGGCCCGGACCAGTTCGCAACAAGCGTCCGTGGGCGGTAGAGTCGTTGGAACCATGTCCATGAGATACCCGGTTCCAATCCCCGCGCGGCGGAACGAGCGGATGGCGGCGGGCTCTCATCGACACTCCCTTGATGACTGCCAGAAGGACTCTGTCGATGCTCAAGAATCAGGTGCAACTTATCGCCTACCCCAACCGCATGGGCGACAATCTTCGCGACCTTTTCGACATTCTTGAACAACACTTCGCCAAGGCCGTCGGCGGCGTGCACATCCTGCCGATCTATCCGTCCAACGCCGATGGCGGCTTCTCGCCCCTGACCCACAAGGAGGTCGACCCCGCCTACGGCACCTGGGAGGATGTCGAACGCATTTCGGAGAAATACGATCTCTGCCTCGACCTGACCCTGAACCACATCTCGGACGAATCCGTCGAGTTCAAGGATTTCATCGAGAAGGGCTACAAGTCCGAATATGCGGACCTGTTCGTCCACATCCACGAGATGGGCGAGATCACGCCGGATGACATGGCGAAGATCCATATCCGAAAGGAGAAGGAACCGTTCCGCGACGTCGAATTCGCCGACGGGTCCACCGGACAGGTCTGGTGCACCTTCACCGAACATCAGATCGATCTGAACTACAAGAGCGAGAAGACCTACGCGCTGATGGAGGAGTACATCGAGTTCCTCACGTCGCGCGGCGTCAAGCTGTTCCGTCTGGACGCCTTCGGCTACACGACCAAGATTCTCGGCACCAGCTGCTTTCTGGTCGAACCCCGCGTCTACGAAATCCTCGAGTGGATCAACAACCTGGCCCGCGAGTACAACGCCGAGGTGCTGCCCGAGGTCCACGACCACTCCAGCTATCAGTTCGCCATCGCCAACCGCGGCATGTGGGCCTACGGATTCGCCCTGCCCCCGCTGCTGCTCTACACGCTGCTGGACAACAACACCGAATACCTCAAGAACTGGCTGCGCGTCTGCCCCCGCAACCAGTGCACGGTGCTGGATACCCACGACGGCATCTGCATTCCCGACGTCGAGGGTATTCTCCCCAAGGAGAAGATCCAGGCAATGGTCGACAACGTGCAGGACCGTTCGGCCGATCCGATCCTGCGCCGGTCCGCGGCCAACGTGCACAGCGTCGGCGCGATCTACCAGCTCACCTGTACGTTCTACGACGCGCTCAAGCAGAACGACGACGCCTACATCTGCGCCCGCGCGATCCAGTTCTTCACGCCAGGCATCCCGCAGGTCTACTACGTCGGCCTACTGGCGGGCATCAACGACGACATGCTGATGCGCCGCAGCGGCGAGCTTCGCGACATCAACCGCAAGTTCTACACCCACGACGAAGTCGAGGAAGCCGTTCACCGGCCCGTGGTCAAACGCCTGCTCAAGCTCATGGAATTCCGCAACAGCTACCCGGCGTTCGACGGCCGCTTCGAGCTGAACTATTCCAACCACACCAGCGTGTCGATGGCCTGGCGCAAGGGCGAGTACTACTGCAACCTGTTCGTCGACACGAATTTCAAGAAGGCGACGATCAAGTACTTCAACCCGAAGACGCGGATCAAGCTGAACATGACCTGCTGAGGCGGCGACGCGTGCCCGGCCATGCCGCCGGGCCCGCAATCGCCTACAATCCGCGCCCGAAAACGCATTCCATTCGGGAGATCCGCATGACCGTCATCCGTCAGGACGACCTGATCGACAGCGTCGCCGACGCGCTGCAATTCATCTCGTACTACCACCCGCTGGATTTCATCCAGGCCATCCACGCGGCCTACGAGCGCGAACAGAATCCGGCGGCCAAGGACGCGATGGCGCAGATCCTGATCAACTCGCGGATGTGCGCGGAAGGTCATCGCCCGATCTGCCAGGACACCGGCATCGTCACCGTGTTCGTCAAGGTGGGCATGAACGTGCAATGGGATGCCGATCTGTCGGTCACCGACATGATCAACGAAGGCGTGCGCCGCGCCTACAGCAACCCGGACAACGTGCTGCGCGCCTCCATCCTCGCGGACCCGGCCGGCAAGCGGCAGAACACGCGGGACAACACTCCGGCCGTGATCCACATGGAAATCGTCCCCGGCGACACCGTGGACATCCAGGTCGCCGCCAAGGGCGGTGGCTCCGAGGCCAAGACCAAGTTCGTGATGCTCAATCCGTCGGATTCCATCGTCGACTGGGTGGTCAAGACCGTGCCGACCATGGGCGCCGGCTGGTGCCCGCCCGGCATGCTGGGCATCGGCATCGGCGGCACCGCGGAAAAAGCCATGGTCATGGCCAAGGAAGCGCTGATGGACCCGATCGACATCGGCGAGCTGCGTGAGCGCGGCCCGCGGAACCGCGCCGAGGAACTGCGCCTGGAGATCATGGACGCGGTCAACGATCTGGGCATTGGCGCGCAGGGCCTGGGCGGGCTGACCACGGTGCTGGACATCAAGATCAAGGATTACCCAACCCATGCGGCCAACCTGCCGGTGGCGATGATCCCGAACTGCGCCGCGACCCGCCATGCGCATTTCGTGCTCGACGGCTCCGGGCCGTCGTTCCAGACACCACCGTCGTTGGATGACTGGCCGGTGGTCAGCCGCGAAGGTGGCGGGGCCTCCAAGCGCGTCGATCTGGACACGGTAACCGCCGAGGACGTGCGCGGCTGGAAACCGGGTGAAACACTGCTGCTCAACGGCAAGATGCTCACCGGCCGCGATGCCGCCCACAAGCGGCTGACCAGCCTGCTGCAGTCCGGCGAAGGCCTGCCTGAGGGTCTGGACCTGCACGGCCGCTTCATCTACTACGTGGGCCCAGTCGACCCGGTCCGCGACGAGGTCGTCGGCCCCGCCGGCCCGACCACGGCGACGCGAATGGACAAGTTCACCGACTACATCCTGGAGCAGACCGGCCTGCTGGGCATGATCGGCAAGGCCGAGCGCGGCCCCGTCGCCCGCGAGGCGATCAAGAAGCACCAGTCGGTCTACCTGATGGCCGTGGGCGGCGCCGCCTATCTGGTCTCCAAGGCCATCGTCGGCTCCCGCGTCGTCGCCTTCGAGGATCTGGGCATGGAGGCGATCTACGAGTTCGAGGTCAAGGACATGCCGGTCACCGTCGCGGTGGACAGCAACGGCGCATCGGTGCACGAAACCGGCCCCGCGGAATGGAAGATCCGCATCGAGGATCTGAAGAAATCGGCCTAGCCGGCACACGTCCCCGAGCGCAGAAAGCCCCGGTTGATCCGGGGCTTTTTTTGTGCCCGCCACCCGTGCCATCAACGCATCCGACCATGGTCGAAGACGCGGCGGATTTCGACTAAAGGCCAATAGACGATCAGACCCCGGAAGCAAATGATCGCGACCACTAATAACAGGAGGAGTCCGCATGACCACACTGCCCCAGGCACCCGTCCGCCTTGCCGTTTGCTCCGTGCTGCTGGCCGCATCCGCCGGCGTGTCCGCGCAAACCACCCAGGTCACGACGAATGATCAGTTTCTGCCGGATGACGCCAAACCCGCGCAAAAGGCCCCGCCCCACAAGTCGATGACGGTCGGCAAGACCACCGTCACGGTCAAGGGCTACATCAAGCTGGACGCGATGGTGACGGACTACGACGCCTATCCGACGGCGTCGCTGGAACCGCTGGGTCGCGACTACTACGCCGGCCCGCGCAGCGTGCCGCTGGACGACGGCTCCGGCGGCGTGACCGTCTACGACATGCACGCCAAGCAGACCCGGCTGATCGTCGGCACCGAAACCCCGCTGGAGAACGGCGAGACCGTGAAGACCCATCTCGAGGTCGACTTCAACAACAGCGACGCCGGCAACGAGACCATCAGCAACTCCTATCAGCCACGCCTGCGCCAGGCCTTCATCACCTATGGCAACTGGCTGTTCGGACAGACCTGGTCAACCTTCCAGAACGTCGGCGCCCTGCCCGAGACCCTGGACTTCATCGGCCCGGCGGAGAGCACCGTGTTCATCCGCCAGCCGATGGTCCGCTACACCGCCGGCAACTTCCAGATCGCGGTCGAGAACCCCGAAAGCCGCATCGCGGGCGATACAACCACCGATGACAACACCCTGCCCGATGTCGCGCTGCGCTGGAACGCCGGCCCGCTGGTAGTGGCCGGCCTGATCCGCGCGGTGGAGTCGCAGGACCCGGCCGGTGTCGATGATTCGGCGGTTGGCGGCGGTGTCAGCATCTCCGGCAAGTTCAAGGTGGGCGCCCGAGATGACCTGAAATTCATGGCCACGGCCGGCAGTGGCCTGGGACGGTACGTAGGCGTGATCTCGAACTTCGACGCCAATGTCGATGCGGGCGGCGACATCGATCTGATCGACAGCACCGCCGGCTACATCGCCTATCGGCATTTCTGGACGCCGAAGACGCGCAGTTCGCTGGTCTATGGCATGTTCGACGGCGACGGCGATGTCGAGACCGCCTCGTCGGTGCACGTCAATCTGCTGCATTCGGTAACGCCCAGCCTGACCACCGGCATCGAGTTCATGCATGCCGAACGGGAGATGGCCACCGGTGCGGAGGGCGCATTTGACCGCGTCCAGTTCTCGGCGAAGTATGCGTACTGAGACCAAAGTCGAATAGGCTGCGGGGGTGGCTTCACCATCCAATAACGCAAGCCATGGTTGAGTGGCCCGGGGCTCGCCCCGGGCGATCATCGGCCCAATTCAAATCAAGTGCAGGAGACAACCCGTGTCGGAAGAACACCTCTACCCCGTTCCATCATCCTGGTCACATTCGGCACACATCGATGCAGCGCGCTACGAGCGGGAATACGCCCGTTCGGTGGAAGACAACGAAGGCTACTGGGCCGAACAGGCCAGTCGCATCGACTGGATCAAGGCGCCGACCAAGATCAAGGATGTGAGTTTCGGACCGGGCGATGTTCACATCCGCTGGTACGAGGACGGCGAACTGAACGTCTGCGCCAACTGCGTGGACCGGCATCTCGCCGATCGCGCGGATCAGACCGCGATCATCTGGGAGGCGGATTCCCCGGACGAGCCCAGCCTGGAGATCAGCTACCGCGAACTCCACGATCACGTCAGCCGCCTGGGCAACGTGCTCAAGTCCATGGGCGTGACCAAGGGTGACGTGGTCACGATCTACATGCCGATGATTCCCGAGGCTGCCTACACCATGCTGGCCTGCGCCCGTATCGGCGCCGTGCATTCGGTGGTCTTCGCCGGGTTCTCGCCGGATGCGCTGGCCGGCCGCATCGAGGACGGCAAGTCCCGTTTCGTCATCACCGCCGACGAAGGCTATCGCGGTGGCCGAACCGTCGCGCTCAAGAGCAATGTCGATGCCGCGCTGGAACGACCCGGCGCCCAGCACGTGGAGAAGGTGCTGGTCGTTCGTCGCACCGGCGGCGTGGTGGACTGGTCGGATCGCGATGTCTGGTACCACGAGGCCATGGCCGAGGCTTCGGCCGACTGCCCGCCGGAACCGATGAACGCCGAGGACCCGCTGTTCATCCTCTACACCTCGGGTTCCACCGGCAAACCCAAGGGCGTGCTGCACACCTCCGGTGGCTACATCGTCTACGCGTCGATGACGCATCAGTACGTCTTCGACTACCACGACGGCGACCGCTACTGGTGCGCCGCCGATGTCGGCTGGGTCACCGGCCACTCGTACATCGTCTACGGACCGCTGGCGAACGGGGCGATCACGACCATGTTCGAGGGCGTGCCGACCTATCCCGATGCGTCGCGGATGTGGCAGATCGTCGACAAGCATCACATCAACATCGTCTACACCGCGCCCACCGCGATCCGCGCGCTGATGCGCGAGGGCAATGGCCCGGTCGAACAGACCACGCGCGAATCATTGCGACTGCTCGGCAGCGTTGGCGAACCGATCAACCCGGAGGCCTGGGAGTGGTATCACCGGGTCGTCGGCGAAAGCCGCTGCCCCATCGTCGACACCTGGTGGCAGACGGAAACCGGCGGCATTCTGATCACGCCGCTGCCCGGCGCCCGGGCGCTCAAGCCCGGCTCCGCGACCAAGCCCTTCTTCGGCATCCAGCCGGCGCTGGTCGACGAGCACGGCCAGATCAAGGAAGGCGCGACCGAGGGCAACCTGGTCATTCTCGACTCCTGGCCGGGCCAGATGCGCACGGTGTTCGGTGATCACGAACGCTTCGTGCAAACCTATTTCTCCACCTACCCCGGCCGCTACTTCACCGGCGACGGCGCGCGGCGCGACGGTGACGACTTCTACTGGATCACCGGCCGTGTCGACGACGTGCTGAACATCTCCGGCCACCGGCTGGGCACCGCGGAAATCGAGTCCGCGCTGGTCGCGCATCCGGCCGTGTCCGAAGCCGCTGTCGTCGGTTATCCGCACGATATCAAGGGTCAGGGCATCTACATCTACGTGACGACCACCGCGGGCGTGGTCGAGAACGACGCGCTGGCCTCCGAGCTCAAGCAGTGGGTCCGCTCCGAGATCGGGCCGATCGCGACACCGGACATCCTGCAGTGGGCGCCCGGCCTGCCGAAGACCCGCTCGGGCAAGATCATGCGCCGGATTCTGCGCAAGATCGCGGAGAACGCCTTCGACAGCCTCGGCGACACGTCGACGCTGGCCGATCCCGGCGTGGTCGACGAGCTCATCAGCCGCCACAAGGCGCTTGCCGCCTGAGATGACACCGACCGCCGGGCAACCACCATCCGTCATCGTCGCCGATGACCATCCGCTGCTGCGCTCGGCCCTGTGCGGCGCGGTGGAACAGGTGCTGCCCGGCGCCAGGGTGATCGAGGCCGGCACCGCCGGAGCCGTGCAGCAGGCGGTGACGGATCACCCGGACGCCGATCTGTGCACGCTGGACCTGCGCATGCCGGGCGCATACGGCTTCTCGACGCTGGCGTTTCTGCGCGGCAGCTACCCCAGCCTGCCGGTGCTGATCATCTCGGCGATCAGCGATCCACTGGTGATGCAGCAGGCCATGACGCTGGGCGCGGTTGGCTACGTGCAGAAATCGTCACCGCCGCAGACCATCGCCACGGCGATTCAGCAGGTACTGAGCGGTGAAACCTGGTTCCCGGAGTCGGTGAACCGCCCCGCCTCGCCGGCGCAGACCGCGCTGCGCGAACTGGCGGACCGTGTCGCCAGCCTGACCCCGCAGCAATTCCGCGTCCTGACCATGCTGGCCGACGGGCTGCTGAACAAGCAGATCGCCTATGAGATGAACGTGACCGAGGCGACCATCAAGGCGCATGTGACCGCGATCCTCCGCAAGCTCAAGGTCAGCAACCGCACCGCGGCCGTGATCGCGGTCCGGCAGCTGGATGTCAGCGACCCGGAGTCGCAGCTCTCGGAATCGGCCGCCTACGGAGCCATCACGCCCGACGCCTGACCGGTGGCCGCCGGAGCACGCTGGATCGCGTCACGAATCGCACCCCGTAACGTCGACGGCTTGACCGGCTTGTGGAGCAGAATCATGTCCGCCGCCTTCGCCGCCTCGCGAACCTCGTCGGTCCGGTCCGCGGTGATCAGCACTGCGGGTGCCTCCATCTGCCAGGCCTGGCGCAGTGATCCGATCAACCGCGTACCCAGCTCGCTGTCCAGCCGGTAATCGATGATCGCGACGTCCGGCGCCTGGGGACAGCGCTCCAGCGCCTGGGCGCCGTTCGCCGCGGTCACGGTGTCGGCGCCCCAGCCCAGCAGGAGCTGATTCAGGCCGGCGAGAATCGGCTCCTCGTTGTCCACGCAAAGCACCCGCATGCCCGAGAGCACCTGGGTCGGCGCCGCCGGCTCGACCGTCGCCACGGCCTCGCGCGGCTCGGATCGGGGCACGTCGATCCAGAACACCGAGCCCTGCCCCGGCGTCGACCGCACGCCGATGGGATGCCGGAGCAGCTTGGCCATGCGCTGGACGATCGCGAGTCCCAGCCCCAGCCCCTTGCCGGACTGCGCGTCGGCGACGGGCAGCCGCTGGAATTCGACATAGATCTCCTCGAGCTGATCCTCCGCGATGCCCGGGCCGGTGTCGTAGACGGCGATGCGGGTGGCATCACCCGCACGCCGCGTGCCCAGCAGCACCGTGCCCTTGGCCGTGTAGCGCAACGCGTTGGACAGGTAGTTCTGCACGATGCGGCGCAGGTGCAAACGATCCGAGCGGATGTGGACATCCGGCAGCCGCACGCGCAACTCGATACCCCGTTCCGCCGCGACCGGCCGGAACTCCTCGATCAGCGGCAGCAGAACCTCCTTGAGCGAGAACACGTCCTCGCGCACCGGTACACGGCGGGCATCCAGGCGATTGATTTCCGCCAGATCGCTCAGCACCGCCTCGGCGCTGTCCAGCGCGGAGGCGATGTGCTCGGCGGACTGGCGCGCCTGGTCCGATTCGGCCTGCTCGATCAGCGATGACGCGAACAGCCGCGCCGCGCTGATCGGCTGCATCAAATCGTGGCTGGCCGCCGCGAGAAACTGGGACTTGCTGCGATTGGCCCATTCGGCCGCCTGCTTCGCGCGCTCCAGCGCCCGCGTGCGGTCGCGTACCGTGCTCTCGAGGTTCTCGTTCGCGGCCTGCAACTCCTTCTGCACCCGCTTGTGGTCGGTGATGTCAGCGAAGCTGGTGACATAGCCACCGCCGGGGAGACGCTTGCCCTGCATCTCGATCACCGTGCCATCCGGCCGCGTCCGCTCGTAGCGATGGGTGTTGCCGGAGCGAATGCGTTCCAGGCGCTTGCGGACGTGCTCCTCCGGATCACCCGGACCGCAGAGCCCCCGCTCGGCGTTGTAGCGGATGACCTGTTCCAGCGGACGCCCCACGGTGATCAGGCCGGGCGGGTACTGGAACAGATCCAGATAGCGCTGGTTCCAGGCCGCGATGCGCAGGTCGTTGTCGATGACGCTGACACCGTGATTGACGTTGTCCAGCGTGGCACGCAACAGACGGCGGCTGAGCCGCAAATCCTCGCGTGTCCCGTCGAGGATGGTGGCGACCTCCTCGATGGACAGTTCGATGTCCTTCAGGGCGCTGTCCAGCACCATCCTGGCCGAGGTACTGCCAACGGCGCCGGCGAGCTGTCGCTCCGCGGCGTCCAGCAGTTCCGGACTCGCCCGCCGCATCGGCGACAGCGGCGCGCCCATCGCCTGTTCGACCTGGCGGACGACCTGCGACGTGCGCACCTCGCCGACAAAGCGATCCAGCAGGAACAGCACATCCTGCACCCGCGCCGAGATGGTCGTATCCGCCGGCTGCGATTGTCCGAAATCGCGGCGACAAAACTTGTTGGCCTGCGACTGCTCCACGACCGAGCGGCGGGTGACCAGCGAAACCGTCACGAACAGCAGCAGATTCACGCCCAGCGACAACCAGGTCGCGACGGTGACGGAACCAAAGCCCAGATGCGTCGCGGTCTCCGCGCTCGCCATCGCGGCGGGGATAATCATCGGCAAGGCCAGCCAGCAGAACCAGATGGTGAAACCGGCCGCGAGCCCGATGATCGCGCCACGGGCCGCGGCGCCCCGCCAGATCAGGCCCAGCAGAAAGGCCGGTGCCAGCTGGGCCACGGCGACGAAGGCGAGCAGCCCCAGTCCGGCGAGATTGCGGGTATCCGCGGCCAGCAGATGAAAGCCGTAGGCGCCGAGGATGACCACCGCGATGACGCTGCGGCGAATGTTCAGGATCACCGAGTCCAGGCGCCGGTTGCGCACATCGCGTCGGGCCCGCAGCAACAGCGGCACAACCCACTCGTTGCTGATCATGATGCTCATCGCGAGCGCCGAGACCACGACCATGCCGGTGGCCGCGGCAACACCGCCCAGGTAGGCGATCAGGGCGAGTCCGTCCTGCCCGAATACCAGCGGCAGCATCAGCACGTAACGATCCGGGTTGATGCCCTGCGCCGCGAGCGCGTTGTCACCGGCGATGGAGATCGGAATCACGCAAAGCGTCAGCAGCAACAGGTAGAGCGGGAACAGCCAGCGCGCGGTGCGCACACCATCTTCCGACGTGTTCTCGACCATGGCGATGTGGAACTGCCGCGGCAGCAGCACGACGGCGGCCGCGGACAGCAGCGTGTAGGTCCAGAAGTCGGCGCCGATGCTCAACTCGCTGAGCGCGTGGTTGCGGGACGGTGTCGCCAACTCGTGCCACAGCTCCAGCGGACCGCCGTCGAAGACCTTCAGCGCGAATACCGCCACCGCGGCCAGGGCGAATAGCTTGACGACGGATTCCAGCGCCACGACGCGGACGATGCCGGGGTGCTTTTCCCCTCGCGCCAGATGACGGGCGCCGAAAATCAGCGAGAACACCAGCATCACCGCGGCGATGCCGAACGCGGTTTCCAGGCCGCCCGCCGTGGTCGTCGGTGCCAGGGTGACGAAGGTGGATTCCACCGCCCGCAGCTGCAATGCAATGTACGGCACCGTGGCGCAGAAACAGATGCCGGTGGCCAGCGCCCCGAGGAACTGGCTGTGACCGAAACGCGCGGCGAGAAAGTCCGCGACCGAGGTCAGGTTGTTGCGATGGCTGATCTCGACGACGCGCAGGATCAGCCGCCAGCCGAACAGGTAGAGCAGCGCCGGTCCCAGGTAGATCGGCAGGTAAAGCCAGCCATTGACGCTGGCGGTGCCGACGGCGCCGAAGAACGTCCAGGTGGTGCAGTAAACCGCCAGCGACAGCGCCTGGATGCTCCCGGAAATCCGCCCGCTGCCCGCGGCGCGGTGGTCGCCGTGCCAGGCGACGGCGAACAGCAATGCGATGTATCCGGCCAGGATCAGACCGATGGTCGGTCCATTCATGATGCGGTCTCCCCCGCTGATGCCGGCCCTGCTGCGTCTCCCTTGTCGGCCCGGTCAACGCCACATTCGACCAAAGTCTCAGGCGCTGTCAAGACGTGGACGCCGCCGACCGCATCATCGTAACCAATTGATTTCAATACCGGCTTGCCACATCCGTCCCACCACCGGCCACCGTGGATAAGACTAAAGTCGAGCTAGGCCGGATGGGATCTCCTTCCTTACAGTCGCTGCACCGTCGCGCTGAAATTCCGCACCGCGGCGCAACAACAGAAAAGAGAGGAGTCCATCGTGAATCACGCACCTGAATCGGGTGCCGCAGCCTACTGGAAGGAAAACGTCCGCCTGCTGATGACCCTGTTGGTCGTCTGGTTCGTCGTTTCCTACGGTGCCGGCATCCTGCTCGTCGACCTGCTGAACCAGATCCCGCTTGGTGGTTACAAGCTGGGCTTCTTCTTCGCCCAGCAGGGATCAATCTACGTTTTCGTCGCGCTGATCTTCATCTACGTCCGAAAGATGAACCAGCTGGACCGCAAGTACGACGTCCACGAGGAGTAGCTGACGATGGATACACAAACCTGGATTTACCTCGTCGTCGGCCTGACCTTCGCGCTCTACCTGGGTATCGCGATCTGGGCCAGAGCCGGCTCCACGCAGGAGTTCTACGTCGCCGGTGGCGGCGTGAACCCGGTGGCCAACGGCATGGCCACGGCCGCCGACTGGATGAGCGCCGCGTCGTTCATTTCCATGGCCGGGCTGATCGCCTTTCTGGGCTACAACGCCTCGCCCTACCTGATGGGCTGGACCGGCGGCTACGTGCTGCTCGCGTTGCTGCTCGCGCCGTACCTGCGCAAGTTCGGCAAGTTCACCGTGCCCGAGTTCATCGGTGACCGGTTCTACTCCAAGACCGCCCGCATGGTCGCCGTGCTGTGCCTGATCGTCGCCTCGATCACCTACGTGATCGGACAGATGAAGGGCGTCGGCGTCGCGTTCGGACGCTTCCTGGAGGTGGAATTCGAGACCGGCGTGATGATCGGGATGGCCATCGTGTTCTTCTACGCCGTGCTGGGGGGGATGAAAGGCATCACCTACACGCAGATCGCTCAGTACTGCGTGCTGATCTTCGCCTACACCGTCCCGGCCATCTTCATCAGCTTCCAGCTCACCGGCGTGCCGTTCCCGCAGATCGGCCTCGGCGCCAACATGGCCGACGGCACCGCCCTACTGGACAAGCTGGATCAGGTGGTTACCGACCTCGGATTCGCGTCGTTCACGGACCCCGAACACAACACGCTGAACATCTTCCTGCTCACCATGTCGCTGATGATCGGCACCGCGGGGCTTCCGCACGTGATCATCCGCTTCTTCACGGTTCGCAAAGTGTCGGACGCTCGCATCTCCGCGGGCTGGGCGCTGGTGTTCATCGCCATTCTGTACACCACGGCCCCGGCGGTCGGTGGTATGGCGCGCCTGAATCTGATGAACACCATCCAGACGGGGCCGATCGGCTCGCCCGAGGGCAACCTCGAGTACGAGAACCGTCCCGAGTGGTTCCGCAACTGGGAAACCACCGGGCTGCTGGCGTTCGAGGACAAGAACGGTGACGGTCGGATTCAGTACTACAACGACGCCAACCCCGAGTTTGCCGCGGAAGCGGCCAGCTATGGCTGGGCGGGCAACGAGATGGTCACGGTCGACCGCGACATCATGGTGCTGGCGAATCCAGAGATCGCCACGCTGCCGGGCTGGGTGATTGCGCTGGTGGCGGCGGGTGGCCTCGCGGCAGCCCTGTCCACCGCGGCCGGTCTGCTGCTGGCGATTTCCTCGGCCATTTCGCATGACCTGCTCAAGGGCATGTTCATGCCGAAGATCAACGAGAAGCAGGAGCTGATGGCGGGCCGTATCGCCATGGCCGGGGCCGTGCTGCTCGCGGGCTACATGGGCATGAATCCACCCGGATTCGCCGCGCAGGTGGTCGCCCTGGCCTTCGGTCTGGCCGCCTCATCGATCTTCCCTGTGTTGATGATGGGCATCTTCAGCAAGCGCGTGAACAAGGCCGGCGCCATCGCCGGCATGCTGACCGGGCTGCTCAGCACCGTCATCTACATCTTCGTGTTCAAGGGCTGGTTCTTTGTCCCCGGCACGAACTGGTTCCCCAACACGGCCGAGTACTGGCTGCTGGGCATCCAGCCGGAATCCTTCGGTGCGGTCGGCGCATTGCTGAACTTCGCCGTGGCCTTCGGGGTGTCCCGGGTTACGCAGGCACCGCCCGCTCACATCCAGGAGCTGGTGGAAAGCGTCCGCATTCCCCGCGGAGCGGGCATGCCCACCGGCCACTGAGACACACACGGCAGTTCGCTGCCACCAAGCCCCTCGGCCCTCCGGCACCCTGCTCCTTCGGAGGGCACCTCGGCCCCGCCTTCGTGGCGGGGCTTTTTTCTGCCCGGAACAACCCGTATCGGCGCGGATGAGTCAGAACTTCCTTATGCCGATTGAGACTTGTCCTACACCTCTCCCGGGCCCGCCGTGGAATAATGATCCGGGTCGCTCCTCCGGAAGATTCTGCATGTCGATCGAGGCATGGATTGCCATCGCGGTCACGATGGGCACGCTGGCCGCGCTGCTGCTTGTCAACCTGCCGCCCTACCTGGTCCTGATGGGTTCGTTGACCATCCTCTCGGTCTCCGGCGTGCTGAGCGGCACCGAGGCTTTCGCCGGCTTCGGCAACACCGGTCTGATGACGGTCGCCGTGATGTTCGTCGTGGCGGGCGGCATCACCTCCACCGGCGGTGTGCACTGGCTGGTGCAAAACGTGCTGGGACGTCCGTCGAGCATTCGAACCGCGGTGTTTCGCGTCTACGCGCCGGTGGCGGCACTGAGCGGCTTCCTGAACAACACGCCGGTCGTGGCAACGATGATTCCGGCCATCAGCAGCTGGTGCCGACGCATCGATGCCGCCCCGTCACGGTTGATGATTCCGCTCAGCTATTCCGCGATTCTCGGCGGCACGCTGACGATGATCGGCACCAGCACCAACCTGGTGGTCAACGGCCAGTACGCGGACCTGACCGGCGAACCCGGTTTCGGCCTGTTCGCGATCACCATTGTCGGCCTGCCGGTTGCCGTCATTGGCGGCTTGATGATCGTGTTCGTGCTGCCCAAGATTCTCCCGGACCGGCGCGCACCGACCGCCAGCGAATCGCTGCGCGAGTTCACCGTCGAGGTGGCCGTCGATGCCAATGGCCCGCTGGTCGGCAAGACCATCGAACAAGCCGGTCTGCGCAATCTGCGCACGCTGTTCCTGGTCGAGATCGGCCGTCAGGGCTCGGTGCTGACCGCCGTCGACAGCGAGGAAGTCCTCGCCGGTCACGACTGCCTGGTGTTCGCCGGCGATCCCGACGCGATCAAGGACCTGCTGGCGATCCGGGGGCTGGTGCCCTCCATCGGTGCCAAGCAGCAGCCAACCATCCTGGAAAACCGCCCGGAGCGTCGACTGGTCGAGGCCGTGGTGTCGACCAACTGCGACGCCGTTGGCCGGACCCTGCGCGACTCCCAGTTTCGCGAGCGTTACGGCGCCGTGGTGCTGGCGGTCTCCCGCAACGGCCAGCGCATCAAGGGCGGCCTCGGCAGCATCCGTATCGAGGCCGGCGACTCCCTGCTGATGGAAGCCCGCCCCGGTTTCATCAACAAGCTCCAGAACAGCCGCGACTTCCTGCTGATCAACGATCTGGATGTCGACCGCCCTCGCCACGACAAGGCCTGGATGGCCTGGTCGATGCTGGCCGGGGCGGTGCTGGCCGCGACGACCGGCCTGCTCAGCATCCTCGATGCCGGCCTGCTCGCCGCGGCGGGCATGCTGCTCACCCGCTGCATGACGCCGGCGCAGGCGCTGCGGACCATCGACCTGCCGGTCATCATCACCATCGGCGCCTCGCTGGGGCTCGGCACCGCGCTGGCCACCAGCGGCGCGGCGGCGGCGATCGCCCATCAGGTCGTGGTCCTGGCCGGAGACAGCCCGGTCCTGTTGCTGATCCTGATCTACATCACCGTGCAGTTACTGACCGAGATGATCACCAACAACGGCGCCGCGGTGATCATGGTGCCGATCGCGCTGAGCATCACCGAGGAGCTGGGACTAGCGACCGCACCGTTCATGTTCGCGGTGATGATGGCCGCCTCCGCCAGCTTCGCGACGCCGCTGGGCTATCAGACCAACCTGATGGTCTACGGGCCCGGCCGCTACCGGTTCACCGATTTTCTCAAGGCCGGGATTCCGATGAACATTGTTGTGGGGATCACCACCATCGCCACCATCATTCTCGTCTTCGACCTGCGAGCCTGACCCATGCCCCGAACCCTCTACGGCATCAAGCAATGCGACACCGTCCGTCGCGCCCGCAAGGATCTGGACGACGCCGGCGTCGACTACCGCTTTCATGACTTCCGTGTCGACGGTCTGGAACCGGCGCAGGTCCGGGGCTGGGTCGACGCGGTCGGCATCGACACCGTGCTCAATCGTCGCGGCACCACGTGGCGACAGCTGAAGTCCGACGTGGCCGAGAACGCCGACGAGACGACCCTGATCGGCCTGATGGTCGAACATCCAACGCTGATCAAGCGGCCGGTGTTCGACCGCGATGGCGATATCCGGATCGGTTACGCCAGCAAGAGCGCCAACGACACCCTGAACTGGTTCCGCTGACCGGGAGACTCTCTTGGAATATCTGCACACGATGGTCCGCATCTCCGATATCGATGCCTCGCTGGATTTCTACTGCGGGGCGCTGGGGATGGAGGAAATCAGCCGTTACGAAAACGAGAAGGGGCGTTTCACCCTGATCTTTCTGGCCGCGCCAGGAGACAGTGACCGCGCCCGGACCTCAAAGAGTCCGATGATCGAACTCACCTACAACTGGGATCCGGAGGCCTACGACGGCGGACGCAACTTCGGCCACATGGCGTTTCGCGTGGACGACATCTATGCGACCTGCGAACGCCTGCAGGCCGCCGGCGTGACGATTAACCGCCCACCGCGCGATGGTCACATGGCCTTCGTGCGCTCCCCCGACAACATCTCGATCGAGCTGCTCCAGCGCGGCGATGCCCTGCCAGCCCGCGAACCCTGGGCCTCGATGGAAAACACCGGCACCTGGTAGCACACGCAACCATTGCCGTGCCGCACAATGGACAGCGTGTGGTGCGGCGCCTATCGTCAGTCGGGTATCCACCGCGAGATTCACCCGGGGACCCGAATGGGTTTTTCATTTCACGAAAATCCTGACTGCAACCGCATTCTGAACCTGATCAATCAGGACAGTCGTGACCTGGTCGGCGGCGTGTCCCTGCAGCTGATCGCCTACCACTGGTCACTGATGCAGGGCGATGAATCCGGGCTTGCCGATGCCTACGAGCGGCTGATCGGCGAATCGCTGATCCGCGAGGTCGGCGACCGCTGCCTGCTGACGCCAACCGGCTATGCGCAGTTGCTGGACCCCGAATGCGCGGAAGTCGAGGTGGAATCCGCCAGCGAATTGCACCGCCACGGCGGCCGACCCACCGAGTACTCGCTGCGGGCCGTATTGCTGGATGTGCTGACGCGGCGCGGGGGCAAATCCGTGCGTCTCGACGAACTGACCGAGCGCTGGGCGGTGTCCGGGCTGCGCGCCGGGGAACTGCGCGACGCCATCGACCTGCTGATCCGCGACCAGCTCGCGAGTCTGACCGGGCTGCGCCGCCGCTCGCTGACATTGACCAAGGACGGTACCGCCTACGTCAACGGCCGCAAGCCACCCCAGGTACTGATCCAGATGGCGCCGCCGCTGGATGAGTCGGAACTGCGCTCCCGCGGCGTCGAGGCGCGCACGCTTTGCATGCTGGCGGCCTACGCCACCGGCGAGGCCGCGCAAACCCGCAGCGTCAGCTTTGGCGAGGTCAGCTACCGGCTGGAACGGCTCAAGATCCCCACGCATCGCGTCTTCCACGCCATCGAGCTCGCCCATCGCCTGGGGCATATCGACTTCGACGACGACACGCAGACCATCCACCTGACCCGGTCCGGCGACAAGCTCTACCGCGCGGCCAACGGCCGGGCCGTGCAGTGGGCCATCGGGCAAGCCGTCCGAGAGGCATGAGCGTGACCGAACCGCTGATCGTCACGATTGCCACGAACGTCTCCTCCGTCCGCGAGGGCGCCGATGCTGTCGTCGCGCACTACGCCTGGCGTCGATCGGGAGGCTCCGATGCCGGTTTCGCCGGACAGATCGCGGAGCTGCACACCCGGGGACTCGTGGACATCCTGCCCGGAGACCAGACCTATCTTCGACTGACACCGGACGGCTACCAGGCGTTGCCCGAGCCGGTCGACGACGATCAGGAAGACGAGGAAGCCGATCGCCACGTCCGACTCGACGCAGCGGAGATGCAGGCGCTGGTCGACGAGATCTTCAGCCTGGCGGCCCGTGCCGGTGAAGCCGGCCTGACCGCCAGCGCACTGGCATCGATCTGGCGGATCGAGCGTCAGCGCGCTGCCGACTTGCGCGGCGTGCTCGACACCATGCTCAACGACGGCAGCCTCCGGGTCGAGCGCGGCCAGCGCACGGTCTTCTTTCGGGGCTGAGCGTCCCGGAACCCGTCCGTACCGGGCCCTAGTCCCCCACCGCGCCATCCAGCGCGCTGAGCAACTGGCCTCGAAACCAGCGGCTGGCCGGATCCCGGTCGACATTGCGGTGCCAGTACAGGTAGCCATCCAACGGTGTCATGTCCACCGGCGCCGATAGAATCTGATTGCTCAACCCGGCATTGGCGACACGGGCGTAGTTCTCCGGCATCGTGAGAATGAGATTGGTCTCATTGACCACCCGGCAGGCTGCGAAGTAGTGCTGGCAGCGCAAACGCACACGCCTGCTCTGCCCCAACTGGGCCAGACTGACGTCCTCCATGCCCCCACCGGAACGACGCACCGTGGCCAGGACATGCTCCTGGCGCAGATAGGTTTCCAGGTCCAGCCCCGCCCTCACCTCCGGATGACCCTGCCGTGCCACGACCACGAAACGGTCGAAGACGATGCGCTGACGGTTGATGCTGTCGGGTAGCGGCAGCAGCACGTCGATGGCGGCGTCGAGTTCGCCGCTGTCCAGATCCGCGGCCAGCGAACGCCGGTTGGTCTGGACCGCATCCAGATCCACCAGCGGCGCGACGCGGGTGATCGACCCCATCAGCGGGGGCAGCAACACGGACTCCAGCACGTCGCGCACCCCCAGGCGGAAGCGCCGGGGCGTGGTCGCGGGATCGAAACGATCGACCTCATGCAACATCAACTCGATGCTGCGCAGAGCCCGCCGGGCCGGTCGGATCAGATTCCGCGCCAGCGGCGTCGGCACCATCTTCCGCCCTTCGCGCACGAACAGCGGATCATTGAAATGACCACGCAGGCGGTTGAGCGCGTGAGTGACCGCGGGCTGGGTGAGGTGCAAACGTCGACCCGCCGCGGTGATGCCGCCCTCGGTGTAGATCGCATCCAGCACGACCAGCAGGTTCAGATCCAGCTGCCTGATATTCATTTCATTTATACAAACGAATAGAAAACATTCATTGGATGGATCGTAACGCGCCACCTATCCTTCGGCCACCGCTCATTCATCACGCAGGGACCGCATGGCCCAACTGCTGCTCGTTCGCCACGGACAGGCCTCCTTTGGCGCATCCGACTACGACAAGCTGTCCGATCTGGGCGTCGATCAATCCCGCGCGCTCGGACGCTGGTGGGCGCAAAGCGGTCTCGGCATCGACAGCATGGTGTCCGGCGACATGCTGCGACACCGGGAGACCGCGGACGGGGTGCGCGAGGCGTTTCCCGACGCGACCGAACTGCATATCGACTCCGGCTTCAACGAGTACGACTTCCAGGACGTGATGCTGCGCTACCGCCCGGACTTCGCCGAGGGCGGTGTCATGCGGCGGCTGGTCGCGGAGAAGTCCAATCCCAAGCAGGCCTTCCAGGAACTGTTCAGCCAGGCGACCGCGCGCTGGATGGATGCCGGAGACAGCGGCGAATACGAGGAATCCTGGCCGGCGTTTCGCGACCGCGTGGTCGCCGCGGCGCGTCGCATCATCGAGGACGACTCCAGGCGGGTGACGGCGGTGTTCACCTCCGGCGGACCGATCGGGGCGCTGGTGCAGTGGGTGCTTGGCCTGGACAACCTGCAGATGCAATCGCTGAACTGGGTCATCGCCAACAGCAGCGTCACCGGAGTCATCTACCGGCCCGGCCAGATCAGCCTCAGCTACTTCAACAACTTCGCGCACCTGCAACAAACGGGTGACCGATCCTTCATCAGTTATCGCTAGAAGATCCAGGAGACAGCATGACGCCCAATGAATTGTTCGACCTGTCCGGTCGCATCGCCGTCGTCACCGGCGCCAGCCGCGGCATCGGCGAGGCCATCGCCCGCCTGCTCGCTGGTGCGGGTGCCCACGTGATCGTGTCCAGCCGCAAGATCGAAGGCTGCGAGGCGGTGGCCGAATCCATCCGCGCCGACGGCGGCAGCGCCGAGGCGCTGACCTGCCACATCGGCGACATGGATCAGATCACCACGTTCTGGACCACCATCGCCGACAAGCACGGCAAGGTCGATGTGCTGGTCAACAACGCGGCGGCCAATCCCTACTTCGGCCCGACCGTGGACACCCCGGTCGACGCCTTCGACAAGACCGTGGACGTCAACATCCGCGGCTACTTCTACATGACCAGCCATGCGGCCAAGATGATGGTCGCGCAGGGCGGCGGCAGCGTGATCAACGTGGCCTCGGTAAACGGCAAGGTTCCTGGCCCGTTGCAGGGAATCTACTCCATCACCAAGGCCGCGGTGATCAGCATGACGCAGGCCTTCGCCAAGGAACTGGGCGACGCCAAGGTCCGCGTGAACGCCTTGCTCCCGGGCATCACCGACACCAAGTTCGCCTCCGCGCTGGTGCACAACGCGGACATGCAGAAGATTCTGATGCCGCGTGTCCCGCTGCGCCGGGTCGCGCAACCCGAAGAGATGGCCGGCGCGGTGCTTTATCTCGCCTCGGACGCGTCCAGCTACTGCACCGGCACCGCGTTGAACGTGGACGGCGGCTACCTGATCGGCTGAGGACAATCCCATGGATGATCTGAACAATCGCGTGGCCGTCATCACCGGCGGTGGAAGTGGTCTGGGCAGGGAGCTGGCGCTGCGATGCGCGGATGCCGGCATGCGGCTGGTACTCGCCGATGTCGACGAGGCCGGACTGAGCGAATCCGTGTCGCTGCTGCCGGAAGGTACCGACGTTGTCACTCGCCTGGTCGACGTCTCCAAGGCTGACGCCGTCGAGGCGCTGGCCACGGCAACCTACGAGCGATTCGGCGCCGCGCACCTGGTGTTCAACAACGCCGGTGTGGCGGTTTCGGGCCCGACCTGGACGTCCACCACGGACGACTGGAACTGGGTGCTCGGCGTGAACCTGATGGGCGTCGTGCACGGGATACGCAGTTTTGTTCCCCGCATGCTCGAGGGCGGCGATCCCGGGCGCATCATCAACACCGCGTCGCTGGCCGGCCTCAGCTCCGTCCCCGGCTCGAGCGTCTATTGCGTCAGCAAGCACGGCGTGGTCACGCTGTCGGAGTGCCTGCATCACGAGCTGACCGCGATGCAATCGAAACTCGGCGTCTCGGTGATCTGCCCCGCCTTCTTCAAGACCGGCATTGCCGACTCGGAGCGCAACCGCCCCTCCCACCTCGCCGACGCCAACCCGCTGGGCGAGGAATACGCCCAGTTCGTCAAGGCGGCCATCGAGGCCGGTCGCCTGTCCGCGGGCGACATCTCCCGCTTCGTCATGGACGCCATCGGAGAGAAGCGCTTCTACATCCTCCCGCACGGCGGCGCGATCAAGCAGACCGAAGTGCGCATGCGCGACATCCTCGAACAGCGTGATCCGACCAACCCGATGGCACCGCCGGCCTGACCCGCCCCCCATCCGAACAAGCTCAGGAGACATTCATGAAAGCACTGCTCTGCAAACGGCACGGACCGCCGGAGGATCTGGTGATCGACGAGGCACCCGACCCGACACCGGGCGACTGGGACGTCGTCATCGAGGTCCACGGCGCGGCGGTCAACTTCCCGGACACCCTGATCATCCAGAACCTCTACCAGTTCAAGCCCGACCTGCCCTTCTCGCCCGGCGGCGAATGCGCCGGCGTGGTCCGCGCCAAGGGCGCCAAGGTCGGCCATCTGAACATCGGCGATCGCGTGCTGGCGTTCACCGGCTGGGGTGGATTCGCCGAACTCGCCGTCGCCGATTCGCGCGCCGTCGTGCCCATGCCGGAGGGCCTGGACTTCGTCACCGCCTCGGCCTTCGTCATGACCTATGCGACCAGTTATCACGCGCTGGCGGATCGCGGCGCGCTGAAGGAAGGCGAAACGCTGCTGGTGCTGGGCGCATCCGGCGGCGTGGGCATCGCCGCCATCGAGGTGGGCAAGGCGCTGGGCGCGACCGTCATCGCCGCCGCATCCACCGCCGAGAAGTTGGCAGTGTGCAAGGAGCACGGCGCCGACGAGCTGATCAACTACAGCGACGAAGACCTGAAGACGCGCGTCAAGGAGCTCACCGGCGGCAAGGGCGCGGACGTGATCTACGACCCGGTCGGCGGCGGGTTCTCCGAAGCCGCGCTGCGAGCGATCGCCTGGCGCGGACGTTTTCTGGTCATCGGCTTCGCCAACGGGGACATTCCGAAGATTCCACTGAATCTGGCACTGCTCAAGGGCTGCAACATCAACGGCGTGTTCTGGGGTGACTACGCCAAACGCGAGCCGATGAACAACATGAAGGACCTGCGCACGCTGTTCGGCTGGCTGCAGGCCGGCAAGCTCAAGCCGCACATCGCCGGCACCTATTCGCTGGAGGATGCGCCCAAGGCGATCCGTGCGCTGATGGACCGCAAGGTCTCCGGCAAGCTCGTCATCACGCCGAAGGCGGCCTGACATGTCGGACCAGAAGGACTTCAGCGGTACGATGCCGGTGCAGGACAAGCACCGCTTCGACGAGGCCGCGCTCGCCGACTACCTCGCCACGCAGATCGCGGACTTCCGCATGCCGCTGACCGTGGAGCAGTTCAAGGGGGGGCAGTCCAACCCGACCTACCGGCTGGTCACGCCCAACCGGACCTACGTGCTGCGTCGCAAGCCGCCGGGTCAGCTGTTGCCATCGGCCCATGCAGTGGACCGCGAGTACCGGGTGATCACCGCCTTGGCGAACACCGACGTGCCGGTGGCGAAAACCTGGTGCCTTTGCGAGGACACCAGCGTCATCGGCACCGCGTTCTACGTCATGGACTGCGTCGATGGCCGGGTGATGTGGGACCCGACCCTGCCGGAGCACGACCCAAGCGATCGCGCGGCGATCTTCGACGCGATGAACGCCACCATCGCGGCGCTGCACGCGGTGGATGTCGACGCCGTGGGGCTTGGCGACTACGGCAAGTCCGGCAACTACTTCGAGCGCCAGATCGCGCGCTGGAGCAAGCAGTACCGGGCCTCGGAGACCGAAACCATCGCCGCGATGGACAACCTCATCGACTGGCTGCCGCAGAACATTCCGCCGGGGGACGAGGTCTCCGTCGTCCACGGTGACTACCGGCTGGACAACATCATGTTCCACCCCACCGAGCCGAGGATACTCGCGGTGCTCGACTGGGAGCTGTCGACGCTGGGCCATCCGCTGGCCGACTTCGCATACCACTGCATGACCTGGCATATCCCCAGCGGCCTGTTCCGCGGTCTGGGCGGTGTCGATCTCGCCGCGCTCGGCATTCCGGACGAGGCCGCCTACGTCGCGAAGTACTGCGAACGCACTGGCCGCGCACCGATCGACCCCAGCCACTGGGATTTCTACATCGCCTACAACATGTTCCGGCTGTCCGGGATTCTTCAGGGAATCATGGGCCGGGTGAAAGCCGGCACGGCCTCCAGCAAGAAGGCCGAGGCCATGGGCCGAGGCGCCCGGCCGCTGGCCGAGCTGGGCTGGATGCAGGTAGAAAAAATTCTGGCGCGTCGCTGACGCCGCCGCCTCCGACGGAGATCATCATGTTCGACTATTCCGACAAGACCCAGGACCTGCTCGCCCGCGTGAAGGCGTTCATGGACGAGCACATCTACCCCAACGAACATCGCTATCACGACGAGGTGAATGCCGGCGACGATCGCTGGCAACCAACCAAGGTCGTCGAGGAGATGAAGGTCAAGGCCAAGGAGGCTGGGCTCTGGAACCTGTTCCTGCCCGAATCCGAGCACGGTGCCGGTCTGACCAACCTCGAATACGCACCGCTTTGCGAGCAGATGGGGCGGGTGCTGTGGGCGCCGGAGGTGTTCAACTGCTCGGCCCCCGACACCGGCAACATGGAAGTGCTGGCCCGTTACGGCACGCAGGAGCAGCAGGAGCGCTGGCTCAAGCCCCTGCTCGCTGGCGAGATTCGCTCCGCCTTCGCCATGACCGAGCCGGATGTCGCCTCCTCCGACGCCACCAACATTCAGTCGTCCATCGTTCGTGACGGAGACGAGTACGTCATCAACGGGCGCAAGTGGTGGACGACCGGGGCTCCCGATCCACGCTGCAAGGTGCTGATCTTCATGGGCAAGACCGACCCGGACAACGAGAGTCGGCATCGTCAGCAGTCGATGATCCTGATCCCGATGGACACGCCCGGGGTCCACATGACCCGGGTGCTGCCCGTGTTCGGTTACGACGACGCACCGCACGGTCACGCCGAGATTGAATTCAAGGATGTCCGGGTACCGGCATCCAACCTCCTGCTGGGCGAGGGACGCGGCTTCGAAATCGCCCAGGGCCGCCTGGGACCGGGCCGCATCCATCACTGCATGCGCGCTATCGGTGCGGCGGAACGGGCGCTGGAAAAAATGTGCCAGCGCGTGACCGAGCGCGTGGCGTTCCACAAGCCGATCGCGGCGCAGGGCGTCACCCGCCAGCGCATCGCCGACGCCCGCATCCTCATCGACCAGGCCCGACTTCTGACGTTGAATGCAGCCCACATGATGGACACGGTCGGAAACAAGGTCGCGGCGAAGGAAATCGCGATGATCAAGGTCGCCGCTCCGGCCATGGCCTGTCAGGTGCTCGACTGGGCCATCCAGGCCCACGGCGCCGGTGGCGTCAGCGACGACTTCGGTCTGGCGTACGCCTATGCCCAGCTGCGCACATTGAAGCTGGCGGACGGCCCGGACGAGGTTCACCGCAATGCGATCGCGAAGCTGGAGCTCTCAAAATACGCCAAGATTTCACGATAAGGCACTGACTTTTATATGAATACAGAACAAAAAAATCATCAGTACCAGCTCAAGAGCCGACCCACTGGCATGGTCGGCCCTGAACATTTCCACTACGTCGAGGTGCCGGTGCCGGCCCCTGCGGATGGCGAGATCCTGGTTCGCAACCTCTACATCTCGCTGGACCCCGCAATGCGGGGCTGGCTCAACGATGCGAAATCCTACGTGCCGCCAGTGGGCATCGGCGAGGTGATGCGCGCGATGTCGGTTGCCCGGGTGGTCACCTCCCGGCATCCCAAGTTCGCGGAGGGTGACATCGTCTCCGGGATTTTCGGCGTGCAGGACTACGCCGTCAGCGACGGCAAGGGCGTGGTCAAGGTCGACCCCGGCCTGGCACCCCTGCCCCGCTACCTGGGCACGCTGGGCATGCCCGGCATGACCGCGTACTTCGGACTGCTCGATATCGGCAAGCCGCAACCCGGCCAGACCGTGGTGGTGTCCGGCGCCACCGGCGCGGTTGGCCAGGTCGTCGGTCAGGTCGCGAAAATCAAGGGCTGCCGCGTGATCGGCATTGCCGGCAGTGCGGAGAAATGCCGACATGCCACCGAGGTGCTCGGCTACGACGCCTGCATCGACTACAAGCACGAGGACGTGAAAGCGGCGCTGCGCAGGCATTGCCCCGATGGCATCGATGTCTACTTCGACAATGTCGGCGGTGAAATTCTGGACGCCGTGCTCACCCGGCTCGCCATGCACGCCCGCATCGTGATTTGCGGCGCGATCTCGCAGTACAACAGCAGCGACGTCCAGGGCCCGAAGAACTATCTGTCGCTGCTCGTGCATCGGGCGTCGATGACCGGCATGGTCGTGTTCGACTATGTCAGCCGTTACGGCGACGCGGCCCGCGACCTGGCCGAATGGATGGCGGACGGCAAGCTGCAAAGCCGCGAAGATGTCGTCGAGGGGCTCGAGAACTTTCCGTCGGCGCTGCTCAAGCTCTTCTCCGGAGACAATTTCGGCAAGCTGGTGCTGAAGGTCGCGGAGTAGCCGGCCCATACCGGAGCGTGGTGCCCGTGACGTGATTCAGGACATGAACCGTTTCAAGACCGGACGCCGTGTGCTGTTCGGAGATTGTGACCCGGCCGGCATCGTCTACACCCCGCGTGTCAGCCACTTCGTCGTCGAAGCCGGCCTGGAATTTCTTGACCACCGTTTCGGTGGCTCCGCCACCAGGCAGCTGTTCCGGGCGGGGATCGCGCCACCGGCCCGGGCGCTGTCGATGGAGTTTCTGCATCCGATGCGCTGGGACGACCTGCTCGACATCGAGGTTCACGTCGCCCGACTGGGGAACACGTCGGTCACGCTCGAATGCCGGGGAACGGTGAACGGCATCACCACATTCACCGCGACCATGACCATGGCCTTCGTGAACACCGAAACCATGTCCTCGACCAAAATTCCGGAATCCGTCCGCGCCCAGCTGACCGAACCGGACTGACGATGACGTTCAGTGCTAACGTTTCGCACTGAACGTCCTTCGCCACCGATTGCCACAGCCGGCCTACAGACGCATGCCTGACAGTTCCTCGCAACCCATCTTCTCCGACCCATCGCTGACCGCGACGGGAGGCGAGTTCGGCTTCGCGCCCTGTGGCGAGTTGGAACTTGCCTACGAACGGATCGGCAACCGGGACGCCCCCGCCGTGCTGCTCGTGATGGGGCTCGGGTCGCAGCTCGTGTTGTGGCCGGATGCACTTTGTCTCGCCCTGGTCGAAGCAGGCTACCAGGTGATCCGCTTCGACAATCGGGACGTGGGCCTGTCGTCCAAGCTGGACGGCGTGACCGCGCCTGGCATTCCCGAACTGGTCATCAAGCGGCGCCTCGGACTGAACGCCGAGGTGCCCTACACGATCAGCACCATGGCGGACGATGCGGTCGCGTTGATGGACGCGCTGGACATCGAACAGGCCCATGTCGTCGGCGCATCCATGGGCGGGATGATCACGCAGGTGATGGCCGCGACGCGGCCGCGTCGCGTCCTGAGCGCGGCGCTGATCATGACCACCACCGGCCACCGCAAGCTGAGGCAGCCCAGTCTCGCCCTGCAACGCCGACTGATCCGCAAACGCCCCAAGGCCATGGACGAAGCCATCGCGCAAAGCATCCAGACCTATCGCCTGATCGGCAGCACCGGCTTCGAACAGACCGATGAGGAGATTCGCGCCAAGATCGAGCGGCAGATTCATCGCAATGTTTATCCCGCCGGCACGCTCAGGCAGCTGACGGCCATCGTCGGTTCGCCGCATCGCGGCAGGCTGGTGAAGCAGATCAGGCAACCCTGCCTGATCCTGCATGGTCGCGCCGACCCGCTGGTCCCGGTCGAGGCCGCGTTCGACCTGAAGGACAAGATTCGGCACGCGCGCCTTGACGTCATCGATGGCTGGGGACATGACTTCCCCAATGCGCTGGTCCCGCGCATCGCGGACAGCCTGGTGCGCCATCTGGATGCGGCCGAGCAGCGCTGAGCCGGCGGCCTTGATGGCGGGATGAGCCCGCCGGGACGACACCCGGAGCCCGGCCGGCGGCGAACAGCCGTCACTGGAAATCCCTCCCGCATCCGCCTACCCTGAAGGTCGAGTCCAAACCCAAAGCGGTTGCACGACCGGCTGGGGAGCCGGCGCCTCGTGGCGTCCGGAATGGGGTTTAGCGGGACATCGCTGGTCAGGCATTCGCGCCAGATCGCATGGATGACCACACAGGCACCGTCGCCCACAAACTGATCGCCGACCACCTGCTGGACGGCGAGATGGTCCCGGGCCGCGAGATTGCACTTCGAATCGACCAGACGCTCACGCAGGATGCGACGGGCACGCTGGTCATGCTGGAGCTGGAGGCGATGCGGCTGGACCGCGTCAAGACCGAGCTGTCCGCCCAGTACGTCGACCACAACCTGCTGCAGGAAGATTTCCGCAACCCGGACGATCACCGGTTTCTCAAGAGCGCCTGCAATCGCTTCGGGGTCTGGTACAGCCGCGCCGGCAACGGCGTCAGCCACCCCACCCACATGCAGCGTTTCGGAAAGCCGGGCAAGACCCTGCTCGGTTCCGACAGTCATACCTGCGCCGCCGGTTCGCTGGGCATGCTGGCGATCGGCGCCGGCGGCCTGGAAGTGGCAATGGCCATGGCCGGCGAACCCTTCCACCTGACCATGCCCGAGATCTGGGGAATCGAACTGACCGGCGACCTGCCGGATTGGGTCAGCGCCAAGGACATCATCCTGGAAATGCTGCGCCGTCACGGCGTGGACGGTGGTGTCGGCAGAATCATCGAATACCACGGCCCGGGTCTGGCCGGCCTGTCGGCGATGGACAGACATGTGATCGCCAACATGGGCGCGGAACTGGGCGCGACCACCAGCGTGTTTCCCGCTGACGAACAGGTTCGCCGTTTTCTGGCCGGAGAACAGCGCGAGGACGATTTCACTCCGTTGCAGGCAGATCCGGATGCCCGCTACGACGTCACCGACCGCATCGACCTGAGCGAACTGGTCCCGCTGATCGCCAGACCGTCCAGCCCCGGCGACGTTGTTCCGGTGTCCGAAGTCTGTGGCGAGGCCATCGGCCAGGCGTACATCGGCTCATCGGCGAACCCCGGCTACCGGGACTTCGCGGTCGCGGCCGAGATCGTCAACGACGGCCGCGTGCACGAGGACGTGTCCTTCGACATCAATCCGACGTCCCGAAGCCTGCTGGAGACCCTGATGCGAGACGGTTTCATTGCCCCGATGATCCACGCGGGCGGGCGTCTGCATCAGGCCGGTTGCAATGGCTGCATCGGCATGGGCCAGGCACCAGCCTCGGAGACCAACAGCCTGCGCACCACACCCCGCAATTTCCCCGGGCGTTCCGGTACGCGGGAGGACCGGGTCTGGCTTTGCAGCCCGGAGACCGCGGCCGCCAGCGCGCTGCACGGCGAAATCACCGACCCCAGGACGCTGGAGCGCGGTGCTCCGCAAATCCGGGAGCCGGAGAGCCCGATCATCAACGCGGACAACCTGATCGCCCCACTGCCCAGATCAATCGCCCGCGACATCGACCTGGACAAGGGGCCAAACGTCGAATCCCTGCCCGATCTGGAACCGCTGGACAATCAGATCCGACTGCCGGTCGCGCTTTGCGTGGGCGACGACATCTCCACCGACGAGATCATGCCGGCAGGCGCGCGCGTGCTGCCCTACCGCAGCAATATCCCGCGCATCGCCGAATTCGTCTACGAAGCGGTGGATCCGGACTATGTGTCCCGGGCCCGGAAACTGGGCGATCACGCCATTGTCGGCGGCCGCAACTACGGTCAGGGTTCCAGTCGCGAGCACGCTGCGCTGGCTCCGCGCCATCTGGGCCTGCGCGTCGTTGTCGCCGAGAGCTTCGCGCGAATTCACTGGCAGAACCTGGTGAACTTCGGCGTGCTGCCACTGACCTTCCGGAACCCGGACGACGCGAGCGCACTGAGCGCCGGCTCGGTTCTGGTCATCGGCGACTGGAACGATCAGCTACGCGCCGGCTCGCGGGTCACTGCGGAGGTGGAAGACGGGGATCGGACCCTGGAACTCGCCCACCGCCTGTCCGGTCGACAAATCGACGTGCTGGCGGCCGGCGGCCTGATCCCATGGCAGCGCGATCGGTGACTGGGAACAGCGACACGCGCCACGACACTGTTGCCATTCGACGACAGCGCCTCGCACGGCTAAGTCCTTGTTGCACCGCAACTTGGAATCCCAAGTTGCCGCATGGATGTCTCCTGCAGGCGACAATCCTGTCACGCAACTTACTGATTTCCTTTCGTATTTTTTTGGCACACGGCTTGCTCCTGATAACAGCAAGCAACGTTTAAGGCCGCGTTCCAGACATGGAGCTGGGATGCGGGCCGCCGGGCAAGGATGCCCGGTCCGGTGCAGCGATTTCGGTCGCGTCACCACGTGGGCACTGATCCGACCGGCGTCGGATGAGCACCCGCACAACCCGAGGGCCAGGGACGGCCTTTTATTTTCAGGACGTTGGCCACCCGGTCAGCGCATGGAGGTTGGCAGACATGGAAGAACAATCTGCACTTCAACGTCACCTGCCCGGCCTGTTCCTGGCGACGGGAATGATGCTGCCGATGCTGGCATTCGCCGGCGCCCTGTCGGCCAGCCTGGCCGGCGCCAGCAGCTCGGGCGACGCAATGCGCTCACCGCTGCATATGGCCAATCTTCAGGACAATCCGCGCCGCGCCTTCGAGGCGCTGGACGCCAACCGTGACGGCTACCTGACCGGCGATGAAACCGCCGCGAGCCGTACCGTACACCTGCATTTCGGTGTGCTCGACACCGACCGCGACCGTCGCGTCAGTATCGTCGAGTTTCACCGGCTGCCCGGCATGCTGGAAGACGTCTACGCCGAGTAGCGACCCCTCCCTCCCCGAGCCCCCCAAGGGACTTTGACCGCCGCATCGTCGGCGGTCTTTTTATGCCGTTGTCGCCAGCGATTCAGATCGCCAGGTTGACCCAGACGGTCACCAGCGCCAGCAGAACGACGGTGCCGACCACCCGCCTCGCACCCGGACCGGACACGCGCCGCGCAACAAACTGGTAGGTGAAGCCCGCACCGAGCAGCAGGCCAGCGGCGGCAACAAAGTCCATCAGACCCCAGGCCACCTCGTCGGTCACCTGCATGGCCAGCAGCGGCACCAGCAACAGCGCAACGGTGGGGAGCAGGACACGCGCGACGCCACCGGGCGAGGATGGGGATACGGACGGATTCATGAAACGCTCCTGATGAGGCTATCCGCGGATTAGGACACAAGTCCCCACGACCGCGCAAAAGAAAGCCCGCACGCGGCGGGCTTTCCTTCAGACGTTGTGGAACCCCGCGTCAGTGCACGCGCTCCAGAATCGTCGCCACACCCTGACCCAGGCCGATGCACATCGTCGCCAGGCCCAGCTCGGCATCCTTCTCCTGCATGATGTGAGCAAGGTTGCCGGTGATGCGGCTGCCCGAGCAGCCCAGGGGATGCCCCAGCGCGATCGCGCCACCGCGGACGTTGATCACGTCCTGCCTGTCCAGCAGCTTCAGTTCCTTGAGCACGGCCAGACTCTGCGCGGCAAAGGCTTCGTTGAGCTCGAAGTAACCGATGTCGCTCAGGTCCACGCCGGCCTTCTTCAGCGCCTGCTGGGTTGCCGGAACCGGCCCGCGTCCCATGATCGACGGGTCACAACCGGCCCAGCCCATGCCCAGAATCTTGACCATGGGCTTGAGGCCCAGCGCCTTGGCTTTCTCGGCGGACATGACCATCACGCAGGACGCACCGTCGGACAGCGCCGAGCTGTTGCCGGCGGTGACGGTGCCACGCGGATCGAAGGCCGGACGCAGACCGCCCAGGCCCTCCAGGCTCGCATCGGCCCGGGCAACTTCGTCGTTGGTGGTCATGAACAGGTTGCCGGCCGGATCATGCGCCCGGATGGGTACGACCTGATCGGCGTTGACACCCGATGCCTGGGCCGCGATCGCACGCTGATGCGAGGTCAGTGCGAACTGGTCCTGGTCTTCGCGGGAAATGCCGTTGATCTTGCCCAGCAGCTCCGCGGTCAGGCCCATCATGCCGGCGGCCTTGGCGGTTTGCAGCGAGATCGCCGGACTGAAGTCCACGCCGTGCGTCATCGGCACATGCCCCATGTGCTCGACGCCGCCGCAAAGGTAGAGATCACCCTGCCCGGCCAGCACGTTGCTGGCGGCGATATGGATGGCGGACATCGAAGAGCCACAGAGGCGGTTGACGGTCTGCCCCGGCACCGTGTGCGGCAGCCCGGCGAGCAGCGACGCATTGCGGGCGATATTGAAGCCCTGCTCCAGGGTCTGCTGCACACAGCCCCAGATCACGTCGTCGATCTCGGCGGGCTTGACCGCCTCGTTGCGCTCGAGGATGGCCTTGATGAGTTCAGCCGAAAGCTCTTCGGCGCGAACGTTGCGGAACTGACCGTTCCTGGACCGGCCCATCGCGGTGCGGACGGCGTCGACAATGACGACTTCGGTCATAACGTTTCTCCAATAATGAAATTCTTGAGTCGATGCGGATCGGACCGGAACGGGTGACTCGCGCCCCCGTTCCGGAACGACACATCAGCCGTAGTAGCTCTCGCCCTTGGCGGCCATTTCCTTCATGCGCTCGGTCGGCTCGTACAGCTTGCCCAGATACGCATACTTCTCGCAGGCCTTGACCACATTGTCGAGGCCCAGCGTGTCGGCGTACTTCAGCGCACCACCGCGGAACGGCGGGAAACCGATACCCATGATCAGGCCCATGTCGGCCTCGGGGGCGGTATCGACAATGCCCTGCTCCAGGCAGCGCGCCGTCTCGATGATCATCGGCAGCATGTGACGCTCGACGATTTCCTCGTCGGTGTGCTCCCGCGTTTCCAGCACGGCCGGCTTGATGATCTCGTAGGCCTCCGGATCCTTGACCTTCTTCGGCTTGCCCTTCCGGTCCTGCTCGTACTTGTAGTAGCCGGAGCCGCTCTTCTGGCCCAGACGGCCGGCCTCGACCATCAGATCCAGCGAGGACTTCTGGCCTTCCTTCGGGCTCATGCGATCGGGATATCCCGCCGCCAGCACATGACCGACATGCTGACTGGTGTCCATGCCCACGACGTCGTTCAGGTAGGACGGACCCATCGGCCAGCCGAAGCCTTCCATCAGCTTGTCGATGCGCTGGAAATCGCAGCCTTCCGCGATCAGGCCCTCGAAGCCGAAGAAGTACGGGAACAGGATGCGATTGACCAGGAAGCCGGGGCAGTTGTTCACCACGATCGGCGTCTTGTTCATCTTCGTGGCCAGCGCGACGGTCGCCGCGATCGCCTCGTCCGACGTCTTGGAGCCGCGGATCACCTCGACCAGCGGCATCCGGTGCACCGGGTTGAAGAAGTGCATGCCGAGGAAGTTCTCGGGCCGCTTGAGGTCGGACGCCAGCTCGTCGATGGAGATGGACGAGGTGTTCGACGCGATGATCACGTCCTCACGGGCGTACTTCTCGACATCGGCGTAGACCGACTTCTTGATGTCCGCGCGTTCGACCACGGCCTCGACAATGATGTCGACCTCGCCGAAATCACCGTAGTTGAGGGTGTCGCGGATGTTGTTCAGCACGTGCGCCATGGCGGCGGCGTCCATCTTGCCGCGTGCGACCTGCTTGCCCAGCAGCTTGGAGGCCTCGTTCAGGCCCAAATCCAGCGCCGCCTTGTTGATGTCCTTCATGATCATCGGCGTACCGGTGCTGGCCGCCTGGTAAGCGATGCCGCCACCCATGATCCCCGCGCCAAGCACCGCGCCCTGCTTGATCTCCTTGGACTGCTTGATCCAGCCCTTGGATTTCTTCTTCAGGAACTGATCGTTCATGAAGATGCCGATCAACGCGGCGGCCTGGGTGGACCTGGCGACCTTGACGAAGCCCTTGTGCTCGATCTTCAGCGCGTCGTCACGGCCCTTGCCCGCCGCCTTCTGAATGCAGTTGATTGCCTCCATCGGCGCCGGGTAATGCTTGCCGGCCTTGCCGGCAACAAAGCCCTTGGCGGTCTCGAACACCATCATCGAATCGATGGGCCCCAGCGTCAGCGGCCCGGTCTTCTGGGTACGACGCGCCTTCCAGTCGATCTCGCCCGAAATGCAGCGGGACAACAGCGACTTCGCGGAATCCAGCAGCTGGTCAGCCTCGACCACCGCATCCACGGCGCCATTGGCCAGCGCGGCCTTCGCCTTGACGTTGCTTCCGCCGGCGATCATCTCGATGGCGTTGTCGGCACCGATCAGACGCGGCAGACGCACGGTGCCACCGAAACCCGGGAACAGCCCCAGCTTCACCTCGGGCAGGCCGACCGCGGCCTTGGAGGAGATGACGCGGTAGTCCGAGGACAGCGCCATCTCGAAGCCACCGCCCAGGCAGATGCCGTTGATGGCGGTGACGGTGGGAACCGGCAGATCTTCGAACGCGGAGAACACGGCGTTGGAGTCCGCGCACCACTGAATGATTTCCTCCTCCGGACGGGAGAAGGCTTCGCCGAACTCGGTGATGTCGGCGCCGACGATGAAGACGTCCTTGCCGCTGCTCACGACCACGCCCTGGACCCCGGAGTGATCGGCGATGGCCTGCGTGGCCTCGCCCAGCTCCTTCACGGTGGCGGCATCGAACTTGTTGATCGCGTCGCCTTCCCGGTCGAAACGCAATTCGACGATGCCGTCGCCAAGGTCATGGCATTGAATCGACTTTCCTTGGAAAATCATAGGCTTGTCCTATTTATATGAGAATTCCTGGAGATCGCCGACGATGCTGGCGAACTCCTCCGCAAGATTGAGGGACGGGCCACTATATCGACGGGTTGTAGGGGCGTAAACCGCGACACGGCGGGCGGTGTACCGCCCCGTATGCAACCCGACGTCGCATCGGGCCCGATTGGCCGTCGCAACAGGGCCGGATCACGGAATTGTCCGGTTTTGACAGGTTTTTTCCCCGCTCCTACACTCGCGACCTTATCTGTAACCGCAAGGATCGGGGACACCATGGCCGCGAAAAAGAAGCTCGCGAAGTTGAAGACCCAGATGGACGATGTGCGCAGCATCGCGATCGAGACCGTGATCAGCGCCAACAAGATCGTCTATGAAGGCATACAGCGACTCGCCGAACACGAACTGGACGAGTTGCAGAAAAGCTACAAGTCCATCGTCGACGGCCTCAAGGCCAGCACCAAGAAGGGCGACATGAAGAGCACCGCTCAAGCCCAGCTGGACCTGTTGCAGTCCACCATCGACCAGATCATCGCCAACGCGCGGACCAGCGTTCAGATCATCACTGAAACACGGGTCGCGCTGACCGACGCGCTGTCGGCCAACCTTCAGGGCAAGAGCTCGGCGAAGAAACAGCTCACCGAAGCCAAGAAGCAGGCAAGCACCGCGGCCAAGCAGGTTCGTGCCGCAACCAGCTCCGCACGCAGTGCCGCCGAGTCCGCGGTGAATGCCGCCGCCAAGCAGGTCGAGGCCACCACCAAGTCGGTGACCAAGCCCGCGACAACGGCCAGGAAGACGACGACCACGGCGAAGAAACCAACGACAACCGCGAAAAAAGCACCTGCGAAGAAGGCTCCGGCGAAGAAACCCGCCGCCAAGACCGCCTCCCCCGCCGCGTCAAAGACCGCCGCCGCGGCCAGCAAGCCGAAGACGGCAGCGAAGAAGCCCGCCGCCAGGAAGCCGGCCGCGAAGAAACCGGCCAGCGCATCCACCACGGCCAAGACCACGACCAGGCGGGCGCCGGCGAAAAAGACGACCTCCGCAAAAACCGCGGCGAGCAAGTCGACCGCAACGGCGAAGCCTGCGGCCAAGAAGACGACGACCGGCACTTCCTCGCGCGTCAAGCGGGCGACCACGGCCGGCAAGTCGACGCCGGATTCCTGAGTCGACTTCGGAGCTTGAAGAGGCCCGGTTCCAGACCGGGCTTTTTCATGCCAGCCCATGGAAACCGGTTCCCTCGACGCCCTGACTCAAGCCTGCCGCCTGCTGGCGGACGGCACACGCCTGCGCCTGCTCGCGGTCCTGGAAAGCGACGCCCTGTCGGTGGCGGAGCTGACCCAGGTCACCGGTCTGGCGCAGAGTCGGGTGTCGTCTCACATCAGCAAGCTGCGTGATGCCCAACTGCTGACCGACTCCCGCCTGGGCGCCAGCACGCTTTACTCCTTTTCACCGGACGTGGGCGACAGCCTGCCCGGGGTGTTGTGGAGTGCGATGAAGTCCCGGCTGGACGACGACCAGATCGGCGCCGATCTGGAACGCGCCCGCGAGGTGATCCGCAGCCGGCACGCGACACTGTCCTGGGCCGATTCGGTGGCCGGCCGGATGGAGTTGCACTATTCGCCCGGCCGCACCTGGGAAGCCACGGCACGCGCCCTGATCGAACTGCTGGAACTGGGAGACGTGCTCGATATCGCCTCTGGCGATGGCGTACTGGCCGAGTTGCTGGCCAATCACGCGCGCTCGGTCACCTGCGTGGATTTGAGTCGCAATGTGGTGGAGGCGGGCCGGCGACGTCTTGCGCATCACGCCAATGTCCATTTCGAGCAGGCCGACATGCATGCGCTGCCCTACGAAGCCGCGCGCTTCTCCGTGGTGTTCTGCATGCACGCGCTGACCTACGCCCATGATCCCGGCGCAGTGATCGGCGAGGCCGCGCGGGTGCTGCGCGCCGACGGCACGCTTGTTGTCGCAACGCTTTGCGCACACGAGCACGCGGCCACCACGCGCGCGTACGACCATGTAAATCAAGGCTTTAGCGAACCGAAACTGCGCGAATTGCTTGAGGGGCAAGGATTGCGTGTTGTATCTTGCCGTAGTGGTTCGCGAGAACAACGACCTCCTTACTTCGAAGTCGTGATTGCGGTGGCCAGGCCTGCCTGAGGGGACTGTGTGTCAGGTGGAGCGGCCCGGGATCACACGACTGGAATGACCAAGCAATGCGCTACCTGGCCAGTCTGAGCCTATTGTTGATCGCGTTCTGGCTGGTGCTGTCCGGCCATTACACCGCGCTGCTGCTGGGCTTTGGCGCCGCATCGGTCGCCTTGGTCCTCTGGATCGCCAATCGCATGGCGGTCGTGGATCACGAGATGGTGCCGTTGCGGCTGACCCACCGGATACCGCTTTACGCACTATGGTTGACCAAGGAAATCATCCTGTCCTCCATCAAGGTCTCGATTCGAGTGCTGCGCGGCCCGCAGTCGCTGAACCCGGGCTTTCGTCCGATCGCCCACGGTCAGTCGACCAGCATGGGCGAAACCATCCTGGCGAATTCCATCACGCTCACGCCCGGCACGCTGTCGGTCCGCGTTGATGACAGGACCATCGACGTGCACAGCATCGACGAGGCGTTCATCGACGAGCTGGAAACCGGCCGGTTCGCCACGCGCGTGCGCCAACTGGATACCGGCTCGTGATGTTCGCGGCGGCCATGCTCGCGGTGGCAACCACCATGGCGCTTGCGCTGGCGCGCGCCCTGCTTGGACCCACGGTCTACGACCGCATCCTTGCGTTGAACGTGTTCGGGACCAAGACCGTGCTGTTCATCGCGGTGGCCGGCTTCCTGTTCGGCCGACCCGAGTTTCTGGATATCGGCCTGGTCTATGCGCTGATCAACTTCATCGGCACGGTCGCCGTGCTGAAACTCATGCATTACGGCGAGCTGGGCTGGATCGACGGCGCCGGGGAGCACGACGACCTATGACCTTCGTCATCGACGGCCTCTCCTGGTGCCTGCTGCTGGCCGGTGGCGCGTTCTGCGTCATCAGTGGCATTGGCCTGTTCCGCATGCCCGACGTGTTCACGCGCTCTCATGCGGCCGGAATGACCGACACGGTGGGCGCGTCGATGATTCTGCTGGGCCTGCTGTTGCAGGCGCCGGACTGGACGGTCGCCGTGCGCCTGCTGCTGATCATCGGCTTTCTGGTGCTGACCAGCCCGACGGCCTCGCACGCACTCGCCCAGGCAGCGCTGGCCGACGGCTACAAGCCGCTGCTCGGTCGGCGTCAGGCCGGCCGCCGTCCTCCGAGGACCGCGGCATGAGCGCGCTGGCGTTCGATGCGCTCAATGTGTTCCTGCTCGCCTGTCTGGTAGTGACCGGCCTGGCGATCGCGCGGCTGCGCGGACTGTTTGCCGTGGCCATGCTCAGCGGCATCTACAGCCTGCTCAGCGCCAGTGTCTTCGTGCTGCTGGACGCCGTCGACGTCGCCTTCACCGAAGCGGCCGTCGGCGCCGGGATGACGACGGTGCTGTTCCTGGCGACCTTCGGCCTCACCCGTTCACGCGAGCATGCCGCGCCACACCAGAAGCGCGTGCCGGCCCTGCTGGTGGCGGTCGCCTGCGGTGGTGTGCTGCTGGTCGCGCTGTCCGACATGCCGCCCTTCGGCGCCGCGGACACGCCAGTGCAGACCGATCCGATCACCGAGCGCTACGTTGAGACCACGCACGAGGAAGTGGGCATCCCCAACATGGTCACCACGCTGCTGGCCAGCTACCGCGGGTTCGACACGCTGGGCGAGGTCGTCGTCGTGTTCACGGCCGGCATCGCGGTGCTGATGCTGCTCGGACGCTGCAGCCGCGAGCGCGCGGAGGACGAGTCATGAGGGCGTTGCAACAGGAGCATGTGGTCCTGCGGGTCATCGCCAAGATGCTGGTGCCGATGATCCTGCTGTTCGCGCTGTACGTGCAGTTTCATGGTGACTACGGACCGGGCGGCGGCTTTCAGGCCGGCGTGATCTTCGCCTCCGGCATCATTCTCTACGCGCTGGTGTTCGGGCTGTCGGCGGCACGTCAGGTCCTGCCGCCCCCGGTGGTGCGCCGGCTGGCGCCCCTGGGCGTGCTCCTCTATGCCGGAGTCGGCGTGTTCAGCCTGCTGTCGGACCGCGCCTTTCTGGACTACAGCGCCATCGACCCGGAGCACCCCAGCCATGGCCAGCACCTGGGCATTCTGCTGGTGGAACTGGGTGTAGGCATCACCGTCGCATCGGTCATGCTGATGCTGTTCTACAGCTTCGCGGGACGAGGCCGCCGATGATCCTGGCGCACTACAACTACTGGGTGGTCGTGCTGCTGATGATGATCGGGCTGTACACGGTCATGGCGCATGGCAACCTCGTCAAGAAGCTGCTGGGCCTGTCGATGTTCCAGACCTCGGTGTTCCTGATGTTCATCAGTCTGGGCAAGATCGAGGGCGGCACGGCGCCGATTCTCGCCGGTGAGGGCGCGGTGTACTCCAACCCGCTGCCACACGTGCTGATCCTGACCGCGATTGTCGTCGGCGTGGCGACGACGGCCGTCGGGCTGGCGCTCGTCGTCCGTATCCACGAGGCCTACCACACCATTGAAGAACACGAGGCCGTGAAGCAGGAGCAACGGGAGAGCGGACAGGCGTGAATACGCAACTCCCCGTACTGGTGGTGCTGATCCCGCTGCTGATCGCACCGCTGATCGTTCTGGTGCGCCACTCCACGGCCGCCTGGGCGCTTTACGCGGCTTCGGCGGCGGGCAGTTTCGCCCTCGCCGTCCGCTGCCTGCTGCTGGTGCGGGAGCACGGCGTGTTGCAGGCGTTTCTCGGCGGCTGGGAGCCACCATTCGGCATCGAGTACCGCGTCGACCTGCTCAACGCGATCGTGCTGTGCCTGGTCAGCGGCATTGGCCTGCTGGTCGCACCGATGGCCAGAGCATCGGTCCAGCGCGAGATCTCCGAGCCGAGGATTTATCTGTTCTACGCCTGTCTGGCTCTTTGCATGACCGGCCTGCTGGGCATGACCGCGACCGGTGACGCGTTCAACGTGTTCGTGTTCCTGGAGATCTCATCCTTGTCTGGCTATGCGCTGATCGCCATGGGCAGGTCGCGCCGCGCGCTGATGGCAAGCTTCCGCTATCTGGTCATGGGCACCGTCGGAGGCACGTTCTTCCTGACCGGCGTCGGACTGCTGTACGCCATCACCGGCACCCTCAACATGGCGGACCTCGCCGGCTCGCTGACCACCGGTTTCGGCAATCGCGTACTGATCGCGGCCTCCGCGTTCATCGTCATCGGCCTGGCGATCAAGATCGCACTGTTCCCGCTACACGCGTGGCTGCCTGCCGCCTATGCGGAGGCCCCGTCCGCGGTCACCGCGTTCATGGCGGCCACCGCCACCAAGGTCGCCGCTTACACCCTGCTCCGGTTCGCCACTACCGTGCTCGGTCCAGTCGTGGTGTTCGCGACTTTGCCCATCGGCACCATCCTGATGTGGCTGGCCTGCATTGCGATGATCGTCGGCTCCGCGGTCGCGATCTACCAGAGCGACTTCAAGCAGTTGCTGGCCTGGTCCAGCCTCGCCCAGATCGGCTACATCATTCTCGGCATCGCGCTGGGCACGGCCGACGGCGCTGGCGCCGCGGTGCTGCACATGGTCAATCACGGTGTGATCAAGTGCGGGCTGTTCGTCATTGCTGCCGCGATGGTCTGGCGGCTGGGCGGCAGCGCCGTCGACAATGTGTCGGGCATGCCGACCCGCCAGCCGTTGTTGTTCGCGGCCCTGCTGATTGGCCTGCTCGGGCTGATCGGCGTGCCTGGCACCGCGGGTTTCGTCAGCAAATGGGCGTTGTTGCAGGCATTGCTCGCGGAATCGGCCTGGGTGCCCATCGTCGCGTTGCTGGTCAGTTCCCTGCTGGCGGTTGTTTATTGCTGGCGCATCGTCGAGGTTGCCTGGTTCGGCGCACCGAAAGACGGTGATGCGCGCGCGCCATCGCTGCCGGCCGGCTTCACCGTCAGCCTGGGCGCACTGGCCGTGCTGACGATTTATCTGGGTGTCGCCGCGCCCTGGCTGCCGGACTGGGCCCTGGAAGCCGGTGCGGTGCTGTACGGGGCGGCGCGGTGAACATGCTGCTCGTCATTCTCGCCGGTCCGCTGCTGACGGCGGCGCTGACCGGGCTCACCGGCCGCAACGCCAATCTGCGCGACAGCCTGATCGTCATCGCCGGCGTGGCCCAGGCGGCGCTGGTGCTGTCGCTGTGGCCAGTGGTGGAACAGGATCTGGAGATCACGCTGTGGTCGTGGCAGGGCGGGCTGTCCTTCGCGCTGCACCTGGAACCCATGGGGCTGCTGTTCGCGACGGTGGCATCCTGCCTCTGGCCGGTGACCTCGCTTTACGCGATCGGCTATCTGCGCGGTGCCCATGAAAAGCATCACACGCGCTTCTTCATCTTTTTCGCGCTGGCGATCTTCGCAGCGATGCTGATCGCCTTCGCGGCGAACGGATTGACGCTGTTCATCGGTTACGAGGCGATGACCTTCGCGACCTGGCCGCTGGTTGCCCACAAGGGCACGCCCGAAGCCCGGCGCGGCGCTCGGATCTATCTGGCGGTGCTGCTGACCACGTCGATCGGCCTGCTGCTGCCCGCCCTCGTCTGGACCTACGTACTGACCGGCACCACTGATTTCCGAGACGGCGGCATCCTCGCCGGCAAGGCCTCCCCCGGCACGCTGGCCGTGCTTTACGCGATGTTTCTGTTCGGTATCGGCAAGGCCGCGTTGATGCCATTTCACCGCTGGCTGCCGTCGGCCATGGTCGCGCCCACGCCGGTCAGCGCGCTGCTGCATGCTGTCGCCGTCGTGAAAGCCGGCACCTTCGCCGTGCTCAAGATCACGATCTACTACTTCGGCATCGACACCATGCAGATGTCGGGCGCCGGCAACCTGATGATGTGGGTGGCCGCCTTCACCATCCTCGCCGCCGCCGCCATCGCCGTGCGCCAGGACAACCTGAAAGCCCGGCTGGCCTACTCCACGATCAGTCAGCTCAGCTACATCGTGCTGGGCGCTGCGGTGGCGACGCGCTACGCAGTGCTAGAGGGGGCGCTGCATGTGCTGACCCACGCCGCCGGCAAGATCACGCTGTTCTTCTGCGCCGGGGCGATCTATGTCGCCACGCACCGGACCAAGGTCAGCGAGCTGGATGGCCTGGGCGCGAAAATGCCGGTCACGTTCGCGGCGTTCACGCTGGCCGCCATTTCCATCATTGGCCTGCCGCCGCTGGCCGGCAGCTGGGACAAGCTGCTGCTGATGGAAGGCGCGGTGGAAGCCGGCACACCAGTGATGATGGGTGTGCTGCTGGTCAGCTCGCTGCTGGGAATCGCCTATCTGATGCCAATCCCGATCCGCGCGTTCTTCATGCCGGAGCCGGGCTCTCCGGCCACGGCGGATGATCCGTCGGGGGAATCCCGCATTATCCGCCGGCCGCAGATCACCGAAGCGCCGATCGCCTGTCTGATCCCGCTTTGTCTGACCGCGCTGGCCTGTATCGGCCTGTTCTTCGTCGAGGACTGGCTGATCGCACCGCTGGCGGACAGTCTGGGCTACGGATGGAGGCACGTGGAATGAACAATCACGAGCCGGGATGGCTGGACAAGCCGCGCAACGTCACCCGCATCGTCTACACCCTGTACGCGATCTGCGTGCTGCTGCTGATTGCCGATCTGCTCTACACCAAGCATGTGCATTTCGCGTTCGAGGGCTGGTTCGGCTTCTTCCCGCTGGTCGGATTCGCCGCCTACCTGTTCATCGTGATGAGCGCGAAGCTGCTCAGACGCCTGATCGCCCGTCCCGAGGACTACTACGAACGGAAACAGCGGGGAGGCTCCAACGATGCTTGAAAGCCTGCTCAACCCGGCGCTGGTCCTGATTCTCGGCGGGCTGCTGGTGCCGCTGCTGCGCGACCTCCCGCGCAAGCTGTTCATGCTCGCGCTGCCGCTGGCCGGGCTGGCGCTGATGGTGTGGCTGCCGACCGGCGATGGCGGCGTGGTCCACATGTTCGGCGTCACGCTGGAAACCCTGCGGATCGACAAGCTGTCGTTCATCTTCGGCGTGATCTTCCACATCGCCGCGCTGCTCGCGGTGATCTACGCACTGCATTTGAAGGACACCGTGCAGCACGTCGCCGCACTGGTCTATGCCGGGGCGGCCATCGGTGCGGTGCTGGCCGGCGACCTGATCACGCTGATGATCTACTGGGAACTCACGGCGCTGTCGTCGGTGTTCCTGATCTGGGCCCGGCGCACGGAGCGGGCGTATCACGTCGGCATGCGCTATCTGATCATCCAGGTGGCCTCCGGCGTCGTGCTGATCGCCGGTATCGCGGTGCGCTATGTCATGACCGGCAGCGTCGACTTCGAGCGGATGTCGCTGGACGAACCGGGCGCCTGGCTGATCCTGCTGGCCTTCGGCATCAAGTGCGCCTTCCCGTTCCTGCACAACTGGCTGCAGGACGCCTATCCGGAGGCAACGGTCACCGGCACCGTGGTGTTGTCCGCATTCACCACCAAGCTGGCGATCTACGCGCTCGCCAGGGGCTTCGCTGGTACCGAGATGCTGATCTGGATCGGCGCGGTGATGACCGCCTTCCCGATCTTCTTCGCCGTCATCGAAAACGACCTGCGCCGGGTGCTCGCCTACAGCCTCAACAACCAGCTCGGGTTCATGGTCGTCGGCGTCGGCATCGGCACCGAGCTGGCCATCAATGGCGCCGCTGCTCACGCCTTCGCGCACATCCTCTACAAGTCGCTGCTGTTCATGGCGATGGGCGCCGTGCTGTTCCGCGTGGGCACCATCAAGGCCTCCGAACTGGGCGGGCTCTACAAGTCCATGCCCTGGACGGCGACCTTCTGCATCATCGGTTCGCTATCGATCTCCGCATTTCCGCTGATGTCGGGGTTCGTGACCAAGTCGATGATCCTGACCGCAGTGGCGGAAGAGCATCTGTGGGTCATCTGGCTGGTCCTGCTGTTCGCGTCGGCCGGCGTGCTGGATCACTCGGGGATCAAGATCCCGTTCTTCAGCTTCTTTGCCCATGATTCCGGCAAGCGCTGCGACGAGGCCCCGATGAACATGCTGGTGGCGATGGGACTGACCGCCGCGCTCTGCATCGGCATCGGCATCTACCCGCAGCCGCTGTACAGCCTGCTGCCCTACAGCGTGGACTACAACGCCTACACCACCACGCATGTCATCACCCAGCTGCAGCTGTTGCTGTTCGCCGCCCTCGCCTTCGCGGTGCTCTACCGGCGCGGCTGGTATCCACCCGAGATCCCGGCGCTGAATCTGGATACCGACTGGCTTTATCGCTACGCCGGCCGGCGCGTGATGGACGGTGCCGTCGCCGTCACCCAGGGAACCGGGGATGCGGCCGCCCGCCTGGGCGCCTACTGCTGGACCCAGTTCGATCGCCATGCCCTGTCAGGCGTCCGGGAACAGGGTTGGCTGGCCAGTGTTTGGCGCTCCAGCACGCTGGTTTGGTGGGCCGCCGCGCTGATCGGCCTGGTCACGCTGATCGGCCTGCTGCAGTAGGCCGGGACCGCTCTCTCAGGCCGGCCACTCCAGACGCGGCGCGCCGGAGGCTTCCATCGCGTCCAGTCTGGCGTGGTGCTGCGCCAGTTCCTCGTCACTGGCCCGGATCACCTTCGGCCGCGCAGCGCTGCGCTCGAACAGCCGTTCCACTTCCTGCCGCATGCCCTCGCCGGGATCGGCCGCCAGCTCGATGGTCTGCTGCCCACCGGTCATGGCGAGGTACACCTCCGCCAGGAGCTGGGCATCGAGCAACGCGCCGTGGAGATCGCGGCCCGAGTTATCGACGTCGTAACGGCGACAAAGCGCGTCCAGCGAGTTGCGCTGCCCCGGGTGCATCTGCCGCGCCATCGCAAGCGTGTCGGTCACCATGCACCACTCGCTGACGGGTGGTGGCGGGTTCTCCAGCTTGGCGAATTCGTGATTCAGAAAGCCGATGTCGAACGCGGCGTTGTGGATGATCAGTTCCGCGCCACGCAGGTATTCGATGAACTCCTGAGCAACATCGGCGAACCGCGGCTTGTCGGCGAGCATCTCGTTGGTAATGCCGTGCACCGCGATCGCACCCTCGTCGATCACACGATCCGGTTGCAGGTAGTGCCAGAAGTTGTTGCCGGTGGCGCGACGGCTCCTGACTTCCACGCAGCCAATTTCGATGATCCGGTGGTCATCGCTGGTTTCCAGACCCGTCGTTTCGGTATCGAGAACAATCTGTCTCATCCGCCTGCTCCCGCCGCCTGGGCGTCCATTGCTTCGTTGGCGAGTCGGTCGGCCGCTTCATTGCCGGCGTGGCCAGCGTGCCCCTTGACCCAGTGCCAGGTGACACGATGCCGCTGCGCCGCCGCGTCGAGGCGCTGCCAGAGCTCGGCATTCTTGACCGGCTTGCCGGCAGCGGTCTTCCAGCCTCGTTTGCGCCAGCTCTTCAGCCACTCCTTCATGCCCTTCTGCACATAGGTCGAATCCGTGTAGAGATCCACCTCGCAGGAACGGGACAGCGACTCCAGCGCCTGAATGGCAGCCATCAGCTCCATCTGGTTGTTGGTCGTGGACGCGGCGCTGCCGGAGAGCTCCCGGCGATGCTTGCCGTATTCGAGTAGCGCTCCCCAACCGCCCGGCCCGGGATTGCCCCGGCAGCCGCCGTCAGTGAACGCGCGAACGCGTTGACTCATCGCATGATCAAGATTTTTCGCCGCGACGACGCGCCGCGGCAGCTTCAAAACTCACCCTCACGCCACCCAGCGCGGGTGCCACCGCCGGCCTGGCCTGACGCCAGCGCTGCTGGATCGGGGTGATCGGAATCGTGCGCTTGCGAGCGACGATCAGGTAGCTCTCGGCGGCAATACTGAGCCAGTAACGCAGCCGTCGACCGTCGCTGCGCGCGATGGGCCGCAACCACGGCAGACCCACCCCGAAACGATGAACGTCGGTCACGTCGAAATCCAGCAGGTGCAGCCAGTCGCAGACCCGGTGACGACTCAGTTGTCGGGCTCCGGCGGGCAGGCCTGAAGTCGCGCCGACACGCTGCCGCAGCCCCCACCAGGACAAGGGATTGAAACCGAGGATCAACAAATGGCCCCGCGACGTCAGCACGCGATCGGCCTCGCGCAGCAGACGATGCGGCGACTGCGCGAACTCCAGGCTGTGCGGCAGCAGAATCACGTCCGCCACGCCCTTGGGCAGTGGCAGCGCACCCAGGCGGGTGATCGCGCTCTCGCCGCTGGCTCCAGCCGTGCCCAGCACGGCCCGAAACGGCATCGGCGCCGCATCGATCAGACTTTCGCCTTCACCCCAGCTGCCAATCTGCAGAATCGACCGCCCGAACAGCCCCGGCAGAACCGCCTCGACCCGCGCGCGCTCCAGTGTGTCAAGATTGCGGCCACGGGTCGTGGCCCGCCACCGTTGCAGGTCGCCCAGTCGAACTTCTTGCCGGTGCGTGCGGTCCATCCCGGTAGCATAACGAAGGGACGCCCGCTTGTGCGCGACCCGCAGGTGCAACACAATCCCGGTCGCCCCGGGGAGCCAAGAAAACCATCACGTGATTGTTCGACGACTTTTAGCCGCCGCGCTGTTTCTTGTTGCCAGCAGCGCGCACGCCGACGACCTCTGGGACGATCTGGCGGATCACTACCAGATCGGCAGCCACGACCACGAGGACGTGCGCTACTGGGCGGACGACTTCGCATCCCGGCCTCATGAGATCCGGACGCTGGTCAATCGCGCGGAACCCTATCTGGCGATCATCGCGCGCCAGCTCGAAGCGGCGGGCATGCCGGCGGAGCTGATCTGCATTCCCTTTCTTGAAAGCGGCTTCGATCCGAACGCATTCAGCTCCGGCACCGCCGCGGGACTGTGGCAGTTCATGCCGCATACCGCAGACCGCTTCGGTGTACGACGGAGCTGGTGGTATGACGGTCGCCGCGACGTCATCGCATCCACCGAGGCGGCGATCCGCTACCTGCGCTATCTCAACGACATTCATGACGACTGGCTGCTGTCGCTGGCCGCCTACAACGCCGGCGAAGGCCGCGTGCGACGCGCGATCGCGCGCAACCGCAAGGCGGGCCGCCCCACCGATTTCTGGTCGCTGGACCTCCCGCCGCAGACCGAAGCCTATGTGCCCCGCATCCTCGCCCTGGCGGAGATTTTCGCCCGGCCCGAAACCTTCGGCATCAAGCTGCCCCGAGTAAGCCCGGCGCCGAAGACCGTGGCGGTCGAGTTGCCCGGTCAACTGGGCCTGCCGCAGGCGGCCGAGCTGGCGCAGCTGCCGTTGCACGAGATCCAACGGCTGAATCCCGCATTCAACTCGTTCGCCACCGACCCGGACGGTCCACACCGCCTGCTGCTGCCGACGGACAAGGCCGGCGCATTTTCGCTGGCATTGAAACGCCTGCCCGCCTCCCGGCGTGTCACCTGGAACCGTCACAAGGTGCAGGCGGGCGATACGCTCAGCGAGCTGGCGGAGGACTTCGACACCACGGTTTCGGTGATCCGTTCGATCAACAAGCTGTCGGGCCACCAGATTCGCATCGGCCAGGTGCTGATGATTCCCACGGGAGCCAACGCGGCGATGGCCAGCCTGCCCGCCTCGGGCCGGGCCTCGTCAGGCGCGCGAATCTACAAGGTCCGCGCTGGTGACTCCCTCTGGTCGATCGCACGCAAGCACGATATCCACGTGGCCGACCTGACGCGCTGGAACCGGATGTCGAGCCGCACGGTGATCAAGCCCGGTCAGGCGCTGCTGGTCGCATCGCCCTCACGCACCGAACGCACGGTTTATTACACCGTTCGTTCCGGCGACTCGCTGGGCGGGATCGCACGCAGGTACCGTGTACGGGTCAACGACATCGTCGCGATCAACGATCTGGGTTCGCCCGACTCGCTGCGCCCCGGTCAGCGACTCAAGATTCGTGTCGACGTGGCGGATCATTCGGGCGTGTGATCCCTTACGCGGATTCACACGACTCAGACGAGGAATTCGGATTTAACTTGTTGTTAAACTGTTGCCATCGCCTAGCCCGACGTCCGGGCAGCAGTCTGGGATACACCCAAACCGACGGCTGGAGAAACGCTTGAACCGTATCAAGACGCTGGTCTGTCTGGCTTTGATCAGCCTCACAGGCCTGCCGCCAGGCCCCGCGCACGCCATCGACCAGAAAACCGCGGACGCCCAGCTCGAGACGCTGCGTTCGCTGGACGACCGGATCCGAACCATCAAGGCGGATGCCCTGGATCTGTCCGTCGATCTGGAACTTCTCGAACAGGCCGTGCTTTACCCGGACGGCAACGCCGTCAGCGTGTACCTGTCGGTGGATCTGGCCGCCTTCGTCGTCGAGACGGCGCGCCTGTCCGTCAATGGCGAGCAAGCCACGGTCATCGATTACCAGTTCAACGATGCCGTTTCACTGACCCGCGATGCCGCGCACGAGATGAGCCGACTCGACCTGGCGCCGGGCACGCATACGCTGACCCTGGAGATCTCCGGACGGTATGCCGAGGATTCGGACACCGCCCCGCCCGTGCGTCGCACGCAGTCCTACGACGTCAACCTGAACGGAAGCCCCAAGGCGGTCGAGTTCGTCCTGGAGTGGACCGGACGTCGTCGCGAACCCCGTCTGAACCCGCGCGAATGGGCGAACAACGGGTTCCTGACCGTTGGCAACACCGCCAACACCTCCGGCGAAGAGCTCCAGCCGTTGCAGGCGCGCGCGACCCGCTACCTGCGCGAAACCGATCGTCTGTTCACCGCCCTGACCCGCCTGCGGGTCTGGGCCGACGCCCACGGCGCGTCCACCACGCAAAACCCCGATCTGCTGCTGGCGGAAGCGCGCACCCTGGTGGACTTCGGCCTGCCGGCCGCCGCCGAAAGGCAGCTCAACAGCATCCGCGGCGACACGGCCGCGCCGGTCGACGCGCGTAACACAGCGGTGCTCCGGCTCGCGGAACTCGCCTACAACCGCGGTCAGTACCGGGAGATGCTGACGGCACTGGCGAGGGATCTGGTAGATCCCGTCAGCGACGAGGACCGGATGGCCGCGCATGACCTGCGCGCACGCGCCCACATGCGCCTGGGTGACTTCGCCAGCGCGCTGGGCGCCTACGACGACGCCCGCCGCATCGACTCCCTGCCGCCCTACATGGCCTACAACCGGGCAATCACGCAGATGAGAACGGGTGCGCTGGACGACGGGCTCGACGGGCTGCGTCGCGTCGGACGCATCGACATCCCCTCCTTCGAGCTGGCCGCGTTGCGCGACAAGGCGAATCTGACGCTGGGCTATCAGTTCCTGAAGCAGGAGCGCTACGACGACGCGCGAGACGCGTTCCGCCGCATCCGCCTGGAAGGCGAATTCGCCAACAAGGGGCTGCTGGGTTACGGCTGGGCGCTTTATTTCGGTGATGACGACATCAACTCCGATGACGTACCCACAGCCTATTCCTCGCTGTCGCTGCTGATGCGTCCGGGTCGCGGCAATGCCAGCCTGTTCGAAAAGCTGGGCATCGGCCTCACCGACGAGCAGAAGTCGAACCGGCAGACGGCGAAGCGCCTGGAGCGCGCGCTGGCCCCGTGGTCCGAGCTGCTGGGGCGTGACCCGATGGACCCGGCCGTTCAGGAGGCCTTCGTCGCCGTCCCGCAGGCATTGGGTTCCCTGGGCGCGCACCGCCAGTCCTTGCAGTACTACCTGCGCGCGGCCGAGCTGCTGGAGGAAACACGGCTGCGGCTGGACAAGGCGGAAAACGCAATCCTGAGCGGTCGCATGGTCGAGACGCTGATCGCCCGTGACCTGGACTCCGAGGCCGGCTGGACCTGGGAGGTTCGCGACCTGCCGAACGCGCCGGAGACCTACTACCTCTACCCGCTGATCGCCAGCACCCACTTCCAGGAAGCGCTGAAGAACTATCGGGACCTTCGCTTCCTCGCGCGTCGCAGCGATGGCTGGCTGCGCGCGATCTCGGCCTACGGCAGCCGGCTGGCCGAGGGCGCGCGACCCGCCGATCCCGACCAGACCGTCGCGCGGGCGCGGGCCCACAACCGGATTTTCGGTGACGGCGTGCGCCCCGAACTGCGTCTGGAGGAAGGTATCGGCGGCGAGTCCCGGCGCGTGGGCTCACAGGCACCACCCCCCGGGCCCTCCCGTGAGTTGAATCTGGATCTGGCGGAACCACCACCAGTCCTCGCGCAGACGCGCAACATGCCCTCGCCGACGCAGCAGATGCAGGACGCCCGCCCGCGCATTTTCGAGCTGAGTGATCGCATCGAAGTGGCATTGATCGAGCAACGTGACCTGCTCGAGACCATGGCTCTGGACGAGTTGAAGGGCCAGCGCCGCCAGGCCGAGCAATTCCTGATCGAGGCCCGCTTCGCCATGGCCCGCATCTTCGACACGCAAGGAGACGGAATCGATGCGCCGTAACCGGCTTGGCCTCCTGTTGATGACCTGCGCCGGCTCACTGCTGGTCAGCGCCTGCGCGTCGAGAATCGACCCGGGCCCATCGATCGCGACGGTCAGCCGCGACCGTCCGGACGAAAGCAAACTGGCGATTCGCCAATCGGAACGCGTCGAGGCCAACCAGGAACTGGCGATCGAGAATTACCGCAAGATCCTGGAACTGGCTCCGGATGGCGCACGTCGTACGGAAGTGATGCGCCGCCTGGCCGACCTGCAGGTGCAGATTGGCGAGGTCAATCCGCAATACGAACGCCAGCAGGAGCTCTACGGCACCGAAGAGCCGCTGGACTCCATCAATCTCTATCGCGAAATCCTGGCAACCAATCCGGACGATCCGAATAACGACCGGGTGCTGTACCAGCTCGCCCGCGCCTATCAGAACCGTGGTCAGGAAGCCCGGGCGATCGAAGTGCTGTCTCGCCTGACGCGAGACTACCCGACGTCCCGTTACGCCACGGACGGCAAGTTCCGCGAGGCGGAACTCTCCTTTCGCCTGAAGCGCTTCCGCGAAGCCGAGGTCGCATACCGCGAGGTCGTCGACTACGGACCGGACGGCCAGTTCTTCGAACAGGCCCAGTACAAGCTGGGCTGGTCCATCTTCAAGCAGTCCCGGTATCTGGACGCCGCCGATGCGTTCATGCCCATCCTGGAACGGGAGCTGGCACCGGGTCAGGCGCCAATCGTCAGGGATCAGGCCGTAGCCGGGGTTCGCGAAGCCCGCCGGGAACTGGTGGGCGATGTCCTGCGCGTTGTCGGCTTGAGCTTCGCCTACAGCGATGGTGGCGCGACACTCAAGCAGTTCCTCTCGGAGCGTGGTGGCACGCGCTACGAGGAGTTGCTGTTCGCCAGTCTTGGCGAACTGTTCCTCGAACAGGAGCGCTACACCGATGCGGCCGCGGCATTCAAGGCCTATGTCGACTATGAGCCGTTCACTCTGGATGCGCCGACGTTCCAGCTGAAATCCATCGACGCGCTGCGGGTCGGCGGGTTCCAGGAACTGGCCATGGGCGCCAAGGAAGACTACGTCCAGATCTACGATCCGGAGGCGGAGTACTGGACCCAGCGTGGTCTGGCCGAAGCACCCTTCGTGGTCGAGGCGCTGAAGGAGAACCTCAACGACGTCGCCCGCTACTACCACGCGCGGGCACAGCGTGACGGCGCGTCGCCGGAAGCCCGGAAGATCAATTTCGATCAGGCCGGCCGGTACTACCGTCGGTTCATCGAGATCTTCCCTGACGACCCGGCGTCACCGGAAATGCACACGCTGCTGGCCGATACGCTTTACGACCGCGGCCAGTACCAGCTCGCCGCCGAGGAATACACCAATGCCGCGTACAACTATCCGCCGCATCCTCGTGCAGCGGCCGCCGGCTACGGAGCAGTCGACAGCTATCACAAGTGGGCCGAGGCGCAACCGCCCGAGCAACGGCGTGACGCGACCCTGCTCGCCGTCGACGCGGCCCGTCGTTTCGCGGACAACTTCGCGACGCATCCTCAGACCGCGCGTGCACTGACTCGCGCAGCCGAGGATCTCTACGACCTGGACGAGCTGGAACCCGCGGCGGAGGTCGCCGAACGCGTGGTCACGATGGAACCCCGGCCGGACGCCCGCCTGCGTCGCAGCAGCTGGCAGGTGCTGGGGCTGACCCGTTTCGATCAGCAGCGCTTCCAGGATGCCGAGGGCGCGTTCAAGCAGGTATTGCAGCTGACGCCACCCGACGATGTCGAACGGCGGCAGAAGACCCGGACCCAGATCGCATCGGCGATCTACAAGCAGGGTGAAGTGGCCCGCGAGCAGAACCGCCCCGACGACGCGGTCGGTCATTTCCTGCGCATTGGCCAGGAGATGCCGGATTCGGAGATTCGAGCCACCGCCCAGTACGACGCCGCCGCCGTGCTGATCGCCGACGAGCAATGGACCCGCGCCATCGACGTGTTGCTGGATTTCCGCAAGACGTTTCCCAGCAACGAGTTGCAGCGCGACGTGACCAAGAAGCTGGCCGCGGTCTATCTGTCCTCGGATCAGCCCACCCGGGCCGCGGCGGAGTTCAGTCGCATGGCTGGCGATCAGGGCGAGAATGAGACCACGAGACGCGAAGCAGCCATCCGCGCAGCCGAGCTTTACGACGAGAACGGCGCTCTGGCCGCGGCCTCCCGCGCTTACGCCAGCTATCTGGCGCAGTTCCCCGTACCGTTCGAGGAAGGCATCGAGATCCGGCAACGTCTGATCGAGATTCACGACGAGCTCAATCAGCCCAGCGAAGTCGCCTACTGGCGCCGGCAACTGATCAACGCCAACGCCGGGGCCGGCGCCGAGCAAACCGACCGCAGCCGCTATCTTGCGGCCAAGGCGGCCCTGGTCATGGCCGAAACCGAACTCGCCCGCTTCGAGGCTGTGAAGCTGACCCTGCCCCTCCAGGCCAGCCTGACCCGCAAGCGCGCGGCGATGGACCAGGCACTGGAGGCCTACCGGTCGGCCGCGCAATCGGGTGTCGCCGAGATCGCCACCGAGGCCACCTATCGGGTCGGGTCGATCTACCTGACGCTGAGCCGCGATCTGATGGCCTCGCAGCGACCCGCCGGACTGTCCGCACTGGAACTGGAGCAGTACGAACTGCTGCTCGAGGAGCAGGCGTTCCCGATCGAGGAACAGGCCATCGATGTCTTCGAGTCCAACGTCGAGCGAATGGACCAGGGTGTCTACGATCAGTGGGTGCAGCGCAGTATCGAGGCCCTCGCCGAAATCGTGCCCGCACGCTACGCCAAGCAGGAAAATTATGAGCTTCCGATCAATACGATTCGCTAGACGGGCGTCCTGTCTGGCGCTCGCGGCGGCGATGCTGGCGGGCTGCGCGACATCGCCGACGCCAAGCCAGCCGCAAGAGACCGCGCAGGCCCCGATCGCCCTGCCGCCGGTACCGGAAATCGAGATTCCGGATGCCGCGTTCAACGATTTCGCCGCTGCGATCAACGCGCTCAAGCGAGGCAACGAGGCTGCCGCGGAATCCGCGCTGCGCACGATGATCCGCAACTACCCGCAGATCGCCGGTCCCTACAGCAATCTTGCGGGGTTGCTCGCGCAGCGCGGTGAGAACGAGGAGGCACTGGAGTTGATCCGCCAAGCCGTGGAACGCAACCCGCGCAGTGCCCCCGCCTACAACCTGCAGGGCCTGCTCGAACGTCGCGCCGGCAACTTCGAAGCCTCCGAGTTGGCTTATCGCAAGGCCCTGTCCGCCGACGCGACCTTCACGGACGCGCAACGCAACCTCGGCATCCTCTACGACCTTTACCTGCGCAAGCCGGAAAAGGCCCTCGCGGCCTACCGCGCCTATCAGGAGATGCTCGCGGAGCCGGATGACACAGTTGGCATCTGGATTGCTGATCTGGAACGGAGGACGCAATGAGCCGCTTCCCACTCGTTCTGAGGCACGTACCTCATGTACTCTTCGGCCTGATCGTCGCGATGGCGGCGTCCGCTCAGCCGGTCGAAGAACCGATCGAGCTGCAGGGCGCAACCATTCGAGGCGAGCGGGAACTGCCGATCGGGCTGTACATCACGCCGTGGCGCAATTCCCCTCCGGAGGAAGGGATCGAGAAGCCGGCCAAATTGCTGGAAGAGGCACTTGTGCCGATCGACCCGCCGGCGTTCCGTCGGCAGATGCAATACTGGCAGGCCCTGGAATCCGCCAGGCGCCCGCCCGAATAACGTCTGGACCTACTTACTAACGCAGTAAAACGAGAGGCAATCGTATGGAGGTGTTCGGCACCATTGTCCGCTTTTTCCAAAACGGCGGACCGTTCATGTACCCGATCGTGATCATTCTCGCGATCGGTCTGTCCATCGCCATCGAGCGATACATCTATCTCACCCGTTCGGAAGCCGGGAATCGCAAGCTGTGGGAAAAGCTCCAGCCGCTGCTCTCCAATGGCGACTATGACGGAGCTTTCGAGGTCGCGAGCAAATCGGATGCGGCCGTCGGACAGGTGCTGGCCTACGGGATCAGCCGGATGCGCACCAGCAGCAACCGCCAGGACGTCGAGATGTCCATGGAGGAGAGCCTGCTGGAAGTCACGCCTCAGCTTGAGAAGCGGACTCACTATCTGGCCGTGCTGGCGAACGTCGCCACGCTGCTGGGCCTGCTGGGAACCATCATCGGCCTGATCGCGGGTTTCACCGCGGTGGCCAACGTGAACCCCGCGGAAAAGGCTGACCTGCTGTCGGCCAGTATCTCGGTGGCGATGAACACCACGGCATTCGGACTGATCGTCGCCATTCCGCTGCTGCTGCTGCACGCCGTGCTGCAGACGCGCACGACGGCGCTGGTGGACAGCATCGAAATGGCCAGCGTGAAGTTCCTGAACACCACCCGGACCACCGAACCGGCATGATCACCTCGCGATTACACCGGATGCGGCAGCGCGATCCGGCCGAAATGAACATCACGGCCTTCATGAACCTGATGGTCGTTCTCGTGCCGTTTCTGCTGATCACGGCGGTGTTTTCGCGACTGGCGGTCGTGCAGTTGAACTTGCCGGCGCCCGATACGGAATCCGTACCCGAGCAGAACGAACGCGACAGCCTCTCCGTAATCGTTCGGCTGGATCGGATTCAGGTCGCTGTGAACGGGTCGGTCCTGCAAAGCTTCGAACCAGGCCCTGATGGCTACAACTATCAGGCGCTGAACGAGCTGATCGTCACGCTTCGTGACCGCATCGCCTCCGAAGTCACCAGCGCGACGGTTCTTCTGGAGCCCGACGTGGAATACGACCTGCTGATCCAGGTCATGGACTCGATCCGGATGAGCTGGCCCACGGAGGATGCCGTGTCGACCGCGGACCGCCGGCAGCTGTTCCCGAATATCGCGATCGGCGATGCTCCGCCGCGCGCAACCGAGAGCAACGGATGAAGGAATCACGTCGTGCCCAGCGCATGCGCGAACGCAACGCGAAAAAGGGACGCGTTGCCTCGATGAACATGATTTCGCTGATGGACATCTTCACGATCCTGGTGTTCTTCCTGCTGGTGAACTCGTCGGCCGTGGAAACGTTGCCCAGCGCCAAGCAGTTGCAGCTGCCGGAAGCCTTCGAGGACACCAAGGCCGGTGAGACGGTGAGCGTGATGATCACCCGCACCGACATCCTGGTGAACGGCGAGCCGGCAATGACCGTGGCCGACGCCGAGGCCGCGGAACGACTGGATGCCGTCCGAGCCAAGCTGGAATCAGTGCCCAAGGAACTGCTGCGCTACGCCGACGGCACCGAAACCGAGGGACGTGGCGAGGTCACCGTTCTTGCCGATCGCAGCATTCCCTACAAGGTCATCCGCCGCGTCATGATGGCCTGTACCGAGGCCGAGTACGCCGCCATCTCACTGGCCATTCTTCAGAAAACAGAAGTCGAATCCGGGTCGGACGCATGACCGCAAGCTATGCCCTGCACTCCGCCTGGACACTAGGCGTTGACGAGACGGATCGCCGGTTCAACCGGATTCTGGCGGTCACGCTGGTCCTTTTCCTGTCGCTGACGCTCGCCATTCAGTTCGTCCGCATGGCGGGTGACGAGGATGGCGTGGGCGACGAGCTGTCCGATCGATACGCCCGCCTGCTCCTCGAGCGTGCCCCGCCCGGGCCCAAGGCCGAGACCCAGGCACCTGAGCCGGCCGCGGAAGAGGAGCCGGCAGAGGAACCCGAGGAGCCGGAACCCGAGCCCGAACCGGAACCGGAGCAGCCGAAGCCGCAGGAGCGCCCCCAGCCGGCGCCAACACCCGAACCCACCCAGGAGACGCAGGTGGAACAGGCGCGTGAGCGCGCCGAAGCCAGTGGCATCTCCCAGATTCGTGACGCGTTCGCGGACCTGAGAACGGAGGAATCGACCGCCGCACTCACCAACCCGCAGGCATTGGTCACCGCCGCACCAACGGCATCGGGAGGCGCACGGCGTTCAGGATCGTCGACATCAACCTCCGAGCTGCTGTCCAGCGCAAGCTCCGGCAGTTCCGGTATCGATACCAGCCAGATCGCCCGCGACGGCGGTGGCACCGGCCTGGCATCGCGGGAAACGACACGGGTGCAGGGCCCCGCCGCCGGTGGTGGCGGTGGTGGCGGCGCACCCGCCCGTGGGTCCGGCGGCAGCGCACCGGGCAAGGGCCGGCCCATCGACGAAATCCAGATTGTGTTCGATCGCACCAAGGGTGCCTTCTACTCGATCTTCAACCGCGCGCGACGACAGGATCCGACCCTGTCAGGCAAGGTCGTGGTTCGACTCACGATCGCCCCGAGCGGAGCCGTCAGCGCGGTGGAAATCGTCGAATCGCAGCTCAACAACGCGGATCTGGAAAGCAAGATTCTCAACCGCATCCGCCTGATGAATTTCGGTGCGAAGGACGTGCCGCCGATCACACTGGACTACCCGCTGTTCTTTGAACCGGGTTGATCGTCGGGCTGACCGTATTCGGAAATAGTGGCGCCCTGCTCCGGACCTTGATTGTCGGCGCGGCGCCTCGCAACGGAGACTCGACATGAGTGGATTTCTCGCAGGGAAGCGCGCGCTGATCACGGGTATCGCAAGCCCGCGATCCATCGCCTCGGGCATCGCGCAGGCGATGCATGAACAGGGTGCGAAACTCGCGCTGACCTACGCCGGTGACAAGCTCAAGAGCCGGGTCGAAGCAGCCGCCGAGGAATACGACGCCGAGCTCTGTCTGCCACTGGACGTCACCTCCGACGAACAGATTGCCGATCTGGTGCAGTCACTCGAATCGCAGTGGGGCGGCGTCGACATCCTGATCCACTCCATCGGATTCGCACCGCGCGAACTGCTCAAGGGCGGATTCCTCGAGTCCGTGACCCGGGACGGCTTTGCCGTCGCGCACGATATCAGCGCCTACAGTTTCGCAGCCCTGGGCAAGGCCCTTTATCCGCTGATGCCGGAATCCGGCGGCTCGATGCTCACGCTGACCTATCTCGGCGCGGAACGGGCACTGCCCGGCTACAACGTCATGGGACCGGCCAAGGCGAGTCTGGAAGCCTCGGTACGCTACATGGCGGCGGAACTGGGCCCCCGCAACATCCGCGTGAACGGCATTTCCGCCGGACCGATCAAGACCCTGGCCGCCGCGGGCATCTCCGGTTTCCGCGACATGCTCAGTGCCACGGCGCAGGCGGCGCCTCTGGGCCGTAACGTGGAACCGCTGGAAGTGGGCAACACGGCCGCGTTTCTGTGCAGCGACCTGGCATCCGGGATCACCGGCGAAATCCTCTTCGTCGACGCCGGGTACCACATCCAGGGCATGCCCAACGCAGACCTGGGCTGAGATTCGGCCGCCCCGCCCCGCGCACCGGTTATCGAATCAGGCGTTCGGCCCAATTGCCGGTCGCCACGCCTGCCGCACCAGGACCAGGAAAACCCCGTCGTCGTGGATTCTCGCCGCCGGGTAGCCGGCTGAACGTCGGCTCAATCCCGCTGCGGCGCGAATCTGCCGGGGTTCAACCTTGACCACCGGCCGGCGTCAGGACAAGGGACGCCCTGCTCGGCCGGCATCCCGGGTTCTAGTACGGTGAGGCTGGCTCGACCTGCTCGGCCAGCACATCCTCATTGATCCGGACCTTGGTCTGGGCGCGCACTGCGGCCTCCCAGGCCGCCAGATCCTGCCGCGCGGCAACGGAAGCGGCCCGACTGGCGATGGTCGCCCGCTCACCGCCTTCTTCCGGAACAATCGGATCCTCGACCGCTGTCAGCTGAAACACGGCGATGTCCCCCCCAGCCACGGTCATCTGCCCCGCGCCCTCCGGTGAACCCGCTGCACTGCGCGGCAGACCGAAGACCGAGCGGACCACCCGGGGGTCCAGACGCGCGCCCTCACGACCTTCGGTGTCAGAGCGCTCCACCAGACCGGAATCAGCCACAGCCTTGTCCATGCCCTGTGCCGCCAGCGCGGCCTGCATGGCACCCGTGTCACGCAGCGACGTCAGCAGCGCCTCGGACACGGCCTGTGCCTCCTGCCGAGCCGCTTCGTTGATCAGTTCCGCGCGAATCTGCGCTTCCACCGCCTCGAACGGCTTCTGCTCTTCCGGCTGACGGTCCGCCACCCGGACCACGACCACGCGGCCAGGCTCGAGCTCGATCAGGCGGCTGTTCTCACCCTGCTCAAGCACCAGCTGAGAGAAGGTCGCATCGAGCACGTCCGGGTTGGTCGCGATCCCGGGCCCACCGTCACGGCTGAACCAATCGGTGTACTCGACGGCGAGTCCCGTGGCCTCGGCGGCCGGCTCCAGCGAATCCACCGACTCGTAAGCCAATGCCTCCAGCTCTTCAGTCAGACGCTGAAACTGTTCTCCCGCGGAGTCGCGCGCGTGAATTTCACGAATGCGCGCCTGAACGGTCTCGTCCTCAAAGGGTTTGGTCTGTTCCGGCCGCACTTCCTCGAGCTTGATGACGTGCCAGCCGAACTCGGTCTCCACGGGATCGCTCACGGCGCCCGCCTCCATCGCGAACAGGGCGTCCTCGAAGGCCGGAACCATGACGCCGCGTTCCACCCAATCGAGATCACCTCCGCTGTTCGCGGAGCCCGCGTCCTCGGAGAGCTCCGCAGCGACATCGGCGAAGGCCTCGCCATCATCGATGATCCGTGCGCGCGCGGTCGCCGCCAGCGAGCGGGCCTCGTCAGAGGAGCGTTCGTCCATCTTGATCAGAATATGCGAAGCCCTGCGTGCTTCCGCGGTCGTGAAGCGCCCTTTCTGCTGCTCGTAAACCTCGCGCAGCACCTCCTCGGACGGCGCGTCCTGGGGCGCCAGCTGCGACTGGTTTACCTCGATGTAGGCAAGCTTCACCCGTTCCGGAGTGGTGAACCGGTCCGCCTGGGCTTCGTAACGCTCGCGAACAGCGTCATCCACGATCTCGACGGATTCGCGAAAATCGCCCAGGCTGATCATGACCTGTTCGAAGCGGCGCCGCTGGTGATCAATCCGGTAGGCCAGATCCACCTCGCCAGGAGCGACCCAGGCCGACTCCAGCAGGCCCTGCTGCAACTGATCAATGGCGATGGAATCCGCGACCTGGGCCTCGAACTCCTCAGGTTGACGGCGGTTGGCGGAGAGCGTGTCGCGATAGGCCTGCGGCGAAAACTCACCGTCGACCAGAAACGCGGGAATCTCCCGCAGATACTCGAACACCGCCTGATCGGTTCCGCGCAATCCGGAGTCCTTGGCGTACTGGGTGACGACCTGTTCGCGAATCATGTCGTCGAGCACCTGACGGCGGAACTGCGGCCCCTGGATCAGCGACGGGTCGAAGCTGTCACCCATCATTGACTGCAGGCGTTGGTAGCGCTGCTCGTATCCGGCCTGCAGCTCTCGCTGGGTGATCTTCCGATCCCCGACCTTGGCGACGGTGCCGTCACCACCCCCGGAGCGGAACGTCTCGATGCCGAAGAACGCAAAGGGAACGACGATGATCGCGACGACGATCCAGGCGAACGGCCCGGACGTGGACTCTCGGATTGACTGCAACATAGCTTAGTGTCCCTCGACAGATGTTCCCCGCGCGTCAGCTCGCCAGGCCGGTTGTTCCGGCAAGGCGCGCGAGCGCAGGACTGGCTGTCGCCAATTCAAGTGAGTGCAACATGGCCGATCAGGTGGCCCGGCGTGCCCGAAGAAAGCGCCGCAAATCGCCGATGACTGCGTTGCCTGTCTTGCGAAGGGAGCGACCCTCCGTCGCAACAGGCGCCTTGTCCTGAACGATTTGCGGGGCTCTGACATGCAAGGAAATCTGTCAAGGGACACTGGAGCCGGATAAAGAAACGGCGCCCTAAGGCGCCGGTTCGAAGATGGCGGAGCGGACGGGACTCGAACCCGCGACCCCCGGCGTGACAGGCCGGTATTCTAACCAACTGAACTACCGCTCCGCGAAACTGAAAATCTGCTCGTTAAACTGGTGGGTGCTGACGGGATCGAACCGCCGACATTCGCCTTGTAAGGGCGACGCTCTACCAGCTGAGCTAAGCACCCTGAAATGAAAACCCAGACGGTAGACCGTCTGGGTTCTCGCTGGGCACCTGCCCGACGCGGGTTATTTTATCGCGTCTTTCAGCGCCTTACCAGCCTTAAATCCAGGCGTCTTACCCGCGGAGATTTCGATGGTCTCACCGGTCTTCGGATTGCGGCCGGTGCGGGCAGCACGATCACGAACGGCAAAGGTACCGAAACCAACCAGCGACACCTTGTCATTCTTCTTCAGGGCAGCGGTGATGCCATCGAACACTGCATCAACAGCTTTTGTAGCGTCAGCTTTGGACAGGTCGGCCGATTCGCAAACCGCCTGGATGAGTTCGGATTTGTTCATAGTAGGAGGATCCCCTCTAACTCAAAGGTATGTAAGTTGTGGTGGATGCGTTCCGTTGCATCACACTCATGAAGATTTTCAAGGGCGATGTGATTAGAAAGTCTTACCGACGCAGCGGCCCAGCTGCTGGAGTTTCGGTCGACATCCCTGACCGGCTGTGTGTTCTCCGTCCCTTGAAACCTGACTCGCCCGAGCCTCGGGCTTGGGGCATTTTATAGCAGTGCCAAGAGAACAGCGTCAACCGAAAAACCGCGAAATGACGCGGTTTTTCGGTACTTTTTCGATCAATGGGCCCTGACCGACTCCTTTCCGCCCTCGGTTGTCGCCGACGGCGGGGGATCGGATTCCGCCGGCTCCGGAAGATGCTCGAGCGCCAGCTTGAGTACATCGTCGATCCAGCGCACCGGCTCGATATTCAGCTTGTTCTTGATGTTGGCCGGAATGTCGGCGAGGTCCTTGGTGTTCTCGTGCGGGATCACCACCGTCTTGATACCACCACGGTGCGCCGCCAGCAATTTTTCCTTCAATCCGCCGATGGGCAACACCTCGCCCCGCAGCGTGATCTCTCCGGTCATTGCCACATCGGCGCGCACCGGAATTTTCGTCAGCGCAGAGACCAGTGCGGTGGTCATCGCGATACCCGCGGACGGACCATCTTTCGGCGTCGCCCCCTCGGGCACGTGAACATGGATATCCATCTCATGCTGAAAATCCGGCGCAACGCCCAGCGTGGCCGAGCGACTGCGCACGACCGTCAGCGCCGCCTGCACCGATTCCTTCATCACGTCGCCGAGGCTGCCGGTATGCGTCAGCCTCCCCTTGCCGGGCACCACCGCGGTCTCCACCGTCAGCAACTCGCCGCCGACCTCGGTCCAGGCCAGGCCGGTCACTTGCCCGATGCGGTTTTCCTCTTCGGCCTGCCCGAAACGGAACTGCGGCACGCCGAGATAGGTGGTCAGATTGCGCACGGTGACATGAATCGGACCACGCTTCGGGTCCTCGACCAGCTGCTTGACCACCTTGCGCGCGATCTTGCTCATCAGCCGCTCGAGATTCCGGACACCCGCCTCACGCGTGTACAGCCGGACGGCATCGCGGATCGCGCCCTCCGACACCGACAGTTCCTCGTCATCCAGGCCGTTGTCCTTGATCGCCTTGGGTAGCAGGTAGCGCTGGGCGATGTTGACCTTCTCGTCCTCGGTGTAGCCGGGCAGCCGAATCACTTCCATCCGGTCCAGCAGCGGGCCCGGAATGTTCAGCGTGTTGGCCGTCGCGACAAACATCACGTCGGACAGGTCGAAGTCGACCTCAAGGTAATGGTCGTTGAAGGTGTTGTTCTGTTCGGGATCCAACACTTCAAGCAACGCCGAGGCGGGATCGCCGCGGAAGTCCATCGCCATCTTGTCGATTTCGTCGAGCAGGAACAGCGGGTTGCGCACCCCGACCTTGGTCAGGTTCTGCACGATCTTGCCCGGCATCGAGCCGATGTAGGTGCGCCGGTGACCGCGAATCTCGGCCTCATCGCGCACGCCGCCCAGGCTCATCCGGACGAACTTGCGATTCACCGCCCGCGCGATGGACTGACCCAGCGAGGTCTTGCCAACGCCCGGCGGGCCCACGAGGCAGAGAATCGGACCGCGCAGCTTGCGCACTCGGCTCTGCACGGCGAGGTATTCGAGGATGCGTTCCTTGACGGACTCGAGACCGTAGTGGTCCTCGTCCAGCTGCTGTTGCGCACGCTCGACGTCGATCCGGGTCTTGGTCCGCTTCTTCCACGGCGCGCCGGTCAGCGCATCCAGGTAGTTGCGCACGACCGTCGCTTCGGCCGACATCGGCGACATCATCTTGAGCTTGTTGAACTCGGCGGTCGCCTTGGCCTTGACCGACTTGGGCATGCCGGCCTTCTCGATCTTGTTCTCGATTTCCTCCATCTCGTTCGGCGCGTCTTCCATCTCGCCGAGTTCCTTCTGAATGGCCTTCATCTGCTCATTCAGGTAGTACTCGCGCTGAGACTTCTCCATCTGCTGCTTGACGCGGCCACGGATGCGCTTCTCGATCTGGAGTATGTCGATTTCGCCCTCGATCAGGGCGACGATGTGCTCGAGACGGGCGCGAGGGCTGTCCGCCTCGAGAATGGTTTGCTTGTCTTCCAGCCGCAGGCTCAGATGCGCCGCGATGGTGTCGGCCAGGCGGCCTGCATCGTCCATGCTGGTCAGCGACGGCAGCAACTCGGCCGGCGTCTTCTTGTTCAGCTTGACGTACTGTTCGAATAGTCCGAGCGTGGAGCGCACCAGCGCATCCAGTTCGCGGGTATCGTCCTCGTCACGTTCGTCGAACGGCGCGTAGTCGGCGACCACGTAACCGTCCTCGCGCTCGGTGAAGCTGGTGACCCGTGCCCGCTCCGTGCCTTCGACCAGCACCTTGCGGGTGCCGTCGGGCAGCTTCAGCAGCTGCAGGATGCTGGCGAGCGTGCCGACCTCGTAGACATCCTCCAGCCCCGGGTCGTCGGTTTCCGCCTCCCGCTGCGCGACCAGCAAGATCTTCTTGTCATCGGCCATCGCCGCGTTCAGCGCGTTGACCGACTTGTCCCGCCCCACGAACAGCGGGATCGCCATGTGGGGATACACCACCACATCGCGCAATGGCAGGACGGGGACTTGCTGTTCTTCGGACATGCGTATGCCTGTTTCTCGACTGCCCACAAAATGCGACCGATCAGCGCGCTTTCAAGCGCCGATCGGCAACCCGGCGCCGAGTGTCAGGCAGACGACTTGACGCTCGATGCCTCGGGAAGGGATTCCTTCGGGTTTTCGTAGACGATGTAGGGGCGTGCGTCACCGCGAACCACCGCATCATCAACCACCACCTTGGCCGCGTTTTCCATCGACGGCAGGTCGTACATCACATCCAGCAGGATGCGTTCCAGAATGGTCCGCAAGCCGCGTGCGCCAGTCTTGCGCTCCTTGGCCTTCGCGGCGACGGCGCGCAGCGCTTCCTCACGGAACTCGAGCTCGCAGTTCTCCATGTCGAAGAGCTTGGCGTACTGCTTGGTCAGCGCGTTCTTCGGCTCCTGGAGGATCGAGATCAATGCGTCCTCGTCCAGTTCCTCCAGCGTGGCGACCACTGGCAGGCGGCCGACGAACTCGGGGATCAGCCCGTAGCGAACCAGATCTTCCGGCTCCACGTTGGCCAGCACCTCGCCGAGGTCCCGGTTGTCGTCGCGGGACTTCACGTCCGCGCCGAAGCCGATGCCGGATTTCTCCGAACGATCGCGAATGACCTTGTCCAGTCCGGCAAACGCGCCGCCGCAGATGAACAGGATGCCGGAGGTGTCGACCTGCAGGAATTCCTGCTGCGGATGCTTGCGGCCGCCCTGCGGCGGCACCGAGGCCATGGTGCCCTCGATGAGCTTGAGCAGCGCCTGCTGCACGCCTTCGCCGGAGACGTCGCGGGTGATCGACGGGTTCTCGCTCTTGCGCGAAATCTTGTCGATTTCGTCGATGTACACGATGCCGCGCTGCGCCTTCTCAACCTCGTAGTCGCACTTCTGCAACAGCTTCTGGATGATGTTCTCGACGTCCTCGCCGACATAGCCGGCTTCGGTGAGCGTCGTCGCATCGGCGATCGCGAACGGCACATCCAGCAACCGCGCCAGCGTCTCGGCCAGCAGCGTCTTGCCGGAACCGGTCGGGCCGATCAGCAGGATGTTGGACTTCTGCAGTTCGACGCCATCATCCACACCCTTGGCGCCCAGGCGCTTGTAGTGGTTGTAGACGGCCACGGCCAGAACCTTCTTGGCCGCCTCCTGCCCGATCACGTACTCGTCGAGTACCGCCTTGATCTCGTGCGGCTTGGGCAGACCCTGGTTAACCGGCTTCGCCTGCAACTCCTCGCGGATGATGTCGTTGCAAAGCTCGACGCATTCATCGCAGATGAACACGGAGGGTCCGGCGATCAGCTTGCGCACCTCGTGCTCGCTCTTTCCGCAGAAGGAGCAATACAGCACGCGACCATTTCCGTTTTTCGATTCGTTTGCCATCAGCGTTTCGTCGTTTCGTCTCGTCAACCGGTCCGTGGCAAGGCCGCGGGCGGTCGCAGAATGTCAAGCAAGATCCGGACCCGACAGTCGCGTTCAGGTGGACCCTGTTTCCGTGCCGGGCCGCCGATCCAGAACCTCGTCAATGAGACCGTATTCCTTCGCGCCTTCTCCCGACAGGAAGAAATCCCGGTCCGTGTCCCTGGAAATCTTCTCCAGATCCTGGCCGGTGTGACGGGCCAGAATCTCGTTCAACCGCTCGCGGATGAACAGGATTTCCTTGGCATGGATCTCGATGTCGGTCGCCTGCCCCTGGAAGCCGCCCAGGGGCTGGTGAATCATCACCCGCGAATGCGGCAGCGCGAAGCGTTTGCCCTTCGCCCCACCCGCGAGCAACACCGCGCCCATGCTGGCCGCCTGGCCGATGCACATGGTCGCGACATGCGGCTTGATGAATTCCATCGTGTCGTAGATCGACAGGCCGGCCGTCACCGAACCTCCCGGCGAATTGATGTAGAGATTGATGTCCTTGTCCGGATTCTCGGACTCCAGGAACAGCAACTGCGCAACGATCAGATTGGCCATGTGATCGTCGATCGGTCCGACCACGAACACGACACGCTCCTTGAGCAGCCGTGAATAGATGTCGAACGAGCGTTCCCCGCGCGGGGTTTGCTCGATGACCATCGGGACCAGATTCAGAGCGCGTTCATTCATTCAGCGTTCTCGGCATTCGGGTTCATCAGCTCGTCGAAGCTCACCGGCTTGTCCGTGACCTTCGCATCCTGCAACAGGGTGTCAACGACACGCTCTTCCATGGCCAGAGCCTGGAACTGCTGCATGATCTGCGGCTGGGATCGATAGTACTGCATCGCCTGTTCGCTGTCCGCGAGTTCAGACGCGTAGCGAGCGATCACCGCATCAACGTGTTCATCCTCGACCTTGACGTCCTTCTCCTTGATCACTTCGGAGATCAGCAGGGACAGGGACACGCGCTTGGTCGCGTTTTCCCTGAACAGGTCATCGGGCAGCATGCGCGCCAGGGCATCCGGGTCATTGTTCGGCATGTTGCCGAAGCGTTGCACCGCCTCCTGTCGCATCCGTTGTATCTCCTCGTCGACCATCGCCTCCGGCACGTCGATGGAATTGGCGGCCAGCAGGCCATCCATCACCTGTTCCTTGACCCGGGTCGCCGCGGCCTTGTCCCGCTCACGCCCCAGCTGCTCGCGAATCTTCTCGCGCAGACCCGCCTCGCCCGCCGATTCCTCGACCCCGAGCTGCTTGAGCAGTTCGGGATCGTCCAGCGCCGGATCCTCTCCGGCTTCGACGCTGTGGATCTTGACGTCGAACTGCGCCTGCTTGCCCTTCAGATTTTCCGCCTGATAGTCGTCGGGGAAAACCACGTCGATCGTGGTTTCGGTACCGGCCGTCAATCCGACCAGCGCCTCTTCCATGCTGGGGATGAAGCGACCGGAACCCAGCTCGACCTCCTGGTCCTCCGCCTTGCCGCCCTCGAAGGGCTCGCCATCCAGCTTCCCGAGGAAGTCCAGCTTGACCTTGTCACCGGTCTCCGAGGCACGTTCCACCGGCTTCCAGACCTTGTGCTGCTGGCGAATCGTGTCCAGCGTCCGCTCGACGTCGTCGTCACCGATCTCCACGGTCGGCCGCTCAACCTGGATGCTGTCCAGGCCGGACAGCGTGATCTCCGGGAACACCTCGAAGCTGGCGGTGTACTTCAGCGGCTCGCCGACGACTTCGGCCTGAATGTCGAACGTCGGAAACCCGGCCGGCTTGAGCTCGGACTTCTCGATGGCCTGCGGGTACGTCGCGCGAAGCAGTTCCTCCACCGCTTCGGCGCGCGCGGCGTCGCCATAGCGTTGCTGCAACACCTTCATCGGCACCTTGCCCGGGCGGAACCCCGGCACCTTGGCGCGCTGACCCAGCTTGCGGATACGGCTGGTGACCGCCTGCTCCAGCTGATCAGCCGGGATTTCGACGCTCAGTCGACGACGGAGGCCTTCGGAATGCTCTACGGATACGTCCATGCTTGCTGTCTGCTTGTTGTGAACCGGTCGCGATCGCGGGCCGGAATGTGAAACCTGGTGCGAAAGGGGAGACTCGAACTCCCACGGGTTTCCCCACTGGAACCTAAATCCAGCGCGTCTACCAATTCCGCCACTTTCGCGGGGGCGCGAGAGTTTACCAGAGCGTGTTGCGGAAACGCTGGTCGATCCCTGATGGGCGGCGTGACCGTTCAGGAAATCGCGGGCCTGAAAACCCCCTGCTCCGTGACAATCCAGTCGATCAGCGCATAGGGAGTCGCATCGAACACCGGATTGAACACCGCCACGTCCTGCGGAGCATGGCGCTGGCCCGCCCAGGTCGTGACCTCATCCGGCGGACGCTGCTCGATCTCGATCTGTGATGCGCTGGTCGAATCCATGTCCACGGTGGACATCGGTGCCACGACCATCATCCGCAGCCCGTGATGTCGCGCCAGGACCGCCAGGCCGTAGGTTCCGATCTTGTTCAGAACACCGCCGTCCGCCGTGATCCGGTCGGCCCCGGTGATGACCACGTCAACCCGTCCCGCCCGCATGACGCTGGCCGCGGCGGAGTCCACCACCAGCGTTGGATGAATGCCATCCATGGCCAGCTCCCAGGCCGTCAGACGAGCCCCCTGCAACCAGGGTCGCGTCTCCCCGACGTAAACCTCGCCGAGCCGGTCCTCCGCCTTGAGCTGGCGGATGACCCCCAACGCAGTCCCGAAACCCGCCGTGGCCAGCGACCCGGTGTTGCAGTGGGTGTAGACATTCACCCGCCCCTGCAGGCATTCGGTGGCGTGCCGGGCCATCGCGTGGTTGGCGCGAAGATCCTCCGCCTGGATCGCCTGGGCCTCGGCGAGCACGTCGGCGGCGAGACTGGACTCGGTCTGACAGCGCCCCAGCACCCGGTCGACCGCCCAGGCCAGATTCACCGCCGTGGGCCGCGCCTGCTTCAGCGCTTCGCCGGCCAGCGCCAGACCCGCCACCGTCGCATCGTCCGCACGCGCGGCCAGCGCGAGTCCGAAAGCGGCGGCGACACCGATCGCCGGAGCGCCACGCACCACCATGTCGGTGATCGCGCCAGCAACGTCGTCCGCGGACTCGCAATCGACGTAGGACTCTCTCGCGGGCAGGTATCTCTGGTCCAGCAGGCGCAGCGTCCGGCCGGTCCACCGAACCGGTTCCGGGCACCCCTTTGCTATGCTTTCAGGCAATCGACGGGCTCCGTCTCGACACACTGGGCACATGGTCTCAGGTCGCGGAGTTTCTGCCTACGCCCAACCGGAAACGCTCATCGTGCAAGTGCACACCCTGGTCACGCCGCGATGGCTGGTTCCCATCCAGCCGATGACGGTGCTCGAAGGTCACGGACTCGCCCTGGATCAGGGGCGGATTACGGCCATCGTGCCGCCCGACGCGCTCGCCGACATCGAGGCGGTGGAGCACATCGACCTGCCCGATCACGTGCTGATGCCGGGGCTGGTCAACGCACACACGCACGCGGCCATGAGCCTCATGCGCGGCATCGCCGATGACCTGCCTTTGCTGGAATGGCTGGAGCAGCACATCTGGCCCACCGAGGGACGTTTCGCGTCCGAATCCTTCGTACGCGACGGCACCCGGCTGGCGATGCTGGAGATGCTACTGGGCGGCACGACCTGCTTCGCCGACATGTACTTCTTTCCGGATGGCATTGCCCAGGCCGCGGATGCCGCCGGCATCCGCGCGGTGGTCGGCATGATCCTGATCGACTTCCCGACCGCCTGGGCCAAGGATGCCAGCGAATACCTGTCCAAGGGGCTCGCGGTTCAGGACGCCACGCGCGACATGCCCCTGGTCACCACCATGTTCGCGCCGCACGCACCCTACACGGTCTCCGATGCGCCGCTGGAGCGGGTCCGCACGCTGTCGGACGAACTCGACCGCCCGGTGCAGATGCACGTGCACGAAACCGCGTTCGAGGTCGAGGAAGCTTTCCGCGCCACCGGCCAGCGCCCGCTGCAACGCCTGGACGCCCTGGGCCTGCTCAAGCCGGGTTTCATGGGCGTGCACATGACCGCGCTGAACGACGACGAGATCACCCTGTGCGCCCGACGCGGCGTGTCGGTGGTCCACTGCCCCGAGTCGAACATGAAGCTGGCCAGCGGCCAGTGCCGGGTGGACGATCTGCTCGCGCAAGGCGTCAACATCGCGCTGGGCACCGATGGCGCCGCCAGCAACAACGACCTCGATATGTTCGGGGAAATGCGCTCGGCGGCGATGCTGGCCAAGCTGACCCACCAGCGCGCCACGGCGTTCTCCGCCGAGCAGGCGCTGCGGGCGGCCACGCTGGGCGGCGCGCGGGCGCTGGCGTTGGATGAGACCATCGGCTCGCTGGAACCGGGCAAGTCGGCGGACATGATCGCGGTATCGCTGCGCCAGCCGAACACCTGGCCGGTGCATCACGTCGTGTCGCAACTGGTCTACGCCTGCGGTCGCGAACAGGTAACCGACGTCTGGGTCGCTGGCCAGCGCGTCGTCGAACACCGCAACGTCCGCACCCTGGATGCCGAACAGATCATGAACCGCGCGGCGCACTGGGCGCAGCGCATGCAGGAACCCGCATGAACATGAATGCCGATCCGGCCGAGCTCGGTCGTTTCAATGCGTTGGCCGAAAGCTGGTGGGACCCGAACGGTCCCATGGCACCGCTGCACGCGATCACGCCGCTGCGGCTGGACTACACCCGCAAGACCCGCCCTCTCAAGGGGTTGCGCGTCGCCGACATCGGCTGTGGAGGCGGCATCGTCGCCGAGGCCATGTGTCGGGCCGGCGCCGAGGTCACCGCGATCGACCTGTCCTCCGATTTGCTGGACGCCGCGCGGCTGCATGCCGAGGACGGCGGCCTGGACATCGATTACCGGGAATCCAGCGCGGAATCGCTGGCCGAGGCGATGCCCGGGACCTTCGATCTGGTCACCTGCCTGGAAATGCTGGAGCACGTGCCCGAACCGGCGGCTATCGTCGCCGCCTGCCGCCGGCTGGTGAAACCCGACGGGGAAGTACTGTTCTCCACGATCAATCGCTCACCAAAGGCCTTCGCCTTCGCCATCGTCGGCGCCGAGTACTTACTGCGTCTGGTGCCCCGAGGCACCCATGAGTACGAAAAGCTGATCCGCCCGGCAGAGCTGGCTGGCTGGTGTCGCGCGGCCGGGCTGGCCGTGCAGGACATGACCGGCCTGGTCTACAACCCGCTCACGCAGATCTACCGGCTGCATTCGACGGATGTCAGCGTCAACTATTTCCTGCGCGCGCGGCCGGCATCATGAAGGCCTGGCTGTTCGACCTCGACGGTACCCTGCTGGACACCGCACCCGACCTGCACCGGGCACTGAGCGCGCTGCTCTCCGAACAGGGCCGCGAACCGATTCCGCTGGAGGTGATGCGCCGCTACGTGTCGCGCGGCGCCCGCGGTCTGGTCCGGCTGGCCTTCGGCGAGCTGGACGACGATACCGAGCTGACCACACGGCTCGTGGAGATTTATGCGCAGGACATCGCATCCGAAACACGGCTGTTCGACGAGCTGGACGTCCTGCTGGCATCGCTGCGCTCCGGCGGCCTGCGCTGGGGCATCGTCACCAACAAGCTTGAGGCACTGGCCCGGCAGGTGCTGGAATCCATGCCCCAGGCGGAGCTGCTGCACGACTGCGCGCTGCTGATCGGCGGCGACACCGCCGGCGAGCGCAAGCCGCACCCGGCGCCGCTGCTGCTCGCGGCGGACCAGCTTGGTCTGCCGGTGTCCGACATCGTCTATGTCGGCGACGCGCCGACGGATATCGAAGCCGGACGCCGCGCCGGCATGACCACCGTCTCCGTCGGCTGGGGTTATGTACCGGATGACGTCGCGCCGCCCGTGGACTGGCAGGCCGACCACCACGCCGAACGCCCCGACGATCTCATCGAACTGCTCCGGACACTGTGAACCCATCCCTCCCGAACGAACCGCCGGTGTGGTTGATCACCGGCGCCGGCAGCGGCCTGGGTCGTGCCACCGCCATCGCCGCCGCACGCGCCGGTGCGCGCGTGGTTGTCGCCGGCCGCAGCCGACGCCGACTGGAAGACACTGCCGAGGCGATTGCCGACGTATCGGAAATTCACGCGGCGGTGCTCCCGCTGAACCTGGCCGGCGCGGGTATCGACGACTACGACCAGGTCGCGACACTGCTGGATACGGAATTCGGTCGCCTGGACGTGCTGATCCACTGCGCCGCGCAGTTCACCGGCCTGACGCCGCTGCATGAACTCAAGCCGCAGGACATGGCGACGACCCTGCACGTCAACGTCACCGCGCCCTGGCTGATGACCCGTTCCCTGCTCCCGTTGCTGTCCGCGCGGCGCTCCGCGGTGGTGTGGATGGACGATGCGGATGCGAGGCGTTCGAACGCCTTCTGGGGCGCCTACGGCATGTCGAAGTGCGCGCTATGGAAATTGCAGGACAGCTGGGCGCAGGAACTGGACGCCACTAGCAGCGTCCGGATGCTCGGTTTTGCCCCACCACCGATGTGGACCGCGCTGCGCCGGCTTGCCTTTCCGGCCCTGGCGCCCGACCAGCTGGAATCACCGGAACGCGTGGCCGCAGACCTGATCCGGTTCGTTCAGGATTCACTGACATCGTAAGCGGACGACCGCCGGAACCGGACCGCGACACAGCCGCACAAAATTCCGTTACCGGGGCAGTGAAAGGTCTGTTAACGTACACATGTAAGTAACTCAGCCCAAAGGATTTGGGGATGAATGGGGACAAGCCCACAAGCATCCTGGTCGTGGATGATGACGAGGACATCACCGCCTTCATCTACGGACAACTCGAACCACAAGGATTCGTCCTTGATTCCGCAGGCACCGGCGAACTCGGTCTGAAGCTGGCGCTGGAAAACGAATACGACGTCATCATTCTCGATCTGATGTTGCCCGGCATGAGTGGCCTGGATGTCTGTCGCGCGCTGCGCGAACGCAGCGAACGCTACACGCCGGTGCTGATGCTCACCGCGCGCGGCGCCGTGGAAAACAAGATCGAGGGTTTCGCCGCCGGCGCCGACGACTATCTGGCCAAGCCCTTCTCGATCCTGGAACTCGACGCGCGGGTCAAGGCGCTGGTCCGTCGCTCGGCCGCGCCGGCATCGAAACGGTTGCAGATTTCCGATCTGACGCTCGACCTTGGCACGCTGGAAGTCAAGCGCGGCACCCAACGCATCGAGCTCGCGCCCATTCATATCCGCATCCTGACCCTGCTGATGCAGCGCTCGCCCGACGTGGTGTCACGCTCCGCGCTGGAGTCCGTGGTCTGGGGTGATGATCCACCGGATTCCGACGCATTGCGCGTGCACATCTACACACTGCGCAATGCCATCGACCGCCCGTTCAGCAAGCCGTTGCTGCACACCGTGCCGAAGATGGGTTATCGACTCGCGGCGATCGAGGATCCTGCGTAGGCACATCCGCCCTTCAGGCTGCAGCGTTCGCAGGCCGGACGTTTGCGGCAGAGCTGCTGCGCGTGCACGACAATCTGCGCATGCCGACTTCGACTCGCCGCGGCATCCCGCGCACAGGCATCCAGACACCGACGTGCCAACGTCGTGTCGTCCGAGGGGGCGGACTCCGGATCAATGCGGGTGAGCAGGCGCCGCAAGTACGCATCGATCACGAACACGGGCCGATCGAAGCCGAACAGCAGCACCGCATCCGCCGTCTCCGGCCCGATGCCCGGCTGCGCCAGCAATGCATCCCGCAGCATCGGAGTCGTCAGAGACTGCAGGCCGGAGTGACCGCCGGTTTGCGACCACCAGTCACTAAGCCCTCGCAGGCGTCGCGCCTTCTGCCGGTTGAACCCCGACGGCCGAATCCATTCAGCGAGTCGCGCCTCCGGGGTTGCGGCGATGATTCGAGGGTCCAGCGCGGTCGCCTCGCGCAGCTTGGCGAGCGAACGCTCGACCTGCTGCCAGCGAGACTGCTGAATCAGCAAAGCGCCAATCAGCACCTCATAGGCCGACTCCGCGGGCCACCAGTCCTCCAGCGGACCGTAGGCATCATGCAGATCGCGGAAAAGCTGCTCCAGCGTCAGCCTGATGTGTCGCCCAACCCGACCAGTTCACGCAGGGCCCTGACCTCCTCCGGCGTTGCCAGCCGACCATGCCCGGCGCGGATCGACTTGTCCGCCACCAGCGGACCGAAGCGCGTGCGGATCAGCCGGCTGACCTGAAGTCCCTGGCTCTCCCACAACCGCCGCACCAGGCGGTTGCGCCCCTCGTGCACCGTCACGTGAAACCACTGGTTGTCACCGGTCGAGCCACCGATCTCGATCGCATCGAAGCGCGCCGGACCGTCTTCCAGCTCCACCCCGGCGGTCAGCGCTTCGAGATGCGCATCGGTCACCGCGCCAAAGACCCGGACGGAATACTCGCGGGGAATCTTGTATTGCGGGCGCATCAGACGCTGCGCCAGTTCGCCATCGGTGGTGAAGGCCAGGACGCCGGAAGTCGCGATGTCCAGACGGCCGATCGCGACCCAGCGACCACGGCCGGGCCGCGGCAGATGCTGAAATACGGTGTCGCGCCCTTCCGGATCCTTCCGGGTGACGATCTGGCCGGCCGGCTTGCGGTAGATCAGCACCTGGCAAGGCACGTCGGTCGCAACCCGCATGGCGATGCGGCGACCATCGACCGCGATCCGGTCTGCCGGCGTCACCGGCTGTCCCAGCGTCGCGACCTGACCGTTGACCTTCACGCGGCCCTCGCGCACCCAGCGCTCGATTTCCCGTCTCGACCCGAGACCGGCGCGGGACAGAAACTTGTGAATGCGTTCGCCGTCGCTCATGTTGGCAACCGGGTCGGACGTTCACCCGACTCCCGTCCGTCGTCATCGTCACCGACGGGCTGATCCTCGATGCCGGCGTCGGTCTGCTCCTCCGGTTCGTCCGGCTCCGCATCGGCCGCATCGGCGGCGACGCCATCCGGATCAAGCCGTGCCAGCGCCGCATGCAGCGCGTCGAGATCCTTGATTTCCGGCAACGCCGGTAGCTGATCCAGCGACTTGAGGTTGTAGTCGTCGAGAAACTGACGCGTCGTGCCCAGCAGCACCGGCCGACCCGGCACCTCGCGGTGCCCGACCTCGCGAATCCACCCGCGCTCAAGCAGGGTCCGAACGATGGTCGCGGACAGCGACACGCCTCGAATCTCCTCGATCTCGCCACGGGTGATCGGCTGCCGATAGCAGATGATCGCAAGGGTCTCGAGCAATGCGCGTGAATACCGCTGAGGCTTCTCCCGCCAGAGGCGGGCCACCCACGGCGCATAGCGCTCGCGTACCTGCAGCCGCCAGCCGCTCGCCACCTCGGTCAGTTCCGTCGCCGAGTCGGCCCGCTGTTCGGCGATCCAGTCCAGGGCTTCGCGCAACTGTGCCCGGGACGGAATCGCATCGGGATCGAACACGCCTTGCAGGCGCTCGAACGACAGCGGCTGATCGCTGGCCAGCAGCACAGCCTCGAGCACGCGGCCCAGTTCGTCGCGGGACAGCTCGGCGCCGCCCTCGTCTCTCGATTCCTGCTCGCTCACGCCGCCTCCTGCGGTCCGGCCAGACGAATCGTCGGCAAGCTGTCCGGGTCCGACTGATCAACCTCGATCATCGAAGTACGCGCCAGCTCCAGCACCGCCAGAAAACAGACGACGACGCCGGCGCGTCCCTCGGCGAAGTCGATCAGCAGCGCGAACGGCTTTGGCTGACGGTCCCGAAGCAGCTCGATGAGCCGTCCCATGCGTTCACGAACGCTCAGCGGTTCGCGCGCCACCTCATGGCTGGCGAACAGCTCCGCACGCTGCAGCACGTCGCGCAATGACTCCAGCAGTTCGCGCAGGCTGGGCTGCGGAGGGTCCGGGCGGACGTCGACATGATCGGGCCGCGCACCGGCACTCCAGAATTCGCGCCCGTGGCGCGGCATCGCGTCAATGGTTTCGGCAGCCAGCTTGAAGCGCTCGTATTCCTGCAGACGGCGGACCAGCCCGGCACGCGGGTCCTCTTCATCATCGTCCTCGGTCACGGGACGCGGCAGCAGCAACCGGGACTTGATCTCGGCCAGCATGGCCGCCATGACCAGATACTCGGCGGCCAGCTCGAAGCGCATGTGCTGCATCAGCCGGATGTAGTCCATGTACTGCGTGGTGATCTGGCAGACCGGGATGTCGAGAATGTCGATGTTCTGGCGCCGGATCAGGTACAGCAGCAGATCCAGCGGCCCCTCGAAGGTCTCGAGGAACACCTCCAGCGCATCGGGCGGGATGTAGAGATCCTTGGGCAGCGCGACCAGCGGCTGCCCGTTGACCTTGACGGTCCAGTCGTGCGGCTCGGCGACGACCGTCTCGGTCATGCGGGCACCAGCCCGATCACCTCGCGCGCCCGCTTCAGCGTTGGGGCGGCACGCTCGGCGGCGGCCGCCGCACCCTGGCGCAGCACATCGCTCAAATGGGCCTTGTCCTCTCTCAGCTCGGCGTAGCGCGCCTGGATCGGCTCCAGCTCGGCCACCAGCGCGTCGGCGACATCCTGCTTGAACTGGCCGTAACCCTTGCCGGCGTACTCGGTCTCGATGTCGGCGAAGCTCTTGCCGGTAACCGCCGCGAGCATGCTCATCAGGTTGGACACACCGGGCTTGGCTTCAACGTCGTAGCGCACCTCGGCCTCGGAATCCGTAACCGCGCGCTTGATCTTCTTGACGATGCGCTTGGGCTCGTCGAGCAGCGTGATGAAGTTCGACTCCACGGTGTCGGACTTGGACATCTTGGCGGTCGGGTCCTGCAGGCTCATGATGCGCGCTCCAATTTCCGGAATGTACACCTCCGGAACCTTGAACACGTCACCGTAAATCGCATTGAAGCGCTGCGCCACATCGCGCGTCAGCTCCATGTGCTGCTTCTGGTCCTGCCCCACCGGCACCAGATCGCTCTGGTAGAGCAGGATGTCCGCGACCATCAGCACCGGATAGTTCAGTAGCCCGGCATTGATGTTCGCCTCGTGCTTGCGCGACTTGTCCTTGAACTGCGTCATGCGGTTGAGTTCACCGACATAGGTGTAGCAGTTCAGCAACCAGGCGAGTTCCGAATGCGCCGGCACGTGGGACTGCACAAACAGCGTGTTGCGCGTCGGGTCCAGCCCGCAGGCCATGTAGAGGCACAGGAACTCGTAACAACGCTCGCGCAACGCGGCCGGGTCCTGCCGCACGGTGATGGAATGCAGGTCCACCAGCATGAACAGCGTGTCGTAGTCGTCCTGCTTCTGCACCCAGTTGCGAATCGCCCCCAGGTAGTTGCCCACGGTCAAATGTCCGGACGGTTGGATTCCGGACAGCATCACAGGTCGTTCGTTGCTCACAGAGAAATTCCCAGAATTCGGAACAGGGCGTGTCGCAGGCCGGCCATCGGTGGTCCGATCAGGAAACCGAGCACACCGGTCGCCAGCAGCAGGATCAGGATCACCAGGCCGTAAGGCTCGATCTTCATGTACTGGATCGCCGCGTCGCGCGGCAACACCGCGGCCACGACGCGACTGCCATCCAGCGGCGGCACCGGCAGCAGGTTCAATACCAGCAGAATCAGGTTGATCAACACGCCGGCGAAGCACATGTAGGCAACGCCCTGCCCCCACGCCGCCGACGTGCCGCTGGCGACGACCAGCTTGAGCCCGATCGCCCAGCCGATCGCCATGATCAGGTTGGACATCGGGCCGGCGATGGCGACATAGGCCATGCCGCGTCGCGGATCGCGAAACCGCGTGGCGTTGATCGGCACCGGCTTGGCCCAGCCGAAGATGATGCCGCCCGCGCCCAGCAGGGCGCCGCCCAGCAGCATCAGGCCCGGCACCAGCAGAGTTCCGACCGGATCGATGTGCTTGATCGGGTTCAGCGTCAGCCGACCCAGGCGACTCGCGGTGTCGTCACCCAGAGCCCGGGCCACGAAACCGTGCGCGGCCTCGTGAACGGTTACGGCGAACACGACCGGCAGCGCCCAGATGGCCAGCTGCTGGATAAAGGTGAATTCCTGCATGGCGAAATTATAGGCCCAGGGCGGCCACCGGCCCCTGCCCCTCGCGGATGATCTCGGGGAGGTCACCACTCATGTCCACGATGGTCGTCGGCTCCACGCTGCAGGCGCCGCCATCGACGATCACGTCCACATCGCGATCCAGCCGGTCCAGCACGTCATCAGGATCGGACAGCGGCAGTTCATCACCGGGCAGCAGCGCCGTGCAGGTCATCAGCGGCTCACCCAGCACGTCCAGCAGCACCTGACAGATGTTGTGATCCGGCACGCGGATGCCCACGGTCTTGCGCTTGGCGTCCTGCAACCGACGCGGGGTTTCGTGCGTCGCCTTGAGGATGAACGTGTAAGGCCCCGGCGTCACCGAACGCAGCATCCGGTACTGGCGGTTGTCCACCTTGGCGTAGGTCGAGATCTCGGACAGATCACGGCACAGCAGGGTCATGTGATGACGGTCGTCGAACCCACGCAGGCGCCGGATACGCTCCATCGCCTGCTTGTCGCCCATGTGGCAGCCCAGCGCGTAGGAGGAATCGGTCGGATAGGCGATCACCGCACCGGCGTGCAACTGCTCCACCACCTGAAGAATCAGGCGCCGTTGCGGGTCAACTGGGTGGATGGAGACGTGCTGGGCCATGAGGACGCGATGCGCGAATCTCGTCACGCAGCAGAGTCGAATGGAGATGCGACCGCTATAATGCGGCGCATGAAAACGATGCTGGATTGGTTACCGGCGCTGGCCTTCGTGGCCGCGTACGTAGTTTACGACATCTATGTCGCGACGGCGGTCCTGATCGCCGCGCTGTTCCTGGCCGTGGCCGTCCATCGGGCGCGGACCGGGGAATGGCACAAGATGAACACGGTCGCCGCGCTCGTGGCCCTGGTCCTCGGCGGAACCACGCTCTGGGTACACGACCCGATGTTCATCAAGCTCAAGCCCACGGTCGTCTACGCGGTGTTCGCCGCGGCGCTGGCGGGCAGTCATTTCATCGGTGACAAGCCGCTGATGGCGCGGATACCGCCGACCATGATCGACCTGCCCGAATGGCTTTGGGCACGGATCAACGCCGCCTGGGCCGTGTTCTTCCTGCTCTGCGCGATCGTCAACGTGCCGATCGCACTTTATCTGCCGGAAGCGACCTGGGTGATGATCAAGACCTTCGGCTTCACCGGCGCCTCGTTCCTGTTCCTGCTGGGGCATCTGCCCTTCGTCGCGCCGTATCTGCCCAAGGAGGAACCGAGCGCATGATGGCCTTCGTCATCGTCGCGCACGACGCGCCGGATACGCTGGAGGCCCGCGCCGCCACGCGCCCGGCGCATCTGGCCCGGCTCGACGCCTTGCAGGAGGCCGGCCACCTGCTGCTGGCCGGGCCGATGCCGATCACCGAACACCCGGACGCCACGGCAGCCGGCTATCACGGCAGCCTGATCGTCGCGGAGTTCGAATCCATCGACGCCGCCCGCGCCTGGGCGAACGCCGATCCGTACAAGGAAGCCGGCGTCTACACCCACGTCGACGTCTACCCGTTCAAACCCGTCTATCCGAAATGACTTTGCAGGAAACCCGCATCTCCGAAATCCGCAAGCGCCTGGAATCGGCCTTCGATCCCTACGAACTCGCGATCCAGGACGACAGCCACCTGCATGTCGGCCACGCCGGCGCCCGCAGCGGCAAGGGCCACTTCAGCGTTCGCATTCGCGCCAATGCCTTCGCCGACCTGCGCGCCGTGGAACGCCACCGTGCGGTGTACGGCGCCCTGGGCGATCTGATGGATACCGACATTCACGCGCTGGCACTGGACGCGGCGCCCTAGCGCACCGCTGGTCGCACCTGGCGGCGACGCCGCCCGATCCACCACGCGATCAGCACCAGTTCCAGCGCCAGCCAACCCGTCGCGCCCCAACGCATCAGCCCGGCCCGCTGCATCATCTGCAATTCGACCCACTCACGCGCCCGGCCTTTGCGGATGAACTTGGCCAGACCCAGCAGCGGATGTGGGCGAAGGGCGACGCGACCGGTGCGGGCCAGCAACTGCAATCCCGGCCGACCCTTGCGCGCAGCGCGCAGGATCACCCCATCACCCTGACGGCCCAGCGTCTTCATCATTCTGAGCGTGCCGCGGCCACCGGTTTCCAGCGCGTAAGCGCCGAGCCCGGCGCGCCGGGTCAGACGCGTGGCCAGCGCCAGATCCGCGGGATGCTCGACATGCCGGAGAATTCGCAGCGTCGTCGCCGCATCGGTTTGCCTGGCGAGACGACGCGCGTCGGTCGCGACCGCGCCCAGACGCCGCATGTCCCCGCCCCGATTGCCCAGACGGAGCAGCGAACGCGCGAAGCGGGCACTCATCGCGCCGGCACGACGGCCCGCCTTCAGCAGCGCCGCGCCTACATCGGCGGATGGCATCAACGTCAGCGCGAGCCCGAGCCCTGACAACGCCGCGATCACCGGGTCGGTAGGCTCGCCCTTCGACCATCGCCAAGACTGGATGATCAGGTCTCGGATGTCGCCGATCACGAACAGATCCGCCACCACGGCGCCGGCCAGCGCCACGTTGGACTCCGCCTCGCCGGTGATCGCGCCGCGCGCGGCCTGCTGCCAGCGGTAGTCGGCGGACTCCCGGCGCTGGTTAAGCTGCTGCCGATACCGCATGCAGTCCGGGGCCGCGATCACGCCAGCGTCACATCCGGCCTCCAGACTGAGCCCGGCCTCCGAAAGCCGATCCGCCGCGAACTCCTGCTGGAATCGCTGCTCGAACGGTGCGTCATCCAGGGCCGCCAGGTCGGCATTGAATCGCTCCGTCGGGGCGAAGGTCCAGCACAGCCAGGCCAGCCATGATGCCGCCACCAGACGTCCCACTCTCCACAACCCGATCATGACTCGCCTTCGCCTGACAAACCCTGCAAACTTCCTCGCATGAAGCCACTTTACTCTGCGGCCTTCGGGCTTGCCGCGCTGATTCTTGCCTGCTGTCCCGTCCTGGCGAACGACGAGTCTGAGCAGATCCGGGACCCGAAGTGGGAAGTCGGTGTCGGTGGCGGCGGAACGGTGTTCCCGGACTACCGGGGCGCGGAGCATTTCAGTTCCTTCGGCATTCTGGCGCCCTACGCCGCATACCGCGGCGAGCGTTTTCGCATCGGCCGCGAAGGCGCCGCGGCCTCGCTGATCGAGGACTTCAATACGGAGCTGTCGCTGTCGCTGGCCACCTCACTGCCAGGCGATGCCGACGACAACCCGAACCGCGAAGACATGCCCGACATCGAGGGCACCTTCGAGATCGGTCCGTCGCTGGACTTCGTGCTGCGGCGTGAACCGCGCCGCTGGGTGCACCGCATCCGGATTCCCGCCCGCGCGGTCGTCGCCACCGACCTGCAAAGCTTCGAACCAATCGGCTGGCTGATTCACCCCAACTACGAAATGTCGCGCAACTGGCTGGTCAACGGCACGTCCTGGGGCCTGACCCTGTCACTGGGCCCGCTGTTCGCCACCGAGAAATATCACGACTATTTCTACGAGGTGGATCCGCAGTTCGCCCGACCGGACCGTCCCGCATTCGCGGCCGGAGGTGGGTATTCGGGCGCCCGCGCCAATGCGGTGGTCACGTGGCGCCGCGGCGACACGCGTATCGGCGCGTTCGTGCTCTACGACAATCTGGCGGGCGCGGATTTCGCCGACAGCCCGCTGGTGGAAACCGAACAGGCGGTGATTTTCGGGATCGGCATCGCGCGCAGGATCTGGAAGAGCGAGGAACTGGCGCCCTACTCCCCGGTTCGGGAGCCGCCCGAGCCGAAACGCCTCAAGCGTTCGAAGACGCCAGTAGTCGAGCCGGCGCAGCCGGACGAATCAGTCGGCGTCGCCGAGTAACGCACGCAGGCCGGCTTCGTCCAGCACCTCGATGCCCAGGGCCTCGGCCTTGGCCAGCTTGGACCCGGGGTCGGCGCCGGCCACGACGTAGTCGGTTTTCCTGGACACGCTGCCCGTCACCTTGCCGCCGGAGGCCTGAATCCGCGCCTTGGCGTCGTCACGCGTCATCGTTTCCAGCGAACCGGTCAGCACGAAGGTCTTTCCGCTCAGGGCCTGCTCGGCTGGTGATTCGACCACCTCGATTTTCGGCCAGCGCACGCCCAGTTCCCGCAAGGACTCCAGCACCCCGAGGTTCTGCTCCTGTTCGAAGAAGGAGCGAACATGGCGGGCCACGATGGGGCCGACGTCGGGCACCGCCAGCAACGCCTCCTCATCGGCATCGATCAGCGCCGGCAGGTCGCCGAATGCATTGGCCAGGGACTGCGCGGTGACCTCGCCGACCTCGCGAATCCCGATGGCATAGATCAGACGTCCGAGTTCCGTCTGTTTGGACCGTTCCAGCGCCGCCACCAGATTGGCGGCTGACTTCTCGCCCATACGTTCCAGGCTGGCGAGTTCGTCCTGGGTCAGCGTGTACAGATCGGCCGGCGACTGCACGCGCCCGCTGGCGACCAGTTGCTCGATCAGCTTGTCGCCCATGCCGTCGACATCCATCGCCCTGCGCGAGACGAAATGCCGCAATGCGCCTTCCCGCTGCGCCGAGCAGACCAGCCCGCCCGAACAGCGCGCGATGGCCTCGCCCTCGGCGCGGACCACGTCCGAACCGCAGACCGGACAGGCCGCGGGCTGTTCGACGCGCTGGACATCATCGGGCCGCTCGTCGATCAGCACGCGCACGACCTCGGGAATCACGTCGCCGGCACGCCGGACCACGACGCGATCACCGATGCGCACATCCTTGCGCTCGATTTCGTCCATGTTGTGCAGTGTCGCGTTGGACACCGTGACACCGCCGACGAACACCGGGTCCAGCCGGGCTACAGGCGTCAGCGCCCCGGTCCGCCCGACCTGGAATTCGACGTCGAGCAGCCGCGTGCTGACCTCCTCCGCCGGAAACTTGTGCGCAATGGCCCAGCGCGGCGCCCGTGCCACCTGCCCCAGTGTCTCGCGGATGGCCAGGTCGTCGACCTTGTAGACAACACCATCGATCTCGAACGGGAGCTCCTCCCGCGCCGCCTGCAACTCCGCGTACTGGCGCAGGCAGTTATCGATGCTGTCGACCCGTTGGTTGAGACTGGACACCGGCAGCCCCCAGGCCGCGATCAGCTCCAGCAGCGCCATGTGCGTGGTCGGCAGGCTGCCCGCTTCCAGATGGCCGACCGCGTAACAGACGATCTCCAGCGGCCGCCGCGCGGTGACAGCCGGGTCGAGCTGCCGCAGCGCACCGGCGGCGGCGTTGCGGGGATTGACGAAGGTCTTTGCCCCATCGGCTTCCAGCCGGCGGTTCATTTCGTGAAAGCCGGCCAGCGGCAGGTAGATTTCACCGCGAATCTCGACCAGCTCGGGGACATCGCCGGACAGGCGCAGCGGCACCTGACGGATGGTTCGGACATTGGCGGTGACATCCTCACCGGTGCGCCCGTCGCCGCGCGTGGCCGCCTTGACCAGCAAGCCGCGCTCGTAGGTCAGCGACACCGCCAGACCATCCATCTTCGGCTCGACGACGTAGACCAGCGCATCCTCGCCGGCGCGTTCGCGTGCACGGCGATCGAAATCGCGGACCTCCTGCTCGGAGAACGCATTGGCCAGCGACAGCATCGGCAGCCGGTGCCGGACCGGTTCGAAGGCGCTGTTCGGCTGCGCCCCGACCCGCTGGGTCGGCGAGTCAGGAACAATCAGTTCGGGATGCTCTGCCTCCAGCGCCTCCAGCTCCCGGAACAGGCGATCGTAGTCGGCATCCGGAACGCTGGGGTCGTCAAGCACGTAGTAGCGATGGGCGTGCTCGTGGAGTTGCTCACGCAGCGCGGCCGCCCGCTGCGCGGGCTCGGTCATCGCGGATTCGCGCTCAGACGCGCGTCCCGTTGCAGCTCCTCCACACGCTCATCGGTCAGCAATTCACGCTGATCATCGAGAATGTCCGCCTTCAGCCACTCCGCCAGCTTGCGCGTGGTGCGCAGCATGTCGTCAAGGGCGACCTCCGGATGCTCGGGTCCGGGCAGGTTCATGAACACGACCAGTCCCGGGGTGGAAAAGGTTTCGGCTTCCTGGGGATCCAGGTGGCCCGGCTTGGCGATGCTGGCGATCGAGAAGACCTCCTGCGGCACACCACCCACTTCCTTGATCCGGTGATAGATGTGACGGTGGCCGAACTGCATCTTCAGCGTATCCATCGACTGATGGATGTGCGTGCCGGGAATGAACGCATTCTCGCGTTCGACCAGATAGAACACCACCAGCTTCTGGTTGCCGGCTTCATCCGGCTCCGGCGAGGACGGGTCGTCGAGATCGGGCGCCGAGCGCACGCGGGGCTTGCCCACGCCGAACTCGTCGAACTGATCGCCGAAGTTGTCCCACAGGCCCATCTGGCCACGATCGTCATCGGCCGAATCACCGGCGTCGTCGCCCAGATCCCGCCGGCTGTACCAGTAGACGAGACCGACGACGGCCAGTCCGGCCACGAGCAGGGCCCATTGCATTGCACTCATGCTAAATCCGTTTCTGTGAGTCCAGGCTGCCGCATGGTCGCCATTAGCCGGCCATCTCCAGCGCCTGTTCCATGTCAACGCTGACGAGGCGCGAGACACCCGGTTCCTGCATGGTGACACCGTGCAGCCGGTCGGCCAGTTCCATGGTCAGCTTGTTATGGGAAATGATTATAAATTGCACGTCGTCGGACATGTGCCGAATCATGTCGCAATAGCGGCTGACGTTCGCGTCGTCCAGCGGGGCGTCGACCTCGTCGAGCATGCAGAACGGCGCCGGCGTGAGCTGGAACAGCGCAAACAGCAACGCCACCGCCGTCATGGCCTTCTCACCCCCGGACAGCAACTGGATCGATGAGTTGCGCTTGCCCGGCGGCCGCGCCATGACGCGAATGCCGGTCTCCAGCAAATCGTCCCCGGTCAGCTCCAGCGTGGCCTCACCGCCGCCGAACAGCAGCGGAAACCGGGTCTGGAAATGACCGTTCACCGTCTCGAAGGTCTCGCGGAAACGCGCGCGCGTCTCCCGGTCGATCTGGTTGATCGCGGTGGTCAACTGATCCAGCGCGCCGGTGAGGTCCTCGTGCTGGCGGTCGAGATACTCGGCCCGCTCCTGCTGCTCGGCGAATTCCTCGATCGCGGCGAGATTGATCGCGCCCAGTCGCTGAATCCGCCGCTCCAGCGAGGCGAGTCGTTCCACCCAGGCATCCACGGTCGCGCCCTCTTCGAGCTCGGCACGCACGCTGGACAGCGACACGTTCATCTCCTGCAGGCGCTCCAGCAACGTCTGCCGCCGCACCTGCAGGCCCTGCGCGTCCAGCTTGGCCTGTTGCAGGCGCTCGCGCAGCGGATCCAGCTTCGAGGCCGCCTTGCGCGCCAGATCCGCGCGCTCACGCACGCGCACCTCCGCGGTTTGCAGGCGTTCGCGTGCCTGACGCAGATCGGCTTCGGCCGTCTGCTTGTGCTTTTCGGCCGGCCCGCGCTCGGCCTGCAACGTCTCGATCGGCTTTTCGCTGCGATCAGCCCGGGCGTCCTCGGCGCGCATGCGCGCGTCCAGCTCCCGACGGCGGGCGACCAATTCCTCAACCCGCTGGCGAGCCGCACCCAGCCGGGTCTCCCGCTCGGACAGCCGCATCGCGGAATCCTGGCGGGCGCGACGGGCCTGATCCAGGCCGTGGCGGATCTCGGCCATGTGCTGGCGGGCCTGGGTCAGTTCGACCTGGAGCGCGTTGCGGCGCTGCTCCGCCTGCGCCGCCTGCTCCATCAACTCGGTAAGCGCGCGTCGGGCCGCCTGAAGGCTGGCTTCGGCCGTGGCCTTGTTATCCGCCAGTTCGGCCAGCTCGCCCTGCGCGGCGCTCTGGCTGCGCTTCAACTGCTCGACCTGACCCTGATCGCGTTCACGGTCGGCCAGCGCCCGCGCGGCATCCCGCGCCACCTGATCAGAGGTCGACAGCAATTCGCTGCGCTGCTGATCCAGTTCCGCAAGCTGACCTCGAATCGTCTCCAGTGACTCGCGCTGGCGTTGCTCCTCAGTTTCCGCGGCCGCGACATCACCGGTCAGTTGCTTGAGCATCCGCTCGCGCGCGATCACGGAATCTCCGGTGGCACCGGCGGACGCGTACCAGCGATAGCCCGGGCCGAAGATCGAACCATCGGGCGTGACCAGACGCTGGCCGGGCTTGAGGTGATCGGCCCGTCGCGCCGCGGTGGCGACGTCATCGGTGTAATAGACACCGTCCAGCAGCGCCATCAGCACGGCCGGACCTTCGACGCAGGCGATCAGCGGCCGCGCGCCAGCCACCGATGCGGGCACCGACACCGCGCCGGATTCGCTGTCCGACACCAGGCCCAGCGCCGCGGGCGGTGCCTCGTCCACCTCGGGAATGTCACCGGCCGCGACGGCCTGCAGCCAGGGCCCCAGCACCGATTCCACAGCGGTCTCGTAACCCGGCTCGACCTGCAGCAGCTTGGCCAGACGCGGCAGCTCGGCCACGCCGTTCTGCTCCAGCCAGGGGCCGAGACGTTCCTGATCCTGTTGCAACGCGGCCTTTTGCAACGCCTCCAGCGAGGTGCGCTGTCCGCGCAGACGATGCAGCTGCTGTCGAGCCTCGTCCAGCGCACGGTCGGCTTCTCCGCGCGCCGTGCGCAGCCCGGCCAGTTGCTGGTCTACATCGGCGACGCGCGCCCTTGCGGCCTCCAGGTCCGCAACCAGGGACTCGTGACGTTTCAGCGAGTCGGCCGCTTTGGTTTCCGCGGCCGGCAGGTCGATCTCGGCCAGACGCGTCGAGAGTTTTTCGCCGCGGCGGGCGTAGTCCTCGAGCTGGCGTTCGGCGTGCTCGACGCGGACGCGCTCGCGCTCCGCATCCCGCAACGGCTTCTGCGCCTGTTCGACGATCTGGTCCCAGCCGGCCTGGATCCGCGACAGTTCGGCCTCGCTCTGCGCGGCCTGTTCGGCCAGTCGGTCTTCCTCGGCGCTGGCGGAGGTCAGCGTCGCGCGCGCCTCGCTCAGTTCGGCCTCCAGTGCCTGACGCGTGTCGCCGGCGCTCTTCTGCTCGCTGTCCAGCCGGTCCATCTCGCCGGCCAGTTGCGCTTGCTCTCGGCGCCGGATCTCGGCCAGTTCCCGGGCATGGCGGATCGCCTGATCAAGCTGGGACAGCGCCGATTCCGCGCCGTAGAAGGCGCCCTGCGCGGACTGCAGCCCGTCACTGGCGGTTTGCTGGGCCTGCCGCGCGTCGTCGGCGGCCTTCGCGGCCGCGTCGGATTCGCCGCGGGCGGCCTCGTAGGCCTGCCGGGCCGCGTCGATTCGGGACTGCTGCTCCTCGCCCTCCTGCTCCAGCGCCTGCAGGCGCAAGACGAGCAGCTCGGCGCCAACCTGACGCTCTTCCGACTTGAGCTGCTTGTAGCGCTCGGCGTTCTCGGCCTGGCGCTTGAGCAGCGCCAGCCGCTCGCCCAGCTCCGAACGCAGATCATCCAGCCGGTCGAGGTTGTCGCGGGTATGGCGAATCCGGTTCTCGGTTTCGCGGCGCCGCTCCTTGTAGCGGGAGATGCCGGCGGCTTCCTCGATGATGTTGCGCATGTCCTCCGGCCGCGCCTCGACCAGCCGTGACACCGTGCCCTGCTGGATGATGGCGTAGCTGTTCCGGGAGCCCAAGCCGGTACCCAGGAACAGGTCGGAGACATCACGACGGCGACAGCGCTTGCCGTTGAGAAAATAGGTGGACTGACCGTCGCGCGCCAATTCACGCTTGACCGAGATTTCCGCGTACTGACCGAACTGCCCTTCCAGCTTGCCCTCGCTGTTGTCGAACACGAGTTCAACGGAGGCACGACCAACCGGCTTGCGCCCCTTGGAGCCGTTGAAGATCACGTCTTCCATGGCATCGCCGCGCAGCTGTCGCGCGCTGGACTCGCCCATCACCCAGCGCACGGCGTCGATGATGTTCGATTTGCCACAGCCGTTCGGACCGACCACGGCCGTCAGGTTGGAATCCAGTTTGAGATGAGTCGGGTCCACAAAGGACTTGAACCCGGCTAGCCGAATGGCACTGAGCCGCATCAGGTGGCGCTGTTCAGGGGTATCAATTCGGTAGTGTAGATTAATGCGGTCGCCGCGAAGTAGCCGCGGACCGGTTCGGCCGGTCCCGGGCGCGCCATTTCGCCGCTCCCACTATCGTTGCCGCAGCCCGTCCGCACTGGCCTGGCGCCGCGCTCAGCCCTGGAGACCGCATGTCCACCCAGCCGTCCAAGGACCTGGAAACCTTTCCGAATCCGAACCCCGATCGCGACTTTCTGATCCGGATGCGCATTCCCGAATTCACTTGCCTGTGCCCGAAGACGGGCCAGCCTGACTTCGCGACGCTGTACCTTGACTACATTGCCGACCGCAGTTGTGTCGAGCTCAAGTCGCTGAAGCTCTACATGTGGAGTTTTCGCGACGAGGGCGCCTTTCACGAGGCCGTGACCAACCGGATTCTCGACGATCTGGTGGCTTGCACCGCGCCGCGGTACATGCGGCTGACCGCGGAGTTCTACGTGCGTGGCGGCATCTACACGACGGTGGTCGCGGAACACCGGGCAGCGGACTGGACCCCCGGCCCGCCACCGCCCGTACCCCCGATCACCACCGGAGGCCCGGCGTGATCCGGCGTGGGACGATCGCCGCCGGTCTGCTGGCGATCTGCACCACCGCCCAGGCGCGTGTCACGCTGCCAATGCTCGACGCCGGACAGATCAACGCCAGCTGCGAGCAGGCGCTGACGCTGGGCAAAGCACGTGCGGCCGGACTCGCGATGAGCGCCGACACCGAACGGAATGTGCTGCTGGACTGGGACCGGATGATGGCCGCGGTCGAGAACGCAGTCGGCCCGATCTACATCCTCGCCTACGTCCATCCCGACAAGGCGGTGCGCGACGCCGGCGAGGCCTGCATCGTCGCCTACACGCAGTTCGAGACCGGGCTTTACCAGGACGAGGCTCTGTACCGGCGCATCCGCGCGGTCGAACCCGCCGACGCCATCGACGCCAAGCTGAAGCAGGACCTGCTCAACGCCTTCGCGGATGCCGGGGTCAGCCTGCCGCCGGCGCAACGTCAACGGGCCGCGGAAATCCTCACCGAGGTGCAATCGCTGAGTCAGCAGTTCGCCCGCAACATTCGCGAGAACGACGAGACACTGAGCTTCTCCGGCGATGAACTGGCCGACCTGCCGGCAAGCTATCTGGAACAGCGTGGCGTCGAACCCGGCGGCACGCTGACCGTCGGCTTCGACTCTCCGGACTACGCGCCGTTCATGCGCAGCGCCAGTGACGAGGCCGCCCGTCGACGCTACTACACCGCGTTCAACCGCCGTGGTGGCGACGCCAACCTGGAGATCCTCGACCGCATCGTCGCATTGCGCCACGAGTACGCGGCCCTGCACGGACTCGACAGTTATTCCGACTTCGTACTTCAACGCCGGATGGTCGACAGCGTCGACAAGCTCGATGCCTTTCTGACCGAGGTCGGCGCGGTCACCCGCGACGCCGAAGCCGCCGATGTCGAACGACTGCGGGCGATGAAGGTCGCTGACCTTGGCCAGCCGCAGGAATCGGTAACGCTGCAGCAGTGGGATCGCTCGTACTACATCGAGCAGTATCGCCAGCAGACCGCGCAGATCGACCAGGAGGCGCTACGTGCCTATTTCCCGTCGCTGGCGGTACGTGACTGGATTCTGGGTGTCACCGAAACCCAGTACGGCCTGCGCTTCGTTCCGGTCGATGTACCGGTCTGGCATGAGGATGTCGTCTACTACGATGTCGTCGATGCCCGCAGCGGCGAGCTGCTGTCGGGCATTTACCTCGATCTGTTCCCCCGCCCCGGCAAGTACAAGCACGCGGCGGCGTTTCCCGTCCGTGGCGCCAGTCGCGCCCAGGGCCGGACACCGATTTCGGTGCTGGTCACCAACTTCGATCGCAACGGGCTGACCCAGGCCGAGGTCGAGACCTTCTTCCATGAATTCGGCCACGGCGTGCATGGTGTGCTGTCACGCAGCCGCTACGTGTCGCAGGCCGGCACCAGCGTGGAGCGCGACTTCGTCGAAGCCCCGTCGCAGATGTTCGAGGAATGGGCTCGCCGCCCCGAGTCGCTGGCGCTGCTGCAGCAGTACTGCGACGGCTGCCCGCGCCTGGACGCCGACCAGATCGAACGCCTGGATGTGGCGCGCCGGCTGGCCAGCGGCATGCGCTACGCCCGGCAGCATCTCTACGCCGGCTTCGATTTCGCGCTCTACCGGGGCGAGCCTCAGCCGGCGATGACACTGTGGAAGCGGATGACCGCGGAAACACCGTACGGCTATGCGCCGGAGACGCAGTTTCCGGGGGCGTTCTCGCACATCGCCGGCAGCTACGCGTCGGGCTACTACGGCTACATGTGGTCGGAAGCCATCGCCCTGGACATGCTGTCGGCCTTCGGCGCGAGCGTGATCAACCCGCAGGTCGGCCACCGGTTCCGCACCCTGGTGCTGTCCCGCGGCTCGGAGCGCCCGGCCGAGGCGATGGTCGAGGCGTTTCTGGGTCGCAAGCCATCCAACGCGGCATTCTTCGAGGAAGTCCGCGGCCAGCGCAGTTCGGTCACGCGCTGACGAGCGGCCCCATGCGACGGATCAGGGCGGTGAGCCCGTGGTCCGTCGCAACTGCCGGTAGAGCGGTTTCATCCGGGCATACATGCGCTCGTAGACCCGCCGGTACAGCCGGTCGTAGGTCCGCACCGCGGAAGGATCAGGCCCGAACACTTCACCAACATGAGTCATGGCGCGCACCGCGCTGCGGTAGTCCGGATGCAGGCCAATGCCGACGGCGGCATTGATCGCCGCGCCCAGCGCCGAGGCCTCGTAGACATGTGGTCGCTCGGCCGGCAGCCCGAACACGTCGGCGGTGATCTGCATGGCCACGTCGCTTTGCGAGCCGCCGCCGGCGACCCGCAACCGCCGCACCGGCTGACGCGTGGTGCGTTCGATACGCTCGCGGCCATGCCGCAACGCGTAGGCCAGACCTTCGAGAATGGCCCGGTACATGTGCGCGCGGGTATGCACGTCACTGAAACCGATGATCGCGCCCTTGGCCTCGGGGCCGGGATCGCGAATCCCCGGACTCCAGTAAGGCTGCAGCATCAGGCCCTCGGAGCCCGGCGGAATGTCGCGAATCTGCTGATCCAGCACCGCCTCGGTGGGCAGGCCGGCCGAGGCCGCGATCTCCTCCTCCGGCGCGCCGAATTCCTGCTTGAACCAGGACACCATCCAGAAACCGCGAAAGATCTGGATCTCGGTGTTGAAATGCCCCGGCACGGCGGCCGGATAGGCCGGCAGGTAGCGGATTACCTCGCGGTACTTTTCAGAGACGGTATTGATCGTCGCGGTGGTGCCGTAGCCCAGACAGGCCACGTCCGCCGACAACGCGCCGGAGCCCAGGACCTCGCAGGCCTTGTCACCGGCCGCCGCGATCAGCTGCAGCCCGTGCGGCAATCCCAGCTCGTCCGCGGCGGCCTCGGTCAGCGCGCCCAATGGCTGGCCCGGCGGTACCAGCTCGGGCAGCTGGCTGGCTTTCACGCAAACGGCCTTCCATTTCCAGTCCCAGCGGTGCGCCCATTGTTGCTCGTTGTAGCTGAACGGGACATACCCCACCTGACTGCCGACCGAGTCCCGAATGTGGCCGGTGAGCCGGTAGGTCAGATACCCGGACAGGAACAGGAAATGCCGCGTCCGGCTCCAGAGCTCCGGCTGATTCGCCAGCAGCCAGTTGGATTCCGCGTCGGCACGAAACTGGGCGATGGTCTCGTGCACGCCCAGCCCGCGGAACAGCCAGCCCCAGGGCCCCGGCACGTTGCCCAGCCCCGGCTGCATCCGCTTGTCCAGCCAAAGGATCGCCGGTCGCAGAGGCCGCCCCGCATCGTCCAGGCAGACGACCGAACCGCGCTGCGTGGTCAGACTCACCGCTGCAATCGATGTGGGGTCGATACCATCGTCGGCCCACAGTCGATGACAGCTGTCGCGCAACGCCGACCAGTACACCTCGACGTCCTGCTCCGCCCAGCCGGGCTTCGGAGACTGGTATGGCCGGAACGCCGTCTGGGCGCGGGCGATCAGCGTGCCGCGCGCATCGAAGACGATGGCGCGGGCGCTTTGCGTGCCCACGTCCAGCGCGAGCAGAAGGCGATCAGCCACCGACCGACGGCTCGATCAGGCTGTTCAGAAACGGTACGTCGATGACGTGGCAACCCGTCTCCTTCCCCAGGTTGTCCAGGACTTCCACCGGTCGATCGGCCTCACCCAGACTGTCGACGACCAGCACCGCCTCGTCGAATACCTGCGTGCGCGTATTGGAGTTCACCGTGACCAGCGTCGTCAGCCCGGCGGCCCGCGCCGCCTGAAGCCCGACGTCGGAATCCTCGATCGCCACGCAGTGTTCGGCGACGACGCCGAGCCGCTCCAGCGCAAGCTCGTAGAGATCCGGCGCGGGCTTCTTGGCGCGTCCGTCCTCGGAACCCACCACCACGCTTACCTTGTCGATCAATCCGGGTCCCATGGCATGGGCCAGGAATGGCTCGATGCTCGCCCGGCTGGCATTGGTGACAATCGCCACCTGCACACCCATTTGCCGGGCCTCCTCGATCAGGCGACGCACCCCGGGACGCAGCGGAATCTTGCCGCGTTCCAGCCGCCTAGCGTAGTGCATGGACTTGGCGGAATGCACCGCATCCACGAGCTCGTCCACGGACTGCTCCCCGTGCTCCGGCTGATAGGCTTCCACATAGTGACGCACACGTTCCCGCCCTCCGGGCATGTTCAGCAGTTTTCTGTAGAGCTTCGGCCCCCATTTCCAGGCCAGCCCCAGATCCTTGAACGCACTGTTGTACGCGGGGCGGTGCCCCTGGCTCTCGGTATCCGCCAGCGTGCCGTCAAGATCGAACAGTAGTGCCTGTAACCACACGGGTCATCGTGATTTGAACGAGCAAGTCCACATAATACGGATGATGAAACCAACTGCGATGCCGAAGCAGACAAAGTTGTGACCTACGTCGGTCGTTTTGCGCCATCACCATCCGGCGCGTTGCACCTGGGGTCCGTGGTCGCCGCCGCTGCGAGCTATCTCGACGCTCGGACACATGCCGGTCGCTGGCTGCTGCGTATCGAGGATCTCGACACCGGTCGCTCCGATGCGAAGGTCGCGCAGGGCATCATCGACACGCTGGCCCGACTGGGCATGCAACCCGATGATGCCCCGACCTACCAGAGCCGACAGCTTGACCGCTACCGGCGTGCGCTATCGACGCTGAGCGCTCGCGGACTCACCTACCCCTGCGCCTGCACCCGCGCCGAGATTCGGGCGGCCTCGACGGTGCCGGGCGTCTATCCCGGAACCTGCCGCGACGGCCTGCCCCCCGGCCGCAAGCCGCGCTCGACCCGGGTGCGGCTGGATCAGGCTGAAGACAGCTTCTTCGATCGTTTCGCCGGCCCGCAACTCAGCCGGATCGGGCGGGACTACGGCGACCCGGCCGTGGTCCGTGCGGATGGCGCCTATGCCTACCTGCTGGCCGGTGCGATCGACGACGTACTCGACGAGGTCACCGACGTCGTACGCGGCGACGACCTGCTACCCACGACATCCACGCAACGACTGCTGCTCGCTCAACTGGACCTGAAACCACCCAGGTACGCCCACATTCCGGTCATAAGGGGTGATGACGGTCGCAAGCTGAGCAAGCAGAACCACGCGCAGCCGGTCGATGCCGACGCGCCTGTCGCCGTGATGTCGCGCGCATTCGAAGCGATGGGACTGTCGCCTTATCTGTCCCGGGCGGAAGCACGGGCCTCGCAGGACGCGTTGTGGGACGACGCAATCTCCGCCTGGCCGCGCTTCCTGGCCGACCGAGCAGCGGTGATTTCGCGCTAGCGCGGTCCCGACCTATTCGCGGCCAGCCCCATCTGGCACACTTCCGCAGTGCAACAATCCAAGAATTTTCATGACTGACGACGTCCGTGTCATCAAGAAATACCCCAATCGCCGCCTGTACGACACCGCAATCAGCCGGTACATCACGCTGGAGGAAATTCGGCAGCTGGTGATTGAAGAGGTGAAGTTTGTCGTCATCGACAAGCGGACCCGGCAGGACATCACCCGCAATATCCTGCTGCAGGTGATCTCCGAGCAGGAGGAAGGTGGCAATCCCCTGTTCCGAACCCAGCTCCTGGAGCAACTCATTCGCTTCTACGGCGACAGCATGCAAAGCACCGCCAGCCACTACCTGGAGCTGTCCCTGCAACTGTTCATCGAACGCAGCGGTCAGTTGAAGGAGCAGTTGCGGACGCGGCTGGGAACTGCGACGCCGTTTCAGACTCTCAAGGACCTGGCTGCCGAGAATACGCAGGTCTGGCGGGCGGTTCGACGTGAGTTCGTCAAGAACCTTTCGCGCGGCAAGACCGGCAAGAGCGAGGATGAGGAAGCCGGTTCGTCAACCGACTCGTGACCTCGGTCACAGCCTTTGCGTGCAGCGCAACATTTTTGTTGACACATTAGTAAGCTAACCATATACTGCATCGCAACATCAGATAGCTGATCAGCGACTTTCTGGCGCGGCAGCTTGAACAGAGTCTCCTCCAGAAAGGCCCTCGTGCCTTTCTCGCACCTTGGCCCCCTCCCCCGGGGGCTTTTTTTTGCCTGGAATACCGGAATCGCCTGGCACACGCGCTGATCGTGTCCCGGCCAGCCCGGACACTCGACGGGGAATTCTTCAGGTGGTTTGAAAACGAAGCACGAGCCGGCGCCGCCATTCCGATACGGCGGCGGCTGTACCCGGGTCGGCTGACTCTTCGGAAAGCATACTGCGGACAAACAAAAGCCCGGGCGTGCCGGGCTTTTGTCCAGTCTCCTTGAGAAAGGCGTCACGCCTTTCACGCACCTTGGCACTCTCCCTCGAGAGCCTTTTCCACTTCACCCCCCGGATTCGTGGCAGCTGCTTCAATGTCCCCCAGGTCATGTGAAGCAACTGTTAATCGTTACATTAACGAATCCTATGGCGCGAAGCAAGCAACCGCGTCGCGGGACGAATCGACCATCCGGTCTATTCGCCCTCTCCCAGACGCATGGACAAGCGGATACGGCCCTGCTTGTCGACTTCCAGCACCTTTACGCGCACTTCCTGGCCTTCCGACAGCTCATCGGAAACGTTCTCCACACGCTTGTCGGAGATCTGCGAAATGTGCACGAGACCGTCCTTGCCGGGAAGAATGGTCACGAACGCGCCGAAATCCATGAGTCGGGCAACCTTGCCCTCGTAGATCTCGCCGGCGACGACATCGCGGGTCAGTTCCTCGATCCGCTTCACGGCGGCATCCGCAGCCGACTTGTCGACCGCGGCGATGCGCACGGTGCCGTCGTCATCGAGGTCGATGGTCGTGCCGGTTTCTTCAGTAATCGCGCGGATGGTCACGCCACCCTTGCCGATCACGTCACGGATACGATCCGGGTTGATCTTGATCGTCGTGATCCGCGGCGCCCACTCGGACATGTTCTCGCGCGGCGAGTCGATGACCTTGTTCATCGCCTCAAGAATATGCAGCCGCGCCTCGCGCGCCTGATCCAGTGCACGCTCCATGATCTCGCGGGTGATCCCGGCGATCTTGATGTCCATCTGCAGCGCGGTCACGCCTTCGGTGGTCCCGGCCACCTTGAAGTCCATGTCGCCGAGGTGATCCTCGTCACCGAGAATGTCGGTCAGTACCGCGAAGCGGTCATTGTCGAGGATCAGGCCCATGGCAACACCGGCCACCGGCGCCTTGATCGGCACACCGGCATCCATCAGTGACAGGCTGGTGCCGCAAACGGAGGCCATGGAGCTGGAACCGTTGGATTCCGTGATCTCCGAAACCACGCGGACCACGTAAGGAAAGTCGCTTTCCAGATCCGGCATCACCGCGGCGATCCCGCGGCGGGCCAGACGGCCGTGGCCGATCTCGCGACGCTTCGGCGACCCCATGAAACCGGTCTCCCCGACGCAGTACGGCGGGAAGTTGTAATGCAGCATGAACGGGTCTTTGGTCTCACCGGAGACGCTGTCGATGATCTGTGCATCACGACCGGTACCCAGCGTGGTGAAGACCATCGCCTGGGTTTCGCCACGCGTGAAGATCGCCGAGCCGTGGGTGCGCGGAATCACGCCGACCTGGATGTCGAGCCCGCGCACGGTGCGCGTGTCGCGACCGTCGATGCGCGGATGCCCTTCCAGAACGCGGCTGCGGACAATGCGCTTTTCCAGCTTGGAGAACGCACCGGCCACATCGCCGGCAGTCCACTCGGAGCCCTCGTCTTCGGTGACCAGCTTGTCGACCAGTGCCGCGCGGATTTCGCCGAGGCGGTCCTGACGGGCCAGCTTGTCTGCAATGGCGTAAGCAGCGGTCACATCGGCTTCGGCCGTGGCCACGGCATCGGTGAGCGCGGTGTCTTCCGCGGCAGCGGTCCATTCCCAAGCCGGCTTGCCGGCTTCCGCCTTCAGTTCGTTGATCACGTTGATCACGGCCTGCGACTGCTCATGACCGAACAGCACGGAGCCCAGCATCACTTCCTCGGTCAGCACGCTGGCCTCGGATTCGACCATCAGCACCGCGTCGGACGTACCGGCAACGACGAGATCCAGCGCGGATTCCTTGATCTGCGACGCGGACGGGTTCAGCACGTACTCGCCGTTGATGTAGCCGACACGGGCCGCGCCGATCGGACCGGCGAACGGGCAGCCGGACAGCGTCAGCGCCGCACTGGCGCCGATCAGCGCCGGGATGTCCGCCGGCACTTCGGGATTGACCGAAACCACGGTCGCGATGACCTGGACTTCGTTCAGGAAACCTTTCGGGAACAGCGGACGGATCGGGCGATCGATCAGACGGGACGTCAGCGTCTCGCCCTCGGTCGGCCGGCCTTCTCGCTTGAAGAAACCACCCGGAATCCGGCCACCGGCGTAAAACCGTTCCTGATAGTTGACCGTCAGCGGGAAGAAGCCCTGGCCCGGCTTGGCCTCCTTCTGGGCGACTGCCGTCACCAGAACCACCGTGTCATCCATGTTCACCGTGACGGCGGCGGAGGCCTGGCGCGCGATTGCGCCGGTTTCGAGCGTGACGGTATTGCTACCGTACTGAAAGGTCTTCTTGATCGAATCCATTATTTATCCGTTGCAAAAAAATCGGCCGACAGAACGTCGGCCGGAGTCGAATCGTTTCGGCCTAGCGGCGTAGACCGAGTTCCTGAATCAGAGCCTGATAACGCCCCAGATCCTTCTTCTTCAGGTAGTCGAGGAGCTTGCGACGATGGTTGACCATCTTCAGCAGGCCACGACGGGAGTGATGATCCTTCTTGTGCTTGGCGAAATGCTCGCCCAGCTCATTGATCCGCTTGGACAGCAGCGCCACCTGAACCTCAGGCGAGCCCGTATCGGCAGCCGAACGCTGATGCTCACCGATCACGCTCTGCTTCTGCTCAGACGACAACGACATTCATTTACTCCTGGAAAACAAGTCCGCCCTAGGACGGCGAAGGGCGCGTATTCTAGAGTGGCAATCGCGTGAAAACAAGGCGTTTTGCGCATTTTGACCGGCGTCCGCGACCGACGGCGCATCCTCCATGCGAAGCCTTGCTCACTTCGGCCCCGGCCGGGCCATCACGCGACGCGGCCCCACGCGACCATCGTCGAGAATTTCGCCGATGCCGACGAGGTCGTCATCGGGCCCGACCATCGCCACCACACCTTCCGTGGGAGCCTTTGCCACCTGCACCGCCTGGCCCTGGCGCAGAAAGAACGCCGAGTCCTGATTGACATGGACCATCGGCCAATCCCGTACAGCCTCGATCGCCGGCAACAGCAAACAATCCAGCGCGTCCACCCCCGATTCGGCCTGCGCCTCGATCGTATCCACCGTCACCATGTCGCCGGCAAATGGCCCCGCCTGGGTTCGGTGCAGCGCGGCCACATGAGCCAGCGAGCCACCAGCCGCGGCGATGTCCTCGACGAGCGTGCGGATGTAAGTACCCTTGGAGCAACGGACATCCAGCGTCACGCTGTCATCGCCGCGTCCCAGTACTTCAATCCCATGGATCGTCACCCGGCGGGTCTTGCGCTCCACCGTCTCGCCGGCACGCGCGAGTTCGTAGAGCCGCCGCCCCTGATGCTTGACCGCGGAATACATGGGCGGCGTCTGTTCGATCTCGCCAACGAACTGCGCGGCCGCCCGAACGAATGCATCCGGATCGACGGCAGCCCGGCCAGTCTCCTCGCCTTCGGCATCACCGGTGGTCGTGCTCACGCCCAGGGTCGCAGTCACCTCGTAACGCTTGTCGGCATCCAGCAGATAACCGGACAGCTTGGTCGCCTCGCCGAGACAGATCGGCAGCATGCCGGTGGCCAGCGGATCCAGGCTGCCGGTGTGGCCGGCCTTCTGGGCGTTGAACAACCGTCGCACGCGTTGCAACGCGCCGTTACTGCTGATGCCCTTGGGTTTGTCGAGCAGCAGAATGCCGCTGACAGGACGTCCGCGCCTGCGCCGAGCCATGCTCGAGTCAGTCCTCGTCGGACTGTTGGGTGTCCCCACGCTCCAGCAGCGAACGAATGCGATCGCTGTCCGCCTGACTGTAGTCGGGCATGAAGCGCAGCGACGGCGTATGGCGCAATGACATGGCCTGGGCGACACGGTGGCGCAGGTACGGCGCGCGCTCATTGAGCACGTCAACCGCCTGATCGGCCGCCGTCCGATCACCCAGCGCGCTGATGTAGACGCGCGCGGCCGCGAGGTCCTTGCTGACCTCGACATCGGTCACGGTCGCCAACCCGAGCCGCGAATCACGAATGTCGGAGGCAATCACCTGCCCAAGAATCCGCTGGATGCGCGATCCAACGCGGGTGGCGCGAGGCGTCTCACGAGGCATGGCGTGCCGGGCTCAGAACGGTGGGCGTGACGCCGAGGCCTAGGCCTCGGCCGTCTCGGCCACCTTGCGCTGCACTTCGATGCGTTCGAAGACCTCGATGCTGTCGCCGGCGCGCACGTCGTTGTAGTTCTTCACCGCAATCCCGCATTCGGTACCGGCGTCGACCTTCTGGACATCGTCCTTGTGACGGCGCAGCGACTCGAGTTCGCCCTCGTAGATCACCACGTTGTCACGCAGCACGCGGATCGGCAGACCACGACGAACCTGACCCTCGACGACCAGACAGCCCGCAACCTGACCCCACTTGGAAGCCTGGAACACCTCGCGAACCTCGGCGGTGCCAACGATCTGTTCCTTGGTTTCAGTGCCCAGCAGGCCGCTGACCGCGTCACGCATGTCGTCCATGACGTCGTAGATGACGCTGTAGTAGCGCACGTCGACGCCGCTTTCCTGGGCAGACTTGCGAGCCTTGCTGTCAGCACGGACGTTGAAACCGATGACCAGAGCGTTGGATGCCGCGGCCAGGTCGATATCGGATTCGCTGATCCCGCCCACGTTGGACGACACCACCTTCACCGAGACCTCTTCGGTCGGCAGGTTGGCAATCGCGTCGGACAGCGCTTCCACACTGCCCTGCACGTCGCCCTTGATCATGATCGCGAGCTGCTTGAGACCGCCTTCGGACAGGCTGGCCATCATCGCGCTGCGACGTTCCTTGGCCAGGTCCATCTGGCGCTTCTCGCGCATCTTGGATTCGCGCAGATCGACCAGCTCGCGGGCTTTCTTCTCGTCGGCTACGGCCAGCACCTCGTCACCGGCCTCCGGCGTACCGGAGAGCCCGAGCACCTCGGCCGGCATGGACGGCCCGATGGACTGAACCTGAGCACCGGTCTCGTCGAACAACGCGCGGACGCGACCGAAGTTCGCACCGGCGATGATCACGTCGCCACGGCTGAGCGTGCCTTCCTTGACCAGTACGGTGGCAACCGGGCCGCGGCCCTTTTCCAGACTGGACTCGACGACGACACCCTTGGCCGGTGCATCCACCGGCGCGGACAGCTCCAGCACCTCGGATTGCAGCAGGATGGCCTCCAGCAGCTCATCGACGCCCTGCCCCGTGTGGGCGGAGACATTGATGAACTGGTAATCGCCACCCCATTCTTCCGGGATCACCTGCTCCTGCGACAGCTCGTTGCGGACCCGCTCGGGATCGGCGTCTTCCTTGTCGCACTTGGTCACCGCGACCACCATCGGTACGCCGGCGGCGCGACCATGGTCGATGGCTTCCTTGGTCTGCGGCATCACACCGTCATCGGCGGCCACGACCAGCACCACCACGTCGGTCGACTCGGCGCCACGGGCGCGCATCTTGGTGAACGCGGCGTGGCCGGGCGTGTCGAGGAATGTGACGATGCCGTTCGGCGTCTTCACATGGTAAGCGCCGATGTGCTGGGTGATCCCGCCTGCCTCGCCAGCCGCAACACGCGACTTGCGGATGTAGTCCAGCAGCGAAGTCTTGCCGTGGTCGACGTGCCCCATGATGGTCACGACCGGCGGACGCGGCTGCTTTTCGATCGAGTCGTCGGACGCGCCGACCGCACCCTGGATCAGCGATTCCTCGCGATCCGCCTCGCTGGTGCGCTTGACGGTGTGGCCCATCTCCTCGACCAGCAGGGTCGCGGTGTCCTGATCCAGCACCTGGTTGATGGTCGCCATCTCGCCCATCTTCATCATGTCGCGGATGAGATCGGTGGCCTTGATCGCCATGCGCTGGGCCAGATCACCGACGGTGATGGCTTCCGGCACTTCGATTTCGCGGATCACCGGTGCGGTCGGCTTGGCGAACCCATGCTCGGTCTTCACCTTCACGCGCGACGGCGAGCGTCCGGACTTGCGACGACGACCCGCCTTGCCCTTGGCAACGTGCAGTTCCTCGCGGCGGCGCTGCTCCTCTTCCTTCTTGTTCCGCTGCTGCTGGGTCGGTGGCGGCGCCTTCGCTGCGCGACGGAGATTCTCCGCGGCGCGGCGACGCGCGGCTTCCAGTTCACCGCGGGCCAGTTCATCGGCGATGACACGGCGCTTGGGGCCACCCTCTTCGGGCTTGTCGTCGGCGGCAGCCGGTTCGGCGGCCTCTGCGGCCGGCGTTTCTTCCGTCGGGGATTCCTCCGCCGGCTTCTCCGCAGCGACCTCGGGGGTCTCGTCCTCGGCAGGCTTGGACTCGGCCTTCGCCTCTTCCTTTGCCTCGGCCTCGGCTTCGGCGGCAGCGGCCTTTTCGGCTTCCGCCTTCTCGGCGGCCAGACGCGCCTGCTCTTCGGCTTCGGCCTTGGCCTGCGCCTCGGCGGCAGCCTTTTCCTCGGCCGCGCGCTGCTCGGCGGCTTCCGTCTCCAGCCGTGCCTTTTCCTCTTCGGCCTGACGCGCCCGCGCCTCCTGCTCCGCGGCCGCGGCGTTCTCCGCCTCGGGATCACGGCGCACGAACGTCCGGCGCTTGCGCACCTCGACATTCACCGTGCGAGCCGGCGAGCCACGCTGGCCCGTCACCTTGAGCTGGCTACGCTTGCGCGATGGCACGGAGATGCGCTTGTCAGCGGAAGTCGACAACTTCACCGAGCCGGAGCCCGCACGCAGGTGTCGCAGCAACTGCAGCTTGTCCTCGTCGGAAATCGCGGAGTCGGCGCTCGTGGCCTTGATCCCGGCATCCGCAAGCTTGGTCAGCAACGCATCGACGGCGATGCCGACTTCCTTGGCCAGGTCCTGGACTGTCATATCAGCCATTCGAGTCCTCTCAATTCAAATCGTGGATGGGTGGAGTTGCGATCGGGTTCAGTCCGCCGCAGCTTCCTCATCCTCAAACCAGTGGGCGCGTGCAGCCATGATCAATTCGGCCGATTTCGCTTCTGTCAGGCCACCAAGACCCGCGATCTCGTCGGTCGCGGCTTCGGCCAGCTCCTCGCGATTGGTGAAACCCTCCGCGGCCAGCGCATAGGCAATCACCTCGGTCATGCCAGGCAGACTGACGAGATCCTCGGCCGGCTGGGCTTTGTCGCCCTCGCCGCCACCGATGGCGCGGGACAGCAACACGTTGCGGGCCCGGTTGCGCAATTCCTCGGCAATGCCCTCGTCGAACTCCTCGATCTGCGTCAGCTCCTCGGCCGGCACATAGGCGATTTCCTCGATCGAGGTGAAGCCCTCCTGCACGAGAATGACGGCGACTTCCTCGTCGACGTCAAGCTGATTGCGGAACAGTTCGATCAGCCGCTCGGCCTCATCCTCGCCCTTGCTCTCGGCGTCCTCGATCGTCATCACGTTCAGCGTCCAGCCGGTCAGCTCGGACGCCAGACGCACGTTCTGACCGCCTCGGCCGATGGCCTGCGCCAGCTTCTCGCCGTCCACGGCGACGTCCATGGCGTGCGAGTCCTCGTCCATGATGATGGACGCGACATCGGCGGGTGCCATCGCATTGATGACGAACTGCGCCGGGTTGTCGTCCCAGAGCACGATGTCCACGCGCTCGCCGGCCAGTTCGTTGGACACGCTCTGCACGCGCGAGCCGCGCATGCCCACGCAGGCGCCGACCGGATCGATACGCTTGTCCTTCGCCAGTACCGCCACTTTGGCCCGCAGGCCGGGATCGCGCGCCGCGCCCTTGACGTCGATCAGGCCCTGACCGATTTCCGGCACTTCCATGCGGAACAGTTCGATCAGGAATTCCGGCCGCGTGCGGCTCACGAACAACTGCGGGCCACGCGGCTCGGGGCGCACGTCATAAAGGAATCCGCGCACGCGGTCGCCCGGGCGCATCGGCTCGCGCGGAATCAGTTGATCGCGCGGAATGATCGCCTCGGCGTTGCCGCCCAGATCCATGATCACCGCGCCACGTTCCATGCGCTTGACCAGGCCGGTGATCAGCTCGCCGACGCGATCCTGGTAGGCCTCGACCACCTGGGCCCGCTCGGCTTCGCGCACCTTCTGCACAATGACCTGCTTGGCGGCCTGCGCGGCGATACGGCCGAACTCGACCGACTCCATCGGCTCCTCAACGAAGTCGCCGACCTCGATACCTTCATACTGCTTCTGCGCATCGGACAGCCGCAGCGAACGCGACTCGGCGATAAACACGGGACCTTCATAGTCCTCCTCCGCCTCGTCGGCCAGCGGCGCGTCATCCGGCACGACTTCCCAGCGACGGAAAGTGCTGTAGGCGCCGGTCTGGCGGTTCACCTCGACACGGGCGTCGATGTCCTCGGCGTTCTTCTTTCGGGTCGCGGACGCCAGCGCCATTTCGATGGCGTCGAAAATGATGTCCTTTTCGACGCCCTTCTCATTGGACACCGCGTCGACCACGAGCAGTACGTTCTTGTTCATTTCACCCGCCATTGTCAGGACTCTTCCACCTATATCTCCGGCACCAGACGCGCCGACTCAATATCGCGCAACGCAAAACGATGCGATGTCCCATCCACCAGCATCTCGATCTCGCCATCGGCCCGGGCGGTCAGCACCCCACGGAACCGCTTGCGGCCCTCGATGCTGTCGACCAGACGCAGCTTGATCTCCGACCCGGTGAAGGCATCGAAATGCTCCGGCTTGACCAGCGGCCGATCCAGCCCCGGCGACGACACCTCCAGGGTGTAGTGCCCGGAAATCGGATCCTCGACATCCATCAGCGCGCTGACCTCACGGCTCACGCGCTCGCAATCCTCGACCACGATCCCGTCCGGACGATCGATGTACAGACGCATCAACTGGTCACCGTCTCCAGCGGCGAGCTGCAGCCACACGAGCTCGTAGCCGAGTGACTCGACGACCGGCTCGATCAGTGCTGTCAGTTCCCGCTGCAAAATTCGCGTTGCTCCTCAAGAATAAAAAAGCCCCGATCGGTCGGGGCTCCCTTATCCGGTCCGCTCGCCGGGTGACCGTTCAACCAGCCCGCCCGGCGATACAATTCGTTCAGACGTCGACGTGGGCGCAATCGATCACGCCCTCTCGGCTCATGGCCAACGCCCCGCATGAGGCGCGGAATTATAGGGATGACCGCCTTGACACTCAAGGTGCCATTCACCACCCGTCCATGAACCAGCCGCGAAAATTCCAATGGAACCGACCGAATATGTGCGCTGCAACAAACCTCACCCTCCCCCGAGCGGATGACCAACTTGAGTGACAGGACGGCGGGATGGCGCTTCTGGGTCGATCGCGGTGGCACGTTCACCGATGTCGTTGCCATCGACCCGGAGGGCGTCCAGCGCCACTGCAAGCTGCTCTCCCGCGATCCCGGCCACTACGAGGACGCCACGGTGGAGGCCATCCGCCGGTGTCTGAGCGTCGAGCGTGGCGCATCGATTCCCGCGGAACGCATTGTCGAGCTACGCGTGGGCACCACGGTGGCGACCAACGCCCTGCTGGAGCGGACTGGCAGCCGGACCGCGTTGCTGATCACCACCGGTTTCGGCGACCTGCCGATCATCGGCGATCAGCGCCGGCCCGAGCTGTTCGCCCTGAACATCCGCCGCGAGCCGCCGCTGGCGGCCAGGCATCTCGAAATCACCGAACGCCTGGATGCAGCGGGCACCGTGATCCACCCGCTGGATGAATCCTCGGTCCACGACGCCCTGCGCCGCGCGCGCGAAGTCGGTTGCGAGGCGGTGGCCATTGCCTTCGTTCATGCGACCGTGGACGACCGCCACGAACGGCGCGCGGCCGAACTCGCCGCCGAGTACGGATTCAGCGACATCGTCTGCTCGCACGCAGTCTCCCGATTGCCCGGCTTTCTGGAACGGATGCAGACAGCAACCACCGAGGCCTATCTGCAGGCAGCCGTGTCGGCCTACGCGGACGCGCTCCGCCAGGCGCTGCCCGGCGTGACGATCCGCTTCATGCAATCGAGCGGATCACTGGTGGACGCCGATCGTTTTCGGGCCCGCCACGCCTTGCTGTCCGGCCCGGCCGGCGGCGTCGTCGGCGCGGTCAGGACCGGGGAGCAGCTTGGCCTGCAACGAATCATCGGATTCGACATGGGCGGCACATCCACCGATGTATTCCACTTCGCCGGCCGCATCGAGCGCGTCGACGACACCCGGGTGGCCGGCGTGAACGTGCGTAGTCCCAGCGTGCAGCTGCACACCGTGGCCGCCGGCGGTGGATCACGGCTCCTGTCCCGTGACGGCCGGGCGGTGGTTGGTCCGGAATCGGCCGGCGCGCACCCGGGCCCGGCCTGCTACGGCCGCGGCGGCCCGCCGGCCGTGACCGATGCCAACCTGCTACTGGGGCGGCTACGCCCCGAACGGTTTCCGGCCGTGTTCGGTCCCGACGCGCGACAACCCCTGAACCTCGACGCATCACGCTCGGCTCTGGAAGCATTGGCGAACAGCTTGGGTGGCGCCGGGAGTGCGTCGTCGCTGGAAGCGCTGGCATACGGCTATCTGGAAATCGCCACCGAGAACATGGCGAACGCGATCCGTCGCATCACCGTCGAGCAGGGCATCGACACCGAAAACCACACCTTGACCGCATTCGGCGGTGCCGGTGGTCAGATGGCCTGCCTGGTCGCCGATGCACTGGACCTGTCGGACATCTTCATCCCCGATGCCGCCGGCGTGCTGTCAGCGCTGGGTATAGGCCTGTCCGAACTCTCGAACCTCCAGCAGATCGCTATTGGCCGCTTGCTGGGCGACTGCGACCCGGCAACGCTGGAAAGCGGAATCGATGCCGCCGCCGCGCAGGCACGCAAGGCGCTGGAGGCGCAAGGCGTCCCGGCTACCCGGATTCACATCGAAACCCAGGCTGATCTGCAATTCGACGGCTCGGACACGACGCTCACGGTCCCATTTCGCAGACTCACGGAACTGGAGCCTTCATTCATGGACCGCCACCGGCAGGTGTTCGGGTTCGCCGACGAGGCAAGAGCGATTCGCCTGCGTTCGATCACGGTCGAGGCCGCCGGTGGCGGTCACACGCTGGTGGTAGGCAGCATCGAGACCACGGACGACGGGAACGATGGACGCATCCGCTTCTGGGCAAAAGCGGATGGAAACCTGACCGAACTGGACGCCCGACTCGTTGCCCGCGAACGCATGACCGACGGCCGGCAAGTCCAGGGGCCAGCGCTGATCACCGAGCCCAACAGCACCATTGTTGTCGAACCCGGCTGGACCGCCACCCGCGTACCGGGCGGCCTGCGCTTGCGGCGCTCCGCCACGGTGAAACGGCTGAATCGTGACGACGCGAGAGTCGCCGACCCGGTACGGCTGGAAATCATTCACAACCGGCTGATGGCCATTGCCGAACAAATGGGCGAGGCACTGCGCCGCACGGCGCATTCGGTGAACGTGCGGGAGCGCATGGATTTCTCCTGCGCGATCTACACCGCCGATGGCGAACTCGTGGCCAACGCACCGCATATTCCGGTTCATCTGGGATCGATGGGAGCGGCCGTCCAGTCCCTGCTGGAACGTCATCGCGCCGCGCTGACACCCGGCAGCGCCTGGCTGCTGAACAATCCGTACCTCGGCGGCACGCATCTCCCCGATCTGACGGTCGTCGCACCGCGATTCGACGCGGACAACCGGCTGGTGCAGCTGGTCGCCGCCCGCGCCCATCACGCCGACGTGGGCGGCATCACGCCCGGCTCGATGCCGGCCGAGAGTCATGCGCTGGACGAGGAAGGCATCGTCTTCGACGGGCTTTGCATCGTCGACGCATCGGGGTTCCGCGAAGACGCCATCCGAGCCCACCTCGCCCGGAGGCCCTTCCCCGCACGCCAGCCGGACCTCAATCTGGTCGACCTGCGGGCGCAGGTCGCCGCCTGTCGTCAGGGCATCGCCGGCCTCGCGCAGCTCGATGACCAGTTCGGGGCGGAGCCGACCCAGCGCTATCTCCAGCACATTCTTGCCCACGCCGCGGACTGTGTGCGGGCGCTGATACCTCGCATGAAGCCCGGCCATGGCAAGGTGATACTGGATGATGGGACGCCGATCCGGGTGACGCTGCAACCGGACGCCGAGTCACGACGGCTGGTACTGGATTTCACCGGCACCGGTCCACAGCATCCCGGCAACCGCAACGCCCCGGCCGCCATCACCCGGGCCGCGGTTCTCTACGTGCTGCGCTGTCTGCTGGACCGACCGATTCCGCTCAACGACGGCTGCCTGCGCCCCGTCGAGCTGATCCTGCCACAGGCCTGCCTGCTGAATCCCGAGCCGCCGGCGGCCGTCGTGGCCGGCAACGTCGAAACCTCGCAAGCCGTCGTCAACGCGCTGCTGGAGGCATTCGATGCCTGCGCCCATGCGCAGGGCACGATGAATAACCTGAGCTTCGGGAACGCAACGGAGCAGTACTACGAAACGATTTGTGGAGGTGCGGGCGCCGGGGAGCGGTTCGACGGTGCAGACGCGGTGCAGACGCACATGACCAACTCGCGAATGACCGATGTCGAGACCCTGGAGCGGCGTCACTCGGTGCGAGTCGACAGCTTCGGGATCCGTCGTGGCTCCGGAGGCGCGGGCCGCCACCCGGGCGGCTGCGGCGCCATCCGTCGGCTGACCCTGCTGACGCCGATGGAAATCAGCGTGCTCAGTTCGCAGCGTGCACGCGCCCCCCAAGGTCTGCACGGAGGCCAGGATGGCGCGGCGGGTGTGAACATGCTGATACGCCGGAACGGCGAGCGTCGCGAGCTGGGTGCGCAGGCGCATGTCGAGGTAGAGGCCGGCGACCGGATCGAAATCCTTACACCGGGCGGCGGAGGCTGGGGCGAGTCTTCAGATTGACCCAGCACGGGCCAGACGCTAACCGGGGCCAGAAACCACATGAGCAGTACACCCGATCTCTCTGACCTGAAACGAAAAAGCCCTGCCAGAGGCAGGGCTTTCGTATTCGGTTGGTAGCGGGGGCAGGATTCGAACCTGCGACCTTCGGGTTATGAGCCCGACGAGCTGCCTGGCTGCTCCACCCCGCACCAGGGAGCGCGGATACTATAGAAGCCGTGTTTGTCATGCAACTGAAAGAAACTTTCTTCAATAATTTCATTCAGTTATGTGAACGGCAGGGACCGCCGGAGCGCGACGGCGACCCCCTATCCCACCGTCACGCCGCCTTGGGACCGCTGGCCAGCCGTTCCATGTCCGCCTCGAACTGGGGAATGCGGGCGAGAAACTCGTGATTGTCGTGGTCCCACGGCTGGAAGCTCGGGCGGAAATAGTCGAACCATTCGGGAACGGTCTTGGCCAGCGCGCCGGGTGAGCGGAACAGGTAGTTCGCCAGCCCCGCGTAACCCTTGAGTCGGGCGCGCAAGCCCTTCTTCAGGGATTTGTCCGCACGCACCATGCGCCAGTGGAACTCGGCGACGAGCGGCCAGAAGATCAGCGTCGCGAAGATCAGCCCCACGGCGCGATTCACATAGGCATCCGGTCGTCCCTTCATGGCGACGTCCCAAACGTCGAACGCAACCGCCTTGTGCTCGGTTTCCTCCAGCGCGTGCCAGTTCCAGATCTTCGCCATGATCTCGTCGGAATTGCCCATGACGCGCTCATCGGCGAGCAGCTTGTCGGCCATGATCGCGGTGAAATGCTCCAGCGCGATCGTCGCGGAGAGCTGCATGGACTTCGGCATGTGCAGCTTCAGTTCCTCCAGCAGCCAGTGCACCCGGGCTTCCATCACATCAACCGGCATGCCGGCCTTGGCCACCGCCGCGTTGTAGGCCTCGTGCTCACGCCCATGCATCGCCTCCTGACCGATGAACGCGGTCACTGCCTTCTGCAACTCGGGATCGGTGACCTGATCACGGTAATGCCGGACGGCATGCATGAAAAAGCGCTCGCCCACCGGAAAGAACACGGACAGCGTATTGAAGAAATGTGAGACGTAAGGCCCCTGCTCGTGCCAGTTCAGCACGTCACGGGAACCCAGGTTGAATCGAAAGTCGCGGCGGGTGGGCAGCATCGAAAGACTCCGGCATCCAATTTAGTGTCATCACACGGTGTCAACATTCTTTTCTGATGTCAACATCAATTGATGTAACATTCTCTCCGTTGATGTCACATGTGAGATCGTCATGACGGACGCACCCGTTGCTCCGGCCAGCCAGGACAGGCGGAAGACGCAAAAAGCGTTAGGCCGTACCATGGAGCCCGTGGACAGGCCAGAAGACAATGTGCCCGGAACGGTTCGACAGGCGCAGGACAACCTTTCGGAATATCGGATCCGGGAGCTAGCCCGGTTGTCGGGCACATCCGTGCGTAACATCCGTGCGTATCAGGATCGCGGGCTGATTCCCCCACCCGTTCGTCGCGGTCGCGTCAGCATCTACTCTCACGATCACCTGTCGCGCCTGCGCGTGATCACGGAGATGCTGGACCGCGGCTACACGCTGAGCAGCATCGGCGAGTTGTTTCAGGCCATGGAAGCCGGTCACGACATCGCCGACCTCATGGGGCTGCAGCGGGCCGTCTCCTCGCCATGGACGGACGAAGTCCCGCAAACCTATTCGCTGGGCGATCTGATGAAGATGTTCCGCGGCAACTTCTCGCCGCGCTGGCTGATGATCGCCACCGATCTCGGCCTGCTGGAACAGACCGGGGCGAAGTTCCGGGCGCCCAGCCCCCGGATCGTGCACGCCGCCGCCGAACTGGTGGCGGCCGGCATCCCGTTCGAAGACATGGTCAGCGTCGTGCGAAAGCTGCGCGCCAACGTCGAGGCGGCCAGCGAGGACATGGTCCGCCTGGTCGAACGGCACTGTTTCGACAAGTACGGGCCCGGCCTGCCTCCGGCTGACAAGGTGCCGGAACTGGCTGAACTGGTCTGGCGGCTGCGCCCACTGGTGGAACAGGGCGTGCTGTCAGAGGTCGCCCGCTCCATGGAAATCGCCGCGAACAAGCATCTCGGTGACCGCCTGTCCTATGTGCTCGAAACGCTTTACGAGCGTGAGCATCAGGCTCTGGATTCGGACAACGACACGTAGACGGCCGGGCGTTGGGGAGGCTACGGTCGCGTGACGGGGAACGCGAGGACGCCCTGTTCGCCGGGACCTCTTACAAAAGTTGGGCACGGAGTGATTGACTCGGGCCCTCCTGGCCCTCGCCACGACGCCGCGCCGTCACATACACCTTGGCGTCCCACTCGGCTGTCCCGCCGAATCGGCTAACCGCAGTCATCTCATCGGCTGCGTCACGCTGCGACGCCATTGATCTGCCGCAGACTCACGAGCAATGCATCCACGTCGGCATCCGCGAACACGCCTTCCACGCCATCGTGATGAATACCGCTGAACGGCGGTTCGTAGAGCAACCCTGGATCCATCACGCCGTTCCGCGTGAGATGCTCAATGATCATCTGAACGAAACGAATCTGTGTGCTGCTGTACTTGGCCTCATCCAGAAACGCCGAGAAAGCCTGCATCGCGGCGCCGCGATCGAGTCCGACCATGGTTCGGATCAGGGCCGCAAGCGACCGTTCCTCGCCAAACGCCTCGACGAACTGGTCTCGCCCCCCAACAGCATCGGATTCGTAGACGAAACGCTCCAGCTCCTCCAGATCCCGCGGCGTCAACGCGATGTTCCGCTTGAGCCGCTCGATCGCGACATGCTGTTCGTGCTCGCGAATGAACGCCTCCACCTTGCGACGGTATCGAGCAAGGTTGATACCGGTTGTCGCATCCAGCAGCTGAACCTCTGAGGCTTCGCCGATTTGATCCTGCAGCACGGTATACACGGGCTTGATCGCCTGCCGGTCGATGAACTGGATGAGCCCACGCAGCTTGCGACGCACCGTCTCGATCATCGGCAGGGTAACGTCTCGCCAGAACGCGTCGCTCTGGATGTCCTGAATCAGCGGCAATTCAACCTTGACGGCAGGTATGGTGTCCTTGCCCTCCAGCGTTTCAGCAAGCCCGATGATGCGATCCCGGTACTGAATAAAGTCAGCTGTTCCGTTCACCAGTGCCAGTTGCAAATGCAGACAGGTCAGATCGAACAGCTTGGCGGTCATTTCATCCGCTGGTAGCTCGCTGGGCAGTCCGGCCACGTGGTCGCGCAATTCCACAAAGGCCTCATCACCAATGCGGTCCCACGCTGCCCGGTCCTGATAGCGAATCACATATTCACCAGCGGGCCGGACGATGAAGTTCTGCAAGTTCATGGCGGCGACCTCTCGCTGAAGATCATCCGCTATCTCGGACCGCAGAGTGCGAAGGCCGCCGTAGTCGCCGTGCTCGTCCCGAACCTCACCCGCCTCGGCCGACACCGGTGCCGGCAAGACGGCCAACAACTCCAGTCGACGCTTGAACAATCGCTTGCCGAGCGGTTCTGCCGCCGTGGCCGCCGCCCCGTCCGGATGTTCGTTGAAGTACTCGAAGTTTCCGCAGAAATCGAAAATCAGAAACTCGTCCTTGTCCTCCCCCGGACCGAACACCCCCGGACACAGGCGCGTGCCTCGACCGATCATCTGCAGGAATTTCACCTTCGAACGAACGGCCTTGAAGAAAACGAGGTTGACCACCTCGGGCACATCGATCCCGGTATCTAGCATGTCCACGCTGATCGCAATCTGCGGCAGCGACTTCGCCTCACCGAAATGATCGATGAGACTTTGTGCGTAGCTCACGGAATGCGCGATCACCCGCGCAAACGCGCCCTTGTATTGGGGGTAGTTGTGATCGAACCGCTCGGCAATGAATGTCGCGTGTCGCTGGTTCACGGCAAAGATGATGGTTTTGCCAATCTTGTCGCCCCCATCCACGTGAATGCCGTGCTCCATCAAGTGCTGGAGCATCAGATCAACGGTGTGCTCGTTGTACAGCTTCTTGTTGATGTCGGAGGCATGCACCTCGTCCGGCACGTCTTCATCGTTCCGATCTCCCCAGTCCAGCGACTCCCAGTGCGCTTTCTCGTCCTCGGAAAGTTCGTCGTAGCGGATACCTTCCTGCACAAACTTGATCGGGACCGACTGCGCACGGGGTGGGACCAGGTATCCGTCCTTGACGGCCTCGTCCAGACTGTAGGCGTCGGTGGGTACACCGGTCTCGAGCCCAAACAGCCGATAGGTGTCGAAATCGACCTCATCGCGCGGTGTTGCGGTCAATCCGACCAACAGGCTGTCGAAGTAACGAAAGATCGCCCCGTACTTCTGGTAAACGCTTCGGTGCGCCTCATCGATGATAACTACGTCGAAATGCCCGATGCCGTAGACACGGCGACCGCCATCCAACTGGTCGATCAGCCCCATCATCGTGGGATACGTCGACAGATAAACCCGACCCTGACCGGTCTTGTCGGAGACCAGATTCACCGGACTCGAGTCTGGCAAGTGCGCCTTGAACGCATTCGTCGCTTGCTTCACGAGTGCAACCCGGTCCGCAAGGAACAGCACGCGCTTGGCGAGATTCGCCCGCAGCAGCAAGTCGACCAATGCAATCGCCGTGCGGGTCTTGCCCGTCCCCGTGGCCATGGTCAGCAGGCCCGCCCGCTTGCCGCTGTCAAAGCTCTCGCACATCGCCCGGATGGCCCGGTGCTGATAGGGACGTTCGACAATGGAGCTGTTAATCGCCAATGACTGCAGCGGCTTGACCATGCTCCGGCGAGCCATCGCCAAAGCAAGTTCATCACGGGTGTAAAACCCCTGCACGGCTCGCGGGGCTCCGCGCAGGTCATCCCATAGCCAGGTCTGGTGGCCGTTGGTGTAGAAGATCAGCGGTCGCTGCCCTTTCATGGCCTCCAGGCAGTCCGCGTACAACTTGGCCTGCTGCTGCCCCACTTCGGGGTCCGTCATGGAGCGTTTGGCCTCGACCACGGCCAGCGGCTTGCCATCCGAGCCCCACAGCACATAATCGGCGAAACCCTCGCCCGTATTGTTGGGCATGCCGGTCAGCGGCACCTCCTCGCCTGCTGACGCGCCAACAACCCACCCGGCTTCACGCAACAGCACATCGATCAGCAAACGCCGTGTGTCGGCTTCGTTGTAGTCGTGCTCATCCGGTACGGCGATGTTGGCGGCCTTGGCCGCGGCAAGTTCCGCGCGGGCGGCCGCCAGTTCGGCATTCAGCTCGGCCAGCCGTGCCTCACGTTCGGCCAGCGTCGCGGCAGACTCGGCGATCGCGGCCTCGCGCTGCTCGATCGACTGATGCTGCTGGCGAATCTGCTCCTGGAACCGTTCCTCGGCCGCCTGCAGCTCGGCTTGAGTGAGTGCCTGGGCCTGCGCTGTAACCTCGTCCGCCGAGACCAGCCGCGGCACGTGCTGCTCATCGAATCGGGCGTCGATGGACTTGGGGTCACTCGCGCGTGTGTAGGTCCGTGCCACCCAGAACATGACGTGGAACAGCTCACGAACCAGCTTCAGCGCGTCCCCCGGGTGCACGAAACGGTTGGAGTGAACGGCCTGATTGCCGAACTTCTGGATCAGCCGCATCTTCTGGTGGATGCGGGCCGGCACCAGCCGCTCGAACTGCTGATGGGTGAGCAGAGCGTTGAGCTGGTTGTCATACGGCATCCGCAGGTCGCGGTCATGCTCGTAGAGCCAGTGCACAGCCTGCTCCAGGGCATGACGGGTGCGCATGCAGCAGGCGCGCGCGTCCGAATGCACCAGCGCTTCCGCGCTGCTGGCAGGCTCGTGCAGCGGTCTGAATTCAGCCGACAGGAAATCGAAGTTGCTCATAGCAGCTCCGCGAATGGGCGGAGCAGATCGGCCGTCACGACCAGCCCCTGTGCTTCCAGCGTGCTCAGCAACTCGTCCGCGGAACGCGGCGGCTTGCGCAGATTCGCCCGCTGCCTGCGTACGGCAGAGAGCACGGCCGCTTTGTCCAGATCGAACTGTTGCGCAACGAACCGGTCCGGGTGCACGGCCTCGATGCCAAACGGCGCGAGCCCGGCCTCGGGAAAATCCTTGAGATTGGTCGTAATCATGGTCTGCGCCCCTGCCCGGATGGCGGCTGCCAGCACATGCCTGTCGTCCGGGTCGGGCAGCTCCAGCCCCGCGATCAATGGCTCGTAGTGCTGAACCAGGCAGTCGGACACCGCTGTGTTCATCAATGTGACGGTGCGGGCGAGCTGCGCTTCTAGCTCCGGCCGCTCACGCAGCACCGCGCGCGTCCATTCGCAATGAATGGTGTCCGTCCAACGCGCCGCAAAGAGTCCAGTCTTGGCAAGCCAGATCAGCAAATCGCGCAACGCGGCGGGATAGAGCACGCACGCGTCGTACACGACCACGAAACGCATCAGTACCCGAGACCGAGTTCCTGTGCCTGATCGGCGAGTTCCTGCATGGCCGCGTCTGCTGCCTCGTCTTGCTTGCGCTTGTACCCGAGCACATCACTGAGCGCGATTCGCCGATGCGACCCCACCTTGGTGAACGGCAGCGCATTGTTCTCGAGCAGCTTGACCAGATAGGGGCGGGAGACGTTCAGCAGATTTGCGGCTTCCTGCGTCGTCAACTGCGCATGAACCGGCAACACGGTGATCCCGTTGCCCTGCGCCATCTCGGCCAGCATGGTCCGAAGAAGATCGATGGCCTGGCGCGGCAGGATCAAATCCTCGCCATCCATGCGGACCTGAGCACGGTCCTGATCCGGATGGCTCTGCAGCAGTCTCGCCAGGGCCGCCGAGCTTTCTCGCGCAAGCTCGATCGCGTGCTCATCCGGAAGACTCTGAATCGTCAGTGCATTCGGCATTGCGACCTCCAATACGCTGTTCGACCCCCGAGTCTAGGCCACAAACGAAATAAACGAAACACGCTAAGCCACCTGGCCACTGTCAGTGGTGTCAGCCTGGCTGCGCCGAACCACCGCCTGAATGGAGTCTGCAACCCGCCGTGTGAACTCCGATTCGCCCTGGCAGGTCAGCACCAGGTGGTCCATGGCGCGGGTCATGGCCACGTAGAGCAGGCGTGCTTCATCCGAATCGGTTTCACCTTTCTTCGGCATCTGGCACAGGTCCGGAATGATCACGAGGCCGAATTCCAGCCCCTTGCTGGAATGCATGCTCACCAGCTTGACGGTCTGCCCATCGGCATAAAGCCCTGTCTTGCCAGACCGGCTCGCGGTCGAAGTCACCGGCACACCCGCACGCGTTAGTCCGGTCTCCAAAGCGTGCGCCTGCTTGCCCGAGCGGTAGATCACCGCAATATCGTCGTAATCCCGCCCCTGGCCGTTGGCGTCGACAATACGCTGGACCACACAGTCCATCTGCTGCCAGTGACCCTCGCAGCGGATCAATTCCGGGAATGGGCCGCTGCGTCCGGCTGTTTCCGGTGCGATGGTGGGCACATGGTCATCATCACCGGCCTTGTCCGCCAGCAACTCGCTGGCGAACAGTTTGGCGACCGACAGCACCTCGGCCGTATTGCGGTAGTTGACCTTCAGGATGGTTGTCCGGCCACGCGCCTGGATGCCCACGCTGGCAAAGCTGAAGTCAAGCTCGCGCTTCTTGCGGTGGTAGATCGACTGCGCGTCGTCGTAGAGCACCAGCAGCGAATCGGTGTCCGGATCGATCATCTGCACCACCAGCCGAAACCAGTCCGGCTCAAAGTCGTGCCCTTCGTCGATCAGCACCGCGCCATACTGCGCCCGCGGAATCTGTCCGCGTTCCACACCGTGCATCGTCGCCTCCACCAGCGCCGCCACGTATCGCTCGGCATTGCCGGTGTTCTTGGGCTTGGGCACGTGGAAGGCCATGAGCATGTCGGTGCACCAGCCATGGAAATGGCGCACAACCACTTGCTCACCCAAGCCGCGCTCACCCATCACCTGCTGCAGACGCGCGGCCAGCGCCTTGTTGTAGCAAAGCACGAGCACCGGCTTGCTCGACAGTTGCGATAGGTACGCGGCCCGGTAGCCAAGAATCATGGTCTTGCCCGATCCCGCCGCACCGTGAATCACGCGATGGCCGGCACCCAACGAGCGCGCGAGCTGCTCCTGCTGCAAGTCCATGACCTTGATCAGGTCCGGCACGGATTCGGGCGTGGTCTCCAGCGGCAAACCGAACTGCCCCGGCTGCGGGTTGATCCGCACCTCCGGAAACAAATGCCAGCGCACCCGGTCGATCTGCGGCAAGGTGAGCTGGCACGGGAACACATGGTGGAACATGCCCCACAGCCGTTCCTGAAAGGCCTCGTCGTCCACCGACTCGGTCATCTCGTCCTTGCAGATCACACGCGCCGGTTGCAGCACCTCGCCCAGGTCGGTGGACTCGAACTGCTGCCGCGTGATGTTCGATAACACCACACCCCAGGCAAACGGCATGATGAGCTTGCCCTGATAGGCCGAGCCGCCCGCACGGACCAGCCGCGGGTCCTGCTCCAGCACCCTGGCCGTCTCCAGCGCATACACGCTGGCCTGAAGCATGGGGTTCTTCACCTTCTTGATTCCACCGTGGACCAGAATCCGCGCCTCGCTCTTGTCCATGGTCGCGATGGTGTCGAGCTTCCAGTCCTTGACCTCCAGCACCAGCCAGCCACGCAACGGATGCAGCACGATGAAGTCCGGCCGCAAGGCCTTCGGGCCCACCGGCACGTCGTACCAGCACAGGTAGTCGTCCTCCAGCTTCTTCTCCAGCCGCTCCGCCAACCGCTTCTCGCCGGAGGTCATCCGGTGCAGGCAGCTGGTGCGGGCTGGGAAGAACTGGGCCATGTCAGGTCACGCGGCTTCGCTCAGTTGGCCGGAGAAGGCGCGTTGTTGCAAAGACACAAATGTCTTTTCTGCTTTTGCTTCCGCGTCTGCTAACAACTTAATCTGAGCATGAATCGTCCGGCATATCTTTCCGAATTTTTCTTGAATCTCGAAAGGTGGCATGAGCAACGTTACTTGCCGCAACTTTGACTTCGAAATGTTCTTCATTGAACCACTGGTTCCGCTAGCGGTTTTCGCAAGATCCCGGCGAAAGCTTTCGTTCTTGAAAAGTTCCCATATGTACATCACGTCGACATCTTGATTGGAGCCAAGAATGAGCTTCCAAAGCTTGTCCGGCAACACCATGTTCTTCGGTGTGCTCCATACATAAGCAGTCGCGGCCACCAGCTCTGAAGTATTCGCGCGGCTGAAAAGTAGGTCGCCGGCCTGGACAAGCGTGGAAGCAGGCGGCGAGAAGTCGGATGGCGCTGGTTTGCTCTCGTGGGGCAAGTAGGTTTTGCGCGTAACCGCGCTGACCTTGAGAATCCGGTACGGGGAACCGCTTTCGTCTGGGCAAGCGACGTTCTTACCTCCCACAAACTCGGAAAAAACCTCGCCCGCCCGCGCCGTTGGCCACCCCTTCGGATTCGTCACCGGGTCACCGAACATGTCCAGAAACACGGACTGCAGGAGCTGATCGAGTTTGGCGATGGCTTCGCGGCGCTTGGCACGCAGCGCGTCGGCCTTGTCCAGAATCGCGGCGATGCGGCGTTGTTCGGGGAGTGGGGGGAGTGGGACCTTCAGCTTCTGCAGGTCATCACGACGAACTGTTGCCTGATTGACCCAAGCATTGCACATCGAACGGAAAGTCCCGCGTTCGAAGTGCCAACGCAGCGACCTGGTGAGATAGCTTGGATCGAGTTTCGATTCAGAAACTCTGATTCGGTAGAAGTGATTGCTAAACAGAACCCTTTCGTCTGCCCCAGTAAAATAGGCCGATTTACCAACCATTGCTGGACTATTGGTACAGTTGAAAAGCACGTCGCCTGAGACGAGAGATAGCTTGTCAATCTGGGTTTCCGTTGCGGGTACGTACCGCCGCTTGGACCAGTCCCAGCCCCCATTCGGGCTAATGTTGTTCATCCGAACTTGGAGAATGCCAGCTTCATCCTGTTTCCCGGTGGCAAAACCCGGTTGCATAGATTCGATCACGTCGCCGAGTGGACTAAGCTCAGTCAAAGCATCCCCTCCAACTCCTCCATCCCCTGCATGATCTCGGCCTCCAGTTCCTTCAGCTCGGCCAAAATCTGCTGCGGCGGGTCGTACTCGACTTCCTCGTACACGATCTCCTTGTAGCGGTTGATCGAGAGGTCGTAGTCATTGGCGGCAATATCGGCCTTGGGCACCAGAAAGCTTTGCTCGGTGCGGGTACGGTCGGCCTCGGCACTGCGATGCTGCCAGCGCGCCAGAATGTCGGGCAGGTTATTGGTGTCGTGCTTGGCGTGATCCAGCACGGTGCGTTTGTCGTCCAGCGAGTAGCCGTCGGCCCGCATGTCGTAGAACCACACGTGGTCGGTGCCACCGGAGTCGGTCTTGGTGAAGATCAGAATGGCGGTGGAGACCCCGGCGTAGGGCTTGAACACCCCGCTGGGCATGGAGACGATGCCATCGAGCTTGTGGTCTTCCACCAACGCACGGCGCAGGGTTTTGTGGGCCTTGCTGGAGCCGAACAGCACGCCGTCGGGCACGATGACGGCCGCGCGGCCGCCGGGTTGCAGCAGGCGCAGGAACAGCGCCAGGAATAGCAGTTCGGTCTTCCTGGTCTTGACGACCTGTTGCAAATCCTTGGCCGTGCTCTCGTAATCCAGCGAGCCGGCAAACGGCGGATTGGCCAGGATGAGGCTGAACTGCCCTTCCACGCTGGCGTGGCCTTCGCTGAGCGAATCGCGATTTTCGATGGCCGGGTTTTCCACGCCGTGCAGCAGCATGTTCATGGAGCCGACACGCAGCATGGTGCTGTCGAAGTCGAAGCCGTGAAAGGTGTCGCGGTTGAATCGTGCGGTCGAGGCGCTGCTGGCGTAGATTTCCGCCTGATGGTGGTCGTACAAGTACTCACTGGCCGCAACCAGAAAGCCCGCGGTGCCACAGGCCGGGTCGCAGATGGTGTCCGACGGTTTGGGCGCCATCATGTCGACCATGAGCTTGATGATGTGACGCGGCGTGCGGAACTGCCCGTTCTGCCCGGCGGTGGCGATCTTGCCGAGCATGTATTCGTAGAGATCACCCTTGGTGTCGCGATCGTCCATCGGAATCGCGTCCAGCATGTCCACCACCTTGGTCAGCAGCGCCGGCGTGGGAATGGTGAAACGGGCGTCTTTCATGTGCGCCGAGTAGGTCGAATCCCCTGCTCCGCCGCCGAGCCGCTTGATGAAGGGAAAGACCTCATCCGCAATGGTGTCGTAGAGCGCCTGCGGGTCGCCCAGCTCGCGGAACCGTGACCAGCGCAGCCGCTGCTCGCGGGGGCCGAAGATGGGTCGCTCGATCGGCCGGCCAAGCCGGTTGGCCTTCTTCTCCCGCAGGGCCTGCAATTCATCCAGCCGCTTGATGAACAGCAGGTAGGTCATCTGCTCGATGACCTCCAGCGGATTGCTGATGCCACCGCTCCAGAACGCATCCCAGATACGGTCAACCTGATTCTTGATATCGCCTGTAATCATTTTTGATCATTGGGACGGAAGTCGCCCCGGCTGCTCTCACATCCCGACCGATGGGTCGCCGATGATTATTGTTGTGGTTCGAACGTCAAATGCTCGTAATTGGGGGCATTCGCCCGGAGGGTGAATATATGGAATTCCCCGAAGTGGCGCGATACCCACGGCCGCGCTGACGCTTGTGCGGCCTCGTCGCCGCACGCGATGAATGGACTCGGGCTTTCTCTGGCCCTCACCGCTTCGCGGTACTTGCATTCCACTCCAGCGTCTAATTCGGCTTTCCCGCCGATTTGTCCAACGAACGAGTTCCTGGCCAAATAATCCGTCTCGACCAGACACAAAAAACCCCGCTGACGCGGGGGCTTTTGTATTTGGCGGAGAAGGAGGGATTCGAACCCTCGAGGGGCGTAAACCCCAACACGCTTTCCAGGCGTGCGCCTTAAACCGCTCGGCCACTTCTCCGAATTGAGGTCGCTGCGCGACGCAGATCGTCGGCGGGCGCCAATGCGGCGCGCGATGGTATCGACATCGCCCCTTGTTGGCAACGCCGGCGGGTGGTCAGGCGGACGGTGCTTCCGCCTCCTCATCCGGGGTCTCCGCGGGCTCCGACGGCGTTTCGCTCACCTTGGGCAGTGGTGCCGGCACCTCGAGACAGGCCTTTTCGCCCGACGCGTCGCCCTCTTTGGCGAAATCGACGGATTCGGCCAGTTCCGGTATGGCGAACTCCGAGCTGGGCGCGGGAGCGGCCACCCCGGGCGCGTCGTGCAAAGGCGGATAGGCGACGGCACGCTGGTAGGGCTGTTCCTTGCTGCACGGGCTGGACGCGCAACCGGCGGCAGCCAGTGCAACCAGGGTCACGCTGAGAGGACGAGCAATCATTCAGTTCTCCAACGGCACGCCAGCATCGGCCAGCGCGGTCTTCAGTGGGGCTTCGAATTGAGCCTGCATGGGCACCAGCGGCAGGCGGATGCCGGGGCCGATGCGCTTCATCAGGTGCAGGGCCCATTTCACGGGAATGGGATTGGGGTCCAGGAACAACGCCTGGTGCAGCCCGGCCATGGGCGCATCGGCGGCGCGAGCCGCGGACTCGTCTCCGGACCGCGCGGCATCGCACAGCTGGCGCATCAGTTCGGGAACGACGTTGGCGGTTACCGAGATCACGCCGTCAAACCCGGCGAGCATGGCATCGGCCGAGGTGCCGTCATCGCCCGACAGCAACACGAAGGGCGGCGGCAGACGGCGGCGCAGTTCGGCCACGCGCTGCGGATCACCGACGGCTTCCTTCAGCGCGACGATCCGGGGATGCGCCGCCAGGCGCTCCACGGTGGCCGGCGCGAGATCGCAGCCGGTCCGCCCGGGCACGTTGTACAGGATGATCGGAATCGTCGAGACCTCGGCGATGGCGAGGTAGTGACGGTAAAGGCCTTCCTGCGGCGGCTTGTTGTAGTAAGGCGTCACGACCAGCGCACCGTCGGCGCCGGCCGCTTCGGCCTCCTGCGTCAGCGCGATGGCCTCGGCGGTGGAGTTCGCGCCGGTTCCGGCGATCACCGGAACACGCCCGGCCGTCACCTCGATCACGCGGCGGATCACCGCCACATGCTCGTCAACGCTCAGCGTCGCGGACTCGCCGGTCGTGCCGACGGCAACCAGACCCTGTGTACCCGCTTCGATGTGCCAGTCGACCAGGGCGTCCAGCGCGGAATAATCCACGGCACCGTCGGCGTCCATCGGCGTGACCAGGGCGACATTGCTGCCTTCAAACATCGGATTGCACTCTCGGGAATGGGCCCTTGGACCGCTTGCATTTGCTAGAATTTCAAAAACTCACGGGGCGATGCGTGCCCGCTATCAAATCGCCGCCGCCCTTGCAGGGCGCGGCAGTATAACTTAGACATTCTTCTATGCCGCATACGCAACACCTGCTGTCGATCGCGATGCACGGTCCGCAGCAGGCCGACCTCTCCCGGTCCCTGGTCACGGAAATCGCCAACCGCGGCTGCAACATCCTGGAATGCCGGATTCATCCGGTGGGGGATCAGTTCGCGGCGACCATGCTCGTCGGCGGAAACTGGAGCAGCCTCGGGCGCCTGGAGACCGCGTTGCCGGCCATCGCCTCCGAACATGGCCTGACCGCACTGTGCACGCGCAGCACCGGAAAGACCGGTGACAACAAGATGCGCCCGTACGCGGTGGAAATCATCGCCCCGCAAGAAGCCGGCCTGCTGCGTGATGTGCTGGACTTCTTCCGCAGCCACGAATCGGCGGTGGTGGAAATCGTCGCCCAGCACTACGAAGCCACCCAGACCGGCGCCGCGCTGGCCAATCTCCAGATGGTGGTTCATGTGCCCGTCACGGCCCACCCGCCAGCATTGCGCGAGTCGTTCATGGATCTGTGCGACGAGCTCCATGCGGACGGACTGCTCGACCCCATCAAGAACTGACAGGAGAACCCCTCTCAGATGACCGTCGAAATCGGACAACCCGCGCCCGACTTTTCCGCCCCCGCCACCGGTGACAAGACCCTGTCGCTGGAGGATTTCCAGGGCAAGGCGCTGGTGCTGTACTTCTACCCCAAGGACAACACGCCGGGCTGCACGCAGGAAGGCCAGGACTTTCGTGATCTTCATGCGCAGTTCCAGGCGGCCGGCGCGGAAATCCTCGGCATCTCGCGCGAGAGCATCAAGTCGCACGAGAACTTCAAGGCGAAGTTCGAGTTCCCCTTCGATCTGCTCTCCGACCCCGATGAAACGGTCTGCAAGGCCTACGACGTCATGAAGGAAAAGAACATGTACGGTCGCAAGTACATGGGTGTCGAGCGATCGACCTTCCTGGTCGATGCCGGGGGCGTGCTGCGCCAGGAGTGGCGCAAGGTCAAGGTGAAGGAGCACGCCGCCGCCGTGCTGGATGCCGTCAAATCGCTCTGATCGCAAGCCCCTGAACGACAGCCCGCGGGTCCGCTGACCCACCCCGCCCCAGCCACCGAGAACACCGGCATGTCGACCCGAATCTTCGTCCTCGATACCAACGTGCTGATGCACGACCCCTCTTCGCTGTTCCGCTTCGAAGAGCACGATCTGTACATCCCGATGGTCGTGCTGGAAGAACTCGACGCGGCCAAGAAGGGCACCAGCGAAGTATCGCGCAACGTGCGTCAGGTCAGCCGTTTCCTTGACGAGATGATCCACGGCGCGGACGAGAAGGCGATCGAGGCCGGGCTGCAATTGCCCGATTTCGGCCTGAACATCCGCAACAAGGCGATCCCAACCGGTCGCCTGTTCTTCCAGACGCGGCCGCCGAACGTTGAACTGCCCGATCTGCTGCCCGGCAACAAGCCGGACAACAGCATTCTCGTGACCACGCTGGCACTGAAGGCGGAGCACCCCAACCGCAAGGTCACGCTGGTCTCCAAGGACATCAACCTGCGCATCAAGGCCGCGGTCACCGGCATTTCGGCCGAGGACTACTCCAGCGACCGGGTGCTGGACGATCTGGATCTGCTGGACGCCGGCTACAAGGCGCTGCCCGACGGCTTCTGGTCGGCTCATGGCGAGAACATGGAATCGTGGACGGACGAACGCGGTTCTGCCCACTACCGGCTGTCCGGGCCGGAGATCGCCGACCTGCACGCGAACCAGTTCGTCTATTTCGAGGATGGCAGCGGCCCCGACCTGATCGTTCGCGACGTCCAGAACGAGACCGCGGCCTTCCAGGTCATCAACGACTACTCCGAAGGACGCCAGTCCGTCTGGGGCGTGCACGCCCGCAACCGCGAGCAGAATCTCGCGCTGAACCTGCTGCTCGACCCAAGCATCGACTTCGTGACCCTGCTGGGCGCCGCCGGGACCGGCAAGACTCTGCTGGCCCTGGCCGCGGGACTGTCCCAGACGCTGGATCAATCACGTTTCCGCGAGATCATCATGACCCGTGTCACCGTGCCGGTCGGCGACGACATTGGCTTTTTGCCCGGCACCGAGGAAGAGAAGATGACGCCCTGGATGGGCGCGCTGATGGACAACCTCGAGGTGCTGACCCAGTCCGACGACGCCGGCGAATGGGAGCGGGCCGCGACCAACGAGCTGCTGTCCAAGCGCATCAAGATCCGCTCGGTGAACTTCATGCGCGGCCGCACCTTCGTCAATCGCTACATCATTCTCGACGAGGCGCAGAACCTGACGCCCAAGCAGATGAAAACGCTGATCACACGCGCCGGGCCGGGCAGCAAGATCGTCTGCCTCGGCAACCTGGGCCAGATCGACACGCCTTATCTGACCGAAACCAACTCCGGTCTGACCTATGTGGTCGATCACTTCCGCGGCTGGGAGCATGCCGGCCACGTGACCCTGGCGCGCGGCGAGCGCTCCCGCCTGGCGGCTTTCGCGTCGGCTACGCTGTAGCCGACTCGTTCTCGCCCTGCTCAACGGGCAGCGGGGGCGGCTCCCCCCGCAATCGCTCCGGCCAGGCGTTGATGATCGCGTTGACCACGGTCGCCAGAGGAATGGCGAAGAACACGCCCCAGAATCCCCAGATCCCGCCGAAGAACAGCACGGCGAAGATGATCGCGACCGGGTGCAGATCCACGGCCTCGGAAAACAGCAGCGGTACCAGCACGTTGCCGTCCAGCGCCTGCAGGATGCCGTAGGCGATCAGCACGTAGTAAAACTCCGGCTCCGTGCCCCACTGCGCCCAGGCCACCGCCGCAATCGGCGCGGTGACGACCAGCGCACCCAGGTACGGCACCAGCACCGAGAACCCCACCAGGGCCGATAGCAGCACCGCGTAGTTCAACGAGAGCGCCGTGAAGGTCAGGAACGCCGCCGCCCAGACGATGATGATCTCGACGAACTTGCCGCGCACGTAGTTCGCGAGCTGGCGATCCACATCGCCCCACACGGTCCGCAGCAGACCGATGTCGGTCGGCAGGAACCCGCGAAACCAGTGCTGGATGCGGTCCTTGTCCTTGAGCAGGAAGAACATCAGTAACGGCACCAGCACCAGATACACGGCGATGTACAGCAACCCGACGCCAACCACCACGCTGTTGCTGAGCACGAACTGGCGGAGCTGGGCCACATAGTCGCCGGCCGACAGCATGATCTCCTCGACCTGCTTGGGCGACACCATCGACGGGTATTTCTCGGGCAGCGTCATCAGGTAGGCCTGGATGTTGCCGATGATGACCGGCACCTCCTGCACGATCTGCGTGGTCTGGCGCGACAACAGGGGCAACAACAGGATCAATGCGGCGAGCGACCCGATACAGAACACGGCCCAGGTCACCGTGACGGCGAGCAAGCGCGGCAAACGCGTGCGACGCTGCAGCACGGCCACCGGCCCCTCGAGCAGATAGGCCAGCACGATCGCCACCAGCACCGGCGCCAGCGTCGACGCGAAGAACGTGATGATGATCCAGACCGCCAGCAGCACCAGGGCCAGGCTGACAATCTGCGGATTCGAGATCTGGCGCTTGAGCCAGTCCTTGACGGCATGCACGTCGAAACGGCTCCTTGTCTGAGGTTGCGTTCACCCGGCTCCGCGGTCGGTCACCGACCGGCGCGTCGCGCTGACGCCGTCCGTTCACGACGCCTGCCGGAACGGCTGCGGATGCACTGGAAGACCGCCAGCCGCTGATCAGAGTTCCGATCGCCGCTTGTTACCCGTCTCACGAACTCCTGAGCGCAGCCATGTTCTAATCGGCGTACGATGAAAATGCGCCGTTTCCGGCTCCGACCGGGTCGGCGCGACTGTAGCACACGCCATCTCACCGAATGTTTGCACCGATAAGCCGACTTCTGCTCCTGATCTGCCTCCTGAACCTGGTCGTGTCACCGGTTCGGGCCAGCGTGAATCTCCCGGATTTCGGTGAGCCGGCGGATCAGACACTGTCACTGTCCGAGGAAGCGGAGATCGGCGCCCGCATCGAGGCCCAGCTGTACGCGGCCGGACTGATTCTCGAGGACCAGGAACTCACCGAATACATCAGTTCCGTCGGTGCGGAGCTGGCGGCTCACGGCGGCGTCAGTCCGAACGGTTTCCGCTTCTTCATTATCAGGGACGACTCCATCAACGCGTTCGCGCTGCCGGGTGGCTATATTGGCGTGCATACGGGGCTGCTGCAGGCATCGACCAACGAGTCCGAACTCGCCGGCGTGCTCGCGCACGAAGAGGCGCATGTCACCCAGCGACATATCGCCCGCCAGTTGCAGGGCTCCACCGGCTGGAACCTGGCCACCGCGGCCCTGGTGGTGGCCGCGGCGCTCGCCGGCGCCACCGATCCCGACCTGATCCAGGCCGCGCTGGGCGTGGGCCTGGCCTCCATCCAGCAGCGACAGATCAATCACACACGCTCTCATGAACTGGAGGCCGACCGGCTTGGCATCCGCACACTCGCGGACGCCGGCTATGATCCCAGGGGCATGGCGACGTTCTTCGAGCGCCTGCATCAACAGACACGGCTTTATGGCAACCAGCTGCCGGAGATCCTGCTCACCCACCCCGTCTCGGCCACGCGCGTCAGCGAGGCCCTGAACCGCGCCGACGACTACGACCCCGTCGAGCATGAGAGTTCGGATCAGTACCGTTACATGCGCGCCCGCGCCCGCGTCCTGGCGTCAGCGCCTCCGTCGCTGGAACGCGAATTCTTCCGCCGTTCGCTGGAACACGACCAGTCGGATGACGAAGCCCGCTACGGGCTGGCCCTGATCGACCTGTACAGCGGCGACGGTGACAGCGCGCTGAAGCACCTCACCGCCATCACCAATCCCGATCAGGTGAACGTGCAACTGGCCATGGCGCAGGCCGAACACCTGGCGGGGCAGGATGAGGCGGCCATCGCGCGCTACGCGAACCTGGAGCGCCGTTACCCGAACTACCAGCCGGTCTCGCTGGCCTACGCCGACACGCTGATCCGCACCGGCGCCTCGGACGAGGCGCGCCGCGTCCTGCTGGACAGCAGCGCCTACCAGCGCAACGCACCGGACGCCTTCCGGTTGCTGGCCCTGGCCGCACGCGACAGCGGCCGTGAACCTGAAGCGCACTACCAGATGGCGGCTTATTTCCGGTATCGAGGCAACTACCGGGCCGCCATCAATCAGTTGCATACCGGTTTGCAACGCCCGAATCTCAGCGACGCCGAACGCGCTCGGCTGGAATCGCGAATGCTGGAATACCGGCGCATGGCACCGGATGAACTCAGGCGGGCGGGATCCGCGGGCTGATCGCCTTGAGCATGTGCTCCGAAACCATCCATTCGATGGTGTCGCTGAGCATGCGATCCATGTCGACGCGCTGGAAACCGAGTTCGGCCACCGCCCTGGAGGTGTCACAGTAAATGTTGCTGGACAACAGCGTCACCGTCTCGCGGGTCAGATCCGGCTCGCGCCCGAACACCGGCGCCACCATTTCCTCCAGGCGCGCGTAGGCGGACAGCACCCTCACCGGCAAGGGACGTGGCGCAACCGTGCGCCCCAACGCCTTGGCGACCCGCTTGACCAGCGTCAGATAGGCCGCGTCCTCGCCGCCCAGCAGATAATTGCAGCCAACGCGCCCGTCACGCGCCGCGGCGATGTGGGCATCGGCCACTGCGCCGGCGTGGCAGAACGACCCACCTCCATCCGGCATGCCCGGCAGCCGCCGCTGCTGTACCAGCTGGAACAGCCGCGACCAGTTGTTGTGATCGTAACGGCCGAGAATATTGGATGGGTTGATGATCACCCCGGCCAGCCCCCGGGCGATGCCGCGCCGAACCTCGCGTTCGGCCATGGCCTTGGTCCGGATGTAGTCGATGGGTGATTTCGCCGCCGACACCGGTGTCATCTCGTTGATACGCCCGGAGTGCAGCCCGAATGCGACGGCGCTGGAGGTATGCACGAACCGGACGGCTCGGTGTTCCAGCGCCACCTTGACGACATTGCGGGTGCCGCGGACGTTGACCAGCGTCTGCTCCGTCCGGTGGCGACGCCACAGACTGGTGTCGCCAGCCACATGAAACACGGCGTCGGGCCGGTCGGGCATCGAGGCGCGCACGCTGGTCAAATCGGTCACATCACCGCATTGCAGCGTCACACCCAGCTGATTCAGGCGGGTCAGATCGGAGCTGGCGCGATGCAAAGCGACGACATCCCAACCGTCCCGCCCCAGCGCTTCGATCAGGTTCTGGCCGACGAATCCCGTGGATCCGGTGACAAACGCCAGTGGCATCGCTCCCCGCCCAGTGTTCCCCTGTGCAAACCACCAAGAGTATGTAAAAGTTCGACGAAGGTCGAATTGTCAGGGAAAGCCCGGTCTGGCATGCACCGGTTCAGCTCGGTTTGGCGACATCCGAAACGGGAATCATCGACGCCCAGTGGCGGCAGCTCGGGCATTGCCAGTGAATCGCGCGCCCGGAGAACCCGCAATGCTGGCAGGCGTAGAGCGGCGCGCTGGCCAAGGTGGCTCGCAGCGCACCGTGCAGAGTCTCCAGCGGAGCCGCCAGGGTCGGCGGCAACTCGGCCTGGTTCAGTTCCAGCAGGTGATTGAAGGCCGTCCAGGACGGCGTGGTCGACAGGTAGCTTGCCAGCAGCGCAACACCGTCAGCGGGCGTGCTCTCGCGCGCCAGAGCGACCTGCACCGCGGGCAACGACTGCTGCGTCGACTGCTCACGCAGATAACTGATCCATTCGTCCGACTTGTTCAGCGCCTCGTAGCACCGCTTGAGCGGACCCAGCGTCTCGACCACGAATCGGGGATCCTGCCTGACAACCCGGCGGTACGCTCTGACGGCGCCCTTGTGATCGCCGGTCGCCTCCAGCGCCTTGCCCTCGAGCAGGCTGGCCCGCACGCAGCCTCGATCGTCCGCCAGTGCCCGCTTGGCCCACTGCAACGCCGTCTTGCTGTCCTTTTGCCACAGAGCTTCCTCGGCCATCTCGCAGGCGTACTGCGCCAGCCGGCCGGGTTCGGCAGTCCCCTGAACCTTTTCCTGCCGACGCGTCGCTTCGATCGCACGCTCCCAGTCCCGCTCCTTTTCATAGATCGAGACCAGCGACGCCAGCGCGACGTCCTGAAACATGCCCTGCTCCAGCAGCTCCAGGTACAGGCCCTCCGCGCGATCCAGCACGCCGGCCTTCATGTAATCCTGGGCCAGTTCCAGCCGTGCACGGTTACGGTACTTGTGATCCAGATTCGGACGGGCGACGAGATTCTGATGCACTCGTAACGCGCGATCGACCTCGCCCCGACGCCGGAACAGCGCACCCAGCGCCAGGTGAGTTTCGACGGTGTCGTTGTCGACTTCCAGCAGGCGGATGAAGACATCCATCGCCTTGTCCGTCTCGTCGTTGACGAGGTACTGGACACCTTGCAGGTAGTCGGTATTGGGTGCCGGCTGTGTCTCCGGCGGGCGCACGCGGCTGCGCAGATACCAGCCCACGGCTCCCGCCATGGGCATCAGCAGCAACGCTAGGCCAAAGGCATCAAACATCGTGGATCGGGAGGTTCCGGAGATTCTTCAACTCGGCCTCCTGATCCTTGATCTGGCGCGCCTGCCGGCGGATCTGCCGCTTGAGACGGGTCACGCGAAGGGCGCTGATCAACAGCATGACGACCACCACCACGACAAGCTCCAGCACCATCCAGAAGATCAGCGGTCCGGAAAATTCGGCCACCAGCAGATCAACCGTGATGTGTTCCGTATTGGTGAACGCCAGCGCCACGCCCAGACAGAAGACAATCAGGATGGCAATGATCATCAGCGCCCGGCTGATGGTACTCCTGGCATCAGTCCGATCCGTTGACACGCTCGCGCAACTCCTTGCCGGGCTTGAAATGCGGGACCGCCTTGGACGGTATCACCACGGCGTCACCGGTCTTGGGATTGCGTCCGATGCGCTGCGGGCGATGATGAAGCGAGAAGCTGCCGAATCCACGGATCTCGATCCGATCCTCTTCGGCCAACGCATCCGTGATTTTGTCCAGGACCAGTTTCACGGCCAGCTCCACATCCTTGTGTGACAGATGCGGCTGATTGTCCGCCAGCTGGTCAATCAATTCCGACTTGGTCATGGACGAATCCAAGCTCCTCTCGATCACCACGCGGCCACAGTAGAACAAAAGCCCGTGGCGCGCAACACGCCACGGGCTTGTTTCCTCTTTATTTTCCTGAGCTTACAGCGATTGCAGGAAGTTTTTAGTCGTCTTTGCCGCCCTCGCCCATCTGCTCCTTGAGCAGATCGCCCAGGCTGGTCGTGCCGGTCTGAGCACTGCGGCTGTACTCGGCCACGGCATCGGCCTCTTCCTTCATCTCCTTGGCCTTGATGGACAGGGAGATCGAGCGGGTCTTGCGATCCATGCCGACAATGCGGGCTTCAACGCTGTCTCCAGCGTTCAGTGCAGTGCGGGCATCCTCGATGCGCTCACGGGAGATGTCGGCCACACGCAGGTAGCCATCGATGCCTTCTTCCAGATCGATCACGGCGCCGCGAGGATCAACTTCGCGGATCGTGCCGGTGACGATGGAGCCCTTCGGATGACGGCCCATGTAGGAGGCGAACGGATCCTGTTCCATCTGCTTGACGCCCAGTGAGATGCGCTCGCGTTCCGCGTCGATGGACAGCACCACGGCTTCCATTTCCTCACCCTTGGAGAAGTTGCGGACCAGGTCTTCACCCTCTTCGTTCCAGGACAGGTCGGACAGATGGACCAGACCATCGATGCCACCGTCCAGGCCGATGAAGATACCGAAGTCGGTGATCGACTTGATGGCACCGCGGACCTTGTCGCCCTTCTGGAAGTTCTGCGCGAACTCTTCCCACGGGTTGGGAATGCACTGCTTGATGCCGAGGGAGATGCGACGACGCTCTTCGTCGATATCCAGCACCATGACCTCGACCTCGTCGCCGATCTGCACGACCTTGCCGGGGGAGACGTTCTTGTTGGTCCAGTCCATTTCCGAGACGTGAACCAGGCCTTCCACACCTTCCTCGATCTCGACGAACGCGCCGTAGTCGGTGATGTTGGTGACCTTGCCGAACAGGCGGGTGCCTTCCGGGTAGCGACGGGCGATGTCCACCCACGGGTCTTCGCCCAGCTGCTTCAGGCCGAGGGAGACGCGCATGCGCTCACGGTCGAACTTGAGCACCTTGACTTCGACTTCCTGGCCAGCTTCGACAACTTCCGACGGATCCTTGACCCGCTTCCAGGACATGTCGGTGATGTGCAGCAGACCGTCGATGCCACCGAGGTCGACGAACGCGCCGTAGTCGACGAGGTTCTTGACCACGCCCTGCAGCACGATGCCTTCCTGCAGCTTCTCGATCAGCGCCTCGCGCTCCACCGAGTATTCGGCTTCCAGCACTTCGCGGCGGCTGACCACCACGTTGTTGCGGATGCGGTCCAGCTTGATGACCTTGAATTCCAGCGGCTTGCCTTCCAGATACGCGGTGTCGCGAACCGGACGGATGTCGACCAGCGAGCCCGGCAGGAACGCGCGAACGTTGCCAACATCGACGGTGTAACCACCCTTGACCTTGCCGCTGATCTGGCCGACCACGATTTCCTCGTCGTCGAACGCCTTCTGCAGGCGATCCCAGGTCTTGATGCGCTCGGCCTTCTCCTTGGACAGCTTGGTCTCACCGAAGCCGTCTTCAACGGTCTCCAGCGCCACCTCGACGTCGTCACCTTCGCCGATGGTCAGCTCACCGGAGTCGTTGTAGAACTCCTCGATCGGGATCACGCCTTCGGACTTCAGGCCCGCGTCGACGATGACCACATCCGGCTTTACCTGCAGCACGCGGGCCGTGACGATGGAACCCGGCTGCATGGTTTGTTGAGCAATGGATTGCTCGAAGAGTTCTGCGAAACTTTCAGACATATGAATTAAGACACACTAAGTTTGTACCGGCGGTTCATCCGTAAATGCCGGGGCTGATAAAAACAATCGGGGCGCCGATCCTTGGCGCCCCGGAGATTCATGCTGTACGTGATCAGTCGAACTGCTTGAGCCTGCGCTCCGCGATGAGCTTGATGGTCTGCTCGAAAACGTCGTCTATGCCAAGCTCGGACGTATCGAGAACCACCGCGTCATCGGCTGCCTTGAGCGGCGCGGTCGCACGCGAAGCATCTCGTTGATCGCGCGAGATTATATCAGAGTAAATCTTTTCGAATGTAGCACTGTTTTCGGGGACGCTCAATTGCGCGGCGCGGCGTTTCGCGCGCACCTCCGCCGAGGCCGTCAGAAACAGTTTCAGCGGCGCATCGGGAAACACCACCGTTCCCATGTCGCGACCATCGGCCACCAGCCCCGGAGCGGTACGAAAGTCACGCTGACGTTCCAGCAGGTTCGCCCGAACCAGGGGCAGCGCCGCCACGCGTGACGCCGCCTCACCGACGGCCTCATCACGAATGGCCCGAGTCACGTCATCGCCATCCAGATCGATACGAACACCCTTCCCCGGCACGACCTCGAATCGAACGGGCAGCCGCCGTGCGGTCCCGGCCAGTGTCGCCTCGTCATCCAGCGCGGTCCGCTGACGCAGCGCGCTCAGCGCAACCAGCCGGTACAGCGCCCCGGAATCCAGCAGATGCCAGCGCAGACGCTCGCTCAAGGCCAGGCAGAGCGTGCCCTTGCCCACTCCGCTGGGGCCATCCACCGCGACAACCGGCACCACCCCGTTCATGCGCTTTGCTCGATGTTCAGGCCCAGGCCGGCCATGGCCCCGACAAATCCAGGGAAGGAGGTCTGCACGTTGGCCACGTCCACGATCTCGATACCCTCGGGCGCCACGGCGCCCAGCGCCGCGAAGGACATCGCGATCCGGTGGTCACCCAGGGCGTCCACGATACCTCCGCGGACGCCACCGCCATGAACGGTGATACCGTCGGCAGCCTCTTCCACGCGGACGCCCACCGCCTCCAGACCGCTCGCCATCGCGGAAATCCGGTCGGATTCCTTGACCCGCAACTCCGCCGCCCCGGTAATGCGGGTGACCCCGCTGGCCATCGCGGCGGCCACCAGCAGGGCCGGGAACTCGTCGATGGCCAGCGGCACCAGCGCCGGCGGCACATCCACGCCGTGAAGCGGACCGGCGACGACATGCAAATCGGCGATCGGCTCGGCACCGGCGGCGCGAACGTTCAGCAACGAGATCTGCGCCCCCATCATTTCCAGGATCTTCAGAATGCCGGCACGCGAAGGATTCACGCCGACACCCGGCAGCAGGATGTCCGATCCGGGTGCCATCAGCGCCGCGACGACGGGGAACGCGGCCGACGACAAGTCCGCCGGGACCTCGATGGTCGTCGCCTTGAGGCGCTGCCCGCCGCGCACCCGGCAACTCAGTCCGGAAACCGGCACGTCAACACCGAAACTCGCCAGCATCCGCTCGGTGTGATCACGGCTGATGCCCGGTTCGTTGACGATCGTCGGCTCCTGCGCGTAAAGCCCGGCCAGCAGCAGCGCGCTCTTGACCTGCGCCGATGCCACGGACAGCTCGTAGGACGCACCATGCAGGCGCTGCCCCCCGCGAATATGCAGTGGCGCGGTGCCCGCCTCGGTGGTCTCGATCTGCGCCCCCATCCGCGCCAATGGTTCGGTGACCCGGCGCATCGGTCGCCGCGACAGCGACGCATCGCCGATCAGCGTGCTGGAGAATTCCTGCCCCGCCAACAGACCCAACAGGAGCCGCATCGAGGTGCCGCTGTTGCCAAGGTCCAGCGGGGCGGAAGGCTCGGAAAGCCCGTACAGACCAACGCCGTGAATCCGCATGCCGGTCTCGGATGTCTCCTCGCAGGCCACGTCCATCGCTTCGAAGGCGCGACGTGTCGCCAGGCAATCCTCGCCGGGCAGAAAGCCCTCGATCGTGGTGATGCCATCGGCCAGCGCGCCGAGCATCACCGCGCGATGCGAAATCGACTTGTCACCGGGCACGCGCAACTCCCCGCGCAGCGGACCCGAGGGCCGGACCAGGAACCGCTGACTGGAACCGCTCATGCGTCACCCCGCCCTTCGGTCAGCGCCACATACTCGTCACGCGCCGATTTGGCCCGCCGAAAACGCGACTCGATCTCCGTCGCGTCACCGGCATCAATGGCCTGTCTGAGTGTTTGCAGGCGAGCGATCAGGGCGTCGAGATTCCCGCTGACCGCGGCCCGGTTCGCCAGCGCGATGTCCCGCCACATTTCGGGCGAACTGGATGCGATCCGCGTGAAATCACGGAAACCACCTGCGGCATACATGAAAATCTCGTCGTGATCCGGCCGCGTCGCGAGCATGTCGACCAGCGCGAAGGCCAGCATGTGCGGCAAATGGCTGGTCGCGGCAAGCACATCGTCGTGATGATCGGCCGCCATGCGAATGGTCCGTGCGCCGCAGGCACGCCAGAGCTGTTCCACCTCGCGCACCGCGGCCTCGCTGCTGGTTTCGGCCGGCGTCAGGATGGCCAGCCGCTCCCGGTACAGCTCCGGAAAGGCGGCGGCCACGCCCGTGCGCTCGGTGCCCGCGATCGGGTGCGCGGGCACGAACCCGGCCGGCAAGGCGCCGAATACCCGCACCGCGGCCTCGATCACCGACTGCTTGGTCGAGCCGACATCGCTGATGATGGCCTGCTCGCCACAGGCCGGCGCGATCGCCGCCAACACGGATTCCATCGCCAGAACGGGCACGCATAGCAGATGCAGGTCGGCCTGCGCGGCGACTTCCGCGGCATCGGTGGAATAGCGATCGATCACGCCCAGGGCCACCGCACGGGTCAACTCGGACTCGCGGCGCCCGAAGCCGACGATGCTGCCTTCGAAACCCGCCGCGCGCAGCGCCAGCGCGACCGAGCCGCCGATCAGGCCGACCCCGTAGATCGCAATCCTTCGGGACTGGATCATCGGGTGTTCATTGCCCGCCCAGCACGCGGCCGAGCGCCGCGAGGAAGCGCTCGTTCTCGTCCGCGGTGCCGATGGTGGTCCGCAGGTGATTGGGCATGCCGTAACCGGCCAGCGGGCGCACGATCACCCCCTCGCGCAGCATCGCCTCGTACACCGAGGCTGCATCCCGGCCCAGGTCGAAGGTCAGGAAGTTGGTGTGCGTCGGCAGATAGCCCAGCCCCAGATCGTCCAATCCCTGCCGGATGCGTGCCAGGCCAGTCAGATTGGTCGCCACCGACTCATCGACGAACTCCTCGTCGGCGAGCGCGGCACGCGCGGCCACATGTGCCACCGCGTTGTTGTTGAACGGCTGACGCACCCGGTTGAGGATGTCCGCCAGCGCGGGGTGCGACAGGCCGTAGCCGATGCGCAGCGCCGCGATGCCGTAGATCTTGGAGAACGTCCGGGTCACGACCAGGTTCGGATAGGCGTCCAGCAGCCGGCGCGAATCGATACGCCATTCCTCCGGCTGATAGTGGTGATAGGCCTCGTCCAGCACGACGACCACATCCTCGGGCACGCCCCGCAGGAAGGCCTCGAAGTCGTCCGGTTCCAGCCAGGTACCGGTGGGATTATTCGGATTGGCGACAAAAACCAGACGCACGTCGTCGTCGATCAGCGCCCGCATGGCGTCGAGATCATGGCCGTAGGGCATGGCCGAATCCGGCCCCAGCGCCGACGCCACCCTCGCCTCGCCACTCGCGGCGGCCGTGGCGATGGGATACACCGCGAACGCGTAGTCCGAGAACACCGACGCGCGACCCGGCCCCAGCAGCGCCTGCGCCAGCAGCACCAGAATGTCGTTGGAGCCGTTGCCCAGCGTAATCCGGTCGGCGGTGATGCCGTGGTGCGCGGCCAGGTCCGATTTCAGTTCATGCCCCGATGCATCGGGATAGCGAGCGAAGAATTCGCCGCCGAGCGCGGCCTGCACGGCGGCGGTCACCGTCGCGCTGCAACCCAGCGGGTTCTCGTTGCTGGCCAGCTTGATCGAACCGGTGATGCCCAGCTCGCGCTCCAGCACCTCGACCGGTTTGCCCGGGGTGTACGGCTTGAGCGCCACCGGGCCCGGCATTGCCAATTGCTTGAAATCTTTCATCGTCGTCTTCGTTGGTCGTTGACCGGATCAGGCCAGCGGAGCCCGCGGATACGAGCCGAGAATCTTGAACAGGTCGGAGCGGCTTTCCACGGCCTTGAGCACCTCGTTCAGCGGTGCGTTGTCCGCGTGTCCGGCCACGTCGATGTAGAAATTGTAGTTCCAGTTGCCGCGCCGCGACGGCCGCGACTCGATGCGGGTCATGTTGACGCCGGCATCGGAGAACGGCTTCAGTAGCTCGAACAGCGCACCCGGACGCTGATCCCCGCCATGCGCCGAGCACACGAACGAGGTCATGTCGTCGCCGGTGGGCGCGGTCTGCTGACGGCCGATGACCAGGAAGCGCGTCGTGTTGTCCGACTCGTCCTCGATGTTCGCGGCGGCGATCTTCAGTGCGTAGAGCTCCGCCGCCGGCCGGCCGGCAATCGCCGCCCAGCCCCTGCCAGGGTTCTCCGCCACCAGCCGCGCGGCCTTGCCGTTGCTGGATGCCGTCTCCAGCTCGGCCGCCGGAAGACGCGTCTGCAACCAGGTCCGGCACTGCGCCAGCGACTGCGGATGCGCGATGACCTTGGTGATGCCGTCCGGCAGGTCCTGGTCGCTGAGCAGGTGATGATGGATCGGCAGCGTCACCTCGCCGCAGATGCGCAGCGGGCTGGACACGAACAAGTCCAGGGTGTGGCTGACCACGCCTTCGGACGAGTTCTCGATGGGCACCACGCCGTAGTGCGAATTGCCTGCCTCGACATCGCGGAAGATCTCGTCGATCGCAACCATGGGCCGCGAACGCACGGCGTGCCCGAAATGCTTGTGCACCGCGCCCTGGGTGTAGGTGCCCTCGGGACCGAGATAGGCGACGGTCAGCGGGGATTCCAGCGACAGGCAGGCCGACATGATCTCGCGCATCAGCCGGGCGACGGTCTCATCCGTCAGCGGCCCCTCGTTGCGGGCCATCACCTGCCGCAACACCTCGGCCTCGCGCGACGGGCGATACATGTCACCCACATCGCCGGCCTGCTGCTTGATGATCGCGATCTCCTGCGCCAGGCGGGCGCGGTCGGAAATCATCTTCTGGATGGACTGATCCAGTTCGTCGATCGCCGAGCGCGCGGCGGCGAGTCGTTGCTTGGAATCCGTCATGACCCGTACCCCGGACTCAGTGCTCGATGGCCCGCACCGACAGCACGCCGTCGATGCCCTTCAGTTCCGCGATCAGATCGGACGGCAACTCGCCGTCGACGTCGACCAGCGTGTACGCCAGATCACCACGCGACTTGTTGAGCAGGTCGGCGATATTGAGGTTGCGCTTGGCCAGCGCGGTGGAAATCTGACCGACCATGTTCGGCACGTTGCGATTGGCCACCGCCAGCCGCGCCGCGCCGTCGGTCAGCGGCAGAACCGCCTCAGGGAAATTCACCGAATTGCGCACGTTGCCGGTCTCCAGATAGTCGCGGAGCTGGTCGGCGACCATCACCGCGCAGTTGTCCTCGGCCTCCTGGGTTGACGCACCCAGGTGCGGCAAGGCGATCACGCCGCGATGCCCCTTGGCCGTCGGCGTCGGGAAATCGCAGACATAGCGATGCAGCTTGCCCTGTTCCAGCGCGGCCAGCACCGCGGCTTCGTCGACGATTGGCGCGCGGGAGAAATTCAGCAGGGTCGCGCCATCGCGCATCAGCTTGATGCGATCGGCGTTGATCAGGCCGCGTGTCGGTTCGATCAGCGGCACATGCAGCGTCACGAAGTCCGATTTGGCCAGCAGTTCCTCGACGGTCAGCGCCTGGTCAACCTTGGCATCCAGCTGCCAGGCGTTTCCGACGGTAATCGCCGGGTCATAGCCGATCACCTTCATGCCCAGGTCCTGCGCCACGTTCGCGACCCGGACGCCGATTGCGCCCAGACCAACGACCCCCAGCGTGCGCCCCGGCAACTCGAAGCCCTTGAACTGCTTCTTGCCGGCCTCGACCCGCTCGTTCATCGACGCCGGATCGCCATCCAGCGAATTGACGAAATCCCAGGCCGCGATGATGTTGCGCGACGCCAGCAGCATGCCGGTGAGCACCAGCTCCTTGACGGCGTTGGCGTTGGCGCCCGGCGCATTGAACACGGCGACGCCCTTGGCGCTCATCTGCGTCACGGGAATGTTGTTCGTACCGGCTCCGGCGCGGCCCACGGCCCACAGAGAACCGGGAATCTCCATGTCGTGGATATTGGCTGAACGAAGAATCAGCCCATCGGGCTCCACCAGACCCGAGGCGACCTCGTAACGGTCAAGGGGAAACCGGTCCAGGCCCTTGGCCGAGATATTGTTCAGCGTCTGAATCTTGTATTTTTTCAATGATCTAGCCGTTCTTCTTCGCGAACTCTTTCATGTAGTCGACCAGCGCATCGACACCGGCTTCCGGCATGGCGTTGTAGAGGCTCGCGCGCATGCCGCCCACGCTGCGGTGACCCTTGAGCGTGGACAGACCGGCTGCTTCCGCGCCCTTGAGGAAATCCGCATCCAGCGCAGCGTCGGGCAGCGTGAACGGGACGTTCATCCACGAACGATGCTCGGGCTTCACCGGATTGCGGTAGTAACCCGACGCGTCGATGAACCCGTAGAGCTTGCCGGCCTTGGCCGCATTGCGGGCCGCCATCGCCTTCAGGCCACCCTGGCGCTGAATCCATTGCAGCACCAGGCCGCAGACGTACCAGGTAAAGCACGGCGGCGTGTTGAGCATGGATTCGCCATCGGCGACCTTCGCGTAATCCAGCACCGTCGGCGTCTGCGGCAACACGTCGCCGATCAGATCATCGCGAACAATGACAATGGTGACCCCGGCCGGGCCGAGATTCTTCTGCGCGCCAGCGTAGATCATGCCGAAACGACCGACATCGATCGGACGCGACAGAAAGGTCGACGAGAAATCCGCCACCAACGGCACGTCGCCGACATCCGGCACGTCGGGGAACTCCACGCCTTCGATGGTCTCGTTCGGCGTGTAGTGCACGTAGGCGGCTTCCGGGTTCAGGGTCCAGTCGTCACGGTCCGGCACATGGGTGAACTTGTCGTCGACCGGCCTCGCAACGGTCTGCGCCGAGCAAAACCTGGCCGCTTCCTTGACCGCCTTCTTGCCCCAGCTGCCGGTCACGACATAGTCGGCGGTGTCACGGCCGCGCAGCAGGTTCATCGGCACGGCCGAGAATTGCCCGGTCGCCCCGCCCTGCATCCACAGGATCTTGTAGTTGTCCGGCACGTTGAGCAGCGTTTTCAGCGTCTCGGTCGCCTGTTCGGCAATGGAGACGAAGGCCTTGCCACGATGACTCATTTCCATCACGGACATGCCCGTTCCCTGCCAGTCCAGGAGCTCGTCCTGAACCTGCTGGAGAACGTCCACCGGCAGCGTGGCCGGTCCGGCTGAGAAGTTGAAAACGCGCGTCATGGTGCTCCCGGAGCGGTGTCCATCCGAAGTTGGGGCGCGGGAGAGTACACCGAACCGGCGGACCTGTCGCCCTGCACGGTGGCTTGCGGGATGTGCTCCCGCCGGCGTCACCCGGACGCCGGCGGACATCAGCGTCAGGCTTCGGCGTCGCCGTCTTCGCCGTCGGCGTCTTCCTCGGCCTCGATCGCCACCCGGTCCACGCCAACCAGGCGGTCGCCCTCGGCCAGACGGATCAGCTTGACGCCCTGGGTATTGCGGCTCAGGCGCGAGATGCCGGCCACCGACTGGCGGTTCAGATTGCCGGATTCGGTGATCAGCATGATCTCGTCAGCCTCGACCACCTGGATCGCCGCAACCAGCTTGCCGGTCTTGTCGGTCAGACGCTGGGCGAACACACCCTGACCGCCGCGACCACGCAACGGGTAGTCGTCCACTGGCGTCCGCTTGCCGAAACCGGCCTCGGACATGGTCAGCACGTCGCCGTCCTGGCAGATCAGCAGCGAGATCACCGACTGATCCTTGCCGAGCTTCATGCCGCGCACGCCGGCGGCGGTGCGGCCCATCGTGCGGACGTTCTCTTCCGGAAAGCGGATGCCCTTGCCGTTGTCGGCGACCAGGAGGATGTCGCGTGTGCCGTCGGTCAGCGCCGCGTTGACCAGTGCGTCGTCGTCGCGCAAAGCCAGCGCGATGATGCCGCTGGCGCGAGGACGCGAGAATGCCTCCAGCTCGGTCTTCTTGACGACGCCCTGCCGGGTGACGAAAAACACCGACTCGCCGGTGTTGAAGTCCTTGATCGGCAGAATCGCCGAGATGCGTTCATCGCCTTCCAGCGGCAGCAGATTGACGATCGGCTTGCCGCGCGAGCCGCGAGAACCCTGCGGGATCTGGTAGACCTTGAGCCAGTACACCTTGCCGGCCGACGAGAAGCACAGCAGCGTGTCATGGGTGTGGGTGACCCACAGCGCGTCGATGAAATCGTCGGTCTTGAAGCTGGACGCCAGCTTGCCGCGACCCCCACGCTTCTGCGCCTGGAACACGTCCAGCGGCTGGCTCTTGACGTAGCCCTCGTGGGACAGCGTCACGACCACGTCCTGCGGGGTGATCAGGTCTTCCAGGTCCAGACCGATGAAGTCTTCCAGAATTTCGGTGCGACGTTCGTCGCCATAAGTCTCGCGAACGGTGGTCAATTCCTCGCGGATGACCTCCATCAGGCGCGCGGTGCTGCCCAGAATGTCCAGATACTCGGCGATCTGGTCGAGAATCTCGCGGTACTCCCCGATCAGCTTTTCCTGCTCCAGCCCGGTCAGGCGGTGCAGGCGCAGATCCAGGATGGCCTGGGCCTGGGCCTCGGACAGCATGTAGCCGTTATCGGTAAGCCCCAGCCCTTCGGCCAGTTCCAGCGGACGCGAAGCCGATGCACCGGCGCGGCCGAGCATGTCGCGCACCTGGCCAGGCGCCCAGGGACGCGCGACCAGCGCGGCGCGGGCCTCGGCGGGCGAGGCCGCGGCCTTGATCAGCTCGATGACCTCGTCGATGTTCGCCAGCGCGACGGTCAGGCCTTCCAGCACATGGGCTCGGTCGCGTGCCTTGCGCAGCAGGTACATGGTGCGGCGGGTGACCACCTCGCGGCGGTGACGCACGAAGGCTTCCAGCACCTGCTTGAGGTTCAGCGTCTTCGGCTGGCCACCGTCCAGCGCCACCATGTTGATCCCGAACACGGTCTGGAGCTGGGTCTGGCGGTAGAGGTTGTTGAGCACGACCTCGCCGGCCTCGCCGCGACGCAGCTCGATCACCATGCGCATGCCGTCCTTGTCGGACTCGTCACGCAGCTCGGTAATGCCCTCGATCTTCTTTTCCTTGACCAGCTCGGCGATCTTTTCGAGCAGCCGAGCCTTGTTCACCTGATACGGCAGTTCGGTGACGATGATCGCCAGACGGCCGCTGGGCAGCTCCTCGATCTCGGCCCGGGCACGCATGTACACGCGACCGCGACCGGTCTCGTAGGCCTCGCGCACACCGGCGGTGCCGTTGATCAACGCCGCGGTCGGAAAATCCGGCGCCGGCACATGCTCCATCAAGCCCTCGATGGTGATCTCGGGATCATCGATCAGCGCCACGCAGGCATTGACGATTTCGGTGAGATTGTGCGGCGGGATGTTGGTCGCCATGCCGACGGCAATGCCGGCCGAGCCGTTGACCAGCAGGTTCGGAACCTTGGTCGGCAACACCGCCGGCTCGGATTCCGACTCGTCGTAGTTTGGGACGAAGTCGACGGTGTCCTTGTCGATATCGGCCAGCATTTCATGCGCGATGCGCGCCATGCGCACCTCGGTGTAACGCATGGCCGCGGCGGAGTCGCCGTCCACCGACCCGAAATTGCCCTGCCCGTCGACCAGCATGTAGCGCATGGAGAACGGCTGAGCCAGACGCACAATGGTGTCGTAGACCGCGGTATCCCCGTGCGGGTGATACTTACCGATCACGTCACCAACCACGCGGGCCGACTTCTTGTAGGGCTTGTTGTAGTCGTTGCCCAGCTCGCGCATCGCGTGGAGCACGCGGCGATGAACCGGCTTGAGGCCGTCCCGGACGTCGGGGAGGGCTCGACCCACGATCACGCTCATCGCGTAATCGAGGTAGGACTGCTTCATCTCGTCTTCGAGATTGACGTGCAGCACTTCTTTCGCGAACTCGCTCATTCGCTCCCTTCACTCATGGAGGTTTATCGATAGTTGCCGCGCGCAAAAGCACGCGAATTATCGCGGCATTATAGCAGCCTGAGCGCCTGGGAGCGCGCTGGCGGCGCGGAAACGATTTCAAGCCACCCCCATAGCCCGAAATACAAAAAACGGCCGACGGAGAAGTCCGCCGGCCGTTTCTACACCGCCCGGATTAGTTGCAGCCGGTATCCGGACAAGTGGTCGAGATACTGAGCGTGAATCCGCCCTCGAACGCCACCAGCTCGGTGATCTGCGCCAGATAAACCCCCGGAGCCGGGTCGGCCACGGATTCACCCACCGTCTCGCCAGCCGGATCGTAGATCACCATGTCGAGCTGCTCGGCCACGGCGGCGGTCAGGGTGAAGTCGAGACTGGTCACATTGGCCAGGGGCGGCAGCTCGTAGCGCACCTCATGAGTGGCGAAGCCATCCGACCCGCTGCCGCAGCCCAGACAAACCACGGGCGTGGTGATGCCGGTCGGCCCCTCGAAACGGACGACTTCCACGGTCCCCGCCCCCGGGTCGGCGATCGGAGTCTCCGGGGAAGACTCGCAGGCGTCACCAACACCATCCTCACCGGTATCCGTCTGCTCAGGATTCGCCACATTCGGGCAGTTGTCCTCGGCGTCGATCACACCGTCATCGTCGATATCGCTGGGGGGCGCATCGCAGGCATCGCCGATGCCGTCACCGTCCCCATCGGCCTGATCAGGGTTGGCCACCTCGGGACAATTGTCCTCGCCATTGGCGACGCCGTCTTCATCGAAATCACCGGCGGCGTCGTAGTTGCCACCCGGATCATTGCTGGCCGGATGGGTCGGCACGGCCGAGTCGCAGAAGACGAACGGGTTGGTGTCCAGCGGCTGCGTCGTGTCGCCACCGAACAGATCGGGTAGCGACGGGGCGACCTCGTTCCAGTAGGTCATGCGCTCCAGCATGATCTCGGTCTGGAACTCGCAGAAACCAATCGGCTTGGTTCGCGGCAACGCGCCGAGGTCCAGATGGGTCAGCGCCGATTCGACCACCAGCTTGTCATCGCGGGCGGACAAATCGCCCCAGCCGTAGTCAACCCAGGCAAGCTCCGGAATCACCGGCGTCGCCAGGTCCAGCGCGATCTCGGTCGGGTCACCCACCGTGCCGGGCACCCAGGCGGCCTCTTCCAGCGCCCGGCGCAGCACCCAGTTGGTCACCGGAATCTCGCCGCCCACGGCCATGGTCGGCACCCCGTCGACATCGACCACGCCGCCGCGATGACCGTACTTGCGACGCACCTCCAGCAGCACCCGCGAAGCCACGCCGGCCGAGCGCGGCGTGGAGAAGCTGGTCCCGCCGACCGAGGTGTCGATCTCCGACTCGCAGTCCATGCAATACGGCAGCTGCTGGGTGAAATCGGACACGAAGTCCGGCAGCCGCCCCGACGTGATGGTGCGCCCTTCGGAACTGTCTTCCTCGCTACCGGAAACACCGATGGACCACCAGGGTCCGGCGCCCGCCCGCGTGGGCGACAAACCCGGACCGTTGCCGGCCGAGCTGAAGTGCAGCTTGCCCTGACCGACAACGCCGTCGAAGCCGGCATGGAAGGCCCGGGTTTCCGGAACGGGCAACAGCCCCAGAGCCAGCGAAACACCGTAGCTGGTCGACACGACATCAATGGAAGGATTGAGGAAGGTCCATTCGTGGCTGGGATCGCTGGCCAGGTCATTGCCCTGCTCGATCATGATCACGACGGCTTCGGGGTTGGCCTTCATCACCGCGGCACTAGTGCCAACGCCGTGCGAACTCTTCAGCGTCTGGGGCACCAGCGGCTCCACGTCCGTGCCCGCGAAGGAGATCGCCAGCAGGTTCGTGCCCTTGAACCAGACCAGCTCGCCGCGCTTGACCCGCGACCAGATGGCGGCATCGGCCTCGATGTCCGCAGCGATGTCCCCGGTTCGGGTCAGCTCGACCTGGTTTTCCGGCTTGACGCCCAGCTCGGCCAGTACCGCCGGCGTGACCGCGCTTGGCGCGGCATCCGGGTAGATCTGACTGCCGGCGTAGAAGAAGTCGTGGTACGGATTCGTGGCGCTGTCCATCACGCCGACGATCACCCTGGTCGACTTCACCGGTGCCGGCAGCTCGGTCACCGTATCGTCCACCAGTTCCAGGCAGCCGCCGACGGTGGTGCAACGCAGCGTCGCGATACCGCTGAATGGCGTCTCGAAGTTGCTGAAGCTCTTGGTCGACGCCACATACTCACCGGCGCGCGGCGCGGTGGCCGTTGCCGTCTCGCCGGCAACGCCGGTCTCGATGTTGGAGTCACCGGAACTGGCGACGACGCTGCCCTCGGGGTCGAGGATTTCCAGATCGAGATCTTCCGCGGCCACGTCCCAGGCGATGTCCACCTGCAACTCATCGTAGGCGCAGCCATCCGGCACCGGCAGCGGTTGATCAACCGAGGTGCCGGGGAGCCCACCCACCGATGTTGGCGCGGTGCCGGTCCATTCGGCGATGACCAGTTCCTCGCCCTCGGCCATGCACACGTTGGGCTCAACGGCGACCTCTCCCTCGCCACGAGCCACGTAGGCCTCGAAGCGGAATCCCTGCCCCGGCCTTGTCTGGCGTTCGTGAACAACGAAGCTGTACCGCCCCGGTGCCGGCGCGTCGATCCGGATCACCTGATCGATGGCCGGTACGGCAAACGACTCGGCGACCACCGAACCATCCGGACCCAGCACCTCCAGTGTCAGCGAGTCCTGAATGTCATCCCAGTAGATCGCGGCGTCGATGAACAGATAGCCGGGGTCCGCGGACGGCAGCGTGACCACGTATTCATAGGACGGCCCTGTCCCCTGTGCCTTGGTATCCGGCGGGGTGTAACCCTCCATGGTCCCCTCTTCGTTGAAGAGTTGCGTGGTGCCCAGCGGTGGCACCTCGCCCGAGGCCGAGCCGTCGCCATTCCCGTCGGAAGAGCCGCCGCCCGAGCAGGCGACCAGGGTCAGGCCAAGCCATGCGGCGGCCAGCAGTCGTGTCCAGTTGTTCATGATGATCCTCACGTCACGCCTGCGCCGCGCGCGGACAACATCACGCACGGCGCGTCCGGGGCGCGAGCACCCGGAGCGGCTTGATTTCGAATGACCCCAATCATCCGAAGCCGGTGCGCCGGTAGGCGGCGGCTTCATTTCTGCGCCAAGATGGAGATCGGTTCCCGGAGAGGCTCAGCCTCTCGCAATCAGTGTACAAAATTCCCACAGCAAGACGCACGCCAAGCTGTTCACCCTCTGCTCGCGCCGTTGAATTCGGGCGCATCTGCCACCATCTCACGGCCAGTTGACAGGTCATTTCACAGAAGACCCGCATGGAATTTCAGGACTACTACGAAACGCTTGGCGTGGCGCGCAATGCCACCGATGACGAGATCAAGGCGGCGTACCGCAAGCTCGCGCGCAAGTACCATCCCGACCGCAACTCCGAGGCCGGGGCGGAGGATCGTTTCAAGGCGGTCTCCGAGGCCTACGAGGTTCTGAAAGACGCGGAGAAGCGACAGCAATACGACGCGCTCGGCGCGAACTGGAAGAACGGCCAGAACTTCCGTCCGCCCCCGGGCTGGGAAACGCACGGTGGCGGCGGGTTCGGCGGCGCATCCGGGTTCTCGGACTTTTTCGAAACGCTGTTCGGCCAGGGCTTCCAGGCTGGCGATTTCGGCGGCCACAACCCCTTCGGCGGCCAGCCGGCACGGCCATCGCCGCAAACCGCTCGCATTTCCGTGTCGCTGGAAGACGTGTTCAACGGCGTCAAGCGACGCCTGACGGTCAATGACGCCGGCGGCGCGCGCCAGATCGATGTCCAGATCCCCAAGGGTGTGCGGTCGGGACAGAAGATTCGCCTGACCGGTCAGGGGCGCCTGGGCGCCGGTGGTCAGCGCGGCGATCTGCTACTGGAGGTCGATATCAAGCCCCATCCGGTGTTTGAGCTGGACGGTCGCGACGTGCGCGTCACCGTCCCAATCACGCCCTGGGAGGCCGGTCTCGGCTCCAAGCTGGACGTCCCCACGCTGGGCGGCACGGTCACGCTGAAGGTTCCGCCCGGCGCACGGACCGGACAGTCGCTGCGGCTGCGCGGGCGCGGCCTGCCCGGCAATCCCGCAGGGGATCAGCTGGTGACCCTGCAGATTCAGACGCCGCCGGCGAACACCAAGGAAGAGAAGGATTTCTACGAGAAAATGGCGGCCGCATTCTCGTTCAACCCCCGCCGGGAGCATGGTCGGGCGTAGACTGGGCGGATCGGTTCGGCGTCCAGGCTTCAGGGAGTGCCATGGATCCGTTGAATACAGCCCCGAATGTCCTGGCGATCGTCTCCCTGGGGATGGCCCTGGCGTTCGTGCTGTCCGACCGCCGCTCCGTCACCAGCCGCATGCTCGCCTGCGCCCTGGCGAGCATCGCCGCATCGATTTACGTCAACACCGCCTGGATCGAACCCGTCCCGCCCGATGAGCTGGGACCCTGGGCCGGAATCGGCGCCCTGACCGACGCTGCAGCGATGATCTTCAGCGCACAATGGCTGCTGCAGATTCGTCGCACCATTCCGGCGGGCGATCTCGACACCCGCGTCGGCGACTGGCTGGTCCGCATCGCCCAGTTCTGGTCCCTGCTCTACCTCGCCCTCGGGGTCTTCGCCTACCAGCTGCGGGCCGAATACTTCCTCACCGGGCTGTCCGATGGCTGGGGACTGCCACCGCTGGAGTTCATGATCTTCGCCGCACCGTTGCTGATGGCGATGCTCAGCATGGCGTTCGTGATCCGGCTGATCATGTTCCGCCGTCCGGAGTATTCGGAATCGGTGCGGTTGATCGGATTCCTCATCGGCGCGCCGCTGATCGCGCTGGGCCTGGTTGTTGGTCAGGACATCGCCGCGTACACGACCTCGGTAGGCCTGATGATCCTGCTGGTCGGCGCGGTGCAGTTCCACGTTCTGGAAGGCCAGAAAGGTGCGTTCATGGGCCGTTTTCTGGCGCCGCAGGTCGCCGAGCTGGTCCGCCGCGAGGGATTGAAGCGGACAATGGGCAGCGACACGGTGCAGCTGTCCGTGGTCGCCTGTGATGTCAGGGGGTTCACCGGCTATGCGGAAGCGATCCCGTCAGAACGTGTCATCCGTGGCCTGCGCAGCTATTACGACCGCGTCGGCGAGATCGCGGCCCGCCACGGCGCCACGATCAAGGACTATGCCGGCGACGGTGTGCTGATGCTGGTCGGCGCGCCGCTGCCCTGCGACAACCATGCGCAGATCGCCGTTGCCCTCGCGCGGGACCTGCAGCGCGAGATCGCCCCGATGCTGGAGCAGTGGTCACTCGCCCACCACCAGCTCGGCTTCGGTATCGGCGTCGCAACCGGCGAGGCCACCGTGGGTATCGTCGGCGGCGCCTCGCGGCTCGAGTACGCCGCGGTCGGCGCCGTGGTCAACCGGGCGGCACGGCTTTGCGACGCGGCGCGGTCCGGCGAGGCGCTGCTGGACGCCGCCACCCATGCCGAGATTCAGCCCCAGCACCAGTACAGCCTCAGGGACTCCGGCCGGCGCCAGCTCAAGGGCATCGACACACCCGTCGCGACCTACGCTATCCACCGGGCCTGATCGCCGTCCACGGCTGCCGGCGCCCCGCCCTGCGCCGAAAGTCGACTGGCCTTCTCCGACGGAATCGGTCAGTCTCCGCGCCCCGACCACGCAGGAATTCCAAGGATCGTGAGCAGTTTTGCGTTGTTGCTGGGCGCGCTGGCGCTGGGCTACCTGTTCGCAAACCGGCAGTGGATGCCCGCCGACTCACCCGCCGTGCTCAATGCCTGGGTGATTCGCATCGCCCTGCCCGCGCTGGTCCTGGTCCAGATTCCCAAGATCCCGTTTCAGCCGGAGCTGCTGTTCGCCGCCGCCGGACCGTGGATGGTGGCGCTGGGCGCCTGTGTGGTCGTGCCGCTCACGGGACGCCTGCTGCGCTGGGATCGCGGACGCACCGGCGCGGTGTTGCTGACCTGCGGGCTCGGCAACACCGCGTTCATGGGCCTGCCGATGATCCAGGCGCTGTTCGGCCGCGACGCCATCGGCACCGCGGTGATCTCCGACCAGCTCGGCTCGTTCATGATGCTTTCCACGCTCGGGGTGCTGATCGCGGCGCTCTACAGCGGCCAGCAGATTCACGCCCGTGCCATCGCCCGGCGTGTGGTGCTGTTCCCGCCGTTCATCGCGCTGATCGCCGCCTTCGTGGTCGGCGCGCTGGGTGGCTGGCCCGCATGGATCGAGTATGTGCTCGACCGGCTCGCCGAAACGCTGACCCCGGTCGCCCTGTTCACGGTCGGCTTCCAGATGCGATTCGGCGACGTCTGGCGCCTGCGCCTGCCGATCGCCGCCGGCCTGACCTGGAAGCTGCTGCTCGCGCCGGCGCTGGTGCTCGGCGTCGGCATGGCGCTTGGCATCACCGGTCAGCTGCGGGACGTCACGGTCACGCAGTCGGCCATGGCGCCGATGATCACCGCGGGCATCATGGCCACCGACGCCAGGCTGGAACCACCGCTGGCGACGGCCATGCTCGCGGCCGGCATCGCATTGTCGTTCCTGACCGTGCCGCTGTGGACGCTGATGCTCTAGGCGAGCGCGGAACGCGTCTCCAGCCACTCGGCCAGCACCGCCCAGACCGCCGACTGCGCCCTGTTGCCCATCACCACCCCGGCATGTCCACCGGGCGCGATGACAAATTCCCGGTCCGGTGACCGCACCAGATTGAGGATGGTCTGCGCCGACTTCGGTGTGACGATGGCATCGGCCTCGCCGGCGAACACCAGCAGCGAGCATTCGATGGCATCGAACTGGGACACGCGATCACCGACCTCGATACGCCCCCGCGACAGGTCATTGTCCACGCCCACCTTGACGATGAAGTCCTGGACGATGCCGCCCGGGTAGTCCTCCATGTTGTCGAGGAAGTGCGACGTCGTCGTGTGATGCACAAGGTAGTCGCGATCCGCCAGCTTGGCGAACACATCCCAGTACGCGGTCAGGCTGCCGACCGGGTTGGTCAGCTTGAACGCCAGCGAATTGAGCCAGCCCGGGACCTGAAGGTAAGCCGGGTCGACGTTGTGGACGCGAAAGCTCGTGTACTTGCGGATCAGGTAGGCCGGCAGCTCCATCGCCCGGGTCACCCGCGCCGCGATCCCGCCCTGGCGATAGTCGATGGGGCTGGCAATGGTGATCAGGTTGCGGATGTTCGCGTCATGCGACAGCCCGGCGTAGATCAGGCTGAACAGGCCACCCATGCACCAGCCCAGCAGGCTCACCGGCTGCACGCCGGCGTGCTCGCGCACCGCGGTCAGCGCCTCGCCCAGCATCTCCTCGGCATAGTGGCGGATGCTGTAGTGAGCGTGACGCTCGCCAGGCGACCCCCAGTCCACGAGATAGACGCGGTAGCCGCATGCGCGCAGGTAGCGCACGAAGCTGCGCTGGGGAATCAGGTCGAAAATGACCGAGGTGGCGGCCAGCGGCGGCACGATAACCAGCGGCACCGCGTGCTCCTCGTCCTGCACCGGCAGACTGCCACCGTCGCTCAGCGGAATGCTGCGCTCCCGCAACGGCGGGTAGTAGCGCACGGTCATCGGCGAGCGCCGGGCAATCTCCTCGTAGGGCGTCTGATTGGATTGAATCAGCGCCCCCGGCCGAAACATCCGGTCGAAGGCATTGTTCGCCACGGATGCGGCGAGGCGATTGGCCTGCAGGCCACGGTCGATGACCCGGTTGATCAGCTTCATCCGGATGGTCGGTCAGGGTGGGCGGGCGATTCTAGCGATGCGAACCCGTCACCGCAGTGACCCCGAAGCGGCGAAAGTCCCAGCCGCCACGCCAGGGGCTGAGTCCGCGTGCCTACCCTTCGACGACCTCGAATCGCAGCCCGGCATGGGTCTGCAGCCGCTGCATGAACGCATCACCCAGCAGGGTGGCTGGCGTCCAGAACCCGCCGGGAGCACCCTTCGGCACGTCCAGCGCCAGGCAAGCCCCGGCCTCGCCGAGCATCTTGCCGGTGGAGCCATAGCCCGGGTCCCGGTCACCGGTGACCTTGGTGACCAGTAGCTCGTCCGTGCCCGGGCCATGCCCGAAGAAGCGGACGTCGAAGAATCCGGCCTCCTGCTCCGCCGGCGTCGGCCCCTCGCCCGGCTTGGGCACCACGAAGCGCTGCAGCAGCCAGCGTGTCGGCGGAATCACCGAGGCGGTCATGAACCCGGCCATGCCCAGCGCGACCGAGATCGCGGCCAGGCGCCCCTTGGAGCTGATGCCCGTCATCATCGCCTCGTCATAGACGAAGTCGTCGCCGTAGGGAAATCCGGCGATGGCATTCGAACGGTGAACAACGCGAGTGTTGATCGCCGCCATGACGAATGGCGCGAGCCAGCTTCGCGCGTCCGGGTCGTACTCGGCGAAACTCACATTGGGCTGACGCGGACCTTTTTGATGTTCGGGCGGGCACAGCAGATGCGGGTTCGCCAGTTGCTTGCGCAGCGCCGGATCACGCTTGGCCTCCTGAACCACATTGAGCAGGCTGGCGACCGTCCCACCGGAAAACCCACCCCGGGCCGCCTTCACGCGCATCTTGACGCGCGAAATCGACGTGCCGAAGCGCTCCCTGGCCTGCTGCTGGAAGAAGTGCAGTCCCAGATCCGATGGCACCGAGTCGAATCCGCAGCAATGCACGATCCGCGCGCCGGACTGCTTCGCGGCGTCCTCATGCGCATCGATCATCCTCCGGATCCACTGCACCTCACCGGTCAGGTCGCAATAGTCAGTGCCGCTTTCGGCGCAGATGCGAACCAGCTCCGATCCGTATAACGCGTAGGGACCGACCGTCGAGATCACGACCCGGGTCTGGCTGCACAACGTGGTCAGCGCGGTCTCGTCATCGGCATTGGCGAGGATCAGCGGGATGTCCGCCGCACCGGGTCCGAGCTCGCCGCGGACACGCTCGAGCTTGCTCCGCGAGCGCCCCGCCATCGCCCAGGTCAGTTCACCGCCCGACGCGCCGTGACGTTCAAACAGATAACGACTGAGTATCTGGCCAACAAAGCTGGTGGCGCCGAAGACCACGACATCAAACTGTGCACTCATTCGGAATGACCGCTTTCCATGAATCGGGCGCGGAGTATCTCGCAAGCTCCCCGGCCACGCACATCGCTCGGGGCCGGCCAGCCACCGATCCGCCGCCGCCCCTCAACATGTCGGGTATTGGAGACAGCGGATAACCCTTTGAATGATAAGAATTAATTTCCATCCGCCAGGCTTTGGCAACAGGCCGCCTGTGACTCGGATGAGACACCACTAAAAGTATAACTCATTGTTTTAACGTGATTTTTTATTGGCACGCCCTATGCGCTAGAGATGGGGACAGTGGATCGCGCTGTCACCAACTTGAACCGACGAGACACAACAATGAAGGCACAGATCACGGTATTGATGAGCGCGCTCTTCGCCAGCGCCGCCGCCCTGGCTGGATCGGGTTCGGCGGATGTGCAGGGCTCGATGAACTCCGACAATCGCTCCGCCGACGCCGAAACTCAGATCGGCGCGGAAGGCTCCGAGAACGGGGCATCCGCCGATTACTCCGGCAGCTACAGCTATGACGGCACCAAGGGCGAGGTCAAGGGCTCGATGAGCGGAAAGATGTCAATCAGCATGGACGAGATCGTGGACTCACCGGATGCATCCTTCGCCAAACTGGATCGGGACGGCGACGGCATGATTTCCGCCGGCGAATCCACATCCAGCCGCCCCGTGCTGACGCGGTTCGATCGCGTCGACAAGGACGATGACCGGATGCTGTCGTCTACCGAGTTTGATGCGCTGGTCGCGTCCTTCGAAGACGAGATGGCGGAGTAACGCCTGACCGACGCTAGACGGACTCGTTTCGACATGAGTCGGGTCCGACGCGCAGCGCACCACCCTGCGCGTCGGCATCCAACCCCATTGCACGACACAAGGACGATCATCATGGCAATTGATTTGCCACCATCTGAACCCGCGCAAATCATCACCAGCGCGCCAACGGCAGACTATGGTCAGGCACTCGCTCTCTCGGACGGTGACCGGTTCTTTCAGGTCTATGGCAACAGCCTGTTGTCCCAGGACGCGGTCATCGCCGCGCTGGACGATGTCAACAGCACCGAAGACGCACTGGCAGCGCTCAGCGAAGCGTATCGCGATCGCGGCTACTTCCTGGTCCGGGTGCAGGCGCTGGAAACACGGCGCGGGACCAACCTGTATGTCACGGAGCGGCGCTTCACCGACGTGGACGTTCCGGACCCGCTGGAACCCTATTTCGAGCGCTTTCTCAACAAGCCGGACGTGACCGATAACGGTTTCAGACGCATGGCCCTGCTCGCACAGACGCATGCCCGCCAGGCCGGGTACGAGCCTTACGCGCTGTACCCGGTCGATGAGAAAGACCCGACAGCAATGACCTTTGATGTGAAGGTCGACGGTGCTCAGCGCAAGCGCTACACGCTGGACCTGGGTGTCTCGAACTTCGGCAACCGCTTCATCGGCGAGTACTTCGCGATGGTGGACGCCTCATATGCGGATGTCGACGGCAACCGATACCGCGCCAGCGTCGACGGCGCGTTCGAAGGTGAAGGCCCGTCGGAGGACGACGGCGATCTGATCAAGGCCGGTCTCGGCTACGACCGCATCGGCGTGCTGGGGCAGTTCAGCCTCGACGCGTCCTACACCGACTACGACTATGTCGTATCCACCGACCGCGAGTTCGGCCCCGTCATTCCGGACCTCGGCATCTCGCAGCGCAGCTACGCGGGCGAGACACTGGAAGTCTCCGCCGAGGCGTCCCACCTGCTGTTCGCCGGCGAGCGTACCCGCCTGATCATCGCGGAATCCGTGTCCTACGTGGATGACGAGGTCACCGACGAGACGGCCGATGCCCTGGTGCTGGACGAGCGCTATACCCTCGCGGGCCTGCGTGGAACGCTGGGGCACGAGTTCGCCCTCTTCGGCCTGCCCCATTCCGTCGGACTCACGGTCGAGGGGCAGCACGCCATCTCGGCCGACACCGCCGAAACGGGTGCCGGTCGCGCCGATGCCGATGACGATTTCACCGTTTCCACCGTCCAGGGCAGCTTCGCCGTGGATGTGCTGGAGCACACATCGGTCAGCCTGCTCGCCGAACACCAGTGGGCCTTCGATCCGCTGCCGCAGAACGAGGAATGGGTACTGGGCGGGCCAACCCGCATCGCCGCCTATCTGCCCGGTGCCCTGGAAGGCGACGAAGGCAGCTATGGACGGCTTGAAGTGACCCAAAGCGCCATTCCTGCGGGTATCGCGACATTCGAAGTCGCGGTGTTCTACGAAATCGGTACGGCTGAATACGAGGAACGGTTCGATACCGAGCGGCAGACCATCGCGGATGCAGGCGTTCAACTAACCACCGCCCTGCTGGACGATCGCCTCGCCCTCACCGTGATCTCCGCCCACCCGACGCAGCGCGACAACGTCGATCGCGACGCGCTGGATCGCATTGAACAGGATGTCTTCGTCCAGGCGCAGTGGAGCTTCTAGCCATTGCGCCCGCGAGGGAACGCACTCGATACGACAAGGAGGAAAAGCATGCTCAGACTCGCCATCGCATTTTTCATCATCGCGATCATCGCGGCCGTCTTCGGCTTCGGTGGCATCGCGGCGGCGGCCACGGACATCGCGAAGATTCTGTTCTTCATCTTCCTCGTGCTGTTCGTACTGGCCCTGCTCGCCGGTGCCCTGCGCGGGCGACCGCCGGTCTGACCGGTTTCACCCCTTCCCCCCTCTATCCCCAATCATTCCCCAGGAGTTAACCATGACAACTGCTATTCGCAACGGCCTGCTGGCCCTGTTCGCCGCTCTGATGATCGGCGCCTTCTCCGCCTGTGACAGCGACGATGGAGCCGCCGAGGAATTCGGCGAAAAGGTGGACGAAACCACCGAAGAGGTCGAAGAGGAATACAACCAGACCAAGGAAGACATCGAGGACTCCGCCGAGGACGACGACGGTGGCAGCAGCCACTGATCGATCAGCGAGGTAGAACCTCGAACGAAAAACGGCGGCCGATGGCCGCCGTTTTTCGTTGTCCCGGGGAACCTGTCGGCAAATCCGGGAGTTTTCTCGGTTCTATCAAGGCAAATAAAAAGCCACCCGCAGGTGGCTGTTTATTAACGATAATTTGGTCGGGGTGAGAGGATTTGAACCTCCGACCACCTGCACCCCATGCAGGTGCGCTACCAGGCTGCGCTACACCCCGAAAGAGGCGGGATCATACCGGGATTGAGCGGCCGACTCCACCGCTTCCGAACAATTTTCCGCGGAACCTCAGAGCTGACGAATAATCGCTTCAAGCTCGATGCGTATTTCTTCCAGTGCCTTGCGTGCCGGCGACTTGGGCGCGTCTCCGGCGATGTTCTCCTGCAACTGCTGACGGGCACCGCCGATGGTGAACCCCTTGTCGTAGAGCAGGTGACGGATCTGGCGGACGAGTTCGACATCACGTCGCTGGTAGTAGCGACGATTGCCGCGGCGTTTCACCGGGCGCAGTTGCGTGAACTCCTGTTCCCAGTAGCGCAGCACGTGCGGCTTGACCGCACAGAGCTCGCTGACCTCGCCGATGGAGAAGTAGCGCTTGGCCGGAATCTCCGGCAGCTCCAGCGTGGGAACCTGGACGCGCTCAGGTACTGCGGCGGGCACTTTCGTCGACTCGACTGCGCAGCTTCTGACCAGGTCGGAACGTGACGACGCGACGGGCGGAGATCGGAATCTCCTCGCCTGTTTTCGGGTTGCGGCCCGGTCGCTCGCGCTTGTCCCGCAGTTCGAAGTTCCCGAATCCCGAAAGCTTCACCGGATCGCCTGCCTCCAGCGAACGACGGACTTCCTCGAAGAACAATTCGACGAACTCCTTCGCTTCCCGCTTGTTGAGCCCGAGCTCCTCAAACAGCGTTTCCGCAAGGTCTGCCTTGGTCAACGCCACGCTTATTCCCTGAAACTAACCCCCAATTTGGTGTCGAGCTCCGTCCGCACCTGGGCAACGGCCTCGTCCACCTCCCGATCGGTTAGCGTGCGCGTTTTATCTTGGAAAATCAAGCTCAAAGCGACGCTTTTGGAGGAAACGGGTAAGCCCGCGCCACGATACACGTCAAACACGTCCGTTTTGCGAAGAAGCGCGCCGCCAGCCCGACGGGCCACGGCCAGCAGTTCACCCACCTGCAGCGACTCCGGGCAGACGACCGCCAGATCACGCCGGGCGGCCGGCTGGTCAGCCACGGGCTCATAGGCGGGAGCCTCACCGGCCAGCACGGCCTCCAGCTCGATCTCGAAGACGATGGTGTCCTGTCCGATGTCCAGCCGCTGAGCCGACGCGGGGTGCAGACGGCCAAGCCAGCCCACCGGGCGGCCATCGACGAGCAGGCGTGCCGACTGTCCCGGATGCAGCGCGGGATGCGGCTCGACGCGACACTCCAGTTCACGCCGGGTCTGCCGCACCAGGGCCTCCAGATCGGCCTTGATGTCGTAGAAATCCACGGGCGTCGCATCGGCATCCCAGTGCTCGGCGACCCGCCGCCCGGCGGCCAGTCCCGCCAGCACGCGCGGCTGCTCGACATCGACGCCATCCGGATGAAACTGCAACCCGATCTCGTAGATGCGCAGGCGGTCGAGGCCGCGCGCACGGTTGTGCTTGAGCACACCCACGAGGCCGCTCCAGACCGTGCTGCGCATGACCGACATCTGCTCGGCGATGGGGTTGTCCACCGCCACGACAGGCCGGCCGCCCGACAGCACCGCGTCAACGTCGGAATCGACAAAGCTGTAGGTGATCACCTCGCTGTAGCCGCGCGAACACAGCAGATCGTGCACCCGGTGGCGGCGAACCCGCCCTTCCGGCAACTGACCGAACGCCAGTTCCACCGAACGCGGCCCGCCGGGGAGATGGTCGTAGCCGACCACGCGCGCTACCTCCTCGACCAGATCTTCCTCGATGGTCAGATCGTATCGATGCGATGGCGGTGTGACCCGAAGCTGGTCACCGCCATCCTGCTCCACCACGCAACCCAGACGTTGCAGAATGCCGCGCACGGCGTCTTCCTCGATCGCACCACCCAGCAAGGCGGCCAGGCGGGTCAGCCGCAGCTGCACCGTTTCGCGCGGGGCAACGTCGGCGACCGACACCACCGGGCCCGGCTCGCCACCGCAGATCTGCATCACCAGTTCGGTGGCACGCTCCATCGCCAGTGCCTGCAACGCGGGATCGACACCCCGCTCGAAGCGATAAAGCGCGTCGGACACCAGCTTGTAACGTCGACCGACACCGGCCACGGCCTGCGGCGTGAAGCAGGCAGCCTCCAGAAACACCTCAGTGGTCGCATCGGACACCGCGGAGGCGGCGCCGCCCATGGCGCCGGCCAGCCCCACGGGCCCGGTTTCGTCAGCGATGACCAGACACTGCCCATCCAGTTCGATCGGCTGCTCATTCAGCAGCGTCAGCGACTCGCCGGCGGCGGCTCGACGCGCGGTCAACGCGCCAGACAGCTTGGCGTCGTCATAGGCATGCATGGGCTGACCGAGCTCCAGCAGCACGTAGTTGGTGATGTCCACCAATGCGCTCTTCGGCCGCAGGCCGGCACGCCGCAGCCGCTCACGCATCCAGGTCGGCGTCGGCCGGGTGGCATCGACATTACTGATCAGGCGGCCACAGAACGAGGGGCAGTCGGCAGGGTCCTGCGCGGCCACACCCCGCCGACGGTCATGGACGGCCGCCACGGGTGCCGTGGCCACCGGCGACCATTCGGTCTCGTAGAGCACCGCCACGTCACGAGCAACACCGCGCAAGCTGGTGCAATCCCCGCGATTGGGGGTGAGTTCGATTTCGATCACCGTGTCATCGGCGCCGATCGCGTCGCGGAAGTCCTGGCCGGGCGCATAGTCGCCGTGCAGTTCCATCAGACCGTCAGCCGCATCGCCCAGCCCCAGCTCGCGGGCCGAACAGAGCATGCCTTGCGACTCCACGCCGCGCAGCTTGGCCTTCTTGATCCTGACATCGCCCGGCAGGGTCGCGCCAACGGTCGCGAGCGGCACCATCATGCCCTCACGGACATTGGGCGCGCCGCAGACGATCTGGATCGTCCCGCTACCGTCGTCAACCTCGCAGACGCGTAGTTTGTCGGCGTTGGGATGCGGTGCCACGGCGGCGACACGCGCGACCACCACGCCGGAAAACACCGGGGCAACCGGTTCGACGGAATCGACTTCCAGGCCGGCCAGCGTCAGGCGTTCGGCCAGCGCCTCGGGGGTGTCGTTCACCGACACCCATTCGGACAACCACTGGGTACTGACTTTCATGGCTCGGTCCTACTGAAACTGGGAGAGAAAACGCAGGTCGTTCTCGAAGAACAACCGCAGGTCGTCGACGCCGTAGCGCAGCATCGCCATGCGCTCCATGCCCATGCCGAAGGCATAGCCGGTGTAAATCTCCGGATCGATCCCCACCGCGCGCAACACGTTCGGATGCACCATCCCGCAGCCGAGAATCTCCATCCATCCGGCGCGACCGTTGAGGTCCTCGTAGTGGATATCCACCTCGCAGGAGGGCTCGGTAAACGGGAAATACGACGGCCGGAACCGCGTCTTCACGTCGCGTTCGAAGAACGCGCTGAGAAACGCCTTCAGGTCCGCGCGCAGGTCGGCGAAACTGACACCGCGGGCGACGTAGAGGCCCTCCAGCTGATGGAACATCGGGCTGTGCGTGCGATCGGAATCGCAGCGGTAGACACGGCCCGGAGCGATGATCCGCAGCGGCGGCTCGCGCTGTTCCATCATCCGGATCTGCACCGACGAGGTGTGCGTACGCAGCACACGACTGCCCTCGCCCACGTAGAACGTGTCGTGCATCGCGCGCGCCGGGTGATTCGGCGGAAAATTCAGCGCCTCGAAGTTGTGGTAGTCGTCCTCGACCTCCGGCCCCTCGACGATCTCGAAGCCGATGGTGCCGAACAAATCGGAGATCCGGTCGATCACGCGCCGGATCGGATGCGCTCCGCCGTATCCGATACCGCGACCCGGCAGCGTGACGTCAATGGCCTCGCCCTTCAGGCGTGCATCGATCGCCTCGCGTTCCAGCGTTTCGCGCCGGGCGTTGATCTGTTCGATCAGTGCCTGCTTGGTTTCGTTGACCTGAGCCCCGAACGTCCGTCGCGCCTCCGGCTCCATCCCGCCCAGGGTTTTCAGCAACGCGGTGATGCGCCCCTTCTTGCCCAGCATCTCGACCCGAACCTCGTCCAGTGCGGCGGTATCGTCAGCGGCTGCAATCCGTGAGGAAGCATCGTCACGTAAAACATTCAGATCTTCAGACATTCCATTGATCCGATTGATATTTTTTCTTTCTGAAAATGTCCGCTCGGCAACAGCGTGAACCTGCGGGCAACAAAAAAGGGGAAGGCCAGGAAGCCTTCCCCTTCTGATTCAACGGCGACATTGTCCTCCCCCGAAGGGGCGAACAATGCGGGTCAGAGGCTGGCCTTGGCTTGCTCGGCGAGCTGACCAAAAGCCACTGAATCGTGTACGGCGAGGTCCGCCAGCACCTTGCGATCCAGCTCGATACCCGCTTCCTTCAGGCCGTGGACGAAACGGCTGTAGGACAGTCCGTTTTCCTTGGCGGCCGCGCCGATGCGCTGAATCCACAGCGCGCGGAATTCGCGCTTGCGGACCTTGCGGTCGCGGTAGGCGTACTGGCCGGCCTTGGTGACCGCCTGGTTGGCAACGCGGAAGCTGCGGCTACGAGCGCCGTAATAGCCCTTGGCGGCCTTCAGAACCTTCTTGTGTCGTGCCTTGGCGGTTACGCCGCGCTTGACTCGTGGCATGACGATTTCCTCTTGGTCATCGGCCCGTCCGGGCCGAAACAAAACTTAAACGTAGGGCAGCATCCGCTCTACGGCTTTCGTGTCGCAGCTCGCAACCTGCGTCACCTTGCGCAGCTGGCGGCAACGCTTGGCGTTCTTCTTGGTCAGGATGTGGCGGTGATGGGACTGCATCCGCTTGAAACCACCGCTTCCGGTACGCTTGAAACGCTTGGCAGCGCCCCGGTTGGTCTTCATCTTCGGCATGACAACTCTCTGTCGATTCTCATTTTTTCCGCGGCGCCATCACCATGATCAGCTGCCGTCCTTCCATTTTCGGTCGCTGCTCGACAGCCGCCAGTTCTTCCAGCTCGTCTCGCACACGATCGAGTAGCCGCATCCCGATTTCCTGGTGCGCCATCTCGCGCCCACGGAACCGCAACGTGACCTTGATCTTGTCACCGTCTTCCAGAAACCGTCTCAGGTTCCGGAGTTTCGTCTGGTAATCGCCTTCATCAGTGCCAGGCCGGAACTTCACTTCCTTGACCTGGATCTGCTTCTGCTTTTTCCGGGAGCTCTGCTGAGACTTCTGCTTCTCGAAGATGTGCTTGCCGTAATCCATGATCCGGCAAACGGGTGGTTCAGCCTGCGGCGCCACTTCTACGAGATCGAGTCCAGCCTCTGCTGCCTTTGCCAGCGCCTCTTCGATTCCAACGATGCCGACCTGTTCTCCGTCTGCATCCACCAGCCGCACCTTCGGCACGGTGATCTGATCGTTGCGCCTGTCCTGTCTTTCCCGGGCGATACCTTCGTCCTCCGATTAAAACCTGTTTCCGGTGCCTCGTTCCGGCACCGAAGGGCCCGGAAAACGGCAAATCCTCGGCGTCGCCACCCGACGCTTGAGGGGCGCGGATTGTATGCGACCGCCGCCGGGTCCTCAACAGCCACCCGCCAAATTCCAACCTCGTCAGCCGTCGGGTGGAGACATGAACGGTACTGAGCAAGCGAGCGCGGCCAGATTTCCAGGAATAACTGATTGATTTTATGTATTTTTTTATGATTTTTTCTGGCACGGAAAGGGTTTTGGGTTAGCGATTCGTCCGCGTGGACCGAAGGCGGACAAACCGGCGAATCCGACATGCCTGCGCATTCCTGCGCAAATGCGGCATCAGATCCCGCCGCAGCTAGCGTGCGAACAGTGCGGCGTCGACGTCCCTGAATCCCTTGAATTCCAGCGCATTGCCGCAGGGATCACGCAGAAACAGTGTCGCCTGCTCGCCTGGCTGACCGACAAACCGACGGCGGGGCTCCAGCTCGAACCGGACACCGGCGCGGGTCAGGCGATCGACCAGCGCCTGCCAGTCCTCAAGTTGCAGTACCACGCCGAAATGCGGCACCGGCACATGGTCGCCGTCCACCGGGTGCGCCGAGGAACCACGCCCCTCCGATCCCTGCCCCGCCAGATGCACGACAAGCTGGTGGCCGAAGAAATCGAAGTCCACCCAGGTGGAGGCGCTACGTCCTTCCGGGCAGCCCAGCGTCTGACCGTAGAACGTCCGGGCTGCGGCGAGATCGGTGACCGGAATGGCCAGATGAAACGGACTCAGGCTCTTCATGGGGGCACAGCCTAACCGAGGGCAGGAAGGCATGGCGGGAATCCGCCAATCGCTTCCCAACTTGCAACCCTGCGCGGCCCCGCGACATCCTTGCCACGAGGGCTCCGATCACGCCACGGTTGAAGACCTGTGACGGCAGCTCATTCAGCGATGCTCGGACGCGCTTGATTCATCGGTCCGGCGTCATCACTTAGGAATGCACTCAACGGATCAGTGTGCCCTTGATCGGGTTCGCTCCGACACCCGATGTCATCAATTCAGGAAGACATGTCGAAACACAGCGTGGTCATGGCCCTGCGGGATGCGGTCGAATCCCGGATTCTCGGACAAACCCATCTGGTCGAGCGGCTGCTGATCGCGCTGCTGGCCGACGGCCACCTGCTGGTCGAAGGCGCGCCGGGTCTGGCCAAGACAACGGCGATCAAGACCCTCACCGACCATCTCGAGGCGGATTTCCACCGCCTGCAGTTCACCCCCGATCTGCTGCCCTCCGATCTGGTCGGCACGGAAATCTATCGCCCGGAATCCGGCGCCTTCGAGTTCCGCCAGGGACCGATCTTTCACAACCTGCTGCTGGCCGACGAGATCAACCGGGCGCCGGCCAAGGTGCAGTCGGCGTTGCTCGAGGCCATGGCGGAGCGACAGGTGACGGTGGGCCAGACCACCTATCGCCTGCCCGATCTCTTCCTGGTCATGGCGACGCAGAACCCCATCGAGCAGGAGGGCACCTACCGGCTGCCGGAGGCCCAGCTCGACCGCTTTCTGATGTACGTGAAGGTCGGCTATCCGGATGTCTCCACCGAGCGCGCCATCCTGCGGCTCACCCGCGACGCCGAGCGACACGCGGCAAAGCCGGTTTCGGACCTGCGCGTCAGCCAGGCCGACGTGATGGCGATGCGACAGGCCTGTCTGAACCTGCATCTCGACGAAGCCGTCGAGGAATACATCGTCCAGCTCGTGCAGGCGACCCGAACGCCGGGCGCCTACGGCGACGATCTGGCCCGCTGGATCGAGTTCGGCGTCAGCCCGCGCGGCACGCTGGGTCTGGAACGCTGCGCCCGCGCGCACGCCTGGTTGCGTGATCGTGACTACGTGTCGCCGGACGACGTGCAGGCGGTCGCCCCCGACGTGCTCCGCCATCGCGTGCTGCTGAGCTTCGAGGCGGAAGCCGATGGCGTGGACAGCGACGCCGTGGTTCGCCATCTGCTGGAACGCGTGCCCGTCGCCTGATGACCCCGAACGACCCCACCCGCATCGACCTGGACGCGCTGATCGAATTGCGCCGTCAGGCCGGAGCGCTGGACTTGTCGTCCCGCCCCCGGGTGATGACGGACCTCGCCGGCGCCCACGCCTCCGGGTTTCGCGGCCGCGGCATGGAGTTCGACGACTATCGCGTCTACCAGCCCGGCGACGATCTGAGAGCAATGGACTGGCGCGTCACCGCCCGCACCGGCACGCCGCATATCCGCCTGTACCACGAGGAACGCGAACGACCGGTGATTCTCTGCGTCGACCTGCGGCCGGCGATGTGGTTCGCGACGCGTGGGCGGTTCAAGTCGGTCTGCGCCGCGCAGGCGGCCGCGCTTTGCGCCTGGGCGGCGCTGGACAACCGTGACCGTGTGGGCGGCCTCTGCTTCGACGGCGACAGGCACGTCGAAGTGCGTCCCGGTGGCCGCCGACAGTTACTGCATTGGCTGCATGCGCTGAGCACCCAGACCCCACAACCCGCGCAGACGCGACCCGACGCCCTCGCCCAGTTGCTGCGTCGCCTGCTGCGCACCGCGCGGCCCGGCGCGCTGGTCGGCCTGTTCAGCGACTTCCGCGGACTGGATGCCATGGAAGCCGCGCTGCTGCGCAAGCTCGGTCAGCGGGTCGAGCTGATTCTCGGCTTCGCGGTCGATCCCATCGAATGGGAGCTACCCCCGGCCGGCCGCTATCCGCTGATCGATACCGACGGCCAGATCGCCTGGATCGACACCAGCCAGCGCACGCACCGGCAGCGCTGGGCCGAGCAATACCGGACGCGCCGCGAGGCCGCGGAATCCGTCGCGCGCAGCTGCCGCGCCCATTGGGTGGAACTGCGCACCGACCGCGACTCCACCGAATCGCTGACCGCGGCGCTGGGTCGCCGCCGCCAGGTGGCATGAACGGGGCCGATCCGCTGGCGCAGTTGCGGGATGTCCACCTGCCTCCGGATCCCGGCTGGTGGCCGCCCGCGATCGGCTGGTGGCTGGCCGCGCTGCTCGCTGTGCTGCTCATCGTCGCGGTCGTGCTGCTGATCCGCTGGCTGCGACGACCAAGCCTTTATCGCTCGGCCGCCCGCGAGCTGGACCGGATCGCGACCCTGCGCGACGACGCCATCTTCGAATCGGCCCTGGCCGCGTGGCTGCGGCGCTGCATGATCGGGCTGCACGGCCAGCAGGTCGCCGGGCTGACCGGCGAGCCATGGCTGGACCGGCTGGAACAATCCGCGCCGGACGTCGACATGCAACCGCTCTGGAAGCGGCTGTTCGTCCACCGCTATGCCCTCTCGGGGAATGACCCGCTGGATCGGGACGCCACGCTGACCACCTGCCGACAGTGGAGCCGGGAGGCGCTGCGATGATCGAACTGCTGTGGCCCTGGCTGCTGCTCGCGCTGCCCCTGCCATGGCTGGTGCATCGTCATGCTCCGGCGATCCGTGCGGGGCGCGCCGTGCGCCTGCCCATCCAGTCCGAGTTGCAGATCGCCGCCGCGGCGGACGGCACGCAGCGGCTCATCCCGGGCTGGCGGACCCTGGCCTGCGTCGCGGCCTGGGTGTTGCTCGTGGTCGCAACCACCCGGCCCGTGTGGCTGGGCGAGCCGATCCGGTTGCCGGCCAGCGGCCGCGACCTGATGCTGGCGGTCGATGTCTCCGGCTCGATGGAGGAATCCGACATGGAGGTGAACGGCCGCCGCGTGAATCGCCTGCGGGCCGTGCAGTCCGTGGCTTCCGAGTTCATCGAACGCCGTGTCGGCGACCGCGTCGGCCTGATCCTGTTCGGGGACCGCGCCTACGTCTACTCGCCGCTGAGCCTGGACCGCGACACGGTTGCAAGCCTGCTGTCCGACGCCCTGGTCGGTCTGGCCGGCCAGAAGACCGCGATCGGCGATGCCATCGGTCTCGCGGCCAAGCGCCTGCAGGACAGCCCATCCCGGGAGCGGGTGCTGATCCTGCTCACCGACGGCGTCAACACCGCCGGCGAACTGACGCCGGACAAGGCCGCCGAACTGGCCGCGACGCTGGGCATCCGCATTCACACGATCGGTTTTGGCGGCGGCCCGCAGACATTGGGCGGTTTCTTCCAGATCCAGCAGGCGCAGATCGACGAGAGACAGCTGCAGGCGATCGCAGGCCAGACTGGCGGTCGCTATTTCCGCGCGAGAAACACCGAGGAACTCGAGGCGATTTATCGTCTGCTGGACGACATCGAACCGGTGGAAGTCGATGCGCTGAGCGTCCGCCCGCGTCGGGAGCTGTTCATCTGGCCGCTGGCCGCCGCGGCGCTGCTCGCGGGTCTGGTGTCGCTGCGCTGGCCCGGTCGCCTGCGCGCGGGTATGGCGGCATGAGCTGGCTGGGCGATTTTCACCTCATCCGCCCGTGGTGGCTGGTGGCGCTACTGCCCTGGCTGGCGCTGGTTCTGCGGACGGGGCGCGGAGGCGGCGAGGACATTCGCTGGACGCGAGTGATGGACCCTGCACTGCTGCGGGCGCTGACCCCGGCAGCCGGCGATCTGAAACCGGGCCGACTGGACCGGATCACGACCTGGGCCGCGATGCTCGGCGGCCTCGTCGGCATCATCGCGCTGGCGGGACCATCCTGGCGCTACCAGCCGACGCCGGTGTTTCAGACCGCGCAGGCCCGCGTGATCGTCATGGACCTGTCGCAGTCGATGAACGCGCAGGACCTTGCGCCCGACCGTCTGACCCGCGCCCGCTTCGCCGCGCTGGACCTGATCGACGCCCTGCCGGACGGCCGCATCGGCGTGGTGGCATTCGCCGGCACGGGCCATTCCGTCGTGCCACTGACCGCGGACCACCGCACCGTGCGTCACCTCGTCACGACACTGAGCCCCGGCCTCATGCCAGTACCGGGCAGCAGCATCGCCGCCGGATTGCGACAGGCCGAAGCCCTGCTCACGCAAGGCGACGCGCCCGGCGGCGACATCGTGCTGCTAACCGACTCCGAGGCGGATGCCGCCGCTCGCGATGTCGCCCGACAACTGGCCGACCAGGGTCATTCACTGACTGTCATCGGCTTCGGCACCACGGAGGGCGCTCCCATTCCCAGTGACCGCGGAGGCTGGGTCCATGACCGCGAGGGCCGGATGACGCTCGCCCGGCTCGACGAATCCGGTCTGCGTCGGCTGGCATCCGCGGGCGGCGGCCGTTACCAGCGAATGGGCGGCGCGACCTTGACGCCGGCGCAGCTCGGGCTCTCGGATGCACCCGGGCGGCGGACGGACAGCAGCGACTCCGGACGCGAAACCAGGCAATGGGAAGACACGGGTCCCTGGCTGGTACTGGCGCTGATCCCGTTGATGTTGCCGGCGTTCCGCCGCGGCGCCCCCTGGCTTGCCTGCCTGCTCCTGCTCGCCGCGCCCCTGCCCCGCGCCGACGCATTCGAGCCGCAGTCGCTCTGGAACAACGCCGACCAGCGTGGCCGGGCCCAGCTGGAAGCCGGTGAAGCCGAACGCGCCGCCCAGACCTTCAATGATCCGCGCTGGAAGGGCGTGGCCGCCTATCGTGCCGGTGACTACGCGGCGGCCGTCGAGGCGTTCTCCGCCCCCGTCACCGCCGACGACGCCTACAACCTGGGCAACGCGCTGGCGCGCTCGGGCGATCTCGAAGGCGCCTCGCAGGCCTACGCCGACGCGCTTGCGATGAATCCGGACCACGAGGACGCCGCATTCAACAAGTCGCTGGTCGATGAACTGCAGCAGCAGGCGCAACAACAGCAACAAGACGGCGAGGATGGCCAGCAAGGCGATGAATCCGGGCAGCAGAACCCGGAGCAAGGCGCGGACGGCAACCAGCAGCAGCAATCGTCCGGTTCGGAAGCCGACTCGACGGGACAAAGCGGCGATCCGTCGCCGTCCTCCGATCCGTCACAAACCGCCGACAGCAACGGTGAGCCGGCCGATGGCGAGGACTCGGAGCCATCGGAATCCGGGCAGCCGCAAACCGCCGATCAGTCCACCGGCGATTCCGACGAGCAGGAGGCTCTGGCGGCCGCCGAAGCCAGCCCCTCCGAGCAGGACCCGGCCCAGCAGGCCGCCGTCCAGCAATGGCTGCGGCGCGTGCCCGATGATCCCGGCGGACTGCTACGCAACAAATTCCTGCTGGAGCAGCAGCGCCGGCAGGCCCAGCGACAAGGGGACAATGATGGTTAGAGGCGTTGCCTTCCTGCTCCACCTGATGATCTTGGGCCTCGCCTTCAGCGGCCAGGCCCGGGCGACCGCGACGGCCTCCGTGGACCGCAACCCGGTCATGGTCGGTGAAACCTTCAACCTGACGGTACGTTCCAGCGATACCGATGCCGTTCAGCCCGATCTGTCGGTCCTGGAGTCGCGGTTTCGCGTGCTGAATACGGTGAGCGGTTCCGAGTACCGGCTGGTCAATGGGCGCGCGTCACAGACGCGTCACTGGACCACCACGCTGGTCTCCACCCGCCCGGGGCAGTACACGATCCCGTCGATCTCGGTGGGACCCGACACGACCGATCCGATCGACATCGAGGTGCTCCCCGCGGGCAGCGGCGGCGGACCACGGGACGCCTTCGTCGAATTCGAGGCCGACCAGACCGACCCTTACATGCGCGAAGAGGTCCTGCTGACCGTTCGGCTGTACGTGAGTGGTGATCTGGTCTCCGGCCAGCTCGGAGAACCGACAGCGGATCGTGCGGTGATCGAGCAGATCGGCGAGCAATCTGAATCACGAGCGATCCGCGACGGCGAGCGCTACCACCTGTTCGAGCGGCGCTACGTGCTGTTCGCCGAACGGCCCGGCCCGCTGACGATCCAGCCGCCACGCTTCACCGGCGAGCTGTCCACTGGACGGCAGCGCTCATCGATGTTCAACCTCGGTCAGTTCGCCGGCCAGACCCGGCAGATCTATGCCGAGGCCGAACCGATCGCGCTGACGGTGCAGGCGCCGCCAGCGGACTGGACCGGACCGTGGATTCCCGCCTCGGATGTCGAGTTGGTCCAGACGCTGGTACCCGACACGGGTCCGTTCATTGCCGGCGAGCCGTTCAGCCGGGTCACCGAACTGCTGATCGACGGCCAGTTGCACACGCAGGTCGATCCTCTGCGTCCGCTGCAGCCCGACGGCGTCCAGGCCTATGGTGATCCGCCGGATGCGACCACCGAGGAGTCCGCGTTCGGCGTCACCGCCCGCATCGCGCAGCAATGGGCGCTGATCGCCAACCGTTCCGGCGAGCTGGAAATTCCCGAACTGCGGTTCCGGTGGTGGGACACCGATGACGACACCCCCCGAGAAACCGTGATCCCGGGCCGCAGGCTCCGCGTCGAGGCAGGTGCCGCGGGCGGCGTGACACCGGCTCCGGCGGCCGAGGCACCGCAACCGTCGCCGGCATCCACCGGCGACGCCGGCCTCCCACATGAGGGAACGTCGAACTGGTTGTGGCTTAGCGTCCTGCTCGCGGCCGGCTGGACCGCCACGGTCCTGGCGTGGCTCTGGACCGCGAGCAACCGCGCCGCCGCGACTCCGGAGGCTGCGCCCGCCCCCCGCACCTCTCGCCGGGCACTGCTTCGTGCGCTGGACACTCACGACCCGTTGACGGCAAGGCAGGCCATCCTGCACTGGGGCCGGCAACGACATGCAACTGCACCCACCCTTTCGCTGAGCGAACTCGCCCGTCGCGAGAACGTCCCGGAGCTCGCCGACCAGCTCCATGCGCTGGATGCCGCGCTGTTCGGCGGCCCTCAATCGCGGGAGGCGTGGAATGCGGATGCCCTGAAAGACTGTGTTCGCCAGCTGCCCGACCAGCCCGAAACGTCGTCACGGCCCGATCCCCTGCCGCCGCTCTACCCGGCTGCCGCCCATCACGAACCGCATTGAGCGGGCGGCCGGGGCGCCACATCTTCACCTCACGCGCATCGCGGAAAAGTGTGGCACTCTTAAATAGTTGGGATACCTGTGACGATCGATTCAAACACACGACTTGCTGGATTCGGCGCAAAAAAAACCCCCGCGCCGCTCGGCATCAGGGGTAACAAGTCGTCTGTTGGGCTTCGCCCGTCAGACGGACTCCATGGAAGCTGGGTCCGACAAGTCAGTGTGCAGGACTATTCATTAGATGCCTGACCGGTCGAAATAGTTGCACGTTCCCTGATAAACGGATTCCGCTGGTAAAAGCGGACATCAGCAAACCCCGGAGACGGTACGCCTCCGGGGTTTTGTTTTTTGTGATGAGTATCGCGACGAGCAACGGCTGGCCGGCGACGCTGTGAACACCTTCACGGTCCGACGCCCGCGCGGGCCGCCACGGCGTGCCCATGTCCACACCCAGCTTGATCCGGCCGGTGCGGCGATGGGACACTCCCCGCCCCGATTTCCGGTCCGGGCCGCCCTGGCGCGTCGCGAATCACGCGACCGCAGCCGGCGCCGGCCGCCCGGAGCCGACACTCAACCAGTGGGCACCGGGGCGAGCACCCGGGCGCCGGGACACGATTTATCCATAAGGACCAAGGACTGATGAGCAACTACACGCAGACTGGTGGCTTGCAGGTCGATGCCGACCTCAAATCCCTGATTGACGAGAAGATCTGCCCCGGGACCGGCGTCGAGCCCGCCGCGTTCTGGAGTGGCCTGGAATCCATCGTCAAGACCTTCGCGCCGCGCAACCGCGAGTTGCTGGCAAAGCGTGAGGAGCTGCAGACGAAGATCAACGACTGGCACCTGGCCCGCAAGGGTCAGCCGCATGACGCGACCGCCTACAAGGCGTTCCTGGGAGAAATCGGCTACCTGCTGCCCGAACCCGAGGCGTTCTCGATCTCGACCACCAACGTCGACACCGAAATCGCCGCCCAGGCGGGTCCGCAGCTCGTCGTACCGGTCAAGAACGCCCGCTACGCGCTGAACGCGGCCAACGCCCGCTGGGGCAGCCTGTATGACGCGCTGTACGGCTCCGACGCGATCTCCGAGGATGGCGGCGCCGAACGCGGTGGCGCCTACAACCCCGTTCGCGGCGACAAGGTCATCGAGTTCTCGCGCAAGCATCTGGATGTGGTCGCCCCGCTGGCCACCGGCAGCCACGTCGGTTCCAAGGCTTATGCGGTGATCGACGGCGCCCTTCAGGTCACGCTGGCCGACGACTCCACCACCGGCCTCAAGACTCCGGAAACCTTTGTCGGCTATCAGGGTGATGCGGCGACACCCTCCGCCGTGCTGCTGAAGAACAACGGCCTGCATGTCGAGATCCAGGTCGACGCGGACAGCCCGATCGGCAAGACCGACGCCGCCGGCGTCAAGGATCTGCTGGTCGAGGCCGCGGTCACGACGATCATGGACTGCGAGGACTCGGTCGCCGCGGTCGACGCCGAGGACAAGTGCGAGGTCTACGGCAACTGGCTGGGCCTGATGAAGGGCGATCTGTCCACGTCGCTGGAAAAAGGCGGCAAGACCATCACCCGCGCGCTCAACGGCGACCGCTTCTACACCGCGCCGGACGGCGGCGAGGTTCGCCTGCACGGTCGCAGCCTGCTGTTCGTGCGCAACGTCGGCCATTTGATGACCAACCCGGCGATCATCGACGCCGAGGGCAACGAAATCTTCGAAGGCATCATGGACGCCATGGTGACCTCGCTGGCCGCCATGCACGACCTCAAGGCCGACAAGAGCGACCCGGACCACAAGGGCAACTCGCGCACCGGCTCGGTCTACATCGTCAAGCCGAAGATGCATGGCCCCGAAGAAGTGGCCTATGCCAACGAGCTGTTTGCCGCCGTCGAGGACGTGCTGGGCCTGGACCGCCACACGCTGAAGATCGGCATCATGGACGAGGAGCGCCGCACCACGGTCAATCTGGCCGCCTGCATCGCCCAGGCCAGCCAGCGCTGCGTGTTCATCAACACCGGTTTCCTCGACCGCACTGGTGACGAGATCCACACCTCCATGGAGGCCGGTCCGTTCATCGCCAAGACCAAGATGAAGGCGCAGCCCTGGATCAAGGCCTACGAGGACTGGAACGTCGACGTAGGCATCCGCTGCGGTCTGGCGGGCAAGGCGCAGATCGGCAAGGGCATGTGGCCCATGCCGGACGAGATGGCGGCCATGCTGGAGCAGAAGATCGGCCATCCCAAGGCCGGTGCGACCACGGCCTGGGTGCCCTCCCCGACGGGTGCGACGCTGCACAGCATCCACTATCACCACGTCAACGTGTTCGATCGCATCGAAGAGCTCAAGAGCCGCGAACACGCCAGCCTGGACGACATCCTGACCATCCCGCTGCTGGGCGACGAGACGCCAAGCGCCGAGGAAATCCAGCACGAACTGGACAACAACTGCCAGGGCATCCTGGGTTACGTCGTGCGCTGGATCGACGCCGGTGTCGGCTGCTCCAAGGTGCCGGACATCAATGACGTCGGCCTGATGGAAGACCGCGCCACGCTGCGCATCTCCAGCCAGCACGTCGCCAACTGGCTGCATCACGGCATCTGCGGCAAGGAGCAGGTGGTCGAGACGCTCAAGCGCATGGCCCAGGTTGTCGACCGTCAGAACAGCGGTGACCCAACCTACCAGCCCATGGCCCCCGGCTACGACGGCATCGCCTTCCAGGCCGCCTCGGCGCTGATCTTCGAGGGCACTACGCAGCCCAGCGGCTACACCGAGCCGCTGCTGCACAGCTACCGGCTGAAGAAGAAGGCCGCGGGCGCGTAAGCGAGCCCGCAGGCAGACACAAGAACGCCGCACCCGGGTGCGGCGTTCTTCATTGCGTTACGGACCCGGGATCAAAGGTCAAAGCGCCCCGGGAAGTGGTGTTCCAGCAAATCTTGCAGCGATTCCCTGGTCAGCGGTTTGTTGGAGAAGGCCTTGACCGACGGCCGTCCGCCGGCCGTCCGCGCGTCCTCGGGATTCAGTGAGGTCGTCAGCATCATGATGACCACGCCCTGGCGCAGTTCTTCATCCAGTTGTTCGTAGGCTTCGAGGAACTCCCAGCCGTTCATGACCGGCATGTTGATGTCGAGGCAGATCAGCTCCGGCTTCGGCAGCGCGCCGGCCTCGTCCGGCGTGGTGAGGTAATCCAGCGCCTCCTCACCGTTGAGCACTTCGGTCACCTTCTCCGCGACATCCGCATCTTCCAGCACCGCACGGTGGAGAAAATTGTCCGCCTCGTTGTCATCGACGAGCAGGATCTCGTTCAACTTGCTGTTCACTGCCGAATCTCCTTCAGGAACACGCAAAACCTGGAGCCTCCGGTCTCGCTGTCCTCGACCCAGATGCGGCCATGGTGCATGTCGACGATCTTCCGACAATGCGCCAGACCGATGCCGGTGCCCTCGTACATCGCACGATTGTGCAACCTCTGGAAGATCAGGAACACCTTTTCCCGCTGGCTGGCCGGAATGCCGATGCCGTTGTCCGCCACGGTGATCAACCAGCCGTCGCCATCCTGCCGCCCCCGGATCTGCACGTCCGGAGGCACATCGACACGGCGGAACTTGATCGCGTTGGCGATGAGATTCTGCAACAGCAGCCGGATTTCCACGCCGTACACGGTCAATGTCGGCAGCGATCCGCAGTCGATCGTCGCGCCGGTCTCCTTGATCACGCCGGCCAGATCCGCCGAAACGTCCCGCACCAGGCTCTCCAGCGACACCCGTTCCGGCGTGGCCTCGACACCGAGACGGCTGAATTCCAGCAGGCCGTGAATCAGCGCCTGCATGCGCATGCAGGACTCCAGGATGAAACCCAGGCTCTTGCGACCGCGCTCGTCCATCAGTTCGCGATAATTCTGGTCCAGGATGGTCGCAAAGCTGGTCACGGTCCGGACCGGTTCCTGAAGATCATGCGAGGCGATATAGGAAAACTGCTTCAACTCGCGGTTGCTGGCTTCCAGTTCCAGATTGCGCTGACGCACCTGATCCAATGCCTCGACCAGCGCCTCGCCAAGATGCTTGGCCTCGCCGGACACCCCGTCCGGCAGCACCAGTGACGGGTTGTCCCGATCCAGCCCTTCGACCGCCTCCGACAGACGGACGACGGGCCCGACCGCCAGGCGTGACAGCCAGACACCCACCAGAATCGTGATAGCCACCAGCAGCACGAACAACAACGCCACCTGTCGCGCGACCTCGGCCGCCACGGCGGTCGCGTACTCGATGCCGTCGGTGACAAACAGACCGAGCCTGAGCCCGAGATCCGGAGGACCAAACGGGGCCACGCGCCCACTGATGACCAGATCACCATCCTCCGAGAGGCGCGAAAGCGCACCGCTGGGACGATCGAGTATCGTGACAATCGACGGGAAATCCTCGGAGGCGTTCGCCGTCTGGCCGAACTCGAATCCGAACGTGCGCTCCACGTCAGGGTGGTACAGATAATCACCCTGGTCGTTGGTCAGGAACAGGTTGTGGGTGCGCCCACCCACGGTCGCCATCTCCTCGAAGGTGGGCTGGATCGCCAGGTTGATGACCACCGCGCCATAGACGCGACCCTCGAAGTAGACCGGCACCCCGGCCCGCACCACGGGCAGCCTGGGCTGCTGGATTTCCCCGAATTCACGGTTGAGATTGATCGCGGAGAGGTAGACCTGCCCCGAAGCCATCTGCAATATCTGTCGCATGTAGGGCCGATCGCCCTTGGGCTGGAGTTCATCGGCACCGATCACCTGAATCGCCTCGCCGGGGCGGTTTCGGTGCACCCGGACCAGTTCGGTCCCGTCGCTGTCCACCCCGATGTAGCGAACCTGCAGGTAGGCAGGCTTGCTGCTCAACGTCTCGCGGAAAATCACTTCCAACCGCCGCCGCCAGACCTTGATGCTGGATCCATCCTCGGGGTCAACGCCTCCACCCGCCTGCGAACGCGGGATGCCCTGAATCGGCGGTGTACCGGCCAGCAGGAGCACATCCCGCCGCAACTCGTCGATGCGATTGACGAAGATCGCGGCCTCCAACTCGGTCTCGCGCTCCAGTTCGTCCATCTTCGCGTCGATCAACTGATCGTTGAGCCGGCTGAAAATCAGCCCTGCCGAACTCAGGGCCGTCAGCATGACCAGCACCGACATCGCCAGAACAATTTTGGTGGATAAGCTCAAGCCCCACTCCTGCCAGCCACTATTCCGGAGCCGCGACCGGGCACCTCCGGGCATGGTAGCGAAACTGCGACTCCCTTGATGGAGTGTAAAAGGGCCCGGGCTGACACGACCGACACGGTAAAATGCCGATGGCCGAGATCAGTGTCGTCGGCCGCGTACGCTCATCCACATCGGACGACTGACCCATCACGTGACCATTTCGACCTCCCCACCCGCCGGACACCGGATCGCCCTGGCCGTGCTGTTGCTGGCGATCGGCCTTGGCGTCACCAGCCAGGCCCTGGCCGCCAGCAACCCCGTATCCGATACGGGAATGGATGAGCGACTCCAGGCCTGCGCCGGATGTCATGGCGAGCGCGGGCGCTCCGATCCCGAGCATGCCTATTTTCCGGCGATCGCCGGCAAGCCCGCCGGCTATCTGTTCGAGCAACTGGTCAATTTCCGAAAGGGCCGGCGCCACCACGACATCATGCAATCAATGTTCGCGGTGCTGTCCGATCAATATCTGCAGGAGATCGCGGAGTACTACGCTGGGCAAACGCCCCGTCATTCGGCGGCCGTCGCTCACCCCGCGGCGGACACGCGGGGAGCCCGGGCGCTCGTGTTCGATGGAGCGCCCGACCGTGACATCCCGGCCTGCACCGCCTGCCATGGTGCTGCGCTGACCGGCGCGCTGCCGACCATTCCCGGCCTGCTGGGGCTGCGGTCCGAGTACGTCGCCGCGCAGCTCGGCGCCTGGCGCGAAGGAACGCGCCGCGCCGCGGCACCGGACTGCATGCACACGATCGCGCAACGACTGCGGTCCGATGAGATCGACCGGGTGTCGAAATGGCTGGCCTCACAGCCCTACCCGGCCGGGAAGACACCACTGCCGAAGCTGCCCGACCCACTCCCGCTTCCCTGCGGAGCCAGCCAATGAAGTGGTTCCTGTCACTGACCGCCACGCTGGTCGTCGCCGCCCTCGGCATGGCCGCCTGGTTCTTCTGGCCCGTGCTGAACCCGCCAGCGGTCGCGACGACCACGCCCACAGCGTCGGTCGCGATGATCGAACGCGGCGCCTATCTGGCTCGCATCGGCAATTGCATCGGCTGCCACACTGCCGCGGACGGCCCGCCCTACGCCGGTGGGCGGCATGTCCCCACACCGTTCGGCACCGTCTTCACCAGCAATCTGACGCCGGACGCCGAAACCGGGCTCGGACTCTGGACCGCCGCTGATTTCTATCGCGCCATGCACCACGGGCAGGCGAAGGACGGCACGTTTCTGCTTCCGGCGTTCCCTTTCACCAACTACACCCGTGTGACGCGCGAGGACTCCGACGCCATCTACGTGTTCCTGCAGTCCCTGGCGCCCGTGGAGCGAGTGACGCCGGAAGCGGACATGGCATTTCCATACAACACGCAACTGGCGCGGCTCGGCTGGCAGCGGCTCTTCTTCCGGCCCGGGACGTTCGAACCGGAGCCCGAGCGCTCGGATGCCTGGAACCGGGGACGCTATCTGGTGGAAGGCCTGGGCCATTGCAGTGCCTGTCACACCATTCGCGGTCCGCTAGGCGAGGAGCGCGAGGATTACGAGTACGCCGGCGGGCGCATCGCCGGCATGGAATGGGACGCCCTGCCGCTGAACGTCTCCGAGCGCATGGACGAGGTGGACCGGGCAGAGCTGAAACAACTGCTGCACGCCGGCACCTCACGGGACAACGTGACCAGCGGGCCGATGGCGGAGGTCGTGTTCAACAGCACCCAGTATCTGACCGACGCCGATCTCGACGCGATGATCGCCTACATCAGCAGCCTGCCGGTCAAACCGAAACCCGAACCTCCGGCATCCACCCGGGTCAACGACAAGCGTCGCGCCGATCTGATCAAGCGCGGATCGGCGGTCTACCAGACGCATTGCGAAAGCTGTCACGGGCGTGACGGCGAAGGACGCGCCTACGCCTACCCCGCGCTCGCCGGCAATCCGCTGGTCATCGCGCCATCGGCGAACAATGCGATCCGGATGGTGCTCCATGGCGGCTTCGCGCCCAGCACGCAGGCCAACCCGAGACCTTACGGCATGCCTCCGTTCAGCCATCAGCTCGACGATGAGGAGGTGGCCGCGGTGATATCCTACGTCCGCAATGCATGGGGAAACCGCGCATCCGCGGTCGCACCCGTCGCGATCAGCGACTACTGATCACACCTCGCATACACCGAATTCGCAGCGGCGCGACTCCCTGCCGGCAACCACCCGGGTGGGGTTGTGCGCGATCTTGATAATGGGTGGTAGGGTCCGCGCACCCGATCAACTGGATGAGACATGGATAACGAACTCGAGCTATTCCGCGACAACGTCAGCCGTTTCTTCAGCGAGGAAATCCTCCCCGACTACGAAACCTGGGAACGTGACGGCATCGCCCCGCGCGACGTCTGGAACAAGATGGGCGAAGCCGGCCTGCTGTGCGTGGACGTGGCCGAGGAACATGGCGGCATCGGTGCCGACTTTCCATTCTCCTGCATCATCCTGGAAGAGGTCGCCCGCCTGGGCATGATGAGCCTGGCGACGAATCTCGCCGTGCATTCGGACATCGTCGCCCCCTACGTCTCGCACCTCGGCACCGAGGAGCAGAAAGCCTACTGGCTGCCCAAGCTCGCCAGCGGCGAGGCCGTGGGCGCGATCGGCATGACCGAACCCGGCGCCGGCTCCGACCTGCAGGCGATCAAGACCAACGCCGTGGCCGATGGTGACGACTACATCATCAACGGCCAGAAGACCTTCATCACCAACGGCCAGCACGCCGATCTGGTGATCCTCGCGGTCAAGACCGACCCCAAGGCCGGCGCCCGCGGCACCACGCTGTTCCTGATCGACACGCATCTCGACGGCTTCAGCCGCGGCCGCAATCTGGAAAAGATCGGCCAGCACGCCGGTGACACCTCGGAGCTTTACTTCAGCGATCTGCGCACGCCGGCATCGTCGGTGCTGGGTCGCGTCGGGGGCGGATTCGGGCATCTGATGGACGAGTTGCCGCGCGAGCGGCTCGCATTGGGCGTGACCGCCGTCGGCGCCGCGCAAGGCTGCATCGAGCAGACCATCGAATACGTGCAGAACCGCAAGGCCTTCGGCCAGGCCATCGGCAGCTTCCAGAACACCCGGTTCGAACTGGCAAAGATGAAGACCGATCTGGAGGTCAACCGCGCCTTCGTGAACCAGTGCGCAGCGCTCTACGCCGACGGCAAGCTCGATGTGCCGACCGCGGCGATGGTCAAGCTCGCCAGCACCGAGATGCAGTGCCGCGTCGCCGACGGCTGCCTGCAATTGTTCGGCGGCTATGGCTACATGAGCGAATACCCCATCGCCCGCGCCTTCGCCGATGCCCGCGTGCAGCGCATCTACGGCGGCACTTCGGAGATCATGAAGGAAGTGATCGCGCGTTCGATGCTCGGTCGGGCGTGAAGCGGACCGGGCGTCCGGCACGATGAGCAAGATCGAGTTCTCCGCGGAGCAGAAGGCGGAGATCGTCAAGCAGATCAAGCTCTACTTCCAGGAAGAGTTGACGCAGGAAATCGGCAGTTTCGATGCCGAGTTCCTGCTCGACTTCTTCGCCGACGAGATCGGCGGTCACTTCTACAACCAGGGACTGGCCGATGCGCTCGCGGCCATGGACGGTCGGCTGGATGAGATCAGGGACGCCATCTACGCGCTGGAGAGACCGACCGGCGCGCGTTGACGATCGGCTCGCCCAGGCCAGCCGGGGCTCCGCCGCGGCGCTCGCGCCCGGCCGGCCGATGTTGCGGCTTGCACACGGCGGCCCTGCCCGCGCATCGCGCACAAAAATCGCTTGACGCCGGGTCCACGGCGCGGGACAGTGGATAGGTTCACTTACTATCTTGGTTGTTCCGTGCCCAAGTCCCGCGTCCCCATCGGTCCGGCGTCACTCATCGTCGAACTCTCCCGACTGATCCGAAAGGACTTCGGCCGACGCGTGGAGCATCTGGACCTGACCCAGTCGCAATGGCGGGCGCTCTACCAGATCTCACACAACCCCGGAATCAGCCAGGCCCGGCTCGCGGACAAGCTGGAGGTTCATCCGGTGTCGGTAACCCAGGTGGTGGACCGTCTGGTCAAGGCCGGCTGGGTGGTGCGCGAACCCGATCCGATGGACCGGCGCGCGGTACGGCTGCAACTGACCGACGAATGCGGCCCGCTGCTGGAAGAGATCGACGACATCTCCATCGCCACCCGCGAGGTCGTGCTCAACGGCTTTTCGGAGACGGAACGGGCGGAACTCGAGTCCCAGCTCCGGCGCATCCGCTCGAATCTTCGGCAGTCGATCGAGCCGGACGAAACCGACTGATGTCCCGCCCGGCCGACTCGCGAGTTTTCAGTCCAGCTCGCCGATGGTGTTGATCACCTTGTCGACAATGCCGTAGTCGATGGCCTCCTTCGGACTCATCCAGAAGTCGCGCTCCATGTCGACCAGTACCTTGTCGTAATCACGACCGGTGGCATCGGACACCGTGCGGGCGATGCGCTCGCGCGTCTTGATGATTTCCTTGGCCTGGATGGCGATATCGGCGGCCGGACCGCCGGCACCACCGCCGGGCTGATGAATCATGAAGCGCGTATTGGGCAGACAGACCCGACGCTCCTTCGGCGCGGCGAGATAGATGTGCGTGCCCGCGCTGGCGACCCAGCCGCTGCCGATGGTGGTCACCGGCGAACGGATGAAGCGAATCATGTCGTGAATCGCATCACCCGATTCCACGTGACCTCCGGGCGAGGAAATCAGCATCCGGATCGGCGCGACCTTCTCATGGTCCATGGCCAGCAGCTGCCGGCAGATGATTGCCGCGGTCTTGTCGTTGATGCCGCCGAATACCAGGACAAAGCGCGCATCGAACAGCAGCTTGCCCTCCAGCTTGAACACGTCGTTGAGCACCGAGGTATCCGGCTCCGATTCCAGTCTCAGGTCGTCCATCGTGCGTTGTAGTCCTTGATCGATTGAGTGAGGCGACCCGTGGATCGCTGTCTGCGGCAAGAGGATCGGCTGATTCCCCGCCACTGGCAATGGCGGCAGCGTCAGGGCGCGGTCGCCTGCGTGTCAACTCCGGTGCGCCGCTCGTCCAGACTGCGGCGCACCAGCCGCGTCAACGCCTCCACCGCTTCCGGGTAGTCCAGACCTTCCGGGCGGATGTTGGACAGGCAGTAGCGCCGGGCGTCCGTGCACCCGCGTCGCGGTGCCCAGGTCAGGTACGCACCCAGACTGTCCGGTGCGCTCAGGCCCGGCCGTTCGCCGATCAGTGACAGCGCCAGACGCGCACGCAGACGCTCCCCGACTTCATCGGCCAGCGCGACCCGTGCCTGCGTGGCAATGACAACCGGGGCGATTTGCAGATCCGCCAGCCGCTCCAGCAACCCGCTCACCACGGGCACGGCATGCCGCTGCACCGCGGTGGCCGACAGGCCGTCGGAGACGACCACGACCAGATCGAATGCTGGCGCGGTCGCGGCCGGCCCGTGCAACACCACATCGTCCGCCAGCCGCCTGCCCCAGTCCGGACGTGCCAGATAGGCCGCCCGATCCGGTGCCCGGCTCGCGACCCGGGTGCTGTCCAAACCCCGGTCCGTCAGCTCACGTTTCAGCGCCGCCACGTCCAGTTCGGCATGCACTGCGTCGCGGGCGAGCGCATGAGCCTGGCTGAACGCCAGCACGGCACCCGTGGGCAGGCCGACACCCCGGCGTCCCAGCGCGATGCGCGCCGGCGTGCGCTCACGCAGCGCCTCCAGCGCGCTGGCGGGCTCCGTCGGAATCGGCGTTCGGCTCACGTGGGCGACTCCGCGACATGTTCGACCAGCCGCGCGGACTCCGCGGCCCCGTCAGCCCGCAGACGACCCTGCGCGTCGCCGAGGCCCATGCGCTGCATCCAGGCCTCGAACTCGGGTGCCGGACGCAGCTTCAGCAACTCACGTAAATACAACGCATCGTGAAAACTGGTGCTCTGGTAGCCCAGCATCACGTCGTCAGCGCCGGGGACACCCATGACGTAGTTGACGCCGGCCGTACCCAGCGCGGTCAGCAAAATGTCCATGTCGTCCTGGTCCGCCTCGGCATGGTTGGTGTAGCAAACGTCGACACCCATCGGCAGGCCCAGCAACTTGCCGCAGAAATGGTCCTCCAGGCCCGCGCGGGTGATCTGCTTGCCGTCGTACAGATACTCGGGGCCGATGAAGCCGACCACCGTGTTCACCAGCAACGGATCAAAGGCGCGAGCGACCGCGTAGGCCCGCACCTCGCAGGTCTGCTGGTCCACGCCATGGTGCGCGTCGGCCGACAGTGCGCTGCCCTGCCCGGTTTCGAAATACATGACGTTGTTTCCGACCGTGCCTCGGCCCAGCGACAGACCCGCCGCCTGCGCCTCACGCAACAACGCCAGATCAATGCCGAAACCGCGGTTGGCCCGCTCGGTACCGGCGATGGACTGGAAGATCAGGTCCACCGGCTCCCCGGCCTCGATGGCCGCCAACTGCTGGGTGACATGCGCCAGCACGCAGGACTGGGTCGGTATCTCGAAGCGTTCGATCAGCCGATCCAGCGCACGCCAGATCGGCGCGAGAACGGCCGGATCGTCCGATACCGGATTGACGCCGATGCAGGCATCGCCGGCTCCCAGCAGCAGGCCATCCAGCGTGCTGGCGGCAATGCCCGCCAGCGCATCGGTCGGATGGTTCGGTTGCAAACGCACCGAGAACCGGCCGGGCAATCCCAGGGTGTCGCGAAACGCGGTGACGACGCGCAGCTTGCTCGCGACCAGGATCAGATCCTGATTGCGCATCAGCTTGCTCACGGCGGCGACCATCTCCGGCGTCAGTCCGGCAGCGATCGCGCATAGCGCTTCCGGCTGGAAGGCCTGTTCCAGCAGCCAGTCCCGAAACGCACCGACCGTCAGGTCCGCCACCGGTGCGAAGGCGGTCGCGTCGTGCGTATCGACAATCAGCCGCGTGACCTCGTCGGTCTCGTAGGGGATCAGCGGATACTCCAGAAAATCCGCCAGCGGAACGTCGGCCAACACCGTCTGTGCGGCCACGCGCTCGGCCATGGAGCCGGCGGCAAGCCCTGCCAGTGCGTCTCCGGAACGCGCCGGCGATGCCTTGGCCAGGACCTCCCTGAGGCTGTTGAACTGGAAACTCCGTTGCCCGACGGGGCAGCGATAGACCGCGGGTGCGCTCACTTCTGGTGTCCACCGAGACGTCCGTGCATTCAGCTTAGCAGTGCGGAGCCGCGAGACAGCCCCCGCTCGGAGCGAGCACCATCGACCCGACCGACGGGCTCGCCTCACCGCCCTGCCAACGACCCGCGCACTCGCCGAAATTCCCGCCTCCGGTCACGCCCGTCGAGTCATTTGCATGAAATATGCGTGTGTCTCGATGTATGTTATTGACCTGTGCGAATTCTTCGTGCCAACCGGGCGACGAGCTTGTTCGGGCAGCGTCAGAGACGCTGACCTACTCAGGATGAGCGCACAGGCGGGAGGAAAACACGCCATGCAACGGCCACCAACGATGATGCGAGGGGCAACGTTCGGGATGGAAGATTCAGGCAATCCGGTCAGCCAGGCTGCCATCGTGCGGCTCGGACTGGACGGCCCTGTACACGACCACACGGTGGATCGGCTGCTGCAACTGGCGGCGCTCACCCTGGGTTTTGATCACGCCGGGCTGCTCGCCACCATGGACGGGCGCGAGCAATGCATCGCGCACACGCCCGGTGAATGGGCGAGCGCACCTGGCGTGCCCGCGCTCTGCGGCCTGTCCGTCGTCCGCGGTGAACCGCTGATGATCCGCGACCTTGGCGCGTCCTCCGAATTCAACTATCACCCGTCCGTGATCAGCGGACCAAAGTTTCGGGCCCTGGCGTCGCTACCGCTTTATTTCGGCATGCCGACGCCGGTCTGCGGCCTGTCTCTGCTACATGGGCAGCCGCTGACTGCCGCCGACCTCGAGGCTCTCAAGCCCAAGCTCGAACTCTTCGCCGGACTGATCGAGGATGCCCTGCTGCGGCGGGACAACGCCGTTCGCGATGGCGTGACCGGCCGCTACAACCGCCGGTTCTTTCGTGACCATGTGGGCGCTGAATGGCGCAGATCGCTGAAATCCCAGCTTCCACTGACGCTGATGGCGGTCGGGCTGCAACCGCCGAACGGTCTGCTGCCACCCGCGGGTGACGCCGGTCTGCGGCTGGTCGCAGACGTGCTGCAATCCTCCGTCAGACCGAACCGCGATCTGGTCTGTCACTTCGAGGACCAGCACTTCATCGTGGTCCTGCCCGGCACGGTGATCAACGATGCGGTCAATCTCGCGCACGGCATCTGCGACGCGGTGGAGCGCGTCGGCTGGTCCGACGGCAAGACCGCGGCCATCACGGTCTCGATCGGCCTGTCCGGCACCGAGCGCGAGGACCAGCTACGCGCCGAATACGCCAGCGACCTGCTGCAACGGGCTTTTTCCGCGCTGTACCACGCGCTGGATGACGGCCCGGGCGGCGTTCGCGTCGAATTCAACCCCCTGCTGCGCGCCGGTGGCGGCTGACCACCTGCAAGTCCCGACCGTTTCATGCTCAAGGCCGTCACCGAAACCGCAGCCGCCGTCGCGAACGAGCTGATCCTTTCCGCCTACGGCGAGACTTGCGATCTGCCTGCACGCAAACTCGTTTCGCTGATCTATCTCGCGCACGGCTGGCACCTCGGCTACTACAACGCCCCGCTGCTCAACGAGCCGATCATCGCGACGCGGTTCGGCCCGGGCGTCGCATCGCTGAATCAGCGGCTGCGCCTGGAATCGGCATCCGGCATCCGGGCACTGCTCGTGCAGCGGGACGGCATGTCGCCAAGAATGTCCAATCCTCATCGCCTCGACCGGCATCTGCAGGTGCTGTGGACGGTCTACGGGCGCATGACGGTCCAGCAGATTGAACGGCTCACGTGTCTGCGTGGCAGCCCGTGGTGGACGACATGGCACCAGTCGGATGCGAAGCACGATTCGTCCCCTGTCATCCCGGACGACCTGATCTACGCGCATTTCGTCCGTCGCACCAACCGCCACGGCATGGCGGCCAACGAAGCCCTCTACGAGCGCTGAACCCCGCCCCGTCAATCTTCGCTGCTTGAATCATTGACGCAGGTCGCAACGACCGGCACACGGGCACGCTAAGCTCCGCTCGCAAGGGCGATAACAACGGTGCAGAGGGAGACAAGATGGCAACCGATCTTCAACGCTTCATGACGGGGCTCAAGCGGCGCAATCCGGGCGAGAAGGAATTTCATCAGGCGGTTGAGGAAGTGGCCGCCGACCTGATTCCGTTCATCAAGGCGCATCCGAAGTACGATGAACTGCAGATTCTCGAGCGGCTGACCGAACCGGACCGCATCATCAGCTTCCGGGTCTGCTGGCAGGACGATCAGGGCAACGTGCGCACCAATCGCGGTTTTCGCGTGCAGCACAACAATGCGATCGGCCCGTACAAGGGCGGGCTGCGCTTTCACAAGAGCGTCAACCGCTCGATCCTGAAATTCCTGGCCTTCGAGCAGACCTTCAAGAACAGCCTCACCGGCCTGCCGATGGGCGGCGCCAAGGGTGGCTCGGACTTCAATCCCAAGGGCAAGAGCGAACACGAGATCATGCGCTTCTGCCAGGCGTTCATGACCGAGCTCTACCGTCACATCGGGCCTTACACCGATGTTCCGGCCGGCGACATCGGTGTCGGCGCGCGCGAAGTCAGCTATCTGTTCGGCCAGTACAAGCGCATCTCCAACCAGTTCACCGGCACGATCACCGGCAAGGGACTGGCCTTCGGAGGCAGCCTGATCCGCGCCGAGGCCACGGGCTATGGCGCGGTCTACCTGCTCGACGACATGCTCCGGGCCCAGGGTCAGGGTCTGGAAGGCAAGTCGGCGGTGATCTCCGGATCGGGCAATGTAGCGACCCACGCCGCCGAAAAACTGATCGATCTGGGCGCCAAGGTGCTCACGCTCAGCGATTCCAGTGGTTTCGTCTACGACAAGCAGGGCATGACCCAGGAGAAAATCGACTGGATCAAGGACCTCAAGGAACGCCGGCGAGGACGGATCAGGGAATACGCCGACGAGTTCGGCGCGGAATACCACGAGGGCGCCCGCCCCTGGGGCGTTACCGCCGATCTGGCCCTGCCCTGCGCAACCCAGAACGAGCTGAACGAGGACGAGGCGAAATCGCTGGTCGCCAACGGCTGCATCGGGGTGTCCGAAGGCGCAAACATGCCCTCGACGCTGGATGCAATCCACGTGTTCCAGAATGCCAGCATTCTCTACGCGCCCAGCAAGGCGGCCAATGCCGGCGGCGTTGCGGTGTCCGGACTGGAAATGACGCAGAACTCCATGCGGCTGTCATGGAGCAAGGACGAATTGCTCGATCGATTGCGCAAGATCATGGGCGGCATTCACGAGCAATGTGCTCGGCACGGGCGCTCCGACGAGGGCCGTATCGATTACGTCAAGGGCGCGAACATCGCCGGCTTCATCAAGGTCGCCGATGCCATGGCGGCCTACGGCGTGGTCTGACCGACCGGAGCCCACCCGACTCATCGGTCAACGGGGCATCACACGGGCGACCGATGCACGACCACTCGGCGTCGTGCATCGGCCAGCCCGGTCGCTGTTTCGTTTCAGACGGTGACGACGTCCCGTCGCAGGTCACGCGCGGACACGCATCGGACGCGAAGCGCCGCCTGGTCCCAGTGTTCATCCGCTCCGTCCCCGGAACGGTGGCATGCGGCGGGGCCGGTGTCGGCCGGCTTCATCCGGTGCAATCCCGTGTGCCGAAACCACAACCCTCCATGCTCGTGCAGATAGGCCTTGGCAACCAGATAAGGCACCGGCTCCCCATCGAACAATGGCGGCGGCATGCGGCAGAGGACGACGGCATCCCTGGCCTCGTCGTTGTCATCCACGGCCACGATGCGGCCGCGCTCGCCTGCGTAGAGGTGTGTTCTCATGATCGATCGGCATCCATGTCGGCGTCCCTGAGTAGTACGGATGACGACGGGAAATCCGGACATGCGATGATCCGCGAACACACAACGGGAGACATCACATGACAATTGCGCTCTGGTGCGTTCTGGCTGGCGGCCTGATGCCGTACATCTGGACCGGCGTCGCGAAGTTCACCGGCGACCGCAAGCTCACACCCGAGGACAACAAGAATCCCCGCGCATTTCTGGCGGAGGCCAGCGGGCGACAGGCCCGCGCGAACAACGCACAGCTCAACGCCTTCGAGGTGTTCCCGCTGTTCGCGGCCGGCGTGCTCACAGCCGAATACCTCGCGGCACCCCAGGGCACGGTCAACCTGATCGCCCTGCTGTGGGTGGGCTTGCGCCTGGCTTACGGCTTCGCTTACCTGGCCAATATCGGCGCGCTGCGCAGCCTGATCTGGCTGGGCGCTGTGATCTGCTCGATCTCGCTGTTCGTGGTCGCGGCCTAGGGATTGCGGCGGGCTCAGTCGCCAACGAGACTGACGCTGACACGTCGGCGGTGCGACTGCGCCCGGAACTCCCAGACGAACAGACCTTGCCAGGTCCCCAGCTGCAATCGGCCGTCGGCCACCGGAATCGTCAGCTGGCAATCGGTCAGCACGCTCCGAACATGGGCCGACATGTCATCCGGCCCTTCCGCGGTGTGGATGTAGCGCGGATCGCCGTCGGGGACGAGGTCCCACAGATAAGTGCGCAGGTCGCGCTGCACGTCGGGGTCGGCGTTTTCGCACACGATCAGACCAGCACTGGTATGACGCAGCCAAAGCGAGCACAAACCCTCGGTGATAACCTGCTTGCGAACCCAGGCTGCAAGCTCCGCCGTGAACTCATGCAGTTGCCCGGCGCGGGTGTTGACGGTCAGCTCGTGAGTAATGACTGGCATGATCACCCCGGTGATGCGAATGGATTCAGGACTCGCCTGCGATCGATGTGAAGACGATCACCCGATGATTTCACGCCCCCAGGCCGGCGACCAGCGTTCGTACTCTCGGCGGCCACGCGCGCGCAACGTGCTGGCTGCCTGCGTGACGATGTGCGCCGCAGCCAGCGGTCTGCCCACGGCCAACGCCTGGGAAAGCGAGCTGCTGAGCCGCGGCTCTGACGGTCGCTGGACGCCCAACGTCGTGAGACTCGGCGATCAATCCTGGTCGCTGCCGGATTTCTCCTACACCGGGTATCGGCTGGGCCTGTCCCCACTGGCCGCGAGCGTCGCCTGCCGGGTTGAACACCTGGAGGCGCGTCCGGGTGACGACATCGCAACTGCGATCGAATCGGCCATCCGTCGCCTCGCACGACGCGGCGGCGGCATTCTGCGCCTGCCAACCGGAACGTTCCGGCTGTCCCGCTCAGTCGGCATCGTCGACTCGGGCATCGCGATCGAAGGCGCGGGGAGCGACCGAACACGCCTGATCGTACCCGAGAGCCACCAGCCCGCCGATGGGCTGATCGAGGGCGTATTCTCGTTTGGACGCAACCCGCCCAAGGGGTGGCGCCAGGGCTGGTGGAGTCAGGCACCGGTCCTGACCGAGGTCACGCAGGCCATCGAGGCGGGCGACCAATCACTGACCGTGGCGTCCAGCCGGGGCTTGCGGACAGGACAATGGATTGCCGTGACCCAGGCGCTCTGGCCTGCTGCCTCCAAACAATGGTCGAACGGCGAATGGCCCGGGTTTCAGCCGTCCCAGCGACCCACGGGGTCGGATCGGCTCTTCGAGTTCGTTTACCTGCGGAAGATCACCGCGATTCACGGCGATCGGGTCCGCCTGGACGCGCCGATACCCTGGCGGCTTCACCCCAAGGACAACACGATCAGAGTCGTCGCTCCTGACGAATCGCCCACACCCCCGCTCGAGAACGTCGGCCTGAGTGGCGTGTCGATCGACTTTGAATCGAAGGCCGGCACGGCGCGACCAAACGGAATTGGCGTGACCTTCGAGGGTGTTCGCGATGCCTGGCTCCACGATGTCGCCATTGCCAACGTGCCTCGTTTCGGTGTTTTGCTGACACACAGCGCTCGCGTGTCGATTGCTGAGTCCGCTGTACAGGGCATGCAGGACAGCGGAGGCGGTGGTTGGGGCTACGGCTTCTACATCTTCGCCTCCCAGGATGTACTGCTCCGGAACACGGTGGCTGAACAACTGCGACACGGCGTCACGCTGTCGCGCCTGCCCACGTCCAATGTCGTGGTATCCGGGCACCGGTCTCTCGGAAGCACGCAGGACGGTGACGATTCGCATCACGGCCCGGTGCAGCAGGTGCTGTTCGATCAGCATCAGGGGTTGTACGGCGCCGGTCTGCGCATGGTGTACCGCGGCACCAAGAGCAACGGCGCCCATGAAACGCTGGCCAGTGGTGTCGTCTGGAATGCCGGCGGCGACCGCTCGCGGGGTCTCTGGTACGGCCATGGCGTGGTGGTCGACCCATTCGACGCAGGCTGGGCCATGATCGTTGGCGTGTCACCCGAGCGCTGGGTGATGCAAGACGGCCATCCAATCGGCGCGCCTCCCATCCGACGCGTCCCCGCCTCCAACGCTCCGCACCGCCTCGCGGCGCTGCCCGGTCGGGCACCTGGCGCCGCCACCGGCAATGTGTATTACGAGGGTATCGGCCGATCCGGCCTTGAGCCAGCGTCGCTTTACGAGGCGCAACTGCAACGCCGCACCGGCGTGTCATCCACGCGTTATCGCGATGACTGCGAGCCGACAGGGATCAACACGTCGGCGGCGCGGCGCGTTCAGGAGCCGTCCTCGGATCTGTTGTTCTCCGACACGACCCAGAGCGCGGTGGTCGACCTGAATTCGGCGTTCTCGCGTGTGTTGCCCGCCTCCACCGCGGGGACTGCCGTCAGCCGAAGAATCCAGATCACGGATACGGCGCCCAAGTGGACCCCGCTCGTCACGCTGCATCACGAGGAACGATCGACCACCCGGCGTCCAACCCTCCACGTCCGACTTGGTAGCACTGCGCCAACCCGGTTGCTGGTCCAACTGAGGGGCCCGGCGCTGCCGCACCAGGACAAGACCTATAGTAAAGTGGCGGAATTCGAGATAATGGAAAAAAAGCCCACGTTCGTGGCGCTGCCAGTTCCGGATCTCGAGCCTGGCGACACCTTTGACGCAGTGGTCCTGAAGTCATCCGGCCTGCGCTCGGGCGCCACGATCACGATTGAAGACATTCAGCTTCGGTAACGCGGTCCACGCGCCGCACGATGCTGGTGACTAGGGGGCGCACCCGCCAGGCAAGCTGAACTCTGCGACTCGGGAAGCGCTCAGGGGAACTTGGCCAGGGAACGCCGTTGGAACAACACAAAAACCCGTCGATCGCCTATCGACCTGAAATCGATGGACTGCGCGCGGTCGCCGTGCTGCCCGTCATCCTGTTTCATGGAGGATTCGCTGTCTTTGCCGGCGGTTTTGTCGGCGTTGACATCTTCTTCGTGATCTCCGGCTTTCTCATCACGTCGATCATCCTGTCCGACCTTGAGAAGGGCCGCTTCTCCGTCCGACGCTTTTACGAGCGCCGTGCCAGACGCATTCTCCCCGCGCTCTTCTTCGTCTGCCTCGTCTGTGTCCCGTTCGCCTACGCGTGGATGCTGCCCAGCGGGCTGGAGCGCTTCGGTGAAAGCCTGGTGGCGGTCGCGACCTTCTCCGCGAACATCTTCTTCTGGTCCACGCAGGAATACTTCGGCCCGGCGGCCGAACTCCAGCCCATGCTGCACACCTGGAGCCTGGCCGTCGAAGAGCAGTACTACGTTTTCATTCCGCTGTTCCTGATGTGGTGCTGGTCTCTGGGTCGCCGGTGGCTGTTCATCCTGGTCCTGCTGGCGAGCGCGGTCTCCCTGCTGTTGTCGGAATGGAGTTGGCGACATGAGCCGACGGCCAACTTCTACCTGCTGCCAACACGTGCATGGGAGCTGCTGGTCGGGTCATTGATCGCATTCGTACCCGGGCCCGGGCAGCTGTCGGGCCCGGGCTCACGGCTGTTCAAGCTGATTGCGCCCTATGTCGGGCTGGCGCTGATCCTGTACTCGATCTTCTGGTTCGACGAAGACGTACCGATTCCGGGCGTGTACGCGCTCGCACCGGTCGGTGGCACCGCACTCATCATCACAGGCACAACACCCGGCCACCCGATCGCACGGCTACTGCGACTGCGCCCGCTCGTGGCAGTCGGCCTGATCTCGTACAGCGCCTATCTCTGGCATCAGCCGCTCTTCGCCTTCGCACGCATCCGGTTGCTCGGGGAGCCCGGCCACTGGGTCGCCGCCGGCCTGACACTGCTCAGCCTCGCGCTGGCATACGTGTCCTGGCGCTTTGTCGAAGCGCCCTTTCGCACGACCACCGGCAAGATCAACCGGGCACCGCTGGTGCCCGCCGCTGCCGGATTGGCCGCGCTCTCGGCCATCGGCATCGTGTTCATCATGTCCGGCGGACTCCCGACACGGTTACCTCCGGCCGACCGTGCCTTCATCGAGCATTACGACAACTATCAGGATGTCGAGAACAATCGATTCGGCAAATGCTTTTTTGGGGAAGACCACGAATACGAAACGACGCTCAGCTTCGAGGACGATTGCCACGGTGATGCCGACACCCAGCGCTTTGTGCTGATTGGGGACTCGTATTCGGCGCATTACCTTCATGGCCTGAACGCGCTGCTACGACCCGGGGAGAGCATCGCGCAATTCAATATCTCCGGCTGCCTACCGATACTGGAGTTGCCCACCCTCACACCGCAGCGCTGCAGCTCACTCAACCCCGAGCGATTCGCATCCATTCAGACGCAGGATATCGTTATCGTCAGTGCGCAATGGCCGACCGCCATGACGCAACCCGAGTCGTTTGAGTACGGTGCGCTCGAACACACGCTCGCGACACTTTCCGCGGACCTGCCCTCCGAGCAGATCGTCCTCATCGGTGCCAGTCCCGAGTGGCCCGGGGCACTCCCGGTTCAACTCGTGCGGTCGGATCTTCACCAGACACTGGAACCCGGTGACATGCTGGTCAACGCCACACTGGAACAGAAAACAGCGATCAATCGTTCGCTCAGCGAATTGGCGGCCGCCTACGACGTGGCGTTTATCGATCCTGTTGCCCAGCTGTGTGATGAAGACGAATGCGTGGTCGCGCTGACCTACGAGAATGGCGTGGAAATCAGCACCTCGGACCATGGTCACCTCACGCCACCCGCCGCGGAACGCGTCCTGGCGGAGTTCATCCAGGGCATGCGCGCCCAGCGCTGGGCGTCAGTGGGTGCGGCGACGGCTCGGTAGCGGGCGACGCAGCGTTGACGACTGACACCAACCGAGCGTAAGCACGGACGTCTCGACCAGCGCCCTGTCAGGCACTCTTCTCGCTCGGTCGATCCGTGGCACGCCGGTCACGCGTCAGTGTGGGGCTTTTGCGACCTAACGTCGGAAGGCCCACCGGGTTGTCGGGGCGCCCGGCAACCAGACGACTCAGGGCGAAGCGGAGACTCCATGGCGCACAGAGCAGACCGCCGGGCAGCCAGCGAATGAGTTCAAGCACGCTGCGCCGACGAATCGCGTGCTTGAGCAAATCGATGGAATACACCGCGGACAGCTCACGGCCATGCGCACGCAACGCCGCGAGCGCCTGAGTGTCGCCCAGGCGACGAGCAAACTGGCGCAACGCCCGATTACTCGCAAGCGCATACCCGGTGTTGCGCAGGTGGTTGTCCTCATCGCGGGTAATCGAGCCCTCGGAGCGCAGGTAGTAGTACCCGCCCCAGCCACCGCAGTGGATCGGTATACCCATCACGAGGATGCTCAGGTAAAGGTTCGAGTCTTCGCTCACCAGGAGCGATGGGTTGTAGCGCAGCCCGTGCTGCTCCAGAAACGCTCGCCGCATCAGCGGCTTGATGTAACCGAAGCTGGAGCGGCCATTGCGCGGCCGGTCGCTGTCGAGAAACTCTTCCAGCGTGATTCGACCGAGCTTGTCCAGATAATCGGGTTCGAAGGCGTACGGGCCATAGGGTTCGGGCCGCCGCTCGCATTCCAGGCGCAGGTTGTCCGCGTAAACGTCGGCGTTGCGCGCCTCGGCAGCGCGCACCAGTCGCTCAAGCCGTTCGTGGTGGTAATTGTCGTCGGCGTCGAGCACCGTCACCCAATGTCCCCGGGCTGCCTCGAGTGCCAGATTGCGCGCCGCGCCCGGCCCGCTTTGGGTGGTGACGTTCAATAGCCGGATCCTGGGATCCGATTGCGCATGCCGACGCACGACGGACGACGTGTCGTCCGTCGACGCGTCGTCCACCACGATGAGCTCCCAGCTTGTGAGGGTCTGACTGGACACCGATGCCAGCGCAACCGCAATGGTTTCGCTGGCGTTGCGCGCCGCCATGATGACCGAGACAGTCGGCGCGCTGTCAGCCTGCGGCAACCTGTTCAAGCGATCTCCCGAGGACAGCGCAGCAGCTCGCGGCGCTCACCGTCCGTGTTCCGCAGTTCACAGTCGAAAAAGCCCGCGATCGTCGGCGCGAAATCCTGCGCCTGCACGACGCTGCCCTGCCCCGGCGTGGCCACATCGGGCCCGCTGATGAGGTAGATCCCGTTTGGCGTATGGTCGCCGGTCCGGCCATCCACGGTTTCCTGGATGATCGTCCCGGTTGCCTCCGAATGGACGGCCCGAATCGGCTTGTTGCGATTCCAGACCACGAGCAGATCCGGCAATGCATCGAGGTAATCGCCATCGTAGTGCTCGCGCGTCACGATGACGTCATCAACCAGCGGTTCGCCGGTGTCGACGTTCACCAGTTCACGCAACTGCGCCCGCAGTGTTTCCACCAGCTCCGCGTACTCGTCTGGTTCCACACGCCCCTGCGCTTCCCGTCCTTTCAGGTTGATGCGAACCCCGCCACTGGCGTTATTCGCATAGACCTCAAAGAACCGCCGCTCCGCGTGGTTGCCCAGAAAACGTGGGGGGTGCAACTTGCCCTCAAAGGGTTTCCGCAGGTGCTTCATGCGGGCGCGCCACTCCACCGGCAAGGTTTGCCACACGGCACGCGCAGAGGCTTTCCAGGATCGGCTACGGGCCGCCGGACGCCCCTGGTCCAAGGTCAGCAGCACCCGGTCCAGCAGGCCGGTTCCGGAGTACTGCGGCCCCATGCCGTGGCTCCCGAACAACATCACGTTCGTGTGCGGCCCCACCACGTCAAGAATCTCGCCCAGTGCCCGGTCAAACACCCGATAGCACTCGCGCAATGGTTCCCCCAGCGCCGCCTCAACCCTGGCGTCGTACTGTGGATGCCCCTTGTCGTTGATGTGCCAGACGTGATGTCCGGTGCAGTGCAGGTCGGTAAACACCGTCATCGCCAGATCCCACTGGCGTGTTCGCAGCAGGTGCACCGTCAGTTCGGCCTTGCGTTTGAGACGTGTCTGGTACCGGTCGATGAAGGCTTGCAGGTCCTCGATCGATTCCGGTGCCTGACGATCGCAGGACACACCGCCCGTGGGGTCCGGACCTACCGTCGCCAGGATCTCGTCGGCGACATCCTCCGGCACGGTCGACAACTGGAATCGACGCCCGTTGGCCGGGACATGCCCACCCCAATCCACCACCATCGTGCCGGTGATCTCAGGATCCAGACGCAGATACGGAGGATCGATCAGCAGGCATTCAACACCCTGATCAGAAAGCTGACGCCACACGGGCGGGGGTGTTTCGTCGAGTTCGTACCAGTGATCCTGGTAGTCATGCCGGCCAAAGTAGCGTCGGCCATCGTATTGCGGCTGCCGACCTGGCAGGCGCCCACTGTGAAACACGGGCCAGACCGAACCCGCTTCCAGCGCGTAAGGGCTTTGAACCCGGCCCCACAGACTCCTGGCGCGCAGCCGGGACAGGTTCGGCATGTCGCCCGCGTCCATCCACTGCGCGAACAACTCCGGGCTTCCGGCATCCACCCCGATAATCAGCAATCTCTGTGTATTCGACATTTTCACCCGCCCCACTTGTACGGTCTGTCGACAGCCTGTTCGTACCTGCGTCCTGCCCCTCGCAGGTCACGGCCGATCCGCTGCACTGACTCGATCGTGTTGATCCCCCGACCCGGCGACCGGCACGCGACTTGAAACATTCGCGCACACCGGTGAATCCGATGCGCGGCACAAGCTTAATTGAGGATGTGCTCAGCTGTCCTTAACACCCTGCTCGAACGCGTGCTCCGACGCTCAGCGGCCCGCGACACTTCGTTCAGACGCGCGCGCCAGAATCGGCATCGCGAGTCCCCCGTCCGGGTAGCCCGCCCGGTCCTCGACGACCCCATGTCCGCGGTGCTTGCCACGGTGCGGCTGCTATCCTCCCGCCAACAAGAATCCGGGGAGACACCGCGTGAAACGTCGTGAATTGATGGTCGGAGCATTGGGAACTGGCCTGTTGGCCAGCTGTTCGGGCGAGCGCGCAGCCACACCGACCACCCAGACCGAGTTCAAGCCCCTGGTCTGGAAAATGGTGACCACCTGGCCGCCGAACTTCCCCGCGCTTGGAACGGGTGCCAACACGCTCGCGGCGCTGATCACCAACCTGTCCGGCGGACGGCTCACCGTCAAGGTGTATGGGGCCGGCGAGCTCGTGCCCGCCTTTGAGGTCTTCGATGCCGTCTCCAGCGGAACCGCGCAGATGGGACACGGCTCGGCCTACTACTGGAAAGGCAAGGTTCCCGAAGCCCAGTATTTTTCGTCCGTGCCCTTCGGCCTCACCGCCCAGGAAATGTCAGGCTGGCTTTATTTTGGCGGTGGCATGGAGCTTTGGCGCGAGGTCTACGCGCCATTCGGACTGATTCCCTTCGATGCGGGGAACACCACGGTCCAGAGCGCCGGCTGGTTCAATCGCGAGATCAACAGCGTGGATGATCTCAAGGGGTTGAAGATGCGCATCCCCGGGCTTGGAGGCGAAGTGTTGCGCCGCCTTGGAGTCACCGTACAGAACATTCCGGGCGGCGAGCTGTTTCAGGCGCTGGATCAGGGGACCATCGATGCCACGGAGTGGGTTGGCCCCTACAACGATCTGGCGTTCGGGCTCCACAAGGCCGCGAAGTATTGCTACTACCCCGGCTGGCATGAGCCGGGCACGGTGCTGGAGTGCATGGTCAATCGCGACGCGTACGAGACGCTGCCCAGCGATCTGCAAGCGATTGTCGAGGCGGCATGCCGTGTCACGAGCCAGAACATGGTGGCCGAGTTCACGGCACGAAATGGACGGGCCATTCAGACGCTGGCCCAGGAGCATGGCGTGACCATCCGCCCGTTGCCGGACGACGTGCTGTCGGAGATCCGTGCGGTCGCCGATGACGTCGCCCGGGAGCTTGCCAGCGAAAACGATGCCGCGGCGGCAATCTACGATTCGTTCAGCCGCTACGCCGAGCAGACCGGACACTGGACGCGCATGGCGGAAGCCGCGTATCTCGCGGCACGCGACGGCAAACCGCTAGTTTAGCTGGTTGGGCAGCCAGGTCGCGATGGACGGAAACGCTGCCAGCAGCCCCATCAGCAAGAGCTGGATCAGGATGAACGGCAGGACACCGCGATAAATCGCCGTGGTCTGGACGGCCTCGGGCGCGACACCTCGCAGATAGAACAGGGCAAATCCGAAGGGTGGCGTCAGAAACGAGGTCTGCAGATTCAGCGCCATCATCACGCCGAGCCAGACCGGATCGATGCCCATCGCCAGCAGGATGGGACCGACGATGGGCACGACGACGAAGGTGATCTCGATGAAGTCCAGGATGAAACCGAGCAGGAACATCAGCAGCATCACCACGATCACCGCGGTAATCCGGCCACCAGGCAGCCCATGCAGCATCTTCGCGACCAGCTCGTCACCGCCGTAGCCACGGAAGACCAGCGAGAACACCGAGGCGCCGATCAGGATCAGGAACACCATCGCGCTGATACGCGTCGTCGACTCCGCGCATTCGCGCAGATCGGCCCAGCCGAGCCGGCGTCGGACCAGCGCAATCACCACCGCACCCACGGCGCCCACCGATGCGGCTTCCGTGGGCGTAGCGATGCCGATCATGATCGAACCCAGTACTGCCCCAATCAGCGCGATGGGCGGCAGCACCCCACCAAGAAACGCCCCCAGCGCAAACGGCTCGCCGAAAGCCGCGGGCATCAAGTCCGGGCGACGCCAGGCCCGCAGCAGCAACCAGACGATATAGGCCACCACCAGCAACACTCCGGGCAGCAACGCGCCCATGAACAGATCGCCCACCGAGACGGTCTCCGGCGAGAACACGCCCTGGCTGATCTGCGCCTGCTGGTAGGCGGAGGACATCACGTCGCCCAGCAGAACCAGCACGATGGATGGGGGAATGAGCTGTCCCAGCGTGCCCGACGCGCAGATCGTCCCGGTCGCGGTACTGGCCGAATACCCGGCCCGCAACATCACCGGCAGCGACAATAACCCCATGGTCACCACCGTGGCGCCGATGATGCCGGTGGAGGCCGCGAGCAACGCACCAACCAGCACCACGCTGACCGCCAGGCCGCCGCGCACGCGGCCGAACAGGCCAGCCATGCCGGTCAGCAGTTGCTCCGCCACGCGCGAGCGCTCCAGCACCACGCCCATCAGCACGAACAGGGGTACGGCGACCAGGGTCTCGTTCATCATGATGCCGAACACCCGGTTTGGCACCGCCTGCAGGAACGCCGGATCGAATGCGCCGGCCAGCGTGCCGATGCCCGCGAAGGCCAGAGCCACACCAGCCAGCGTCAGCGCGACCGGATAGCCGGCCAGCAGCACGGCGCAGACCACGAGAAACATGGCGATGGCGATCAGGCTCATCGATCACCCCGCAACCGCGCCACGGATCGCAGCCCCAGCGCCAGTCCCTGCAACGACAGCAGCACGGCCGCCACGGGGATCAGGGTCTTGATCAGGAACACGCCCGGCAGGCCACCGGGCTCACGCGAGCCCTCGCGCACCCGCCAGGCGGCGGCGACATAGTCCAGGCTTTCGATCAGGAGATAACCGCAGACCGGCCACAGCAGCAGCACCGTGCCCAGCAGATTCACCAGCGCCTGCCGGTGCGGCGGCCAGTTTCGGTAGAAGACATCCACCCGGACGTGCCCGTCTTCGCCGAGCACCCAGGCCAGCGCGAGCATGAACATGGCCGCGTTGGCGGCCACCAGGGCCTCCTGCAGCGCCACCCAACCGAGATTCCAGCCGTAACGCAGCGTGACAATGCCGAAGCACAGCAGCGCCATGACGATTGTCAGCCAGGCCGCGCAGCGCCCGACCAGCCTCGGCAATGCCGCAAGCCCCGCGGCCAAACGTTCTGGCGCCGAATCCGTGGCGCGATCCCGATCCGTCATGCGCTCTGGCGATTGGCCCCCGAATTCATCAGATCCACGGCGGCCGCGGTGAGCAGATGGTCGACCTGAACCAATCCGGGCTCTGCCGCCTTCAGCAGGCTCTCGAGCTGGCTGAGCACCTGCTGCAACACGGAATGCGACGAGTCATGGCGGGTGAGCTGACATTCGACGATGGCCGTATTCAGCTGGATGCGGATCTGTTCTCCGGGCACCTGGAACAATGTTTCGGAGACCCGGCTGGTCAGCTCCCGCATCACCGCTTCGCCACTGCACAAGCGCGTCGACGGCATCACGATCATGATGTCATCGGCGCCATAGCGGCCGATCACGTCCACCTGACGCATGCGCGCCCGAAGAAGATCAGTCATTTCCCGCAGCACGTGGTCGCCCGCGGTACGCCCATGCGTCTCGTTCAGCTTCCGGAAGCCGTCGATATCAATCACGGCGACGCAGAACGCCTGACCGTCACGCTGGGCACGCTGCAACTCGAAGCTCACCCGCTCCATCAGTGCCGGACGGTTGTACAGGCGCGTCAGCGGATCGCGGGTCAGGGTGAAGGTGACCCGGCGGAAGCGCTGGATGCGGCGCTGCACGACGGAGAGAATCAACTCCGGGTCGTCACCCTTGGACAACAGCGCATCCGCGCCGGCACGCAACGCCCCGCGTAACAGCCCGGGATCCGTCACGCTGGTCAGGAACAGCACGGGGATGTCGAACAGGCTCTCATGCTGTCGCAGGATCTGGGTCAGCTCGATGCCATCGAGATCGGGCATCTGCATGTCCATCAGCACCAGATCTGGCCGGAAATCGAGCAGGCCGCCCAGTGCCTCCACCGGATCGCTGATCACGGTGGTACGAAACCCCGAGCCTTCCAGCAAAGTGGCGTAGTAGTTACCGATCTGCTGGTCATCCTCGATGATCGCAACTCGGCCATTCTCCACCGCGCCGGGATCGCCCCGGCCTGAAAACTGCTCCAGCAACTGCGCCAGCGCGCTGACATTGGCCGGCTTGGTGAAAAACGCATCGGCACCGGAGTCGACCGCCCAGCGGCGGGCACGCACATCCGTGCGCTGCGACAGATAGACCAGACCGGGCTTGTAGCGCAGCCGGGCGACCATCGCCTCGGCGATCTGGAAACCGTAATCCTCGCCCTCGGTGAACATCAGATCCATCAGGATCGCGGACGGCCGGATGGCAGTGACACGTTCCATCGCCGCGAACGGATCGCTGAACCCGCTGACATCGAACCCGACCGCCATCAGCTGACGACTGAGGATGTCGACCATCGATGGATCGTCGTCCACCAGGATCACCCGCGGCATTTCCTGCAGTCGGCGCTGTTCCGCCTCCCGCCCCTGCTCCGCGTGCGGATCGCCCGGCGGCGGACGCCGAATGCAGGCATCGAGTTCGCGCAGCAATCGATCGAAGTGATCGACCACGGTCGTCGGCTCGGCGCCGCTGTCCCGGAACTGAAGCACCTGGTCCAGCATTCGCGCGGCGTCACCCAGCTCGGTGAAGCCGTATGAGGCCGCCGAACCGGCCATGCGATGGACCAGCAGCTTGAAGGCGGCCGTCCCTTCGTCCGACCACTCATCCTCGACCGACGCAGCGTGCGCCGCGACAAGATCGGCGCGCTTTTTCGTCAGCGACGCATGATAGCGCTGGACCAGCTGAGTCAGAGCAGCACGCGCATCAGCATTTAGCATGGAACCTCCAACCCGATGATATGCGGGAAAGTCTCGCAGTCCGCGGGTGAAGTGTCAGTAAACCATGATTGTGCCGCCGCGTGTCCGGCGTTTCACCGCAACTGCGGATCATGCCGCTCAGAACCCCAGCCGGACTTCCAACCGAGAGATCCAGGCGGCATAGGCATCGCCTGCCACGTTGGAGTCACGGAGCTCGCGCTCTCCGGACAGCCGGACCCCCAATCGCTCCAGCGGCTGCCAGACCATGGTCAGCTGACCGCTGCGAATCTCATCTTCCTGCTCCGGTGCACCGGCGCCGGCCCCGGCCACGGATTCGTAGTGAATCGTTCGCCACTCGCCGTCCAGCAGAAACTGCGTCTTCACCGACCAGCGCCACTCCAGAGTCGCCCCGAGGCCGCTGTCCGTGGCGAAGTTGGCATCGACCCGTTCGGTGGACCAGACGCGTCGGAAGGCGTTGAGCGAGACGCGGGTGCGCCCACTGATTTCCCGCCGGTAGTCGAGCCGGCCAGTGACGCCCGAGAAATCCCGATCGGAAAACGGGCTTTGTTCACGGCGGGTGACGCCAATGGCCCCATCCAGGCGTGAGATGGCGGAGGGCACCCAGCGCATGCGCACCTCGCCGGTGTACTGCTCGTAGGACGTTGCGACACCGGTGCCCGGGTTGGGGTCGCGATTGGGGTATTCGCCATCCCGATAGGTCAACGCGAGACCCAGCTGACCGACTGGGTTTCTGCGATAAAACCCCGCCAGATCAAAGCTGTGCTCGTCCAGATCCGATGCGGCATTGCCCAAGTCCGAACTGGAGCGCGACGTGAACACCGACCCGATCTCAAGATGCCAGAGTGAGCTCAGGTGATAGGCCCCTGCCAGTTCGTATCGACGCTCCAGCGTGAACGACTGCTCGGCCGAGTCGCGATAGCGAAAGTCGTCCTGGGCGCGTTTCATCGACGCCTGCACCAGGCCGTCAAAGCGACGCCCCCAAACCCAGTTCCAGCGGCCATCGATCTCGTAAGCCGTGTGGTTCAACTGCTCCAGCGCGTGGTACTGGTACCGCTGCACCAGGCTGGTCAGGTTGAAGGCCTGCAGGCCCGGCTCGAGTTCACCCGTGACGCCCACGGTCGCGATGCCGATGGCGTCACCCTGGCGCACCTCTCCATCGGGGCTTTGCGCACGCAGCTGCTCCGCATTCTCGACGCGGAATACATTGTCATCGTAGATCGCCTCGACGATCGCGAACGGCGAGACATCCACCAACTGCGCATCCGCGGACGCCACCACGCCCAACAGCAGGCTGCTGACCAGAACGCGAGCGAACCCTCGTGGCTGCACGGCCTGCACCCGGCTAGAAGGCATTCTCATCTTTGAAGATCATGACAGCCGTCAGCAGAATGATCTTGAGGTCCATGATCGGCGACCAGTCTCGGATGTACTGGAGGTCGTACTCGATGCGCTTTTCCATCCGATCCAGCGTCTGTGTCTCACCGCGGTATCCATTGACCTGCGCCCAGCCGGTGACGCCGGGCTTCACCTTGTGCCGGGTCATGTAGCCCTGGATTGCACGCCGATAGAATTCATTGTGCGCGACCGCGTGGGGTCGAGGCCCAACGATGGACATGTCCCCCTTCAGAACAGTCCAGAACTGAGGCCACTCATCCAGCGAGGTCCTGCGCAGAAATCGGCCAACGCGTGTCACTCGGGGGTCCACGCGACTCACCTGCTCGACCTCCTCGCCCTCCTCCATGACCGTCATGCTTCGAAACTTGTGCACGTAGAACCGCTCGCCGTTCAGACCGTAGCGATACTGCTTGAAGATCACGGGGCCTTTGGAGTCGAGTTTGACCGCAAGCGCGATCAGCAGAATCAGGGGGATACTCAGCAACAGGACTACCGACGCGAACAGGATGTCAAACAGCCGTTTCAGCACGCCGTCGACGCCGTAAAACGGTGTCTCGATGACCTCGAGAACGGGCACACCCTGAATATCGTAGAACTGGGCGGACATCATGTTGAAGATGTACCAGTCAGGCACGTAGAACACCGATGCCGTGGTGTCCCCCAACTCGTTGATCAGCGCGATACCTCGTTCAAAGGCGCCTTCCGGCAGGCAGATGAACACCACTTCAATCCCGTTCTTCCCGACATATTCCGTCGCCTGACGAACCGCCCCCAGTTGTTCCAGCCCCTCCAGCTTGCCGCCCGTGCGTGACGGGTCACGGTCCTCGAAATAACCCACCAGGTCGTAGCCGGCCGTCGGTGCGCGCGCCACGAGGTTTCTCGCGGCGTCGTTCACGAACAGAATGACGGCGGATCGATTCTTCGCGAGCCCTGGAACGATGCGCAGCAAGCCATACCGCAACAGGACGTGCGCCAACAGAAACGTCACGGGCACGCCGACAATCCATGCAGCGAGCACCCGACGAGAAAGGTCTTCCCCAAGCTCGGCGAAGAAGCCGGTCAGGATTAGCGCGATGACCACGGCCAGCCAAAGCCAGAGCAGGCGCGTTCCAGCGGACCCCGGCCGGCCCAGCTGCCAGGGCATGGAGAAGGAGACACCACGCATCAGGAATGCGGAAACCAGCCCCGCGAAGAGCGCCGCAGCCTGGTACGAACCCTCGAATTTCACCTGGAAAATGGCGCACGACGCCATCATCACGCCATAAATAATCAGCGCGTAACTCAGTCCATTCAGTACACCCGCGCGGCTGCTGCGCTGTGCCATGGTTACTCCCAGTCGCGTTTCTTGTGATCTCCGGCCAGAGTGCGACTGACCGGGAGGTTCCGTCCCGATGCCACGACCCAGTGCGGGCATGATGGCGCCCGATCGCCGCTTTCATCCCCGTGGCAACCAGGAGCACATCACCGCGGCAATGATCGCAGACTCCAGCGGATTGCGTCACTATTGGGCAGTCCCTCTTGAATGACCTGTCATGAACGCGCCCCAGTCCCCCACACCCGCAACGATTCCTCAGGGGATTCAACTACCTGGAATCAGCTTGATGCAGGTGCAGGCCATGTTGCTCTCACGGTGGAAACTCATCGTCGCGTTTGGCCTGGGATGCGCGATCATCGCGGCCGTGCTCAGCAAGCTGGTGCTCCCGCGCACCTACGTCGCCACAGCTACCGTGCTGGTTGACTTTGAAGTCAACGACCCACTGTCCGGCCGTGATTTCCCGGCGCATCTGGCGACGAGCTACATGGCCACCCAGGTTGAATTCATGCGGAGCCCGGAGGTCCTGATCCCAGCCCTGGAGACGCTCGGTTGGGCATCCGATCCGGAGCGCTTGGAGGGCATTCCTGACGGGAGCAGCCCGGAGGTCCAGAGGAACTGGCTGCGCAACCAGCTCGCGCAGCAATTGAACATCAGCCAGGGTGACGACAGTCGGTTCATCTACGTCAGCTTCACCGCGGAGACACCGGCAGAGGCCGCCCAAGGTGCGAACATCGTCGCCAGAACCTTTGTCCGTGAACAGCAGGCACGCCAGCAAGGCCCCGCCCGCGACCGCGTCAGCCAGGCCGAAACTCAGCTCGCCGCGTTGCGGACGCGTGTGGACGAGGCGGAGGCTCAGGTTGCCCGGTTTCGCCAGGAGTCGGGGCTCATCGCACTGGACGGTGACCTGCGCGATGAACAGGCCCGGCTACTCGACCTGGAGCGGCGCCTGTCGGAAGCGCGAGCACGACGACGCGAAGCCCAGCAGCGCCTCAGTTACGCGCGGAATGCAGATGCCACCGTCCTGGGCTCGAACCTCATCCAGGGCCTCAAACGCGAGATCGGCACCCTGGAGGCACGGCTGGCAGACCTCTCGACCACCCTCGGTCCGCGGCATCCCGATTACGTCGCCGTCAGCCGTGAGTTGAGTTCAGCACGCTCCAGGCTCGATACAGAGATCGAACACTACGTGGACAACGCGCGCGCGGAGCTGGCTGCCGCACGCAGCCAGGAAAACGGCATTGCGGCGGAACATGCGACGCTCAAAGCGTCATTGCGACAGGAACAGTCCACCAAGGATGATGCGGCCCAGTATCTCCGTGAACTGGACACCGCCAAACAGCTCTACCAGCAAGCGCTGCGCGAATATGACAAGACACTGCTGGGAGCCGGCACCGAGTACTCCAATGCCAGTGTCTCGAGCCCGGCCCAGCCGCCGCTGGAGCCCGACAGTCCCAAGGCCAAGCTCAACACCATCGTGGGTGCGTTCCTCGGCGGTGTTCTGGGCACCGGGCTGGCGCTGTTCCTGGAGCTGGTCGACCGCCGAGTCCGTTGCCGGACGGATCTCGAACGTGATCTGGGACTGGCTGTGATCGGGGATCTGACCCTGCCCCGCCGGCGCGGCTTTCGACGACTCAGCTAAGCGATTCTCCAGGCGTCCTTGGTGAATCGATGAGCAACCCAGTATCCGAGCAGGCCGGCTTCCGACCGGATACGACATTCTGGACGCTGTCGGCCGCTCTGGTGCTGGTGACGGTCGTGTTCGCGGCCGTACCCGCCGGGTTCAATTGGCAACCGGTGGGACTGTCCGACGAGTCCTCCACGAATCCGTTGCTTCGCCGCGTGCAGTGGCTCCCGATCTGGGGTCTCTCGGCGTGGATGATCTGGCGGCGGCGCGGCCTGCTGATCCCGTTGCTCCTGCACATCAACCCGTTTCTGGTCGGGTTCTGCATCTGGGCGGCTGCATCCGTCGTTTGGGCCGAAGCGGCCAGTGGCACCATCAATCGCATGGTGCAGCTGGTGGGCTCCATCATGATCTGCGTGGCCTGTTGCGTGGCCAGTTGGGGGCGCTACCGACTCGAACGCATCATGCTGACGGCATTGACGGGACTACTCGTCGTATCACTCATCATGGTGGTGGCCCTTCCCCGTTACGCCATCCACAACGACCCCACGCTACGCGGCCTCTGGGCCGGGGCGATGTCCAGCAAAAACGAGCTCGGCATCGTGTTTTCGCTCGGGCTCATGTTTGGCACGTTCGCCTACTTCACCCGCCTGATCACCCTGCGCCATTTCGTTTGCCTGCTCGCGCTGATCGCGGTGATCTCCCTGGGCGCCAGTTCGACGACCGCGACCGTGACCGGGGTCATGGCGGCAACCATCGTCTGGCTGTCGATCCGCCCTCCGATTGATCCTGACGGCAATGCGCTGGTGGTCGTGCTCTTCGTACTTCTGCTGATCGGCTTGCCCTACCTGGCCGCCACGCTGCTGTCCGGGCCGCCCACGGTCGTGGATATCCTGGGCCCCGTGACCGAGGCACTGGGCAAGGACATCTCGCTGACCGGACGCGACGACATCTGGTCGCGTGTGCTGATCGAGGCCCGGCAACATCCGGTGATGGGCGCGGGCTACGGGTCGTTCTGGCTCGGCCCGGGTGGCCCCTCCGAGTGGATCCACGAAGAGCTTTACTGGATTCCGTACCAGGCACATAACGGCTATATCGACATCTTCAACGAACTGGGTGCCGTGGGGATCGCCCTGGTCGTCGGATTTGTGCTCTGGCACCTGAAGCAGGTCGGTCAACTCTGGTGGGTTGATCGCCCGACCGCCGCGCTGCACCTGGCATTGCTGGTGTACACACTGGTTTCCAATGTCACCGAATCGACGCTTTTTCGCCCCTTGACCCTGCCCTGCACGCTCATCCTGTTCTCGTCGCTAACGCTCTCGCGTGCGCAATTGCAGCGTCGCTTCGATCAGGCCGCGCAGGCAGCTGCACGCTAGCGCAACGCAGCACGCAGCGCGTCATGCAGCGCCGCCTCGCCAAAGGCGCGCTCCGCATTGGCACGGACCTCCGCCGGGGACATGCGGGCAACATCATCCGCCGCCACGCGTTGCGCAAGCGCTGCCAGGTCATCAAACGTCTGAAACGCGGTGAATTCCGACTGGATGTCGACGTACCAGCGCCGCGCTCTGGCCAGCACCGTGGCTCCATAGGAAATCGCGTGAAAGAACGAGCCCGACGCAATCATCTCCTCGCTGTCGTGTAGCAGCAGCGTCGCCCTGCACTGCTGAAGCAGATACGCCGCCTGCGCTTCCGAAATGAAGGTCGGCAGCAACTGGACGCTGGCCTCCAGCCCCCGCTGCCGGATGAGGGCCCGAAGTCGCGCGACGTAGCTCGCGTCAGGTGCCGACCCGGCCAGCAGCAGCCGTCGCTGTTCAGGCCAGATTTCCAGCACGTGATGCAATTGCTTGTACTCCGCGATGACGCCAAAGATGAGGTAGGTGTCATCCAGTGGCCCGACTGACTCGATGAAGTCGGCGGACCGATCGGGAACCGCCGTCGGATAAAGCGGATGAGGGACATAGTGATGTCGGTTGTCCCAGTGCTCGATGGCGGGGGCGTGAACAATCACCCGGTCCGCCATCGAACGCGCACGCGCAACCAGCGCGCGGGAGGCCTGCTGCGTTCGGCCCGTTGTGTCGTGGGCGTAGTGGTTGTGCAGCACGAACACGAGCTGCCGGGTCCGCGCACGGACCCAGTGAAGCCAGAGATTGACGTAGGCCCAGCGCCACGGCGACAGCCCACCCCGAGCATTCAGCACGCGCAGTTCCGGCCAGTTCACGATAACGCGGTCGAAGGACTGCCCGGGCGTCCGCAGCATGGACTCCATCATCATCGGCGCCACCTCAAGACCCAGCTGCTCCAGCGCTGTTGCCATGCGCTGTTGGTAGACGTTCACCGCGTCGGGTTGTGGAGGGTAAACGTGGACAGATCCGCCTGATAACAGCGGCTCTGACGGCCTCTCGGCCGGATGTGGCTCAATCACGGAAGACGCCTGAAAAGATGCGCTGATACTCTATGCCAACAATGGGCCGCTCGTCCCGCGAGGATCTCGCCCCGGCCCACGGAATGGAACAAAATCAACCGACGCGTTCCTGACAGCACGCAATTCAGCCATCGCTTTGACTGGGTAGGTCATTTGAGAACGGACAAACCGGCCGCATCGACAGGGAATGGACGCCGCACCCTGCTGTCGGGCGCCATGCTCAGCCTGATTGATCAGGCAATGCTCTCCGGCACCAACTTCATCATCGGCCTGTTATTCATACGCCTTGCGTCGAAGAGCGACTACGGCCTCTATGCCCAGTTCTTCGGCGTTCTGATGCTCTCGCAGGCGTTGCAGAACGCACTGTCCAACGCTCCGCTGATTTCTCTGGGACCGAAGCTGCGTCGTCGCCGACAACGCAGTCTGGCGACACATTTGCTGTGGTTTCAGAGTCTGGTGTCGGCGTCCGTGGCGATCGTCGCCATCGCGGTGGTCAGCGTGCTGTCCGGCATCATGAGCATGCAGGAACTGACCCCGCTGGTGGGCTTTGCATTTGGTGCAGCCCTCGTGGGGCAGTGGTTGCGTGAGTACGCGCGCAACTATCACTTCTGCATTTACCGACCTGGCCTGGCGTTGACGACGGATAGTGTCTATTCGGTCCTGGTGATCGGCGGCCTGACCATCGCAGGTTGGAGTGGTCAGTTCAGCACAGGCGGGGTCCTGCTCATCCTGGGCTCCGCCGGGATCGTCAGCGGGCTTGTCGGCATTGTCCTGGGAGGGCCTGGGCCTCTGGGCCACCATGGACGCGCGCGGCCGGCGTTGAGTCGCGCCTGGAACGTCAGTCGCTGGACGCTGCCCAGCGTGTTCCTGTCCTGGGTTTCGAACAACACCTTTGCATTCGTGGTGGCAGCCATTGTCGGCCTGGCCGCCTCGGCCGATATCAGTGCAGCGCGCCTGCTCCTGATGCCGGCCGGACTTTGTCAGACGGCATGGACGAAAGTGTTCGCCCCTCGCATGTCCCTCTGGTGGGGCAACGGCGAACGAGCCAAGATGCGACTCGCGGCGACCTATTCCGGCTTTGCGCTGCTCGGCCTGATCATCAGCTACACGGTCGTTCTGCTCATCGCATTTCCCCTGCTTGAGCGCCATGTCCTCGGGGAGCGTTACGGCACGGCCGCGGCGCTCATTCCCCTGTGGGCCCTGTTCTTCTGTGTGAACGCCGTGCGGGGCATCGGCACCAGCGTCCTGGTGGGCGGAGAGCGATTCCAGGACTTGTTCACGTACGGGATTGCGGGCGCGGCCGTTTCGATCCTTGGTTCGATACTCGGAACGCTGCTGTTCGGTACGGGTGGCGCGGTGATCGGCCTGATTCTCGGAGAACTCTGCCTGCTCGCGCTCATCGCCACCGCTGGCCGCACGCGGTTGCTGGCCTCGGCCTGACGCCCGAGGCGTCGGCGTTCACCGGCCCCGAATCCGGCGCCAGGTCGATGCGGCGAGCAACCGGATCACTACCGGCAGATTGTCCAGAAGGTAGCGTCGAATCAGGCGACGGGGATCCTGCAGCATGCGGTGTGCCCATTCCAGCCCCAGCCGCTGGATGACGACGGGGGCTCGCGCAATGTCCCCGGTCGCGAAGGCAAAGCTGGCGCCGACGCCAACAATGAGTGCATGGGCATGCCGGCGACGCAACGCACGCGCGACGTACTCCTGTTTCGGCGACCCCATCGCAACGAGCACGACATCCGAGTGCGAGGCGGCGCTCAAGGCCTGCTCGATCTGATCCAGTTCCTCGGTGCTGGGAGGCGTGCCCACCCAGGGTGAGTGATGGCCGGCGATGTGCAGCCCCGGATACATTCGCTCCAGGGCCTCGGCAGCGCGGACTTCATTACCATCAACCCCGCCCAGCAGGTACATCGAGCGACCCTCGCGCGCGCACCGATCAGCCAGCTCGAACATCAGACTGGAGCCCGCAATGCGTTCGGGAATGGGTTCTCCACCAAGCCGGGACGCCCAGACCAGCGGCATGCCGTCGGCGATAATCAGATCCGCCTGCTGATAGAGCTCGGCGATCGCGGGACTGCGGCGCGCGCGGCTGAGGAAGTCCATGTTCGCGGTGACGATCCAGGCGCCTTTGCCGCCGGCGAGATCCGACATCACCGCATCCAGCAACGCCTGCTGCGTGCAGCGGGCGACCGGAAGTCCCATCAGTTCGGTCGTGCGCGCGTTCAGCGTCGAGACCCCGGATGAGACCTCCGATGAGTGCTCGACCATGACCTAGCCCGCGATGCGCTGCGACTTGCGCCCCGTCAGTCGGGCCACCAGCCGGGACGCCACCCCACGAAGACGCGACAGCTGCCACGCCTGCAGTCCCTTTCTGAACTCGAGGTCGTCGTAGCGCGGCTCACGCCGAATCGCGGCGTAGAAATACGCCCCGATGATCAGAAGACCGCCGACGACATAGGGCTTCTCACCCATCCGGAAAAGCCCCGACGCCGTGGCGTATGCCGGGTGATAACCCATGAACCAGATCCCGCGCCCGAGCCGAACCCGACCCTTGTAGACATTCTTGTCGGACGATCCCATCAGACGATGATGAAACAGGCGCGCGCCGGGATGACGAATGGATCGCGTGGTCCAGCCGTTGAGGCGACAGCGGTGGATGTCGATGCCGTCCCACAGAATGGTCTGGCTGAACCCGCCGATCGCCTCGAAGGCTTCCCGTTTATAGAACTTGAACTGACCGGCCACCATCTCGTCGATGATGTACTCCTCGACAAGGTCATCGCCTTCCGGACGAAAGACTTTCCCGGAGACCGCTGCCAGCGTGGGGTCGCCCTCCAGCTCCGCGAGCATCGTCTCGACATACGTCGGATCGAAGGACATGTCGCCATCCAGCTTGCAGATGTAGCGGTAATCCGACTCCAGTTGATCGCGTCCGAAGTTGAACGCTTCAATCACGCCGGATCCCAGCACACGCTTGCCGCGGTCTGTCCGGCGGATCAAACGAATGAACGGATACTGGGCCTGGTAGCTCTCGACAATCTCCGGGGTGTCGTCCGTCGAGCCATCGTCGACGATCAGCCACTCCTCGGGCCAGACGGTCTGGGCGACCATCGAATCCAGCGTCAGGCGAATGTATTTCGACTCATCCCGCACCGGCGAGACGATGGCCACGGGCGCGGTTCTATGCGTTTCAGACATCGGTTTCATCCACGAATACGGACCCCAGGATGCCGACATCATGCGCCCGTAACTCGTCCACAAGACTCCTGGCATCGTTGAGCGAATCAGAGTGTTTGCACACGACCACGATGGCGTACCCGGCCATGGACGCCACCGCCTGCGCATCGGCGACGTCCTCCACCGCGGTGGCATCCAGGATGACCGTGCCATGCTGGCCCGCGCTGCTCCGCAGCCAATCGCGGAAACGTGGGTGCATCAGACGCTCCTCGGCCCCACCCTTTGCATCCCCGCCTGCGATCAGCGTCAGTCCCGGCACCTCACCAAACTGGAAACCGAGCAGCCCCGTGTCACCCGTGAGCCAATTCGCCAGCCCAGTCTCGCCCGGCACGCCGAACAGGCCGGCTGCACCACCGCGACGCAAGCCGACGTCCACGAGGCAGGTGGAGCGCCCCGAGCGAGACAACAGCACGGCAAGATTGGCTGGCACCGCATTGCCCGATGTGGATTGCCCGACCGCGACGAACGCGATGACGGTCCGCTCGGCGATTCGATCCAGGCGGGGCGCGAGGCGCGCCATCAGGCTGCGGTAGCCGCGCGCCTGGGGTGAATCGGGCATCGACACGGTCACCAGTGCCGGCGCCGGATGCAGATCAACGCTGCGAATCATGGAGACCTGACCGAGCGGCACCGGGGGCATCTCCACCCTCGGGGGAGTCTCCGGGGGTCGCGGCGCCTCCGTTGCCAGCGAATGCGACGCCGGCGGCGGTTTGACCTCGGGCTCCTCCATCACCCAGTCCCGCTTCGGCGTCCTGGGCGGAGATGGTGGCTCCGGTGGTGCGGCAAGATGCACCCGCCCCTGCTCGCCGGCGCTGTCCGGCCGGTCCGGGCGTGCCGGCGTTTCCGAAGGCGTCCGAACGGGCGGCGCCTCGGCTCGCGTCGGCGCGGCTGCTTTATTGCGCCTGCTTCCGACCGCGCGGGGGACCTCATCCGGATTCGGCGCCGGGGTTTGCGGAGGCGGTTCGGCGACCCTGGACCGCCCGGTATCCCGCCCGGTCCGCTGACGCTTCAGCGACTCACGCAGCCGCGAGGAATCCTGCTCGCTGGCCTCGACATCGATGACCCGTGCCGCCCCGAGCCGGGTACTGAGAATTCCGCGTCGCAGCGTCGGTTTGTCGGCGTCAGACATGATGCACCGACCCGATCCGCTTGAAGGCGACAGCAGTGAACCGTCGGCGATTCAGAACAAACGCTCCTTCACGACGATCACGTCATCCGGCTGGACCACGTCTTCCAGCTCCGCCGACTGCGTGATCGTGCGACCGTCGGCCAGGGTCCGACGAATCGTCACCTTGGAATCACTGCCGCGATCGGTGAGCCCGCCGCCCAGCGAGATGGCCTGCATCACCGTGATCGGCGTCGTCAGCGGATAGGCGTCCGGACGCCGAACCTCGCCGTAAACATAGAATTTCGGCGCCTCGGGCACGTAGATCGTGTCTCCGGCGACCAGATCAACGCCGCTCGCGCTGCTCGCGGTCAGCAACTGGTCAAGATTGACCGCATAGCGCTGCTGACCACCGGCGGCCCGCCGCACCAGCGTGACCGTGCGGGAGCCCTCGGACGTGATGCCCCCAGCCAATGCGAGCGCGTCCAGCACCGAAGTGGACGACTGCAGCGGAAAACGACCCGGTGACGCCACCGCGCCCAGCACGGAAATCTGCCGGCTGCGCAAGGCTTCGATCGTGACGTTGACCTGCGGGTCCTTCAGGAATTCACCGCGTTCGTAGGCCATGGCGATCCGGTCGCCGGCCTGCTGGGGAGACAGTCCCGCCAGCTGGATGCGGTTGACCAGCGGCAGCGTGACGCTGCCGTCGTCACCGACCACCGTCTCGGTGGTCAGGTCGGGCTGGCCGAATACGGTGACACGAATACTGTCCCCGGCGCCCAGCCCACCGCGACGCCCCAAACCCAACGGCTCATCCGGCACGCCGGTCTCGGCCGGGATATTCGCAATGGGCGAAGGCGCGAACACCGGGTCCGATGGCAATGCGGGGCTCGGCTGCGCCACCGCGGACGGTTCGATCGAACCGGGTGAGCGATAAACGGGCGATTCGTATCCGGGCTCCGGAATCGTGGTCGTCGTCGGCGCATCCGCGGCCCAGGACTCGACCGGCTCCGGCTGCGACAGGCTCTTCGGCCGGCGCGGCGTGCGCCGATGTGGGGTCCCCACGGCGTCGCGCGTGACGGGTCCGGTTTCGATCGGGGCGGTTTCATCGGACGGGAGGCTGGTGGTCGCGCTGCGTCGCACCCGGGGCCCGCCCTGCACCTGCGCCGGCGGAACGGTTAGCGTCGGGGCCGACCAGCCGTGCCCGGCCGGTGCCGGATACCCGGCCTCCGGCGCGCGACCGGTCGGCCAGCGACCGCTGGGGTCCACCTCGGGTGAAGGCACGCCCTGCCAGGAATCGGCCGCGGAGCGGCTCGGCTGCGCGGCCGGCCGAGGCGGCACGGATTCGCGGGCGGACGGAACCGATGTTGGCGTGTCGGGAATGATGATGGTCGTCGGCGGGTATAGCGCGCGCCGGTCACCGGGTTGCTCCCAGGTCTCTGTGGTGTCGGCCCATCGCGACGAGGAATCCCAGTCCGTCGTATCCGACTGAGCGGACGCAACCGTCGCGAAGGCGAAGATCAGGGCGGCCAGCAGCCCGCGGGGCAGGAATCCCGGTGAAACGGTTACTCCGCTTGTGTTCGACAGAATCGTCATCCCAAGTGTAGTGCCCCGACCGCACGCTCATCGTCCGGCCTGTCGGAATCCGCCAGCAACACCGCCGCCAGTTCCATGGTGATCCGGAGATTCTAACCCGTAAACCCGCCGCTATGGGGATTTGACCCCAATAAACAAGGGCTTGAACCCGATTTGTCAACCCCCAAATCGCAGACATCCCCGGCGTTGGCCGGCGGTGAGTCAAGCAACATTACCACTGGAGGTCCAACGTGAATCTCAAGCACTACGAACCCATCAGCGTCTTCAACGCATTGTCTCAGGAACTCGATCGGTGGATGGACAACAACCCGGGTCAGGCCACGCGTGCCTGGACGCCGGCGGCCGACATCGAGGAAACCGACGACCACTACTTCGTCCGTCTCGATGTGCCGGGCGTTGACCCGCAGAAAATCGAGGTGCGCGTCGAGAAGAGCGTGCTGACGGTCGAGGGCGAGCGCGAGGCGCCGGCCAGCGAAGCGGGCCGCTTCACCCGCGTCGAGCGCATCCAGGGCAAGTTCGTCCGTCAGTTCCGGCTTCCGGATGTGGCGAACGACGAGGCCATCGAGGCCGACTACGCGCAGGGCGTGCTGACGGTCCGCATCGCCAAGAAGCAAAGCAGCCAGCCGCGGCAGATCGAAGTCCGGGTGAGCTGAACCCTTCGTTCGCGGCGGCGCTTGGCTTAGGCGCCGCCGCGGGCACACCGATTCAACGCATGACGAGGCACTCCAGGTGAGAACCGACAAACTGACCACCCAATTTCAGCAGGCACTGGCCGACGCCCAATCGCTGGCGGTCGGACGAGACCATCCTCAGATCGATCCGGCGCACGTGCTGATGGCACTGCTGAATCAGGATGGTGGTGCGTCACGTCAGTTGCTGGCCCAGGCCGGCGCCCAGGTCGAGACGGTTCGCAGCCGCCTGGATGCCCTGATCGATGACCTGCCCACCGTGGGCCAGGCCACCGGTGACGTACAGGTGAGCGCCGAGCTCGGCCGCCTGCTCAATCTCACCGACCGCCTTGCGCAGCAGCGCAAGGATGAATTCATCAGCTCGGAGCTGTTCCTGCTGGCGCTGGTCGACGACAAGTCGGCCGCCGGCAAGCTGCTGCGCGAGGCCGGCTGCACCAAGGACGCGCTGGAACGCGCCATCGACGCCATTCGCGGCGGCGAGCGCGTGGACAATGCCGATGCCGAAGGCCAGCGCCAGGCGCTGGAGAAGTACACCATCGACCTCACCGCCCGCGCCGAGGCCGGCAAGCTGGACCCGGTGATCGGCCGCGACGAGGAAATCCGCCGCGTCATCCAGGTGCTGTCGCGCCGGACCAAGAACAACCCGGCGCTGATCGGTCGCCCCGGCGTCGGCAAGACCGCCATCGCCGAGGGGCTGGCCCAGCGCATCATTGACGGTGAAGTCCCTGAAGGCCTGCGCGACAAGCGTCTGTTGTCGCTGGATCTGGGCGCGCTGATCGCCGGCGCCAAGTTCCGCGGCGAGTTCGAGGAACGGCTCAAGTCCGTGCTCAAGGACCTGTCCAAGCAGGAAGGCCGGATCATCCTGTTCATCGACGAGATCCACACCCTGGTCGGCGCCGGCAAGGCCGAAGGCGCCATGGACGCCGGCAACATGCTCAAGCCCGCGCTGGCGCGCGGCGAGTTGCACTGCATCGGCGCGACCACGCTGGACGAGTACCGCGAGAACATCGAAAAGGATGCCGCGCTGGAACGTCGCTTTCAGAAGGTCGTCGTCGACGAGCCGTCGGTGGAGGACACCATCGCCATCCTGCGCGGACTCAAGGAGCGTTACGAGGTGCACCACGGCGTCGAGATCACCGACCCGGCCATCATCGCGGCCGCGCGGCTGTCGCACCGGTACATCTCCGACCGGCAGTTGCCGGACAAGGCGATCGACCTGATCGACGAGGCCGCCAGCCGGATTCGCATCGAAATCGATTCCAAGCCCGAGGCCATGGACCGTCTGGAGCGGCGCATCGTCCAGCTCAAGATCGAGCAGGAGGCGCTGAAGAAGGAATCCGACGACGCCTCGCGCAAGCGCCTGGAGTCGCTGAAGACCGACATCGCCAAGCTGGAACGCGAGTACTCCGATCTGGAGGAAATCTGGAAATCGGAAAAAGCCAGCGTCCAGGGCGCCTCCAGCATCAAGGAGGAACTCGAACGCGCCCGCATCGAGCTGGAGCACGCCCGGCGCGCCAGTGATCTGGGGCGGATGTCCGAGTTGCAGTACGGCCGCATTCCGGAACTGGAGCGTCAACTCGCCGAGGCGCAGGCCGCAGGCGATGGCGAACAGCGCAAGTTCCAGTTGCTCAAGAGCCGCGTGACCGACGAGGAAGTCGGCGAGGTCGTGTCCAAATGGACCGGCATCCCTGTCGCCAAGCTGATGGAGGGCGAACGCGAAAAGCTGCTGCAGATGGAATCCGTGCTGCACGAACGGGTCGTTGGCCAGGACGAGGCGATCTCCGCCGTGGCCAACGCCATCCGCCGCTCCCGCGCGGGCCTGTCCGATCCATCCAAGCCGGTGGGCAGCTTCCTGTTCCTGGGGCCGACCGGGGTTGGCAAGACCGAGCTGTGCAAGACGCTGGCCGGCTTCCTGTTCGATTCGACCGAGAACCTGATCCGCGTCGACATGAGCGAATTCATGGAGAAGCACTCGGTGTCCCGGCTGATCGGCGCCCCGCCCGGTTACGTCGGCTACGATCAGGGCGGTTATCTGACCGAGGCCGTGCGCCGCAAGCCCTACTCCGTGCTGTTGCTGGACGAGGTGGAAAAGGCGCACCCGGACGTGTTCAACATCCTGTTGCAGGTGCTGGACGACGGCCGCCTGACCGATGGTCAGGGCCGCACCGTGGACTTCCGCAACACCGTCGTGGTGATGACTTCGAACCTCGGCAGCAACCTGATCCAGGATCTGTCGTCGGGCGACGAGGACAACAGCTACGCGGCAATTCGCGAGGCGGTTCTGGAAGTGGTGCGGCAGCAGTTTCGGCCGGAGTTCGTCAACCGCATTGACGAGGTGGTGGTGTTCCATCCACTGGCCAAGGCGCAGATTCGCAACATCGCGCTGATTCAGGCCCGTGGCCTGGTCGACCGGCTTGCCGAACGGGACCTGAGTCTGGCGTTCAGCGACGCCGCGCTCGATCGCCTCGCCGACGCCGGTTTCGACCCGGTGTACGGCGCCCGGCCACTCAAGCGGGCATTGACCCAGCTCGTGGAAAACCCGCTCGCCAACCGGATACTCGCCGGCGACTTCGCGCCGGGGACGACCATCCGCGTCGAGACCGGAGACGACGGGTTCGAGTTTCGCGCCGAGGCATCCGGCGCCTGAGTCGGAGTTGGGCCGGAGGGCGACGGTCGATCCTTGGAAGGATTGTTTCGTCGCCCTTCGGTGCGGTCAGATCGCCGCCGTTTCCGCGGTCGAACCCGGCTGGGTCAGTCGCCTGACGGACGGCCTCGCGCTGCCGCGAGATCCCGATCATGGCGGAATTTCTTCAGCAGTACGTCAACCTCACCGTGCGCCAGATGCCCCAGGGCGTTCACGAGCTTGCGGCGTGTCTGCCCGCCCTTGGACCGCCTGGCCACGAACGGCTGTTCGGACCATTCGTCGAACGTGAACGCACGCACGAGTTTGAACAGCACCGTACGCCCCCGGATCAGGCGAACAAACTCCCATTTCGGGTCTTCCTTGAGGAAATCGACCAGAATCTTGCCGGTCCACAGGTCGACATCATCGATCATCAGGTGCCCACCAACTCGCAGACGCGGCGCCGTGTAGGTCCAGTCAACCTGAGGAATCGGGAACCCGTGTCCCCCGTCGATCAGGACGAAGTCCAGCTCGCCGGTCAGACCGGGCAGGACGTCCTGGCTATACCCCTCGACAAACGTCAACCGACTGGCGTCGATCGACTCCTCCGCCAACGCGGCCCTCAGCAGCTGAATCTCCGATGCCGAGGGCGTCACCGCCGTATGCGTCGCTCCGCGCCGGACGATCTCGATCGTGGAGCGCCCGGCCCCCGTTTCCAGGGAGCGCACATCGGGACCGATGATGGCGTCCAACTCACGGATCACCGCTTCGTCCAGAGACCAGTCCGCCCCGCCGCCAGCATGAAATTGACCGTCCACTTGCTTCCCCGTTTGATGCTTACAGTGCAACGATTTGCACGAACGATTCCCCGCTCCGAGAAAGGTCGGCGAAGCGGCTAGCGCTATGACCGGGCACCGTTCTCCCGGCCAATCCAGCGCGCCGCACGCTGAACATCACGCAATTCATGACGGGCGCGAATCAATCCATAGGTGATCACGGCCCCGGTCGTCCAGGCCAGCATCGGCCCGATCGGGTCAGCAACCAGGAACACCGCCACGAGACCGACATAAAGCAACACCCGCACCACCATCAGGCTGGGCTGCGCCCACTTTCGCCCGAAACCACGATAGATGTAGTACGGAATCCAGCGACTTACCGCCAGCGTTCCGAGCGCCAGCGCACCCGGCGCCGACACCGGCACAACAATGAGGCAGGCGGTAACCCGGGCGAACTGCAACACGAAATACAGCCAGACGCGCGTTGCGTAGTTCAAACGATTGTACACCTGGAACAACAGGCGCAGCAGGATCAGCGCCATCATCCAGGCCACAAATACGACAAGCCAGGACCCGCGCGATTCCAGCAACGCGATTCCGGTGCCGCCCAGGACCGCCGCCCAGATCCACGGCGGCACAACCGGGGTCGCGACCCGGTGGGAGAAGAACGCGTCCGAGAGCCTGGGATTCGATTCGAACCGTTGACCGCAGCGGTCGTTGTCGACGTATCCGCGCTCGTAGATCGACCAGAACGAGACCAGCAGACACGCCAGTCCGACCACATGCAGCATCGGCGCCCCGGTGAGAGTGATCGTCGCCAGAACCCAGTAGGCATAGTCGTCGAGCAGGATGCCGCGTCGCAGATAGTGCTTGCCCGGCCGCTTGACCTTGCTGGTGTAGTCGAACGGAAGGTAGATCCTGCTCAGGGCTGGTTGATATCGCGCATCAGGCCACTGTGCCAACACCCCTCGTCCGGCCCGTTCCAGCACGGGCAGATCGGCTGTGGAGTCGGTGACCACCATCGCCGCGGCGAGCATCTGACGGTTCAGCCGCGACTCGATCAAGGCAAGCTTGCCGGCCCGGCGGTCGTGTGCTCCGCGCAGCGAGCAGGCCACGAGTTCCACATCGCCCCAGCCCATGGCATCGAGCAGGGGTCGGATGATCGACTCGAAACCAATGCTGACGACGACAACGCGCCGCTGCCCGCCCCTGAGCGCGGTGGACAACGGCCTGTTGAGCCACACCGCACCCTGCTGCTCCACGTGGCGATGCCAGCGGCGCCACTGCAGCGGTGACAGCAAGAGCACCATACGGACTCGCCAGACGTCCCGGGCCGGCTCGCCCCCGGTCCACCGCCAGGGCTTGAGCACATCCAGAATACGGAGAAGAATCCCGATCAGCAGCCCGGGGACGGCCTGATCGATGAACGCCTCCGTCGAGTTGCGCAACCACAGCGTCTCATCGAAATCCACGAGAATGGTGCCGTCAAACGCCGCGACCTCACGCAGCGCTTCATCGGGCGAACATACAGAGTCGACCGCAGCTGTTGCGGACTCATCGTTCATTCATCAGGACCTGAGGGAATAGGCTGGCTGACCGACTCCCGTTCCCGTCTCGGTCAGCGCGAAATGCTGATTAAACTAGCTTAAGGAAACACTGATCTATTCGCACCACCAAGACGGAGCCGGTTTTCGCGCAAGCCCAGGCGGAGTGAGCGCGGCCTGGTCATTCCAGGTGAGCGAGCGACACGAATGCGTACGGAACGTATTCGGACGGCCGACGGCCGGCCCGAAGGGCGAAGCGCAGGGACGCGCTTCGCAACGCAGGCTTGCGGGAAAACCGGCCCGTTCCATCTGGATTGCGCCTGAAAACAGGCCAGACTGCGTTGCTCGTCGGTCATTTGGAATGACCAAACTTCGCTCCTCGCGCCTTGCCTGGCCTGTTTTCAGGCAGCAACTTGGCGGCGCGAATAGATCAGTGTTTCCTTAACGGCACCATGGTGACGAACATGTAATCATGCGGTATCGCCGGTGCCGCAACGCGGAGCTCAGTGTCCAGCATCACCGCCCTCACCCGACATCAGCCGCACCAGATCGCGCCGCCGTCCGAGACCAAGCTTTCCGTAGATGCGGTGGACATGATTGGCAACGGTGGACGGCGACAAACCGAGCTCGTTCGCAATGAGCTTGTAGCTCGCCCCCATCACCAGGCGATCGGCGATCTCCCGCTCCCGCGCGGTCAGAACCTCCAGCCTCTCACGCTCCCAGACGCGCAGCAGCGTCAGCTCCGACAGGTGCTCTGCATAAACCTGGAGCGCGCCCATCGACATCTCTGCGCGATGCAGCGACTCCGGCACGTCGAACGGTAGTGCGCGCCCGGTCCATCCGGGAAAGTGCCGACGCAGCAACTCGCTGAATCCCCATTGCGCATCCAGTACCGCGCCGCTGGCATCCACCACGGCCGACGGCCGATTGGCGTGGCTTGCGGCCGGCTTCGCGAGCGCCAGAAAGTAGGCTTGGGCGGCCGCGCCGATCATGGCCGGCGCGACCAACCCGAACAACCGGACCTCATCATCGCTGAAGGCCGGCTCGGACGACCGGGTCAGCACAATCTCCGTCGTCAGCTCCAGCACCGGATCGATGACCAGAATACCGATGGCGTCGAGTACGCGATGCTGTTCCAGCACCCGCCGATACACACGGGTTCGCGGCACCGGATCCGGCGCGCAGGTTCGCGCCAGCGATTCCGCGACATTGGCCTGCTGACGCATGTGCAACTTGAGGGGATTGATCTCGGCACTGCCCGCCCAGGCACGAGGAAACTGCGGTTGCAGCCCCCACAGCGTCAACGCGTGCGCGCCCGCTCCCTGTCTCGCCCGGCGCCACATCGCACCGTCCGCCGCCGCCGCCCTGGCGACGGTCTGCAGCATCCAGCTGCGAAACCGGTCCGATGGCTGACTGAGCGCGCCCTCGAACAGCTCGGCCACCAGCATCGTCAGATGCCTAGTATTTCTGAGCCCTTCCATTAGGTCTTTTTTGTCCTATTTGGCATGGGATTATTAGGCCATTCTGCAGGCCATGAAGCAATTGGCCGCCACGATCGTCACCTCCCTGAGCCTGCTGCTGGCTGCCGCCCCTGTCTGGGGCGCCGACACACGGCAACCCGAGGCGGCAACCGCCGGCTACGAAGTGCTGGTGTTCTGGGCCAGCTGGTGCGGCCGCTGCGATGCAGTGCTGAAAGACATGGAGGCACTGCAGACGTCGGGCGCGCTAGAAGGCGTGCCGGTCAAGGCGGTGCATGTAGGCGCCGAGGCCGGGGCGGCTCAGGCGTTGCAGCGCAAGGGGGGCCGCGAGTTGCAGTTGATCGCGGCGGGCCAGTCGCTGGCCGATCAGTTCAGCGTTCGCGCCGTGCCCTGGATTGTCGTGGTCGACGGCGACGGCAATCCGGTCTACGAACCGGGCCGGAACACGGTTCCGACCCAGCTCGCGAAATACGTGCAGATGGACCTGGCACTACGCCTCTAGTCACGAGTTTGGGGGGAACGCGGATCGGTTGGTTCCGGCTGTCCCACACCCTGCTCACTCCACCTAGAACGTCTGGCGCACGCGGAAGTAGTAGTTCGCATCCGCATCGTCCTCCGTCGCATCGGAAACACCCGATGTGGACAGTTCCAGGGCAGACCCGATCGCCGCTTCCAGTCCCCATGGCAGCTTGCCGGTGATTTCCGCGCCCGCATCCGCCTGACTGCGGCTTTCGGTGCTGCGTCCCGCCACGCTCTCCTCGAATCGGGCGACACCGTACTCGGCGAAGGTCTTCAGCCCCAGGCTCAGGATGCTCAGCGAATACTCCGGCGGCTCCCACTGCAACCGCAGCACCGCGCCGGAGTCACCCACCGCCAGACCAGGCAATGACGAGTACAGGCTGCCGGCACCTCCCAGCACCCATTGCTGCTGCTCCGGAACCGGATCCTGCGACCACTGGCCGAACAGTTCCGCGGTAAAGCTGTGCCCGTCCGTCTTGTAGTGGCCCCGCAGCGTGGGACGAACCAGGACATAACCCAGATCGGCGACGGTCAGCGGCTCGTCGTTCTCGCCGAAACCCTTCTTGCCGGCAAGGTTGGTTTCCAGCTCCAGCTGGCCGCCACCGGTGAGCCAGGTCTTGGTGTAACCGATCGCGATCTCCGCCGAGGTGTACAGCTCCTTCTGAACCAGGGTGCCGCTGCTCCGGATATCCGTTTCCTTGTTGGTACGTTCCGCCTTGGCGAAGGTGGTCAGCCGCGACGAGAAATCCGCGAAGACCGGATAAAGCCAGGAGACCTCGGCTTCCAGCAACTCGGCTTCCAGCGGCGTGTTCAACACCTCCTGATCGTAGCCGACGCGATGACCCGCGATCGCGAACACCCCGAAACGGGTCACGTGCGAGTACGACAGCACATGCTCGGCGAAATCATCGGACTGCCCGTCCTCGTTCAGCCCGACCAGGGCGGTCCGCCCGAAACCGGTGAACTCGCCGCCGCCCGTGGTTCCGCCCTTGACCATCACGTCCAGGAAGTGGCGCCCGACGAATCGGTTACCGGGGTTCCCGATCTCCAGATACACCTCGCCGGCGGAACGATCGGTATCCCGTTCGGTGACGGTCAGACGGTCGTCTTCCAGGCTCATCGCATAGTCACGGCCGGTCCGGTTCGCATAGAGGCTCGCCAGCGCGCGCCGTGGCTCCAGGTCGGTGTCGCGAGGCGCATCACCCTTCAGCCCGGCGAAATACGGCATCAGCTCGTCCGGTGCCGACACCTCGTCCACGCGGCCGGGCGACAAATGCACGAAGACCGTGTTGCCCTGACGCGCGTAGGTCAGCTGACTGGCCGGATAACCGGCCAGGTAGGCGGCCCGCCCGATCGCGCGCACCGCCCCCGACAGGTCCTCCGCACCCTCGATGGCGCGGGCGGCGGCATCGCCCCCCAGCACGGCGTCGTCAACGATGCGAATCGTGAATCCCTCGAACGTCAGATCGTAGCTGGTCCCTGATGCTACTGACTGGATGTTCTGAACGGTCCCCTGCTGCGGTGGCAGCGATGGTGGCACGTCTACAGCCATTCGTTTCTCCTTCCCTGAGAAGTGCCCGCCGGTGATGGCTCAGCCGGCGGGCAATGTGTGAGCCTCAAACTCCCTGGGCTCTGCTTGATCTTGGTTGCCTGGACAGCAGGCGATGACTCAGTTGCTCGGTCAGTTCCAGGACGTGGTCCAACTCCACCTTCAGCAGGCTGAGTTTGCCTACGGCCGTCCCCGTCGCGCTGTCGTCACCGACCTTGTCCCTCAGCGTCTCGGTGAGACAACTGAGGTATTCAAGGCGCGCGCTGATGCCGTCAGCGATATCGATTGCGTCCACTTCATCATTCATGAGTCTGCTGTCGCCTTCAGACGTTGGTATCAACCGACTCGCCGCAATTCAGATCCGCCTGAGTGGTGAGCTCCTCGGCAACGCCGCAGAGCAGATCATCACCGGCTTCGCTCGTTTCGCTGTCCGTGCCGGTGGAGCCTTCGTCCGGGTTGGTTGCGACGTCGATGATCGAATCGTCACCGCCATCACCACCGCCGTTTCCGCCATTGCCTTCATCCGGCACGGAATCGGTGTCGTTGATCAGCCCGAGGCCCAGCGAGCCACCTTCACCGGAGCCGTCACCATTGAGCACACCGGCCCCGATGGCGCCACCGTTGCCCGAGTCATCGCCATTGAGCACGCCGGCACCCAGTGTTCCACCGTTGCCGCTCTCGTCACCGCTGAGCACCGCGACACCGATCTGACCACCGTTGCCCGAATCGTCACCGTTGAGCACGCCGGCACCGATCAGACCGCCATTGCCGCTGTCATCGCCATTGAGCACGCCGGCTCCAAGCAAATCGCCGTTGCCGGAGTTGTCTCCGTTGAGCACACCGACACCGAGCGTCCCGTTGCCGCTGTCATCACCGGACAGCACCGCGATACCCAGACCATCTCCGTTGCCGCTGTCTTCACCGTTCAGCACGCCCAGGCCGATCAGGCTGCCCTGCGCCGAATCGTCACCGGACAGCACCGCGACACCGATCAGACCACCGGAACCCGCGTTGTCGCCGGCCAGCACACCCAGATTCAGCAGAGCGTTGGCACTGGTGACATCCTCTCCGGTACCGACCCAGATGCCATCGTAGATCTCCCCGATCGGAAGCAGGCTGGCGAGCTGCGCGCCCACCGCGTCCAGCGTCAGCAAGGTGTCGCCGCCGTACATGATGTGCAGCGCATCACCGTCGTTCAGCAAGCCGATACCGAGACCCTCGGTCGCCTGCCCCGAATCGGTGCCGGACAGTACGCCCACCGCCAACTGGTCGCCGTTGCCGGAGCTGGTTTCGTTGAGGACACCGACCCCCAGTGCGCCACCCTCCCCGGCGTGGTTGCCGCTGAGCACCGCCAGACCGAGCAGATCGCCAGTCCCGGTGCCGTCCTCGTTGAGGATGCCAATGCCCAGCAGACCACCATTGCCAGCATCGGCACCGGACAGCACGGCCGTACCCAGCAGGCCGTCGTCGCCCGTGTTACCGACTTCATTGCCGCCCAGCACCGCCAGGTCCAGCATGTTGTTCTGCCCACCAAGTCCAAGGAACTGTCCCAGCAGCAGATCCGCCAGCGGCTGATCAATCACCGCCTGGCCGAGCTCCAGCAGCACCGGATACCCGGACCCGTCGGGACCGGTTTCGAAAACGCTGATGTCGAGAAAGCCGTCCGAGGGTCCGTCCACCGCGGCCAGTCCGGGTAGCGGCGCGGAACCGGCTTCCAGGGCGGACGACCCGGCGAGCCCCGCGCTCAAAGCCGAGGTCGAGCCTCGCAGCGAGGCGACTGTCGCACCCAGCAATGGCACAGCGCCACCGGCGGACTGGCGCGTGGTGGAGATGGAGTCATTTCCTGACAATGCGCCGAGGAGATTTCCTACAGGACCTGCCTGGGCGGCCGTGCTAGCAACAAAGGCCGAAATTGCAAAAAATAGGACACGCATGGTCGTTCCTGGTGGGGATAGTCGACCACATCACAACATTCTGACAGGGGCTCGCCTATCGTAACGTCTATGATCGTAATAAATACGGTCGTAACAATTACTAGGCAGAGACAGCTTGGGGAACAGCTTGCCGATGGAACCAGATTGGAGACGTTTCTTCCACTGCCAGCGCAATGCGCTGAAACTTTCCCTTTGCAGTGGAAAAACAGCAGTTTTCGACGATGCCGCCAAAGTCTTTTCCCGGGAGTACGGCCTCGTGTCGGTGCGGTGGGACATCACCATCGACGACGGCGCATGGAAGACCGTCTGTTCATGGCAGCAGACCTCGACGCTCCCCGCCGACAATGAGCTGATCTCTCGCGAAGTGTTGTTTGCTGGCCCGCGTCGGCAACACCGTTTCATGCTGCGCCTGCGAGCGAGCGCCGGGGACCTGGCGGAGCCAACTGCCTTCGCCATCTGCTCCACGCTGAAGACGGCGGCCGAACTCCATGACGAGCATGAGATGCATCTGGCGGATGTCCGCGGCGGCGGTGACGAGCTGGGCCACGCCGCGGTAGACGCCGACGGAAACGTACTACACGCCAACGAGCGCTTCGTGAGCCTGGTTTGTCGCAGCCAGCCCGACTGGGACGCTCGCAAGCTGCCCATGCCCCTGGACCAGTCCCCCGCGACGCTACGCCACGGCATGACCTGGAAGGGTCTGTTCTTCTATGTCGAGCCGAATGCGCTGCACATACGGCTGCGGGTGCGCCCCGACCGCCGGCTGCCCGACCTGTCTCCCCGGGAACTGGAAGTCGCGCGCCTGATCGCGTCGGGGATGACCTTCAAGGAGGTCTCGCAGCGCCTGGACATGGCACCATCCACGGCATCAACACATCTCTACAAGGTGTACGACAAGCTGGGGATCAACCGCCGATCGGCGCTGGTGGAATGGCTGAACGAAAACGCGGAGAGTCTGAAGCAACCCCGCAAAGCGAGCTGATGATCACCGCCTACGCGGGTGGATCATCACTGGCATTGCCCTGAATCCAGTACCGCTGAGGAATCTTTCGGCAACGGGTTTCCAGCATGCCGTTGAGCTTATCCAGGCCCGCCTGTAGCCGCTCACCTTCCGACACGCTGTAGCCCGCCCGCATGCGGGCCTGCACCTGGAACGTACCCTCCTGATACTGCCGACAGCGGGATGCATCGCGTCCGGTCCATCCCCGCTCGGCGTCCCGGTGTCGGCTTGCGGCGTTCATCGGGGTCTGGCCGGGACGCCCGGTCCCGGCCGGCGCAGGCGCGCGCGATTCGACCGTCACGGTCCGGGATGCCGCGTCCGACGTGCAGGGACGATCCTGGATCGACCGATGACCCTGCGCATCACGACAGATGAACACCGTCGACGCGTGCGCGGTCCCGAGCACGCATGCCACGGCCAGCACGCCGATCCGACGCCAATGTCGCCACCCGCGAGCAGCCAGGAGTGCGATCAAGAAGCGTCGTCGTCGCGGGCGGCGGCGATCGCGCTCAACGTGCCGTCCAGACGTTGCAGATCGATGGGCTTGGTGAGATAGCCCTTCACGCAGTCGAACCCGCTCGCGCGTGTCCGGTCGCTGATGTCATCCGAACTCGTCAGCATGATGATCACCGGACGCTGGCGCAGTTCCCCCTGCTCTACCCGGCTGGTGAATTCCTCCAGGAACTCGAAGCCGTCCATGCGCGGCATGTTGATGTCCAGGAGAATCACGTCCGGGCCGGGTGTTCCGCCTTCGGGGTCGGTGCTCTGCTGTTCGAGAATATCCAGCGCCTGCTCGCCATCCTCGGCAATGGTCAGGCTGGAATCCGGCTGGTGATTGTCGATCAACACCTTGGTGTAGAACTGATCAGCCGGCTGGTCCTCGACAAGCAGATAGCGCAGGGGCTTCATCGCGGCGTGCTCCCGTCAACAGGAATGGTCACGGTAAATCGGCAGCCCGGCTCTAGCGGTTCGTAGTGAACGCTCCCACCATGCCGTTGGGCCAGTTTCCTGACAAGGTACAAGCCCAGGCCCGACCCGTCACCGAGATCAGGCCGGAACCGCGTGAACATCTGGAACAACTGTTGCCGGTGGCCGGGTTCGATGCCCACCCCATTGTCCTCCACCGCGATCCGGAACATCTCCGCACCCCGCGTCAACGTGACCTGTACGCCGGCGTCCTCGGCCAAGGGGTCGGCATAAGTGATCGCGTTGACGACCAGATTGTGAACCATCTGCCGGACCGCCACCGCGGAAACCATCGTCCGGCCCACGTCCTCCATGTCGGTACGGATCCCCACATGCCGCGACTGCGCCATCGATCGCAGATCGTCACAAACCTCCTGGATGACGGTACGAATGTCATCAAGCTGCACCGACGCGGCATCGACATCCGACGTGGTCAGCGCCTCGATGTCACGAATCAGGGCCTTGGCGCGAGTGGCGCTTTGTTCGGTCAGGGTCAGCGCTCGCGAAACCTCATCGACATCGCCCTGCCGCAGCAACAGGCGCGCGGCCTGCACCACGCCCTGGATCGAGGTCAGCGGCCCCACCAGGTCGTGCGATGTCCGATAAGCGAACTCCTTCAGCTCGGCATTCGTCTCGGCGAGCCGGGACCGTTCCAGGTCCCGTGCCTCGATGGCCGCATGCGTGCGCCGGACGATGGGCCGAAAGATGAACACCCCTTCCAGCACCAGCGTCAGCAGTGTCAGCAGCCAGAACCAGACCTGGAGACGGTCGATCCGCTCCACATCCTGGCGTGCGTTCGTCTCGTAGAAAGCGACCACACCGTCGAGATCGACCAGCAGTTCGGTTGGCAATTCATCGAAAATGGGCAGCCCGGCAATCGCTGCTGCCGTATTCGCGGCCAGCACCCGATGCGCCTGATCGACATAGTCCCGGACCATCCGGTCCAGCGAGGGAGTTCCGGAAAAATAGGCGTCGAGAATGTTGTCGCGCCGTGGCGGCGGAACACCGCGCTCGGCATCTCCGGTCGTCAGGCTCTCGTGACTCTCCAGAAACTCGCTGGTGGCCGTCAGCAGTTGTTCGCGCGTGCCGGGTGAACCGGCACCTTCAGCGGCCAGTTCGTTACGGTAGCGGCTGGCGTACAACGCAATCCGCTGACTCAGCATGCGCTGCCGACCGCTGATGTTGACCACGGTGGCACCGGATGCCGCGGTTCGCAGTGAAATCCGCTTGACCACCAGATGCGCGGTTGCAAGGCAGGCAATGATGACCAGGGCCAGCAGATAGCCTCGCGTCATCCAGCCCAGTTGTTCGGCCGCCCGAATCCTCATCGCCCTTCTGTCCGTCAGTGTCCGCGACCCCTGACACGCCGGACGGTACAGGGGGCCGGAGAGAGCATACCGTCTGGTCCGATCCCGTCCGACCCCCGTTCATGGCGTTAGCGGCGCAGCGCCCTCAGCATCCACGAAGTCTTCTCGTGAATCCGCATGCGGTCGGACACCAGTGCGGTCGTGGACTCGTCGTCGGCGCCCTGCGCAAGCTTGAGCACGGCCCGGCAGGTCTTGACGACCTGCTCGTGGCCCTTGGTCAGCAGATCGACCATCTGCTCGGAGCCGGGCACGCCCTCAACCTCTTCGATGGAACTGAGTCGCGCGAACTCCTTGTACGTGCCGGGTGCGGCCACACCCAGGGTCCGGATGCGCTCGGCGATGTCATCCACCGCGGTGGCCAACTCGGTGTAGTGTTCCTCGAACATCAGATGCAGTTCACGAAACTGAGGGCCGGTGACGTTCCAGTGAAAATTGTGCGTCTGCAGATAAAGCGTGTAGGAATCCGCCAGCAGCCGCTTCAGGCCTTCCGCCACCTTCTCTCTGCTTTCGGCATCGATACCGATATCGATTGTCGTCATGATGTTGTCCTCCTGATGGTAGGGGTTGAAGTCAGTGAACGTGGCCCGCCTGTCTGTTGGACCCGATCCGGCCTGCAGTCGTTCAGTGCAATCTGAAACCGGTACGGACGACGGCGGGGGCGAATCTCAGCGGCTGATTTCGGTCACGTAATCGGCCGGGTCGGTGCCCATCAGCGCCTGCGCCGCGGACCATGCCGCGACCGCCTGCGCCCGGGCGCCGGCATGACGCGACTGGGCGTCCAGCAAGTCGCGCTGCTGGCGAAGCAGGTCCTCCAGGGAACTCATGCCGACACGCTGCAATTCGGCCTGGACATCGACCACCTCCCGGCGTGCCGCAATCTCGGCGCCCAGCGCCTCCACATCGGCCTGAGCCGTGCGATAGCTCGCCGCCAGCGATGCCCAGCGCCGCCACGCGCCCCGCTCGGCCGCGCGCTGATCATTCCGTGCCGCCGCCGCCTGGGCCTCGGCTGCCGACGCCCCCGACCAGACCGACGCGCTGATGGGCACCTCGATCATCGCGCCGACGCTCCAGGCGTCCGGGTCATACCCGTTGCCCTGGAACTGGGTGTAGTCGGCCTGCGCGGACAGGCTGGGCCACAACCGCCTCTTGGCTTCACGTGCCCGCGCCGCGGATGCGCTCGCGGATGCACCGGCAAGCTGCGCGGGCAGGAAGTCGTCGGGCGGCGTCGGCCAGTCCGGCACGGTAATCCCATCGACGTTCGGCATGTTGGGCGAGCCGGTAGCCTCCTCCAGCGCCACCAGGGCTTCCTGAACCCCCCCGGCCAGCCGCACTTCGTCGGACTGCAACCGAGCAAGTTCCGCCTGGGCCAGCAGCAACTCGGCCCGCGAGGCCTGCTCCGCGTCCACCTGCTCGCGCACCCGGCGCACGGTCTGCTCCACCCGCAGGCGCTGGGTCTCCAGAGACTGTTGCTGGACGCGCAGCGCCGCCAGCCCGACATACGCCGCCACGGCGTCGTGCAGCTTCAACAACTGCGCCTGCCGCGCGGCGAGCTCGCTCTGGCGCAGATCGGAGCGGGCCGCGTCCCGCGCCGCCCTCACGGCGCCGTTCAGGTCGATGGGGAGACGGTAAAACGCCGTGTAGGCGGTCATTTCCTCCGCGAACGGCGGGTTCGCCAGCGCCGCCGGGGACAGCACGCCGAGGAAGCGCTGATCCTCATAGCGCGATACCGACGCCCGCAGCCCGCCGGCGCCGAACCACTGACCCCGCGCCGCGGACAAACCTTCCCGCGCGGCGTCCTCGCGCTGCGCGGCGGCGACGACGCCGGGATGCTCCAGCGCCTGTGTCAGCAGCGTCCGCAGCTCCTCGTTCGCGGCGTATCCCGGCAAGGCGATGCAGCCACCGAGGCAGAACAGCAACCAGCGCATCAGCGATCTCCAGACGCCCCGTCGGACGCAGCCTGCGCGTCTTCGTCACGCAGCTCGAACCACATCGCGTTGAGCACGCCGAAGGTCAACGCGAGCCCGAGACCCAGAATCCAGGCGAAATACCACATCGTCGAAACCTCCTAGTAATGATCAGCCTGACCGCGCACATGCTCCAGCGTGACCGTGCCCCGCAGCACGCGGAACACCCAGGCGGTGTAGAGCAGCACCAGGGGCAGGAACACCAGCGTCGCGACCAGCATGATGAAAAGCGTGGTCTGGCTGCTGGACGCATCCCAGACCGTCAGGCCAGCGCCCGGCACGGTGGATGACGGCATCAGGAACGGAAACAGCCCGAAACCCGCGGTCAGGATCACACCGGCCTGCACCAGGCTGCTGGAGACGAACGCCAGGCCGGCGCGACCGGCGCGCAGCAGCAGCATGCTGACGATGGCCGCGAGGTACACCACGACCGGCGCCGCCATCATCCATGGATAGGCAGCGAAGTTCGCCAGCCACGCGCCGCCATCCAGCACGACCTCCTTGCGCAGCGGATTGGACGGGCCCGCCACATCGGCGGCGCCGACTATCCGCGCACCCTCGATGCCGGTGAGCCACAGACCGGCCAGGGAGAACGTGACCAGCAGCACCAGCCCGCTCCAGAAGCCGGCGGAGCGAGCCCGACCCGCCATGGGCTCACCGACCTTGAGCGCCGCGTAGGTGGCCCCCTGCAGCACCAGCATGCTCAGGCTGACAACCCCGACCAGCAGCGCGAACGGGTGCAGCAGCGCGAAGAAGCTGCCGGTGTAGACCGGACGGGCCAGATCGTCGATATGAAACGGCAGCCCCAGGAACAGGTTGCCAAAGGCGACGCCGAACAACAGCGAAGGCACGGCGCCACCAATGAACAATGCCCAGTCCCAGACCCCGCGCCAGCGCGGGTCCGGCAGCTTGTTGCGGAACATGAACCCGACCGGACGCAGGATCAGGGACAGCAACACCAGCAGCATCGCCAGATACAACCCGGAGAACGACGCGGCGTAGAGCAACGGCCAGGCCGCGAACGCCGCCCCACCACCAAGGATGAACCACACCTGGTTGCCGTCCCAGACCGGCTCGATCGTCTCCAGGAACGCACGGCGCTCGTCGTCGTCACGACCCAGCCAGCGAAACAGCGTCGCCACGCCCAGATCGAAGCCGTCCATCACCGCGAAGCCGATCAGCAGCGCCCCGAGCAGCAGCCACCAGACCACCCGCAAGATCTCATAATCAAGCATGCTGCACTCCTTCGGTCGGCGTTGCGGTCACGGGCCAGTAGCCCAGCCCGTCCGGCCCGCGCCGGATCATCCGTTGCATGAGAAACACGTCGACGACCAGCAGGGCCGTGTAGAACACCACGAACCCGGTCAGCGACAGCACGACATTGGTCGCCGAGGTTGCCGACACCCCGAGGAAGGTCGGCAGCACGCCCTCGATGGACCAGGGCTGTCGTCCGTACTCGGCGACGATCCAGCCCAGTTCGGCGGCGACCCAGGGCAGCGGCAACGCCGCGCAGGCCAGCATCAGGAACCAGCGGTGCCGATCCAGCTGCTGCTTGGCCGACAGGTAGAAGGCGAACGCGAACAGGGCGATGAAGAAGAAGCCCAGCGCCACCATCACGCGAAAGGCCCAGAACAGCACCGGCACGTCCGGAATCGTCGACTCCGCGGCGGCGTCGATGTGGGCTTCGGTGGCCTCGGCCGGGTCGTCCACGTGACGCAGCAGCAACAACCCGTGCCCCAAATCCTCGCGGTGGGCATCGAAACGCTCGCGCGCCGCAGCGTTGTCCGGATCCTTGCGCAGTTCCTGCAATGCGCCATGCGCCTGAATGCCGCTGACGATCCGTCCGCGGTTGTGCTCGACCAGTTCGTTGATGCCGGGAATCTCCTCGTCGATGGACCGCGTGGCGATCAGGCCCAGCGCCCAGGGAATCTTCACCTCGGCGTGAGTCTCCCGCGCCTCGACGTCGGGAAATCCGAACAGCGCGAACCCGGCTGGTGCAGGCTCGGTCTCCCACATCGCCTCGATCGCGGCGATCTTCATCTTCTGATGCTCGGTGGCCGTGTAGCCGGACTCGTCGCCCAGCACCACCACCGACAACGCCGAGGCCAGACCGAAGCTCGCCGCCACCGCCATGGACCGCTTTGCGAACGCCTGATTGCGCCGCAGCAGCAGGTAGCCGGCCGAGATCGCCAGCACGAACACCGCACCGGTGACATAGCCGGCCGCGACCGTGTGCACGAACTTGGACTGGGCGACCGGATTGAAGATCACATCACCGAAGGACGTGAGCTCCATGCGCATGGTCTCGTAGTTGAATGCCGCACCCACCGGGTTCTGCATCCACGCGTTGGCGATCAGAATCCACACTGCGGACAGATTGGAACCGATCGCCGTCAGTGCCGTCACGACCAGATGCCCCACCTTGGACAGGCGATCCCAGCCGAAGAAGAACAGCCCGACGAAGGTGGACTCCAGGAAGAACGCCATCAGGCCCTCGATGGCCAGCGGCGCCCCGAAGATGTCGCCGACATAGTGCGAGTAATAGGCCCAGTTGGTGCCGAACTGGAATTCCATGGTGATGCCGGTGGCGACGCCCATGGCGAAGTTGATGCCGAACAGCAGGCCCCAGAACTTGGTCATCTGCCGCCAGATCTCGCGGCCGGTCATGACGTAGGTGGCCTCCATGATCACCAGGATCATCGACAGCCCCAGCGTCAGCGGCACGAACAGGAAGTGGTACAGGGCCGTCAACGCGAACTGCAGGCGCGAGAGGTCCACGACCGTCATGTCAATCATCGGCCAACTCCTTGGAACGTGAATCGGTATCGACCCGCGATTGCGCGGGGAACAGCTGGGCGTCGACCCGTGTCGGCGTCACATCGACACGGTTGTCCCCCGAGAAGAACAGGGTCTTCAGGGTGATCAGCACCATCAGCTTGACCAGCAGCGTGATCGCGATGCCCCAGCGCAGGTGTCTGGGCCAGTCCGCTGCGGATGCGGCGCGATCAGTCATCAGCCGTCTCCGTCGCTGATCGCATCCACGATCCGGGTCCGGACCTTGATCTCCGAGTGCAGCGTGCGGTGCACCGGGCATTTGTCGGCGATCTCCAGCAGGCGCTGGCGCTGCTCGTCGGTCAGATCACCGGTCAGTTCGATGTCACGGGTGATCTCGTCGATCTTGCCGCCGCGGGTCTCGCAGTCCGCGCAGTCCTCCGCGTGCACCTTCTGGTGACTCAGGTGAACACGGACGCGCTCCAGCGGAAGCTGCTTCATCTCCGCGTACATCCGCAGCGTCATCGACGTGCAGGCGCCCAGTCCCATCAGGACGAACTCGTAGGGACTCGGGCCGGCGTCGTTGCCCTTCAGTTCCGCAGGCTCGTCCGCCGTCAGGCCGTGCCGGCCCGCCGTGATGTTCTGCATGTAACGGCCGGTCAGCGTTTCCTCGACGACCACCGTTTCCGTCTGTTCACCTGCCATCCGTTGCCTACCTCGTCATCGTCTGAGTGGCAGCGCGACATTGCGCCTCCAGTTGCGCGGCGCGCATCAGGCCAGGCTGGCTCCAGGCCATCTGCCCGTCCGAGAACACCGCGAAATACGGAATGCTGCGAACACCGTAGCGCGCCGACAGGGCCGGATGCTGCTCGGTGTTGACCTTCAACACGATGGCCTCGCCAGCCATGGCCGCGGCGGCACGCGCAACCTCGGGACCAGCCATCTTGCACGGCCCGCACCAGGGCGCCCAGAAGTCCGCCAGTACCGGCACCGTTGCCTCGCGCAGGATGGCGTCGAACGCCTCCGCGCCGACATCCAGCGGGGCGTCGACCGGCCCCAGCGACTGCTTGCAGGACCCGCAACGACCCATGCGATGGAGATTCGCCGGTGCGATACGGTTCTTGGCACCGCAATGCGAACAGGTTCTGATCATGGCGCATCCTCCGGCCAGTCGACGATGAAGGCTCCGCGCAGCTCACCGGCCCGGAAACCCGTGGCGGCGTCCCGCGGATACCGCAGGGCCAGTTCCTCCGCGATACCGGGCGCCAGCGACGTGCCGTGGCACAGCTCGCACACCGGCTGCGTGATGATCGCGCGCATGTAGCGTGCGCTGCCGTCGGCGCGCTGCTCGAAGTGCTCGAGCCGCCCCTGCTCGCCGCCATGAATTCGCGTGGTGAACTCGGCCAGAACCTCACGGGCTGCGGCATCCGGCGCATTGTCCGGGTTGCGCACGCGCAACGACGTGCGGCCCACGGTGGCATCAAAGGACAGCGCGGCCGCGATCGCTGGCGCCTGTACCTGGCAGACCTCGATGGCCGCCCGCGGACCGCCCGTGGTCATGGCCTGCTTCAGTGCCGCCCCGAGCTGCTGTTGCAACGCGCTGGTCAGCGCTCTCGCTTCCACGACACGATCCGGCTCGGCAACCGCCGTGGTCGCCAGACCGAACCCGATCATCAAAGCCAGCAGCAACCGGTTCACGGCACATCCACCGTGTAGTAGGTCGCGCCCGTGTTGCCAGTGCCCGCGTTGTGCGCCCAGATGGTGACCGCATGACGGCCTCGCTGCTTCACCCGCAGCATGCCGGCGAAGTGATTGGGTTCGCCGGTGAAGGACAGCGGCACGTCATTAACCGACCCATCGGGCCGTTCCACGCGGGCCATCACCTCGTAATCCGCGGTGTCCCAGAGCCCGCCTTCGGTCAGCGGACAGCCGCACATCAGGGTCACCGTCGCCTGCAGCGGCAGCTCGCCACCCTTGGACGGCATCGGATCGGCGGTCACGATCAGCCCCGGCAGGCTCAGCACCAGGCCGTCCCCTTCGATGGGACGTCCCGGCACCACCCAGGTGGTCACGCTCAGCGATGCGGGCTGCGCCATCTGCTGCGGGCCGGTCACGCGAATGCGCACGCGGGTGGGTTTGGCCAGTGGCAGGCTCGCGGTATAGGCGGCGGTGTCGGCCTCCGGCGCCAGCCTCTCGCCCCGCTTGTGCGGCGTGCGCATCAACAGCTCGGTGTCACCGGTTCCGCCGGTGATCTGACCCGATGCCAGCCAGGCGCCGGTGTCCGCGTTCTCGAACACCACCTCGAGACCGCCGACGCCCGAACCGATGAATTTGGCGTCGTGCGCCCGCACGCGCACCGTGACATCGGTGGCCACCGACGCGGCCTGCGCAACAACCGGCAGCGCGCCGCCAAGGGCCAGCAACGTCGCCAGCAGGAATCGAAGAGCCATCCTTGCCTCCATCAATGCCGGTCCTTGAGTCTCACGATGCCCAATGCCTTGAGCACGTACTTCTCGTAGATCGGCTCGGTCCCTCCGCTACGCATCTTATGCATGAAGTATTTCTCGAATGCGACCTTGGCGAGATGCACCCACTTGCCCTGCTTCGCCCAGGTGACGTTGCGAGGCGGAATCTGCGGCAGTGCGACGAAGGCCACGCCGTCATCACCCAGGTCGGCGAGACAGATCGCGTTCCAGGTGGCCTTGTGCGTGGGCGCCTGGCCGGCCAGGTCCTGTTCGATGTTGTGGACGATGGCGGTGACCATCGATTCGATCATGTACCCCGTCTTCGGCGCACCGGTCGGGATCGGCGTCTGTTCCACCGGAGGAATCGCCACGCAGACGCCAGCCGAGTAGATGTTGGGGTAGGTCGGATTGCGCTGATGCTCATCGATCAGCACAAAGCCGCGCGGATTGCAGAGGCCCTCGACGGCGGCAACCGGGCCAATGCCACGGAAGCCCGGAATGAACATCGTGAACCGGCTGGGCAGGTCGTGTTCCCTGAGCACCTCGCCCTTCGCATCATGCTCGGCGACCCGGACCACATCGGCGCCAGCCTCCAGCACCTTGGCATTGGTGATCCAGTTGATGTGCCGCTGGCGCATCTCCGACTCCAGCAGACCCTTCGAGTCGCCGACGCCGCCAAGTCCCATGTGGCCGACATAGGGTTCGCTGGTCACGAAGGTGATCGGCACCTGATCGCGAATCTTCCGCTTGCGCAGATCGGCATCGACGATCATCGCGAACTCGTAGGCGGGCCCGAAACAGCTCGCGCCCTGCACCGCGCCGATCACGACCGGGCCGGGGTTGTCGAGAAAGGCCTGGTAGGCCGCGCCGGCTTCCTGGGCATGGGGTGTGGTGCAGACGCTGTGCGTGTGGCCGTCAGGACCGAGACCCGGAATCTCGTCGAAGGCCAGTTCCGGCCCGGTGGTGATGACCAGATAGTCGTAGTCGACCTGCTCTCCGCTGGCCAGCGTCAACCGGTTGCCGGCCGCATCGATCGCCGTCACCGGATCACAGAGAAAGCGGATGCCCTTCTTCTCCACATGCTCACGAATCGGGACCAGTACCTGATCCGGTTTGCGCCAGCCCACGGCCACCCAGGGGTTGGACGGCGTGAACTGGAAATGCTCGGACGTGCCGATCAGCGTCACGTCATGGGCTTTGCCCAGCGTTTTCTTCAGGTCGTAGGCCGCCGGCATTCCGCCGACACCCGCACCCATCACGACTACATGTGCCATTCGTCTCTCCTAGCGCCTGTTCACGCGATTCAGGTCGGTGGGCATGGCCCGGAAACCCGTTGCTTCATGCCGCTTGCGTCAAACCGACGGAGTCATTATATTAGTGATCGCTAAATTAGCAAGTCATAAATCAGATGGGTGCGATGACAACGACTCCTGCTCCAATTGAAGAACTGTCCATGGAGGAAATGGGCGAACACGCGGAAGCGGCCGCATCGTTGCTGAAGGCGATGGCCAGCTCCAAACGCCTGCAGATTCTCTGCACGCTGGCGGAGGGCGAGGAACTGTCGGTCGGCGCGTTGAACGACCGGATTCCCCTTTCGCAGTCGGCACTGTCCCAGCACCTCGCGGTGCTCAGGGCCGACGGACTGGTGACAACGCGACGCGAGTCGCAAACAATTTTCTATCAGGTCGCGCCCGGCCCCGCGCTGGACGTGATCCGGGTGCTCCATGGCCATTTCTGCCATCCGCAGGGGCCACGGTCACAGACACACTGAGGACGCACACGATGGACCTGAACACACTCGGCATTCCGAACCTGAAGGCGCTCAGCCCGGAGATCTGGACGGGCGGCCAGCCCACGCCGGATCAGTTGCGCCAGGCGCAGGCGGCGGGGCTGCGCTCCGTGATCTCGCTTTGCCCGCATGGCGAATGTGGCTGGGACGAAGGCAAGTTCGTCACGGACCTCGGCATGACCGCGCACACGCTGCCGGTGGGCGCGGCCTGCGACCTGAGCGTCAGTGCCGCCCACGCGCTGCACGACCTGCTGGACGACGTGCCCAAGCCGGTGCTGGTGCATTGCGGCAGCAGCAACCGCGTCGGCGCGCTGTTCGCGCTGAAGTCGCATTTCGTGGAAGGCCACTCCTACGACGCCGCACTGGCGCATGGCCGTGATGCCGGCCTGACCGGCCTCGAAGCCACCGTTCGTGACCTGATGACCCAAGCCAACGCTGGAGAATCCCATGACTGAGCAGACACTCTCGCCCGCCCGCTCGGGCACCACCATCGAGCAATGGGTCTTTCGCATCGCCGGCCTGTTCGTGCTGGCCTCGCTGGTGTTGTCCCAGGTGCACAGCCCCTACTGGTTGTGGTTCACCGCCTTCGTCGGCGCCAACATGTTCCAGGCCTCGTTCACCGGGTTTTGTCCGCTGGCAATGATCCTGGGCAAGCTCGGCATCCACAGCGGCGCGGCGTTCTGCCCGCTGAGCGCTTCGAGCAAGTCGGCGCCATGAAACCGCGCCTGTTCCCCGCGATGCTGGCGCTGGCGACCATGGCGTCGCCAGCGCTTGCCTTCGAGCTGGCCACCACCGAGGCCGTCCTGGCGAAGGTGCCGCGCGAGACGGTGTTCGACGGTGCCATCGAGGCGGTGAACCAGTCCACCGTGGCCGCCCAGACCAGCGGCCGGGTGCTGGAGCTGCCCTTCGACGTCGGCGACTACGTCGAACACGGTACGGTGATCGCACGGCTCACGAGCACCGAACAGGCCGCCCAGGTCGAAGCCGCCGAGAGCGCCCGCGCCGAGGCGGATGCCCGGCTCGCCGAGGCCACGCTGGTCTTCGAGCGCACGCGGGACGTTTACAACAAGCAGCTGATCGCCAAGTCGCAATTCGACCGGGCCCAGGCGGAATACAAGGCGGCACGCGCCCGCGCCGAAGCCGCCGAGGCCGCGCTGACCCGGGCCCGCGAGGCGCTGGACTACACGGTCATCCGCGCGCCCTACTCCGGCACCGTGGTCAACCGCCACGTGCAACAGGGTGAAACCGTAGGCCCGGGGCAGCCAATCATGACCGGCCTGTCGCTGGAACACCTGCGTGCCCGCGTCGCGATTCCTCAACAGCACATGGGTGCGGTGAGGATCCACGGCCAGGCCCGGGTCATGCTGCCGGACGGCACGTCGCTGCCGATCGAGGACCTGCGACTGCCTCCCGGCGCGAACGCCAGCACGCACAGCTTCGAGGTGCTGGTGAACCTTCCGGAAGGCCAGCATGACGTGTTCCCGGGCACCCTGATCAAGGTCGCCTTCGTCAGCGGCGAGGACACGCGTCTGCTGGTGCCTGCCGAGGCCGTCGTCCGCCGCGGCGAGGTCACCGGCGTCTACGTGGTCGACGGCGACCGCATCAGCCTGCGTTATGTGCGGCTGGGCACGCCCACCGCCGACGGGCGCGTGCCGGTGCTCTCGGGACTGTCCGAGGGTGACCGCATCGCGCTGGACCCCATCGCCGCGGCCAGCGCCTACAAGGCGCAGGCGCAACCCGACGCCGGGCAGGCACCATGAGTCAGGAGTCCTCCAGCCGGCTCGGCATCTCCGGGCGAATCGCCCATGCCTTTCTGACCAGCGAGATCACGCCCCTGCTGGCGCTCACCGGTCTGCTGCTGGGCCTGTTCGCCGTGCTGATCACGCCGCGCGAGGAAGAGCCGCAGATCCAGGTGACCTTCGCCAACGTGTTCATCCCCTTCCCGGGCGCATCGGCCAAGGAAGTGGAATCGCTGGTCACCACGCCGGCGGAGCAGATCGTCTCGGAGATCGAGGGCGTCAAGCACATCTACTCGGCGTCCACGCCGGGCATGGCCGCGCTGACGGTGCGCTTCACCGTTGGCGAACCCCGTAACGAGGCCATCCTGCGCCTCTACAACGCGTTCTATTCCAATCAGGACTGGCTGCCGCCCAATGCCGGCGTCGGCCAGCCGCTGATCAAGCCCAAGGGCATCGATGACGTCCCCGTCGTCGCCGGCACCCTGTGGAGCGAAAACCCGGACATCACCGCCGACGACCTGCTGCGCATCGCCCATACGATGGAAGCCGAGTTGCAGCGCGTGCCCGGCACTCGCGATATCGAAACCCTGGGCGGGCCGGACCGCGTGGTCCGCGTCACCCTGGACCCGCAGCGGCTGGCCGGCTACGGCCTGGCGCTGGACGACCTGCGCCGGGCGCTGGCCTACACCAACGCCTCCCAGGACGCCGGCGAGCTGCTGGAGGACGGCCAGGTGATCCAGGTGCAGGCCGGCAATTTCCTCATCACCCCCGAAGAGGTCGCCGATCTCGTGGTCGGCGTGCGCGGCGGCGCGCCCATCTTCCTGCGCGATGTTGCCGACGTCAGCCTGGGGCCCGACCAGCCCGAGCAGTACGTCAGCATCGGCATGGGCCCGGCTGCGGCAGCCAAGCAGATCGAGGTCGGCGGCCGCTATCCGGCGGTGACGATGTCGGTGTCCAAGAAACCCGGCACCAACGCCGTGGATGTCGCCGAGGCCGTGGTCGAACGCTTCGAGCAGATGCGCGGCATCTACTTCCCCGACGGCGTTCACGCGACGGTGACCCGCAACTACGGCGAGACCGCGGAAGACAAGGCCAAGACGCTGATCAAGAAGCTGATCTTCGCCACCGCGTCCGTGGTGCTGCTGGTGCTGCTGACCCTGGGCCGCCGCGAGGCCATCGTGGTCGGCGCCGCGGTCGTCGTGACGCTGGCGATCACGCTGTTCGCGTCCTGGGCCTGGGGCTTCACGCTGAACCGTGTGTCGCTGTTCGCGCTGATCTTCTCCATCGGCATTCTGGTCGACGACGCCATCGTCGTGGTCGAGAACATCCACCGGCACATGCAGCTCGGCGGCAAGTCGCTGACCGAGGCGATTCCGGTTGCCGTGGACGAGGTCGGTAGTCCGACCATCCTGGCGACGTTCACCGTCATCGCCGCGCTGCTGCCCATGGCGTTCGTCACCGGGCTGATGGGCCCGTACATGCGGCCGATTCCGATCAACGCCTCCACCGGCATGCTGATCTCGCTGGCGGTCGCGTTCATGTTCACGCCGTGGCTTTACCGCCGCCTGTTTCTGAAGGTGGAACACGCGCATGACGCGCCGGCGGAGGATGCCAAGCCCGATCGCGTCCACCGGCTGTTCGAGCGGGTGATGATGCCCTTCCTCGGCGACCGTCACGGCACCCGCAACCGCTGGCTGCTGCTGGTGGCGCTGATCATCCTGATCATGGGCTCCATGGGACTGGCCGGCGTCAAGGCGGTGATCCTCAAAATGCTGCCCTTCGACAACAAGAGCGAATTCCAGGTGCTGGTCGACATGCCGGAAGGCACGCCGCTGGAAGACACCCAGCACGTGCTCCAGGCACTGGCCGATCACATCGAGACCGTGCCCGAAGTCACCGACTACCAGCTCTACGCCGGCACCTCGGCGCCGATCAATTTCAACGGGCTGGTCCGCCAGTACTACCTGCGCCAGGAACCGCATCAGGGCGACATCCAGGTAAACCTGGTCGACAAGCACGACCGCGATCGCAAGTCCCATCGCATCGCCGCCAGCCTGCGCGAACCCCTGCAGGCGATCGGCCGGCCGCTGGGCGCCAACGTGAAGATCGTCGAGGTGCCGCCCGGCCCGCCGGTGCTGGCGCCGCTGGTGGCGGAAATCTACGGGCTGGATCACGACCGGCAGATCGAGGTCGCCCGCCGGGTGCGGTCGATCTTCGAACACACGCCCGAGGTCGTGGATGTCGACGACACCAGCGAGGCGCCGCAGCCCAAGCTGATCGTTTCGGTAGACCGTGCCCGTGCGGCCAAGCTCGGCGTGTCACAGCAGACCATCGCCGCCGCGATCAGCGCGGCGCTGAACGGCGAGGACATGTCCTATCTGCACGACCCGGCGATGAAGCGGCCGACGCCGATCCGTGTCGAACTGCCAGCCGAGCAGCAGGACAACGTGAGCACCCTGCTTGCAATGCGCGTGCGCGCCGCCTCCGGCGCGCTGGTGCCGCTGTCCGAACTGGTGGCCGTGGAACGGACCACCCGCGAACAGACGATCCAGCACAAGGATCTACTGCCCGTGGTCTACGTGACCGGCGATGTCGCGGGGAAAACCGACAGCCCGTTGTACGGCCTGGGGCTGATTGCCGGCGAGCTGGGCGAAACCGACATCGACGGCGCGCCGATCCAGCAGTTCTTCACCCGGCAGCCGGACAATCCCTACGCCTGGAGCCTGAAGTGGGACGGCGAATGGCAGGTCACGTTCGAAACCTTCCGTGACATGGGCGCGGCCTACGCGGTCGGGCTGATCCTGATCTACCTGCTGATCGTGGCCCAGTTCCGGTCCTACGGCCTGCCACTGATCATCATGGCGCCGATCCCGCTGACCATGGTCGGCATCATGCCCGGCCACGCGTTGCTGGGGCAGCCGTTCACCGCGCCGTCAATGATCGGGATGATCGCCCTGGCCGGGATCATCGTCCGCAATTCCATCCTGCTGGTGGACTTCATCCAGCAGGAGGTCGGAGCCGGCAAGCCGCTGCGCCAGGCGACGATCGACGCCGCCTCGGTGCGGGCACGGCCGATCGCGCTGACCGCGGTCGCGGCGATGATGGGCGGATTCTTCATCCTCGACGATCCGATCTTCGGCGGACTCGCCGTCTCGCTGATCTTCGGCCTGTTCGTCTCCACGGTGCTGACGCTGGTCGTGATCCCGGTCGTCTACTACCACTACAACAGCCGCAAAGCGGCGAACTAGCGGGGACGCCCCGCCCTGGCCCCGTGGCCAGGGCGGAGCCTTCCCTGAAACCCGGTACAACCACGCGCGCCACGGTGCGCATCGATTCGTATTGCTCGAGAAACGTCCATGTCCCCAGCCATCGCGTTCCTGCTCGCGTCCACATTCCTGATCTCGGTGGGCGGTCTCGCCCTGCTGATCTGGGCGCTCGCCAACGACCAGTTCAGCATGAACCGGCACGCGGCCCAGACCATCTTCGCCCCGGGCGAGGTCGGCCGCGTGGAAGACCCGGCCACGCCGTCGGATGCCCGCGAGGCCATGCAGCATGTGCGCGGCGAGGTCGCGCAGGCCAGTGCCGCCGAAGCCGCCGAACTGGACGCGCGCACCGAGGCCGACCAGTCATCCCGCACGCCGGTGCTGTGGTGGCTGTCCTCATCGATGATCTGGCTGTTGCTGGGCTCGGTGCTCGGCCTGATCGCATCGGTCAAGCTGCATCTGCCGGAATGGCTGGTCACCCAGCCCGAGCTCACCTTCGGACGCATCCGCCCGGCGCATCTGAACGTGGTGGCCTACGGCTGGGCCTCCATGGCCGGCGTCGGGGTCGGGCTGTGGCTGGTCCCGCGCCTGTTCAAGACCGCGCTGGTTGGCGGCGGCTACGCCACCGTGGGCGCCGTGGTCTGGAACATCGGTCTGGTGATCGGCACGGCCGCCCTGCTCGCCGGCATCAGCGACGGCACGGAATGGCTGGAATATCCCTGGATCACCGACATCCTGCTGGTGGCCGGCGGCGCGCTGGCGGCCGTGCCGCTGATCCTCACGCTGCTGCGCCGGCGGGTGCAGCACCTGTACGTCAGCTCTTGGTACCTGATCGCGGCGCTGGTGTGGTTCCCGATGCTGTTCATCACCGCGAACATCCCGAACCTGTTCGGCGGCGTCGAGCAGGCGATGCTGAACTGGTGGTTCGCGCACAACGTGCTGGGCCTGTGGATGACGCCGCTGGGCCTGGCCGCGGCCTACTACTTCATCCCCAAGATCGTCGGCGCGCCGATCTACTCCTACGGCCTGTCGCTGATCGGCTTCTGGGCGCTGGCGCTGTTCTACTCGCAGGTCGGCCTGCACCACCTGATCGGCGGCCCGGTGCCGACCTGGGCGGTGACCATCTCCATCGTCCACAGCGTGATGATGTCCATCCCGGTCATCGCCGTGGCCGTGAACCACCACATGACCGTGGCGAAGCACTGGCGGCTGCTGCTGCACTCCCCAACCCTGCGCTTCGTCGTGCTGGGCGCGATGATGTACACCTTCGCCTCGTTCCAGGGCTCGATGGAATCGCTGCGCGAGGTCAACACCGTCACGCACTTCACCCACTACACCGTGGCCCATGCCCACATGGGCGTGTACGGGTTCTTCTCGTTCGTCATGTTCGGGTCGATCTACTTCATCCTGCCGCGGCTGACCGGCTGGGAGTGGCCCTATTCCTGGGCGATCGCGGCGCATTTCTGGCTGGTGTTCGGTGGCTTCGCCGTCTACTTCTGGCCGCTGACCATCGGCGGCTGGCTGCAGGGGCTGGCGATGCTGGACCCGGGCCGGCCGTTCATGGACTCCGTGCTCATCACCCAGCCCTACCTGGTCGCCCGCTCGGTGGGCGGCGGCCTGATGACGCTGGGGCACATCCTGTTCGCGACACACTTCCTGATGGCGCTGCGCCGTGAGGGACCGAAGCGCGAGGGCGCTGTTCAGCTCCCGGCCGGCGGCTGGACCGGAGGTGCACGATGACCCGCGCCCTTGGCATCATCGCCGCCGCCGCGATCATCCTGCTGTTCGCCACGCTGATGATCGTGATCATGCCCGCCGTGCAGTTGCAGACGCCGTCTCATCCGTCGCCGGGTCTCAAGCCCTATTCCGAACAGGCACAGCGTGGCCGGGCGACCTATGTCAGCCTCGGCTGCGTGTACTGCCACAGCCAGCAGCCGCGCGACCCGGGCCAGGCGCCGGATGGCATCCGCGGCTGGGGCCGGCCCGCCGTGCCGGGCGACTACGCTTATGACTACCCGCACCTGCTGGGCACCATGCGCACCGGGCCGGACCTGCTGAACATCGGCGCCCGCCAGCCCAGCGTGGACTGGCACCTGACGCATTTGTACAACCCGCGCGCCGTCGTCGAGCACAGCACCATGCCGTCGTACCCGTTTCTGTTCGAGGTGACGGACGTGGTCACCGCAGATGATGTCGTGGTCAAGCTGCCGGACGCCTTCGCGCCGCCTCACGGCACCGTGATCGCGCGGCCCGAGGCGCTGGACCTCGTGGAGTACCTGAAGGAGCTGGACCGCAGCTATCCGGTGGATGTCATCCCCACCGTGGAGAAGACCGACGCGGAGGCGCAGCCATGACGGAACCGACCAACCAGCGCGAACGCGAAACCCACGAGCCGGAGGAACTGCATAACCCGGTGCCGTGGCCGGTGGCGATCGTGTCGCTGGCACTGATCGCCTGGGGCGCGTCGTACTACTTCCAGAACACCGGCTACCCGGCCGCGGCGGGCGACCGCCGGTCCACCATCGTCGTCGATCCCAACGCGCAGGTAGACGGCGCCGCGGTCTACGCGGGCAACTGCGCTTCCTGTCACCAGCCCACCGGCGCCGGCCTGGGTGGCGTGTTCCCGCCCCTCGCCGGCTCCGAATGGGTGGTCAGCGACAACCACGACATCCCGGCGCAGATCCTGCTCCACGGCATCAGCGGCGCCATCGATGTCGCCGGCACGACCTACAACGGCGTCATGCCCAGCTTCGCCCAACTGAGCGATGCCGAAATCGCGGCGGTGCTGACGCATATCCGCTCAAGCTGGGGCAACGACGCGGCCGCCATCAACGCGGACCAGGTCGCCACCGCCCGCAAGCAGCACGCGGACCGGACCACGCCGTGGAACGGCGGCGAGGACATCATCGACAACGTCGGCGCGCCCTGACATCCCGGGCGCGGCCGGCTGCCCGGCTCAGTCGCGATAAATCGCCCGGACCCGGGCCGACCTGTCGATCGCCACGCGCAGTTCGGATACCACCTGATCGATGATCGCGCTGCGGTGCCTCTCGATGGCATCGGCCCAGCTCGCTCTCGCCCGCAACCGCCCGTAGTAGCGCGGCTCAATCACGCTGATCAGCAACGCCCAGCGTGTCACCGATTCAATCTGCGCCAGAAAACGATCTCGCCGTGTCTGGCAACGCTTGGCACTACACTCGACATCGGCATAACTGATCTGCATCTCGATGATCTTCAGCACCTATCCTCGGACAGTGCCCGATCATCTCAACTTCGCGACACCATCGGGTGAATAGATCAGTGTTTCCTTAGAGATTATCACCGGGCGCTCGAACCAGAGCGTATATTCCACTATCTTCCGTCTATTGCAGGTAACTGAAGAAAAACGCACGCGGGCGGTTCGTAGCACCGAGTCTCGTTCCTGATCGTCATCGTCTCTCACTCAACCAAGTAGCCGGAAGCATGGAAGTAACTGTCGTAACCCGCCCTCCCACGGGATCACTTGACGCTCAACTCCTCGGGCATATCGAAGCAAGCGCCGATGATAACGGAATGGAATCGGCCATTCTTTTCTACGATTTCCCCCTCTATCGAGATGAGCTTGACGGTAGTTTAATCAAGACTCCCACGTTGCTACTTTCGCGCAATCACGGCGTTGTGTTGCTGACTACTTCTGAATCCGTTTCTTCTAACGACACCGATCTGAATGAGCAAATCGCAGAAGCAGAAAGGTTGATCGCGCACATCTTTTCTCGATTACTGAAAAACCCAGCGCTTCGCCTAGGCGCGACGAAACTGAATGTACCAATCAACGCAGCCATCTATGCGCCTGCGTTCGCCTCAAACGAAATAGTAAATGAGATCCCCATCCTATATACGCTTGACGCTGTTGACGCTCTGCTGCGTAACCTCACGGCCCCACTACACGGCGTCATTCTCGACGAATGCAAATCAACGATCGAAGGCGCGAAGGGCGTAATACGACCCACAACACGATCAGGAGAAGGCACGAAAGGAGCTCTCGCAAAACGCCTAGAAGCAGAAATTATAAGTTTTGATCGGAATCAAAGAAGTGCGGCGCTCGGTGGCCTACAAGGCCCTCATCGGATTAGGGGATTGGCAGGTTCAGGAAAGACCGTGATTCTGGCGATGAAAGCCGCGAACCTACATCTCCGGCATCCGGATCGCAGAATCTTGTACACCTTTTGGACGAAGAGCCTTTATCAGCATGTTAAAACATTGATCACGCGGTTCTACCGCCAGTTTGACGATAGAGATCCTGATTGGGAATTACTACAAGTTCGACATGGCTGGGGGAGTTCTCAGCTTCCAGGCGTCTACTCGATGGCCTGCTCATCGATGGGAGTTCGACCGTTATCTTTCAAAGAGGCTATGCACCTGGACGGCGGAAATCCATTCGATGCCGCCTGTAACCAGCTATTGCAATACACAGTTAAGCCAATGTTTGACTATGTGCTCATCGACGAAGGACAGGACTTTCCTCTGTCATTCATGCGACTCAGTGCCCGCTTAGTTGAAGAATCTCGCTTTACAATCGCATACGATGAACTACAGAATATTTTCCAGACGAAATCTCCATCATCCGAGGAAATATTTGGCAGGAGCCCAGATGGTGCAGCGCTAAGGCAATTCGAATCTGACCAAGTCCTTTCCATGTGTTATCGAAATCCACGCGAGGTTCTCGTAGCGGCTCACGCGATCGGCTTCGGAATATATGGCAACAGAATCAGCCAGATGCTAGAAAACAAAGCGCACTGGGAAGACATTGGATACAAGGTTCGACAGGGTGATTTTTCTGCAGGGTCATACACAAGCATCGAGCGTCCGGAGGAGAACTCGTTGCTTTCTATCTCTGAGGAACAGAGTTTCGAAGAAATTATCTCCGTCATTTCTTCCAACGGCTTTGACGAAGAAGTGAACCTTGTATGTAAAAAAATACAACAGGACATCCAGTCCGGCCTGCGCCCGGACGACATACTTGTGGTAACGGTGGATGACCGGAACGCTAAAACCTATCTGCAGGCGGTGGCGGCGGAATTACGGGTTGCGGGAATAAAGTCGTGGGACATTCATTCTTCGTACGGCCGTATCGAATTTCGGGAGGCCGGCATGGTCACTCTATCTACGGTGCATAAGGCAAAAGGAAATGAGTCAATGTCGGTCTACGTCATGGGCATAGATTCTCTCTTTCCTCAACCTTCGGTCCGTCGAAGGAACATGTTGTTTACCGCCATGACTAGGGCTAAAGCTTGGGTAACGTTGAGTGGCACTGGCGCTCGCTTCAAAGACTTCCTCTGTGAGCTTGAGAAGGCCCGAGATAATTTTCCGAGGCTCGAATTCCAGTATCCATCGGGAGAGGCGCTGAGCGTTATGAGAAGGGACTTGAAAGTGGCGAAGGATAACGCGGTATCCGCTGACGCATTGTTTGCTTCCGCTGACTCGCTAAGCAAGGAAGAGAGGGAGAAATTGCTTCGATATCTTTTAGACGGCGGCGTTGACACTCAGGGTCCGGGCTAGGATTACCATAAACTTTACTAGAAACTGGCATGCGGGGTACCGGAGTTATAGAGGCACAGCTCAATGAAATTGAGCGAGTACTAAACTTGGTAAATCTTTGCGAAGAGCGTGTTTCACACCAGGTTGAGTATATCGGCGGTGTGATTTCGATTGAACGCACAGATGGTTACCGGGGAGCCTACGAGTACTGCGTCTCTTCGCGATGCTTTGACTTCAAGCTAACCAACCAAAGCCTTCTTCAGTTCGCTTGGGCTAATAAGAATATTTGCACGTTTCGATACTTGGAGTCCCCTCTTGATATTCCGGGTTACGAGGAGTTCGTTCTAGACACGCTCGAAGTTACCAGCGCTGAACTCATTGAAATCGGCGACTCATTGCGGGAAGAGTATTTGCAGTACTGCGAAAATGCAGGCCTCAAGAGAACCATCCTTCCGATAAGATACGATTATGACTGCACAGCATATAAGCCCGGAAGCCACCCTGCTGCGCATATCCACATTGGACATTCAACGCCGCTCAGAATTGAGAGTGAGCGAAAGATGAATGCTTTGAGTTTCGTCTTTTTCATCCTACGGCATCAGTTCCCAAGGGAGTGGCTAGACGTTCTTGACGCCGTTGACAACGATACTATTGCGCGGTCGATTCGCGATTCACTAGACCTTGTCCCTGAAGAATTTCGGAGCGAGACAGACCGCACGCATCTAAAACTCTGCTGACTGTCAATTCTCAATATTAATCCGCGCTGCAATCACGCGATACGTTGAAGTAGCGAGCGCGGGAACTGCTCAAGACAGTAACGTTAGTGCGCCTCTTGCGAGGTTGTCTAAAGAAGTTTCGAGCGAGTCTTAATCGAAAATCGTCCAGCTCTCAAATTTCGTTAGCAAGTGCGCCCGCAGCCATTCAACCTCGGAATGGCTGTAAATACTTGGCTCTTGTTCGCGTTCGGCACCATCGGAACAACGTTCTTCGCTGATGACCATCTCACCTAGGCACTTCGATACCGTATCGAAGTCGTCCTCGGGATACTCACTTATTGAACCAGCTTTATCAGCAGAGAGATTGAGAAGGAAGGCAGGGGGGCACCGCACCGAACGGGCGGCGGATATCTACGACCGGAAGCGTGAAATAGAGCCTGCGGCGTGGTGACTTTTCACCGGACTTTTCACCGAGCGCTGGAGGAAACACCAGCACTCGGCGCCAAGTTCTTGATTTAATTGGTGGGCCGTCAGGGATTCGAACCCCGGACCGAGTGATTAAGAGTCACCTGCTCTACCAACTGAGCTAACGGCCCCGAACCTTCTTCATGTGCCCGGCCTGTGGCGCGAGCCTGCGACCGATGGACGATCGCCAAAAACTGGGGTGGACGATGGGACTTGAACCCACGACCACCGGGATCACAACCCGGGGCTCTACCAACTGAGCTACGCCCACCATCGACCGCCGAATCGGCGGGGCGCGAAGTATAGTGAGATTGCTTCAGGGTGACAATGCGGGCGGGTCGGTATCGAACAGGTTCGCGTCGACCAGCGCGGTGCGGTTGCGGATGCTACCCCCTTCGATCCAGGTTTTCAGCGCAAGCTCGGCGGTCTTGCCGGTGCGCGTCTTGGGAATCGCCGGGATCGCGAAGATGTCCCTGGGCACGTGACGCGGCGAGGCCTCGCTACGCAGGCGCGTGCGGATCAGCTTCGCGAGTTCGGCATCCAGCTCGACATCATCCTCCGTGACGACGAACAGCACGATGCGCACCTCGCCGTCGACCTGGGCACCGATCGCAGCGGCGTCGGCGATCTCCGGCACCCGCTCCAGCACGCGATAAAGCTCCGCGGTACCGATGCGCACGCCGCCCGGGTTGAGCGTGGCGTCCGAGCGGCCGTGAATGATGAAGCCGCCATGTTCGGTCTTCTCGGCGAAATCGCCGTGATGCCAGATACCCGGAAAGTGTTCGAAGTACGCGCCGCGATACCGCGAGCCGTCGCTATCGTTCCAGAACGCGACCGGCATGGACGGAAACGGCGCGCGACAAACCAGCTCGCCCTTCTCGCCCGGCGGCAGCGACTCGGCGTTCTCGTCGGCGACATCCACCGCCATGCCCAGCCCGGCGCACTGAATCTCACCCATGTACACCGGCGCGGTCGGATTGCCCAGCACGAAGCAGGACACGATGTCCGTGCCGCCGGAAATGGACGCGAGCTGCACGTCCGCCTTGATCGACGTGTAGACGTAGGCGAAGCCCTCCGGTGATAGCGGAGAGCCGGTGGAGCAGATGCTCTTGAGCGCGCCCAGATCATGCGAACTGGCCGGCGACAGGCCCGCCTGGCGCACGGCATTGATCCAGCCCGCCGAAACGCCGAGCAGCGTCACCCGATGACGCTGGGCGATGTCGACCAGCACCTCGGGCCCCGGGTAGGCCGGGTTGCCCTCGTAGAGCACCACCGTGGCGTCGCTGGCGAGCGCGGAGACCAGCCAGTTCCACATCATCCAGCCGCAGGTGGTGAAGTACAGCACCCGGTCGCCGGGAGCGACGTCAGCGTGAAGCTGGTGTTCCTTCAGATGCTGCAGCAGGGTGCCCCCGGCACCGTGCACGATGCACTTGGGCTGCCCGGTGGTTCCGCTGGAAAACAGAATGTAGAGCGGATGATCGAAGCGCAGCGGCAGGTATTCGCAGCCATCCGATGTCACGTCCGCCCAGGGAATCCAGCTCTGCGCCGGCGGCTCACCGAGGTAGCTGACCATGACCACGCGCTTGACCGTGGTCAGCGCGGCGTGGACGGCCTCCAGCTTGTCGCGGACATCGAAGGTCTTGCCGCCGTAGCGGTAGCCATCGACGCCGATGAGAATCGTCGGCTGGATCTGCTCGAACCGGTCAAGAATGCCCTGCATGCCGAAATCCGGCGAGCAGGACGACCAGATACCACCGACCTTGGCGGTGGCCAGCGCGGCGATGATGGTCTCCGGCAGGTTGGGCATGACCGCGGCGATCCGGTCGCCGGGCTTCACGCCCTGATCCAGCAGCCAGCCGGCCACGGCGTCCACGCGGCTGCGCAGTTCGGCGCGGGTGATGACACGGTCCTCCACGCCCTCCCCGGTCGCGATGATCGCGACATCGCTGTCACGCCCGCGCTCGATCAGGTTCTCGGCGAAATTCAGCCAGCCGTCGGGAAAGAATCGCGTGCCCGGCATGGCGTCGTCGGGGCTGGTCACGTCGCGCGGGCCGCGATCACCAAGCACGCCACCAAACTCCCAGATGCTGCGCCAGAAGGCCGCGCGCTCGGTGACCGACCAGTGATGCAGATCGGCGTAGCTGGCGAAGGGGCCGATGCCGCGCTCGGCCAGCGATTCGGCGTATCGAGTCAGTCCACTGGCGGCGATCCGCTCGGCGGACGGGGTCCAGAGTGGTTCAGTCATTCTGCATCCGGTTGGGAGTCGGGATGGGCACGTTGAAACGCCGGCATCGCGCGGCAATGGTTGGTCACGCGCACCAGTTCCGGCAAGGCGTCGAGATCAACGCCGAAGCGCTCGGCGTTGTACATCTGCGGCACCAGGCAGACCTCCGCCAGCCCTGGTGTGTCACCAAAGCAGCAAGCGTGGCGGGGATGCTCGGCAACGCTGGACTCCAGCGCCCGCAACCCCTTGTAGATCCAGTGCGCGGACCATTGCACGCGGACCGGGTCCGGGTGACCCAGCGTCTCGGTCAGGTAGCGCAGCACGCTGAGGTTCTGCAGCGGCTGGATGTCGGCCGCGATGGTCTGGGCGAACGCCAGCACCATGGCGCGTTTGCCGGGGTCGTCCGGCGTCAGCGCGGGTTCCGGAAACACCCGGTCCAGGTAATCGATGATCGCCATCGACTGCGTGATGCGGTGCGGGCCATGCACCAGCATCGGAACATATCCCTGCGGATTGAGCCGCCGATAGTCGTCCCGGTGCTGTTCGCCGCCGTCGCGGACCAGATGCACCGGAACGATGCCGTAGTCCAGCCCCTTGAGCTCCAGCGCGATGCGGACGCGGAAGCTGGAGGACGAGCGCCAGTAGCTGTAAAGCCGCATCAGCGTCGTTCGATTTCAGCCACGGTCTGCTCGATGGCGCCGAAGATGCTGTCACCGTCGTCGTCCAGCATCTCGATGCGCACGGTGTCGCCGTCCTCCAGGAACGGCGTGCGGAATTCACCCGTCTCGATCTTGTCCAGCATGCGCCGCTCGGCGATGCAGCTGTACCCGCGTCCGCCGTCACTCACCGGCTTGCCGGGGCCGCCGTCGTCACCACGGTTGGAAATCGTCCCGCTGCCGATGATGGTGCCGGCGGTGAGATTCCGCGTGCGCGCCGCGTGCGCAATGAGCTGCGGAAAATCGAAGGTCATGTCCTCCCCCGTCTCCGGCCGGCCGAAGGCCTCGCCGTTGAGATCGGTCGACATCACGCCGTAGAGCTTGCGACCGTCCCAGGCGCCGCCGAGATCATCCGGCGTGACCGCCACCGGCGAGAACGCGCTGGACGGCTTGCTCTGGAAGAAGCCGAAACCCTTCGCCAACTCGCCGGGGATCAGGTTTCTGAGCGACACGTCGTTGACCAGCATGATCAGCCGGATGCGCTCGGCGGCCAGCTCGGTGGACGCGCCCATGGGCACGTCATCGGTGACCACGGCGATCTCGGCCTCGAAGTCCGCGCCCCAGCCCCGGTCGAAGATCTCGATGGCGTCGCGCGGGCCGAGAAAGCTGTCCGAGCCACCCTGGTACATCAGCGGATCACTCCAGAAGCTCTCCGGCAGCTCGGCCCCACGGGCACGTCGCACCAGCTCCACGTGGTTCACGTAGGCGCTGCCGTCGGCCCACTGGTAGGCCCGAGGCAGCGGCGACTCGCAGGCCGCGGGGTCGAACGGAAAGGCGTCGTCCATGCGGCCCGTGGCCAGGGCGTCGGCCGCCATCTGCAGCTGCGGCTCCGCCTCCTCCCAGTCGTCCAGCGCGGCTTGCAGCGTCGTGTAGGGCGCCAGCACGGCCTCGCGCAGACTGCCGCTGACCACCAGCAGGCGCCCGTCGCGGGTGCCATCACGCAGGGTCGCAAGTTTCATTCGGTGTCCTTGTGAGAATCATGGGTCGGATGGTGCATCAGCGACACGCCAGCTGTCGGCATAAGCGGTCAGTTCGATGCCGTCCAGTGCCGGACCGGCGGCCAGCGGATCGCGCGTGTCCAGCATCACCGCCACCTCCTCGGTGAAGGTCTTGGCATGGGCGCGGCCGGCGGCCAGCGCCTTGGGGTGCGGGCCATGAGTGAAGCCGCTGGGATGCCAGGTGATCGTGCCGGGTTCGATATTGTCACGCGAGAAGAAATCACCCGCGTGATAGAAGATCACTTCGTCGAAATCGTCGTTGTTGTGGAAGAACGGCACCTTGAGCGCGCCGGGATCGGATTCGATCGGTCGCGGCACGAAGCTGCAGATGACGAAGCGGTTGGCCACGAAGGTCGTATGCGCCGATGGCGGCAGATGGTAGCGATGGCTCATCAGTGGCCGGATGTGCCGCCAGTTGATCCGCGACACCGCGAGATCGCCATGCCAGCCGATCGCGTCCAGCGGGCTGTAGTCGTAGTACACCCGCGACACCCGACCGAGGCGCTTGATCTCCACGGTCCAGGGGTCATCGGTCTGCTGCGCCTTGAACGCATCATCGATGGCCGGCACGTCCAGCATCGCCGGATCGAAGATCGCCTGCGGGCCGACCAGACCTTTCTCCGGCAACCGGTAGCTGTCGTTGGTCGCCTCGATCATCAGCAACGTCATCGGCTCGGCCGGCTCCAGACGCCACATGGTGCCGCGCGGGATGACCACGTAATCGCCCTGCTCCAGTTCCAGATGGCCGTAGTCGCAGAACAGCGCCCCGCCACCGGCGTGGACGAACAGCAGATCGTCACCGTCGGCGTTGCGCGCCAGTGCCGGCATCGCCTGGTCCAGCGTCCACAGCCGGTACTGCACCGCCGCGTTGGCCAGCAGCACCGGAGCATCCCAGGGGCTCGGGCCTGCGCCGATCAACGCGGTCAGATCGTAGGCTCGTGGCCGCAGCTCGCCTTCCCAGCGTGTCCAGCTCGTCGGCGGACGCTTGTGATGGAAATGCGCGGTCGGCCCGAAGAAGCCGGAGCGCCCGGCCTCGCGCTCGTAAGGCGCTTCGTCAGGCAGGTCCGCATGTGCCTGACGGGAGATCGTGCCCTCGCGATGCGGGTACTGAATCCAGCGACGGGACATGCGCTCAGCCCGCGTCGGCCTGGATCACGCCTCGGCGCAACTGATCCTCCTCGATTGATTCGAACAGCGCCTTGAAGTTGCCTTCGCCGAAGCCTTCGTTGCCCTTGCGCTGGATGATCTCGAAGAAGATCGGGCCGATGACCGTCTGCGTGAATATCTGCAACAAGATGCCATCGCCCTCCACCGGCGCGCCGTCGATCAGGATGCGCAGGCGCTTGAGCCGGTCGATGTCCTCACCGTGACCCGCTACACGATCATCGACCTTCTCGTAGTAGGTATCCGGCGTGTCCATGAACTCGGTGCCGGCCGCCTTCAGCGCCTCGACGGTGGCGTAGATGTCCTCGGTGGCCAGCGCGATGTGCTGGATACCTTCACCGTTGTACTCGCGCAGGAATTCCTCGATCTGCGACTTGTCGTCCGAGGATTCATTGATCGGGATGCGAATCTTGCCGCAGGGCGAGGTCATCGCCCGCGAGAACAGCCCTGTCATCTTTCCCTCGATGTCGAAGTAGCGGATTTCCCTGAAGTTGCCGATCCGCTCGTAGTAACCGGACCACACATCCATGTTGCCGCGATTGACGTTGTGGGTCAGATGATCGATCAGCTTGAGCCCGACACCGGTCGGATGCTGGTCCTCGACGTCCGGCAGCGGCTGGAAATCGACGTCGTAAATCGTGTGGCTGCCGTAACGATCGACAAAATAGAGAATCGAATCGCCGATACCGTAGACCGCCGGAATCTTCAGTTCCATGAACCCGGTCGGCGAGTCGAACGGCACCGCGCCCTGCGACACCGCGTAGTCGAACGCGGCGCGGGCATCCCTGACGCGAAAGGCCATGGCGCAAGCGCAGGGACCGTGGGCGCGGGCGAAGGCCGCGAAGTGCGTATACGGCGTCGCGTTGACCAGAAAGTTGATGTCCCCCTGGCGGTAAAGCGTCACGTCCTTGCTGCGATGCTTCGCCACCGCCTGGAAGCCCAGCGAGCGGAACAGCGCATGGAGCTGCTCGATTCCTTCCGGCGTCGGTGCGGTGTATTCGACGAATTCGAAACCGTCGGTGCCCAGCGGGTTGATGCCGCCCTGCTGCGGCGGATTGCTCATCTGCTGCTGTGCCATTGCATTCATTTGTCGTCTCTCCGGCCCGCGACGTTTCTGAACGCCGCGTCATGTTGTTGAAGCCTCAGGCCGTCGCGGCCCTTGGTGGATAGAGCGGATCGAACAGCCCGAGTCGCCGTGCGTCACGAATACTCGCCATCAGATCCATGCGTGTCAGTTCGGACAGGCAGGTGAGCGAATCGATGACGTAGTACAGCGGCTGCATGATGTCGATGCGATACGGCGTGCGTAGCGCATCCATCACCTCGAACGGCCGACGCAGCGGCACATCCGACAGGGCATGGTCCGTCTCTCCGATGGACGACAGGATACCGCCTCCGTAGATGCGACAGCCCTGGGGCGTGTCGATCAGCCCGAACTCGACGGTGAACCAGTACAGCCGGGCGAGAAACACCCGTTCCTCCTTGCTCGCCGCCAGACCCAGACGTCCGTAGGTCTCGGTGAAATCGGCGAAATGCGGATTGGTCAGCAGCGGGGTGTGGCCGAACAGCTCGTGAAAGATGTCCGGTTCCTTGAGGTAGTCCAGCTCCGAACGCCTGCGAATGAACGTGGCCGCCGGAAACTGGCGATTCGCCAGCAACTGGAAGAATTCGCTGAACGGAATCAGCGCCGGCACGCGGGCCACCGACCACCCGGTCGCGGCACGCAACACCCGGGACACATCGTCCAGCTGGGGAATCCGGTCCGTCGGAAAAGCCAGGCGTTGCAAGCCGTCCATGAAGGCCTGACAGGCCTTGCCCTCGATCGCCGCCATCTGGCGCTCGATCAGGATGGACCAGGTTTCATTCTCTTCCTCGGTGTAGTGCACCACACCGTGAGCGTCGGGCTGGCGAGCGGTGTAGTCCGTACTCTTGCCCATGGTTGTCTCCACCGGAACGGCACCGATCCCCGGGGCCCCTCCGCGTCATTGTTGATGGCTCGCATTATACGAGGTCGGGATTTGCGCTGCCTTTACGGCATCCCGTCCTACAATCCGACGCTGTACGCCAACATGAGAAACGTCCATGAATCGCAGACTTCGGCATGCCGGGCTCGGCCTTCTCGCGCTGTCGCTGGTCGTCACCGCCGCGGCGCGCGCGGAAACCGCCACGTCCATTCGCAGCGTCACCGCCGCCGACATGCAGTGGACGAATCTGCGGCCCGGCCTCGACCGCGTCCTGCTGCTCGGCGACCCGGCCACGTCCGGCCCCTTCGTCTATCGCATCCGGGCACCCGCCGGGCTGGACGCCGGCTTCCACACCCATTCGGCGGATCTGAATTCGACCATTCTGTCCGGCGCGGTGATCTTCGAATACGACGGCGAGCAGCACCGGCTGGATGCCGGGTCGTTCGTCTCGGTGCCCGCCAACAAACCGCATCGCGAACTCGTGGTCGAAGCGACCGAAATGGAGGTGCGTGGCGTCGGCCCGGTGACCACGACACCCATCGAATAGTCCGCGAACACGAACGCGCCGACCCGAAGGCCGGCGCGTCGTGGTCATGCACTGTGGCGGATCAGAACGCCGCGAGACCCTCGGTGGTCGCACCGGGCAGGCCGCCCACCGTGCCGCCGTCGACCGCGGTCAACCCGCCGTCGCCCCCAATCCGGAAGCCGTTGATCTCACCGGTACCGGCCGCGAGCACGTAGAGGTAGTCCCCGCCGATCGCCATCTCCAGCAGGATGCTGGTCGGCGCGAGTTGCGCGGTCTTGCCGTCCTCGGGATCCAGCGAGGTCAGCGCACCATCACCGTCGAGCAGGAAGCCGGTCACCGAACCGGAGTTGGTGTTGGTGGTGTACACGAACTGGTTGTTGGCCGTGATCTCGATCCAGCATGCGGCCGTTTCCAGCGTCGACACCGCCGTGGTCACCGGGCTGAGCATTCCGTCGGTCCCGACGGCGTAGGAGCTGACCGAGGACACCTCCGGCGTCGGCATGCCGGTGCCCGGATCGACGTTGGCATCGGAGACGATCAGGAAGCCATTGAGATCGAACTCCGCGCCAAACGGGGTCGGCACCGCCGTCTGCTGCGCGATCGGCGCACCGGCCACGCCGTTGCCGTCGAGCAGATAGATGTCGATCAGGTTGGTCGCCTTCTCGGTCACCGCGATAAAGCGGCCATCCGGGCTGATGTCGATTGTGGCCGGCAGCACCGCGTCATCGGGCAGCGGCGTGTCGGTGCCGCTCAGCGGTTGCGTGGAACCCGCGATGGGCGTCAGCAGCCCGTCCTCGCCGATACGAAAACCGGAAACGTTGCCCGGGCCGCCGGCGTTCAGCACGTAGAGCAGATCGTTGTTCACCGCGATGCTGATCGGGAAATCGCCTCCCGAGGCGACCTTGCCCACCAGGCTGGCGGTGCCGTTGTCGAGCACGCGCATCGTGGAGATCTCGTCGCTGCCGGCATTGACCACGAACAGGAAGGCATTGTCCTCGCTCAGCACGATCGGGTCCTGAGCACCCAGAGGCGCGGCCGGCGCCACCTGGCTGGGACCACTGCCCAGACCACCGGTGGAGAACATCCCCATCAGTGTCAGCGCGCCTTCGTCGGATCGCTGGTAGCCCAGGATCTGGTTGTTCTCAGCCGCATTGGTCATCGCGAACACCGCCCCGCTTTGCCCGTTCGGGTCGGTGGTGTCATCACAGGCGGCCAGTGTGGCCGCCGCGCCCAGCAGGGCCATGGAAATCAAACGTCCTTGCAACATCGTCAGGGTTCCTCCCTTGAGAAAAGAGAGCGCTTGAGCGCTCACCGAGTCGTGCGCCACCAGGTGGCGACAAAGCCCAATACGGGATGCAACCGCAAAAACGGACACGACCGATGGAAGGCGATCCTGGAGACTGCCAGCCCGGGCAACTGTGAAGTCGGTCCTCCCCGGCAGGTTCAACTGTGACTCAGACGACAGCCTCGTAACGGTTTTTCAGCCACTCCACCGCGTCGTTCATGATTTCCCCGCCCCGGGACAACACGGCGTAGAAATTCCACGACCCGTGAATCGCTCCATCGATCCGCCGCGCCTGGACCGGAACACCCGCGTCACGCAACGCTGCGGCGTAAGCCTCACCTTCGTCACGCAGGGGATCGAACTCGCAGGTCACCACCCAGGCCGGCGGCAGGCCGGACAGATCATCAGCCCGCAGCGGCGCGAGATCGGGGTTGGTCACGTCCGGTGCATCGCCAACGTAGTGGCCGAAGAAATAGGCCATGTCGGCCTGCGTCAGCAGGTAGCCCTCGGCATTGTCGATGATGGACTGGGTCATCTCGCCGGCCTGGGTCGCCGGGTAGATCAGCAACTGCCCGATGAGGTCCGGGCCGCCCTGCCGACGTGCGCGCTGCGTGACCACGGCGGCAAGATTGCCGCCCGCGCTGTCACCACCAACGACGATGCGTGACGGATCACCGCCCAGCGACGCGGCATGTGCGGCAACCCACTGCGTGGCCGCGAAACAGTCGTCCGGCGCGGCGGGAAACGGATGTTCCGGCGCGAGGCGGTAGTCGACGGAAACCACCAGACAGCCAACCCGGGCGCACAGCTCGCGGCACACCGGGTCGTAGTCATTCACGCAGCCGATCACGAAACCACCGCCGTGAAAGTAGACGAACACGGGAAACGGCCCCTCCCCCTTCGGCGTGTACACCCGCAGCGCAAGCTCGCCACCCGGACCGGGAATGCGACGATCCTCGGTGCCGGCGATGTCGGCATCCGAGCTCGGCAGCATGCCGATCAGTGCGCTGAAGGCCGCCCGCGATTCGGGGGGCGGCAAGGCATGAAACGGCTGCGCGCCGGCGGCTTCGAGCTGTTGCAGAAACCCGGCGGTCTGAGCATCCAGGGGCATGTCGGTCTCCTCGGTGTTGTTGTCAGTCGAGAATCAACACTCCGGTCGACCGGCGCACTCTCCGGACGGGTAGGTCCGCCCGGATCACGCGGGTTCTCGGGTCGTCATGGAGCACACGATGGCACGCGCCGCGACCCAACCGCCCATCAGGCAAGCGGATCGACATCGCGCATCCAGCGCCAGAGCGTGGAGCGGGACACGCCGAAGATCTCCGCCGCCCGGCCTCGGTGCCCGTTCACGCGCGCCAACGTCGCCTGCAACTCGTCCGCCGAGGGGCGTCTGTCCGGCATTCCCGGCTCCGCGCTCCGCTCATCCGCCGTGAGCTCAGGCGCGCAGGCGTCCAGAACCGCGGCATCCAGCGCCCCCTGCATTCCCAGCGCACGGGCGTGATGGAACACGCGCTCCATGACATTCCGCAACTCCCGCACGTTGCCCGGCCACGAATAGCGCTGCAGCCGCTGCAAGGCATCGGCGGACAGCGACATGCCCCCCGCGCCGGACAGCTCGTCGAGGAAATGCCGCGACAGGATCGCAACGTCACCGCGTCGCAGACGCAGCGGCGGCAGCTCTACCCGCAGAACATTGAGACGGAAATAGAGGTCCTGGCGAAAATCGCCCTGGGCAACCATGTCCGCGAGGTCGCGGTTGGTCGCCGCGACCACACGCACATCCGCCGTCACCGGACGGTTGGCGCCCACGCGCAGGATCTCCTGCCCGTCCAGCACCCGCAGCAGCCGGGACTGCAACGACAGCGGCAACTCGCCGATCTCGTCCAGAAACAGCGTGCCGCGATGGGCCGACTCGATCAGCCCCGTCCGGCCACCGCGCCGGGCGCCGGTGAACGCACCGTCCTCATAGCCGAACAGCTCGGCCTCGAACAGGGATTCGGCGAAGGCCCCGCAGTTCACCGTCACCAGCGGGCCCCGGCTGCGCTGGCTGCCTGCGTGCAACCGCCGCGCCGCCAGCTCCTTGCCGGTCCCCGTCTCACCGAGAATCAGCACGCCGGCGTCAGTGGAACCGTAATAGCCGATGCGCTCGCGAATCTGCCGCATCGGCTCACTGTCGCCGATCAGTTCCGGGCCGCTGTCGGTGACAACACGCCGCCGCGTGCGTCGCTGGCCGCGATCCTCGTCGGCCTGCTGAGCCCGCAGCGTGCGCGTGGCCGATGTGATGTCCAGCGCCGTCTCGAAGGCTGCCCGCGCGCTGGAGGCCGAGTACAGCAACACGCCACGCAGACCGGCCGCGTCGGCGAAATCGGCCACCATGCCGGTGCCGACCACGACCTCCACCCCCTGCGCGGCGAGTTCGGAGACAGCATCCAGCGCATCCTCGCTGGTGACGAAGGCACGCTGTTCGATCTGCAGACCAAAGCTCTCGGCAAAATCGGAGAACTCGGCATGCTCGGTCTGGTAGGTGACGACGCCAACGCGCTCCGCCATGCGTTTGGCCCGCGACAACGCGGCCATCAGCTCGAACCCGGTCGGCCTGACCAGCACCACGGGGACCGGCAACCGGCTCTTGAGGTACGCGCCGTTCGAACCGGCCGCGATCACGGCATCACAGGGCTGCGTCTTCAGCCGCCGGCGAATCTCTTCCAGCGCCTCCTCGAACCCCAGGTTGATCGCGTCGATCCGCGCCCGGTCATCGAATTCGGGGCTGACCTCGCGGAACAGACGCGCCAGACGGGTGACGGATACGGTCCAGATGCTCGGACGCGTGGTTCCCGCCGTTGCGGACAATGACTCGGGCATGACGGACAGCTATTTCATCGATGGTTTCATGAAACATTCTACGACGTTTCATGAAACACATGAAATCGAGATCGACGACTTATCGCATCACGGACCATAATTTTTTTATTTTTATTTTCAGCAAGTTAAGACAAACCACCGCAACCGTTGCAACGCCATCGACGACTGGCACAGCTCTTGTACAAGAGGCGCCACCTTCCCTTTCACGGAGTCGAGACGCGTGTCCATACCATCCAAAGGCCGGATGTTCCGGCAGGCGCTGGCCGAAGAAAAACCGTTGCAGGTGATCGGAGCCATTAACGCCAATCACGCCCTGCTCGCCCAGCGTGCGGGCTTCCGCGCGATTTACCTCTCCGGCGGCGGTGTCGCCGCGGGCTCGCTGGGCCTGCCCGATCTCGGCATCAGTGGCCTGGAGGACGTGCTGATCGATGTTCGCCGCATCACCGACGTCTGCGACCTGCCATTGCTGGTCGACGTGGACACCGGCTTCGGGCCCAGCGCGTTCAACGTCGCCCGCACCACCAAGAGCCTGATCAAGGCCGGTGCCGCGGCCATGCACATCGAGGATCAGGTCGGCGCCAAGCGCTGCGGTCATCGCCCCAACAAGGAAATCGTCACCCAGCAGGAAATGGTCGACCGCATCAAGGCCGCCGTGGACGCCCGTACCGATGACGACTTCGTGATCATGGCCCGCACCGACGCCCTGGCCGTCGAGGGCTTGCAGGCCGCGATCGACCGCGCCTGCGCCTGCGCCGAAGCCGGCGCCGACATGATCTTCCCCGAGGCCATGACCGAGCTGCCGATGTACAAGCAGTTCGCGGAAGCCGTCGGCGTACCAATCCTGGCGAACATCACCGAGTTCGGCTCGACCCCGCTCTACACCGTCGAGGAGCTGGCTTCGGTCAACGTCGGGCTGGTGCTTTATCCTCTGTCCGCCTTCCGCGCCGCCAACAAGGCCGCCGAAGCCGTCTACACTGCCGTCCGCAAAGACGGTACGCAGAAGAATGTGGTGGACAGCATGCAGACCCGGATGGAGCTATACGACTCGATCGGTTACCACGATTACGAACAGAAGCTCGACGCACTGTTCGCCAAGGGCAAGTCGGCCTGACGCGGGCCGCATACCGACACCTCTTCAAAATCGGAACAACGGGAGAACCCCATGAGTGAGACGACCCAGAGCGCCGGCGGATTCAAGCCGAAGAAGTCCGTTGCGCTGTCCGGCACCGCCGCCGGCAACACCGCGCTGTGCACCGTCGGCCGGTCCGGCAACGACCTGCATTACCGCGGCTACGACATTCTCGATATCGCGGAAGCCTGCGAATTCGAGGAGATCGCCTACCTGCTGATCCACGGCAAGCTGCCGACGGAAGCCGAGCTGCGCGCCTACAAGACCAAGCTCAAGGCCTACCGCGGCCTGCCCGCCGCCGTGAAGGGCGCGCTGGAGGAACTGCCGGCCAACTCACACCCCATGGACGTGATGCGCACCGGCGTGTCGGTGCTGGGCTGCGTGCTGCCGGAGAAGGACGACCACAACCATGCCGATGCCCGCGACATCGCCGACCGGCTGATCGCCAGCCTCGGTTCGATGCTGCTGTACTGGTACCAGTACGCGGTCAACGGCAAGGTCATCGATGTCGAGACCGATGACGATTCCATCGGCGGCCACTTCCTGCATCTGCTGCACGGCGAGCCGCCCAGCGAATCCTGGGTTCGCGCGATGCACACGTCGCTGGTGCTCTACGCCGAGCACGAGTTCAACGCCTCGACCTTCACCTCCCGCGTGATCGCCGGCACCGGCTCGGACTTCCACTCCTGCATCGCCGGCGGTATCGGCGCGCTGCGCGGACCGAAGCACGGCGGCGCCAACGAGGTCGCTTTCGAGATCCAGAAGCGCTACGACAATCCGGACGAGGCCGAGGCCGACATCCGCGAACGCGTCGGCCGCAAGGAAGTCATCATCGGCTTCGGCCACCCGGTCTACACCATCTCCGATCCCCGCAACGTGGTGATCAAGAAGGTCGCCAAGGAGCTGTCGGAGGAACAGGGCTCGATGAAGATGTTCAACATCGCCGAGCGTCTGGAATCGGTGATGCTGGACGCCAAGAAGATGTTCCCGAACCTCGACTGGTTCAGCGCCGTCAGCTATCACATGATGGGCGTGCCCACGAACATGTTCACGCCGCTGTTCGTCATCGCACGCACCGCCGGCTGGAGCGCCCATGTGATCGAGCAGCGCATCGACGGAAAGATCATCCGCCCCAGCGCCAACTACACCGGGCCGGAGAATCTGGAGTTCGTGCCGATCGAAAAGCGGACCTGAGGTTCGTTTTTCGATGCGTGAGGAGTCAGGGGTGAGGTGCCAGGCGAATCGCCGACACCCTCGCCCTGCTCCTCACCCCTTTCCCCTCGCCCCTCACACCTGACCCCTCGCCGCCATGACCAACACCGCCCACCGCAAACCGCTTCCCGGCACCGACCTGGACTACTACGACACCCGCGAGGCCGTGGAGGCCATCCAGCCGGGTGCCTACGACACGCTGCCCTACACCTCGCGCGTGCTCGCCGAGAACCTGGTGCGACGATGCAGTCCGGCGACGCTGACGGATTCGCTCAAGCAGATCATCGAGCGCAAGCGGGAACTGGATTTTCCGTGGTTCCCGACCCGCGTCGTCTGCCACGACATCCTGGGCCAGACCGCGCTGGTGGACCTGGCCGGCCTGCGTGACGCAATTGCGGAAAAAGGCGGTGATCCGGCGCTGGTCAATCCGGTGGTGCCGACGCAGCTCATCGTCGACCACTCGCTGGCCGTGGAACATGCCGGCTTCGAGAAGGACGCGTTCGAGAAGAACCGCGCCATCGAGGACCGTCGCAACGAAGACCGCTTCCACTTCATCAACTGGACGAAGAAGGCCTTCAAGAACATCGACGTCGTGCCGCCCGGCAACGGCATCATGCATCAGATCAACCTGGAGCGGATGTCGCCGGTGATCCACGCTCGTGACGGCATCGCCTTCCCGGACACGCTGGTCGGCACCGACAGCCACACGCCGCATGTGGACGCCCTGGGCGTCATCGCCATCGGTGTCGGCGGCCTGGAAGCCGAATCGGTCATGCTCGGCCGCGCCAGCTACATGCGCCTGCCCGACATCGTCGGCGTGGAGCTCACCGGCAAGCCGCAGCCCGGCATCACCGGCACCGACATCGTGCTCGCGATCACCGAGTTCCTGCGCAAGGAAAAGGTGGTCGGCGCCTACCTGGAGTTCTACGGCGAAGGCGCCCGCGCGCTCACCCTGGGCGACCGCGCGACGATTTCCAACATGACGCCGGAATACGGCGCCACCGCGGCGATGTTCTACATCGACGAGCAGACCATCGACTACCTCAAGCTCACCGGCCGCACGCCGGAGCAGATCGCCCTGGTCGAGAACTACGCCAAGACCACCGGCCTGTGGGCCGATGCGCTGGAGACCGCCGAATACGAGCGCGTGCTGACGTTTGACCTGTCCAGCGTCACCCGCAACCTCGCCGGCCCGTCCAACCCGCATCGCCGGCTGGCGACCTCCGATCTGGCCGCGCGCCACATCGCCGCCCCCTGGGAGATGCCGGCCGACGGCTCCATGCCCGACGGCGCCGTGATCATTGCCGCGATCACCAGCTGCACCAATACGTCGAACCCGCGCAACGTCGTCGCCGCCGGCCTGCTGGCGAAAAAGGCCAACGCGGCCGGGCTGACTCGCAAGCCCTGGGTGAAATCCTCCTTCGCGCCCGGCTCCAAGGCCGTGCAGCTCTACATGGAGGAAGCCGGCTTGCAGGACGAACTGGACCAGCTCGGCTTCGGCATCGTCGCCTTCGCCTGCACCACCTGCAACGGCATGAGCGGCGCGCTGGACCCGAAGATCCAGCAGGAAATCATCGACAAGGATCTGTACTCGGTCGCCGTGCTCTCCGGCAACCGCAACTTCGACGGCCGCATTCACCCCTACGCCAAGCAGGCCTTCCTGGCCTCGCCGCCGCTGGTCGTGGCCTACGCCATCGCCGGCACCATCCGCTTCGACATCGAAAAGGACGTTCTGGGCATCGACAAGGACGGCAACGCCGTGACGCTGAAGGACCTGTGGCCGACCGACGAGGAGATCGACGCGGTCATCGCCGAGAGCGTCAAGCCGGAGCACTTCACCCGTGTCTACGAGCCGATGTTCAACTTCAAGGTCATCAAGGACGAGAACATCAGCCCGCTTTACGACTGGCGCCCGATGAGCACCTACATCCGCCGCCCGCCTTACTGGGAAGGCGCGCTGGCCGCCGAACGCACGCTCAAGGGCATGCGTCCGCTGGCCGTCTGCGGTGACAACATCACCACCGACCACCTGTCACCGTCCAATGCCATCCTGCCGACCAGCGCGGCTGGCGAATACCTGGCGAAGATGGGCCTGCCGGAAGAGGACTTCAACTCCTACGCCACCCACCGCGGCGATCACCTGACCGCGCAGCGCGCGACCTTCGCCAACCCCAAGTTCTTCAACGAGATGGTCAAGGACGAAAACGGCGAGGTCGTTCAGGGTTCGCTGACCCGACTGGAACCGGAAGGTGAGGTCGTGCGCATGTGGGAAGGCATCGAGACCTACATGAACCGCAAGCAGCCGCTGATCATCGTCGCCGGCGCCGACTACGGTCAGGGCTCCAGCCGCGACTGGGCCGCCAAGGGCGTGCGCCTGGCCGGCGTCGAGGCCATCGTCGCCGAAGGCTTCGAGCGCATTCACCGCACCAACCTCGTCGGCATGGGCGTGCTGCCCCTGCAATTCCAGGACGGCACCACCCGCAAGACCCTGGACCTCGACGGCTCGGAAACCTACGACGTCGTCGGCGAACGCGCCCCCGGCGCCACGCTGACACTGGTCGTCCATCGCAAGAACGGAGAGACCCTCGAAGTGCCCGTCACCTGCCGCCTGGACACCGGCGAGGAGGTGTCGATCTACGAAGCCGGTGGCGTGCTCCAGCGTTTTGCGCAAGACTTTCTGGAGTCAACCAAAGCAGCCTAGGACCGATAGATCGATGCCGCTCGGTGGTCTGATTCTCATGTCGAAGCCGCCCACCAACGTGCGCGGCAGGATGGAAGCGACGCTGGATGAACACGGCCTGACGGAACGCCTCGGCGACGCGCTATTCCCGCCCGAGCACTGGCATCAATCGCTGTCGGGCATCCACGAGGACACGCCCGGCATGCTGGAGACGCTGATGCAGGTCGGAAACGCCATCAATGCCGAGTCGGCATTGATGCGTTTCGATCACATCGGCGACTCCGGCGGGCGGCAGTGGTCGTTCCTGCCCAGGAACGAGCCCGGTGGGTTTTCGGAACTGATTTCGGAGGTCCGGCGTTCGATGAGCCTCTGGGGACTCGACATGGCGTTCAGGAATCGTCCGCAGGTTCCGATCTCCTATCGGGCGCCCGAGGATCTGCGCCCCGTCGAGATCGACTCGATCGACTGGAAGCTGGACCGCTACACCCTGGTGCGCAGGAGGCGTCATCCCTTCGGATACGACACGCTGAAGGAATGGCGGCTGTAACAACGGTGGCCGCTTGACGGCATCCCGCAAGCGCCTTTGCGCCGTCGGCAACCAGCCACGCATGTCCACGTTTCCGGCCTGGGAATTCCATCACGCCATCACCGCCCACCCCTTGAGCCGCTGACCGACCCGGGACTGCGGAAGCGTCAGCGCCTCCAGCGACGCGGGAACCCGCGTCAGGCCGCGATGACCATCCGGCGCCACCCGTTGTTCTCGGTGTCGGTGACCGTGAATTGTGCGAGCCCTGCGGCGCGTAGCGCCTGGACAACGCCATCGGCGCACCGCTGCTACTCCTGTTCGAGCGCAGTAGTAAATACGGCCTTCATTGCGTCGCCATACCCGGGTTAGACGGTAGATTTATACCAACGAGGCGAAAAAGCCTGCCCGATGGCGTCTCCGGGCACGGTATTTGCGGCCCTCCCCCACCATAAATCTTGGCTCGCCGAAACAGACTTGATGCTAGAACCCGACCCGACGGCCCGCCGTCCTCTTCGCTGGTGCGCGCTCGCCGTGGCCACACTGATCCTGAGCGCCCACGCGGCCCAGGCTCAGGGTGACGATGATGCATGGATGGACGATTTGTTCGGCGATGCTCCGCCCAGCGAGTCGTCGAACGGGCCCGAGACCGGCGACCCCGAAACCGCGGACGACAGCGGAGCCTCCGGAGACAACGCGGCGGCCTCGCGGGACGAAGGCGGCAGCAATACCGACAGGCCCGCGGAGTCAGCCCCCGAGACCGTCGAGACCATCCCGGTCCAGCCGCTGGACGAGGACCAGGACGAACCGCCAGCACGCCGGACGCCGTCCCGGCAAATCGAGGAAATCGTCGTCACCGCGACCAAGCGCGAATCCTCGGTTCGCGACATCCCGGTGAGCATCGATGCCATGTCCGGCGACGACCTGACCGAAGCCGGGGCCACGGATCTCGAGCAGATTCTCTCCAAGTCACCGGGCGTCACGTTCAGCAGTTCCGGCGGCTCGGAAATCCGTCAGCAGGTCGTCATCCGCGGCATCACCGCCAGCGGCACGGTCGGCTACGGCGGCACGACCACCGGCTATCTGTTCAACGACGTGTCGCTGGTCAATCCATCGCTGGCCGGCTCGATCCCCGGCATCGATCCCTACGACCTCGCCACGGTGGAAGTGCTGAAGGGCCCGCAGGGCACGCTGTTCGGAGGCGCGGCGCTGGCCGGCGCCATCCGCTACGTGCCGAACAAGCCGGTCCACGAGGAATTCTCCGGCAACCTCTCGGCCGGCGTCGGCAACGTGTCCGACAGCGACGGCCTCTATCGCGAGTACGCCGGCTATCTCAACGGCCCGGTCGGCGATTCGGCGGCGGTGCGCATCGTCGGCACCCGCCGCTCGTATCCCGGCGCGATCGATGACCTCACCGCGGACGAAGACGACATCGACAGCGGACGCAACACCCAGGCGCGGATCATTGGCACCTGGGACGCGACCGAGCGCCTCAGCGTCGAGCTGATGGCCTACCGCTTCGAGGCGGAGGCCGATGCCAGCGGCGCCACCGACAATCCCGACCGTCGCGAAACCGATTCACGCCGCACGGAAACACCCGGCGACACCTGGGCGAACATTTACCGCGGCGAGGCGGAGTACGCCTTCGACAGTTTCTCGGTCACCGGCATCGCCAGCTTCATCGAAAAGGACAATGAGAGCATCTACGATCTGACCTCGTTCTGGGGCTTCGAGCAGGTGCCGGGCGTGACCGTCCTCCAGCTCTACGAAGGCCACACCGAACAGACCACCGGCGAGCTTCGACTGGTGTCTTCCGAGCCCAGCGATACCGGGTTCTGGCTGCTGGACGAATGGGACTACCTGATCGGCCTGTACTGGCTGGATGCCGATCAGATCTTCAACAACACCACCCTGGCCAACCTGACGGTGCTGATCGACCCGCTGACGATCCCGGTGCTGGACATCCCCTCCGACGTCTCCGCCACCGCGGGCGAGACCGCCATCTTCTTCGATGTAACCCGACCGCTGGGCACCCGTTTCGAACTCAATATCGGTGGGCGGTATTTTCGTCAGGAGAGCACCGGCTATCTGGATTCCAGCGGGGACACGAGCGGCGTTCCACTCACGGAGCAAGGCTACAACCCCAAGGCCGCCATCACCTGGCACGCCACCGACAACATCCGCGTGATCGGCAGTTACGCCAAGGGTTTCCGTTTTGGCGGCTTCAACAACAATCCGCTGAATGATCCGGACATCGAGTTCACCTACTTCTCGGACGAGATCAACAACTACGAGCTGGGCTTTCGCTCCGACTGGCTTGGCGGAGCGCTGCGCTTCGACCTGACCGGCTTCCACATCGAGTGGATCGATCCGCAGGTACGCCAGTCCAGTCAGCTCACGTCCACGTCCTACATCAGCAACGCCGGCGGCGCGCGCGTCCAGGGTGTCGAATCCGCGCTGACGATGCTGCTGCCGGCCAATCTCATGGTCACGCTCAACGGCGCCTATGTGGATGCCCGCCTGACCGAGTCCTTCGAATCGTCGCGCGGTACCGCGGAGGAAGGCGCGCGCCTGCCGGCCACGCCGCGGGTCACCGGCTCGCTCGGCGTGATGCATCAGGCGTATTTCGGCCGCTGGATGATGAATTCCGGCGTCAACTACAGCTACCAGGGTGATTCCAACAACGAGGTCGTCAACTACGAGAAGTTGCCGGCCTACGGTCTGCTCGGCGCGTCGCTGAACCTCACCCGACCGGGCGAGATCACCCCCACCCTGCGCATCAGCGGCACCAACCTTCTCAACGAGACCGTCGCGGTCAACGCCTTTCACGGCATCAGCACCACCGGCGGGTCGATCAACTACGGATTGCTGCGACCCCGCACCGTGGTCGTTTCACTGGGCATCGAGTTTTGAACACCATGCTGAACCCGCTCCTCACGATTCCCCGCGGCCGCCAGTGTTTCGGCGTCACCCGGCTTTGTGGCGCACTACTCGCCGCGACCGTCGCCACGACCGCCATGGCGGCCGATGATGATCTGGACTTCCTGTTCTCGGAACCGGATGCCGAGACGGCCGAGGAGACACCGGCGCAGGACACTTCGGAACAATCCACATCGTCCGAACCCGAAGACACGAAGGCTGCACCCAGCGAACCCTACGAGGACACGATCCCGATCGCCCAGCCGGAACCCGAGCCCGAACCGAGCCCGCGTCGCGGACGCGTGATCGAGGAAATCGTCGTCACCGCGCAGAAGACGGAGCAGACCCTGCAGGAGGTTCCGGTAGCGGTGAGCGTGGTCGGTGGTGACCGGCTGCGCGACTCCGGCGTGTTCGACGCCAGCGGCATCGAGGACATGGTGCCGAACCTGGAAATGGACGTGGACGCGCAGTCCCCCACCATCGGCATTCGCGGCTTCAGCACCGACACCTACAATGTCGGCCTGGAACCATCGGTGGGCCTGATCGTCGATGACGTGCCGCTGGGCCGCACCGAATTCATTCCCGACGGGCTTTACGACATCGACCGGGTGGAGGTGCTGCGCGGACCGCAGGGCACCCTGTTCGGCAAGAACACCATCGCCGGCGTGCTGATCTTCGGCACCGGCGAACCGGAACCCGTGCGTTCGGGATCGGTCCTGCTCACCGGCGGCGAGGACGACCAGCGCCGCGCCGAAGTGGTATTCAACCAGCCCCTCACGGACAAGCTGCTCTCCCGCGTGGCCGGCATGGCCTGGCACCAGGACGGTCAGGTCAAGAACAGCTTCCTGGATCGCTACGAGTCCTCGTTCGACCAGTACGCCGCCAGACTCAAGCTGACCTATGACGCCACGGACAATCTGCAGCTGCGTCTGGGCGGCCAGTTCGCCGACATCGACAACACCTACGCCCCGTGGCAGCCCTACGCCATGGACGAGGATGCGCTCGACTACGCCCGGACCAAGGATCCGACCACCGAGGACGATCCCTACAACAACCAGACGACCTTCAACACCCCGGGTTTCGTCAAGCACACGACAGACCTCGTTCATCTGGCTGGCGACTATCAACTGGGCAGCAATCACACCCTGACGGGGATCGTGGGTCATGCGTCCATGGAAAACCTCATCCGGATGGACTACGACGTCAGCGCCGCCGACCTCGTCAATGTCAACGTCGACTTCGGCTACGACCAGGATTCGTTCGAGCTGCGAGGCACGGGCAACTTCGACCTGTTCGGACTGGATGCCGAATACGTGGGCGGCCTGTTCTTCTTCCAGAGCACCATCGATATCGGCGTGGATGTCGCGCTCGGAACCGACATTGTCGAATTCGTGCTGACACCTGCCGGCGCCGAGGCCCTGTTCGCCGCCGACGACGGCCTGATCAGCAATCTGTTCGAACTGATCGGGCCCATCACCGGCCCGATCGTCCCGCCGATCGATCTGGGCGACGGGATTTATCAGGCGTTCTACCAGGAGTCGCAGTCCATGGCGGCGTTCGGGCAGGTGACGCTTTCACTGACCAACCGGCTCGAATTGCTGCTGGGCCTGCGCGTCGGTCAAGAGGACAAGGATGCGGTGCTCAGCGTCACCTCTCGCGGCCTGGGGATCACCGCGGCGGTGGTCGGCGCCAACAGCCCGCCCAACACCAACTTCAGCGAACCGCTGGAGCGGCGGGAAACCGAGGTGTCTCCGAAGGTCGGGCTTCGCTTCCAGCTCACCGACGACATCTCCACCTACGTCCACTGGACCCGCGGCTACAAGAGCGGCGGGTTCAACGGCATCTCGTTCAACAGCGAGGATCTCGTCTTCGAGCCCGAACGGGGTGACAGCTACGAGGTGGGCGCCAAGATGCGGCTGCTGGACGGCTCACTGGCGCTGAACACGACCTACTACCACACCACCGTCAGCAACATGCAGGTCGTGAATTTCAACGGCGTGAGCTTTGATGTGTACAACGCCGCCGAGTCCATCCTGAAGGGTTTTGAACTCGATGCCACCTGGCTGGCACCGTGGGACTGGCTGACGATCAACGGCGCCCTGGCACTGTCCACGGCCGAGTACGTCAGCTACCCCAGCGGGCCACCAACCGCGCCGCAGAGCGCCGAGTGCGGCGCGCTGGAAGACTGCCAGCAGGACCTGAGCGGCAGACCCCTGCCCAAGGCGCCGGACATCACCGCCTCCCTGGGTCCCGAAGTGCAGTTTCCGCTGGGTCGCAACCTGGGCATTACCGTGGGCGCGGACGTGAGCTACCGCGGCGAGCAGTACCTGACGCTGGACCTGGATCCGAACGCCTACCAGGAAGAGCAAACCCTGCTGGGGGCGCGGATCAGCGTCGGGCCCAGCAGCGAGCGCTGGGCGGTCACGCTGCGCGGCAGCAACCTGACCAACGAAAAGGCGCTCAGCTTCGTCGCCGACCACAACCTGTACGCGAACTCCTACTTCGCGACCCAGACACCGACGCGGCAGTTGAGCCTGACCTTAAGCGCAAACTGGTAGTTCAGCGCCAATGGCGGGGTGACGCATCGGGCGGGCTCAACCACCGCCCGGTGCGCCGCGCCGGAATCGGGCAAGACCGAACGTCAATCGTGGACACCGGAAAATGCCGGACGCGATCAGCGATCTGAAACCGGTCCAGTCCCTGCACGCAACCACCGGAAGGTCGGGGAAACACGCCGGTCGGGACTGCTAACATTGCGCCCCCACTGATGCATTCCGGCAGCTGTTCGATGGCCTTCGCACCCCAGATCAAGATCCCCGCCACCTACATGCGGGGCGGCACGTCCAAGGGCGTGTTCTTCAGTCTCACCGACCTACCGGAAGCCGCGCAGGTCGCGGGCGATGCCCGCGACAAGCTACTGCTGCGGGTGATCGGCAGCCCCGATCCCTACGGCAAGCAAACCGACGGCATGGGCGGCGCCACGTCCAGCACCAGCAAGACGGTGATCTTGTCGAAAAGCACGCAGCCGGATCACGACGTCGACTACCTGTTCGGTCAGGTGTCCATCGACAAGGCCTTCGTGGACTGGAGCGGCAACTGCGGCAACCTGACCGCGGCGGTCGGGTCCTTCGCCATCACCAACGGGCTGGTCGCCGCCGAGCGCATTCCGCAGGACGGCATCGCCACCGTGCGCATCTGGCAGAAGAACATCGGGAAGACCATCGTCGCCCGCGTGCCGATCACCGGCGGCCAGGTGCAGGAAACCGGTGATTTCGAGCTGGACGGCGTGACCTTCCCCGCCGCCGAGGTCGAGATCGAGTTCATGGACCCGGCCGATGGCGAAGGCTCGATCTTCCCCACCGGCCATCTGGTCGATGATCTGGAGGTGCCCGGCGTCGGCACGCTCCAGGCAACGATGATCAACTCCGGGATTCCGACGATCTTCATCAACGCCGATGCCATCGACTACCGCGGCACTGAGTTGCAGGGTGACATCAACGAGAACAAGCAGGCGCTGGAGATGTTCGAGACCATCCGCGCCCATGGCGCGGTGAAGATGGGCCTGATCCAGGACATCTCCGAGGCCGCCGGACGCCAGCACACGCCCAAGGTCGCGTTCGTCGCCCCGCCCAGCGATTACGTCGCCTCCAGCGGCAAGCCCGTCCCGGCCGACGAGATCGACCTGCTGGTGCGCGCCCTGTCCATGGGCAAACTGCATCACGCCATGATGGGCACCGCGGCAGTGGCGATCGGCACGGCGGCGGCCATCCCCGGCACGCTGGTGAACCTCGCGGCCGGCGGCGGCGACCGCACGGCCGTGCGCTTCGGACACCCGTCCGGCACGCTGCGAGTCGGCGCGGAAGCCACGCTGGTCAACGGCGAATGGCAGGTCACCAAGGCGATCATGAGCCGCAGCGCCCGTGTGCTGATGAGCGGCGCGGTGCATGTTCCCGGTGACGCGTTCTAGGGGAACTCCGACCGATTCACGCCTGTGATCTCCGCCGGGCGCTCATGGAACCCGCGTTCCGGATTCACGGTCGCACAACCATGAGCACCGCAAATCCGGACCCCGCCACACGCCCCGACTGGGACCAGGAACTGGTCGATATCGTCGACTACGTCAACGCCCCGGCTGATTTCTCCGACCTCGCCTACACCACCGCCCGGCACTGCCTGATCGATACGCTGGGCTGCGGCCTGGAGGCGCTGGAGTATCCAGCCTGCCGCAAGCTGCTTGGGCCGCTCGTGCCCGGGGCGTCACTGCCGGATGGGGCGAAGGTGCCCGGCACCGCGTACCAGCTCGATCCGGTCAAGGCCGCCTTCGACATCGGCGCCATGGTCCGCTGGCTGGACTTCAACGACACTTGGCTGGCCGCGGAATGGGGCCATCCCTCGGACAATCTCGGCGGCATTCTCGCCGTGGCCGACTGGCTCAGCCGGACGGCCGTCGCCGAGGGGCGCGACCCGCTGACCATGCGCGATGTGCTCACCGCGATGATCCGGGCGCATGAAATCCAGGGCTGCATCGCGCTGGAGAACAGCTTCAACCGCGTCGGGCTGGATCACGTCGTGCTGGTCAAGGTCGCCACCACGGCGGTGGTCGCCCACATGCTGGGGCTCAGCCGCGAGCAGCAGCTCGCCGCCGTGTCCCACGCCTGGGTCGACGGGCAAAGCCTGCGCACCTACCGGCATTCTCCCAACACCGGCAGCCGCAAGAGCTGGGCGGCCGGTGATGCCACCAGCCGCGGCGTGCGCCTGGCGCTAATCGCCAAAACCGGCGAGATGGGCTACCCCACCGCGCTAACGGCGAAGACCTGGGGCTTCTACGACGTCTCGTTCAAGGGCCAGCCGTTCCGGTTCCAGCGACCCTACGGCCACTACGTGATGGAGAACATCCTGTTCAAGATCAGCTACCCGGCGGAGTTTCACGGCCAGACCGCCGCCGAGGCCGCCATCACGCTGCATGAACAGCTCAAGGCGGCCGGCCGCGGCACCGACGACATCGCCGGCATCACGATCCGCACCCACGAATCCTGCATCCGCATCATCGACAAGCAAGGTCCGCTGAACAATCCGGCCGATCGCGACCACTGCGTGCAGTACATGGTGGCGATCGCGCTGCTCTTCGGCCGTCTGACCTCGGCGGACTACGAGGACAATGTCGCCGCCGATCCGCGCATCGACGCGTTACGCGACAAGATGCGCTGCGTGGAAGACCCGGCGTTCACCCGCGACTATCTCGACCCGGACAAGCGCAGCATCGCCAATGCGCTGACCGTCGAGTTCAGCGACGGCAGTCGTCTCGACGAAGTGGCGGTCGAGTATCCGATCGGCCACAAGCGGCGACGCGACGAAGGCATCCCGCTGCTGGAAGCGAAGTTCCAGCGCAATCTCGCGCGCATCCTGCCGGGCGACCGGCAGGCGCGGATTCAGGCACTCAGCGGCGATCAACAAGCCCTGGAAAGCACGCCCGTCAACGTCTACACCGACCTCTACGCGGTCACCGACTAAAGCGCGTTCCGGCGGACCATCCGCCGAGCGCCGCCGGCCTTCAGCGGCCCTCGGGCGTCGCGCGCAGTTCCGCGTCAATCACCGCGGCCAGCGCAGCGGAAGATGTATCAACGGTTACCGTCCGGAGGCGCCGCTCCACGCCCCAGTCCAGCACCATCGGGATCAGGGTGCCCAGCACGGCGAACACCGCGACGGAAGCGACGACCAGCCATGCCATCAAGGACAGAGAATCAACATTCATCGAACTTACCTATTAGTAAGGATGTTGCTCTGCAACATAAGCCTTCCACGCGCGCCATACAAGCGGTTGGCAGCACCATTCATCGGCTTGTTCAACGGCAATTGAACACTTGCGCTCGCATGCTACCCGCCACCACCACCGCGGTGGAAAACCCCTAAATATTATTTTTCCTAATACATAGGGGAGAATTGCTGCATTGTCAGTGCTCGCTTAGGCGTCCTAAATGGTGCCCACGAAATCTACCCAGAAGGCTCGTGAGGACCAGCGATGTACCGACCATACGATTCCCCGCATCAACCACGGCCCACTCGTGACCTAATGCCCCCTCCGTCGCAGCCTCCGGTTCAGGTCGACCTCTGTGCGGTCGTCGAGCCGATGGCCACGCGTCTTCTGCCCGCGGTCATGTGCGTGACCACCGGTGGCGACATCCGCTTCGCCTCCTCGGAGGCCCGCCGGCTGCACGCACAATGGGATGACGGCCTGCGCGACGCCCCCTACTCCACCATCCAGCGCTGGTCCGTCGACAGACTCGTTCCCCACGCCACTGAACTGCTCACCACCCGCCTTCGCCGGGAGGCTCGCGACCGGCAGGAAGCCCCCCCGCGCGGACTGCGTCTGCAGCATCCCTATCTGTCCGAACTCGCCCTGACGGTGGAACTGAACGACACGGATGACGAGCCGCATCTGCTGGTCGGGTTCGTCCCCAGTTCACGCGACCACACCGCGCTCGCCCGTGCCGAGCTCGAGCGTGAAAGGGTGCTGGAGCAGCTCACGCCCAGCGAGCGACGGGTCGCCCTGCTGGTCGCCGAAGGCCTGCGCAACCATGAAATCGCCGATCGCATTCACCGCTCGCGAAGGACGATCGAGTGCCAGCTCAACGCGATCTACCGCAAGCTGGACCTGCGTGGCCGAACCCAGCTGGTACGGCTGCTGGGCTGACCACGACACGCCCGCGGCCCGCGCCAAGATTTCGCACGCCCCCCCCTGGAACTCCCCGATAACAAGAAGACATGACGTCATCCCACGCCCTGGCAATTGCGGCCGCGTTGTTCGCGGCCGTTTCTTTTGCTGCCGATAACATCGACACGCGTGTCCAGCGGGTGCTGGATGCCACACCTCTCATCGACGGACACAACGATCTGCCCTGGGCGCTGGATCACCATTACGGCGACACCGCACGCGGCATCGATATCACCGATCTCGGGCCAGCCACCCCGCACCCGATGCACACCGACCTCGACAGGATGCGGCGCGGCGGCGTTGGCGCGCAGTTCTGGTCGGTGTTCGTCTCCAACACCCTGGCGCCGTCGGAGGCGATCAGCCACACGCTGGAGCAGATCGACCTGGTCCGGGTGATGACCGCACGCAACGCAGATGGGATGGAGATGGCGTATTCCGCCACCGATGTCCGCCGCATCCATGCCGACGGCCGCATCGCCGCTCTGCTGGGGGTCGAGGGCGGCCATCAGATCGGCGGATCGCTGGCGGTGCTGCGCCAGTTTCACGCGCTCGGCGTGCGCTACATGACGCTGACCCATGCCCGGACCATCGACTGGGCCGACTCGGCCACGGACGATCCGCGGCATGGCGGCCTGACACCGTTCGGCCACGAGGTGATCCGCGAGATGAACCGGATCGGGATGATGGTGGACCTCTCCCACGTCTCCCCGCAGGTGATGGAGCAGGCGCTGGATACCACCGCCGCACCGGTCATCTTCTCGCACTCCGGGGCGCGCGGCGTGGTCGACCACTCGCGCAACGTCCCGGATGACATCCTGCGCCGGCTGCCGGCCAACGGCGGCGTGGTGATGGTGGTGTTCTACCCCGGCTATGTCTCCGCAGACTACAACGAGTGGGTGGCCGCGCGCGCCGCCGAGCAGGCGCGTCTGTCGTCACCACCGTTCTCCGGGCTGTACATTGGCCAGCCGGAGCGCGCTCGCAAGGCCCTGGCGGCCTGGGATGCCACTCACCCGAAACCGGAGGTCACGCTGCTGGACGTCATCGCCCATATCGAGCATGTCCGCGACGTCGCCGGCATTGACCACGTGGGCCTCGGTTCGGATTTCGATGGCGTCGGCGACCTTCCGATCGACCTGGCGGGCGTGGATGCCTACCCGGCGCTGCTGGCGGCGCTGATGCGTCGGGGCTGGAGCGACGAGGAGGTCGCCAAACTGTCCGGCGAGAATCTGCTCCGCGTCATGGAACAAACCCGCGCGGTGGCCTCCGGCGGACAACCGCGGCGATGAACCTGACCACGGCCCGGGCGTTCGAGCTGGGTGCCCTGGACGCCACGGCGCAGCACCAGGCGCTGACCACGAGAGCCGTCACGCCCGCGGAGCTGGTCGAATCCGCCATCCTGCGCATCGAAGCGTTGAACCCGGCGTTGAACGCCGTCGTGTTCACCGCATTCGAGCAGGCGCGCGAAGCCGCGAAGTCGGTCTCCCTGGATGATCCGCCCAGCCCGTTTTCCGGTGTTCCCTGTCTGCTCAAGGAAAGTCTGGATTACCCGGGATGGCCAACCACCTACGGCTGTCGCGCATTCGGCACGCAACCACCCGCCACGCACGCCTATCCCTACGTCCAGCGACTGGGTGCCGCCGGCTTGATTCCGCTGGGCAAGACCAATGTCCCGGAATTCTCGCTGCTGCCCTGCACGGAATCACGGCACTTCGGAGCCGCCCGCAATCCCTGGGCGACGGACCGCTCGACCGCCGGTTCCAGCGGCGGCGCGGCAGCCGCCGTGGCCTGCGGCATGGTGCCCCTGGCACATGCGGCCGATGGAGCCGGTTCCATCCGCATGCCCGCGGCTCACTGCGGCGTCATCGGGTTCAAGCCCAGTCGCGGTCAGCACGTCCGGGCGCGGGCACCCAACGCCATCGAGGACCTGATCGTCTCCGATGCACTGATTGCACGATCGGCTCGCGACCTGCGCTCGGCCCTGCAACTGGTTGGCGACCAACCGCTGCCCGCCTGGGCGCCGCGGCCGCTGCGAATCGGACTGATCCTTCCAACCCTGAGCGGGCGGCAACCTCATCCCGACGTGCGCGGCGCGATCGAACAGACGGCCGCTGATCTTGAGGCCCTCGGCCATCACATCCTGCCGTTCAGCCACTGGCCGCTGGATGGCGAGGCGCTGATGCGGGACGAGCTCACGATCTGGTCCGCCGTCGGCGCGGACGCAGCGGCCTTCGCCCGTGACCGTCTGGGCACGGACGACTCGGACGCGCTGGAAACCTGGACGCTGGGACTGGCGGACTGGCACCGGCGCCACCCCGATCATCCGCCGGTCATGGCGATCATCGACCAGGCCAGGCGTCAGTACGACGCTCTGTTCGACGGTGTGGACGTGCTGCTCACGCCAGTGCTGCCGGAACCGCCATGGCCGATCGGCCTCATGGACCCGATGCAGCCGTTCGACGCGTTGCTGGACCGGGTGTTCTCGCGCATGGCGTATACCCCGATCCACAATCTCGCCGGCGCGCCATCGGTGTCGCTGCCGCTGTCGCGGTCATCAAACGGCCTGCCGATCGGCTCGCTGCTCTCCGCCCGGCAAGGCGACGATGCCCTGCTGCTCGGGCTCATGGATCAGCTCGATGTCGCGGTCGCGCCGATCCCGATGCGCACGGAATAAGCCTCCCACGTCCACCCGCGCCGGCTCCGGTACGATGGCCGCGCCCATCGCGCCGGACAGGGAGGACACCATGACCACGGAATCGGTCGAACGCCGAACATTCACGCACCGCGGACTGTCGCTGTCCTATCTGGACTCCGCGCCCGACGACAGCGACCGACCCGTCGTGCTGCTGCTGCACGGCTTCCCCGACACCGCCCGCATGTGGGACGCCCAGATCACGGCCCTGCACGCGGCCGGTTACCGTTGCCTCGCGCCGGACACGGTCGGATGCGGCGAATCCCAGGTCGCGGCGAAGCTGGCCGACTACAACGCGCGGACCATCACCAACGATCACCGCGCCCTGCTCGACCATCTAAACATCAACCGGGCGGCCGTCATCGGCCACGACTGGGGCGCGGTGCTGGCCTGGCTGCTCGCCGGACATGACCCGGACCGCATCCACCATCTGGTAGCCCTCTCCGTCGGACACCCCATGGCCTATGCGAGAGCGGGGGCGGATCAGAAACTCGCCGGCTGGTACATCATCTTCTTCCTGATGGCGGGCCTGTCGGAGACGTTGTTGCGCGGTGACGGCCGTTTCAGCCTGCGCCGCGTGTTCCGCTCGCATCCGGAAATGGACGAGGTGATGACCCGCCTGGCCAAACCGGGACGGCTGACCGCGGCACTGCGCATCTACCGAGCCAGCCTGCCGACGGTGCTGCTGCAACGCCAACCCGCCGTGCGCGCAAACACATTGGGCATCTGGAGCGAAGGCGACCGGTTTCTGGTCGAGTCGCAAATGCGGGACTCCGGGCGTTGGGTGGATGGCGACTGGACCTTCGAACGCATTCCCGGCGGGCACTGGATTCCCCTGGAACAACCCGACTGGCTCAACGCCCGCATCCTCGATCATCTGCGGAGCCGCTAACGGGTGGCACACGGATAGGTGCTCGCCCTGATGCCGGCAGCATCCCGACTCCGGACCATGGGCCGGGCGGCGCCATCGCCGTCCCAACCCGCAGTCCGGAGCTCCCATGCAGCGTACAGTCCTTCCCCTTCTCTGCCTGTCCCTTCTCCCGCTCGGGGCATCCCACGCCCAGACGGCCACGCCGGATTCCCTGGAATCACGTGTGGAGGCGCTGGAGTCCAGATGGAATGCCTTCACGGTCTTCGGCGATGCGCGACTGCGCGCGCAGGGTGACTACTGGAACCCGTCGGCTGACAGCCGCCACAGCGGCCAGTTCCGCCTGCGCGTCGGCGCGAACGCGGCCATCGCTGACAACCTGGAGGCTGGCGCGCGCATGGTCACCGGCAACCCGGACGACCCCAACAGCAGCGACGTTCAGCTCTCCGGCTTCGCCGACGATTTCACCGTCAGCCTGGACCAGGCCTATCTGCGCTGGACACGTGGCGGCTGGACCTTGCAGGGCGGAAAATTTCCGCAACCGTTCACCCGGACCGATCTGGTCTGGGACGGCGACGTGAATCCCCAGGGCGCGAGCGCCGCCTACGAAACCGACGTCTGGCATCTGCGCTCCCTGTACTTCGTGATCGACGAACAGGCCGCGGGTGACGACGCCACCATGGCGGGTGTGCAGGCGGGCGTCACGCTGGGCGACTCCGCGGGCTGGTCCGTCTCGACCGACCTTGGCTACTACGACTACAGCATCGACAGTCTCGCCGCGGCGGACGGCGGCGACATTCGCGGCAACCGTGTCGACGCCAGCGGCCTCTACCGCTCCGACTTCGACCTGATCGACCTCATCGCCCGTCTTCGCTGGGTGGGCGCCAACGCCCGATGGCCGCTGACGCTGACCGCCGAAGCCGTCCGCAACACCGGTGCACCGGATGACGATGCCGCCTGGCTCCTGGGCCTGCAGGCCGGCCGCACGAGCCGGCGTGGCGACTGGCGTCTCAGCTATGCGGCCAGTTCCGCGGACACCGACGCCGTGCTGGCCGCGTTCTCACACGACAACACGCCGCTGTCGACGGACTACCGGCTGCATTCAGTCACGGTGGATGTGGTGCCCGTGGAGCACTCGCTGCTCAGCCTGTACTGGTACCACCTGCGGGCGGCCTCGGACGCCGAGAGCCGCTGGATCGACCGGGTCCGACTGGCCTATCTCGTCCGGTTCTGACGTCACCGGATCAGTGGTCCGGCTCCGGGTAGGCGAAGGGGTCGTAATGCGCCGGCTCGCTCGGTACCGGCATCCGCGGCAGCGGCGTGTCGTGATTGGCCGCCTGCCACAGCAACGCGGCCAGAACAACGGCGGCCTGACGCATGTCGTCGATACGCAGATGGTCGTAGTTGTCCAGGTTCGTATGCGCGACCCAGTCCAGCGAATCCTGGATGAACTGGAAGGCCGGGATGCCGACCTGGCGCATTGGTACGTGATCCGTGCCGCGCGTCGGCGCCGCGACAACATGGTCCGCCTCCATCGACTCGAACGGTCGCAGCCAGCGCTTCAGCAAGGGCACCACGGCCACATTGCCGGCGGTGTAGATGCCCCGAATCCGTCCCGAACCGTTGTCCAGGTTGAAGTACCCCGACAGCTCACCGTGACCCTCCAGGGGCGTGATCGGCCAGCGCTGATCCCAGACCCGAAACGGCGGCAGATCGGCGTAGGTCGCATCCGGCAACGGCCCTCGGCGCGCGACATACCGCTCCAGGTAGGCCAGCGACCCGAACATGCCCTGTTCCTCGGCGCCCCACAGCGCGAAGCGGATCCTGCGCTTGGGCCGGGCATCCAGCCGCGCCAGAATGCGCGCCGCCTCCATGACGATGGCCACCCCGGCCGCGTTGTCCTGGGCGCCGTCCGATGACGCCCAGCTGTCCAGATGCGCACCGGCCATCACGTAACCAGCGCGGCGGCCCCGCCCCGGCAAATCCGCGAGGATGTTGTAGGCCCGCGTGTCATCGTCGTGAAAGCGCACCACGCTGGTCAGGGCGAGCACCGGCGGCGTGTCGCCCAGCGCCAGCCTGGCGATTTGCCGGTAGTGGTCCCGAGCCATTTCGAACCCCGGCAGGGTCGGTGTTTCCCCCACGCGATGCTGGTAGCCACCGCCCCAGATCAGGTTGCCCTCGGCGTAGCCGGTGCGGACCCAGGCCAGGGCGCCCTCGGCAGCCAGAAACGCATCGCGGCGCTTGGCGAAACCACGCCGGCGCAGTTGCCGATGCACGTGCGCATCATGATCCCGCCTGGGCTGCCGATAGCGATCCAGCTCGCGCAGTTCATCGCGATCCTTGCGCTGGAACTTGGGGTAGCGCGGCTCATCCGGCGTCTCGGGCTGCGAGACCAGCACGATCTTGCCGGCCAGCCGCCCGCGCCAGTCGTCGAAGTCGTCGTCATCCCGCAGCACGGCCAGCACGACGGGAGCTTCGACGGTACCCGGCGTGGATGGCGTCCAGGCCACCGGGATGGCGTCGTAGTCACGTGACCGCGGCGCCACCAGCCGCACATCGAAGGATTCGATGCTCCAGCCCCGCCCGAACTCCACGCCCTCAGCGCGAACATCCCGCAGTCCCCAGTCGCGAAAGCGCGCCTGCGTCCAGGCTTCCGCCTCGCGGGCACCGGGCGAGTTGGTCAATCGCGGACCGATTCGGTCGGTCAAATGGGCCGCGGTGGTCGCAACCTCGCTATGGTTGAAGCCCATATCGATGATGCGGTTGATCTGCTCGAGATCATGTCCATCCCCGGCCAGCCCCGGCGGCGCGATGATCAGCGCGGTAGCGACCACGACACCCCGTCGCAGTTGGCGCGGGCGAATCCCTGTTCTGAACATTCCCTTTCCCCTGATACAAGTCGGATGACGTTAGCCACCCACCCTCCCGACCCGCTTCCGGGGAAGTACCGATATCAGGCCAGTATCGTGCTCCGTGTTTTTTCGGATGCGGCGCGCGGGACGATCCCCTAGCGTGATGAGCATCCTCCTGACCGGACCATCCATGCCCAGCCGCTTTCCGCGCCTCCTGCGCGTCGTCCCGCTGCTTGTCGCCATCGGCGCGATGCACGCCTGCGCAAAGCCCGCGGAGCCCGTCACCGAGGCGGCCGACACCAACGTCACGGAAGTCGACGCGCTGTTTCAGGCCATGACCGGCGACGATCAACCCGGGATCGCCGTCGCCATCACGCGCGCCGGCAAACCATTGCTCGCAAAGGGTTACGGTCTGGCCAATCTGGAATCCGGCATCCCGATGACGGCGCGAACACCCATCCGCGTCGCCAGCCTGTCCAAGCAGTTCACCGGGTTCGCGATCCTGCTGCTGGAACGCGACGGCAAGGTCGACCTGGATGCGGATATCCGCGAATACCTGCCCTGGCTGCCCGATTTCGGCGCGCCCATCACACCGCGTCACCTGCTGCTGCACACCAGCGGCCTGCGCAGCCACTTCGCGCTGTACCTGGCGGGTGGCCGGGACCTGGACGATCTGCTGCGCCAGCAGCCGGTACTCAACATGTACGCCCGCCAGCGCAGCCTGAACTTCCCGCCCGGCAGCCAGTGGTGGTACAGCAACGGCGGTTACTTGCTGCTGGCGGAGATCGTCGAGGCCGTCACCGGGCAGACGCTGCGCGCGTACAGCGATGAGCACATCTTCCAGCCGCTGGGCATGACCCACAGCTTCTTCGACGACGACTACACCGAGATTGTCCCGGGCCGGGCCGAGTCCTACGCCGCGGGAGAGACCGAAGGCACCTGGATTCGCGACCCGATCAGCTACGAGAACGTGGGCGCCAGCAGCCTGATCACGACCATGGACGACATGGCGAAATGGATGGCCAACTTCAGCGATCCCGTCGTCGGTGACGCGGCGCTGATCCGGCGCATGACCACCAACGGCACACTGGATGACGGCACGCCGGTCTCCTACGGCTTCGGCTTGCGGCACACGTCGCTCGATGGCCGCGAGGTGATCATGCACACCGGATCGTCCTCCGGCTTTCGCGCGGTGTTCTGCTACGTTCCGGAGGCCGATCTCGGCGTCACCATCGCAGGCAACTTTCCCTACGACCGGGTCGACCGCCTGCGAAAGGTGCTGGACATTCACCTCGGTCAACCGCCCGGCGCGCCCGAACCCGCCGAGGCCGTCGATGACCCCGAACGCGCCGCCACGCTGGCCGGACACTACTTCGCGCCGCACTACTACACCCTGACACTGGAAGCGGACACCGACGGTCTCCACAGCGTGGACCTCGCCGGCAACCGGACCCCGCTGACGCTGCGCGCAGACGGCAACTTCGACGCCGGCGATCCGGCAACCAGCTTCTACCGGCCGGTCACCGACGCCGACGGCAACCTCGTCGCCATCGAGCATGTCACGCCGGACTGGGCCCGGGTGGCCCGCTACACGCCCTACACGCCGGCGCCGCCGTCCGCGACCACGCTGGACGAACTCGTCGGCCAGTACCGCTCCGAGGCGCTGGACATCACCTACTCCGTCGAACGCACCGAAGACGGCCTGCAACTGCATTCCATCTGGGCCAACGCGCCCTGGCCGATGACGCCGTCGGTGCCCGACTACTTCCAGACCAGCGCCTGGCCGATGGGCAACGTCGAGTTCCTCCGTGATGCCGAGGGCGCCGTCACCAGCCTGTTGATGCACGACGGCTACGGCCGCGAACGCAACATGGCCTTCACCCGCGTCAGCGAGACCCCGATTCCATGGCCCAACTAGGTTTTGTCCGAACCCTGATCCCCGCAGCCGCGCTGAGCCTGCTGGCCGGCTGCGCCGCCGTGCCCATGCAGACGGCCCCGTCCTACGATCTGCTGATCCGTCATGCGCGTGTCGTCGACGGCAGCGGCAACCCCTGGTATCGCGCCGATGTCGCGATCACCGACGGCCGCATCGCCGCCATCGGCACGCTGGACGACGCCGAGGCCACATCCGTGGTCGATGCGCGCGGCCGCGTGCTCGCGCCCGGCTTCATCGACCTGCTCGGCCAGGACACGACCAGCTATATCAACAACCCGGGCGTGGCCGGCAGCCGGCTGTTCCAGGGCATCACCACCCACGTCAGCGGCGAGGGCTGGTCGCATGCTCCGCAGAACCGGCAGACTCAGCCGGAGCCGGTGGAGATCGGCGGCACGCCGGAACGCTGGACCCGCTTCTCGGAGTATTTCGACATCCTCGAACGGCACGGGCTGCCGCTGAACACCGCCTACACGGTGGGCGCCGCGCAGGTGCGCGAGGTGGTCATTGGCGAGGAGGATCGCGCCCCGACATCCGATGAACTCGACGCCATGCGGGGCCTGGTGCGGCAGGCCATGGAAGACGGCGCCACCGGACTGTCCAGCGCACTGATCTACCCGCCCGGCATTTACGCCAGCGATGACGAAATCGTAGCGCTGGCCCAGGTGGTCGCCGAATACGGCGGCGCCTATTCCACGCACATGCGCAACGAAAGCCACCACCTGCTGGAGGCCATCGATCAGAGCATCGCCATCGGCCAGCGCGCGGGCGTGCCGGTGCACATCTATCACCTCAAGGCCGCCGGGGCGAAGAACTGGCCCCTGATGGGCGACGCGCTGAAGCGGATCAACGCGGCGCGCGATCAGGGCATCGAGGTGACGGCGGACATCTACCCCTACATCCGCGTCGGTCTCGGACTCGCCGCGCTGGTACCGCCGCAGTACTACGCGAACGGCGTCGAGGCCCTGCAACAGCGGCTGTCCGATCCTGACCTGCGGCGCCAGATCCGCGCCGAGATGGAAGCCGGCGACACCAGCTTCGAGAACTACTACGACCACACCGGTCAGAACTGGGACAAGGTGCTGATCATCTACGCCGGCAACGCCGCGGACCCGTCCGTGGCCGGCGAATCAGTCGGCGAGGCCGCCCGCAAGCGCGACATCGATGTCTGGACCCTGTTCTTCGATCTGGTCCAGGCCGGCGGCGTGGTCGTCACCCCCGAGGTACTCGACGAGGCGCAGAAGGTCGAGGCGCTCAAGGAGCGCTGGGTGATGATCGAAACCGACATGTCGCCGGTGAATCCGGAGACCGCGCAAAGCTCGCATCCGCGGGCCTTCGGCGCCTTCCCCCGCGTGTTGGCGAAGTACGTGCGCGAGGGCGGCATCATCCCGCTGGAAGAGGCCATACGCCGCATGACCTGGATGCCCGCCCGCATGCTCGGCCTGCCTGATCGCGGGCTGATCGCCGAAGGCATGGCCGCCGACCTCGCCCTGTTCGATCCCGAGCGGATTCAGGACAAGGCAACCTTCGAAGACCCCTTGCAGTTCTCCGAAGGCATCGATTGGCTGTGGGTCAACGGCACCGCCGCCATCGCCGACGGCCAGCTCACTGGCGCCCGCCCCGGTCGCGTGCTGCGCCGCCCCGTTCTCAAGGCCGCCGCCCGATAGCGGCGGCATTCGACTTCATGATTCGACGGAGTTTGTCCATGTTCCTGTCATCCGCTCGCGGCCTGCGTCCGCTCGCCGCCACGCTGGTCGCGCTGCTGGCCACCGCCTGCCAGACCACCCCGCCCGCACCGACCACCGCGCCCATCGTCAAAGACCACCGCGGCGAACTCGTCTCCGTCGAACTCGTGCGCACGGTGCCGCGAGACGAAGGCGTGCAGGCGGCAAATGAATTCCATTACAGCGAGCAGCTCGGCGAGCCGGCCTGCGGCGTCAAGGTATACCGCCTGCTGTTCAAGACCGTGGGCGTGAAAGGCGAACCGGAACAGACCTCCGGCGCCATGGTCGTGCCCGATGGCTGCCCCGCCCCGTACACGGTCATGGGCCTGGCCCCCGGCACCCGCGTCAAGGCCGGTGACCAGACCGCCGATCGCGTGAAGACCTTCTTCGCCGGCTACGGCTACGTGATCGTCATGGTCGACTACCTCGGCCTCGGCGCCTCGGACTACCCGTATCACCCGTACCTGCACGCCGATTCCGAAGCCACGGCCATGATCGACGGCCTGCGCGCCGCGAAGGCCGCCATCGCCCAGGAAGGCATTCCGGTCGCCGGTCCGATGGTGCTCACCGGCGCCTCACAGGGCGGCCACTCGGTGCTCGCCACCCAGCGCGCCATCGAGGCCGACTACGCCGACGAATTCCAGATCGCCGCCGTCATGGCCAGCAGCGGCCCCTACTCCATGACCGACACCTTCCTCGACGGCTGGCAAGGCCTGACCACCGCCGGCCCCAACCCGCTGGCGTCGATCCTGTTCTCCTACACCCTCTACAGCTACCAGCAGGTGTACGGGAATCTCTACGACAGCCCGACCGAGGTCTGGCAGGCGCCCTACAGCGACATGGTGGATGACTACTTCCCCGGCCCGCTCAACCTGATCGAGCTGTGGCAATCCGGCGAATTCCCGCCGATCCAGAACCTGGCAACCCTGCGCGAGCCGGCCTTCGTCGACGCCGTCGCCAGCGACCCGGACCACCCGTTCCGCCAGAACCTCGCCGCCAACGACCTGCTGGACTGGACGCCCAAGGCCCCGCTGCTGCTCTGCGGCTCCAGCGGCGACGCCGTCGTCGACTTCAAGAACTCCGAAACCGCCTACAAGACCTTCAAGGCCGCCGGCGCCAACGTCACCCTGCTCGACACCAAGCCCTTCCTGCCCGAAGGCCTGAACGGCTTCCAGCACCACGCCGCCGGTGGCGGTACGGCCTGCACGATCGCGGCATTGAAATCAGCGTTCGGCCCGGTGAGGCAGGCGGTGCTGACGGCGGCGGGCGCCACCGCCACGCCTTAGTCCCTGCCAACATCAAGCTAGAGAGTGATCGGAACGCTCTGCTCAGGACATCACGACACAATGGCTAAATTTGCACGCTCATTGCACTCGGCCTGAACCAAGTTGGTTTTTTCAATTTTATTCCCAACTTGCCAGCATTAAGGAAGCACTGATTTATTCACGCCGCCAAGTTGCCGCCTGAAAACAGGCCAGGCAAGGCGCGAGGAGCGAAATTTGGTCATTCCAAATGAACGACGAGCAACGCCGCATGGCCTGTTTTCAGGCGCAATCCGGATGGAACGGGCCGGTTTTCCCACAATCCTGCGTTGTCGTTCGCTGACTTGGAATAACCAAGCGGCGCTCACTCCGCCTGGGCTTGCGGGAAAACCGGCTCCGTCTTGGTGGTGTGAATAAATCAGTGCTTCCTTATGCCGCATGATCGTCACGGTGAGCGCTACGCTTTAGCAGGCTTTCCGCAGGGATTGAGAAAGTCTCGTGCAATCCCTCGATCATGCGGAGTGTCAGGGGCCGTTTCCGAGCCAGAATCTCGTAGACACGATTCTTGCGACCAATGACCGGAACGAGATCTTCCACGGTCAGGCCCTGCTGCTCCATTCGGAACTTGATGGCCTCGACCGGATCGGGGAAATCCATCGGGTAGTGCTCCCGTTCGTAGGCTTCAACCAGCGTTACAAGCACATCCAACCGATCCCCTTCGGGCGAGCCGGCCTCCGCGGCCATGAGGCCTTCGATTTCCTTCAGGGTTGCCTGGTAGTCAGCTTCTGTTTTGACGGGACGAATTTCCATAGGACACCTCAAATTGTCTGTGCATCAATTTGGTCGTACTGCTTGTGTGTTCCGATGAAGCGGATATAAACGACGCGGTACGCGTAATTGATCCAAACCACCACCCGATATTTGTTGCCAGCGATGTTGAAGACGGCACGGCCATCTCGCAGGATGCTGGCGCTTGAGAACTGGGCTTTCACCTCATTCGGAGTAGACCAGTCAGACTTCAAGGTTTCCCGATACCAGGCCATTCCCGGCGCGATGGAATCCGCGTAAGACGGCGAGCTTTCCCAGAAATTTCTCAGCGTCGACAGAGCGATGATGCGCATGGCTGAATGGTAGTCCCATTTTGGGACTCGAACAACTGAAGCCCACCAGTTTCATCGCAGTTGTCCCTGGAACCCAAGCCAGCGAGCCCATGCGTTCAAACAAGCCGAAGAAGCTACCGCGGCGCAACTCCAAGCCGCCGCGCCGAATCCTGCTGCGTCTGCTGTAACGATTCCGTCAGCCATTGCACGAATCGATCGGCTCTCGCATCGGTCCCGGCGGGCTCTCGTGCCAGCACGCGGTGCGATGCGCTGGACACCAGGTCGGCGTCCACGGCGGCCACGAGTTCTCCGGATTCGAGCAGTCGCTGGACGCTGACGATGCGTCCGAGCGCGATACCTTCTCCGTAGATGGCGGTCTGATAGGCCAGTGACGCGAGGTTGAACCGGCGTTCGGCGATGACGTTCACACCGGGCACGGGACCGCGGACGGCCATCCATTCCTGCCATTCGTTGGCGATGCTGCCGAACGGTTCGGGCCAGGCGGCGCTGTCGTGCAGCAGCTCGACATCCACCAGTGTGTCGCCGGCTTCATCCAGGCGACGCCGCAGATCGGGTGAGCAGACGGGCAGCGTGTATTCCTGCACCCGGGCAAGTTCGTGCACGCCCTCGACGGCGGTATGGCCGTAGTCGATGAGCACATCGACGCCCTCGGCGTCCATCCAGGCGACGCTGGGGGTGGTCATTTCGGCGCGAACCTGGAGTTCGACATCCGGATATTCGCGGTAGAAGCCGCGCAGGTTGGGCATCAGCCATTCGGTGGCGACCGAAGGCGAACAGCTCACGACCAGAGCACGGCGTTCCAGCCGCTGGATCTGGGTCAGGGCCGATTGCAGCGACGCGGAGACGTCGTCCATGGATCTGGCGAGCAAGCCCCCGGAGGCCGTGAGGCGCACGCCGGTGTGCTCGCGGGTGAACAGGCTCACGCCCAGCCGCTGTTCCAGCCGGAGCACCCGCTGGCTGACGGCGCCCTGGGTCACATGCAGCTGCGCCGCGGCGGCGGTGATGCTGCCGAGGCGGGCAACGGCGCGAAAAATCCACAGGTCGGACATGAGCTGGGCGTCCACGCGCGTGGCGCGGCGGCGTTCCCCATCGGAGATGTTCAAGGCTGAGGGCCGGGCTTCAATGGCATCCGGAAACGATACAACGCCTGGGCGTGCGGACGAATTCCGAGATAACACCGATGGCAGGCCGCGACGGCTGTTGCAGGGTCTCGCGGCATGACTGCATCCACATTTCGATTTCCTTCCGCCCTGCTGCTCTCGGCCACGCTGGCCGGCCTCGCGGCCTGTCACCGCACGCCGGAGCCAGCCTACGATCTGGTGATCCGCAACGCCCGGATCATCGATGGCAGCGGCCAGCCTGGCTTTGCCGGCGCGCTGGCGGTTAAGGGGGATCGCATCGCCGCGCTGGGTCCGACCGTCGACGGCGCGGGCCGGACCGAAGTCGACGCCCGCGGACTGGTGCTGGCGCCTGGTTTCATCAACATGCTGAGCTGGTCCACCGAATCGCTGCTGGCGGACGGTCGCGGCATGAGCGAGCTGCGCCAGGGCGTGACCTTGCAGGTCATGGGCGAAGGCTGGTCCATGGGGCCGCTGACGCCGGAGATGGAAGCCGAGATGCGGCCGGATTTCGCCGCCGAACTGGGCGATGCCCCCCTGCCCTGGACGACGCTGGACGAGTACCTGAGCTTCGTCGCGAACCATGGTGTTACGCAGAACATCGCGTCCTTTGTTGGCGCGACCACGGTGCGGCTGCACACACTCGGCCGCGGCAATTCGCAGCCGAACGATGAGCAGCTACGGGCGATGCGGCGGCTCGTGCGCGATGCGATGGAAGACGGCGCGCTGGGCGTGGCTTCGGCGCTGATCTACGTGCCCTCGACCTTCGCGACCACGGAGGAACTGGTCGCGCTGGCCGAGACCGCCGGAGCCTGCGGCGGGATTTACGTCACCCACATGCGCAGCGAAACGGACCAGATTCTGGAGGCGGTGGACGAAACGCTGACCATTGCCCGTCGCAGTGGCACGCCCACGGAGATCTATCACCTCAAGATGGGCGGCCAGGCCAACTGGGACAAGCTGCACGAGGTGGTCGGGCGCATCGAGGCCGCCCGCGCCGACGGGCTGCGCATCACCACAGACATGTATCCCTACGTGGCCTCGGCCACCGGGCTGGATGCGGCGATGCCGCCCTGGGTGCAGGAAGGCGGTGTGGACGCCTGGATCGAGCGGCTCGGGAACCCGGAGATCCGCGCCCGCGTGGCCGCAGAAATGCAGGCCGAAACCAACGACTGGGAGAACCTTTATCGCGTGGTCGGCGGCGCCGAGAACATGCTGCTGGCCGCGTTCGAAAACCCGGACCTGCAACCACTGGTGGGCAAGACCCTGGCGGAGGTCGCCGAGGCGCGCGGCACCTCGCCGGAAGAGACCGCGATGGACTTGGTCATCGAGGATGGTTCGCGGGTCGGCGTGGCCTACTTCGCGATGTCCGAAGCCAACACCCGGGCTCAGCTCAAACTGCCGTACATGAGCTTCGGGTCGGACAGCCCGGCCGTCGCGGCGGAGGGTGATTTTCTCAAGTACAACCCGCATCCGCGCGCCTACGGAACCTTCGCGCGTGTGCTGGGGCATTACGTGCGCGACGAGCAGGTGATGTCGCTGACCGAGGCCGTGCGAAAGATGACCTCGCAGCCGGCCGACCACCTCGGCCTGCTCGATCGTGGCCGGTTGCAGCCGGGCGCCCATGCGGATCTGGTGCTGTTCGACCCGGCCACCATCACGGACCACGCGACGTTCGCCGAGCCCCATCAGTACGCCACCGGCGTATCCGATGTCTGGGTCAACGGGACGCGGGTGCTCGCGGACGGACAGCCCACCGAGGCCCGCCCCGGTCGGGTGGTGCGCGGTCGTGGCTGGAGCGATGCCCCGGCTGGCGGCTGCCGGACCAGTCCCGCCGAGTGGACCTGGCCGGGACAGCCGGAACCCCAGGCCGGCTAAGCCATGCGCCACCGGGCCCAGCGCCCTGTTCGACATCAACGGAGTGATCGATGACAGTCTTTTCCGGCCGGATCGTAAAGGCCTATGTGATCCCCGCCGCGGTGTTCCAGTCGGTCAACATCGGTGGCGGTTACGCGACCGGCCGGGAACTCGTGGAGTTCTTCACCCAGTACGGGCCCGTCGGCGGCGTCATCGCGCTGGTGTTGGCGACGGTGCTGCTGGGCATCATCCTCGCGGGCACCTACGAGTTCGCCCGCGTGTTCCAGGCCTACGACTACCGCAGCTTCTTCCGCCACCTGATCGGGCCGTTCTGGCGCGTGTTCGAAGTGCTGTACCTGACCACCGCCATGGTCGCCCTCGCCGTGGTCGCCTCGGCATCCGGCAAGATCACCGCGGACATCTTCAAGATTCCCGAGTCCGTCGGAATCATCGGAATGGTCGTGCTGGTCGGCCTGCTCAGTTTTTTCGGTCGAACGCTGATCAAGCGCGTGCTGACGCTCTGGTCCGCCGTGCTCTACGCGGTGCTGGCCCTGTACGTGGTGCTGATGGCGATGCAGCACGCACCCGAGATCGCCAATACCCTCGCCTCCGGCGACATCCTGCCCGGATGGATGCTGGGCGGCGCGACCTACGCCTGGTTCAGCGCCGCGGCCATACCCAGCGTGCTGTTCGCGCTTCGGGACATCCAGACGCGGCACGAGGCGGTGGTCTCCGGATTTTGCAGCGCCCTGTTCTTCATCACGCCCGCATTCCTGTTTCACCTGTCCTTTCTGGCCATCTACCCCGCCGTCGTTTCCGCCGAACTGCCGGTCTACGAAACAATGGCGCTGCTGGCGATGCCGGCGCTGGTCTCGATCTACACCATCGTGCTGTTCGGCACGCTGGTGGAAACCAGCGCGGGGATCGCCCAGGCGGTCAATGAACGCATCGACGGCGCGCTGATCGAGTCCCGCGGCACGCCGGCCACGCGCAGGACCCACCTCGCCGTCGGGGCACTGGGGCTGACGCTGTGCATCCTGCTGTCGCAGTTCGGCATCGTCGCCCTGGTCGCCAAGGGCTACGCCCTGCTCTCCTGGGGATTCCTGCTGGTCTACATCGCGCCGCTGTTCACGATCGGCATCGTCAAGATGCGTGGGCGCGCATCACGAACAGGCGACGCGGGCTGACGGGCTGACCTACGACGCAGCCGGCGTTCTCCCGTTCATCACGAGCGATCGTGATCGCCGGCTGGCATGGTTCGCACATGCTGGCTCTTTTTTCCCAATCAAAGTGAATCCGTCGACATCCAGTAGTTACACGGATGTCCGCATCCCGGGATCAGCGTGGACTAGTAGGCACGGTGCAAACCCATCGCATCGGCAGCTCAAACACGGTGGACACGTAATCATGCTTTTGACTCAGCTCCCGCCCCTGAATGCCCGTCTGGCCGGCAGTGCCCTGCTGGCCCTCGCCGCACTCGCCACCCCGTTTCACGCCTCCGCGCAAACGGACACACCGGACTCCGAATCTTCAACCGAAGAGACGAACACGCCCGAGACCGAGGACGACTCGGTCGACCTCGGAACCATGATCATCAGCGGCGAGAAGATCCAGCGCACCGCGCAGGAATCCACGACCTCCGCAAGCATCCACAACGCGGAAGATCTGGAGCGGAACGGCGATGAATCGCTCGGTGATCTGCTACGCCGCGTGGCCAACGCGAACTTCAACGAGGAAGGGCGGGTCAGCATCCGCGGCATTTCGCAGAACGGCGCCGCCAACGGATCGGGTGCCCCGCTGATCAGCGTCCAGGTTGACGGCGTGACCCTGGACCGAAACTCCCAGCAGTCGTCGGTCAGCACCCTGTTCGACGTGGAGCAGGTGGAAATCCTCCGCGGCGCCCAGTCAACAAGCCAGGGCCGCAACGCACTGGGCGGCGCCATGATCGTCCGGACCAAGGAACCCACCTGGGTCTGGGACTCGGTGGTCCGGGCCGGCCTGGGCTCTCGCAACGCCTTCGAACTCGGCTACGCCGGCGGCGGACCAATCCTGGATTCGCTGGCGTTTCGCGTCTCCGGCCTCGTCAACAAGGATGACGGGTTCATCACGGACATCAACACCAATGATGACGAGTACGCGAAATCACGCACCGAGGTCGGCCGCTTCAAGCTGGCCTGGGCGCCGCTGGGCATTCCGGGGCTGACCAGCCGCCTGGGGATCAGCAAGTCGAAATTTCAGGGAAAACGCGTCTACAACATGGAACCGGGCGAGGCAGCCAGCGACCCGGCGTTTTACCGGACCAGCTCGGCCAACGACCCGGCGTACAACGACGTGGACAGCCGCACGGCGTCCTGGGAAACGGTATATGACCTGGGCGACCTCCAGTTCACCGCGGTCACCGGCTGGATGAAGTCGGCGCAGGACTACCTGCTCGACTACGACGGTCTGGACTACGACGACGGCGCCCTGGACACCGCCTACCGGGGTGAGAACTGGACCCAGGAACTCCGGGTGAACCTGAGCTCCCCGGAGGTCTACAGCGGCGTGATCGGGGTTTACGGCGGCCGATTCGACACGTCCACCCTGATCGAGGCGGAGGGCGTCCCCTATGTGGAGAATCCGCCGATCTTCGCGGACTACGAGCAAGAGCTCGTTCAGGAAGCGGAAAACATCGCGATCTTCACGGAGTTCGATATCGAGCTGCCCTATTCGCTGACCGCCACCCTCGGCCTGCGCTACGACCGCGAGGAACTGGATTCACGCGACCGCTTCCTCACGACGGCGGCGACCTCCGGTGGCCTGGACGTGCTGCCGCTCGTCCTGGCAACGGGGCAGACGCCCGACACCGACGGCTTCCAGGGCGGCAAGACGACCTACGACGCCATCCTGCCCAAGGCCGGGCTACGGGCCGCGCTGTCGGACCAGTGGTCGGTGTTCATGACCTACAACGAGGCGTATCGGGCCGGCGGCGTGGATGTCGACACGGAAAGCGGCAATGCCGTCGAATTCGATCCCGAGTACACCAGGAACTACGAGATCGGCGCGCGCGGCCAGTTGCGCGAGCTGGGCATCGATTTCTCCGCCAACATCTACTACATCGACTGGGAGGACCAGCAGGTTCCGGTTCTCGCCGGCAATTTCTTCATCACGCAGAACGCCGCCAACTCCCGGCTGTACGGGGCCGAGACCAGCGTCAGCTGGGAGGCCACCGATGCCTTCACCTTCGATCTCACCGCCGGCTACGCCGACACCAAGTTCCTGGAGTTCGAACAGAACGGCCAGGACTTCTCGGGCAACCAGTTCGTGTTCGCGCCCGAGTACACCGGTGCCGTCGGCGTGACCTGGACCCCGACGGAGAGCTTCACCGGCACGATGTCCTACTCGCATCAGAGCATGACGTTCACCCAGCCCGACAACCTGGATTCGGAACGCGGTGACGAACGCCAGTTGCTCGACGGCCGGCTGGCCTGGAAACGTGGCCACTGGCAGCTCTCGCTGGTCGGCAAGAACCTGCTGGACGAGGACTACGTGACCTATTCCTTCCAGTACCCGAACGGCGTGCCCGCCGACTCCGGCGCCCGTGGCTACGCGACCTACGGCCGCCCACGGACGGTGTTCGGCTTCGTCGAGTGGTTCCTCTAGCCCGCGGACCCGGCCGTTCGAGCTGACGACGTCTAAGGCGTGTCGTCAGCCGCGACGGCCCCGCGACAGCAACAAGGGAGTCAGCAAACCGAGCAGCAGCAGCGGACTCGGCGCGCCGGAACCGCCGGACGCGTCATCCGGCGACGCGGGATCGGTCGGATCGCGATCCGATCCGCGCGTCCAGACGCTGTAGTCGCCCGACAGCATCGACCCGGCATCGGCGTCGGCCTGGATGCGGAACCAGTACGGCGTGCGTGGTTCCAGACCGCTGATCGTGAAGACCGCGATGCCATCGTCGCCGGTGGTCGCGGCGTCATGGGCTTCGCTGCGCGCGTAGCCCGGCAGGCGGTCCGTCACCTCGACGGTGTAGTTCACGCCCTCCTCGGCCCGCCAGCGGATCTCGACGCTGGTCTGGTCGCTGCGCCCGATGTCGATCCCCTCGATCACCAGCCAGGTCGGCTCCACCGGCTCGCGCTCGATCAATCCGCCGCCGGTGTTGTTCACGAACTCGCGAATGTCCTCGCCGGACATCGGGTACGGATCGATGATCTGCGGATAGGACTGATGGTCCAGATGGTCGGCCAGGGTCGTCAGCGCCTCGAGATGCCAGGCCACCCATCCGCCCGCGGCCGGTGACAGCGCCGATCGGGTGGCGAAGATCGCGCCGGCCATGTGGAACCAGATTTCGGTGGCCACCCGCTGCTTGACCAGCAGGGTCTCCAGCGCCGCGTAACCGGCCGGATCGATGGCCTCCCTCAGCTCCGGCAGCGCGTCGAGGTTGCGCTGCGCGATCTCCATCGCCTCGTGCTTTTCCTGGAGCAGTTCCAGCACCGCGGCGGACGACGGCGCCAGCAGCTGGGCGGTGACCGGCGCGTAGGCCGCATCCCACTGCGAGATGGTCTTGTCGAACATCAGGCTCAGCGCGTCGGCGCTGCTGGCCGGGATTTCGCTGCCCTTCCTGAACGCCCATTCGCCCTTGGCGTAGTACATCTTGCGACCGACCCAGTAGGTTCTGCGCAGGATGTCGAACAGCGTCGTGTGCGCCGCCGACCCCGCGGTCAGCCCGTAGCGGGTGGAGACGTAACGGGACAGCATGGTCTGCCAGTCCACCTCCGGGTTCTGCACCAGCTGCGCCTGAGCGAACAGATTCGCCTCGTTGGCCGTGCCCATCGCCGAGTACTCATAGCGATCCACCCGGCAGGTGGAGCCCACGAACCGGCCCGCCGAATCGGAGTGCGCGGCCAGGCTTTCCCGATACCGCTGGGCGAAGTACTCCACCGCCACGAACGGAATCGCGCCTCGGCCCCAGTATTCGCCCGCGCAGTCGAGCTCCAGGAACTGCTCGTGCGCGCCCACATCACCCACCAGCACATTGAGCGGGTAGTACGGCTCGAAATCATTCGGCTCGGACTTGCTCATCGCGACGATCGGCCGTTCGGTCTCCTCCAGCGCCGCGCGCAGATACGGGATCTCGTAGCCCTTGTGGTAGAAGGTCCGCACGTAGACCTGCTTGCCGAACTCGTCCATCACGACCCGCGAGACCGCCTCGATCATCGCCTTGTACTTTTCCTTGATCGCGGCGAATCGCAGCGGCGCACAGGACGGCAGGATCGCGGCCAGCTCGGTGGGCGCGCTGCCGAAGCTGATCATCACGCCATCGATCTCCGGCGCGGCCGTCATCGCGTCGCGATAGGCCTGCATCTTCGCCTGCATGTCGTCCCCGTCGAGGTCGAAACAGTAGGTGAAGGTGTCGTCGGTGTTCAGCTCCTGCATCCACACGATCGCCTGGCCGCCCTGGGCGTGGATCGCGTCGGCGAGCACGCGCACGCGATCCACCACCTCCGGCTCGTTCTGGAACTGGTCCACCCGCGTGACGATGCGGTGCGAGAGCTGCACGTGAGTGACGCCGAAGTCACGCATCCGGCCGATCACGGACAGGTTGTAGTCCATGTCGTTCTGCGTGAGCGTCCAGCCGTGAAACGGCAACGGCTCGGCGGCCGATGCCGGATGCGTCAGCAAACCGACCGCGGCCAGCACGACTGAAAGAAGGGAAAGACCCGGACGTCTCATTTCTGCGAACCCGTTGCGACTGACGCGAGCCGATCGGGTCGGGTGCGGGCGCGGCACACACCTGGCGGCCCCGGTCGGCGCATCTGGAATCAAGACAAGCCGTTCATCCTGCTCCACCGATGTGACACCACGAAGAAACGGGAGCGACCACGCCGTTTTTGGTGATTCCACCGATGCCTGTCGCGCGGAGGAACGGTTCAATGCGGGGCATTCGCCGGACCCGGGAAATCGGTCCCGCCGGCATCCCGACTGCATCCGGAGCGTTCGTGTCACCGCCCGACGAAATCAACTCGCCCCAGCCTCACCCGACCGCCACGCGGCCGCGCGCCGAGTGTCCTTCGTGAGTCGGTGGCCACAACGGGCGCACCGGGCCCTGCTCGCCGGACCGGTTGCCGCGATCAGCTCGCTGGCGACCCTGGTCGCGCTGGCCCGTTGCCTGCCGCCGGGTGATGGCGGCGCGGACGGCATCGCCATCGCCATGATCCTGTTGCCGGTGATCTGGGCCGGCGCGTTTCTGTACGCGCTGCTGGCGCCGGCGCTGTGGCGGGTCTGGCTCGTGCTGCTGGCCGTGCTGGTCGTCGACCTGCTGGTGGTCTCGACCGTGACGCCCGTGGTGCCGGCATGATCCCGCTGACCCCGGCGCGGACCCGGGACTGGCTGACCATCCACGGCTGGTCCGGCGTGTGGGTCGGGCTGCTGGTTTATGTCGTGCTGCTCACCGGGTCCATCGCGGTCCTGGTCGACGACATCGGCACCTGGGCCAGCCCGATCGACTCCGTGGCGCCCCATGGCATGCCACCCGGCGTCGACGCCGGGGTGGACCGGCTGGTGGAGGACCTGGACCCGGCCTATCTCGACCTCGCCCTGCTCTACCCGCGAGCCGGCGGCAGAACCCGGGTCGTGTTCTACGGCGAGCCGACCACCAGCGACGGCGGGCGGGAACCCCGTGCGCTGCTGTTCGATCTACATCCGGACACGCAGGCGGTGATGGCCCGCCACGAGACCTCGCAGGATGCGATCTTCGACTTCGAACCGGCCGGCGCGCTGTCCAATTTCTACAGCGGGCTGCACGTGCATCTGCACCTGCCCGATCCCTGGGGAGACTGGCTGGTCGCCATTGCCGCGCTCGCGCTGATGATCGCGGTCATCACCGGGTTCGTCGTCCATGGTCATCTGCTCAAGGAGCTGTTCACGCTGCGACGACGCGGTGCCGCACTGCTTCAGACGCGGGACACCCACACCATCACCGGCACCTGGGCGCTGATCTTTCTGGCGCTGGCGGCTGTCACCGGGGGTTATTTCAGCCTGCACGGGCTGGTCAGCGAACCGGTGCTGGAACGCGCCTACGCCCGGAGCGATGCCGGCGAACTGCACGCGTTCACCGACCTGCCCGATCGGCCGGAGGACTCCACGCCGGCACCGCGTGCCGATCTGGATGCGATGTTCGACGACGCCCGGCAGCGCTCCGGCGGCGGTGAACCCATGTTCGTGGTGATCGAACGCTGGGGCCAGGCGGACGCCCATGTCTCGGTCTGGACAACGGCGCCCGACGGCGGACTGAGCAACCGCATCTACGGCTACGACGGCGCCACCGGTCGCTATCTTCGCGACGAACCCCTGCTCGGGGCCCGCCCCTCGCTGGGCGGCGATCTGGTGGGTCTGATACGACCGCTGCACTTCGGCGACTTCGCCGGGCTGCCCTCCAAGCTGGTCTGGACCGGAATGGGGCTGCTCGGCGCCACGGTCACGCTGACCGGTCTGCTGCTGTGGCTGCGCCGTCGCGAGGCCGATCCGTCCTGGGTGTGGCTGGACCGTCTCACGACGACCATCGGCTACGGGCTGCCCTGCGCGATGGCGTTGGCGCCGGCCGGGTTCTTCGTCGGCATCGGCCTGCCGCTGAACATTTACACCGCGATCTTCACCGCCTTCGGACTGGGCCTGCTGCTCGCGATCGTCGCCACGATGACGGCACCGGCGACGGTGGCGCGCGGCCGACTGCGGCGCGCCACCGGACTCGCGCTGCTGCTCTCCGTATCGCTGCGCTGGCTCACCGGTGGTCCGGGCTGGATCGATGCCATCGTCCAGGGCCAGCTCACGGTCCTGGTACTCGATGCGGCCATGGTGCTCACCGCCCTCGTCCTGCTGTGGCGCAAGCGTCCAGCCACCGAACCCGCCCGCGCCCGCCGTACCCGCCGGATCGAGGACGGCGCCGGATGATCACCTGGTTGCCGGCCCTGCTCGCCCTGCTGATCAGCGTCCCGGCGCTGACGGCGCTCGCCTGGCGCGATGGCAAGCGCCTGCGAGCGGCCAGAAATCGCGCACGGCCCTGGACGACAGCGATCCGACGCGGACTGACGATGATCGTCCTGCTGCCCGGCCTGCTGCTGATGCTGTCAGGCCTGTGGCCCGCCTGGCTGCTGTGGCTGACGCTCATCGCCGCCGCCGGCTGGCTGATCACCCGTGCGTTCGCCCCCAATGCAACTACCCACTCCCAAGCACCATGACCGATCTCATCGGCGTCTGCCGCAACAGCGTCCTCGCCTCGCTGGGCCTGTTCTTCGCTCCCGAGTCACAAAGCCGGTCCGCACTGGCCGCGACGGGCTTCGCGGAACTGCAACTGGAGCAGGTGACCCACCACGACAACGACGGCCGGTCGGGTCACTCCACACTGCTGGCGCGGGGTGAGCTGGCACCCACCTGGACGCTGACCCCGGGAGTCCGTCTGGAGAGCACCCTGGTGCTCGAATCGCTGCGTGACCCGGCGGTGAATGACGACCACTGGGCGGGCGACGAAGGGGTCTTCATCGAGGAGCTGAAGCTGGTCGTCGAGCAGGGGGCGTGGCAGGCCACGCTGGGCAAGTTCAATCCCGCATTCGGCAGCGCCTGGAACGATGGCCGCGGCATCTGGAGCCGACAATTCGCCGAGGACTACGAGATCACCGAGCGGCTTGGCGCCGGTCTGGAGCACAGCGGACCCGACCATGCGCTGGGCCGCTGGAGCGGCAGCATCAACGCCTATGTCACCGACACCACGGCGCTGTCCGACGCCGTGATCACGTCGCGGCCACGCACGGATCGTGAGGATGGCGGACCGGCCAACACGGACAGCATCGCGTCGGGCACGGCGACGCTGGGCGTGGAGCGGCTGCTGGGGGTGGAGCGACTGGTCGCCACGATCGCCTACCGGCATCAGGGCGCCGGCGATGCCGACCCGACGGCGGAGGACGAGACCGGTGTCGCGGTCACCGTGGAACACGGGACCCTGTTCAGCCCCACGCTCGGCGCCGACGTTCTCGTGGAATACGTGGACATCCAGCACTTCGAGACGCAGGACGCCGACGCCAGCTGGCTGACCACCGGCGCCGTGATCCACCTGCATCGCCGCTGGCGGCTCGCGGCCAGCCACACCCGACGTCGGATCGGCGGCGAGACTGACGACCGGCTGCTGCAACTCTCCGGTGGCTACCAGTTTGACCACGGCGCCACCCTGGAAATCGGCTGGCGACGCAGCCGCGAGGCAGGCGAGGACGCGGACATCATCGGCGCCCGATGGCAGCAACCATTCCAGCTCGGCGAGAGCGGCTGACCGCGCGGGCAAGACCGCTCAGCTCAGCGGCATTTCCATCCGCCGTGCATCCGGAACCGGACCGTTGAACCGGCGCTCGGCGACGACGCGAAAGCCAAAGCGCTCATACAGACGCTGCGCCCGCGGATTGGTTACCGCCACGTCCAGGGCGTAAATCCGGCGCCCCTGCTCGACGGCGAGTTCGCGTTGATAAGTCAGCAGCGCTTCACCGATGCCCTGCCCCCGGGATTCCGGCGCCACACCGAGATGCGCGGCGTAGTGAGTACGGCGCGATGGCGGCGGCAGCAGGCGATCCAGGCGCAACGCGTGGCTCAGCACACGCGGCACGAGCCGAGGCGGATAGTGCCGCAGAATCTGGAACGCCACGGCGCGAGACATGGCGCCGGCTTCCGCGCCGCTGTAGAACGCCCCCACGGCGACCAGGCGACCGTCCTTTACCACCGCGCAATGATTGCGATAACCGAACAGCCCCCGCCCGTCGCGAAACGTGCGCGTGAGGAATTCCTCCGCGGTTAGCCCGCCGTGGGCGAAGCCGTAGTCGAAGGCCGCGGGGCCGGAGCTGTAGATCAGCGGCACCGCGGCCTCGGCGTCCTCGGCCACACAGGGTCGAAACTGCCAGTTCATGTGGAACCCCTCTCCGGCCGGAACCGTCCGGCCGGAGGACAACGCAAGCGGTGAGCCAGCCTCAGCCGAATACGCCGACATGCGTGGCGAGCACATCGGCGACACAGGCGGTCAGCCGCTTGCCCGTGGGGATGTCCAGGAACTCGTTCGGCCCGTGGGCATTGGAGTTCGGACCCAGCACACCGGTGATGAGGAACTGGGCATCCGGAAACTTCTCGCCCAGCATGCCCATGAACGGGATCGAGCCGCCCTCGCCGTTGTAGGCGGCGGGCTCGCCGAAGTAGCGTGCCGACGCACGGTCCACGGCGTCCTTGAGCCAGTCGGCCAGCGGTGGCGCCTCCCAGCCATTGGCGAATTCGTGCAGATCGAAGCTGACGGTCGCGCCATACGGCGGATCACGCTCCAGCTCGGCCTTGAGCGCGGCCGACGCCGCCTCGGCATCGACGGTGGGCGGCAGCCTCACGCTCAGCTTGACCGTGGTGTAGGGCCGCAGCACGTTGCCGGCGGATGCCAGCGGGGGCATGCCGTCGACGCCGGTGACGGAGATCGTCGGCTTCCAGCTGCGCGCCAGCACCAGATCCACCGGCTCGGACGCGGCCGCCGCCATCCCCTGCACGAAGGGAAAGCGTCGTGACACCTGCTCGCCCATCACCTGCGCCGTGTGGCGGGCCTGCTCGATGCGCTGCTCCGGCACCGGGGCATGCAGCGCGGGCAAGCGAACCTCACCGGTGTCGGCATCCTCGATGCGTTCCAGAAGCTGACGCAGCACGCGGAAGCTGGAAGGCACCACGCCGGAGGCATCGCCGGAATGCACGCCCTCGCGCAGCACGTCCACGCGCAGGTCGCCGGAAAGCATGCCGCGCAGCGACGTGGTGGACCACAGCCGCCGGTAGTCGCCGCAACCGGAGTCCAGGCAGACGACCAGCGACGGCGCGCCAATGCGGTCGGCCAGATGATCGACGTAGTACGGCAAATCGTCGCTGCCGGATTCCTCGCAGGCCTCGATGATCAGCACGCAGCGGGCGTGGGGAATCCCCTGCGCCTGCAACGCGGCGATGGCGGTCAGCGACGCGAAGATGGCGTAACCGTCATCGGCGCCGCCGCGGCCGAACAGGCGGTTGTTCTCGATCACCGGCTTCCACGGGCCCAGGTGCTCGGCCCAGCCGGTCATCTCCGGCTGCTTGTCCAGGTGACCGTAGAGCATCACCGTTTCCGACCCGCTGCCGGCGACCTCGATGAAGATCAGCGGCGTGCGCCCCGGCAGTCGCACCACCTCCAGGCTCATCCCCGCGACCGGCTGCCTGCGGGCCCAGTCGGTCATCAGCGTGACCGCCTGCTCCATGTAGCCGTGCGCCTCCCAGTCGGCGTCGAACAGCGGCGACTTGTTGGGAATGCGGATGTAGTCGATCAGCTGCGGGATGATCTCGTCGTCCCAGGTGGTCTCGACATGCTTGAACAGCTCGGCGGTATTCAGATCGGTCACGGCGCAGGCCCGGTCACGCCGGGCGATGAAAAATGTGGCGCCAGTGTAGACGCTTCCCGCCCCGGTTCATCGGGAGAACCACCGACCCGCAGATTACGCAGTTCTGCCGATGTGACGGGTTCCAGACAGTCCTACGGTGTGCTCTCTGCTTTGGGACATCGCCGTGCTCGCATTCAGTCGACATCCGGACGGACTGCGCTGTCTGTTCTTCACCGAGCTGTGGGAACGCTTCAGCTTCTACGGCCTGAGCGCGATCCTGGTGCTCTACCTCGTGCTGCCCGTCGACGAGGGCGGCCTGGGGTATGCAACCGACGATGCCGTGGTGCTCTATGGCAACTACGCGATGGCGGTCTACCTGCTGTCGGTGGCCGGTGGCTTCATCGCCGACCGCTGGACCGGACCCGATCGCGCGGTGCTGATCGGCGGGGTCATCATCACCGCCGGCCACGCGCTGATGGCGCTGGGCCACTCGGCGGCGGCCCTGCTCACAGGGCTTGGCTGCGTGGCCGCGGGCACCGGCCTGCTCAAGCCGAACATCAGCGTGCTGGTCGGGCAACTCTACGCGGCCGATGACGACCGGCGCGATGCCGGCTTTTCTCTGTTCTACATGGGCATCAACGTCGGCGCCTTCCTCGCCCCGCTGATCTGCGGCTATCTGGCGCAGTCGGACCGGTTCCGCGACGCCCTTGCCGAACTGGGCCTGGACCCGCGCACGAGCTGGCACTGGGGATTCGGCGCGGCGGGCGTCGGCATGCTGCTCGGCCTGATCGTGTTCGTGGCGCGGCGCTGGCCGGCGATCCGCGCCGCACGGCCCGGTGCAGGCTGGAGCCGTCCGGTCGCGCCCCCCTCGGGGTGGGCCGATCTGTCGCGACGCTTTGGCGTCATCGCCTTCTTCTGCGCCTGCTCCATCCTGTTCTTCTCGGTGCTCCAGCAGGCCGCCGCATCGCTGAACCTGTTCGCCGACCGCTACACCCGCACCGAGCTGTTCGGCTGGGTGTTCCCGTCGTCCTGGTTCCAGTCGGTACCCGCGCTGTACGTCATCGTGCTCGCGCCGCTGTTTTCGGCGCTGTGGATTCGCCTCGGCACACGCCAACCGGACAGCGCCACCAAGATGGTCATCGGCCTGTTCGCCGCCGCGGCCGCGCTGGCGGTGATGATTCCGGCGGCCGCCGCCGCGCAGACCGCTGCCGTGAGCCCGCTGTGGCTGCTGGCCGTGTACGGGTTGATCGGCATCGGCGAAATGTGCCTGAGCCCGGTGGGGCTCAGCAGCGTGACGCAGATCGCTCCGGCGCGACTGGTCGGCGTGGCCATGGGCGCGTGGTTTGTCGCCGCCGGCCTGGGCGGCAAGCTGGCCGGGGAATTCAGCGCCTGGCTGAACCTGGACGCCGTCGACGGCCTGGCCGATGCCTTCGCCCGGCAGGCCGGACTGATCCTCGTCGGCGCCCTGCTACTGGCCGGGATCTGCCGGCTGATCCGCGACACCGCGAGACGATTGGCGACCACCGCACCGGACCCCGAAACGCCGACCGCCCTGCTGGCCGGAGACACGCCGTGACGCCTCTGGACGCGGCCATCGCGCCGGACGGGATGCACCCGGTCATGACGGCCGCCGCCACCCCCGTAATGGAGACGGGGCGTTTGCAGGCGGAGACGATCACGACCTGCACGCGCGACTATCCAAGGGGTTCGGTGGTCGAGCAGCACCAGCATGCCGAGGCGCAGTTGATCTACGCCTCCGAAGGGGTGATGCGCGTCGAGACACCGGCCGGCGTCTGGGTTGTTCCACCGTCGCGCGCGGTGTGGGTGCCCCCGCTGACCCGCCACGGCATCCGGGCCTCGACACCGGTGAGGCTTTGCACGCTATATCTGCGCCCCGATGTGGTCGGCGCCCTGCCCCGGCAATGCTGCGTCGTCAACGTCTCGCCGCTGTTCCGGGAGCTGGCGCTGCGACTGACGCACCGGCAGACCGCGGACTGGAATCCCGCGCTGACCGCGCATGCCACCGCGTTGATGCTTTCCGAGATCCACGCGATGAACGTGCAGCCCATGCAGATCCGCATGCCGCAGGACCCGCGGCTGCGCAAGGTCTGCCGCGCCCTGCTCGATGATCCCGCAAGCCCGCGAACCTGTTCGCAATGGGGTGACGTGGCCGGCGCCAGCGCCCGTACGCTGGAGCGGCTGTTTCGCAAGGAAATGCAGCTCAGCTTCGGACTCTGGCGCCGTCAGGTTCGATTGCTGGAGGCGATGGATCGCCTCGCCGCCGGAACCCCGGTGACCAGCGTGGCGCTGGATCTCGGCTATCGCAGTCCCAGCGCCTTCACCGTGATGTTCAAGCGCGCGCTGGGCTGCCTGCCCAGCGAAATGTATGACTAGTCGGCCGCCTCATCACGCGTGGCCAGATAGTCCGTGGCGCGGGTGGGCCCGAGCACGTAGGTGTCCTCGTGCGACGTGTACATCCTGCGAAATTCGAAAAAGAAGTCCGGCCCGCTGGGATACCCCTCGTCATGAAGGATCTCCATCATCTGCTCCCATTTCCCGTCGTCCTGCCCGAGCGGCTTGACCAGGACGAAATCCCAGCTGGCGCCGGCCTCGTGGATGTACAGATCACCCGGGTCCAGACCCACGGCCTTTGCGGCGCGCTCCTGCTGCGCGATGCGTTTGAGAAAGGCCTCGTGCTGACCCGGGGCGATATGGAACACCTCGATGATGCTGCGCGGGATATCGGGGGTCTCCGCGAGCGTGGGGCCGGCGAACGCGAGGCCGACCACCAGCAGGACAGGACGAATGTTCATGGGTTGCCATCCGGACAAAGGGGTTGCTCAGCCTAGGCGGCCCGGAATCACGCCACATCGGAAATCTCACCTACCGACCAAGGAGCTCAATGCACATGTGGGACGTCATCGTCGTCGGCCTCGGGGCCATGGGCTCGGCCACGACCTACCAGCTCAGCAAGCGCGGCCTGCGGGTACTCGGCTTCGACACGCACCGCCCGCCGCACAGCGAAGGCTCCAGCCACGGCCATACCCGTCTGACCCGTCGGGCCATCGGCGAGGGGCCCGGGTACACGCCGCTCGCGTTGCGCTCGCATGCGATCTGGCGGGAACTGGAAGCCGCCACCGGTTGCGAGTTGCTGACGGTTACCGGCGGACTGGTGATTTCGAGTCCGACGCCAGCGCGCAATGACCACGCCGAGGATTTCTTCGGCAACACCCTCCGCGCCGCCCGCGAGTACGGCATCGCGCACGATATCCTCGACCGCACCGACATGCAGCGGCGGTATCCGCAGTTCGCGCTGGCCGAGGATGAGTATGCGTACTTCGAACCCGGTGCCGGCTTCGTCTGCCCCGAGCGCTGCATCGAGGTTCAACTGAAGCTGGCGCGCCAGTTCGGCGCGACGCTGCGCACCGGCGACACGCTGCTCGGATTCGAAACCGGTGACGGCGGCGTCACCGTGCGCACCGAATCCGGCACCTACACGGCGGAACGCCTGGTGCTGACCGCGGGCGCCCGGTTGCCGGAGCTGCTGGGGACGGTCGCGGACAACTGGTTCCGCGTGACGCGTCAGGTGCTCTACTGGTTCGAGCCCGCGCACGATGCGCCGTCCTACGCGCCGGAAGACTTTCCGGTGTTCATCTGGGAATCGCAGCGGGCGGCGCATTCACTCTACGGCTTTCCGGCGCTGGATCGCCCGGCCGGCGGCGTGAAGATCGCCAGCGGCAACTATCTGGACAGCACGACACCGGACAGCATCGACCGCGTGGTGTCCGAAGCCGAGATTCGCCGGATGTACGAACAGAATGTCGCGCCCTGCTTTCCGACGCTCAGTAGTAACTGCATCCAGACCGCGACCTGCATGTACACGGTGACGCCGGACACGCGCTTCGTCATCGACACGCATCCGGAATCCGAGCACATCCTGCTGGTGTCGCCCTGCTCCGGCCACGGCTTCAAGCACTCCGCGGCCATCGGCGAAGCGGTTGCGCAGCGGCTGGTGGACGGACGCAGCGACATCGATCTGGACTCGTTCGCGCTGGACGGACGCTTCGCATGAGCCATCCGCCACCGTGGCGGGTACTCAGAGGTTCTCGGCCAGGTAGTCGATGAACGCCAGCACGCGACGCGAAGGACGCCTGCCCACGGCATGGACCGCGTAGAGATTGATCTCCGTTTGCCGGAAACCGTCGAGGACGGTTTCCAACCGCCCCGCCGCCACGTCGGCGGCAATGTCGTAATCCGACTTCATCACCACGCCGGCCCCGGCAACGGCCCACTGTCGCAGCAGACCGCCATCGTTGGCCGTCCGGTTGCCGGAAACCTGGACCGCCAGCTCCCGGGCGCCATCGACGAACCGCCAGGTACTTTGCGGATGGCCCATCCGCGACAGCACCAGGCAATTGTGCTCGACCAGTTCCTCGGGCCGCCGTGGCCTGCCGTGCCGTGACCAGTACGCGGGTGAGGCGCAGATCGAGCGCCCGCCGCGCTGGATCAGGCGCGCCTTGAGCCGCGAATCGGTCAGCGGGCCGGTGCGAAGCGCGAGGTCGTAACCCTCGTCGATCAGGTCCCGCACGTCGTCGCCCAGCGCCAGCTCGAAGCTCACCTCGGGATGCCGCGCCTGAAAGCCGTCGATCAGCCCGGACAGCCGCGAGCGCCCGAAATCGTTGATCGACGTCAGGCGGATCGCCCCCCTGAGCAGACCGGCGTCCGCCACCTGTTCGATGGCCTCGTCCAGATCGCCGACGATGCGCCGGCATTCATCCAGAAAGCGCTCACCCTCGGCGGTCAGCGAGAGCCTGCGGGTGGACCGCAGGATCAGCGTGGCGCCGAGGTGATCCTCCAGCCGTTGCAGGCTGGCCGTGACGGCCGGGGGCGCCAGATCACGCGCCCGCGCGGCCCCGGCCAGGCTGCCGTGATCGACGATGTCGATGTAGATGCGGATGTGCCTGAGCAGATCGATCATTCATGAATTATGAATGATGACTTTTCATCAAGCCCAATTATTTCGCCTGAACACCCGTTTAGGGTGCTGTTTTTCTCTCGCAGAGCACAGCACATGAAGATCGACCTCACCGGAAAAACCGCCATCGTCACCGGCTCCACCAAGGGCATTGGTCTGGGCGCGGCCAAGGGGCTGGCCGCAGCCGGCGCGACCGTCGTGGTCAATGGCCGCAAGCAGGCGGATGTCGACACCGCGATCGAGGCGGTGAAACAGACGGCGCCTGATGCGGAGGTCATCGGCATTGCGCTGGATCTGGGCTCCGCCAAGGGCTGCGATGCGCTGGTGGCGGCACACCCGTCCTGCGACATTCTGGTCAACAATCTGGGCATCTTCGGTCCGCAGGATTTCTTCGAGACGCCGGACAGCGACTGGACCCGGTTCTTCGAAGTGAACGTGATGTCCGGTGTGCGACTGTCGCGGGCCTACCTGCCCGGCATGCGGGAGCGTGGCTGGGGCCGCGTCGTGTTCCTGTCCTCGGAATCGGCGTTCAACATCCCGGCGGACATGATCCACTACGGCTTCACCAAGACCGCGGTAACCTCGATTGCGCGCGGACTGGCCAAGCGCATGGCGGACACCGGCATCACCGTCAACTCGATCCTGCCGGGACCGACGTTTTCCGACGGGCTGATCGACATGCTGCGGGATGAGATGGAGAAGACCGGCAAGACGCTCGATGAGGTTGGCAGGGAGTTCGTCATGGCCAACCGTCCTTCGTCGATCATCCAGCGCCCGGCCAGCGTCGAGGAAGTCGCCAACCTGATCGTCTATACCTGCTCGGCGCAGGCATCGGCCACCACCGGCGCCGCGCTGCGCGTCGATGGCGGCGTGGTCGACAGCCTCTGATCCTCGACGCGGGATCGGTGACGCATCATCCGGACCGCCGCTGCCTCACGGCAGCCCGGTCATGAGCAACACCGCGAAGATCGCGATCGGGCAAAGCCAGCGCAGCAGCCACACCGCCGCCCTGCGCGCCCAGGGCGTGGCTTCCTCCAGCTCCTCGACATAGGCCTGACGCACGCGCCAGCCCAGCAGCAGGCTGGTGAGCAACGCGCCCAGCGGCATCATCACGTTGGCGGCAAAGTAGTCCAGCGTGTCGAACAGGGTCTTGCCCTCGAACAACGCGATGGCGCCCAGCGGGTGCCAGTCCGCCAGCAGATTGAACGACAGCACCGAACCGATGCCGAGCAGCCAGGAGGCCGTGAGCACGATCAACGTCGTGCGCTGGCGCGAGGCGCGGAAGCGCTCGTGCGCCCAGGCCACGGTCGGCTCCACCGAGCCCACCGACGGCATCAGCGCCGCCAGCACCAGCAACAGGAAGAACAGCGTGCCAACCACGCGGCCGCCGGGCATTTCGGCGAAGGCGCGGGGCAGCACCTCGAACACGAGCTGCGAGCCCTGGGCCGGGTCCATGCCGTAGCCGAATACCAGCGGAAAGATCATCAGCGTCGCCAGCAGTGACACCAGCAGAATCGACCCGGTGACGATGCCCGAGGTCTTCAGCAGCGAGGTCCCGCGCGGCACATAGGCGCCGTAGGCGATCATCATCGCCTGGCCGACACCGGTGGCGTAGAACGCCTGGCCGATCGCGGCGAGCACCACATCGGAATCGATGGCGGAAAAATCGGGCCGGAACGCGAAGGCCAGGCCCTGGCGCACGTCACCGGTGATCAGCGCGTAGGCGACGAGAATCAGCAGCAGAATCAGCAGCCCAGGCGCGCGAATCTTGTTGGCGACTTCGATGCCGCGCTGCAACCCACGCGAGGTGATGACGGCGACGCCGACGACAAAGGCGAGATGCCACAGCGCCATCTCCACCGGATCGGCGAGAAAGTCGTCCCAGATCGCCTGGGTGCCATCGGGTCCGGCGGACGAGAGCATCCCGACGCCCGCCTTGAACGTATAGGCCAGCACCCAGCCGGCAATCAGCATGTAATAGGACGACACCACGAACGAGGACAGCGCGCCCATGACGCCGATGGCGTTCCAGCGACGACCGCCACCCACACGCGCCGCGATGGCGCCGGCCGCCGCTGGCGGACTGACACGGGCGCCGCGGCCGATCGCGAACTCGGCCGCCAGCAGCGGCGTGGCAATCAGCAGACAGGCGATGACGAACACGAGTATGAATGCGCTGCCGCCGCTGGATCCGGCCAGATAGGGAAACCGCCAGATGCTGCCAAGACCGACGGCGGCGCCGGCCGCGCCAAGGTAGAACGCGACCCGGGAGGACCAGCGCAGTTCGGCGCCCGCGCTCATGCCCGGTGGCTCAGGCGAACGGTTTCTGACGGGACGGCACAGGCGACTGGAGGCATTCGGGGATTCCGGTGGATCACATGGCGACGCCGGCACAACAACCGACCCTCACACCGTAGAAAACCCCGCCGCTCCGGCCTCCGGAAAAGCCGTCATGCGATGTCGTGATTGCGCCATGTCACCGAGCTGTCGCATTTCCGACAGCAAGTGACCAGCCGGCACGCGCGTGCCCGGGTCGATGTTTCTAGGCTGGGCGCTCGCTCAATCCCCCTTGTCACCATGCAGCATGCAGCCGGCCGCGCGCCCTACCCCCAGCCTCTGAACGAACCCGAACTGTCCTATGCCCCGGGCACACCGGAACGCGCCGCGTTGCGCACCGCGCTGGAGACCATGGCCGGCGAGAACACCGACATGCCCTGCGTGATCGGCGGCCGGGACGTCACGACGGGTCGCCTCGAAGCCGCGCGGATGCCGCATGACCACCAGCACGTGCTGGGTCAGGCCCACCTCGCCGGCACCATCGAGGTCCGGGCCGCGATCGACGCCGCGCTCAAGGCCAGAGCCGACTGGGCGAACTGGCCCGCCGAGGAGCGCGCCGCGATCTTCCTGCGCGCGGCGGAGCGGCTGTCCGGTGACTGGCGGCAGACCCTGAACGCCGCAACGATGCTGGGCCAGTCGAAAAACGTGCAGCAGGCCGAGGTGGATTCGGCCTGCGAGCTGATCGACTTCTGGCGCTACAACGTCGACTTCATGCAGCAGATCCTCGTGCAGCAGCCGCAGAACGCCGACGGCGCCTGGACCCATATCGACTACCGTCCGCTGGAAGGTTTCGTCTACGCGGTCTCGCCGTTCAACTTCACCGCCATCGCCGGCAACCTGCCCAGCGCGCCGGCGCTGATGGGCAATACCGTGGTCTGGAAGCCCTCACCGGCGGCCAAGCTCTCGGCCCACTACATCATGAAGCTGTTACAGGCGGCCGGCCTGCCCGATGGCGTGATCAATCTGGTCTATGGCGACGCGGCGGAGGTCACCTCGACGGTCATGGCCCATCCGATGCTGGCCGGCGTGCACTTCACCGGGTCCACGCAGGTGTTCGACCGGTTGCAGCATGCGGCCGCCACCCACGCGCACCGATCGATTCCGCGCCTGGTCGGCGAAACCGGTGGCAAGAACTTCATCCTCGCGCATGCCAGCGCCGATCCCGAGCAGCTCGTCCCGGCGATCCTCCGCGGCGCCTTCGAATACCAGGGACAGAAGTGCTCGGCGCCGTCGCGGCTGTACCTGCCCGAATCGCTGTGGCCCGGTCTGCGCGAGCGACTTTGCGACGAAATCGCGACCATTCGCATGGGCGATGTCCGCGACTTCGGCAACTTCATGACCGCGGTGATCCACGAAGGCGCCTGGTCGCGCCACATGGAAGTCTTCGAGGCGGCGAAGTCCGATCCGGACACCGAGATCCTGACCGGGGGCCGCGGCGACCAGTCCGTCGGTTACTTCATCGAACCGACATTGCTGCGGACCACCAACCCCGCCGCGGCATTCATGAAGGATGAATACTTCGGCCCGATCACCTGCGCCCACATCTATCCGGATGCCGAATACGACGCGCTGCTGAACACGATTGATACCACCGCGGACTACGCGCTGACCGGTGCCATCTTCGCTAGCGACCGCGCCGCGTTGCAAAGCGCCAGCAACACGCTGCGCTACACGGCGGGCAATCTTTATCTCAACGACAAGCCCACCGGCGCGCTGGTTGGCCAACAGCCCTTCGGTGGCAGTCGCGCCTCCGGAACGAACGACAAGGCCGGATCGACCTGGAGCCTGGCGCGCTGGACCTCGCCTCGCACGGTCAAGGAAACCTTCAACGCCTCACGCGGCGGTTACGCACATCCGTTCATGGCGGCGGAGGACTGAGGCGGCCACGGTCCCGGGGAATTCCAGCAATTCTACGGATGGAGGCAACCGGGTCCGAGCGTCAGGCTTGCACCACATCTTTCAGACCGCTGTTCCCGTGACAGGCCTCGCCGACTCCATGACTACCGCCGCCCGTTCCACGTCTCCAACCGCCAGCTCGCCCGGTGCCCCGTTGGCATTGCGCAAGCCCTACCTGCTGTTCGTCGGCGACATCAGCTACAAGCCGCATGCGAAGACCGCGTTCGGCATCCGCGACTGGGCGCCGGACGACTGCGCCGCGCAGATCAGCCTGCCTGGCTCCGGCCTGGATCTGGGGTTGCCGGAGTGCGATCCGGCCACCGCGGCGCGCGAGCACGGCGCCAAGACACTGGTACTGGGCGCCGCGGCACCCGGCGGTCGCATCCCCGACCACTGGCGTCCCACCCTGCTCGCGGCGATCCAGGCCGGCATGGATGTGGTCGCCGGCATGCACACGCGGCTCAGCGACATCCCGGAGCTTGCCGCCGCCGCGCAGGCCGCCGGCGTTCAACTGATCGACGTTCGCGTGCCCCCGGTCGGCCTGTCGGTGGCGACTGGCCGCAAGCGCTCGGGCAAGCGCCTGCACACCGTCGGCACCGATTGCGCCCTGGGCAAGAAGTACACGGCGCTCACCCTGGCAGCGGCGCTGAAAGCCCGTGGCATCGACGCCGATTTCCGCGCCACCGGGCAGACCGGCATCCTGATCGCGGGCGGCGGCATTCCGATCGATTCGGTGGTGGCCGACTTCGTCGCCGGTGCCGCGGAAGCGCTGAGCCCCGACGCCGACCCGGATCACTGGGACGTGATCGAAGGTCAGGGAGCACTGCTGCATCCGTCCTACGCCGCCGTCACACTGGGCCTGTTGCACGGTTCACAGCCGGACGCCCTGGTGATCTGCCATGACCCCACACGCACGCATATCGTGACCTGCCCGAATGCCGCCATCCCGCCACTCGACGAGATCGCGCGCCGGTATCTGGAAGCCGCGCGCCTGACCAATCCGGACGTGCGTATCGTCGGCGTGAGCCTCAACACCTCCGGCCTGTCCGACACCGCGGCCGAAACCGCGATGTCCGAGGCATCGGCACTGCTGGGCGTGCCCTGCTTCGACCCGATGAAAACCCCGGCGGACGCCGTGATCGACCGGCTGCTCGCCGCATGAGCCTGTCGCTGACCGTGGAAACGCGGGCCTGGGCGCTGAAGGAACCCTTCGTGATCTCGCGTGGTGTACAGACCAAGGCGGATGTCGTCGTCGTCCGACTGCGTGATGGCGATCTGGAAGGCCTGGGCGAGGCCGCCGGCGTGCCCTACCGCGGCGACACCCAGGCGCGAATGCTGGGGGATCTGGAAACCGCCCGCGCCCGCGTGGAAGCGGGGCTGACCCGGGAACAGTTGCTGGACGTGCTGCCGCCCTGCGGTGCCCGCAATGCACTGGACGCCGCGCTCTGGGATCTGGAATCCAAGCGCAGCGGAACACGCGCCTGGACCCGCGCGGGCATGCCCCGGGGCGATGCCATCACCTCGGTGATGACCATCGGCATCCGCGACACCGAGGCCTATGCCGAGGCGGCGACCCGGTTGGCGCACTATCCGTGGTTGAAGATCAAGGTCGACGCCAGCGACCCCGTGGCCGCGATCGAAGCGGTCCGCCGCGGCGCGCCGGACGCCCGCCTGGTCGTGGACTCGAATCAGTCCTGGACCGTCAATCAGCTGCGCGCCATCGCGCCGGACATGGCCCGGCTTGGTGTCGACCTGCTGGAACAGCCGGTGTCCGCGGGCTCCGACGACGCCCTCATCGACTATGACAGCCCGGTCCCGCTCTGCGCCGACGAATCGGCGGAGACGCTGGCCGACCTGCCGCATCTCAAGGGCCGCTACGATTTCATCAACATCAAGTTGGACAAGACCGGTGGCCTGACCGCCGCCCTGGAGCTGGCGCATGCGGCGCGTGCCAACGGACTGCGGCTGATGGTGGGCTGCATGGTCGGCGGCTCGGTGGCGATGGCGCCGGCAATGGTGCTGGCGCAGATCTGCGAGGTCTGCGATCTGGACGGCCCGATGCTCCAGGCCGAGGACTGGCCGGGCGGCATCGTCGAGAACGCGGGCGTGATGCAGCCGCCCTGGCCCGGCCTCTGGGGCTGATCCCGTGGTCGAGATCGCTTCGCCCGTCCGCGAACTGGCCGCCGCGCACGGCGAGACACTGGCCGAGGGCATGGAGACCTTCGTCGACGCCCTGACCCGCGGCTACGAGGAACACGCGGATGCCGACTTCGGGATACCGGCCGAACGCCGCCGCGTCGCCTCCCTGGTCCGCGCACCCTGGACCCGCGGCGGACCGGTCATGCACCGCAGCATCAACCGCATTGTCCCCACGGCCGCCGGCCGGATTCCGATTCGCGTGCATCTGCCCACCGATGAAACGGCGTTGCCGGCCCTGCTCTACATCCATGGCGGCGGCTGGGTGATGTTCGATCTGGACACCCACGACCGTCTGATGCGCGAATACGCCGCGAGGACCGGTTGCGCGGTGGTCGGCATCGACTATTCGCTGGCGCCGGAAGCGGTGTTTCCGCGACCGATCCTGGAGATTTCCGCCATCACCCGCGCCCTGGCCCGCGGGCGGCTGGACCTGCCGGTCGATCCCGGGCGTCTGATCCTCGGCGGCGATTCGGCCGGCGCGAATCTGGCGGTGGCGACGGCGCTGACGCTGCGAGACGCCGGCATGGGCGAGGCGCTGGCCGGGCTGCTGCTGAACTATGGGGCGTTTGATCCCCGCTGCGACAGCGCCTCGTATTCACGCTTCGGCGACGGTCGCTACCTGCTGTCCGCGGAAGAGATGCACGGCTTCTGGGCGGCCTACGCGGGTGACCCCGAGTTGCTGGATGACCCGCTGCTCGCGCCGGTGGAAGCCGACCTGGCCGGACTGCCGTCCACGCTGCTGTGCGCCACGGAATACGATGTGCTCGCCGACGACAGCGAACGGCTGTACCGGGGATTGCAACAAGCCGGCGTCAACGCCGATCTGCGCCGCTACGCGGGCACCGTGCACAGCTTTCTGGAGGCGGTGTCCGTCGCGCCGGTGGCGGAAACGGCACTGGACGACGCGGCGGCCTGGATGCGGCACATCTTCACGTCCAATCGCCGGAGCTGAACCATGTGGACTCCCGCCCCATTCGAGCAGCCCCAACTGAAAGCCGGCCATGACCTGGTCCGCCGGATCCGCCTTGGCACCGTCGTGACCGCCGCCCCGCTGAACGCCACGCCCGTACCGTTCTATCTGGACGCGGATCGTGGCACCGGAGGCACCCTCGTCGGCCACCTGGCGCGAGCAAACCGGCACTGCGAGGCGCTCGCCACCGGACCCGAGGTGCTGGTGAGCTTCACCGGTCCGCAAACCTACGTCTCCGCCGAGTGGTACGTGACGCAGCCACGCGTCTCGACCTGGTATTACGCCGCGGCGCATGTGCACGGCCGCGCCCGGCTGATCGAATCACCGGAGGCCGTCCGCGCCATTCTCGACCGCAGCTTTGCGGCGTTTGGCTCACCAGACAGCAACTGGCGCCCCGACCCGGCCTATGTCGACCGACTGCTGCCCGCCATCGTCGGCCTGGAAATCGACATCGAGCGGATCGAGGCGCAGCAACGCTATGGGCAGGATGGGCCGCCCGCCGACCAGACCGCCGTGTTCGAGCGCCTGCGCAACGGTGGCCCCGGCGACCGGGAGATCGCGAGCTGGATGCGCGACGCACCCGGCAGTGCGCTGAGCCCGGCCTAAAACCGCCACTCTGCCTGTCCGGCGTGGCAACACACGGACCGGCGCCCCCCAACCATCACCGTCACCTCACACCCCAGGACCGGTCATCCGCCACTATTTGACTTATGTCATTTACTGTTTGACCATAATTTGACAAGTGTCATGCCAACAACGATTGGAGGAGACCATGACGCAACAAAGCCTGGAAAAAGGCTGTGAACGGCCCGTAGTGGCCGCAGTACGTCGCCACCATGCCCACCGGCTGTGGCCCGCGCTCTTGTTGATGCTGGCCGCCGCCTGCAGCGGCGGGGGCGATCCACAGACGGGGGCGACCGACCCACCCGATGGTTGCGCGTCCAACCCCGACGACTGTGGCGTCGCCGAGAACTACCCGCTGATCGGCAAGGCGCGCGGTGGCAACGTCTGGGCGAATTACTGCGAGGACAAGGCCGATTCGGCCGTGCTGCCCCGCGACCCGCGCGAACTGCTGACACCCGGCGTGAACGACGGCCTCGCGGTGGCGTTCAACGCTAACTGGCAGTCCTGCGACATCGGCGTGGAACGCCCGACCACCTGCGGAGAGATGCGCGAGCAGGCGGAGATCGGCAAGTTCGTGGCGTTCGGAAACGGGGAGGTCGGCAGTCCGGTGGCGTTCGCGGGAGGCCAGGACGCGCCTTCCGGTGTGGACGCCGAGAACTACAACAATCTGTGGCAGGTCTGGGGGCTGTCCGAGCGCCCCGACAACTTCGATGAACTGGTCGCCCAGCGGCACGGTTCTCCGCTGGCGCCCTGGCCCAATCCCTACCCGCTCCCCGGCGAGGATCCGAACGAGACGAACGGTGGCTCGGGCCAACTGCCGCTGGCCTACACGCAGATCCGTGAACCGGACGGCACCTGGACCGGCGAGATCGGCACCAAGGTCTGCGTGTTCTGTCACAACGGCCGCATCGACACCACGAATCCCGATGTCGAACTGGGCACCATGCTCGGCGGCGCCGGCAGTATCGGGGACTTCGCGGTCTCCGGCTCCGATCTAGACAAGGCCGCCGGTGTGCTCGCCGCGCCCAGCCCGACATCGCTGATCACGATCTCGACCAACCGCGGCACCGGCGCCATCGATTTCTTCCAGCTCGCGTTCGTGCTGTTCAGCAAGGGCGATCTGGAGCTGCTGCTGAATCCCAAGATCCTGTTCAGCCAGGCGATCGGCAACATCAAGAGCCCGCCGTGGTGGAACCTGGCATACCGGCCGCAAAAATTCCACGGCGCCATCTTGCCCACGGACGCGTCACGAATCGATCTGGCGGCGTACTACGACCTGGTGTCCAGCCTATCGGGCGATGACGAAGCCGCGCTGGCGTGGAACGACGCGCATTCGGGGCCGTTCCAGGTCTGGGCGGAGACACAGGCGTCGCCGCGCTACCCGGGCGAGATCGACATGGATCTGGCCGAAGCCGGCGCGGTGCTGTTCCATGCCAAGGACCTGTGGGCCGACAACCTCAACAATCCGGTGCCCCGCCCCGACGAGGGCAACGGCTCCTGCGCCAGTTGCCACGGTGCCTATTCTCCTCGCTTCATCCATGATCCGGCCTATCTGGAAACGCCGGAACTGGGCGGGCTGGCGGCCTACACCGTGCCGATGGACGTGATCCGGACGGATCCGACCTACGCCGAGGCCATGCAAAGCCTGCGCAATCCCGACGGCAGCTTCCCGAATGCCACCGACCAGCAGAACTTCCTCTGGTGCGGCCACGGGAACTACGGCGACACCGAGAACCGCACACCCATCCTGCTGGCTCCGCCACTGTGGGGCGTCTGGGCGGCCGCGCCCTATCTGCACAACGGCTCGATTCCGAACATCTGGGGCGTGCTCGATCCCGCCAGCCAGCGCCCGAACATCTGGCGGCGCGTATCCGCGCCCGCCCGGCCGGATCAGGAAGGCGAGGTGGTGATGGGGTACGACACCAGCTTCGAGCGCGCCTACGACACCGAGCACCTGGGCTGGAAATACGACGAGCTCCAGTGCGGTGACGACGGGACCGAGCCGTTCCTGGCCTGCAGCCCGCTCAGCGAAGATCAGCCATCCACGGCGCAGCAGGCGATCAGCCTGCTGTACGAGCAGATCGGCATCACCTGGAACCTGCCCCGCCCGGCCGGCATCCGGATGAGCGAGCAGGACATCGAAAATCGAAAGATCTACAACACCAATCTCTACAGCCAGGGCAACCAGGGACACGACTTCACGATGGTGCTCACCGACGCCGAGCGACGCGCATTGATCGAGTACCTGAAAACCCTGTAGCGGCGAACCACCGCCGAAGGCTGCCGCGTCAGCCGACCGACGCGGCAGCCTTCGGCGCGGCCTCGGGCGGCGGTGTCACGGTGATGTCGGAGGGATGCCGCAGCGCATCGTCCTGGCCGAGACGCCCGAGGATATCCTCCAGCGTGCGCGACACGCGGGTGGCGTTGCGGATCATCTCCAGCTTGGGCCAGGTCGCATGCTGACCGGCGTCGATGATCCGGTCGATCTCGTCCGCGTTCATGTAGTGCAGCGCCCTGAGCGGGCGGATCAGCCCGGGCGGCGGCAGGATGTTCACGTCACCGCTGTATTCCTGCGTCCACACCGCCATGAGCGAACTGACGACATGTCGCAACTCCGGCCAGCGGCGGCCGTAGCGGTGGGTCATGCGCTGCGCCAGATGGGCGATGTTCTTCGCCGAATGATGCGCGAACAGCCGCAGATCCTGCGACAGCGATGCCGGGTATTGCACCGGCAACATCACCGCGAACGGATTCACCTGGCTGACGATGTAGTGATTGACGGCGAACAGCCGCGAAAGACGCCGCGCCGGCAGGTCCTCGCTGACCGAGCCGTCCACCCACTTGCGGCCAGGCAGATAGGGCTGGATTTCGCCCCGATGGTTTTTCGCCATGAGCTGGACTGGCGGGAAGAAGCCGGGCACCGCGCAGGACGCCATCACCGCCGAACGAATGCAGACGTTGGGCGAGGTGATTGCGTTGAGCAACCGGGAGGTCTGATGCAGCGCCGCCGGCGACACGGTGATGTTGATGTGCAGTCCGGTGATCTCGAAGGCCTCGGCGAAGGTCAGATCCGGCACCAGGCGGCAAATCGTCGAGCGGATGTCGCGCTGGTCGAAATACGGAATCACGCCGAACTTGCGCTGCGCGGAGCGGCTGCTGGTCGGCTGCACCTCGAACTGCTCCGCGCGCAGAATCCCGTCGAGCTGCTCGCGGGGATAGCTGCCGACCATCGCCACGGTCAGCGATCCCGCGCTGGAACCGGACATCACCCGGGGCAGCAGATCGGCCTCCATCAATGCCCGGACCACACCGGTGTGGAAGCTCCCGTAGGCACCCCCTCCGCTGAGCAGCAATGCCGAGCGTCCAAAGCAGAGATTCGCACGGCGGAAGAAATCCAGACGCTGCGCCCGCGTCACACCGCCGCCATCCGACCCGGCCAGATGCTCCAACGCCTCGCAAAGCGCGTCGATGTACTCACCGATCAGCGATTTCGTGCCGGCTTTTGCGCGCTCGTAGAGCTCCTTGGACCCCATCCGGCCGAAGTTGCCGTGCACGCCCTCGTTCAGCGCATCCAGCAGCGCGGCGTCATCGCCGGCGGCCCGCAACGCGCGCAGGGCGTCCAGCCTCGCGCGGATCGCCTTGTAGTCGTAGATTCGGGTCTGCTCGACGCCGCGCCAGCTGGCCGCCCCGGTCGCGGCGTCGTGTGCCTCCGCCGCCGAGCGCCAGTCCGCGTATGAATCCGCACGCGCCATGCGATTGGCTATCTCCGTGAGTTCGCCCATTCGATTCCTGTTTCGCTCCGGTCGGTGTGGGTTTTCGTCAAGCTGCCCTAGCGGGCGTCAAAGCCGCGTAAACGAAGGATCGTCGGCTACCGCCCGCACGACCCGTCACCGTCGCACAGTCACCACCATGCCGGGAGTTTCCCGGACGGAAGCACTGGGCACGGGCTGAGAAACCCATAAGTTGACATTTGTCGTATTTTAACTAAATTGGGACCCAATAGCGAAGCGGGAAGCAAGCCGGTCACGGCGTAAATCGACGCTCCGCAAATAAGAACAGACGACGTGTGCGGTGTGGAGAGATGACGGGAAATCACTGGAGTTGGGGCATCCTGATCGTGCTGGCGAGCGCCGTGCCGCTGACGGGTCACGCCCAGGACGACGATTTTTTCGACGAGCTGTTCGCCGAGGAACGCGAAGACTCCACCTCGGAACCCGCATCCAGCCGACCAGCGGACGATGGTGAAGCCAGCACCGCCCCGCAGCGTGACCCTGTTGCCGACCAAACGCCGGAGACCGTCGACGTCATCCAGCTTCCCGAAGAGCAGAAGACCTTCGACGACGACGCCCCACCCCGCACACGCAGCCGCCTGGTCGAGGAAATCGTCGTCACCGCCCAGAAGCGCGAGGAAAGCCTGCAGGACGTTCCGATCTCGGTACAGGCCTTCTCGGGCGACAAGCTCGACGCGCTGGGCATCACCGAGCAAACCGACCTGCAGCGCATCACGCCGGGGCTGAACGTCACCGAGCAAGTCAGCTACACCATCACGTTTCTGCGCGGGATCGGCACCGACGCGACCATCGCGGCCGACCCGAGCGTCGCCACCTACATCGACGGCATCTACTACCCGTTCGCATCCAACCTCGCGCAGAACTTCGGCGCGGTGGAACGCATCGAGGTCCTGAAGGGCCCCCAGGGCACGCTGTTCGGCCGCAACGCGACCGGCGGCGCCATCAGCATCCACACCAAGAAGCCCGAGTTCGAGGGCTTCTTCGGTGAGTTCATGGGCGAGGTTGGCAGCTTCGACCGCAAGCTCGGCCGCGTCCATCTCAACCTGCCGATCGGCGACACCATGGCCGCCAGCATCACCGCCCTGCGCGGCGAGAGCGAGGGCTACTACAGCGGCATGCACGGCACGCCCCGGCGCCCGATTCCCGGCAACAGGCAGGAGGGCTACCGCATCAAGCTGCGCGCCCAGCCGACCGAGAACCTGGACATCAACCTCGCCGCCCTGCATTTCGAGATGTACCTGGGCACCGACAGCGTCGGCTTCACCTCGGACCCCTCCGCGCTTGGGGCCACCCTGGGCATACAGCCGCAACCGGGCTACGAAGGCGAGGTCGACGCCCTGCTGCGCAACGACACCGACGCCAATGACGTGGTCTACGGCTCCATCGAGTACACCGCACCGTGGTTCGACGTGAATCTGCTTGGCAGTGACCAGCGCATGGACACCTACGGCGTGCGCGACTTCGACGGCTCGCCCCAGCCCCTGATGGTGCTGGCCACGCCCAGCCAGTACATCGATGCCCAATCCGCGGAAATCCAGATCCTCTCCAATGGCGAGTGGGGTCCGGACTGGCTGGAATGGATCGTCGGCGGCTTTTTCTTCCAGGCCGAGAACGGTTTCGGCGAGCTCGACTTTCAGGTCGCCGGGCTGGATCTGGCGACGGGCACCGTCCTCGGTATCGCGCTGCCACCGGCGCTGGTCAACCTGCTCAACACGGTGGTCGAACCCCTGCCGATCGGTCTGCCCACCGGCGAGTTCGATCTCACGGGTCTGATCGGCACCGATTCACGCGCGGTGTTCGCGCAGACCACGATCTCGTTCACCGAATGGCTGGACCTGACCCTGGGTGGCCGTTACCAGGTGGAGGAACGGTTCATCATCGAATCCACCGCCAATCTGGACACCTCGGACGGCGAGATCCCGCTGATCAACAACAGCAACCGCGCGGAGGACAGCGACGGCAACCCCTACCCCACGCGTGACATCCAGAAGGACTTCACGCCCAAGGTCTCGCTGCAACTGCGCCCCTTCGACAACGACACCCTGATCTACCTGTCCTGGCAGGAGGCGATCAAGGCGGCGACCTACAACACGGTCGTGCTCTACACCGCTCCGAACTACGTCGAGCCGGAAGAGTTGCGCGCCACGGAGATCGGCATCAAGACGTCGTTCTTCAACGGCCTGGCCACGTTCAATGCCGCCGCGTTCGACTACGACGTCAAGAACCTGCAGACCTACTACCTGTCGCTGTTCGCCGGCGGCGTGATCAGTTTCCAGAACGCCGGTCGCGCCAAGATTCGCGGGCTGGAGTTCGACACCCTGCTGCAGCTGTTCCCCAGCGTGATCGACAACCTCGTGCTCGCGGGTGGCGCCGCCTACCTGGACACGGAATACGTAGACTTCGACGGCGCCTCGGGCTTCGGGGAAAACGGCGCGTTCCAGCAGAACCAGAACAACACCGGCAACCAGGTGATCCGGACGCCGGAACTCACCGCGACCGCATCACTGAGCAAGACCTGGGATGTGCCCGGCGGACCGCTGGAGCTGGCCTTCGATGCCTATTACACCGACGATTTCTACTACGAGGCCACCAACCGCGATGCCTCGCTGCAGGAGTCGTACTGGCTGTTCGGCTCCAGGATCAGCTACCTGTACGCGCCGTGGGATCTGCGCGCGACCTTCAGCGTCGACAACCTGACCGACGAGTTCTACACGGCCGGCTTCTTCGCCACGGATTTCGGCGTGCAGCCCACGCTCGCACCGCCGCGCTCCTACCGTTTCCAGATGATCTGGAACTTCTAGGGAAGCACCGATGTATTCACACCACCAAGACGGAGCCGGTTTTTCCGCAAGCCTAGGCGGAGTGAGTGCCGCTTGGTTATTCCAAGTCAGCGAACGACAACGCAGGATTGCGGAAAAACCGGCCCGTTCCATACGGATTGCGCCTGAAATGAGGCCAGGCAAGGCGCGAGGAGAGAGGTTTGGTCATTCCAAATGAGCGACGAGTAACGCTGCATGGCCTCATTTCAGGCGACAACTTGGCGGCGTTAATACATCGGTGCTTCCCTAGATGACTCGGATGGCGGGAATGACCTACGGGATGAGATGGCTGGGCGGCGCCTCGCTGGCCGCAGGACTTTTCGTCAGTGCGGGTCATGCGCAGCAGGATGACGATGCCTGGCTGGACGACATGTTCGGAGAGTCATCCGAACCTCGGGACGCCGCCCCGTCCGAGCGCGAGCCCTCGGAGACGAAGCGAGACGACACCGCCGGGACCGCACCGGAAACCGTCGAGACGATTCCGCTGCCGCAGCCCGAATCCGAGCCCCTGCCAGCCGCCCCGCGCCAGCGTCGCACGATTGAGGAAATCGTCGTCACCGCCCAGAAGCGCGAGCAGGGACTCAGCGAAGTGCCGATCTCGCTGTCGGCCTTCGACGAGAACTTTCTGATCGAGAATGGCATCAGCGATTTTCGCGATCTATCCGCCTTCGTCCCCAACGCCCGGATCGACGCCAACGGCACGCTGCCGCAGCTGAGTATCCGCGGGTTCAACGCCCATCCCCTGAACCGGGCATTCGAACAGGCCATCAGTCTGGTCGTGGACGGGGTCACCTACGGCACCTCGCCCTTTTTCCAGACGCCGCTGTACGACATCGGACGGGTCGAGGTCCTGCGCGGACCGCAAGGCACGCTGTTCGGAAAGAACAGTACGGCCGGCGCGTTCAACATCACCACCCGTGAAGCCGATGCCGACCGGATCGAAGGCCGTATCAGCGTCCAGGGTGGCGAACTGGAGCGTGAGCGCGTGGAGCTCGGTGTCGGCGGCCCGCTGGGTGGCGTCGGCCACTGGCGCATCGCCGGGCTCTACGAAGCCCGCGACGGGCTGATCGAGAACACCACGGCCGCGACGGTGCCTGCGGCCAACGAGCGCATCAACGCACGGGACCGCCGCGCCGCGCGGCTCAAGCTGGCATTTCCCGACATCGGCGGTTTCGGGCTGAAACTGGGCGCGGAAACCGTGGACGTGTCGCTGACCGGATTCGGCGCCGAGCTGTACCTCGTGGCTCCTGAGGCGGAAGGGCTTTACCGGCTGTTCGACCCGGATTTCGATACCACGCCCAACAACTACGTCGGCTCGATCGACGCGCCCGAATTCACGGAGATCACCGGTGAGATCTACACGCTGGAGCTGACCCGCCCCCTGGGTGGCTGGGACATGACGCTGGTTGGCGGCTACGCGGAACTGCTGTTCGAGAACGCCGCCGACACCGATTTCGGACCGGCGCCGTCCCTGACACTGCTTCAGAAGGACAACCACCCGCAGACGACGGTGGAACTGCGCACCGCCTCGCCGGAGATCGACGGCCTGTTCGGACTGCACAGCCTGTTCGGCCGCCATCTCGGAAGCAGCCGCCTGACGGCCGGGGTGTTCTGGCAGGACCGCGGTTTCGAGGACAGCGAGGCCGGGCTGCGCATCGACCCGACCGCGACGATCGTGTTCCTGGCCGGCGACACCCTGCCCCTGCCGATCCCGATACCGGACCCTCTGCCCATCGTGTTCCCGCCAAACCAGCCGCAGGACGATGAAATCGGCATCATCTATTACGACCAGACGACGCGATCGGCGGCCCTGTTCGGGCAGTTCGAATGGTCCCCGACCCCGCCGCTGACGCTGCAGCTCGGCCTGCGGTATTCCGACGAAACCAAGGAGGCGGACTGGAACTCGGTCACCGTCCAGGGCACCGGGCTGCTTGCACGCGCCGCGCTGGGCCGCCAGCCCTACACGGCCAGCCGCGAACGCTCCGAGCAGCAGCTCAGCCCCAAGGTGCTGGTGAGCTACGCCTTCTCGGAGGACGTCAACGCCTACGCCGGATGGGTCCGGACGTTCCGTGCCGGCGGCTTCAATCAGATCGCATCCACCGGCGACCCCGAGGGTCTGGAGTACGACGAGGAACAGGTGCGCTCCTGGGAGGCTGGCACCAAGCTGACGCTGCTGGACGGGGCGGCCAACCTCAACATCGGCCTGTTCTGGATGAACCTGGAGGACTTCCAGGTGGTCACCCAGGACCCCAGCGATGTCGGTTTCACCGTGCTCAACGCCGGCGAGGCCCGTGCCCGCGGCGTGGAGATCGACGGCCTGTGGCTGGCCAACCAGTGGTTCAGCCTGCAGGGCAGCCTTGGCTACAACGACAACGAATTCCTGAATTTCCCGTTCGGCACCTGCGCGGCCGGCAGCGAGGACACGGACGGCGACGGGGACGAGCGCTGTGACATCACCGGCGAGCCGCTGGACTTCGCGTCCAAACTCACGGTCACGCTGAATCCGCGCGCCGACTTCACCCTGCCCTGGCACGGGCTGTCTCTGACGGTGGGCGCGGTCGCTGCCTACCAGAGCGAGTATTTCGCCGACAACGCGCTGCGCGACGAACGCGTCAAGCAGGAGGGCGTGACCCGCTGGAACGCCAACATCGGACTCGGTGCCGCCGACGGAAGCTGGCGGTTCCGTCTCGTGGGCGAAAACCTCACCGACGAGGTCGTGGCCAGCTACAAGAGTGATGTGCCGCTGGCGACGGATACCTACTACCAGACGCTTGAACCCGGACGGCTGCTGTACGGCGAACTGAGCTGGCAGTTCTGAACCGAGCAGCCTGACCGGGCATCCCGCCCCGGCGCCACCAGGTCTCAGACGGATCCGATGGCGATCCGGGGAAACCTCGGGTAGAGCGACTTCGGATTGTGTCCCAGGCGCCGGCAGGCTTCGATTGCCGGGCTGCCCGGGATCATCCAGCGATCCGCGATACCGCCGGCCAGCCGGACAATCGGACGCTCCCAGGCGCGCAACCGCCACTGGGGACCGATCTCCAGCTTGTCCAGCGCCCAGGCCGGCACGATGTCCACCGCGGCGCGTAGCAGACGCTCCTGCAACGGACGCAGAGGCCGGGGGAACACGGCGGTCCGCCGCATCAGTTCCAGAAACTCGAAGATCACCGGCGTCGGGGTCAGCCTGGGTTCCATGGTCTGGAACAGGGACTGCAAACCGGCCTCCGACGTGGGCGCACCCACCGCTCCGTACAACCGCGCCGGGATGGCGCTCTCCCCGTAGAACGCGTCGCGCTCACGTTCGTCCAGCGCATGCACGTACTGCGCGTAGGCTTCCAGAAAGCCGAAGCTGGCGGTTGCCTGAACCCAGTTCAGCAATTCGGGTTCGTTGGCCCGGTAGGCCTGGCCACTGGCGGTGACGCCACTGACGCGATCATGCATGCGCCGCACGCCGGCAATCATGCGCTCGGCTTCGCTGTGAGCCCCGTATACCGTCATCATCGCGGCCAGCCCGGTCCGGCGCAGCCGGCGCAACGGGTCGGTACGGAATGTCGTGTGATCCCAGACGCCCGCGCAAACCCGGGGCTCGGCCAGTTCCAGGATGACCGCGGTAATCCCGCCAATGTAGGTCGCGACCGGATTCTTGAACACCTGCCAGGTCACGGAGTTGGCCGGAATCAGCGCCGGCTCGCCCGGAGGGCTGGTGAAATCCACGCGACGCGATGACCCGCCCTTTCCGCTGGGGGCCGCATGGTCGACGTTGGTCCGGCTGGGCTGGGTCATGTCACAAACCTTAAAATGACTTTTGTCAGTTTAGAGTTTAGCAGGCTTGTGCCCCTGCGGCACCGTGTTCAACCCGGAGGTGTGCGCGAGACCGGCATGCGCGCCGGCCTCGCGATTGACTGGATGTTGCTAGGCGACCTGCGCGACGTCGTCCGTCTCGCCAAACATCGCGCTGGCTCCGGTGATCGCGGCCTGGGCATCACGGACCATCCGCTGCAGCAGTTCCTTGCAGGTCGGGATGTCGTCGATCAGGCCGACGATCTGCCCCGCGGAGATGATGCCGCCATCGGTTTCGCCGGCATCCAGGGCCTGCTTGCCGCGGGCGCCGGAGACCAGGTGGCGGATGTCCTCGAATTCGCAGCCGGCCTTCTCGGTTTCCACTACTTCGACGGAGACGGCGTTCTTCAGCACGCGGGCCGTGTTGTGCAGCGTGCGGAAGATCAACCGCGTATCGCGTTCCGTGGCATCAACCAGCGCCTGTTTCACGTTGGGATGCAGGGGCGCTTCCTGGGTCGCGCAGAACCGCGTGCCCATGTTCACGCCCTCGGCGCCCAGCGCCAGCGCCGCCGCCAGTCCGCGACCGTCGCCGATGCCGCCGGAGGCGATGATCGGAATCGACACGCGACGGGCGGCGCTGGGGATCAGGATCAACCCGCCGATGTCATCCTCGCCCGGATGTCCGGCGCATTCGAAGCCGTCGATGGACACGGCATCGACCCCGGCACGCTCGGCCGACAGCGCGTGACGCACGGCGACGCACTTGTGGATGACCGTCAGCCCCGCGGCCTTGGCCTTGGTGGTGAATTCCTTGGGGTTGCTGCCGGCGGTCTCCAGGATCTTCACGCCACTGTCGATGATGGCGTCCAGATACTCCGAATAAGGCGGCGGATTGATGGTCGGCAAAATCGTCAGGTTCACGCCGAACGGCTGATCCGTCATCTCCCGGCAGCGCGTGATCTCCTTGCGCAACTCGTCCGGCGAGCTCTGCGACAGGGCGGTCAGGATGCCCAGGCCACCGGCATTGGAGACCGCCGAGGCCATCTCCGCGTAACCCACCCACTGCATGCCGCCCTGGATGATCGGGTAGCGAATGCCGAGCAGGTCGGTAACCCGGGTTCGCATCGGCGGCAAGTCTGCTTGCGTGGTCATGACGACTCCTAGCGTGGCTGCATGCGAATGCCGCCGTCGATGCGGATGCACTCGCCATTGATGTAACCGTTCTCGACGATGGTCTTCGCCAGATGGGCGATTTCCTCGGGCTTGCCCAGACGCTTGGGATTGAGCACCTGCGCCGACAATGCGTCGATCACGTCGTCCGGCATGCCGTTGAACAGCGGCGTGTGGATCAGCCCGGGCACGATGGTGTTCACGCGAATGCCCAGCGATGCCAGATCACGGGCGATCGGCAGGGTCATGCCGACGATGCCGCCCTTGGAGGCCGAGTACGCGGCCTGACCAATCTGGCCTTCGTAGGCGGCCACGGACGCGGTGTTGATGATTACGCCCCGTTCGCCATCCACCGGCTCGTTGCTCGCCATCTGCTCGGCGGCCAGACGCAGCACATTGAAGCTGCCAACCAGATTCACCTGCAGAATCTTGTTGAACTGATCCAGCGGAAACGGTCCGTTCTTGCCATAGGTCTTGATGGCATTGCCGATCCCGGCGAAGTTCAGACAGGCGTGGATGGCACCGAAGGCCTTCATCGTCTTCGCGATCGCCGCCTTGACCGAATCCTCGTCGGTCACGTTGACGTTGCAATAGATCGCGTTGTCGCCCAGCTCGGCCGCCAGCGCGTTGCCGGCCTCGTCGTTCAGGTCCAGGATCGCCACCTTTCCGCCCGCGGCGACAAAGGCTTCGGCGGTGGCCTTGCCCAGGCCCGACGCGCCGCCGGTGATCAGGGATACGGATTGCTCGATGTTCATTGACTCCTCCGAAGTCTTGTCTGATGGGCCGCCGCCACGAACACGGCGGCTGGGAATTACTCGATGCCCCAGTCGGCCAGTACGGCCTCGGTGTCGGCGCCAGCGGGGCGTGAACCGAATCGCACGGCCGTCGGGGTGCGGCTGAATCGCGGCGCGGGCGCCGGCTGGGTCATGCCGTCCACGTCGACGTAGGTCTGTCGTGCGGCGTTGTGCGGATGCGCCGCGGCCTCCAGGAAATTCAGCACCGGTGCGACGCAGGCGTCCGAGCCCTCGAAGACCGTCCGCCACTCGTCCCGGGACCGGGTCTTGAAGGCCTTGCCGATATCCGTCCGGAGCTGGGCCCAAGCGGTCGGGTCGTACTGCCTGGCGGCGTAACCCGGATCCAGGCCCAGCTTGTCGATCAGCTCGGCGAAGAACTGCGGCTCCAGCGGACCCACCGACATGTACTCGCCATCGGCGGTTTCGTAGGTGTCGTAGAACGGTGCGCCGGAATCGAGCAGATTCGCTCCGCGCACCGGTTGCCAATGCCCCTGCGCATGCATCGAATGGAACATCGCCATCAGCACGGCGGAGCCATCGGTCATGGCGGCGTCCACCACCTGCCCCTGGCCGGAGCGCTGCGCTTCCAGCAGGGCCGCGAGCACGCCGGAGACCAGGAACATCGTTCCGCCGCCGTAGTCACCAACCAGATTGAGCGGCGGCGTTGGCCGCTCGCCGGCATGACCGACCCCATGCAACGCGCCGGTCAGGGAGATGTAGTTGATGTCGTGGCCGGCGCTGTGCGCCAGCGGACCGGACTGCCCCCAGCCGGTCATGCGGCCGAACACCAGCTTCGGATTGCGCTTCAGGGCCTCGTCCGGCCCGAAACCGAGGCGCTCGGCCACGCCCGGCCGAAACCCTTCGATGAGCACGTCGGCCTTCTCGATCAGGTTCAGCAGCCGCTCGATGTCCGCGGGGTCCTTGAGGTTCAGCACGATGGATCGCTTGCCCCGCAGCGTGCACTCGGGCACCGCGTGCTTGCCGGCCTTGCGATCGACCAGCACCACCTCGGCACCCAGGTCGGCAAACATCATCCCGGCCAGTGGCGCGGGACCCAGCCCCGCAAGCTCGATGACCCTGTAGCCGGCCAGCGGTCCGCCGGCCTGCCCGTTCTTGTTCGTCTCTTCCAACGTGATTCCCTTCCTGGCTGACACGGGTCAAACCGTCCGGCCGCCCGTGCAATCTTGTGAAACGCGACGCGGCGCGCTTATTTCTTGGCCCGGTAGTACTCCAGGTAGCGCTGCATCGCGATGACCGCGGCCTCCTGGTATTCGGGCGTGATCCACCCGTGATCCAGAAACGACCGCCGGAAACAGGTCAGCCCGATATCGGCCACCAGCGTGGACACGTCGGGCGACGTGGGCAACGGCGAGTCCTGCTTTTCCCAGATGCGTCGCCCCAGTTCGCCGAGGTGGCGCATGAGCATGTCCTGCGCGCGAAAACTGGTGTCGGTGACCGCCCCGCCGAGGATGAGCATCCGCGCCGCGGGCCGCGAGTTGTGGAATTCCACCGCGTACTGGACCACGGTCCGAATGGCATCCCGCCAGGACATCGCCGCCAGATCGACGGCCCGCTCGTTGAACAGGGCCTGCAATTCATCCAGGTGCCGCTTCGCGAGTTCGTTGAGAATCGCATGCGGTGTCGGAAAATAGGTATAGATGCTGCCCCGCGTCATGCCGAGCCGCTCGGCGACCGTGGGAATCGAAAAGGCCTGCAGACCGGACTCCTCGAGCAACTTCTCGCTTTCCGCCAGCACGGCCTCGAAACGGGCCCTCGCCCGGCTCTGCATGGGAACGCGGGCGACTGCGAGCGGGTCCAGTTCCGTCGCGGGCTTGGCCTGCATCACTGCTCGATCCTCGAATTCTGAAATGACATCTGTCAACTTTTAGCAGATTACACGATTCAGAGTGTGCCGCAAAATCCCCTGCACCACCTATCCGGACAGGTAGTTCGAATCAATTCCAGCGGTACTGGATGGCCGCGCTGATCACCGAAAACTGCACCAGACCGGGGTTTTCGACAGCGACATCCTGCAAGGCATACGACGCATCGGCCTCGTAGCGCTCGGCCGCGAGCGACACGACCCAGGCCGGCCAGGCACGTTCCACGGCCACCCGAACGCTGACGGCGCCGTAGGGAGACAGGCGATAGTCGCTGGAATAGTGCGCATCGCCCCGTTCCGCATTGAAATACGGGCTGTAGAAATCCGCCCCGCTCTGCTCATACCAGCGCAGCCGCGCCTCGGCGCGCCATTGGCCGCCGATGTTCTGCAGCCATGCGGCCTCGACGGTGTCCGAGTAAACGCCCCAGTCGTCACTGTAGAAGCGCGCGTCCAGATGGACCGCGGCCGCCAGCCGTTTCAGGTAGTGGCGCAGGCGGCCGGAGACCGACAGGCGGACACGACGGTCCGGGCGCGCATCCGGCACCAGGTCACCGTCGACGAACACCTGCTTGTAGGGGTCGGACAGATACCCCGTTTCGTAGGCAAGCGAGGCGCCGACCTGCGCGACGGTCCGCGCCGAGAATATCTGGCTGAACCCGACCGACGATGTCACCCGGTCGCGATCCGCGGAGATGATGCGATCGGGAAAGCGCGTGGAACCGCCATCCGTCGGGTCCAGCTGATCGTAGGAATAGCCGATCGCCGCGCTGAGCGTGCGCTGGCGCTCGTCGAATTCCCACTCGCCCTCCAGCCCGCCGGTCAGCGCGAGATAGTCGTTCTCCGTGGAAATCCCCAGTAGCAGCGCCTTGGCGCCCGCCTCCTCGTGACGGGTGAGCCGGGTCATCAGGTCGTAGCGATCCTCCTGAATGGTTGCACCCGACATCACCTGCACCGGCCGGCCATCCGCGCCTGGCGTGATGAACCAGGGCGAGGCCCCGGACATCGTCTCGATCATCACGTCGGTTTCCAGCTCCAGCTCGTCGCCGAGCGGTCTGGAAAGCTGGAACTGGTGGGTGGAAATCTCGTAGCGGCTGGCGCTGCCGCCGGACAGCCTGTCGTCCGGCAGGTCGTCCTCGCTGTAGTACGAATAGCGGTAGCCGACCGTTGGCTCGTCGACGGTGCCCGCGCGCGCGGGGCCGGAATAGACGGGCAACGCGGACGCCGCCGCCGTCAGCACGGCCAGCGTGCTCTTCTGGTGATGCGCCATGATGTCTCCTTCCCTGGCCTGGCCGATGAGGCCTAGTTGCAGCCGCAGCCTCCGCCGCCCAGCGCGGCGTTGTCGGCCGCCGCTTCCTTGCTGATGTAGGTATGCGATCGAATCGCCGACTCCCCGGCGATGCCGGCGCTCCAGGCCATCTCCGGCCGCGCCAGATCCCCCCGTTCCCAGGGTTGCAGCGGAGTCGTCGAGCAGGCCTGGAGCCCGCCGGCGATCAACAGCGCCACCAGACAGCACACCCTGCGAATCACTATGCGAGTCATGCCTCTCCCCCTGCTCAGTCGAGAATGGACCGGGCGACGATTTCCTTCATGATCTCGGAGGTCCCGGCGAAGATCCGGTTGATGCGCTCGTCCTGATACATGCGACAGATCGGGTATTCGTCCATGTAGCCCGCCCCGCCGTGCAGCTGCAGGCATTCGTCCACGGCGCGGCCATAGACCTCACTGGCGAACAGCTTGATGCGGGCGGCGTCCTCGGCGCTGAGCTTGCCCTCGTTGTGCACCTCGACGCAGCGGTCCAGGAAGCACTGGGCCATCTCGATCTCGGTGTCCAGCTCGGCCAGCTTGAAGCGGGTGTTCTGCATCTTGCTCAGCGGCTGACCGAACAGGATGCGGTCGCGGACGAACTCACGGGTCACGTTCACCGCCGCGCGCGCCGCCGGCACGTTCCCGGCGGCGGACAGCAGCCGCTCCTCGGCCAGGGCGTGCATCAGGTGGTAGAAACCCTTGCCCACGGTTCCGAGCACGTTGGACTTGGGCACCTTGACGTTGTGGAAGAACAGCTCCGCGGTGTCCTGCGCCTTCAGGCCCATCTTCTTGAGGTTGCGGCCGCGCTCGAAGCCCTCCATGCCCCGTTCGACGATGAACAATGTCATCGCATGTGGCTTGTCGGGATCGGTCTTGGCGGCCACGAAGACGATGTCCGCGAGGATGCCGTTGGAGATGTAGGTCTTGGAGCCGTTGAGCAGCCAGTGATCACCCTTGTCCTCGGCGCGGGTCTTGGTGCCCGCGATGTCGGACCCGGCACCGGGCTCGGTCATGGCCACGGCGAGAATCTTCTTGCCGCTGATGATGTCCGGGAAGAAGCGGTCCTTCTGCTCCTCGGTGCCGAAGGTGCCCAGGTAAGGCGCGATCAGCCGGCTGTGCACGGTCATGAAGAAGCCGGGATCACCGTGGTAGACGTTTTCCTCGATCAGGATCTGCTCGTAGCGAAAGTCGCTGATTCCCGCGCCGCCGTATTTCTCGTCGGCCCACATGCACAGGAAGCCCTGCTCTCCGGCCTTGAGGAAGGCCTCACGATCGACGATGCCCGCCTCACGCCATTTTTCGGAGTGAGGCCGGATCTCGTTCTGGAAAAACCGCCGGGCCTGGTCCCGGAACAGTTCCATTTCCGGGTCAAAGGGTTTGCGCTGCATTCAGGATTCTCCGTTGATGCTGATCGTCTTCAGAGGCTGCGGGCGATCAGTTCTTTCATGATTTCGTTGGTGCCGCCGAAGATGCGCATCACGCGTGCATCGGCCCAGGCCCGGGCGACGGGGTATTCCCACATCCAGCCGTAGCCGCCGTGGAGCTGAACGCACTCGTCGATGACGCGGTTCATCATGTCCGAGCACCAGTACTTGCCCGCCGCCGCGGCCTCCGGCGAGAGCTTGCGCTCCAGCACCAGTTCGAGACTGCGATCGACATAGCTCTGGCCAATGCCGATCTCCGAACGCATCTCGGCCAGCTTGAAACGGGTGTTCTGAAATTCGGCGATGGCCTGACCAAACGCCTTGCGGCCGCGCACGTAATCCAGGGTGTGAGCCAGCGCGGATTCCGCGCCCGCGACCGACAACACCGAGATAATCAGCCGCTCCCAGGCGAGTTCCTTCATCAACATGACGAAACCCTGGCCCAGGTAGTCCGGTCCACCGAGCACGTTTTCCTTGGGAATCCGGACGTTGTTGAAGTACAGCTCGCAGGTGTCCTGCGCCTTCATGCCGACCTTTTTCAGGGGTTTGGCCTTCTCCACACCCTCCCGATCGGCTTCGACCAGAAACAGGCTGATGCCCTTGGCCCCCTTCGGACCGTCACCAAGCCGCGCGGCGACGATGATCAGATCGGACAGATACCCGTTGGTGATGAAGATCTTGCTGCCGTTCAGCAGGTAGTCATCGCCGTCCTCGACCACGGTGGTCTTCATCGCCTGCAGATCGGAACCGGTTCCCGGCTCCGTCATCGCGATGGCACCCACGGCCTCGCCGGAGACCAGCTTGGGCAGCCAGGTCTGCTTCTGGTCCTGGGTGCCGTAGTTGATCAGGTAAGGCGCGACGATGTCCGAGTGCACGGCCCATCCAAGCCCGGACGCGCCGGCGTACATGATCTCCTCCAGCACCACGACGCTGTAGCGCCGGTCCGCACCGATGCCCCCGAATTCCTCGGGCACCGTCAGGCAGAGCAGCCCCATCTCCCCGGCCTTGTTCCAGATATCCCGGTCCACGTGCTGTTGATCCTCCCAGCGTGCGTGGTGCGGCGTGACTTCCTCTTCGATGAAGCGGCGGACGGAACGCCTGAAGTCCTCATGCTCCGACTGAAACAGCGCTCGGGGCAGCATGGGGGATAGCGGCGGCATGAATGAATTGCTTTGTGCGGACATTCAGTCTCTCGGTGATTGGAAATCGGTGATTCGGGTGAGGTAGAAGTACAGGGGCAAGTCATCGCCCTTGCGATCCATCACGCCCATGACCACGTCATCGTTGACGTGCTTGAAGTGGTCCATGATCGGGTGCCGGTCGTAGATCATCGTCGCGGTCACGACGCCTCGGTAGCCAACCTGACGCAGCCTTGCGGTTCCCATCACCGGGTTTGCGACGCGGCGACCGGCGTCGTCCAGCGTGATCATGGGCTCGACATGGTCGCGCGCATGGAAGCACTTGCCGTCCCAGCCCAGGTTCCGGATCTGGCGCTCGCCGGGATGGCCGGTGTGAAACAGTCCGCCCTTCCAGTCGCCGAACAGGAATGCATCGTCATTGATCGATCGCAGCGACTCGAAGAGCCGTGCCAGCTCACGCTGCTCGGCGGCTGCGGCACGGGCCAGCACGTCCTCGAAGGCACTGGTCGCGTGATCTGTTGCTCTTACCATTGTCGTGTCGCTGTCCTGATCGTCGGCCGGATCATCCCCCGGCCGTGCTAGAGCGTCTTGAGATACTCGATGATCGCGCTCACTTCCTGATCGGTCAGGTTCTTGCCGAACTCGTGACCGGCATTGCCCTGGCTGTAGAGATTCGTGTTGTAGGTCTTGCGGTCTTCCACCTGCTGCGGCGTGACCTGGGCGAACACGCCCACCTGCGCCAGATTCCAGACCAGCACCACGTTGCCGTAGAGCTGGTCGAACACGACCTGCAGCGGCGAGGCGCCATCCGTGATCGGGTTACAGGCCAGCAGCGGCGGGTTCACGGTATCGGTCAGACAGGCGACGTCCTCGTACTTCCAGCCCAGGCGTTGCGCATCGAACGCCCGCTCCATGCTGACGTCGTAACCCATCACCGCCTGATTGATCAGTGGCCCCTCCTGACCCGCCGGCGTTGGCGTCGACACGCGCTTCCACATGTTCGGACGCTCATCCGGCTTGAGCAGTGACCGCACGTTCGGCACCGAACCGTTGTGCAGGTAGGGCGCGGTCGCCCACACGCCATAGAGCGGCGGGGTCAGATACCCGTAGGGACGGTCTCCGCGCAGCTCGGGACGATTCTGCGGCCCGCAATCCTGATCGGTGCCGACGGTTTCCGGATAGCCGAGGAAGCTGCTGGAGCCGAATTCGTTGACCGAATCGTTGTTGGTGTCCGCCCGCGCCCGATCGGTGCCGATCACGTCGTGCGGGGCGATGTAGGCGGCAATGCCTTCCATGACCGGGTCGGCCAGGAATTGCTGGTCATGGGAGAACTGCGGCGAATAGGCGCCGTGACAGCTTGCGCAGGACCCGTTGCCTGCCTCCGGACGCGGCGGAAAATCCTCGCCGGCGTCAGCCCACAAATCCTTGGTGTGGAACAGGATCGCGCCCTGCCTTGCCAGCGCCTCGTCGACCGCCAGCGGATAAACCGGCGCCTTGAGCGAACGCATCCAGATATCCGATGCCGGCGCCTGATCGCGCATCCAGTCCTCGGCATTCTCCGAGCCCAGCGGCATGTAGAAGATCAGATCGACGCGGGCGGCGTCGCCAGCGAAGAACCCGTCCTGGAACTTCAGCGGGCGGTGCCCCATGTTCCACCATGCCGGCGTATCGCCCGATGCCGTCGACCCACTGGTCAGAACGCCGGCAAAGTGGGCGAAATCCTCCAGTCCGCTGAACCGCTCGATGTAACTGTCCTGGGTAATGCCGAAGAAGATGTTGACGTCGCTGGCATTGTTCGTGCCCCGGCTGGTGCCGAACAGCGAAAACAGGATGCCGGGCGACAGCGCGATCTCGCCGATTTCGCGCGACATCAGCGCGATGTCGTGCAGGCTGTTTCCGCTGCCGTAGAGCAGCCCCAGCCCGTCGCCCTCGTCCGGCAGGCCCGCGGCCCCGGTGTGGCAGGCGTGGCAGGTGAACCCGAGACGACCCGTCCAGCTACCGTCCGGATCGCGGAACTGGGTCATGAACGCCGGCAACTGACCGCTGCCGGGGTTGGCGGGGTCATCGGCTTCCTCGTCGTTCACGGGATACGGATTGGGCGTCTGGCCGATGGGCATCCCGTAGCGCTCGGAAACCAGGCGATCGAAGTTGTCCGGCCGCTGCGTGAATCCCCACAACCGCCAGAGCTGGTTGTAGTCGCTGGCGGAAATGCCCAGCAGCGGATTGGAGTGGTCGTTGCCGGCGAAGAACGATCCGGAGGTGATCTGACCATTGCCTTCCATCAGCGCCCGCCCCTTCTCCCAGCGCTGACGCAGCTCACCGCAGGTTTCCGGATGCGGCGCCTCGTTGACCAGATCCGGATAGGCCCGGCAGTCCTTCCAGGTGACATTGAACATGACCGCCTTGTCGTCGCTGACACCGTCCTGGACCAGCGAGCGCGGATCGGCCGGGAGCGCCGTGCCGTCGGGCTGCCCCTCGCAGAAGTCGAACCACAGATGCCCGCCGCGCTTGCTGCCCAGCAGGGCCAGGGTTTCGCCGCCGCCCGGCTCCCCGCCACCCGCGGCACAATTGCCTCCGGAGGAGAAGCTGGCGATCAACGCGGCGGCGTCATCGTAGGCGGCGCTGCCCTGCGGCCATGGCGAACCGCCGGAATGGGCCCGATCGGCGGTGCCGGACGCCATCTGCAGAATCAGGGACTGATCGGCCGAGAGACTTCCGATCCGCTCCCAGGACGCCATCAGATGGTCGAAATCCTCGGTCTGGTCGCCGGACAGCATGAAGCGCTCGCCATCCGGTACGTCACCCACACCACCAGGCACGTGACAGGTTCGGCAGTAATCCATCCGGGGCTGGACACGGGACGTGAACAGCTCCGAACAGTCGGCTGGCGCGGCGCCACCGACCGCGTTATCCGACCCGCCGGCGACGTCACCATCGTAGTCACCACCCATGCCGCAAGCCGCCAGCAATAAGGCAGCAGCAACAACGATACCGTTGGTTGACCTCATGTCTCGCTCCATCGCAACCAGGCGAGCCGACGGCCCTTCAGGGCTCTCTCTTGCTCGCTGTTTATGACTTTTGTCAGTTTATAGGCTGGGCAACGCTTGTCAACACGCATGGATGGCGGGGACGGCCCGGCGCAACGTCCGGATCGCCCGCGCCATCCCCGCATCGATCAAAGCGTTTTCAGGTATTCGATGATTGCCCGCCGCTCCGCGTCGGTCAGCACGTCACTGAACACGTGGCCGCCGTTGTCCTGGCTGAACAGGTGGGTGTTGTAGATCTTGCGATTCTCGATCTGCTGCGGCGTCCACTGCGCCAGCACGGTGGCATTGCCCAGATTCCACGTCAGCAGCACGTTGCCGTACAGCTCGGACAGAATCTGCTGCAGCAGCGGGTCCTGCTCCGGCTGTAGCGGATCGCAATCCAGCAACGGAATCGTTCCGTCACCGCAGGCCAGTGCGTCGAAGGACCAGCCCATCCGCTCGGGGTCGTAGGCGCGCTCAAGGTCGGTGTCAAAGCCCATGACCACCTGCCCCACCTGGTCCTCGCGAGCCGGCTCGGACACGCGGCGCCAGATCGCCGGGCGCTCATCGGATTTCAGCAGCGACCAGACATCCGGCACCGAACCGTTGTGCAGATACGGTGCGGTGGCCCAGATGCCGTACAGCGGTGGAGCCAGATAGCCGAGCTCGCGATCGCCACGCAAATCGTCGCGATTCTGGGCCCCGCAGTCCTGATCGGACCCGACGGTTTCCTCATAGCCCACGAAACCGGACCCACTCGATTGCTGGACCGCCTCGTTGAACGCGTGTATGCGCTCCGGGTCCGTCTGGATGATGTCCATCGGCACGATGTACGACGCGACACCTTCCAGGGCGGGATCGGCCAGGAACGCGGGATCGTTGACGAAATGCGGGGAGTAGGCGCCGTGGCAGCTCGCGCAGGACCCGTTGCCGCCATCGGGCCTGGGCACCGGGTTGCCCGAATTGCCCGCCCAGAGATCCTTGACGTGGAACAGCAGCGCGCCCTGCCGGGCCAGGTCCTCGTCAATCTCCATCGGATAGGTCGGCGCCTTCAGCGACAGCATCCAGTGATCCGCGGCCTGATCATGCGCCCGGACCCACGCCCCGGCGTCCTGACCGGTGGGCACCGGCCTGTTGTCGAGCAGCGGCGTGTAGAACGCCATGTCGACTCGCACCGCGTCCGTCGGCACGACACCGTCGATGAACTTGGCCGGTCGGTGCCCGAGATTCCACCAGGCCGGCGTGTCCATCGACGCGGTCGAGCCAGACGTCACCCAGCCGGCGAACTGCTGGCCAAAGGCGGCACCGCTGTCAGCCGGACTCGGAATCGCGGTGATGTTGGCGAACTGCGCATTGTTGGTGCCGCGACTGGCGCCGAACAGCGCGAAGATGCCCATCGGCGGCGCACCGGCAATCGCCAGATCGCGCGCGATGACGCCGATGTCGGGCAGACCGGTTCCGCTGCCGTAGAGCGCGCCGAGCGCATGCCCGTCGGCCGGTGAGCCGACCTCGCCGCTGTGACAGCCATGACAGGTCAGACCGATGTTTCCGCTCCAGCTGCCGTCGGCGTTGCGGGTCTGGGTCATGTTGATCGGCAGCTGCCCGGAGCCGCCCTCGACCGCATTGGGATCCTCGCCCGGCAACGGGTAGGGATTGCGCTCGGTGCCCAGCGGCACGCCGAACCGCTCCGCGACCAGATAATCGAAATTGTCCGGCCGCCCGGGCAGCCCCCAGGTCACCCAGAGGTTGTTGTAGATATCCGCGGGAAACGACAGGAATCCACTGGGCTCGGTCCCGGCGAAGAAGGTCCCGGCGCCGACGGCACCGTTGCCGACCATGAGCTGACGCCCGCGCTCCCAGCTCTCGCGCAGCTCTCCGCAGGTCTCGGGATGCGGCTGCTCGCCAACCAGTTCGGGATCGACATGGCAATCCTTCCACCAGGCGTTGAAGTGCACCGCCTTGCCGTCACTGACGCCGGGCTGCACCAGCGACCGCGGGTCCCTGGGCAACGCAGCGCTGTCCGGCTGACCCTCACAGAAATCGAACCAGGCGTGCCCCCCATGCTTGCTGCCCAGCAGCACCAGCGAGTCACCGCCTCCCTCGTCGGGGACATCCTGCACGGGCGCATCGCCCGGTCCGCCCTCGACGTCGCCGGCGCAGCCGGCACCCCACATCACCAAGGAACAAATACCGATCAGGGCGCCCAGACGCACCGATCCCGTCAAACCCGGCAGTTTCCGCATGTCTCCTCCTGGGCGCCCGGCGAGGATCGTTCACTGCCCTCACTCTGAATGACGCCACGAACCACGCTACACCCATAATGACATTTGTCAATTAATGCGACTGCGCCTATCCTTCGCAGCCGGAGTCGCGGGAACCGCCGAGCGCGGAACACATGACAGTGCCGTTGTCACTGGGGCAGACTCGGTGTCGACGCGACAGCGGGTTTTTCACGATGAAACATCCCGACGACGACAGATCGCGAATCCAAAAACTTCGGCGAGGAGACACATGAGCGCTGCACCGACTGACGGCACGCCGCTGGCGGCCCTTTATCACTGGGAGAAAACCCGCCCCGACGCTGTCCACCTGACCCAGCCGGTCGGCAACGGACAATCCGTCGACTACACTTGGGCCGAGATCATGGATCAGGTGCGACGCATGGCCGCGCATCTGCAGTCACTGGACATCCCGCCCCACAGCCAGATCGCGCTGATGGGCAAGAATTCGGCGCACTGGATGATGGCCGACTGGGCGATCTGGATGGCCGGCCACGTCACCGTGCCGCTGTACCCGACGCTGAACGCGGAAACGGTCAACTACATCCTGGAACACAGCGAATCGAAGCTGCTCTTCGTCGGCAAGCTGGACGACTGGGACACCATGGCGCCGGGCGTTCCCGACACCCTGCCGATGATCACCCTGCCGCTGGCGCCCGACATCGACTGCCCGTCCTGGGACGAGATCATCGCGACCACCGAACCCCTGCAGGGCGAACCCGACCGGTCGCTGGATGATCTGGCGACCATCGTCTACACCTCGGGCAGCACCGGCCAGCCCAAGGGCGTGATGCAGACCTTTGGTTCGTTCAAGGTCTGCGGCACGCTGCTCCAGGAACTGTTCCCGCTGGACACATCGGACCGGATGCTCTCGTACCTGCCGCTGGCCCACGTGGCCGAGCGCCTGGTGGTGGAGAACAACTCGACCTACCACGGCTTCCATGTGTTCTTCGCCGAGTCGCTGGACACCTTCCTGGCCGATTTGCAGCGCGCGCAGCCGACGATGTTCTTCTCGGTGCCGCGTCTGTGGACCAAGTTCCATCTGGCGGTCTGCGACAACCTGCCGCTGAAGAAACAGAAGCTGCTGTTCCGCTTGCCGATCCTGGGCAAGAAGATCAAGCGAGCGATCCTGACCAAGCTCGGCCTGCAGCACGTGCGTGTCGCCTTCACCGGCGCCGCCCCGCTGCCCCCGTCGATTCTGGCCTGGTACCGCTCGCTGGGACTGGACCTGCTGGAAGCCTATGGCATGAGCGAGAACTTCGCGTACTCGCACTTCACCCGCCCCAACGACGCCAAGGACGGCCACATCGGCCCGCCGAATCCCGGCGTGGAATGCCGAATCGATCCCGCCACCGGGGAAATCCAGGTCAAGAGCCCGGCGCAGATGCTGGGTTACTTCAAGGCACCGGACAAGACCGCCGAGTGCTACACCGACGACGGCTACTTCAAGACCGGCGACATGGGTGAGGAGGATGAGGCCGGACGTCTGCGCGTCACCGGCCGCGTCAAGGAGCTGTTCAAGACCAGCAAGGGCAAGTACGTCGCCCCGGTGCCGATCGAGAACAAGCTGGGCAACCATCCGCGCGTCGAGGTCGTCTGCGTGGCCGGCGCCAACCGACCGGCTCCGTACGCGATGGTGCTGCTCGCCGAGGACACGCGTCAGCACCTCAACGAAGGCCAGGTCGACCGCGACACCATCAGCGAGGAACTGGGTTCGCTGCTGGAACTGGTGAATCCGCAGCTCGACGCGCATGAGCGCGTGCAATTCCTGGCCATCGTCAACGATGTCTGGGATATCGAGAACGGGTTCCTGACGCCGACGATGAAGATTCGACGCAACATCATCGAAAAGCACTATGCCGATCACGAGGACGGCTGGTACGCCGCCCGGTCGGCGGTGCTGTGGCAATCCGCCTGAACCACGGCAGAACCCGCACCGGCTGACTGCCCGCGTCGACACATCGGCTCGGGCACCCCGCCACCGACGACACCAACCATCATGGCATCAGCCCGCGGATTCCGGCGCCCGAGCCGGTGGCGACCCGGTCCGCCCTCGTTCGGGCCAACGCCTCAGTAGGAGATCGTAAATGGACTTGCGCCCCTCGGATCAGGCCATGGACCTGCTCACGCGCCTGAAGGCGTTCATGGATGAACAGGTCTACCCGAACGAATCGGTCCACGCCGAGCAGTTGCACAACGCCGCCGATCGCTACGCGCCGCTGCCGCTGATCGACGAACTGAAGGACAGGGCCAGGGCCGCGGGTCTCTGGAACCTGTTCGTCCCCGAGGAGTACGGACGGTACAGCCCCCATGGCGGCCTGAGCTTTCTCGACTATGCGCCGCTCTGCGAGGAGATGGGCCGGGTGCTGTGGTCGCCGGAAGTGTTCAACTGCAATGCGCCGGACACGGGCAACATGGAAGTGCTGATGAAGTACGCCACCGACGCCCAGCGCGATCAGTGGCTGACACCCCTGCTCGACGGCTCCATCCGCTCGTCCTACGCGATGACCGAGCCGCAGGTGGCGTCCAGCGACGCCACCAACATCGAGCTGCGGATCGAACGGCAGGGCGATGAATGGGTGCTCAACGGCCGCAAGTGGTTCATTACCGGCGCGATGAATGCGCGGACGAAGATCCTGATCGTCATGGGCAAGTCCGCTCCCGATCATCCCAGTCGCCACAAGCAGCAGACCCAGGTGCTGGTCCCCAGGGACACCCCCGGTCTACGCGTGGTGCGACCGCTGACCACGCTGGGCTACGACGACGCGCCAATCGGCCACGCCGAACTGGTGTTCGACGATGTGCGCGTACCGGTGGACAACGTCCTGCTGGGCGAAGGCCGCGGTTTCGAGATCGCCCAGGGCCGCCTGGCACCGGGTCGCATGCACCACTGCATGCGCCTGATCGGTACCGCCCAGCGCAGCCTGGAACTGGCCTGTCAGCGTGTCACCCGGCGCAGCACCTTCGGCCGGCCGCTGGCCAAGCACCAGTCGGTCCGCGAGGACATCGCCCGGTCATTCTCCGAGATCGAAATGGCGCGCCTGCTGGTGCACAAGACCTGCCGACTCATCGATGAGCAGGGACCGCTGAACACCACCGACATGATCGCGGCGACCAAGACCACGGTTCCGCTGCTGGTCCAGACCGTGATCGACCGCTGCATGCAGATGCATGGCGCCGGCGGCCTGACCGAGGACTACATGATGGCCGAGGGCTTCAATTACGCGCGCTGGTGCCGTCAGGCCGATGGCCCCGATCAGGTGCACCAGATGGCACTGGGCAAGCAGGTGATCCAGCGCTTCGGTGGTGACTCGACGTGACCGGATTCGACCTGGACCAGGAGCGCCTGGGCGCCTACCTGACCGCCCACATCGACGGGTTCAAAGGCCCGATCTCGGCGGAGAAGTTCAGCGGCGGCCAGTCCAACCCCACCTACCGCATTCGCGCGCGCAGCGGCGACTACGTGCTGCGTCGAAAGCCGCCGGGCAACCTGCTGAAATCCGCCCATGCGGTCGACCGCGAATACCGGGTGATGTCCGCGCTGGCGAACACCGCCGTCCCGGTACCGACCATGCACCTGCTGTGCGAAGACGAGGATGTCATCGGGTCGGTGTTCTACATCATGGACTTTCTGCCGGGCCGGATCTTGTGGGATTCCGCCCTCCCCGATCAGCGCCCCCACGAGCGCGCGACGATCTACGATGCGATGAACCAGGTACTCGCCGATCTGCACGCGGTCGACCCCGAGGCGGTGGGCCTGGGCGACTACGGCCGCCCCGGCAACTACTTCGAGCGGCAACTGGCGCGCTGGACCAAGCAGTACCAGGCGTCGAAGACCGAAGCGTTCGCGCCAATGGACACCCTGATCGACTGGCTGGAGGCACAGCTGCCACCGGACGACGGTCAGGTATCCCTGGTGCACGGCGACTACCGGCTGGACAACATGATGTTCGCCAGCGACGCCCCGCAAGTCATCGGCCTGCTGGACTGGGAGCTGTCGACGCTGGGACACCCCTACGCCGATCTGGCCTATCAGTGCATGCAGCTGCGCATCCCCGGTGACGCGGCCATCCCCGGTCTCGGCGACAAGAACCGTCAGGCGCTGGGCATTCCCTCCGAGAACGAATACGTCGCCAGCTACTGCCGGCGACGCGGCATCGACTCGATCGACCACTGGACGTTCTACCTGGCGTTCTCCTTCTTCCGCTTCAGCGCGATCCTGTTCGGCGTCTACCGCCGCGCGCTGGACGGCAATGCCTCCAGCCGCAAGGCGATGGACTACGGCGCGCTGGCCGGCCCGCTGGCTCAGATGGGCGTCGAACTCACCGAACGCGGCGCCTGATCCCGGCCCGCGGCAACGCTTGAAGAACAACGAGGACCGTGATGACGGACGCGATTGCACACTCCCTGCGACTGGACGGCCGAACCGCCCTGGTGACCGGCGCATCCAGCGGCTTCGGCGCCCACTTTTCGCGGGTGCTGGCATCCGCCGGCGCCCGGGTGGTCGCCGCCGCCCGACGCGTGGACCGGCTCGAGGCGCTGGTCGAGTCGATCACCGAGGCCGGAGGTCAGGCCATGGCGGTGCCCATGGACGTCAATGATCCCGAATCCGTGACGGGGGCATTCGACGCCATCGAATCGGCCTGGGGGCCGGTCGACCTGCTGGTCAACAACGCCGGTGTCGCTACGCCGAGCAAGTTCGTCGATTCCACCGAGGACCAGTGGACCTTTGTCGTCGACACCGACCTGCGCGCGGTCTGGCGCGTGTCCCGCGAGGCCTCCAGCCGACTCGTGAAGGCGGGACGACCAGGTAGCATCGTCAACATCGCGTCGATCCTCGGACTCCAGCAGGGCCGCAATCACACGCTGTACGCGACGGCGAAGGCCGGCGTGGTCCAGCTGACGAAGAATTCGGCCATGGAGCTGTGGCGCGACGGCATCCGGGTCAACGCGCTCTGCCCGGGCTACTTCGAAACCGAACTCAACAGCGATTTCTTCCAATCCGAACGCGGCCAGGCCTACATCGAGAGCACGCCGCCAAGACGGCTCGGCCGGTATCCGGAACTGGACGTCCCGCTGCTGATGCTCGCCAGCGACGCAGGCTCCTTCATCACCGGCGTCGCATTGCCGGTGGACGGCGGCCATCTGCTGCGCTCGCTTTGACGATCGACACCATGGATCAACTGGCAGGCAAGGTCGCGGTCATCACCGGTGGTGGCAGCGGGCTCGGGCGTGAACTGGCCGTGCAGTGCGCCGCCGCCGGCATGCGTCTGGTGCTGGCCGATGTCGACGAGACCGGGCTGGCCGAAACCATGGCGCTGTTGCCGGCCGGGGCCGAGGTCGTCACCCGGCGGGTGGATGTCTCCGACGCCGCGGCCGTGGAGGCGCTATCTGATCTGACCTACAAAAGCTTCGGCGCGACCCATCTGCTGTTCAACAACGCCGGCGTGTTCGTTTCGGGCCCGACCTGGACGACAACGGCCGAGGACTGGAACTGGGTCCTGGGCGTGAACCTGATGGGCGTAGTCCATGGCGTGCGCAGTTTCGTGCCGCGCATGCTGGAGGGCAGCGAAGCCGGCCGCATCATCAACACCGCATCGCTGGCCGGCCTGACCTCGGTGCCGGGCTCCAGCGTCTACTGCGCCAGCAAGCATGCCGTGGTGACGCTGTCGGAATGCCTGCATCACGAACTGACCGCGGCCCGGGCGAACATCGGCGTCTCGGTGCTCTGCCCGGCCTTCTTCAAGACCGGCATCGCCGAATCCGACCGCAACCGCCCGCAGGCGCTGGCGAGCACGAATCCGGGCGGAGAGGAATACGCGCGGCGGCTCAAGACGGCGATCGAGGCTGGCCGCCTCTCCGCCACACGGATCGCCGAGATCACCATGGAGGCGATCTCGGTCGACCGCTTCTACATCATTCCGCACCGCGGGGCGCTGGCGCAGACCGAACAGCGCATGCGCGACATCATCGAGCAGCGGCCGCCGACGAATCCCTACGCGGGTCGCGACTAGCGTCCGGTGAACTTCGGCGCCCGCTTCTGAACGAAGGCCATCGCGCCTTCCATGAAATCCTGGGTCTGACCGCATTCGCGCTGCAGGTCCCGCTCCATCTCGAGCTGCTGGTCCATGGTGCCGGTCTCTCCGGCATGGATCGCCCGCTTGATGTGCGCCAGTGCCTTCAGCGGCCCCAGTGACAGGCGGGTGACCAGCGCCATGGCCGACTCCATGAAGTTCTCGTCGTCCATGACATCCCAGATCAGCCCCCAGGCCTGTGCCTGCTCGGCACTGATCTTCTCGCCCAGCATGGCCATGCCCATCGCCCGCTGAGGACCGACGGCCTGGCTCAGCGTGTAGGTGCAGCCGGCGTCCGGCATCAGGCCGATGTTGACGAAGGCCTGGAGAAAATAGGCGGACCGCGCGGCCACGGTCAGATCGGCGGCCAGCGCGACGCCCGCCCCGGCCCCGGCAGCCAGACCGTTCACCGCCGCAACCACCGGTTTCGGCGTGGCGCGCATGCTGCGGATCAACGGGTTGTACGACTCTTCCAGCGGCGCGCCGAGATCGAGCCTGCCCGACTCGTCCTTGGGCAGCTCGGCGGGATTGCCGCCCACATCGGCGCCGGCGGAGAACGCGCGCCCTTCGCCGGTCAGCAGAATGGCGGTCACCTCGTCGTCACCGGCCGCGGCGTCAAACGCCTGGTTGAGCTCACGCGTCATCGTGACCGACATCGCGTTGAGCATCTTCGGCCGGTTCATCGCGATGATTGCGACACGCCCCTCCCGGCGCACGAGCAGAGTTTCATAGTCCATTGAGGAAGATCCCAGATCAGAAAACAGTTGGTTGCGAGGCCGCGACGCCGAGGCGTCCGGCGGGCCGATCGCGGGTTCAGACGGACGTGTCTTCGCGGTGAATCCGGTTGCGAAGCATGAATCCGAGTATCCAGGCCGCCACCTTGCCATAAGGCGGCCGCAGATACGCACTGGCCTTGGTCAGCGGGCTCATGTAGAGCACCGGCTTGAGGTGCGACAGCCGGTCGAATCCGGCCTGCCCCCGGTAGCAGCCAATCCCGCTGCTGCCGACACCACCAAACGGTAGATTGTGCTGAATGGCGTGATAGCCACAGCCATTGACGCTGACGCCGCCGGATATCGTGCGCTCCAGCACCCGTCGCACCAGGGACTTGTTACCGCTCAGCACGTAGAGCGCCAGCGGACGTTCTCCGGCGTTGACGTGGGCGATGGCATCGTCGATGTCGCGATAGGTCACCACCGGCAACACCGGACCGAACACCTCTTCCTCGCTGAGTTTTGCGCCACGCGGGCAATCCCATACCAGCGTCGGGGGAAACACCTTGTTCTCGGCGGAACAGACCTCGCCGGCCGGATTGATCGCCTCCACCGACGCGCCCTGTGACTCCGCCTCCCGGGTCCATTCGTCCAGGCGCGTCCAGTCGTTGCCAGACAGCAGCCTGCCGTAATCCTTGTTGTCGACCAGGGTCGGGTAGCTCGCCCGGATGGCATCGCGGGCATGCGCCAGGAAGGCGTCGCGGTGGCGCTCCGGGACCAGCACGTAGTCCCCCGCCACGCAGGTCTGGCCGGCGTTGAGCAGCTTGGATTGCACGACCGTCTCGGCGGCCGTCTGAAGGTCGAAATCCTCACCGACGATCACCGGCGACTTGCCACCCAGTTCCAGCGTCACCGGCACGAGATTGGCGGCCGCGGCCTGCATGACCATCCGCCCTACCCGGGTCGATCCGGTGAACACCAGATGATCGAACGGAAGCGCCGAAAACGCCCGTGCGACGGCAACATCACCATCGATCACGGCCACGACGGACTCGTCGAACAGGCCGCCGATCAGCTTGCGCATCAGCGCCGTGGTGCGGGGCGTCAGTTCCGACGGCTTCATCATCACGTGGTTGCCGGCCGCCAGGGCGTTGACCACGGGGGACAGCGTCGTCATCACCGGGTAGTTGTAGGCGCCGATGACGCCCACCACACCCAGCGGTTGTGGCCGCAGTTCCGACCGGCTCGGCCGGAACTGCCAGTTGGTGGCCACGCGCCTCGGCCTGGCCCAGCGCTTGAGGTGTCGCCGCGCATGGCGCAGATCGTCGATGACGACGAACAGCTCCAGCAGCGATTCCTCGACCGCGCGCCCGCCAAAATCCTCGCGCATCGCACGCGCCAGCTCGGCGCGATTGTCGAGTACGCAATCCAGCAGCGACTGGATCGCGTGCTCGCGCTCGGCGACCGGCATCGCGGCCTCGCGTTGCCGGAACGCGAGGCGCTGTCGATCAAAGAGGCGGCTCAGCGGCTCCGTGGCCCGACTGATATCCGTGACATTCGATGATTCACTCATGACGCCGCCTCCTTGACGATCCGCCGGCGAACTCAAGCCGCCTTCATGGCCTGATAGTAGCCCTCTTCCCGCTCGACCCGGGCCTGCAGTTCCTGCGGCGGCTCGAAGCGTGGCCCCCAGCGTTCGGCCAGGCGCTTGCAGGTCGCCACGAACTCGCGAACACCCACCGTATCGATGAAGGACAGCGTGCCACCTGTCCAGGCCGGGTAGCCGATGCCGAGAATCGAGCCGATGTCGGCGTCGATCGGGCTGGTGATCACGCCCTCCTCGACACAGCGCGCCGTCTCGACCGCCATGCGGTAGAGAAACCGCAGCTTCAATTCCTCCACGTCGGGCTGTTCGGCCGCGGGCGGGAACGCCTCGCGCAAACCCGGCCACAGACGCTTCTGACCGTTCTCCGGATAGTCGTAGAACCCGCCGCCCTGCCGACGTCCGGGGCGCTTGAGTTCGTCCACCATCTTGTCGACCACCGGCCGTGCCAGCGTGCCGCGGTACTTGTCGTCCAGACCGTCAACGTCCTGCTGCTTGTAGATGCTCTGCTGCAGTGACAGCGTCACCTCGTCGGAGACTGCCAGCGGGCCGACCGGGAAGCCGGCCATCTTGGCGGCATTCTCGATCAGCGCCGGCTCGATGCCGTCCATGAGCATCCGCTGGCCTTCCTGGGTGAAGCTGCCGAACACGCGGCTGGTGTAGAAACCCGGGAAGTCGTGCACGACGATCGGCGTCTTGCGGATCTGGCCGATGTAGTCGAGCGTCCGCGCCAGCGTGGCATCGTCGGTCTGCTCGCCGAGAATCACCTCGACCAGCGGCATCTTCTCCACCGGCGAGAAGAAATGAATGCCGATGAACTGCTTCGGCCGCTTGGACGCGGTCGCCAATCCGGTGATCGGCAAGGTCGAGGTGTTCGACCCGAACGTCGCGGACTCCGGAATCACCGCCTCGGCCCTGGCAGTCACGTCGGCCTTGATGCCGCGATCCTCGAACACCGCCTCGATGACCAGATCGCAGCCCTCAAGCAACGCGTAATCGTCGGTCGCCGTGATTCTCTCCAGTAGCTCGACCACCTTGTCCCGGGTGGTCTTGCCCTTCGCCAGCGCCTTCTCCTGCAACTTGGCGATGCCCTGCTTGCCCTTCTCCGCCTGATCGAGGGTCGAATCCAGCAACACGACCTCCATGCCGGCCTTGGCGCTCACATGCGCGATCCCGGCACCCATCATGCCGGCGCCCAGCACGCCCAGCTTCGCGACCCGGGATTTGGGGACATCCTTCGGCCGCCCGGCCAGCTTGTCAGCCGCGCCCTTGTTGATGAACAGCGTGCGGATCATGTTGCGGGCCACCGACCCGGCCAGCAGCTTGCCGAAGTACTTGACCTCGATCCCCAGCCCCTTGTCGATGGACACCTGCGTGCCCTCGTAGACACAGCTCATGATCGCGGGCGGCGCCGGGTAGTTGCCCTGCGTCATGCCGGATACCAGTGCGTTGCCCGCGGAAAAGGTCTCCAGAGCATGCGGCGCCAGCGGCCCGGCGCCACCGGGCACCTGAAAGCCCTTCTTGTCCCACGGTTGTTCTGCCGTCGGCGCGTCCATCAGCCAGGCCCGGGCCATGTCGACCAGGGATTCGGGCGCGCCGACGGCGTCGACGATGCCCGCCGCCAACGCGGCGTCCGGCTTGATCTGCTTGCCCTGCAGCAGCAACGGCAAGGCCTTGGGAATGCCGATCAGGCGTGGCAGCCGCTGTGTGCCGCCGGCGCCCGGCAGCAGGCCGACACTGACCTCCGGCAGTCCGACGATGGCCTTGGGGTGATTGGACAGCACGCGGTGGTGGCAGGCCAGGCAAAGCTCCAGACCACCGCCCAGCGCCAGCCCGTTCATCGCCGCCACGAACGGCTTGCCGCAGGTCTCCAGGCGGCGGAACAGTCGCGACAGCTCACCGGCGAACTCGGCGGCCTCGGCCTCGGTCATGCCCTTGTCGAAGGCGGTGACCAGATCCTTGAGGTCGGCACCGGCGATGAAGCTGCCGGGCTTGGCCGACGTGATGATCGCACCGCGAATGGTCTCGTCACCGGCCACGGCTTCCACCGCCTCGGTCAGGTCTGCCGTGAACTCCGGCGTGATCACGTTCATCGGACGACCCGGCACATCGATGGAGATCATTGCAACACCATCACCACCCACTTCAAACGTCATTGTTTTCATGTATTTAACTCGTATTCTTTATCTGATCTGTTACACGCGTTCGATGATGGCGGCGTTGCCCATGCCGGCACCCACGCAAAGCGTGCAAAGCGCGGTGCTGAGATCCCGACGCTCCAGTTCGTCCAGCGCGGTGCCGAGGATCATGGCGCCGGTGGCGCCGAGCGGATGACCCATCGCGATGGCGCCACCGTTGACGTTGACCTTGTCGTGCGAGACCTCCATGGCGTTCATGAAGCGCAGCACCACGGAGGCGAAGGCCTCGTTGACCTCGAACAAGTCGATGTCCCTGACATCCATCCCGGCCTGGGCCAGCGCCTTGTCCGACACGGCCGCCGGACCGGTGAGCATGATGCAGGGCTCCGACCCGATCGCCGCGCAGGCGCGAATCCGCGCCCGAGGCTTGAGCCCGGCCTTTTCACCGAACGCCCTGGTGCCGACCAGGACGCCGCAGGCGCCGTCGACGATTCCGCTGGAGTTGCCGGCGGTGTGCACGTGTTCGATGGCCTCGACCTGCGGATAGCGCTGCATGGCAACCGCGTCGAATCCACCGTGCTGGCCGATCATCGCGAACGAGGGCTTGAGCTGCCCCAGCGACTCGACCGTCGTGCCGGAACGGATGTGCTCGTCACGATCCAGCACGGTCTGCCCGATGACATCCTTCACCGGCATGATCGACTTGGAGAACCGCCCCTCTTCCCAGGCCACCGTGGCCCGACGCTGGCTTTCCACGGCGAAGGCATCGACGTCCTCGCGGCCATAACCATCCAGCGTCGCGATCAGGTCGGCGCCAATGCCCTGCGGCACGAAATGCACCTTGGGCGCGAAGGCGGGGTCGGTGGGCCATGCGCCGCCGTCCGATCCCATCTTGACGCGGGACATGCTCTCCACGCCGCCGCCGATCGCCGCCTCCGACTGGCCGGACATCACCTTGGCCGTCGCCATCGCGAAGGCCTCCAGACCGGAACCGCAGAACCGGTTGACCTGGACGCCGGAGACCGTTTCGGCGTAGCCGGCGCACAAGGCCATCGAGCGCGGCAGCACGGCGCCCTGTTCACCGACCGGCGACACGATTCCCATGATCACGTCGTCGACGAGACGGGTATCCAGCCGGGAACGCTCGCGCAGGGATTCCAGCACCTGCGTGCCCAGCTGCAGCGGAGTGATCTCGTTCAACGCGCCGTCCGCCCGCCCCTTGCCGCGGGGGGTGCGAACGTGATCGTAGATGAATGCTTCCATGTCTGGCCCTGTGTGGATTGGAATGATCGGGTCCGCGCTCGGGTGGTCTCGCACCGGGGCGTCCTCGCCCACTGCACCCGAGCGCCGGGTGGGTTCCCGATCTTGCAACAGCGCCGGCGGCACTGAATAGAATCCGATCGGCCAATTCGTTATTCGAATCGGCCACGTTGAATTACACTGGCCATCGCAGTCAGCGACGCGGGGCGATAGCGGCAAATGGATCCAGGGACGGAAGCAGCCACGGCGTCGCCGGGTGACGAGTTGCTCCGTCCGGCGGCCAGCGCGCAGATCATGTTCCGCTTCGCGCGGGAACACGGACTGACGGAAGCCGACTGCCTCCGGGGAACGGACTTGCAGCCGGATCTGTTGTTCGATCCGGACACCGAGATCAGCACCACGCAGGAACTGGCGATCATCCGCAACCTGGTTCACGGCCTGCGCGATCAACCGTTCTGCGGACTGGACGTGGGCCTGCGCTACCGGCTCTCCACCTACGGCATCTGGGGCTATGCGCTGCTGAGCAGTTCGACGTTCCGCAGCGCCGCGCGCCTGGCCGTGCGCTACCTCGACCTGAGCTATGCCCTCGCTCGCTACCGACTGGAAAGCAGCGGCGGCAACCTGCGCATCGTGCTCGACGACAGCACCATCCCCGAGGATTTGCGCCAGTTTCTCGTCGAACGCGATTTCGCCGCCTGGGCGGCGGCGGCCTGGGAACTGCGCCCGGGCGGATTCCACACGCTGGAGGCCCAGTTTCGCTTTCCCCAGCCGTCCTACGCCCGTCGCCTGGAAAAGCTCTGCGGGGTGAAGCCCGTCTATGGCGCCCGCCGCAATGCGATCCTGCTGGCCGCCCGGGACCTGGACGCCCCGCTGCCGCAGGCGGACCCGCAGATGGCGCGCATGTGCGAGGAGCAATGCCGCCAACTGCTGGCCCGCCGCCGCATGCGGTCCGGCTACGCCGGACGGGTTCGAAACCGGCTGCTGCGATCGCCGGCCACGATGCCGTCCATCGAGGAACTGGCGGAGGAAATGCACATGGGGTCGCGCACCCTGCGCCGCCATCTGCGCAGCGAGGGTGTGAGCTACCGGGGCCTGGTCGACGAAGTGCGCCAGACGCTGGCCGAGGAACTGCTGAGCTCCACGCAGATGAAGCTGGCAGAGGTGGCCGAGCGCCTTGGTTACACCGAACCGTCCGCCTTCGTCGCGGCGTTCCGCCGCTGGAAGCGGATGTCGCCGGGCGAGTTCCGCAAGAACCCCGACGCCCGCCCCCACTGAGGTCACCCCGGCGGCCGCGTAGCGCGGGCCGGGACAACCACGGGTGCTACGGCATGAGCAACGCCTTGATGGCGATCCGCTCGTCCATCGCCCGGTAGCCCTCCGCGACCTGATCGAGCGGCAACGTCAGATCAAACACCTTGCCCGGGTTGATCGCACCGTCCAGGACGAGATCGATCAGTTCCGGCAGGTACTGGCGCACGGGAGCCGGCCCACCGTGCAGATGCACGTGCTCGAAGAACAGCTGCTGGCCATCCAGCGTCACCCCATGCGGCACCCCGACATAACCGACATGCCCGCCGGGGCGCGCCGCGTGAATCGCCTGCATCATCGACTCCTGCGTGCCGACGCATTCCAGCACCGAATCGGCGCCAAGGCCTCCGGTCATCTCCATGATCCGGGCGACGCCCTCGTCACCCCGTTCGGTGATGACGTCGGTGGCGCCGAATTCCCGGGCCAGCGCCTGGCGTGGCGCGTGCCGGCTCATGGCGATGATGCGCTCGGCGCCCATCTGCCTGGCGGACAGCACCCCGAGCAGCCCCACCGCGCCGTCGCCCACGACCACGGTCGTCGAACCCGGCTGGACATTGGCGGCCCTGGCGGCGAACCAGCCGGTGCCCAGCACATCCGACACGGCCTGCAGACTCGGAATGAAGGCGGCGTCCGGGGTCTCGGCAACGGCGACCAGCGTGCCGTCCGCCAGCGGCACCCGCAGATACGGAGCCTGCGCGCCGCCCACGAACTCGGTTTGCTGGCACGAGGTCTGGTAGCCGTACTGGCAGACCGGACAGCTGTTGTCGGAGGCGAAGAACGAGCCGACGACGAACTGGCCAGGCCGTAGGGTCTTGACGTCACGCCCGACCTCCTCGACCACGCCACAGTACTCATGACCCATCGGGGTGGGTTCGTCCGTGGGTTGAAGCCCGCGATAGGGCCACAGGTCGGAACCGCAAACACTGGTCGCGGCCAGACGGATGATGGCATCGGTGGGTTTCATCAGTTCGGGATCGGGTCGATCCTCGAACCGGACGTCCCTCGGGCCATACATGACAGTCGCTTTCATCGGATTCTCCTGTGAAAGTGGGTTACGGGCGGTAGCCCGGTTTCTTGTAAAGCCGTCCACTGCCCCGCTCGATATCCGGCCGGTAGACCTGCTCGGTCCAGTCGCCAGGGTCGACTTCCTCCATGGCGACGGACACGGAGTCCGGTCCGCAGCCGAGCTCTTGCATCACATCCCGCGTGATGGCGTCGGCCAGGCGCTGCTTCTGGTCTTCCGATTTTCCGGGCCAGAGTTTGACGATGACGTGTGGCATGGTGGCTCCTTGGTGCTGCGGCGAGTTCGGGCGGCGATTCAGGCGGTCGACACGAGCGACGTGGCCACTCAGAACGTCGCCGCGTCGATCACGTAGCGATAGCGGGCCTGCTTGTTGACGACCTTGTCCCAGGCGTCGTTGATCTGCCCGGCCTTGATCAGCTGGATTTCCGGAAGCACGCCGTTGCTCGCGCAGTAGTCAACCACCTCCTGCGTTTCCTTCATCCCGCCGATCAGCGACACGTTGAAGTTCACCCGCGCGATCGACAGCGCGATGCTGTTAATCGTCAGTTCGAACCGCTCGGGCATGCCGACCTGGGTGAACGCCCCGTAAGGCCTGACGACCGAGGCGTAGGCAGCCACGTCGTACTGAACCGGGATGGTGGAAATCATGTAGTCCAGCGTTCCCGCATGGGCGGCCAGCGCCTTCGGATCGTCAACCACGGTGACGTGCTCGACCCCGAAACCGCGGATGTCATCGACCTTCGAGGGCGAGGTCGTAAAGGCATGCACCTCCGCGCCGCGTGAAACCGCCAGCTTGATGGCCATGTGCCCGAGTCCACCAATGCCGGCGACACCGACCTTCGTGCCCTTGCCGACATCGGCCCGCATGAGCGGCGAATACGTCGTGATGCCGGCGCACAGCAGCGGAGCGGCCTCCTGAAGGCTGATCGTCTCCGGAATGTGCACGGCAAAGTGATCACGCACGACGATGTTGTTCGAATACCCGCCCTGCGAGATGCCGGTCGGCGACGACGCCATCGGATAGCCGTAGGTGAAGGTAGTCTCCGGGCAGTACTGCTCCTGGTCTATTTCGCAGTGCTCGCAATCGAGACAGCTGTCGACCATGCAGCCCACGCCAGCACGATCACCCACCTTGAATTTGGTGACGTTCTTGCCGACGGCGGTGACCACTCCGACGATTTCGTGGCCGGGAACCTGCGGGTATTGCTGCGGCCCCCAGTGCCCTCTCATCTGATGAATATCCGAATGGCAGATGCTTGCGTACTTGATGTCGATCAGGATGTCGTCATCCCCGACCGGGCGCCGCTCGAAGGTCCACGGCACCAGTTTTCCGGACGTGTCCACGGCCGCGTAGCCCCTGGACCGGATGGTCCCGGGCTGCCCGTTCGCGGCGAACAGCCCGACCGGTCCCGATAGCAGCAAACCGCCACCGGCCAGCGCGGACGCACGCATGAAGTCTCTCTTTTCCCGGTCGATCTCCTGGGTCATGGCAATACCCTCCTTCTGGGTTCGTGATGGGCATTCGGGACGCGTCGGCCCGATCGAATGCGAATGTCGATTCGGATTACGGGTTGTCGTCACGCCCGCCGCCGGACGCATCCAGCGCCCGCTGCGCCCTGGTGGCGGGCCAGGCGCCCACCGAACGTCGGAGGACCACGACCAGGTCGGACAGCTGCTCGTCGCTCAGCCCGACATTGGTCGCGATGCGGACATGCGCCTGAAGCTGCGAGTCGACACCGGGCAGAGCAGCCAGCGCGGACAGCGTTGCAATCTCCCGGTCCTGGTAGTTCAGCACCCCGCGGGCGAACAAATCCCCGAACAGATGGCTTTGCAGGAGTTCATTCATCGCCGGCGCGAAATCGAACAGCGGTCCGCCAACAGGACCACCGGCCAGGCGGGTCTGGACGGTCTCTCCGAGATCGCGAGCGTTCGTCTCCGACGGCAGGGGTTGCGCGGCGATGCCCGGCTCGTCGCGGATGCCGTCGGCGGCCCGCTCGTCCAGCACCGACATCAGCGCGGCAATGCCGTTGAGCGAACGGGGAAACCCGGCGTAGGCGTAGAGGTGAATCTGGACTTCCCTGACCTCGCTGACACTCAGCCCCTTGTCGAGGCCGGCATGAATCGCGGTCTTCAACGATTCGATGTCACCGTTCGCCGTGTACGCCGCGATGGGAACGATCGCCTGATGCCGCGTACTCAACGCGCCAACCGGAGCGTCGCCCTGGTCGCCACGGGCCACCCCGCCGAGGTATTCGGCGTCCGACACCTTGTCCTTCCAGACCACGTTTTCGCCATCGAGACTGCCGGTGACGACGAAGTGCGTCATCGCCGCGTCGGGCGTCGCGCCGTGCCAGTGATCGATGCCCGCCGGACACCACACAGCATCGCCCTTTCCAAACCGGATCACGCGTCCGTCACGGGTGCCGGTGAGGGCCACGCCCGACGTCACGATCATGTGCTGTCCCGCCGGATGCCGGTGCCATGCGGTCCGCGCACCCGGCTGAAAGGTGACGTAGGCGCCGGAGTAATCCGCGGTGTCGTTACCGGGAAAGACGAGCCGGACATCAACGTCGCCGGAGAAATAGTCATCCGGACCGTTGAACGATTGCTGGGAACCGGCCGGGTATAGCGTCTGCCCGTCATGCGGCGTCCCGTCGGCGTAAGCGGACTTGGTCAGACATCCCGTCAGAGCGAGGAACAGGGCCTGCAGCAGTGGCTTTCGGTTCTTCACGTGGGTTCTCCTGTGGAGCGCGAATCTCTGCTCACACTCTAGGAGACGATGCGAAAACCCCGTTAGACGATTTCTGTTGATCTATTGCCCATTCCTCCAGAACCCCGTCCAATCGGGCAGCAGCCCGGGCTGTCACGCCGCCTCGACCGACAGGCGTCTTGAGTTTTTATATCTTCGTGCCACGCAACGAAACGGCTCACCCGATCCTCCGTCATTCTTGCCTGATCCTTCGGCGATCGACGAACGGGGTTTGTCGCAGCGCACGCTGGCGACTAGGCTCGCCACATGATTGGCGGTATGCCGCTGGACCAGCAGGGCCCGAATCGCGTGACGATGACGAGACACACCGGATGAACAGCGCGCACGAAGAGAACTTGAGTCTGGCCGCGGACATTGCCCGATGGACCGAGGGCAGGACCCGCCATGACACCCCGATTCGGGGGCTCGCCCTGCACCGCTGGGATCACCCGACCGATCCCACCAGTTACATGCTCGCGCCGAGCATCTGCCTGATTGGCCAGGGACGAAAACGCCTTTACCTGGGCGAGGAAACCTTCGTCTACGACACGCACAGCTTCCTGATCACCTCCGTGGACCTCCCGGTGGTCACGCAGATCATCGAGGCCAGCAGCGAACGTCCCTACCTCGGGCTGACGATGGAGCTCGACCTGAAAGTGCTTGCGCAGCTGCTGCTGAGCCAGGACTTCGCAGCACCATCCACGTCCAGACGCGGACCGGGCATCGCGGTCAGCGCGGTCTCCGACCCGCTGCTCGATGCGTTCAGACGACTGATCGGCCTGCTCGAAAACCCCGACGACGTCCCGGCACTGGCGCCACTCATCCAGCAGGAGATCCTTTATCGACTGCTCACCGGTGAGCAACGGGCGCTGCTGCAGCAGATCACCACCGCCGGCAACCACAGCTACCAGATCTCACGAGCCATCGACTGGCTGAAGAACAACTACAGCCGCCCCGTGAAGATGGATGAGCTGGCGAGCAAGGCGGGACTCAGCCTCTCCGCGTTCCACCACCACTTTCGCGCGACCACCGCCATGAGCCCGCTTCAATACCAGAAGCGGATGCGTCTGAACGAAGCGCGCCGGCTGATGCTGACGGAACATCTCGACGCGTCCAGAGCGGCCTTCGAGGTCGGTTACGAGAGCCCCTCACAGTTCAGCCGCGAGTACAGCCGCCAGTTCGGGGCACCGCCCCGGCGCGACATCATGAGCCTGACGCAGGAGATGGCGGCCGGCTGACACACCGGGACGCCGACGATTCATCCGACGATCATGCCGACCTCACGTGTCGGCGACACCGGGATCAGGGCTCAGAGCGTCTTGAGGTACTCGATGATGGCCCGCCGTTCCGCATCGGTCAGCACCGACGTGAATTCGTGCCCCGCGTTGCCCTGACTGTACAGATGCGTGTTCATGATCTTGCGGTTTTCCATGTCGCTTTGCGTCACGATGGGCGGATAGCTGATGTTCCAGGCACCGGTAATGCTGGCGTAGTAGCTGTTCAGAGCCTGCTGCGGATACGGTGTCTGTTCGATATTCCAGATGCTGCAGTTGAACTCCGGCTGCACCATCGGCGGATAGAACGTGCAGTTGATCCGGTCGTAGTCCCAACCCAGCTTTTCCGTGTCATAGGCGCGCTGAAGATTCGTGTCGAAACCCATGACCACCGAATACGGTGAGCCCGCCGGCTTCGGGGCCGACTTGCGGCGCCAGATCGGATAGCGATCCTCCGGCTTCAGCACCTCCCAGATGTTGGGCACGGAACCGTTGTGGAAATACGGCGCCGATGCCCAGACGCCATACAGCGGCTGGGCCAGGTAGCCCAGCTCCCGATCGCCGCGCAGCCGCTCCTGGTTCTGCGGCCCGCAGTCCTCCTCGCTACCCTTGGTCGGCGGATAGCCGAAGAAGTTGTCCGCCCCAGCCTGCTGCATGCCCTCGGTGTTGGTCAGCACCCGTCGCTCGTCCGTACCGATGATCTCCAGCGGAACGATGTAGCCCGCCATGCCTTCCAGCAGCGGCGTCGCCAGGTAGTCCGGATCGTTCACATAGCGCGGCGCGTAGGCGCCGTGACAGCCTGCGCAGGAGCCATTGCCTTCCGGCGCGCGAACGGAGTTGTCGCGCTCGGGCGCCCACAGGTCCAGTTCGTGGAACAGCACCGCACCCTGTTCAGCCAGCGCGGTGTCGACCGGGAATGGATAGGCCGGAGCCTTCAGTGATTCCGCCCAGCGATTGATCTCCGGACCGTGCTCTCGCATCCAGTCCTGACCCGCCTCGCCCCAGGGGCCCGCCGTTCCGCCGAACAGGCCGAAGAACGGGGTATAGAACACCGAGTCCACCCGTGGGGAATCCATCGGGAACAAGCCGTCGACGAATTTCTGCGGGCGGTGCCCCATGTTCCACCAGTTCGGCGAATCCATGCTTCCGGTGGAACCGGAACCGGCAATGTGGAAAAAACCCTCCGGCGTCGGGTATCCCTCGTCAGGAAACAGGAAGGCGATATTGACCGCGCTGGCATTGTTGGTGCCGCGCGCCTGGGTCAGGTTCAGCGGCATGGCACCAGACGCCATGTAACCCAGCGGCGCCATGTCACGGAGGAACAGATTCAGGTCAGTGGCGCTGGAGCCGCCGAACTGGAATCCCAGACCCGGGCCATCCGCCGGGGTACCCACCTCGCCGCTGTGACAACCGTGACAGGTGACCCCGATCCGGCCGCTCCAGGAACCATCCGGCTCGCGCAGCTGGGTGAACATCTCGGGCAGCTGACCGCTGCCGCCATCGGTGGCGTTGGGGTTTTCCCCGGGCAGCGGATAGGGATTGCGCCCCTGGGAGAACCCCGATCCGTAGCGCTGGGCCACCAGCTGGTCGAAATTCCCGGGACGGGCGAAGAAACCACCCCAGATCTGCCAGAGCTTGTTGTACTGCGTCGCGCTGAATGTCGAGACCCCGCCCGCGGCCTCGGCATCGTGGTAGTTATCGCCTGCGAACAGCGCCGCGACACCCTCGCCGCCGGTGTCCATCAGCCTCGCGCCAGCTTCGAACTGGTCTCGCAGTCCGCCGCAGGTCTCCGGATGGCCATGCTCCTGAACCAGCTCGGGATCGACATGGCACTCGGCCCAGCGGGTATTGAAGTGAACCGCCTTGCCATCACTGACGCCGGGCTGCACCAACGTGCGCGGGTCAACCGGGACCGGCGTGGCGTCGGGCTTGCCGACGCAGTAATCCCACTGCCAGGTGCCGCCCCGGCTGCTCCCCAGCAAGGCATCCGGATCGTCATCGAACACGAACCCCTGCGCGGGCGCCGCGGCAAGCAGCGCGAGCACCGCCGGAACCCACGCCCGCATTCGCGCGCCGCTCGCAACACCCCACCATGCACGTTGCATCGCTACCTCCCTGTAGCAATCATCGGTTGCATCGTCGGAGAACCCGACGATGTTTCATCTTGAAACAAGCCTCGTCATAAAAATGACGTTTGTCAACTTTATGCGAGAACTAGACGCCGATGCGCTCGACCAGTGCGATGGTCCTGCGTCGGACCCAGTCCGGCGTGTGCCGCAGACCGGTGACGGCCAGCCGATTGAACAACCCGGGAATCCGCACCGGATCGCCCTTCATGCAGGCCGCATAGCCGCTCTCCGCGACCTCGCGAGGCTCCAGATTCGGGATCACCGGCAAGCGCATCGGCGCCCGCCCGCCCTGGGCGATCATGTCGGTGTTGGTGAAGCCCGGACAAAGCGCCGTGACGGTCACGCCCTCGCCCTCCAGTTCCAGAGACAGCGATTCGCTGAACGACAGCAGGAACGCCTTGCTGGCGGCGTAGCAGGCCAGCGACGGGACCGGATTGAACGACGATGTGGACGCGACATTGAGAATGCGCCCCGCCCGGCGGTCGCGCATCCGGCCGGCGAGCGCGTGGGTTAGTCGGATCACCGACAGGACATTCAGATCGACCAGTTGGACGTGCCGGTCCGCCGACACATCCAGAAAATGGCCCTCGTGCAGCACGCCCGCATTGTTGACCAGGACATCCACGTGAAAACCCCGGGCGTCCAGCTCGGCCAGCACGCGATCGCAGTCGTCGGCCAGCGTGAGATCGGCCGCGATCCAGTCGCACATCGCGCCGGTTCGCCCGGCGATCTCCGCGGCCGCGGACTTCAGCTTGCCGGTCGAACGGGCAACCAGTACCAGATCGTGCCCATGCTCGGCGAACACGTCGGCCAGCGCCCGGCCGATGCCCGCGGAGGCTCCGGTCACCAGAGTCACGTTTCGGGTCATGATGTGCGTCGTCTCCGAATCTTCAGGGCCTTTTCCAGCTCCACGAGCGCCTCACCGGTGTAGACGGCGATTCGCTGCATGTGCGGCAGGCTGTCGCGGCAACCGGTGAAACCGACGTTGAAACGGTTGTTGTAGCTCAGCACCGAGATGTTCAGCGCCTCGCCGTTGAACAGCAGCGAGATCGGGTAGATCTCCTCCAGCGTCGCGCCGTTGAGATAAAGCGCCTCGGCGGGCCCCGGCACGTTGGACAGGATCAGGTTGTGCATCGGCCGGGCGTAACCGCCGATTCCCAGCACGATCTGCATCATGTAAGGCGCCATGAACAGCATCGTGTACTGATTCATGGAATCACTGCTGAGCCCGGTGAGGCTGTCCTTGGCGGCACGCGCCGACTCGTGGCAGGCACTCAGCCGCTCCACCGGGTCGGCAAGATCAGTGTGCAGGCTCGAGAGGATGAAGGAAATCGCATTCCCGGCCCTGGTGTCTTCCGCATTGCGATAGGACACGGGCATGCCCGCCACCAGCGACTCGTCCGGCAGCTTGCCCAGCTCACCCAGATAGCGGCGCAGCGCCGCCGAGCAAAGGGCCATGAACACATCGTTGATCGACACGTCGGCCCGCCGCGCGATCCGCTGAATCCGCTCCAGCGCGTAGTTCTGCGTGGCGAAGCGACGTTTGCCGCCGATTCGACGATTCAGCGGCGTGATCGGAGCGGCGAAGGGTCTGACGATCTCGTCCTCCGACGCCCGCCATTGCCCCGCCAGCGCCTTGCCGGCCGCCCAGGCGGCGGCGCCCTGCAGCTTTATCGTATCCAGCAGCGCAGGTTGGGATCGTGGCCGAGCAGGAGCCGCGACACCGAGATCCGGCAGATCGCGTTCCGCGAACGACCAGGGCGGACCACCCAGCCCGGCCTCCGATCGATCGGACAGCATGCGCCGCAAAATCCGCGTGCCCGCCACACCATCAACCAGCGAATGGTGGGCCTTGAGGTACAGGGCGAACCGGTTGCGCTCCAGCCCCTCGATGACATGGAACTCCCACAGCGGCCGCGACCGGTCCAGCGGATAGGAATGCAGACGTGACACCAGCGTGCCGAGTTCGCGTTCACCGCCCGGCTTCGGCAACGCCGAGTGACGCAGGTGATAGTCCAGATCAATCCGATCCGGCTCCAACACGTCCCAGAACGGCAGCAGCTTGCCGATGCCGGAACGCTTCAGCACATAGTTGAACGGCCGCGAGAAGATTCGTGTGCTTCGAAAGCTGTCGACGAGATCCAGCAGATAGGACTCCGGTGCACCGTCCGGAATCCGGAAGATGGACAGACAACCGATGTGAGTCGGCATGTCCGCCTTCTCCGCGTAGAGCCATGCGGCGTCGGTGGGTGCAATCGGTATCGACATGGTTGTTGTTCTTGGGTCGAGTGGCGACTGTCGCCGACGGCTGAACCGCTCGCCGCGGACGCCCGGCCAGCACGCGCAGTCTGGATCAGGTCAGGCGGCGGCCTGACGTCGTTCGTCCGCGACGGCGGGCGTCAGCCGGTACGCCGTCATCAACGGCTTCGCGGTCCGGTCGCGGTATTCGCGCATCAGCCCCGTCCAGTTGTTCGTGTTGACGCCGTCGGCCGTCACGTACCAGCTGCGGCAGCCCCCTTCGAAGCTGGTGGTGGCGCTGCGGTGACGCATTTCCTCGATCCAGGCCTGCTCCGCCTGCTCGCTGATTTCCGCTGCTCTCCAGCCACGCGCATTCTGATCCTGGAGCAACTGCACGATGTAGCGCTGCTGGCATTCCAGCATGTAGATGATCGACCCGGACCCCAGGTTGGTGTTGGGTCCGTAGAGCACATGGAAGTTCGGATAGCCGCTGACCTCCATGCCTAGATAGGCTGCGGCGCCCCGCCGCCAGTCCTCGTGCAGATCGCGACCGCCGCGGCCGACGACACGCATCGGCGTCAGGAACTGCGTGGCGGCGAATCCGGTGCCAAAGATGAGGGTGTCGACCTGCCGCTCCTGACCATCCTCGGTGCGAACACCATGGGCCGTGATCTCGGTGATGCCATCGGTCACCGGTTCGACGTTGGGACGCATCAGCGTCGGCAGCCAGTCGCGGGTCAGCAGAATGCGCTTGCAGCCGATCGGATAGTCAGGCGTCAATTTCTTCCGCATCGCCGGATCACGCACCTGGGTACGGAACTGCGCCTTCGACAACCAGGTCACCAGCCGTTCGATGAACCGATTCCCGGAGTAGGCGCGGGCAAGCGTCTCGGTGATCATCCTGATCCGGAAGCGGTCGATGTCATGCAGGATCGGAAATTTACGAAACAGCCATTGCTCGAACCCGGAGAACACGCGTTCGAACTTGGGAATCACCCACCCCGGCGAACGCTGAAACACGTACATCTGCGCCACCCGGTCGGCGATCGCGGGAACGAACTGGATCGCGCTGGCACCGGTGCCGATGACCGCGACCCGACGACCGCTCAGGTCGTGCTCATGGTCCCAGCGGGCGGAGTGAAAGCGGTGTCCCTCGAAGCGGCCCAGCCCCGGAATGTCCGGAGTCGCCGGACGGTGCAACTGACCAACCGCGCTGACCACGTGACCGGCGCGCAAGGTCGAGCCGTCCGCCAGCGTCAATATCCAGTGCCCGGAGGCCTCCTCGTACCGTGCCTCGGCGACTTCGGCGCCAAAGCGGATATGCGAGCGCAGCCCGTACTTGTCCGCGCAATGCTTCATGTAGCCCAGAATTTCGGGCTGCGGGGCGTAGCGGCTGGACCAGGGGTAGTGATTCTCGAAGGAGAAGGAGTAGAGATGCGACGGAATGTCGCAGGCGGCGCCGGGATAGGTGTTCTCGCGCCAGGTGCCGCCGACCTCGTCGCCCTTCTCCAGCACCACGAAATCGTCAATACCCGCCTGCTTGAGGTAGTACGCCATCCCCAGGCCGCCAAACCCGGCGCCGATCACGGCGACGCGGCAGCTTGAAGTTCCTGTTCCCACCATCACGTCCTCGCCTTGGTCATCGCCCGGGCCGGCATCGACCCGCCCCGGGGCATCCGCGCACATGTAGGAGGAGGGTACGACGCGGTCGCGGAAACACCAACGCGCGAACGAGCAAGCCCGCACACCGCGACGCCGAGGTCATTGCGGCCAGCCATCGGGTGGGATGCCCGACGCTTGGTGGCGCTGCCTCCTCCGAATCCGGCCTCCCCCCACGGGAGAGCCAGCATCCGTGGCGATGACCTTATCAATGTAATGACTTTTGTCAATTTAACAATCGTTCAGGAGCCTGCTGTCGCACCCAGCAGGATCAGGTCGGCTCCCTTCTCCGCAATCATCGTCGTGCCGGCGTTGGTGTTGGCGCCGACCAGGGTCGGCATCACCGACGCATCCACCACGCGCAGTGCCCGCACCCCGCGCACCTTCAGATCAGGGTCGACGACCGACCGGTCGTCTCCGCCCATGCGGCAGGTGCCCACGGGGTGGTAGGTCGTCTCCGCCGTGCGGCGCACGAAGTCCTCCAGGGCCTCGTCGCTTTCCACGTCGGGTCCCGGATGCAGCTCGACATCCCGATGGGCGTCGAACGCTGGCTGCGCCAGCAGCTCCCGCGTCTTGCGCACGCCACGTACCAGATCGCTCACGTCCTCCGGCTCGGCGAGATAGTTCGGGTCGATCTCCGGTGCATCCAGCGGGTTGCCGCTGGCCAGACGCACCCAGCCCCTGGACCTGGGCCGGAGCGCGTAGACGTAAACGATGTATCCGAACCGCTTGAGCAACACGGACATCTCCAGGCCATGTTTCAGGTTCGCCACGGCGGAGAAATGCCACTGCATGTCGGGGATGTCCTCTCCGGCACGGGAACGGATGAAGCCGCCCGCCTCGGGACCATTGCTGGTGTACGGCCCCGTGCGGCGGAACAGGTACTGGAACAAACCCTTGATCAGCGTCCACCAGCCGCGGCCTCGCGCGGCGAATCCGACCCTGGACCGGGCGCGGGTCTCCACGATCACCTCAAGGTGGTCCTGCAGGTTGGCACCGACCTCCGGGGCGTCGACCACCACAGGAATCCCGTGACGCGTCAGCTCCTCTCTGGGCCCGATGCCGGACAGCATCAGCAGCTGCGGGGACTGGAACGCACCGGCGCTGAGAATCACCTCCCGCGCGGCGTTCAACGTGATCCGTTGCCTGCCGTCATCGCATTCCACCCCCGTCGCGAGATCGCCGTCCAGCAGCACCCGCGTGCATTGCAGGCCCGTGCGGATCTCCAGGTTGGGCCGGGCCAGGACCTCCGGCGTCAGATAACCACGTGCATTGCTGCAGCGCTCCCCATCGATCTGAAACACCTTGAACTGCCCCACCCCTTCCTGGTCGGCGCCGTTGAAATCGTCATTGCGTGCATAGCCGGCCTGGACGCCGGCCTCGACGAAGGCTTCGGACAAGGGGTTCGTGTAACGGCGCTCGCTGACCGACAGCGGCCCGTCAGTCCCGTGAAACGGACGGTCCCGGTCCGCCAGCGGCGCCCGGTAGGTCTCCGAACGGCAGAAGTACGGCAGGACATCGGCATAGGACCAGCCCGTGCAGCCCAGTTCCGCCCAGCGGTCGTAGTCGCTCGCATGTCCGCGGGTACAGACCGTGGCGTTGATACTGCTGCTGCCGCCCAGCGTCTTGCCGCGCGGCTGGTAGGTCCGACGCCCGCCCAACTCCCGTTGCGGGGTGCTCCAGAACGCCCAGTTGACGAAGGCCTTGCCGACCAGGGCGCCAATGCCGAACGGCATGTGGATGAGCGGATTGCGATCCACCGGGCCCGCTTCCACCAGGCAGACGCGGTTGGCGGGGTCGGCCGACAACCGGTTGGCCAGCACGCAGCCGGCGCTGCCGCCCCCGATGATGATGTAGTCGTAGTTCAACGCGGTCTCCTGTTGCCGCGGTCGATCCCGTGTCGCCGCTCCATCGGTGCGCAGGCCGCGCCGCCGACGATCGGTCATCCGACCGGGATCGAGGACTTATTTTGACAAAAGTCCATTCTTGACCGGGCCAGAACATGGCGCAAGCGGCGCCCACGTCATGACGGGATCACGGCGGCCCGACCACCAAGCTGCGCGGCAACGGTCTCGGGCTGACGATGCGCCCTCCAAACGCCGTCATAAAAAACATCAATTATTAATAATAGTTCGTTGATTTATATCTAATTATTTTATCAACAAAGAAAAACTCGCGCACCCGGTTCAGACGCGCCGCAGCCGCAGCGCGTTCCCGATCACGGACACCGACGACAGGCTCATCGCGGCGGCGGCGATCATCGGCGACAGCAGCAATCCGAAAAACGGGTACAGCACACCAGCGGCTACCGGCACGCCCAGGCTGTTGTAGCCGAACGCGAACCACAGGTTCTGGCGAATGTTCCGCATCGTCGCCCGCGACAGGCGGATGGCGATGGCGACACCCAGCAAGTCGCCGCGCACCAGGGTGACACCGGCCGACTCGACGGCGACATCCGCGCCGGTCCCCATCGCGATGCCGACATCGGCCTTGGCCAGTGCCGGCGCGTCATTGATGCCGTCCCCGGCCATGGCGACGACCCGCCCCTGTTCCTGCAGCTCGGAGACGATCCGTGCCTTGTCCTGCGGCATCACCTCGGCATGCACCTCGTCGATGCCCAGCTGCTGCGCCACATGTTCGGCGGTAGCGCGACCGTCACCGGTCAGCATGATCACGCGGATGCCTGCATGCCGCAGCTGCCCCATGGCATCGGCCGTGGTGCCCTTGATGGCGTCGGCGATGCTGAGCCAGGCGGCGAGCCGGCCGTCGACGACCAGATACACGACGGTGGCGCCGCCGGCTCGCGCGGCCTCCGCAGCGTCGCGCACCGCGGACAGCTCCGCCGATTCACGCTCCGCCAGATGGGTGTTGCCCACCGCGACCCGACGACCCCGCACCGTCGCCCAGACGCCCAGCCCGGCGTCGCTGTCGAAGTCCTCGGCGGGTGCCAGGTCCAGCTCGCGACCCCGCGCCGCGTCGACGATGGCGCGGGCCAGCGGATGCTCGCTGGCGGCTTCCACCGAGGCCGCGAGGCGCAACAGCTCAGCCTCGGACTCATCGCCCAGGGGATGCACGCCGGTGAGTCGCGGTCGCCCTTCCGTCAAGGTCCCGGTCTTGTCCACCACCAGGGTGTCGACCTGTTCCAGACGCTCCAGCGCCGCGGCATCCTTGACCAGTACGCCCTGCTCCGCGCCGCGGCCCACGCCGACCATGATCGACATCGGCGTCGCCAGCCCCAGCGCGCAGGGACAGGCAACAATCAGCACGGACACGGCGGCCAGCAGCGCATGCGCCAGCGCCGGACTCGGGCCGAGCAGGGCCCAGGCCACGGCCGCCGCCACCGCACAGACCACGACCGCCGGCACGAACCATGCGGCCACCTTGTCGACCAGGCTTTGCACCGGCGCCCGTGAGCGCTGGGCATCCGCGACCATCGTCACGATCTGGGACAACAGCGTATCGGCGCCGACGCGCTCGGCCGTCATCACCAGACTACCGTTGCCGTTGACCGTGCCGGCGGACAGGCTGTCGCCCTCCGTCTTGCGCACCGGGTCGGGTTCGCCGCTGAGCATCGACTCATCCACGTGACTCGCACCCTCGGCGATCACGCCGTCCACCGGCACCTTCTCGCCAGGGCGTACGCGCAACCGATCCCCGGTCTGCACCTGCTCAAGCGGCACATCGGACTCGCGTCCGCTGTCGTCCAGCCGGTGCGCGATGCTGGGCGCGAGCTCGAGCAGCGCCCGGATGGCGCCGGAGGTGCGCGCACGGGCCCGCGCCTCCAGCACCTGGCCGAGCAGGACCAGCGTCACGATCACGGCCGCCGCCTCGAAATACAGCGGCGCGCGGCCATGCTCCAGAAACGCCTCGGGCAACACGCCCGGCATCAGGGTCGCGACCAGCGAATAAAGCCAGGCGCTGCCCGTGCCCAGTGCGATCAGCGTGAACATGTTGAGATTCCAGCCCCGCAGCGAGACCCAGCCACGAACGAAGAACGGCCAGCCGGCCCACAACACCACCGGCGTCGCCAGCACCAGCTCCGCCCAGGCTGTCCAGGCGCCATGCAGCGGCAGGCCCAGCATGGGCCCCATCGCGATCACCAGCAGAGGCAGCGACAGGACAACGCCCAGCCGGAACCGTCGCTGCATGTCGCGCAGTTCGCCGTCGTCCTCCTGCCCGCTGGGCATCATGGGTTCAAGCGCCATGCCGCAGATGGGACAGTCGCCCGGTTCATCACGAACAATCTCGGGATGCATCGGACAGGTGTACTGCGTCCGTCGCGGCATTGGCGTCTGCGGCTCCAATGCCATGCCGCAGCTGGGGCAAGCGCCGGGGGACGACGCCTGCACGTCCGGGTGCATCGGGCAGGTCCAGATCGCGGCATTCACCGGCGCTGCCGGCTTGCTCGCGTCGTGATGATGGTGCTGACAGTGCGAATGGTCTTCCACGGTGGACACTCCGGATGGGATGCGATCAGCTTACAATCTGGAGTCTGGTCCAGAGTCAAGAGATATGGAGCGCGCCCCATGAGCAGCATGACGATCGGCCGACTGGCCAAGGCCACGGGTGTCAACATCGACACCATTCGCTACTACGAACGCGAGCAGCTGCTGGCGGAGCCGCAACGCCGGCCCTCGGGATATCGCGTCTATGACGACAGCGCCGTCGAACGTCTGCACTTCATCCGGCGGGCCAAGCAGCTGGGCTTCACGCTCACCGAGATCGGCGAGCTGCTGGAACTGAGCAGCGGTACGGACATGAGCGCCGTCCGCGCCGCCGCGTCCGCGAAACTGGATGACGTTGAACGTCGCATCCGGGAGCTGCAAAGCGTCCGCCGCGGCCTCAAGACGGTCATCGACGCCTGTCCGGGGCACGGCGATCCGCACCAATGCCCCATCATCCAGTCGCTGTCGGCCGGTGCGCCCCCGGCGGACTGAGATCACCCCCGAGCCGCACCGCAGACACCGCGCCGGTACGCGATCAGATATACGGCCGGAATCACCACCAGGCTCAGCAGCAGTGCGCTGATCGCGCCGCCGAACAGTGGCGCCGCGATGCGGTGCATCACTTCCGAGCCGGTGCCCTGATTCATCATCACGGGCAGCAAACCGAAGATCAGCGTCGCCGTGGTCATCACCACGGGCCGTAGTCGCAATCCGGCGCCGTCCGCCACCGCCTGCCGCCATTCCCCCGGCGACAGTGCGCCGCCCGGTTCGGTGGCCGCGGCAATCAGCCGGTCTCTAGCCATGTTCAGGTAGACCAGCATGACCACGCCGATTTCGGTGGCCACGCCCGCCAGCGCGATGAATCCCACCCCGACGGCGACCGACAGCTGATAGTCCAGCAGATAAAGCAACCAGACGCCGCCAATCAGCGCCAGCGGCACCGTGCCGAGAATGATCGCGACCTGGGCCAGACTGCGGAACGCCAGGTAGAGCAGCAACGCAATCACCGCCAGGGTTGCCGGCACCACCAGCGCGAGCTTCTGTTTCGCGCGTTCCATGTATTCGTACTGCCCCGACCAGTGCAGCGTGTAGCCAGGCGGCAGATCCAGCGCCTGCTCGACCACCGATTTCGCGTCGCTGACATAAGAGCCGATGTCGCGATCGGCGATGTCGACGAACACCCAGCCGGCCGGCCGCGCGTTCTCACTCTTGATCATCGGCGGGCCATCCTCGACCCGCACCTCGGCGACATCACCCAGGGCCACCTGGGCACCGGTGGGCGTGACAATCGGCAGCGCATCAATCGCTTCCACGGAGTCCCGGACCGCCTGTGGATACCGCAGATTGACCGGGTAACGCTCCAGGCCTTCGACGGTCTGGGTCACGTTCATGCCCCCGATGGCGGCGCGCACCACCGCCTGCACGTCGGCGATGTTCAGGCCCAGGCGTCCGGCGCGTTCGCGATCGATGTCCACGGTGATGTAGCGGCCTCCGGCCACGCGCTCCGCATAAACGCTGGCCGTGCCACGCACCTGCGGGAGAATGTCCTCCAGTTGGCGTCCGATCGCCTGGATCCGGGTCAGATCGGCCCCGCTGATCTTGACGCCCACCGGAGTCTTGATACCGGTGGCCAGCATGTCGATTCGGGTCTTGATCGGCATCACCCAGGCGTTGGTGACCCCGGGAAGCCTGACGCGCTGCCGAATCTCCTCGCGGATGTCATCCAGCGTCATACCTTCGCGCCATTCACTTTGCGGCTTGAAGGTGATCGTGGTCTCGATCATGGTCAGTGGCGCCGGATCGGTGGCGGTATCCGCGCGACCGATCTTGCCGAACACGGACTCCACTTCCGGCACCGACTTGATGAGCTTGTCGGTTTGCTGCAGCACCTGCCGCGCCTTGCCGACCGAGATGCCCGGACGGGTGGTCGGCATGTACATCCAGTCGCCCTCGTCCAGCGGCGGCATGAACTCCGAACCCAGTCGGCTGGCCGGATACCAGGTCGCGGCCAGTACGACGACACCGGCCCCGAGCACCAGCCAGGGCGCACGCAGCACGGCATGAATCACCGGCCGGTAGGCCGCCATCAACAGGCGATTGATCGGGTTCTCACGCTCCGGCCGTATCCGGCCCCGGACGAAATAGCCCATCAGCACCGGCACCAGCGTGATTGCAAGCCCGGCGGACACCGCCATCGCGTAGGTCTTGGTGAAAGCCAGCGGCGCGAACATCCGCCCCTCCTGTGCCTCCAGCGTGAACACCGGCAGGAAACTGAGCGTGATGATCAGCAGCGAAAAGAACAGCGCCGGCCCCACCTCGCTGGAAGCATCGACCACGCGCTGCCAGGTGTCGCGGGCATCGTCCTCGTGCTCCATGTGCTTGTGGAGGTTCTCGATCATCACGATGGCGGCATCGACCATCGCCCCGATCGCGATCGCAATGCCACCCAACGACATGATGTTCGCGTTCAGGCCCTGGAACCGCATGATCAGGAACGCGCCGAGAATCCCGACCGGCAGGCTGACGATCGCGACCAGAGCGGAGCGCAGGTGAAACAGGAATAGCGCGCAGACCAGCGCGACGATGAGGAACTCCTCGATCAGCGTGCGGTAGAGATTGCTCACCGCCCGGCCGATGAGATCGGAACGGTCGTAGACCGTCACCACCTCCACGCCGTCGGGCAGGCTGGAGCGCAGCTGGGCGAGCTTGGCCTTGACGCGCTCGATCGTGGCCTGCGCATTCTCGCCAAAGCGCATCACGATAACGCCGCCGACGACCTCGCCCTCCCCGTTCAGTTCGGCGATGCCACGCCGCAACTGCGGGCCCAGACGCACGTCGGCCACATCGGCCAGACGCACGACCACGCCGTCCGAGGTGGTGCGCAGCGGAATCGCCTCCAGATCGTCGACCCCGCTCAGATACCCGGTGGCCCGCACCATGTACTCGGCCTCGGCCATCTCCACCACGGCGCCACCCGACTCCTGGTTGGCGGCCTGAATGGCCTGGTGCACCCGCATCAGGGGCATGTTCAGTGACCGCAGCTTGTCCGGATCCACGACCACTTGATACTGGCGCACCATGCCGCCCACGGTGGCCACCTCGGACACGCCGTCAACGGTCTGCAACTCGTATTTCAGGAACCAGTTCTGCAGCGAGGTCAGCTCGGACAGATCGTGCCGCCCGCTGCGATCGACCAGTGCGTACTCGTAGACCCAGCCGACTCCGGTGGCGTCCGGCCCCAGGGCCGGCCTCGCGTCAGCCGGCAGGTTGGGCGCCACCTGCGACAGGTACTCCAGCACCCGCGAGCGAGCCCAGTACGGATCGGTGCCGTCCTCGAACAGGATATAGACGTAGGAATCACCGAAGAACGAGTAGCCACGCACGGTCGCCGCACCCGGTACCGCGAGCATCGCGGTGGACAATGGATAGGTCACCTGCTCCTCAACCACTCTCGGAGCCTGCCCGGCGAACGGCGTGCGGATGATGACCTGCACGTCCGACAGGTCCGGGATCGCGTCTACCGCGGTGTTCTTCACCGCCATCAGGCCGGCGACCACCAGAAACAGCGTCGCGATCAGGACCAGTGGCCGGTTGTTGACCGACCAGTTGATGATGCGGGCGATCAACGCTCCGGCTCCAGCCTGTCCACCATCATCGTGCCGTGCTTGAGCGTGAAGCGAACGTCGTCACCCTGCTCCACGGCGTCCAGGTCGACATCCGGCCCCACCGGGAAGGGCATGGTCATGCCGGGCATGCCCACCGATTCGATCGGCTCATGATTCAAGGTGACACGACGCCTGTCGCGATCCACGCCCATGACCTTGGCCCGAGTCATCCCGTCCTTCGCGGTCTCGGACATCGACATCTCGCCGTGGTCCATCGCGTGGTCGTGCGCGGCGCCGTGGTGATCCATGTGGCCGTTCATCGCATGGCCGTCGCCATCGTCCTTGGCGGCCAGCGCCGCCGGCGCCAGTCCCGTCAGGGCCAGGGTCAAGCCCAGTGCAAACAGCGTGTTGTAATTCTTCATTGTCCCGCCTCCATTTGATTGATGGTCATGGTCTGGTCGTCCAGACCGAAAAGCAGTTCGTCGCCGGCTTCGACGGCGCCGAGGTCGATCTCCGGGCTCACGGGAAAGGGCATGGTCATCGCCGGCATGCCCATGGATTCAATCGGTTCGTGTTCCAGCGTGATCCGGCGGTGTTCCCGATCGACCGCGATCACGCGGCCGCTGGTCATGCCCTCGCCGGACTCCATCGGCATGGCGGCCTCACGCATCGCGTGATCGCCGTGACGCGGCCCGCCTCCCGCATCCATGCCGTCCATGGTGTCGGACGGCTGAATCCCGGTGACCTGATAGCGACCCGCCGCGGGTTGCGTGACCGTGACCTCGACCCGGTCACCGACCCGTACGTCCGCCACGTCCGCGGCAAGCTCGAAGGACATGGTCATGCCCGGCATCGCCAGTCCGCCCTTACCCAGCGGCGTGATCGGGCCATGCTCCAGCATGATGGTGCCGGCGGCCTCGTCCAGCGACCGGACCACGCCCATGGCCATGCCGCCGGGATGCACCGCTTGCAGCCGCAGGGTCTCGGCGTCGAGATTCGCCTCCGAGTCGATCAGGAACTGCCCGGACACCACGACCTGATCGCCGGCAGCCACGCCCTCCAGCACCTGCAAGTCGTTTCCGGCACGCAGGCCGATCGTCACCGGCACCACGTCAAAGGCGCCGTCGCCCACGCGCCTCACCACGCGGTCTCCTGCGCCGCCACGAATCACCGCCGCGGACGGCACGGTCAACGCGTTGTCCAGCGGTTCGGCCCGGATCGTCGCGCGAGCGAACATGTTCGGCCGCAGGGCTCCATCCGGGTTGTCGATGACCAGCCTCGCCGTGACGGTCCGGGTCACCGGATCGAGACTGGGATAGACGTAATCGACCCGACCCTGCCACCGCCGGCCCGGATAGGCATCGACGGTTGCCGTCGCAGACAGTCCCTCCCGCACCTGTCCGGCATCACGCTCCATGAGGTCGACCAGCACCCAGACGGTCTCCAGGCTGGCCAGCGTCATCATGTGCGTGCCCGGCGAGATGAACTGGCCATCTCGCACACCCAGCATGGCGACCACGCCATCGGACTCCGCGGTCTGTCGTAGCTGCCGGGCCGGTTCACCTCGCTGTCGCAGGGCGCGAATCTGCGCATCGCTGTAGCCCAGTGCCGCGAGCCGCTCGGCGGCCGCCCGCACCAGCGCCGAGCGACCCGATGCGCGCGCGGTCAGGTACTCCTGCTCGGCGGCGGTCAGCTTGGGCGAGAACAGGGCATACAGGAGTTCGCCGGCCCTGACCGCGCCACCCTCGGTGGCCACCGACAGCTGCTCGAGCCAGCCTTCGGCTCGCGCATGAATCATCTGGAAGCTGTTCTCGTCGTAGGCAACCGTCCCCACCGCCGGAATCTCGCGGGACAGCGCGCGGCGTTCCACCGTCGCGGTCCTTACCCCGAGGTTCTGCACGACGGCCGGGGTGATGGTGACATCGGCGTCACCCGGACTCCCCCCATCGGCGCACACCGGCACCAGATCCATGCCCATGGGCGACTTGCCGGGTCCGTCGCGCTGGTAGCTGGGATCCATCGGCGCCGCCCAGTGCCGTGGCGCGGCGCCACCGGCGCAGGGGCCGTCGCCGCCTCCGGTCTCCATGCTGGCCATGTCGTGAGCGCCGTTACCCGCCAGCAACCAGCCGGCCAGTGCGCCGACGGCCAGCAGCAGTGCGCCAGAAATCAATGTGCGCAGGCTCATGGTCCAGTCTCCTGAAAAAGATGTAGATTCGAGTCGGCCACCTGGGTCGCCAGCGCGGCGCGGGCGGTCCATTCCTCCACCCGGGCGCGCTCGACGCCAAGCCGCGTTTCCAGCAGTTGCTGTTGCGCGTCGACGACGGCCTGGAAATCACCGGCACCGGTTTGCCAGTCGGCCTGAGCGGCCGCGAGATTCTGCCTGGCCAGCGGCAGCAGTTCGTTGCGGTACAGCGCCAGGGTCTGACGCGACTGCTGGACCTGCGCATGCGCACCGGCGACGGCCGCGGCGACCTGCCCGGAGAGGTCCCGTTGTGCCCAATGCGCGCGCTGGACATCGGCGCGCGCGGCCTCTACCTCCTGACGTCGCCGGTTGAAGTTCAGCGGCAGGTTCAGGCTGACACCCGCCTGCAGACGCTTTTCGGGTGGATCGAGCGTGCCGAGATGGCTCAGGTTCAGGCGCAGGTCGGGCATGCGATCACGCTGCGCGAGCTCGGCGCGGTGCGCGTACATCCGCTCGCGGGCGTCCAGCGCCTGGAGCGCGGGCTGGCGCGCCTGCGCGGTTTCGATCAGCACCGCGAGCGGCGGCAGGCCGGGTGGCTCCGGCCAAGATGCCGGCGCGCCCAGCGGCGTCTCCACGGGCTGGTCACGCAGCGCGTTGATTGTCGCCGCGATCGTCCGCTGACGTTTCACCAGTTCCAGTGCCTCGCGGCGCAGGCTGACCTCACGCAAACCGGCCTGAAGCACCGCCTGCTGAGTGCCGCGGCCACTGGCGTAGAGCTGTGTCGCGACCTCACCCAGCTCGCGCAGCAACGCCTGATCATCGGCATTGATCGCCAGCGCCTGGTGGACCAGATACCACTGACCGAACTGGCGCCTCGCCTGTTCGACAACCTGGAGCCGCAGACTCTCGAGATCCATGGCCTGTGCCTGACTGGCAGCCTGGGCCGCCTCGCGTTTCAGGTCCAGCTTGCCGGGCCACGGGATGGCCTGGCTGATCTGCCAGATCTGCCGGGTTCCGAGGTCCTCGTCATCGATCGTCTCCGGCGCAACCGCCCAGCCGAGCACCGGATCAGGCAGCGCGCCGGCCGGACCGACCCGGGCCTCGGCAGCAGCAAGGGCCTGGGCCAGCGCCTGTGGACCGGGATGGCGCGCAAGCACCTCACGGACCAGCTCCTCGCCACCGAGCATGTGTTGTTCGGCACCGTCCGCGGCGCCACAGAGGTTGACCAGCGTCGCCAGCGCCAGCCCGACGATCAGCCGGATCACGACACCAACCCCGCTGGCTTGGAGTACTGAGCCCTGTGTCCGCCGGCAGCGGCAATCAAGCGACAGTCAATGCGGCCGGCAAATGCGTCGGCCACATGCTGGCCGCATGCGATGCGTGAAACGGAGAGCACCCCGACATGGGTGGCCGTCGGACTCGGCGCCCGAACAGCCCAAAGGCCGGCCAGCACGCCGGTAAAGAACGTTCTCATGGGATCTTCCTGAAGATGCAAATCGACGGCGCGGTTCAGGCGCCGGACGAATCGGGTTCAGGAATGATCTTGTGGTGGTCGGATCGGTGGGTGGCTGTGAGCCGGCAGCAAGCGCGCCGGATACGATGCGATCAATGCCTCCGTCGCCTGAACACCAGGCAGGACCAGGGCATCCGCCGGCAGCGACACATGCGCCAACGCGGCGCAGAGGCTGGCGCACTCGCCGGCCGACATGTCGGAATCGTCCATGTGAACCTGACCGTGACAGCGCTCCGGCCCACCGGCCATCTCGCTGCCGGCCTCGTCATGCATCATCGGCGCGGGCGACCCGCAGACGAACGCCGTCGCCGTGCCGACCGGCATCCAGATCATCACGATCGTCAGGAGAATGTAGGTGGCTGTTTTCATCGGCGGTCAGGACTATCCAGCGTCATCATAAACCCTGGACCGCGGTCGAGAGTCAAGACGGCGGTGTCCGTCGCAGGACGGCCGAAACCGGATGAGACGCGGATCACGTCTGCCCGGTAGCGACGATGACGTGGCGTGCCGCCCGAACGTCACCGGAAGACGGCTCCCGTGTATGACGAAAAGCGGATCGCCATGGCTCATGTAGGAACGCCGCCAACACGGCCGCGCCGTGCGCTACGCCGACGAGATGAAGGCCATTGATTTGCCCCACTCTGAAAGAGAACGCTCCAGACCAACGATGCGGCGTGATATGTGATACTACATCAATAGTATGATTTTTTATGATAGGAGGCTGAAATGGCCACGATCCGCAAGACCATCACGCTAACCGATCAACAAGGTGATTGGGTCAAGGCCCGCATCGCCAGCGGTGACTTCACCAATGACAGTGAGTATTTCCGCGATCTGATCCGCCGCGACCAGGCCCGCAACGCCGAAATCGAGCAATTGCGCGCCGCCCTGTTCGAAGGCGAGCAAAGCGGCATCAGCGACCGCTCCCCTGCGGACATTCTGCAGGCGGCTCGGGAACGGCTGAAGGCGGATGGCCACATATAAGCTCAGCAACAGCGCCTATCAGGATTTCGACAGTCTGTTTGTATACGGGTACTGACATTCGGCCTGGAACAGGCCGAAACCTACGCCGCCGGCATGCAGGAGCGCTTCACCCGGATTGCCGAACAGCCGCGCCTGTACCAGGGAATCGACCATATTCAGCCCGGCATGCGGCGCAGTGTCTACGGCGTGCATGCGATCTACTACCGGGAAGACGGAAACGACGTGTTAAGGAAGCACTGATTTATTCACACCGCCAAGTTGCCGCCTGAAAACCGGCTCCGTCTTGGTGGCGTGAATAAATCAGTGCTTCCTTAATCGTCCGCATTCTGCGCGGACAGGATGTGAGCCTCGCACTGCGGAAAGATCAGGAGACATGACGAGATTGGAGAATCTGGATTTCGTTAATCATTTCAGCGCTGACACATCCGTCAGTCTCCGTTGATGGGCCGGGCCACCCATCATCGAGCGCCGAATGTTGGCCTGTTCCTCGGCCTTCTCATACGCCGAACCCCTGAGTTCCGGCTGTCAGCTAGCCTTCAAGCTGCGCGTCCACGTCCATGCTCTCGTGCAGGATGCGCACGACCAAGATGCCGCGGTCAATCGTCAGATAGATGATCAGATGATGCGCGTAGGGATGGATACGAACCGGCGGCTGGAATTCGTCGCGTTCCCGCGCGAGCGTCGGGGTTTCCGCCAGTACGCTGAAGGTATCCGCCAGACCCTCGATATAGCGGTGTGCCTGCTCGATGCTCCACACCCGGTCGGTGTAGTTCCAGATAGCCTCCAGGTCGGCTTCGGCGGCAGGCGTGAGTTGATAAGCCGTCATCCCTCCCGGCTTTCTGTCATGCGCTGCTTGAAGCGATCCACGTCGAAGTCCCGAGGCTCACCACTGGCCAGGCCCTGCGTGATGGCGTCCTGCAAGACCTTGAGCTTTTCAGCGCGGACCTGATCGCGGCGGATCAAATCGCGGACATAATCGCTGTGGTTCGCGTAACGCCCGCCGTCGATCTGCGATTTCACCCAATCGCGCATCGGCTCCGGCAGGGAAATATTCATGCTGGCCATGAGTCGACTCCTTCTTTGACGCCTCCAGTATGGCGGGCAATGACAAAGATTGCCATTGGCCGCGGGGCAACACGACGCAAGCCCAAACGCCCACTCAAGCACTCAGTTCGAACCGCGCTGCTGTTCCTACGAAACCCTTGTGAGATATGGCGAAATCCGGCTTTCGAACACAAGATGGCGGTCCTGAGACTCGTCCTAGGCGGGCGGATCACCTACGTGCGGAGTGAAGGGTTTCGAACCAGCGCAATCGCGCTTCCCTTAAGGGTTTTGGGGCAGTTGGCTGCCCCGGACTGTGAGATGGCGCGCCCGGCAGGATTCGAACCTGCGACCGCCGGCTTAGAAGGCCGATGCTCTATCCAGCTGAGCTACAGGCGCGTGGGTTGCCATTCTAGGCGATGCGCGTCGTCAGGTCTGCGGTGACGGACATCCGCGTGCCGACGCCCGGACAGCCGCTACGGCTCCGACGGACCGCTGGGGCATCCCTCCCGGGACCCGACACGCTGCGACAACTCGCGACAAAGCCTCGCGGCCTGGTCGGCATCACCTCGAGCGCGCAGCAGCTTGGCGAGACGCACAGTGGCTACGGGTTCAAGAGGCGTCTGATCCAGCACGCGGCGATACCAGCCCTCGGCGGTCACCGCGTCACCCGACGCCAGATGAGCGTCCCCGATGAGAATGCCCAGGGGCGCCCGCCACGGGCCGATGCGCTGCGGCTCTTCCGCGTACTGACGATTCATGGTGGCGAAGGCCTGTTCGTACCAGCGGAGCGCTTCGGCAGTGTCACCGCCGATGGATGCGAGTTCGCCCAGGTTGATCATGGCCTCCCAGGCCGTGGCATCAAGTTGGATGGCGCGCTGGTAGCTCTCGCGAGCCTCGTCCAGCTTGCCCTGGGCCGAATAGGCGAAGCCAAGCGCCTTGTGCGCGTCCGCATCGCGTGGCGCCAGTCGAACGGCGCGGGCGGCAAGCGCTTCCGAACGGGCGAGGACGGAGGCCATGTCGGGCCCCTGAGTGATGCCCTGCGCCAACGCATCGCCCAGCGAATTCGCCGACGAATCGTCACCTGGCGCTGACTGCCAGCGCACCACCCGCTGCACCAGCGCGTTGGCGAGGCCCGCCTGCGCCGGCGCATAGGCCGGATCGATCGCGATTGCCCGCTCGTACAGCACGATCGCGGATTCGTTGTCGGCTCGGGTAAACCGCATGTACAGGTCGTTCGCGCGATCGGTCAGACCCTCGGCGCCGGCCGATTGGGCCGCGTCGGATGCGGGCGATGTCGCCACGGCTGACGGCGACCCGTCATTCATCCGATGGAACACGAGCGCCGCGATCAGACTCAGCAGCACCAGGGCACCCGCCAGTCTCCATGGCCGCGGGCGCGCCCCTGAGCCCGGTCCGGGCTGCGCCTCGGGGTGGCTCCGATCCGGCCGAACCTCGGCAATCAACCGATAGCCACGCTTGGGGATCGTCTCGACATAGGCCGGCGCCTGGGTCCGGTCACCCAGTGCGCGCCGGAGCTTGGACACGGCGCGCGCCAGGGAATCCTCCCCGACCACCACGCCGGGCCAGACCAGCGCCATCAACGTCTCCCGGGAGAACACCTCGCCTGGCGCACTGGCCAGCAGCGTCAGCAAGTCCATGACCTTGGGCTCGACGGCGACACGCGCGTCGCCATCCGACAGCGTGTTCGTGCTGGGGTCCGCCCGCCAGCGCCCCACCCGGAACGGATGGTCAGGCGGCTTGCGGGACGTCGGCGGTGGATCGGTCTGCATCTCGGCCATCAGCTCGACAATCCGCGTGGTTGCGGGATCGTCAGGTTTTCGTCAGGTGAAAAGGAGCCTGTCTCCATGGTTAGCTGCCCGGGTCCGCCGCATCGTTCGGGTCAACGATGCCTCATTCGAAAGGTCACGCATGAAAAACGCACTGCCCGCCCTGGTCCTCGCGCTGTTCGCGACACTGGGCAACGCCGCCGCGGCAACCGACTGGTCCGAGACGGTGCCCCCGAAAGTTGCTCAGGCCGATCTCGCCGCGCTTTATGATGGCCTGAAGTCGGCCCATTACAACCTTTTCGTCCATCGCTCCCGCGCCGACTACGATGCACGTTTTGCGGAGACGATGGCGGACCTCCGGACTCCGCTCACCCGCTTCGAGCTCTTCCTGGCGTTGCAACGATTCACCGCCTACGGACAGGTCGCGCACGCCCGCATCGATTTCCCCACACCGGTTTATGCCGCATACCGAGAGAACGGCGGACGGGCGTTCCCCATTTACCTACGGATCGTGGATGGACGTGCCTATGTGGGCGAGGACTACTCGGGCTCGGACGAGGTGGAGCCAGGCGACGAGATTCTCGCCATTGACGGCATACCAATGGCGGAATGGCTGACCCGAACGGCCCGGACCATTTCAGCGGATTCGCCCTACATCGCCCACTCGCTGCTCGAATCCTCCTTCCCCAGGTATCTGTGGGTGGAACTGGGCGAGCGACCGCATTTCACGCTGCGACTTCGCAACGACCGGGGTACCGTGCATGACGCACGCATCGCGGCGCTCACGCAGACCGAACTCACCAAGGCCATCGACCAGGCACCCCCGGTATTCGAGCTGGATTTCATTGCCCGCGACGCCCGCATGCTGACCGACTCGATTGGCTACCTGCGGCCCGGCCCCTTCTACAACGTGGAAGACCCGCAGCGGCTCTGGGATGCGAGCGCCTTCATGGCGTTCGTGGATTCGGCGTTCGAGTCGTTCCTGGAGCAGGACGCGCAAACCCTGGTGATCGACCTGCGCAACAACCCGGGCGGCGACAACTCGTTCAGCGACGCCATGGTCCGCTGGATCGCCGACCGTCCGTTCCGCTTCGCATCGCGGTTTCTCGTCCGGTCCAGCGATGAAGCCGCCGCCTCCAACCAGGCGCGGATCGACGCCAATTCCGGTGCCGCGCAGGGCATCTCCGCGGTGTACGCCAAGGCCTTCGCGGACACACCACGGGGCGAGACGTTTCCGTTCGAGATTCCGCTCGCCGAGCCGCGCGACGGCAAGCGATTCGATGGGACCGTGTACGTGCTGGTAAACCGGAATTCGTATTCCAACGCGGTCAATGTCGCGGCGATCATGCAGGACTACGGCTGGGGCATCATCGCCGGCGAGCCGACGGCCGACTACGCCACGACCTACGGCGCGATGGAACGCTTCACCCTGCCGAACTCCGGTTTCGAGGTGGGGTTTCCCAAGGCGCTCATCATCCGTCCATCCGGCGACACCCGCCTCGGCGGCGTGCAGCCCGGTCTCGTGATCGACACGCCGATCAGGCCGGCCGACCACGACGTGGTGCTGGATCGGCTGCTGGCCAGGATCAGCGCAGGCGCATCACGCTGACCGCGGTGCCGGCAATGCCTTGACCCACTGCGACAGCCGGGCGGCGACCGCCTCCCAGCCGACATCCAGCATCAGGTTATGCGCCATGCTGGGGTACATCGTCGGCTCCACGGCGTAGGCGGCCGCGGTGGCTTGGACGTCGCCCGGCGGAAAGATCCGGTCGAGCCCGCCGCCCAGCACGAGTTTGGGCAGTTCGGGATCGGCCCGACGCGGCCGGGGCAACGCCAGGAGCAGCATGTCGATGAACGCCCGGAACGACTCGTTTTGCAACGGTTTCCAGTACTGCTGAATCGTCTCGTCCGACAGCCGCTCGCTGTAGAACAGGGCCCGGGCGAACGCCGGCGTGCGCACCAGGTAGTACAGGTCGAAGGTCAGCGCCGTGCGCAGGAACGCGAGCGGACGGCTCGCCAGCAGGTGCAGCACGACACCGATGACCCCACGCGGCGGCACCGACGCGACCAGGACGGCGCCGACAAGATTGGCCGGCCGGCGCTCCATGAGCTTTTGCACGACGAAGCCGCCCATGGAGTGGCCGGCGACCACCACCGGCCCGCCGATCTCGGCGAGCTTCGCCTCGACCGCATCGACGTAGTCCGCCACCGAGAACCAGGGAATGCGCCGTGGCCCCTGCCCGCCATGACCGGGCAGGTTCATGGTGACGACGGCGTGACCCTGCTCACGCAGCCACGGTGCGAACTGCTGTTCCCAGCACCAGGCACCGTGCCACGCCCCGTGGACCAACAGCAGCGTCGGCCCGGCCTGTGGATCCATCTACGCCGCGTCGGCGAGATTGCCAGCCGGCGCCTTTCCGGCCGCGGCCTGCGTGCGTCGCGGCGCTTCCTCCAGCGCGCTGTCTGCAATCGGCGTGCGCAGCATCATCTGCCGGTCCTCGGCGTAGTTGTTGCGCACGATCCACGGCTTGGCCTTGCCCTGCCGCGGCAGCAGATGCTCGGCGCGCTGGATGTACCCGGCCGAGAGCTGGCCCAGCAGGTTTTCCTCCAGGCGGTTGTTGCCATGGTCACGCGGCGTAATCACGCCCAGCCCCTTGTCGTCCATGTACTGGAACAGCCGGCACAGGTACTGGCTCGACATGTCCGCCTTCATGGTCCAGGACAGGTTGATGTAGCCGAAGATCCAGGCGAAGTTCGGCAGGTCCTGGAACAGCACGCTCTTGTAGGCCATCTTCTCGGCGATGTTGAAGGGCTGGCCGTCCACGTTCAGCGACATGCCGCCAAACATCTGCAGGCTCAGACCGGTCGCGGTAACGATGATGTCCGCATCCAGGTGCTTGCCTGATTTCAGCAGGATGCCGGTCTTGGTGAACCGCTCGATGTGATCGGTGACCACCTCGGTTCGACCATCGCGAATGCTGCGGAACAGGTCGGCGTCCGGCACCGCGCAAAGCCGCTGATCCCAGGGGTCGTACTGCGGATTGAAGTCGGCATCCGAGTAGTGCTCGCCCAGATGACGCCTGGCCTGACCGACGAAGAACTTGCGCATGGCCTTGGGGAAGCGCTTGCAGACCTTGTACGTGGTCTGCCAGATCTCCAGGTTACGCTTGCGGGCGATCTCGTAGCTCCAGCGCTCGGGCAGGATTTTCGCCAGCGTCTCGGTCATCTTGTCCCAGCCTGGCAGCGAGAAGATGTAGGTCGGCGAGCGTTGCAGCATGGTCACCTTGGCCGCGGTCTTCGCCATGGCCGGCACCAGCGTGACCGCGGTGGCGCCACTGCCGATCACCACGACCTTCTTGCCCGCGTAGTCCAGGTTCTCCGGCCACTGCTGCGGGTGGATGATCTGGCCGGCGAAGTCCTCCTCGCCGTCGAAATACGGGCGGTAACCCTCGTCGTAGTTGTAGTAGCCCTGCCCGCTGACCACGAAGCGCGCCTTCCACTGCTTCCGCTCACCACTGGGCTCGTGGGTGGCGGTCACCGTCCAGAGCTGCGCGGCGCTGTCCCAGCTCGCGTCCGTGCATTTCATGCCGAACTCGATCCGGTCAGCGAAATCGTAGGCCGTGGCGGTATCGCTCAGGTAGTCGCGAATCTTGGTGCCGTCGGCCAGCGTCTGGTAGTGACGCCAGGGTCGGAAGCGGAATCCGTAGGTGAACATGTCCGAATCCGAGCGCACGCCCGGGTAGCGGAACAGGTCCCAGGTGCCGCCGATCCGTTCGCGACGCTCGAGCAGCGCGAAGCTCTTGTCCGGCATTTCGCTGCGCAGGCGGCTGGCCATGCCGATGCCGGACACACCGGCTCCGATGATCACTACATCAAGTATTTCGCTCATTGATGTCTCCTTGTTCGTTAAACGCTGCCACTGGGGGCTAGGTACAGATTGGCCGTTTTCACGGTCAGGGTATTGACTTTTCGAGACAGTTCTTTTGCATTAGGAGACATGACCACTCTCCTCAGAGCTGCCGGGATGCGCGGTCTCGCGGATGAAATGCGCGAACTCGGCGTACCCATCGAGCCGCTGATGGCGCAGTTGCAGATTCCGCTGGCGGCGCTGACCGAGGAGGAACTGCGGATCTCGCTGCAGGCCTACGTGCAGCTGCTGGAGATCGTCAGCCAGCGGGCCAATTGCCCGGATCTGGGTTTGCGGTTGGCGGCACGACAGGACATCACCATCCTCGGTCCGCTGGCCATCGCCATGCAGCACGCCGAAACCGTCGGCGATGCGCTTGCAGTCTGCGCCCGCTATCTGCACACCCACAGCCCTGGCATCCGCGTGAGCGTCCACCGCGATTCGCCCACGGCGGGCGAAACCTGCCTGCGCATGGCCTTCATCACGCCGGGCTGGCTGCCACGGCGACAGGCTGTCGAGCAGTCGCTGGCCGACCTGTTCAACTTTTCGAGCTGGATCGCGCAGGATCGGCTGCCCGCGCTGCGCGTGAGCCTGCCGCACGCCCAGCTCGCGGCCACGCAGCGCTACGTCGAAACCTTTGGCCGGCCGGCCGAATTCATGGCACCGCACGCCGAAATCGTCGTGCCGTCGGAGTTTCTGGATCGCGGGCTCACCCAGGCCAGCGCGACGCTGCATCAGATGAGCCTGGATTACCTGCAACTGGCCTTTCTGCCCGGCGAGCAGACTGTCGGCGAGCGGGTCGAGGAGGTGCTTCGGCGCGCGCTGGCGAGCACGCGCGGCCGCCGCGATATCGTCGCCAAGTTGCTGGACCTGCATCCCCGCACCCTGCAACGGCGGCTGGCCGCGGAAGGCCTGCGCTATCAGGCCATTCTCGATACGGCGCGACGCGAGCAGGCCATTCACTGGCTGACCGAATCCGAGGTGCCGCTGTCGCAGATCGCCGGCATGCTCGGTCTGGCCGATCAGGCTGTGCTGACGCGCAACTGCCAGCGCTGGTTCGGGCGGTCGCCGGCACGGGTGCGGGCAATTGGGCCTTATTGAAGACACGCTCGGCATCGGCAATCAGGCCGTCATGCCGCCATCGACGACCAGATCGGCCCCGGTGACGTAGCTGGCCTCATCGGAGGCGAGAAACAGCACCGCGCTGGCGATTTCCTCGGGTCGCGCGAAGCGCCCCATCGGAATTCTCGCCAGCGTGCGCTCGGCGAAGGCAGCCGCCTCGTCCTGCGGCAGCGTGCCCAACGCACCGGAGACCATCTCGGTTTCGGCGAAGCCCGGACACACGGTATTGACCCGGATCGCATAACCCTGGCGCGCGCAGTGAATCGCCGCCGACCGCGTGAACAACCGAACGCCGGCCTTGCTGGCGTTGTAGGCGGGAATCAGCGCGTCGCCGAGCATGCCCTCGATGGAGGCGATGTTGACGATCGCACCACCGCGATGCCGCATCCGCTCGATCGCAAGCTGGGTGCCGGTGAACACGGCGTCCAGGTTCACGTCCAGGGTCTTGCGCCACTGCGCGAAGGACAGCGTCTCCACATCCCCGAGTATCGCGATACCCGCGTTGTTGACCAGTACGTCCAGCCCGCCCCACAGCGATTCGATGTGATCGACCGCGGCGGCCCACTGCTCGGCGCTGGTGGCGTCATGTAGCAGGAACGCCGCACGGTCCGCGGCATCCAGACCCGCCACCGCCGCCTCGCCGGCGTCGCCGTCCAGATCGGTGAGCAACACCTTCGCGCCCTCGTCCAGCAAGGCGCGGGCGGCCGCCAGTCCCAGCCCGCGTGCCCCGCCCGTCACCAGACAACGTTTTCCGTCCACTCGTCCCATGATCGTCTCCCTGAAGGTTGCCGCTACTGCGCCGTGAAGCCGCCATCGACGACCAACTCCGCGCCGTTGACCCACTTGGCCGCATCCGAGGCCAGGTATGCCACCGCGCAGGCCACGTCCTCGACCGCGCCGAAACCCATCGGATGCACCGCCTCGAACTGGGTTCTGGCCGCCTCCTCGCTCTCGGCCAGGCCCAGCCGGACGAAGTCGCTCAGGAAGGCGTCGCCCATATCGGTCCGGACGATGGCCGGGTGGACCGAATTCACCCGAATACCCAGACCCAGCGCGGCGGATTCCACCGCCGCGGCCTTGGTCATGGACCGCACCGCGCCCTTGGAGCTGTGATAGGCGCCATGCGCCGGCGTGCCGATGATTCCAGCCACCGAGGACAGATTGACGATGGCGCCGGATCCGCCGGTCATCACCCGCATCGCGTGCTTGATGCCGAGGAAACTGCCGGTCACGTTGATCCGCATGACCCGCTCGAAATCCTCGACCTCGCACTGGGCGAACAGCGAAGCGGTTTCGATGCCGGCGTTGTTGACCAGGATGTCGAAGCCGCCGAACTGCGCCTGCATCGCCTGGCAGGCCTGTTCCCAGGCGGTCTCGTCGGTTACGTCATGGGGGTGAAACGCCACCCGACCGCCCCGCCCGGCCAGCGATTCCGCGGCATGGCGCCCGGGCTCTTGCTCGATGTCGGTGATCAGCACGTCCGCGCCCAGTTCCGACAGCGCGTCGGCGATGGCGAACCCGATCCCGCGTGCGCCGCCGGTCACCATGGCCGTCCGCCCGCCCAGATCGAACAGTGTCTTGTATTGGCTCATTGGCAATGTCTCCTTTCCGCGATCGCAGGCTAGACCGACGACCGCGCCAGGCAACCCACCCGCTTGAGTAGGTTGGCTGGCCAAGCCATGCACGGATCGCCCATTCCATTGTGTGGAGACGCCGCCGCATGCCGCTGCGTAGCGTCTGGCGGACATCCCGCCCATCGAAGGAGACACGATGCGCAAGGACATCGAATTCCGCACATCCGACGGCGTCATGCTGCGCGGGTGGCTGCAACTGCCCGAACACGGTCAGGCGCCACATCCAGCCGTGGTCATGGCGCACGGATTTTCCTCCGTAAAGGAAGTCTTTCTGGACCAGTACGCCGATGTGTTCAGCGCCGCCGGACTCGCCTGCCTGGTCTATGACCACCGCAACCTCGGCGCCAGCGACGGCATGCCGCGACTGGAGGTCGACCCGTGGCTGCAGGTCCAGGGCTACCGGGATGCGATCACCTTCGCCTCGCAGCAACCGGACATCGACGCGAACCGGATCGGCGTGTGGGGCACCAGCTACAGCGGGGGGCATGTCCTACCGGTCGCCGCGCTGGACAAGCGCGTGAAGGCGGTCGTGTCGCAGGTGCCCTTCATCTCCGGCCACGCCAACATGCAGCGCGTGTTCCGTGAGGAGGAGTTCGAGGCGTTGCGCGAGCGCTTCAACGCCGACCGCGTGGCGCGCTTCCGCGGCGAGGCGCCGGCCATGATTCCGGTGTTCGGTGAACGCGGCTCGCTTTGCGCTCTGCCGTCGCCGGAGGAATGGACGTTCATCCAGGAATCCGGCCTGCTCGGCACGGAACTGTGGCTCAACGAGGTCACGCTGCGCTCCACGGAGATGATGATGGAGTACGAGCCGGCGCAGTACATCGCGCAGATCACCCCGACGCCGCTGCTGATGATCCTGACGACACGCGACATCGTCACGCCCACGGATATCGCGCTGGACGCGTTCAAGCGCGCGCACGAACCCAAGGAACTGCTGCTGATCGAGGGCGGCCACATGGAGGTCTACGTGTCGCAGTTCGAGCGCGGCTCCGCCGCCGCCCGCGACTGGTTAGTGCGGCATCTGGCGGCCGGCTAAGGCCGGCCGGCGCCCCGCTTTTCGAGGACCGGCAACAACAACGCCGCCGGCCGAGCCTCTGCCCGACCGGCGGCGTATCCCACTGCTGACTCTCTAGCCTTTCTGCCGAAGCTGCGTCACCTCGGCCTCCAGTTCGGCGATGCGCACATCCTTGGGATTGAGCATGAACTGGCTTTGCAGCGGCGCGTTGCCATCCATCGTCACGCGCTGGCCCATCATCACGCCGTAGACCTCGTCCTTGTTGTTCCAGCAGCCCATGAACGGCAGGTGCTCGGGCGGCTCGTCGGTGGTCCAGGTCTTGACGAACTCGTCGTAGGGCACACCGCGGGCAAGCCGGGCCTTGCGCTCGGCATCCCGGGCCTGCTCGGTGGCGGCCTCGTCAATCAGCAGATTGTCCTCGTCGTAGACCACGTGATAGATCACCCGGGCGGTGTCGTGGGAGATCAGATCCTCTTCCAGATCCTTGGCCACGAGCTTCGGGTCGCGCTGCAACACGTCGCCGTAACCGCCGCCGGAGCCCTGGCACATCATGTACAACTCACCCGGCGCCGCCAGTTCGAAGGTCATCCCCATGTCATGCGTGGAATAGGTCGCGCCCTCGATCGGCTGCTCGTTCATCAGGTAGCAGATGTCGAACTTGATCTTCGACGGGTCCTTTTTCAGCTCTTCGAAGATGTCGATGCCCTTGATCTTGCACAACGGATAGGTCGGCGACGCATAGCCGCCGAACAGGGGCTGCGCCGATGAGAACAGCGAGCCCGAGCAGCCGGTCATGAAGCCCCACAGACCGGAACGCCGGTAGGTGTGAATCTGCTCGTAGCCGAGACCGGAGCGCTGCTTGCCGAAGCCGACCCGGTCCTTGGCCAGGGTGAAGGCGCCCAGGCGGACCATGGGCAGATCCTCTTCCATCAGTTCGATCTCGCCCAGGTCGCAGTGCGCGGCGAACGGCGGGGACACCGAATGCTCGCCATCCCAGTGGCTGCGACCGCCCTGCCCCATGCCGTTGATGTCGGCGCAGAAGTTGCCGACATAGTCGCCGTGCTGGGTCAGGCCGCCGTAGATCAGCGTGGCCGGCTGGTCGTACTGCGGTGCCACCATCGCGGTGTAGCGATGCGGCAGGCTGTAATTCAGCTTGGCCATCGGGATGCAGGCGATGGTCATGGTCTTGAACAGCGGGATCAGACTCATCGCCTGCGGCGTCTCGAAGGAGCCGTTGATCAGGCTGTTGTCGTCGAAGATGAAATCGAAGGGTGTGAACACCGCCATGGTGAATGGCAGATCCGGCCAGATGTTCTGCATGTAGCCGGTGAACAGCATGGTCTTGAACGAGGCCTGACAGGCGTTGATCGACCGGTTCAGCAGCTCCGGTGACGAGCCGCGCAGGTCCACGATCATCTTGTCGCCGTCGACGGTGATCGCCATGTTCAGCTTGAGCATGGCGTTCTCGCGCAGCGTGGAGTCGGCGAAGGACACCGTACGGGTGGTGCCGTCCGGCAGTTCGGCGATGCGGCGCTTGACCTCCTCGACCACGTCCTCCAACTGCTTGCGCAGCATGATGATCAGCGCTTCCTCACCGTGTTCCTCGAGGATGGCCATGATGCGCTCGCGCAGGCGGATCACCGAGTACAGCCGGACCTTCATGTCTTCCAGCTGCAGCTTGGGATCGCGCACCGAGTTCTGCAGGAAGGTGACGATGTCGCGCTTGAGCTCGAAGTTCTCGGCGCAGCGGAACGGCGGCATCTTCAGGCCTTCGTCGTACTTGCTCTCGGCCGCCGCGGGCATCCCGCCCGGCTCGCAGGAGCCGTTCTCGCCCTCATGGATGGTCGCGGAAATCCAGCAGACCAGTTTCCCCTTCCAGAACACCGGCATCATCATCGACTGGTCGGTATTGTGGATGCCGCCGTAACGAGCGTCGTTGTGGATGAAGGCGTCACCTTCCTTGACGCCCACGGTCGGCTCGTCGGTCCAGTACTTGTTGATGAACTTGATCGGGTAGAACGCCGCCGCCGCGAACCCGCCGACGCCATGCGGCGCGATGAGCGACAAATCACCGGCTGCGGTGAAGACCGCCGTGGTCATGTCGCCCCACTTCGCCCCGGGCGCCGCACCCATCTGCTCGATCATCGTGTGGGTTTCGTCCAGCGCGGCGATGATCAGCCCGCGGACCTCGTTGGTCTTGTGCGGATCGACCTCGCCGGAGAGCAACTGGTCCTCGATCGCCGACCGCGGCTCGATCCGGTGGTTCTCCATGATCGCCGGGTCCGGGGCGTAGAACATCTTGTTGTCCTGGACGAACCGGTTGAGCAGTTCCTGCTGCTCGGTCGTCAATTTCACTTGTTCGTTCATTGTGTGTCTCCTCGAATTCCGTGGGTCAGTCCGCGCAGGTGAACCAGACCGCGTTCTGCTCGGCGGCTGTGTAATGCCAGCCCGGCTCGACCAGGTAGGTCGTCGCGCGTGTCACGACGATGGCGGGACCTTCGATCTGGGTGCCGGCCACTAGTGCCTGCTCGTCGTAGATCGGCGTGTTGATCGCGCCGTCGTGGCCGACGAAGTGGCACTCGCGATGATCGACCGGCGGCGGCGCGGGTGCCCGATGACCGTTGGGCTTGATGCCGTGGAAGGCGATGCCCGGCAAATCGACGTAGGAACACACGCGAATGGTGTTGATACGCACCCCGGCCTCCGGGGTCTGGCTGCCCGAACCGAAGCGCTCGCCATAACGGGTGAAGAACTGCTCGATCAGCTTGAGCACATCCTCGGGACCCTTGATCCGGTTCAGGTCGGTGACCACCGCGGTTTCCACGCGCTGGTTGCCGTAGCGCATGTCCAGCTCCAACCGGTAGCTGACCTGCTCCGGGGTGAAGCCCTGGCGCAGCAGATCCTCGCGACCGCGCTCTTCCAGCTCTTCGACGATGCCGTTGAAGTAGTCGTAGTTGTCGAAGAACTTGGACTGGTTGGCATCGAACAGCACGGTCCAGGTGCTCATCTCGTGGATGTGCAGCTGGCTCATGTTGCCAGCGCCACAGGCCGAGAACACCGAGGCGAACGGTGGCGCCAGCACCTTCTTGACGCCCAGCGCGCGGGCGATGCCACAGGCATGCAGCGGACCGTTGCCGCCATAGGCCAGGATGGTGAAATTCTCAGGCTCGTAGCCGCGCGTGCGCAGCTCGGTGGCGATGCCGTTGGCCATGTTGCCGTCCACCGTGGACTTCATCAGCTTGGCCGTCTCGACCACCGACAGATCCAGGTCCTCGGCCAGTTCCTCGTCGATGGCCTGCTTGGAACGTCGCGGATTGAGCTTGATGTAGCCCCCGGCGTAGTTGGCCGGATCGAGATAGCCCAGGATCAGGTCGGCGTCGGTCACCGTGGGCCGCATGCCGCCACGGTCGTAACAGGCCGGCCCCGGGTCGGAACCCGCGGACTCCGGACCCACCTGCACGGTCTTGAACATGCGGTCGTAGGAGCAGATCGAGCCGCCACCGGCGCCCAGCGTCACCAGATGCACCATCGGCACGCTGACCATCCAGCGCTCGATGATGGGATTGAAGTCGTAGTGCTTGACCCCTCCCTTGGTGACGATGCCGATGTCGAAGCTGGTGCCGCCCATGTCGGTCGCGACGATGTTGCCCAGGTCGGTCTGGTTGGCCAGATGCTCGCCGGCCGCGATGCCGGACACCGGCCCGGAATGCACGGTCTGCAACGCATCGGTGGAGTTGAGCTGCGCCATGCCGCCGGAGTTGTGATTGCAGAGCATCGGCTTGCTGTAGCCGGCGTTGCGCAGGTTCAGCTCCAGCGTGCCCAGGCCGTGGTACATCACTTCGTGCAGAAAGCCGTCGATGATGGTCGACATGGAGCGCACGTACTCCCCCTTGCGCCCGGCCACCTGATGCGACAGCAGCATCGGAATCGCGCCCAGCATGTGACCCGGATATTCCTCCAGGAACAGCTCGCGGATGCGCAGCTCGTGCGCCGGATTCACCACCGAGTTGGCGAGGTTGACGATGATCGCCTGCGCGCCCTTGTCGACCAGGTTGCGCAGCTGCTCCAGCACGTCGTCCTCATCCAGCTCCAGGACGACCTCGCCCAGGTAGTCCACACGCTCGCGGACCTCCATGATCATCGGAATCGGAATGATCGGATCGGGACGCTGGGCGTTGGGCACGTCCATCTGCTGCTTGTGCGGCAGCCCCGTGGCATAACCCTTGGCGCGCGTCAGCGGCACCGAGGACCTGAATCCGGCGGTGGTCAGCAGCCCCAGCCGCGGCCCCTTGCGCTCGATCAGCGCATTGGTCCCCAGCGTGGTGGCATAGCGCACCGAATCGACCTGGGTCAGCAAATCGCTGTCGGTCAGCCCCAGGGACTTGCAGGCATTGTCCAACGCCTCGTTGAAGCCCAGGGACAGGTTCTGGTGCGTGGTCAGGGCCTTGGATTCGACGTATTGGTCGCCCCAGGCGACGAAACAGTCGGTGAACGTGCCACCGATATCGACGGAAACGCGTTTCATTGCTGGCCTCCGTTATGGTGCGAGTGCACGTGGCGTTCGGGCTCCGTGCCCGCCGGCACCTCGGTGACCTCCTCGCGATCCGCCCACTGCGCCTTGAGCTTGTCCAGGTCCAGCTCGATGTCGTGGACCGGTGGATGGCCCGGTGGCAGGTATTCGGTCTCGATCATCGTCCCGCAATGGGGGCAGTAGTACTCGAGAATCCGGCACCACTTGGGGTCCGGCGAATAGGTCAGCTTGTACTTCGTGGGGTCCAGCAGCGGCTTGTGGATCTCACGCGGATCGCGGTCGTAGACCAGTAGCGCGCGCTTGTAGTTGTCGCGCGCGCTGATCAGCTCGTGCTGGCAGTAGCGGCACTCCCACTGCTCAGTATCCAGATCGATACGCAGATTTTCCGTAATCATGACTTTCATGGCTGTCTCCTCGTGGCGCCGGCGGTCAAGCGCCGTCACGCGTCAGCAGCACGTCCCGGTTTTCGCTGAACGCGATCGTCCAGCCCGGTTCGATACGTGCGGTGAAAAACTTTTCCTCAAGCACGGCGGGACCGGCGGCGGATGCCCCACCGCTCTGCGCCTCCACCCGGTACACGGGCACGTCGGCGAACTGGCCCTCCGTCATCAGGTGGCGTGTGCCGTCGTTGACCGCCGGTGCGTTGCCTGCGCCAAACGCGCCCTCGATCGTCGGCTGCGGCATCGCCTTGGAGACGTCCAGCCGCACGGTGAAGTTGTCACCCAGTTGCGCGATCGCCAGATCGTCGCTCAGCGGCAGTTCGCGCTCGCCGTCAGGCCCGCTGACGCGAACACAGCGGGCGATCTCGCAGTCCTCCAGCGCAAAGCCCTCGGCGTACATGCCCCGCCGCGCCCGCGCCATCAGCTTGTCGACGCAGGCGTCGATCTGCGCCGGATCGGACAGGCGTTGCTCGTACTGGTGGGCGATGTCGGAAAAGCCCAGTCCGAAGGCCGAGAACACGGCCGCCAGCCCGGGGATGATCACGCGGTTGACGCCGGCCGCCTCGGCGACCTTGCAGATCACCATCGGACCGGCGCCGCCAAAGGCCGCCAGCGTCGTATCCGGCGTGATGGTGGTGAACGCAAGAATGCCGTCGGCGACTTTCTGCGCCCAGGCGGTTTCCATCCGCGTGGCGGCCTCCTCCTCGGAGATGCCCAGCGGATCGGCGACATGCGTCCGGATCGCCTTGCGGGCCCGCTCGACATCGATGGAGAGCTCACCGCCGAAATAGGACGCCGGGTCCAGCAGACCGGTCAGCAGGAAGGCGTCGGTGATTGTCGCCTCGGTGCCGCCCAGACCGAAACAGGCCGGACCGGGTTCGCTGCCAACGCTCTCCGGACCGATACGGATCGCGCCGTCGACGGCCTTGATGATCGAACTGCCACCCACGCCGACGCTGACCACGTTGGGCAACGGGAACGAAACCTCGACACCTTCCACCTTGCCGTGGTCGTCCTCGCGGACCTGCCCGCCGTGAACCTCGCAGATGTCCGTGGTCGTGCCGCCGATATCCACCGACACCAGATGCTTGAAGCCGAAGTGCTCGGCCATCGCCCGCGCGCCTTCCATGCCGCCACGCGGACCCGAGCTGTAGGTCTTGATCGCGATGGTCTTGGCCACACGCGCCGAGTGGCCGTCGTTGCGGAAGATCAGCAGCGGATTGCGGGATTTGTTGTTTCGAAGCTTGTGCTCGGCGTTGTAGAGGAAGCGCTCCATCGCCGGATGCAGAAAGGCGTTGAGCAACGCCGTCCAGGTGCGCCGCGGATCATCCTCGTCCTCGACCACCTCGTGGGAGTAGAGAATCGGCACCGCGCCCAGAAGATGCTGCGGAAACTTGCGCAGCAGGATGGACTTGAGCCGCTTTTCCACACCCGCGCAGTCCGCGCCGCCGTGGGCGACGACAATGCGGTTGGCGCCGGAGGATGCCAGGTGGTTGATCTCGCGGGTCAGCGCTGCGGCCAGCGCGGCGTCATCCTGCGCGACGTCGACCGCGGCGACCCGACCACCAACCAGCGCGTCGAACAGCCCGCCGTACTCGGGCGAGGACTTGAGCGCGCCGTCGCTCATCGATCCGCTGGTCAGCAGGCCCAGCCGAGGCCCCTTGCGCTCGACCAGGGCGTTGGTGCCCTGCGTGGTCGAGTAGCGGATGTGATCGGTGGTGGACAGCAGGCTGACGATGTCCTCCTGTCCGTAGATTTCCTTCGACACCTTGACCAGTCCGTCGAAGAAGCACTTGGACAGATCGAACGGCGTCGTCAGTGTCTTGGTGCGGTAGATCTTCGGACCATCGGCGACGCAGATGTCGGTCAACGTGCCGCCGTTGTCGATATTGACAAGTAATCCCACGGGCTCCTCCAGCTCATGTTGACGGGTGTCGATGCACCCTTCTCGAGACTGGATGTTGCGGAGCCCGTCGGGTGGGTACCCCACCCGAAAGGTGGGCTACCCTGCCGAACGGGTAATTATTCGATCAGGCCGAGGTGTCGGGCGACCGCGACGGCCTGCACCCGGTTGGTGATACCGAGCTTTTCGAACACGTTGCGCAGATGCCACTTGATGGTGTTCGTGGACACGCAGAGCCGGTCGGCGGCGTCACGATTGGACAGCCCGCGGGCGACGCAGGTGAGCACTCGCCGCTCCTTCTCGGTCAACGGCTCCAGCGGCATGACGATCTCGTCAGGACTGCTCGGCAACACGTCGGCCTGCGGCAGATCCAGCGATTCGCCGGCGGCCCGCAGCAAACGAACGAGGTAGGGCTTCAACCCGTCCTGCTCCGGCAGTTCCGGCTGCGTCTGCAGATTGTTGTAGAGCTCGCGCAGCAGGCGGATCAGCGGCTGTTGCTCGTCGAGCAGACTGCGCAGCATGCCGCCGGCCAGCCCCAGGTCCAGCGCATCCAGCAGCGCACGCTGCGCCTCGTGGGCACGACCACAGGCATTGAGCGACATTGCCGTGAGCACGCGAAGCTTCAGCAACCTGCGCATGCGCCGTGATTGCCGTGCCTCTCGGCTGGCCGCCGTGAGCCGTCCCCGCGCGTGAACGTGATCCCCCAGCGCGATCTTCAATCGCCACTCGGCGATCTGGCAGGCTTCGGTTTCCCCGGCATGAAACATCAGCTTGTCGCTGAAGAATTCCGGCTGTTCGTGCCGCCAGCGTTCGAGCCGCTCGGCGGCGAGATCCAGATCCCCGACCAGCGTCGCGTGGCGGATCGCCTCGGCGCGGGCGTAGCCCACCAGCCGCGGCGTCGAATGGCGAAAGCCCAGATAGGCCATGCGGTCGATAATCGACTCCATCTCCGCGAAATCGCCGCGGGCCCGGGCGATCCGGGCACCGACCAGCAGGCTGGTCGCCAGCGGATCGACAATGCCGTGCTGCTCGATCAGCGCGCCGAAGTCATCCAGCAGCTGCGTGGCCTGATCAAGCTCGTTGTTCTCATAGGCATGCTCGGCCATGTAGGCCGCCAGCACCGACCCGCCGGACACGCCGCCGACCGCGCCGCGCTCGATCACCTGCATCGCATTGGCCAGCCGGCGACCGGCCTCGGGGATGCGACCCTGCGATGACAGCGCCATGCTGTGAATGGCTTCGCAATAGCCCAAGCCCATGTAGTGGCCTGACTTCTCGTGCAGCGAACGCGCGAGCTCAAGGCGCTGCTGCACTTCCTCGAAGCGGGCCTGACCGGTGAGCCAGATCGACTGGGCGTTGAGACAGACCCCGCGCTTGAACGCGTCGTCCTCGCTGGTCTGCGCCCAGGTCCGCTCCGACAGCTCATTCAGCTCGTCGAACCGGTCCTGCGCCGCCAGCATGAACAGGTGAGCGAAATTCAGCTCCGCCAGTTCGGTAACATCGGCATCGTCACCCACCGCCGCATGCAGCTGCTCGACCAGCGCGTTGGCGCGCTCGAAGGAACGTCGGAATCCGTAGGCGATGATCGCCGCGGCCGTCAGCGAGCGGAAGCGCAGCAACACGTCATCGGGAATCCGGTCGACATAGCGCTCGATCAGTTCCAGCTGCTCGCGGACCACGAACTGGTTGATGATGCCGTCGAGCAGCCCGGCCGCGGTTTCACTGCGACCGGCGGCAAGCAGATGCTCGACCGCATCCTCCTGCCGGCCTTGATCGATCAGCCAGTTCGCGACATCGACGTGCCGCTGCGCGATCACGCTATGCGGCAGATCGCGCTGCAGACGCGCGAGCAGGCAGCGCCGGAACAGGTTGTGAAACCGCACCCACTCGGACTGCGGACCCAGTGGACTGAGGAACAGCCCCGCATGCTCAATGGCGCGCAGCGCCTCGGCGCTGTCCTCGCGACCGGTCAGATGCTCCACCAACTCCGCGTTCAACCGCTCGGGCAGGCAGATCTCCAGCAGGAAATCGCGCAGCTCCGGGTCGAGGTTTTCCAATACCTCGGTGGTCAGAAAGTCAATCAGCTCGCGGGTGATGCCGCGATCCGACACGGCCTCCGACCGACGCATCCGCCCGCGGCTGAGACACAGACGCACGCATTGCAGCGCCACGGGCCAGCCGTTGGTCCACTCGTGAATCTCGGCGACCTGCACCGGCTGCATGCCGGGCGAGCCCTGGAAGAACTCGAATGTCTCGCCGGGCGAGAACGCCAGGAACGTCTCGTCGATGACTTCGGTGTCGCCGGTCACCTGCATGGCGATCAGCCGCCGGCTGGGCACCACCCGCGTGCCGATGCACAGCTGCACGCTGCGCGGCAGCTCCCGCAGCAGCTGGGCGAACAGACTGTCGATCGCCGGCGACATGCTGTGTTCGAAGTTGTCGAGGACCAGCAGCGTGCGGCGCCCCGGCGCGTTGAGCAGCTCCGCCAGCTCCGGCACCGAGCGAGGTCCGGAGCGGGACTGCGCCGGGAAGTCGCCCCCGGTCAGGGTGTTGGCCAGCATCTCCAGGAACGGACCCGGATCGTAGGCCTGCGCGTCGACCCGGACCCAGGCGACGCGATCTCCACGCGACCGGCAGGTATCGGCGTATTGCTGCAACAGCACCGTCTTGCCGAAGCCGGCCGGCGCCTGTACGACCAGAATCCGCGCCCCGGAGCGCAGCAGCCGTTCCAGCGGCCGTCGCCGGGAGATCAGCCCCGCCGGCGCCGACTCGCTATCCGTCGAGGCCGGACTCAGGTCGGCCACCCTTCTTCCCAGCGCGGAGCCCAGCATGTCAGCCGGGCTCGTTGCCGATGCGAACCATGAGCTTGCCCTGGTTCGCACCGGTGTAGAGCATCTTCAACGCATCCGGGGCCTGCTCCAGGCCGTCGACGACGTGAACCCGGAAATGCAGCTTGCCCTCCATCATCCATCCGGCCAGTTCCTGCAGGATGCCCGGCATTTCCTCCACGTAGTCGAGGATCACGAAACCCTCGATCCGCAGCCGGCGCATGATCACGTTGCGGAACATGTACGGACCCGGCACCGGGCCACCGGACTGGTTGTAGGTCGAGATCAGTCCGCAGATGACGACGCGACCGAAGTTCTTCATGGCCGCCAGGCCGGCGTCGAGAATCTGCCCACCGACGTTCTCGTAGAGCAGATCAATGCCGTCCGGTACCAGCGCCTTGAGCCGCGCGGCGACGTCCTCGTTGCGATAGTCGACGGCCTCGTCGTAACCGAATTCCTCGGTGAGCCGCGCGCATTTTTCCGGACCACCCGCGATGCCGATGGTGCGACAGCCTTTGAGCTTGGCGATCTGCCCGACCATCATCCCCACCGCGCCGGCCGCAGCGGAGACGACCACCGTCTCGCCAGCCTTGACCTCGCCGACATTGATCAGCCCCACATAGGCTGTCGGCCCGGCGATCGCCAGCGTGCCGAAGGCCTCGCTCAGGTCGATGCCGGGCAGCGCCGGAAAGGCCGAGAACGTGGCGCCATCGGTGACGAAGTAGTCCGACCAGCTGTGCATGCCGGCAACGATCTGACCGGCCTGGAAGGCGGGGTTTTTCGACTCGACGACCTCGCCGCAGACGAATCCGCGCATGGGCTCGCCGGGGTTCACCGGGTCCATGTACTGGTCCCAGGTGCTGATCCACACGCGGTTGGTCGCGTCCAGCGACAGGTAGATCGAGCGGACGAGCATCTCGCCATCCTTCAGGGCGGGGATCGGCTCCTCGCGAAACTCGAAGGTATCGGCTTCGATATCGGCATTCGCGTGCTTGGCGAGATACCAGCGTCGGGCGGTTTGTGCCATCCCTGTTGTCTCCTCGTTGTCATGGGCCGGGCCTGTTCTGAATCGGCCCTTGGTCCGTCACACGTTGCGCCGGCACCTGGCCACCCGCCCCACCCGTTGGAATGGGTTAGCCACCACCGACGCCGAATAATGTGAGCGTCCAGAGGGATCAGGCAAGCACCCCGGACACGAGGAGACGGACGATCATGCGGATTTACGATGGATTTCTGCGGGCGGCGGAGCGCTTTCCGATGCGCACGGCCTTTCTGTCGGACGAACACGAGTACAGCTTCGGCGAGGCGCAGACCCGCATCGCCGAGATCGCATCGGCGATCGACGCCAACTTTTCCGACAACGCGCACATCGCGATCTACAGCCCCAACAACGTCGACGCGTTTCTCTGCGTGCTGGCGGTCTTCGCGGCCGGCCGGACCTGGGTGCCGCTGAACGCCCGCAACGCGGTCGAGGAGAATGCCTACATCCTCAACAACACCGAATGCGAGGGCCTGTTCGTGCACTCGGCACTGATGAAGGACGTGCCAGCGTTTCGCGCCCAGGTATCCACGCTGCGGCATGTGATCGGCATCGATCAGGCGCAGCCGGGCATCACGGCCCTGCCCGACTTCATCCAGACCGGCGATGGCGAAGTGCCGACCGTCCCCGACGATCCGGAGCGCAAGGTCTCGATCCTGTCGACCGGCGGCACCACCGGTCGACCCAAGGGCGTGATCTGGAACCACCGCGTCTGGGAAACCATGATCGCCACGTTCTGGATTCACCAGGACCCGAGCACGCCACCGGTGCATCTGGTCAGCGCGCCGATGACACATGCCGCGGGCGTGCTGGCGATGACACTGATCCCGGCCGGGGCAACCACGGTGGTGCTCGACCATTTCGACCCGCTGGACGTGATGCAGGCGATCGAGCGACACAAGGTGACGCACCTGTTCCTGCCGCCGACCGCGATCTACATGATGCTGTCTCACCCGCGCGTTCGGGAGTTCAACTACAGCTCACTCAAGTGCTTTCTCTACGCGGCGGCGCCGATGGCGGCGGACAAGCTGAGCGAGGCCCTGGACGTGTTCGGCCCGGTCATGGTCCAGAGCTACGGCCAGGCCGAGGCGCCGATGTTCTGCACCATGCTGAGCGCGCAGGAACATGTCGACGCCCTGACCAACCCGTCGCTGAAAAAGCGCCTGTGGAGCTGCGGGCGCACGACGATGCTGACGCGTCTGGCGATCATGGACGAGGACGGCAACCTGCTGCCGCCCGGCCAGCCCGGCGAGATCGTCGTCAACGGCAGCATGATCATGGCCGGTTACTACAAGAACCCCGAGGCCACCGCCGAGGCCAGCGAACATGGCTGGCACCACACCGGTGACGTGGGCTACGCCGATGAGGATGGCTACGTCTATCACGTCGACCGCAAGAAGGACATGATCATCACCGGCGGCTTCAACGTGTACTCGGCCGAGGTGGAAAAGGTGATCCTCGGTCACCCCGCCGTGCAGGACTGCGCCGTCATCGGCGTGCCGCACGAAAAATGGGGCGAGGCGGTCAAGGCCGTCATCGAACCCAAGGCCGGCCAGTCCGTCGACCCCGACGAGATCATCGCGCTGTGCAAGGAAAAGCTCGGCGGCGTGAAAGCCCCCAAGACCGTGGACGTATGGCCGGAGCTGCCGCGCAGCAACGTCGGCAAGCTGCTCAAGCGCCAGGTCCGCGATCAGTTCTGGGCCGGTCGCGAACGCGCGGTCGGCTAGCCGCGCCCACTCAACTCTGACGGAGTCCCCCATGAATCAGGATGTCATCGTCGCCGGTGTCGGCATGGTGAAGTTCGCCAAGCCCGGCAAGTCCGAGACCTATCCCGAAATGGCGTCGCAGGCCACGCGTCTGGCGCTGGAAGATGCCGGCGTCGCCTATGCCGACGTGCAGCAGGCCTACGTCGGCTACGTGTACGGCGACTCCACCTGCGGCCAGCGCGCGCTGTACGAGGTCGGCATGACCGGAATCCCGATCTTCAACGTCAACAACAACTGTTCCACCGGCTCGTCGGCGCTGTTCATGGCGCGTCAGGCGATCGAGGGTGGCGCCGCCGACTGCGTGTTGGCGCTGGGTTTCGAGCAAATGCAGCCGGGCGCGATCAATACCCACTTCAATGACCGCCCCAGCCCGTTCGGGCGCTTTGACGACACCGCCGAAAAGCTGGTCGGCCATGACGAAATCCCGCTGGCGATCCGCTACTTCGGCGGCGCCGGCAAGGCGCACATGGACGAGTTCGGCACCAGCCTGACCACCTTCGCGAAAATCCGCGCCAAGGCCAGCCGGCATGCGGCGAAGAATCCGCTGGCGCTGTTTCGCACCGTCGTCTCCGACGACGAGGTGATGGAATCACCAACGCTGTGGGCCGGGGTAATGACCAAGCTGATGGCCTGCCCGCCCACCTGCGGCGCGGCCGCCGCGGTGATCTGCACCCGCGAGTTCGCCAAACGCCACGGCCTGGATGACAGCGTGCGCATCCGCGCCCAGGCGATGACCACCGACACCGACGTGACCTTCGCCTCCGGCGACATGCGCGAAGTGGTCGGCTACAGCATGGCCGTCGACGGCGCCAGGCAGGTTTACGAGGCCGCCGGCATCGGACCGGAAGACGTCGATGTCGTGGAGCTGCACGACTGCTTCGCGCAGAACGAACTGCTCAGCTACGAGACCCTGGGCCTTTGCGGCCGGGGCGAAGCGGAAAAGTTCGTGCTGGACGGCGACAACACCTACGGCGGCAAGGTCGTGACCAACCCGTCCGGCGGCCTGCTGTCCAAGGGCCACCCGCTGGGGGCGACGGGTCTCGCGCAATGCACCGAGCTGGTCCGGCAGCTGCGTGGGCAGGCCGAGGAGCGCCAGGTCGACGGTGCCCGCATCGCCCTGCAACACAACCTGGGGCTGGGCGGCGCCTGCGTGATCACGCTCTACGAACGCACCGGCTGACAGGAACAGGTATTCGCCAGGCTAATCAAACGGCTGTAAACAGCAGATCAACCGCACCGAGAAATTCGTCTCGGTGCGATTCAAGGTTGCCAACGGGTTTACCGAGTTCGGACATCGGCACGGATGCCAGTTCCGCGGCTGAGAGATAGCAGCGTTGCCCCGCGACCGTCACAACCGGATTGAGCCGGGTCATCAGGGCCTCGGTATCCCGACCGGACGCGAGCAACGGAGCCATGATCCGGGTGCCGAGCGCACTCAGCATCTCGTGCTGTAAATCGATGACGAACGGCGCCCATTCGCGGGACCGGGGATTCGGATTTTCGTAAACGTCGAACTGCGCCATCGCTCAGAAACGCCGAAATGCAGCAAGCGCGGGACCCCGCTTTTCCACGCGTTCGTTATACGCCTCGACTGCGGCGCGATTCTCTTCAACCCACGCCTGCCGCTCACGGTCCAGGATCTCCCGTTCCAGACCGCGTTCCAGCGTCTGAGAGAGATTGACGCCCAACTCTCTCGCGCGCGCCTTCAGTGAAGCACGAATACGCAGATTGACGGGGGTCTTCTCTTCGGAATCAAGAACAGGTTGCATTCCAACAAATCCGCTCAATATATGCGCCCATTTTATGCGCCCGCCACTGAGCAGTCCACCGGCGGTATTCCGGTAGATGGACATTCCGATCATGACTCCCGCTTCATTAAGCTCTACAAGCGCACCGCGTAACCCAACCTTCCACACACGAAAAACAGGCAGCAGAAAGTCTGCTGCCCGTCCCGTATCGCCGGATCAGGCCTTGGCGGCGAGATTCTTCTCACTGAGCGCGCGGACCAGACCCGCGGTGTCGGCGATGCCGTGCCCGCCAGTGGCCGAATCGATGATGATCGTTCCCTCCCCCTTGGAGCAGCTGATCAGCGCATCACGCCAGTCCACGCCTTCCAGCACCCGCATCACGTCGCGATCGTCCAGACCGCGGACATTGTCGCCCATGGTCTTGGCCGCCCGCACCATGCCCTGGGCGATGGTCTCGCGGGACTCGGCAAACGCCCCCGCCCGTTCCATCAGCGCCTGGGCGTCCGCTTTGGCCTCGCCCACCCGCTCGATCCGGATGGCTTCGGCCTTGGCCGTCGCCGCATCCTGCTGCCGCAGCGACGCGATCACGTCGTTACTCGCGGCCTGAATTTCTTCCGAGGGTGTCGGCTCGTCGACCACAACGTTGCGAATGTGGAAACCGTTGTTGCTGACGAAGGCCTCCAGGTCACGCATCACGTTGTTCTCGATCTGATCCTTGTCCTCGAACAGCTCATCGAGCTTCATCGACGTGGCGTGCGAGCGCACCTCCTTGGCGGCCAGCGACAGGATCTGCTGCGCCGCGTCCTCCAGGTTGTAAGCGGCCGCGTAAACCGTTTCCCTGGTCGATTCGTCAACCTCGTAGAACACCTGCAACGGCATGTCGACATAGGCGTTGTCCTTGGTCTTGACGCGAACCGTCTCCTGCTCGTGCAGCAGCGCCGTCGACAACTGCACATCGACCATCTCGATGAACAGCGGGATCTTGAAGTTGAGACCCGGTCGGGCCACGCGGACGAACTTGCCGAAGCGCGTGATCGTCTTGACCCGTTTGGGCTGAACGATGACGACCGCCTGTATCAGCAACAGCACGGCGACAACAATCAGTACAGCGGTGATACCGATATTCATGACAATCCTCCCGACAAAGAATGAATCATATCGGGCAAGTCAACGATGAGCCCGATATGTCAAATATAATTGATTATTTCAGGGAATTTGTCAACCATGGTTGACATAATTCGCTCTTGCTTGAAAATGGTTCCGGAGGTGACCTCATGATCCACCATGAAGCCAGCCGGGAATTCCTGCTGGGAACACTGAAAGCGGAAAAGGCCCGTCACGGCCTCACGTTCGAGAACCTGAGCCAGCGTCTGAAAGCCATCGGAATCGAGCAGAGCGCGTCCAATCTCGGCAGCAAGTTCTCCACCGGCGTGATGAGCGCGCAGCTGTTCATCGCCCTGCTCTCCGTCCTGGAAGTGCGCTCGCTCGCCATTCCGCCCACCGAAACCGACGATTCAGCGGAATAGCCTACGACCAACGTCCGCTCGAACCACGACGCGCAACACCTATTCGATCAGGTGCATCTCCCGCGCGATCTGCACGGCCTGGATGCGGCTGCTGGCGCCGAGCTTGGAGTAGATGTTCTTGAGGTGGAACTTGATCGTGTTCTCGGACACGAACAGCTTGCCGGCGGCGGCCTTGTTGCTCGCCCCGGCGGCGACCAGAGCGACGATCTCCTCTTCCCGCTCGGTGAGTGGATCGATCAGCTCACGCGCGGGCTGAATGGCCAGCGACCCCTGCAATCTCGCGTGCTTGAGATGCTTCAGCAGATCCCGGGCGTAGTCACGCAAGGCATCCGGCCAGTGCGGTGCCTCCTGTTTCACCGTGGCGCTCAGCAACTTGGCCAATGCCTGCCCTTCGTCCAGGAAGGCGCGAACGAAGCCCCCGGCGTGACCGAGTTCCAGTGCCCGGGTCAGCTCCGCCTGCGCCTCATCGCGATCATGATCGCAGTGCAGCGCCAACGCGTTGAGAATCATCAATCGAATCTGACGGCGGACGCGGCCTGAGGCCTCGGCGACCGGCAGCGCCTGACGAACACGCTCCAGGGCATCGCGACCGCGGCCATCGTGCAATGCGAGGCGAATGCGACCGATGACCTCGTCGTTGATGTCCTCGTTGAAGCGCATCACCTCCGTCGACTGCGTGGGCGTGGCTGGCGGGATGCGGCTGGCGATCTTGTGCGCATGCTCCAGCCGGCCGGCGATCAGCTCCCGGCGCACCCGCTCCCACCCGATGATCCGGATCAGCCGACGCCAGCCACCGGCGTAGGCCAGCGTGGCGAGCTGATCCAGCAGCGCATCGCCCTGGGCGTGTTCGCCGATCGCGTCGAGACTGCGTACGCGGGCGAACTGGGCCGCCATCAGGAAATCCGGCAGCGCCGCATCCTGCACGTCGCGGAAGTGTTCGTAACAGGTCGCGAGCTGGTCCAGCTCGTTGGCTTCGTACAGCGCATCCATCATCACCGCGGACAACGCCGCGGAGGCCATGGAACCGTCCTCTTCCAGGCGCTTGTCCTCGGCGCCCTGACGCATCTGGTTCAGCGCGTCGTTGACCCGACCACGGACCAGCGCATCCGCGCCGATGAGCGCCAGCGAATACCCCCAGCTGAACACGGTGCCCGACATCTCCCCGTGCGCGCGCGCCTGCACCAGATAATCATGCGCGCTTTCGAAATCACCCCGGCACAATGCCGCGAACGCGAGCACGTTCGCCGCCGCGCCGCACTCGAAGGATTCGAAGCTTGACGCGGCCATCTCGTCGACGATCGCCCGACTGGCGGCCTGTTCGGAGCGTTCCAGATCGTCCTGGAGGATGTAGATCATCGATGCGACGACATGCGAACCGTGCCGGCTCTCCGGCACCTCGCGACGGCAGTTGCGCTCGATGGTCCACAGCACTGGTGGCAGCTGCGCCTGGCGTCGGAGAAAGGTCACTACCCAGCCCATCTTCACCGTCAGCGCGGGGTCGGCAAGAATCACCTCATCGGGAATGCGGTCCAGCCAGCGCGCCACCGTGGCCAGGTGCCCCTTGGGAATCAGCTGGGCCGCCCAGCGATCCAGCACGCGGGCCGCGCGTTCGTGATCGCCCAGCGCAACCAGATGATCCAGCGCGTACTCGGGCAGTTCATGCGTCTCGAACCAGTCGGCGGCCTGCCGGTGGACTCGCCTGACTGCCTCCGGGTTCGTACGACCGATGTGGGCACGCAGGAAGTCGGCAAACACCGTGTGGTACTTGTACCACTGGCCGTAGGAATCCAGGGAACGCAGGAACAGGCCGGCCTGTTCCAGGTCCAGCAACACCTCGCGCGCGTCCCCTCGTCCGGTGATGTGATTGCACAGATCCGGTGACAACCGGTTGAGCACCGAGGTCTGCAACAGAAAGGTCTGAAGCTCCCGCTCCTGCAGGCTCAGCACGTTGTCGGCCAGATAGTCGGTCAGTTGCTGCGGCTGCCCGGCGACCTCCGGATCGGACAGCCCCGCGCGAACGGTCTGACTCCGTGCCGCGAGCCGGTACAGCTGGACCGCCGCCGGCCAGCCATCGGTGCTACGAAACACGCTGTCGATCTGCGTTTCGTCCAGATCGCTCAGCGAACCGTCTTGGAACAGCTCGCCCAACTCCCCGCGGGAGAACCTCAGCCCGTCGGCCCGGACCAGCATGGCGTCGCCGGTGACGACCAGACGGGAAAGCCCCAGCTTGGGCACGGTGCGCGATCCGATGACGACATGCACCCGACCATGCAGGCGGGCGATCAGGTCGCGGAAGAAGGCATGGATGCTGCTTTCGGCCAGCGTCTGGAACTCGTCGAGAAAGATCGAGACCCCCGGCACCGCATCGGTCAGCGCCATCAGGCGCTGGGCGAAGCGCTCCGAGCGCGATGTCGGCTCGTCGCCGCTCGCATGCCCCGGCACGAACCCGGCACGCGCCTCCAGATGGGCGAAGAAATCCTCCAGAAGCTCGAAGCAGCGACGGGCGTCGTTGTCCGCATCCTCGAAGGTCAGCCACCCGGTCAGCACGCCGGCCTCGTGATGCCGTGCATTGAGTTGCTGCATCAACGTGGTCTTGCCGTGCCCCGCCGGTCCCTGCAGGACGATGGTGGAACCCGGCGGCGCGGCCAGCAGCCGATGCATGATCGACGGGCGCTCGATGACGCCCGAATGCAGCTTGGGCGCGTAGAAGCGGTCGGTTCCCAACCGCAACTTGCCGAGATCTGATGCGCGTTTCCTCACGCTTGTCTCCTCCTGAGTCTCGTCGCTCAGGTCGTCCTTGTTGACCTGTCGAGACCTCTTGTCGGCTACGCCGCTCTTGGTATTCGTCAATCTTGACGGCCTGCGGGCCAATTGCGCAACCGAAAATTCAACGTCAGGACACGGCGTAAACGTCGTAACTGACCGTTCGTTCGACTAGATTCCCGACGCCGATTCCAACGAGCTGACGCCGGCAGAGCCACTGATGCCCGGGAGACGCCGTGTAGACACGGGGCGCGGTCTGTATCTGCACGATCGGATCGAGCCGTCCTTCGGCGAACGCGGCATAGCCATCCTCGCCGAAATCGATCACTCCGCCATAACGGATGTCGAGCAGTACGCCGTCCGTGGTCCTGAGTTGCGCGCGCACATCGACATTGGCCACGCCATCGGGCCGAACGGTGAGCCAGTCGCCACCAACCGGACAAACCTCGCCGTCGCCGATCCGCCCGCCAGTGATCTCGCCACCCGTGACCTGGAACAGCACGCGAATCCCGTCGGCGCATGGACCGAGCACCACCGGTTCGGCCAGCGTCGCCGTGTAGCTGAACAGGTACTCCGAATGCAGCACCGGCGCGTTCATGCGGCGTCACGCTCGCGTGCGTGCTCCCGGGCGAAGCGGACATAAAAGTCGATGGCCGCCGGATCCTGCATGGCGTCGCGGCTGGCCGCCTGCTCCAGCGGCGTGCCGGTCAGCAGCTTGCGGACCGGGATTTCCATCTTCTTGCCGGTTAGCGTGTACGGAATCCGCGGCACGGCGTGGATCGAGTCCGGCACGTGGCGCGGGCTGCAATCCGAACGCAGGCGCGAGCGGATGGTGTCGGCGATCTCATCGGTGAATTCCACGCCGGGCTTCATCAGCACGAACAGCGGCATGTCGTAGCGGCCGCCGGGCAACTCGCAGCAGACGATCAGGCTGTCGGCCACGCCCTCCACCTGCTCCACCACCCGGTAGATCTCGGCGGTACCGATGCGCACGCCGAAGCGGTTGAGCGTGGAGTCGGAGCGACCGTAGATGTAGCAACCGCCCCGCTCGTTGATCTTCAGAAAATCGCCGTGGCGCCACACGCCCGGATAAACGTCGAAGTAGGCATCCCGGTAGCGGGCGTTGTCGGGGTCGTTCCAGAACTTCACCGGCATGGACGGGAACGGGCTGGTGACGACCAGTTCGCCAACGGTGCCGGCGGGCACCTCGATGCCGTCCTCGTCCCAGGCGTGCACGTCCATGCCCAGCGAGCGGCACTGAATCTCGCCCGCATGCACCGGGAGAATGGGCGCCGCGCCGACGAACCCGCTGACGATTTCGGTGCCACCAGACTGCGAGGTCACCCACAAATCCCGCTTCACGCTGCGGTAGAACCAGGCGAAGGTCTCCGGCGTCGATGGCGCGCCGGAGACGACAATGGTGTCCAGGGCCGACAGGTCGTGCGTTCTGCCGGGCTCCAGCCCCGCCTTCTCCATCATCTGCACGAAGGTCGGGCTGGCGCCGAAACAGGTGGCGCCGGTATCGGCCGCCAGCTTCCACAGCAAATCCGGCGTGGGATGCGCCGGATGCCCGTCGTACAGCACCACCGCGCCGCCGCCGATCATTGCCGCCAGCAGGATGTTCCACATGACCCAACCCGTGGTCGTGTAGAAGAACATCGTGGAGTCCGGCCTGATGTTCAGGTGGAAGTGCATGAGCTTCATGTGCTCCAGCGTCACCCCGCCGTGTCCCGGCACGATAGCCTTGGGCAGACCCGTGGTGCCGGAGGAAAACAGAATCCACAGCGGATGATCCGCCGCGACATAGGCGTAGTCGAAGGCGTCGCGCGGCACCGGTGGGTGATCCATCAGATCGTCCCACAGCAGCGCTGCCTTGGGAGGTTTGGCGTCGGCGTTCAGATACGGCAGCCAGATCACCTCCTGCAGACTGGGCAGCGCGTCGCAGATCGCCGCGACCTCCCGGGTGCGATCGAAATCCCTGCCGCCGAAGCGGTAGCCGTCGGCGGCGAACAGCACCTTTGGCTCGATCTGCGAGAAACGGTCGATCACCGTGTTCACGCCGAACTCCGGCGCCGCCGAGGACCAGATCGCGCCGATGGACACCGCGGCCAGCATCGCCACCGTGGTCTCGGGAATGTTCGGCATGTAGCTGACCACCCGGTCACCGGTGGTCACGCCCATGTGGCGCAACTGCGTGGCGACGACCCGGACCTGCTGACCCAGTTCATGCCAGGTCATTTCGGCCAGCGGCCGGCATTCGGACAGATGCCGGATGGCAACCTGATCCGCCGGCACCTCGGCCTCGTGGCGCAGGATGTGCTCGGCGTAGTTCAGGCGCGCACCGGGAAACCAGCGGGCGCCGGGCATCTCGCGCGAATCCAGCACGCAGGTCGGCGGCGAGATCGAATGCACGTCAAAATAGTCCCAGATCGACTGCCAGAAGCCGTCCAGATCGGTAACCGACCATTGCCACAACGCGTCATAGCTGTCGAAGCGCCGGCCGCGCTCCTCCTCCAGCCAGCGCATGTAGCGCGCGAGGTTGCTGTTGTTCGCGAAGTCCGCGCTTGGGGACCACAGATGCTGGCCTTCGCTGACTCCGCGCATCGGCGCGGTGGCTTGATCCTTCATGGTCTCCTCCTGTCCTGTTCGCCGCTGCCTCCCTAGGCCGTCGGCGCCTTCTTGAGTCCCGCGACGCGCGCCAGCACCTGCTCCGGATCGGAGCCGGCGGGCACGCAGGCGAACCAGAAATCCCCGCCACTCGACGGGTTGTCCGCCGTCCATCCCTCCTGACTGATCAGTACCCCGCGCGTACCGGAACCGGGCGCCTCGGCGATGACGATGTCGACCGCCTCGCAAGCCAGCGACCCGGCGGCGTCCGCACGCAACGCGACCTGCCAGCGCTGGTGCTCGGCAACGTTGAAGATCGGCTGACACAGGTCCAGCTCGCCAGCGACATCGGCACCGGTGGCTTCCAGCAGCACGATGTCGATGCAGTCCGGCGCCAGCGCCGACAGCTCACGCAGCGCATCGGCCACGTACATCGCGGCGGTGTCGACCATGTCCTCGTCGGGGGTGTCGAGAGCGCGACCGGCCAGCGCGGCGGCCGATGTGAGCATCGCCGACGGCATCGCCAGCGCCAGCGCGATGGGTGCGTTGGGCAGTCCGCCGCGCAGAGCCTGCAACACCTCGGCGATATGCGCCCGCAGCGGGCCGTCGGCCAGCAGACGCTTGAGCGGATAGGTATCCCGCGATTTCTCACCCAGCGCCGCACCCAGTTCCGGATGGGCCTCGGCCCAGGCGGCGATCAGATCCATGGTCGGAAACCGCACCACGTCGGGCTGGAGCAGGCCGTGGCCCTTCTTCAGCCAGGTCGCACAGGCCATGGCGTCCAGCCACGGCGGATGGCCGGACGCGAGCAACTGCGCCGTGTACGCGGTGTGATCCAGCCAGAGCGGTGACGCCCCGGCGCCGTTGGGTTCGAAACGCGGCATGGTTTTATCCTTTGGATGCCTCGCAGGCGGCGAGTTTTGCCTGCAACTCGGCGATTTGCAGATCCTTTGGATCCGGCATCAGGATCGGCGGGATCTGGTCGTAGGGGACTTTCATCCGGGCCTCGCCCGCCCCGATGATCATCGTGTTGGGGTCATCCCAGGAGCCGTAGTACGGGACGTGTTTCGGCGGCTCGTCCTGCGTCCAGTCCTGGACGAAATCGTCGAATTTGGCGCCGCGTTGCAGCCGCGCCTGGCGCTCGGCCTTGCGCGCGGCCTCCGTGGCGGCCTCGTCCAGCACCAGGGTCTTGTCATCGAACACGACCTTGAACAGGTCGCGGGCAATGGAGGCGCTGACCTTGTCTTCCTCGACATCCTTGAGCACCAGATACGGATCGCGCTCCAGCACGTCGCCGTAACCGCCCCCGGAACCCTGGCAGATCATGTAGACCTCGCCTTCGTTGCAGATCTCGAAGGTCATGCCCATGTCCTGCGAGGTGTACGTACCACCCTCGAAGGGCTGCTTGTTCATCAGGTCGACGATGTTGAACTCCACGTCACTGATGTCCGTCGTGCCGTCGTTGAAGATGTCGAACACGTTGACGTTCTTGATCTTGCAGAGCTGATAGGCGGGGCAGGAATAGCCGCCGAACATGCCCTGGGCCGACGAGAACATGGAGCCCTCGCAGCCAGTCATGAAGCCGAACATGTTGGAGCCGCGCACCGTTGCGACCTGTTCGTAACCCAGACCACCGCGGAACTTGCCCCAGCCGGCCCGATCCTTGGCGAGCACCTGGGCGCCCAGACGGATGATCGGAACGTCCTCCTCGTTGATCTCGTGCTCGCCGGTGTCGGCCATGAAGCCGAACACGGGCGATACCGCGTCCTCACCGTCGGCGGTGGCGCGGGCACCCTGCCCGCAACCGTTGATGTCGCCGCAGAAGTTGCCGGTGATCTCGCCGTGCTGGGTCAGGCCGCCGTAGATGAACGTGGCGGCCTGGTCGTACTGCGGCGCGATGATGGAGGTGTAGCGATGCGGCAGCATGTAGCCAAGCTTGGCCATCGGAATCGTCGGGATCGTGCAGGCCTTGAACAGCGGCATCAGGCTCATGGACTGCGGCGCCTCGCCCTCGGCATCGATGATCGTGCCGGGCTGGCTGATGATCTCGATGGGCGACAGCAGCGCCATGGTGTGGGGCAGATCTGGCCAGATGTTCTGCAACAGGCCCGTCACCAGGGCGGACTTCCACGACCCGATGTTGGTGTTCACCGACCGGTTCATGAACTGCGGCGAGCAGCCGGAGAAGTCCCAGGTCATCCGGTCGCCCTTGACGGTGACATCCATCCGTAGCTTCTGGATGGCGTTCTCCCGCAGCGTGGAATCCATGAACGCCTGGACACGGGTGGTGCCGTCCGGGAGTTCGGCGATGCGACGCCGGACCTCGACTTCGACATCCTCGAGGCTCTTGCGCATCATAGCGGCCAGCGCGTCACGACCGAACTCCTCGACGATCGCCAGCACGCGCTCGCGCATCCGCATGACGACATGCAGTTTCACCTTCATGTCCTCGAGCTGGAGCTTCGGATCGCGCACCGAGTTCTGCAGGAAGGTGACGAGATCACGCTTGAGCTTGAAATTCTCGACAACCTTGAAGGGCGACATCTTGAGCCCCTCGTCGTAACGGGACTCGGCCGCCGCGGGCAGGCCGCCCGGTTCGGTGGCGCCGTTTTCACCTTCGTGGATGGTGCAGGCCAGCCAGCAGATCAGTTCGCCGTCGTGGAAGATCGGCATCATCATCGACTGGTCGGTGTTGTGGATGCCGCCGTAACGCGCGTCGTTGTGGATGAAGCCGTCGCCGTCGCGCACCCCCACCGTCTCGTCCTGCGTCCAGTACTTGTTGATGTACTTGATCGGGTAGTGACAGACGCTGGCGAACGCGATGATGCCGTGGGGAGCGATCATCGACAGATCGCCGGTCGGCGTCATGATCGCGGTGACCAGATCGCCCCAGCGGGCGCCCGGCGCGGCGCCCATCTGGTTCACCATCTGGAACCCCTCGTCCAGCGCGGCGCTGACCAGGCCGCGGACGTGGTTCAGCTGGTGTACGTCCTGTTCCTGCGACAGCAGCCGTTCTTCGTAGGGCGTGCGCGGCTGGATCGAGTGATTGCGCATGATCGCCGGGTCGGGACCCAGAAACAGCTTGTTGTCATCGAGAAAGCGATCGATCAGCGCCTGTTCCTCGTCGCTGATGTTGCCGTCGGTGATTTGATCATCCATGGGTGTCTCCTGCCGCTTCAGGCGTCGTCGCGTGTGAACCAGACGGCGCCATGCCTGGCGGCGCTGTAGGACCAGCCCGGTTCGACGAGGTAGGTGGTGGCGCGGGTCGTGACGATCGCCGGACCGGTGATGTGGGTACCCGGCTCCAGCGCCGCTTCGCCGAAGACCGGCGTCTGCACGGGGCTGTCGATGCCGACGAAATGCACCATGCGCTGTTCGACCGGCTCGATCGCGGTGGGCGTCCGCCCGTTGAGCTTTACGCCATCGAAGGTGACGGCGGTCTGCTCGACGAAACTGCAGACGCGGATGGTATTGATGCGAACACCGGCTTCGGGCGCCTGGCTGCCCTGCCCGAAGCGCTCGCCGTAACGCGTATGGAACTGGTCGATCAGCTTGAGCACGTCCCTGCGCGATTCCAGCCGCCGCAGTTCAGTGACCACGGCGGTTTGCACGCGCTGATTGCCGTAGCGCATGTCCAGCTCCAGGCGATGCTGCACCTGGGATTCCTCGAACCCTTGACGCACCAGATCCTCACGACCCCGTCCCTCCAGTTCCTCGACGGCGGTATTGAAGCTGTCGAAGTCGCTGAAGAAGCTGGACTGGTTGGCGTCGAACAGCACGGTCCAGGTGCTCACCTCATGAATGTGCATCTGATTCATGCTGCCGGCGCCGCAGGCGGAGAACACCGCCGAAAATGGCGGGGCGAGCACGCGGTCCACGCCCAACACGTTGGCGATACCGCAGGCATGCAGCGGCCCGTTGCCACCGTAGGCCAGCATGGTGAAGTCCCTGGGCTCGTAGCCGCGGGTGCGCAGCTCGGTGGAAATGCCGTTCGCCATGTTGGCGTCCACCGTGCGCTTGATGAGCTTGCAGGTCTCGACGACGTCCAAGTCCAGGTCGTCGCAAAGCTCCTCTTCGATCGCCATCCTGGCCCGCCGGGGGTTGAGCTTGATGAAGCCGTCGGCGTAGTTGTCGGTTTCCAGATAGCCCAGCATCAGGTCGGCATCGGTCACCGTGGGTTTCATGCCGCCCTTGTCGTAGCAGGCCGGACCGGGGTCGGAACCGGCGGACTCAGGCCCGATCTGAACGGTCTCGAACATGCGGTCGTAACTCGCGATGGAGCCACCACCGGCGCCGAGCGTGACCAGCTCGACCATCGGAATCGACACCTGCCAGCGGTCGATGACCGGGTTGAAATCGTAATGCTTGACCCCGCCCTGGGTGACGATGCCGATGTCGAAGCTGGTGCCGCCCATGTCGGTGGCGACCACATTCCCCAGCTCCGATTGCAGGGCCAGATGGTCGCTGGCGGCGATGCCGGACACCGGCCCCGAATGCACGGTTTGCAAGGCGTCGGTGGAGTTGAGCTGCGCCATGCCGCCGGAGTTGTGATTGACCAGCATCGGCTTTTCGTAACCCCGGGTCCGCAGGTTCAGCTCCAGCGAGCCGAGGCCGTGATACATCACCGCGTGCAGGAAGGCATCCATGATCGTCGAGGTCGTGCGGGCGTATTCGCCCTTGCGACCGGCGACCAGATGCGACAGCAGGCAGGGAATCGAGCCGAGCAGATGGCCCGGGAATTCCTCGTTGAAGATCTCGCGGACCCGCAGCTCGTGCTCGGCGTTAACCACGCTGTTGGTGAAGGCGACCACGATGGCCTGCGCGCCGGCGTCGACCAGCTCGCGGATCTTGCGGCGCACGTCCTGTTCGTCGAGCCGGAGGAACACGTGGCCGGTGTAGTCGATGCGCTCGCGCACCTCGCGAATCAGAGGAATCGGCACGATGGGATCGGGTCGCTGCGCGCTGGGAATGTCCTGCTGACGATCCTGCGACAGCCCAACGCCGTAGCCGCGGCCACGCGAGCACGGCACGGTGCTCTTGAACCCGGCCGTGACCAGCAGGCCGATGCGTGGGCCCTTGCGCTCGATCAGCGCGTTGGTGCCCAGCGTGGTCGCATAGCGCACTGAGTCGACCTGCGAGAGCAGCGTCGGTACCTCGATGCCCAGCTCCCCGCTGGCGTACTCCAGCGCGCTGTTGAAACCCAGCGCGAGATTCTGGTGGGTGGTCAGCGCCTTGGCCTGGATGTTCTTGTCACCCCAGGCCACGAAGCAGTCCGTGAACGTGCCGCCAATATCGACTGAAACTCGTTTCATCGCGGCGCCCTCAGTGACCATGCCCGGCATGGGAATGCCGCGGCGCCGGCGTGTACTTGCCCACCGGCGGCACCTTCACCTCGTCGCGATCGGCCCACTGCGCCTTCAGCGCGTCGATGTCGAGATCGATGTCGTGCAACGGCGGATGACCCGGCGGCAGGTACTCCACCTCGATCATCGTCCCGCAATGCGGGCAGTAGTATTCGAGAATCCGGCACCAGTCCGGGTTGGGCGAATAGGTGCGGCTGTACTTGGACGTATCCAGCAGCGGCGGATGAATCTCCTGCGGATTGCGGTTGTAGACCAGCAGACCGCGCTTGTAGTTGTCGCGGGCATCGTGCAGATCGCCCTCGCAGGCGCGGCACTCCCAGCGTTCGCGGTCGAGATCAATCCGGAGGTATTCGGTGACCAGTACCTTCATGTCGCTTGTCTCCTCGCAGGCTGCGTCGGCCTACTGCTTGCGCAGCAGCATGTCGCCGGCGGCGTTGAATTCGAATGTCCAGTCGGGGTCCAGCCGGCAGGTGAAGAAGGCCTCTTCCAGCACCGCCGGGCCGGTCGCGCCCACCCCGCCCGTCTGCGACTCGATGCGGTAGACCGGCACGTCGAGAATGGCGCCGTCGATCAGTACCGACCGGGTGGCGTCACTGGATGCCGGCGGCAGGCTCGCGGAATCCGTGGCAAAGCTGCCGCTCAGACCGGGCTGGGCGATGGTCTTGACCACGGTCACCCGCACCGCCAGCCGATCGTCCGTGCCCACCGAATCCGGCAGACTGCCGTTGACAGCCAGGTGGCGACGCGACTCGCCATCCGAGACGACCAGTTCGGTGGAGACGTCGCAGTCCTCCAGCGCGAAACCCTCGGAGAACATGCCGCGGCGCGCCTGCTCCATCGCGTCCTCCTTTGCGGCGTCGAGCGAGGCCTGGTCGTTGCCGGACAGCAGCACCTCGTACTCGTGCGCGATATTCGAAAAGCCCACGCCGAAGGCCGAGAACACGGCGGCCAGACCGGGGATGAGCACCTGACGCACTCCGACCGCATCGGCCACCTTGCAGACCACGAACGGGCCGGCACCGCCAAAGGCCGCAAGCGTGGTATCCGGCGTGACGTCGCCGGTCGCGCGCAGGGCGTCGGCGACCTTGTCCACCCAGGCGGCTTCCATTCGGGCCGCGGCCTCCTCGATGGACAGACCCAGCGGCTTGGCGATGTGCTCGTCGATCGCGCGCCGGGCGCGTTCCACGTCCAGCTGGAGATCGCCGCCGAAATACGAAGTCGGGTCCAGCAGGCCCATCGCCAGGAACGCATCGGTGATCGTCGCCTGCGTACCACCCAGCCCGAAGCAGGCCGGTCCGGGTTCGGAGCCAACCGACTCCGGCCCGACCTTCACCCGTCCGTCGTCGGCGCGAATGATGGAACTGCCGCCGACACCGGCGCTGGCGAGGTCGCAAAGCGGCATGGAGATTTCCACGCCTTCGATGCGGCCGTAGTCCTCCTCGCGCACCTCGCCGTTCTCGACCACGCCCACATCGGTGGTGGTGCCGCCGATATCCATGGACAGCAGGCGCGGCAACTCGTAGTGCCGGGCCAGCGCCCGGGCGCCTTCCAGGCCACCGCGCGGGCCGGAGCTATAACTCTTGAGCGCCGCCGTGCGCGCGACGCGGGCGGAACCGCCGTCGTTGCGAAAGATAAGCAGCGGGTTCTGCGCCTTTTGCGCCTTGAGCCGATGCTCGGCGGAGTACAGGAACCGCTCCATCGCCGGATGCAGAAAGGCGTTGAGCAACGCGGTCCAGGCGCGCCGGGCGTCACGGGCGTCGTCGCTCAGTTCATGGGTGTAGAGAATCGGCACCGCGCCGAGCATCTGCGGCGGAAACTTGCGCAGCATGGCGTTCTTGAAGGCCTTTTCACGCTCGGTGCGATCGGGCCCGGAGAACGCCACGACCAGGCGATTGGCCCCTTCGGACACCAGCCGGTTGATGGTGACCACCGCGGCGCGAATGCCGTTCTCGTCACCGCCGTCGACCGCATCGTGACGCGTTCCGATCAGGGTGCCGAACAACTCGCCCGCGCCATCGCCGGCCTTCAGCGCATCGAGATCGAACTGGCGGTCGACCAGTAACCCGAGGCGGGGACCCTTGCGTTCGACCAGGGCATTCGTGCCCTGGGTCGTGGAATAGCGGATATGGTCGGCGGACAGCAGAAGGTCGAGAAGATTGGGTTTTCCGTAGATCTGTTCGGAAACCTTTGACAACCCCTCGAAAAGACACTTTGAAAGATCGAAGGGCGTGGTCAGTGTCTTCGTTCTCGTGACCTTCTCGCCATCGATCACGCAGATGTCGGTCAGCGTGCCGCCATTGTCGATATTGATCAGCGTGCCCATACAGCGTCTCCTCCTGATGGCACCGGGTGACTATCCGGTTGGGACGCGGTTCATGGCCGGCGGATCGTTGACGCCGCCGGTCGCCGCGTCTCTGTGTCCTTATGCTTCGAGTCTAGAAATCCGGATTCCGGGACGAGCTACCCACGCGGGTAGTTTTTGGGGTAGTCGCCCTCTGCCGGACAAGAAAAAGCCGGCCACGAAGGCCGGCTTCAATACGGGGGGACGTGCGGCTCCGATCACGGAGGCCAAGGTCGTCTACACCGTGCCAAGTCGTGAAATTGCGTTGGGGGTGAGGAACTTGTTGTAGACGTCGACACCGCCGGTATCCAGACGGGAGTCGTACCCACCGGCGCAGGTTCTGGTGTGATGCGTGCGCGACACGCGGTTCGCCTGAACGTCGTGGGTGATGATGTACTGCCAGGACCAGTCGGGATTGCCCTTCTCGTCCTTGATGACCTTGTCGCTATCCTTGTACTGGCTCCAGCCGGCCTGGAAGGACTTCCAGATGTCGCCACGACGGTCGTAGGTCACGTAGGCCACGAACTGGTGGTTGCGCACGTCGATCCACACGCGCTTCTTGCCCACCGGTGCTCGCGGATAGCCCACCGGCTCGGCCTCGATGATGATGCACTCGGGGCACATGCTCCATTTGCTCTCGACGAAGGTCTTGCCCTTGGGCCCACCCTGCGTCGGCGCCATCCAGTTGTCGTCCTCGCCCCACCAGTTTCCGGTCACGGAACCCAGCATCGGCTGACGACCCACGATCTTGTAGTTGCCCCAGGTGAGCATGGGATCACCCGCGGCCCAGGCATCGGACAGGAACCAGGTGATGCCCGGCAGCAGCGGTTCGAAGCGCTGGTTGGTCGGGAACTGACGCACCCGGCGGAAGGCCGGCAGATAGCCGTGCAGATCCGGGTACTTGCGCTGGTCGTAATACCAGGTCGACAGGAACGATGATCCGGCGGTGTCGGTCGGCGCCGTGAACCAGACCGACTGCAGGCGCAGCAAATCCTTCTTGTTCTTGAACACGGTGCCGTCCAGGCGAGCCTGGACCTGCATTTCCGCCCAGACGAAGTCGTACTGATAGGTGGTGTCACCGCCCGGGTCCAGGTCCCACTGGCGAATGGCGTACTGGGCGTAGTCGTGACGACCCCAGGACAGCGTGAGATTCGAAATCGCCTCGTTGCCGTTCTGCGGGTCAGTGAACGGCACGCCGCCAACCCAGGGGCTGCCACTCTGATCGTAGACGTTGCCGTCCTCGCCCAGCTTGGCCTTGCCCTTGTTGCGCAGCGTCGCGTCCAGGAAGGTGCTGTTGTACAGGTCGGCGACATCGGTGGCCGGCGCGACGATCTCGATCTCGCGCCCCTGCTCGGCAATCTGCATGTAGGTGATCGGATCGAGCAGTTCCTTCACATGCTCGACGTTCGCCGCGGACACGCGATCTCCGACGCTGATCTTGCCCTTGGTGTAGGCCTCGATGGACAGCAGTTCATCCGGATAGGCCTTGCTGATGTCGCCGCTGTCGCTGTGCGCGACCATGGGCCACAACGGAGCCAGCACACCCGCCGACGCACCGAGAGCCGATTTTCTGAGCAGTTCTCTTCGACCGTAGTCGAAGTCGTATTTTCTGATTCTCATCTCTGTTTCCTCACTCGCACATTGGCTGGGGTGGATGGGTTGATGTGCTGTTCACAGTCTTCGCTGTTACGGGTTCACCCGCCCGAGGCCCGATGGGGCACCGCCAGAATCACCGTAGAGCCGGTGGCAGCCACCGGCACTACACTGACGGGTAGGTTTCGCATCCCGGATCAGAACTGGTAGGTCAGCCGCAGCGTGCCCTCGTCGGCCCAGTCCGCCGTCGACAGCAGCGTGTCGTTGGGGTTGCTGCAGCTGGCCATGCAGCCGTCGATGAAGGAGTAGAAGAACTCCACGCCGAGCGAGCCACTGGGCTTCCAGCGAATGCCGGGCTGGACCAGGATGCTGCCGCGCGTGTCGTAAAGCGTCGCGAAACCGATCCGGAAGATGTCCTGCGGGAACGGCTGCTGGAAGGCGAAGGCCAGATAATCCGCGCCATCCACGCCATCGGGCGTCGACGTCCGCGAACCGCCGTATCCGGACAGGTGGCGACCGAACAAGTCATCCACGCTGCGGTGCATCCACTGGAACACGAAGTACGTCGCCGGGAAGCGGTAGCTGAACCGGTAGTACTTCTCCATGACCAGGGCGGTCACCCAGGAGTCCTCGACGATGTAGTTGCTGGGCGAGAGCGACGTGTTGGTGAAGGTTCGGTCAGGCGTGTAGCTCGCCTCCAGATTGATGATCAACTGGTCGAACACACTGCCCGGTTCCGCCGACACCACATAGCTGCCACCCAGGCCGAACACATCCTCCTCGAAGTACTCACGGGCGATATGTCCGCGGAACGCGTCATCGGCCGCGATGAAGAAGGTGTTCAGTTCGGCGTAAGCCTGCTCGAAGTTTTCCACCGGCGTGCCATAGGCATCCATGGACCCGTCGAACTCACTGATGAGCGTGTTCACACCGGCGACGCCGTCGAGTCGGACCTGGGCCGCGTAGTCGAACCACTCGTCCGCCGAATAAACACCCGTGGGCGCGGCCTCCAGAGGCGAGTTCGCCAAGGCCTCGCCGACACTGCCGTATTGCCGCGTCGGATCGATGTTATAGACGAGGTTGAACGAGCAGGCGACGGTGCCGCAGGCCGTGCTGCCGCCCCCGATTTCGTGTACCACGTTGGACTTGGTCCAGCGGAAGACGCCGTCCGGATTGTGTCGCCGCGCATAAACCGCCTGCCAGCCGAACTCACCGGCGTTGCCACGCAGACGCAAACCGAAACTCAACTCGTCGTCGTAGCCGCCTTCCTTGTAGAGGTCATGCACCGTGAACTGCGACGGAATCACGTTGTACTGCGTGTTCGGGTTGCCGTAGACCGAGGGCCGGAACTGCTTGACGTAGGAGTCCAGCAGAATCGAGTCGGTAACCTGATAGCCCAGACGGATACCCAGGGCCGGCACACGCTCATCCGCGAACTCTTCCTGTGCGTAGTCCAGAACCGAGTGTCGACGAAGATCCAGTCCGTCGACGACATCCAGCACGCGGAAGAAGATGGCCTGCCCCCACGCGATCTGCATGTTGCCCGCTCGCAGCGAAAGCGGACCGTTGCTGTACTCGAGCACCAGCGCCGGAAAGTCGATCAGGTAGTTTTCACCTGCGTATTCGAGCGGTAGCGGATTGCTGTCGCCTTCCACCCGGTACTGGAAATAGTTGACGTCGTTCTGATAGAGCTCGGGATCACCGCCGACGATACCGGCCCCGTCGTTGATGTCGCGCAACGTCGCCGCGTCGAACTCCTCGTAGCCCCAGCCGCCGTCGTACACCGCGCGCATGCGGGCCGTGAGCTTCCAGTTGTTGCCGAAACGCAGCTTGGTCTCGAACTCGCCGCGCAGCATGTTCAGGTTCCAGTCGCTCTCGCGATTGGGAATCTCGGCACCGCGGTCCGCGGCCTGGCTCGCATCCGAACCCAGCAGCGCCGGGAACTCGGTCCCCGGGTCACCCCAGTTCCACAGCTCCGGCAATGGCAGACCGAGACCACCCACCACCGCCGACGGCAGACCGGGCGGCAGATAGGCCTGCCGGTCGACCACCTGGGTGTTGTAGGTATTGCTCAGCTGGTTGTTGGGGTTGCCGCGCCCGACCGTGGAATATGCCGATTCCGTGCGCAGAAATCCGCCAAAACTGAAGTTGACGGCATCCCATACGCTTTCGTCGTCCGCGTGCGCCCCCGTTGTCGTCATGGCCAGGATTGGCATGGCGAGCCCTGCGAATAGCCGCTGGATGCGTCGTCCAGTCGCTTCGGTCTTGATCATCGCTCTCCTCCTTCCACACTGTCGCCACGCGGCTCGGCGCCGACCTGGGGTGTCGGCGTAACGGCCGTGGGGACTCTCGTTGTTCTCCGCCTCAAGGCGTGATTTTCAAGACGTGGCCACCCTGCCCCACCGCGACCACGCCGCTGCCCTCCGCGCTGACGGACCGGTCGAGACCAGCCAGCCACAACGCCCCTAACTCGTCCCCGGTGTGCCGGGACCAGGTGCTTCCGGCATCCGCGCTGATTGCCATCTCGCGGATACCGGAGACATACACCTGGCCGTTGTCATCCGACCGGACGTTGAGCCAGACGACGGTTCCGGGCTCGGCCGTGGCCACCCAGGTCTTGCCGCCGTCCTGCGTCTTGAGAATCGTGCCGCTCTGTCCGACCGCGTACCCCACACCATCGGGTCGTAAATGCATGCCGAAGATCGATGCTTCGCCCTCGCGGAGGACCCGCCAGTCGGAATGCCCGTCGGGCGAGCGGAGGATCAGGCCAAACTCGCCTGCCACGGTCACCGCGCCGTTCTCGGCGATATCGACAGCGTAGAGATGGGGCTCGAAGCCCTGGTCGGTGGTGGTCGACCAGTCAGGCGCCGCCGATTCCCAGGTCCGGCCGCCGTCATCGGAGACCAGCAGCGAACCGAAGGCTCCGACCGCCACGGCCCGCCCGTCCACCGTCAGCGCGACCTGCATCAGGCGCTCCTCGGTCGGGCTTTCCACCGCCTGCCATGACCCGTCGTCCTCGCGACGAAGAATCACGCCGAGCTGACCGACCGCCACCGCATGCTCACCTCGCAGCGCGACGCCGTTGAGCGCGAACTCGGTCGGCACGCCCGATTCCGTGGTCCAGCTCTCGCCGGCATCTTCGCTGCGCAGAATCGTCCCCGCGGCGCCGACCGCCAGCGCGTTGGCGCCGTCGAAGTTCACCGAGAACAGCGCATCGTGAGCAATGCCGCGATGGCGGACATCCGCGTTGACCGCGGCGGCCGGCGTCGCCAGGGTGACGGCCAGGACGGCGAGAAGAGTTTGGAGTCGGCGCATATCAGATCGCTCCCATGGCCATGGTGTTGTCGCGGGGCGCGACGTCCTGCTTGAAGTGCGACAGGTCGATGCTCTCGCCAACAATCAGGTCGGTCCGGGTCACGAAGCGCGGCTTGATCAGCCAGACCAGCAGCGGCAGCACGATCAGCGCGAGGGTCATGTTGATGAGCATGACCATGGTCAGCAGCAGCCCCATGTCGGCCATGAACTTCAGTTCGGCCAGGAAGTACCAGGGGACGATCGAGATCAGCATGATCGTGGCGGTGAACATGATCGCCTTGCCGGTGGTGCGCAGCGACACGGTGATCGCGCGGGCCCAGTCACCCTTCTGCTCGTGATACTCCTCGCAGATGCGGGACAGCAGGTAGATGCCATAGTCGATCCCGACGCCGACGCCGATCGCGGCGACCATCATCGAGTTCACGTCCAGGCCGATGCCCAGCGTATGCATGGTCGCCTGCAGACTGATGTTCGACAGGTTGACCGGAATCATCAGCACCAGCGCCGCCACCGGACTGCGGTAGGCGAAGGTCGCCAGGCACAGGATCACCAGATTCAACAGGCCAATGACCGCCCAGTGATAGCGCTCCACCACGTAGTTGGTCGCCTGTTGCAGGGCGATGGTGCCGGTACCCAGCCGCACCCGGAAGGCGTCAAAGTCGGTACCGATCTTGTCCACCGCGGCCTTGGCGCTGGCCAGCGCGGCATCCACCGTGTCCTGCTTGTTGTCCGGGTACCAGAGCGACACCGTGGAGTTCTGCAGGTTGAAGTCGGCGACGTGCGAAAACGCCTTGGAACTGGTTCCGATCATCACCGCCGTCGCGGCCGCGTTCACCGCCTGGTCGGTCGGATCCACGGACAGCCACTTGGGATTGCCGCCTGAGAACAGCCGGTTGCCCTCCAGCAGGTAATCGCCGTAGGACAGCGTGGCGCGCGGCGCGTCCTCCCCGCTTTCCAGCAGCCGCTGGAGGCGGAACGCCGTCATCACGGTCTCGGCCTGGCGGGCCACGCGTTTCGGATTCTTCGGGTCCTTGGCCTCCAGCACGATTTCCAGCGTGTTCACGCCAGGGAAGTTGTTGTTGATCGCGCGGACGGCCTCATTGAACTCCGAATCGAACCACAGCAGGTTCGACCCCTCCACCGGGTTGCCGATGCGGATCTGCATGGCCTGGTAGAACACGACCCCGCCCAGTGCAACCAGTACAACGGTGGTCACGCGGGCGCGGCGACCATGCGCCAGCGACGCCACGCCTTCCAGGAAGGCCTGGAAGCGCTTCATGAACGGCGAAGCCTCGCCGCCCTGCCCGGTCAGCTTGTCGACGTTGCCGGGCTCCGGCAGCACGGACAGCAGCAGCGAGATCAGGAACACGCCGGTCGGGATCAGGAACAGCGCCCAGAAACCGCAGAACAGCGCGAAGCGCTCCATCGCCGGAATCGGCGCGATGGCGATGATGAAGATGCCGGCGATGTCGGTGATCATCCCGAGCAGCGATGGCGCCATCATCACGCCCATGGTCAGCTCCGCCGCCTTCTTGCGGTCCGGCACCTCGGCGTAGATTTCGTAGAAGCGCTCGGTGAACTGCACGCAGTGGGAGAAACTTCGCGCCACTAGCAGCAGCGGCACGATCATCAGCAGCGGCTCGACCGGATCACCCAGCAGCCCGGTGAGGCCGAAGCCCCAGATCGCCGCCACGCCGCTGACGATGATCGGCGTGAGCACGCCGACCACGTTGCGCATGTAGAGCACCAGGAACAGCACCAGACCGCCCAGCGTGATCGCGAAGATCCAGAACATGTCCGATTCGTAGCGATACACCCAGCCCGTCAGCGCCGGCTGCCCGGCCAGATAGACGTCGTGATTGCCGTCACGCGCCTCTTCCACCAGGTTCTGAACGAACTCGAAGGCCACGCCGTAGTCGAGCTTGCTCTCAATGAAGGTGGCATTGATCAGCGTCGCGGATTCGTCGCGGGAGATGAGGAAGTCCGCCACGCCCGGCGACTTGCGCACCCGCGCCTTGAAGTCGGCGATCTCGTCCGCCGTCGTCGGCACGGAATCACCCATCAGCGGACGCATGTCGATGCCGTAGGGCGTCGCCTCGGCGTAACGGGCCTTTTCCGTGGAGATCGACAGGATCTGGTCGTGATCCACGCCGGGCGTGAGGTCGATATCGCGGGTCATCTGCCAGACCTTCTGCAAGGTCTCGGCGTTGTAGATGTCGCCGTTCTTGCGCTGGATCATCACGGTGACCGTCAACGGGTTACCGAAATTGGGATGATCCTTGAACACCTGGACGTAGGGATCGTCCGCCGGCAGCAAGTCGGAGAAGATGGTTTCCAGCTTCACGTTGGGCAGGCCGAACGCGAAGATCACCGTGACGATCGCGAACAGGCTCGCGACGAGGATGCGATGGGCCATGACCCATCGCGCTATGCCAAATCGAACGCTATCCATGGCGTGGTCGGGCGCTGGCGCGAACACGGCCGAAACAGTCGACTGCAACCAGTGAGCCCATTTCTCCTCCAGGCTGTCGTTTTTTTCGGACTGAACGTCCTTCTTGTCTAGGTTCGATTAGGCCGAATGCCGGTCAACTCGGTACTACACCATCGGGTAGTTTTGAGGTGTAGGCCGGTTTTTTCTCCGGAAAATCAATGGCTCATCGCAGCACCCGGACGGGCGCGGATGAACGCCGGGCGGATCAGCGCGACCAGCATCGGCAGCACGACGAGCGCCGTGACCATGTTGATGGCCATGATGCAGATGATCAGCAGCCCCATATCAGCCACGAAGCGCAGCCCCGACAGCAGGTAGAGCGGCAGGATCGCGATCGCCATGATCATCGCGGTGAACGCGATCGCATGACCGGTGGTGACCAGCGAGCGGCGAATCGCCAGATCCCACTGCCCGGATGCGGCGTGGTACTCCTCGCAGATCCGCGACAGCAGGTAGATGCCGTAGTCGATCCCGACGCCCAGGCCGATGGCCGCGACGATCATCGAATTCACGTCCAGACCGACGCCGAGCAGGTGCATGGTGGCGATCATCGCCAGATGCGCCAGATTGACCGGGACCAGCAGGATCAGACCGGCCAGCAGCGAACGGTAGGCCAGCGAGAACACCAGGAAGATGAACAGGTTCAGCAGGCCGACGACGACGTGGTGGTAGCGTTCGATGACCCGGTTGACGGCCTCCTGCAGGGCGATCACGCCTGTGCCCAGACGCACCGTGAACGCCGGATGGTCCACGCCCACCTGCTCCACCGCTTGGCGTGCGGTGACCAGGGCCTGATCCACCGTCTCCTGGCGATTGTCGGCGTACCACATCGACACGGTGGAATGCTGGAGGTCCTCCGACACCACGTGACTGTAGGCCTCCGCCGAGGCACCCATCATCGCGCCCATGGTCGCGGCGCTGATCGCCGACTGGCGCGGGTCCAGCGGCAGCCATTTCGGGTGCCCGCCGGAGAACAGGCGATTGACTTCGGTCAGGTAGTCCGCGAAGGACAACGTGGCCCGTGGCGGGAACTCGGCCGCTTCCAGGCCGCGCTGCAATCCCTGCATGGTCTGGACGGTGTCCAGTTGCTGACTGACCCAGTTCGGATCATCGGGATCTTTGGCCTCGAGAATGATCTCCAGCGTGTTCGTGCCCGGAAAGTGATCGTTGATCGCGCGCACCGCGGTATTGAACTCGGAGTCGTGCCACAGCAGGCTGCTGCCCTCCACCGGGTTGCCGATGCGGATCTGCGTCGACGTCCAGCCGACGACCACGGCCACGACCGCGACCACACCCGCGGTCCGCCACACCACGCGACGCCGGCTGAGCCCGGCGATGCCGACCAGCAGCCGGTTCAGCACCGCGCGATGTCCGTCGGAGGTGGCTTCGGCGCGCCGTGTTTTCGGCGACGGCGTGGTCGCCAGCAGCAGCGTGATCAAACCCACGCCGGTGGGAATCAGCCACAGCGCCCACATGCCGCAGAAGATCGCGTGCCGCACCATCGCGGGAATCGGCGCGGCAATGACGACGGCAATGCCCATGGCGTCGGTGAGAATCGACAGCACCGACGGTGTCGCCATCCGCTCCATGGTTCGCCGCGCTGCCTCGGCGCGGTCACCGCATTCGGCCAGCAACTCGGAGAAGCGCTCGATGAACTGCACGCTGTGCGAGAACGAGCGCGCGATGAGCAGCAGCGGCACCACCATCAGCAACGGCTCGACCTCGATGTCCAGCCAGCCGACGAACCCGAAGCCCCAGATCGCCGCCGTGCCGCTGGTGACGATCGGAATCACCACGCCAACCAGGCTGCGCATGTACAGCATCAGCGCCAGGATGAGGATGCCGATGGTGACGCCGAAGATCATGAACAGCTCGACCTGGTGGCGGTAAACCCACCCCACCAGCGCCGGTTGTCCGGTCAGGTGGACGGCGTGCCGGTCGCTGCGCGCCGCCTCGACCAGACCCTGCACGTACTCGAAGGTCTCGGCGTAATCAAGACGATGCTCGATGAACGTCGCCATGATCAGCGTCGCGCTCTCGTCGCCGGAGATCAGGAAGGTCTTGGTGTTGGGCGACTTGTTGACCCGCTCATGGAACGCCGCGATTTCCGCCGGCGTGCGCGGCGGGGTGTCGTTCATCAGCGGGCGCATGTCCACGCCGAAGGGGGTCGCCTCGGAATAGCGGGCCTTTTCGGTGGTGATCGAGATCACCTGGGCGTGATCGACCGCCGGGGCCAGATCGATATCGCGCGTCAGCCGCCAGACCAGTTCGATGGTGTCGGTGTTGTAGATGGTCCCATCACGGTTTTGCACCATCACCATCAGCGTGAGCGGGTTGCCGAAATTCGGGTGATCCTTGAACACCTGCACGAACGGATCGTCCCTCGGCAGCAGGTCCGAGAACACGGTCTTTAGCTGGACACGCGGCACGCCGATCGCGAAGAACAGCGTGACCAGCGCGAAGGCGACAAGACAGAGGCGGCGGTGTTCGATCATCCAGGCCGCGAGCCGGGCCCGACGCGACGCTCCCACGCTCAGGTCTTGCCCAGCTTGATCAACGCGAGCTGCGTCAGATAGCGATCGAACAGCTCCGGATCATTGGCGCCGCTCTTGTGCACGCCCTCGACCTGGCGCACCTGCTCCAGCCGGGTGACGTCACCGGTCTGGATGTCGGATGCGATGACATGCGTCCAACTCCAGTACGGGTGCTCACCGTCCATGATCCGCTGGTCGCCGTTCTCGTAGAGGCTGTAGGCCCCGTCGAACGAGCGATAGGGATTGCCGCGGCGGTCGTAGGTCACCATGCCGATCAGCGCCTGGTTGCGGGCGTCGAACCACAGGTGTTTCTTCGACACCGGCGCACGCGGAAAGCCGGTCGGCCGGGCCTCGACGACGATGGCTTCGGGCACCAGCTCCACCTTGGTATTCCAGAATGACAGGTCACGGCCGCCCCCGTGGGTCTCGTGCTCCCAGTTCTCGTGCGCCGAGTTCCAGTTGTCCGACAGCCCCGCCAGAAACGGACCGCGGTGGACTATCTTGAAGTCACCCCAGGTGCGCAGCGGATCGCCCGTGCCCCAGGAATCGGACAGGTACAGCGACGTGCCCGGCAGCAGCGGCTCGAAGCGCTGGTCGGTGGGAAACCGGCGTATGCGGCGGAACTCGGCGACATAGCCATGCAGTTCCGGGAACACGTTCTGGTCGTAATCCCAGATGTTCAGAAACGAGGTGCCGCGAAACTGCTGCGGCTCTAGGAAGAACACCGACTGGAATCGCAGCTTGTCCTTGTACTTGGGCCAGTAGGGCTTGGGCTCCATCGCCACGCGGGCCACGGTGTTCAGCTCCGCCCAGCCGCCGGTATAACGGAACTTGACCTTCCCGTCCGCGTTCAGCGACGTCATCTTGATCGCGTAGAAACTCGCGTCGTGCCGGCCCCAGCTCAGCACCTGGGCGGCGTAGAGTTCGACGGCCTTCTGCGGGTCGGGAAACGGATTGCCCCCGATCCACGGCTCCCCGGTGTCGGTGACCACGTTGCCCTTGTCGTCAAACCGCGCCTTGCCGGCGTTGCGCAGCGTGGCCTCGATGTATTCCCAGGGCGACAGGCGCATCGGGTCGGTGGTCGTCGCGACCAGTTCCAGCCGACGCCCCTGCTCCTTGATCTGCTGGTAGCGAATAGGCTCCAGCAGGTCCTTGACCAGCTCGACGTTGCCGGCGTCGATGGTGTCACCGGGGCTGATCTGGCCACCGGTGTACTCATCGATGGACAGCAGCTCGTCCGGATAGGCCGGACTGATATCACCCTGATTCGCGATCGCCGACCACAGCGGCATCAGCAGGCCGGCGCCACCGACGCCTTGAAGGGTCCGGCGCAGAAACTCGCGGCGGCTGTAATCACGCCCGAAGCGTCTGACGTGCATGGACGGTCTCCTCCACGGCGAAAACCCGGACGTGTCCGCCCGCCGCATTGTTCGGATGTTTACGTCGCACCTTGATCGTCGAGGGACCCACCCTTCACCACCCGAATGGGTAGTCACATGCACGGGGCAATCGCCGGAGGATCGTGGGGCTGGTCGGCCAGGGAGGGTCCGATGACAACCACAGCAATCAGCGCCGTTCGGGTTGAAACGGCCATTGCACCGACGCCGTTCGTTGGGTCGCGCGCCTCGGTTACGGCGGGAAGCCCGTGATCTCCGCGCGCTTACGCCAACCGTCACGCATCACGCTGGGCGCGGTGCTGTTGTGCACCGCCATCACCGCCTGGGCGGAACTGGATCTCGCCGCCTTCGATCGCCAGGTCGACGCTCAGCTCGCACCACTGCGCCCCGCCGATTCGGCCGAACCACCCGGCATCGACATCCGTGTCACGGGCCTGGACCCGGCGACCGATATCCGGGGCTTCGTGGAACTGATCGATGCCGACGGATCGGCCTGGCTGCCCACGCTGCTGATGCGTTCGGACGACGAACGCCAGACCCTGACCGGAAAGCTGCCACCGCTGCCGCCCGGTGTCGCGGACATGCGCATCAACCTGCGCCTGCGGAACGATACCGGTATACGCTGGCTTGCCCGTACGGTTCGTCTGCACACCGGCGGTGATCTGTTCGCGGTCGACTGGACGATCCGGAACACCACGACCGGATCGGCATCCATCGACGCTACCGCCTGGTCCGTGACCGACCCGCGACCCTTGCTGCAACGACTGCTGCCGACGCCATTCGGGCTCCCGGTCGCCGCTGTCGCCACACTGGATGATCGCACCGAACCACCGCCAGGCTTGGAAAACCTGGAATCGGCCTGCGCCGCTGACCCGACTCGGGTGAGGTCACCGTTCAGCGCCCTGGCCCCGGCGGCTCGCGCACACTGGCGCATTCGCCTCCTCGCCGTTCGCTGCGCGCTGTGGGCGGGACGCAGGGATATCGCGTTCGCCGGCATTCTGCGCGCGGCGGACGACGACCAGCTGCGTCCGGCGCTGGCGGCGCCGGCGTTGGAACTCGCCCGGAGCGATATCGACCACCAGCGCCACGAACGGGCACTGGCCACGCTCGACGCGATCGACCCGGTGCTGCCGGACACGGCCCGGGATGACTGGCGTCATCTTCGCGCCCTCGCCTATCTCGGACTGCGGCAACCGGACATGGCCAGCGAAACCCTCTCGGCCGGCCGGCACCTCGGCCCGCTGGTGCACTGGGAATCGGGCGACCCGGACCATGTGAAATACATCTACATGCGAATGAATCTGGCGATCGCGCTCGCGCAGTCCGGGCACAAGCCGCTCGCGATGACGCTGCTGGACGATATCGGCCGGCGTAACCCCGACGACGACGAAACCCTGGCGCTGCGCGAACGGGCCAATGCGATGCTGGGCTGGATGCTGCTCCGGGATGGTCACGGCGCCAACGCCGTCGCCGTGTTCGATCGCATGTTCTCCGGCAGCCAGGCCGCGGACATGGCCATGCTGGGGTTGGGCTGGGCACTCGCCGGGGAGCCGGGAAGCGCGCACCCCCGTCCGCGGCTGCCGGTCGATGCGTCGGTGACGATGGCCGCACCGACTCCCACTGTGCTGGTGGCGATGGAACGCGCCGACGTGCTGTCCTGCGAACAAATCCTCGCGTTGCTGCCCGGCGCGGCCACGCCCTGCTCCGTGCCCACCGAACTCGACTGGTCCTGGCCGGATGACGAGGAGCAGCGACGGGATCGGGCGCTGTCGGTATGGAGCGCGCTACTCGACAGGCAGACGCAAAGTGTCGCGTCCATCGAAGCCGCGATCGCCGCGGCCGACATCCTGATCCATCGCCAGCGCCAGGCCACGGCCGGGGAACAGCTCGACACGACATTGATGACCATCTCGCGCACGGATAGCGCGATCGCCGAGGCGCGTCGTCACCTGGCCGGCGCACTGCCGACAACCCCCACCGCGCGACCCGGCACCGCGATGCGCACCGGTGCCGAGGCCGTGGACCTGGAACTCGGCAACTGGCTGGCCTCCGCGCCGGTGCATCAGGCCCTGGAGACCCTGCAATGGCTGGACGCCCCGTGGGTGGACACGCTGGAGCCGGCCCGGCGTGAGCATCTCCGGGCGATCCGCCAATCCCTGCTGGAAGCGCTGGTCGCCGATGGCCAGTCGCGACTCGACGGAATCCACGAACGGCTGCGCCGCTACGAATTCGCCGCGCGATTCAGGCTGGCTCGATTACAGGACGCCTCGTAGACAAGGTCGTCCGCTGTCCCGCAGCTCGCGGGACAGCGCACGTTTTTCGGCCTGTCTTTGCGCTTTGGTGCTCTTGCCGTGGGCGCCGCCCTTTTGCAGCAGCGGATGCGTGGCCGCTCGAAAGCGCAGCTTCGGCTTGCCGGTGGTTTTCATGACGAACTCCTCGTCATGTGGGTGAACCGGAGAACCCCGTGGCCCCGAGCGGGCCGAGAAAATGGTCGGGGCGGAGGGATTTGAACCCTTTAGATGGGGATTATAGGGGTGGACAGGGGTTTTATCGACTAAGAAAAACAGCACCTTAGCCGCAGTCGCCCCCTGTGGCACCCACAAATGCCCCCGCATTTGCCCCCGGTCTAGCACTCGCGCGGAATCTGCATATACTGTCGAAATGAACAGTAATTACACCCGAGCCATCCGCGCGCCGGCCCGCCCGGGCGAAATGTTCTGCTGGATCCGCAAGCACGAGCCGATCCACGCGATCCCGGCCGGCTCGGCCACCACCGCCTGCGGCATGCCGGACCGGATGATCGAACAAACTGAGTTCTGGAGGGTCTCGTGTTCGCGGTGTCGCGCTGCGCTGGGTATGCCAGCATGGACGCCGGCGAAGGGTGATCCGGAATGGGGCTTGATGATCGAATACTGATGTGCAGCCGATTCGAACAGAACTGCAAGCGCATGCTCCGCTACGAGCGGATTCACGGCCGCCTGCCGGACGAGGAACGGGCACGCTACAACCTGCGGCCGACGAACACGGTGTGGACCATTGATGCTGAGGGCTGGCGGGATCGGAGCTGGTCGCTGGTTCCGCAGTGGTCGAAAGAGCGGCGACTGAAATACGCGACGTTCAACGCGCGATCGGAGACCGTCGACGAGAAGGCGACATTCCGGCACGCCTGGCGACATTCCCAGCGCTGCCTGATTCCTGCGTCGGGTTACTACGAATGGCTCGGACCGAAAGGGAGCAAGCGTTGCCACTATGTCACGCGTGCTGATGACGAAGGGCTTGGAATCGCCGGTCTCTGGGAGCACTGGGAACGTGACGGCGACGCGATCGATAGCTGCACGATGATCACCGTCCCGGCTGCGGCCGAGATCGGGTGGCTTCACCACCGGATGCCGCTGATGTTCGGACCTGCCGACGAGGATGTCTGGCTGCATGCCTCAGCCGATGAGGCCGCCGAACTGTTCACCCGCCAGCCGCCGGCGCTGGAGATCAGCCCCATCGATTCGCCGCCGTCACGCTGACAACGAGGTGCCCGGTTTCGCGGCGGCGTCTCGTAGTAGTGAGTAGGCCAAGAGGAACATCGTCATGCACACCCACATCTACGCGACTTCGAACAGCCGGATTCTCGCCGTCGATGACACTGATGAGGCGCGGGATCTCGTCCCGCACTGCCGGATGCCTCGGGCGATGTTCGGCGGCCGCGCGGTACCGCAACCGGTTGCCCGGGCTTATGTCGAGCAGTACGGCGGGATCTGGTTCCACCCCACCGGCCTGGAACGATTCAAGACGCCCGCCCGGACGGGCTCGCTGGAAGTCCACGACGGCGATACAGTGATCGTCTCGGGTCACGACGGAGAGGGCAAGACTCCATGAAGACCACCACCATCATCATCGCGGCGATCACGCTCGCTGCGTCCCTCCCCGCCCAGGCCAAGGTCCGCTGCGGCCAGATGCTGGCGAAACCCGGTGATTCCCGGGGGTTCGTGTTGAAGCACTGCGGCCAGCCCGACTCGAAAGTCCGGCTGGTGAACAAGTTCGGTGCCCAGGTCGGCGAGGAATGGCGGTACTACACAACCGGCTACAACTCGTCGACGAAGACCATCATCTTCCGCGGCGATGTCGTCTCAAGCGCCAGCGAGCGCCCGGACTAGATCACGACTCGATCGCCGGCACACGCATCACGAGCGGGTCCTCACCCTCGGCTGGCAGGCCGATGACGTCGATCGCTTCGGTAGATTCGCGAGGCATCGACCAACTGCCATCGGCGGAGCTGCTTGTCGTCTCGCCGATCACGCTGCCGTCCGACGCGAGGTGGGCTCGGAAGGTGCGTTCGACTGGGACACCGGCGGCGAAGGCCGCACCGTCGAGCGTGAGGGCTACCGCAGCTTCGACAATGCCCCGGTAGTGAAGGGCCGACCATTGCGCCGGCGTCAGCGCGTAGTCCCAGAGCGCGGCATGTGCAACGAGCCCGTCCAGGTAGTCGCCCGGCGACGAATCTCTGGCAGCGCCGATCGCGATCCGCGTGTAGTCGCTGGTCCCGTCAACGCTGACAGTGTTCAGCTCGCCCATCTGACCGTTCAACACTGACCGGCGCTCGGTGGAGCTAACAAACTGCCCGCCAATCATCTGCGGGATGCCGTACTCGAAGCCATAGGAGAACGAGACCGCACCGCTGGTCTGCGAAGAACTACGAGGGTACGCGAACGCGCTGCCATCGTCCTTGGCGACGATGTAGCTCATGTCATAGACGCTGCCTGACTCCCCGATCCATAGCGCGCAGTTGTTTCCGGATACCAGCGGCGATAGCTCGACCCACGCCGCAAGCGAGTGCGGAAAGCTGGTCACGGGAGCCGCGTCAAGCTGAAAAGCCTGGTCGGCGCCATTCAACTCAACAGAGTAGTCCTCACCCTCGACAATGCCCGCCGCTCGATACGTCGGGCCGCTCAGTGCAGAGAGGTGATATTCGTTGCCGCTGATGTCCAGGGCGCCAAGGTCGGCATCGTCCAATGGCCAGTAGCCAATCGGCTTGGTCTGCAGCACCGTGTCACGATAGGTCCGCTGGACAACCCGCTCGGCCAAAGCGAATGCGTCGGCGGCGGTCAGGGCACGATCGAAGAATGCGAAATCATCGACTGCAATTTCGTTCGGACGATCGCTTGCGGGGCGGTCTGCGATGAACAGATTTCGGGTTGATGCGGCATACGCCGGCGCCGACTTTGTATCCACAATCTCGCCGTCGATCACGAGATTCATGTCGGTTCCGTCGCTAACAAGTAGCAGCGAAAAGTTGCGCGCCTTCAGATCCCGCCCGGCATTGAAATCGACGTTGATGCCGCCGCCCTGATTGCTCCGGAAGCGTAGCGTGCTGGCATCGACCCAATACAGGCCGGCACCGCCGTCTCCTGTCACGGGTTCCTCGTTGGACCAGAATCGGCCGAACGATCCAGCGTCAGCGGACCCGGCGTCGCAAAGCATGAATACCGCGAACGCTGCGCCAAAACTGACCGTCATCCCGGTATCGATGTTGCCCGTGAGTCCGTCGAACGTCGCCGCGTTGCTGCCGGCATCGCTCCATGCAAGCGGGTCGGCCCCGAGCGTGACGCCGCCCGAAATCGTGCCGTGATTGTCGTTACCGCTGCTGTCGGTTGCGGTGGTCCCCTCGGTGTCGTCGAGCTTGTAGTGCGCTGCAGGCCCCAATTCTGCGAGGCGGTCGGCGAGTACGTCTGTCACCCACGCCATTGCCGCCTCCGGCTTCTGCGTCATCTGAGATTCGCTGAAGCGGAATGTGAACGCGGCATCAAGCTGTGTCGCAGCAATGGGAAAGTAGGTGTCGGCCACGACACTGGTCGGGCTTGCGACTGACACGCCGTCCACGAAGAACTCGACCGTCGATGCGTCCGAGTCGTAGAGGACACCGATGACGGCGCCGACAGGGATGGCCGCTTGATCCGCCGTGATGCTGGCCCCGTTCTGGCGCACCTTTCTCAGCCGGTTCCAGAGGCTGGTGGCATTGCCGCTGTCGGCTGTCGTCGCGAGACTCGCCCCATCATCCCCGATACCGACCATGCCGTAGTCGGCCAGGTGGTTGACGGCCTCGAAATAGTGTAATCCGGTGTCGGGTGCCTTTGCGAGCGCCCCGCGAATACCGCGCCAGCTTGCCGTCGCGTTGGTGCAGTAGCGGAAGTTGTCGCTGACCTCCACATCCGCGTGCTTGTCGTCGGTGTTCAGATACATGGCTAGGCCTCCACCGGAACCGGAATGAACGGCCCGCGCGCCTCCGGCTGGCGCATCGTGCCCATGTCGCGCCAGGTCACGGTTCCATCGGTGACGGTGCCGCCGTTCGTGGGCCATGTCGGCGGGCTGGCGCCGCTGGTCCCACCGCCGCCGGATTCGACCTGGTACCAGTGTTCGTTCGGCGTCGCCGGAAACACGTTGTCGCCTACGCTGTAGGCCGTCTCCGTGGCGTGCTGGGCGCCGTAGTCGTCGAAGGCAAGGACCATGACCGCATCGCCCGCGCTCAACGCGATTTCGAAGGTGCCATCCCCGGCGTCGCTGACGGCCTCGCCGAGCGGTTCGCCGTCGCTGTATCGGGTGGCTCGAACCGTGCGGCTCACCGCCACGCCGTCAACATAGGTGGCGCCGGGCACCCTGTGCGTCGCCGGAAAATCGCCGTAGGGCATGAAGCCGTCAGGGGCGCTGTATTCTTGCGTCGCCGATGACGTGTGGATGCGCACACTGCCGTCTTCACCGGAACGCTCCCTCAGACTGCAAGCCACCCGCATGACGTCGGGCAGGCCGCTGTATTGCGCCCCGGTTCCGGCAGCAGGATCACCGCCTGAGACCCACGTGCCGTTGACGCCCCACCAGATCAGGCCGGCCGTCTCATCCACGGCAATCATCACGATATCGCCGGCATCGAAGAGCGTGCCGGTGGCAGTATTGGTGCTGTCGTGGCGGGTGTCGCCTGTCGCGATGTACCCCCAGGTGTCGTCCACCGATCCCAGAAACGCACCGCCGCTCGTGAGGCTCGCATCAGCCGGGATTGCCGTGACCCCGATATTGACGGTGCTGTCGCTGCCGCCGATGTGCCCCCCGGTCACGACTTCCACCTCGGCGTACCACTTTGGGCCGGCGGTGCCGGCTTCCGCTGCGAGCGAATACCACGTCGTATCGCTACCGTTCGCCGTGGCTCGCTGCCCAGATTCCGTCAATGCGACATTGGAACTGGAATTCTCGACGTCCCAGACCGGCGGTTCAGGGTTGACCAGATAGTTCATCTCAGATCCTCACGATGCGCGGCGCCACGCCGGCGGCTGATTCGATCGTCAGCGCCTGGCTGAGCGATGTCGGTTCCGCCTCAGCCGTGACAACAGGGAACGTCCCGGCGAGCGGGACAAGCGGATGATCGATCGACACCCCCTCCCCGGCGCGGGTCCGGCCCGGCATGGCCGCGGTGACCTGCCAGACCGGCCGCGCGTAGTAGCTCAGCCAGCGGATACCGATCGCTTCCGCCTGGCGCTCAGAGCGGGTCCAAGGCAACGACAGGGTGCGTTCCACCGTGCCGAACCGCCGGACCGCCATCGGTGCCCGCAGCGACAACGACTGACGCGGCTGGCGATCGACGGATTCGTCGAACTCGACATGCAGCACCGTCACCGGGTCACCGATGGTCTGCGACGTCACGGAATCCGCTGTTGCAGGCGTCAGCTCGGCGACTGCGGTCGGTGTCACCAGCGGTGGCCAGCTCGTCGCGAATGCCGGTGCGGCGCCGGACCAGGCGGCCCCCGCGGAACCGAGAATCGTGTCCAGCGCCGCCCGGATGGTCTGCACCGACGTCAGGGCGCCGGCGAGCGAGATCCCCGAGGCCTGCTGGCGGTATGTCGCGAGACGTGCCGCGAGCAACGGATATCCGCAGACCTCACGGAGGAAGTCGGTGACGATGTCGGCGGGGTTGCTCAGGGCGGCGCCGCTGCGGGCGCCGAGCCGGCCGATGACGTCAGCCTCGATATCGCCGGACTGGGGTTCGGTGAAGTCGATGAAGCACACCGGCCGGCCGGCTGCATCGACACCGTTGCGGTGCGTCCAGCCGTCAACGGGCACGCCGTCGATCCGCACCGCGGCGACAGCGGCGCAGGCATGCCCGGCGACCACCCAGGTCCGGTCGGTGAGGTAGCGCACCGCCTTCACGGTGACGGCGTCACGGCCGTACACAGCCGGAAGTACCGCGAGATCGGCATCGGTGCCCCAGGGGCCAGTCGATAGCAACGGTATGGGGTCCGACAGCCGCGGAGGCGAGATGCCGGCGTAGACGCCGAATGGGTCCGGGGTCTCCGGTTCTTCCGGTTCGGGCTCCGGGTCTGGGGGGTCAGGCACATCCGGGGGTGTCCCGAAGACGACTTCCCCGACCGGCATCGAGTAGGGGTCATCGCTGCCATTGATGAAGAGCCCCCGCCCCCACTCAAACCGGATGTTCTGGGGGTCGACGACATAGGGCGCCGGGACGAACTCGAACTCGATCGGATCGCTCACGACTCCAGCTCCAGTTCGATATCGGAACCCGCCCGCACCCGCATCAGCTGGCCGGCGAAATAGGTCTCGCCGTCGACATCGACGATGACCCGTCTCCGCAACGGAGGATCCGCGAACCGTGCGGTGTGCTCGCCGCGGTCATTGCTGATGACGACCGACAGCGAGGCATTTTCCTGTCCGACACCCAGTGACGACACCACCCTGCCGACGGATTGCAGGCCCGGGATCTCGAACCCGACGCCGGCGCCGTCACCGGCGTTCTTCACGATCTCGAGCCGTGGCGTCGAATCGATCCAGACCCGGGTCGTCACAGCAGGACCCCGGCGAGAGAGACCGTGACGTCACGCAACACGGGGTCGTCATCCGTCCAGGCGTAGAGATCGGGCAGCGCGAGGTCATCAGCGGCGAACCGGACGAGCCGCAGCTTGGGTTGATCCGACGCCAGGCTCGGCACATACGCCAGCGGCTGATCCCCCGCTGATTTCGAGTGATCGAAGATCGCGGCGAGGTGTTCGGCTTCCTCCGCGGTGAGGTAGTCCCAGCGCAGTTCGGCATTGTCCTGCCGGCCGCGGGCGACTGCACCGTTCAGGCCGCTGCGGATCATGGCCCAAGACGGCTGCATCGAGACGTCGGCGTCACCGCCGATCCCCGGTGGATCACCGGCGAAGATCCAGCCGATCGAGCCGCCCTCCGCCGAGGGCGAGACCTGCAAGGCATCGATCGTCGCGGTGTCATCCAGCACCAGCACGAGACCTCCAGCGCCAACGGTCAGGGTCTCGCTGAACTGTTCCTCGGCTGATGCGGAACCGGCGACGGTTACGGTGGAACCCCCCGGCAGGCTGTGCCGGGCGATCAGCACCACGGCGACATCCACCGCGGTCCCCCAGGTCGCTGTCCAGACGGCTGAAGCGGCGGAAAAGGTCCACACCGCATCGAAGGAATCAGCGGCGTGCGATGGCGCGGCGGGCTGTTCGATCGCCCAGCGGTATTGATCCCCGGCGACAAAGCTGGGCGCCGATCCGGCGACGAATCGCGCGCTCAAGCCGTTGGCGAGTTCGGTCGCGGCATCCGGGAATCCGGTGGCATCGGTCCAGTCGTCGTCATCGAATCGCCAGCGCCAGGCGCCGCCCTCGACGCTGAAGGTGAAACGATCCCCGGCCGAGAACGGGATCTGGCCCCGGTAGATCGTGAACTCGAGTCCGTTGTCGTCATATGCGGTTTCGCTGCCATCCTCGACGGCGTAGGTACCCAGCGCGCCGCTCGATGAGCCCCTGACATCCCAGGTCAGCGTGTTGTCGCCATCAACACCGCCAAAGAACTGGCCGGAGGCACCGGCGACGAGGTCGACTTCCCAGCGGTCGCCGGTGACATACGCCGAATCGCCGGTATCGAGGTTCAGGATGATCTGATCGCCTTCCTGCAGCTTGTTCGTGCACTCCACCTTGATGACGAACGCGAACTCCTGCGTGCTGTAGGGGAAGCCGCCGTTATTCCGCGTCGCGCTGTGGTAGACGACGTTCGTGAACGCCGGCAGGTAGTTGATCAGATCAGCTCCGCTGTCCTGGGTGAAGACCCACCAGAAATCGGCGCCGGTGTCTTCCCAGGCGACACCGAAGTTGGCCCGCTCCGCTTCAAAGGCGAGGATCGCGTCGACGTATCGGTCCCGGATCGCCGGGTCACGGCCATCAATGGTCTCGGCGATGACGTCATCCTTGTCATCCAGCGCCGGTGTCCAGGCCGCCAGGAACTCGTCCTCGAGATCCGGGACGCGGACGACATCATCGAGAAAGGCGTAGATCTCGCCCAGCGCCGCGATGTAGTCATCGAACGGGTCGTAGGCGGCCTTGTAATCCACGACCGGCTCCGCGCGGTCGTAGTCATCGGTCCGTCCGGTCTCCTGAATCAGGGTATCGGCTAGCGCGGTGATCGCGGCTTCGGCATCCGCCTCGGTGTCGTAGAGGTAGGGTCGCAACGTGCCGGCGTCGTCATAGCCGAGGTAATACGGCGAACTGGTGGTCAAGCCGATGTCGGTGGGGTCGAGATCGTCGGCGTAGGTGCTGGTCAGGTTGATCCGCGCCCGCCACTTGTCGCCATCCGCTTCCGCGGTACCAAGCGCGCGTAAGGCATCGCGCCAGTCACCGGCCGCCGTTTCATCAGTGAATTCGGCGACCCAGCCGCGTTCGAACGTTGTCCCCGATGACTCCGCACGGCCGAACAGCGCCAGTAATGGCCCCACGGTCGCGACGTCGAGCTGCTGGACCTGGGAATACTCGGAGCCGCTGTCGTCGAAGACCAGGATCCTGCCCGAATTAGCGCCGCCGGCGCCGTCGTAACTGTGCTCGCCGGCCACGAATGTTCCATCGGCTCCGCCGCGGAAGTCTCGCCACGTCGCGAAAGCGGACACCGTAAAGCTGTCGTAGGTCGCGAACGCCGAACCGTTGTCATCCAGCACGGTGACGACTTCAGGATCACCCGGTGTCACGTTGGGGTCGATCGTGATGAGACGCCCGCCATCGGCCGAGACCTGTACGGAGTCCGAGTGCGGCGAGAACGGTAACGTGTAGTAGTCCGCCCATGTCGTTCCGGTCCGCTTCAGCACCACGCCACGGGCGTAACACCAGAACACGGCGCCTGAGTCGTCGAACTCGCCCAGTGCTCCGGTGTTATCCACCGTCGCGGTGTGCTCGGCGGTGTAGCTGGTCCCGCTCCGGGAATAGATCCGGACCTCGTCGGTGCCGGCGTCATCCCGGAGAATGGACGCGAACCGGGTGGCGTCGCCACTCATGGTGATCGGAATCGTCTGGGTGACGCCGTCATCTGGGAGCGTGCTGTGGATCGTGCCGTCCGTACCGCTGCGGATGTTGCGGGACTGAGTCGCCAGAATGAGGGTGCCATCGGCGGATACCGCCCCGATGCCCTCGCCGGTCGTCGTGTTGTTCCAGAGGTCGGTTTTCGACCATCCCGAGGAATCCTCGAACCTCGCCTGCCAGTGCTCTCCCGTGGCATCCAGCGTCACACGCGCGAAGACCACCGGACTGCCACCGACGTTCAGGATCCGGGACGACAGCACATCACCGGTGAGATCAGCGAAATCATCTGACTTGATCTCCCCGAATAGTGACCAAGTCCCGCCGGTGCGCTGCCAGACCTGGATCCAGAGGCCGATCTCCAAATTGCCGACACGCGTCATCAGGAACTGAGTGGATGACGCGACCCGAGTCAACTGGGCACCGGTGCCGAAGTTGTAATCCTCCGCGACCGCCTCGGTTCCGACATCGGTGACGGCCTTGTGGGTCACGGTGTAGACCGTCGAGCCAGGCGTCGCGGCGGAGAGGTCATCCAGTGCGGCTTGATACGCGGTGTCATAGGAGGACCGGTCGAATGTGGTCTCCCCGCCACCCGTAGTCCCGCTCTCGCCGAGATCGGCGAGCCCCAGCAGGGAAGCATCGACCGAACCGGTGAAATCGGTTGAGTCGCAATCACAGCCGGCCCCGGGCCGCTTTTCGTAGGTCAGTGTCAGCGTGCGGCTTCTGGCCTTGGCGCCGGTGAACATCTGATCCAGGCAGATCGGGGCGCGATCATCGACGTCCTCGGCGACATACCGCGTCGCGACGTGATCGAAGCGCAACCCTTCCCCACCGATTGGGACCTTCTTCGGGATCGTGAAGTCGAGGACATCGCTGGTGAACTCGGAACCTGTCGTAGCGGCACCGATATCGCCGTCCGCCGTGCCGACGACGGCCCACCGCTCCTTCCCGACGGAATCCGCTGCCGTGCATTCGATGGCGACGGTCTGGCTCCTGGCCGCGGGCGCCGGCGCGAGGCCGACCAGATCGGTGACGTAGCGTGTGCCAACGGGCTCGACGCGGGTCACCCTCGCGCGGGTGACGAGGCCGAGTTCCCGGGACGCCATGCCACCGGGGGTCCGGTCGTTGCTCGCGGTGCCATCGATGACGGCGAGATCAGATCCAGCCTGAATCTGGCCCAGCAGGTCCCATGCCGTGACGACACCGGTGTAGACCTCGTCGTCGGTGCCATCGGTGAGCGTGACGACGCGGGATCCGGTGACGACGTAGATCTGAGCGCCCTTGGGGACGTCATTCTCCAGTGCAGGCGTCAGCCGGTAGATCCAGCGGCCATCCCGACGCTCCCGATACGGCCGATAGATCGTCGGATCATCACCGAACGCGACCCGTGGCGTCGCCGGATCCAGACGGCCGGCGATCAACGGGAAGCCGCCGAGCGACCAGGCGTCGGACGCGAAGGTGTCCGATCCCGCGTCAGCAGAGTCGACCGTGGTCGCGCCGGTTGAGGTGTAGGTCAGCGCGCCGGCGTCGACCTGCAGCTCCAGCAGATTGCCGACGACTCCCGCGGTCGCGGCCACCAGCTTGACGCCCTCGATCGGAAACTCGGCGGCCTCGGTATCCGTGCCGGTATCGATCAGGCTCACGGTATAGGACTGCGCCGCCGCCCCGCTGGCCGTCAGCCCCTCGAGGCTGCCGTTTCCGACTCCAACGAACTCCGGTTCGGTGGTCCGGCGGTCGCTACCGGCGGTGTCGGATGTGACCTCGATCTCGAGTGTCGCGTCCTCTGCCCCGGTGTAGGCGCCGGAGATCTCTACATCACCGAGGCCGTCGCGCTCCAGCGGCTCCGGAAAGGCGGCGTGTTCCGCGGGTGCGACGTCATCGGCGGTGATGTCGGCGTCGACGACCCGGTTGTCCAGATTGGAGATCAACCGCTGCATGCTGGTCATGAGCTACGTCTCCGGATGTCCTCGAGGTGGGGATAGATCTCGCGCGCGATCTCGCGGCCGTCGAGATTGACGACGAGTTCGAGCCTGCCGCCGAGCCCGCCGGACAGTCCGCTCAGTGATCGGGAAAGCTGCTGGACAACGGCATCCAGTTGCTGGCTGGTCGCGACCTGCGACTCCACGGCACGCTCCAGCGACGCGGAACTCGTCGAGGACGTCTGTCCGCCGCCGAGCGATCCGCCGCTGGACGAGCTGTCCGACGCGATCTCGTTCTGGCGCTCCCGCTCCGCGGTGATGCGTTCCTCGCGTTCCGCCTGTTCCTGCAGCTGGGCGTTGAGTCTCGCCAGTTCCCGGTTCGCGAGATTGGTAGCGGTGCTGACGCTCTGGCCGTAGGTGTAGCTGCGCTCGATGATGGCGTCGAAGGTGTCGGCGGCCTCGGCGCCGAACTCCGCGTAGTAGGCCCGGAGCTGGGAGATCGAACTCCCGAGCGATGCCGCGAAGCCGCCGACATCCTTGCCCGCGGAATCCGCCTTGTCGCCGACGGACTTGATGGCATCACCAATGGCTTCGACATCGGGCTTCGAGAGGCGCGCGGCTTCTGCTGCGCCCTTCTGCCATTCGATCTGTCGGGCCAGCGCACCAGACAAGCCGTCCTCGGACTGGGCCTGGTTCTCGGTCGCCGTGGTCAGGTCCGCTCTGGCCTGGCGCAACGCTTCCGTGATGGCGCGGGCACTCTCGGCGGAAATCGCGCCGCGCTCGACGGCTGAAGCCAGGACCTGCTCCGCGGCTTCGACTTCTTCGACGGTGTCCGCCATGCCGGCGACCTTCTCGATCGCCGCGGCGGCGACATCACCGGTGGCGCCAAGAGGGCCCAGCAGTGTGGCCACCGACTCGCTGGCGTCGCGGAAATCCTTGGACAGCCCTGTGGCCAACTCTTCGGCATCGATGCCCAGGCGACGGAGGCCTTCTACTCGGAGGTCATCGACGACCGTCCTCGCGGATTCGGCTTCGGCGCTGACCCGCTGAAAGGCGTCGCTGCTCTGTCTCGCCATCTCCGCGAAGCGAGGTTCGAGATCCGAGAATTCGCCGTTGAGCTGGTCCAGTTGGTCGGTCGCGGCGTTGAACGCGGTCTGCGCCTGCGTCGCGAGTGCGGAGAGGTCTTCAGCGCTGAGTTCCGACAGCTTGCCGCCGAGCGCCTCGACATCGGTGAGCAACTTGGAGACGCCGTTCTCGCCGAGACCAACGGCGGCTTCGGCTGATGTCAGACGTTCGGTCTCGGTCGTGACGGCTTCGAGTCGCTCCCGAAGTGCCGACAGATTCTCGGTTTGGTCGTAGCCCTGCTGCTGCCGGACCTCCGCTAACTCGATTTCCGCTGAGATCGCCTCTCGGGTCTTGTCGAGCTGCTGTTGGTAGGCGGCCCGCTGATCCGTCGTCAGCTGCTTGAGGTCTTCGCCGACGCGGAGTGCGACACGGCCGTAGTCGGAGTATCGACCCGCTGCGCGCAGGGCCGCATCCTCGGCTTCCAGCAGGGCCGCCGCAGGATCTGGCGCCCGCTCGATGGCGTCACCGAGCATGTCGAGACTGCGGGAGATGTTGTCGATCGCGTAGGCGACGACACCAGATGCGTCGGTGACGTCGTCGAACTTGTCGACGAAGGTCAGGAAGGAATTCCCGACCTTGCGGGCGGAGTCGGCTATGGTCTGTTCGGTCGCCGCGAAATCAGCCTCAATTGACGCCCGCTGACTGGCGATCGCGTTGATCACGGTCTCGGTCGTCAGCTTGCCCTGCTTCGCGTACTCCCGAAGCTCGCCGATGGTGAGGCCGAGACCATCCGCGATGGCCTCAGCCAGGCGCGGTGTCTGCTCCGCGACAGAATTGAATTCCTCGCCGCGCAGGACACCGCTGGCCAGGCCCTGATTCAGCTGCGTCACCGCGGCAGCCGCGGATTCGTTGCTGGCGCCGGATGCCTTCAGTGCCTTGTTGACGAGTTCGGTGACGCCAAGCAGTTCTTCGTCAGAGGCGACCTGTTCGTCTGTGTTCCTCCGCAACCGCGCATAGAGTTCGGTTGTCGCCTGAAACTCGCCGCGAGTCTCCTGAGCGATCTCGAAGAGCTGTTGCTTCCGCTGGGTGAGCTCGGCCTCGGTGTCGGTGACCTGACGGAGTTGGCCGTCCATCTCCTTGGCCGTATCAGCGGTTTCTCGCAGTTCGTTGATGAGCCCGCCGGCAACCCGTGCGGCGAAGACACCTTTGATGAGGTTGCCTGCACCACGCAGCTGTTCCGAGATCGATTGGACACCGGCGCGGGTCTTCGAGAAACCCTTGTTCGCTTGTGCCGAGGCGCGCTGCGCCGTGGAGCCGAAGGATTTCAGTTCCGAAGTCGCGACTCGCGTGTTCTTCGCCGAGAACTCCAGACGGTCGGCCTGGCGCTTCAGGCTGACGTTCAGGGCATCCACCCTGCCATGCGTCGCCTTCGCCTGCGTCGCGTTCTTCCGCTGGGCGCCGGAGAGATTCGTGGTATCGACCCCAGTGGCCTGGAGCGACTTCCGTGTCGTCGACAGCGAACCGCGTAGCGAATCGAGGCGCTGCTTCTTCTGCTGGACCGCGGCCCGGGCTTTGTTGAAGCGCTCCGTCAGTCTCGCGGTCGGTGCCTCGGTCTGAGCAAGTTCACGGCCCAGCGCCTGCGCCTTGGTCTGCGCCCGATCGAGCTCGTCGCCGGCGCCTTGCGTCTGTCGCTTCAGCTTCGTGAAGTCGTCGATCAGCTTGTTCTGGGACTTGAGTTCCGACAGCGAACGATCGAGTTCCTCGACCTCGCGACTGGTTTCGTCCGCCTCCCCGCCCAGGGCCTGGATCCGGGTCTCGCTCTTCCGGATCTCGTCCAACCCCTCCATGAGGTGGCGGATGACGATCTCGGCTTCTTCGCGTGTCGTCGCCATCGTCAGTTCCCCAGCAGACGCCGGAGCTGGTTCCGATGTGCCGCTCTGAACTCGATCCCGAGACGGTCGTCGACGACATCACGAAGCTGCGGCATCAGCCGTTCCCGCAGGAATCGATTCGGGAAGGTGTAGTACCGCAGGGAGGTCAGCTTGCCGCGTGAGGAACCGGCGCGGCGGCGAATGGTGTCCCCAGCCGCAAGCCTTCCTGAGTAGCGCTGCCGCAGCGGGAACGCCGGCCGGATGTACCTAGCCGACCCGCCCCTGAAGATGCGAAGCCTGACGGTGGGAAGCCGACGATTGACGCGTCGGCCCAGGGAATCGGTGAAGCGGAAGGTCTGCATCCGCACCCGGGGGGAGAATTCAGTGAGGGGTACAGCACGGATGTGGAGCGTGACGGTCGCGGTGTCGTCACCCTGCGAGGCGCCCTTGATGGAGATCGCCTCACGCAACGTCTTCTGGCGAAGGTTGTAGACTGCAGAGGTCCGTTTCGCGGCTTGGCTGCGTACGGTGTTGGCGACGCGATTCACGGACTGCCGGCCGGCTGTTCTGGATGCCCGCTCCACGGCTGAATACACCCGTGCGGCTTTGGCCATGCGTTGACGGTTCGTCGTCATGGCATACTCCGGGCATGGACGTGATCCGCCGCTTCAGCCTCGCCACCATCCGCCGGCCCTTGGGCTGGCTGGTCGCGCTCGGCTTCGTCGCCTGGCTGCTGTCCGGGGACTGGACGCTGTGGTGGGCCTACTTCGGCGTCGCCGGTCTGGTCTGGATCGCGTTGCACGTCCAGGTCTGGACCGCCGGCCTCCTCGCCGCCGGGATCGACGCCACCTTCGATTGAACCGGACGGGTCGCCCCGCCCGGTCGTAGACGCGGGGTCGTCGTCACCTCCACCGTCGCCATCATCCGGCTTGGTATCACCCGCATCGGGTTGCGCAGGCGCAACACTCGGCTCGGAGCTCGCTTCGGATTCCGGCGGTTTCGTGCCGAGATAACCAGCACCGGCAGCGACCATCAGATCAGCCGCGGCACGCGACGTCTGGATCGGAGACCCGACCCGAACCGGTTTACCGCCATGGGTGTGGCTGGAACTGGTGACGGTCACAGTCACCAGCCCGCTGTTACGACGGCCCATGTCAGGCCTCGATCACGTCGACGGTGTATGGCGCCGTGTTTCCGTCCAGCAGTCGCATCGAGCCCGTCAGGCTGAGTGCTGAGAACTCCGCTGACAGGAAGTCGATGGCGCCATCGGGCGTGATCGTGGCTTCATCTACGGTGACGAACACGGACTCCCCGGTGGCGAGGTTCTTGCCGTCAAGGAACAGTTTCGCCTTGGTCTGCGGCTTCACGCCACCAGAGATCCGGGAGCCGGAGACAGCTCCATTGCTGCCGCTGACCTTGATGGTGTCACCTTCGGAGATCGCACCCCCATCCACGGGGATGATGTCGCCGAGACGGAAATCGATGGTGTAGTCGTCATCGACATCGTAGGTCGTATCCCCGGCTTCGTTCGTCACCACCGGTGCCGGATCATCAAGGATGTTTCGATAACCGATGTGGCTGCGCTTGCCGAGATGCGCGGTGACCTCGACATCGCTGAAGGTCCCCGCGGCGACAGCGATCGCGGCGGTATCACCGAGCAGCGCCATCGCGAGATTCACCTTGTCGATCTCGTCCAGCGTGATGCCCAGCGTGCCGGGCTGCTTGATCGCGACCTCGTCGAGGACCTGGCCGTAGTTGGACCGGCCGCGACCGGTGCGTTGAACCCGGGTCGCGGATTCCGTGATCTCGAAGCGTGTCGCGTTACCGACCGGCAGCATGCCGGTGCTGGCGCCCGCTTCGGTGAGGCGATCGATGAAGAGATCGCCGGCGCAGAGCAGTCCACTCATGATGATGACTCCTTGTGTCGTTCCTGGATGGTGACCGCGATGTCGAGTTCGCCCTCAAGAAAAGAGGAACCGTCATCACGGGGGTTGATGCGCCGGCCGCCGATCTCGAGCTTCGTGATGCCAGCCGGGAAGTTGTGTTGATCCGCGTCCGCGAGCGCCTGCCGGCAGTCGGCGAGGACGCGGCGGATCGTCAGACGTGCTGATGGGAACTCAATTGGCACCGTGACCCGAGCGACTACATTGAGCACCGCAGTCCGTTTCACGCAGCTCTGATAGTTGGCCCGTTCCTCGGGGTCGACGACCTCCAGCAGGGTGGCATCCGCCGGAATCGTTCCGAGCTTCTCCTCGGTCAGTACCTCAGCGCCGACATCGGTCAGAAACCCGTTGTCGGTATTGATCCGGCCGAGCAGGCGCGCGATCTCCAGCACAGCGAGATGGTCGAGGGGTTCAGTCATGACACCGCCATCAGCCAGTGATGTGCCCGCGCGGATGGCCCGCCATGCTTCACCGGACGACCCAGCTCCCATACACGCCCCAACAATTCCAGCCTCCCCTGTGGATCCAAGCCGACGATCGCCACCGGCAACTCCGCGCTAGCACGTGGGTCGACGAGAACACCGAGTTCGCCGATGACCGCCGTCTGCTCGTGAAAAATCACACTCACATCCACCGGCTCGCCACCATCAGGCGTGAAGACCGCCACATCGCCGAATGCCGTCAGTTGGGCATCGGCCACTGCTTGCCTAACATCCGCCCAGCTCATTCGTCAGCCTCCCGCTCGGTGCGGTCGAACCGAGCCTCGAATCGATCGAGCCGACGCTCGTGCTCCTTCAGAGTGATCAGGACGCGCTCGTGTGCCTCGGCGTTCTGCCGGGCGACTGCGCGGACCTGATCCAGCTCCCGATCGCTGATCAAACTGCGTTCTGTGATCACCGCCAGTGAGGTCGTGTTCACCTGCACGGATTCCAGCTTCTGCTCGATCCGATTGACCTTTTCGTTGCCCAGGTAGGCGATCAAGGCGATCAGTATTGGCAGCAGCGCACCGTGAAGCTCGACGCGCGCGGCCTGCATCGCACGAGCGATGAGCGACTGATCCGTCGCACGACGACCAGTCGGGTTACTCATCGGACTGCTGCTCCCGCGCCCATCGTCTGAGCGCGGCCTTGTCGGCCTCGCATGCGAGCGCGGTCTCTGCGGATTGCGCGGCCCATGCTGCAATGTCGGCCCAGGTGTCACCGCGCAACGGCGGCACAGCCTGCCCCTGCAGCCACTCTGCCGGCGGAAGGAGATAGATCGTCCGAGTCTGCACCGGCTCCGGAGTATTGACACAACCCACGCAATACAGCGGCAGGCACAGGCTGATGACTACACGCAGACGTGTCCGCCCGGACGACGCGAACAACCTCGCGGACACGTTGTTCACCGACTTGGCGCCGAGCTTCTCGCACGGCATTGATCCCATCGCGTAATCGCCGCTCCGCCACCAATCGGTCAATGCTCTCTTGTGCTGCGACGTTGGCACTCCGCAACGTTGCATTACGCTCGACAGCCTGATCGAGTTGCAATGCGAGATAACGTTGGCGCTGGTGCTGAAATGCCACACCAATCGAAGCCACCGCGAGTAGAGCGAGGACATACTTGGCTGCCGCGGGCGCGAGCACGCTAAAGCGCGCCAAGCCGCATTTGCAGATGGAACTGCCAGATTGACCGGACGTAGGTTGAGGTTTCTGCACTATGACGGCCGGTTACCTGGGGCAGGCATGCCACGATAGCGGCGTATCCCCGAGCGTCGCCGCAAACCTGCTGTGCGGCGAGCAAATGCCCGAAGCCGGCGTTGTAGCTGGCGAGCGCAAGACTGTGCCGGTCCCACTCCGGGCGCGGAGCAGACCAACCGCCGCGCAGCTGCGCCATGTATGCCGCTCCAGCCTCAATCGCCGGCCCCGCGATGTGAGGCGAAATGGCACCGAACTGCATCCGGCGACTTATCTCGGCCCATGTGGCGGGCATGAACTGGGCAATTCCGGCCGCACCCACCGGAGACACGGCTGCAGGGTCGAGCCGGCTTTCCTGCCAGTACTGCGCCTTGAGAATCTCCCAGCCGTGGGCTTCAGACGCATCAGGCAACCACAACTCGGCGGCCCCGCGTATCTCATTGTCATACGTCGTCGGCGCCGGCTGCGCCATCACCTGACCAGCGAAGAGAAACAGCCCGATGATCCATGCACCGAAATAGATCGCCCCGCCGACAGGTTCGGTTAGCACATGACTCAACAGATCACGAAAGTCCAGGTGCAGGACCACGTCGCGTAACCGCAACAGCAGGTAGACCAGGACGACACCGAGCCCGAATCGGATCAAGTCGATCGTCAGGCCGATACCGAACAGGGATTGGCTGCTGCCGCGGCCCAGATCCTCCGGCAACACCAGCAGCCCACCAAGCGCGCCACCGATCACGAACACCACGAACAGCAGCAACCAATGTCGTTGAAGAGCTTGAAACCGTGACATCGTGCCTCCGATATCTGATGGAGTGGATGCCGCCGGATGACGACCCATCATCCGGCGACCTGACCTTCAGCCGCCGGGCCTACCCGGAAGACTTCACGCCGCGTTGCAGCACGCGAGGGGTATTGCAGATGACGAGCGGGTTCGCCTGCGCGTCGATATCGACCCAGCGGTCCTTCGGATCCATCGTCGGCTTGGCATAGCGGGGCAACCCGATCGTGTTGACCGCAGACATGTAGTTCGCAGGCGCGTAGATCTCATCGAACAGATCGGGAACGCCGACCGGCACGAAACGCACCTCATTCGCCGGAATGAACCGCTTGCTACCAACCTTGCCGCGATATTCCTCAAACAGGATTCCGCCGTACCAGAACGAGCGGCGCGCGGTCCGGCCGCGGAGAAACTCGCTATCCCGATACCGGCGGTACGCTTCCCGTACTTCGGGCTCGATCACCAGCGCATCGAAGAACTCGGGGGAGCATGGCGCGTGAACGTACTCGATCGGGACGTTGCCGAGCTCGTCCTCAATGGTCCGGATCACGTCGGTACACTTCTGGTGCACCGCGCCCTCCACCGGATCAGCCGCGCCGAGATCGAAGTTGATCGCGGTGGGCTGCGTCACACCGAAGGTCTTGAAGATGTCGAGCAGGACGGTCGTCCCGTCCGCGTCAAGCACCTTGCCCGTGATGGCACCCATGCGGTGATACTCCACCGTGGCGTCCAGGCTCCGGGCCATCGTACCCAGCTTTTCGTTGACGGCTTCCTGCACGCCCTGCAGCTGACTGCCAGTACCGAATTGCCGCACGCCTTGCAGCTCGTCGGCGTTCAGTCGGTCTTCGACAGGCAGGTGCTGGCACTTGACCGGAATGGCATCGCGTAACTCGGCCTGGTTCTTCTGCGCCGGCGCACCGCGCTCAACCGCATTGACGAGATACAGCTTTTGCCGCTTGACCTCGATCCACGCGTGCGTGGTCGCGATCCCGCGCGCCCGGAAGATGCCGAGCTGGCCGAGGCGACCGGGCACAAATGGCGCCCGATTGATGGCCGCCGTCATGCTGGTGAGCGTGAACGCTCCCCGGTTGGCGTCAAAAACGTTGGGTTCCATGATTCCCCCTAAAGTGCGGTGATGCCAGCGGCTTCCAGCTGCGCAAGCGCAGTGGCCTTCTGCTGGTCAGTGATGTCGTCGGGAAACACGAGCCGGTCGGTGACGACCTCCGCGACCCGATGCAGAACCACGCATTCGGCGTCCTCGTCCGTGGCATCCGTATCGTCGTAGAGCACGGCGGTGGCGATCTGGGAGCCGTCTTCGGCATCCAAATCGAGCGGCACGTACTTCTCACTACCGGTCTCGACCGTGATTACGAAACGGTCGCCAGCTGCAAAATCGGCCACGCCGTCGGCAACGGTGAACGTCAGACCGCCCCCGGTGAACTCGGTCCCGACAACACCGGAGCCGACGTTCCGGCCCGCAGGGTCCTCGACGGTGAAGGTGCCAGCATCGGATGCCGGCTCGACAAACGTCAGCACGTAGTCGCCGGACTGCGCATCGGCGCCGACTGTGATGGCGCCGATCGTGCCGTTACCGGTGTTGCTCGCGCTTGCGAGCGCGGATGCCGTAGACAGCAGTATCTGCCCGAGCACTTGGTTGGCGATGCCGGTGTGGCCGGACGCCATCACACCGACGCGACGCGACCAGGTGCCGTTCGCCTCGCTGGCGATACAAGCACCCGGCCCCAGGGTTTCCGTTTCCATGTCTGTTGCCTCTCAGATCAGGGTTGAATGAAGCCGCGCGGTCCGCCTAGTGGCGGGTGGACTCGGCGGGCTGCAGGGCGCTGTTCAGGCGGCCATAGATCGCCGTGGCATCCAGATCCTTGGCGATCGCCGCGGCCTGCGTGCCCTCGTCCCCGTCTGCATCCGGTCGGACGCCGGTGCCGCCAACCGCATCCATCGCGGTCGACAACGGTGACTGCGTCGAGGCGGCTGCCTTCGGGCTCGTCTCCAGCAGCGCGACAGCCTCCGGCGCCTGCATGGGTGTCGAGAACGCCAAGTGTTGGGCCATCTCGGTCCGGCCCTCCGCCGCATCGGCAGTTAGGATCGCCTTGATCCGTTCACGCTCCGCATCGGCGCCAGCCTTCAGTCCCTCGGAATGTCCATCGGCGCGTGCGCGCGTCTGGGCCTCGGCGGACGGAGCCTGCCCCGTCGCCTTGTCGTCGTTGTCACCAGTCATGGAAACCTCCTTGGCTATGGTGATGAGCCGCGACGGGGCGGCACTCGCCCGGATGGCGAGGTTCGAAAGTTCGTTGGAGAAGGAGTTGACGCGATCGGCCAGCCCGGCATTCACGCCGGCCCGGCCGAGAAACACACCGGCTTCGGTGGCACGCACGGCGTCGACAGACACGTCGCGGAAACGGGCAACCGTGTCGCAGAACAGCGCGTACAGCGTGTCGATTTCAGCTTGCTTGTCTTCGCGTGCGGACTCCTTGAGTGGCTGGTAGCGATTGCCGTCAATCTTCTTGTCACCGGCATAGACAAACGTGATGGCGACACCCGCCTTGCCCAGCGCCTGGCTGTAGTCCATATGTGCGGTGACGACGCCAACGGAGCCGGTGTAACCGGTTCGGGCCACGGCCATTTCGCCGGCAGCACTGGCAAGCAGATACCCGGCGCTGGCAGCCAGCTCCGATGCGCAGCTGAAAATGGGCTTGTCGCCCCGCGCCGCGAAGATCTCCTCGGCACAATCGAAAGCGCCAGCCACTTCACCGCCGGGGGAATCGACCTCCAGCAGAATGAAGTCAACGCGGGAGTCCGCCAGCGCCGCCGACAGCATCCGTGAGATCGCCGCGTAACTCGTCAGGCCAGAGCTGTTCACATAGCTGCCCCGCTGCACCAGGGTGCCGATGATCGGGATGACCGCGATCCTGCCGATGAGCCAGTAGCCTTCGTCCGTGCGTTCACTCCGGCCCGTCAGCTGTTTCGCATGCGCAACCGGTGGGCGGGCGGCGGAAAGCAGCGGTGAGACACTGACCTGCTCGGCGACGCCCTCGGGCAATAGAAAGCCTTCCCGTTGGGCGAAGAACTGCAGGATGGCATTCGCCTTCGTCTGCTCGATCAGCAAGGGTGTATCGAATACACGGCTCGCAATCAGCGGGTACTGCAATGCCTCAGTCATGCAGCACCCCCAAGAGCCTCGTTAGGAGCACCAGCGCCACCGTCATCCGGGTCAATCTTCGGACCCGAACTCGCGGCACGGCGCCCGACTTCCAGCGGCTGCGCCGGGTCGAGCTCCAGCTCCCGCATGCGCTTGAGTTCGTATGCGCGCTGCTCCAGGACTTCTTCCCAATCGTCGCCCTGCTCTGCGCACAATCGCTTCAGCGACGTGGTGTACATTCCGTACGCCAACCCGCCCGCCTGACGTTCCTTGAGCTCGTCGACGTGACCCTTCGGCGCACCAATCCACTCGCAGCCACACCAGGCGGTCTTGGCTTCGATGAACCCCGGCGCGCCCGCCGGCATTTCGACGTCAGCGCGATCAAACGCCTCCTCCAGCCAGGCAGCATAGATCTGGGTCGCGTACTTGTTTGCGATGTGATGCCGACGACCGGCAAAGAAGCGCCACGCCTGATTCATGGCGACGCGCGCCGCGCTCATGTTCGTCTTCGAGTAGTCGCGTGAGACCTCCTCGTAGCTCATGTTGAATCCGGCCGCGAGATGGCGCAGCGACGCGGCTTCGAACTCGGCATAACTGGCGGTCGGATGCTCGGCAGCGAGCAGGCGGAATTTCTCGCCCGGCACCAAGTGAGGTACCCGCAAGCCATTCAGCGTGGCGTACCCGTTTTCCTGGTTGAAGGCGTTTTTTGCCTTCAGGTAGTCCTTCATCGGGCTCGTGGAGCCCCCAAGCGCGGCCGCGACGTCCTCCGTTGGCATCTCCGACTCGATGACCGCGGCGTACATTGCATTCGCGATCGCGGCCTCCAGGGCTGCGCGCTTGAACCGGCTGAGCACGCGCATCTCCGCCAGCACGGACACAAACCCGGGCTTTCCACGCGTCTGGCCCGGCTGTTCCTGCTCAAACACGTGGATCACGCGCCGGCGGCCCCACGGGGTGAATGCCGGGACGCGCTGCCAGCTGTACGCGTTCCGGCTGCCCATCAGCCCGACCTCGCTCGGGTGCGCCTGACGGATGTGATAGGCCTGCGCCACACCGTATTCGGCGAGCTCTACACCGCGACGCAACCGGTCGGTATCCGCGATGTCCCAGGGATTGCTCAACCGGTCCGGCTGAATCATCTGAATCGCAGTTGCGTACTTGTCCGGCCGGCGAGGCAACCACTCAATCGTCGCCAAAATCTCAGAGGACGACAGCATGTAGCTACGGTAGGCCTGCGCGAGTAGCCCCGCGAAATCCAGCCGGCGGGAAGCATCGCAGTAGTTGTCGATGTCGTTGGCATACAACCGCCAGCGCGCCTCAACGTGACGGCTCCACTCCTCCGCCCACTCGCGCGACAGACCCAGTGCCTTGTAGTCGGGCTTGCAGACCAGGCGCAGGCCCGTGCCGATGACGCGGTCGATCGCCGTCTGCACGGCGCCGGACGCAACACCGTTGTTGCGGACCTGCTCGCGTGTGCGGGCCGTGAGAGTCTCCCACTCCGGCAGAATTTCCATGTCAGGGCTGGATAGCCCCGGATTCCAGCTCGCCAGGTCGGGGTCCCGTCGATCAGCCGCGGCGTGGACGGAGCGTTCCAGCACCATGCGAGCAGGCTGCCCGTTCGGATGCAGGATCGGTAGCGAGTCCCGAACAGCTGGCAGGCTCACAGCGGTACCCCGATCGGCCGCCGCCGACAGATCGCTGCGCCCACCTTGCGCTCCAGCCGCTCGATCTGCCGAGCGATGAATGCCAGGTCCGCCCGATCCAGCGTGCTGCCGTCTTCAAGCGTGACACGCTGCCCCTGCAGCACCTGTTGTTCAGCCAGGCGGTAGGCGGCAAGGCGTTCGGCGTCGGTACTCATGCCGCGCAGCAAAGCACGGCACTCGCGACATGCTTTACCGAAAACGTGTCGCGGCTGCCCTGAACCTACCGGTGGGCGGGTCTGGACCGCGACGCCGCCAAAATTTCATCTGACTTTCGGCCCGACTGGCGGCGCTTCCCTCCAGGCGAGATGCGCGGCCCTCTGATAAGAGGGGAAGGGTGAGTTAAACATGAGCGAACCAACCGCAGTTGCACTTGCGCTAATTGCTTTTTGCGCGCTGCTCGCGATGTCCGCCATATGGCGCTTCAGCACTGTTGAAGATGTCATGAAAGTGCTCAGCGGCGTATCGGGGCTGATGGGCATCGTCGTAGGCGCAATCATCACGTACTACTTCACGAACGAGAAAGTGGAGCAGGCTGAGAAGCGTGCAGCGACGCTGGAAACGTCGTTGACTTCCGCACAGACACAGCTGACCGCGCTAGCGGATGAACGGCAGGAAATGAACAGGTTGGCAGCACTCGTCTCCAGTCAGGTCGCCGCGAATATTAACTGCGAGAATGCTTCCGACCCGCGATGCCATCTGCCCAACGAGATCATCATCGCCCCGATTCATGCGGACGACGAGGACCCGGAATGACAGTGGCGAAAAAGAAGACCAAGTATCAGTTCATCGGAACGGGCGCACTGGTCCAACTCATTGGCCTGATTCTGCTGTTTATCTTTCCGATCGGCACAATCGCAGGGGTGATACTTCTTGTGGTCGGCTCGCGTATGTCGCGCCGATTGCTGTGCGGGAACTGCGGCAACGGAGTCACCAAAGATTCAAAGATATGTCCGCACTGCAGCGCGCGCTTCGCATGAGCATATCGAGAAGGCCGCGAGCACCAGGCCGGCAGGAAAACCCGATTCGTGCACGCGGCCTGCCCTATCTCAAAATCCCAACGCTGCAGTAATCATGATTGCCCACCCATCGACGTTGTCGCGAGTCGTATAGTCTTCGGAGAGCAATCCCTCAGGCGGTACCGATCCTTCCTTCACGTCGTCAGCAAGGACCAACTGGTCGTTGTGTCGCATCCAACCGACACCGACATTGAGCGCGACTTTGTTGTTGAAATTTTCGTCGCCGCGCCATCCACCGAAAAGCAATCCGACGATGTACCCCTTGATTCCGTCATCGATGTCGAAGAACCCGAGGAACGGTGAGCAGGTGATACCCCACGAACTGGTGTAGACAGCCGTCTCCGTGGTCGGCCCCCAACCAACCTTACTAGGCGTTCGCCAGCAATAAAAGTTGTAATGAACCTCAAATCCGAGAGCGGTTGTGGTCTCCGTACCATAGGCTTCCAGCGTGTCATCGGATCGAATGCGCGTGTCCTTGGAATCCTCAAGGACTTCCTCGTCATAGGTGAGCACAAAGAGCGCTGGCGCAAAATGGAATCCCTTCAGTGATTCCCCAGTGTCTGGGGTGTCGACTGACTGCGTGCCGATCTTCGGCTTTGGGGCGCCGGGCGGTTGCGTCGATGCCTCTCCAGTTGCTGCGACCGTCGTGTCTTCGGCCGTCGTTTCGGCGGGCGCCTCCTCGGCATTCGTTGCAGTGGTTGTCCCATCGTCTGTCGTTGCGGCCACAGGCGCAGCGTCCGTCATTGGAGGATCAGCAATCTCCTCTTCTGCGGCTGCGACAAACGACATCGAAGCCACCAGCATGACGACTGTGGGCCGCAAGCGGCCCCATCGTGAATTGAGCATTTCCCCACTCCCTGGAAAAAGTCGCCCATCGCGACACTTCACCATACGAAGTTTTCGGGAAAAACCGGACATCTAGCCCGCCCGGCGTGCGGATATGCATTCATGTTCCGGCAGCGTGTTCCACTGATTCGCCATGCGGCATGCCCAAGGAGTGGCTGAAGTTCCGGAATCCGCGGGTTCAACCAATTGAGGTTGATGCATTCAGTAATTTCGTTCTGCAGGCCCCTATCGGGCTGCCGGGCACCTGTGCCCGCCATGTGATCCAACTCAAGGAGTGCGATATGAATGTCATAGCAACGAAGGGCAAGGCCCTACCGCAGTACACGCTGTACTACGACGCAGACAAAAACCTCGCCGACCTTCCGCTTTCGGTGCAGCAATGTCTCGAAGCGATGGGAGAAGTGACGTTTCAGCGGACGCGAGACCTTACCGGGTGCATGGACACCCATAGCCGAACAGTTGTGGAGGCCATCCGAACTAAGGGCGCCTACCTGGAAAAGACTAGCGTGGACATCACCGTGTCGATCGTGCCAGTTGGGGGCGATCCCGGCCAGCAGCGTTAGCGTATCTACCTCGGCAACTTCGGTTTGCCACCGCTGACCTCGGACGCCGTTCAAGGTCATGGTGTTCGCTGGGCACGACCCCGCCGGCGCCATCGCCGGCGGGGTTCTTGACGCTACCGCCAATCCACGACCGATACGCTCGCAACACAACGCTCGCCGGCGTGATCAATCAGCGCGCCCACGGTTTCCGCCAGATGCATCGATCACGCTGGCGCCGATCAGCGCCAGCACGGACTCCCGATGCACGCCACCAATGACTCGGTCGCCAACGCGCACAACATTTGCACTTTCCGTCACGACTCACGCCGCTGACGAACGATCCGCTGAATTTGCCGGGCTGACAGACCGGTGCGTAGACGAATCACGCGCATGGCCACGGCGTGACCGTGCTGGCGCGACACGTCGGTGTACTCGGCTAGCAGGCGCGCATTGCGCTGCTGCGTGGAGCGCGTACAGCCAATATAGAGTCGGTCGCCCCCACACTCGTTGCTCAACTCCGCGTAGATCTGCTGGGCTACGCGGTCCGCGTCTTCGAGGGAGGCCCGCAAGGTCTTCATGACCACACGCCGCGTCAAGCGCCGGATGATGTCCTCCGACTCGGTCACACCTTCGCCCAGGATGTGTCTGCATCTTCCTTCGTGACCGTGGCGCGATCGCGCTCCAGCAGGCTGCGCTGCCGCAGGTTGCGTTCCCGCTCGGCCCAGGCCTCCTCACGCCACAAATGCAGCCGCAGATGCCGGGCAGCGTGGATCTGGTAGGCCTCGCAGTCCCAGCCCTCATTGGCGCGGCCGGCCTTCTTGGTCCAGACCTCCACGCCCCGCCCCTTGGGCATGCGGATTTCGCTGGTGAGCTGCTGCAGGTAGGCATCGCTAACGCCCTCGTACCAATGCAGCACGCCGGGACCCTTGCGCTTGTCGCGGCGGAACTTCATGCGGTTGGCGAGCACATCCTTGGCACGCTGCGTGCCGACGATGTAGATCTGCAGGCCGTACCGGTTGTGCTTGCCCCTTGCATTGACGTCAACGGGCTTGGGCTTGGTGTAGATCTCGCGCGTAGTCTGGCGGGCCGTCTGGAGCCGTTCGGCGTCGCCCTTGATGGCGATGACGGGCCGACCCGCGCCGCGACGATCCCTCACGTAGCTGTAGACGGCGTCGGATGTCTGGCCGTCTGATGCGTCGATGGTGAGCAGTTCGGTGGAGAGTGCGCCGCCGAGGCGGTGGCGATAGTCAGCCCACACGACGCGGTCCAGCTCATCCCACACGGGGCCGAGCCGTACTTCGCCGGTGGCGCTATCGATCACGGTTTCGGTGGGGTTGCCGGCGAGTTCCTCGTGGAACACCAACCAGCTTTCCTGACCGCGGCCGTGCGCGCGTACGACGACGGCCAGGCGGTCATGCTGCACATCGCAGGTGGCGATGAGCACCAGGCCGCCGGCGGGCACGGTGCCGGCGGGGTAAGTATCGCCAAGCTGGCGCAGCAGCTCGATTTCCGGGATGCCGGATTTGGGCTCGTAGGCCTCGCCCAGGCTGGAGTTGTAGAAGACGATCATTTCGCCCTGATCGCCTGCCTTGAGCTGTTCGTTGGCCTTGAGGAATGTTTCCGCCAGGCCGGCAAGGCTGCTTGCGGACAGCGTGGACATCAGTTCGTTGAGATACCAGCCGCGGGCGCGACCGGCGGGTGCCGTGGCCTCCCAGTGACCGCGCAGCACGTTGGCAATGCGCTCGTCATTGGTCCAGGGCTGTTCGCAATGCGGGCATTCGTAGTACGCGGATTCGGGGTGGTGCCGCCCGAAGCGCGGATGCGGGTTCTCCGCGTCCTTCGCCCATTTGACCTGATCGAACCGCAGGTAGTCGGCCACGCCGCAGTGATGGCACGGCACCATCCAGCGGCGCTTGTCGGTGTGCTCCATCTCCTCGACGATCGTCGAGTGACCCGCGATGCTGGGCTTGCCGCCGATGAACTTGCGGGCGTTGCGGTAGGCCTTGGCCCGCTCTTTGATCAGCTCGACGGAATCACCGCCCTTGCCCGCCCCACCAATTGCGCGCGCGCAACTGTCTGGTTCCTCGACGAAGATGAACGGCGCGGATTCCTGGGTCACGTCGCTGTCGGAGTTTGACCCGACGAGCATGAGCCAGCCGCCCGGGAATTCCTTCCAGGTGGCTGTGTTGTCACCGCGACGCGAGCGCGTTTCCACCAGCGGCCGAAGATCGGGCGAGGCTTCGATGGTCGGCCGGAACTTGGAGCGATTGAATTTGGCGGCGTCACCGGCGACCGGGAACATGGCGATCATGCGGCCGAGGCCGTGCGCAATCACGTAGATCATCACGTTAAGCAGCACGCCGATCGTGTAGCCCACCTGCTGGCTTTTCTGGCAGACGCCCGTGTCCAGGCCGCAGTCATCGGAGAAGAAGTCGCAGATCTCGCGCAGGTACGGCGTGCGCTCGAACCGGAACGGCCCTGGGATGGGGTCGCCCGGCGGGCGCACGTGCAGGCGCTCGGCACACTCGGAGACGGTTTCGTCCGGCGCCGGCCGGAACGCCGCCCCCCACGTCCGATTGAACGCGGTCGCAGTGCTGGCGCTGCACTCAATCTGCGGCATGGTCCGCCACCGGCAGCGAGATTTGCGACAGGCGTTCGATGAGTCCGCGGGCGAGCTGCGAGCAAATGCGGCCCAGCGCCTCATCCAGCGCCGCACGCGACGCGTGATCGGCAAAGGCCTCGGGCGACAGCTCGATGACCGCCCGTGCCGCCCGCGTGGGCGCATCGCCCTCCCAGGCGTCGATCTCCGACCGCGCCGCCAGCGTGGCGGCACTCCACACAGGCTCGATCTCGGCCGCGGGGATCAGCGCGCCCGTGCGCTCCAGCCGCCGGGCGCGGCGGTCGAGGGCATCTTCAAGTTGGCTCAGGTATTTCGGGTCACGCTTCGGGTTCGCGCGCAGGTCCTCGTAGATCGCCGAAAGCTCCCTGTCGATGGCGCGAGCCTGATCACGCGGCGCCTCGCGCCCCCCGCCCCCATCGGCTGGGGCGGCCTGCGGCGCGGCGTGGGCACCTGGTGACGTCCAACCCTTCAGCCGATCCTTGCCGGCCCGTTCCAGGAGCCAGTTCACGACATCCAGCAGGCGGTAGCGGTGCCCCTGCCCCTGCTGCCGCGCCGGCTGGGCGATCGGACACGGCGGCGTCTCGCGAATCCACTGCCGTACGGCGTCGGCCGACCACTCGCCCAGGTCCGCCTCGCGCAGCGCGTCCACCAACTGGCGGCCGGACAGCATCTGCTCCGAATTCTTGGCCAGGACTGGCAGCAGTTTTGGATAGTTGCTCACACCGTTCACGCCAGATCACCTACAGCATTCACGGCAATCGAGCCAAAGCCGTGAACCCATACGGAAACTGCTGCAGCTAGCGAAATTCCGCGCCCGTGCTTACCCGCGTGCATTGGCAGGGCCGGAAGGACCCGCTGATTTCGGGTCCGGCCTGGGTCCGACTGAATCGGCATTGGGTCCGGGTGTACCTGGACCCACTTTTTCCCGTCGTTGCGGGCTAAACGGCACTGGGTCCGGGTAGTCCGGGTAACAACTCGCACATAGGGGGGGTGCGATGGTGAGGGGTGTTCGGCTCGCGTGCGCGCGCGGGCGGGCGTACGCGCACGAGGGAGGCCGGCCCCTTGGACCCAGCCCGTCACGACGGCATTTGATACCCGGACCCAAGGTGGACCCAACCCGGACCCAACCCGGACCCAACGCCGCGAATCGCGCGCCGGCCGCTGGCCCACCACCAGCGAGACCGCCACGCGTTGCGCATGCGCAAACCTAGAAGACATCGTCGACCTCCACCGCCGAGGCCGGGGCTGGCGCTTCGGCCGGCCGCTCGTACACGCGTGGCCGGCTGGGGTCTTCCTGCTTGCCGAGCCGTCGCTGTGCCCAGGCAAGCCGCGTCATGATCCGACCCATGCGGCCGGATTCCTGCTGCGTATGCCGGCCGAAGTCCACATGCACGGCCCACCGCAGCAGGTCGGAGACGCTCGCCCGCTGGATGCGTCGGCCGGGGCCCTCCACATACCGCAGGGTGATCGACTTGCTCTGCGGCGGGTACTGCTCGTCGCCGCCCTTCCCGGCCAGCCACTGGGCCACCGGCACCGCCCAGGGATCGTCCTGGTAGCGGGCGTCCTGCTCTTCCTTGGCCGACTCGGGCACATGCCACCAGTGCACGCCCGCTTCGCAGGCCTCGCGGTAGCGAACGCTGGCTTCGGCCCACAACTGATCCCGACGCTGGCGCAAGCCTGAGAGATCGACGAACCCGGCCCGCACGGGCAGGAAGCGGCGGGCGCCGGTGTGATCCCGCAGGTACTCGCTTTCGTTGGTCGTGCCGACGAACACGCACTGCCGGGGATAGTCCCGCGCCACGCGGCCATAGCTCGGCCGGTACGTGTCCTTCTGGGCCGACAGCCCGGCCTTGACCTTGTTCACGTCCGGCTTGGACAGCGCAGCGATCTCCGCCAGCTCGATGACCCACTTGCCGCCCAACGCCTGGTAGAAATCCTTGTCGCCAAACGGCTGACTGGTGTCCATGAACCACTCCGGGCCCACCAGCTCGCGGATGCCCGAGCTTTTGCCCAGGCCCTGCGAACCCTCCAGCACGACCATCGTGTCCACCTTGCAGCCCGGGTGGCGCACACGGGCCACGCAACTGAGCATGAACAGCCGGCTGACCGCCAGCGTGTAGTCGTCGTCGGCGGCGCCAAAATACGCCGTGAACAGGCCATCGAGGCGCGGCACACCGTCCCACTCCAGCGAGTCGAGGTACTCGCACACTGGGTGGAAGGCATAGCGGGTAGCCACCATCGTGACCGTCTCCGCCGCCAGCGACTGGGAGACGCTGATGTCGTAGCTGTACGGGTGCCCGAACCAGGCCGCCACCTCGCTCAGCTCCGCGTCCGTCACCTCCCGGCGAACCCCGCCGAACGGTGGCTCGCGCGTCATGACGATTCGGTTCGCGAAGGCGTCCAGGCGCAGCAGCCCCGTCCATTCCGGGTCCCGCTCCAGGATCAGCGCAATGTTGTGCTGATTGGCCTTGAACCCGCCCGACCGCTTGGAGTACGTGAGCTGCTGGCGCCACTTGCCGCCGCGCGCACGCTTGGCGGCGCCGACCACAATCTCCCCCACCGCATCGAGCCCCTGCTCGGCGTGCATGTCGTTGAAGTCGGTCCGATCCGCGCGGTTCTTGAAGTTCGGCCAGCACCAGGCGCCCTTCACTGCTTTCGCGGCATCGATGCCCTTGCGCTTGCCCGGATTGCCACGCGTGCCGTGGTCGTCATCGCAGCACACCACCATCCGGTGGTGGCGGTACTGCTCGCGCCAGGCCTCGGCCACGGCCTGCAGGTTGCCGGCGTCAAAGCACACGATCACCGGCCAGCCCGTTGCCATGCATACGCTGACCGCCGTCGCATACCCCTCGGCCAGGCAGACGATGACATCGTCGCCGTCGACGTCCAGCTCGCCGACGATCGAGAAGGCGCCCTGCTTCGGCGTGCCGGTGAGAAAGCGCTTTTCGCCGTCCGCCTGGATGAACTGCAAGCCGACCAGCTTGCGCTCGATCGAATACAGCGGCACCACCAGCGACTCGCGCATGACACGCGCGCCGGCCAGGTTGATGCCCTTGCGGTCCAAATATGGCGTCCGTCCATGCTCGCGCGCACGCGACCAAAGTCTGCGGGCCCGTTCGGCGCAGTCCTCCGCGGCTTCCTTGGCGTCCTTCGCGCGCTGCGCGTCCATCGCCTTGCGATGCTTCGCGATCTCCTCAAGCTGCGATTTGTCCAGCTTGCTGTCCGGCGGCTCGAACTTGCCCCAGGTATCGGCCCAGTAGTTTTTCCACCAGCCGATGACCATCGAGCCGCCATCGCGCAGCGTGATCAGCTTCGCGTAATAGCGGCCCGTGTCCTTCTTTGGCTGCTTGCCCACCACCTCGCGGGACACCGGGCAATACGTGCGCTTGTCCAGCTCCAGGGACTCGACAATGAGGCCTTCGGCCGCCAGTTGATCGATCGCATGCGCGATCGCTTCATTCGTGCTGGTCACGGTCACGTGCCCGGCTCCGCCAGCTCTGATAGCACCATCAAAGCCACCGTGGCGGCCGGCTCCAGCTCAAGGCGGCACGTGCGCACGCTGACCCACTCGCCCGCAAGGCGCACATACACCGGGTAGTTCTGCCCGGCCGAGCCCGGCAGCGGGCTGGACCGATAGATCCGCACACGCCCGCAGGGGCTTTGCAGATAGCTCGTGCCCTTCACCCGCTGCCAGCCCGGCATCAGGTCTTTCATCGCCGCTTGTGGAGTCGGCGACTCCGGCGCGGAATCGAACAAGTCGGTCACGGCGCCTCCGCCTGGATCTGACGATCCATGAAGCAGTCGGAGCAGATCGCATACTCCGGCCGGTCGTTGCGGCCGTGGCAGTCAGCGCACAGCGGCGAATACTCCGACTTCGGCCGGCGGTTCGTCAGCGCCTGTTGCAGATGCAGATCCTCCAGCACCTGCGCGCGGTCGGCCACATCAGCCACGGTCCGCCCCTCCAATCTGCGCCACCGTCGATGTGCCGGCCTGCACCGCCAACACCCGCGCCTCCACGCTGGCCAGCGCGGCCTGCGCGTCGCGAATTTCCTTGAGCAGATGCGGCAGGCGGCGCAGGTCGTCGGCATCGATCCGGCCATCCGCCAGGGCCTGCGACAGCACGCTGAGGCACTCGCCCGTTTCCGTCATCACCCGGCCAACCGCCTCGCCGTCGGTGCAGGGCGCCGCCTCCGGCGACATCGCGCCCAGAAAGCCATAGCGCCGCGCCAACGCTGCCCGGCAATCGCCGGCGTAAGGCTCCGGCAGCGCCGACACCCACGCCTCCTCCAGCACCACGGGCAAATGCAGCGAGTCGATCACGTAGCGCTTGACCTGTGTGCGCAGCCGCTCCACCCCCTTCGCATACACCACATGCGAGGCGGACTCATCCGGCGGCGTCAGCTCAATCGAGCGGGCGTGTTCCGGCACCAGGCGGTGATACGCATGCGCGATCGCGACGGCGAAATCCACCGCCGTGAACCGCGTCTCGCGGATAGCCCGGTCGCGGTAGAAGATCAGCGCGTCCAGCCGAGTGACGTGGACAGGCCCACAAGTGGACGTAGGCGTCGGGTCGTTCATGACTCAACCTCAGTCGCATGGAAAACCAGGACCGAATCCGCGCACAACGCCGCGCTTGCGCAAATCGAGCGCATGCTAAAGGCGAATCCGATAGGGAAAATGGACACCGGGCGGCGCCTCATGCAGCGTCCAACGCTCCAAACCCAACAACGGAGCGAACGCAAGATGGACAAACAGGAACTCATCACCCGCGTATGGCTGGCACTGATCGCCTCGGGCAACATCAGACCCGACATGCCCGGGGAAGCGGTGGCCGCGATCATCAGCCAGCACATGAACCAACATGCGGTGCTCATGCAGGCCCCGCTGCCAGGCATGTAGCGGCACGGCAGACGCAGACGGCCTCCTCGATACACTGGCAAACCCTGTCGCCACCACCCGAGGAGGCCGACCATGCCCACACCAACCGAGTACGAATCCGACCTCAACGCCATCATCACCGTTATGGCCGTAACCCTTGGCGCAGTAGCGCATCAATCAGGCACACTCGAGGCCGTGATTCAGGACCTTCACACCGCCCGCCAGAAGTTCGCAGCGAGCCCGGACACCCCGAGCAAAGACCGCTTTCTGCAAGCACTGGACCGCATGATCGCCGTGTTCGACCAAACGCATCGTCACCCGCTGAATCAGCGCCACTAGACTCCAGCCCCGCCAACCAACGCGCGACCGGCGCGGCCCATGGATCGACGGCGGTGCTCATGAGCCCCAATCCAGCACAAATAGAAAAGCCGACCGGCTGGGGTGACCGGCCGGCAATGGCACAGACGCCGGAGGGCACCCTGGGGAGACTCGGGGGGACATCACGCCGCTTCTTCCGCAGCAGCTGCGGCGCCTGACGGCGGGTGATCCCGCAGCCACGCCTCCAGCGCATCCAGCTTGGAAGCGCCGGGGTCTGCAATCACACCGCGCCCGAACTTGGAGAGCCAGAAGTAACGCAGCCCCGTGTCATCCACAATGGCTTGGTACTCCCCTCGGCGCCCTGTCAGAGCTTGGCGCAAGCGTTCAGTGCGGTTCATGGCGAATCATAACGCCACATATGGCTATTTACGTCAAGCCACTTGCGGCGGCACCCATTCGCTAGGGTTAGCCATATGAGGCAAAACGTTGATTTTCCGCGCGCCCTGGCGTCTTGGCGAAAACGCCACCAGCTCAGCCAGGAAGCATTGGCCGAGCGGGCAGGCGTCGGCTTCCGCACGATCACGCGACTGGAGACCTCCAACTCCAACCCGCGACTCAGCACGCTACTTACGCTCGCGCGCGTGCTACGCATCGATCCCGGCGATTTGTTATACCCCGCCCCGGTGGACGACGATGAATCTCCTACGGTCCGGCTCGACCGCCTCGATGTCCAAGCGTCTGCCGGCCCCGGCACCGCACCAACGGACTACCCCGCTGTCGTGGAACGCGTGGAGGTTCTGGAGGCCTGGGCGCGCCGTGTGCTCGGCAGCGCCGACCCGGACCGCATCAAGATTATCGACGTACGAGGGGACTCCATGGCGCCGCGTCTCAATGATGGGGACATCGTGTTTGTGGACGTCTCCGTGCCGACTGTCGACACCGATGGCGTCTACGTGTTCGTGCGCGACGGCGCCCTGCACATCAAGCGCCTGCAACGCCTAGGCGAGCGTCTGGCCATCATTAGCGACAATACGGCGTACGAGCGGGACTACATTCAAGCCAGTGACGCCGCCACCGTCCTACACATCTGTGGGCGCGTCATCGGCCGCTGGGGTTTTGAGCGGGCCGTGTAGGCGTAAAACAGCCCTCGCGTAATCCTCATACGCAGGGCGAAACCAAACAGGAGCTCGCATGCGTTTTCCCAGCATCCAGACTTTCCCGCTCGATGAGCTGCTGCTAGACGAGACCAACCCCCGCTTCGGCGCGGCTGCCGACCAGAGCCACTGCATTGCGCAGCTCGCCACTGGCGATGGCTTTCGCAGGCTAATGACCAGCGTTGCCGAGGATGACCTGGGCGAGCCGCTGCTAGTCTTACAGACCGCCGAGGGCAACATCGTCATGGACGGCAACCGCCGCACGGCCGCACTGAAGGTGCTGCAACACCCCGAAGTCAATGCGCCCACGACAGCGGTGAAGAAACAAGCCCAACAACTGATGGCCACATCGTCCGTGACGTTTGACGCCATTCAGGCGCAGACATCGGACGACCCCGCACTGATCTCACGCACCATCTACGAGCGCCACAGCGCCGGCGGCGGCATCAGCCGTATCAATTGGTCAGCCCTGGCCGCCGCCCGATTTGGCTACCAGCACAATGCCGCCGGCGCCAAGGACTGGCGCGCCATGGTCTTGCTACATGAGGTGGAATCTACAGATGACACCCGCCTGGCCTTTATCAACAGCGACCTTTACTTCCACGACATCTTCCGCCGCGGCGTGCGCTCCGCGATCAAGCTCGGCCTGATCAACGAGCGCCTGTTCCGGGATGGTGAACAACGCTTCAGTCAGCGCCCACCATCGGGCAGTAAGGCCAAAGCCATGCTGGTGTCCAAACAGATTCTGGACTGGATTGCCGACGGCACCCTGACACTCAAGCGCGGCAGCCAGTTCGCTAGCGCCGAGCGCTGCGAATCACTCCTGACCGCAAAGTTTCTACCCGCGGGCCCGCAACCGGCACCGCCGCCCGAACCACCCCCAACAGACGCCAGCGCTCCAAATTCGCCCAGCCCCAAACCACCGGCGGGGCCAAGCCCGGCCCCGGCTCCAGAACCCAGTACCCCGTCGACTCTGGGCTCAACTAGTCCATCACCAAACCCAACGCCCCCGAACCGGCTCCCGCGCAGCACCGCGATCGCGGACGCGCTGGCGTCGACGCGACTAACCAAGCTGGTCGCGCTCTACAGCCAGCTATGCAACTTGTCGCTCAACACCAATGGCATTCTTCTGTGGCTAGGCGCCTGGACGCTTTTTGAGACGCTGGGCCGCAATCTCGCGCCCAGAAACGAAGACAGCTTTGGCACATTGAACCAAGCCGTTAAGACCTATTGCCAAACGGACCGCAACCGGAGGAAGACCTTGCAGCAGTGCCTGCGGGACCTGCAGAGCAGGGGCGACTGCATCAAGCACGACGGCGACTATTTTCTGACCAATGCCCAGGACCTGCCAGGGCTATTCGCCAAGCTCGAACCCTTCATGCTGCACGTGCTTGCGCAGCTTTCCGCGTCCACGCAGGCGGCCAACCACTCACCCGGCGACTGAGGACCGGCGCCACGGGCATCGCCAGCCCACTATGAAACAGCCGCTCGGTAGCACGCGGCCGATCCAGGTGCATGGAGTAGGTCAGGTCAAACGTGCAGCCATGCGCGTCGGCATAGAGCGCGGCCACTTCTGGCGCGTTGTCGTAGGTGACGAGCCACGGCGTGGGCACGGCCTGCACGGCGGCGGCGATGGCGGCGTGATCTTCGGGCGCGTAGGCATTGCGGTACAGTTGCTGACCTTTCACGTAATACGGCGGGTCCAGGTAAAGCAGCGAGCGAGCGCGCAGCTCCAGCGCCGGACCTTGCAGTAGCGCCAAGGCATCCAGGTTGTACAACGTGATGGACCCGCGCTTGGCGTGAATCCGCAGGATGCGCGCCACCAGGTCATCCACGTTGTAGCGTGCATCGATATTGTTGGCCGCATTCTGCGCATACCCGCCGATGACCCCGCCGTGCAGGATCCCACTGCGATTGGTGCGGTTCATGAAGAAGCAAGCAAAGCCTAGGTCCAGCACGCTGGACTGCGCGGTCCCCGCCCGCAGCACTTGGCGCTGAGTGCGCCAAGTCTCAAGCGTACAAGGCGTCGCGCGTATTCGCGCTACCAGCCGATCACAGTCATGCAGTACGCAATGCCAGAACGCGTGCACGGCCGGATCCACATCATTGATGACGATACGCCGCACGTAGCCGCACATCAGCAGGAAAATGGCCGCACCCGCCCCGCCGGCGTACGGCTCCATATACGTACCGCCGGATATCCCGTTGTGGCGCATCGTAAATGCCAGCCACGGGCCCAGCCTTGCCTTGCCGCCTGGATAGCGCAGCGGCGTGTGAAATGACGACATGACGTAAGTGTGCCTCCAACCCGGGTTCCCCGCCACACAGCGGCCCGTCGAATAGCTGCTTGGGCAAGGTATCACATTTGGCGCTTGACGATCGCCATTTATGGCTAGTACCGTCTCGTCCATAGTCACACGCAGATCAGACATGCTGACCCCTTTGGCGCTCGCGCCCATCACCCCCTCGCTCGAGGCCCTGATCGGGCATACAGGCTTCGTGCCCGTCACCGTCCACACCGCGGCAACGCAATTGCGCACTACGCCCAATTTCGCGCACAAGCCCGAGCTGCTGGATATGGATTTGTCCCCGTGGGTGCCGTGCACGATCACGGGCGCCCGGTTCAAGGCCGGGATTCCCACTGAGTACACGGTGGAGCTGGAGGACGGCGACCTGCTCACGCTGGCGCCGGATGGCCTCGTGTTCGTCCAGCGCTCGACCCTCGACGACATCGACCGCCTACGCGCCAAGCACGCGGGTGACGACTGGATGTCGATGTCATTCGGCGAGTACCGGCGGGCGTTTCCAAGCCTCGATATCTCCGTCCGCGACTGGCTGTTCCTCTCCGACTGCCGCTGGCACAAGCAGATGAGGGCCGCACGCCATGGATAACCGCAACGACGTCAACCTGGCCGCCAACATCGACTTCGCACTGCGCAAATTGCAGCAGCGGAGCGACAACGCCGATGCTGCCAAAGCCGCCTACGCCCTTGCACTTGCTCAGCGGGAAAAGGCCGAGACCGAACTTTTCAGCGCCTACCGCGCGCTGGACGCGAGGCTCCAGGAGATCGGGCAGGCGCCACTACCCGCCGAGCCGATCCTGAAACTGCCCAACGGCCGGCTGATTCAGCTTGATCCCGATGGCGGAATTTGCGAGATCGGCGCTCTGACGGAGCTGCCGCTGTGAGCCGCTTCACGATCAAGGTGAATCCGGATCCTGAGGATTCGTGCATCTCCGAACTGCGCGTGTATGACCGGGGCATTCTCACGGCCCGTGCAGCGATCAATCACCGAGGTGGCGCGTCATTCGCGCTCGTGACGGACATCCCGGTGGCCGGCCGGTGCCCTTTTTCCATCTGCGAGCAGGGCGAGGATGCGTTATTCAGCATCGCGACGATGCTGGGCTACGACGTGCTGGGACCCGAATTTGCCGAAGCGCTGGCGCTGCAAGGCGAGCGCCAGAAACGGTTCAGGGAGACGCTGGCATGACCCGCTACCGCGTCGGCGAACCCCGCTCCGCCCCGGGCGCCGTTGCGCATGCGCAACACCTGGCCGGCCCGCTTCGCGTGGCCCACACGCGCAACCTGCTCATGGCCAGCGTCGAGAAAGCAGCGATCGAACTCTCCGATTCCGGAGCGGACGTGATCGACCGGCGCCACACACAGACCACCGAGCAACGGCTGGTGCAACTGCCGGATGGCCGGCGGCTGAAACTCACCGCAGAGGTCATCCGATGATCGGCCAACCCTTGTTCTCGATCGAGCCCCACAGCGCCGGCGCATTCCGCGCCCGCATGGCGCGACGGCTGCTCCAGGCGCAAGGCCTGCACGCAGCAGCAGACACCCTGCGTCGCGCCTACAACAACCGCCGGGCGGAACCGGAACAGCATTTCTGTGTGCTGGTCGACGGTCGCGCCATCAACACCTGCGCTGCGAGCCGCGCCGAGGCGCAGCTTAGGTTTCCGGGGGCAACGGCCATTGTTCCAGTCAAACAGACGGAGTCTGGCCAATGAAACAAGCGGCCCTATTCCCCCTACCCGCCGGCGCCCCGCCTGCAGCCTGCCTACCTGTGCGCCGCGCCATCGAACAGATCTGCCAAGCCGTCTCGCTCACCGACAGCCGAGATGACCTCGTGACAGTCACCCTGCCGCGCTACCAGCTGGAAGCCGTGGCCACCGCTGCCATTGCCGGCGACAACCAGGAGTAACCATGCTCAACCCTGACAAGGCCCAACTGCCTGAGCTGATCGACGCCTGGGTACGCATGCAGCGCCAGGCAACAACAGACGCAGAATACGCCGAGAGCGCCACCCGCCAAGCCCGCCGCAGCGCAGACCAGGCCAAAACCCTGCACGACGCGATTCGGGGCCGGCTGCGGGATCTGGGCGAGGAAGCCTGCACCCACGGCAACCACGTATACCAGCTGCACTGCGGCCAGCTGCACGTCACCCGCGCGGCCGATGCACGGCACCTCGAGCACCCGAACGAGCTGGCGCTGGATGCGGAGCAGCACGAGCCGGGGATCAGGGCATGATCGGGCCAATCGCCGCAGCTCGGGAGGCCGCCATCCGTCGGCGCGCGATGAAGCGCTGGCTGCGAGCACGTGGGTACACGATCCCGACCGAGGCGATGTACCAGGAAAGCGCCTTGCGGCGGCTCGTCAAGCGGGCGTCGTCATGACCCAGATCGCCCTGGATCACATCCGCCCCGATACCGACCAGCCGCGCCGGCACTTCGACACCGTCGAAATCGAGGAGCTGGCCGCGACGATCGCCGAGCTGGGCCAGGCGCAACCGATCCTCGTGCGGCTGGACCCACAAGCCCAAGTCAACGGCGAACCACACTACCTGCTCGTCGCCGGCGAACGCCGCTGGCGCGCCCACAAGCTGCTGGGCCGCGACACGATCGACGCGCGGATCACCGACGAGACCGACCCTGCGAAGCTCTACGCGCTCCAGATCGTCGAGAACCTCCAGCGCGCCAACCTCACCACGTCGGAGACCGCGAACGGCGTCACCGCCATGGTCAATCTACCCGGCCCGGACGGCACACCGATCGGCGTGAACGCCGCAGCCAAGCGGCTGGGTAAATCACCAACGTGGGTCAGCCGCTTCAACAAAGTCGCCCGCATGGCCGAGCCCGTCCGCCAGCTCGTGAACGACGGCCTCATCGCCGACGTAGATGCGGCCGATGCGCTCAACACCCTGTACAGCGAATTCCGCGGGCTGGCCGAACACGCCATCAAGGATCTGCGCGGCGAAGACGTTGAGTACGACTGGCAGGCGCCCCAGACGGTAGACCGTGACGGCATTCGCGAATGCCTGCGTTGCGCCCGGGCGCGCGCCAAAGCCGTCGAGGAACACAACGCCCGCAAAGCGGCGAGCCCGGACTACGAACTGGTCGGCGGGCAATGGCAGTACAAGCCCAAGCCAGCCAAGAAATCGAAGGCCGAGCAGGGTTCCGACCGGGCCAGGCGACAGGCCAACGAGCAGCTAAGGCCGTTGCGTGATCGCATGGAGGCGACCACGCGGCAGATCCGCCAGCTACTCGGCATGCAGACCACCGAGTACGCCCGCGGCGCCCTCAGCACCGGGCAGATCCACAGCACCGACTTTGTCGGCCCCGGCGTGGGCACCAACCCCGTGCCGCCGTGGGAAGACCTCGCGCGCGAATTTGCTGCCAACGTTGACACCACCGAGCAGCTCGCCCGCCTCATCGGCGCCCTGAACCACGTGGGCGCCAAACTCGAAGGCTGGCAGCTCTCCGGCTTCCACGGCGTGCAGCTCACCGGCCAGCAGCTCGACACCATCGTCGAGTGGCTCAAAGCCCACCCCACCGGCCGACTCGCCATCGATGATGTGCCTGCGCCCGTTGCGCCCGCGCAACCTGATCCCTGCATGACGCTGGACGAAGCCATCGGCACCTTCATCGCCGAATGCTGCGAACTCTCGCCGGCTGGCCCCACCCGAATCGCTGACGCCTACGACGCCTGGCTGGACTGGTGCCAGGCCACCGGTAACCGGGCCTGCGACCAAGCGGAGTTCTCCAGGCAAATTCAGGCCGGCGATGTCACCAAGAAACGACGGGAAGACGCCCACTACTTCATCGGGCTCGGGTTGCGCCAATGAACCCGCTCACATTGAGTTCGCTGCAGGGGGCGGGCGGTCAGGCCAACGCTCGAAGGGTGTCTTTGAATTCCTTAACCATGCCGCCCTTCCCGCCTGACGCGCTGATCACGGAATCCAGGAGAGCATCGATCACATCGACCGTCTTCTTGAACAGCCCACGGAAACGACGCTTGCGCGGCTCGGCTGCCAGCTCCGTCGAAACAGCGCTGATGGCGCGAAACTTAAACTTCAATGGCCGCCCTTCCAGCCCGTGCATCCGGATTTGCTCCTGTGCAAGTTGATCCACAGCGCGAAAGAGGTCCAGCAGGCCTCCCTCCAAGATGTCGTAGCGGTACGTCTCCATCGCGAGTGTCTGCAACTCGGCACGCCCTTCCCACAAGAATCCGAAGCGCTCGTCCTTCGCATAGATCGCAGCCTCGAGAAATGACCGGACACCGATCACAAACTGGACAAGATCACCGCTGCTCGGCTCTTCGAACTGTTCCAACTGCTCAAACCACATACGCTCCCCCTCCTGTTAAGTCACGCGCACAAACCCCGCAATCAATCGACTGGTTGCGCGGCCGGCCAAACAACCGACATCACACCATTGAGAGCGAACCACAAGCGCTGGCCGCACTCAACGCGCTGCACGCGACACGCGACCATCGGTGTTTCGTCATTGCGTGCGTCGGTAATGTCCTTCACAAGCCCGTAGTAGCGATCTCCATCGATCTGTTCGATCTCTACATACACACGCTCGCCGTCATCGGTGTGCAGTTCCGTGATGCACCCGACGTCTGGTCGCCTGGCCGTATAGTCGGTGTACCCGTCGAGATCCATGATCGTGCATCGCCACTGCGCGCCGATTCGTTGAATGAAATCGGGCATTTTCCGACCCTCCGTGTGTCGCCTATTCCACTAAACGGAAACCAGCGAACAAACCGGACATGCCAAGAGCGAAAATCGGCAGGCTGACGAGTGATGATTGAATCGCCATCGGTGGACTGGGTGACTCCGCACAAGCTGGAGGAACTCACCGGTTTGACCGTTAAGGCCATGCAGCGGAAGCGAGAGCGCGGCATTTGGCGCGCCGGGGAGCAATACCGCTACGATGGAAAGAACGTGCTCTACAGCATTCGGGGATATAACCGATGGGCAAACTCCCTACCGGCGTCGAGATCCACCGCGGACGCCTGAGAATCGTCTTCATGCTCGACGGGCGCCGCCGACGTCGAAGCCTGGACCTTCCCCCGACCAAAGCGAACATCAATGGCGCTGAGCGACTACGCGCTGAGATCCTTCGCGCGATCGCAGTGGGATCGTTCCGCTGGTCCACGTTCTTCCCCAAAGGCGGCGACGCAGCGATTGAGGATAAATCCGACCTGTTCGAGAACGTGGCCGAGGATTGGTTCGCGCTACATACACACGTCGCAAAATCCACGCGCCTCGGCTATCGCCGCTTTCTGGATTACACCTGGTTGCCTGAATTCAAAGACCGACCTGTTCGCGCGATCACCGCGCTGGACATCAAGCGTGTAATGGCCAAGAAACAGTGGGGCGCCAAACGCGCCTACAACGTCATCAGCTGCCTGCGCCTGATCTTCGATCACGCCATTGAGGCCGAGCTAATTGAGACCAACCCCTGCGCCAAGCTCAAGCTCAGCAAGCCTCAAAAACCGCTACCCGACCCTTTCAGCCAGGCAGAGGCGACCGCCATGCTGGAGTACCTCGAGCGACACGAGCCCGGGTGGCACAACTACTTCGACCTGGTGTTTCACTCAGGGCTGCGGCCGAGCGAAGCCATCGCACTCCGGTGGCCACAAGCTGACCTGTTCAATGACCGAATCCGCATCGAACGGGCGCATGTGGCCCACGAGGACAAGGTCACCAAAACCAATAAGGCCCGCGACGTGCGCCTCAATTCCCGAGCCCGCGCCGCGCTCGAGCGGCAAAAGTCCGCAACCTACCTCGCCGGGGATCATGTATTCCTGCACCCAGGCACTGGCGAGCCGATTCGAGATGACAAGGCCCCGCGGAAGGCCTTCACCCGCGCCCTAAAGGCGCTGGGCATCCGACACCGCCCCGCCTACAACGCGCGCCATACCTACGCGACCGTGGGGCTCATGGCTGGCGCCAACCCCGCCTGGATGGCCAAACAAATGGGCCACTCACTCAAGGTGTTCTTTGAGGTCTACGCGACTTGGATAGAGGGCCAGGATGGAGAGGCTCAGATGGGGAAAGTGGAAGCATTTCTCGCCGATGGCAAGCAGTTATGACATGGGTTGAGTTCGCCACCATTGTCAAAGAACTGTTCGTTGCAGCTGCAGCTGCGGCCACCGCTGTCGCTGCCTGGGTTAGCCTGCGCAGCTGGCGACAAGAGCTTGCTGGGAGAGCAGAATTTGAAACAGCGCGCGAAATATCGCGCTGCACACTAACGCTCAAGGATCGCCTGGACCAATGCCGAAACCCGTTCTTCGCGTATTCGGAGTTTCCCGAAGACTACCTAGATACTCCGAATCGGCAATCTGCCGCCGAAACCGCCCGCGCATACCAGCACATATATGCAAATAGATGGAAGCCCGTTCGAGAATCGCTAATCGAATTTGAATCGGCAGCGCTAGAGGCAAAGGTTCTGTGGGGACATGACGCATCCACCCGAACGGGCGAGCTGCGCGCTTGTGTCTCGATGCTACTGGCAGCGATTCAAAGCTACCTCGAGGATCTTCAGACTAACGGCGCCGAGTTCAATCCCGCTACGGCAGAAAACACCAGAAATCGAACAGTCAGACTTAAGGGTCAACTTGAAGACGACGACGACTTCATGTCGAGATACATCGAACTCGCGTGTGAGGGAGTCTTGGAGCTCGTCGCTCCTCACATCACCAAGAAGAAACCGAGGGCGAGATGAGCAAATGCCCCCGCTTTGCCCCCAATGACGCTAAGTCTTTGAAAAAATGGTCGGGGCGGAGGGATTTGAACCCCCGACCCTCTGCTCCCAAAGCAGATGCGCTACCAGGCTGCGCTACGCCCCGACTGTTGTCTTGCTCTAAGTTTACTCGTCTACCGTCGTCGCCGGACGCATCGTGAACATCGAAACATCCATCACACTCGAATCTGGATCGATCCGTTGCCTTCGTTCCCGACGCGAGCCCGGTCTTGGAGCGGGCGCGGATTGTAGCAGGTCGGACGGTCCATAGCCGTCACCGGAAGGCCCGTGCGACAATTTCATCTGCGCCATCAGTCTGCCTCTTGAATGACAGCCCAATTGATTGACGGACGCGCGATTGCCAACGGTGTGTTGGAGCGCGTCCGGACCACTGTGGAACAGCACCCGGATCGACCGCGCCCCTGTCTTGCGGTGGTGCTCGTCGGAGCCGACCCCGCCTCGCAGACCTATGTCGGCTCCAAGCGCAGGACCTGCGAGAAGCTGAACTTCGGGTCGGTGGCGCTGGATCTTCCGACCGAGACGACTCAGTCGGAGCTGATCGCCAGGATCGACGCACTGAACGCGGACGACTCGGTCCACGGCATTCTCGTGCAGTTGCCGCTGCCGGCGCATATCGACCCCACCGCGATCATCGAGCGGATTGATCCGCGCAAGGATGTGGACGGCTTTCACCCCTACAACATCGGTCGGCTGGCGCAGCGCATCCCGGCCCTGCGTCCCTGCACGCCGCTGGGGGTGATGACGCTGCTGGAGCAGACTGGCCTGCCGGTGCGTGGCAAGCGCGCGGTCGTGGTCGGCGCATCGAACATCGTCGGACGACCGATGGCCATGGAGTTGCTGCTCGCCGGTGCGACGGTCACGGTGACGCATCGCTTCACCGAGCATCTCGATGAAGAGGTCGCGCGCGGTGACATCGTGATCGCGGCCGCGGGCAAGCCGGGACTGGTAAAAGGCGACTGGATCAAGCCCGGCGCGGTGGTCATCGACGTCGGCATCAACCGCCGCGCCGACGGCAAGCTGGTCGGCGACGTCGAGTTCGATGTCGCACGCGAGCGGGCAGGATGGATCACGCCGGTGCCGGGCGGGGTGGGCCCGATGACCGTTGCGATGCTGATGGCGAACACCCTGACCGCCTGCGAGATGCAGCGCGCGGCCCGATCCGGCTGAACCGAAAGGCGCTCAGCCGCGCTTGAGGCCGTTGCGGGGTTTCTTGTCGGCGGATTCGGTCTCGATCCGGTGCAGCATCGCCTCGTAGGCCAGCGCGACACTGCGCAGGAACATGTCGATCAACTCCTGATCCGGACGCGACATGGTGGCGGGCCCCGAGATGTAGAGCAGATGCTGTCCGCCGCCGCTGGACTCGAAATAACCCGAGAAGTGCTCCGGCGTGACGATGTTGCGGTGCTTGCGCGCCGCCAGCGTCAGGTTGTGATAGTCGAAATGCGCCAGGACCTCGCCAGGCTTGCGCCCCACGAAGTCGGTGAAACGTCCGGTCGCGGCGACGATGCGCTCTTCGCCGCCCTCGCGCACGGTCGCGACACTGGAACTGACGTAGATCATGTCGGCCGAGTCGTAGATCAGCGCGGCAACCTGTTCCAGTACGCCCTGCACGAACTGCTCGACTGATTCGGTCTTGAACAGATTGGCGGAAGCCTGCACGACCTGCAGCAGTCCGCGGCGATTGGCCTCCAGCGCCAGCAAATCCCGATACGAACGCAGCGCCGTGTAGACCACGGTGAACAGCTTCTTGGCCGTGAGCTCGGTCTTTTCCTTGTAATCGTTGATGTCGTAGCGACGAATGACATCGCGTTCAGGCGCCTGGCCCGGCTGCCCGGTCCGCAGAACGATACGAGTGAAGCGGTTTTCGATGACGTTGCGGATGAAATCCGCGACTTCCAGACCGGCGTGATCGGTCTCCATGACCACGTCGAGCAGGACCACCGCGATGTCGCGTCGCTCGCGCAGCACCTCGCGCGCCTGAGCAGCCGAGTGCGCGGATACGAACTCCAGACCGCGCCCCGCGAACTCGAAGCCGCTGAGCGCCAGCTTGGTCACGGCATGCACTTCTTCTTCGTCATCGACGATCAGCAGCGGCCACCGCGCCAACTCGCCTGAAAACTCTTGGGAATCTTCGTCGTCGTCGGCAAAGACCAGATCATCTTCCATCACGGCGCCCCAGGAACATACGGAAAATCGAAAGCGAAACGCGTCCCCTTCCCGAGTTCACTTTCGCAGCTCACGCGCCCGTCCATGGCCTGCGTCGCCAGGTTATACACAATATGCAGTCCAAGTCCGCTGCCACCCTGCCCACGGCGCGTCGTGAAGAACGGATCGAAGATCTGCTTGAGATGATCCGGCGGTATACCTCGACCGTCATCGGCAAAATTCATCAGAATTCGATCTCCCGCCCGACGAACGGTCAGCGACATCGTCCCGGGCGTGTCGTCTTTGAAGGCGTGCAGCAGCGCGTTCATGACCAAATTGGTCACAATCTGCGACCAATTGCCAGGATGCCCGGAGATTATCAGGCCCTCCTCGCAGGAGAAATCCAGCGAATGCGGCGTCTTGCGCAGGTTCGGCGCCAGCGAGAGCAAGACATCCTCCAGATAGGGCTTGACCTCGAAGCTGCGCCGCTCGTCGCTGGACTGGTCCACCGCAACCTGCTTGAAACCCTGGATGAGCTCCGCGGCGCGGCGCAGGTTCCCCAGCAGGATCCCGGCGCTGTCCCGGGCCACCTGGATGTACGCCTCCAACTGCGATTTCTTGAGTTGGCCGCTGGCCATGCGCTCGGACAGATCGGCCGTCTGCTCCTGCAAATGACTGGCCGCGGTCACGCCAATGCCGATCGGCGTGTTGATCTCATGCGCCACGCCGGCGACCAGGCCGCCCAGCGAGGCCAGCTTTTCGGACACGAGCAGTTGCTCGCGCGCCACCTCGAGGCTCTCCTCCGCCCGCTTGCGCTCGGTGATATCGCGAATCGCGCAGACCACCATGGGCTCTCCATCGGAGACGGTGTGACCAATGGACACATCTACCGGAAACTGCGTGCCGTCCTTGCGACGTCCGACGCCTTCGCGGTCGCCTCGATCGGATTCGGTTTCAAGCCCGTTGAGCATGCTGTCGATCAATGCGTCGACACGATGATGCGAGGTCGCGCTGAGCTCCGAGATCGACATGCCGACGAGCTCGGTCGAGCTGTAGCCGAACATACGCACCATGGCCGGATTCACCGTCTCGATCACCCCACCCTTGCGCACGGTGACGAGCCCGTCCGGCACGGCGGCGACGATGCTGCGGATCAGGTCTTCGGAGGCACGACGAACCGCCTGCGATTCCTTGACCTCCTTGGCCCGCCGCTCGATGGCGTAACGAATCGTGCGCAGCAGCGCATCACCATCTTCGTAGTCGCCCTTGACGATGTAATCCTGCGCACCCTGCTGGAGCGCGGTCGTGGCGATGGTGTCGTTCTTCAGCCCCGTGAGCACGATGATCGCCGTATCCGGCGCCACCTGGGTGATGGCCTCGATGTTGCCCAGACCCTCGCCGTCCGGCAGCCCGAGATCGAGCAGCACGCAGTCGATGGGTTGCTGGTCCAGCACGTCGCGGGCCTCGGACAACCGGGTCGCGTGCTTCACGTCCAGACCGCGCGGAAAGTCCGCCATGGACAGGAAGGTTTCGATCAGGCGTGCGTCGAACTTGGAATCCTCAACCAGCAACAGCCGCATCGGCCCGGTGTCAGGGAGAATTGCTCTGGAGGTTGGCAGATCGCTGGTCAAGTCTCTTCCGAATCGTCTGTCAGGCTTAGGGAAGCTCTAATCTGTTCGCACCGTCAAGTTGCTGCATGAAATGCGGAAGGAACGGGTCGGTATTCCCGCAATCCTGCGTTGTCGCTCGCTCATTTGGAATGACCAAATCGCACTCACTCCGCCTAGTCTTTCGGGAATACCGACGCCGTCTTGATGATGCGAATAGATCAGAGCTTCCTTAGGTTACGCCCTCGCCGGCGCCGCATCGAATCCTGGTCAAGCCTCCGGAGACCACCACACTAGCCACCCACGGATCGGTGTTTCCCATGAGCATCGGCAATTCCGGCGGAATCTTCAATCCGGACCAGGCTCGCCCGATTTCACCAGGAGCTGCCGGGGATCGTCGCGCGCCTGGCCGGGCGTCATGCCGAACCAGCGACGGAAGGCGCGCGTGAAGGCGGTCTGATCGGAAAAACCCAGCATGAAGGCAAGCTCGGCTCCGGATAGCGCCTCGTTGGTCATCAGGTCCAGGGCGAGCTCCTTGCGGGTGTCGTCGATCAGGCGGTTGAAGGTCCAACCCTCTTCGGCCAGACGGCGCTGCAGGGTGCGCGGGGTTAGCTCGACAACGCTGGCGGCGCTCTCCAGCTGACAGCCACCGGAGGTCAGCTGCTTGCGCAGCCAGTGACGCAACCTGCCCTCCAGCGTCGTCTCGCGCGCGTACTCGTCCAGCAGCCGATGCGCGTAACGATCCATCTGCGCGCGCAGACCGGGATCGGCCTGCGCGATTCGCGTAGACAGCAGCGAGGCGGGGAATTCCAGCGCGGTCTGCCCGGTCTCGAACCGGACCGGACAGCGGAAGATCGATTCGTGAACACGGGGGCTCGCCGGCCGCGCATGCGGCAGCAGCACCAGATCGGGATTGGACGCATTGGCGGTGATCCAGCGGGCGTATGTCACCCAGCCGGCGAGATTGTGCTCGGCCAGCTGCCGCGTCGGCGGAACCTCGGTCACCCAGCGCAAGCGCAGTCGCCCACCATCCACCGGTTCCAGGCGCGCCTCGCCGATGTCTGCCACCAGCGCCTGGTAGCGCAGATGCCGCGCCAGCGCATCGGCCAGGGTGTCGCAGCTCATCACCACGTAGCCCAGCACGCCGTAGTGGCCCGGCTTGATCGCGGCGCCGACCTTCAGGCCGAGGTCCGGTTCACCCAGCAGCGCGGCCGCGGCATCGAACAGCTGCGCGAACAGCGCCGCCGGAACCCGGGCATGGGTATCGTCCAGCGTGGCGCGCGTGAGTCCCGTGGCGGTCATTAGCGACCGGATGTCACCGCCCGCCTGCTCGACGTAATCGAGCACGGACTGTACATAGGCAACCGAGACGCTGGCGGTCACGCGCCTGCCTTCGTGAGCGCGCTGGCATGCGCGGTCAAGACGCGGGCACCGCCGGTCAAGACGTTCGCGCTATCGTTACGCAGACTGATCACCCACAGGAGACTTGTATGCCCAAGCAGCGCATCGCCGTTGTTCAGGAATTCCCCGCACCGCGCGAAACCGTGTTCGCTCACCTGACGGACCATAACAAGGTTGGAGCGATTCTCGGTGCCAAGATGGTTCGCATCAAGGACGGGGAAGACGCCGAGAACGGATTGCACTCGGTTCGCAGGGTCACGATCGGCCCGATGTCCTTCGAGGAAACCGTGGTGCGCTTCGAAGCCCCGGAGCGCATGGAATACACGGTGACCACCAAGGCGCCGATCAAGAACCACCGCGGAATCATGCTGTTCGAGGAAACCTCGACCGGCTCGCGCCTGCACTACGAGGTCCTGTTTGACGGCCGTTTGCCGTTCACGGGAGGCCTGATCCGCAGGCAGCTCGAAGCCGCGTTTCGCAAGGGGCTGCGCCGTTACGCGGAGTCTCTGAAGTAACAGAATCGTGCGCAGGTGACGCGGCGCACGATCCATGGAGGAATGATGGAATCGCTGATCCTGCTCGCACTCGCCCCCGTCTTCTACGGCTGCATGCTGTGGGAAGCGCTTTACTGGCGCCGTCGCGGCGTGGCGATGTACACATGGCGTGACACGCTGTCCAACATCAGCCTGGCCGGGATGCACCAGGTCGCCGACGGGCTAGCCTGGCTGGTGCTGCTGGGCCTGTACACGCTGGTCTACCAGTTCCGCCTGTTTGACCTGCAAACCGGCGCATGGACCATCGCGGCACTGTTCATCGCCCAGGATTTCTTCTACTACTGGTTCCATCGCGTCAGCCATGGCATGCGCTGGATGTGGGCCTCGCACGTCACCCACCATTCGTCCGAGCGGCTGAACCTGTCGACGGCATTCCGCCAGAGTCTCACCTACCCGATTTCGGGGATGTGGGTGTTCTGGCTGCCGCTGGCATGGATCGGCTTCGAACCGCACTGGGTCGTACTGGTCGTGGGGATCAACCTCGCCTACCAGTTCTTCGTTCACACGCAGGCGGTTCACAAGCTGCACCCGGCGATCGAGTTCGTGTTCAACACGCCGTCGCACCATCGCGTGCATCACGCGCGCAACGAGCGCTACGTGGACCGCAATTTCGGCGGTGTGCTGGTGCTCTGGGACCGGTTGTTCGGCACGTTCGTCGAGGAACGCGACGACGAGCCCTGCGTATACGGCATCACCCGGCGCCAGATCCGCACGCACAATCCGATCACGCTGACGTTCCAGGAATGGGCGTACATGTTCCGTCAGGCCAGCCGCGACGGGCTGACCTGGGGACAGCGGCTGCGCTACCTGTGGGGTCACCCGGACTGGGAGGCGCCGGGCGCCGCGACTCAGTCGAACAGGCCGGAGATCCAGACGACCGGCCAGCCGGTCAGCACGCTCAACAAACCCGCGTAAACCCCGGCCAACGCATCGTCCAGCATGATGCCGGTACCCCCGCCCACGTGGCGGTCGATCCAGCGGATGGGCCAGGGCTTGATGATGTCGAAGACACGGAACCAGACGAAGGTGATCAGCGCCCAGGCCCAGGCCGGCAGCACGCCGAACATGTCCTGAACGCCCATGTTCAGGGGGATTAGCGCGATCAGGATGCCGACGATCTCATCCCAGACGATCCCCGGGTCGTCGTGCACGCGCAGCATCCGGGCACTGGCGCCGCAGATGTAGAGTCCAAACAGGAAGCCCAGCACGACCACGGCCCAGAACAGCTCGCGCGGCAGCCAACCCACCAGGGCGAACACCACCAGGCCGACCAGACTGCCGAAGGTGCCCGGCGCCACCGGCGCCAGGCCGCTGCCAAACCCGAAGGCCCAGAAATGCACGGGGGTGGTGAGGATCAGACGATGCGGCGGACGTGGTTTCATGCGTTGAGCTTGGCGCGATCGCTAAAAATGACGATAGCCGGAGGATACGGGATCGATCCGCGGTGCGTCGCCGGCCCAGTGTATGCCCGGCAAATCCGTGGCCCGGCCGAGCTCGACCGGCGTCAGCCCCTGCTCGCGCCAGAGTTCCAGCAGCGTGCGCACATGCACCGGAGACACCGTGACCAGCAATTCGTAGTCGTCACCACCGGCCCACATCCACTCGGCGGCGGTCGTGCCGCAGCGGCTGGCGGCCTGGCGCAGGCCGTCGTCCGGCGTCAACGCGTTGGCGTTCAGACGAGCGCCCACGCCCGAGGCATCCAGCACATGACGCAGATCCGCCAGCACGCCGTCGGAGACGTCGATCGCGGCGCGGGCAAGCCCCCGGGCGGCGCGACCGGCGGCGACCCGGGCGTCGGGTCGGTCCAGTCGATGCAGCAGTTCTGCGGGCACATCCGCTTCGGCGCCCTGCTCCAGCAGCGCCAGCGCCGCCGCGGCCTGCCCGGTCACACCGGTCAGCAGCAGATGATCACCGGAACGCGCCGCGCGGCGTGTCAGCGGCGCCTCAAGACATTCGCCGAGCGCGGTCACGCCAATGGTCAGTGGCCCGCGCGTGATGTCGCCGCCGACCAGGTCCGCGTCACACTCGGCGATGGCCGCGCGAAAACCCGCCGCGAATGCGGCGACCCAGTCGTCGTCCGCCTCCGGCAGGGTCAGCGCCAACGTCAGCCAGCGGGGAAACGCGCCCATCGCGGCGAGATCGCTGAGATTGACCATGGCCGCCTTCCAGCCCAGCGATTCGGCGGAAACACCGGCGCGGAAATGACGCCCCTCGACCAGCGTGTCGGTCGACACGACGACGGTCGCACCAGGGGTCGGACGCAATACGGCCGCATCGTCGCCGATGCCGACCTCGACACTGTCGGAAAGCGCAGGCCGGTCAAAGTGACGGTAGATGAGTTCGAATTCCCCCGTCACGGACGCGCGGCCTTGACCTCGACCGCCCGCGCATCCCGCGCCAGACGATCCAGGACGCCGTTGATGTAGCGGTGACTATCCTGCGCGCCGAACAGCCGCGCCAGTTCCACACCTTCGGTGATGACGACACGGTAAGGCGTGCCGAATTCCTGCGTCAGTTCGTAGGCGCCGAGCAGCAAAATGCCCTGCTCCACCGGATCGATCTGCTCCCAGGGACGATCCAGGTGGGTGGCGATCTGACTCGCCAGAGGACCAGCAGCACCGAGGATGCCGGGCAAGGCCTCGGCGAACCACTCGGAATCGGCGTTGCGCATATCCTCGGCGGTGCGGAATTCCTCCAGCAACGCCGTCAGTTCGGCATCGGCCAGACGCCACTGGTAGAGCGCCTGAACCAGCAGGCGACGCGTCCAGTGCCGACGGTTCGGCCGCTTCTTTCTGGTGCCGCCTTCGCTCACAGCAGGCGCATCGCGCGGTCAAAACGCATCATGTCCAGCATGGCGTCCGCCGCTTCGCGGCCCTTGTTGTTGTCCGGCGTGGCCCGCGCCTGCGCCTGCTCGATGTTGTCGACGGTGAGCACGCCGAAGCCGATCGGCAGTTCGCGCTTGATCGCGATGTCCTGCACGCCGCGTGCGCATTCGCCGGCGACGAAATCGAAGTGAGGCGTCTCGCCGCGGACGACCGCGCCCAGCGCGATCAGGCCGTGAAAGCGCCCGGTGCCCGCCATGCCGTCGGCGGCATGCGGAATCTCGAATGCGCCCGGCACGCGGACGAAACGCATCGCGGACGATGAAATCCCCGCCTCGTGCAGCGCGGCGATGGCGCCTTCGACCAGCTTGTCAATGATGTCCACCGCCCAGCTGGTGGCGATGATGCCGATGCGGGCGTCCGACACGTCCTGGTCCAGCGCAATGACGGGCACGCCGAAATCCGCCCGGGTCTGCATGGAACGCGCGCGATGATCACTGGACATATTCGATGACCTCCAAGTCGAATCCTGAGATGGCCGACAGCCGCTTGGGCGCCGAGAGCACGCGCATCTTTCGCACGCCGAGATTGGACAGGATCTGCGCCCCCAGCCCGTAGGTTCGCAACTCCTGCTCCGAGGCTTCGGTCTCGGGCTGCGGTTCGGGATTCGCCAGCCCGCCGACGCGCGCCACCATTTCGGCTGGCGTCTCCGGCATGCGCAGAATCACCACCACGCCCTCGCCCTCTTCTGCCACGCGCTTCAGCGCACTGTCCAGCGGCCAGCCAAAACTCGCGTGCTGAATCTTGAGCAGATCGGCCAGCGTGTTGCGGACGTGGACGCGAACCAGGGTCGGCTTGTCCGGCGTCGGCTGGCCACGCACCATCGCCAGGTGCAGGCAGTTGTCGATCTGGTCCTCGTAGACCACCAGCTGGAACGGACCATGGGGCGTCTGCACCTCCTGTGAGGCAACACGGGAGATGGTGCGTTCATTGGCCAGCCGGTAGCGGATCAGGTCGGCGATGGTGCCGATCTTCAGACCATGCTCCCGCGCGAACGCGTGGAGTTCCGGCGCGCGCTTCATCGTGCCGTCGTCGTTGACGATCTCGCAGATCACACCGCAGGGGCGCTTGCCGGCCAGCCGCATCAGATCCACGGTGGCTTCCGTGTGTCCCGCGCGACTGAGCACGCCACCCTTGTCGCCACGCAGCGGGAAGATGTGACCCGGCCGGTTGAAGTCACGTTCATGCGATTCCGGATCGGCCAGCGCGCGGATGGTCGCCGCCCGGTCCTGCGCCGAAATCCCGGTGGTCGTGCCGTGCCGGTAGTCCACGGAAACCGTGAACGCGGTGCGATGCGATTCGGTGTTCTCCGGCACCATCTGCGGAAGCCGCAGCGCCTCGACACGATCCGACGACATCGGCGTGCAGATGATGCCGCTGGAGTGGCGAACGATGAACGCGACCTGCTCCGGCGTAATGCTCTCGGCGGCAACGATCAGATCACCTTCGTTCTCGCGATCCTCGTCATCCATCATCACGACCATGCGGCCGGCGCGGATCTCGTCGAGGATGTCTTCGATTGAATCAGTCATGGGTCGTCTTTCCAGTCTTCGTCACGAACGCGCTAGCGCGTCTCGATCAGGCGCTGCGCATAGCGCGCCATCAAATCCACTTCGATATTGACGCGGGCGCCCGCCGCCCACTGGCCCAGCGTCGTCACCTCCCAGGTATGGGGAATCAGGTTGACGCCGAAGACCGCGCCGTCCACTTCATTGACGGTCAGGCTGACGCCGTCCAGCGCCACCGATCCCTTGGAGGCAATGAATCGCGCCAGCTCGGGTGGCGCCTCGATGCGCACGCGCCGGCTCGCGGCGTCCATCTCCACGCTCACGATGGTCGCGACACCGTCCACGTGCCCCTGCACCAGATGGCCGCCCAGCGGGGTCTGCAAGGTCAGCGAACGCTCCAGATTCATGCGGGATCCGAGCCGCCAGTCACCCAGCGTGGTCACCTGCACGGACTCGTTGGAGACGTCGGCACTGAAACCGCCCGGCGAGATGGCCAGGGCGGTCATGCAGGCGCCGGAACAGGCCACGCTCGCGCCTTCCTCCAGCCCGTCGGTAAAGCCTTCCGGCGTCGCGATGCGCAGTCGCAGGTCGCCGCCGGCATGGCGGGTGTGTTCCACCACCTCGCCGGTGGCCTCGATCAATCCGGTGAACATTGGGGCTTGGAAATACTCATTCGATGGCCGCGCCGGCGACTGGGCGCTCAGCGCAAATGTGCAGGCATCATGGGGCGCGCGATCATACGCCAGTCGGCGCCCAGCTTGCGAACATCCAGGATGTCGAGCAGCGGTGCCTGCGCCAGATGATCGACGCCAGGCAGATCAAGCAATCCTCGCGCGGCCTGACCGAGCAGCCGCGGCGCCATGTACAGCACCAGTTCGTCGACCAGGCTTTCGGCGACCAATGCGCCGGCCAGCGTTGGGCCGCACTCGACGAACAGCTCGTGGATGTCACGCCGCGCCAGCTCCTGCATCGCCTCATGCAGGCCGATGCGGGGCTCGCCACCGGCCAAGCCGATGCAGGTGACGTGTGACGGATAACGGCCCACGGGAATGACGTTGGCGCGACCGAGCAGCCAGACCGGACTGTCATGCGCGATCAGCGCCGATGACGCCGGCGTGCGGAACTGGCTGTCGAACACGATGCGGACCGGCATGCGGTCCGTCTCCAACGCCCGCGGGGTCAGTCGCGGATCGTCGACCAGCACGGTCTCGACACCGGTCGCCACCGCGCTGGCTTCGGCGCGCATGCGGTGCACGTCGGCGCGAGCCGGCTCGCCGGTGATCCACTGGCTCTCGCCGCTCGCCATCGCGGTGCGGCCGTCCAGACTCATCGCCATCTTCAACCGGACCCAGGGCCTTCCCCGCTCGAAGCGACTGAAAAATCCCGGATTGAGCTGGCGGGCGGCATCCGACAGCACGCCCTCGGCGACCTCGATACCGGCTTCCTCCAGCCGCCCTCTTGCCCGCCCCGCGGTCCGCGGATTAGGGTCGCCGATGGCGTAGACAACACGTGCGATACCGGCCTCGATCAGACCGTCCACGCAAGGCGGTGTGCGTCCGACATGCGAACAGGGCTCCAGCGTCACATAGGCGGTCGCGCCTCGCGCCCGCTCGCCGGCCTCCGCCAGCGCCACGCGTTCGGCATGCGCCTCGCCGGCGGCGCGATGCCCGCCAGCGCCCACGCAGGCATCGCCCCTGACGATGACGCAACCCACGCGTGGATTGGGATGGGTGGTAAACCGCCCAACCTCGGCCTGCTGGATGGCCTGCGCCATCCATCGCTGGTCAACCGCCAAGCTGGGAGTAGGCACGATGGCCGGTCGGCGGTTACCGATCCCCGGCGATCAGCGACAGCTGATGGCGGCGGACATCGGCCGGGTCAGGTTCGGATTGCAGACGCTCGATCTCGGCGCGAAACGCCTCGACATCCTCGAAGGCGCGGTATACCGACGCAAATCGGACATAGGCCACGTGGTCGAGTTCGCGCAGCGTGTCCATGACCAGGTTGCCAACCACATCGGCGGCGACATCCCGGTCACTCATCGCCACGAGCTTGCGCTTGATCTGCGCCACCGCCGCCTCGATCTGCTCGGCGCTGACCGGGCGCTTGTACAGTGCGTGCTCCATCCCGCGCCGCAGTTTCGCCTCGCTGAACGGCTCGGGCTTGCCGTCGCGCTTGACCACGCGCGGCATCTTGAACTCGGCTACCTCGAAGGTCGTGAACCGACCGCCGCAGCCGCCGCACTCGCGCCGGCGGCGCACCTGCGCCTCCTCGGCCACGACCCGGCTGTCGACCACGCGGGTATCACCGGCACCGCAGAAGGGGCAGAGCATGTGCGTTCCGCGATCCGGTCAGGCGGTCTTGGCGACCGGTGCCGGATCCATGTACACCGGGTAGCGCGCGCAAAGATTCTCGACCTTGCCACGCACCGTGGCGACGGTCTCGTCAACGCGGGCGCTGTCTTCGGAATCCAGCGCGTCGAGCACGTCGCAGATCCAGTGCGCGACATTGCGCATGTCGTCCTCACCGAACCCGCGGGTGGTCGACGCCGGCGATCCGAGCCGAAGCCCGCTGGTCACGCGCGGCGGACGCGGATCGTTGGGCACGGAGTTCTTGTTCACGGTGATATGCGCCTGGCCCAGCGTTTCCTCGGCGTCGTGGCCGGTCACGTTGCGGCCCACCATGCTGACCAAGATCAGGTGATTGTCCGTGCCGCCGGAGACGACGTTGTAGCCGCGTTCCAGCACGACCTCGCCCATGGCGCGGGCGTTGACGCGCACCTTGGCCTGGTAGTCCCTGAACTCGGGCTGCAACGCTTCAGCGAACGCCACGGCCTTGGCCGCGATCACGTGCATCAGCGGACCACCCTGCGTGCCCGGAAACACCGCGGAGTTCAGCTTCTTGTAGAGATCCGGATCGCCGGCATCGGACAGGATCATGCCGCCGCGCGGGCCGCGCAGCGTCTTGTGGGTCGTGGTCGTGACCACATGCGCATGCGGCAGCGGGCTGGGGTATTCGTCGGCGGCGACCAGACCGGCCACATGCGCCATGTCGACCATGAACATGGCGCCGACTTCATCGGCGATCGCCCGCATCTTGCCCCAGTCGATCTGGCGCGAGTAGGCGGAAAACCCGCCGATCAGCATCTTGGGCTGCTCGCGGCGCGCGGTCTCGGCGATCTTCTCGTAGTCGATCAAGCCGGATTCCGGATCGATCTCGTAACTCACGGCGTGGTAATTCTTCCCGGAGAAGTTCGGCTTGGCACCGTGGGTCAGGTGCCCGCCATGGGCGAGACTCATTCCGAGGAAGGTTTCACCCGGCTTCAGCAGCGCGAGAAACACGGCGGCATTGGCCTGCGCACCGGAATGCGGCTGCACGTTGGCGTACTCGCAGCCGAACAGTTTCTTGGCGCGCTCGATGGCGAGTTCCTCAGCGACGTCCACATGCTCGCAACCGCCGTAATAGCGGCGACCGGGATAACCTTCCGCGTACTTGTTGGTGAGCAGCGAACCCTGTGCCGTCATCACCCGCGGGCTGGCGTAGTTCTCCGACGCGATGAGCTCGATATGCGCTTCCTGACGCGCGGCCTCGGCGTCAATGGCGGCGGCGAGATCGGGATCGAAGGCGGATAGCGTGGAGACGTTGCGCCACATATTGGGGAACTCCTGCGGGGTAAGTACTACATATTGTATCGCGCACCGCCAGCGGACCCCAGCGTGGGCCGCCGGCCGGTGCGCAGCTCGGGAACGCTATCGCGTGATGCTGAGCATCAGGTCCAGCGCCGCCTTGGCGGGTTTGGCGACTTCGGGCGCCACCTGGATCCGGTTGACGACCTCGCCGGCCTGTATCGACTCCAGCGTCCAGGCCAGATGCTGCGGATCGGTGCGGAACATGGTCGAACACATGCACACCGTTGGCGACATGAACTGCACCGTCACGCCCTTGGGTTTCATCTCGTCATGCAACCGGTTGACCAGGTTCAGCTCGGTGCCGACCAGCCAGTGCGTCCCCGGTTCAGCAGCACGCACGGTCTTGAGAATGGTCTCGGTCGAGCCGACAAAGTCCGATTTCTGACAGACTTCGAAGCTGTTCTCCGGATGCGAGATCACGAAACCGTTCGGGTTCGCCTCGCGGAAACGGTCGATATGCGCCGGCTGGAACATCTGGTGAACGGAGCAGAAGCCCTTCCACAGGATCATCCTGGCGCCCCGGATCTGTTCCGGCGTCAGCCCGCCCATGGGCAGCATGAAATCCCAGACGACCATGTCCTCCAGGGGAATGCCCATGTCGTAACCGGTGTTGCGGCCGAGATGCTGATCCGGGAAGAACAGCACCTTCTCGCGCCGCGAGAAGGCCCAGTCCAGCACCCCTCGCGCGTTGGATGAGGTGCAGACGATGCCGCCATGCTCGCCGCAGAACGCCTTCAGGTCCGCAGCGGAATTGATGTAGGTGACCGGGGTGACCTGCTCGTCCGGATTGAGCACGGACTGCAACTCCGCCCAGGCCCGGCGGACATTGCGCAGATTGGCCATGTCCGCCATCGAACAGCCGGCGGCGAGATCGGGAAGAATCACGACCTGGTCGTCACGGGTCAGGATGTCCGCGACCTCGGCCATGAAATGCACACCGCAGAACACGATGTACTCGGCCTCGGACTCCGCGGCCATCGCCGAGAGCTTGAGCGAATCACCGCTGACATCGGCATGCGCGAACACCTCGTCGCGCTGGTAGTGGTGCCCGAGGATCATCAGTCGATCCCCCAGCGCCCGCTTCGCCGCGTGAATCCGTGCGTCACACTGCTGATCGCTCAGCGCAGTGAATGTGTCCAGTGCAAGCGCCGTGGCTGCCATGGTTTTTCCTCCCACGCCCTGATCGGGCGTCCAACCGATATCCGCTACCCGCGGACTACCGTCAAAAACGGCCTGGATTCAGGCCAGTTTCGTCGGACGAGTCGTCCTCGTCCTCCTCCTCGTCAACCTGGGGTTCGATCGTCACCGTCTCCGTCGCCTGGACGACGGTATCGTCCTCATTCGTGTAGGTCGCGGTCACGATGGACTGGCCAGCCTCGTTGAGTGCTGGGAAGAAACGGTTCGCCGTCAGGAACGTGTTTCCGAAAATCGCTACTTCATCATCATCCGTCACCCATCCCACGCTGCGAGTGATCGATTGCGTGAATGCGCCACTGTCGAAGGTGCCGGTCGCCTCGAAATCCAGCGACTCGCCGAACATGACCGTCGGAGCGTCGGGGGTGATGTCGAGACTGGTCAACGTCGCGTCGACCACGGTGACCTGCAACGGTGCAGAGGTGATTCCCGTGCTGAGATCAACTTCCTCGCCCTCTTCCGGCTCGTCGGCTCCGAAGGTGGCGGTGACGTCGGCCGGTCCGCCAGCGATGCCCGCCAGAATCAGGCTGGGGGCCGTTCCGAACGCACCAACGATCACGACCTCCTCATCGGAACTGGAGAAGATCACCTGCCCGTCCAGATCCTGCTCATCGCCATTTTCAAACAAGGCGAACGGGTACATGAACTCGGTTGTTCCGGACACCAGCTGCGTGGACTCTTCGTACTCACGCCGCAATTCGATTGCCTGCGGCACCGCCACCTGTACGGTCGCCGGTGCCGTGCTGCGTTGACAGAAATCCAGAGTGCCCACCGCTGTCACGTCGCCAACACCCTCACCCGTGAGCACACCGTTCGTGATGCCGCTCAACGTAATGTTTTCGATGGTGGCGACGTCCTCGGCCACAACGGTCTCGTCGCCGGATTCGACGGTCCACTGCGTCAGGCCGGTCAGCCTGACCTCTTCACCGTCGATCTCGCTCACCACATTGATCGGGCGAGTGGACCCAACCGCGGTGGTGGACTCGGCGGGATCCACGGTGATCTCGCCCAGCTCGTTGACGACGATGTCCAGCCGGGCCTCCAGGCTCACCAGATTGGCGTAGACGCTCGCCGTGCCCGGCGCGACCGCGACCAACTGACCACGCGGCACGAAGGTGTCGCGTCCCGGAATCTCGATATCACCGTCGCCAATGCGCACAACTGACTCATCAGTGCTACGCCAAGACGCCCGGGCGGTGAAGTTGCCGGAACTGCCATCGGAAAAGAAGGCCTGCACCGACAGCTGAGGGCGCGTGCACTCCGTCACTTCGAGGATCCCGTCCTCGCCTTGCAGGATCTCGATGTACTCCGGCCGATTGCCATCGCCGATGCCGTCGCAGCCGCTCAGCACCAGCGCCGCAACGCCAATCGCCAGCAGAGGTGTTCCGATCTTTCTCACGCCTTCGACTCCTCGGTCGGTTTCGGACGTATCCGCAGACCCAGTTCCCGCAACTGGGCCGGATCCACGGCGCCCGGCGCCTGCGTCAGCAGGCAGCTCGCTGTCTGTGTCTTCGGGAACGCGATCACGTCGCGAATGGTCTGCGCGCCGGCCATCAGCATGACCAACCGATCCAGCCCGTACGCAATGCCGGCATGCGGCGGCGCGCCATGCGCCAGCGCCTCCAGCAGGAAGCCGAACTTGGCCGCGGCCTCCTCTTCGGAGATGCCGAGCACGTCAAACACGGCCGACTGCATGTCCGGATCGTGGATACGCACCGAACCGCCCCCGATTTCCACGCCGTTGAGCACGAAATCATAGGCCTGAGACATGGCCGCGCCCGGATCGTTCTTCAATGCCGCCGGATCCGGATCGGAGGGCGCCGTGAACGGATGATGCAGCGCCTGCCAGCGGTTATCGCGTTCGTCCCATTCGAACATGGGCCAGTCGACGATCCACAGCGGGCACCAGCCTTCCCCGGTCAGCCCCAGGTCACGACCCAGCACCAGCCGCAGCGCGCCCAGCGCGTCGTTGACCACGGTGGCGCGGTCGGCGCCAAAGAAGATCAGATCGCCCGTCTCCGCGGCGGTGCGCGACATGATGCCCGCCACGGCGTCATCGGAGAGGAACTTCAGAATTGGGGACTGCAACCCGTCACGACCGGCCGCCGCGTCACTGACCTTGACGTAGGCCAGACCCTTGGCGCCGTAGCGCCCGACGAACTTGGTGTACTCGTCAATCTGCTTGCGGGTTAGTGTGGAACCGCCGGGCACGCGCAGCGCGGCGACGCGACCCTTCGGATCATTCGCCGGGCCAGAGAACACCTTGAATTCGGCGTCGGCCACGAGGTCGGCGACGTCAACCAGTTCCAGCGGGTTGCGCAGATCCGGCTTGTCGGAACCGAAGCGACGCATCGCCTCGGCATAGCTCATCCGAGGCATCGGATCGGGAAACTCGACACCCATCAGTTCGGCGAACAGGCCGCCGATCATGCATTCGTTGACCGCGAGCACCTCGTCCATGGTCATGAACGAGGTCTCGATATCGAGCTGGGTGAATTCCGGCTGCCGGTCGGCCCGCAGGTCCTCGTCGCGGAAGCAGCGCGCCACCTGGTAGTAGCGGTCGAAGCCCGCGATCATCAGCAACTGCTTGAACAGCTGGGGCGACTGCGGCAGCGCGAAGAACTCGCCCGGAAAGGTGCGGCTGGGCACCAGATAGTCGCGCGCGCCTTCCGGCGTCGAGCGCGTCAGGATGGGTGTCTCGACATCGAGAAAGCCCTGACCGTCCAGAAACACGCGCAGGTAGGTGCTGACCTTGGAACGCAGCCGCAGGCGCTCCAGCATCGCCGGGCGACGCAGGTCCATGTAGCGATGCCGCAAGCGGACATCCTCGCCGGCTTCCTCGTCATCCAGCGGAAACGGAGGTGTCAGCGCCTTCGACTGAACGGTCAGCTCCGTCGCGTACAGCTCGACCTCGCCGCTCGCCAGCTTGTCGTTGACCGTGCCTGCCGGACGCCGACGCACGCGACCGGACACCGTAATCACGTATTCCGACCGCAGGCGCTCCGCCTGCGCGAACAGCGCCGGATCGTCGGGATCGAACACGACCTGCAGCAACCCTTCGCGGTCGCGCAAATCGATGAAGATCACGCCGCCATGGTCCCGACGGCGATGAACCCAACCGGAAACGATGATGCTGGAGTCCAGATCGGCGGCCGTGACCTGACCGCAGTAGTGCGTTCGATACATGAAAGTCTAGGATTCCGGCGCCCGGGCGCCACGATTAAAAGGCCGGCGATTCTACCGTTGCGGCTGGGCGGCGTCGATCGGGGGTGGCTGCCTGGACGCCGCTTCGGGTCGCACCGCCCCCATCGAGATGATCAGTTGCAGTGCATCCTCGACCGGCATGTGCAACCGAATCAGCTCATCCTCGGCCGCCATCACCACGAAGCCCGAGGTCGGATTCGGCGTCGTGGGGATGTAGACCGTCGCCATGGATCGGCCGACATGGCGGTCCACCTCGTCCGGCGCTTCTCCGGTTCGAAAGCCGATGGCCCAGAGCCCGGGACGCGGGTACTCCAGCAGCAGAACCTCCCGAAACGCGTTGCCCTTTTCCGAGAACACCGTTTCGGCAACCCGCTTCATCGCCTTGTAGATGCTGCGCACCAGCGGCAGCCGCTCGACCAGTGACTCACCGATCCCCAGCAGCTTGAGTCCCAGCCAGTTGGCGGCCAGCGCGCCAGTGGCCAGCACGACCACGAGACTGAATACCAGCCCCAGCCCGGGCAGCGAAAAGCCGAGCCAGTTCTCGGGTTGCCAGGACGCCGGCAGCCACGCCAGCGAGTGGTCCAGCAGATCGAGCAGAAACCGGACGGCGAAGATCGTCGTGACGATGGGCAGCCAGATCACGACCCCCGCCAGCAGCCAGCGCTGGAACAGTCGCTTCACGCCGAGGCGTTCGAGGTTCCGGAAGACTTGGTTTCCGACGATTTGGAGCCCGAAGCAGACGAGGAATCACCACCCGACCCGCTCTTCGCTGCGCTCGACGTGTCACCGGACTTGGATTCCCCGCCTCCGCCCGACTTGTTCCCGTCGCCGGCGAGATTGCGCTTGCCGGACGATTTGAAATCCGTCTCGTACCAGCCGCCGCCCTTCAGACGGAAACCGGCCGCGGACACCTTCTTCTGCAGGGTCGCGGCATGACAGGACGGGCATTCGGTCAGCGGCGCGTCAGACAGCCGCTGCAAGGCCTCCAGCTCGTGACCACACTCTCGGCAGACGTATTCGTAAATCGGCATCGATGGTTCTCCATGCCCCCGATGGGCGTGCGCAATGTGGGGGTGTCGGACGCTGAATCCAAGTGCAACCGCTTGCCCACGGACGATACCCCCAATACAGTCGACAGCATAAGGGGAATAGCGGCGTCAGACCGCCAACCCCAACAAACGGCTTGCCCACGGGCACCGGACAATAAGAGGAGACAGGGATGAGACAGCACCTACTGTCGATCGGGGGAGGCGTGCGTCTGCTGGGCGCGGGCTGGATGATGGCCGTTGCCGCCCCGGTTCACGCGCTGCAGTTCAACTTCGATGAGCTGTCGGCGACCATCAACACGTCACTGGAAATCGGCGCCCAATGGCGCATGCAGGACCGGGACAGCCGGCTCGTCGGCAAAGCCAATCTTGACCCGGAGCTCTGCCGCATCTCGTCCTGCCAGGGGCACAGCAACGGCTTCGACGAGAACGGGAATCCCGAGCCGGGCCTCGGCATCATCGGTGAAGGTCCCGACCGCAACCAGCGGGCGGTCGATGCCCCGGGGGTGTTCTCGGTCAACCACGATGACGGCAACCTGAACTTCGACAAGTACGACGTGACCCAGGGCCTCGTGAAGGTCTCCCAGGACATGACGCTGAACTTCGAGGCGTTCGGCCTGGACTGGAAGTTCTTCGGCCGCTACTACGGGCACTACGATTTCGCCAACTACGACCGGCCGGAGTTTCACCCCAACCGGATCACGCCCAACGCCATCAACAACAATCCGGACTCGGGACTGTTCCCGGACGACGACCCGCCGAACCGGCGCCTGAGCGTTGGCGAACCGGTCTACGTCGAACGCAACGACCGCCAGCAGGAACAGATCGGCCTGTCGTTCCAGGTGCTGGATTTCAACCTCAACACCCGTCTCCCGTTCATCGGTGATCGCGATCTCGACGTGACCATCGGCCGTCAGCTGATCAACTGGGGCGAATCCACCTATCTCGCGGTGGGATCGCTGAACACGTTCTCGTCACTGGACGTCAACGCATTCATGCGTCCCGCCTACCTCAACGTGGAGGAAACGTTCCGGCCGCTCGGCGCCATTTCCGTGAAGACCGACCTGACCTATGACATCGGCATCTCCGCCTGGTACGGCTACGAATGGGAGCCGGCGCAAGTCCCGCCACCCGGATCGTTCTTCTCGTTCGTCGACCTGGACACTCACAACTCCGCGGATTCCATCGCGATCAACTTCGGCAAGACCGCCGAAGACCCGCTGATGCTGGCGCTGGGCAACCAGACGCTGCTGGTCGCCCTCGCGGAAACCGGCACCACCGCCGAACTGCTGCCCCAGCGGGAGGCGAGCAACGGCGGCCAGTACGGTGCCGCGATGTCCTTCTACTTTCCGGACCTGTTCACGGGCACGGAACTGAACCTCTACTACGCCCGGTATCACAGTCGCCTGCCCTTCCTGTCTGCCTACGCGGGCTCGGTCGGCTGCCTGGAGAACACAGTGCCGACAGGCAATCAAGTACTGGACACGGTGAATGTCTTCACCGACTGTCCAACAGCGCACCTCCAGTCCGCGTTGTGGGCCATCGCCACGGGAGGCGACCCGGCCAACGACCCCGGCGGCGGCGCCCCGGAACAGGACACGGGCCGCCAGACCAACCCCGACGGGTACGCGACCCCGGGTCAGGGCGGCACCGCCTACCCGCTGGACACGGTCAAGTTCCAGCTGGAGTACCCGGAGGACATCGACCTGTTCGGCTTTTCGTTCAACACCGCGATCGGCGACGTGTCGTTCCAGGGCGAGATGGTTTATCGCCCGGAGGATCCCTTGCAGGTCTCCGCGGTGGATGTCGGCTTCTCGGCATTGCAGACCGTGTTTCCATCCGGCTGCTCGGCCGATCCGACCGTCTGCACGCCAGGAGGGCCTGAAGACTTTCTCGATGTCTCGCTCCCAGGCCTGGGCAACACGGTGACAACCATTACTGGCCAGTCGATCGTCGGCCCGTCCTATCTGCTGGAATACCGCGGCGTGAACGGCTGGTCCGGCGCCGAGAACGGCCTGCAACCCGGTGATTACATCCGCGGCTATGAAGAGTTCCAGACCATCAACTGGATTCTCGGCGCAACCTACGTGCTCGGCCCGGGCAACTGGTTCGGAGCGGACCAGGCCATCTTTCTGCTGGAGCTTGGTGGCACGCACATTCTTGACCTGCCGCCGCTGGCGGAACTGCAGATCGAGGCGCCGGGCCAGTACACCCATGCCTCCGCCGGAGCGGACGGCTCCGGCGCGGACGGGAATCTCGACGGGCTCGCCAACAGCGGCTGGGTCGGCCCCTCCGGCGCCCGGTTCAACCCGCAGCAGGCCGATCCATCCCACTGGACGACACGCAATTCCTTCGGCTACGACCTGATCACCATCCTGCGCTACGAAAGCGTGTTCCCCGGCATCAGCTTCGAGCCGGTGATCCTGATCAAGCACGATGTCGCCGGCATCTCCCCGGGCCCTGGCGAGCGATTCGTGCAGGGCCGCCAGCAGTACTCGGTCAACGTGGAGATGCGCGTGCGCAACGCGCTGTCCTTCACAGCCGGCTACCAATGGTTCACGGGCGCCAAGGGCAACAACGTCCTCAGGGATCGCGATTTCGCTCAGCTTGGGGCCCGCTACCGCTTCTGACACAGGGCGTCACGGCCTGGACAGACTGCGCCGCGGCTTGAGCCCATGTGAACGATCGTTTAATTTTAGATAACGACCTGCCAATCCTGTGGAGATGCGGTAGATTGGCGGGTGGTGGCGTGCGGCCATCGAGGCTGGTCGCACTCATAGGACAATCACATGGTCAGCTTCGGCATGACCAATAAATAACCCTGCCGCGGGACAGCGGCAGTGGTGGAGACAACAGGGATGGTCAAGCTGCGGAAGCTGACCGGCGGGCAGACACGCCGGCTTGCTGCGGTCATCGTGGGTGCGAGCGGAATGGCGGCAGGAACACCGGCATACGCGTTGCAACTGGACTTCGGAGAAGTCACCGGCACGATCAACACGACACTGGAAGTCGGGGCGCAATGGCGCATGCAGGATCGCGACAGCCGCCTGGTCGGCAAGTCCAACCTGAACCCCGACCTCTGCGCGGTCTCATCGTGCCAGGGTCACAGCAACGGATTCGACGAGAACGGCAACCCGGAACCCGGCCTGGGCATCATCGGCGAAGGCCCGGGACAGAACCAGCTCGCGGTCGACGCGCCCGGCGTGTTCTCGGTGAATGCGGACGACGGCAACCTGAACTACGACAAGTACGACGTCACCCAGGGGCTGTTCAAGTTCTCCCAGGACATTTCCCTGGACTTCGACGCCCTCGGTCTCGAGTGGGAGTTCTTCACCCGCTACTACGGACACTATGACTTCGCCAACTACGATCGGGCGGAGTTCCACCCAAACGTCATCACCGAGAACGCAATCGCCAACAACCCGCATGCCGCCTTTCCTTACGGCCCGGGCGGGACCGGCAACACGCGGCTGAGTCGTGGCGAGCCCGTCTTTGTCGAACGCAATGACCGCCAGCAGGAGACGGTCGGCCTGGACATGGAACTGCTGGACTTCCGCCTGGCCACCCGCCTGCCTTTCTTCGGTGATCGCGACCTGAACGTGACCGTCGGCCGTCAGCTGATCAACTGGGGCGAATCCACTTATCTCGCGGTCGGATCGCTGAACACCTTCGGCGCCCTGGACGCCAACGCACTGAACCGTCCGGCGTTCCTGAACATCGACGAGGTGTTCAAACCGCTCGGCGCGGTGTCGTTCAAGACCGACCTGACCTACGACATCGGCATCTCCGGCTGGTACGGCTACGAGTGGCAGCCCGTCGTCATTCCGCCGCCGGGCGCCTTCCTGTCGTTTGTCGACGCTGACACCAACAACTCGGCCGAGACGATTTCTGTCGGCTTCGGCAAGACACCGGAAGACCCGAACTCACTGTCCATCGCGAACCAGGGCCTGCTGTCCGCGCTGGCCGAAACCAGCCTGACCGCGGATCTGCTCCCGCAGAAGGAAGCCCGTGACACCGGCCAGTACGGCCTCTCGCTGTCGATGTATCTGCCCGACCTGTTGACCGGCACCGAGCTGAACTTCTACTTCGCCAACTACCACAGCCGGCTGCCGATCCTGTCGGCGTACGCGGGCGACATCGGCTGTCTGGAAAACGTCGCGCCCACAGGCTCCCAGCTCGGGGACACGACGGCCTTCCTCACCGCCTGTCCGGGCGCCTCGCTGGACGCCGCGCTGTGGGCCATCACCTACCAGGGTGACCCGAACAATGATCCCAACGGCGGCGCCGCCGAGCAGGACACCGGCCGCTCCACGAATCCGGCGACCTACGCCACGCCGGGCCAGGGTGGTACCGCCTACCCGCTGGATACCGTCAAGTTCCAGCTCGAATACCCGGAAGACGTCAAGCTGTTCGGCATGTCGTTCAACACCGCCGTCGGCGAGGTTTCGCTGCAGGGCGAGTTCGTCTATCGACCGAATGACCCGCTCCAGGTGTCGTACGTGGATGTGGGCTTCTCCGCGCTAGCAACGCCCTTCCCCTCCGGCTGTTCGGCCCGCCCGCTGGGAACCGAACAATGCGTGCCTGGCAGCTCGGACGATTTTCTGGACGTTTCGCTGCCCGGCATCGGGACCACAGTCACGACGATCACCGGCCAGGAATTCGTCGGCCCCTCCTACCTGCTGGAATACCGTGGCATCGACGGCTGGTCCGGTGCCGAGAACGGCCTGCAACCCGGCGACTACATTCGCGGCTACGAGGAATTCCAGACCGTCAACTGGATTCTCGGCGCGACCTACATCCTGGGTCCGGACAACTGGGTCGGCGCCGACCAGATCATCTTCCTGTTCGAACTGGGCGGCACGCACATCCTCGACCTGCCCGATCTGTCGGAACTGCAGATCGAAGGCCCCGGCCAGTACACCCATGCCTCGGCCGGCGCGGACGGGTCCGGCGCCGACGGCAATCTGGACGGGCTGGCGAACAGCGGCTGGGTGGGCCCTTCGGGCGCCCGCTTCAACCCCCAGCAGGCCAACCCCGACCACTGGACCACGGCCAACTCCTTCGGCTACGACCTGATCACCATCGTGCGTTACGAGAGCGTGTTCCCGGGCATCAGCTTCGAGCCGGTGTTCCTGGTCAAGCACGATGTCTACGGCATTTCCCCGGGTCCGGGCGAGCGCTTCGTGCAGGGCCGCCAGCAGTATTCCCTGAACATCGAGATGCGCGTGAAGAACGCGCTGTCGTTCACGGCCGGGTATCAGTGGTACACGGGCGCCAAGGAAAACAACCTGCTGCGCGACCGTGACTTCGCCCAGCTCGGTGCCCGGTATCGGTTCTGAATGCCGCCTGCCCCACACACGTTGACATGCGCCGAAGCGAGATCGGCGCCCATCGAATTCATCTGAGGAGCAATCTGATGCGAACCACGCCATTCATTCTTGCCGGCGCGCTGTCGCTGGCAGCCCTGCCCGCCGTTGCCAAGGTCTCCCCCGAAGAGGCGGCCAAGCTGGGCGGCGAGCTGACCCCGATCGGCGCCGAGAAAGCCGGCAATGCCGAAGGCACCATTCCCGCCTGGGATGGCGGCCTGCCCAAGCTCGATATCTCGGAGCCGACGCACTGGGAAGACCCGTTCGCGGACGACGCGATCAAGTTCACGATCACCAAGGACAACATCGACCAGTACAAGGACAAGCTGACCGTGGGTCATCTGGCCCTGTTCAACGCCTACGGCGATACCTACAAGATGAACGTGTACCCGACGCGGCGCAGCTCCGGCTTCCCCGAGGAGTACTACGAGTACACCAAGAAGAACGCAACCAACGCGACACTGGAAGGCACCGACCTTCTGCTGGGCGCCGAGGTGGGCTTCCCGTTCCCGATTCCGAAGAACGGCGCGGAAGTCATCTGGAACCACCGCCTCAAGTACCGGGGCAAGGCGCAGCAGCGCTTCAACAACCAGTTCATCGTGCTGCCGGACGGTTCCTACACCCAGTCCACGCTGCGTGAGGATGTGCTGTTCCCCTACGGCAACCTGTCCGGGGACCACGTGCCGATCAATGACAAGGACGACATCACGATCTACTACGTGGCCGAAATCCTGTCACCGCCCCGGAATGCCGGCCTGTTCCTGATGGCCTGGGAGCACGTCGACTACCGCAGCGCCTGGCTGTACCCGCCGGCCCTGCGCCGCGTGCGCCGCGCGCCGTCGGTCGCCTACGACAATCCTTACGAGGGCACGGACGGCAACCAGTTCTATGACCAGGTCGACATGTACAACGGCGCGCTGGATCGCTTCACCTGGAAGCTGATCGGCAAGAAGGAAATGTACATCCCGGTGAACTCGTTCGCGATGAACGAGGCGTCGGTCAAGTACGAGGACGTGATCGGCAAGAGCCACATCAACCAGGATCTTCCCCGTTACGAACTGCGCCGCGTGTGGATCGTCGAAGCCGACCTCAAGGAAGGCACGACCCACAAGTTCGGCAAGCGTCGCTTCTACGTCGACGAGGACAGCTGGAACATTGTCGCTGTCGACTGCTACGACACCCGCGGCAACCTGTGGAAGGTGCAGGAAGGCCACCTGATCGTGGAACGCGGCCTGCCCGCTTCGACCACGGTGCCGGAGATCATCTACGACCTTCAGGCGCGTTCGTATTTCGCGACCGCACTGCGCTCGGAAGACGAGGCGAACAACCAGTTCGTCGACTACGACACCCGCTTCTTCGATCCGCGTGAGCTGAAGCGCCGCGCGACGCGATAGCACCATCGGCCGGGAGGCGCGGCAGTTGCCCGCCTCCCGGCATCCGTTGGCTTGCCTGCGGGCAATCAGGAACAGAATCAGGGAGATTCACCATGCGCAGCGTCTGGCTAGCCGCATTCCCCTTCGCTCTGGCCGGCGCCGCGTTCGCCGCGCCACAGGACGATCCGATCCAGCCGCATCACTCGATGCTGTCGGCACTGGCCGACGATGGCATCGTGACCGACCTCGCCCGGGCCGGTGACACGCTCATCGCGGTCGGGGAACGCGGGCATGTACTGCGCTCCACCGACGGTGAAACCTGGACGCAGATCCCGATGCCGGTCTCGGTCATGCTGACCCGCGTGGAGTTCCTGGACGCGAACACAGGCTGGATCGGCGGCCATGACGCAACCATTCTCAAGACCGAGGACGGTGGCGAAACCTGGTCGTTGCAGAACTACCAGCCGGAGCTGGAACAGGCGGTTTACGACCTGCATTTCTTCGACGCCGACAACGGGCTGGCCGTGGGTGCCTACGACCTGTTCTGGCGGACCGACGACGGCGGGGACAGCTGGACCCCGGTCGACTCGCCGGTCGGCCAGGGTGAGCTGCACCACTACTCGATCACCGAACTGGCGGACGGCACGCTGCTGATCGCCGGCGAGCGCAGCATGCTCGCCCGTTCCACCGACGGCGGCGAAACCTGGGACCGCGTGGCCAGCCCCTACTTCGGCTCCTATTTCGGCGCCGTGCCCAACGGAGACACCGGCGCGATCATCTTCGGCCTGCGGGGTAACGTTTATCTGCTGCCGAATGTCGTGGAACTGCCCACGCTGGAACCTGACGAGTACGGTGAATACCCGCTGGGCGAGATGCCCGAGGGCGGCGCCACGCAGCTGACGTTCAACGGCAACGACTCGCTGTTCAATGCCTTCGTCGCCGACGATGGCCACACCTATTTCGTGGGCGTGAACGGCACGATCGTCCGCTACACCGAAGGAGAATCCGAGCTGGCGCGGGTTCCCGGTGGTGGCGCATCCGCGGTGGGTGATATCGATCAGCTGGACGACAACCTGGTGCTCGGAGGAGAAACCGGGCTGAACCATCTCGCAATCGGACGCTGAAGTCCGCAATCAGACCGGCGTGAAACCAAGCGCGCCGTACAGGGAGTTTGGAGACTATGGCAGGCACTTCAGCGTCAACCGGCGGATGGACCGATCGGATCCTCCGCGTCGTCGAGCCACTGATCTACGGCAAACGCTGGGTCGGAATACTCTGGCTCACGGTATTGACCGTGATCCTCGGCTACCAGGCGGCCCAACTCGAACCCGATGCGGGCTTCGAGAAATCGATACCGCTCGAACACCCGTACATGAACGTGTTCAAGCAGTACCAGGCGGAGTTCGGCGGCGCCAACTCCGTGCTGGTGGCGCTGCTGCAAAAGGACGGCAGCGACATCTACAACGCCGAGTTCCTCCAGAAGCTGAAGTTCGTCACCGATGAGGTGTTCTATGTGCCCGGCAACGACCGGCGCCGTGTCACCTCGCTGTTCACTCGCAATGTTCGCTACATCGAGGTCGTGGAAGGCGGCCTGTCCGGCGCCAACGTGGTGCCGGCCGACTACCGACCCAACCAGGCGAATTTCGACCTGATCCGAACCAACGTCGGCAAGGCCGACATCATCGGCCGCCTGGTCACCGAAGACGAATCCGGCGCGCTCGTGCAGACGGAACTGCTGGAATTCGACCCGCGGACCGGCGAGAAGCTCGACTACCGGGCGGTGGCCGCCGAACTGGAACGCATCCGAGGCGCCATCAACAGCCCCCGCAAGTGGGAGTTCCGGCTGAAGGAACCGGTCGAACAGGCGGATGCCGGCACCGTTGTCGCGACCCGCTTCAGCGAGCCCGGCCGCATGGACCGCTGGTTCGGCTCGACCACCGTCAGCACCACCAACGCGGACGGCGTTCCGGTGTCCGTCGAGGTGCCCAACCGTCAGCTCGAAATCGTCGAACTGGAGAACGAGAACTACTCGGACAGCGTGTCGGTGCACATCATCGGCTTCGCCAAGATCATCGGCGACGTCACCGACGCCACCCTGGCGGTCGTCGGCTTTTTCATCCTGACGCTGCTGATGACCTTCGTGCTGCTGTGGCTTTACACGTCATCGCTGAAACTCGCGTTCCTGCCCCTGGTCTGCTCCATCGTCGCCGTCATCTGGGAATTCGGCCTGCTCACCACGGCCGGTTACGGACTCGACCCGTTCGCGATTCTGGTGCCCTTCCTGGTGCTGTCGGTGTCGGTATCGCACGGCGTGCAGTACGTGAACGCCTGGGTGGACGAGATCGCGGCGGGCCGGAACAGTTTTGACGCATCGCTGGAAACCTTCCGCAGACTCGCCATCCCCGGAACGACCGCGCTGATCACGGACGTCGCCGGCTTCGCGACGATCTACCTGATCCCCATCGACATCATTCGCGAAATGTCGCTGAACGCGGCCTTCGGCGTCGCATCGATCATCATCACCAACAAGGTGATGATGCCGATCTGGCTGACCTACGTGTCCATCGGCGACGTGGAGAGCTTCCAGGCCAAGCAACAGCGCAAGGAGGCCATGCTCAGCGGTCTGTTCCGCTTCATGGCGAAGATCACCCGCCGCGGGCCGGCCATCGTCACCCTGCTGATCTGCGCCGTGCTGCTGGCCTTCTCGCTGTACAAGTATCCGGACCTGCAGGTCGGCGACGCCCAGAAGGGCGTGCCCGAACTGCGCCCCGATTCCCGCTACAACATGGACTCGGCGGCCATCGTCGAGAACTTCGACCTCGGCGTGGACATCCTCAAGGTGGTCGCCGAAACCGAGCCGGAATCCTGTCGCTTCTATCACGTGATGGAACAGGTCGACCGCTTCCTGTGGCAGATGCAGAACACCGACGGCGTGCAAACCGCGCTGGGCCTGCCGACCTACATGAAGCTGGTCTATTCGGGCTTCAACGAGGGCCACATCAATGCCCGCATCCTGCCGCGCAACCCGAACGCCATGGCGCTGCTGCTCTCGCAGTTCCCATCATCGACCGGCCTGCTGAACAACGACTGTTCCGCGATGGCCATGTTCGTCTTCACCGAGGACCATCGCGCCGGCACCATCGAGCACATCGTCGACGAGGTGAACGCCTTCAACGCGCAAAACGCCGAACGGTTCGCCAATGATCACCCGGGCACCGATCTCGAAGTCTGCGCCACCAAGACGAGCCTGCTCCGCCAGGCAGGCCAGACCGCCCTGGATCTGAAGCTTCGCAACGACCGTCTCGTGGCACTGGACGCCAGCAGCGAGGAAGCCAAGCGGCTCAAGGCCGAGGCAGCCGAACTCGAGGAGAAGCTGGCTTCGGAGCGTGACGAGATCCGGGCGATCGACTCGCCCTGCCCCGTCAACTTCGCGCTGGCGACCGGCAATGTGGGCGTCATGGCCGCGACCAATGAAGTGGTCGAGGACCAGGAGTTGCAGGTTGTCTTCTGGGTCTACGTCGTCGTCATCCTATTCCTGTGGCTCAGCTTCCGCACCGTCGCCGGCGTGATCTGCGTCGTCGCACCGCTGTCGCTGGTCTCCATCATGGCCTACGCGGTGATGGCCATGACCGACATCGGCCTCAAGGTCGCCACCCTGCCCGTCGTCGCACTGGCGGTAGGCATTGGCGTGGACTACGGCATCTACGTTTACGCGACCCTGGTCGACGGCATCGAACGCGGCCTGAGCCTGGAAGAAGCCATGTTCGAAACGCTGAACAAGACCGGCAAGGCCGTGCTCTTCACCGGCGTGGCGCTGGGCATCGGTGTTGGCACCTGGCTCTTCTCCGCTCTGCAATTCCAGGCGGACATGGGCCTGCTGCTGGTGTTCATGTTCACCGCGAACATGTTCGGCGCGATCCTGGTGCTGCCGGCGCTGGCGCGGTTCCTCACCAAGCGATCGGATGGGTCCCGGCCGGTGTAACAGGTATTCAGCTTTAGCAAGAACGGCGTGACTTCGGTCACGCCGTTTCACTTGGAGGGGGCGAAACCGCTTCCGGGCCTGCTAGACTCCGGCTCGGTTATTGCACTGCACGATGACCATCGATCACGTCCGGCGCAGGCCTAGCAACGGCCCCGACCGCAGTCGGACATCTCAATCAAGCGCAACGGATAAGAGCGTAGTGAAAAAAGCACTGATTACGGGCGTCACCGGCCAGGATGGCGCCTATCTCGCCGAACTATTGCTGGAAAAGGGATACGAAGTTCACGGAATCAAACGACGCGCCTCGCTATTCAACACCGATCGTATCGACCATCTCTATCAGGATCCTCACGAGCAAGATCGGCGGTTCGTGCTGCACTATGGTGATCTGACCGACTCCACCAACCTGATTCGTATCGTCCAGCAAATCGAACCGGACGAAATCTACAACCTCGGCGCACAGTCCCATGTGGCCGTGTCGTTCGAGAGCCCGGAGTACACCGCGAACGGCGATGCCATCGGCACCCTGCGTCTGCTGGAGGCCATCCGCATCCTGGGCCTGAAGGACAAGACACGGTTCTACCAGGCCTCAACCTCTGAACTGTATGGCCTGGTGCAGGAAATCCCGCAGAAGGAAACCACGCCGTTCTACCCGCGTTCACCCTATGCCGTGGCCAAGCTCTACGGCTACTGGATCACGGTGAACTACCGCGAGAGCTACGGGATGTATGCCTGCAACGGCATCCTGTTCAACCACGAATCACCCATCCGCGGTGAAACCTTCGTGACGCGCAAGATTACTCGCGCCATTGCCCGAATCGCCTTGGGCCTGCAGGACAAGCTCTATCTCGGCAATATGGATTCGTTGCGGGACTGGGGTCATGCGAAAGACTACGTCGAGATGCAGTGGATGATGCTGCAGCAGGACTCCCCGGACGACTTCGTCATCGCCACGGGAGAACAACACTCGGTCCGTGAGTTTGTGCAGCGTTCGGCCTCCGAACTAGGCGTGCAGATCGAGTTCACCGGCAGTGGCGTGGACGAGATCGGCACGGTGGCCGCTGTCAACAATCCCGAACTGAAGGTGCAACCTGGCCAGCAGATTGTTGGTATTGATCCCCGCTATTTCCGGCCGGCCGAAGTGGACACCTTGCTCGGTGACCCGACGAAGGCCAAGGAAAAGCTCGGCTGGGTCCCCAAGATCAGCTTCGAGGAACTGGTCAAGGACATGATCACGTCCGATTTTGAACATGCCAAGCGCGACCGTCTCGTAACCGAAGCCGGTTACCGTGCATTCGATTACAACGAATAGCCATGCTGACCCCCGATTCACTGATCTACGTTGCCGGTCATCGTGGTCTGGCCGGCGGCGCCATTGTCCGGGCCCTGCGTAGCCAGGGATATGAAAACCTGCTGCTGCGCACCCATCACGAGCTTGACCTCACTGACGAGGGTGCGGTCGACGCGTTCTTTGCGGAGCAGCGTCCCAGTCATGTCATTCTCGCTGCCGCCAAGGTCGGCGGCATTCACGCGAACAACGCCTACCCGGCCGAGTTTATTCGCGACAACCTCGCGATTCAGACCAATGCCATCCACTCGGCGTGGAAGCACGGAACCGAGAAGCTGGTGTTCCTGGGTTCCTCGTGCATCTATCCCAAGATGGCTCCGCAGCCGTTGCGGGAGGACTCGCTGCTGACAGGCCCGCTGGAACCCACCAACGAGTGGTACGCGATCGCGAAAATTGCCGGCATCAAGATGTGCCAGGCTTACCGTCGGCAGTACGGCTTCGACGCCATCTCGCTGATGCCTACGAACCTTTATGGCCCGGGCGACAACTTCAATCTGGAAAACTCGCACGTACTACCTGCGCTGATCCGCAAGTTTCACGAAGCGAAAATCGCCAACGCCCCACAGGTGACCATGTGGGGGACGGGTTCACCCCGTCGCGAATTCCTGCACGTCGACGACTTGGGCGAAGCCGTTGTGTTCCTGATGAAGAACTACTCGGAAGAACAGTTCATCAACGTCGGCGTTGGCGAGGACGTGACGATTCGCGAACTGGCCGAGACCGTCAAGCGAGTCACCGGCTACGGAGGCGTCATCGTCAATGACACGTCCAAACCGGACGGGACACCCAGGAAGTTGATGGACGTGACCCGTCTGAACTCGCTGGGATGGAAAGCGGGAACCCCTCTGGAAGACGGAATCCGGGAAACCTATCGCTGGTTTCTCGAACATCAGGACGATTTTCGCCGCTGACTTTCAATTGGGCACCGTGTTCGGCGCCGGCCGAACACGGTTCAAGACCTCAAGAAATCGCGGAGCAATGATCTCGATATCAAACTCCGCCTCCGCGGTCTCTCTCGCCCGGCGGGCCATCGCCGCACGCTCCTCGGTATCCGAGTACAGCCTGCGAGCTGCCTGCAAAAAGCTCGCCTGATCATCGGGATCAGCCACGAGACCGGTACGATGCTCCATGACCAGCTTCGCAGCGGGGTTCCCTTCGGAAATGGACAATAGCTGCGCGCGGCCAGCGCAGTGATTACTGAGTATCTTGGAGGGCACGCAGTACGTCGCCGCATCTGGCGCGAGCATGCCGATCAGAACGTCCGCCGAAGCCAGCACGTCCGGCAACTCCTCGATGGGCTGGAACCCATTGATGACCAGGTGGCTCAGTTGCCGCTTCCGCGCTTCGTCACGCAGCCACTCGGCCACTGCCCCGCTCGAGTTCACGACCACGCGCACGCCATCGTCCGCACGAAAGACTTCGGCCAACTCCACGAGCAACTCGGGTCGGTGCTTGAAGCCCAGCGTCCCCGAATACATGAACGTGAACTTGTCACTGACTTCGTGCCGCCAAGACCAAGGATTTTGCTTCGCCCGAGGAACGATTTCCTGTAACGGCGCCCAGTTGGGAATCAGTGTCCAGTCATCACGGCCAATGGCGTGGCGGTCAAAATAGCCTGCAAACGCGTCAGAGATGCTGATCAGATGATCCGCTCGCCGCAGACATGATGCTTCACGCCCTCGGTACCATGCGGCCAACGGGGCGGCGACGCCCCCGAATTTCTCGGCCAGTACCTGACTGATCGCCTCCCCCAGCAAATCCTGCACCCACACCACACTCGAAATTCCGAGCTTGTGGCAGGCTCGCCCCGCCGGCACCAGCGCATCGACGGGAGTATTCGCAAACAAAGCGACGTCCGGCCTCTCAACGCGAACAAGCTCGGCGAGCTTTCGACCGTACAGATTCTCCAGACGCCATCGATCGACAAACTTCTCGCGCCGCAATGGCCTGGGCAGCGTGATCGGTGTGGGTGTCACGCCCGATCCAGCAGCCCAGCCAGATGGGGTTCCCTCAAGCGAGCCGTTGAATGAATAGACGACCTCAACGCCATACTCCCCTTCAAGAATCTCAGCCAACTCACGAGAAAACGGGTAAGCGCCATAGTCATGGAGCAGTAGCTTCATGGAGCAATCATTCAAAGAATGGATGGGGGGCAATCGCGAATCTGGCGGAGAACGCCACATATGCGCAGCTAACGCGGCTATCATAACGGCCTGAGGGGCGGGTAGCGAATGCTAATCGATGCTTCGCCCCCCCCCCTGAACACACATCCCATAAGCAAACAGACCCTAGTGAATATCAGCATTTTTGGTTCCGGCTACGTCGGACTGGTGACCGCAGCGTGCTTTGCAGAAGCAGGCAACAGCGTCATCTGTGTCGACATTGACGAAGAACGCGTTAAGAAGCTCTCCTCGGGACACTGCCCATTCTACGAGCCTGGGGTGGACGAACTCCTGGAACGCAACGTAAAGGCCGGTCGTATCCATTTCACAACGGATGCACGAACCGCCGTAGAGCACGGCCTGTTCCTGATGATCGCGGTCGGAACACCGCCGGGTGAAGACGGATCTGCCGACCTAAGTCATGTGCTCACTGTGGCTCGAACGATCGGCGAACTCATGACCGAGTACAAAATCGTGATCACCAAGTCGACTGTACCTGTAGGGTCTTCCGAGAAAGTTCGTCAGGCAGTCGCAGAAACGATGGCAGCGCGTGACGAGACCCTGGAATTTGATGTGGTGTCAAATCCGGAATTCCTCAAAGAGGGCAGCGCAGTTGAGGACTTCATGAAACCGGACCGAACCGTCGTCGGCGTCGACAACCCGCGAACTGGCGAGTTGATGCGTGCACTCTATGCACCATTCAACCGATCACGCGATCGCGTCATCGTCATGGACATTCCATCCGCAGAGCTGACCAAGTACGCCGCAAACACAATACTGGCGACGAAGATCAGCTTCATGAACGAATTGTCCAATTTGGCTGATAGAGTCGGGGCGGACATTGAGGCAGTCCGGCGTGGAATCGGCTCAGATCCCCGGATCGGGTATAAATTCATATATCCGGGCGCCGGGTTCGGCGGCTCCTGCTTTCCTAAAGACGTATCTGCGCTCGCAAAAACTGGGGAGCAAGCAGGATGCACGATGGAACTCGTCAACGCAGTTAACGCCGTCAACCGAAGACAGAAACAAGTACTATTCCAGAAGATACAAACCTACTTCGGCGACGACTTAAACGGAAAAGTTATTGCAATTTGGGGGCTCGCTTTCAAACCAAACACTGATGATATCCGCGAAGCTCCAGCACGGGCGCTCATGGAAGCCTTGTGGCAGGCGGGTGCATCGGTGAAGGTTCATGACCCAGAAGCCATGGAGAACATACGAACGTGCTACGGCGCATCCGAGAATTTGGTCCTCTGCGAGTCGCCCATGGACGCGACATCCGAGGCAGATGCACTAGCCATATTGACGGAATGGAAGCTGTACCATAGCCCGAATTTCACCGAGCTCTCCAAACAACTCCGTTCGAGGGTCATCTTCGACGGCAGGAACCTTTTCGATCCAAAGCTGGTCGCTCGTTTCGGCCTTGAGTACCATAGCATTGGTCGCCCCACCGCGAAGCCCGATTGAAATCTTATTGATACAAGAAAGCCGGCTGCGAAGCCGGCTTTTTTAATGGCGTCCCCAAGGGGATTCGAACCCCTGTTACCGCCGTGAAAGGGCGGTGTCCTAGGCCTCTAGACGATGGGGACGTGTGGTGGTGGAGCTAGGCGGGATCGAACCGCCGACCTCTTGCATGCCATGCAAGCGCTCTCCCAGCTGAGCTATAGCCCCTCTCCACAGGCCGGTATTATACCGGCGCGAAGCTCTGTTGACTACCACCCGAGCAAAGCTTTAGTCGACAGATCTACACCGTCGCGTCACGCCACCTGCTGCACCTCCGCAAGATCCTCTAGCGCGATTCCGCCAGCTCGATGCTGCTCCCAAATCCACGCGTCTTCAATAATGCTGCGTAAATCAGACTGAGTGGGGCGCCACCCGAGTTTCGTCATAGCTGACTCAGGGTTCGCCACAAGACTAGGAGGATCTCCCGGACGACGAGGGCCGTAAGCCACCGGAATCTCAGATTGGGAAACCGCAGTGGCTGTATCTACCACCTCCCGTACGGAGTGCCCACGGCCGGTCCCAAGATTGAACGCTCCGGAGCGACACCCACCCATTAGGGCTCGGTAGCCGAGATAATGGGCTTCGCACAAATCATCCACGTGCAAAAAATCACGAACACATGTCCCGTCGGGTGTGCCCCAATCGGTCCCATTTATTGTTAAGCAACCTCGCTGACCGAGGGCAGCATGAAGTGCGTTTGGGATCAAATGAGTTTCTGGATCATGCCGCTCACCCAATCCCAGCCGGAAGTTAGACCCCGCCGCGTTAAAATAACGAAAAGACATATACTGCATGCCGTACGCACCCTCAAAATCCGGAAGCGCTTGCTCGACTAACCACTTACTGCGGCCGTATGGGTTTACTGGGTGCTTTGGGTGTCGCTCGTCAATAGGCAACTCAATAGGGTTGCCATAAACTGCGGCAGTAGACGAAAAAATAAATCTCTTCACTCCATTTTGCGCAGCAATCGACGCCAGACTTAACGTCTTCGCCGTGTTATTAAGATAATACTGCGCAGGATCACGTATAGATTCTGCTACGCAAATAGAGCCAGCAAGGTGAATCACCGTAGAAATTTTCTTCTTTCGGATGATGGCGCCAACAAGGTCTTCATCACCCATGTCCCCATGGATAAATTCGCCGAACTTGACAGCATCCCTGTAGCCGGTCGACAAATCGTCCAGCACCACCACCCGGAGACCTTTCCGATGCAGCAACGCCACCATGTGCGAACCGATATAACCGGCTCCACCAACGACAAGTACGTCATCCATCTCAGCCTCAGACTATGCAGCCACCAATGACCTCAGGGTACCCGAAACACGCTGGCGACACCATCCTAAAACCGCGGAATTGTGCAGCGCATCACGATCTGATGAAATACTCGCCCCCACGGGACAAAACCGGCATCCAAATAATTACGGCTCTGCCTAACTCTCGATGTACTTTGCACAAAGTCGAGTCACCTGTGAGCAGCCCCACTAACGTCATACCCGAATATCCATCGCCTCACGTCAACTTAAAATATCCAGGTGTTAACTCACGAAAAATAACGCTAGCCCGCATTACTCCTGGAAATTCCTATCCAACCAAGTAGATACAAACGTTAAAGAAGCGCCGGACGCAATATCCATCGCTTGAGCACAAAGGCCAAGGCGTAACTCACCGAAACCACAAGAATCACTCGCAATACCCCCGCCCAAAAAAAGGACACGGGAATCGAACCAATTATTTCGCTGGCAAGCCCAAGCAAAAACGGGTGAAGGCAGTATAACGCAAGCGAATTCTCGCCCCCCCAAGAAACCAGCGGACGCAATCCACCAGAACACGCCAACGACCAGACAACGACTGAAAAAGAAAGAAAGACCAATGACAACCGGCTATAGGAAGGGACGGAGAAGTCCTGGCCGGGAATCGCCCCGGAGAACGGCAAAAACCAATACTCCAAAAACAGAAGAAAAACACCAACCGCGAACGACGCAATCACCCAAGTTTTTTGATGCAATAAAATTCGATCAATATTATTTGCAGCCCAAGCCGCGCTCAAAGCAACGAGAAAAAAAGAAGTTGGAGCCCAATATACACTAAACACGTTATAGTCAAACAACGAAGGCCCCAAAGCTCCGAGCAACAACAAAGACAACGAAACTAAATAGCCGGCAACCCTTCCGGGTCTGCCCATCCGGCTATATAAGTACACGACGACCAGACACAGCGCCAGGGACACAAAAAAATAGAAAACGGTACCGCCTGCTCTGAAAAAAACATAAAAAGGCCGCTCTATCGCTAACTCACCAGTCGAAATAATACCTGCATATCCGTGATAGAAAATTATATACGCACCCGCCCAAAATGCCGCGAGCAACGACATCCTACTGATGCGCTTACGAAGCGAACGAGATTGCGCACCCTGAATAACAAAAATAAAGCACGAAATAAAAATAAATGCCGGAACCGCAAGGAGCAAAACTCCGAGAGAAAACAAATCCAGAAATATGGCAACAAATCCATCACCCCCTCCCCCGGACATTAGGTAGTCCGACTTTGGAAAGACCCTCAGGTGCCAAATGACCACCATAACGGAAAAAAAAATCGTAGAGCATCGATACCTTCAAACCTGACCATCGATTTCATCGCACTTTCAACTCCGACAGCACCATGGGCGCTAGAACAGACGCGCCCTTGAGTGATAGGTGATTTTGATCAAAATATAGAGATTGCCCATCTAAAACAACCGGACAAAACCCCTCATTGCATAACGCTCTTATTGACGAAAAATACTTGAAACCCCTTGATGAAAACAAACCATCAAGCAAAGAATCGCGTTGCTCGAAGCCCGGGGCCAATTCCAGCGAAAACTGCCCAAGGGAAGAATTCCTGAAAACAACAGAACGGACATCTTTCGGCAATTCCGGAACCGGACCAACGACGACAACCTCTCGTCCCTGACTTTTCAATTTTTGAGCAACATCTAATAAATAACGAATATCGTGCCCCTGCAACTCTGAAGTGAAGTAGTGCATCCATCGAAAAATAAAAACCACGACCTCTATCGACGCATCATCGATCACCTCACGCGCCACCAAATCGTGGTACTCGCCACATTTAACGGAATTCGCAGATATCCTTTCGTCGAGGGCAACAGGGAAACAGCCCCCAAAGCTATACTGCTTTACGCGCTCTCCAAGTCGAGCCAATTCAAATGCCAATTCAACGGAATGACTATCCCCAATAACAGCAACGGCGTAGTCTTTCTCTAGATCACCTAACTCACAAGCATCTTTTGGCAGCAACTCTTTTCTATATCCTCTATGACATGCGGCCCGATTAGGGCTGACCTCGATATCAGAAATCAACTTTTCGTAGTCAGGACTAGAAAAGACGCTCTGTAAACGACTGCTTGAATATAAAGAAAAGGAACAACCAGCTAGCACAAGCATAGACGCCGCTCCAAGTAGCACTGTTTTATGTGCTGCTAAACTAGAGCGCCTAATCGGGTTTTCAATGAAGTACCAAGTAAACCACCCCAGCGCGACTGACACGACAAGCATAGTCAAGCGAGTCGCACCTAGGGGCAAACCGTCCGGAGCCAGCTCGTTGATCATCACAATCACCGGCTGGTGCCAGAGATACAAGCTGTATGATATTAACCCTATCCACACGAATGGTTTAAACTGAAGCGCCCGACAAGATAAAACCGAATAACGTCCAAAATAAAGAATAAACGCTGTACCCAACACGGGGGCGATCCCAAACACTGCAGGACCTCTAAACGCCGTAAACGAAGCAAGGCAGTACCCAATCCCAATCAACAGCACACCAACGGCGACCATAATCTCTGGATTGAGGATGCTATGGCGAATTTCGGAATGTCTATTTAAAAGAAAACAAACCACCGCACCAATCAAAAGCTCCCATGCTCGGGTTACAATAAGATAGTATGATGCAGATGGAAATCTGTCATTCAATAAGAAAGCCAGTACCCAACTGCCCACCGCAGCCAATGCGAGCAATATCGCCAGCCATCCCCGCCGTAGCGCACGAGAAGCGACAAGCAGCCCGGGGAACAGTAAGTAGAACTGCTCCTCTACAGCCAAACTCCACATGTGTATTAAGTGGAGTTGGTGTGTTTCCAAATCAAAATACCCTGAAGTGGCAGAAAAATAAAAATTTGAAACAAACAGGGCGGACGAAGCGACGCCAGCAGCAGCTGCCTCCACAAGGTAGGGGGGTGACGTCAGCCAAACCGAAACAAGCGTTACCGCCAACACAAACACATAGGCAGGGAAAAGACGACGGGCCCTGTTTGCATAAAATCCGATTATCGAAAATTCATGAGCCTCAATAGCACGCTGGATAACGGACGTAATCAAAAAACCAGAAATTACAAAAAAAACATCAACTCCGACATAGCCACCAGAAAAATATGGAGCCCCCATATGAAACAAGACGACCGGAACAACGGCAATACACCGAAGTCCGTCGATATCAGGACGGTATTTCATATCCGCCCCGCGACGGTCATATCAATCAGTTGGCGTTTTTTATACATTGCATAAATCAGTAAGCAAAGGGCAAACATCAAAGTTGACAACTTAGCTCCCAACCATACAAATCTCTCAATATGCCCTTCACCAGCACCAGAGGGGAGGTGCCTGACAAACGTATTGACAAGCACGATACAAAGCACCCCCAAGCAGAAGCTAACCCCGGCACTAAAAAATAACTTAGCGACGTTTATGCTAGCCACTCTCGCAGTCGCTCGCACTATTAACACTGAGCCAAATATTCCTTCCGATAACAACACGGAAAAACCTGCTCCGCGCGACAGAAAAAGGTAAGAAAGAACTGGAAGGCTTAAAAAAAGAACGAGCAACTTAATGACAAATATCTTTGCCAATTCCTCCGCGTGATTTGTAAAATGAAGCACCGACAGACAGGGCAACGAAGGAACAGAAATAACAACAGATGCCGCTAGAAGTAAAAATAGAACATAATCCACCTTTATATCCGAGCTCAGCCATACAGGCAAGATTTCAGATATATACAAACCCAATATTATAAATACGCCACCAGAAAAACACGCCAGCAAAATAACAGAAAATGCGATAGCCCCGGCAACATTACTTGAGTTCCCGGAATACCACTTGTCTGAAACATCCAGCCCAACTGCATCAGAAAGCTGAGTTACCAGTTGACGCACTACTCCAGTCAACGCGCGAACCGCGATAAACTGAACTAGGCCCAAGCTGCCAATCCCGACCGCGCCAAGAACGATGAGGGGCATCTGTTGACCACCGAGTCTTCCACATTGACGTACGAAATATGAGAACGATTTCCTAGCATCCTCTATCGAGAACAACGGCCCACTAAATAACGCACCTTGTTGAATGAGTCTGGGATATCGATAGAAACGTTGCACCGCAACAATACCCAAAATCCCCAAGAAAAACGTGACCACGCTATAGCTCAAAGCTGCCAAAAGCACACTATTGTAGATGTAGACGCTGACCAACAGACAAACCAAGCGCGACGCTTTTAGTGCCGTAACGGATATAACCACCTTTTCATAATCCCCGGCAAGGCGATACTTATCTAGAAGCAGCCCCCGGGGGATGTTGAGCACGACAGCAATGGCCAACAATACAAATAGAAAGTTCGCCAAACTTTCCGAAAGCGCAGTTATGTTAATTAGCTGATAAACACCCAGCCATGAAATGACAAAGATTACAATTAAATTAAAAGCCAAGACAAGGCTGTATACAGCTTTAGCTCTGGCTGCCACGTGCTCTAATGAAACTGCCGACCCGTGGCGAGAGGACTGAAGAATTAGATTGGAGAAATACTGAACAACCCCAAGATCCAAAACCCCAAATAACATTGCAAATGCGTACAGCAGCGCCCAGTCAGCGTACACATCCGCGCCGAGCGCCGCGATGAAGATCGGTATAATCAACAACCGCTCAAAAATGTCGACACCGACGGAACCTGCCTTTCCGATCAGCGCTACGACTATCTTATTTCGCACAGCGGCAAAACTTCCGTTGAGGACGCGCCTAAGAACTTCCGTGGAGTATCACATCGATCAACCCCGCGCGTAGTTGATCCCGCTCGTTGACTACATCCTGTATGTTTATGTCCATTCGTTCAACCGAGCCCAATACCTCAAGAAACTTAAGAAAATCGCTCGCATACTTTGACGCATTTCGCCCCAGGAAATACACTCGACCAGCATCCTTGAAGTAGCTATTCACACATATATGCGTGGGCACAACTGCTATCGCACCTGCAACTAGCGCTTCAACCACTACAATGCCTTCTGTCTCGGCGGGATAAGTCGTAGGAAAGAAGAAGATATCCAATGACTCTAACCAATCTGCCTTTTTCTTATCGTAGAGGGGGCCCATGTACGAGATTAAACCGGCTTTATCAGCATCGGTAATAACACGGCGGATAGCGTCATCGGCGATCGGGCCAGCCAGCTCGAATCGCACCTGGACACCCAGCGCTTCAGTACGCTTCGCAGCTTCGATGAACGTCAACACACCCTTGTCGACACTTAAATTTGAAATCAAGCCAACGCGCTTATGATCATCCCGTTGTCCCTCCCTCCTAATGCACTCAGCAGTGTTTCCGATCACGTTGATGCAATATAGATTTGAGATCGAAATAATTGGACCCTGGATATTGTACAACGACCTAAGCTCGTCCCCTATTCGCCCACACTGCACAACGTGCGACACCCTGCGTGAATGCCAGATAGCGTTAAGCAAGGTGAAAAAAAAGTTCTTCTTTATGCAGTATCTTCTCGAGTGATGATGCAAAGTCACTCGCTCAATAAAGAAAACCCTGAGAATAATGGCGATCTGAACATCAAATATTAAGCCAAACCGATCGTTTACTGCGAGATAAGCGAGTCGGATTGGTCGACAACAGAGCACACCAACGGCCAGCACCGCAAAAACAATGACTACATCGATTTGCTTCTTAGCAAAACCCAACCATCGACGTTCGCCAGGCGACGTATCCACCACAGTAAGATCCAGGTTATCGAGCTCCGAGGCAACGGCGACCGCCTCTACGGTGCATGTGCGCCTACCGGTCTTAGGCAATCCGGTCGGACCAATGATCAATAACCTGTCTTTCATTTTAAAGAACGTGTCACGTTAAACACATCTTCACATGCAGCGTGCATACCGTGTAGCCATTGTTCTATACCTAAATTCTGTTCGCTATAGGCCTTAGCGCCTCGGCTCATCCGATCCAAGCGAGGAGCGTTTGACGCCAAACTAAAGAAGACCTCAGCAAGCCGGTGTGCATCAGGGAAACCTGGAATCCTAATACCATTTACCCCATCCACAACATAAGCTTCTTCAGGGTGATGCCCGCGCGCGTTAACCTGATCGAAAAGAACTACGGGAAGACCGAACGCTAGAGCTTGATTGACGAATAAACCGGCGGCGCCCGGGATAACCGCTACGTCACACTCAGAGAAAAGCGCAGACAACTTTTCGATATCATAGACCTCACCGACAAACGTTACATTTGCGCCGATACTATGGCTCAGATCCTCAAGCTCGGCGCGAAGCGGCCCGTCTCCGATTACCGTTAGAGCAATATCATCGCTTTCGAGATTTTTCTTGCAATCTGCTATCGCCTTAATCGCGATATCTACATTTTTATTCTCCACCAAACGGTTCGAAATCACCGCCCTCAAACAGCCATTTTTCTCATGATCCGCGTCCCGCCCCTGCTCTAATGATAGATTCACCCCAGCTAGGTCAATCGTATTTCGAACAGAATAAATATTAGTTTGCGCGCTAGTACGCCTTAACAAGGAAGCTGCTTCTGGTGTATAACAGATTACGCCATCCACGCGATTAAACATCCATCGCTTCAAGAAAAATTTAGCCCCCCCATTGTTTATCTCCCCTTTTGTGAATCCATGACTATAGAAAATATACAATGTCCTCCTGAATCGAGCCGGCACACATGCTCGGATCGCCATTTCGTAGCACCAAGAGATATTTAAAGAAAACTCCGATACTAAAATATCCGTTCCGCGCATCCGGGACAGCACCTTCCGCAACAACAATATTGCGACACGCCCCCCCCTCAAAAGGATCATGTTCTCGCGTTCAACCCAGTCGTCAGTATCGGAAAGGGCTATGCCAAGGCTTTTACCCCTTGAAGCAGATGAAACTATACGCCATCCGTGATCAACATGGAGCTTATGAAACGGACGGCTACGATAATGGGGAATAAATCTGTGCAAAAGAACGATCTTCAAAACCATTCTTCGGACCTTAATAGAGAATAGATTGAATCAACAACTAGACGCCAAAATTAACAACTAAATCCTCATATTTATCCATAAAGCGCTTCTCCACAAGGCCAGTAAAGTGGTTCTTCCAATCACCAACTGCTCCTTTTCTGTACTTGTGACTAGTCATTTCATCACCGGCGTCTCTCCCCCCGCTCATTTTTGTAAAGCTATACTGCTCCAATAGCGCTTCGAGTTCTTTGGTTCCTATATTGATATCAAGATGAACCATCAATCGCTGCCATGTGGCATGTCTTGCACTACCCGTTAATCCCTCATACGAAGTTATGAGGAATCTAGGGTCGGCACTTGCAGACTGCGACCAACTCCGCAAAATATTCGCTATATCATCGAAATCATCCATCACATGAATAAGACCATCCTCCATGCTGAGGCCACTCAATAACCTTCGCCACTGGTCAATTTTTTTGTTGCTCGGGTGCGCAGACGCCCTAGAATAGTATCGAGAAATAAGTAGATCACGTGGGTCTCGAGACACGAAAAACGCCCTATCTGATGCGTCGGTCAGACATTCATTGACCTGGCTCCACGAGACATAGGCCGGTGTCAGTATTCGCCCCGATCGAAATGGGCTATCACTATCAGAATTCGCCACATTCATCAGTCCCGCCATCTCATCCGCCGTGGAAGGCACAAGAGGGCGCAACCCGGAATATTTGTAGATAATCGGATCCGATAATATTATCCGGACCCACTGACTTGCACTTTTCCAAGTACACGCATGTATGACTCGCGTGGCACTCGACCTGTATTTAACAGGAGACAGCGCCAGCATCAGATCACGGATCTTATATTCTGCATGCCGGGGTAGAAATTTCCTTATCCATCTCGCGTTACGCAGCAGCATCGACTTTGCTTGCATCTATTTACCCTCAAAGGCAGATCAAGTTAAAACGGGGCTCTGAAACAAGCTCTTCATATTCACTCGCCCGAACACCGAGGAGGCTCACAAGCTGAAGGAAGTCCGGTCGCAAAATCTCATTCGCAAAAGAAATCAAATCAGCCGGCATCTCCGGACGAGTTGAAGGCGCTTTTCTTAACGTAGCAACTTTCCTAAAACCCGATAAGATACCAGGAGTAATCCTTGGCCGAATTTTTTCTCGATAAAAATTTGTTCTGGCAAACGCCGCGGCCATCGGGTTAAAAACCCTACGCTCGCTGGACATATTTTCTGCTGGCGCGTCCCCTTCGATGCGCCCGGCCTCCACGTTAAGAAACCCATACAGCGCCCGAAGGACTGCATCTCTATCGGTTAGATAACGCTCAAATGGCAATATCGCAACATCCGCATGCGGAAAAAAATCGAGCCAACGTGAAAGCTGAAGAAAATAGGCCGAGTAAAGCAAAAGGCGATGATCGAACTCCACCGCTTCTCTAATATTCCGTGGAGTTTGCCGATGAGGAAATTCATGATGATGCTGACTTCGCAACCTTTCAACAGGGTTGCGGATCATATAAACAATTTTTACAGACCCCGGAAATATCTTTTCTGCAACGTAAGGCGAATATGGAAACGTCGGGAATTTAGAATACTGAGTTGAAAATTCCCCGCACGTCGACCCAAGATGACTCTGTTCATAGTAGCGAGCGTATCCGTCCCTAATATTGGAGATCGAATCTTTTGGAAATCGATTCAACAGATTCAACTCTTTCCGCTCAGGCAGAAATATTTTGGGGTGCCTTTTTAAATCAGCATACAGTGAAGTAGTACCCGCCTTCATCGAGCCAATCACTAAAAAATCAGGAACCTTAGCCATCACCGGTGTTTTCGAACCCCATCAACCCTACGAAACAAGATAACCCAAATGAACAAGAAACTTACTATCGAGGTTAGGAAAAAGTTATAGCCGACCCAAGACGAGCCACGCAAAAATACGATAGACCCACCGACGCAAAAGGGTAGAAGCGTCAATCCCGCCCCCATCGGAAAAATTTGGGTAGCCTCACATTTTAAATAGCCACCTCTTGTTGTGGCCAGCATCGGATCCAACCGCCTAGAGAGAAATCCAAGCAGCACGCCAAAAAGAACCACCCCAAGCACGCCAAAATCCAAATAAAACGACCCTACAGAGGACGCGCCGACGTTGTGATACCAGTTAAAGTTCTGATAATAATATTCTGATGCAAGCTGTAGAGACGGCGATAACGGCTTACCGGACCATAAACTTCGCGGCACATGCATAAATATCATGCCGATGGAGTTCAGTCCGAAATCAAAACCCCGCTGCCCGGCAACGAGTATTTGACTCATAAAAGTATCGAAGCTTTGAAAATGCCCCTGAAGGAAATATGACCTATCGAACGCCAGGGAATCTCGTGTGATCCAGTACTCACGCTTAAATATATCTATAACACTAGATACATATAATCCAAAAATCATCACAAAAGAAAACGCTAGAGCCCGATACGATTTATTTGAGACAAATAACGCCATCAAAACAAAGACAACAGCCAACAACCAACCTCTCGGAACAGACATCGGCAAATTCAAACCCAGCCCCAGCGCAGCGACTAACACCCAAGCAGCTCTCTTTTTTCCTCTCAACTCGCCACACCTCTTATACTCGAGATAAAGCAGTATCGACGAAAACAAGGCTGCACGTCGAAGTAGACCTAGCAAATCGCCAGCTATCCGTTGTTTAGTAGCGCCGAGCTCCCCGACACCTGCACCCTCCAATGTCTCGCTCCTAAAAGCGGCATCAACAACAGAGCCGCCAAATAAAATATAACCGGCCAGCAGCATTGAAAGATAAATTAACAGGTAAAAAAAATGATGCCGCCTCAGGGTCCATGCACCTCTCTTGATTCCACTTGAAACCGCCTCAGAGGGTCGTGATCGCGTCGAAAAATATGAACCCGCAAATCCGATCGACGCCAAAAAAACGCAAAGCTGAGCGTATGAGAATATCCCGCCGGGGTACGATTGGTACGTGGACGCATATGGCCACTCGTCTGTAATCAGCCATATGGCTGGTATAATCACATAGAAAAAAGCGATGAAGTAGAAAAAAATTGAAAAGAACCCGAGCGGATTTCTTGCCAAACCAATGGCAAGCATGCACACTGCAAATGTGCCATTAAGGATCAGCAACGACCAGGCGACAGGGTCTTTGTTATTAATGTGACCGAACGCGAACAGAAACAGCGCTGAACCTAACAGACCCGTAGCCAAAACGAGCAACGACCGGTATGTACTAGACAGGCTCATACACAATTTTTAAAAAAATACCGATATATATACCCCTGCCTCTCTACCACACACCACGACGAACAATCCCCTTTGCTTTCCACAACACGTGCTCAACGTAGTTCATAACCCTGTTCTTAACGGTCATTCTCGGCACATTCATCACTCTTGACAGGTATCTAACAAACTCACTCTGTGGCACCCCGTCAAACAGCGTCGGTTTTCTTCTCACTGCCGCGTAGTACCTTCGAAATCCAAAGCGTTTTTCAGATGGCAGGTGCCACATGACTAAATCTAAATCGCTCTCGGATGAGTTATTATATCCCTTAAACGACGTCCAAATTCTTTTAGCGTACACTGAAAGGTCATGGATATCTCTCTCTGATTGGGAGTATGCGAAGCTTAATACGTGAGCCTCCTCCGTGAAAAACGTTTCACCAATCGACCATCGCCGCATCGACTCGGACCATCCGAATTTTACGGCTTCAATTAATCCCTCGAGAGCACTGAACTCGCATAGAAAGAACTCGCCGCCATAGTACTTTGGCGCTTGACCACCCAGGTCCACACCTAACTCCCTGTATAGCTCTTTACTATCATTCAACGTCAACCCGTGAATGTCCTTGTCTACAGGATATCGCATATCGTATGCCATGACCGACCCTTCACTCATACCCTCTGAGATTTTAGAAAGGGGCTTCAACCACACAATGTCGGAATCGAATAATCCGACTATGTCATCAGCAGCGGCGTTTTCTCGAAACCACTTAATACAGTCAAACACATAAAACTGATTCCTCCAGTTTTTTGGGTATTCTGGTGGAGGGGAGAATGTATACTCCAAAAAAACAACTAAAACACCAAGCTGTTCCAACGCCGCTCTGAAGCACACGCCATCCACGATCGGCAAATTTCTGGCATTTGTGAATAGCACATGCTTCGCCTCGGGATTTACTCTGATCGAGCTATGAAAGAAACCGTACACACACCGCCAATACACATTCTGCACGTATTGATCGGAACTATTAGCGCCAACATTAGCATAACGGCCTTCCGTTATTTTGGAGTCTTGGTGAAACCAAGTTGTGACCCAATGTGCCTGGCTCATATCTACTCTGAAGGGATAGTGATGTGCAACCGATTAATTTTCATCCTGCGGCCGAGACTTTTAGCTGACTCAGCAGACCACGCTCTTCCGAAAAAAAGTCACTCAACATATCAAGATGACCTGGATTCAACGAAATAACCGGCTTTTCTTTAAATGACTTTAAGATGTTCTGCTGAAGCCCATAGCGAAGCGACTTGGGGAGCTTTCTCACAAAGGGCCGTCCTACATGCGCTACCATCTGCAACAGTTTTGAACGATAAATAGCGGTCTGCCTCATATGCCTTATAACAGGCGATTGATCCACGCCGATCTCGACATCCAGAAAGCGTGCCAAATTGTTAATAAGAATCGGCGAGCCCGCCAGAACGTCCTCAAAAAGACAAAGGTGGATAGATTCATCCCCAAACACACTCCGCCATTTTTCAAGCCAATATGAGTACATGCTTGATGTAAAGTAGGCGAACGGGTGTGTCAAACAATCTGATTCGCCCCACACTGGAGAGATAGCGCCAACGCTTCGGTATCGAACCAGCTGTGCTCGTTCAAGCGCAATCAAATCTGACCTTGAGCCTGCTTGCAAAAGAGGAGCTATGATTTGGTCCACCCCTCTATGCTCAACGTTCAACAACGTCCTGCAATATTGAATCGCTGAAATCGCGCGCGAGATTGGATCGCGAAGACAAACAATTATTTTTACCGGACCATTTATATCTCGATATGTTCTGATTCGGTCTATCGCATCCTCGCAAACCAAATATGATGCGGATGAATCCAAATAATATCTCGCATCATCATCCGCGCCGGAAAAATGAGAATGATAGTAGTCGTCGCCCCTTATCCATTCCGTCTTTTTAGAGAAATAATAGATCTCCTTTCTTTCCGCCCCTTGCACACCCGGAAATGAAATCAGGAGATCGTGCAAACTACTTGTTGCGCTTTTCATCGCGCCGACCAAAAAAAGATTTACGTGCATTTGGCCACACCGGCGAACTTATCGAAATCCCATTTTTTCACATAGTCAACCGAGGCGATCTCACTTAGTTTTACCGCATCATCAAGAACACGCAAACGTATATATTCACGGCTATCTAGAGAAACTACATCCGAAGCTGGATCAGCTGTGATACTTGAGAATAGCGCCCAATTAACAAGGCGGCTCGTCTTAACTGCAGTAACAAGTTCAGGCCGACCTATAGCCCTTGCACCACTCGCGACTGAGCGAAGAAATTTATTTAGATGTGGAGCACGTGCATAGCGAAAGCTGTTCTTATTTTGGCGCTCTGGCGACAGTTCGCAATCCGACTCCACGCCGATATGGTCAAGTACTTCGTTAACGTATAGCCGAGGCTGGTCAGTTAGATCCTGAAAATCACCGAAGTAGATCTGTGATCTATCGAAATACTTCAGATACATGCTTATGTACTTATAGTACCTTCCATGATCGATGATCTCAGAATGCTCCAAAATCGCCTTATCGAATGATGAAAATGTCCGACCTTGGAGCTTTAGGTATCTATAAGCTGAAACAGCCCGATCAATTGGGTTTCGGAGGTTCACTATAAGCCTCACCGCCGAATTGTGTTGAAATATCCTCTTGGCAGCGTCTTCGCTATATAAATAATCGTGCGATATCTCACCCAGCCGGCGGCCGCTGTCATTAATATGCCCCGGTGAAAACTGCGATCTGTACCAGTTATCACCCAGATTATAGTACCTATCAAAATAGAATAACTCTTTTGATTTTGGCATAACAATCGAGCGATGCTGACGTAGAACGCCATCTAGCCAAGTCGAACCCGCTTTGTCAGGCCCTATATATAAAAAATCTACTTTCACTGACTTAAAAGCTAATGCTTGACCAACGTATTTTTTCCGCAGACCTAACTCTCATCTCTGCTTCACGTGCGTTGTACACATACAGTGTGTTTGAAGATCTATTAAATGATTCAAGGACCATCAGGCTTCTGGAGACGGGATCATATGAGTACGGCAAATAACCATGCTGCCTTAGCGTGGAATCTATTGCTGCGTCGTCGTAGCCGTATCTCGCACCGAGACCATTCAATTCTATAAGAACAACATTTGGTCGAATTTTGTCATCTCGGAGCAGGCCTGACGCGCCCTGTATAACTTCAGTCTCAAAACCCTCCACATCTATCTTTAGAAAATTCGGTGAGAGGCCAGATTCTTCAACATATGCATCTAACGATACCGTCGGAATCGTTAACGATGACTCGGCGGTCATTCCTGGTTGCAAAACGTGGTTTGTAGCATCCTCGCCTAGAGTAAAAGTAACAGCTCCAGATTCGCGACTAACACCGAGGTTCTCTCGGCGTATCAAATCGTCGTATTGATTTAGGAGAACGTTTGCGTTCAGAACAGCAAACGTACTTGGTATCGGTTCAAACGCAACCACCCTTCCGCCTCTGGAGGAAAAGATCAATGAATACACACCCACGTTGGCGCCTACGTCAAACAGAAGCTGCCCCGTTCCCGCATAGTGGATCGCAAATGCCATGTCACGGTATTCACAGAGACCCACATAGAAGTTTTTGGTCGCACCGTGCATCCCCTTCTGAACCAGCAACTTAACGCCGTCAGCCATCTCCAATTGAATAGGTCGTCGCATCAACCTAGACGAGATTTGCCATAAAAAAATCCGTCGGAGGGTTCCTCCTATATCCTGCCGCCCTAATTCATGCGTTAAATCGCTTATCACCGGCTTCGATAAGATACGCCGTTTCAGACCCGCATTCATCTTTCGATCGTTTTTCTTCAAGGCCTCCCCTCCCTAACTCTTCGCGCCTTCTCAAGAAATGCGGCAGGCAACGCTTTCAATAAGGCCTTTGGCCCCACCCTTAAGTTCGCATGCTTAACGAATTTCTCCGGATGTACCGCCCTTGTAGGAAAACCCTGAACCCTCTCCCCAACAAGCCTGGATACCAACGACTCCTGCGATCCTTTCTTTATGTATAGAAAAGCATTTTGAGCGTAATAATACGAAACCAGTTTGTTATCCCAGAAGCGAGGCCGGATCACGTCAAACATCTCATACCCGAGCTCGGAGAATATGTCTATCCAAAAGTCTGGCCACTGCTCATTTATATGATTTCGACCACCTTGACCAGGAATAGCAGCGGAGAATAGGACGACATCTGACAGCGACGTCAAGAACCTAATAAAATCATTAGCTTTTTCTCGGGGCAGGTGCTCTCCAACTTCCATTGAAAGAGCAAAGTCAAATCGACGATCCACTATGATCTCGGATGGCGCTGCGAGATCGGAGCTAAGAAATTGTGCATACGGAATACGGTACGAAGAGCTCTTTACCCAGGGGCCATCAAGACCCAACAAATCGGTGATACCTAGTTTCCGAAACTCTGCCAACCAGGTACCAACTCCACACCCGACATCGATTACAGACTTACACTGGAGCAATTCCCCGAGGTAGGGAACCATCTCTCCAGCTGAAGTTGCGGAATCCGCGGACTGACTCCCATAAAACGCATGGTTGTATGGTTTTCCTGCCATAATTTAGCCCCGCTATCAAACAGTGAATTGAGACCAACCATAAATGTTAAGTTTCACGAACATGCCTAATAAGCCCCTCTAGGGGCAATTAAGCGTAGGCCCGTTAGCAACATAATCCTCAAATCCAAACATACAGTTCTTTTAATAACATATACACGATCCAAGGCAACCCTTCGCGTATAAGAAGTTTCATCAGTTCTGGTTACCTGCCAAATTCCCGTAATACCCGGCTTCACTTGCAAATAATATCGCTTAGATGGGCCATATCGCGCGAGCTCGTCCTCCGCGACCGGACGAGGGCCAACCAGGCTCATGCTGCCCTGTAGGACATTCACGAGCTGGGGCAATTCATCAAGTGAGTATCGTCGGATAATCTTACCGACCGAGGTCACCCTAGGATCCTCTTTTAGCTTTCGGTATTTCTTCCACTCCAGCGCGGCAGCGGGGCTCGACTCCAAATGCGCTTTTAACGCGCTATCGGAATCGACGACCATACTTCGAAATTTAAATATTCTGACCCCCACCCCTCCCTTTCCAATTCGTTTCTGACTGAAAAAGATCGGCCCAGGTTGAAACATTAATATTCCGACAATAGCAAAAAAAATCGGAGAGAACAGAGCAAGCAAAAATAGTGCGAGAACCCTATCGAGCAACGCCTTGACGAACCTATCCACCGAAGAACCCTTTGCGAACTAAAGCAAAAGCATCTGCTCACCGCAGAACGGCAACAAACTAATCATTCAGAAAAACCCGATCCAGTTGGAATATTGTTGATACAGTGGGAAGCACTTGTGAGATGACGGAATTAAATGACGCCAGCCCCGTTCTATCCACATATACAATATCATGGTGAATCAGCTTGAAGTTTTCGGCGATCAAGAGATCCGATATATCGGATATTTTCATCTGGAATACAGTGGCGCGCTCCCCCGTGCCGTCCAGCGAGTTAGCTTGCTTACGCACAACAAATATTCCGTTACTATTTGCTGTTAACTGATTCACCCCACTCTCGCCGGTTAACGCCTCCGCCAAAGATGTTTCTCCGCTCACAATCGGTATGGTACTCGCAGAGTTTGTCGCCCCCAACACGTAAACCTTCTGCGAGTTCGGATGTAACGCTACCACCGTGTCCCCATTTTTCAGCTCGAGCCCACTCACTGAATAGCCATCTGTAGAATCTGATTCTTGGTGCGATACTGCATCAAGTTTTTCGGTGTTTACACGAATAAGATAGGACTGGCCTGCCCGCTTAAGCAGCACCGAGGATTCACTTGCACCTTCCTTGATTCCACCAGCGGCGGCTAAAGCCTGAAGCAGGGTTAGGGGGCGATCTGTGATTGGCAATATTGAGGGCGTCCCGACGTAACCAATAACCGAAACTGACTTTGAGCGGTACGACGCGACCCTTACATCTACTTGCGGATCTCGCACCACCCTGGAAAGACCATTCGCAATCAATCTTCTTATTTCTTGGGTTGATTTTCCGGCAACTTTCAACTCCCCGATGTAGGGATAAAAAATATTGCCATCTGTGCTGACCAAACGCCCAGCGCTTTCCGGATCCCTAAATTCGCCGGTTGGACTTGTCAATTCAGGGTGCCCCCAGACGATCACGGAGAGCACATCCCCGGCCCCAACCTTGTAGGAATAAATACCCTCACCACTTTCCGCTTTGGGTGGTGAGCTGGAGACCACCTCCCTCCCGTCGATCACGAGGGGGTACTTTTTACTATTCTCTTCCCTCACCACTCCGGGGGTGATCTTTACAAGGTCATACCCCCCCAACTCAGTCGGGGCCCCGTCTTTTTCTGCATTTAGCGTTAAATCAATGCCCGGCACGACGGCGCAAGCTGAAAGTATCGATAAGCCAAGGCCAGTGGCCCCCACTTTCGCAATCAATCTATGTCGCTTTTGACTCATCGGTTCTTCTGTATGTGTAATTGTAGTATCCGTAGCCAGCAGAGTAGTTGTCGGCTCGGCTAATCGCCCGCGTCATACCGTTCACTATTACGCCGCTTATCACATGCCCCCCCCGCTCGAACCTCTTTTTACATTCCTGAAGCTCACCCAACTGGGTTCTACCTGCCCGCGCCACCAGAAATAGCAAGTCACTTTTTTCGGAAATTTGAGAGGCATCGGTAACCGCCAAAATTGGTGGCGTATCAATGATTATGTATCTGAACTTTCGTCTTGCCTCAGCAAGAATTTCAGCGAAACGTTCCGTCATAAGCAACTCAGCTGGATTCGGAGGGCATTTTCCACGGCTAACGACGTTAAGAGCCGGTATCTCCGGATGCTGCTGCACTACAGACTCCAGGTCGCGGGCGCCAGATAAGCAATGAGAAAACCCAGGGTTTCGCGGTACTCCCATTAGTTTATCTGCATCACCCCGGCGCATATCACAATCGATGAACAAAACCTTTTCACCGGTAAGCGCCAGCGTCGCCGCGAGGTTGGAGCATACAAAAGTTTTTCCAACGCCCGGCGCAGGACCTGAAATTGTAACTATTGTCGAATTCGAACCAGAAACCCGCTCTATAGCCTGCTCGGCGAAATGCAGCCCCGTCCTTAGACTTCTAAATGACTCGCTTATTACAGATTCTGAATCCAATGCGCATACAAGAGCGTCCTTCCTCTTGGCGGCTTCTGCATCATACGGCAACGTTGAATAGACGGGCAGTCCGATATTTTTCTCTATGGATTCAGAGTTGGTAATACCAACTTTAATTATCTCCCTCAAATAGAGAAAGCCAAAAGCTCCTATCGCCCCGCACAAGCCCCCAAGCAGCAAAATGAACTTCTTTCGAGGGCGAACGGGGAAAATACTGGACTCAGCATGATCAATAACTCGAACGTTCCCTACAGTACCTGCCTGAACAACGCGCAACTCCTGAGTTTTGTTCAGCAAGAAGGTATAGAGCTGCGTAGACACTTCCACTTCACGCATCAGTGTCAGCAGCTTTTTCTGCAGATCAGGCAGATCTGACGTCTGGCTTTCCATCTGCGCTTTTTGCGCTACCAACTGCCCCTTCTGTTCGTCTAAAGTTATAAGCAACGGATGAGTCGGCGTGTATAATCTACCAAGCTCGGCACGTTTTAACTCCAACTCTGTAATCTTCTTTTCTACATCGACTGCTTGACTGAGGAGCGTTTCGGTCTCCAAAGACAAATCCAGAGTCGAATTTTCTTCTCTGAACCTAGCAAGACGGTTCTCCGCCACCTCCAACTCCCCTCTAACCTTTGGCAGCTGATCAGTTAGAAACTCTAAACTTTTTCTGGCTTGCTCTGACCGCCGCTCTACGTTCTGACGAACGTACGCATTGGCCGTAGCTTCCACGACATCCTTAATCTTATCTTTGTCAGACCCTTCTCCGACGATCTTGAGAACCCCTGTATCTCTCCCAACCTCAAAGACGGATATGACCGCCCTTAACCTCTGAATGGCGACCGGCCTAGGGTAATATTGCAAACGAAAGCCCACGCCGTCGTCGGCGGCAATATTTCTAACATTGATTTCAATGTTCGGGATCTCACCGGAATCTGACGCGCATATCGAGTATTCCCCTACAGAGAACTCGCAAACTCTTTCACCTTTGTCATCTTCTATTACCACCTTTCCGTCACTTCCCTTATGGAAATGAAGCAGAAACCCCCGGTTTTCAGAGTCAACCTCGAAACGTCTGAACTCAACGCTGGGCAGACTATTGCCATCGGAGATGACCCCCACGGCACGAGCCAACCAAGGGGTGTTTCTGACTAGTGCCGTGCCATATGGGATTGAATATTCTGGCTCAATTTCAACTTGAAGCTCTAATTGGTCAACCACCTCCCCCAATACTGAGCGCGACCGAATAATTTCAATCTCCGCCCCAACGCTACCGTCTGAGAATGCCGCATCACCTAACTCAGAATAAATCCCAAGCGCCGAGCTTTCATCCTCCACCTCAATTAGGGCGTCCGCTTGGTATATGGGTGTAGCAACATATATGTAAGACAATGTAACTAGCAGCGACAAAACGACTGCGAATAACAACACCACCTTACCTTCTCGCAACGCGGCCATTGCGATCTCTACGAGCGAGCGCTCCTCACCCCCGCCCGCTGCGCTGATCAGTCTACTTTCCACTTGCATCTTTATGAGCCCACCGGAATTCGCCGCGGTCTAGTCCTAGCACAGAAAAACGCAGCTACCAAACCGAAATGTTTTAGTTATTTCCTGTTTTCGACGATTTCGTCCGCTACATTTTTTGGACATGCCGAGTAGTGCGAGAACTCCATCGAGAACTGGCCACGACCAGAAGTGATCGTACGAAGGTCACCGATATACCCGAACATCTCGGACAGCGGCACATCGGCCTTGATTCGAACGCCCGTCGCGCCCGGCTCCTGGCTCTTGATCATCCCGCGGCGGCGGTTCAGGTCACCAATCACGTCACCTACATGATCGTCAGGTGTGAACACGTCCACCTTCATGATCGGCTCAAGCAGTTGCGGCGAGGCTTTCGGCACCGTTTGGCGGTAGGCACCCTTCGCGGCGATTTCGTAGGCGATTGCCGAGGAGTCCACAGCGTGAAAGCCGCCATCTAATAGCGTGACCTTGAAGTCCACCATTGGGAAGCCGGCCATTACCCCTTCCGCCAAGCTCAACTCAAAGCCCTTCTGCACAGCTGGCCAGAATTCGCGAGGCACGTTGCCGCCGGTGACCTTCGACTCGAACTGGAAGCCCTCGCCCGGCTCCAGCGGCTCGATGCTGTAGTCAATCTTGGCGAACTGACCCGAACCACCCGTCTGCTTCTTGTGGGTGTAGCTGTCTTCGACCATCTGGGTAATGGTTTCGCGATAGGCGACCTGCGGAGCCCCGACTTCCACTTCGATGCCATGCGTGCGGCGCAGGATGTCGATCTTGATGTCGAGATGCAGCTCACCCATGCCCTTGAGAATGGTTTCGCCGCTTTCCTGGTCCGTTTCCACATGGAAGGACGGATCTTCGGCCACCATCTTGCCAATCGCCACACCCAGCTTCTCGGCCGCGCCCTTGTTCTTGGGAGCGACAGCAATGGAGATCACCGGGTCCGGGAAGACCATCGGCTCCAGCGTCGCCGGGTCTTTCGGATCAGCGAGGGTATGCCCGGTCTGCGTGTTCTTCATGCCGAGCACGGCGACGATGTCGCCAGCCTGGGCGGAGTCTCGCTCTTCCCGGCTGTCTGCATGCATTTCCACGATGCGCCCGATACGTTCGGTCTTTCCGGTAAAGGTGTTGAGAACGGTCATGCCCTTCTCGATCTTCCCGGAATAGATTCGGATAAAGGTCAGCGCACCGAAGCGGTCATCCATGATCTTGAACGCCAGCGCGCGAAGTGGTTCGTTGATGTCGACAACAGCGAACTCGCCGGTTTCGTTCCCTTCCAGGTCCACCTCGGGCTGCGGCTTGACTTCGGTCGGGCTGGGCAGGTAGTCCACCACCGCGTCCAGCACCAGCTGCACGCCCTTGTTCTTGAAGGCGGAACCGCAGAAGGTCGGGAAGAAGTCGAGATTGATGGTGCCCTTGCGGATGCAGCGCTTGATGTCATCAATGGCCGGCTCCTCGCCTTCGAGGTAGGCCTCCATCAGATCGTCATCCTGCTCAACGGCCGTCTCGATCAGCGCCTCACGGTACTCGGCAACCTCGTCGACCATGTCGGCCGGCACGTCCTGGATTTCGTAATTGAGCGGATCGCCAGTTTCATCCCAGATCCATGCCTTCTGGGCCAGGATGTCCACGACACCCTTGAAGCTGTCTTCCCGCCCGATCGGCAAGGTCATGACCAGCGGCTTGGCGCCGAGCACATCCTCGATCTGCTTGACGACGCGCTTGAAGTCGGCGCCGATTCGGTCGAGCTTGTTCACGAAGATGATTCGCGCAACTTCCGAGTCGTTGGCATAGCGCCAGTTGGTCTCGGACTGCGGCTCCACCCCGCCCGACCCGCAGAACACCCCAACACCGCCGTCAAGCACCTTCAACGAGCGATAGACCTCGATCGTGAAGTCAACGTGCCCCGGGGTATCGATGATGTTCAGGCGATGGTCTTTCCAGAAGCAGCTGGTCGCCGCCGACTGAATGGTGATGCCGCGCTCACGCTCCTGATCCATGAAGTCGGTCGTCGCCTCACCCTCATGCACCTCACCCATCTTGTGGATTTTTCCGGTGAGACTGAGGATGCGCTCGGTGGATGTCGTCTTGCCGGCATCCACGTGCGCAAAGATGCCAATGTTGCGATAGAGGGACAGATCGATACTCATAGTTCTGAATCGAGAAATAAGAAATGAATCGTCGCGCCAGTGCGTAGGAAGCGACGGATGAGAAAGGGGGTCGATTGCCAGGGCGGCCCGCCCATCATGGAGTAGAGAAAATTATACCGGATGTGCCCGGTGTTCGGAGGCGCAACGTATTCGTGCAGGCGAGGTTACAAGCAGGCCGCTCTCCGCGCAGCCTTACGCGGACATGAATTCGCGATCAGCCGCACAGTTCACCGAACCCGGGCCTGATCGGCAGGACATTCGACCGCCTGACACGAAAACGCCCGACCACTACGGCCGGGCGTTTATTCAGATTCGCGCACCCGATTCAGGTAAACCGGGCCTCAAATCTCAAGATCAGTTCGTGCCGGTGGTACCGGTAGTGCCCGACGTGTTCGGCGTGTTCTCGCCGTCATCGGACTCGGCGGCCGCAATCGTGCCGATCGCACCCGCGATGGTGCCACCAACGGCAACGCCGGCGCCCAAAGTCCCACCAGCCGCTCCGGTGCTTGCCGCGTTAGTACCACCAGCTGCACCAGCCTCGCTGCCACCTTCTCCCTGAGCGAAGACGAAGGGTGTCACCAGCAGGCCGACGATCAATGCGATATGTTTCATTTGACTGTACTCCGTGTCACGAGGTGCGGACTCTGCGACGTAGATTGAGGGGTCTGTTCGAATGTGTCAATGACACGGGCGGAAATATTGTGCGGTGCCACACAGTCTACCGAAAGTATAACGCATCGGCTCCATGAGTTACTCCATCATCGAGTGACGCGTTCGCACGATCTCCAGGAAGTCACGGTCATCGGTCGCACTGATGAGTCGCCAGCCGTCGCTGACCTTCTGCCCACCATCCCGCGTCAGCGGACGAAAGCTCATCCCGACCCCGGCTCGCGTCGACTTGGGCAGGAACAGGTCGAAGGGCATGCGGAAGAAGAAGCCCTTGTCGAAGGATCCTTCGCCGAACTCCTCGCTGGAAACATCCGTCTTGGTCGCGAACACGCCGATACGGGCGCCTGAGTCGAACACGCGCGCCATCGAGATCGTGCCCCCGACGTCACCGGCCAGATAGCGCCCGACGCTCAGTTCGCTTTCGATGGAGAGCGGATAGAAGCGATGGTAGAACGTCAGGTGCCCCGTGGTGACCTCGTAGTCCCTGAACGAGAAACGCTGATCGAAATCACGCTGGCGCACCCGGTTGACGTTCAGGCCCACCGCCCAGTTCTGCGCATACGGGCGGAACAGTGTTTCGACCGCCACACCGCCGTACATCTCCTCGAAGATGCCAGCGGACGCCCGCACGAACCACTCCGGTGTCAACGGCCGGATGTAGTTGGCCTCGAACTGCCGCAGGCCATTTTCGCCTTCGCGCTGGTAGCTGGCGATATCACTGCGCACTCGCGGCAGCTTGCTGTCGGATTCGCGCTCGATCTCGTCCAGGTTGCTGATCAGGCTGGCCTCCGCGACCAGGGATGTCGACAGATAGGGCGTAAAGAACTTGCGCAGCCCCAACGCAACGAACAACCCCGCCCGGTAGGAATCATCCGGATCGCCGAAACTTTGCCGGTAGCGGGGGCGCAGCCACCACTCGTGGTCATGCCAGTCGCGGTGCACCGAGGGGTCTTCGGGCACGGGCTCCAGACTGGGCAGATCGAAGTTCGCCCACTTGAGCGGAAACGCCGCTGTTTCGTAGCCACTGGCCGCCAACTGGACGTGGGAGCGGATGAAGGTGACGCGCGTTTGCTCCAGGCCGCGGGCCACCTGCACCACCTGCAGTCGCGTAACCGGTTCAGGCGAGAACACCGCAAGCGCCCGCGCGACACGACCGTTGACCTTCGCCGGCTCCCGGTAAGGCGAACGCCCCACCCACGCGGTCATCGTCACCTCATCGTCGCTGCTGGCGAGCCTGATCAGGCGAATGCCCTGACGCTTGAGCGCCGCAGCGATGTCGCGGTACCGGACATCTTCAGCTGGCGTCGGACCGGACGCATCGATCGAATACGTCAGCGGCGCCTCGGGCGGCGCCACTGGCGTCGTTGGCGCATCAAGAAGTTTCGCAGGACCTGGATCACTGAGATCCACCGCGGCATGCAGCCCGAACACGAACTGCCGGCCGCGCTCCCAACCAGCACGCAGGCCAAACCACGATCCCTCGTAGGCCACGCCGACGTTGACTGGCCAATCCACCTCGAGGTTGTTACCGAAGGGTTCGGACTTGTAGTCGTTGCCTTCACGCTCGAGCATGACGGACCATGGAGATTCGGCTGGCGACCAACGGACACCACCGAAGAACGCCGCATCGCCCGCGAAGAGGCGACCGAGTTCGAAGTCACCGACCTCATCACCAGTTCTGAGCTCCCGCCGCTCGAACCGGTCATCGAGCCCCGATAATGGCGAATCCAGATCACTCTTGGCGCCTTGTCGCCCCCAACCCAGGCCCAGCGTCACGTCGAAGTCACCGAGCCGTTTCGTCGCCACGACATATTCACTGGACAGCAAGCCTGTACCACCCAGGTCCTGAATACCCACGGCGAGCGAGGGCCAGTTCCAGGTCTCCTCGCTCAGCCTGAACTTGAAGTCAAAGGACTTGTCCAGATAGCCATCGCGCTCAAAGTCGCCTTCCGAATCGGAATACCGAAACTTGGTGTAGCGGAAGGTCGCCTCCAGCCAGCCATAGGGATGGGCCGTGAGAAAGGACGAGTCGTACGGGCGTGCCGAGGAGAAACCGACCCGGAACGTGCCTTCCGGCGCGAAACGCGCGGTCGGCGTTTGCAGCAAGCCGACGTTGCCGTAGCTGTTCGCCGGTGCTGTCGCGTCGTTGGCGAAAGCCGGCGAAACCAGCGCCGCCAGGACCACACCAAGCCATCCGGCACGCCCATGCATGCGGGCCATCATGCCGGCACCTTCAATGCTTCAAAGCTGTAACCCAGGCCGTTCTGCCACAGCCGGCCTTCCGTTCGCCGAATCCGACCGGCCGCATCGTGCCAGTAGGTCATGGAAAAGGATTCGGCGGCACCATCGGAATGACAGTCGTACCGCGAGCGTGTCGTGTCGATCGTCGCTTCATTGACGATGATGGAGGCCGCCACGGACTCGGCAAGCGAACATTGCACGGCAATGCTGCCGGACTCTTCCGCGCCGTCAACCCGCGTGACCGACAGCAAATACGCGTCCGGCGGTACCGGCTGCAGGCTGACGTCATCCCAGCGGACGAGTGTCCGCTTCTCAGCAACCTGCATGCCCTTGATCCGGCCGTCCGGCGATTGCCGCAGCCACAAATCCTCGGCGACGTACCAGTAATGGTCACCATCGAGGTATTCCGCGAGCACCGCAATGGCCGGCAGGTAGCCGCTCAGTTTCATGCTCATCTGCGCATAGGGGTAGGCCGCGATTTCCGCCGGCGTGCGCAGCAAACTGCCAGGCGACCGGATTTCCGCCACCGCGTTGCGAATGACTTCGCTCTGAGGATTGTTGGCGCAACCGCCCAGAGACAACAAAAAGATGACCAGCGCCGCGGCAGCCACACGCGAGCGCGAAGAAAATCGGGCTGATTTCATGAATTCATGCTTGAGGAATCGCCAGGCGACATCCTGAATGTCTGATCCCGCACCTGCATGGGCGGGTTGTCCGCGAGGCTTTCCCGAGCCTTGCGAGCGCGAGGATACCATCGTGCGGCCCCGCCTCTCGACGCGACCGATACGGCGGACCGTGACCGCCGTCCGGGTTGACTGCGATACCGGCCCGAAATCGCCTCTAGCCGGATGCCTCTCCTGGCGCTAGAATTGCGCGCCCTCGGGCGATTAGCTCAGCGGTAGAGCACTGCCTTCACACGGCAGGGGTCACTAGTTCGATCCTAGTATCGCCCACCAATCATCAGACCAGCGCCGCCTCCGGGCGGCGTTGTTCTTTTCCCAACCCGTCGCGCCAGTGTGTAATTGGTGTTACAACGCCCATGCACCATCTTGGACGGGGATTCCATCACGTTGACGCCGGAATTCGATCAGTGGATCGGAACGCTTTATCGCGCGGGCGCCACCGTGCGGCCGGAGCATTTCCGCCGGCAGGCGCTGGAGTCGCTGCGCCAATGGGTGCCCTTCGATTGCGCGTTGTGGGGCAATGGCACGCTGGAGAATCTGCGCTTCCATACACTGGACAGCATCAACCTGCCCAGCGGCTTCGGCGAAGCGCTGGAGCACACCCGGCATCTCAACCCCATACTGCCCCGCATTCTTGACCAGCTCGGGGACCCGGTCACGATGGCGTCGGTGTACCCGGACGATCAGTTCTACGACTCGCCGCTTTACCAGACGACCTTCCGCCCCTTTGGCATCGAGCGCATCCTGTCGACCGGGCTGACCGACGAGCGCGGCGGCCTGTACACCCTGCTCAGCGTTTATCGCCGCGATCGCAACCGCCCGTTCACGGCCGAGGAAGTGGCGCTGCATCAGCGCGCGGTCTTCCATCTGGTCAACGCCGCGTCCCATCTGGTGTTCAGCTTTCTGAACCGGAAACAGAACGATGTTCCGGATGACAGTGCCGCCTGCGTCTGCGACGTCCACGGCGTCTATCACGAGGTGCAGTCGGACTTCCTGGATCTTACGGAGCAGTACTTTCCGGAGGCGCCGCGCGGCCGCCTGCCCTTCGCGGTGGACAGCCTGGACGATGACGAGCAGTCCCTGAACGGCCTGTCGATCCGGGTCCGGCGACTCGGAGAGCTCTATGTCATCAGAATCTGGCCCAGCGGCCCGCTCGACGAGTTGACCGCCCGCGAACGCGAGGTGGTCGAAGCCGTCTCCCGCGGACTGACTTTCAAGGAAGCTGCGCGTCGCCTCGGCGTTGCGCCATCCACCGTCTCCAATCACCTCTATCGTGTCTACCAGAAACTCGGCGTTCACTCGCGTTCCGCGCTGGCCAAGCTGGTACACGAGCAGGACGGCTCATAGACTGCGACCTTTCCGCGAGGTTCTGCATCACTGATGTAGATGCGACCACCGCCGTCATGGATATTCATCGGCATATGCCGATCCGGGGAACGAGGATTACCGTCTTGAAGAGATTTCTGATCGGAATGGCCGCCGTCGGCGTCGTCAGTTCCGTCAACGCCGCCGAGCTGCTGGATGCCTATGCCCTGGCAACCAGAAACGACCCGCAGTTGCAGGCAGCCGCCGCGGACCGCGACGCGCTGATCGAGGCCAAACCCCAGGCGCGGTCCGCCATCCTGCCGCAGCTGGCGCTGACGGGTCAGATCGCCCGCAACCGGCGGTCGCAAACGATCCAGGGACAGGAGCAGCCCACCAACATCACCACCGACGCCCAGGCGCAGCTGACGCTGAATCAGGCCGTCTTCGACTGGACGGCATTTCGCCGCCTGAAGCAGGCCGATGAACAGATCGCCGCCGCGCAGGCCGGCTATCTGGCCGAGGAGCAGACGCTGGTCCTCCGGGTGGCCGAGACCTACTTTGACGCGGTAGCCGCGGCGGATGCGCTGGAGTTCGCGGTCGCGGAGAAGCGCGCGGTGTCCCGCCAGTTGGAACAGGCACAGAAGCGGTTCGAGGTCGGCTTGTCGGCCATCACCGACGTCCAGGAAGCGCAGGCCCGCTACGACCTGACGGTGGCCCAGGAAATCGACGCGAATCGTCAGCTGCGCACCGCTCAGGAAGCGCTGCGCGAGGTCACCGGCACCTACCCGACCAACCTGCCCGGCCTGCGCACCGATATCCCGCTGGTCCCGCCCACACCGGACAATCCGGACCTGTGGGTCGAGCGTGCGATCAACAACAATCTGGAGCTGGCTGCCGCGTTGCTGAACGTCGACATCGCCCAGTTCGAGATCCGGGCACAGGAAGGCTCGCGCCTTCCCACGCTGGGGCTGCAGGCCAGCACGGGCTATTCGGATTTCGGCGGCGCCTTCGGCTCGGAAACCGAGAGCGCCAGCATCGGCCTGCTGCTCGACGTTCCGCTGTCCACCGGCGGGCTGACCTCATCGCGCATTCGTGAATCGCGGTCGCGCTACGTTCAACAGACAGCGCTGGCGGAGCAGACCAAGCGATCCGTCGAACGCCAGGCCCGCGACGCCTACGATGGCGTGCTGGCCGGCATCAGCCGCGTCAAGGCATTGCGCCAGGCGGTGAAATCCAGCCAGACCGCGCTGGAAGCCAGTGAGGCCGGGTATCGCGTCGGCACGCGGACCAGCGTGGATGTGCTGGACGCCCAGCGGGAGATCTACGCCGCCCGACGTGACTACGCCCGCGCGCGCTACGATTACCTGCTGAACCTGCTGAGACTCAAGCAGGCCGCGGGACAGCTCGCGCCGGCTGATCTGGCGGAGATTGACGGGCTGCTGGCGATGGATACGGGCACGGCGTCGGACTCGACGCCGTAAGCCACCAAGTTAGGACGCGATCCCCAAAAACAACGCAAGCGAACGCTCGACCTGAAGCAACTTCTCCGCCGAAACGCGCCCGATTCGCTGGCCGATCTTTGCTCGCTTGATCGTCATGATCTTGTCGATCATCACTTGCGATTCTTTTGTCAAACCCGACTCCTGATCGGGCGAGAGCGGAACCCTCAGTAGCGGTGCCTCAACCAGATGGCTCGTCACCGGAAGAATGGTGACGCTGACCGTGTCGGAAAATTCATTTGCCTGGACAATCAATGCGGGTCGCGGCTTTCCCAAGTCACCTTGCAAGGCAACGGTGACTAACTCGCCTCGCTTCATGCAGTCCAGCCGTCGATCTCGCTTGCGACCTCATCCATCCAGTCATTGATGGACGGATCCATCGAATCAGATTGGGCAACAAGTGCCGCCTGGCGTCTGCACTCGTCCCCAAAACCTTCACGGCGCGAATCGGGAACCCAGATCTGAATCGGTCTTAGCCCGGCAGCGCGCAATGCATCGCGGTGCTTCTGAACTCGCTTGCTGACGGAGCTTTCGCTCATGGCGATATCTCCACAAAGTGGGGATCACACAGTAGCGCCTTGTTACATGTAACAGCAAGTTGCCTGCAGATGACGCCCCACGATGTCGCTATCCGTTCTGGCCTGATCCGACATCCATGTACGGCTTCAACCACGGCGCCGCCCTGATCACGCGGTACCACTTGTTGCCGATACCGCCGATCAGCGCCTCTTCCGGCTTCGGCGTGCCATGGAACACAATCAGCTTGGCTCCATACGGCTTTCGCGGCGCCTGAAACGCACCCAGCGGCAATGGCTTGACGCAATCGTGCTTGAAGCTGGCGCACCAGGGCCTGGGCCAGTAGTCGAGCAGGCCCCGACGGCGCATGTAGTCGGAGATGAATTCCTGCTCGTTGCGATAACGCGTCAGGACCGCCTCGCCCATGTCCCGCAACTCATCCAGCAGATCCGTATGCGCACCGGCGTTGAACCGGAAGGTGGAGGTGTTGCCAGTGAAGCCGTGTCGGTAGCGAAACGGCTTGTAGTCCTTGATCACGCGAAACGCGCCGTCGAGCTCGAAGAACGGATCCAGCGAATCGACGATGACGACATCCAGGTCCAGATATAGCGTCGGTCCTGACAAACCGCCGAGTTGCTCGCTGGACGCGAACAGGCCGAGCTTTTTCCAGCCGCGGTTGTCGCGATCACCAACCACCGGAACCGCGGGCAGCGGCACGACCTCCACCTCCGGGATAATCCCGTCCGCCCGGTCGGTGGCGCAGACGAACTTCAGCGGCCCGCTGACCGCATGGCGCACCATGCGATACAGGCGATTGACCTCGTCAGCGGGGAATTTGGCGCCCCACTTGGTGCAGACGACCTGACGTGCGCTAGAACTCACTGAGAATCAGTGCAATCTGTCTTCAAGCGACTTCATTGAGCCGATTGGCGAAGTCACGACCAGCCGTTGGAGCGGGCAGCTCCCGATTGTCCGCGTTGTAGAGTGCGATGATCTCTTCCACTCGAGCACAAAGTTCGTGAAAAACGGCTTCCTCATCCGCCCCATGGCAGCCGCCAAAGAACAAGCCTGGAGCACTGCCGACAAAGCAGCCATCCTCGTGGGACCACTCGACAATTTTCACGTAGTCAGCACTGCTCGTCATGACTTTGCCTCTTTGATCGCCTGCTGGACCGCTCGGACCTGGTAGCGCTTGGCGTCATCGCCCGGCTTGCCCGACAGGGTGATCGGTTTCGCGACTGTCGGATGCACATAGTTTCTGTGACTGCCCTTTCCGCCCCGATCAACGAACCCGGCGCGCGACAGTTCCGCCATCAACTCCCGGATTTTCGGCGGCATCGCACTCCTCAATCTAGCCGATTGTAGTCAACCAGTGCTCGTACTTGGGCTCCTCGCCCTTCACGGTCCGGAAGTACAGGCTTTGCAGCTGTTCGGTGATGGGTCCACGCATGCCGTCGCCGATCTTGCGACCGTCCACTTCGCCGATCGGCGTGACCTCGGCGGCCGTTCCGGTGAAGAACACCTCGTCGGCGATGTAGAGATCGTCGCGGGTCACGCGCTTCTCGATCACCTCGATGCCGAGATCATCACAGAATTCCATGATGGTCTTGCGCGTGATGCCGTCCAGCGCGCTGCGCAGGTCGGGCGTGTAGATCCTGCCTTCGCTGACGTAGAAGATGTTCTCGCCGCTGCCCTCGGCCACGTAGCCATCCACGTCGAGCAGCAGCGCTTCGTCATAGCCGTCGCGCAGCGCCTCGGACAGGGCCAGCATGGAATTGAAGTAATGCCCGTTGGCCTTGGCCCGGCACATCGCGGAATTAACGTGATGGCGGGTGTACGACGAGGTACGTATCCGAATGCCCTTGTCGTACTGGCCGCCGAGGTAGGCGCCCCAGGTCCAGGCGGCGACCATCAGGTGCACCTGGAGATTGTCGGCGCGCAGACCCATGCCCTCGGCCCCGTAGAACGCCATCGGCCGCAGGTAGGCGGAATCGAGGTTGTTGTCCCTGACGGCGGCAAGGCAGGCGGCATTGATGGTCTCGGCATCGTAGGGAATCTTCATCCCGAGAATCTTCGCCGAGTTCAGCAGCCTGTGCGTGTGTTCGGGCAGGCGGAAGATCGCCGGCCCCTTCGCCGTTTCGTAGGCGCGAACACCCTCGAAGACACCCAGGCCGTAGTGCAATGTGTGGGTCAGGACGTGGACCTTGGCATCGCGCCACGGCACCATTTCGCCATCCAGCCAGATCACACCATCACGGTCGGCCATCGACATCGCGAGTTCTCCTTGTTGCATCGCGCAGAAAATCGGGGCGCATACTATACCGCCACACCCGCTTCCGTACCGTTCTTTCCTCGCTGGCTCACACCGACTCGCGAACCGGCACGGCCCGTGACTGACCGATGAACTGGCTGGACACGCTGCAACACGAAGCCGACCGGCTCTGGCGCCGCTACCGCTGGTATCTGCGCCCCTTCAAGTACCGGGACTACCGCCGCTGGCTCGCCCGCCAATCCCGCGACATCCCCACCGACCGGAAGCGGGTGCTGTTCGACTTTCGCGACTCGCGCATCGACGGCCCGCAAGGCCGACGCTTCTACACATTGCTGATGTTCTTCGTCCGCAATCACTACTTCCCGATCCTGGCCCGCAGCTACCTGTTCATGGCCAACATCGGAAAGAAGGAGAAGCGTCACACGCTCTCCGAGACGTTCGCGGTAATCGATCCCGGAACAGCGGTGCCGGGTCCGTACATCCTGGTCACGGATCGCGGAGACAGCCCCTGGGCCAGCGACGCCGAGCGCATCGTCCGGATCGACTACCGACCCAGCTACTCGCCCGGCGACGGCACCTACCCCATGCCGTTTCCGCTGTTCCCGGGCGTCTACGCGCGCGGTGAGGACCAGAAGATCGTCCGCTTTCGTCAGGAGAGCCGGCCCTGGCGCGTGTTCTTCGGCGGCGACGCGCTGGTCGGCAAGTACAGCCAGCCATCGATCACCGAGGTCTACGGCAAGCTGCCACGCACCGACGTGCTGGACATCCTGCGCCGCGAGCTGCCGGCACGGCGCTGGGTGGACCCGCGGGATCAGGCGGCCTTCGATGCCATTCGCGGCAAACCATTCGATGGGCTGGTGATCATGAACACGCGCAACTGCCGCGTCCCGGTGGACGACTGGCTGTGGACCGTCGCCGACGGCTGGTTCTATCTCGCCTGCCCCGGCTATCGCTACCCGATGTCGCACAACATCATCGAGGCGATGGCGGTCGGCAGCATTCCGATCACCCAGTATCCGGAGCTGTTCTTCCCGGCGCTGGAGGACGGCGTGAACTGTCTGGTCTTCCAGGGGGCGGATGACCTGTCCGATATCGTCCAACGGGCGCTGGACATGCCCATCGATGAGGTTCGAGCCATGTCGGATGCGGCCGCGCGCTACTACGACGAGCACCTGTCGCCGGCGGCAACCGTGCAAGGCCTGCTGTCCATGCCCGGCCTGGAAGTCCGGCTGCGCCTCGTGCCGTTCTTCAAGCCGGGTGGCGGTTACGCCTGATCCAGCAAAGCGCGGGAGTCCACCCCGTAGTGCTCACAGAGCTGCAACCACTGCTTGCGGTTCAGATCCTGGTTCACGTTCATCGGCTTGAGACGCACCTGATCCGAACCCACGATCTCGCGCGGCCGACCAATCTTGCGATCCGCCGTTCGGATCGGCGTGCCGGCCAGCCAGGCCATGAACTTGAACCAAAGATCGTCCGCGCGCGGCGTCAGCGCCATGAACAGATCGGCGTCCGTGGCATCCGCGTGCAGCGAACCGGGCGGATACAGCACCCCGCCGTAGCCCATCTGCACCAGCGCGTGACTGCTGACGCCGCGCTGTTTCAGCTTGGGCCAGTCGTCATAGGGCACGACCTTGCCCGCGGGGTTCAGCGTCAGCGACCGCGCGATGTGGGCGACGATCGCCCGCGGGGTCTTGCGGTGCGATTCCAGCAGGGCCTGCATCCAGCCACGGCGGTACATCAGATCGTCGTCACAGGTCACGATGACCTGATCCGGAAACGCCGCCAGACTGGGCGCCAGCTTGCAATGGCAGGAATCCAGCGGCGTGTAGCGAATCTCGAATTTCGTCCCGACCATGTCCAGCAGCGACCGCGGCAGGCCTCCCTCATACTGCTCGTTTAGCCACAGCACCATCCGTTTGGGCGCTACCGACTGCGACAGCACGCTGCGAACCACCAGATCCAGATTGGCAAAGCGGCTGGGGATGCTGGTGAGCGACACGAGCACATCCGCATCGCTCGCCTTCGCGGCATGCAGGTCGGCCACTGACAGCCGGCGCAGCCGGCGCGCCTGCCAGTTGGAATAGAGAATCTGCTTCTTTTTCATCGCGATGCCGGAGACTGCTGGCGCACGACCTCGTCGTAGAGCGCCTCAAGCAATTCAGTCTGCCTTCGAATATCGAACAACCGACGCACCCGTTCGGCGCCCGCGGTCCCCAGTGACTGCGCCAGATCAGGGTCTCCCAGCACCCGGCCCAGATCGGCGGCCAGCGCATCAACGTCACGCTCCTCCGAGAGCAACGCAGTCTCGCCATGACTGACCGCTTCGCCAATCCCACCAGAGCGGAAACCCGCGACAGGCCGCCCCAGCGCCTGTGCCTCCAGGAAGACCATGCCGAGTCCCTCGGCATCACGTTCGGTGCGCACGCTGGGCGCCGCCAGCACGCGGGCCGATCGCATCGCCGCATGCACGGCCTGCGGCGGCTGCACGCCGAGAAACTCCGACTCCAGGCCAAGTTCGCGATCCAACGCCACCAGCGACTCCCGCAACGGGCCGTCACCGATCAGGCGCAGCCGGGCGTTCGGGTGTCGCGCCCGCACCTGCTCCATCGCCCGCATCAAATAGGCGATGCCCTTTTTCTCGACAAACCGGCCGACGAACAGCACCACCGGCTCCTCTGGCACCGGACTGGCGTCGAGTTGCTCCAGAGGAATGCCCATGTAGTGCTGGATCAGCTTGTCATCCGGACAGCCGGCCTCCGCCAGCCGATCGGCAATGAAGCCGGACACGGCGATCACCCGATCGCAGCGACCAAAGGCCGTCTGCAACTGACGGCGAAACGCCGCGGTGAGCGGATTCGTCACATCATTGCCGTGCGCCGTCACGATCATCGGCAGGCCCAGCGCATCGGCAATCTGCCGGCCCGGTTTGGCCGCGCTGACAAAATGGGTATGCACGACTCGGGGCTTGGTGGCGGCCAGCGCGCGCGTCCACGCTCGGGGCGGCGGCAGACCGCACCGCATCGGCAGGCGCGCCAGATCGACATTGCGGGCGAAATCGGACAACAAACAGACGTCTGCACGGTCCAGATGATGCAAGCCGCCCTGGTCCTGCTGAAACCCGACGAAGACCGGACGATGGCGCCGCAGCGCGTAGCCCTGGTTGGCCACGAAGGTCTCGGAGTACGCCAGCAGGCGCTTGCGGAACACCAGCGCCGCGGGTTTTCCAGTCTCCGGAGTCATCCGGAAGCCCGGAGGGATCTGACCAGGTCGCGCCCGCTCGGAGCACCCCAAAACACGGATCGTCGCATGCGCTTCAGTATACTCGGCCTCCCCCGAACAACCGGCACGCCGTGACCGATCGCCACGAATCCTCCGTCATCATCAGCACCTACAACCAGCCCGACTGGCTGGAAAAGTGCCTGTGGGGATTCGCCTACCAGCGGGATCGCCGGTTCGAGGTGGTCATCGCCGACGATGGTTCCCGGCCCGAGACACGACAGCGCGCGGAAGCCGTCTGCGACCGTTTCGATCTGCCGCTGAACTACGTCTGGCACGAGGACGATGGCTTCCAGAAATGTCGCATCCTGAACAAGGCGATTCTTGCCGCGCGGTCGGACTACCTGATCTTCACGGACGGTGACTGCATCCCCAAGCCGGATTTCATCGCCACCCATTTGTCGATGCGACGGCCGGGGCATTTCCTGTCCGGGGGCTACTTCAAGCTCCCGATGTCCACCAGCGAATGCATTGGCGAGGACGATGTCGCGTCCGGGCGCGTCTTCGATGGCGCGTGGCTGCGCGCGCACGACGTCACCGCGCCGTGGAACAAGCTGCTGAAGATCACCGCCACACCCCGGCAGGCCTGGTGGGCCAACCGACTGACGCCAGCCAATCGCTCGTGGAACGGCAACAACTCGTCCACCTGGCGATCACTTGCCATTCAGGTCGGCGGGTTCGACGAGCGTATGGGTTACGGCGGCCAGGACCGTGAATTCGGCGAACGGCTGATGAACGCAGGCATCAAGCCGATCATGATGCGCTACTCCACCGGCATGCTGCACCTGGATCATTCACGCGGCTACCGGAACGAGGAAGGCATCCGCAAGAATCGGGCGATCCGGGCGGAGACGCGCAAGAATAAAGTGACCCGAACAGCGTTCGGGCTGAATCTGCACGACGCCCAAGGCTAACGCACTCAGGCGTTGCTGCGCCTCCAAGTCGCCCATCGACGCCGGGCTTTCCAGTTCGAGGGCTGGATACGCAGAATCTCCCGCATCGTCGCATGGGCGGATTCGAAGTCACCGGCCTTGCGCTGGCGGGTGGCCACGCGATGCAGATGCATCACGAAAACCTGGGGATGCGCGGCGAGATACGCCCGATTCTTCTCGACGACGCGCGCGTCGGATGCGTTCTTGCTCGCGTAGTCGCTCCCGTCGCTCGCTCGCGGTCCATCATGCTCGCGAAACCATACGGTCGGGGCGGCCAGCCGTATCCCGGGATGGTCATGGCTGATCAACCGGTAGATCAGATCGCGGTCTTCGGAAACGCAAAGCGCCTCGTCGAATCCATCAAGCGCGACAAACGTCTGGCGATGGACGGCGAGACCGCTGGTCACCAGCTTGGCCGCCGCCAGGTGAGCCTGTTCACCGGATGATGGCCCAACACGCAACGACTCCGCGTTTTCCCTGCGCTTGAGCACACCTTCACCATCGGTCATCCACCGCGCGCCCCACAACCAGCGGGCATCCGGATTGTGACGAACGGCGACCTGCATCTGCCGCAGAACCTGACCATGCAATCGATCATCGTCGTCCAGGAACAGAACCCATTCGCCGCGAGCCTGCCGCACCCCGAAATTGCGCGTTCCAGCGACACCGGTCCCGGTCTCGCCCTCCGCGACATGAAAAACCCGGACCCGATCGTCGCTCAGCGTCGCGAGCCACTGTTCGGTGCCATCGGTGGAACCGTCGTCAACAACCACCAGCTCCCAGTCGGTCTCCCCCTGGGCGAACACGCTACCGATCGCATCGGGTAGCAGCTGCATCCGGTTTCGCGTTGGCAGGACGATCGACCACGTCATCGGGTCATTCACCCGAATCCGGCAGGCCAAAGCGATCGACCAGCTGCTGGTGGGCCTCGGTATCCAGCGCGTCGAGCACCTGCTCCTTGTCCTCGTCCGGCACCAGCGCCTCGAACTTGGATTCCGGCATCTCGATCGGGTCGGAGGAGTTGGCGAGGTGCGGCCGGCTGCGCGAGATCACCTGATCCAGCTCGCCGCTGTCGGTCAGTTCGGGCACGTAGGGAATGTCCAGTTGACGGCACAATCGGCGCAACGTCACCTCCGGCACCCGAGCAAGAGACTCGAATTCCACAAACGCGTGTCCCGGGCTGTCCACGTAACGCAGCGACTCGTGAATCGCCCGATTCCAGCGCTGCACCCCATCCATCGGGTCGCGAAGCCGGGACGTCGGATGCAGATACTTGAAGGCACGATCGAGAATCGACCCCAACACGTCCTCTCCGCGTCTGAAGATGTGAATGAAGCGGGCGTTCGGCATGTACTTGCGAATCACATCCACGTGAAACAGATGCTCCGGTGACTTTTCCAGCCACATCGAGCAGCCAGCCCTCAGCGCCTGTGAATCCAGATAGCCCCGGAAGGTGTCGACCGTCGTGCGGTAGAACAGCGACGGCTTGTACTCAAGCGGCTGCCCGTCCAGACGCATTGCCTCGCAAGTCTTCCGCAAACCACGCCGCTCCTTGCCGGTGGTCAGGCCCAACCTGGCCAACCAGCCACGACGGGAACCGACCGTATTGCGAAAAAACTCGGTCTCCGGGGTGGAATAAATTTCCGGGTGCCGCGCGAGCGCGACCTGAAGCAGCGTCGTTCCGGAGCGCTGACAGCCGAACATGAACAATCGCCGTTCAATCCCGTTGTTGGTTGAAGCTTCGTGCATGGGTGCGTCCTGGAAACGCGATGAGGCGTATCTGAGCGCGTAACATCTACAGGATCGCACATCCTGTTTCGCTAGCTCGACCACGGGAACGGGATATCGGAGCCGTAGCCATCGGACGCTCCGGCCCCTGACGCCCGACACGGACCCTGAGCCTGCAACCAGCGGTCAATGGCCTGAAATCGGCGGACCGGCAGGGTACGATTCAGCCAACGTCCACCGCAATCACGCTTTCCTCGGCCACCCACTCGATCCGTGTCAGACGCTGCCGACCACCGCCTGCTTGATCGCCTGCTGACCCATGCCAGGCATACCCCGTCGGCACCGGCGATCGTCACGTCCGATGGCACGCTCGACTATGCAACCCTGGCCCGTCGCGTCCACTGCTGTGCGGAAGCGCTGATGCAGATGGGCGTCACGTCAGGTTCAACCGTCGCGTTTGCCTGCGAAGCCGAAGTCCCGCACCTGATCGCCTCGCTGGCGCTCGCGACGCTCGGCAGCAGCCAGCTCGCCCTGCCCAGCCACGAACCACCCTCGTTCCGCGACGAACTGGCGCAACGGATCAACGCGACACATCGGCTCGGGGAGGATGACATCAAGCGCCTGAGCGCCGCTGACACGTCGTCATTATCGGTGACCGACCGACCAGCCAAGGGCTCTGCCGGGCTGATCTACTTATCGACCTCGGGCACCACCGGTGCACCCAAACTGGTCGTGCTGGGTGACAACGATCTGGTCAGTCAGGCTCCGCGCCATATCGGTTCGCCGCAGGAGCGGTTCGCGTGCATCGCGGGCATCGAGCACAACTTTGCCAAGCGCCACCGCCTGTACTGCGTCGCCCAAGGCGCAGCCAACGTGTTTCTTGCGACAACCGGCATCGACACGGTGCCGGCGCAATGCGACGCGCTGGGAGTGAACGTTCTGCACGTGTCAGCGTTTCAGGCACGCGATCTGCTGGGTGCGAGAGACCTGGAGGCCCTGCGCAACCTGACGCTCAAGATAGGTGGCTCGCATGTGCCACTCGCGCTGAGAAACGCTCTGATGGACCACATCACCCCGACGCTTTACACGGGCTACGGGACGACAGAGACCGGCGCGATCGCCTTCGCCGGGCGCGGGCAACACGACGCCGAAGAATCCGTGGGCGTCCCGCTATCGGGCATCGAGCTGCGCATCGCGCCCACGGACCCAGGCACGCCGACCGCGACGGCGGAAGCGCCGGGCGAGCTTCTGATCCGCGCCGACGGTCTTTTTCGTGCCTACCTGGGGAACCCCGGGGAGACGGCTCGCCGCCTGGTGGATGGCTGGTTTCACACCGGCGATCTGGGGTTCCTCGACGCACACAACCGGCTGGTCCTGCGGGGTCGTCGGGATGACATGTTCGTGTTCAACAGCATGAACATCTACCCGCAGGAGCTGGAAACCTGCATCCGCCAACACGGCGCTGTCGAGGATGTGGCCGTGGTACCCCGACACTCCGCGGTGCACGGCGCCATCCCGGTCGCGATCGTTCAGGCAAAGACGGGCGCGGCGCTAGACCCGGGCGATCTTCGCAGCTTCGCGCGCGAACGACTCGGGCTGCGATGCCCGCGGCAGTTTGTTCTCGTGGATCACGTGCCGCGCAACCGGACGGGAAAGATTCAGCGCGACGCGGCACAGGCACTGATTGCCGAATGACGCCTCCGATCACGCCAGGCGCCGTTCGGCCGACCATTCTGGACGCACTGGACTACGCCAACGCGCTGGGAGACCTCCCGAAATCCGCGGTCCGCGCATTCGTCGAGGAGCACGGCGACATCACACTGGCCGAGCTGGAATTGAACAGCCTGGCGCGCATGGAACTGCTGATCGCGCTGGAGGTCGAGCACGGAGTTTCAGTGCTTCCCGACGAGCTGGCCGGATTCTCCTCACTGGGTGAACTGGCCCAATGCGTCGCCGCGAGGACGCAGACCGCAAAACCGCCCACGCTCGGCGAGACGGTGATCGCCGTCGACGACACGGCCTCCCCGGCGAACCATCCGCAAAGCGTGCGGCTGTACCGGCGTGGACTTCGACTCAGCAGAACGGCAAACCAGCTGAACAAGCTCCACATCAGTCTGGAGAACCGGCTGACGCCGCCGGAGCTCGAGGAGATCCGAACCTGGGCGCGGCAGCCCTCGCCGACCGGTGCCGAACTCCACCCGGACACCAAAGCGTGGCTCGAACGCCTTGATGCCCTGGACGCGCAGTCGCCGCGGGAAGCGCCCGCGCCGTTCCGAGCCTGTCGCGTCGCGCCCGGCATCCGCCATTGCGTCGGCCCGGGCGAGCGCTGGGACAAGTCGCTGCTCCTGTGCTTCACGACGCGCGCCTCGCGCATGATGATGCCGTTGCCCGTGTTCCTGCAGTACATCGACCCGTTGCGTTTCGACCTGCTGATCATCGCCGATGGTCATCGCACAAGCTTCGAAGGCGGTGCTCCCCACCTCGGCACGACACTGGACGAGGTGATCAACACCGTGGGTGAACTCGCGGTGCTGCGAGACTACGCGTCACTGCGCACCCTGGGCTGCAGCGGCGGCGGATACCCGGCGATTGTCGCGGCTCAGCAACTGGGCGCCGAGCTGGGCGTCAGCGTCGGCGGCCGCTTCGAGCACGGCCAACGCCTTGCCCGCTGGCGCAAGGTCAGGCGCACGCGAACCGGAACGAGCGGTCGGGGAACGACCTTGTTGCTGATTTATGGCGCCGAGAAAACGCGGGATCAGAAGTTCGCGACCGCGATCGCACGCGCTTCGGGTGCCACGCGGATGCCGCTACAAGTCGCGGATGACGAGCTCGGTCACCTCGTGCTCGACAAACTCCGCGCCCGAGGCGAGTTGAAGGCCCTGCTGGACGCCACGATCTGCCAGCCAGCACCCGGTCCATCACCTATCCGGTAAACCATCGGGACATCAGGGCGACACGATCAGCGTCTGCGCAAAATGGTCGGCCGCGGCATCCATCGCCAGCAGGAACCACAGCGGGGAGTACCAGAAGGCATGCGGCGCCAGGGAAATCTCCATCAGCGCCGCCGAGTTGCCCGTCGATCGATACCCCTCCAGCAACGCCCGCGAATGCGAGATCGGCACAACCCTGTCCTGCCGACTATGGATCAACAGCAGATCCGGCTCCGCCTCCTCATCAAGCTGATTCAGGACGGATGCGAACGCGCGCGTCTCCGTGTCGGGAGCGCCTTCGTCGTTCAGAAATTCCGCCCACCAGCTGCGATCGGTCGGCCCGGACTCCGGAGCGAGGGCGACCACCGACTGCACCGCGCTTGAGACACCGGGCGAGCCACCTGCTCCCTCCAGACTCCCGACGTCGGCCGTCGCCCCCACGAAGGCGGCGAGGTACCCGCCCGCCGAGGCGCCGAACAGCCCGATCGCATCCCCGTCCAGCCCGTAGGCATCGGCATTGGCGCGAACCCAGCGGACAGCCGCCTTGCAGTCTTCGATCGCGCCCGGGAAAAACGCTTCCGAAGACGTCCGGTATTCGATGCTCGCGGCGGCGATGCCTCGCTCCGCCAACGCGGCCGCCATGGGCCCGAACGCCGCCTTGTCACCGCGCCGAAACCCTCCGCCACGAATGGCGATGACCACGGGCGTCGGCACCGCGATGGGGGTGTCCGGCAGAAACAGGTCCAGGCGTAGCTCCCGATCCTCGTAGCTGGCGTAAACGAGGTCGGGCACCACGGTATGGCGCGGGTGGACCGGCAGGCCCTGATCGCCAGAGCAGCCATGGAGCACGGTGGCCGCGACCAGTACGACGAACGCGAAACCGCAGCTCGGCCGGCGTCGCTCAGGCGGCACCGCTCTCATGCGCGGGAACGCGGCCGAAAGCAGCCAGTGGCGACAAACCCGATCGTCATGTCCCTAGGTTCGGACGATCCTCACACCCAGATGCAGCGGAATATCCGCCACCGGACCGAAGAATTCCGGGTCCAGCGCGAGATGCTCCGCGGTCACGCCCAGCTCCTTGATATCGGGCAGCGCTCGGAAACCCGCCTCGCGCAGGCCGTCGAAGTAATCGGCGAAGGTCTTGTGAACCATCTGAACGGGGAGCAGCGTTCCGTCGCGCCGGGCGATCTCACCGGGGAAGCGCTCATCAACGCCGCTGAAGTAGCCGCGCCCCCGCACGTCGAAATAAAACGGCGGCGCATGCGTCGTACGAATGAAACCCAGCGCGGGATGAGGCACCGAGAACACGAAGCGACCACCGGGACGCAACACCCGATGCACCTCGGCGAACGACCGCCGCATCTGATCGACCGTGAGGTAGTTGTAGAGGAACACCGCGACAACGAGATCCATGCTCTGGTCATCAACGGACACCGGATGCGTCGCGTCCCCCTGCCGGAAGTCGAGACCGTACCCGTCGGCCTCGTCCTGACGCCGAGCCGACGCCACCATCTCTCCGGACAGCTCCACGCCGATGACCCGGGCCGCGCCGCGCCGGGCGAGCTCCCGACTGCAGTAGCCCTCGCCGGCGCCGAGGTCCAGCACCGTCTGGCCGGCAACATCGCCGCAAAGCTCGAACACCGGTGGCCGGCCGGTGAAATCCGAGAGGCTCGAGGGCTCGCGGCGAGCCCACTTGTCGGCGTTAACGTCGTAGAGTTTTTCAGTGTCCATGAGCGATTCGGTCGGGCTGGCTGGCGCGGGCGAGCAGAACGTCCCAGAACGCCGTACGCAGGTTCAACGAGGAGATCACACCGAACCGCACGGCCTCCCTCACATCAGGGTTGTCGCAGAGCTCTTCGGTAATCGCGAGCAGAGACGCCGCATGGCCGTCATCGCATTCGATGTGCAGTTCAAAAAAGTGCTCGTGTTCAGCGGCGAGGCAGGTATGGTCCCGAATCCCCGCGAGCAACTGCCGATAGATGTCGGACACCAGCAGTTCGGTCGCGATGCCGATGGCGCCGATGCCGACACCAACCTGTCCGGACTGACATTTTTGCAGGAACAGATCGCGCCAGACACGCACCGTAGTGCAGGGCACGAACGCCCGCTCGATCGCTTCGGTAACACCGGTAGCGCGGCGGAAACGATCGAATAGTTCGGCGTGAGGCGTGTGGTCGCAATCCTGTCCGACCAACCCCTGTTCCTCTCTCAGATTTTCCGACAGGACTTCTCGATGCCGCTTGATCGCCAAACCATTGATCACCGCCTGCAGGTAGCTCGTGAAGCCGGAGCTGTACACGTAGTACTGCAACGCGAAGTCTCGCACCGCAAAGTCCATGGACGGAAACTCGCCCTGCGCGAATCGCCGCAGGTACGGGTGCCGCACGGCACTGTGCCCCAACGCCTCTGACTTGAGCACCTCGACGAACTCGGCAGCGCTTCCCTGATACAGCAATGCCAGAGAAGACCGAGCAGGCGCTTCAGCCGGTTGATCCACCGGTCGCGTCATCATCATAGGTTTGCCCGTTCGCTTGGACAGCCCGGGTCAGCGCGAGCCGCACCCCGCCACCTTTGCCAATTGGGGCGCCGATCCGCCATCGAACCCCGCGGAACGCGCGTGTCCGCGTGCGACCAGCACCCCTCCCCATCGCCGGAAAACTTAGCAGGATTGACGGGGCATTGCCCACATCATCATCCGGCAGACCGAAACTCCATCAGTGGAGCCATCGCGTCCACTGCTCCCGTACCACCGCCGCCGAGCCGGCCATGACCTGCTCCGGCTCCTCGGGCTTCCTGTCGGCCAGCACATGCCGATGCATGCGCGAGCGAATGTCCAGATAGGTGTCGATCAGGGCGTGGGCATCCGCTTCCCCCATGACCCCGTGCTCGGCAAGCGCGCCGAGCTGCCGCGCGTTGTCGGACCAGGCCGCAACGGCCGGTACCGCGTGGGCGTGACGGAGCACCAGGTACTGGACCAGAAATTCCAGGTCCATCATGCCGCCCGGCGATTGCTTGAGATCGAACAACCCGGGTTCGGAGCGGAGCCACTCCTTGCGCAGCCGCTCGCGCATGTCCACTACATCGGCCTTGAGGGCGGCTTCGTCGCGGGGCCGTGCGAGCGTCGCCGCCCGAATGTCTTCGAAGGCCGCGCCCAGATCGGCATCCCCGGCCACCGGCCGCGCACGACACAGGGCCTGATGTTCCCAGGTCCAGGCCTGATTCGCCTGGTAGCCCGCGAACGCGTCGATGGACGTGACCAGTAGGCCGGAACGGCCGCTGGGCCGCAGCCGCGTGTCGATCTCGTAGGCGCGTCCCGCACCGGTCTGCGTGCTGACCCAGTGAATCAGTCGCTGCACCCAGCGGATCGCATACTGCGATACATCCAGCGGGCGCGGCCCGTCACTGTCACCGGTGCCGCGGTAGAGAAACACCAGGTCCAGATCGGAGCCGTAGTTCAGTTCGATGCCGCCCAGCTTGCCGTAGGCGACGATCGCCAGACCGGCACCCTCGGGCAGCACCCCATGCTTGGCCTCCATGTCGTGCCGGGACGCGTCCAGTGCCTGGACGAGCGTGGCCTCGGCGATCCAGCTCAGGTGGTCGGAAACACGCATCAGCGGCAACGCCCCGCTGATATCCGCTGCCGCGACCCGGAGCATCTGGCCCTGCTGGAATTGCCGGATGGCGTCGAGACGCGCCTCGTCGTCCGACGCCTTTTCAAAGTCCTCGCGAACGATAACGCCGAGGCGCTCGCGATCCGGCGGTGCGGACAACAGGCGGGGGTCCAGCAGTTCGTCCAGCAGCCCGGGCATGGCAACCAGCTGGCGAACCACCCACGGGCTGGCGGCGGCGAGCCGGATCAGATGCTGTAGCGCGATCGGCCGCTCATCCAGCAGCGCCAGATAGTTGGTGCGGCCGATCAGGGCGTCGAGGATGGACAGCAGCCGCCCGGCGACCTCATCCGGCTCGTCCATGGTCTTCAGCGCATCCAGACAGACCGGCCAGATGCGGTGCAGTCGCGCGTCGGCCGCATCGCTGTACATCGGATTGTCCTGCAAGGCCTTCACGCGTCCGGCGATCGCCTCGCAGTCCGAAAGGCCTGCGCTGGTCAGTTGTTCCAGCCCGGCCGGCGAATCCGCCTGCCGCCACGATGGCGCGGCCACGACCTGTTCCTCGTCGTCGGCCTCGCCGACGATGTCGACGAATCGGGCATGGATTCGGTCGCGATGGGTCGCCAGCTCATCCTCCGTGTGGCGCCAGTCGTCGCGCCCGAAACTGCGCGCCAGTGCGAGTCGCAGGTCGGCGTCATAGGGCACCTGATGCCACTGCGCATCGCTCCACATCTGCAACCGGTTCTCCAGTTGCCGAAGAAACAGGTAGGCGGCTTCCAGTCCGTCGCCGCTGTCCGCGTCCAGATAGCCGAGTTGCGTGGCGGCGGCTCGGGCGCGGCGCCAGGACTGGCAGCGCAAAGACGGCTCGGCGCCACCGTGCACGAGTTGCAGGGCCTGGATGACGAACTCCGCCTCACGGATTCCACCCAGCCCGCGCTTGATGTCGAGATCACCGCTCGTCCGCGCCACATCCGCGGCGATGTCCGCCTTGATCTGGCGCAGCGACGCGAAGGCCCCGAAATCCAGGTAGCGGCGGTAGATGAACGGCTGCAATCGGCTCGACAAGGCCCTGGTCCAGTCCGGGGCATTCCCGATCCAGCGGGCCTTCATCAGTGCGTAGCGCTCCCAGGCGCGGCCATGGACCTCGTAGTAATGCTCGAGCGCGGCCGCGGACACGGTGATCGGCCCCGAGCGGCCGAACGGACGCAGGCGCGTATCGACGCGGTAGACGATACCCTCCGGCGTGACATCGGCCAGCAGGGCGATCAGGCGCTGGGCCACGCGAGCAAAGTACGTCGGACCATCCAGCGCGCGGCTGCCGTTACTTTGCGGCTGCGCCGGCCCGTGGACGAACACCAGATCGACGTCGGACGAGAAATTCAGCTCACGACCACCCAGCTTGCCCATGGCGAGAATGGCCAGCCGGCTTGGCGCACCGTCAGGGGCAAGCAGGCTGCCGTGACGCGCCTGGACATCCGCGTGGGCCAGATCCAGCGCAGCATCCAGCAAACCATCAGCCACATCGGACAACGCTGCCAGAGTGGCCCAACCGTCATCGCGACCATCCAGATTGCGTTCGGCAATCGCGGCCAGCAGCTTGCGACGGCAACAGCGCAGGGCAGCGGCCGGCTCGTGTTGCTCCCGCAACCGGTCGAGGCATACAGTGACGATGTTCGGCGTAATGGCCGTCGCCGACCACTCGCCGAGATCCGGCCAAGCGGCGCGCTCACGCGTCAGAAATGGTCCGTTGAAATACTCCGCCCCGCTCATGGCGTCGGTGCCTGTCTACCCGATGGGCGAGGCACGCTAGCAGATCATGTCCGGCCGCGTCCCCGCGGGAGGCTGAAACCAGCCGATCAGTCGGCGTTCGCCAGAGCGAGGCGGTCGACAGCCTCCGCAGCCTGACTGTCGCCGGCGCTGGCGGCGCGCAGATACCAGACGCCGGCCTGATCCAGGTCCTCCCGTCCGCCGACACCCTGCTCGTAGAACCGGCCCAGGTGATACTGGGCGGCCGGATAGTCCTGATTGGCCGCGCGCTCCAGCCAGGCCATGGCCTTGGACTCATCCTTTTCGACGCCCTCACGGCCTTCCTCCAGCAGCAACGCCAGATAGACCTGCGCCGGCAAGAAATTCTGCTCCGCCGATGCGCGATAAAGCTTGCGCGCCCTGGGCGGATCGCTCAGACCGTCCTCAGGTTCATCGTAAAGCTGCGCCAGATGAAACTGGGCGTCCGGATTGCCCTGCTCCGCCAGACGGCGATAAAGCGACCGCGCCTGACCGAAGTCCTGCGCGACGCCTTCACCCTCGGCGTACAAACCCGCCAGCACCAGCGTCGCGGCGGCGTGGTCCTGGTCGACCGCGGACTTCAGCAACGCAATCGCCTGCCGGGGCCCCGCATCGGGGACATCGCCAGTCAGCATCAGCAGCGCCAGGTTGTAGGCCGCGCTGACATGCCCGTTCTCGGCCGCCAAGTCGTACCAGTAGGCCGCCTGACCACCATCGGATTCGATGCCCAGCCCGGTCTGGTAGGCGCGGCCGAGCTGATACATGGCGTTGGTGTGTTCGGCGTCGGCCGCCGCCTTGAACCATCTGACGCTCTCGGCCTGCGCCGCGGGGTCCTGGAATTGGGTCAGCATCAGGCCAAGGTTGTACTGTGCCGGCACGAGGCCAGCCTCGGCCGCGGCGGTGTAGGCGAGCCGGGCCGCGTCGACATCCGGCTCCACGCCACGCCCGCTGGCGTAGAGATAGCCCAGCCGGAAGTTCGCTTCGACAATGCCGCCCTCGGCGGCCTGCTCGAACATCGGAACCGATGCCGCGATATCCTGTTCGACGCCTTCCCCGCGCAGCAGCATCTCGCCCAGCTCGTAGGCGGCCTCCGCATCGCCGGCCTCGGCCGCGACACGGTAGGCATCCGCCGCGCCCGTCAGATTCTTCGGCACACCGACACCGGACTGACGGGCGATACCCAGCAGCAGCCCCGCTTCGGTCGGATAGCGCTCCAGCGCCGCCGACAGCAACGCATCGACATCGTGCTCGCGCGGCGCCTGATAGCCGTTGTGGATCAGCAACCGCGCCAGATTCAGCTGACCGGCGGCGTTGCCCTGTTCGGCCGCGTCACGCAGCAGCTCATAGGCGTAGTCGACATTCTGCTCGATGCCCTCGCCGTTCAGGTACATGTTGCTGAGATTGACGATGGCGCCGTCATGCCCCTGGCTGGCCGCCTTCCAGTACCAGTCCGCGGCAACCTCCGGCTTGGCCTCGCCTAGCAATCCACGCTGCAGGATCAGCGCGGTGTTGAACTGGGCTTCCGCCAGCCCCTGCTCGGCTGCCTGCAGAAACCAGTCGAAGGCGAGACTGATGTCCTGGCGAATGCCGATGCCCTGGGCATAGAAGCGACCCAGATCGCTTTGCGCCTGGGCGTAGCCCTGCGAAGCGGCCTTGAAATAGTAGTCATGCGCCTGTCCGAGATCGGCCGGCACGCCGTCACCCTGCTCGAAACGACGCCCCATCACATGCTGGGCGTCGGCGTAACCCAGTGCCAGCCGCTCCTCGAATGCCTTGACCTCATCGTCAACGGCAACCGCCTCGGGCTCTGCCGGAGAGTCGGCGACATCGGCCTGCGCGGTGGTTTCAGGCGCGTCGCCTTCAGCCGCGTCGTCTTCAACCGTACTCTCGACGGGTACGTCGCCGGATGCATCCAGCGGGCGCTCCAGCGCCGATGGCCGCGACGATTCGACGGATGTCAGCGAAGGCGGCGCGAATAACGGGTCCTCCGCCGGCACGCTGGCGGCCGATTCCTGCTCGGTGACATCGGCCTGGTCCGGCAGATCCGATGGCTCGTCCACGGACCAGCCGACGGATGACAGGCTCCACAGGGCGACCATACCCAGTACTTGGACACTACGGACTTTCATTGCAAACCGATCTCCACTCCCAGCCCGACACTTTCGGTCGATACGCCGCCCGCTTCAAGTCTTGTCAGCCCATCGGCTGAGAATTCCGTCTCAACGGCCCCGCCCGGCCACCTCGCGCCCCCCCGAAAACGAAGAAGCCCCGCCGGAGCGGGGCTTCCCTTTACAACCGAACGGGTCGGCCGGCTTTACATCATGCCGCCCATGCCGCCCATGTCACCGCCTGCCGGCATCGCGGGCTCTTCCTTCGGAAGCTCAGCGATCATGGCTTCGGTGGTCAGCATCAGACCGGAGACCGAGGCGGCGTGCTGCAGCGCGCTGCGCGTCACCTTGGTCGGGTCCAGGATGCCCATGGCGATCATGTCACCGAACTCGCCGGTCGCAGCGTTGTAACCGTAGTTGCCGGACTCGGCCTTGACCGCGTTCAGGATCACGCTGGCTTCGCCGCCGGCGTTGGCAACGATCTGGCGCAGCGGCTCTTCAACGGCGCGCTTGAGGATGCGAATGCCCGCGTCCTGATCAGCGTTCACGCCGCTGACCTTCTCGATCGCGGCGATGGCACGCACCAGCGCGACACCACCACCCGGAACCACGCCTTCTTCAACAGCGGCGCGGGTTGCATGAAGTGCGTCCTCGACGCGAGCCTTCTTCTCCTTCATCTCGGTTTCGGTGGCGGCACCGACCTTGATGACGGCCACACCACCGGCCAGCTTCGCCACGCGTTCCTGCAGCTTTTCACGATCGTAGTCGCTGGTCGCGTCTTCGATCTGCTTGCGGATGGTTTCGATGCGGCTCTTGATGTTGTCGGTCTGGCCGGCGCCATCAATGATCGTGGTGTTTTCCTTGGAAACCTGGACCTTCTTGGCTTCGCCCAAGTCTTCCAGCGTGACCTTTTCCAGGCTCATGCCGGTTTCTTCGGAGATCACGGTGCCGCCGGTCAGGATGGCGATGTCTTCCAGCATGGCCTTGCGGCGGTCGCCGAAGCCCGGAGCCTTGACGGCCGCGACCTTGACGATGCCACGGATGGTGTTGACCACCAGCGTCGCCAGGGCTTCGCCTTCGACGTCTTCAGAAATGATCAGCAGCGGACGCGAGGACTTGGCCACACCTTCCAGCACGGGCAGCAGGTCACGGATGTTCGAGACCTTCTTGTCGTGCAGCAGGATGAACGGATTGTCCAGTTCAGCCGTCATGGACTGCTGGTTGTTGACGAAGTACGGCGACAGGTAGCCGCGATCGAACTGCATGCCTTCGACGACGTCCAGCTCGTTGGCCAGGCCGGAGCCTTCCTCAACGGTGATGACACCTTCCTTGCCAACCTTCTCCATCGCTTCGGCGATGATCTGGCCGATCGCCTCGTCGGAGTTGGCGGAAATCGTGCCGACCTGGGCAATCGCCTTGTTGTCGTCACAGGGCTTGGACAGGCCCTTCAGCTCTTCGACGGCGGCTTCCACGGCCTTGTCGATGCCGCGCTTGAGGTCCATCGGGTTCAGACCAGCGGACACGGCCTTGATGCCTTCGCGCAGGATCGCCTGGGCGAGCACGGTCGCGGTCGTGGTGCCGTCACCGGCGACGTCGGAGGTCTTGGAAGCGACTTCCTTGACCATCTGCGCGCCCATGTTCTGGAACTTGTCTTCCAGTTCGATTTCCTTGGCCACGGACACGCCGTCCTTGGTCACGGTCGGCGAGCCGAAGCTCTTTTCCAGTACGACGTTGCGGCCTTTCGGGCCCAGCGTCACCTTCACGGCATTGGCCAGTGCGTTGACGCCCTTCAGCAGCTGCTGACGCGCGTCGTCACTGTAGTGAATTTCCTTGGCAGCCATTGGATAGCTCCTTAACTAATGGGGTTCTGACGAAAGAATTCTTGGAAGATCGGATCAGGCGTGCGGGGCTCAGCCCTCGAGCACGGCCATGATGTCGTCTTCACGCATGACAACGACTTCGTCGCCGTCCAGCTTGACCTCGGTGCCCGAGTACTTGCCGAACAGGACCTTGTCGCCGACCTTGACGTCCAGCGCCTGGACGGTGCCGGAATCCAGCTTCTTGCCATTGCCCACGGCAATGACTTCACCCTTGATCGGCTTTTCGGTCGCCGAGTCGGGGATCACGATGCCGCCCGGTGACGTACGCTCCTCTTCAAGGCGCTTGATCACCACGCGATCCTGCAAGGGACGGATATTCATGGCTGACTGCCTCCAAATATGTCGATAACTAGTGTCGATTCGATGGGCCATTCCCCTGGCCCGGCCGGGACATGGGCGACCTGCGATTAGCACTCGCCCCTGGTGGCTGCCAAAACTGGGGTTGGGGGCGTGGGTTTCAAGAGGCGGGGGAAGAAAATTTTCATGAATTTTGTGTGGCAGGGGTGCGCTGGCGCGGAGACCGTGAGTCCAGCGGCTCATCCAGCCTCCTGTTTCGCCCTGTTGGGCGAGCCGATTTTCTTTGTACGCCCAAAGAAAACCGGCGAAAAGAAAGGGCGCCCGGGACGTGGCCAGCCGCCTGCGGCGGCTGGTGCCCTACGCTTCTCGCAGTCGGCGGGCGTTGCAGACGGGCCGTCCTGGCCCGACTGCAACGGCTTCGGCATCCCTGCCTCGCTCGGCGCTGCGCGCCGACTCATCCACCGCCCGCTGCGATGCTCGGCCACGTCCAACGGAGTTCAACCCGAGGCTGGAACGGAGCCTGATTTTTCGTGCCTTTTGCTCAGCCGAGAAGCACAGACAACGGCGGAGCAAGCGGGCCGGCTGTTTGAGCACGCGTAGCGTGCGAGTTTCGGCCCGCCCGCCGTTGGCGAGCATCGCAGGGCAGTCGTCACGCCGTCAGGCGGGTCGACCTGAGCAGCGGCATCCGTCTTTTGGTGACTTTTGGACGCCCAAAAGTCACTCGGCCGACAGGCCGAAACTCGTTTCGTTGGAAGATCAACCGTGACATCTGGCTATCTCTTCCACAACAAAGACCTCAAACCTGCCGATTGACCTCGCTGACACCATCCCATCAGCGCCCCGGATGTTGCAGTGCGACACCCCCAGGATTACCGTGACGCCCAATTTTTCTTACGACTGGAGCACTCCATGTCCGATCTCCCACGCAAGGTCGCCATTGTCGGCGGCGCACGCATTCCGTTCTGCCGTTCCAACACGGCTTACAGCAACGAGTCCAACCACTCCATGCTCACGGCCACGCTCGACACGCTGGTCGACAAGTACAACCTCACCGGTGAACGCCTGGGCGAGGTCGCCTCCGGCACGGTGATGCATCTGCGACCGACCACCTGCATGACACGCGAAGCGGTCATCGCGTCGAAGCTGGCGAACGAAACCCCGGCCTACGACGTGCAGCAGTACTGCGGCACCAGTCTGGAGACCGTGCTCACGGTCGGCAGCAAGATCGCGCTGGGCCAGATCGACTGCGGCATCGCCGCCGGCACGGACACGACGTCCGACGCCGCCGTCGGCGTCAACGAGGGTTTGCGCAAGATCCTGATGGAAGTGAACCGCGCGAAGACCGGTGGTGATCGCCTCAAGGCGCTGATGAAGATCCGCCCCGGTCACATCGTTCCGAACATCCCCTCGAACGCCGAGGCCGCGACCGGCAAGTCCATGGGCCAGCACTGCGAGGACATGGCGCAGGCCTGGGGCATCAAGCGCGAAGACCAGGATCTGCTGGCCTTCACCAGCCACAAGCAGGCCGCCCAGGCCTACGAGGACGGCTTCTACGACGACCTCGTGTTCCCCTTCGCTGGCGTGAAGCGCGACAACAACATGCGCGCCGACAGCACGCTGGAAAAGCTGGCGTCGCTGAAGACCGCGTTCAGCAAGAGCGAGGCCGCCACCCTGACCGCAGCCAACTCCACCCCGCTGACCGACGGCGCCGCCGGCGTGCTGCTCGCCAGCGAGGAATGGGCGAAGTCCAAGGGCCTGCCGATCCTGGCCTACCTGGTCACCGGCGAAACGGCCGCTGTCGACTTCATCAAGGCCGACAAGAGCAGCGACAGCTTCGTCCGCGGCGCCGAAGGTCTGCTGATGGCGCCGGCCCAGGCCGTGCCGCGCATGCTCGGTCGCCTGGGCCTGGGTCTCGGCGATTTCGACTTCTACGAAATCCACGAAGCCTTCGCCGCGCAGGTGCTGTGCACGCTGGCGGCCTGGGAAGACGACCGGTTCGCCAAGGAATACCTCGGCATGAACAAGGCGTTCGGTTCCATCGACCGCAGCAAGCTCAACGTCAAGGGCGGCAGCCTGGCGATGGGCCACCCGTTCGCTGCCACCGGCGCCCGCATCGTCGGTTCGCTGGCCAAGATCATCGAGGAGAACAAGGGCGGTCGCGGCCTGATCTCGATCTGCGCCGCCGGCGGCATGGGCGTCACCGCGGTGCTGGAAGGCTGATTCCGGCGCAACAATCGGCGACCTGATGTCGCCGCCAAGCGGCCCGGGCTCATCCCCGGGCCGCTTGTTATGTGGCGCCGTCAATTGCCCAAGCGGGTCATCGCGTCATCATTGATCCGACTGAAAGTTTGTCCCACCGGAGCAGTGAGCTACGATGCGGTCCTGACCGTTCCACGCTGACTGATCCTTGGCCTCGTTTGTCCTTTCCCGCTCGAATGTCGTCATGGCCTCCGGCCCGGCGGGTGCTGTGTGACACCCACCGCGGACGCGTCGACTCCCGTTCGCGCCGGTCGTGGTGCGCTCCAGACCATCGACAACACCGTCGCGTTCCTGCGCGAGCACGCCCCCTACGACGAGATTGACGAGGCGCTGCTGCGCGAGGTGCTCCAGCACGCGCAACTCGCCTACTACGCCCAGGGACGGTCCATCATCGGACCGGACGACGGCATTCCCGGGTTCTTCTGCGTCGTCCAGCAGGGTCTGGTCCGGGGCGTACGTCCCGACGCGGTGGCCGAAGCGCCCGCGCTGTTCGAATCCGGTGCGGGTGAGACCTTTCTCGCCGCCGCGCTGTTTGAAGAGCGTCCAACCCGGACCGCGCATATCGCCGCCGAAGACAGTTTCGTCCTCCAGATTCCGCGCACGCAGTTCCGCGAACTGCTCGACCAAAGCGCGCGTTTCCTGCACTACTGCGAGCGGCGCGCCAGCGTGCTGGTCGAGCGGGCCCGCGAGCAGATGCGCTCGCAGGTCGCCGCCGAACTACAACGCGCGGCCACGCTGGACACCCGGCTCAACAGCCTGCCCCTGCGCCCGCCGGTGACCTGCCCGCCGGAGACCACCGTCCAGTCGGCGGTCACCACCATGCACGAGGAAAAGGTGGGCAGCATCGTCGTACTGGACGAGGATCGGCGACCGCGCGGAATCTTCACGCTGCATGACCTGCGTCGGATCATCGCCTCCGGTGACGCCGACCTGCGGCAGCCGATCCAGGCCTGCATGACGCCCGACCCCACCGCGGTCGGTGGTTCGCACTCGGTCTTCGACGCCGTCTCGACGATGATGGAACACCACATCGGCCATCTGCTGCTGCTCGAGGACCGACCGGAACACGGCCATGGTCTGATCGGCGTGGTGTCGCAACGCGAACTGTTCCTGCAACAGCGCGTCGACATGGTGAACCTGTCGCGCACCCTGTCGCGGTGCACGTCGGCCGATGCGATCGCGGAAGTCCGTCGCCAGATCGGCCGGGTGATCAGCACGATGCTCGCCCATGGCGCCTCGGGCAAACAGCTGACCGGGCTGATCACGCAGCTGAACGACGTCGCCACCCGCCGCGTGCTCGAACTCGCGGAGGACACGTTCGACGACGAACTGCCGCCCTACACCTGGCTGGCGTTCGGCAGTCAGGCACGGGGCGAGCAGACCCTGCACACCGATCAGGACAACGGCCTGCTGTTCGAAGCGGACTCGCCCGGCGAAGCCGCCGCGATGCGGCAGCGCCTGCTGCCCTTTGCCCGGCATGCGAACACGCTGCTCGACGTGGCCGGCTTCCCGACCTGTCCGGGCAACGTGATGGCCGGGAACCCGGAGTTGTGCCTGAGCCGGCAGGAGTGGGTTCACCGCTACCAGGGCATCATCGACACCCAGTCACCCGAGGCGCTGCTCAAGGCCTCGATCTTTCTCGATCTGCGCGTGATCGCCGGCGACGAACAGTCGCTGCAGCACGTGACCGATCAGGTGCTTCCGAAAGCCGAGCACAACACCCACTTTCAGCACGCCATGGCGCAGATCGCCCTGGGGTTCAAGCCGGCGCTGGGCATGATTCGCTCGTTCGCGACACAGCGCAGCGACGCCGGCCGCACCCTGGATCTCAAGCGCAACGGCCTGCAAAGCTATGTGGCCGCGGCCCGGACCCTGGCGCTGGCCGAGGGCGTGGCCTGCGCCAACACCGATGATCGCCTCGAGGCGCTTGCCGCCGAGGGCAAGCTGGACGCCCGCGACACCCATGCGTGGATCGAAGCGTTCTCGTTCATGCAGGTGCTGCGCATGCGCGCCCACCAGGAGCAACTCGAAGCCGACCTGCCGCTGTCCAACAAGATTGCGCCCGACGCGCTCAATCCGCTGGACCGTCGCATCCTCAAGGAGGCGCTGCGCCAGGCACAGCGGCTGCACGACCGGCTCAAGCTGAATTACCCGTGAGCGCCCTGTTCGACCGGGTCGAGGATGTTGCCGACCGCCTGCTCCACCCCTCGTTTACCGAAAGTCTGGACGGCACGCTGGCGCAACGGATGGTGGTGGTGGACGTCGAGACAACGGGTCTGGACGTGCGGCGTGACGACCTGCTGGCCATCGGCGCCGTCAGCATCGCCGACGGACAGCTGGACCTGTCATCCGGCCATTCGGCATTGATCGAATCGGACAGCACGCCGTCCGCCGCGAACGTGCTGGTCCACCGGCTCACGCCCCGGCGGCTGCGCCATGCGGATTCCCCGACACAGGCCCTGGAAGACTTTCTCCACTACGCGGGACACGCACCGATGCTGGCGTATCACGCGCCCTTCGATGCGGCGGTGTTGCGGCGCGCGGTGCTCAAGACCGAGGCCCGAGTGATCCGGCCGGTGTGGCTGGATGTCGCCGAATGGGTACTGCTCGCCAGACCCGAGATCGGGCCGGCGATTCCGTCGCTGGACGATGCGCTGGCCGCGTTTAACATCCCGACGGCCGACCGTCACGACGCATTGGCGGACGCCACCGCGACCGCCTGGCTGGCGCTCAAGCTGATCGCGATCAGCGAGGACCAGGGCATCGACACGGTTCGGGAACTGCGCCGCCGCCTGCGACGGCACCGGACCCTCAGACGATGGAGGGGCTGAGTCTCCCTCGGGAAACCCAGCCCCTCTTGTTGCTTCCGGTTGTCTTGCGAGGCTGCCGGTGCCTCCCCCATTTCACCCCGCAATGAGGCGCCGGCAGCAATCCGGCTAGAAGCCGGCCGGATCCAGGTACATCAGCCTGTTCGGCGAACCTGCACCGGCATCGGAGATCAGGCCGGTGGATGCAGCGCCCACCAGTGCCGCTGCCGTATCCGCCGGCGTGGCCGAACCGTTTTCGGACAGATAGCGCGCCGCGCCGCCAGCCACGTGCGGGCTGGCCATGGACGTGCCGCTGAGCGTCGTCGATCCGGTGTCGTTGCTGGAACTGGCCGAGACGATGTTCGAGCCCGGCGCAAAGATGTCGACGCAGCTGCCGAAGTTCGAGAACGAGGAACGCGCATCGGAACTGGTCGTGGAACCGACCGTGATCGCTGCGGGCAGACGAGCCGGCGACTGGTTGCAGGCATCAGTGTCGTCGTTACCGGCGGCGACCACCGCGGTCACACCGGCGTCGATCATCGCCTGAACGGCGTCATCCAGCGCGGTCGAAGCCCCACCACCTAGCGACATGTTGGCAACCGCGGGCAACTCGGCATTGGCGGTCACCCAATCCACCCCGGCGATGATCGTCGAGGTCGATGTCGTGCTGCCGCAGCCGAAGACGCGCACCGCATGCACGGTCGCGGACTTGGCGATGCCGTACTCGGTCCCCGTGGCGGTTCCCGCGACATGCGTGCCATGACCGTTGCAGTCTTCGACGTTCGACGGATCCGGCGCGGGACAAAACAGTCCCAGCAACGAACACAGCAACCCGCCTCCATTCGACGCGAAGTTGGCACCGGGGCCGATGCGGCCCGCGAAATCGACGTGACTGGTGTTCAGACCGGTATCGATGATGTAGACATGCGTGTCGACGCCCGCACCCGCCGGGTAGTCGTAGTTGCCGTCCAGACCGGTGAGCTGATCAACGCGGTCGATCCCGTAGGACGGCACGTTGAACTGGGTGGCGTTGAGCACCATCAGCGTGTCCTGCTCGACCAGCTTGACCAGCGGGCTACGCTGGAGCGCGCGCGCCGCCACTGCCGGCAGCTTGACCGCGAATCCATCAAGCGCGGCATCGTAGACGTGCAGGATCTCGCCACCGCCAACACTGGCAACCAGGCCCCGGGCCAGATCGCGCACCGGACCCTGCGCCTCCGCCGCATTCAGTACGACGATGTACTGGTCGCGGATCGGCTCGAATGCCGTGGCGGCAGGCGCAACGGCGGCGGGCAACGCCGCCAGAAGAACCCAGCGAAAGAGCTTTCTCATAACAACCTCCAGAAAATGGGGAACCGCCATACGCGGTGACCCGAAGGTTGAACGAGGCGTCAAGCCGCTGCTGAGAGCAACCGACCGAGTTACCTGTCAGATATTTCCTACAGGTGGAAAAGTCCGATTCAGCCGCCGAGAGGCTCGTTCGCCACCGCCGCCGTGATCAGCATCTGCACCTCTGCCCAGCGTGCAAGACTGACGGAGGGTGCGGGGCGTTCCGCCTGGGCCGTCGCGGTGGCCGGCAGCAGGCTGGCCAGATGCAGCAATTGGGGATGTGGTCGGGGCATGCGGTCCATGTGACGACTCCGGGAAGCGAGGGTTCAGAGTCCTTATCGACCGCTGTGGCGATGGCTTTAGGGAAACACCGATCTATTCGGTTCAAGCCAGGCTAGTTCACGCCGATAACCGGGCGAACACCCAGCCCGGACATCCGATGCTCAACGATTCATTGCAGGTGACCACCGGTGACGCGTTGCAATTGCAGTTCATCGCCGACCACGAACCGGCGCGGCCGCGCCTGACCGTATCGGTGATCGGTCAGATCACCGGGCGCAGTCTGCTCGTAAGCCATCCGAGCATCGGCGGGCGCCTTGTGCTGGTGCGCGACGGCGAACCCGTCGCCTGCCGCATGTTCAGCGAAGGCCGGATGCTGGGCTTCAAGACCACCGTCCGCAAGGTGGTGACGCACCCCGACGCCTATCTGCATCTGGACTACCCGCGGGAGCTGGAACAACGCGTGCTGCGGCGGGCGCCACGCGTCGCGGTGGACCTCGCCGCACGCGTCCGGCGGACCGACACGGCGCGCAGCCACGTTGCCCATGTCGAGGACATCAGCCTGCGTGGCTGCCGTCTGACCGCCCTGCGCACCGATCTTGAAATCGACGCCTGCGTCGAACTCACCGCCGACGTGATCATCGGGGAGACCACGCATACCCTGTGCCTGCCGGGCGTGGTTCGCAATACGCTGGATGGCGGCCGTGAGGCCAGCGTTGCGGAGACACAGACCTTCGGCGTCGAATTCGTGCGGATGGCGCCGTCGGAGCAACTGCTGGTCCGGGCGTATCTCTACGACCGGCTGCACGGCGATGCTGATCAACCGGCCGCGACTGCCCCGCGGCCGGTTGCGATCGAGAATCCGGTCAGAACGCGTATCCCAATGTCAGCATGAGCGAATCACGGTCGCGGAGCTGATTGTCCTCGCCCCCGCCCGTGTACCACGTGTACCGCATCTCACCGGTGTACTTGTTCAGGTACTCGAAACGCATGCCCGTGAACAGGCGCTTGGAGCCTTCGACGAACAGGCCACCGGGGCCGGGCGAGTAACCCTGGACGTCGTGGAACAGGCCGAACAGTGGTGACAGGTTGGCACCCAGGAACGCGTTGTTGTAGTTGAACAGGCTGACCAGTCGATAGCCCCAGGAGAACTCGGAGGCGAACCCGTTGCGCTGCTGCGTCGGGTTCTGACGGCGGGCATCGGGGACACCGCCCGAGCCGGTCCCGTCGGCGCCGGCCGAGTAGTGCGTATCCGTGCCCGCGCCGTTGAACTGGATCTCGCTCTCGTCGGGCATACCCACGACATGGACCGCGCCGAACTCGAAGATGCCGAGAATCTGATCGGCGCCGAACCAGTTCGAGCCACCAAAGGTGACGGTACCGCCAAGGTTGAGCTGGCCCACCTTGAGCCGCTCGTAGCCACGAATGTACTCACCGGGCTCAATGGACTCGTTGCCGCGGTAGCGGGTTTCCACATAGTCGGGAACCGCGTTGCGGGCGCCGGGCACCGTAGCCAGACCCAGCAGGCTCACATCCTCTGCCGGAAATGCCGGCTGCAGATGCGCGTACACCAGATCAACCTGATGCACCTGCACCGGCAGGTTCTCGCGGAACGCGTACTCGCCCTGCAACGCGACATCCCCGATCAGCGTGTTGAAGCTGAAGCCCCAGAGCTTGATGTCTTCCGGGTACTCGAAGAACAGCGAGCCGGTATCCACCGGCAGCGCATTGCCCGGAAACGCGAAATTGCCGCTCAGGGCTCCGAGCACGGTCTCGATCAGCGCGCCCGGCTCGCCATCCAGCAGTCCCAGGCAGGCCAACTGGTCCGGACCGAGTTCGCCAAGTCCCGGTAGGGGCAGACCGGGTAACGCGACATCGTCCGCCTGACGACAGGATGACGCCTCGGTGGCGTAGAAGCTCGCGATGGGGAATCGGCTGTGATAGTTCGCGTGGTAGAGCGCCAGCTCCGTGCCGGCGCCCAGCCAGTCGGCGAAGTAGCGCAGCGCGATGCCGTACTGCCCATCATCCGGCGCCCGCCGGTCCTCGACGCGCAGCGTGGTGCGGCTGCTGTCGGACAGCAGCCCCGTGAGTCCCGCCGGCGTGGAGATCTGTTCCGGATCCTCCGGCGCCTTGCCGAACGACAGCATCGCGTAGTCACCACCGCCGGCGATGTCACTGGTGCTGAAGAACGAGCCAACCGGATCGGCAACCACCGCCTGCCAGTCCAGGTGATAGTTCAGTTCCATCGACAGGTTGTCGGTGAGGTTCGTGGACGCGACGACCAAGCTGATCGGGTCGAAGATTTCCGCCGTATCCGAGCCGGGCATGTTGAGACGCGCCAGATTGGGCGGACTGATGTGGTTCAGGCTGTTCGGCACCAGAAAGGTGCTCTCGCCCCAGTTCAACACCTGCCGACCAACCCGCAGGGTGATCTCACGGTAGTCGAAACCTGGGATCGGGATATAGGCGGTGATGTAGGCGTCCAGCAGTTCCAGGTTGGTCCCGATGTCATCCTCGGCCTGGGAGCTGCGGGCGGTGTGCTTGGGCTGGAACCCCTCGAAGTCCCCGGACGCGGCGCCATCCTCGAAGTTGTGCGGATGGTATTCGTCAAAACCCGTGTTGACGGGATCATAGAAGGCATTGGTTCGAACAAAGCCGAACAGCCAGTCCGTCAAGGTGACGTTGAACTCGCTGCGCAACCGGATCGGTGCCGCGGTCAGGTCGTATTTGTCGTAGTTCAGGTTGCCGTCATCGCCGTTCACCGAATAGAAGCCGGGTGCGTCGACAAACCGCTGGTTGGGAGCGGGATCGCCACTGGAGGACACGCAGTCATCTTCCTCGCATATCCCCTGCTGCCCAGGGATATTGGTCTTGCCGATGATGCTGTTGTCCCGATCCTGCATGCGCATGTTGGCGCCGATCGAGAACTGATGGGTGGCATTGCCTTCGATTCCGAACAGCTCGAAATCCTGCGCCTCGGCACTCATCGCGACCATCGCCAGCGTCAGTCCCCCGGCAATGTGTACACCCGCCTTCCTTGTCATGTTGCTTATGCTCCTCCTGAACCCCAGTTGCACCCGACATTGCGCTCGGGCCGATGACCGATCATCGGATTGAGTTCAAATTGAACTGAATATTTGATGTGATCAGCCGCGCCAAAGAGTAAGCGGCATTGCCGGGAACTGCGACTCGTGGGACGATAAGCACACGAGATGATCCATCTGACCGGCGCGTCCGCTCAGACAGCGACCATCAGTGGGGAATAACAACAAGAGATCAGGAGCCATGGGGAATACCTTGGATAATCCTTTGGACCGGTTTGTGGAACAGTTCGGCATTGCCGCGAAGCAGGATGGACTGCCTCGCATCGCCGGACGATTGATGGGATGGTTTGTGGTGCATGGTGGCCCCGCATCACTGTCCGAGCTCGCCGACACCCTGAATGTCAGCCGCGCCAGCATCAGCACCAACGCCCGTCTGCTCGAACAGCTCGGTGTACTCGAACGGGTCGCGGTGCCCGGCGAACGCCAGGACTTCTACCGCTTCGCGGAAAATCCGTATGCCCGGCTGCTGGAGAGCCATGTCGAGCGCCTGCAGACACGGCTGGACCACCTGACGCAGCTGATGCCGCATGTCGAGGAGGCAGGGCCCGGTGCAGCCTCCCGGGTCAGGGCGATGCGCGAGTTCTACGATCAGGCCATCCTGTCCAACGAAGCGCTGATGACCCAGTTCGAGGACTCCGCGCCAACGGTGATGCGGGCGGCCAACGAGGACTGATCGACCCCGAAACGGCCCTCACACCGGGCCGCGTTCACCAGATCAGATCGTCCGGCACCTTGTAGTCGGCATACGGATCGTCCGGATCCGGCTCGTCACTCTCGGGTTCGGCCCGCCAGACCCATTCGGGCACCTTCTCCGCGATGCGATCGCCGATCGGATGCGGCACCACATGGTGCACACCCGCCCGGCTGACGATGGACAGGCGCCCCGCCGCGAGATCCCCGCGCTGCTCGGCCGTCACCTGCAGCGAGTGAATCCGGCCATCCAGCATGAAATTGTAGGTCTCGCCGTCGTCCGGGCGCTTGAGACCGTGGCGCTCGACCAGCTGGCGCACGGTATTGTCCATGTCCAGCAACTGCTCGCGCCGCTTGCGCTTGGCCTCGATCTCGCGATCCTGTTGTTCCTTCTTGCGTGCCGCGGCCTGCGCCGCCTGCTCGGCCTCCGTCAGAGTCTTCTGCGCGCGCGCCTTCTTGCTCTGCTTGTGGCCTGACTTCTTGCCTGGCTTCTTGGTGGCACGGCGCGCCTGCTCGGGCGTGGCAAGACCGGCCTTCAGCAGCTGGTCGCGAAGCGAATCGCTCATGGGATGAGGTCTGGAAAATCCGATGCGGGCTGCGAAGTGTACTGATCGCGTACCCGCCTGCTCAATCACCGGCCCGGACTGACCCGGGCCCACACCTCAGCGCGACCCGCCCTGGCGCGCCCGCAGACGACCCAGCACCCCCGCCAGCGCGAGCACCAGAGCGGAGCCGAGCGCAAGTGCTCCGCCACTGCCGGTCGGTGGGCGCGATGGATCCGGCGCATCCGGCAGGTCGAGCGCGATCGTCTCCGGCATCGGCGCGGCCGGGTCGTTGCGCGCGCCGACGACGGCGGCCGGGAACAGCGCGGGACGCAGATGCGGGTTGCCCAGCGGCGTCGTGAGCTGCGCCACCAGTTCCGCGGTATCGCTCATCTCGCGCTGGGGCGATACCCAGTTTTCCAGCACGGCTTCGGTCTGACGCAGATGCACCATGGTGTGACCGAACTGGGAGCGCCAATTGAAGTAGATCAGATTGAGGTTCGCGACCTTCGCCGCCGTCTCGATCGCGGTCGCGGCGACCAGGCCAATCGGTCGATAAACCGAGTCGTAGGTCTGCGCGTCGTCAAACGGAGCGGACTCTCGTCCCCCGTTGGCGGCCCAGTACAGCTCGTCGGCCACCACGTCCTGCGCACCCGGCCGCCCCATGGACGTGCCGACCATCTCCACACCCACCGGCTGCAGCGGACTGAGACCGGTGAGCGGCACATAGTTCGGCACCTGCGGATCCTCGGTCAGATCACTACCGAACCAGCCATGCGAATCCCCGGACAGCACGATGTTGTCCAGAATTTCGTTATCCCGCAGCCAGCGGTAAAGCGTTCGGCGGTTGTCCGGATAACCGCCCCAGCCACCGGTATAGAGCTCGGGGCCACGGGGATCGAAACCGAACGCGTCCTGGAAAGCCTCGGCGTACTGGTCGTAAAGGGGGGTGTTGATCGTCCCGAGCTGGGACATGTTGATCTGATTGACGATGATGTTGTGCCGCGCGCCGCGCACCTTCGCGGCGAGCAGGGTCTCCTGCAACCACTGCCATTGCCGATCGCCGAGAATCTGCATCTCGGTGGCTTCGGAATCGCGGTGTCGCCGGATATCGATCAACACGATTTCCGCGACGTCCCCGTAGTTCAGCGAGCGATAACTGTAGAACGCATCATCACCGCGTGGCACCGGCACGTTGGTGTTCGGACCCGGCGACTCGGGAAACCGGCCGGAGCCATCGGGAATGGGCGATCGCAGTGGGCACCACTCGTGGTAGACCTCCCCCGCCTGGGCGCGGGAGATCAGCACGGTGTCGCCATCGCTCGCGTCATCGTAGTCGTGCTGATCCGCCATGATCGCGAACGGCGCACCCAGATGCGCCGTGATCAGGTTCGAGTCCTGGTAGTACAGCGCGTAGCGACGCCGACACTCGCCGACCGAGCGCCAGGCCCGATTGTCGATGTCGTCGTACGGCCGCAACTGCGGGTTGCCGTCCTTGTCCGGGTACTGCCGGCTGGACATGTGGTTGCCGGACACCTCGTAGACATGATCACCGGCATGGGTGATGAGATCGATGTCGCCCCGCTCGCCCATCCGGGCGTAGCCGTTGAAGACGTCCTGCCACCAGGACGTGCAGGCGACATGACCGATGGTCAGCTCGGCAACCCCCTGCCCCGCGGTCGGCGCCGTGCGTGTGCGGCCGATCGGCGAGCGGTATCCCAGCGCCGTGAACGCGTACCAATAGGTGGTTGCCGGCTGCAGCCCGTCCGCGTCGATCTTGACGGTGAAGTCCCGCGATGCATCGGTGCTGACCATGCCGCCGTTGACCACCTGGGTCAGCTCCGGGTCGGTCGCGATCACCCAGGCGACATCCACGGATTCGATGCCCTGCGGGTCGGACACCTCGTTCACGTCCCAGCCCCGGATATCCGGAATGGTGATGCGGGTCCAGAGGATCACCCGGTCGGCCAGGGGATCACCGGAGGCGACGGCGTGCCCGAACGGGATCAGATCAGCGCGGGCGGGATAGTGCCACTCGCCGCCGGGCAGCGCGCGCGAGAACGCCGGCATCCGCTGCGCCCGCCCCGGAACGGCAAATGCCGCACCACCGACCGCGGCGGACGATACCGCGACGGTGCGAAGAAACTCGCGTCGATTCAGAGGAGGCGCCATTCGATCGGATCCCGAGACCAGCCAAGCCGCTCAGCATCGCACATCGACATGTCAGTGGCGTGTCCACGTCAGGACATCGACCGGACGCCGGCGCGACGGCGATTGGTCGCGCCGGAGGACGGGTCAGAGCGTCTTGAGGTACTCGATGATCGCGCGCCGCTCCTGATCGGTCAGCACATCGGTGAACGTGTGCCCGCCGTTGCCATTGCCGAGAATCCGGGTGTCGTAGACCAGCCGCTTGTCGATCGCACCGGGCGTGGGGTCCGGGATGTTCAGAATCCCGGCCCAGCTGATCGTGCTGTTCAGCAGGTTCTGCAACAGCTGGGGCATGGATGGCCCCTCTCCCCCGGCCGGGCTGCAATTCGCCAGCGCCGAGCCCGGGATATCGGTACAACCCAGCACGCTGTGCTGCCAGCCAACCGCGTCGAAATCGTAGGCACGCTCCATGGACTGGTCAAAGCCGACGATATCGCCGTCCTGACGCAGACGACGCTGCCAGATGGCAGGCCGCTGCGGGGAGTTCAGCACCTGTTCCAGCGTTGGCACCGAACCGTTGTGCAGATACGGCGCCGTGGCCCACACGCCATACAGCGGCGGCGCCTGATAACCGATCACGCCTTTCTCCCAACCACAAACGCCGGCTGGGCGCCCCACGAGCAGGTCGTCGGCCGTTTCGGTCAGCGGGTTCTTGTCCTCCGGAGCCACGTAGCCGGGCACACCCTCGGGATAGCCCCAGAACGTCGTATCCCAGCCCTCGCGCAGGCTTGGCGTGAGCATGTCGGAACGCGCCGCATCGGTGCCGATCACGTCCAGCGGCGAGATATGCGCGGCGATGCCCTCCCAGGCCGGCGTCTCGAGAAAGTCCGGATCGTTCACATAGCGCGGGGAATAGGCGCCGTGACAGGAGGCGCAGGAGCCGTTGCCACCCAGCGGTTCGGGCGCATCGACATTGCCATCCTCGGCCCACAGGTCCTTGGCATGGAACAGCACGGCGCCCTGCTCGGCCAGCTCGGTGTCGATCGCGCCCGGCCATGGCGGCGAGGTGCGCGACAGGAAGAACGCTTCCAGATCCTGGTCCCATTCCTCGATCCGGGTGCGGTAGGGGATGCCGTCAAGACTGAACAGCTCGGCGAATTCCCCCGGCCCCGCCGCCATGATGATGCGCGTGGAATCGTTGGAAACGCCGGCATCGAAGAACTTGCGTGGCCGCACGCCCATGTTCCACCACGGCGGCGTGTCCTGCGTGTGCGCCAGCGGATGCGAGGTATCCGCCACGCCCTGCCCCCCGAACGGCGTCACGAACTTCAACGGGTTGGGGTTCAGGCCCAGGCTGTCGAGATCCAGGACGGTGTTCAGGAACTCGAAGGCGCCGACGGCGTTGTTCTGTCCTCGCTGCTTGATGCCGATGTTGAACAGCGTGTTCACATCCAGCGGCGGCAACACGTCGGCGATGTACTCCGCTTGCGCCCAGGGCATGCCGTCGCGACCGATCATGATCGGATCGTAGTTGTTGTTGCCCAGGCCCAGGCTGGCCAGACCCAGCCCTGCGTCATCAGACCCCGGATCGGACAGTTCGCCGCCATGACACAGGAAGCACGCGGCCGTCCCGATCTCGCCGGTCCAGTTGCCGTCGTCATCCTTGAGCTGTCGCAAACCCAGCGGCAACTGCCCCGAGCCGCCGTTCGTGGCGTTCGGGTCCTCTCCAGGCAGTGGATAGGGGTTGTCGAACGGCGCCGGATTCATGCCGTACCGCAGCGAATAGAGCTCGTCGAAATTCTCCGGCCGCTCGTCCAGACCCCAGGTTCGCCAGCTGTCGTTGAACTCCACGGCGGACATCGCCGGCATCGGCAGCACTTCGGTCAGAAAGTGGAAGCCGCGGTCACGTCGCGCCCGGTATTCACCGCAGGTGGTCGGCGCCTGCTCGGATGCCGGCGCGTTGACGTGGCAGTCCTCCCACAGGGCGTTGAAGAACACGGCGCGACCGGCATTGGCGCCATCGAGAATCTGCGAGCGGGGGTCTGTCGGCAGCGTGGCGCCGTCAGGCTGATCGGCGCAGAAGCTTTCCCAGACATGAGCCGCACGCTTGCTGCCCAGCAACGGCAGTTCCTCGAAAGGCGCCTCATCGTCGTCGGAGATGCAGTCCGTTCCCTGCTCGAAGCATTCCAGCAGAATCTTCACCGCCGCATAGGCCGCACCGCCCTGGGGCCAGGGTTTGCCCCCACTGTGCGGCTCGTCCGGGTCGGACGGTTCGAGCAGCAGCAGGCTGCTCTCCACGCCCTCGCCCAGTGCCTCCCAGGCGTCATGAAAACGGTCCCGGTCGCCGGCACCATTTGCCGCCAGCAGAAAACGGCGACCCTCGTCGGTATCCGCGACGCCGCCCGGAATGTGGCAGGTTCGGCAGAAATCGAGGCGGGGCTGCACCTTGTTCAGAAAGTGATCACCGCCGGCCGGCGTGTCACCCGCCACGGAATCGTCATCGGTTCCACCCGAGTAGTCGCCGGCGCACCCGGCCACGATCAGCAGCGCCAGACACACCGCACCCGTCCGCCACGCAAAGCGTTCAAGACTCGCCGTCATGTTGTCTCCTCCTGGCGGCCTCATGTTGTTGTCTTGCCGCCTGATGTCACCAATATCCCTGGCAACTCGCTGGATACTACGGTGAACGGGAGCGGTCACGAAATGACCGAATCGGCCAAGAAGTCGATCAAACCGGCCAGCGCTCGGAGTTGCGGGCCGGGTGTCCGACGAGTCAATCCGGACTTCGGCTAGGTCAGCGTCAGCCCGGCGATGCGTGCCTCGTGGGCCAGCAGCCACTGCTTGCGCTCCAGCCCGCCGCCGTACCCGGTCAGGCTGCCGTTCGCGCCAATCACGCGATGGCACGGCACGATGATGGAAATCGGATTTCGGCCGTTCGCCATGCCGACGGCGCGCGAGGCCGTCGGTGAGCCGATCCGGCTGGCGAGTTCGCCATAGGATTCGGTGCGCCCGAACGCGATGTCGCACAGCGCCGCCCAGACGGTTTGCTGAAAGGCCGTCCCCTCGCCCGCCAACGGCAGGTCAAAGTCGGTGCGCTCACCGGCGAAGTACTCGTCGAGCTGGCGCCGGGTGTCGGCGAGCACGGCGTCCTCGGACCAGTCCGCATCGGCGGGAATCGCCGGGCAGCTTGGCGTGTCCATGTACAGGCCGCACAACGCGGCGCCGTCGCTGACCAGCAGCAACGGCCCGATCGGGCTGTCCATGCGCGTGTGATGTCGGGTCATTGTTGCCTCCTCCTCAATCCGATAACGCCAGCGACTGCCAAAGATGCATCGCCGCATAGCTGCGCCACGGCCGCCAGGCCTCCGCGCGGGTCAACAGTTCGGCTGGTCTGTCGCAGCCGGCCGCGCGCAGCAGCCCCAGGTCACTCTCGGGCAGCGCATCTGGCTGCCCGAGCGCGCGCATGGTCAGGTATTGCACCGTCCATGGGCCGATGCCGGGCAACGCCAGCAGCGCCTGCTGGGTCGGCTCGACATCCGCGCTGGGCGTCAGTACCAGGCTCCCGTCGGCAACCTCTCGGGCAAGCGCCTGGATCGTCCGGGCGCGTCGCTGCGTCAGTCCCTGATCGATGATCTGCTGCAAGCCGGCATCGGCCAGGATCTCAGCGGTCGGCGCCGCACGATTCAATTCAGGCCAGGGCGTTACGACCGGCCGGCCGAACGTGGTCGCGAAGCGGCCGAACACCGTCGTCGCGGCCTTGACCGAAATCTGCTGGCCGAGGATCGCGCGCAGCGCGACCTCGAAGCCGTCCAGCGCACCGGGAATGCGCAATCCCGGCGCGCGGCGGACGAAACCCGCCATTAGCGGATCGCCACCCAGGTGCTCGTCGATGACGGCCGGGCTGGCGTTCAGATCAAACAGATGGCGTACGCCGGCAAGCAGATGCCGCAACACCGGAACCAGCGTGTCGGAGACGGTCAGCCGGAGCTGATCCCGTCCTGGCTCGGGCTCGGCCTGCAACCAGCCGGTGATGTCGCCAACCTGCACGGTCCGCCGGTAGACGCCGCCGTCCACCCGCTCCACCGCCGTCGCGCCACGACTGGCGAGAAACCCGGCCAGGCCGTCCCAGTGCAGCGGCGGCCGATAGCCGAGCTTGAGCACGATGCGCCCATCCTCCGCCGGCTGCGCGCCACGCCGCATGGCGGTCGGGTTCATGCCGTAGCGCAGCTGAAACAGGTGGTTGAACCGCCGCACGCTGGAAAATCCTGCCGCGAACGCGACCTCGGACATGGGCAGGCGCGTATCCGCGATGAGCTGCTTCGCGAGCAGCAGGCGCCGGGTCTGCGCGAGCTGCACCGGAGAGACGCCGTAGGCCTGTTCCACGACACGCCGCAACTGGCGGGCGCCGAGCCCGAGTTCCGCGGCGAGCGTTTCCAGACTGCCGTCGGTCAGCGCGCCGGCATCGATCCGCGTGAACGCTCGCGCGGCGGTGCGCGACACCGCGTCAATCCTCGACGTACCGGGCGCCAGTTCCGGGCGGCAACGCAGGCAGGGCCGGTACCCGGCGGCCTCCGCGGACGCGGCATTCGCGTAGAACGTGCAACGGTCCCGGCGCGGCAGACGCACGGTGCAAACAGGCCGGCAGAAGATCCCCGTGCTCGACACGCCGACGAAGAACACGCCGTCGAATCGCGTGTCGCGCGACTGCATCGCGGCGTAGCAGATGTCCGGCTCCAGATTCATGGGCGCAGTCTAGTCCTGCCCGTGAACAAACACTCGCCGTTTTCGGACATGACACCCGCCCGCCAGGCACGCGGCAGATTGGACGGTGATTTGCGTGTCACGCACTCTGTACGCGAATCGCATCGGGGCGCCCGTGACAGACCAAACGCCAGCATCAGCCGCCTTCCGCTATTACGACTACTGCCTCGTCGGCATGGTCGCGGTGCTGTTGTGTTCGAACCTGATCGGTCCGGCGAAGGTCTGCGCGGTGACGCTGCCGGTCGTCGGTCTGGTCAGCTTCGGCGCCGGCAACCTGTTCTTTCCGATCAGCTACATCTTCGGCGACATCCTGACCGAGGTATACGGCTACGCCCGGGCACGGCGCGCGATCTGGGCCGGTTTCGTCGCGATGATCTTCGCCAGCGCCATGGCCTGGGTCGTGCTGAACATCCCGGCCGCGGACACGCCGTACAACCGTGAACTGCAACCGGCGCTGGATATCGTGTTCGGCTCCACCGGTCGAATCGTCGCCGCCAGCATCCTCGCGTACTGGGTCGGAGACTTCGTGAACTCCTACGTGCTCGCGCGGATGAAGGTGTGGACCCAGGGCCGCTGGCTCTGGACCCGCACCATCGGCTCGACGATCTTCGGCCAGGGCGTGGACTCGCTGCTCTTCTACCCGCTGGCGTTCTACGGCATCTGGGAGACCGACACGCTGTTCGTGGTGATGCTGTTCAACTTCGTGTTCAAGGTCTGCGTGGAGATCGTGCTGACGCCGGCGACCTACGCCGCGGTCGGCTGGCTGAAGCAAACCGAACAGATCGACACCTACGACACCCACACGCATTTCACGCCGTTCTCGCTGGAAGACGAGGGCGAGCGGCGTCACCTCACGGATTGAGACCGCTGGACCCGGTGCGCCGCGCCAGCGTAGATTGACCGGAGGATGGCCCAGGTCGCCATTCCGGCCCGAGGAGACACGGAGGATCGATGACGATCCCGGCATCCGGCAACGCGGCGGCGACACGGCCCGCCACAATGCCGGTCGAACCGATCACGCGCAGCATCATCAGCGTGCAGCTGCTGGTTCGACTCGGCCGAGACCATGGTCTCGACATCGCCACCTGCCTGCATGACACGGCGCTGACACCGGAGACGCTGGACGACTCGCAGGCTGAGATCCGTCCCGAGGACGAGTTGCAGGTCATCCACAACCTTGTCGCGGCCCTGCCCTCGGTGCCCGCGCTGGGACTGGAGGCCGGCAGCCGGTATCACCTGGGCATCTACGGCGTGTGGGGTTTCGCGCTGGCAACCTGCCCGACTCCGCGCGCCCTTGCCGACATCGCGTTGCGCTACCTCGATCTGAGTTTCGCGTTCGTGCGTTTCTCGCTGGAACTGCACGGTGGTATCGGCGTGCTGTTGATGGACGATTCGCGTGTGCCGGCACCGGTGCGCACCTTTGTTCGCGAACGGGATTTCGTCGCGATGAACAATGCGCTGACCGAGGTCATGCCGGGCGTCCGGCCGTTCCGGCGTGTCGATTTCGCGGCACCCGAACCCGCCTACTCCGATGCGTTCGAGCCGATCTGTGGCATCACGCCACACTTCGATCAGCCCACTCATCGCATCGAGTTCCAGCCCGGGTTTCTCGACACCCGGCTGCCGCGCGGCGACGCGCTGATCGCGCGCGCCTGCGAGGATCACTGCCGACGACTGCTGGACCGCAAGCGAACCCGGCGAGGCCTGTCGGTCCAGGTCCGAGATCGCCTGCTGCGAGCACCTCACCGGATGCCGGACTGCGTGACCGTGGCCGCGGAACTGAACCTCTCGCCGCGTTCACTGCGCCGTCACCTGCGGGAGGAAGGCACGTCGTTCCGCACGCTCGCCGACGAAGTCCGGCGCGCGCTGGCGGAGGAGCTGCTGGCGAAGGCGAACCTCAAGCTCGCGGAGGTCGCCAGCCGGCTCGGCTACGCCGACGCGGCCAGCTTCGTCCACGCCTTCAAGCGCTGGACCGGGCAATCACCCAGTGCGTTTCGCCGCGATTTCTGGCGATAAAGCGACCCGGCTGCTACTGCGCGGTGAACCCGCCGTCGACGACGAGCTCGATCCCGGTGCTCCAGCGCGACTGGTCCGAAGCCAGGTAGAGCACGGCGTTCGCCACGTCCGACTGCCGCCCGAACTCGCCCAGCGGATGCGCGTCGATGAACGTCGCCTCGCTGGTGGCCCGGTCCGGCATGATGCCCAGCTCGACGAAGTGATCGAGAAACGCGTTGCCCATGTCGTTGTCGACGACACCCGGATGCACCGAATTCACGCGGATGCCGGTCTTCAGCTTGCCGCATTCCACGGCCACCGCCTTGGTCATCGTCCGCACCGCGCCCTTGGACGCGCAGTAGGCCGACAGCGCCGGCACGCCAATGAGCCCGGCGATGGACGAGATGTTGACGATGGAGCCACCCCGCCCGGCCGGCGCCATCTTGGCGATCGCGTGCTTCATGCCCAGAAACACGCCGGTCACGTTCACGTCCATCACCCGCCGGAACTCGTCCACCTTGAAATCGGTGACCAGCTTCATGTGTTCGATCCCGGCATTGTTCACGACGATGTCGAGCCCGCCGAGTTCATCGAAACAGGCCGCCACCGCCTGCTCCCACTGCGCCTCTGACACGACGTCGTGCACGCGAAACCGGGCGCCGGCGATCCCGGCCGCGGCCGCCCGGCCCTCGGTTTCGAGAATGTCGGTCATCATCACCCGGGCGCCGGCGGCCGCCAGCGTCTGGCTGATCACCAGTCCGAGACCCTTCGCCGCCCCGGAAACCAGGGCCACCTTTCCGTTCAGGTCCACCACGTTCTTGTTCGTCATCTCCACCGCCCTCAAACCTGCCAGGACGGACACCATGACGAACGCGGGCGGCCATCAGGCCACCCGCAAGTGTGGAATCGGAGGTTGCGAAGCGGTGGCGAGCCACCGCGACCGGATCAGGCGGCGGCCGCCTCGGGCTGCGTCGCGCCTGCATCCGCACTCTCGAAGCGCAGCACGCCGTCCTCGATCGGCTCCTTCAGCAGCATGTCGCAGTCGCGCTCGTAGTTGTGCAGCACCCGCCACGGCAGCTTCGTGCCCTGACGCGGCAGACCCGACGCGCCCCGGCGCACATAGCCCGAAGCCAGTTCGTCCATGATCGACTCACCGGGCACGCGCACGCCTTCATCGTCATGCGGTACCACGACGTCATAGTGGTTGCTGTTCATGTGACGAATCAGACGGCAGAGATATTCGGCGGCCAGATCGGCCTTCAGCGTCCACGGCGCGTTGATGTAGCCGAAGATGTAGCCGAAGTTCGGCACGTCCTCGACCAGCACACCCTTGTAGGTCATGCGGTCGCTGGTCGGCTGGGCTTCGCCATCAAGCTGCATCTGCATGCCGCCGAGCATCTGCAACTCCAGACCGGTGGCCGAGATGATGATGTCGGCTTCCAGTTCCCGGCCGGACTTCAGGCGGATGCCGCTTTCGGTGAAGGTGTCGATGTGGTCGGTGACGATCGACGCCTCGCCCTTGCGGATGGCGGCGAACAAATCGCCGTCCGGCACGGCGCAAAGCCGTTCGTCCCAGGGGTTGTAGCTGGGCTCGAAGTGCGACATGTCACCGTTCTTGCCGAGCTGGCGTTTCACCCCGGACAGCAGCATCCGGCGCGTCGCCTTGGGCCAGCGCTTGGCGGCCTTGTAGATCATGCGCTGGAGCACGATGTTCCGCTTGCGGGCCATGCCGTAGACCATCGACGACGGCAGCACCCTGGACAGGGTTTCCGACAGTTTGTCGAAGCCGGGCACGCTGAAGATGTAGCTGGGCGAACGCTGGAGCATGGTCACATGCGCCGCCTTGCCCGCCATCGCCGGCACTAGCGTCACCGAGGTCGCGCCGCTGCCGATGATGACCACGCGCTTGCCGCTGTAGTCCAGGTCTTCCGGCCAGTGCTGCGGGTGAATCAGCTCACCCTTGAAGTCATCGGCGCCCGGGAAGACCGGCATGTGGCCATGGTCGTAGTTGTAGTAGCCGGTGCAGGGAATCAGGAAGCGGGACTCGAACTGCTGCGCCTCGCCGGTCTCCTCGTTCACCGCCGTGACGATCCAGCGCCGACGCGCGGTATCCCAGTTCGCGACGTTAGTCTTCAGGCCGAAATGGATGTGCTCGTCGACACCGTATTCCTTCGCGGTCTCGCCGATGTACTGGCGGATCGACGGGCCATCGGCCAGCACCTTCAGCGCATGCCAGGGCCGGAACTTGTAGCCGAAGCTGAACATGTCCGAGTCCGAACGAATGCCTGGATAGCGGAACAGGTCCCAGGTGCCGCCCAGGCGCTGGCGTCGTTCGATGATCGCCAGGCTGAGATTCGGGCAGTCCTTGGCCAGGTGACAGGCCATGCCGATGCCGGACAGGCCGGCGCCGATGACGAGGACGTCAACAGTCGTTGTGTTCATGATGTGGTTCGCCTCCATCCAAGCGATTTGACGCGGCGGGCCACCTGCCGGTGACGGGCGACCGCATGATTGACTATGCCAGAATTTCCCGAAACGTTACATCGTTCGATGTCATATTCAATTGACCGTCGAATGCGCGATCAGCGGCGGCGGGGTCACTGGCCTTCGAAAATCGCATTGCGGACCTGCCACAGCTCGGGGAACAGGAAGTCCTCCATACCGTCGATCGCGGTTTGCTGCAGATAACGCAGCCCGGCCGAGCCGCCGGTTCCGGTGGAGCGGCCAATCACCCGAGCCACCGTGGTCAGATGGCGGAAGCGCCAGCGCCGAAACGCGTCCTCCAGATCGATCAGCCGTTCACCGAGCTGGAACAGCGACATCTGCTCGCCCTGATCGTCGTAGATCCGCTTCCAGGTCGCGAACACCGCAGGATCATGCGCCAGAGCCTCGCTGTAGTCGGCGCCGCGCTCCGGCCGCGGAGCGATACCCGCATCCGGAAAGCGCCGCGACAGCAGGTGCACGGCGGCGTCGTAAATGCTCGGCTCGGCGCAGCGTCGGATCAGCGCCTCCTGCACCGCCGGATCGCGATGCATGGCGATCACATCCACCTGCCGGACCTCCTCGCCGGTGTCGAAACTGCGGATGCGCCGCTTCTCGCCCAGCAGGAACTCGATCTCCCGGTTCTGCACGGACTGGAAGCCCGACGCGCCGTCGCGACCGACGCTTTCACGGAACACCTGAAACTCGGTGGGCGACAGCGTGGACAGCACATCCCAGGTCCGGATTTGCACAAGCTGGATCTGGTGCACGCGCGAGAGGATCTTGTACGCCCGCAATTCGTCGTCCGCGTACAGCGCGCGGCGGGCGCCCTCCAGCTCGTGGATCATCAGCTTGAACCACAGCTCCTTGGCCTGATGAATCGTCAGGAACAGCAGTTCGCTGTCGGCTTCGGTGGCGCAGTCCTGCGCGGACAGCAACTTGTCCAGGTGCAGGTAGCTGCTGTAGGTGTTCTGGGTCATCGGGGCGTCGTCCTCGCTCGCTTCCGCCTGTTATGTGATCAGTCGAACGTCTCACCAAGATAGACGATGCCGTCCTCGACGTAGACGAACACCGGCGTGAGCCGGTCGCCGCGACATGGCCCGGCCACGCACCGACCGCCATCCACCTCGAACATCGCGCCGTGCAGCGAGCACTGGATGTAGCGTCCGTCCGGTGTCAGGAACCGCCCCGGCTGCCAGTCCATCGGCGAATCGGTGTGCGGACAGCTGTTCAGATAGCCGTGGACCTGACCGTCGAGGTGCACGAGACACAGCGAGTAGCCGTAGGGATGCTCAGGCAGGTCGAGCCGCGCGCTGCCCGGATCACCCAGCTCGGCCAGTCGACACAGGCGACGCATCGTCAGAGCTTGAGCTGGCTGGCGGCCGCGGCGTCGGCCAGATGTTCGCGCAGCCGGCGGGCAATCCACAGCAGCAGCAGCAGTGCCGGCAGCACCATCAGCGACGTCAGCAGGAAGAACAGCGCCCAGTTGCCGCCCATCCAGTCCACCACCGCCCCGCTGGGCGAGGCCAGCAACGTGCGCCCCAGATTGCCCAGCGACGCCATGAGCGCGTACTGCGTCGCGGAGAAGGCGTGGCTGGTCAGAAACGAGATGAACGCGACGAAGGCCACGGTGGAATACGCGCCGGTGAAGTTGTCCAGCATCACCGCGACGGCGAACAGCCAGGACTCCGGCCCGACCAGCGCGATCAGCGAGAACAGCAGATTGGTCGCGCCCATCGCCAGCCCACCGATGATCAGCCCGCGGATGATGCCGAAGCGGGCGTTGAACACGCTGGCCACCACGGCGAACACGATGGTCACGACCCAGCCGAACAGCTTGGAGAACGTGCCGATCTGCGTGTCGGAATAGCCCACCTGCTTGTAGAACACGATGGACATGCGGCCAAGGAAGGCTTCGCCCAGCTTGAACAGGATGATGAACGCGAGAATCGCCAGGCCCAGCTTGATCCCGTTGCGGACGAAGTACTCGCGAAACGGCGGCCAGTAGGTCTGCCAGAGCCACAGCAGCGGCTGGCGCACGGCCCGCTCGTTCGGCAGCGCGTGACTCGGCGGCTCCGGCGCGCGCAACGTGACTAGCAGCAGCGGCAGCCACACCACCGCGAGCAGGCCGTAGATGTGACTCCAGCTCCAGTCGGTCTCGCCCGAGACCAGAAACGCCAGCGCGCCGGTCAGACTGTAGCCGGTCCACCAGCCAGCCGTGGCCGCGGCGGCGCCGTGCGAAATCGCACCCTGCTCGTGACGTGGAATCACGTCGATGCGGTAGGCGTCGATCGCCACATCCATGGTCGCCCCGGCCGTGGCGATACCCAGCGCGACCAGGCTGGTCCAGAACAGCCCCTGCGACGGATCGACCTGCGTCATCCCCAGCGTCATCACCAGCAACACAAGCTGCATCGCGGCGATCCAGCCGCGGCGGCGACCCAGGCGCCCGAGTCCGGGCAGCCGCAAACCGTCCAGCAGCGGTGCCCACAGGAAATTCATCGCGTAGACGCCACCCACGATGCCGAAGACGCCGATCGCGGTCCGTGTCAATCCGGCCTCGACCAGCCAGGCGCTCATCGCCGAACCAAACAGCACCCAGGGCATGCCGCTGGCGATCCCCAGCAGAAACACCGTCTCGACCCGCGGATCCCGGAACGCGCGCAGCGACTCGCGCAGGCTCTCGGGCTGGCGGGTGGTCTTGCTCACGCGGGAATCTTCGTCGCGTAGTCGATGGTCAGCGGCGCGTGATCGGAAAATCGCTCGTCCTTGTAGACGGCCGTGGATTCGATCGCGTCCTTCAAGCTCGGCGTGACCATCTGGTAGTCAATGCGCCAGCCGACGTTCTTCGCCCAGGCCTGGCCGCGGTTCGACCACCAGGTGTACTGATCCGGCTCCTGGTTCACGACGCGAAAGGCGTCGATCCAGCCGACCTCGTCGAACAGCGTGTCCAGCCACGCCCGTTCCTCGGGCAGGAAGCCGGAGTTCTTCTGGTTCGACTTCCAGTTCTTCAGGTCGATGTTCTTGTGCGCGATGTTCCAGTCACCGCACAGCACGTAGTCGCGGCCGTCGGCGATCATCTCGCGCAGACGCGGCATGTACAGATCCAGGAAGCGCCACTTGGATTCCTGACGGTGGTCGCCCGACGAGCCGCTGGGCAGATAAAGCGACACCACCGACAGATTGCCGAACCGGGCCTCGATCGCCCGCCCCTCGGCATCGAACTCCTCGAAGCCGAACCCCCAGTGCACGGAATCCGGCTCGTGCGGCGTGTAAAGCGCCACGCCGCTGTAGCCGGGCTTGTTCGCATCGCAGTAGTAGGCATGCCAGCCGTCCGGGAAGAACGTCTCGTCGAGCTGGTTGATCTTGGCCTTGGTCTCCTGAATGCAGACGACATCGGCGTTCTGCTTCGGAAGCCAGTCGAAGAATCCCTTGCGTGCCGCGGCGCGGATGCCATTGGCGTTGAGCGAGATGATGCGCATGTTGTCCGTGCGTTGTGATGACGGTGAGGCTGCCGCCCCGGCCCGCCGGGCACTGGGACCGGAAGCAGGCGACGCGGCGCAGTCGGGGCCGGTATCATAGAAGCTCCGTCCCGCCCCGGCCACGAGACGCGCATGACGCCCGCTGCAAAGACGCTGATCCACACGGCCCTCGACCGCGGTGCGCTGAAGCTTGGCAGCTTCACGCTCAAGTCCGGTCGGCCAAGCCCCTATTTCTTCAACTTCGGCGCGCTGGACAACGGCGAAGCGCTGCTGCAGGCCGCCGAGGCCTACGCCGACCTGCTGATGGACGCCGAGTTCGACGTGCTGTTCGGCCCGGCCTACAAGGGCATTCCTCTGGCGGCGGCCATCGCCGTCGTCATGGCCCGGCGCGGACGCTCCGTGGCCTACGCCTACAACCGCAAGGAAGCGAAGGATCACGGCGAGGGCGGCAATCTGGTCGGCGCGCCGGTCACGGGCCGGGTCGCACTGGTCGACGACGTGGTCACCGCAGGCACGGCAATCCGGCAGGCGATCAGTCTGGTCCGCGAAGCCGGCGGCACGCCGGTGCTGGCCGTGGTCGCGCTGGATCGGCAGGAAGCCGGCCCGGATGGTCGTTCGCCGCTGGCCAGCCTGGCCGACAACGAACAGATCGAAGTGCGCTCGCTGTTCACCGCCGCCGACGTGGCGGAAACCATCGACGCGACACAACCCGATGCCGCGGCCGCCATCCGACGCCACCTTGGCGAATATGGCGCCGGTGTCGCCCGTGCCAGCTGACCGGAAAGCGACGCCGATGCATCAGATTTCCGATGCCGACCGGGCGTTCCGCGCGGCCTTCGAATCGGGCGAGTGGCCCACGAACGCCTTCGACCATGGCGCGCATGTGCGATTGGCCTATGTCTATCTCTGCGAGCTGCCGGCCGATGCGGCCTGCGATGCGATCACGACGGCCATCCGGCACTACCTGGCTCATCACGGCCTGCCGGCGGACAAGTTCCACGTCACGCTGACCCGCGCGTGGACTCTCGCGGTGAAGCATTTCATGGAGCAGTCGCCGGCCAGCCGCTCAGCGGACGCGTTCCTCGCCGCGCATCCGCGCTTGCGCGACAGTCGCATCATGCTGACCCACTATTCGGAGTCGCGGTTGTTCTCGGCGGCGGCGCGCACGGCGTTCGTGCCGCCGGACATCGAGCCGATCCCCTGCTACGCCTGACTGACGACAGCGACACGCCACCGGAGACTGGCATGACACGACTGATCACCCTGCTGTTGCTGATGGCCTTCGCCAGCGCCGGTTTCGCGCAGCAGAAACTCTATCGCTGGGTCGACGAGAATGGTCAGGTCCACTACGGCGACCGCATCCCGCCGCAATACGCCAAGACCGAGCGCGAAGAGATCAACGAGCGCGGCGTCGTCGTGAACGTGAAGGCACGCGAGAAAACCGCCGAGGAAGTGGCCGCCGAGCAGGCCGCCGCCGAGGCCGCGGAGCTGGAGGTTCAGCGCGCCGAGGAACAGGCCCGCTACGACCGCTACCTGCTGTCGTCCTACAACAGCGTGGCCGACCTGATGGCGGTGCGCGATGACCGCCTCAACCTGCTCGACTCAAGACTGGAGTTGGCGCGCAAGAACGTCACCGACACCGAAAAGACATTGACCACACTGATCGAGCGCCGCAAGAAACTCGAGGAAGGCGATCGAGCTGTTCCGGCCAAGCTCAAACAGCAGATCACCGAGTTCGAATCCAGCCTGGTCAACGGACTGCGCAGCGTCAGCGGCCTGGAAGAGGAACAGGTCGCCACGCGTCGCAAGTTCACCGACGACATCGAGCGCTACCTCGAATTGCGCAACCAGAGCGTGGCAACCACGCCGTAAACGGTTCAAACTGCCGACTGCCCGTTCGCTCGTCGCTCGGGCCGCCATTCGACTGCAGGACAACCGCGTTGCGTTATTCACGTATTGTCGGCACGGGCAGCTATCTGCCCGAGCGGATCGTCACCAATACCGAACTCGAATCCCGCATCGACACCAACGATGCCTGGATCGTCTCCCGCACCGGCATCGAGGCGCGCCACGTTGCCGCGGAGCAGGAATCGACCAGCGATCTCGCCCAGCGTGCGGCCGAGCGCGCCATGGAGGCCGCCGGTGTGACCACCGACGACATCGACCTGATCATCGTCGCCACCACCACGTCGGACATGGTGTTCCCCTCCACCGCCTGCATCCTGCAGGCCAAGCTGGGCATCAAGCAGGGCGCCGCATTCGACGTGCAGGCCGTCTGCACCGGCTTCATCTACGCGCTCGCCACCGCCGACAAGATGGTCGCCAGCGGCATGCACAAATGCGCCCTGGTGGTCGGCGCCGAAGTCTTCTCGCGCCTGCTGGACTGGAACGACCGGCGCACCTGCGTGCTGTTCGGCGACGGCGCCGGCGCGGTTGTCATCAAGCAGAGCGACGAGCCCGGCATCTACTCCAGTCACCTGCATGCCGACGGCAACTACGCGCATATCCTGCGTGTGACCGGCGGCATCGCCGAAGGCAAGGTTCGCGGCAATCCCTACCTGGAAATGGACGGCCAGGCCGTGTTCAAGCTCGCCGTCCGCGTGCTAGGCGAATGCGCGCAGGAAGCGCTGGCCCACAACGGCATGAGTTCCGACCAGCTGGACTGGCTGATTCCGCACCAGGCCAACATGCGGATCATCAAGGCCACGGCCGACCGGCTGAAGCTGCCGATGGAGCAGGTCGTCACCACCGTCGCCCGCCACGGCAACACCTCCGCCGCGTCCGTCCCGCTCGCGCTGGACGCCGCCGTGCGCGACGGCCGCGTACAACCCGGCCAGAATGTCATGCTGCAAGGCGTGGGCGGGGGCATGACCTGGGGCTCGATTCTGCTGCGCTGGTAGGCGCGCATCAGCGCTAGTCCGGCCGCAATTCCTCGTCGCGGAGCTGCCGGTACTCGTCATACGACATCTCGGCCTGCGCTTCGCAGGACACCCGCTGGCTTTCGTCCAGCTTGTCGCAATCCTCCGCCCGCCAGGATTCCGAACTGTCGTAGATCGAGCGGTACGTGCATGCGCTCAAAGCCAGAGCGACCGCCAGTCCGGCTGTCATCCATCTTTGCATCACAAACCTCTTCCTAGCGGATCATCCGATCAAAGCATTGCAGTTCGGCAATGCACGAACCAACACGAACCCGTGCCCATGGACACGACATCCATCTGAAACCCATGCGTGCAGACACGCGTCCTGACTGTAACGACCTCCGAGGTCGTTGCTCCCTCCCCCGCCGGCTGTTTCACTCACTGAAACAGTCGTCCGCAAGAACAGTCCCATGCCCTCACGTCTGGAAGCCTGCTTCATCGCCAATGCCACGGTACTGTGCACGCATCAGATTGATGCCGCGTACTGGCATGAGTGGGAGCTGTTCCTGTTGCCGGGAGGCAACCAGCTCAATCTGCTGCTGAACCTCCCGATCGTGGGATCGGTGTTTTTCGCCTTCGGCCTGGTCGCCAGTCGATCTCGGCATGCCAGCAAGGCTCACATCTATCTGGCTGCGCTTGGGTTGCTCACGGTGGTGCTGCACACGATGTTCTTCGTCATGGGACACACGCAGTTCCTGCAACCAGTATCGCTGGCGTTGCTGGCGGCGACCGGGGTGCTGTCCACGCTGCAGCTCGTGCTCGTGAGTGCCGAGCGCTGATCCAGCTTCCGCAACGGAGAATGCCATGACATCAATGACCGGGTGCTGCGGCTGCGGCGCCGTTCGTTTCGAAGTGACCCAGGCACCGATGCTTCGGGTGCTCTGCCATTGCACCATCTGCCAGGCGTTCAACCAGGCGCCGTTTGCCGACGTCGCGCTGGTCAGGCGCTCCGAGGTGCATGTCGATGGCGAATCGTCGGTGGACTTTCAGGCCTATCGCCCCCCACCCAATGTGCAGCGCGGCAAGTGCCGCCAGTGCGGCGACCCCATTGTCGAGCACCTGCACATGCCTGGTCCGCTCGCATTGACCTTCATTCCCAGCGAGCGATTCGCCGACCCGACTCAGTTGCCGGCGGCGAGCCTTCGGGTGTTCTACGACCGCCGCGTGCAGGATTGCAACGACACCCTGCCTCGATACAGCGGCTATCTGCGCAGCCAGCTCGGCCTGCTTCGCCATCTGGCGCCGGCGCTCCTGCGCTGATCCGGCGGGACGTGGCCGTGGGTCGGAGCGCCCTCACACGAGGCGGCGAAGGCCGGCTAACATGCGAGAGGTGTGAAGCCGACCGACCGTGACGATGACGCAGCAGGACATCAACCAGCAGGAATGGGACAACCCGGAGAACTGGAGCGGAAAAGTGCTCCCCGGGCTCTATTTCAGCAAGCGGGACACCCGGGTGATCGTGCCGAAAGGGCTGCCAAGCCTGGGCTGGACGGTCAATCTCGCGCACCCCGCCGGCGCCTGGACGTTCATCGGCTGCCTGCTCGCACCCGCCCTCATCCTGGCCGGCATGCTCATCACCCAAGGCTGAGTCCTTCAGCCCGCCTTACGCGTCGGGCAGACGCTCGACGCCGGCGCAGACATAGTCCAGAAAGCCCGACACCAACGCGTCCGGCCGATCCACCAGCGTTTGGCACCGGTCGTCCAGACCGGGCATGAACTTCAGGATTCGCATGTCGTCCAGCCCATGCACCAGGTTGTTGAGCGCGAGATAAAAATGCAGATGGACGAGCTCCGGCGGTTTCTCCGGAATCGCCTGCGAAATCAACGTCTCGAAGCGCAGCAGCAAGCTACCGAAGTACCGATTCAGCAGACCGTGGCCGAAATCACCCTCGTCTCGCATCAGCGAGCCGATGAAGCTGAGGCTATGTGGCGCTCTGGTGTGCAGAGAGACGAACGGCATGCCGAAGCTCATCAGGATTTCACGCACGCCAAGACTGCCGGCCGGACTGGCCTCTAGCTGGATCACAACCGCTTCCAGAGCACCGTTGAGCTGCTCGGCGATTCGCTCCGTGCTGCGCGTGAGCAACCCCTGCTTGTTGCGGAAGTAGTACCGGATGGCTGCGTCATTCGACACCTGAGCATGCCGTCGAATCTGGTTCAGCGAGACCGCGTGCGTCCCGAATTTCCCATACAGCTCAATGGCTGCATCCAGCAGGCTTCGTTCCGTGTTGGTGGGTTCCGCGGCAGCGTCCGTAGGTGTTCCTGCTTGACTCAAACTCGATTCCCTGGTCTCTTAACCTGGACAAGTAACGCAGTCGGGTTACCCATTCGGGTTGATCCGAAAATAACAAGCATCCCCGACGGATGAGGACCGCGACAGTCTAGAACAATCCGCGGACTCCACTCCGACCGGGGGCGAACACGCACCGAGGAGGAGACCGCCGATGTCGATGCACCACCCTGTCCGTGCCCGGGACTTTGCGCGAGCCGCACTGAGCCACTCAACCCGCGCCATGCTTGGCATCGGCCTGCTCTGTGCCGCGCTGCTGAGTGCCTGCGGCGGCGGTTCCACCCAATCAGACCCTGTGGGCGATGGCTCCGCGCCACCTCCCACCGGCGAAGGCGGCACGGGTGGCGGTGCCCCCGTGGAACGCAATCAGTACCCGTTTGGACTGGCCTGTGGTTGGGAGGTCGCCAGCAACATCGACACCATGAACATCTTCTACCCCGATGATTCCGCCACGTATTGGGTGGCATTGGTGCCGATGCTGCCCGGTGCACGGCTGCGCATTGATGGTCGGTACCCCGACGTGCGCTATTTCTCCTACAACAGCTACGACCCGCTGCTGCGTCCGAGTGACGCCCTGGCCGACTTGGAGCTTGTCCCGCGCGCCAATGGCGTGAATCCCTTCGCGGTGGAGGGCGCGCCTCCCGGCGACACCTATCGCGCCTACCTCCATTTCGAGAACCGTCCGGAGCAACGCGCGCCGAACACGCTTTACGCCGGCGACTTTTCCACCGGCCAGCTCACCCTGCCGCATCCGGTCCTGCTGCCGCTGATGTACCGGACCTACGTTCCCGCGGATGGCCTCGGCCCCGATGGCGGCGTTGGTTTGCCGATCCTCACGCTGGAAACCATGGACGGCGAGACCGAACTGCTTCCAACCGCGGATTGCGTCGAACCGCTGCTGCCGACCCTGGGTGGCGCGGTGACCGAACTGGGCCTCAACGACCTGCTGCTGGGCATCAATGTCTATGACGATCCGCTACTCCTCGCGAACTCCGTCGTGCCGTTGTCGGATGCCGACGCCGAAACCCACGTGTTCCGTGGCATCCCGGAGTTCTACGTGAACTTCATCGCGGAGCTGCTCGGGCTGCCCTTCCTGGGCGACGCCGTCGAAAGCGCGGCCATCGGCGGTGGTGGCGGTGGCTTCATGTCCAACATTCACAACGCCTACACCTACAACATCTACTACCGACACAAGGGCAATGTCATCCTGTTTCGCGCCAAGGCGCCAACGTTTCGCGGGCAACCGGGCGTTCCCTTCGGCACCGAGCAACTTCGTTACTGGTCGATCTGCCAGAACGATGTCGTGACCCAGCGCTACACCGACTGCTCACGCGACGAGAACACGGTCCTGGATGAGGAGGGTTACTTCACCGTCGTCGTCTCCGACGCCGAAGACCGTCCCGCCAATGCAACCACCGCCAACGGGATCACCTGGCTCCCTTGGGGCCCGTACATCGACGCAGCCATCGCCTACCGGCACATGCTGCCGGCGCCGGACTATGTCGAGACCACGTCCTACGTGCCCCGCGGCACCCCCGTGGACGACATCATGGGCGAATACGCACCGCAACCGTCATATTGCACACGAGAGGTGTTCGAATCCGCCGGTGACGCGCCAGCATCCGTGCTGTTCAGCACGTGTCGTGCCTATCACGACGCCCTGGAATGATTGACGACACTTCATGCGGCCCGGGACAACCCGAGTCCGCATGAAGTGAACCGGTTGGCCTTCAGGCCAGCGCTGCGTTGATCGCCGACAGCACGCGCTCGTCTTCGGGCGTGATGTCCGGCGCGAACCGGGCAATCACCTTGCCGTTCCGGTCGATCAGGAATTTCTCGAAATTCCACGCGATGTCGCTGGAGGACTCCGGCCCCAGGCCGTGTTCGTCGAGCTTGGCCATCAGTTCGCTGGGCTCGTTGGCGGTGGCGCTCGGCTGGGCATCGGTCAGCGCCGCATAGAGCGGATGGATGTCGGGCCCCTTGACCGAGATCTTCTGCGCCAGTGGAAACTGCACGCCGAAGGTTCCCTTGCAGAAGGCGACGATCTCATCGTTGCTGCCGGGCTCCTGCCCCGCGAAGTTGTTGGCGGGAAACCCGAGCACGACGAGGCCGGCGTCGCGCTTGTCCTCGTAGAGGGTTTCCAGCGCCTCGTACTGCGGCGTAAGCCCGCACTTGGAGGCGACGTTGACGATCAACACCACGGAGCTGGTGTAGTCAGCCAGCGTGGTCTGCGTGCCGTCCATGGTGGTGAACGGTATGGAGGTGATATCGGTGCTCATGGTCTTGTCTCCCTAGGCGGCCTTGAGGCTCTTCATGTCGATGACGAAGCGATACTTCACGTCACCCTTCTTCATGCGTGCGTAGGCGTCGTTGATGTTTCTGATGTCGAGCATTTCCACGTCGCATTCAATGCCATGCTCGGCACAGAAATCCAGCACCTCCTGGGTCTCGGGAATGCCGCCGATCAGCGAGCCGGTGAGCACGCGACGCTTGCGAACCAGCGCGCCGGCCATTACCGGCGGGTCGACGGGTTCCAGCAGACCAACCAGGATGTGGGTGCCGTCGAGCTTGAGACAGCCCAGATAGGGGTTCAGGTCATGTGCCACGGGCACGGTGTCCAGCAGAAAGTCGAAGCTGCCGCGCACGGCCTTCATCTGCGCCTTGTCGGTGGAGATCACGACATGATCCGCACCCTGCGCCTTGGCCTCGGCCCGCTTGGCCTCGGAGCGGGTGAAGATCGTGACCTCGGCGCCCAGGGCCTTGGCGAACTTCACGCCCATGTGCCCCAGCCCACCCATGCCGATCACACCGACCTTGTGTCCGGCCTTGACGCCGAAGTGGCGTAGCGGCGAATAGGTGGTGATGCCCGCGCAGAGGATCGGCGCGGCGGTCGCCGGGTCGAGCTTGTCCGGGATGCGCAGCACGAAATCCTGATGCACGACGACCGCTTCGGAATAGCCTCCATAGGTCACCGACGCGTCATAACGATCAATACCGTTATAGGTGCTGATCATGCCGGCCTCGCAGTACTGCTCCAGTCCGTGCTGGCAGGGTTCGCAGGCCCGGCAGGAATCGACGATGCAGCCGACGCCGACCCGGTCACCCACGGCGTGTCCGCTGACGTTCTCGCCCACGGCGGTCACGCGCCCGATGATCTCGTGCCCGGGCACCACCGGATACATCGTCCCGCCCCAGTCATTCTCGGCGAAATGGATGTCGGTATGGCAAACCCCGCAGTAGTCGATCTCGATCGCGACATCGTCAGGCCGCAACGCACGGCGCTTGATCGCGTGCGGATGAACTCCGGAGGTTTCCGATTGAGCGGCATAGGCCTTGACTGAACTCACGGGCATGGTCCTGCATTGGATGAGACCATCTATTGTGCGGCCTGCCGGGCGCCAATCCCAATGCGTCCACCCCCCGCGCTGATACACTGCGGCCACTCCCGCACCCGGACGCCCCCATGCCCCGCGACCTGACCCGTCTGACCACCCTGCCGCTGCTGCTTGGCGTTGCATTGTGGCTCGCGGGCTGCGAGCCGGGAGACGACAGCGGCACGGTCGGCGCCTGCGTGAACCTGCCGGGTGACGAGGTGCTGCACCTCGACGAGGCCTCCGGCACGACGACCGATGCCACCATCGCCGAGATCGTGCTGTCCGGCTTCGCCATCGACGGGGATGCGGTCTCCGCCCAATCCATCGCCGCCGAGCGCACCACCAACATCACGCTGGACGGAAATGCGCTGAACTGCGTGCTGCCCTGCTCCTTCGGCACGCAGCCCGGCACCTGGACCTTCGGCGCCTCGGCCGCTGGCTACGAGCTGACCCCGCAGGAGATCGACGCCGACTACGACCGTTTCGTCAGCGGCTGCCCGTCCTACGACGAGGACGGTACCCACGTGTCGATCACGCTGGACGAGTCCGGCATGTGACACACCGCTGTCACGCGGGTTTCACGCAAGCCCGCTAGGCTTTTCGGGTCCCGTCACCCGCCTGCCCTCCATGCTGATTCGTGATGCCCGCCTGCTGATCGGCGGTCTTCTGGTGTTCGCCGCCGGTTGTGGCACCAGTTCCGCGCCCGACACCACCACGCCGCCGACCGGCAACCCCGACGAACCGCCGCCGGTCGCCTGCGCGCCCTACACCGGCACGCCCGTCGAGACGCTGAAGTTCTTCGAGGGCGCGATGCACGAGCACACCAGCTACTCGGACGGCGACATCCGCAGCATTCCGTCCGACGTGTTCGCGCAGGCCCGGGAGCGCGGCATGGATTTCGTCGGTGCATCCGACCACTCCGATACGCTGGATGCCGGCGTGTTCATCTCCGTGGGCGGCGACTGCTTCACCACGCCGGATGGCCTGCTCACCTGCCTGACGCCGGACGGCGTCGACAGCCTCGCCAAGTGGAATGCCACGGCGACTCAGGTCGCCGAAGCATCGGACGAGCACTTCCTGGCGATCCGCGGCTTCGAATGGACCTCGGACCGCTTCGGCCACATCAACGTTTACTTCTCGCAGAATTTCTCCAACGCCAAGACCGACGGCGGCTATTTCGCGACGCTGGAAACCTTCTGGAGCTGGTTCACCCGTGAGCCCAACGCGGTTGGTCTAGGCGGCAGCGCGACGGCACCGGTGCCGTTCGGCGGCGGCGCGGACGGGCTGGCGCATTTCAACCATCCAACCGACAAGTGTCTGAGCGACGATGATCCCGGCTGCGACTGGTACGGCCTGGAATTCGTGCCCGCGGCAGCCGAGCGCATGTTCGGGATGGAGCTGTACAACGGCGGTGGCCGCCGCGACCGCTACATCGAGCCCTTCCACACCGCGCTGGACAACGGCTGGCGCCTGTCGCCCGTTGGCTCGGAGGACGAACACAGCATCAACTGGGGTGGCGCGGAACTGGCCAAGACCGTGACGCTGGCAACCGAACTGACGGAGGACGCATTCAAGTCCGCCTGGCTCGCCCGCCGCACCTACGCCGAACTCGCCGGCACGCGCCTCAAGATCGACTTCCTCGCCGCGGACCATCCGATGGGCAGCGAACTTGCCTGCGAACCTGGGACCGACGTGCCCATCACCGTCCACGTGGAACATCGCGATGGCGGACCGTTCGTGGGCCGGCTGCAACTCATTACCAGCGGTGGCGAAATCGTCGCCGAATCCGCCACGCATGAGCTGTCCACCACGGTGACGGCAACCGATGCGCGTCGCTGGTACTACCTGCGCGTCGACAACGCGGAGGGCGAGTCCATCGCCTTCGCTGCGCCAGTGTGGATCGAGTCGCTCGCGGGCGAATGAGGTGATCCGCGGGGAACACTGACGGATCAGTCCTGTCGGCTATTACGGGCGCACTGCCCGATGCATGGATGCATCACCGCAGTCACCGGAGTCGACATGGATGGGTTTCTCGAACACTGGGCGCAGGCCGCGCTCACCAGCACCGGTTTTTTCTGGATGGCGTTGTGGGCCTTCGCCCTCGGCTATCTGATCAGCAGCCTGATCCAGGTACTGGTCACCCAGGCCCGCATGCAGCGGCTCATGGGCACAGCCGGCCCGCGCAGCATGGCTCTCGGGACCTTCTTCGGATTCATCTCCAGCTCCTGCAGTTTCGCCGCGCTGTCGACCACCCGCGCGCTGTTCCAGAAAGGCGCTGGGCTGGCGCCCGCGATGGCCTTTCTGCTCGCATCGACCAACCTGGTCATCGAGCTGGGCATCGTCATCGCCCTGTTCCTGAGCTGGCATTTCGTCGTGGGCGAATACGTCGGCGGTTTGCTGCTGATTGGCTTCGCCTGGCTGTTCATCCGCATTACCCGCCCGAAGCGCCTGCTCAAGCAGGCCCGGGAGCGGCTGGGCGAGGACGACGAGCACGACCATGGCGACACCGAATCGGCCCGGGACAAACTGCGCTCACGCGACGGCTGGACCGCCATCGCCCGCTCCTACGTGATGGAGTGGCAGATGGTGTGGAAGGACGTGCTGGTGGGTTTCACCATCGCCGGCATCATCGCCGCCTTCGTGCCCGAGGCATTTTTCGAGACGCTGTTCGTGGGCTCCGGCGGCGATGGCGGCCAACCGGGCTTTGGCGCAGTGCTGGCGCAGACGCTAATCGGGCCGATCGCCGCCTTCGCAACCTTCATCGGCTCGATGGGCAACATTCCGCTGGCCGCCCTGCTCTTCGACCACGGCGTGAGCTTCGCCGGTGTCATGGCGTTCATCTTTTCCGATCTCGTCGTGTTGCCCGTGCTGCGGATCAATGCGCAGTACTACGGCTGGAAGATGGCGATCTACATTCTCGTCATGCTGCTGTCGGGGCTGGTCGTGGTGTCGCTGGCCATGCACTACGGACTGGCCGCCTTCGATCTGCTGCCGGACGGACAGGGCGGTGGAAACGGCCAGCAGCAGCGTGACCTGTTCAAGCTGAATTACGGCTTCGTGCTGAACCTGATCTTCCTGGGCGTCAGTGCCGTACTCGGCTGGCTCTGGTGGTCCGGGCGCGGCGACGCCCATGGGCATCACCATGACCACGGTGGTGGCTCCGGCAGCGAACGCGTGCTCAAGGTCTGCGCCGGCGTGGCGCTCGTCTGGCTGATCGGCGGCCTGATCGCCGCCGCGATGCCGGGCATCCAGGTCCCGTCCGGTTAGTCGATCTCGCTGGGCTCCGGATTCCGCGCCTGCCAGGCCTTCAACGCCCGCTCGTAGGCGCGCACCTGGTCCGAATACATGTCCCAGACACAGGGATCGCAACCCGTCTCGCAGCAATCGGACGGCAGGGGTTTTTCCGGCGGGTTCGGTTTGGGATCAGCGGGCTGGTCGGAAGACACGGATTTTCGTTGAACGGACTATCGGGCCATTCTACCCGGAGCACGACCGCCTCCCCGACCACAGCCGCCCGCGTTCGATGTTCAACCGCCACCGTCTGCTCCACCAGCAAGCCCGCCCTCCACGGTGGGTCTGCCTGCTGCTCGGGCTGGGAATCGGCTGCGGCGCCGCGTGGCTGGGACGGCCCGCTGGGCTCTGGTCCCCGCTCTGGGTTATCGCACTCTGCACCCTGAGCTACGCGGGGGTCCGCTGGTTCTGGGGCGTTCACAGTCAAGTGGTCGATCCCGGCGGCGATGCCTCACGCCGCGCGCTGCGGCTTCGCGAACCGCACGCCACGGTTTACGCGCAGGTGGATCAAGCCTGGATCACCCGGATCATGCCGTGCTCCTACACCCGTTGGCGTCACACCGAACCGGTGACCTGCGATGCGGTGGACCCGGCGTATCACCGGGTGTTCCGGCAATTCGGCTATGCCGGCCCGGGCCTCGTGGTCTGCTACCGCCTTCCCGACTGGGCCGGCGGTCAACAGGTCGAACGCGCCTGGCAATTTCCGGCGCCGGAGGCGAAACGGATGATGGCGTTGCTGGCAAGCCGCGTCAGCGTCACACGAGAACGAGCGCCTGGCCAGGCAGGAAGGCGACTACAACAACCGGAACAGTGACAGCCCCTGCATCCGCACCAGCGTCTGCTGTGCGGCTTCCAGCGCGGTGATCTGCAACGACAGCCGGCTGGCGGCTTCGGCGATATCGACATCGCGCAGGTCGGACAGCGTGCTCATCAGTTCCACGGCGACGCCCTCGTGCGCGTCCTCGGCCCGGTCCAGGGTTTGCAGGCGGTTGCCGACGGACGCCCGGGTGTCGATCACGTGTTCGGTCGCGGCCTCGATGTTGTCCAGACCGCCGTACAGCGCGGTCGTGAGCCGGGCGCGGCTGGCCGAGGAACCATCGAAGCCCTCCAGCGCGGTGGCGATTTGATCCAGCGTGGTGAAGACGTCCTGCTCACCGGCTGGCGACACGGTGAAACTGTCGCCGTCGGCCGGTATTTCGTCGAAGCTCAGCGTCACGCCGTCGACGGTGAAGCTCCCGCCCGGCGTGTAGGCACCGTCGCCCAGCGTGGTGCCACCGCTGTCAGTCACGGTCCAGTTTCCGGCACTGAAGCTGACGCTCCACGGCAACGCCGCCGGGCTGGCCGCAGCGTCGACCGCGATGTCGCTGATCGAGGCGTTACCGGAATTGCCTGTCGCCGCGGTCACCGCCATCGATGACGGAATCTGCATGAACACTTCACGACCGGTGTGACCATCCGCCAGCGACTGGTTCGGTCCGATGCGTACCGAGCGCGACTGGCCATCGCCGAGATAGGTCGTCCCGTCACCGCTTGCGACGAAGGCCTGATCGGTTTGCCGGGTCCCGCCGAACAGCGCGTTGCCATCGGCGCCCTGACGATTGGCGATGGCGTAGAGATCGGCAAGCTGCGCCCGCACCTGCTCGGCCAGCGACCGCGCGGTGGAGGCATCAATCGCGGCGCCGCCGCCCTGGATGGTCAGCTCACGCACGGTGTTCAGCACGTTGGTGGCCTCATCCAGCGCGGCCTCCTCGCCAGTCAGCCGTTCACGCACCTGACCGATGTTGGACTGGTAGCGGGTGATCTGCTCCAGCGCCGAATCCAGCGCGACGCCTCGCGCCGCGGCGGCGGGATCATCACCGGCGCGCGTCATCCGTTCGCCGGAGGCGATCTGCTGCTGCGTTTTCGCGATCTCCGCCGTCTTCTGCTGAATCATCTCCAGCGTTCGCGTCTGGAAGGCCTGGGTGGAAATTCTCATGACTTAACGCCTCACCGCGGACAGCAGGGTATCGAACAGCCCCGATGCGACAGACAGCACCTGCGCCGCCGCCTGGTAGGCCTGTTCGAAGCGCATCAGATTGGCCGCCTCCTCGTCGAGGTTGACGCCGGATATCGCGTCACGCTCGGCCAGGTCGGCGGACTGGATGGACTGGGCACCGGCGTACGCGGCTTCAGCCGCCGCGGCGGTGTTGCCCACCGTGCTGACCAGCCGCGCGGCCGCGTCAGCGGGTCGATCCAGACCGTCGCGCATCCACGACGATCCGGCCAGGTCGGAAAGGGCCTGGGCCGCGCGATTGTCCGCCGACCCGGCCCCCGTCGGGGTCAGATCGAAGCGGTCGCCGGCAGCCGGCGTGCCAGTGAAGGTCAGCCGCGTTCCGTTGACCAGAATCCCGGTCTGGGCATCGTAGGCCACCGGTGCGGCGCCGTCGATCGACACCTGATCCGGCGCCGTGAAGACGAGGCTGGCCGCCGCACCGAAGCTCGGGTCGTCGGCCTGCTCGGCGGTGACGGCCGCCAGCGCGATGGTCCCGGTGTTGCCGGTACCGGCCTCCACGACCACGGCGCCGGCGGCGGCAATGCCGTCCGGATCGGACAAGGCCATGCCGACGTCGCTCAGCGCGCCGCTCAGGTCCAGCCGGAACCGGTCATTCGCGGCGGGCGTACCACCGACCACGACGGCGAGACCGTCAATGATCAGCGGATCATCCGTCGTGCCGGCGCCGCCGAGCGCGACCGTCTCACCGCCGTCGACACGCAACCACTGCGTACCGTCGAATCGCAGTATCGGATCGCCGTCCGGCAGATCACCGGGATCGGTCACCGACACCGACAACTCGGCCGATCCACTGTTGCCGGTGTGGGCCAGCACGTCGATACCGGCGGCATTGAAGACGAGCCCGCCGGGCTGGCCGTCCGGCGTCACCCCGGAGGCATGCAGGGCGTTGAACTGCTCGGTGACGCCGATCGCGAGCTGGGCGACCTGCCCGCGGGTCGTCGCCAGCACATCGGACGAGGCGAGAATGCCGCCCAGACGGCCGCCACTCACCTGGTTGCTGATGTTGACGACACCGCCCTGCGTCTCGACCCCGAGCTGCGGCATGCGACCGCCGAGCGGATCATCGACCACGGACAACTCGTAGGCGTTGACGCCCAGCACCAGCGCCTGACCGGATTGGGAGAACACGCTCAACTCACCGGTGTCCGCGACCACGGTACGGATGTCCAGCTCCCCCGCCAGGGCACGCACCAGTTCGTCCCGCTGATCCAGCAGATCGTTGGGAGGATTGCCGCCCGAGCGACCGGTCGCCAGCGCGATTTCCTGGTTGAGATCGGCGATCCGCGACGCCAGACCGTTAGCGGACGCGACCGCGGATTCGAATTCGAAGGCCAGCTCCCCTTCGATGGTGTCGAACTGGTTCGACAGCGTGCCGATCCGGCGGGCGAAATCCTCGCCGGCGGACAGCAGTGACTGCCGCGCCGCGGTCGAGGTCGGGTCGGCGGCGACGGCTTCCACCGCGGTGAAGAAGTCATCCAGCCCCGCGCCCACGGACAGGCTGTTGTCGGACAGCAGCGAATCCAGCCGCACCGCGAGTTCGCTCTGAACCTCGAAGTAGCCGACCTGGCTCGCGCCGCTGACCAGCCGCTGCTGAACCAGATCGCTGGCGCTGCGCGTCACGGTGCTCGCGTAAACGCCGTTGCCGAACACACCCTGCCCCGTGGCGGTGGTCGCGCGGGTCGCGAGTTCGACACGCTGGCGTGAGTAGCCAGGCGTGTCGACGTTAGCGACGTTGTGCCCGATGGTGTCCAGCGCCCGGCGATAGGACAGCAGCGCCGACGAACCGATACTGAAAAGATCACTCATGTCACACGCCCGATGCCACCGCTGGCGGCGCCTGGTTGAAAACGGCCTGGTTCGGGCCGGATTGCGGCGATTCGGCGGTCCATGAGGTCATCATCGGCCCGTTGGCGATTCGCTTGAGCTTGCTCGCGTAGTTCGGATCAGTGGCGTAGCCGGCCGCCTGCAGCGACTCGGCATAGCGCTCGCCGTCATGTGCGTTGTCCAGCGCCTCGGCATAGCGCGGCTGCGTCTTCAGAAAGGCGACGTAGTCCTCGACGCTTTGCTCGAAGGAGTCGTAGGCGCGGAAGCTGTCGACCATGTTCACGCGATGGCCGCCGATGTATTCGTGGGTCATCACGTCCACGGAGGGCTGGCCGCCCCGTGCCTTGATGCCGAACAGGTTGAAGCTGCTGTCGCCGGCATCATCGGCGGGAATCGACCGTCCCCAGCCGGTTTCCAGCGCGGCCTGCGCCATGACGTAGCGCGGATCGACACCCAGCCTGCCGACGGCACGTTCGACGATCGGGGCCAGGGTCTGGACGAATTCCTCGGGCGACTCGAAGCCCTGGGCCTTGTCGCCCACCGGTCGTACCGCCTCGGTCGAGTAAAGCGGCAGCGCCGCCCGTGGCGAGGCGATACCGGCCTGGCGCTGGAACTGCTCGATCATCATGTCGGCCAGGCCCAGGCCACCGGCCTTGCTGATGCTTTTGGCGACCTCCTGATCCAGCATGTCGCGGTACATGCCGCCACTGCTGCCGGTCAGATCATCGCCGAACTCGGTCGCGCGCATGGACTGCAACATCATCTGCGTGAACAGCGACTCGAATTGCAGCGCCGCCTCGCGCAGGGTCTGGATGTCCTGTGCGCTGGACGCCCGCCCCGCCAAACGCTCGACACCACCGGTCACGGTGGCGGCAAGCGGGTTCACGGTGGCGGCTTCGAGCTGCACGTCAGATGATCACCAGCTCGGCGCGCAGCGCGCCGGCCGTCTTCAGGGCTTCCAGGATCGCGACCAGGTCGCCCGGCGCCGCGCCCACGCGGTTCACCGCGCCGACGATCGCCTCCAGCGTCGCACCGGAATCGAACAGGAACATGCGGTTGGATTCTTCCTCGATTGAGATGCCCGAATCCGCGACGATGGCGGTGTTGCCGTCGCCGAACGGAGCCGGCTGGCTCACCTGCGCATCCTCGCGGATGGTCACGGTGAGCGAGCCGTGCGTGACAGCGGCCGGATGCACGCGCACATGACTGCCGATGACGACCGTGCCGGTGCGGCTGTTGACCACCACCCGGGCCGGCGCGTCGCCAGGTTCCACGTCCAGATTTTCCAGCACCGAAAGGAACGCGACACGCATGTCGGCATCGGCCGGGGCACGCACTGCGACCGTCACCGCATCCATCGCGCGGGCGGTCTGGTCGCCCAGCAAGTCGTTGACCCCGCCGGCCAGCCGCGTGGCGGTGGTGAAGTCCGGCGTGTGCAGGTTCAGCAGCACCTCGGACTTGGACGCGAAGCCGTTGGCGACGCTGCGCTCGACCATTGCCCCGCCCGGAATCCGGCCGGCGCTGGGAATGTTCACCGAGATGCGCGAGCCATCGAGGCCGGAGGCACCGAAACCACCAACGACCAGATTGCCCTGGGCAATGGCGTAAACCTGCCCGTCCGCGCCTTTGAGCGGCGCCATCAGCAGGCTGCCGCCGCGCAGGCTCTTGGCGTTGCCGATGGACGAGACGGTGATATCCAGCTTCTGGCCCGGTTTGGCGAAGGCCGGCAGCTCCGCATGAATCGCGACCGCCGCGACGTTCTTGAGCTGCGGATTGACGTTCTGCGGGATGGTCACGCCAAGCTGGGTCAGCATGTTGCGCAGCGTCTGCGTCGTGAACGGCGCCTGGCTGGACTGGTCGCCCGTGCCGTCCAGACCCACGACCAGGCCGTAGCCGACCAGCGGGTTGCCACGCACGCCGGCGACGCTCGCCAGATCCTTGACGCGCTCGGCCTGCGCCAGCGGCGCGACCAGCAGCAGCGCCAGTGCCGACATCATCCCGATCAATTTCCGGCTCATAGCGGCCACCACGCACTGTCGAAGAAGCGGGCCAGCCAGCCCTTGGCATTCGCATCGGCCAGCGCGCCCCTGCCGCTGTAGGCAATGGAGGCATTGGCGACACGGGTCGAGGCGATGGTGTTGTCCGGCTGGATATCCTCGGGACGAACCAGCCCGGAGATCTTCAGAATCTCGTCACCCTGGTTCAGGTGCACACGCTTCTCGCCGATGATCACCAACAGCCCGTTGGGAAGCTGCTCGGTGACGACGACGGACAGCGAGCCGGTCAGGCTGTTGCTCTGGCTGGCGTTGCCGCTGCCGGCGAAGTCGCGGTCGGCATCGACACTGGCGCCCAGAAACTCCAGCCCGTTCGCGGTCACCGCGCCGCCGAACAGGCTGGGCGCGGCGATGTCGATGCCGGTGGACTTGCCCGTACTCGCCGAGGCCTGCTTCTGCGCGTTGGTCTGCTCGCTGAGGATCACCGTGATCACATCGCCGACCTGGGTCGCGCGTCGGTCGTTGAACAGCGCCAGCCCGCGACCCGGCGAATAGATGGCGCCGGCGGTGGGCTGCACCATGGCCATCTGCGGCACGGCGGGTACGGTATCGGCGGGGTTCGGCGTGCTGGCGCAGCCGCTCAGGGCAGCCAGGCTCAGCAACGCGGTGATGACGGACAGGCGTTTCATCACGGTCACAGGTTGTTGTTCACGTAGGACAGCATCTGGTCCACCGTGGAAATCGCCTTGGAGTTCATCTCGTAGGCGCGCTGGGTCTCGATCATGTTCACCAACTCCTCCACGACATTGACGTTGGAGGATTCCAGCGAGCCCTGGATCAGCGATCCCAATCCATTGAGGCTCGCGGTGCCGGATTGCGGCGGGCCGCTGGCGCCGGACTCGGTGAACAGGTTGTTGCCCTGCGGCTGCAAGCCGGCCGGGTTGACGAAATCGGTGACCTGCAAGGTGCCGACTTGCTGCGGCTGGGCCTCGCCGGCGAACTGCACGGACACCGTGCCGTCGGCGCCCACGGTCAGCGTCTGCGCGCCGTCCGGAATGTTGATTCCTGGCTGCACGGGATAGCCGCTGGAGGTCACCAGGTCACCGGTGGCGCTGATCTGGAAGCTGCCGTCGCGGGTGTAGGCCGCCGTCCCGTCGGGCAGCAGCACCTGGAAGAAGCCGCGGCCGTTGATCGCGAGGTCCAGCGGATTGCTGGTCTGTTGCAGATTGCCCTGGGCGAACTGCTTTTCCGTGGCGCCCACGCGCACGCCGGTGCCCAGCGACAGGCCGGTCGGCGAGTCGGTCTGCTGCGAGGTCGGCGCGCCGACCTGCTTGACGTGCTGGAACAGCAGGTCCTCGAAACTGGCGCGCCCCTTCTTGAACCCGGTGGTGTTCACGTTGGCGAGGTTGTTCGACACCACGGACATGCGCGTCTGCTGCGCGTCCAGTCCGGTTTTTGCGACCCAAAGTGCTGAATTCATGAAGGAAACTCCTAACCGTTGATCCGCATGACCGCCGCCGCCGCCTGGGCGTTATCGTCGGCGCTGCGGATGGCCTTGACCTGCAATTCGAATTGGCGGGACAGCGCGATCATGTCGACCAGCGACTGCGCGAGATTGACGTTGGACGACTCCAGCGTGCCGACCGACAGGGACGCGCCGGCCACTGGCTCGACGGCCGCGTCCTCGACCGGACGGAACAGGCCATCGTCGCCGCGCCGCATGTCCTGCGGCTGGACGGCGTCGACCCGGATGCGGTCCACCGTGGCCTGCACGACGGCGCCCTGACCCTGCGGAATGACGGAAATCGTGCCGTCATCGCCGATGGTCACGCTTTCATTCGGCGGTATCGCGACCGGCCCGCCTTCGCCCAGCACCAGTTCGCCGCGACTGGTCATCAGCTGGCCCAGGGCATCGATCTGCAACTCGCCGTTGCGGGTATAGGCCGTCTCGCCGTTGCCATCCTGCACGGCGATCCAGCCGTTGCCGCGCACGGCGACGTCCAGCGGGCGCTCCGTGGTCATCAGCGTGCCGGCGGAGGGATCGAAGGCGGCGCCACCGAACGTGGACGCCACCCGCGTCGGCAATCCGGCGCCGTCCAGCGGCGCCGTCTTGGCCATCGCCAGCTCGGCCCGGAAGCCGACGGTCGAGGCGTTCGCCAGGTTGTTGGACACCGTCGACTGCGCCGTGAGCGTGCGCACGGCACCCGACATCGCGGTGTAGATCGACTTGTCCATGGCTTACCTCCCCCGGTCCCGTCGCGATCAGATGTTGATGATCGTCTGGGTGATGGTGTCGGCCGCCGAGATGGTCTGCGCGTTGGCCTGGAAGCTGCGCTGCGCGGTGATCATCTTGACGAGCTGCTCGGTGAGATCGACGTTGGAGGCCTCCAGCGCGCCGGACTGGATCAGGCCCAGATCCGAGCTGCCGGCGACGCCCATCCGCGCCTCACCGGAGGCATAGGTCTCGGTCCAGAAGTTGTCACCCTGCGACTGCAAACCCTGCACGTTGTTGAAGTTGGCGATCGCCAGCTGACCCAGCTGCGTGGCCTGGCCGTTGGTGAAGCGGGCCTGGACGATGCCCTCGTCGGTGACCTCCAGCCCGCTCAGGCGACCGGTCGTGTAACCGTCCTGCGACAGGTTGTTGACCGAAAAGCTCTCGCCGTACTGGCTGGTCTCGGCCACGTCGATGGTCAGGTTCAGGTCGGCCGCGCCGGTGCTCACCGAGTGCGCCGGCAAGGTCAGTGCTCCGCCAGCGGGCGACACCAGCTGGCCGCTGGTGTCGTAAGCCAGCTGCTGCGGAGAGCCGACGGCCGTGCCATCCACGTAGGCCTGCACGTTCCAGGTGTTAGCGGTCGCATCCTTCGTGTAGAAGAAGCTGGCCGTGTGCGCCGCGCCCAGCGAGTCGTAAACCGTCATCGACGTCGTATGGTTGTACGAATCGGGATCAGACGGGTCCAGCGGCGACACCGCGGGCACATCGGCATTGGCCGGCAGGTTCACGCTCACCGTCAACTCACCGGACGCGCGGGGCGGGTTTTCGGTGGACGACAGTTGCAGCGATTCCAGCCCTCCGGTGGCGAATCCGCCGGTGCCGACCGGCGGGAACACCTGCAAATTCTGACCCGAGGCGTTCACGACATAGCCGTCGCGGTCGATCTGGAATTCACCGGCGCGGGTGTAGCCCAGCGCGCCACCCTGCGACACGGTGAAGAAGCCCTCGCCGTTGATCGCCAGGTCCAGCGGGTTCTCGGTGAAGTTGATCGTGCCCTGGGTGAATTGCTGCGACACCGCGGCGACGCGCACGCCCGAGCCCTGGTTCAGCGACGACAGGCCGAACTCCCCCGCCGCGTAGACATCCGCGAACTCGGTGCGTGACTGCTTGAAGCCGGAGGTGTTCGCGTTGGCGATGTTGTGAGCGGTGGTGTTCAGGTCCGCCGAGGCGGCGTTGATTCCACTGAGTGCGATATTGAACGGCATGAGACAGCCTCCTCAGGCGATGCGGGTAACCGTGGAAAAAGGAACATCGCCGAACCCGGCGACTTCTAGCAGCAGGCCGCTGGAATCCATGCGAACGGCGTTGACACGGCCGGCCAGTTCGGGCGTCAGCGCGACTTCCAGATCGCCCTGACCGGCGCGAACGCGGACGGTGTAATCGGCGGCGGGCACGGCCTGGCCCTCGGCGTCCAACCCGTCCCAGGAGAATTCGAAGGTCTCATCCAGCACGCTGCCGGCGGCCGAGTAGCTGCGCACCGTCTGGCCGGTGCCGTCGACGATTTCGACAGTGACCCGGTCGGCGCCCAACGGCACCTCGACCTGTCCGGACACCGAACCACTGCCGGTGTAGCTCACCGTGGAGGTGGGCACCAGCACATCGCGATCGATCAGGGCACTGGCCTGCAAGGCCTGATCCGAGGTGAGCTGGGTCTGCAAGTCGGCGAAGGACTCGTTCAGGCCGTAGATGCCGTCCACCGTGCTGAACTGTGCGATCTGCCCCAGGAACTCGCCGGACTCCATCGGCTTGAACGGGTCCTGATTCTGGAACTGGGCGATCATCAGCGAGAAGAAATCCTGCTGATTCAGCATGTTCTGCGTCGCGGTATTGGCCGCGGCGGCGCCGGAGGTGGTGCTGCCCAGCAGGCCGGTGAGGCTGCTATCGGAAATCGTGCTCATGTCAGCGTCCCAGTTCCAGGGTTTTGAGGATCAGATCCTTGCCGGTGTTCAGCACCTCGGCACTGGTCTGGTAGGAGCGGCTGGCGGAGATCATGTTGACCATCTCCTCCACCGGATTGACGTTGGTCGCGTAGACGTAGCCGTTCTCGTCGGCATCCGGATGGCCAGGCCGATGGATGCGCTGCGGCGCCTCGGCGCTCTGCACGATCTCGCTCACGCGTACACCGGCCTGTTCGGCCGCGTTGTCGAGTTCGGTTTCGAACACCGGCAACCGCGCCTTGTAGACGGCGTCCGGCGTACCGGCGACGGTGTCGGCGTTGGCCAGGTTGCTGGCCACCGTGTTCAAACGGACCGACTGCGCCTGCAACGCGGAGCCTGCGATCCTGAAGATGGAAAAGTCGGACATGCGATCCCTCCTACTCGCCGCGGATCGCGGACATCAGCGTGGTGAGCCGGCCCTGTGCGAATTGCAGGCTGGCGCGGTAACGCAGCGCGGCGTCGGCGAAGGCCGCCTGCTCGCGATGCAGTTCGACGGTGTTGCCGTCCTGGCTGGGCTGGGTGCTGACCCGCTCGGTGGCGATGGCGGGCGATGCCTCGGCCACGCCGGCGATGTTCAGGTGACGGCTGTTGGTCCGCTGGAGCGTTGGAGCACCGGATCCTTCCGCCGCCTGCGCCAGCGCGGTCTGGAAGTCGATGTCCGTCGCCTTGTAGTTGGGCGTGTCGGCGTTCGCGATGTTCGCGGCCACGTGTTGCAGGCGCTGCTGCTGCAAGGCCAGCGATTGCGCGTGGATTCCGTAGAGCTTGTCGAAACCGGTGGACATGCCGAATCTCCGGCGGGTCGTATTCGCCGGGCTTCAGGCAAGCCATGTACCACGGACCCGCCGTCGGGGCGGTCCGCGAGGGTGCGGGGGATACCGCCGTCGATCAGACCATCGCGGCCTGCGTCAACTCCAACTCCTTGTTCCGCAAGCGTTCGATGATGTTTCTGGCCAGTTCGTCGGAATTGAATTTCGGCACGAAGCGATCAGCCCCGACATGCTCGACCATGCTGTGGTTGAACACGCCGCTGAGCGAGGTGTGCAGCAGCACGTAGAGGTTTTCCAGGCGCGGATCGCGACGAATTTCCGTCGTCAGCGTGTAACCGTCCATGTCCGGCATCTCCACATCCGAGATCACCATCAGCAAATCGTTGTCGCCGTCCGCATCCGCCTGCGAGCGCAGAAACCGCAGCGCCTCACGTCCGTCGTTGACCAGCACCGGCTCCAGATCGAGCTGCTCCAGCGTGCGGGCGATCTGCATGCGCGCCACCTTGGAATCATCGGCAACCAGCACCCGCCACTTGCGGTGACGCTCGTCGGTCGTATGCGGCGGCAGCGTTTCCAGATCAACCGCGAGACCGATGACATCGGCCAGCACCTTCTCCACGTCAATAATCTGGATCAGCCGGTCCTTCAACCGGGTCACCGCCGTCAGATATCCGTCGTCCCCGGCACTGGCCGGCGGCGGCGTCACCTGGCCGACATCGACATTGACGATGCGCTCGACGCCATGCACCAGAAAGCCCTGCACGCGTCGATTGAACTCGGAGACGATCAGGTAGCGCGGCTCCGAACCCGGTAGCGTCGTCTGCACGGCCGCGGCCAGATCCAGCACCGGAATCATCCGGCCCCGCACCGGCGCCACGCCGCGCACATGCGAATGCGCCGCCGGCACCCAGGTCAGCTCCGGCGCCTGCACCACCTCCTGCACCTTGAATACGTTGATCCCGAACAGCTCGGGCCCGCCCAGCCGAAACAGCAGCAACGCCAACCGGTTGTAACCGGCAAGCTGGGTACGGCGATTGATGGAGTCGATCAGGCCGGTGGACACGTGGGCATCCCGATGGGGTGTGCGCTGGGCATCGACCCGGCGGGAGGAAACTTAAGCCCGACTCGGATGGTTTCCTCAGAAGCCGAAGAACAGCATGTCCAGCGCGACCGAGATTTCATGCTGCCTTGCGCCAAGGTTGTCCACGCGTGATCGCAACTCGGCTGTCAGTACGGCTGCCATGACTTGAGTGGTCATGGCGACCCTCACACCCTCAAACCGGGTTCAACCTTCCCGGAGGAGTCGGTGTGGCAACAAAGGCACAACGACACGCGTATTCAAACCGCCCAGCAGATCGGACTGCACATCCAGCAGGCGGCCCTTGCCACCGTCATTGACGAAGGTATCGAATCTGGCCATTAGAACTGGCGATGTCGCGCCAGAGGCAGCCCATTCGCCTCAACATAGGCGTTCGAACTGTCCAACGCCCCGGCATTGTCCTCGAGCCACTTCCGTTGCCTGTGCTGCCTCACGGCTTCGGCGATGCCGGCCTCGGCAGATCGCGAAACGTTGATTCCCAAGGCGTTCGCTTCCTTCAGCAACGCACTGTCAAGGGACAGCGTCGTGGGTTTCTTGGCTTGTCTGGTAGCGTCGGTTGCGCGCATGAAATCGTTCTCGCATCTGAGATGGCCATACTTTATGCGCATCAATCTCGCGCGAGCCTGCTCCGACGGAGCCTCTGCTCACTGCGCATCACGTGCAAGATGAAGACACGGCCCTGCTCTTTGTCATGCCGATAGATGATGCGGCACGGTGGCTCAATGATCTGTCGGTAATGCCACCCACGAAATTCCCCGGGTTTGGAGCCACTGTCCGGGCGTGCTTTCAAGTGGCTGATGGGTTTTCAAGGGCAATGTAATCCGCAACAGCATCCAGGTCTGCCAGCGCCGGCTCCGACCAGACTACTTCAGCCATCGGGCCATTTTGGCCTTCGCCTGGTCGTGCGTGACAGTTCGCCCCTCACCCACAGCCCGCTCACCCCGAGCAATCCCCTCGGGCAATCTCATCCTGGCCTGAAGCTGTTCGTAGCTTCCCACATCCACCAGATAGGCCAACGGCAGACCATGCTGGGTGATCAGGATTGGCTCCCTGTTCCTGGCCAACTCCGACAGCCTTGACTTACCGAGGAATAATGCAACCCAAAGTGAGCGCCGATCTCCTGCATCGTATAGCCACCCGTCGCGTATGCGGCGCAAATCGCATCATCGCGGATAGCGGCGTCTGACTGGATCACCCGCAGAGACTTCGCGCGACCAGCACGCTGGCCTCGGGGCACCTCCTTCAGGCTTGCAGACTTCGCACGGAGCCTCAACTCACACCGAATCCCCCCAACTAGCATTCCCCTCAATGTTTACAGAATTACTTTCTCAAAAAAATAATCATAGTCCAAACCATCCCGCAGCTCTGAACACAGCCCATCCTCCCTATCGACCAAATCACGTCTTAAGTCATCAGAAGAAATATTTGCAGCCTTAGCCAACACGGCCATTTTTATCGCATTGTGAAAATAGTTCCCACTTACCCACTTTTGGTTAAAATCCGCATCTCTTATTACATTATAGCAATCAGAATAACTTGTGAGCCTAGCTTGCGCTGGGTCAATGTAATATTCCCTAATGAACGCCAGTCGGTCTGATAGAGAACTCTGCGACCCCATAGAATCTATAAGCGCCGAACCATATTTTCTCGAAAAATCCCTCTGCAGCATAAATGCAAGACATTCTCGAGGATGACCCGCGCCTTTCGCGATGAGATGCCCATACCTAAGACATTCGATTGCAGTTTTGTACTTTTAATCAAACGCTCGCCCAACATCATTCGGCCTAGCCAAAATCGTAAGCTCATATACACGCCCATTTCTTTTCTCCTCAAATCGCAATAAAAAATCGACAGATGCAGACAAAGATGGAACTAAAAATAAAATTGAACCCCGCCCTGCCAACCGGCTGTCATCTTCTTTTTTTGCCAGACCATTCCAGGCCACGTAGAAGCTTGATTCAATATTTTCCTCAAAGTCCATATATCTAACCATGCGCGGGAGCCTCAGTTACGCACAAGCCTACTTCTTCTATTGCTTGATGACGCATTTTTCTGAGGAATCGTGGCCAAGCCTTACATTGCGACATGTCGCCAGTAATCCGGCGCCACGGTAAGAACACCGGGCATCGAGTTGGCGGGTGGACTGTATCGCAGCGCGGCACTCTCGCTGAGTGCGTCTTCAGCACCTCAGCCTCGCGCCAGCTTGCTCCGACGGAGCCTCTGCTCACTGCGCATCACGTGCAAAATGAAGACACGGCTTTGCTCTTTGTCATGCCGATAGATGATGCGGCATGGTGGCTCGATGATCTGTCGATAATGCCACCCGCGAAATTCCCGGGGTTTGGAGCCACTGTCCGGGTGGGCTTCCAGGTGGCCGACATGCTCGAAAACACGCCGGACCAGCTTTCGCGCCGCCGACGGGTTCTCAAGGGCGATGTAATCCGCAACAGCATCCAGGTCTGCCAGCGCCGGCTCCGACCAGACTACTTCAGCCATCGGGCCATTCTGGCCTTCGCCTGGTCGTGCGTGACAGTTCGACCCTCGTCCACGGCCCGCTCACCCCGAGCGATTCCCTCAAGTAATCTCATCCTGGCCTGAAGCTGCTCGTAACTGTCCACATCCACCAGATAGGCGGACGGCAGCCCATGCTGGGTAATCAGGATTGGCTCCTTGTCCCTGGCCAACTCCGACAGCAGTTCCGTGGCCTTTCGCTTGAGCGTAGTAACGAGTTCGGTGCGCATAATGTGACACTAAAGTGGCACTGACGTGGATGCAAGCACTCCTGCAGACAATTTGACTTCCGCCACCCGACCCGATGCCGACCGCGATCTCTCATCATCAAGGAGTGAGCGTGAGACGTCCTCGATACGGCCGCCGCTGTCCCGTGGTACACCACTTGCCTGAAGCCCGGCATGAGACGTTATCTCGCTATTGCCTGGATTCTTTCGAGCACAACCCTGCTGCCGGGGCTGGCCGTCGCCGGTGACGGCGCGGAAGACATCGAGCGGTTGAACGCGGCCGCGCAGCGTTATGCCCAGCGTGAGTTGCCAGCCGGCACGACGGTGACGGCGGGCGGTCTCGATGCCCGGCTGCAACTGCCGCGCTGCGGGTCGGAGCCCCAGGGCATGCGGATGATCGGCAATCCGGCCAGCGGCGCGGCGACGGTGGAGGTGCGCTGTCTGTCCACGCCGGGCTGGAAGCTGTTTGTGCCAGTACGCACGCAGCAGCGCGGTTATGTCGTGGTCGCCCGGTCGCCGATTGCGGCGGGCACGGTGATTGCAGCGGATCAACTGGAACGCGCGGAACAGGCGGTACGCGGCGCGACCCGCGGCTACATGACGGATATCCCGTCGGTGGCGGGTCGGGTGGCGCGACGGCATATCGCCGCCGGTACGGTGATCCGGCCGCAGTGGTTCGAGGCGGCGAACGTGATCGACCGCGGTCAGACGGTGACGCTGGTCGCCCGCACCGGCGGCGTGGAGATTCGCAGCCGCGGCGAGGCATTGCAGGCCGCGAGTCCGGCCGGGCTGCTGAAGGTCCGCAACCTGTCGTCGGGCCGGATTATCGAGGGCCGGGCGCAGGATGACGGTACGGTATTGGTGAATTAGTGATGTATTTCAATGAATTGCACCCGATGACCGTTCGTCGGCGTCAAAAAACAAACGCTCAAGGATTCGTGAACGACGTCGATAACGTCAGTCATTCGACACAGAACGCAGGAGAACCATCGTGACCGGGAAGATCGATTCGTCCGTCGTGGCCCAGATGACGGCAGGCACACAAAGTGTGCAGGCCGGCAAGTCGGGAGCGGCCGGGCAAGCCAAGATCGGCGCGGTTCGCGAAGCCGACTCTGTCACGCTCAGTGGCCAGGGCGCGAACCTCAACGAACTCGTCAGCGTGGCGCAACAGACGCCGGATGTTGATGTACAGAAGGTCGCCGCGATTCGCGAAGCCATCGCCTCCGGCAGCTACCAGGTTAACGCCGAATCCATCGCCACCAAGATGGCGCACATGGAATGGCAGTTGGGCGGCCAATGAACCCGCAGCCCTCATCATTGATGCGACTGGAAAGCGAGCTGGGCTCGCAGATCCAGGCGCTGGAGGCCGCCGCGCTGGGCCGCGACCCGGATGCGCTGCTCGCGGTGGCCAGCGAACTGGAAGCCGCGGTCACATCGATGCACGCGTCGGGTTTCGCTGAACTGAACATCGACGATCCGGCGGACCGCTCCCGCATCGCGCAGACGCTGGAACAGTTGCAGGCGGACATGCGCAAGGCCTTCGCCGTGGTCGCGCAGCGTCGGGACCAGACCGGCGCCGCGCTGCAGGCGCTGGGCGCGACCTCACCCGGCGACGGTTACGGCGCGGGCGGATACGCTCGCGGCCGCGTGCTCGGGCAGGCCTGAAACGACGATGTCCACGGCGGGGCCTCAGCAGTGGCAGCTCGTCGACTCGCGCGATGAGATCGTCACCCTGCTCACGCGCCTGACGGAATCACGCCAGCCGGTCACGCTGACGCGGGCGGCCAATGCCTGCCTCAGCCTGCTGCTGCGGCTGGACACCCGAAACGACCGCCTGAATTTCGACGCGCCCCCCGGCGGCTTCGGTGCCCTGCGCAACCATGCCGTGCTCCAGGCCCAGGCTCGGGTGCAGGGATACGGCCTGCGCTTTACCACCACCGTCGACGCGCTGGAACAGGACGGCACGCTGACAACGTGGATGCCCGGCAGCGTGGAACACTCTCAGCGTCGCCGCGCGCACCGAGTCAGCATTCCCCGTTCCATGCAGATTCGGGCCACCTTGTTTCCGCTGGGCGGCTCGCCGATCCGCGTCCGCGTGACCGACCTGTCCACCCAGGGTTTCGGCGCGACGTTGCGTTCGGAGTCCGCACGCGAGCTGCATCCCGGCCGCGTCCTGGACGGTGCGTTCGGGCTCAAGGATTCGGCGTTCTACGCACCGATCACCGTGCGGGGCGTCCGTCAGCGCGACGGCAGCTTCACCATCGGCGGCGAGTTCACCTCGCTGAGCAGCGGCGACCGGCGGGCCATCGAACGCGAGGTGGTCGAACTGGAGCGCTACTGGCGACCCAGGACGCAGCGACGCTTCTCCCCGCTCCGCGCCTGAAAAACTCCCTCTGACCGCCGGTCACCGACCAGCGGCATTCAAGACCGGCACAAATCGGCCGATTCACTCCGTATCAGTGACGGATCGTCCAGATCCCAGCGGAGTTTCCTATGGCGACTGTGTTCTCCATGACCGGTTCCACACTCAAGACATCGGCAGCCGACAAGGACAGCGTCAAGACCGTGACGAGTATCGAACGGGCGCCGAGTTTCAGCCCTCCCATCCTCAGCAGCGAGCGCTTTCACCACACACTCACCTACGAATCTCCCGAAGCCTGGCTGGACGCGGCCGTGGATGCGTTCCGCGAGCGCGTCCCATGCCAGCGGGTCAGCATCTGGCAGCGCATCGGCATGTCGGCGCAGTTCGAGGTCATGCACGGCGATGTGGACTGCATCCCGATGCCACCGGTCAGCCGCACCATCGACACGCTCTGCGAAGGCGAGCCGACGATCATCCGCGTCAAGTCCGTGGACCGCAGTGGCGCCTGCGTGAGCAACGGCCATGTCTGGCTGGTGGTGCCGGTGCTCGCCCGCGGCGAGTTGCGGGGCGCGGTCACGATCGAGCGAGCCGCCGAGACCGACGAGTACACCGAGGCCGATGTGGAATCCGCCCGAACGCTGGCGGGCGCCATCGGCGAGGTCTGGAGCCGCAAGCGGATCAATGAACTCGAGGAAGGGCTGATGCTCAGCCTGGCGCGCTACCGGCTGCTGCACGAGCATTTCCCCGGACTCGTCTTCCTGCTCGATTCGGAATGCCGGATCGTGTCGATGAGCCTGTTCGCCGCGCGTCGTCTCGACGTCGCCTTCTCTGACGTCGCGGGATTCACCTTCGACCAGCTGTGTTCCAGCGAATCCGCGGTGGAACTGACCCAGGCCATCCGCCGATCGCAGGCCTCACAGTCTTCCGAGCCCGTGCAGTACGAAGCCTATCTGCGGGGTCGTCGGGGCACGCCACTGCCGGTGGTGCTGTCGATCCGCACGCACGAGATGCCGCAAAGCGATCCGGTCACCCTGATCGCCGCAGAGGATTTGTCGCGCCTGCGCAAGGCCGAACGCCAGCTTCATCGGCGTGACTGTCTGGACCCCGTCACCGGCCTGCTGAACCGCTGGGAGTTCGAGCGCCAGGTGGCCGACGGCCTGATCCAGCTCGACGGCGAGGCGACCTGTAGCGTCATCTACCTGAACCTGGACCACTTCAAGGTCATCAACGAATCCACCCACCACGAGGCCGGTGACCGCTACCTCAAGCAGATCGGCATGGTGCTGCGCGACACGCTCGGTTCGGCGCCGCTGATCAGCCGCGTCGGTGCCGACCACTTCGCGATCTACCTGCGCGACAAGACCGATGCGGAAGTGAAGAGCTGCATGTCCAAGGTGAGTCGCGCGATCCGCTCCTACCGCTTCTCGGTCGACCGCCACATCTTCCGCTGCGGTGCCAGCGTCGGCGCCGTCACCGGCTTCGGCCCGGAACTGACCGCCAATGATTTGCTCGCCCGCGCCGAGCGCGCCTGCGAACGGGCACGACAGGCCGGTGAGCCGTTTCTCGACTACTGGGCGCCGCACACGCAATCGGGTGATGGTGGCGACAGCGAGGTTGACTGGGTCGCCCGGCTGCACGACGCACTGCGCTACGGTCGCTTCCGCCTGTTCGCCCAGCCCATCGAGTCGCTCGCGGCGGACCGCGCCCAGCACTACGAGATTCTCGTGCGGATGATCGGGCAGGATGGCGAGGTGATCCCGCCGGGCAAGTTCCTGCCCGCCGCCGAACGTTTCGGGCTGTCGGACGAACTGGACCGCTGGGTATTCCACGAGACGCTGGCCTATCTGCAGGCCCAGCACGCCGATGCGGACGCCTGCATGTACTCGGTCAACCTGTCCGGAAAGTCGCTGGCCAATCGTGAGTTCCTGGACGAGGTCGTCGCCACGCTCCAGCGCCATCCCAGCCTTGCGCGGCGGCTTTGCTTCGAGATCACCGAAAGCTCGGCCATCGGCCGCTTCGATGTCGCGTCGGCATTCATCCGCGAGGTGCATGCCTGCGGCGCCCATGTCGCCCTGGACGACTTCGGCAGCGGCATGTCCTCGTTCGGCTACCTGAAGAAACTGACCATCGACTACCTCAAGATCGACGGCATGTTCATCCGCGATCTGCTCGGCGATCCCAGCAACCAGGCCATCGTGAAAACCATCGTCTCCATGGCCCAGGCATTCAACGTCAAGACCGTCGCCGAATTCGTCGAGGATCGGGATGTCGCGCAGCACCTGGCCGCCATGGGCGTGGACTACGTGCAGGGATTCGGAATCGGCAAACCGCGACCGCTGGCGGACAGGACGAGGCACGCCCGCGGCTGATCGGCACCGACGGTCGCGGTCTTCGCGGCGGGGAATCCCGGCGCGCGGTCGCGCGTGATCGGATGGCACGTATCGTGCGGCAGGGCAGCAAACCGGCCCCAGACCGGACCATCTTGCCATCGCACGGAAACACCCAATGCACCACCGCCTTCTTTCCCTGGCCGTCTGCTCGGCCCTGCTGACCGCCTGTGGCGGCGGCTCGGAATACGGTTCACCGACCGGCGGCTCGTCGCCGGGGCTGGGCCGTCCCGCGCTACCCCCCGTCGCCGACGTGGCCGCCGATCCCGCCGCGAGCGGATCGCTGGAACTGACCTCGACCGAATACGATTTCGGACGGATCACCGTCACCGACGAACAAACCGGCTCGACCTACGAGACCGACGTCCACGGCTACATCACCTACCCGACCACGTCGGATACTCCGATGCCGGTGCTGCTGTTCCAGCATGGTCGTCACCAGACCTGCGAAACCGGCATCGGCCAGTTGCCCATCCCTGTCGGCGATGACAACTGCCCCGACCTGGCCCCAATCATCTCCCCGGCGAACAGCTACCGTGGTTACGACTATCTGGCGCAGAACCTCGCCAGCCACGGCTATGCCGTGATCTCGATCGACGCCAACGACATCAACGACAACGACGGCAGCCCATCCGCCGGCGATGCCGGCGCGCTGGCCCGGGCCGAACTGATCCTCACGCACCTGGACGCGTTCCGCGACATCAACACCGAAGGCGGCCAGGGTTTCGACGATCTGATCGGCCGGCTGGACTTCGGCCACATCGGGCTGATGGGCCACTCGCGTGGCGGCGAAGGCGTGAACAAGACCGTGAGCGTGAACGCCGCACGCGACGAGCCGCACTCGCTGACCGCCGTGTTCTCGCTGGCACCGACCGACTACAACGCCCAGGACGTCACCAGCGTCACCTGGGCCACGCTGCTGCCCTACTGCGATGGCGACGTCGAGAACCTGATGGGCGCCTTCGCCTTCGATGCGGCCCGCGACCTCGCACCGGGCGATGACCACCCACGCTTCCAGATTCTGGCGATGGGTGCCAACCACAACTACTTCAACACCGTATGGACCTCGGACGACTGGACCATTCACGGTACCGCCAACGACAGTCATTGCGGCGCCAACGCGGACAGCAACGAACGCGACGACCCGGAGGCCCAGCGCGCGCTGGGCACCTTCTTCATGGCCTCGTTCTTCCGCTATTTCGTCGGCGGCGAAACGGAATTCGCCGACTACTGGACCGGTCTGGCGGACGTGCCACCGACCATCTGCCCGGGCGGCGATACATCCGGCTGCCCGCAACGCTACCTCCTGTCGAGCTGGGCCAATGCGGACAACCGGCTGCCGATCGACACCACGCCGATGGAGACGGCGCTGACGACGAATGCGCTGGGCGGCGCGATCACGCTGGACGGCTTCGCCGCCTTCGAGGCCTGCACGACCGAAGCCCGCGACGGGACCGGCTGCGGCAACTCAGAACCCACGTTCACCAGCACCGACCAGTTGCTGCTGCAATGGACCGCGGGTGCCACCTACACCAGCGACCTCGGCAATCTCGACGCCAGCGACTACCACGTGCTGACGATCCGCGCGGGCGTTTCCATCGGGGATGACGCCAATCTCGAAGGGCAGGATTTCGCCATCGCGCTCAGCGACACCAGCGGGCGCGTCGCTCGCGTGAACGCATCGGCCTTCAGCGCGACCCTGTTCTATCCGCCCGGTGATGAATTTGACGGAGGCGGATCGCGCAAGCTCGTGCTGAGCGACCTGCGCATCCCGCTGACGGCGTTTGGTGGCATCGACTTTGACCATCTGCGGTCACTGGACCTGGAATTCACCCTGACCGCGGCCGGCACGGTGCAGATCACCGATATCCAGTTTCAGCGGGTGACACCGTGAGACTGGCTCCGGCACCCAGGGCGCTCGCCCTCGCCACGGCGCTGCTGGCCGCCTGTGGCGGCAGCGAGCGGTTGTCCTCCGACGACATGCCACCACCCGCGGCCGTCGACTTCGAGATTGTGGAGGCGACCATCAGCGACGTTCACGCCGCGATGGCGGCCGGTTCTCTCGACTGCGTGGACCTGGTCCAGGGCTATCTGGACCGGATCGACGCCTACGACCATCAGGGTCCGACGCTCAACAGCGTGATCGCGATCAATCCGGATGCGCTGGCCGACGCCGCGGCGCTGGATGCCGCCTATGACGATCATGGGCTGACCGGGCCGCTGCACTGCGCCCCGATCCTGCTCAAGGACAATTTCGACGCCGCCGGCCTAGTCACCAGTGGTGGAGCCACGGCGCTGGACAATGCGATGCCGCCGGACGACGCCTTCAGCGTCGCCGGAATCCGCGCTGCCGGTGCGATCATCCTGGGCAAGGCGAACATGGACGAGTTCGCATTCGGCTTCGTCGGCTCATCGTCGATGGGCGGACTGGTGCACAACCCCTACGACCCGACGCGGGGTTCCGGTGGCAGCAGTTCCGGTTCGGGGGCCTCGATCGCCGCCAGTCTGGCGATGTTCGCCACCGGCTCCGACACTGGAGGATCGATCCGGGTGCCCTCCTCCCTCGGCGGCCTGATCGGGCTGCGCCCGAGCCTGCGCCTGGTCTCGCAGGACGGCATCCTGCCTCTGGCGCACTTTCAGGATGTCGGCGGCCCGATGTGTCGCACGGTGCGCGACTGCGCCCTGCTGCTGGACGCGATGGTCGGCCATGATCCGGGCGCCGGCTCCGGCCAGTACAACGAACCCACGACCCGACCCGAGGACGGCGCCACGCTGGTCGCCGATGCCGCCGCCTACGCGACACTAACCGGCGTTCCCGACTCCTATGCCTCGAACCTTGACGTCAACGCGCTGCAAGGCGCGCGTATCGGCGTGGTCCGCGAACTGTTCGGCAGCAACGAGCAGGTCATCGCCGTCGTCGATGCCGCGCTCGCCGCGATGGCGTCAGCCGGTGCGATCGTCGAGGACGTGGTGATCGAGGACCTGTCCGACATCACCGGCTACTCCAGCGTCTCGCGCTGGGAGTTCCGCGACCATCTGACCGAGTACCTGCAATCCTGGCCGTCCGACGAAGACGGTCACCTGCGCAGCTTCGAAGCCGTGCTGGCGAGCGGTGGTTACGAGAACGACAGCTTGTTCGTGCTAGTGCTCGACGCGCTCAGCGGAACCACACGCGAGCTCGACCCGACCTACCTGGAGAACGTGCGAGAACGCGGCCCCTTTGTCCGCGCCAGACTGCGGGCCGCGCTGGATCACGAAACACTCGACGGCGCCGTGCTGGGAGCGCCCTACGACGCGCTGGTCTATCCCAGCATCCAGGGCCTGGCACCAACCGCGGGCTCCAGTCCGTCGACCGGTTCCAACAACCGCCTCAGTCCGTTTTCCGGATTTCCCGCGCTGTCGATGCCCGCGGGCGTGGCTGACACCGACCCGGCGCTGCCGGTGGGGATGGAACTGCTCGGGCGGGAGTTCGACGAAGCCGGACTGCTGCGGCTGGCCTATGCCTACGAACAACTCGCCGCCGACATTGAAGGGCTCGGCCGTTCCGCGCCGACGTTCACGCCCGCGCTGGAGACCGAAGCCGCTCGCTGATCGACAACGGCGGCATACCGGCGCCGAAACCGCCGCGTGAAACTCCGCCAACCTCGCCGTCTGGATTGCGGCACAATCCGCCGACACGATCACAGGGATGTGCCGATGGGCGACGGGAGCGAGCAGCACCATATTCTCCATATCAACCCGACGAAGGCGCGTGCACGCCGACGCTTCTTCAAGGGCGTGCTGCGGGCAACAATGAAGTCCGTACTGAAGAAGAACCCGCCGATGGGCTTTCAGCGGGCGTGGACGAGGGCGGTGCTGAAGAGCGTTGCCAAGCCATCTTCGGTGACCGTGGATGTGCGGCGGGTCAACGGCCGCACGGTGCACGTGCTGACACCGCCGAATGCCGATCCGGACGAGGGCATCCTGTTTCTCCACGGCGGCGCCTATGTCATCGGCGGCGACGGCGCCTACGTTGGCTACGCCGGACAGATCGCGCGGGCGACACGACGCCGGGTCTGGCTGCCGGACTACCGGCTGGCGCCGGAACACGCCTACCCCGCCGCGGTGGAGGACGCGCTGGCCACGTTCGACGCCATGGTCAACGAGGGCTTCAACCAGGAGGACATCACGCTGCTGGGGGATTCCGCCGGCGGCGGACTCAGCGCCGCCACGGCCCTGGCGCTGAAGGCCCGTGACGGCGATGACGCGGCCGGCGCGCTGGTGCTGATGTCACCCTGGACCGACCTGACCATGAGTGGCGAAAGCGTCGAGCGGCTGGCCAGCCGCGACCCGTTGATCGACCCGGCCTGGGGCCGCGCAAGCCGCATGGGTTACGCCGGCAATCGTCCCCTGGACGACCCCGGACTCTCGCCACTGTTCGCCCGGCTGGAAGGCTTGCCACGCACGCTGATCCAGACCGGCAGCGAGGAAGTGCTGCTCTCCGACACGCTGCGCTTCGCCGATGCGCTGAACGCCGCGGGAGTGCCGGTCCAGTGCGAGATTTACGACGACCTCTGGCACGACTTCCAGATGCAGGTCGGGCTGATCCCCGACGCGACGCGGGCGGTCAACCGGATTCGGGTGTTTCTGGACCGGGACGACTAGCTGCTGGAGACCCTTCCCGCGCAACCGCGAAAACACAAAAAACCTCGTTATGAAATCGACTCGATACCCTATTTGAGCGACACGTCCGGTGGGAATGAGGAATAGGTCAAGTCTTCCCCTCACATGAGGGGAGCGAGCTGCAAAAGGATCGTGTAGCTTGAATCTGTCGGCCAACCCGGCCGACAGTTTGACTCACGATACTTTGGAAAAAGGGAGATCTCATGCTGAAGAAGAGCATTGCAATCGCTGCACTGACCGCTCTGCCATTGTCCGCTGCGCTCGCGGACGACGACATCGGTTGCGGCCTGGGCACCCAGATCTGGGAAGGCCAGGAAGGGCTGTTCGCCAAGGTGTTGGGCGCAACAACCAACGGCACGTCGGCCAATCAGACCTTTGGAATCACCTCGGGAACGTTGGGCTGCTCCCAGGACGGCGTGGTCACCGCATCCGCACGTGTTCCGCTGTTCGCTAGCGCCAACGTCGATCAGCTGGCGGCTGAAATCGCCGCCGGCGAAGGTGAGACCCTGGAAGCACTTGCCGCACTTTACGAGATCGACGCTGCGGATCAGGCTGATTTCTTCGCATTTGCTCAGAGCCGATACAGCGAACTGTTCTCGAGCGCGGAGGTCACCTCGGGTGAGGTCGTCGCGCGTCTGGAAGCCGCAATGGCGACCAGCGCTCAGTTCGGTCAGTACGTCGCCTAGTCGATATGTACATGGCTCGGCGACAATCGCGTCGCCGCGCTAGGCCCCTTGGCGCCGCGACCATGGTCGCGGCGCTTTGGTGTTACAGCGCTTGTCTACACGCCACGGATTTACTGTCGTTGCAGGCCACCGCCAAGGCCTTGCGCCTGCACGAGCAGAAGGGATGGTCAGCACTATTGCACATGGCGCCCCGCGTCGGAGGTATTGGACAGCAGACCGACGTCAAGACGGAGTGGTTTTTCCTGTCGGGAACACATGACGCGGAAGCGGAGCTGGAAGCGACACTTGCGGCATTCTTTTCTCCCGCCCCGCTCCAACCCAGAGACGAGCCAGCACGCTGCCAGTTCTCCGCTCGATTCGCCTGGCTTGCCGACCACCTGCCTCTCGAAGAAGCCGATCTGCCTGATGTCCAATGCGATCGGCGCGACCAATGGTTGAAGGCACTCGCTCCGGAGCGAATCTGGCTGGTGTTTCCGGCCGCCTATCTGAACAGCCCCGCGTCGATGTTCGGCCACACCTTGCTACGCGTGGACAACCGTGAGAGCGGCACCGGGTCCGACGGGCGTGCATTGCTTGCCTACGCGATCAACTACGCGGCTGAAACCGAAGAAAGCAACGGGCTGATCTTTGCCTTCAAAGGCCTGACCGGCGGATACGACGGCAGCTTCTCGGTGATGCCCTACTACGAAAAGGTGCGGGACTACGCTCGGATCGAGAACCGGGATATCTGGGAGTACCCGCTTGATCTGGACGATGAGCAGATGAACCGACTGCTGCTGCATGTCTGGGAACTGCGAGGCGTCAAGTTCGACTACTACTTCTTCCACAGAAATTGCGCCTACCAACTTCAGGCACTTCTGCAAACCGTGGAGGCAGATGTCGATCTGCTGGAGGGTTTTCGCTGGCGCGCGATTCCGACGGATACGATTCGGCGCCTGGCAGAAGGTCAGACCGTTTCCGCCCCCCCAAAGTTTCGCCCGGCGATGGCGACACGGCTGCGCACGCGCAGTGCCCTGTTACCTGACGACAGTCTGAAGACCGCGCGGGCGATCGCGCTGGGGAATGTCGACGCAGAAGCACCTGGGACAAAGTTCGACCCACTGACCGCTGCAAGGACTCTGGATGTCGCACATGACCTGATCTACTACCGGTATCAATCCGGTGTGGAAGACCGAGAACCAGCATTGCGACGCGCCCGACGCGTGCTGGGTGCGCGCGCCGAACTCGGCAGCCGATCCTCGTTTCCCGACCCCGAACCACCTGCCACCGCGCCGAGTGACGGCCATCCAACGATGCGCTTTGGTATGGGCGTCTATGCCGACGAGCGCGCAGCGGGACCTCGGCTACGCTGGCGGCCAGCGTATCACGACTTGCTGGATCCTCAGGATGGATACGATGCCGGGGCCGAGCTGGCTTTTTTTGACGTTGCGCTGGCTGGCGACACACGAAACGGCGGTGTCACGCTGGATCACCTCTGGTTAGTCGACATCGTGTCAGCGACACCGCCGAATATCATATCCAGCCCGATCGGCTGGCACGCTCGCTTTGGCGGACTGAGACGCTTTTCGGTCGTCGCTCCATTCGAACTTACCGTCGAAACCGGAGGTGGTCGTGTCTTCGGTTCGATGGACAGCTTCGGTGCTGCGTTCTTTCTGGACACCGAGCTCTCCTCGACACGCCAGGAATCTCACGGCCACAGGGTCGGCCTGGGTGCGCAGGTCCGTGTGTTCTGGGAGCCCATATCCGATCTAAGGGGTGAAATCAGCTGGCAAATCCGCGAGACGGTTTCCGGCGACACACTGGATTGGCAACGCGGGCGGGCCCGCGCTCACTGGCAGTTGAGTCCAGTGTTCGGGCTCCGCGTTGGAGTCGACCGCAACCGGATCAATCGGACAGCGCTGGAAACCAGGGGCACGGTCGATCTGCTTCACTACTTCTGAAATCAGCTACTCGCACGCCTGCCTGGTTGGGAAGACTTACTCCGCCGCCGCGGTCCGGAACGTCCACACCAGCGGTTCCAGCAGCGCGCGGCCGCGGTCGTCCTTCGCCCGGGTGGTGATGACGGCGGTGTACTCGGTGGCCGGCTTCAGGGCGCCGGTCAGTTCGATGCCGATGCCATGCGTACCGTCGCCCTGATAAAGCGGCCCGAACCCTGACAGGCGGGCATCGACCACGTCGCCGTCACCATCGAACAGCACCAGGCCGCCGGGCGCCTCGGTGACGCTGGCGCGATCGACGGAGCCGGAGATGAACACGCGGACAAACCGGTCGGCCGAGTACTCGAACGGCACGCCCTGCTCTCCGTTGTCCGGATGCACGCCGACGATGCGCGGCCCCCGGGCGTTGACCACGCCGTGTTGCAGCTTGTCCCAGAGGTGCAGGTAGTAACCGGTGATCATCTTGCCGACGTGGAGCACACCGCCCGATCCCGTGAAGTAATGCCCGGACGCCCAGGGCATTTGCTGGCGCACCCGGTCGTATTCGGCGGCCGCCCCGGCGCGCTCCGCCAGCACCAGCGTGCGCGTGAACAACGCGGCGCGCTCGATGGCCGCGGCTGATGCGTCCACATCGCGCCCCGACGCCTCATAGGCGCGGGCGATGACCTCGGCCGGCGGGAAGGTCAGGAACGGTACGTCCGCCCACAACCCCTGTTCGCGGATTGCGATGACGTCCATCGCGTATTCGATGCTGTTCAGCGACAGCGGATCGAACCCCTGCCTCAGCACCTCGAATGGCTCATCGCCAATCACGGCGCGCAGCACATCACCGACGCTGACCTCCGCGCCGGGCGGAAAGGCGTCCAGCGTGTAGGCCGGCGAGGACTCGGCATCTTCGCCACGCTCGCGGACCTGCGGCTCGAACAGCGCGTCCCAGACCTCGTCACCCATGCCATGCGCGGCGATCCCCATGGCATAGGCGATCATCGCGCCGCAGCTGTCGTCGATGCGCAATTCCGCCAGCGGCGCCAGGCCGGTCACGGTCGTCGTCACGTACTCCAGCGTGCCGCCAAACTGCGGAATCTCCAGCGACGCGCCGCTGGTGCAGCCATCGTCGTGAAGAATCTGGATCAGTGGATTGACGAAGTATTCCCAGTGCGCGGTTTCTGCGACATTGCGATCACCACTGAAGACGGCGCCGGTCGCATAACCGCCGTCCGGGTACATCGCACCGGCCAGCAGCGCCGGACGATGCGCGGTCAGAATCGCCTTGAGAGGATGCGTATCGGGCAGGTAGCGACGCCCGTATTCGGCCATCAGGGCGTGGGTGCTCATCCCCGCCGCCAGCGCCGGACCGGCCGTCGCACCCAGCAACAGCATCGCGATCACGCGAATCCATCGTGCAGTCATCATGAGTCGTCTCCCAGACCGGCGGCGGCTCGCAGCGCCTGCCGCCGTTCAAACAGGGTTCTGGCCTGCGCCAGCGGATCGGTCGCGGTCACCGATACGGTACGCGTCACCGCCAACGCGGGCAGCAATGCCGCGCAGGCCAGGTCGAAGTCGTGAATGCCCGCTTCCGTGAGCGTCATTTGCTCGGAACCGGTGGCGCCCCGCTCGCCCGACCAGTCGCCCGTGGCCACGCATCCGGTGACGTTCTCCGCCGCCCAGTTCAGATCGATCACCAGCGGGATGTCCCCAGCGGTCGGCGTTGCGGACAGCGTCAACGTCGGCGGCAGCACAGTCGCGACATCCAGCGCCGACTCCACCTCGCCGCCGGGCCCGGTGCAGTGCAGACGATAGCGCTGGGCGGACAGCGCGGCGGTGACGCTGGCGCTGCCCTCGGTCGCTGTCGGTCCGGCCCAGTCGGCGGCGCCGGAGGCCTCGCAGGCATACGCGTCGTGAGCCACCCAGCTCAACGTCACGGAATCGCCGCGCAGGACCAGGCTGTCGGAGACTTCGAACACCAGCGTCGGCGGAACCAGCCCGGTCACGCTGACGCTCTCGGAGACCGTGCCGCCTTCGCCGCTGCAGTGCAGTGTGTAGACATGTTCGCCAGCGCCGCTGACGCTGTGAATCTGCAGCCCGGCCGTGGTCCGCGACCCGCTCCAGGCACCGGAGGCGGTGCATTCGGTCGCATTGGTGGAACTCCAGACGAGCTCGAAGTGATCCGAAAGCGGCACCGCATCGACGCTGGCCTGCAACGACAGCGTGGGCGCAGGCAGCGGCGTGGATGCGGCTGGGGTGTCGGACGCATCGCCACCGCAGCCCGCCAGGACGCTGCCACAGACCGCCGCCACGACCGGCAGCATGCGAGAAGTGTTCACCACAATGACGTCGTCCGCCCAGGCTGACGTGCCAGCCTGCCCCATTCCCCAAAGCAGTGATCCTACGGCGATCAGGTTGCATCATCGTGACGCGCAACCGGGCGGCGGACTGGACCGCTCCACGCGGATGGTGCTACACCCTGCGAACGATCGGACAGCCGGCAACGCATCGGATGTCCAGCTTTGGAGGAGTCCCGATGAAACGAATCGCCCTTGCGATGGTGTTGCTGCTGGTCGGCGCCGTGGTGATCTATGTGGCCGGCGCAAGACAGGGCTGGTTCGGCACACCGCCCGGGCCGGGCGCCATCACTGGCGAACCACTGCCTCGCACCACCGTGCTGAACCGGCAGACCGCCCGCGCCGAAGCCGGGGCCGCCGTCCAGGCAACCGGCACCAGGCATGTGATGTTCGGCGACTTCCACGTGCACACGACTTATTCGACCGACGCGTTCCTGTGGTCGCTGCCGATGGCCGGCGGACGCGGCGTGCATCCGATTGGTGACGCCTGCGATTTCGCCCGCTACTGCTCGGGCCTGGACTTCTGGGGCATCACCGATCACGCCGCCGCATCGACCCCGCGGCGCTGGAACGAGACCAAGGAATCGCTGCGCCAGTGCCAGGCGCTGGCAGGCGATCCGGAACAGCCGGACCTGGTCTCGTTCCTCGGCTTCGAATGGACGCAGGTGGGCCGGCTGCCGACGGAACACTACGGACACAAGAACGTGCTGTTTCGCGACCTCGACGATGACAGGGTCGCCAGACGCCCCATCGCCGCCGCGGGTCTGACGACGGAAGTGCTGCGCACCGAGATGGACGCGTTCCCGCCCGCGTTGATCCTGACCGAGCGAGGTGAGATCGGCCGCTACCTGGACTTCAACGCGTTTCTGGACGAGGTGCGCAGCGTTCCGGCCTGCGACCCGGACACGCCGTCCGCCGACCTGCCGCCCGACTGCTTCGAATCCGCGGCCACGCCCGGCGAACTGGTGGCTCGGCTGGAGGATCAGGGCCTGGACCCGCTGATCATCCCGCATGGCACGAGCTGGGGGTTTTACACGCCGCCCGGCACCACCTTTGACAAGCAGCTGCGCGCGGACATGCGCCCGGACGCGTTCAATGTCGTCGAAATCTATTCCGGACACGGCAACTCCGAGGAGTACCGCCCCTGGCGGGCGGTGACCAACGACAGCTCCAGCGGCACACTCGTGGGCGTCTGTCCCGAGCCGAGCGAGGGCTACGAGCCGTCCTGCTGGCGTGCCGGCGAGATCATCGCCGAACGCTGCGCGAACGAGGGCCTGCCGGCGGAAACCTGTGACCAGCGCGCCGCTGACGCGCGGCATGCCTACGCCAACATGGGCGTGGTCGGGCACCTCGCCGTGACCGGTGAATCCGCGGAGGACTGGCTGGACGCCGGACAGTGCACCGACTGTTTCCTGCCGCCGTTCAACCACCGCCCGGGCACGTCGGTGCAGTACGGACTCGCGATCTCCAATTTCGACGAAGACCAACCGGCGCGCTTCACCTGGGGCTTCATCGCCTCGTCGGACAACCATCGCGCCCGTCCGGGCACCGGCTACAAGCCCGTGGACCGCAAGGTGATGACCGAGGCCAACGGGCCGGTCAACACGACCTGGGCCCAGCGGGTTTACGGCGAATCACAATCGCCCGAGGCTCAGGCCCGCTTCATCGATCGCGACACCCTGTCGAACATGGCCGGCTTCCAGCTCACGGAACTGGAGCGCCAATCCTCGTTCTGGCTCACCGGCGGCCTCGCCGCCGTGCACGCGGCCACGCCCGATCGCGACGGTATCTGGGACGCCTTTCAGCGCCGCGAGGTCTACGGCACATCAGGCCCGAAAATCCTGCTGTGGTTCGATCTGGTCGACGCCGACCAGCGCTATCCGATGGGCAGCGTGCTGGCGGCCGACGCGCTGGACGACGGCATCACGCCGACCTTCGAGATTCGCGCGGTGGGCGCGTTCAAGCAGAAGCCGGGCTGCCCGGACTTCGTGCACGCCGGCCTGGATGCCGATCGCATCGAGAATCTCTGCTCCGGTGAATGCGATCACCCCTCCGACGAACGCCACCCCATCACCCGCATCGAAGTCGTGCGCATCCGGCGGCAGGCGAATCCCGACGAAGCGGTGGAGACGCTGATCGATGATCCATGGACCGTGATCGAGTGCGACGGCGACCCGGCCGGTTGCGTGGCGCGGGTCAGCGACGACGACTTCGCCGAGGCCCCGCGCGATGTTCTGTACTACGCCCGGGCGATCCAGGCCGCGACGCCGACGATCAACGCGGACAATCTGCGCTGCGAATACGACGCCGAGGGCAACTGCGTGCGCGTCAATCCTTGCTACGGGGATTTCCGCACCGACGAAGCGGACAACTGCACCGCGCCGGCCGAACACCGGGCCTGGTCGTCACCGATCTACCTGAATCCGCGCGATGCCGGCTGAGTCCTCCCGGCCCGATGCGCGGCTGACGAGCCGGGTGATCCTGCTCGCGACCGTGGCCGGGTTCGGTCTGGCGGTGTGGCAGGCGTTGGCCCCGGGGCTGCCGGAGCACGCTGCCGCGGCGGCCACGGTCAACGGGCGGGTCATCTCCCGGGCCGATCTCGCACAGGCGGTCGAGGCGCTCGCCCGCGACAAGCGCAACCCCGTCTCCGACGCGGATCGCGAGCGCGCACTGGACACGCTGATTACCGAGGAACTGCTGATCCAGCGCGCCGAGGAGATCGGCCTGCTGCAATCGGACCGAATGGTGCGCTCGGCGGTCGTCGACGCAATGATCCAGACCATCGTCGCGCGTGAACAGGCCGAGCAGCCCGACGACGCCACCCTGCGTCGCTTCTACGACGAGCACCCGCTGCTGGGCACGCCCTCGGCCCGGGTGCGAGTCACGCATGCGACCCAACCCTGGCCGGCGACCGACGCCGTCGCCGCCCTGCGAGGCGGCACCGCCTTCGAAACCGTGTTCGGCCCGGGGCGGATGACACCTCTGCCAAACGGCCTGCTGCGCATGGACGCGCTGGGGACCTACCTGCCGCCCAGCGTGCTGCGAGCGATGGAAACGCTGGCGCCCGGAGAGATCGCGGGACCGCTGCGTATCGGCGATCAGGCGCATTTCGTCTGGCTGCTGGACCGGGAATCCGGAGACAGGCCCGCCTTCGAGCGGATTCGAACGCAGGTGGCGGAGGCGTGGCGGGTCCGTCAACGCGAGCGCGCAGTGGTCGACGCGGTAGCGCGGCTGCGGGCGGGTGCCGAAATCCGAACACCTTCGTGACATCCCGCCGAAGCCGCAGACCGGCCGCATTGCTGACCGCGCTACTGATCACACTGGCGCCAGGCATCGCCGACGCGCATACCAAGAGCCAATCCTTCTCCACCTGGGAATGGTCGGGACAGCATCTGACCGGCAGCTTCACCATCGACACGCGGCGCGCGACCCTGCTTTACGCCGACGCGGCGGCGGACACCCCGCTGCCAGCCCTGCTGGAACAGCATCTCGCCGGCACCGTGACCATCAAGCAGGCGGGGCGGCCCTGCGAGTTGACGCAGCCTCCGCAGACGCTGCCGGCCGCCGCCGGCTGGCAGCGCGTCGCCCTGCGCTTCGGCTGCCCCGAATCCATCGACAACCATCCCGCCGAACTGCGCATCGACGCGCTGTTCCGCTACGCGGCCACGCATCTGCATCTGTTGCGCGTCACGCAAACCGAGCCTCCACTGGAAACGGTGCTAACCGCGCAGCGGCCCTCGATCACGCTGGGTGACAGCGGAGGCCACACGGACTTTTTCGCCTTCGTCCGTATCGGCGCCGAACACGTCGCCTCGGGCTGGGATCACATCGCGTTTCTCGCCGCGCTGCTTCTGCTGATTCCCGGCTGGTCAGCCCGGCTGTGGACCGTCACCGGGTTCACGCTGGGCCATTCCGTCACCCTGGGGCTGGCGGTAACCGGCCGTCTGCAACCGGATTCGACCACGGTCGAGGCGCTGATCGGATTCTCCGTGGCCTACGCGGCACTGGAAGCGGCGAGACGCCGCGCGCTGCTGACACCCGTGGCGCAGCTGGGAATCACGGTCGCCCTGCTCCTGCTGGGCGCCGCGCTGCTGGCGATCGGACTGTCCGCGCTCAGTGTCTGGACCTGGCTGGCTTGCGGGTTGCTGCTGATCCGGTTGCTGCCGGCAACCGCTCAACACCGTTCAACCACCGGGCCGGCCATCGCCGCCGCGTTCGGGCTGGTGCACGGCGCGGGTTTCGCCGGCGCCCTGCTCGACCTCAGCTGGCCGGCGGATCAACTGCTACCGATTCTGGCCGGATTCAACATCGGCGTGGAACTGGGCCAGATCGGCATCGTGGTCGTCCTGGCGCTGGCCGGCGGCCTCGGCGTCCGCACCTGGCAACGCCTGACCCGGGACCGCGAGGCCGTCTGGCCGCAGACGATCGCCGCCGGCCTGTTGTGTCTGGCTGGTGTCCAGTGGTTCGTCGCTCGGGCCGTCATCGGGTAGCCCGAGACTGGAATCACGGCTGCATCGGCGTCTCGGCCAGCTTGCTCTCCAGCTTCCGCGACACGGCCTCCGGCGAATCGGTCCGGCGCGCCAGCAATCCGTAGGCGACCGGCACGACGAATACCGTGAACAGCGTCGCCGCCAGCACGCCGAACAGGATCACGACGCCGATGGCGAAGCGGGTCTCCGCTCCGGCGCCGGAGGACAGAATCAGCGGCAGACTGCCCGCGGCCGTGGTGATCGCGGTCATGACAATCGGTCGGAAGCGGACCCGGGAAGCTTCCATCAGCGCCTCATCGAAATCCACGCCCGCGTCGCGTCGCTGGTTGGCGAACTCGACGATCAGAATGCCGTTCTTGGCCGCCAGCCCGATCAGCATCACCAGCCCGATCTGACTGTAGATATTCAATGTCGAATCAACCAGCCACAGGCCGAACAGGGCACCGGTCACCGCCAGCGGCACCGTCAACATGATCACCAGCGGGTGGACGAAGCTCTCGAACTGCGCGGCCAGCACCAGAAAGACCACGATCAACCCCAGCACGAACACGAACAGCAGCGATCCGGAGGACTCCTGCAGGTCGCGCGACTGCCCCTTGTAGTCGATGACCACCGTCTCCGGCAGGACTTCGCGGGCCAGGGACTCCAGATCACGCAGCGCCTCGCCCAGCACCAGTCCGTCCGCCAGCCCGGACGAGACGGTGATCGCCCGCACCCGATTGAAGCGGTTCAACTCGAAGGCGTCGGCCTGTTCGCGAATCGTGACGAGGTTCGACAGCGGAATCAGCTCTCCGGAGGTTCCGGAGCGCACGTAGAGATTCGCGATCGCATTCTGGGTTCTCTGTTCGGACCGCTCGCCCTCGACGATGACGTCGTATTCCTCACCGTCGTCGATGTAGGTGGTCACCCGGCGCGATCCCAGCATGGTCTGCAACGTCAGGCCGATATCGCGCACCGACACGCCCAGGTCGCCGGCCCGGTTGCGGTCGATGTTCACGCGCAACTGCGGCTGGGTTTCCTTGTAGTCGGAATCCACGCCGATCAGCCCGGGCATGCGCTCGTTGACGGCCGCCAGCAACGTATCCCGCCATTCGGTCAGCTGTTCGTAGGTGCCGCCGCCGATGACGAACTGCACCGGTTGGCCGCGGCCGCCGCCGAAGCTCTGGCGCATGATCGGAAACGCCCGAACCCCGGGCAGATCCGCCAGACGCCCGCGAATGTCATCCATGATCTCCCAGGCCGAACGGCGCTGATTCCAGGGAGTCAGTCCAATGATCACGACGCCGCCGTTAAAACGCTCGCCGCCGAAGTTGGGCGCCCGGACCAGCAGCCGCTCGATCTCCCCCGCCTCGACCAGCGGCATGGTGCGGGCCTCGATCTCCAGCATGTAGTCCTTGATGTAGTCGTAGGTCGCGCCCTCGGGGCCACTCACGAGTACGAAGAAGGAGCCGCGGTCCTCGCGGGGGGCGAACTCCGATGGCACCGTCTTCAGGAGGAACCAGGCGCCAACCAGCACCGCGACGACCACACCGCCCATCAGCACGGGCCGGCGCACAACCGTGCCCAGCACGCGGGCATATCCGCCGGCGACGCGGTCGAACCCGCGGTCGATCCATGCCGACAGGCTGCGGCGGTTGTTGTTGGCCGGCCGCAGCAACTTGGAGCACAGCATCGGCGACAAGGTCAGCGCGACAATCGTGGAGAAGAACACCGCCGCCGCCATCGTGATCGCGAACTCGGTGAACAGCCGCCCGATGTCGCCCGAGATGAACGACAGCGGCACGAAGACGGCGATCAGCACCACGGAGGTCGCCACGACCGCGAATCCCACCTGCTTGGCGCCCCGATACGCGGCCACCAGCGGCGGCTCGCCCAGCTCCACGCGCCGGGCGATGTTTTCCAGCATCACGATGGAATCATCCACCACCAGACCGACGGCCAGCACCAGGGCCAGCAGCGTCAGCAGATTGATCGTGAACCCGAAGCTGTAGAGGGCGATGAAGGTCGCGATCAGCGAAACCGGGACGGTGACGGCGGGAATGATCATCGCCCTGGCGCTGCCAAGGAACAGCCAGATCACGGCCACCACCAGGGCCACCGCGATGGCCAGGGTCTTCCACACCTCGACCACCGCCGCCTCGATGAACACGCTGGAATCGTAGCTCTGCTCCAGCACCATCCCTTCCGGCAGGTTCGGATTCAGTTGTCGGCGCAGGGCCTTGGCGGCCCGGGCCACCTCGACCGTGTTCGCGGTGGACTGCTTGATGATGCCGACCCCGACCATCGGCACCGTGTTGCCGCGAAACATGGTGCGATCCTCCACCGCACCCTTCTCCACGCGCGCCACCTCGGACAGGCGCACCAGGTGCCCTTCGCGACTGGTGCCGACCACGAGATCCCGGAAATCGGCGGGGGTGCGGTAGCTGCGCCTGACTCGCGCCGTGAAGAGCCGATCCACCGACTCGATCCGGCCCGCGGGCAGCTCGACGTTTTCCGCGACCAGCGCGTTTTCGATGTCGGCCACGGTCAGGCCACGCGCGGCCAGCGCCTTGCGATCCAGCCAGATCCGCATGGCGTATTCCAGCCCGCCACCAATCCGGACCCGTGCCACACCCGGCAGGATGGAAAACCGATCCTCCAGGTAACGCCGAGCGTAGTCGGTCAGCTCCAGCGAATCCATCTCGGTGCTGGTCAGGTTCATCCACATGATCACGTCGTCATCGGATTCAACCTTCTGGATGTCCGGCGGATCGGCCTCCTGGGGCAGGTTGTCCAGCACGCCGGACACGCGGTCGCGCACGTCGTTGGTCGCCGCGTCGATGTCACGTCCCGAACTGAATTCGATGGTCACGCGAGAGCGGCCGTCCTGCGAGCTGCTCTCGATGAAGCGAATGCCCTCCACCCCGGCGATGCGATCCTCGATGATCTCGGTGATCCGGGTTTCCACGACGGCGGCCGAAGCCCCCGGATAGGTCGTATCCACGGAAACGATCGGCGGGTCGATGTCCGGGTACTCGCGCAGCGCCAGCCGATCGAAGGCCAGCACGCCGAACGCGATCATGAGCAGCGACAGAACCGTGGCGAAGACGGGCCTGCGGACGGACAGATCGGACAACACCATGTCAGCTCTCCGTGGCGTCCGTCACGTGCGGCAGCGCGGCCGACCGTTCGGTCACTTTCACCGGAGCCCCGGGCTGCAGCTTCATCGTGCCGTCGATGACGACCAGATCACCGGCCTCCAGCCCGCCGGTGATCTCGGCCACACCGGGGCGGCGCGTGCCCACCGTAACCTCGACGCGTTCCGCCTTGCCGTCCACGACACGGAAAACGAACTGCCGGTCACCTCGCGGCACCAGGGCGCCCTCCGGCACCGCCAGCGACTCCCGCTGCCGCGCCAGCACCTCCAGCTCGATCAGCATGCCGGGCTGCAACTCGCGCCCGCTGTTGTCGATCTCCGCGCGGGCGAGCACGGCGCGCGTCTGCGGATTGATCTGCGTATCCACGGCCGACACCTCGCCCTCGAAACTGCGATCGGGATAGGCGGCGGACCTCGCGACCAGCGGCACACCCGGCTTCAGCCGCGCCAGTTCAGTCTCCGGCACCGTGAAATCCACCTTGATCGTATCGATGTCGTCCAGCGTGGTGATGACATCGCCGGGACGAATCAGCGCACCGACACTGACCATGCGCAAGCCGACCCGACCCGCGAACGGCGCCCGGATCTGGTGATCGGCGATATCCGCTTCGAGCGCAGCCACCTCGGCGACGGCGGTCTCGACCTCGGATGCGCGCAGATCGACTTCGGACTCCGACAGCACCCGATCACTGACCAGCGACTTGGAACGGTCCAGCGTGCGACGCCGCTCGGCGAGACGGGCCTTGGCAGCCGCGAGCTCGGCGCGCTCCGCGGTGTCGTCGAGGCGCGCCAGCAGGTCGCCCTCCTCGACATAGGCGCCATCCTGGAAGTTGAGGGAGATGATCTTTTCGGTGAGATTGGCGCTGACGTCCAGCGACTCGTTGGAGCGCGCCGTCCCCAGCGCCTCAATCCCGCTGGCGAACGTTTCGGTGTCGACGCGCTGGGCAATCACCGGTGTGGCCGGCCGGTCGCCAACCGCGGCCGGCGCGTCGGCCGGCTGGTCGCAACCGATTAGTGTCGCGCACGCACAAACCGTCAGCGCCCCCGCAAATCGATGCCAATGCATAGCGTTCCCTGTGCCGACCGGCGGCGAGTCAATTCCATGGAGAATGTGGTTCGACCCGGAATGTCCGCACCGGGTTCCCGGCGGTATCGACAGGGCCGCGCGGACATGATCGCACGAGCCGGATCGACAGTGGCCGGACGACGAAGCGTCGGGGACAATGCCCGCATGCAGGATGCCAACTGGTTCATCGGATGGCCCGCCGACCGCTGGGATTGCGGTGCGACGCTGGATGCCGCGATACACGCGCTGGAACTGCCGAAAACCAGCCGGCGTCTGGACGGTGATGACCGTCACGTGACCCTCGCCTTTCTCGGCCGGTGCGGGCAGCCGGCCGCCGAGCAGGCCTTCGCCGAGGCGACGACTCAGGCCGCCACCATGCCCGCGGAGCTCAGCCTGCGCGGCACCGGCTGGCAGCTGCTCGGCCCACCTCGCGCGCCGTCGGCGGTCTCCCTGCTGGTGAACGCGGACGCCGGCCGGCTGGAAACCCTGATCGCAGCGCACCGCGGCGCGCTTTACGCCGCGGCTGGAGCCGCGCCGGACACACGCCCGCCCAAGCCCCATGTCACCGTGGCCCGGCTTGACCGCCGCCTGCCCGATGCCGACCGGGAGCGCATCCGACGACGGCTGGATGCCAGCCCGCCGCCGGACGGCGAACTGGTGCTGGACCGACTGACCCTGTTCACCTGGACCGAATCCCGCGACCGGCGCCTGTTTCGCCGTGTCGCCTCCACCCGCCTGGGACCCACATGAATCCAAGCGACTGCATCGTCATCGGCGCCGGTTTTTCAGGCCTGCAATGCGCCCGGCAGCTGCATGACGCCGGACTGCGCGTCACCGTACTGGAAGCCCGTGATCGCATCGGCGGGCGCACACGCGTCACCGAGCTCGCCGGACGGACCGTGGACATCGGCGGCCAATGGATCGGCGCCGCGCACAGCGAGTTGCAGACGCTCGCCCGGTCCGCGGGAGTGCGGGAACTGCCGCAATTCACCGACGGTGCCCGCCTCCTGCACCTGGACCATGGGGGACGCGACCGGCTCAAGCGGTACCGGGGCCTGATTCCGAATGCGAATCCACTGGCGCTGCTCGAGCTGCAGCGCGCGATCCAGACCTTGACGAAGCAGCAGAAGGCGCTGGATCTGCACGCACCCTGGGAGACCGAACGCGCCAACGAGTGGGATCACCAGACGCTGGAGTCCTGGATGCGCCGGCATCTGCGCACGCGAACCGGACGGGAGATCTTCGACATCGCCGTGCGCTCGGTGATGACCGCCGAGCCGGGCATGCTCTCGTTTCTGGGCTTCCTGTTCTACTGCGCCTCCAACGAGAACTTCGAGGTACTGACCTCGGTGGAATCGGGCGCGCAGGCCGCAACGGTGGACGGCGGCATGGTGCAGCTCGCCGAACATCTGGCGCGGCCACTGACGGCCGCGGAGCTGATTCATCTGGAGGCGCCCGTGGCGGAGATCCGCCGAAGCGATCCATCACCCGGCCTCGTGGTCACCACGGCCGATGGCCGGGCGTTTCAGGCACCCAAGGTGGTCTGCGCGCTTCCTCCCGCGTTGCAGGATCGCATCCGTTTCGATCCGCCACTGGCCGCCAACCGAGCCCAGCTCGCCAACCGCATGCCCATGGGTTCGGTGATCAAGACGGTGGTGGCCTACGAGACACCCTTCTGGCGACACAACGGCCTGTCCGGCGAGGCGGTCAGCCATAGCCTGCCCTTCAACACCGTGTTCGACGCCACCCCGCCGTCGGGCGAGTTCGGCGCCCTGGTCGGGTTCATCGACGGCGCGCCGGCACGTCGATGGTCCTCCGCGACGCCGGAGGCCCGGCGCGAAGCGGTGCTGACCAGCCTGACGCGCTACTTCGGCGAGCAGGCCCGCAATCCGCTCGACCATGTTGAACATGACTGGATCACCGACCCCTGGGCGCGCGGCTGCTATGTCGGGTTGTTCACGCCGGGCGTGCTGACCGAACTGGGCCCGGCACTGCGCGCGCCCTGCGGAGACATCCACTGGGCCGGTACCGAGACCGCCAGCGAATTCTGCGGCTACATCGAGGGCGCGATCCGGTCAGGCCAGCGGGCCGCCGATGAAGTGGCTGCCGCACTGGCCTGAGCGCGGTCCGCGTCAGTCCTCCGCGAGCATCTCCGCGGCGGCCAGATAGCCCAGCAGCAGTTCGAGGCCGGCGCCTTCGACGTCGTCGTCGGCCAAGCGGTTCATCGCGCTGATGATCTGCTGGCCGAGGATGTCGAAGACATCCGCGGCAATGCGCCCGGTGCCGGAAATGTCGCGCGAGGTGTTCAGACCGGTGAGCAGCGCGAGCAGAACGTCAAAGCCGGTGCCGGAGATGTCGCGGGTCTCGACCTGATCCGCCAGATCGAGGATCAGCTCGAAGCCGGTACCCGAAATGTCGCGCTCGCTGGCCAGCAGTCGGGTGGCTTCGATGATCAGATCGAACCCGGTGCCGCTGATGTCGCGATCCGTGGTCATCGGTGTGCGGTCCCATACCGTGCTGAGGAATCCGGTACCGCTGATGTCCCGGAAGGAGGGGCGCGCCGAGTCGAGATTCGTCTGCGTGCCCTGCACCGCGACAACGTCGAGCAGATCCACACGCCCATCACCGGTCACGTCGAGCTGGCTCATCGCGGCGTCGCGGGGCAGCGTCTGCGAGCTGGCGAGAATCTCCAGGGTGGACAGACTGCCGATGATCAGGCCCTGCAGGGCGGTTCGATAACCCGCATTCAGCGGACTGTTCAGCGCATTCAGGTCCTGCGGCGCCAGACCCAGCTCATGGTATCCGGCCAGCGCGGTCGCAAGCGGATGCGTGGTCGCGATGACCGCCTCGGCGCTGACGACGTCGAAGCTGACCTGGGCCGCCGCGCCGCCGGACGCACCGGCACCGAAGATCGCCGCGCAGCCCATGAGGCCCGCGCGCAAAGTGGCATTCGCTTTCATCTGATTTCCCCGTTTCGATTCCGATTGCGTGAGTTGGCAATGTGACGTCGAGGGTCCCCGCCCCCCCGCATTGCCAGGTTGAACAACATCCCGCCCATTGGCAGACCACGTTATTTGGCATTATTATGCCAATTATGGACACCGCCACACAATTTGATCCCAACGCGCAGTCGCGCATGCAGCGGTCCGTTGAGCGCATCCTGCGCGCGCTCGCGCGCGTGCTGATGCGTCAAGGCATTGATTACGCGGCGTTTTCAGATATCGCCAAGCGGGTATTCGTGTCGGTGGCGACGGAGGAGTTCGGGATTCGATCCCGACCGGCCAGCAAGTCACGCGTGGCGCTGCTCACCGGCATCAACCGCCGCGAGGTTGCGCGCGTTCAGCGACTCGCCGAACGCGACGCGCCGATGGAGGTGTTCAATCCGGCGCTGCGGCTGGTCTCCCTCTGGATTCGCGAGTCCGCGTACCGTGGCGACGATGGCCAGCCCCTCGAACTCGATGTGCTGGGCCCCGAACCCTCGCTGGAAGCCCTGCGCGCCCGTGCCTGCCCAGATATTCCGATCACCGCGGTCACGCGGGAGCTGCTGCAGTCCGGGGTCGCCCGGTCCGCTGATGGCGACTCGACGCGGCCCGGCCGTATCGCGCTGGTCACCGATGCCTACGTGCCGCGTGAAGACGTCACGGCCAAGCTTGATCTGATGGGCACGGACGTGGCGGCATTGCTCGACACCATCGGCTGGAACATCGACCAGCCGTGCGCACCGCGCTTCCAGCGCAAGGTGAGTTTCAACCATTTGACGCAGGCCGGCCTGCGACGGCTGCAAACCGTCGCCGCGGATTCCGGGATGCGTCTGCTGAAGGAGCTCGATGGCGAGCTCGCTCAGTTCACCACCGACACCGGTGGACAGTTCGCGGGGCTGGGGATCTACGTGTTCAGCGAACCCGGAGAGACCGATGGGGGATGACCGTTTGACCCACACCACATCCAGGAGATCACCGATGCCCACTCTGAAACAATTGATACCGCTGACCGCCGCATGCGCTCTCGCCGCCTGCGGAGGCGACGGAGGTTCTGCTGACATCACCGGCACCGGTTTCGTGTCACTGGGCGTCACCGACGCGCCGGTCGACGAAGCCGAAGCGGTGGTGGTGACCTTCACCGAGGTGCAACTGCTCGGTGACGACGACGCACCACGCGAGACCTTCGTGCTGGACACGCCACAGCAGATCGACCTGCTCGCCTTGCAAGGCAACAACAGCACGTTCCTGATCGAAGGTGAGGAAGTGCCGGTCGGCGAGTATCAGCAGGTTCGACTGCTGATCGATTCGGTGCCGCCGAGCTGCAACAGCATTCCCGGCGAACTGCCGTCGTACATCACCATCGATGGCGTCGACTATCCGCTGGTGGTGCCCAGCGGTGAGCAGTCCGGTCTGAAGTTCCAGGGGCCGATCACGGTCGCCGCCGGGCAATCGGCCGCCTACACGGTGGACTTTGACCTGCGCCAGTCGATCGCCGAACGCGGCGCCAACGACTGCTACAACCTGCGGCCGGTCGTTCGGGTCGTGGACAACGCCGAGGTCGGCACGCTCACCGGCACCATCGACCCCGCCCTGTTCACGGACGCCAGCTGCACCGCCGACCCGGTCACCGGTGAAGGCGCGGCCGTTTACGTCTACACCGGAGGTTCCACGGTTCCTGACGATGCCGACAGCTCCACGGACGACGATGTCGATCCGCTGACCACCGCCCTGGTGACTCCGATCACCGACATGGACGGCAACGTCACGGGCTTCAGCTACGAGGTCGGATTCCTGCTCGCGGAGACCTACACCGCCGCGTTCACCTGCCAGGCTGGTAACGATCTGGGTGAACAGGACGATGACATCACCTTCGGTGACATCGAGAACGACATCGTCATCCAGGCGGACACCGTGACCACCATCAACTTCGAGGCGGCACCGCCGGCGACAGAAACCGAATAAGCGAATACCAACAAGCGATCTGTGCAAATTGGGGCGGCCCGGTTCAAGCCGCCCCGTTTTTTTGCTCGGGAGAAACACCGATTTGCATGCGCCCCCCCTGTGGGGAGCGCATGCAAATCGCCATGTCCCTGCGTTAGTCTGCGACCTTCCCCGCTCCGGATATACCCCATGCGTCGCACGCTACTCCTTGTCCTGACCGCGATCGCTCCGGTCGTCGGTTTTGCCGGAACCGGTCAGACCGTCGAATACAGTGTCGACGGCAAGGCCTACGACGGCTATTTCGTCACCCCCGCGCCCGACGCACCGCTCGTCCTGCTGCTGCACGACTGGGATGGCCTGACCGGTTACGAGATCGAACGCGCCGACATGCTGGCCGGCCTCGGCTATGCGGTGTTCGCGGCCGATCTGTTCGGCAAGGGCGTGCGTCCGACCACCGTCGAGGACAAGCGACAACACACAGGCGAGCTCTACAAGAACCGCGAGAAGCTACGCGCGCTGATGAACGGCGCGCTGCGCACCGCGCGAGGGCTGGGTGCCGACACCAATCATGCGGTTGCGATGGGCTATTGCTTCGGCGGCGCGGCGGTACTGGAACTGGCCCGCTCCGGAGCCGACCTCGAGGGCTTCGTGACCTTTCACGGCGGTCTGACCACGCCGGACGGTCAGGACTACGCCAGAGCCAAGGGCCGCTACCTGATCCTGCACGGCACCGCGGACGGCCACATCACCATGGATCAGTTCGCCGAGCTTGCCCAGGCGCTGGAATCAGCCGGGCTGCCCCACACCATGACGACCTACGGCGGCGCACCGCATGCGTTCACGGTGTTCGGACAGGACAGCTACCGGGAGACCGCCGACACCCAGTCCTGGGCGGCGTTCCAGGCCTTTCTCGATGAGACCCTGAAACGCTGAGCCGCCGCGCTGCCCTGCTGCTGTTCGTCTACGGCACGCTGCGCCCCGGAGGCGGCATGCCGATCGAACGGGTCACCGGTCGTCCCGCACACTGGCTCGGCGGAGCCACCACAGCGGGACGGCTGATCTGGCTCGGGCGGTATCCCGGCCTGATTCCCGCCAGGGGACGAGGTGATCGGGTGCTCGGTGACTTGTACGTCCTGCCCGGAACCCGCGACCTGCATCATCTGGACCGTTACGAAGGCTGCCACCTCGGACGGCGGGCCGAGTACGAACGCGTCCGCCAGCCCGTGATGACGGACGACGGGCCCCGAGTCGCCTGGGTCTATCGGTATGCCCGTCCCGCCGGTACCCGCGCCGGAATCCGGGATGGTGACTATCTGGATTTCGTCAGTGCGCAATCCGGCAGGATCGGTTACCCGAGCTGACCACGGCACCCTCGGACGCTTCAGCGTCCCACTGATGGAACCCCGGACCTCCAACCCGGAAACCTTCACGCCCGCGAAGCCGGTTTCGATCGGTTTGGCAGACCCGCAGATTCGTCCCATCATGCAGCCATGATCAACATTCGCCGCGCGCTGCCCGGGGACTGGCCCGCCCTCTGGAACTTGCTGGAGCCCGTGTTCCGGGCCGGTGAGACTTACGCGATCGATCGTGACATCAGTGCATCGGCTGCCCATCAGCTCTGGTGTACCGCGCCGTTGCAGACCTACATCGCGGAAAACCCGGAGCAGGAACTGCTGGGCACCTATCTGCTCAAGCCCAATCAGGGTGGCGGCGGACGTCACGTTGCCAACGCGGCCTACGTCGTCGCGGAATCCGCGCGTGGCCGAGGCGTGGCATCAACGCTTTGCGCGCATTCGCAGGAACGTGCGCACGCGCTGGGGTTTCTCGCCATGCAGTTCAACTGCGTCGTCGCGACCAACCTGACCGCCGTGCGCCTGTGGAAGCGCATGGGGTTCAGCGTGGTGGGAACGCTCCCGAACGCATTTGACCACCCTGTACATGGTCTGGTCGATGCATACGTGATGTATAAATCCCTGGAGACGGTCCACGAGTGAGGCGGCGCCGCATCGGCCCGACCCCCGTGACCCAGGCACAAACGCTCATCAAGGAAGACGCATGCTCTCAGCCCAGGATGCCCTCAAACGCTTGCAGGACGGCAACGCGCGCTTTGTCGCCAACGACCCGCGGGGCCGTGACGGAGCCAACGATCAGGTTCGCCGGTCCCAACTGGTCGGCGGCCAGGAGCCTTTCGCCATCATCCTCGGCTGTTCGGACTCGCGCGTACCCGCCGAGCTCGTGTTTGATCAGGGACTGGGCGACCTGTTCGTGATTCGCGTCGCCGGCAACATCATCGCGCCGTCACTGGTCGGCAGCGTGGAATTCGCGGCCGAGGTGTTCGGCACACGTCTCGTGGTGGTGCTCGGTCACACCTGCTGCGGCGCGGTGGCGGCAACGGTGGACCAGTTGGAGCGCCCCACCGAAAACCGGTCGCCGAACCTGCATGCCATCGTCGACCGGATCCGGCCGGTGGTGGACCCGCTGATGCAGGCCTGCCCGGGCGCCGACAGCGAACACATCAAGCGTATGGCGGTGCGAGCGAACATCGTCGCCTCCGCCAGCCAGCTGCGCCATGGCTCGCACATCCTCGAGAACCTGAGTCTGAACGATGACCTGCTCGTCGTGGGTGCGGAATATTCGCTGGAAACCGGCGAGGTGGATTTCTTCGACGGCCTACCCTGAATCCCGCTCCGCCAGGGTCGGCGGAGGCTTGCGGCGCGCGCGGAAGAAGCCTCGCAGCAGCTCCGCGGATTCCTCTCCCAGCACGCCCGGGGTCATTTCGCAGCGGTGATTGAGCTGCTCGCCCGGCAATACCGAAAACACGGAACCCGCGGCACCCGCACGAGGGTCATCCGCGCCGTAGATCACCCGATGGATGCGGGCGGTGACAATCGCCCCGGCGCACATCGCACAGGGTTCCAGCGTGACGTACAGATCGCAGCCAACCAGGCGGTAGTTGCCCACTGCCGCCGCCGCGGCGCGCAGCGCCTGAATCTCGGCGTGCGCGGTGGGATCGGACAGCCCGATGGGCCGGTTCCAGCCCTCGCCCAGAACTTGACCGTCCCGCACGACCACCGCCCCCACCGGCACCTCGCCGGCCTCGGCCGCTCGCTGCGCCAGATCCAGTGCATGCCGCATCCATCGGCTGTCGACGCCGGCGGTCTCAGGCACCCGACACCTGATCAATCCAGTTGGCGATGTCGGTGATCATCTGCTCTTCCACATGCCCCGGTTGCTGATACTCTTCGAGGCTGCTGGCGCCCTGACCCGCGATCCCCAGGTGATTCAGCGCCGGGTAGTACCGGAACGTGGCCCGCGGGTCGCCTTCGAACGCGTCCTTCCAGAGCGCCCAGTCGGTGCCCGTCACCTGAAAATCCCGGCCGCCCTGCAGCAGAAGCATCGGCACTTCGATGGCAGCTGCCTCGGCGACCGGATCGACGGCGTCAGCATCCCGCCAGTACACGGCCGGCAGCTGCATGGGCGTATCGGCCGTGGCCACCGGTCCGTCCCCACGCAGCGCGGCGATCTGCTCATCCAGCTGATTCAGAAACGCCCGCTCGTCTTCGGAAATGCGCTGGTCCAGCCCGAACAGATACCGATTCTGTTCCGGCAGCAGGTCCAGCAACGATCGCGCCGGCGCGGCGAACAGCACCACTCCAGCCAGGTCGTCGACACGCCCGGCGATGCGGGGGGCCAGCATGCCGCCCTGGCTGTGTCCGAGCACGAAGACTCGAGACGGATCGACCCGCGGCTGCTGGCGCAACACGTCCACGGCCGCGACGGCATCGGCGACGGTTTCCTCCTCCATCGTGAAGCCGCCCGACTTGAACTGCTCCGGGTACACGTGCGTGCGTTTGTCATAGCGCAGCACCGCGATACCGCGCTTGCCCAGCCCACGCGCAAGTTCCAGGAAGATGTGGTTCGGCCCGATGGTCTCGTCGCGATTCTGCGGACCAGACCCGTGCACGAGCACGACCGCCGGATGCTCACCTTCACCACCGGGCAGGACCAGCGTCGCGGGCAGCGGCGATGGCTGGTCGCCCACCTGGAGGTCCTGCTCGGTGTAGCCGGCCTCATCAGGCACGGCCGGCGGTGGTGGTACCAGCGGCAGCAGTCGCAAACCGGCGATCCGACCGTCGGGAGTGACCGCGATATTGGCGGTCAGGGCCCCGCGTTCGTAGTAAAGCGGCACCATGACCAGTTCCATGCCATTGGCCGGGGTCACGGTGGCGTCTCCACGACGCAGGGGTTTGCCGAGTTGCTGGGGCAACGACGCCCAGATCTGCTGGATTTGCGTCGCGGGCACCGCCTTCAGCATGTCCGGCGTAAAGTCAGCCACCGCCTCGGCGTACTCGCCACGATCCAGACGATCCAGCAGTTGCAGTGCCACCGTCCGGCTGTCATTGGCCGCGGTGGCCACCAGGGGAATCAACGCTAGCCACAGCAGCCAGCGTCTTCGAGAGAGTCCGTGCATTGTTCACTCCACACCGGCCGTGACCCGTCCGCTGGTTCAGCGCGGCTGTGGGTGGTTCACTCCCACTCGATCGTGGCTGGTGGTTTGCCTGAAATGTCGTAGACGACGCGCGAAATGCCGTCGACTTCATTCACGATGCGGCGTGCGACGTGATCAAGAAAGTCGTAGGGAAGATGTGCCCACCGCGCGGTCATGAAATCAATGGTCTCGACCGCGCGCAAGGCGATCACGTGCTCGTAGCGGCGACCGTCGCCCATCACGCCGACGCTGCGCACCGGCAGGAACACCGCAAAGGCCTGGCTGACGGCGTCGTAATGGTCGTGCCGGCGCAGCTCGGAGATGAAGATGTCGTCGGCTTCACGCAGCGGATCGGCGTATTCCTTCTTCACCTCGCCGAGAATGCGCACGCCTAGGCCCGGGCCCGGGAACGGATGGCGATACACCATCTCCCGCGGCAACCCCAACTCCAGACCGATCTTGCGGACCTCGTCCTTGAACAGATCGCGCAGCGGCTCGACGAGCTGCAGCTTCATGTGCTCGGGCAGCCCGCCGACGTTGTGATGCGACTTGATCACATGGGCCTTGCCGGTGGCGGCGCCCGCCGATTCGATCACGTCCGGGTAGATCGTGCCCTGGGCGAGAAAATCGACTTCGGTCAGCTTGCCGGCTTCCTCGTCGAACACGTCGATGAAGGTCTTGCCGATGATCTTGCGCTTGACCTCGGGATCGGCCTCGCCCGCCAGCGCCGAGAGGAAGCGCTCCTCGGCGTCGACGCGGATCACGCGCACCCCCAGATGCTGGGCGAAGGTCGCCATGACCTGATCGCCCTCGTCCTTGCGCAGCAGACCGTTGTCGACAAACACGCAGGTCAGCTGGTCGCCAATGGCCTGATGCAGCAGCGCGGCGACCACCGAGGAGTCCACACCACCGGACAAACCCAGCAGGACCTTGCCGGCACCGACCTGTTCGCGAACCCGAACCGTCAGCGATTCGATGATGTTGCCGGGCTGCCAGGCGTTGCCGCAGCCACAGATGTCATGGACGAATCGACCGAGAATCCGCGCGCCCTGCACGGTGTGGGTCACTTCCGGATGGAATTGCAGGCCGTAGAAGCTGCGACCATCGTCGGCAATGCCGGCCACCGGCGCCGATTCCGTGCCGGCGACGACGGAGAAGCCGCTCGGCGGCGCCTCGACACGGTCGCCATGGGACATCCACACATCCAGCTGGGCGACCCCGTCGTTGGAGATCGCGTCCTCGATGTCATCCAGCAGGCGGCAGGCGCCGGTGCGGGCAACGCGCGCGTAACCGAACTCGCGCTTGTTGGACGGCACGACCCGGCCACCCAGCTCGGCGGCCATGGTCTGCATGCCATAGCAGATGCCGAGAATGGGCACGCCCATGTCATAGACCTCGGGGTCCGCCCTGGGGCCGTCGGCCACCGACGCCGTTTCCGGACCACCGGAAAAGATGATGCCCTTGGGCGAGAACCCGCGAATCTTCTCGGCGGTCCAGTCCCAGGGGTGAATCTCGCTGTAAACGCCGAGCTCGCGGACCCGGCGGGCGATCAGCTGGGTGTATTGCGAGCCGAAATCCAGGATGAGGATCTTGTCGTCACTGGGCTGCATGCTGTTCTCGGTCGAGCGGTGATCGTTCGGGCCGGCGTCAGCCGTCCACGCGGTAGTTCGGGGCTTCCTTGACGATGGAAACGTCATGGACATGCGATTCACGCACGCCCGCTCCGGTGATACGCACAAAGCTCGCCCGGGTGCGCAATTCATCAACACTGCCGCATCCGGTGTAGCCCATGGCCGCGCGCACGCCGCCGATCAGCTGATGGACGATGGCGGACATTGACCCCTTGTACGGCACGCGACCCTCGATGCCCTCCGGCACGAGCTTTTCCAGCTCCTGGGTGGCGTCCTGGAAGTAGCGGTCCTTGGAGCCCTGCCCCATCGCGCCCAGCGAACCCATGCCGCGATAGGACTTGTAGGAGCGACCCTGGTACAGCTCGACTTCGCCCGGGGCTTCCTCGGTGCCGGCCAGCATGCCGCCGACCATGACGCAGTACGCGCCGGCCGCGAGCGCCTTGGCCATGTCGCCCGAGTAGCGGATGCCGCCATCGGCGATCAGCGGTACACCCTTGTTGCGCAGGGCCTCGGCAACATTCGCCACCGCGGTGATCTGCGGCACGCCTACGCCGGCGACGATGCGCGTGGTGCAGATCGAACCGGGGCCAATGCCGACCTTGACCGCATCGGCGCCCGCGTCGACCAGTGCCAGCGCGCCATCGCCCGTGGCGATGTTGCCGCCGACGACCTGCAACTCCGGATAATGCGTCTTGACCCAGCGAACGCGATCCAGCACCCCCTGGGAATGCCCGTGCGCGGTGTCGACCACGACCAGATCCACGCCGGCCTCGGCCAGCGCGGCGACGCGTTCCTCGGTATCGGCGCCCGTGCCCACCGCGGCGCCGACGCGCAGGCGCTCGTGGCTGTCCTTGCAGGCGTTGGGAAAGTCGGTGGACTTCTGGATGTCCTTGACCGTGATCATGCCGCGCAGCTCGAAGGCATCGTTGGTCACCAGCACCTTTTCGATGCGGTGCTTGTGCAGCAAATCCATGACTTCCTGCTTGCTGGCGTTCTCGCGCACGGTGACCAGACGCTCCTTGGGCGTCATCACGCTGGTGACCGGCGCGTCGTAATGCGTTTCGAACCGCAGGTCGCGGCTGGTGACGATCCCGACGAGTTCGGTGCCGTCGACCACGGGCACGCCGGAGATGCTGTGCTTGCGCGTCAGGTCCAGCACCTGCTGAATCGTCGTCGAGGGCGACACGGTGATCGGGTCATTGATGACCCCGGACTCGAATTTCTTGACCCTGCGAACCTCGCGCGCCTGAAGCGCCGGCGACAGGTTCTTGTGGATGATGCCCAGGCCGCCTTCCTGCGCCAGGCTGATGGCCAGCCGGGCCTCGGTCACCGTGTCCATCGCCGCCGACAGCAGCGGGATGTTCAGACGAATCTCGCGCGTCAGCGGTGTCGTCAGATCGACCTCGCGCGGCAGGATGTTCGAGAAGGCCGGCGTCAGCAGGACGTCGTCGAAAGTGAGTGCCTCTTCACTCAGGCGCATGGCGAACTTCGGGTCGGAAGGGGCGCGTAGTATACGCCGCTGCGCAACCCCCTGAATGCCGAATCGCATGGACTCACACGACCAACGCGCCATCTTCACCGTCAGCCAGCTCAACCGCGAGGTTGGATTGCTGCTGCAACAGGGTTTCGGGCGCATCTGGGTTCAGGGCGAGGTGTCCAATTTGTCGATTCCGCGCTCCGGCCACTGGTACCTGAGCCTCAAGGACGCTGGCGCCCAGTTGCGCTGCGCGATGTTCCGCAACGCCAACCGGCTGCTGGGTTCCCCGCCGCGCGATGGCGACGAGGTTCTGGTGCGGGGACGGCTCGGTCTCTACGAGGCGCGCGGCGATTTCCAGTTGATCATCGAGCACATGGAGCCCGCGGGCGAAGGCGCGCTGCGTCTGCAGTTCGAGGCGCTCAAGCGCAAGCTGGCCGCCGAGGGGCTGTTCGACGCCGAGCGCAGGCGGCCGATTCCCGCCGAACCGCGCTGCCTGGGCATCGTCACCTCGGCAACCGGCGCCGCGCTGCGGGATATCCGCGCCGTGCTGTCGCGTCGCTGCCCCCTGATGGATGCGGTCGTTTACCCGACCCTGGTCCAGGGCGAGCGCGCCGCCGCCGGCATCGAGGACGCCATCGCCAGAGCCAACCTGCATGGCGTGGCCGACGTGCTGATCGTCAGCCGCGGCGGCGGATCGCTGGAGGACTTGTGGCCGTTCAACGAGGAACGCGTGGCCCGCGCCATTGTCGGCTCCCGTATCCCGGTGATCAGCGGTGTCGGTCACGAGGTGGACACGACTATCGCCGACCTCGTGGCCGATCTGCGCGCGCCGACACCATCGGCCGCGGCCGAACTCGCCGTGCCCGACCTGCGTGATCGCATGGCGGTCCTGAGGACGCTGTCCTCTCGGAGCAGGCGGGCGCTGCGCGCACTGCTGCAGGGCAGGCACCGGGAACTCGATGCCCTGCACCATCGCGTGACGCTGGCGCATCCGGGCCGACATCTGGAGCAGCGCGCCCAGCGCGTGGACGAACTGGCCGAACGGCTTCGGCGGCTCGCGCAGGGCCGACTGGAGACCGGTTCGCGGCATGTCGACGCCCTGCACGCCCGACTTCAGGGCCAGCACCCGCGGCAGGCTCTGCAACGCGCGTCGGTTTCGCTGGATCAGTGGAATGCGACGCTGACACGCGCGGCGAACCGAACCATGGACCGGCACCGCAACCGGATTGGCTCCCTGGGCCGCGAACTGGACGCAGTAAGCCCGCTGGCGGTGCTGAATCGCGGATTCGCCGTTGCGACCGATACGGATCAACGCGTGGTGCGCTCGATCGAGCAGGTCGCGACCGGCGACACGCTGCGCATCCGTCTGGCGGACGGCACCCTCGACACTCGCGTGGAGGATCGCTCGCCGCAGGGCGAACAGGACTAGACCGCGGAGATGCCTAGCTGCAGAGCGCGCGCAACTGGGCGAGGCTGTAGCTGGCCTCGGCGTCGTCGCTGCGAATCACGAACTGGCCGTTTTCCACGCTGGCGGTGACCTCGGCTCCGCCCCCCAGCGTGATGCGCAGCGCGCCGGCTGTCGGGGCACCGCTGGCGTTGAAGCGAATCGGCGTGGTCGTGTCGAAGGCGGCTTCACCATTGGCGCAACCACTGACCAGATCACCGGCATTGGTGCTGAATGCGCCATCGATGGACAACGCGTAGCCCTCGGCGTCCTCGGTCTCGACGAACGTCACCTGATCGTAGTCGTAGCGCAGTTCCGGCAGACCGGCGGCCCGATCCCGCGACGTGACCGTGCCATCCAGCAGCGAGCGATAAGTCGTGCTTCCGGCTCCGGTGGTCACGGAGTGGCGGTCCGTCAGCAATGTGGTGGATCGCAGATCCACGCCGTTGCTGTCCTCGCTGATCGCGACCAGCGGTTCGCCGCCCTCGCCATACTGATCCAGGAAATAACTGGCGTCGTCGCTGCACTCAAAACCGTCGTGACAACCCGTCTCGACGGAGCGCTCCACGCCATCAAGCGTCGTGATCAGGACATAGCTGCCCGAGGTGTACTGTGTCGCGCAGCTGTCGTACTCGGTGCGGCCGGTCATCTCATCCACGGTCACGCTGCCGCTGTCACAGGCTGTCGTCACTGCGGCCTTGCCCTGCGACATCGACACCCCGCCACCGAAACCCAGGGATTTACGCGCGGCCTCGTCACCGCCACCCAGCAGCGTGGTCGTCAGGGCGACGAACCCGGCGCCGGCCGCCAGAGCATCTTCGGTCGTTGCCGTCGTCTGATCATCGCCACCGCAGGCCGACAGGCCGCAGGCCACCAAGATCGCCATTGTCGTTCGGGACGCTGAAACAACCGCTCGCATGGCACCCCCCACTCACCACAAATCTGATTGCAGTGCAGCATATCACTGCCGATCGGTCCTCGTATGACGCCGCGGACACAAAAAAAGGCGCGCTGGCCCGAAGGCCAGCGCGCCTGACTCGAGGTGTCAGCGATTATTCGCCGAATTCTTCCTCGACATCTTCTTCCGCTTCATCGAACTGGTCTTCAGCTTCGTCGGAAGCATCCGAGTCTTCTTCACCCATGTTGTCTCCGAGTGAAGCGATGAAGTTCGAGAATTCACCGTCGCTCAGCGTGGCGTCGCCATTGGAGTCGACCGACGCGAAGCGATCGCGCAGCGGCGTGCCCTCGGTTTCCAGCTGAGACAGCACGCCGTTGCTGTTTTCGTCCATTTCCGAAAACGCCTCGTCCGGGGATTCGGTCATGTCCTGAAAGCTGACACCCGTGCTGACGGACATCGAACTGCTTCGATCCGCATTCGGACCGGAATACTCGCCTTCACGGCTGTACTCAGTGGAGATGCCCTCACGTGACGCATCGCCCGAGAGGCTGGTGCTGCCCTCGTAGCTCCGGTTTTCCGTTTCCACGGACGTTTCCGTGTCCAGCGAACCGTCAGCGGCGAGCGCGGCGGTGCTGACCATCAGGGCGGAGCTGATCAAAGCAATCTGCGTTTTCATGGTGTGTTCTCCAATTCAAGTTGGTCGCAGCCTTTCGACTGACAACCCAAACGTCGCAGGGGATGTGCCAACTATTTTTCTCTTTATTTCAATAACTTAGACACACCCACCTGTCACCCTGAGGAAACACCCGCTTCCCATCATGGGTTATGCGCAACGGCTTATTCCCATTTATTTCAATGACTTACCTTTGTTGCTTGTCAGGGACGGTTTTTTCGACAGAGTCGCGGATTGGTGAAATGCCGCCGGAATGGGACGTCAAACCCACTGGGGCTGCCCCCCGATAGTAAATCCGACCCTACCCACCCGGACCGATGGTTCTTGCCACTAGGGTGTCATCCACCGATCCCAGAACCCGACCAGAACCATGCAGGATTTCACGACGACCATGCGGTTGATGACCTTGGCCAGCGCGGCCGTTCTGCTGTCAGCCTGCGGCACGAGCGCGGACGTTGCCGGCGGCGATCAGCCATCCCCGCCAACGGCCAAGGAACAGACGATCTACTCCGTCGCCAAGGGCTGCTACGTTCTGCACGCCGATACCGGGTTCGTCGCTCTCAATGACAGCGGCACCGATTTCAACGTCAACCCGGATCCCGCGGCCGCGACGCCGCTGCGGTTCGAGCCGACGGCACTGGGGTCTTACCTGCTGATGTCGTCCTACTCGCGTGCGCCGGGCGAACGCGGCACCAAGACGCTGCTCGGCATCACCGATCCGGCCGGCCAGCTGCTGGACGGCCTCGGCAATTTCGTGGGCCAGGTGGGCGAGCTGATCAGCGGTGTCGGTGACATCACCGATATCCTGCTGGACATCCTCGACCCCGGCAGCGGCCCGATCCGCGACGTCGGCGAGACCGTCGGAGACATCGGTGACGTGGTGGGCGGGATCGATGTGAACCCGCAGCTGGCGGTCGTCAACGGCGCGAACGATCTGGCGGTCTGGAATCTGTTGCCCGCCGGTGAAGGCAGTTTCAGCTTCAGCAACGCGATCACGGGCCATCGGCTGGCGGCCTTGGATTCTCTGCTGGGCCTGACCAAGGCCACGGACGCGGGCATGGAGACGGCGTTTACGCTGGAGCCCGCGACCGGCTGCGACACCTACCCCGAGGCCGAGCTGAACGCGACACTGCTTGATGAAGCGGGGCCGGCTCTCTACATGCGCGATGTTCCCCTGTTCAGCGACAGTGCGGCCGCAAGCAGCCTGGGTAACGACGACCTCTTCGGATTCGTCGACGCCCACTCGCATATCACCGCCTACGAATTCATCGGCGGGCAGGTCAACTACGGCGACCCCTTCCACAAGTTCGGTGTCGATCATGCGCTGGGCAACTGCGCCATCAACCACGGCCCCGCCGGCGCGCTGGGTCTGGTCGAGACGGTCACCTCAGGCGCGAGCCCGGTGCATCAGACACGGGGATGGCCGGACTATCCCTACTGGCCGAAGCACAACTCGCTGCAGCATCACCAGAGCTACTACAAGTGGATCGAGCGCGCCTACATGGGCGGACTGCGCATTCTGGTGAACCACTTCACCGGCAGCGAGGTGCTCTGCCAGGTGAACCCGCAGAAGCAGAACGCCTGCGACTTCGAGGAAAACTGGCGTCTGCAGTATCAGCGCATCCACGAAATGCAGGATTACATCGACGCCCAGAACGGCGGTCCCGGCGAGGGATGGTTCCGCATCGTCGATAACCCGGCGGACGCCCGGGCCGTGGTCGAGGACGGCAAGATGGCCGTGGTGATGGGCATCGAGATCTCCAAGCTGTTCAACTGCGGTGAGTTCCTCGGCATTCCCGAATGCACCCGCGAGGAACTGGTCGAGCGCCTGGATGCCGCCTACGACATGGGTGTGCGCCACATCTTCCCGATCCACAAGTTCGACAACGCCTTTGGCGGGGTGGTCCCCGACGAGGCGCTGGGCATCGGCACGATTCTCTACGTCGGCAACCTGGTGGAAACCGGCACGCCGCTGCTCTATGAGGAGTGCCCCGCCACGTTCCAGGACCCCTCGATCGATTCGCCGGACGCGGTCAACCCGCTGGGCCTGATCGATCAGCTGCTGTTGCAGCTGGAGTACATCAACGGCCAGCTGAGCCAGGCGCTCCCCATCCCGCCTCTGGTGCCGCAAACCGAACACGGCCTCTGCAACCTGCAAGGCATCACCGAGCTCGGGCAGTTCCTGGTCGAGGAACTGATGCGCCGGAACATGGTGATCGAACTCGATCACAGCTCCCGTGCGGTCATCGACCGCATCCTCGAACTGGCCGAGATCAACGACTACCCGGGCGTGACCAGCAGTCACGACTGGCTCTACTCGGAGGAACTGCTGGACCGCGTCGTCGCCGATGGCGGCACGATCAGCCGGTTCGCCAGCTCGCGCAGCACCTGGGTGGACAGGCTGTTGCGGGCGGGCGAGCGGCCGGCCACGCTGCGGGTTGGCGGCATCGTGCCGACGGGCATGGCCAGCGACGTCAACGGCATCGCCTCACTGCCCGGCAACAGCGCGCCGCCTGAAACACCGCTGTACCCGTTCGTTTCGGTGGATGGCCGGGTCAAGTTCGACAAGCAGATCACCGGCGACCATGAATTCGGCCTGTACGACGGCCGCGGCATCGCCCACTACGGGCTTTATCCGGACCAGATCGCCGACATGCAGCGCTTTACCGAGGACCGCAGCCGGCAGGAGGTCGACGACGCACTGCGGGCGCTGTTCTCCTCGGCCGAAGGCTATCTGCGGATGTGGGAGGCCACGGACGCCTGGCGACGCTAGACGCGTCGCGCCCGGGCGCTACTTGTTCTTACCGAACCGCTTGATCTGCCGCTTGCGCTTGCGCTCCTGTCGGGGCGTCAGCGTATTGCGGCGACCCTCGTAGGGGTTGTCCCCGCTCTTGAGGATGATCTCGACGGGCGTCGCATACAGATCGAAGGCCTCGCGGAACCGGTTGGCGAGGTACCGCTTGTAGTCCGTGCTGACGCGAGCCGTCTGGTTGCCATGGATCACGATCTTTGGCGGCCGGCGCCCGCCCTGGTGAGCGTATCGAAGCTTGATCCGTCGGCCGTGCACCGCCGGCGGCTGGTGCGCTCGCACCGCGTCCTCCAGCACCTGTGTCAGCGCTGACGTGGTCAGATCGGCATTCGCGGAGTCCGATGCGCGGACCACCGAGCGCATCAACTCGCCCAGCCCCGAGCCGCGCAATGCGGAAATCGGATGCACCGGCGCGAAATCCAGATATGGCAGCTTGTAGTCCAGGTCCTCGCGGATCTGACGCCGGACCTCGTCCGCAAGCTTGTCCCACTTGTTGACAGCGACGATGATCGAACGACCCTCGGCGGCCGCCAGACCCAGCACCCGCGCATCCTGGGCGCCGATGTCCGAACGCGCGTCGACCACGACAATCGCGACATCGCTTTGCTCGATGGCCTGCAGGGTCTTCACCCCGCTGAACTTCTCGGCAATGCCGTCGCGCTTGGAGCGACGCCGCAGCCCCGCCGTGTCCACGAGACGGAACGAGCGCCCCTGCCAGTCAAACCCGACCTCGACGCTGTCCCGCGTCGCGCCCGGCGCATCCGCCGCGACCACGCGTTCCTCGCCCAGCAGCCGGTTGACCAGCGTGGACTTGCCGACGTTGGGCCGACCGATCACGCAGATGCGCGGCACCCCGGGGTCGCGCGGCGGCGGCTCACCCTGCGCGTCCGCCGGCAGGTGCTCGGCCAGCAACTCGCCCAGGGACACCAGCCCCCGGTTGTGCGCGGCCGCGATTGGCAGCGGTTCGCCCATTCCCAGGGCGTAGAAGTCGGCGTTCGCCTCGACCGCGCTGAGACCCTCTGACTTGTTGACCGCGAGCACGACCGGGCGGTCCTGCCGACGCAGCCGGCGCGCGATCTCCTGGTCAGCCGGATCCAGGCCGGCGCGGGCATCCACCAAAAAGACGACGACATCCGCCTCGTTCAGTGCCGCGGTGGCCTGCGCCTCCGTCATCTCGCGGAAATCCGGGTCCTGGTCCGGCCCGATGCCCCCGGTGTCGACGACGATGAAGCGCAGCCCCTCGAGCCGACCGATGCCGTACTGACGATCCCGGGTCAGCCCGGGAAAGTCGGCGACCAGAGCATCGCGCGTTCCGGTCAGCTGATTGAACAGCGTGGACTTGCCGACGTTGGGCCGACCGATCAGCGCAACAACCGGCAGCGCGCCGGATTCCGCCGGGGTGGCTGATGACATGTCAGTGTCCGTGATGACGGCGGGCTACGGTTCGACCGGCACCACTTCCAGCGCCGCGAGCGTGCCATCGGTGGCGAGCACGTAGAGACGCTCGCCCTCGATGCGAGGCGCGGCGCGAATCGCGTCACGCGACGGCCGGGCGCGGCCGACGATGCGACCATCCGCCGGCGACAACACGTGCAGATACCCTTCGTAGTCGCCGACAATCAGGTTGCCTCGATACCAGACCGGCTGGGTCAGACCCCGATAGCCAAGCGCCGTCTGGTCCCAGACCGCGGCGCCGGTGATCACGTCCAGCGCCCACACGGTGCCGGCAGCGTCGGTGACATAAAGCTGATCGCCGTTCACCGCCATGCCGGAGTAGCTGCGCAGGTTGCGACGCCAGATCTCGCGACCGGTCACGGCCGACAGCACCACCAGTTCACCCCCGTAGCTGGCGGTGAACAGGCGTCCGTCGTCAAGCAGCAGCTGCGCATCGACATCGACGATGCGCTCCAGCTCCGAACGGCCGGTCGGCTCGCGAATCAGCTGTTCCCAGTCCACCTCGCCGGTGCGGGTATCCAGCGATACCACGTGGCCGGTATCCAGACCGATGATGGTGTTGGAGCCACGAACCAGCGGATCGGACATGCCGCGCAAGGTCAGCGCCGGAGCGCTGCGGTTGAACTCCCATTCGCGCTCGCCGTTGCCGGCGTCCAGCCCGAACACGCGACCGTCAACCGTCCGCGCGATGACCCGCCCGTTGCCTTCGATCGGCGCGGCCAGCACCTCCGCGTCGACCACCGAGCGCCAGTGCTCTTCACCGGTGACGGCATCCAGCGCGATGACTTCGCCATCCAGTGTTCCGAGCAGGATCTGCCCGTCACCGAGTCCCGGGCCGGCGACAAAACGATAATCGGTGGACTGGGTCCAGAGCGTGGCGCCCGCGCCGGTGTCGAACGCCCGCACACGGCCCTTGGCGTCCGCGGCGAAGACCCGGGTGTCCACCACCAGCGGCACCAGCTCGGCGAACTTGCCCGCGGTACCCGCACCCACATCCTTGGACCAGGCACGCTTGAACTTCACCTCGGTGGAATCCACCGGCGTCAGTTCCGCCGGCTTGTTGGCGACCTCGTTGCTGGCGCAGGCCGCCAGCAGAACCGCCGCCAGCGCGATTGTCAGGGTGCGCATCACGATGCCTGCTCGGCCTGGTCATCAGGCCGACCGAGTTCGGCCAGCTTGCGGTCGACGGCGGCCCGAGTCGGTGCGTTCAGATCCATGGCCGCCAACGCGGCCGTGTAGGCCTCGCGCGCCTGGTCGCTCGCGTCGGTGGCCATCAGAATGTCGCCCTTGAGCTCGAGGAACGCCGCCTCGAAGGATTCCGGCGGCGAGGCTTCGCCCAACACCTTCAGGGCCGCCTCGGTGTCGCCCTGCGCCCAGCGCACCCGCGCCAGACGCGCCGTGCCGAGCGCCCGTGTCGGCGCGTCGTCGGCATAGTTCGCCACCCATTCCAGCGATTCGGCGGCCTTGTCGTACTGCTCGCCATCGGCGTAGGCCTTGGCGATCATCAGGTGACCGAGGGCCGCGTAAAGCGTGCCCTTGAACTCGGAGTCCAGGGTGTCAACCGATGCCGCCGCGGCTTCCAGATCGCCCGCGTCGATGGCCTCGGTCACGGCGTTGTACATGCCCGACGCGGCCAGCGCCTGGCCTTGCTGATGCCCGCTCCAGCCCTGCCAGCCGAGCACCGCCGCCAGGCCGACCACGATGCCGCCGACAACCGGCTTCCAGTACTCGCCCACCCATTCGCGCAGGCGCTGGATCTGTTCTTCGTCCGTTCTCTGTTCCACGTGTCTTCCCGTTTTCCTGTCGTGATCACGCTGCCGCAGGCGTGGCCTGCATGCGTTCACGGATGGTGTCGGCCAGCGCGCTCTGCGCGACGGCCTCTTGCTCTTCATGCGTGCGCAGCGGCTTGAGCTGCACGGTGGCGCTTTCAACCTCGGCATCGCCGAGAATCAGCGCGAATCGGGCGCCGCTGCGGTCAGCACGCTTGAGCTGCGCCTTGAAACTGCCGCCGCCGGCGTTGACCACGAGCCGCAGCCCGGGCAATGCATCCCGCAGGCGTTCCGCCAGCACCACGGCCGCGGCATCCGCCGCGTCGCCAAGCGCCGCCAGGTAGACATCGGCCACCGGCTGCGCGGTGGTGCCGCCGGCCTCCATCAGCGCCGCGAGCCGCGCCACGCCGATGGCGAAACCCACCGCTGGCGTCGGCTTGCCGCCCAGTTGTTCCACCAGGCCATCGTAACGGCCACCCGAGCACACGGCGTTCTGCGCACCTAGCGCCGTCGTCGTCCACTCGAACACGGTGCGTGAATAGTAGTCCAGTCCGCGTACCAGGCGCGGATTGAGCGTCCAGGCGATGCCCAGTGCGTCGAGCCGGCCGGTCAGGGTGTCGAAATGTTCGCGCGAAGCGTCATCCCAGTACTCGGGCAACTGCGGCGCGGCCGCCAGCATGTCCTGCATCGCCGGATTCTTGGAATCCAGCACGCGCAGCGGATTGGTCTCCAGCCGGCGGGTCGCGTCGGCATCCAGCAGGTCGGCGTATCCACGCAGGTAGTCGACAAGGGCCTCGCGGTGCCGCTGCCGGCCCGCGCCGTCACCCAGCGAATTCAGCTCCAGCGTCAGCAGGTCAGTGACGCCCAGGCGCTTCCACAGCCGCGCGCTGATGGCGATCAGCTCGACATCGATGTCCGGGCCTTCCAGGCCGAAGGCCTCGACGTTGAACTGGTCGAACTGACGGTAGCGCCCCTTCTGCGGGCGCTCGTAGCGGAACATCGGCCCGGCCAGCCACAGCTTCTGCGGCCCGGCGTGCACCAGCGAATGCTGGATCACCGCGCGAACGACACCGGCGGTGGCCTCGGGCCGCAACGTCATCGATTCGCCGTTGCGGTCGTCGAAGCTGTACATCTCCTTTTCGACGATATCGGTCACCTCGCCGATCGAGCGGGCGAACAGCTCGGTTTTCTCCAGCAGCGGCAGGCGAATTTCGCGAAAGCCGTAGCTCTCGACGATCTCGGCGGCCGCGCGAATCAGCTGCGACTGGATATTGCATGCATCCGGCAGCAGGTCCGGCATGCCTCGAATGGCTTGAATGCTCACGATGTCTGTTCGGCCAGGCGCCCGCGGACCAGCTTTTCCAGCGTGTCCACAAGCTCCTCGTTGTTCGTCTTGTGCTGGATGGAACCGTCGATGAAGATCGTGTTCGGCTTGCCGCCGGTCACCCCGATCTGCGCCTCGCGCGCCTCGCCGGGGCCATTGACCACGCAGCCGATGACCGCGAGATCCAGCGGCGCATCAATGTCCTCCAGACGGGACTCCAGCTCGTTCACGGTCTTGATGACGTCGAAATTCTGCCGCGAGCAGGAAGGACAGGCGACCAGATTGATGCCCCGCGTACGCAGGTGCAGCGACTTGAGCATGTCCCAGCCGACCTTGATCTCCTCGACGGGATCGGCGGCCAGCGACACGCGCAGGGTGTCGCCGATGCCATCGGCCAGCAGCATGCCCAGCCCAATCGACGATTTCACCGCCCCGGATCGCAACCCGCCTGCCTCGGTGATGCCCAGATGCAGCGGCTGCTCGATCTTCGCCGCCAGCTTGCGATAGGCCTCCACGGTCATGAAGACCTCGGAGGCTTTCAGGCTCACCTTGAAATCCGGGAAGTCGTGCCGATCCAGGATGTCGATGTGCCGCATCGCGGATTCGACCAGCGCATCGGAATTCGGCTCGCCGTACTTTTCCTGCAGATCACGCTCCAGCGAACCCGCGTTCACGCCGATACGAATCGGGATTCGGTGATCACGCGCACAGGCCACGACCTCGCGCACTCGGTGCTCGCCACCGATGTTGCCCGGGTTGATGCGCAGGCAGTCGGCGCCGTGCTTCGCGCTGGCCAGCGCGACCTTCCAGTTGAAATGGATGTCGGCGACCAGCGGCACCTCGACCTGACGCCGGATCTCGCGAAAGGCCTCGGCGGCCTTCAGCGTCGGCACGGACACCCGGACGATATCCGCGCCCGCCTTCCGGATGCGCTCGATCTGGGCGACCGTGGCGTCGATGTCCTCGGTCTCGGTGTTGGTCATGCTCTGCACGGAGATCGGAGCATCCCCACCAACCGGCACGTTGCCGACGTGGATTTGCCGCGACACCCGTCGCGTGATTCTGTGCTTGCTCTGCATTGCCATGAGAAAAACCCGATCAGCCGGGGGAACCGCTGGCTACTCGACCGTGAACCGGGCCGTGTTGTTCCCGCGAACGTACTGGGACACATCCACGGTTTCGCCGCGGAACGTCACGTCCACACCCGGGGCATAGCCCAGAAAGATGGAAAACGGCCCTTCGTCGTCGATGGACCGGGTTTCGCCACTCTGGATCAGGCCGTTGAGCACCCGTCGCCCGCTGCCGTCCTCGACGCGCACCCAGGATGCATCGTTGAACTCGAGCACCAGGACCTCGGCAGCCGTGGCGGCAGGGGTTTCCGTGGCAGGCGTTGCCTCAGCCTCGTCCGGCGTCTCGGCCGGCTCGGTCGCGGTGGGCGCCGAGGCCATCGTGGTCTCCAGCGCCAGGCGGCGCGGACCGCCCACGCTGGTTGCCGACCGCTCGCCGGTACTGGGACGTGATGACGTCGATTCGTCGACAGCCTGCCCGCCCCGCTCCGCCGGAGGTTCGGTGACTCGCGCCGCGGTCGGGCGAACCGACGAGGTATTGCTGGAGACCGTCTCGGGCCCGGAGGACAGCCACCACCAGGCGGCCGCCACGACGGCGATGATGACGACGAGCAACAGCAGCAGTAACGGGAGACGGCGCCGCTCGCGGATCGGCTCGTCCTGCAGCAGCACCGGAACCTCCAGCTTCGGCAGCTGGCCGCCGGCATGGGCTTCGTAACCGGCGATGACGGCGGCCTCGTCGGCACCGACCACGCGCGCGTACTTGCGATAGTAGCCACGCACGTAGACCGGCTCGGAAAGCAGTTCGAAATTGTCACCCTCGATCGCGTCCAGCATCGACCGCGGCAACTTCGTCTGCACGACCATCTCGTCCAGACTCAAGCCTCGCGCTTCGCGTGCCTCCCGCAGCAATCCACCCGGTTTGGGTTGCAGCGGTTCCTGCCGCCCGGGCGAATCCATCGGCTCTTGTTCAGCCATTCCGTTCAGTTCTCAGCAATGAGTACGTTTCGTCGGCCTCGGGGAACTGCTGTTGCAGCTGATTGGCGTATCGGCGTGCGGCCGCGACGTCCCCCAGGGCACGTTCGGTCCGCACACCCAGCCATAGGGTCTGCGGACTGTGCGGGGCTGCTTGTGCGTAACGCTGCAGAAACGCACGGGCCCGGAGGTATTCACCGCGGTCGTACGACAGCAACGCAATCTGCGCGAGTGCGTTGGAAAACGTCCCGTTCTCCCGCAAGGCCGCGCGAAAATATCCTTCAGCCTGCGCGTCCTTCCCCGCCTTGCGCGCACAGACTCCGGCGTTGGTGTACGCAACCTCGGGCGTCCGGTAACCCGTCACCCGCAGGGCGCGCTCGAACGCCGCCAAGGCCTCATCGTACCGCGACTGCCCACAGAGAAACACACCGTAGTTGTTCTGCGTGTCCGGACTGTTCGGCGCCAGCGCGAGCGCTCGGCGATAGTGCCGATCGGCGGAGACGGCATCGCCACGATTCTGGTAGACGAACGCGATGCTCGCATGGGCGAGCGGAAACGACGCATCCTGCTCCAGTGCCCGCTGAAGCTTGGTCAGGGCGCGATCGGTCTCGCCCTTGCGCATGTAGTCGATCCCCAACTGGGTATTGATGCGTGCCGCTTCCGCGTAGTCGGCCTTCGCCGGCGCATACCGACCATCCGCCGATTCGGTGACGCAGCCGGACGACGCCATCAGCGCCACCGCCACCAGCACCCAGCGCCATAACATCAGCTGGTCACCCGGACGGGAATGTCGGACAGTCGGCGTTGCTGCCGGCTGGCCACCCGCCCCACGAGCTGCCCGCAGGCGGCGTCGATATCGTCACCTCGCGTCCGGCGCGTGGTCACCAGCAGCTTCTCGCGCCGCAGGATGTTCGCGAATGCTTCGATGCGCTCGGCGCTGGAGCGACGAAAACGCGTTTCCGGAAACGGGTTGAACGGAATCAGATTGATCTTGGCCGGCATGTGACGCAGTAGCCGCGCCAGCTCCCGGGCATTGTCATCGCTGTCGTTGACGCCATCGAGCATCACGTACTCGTAGACGATGTGCATCTTGCGATCACGCTGGGTGTAGCGGCGGCAGGCGGCCATCAACTCGGCGATCGGATACTTGCGATTGATCGGCACCAGTTCGTCACGCAGCGCGTCGTTGGGCGCGTGCAGCGAGACCGCCAGCGCGGTGTCGACATCGACACCCAGCCGGTCCATGAACGGCACCAGCCCGGAGGTGCTGACCGTCACCCGGCGCTTGGACAGGCCAAACCCGAGGTCGTCCTGCAACAGCCGGATCGCCGTGATGACCTGGTTGTAGTTGGCCAGCGGCTCGCCCATGCCCATGAACACGACATTGGAGATCGGCCGGTCCCTGCCCAGTTCGTCGACCAGCGTGCGGATCGCGAACCAGACCTGGCTGACGATTTCGGCCGCGGTCAGATTGCGCTCCAGGCCCTGCTGCGCGGTGGAGCAGAACGCGCAATCCAGCGCGCAGCCGACCTGCGAGGAAATGCAGAGCGTGCCGCGGTTCGCCTCAGGGATGTAGACCGTCTCGATCGCCCCGCCGCTGTCCAGGCGCAGCACCCACTTGCGGGTGCCGTCGGATGACAGCTGCGCGGCTTCCAGCGTCGGCAGACGCACATCGGCAATGGCCGGCAACCGGGCGCGGAATTTCTTGCTGATGTCGGTCATGTCCTCGAAGGACGTGACCCGCTTCTGATAAAGCCACTGCATCAGCTGGCGAGCCCGGAACGCGGGCTCGCCATGTGAGCTCACAAAGGACTCCAGGGCCGCGCGATCGAGACCGAACAGGTTCACGGGTTGTGCGGCTGAAGTCGACATGCGCTTATCGCGTGCGCGGGCAGAGCTCGGTGGTGCTGAAGAAATAGGCGATCTCGACGGCAGCCGTATCCGATCCATCGGAGCCGTGCACGGCGTTCTCGTCGATCGACTCGGCGTGGTCCGCACGAATCGTGCCCGGGGCCGCGTCCTTGGGATTGGTCGCGCCCATCAGCTCACGGTTCTTGGCGATGGCGTCATCGCCTTCCAGCACCTGGATCATCACCGGACCGGAGGTCATGAAGTCGACCAGATCGTTGAAGAACGGGCGCTCAGCGTGCACCGCGTAAAAGCCTTCGGCTTCCTTGCGCGACAGATGTTTCATCTTCGCGGCGATGATCTTCAGCCCGGCCTTTTCGAAGCGGCTGTAGATGTCACCGATGGCGTTCTTGCCAACGGCATCCGGCTTGATGATGGAAATGGTTTGCTCGACGGCCATGCGTGCTCCTACGCGTATCTATGGTTTGTCAGTGTTTCAGCGGTGGCGAATTCCGCGACCGGCGCGAAATTCGTGGCTAATGAGAAAGAAACGCCGTCACGAGGGACGGCGTTAACCTGCATATTCTAGGGAAACGCCGCCTTTTTTGCACCGCAAACTTGATGGCCAGGTGGCGGCACACGCAACGTTTCCCGAAGGTCGGCGACGATCCGTGGCGACATGCGCTCAACTGGCGACCGCGAAGCTCTCCCCGCAGCCACAGTGATCCACCACATTGGGATTGTCGAAGTGGTACATCTGGTTCAGGCCATCGCGCCGAAAGTCCAGGCGCAGGCCGTCCAGCAGTTCCAGATGCTTGCGATCAACCACGATGGTCGACCCATGCGCCTCGAAGCTGACGTCGTTGTCGCCCACCTCATCGGCATAGTCCAGCGCGTAGGCGTAACCCGAACAGCCCGAGGTTCGAACGCCAACCCGCAGGCCGAGGCCATGACCGCGTTTGGCAAGCTGTTCCTGGATGCGCCGTGCCGCCGCTTCGGTGATTTCGATGTTCATCGTCTTGCTCATGCTGTACTGACCGTCTGTGGAGACTGGTGGTTGGCGGAGACATCCTGCGGATGCCCTTCGTCGGCCTGGCGGCAGGCAGCAACCAGAGCGTCCACCGCCATCAACGCTGCCGGCATCCGGATTCTCGGCAGGTCCAGAGCTTCGACCACGGTAGCCGGTGACAGTGCCGCCGCCGTGACCGATCGCCCTTCCGCGAATTCGCAAACCCAATCCGCCGCGCAAAGCGTCGCAGGTGAACCATGGGCCCGAAACCTCGCGCGTTCAATGGTGGAGCCGTTCAGCCAGAGGCTGATCTCGACCACGTCGTCACCGGCCGGCGTGGTCGCCTCCGCGCGAGCCGTGGCGCCAGTCTCACCAGCCTGCCGGGCTTTGCCGAGGGTCTCGAAGCGGGCGCGCAGACCATCCATCAGGCCGCCTCCCGCTGCAAGTGATCCGGCTGCAACGCACGCAGCCGCTCCACCGTCGCGGTGATCCGGGCAGCCGCCAGATCCACCTCGTCATCAGTGGTCCCGCGCCCGAGGCTGAGCCGCAGGCTGGCGCGGGCCTCGGCATCGCTGCGCCCCAGCGCGCGCAGCACGTAGGAGGATTCCTGGCCACCCGACGTGCAGGCCGAACCCTGCGAAATCATCAGCTCCGGCAGGCTGAACAGCAGGCTCTCCCCGTTCACGCCACGCACCGTCATGTTGAGAATATGCGGCGCCGTAACCGCGGCCGAGGCATTGCGGATCACGCCGGGGATCGCGGCCAGCCCGGTCCAGAGCCGTTCGCGCAGCAGGCCGACCCGCGCCGGGGCATCCGCGAAGCTGTCGAGCCGGCGCACAGCCTCGGCGAAGCCGAGAATCTGATGAGCCGCCAGCGTACCGGGCCGCAGACCCTGCTCCTGGCCGCCGCCATGCATCAACGGCCTGATCCGTGCGCTGCCGCGACGCAGCACCAGCGCCCCGATGCCGGCAGGCCCGTGGCACTTGTGCGCGGACAGCGCCAGCAAGTCGATGCCCATGGCGTCGACATCGATCGGCAGCCAGGCCAGCGACTGCGCGGCATCGACGTGGAACAGCGCCGGATGCCCGGCGAGACCGCGACCAATGGCCTCGATGTCCTGGATCGCGCCGGTCTCGTTGTTCACGTGCATGATCGACACGAGTTGGGTGTCGTCCCGCAGCGCGTTCAGCACATCGGCCGCCGCGATCACACCGTCATCGTTCGGCTTGAGCCAGCTCACGCGCCATCCGGCACGCTCCAGCTGGCGCACCGGATCGAGCACCGCCTTGTGTTCGGTGCGGGCGGTGACGACATGCCCCGGCGGGCGATGCGCCATTGCGCCGAGAATGGCGAGGTTGTCCGCCTCGGTGGCGCCGCTGGTCCAGATCAGGCTGTCTGCCGACGCGCCAACCCGGGCGGCCACGTCGGCGCGGGCACGCTCCACCTGTTCCGCGGCCTCGCGACCCGCCGCATGCGTCGACGCCGGGTTGGCCAGCGCAAGCGCATCGCGCATGACTTCGGCGACCGCCGGGTCGATCGGCGTCGTCGCCGCGTGATCCAGATAGATGCGCGGCCTGCTCATGCGCTCAGGCTTACCGAACGCATCAGGCGCGAGGTCGCGGGGTTCAGGCGCTGCAACTCGGCCAGCAACGCCTGGACATCCTCCGCGGTGTTACCCATGCCCAGACTGACGCGAATCGCACCCTTGGCCTGCTCGGCCGGAATGCCCATCGCCAGCAGGACGTGGCTGGGTTCGCCCTTGCCGCTGGCGCAGGCGGAGCCGGACGACACCGCGCAGCCGGCCTGATCCAGCGCCATCAGCAGGCTTTCGCCGTCAAAACCGTCCAGGCGGAACTGCGTGGTGTTGCAAAGACGCGTGGCCGCCACGGCGAATCGCTCCACCCCGGGAATCTGGTCCAGGCCGGCATCGAGCAGATCACGCAACGTTTGCAGATGCGCCCTGCGCGCCGCCAGCTCCTCGACCGCGAGCTCCGCCGCGGCGCCGAAGCCAACGATGGCGGGCACGTTCTCGGTGCCGCCGCGCAGGCCGGATTCCTGACCGCCACCATGCATCTGCCGGTGCAACACGGCCCGTTCGCCGACGACCAGCGCACCGACACCCTTCGGACCGTAGAGCTTGTGCGAGGACAGCGACAGCAAGTCCACCCCGAGACCGGACCAGTCGATCGGATGCTTGCCCGCCGCCTGCACGGCATCGCTGTGCAGCCAGGCGCCGGCCGCATGCACCAGATCGGCGACGAGGGGGATGTCATTGATCACGCCGGTTTCGTTGTTCGCCAGCATCACCGACACCAGCGCCACGTCCCCGGCCTGCAGACGCCGCTCCAGCCACGCCAGGTCCAGGCGACCGTCGCGATCAACCGGAATGCGCTCGAGCTTGACGCCGTCGCGCTCCATCGCCTCGGCGCATTCCAGCACCGCCGGGTGTTCGGTCGCGCCGATCAGCAGCATGCGCCCCGGTTGGGCCGCCATGGCGCCGCGCAGCGCCAGATTGTCGGCTTCCGTACCACCGCTGGTGAACACGACCGACTGCGACGGCGCGCCGACCAACGCGGCGACCTGGGCTCTCGCCCGCTCCACCACGTCCCGCGCGTTGCGCCCCGTGCGATGCAGACTGGACGCGTTGGCATAGGTCGCGCGAAAGACCGGCAGCATCCGTTCCAGCACCCGCGGATCGAGCGGCGTGGTTGCGTTGTGATCGAAGTAAAGCGTCATGTTCCGTGTCAGGCCGCGAAGGTCACGACGGCTTCCCGCACATCCAGCCGCCCCGCCACCACGTCGTCCAGTGAAATGCCGGCCAGAAAGTCATGCATGTGCGCGGACAGCGCCGTCCACAGGCCATGGGTGCGGCAGCGCTCACCGGTGCCGGTACAAGCGGCCTCGCCGCCGCAGCGGGTGGCGTCCATGTTCTCGTCCAGCGCGGCCATCACCGCCGCCACCGAAATCTGATCAGCCGTGCGGGTCAACGCATAGCCACCACAGCGCCCGCGACGCGCCGAAACCAGTTCGGCCCGGCGTAGCGCGGCGAACAACTGCTCCAGGTAGGCCACGGACAGGTTCTGACGCTGGGCGATATCGCCAATACAGACGGGGTCCTCCCCGCCATGCTCGGCCAGGTCGACCATGGCCATGACCGCGTAGCGGCCTCGCGTCGTCAGCTTCATCCGGGCTTTTGCGCCGCGCGCTGCTTCGACGCCTCGACGATGGATTCGGCCGCCTGCTCAGCCTCGTCGCGGGCGAACTCAGGCACGTCCAGCTTCGGCAAATCCTGGGCATCCACATGCTCGCGCAGCGCCTTGCACAGCTGCTCGACACGACCATCCAGCACATGGATGTGATGCAGCATCGAACCGATGGCCTTGGACACGGGGTCCGGCATGTCGCGGGTCATGCCGTAGGCGTCGAAGCCCATCTTCTCGGCCATCGCGAGCATCTCGCGGGTCGGCTGCTTGCGCTCGGTGACCACGCGACCCGGAATCCCGACGACCGTGGCGCCGGGCGGCACGTCGGAGACCACGACCGCATTCGAGCCGATGCGCGCACCGTCGCCGATGGTCAGCGGCCCCAGCACCTTGGCGCCGGCGCCGATGACGACATTGTTGCCCAGCGTGGGATGGCGCTTGCCCGGCGACCACGACGTGCCACCCAGCGTTACGCCGTGGTAGAGCGTGCAATCGTCGCCAACAACGGCGGTCTCGCCAATGACCACACCCATGCCGTGATCGATGAAGAAACGCCGACCGATTTGCGCGCCGGGATGGATTTCGATGCCGGTGAACCAGCGCCCCAGATGCGACAGAAAGCGCCCCAGCCAGCGGAGATGATGAGTCCAGCACCAGTGCGCGACACGATGGCCCCACACGGCATGCAAGCCGGGGTACGCTGTAAGCACCTCCAGCGCATGGCGGGCGGCCGGATCCCGGTCGAATACGATTCGAATGTCTTCGCGCAGACGGTGAAACATGACAGATATTCTGACTGAACTACTAGGAATTATACGCCGCCGTCACCGGCTCGTGCAGCTTGTGCTCGTCTCCGGCCTCGTCGCGGCCGTCGCGGTTGCCGCGAACGCGGTGGAAGACGAGGAGGAGCCGCTGGAACTGGACCCGATCACCGTGGAAGGCGAGGCCGATCCGTTGTACGAATCCGAGCGCCAGATCCACAAGGTCGGCGAGAAGCTGCCGGAGCTGGACACCGAGGCCAACGAGCGCAAGACCGCCGCCGACAAGACGCTGGAAGCGCTGGGCCTGAAGGGCGAAGGCATCCAGGGCGTGCACCCGGCCGACCAGCAGCGCGCCAAGGAAACCCTGGAAAACCTGAAATCCGACGGCAAGAAGGACGACTGACCCGGCCAGCGCGGACCAGCACCTAGTCGTGCGTCGGCGGCGTGCTGCGCTCGATCTTGGTCAGAATGCCGCGCAGCAGGTTGACCTCATCGGCGTCAGGTTCGGCGCGATGGAACAGGCGCCGCATCCGCCGCATCAACTGCCGCGGATTGTCCGGGTCCAGATAGCGGACGTGAATCAACGCCCGTTCCAGGTGCTCGAACAGACCATCCATCGCCGCCTGGGTCGCGGGCGGGACGTCGTCCGCGACCTCGACCGCCGGTTCCAGCAGGCATTGCCGCAGCTCATAGGCCATGACCTGCACCGCCATCGCGAGATTCAGCGAGCTGTATTCCGGATTGGCCGGCACGTGAATCAGCCGCTGGCAGAGGTCCAGCTCGGCATTGGTCAGCCCGGTCTTCTCCCGGCCGAACAGCACCGAGATCCGGGTCGAACCTGGCAATGACGCGATCCGGTCCGCCGCCTCGCGCGGAGTATCGGCCGGCACCGTGATCGCCCGCAGCCGCGCGCTGGCGCCGAGCACCAGATTGCAGTCGGCGATGGCATCCTCCACCCGGTCGACCACCAGCGCCCGCTCCAGCACGTCGGTGGCACCCGAGGCGCGCGCGGTGGCCTTGTCGCTGGGGAACTCACGCGGCCCGACCAGTGCCAGATCGGACAGGCCCATGGTTTTCATCGCCCGCGCGGCGGCGCCGATATTGCCCGAATCGGTGGTCCCGACCAGCACGATGCGGATGGCGGTCAGATCGCGCATCGTGATTCCCGTGCTAACCTCGCGCCGCCCGGCGCCCCCGATGTCCGGGTCGTGTTCCGCTCTTTACAAGACACAACGATGCACCCATTGCTAAACATTGCAGTTGGCGCCGCCCGTTCGGCCGGCAACCTCATCATGCGGCACTACGATCGCGTGGACGAATTGCGCGTGCACAGCAAACAGCGCAATGATTTCGTGACCGAGGTCGATCGCGCCGCCGAGGCTCGTATTATCGAGCATATTCATCGGGCGAACCCGAACCACGCCATCCTCGGCGAGGAAACCGGCGCCAGCGGCGACAACGAGGTCGTCTGGATCATCGATCCGCTGGATGGCACGACCAACTTCCTGCACCAGTTTCCGCAATTCGCGGTGTCCATCGGCATCCAGGTCCGCGGCCGGCTGGAGCACGGCGTGGTCTACAACCCCTTCTCGCAGGAGCTCTACACCGCCTCCCGCGGCGCCGGCGCTTCGCTGGACGGCCGCCGCATCCGCGTGAGCCGTGCCAACAGCCTGGAAGGCGCGCTGATCGGCACTGGTTTCCCGTTCCGCGAGGACCAGGATATCGACGGCTACATCGCCATGTTCTCCGAGATCATGCGCAAAACCGCCGGCGTGCGCCGCGCCGGCGCGGCCGCGCTGGATCTGGCGTTCGTCGCCGCGGGCCGGCTCGACGGCTTCTGGGAACTGGGGTTGCAGCCCTGGGACATGGCGGCCGGCATCGTGCTGGTGCGCGAGGCCGGCGGCATGATCGGCGATATCTCCGGCCGCGGTGAACCGATGGACACCGGCAATATCGTCGTTGGCAACCCGAAGGTCTACGAGGCGCTGGGCGGCACCATCATGCGCCACCTGCGCACGCAGAAATCGACCTGAGGCCGCCGCCGGGCCGTCCGGCCTTCAGAACAGGTTGAAGTCCTTGCGCAGCCCGACACGGATGTTGGACTGATCGTTCTGCAAATCGTCGCTGGTCCGGCGATCGAAGTCCTGGTTCAGCGACTGGGTTTCCCATTCCGCGGTCAGGAAGAACTGCAATGGCAACTCGATGGCCGTGCTGATCGTCACGCGAAAGCCCTGGGGCTCGCCGAGGTCGACCCAGCCCGCGCCGACCCCGATCTCCCAGTATTCGTCGATGTAACCACGCAGCTCGCCGGTGATGGAATAGCCGTCCTCGGTGATCTCGTCGTTGTCGCCGAAGGTGAATTCCTCGTAGTTCAGCCGGCCATTGAACGACAGTCGACCGACCCCGCCCTCACCGATGAAGTACTTGCCCAGCCCGACTCGGGTGGCCGACACGCCGACGCCCTCGTCGTATTCGCCATCGGTGTAGCGGCCAGCGATGAACACGCCCTCCAGCGGCCCGAACTTGCGCACGGCCAGCGACAGGTCAACGGTCACGCCATCCGCATCGCCGGACAGATCGATGGCCTCGGGCTGGTCCAGGCCGGAGCCGGAGGTCTCGTAGTCGAGCTGGGCGTAGCTGACGCCCACCGTGGTGTAGACGATTGAGGTTTCGGCGGCCGCGGGTGCCGTCGCCGCACCGGTGACTGCGGCCACAAGGCCCGGCAAGATGATCCGTCGCATGGTGTCTCCCTGACGCAAGAATTGCCGGTCTCCGCCGGCCAGAAAACCCAGGATACCGCCGCGCGTCATGAGCGGCTACAGCCCCAGCTGGCGCGCGGCCAGGTCCTTCATCACTTCCGAGGCACCACCGCCGATCGACAGCACCTTGGTCTCGCGGAAGATCCGCTCGGCGCGACAACCACGCAGGTAGCCGGCGCCGCCCAGAATCTGCACGGCCTCCCCGGCCACGCGCTCCAGCATGGCGGTCGCCCCGTTCTTCAGCATGCACAGTTCGGCGATGGGCGCCTCGCCCCGATCACAGCGCCACGCCAGCTCATGGAGACGCGCCCGCTGCGCGGAGATCTCCGTGAGCATGTCCACCAGCTTGTGCCGCACCACCTGGCGCTGGCTCAGTGGCCGTCCGAAGGTCTCGCGCTGTCGCGCCCACTCCAGCGCCTCCTCATAGGCGCATTGCGCCAGGCCCACGGCCTGGGCGGCCAGCGCCAGACGCTCGCTGTTGAAATTGCGCATGATGCCGAGAAAGCCGGCGTTCTCCTGCCCGATCAGGCAGTCGGCGGGCACACGGCAGTTCTCGAAGTAAAGCGTCGCCGTGTCGGAACAGCGCCAGCCCATCTTGTCCAGTGCCGTACGGCTGAGTCCGGGTGCGTCGCCCGGTACCGCGAGCAGCGAGATGCCCCCCATGCCGGGTTCGCCGGTGCGCACCGCAACCGTCAGCCAGTCGGCACGCAGGCCACTGGTAATGAACGTCTTGCTGCCGTTGATGACGTAGTGCTCGCCATCGCGACGTGCCGTGGTCTTCAGGTTCGCCACGTCGGAGCCGCCGGATGGCTCGGTGATGGCCAGCGCCGACACCTTGTGCCCGGCGAGTACGTCCGGCAGCACGCGCTGTTTCAGCGCTTCGCTGCCCAGCGCGACGATGGGCGGCAAACCGATGCCCAGCGACAGCAGCGAGGCGATCAACCCGCCGGAGCCGGCACGGCAGAGCTCGTCGATGACGATCAGCTCGTAGAAGCCGTCCGGCGTCTCGATTCCACCGTAGGCCTCGGGGAAGCCGACGCCCAGCACGCCCGCTTCGGCGGCCTGTCGATGCAGACTCAGCGGCAGCTCGCCCGCCGACTCCCAGGCATCGAGATGGGGCGCGACCTGTTCTTCGGTGAAGCGACGAACCTGGTCGCGAAACGCGCCGTGTTCCTGCGTTTCCCAGAAGTCCGCCATGCGATCGATCAGACCACGGCGCCGTCGGAAGGCCGATCCCCGTCATCGGTGGGCGGCATGACGTCGTCACGGCTGACACCCAGCGCGATGGACACCGGGCTGGCGACGTAAACCGACGAATACGTGCCCACGACCACGCCCACGATCAGCGCGGTGGAGAAACCTGCCATGACCTCGCCACCAATCAGCCGCAACGCGATCAATGCGAGCAGCGTGGTCAGGCTGGTCACCAGCGTTCGGGACAGGTTCTCGTTGACCGAGCGATTGATGGTGATCTTGGCGTCGCCCGCCGCCGCGCGACGGAAGTTCTCGCGGCAGCGGTCGAACACGACGATGGTGTCGTTGAGCGAGTAGCCAATCACTGCGAGCACGGCCGCCAGCACCGTGAGATCGAATTCCAGGTGCAGGAACGAGAAGAAACCCAGCGTGATGACAACGTCATGCGCCAGCGCGACCACTGCACCGGCCGAGAACTTCCAGTGAAACCGGAACCAGACGTAGGCGAAAATCAGCAGCAGCGCGATGATCGTCGCCAGCGACCCGTCCACGGTCAGTTCCTCACCCACCTGCGGGCCGACGAACTCGACACGGCGCAGATCCGGCTGGGCGCCGTCGGCCTGCAGCGCGGTGAGCACCTGACCGGACAGATCGGCACTGCTGTCTTCCTCGCGCGGCGCGAGACGGATCATCACGTCATTGCGCGCACCGAAGTACTGCACGATGACATCGTTGAACCCATTGTCCGACAGTTGCCCGCGAATCGTGTCCAGGTCCGCCGCTTCCGGGTAACCGACCTCGACGATCACGCCACCGGTGAAGTCGATACCGAAATTCAACTGACGCGTCGCCAGCGAGACCAGCGAGGCGATGATCAGGACCACGGAAATACTCAGCGCGACCTTGCGCTGGGCCATGAAGTCGAAATTCGGCGTTTGGCTGAAAAATTTCATGGCTTAGATCGGAAGCTTGGAAAGTCGACGACCGCCGAACAGCGCATTGACCAGCACGCGGGTTCCGAAGATCGCGGTGAACATTGAGGAAACGATGCCGATGGAGAGCGTGACCGCGAAGCCCTTGACCGGCCCGGTGCCGAAGATGAACAGCACGACCGCGGCGATCAGCGTGGTGATGTTGGCGTCGGCGATGGTCGAGAATGCCTTGTCATAACCGCCGGCAATCGCTTCCTGCGGCTTGGCGCCGGCCTTCAGCTCCTCGCGGATACGCTGAAAAATCAGCACGTTGGCATCCACCGCCATGCCGACCGTCAACAACATGCCGGCGATGCCGGGCAGCGTCAGCGTGGCCTGCAGCATCGACAGCACGGCAACGATCAGCACGACGTTCAGCAGCAGCGCGGCGTTGGCGATCATGCCGAAGGCCTTGTAGTAGATCGCCATGAACAGCACGACCAGCGCAAACCCCAGAATGGTGGCATTGCGGCCCTGCTCGACGTTGTCCTGACCCAGGCTGGGACCGATGGTCCGTTCCTCGACGATGGCAATCGGGGCGGCCAGCGCCCCGGCACGCAGCAGCAGCGCCAGATCATGCGCTTCCTTGCTGGTCAGTCCGGTGGTCTGGAACCGCTTGCCGAACACGCCACGAATCGTCGCCACGGAGATGATCTCCTCGACCTTTTCGCGCTCGAACTGCGGCTCGCCGTTCTCGTCGTAGGTCGTGGTGATGATCGTCTCCTTGTAGAGCACGGCCATCGGGTTGCCGACGTTCTTCTCGGTGAACTCGAACATGCGCTTGGCGGCGCGGCCATCCAGTGTCACCGATACGGCGGGGCTGCCACTTTCCTGATCCACCGTCGCAGCGGCGTCGACCAGTTCGTTGCCGGTGGCGATGATGTCGCGCTTGAGCAGATAGGGACGATCGGTGCCGCGCTCGTAGAACAGCTGCGTTCCGGCAGGCGCGATGCCCGTACGCGCGGCCCGCTCCGGGTCGCCCTCAAGCGCCACGGCCCGGTATTCCAGCGTTGCCGTCGCACCGATCAGGTCCTTGATGCGGGTCGTGTCCTGCACGCCCGGAAGCTGCACCAGAATGCGGCTGGCACCCTGACGCTGCACCACGGGTTCAGCCACGCCGAGCTGATTCACCCGGCCACGCAGTGTGGTCAGGTTCTGCTTGACCGCGAAATCCAGGATCCGCTGCTCTTCCTCTTCGGTCAGCGTCACCGTCAACGTGTCGCTCTGGTTGCTGGCTTCGCCGATCGACAGCTCGCGATACTCGCCGGAGAGCGCGGCTTGCGCCTTGTTCAGCGTGGCGGCGTCACGCAGCGCGATGACCAGTTGCCCGTCCTCAATCTTGCGCGAGGTGTAGCGCAGGTCGCGCGCCCGCAGGAATGCCGGAATCTCCTGCATGTACCGCTCCATCGCGGTCTCGCGCACCGACTGCGCATCGACCTCGAGCAGGAAGTGCACACCGCCACGGAGATCCAGCCCCAGCGACATCGGCTCGGCACCAAGCCCGACCAGCCAGGCCGGCGTGCGCGGTGCCAGACTGAGCGCGACCACGTAGTCGCGGCCCAGCACCTCGCGCAACGTCTCCGCGGCCGACAACTGCGCCGTGTCGCCAGGCATGCGCGCCAGCAACTGACCGTCGACAATGTCCACGGACACGGGCTCGATGTCGGCGCGCGACAGGATTGCCTCCACTCGCGAGACGAAACCGTCGTCCAGCACCTCGCCGGAATCCGCGGAGATCTGGATGGCCGGGTCTTCGCCGAACAGGTTGGGCAGTGCGTAAAGCACGCCGACGAGCACAACGGCGGCGAGCAGCAGCCACCGCCACAAGCTGTTCTGGTTCATCAAAGAGACTTCAGCGAGCCCTTGGGCAGGACGCTGGAGATCGACTGGCGCTGCACCGTGATGACCACGTCGTCGGCGACCTGCAGCTTGACGTACTCCTCACCCAGGTCGGCGACCGAACCGGTCAGGCCGCCCGCGGTGATCACTTCGTCACCCTTGGAGATGCTGGCGATCAGCTGCTTGTGTTCCTTGTTCCGCTTCATCTGCGGACGAATCAGCATGAAGTAGAACAGGACGATCAGGCCAACCAGCGGGAGCAGTTGAACGAAGGCGTTGGGAGCGGAGGCACCACCCTGCTGGGCGTGCGCCGCGGAGATCAGAAAATCCATGTTTCCGGGTTCGTGGGCAGTCGAAAGGCGGCGTAGTATGCCAGAAGCCCTCCGCATGCTCTCCTCTTCCGTCACCATGTCCGAATCACCCGTCCTGATCGTGTTCTGCACCTGCCCCGACGCGCCCAGCGCGAAAGCTGTCGCGCAGCGCCTGGTCGGCGACCGGCTCGCCGCCTGCGTCAGCCTGCTGCCGTCCGTCGTGTCGGTGTACCGCTGGAAAGACCAGGTGGAGACCGACAACGAGGTACTGCTCTGGATCAAGACGACCAGCGCGGCATACGCGTCGGTGGAAACCGCGATCCGGAGCACGCATCCTTAAGAACTCCCCGAAATCATCGCGGTCGAATCCGCTCTCGGCCTGCCCGACTACCTCCAATGGGTTCACGACTCCTGCTCAGCCTCGTCCTGACCGCGTTCGGCACGCTCGCCTCGGCGAACAGCTTCGGCACCGCGACCACGAATTTTCTGCCGGCCGACGAGGCCTTCGTCCCCGATGTCTGGAGCGACGGAGAACAGGCGACCGTCTCCTGGCGGATCGCGCCCGGCTACTATCTCTACGGCCACGCCCTCGGCTTCTCGATCAACGGCGCCGAACTGACCGTCGGCATTCCCGAGGGCGAGCCCTACCACGACGAGCATTTTGGTGACGTCTCCATCTACCGGGATCAGTTGTTCGTCACGCTGCCGGCGGCTGCCGACCGGGGTACGCTGACCGTGCGCTACCAGGGCTGCGCCGACGCCGGCCTGTGCTATCCACCCATGCAACGAAGCTTCACCCTGACGCCCTGATGAAAACCTGGATTCCCCTGATCCTGATCGCGGTCGCCGCGGCCGTCGGCGGCTTCGCGCTGCAACGCCTGCTGCAGGCCGACACGAACACCGCCAGTGCGCCCGATGGCCCGACGGCGCTGCCCACGTTCAGCATCCCCAACCTGGGCGGCGAACCCGTCACGCCCGACGACTTCCCCGGCCGCACCGTGCTGATCAACTTCTGGGCGACCTGGTGTCCACCCTGCCGCGACGAGATTCCCGAACTGATCGAACTGCAGGACCAGTACGGCGACGAGCAGTTGCAGATTCTCGGCATCGCACTGGACGATCGAGCTCGCGTCGCAGAATATGCAGCGCGGATGGGGATGAACTACCCTGTTCTGGTCGTTGAGGGCGCGGAGGGTTTCGATCTCATGGACGCCTACGGCGCGCAGGTCGGCGGCCTGCCGTTCAACGTCATGATCCGCCCCGATGGAACCGTCGCGATGCGGCACGAAGGGGCCGTGACCCGGCAAGAAATCGAGTCGCGACTGTAGCCCCACCACGTTGTAGGAAATTTGCTGCGATTGTCTGCGAAATTTCCTATAACTTCCTGAAAAGGGTTCACATCCCTCACCCGGTCAGGCACACTCGATGCAAACCGCTCGGGGATGCGTGTGGCCACGCTGTTGCTGCTCAACGGTCCGAATCTCAACCTGCTGGGTTCTCGCGAACCCGGCATCTACGGGGACCAGTCGCTGGATCGCCTGGAGGCGTCGCTCATCGACGAGGCCGGTGATGCCGGTCACTCGCTGGTGGCGTTCCAGAGCAACCATGAAGGTGAGCTGATCGACCGCATCCATGCCGCCGGGCAGAACGCCATCGACTTCATCCTGATCAATCCCGCGGCGCTCACGCACACCAGCATCGCGCTGCGCGATGCATTGCTGGCCGTCGACATCCCGTTCATCGAGATTCATCTGTCGAACGTGCACGCCCGTGAGTCGTTTCGGCACACGAGTTTTCTATCCGACATCGCGGTCGGCGTGATCGCCGGGCTGGGGCCAATCGGCTACAGCCTGGCCCTGCGCGCGGCCATCTCCCAATTGACGACCGCCAATCCCAAGGGCTGACATGGATATTCGCAAGGTCAAGAAACTGATTGAGTTGTTGGAAGAGTCCAACCTCGCCGAACTGGAGATCACCGAAGGCGAGGAGTCGGTCCGCATCAGTCGCTATGCCGCGAGCCAGGGCGCTCCGGTCATGGCACCGATGCCGGCCATGCCCTCGGCCCCGGCCGCGCCAGCCGCAACGCCCGATGCAGCCGCCGCACCCGCGGCCGAGCCCGCCGTCTCCGGACATGTCGTGCGCGCCCCGATGGTCGGCACGTTCTACCGCTCGCCCTCACCCAGCGCGCCGGCCTTTGTCGACGTCGGGCAGACGGTTCAGGCGGGCCAGACGCTTTGCATCATCGAGGCCATGAAGATGATGAACCAGATCGAGGCCGATCGTTCCGGCGTGGTACGCGAAGTGCTGGCCGACAACGAGCAGCCCGTGGAGTTTGATCAGCCGCTGTTCGTCATCGAGTAATGATTGAGAAGCTCCTCATCGCCAACCGCGGCGAAATCGCGCTGCGCATCCTGCGAGCGTGCCGCGAGCTGGGCATTCAGCCGGTGGCCGCCTATTCCGCGGCCGACCGGGATCTCAAACACGTGCTGCTGGCCGACGAGGCAGTGTGCATCGGGCCGGCCAGCGCAACGGGCAGCTACCTGAACATGGCCGCGCTCATGAGCGCCGCCGAGGTGACGAACTGCACCGCGATTCACCCGGGCTACGGCTTCCTCTCCGAGAACGCCGACTTCGCCGAATCGGTGGAACGTTCCGGCTTCATCTTCGTCGGCCCCACCGCCGACGTGATCCGGATCATGGGCGACAAGACCGCCGCGATCGCCGAGATGAAGGCGGCCGGCGTGCCCTGCGTGCCCGGCTCCGATGGCGTGCTGCCGGACGACGAGGACCAGATCCGCGCGATCGCCCAGCGCGTCGGCTACCCGGTGCTGATCAAGGCTGCGGCCGGCGGCGGTGGCCGCGGCATGCATGTCGTGCAGAGCGAGGCCTCGTTGATCTCGTCGGTGAACCTGGCTCGTCAGGAAGCGGCCGCGGCGTTCGGCAACGGTGCCGTGTTCCTGGAAAAATTTCTGCAGACGCCGCGCCATATCGAGTTCCAGGTCCTGGCCGACAACCATGGCAACGTCGTGCACCTGGGTGAGCGTGACTGCTCGCTGCAGCGACGCCATCAGAAGGTGGTCGAGGAATGTCCAGCCCCGGGAATCACCGAGGCCCAGCGTGAGGAAATCGGCAGCCTCTGCGTCGAGGCCTGCAAGCGCATCGGCTATCGCGGCGCGGGCACCTTCGAGTTCCTGTACGAAAACGGATCGTTCTACTTCATCGAGATGAACACCCGCATCCAGGTGGAGCATCCGGTCACCGAGATGGTGTCCGGCGTGGATCTGGTCCGCGCCCAGCTGCGCGTTGCCTCCGGGGAACCGCTGGGCTTCACCCAGGACGATGTCTGCATGCGTGGTCACGCCATCGAGTGCCGGGTCAACGCGGAGCATCCGCGCTCGTTCGTGCCCTCGCCTGGAGAGATTCGCATGTACCACCCGCCGGGCGGGCCCGGCATCCGCGTCGACTCGCATCTGTACTCGGGCTACCGCGTGCCGCCGCATTACGACTCCATGGTCGGCAAATTGATTGCCCACAGTGATACCCGCGAGTCGGCGCTGGCGCGCATGCGCCAGGCGCTGTCGGAGATGGTCGTCGAAGGCATCCAGACCAACCTGGAACTGCATCAGCAGATCATGGTCGACCCCGGCTTCGTCGCCGGCGGCGTGCACATCCACCACCTCGAAACGCTGCTGCGTCAGTGGCTGGACTAGGCACGCCCGGGCAGCGCGCGGGCTGGCTGGAAGTCACCGCCACGGGCGCCGACCCGGAGGCGCTGGAGGATGCGCTGCTGGAAGCCGGCGCGCTGGCGGTGACGCTGACCGACGCGGCCGACGTGCCGATCCTCGAACCGGAACTGGGCACCCATCCGACCTGGCCCAGCACCTGCGTGACCGGTCTGTTCGGGGCCGACGCCGACGAACACGCGGTGCTGCGCAGCGTCCGCGCGCTAATCCCCAAGACCGACGTGGGGCCGTGGACGGCATCGCGCCTGGAGGACCGGCAGTGGGTGCGCGCCTGGCTGGACCACTACCACCCGATGCGGTTCGGTCAGCGTCTGTGGATCTGCCCCACCGGTCGGGAGGCCGACATTCCGGCAGGCGCGATCGCGGTGCATCTAGACCCCGGCCTGGCCTTCGGCACCGGCACGCATCCGACCACGGATCTCTGCCTGCGCTGGCTGGACGCGACCGACTGCAGCGGCCTTGATGTACTCGACATGGGCTGCGGCTCCGGCGTGCTCGGCGTGGCGGCAGCCCGGCTGGGCGCGTCCCGTGTGGACGGCGTGGACATCGATCCACAGGCTGTCACCGCGACGCGGGACAACGCGACGCGCAACGGCGTGGCGGTGCATGCCTGCCTGCCGGCGGACGCGTCGAGCGACGCCCGTTACGACATCGTTCTGGCCAACATCCTCGCCGCCCCGCTGATCACGCTGGCCCCGGCACTGGTGGCCAAGCTGAAGCCCGGCGGGCATCTGGTGCTGGCCGGCCTGCTCGAATCGCAGGTCGACTCGGTCGTCGATGCGTACGCCCCATACATGCAGATGCGCATTGGTGCGGTGCACGATGGCTGGGCACGCTTGCAAGGTCAGATCGACATATCTTCGCCAAGGCGCTGACCTGCCTAGGCATTCCCCCGACCCGAGTCCGCGCCGACAAACCACTGGCCAGTTCACGCTTGCGCTCGCCACACGCAGCGCTATGATCCGCCGTCTTTCCCGCAATGATTCTCATACGCCGAGCAGGGAGTTCGGCACAGCCTTTGCAGACCATTGCGCTTCCGATGATTCACCGTCCGCAGAGAAATCGCCCGACCGCCCTGGCTCCATGAAAAACGGCTCCGTACCCCTCCGACCGCTGCGTGAACACGTCGCGGAGAGCCTGTCCCACTACCTGGGACAGCTCAATGGCCACGCGCCCAGCGACCTGTACCAGATCGTGCTCGACCAGGTGGAAGCCCCCCTGCTCGAAGCGGTACTCAACTACTCGGACGGCAACCAGTCACGCGCCGCGGAAATACTCGGACTGAACCGGGGCACGCTGCGCAAGAAACTCAAGGCTCACGGACTGCATCAATGACCTCAGCGCCCACGCTCGTGCGGCGCGCCCTGCTCAGTGTTTCCGACAAGACCGGGATCGTCGATCTCGCCCGGGCACTGGCTGCGCGCGACATTCAGATTCTCAGCACCGGCGGTACCGCCAAGGCGATTCGCGATGCCGGCATTGCCGTCACCGACGTCTCGGACGTCACCGGCTTTCCGGAAATCATGGACGGTCGCGTCAAGACGCTGCACCCGAAAATCCATGGCGGCATTCTCGGCCGTCGAGGCCAGGACGACGCCGTCATGGCCGAGCACGGGATTGACGGCATTGACCTGGTGGTGCTGAACCTCTACCCCTTCGAACAGACCATCGCCCGCCCCGATGTCACCGATGGCGACGCCATCGAGAACATCGACATCGGCGGGCCAGCCATGCTGCGGGCGGCGGCGAAGAACCATGCGCATGTCGCGGTGGTCGTCGACCCCGCCGACTACCCGGCGCTGATCGACTCGCTGGAATCCGGCGGTCCCGACATCGCCATGCGCCGCCAGCTGGCCGCGAAGGCCTTCGCGCTGACCGCAGGTTACGACGGCGCGATCACCGCCTATCTGACGCGTGACGCGGGCGAGGATGCGCAGGCCGAACTGCCCGGCACGCTGACGCTCCAGTTCGAGCGCGTCCAGCCGATGCGCTACGGCGAGAACCCGCACCAGTTCGCGGCGTTCTACCGCGAGCGCACCCCGCCTGCGGGCACGCTGGCGACGGCGCAACAGCTTCAGGGCAAACCGCTGTCCTATAACAATGTCGCGGACTGCGATGCGGCGGTGGCCTGCGTGCAGGCTTTCGATCCGGCGGTTCCCGCCTGCGTCATCGTCAAGCATGCCAATCCCTGCGGTGTCGCCACCGCGGCGTCGCTGGCGGAGGCCTACGAGGCCGCCTACGCGACCGACAGCACCTCCGCCTTCGGCGGCATCATCGCCTTCAACCAGGCCGTGGACGCCCCGCTGATCGAGACGATTCTCGACCGCCAGTTCGTCGAAGTCATCGCCGCCCCGGCGTTCACCGCCGCGGCCACCGATGTCCTGACCCGAAAGAAGAACGTCCGCGCCCTCGCCCTGGGTGAGGCCGCCCCCGCGACCACCGCGATGGACTACAAGCGCGTCGCCGGTGGTCTGCTGGTGCAAAGCATGGACAGCGCCGGCACGCAGGATGCCTGGACCGTGGCGACCGAACTGCAGCCCGACGCCGCCATGCGACGTGATCTGGCATTCGCCTGGACCGTGGCGCGCTTCGTCAAGTCCAACGCCATCGTCTATGCAAAGAATGCCCGGACCATCGGCATCGGCGCGGGGCAGATGAGCCGCGTCGACAGCGCCCGGCTGGGTGTGGACAAGGCGGCGCGGGCCGAGCTGACCGTGCGCGGAGCGGTGATGGCCTCGGACGCGTTCTTCCCGTTCCGGGACAGCATCGACGCGGCGGCCGAAGCCGGCGTGAGCGCGATCATCCAGCCCGGAGGCTCCATCCGTGATGATGAGGTCATCGGTGCCGCCAACGAACACGGCATCGCCATGATGCTGACCGGGCGACGCCACTTCCGTCATTGAGCGAACGTCGGGCCGGCCACACCGGTGGCCGCAAGCAAGCTCGACGTTTCGTGACAGTCCGGTGGCGGCTGGCCTAGTCTAGGCGGAACTGCCCACCCCTGAGGTCGCCATGGCACCACAGCACGTTCTTCTGGCCGGCTTGCTGCTGAGCACCGGCTCCGTCGCCCTCGCCGCCGCACCGACCGGGTCGCATATCGACCGCGAACCCGGCGAGACCTGCGGAGCGCGCAACGTCACGGTGATGACTCGTGACGACCTCGAGCGCTCGGGTGCGATGACCGTCGCCGACGCGGTCCGGCGCACGGCGGGTCGTCCGGACACCGCCATGCCCGAGTGCAAGAAGGACAAGACCCCGGAAGACTCCGAGGCCGGAGCAACCGCGACCAACTGACGCCGGTCGCGGCCGCCCCCGGTTCAGGCGGCCGTCGCCAGCGATTCCGTGCCGGCCGCGCGTTGCCGCCCGGCACCCGGCTCGAGAGAACCGTGGCGCAGCACACGGCCCATCTGCTCCGCACCCAGCGTTCGCCCGTGCGCGTCGCCGGACCATGCGACCTTGCCGGCAATCAGCGTCAGCGTCACCACGCCGTCGGAGCGATTCACGAGCTGATCGTTCTGGAACGCCTCGCGGTGAATCCGGCGCATCCGCGACTCCGAGTCATAGGCACGCAGGGCGGCCGGATCGACCAGGATCACGTCGGCCTGTTCGCCGATTTCGATGCTGCCCGCACGCACGCCGAAAAAGTCCGCGGGATCACGCGTCAGCCGTTTCACGTGCCACGCGACCCTGTCCAGACCTTCGGCCTGCGCAATCTTCAGCCCGCGCAGATTGGCGTCGTAGAACGCCATGTTGGTCAGGTGTGCTCCGGAATCGTTGAAACCGGGCAGCACCAGAGGATTGAACAGCAGCTCCTTGACCACGGCCGGATCACGGTTCGCCGAGACCACGTACCAGCGCATGTCGAGATCATAGGTCCGCAGCAGATGCAGCATGAATGCCGCGTCATCGCCGATGGGCTTGGGGAAGCCGGCGAACACCGCCGCCTCCGCTTCGCTGCGAGCCCCTTCGCCGGTCGCCTGCCAACGGGTCAGGCGATCGAAGACCTCCTGGAATGTGGTGTCCTTCCATAGCGCATCGACCTCGCCAGGGACCTGCACGAACACCATCTGATCCAGACGACGGCTGAACGCCATGCGCTCGCGCTTGAGCCTGCGCGCCAGATTCGCCAGCGTGAAACCGGACTTGCCATGGCGCCACATCTTGCGGAATCGGGCCTGATAGGCCGGATCGTCCAGCAGGGCCGCCCGCGCTGCGCGATCATCCAGATCCGGCTCGTTGAGCTCGCGCAACTCGTCGATCTCCTCGGCGAGGGGATTGATCGGCCCATCCCAGAACACCTTGAACGGAGCCGCCAGGGCCTGGAATCGGAAATGGCCGTTGATCAGCCGCGAGTTCAGCAGACGGCTGAGCAGTCGACCAAGCTTGGCGATGCCGCGGTTCGTGGCGATATCCAGCGCCGCGACGGCAGTGATCTTCAGCGGCTTGCCGAACAGCCGCCCGCTGCTCAGCAGAAAATTGCGCAACACCTGCGGCGGGCTGTCCTTGGGCGGCGTCGCCTGCCAGACGCGGTCGTGGTGACGCACCACGTTGGTCAGCCGCTTCAGTTCCTTGTAGCTGCCCCACTGACTCGGAATCTTGGTCCGGCGGTGCGGATCGTTGGCCAGGAAGTGAAACGGCAAGGCGTCGGTGGAGAATCCCGCGTAGCCCTCCTGCATCGCCTTCTCGACCAGGGACTCCATGCGAGCGAGTTCCGCTTCGGTGGGGTGGCGCGACACCGACTCGCGCAACCCCATGACCTCTGCGCGCAGCATCGAGTGCGGCAACAGCGGGACGACATTCGGACCCAGCGGCATGGCGTCGAAATGGGACAGGTACCCCGCCGAATCGCTCCATCGCACCTGATCGACGACGCGCGTCAGAACGGGCTTGGGGATGTTCTCCACCCGGGCGAAACAGTCGACGATCGGGTCCTCGCCATTGCGCCGCTGCGCACCGAAGGCCAGGCCCAGTGAACAGTTGCCGAACACCACGGTGGTGGTGCCGTGGCGCACGGCCTCGGGCAGGCCGGGCGCTAGCTCGACCTCGAGATCGAAGTGGGTATGGATATCGAGCAGACCCGGCATCAGCCACTGTCCGTCGGCATCGATTACCGTGTCCGCCTGCTCGGCGGGCAATGCGTCACCGCGCGCGGCGACGCGGCCATCGGTGATGGCCAGATCCTCCTGCGTCGGTTTCGCCCCGGTGCCGTCAAAAATCAACGCGTTGCGAATCAGCGTGTCCCAGCGTGCCGTCTCACTCATGAGGGTCTCCTTACCTCAGACCGGTCCAGGTTGTTGAAAACACTCTAGCGTCCCGACGCCCGCGACGCTGTCGTAGATTCGTCCCAGTACCGCCGCAGTCCGTGCTGCCAATCAGCCGCCGGTCTCGGCGCCCGGTCGGGCAATCGCCCGCCAGATCATCTCGAAAAACGTATCCGCCCGGGACGCCAGCGGTTCCTGCATGCCACGACTGAGCCACTGCGAGATGAGCCGGGCAGCGACGCCGTAGAAGAAGTCCAGCAGGTCGCGCTCGTCCACCTCGTCCGTCAGGACCCCCGCCGCACGCCCCTCGGACAGCACCTGGATGAAAACGTGCGTGAACCGCGGCTGGCGCAAGGCCGGTTCACGGCTCCAGGCATTGTGATAGAGCGCGTTCTGCATCAGCAGACCCACCTTGGGGTTGCGATCGTAGAACTCGAGCAGCACCCAGAACACCTTGCGCAGCCGGTCCTTGTAGTTCTGGATGCCCTGCAGATGATCCAGCATGCGTTCGGTCACCTGCTGCATCCAGTGATCCAGCCCGGAGAACAGCAAGGCCTCCTTGCTGCCGTAGTACTTGTAGAGCGTCTGCAGGCTGACCCGCGCCTCCCGCGCGATTTCCGCCATGCCGACCTTGTGAAACTCGCGCTGCGAGAACACCTCCAGCAATGCCGTTTCGATGCGCTCCCGGGTGCGAGGGTCCAGCCCGCTCAAATCGGGCAATGCGTCGGTTATCGTCATGGTAATCAATGTTACCGGATTGACCCTGGTGACGCCAGAACCGACCTGAATCCGCGTTGCAATTCGGTACCGTATGGACTAGCTTACCGAATAGTCAAACCGTGCGTTGCCATCAGCCATTCTGAGGCGCGCACAGGTAATACCAATTACCAATGCAAATGCGAGCACAGGCTCGCGGAGAGACTCCCCATGACCGAAGCCTACGTGTTCGACGCGGTTCGAACCCCTCGCGGCAAGGGCAAGAAAGACGGCTCCCTGCATCAGATCGCGCCGGTGGATCTACTGAAGAACGTGCTGGTGGAACTGCGTGATCGCCACGCGCTGGATACCAGCCAGGTCGATGACGTCGTACTCGGCTGTGTCACCCCGGTGGGCGAACAGGGGGCCGACATCGCCCGCACCGCGGTGCTCTACGCCGACTGGGATCAGTCGGTTCCGGGCGTGACCCAGTCGCGCTTCTGCGCCTCCGGCCTGGAGTCGGTCAATCTGGCCGCGATGAAGGTGAAATCCGGGGAGGAGCATCTGGTCGTCGCCGGAGGCGTCGAGTCGATGAGTCGCTGGCCAATGGGTTCCGACGGCGGCGCCATGGTCATGGACCCGCGCGTCAACGCCAAGATGGATTTCGTCCCCCAGGGCATCGGCGCCGACCTCATCGCGACACTGGAAGGCTTTTCACGCGAGGATGTCGACGCCTTCGCCGTCGAGTCCCAGCGCCGCGCCGCGGCCGCGCAGGAAGCCGGCCATTTCCGGCGCTCGGTGGTCCCGGTCAAGGACGATGTCGGCCTGACCGTGCTGGATCATGACGAAACCGTGCGCGGGACGACCACGGTCGAGACGCTGTCCGGCCTGAAGCCCTCGTTCCAGCAAATGGGCGTCATGGGCTTCGACGCCACGGCGCTGCGCAAGTATCCGACGGTGGAGGAGATCAACCACGTCCACCACGCCGGCAACTCCTCCGGCATCGTCGACGGCGCCTCGGTGGTGCTGATCGGCTCGAAGGACAAGGGTGCCGAACTGGGCCTGAAACCCCGCGCACGCATCGTCTCCACCGCCGTCGTCGGCACGGAGCCGACCATCATGCTGACCGGCCCCGGCCCGGCGTCGATGAAGGCGCTGAAGAAGGCGGGCATGACACCAAAGGACATCGACCTCTACGAGATCAACGAAGCCTTCGCCGCCGTCGTACTGAGGGCGATTCGCGATCTCGACATCGATCCGGCGACGGTGAACGTCAACGGCGGCGCCATCGCCCTGGGTCACCCGCTGGGCGCAACCGGCGCGATGCTGCTGGGCACGCTGATCGACGAGCTGGAGCGACAGGACAAGTCCACCGGACTGATCACGCTGTGTGTCGGCGGCGGCATGGGCATCGCCACCGTGATCGAGCGTGTCTGATTTCGTTTGACGACGACGCCGTGCGTGGCACGCTGGCGGCGTTCCCGACCTCTTCGCAATGCTCATGAACAGACGTTCACTGCGCTTGCTCAATCGGCCGGCGCCTTGCCAGCACACCACGCACGACGCCGCCACATTGACTGACCTAATTCAAGTATTCAACGGAGGCGTACCGTCATGGTGGCCAACCTGAAAGACAGTCCTGAATCTCCCATCCGCTACGACGTCGATGCCGACGGCATCGCCCTGATCACGCTGGACATGCCCGGCCGTTCGCAGAACGTGCTGAATGACTCGTTGACCGGGCCGTTCCAGGCGGTCATCGAACAGGCCTACGGCGATGACGCGGTCAAGGGTCTGGTGATCACCTCCGGCAAGCGGGACTTTCTCGCCGGCGCCGATATCGACGGGTTGTACCGGATGACCGATCCGGCCGAGGTCGTGGCGATGTCGGATGCGTTCAAGGCACTGCTGCGGCAGCTGGAAACGGGCGGCAAGCCGGTGGTCTGTGCATTGAATGGATCGGCGCTGGGCGGTGGACTGGAACTGGCGCTGGCCTGCCATCACCGCGTGGCGTTGAACAACCCGAAGGCGAAGTTAGGGCTGGTCGAGGTCAAGCTGGGCCTGCTGCCGGGCGGCGGCGGCACGCAGCGCCTGCCCCGCATGATCGGCATCCAGACCGCGCTGCCGCTGCTGATGGAAGGCAAGGAATTGCGTGTCGCGGCGGCGAAAGCACAGGGCATCGTCGACGAGGTCGCTGACACACCGGAGGACCTGATTGCCAAGGCCAAGGCCTGGGCGAAGGCGAATCCCAAGGCGACGCAGCCCTGGGACGACAAGAAGTTCCGCTACCCGGGCGGTGACGCCAAGCATCCGGCCGTGGCACAGATGCTCGCGATCGCGCCGTCGATGCTGCGCGCCAAGACCCACGGCAACTTCCCGGCCACGCTGCACATCATGGCCAGCGTCGTCGAGGGCTCGCTGGTGGACTTCGACAACGCGCTGAAGATCGAGTCGCGCTACTTCGCCGCCTGCGTGGTCTCGCCGGAAGCGAAGAACATGATCACCACGCTGTGGTATCAGCTCAATCACATCAACAAGGGCGGCTCACGACCGGACGGTTTCGAGCGCTCACGCTTTTCCAGGGTCGGCATTCTCGGCGCCGGGATGATGGGCTCCGCCATCGCCTATGTCAGCGCCAGGGCCGGCTTTGACGTCGTGCTCAAGGACGTGTCGCAGGACGGCGCGGACAAGGGCAAGGCGTACTCCGAATCGCTGGTGAAGAAAGCGGTCTCCAAAGGCCGCATGAGCAAGGAGGACGGTGCAGCGCTGCTGGACAAGATCCTCCCCACCGGGGATGTGCAGGACCTCGCCGGCTGCGATCTGATCATCGAGGCCGTGTTCGAGGACCGGGGACTGAAAGCCAAGGTGACGCAGGAGACGGAGGCGGTGATGGACGCGAACGGTGTGTTCGCGTCCAACACCTCCACCCTGCCGATCACCGGGCTGGCCGGACCTTCCCTGCGCCCCGACCGGTTCATCGGCCTGCACTTCTTCTCGCCGGCCGACAAGATGCCGCTGGTGGAGATCATCAAGGGCGAGCAGACCAGCGCCGACACGCTGGCCCGCGCCTTCGACTTCGTCCAGCAGATCAAGAAGACGCCGATCGTCGTCAACGACTCGCGTGGCTTCTACACCTCGCGCGTGTTCTCCACCTACATCATGGAGGGCATCGCCCTGCTGGCGGATGGCGTACATCCGCGACGCATCGAGATGGCCGGGCTGAAGGCCGGCATGCCGGTCGGGCCGCTGGCGCTGCACGACGAGGTCTCGCTGTCGCTGTCACTGCACATCATGGATCAGACCCGCAAGGATCTGGAGGCCGAAGGCAAGCCGCTGCCCGACGCGCCGGCCCATGACCTGATCCGCAAGATGGTCGTGGACCTCGAGCGCCCCGGCAAGAAGGCCGGTCGCGGCTTTTACGACTACCCGGAAGGTGGCAAGAAACACCTGTGGGCCGGCCTGGCCGAACACTGGCCGGTGGCCGCCGAGCAGATTTCGGAAGACGAAATCGTCGAGCGCATGCTGCTGGCTCAGGCCAACGAGACTGTCCGCTGCCTGGAGGAAGGCGTGCTGGAGTCGGTCTGGGACGCCAACATCGGCGCCATCTTCGGCTGGGGCTTCGCCCCGTTCCAGGGTGGACCGCTGCAATACCTGAACGCCTACGGCCTCGACAAGGCGGTGGCGCGGCTGCGCGAGTTCGCCGAGCACTATGGCGAACGGTTCTCGCCCGCGACCCGGCTGGTCGAGATGGCCGAGGCCGGCGAAGCCTTCGAACGCGTGCCGGCATAACGGATTTCCCCTCTTTTCATAGTCTTAGGAGTCAGCAATGTTCCACTCAATCATGATGGGCATGAAGAACGCCGGCATGCTGCCCCGGCTTTCGGACACCGAACGCCAGGCGCTGGAAGCCGGCGATGTCTGGGCCGAGGGCGAGTTCTTCACCGGCAACCCGAACTTCAGAAAGCTGATGAGCGAGGCCTACAACAAGCTCACGCCGGAGGAGCAGGCCTTTCTGGATGGGCCCTGCGAAGAGGTGATCCGGATGTGCGACACCTGGGAGATCTCCCGCACCCGCCAGGTGCCGGACGAGATCTTCGACTACCTCGCCAACAACGGCTTTTTCGCACTGCTGATTCCGAAGAAATACGGCGGCAAGGGTTTTTCGGTGCTGGCCCGCTCGACCATCATGGCCAAGCTGCAGGCCGCCGGCGGCGCCGTCGCGGCCATCGTCGTGATTCCGAATTCGCTGGGGGCGGCCGAGCTGACGGAAAAGTACGGCACCCAGGAGCAGAAGGAGCACTACCTGCCGCGTCTGGCCAAGGGCGAATACATCCCCTGCTTCGGCCTGACCGAACTGACCGCGGGCTCCGACGCCGCATCGATCAAGGCCGATGGCGTCGTGTTCCGCGACGAGGACGGCCATCTCAAGGCGCGGATGAGCTTCGCCAAGCGCTACATCACGCTGGCGCCCATCGCCAACCTGATCTCGCTGGCCGTGCGCCTGCGCGACCCGGAGAACCTGCTCGGCAAGGGCGAGGACCTCGGCATCACGGTCATGCTGCTGCACAAGGGCATGGACGGGCTGTCCATCGGCAAGCGCCATGACCCCATGGGCGTGAGCTTCCACAACGGACCGATCTACGGCGAAAACGTCGTCGCCCCGCTGGCCAACACCATCGGCGGCATCGACTATGTCGGCAAGGGCTGGAAGATGCTGATGGAATCGCTGGCCGGCGGCCGCGCGATCTCCCTGCCCGCCTCCGCCGTCGGCGGCGCACGCATGCTGGCCTCGGTGACCGGGGCCTATTCCATGGTTCGCGAGCAGTTCAACATGCCCATCGGCCTGATGGAGGGCCCGCAGGCCAAGGTCGCGCGACTGGCCGGCCTGCAATATCTGATGGAAGCCGCGCGGGTGTATTCCTGCTCGGCCGTGGATGCCGGCCACGAACCGCCGGTGGTCTCCGCCATCCTCAAGCAAAATCTCACCGAGCTGATGCGCGAGCTGTCCATCGACGCGATGGACGTGATGGCCGGCGCCGCGATCCAGCGTGGCCCGAACAACATCGTCTCCGACGCCTACATCGCCGCACCGATCAACATCACCGTGGAAGGCGCGAACATCCTGACCCGCACGCTAATCATCTACGGCCAGGGCGCGAACCGCTCGCATCCCTACGCCCGCAGGCTGGTCGAGTCGGTGGAGGCGGAGGACACGGATAGCTTCCGCAGCGCCCTGCTCGGCTGGGTCGGCGGCATGGTCGTCAACGTCGGCCGCAGCATCACCCGCTACCTGACCCGCGGCTGGACCGCCGGCTCGCCGGTATCGGGCGAAACCGCGACCTACTACCGCCGCCTGGGCTGGGCCTCGACCCGCTTCGCCCTGCTGTCCGACCTGGCGATGATCTTCATGGGCGCCAAGCTCAAGGCCAAGGGCAACTTCACCGGCCGGCTGGCCGATGTACTGTCCTGGATCTTCCTGTGCACCGCGACGCTGCGTCGCTTTGAGGCCGAGGGCCGGCGCGCCGAAGACCTGCCGATGGTCCACTACGCGCTGAACTACGGCCTCAAGCAGATCCAGGACGGCTTCGAAGGCATTTACGCCAACTTCGAGGCACCGGTCGTGGGCTGGTGGTTCAAGTCCGTCGGCGGCTGGCTGCTGCGGCTGAACCCCATCGGCAAGGGCGTGAGCGACGAGCTGCTCGCCCCGACGGCCGCGGTCGTGCAGACCTGCGACGAGCGCCTGAAGCATCAGCAGGAAGGTCTGTTCGTGCCCACCGACACCACGCGCGGCGCCGGACGGCTTTATCACGCCTTCCGCCTGCTGCACGAGGTACGCCCGGTACACGCCAAGATCATCGCCGCGGTCAAGGCGAAGACGTTGCCCAAGGGCCATCCCGCAGACCTGATCGATCTCGCGCTGGAGAAGAATGTGATCAACGCTGGCGAGGCCGAACAGGCCCGGACCGCGCGCCGGGTGCAGCTCGAATCCTGGGGCGTGGACGAGTTCACGCCGGAGGACTATGTCCGCATCGGCTCGTCCACCGACGTCACCGAAGGATTCATCGGCAAGGAAGCACCTCGGCCCAAGCTGGTGGCCTCCGGCCAGGCCTGATCCACCGACCATCCGGGCATTGACGCCAAGCCCCGGTCTGCGCGAGCAGGCCGGGGCTTTTTGCTGCCCGGACAATGCTCCCACGTTCCCATTCAGGCCACGGTTCGTTACGCTCGACAACCCTCAGTCAGTCGGGACAAGCAATGAAACGCGGAGCATGGATTGCCATCGGTCTCGGGGTTGTCGCCCTGATCGCCATCCTCGTGCTGGTGCAGTTCGGCGCCAAGCTGAGCAAGGCCGAGCCCCAGGAGGAAACGGTCGCCGAAGCCCCGCCTCCGAAACCGCCTGAGCCGAGATACCCGATCGAGGCGCCCGAGCCTCCCGCCGACGAATCAACGGACGATACGGCCGATCAGGAGGACGTGGCGGCACCGGAACCCACGCCGCTACCGACGCTGGATGACAGCGACGCGCCGTTTCGCGCGGCCATCGACGAGGCCGCCGGACCAAGCGCGGTCGAGCGCTTTCTCGTCCCGGATTCGGTCATCCGCAAGGCCGTTGTCAGCGTCGACAACCTGGACAGCGACCCGGTGTCGCGCCGCTTCCGCCCGGTGATCGATGTCGATGGCGATGTCCCGGTCATCCGCAGCGGCGACTCGATCCGGCTCGCCCCGTCCAACTACGAGCGCTACAAGCCATGGGTCACCGGGTTCGTCAGCATGCCGCCCGCCACGCTGGTCGACACTTACTCCCGCTATTACCCGCTGTTTCAGGAGAGCTACGAGGACCTGGGTTATCCGGACGGCTACTTCAATGACCGGCTGATCCAGATCATCGACCACCTGCTGGCAACGCCCAGCGTCGACGGCCCGATCTTCCTCAAGCAGCCGAAAGTGTTCTACGAGTTTGCCGACCCGAAGCTGGAGCGTCTGTCCTGGGGGCAGAAGGCATTGATCCGCATGGGTCCGGAGAATGCCGCGGCGGTGAAGAAGCAGCTGCGCGCGATTCGCGACGAACTGCTCTCGCGGGCGAGCGGGGACTGACGCGCGACCGCGGGCGGCCTGCGCTCAGGCCGCCACTTCGGCCAGCAATTCGTCGCTGGCGCCCCTGGCCTCCAGCGCGGCACGCAACTCGTCGCGCCACTGAGCGCTTGCGTCTTCGAGCACGGCGGTGATGCGGGCCCGGCTTTCCGGCGACATCAACATCACCGCATCCGCCAGCAACGGCCACAGCCCCTCGTCCCCGGCCACGGAGAACGCGCTGCGGATCACCTCGTCGGACTGCATCGCGATCAGATCCGCCATGCGGCCCCTGAGCTCCGCCGACGTGCCGTCCACCATGGCCAGCGCCTGTGGCCATAGCGCCTCGGCCTGCGCCGCGACCAGTGTCGCGCCCAGACGCTCGTCGTCCATCGCAGAGATGATGCCTTCCAGGCGCACCTTGCTCTCGATATAGAAACCGATGCGCAGCAGGTCCGATGGCTCGTCGATGGCATCCATGACCGCGGCGACGACATCGTCGTCCAGCGCATCGGCGAACTGGGCCATGACAATGTGCTCGCGATTGCGCCGCAGCTCGCGGGCGACATCGACCACCAGCGCCGTGGGCATCGCGCGGATAATCGGACCGCTACGCCCGGGATCCAGCGACAGGCAAACCCGCGCCAGAAACGGCACCGGCAGCTTTTCCGACAGGGCCAGCGCCTGCTTGGGGTCCATTTCGCTGGCCACTCGGCCGGCCAGCGTCTCACCGATGAACTTCTGCGTGAACTGCGCGGACAGGCCGGTGGGGAGCAGCCGCGTCGCACCCGCCAGCTTGGAGAACAGGCCGCGGTGACGACCGAACAGCGCGTTGGCCGCAACGCTGCGCGCAAGCCGCAGTTCCTCTTCGGAGCACTGACTCAACGCGCCCAGATCGGACGCCTCGCAGCCCAACAGTCTGGCGAGCTTGATGCGCTCCGCCTGTTGCAACAGCGCGCTCATCGCTCGAACAGCTTCTTGACGGGCCCGCGCAGCAGCCTGGGCATGGCGTCGAGCATGCCGTCCATGGCCTCCTTCAGTTCGCGCGCCTGGTGGGTCTGCGCAGCCTTGAGCAAGGTCGCCAGCTCGTCCGCCGCGGGAGCGTCGAGTTCGGTCAGCCGCTGGATATCCGCGTCAGCCACCGACGCCGCGGCCAGCGTGTTTCGGGTCTCTTGTCTCATTGCTTCGGAGGGGCGTGCGGCCCCGCGGTATGTCGATCAGAAGTTGAATACGGCATAAAGGTTGTAGAAGTCCCGGTCCTGTTCGAGGTTGTGGACGCCTCCGCCCATGTACCACTGATACGTGGCGCCCAGGGACAGGCTCTGGCCGATCTTGAACAGGTTGTTGAACGTCAGCGCCTTGCGCCGTTCGGTGAAATTCAGGATCGGTGTCGGCGTCTGTCCCTGCACGTCGTGGAACCACAGGAACTGCGGTTCATAGGTCACGCCGCGAAGAATCTCGTTGTAGGTCAGGCGCAGCAGGGCCCGGTAGCCCCACGCGAAGTCGGTGGGCAGGCCGGTTGTCTGCTGAGTCGGGTTCAGGCTGAGCGTCCGGTCAACGCCGTCGGGCGCGGTCCCGGTGCCATCGGCGCCGTAGCTGGGATGGGTGAAATCACCGGTGCCCTGGAACGGCAGTTCCTGCGGGTCCGGCATGTCGTGCTGGTACCAGAATCCACCCTCCAGCAGGAACAGCACCGAATCGGCGCCGAACGGATTGTTCGACCAGATCCGCAGGCCGGCGAGCGAGAGCTGCGTCGCATCGACCCGCTCGTAACCCCGAACGTAGTCGCCGGCCCCCACGGTGATGCCACGATACGCGGACAGATAGTCCGGAACCGCGGAGCGGCCGCTCGGAATCGTCAACCCGACATCGGGCAACGGGATGGGCAAGGGAACACCGAGAATGGCCTCGATCGAGTCCAGCGAGATCGGGATGTCCTGTTCCGGGAAGGCGGGCTGGAGACCGGCGAAGATCACGTCGGTCAGATGCACCTGCACCGGCAAATTCCGGCGGTGGGACAGCTCACCCGAGAACGCCCAGTTTCCGACGTTCGTATTGAACGACAGGCCGAACATGTCGATGTCTTCCGGGTATTCGACCTGGATATCGAGCGTGTCGATGGGCAACGGTTCGTTGTCGGGATTGTCGGTCGCGGACAGGATGCCGTTGAACGTCAGGCCGCAAGCGGCGGCGGCGAGGAGGATGTTGTCGGGATCGGCGGCACCCCGCAGGCAGGACTCGTCGGTGGCGTAGACGCTCACGAGCGGGAGGCGGCTGTGGTAGCGAAGGTAGTAGAAGCCGAATTCGGTTCCGTTGTTGATGTTCGACGCGAAATACGACAACCGCATGCCGAACTGCCCCTGGTCGCGCGCCTCGCGCTCCGGGCGCACCGCCGCCGTGCGATTCGAGCTGGAGATCAATCCGGCGCCGGTTGCCGGCGGGACGTACTGCTCGTCCGGATCGTCATTGAACTGGCCCAGCGTAATCATCGCGTAGTCGGTGCCGCCAATCAGGTCATTGGTCGACAGAAAGCTGCCGGGCGGCTGGATGCGCACCGGAACGAACTCGAACTGGTAGACGAACTCCGCCGCCAGGCTGTCGGTCAGCGCCGTCTGGAACACCGCCATGCCGGCTGGCTGGTTGACCTGCCCCAGTTCGAAACCGGGAAAGCCCGCGATCGTCGCGTCCAGCGGGTTGAGTTCGTTGACGCTGTTGAACAGGGTCAGCGTGGCCTCGCCCCAGGGTACGACCTGGCGACCGATCTGCACGGAGACCTCGCGGTCGAACAGGTTGAAGTAGCGCTGCACGTACAACTCGCGCAGCTCGATGTCCGACGCGAAGTCACGCTCGACATAGGCCGGCCGGGGCACCGATGCCTCCTGCCAGCGATCATCCAGGTGGGTTTCATCGAAATCGACGTTCTCGGGATCGTAGAAGGCCAGCGCGGACGCCCGGAACTTGAAACCGCCCCAGTAGGCGGTCAGCTCGGGCGTGGCGTAGGTGGTCGCCGAAACGATGTCGCCCTTGTCGTAGTTGATGTTGCCATCGTCGAGGTTGACCCCCGAGAACAGGCCGGGCGCGTCGACCAGGCGCTGGTTGGGGGCGGCGTCACCGGCGAATGACATGCAGTCATCGGCCTCGCACAGCGTGGGATCGTTCGCGAGCTTGGAGATCAGCCCCGGGTCGCGCTCCTGCGCGCGCCAGACCAGACCCGTGGTCAACCGCGTATTGATGTCGAACTCGACCGGACCGATTTCTCCGGTCACCGCGTGCGCCACGCCACCGCTGCATACCAGGGTGAACAACACCAGCCTTCTCAGCATTCTCTCCTCCAACTTCGTCCGCATCCCTGTGGTCACGATGGTGTAGTCGACGGACAAGTACGCTGCCTGTCCGCTCAAGCCGTTAATATTGGCGCCCATGATGGACGAACCGCAATGGCTGAGCCGACACGAGTAGAAGTGTGGATACGCCAATCGACAATCCCAGCTACCACGACTCCAACGCGCTGACGCGTCAGGTGTACCTGGCCATGGAGCGCGCCGGCATCGATGCCGAGGCGTTCATGGCGGAGCTGGGCCTGAGTCCCGAGGCGATCGAACAACGGGATCGGCGCACCCTGCACGAACGCATCCCCCAGTTCTGGGAGCGGCTGGAAGAGGAGACCGGTGACACCAACATCGGCCTGCATGTCGGTCGGTACCTGCCCACCTTCGGCGGCGAGGTGCTGGAGTACCTGTTCCTGTCGAGCATGACCTTCGGCGAGGGTCTGGATCGTGCGCTGCGCTACCAGGCCCTGCTGTCCGGCGCCGCGATGGGCAGTCTGTCGGTCGACGGTGACGAGGCATTGCTGACCATCGATTCCGCGGTGCCCGCGGTCAACGCCAACCGCCACCTGTACGAGTGCCTGACCCAGGGCGTTGTCGGGTTCTTCAAGAGCGTGACGGACGGTGACTTCGCGCCATGCCAGGTGAGCTTCGTGGCTGGCGCGCCGGCGTCGACCGCCGAAGCCGAGGGACTGTTTCGCTGTAATCTCGTGTACGGCGCCGACCACAACGGCATCCGCTTCGATGCCGCGGTGCTGCAGCGCCCCTCGCCACATGCGGAACCCAGGCTCGTGGAGCTGCATGAACGCGTCGCCGAAGACCGCCTCAAGGAACTCAACGCCACCGACTTCGTCATCGCGGCGCGGCGCGCCATCGCACGCGAACTGGAGCGCGGCACGCCCAGCCTGGCGCAGGTCGCCGAGCGACTGAACGTCCCGCAGCGCGAACTGCGCAGTCGGCTCGCCGCGGCGGACACCAGCTTCAACAAGGAACTGGACCGGTACCGGGAGCGGCTGGCCTGCCGCCTGCTCTATCGCACGAACCAATCCATCGATGAGATTGTCTACCTCACCGGATTTTCCGAACCCAGCACGTTCTACCGTGCGTTCCGCCGCTGGCGTGATGAAACACCCATTCAGTACCGGCAGCGGATGCGCCAGCGCACCAAGTCGTCGGATCGAACTGGCTGACCGGAACGACAGGAAAGATTGGCCATCCGCGCCATAACGTTTACAGTCATCGCTGTTATCTTAGTCCGCGCATGCCACCCGTAGCATGCCGCCAACAAAGTCACATGGAGGAGCCATGCGCAGATTGTCTGCTCTGGCCGCAATCGCGGTCTCATTTCCCGTGCTCGCCGGCGTCAGCGCCGACGAAGCGGCGAAGCTCGGCAACGAACTCACCCCGGTCGGGGCCGTCCGGGCCGGTAATGAAGCCGGCACGATTCCCGTGTGGATGGGCAAGGAGCTGTTTTCGCAGGACATCCAGGATCTGACGCGCGACGAGCTGGAAAAGTGGCGCAAGGACTCCCCGAAGAAGATCGAGGATCTGGTCTTCAACGAAATCGAGCGCAACGCCAGCAAGTTCGACAAGAACCCGCTGGAGTCCACGCTCACCATCACCAAGGCCAACTACAAGCAGCATGCGGACAAGCTGACGGTGGGCCACCAGAAAATGTTCGAGCTCTACGACGACTACAAGATGATCGTCTATCCGAGCGTCCGCACCGCCTTCTTCCCCGACGAGATCTACGCCGCGACCAAGAAGAACGCCACGGACGCCACGCTGGAAGGCACCGATGCGGTCAAGAACGCCAAGCTCGGTTTCCCCTTCCCGATTCCCAAGCAGGGCGCGGAAGTGATCTGGAACCACAAGACCAAGTTCCGTGGTTCGGCGGTCAAGCGCTTCAACAACCAGGCTATCGTCGCCCAGGACGGGGATTTCAAGATCTCCAAGCTGGTCGAGGACGTGAAGTTCAAGTACGCCAACCTCAATGACCAGAGCGATGATTCGAACAAGCTCATCGCCTACTACCTCCAGGAGGTCGTGTCGCCGCCGCGCGTGGCCGGTCAGGTGACGCTGGTGCATGAAACCGCCGACCAGTCCTCCGGTGGCCGCAACGCCTGGCTATACGATCCGGGCATCGGGCGCACGCGCCGCGCACCGAACGTCGGCTACGACAATCCATCGCTGGGTTCGGACGGCGAGCAGTTCAATGACCAGATCGACGTGTTCAACGGTGCGCTGGACCGCTACACCTGGAAGCTGATCGGCAAGAAGGAGATGTACATCCCGTACAACTCCGGTCAGATGAACAGCCCGCTGCTCTCCTACGAGGACATCCTCGGCAAGGGCCATATCAATCAGGACTACGCGCGCTACGAACTGCATCGCGTGTGGGTGGTGGAAGCCACGCTGCGTGACGGTCAGCGCCATCAGTTCAAGAAGCGCGTGTTCTACGTCGATGAGGATTCCTATTCCATCGCCGTGGTCGATTGCTATGACAACCGCGATCAGCTGTGGAAGCTGCAGGAAGCACACCTGACGACCTTCCCGTTCGTGCCCACCACCTCGGGCTCGCCGGAACTGATCTACGACCTGCAGACCGGACGCTACTTCGCCACGGCGATGACCAACGAGGACCAGATCTCGGACTTCGACGTCAGCTACGAAGATCGCATGTTCCTCCCGCAGGGGCTGGCTCGCGTCGCCGGACGCCGCTGATGACATCGCGTGCGCTGACGGCGTCGCTGCTCGCCGGTTGCCTCGCCACGGCCAACGTGGCGGCGGCAACCGAGTCCGACGCCAAGGACGATCCGCGCATGGAACCCGCCGAGATGATGGAGCTGGCCGACCAGCGCATTCTCGTCGGGCTGACCGAGGTGGCCGATGGCTACCTCGCCGTCGGCATGCGGGGACACATTCTCCGCTCCACCGACGGCAAAGCCTGGACGCAGGTGGCCAGCCCGGTCCGCTCGATGCTGGTGACGCTGGATTTTCCGACCGACAGCACCGGCTATATCGGCGGGCATGATGGCGTGATCCTGAAGTCGTCGGACGGCGGCCAGGAATGGACGCTGCAGCATTTCGACAACGCACCCCAGCGGCCGGCGATCATCTACGACCTGATGTTCGAGGACGAGGAAACAGGGTTCGCCGTGGGCAGCTACGGGCTGATTCTCCGGACCAGCGATGGCGGCGAGAACTGGACGCCGGTGGAAACCGATCTCGAGTTCCTCGGATTCCACAACAGCCAGATCGTCCGGATCAGCGACGAGATGATGCTGATCGTCGGCGAGAAGGGTTTGGCAGCCCGGTCCTCCGATGACGGTCAGACCTGGGAGATGCTGGTCTCGCCCTACACCGGTTCCTTCTTCGGGGCGATCCCCGACGGCCAGGGTGGAGCACTGATCTACGGCATGCGCGGGCGCCTGTACCGGATCGCCGATGTCAGCGCCGTCGAAACGCAGAGCCCGATGGATTACGACCCGTTCATGGCGGCCAATGTCGACGACCCGCAGGTCCTGGCCGAGATGGGCTGGGAATATCTGGAAACACCGACCAGCGAATCGTTCTTCGGAGCCACCGCGATGCCCGACGGCAGCGTGACCCTCGTCGGCAACGCCGGCCTGATCATGACCGGCAATCCGGACAGCCGGAGCTGGTCGGTTCAGACGAACCCGAATGGCGACAGCCTCGCCGGCGTGCTGCCCGTCAACGGCGAGCTGCTGACGGTCGGACGTCAGGGCGTGGAGTGGCACTGATCCACCCACGCTGACCACCATCCCGCGATCGCGGCTCGGGGGAGTCGCTTCGCGCCAAGGACAGGGGCGCTCCGCGCCCCGCAGGGAGACGAACCTATGGCCTCGGAAGGCTCTTCGCTCACCAATTCGCCCGTCGCCCGGGCGATTCTCAATGTCGTCGAACCGCTGGTGTTCGGTCGCCCGGCCATCACGCTGTTCGTGCTGGTCGCGCTGACGCTGTTCTTCGGCTACCACGCCGCGCGCATCCAGCCCGACGCCGGGTACGAGAAGACCATACCGATGGAGCACCCCTACATGGGTGCGTTCCAGGAGTACTACAGCGAGTTCGGCGGCGCGAACCTCGTGCTCGTCTCGCTGATGCAGAAGGAAGGCGAGATCTACAACGAAGCGTTCCTGACCACGCTGAAGAAGGTCACGGACGACATTTTCTTCCTGCCGAATATCGACCGGCCACGGGTGATGAGCCTGTTCACGCCCAACGTGCGTTTCGTCGAGATCACCGAACAGGGCTTCGAGGGCGGCGACGTGATCCCCTCCGACTACAGACCGTCGGAGGACATGTTCCGCACCATCAAGTCCAACGTGAGCAAGGCCCAGGTGATCGGGCGCCTGGTGTCCGAGGACGAACGGGGCGCCATGGTGGTGTCCGAACTGCTGGAAGTCGATCCACAAACCGGCAAGCAGGTCGACTACACCCACGTCGCCAACCTGCTGGAGACGATCCGCGGACGGATCGAAAGCCCGACCGTGTGGGAGTTCCGTCTGCGCGAGGCCAGCGGCGACATGGAGGCCGGCACCGTCGTGGGCCGAGCCTACACGGAACCCGGCAAGCTGGACCGCTGGTTCGGCGAGCAGACCGTCACCCTGCCCCAGACATCGGGTGAAACCGAAACCGCCACGTTCAAGAACAGCGACCTGGACATCGTGGCGCTGGACAATCCGGAGTACAACCCGAACATCACGGTACACATCGTCGGTTTCGCCAAGGTGGTCGGCGACATCACCGACGCGACGCTGGAGGTGGTCGGTTTCTTCGGCCTGGCGCTGGTCATGACCTCGCTGCTGCTGTGGATTTACACCGGCTCGCTGAAGATGGCGTTCCTGCCGATGGGCTGCTCCGTCGTCGCCGTCATCTGGGAATTCGGCCTGCTGTCGCTGTTCGGCCTGGGCCTGGACCCCTTCGCGATTCTCGTGCCCTTCCTGGTCCTGGCGGTGTCGGTGTCGCATGGCGTCCAGTACGTCAACGCCTGGGTCGGCGAAGTCAGTTCGGGTCGAAGCAGCTTTGATGCGTCGCTAGAAACCTTCCGCCGTCTCGCGATCCCCGGCACGGTGGCGCTGATCACCGACGTGGCCGGCTTCGCCACCATCGCGCTGATCAACATCCAGATCATCCAGGAAATGAGCGCCAACGCGGCGTTCGGCGTCGCCGCCATCATCATCACCAACAAGGTGCTGATGCCGGCCTGGCTGACGTACATGCGTGTTGGTGATCTGGATGCCTTCGAACGCAAGCAGCAGGTGCGCGAGAACCTGCTGGCGCCGATGTGGAAATTCGTCGCCAAGATCACCCGGCCGATACCGTCACTGTGCGCCATCGGCGTCGCCGTGCTGCTGCTGGGCTGGGCGTTCTACATGTATCCCAAGCTGCAGGTCGGCGACGCGCTGGAAGGCACGCCGGAGCTGCGACCGGACTCGCGCTTCAACCAGGACGCCCGGACCATCGGCCACAACTTCTCGATCGGCATCGACATTCTCAAGGTCATCGCCGAGACCGAGGCGGACGGCTGCGTGGATTTCAATGTCGTCGAGGAAATCGACCGCTTCGCCTGGCGCATGGACAACGTCGAGGGCGTGGCCTCCACGCTGTCGGTGCTGGACTACGCGAAAATGGTCTACCGCGGCCTGAACGAGGCCCGGCTGTCCGCCGAGGTCCTACCCCGCAATCAGTTCTCGCTGGCGCAGTCCACCGCCCTGGTCCCGACCACGTCCGGATTGCTCAATGGCGACTGCTCGGCCATGGCGATCTTCATCTTCACCGAGGATCACCGCGCCGAAACCATCAGCCGCATCGTCGACGCGGTGAAGCAGTACGAGGAGGAAACCTCGGACACTGACCGGGTCAGCTTCCGCCTCGCAACGGGCAATGTCGGCGTCATGGCCGCGACCAACGAAGTCGTGGAAGAACAGGAGTTGATGGTCGTGTTCTGGGTCTACGTGGTCGTGATCGGCTTCATCTGGCTGTCGTTCCGCAACCTGTCCTCCGTGCTGTCGATCGTGCTCCCGCTGTCGCTGGTGTCGATGATGGCCTACGGCGTCATGGCCTATCTCGGCATCGGCCTGAAGGTCGCCACCCTGCCCGTCGTCGCGTTGGCGGTCGGGATCGGCGTGGACTACGGCATCTACATCTACGCGACGCTGGAGGAAGGGGTAAAGAACGGCAAGCCGATCGAGCAGGCGTTGTACGAGACGCTGGGCAAGACCGGCAAGGCCGTCGTCTTCACCGGCATCGCTCTCGGCCTGTCGGTGGCCACCTGGCTGTTCTCCCAGCTCCAGTTCCAGGCCGACATGGGCATCCTGCTGGTATTCATGTTCACCGCGAACATGTTTGGCGCGATTCTGCTGCTACCGGCAATCGCCCGTTTCACCATGCGCCAGCCTGCCGGCAGCTGATGGTCCTGTTCCCCCCGCGTCGGCCTCGCCGACGCGGGGGGATGGGCCTACAATCGAGCGCATGACCGCGCTCTACGACTGCGGCGCCTTCACCCACGATGGCCGTCGCCTCGCCTATGAACTGATCGGCCCCCGTGATGGCTCGCCGGTGCTGCTGATGCACGGCATCCTGATGGACTCGATGCTGAATCGCGACCTGGCATCCGCCCTGGCCGACGCCGGGTATCGCGTGGCGCTGCTCGACCTGCTGGGTCACGGCCGCAGCGAAAAACCCGATCGCGCGGAGGAACTGCGCATCGATGCCTTCGGCGATCAGGCCGTTGCCCTGCTTGATCATCTCGGATGGTCCCGCGCGGTGGTCGGCGGCGTGTCCCTGGGCGCGATCACGGCACTGCACGCGGCGGTGCGGGCACCGGAACGTGTCACCGGGCTGTTTCTGGAGATGCCGGTGATGGAACGCGCCGCTCCGGCGGCCGCGCTGATGCTGGTCCCTTTGCTGGTCGGTGTGCGCTACGGCGCCCGCCCGTGGCGTCTCTGGGCACGCATGCTGCGACGGCTGCCCACGCCCAGACGCGGCATCTGGCAAAGCCTGCTCAACACGATTTCACAGGACCCCGATGTCATGGCCGCCATCATCCATGGCGTGCTCGTCGGCCCTGTCGTGCCACCGTTGCGCGATCGCATCCGCCTGGCGGCACCGGCACTGGTCATCGGCCATGCCGGCGACTGGCTGCACAATCTCCAGGACGCCCGCGCACTGGCCCGCGAACTGCCCAACGCCGAACTCGTCGTCGCCCGTTCCCCGTTCGAGCTGCGCACACGCCCGACACGCCTGCTGCCCGACATCCTGCGCTTCCTGCAACGCACGCAGCGCGAGGCGGACCAAGCCACGCCATCGCTGGCATGACGGTCGTCCGCAACGCATTCCTCCAGACCGCGGAGGATGGTGGCGTCTGTCGCGTCACACGGATTCGATCCCCGAAGGCGGAGCGGGACCAGCCGGTCGTGCTGCTGCCCGGCATGTTCACCAGTCGACGGTTCTGGCTGTCCGACAAGGACATCGGCCTGGCGGCCTATCTCGCCGAACAAGGCTTCGACAGCTGGATCATCGAGCGGCGCGGAATCGGGGATGTTGATCCACAGGCCCGTGCCGGTGCCGACGAGCACGTCCGGCTGGACCTGCCCTTGCTCGCGGACCGCATCCTCCGCGAAACCGGCCAGGCGCCGTTCTGGCTGGGCCACTCCTTCGGAGGCCAGCTGGCGGCCAAGGCAGCCAACGAGACCGTCCCCGCCGACGCGGTCGCCGGCCTGATCCTGATCGCGACGCAGACGGAGCGCGGCAAGCGCTGGCTGGTCCCACCACTGTCCACCGCGGTCACCACCATGACCCGCCTGCTGGGACGCGTACCGGCCCGACTGGCCGGTCTGGGACCGGAGGACGAACCCGCCGCCGCGGTACTGGACTCCGTCGCGTGGACGGTCGATGCCCGCAAGACCGGCGGGTGGCCGGCAAGGCTCGCGACGCTGGAAACTCCGGTGCTCGCCGTTGCCTCGTCACACGACACCGTCGACCCGGCGGACGGCTGCCGTCATCTGTTCGATCAGATCGGATCGACCGACAAGACCTGGTGGCTGCTGGAACCCGGTGCGGACATGCCCGCGACCTTCGACCATCCCGGCATCGTCGTCAGCAAACCGGCCCGGACCCATGTCTGGCCCGGGCTGGCTCATTGGATGCAGAGTCGCTCGGAGCCGGCGACATCCGTCGCCTGAGCGATGGATGCGGCCGGCGCGACCGAGATCAGGCGGCCGGCTTGATCGAGCCTTCCAGGTACAGCGTTGAACGCTGCGGATTGGTCAGCAGATAGGTCTGCACACCGTCGTCGACACGGCTCAGCAGTTCGGGCTGCCCCGGCAGGAACAACGGTCGCTTGAAGGCCACATCCAGCGAACAGGCCTGCTCGATCGTCTCGCCCCCGCAACGGGCCACGCAACTGGCGAAAGACCACATCCCGTGCGCGATCGCGCGCTTGAAACCGAACAGCTTGGCCGCCAGCGGATGCATGTGGATCGGATTCACGTCACCGGCCACGAGACCGTAGCGACGGCCGATGTTTCCGGGGGCCTTCCACTGGTCGACCACGGCGTAGTCATCCCAGACCGGCGGCTGCCAGCCCTTGCCACTGCCGCCACCGGACTTTTTCGGGTCGCGGATCAGGTTGGTGCTGGTGCTTTCCCACACGCACTGTTCATCCGTGTCGAGAATCCGGGTCTGCAAGTCGAACTCCAGACCCTTGTCCACCGGACGATGCCCTTCCACGACGACATGCACGCCCAGCGGCTCGTTCTGATGCAGGCTGCGGTGCTGATGCACGACGTTGCGCATGTGCACGGCGCCCAGAAGCTTCAGCGGAAACGCCTCATGGGTCAGCACGGCCATGTGCAGCGGTGCCGCCATGATGTGCGGAAACGTGACGGGCAGCAGGCCGTTGGCCTCGAAGCCGCACAGCTTGCGGTACCGGTTGACCGCTCCGGTCGATGCCGGAGCAGGCGCCAGATGCGCCTCCAGCCGGGGAATATCCTGTCCCTCATCCAGACGGACGCCACCCGGCCTGGCGGCCTTGGCGTAGCTGATCCAGACCGAGGGCGGCGCGTCGAACTGCAGATCGGCGGCCGACACGATCAGGCTCCGATCAGGCTTTGGCCACAGACGCGGATCGTCTGGCCGGTGATGCCGGCGGCGCCCGGCGTGGTCAGGAACTTGATCAGTTCGGCCACGTCTTCCGGCAGCCCGCCCTGCGACAGCGAGTTCATGCGACGACCACCCTCGCGGATCATGAACGGCATCTCCGCCGTCATCCGGGTCTCGATGAAGCCCGGCGCCACGGCGTTCACGGTGATCCCGCGCCCGGCCTGGGCCGCCGACTGCGCAGCCACGTAGCCGATCAGGCCGGCCTTCGTCGCGCCGTAGTTCGTCTGGCCCATGTTGCCGGCGATACCGCCGATCGACGACAGACAGACGATGCGACCACCGTCGTTGATGACCTTGTCGCCGAGCAGGACTTCGTCAATCGCCAGGATCGCGCCCAGGTTGATCGACAGGACCATGTCCCACAGATGCTCCTTCATGTTCGCCAGCGTCTTGTCACGGGTAACACCCGCGTTGTGCACGACGATGTCGACACCGCCATGCTGCTCCTTGAAATAGCTCGCGATCTTCTTCGGCGCCTCCGGATCGGTAATGTCCATGGGCAACGCCGCGCCACCGATCTTGGCGACGGTGGCATTCAGCGTTTCCTCATCGGCGGGAATGTCGAGGCAGACGACATGGGCGCCTTCCGCCGCCAGTCGCTCGGCGGTCGCGGCTCCGATGCCGCGGGCGCCACCGGTGACCAGCGCCACCTTGCCCTTGAGCGCGCCGGACAGCGGCATCTCCGCCGGTGCCTTCACCGCCGTGCCGACATGCATCGGCTGGCCATCGACATAGGCCGAATGACCGCTGAGCAGGAAGCGCAGCGGCGCGGCCAGGCGATCCTCGGCGCCCTTGGCCACGTGAATCAGATTGGCAGTGGCGCCGCGCTTGCCGATCTCCTTGCCCACCGAGCGGACAAAGCCCTCGGCGGCGCGGGCGGTCGCCACGGCCTTGGGGTTCGCGCCCTCGGCAGGCTCGCTGGCCAGCACCACGACGCGGCCGTTCGATGCGATCTGACGCATGACCGGATGGAAGAAGGTGTAGAGCTGCTTGAGACCCTCCACGCCGTCGATGTCGGTGACGTCCAGAACCAGACCGTTGTACTTGGCGCCTTCCGAGGCACTCGCGGCCAGGGTCGCGCCCGCCGCCTCAAGGTCGGCCCGCACGGCCTTGGCCACCACGCCGTCGGTCGCGGTGCCGAACAGCACCTGCAGGCCCGCGAGCGGCTGTTCCGCATACTGCGTGCCGCCCCGGTTCAGTTCGACCGGCGTGGGCAGCCCCACGGTCTTGATGACATTGCGAAGCGTCGGCTGACTGGCCAACTTCACCAGGTAATCACTCATTGATCACTCCATCGGAATCGAAGAATCGGCTTGTCGCGAATGCCGGCCCCGTTTCGCACGGGATCACGCCAATCCGACTTGAATGTTGCGGCGCACGATAACGAAATTACCCGCTGGCGGCCATTGGCCGAGTCCGACACCCGGTGTGAGCAGACTGGCCAACCGGGCAGCCGACCCGCATCACGACCGGACCCGACACGCCCGCGCATCCACCGCATCCTGTCGCGGAAAACGCCGTTCATTGGCGCTATTCGGCAAAGCGTTCTACGCTATGCACCCGCTGCGAGTACCACAGCGTACATACGGAAATCGAGCGTGGTACCGACGACAGCCGTAGATCTTGCAATTGAGACGGCCGGTCACGCCGGTGACCCGGCGAAAACAACGCCGACCCGCACCCGGCCGTGCGGGTCCGGACTCCAGACCAATCGACAACGACGTTCAAAGGGGGACGCATGGGTCAGTCCTTGACCATCAAGAATAATTACGTATCAGCGCCCAGTGCACCGATTCAGCATGATCGCGACCCGGTCGCGATGCTGTTCCACTGGGCAGAGACTCGACCCAAATCGACCTACCTGCGCCAGCCGATCAACGGCGTGTGGCGCGAATACAGCTGGGCCGAAGTCGCCGATCAGGTCCGCAGGATGGCATCCGCGCTACAGGCCCTGGGCCTCAAGCCGGGCGAGGTCGTGGCGCTGACCGGCAAGAACACCGCGCACTGGATCATCGCCGACCTGGCGATTTCCATGGTTGGCGGCATTTCCGTCGGCATCTATCCGAACCAGGCATCGGAAACCACACGTTACGTGCTGGAGCACAGCGAAACGAAGTTCCTGTTCTTCGGCCCGCTGATGGATGCGCAACAACTGGCCGACGGCATTCCCGAATCGGTCAAGACCATCGGGTTCCCGTACCCGGAAGTCCCGGAAACCGATTACGGCTGGGACGCCCTGCTCAAGGAGCATGAACCTCTGCAGGACTGGGAGCCAAACGACCCCGATGGCGTCCACACGATGATCTACACCTCAGGGACCACCGGCAATCCCAAGGGTGTCATGCTCAGCACGCGGGCCACGCGGGAGATCATGGGTGGCGTGATCGACCGGCTCAAGCTGGGTGACGACGAACGCTTCTTTTCCTATCTGCCGCTGTCGCACATCTTCGAACGCGGCGTGATCGAGCTCTCCAGCCTCTACATCGGGGCGGAGGTTTCGTTCATGGAGTCCCTGGACAAGCTGGCCTCCCAGCTTGCGGAAGTGGCCCCCACCCGCTTCTATGGCGTGCCCGTCGTCTACGGCCGCATCCAGCACGGCATTCTGCACAAGCTGCCGCAGAAGAAGCTGGAGCGCCTGCTCCGCATCCCGATCCTGTCCGGCATGATCCGCAAGAAGGTGGTCACCGGGCTCGGCCTGCAGAACGCACGCGGGGTTGTCTCCGGCGCGGCGCCAATGCCGGAAGCCATGATCAACTGGTTCAGCAAGCTCGGCATCACCATCTGCCAGGGCTACGGGATGAGCGAAAACGCGGCGTACTGCACGACGAACATCCCGTCCGAGAACCGGATCGGGTCGGTCGGCCGCCCCATGCCGGGCGTGGACATCAAGATCCACGACAAGACCGAAGAGGTCCTGACCCGTTCGACGGCCACGATGCTTGGCTACTACAAGAATCCGGAAAAGACCGCCGAAACCATCGTCGACGGCTGGCTGCACACGGGCGACAAGGGCCGTATCGACAAGGACGGCTACCTCTACATCACCGGCCGGATCAAGGACGCGTTCAAGACCTCCAAGGGCAAGTACGTCGATCCGTCACCGATCGAGGACAAGCTCGCCGTGGACGAGGCCATCGCCCAGATCTGCCTGATCGGCAGCGGCATGAAGCTCCCGGTGGGCATCGTCCGGATCGAAAGCGACGATTCCGACGCGGACATCGCCGAACGTCTGGCCGACAAGGTCGAGGCCCTGAACAAGACGCTCGAACCTCACGAACGCGTCGGCAAGCTGTTCCTGACGCGGGATGAATGGACCGTCGAGGACGGGCTGGTGACGCCGACCATGAAGATCAAGCGACCGCAGCTGGAAGAGCGCTACCGCGACCATGCCGAGGCGATGCTCGGCGAAGAGGACAAGGTCATCTGGCTTTGATGTGATCACGACAGTGCCGGCGCTTGCGCCGGCACGCGTTACGGCGGTGGCAAACTCATTCGTTCGCTGACACACTCCGCCGTGAACGAGACCTGGGGACAAGGCCGTGCTCAAAGCGGCCGAACGAGGAGACAACTTATGCAATCCCACCTGCAACGCGTCTGCGCGCTGGCGCTGCTGATTCCACTGACCGTCACCGCCAAGGTGTCGTCCGACGAGGCGGCCCGTCTGAAGGATGGCGGTGATCTGACTCCGCTGGGCGCCGAGAAAGCGGGCAACGCCGACGGCTCGATCCCCGCATGGGGCGGCGGACTGAGCAGCAGCGAGGCCCCGGACAAGTACGATGGCTTCGGCACCCGGCTCTATTCGCCGTGGCCCGACGACGAACCCATCGCCGAGATCACCAACGCGAATCTGGCGAAGTACCGGGACCAGATGTCACCCGGGCAGCTCGCGCTGTTCAAGAAGTTCGACGACTTCAAGATGCCCCTGTATGCATCACGCCGCCGGAATGGTGCTCCGGACTACGTCTACGCCGCCACATTCGAGAATGCGACACGGGCGACGCTGGGCGCCAACGGCGAAGCGCTGGTTGATGCCATCATCGGCATTCCCTTCCCGATTCCCCAGAACGGCCGGGAAGTGATCTGGAATCACAAGACGCGATTCCGCGGCATGTCCGGAAGCCGCTGGAATGTGCAGGCCGCGGTCACCTCATCCGGGGCCTACAACCTCGTGAAGCTGCATGAGGACTTCAAGTTCAACTACAGCCTCAAGGGTGCGACGCCCGACTCGCTGAAGAACGTGCTGATCTACTTCATGCAGGAAATCCGCGACCCGGCGCGCCTCGCCGGCCAGTTCCTGCTGGTCCACGAAACCATGGACCAGGTGAAGGAACCGCGGCGTGCCTGGCTCTACAACCCGGGCCAGCGACGTCTGCGCCGGGCCCCGAATGTCGGCTACGACAACCCGGGCACCGGATCCGACGGACTGCGTACGAACGACCAGCTCGACAGCTACAACGGCGCGATGGATCGCTACACCTGGAAGCTGATCGGCAAGCGCGAAATGATCATCCCGTACAACGCCTACAAGCTGCACGATGACGACAACGAATACGAGGACATCCTCGAGCGCGGTCACATCAACCAGGATCTGGCGCGGTACGAAAAGCATCGCGTCTGGGTCGTGGAAGCGACCGTCCGCGACGGTACCAGCCACATCTACGACAAGCGCGTGTTCTACGTGGATGAGGACTCCTGGACCATCGTGCACCAGGATATCTACGACAAGCGCGGCGAACTGTGGCGTGTCCACGAGCAGCACACCCTGCCGTCCTACGGCGTCAGCGAACAGTTCGGAGAAGCCCAGGGCTTCTCGGCGCCGGCCATCGAAGTCGCCTACGACATCCTCAACAATCGCTACCTCGCGTTCTCGATGAACAACGAGGAAGACGAGGCGCAGGAACGTGAATTCGACGGGGATCACTTCACCCCGGCGAACGTGAAGCGGATGGCGCGACGCTAGGCATTTTCGGCTGAGGCCGCAGATCGAGCCCGGACAGGTTGCGGCCTGTTCGGGCTTTTTTGTTGGCACCTGGCTGCCAGGAGCAGGTTTCGCCCTGCCGGGCGAGCCGATTTTCTTTGTACGCCCAAAGAAAACCGGCGAAAAGAAAAGGCGCCCGGGACGTGGCCAGCCGCCTGTGGCGGCTGGTGCCCTGCGCTTCTCGCAGCCGGTGGGCGTTGCAGACGGGCCGTCCTGGCCCGACTGCAACGGCTTCGGCATCCCTGCCTCGCTCGGCGCTGCGCGCCGACTGATCCACCGCCCGCTGCGATGCTCGGCCACGTCCAACGGAGTTCAACCCGAGGCTGAAGCGGAGCCTGGTTTTTCGTGCCGTTTGCTCAGCCGAGAAGCACAGACAGCGGCGGAGCCAGCGGGCCGAACGTGAATGGTTTCAAACGTCCGACGAAACCAGAAGCTGCGCCCCAGCCCCCTCCTCCCCCAACGCATCCCCCGGATTCCGCAACGGACACCGATCAATCGACAAACACCCGCATCCGATGCAGTCGGTCAGCTGATCCCGAAGCTGCTCCAGCGCGCGAATCCGCTCGTCCAGCTCCGTCCGCCACTGCGCCGACAGCCGCTGCCAATCGGCGCGCGTCGGCGTTCGCTGATCCGGCAGGGCGTCGAATGCGTCCCGGATGGTCTTGAGCGGCATGCCCGCACGCTGCGCGACCTTGATCACCGCGACGCGCCGCAGCACCTCGCGGGCGTAGCGCCGCTGGTTGCCGGCGTTGCGCCAGGCCTTGATCAGCCCCTGCGCCTCGTAGAAATGCAGCGTGGAGACAGCCACGCCGGCGCGCTCGGCGACTTCGCCCACGGACAGCGGGCGTTGGGTGTCGATACGGGAGGATTGGGTACTCACCGGCTGAACCTCAATGAATGCCGAGGTTTCAGCGTCGCATATTCCCGCGCGGCGGGTCAGCGGGGTCGTCGGCTCAGTGCTTCGTCGGCGATGGCGGTTCCGCGCGCGCGGCGGTGAACAGGGCGCGAGCGTCGTCGGCCTCGTAGACGTAGGACTGCCCGCAGAACTCGCAGGACGCCTCCACGCGCCCCTGCTCGGCGAGCAAGGCCTCGACGTCCTCTTCACCCAGCGACAGCAGCAGCGTGCCGATGCGCTCACGCGAACAGCGGCAGGTCAGCGTGACCTCGCGCGTGTCGTGGCGGCGCAACCCCAGGCTGGCGAACAGGCGATGCAGCAGCAGGTCCGGATCGGTGGCGAGCAGTTCGCCGTCGGCCAGCGTGTCGGCCAGCGCGGTCACCGTTTCGAACGCGTCATCCTCGGCCATCTCGCCCGGCAATCGCTGGATCAGCAGCCCCGTGGCCACGGCGTCATCGGCGGCAAGCCAGACACGCGTCGCAAGCTGCTCGGATTGCAGGAAATAGCGTTCGAGATCCTCTGCCAGCGACACACCGCCGGCCTCGACGATGGCCTGGTAGCGATCCATGCCGGATTCGGGATCGAGCAGCACGGCGCATTGCGCGCCGGCAACCGCCTGCGTCCAGGCTTCGGGCACCGGCTCGTCGCGAGTCTGCAACATCGAGCGTAGCTGCAACTGGTGGTCGATCTGCGCCACCAGCAGCGACAGATGCGCCCCGCCCTGCATCTGCAGATTCATGCGGCCGCGGAACTTGAGATTGGCCGCCAGCAGCGGCAGCGCCGCGGTTGCCTCACCCAGCATGGTCCGCTCGGGGCCGCCAAGCCCCAGGCGCTGCCACCAGTTCAGCCAGGCCTGGTCCAGGCGCACCAGCGCGCCACGGACCGGCAGGTCGGCAAAGTCGAATCGAACGAGAACACCCACGCCGGCAACTACGCGTTCAGCTTTTCCTTGAGCAGACGATTGACCTCGGCCGGATTCGCCTTGCCCTTGGTCGCCTTCATCGCCTGGCCAACAAAGTAGCCGAACAGCTTGTCCTTGCCGCCGCGGTACTGCTCGAGCTGGGCCGGGTTGCTGGCAATCACCTCGTCCAGGATCTTGCCCAGCGCGTCCGGATCGGTGATCTGCTTGAGCCCCTTGGCCTCGATGATAGCGTCGGCATCACCTTCGCCGGCCCACATCGCCACGAACACGTCCTTGGCGATCTTGCCGGAAATGGTGTCGTCGGCGATGCGCATCACCAGCCCCGCCAGCGCCTTGGCGTCGACCCTGGAATCCACGATATCCAGGCCCTCGGCATTCAGCGACGCGGCCAGATCACCCATGACCCAGTTGGCCGCCAGCTTGGCGTTGACCGTGCCGGTGTATTCGACGACCTGCTCGTAGTAGTCGGCCAGCTCGCGGCTGGAGGTCAGCACGCCAGCGTCGTACTCGGACAGCGCGTACTGCTCGACGAAACGGTCCCGCTTGGCGTCCGGCAACTCCGGCATGGTCGAGCGGATGCCGATGATGTCCGACTCGGTGGTCACCACGGGCAACAGGTCCGGGTCCGGGAAGTAGCGGTAGTCGTTCGCCTCTTCCTTGGAGCGCATGGCCCGCGTCTCACCGGTCTGCGTGTTGAACAGCCGGGTTTCCTGCACGACCTCGCCACCGGATTCGATCACGTCGATCTGGCGCTCGATCTCGTGGTTGATCGCCTTTTCGACGAAGCGGAACGAGTTCAGGTTCTTGGTCTCGGTTCGGGTGCCGAAGGTGTCGCTGCCCTTGGGTCGGATCGACACGTTGGCGTCGCAGCGGAACGACCCCTCCTGCATGTTGCCGTCGCAGATTTCCAGGTAGCGGACCAGCGAGTGCAGTTTCTTCAGGTACGCTACCGCCTCGGCCGCGGAGCGGATGTCCGGTTCGGAGACGATCTCGACCAGCGGCGTGCCGGCGCGGTTCAGGTCGATACCCGATCCGTCACCGAAACCCTCGTGGATCGACTTGCCGGCATCCTCTTCCAGATGCGCCCGGGTGATGCCGATGGTCTTGGTCTGCCCATCCACCTCGATATCCAGCGTACCGTTGGCCACGATCGGCAGTTCGTACTGGCTGATCTGGTAGCCCTTGGGCAGGTCCGGATAGAAGTAGTGCTTGCGGGCGAACACGCAGCGCGGCGCGATCTCGGCACCGACGGCCAGACCAAACTTCACCGCCATGCGCACGGCGTCGGCATTCAGCACCGGCAGCACGCCGGGCAGGCCGAGATCGACCGCGCAGGCCTGGGTGTTCGGCTCCGCGCCATAGGCGGTGGCCGCGCCGGAGAAAATCTTGCTCTGGGTCTGGAGCTGCACATGCACTTCCAGCCCGATGACGACTTCCCATTCCATGTTCAGAAGCCCTCCGCACGTGCGACGTGGTGGTCGGTCAGGCTCTGGAACTGGTGGGCCAGATTCAGGATGCCCGTCTCGTCGAAGGCCTTGCCGATCAACTGCACGCCAACCGGCTTGCCGTCGACCAGCCCCGCGGGCATGGACAGCGCCGGCAGGCCCGCGAGGTTCGCGGCGATGGTGTAGATGTCGTTCAGGTACATGGCCACCGGGTCGTCAGTCTTCTCGCCCAGCGCGAAGGCCGGACCCTGGGTCGTGGGCCCGATGATCGCGTCGACTTCCTCGAAGGCGCGGCTGAAGTCGTCGGCAATCAACTGCCGAACCTGCTGAGCCTTCAGATAGTAGGCGTCGTAGTAGCCGGCCGACAGCACATAGGTGCCGACCATGATGCGGCGCTGCACCTCGCGACCGAAACCCTCGCCGCGGGAGCGCTTGTATAGGGCTTCCAGCGACTCGACGCCCTCGGCGCGATGGCCGTAGCGCACGCCGTCGTAACGGGCCAGGTTGGAGCTCGCCTCGGCCGGCGCCACTACGTAGTAGGTCGGCACCGACAAATGCATGTTCGGCATCGACACCTCGACGATCTCGGCGCCCTGCTGGCGATAAATCTCCAGCGCGGCCTCCAGGGCGGCGCGCGTTCCATCGTCCAGACCCTCGGCGAGAAACTCCTTGGGCAGGCCCAGCTTGCGGCCGGCCAGCGGCGCATCCAGACCGGCGCGATAGTCCGGTACCGGCACGTCCACGGATGTGGAATCGGCGGGATCGAAGCCGGCCATGGCCTGCAACACGATCGCCGCATCCTCCGCGGTGCGGGTAATCGGCCCGGCCTGGTCCAGGCTGGAGGCGAACGCGATCATGCCGTAGCGCGAGCAACGACCGTAGGTCGGTTTCAGGCCGGTGAGATTGGTCAGCGCGGCCGGCTGGCGAATCGAGCCCCCGGTGTCGGTGCCGGTCGCGAACGGCGCGAGACCGCCGGCCACCGCCGCAACCGAACCGCCCGAGGAACCGCCGGGCACGAGGCCGGCGTCCACGCCCCAGGGGTTCTTCACCGGGCCGAAGTAGCTGGTCTCGTTGGACGAACCCATGGCGAACTCGTCCATGTTGGTCTTGCCGAGCATGACCACGCCGGCCGCGGCCAGCTGCCGGACCACGGTCGCGTCATAGGGCGCGACGAAGTTGCCGAGCATCTTCGAACCACAGGTCGTCAGCACGCCCTTGGTGCAGAAGATGTCCTTGTGCGCCATGGGCACGCCGGTCAGCGGACCGGCATCGCCGGCCGCGCGCATCTGGTCGGCGGCATCGGCGGCCGCCAGCGCCTGCTCGGGCGTGACGGTGATGTAGCTGTTGAGCGCGGAATCGTGCTGCTCGATGCGGTCAAGAAAGTACTGCGTCAGTTCCCGGCTGGAGAACTGTCCGGATGCCAGGCCATCGGCCAGCCCGGCCACGGTCAGGGTATGAAAGCTCATTCGGCGACTCTCGCTTATTCGATGACGCGCGGCACGCGGTAAAGACCGCGCTCGGTGTCGGGCGCGTTGGACTGGAACAGTTCGCGCTGGTCGGTTTCGGTGACCTGATCGCGGCGCAGGCGCTGAACCATGTCCAGCGGATGCGCCATCGGCGTCACGTCGGCGGTATCGGCCTGGTTGAGCTGATCCACCATGGCGAGAATGTCATTGAGGTTGCCGGAGTACAGCTCCACATCGGCTTCGTCCAGTTCCAGACGCGCCAGATGCGCAACCGTGCGCAGCTGATCGTTGCTAAGACTCATGAATATGGCCTAAAGAAGGCGTGTTGACGCGGTGGCGCCGCGGCCCGGGGCCGCGAAACGGGCGAGAAACTTAGCATAGGGCCTGCTTGCCCAAAACCCTGCCCGTTGGTAGATTTCGCGCCTTCATCGCGGGATACAACGATTCGTTCCCCAGCCCGCCCGCCCCACCACTGCCGGTTCTTGAGCCCATGCTGGACAACATCCGCGGGTTGTTCGTCAACGACCTGTCGATCGACCTGGGTACTGCGAACACCCTTGTTTATGTGCGCGACCAGGGCATCGTCCTGAACGAGCCTTCCGTCGTCGCCATTCGCACCGACGCGCGCGGCGCCAAGCGCATCGAAGCCGTCGGCATCGACGCGAAGCGCATGCTGGGTCGCACTCCGTCGAACATCAACACCATTCGTCCGCTGAAGGACGGCGTGATCGCCGACTTCATGGTGACGGAAAAAATGCTGCAGCATTTCATCCGCAAGGTGCACAAGCGGCGGATGTTTCGCCCCATCACCCGGGTGATCGTCTGCGTGCCCTACGGGTCGACGCAGGTCGAACGCCGCGCGATCCGCGAGTCGGTGACCAACGCCGGCGCCCGCAAGGTGATGCTGGTGGAAGAACCGGTCGCCGCGGCCATTGGCGCGGGCATTCCGGTCGGCGAGGCGCGCGGGTCCATGGTGCTGGACATCGGCGGGGGCACCTCGGAAGTCGCGGTGATCTCGCTCAACGGCATCGTCTACGCCGAATCGGTCCGCATCGGCGGTGACCGTTTCGACGAAGCGATCGTCAGTTACGTCCGTCGCCAGTACAACATGCTGATCGGCGAGGCCACGGCCGAGCGCATCAAGCACGAAATCGGCACCGCCTTCCCGGGCCACGAGGTCCAGGAAATCGACGTCGTCGGCCGTCATCTGTCAGCCGGCGTGCCCCGCAGCTTCACGCTGAACTCCAACGAGATTCTCGATGCCTTGCAGGAACCGCTGTACGGCATCGTCGGCGCGGTGAAGACGGCGCTGGAGTCCACCCCGCCGGAGCTGGGCTCCGATGTCGCCGATCGCGGCATCGTCCTCACCGGTGGCGGCGCGCTGCTTCGCGATCTGGACAAGTTGATCTCCGAGGAAACCGGCCTGCCGGTGATCATTGCCGACGACCCGCTGACCTGCGTCGCACGCGGTGGCGGCATGCTGCTGGAGATGATTGATCGCCAGGGTGAGGTCTACACGCTGGACTGAGTCCGCGGGCACTTAGGCCCGGCTCTTGCCTCAACTCCGGAGCAACAGGACGTAACCCGCTGAACGAGGGAAATTTTCTCCGTCAGCGGCATTGTCACTGCGCCGGCTTTTTGTCTACACTTGTGAGCCAAGTCGCACTCATGTCGAGTGTTTTGACTTGGACGGGCGATTTGGGGTGGACGACCTACATCAAGATTCAATTCGACCTTTGTTTCCGCGCGGGCCTTCGCTGGGCCTGAAAGCGGTCCTGCTCGCGTTGATTTCCGTCGGCCTGATGTTCGCCGACGACCGCACCGATACGCTCAACCCCGTTCGCTCCTTCATCGCCGTCGCCGCCGTTCCGGTGCAGTGGATGGCCAGCCTGCCGAACCAGGCCGGCGAGGTCGCCGACCACTTCGCGTCGCGTCAGACCCTGCTGGAACAAAACGCTGATCTGCGCGAGCAGCAGTTGCATTTGCAGGCACGCCTGCAGAAGCTGGATGGCCTGGCGGCGGAGAATTCCCGTATCCGAGCCCTGCTGCTGTCGTCCAAGCGGCTGCACGAGCAGGTGCTGATCGGCGAGATCGTCTCGTCCAGCATGGACCCCTATCGCCACTACGTGACGCTCAACAAGGGCGGCATGGAAGGCGTTTACAAGGGTCAGCCGCTGATCGACGCCCACGGCGTCATGGGCCAGGTCGTCGAAGTCACGCCGATGAACTCGACCGCGATTCTGGTCACCGACCCCAATCATGGCATTCCGGTGGAAGTGAACCGCACCGGCCTGCAAACCGTCGCCCACGGCGCCGGCGACAGCCGGGGACTGGCCCTGCCCTTCCTGCCCAGCAACGCCGATGTGCAAGTGGGTGATCTGCTGGTCAGTTCCGGACTCGGCGGCCGCTATCCCGCCGGCTACCCGGTCGGCGTTGTCTATGACGTGCAGCACCAGCCCGGCGAACATTTCCTGGACGTGTCCGCCCGTCCGGCGGCGCGCCTGAACCAGGGCCGTGAACTGCTGCTGGTCTGGAAGGACGGCGCGCCCCCGGTCACCAACGTTGCCGAACAGCTCGACCAGCGCCGCGAGGCCGGCCTGCCGACCTTCGCCACCTCCGAGAGACCGTGAACGAGGACCGCCGACCCAGCGGCCTGATCATCATGGTCAGCGTGCTGCTCGCTTTGGTGCTGTCCAAGGTCATGCTGCCCGACCCGCTCGCGCTGCTGCGCCCGGCCATGGTGCCGATGGTCGCGTTCTACTGGCTGCTGATGATGCCCGACCGCTTCGGGCTGACCATGGCCGCATTGCTCGGGCTGGTCGTGGATGTCCTCACCGGCACCCTGCTCGGCGCGCATGCCTTCGCGCTGACCGTCTCCGGCTATCTGGTCGCACGGATGGCGCTGATCATCCGCTTCTGGCCGGCCTGGCAGCAAAGCCTGGCGTTGTTGCCGCTGTGGGGACTCTACGCCTTCCTGATGTTCTGGATCGACGGCGTCACCCACCGCAACGCCGACGCGTTGCTGCGGTTTTCGCCGGTGCTGACCACCGCCATCGCCTGGCCGCTGCTCTGCGCGATGATGGCCTGGGCCAGCCCTTCCGCCGAAGAGAACTGACGGCACCCCGCGAACCCCGGTAGAGTCGGCGGCAGCGGAACAGCCCCGAAAATCCATCGTTGCTCAGAACATCCCCCGTAAGCACCGACATCATGTCCGCGCCTCGTCAGAACATCCGGCACCTTGGCTGAAATCAAGTCACTGAAGAATCCGCTGGCGGAACGCCAGCTCACCCTGTTCCGCGCGATCATCGCCGGGCTTGGTGTCGTGATCCTGTCGCTGGTGCTGGTCGGCCGCCTGGTCCAGTTGCAGTTGCTCGACCATGACGTCTACGCCACGCGCTCCGATGACAATCGGATGCGGGTGCGCATTATCGCGCCGGCCCGCGGCCTGATCTACGACCGCAACGGCGTCGTGCTCGCGGAAAACCTGCCGACCTACCAGCTCGAGATCGTGCCGGAGCAGGTCGAGGATGTCGCCGACACCGTCACCGCGCTGGCCGAGCTGATCGACATTCCCGATCGCGACCGCGAGCGCTTCTACCGCCGCGTGGACCAGGAACCCTCCTTCCGCAGCATCCCGCTGCGCACCCGGCTGACCCCCGAGGAAGTGGCGGCGTTCGAGGTGAATCGGCAGGACTTCAAGGGCGTCGAAATCCATGCCGCGCTGACGCGTCGCTACCCGCTGGGTCGGCTGGCCGCGCATGCGGTCGGCTACGTGGGGTCGCTGTCGGAAGCCGATGCCGCGGAGCTCGACCCACGGCGCTACCGGGGCACCCAGCGGATCGGCAAGGTCGGCGTTGAAGCGGCGCACGAGTCGCTGCTGCATGGCGAGCCGGGTAGCAAGATCATCGAGGCCAACGCCCAGGGCCGCACGTTGCGCGACCTGGAGTATCAGGGCCCCGTCGCCGGTGAAAACCTCTATCTGACGCTGGACTGGCGCATTCAGGAGGCCGCGGTGACCGCGCTGGGGCAGCACGACGGCGCTGTGGTCGCGATCGACCCCACCAACGGCGACATTCTCGCGCTGGTGAGCCAGCCCTCGTTCGATCCGCACCTGTTCGTCGACGGCATCGACTACGTCACCTATGCCGGACTCAATGCCGACCCGGGCCGGCCGCTGTTCAATCGCGCCCTGCAGGGCCAGTACCCCCCGGGATCGACGGTCAAACCGGTGATGGCGCTGGCGGGCCTGGATGCCGGCGTGGTGACGCCCCGGCACCGCGAAATGTGCATCGGCTACTTCATGCTGCCGGACAACGAGCGCCGGTACCGGGACTGGAAACGCCGCGGACACGGACTCGTGGACATGCACGACGCCATCGCGCAATCCTGCGACGTCTACTTCTATCAGCTCGCGCTGGATATCGGCATCGACCACATCCACGACTTCCTGAGCCAGTTCGGCCTGGGCCAGATCCTGGGCGTGGACCTGCCGGGCGAGAAACCCGGCCTGCTCCCGTCCCGCGAGTGGAAGCGCAACGCACGCAACGAGGCCTGGTATCCGGGCGAGACGCTGAACATCGGCATCGGCCAGGGATTCATGACCGCAACCCCGTTGCAGCTCGCCCATATGACCGCGATGGTCGCGGTCCGTGGTCACGGCTACCGCCCGCGCATCCTGGCCGCCAGACAGGAGCCGGGGACACGTGATCTGATTCACTTCGAGCCGACGCCGGTCGAGCCGGTCAACGTGAGCGACCCGGGATACTGGGACCGGATCGCCGAGTCCATGGAAGCGGTGGTGCATTCCGTCCAGGGCACGGCCACCCGTTCCGGCGCGGGCGCGAGCTACCGCATCGCCGGCAAGTCCGGCACCGCGCAGGTGACCGGCCTGTCGCAGGAGGACGAGGAAGCCCCCGATCTGCTCGACGTGCCGCGCGAGTTGCGCGACCACGCGCTGTTCATCGCCTATGCCCCGGCTGACGCCCCGAAAATCGCCGTGGCGGTGATCGCCGAACACGCCGGAAGCGGCGGCCGTGTGGCAGGCCCGATCGCCCGCGCCGTGATGGACGCCCTGCTGGAGCCCGAATCGTGAGCTCGCAGCGACCCGACCAATCCGGCTTCCAGCGCCTGTTGCTCAGCCTGCACATCGACGCGATGCTGCTAACCCTGATCCTGATCGTGCTGGGCCTGGGCCTGTTCGTGCTCTACAGCGCCAGCGGCGAGAGCAGCGCCGCCGTAACGAGCCAGGTCAAACGCATCGGCGTGGGCCTCGTGGTGATGATGGCGCTTGCGCAGGTCAATCCGGACACCTTTCGCGCCTTCGCACCCTGGCTTTATGCCCTGGGTCTGTGCCTGCTCGTCCTGGTGCTGCTGCTCGGAGACACGGCCAAGGGGGCGCAGCGCTGGCTGGATCTCGGTGTGATCCGCTTTCAGCCGTCGGAACTGATGAAGCTCGCCGTCCCGATGGTCCTCGCCGGCTTCATGCATTCCCGAACGTTGCCGCCCAAGCTCAGAACAATGGGCGCCGGCGCCCTGATGATCGCGGTTCCCGCCGCGCTCATCATGCGACAGCCCGACCTCGGCACCGCACTGATGATCGCCATCAGCGGCGCCTTCGTGCTGTACATGGCCGGGCTGCGCTGGCGTGTCATTCTGGGACTCGTGCTGGCCGCGGCGGCAGCGCTGCCGCTGCTTTGGTCGCAAATGCACGACTACCAGCGCGAACGGGTGCTGACCTTTCTCAATCCGGCGCGCGACCCCGGCGGCGCCGGCTATCACATCACCCAGTCCAAGGTGGCGATCGGTTCGGGCGGGCTGTTCGGCAAGGGCTGGCTCAACGGCACGCAGGCACAGCTGGACTTTCTCCCGGAATCCGCCACCGACTTCATCTTCGCGGTTTACGCGGAGGAGGTCGGCCTGCTGGGCGTGCTGTTTCTTCTGGCGCTCTACCTGGCGATCATCGGGCGCGGACTGTTCATCTCGGTCAAGGGACAGGACTCGTTCCAGCGCCTGCTGGCTGGCAGCCTGAGCCTGGTCTTCTTTTTCTACGTCTTCGTCAACATCGGCATGGTCATCGGCCTGTTACCCGTCGTGGGTGTTCCGCTTCCGCTGATCAGCTGGGGTGGAACCTCGATGGTAAGCTTGCTGGCAGGGATGGGAGTGCTGATGTCCATACACACGCATCGGCGCCTCTTGTCGAGTTAGGGGACGGACAGAACCCCGGAATATCGGACACTGATGATCAGATACGGACTGTGCCTGGCGCTGGGCCTTTGTTGCGGCTCCGCCGCGGCCGACTATTCGGCCCACCCCAAAGCCGGAGAATTGCTGGAAACGCTTCGCTCCGACTACGCCTTCGACGTGGACGCGCTCAAGACCGTGCGCTCGGCGCTGGTCCAGGCGGAGCGCGTGGACAAGCTGATCGAGCAGGAGCGCACCGCGCCGGAGCGCACCTGGACCTGGTACGACTACCGTCCGATCCACGTGAATCCGAAGAACATCGAGAATGGCCGCGCATTCGTCGAAAAACACCGGACCACGTTCGACGCCGCCGAGCAGCGCTGGGGCGTGCCGGGTCCCGTCGTCGCCGCGATCATGGGCGCGGAAACCAAGTACGGCGGCTACACCGGCCCGCATCGGATTCTGGACTCGTTGGCCACGCAGGGCTTCGATCACCCGACGCGCTCCCGCTTCTTCTACAGCGAACTGGTGCAGTACTTCGTGCTCTGTCGCGAACTCGGCATGAATCCGACCGAACCGAAAGGCTCCTACGCCGGCGCCATGGGGCTGTCGCAGTTCATGCCCAGCAATTACCGCAAGCTGGCGGTCGATTTCGACGACAGCGGCGATGTCGACCTGTGGACCGTCGACGACGCCATCGGCAGCACCGCCAACTACCTGGTCAACTATCGCGGCGCCGGCAAGGGATGGCGGCGCGGAGAGGCGGTGCTGGTCGCCGCGCGCGTCAGTGAACCGCTGCCAAAGTCGGTCAAGACGAACACCAAGTTCACGTCGTCGACCATCGGCAAGCTCGCCGAGGCCGGCATCCGGCCGACCATTCCCCTCGCCGACGACACCCCCGCCGGGGTGATCGCGCTTGAAGTCGCCCCCGGCCAGATGGGCTACTGGATCGGGCTGCAGAATTTCTACGCACTGATGTCTTACAACCCGCGGACGTTCTACGCCATGTCCGTGTTCGAATTGAGCGAGGCCATCGCGAACCATGATGCACCACGATAAGTCCGCGACCACGATCGCGGCGCTGGCGGCGCTGACCGTCCTGCTCGGCGGCTGCTTCGGGGGCAAGTCCATCGGACCATCGGATGGACCGCCCGCGAATCCCGAGGTCAACCCGTGGAACGTGCCGGAACCGGTGCCCAAGTACGAGCCACGCAGCAAGTACGGCAACCCGGAGAGCTACGTCGTCGCCGGGCGCCGGTATTACGTCCGTGACACGGCCGAGAGCTACCGCGAGCGCGGCGGCGCGTCGTGGTACGGCTCCAAGTTCCACGGGCGACGCACATCCAGCGGCGAACCGTTCGACATGTACAAGATGACGGCCGCGCATCGCACGCTGCCCATCCCCAGCTACGTCCGCGTCCGCAACCTGGAAAACGACCGCTCGATCATCGTGCGCGTCAACGATCGCGGCCCCTTCCACAGCGAGCGCATCATCGACCTGTCGTGGGTTGCCGCGGTCCGTCTGGGGCTCGATCAACAGGGGTCGGCCAGGGTCGAGGTCGAGTCGATCACGCCGAGTGCCGGCACGCAGGCCGTCGACCTCGAACCGATCGAACCCGCACGCCCGCTTCCGGCGACGCCGGAACCCGCTCCAGCGGTTCCGCCACCCGCCCCGACGCCCCGCCCCGTGCCGATCAACCCGGTGCAGCCCGGCGAGCTGAGCTACCTGCAGGTCGGCGCGTTCGGCGACCTCGAGAATGCCGAACGCATGGCCCAGCGGCTGCGCAACGAAGGCTTCCCGCAGGTGCATGTGCGAACGGCCAACGTGCGCGGGCAGATCGTGCACCGCGTGCTGGCCGGCCCGTTCGTTAACGAACGCGACCGCAGTTCCGCGCGCAACGTGCTCGCAAGCCGAGGGTATGAAACCTTTGTGATCAGGGACACTCAGACTCCCTGACCCGTCTCCCCACTGTCCGACACTCCGAACCGCCCATGACCCGACCCCTGCTCGCCTCCGTTGTCGCCGGCATCGTTGCCCTGATCCACAGCACCGGCGTGACCGCCGCCATGCCGACCCCGGAACCACCCCGGTTCGATGCGACGAGCTTTCTGCTGGTGGACTTTCACAGCGGTCAGGAACTGGCCTCGCAGGACCCGGACATGCGGGTGGAGCCGGCCAGCATCACCAAGCTGATGACCTCCTACATCGCCTTCTCCGAGGTCAAGAAGGGCAACCTTTCCCTGGACGAGCAGGTGACGATCAGCGAGAACGCCTGGCGCACCGGCGGCTCGCGAATGTTCGTGGAAGTCGGCTCGTCGGTCTCGGTGGAGAACCTGCTGCGCGGGGTGATCATCCAGTCGGGCAACGATGCCAGCGTCGCGCTGGCCGAGCACATCGCGGGCAGCGAAAGTGCATTCGCCGAATGGATGAACAGCTACGCCCGCGACCTGGGCATGACCGGCTCGCACTTCGTCAACGCCACCGGCTGGCCGGACCCGGATCACTACGTCACCGCCCGTGACATCACCGCCCTGGCCCGTGCGCTGATCCGGGACTTCCCGGAGCACTACGAGCTGTATTCGGAAAAAGTCTTCGAATACAACAACATCAAGCAATACAACCGGAACAAGCTGCTGTGGCGGGACGAGTCGGTCGACGGTCTGAAGACCGGGCATACCGAATCCGCCGGCTACTGCCTGGTGTCGTCGGCCGAGCGCGACGGCATGCGCCTGATCTCCGTCGTGCTGGGCACCGAAAGCGAGAACGCACGGGCCAGCGCCAGCCAGTCGCTGCTGAACTACGGCTTCCGCTTCTTCGATACCCGCCGTCTTTACGAGGCCGGTGAGCCGATCACCACGGTCCGGCCCTGGAAAGGCGCCTTCGATTCGCTGGACCTGGGTTCGCAGCACGATCTTTACGTCACCGTTCCGCGTGGCCGTATTGGTGACATCACCGTCGAACCGGAAGTCGCCGATCAGCTGATCGCACCGCTGCAGGGTGGCACCGTGCTGGGCGAGCTGCACGTCGCGCTGGACGGCGAGCGGATCACCAGCGAACCGCTGGTCGCGCTGCGAGACGTGCCCAAGGGTGGCCTGTGGCGACAGCTGGTGGACGAAATCCGCCTGCTGATCGCGCGATGAACACATCGGCCGGGCAACCGGCTCAGGCACTGGTCCACGTCAACGGACAACTGCTGCCCCGCGCCGAAGCCACCATTTCGGTGTTCGACCGCGGTTTCCTGTTCGCCGACTCGGTCTACGAGGTGATTCCGGTGTACCAGGGCGCGGCATTCCGCCTGCGCGAACATCTGGCGCGACTGGATCGCAGCCTTGGTGAGCTCGCCATCCCCAACCCGCACAGCAACAACGAGTGGTCGGAACTGATCCGCGAACTCGCCGAAGCGAACGGTGGCGGCGACCTGTCCGTATACCTGCAGGTGACCCGCGGCGCTCCGGAATGGCGGGAACACTGGCGGGATGCACCCACGCAATGCACCGTCGTCGCCTTCACCGGTGGCCTGCATCCACAACCGGCATCGCTGGCCGAGCACGGCGTGCGAACCATTCTGCGGGACGACCCACGCTGGCGACGTTGCGACATCAAGGCAACGGCGCTGCTGCCCAACGTGCTGGCGCGACGCGAGGCCGCGGCCGCCGACGCGTTCGAGGCGATCTTCGTCCGCGACGGTTACGTCACCGAGGGCGCGGCGGCCAACGTGTTCATCGTCAGCGACGGTCTCGTGTCGACACCGCCGCTCGACAACTCCCTGCTGCCCGGCGTGACCCGTGACGCCGTGCTGGACTTCCTGCGACAGACCGGACACGAATGCGTCCAGAGGCCTGTCAGTCGCGACGCCCTGCTTGAGGCCGACGAGGTCTGGCTGACGTCGTCGACGCGCGAGATTCTGCCGGTCACCTGGATAGACGATCACCCGATCGGCGCCGGTCGCCCGGGTCCGGTGTGGGCGGACGCGCAACCCGGCTTTTCGAACTGGGTCCGTGAGCAGACCGGCTGGCTGCCGCTCACCGACCCGGCGCAAATGGACAGACCCTGAATGGCGAACAACACCCCGTCTTCGCAAGACACCCTGCTCGAATTTCCCTGCGAATACCCGGTCAAGGCTTTCGGCAACAACACGGCGGGCTTCGCGCAGCACCTGCAGCAACTGTTGCTGCCGATCATCGGCCCGGTCGACAACGATCGAGTCGACACCCGGATGAGCCGGGGCAATCGCTATCTGGCCGTCACGATCACCTTCGAGGCGACCAGCAAGGATCAGGTGGATGCGGTGTACGAGGCCCTGACCGCCGACCCTCGCGTCGTCATGTCGCTATGAAGCGCCCAGTCCGCGTTCGCTGGCTGGGTCGTCAGCCCTATGAGCCGATCTACCACCGCATGCGCAGCTTCACCGCGGAGCGGCACGCCGGCACCGACGACGAGCTTTGGCTGCTGGAGCACGACCCGGTGTTCACCCAGGGTCGTGTCGGCGACGCCGCGCATCTGCTGGATCCGGGCGACATCCCGGTCTTTCAGTCCAATCGGGGCGGGCAGGTCACCTATCACGGACCCGGCCAGCTGATGGTCTACCCGCTGCTGGATCTGCGGCGCCACCAGCTCGGCGTTCGCACGCTCGTCGACGGTCTCGAGGGCGCGGTGATCGACGCCCTGGCCGGGGACGGCATCCATGCCGAAAGGCACGACGGTGCCCCCGGCGTCTATGTCGGGGCGGCGAAGCTGGCCTCGCTGGGTCTGCGCGTCGAACGTTTCCGCAGCTACCACGGCCTGGCCGTCAACGTCGCCATGGATCTGGAACCGTTCACGCGCATCAACCCCTGCGGCTACGAGGGGCTGGCGATGACCCAGTCCTCCGATCTCGGCGGGCCGGCGACACTGCCGGACATGGCGCGCCGACTGCTGCCGGCGTTGGCCACCCGACTCGGACTGGACTGGGCGGATGATTGGAGTGATCCGGATTTTTGGACATAATCGGACGCATTCCATCTTCACTCGGACCCGCCGCGGGGGAACACCGACGACGGCGAACGGTCTGTTAGGACACCACATCGCCTTTGAGCCGCATGGACGCATTCCTCCGAATACCGCACGCGGACATTGCCCAGGAGCAACACCGATGAAATCACTCTGGACCGCCGTGGCAGCCACGCTGCTGACGGTCTCCGTGGCCACTGCTGCCGACGTCACGCCGCCTGATGTGCTGGCGAAAGACACCGCCAACGCGCTGCTGGCGGAACTGAAAGCCAATCAGGACACGTTCAAGCAGAACCCCGATCAGCTTTACGAAGTGGTCGACCGGATCGTGCTGCCGCATTTCGACTTCGACTACGTCTCCAAGCTCGTGCTGGCACGCTACTGGCGCAAGGCCACACCGGAACAGCGCACCCGCTTTCAGCAGGCGTTCCGTTCGCAGCTGGTCGGCTTCTATGGTGACGCGCTGCTGGACTACAGCAACGAGAAGGTCAACTGGGAAGACGCGGCCGTTCCCGCCGACGCCACCGACGTGACCGTCCGGTCCGAGATCGTCCCGGCCGGCAGCGACCCGATCCCGATCAGCTACGCCATGCACCTCACCGACGGCACCTGGAAGGTCTATGACGTCACCGTGGACGGCATCAGCCTGGTCACGAACTACCGTGGTCAGTTCGCCGCGGAAATCCGGCGCAGCGGCCTGGACGCGCTGATTCAGCGACTCGAATCCGAAAGCAGCGCGCTCGGCTAGCCGCCGGGCCGGGGATACATCACGTCAAGGAAGTTGACATGCGCCTGATCGCCCTGGGGTTCGCGGTGCTGATCGCGGCCGGCTGCGCACATTCGCCGACCTATGATCCGCAGGACCCGCTGGAAGGGGTCAATCGCGGCATCTACAAGTTCAACGACGCCGCGGACACCTACGTCCTGCGCCCGGTGGCCAAGGGCTACGTGGCCGTGACGCCGGGATTCGTGCGCACCGGTGTCACGAACTTCTTCAACAACCTCACCTACCCGCTGACCATCGTCAATCAGTTCCTGCAAGGCAAACCGGCCGACGGATTCAGCGACATCGGACGCTTGCTGGTGAACACGACGCTGGGTATCGGTGGCCTGTTCGATCCGGCGACACCACTGGGCCTGGAACGGCACGACGAGGATTTTGGGCAGACCTTCGGCAAATGGGGCGTCGGCAACGGCTGGTACCTGATGCTGCCGTTTCTCGGCCCGAGCACCAACCGCGATCTCACCGGCCGGATCTTCGCGATTCCGCTCAACGCCACCTACGCCGTGGAGAACAGCGAAGTCCTGCTGGGCCTGTCCGCGCTGGATATCGTCAACACCCGCGCGATCCTGCTGAACACCGATCGCCTGGTCCGAAACCAGTACGACCCCTACGTGTTCATTCGCGACGCCTATCTGCAACGCCGCCGTTCACAGGTCTACGACGGCAATCCCCCGCGCGAGGATTTCGACTTCGACGATTTCGAGGACTAGCGCGAGCAGTTTCGCTCACGGGACCCGGCCTTTCGCCGGGTCCTGTCGTTTCAGGTCAGCGCGCTCAACACCAGCACACAGCTCAGCGTGACCACGAACGGAATCGCCATCGTCACCATGGCGATATCCTTGTAGGCCTCACGGTGACTGAGCCCGCAGATCGTCAGCAGCGTGATCACCGCGCCGTTGTGCGGCAGGGTGTCGAAGCCGCCGCAGGCCATCGACGCGATGCGGTGCATCAACTCCCTGGACACGCCCAGATCGCTCGCGAGCTGGTTGTAGGTGTCACCCAGCGCCGCCAGAGCGATGGACAGCCCGCCGGAAGCCGAACCGGTGATGCCGGCAAGCACGTTGATCGCGACCATTTCCGAGATCAGCGGATTGCCCGGTGACACGTTGATCACGGCGTTCTTGACCAGCACGAACGCGGACAGGCTGGCAATGGTGGTGCCGTAGCCGACTTCGGATGCTGTGTTGAACGTCGGCAGCAGCGAGCCGTTGGCCGCCGCCGTCATGGACCGGTTGAGGCGGTCCCAGCTGCGGTAGTGGATCACGATCACCGTCAGATTCGCGACCAGCAGCGCGACGATCATCGCCCAGAGTCCGCGCAGCCTGCCGATCTCGGTATTGCCGAACCGGTCCTCGGCGAGAAAGCCCGTGTCCCAGACCGGGATCACCCACTCCACCAGCGCATAGTTGACCCCGATCACCAGCACGATCGGCAGGATGGCGACCCAGAAGCTCGGAGCGGCGCCATCGGGTTGCGCCGGTTCATTGCGATGATCCTCGCCGTAGCCCTCCCCGTTGGCCTTTGCTCCGCGCATCCGGCGGTTCAGCCACCAGACACCGCCGCCGAACATGCCCAGACCACCGACGATGCCCAGCACCGGTGCCGCGAAGGCCGTGGTCTCGAAGTACGGCATCGGAATCAGGTTGTGGATCTGCGCGGTGCCCGGCAGGCAGGTCATCGCGAAGGTGAACGCGCCAAGCGCGATCGTCCCGCCAATCAGCCGCTTGGGGATATCCAGTTCGCGAAACAACGCGGCGGCCAATGGATACACCGAGAAGGCGACCACGAAGGCCGACACGCCGCCGTACTCCAGCACACCGCAAGCCAGCACGATGGCGGCGATGCCATGACGGGCGCCCAGCCTGCGCACGAACGTCTGCGCGATGGCGCGGGCACAGCCCGTGTCTTCCATCAGCTTTCCGAACAGGGCGCCGAGCAGGAAGATCGGAAAGTACTTGACCGCGAATCCCCCCATCGCGGTCATGAACACCTGGGTGTAGGTGCCCAGCAACGGCACGCCACCGTTGAGCACGCAGGCCAGCATCGCCAGCACGGGGGCGAGAATGATGACCGAGACGCCCCGATACGCCAGCCACATCAGCAGGATGAGCGAAAGCAGGATGCCGGCGATGCCGATCATGGAATCTCCCCCGTGTCTTGAACTCCGCGCCGTGATCGCGGCGCCGATGTCATGTCTCGGCCGGTGCTCCCGAGCTTGCCGGGCGCACCGCCACAACGACATAAGCCAACGCGCAATGGCTGTTGTTTATACATGCACTCGGTCGGCGCCCGCATGTGCCCCGACAAGGCTTTGCACTTATTATGGGCCAGATCAAATCCGCCCTCGACCGGGCACAACAAGTTCAGGAGACACCATGAGCGATCGGCTCCCCCTCTTCATCGAGGGTCGATTCGTGCAGAGCGCGAGCGACCAGAGCATCCCCGTGACCAACCCGGCCACCCAGGCGGTGCTGGTCGAGGCTCCGGCCGCGACCGTGGACGAAATGGAGCGGGCGATCGCCAGCGCGCAGGAGGCCTTCGAACAGTGGAAGCACACGCCGCCGTCCAAGCGCGCCCGGCTGTTCATGCGCTACCAGCAGCTGCTGAAGGATCACCACGACGAGCTCGGTGAAATTCTCGCCCAGGAAACCGGCAAGAACTTCGAAGACGCCAAGGGTGACGTCTGGCGCGGCATCGAGGTCGTCGAACAGATGTGCAACATCCCGTCGCTACTGATGGGCGAGACGGTCGATAACGTCGCCACCGGCGTCGACACGCACTCGCACATCCAGCCACTGGGCGTCACGCTGGCGATCACGCCGTTCAACTTCCCGGCGATGATTCCGCTGTGGTTCTTCCCGACCGCCATCGCCTGCGGCAACGCCTGCATTCTCAAGCCCAGCGAACAGGACCCGATGACGCCGAACCGGCTCGCCGAACTGTTCGTCGAGGCCGGCTTCCCGCCCGCCCTGCTCCAGGTCATCCATGGTGGCAAGGAACAGGTGCAATACCTGATGGAACACGAGGGCATCGCCACCGTGTCCTTCGTCGGCTCCGTCCCGGTGGCCGAGCATGTCTATCGCACGGCGACACAGCACCTCAAGCGCGCCCAGTGTTTCGCCGGCGCCAAGAACCACATGGTCGTGATGCCGGATGCCGACAAGCAGCAGGTCATCAACAACCTGGTCGGAGCCTCCGTGGGCGCCGCCGGGCAACGCTGCATGGCGATCTCCGTGGCCGTGCTCGTCGGCGATACCCGTGAATGGGTCGGCGAGATTCGCGATGCACTGTCCAAGGTTTATCCCGGACACTGGGATCAGCCCGATTCGGCGTACGGTCCGCTGATCTCACCGGCCGCCAAGGCCCGTGTCGAAGCTCTGATCCAGCAGGGTGTGGATGAAGGCGCCACGCTGGAGCTGGACGGTCGCGGCTGCACCGTCGACGGTTACCCCGACGGCAACTGGGTCGGACCCACCGTGTTCTCCGGCGTGAAACCCGACATGAGCATCTACCGGGAGGAAATCTTCGGGCCGGTGCTGTGCATCATGGAAGCCGCCGACCTGGATGAGGCGCTGGAACTGATCGCCGACAATCCCTACGGCAACGGTACCTCGCTGTTCACCAGTTCCGGAGCCGCCGCGCGCAAGTTCGTGTCCGAGGTCAAGGTCGGCCAGGTCGGCATCAACATTCCGATTCCGGTCCCGCTGCCGTTCTTCAGCTTCACGGGTTGGCGGCGCAGCTTCTTCGGCGACCAGCATGCCTACGGCAAGCAGGCGATCCGCTTCTTCACGGAGACCAAGACCGTGACGTCGCGCTGGCCCGAGTCCGGAATGCCGTCCAGCGGCCCGAACATGTCCATCAATTTGCAGTGATGACGCGACGTGGCGTCGCGGCCACCGTGCTGGCTGTCGGCGCAGTGGCCGCGGCCAGCACAGCCACTGCGGAAATCATCGCCTCGGAACCGGAGGGCTTCCTCGTCCGCCACGTCACCACGGTGGACCTGCCGCCTGACGCCGCCTACCGGACGATGACCGCGGAAATCCATCGCTGGTGGAATCCGGCGCACAGCTGGTCGGGTGACGCGAACAACCTGCGCATCGATGCCCGCGCCGGTGGTTGCTGGTGCGAGACCTGGACGGTCGACGGCAAGGCGCAAAGCGTCCAGCACATGCAGGTCACGGCGGCCCGGCCGGGCGCCCTGTTCCGCGCCAGCGGCGGCCTCGGCCCGTTGCAGCAACTGGCGGTGGCCGGCTCGCAAAGCTGGACCTTCGAGCCGTCTGCTCCGACCTCGACAACCGTCACGATCGAATACGCGGTCTCCGGCTGGACGCCCGATGGGCTGGAAGGCTGGGCCGGACCGGTGGATTTCGTCATCGGCGAGCAGGTCGGACGTTACACTCGACTGATCAACACCGGGTCTGCCGACAGCGAATGAACTTCGAACTCAACGAGGACCAGCAGGCGCTGGTCGACGCCGCGCGTGACTTCTCGGTCAAGGCGCTCGCGCCCAATGCGGCGGAGTGGGACGAGCACTGCCACTTCCCCACCGACGTCATCAAGCAGGCGGCGGAGCTGGGGTTTCTCGGGCTCTACACGCCGGAGGCGGCCGGTGGCATCGGTCTGTCGCGGCTGGACTCGGTGCTGATCGTCGAGGAGCTGGCCCGCGGCTGCACGTCCACGACCGCGTACATGACCATTCACAACATGTGCACCTGGATGCTGGGCAGCTTCGGCAACGCGTCCATCCATGAGCGCTTCGTGCACCAGATGGTCAGCGGGGAGTACCTCGCCTCGTACTGCCTGACCGAGCCGGGCAACGGTTCGGACGCGGCAAACCTCAAGACCATGGCGCGGCGCGATGGCGATCACTACGTGGTCAACGGCTCCAAATGCTTCATCTCCGGCGCGGGCTCGACGCAGGTGCTGGTGCTGATGGCAAGGACCGGCGCCGATGGCCCGAAGGGCATCTCCTGCCTCGCCGTCCCCGCCGACCTGGACGGCATCAGCTACGGCAAGAAGGAAAGCAAGATGGGCTGGAATTCGCAGCCCACGCGCACGATCACCTTCGAGGATGTCCGCGTCCCGGTCGACTGTCTGGTCGGCGAGGAAGGCGAAGGCTTCAAGTTCGCGATGAAGGGACTCGACGGCGGCCGGCTGAACATCGCCACCTGCTCCATCGGCACCGCGCAGGCGGCGCTGGACGCCACGGTGGAGTACGTGAAGGGCCGCAAGCAGTTCGGCAAGGCGATCGCCGACTTCCAGGCCACGCAGTTCAAGCTCGCCGACATGCAGACGGACCTGGTCGCGTCGCGGCAGATGATCCGCCTGGCCGCCTCCAGGCTCGATGCCGGTCACCCGGAAGCGACGGCCTACTGCGCCATGGCCAAGCGCTTCGCCACCGACGCCTGCTTCGACATTTGCAACGATGCCCTGCAACTGCATGGCGGCTACGGCTATATCCGCGAGTACCCCCTGGAGCGTATGGTGCGCGACACCCGTGTCCACCAGATTCTCGAGGGCACGAACGAGATCATGCGCTTCATCCTGGGGCGCAGATTGCTGCTGGAACATGCGCTGGAGATGCTGAGATGACCGACCAATTGCAGGTATCGATCGATGGTCCCGTCGCGACCCTGACGATCAACAATCCGAAGGCCAACACCTGGACCCTGGAGTCATTGAACGCGCTGCCCGACATCGTCGCGGACCTCGAGGCGGATACGTCGATTCGCGCGCTGGTGATCACCGGCGCCGGTGAAAAGTTCTTCTCGGCGGGCGCGGAGCTCACCACCTTCGCCGACGGCGATGTCGCCATCGCCAGCGAAATGGCCCGCGCCTTCGGCTTCGCGTTCGAGGCCCTGGCGGAATGCGATCTGGTCACCATCGCGGCCATCAACGGCTACGCCATGGGCGGCGGCCTGGAAGCCGCGCTGGCCTGCGACATCCGCGTGGCCGAGGCGCACGCGCAGATGGCCCTGCCGGAAGCCAGCGTCGGCCTGCTGCCCTGCGCCGGAGGCACCCAACGCCTGCCATGGCTCGTGGGCGAAGGCTGGGCCAAGCGCATGATCCTGTGCGGCGAACGTATCGACGCCGACACCGCGCTGGACATCGGTCTGGTCGAGGAGGTCGTCGACTCCGGAGAATCGCTCGCCGTGGCCATGGAGCTGGCCGCCAAGGTCCAGGCGCAATCGCCGGGCAGCGTCGTCTCCTGCAAGCGCCTGATCCACGCCGCCGAGCGTCAGCCGCTGCAAACCGCGCTGGCGATGGAGCGCGAGGAATTCGTCGAGCTGTTCAACTCGGACGACCAGATGGAAGGCGTGACCGCGTTCCTCGAAAAGCGCAAACCCGAATGGACCAACAGCTAGGGTATTGATGACCGACCAACCCATCCTCGTCGCACAAACGGGCGGCCTCGGCCGCATCACCCTCAATGCGCCCAAGGCGCTGAATTCGCTGAGCCTGCCCATGGCCCAAGCGATGCAGCGGCAACTGGATGCCTGGGCGACCGACGACAGCGTCGCCGCGGTGTGGCTGGAGGGCGCGGGCGAAAAGGCCTTCTGCGCCGGTGGTGACATCCGCGCGATGTACGAGGCGATGACCGCGCATCCGGTGGGCGAACGCGTGCCCGGCTGCGAGTCGTTCTTCACCGAGGAATACGTACTGGATTACACCCTCCACACCTATCCCAAGCCGGTGATCGTCTGGGGCAGCGGCATCGTCATGGGTGGCGGCATGGGGCTGATGTGCGGCGCCGCCCACCGGCTGGTCACCGAAACCTCGCGACTGGCCATGCCGGAAATCACCATCGGGCTTTATCCGGATGTCGGCGGGTCCTGGTTTCTCAACCGCATGCCCAACGGCCTCGGCCTGTTCCTCGGCCTGACCGGCGCCCAGATCAATGCCACCGATGCCATCGCAACGGGCCTGGCCGACCGCATGGTCGCCAGCACGGACCGTGACACCATCATCGAGACCCTCGGCACGGTCGATCTCGGCGCCGACCCCGAGGAAACCATTCGCTCGGTGCTGCACAACTTCGAAGCGAAGGCCCAGGATCAGCGCCCCGCCAGCCAGATCGATGCCCATCTGGACCAGATCCGAACCCTGACCGACCACGCCCGGGTCGCAGACGTGGTCCAGGCGATCCTCGCGGTCGAGACCGACGACAAGTGGATGAGCCGGGCGCAGGCCTCGCTCGCCAAGGGTTGCCCGATGACCGCGCACCTGGTCGCCGAGCAGATCCGGCGCAGCCGCCACCTGAGCCTGGCCGACGTGTTCCGCATGGAGCTGGTGATGTCCAGCCGTTGCAGCATGGAACCCGACTTTCGCGAAGGCGTTCGCGCGTTGCTGATCGACAAGGACGGCGCGCCGAACTGGGCGCACCCATCGGTCGCGGCGGTCGATGCATCGGACATCGAGCGGCACTTCACCCCACCGTGGCCGGACGAGTCGCCGCTGGCCGATCTCGGCGCGTGACCCGGGCCATTCCGAACCACCATTGAACGGGCAAAGACCCCACCGTCAGGAGACAGCATGAGCAGCATCGCATTCATCGGCCTCGGCAACATGGGCGGCCCCATGGCCGCGAACCTGGTCAAGGCCGGCAACACCGTCCGCGCATTCGACCTGTCCGAGGCCGCCTGCCAGGCGGCACGCGATGCAGGTTGCTCCATCGCCGGATCGGCCGCCGAAGCCGCCGACGGCGCGGACGTGGTGTTCTCGATGCTGCCCTCCGGTGCCATCGTCGAATCGGTTTACCTGGGCGGCAGCGGCCTGCTGAGCCAGCTGCCAACCTCGACGCTGATCATCGACAGCTCGACCATTTCCGCCGAGTCCGCACGGACCGTCTGGGCGGCGGCGAGCGATCGCGGCATCCGCATGATCGACGCGCCGGTATCCGGCGGTGTCGCCGCCGCGACCGCCGGCACGCTGACCTTCATCTGCGGCGGGCGCGAGGCCGACATTGACGCCGCACGCCCGGTCCTCGAGGCCATGGGCAAGAACGTGCTGCGAGCCGGCGATTCCGGCGCCGGCCAGGTCGCGAAGATCTGCAACAACATGCTGCTGGCCGTGCACATGATCGGCACCGCGGAAGCGCTGGCGCTGGGCGACGCCCATGGTGTCGACCCCGCCGCGCTGTCGGAAATCATGCTCGCCAGCTCCGGCCGCAACTGGTCGCTGGAGGTCTACAACCCCTGGCCCGGTGTCATGGAAAACGCACCGGCATCGAAGGAGTACCAGGGCGGCTTCATGGTCGATCTGATGCACAAGGACCTCGGGCTGGCACTGGATGCCGCGCAGGCCGAAGGCGCCAGCACCCCGATGGGCGCGCTGGCCCGTTCGCTGTACGCATTGCACCGGCGCGCCGGCAACGGCCGGCTGGATTTCTCGTCCATCCAGTCCATGTTGCGGGAGTCCTGACGGAACGGTCATCCGAACCCGTTGTCGACTTGGAGCCCGGCCCGGGAATGGCCGGCCACATTTGTCGCACGGAGGCTTTCGATGACCCGAACGATCACCCTGATGTCCCTTTGCGCCGCCCTCGCCGCCTGCGCGGGCTCGGCCGGCGCCGCCAATTCCGTCACGCTCAATGCGGTGAGCAGCGATGGCACCGGAGACGCCCTGGGCACGGTCCGTTTCGAGGACACCGAGCACGGCCTGGTGCTGCATCCTGATCTGCGCGGACTGGCACCCGGATTCCACGGTTTTCACGTGCATGAGAATGCGAGCTGCGAGCCCGCGGAGAAGGATGGCGAAATGACCGCGGCCGCCGCGGCCGGCAGTCATTTCGATCCGAACAACACCGGCAGCCATGACACGGCCTGGGGCGACGGACACCTCGGAGATCTGCCGGGGCTTTACGTGGCATCCGATGGCTCCGCGACGCACCCGGTCCTCGCCCCGCGTCTGCGCATGGCCGACATCCAGAACCGCGCACTGATGATCCACGCTGGCGGCGACAACTATTCCGACATGCCGAAGAAACTCGGTGGCGGCGGCGCCCGCGTGGCCTGCGGTGTCATCGCCGGCGGTTAAGCCATGGAGTCAGCCCTCTGGCTGCTCGTCCTGCCGGTCCTCGGCGCGCTGATCGCGGTTGGTTGCCTACTGCTGATCAAGATCACCCGCCGGCGCCAGGCGACGCGCTCCGGCAACACCAGCAATGTCGTGCCGGCCAACCCGATGTCCGCGGAGCAGGCCAGGATGATCACGCGCCGCTATGCAATCGCGGTCGGCATCGTGCTGGTGGTGCTGATCCTGGTCGCCATCTCGGCGACTTGAGCACCGGGCATCACGTCGCCACGAAACAGGCATGAAACGACAGCGGCAGCGTGCGGTTCAGCTTGGCCTGGGCGATCGGGCCTTCGGCCACGCGACGGGCGTCGAAAACGCTCAGCAGTGTCCTGCCATTGCGGTAGTCCATGGCCGTCCCGATCAGCCAGCCATCGTCCCGTGTCGATGATCCCGGCCGCGGCACGAACCGGTGTTCTTCGGCCATGTGGTGGTCGCCGTACCGGTACTGCTGCGTCGAACCGGTCGTCCGGTCCACGGCCACCACGGTGTCGAGATAGTCGCTGTCGTTCGCTTGCGGCTGGGCCAGCAGATAGGTCCGCCCTCCAGCCGCCGAGAAGCGCCGGTCGAACTCCGGAAACTCCACCGGCAGCGACGATACCGTGGTGATTCGTGAACGCCCCGCGGAGTCGATCCGGAATTCGGTGAGTGCGCTGGGCGCATCGTCGTGAATCGGCTCCCCGCGCATCACGCCCTTGAATGCCGAATTGATCAGATCGCCTGACGAAGACCAGGCGCCGGCCAGGACGATGTCGCCACCCTGCTCGTAGGCATCCGCCCAGTGGAACACCATGCCCGCGGGCAGATCGACATGGCGTGACCGCGACGGATCGTTCTTGTCGATGATCAGCAGTTTCGAGGCCTGGTCGGGCCGCCAGCGCAGGCTGTCGAAATAGGGTCCGCGCAGCTCCGACTCCAGCATCAGCGGCGCCAGCATCACCAGCAGATGGCGATCGGTCATCGTGAAACTGTGGACATAGCCCCGGTGCCCGACATCCAGTGGCGTGATCGACTGCAGCCGGCCACGGGCGTCGATGCGCCAGATCAGCACCGTGCCGCCGCCGATGTAGGCCGCCGAACCGAAGTTCCAGACGCTGCCGTCGGCCTCGAACAGCGGGTGCGCGGAAAACGGCACCGCTTCGAGGCCCTCGCGCCAGGTCTTGGCGCCCCGGCTCTCCAGCGTGTCGGGGTCGACCTCCCAGGCGGACCCGCCCTCCCAGAGCGCGTAGAGGTCCCCGTCCAGCGGCATGACCGCGGTGTTGGCGGTGTTGGAACCGTCGGCATTGCGCACCGGCCGGGCATCAGGAATCTCCGTACCGGCGGCGTTGTAAAGAAACCGACCGGCCTGCTCCTCATCGACGAACTTGGTCGTGCCGATCATCCGCGCCTGGTGCGTGATGCCGGATTCGCCGATCCGCCAGGCCTGCAACAGGCCGTCGCCGTCGAACCAGTGCTGGTAGCGTTGCCCCGAGCGGTCGAACAGACCCGGCCCGTTGCGGTAAAAGCTGCCGCGCAGCGCCGCGGGCCAGTCGCCGGTGACATCCACCGCGGTCCTGGGCAACACGGTCCGGTCGACGGACTCCCAGCCGGACAGCCAGGCGTGACGTTGCCTCGCCCGCCGAAAGGCCTGGAACGTGTCGTCCGGCCCCGTGGCGAACGCGGACAGCGGAAACGCCTGGGCCAGGCCAGCGGCGCCGAGCGCCTTGAGAACATCGCGACGTTGCATGCCCGTCTACCGAAGGAGCAGGTCGGTGGTCAGACCGCCCTCGGGAACGTCCACGGCGGCCTCGTCGAATGTCGCCTTGCGCATCACCCGCGGGTTGTTGGAGTAGCCGTAGCCCTCCTTGGGAATGCCCATGAAGTTCATGTCGAACTCCCCGTTGTCGTTCTCGTCGTGCATGACGATCACGGCGTATCGACCCGGCTCCAGGTCGGCGACGACATGCTGCACACCGTCGGTGTCGGCGGGAATCAGCGCCTTGGAGACCGCCTCTCCGTCGCCATCCCAGCAGGTCGCGTCGGCGCAGACCTTCAGGAACAAATGCCCCGAAGCCTCGCGAATCTTGTCGATTCGCACGGTCAGATCAGCCGCCTGGCCAGCCAGGGGCAGCGCGAACAGCGCTGAAATCAACAGTGTTCCGGTCAGTGTTTTCATGATGCTCTCCGATGAACCGCCGCGTTGTTGCGGCCTGTGAGCATCATCTGCGACGGCCCCGTCCCGAGGCAGATGCCAACGGTCACGACCGGGGGTGCCAAAAGTCACATTCTGCGTCCGGTCGCCCCGAAGCGGCTCCGCAAGCTCCTATACTCGCCGCGTGACCGGACCATCGCGATGACATTGACCCGAGCCGACATCAAGGAACTGACCGACCCGCTCAATCTCGCGGGCGTGGGCACCTGGGTACTGATCGCGGCCGACCAGCTGCTGGGTCGGGGGCTGTTCGGCGATGCCTCACGCCTGGTGACGGCAGCGCTGCTGCTCGCCTTTCTGCTGGCATTCATCACCAGCAACCTCGCCGGCAATCGTGGCCAGGACGGACTGTCGCGGGCGCTTTGCCTGCTGATGATCCCGATCTCACTGGCCGACGCCGCGCTGACGCCCAGCGTCTCCGCGCCAATCCTGCTCGTGATCACCGCGGCGATGATCGCCGGCCGCTTTCCGCTGCGCATCAGCATCCTGCTGGTCGCAGCCGCGAACCTCGTCTACTTCTTCATCTATCGCGACCTGTGGGACGCGTCGCGACCGCTCTACCAGACCGCGCTGTTCGCCAGCTTCCAGGCGTTCGCGCTGTTCGTCGCACGCATGGGCTTCGCGGCGGAGACCGCGCGTACGGAGCTGGCTCAGGCCAATGCCCATCTGCTCGCCACCCGCAGCCTGCTGGAGGCCTCCGCGCGTGATGGCGAGCGCCTGCGATTGTCCCGCGAGCTGCACGATCTGGCCGGCCATCACCTGACCGCGCTCAAGCTCACGCTGGAACTCGCCCGGCGCGTCCCGGAAGCCGAGCGCGGTCCGAAGATCGACCAGGCGCTGGCGCTGTCCAACCAGCTGCTGGACGACATTCGCGGCGTGGTCGGTCAGCTGCGCGAGCATGACGGCTTGCAGCTTGAACCCGCGCTGCGGCAACTCGCCGACGGGCTGCCCGGCGTGGGCGTCGATCTCGCGGTAGACCCCACCATCCGCATCGCCAACGCCAACGCGGCCACGGCACTGCTGCGCTGCGCCCAGGAGAGCCTGACCAACGCGGTTCGCCACGGCCATGCGCGCCGGGTGCGGCTGGACCTTCAGGCCGACGATGGCGGCGTTCGCCTCACCGTGACGGACAGCGGCGCCGGAGCCCCCGCGATCGCGCCTGGCAACGGCCTGACCGGGATGCGCGAGCGCCTGCAGGCCGTCGGCGGCCGGGTCGACTGGTCCAGCCGACCGGGTCAGGGATTCGCCGTCAGCGCCTGGGTTCCGCAGGCGGCATGATCCGCATCGGCCTCGTTGACGATCAGGACCTGGTCCGTGAAGGGATCAAGTCCCTGCTCGCGCTGACCGGAAAAATCGCCGTGGCCTTCGAAGCACGCGATGGCGATGGCGTGCTCGCCGCCGACCGCGGCGGACTGGACGTGCTGGTCATGGACATCCGCATGCCCGGCCGGAACGGCATCGAGACGCTGCGGGAGTTGCGACGGCGCGGCGACCCGATTCCGGTCATCATGCTCACCACCTTCGAGGAACCCGCGCTGTTCGACCAGGCGGTGGCGGCCGGTGCCCGAGGTTTCCTGCGCAAGGACGTCTCGCCGGAGGAACTGCTGGCGGCGATCGAATCCGTGCACGCTGGCGAGACCGCGTATTCGCCGACCGCGCTGCAGGCCGTGCGGCATGCGGACGGATTCGCGGCGTCCCCCACCGGCGACCCGACGCCGGAGCTCACGGACCGTGAACGCAGCATCCTGCGCCTGATGGCCGGCGGCTACGCCAACCGGGAAATCGCCGGCATGCTCTTCCTGGCGGAAGGCACGGTGAAAAACTACGTGTCCGGTATCCTTGAGAAGCTCGCGGTGCGTGACCGGACGCAGGCGGTGCTCCGGGCCATTCACCTGCGAATCATCTGATCGCGGGGTCCGGCTCGAAGAAACCAATCCCGCTGGCGCCCGGCGCCGCAGCGAATTCATCGACCGCACCGAACGGCTGCGACAAACGCAGCCCGCCGGTCCGGTCTGATCCACAACACGTCGAATTGGAGATGTTGCATGGATGACACCGTCGACCCGCGACGCGCATCCGTCCAGGATTACTACGGCAAGGTGCTGCAGGGATCCGATGACCTGAAGACCAATGCCTGCTGCACCACCGTCAGCCATCCCCGGCACGTCCGCGACGCGCTCGCCCGTGTCCACGATGAAGTGCTGATGAAGTACTACGGCTGCGGGCTGGCGATTCCGGACGAATTGCACGGCATGCGCGTGCTGGACCTGGGATCGGGCTCCGGCCGCGATGTCTACGTGGTATCGAAGCTGGTTGGCGAGTCCGGCTCGGTCGTGGGCATCGACATGACCCCCGAACAGCTCGCCGTGGCACGCGCCCATGAGGGCTACCACGCCGAGCAATGGGGTTACGGGCAGCCGAACACCACGTTTCTGGAAGGCGACATCGAACACCTGCATGCCGTGGGGCTGGCCGATGCCGATTTCGACATCATCATCTCCAACTGCGTGATCAACCTGGCCACCGACAAGGGCGCGGTGCTGCGCGAGGCGCATCGCGTGCTCAAGCCGGGCGGCGAGCTGTACTTCAGCGACATCTACGCCGACCGCCGCATCCCGGACGCTCTGGTCAACGATGCGGAGCTCTATGGCGAGTGCCTCTCCGGCGCGCTTTACTGGAACGACTTTCACAACCTCGCCAAGGCGAGCGGATTCAGTGATCCCCGCGTGGTGCATTCCGAACCACTGGAAATCCTCAACGAATCGGTGCGCGACAAGCTGGGCGACATCCGCTTCTGGTCCGTCACCTATCGCCTGTTCAAGCTCGACGGACTGGAACCCGCCTGCGAGGACTACGGTCAGGCGGTGATCTACCAGGGCAGCATCGAGCATTGCGCGTCCGCCTTCGACCTGGACGATCATCATCACTTCCCGACCGGCAAGATCATTCCGGTCTGCGGCAACACCTGGCGCATGCTGGCCGACACGCGCTTCGCCGACCACTTCCGGTTCATCGGCGATTTCTCCACGCACTACGGCATCTTCGAGGGCTGTGGCACGGACGTGCCCTATGCCACGAACGCGGCCGGTGCCGCGACCGGGGCCTGTTGCTGATGGCGGGCGACGAAGCGGTGATCACGCCCCCCAAGTTCACCGACCCCGCGATCACCGCCAAGGGTGAAACCCGCGCCTGGGTGGACCCGGTCGCGCTGAACACGCTGTGGTTCAACACCGGCACGCTCTGCAACCTCGCCTGCGAGCATTGCTACATCGAGTCCACGCCCAGCAACGACCGGCTGGTGTACCTGACCGCCAACGAGGTCAGCGAGTATCTGGATGAAATCGAAGCCGAATCCCTGAAGACGAACGAGATCGGCTTCACCGGCGGCGAGCCGTTCATGAACCCGGACTTCATGACCATGCTCGACGACGCGCTCGGCCGCGGCTTCCGCGTGCTGGTGCTGACGAACGCCATGCGCCCGATGGAAAAATGCGCCGATCAACTGCTCGCCTTGCATCAGCGCCACGGCGAGCGCCTGGAAATCCGCGTCTCCGTCGATCACTACGCGCCCGAGCAACACGAGACCGAGCGCGGCCCACGCAGCTGGGCGCCCATGCTCAAGGGCTTGAAATGGCTCTCACGGCATGGCTTCAACCTGTCCGCCGCCGGACGCACGATGTGGGGTGAGGACGATGCGGCCATGCGGGAAGGCTTCCGTCGTCTGTTCGCCGACGAAGCCATCGCGATCAATCCGGACGACCCGCATCACCTCATCCTCTTTCCCGAGATGGATGAACAGGCCGAGGTCCCCGAGATCACCACGGCCTGCTGGGGCATCCTCGGTGTCAGCCCGAACGACATGATGTGCGCGACTTCGCGCATGGTGATCCGTCGCAAGGGCGAGCCACATCCCGTGGTCGCCGCCTGCACGCTGCTGCCCTACGACGCCCAGTTCGAGATGGGTCGTTCGCTCAAGCAGTCACTGCAACCGGTTCGGCTCAACCATCCGCACTGCGCCAAGTTCTGCGTGCTCGGCGGCGGCGCCTGCTCCGCCGCGTGATCGCCGTCATCCTGCCTACCAGCAACGAGCTGGGGCTGGATTACCTGCCGCGACAACTCGCCAGCCTGGGCGCCCATCCCGCGGTCGAACTGATCTGCGTGGATAACGCGAGCACCGACGGCACGGCGGAGCGCATCGCCGACAGCGGCGCGCGCCTGATCAACCTGCCCGCGAGCAATCGGGCGCAACGGCTGAATGCCGGCATCCGCGCCACCTCGGCGGACATAGTGCTGCTGCATCACCCGCGCAGCCTGCTCGCACCCGGTGCGATCGATGCGCTGCTCGCCCTGCCCGCCAACGTGACCTGGGGCGGCTTCACGCATCGCTTCGATCAGGACCATCCACTGCTGGCCTGGACCTCGTTCTACTCCAACCGTGTGCGCATGGACCACGGGGGGATCGTCTACCTCGACCACTGCATCTTCTGCCGACGCGAGCCATTGCTGGCGGCGATGGTGCCGGAGCTGGACATCTTCGAGGACACCGCGCTGTCCCGTCTGCTGCTGCGCCACGGCCGCCCACATCGCCTCGACACGCCCGCCACCACCTCCGCCACCCGGTACAGCCGCAACGGTGTCTGGCGGCAGGCGACCATGAATCAGCTGATGAAGCTCGGCTATCTCGCCGGTCTGTCGCCGGCACGGATGAACCGGATCTACGAACGCGGCCTGCACCTCAACGACGACGGACACGCCGGCCGCTAAGCCACTGCGCCCCGTCATCGAGCTGTCACCGGACGGCCGCATGATGGAAGGCTGCCTCCCCGACGTCGGTTGCCGGGCTGCCCGCGACCCCGCGCGGCACTCAAGAGCCCGACCGTCGACGGACCACGGCAACCCGCTCCTGAATGTCGCGCAAGGATGTCTCCTCATGGCTCGTTACACCCGTCGCCAGTTTCTCGAAATGGCCGCCCAGGCCGGCGTCTATCTCCAGTCCGGCTGGATGCTCGGATGCAGCGATGGCGGCCCCGCAACGCCGGGCCTGCCCACGGATGCCGCGGGCTGCACGCCGTTGCTGAAATCGAACCTGGCGAACATCGGCCCGTTGGGCGAACCGCAGATGTTTGGCGATTTCGGTCTGCGCGTACCGGAAGGGTTCACCGTGAAGCTGGTCGCCAGGACGGGCGAGCCGCCGATTCCCGGCAAGGACTACATCTGGCACGAACTGCCGGATGGCGGCGCCTGCTTTCCCGCCGACGATGGCGGCTGGGTCTATGTCTCCAACAGCGAGAAGAACGAGGACGAGAACGAGCGCAACGTGTTCTACGAAGCCGGCGTGGGCGCGCTGCGCTTCAATGCCGACGGCGAGCTGATCGACGCCTATCCGATTCTCAGCGGCACCACCAAGAACTGCGCCGGCGGCCCGACCCCCTGGGGCACCTGGCTCAGCTGCGAGGAAACCGACACCGGCTACGTGTACGAATGCTATCCGCTCGGCACGGCGGATGACGCGGTGCGGCTTCCGGCGCTGGGCAAGTTCCAGCACGAGGCGGCCGCGGTGGATCCGCGATCCGATCCGATGCATGTCTATCTGACCGAGGACCAGCGCAACGACCCCGACGGCAACGGCGGCCTGTTCTATCGCTTCGTCCCCGACCGGAACGTCGCGGACCACTGGCGACCCGACCTCGGCAGCGGACGGCTGCAGGCGGCGGTTGTCGAGGCCGGCGACATCTTCGAACCCCGCGCGGTGACCTGGGCGGACGTCCCCAATCCGGAACCGCTGACGCTGTCCCCGCATGAAGCCGTTCTGCGGCCGATCCGCCGGCAGTTGCCGGAAGCGGAACACTTCGACGGCGGCGAGGGCATCTGGTATCACGCCACCGATCACAGCATCGTGTTCTCGACCAAGGGCGACAACCGCCTGTGGCGCTACGACATCGCCGCGGCCACCGTGCAGGCGATCTACGACGACGATGTGGGTGAGAACAACATCCTCAGCGCGCTGGACAACCTGATCATGAACGCCGATGGCGACATCATCTGTTGCGAGGATGGTGATGACTCTCAGGTCGTCGGGCTGCTACCGGATGGCCGTCAGGTTCCGCTACTGCAATTCGTCGCCGGTGGCGGCCCGTCCGGCCCCTCCTTCAGCCCGAACGGCAAACACCTGTACGTCAGCGGCATGTCCGGCGGCACCTACGAAATCACCGGCCCCTGGTTCGTCTGCGAAGACACCTGAAACCCGGTCGCACATCCTGACCTGGCGAAGCGACCAAGGCAGGTTCATAACCATCGACGGGAGATCCCGGCCCCGTCGACATTGTCCGACCGGCGACAAGCGACTACCGGCGGCGGGTCGGCAGCTTTGCCATCACGGAATCCCATTCGGCACGCGAGATCACGCCGTTTCCATCGGTATCCACGGACTCGAACTGCAGCATGTTCTCCACTGCCGCGCGCCGCTCACCCAGCGCGCATCCGGACAGCATCACTGCCACAAGGCCAACCAAACCGGCCGTTCTCCATATCGACTTCATACCTAACCTCCTGCTGAACACAGCTGAATGAATCAGGCGGACGCCCGATTCCGGGGAAACTCGATTCGAATCCGGTGACACCCCGGCGCGACCTCACGGCTCAGCCACGCCCCGTGCCGCCGGATGATCCGGCGCATGATGTGCAGCCCGAATCCGATACGGCCGCCGTCCGACGGCAGCAGTGCCGTGCTACGCCCGGTCAGCACAGCCCATTGCGCATCGGTCAGGCCGGGGCCGGCATCACCCACCGTGAGCACGACGCCGTCGTGACCTGGCGTCGGGCGCACATCGGCCTGCACCGGTGGCGCACCGTGGCGCACCGCGTTGTGGAGCAGGTTGCTGATGAGGCGGCGGATACCCAGCGGCCCCAGCATCAGCTCCTCTACCGGCTGGGCCGCAACCTCGACGTGATGCCCCTCGCGCCCCAGGTCGGTCGCAACCGCCCTCAGCACGGCGGCAACATCCACGGGCTCGACCGGCTCGACGCGGCCCTCGCGGACATAGGCGAGAAACTGCGCGGTGATGGAGTCCAGCTCGTCGATGTCGTGCACGATGCCGCGCACCAGTTCGTCATCCTCGCGATCCAGCATCTCCACGCCGACACGCATGCGGGCCAGCGGCGTACGCATGTCGTGCGACATGCCGGCAAGCAGCACCTCCCGGTCCGCTTCCGCCTGCCGCAACTGAGCGACGGCAGCGGCGAAGGATCGGGTCAACGCCCGAACCTCCCGAGGCCCCTCCGGCTTGAGATCGAAGCTCGCGTGCCCCTCCGGCAGCGCGTTCGTCGCCGCCTGCAACCGCCGGAGGGGACCGGTCAGCCGCATCGCAAAGACCACGCTCAGCAGAATTGAAAACAGCAGGGTCACGCCCAGCCATCCGAGAATCGACCAGCGCAATACGCTGATCCGCCCGGCGCCCGGTGGCGCGAGCCAGAGATCCGGCCACGCGTCCAGACGTATCCAGAAATTCGGCTCCGCGCGGGCAACGAAACGAAACTCCACTTCGGAACCGAAACGCGAGGACAGCGCCTGGTTCAGGCGGGAACGAAACCGGCCAAATGCGGGCGCCTGACGACCCGGAAGGTCACCCTTCGTCCACCGAATACCCCGCGCATTCGCGAATGCGGTCAGGGCGTCATTGTCTCCGGCCGGCACCGATTCCACCCCGGAAAACGCCAGCTCGGTCAGCGCCGCAATAGTGTCCGCGCGCTTCGGCCCGACCGCCTGCACGACGATGACAATCGCGGACACGGTCGCGAACAGGACCACCGTCATCGCCAGCGCGACGGTCTGACCGAATGCGCTCCGCGGCAGCAGCATCATGCGACCCCCGGCTCCAGCACGAACACGTAGCCCAGACCCCACACGGTCTGGATGTAGCGCGGATGTGACGGGTCGGGCTCGATCAGACGCCGCAGGCGGGAGACGAGAATGTCGATGCTCCGATCCTCCGGCGCCATTTCCCGGCCTCGCGTGAGCGTCAGCAGACGATCCCTGGCCATCGGCTCGCCGGCGTGATCGATCAGCGTGTGCAGCAGATTGAATTCACCGGAGGTCAGCTCGATGCGCTGCGTACCGCGCCGAAGCTGTCGATGCGCCGCATCGAACACCAAATCCCCGAATGTCACCGGAGCCGCGGTCACGTCCACCGCCGCCGGATGCGCGCGGGGTCGGCGTCGCAGCACCGCGCGAATCCTGGCAACGAGTTCGCGGGGATTGAACGGTTTAGGCAGATAGTCGTCGGCGCCGAGTTCCAGGCCACGGATGCGGTTGTCCTCGTCACCCCTGGCGGTGAGGATCAGGATTGGCAGCTCCGCGTCCGCCTGACGCAGACGCCGGCAGATCGACAAACCGTCCTCGCCCGGCAACATCAGGTCCAGCACGACCAGATCGACATGCTCGCGCAGCAGCACGCGGTCTAGGTGGGCGCCACTACCGACCGCGCGCACGACGAAGCCCTGTGAGACCAGATAGCGGTCGGTCAGGGCGCGCAGCCGGATGTCGTCCTCGACCAGTACCACACGCGGCGCGCCCGTTTCGGCTGGCGTCGTCATGTCCGAGTGCCACCTTCGGACAAGGCAGGCGGCCAGCGGTCAGTCCGGCTTCCGTTCCTGACGACGCTCGATGCGATCGTCCACGCGGGTAGCGTCACCGTCGTAACGGGACGCGGCCTCGTCACGCAGCAGGCCCCTGCGATCTTCGCGACGCTCAATTCGATCATCGACACGGGTTCCGTCACCCTCGTAGTTGTCCCCGGCATAGTCGGCGGCCGCATCGCGGCGATCGATCCGGCGTTCGACGCGATCGTCCACGCGAACCCGCGAGCCGTCCGCCTGCTCGGCGGCGGGCGCCTGGCTCCACGCCTCCCGGCGGGCATCCTGTCGATCGCTGGCTGACGTTTCGGCCAACGCCACCGGAGAAAGCAGCATGGCGCTCATGCAACTCAGCGCAAGTATGGCGGGTGTCTTCATCGGTTGACCTCGAATAGGGAGAACAGGCCGCAGTCTCGAATTCGCCACCCGGCACCGCAACGAGGGCACCCCGGACAGAAACAGATCGTTACAAACTCTCCGAGGGCTCCACAGCACGCCGTTTCCCGCGGCTGATCCTTACAATGCGACAGGTGCTTGAGGAAGGATGACAACGTGCGCTGGATTGCCTTGATCGCCACGCTCTGCGCGGCTGCTGCGGCCACGGCCTGGTACGGCCTGCAACAGCAATGGTTCACCCACCCGGTCTGGCCGTTTCTGCTGCTGACCAAGTCGTTCGGCCTCGTGACGGTCGCCGCGGGGCTCACCTTGCTGCTCGCCCGTCTGTCCGATGGCATCGCCACCGGGCAGCTGATCTGGCAGCAGCGCCTGCGCGCGCAGGCGGGCGCGGACCCGGACGAACCACTACGCGAAGTGACCTGGGCTCACTGGGCAATCATCGCGATCCTGTGGATCGCGGTGCCGCTGACATTGCTGGACTGGTGGGGGCTCGGCGGGGTCAGCGAGCAGATGATCGACCGTCTGCTCACCACGGGCATCAGCGTTGGCGACATCCGCGTCGTACCCGGACAGATGCTGCTCGGCGCCGTCGTGTTCCTGATGCTGGTCTCGGGCTTTCGCTGGCTGTCCCACAGGCTGGAGACCAACTGGCTCGCCCACACGCCGCTGGACGCCTCGCTGCGGGAATCGGTCGCCACCCTGTTCGGCTACGGCGCCTTCGTGCTTGCGGTGCTGATCGGCCTGGCCATCGGGGGCGTGGATCTGACCAAGTTCGCCATCGTCGCCGGGGCGCTGGGCGTCGGCATCGGCTTCGGGTTGCAGAACATCGTCAACAACTTCGTTTCCGGCCTGATCCTGCTGTTCGAGCGCCCGATCCGCACCGGCGACTTCATCGACGTCAACGGCACCGAAGGCTTCGTCCGCAAGATTCGCATCCGCGCCACGGAAATCGAAACGCTCAACCGCCAGCACGTGATCGTGCCGAACTCCGACCTGATCTCCAACCACGTGACCAACTGGATGCTGCGCGACAAGTTCGGTCGCATCACCGTGGGCGTGGGCGTGGCCTACGGCAGCGACACCGCGCTGGTGAAGCGCCTGCTGCATGAGGTCGCCGATGGCCACGACGAGGTCATGGGCTCCGATCAGGCACTGGCGCCGAAACCCCTGGTCTGGTTCAGCAACTTCGGCGACTCGTCGCTGGACTTCGAGCTGAAGTGTTATGTGCGCGACGTGACCCGGCGCTACGCCGTCGCCAGCGACCTGCGCTTCGCCATCGACCAGGCCTTCCGCAGCAACGGCGTCACCATCCCGTTCCCGCAGCGCGATGTCTGGTTCAAGAACACGGCATCCGTGTCATCAGAACAGCAGTCCGAGAGCTAGCCGAAGCCAACACGTCGTTCACGACGTGACGTCGATCCACCGCCGCGCGTCAGTCACCCCACCCAGCGCCGCGCGTTGCGGAAGATCCGCATCCACGGCCCGTACTCGCCCCAGGACGGATCGTTCCAGGAGTTCGACACGGTGCGGATCACCCGCTCCGGGTGCGGCATCATGATCAGCACGCGCCCGTCGGCGGCCGTCACGCCGGCGATGCCGGCCGGCGAGCCGTTGGGGTTGGCCGGGTAGGCCTCGGTCACATCACCGCGGTTGTCGATGTATTGCAGGGCCAAGCCGTTGGCGGCCTGCAACGCGGCCTGATCCTCGGGCGAGGCGAACAGTGCCCGGCCCTCGCCGTGCGACACCGCCACCGGCATCCGCGAACCCTGCATGTCCTCCAGGAACAGCGAGTTGGTGAACTTGGGCACCTGCACCATCGCCACACGGCCTTCGAACTGCTCGGAGGCGTTACGGACGAAATGCGGCCAGTGCTCGGCACCGGGGATCAGGTCACGCAGCTCCGCCATCATCTGGCAGCCGTTGCAGATGCCGAGCAGGAAACGGTCGTCCCGGGTCACGAAGTCGCGGAAGCGGTTCGCCAGCTCGGCATGGAAGCGGATCGAACCCGCCCAGCCACGGCCGGCACCCAGCACGTCGCCGTAGGAGAAACCGCCCGGCGCGATCAGGCCGGCGTAGTCGTCCAGCGCATGCACCCGATCGATCAGATCGGACATGTGCACATCGACGGCCTCGAAACCGGCGACGTGAAACGCGAAGGCCATCTCGCGGGCACTGTTCACGCCCTGCTCGCGCAGGATCGCGACCTTGGGCCGCGACAGGTTCAGGAACGGCGCGGCGATGTCCTCGCCAACGTCATAGGTCAGCGCCGCATGCAGGCCGGGATCGGCCTCGTCCAGCAGCATGGCGTACTCGTTGTCCGCACCGGCCGGGTTGTCGCGCAGGCGCTGCATCTGCCAGCTCGTCTCGGCCCAGCGCTGCTGCAGATCGCCGCGTGTGGCGGAGAACACTTCGGCGCCGCCGGCGGCGATCGTGATGGTCTGCGTCTCGTTGGGTCGGCCGAGTACCTGCACGCCAGCGCCGATGGCGAAGAAAACCTCGGTCAGTGCCTCCAGCTCGTCGGCACGAATCTGCACGACCGCGCCCAGTTCCTCATTGAACAGCGCAGGCACCGGCAATTGCGTTCCGAGGTCGATGTCCAGACCGCAGCGGCTGGCGAAGGCCATCTCGCAAAGCGTGGTCAGCAGGCCGCCGTCTGAACGGTCGTGGTAGGCCAGCAACCGGTCCTCGGCCTTTTGCGCGATCACGGTGTCGATAAAGGCCTTGAAGCCGGTCGCATCGTCCAGGTCCGGCACCAGATCGCCGGTCTGGCTGTAAACCTGGGCCAACGCACTGGCGCCCAGACGCTGCTGCACCCCGGCCGGGGTCAACAGCACCAGCAGCGTGTCGCCAGTGGCGTCCAGCACCGGGGTCAGCGTGCGGCGGATGTCCCGCACCGCCGAGAACGCGGTGACGATCAGCGACATGGGCGCGCTCATCTGTCGGCTCTCGCCATCAGCCGTCCAGCGCGCGCGCATGGACAGTGAATCCTTGCCGACCGGAATCGCGATGCCCAGCGCCGGACACAGTTCGGCACCAACTGCCCGGACCGTGTCGTAAAGCCTCGCGTCCTCCCCGGGCTCGCCACAGGCCGCCATCCAGTTGGCCGACAGGCGCACCCGGTCCAGGCGTTCGATGTCCGAGGCGAGCAGATTCATCACCGCCTCGCCCACGGCCATGCGACCGGAGGCCGGAGCGTTGAGCAACGCCACCGGCGTGCGCTCGCCCATGGCCATCGCCTCGCCGACATGACCGGTGTAACCGCCCGCGGTCACCGCGACGTCAGCCACCGGCGTCTGCCAGGGACCGACCATCTGGTCACGGGCCACCAGCCCGGTGATGCAGCGGTCACCAATCGTGATCAGGAACTGCTTGGAGCCCACCGACGGCAGCCGCAGCACGCGGTCGACGGCCTCGGCCAGATCGACATCGGCACCGGTCCAGCCATCACCCGGCGAGGTCATGCGCACCACGTCGCGATGCATCTTGGGCGTCTTGCCGAGCAACACGGGCATGGGCATGTCGACGGCGTGACCACCGTCCTGGTCCAGCACTTCGAGCTGCGGGTTCGCGGTGGCCTCGCCGACCACGGCGAACGGGCAGCGCTCGCGCAGGGCAATCGCCCGGAACTGCTCCAGCGTTTCGCCGGCGATCGCGAGCACGTAGCGCTCCTGCGATTCGTTGCTCCAGATCTCCATCGGGGACAGCGACGGATCGGCCGAATGCACGTCGCTGAGCCGGATCACGCCGCCTCGACCGTCTTCGTCGATGATCTCCGGCAACGCGTTGGAGATTCCGCCCGCGCCGACATCGTGGATGGACAGAATCGGATTGGCCTCACCCAGCGCGCAGCAGCGGTCGATGACCTCCTGCGCGCGGCGCTGCATTTCGGGATTGGCCCGCTGCACCGACGCGAAATCCAGCGATTCCTGCCCCTCGCCCGCGCCCACCGAGCTGGCGGCGCCGCCGCCCAGGCCGATCAGCATCGCCGGGCCACCCAGCACGATCAGCTTGGCGTCCACCGGCACGGCCAGCTTTTCGACATGGCCGTCGCGCACGCTGCCGACACCGCCGGCGATCATGATCGGCTTGTGATAGCCGCGCAGCAGGCCGGCGACAGTCTGCTCGTAGGTGCGGAAATAGCCGGTCAGGTTCGGGCGACCGAATTCGTTGTTGTAGCTGGCGGCGCCGATCGGGCCTTCCAGCATGATCTGCAAGGCGCTGGCCATGTGCCCCGGCTTGCCGACATCGACTTCCCACGGCCGCGGCATGCCCGGAATCTTGAGATTGGACACCGAGAACCCGCAGAGCCCGGCCTTGGTGTAGCCGCCCCGCCCGGTCGCGGCCTCGTCGCGAATCTCGCCACCGGCGCCGGTCGCGGCACCCGGATCGGGCGAGATCGCGGTCGGATGGTTATGCGTCTCCACCTTGATGGAGATATGCGACGGTTCCTCGGTCAGCGCGTAGACCGGCTCGCCGCTGACGCGGAACTGACCGCTGGGCTTCGCCTCCAGCACCGCCGCGTTGTCCTTGTACGCGGACAGAATGCTGTCCGGCGACGCCGCGTGGCTGGCCCGGATCATGTCGAACAGCGACTGATCCTGCGGCTCGCCGTCGATGGTGAACCGGGCGTTGAAGATCTTGTGCCGGCAGTGCTCGGAGTTGATCTGCGCGAACATCATCAGTTCGGCGTCGGTGGGCTCGCGCGCGACATCCGCGTAGAACGCCGCGAGGTATTCGATCTCGTCGTCGGACAGCGCCAGTCCCAGCTCGGCATCGGCGGCACGCAGCGAGGCGACCGGATCGTCCCCCAGCGGCATGTGTCGCAACGGCCGGCGCGGCGGCGTCGCGAACACGGCGTCCAGATCGTCCAGCGTCGGCAGCACCTGTTCGGTCATGCGGTCGTGCAGCAGATCCAGCGCCGCCGGGTCCGGCTCGGCGCTGAGCATCAGCAGGCGCCCGCGCTCCAGCCGGTCCACGTCCATACCGCAAACCCGGGCGATGTCGGTCGCCTTGCTGGACCACGGCGACAAGGTTCCGGCCCGCGGCAGGATGTAGCGGGCGACATCACCAGCCGGCTGCTCCGTGGTCACGCCGGGCAGCAGCTTTTCGATCACGTCCCAGTCGGCCGGGCGCGACGCATTGACCAGATAAATCCACGCCGAACCCTGCACCGTGACCGGGCTGCCGGCATCGGCCAGCGCCGCGTTCAGCCGGTCCAGGCGAAAGGAGGACAGCGCGGCCTGGCCCAGCAGCAAGCGAGTGGTCATCGATCAATCCTGTGTCGTAAAAATCGGGAGCGTCCTCACGACGCCAATGTCCGCCAGTCCAGGCCGTCTTCCTGGTCGGCGATCTGTATCCAGTCGGCGTCGACACCCAGCGCGGTGGCCGCCGCCTCACGGGCCAGGGCCTGCGAATTGTTCTGCTCGGACAGATGCGCCAGCACCAGATGCTGCAACTTCGCGGCGCCGATCTCCGCGAGCAAGGCGGCGGACTGACAATTGCTCAGATGCCCCAGCCGGCCGCCGACCCGCGTCTTCAGGCTCGGCGGGTACGGCCCGCGCGCGAGCATGTCGACATCGTGATTGAACTCGATGGCCAGACCGTCGCAGGGCGCCAGCATCTCGCGGATATGCGGCGTGATGCAGCCGGCGTCCGACAGCACGCCCAGGCGCCATTGTCCGTCATGAAACACGAACTGGCAGGGCTGGCGGGCATCGTGCGGCACCGGATAGGGCTCGATCTCCAGGTCATCGACCGTGAACGGCGTGTGGCCGTCGATCACCCGCACGTCCACATCCGCATGCATCTTGCCCGCCGCGCGCGTACCCAGTGTCATGAACACCGCAAGCCCGTGGCGCCGTGCCAGCGCGCTGACACCGCCAATATGATCGCCATGTTCGTGGGTCACCAGCACCGCGGCGAGCTGCGCCGCCTCCAGTCCCAGACGTTGCAGGCGACGTTCCGCCTCACCGGCGGGAAAACCGCAGTCGAGCAGCACATGCGTGGACCCCGAGCTGATCACGGCGCCGTTGCCGCGACTGCCGCTACCCAGGTAGGCGAATCGCATCAGGGCGTTTCGGACTTGCCCTGGGTGTACATCGGGAACGGCGTCACGTTGGAGCCCTCCCCGACCGGCGTCAGCTTAGCCGTGCCGCGCTTGTCGACCTCGTCGATGCGGACCACGGCATGCATCGGCACGAAGGAGCGCTTCACGTTCTCGAATTCAGCCGCGAGCTTTTCCTCGGACGGGTCGATCACCAGCGAGGTGCGCTCGCCAAAGACGAGTTCCTCGATTTCGACAAAACCGTAGAGCTCGCTGGAGGCGACGGAACGCGCGTAAACCTCGTACAGCTGCCCTTTATTGATGAACGCGACGCGATAAAGTGTCTTGGATTTCGCGGACATTTGAGTCATCGACGAGGCTGGCGGAACGACACGCTGCAGCGCGGGGGTTCCGTCTTGAGGAAACGCGAATTGTAGCAGGCTTGCCACCGGCCCTGACCGCGGAGAACGCATGGACGAAGCCACCGACATCACCCCCGGCGCGGCGCTGCTGATCAGCGTGCGCAGGCGCCAGCGTCTGGCCGCCGTGCATTTTCCCCAGGTCTCGCTGATCCACATCGTCGAGGGCATCAAGCGATTCCGTCACGGCGACCTCGTCGGCGAGGCGCAGGCCGGTGACGTGCTCGTCATCGGCGCCGGCGAATCGCTGGACCTGACCAACACCCCGCTGCCCGGCGGGCGCTATGTCGCGCGCTGCCTGAGCATCAGCTCCGATCTGATTCGCGACATGCCACCGCGCGATTCCGGAACGTCCCCGCAACCCGTCGCCCGGCTGCGTGACCCGCTGCTGAGTGAAGCGCTGGACCACGCCCTGGCCGCGCTGGACAACCCGTCCGACGTGCCTCCGGCGCTGATCCGGCACCGACTCGGCGAAATCGTGCTGACGCTGCGCCATCTGGGTCTGGGCCTCGACGTGCCGGCCACGGCCACCGTCAGCGAACGCCTGCGCAACCTGCTGGGCAGCCGACCCGGTCATGCCTGGCGGGCCGAGGACGCCGCGGCCCTGCTGCATCAGAGCGAATCGACCCTGCGGCGCCATCTGGCACGCGACAACACGAGCTTCCGCGAACTGCTGGACGCCGTGCGCATGGAACTGGCGCTGGGTCTGCTCCAGGGCGGCAACGCCCCCATCGCCGCCGTGGCGCTGGATTGCGGTTACCAGTCCGCGTCCCGGTTCGCCGCCCGGTTCCGGCAGCGCTACGGCATCACGCCCAGCGAACTGCGCGCCGGCCGCGCGATCAGCGGATTGAGCGATTCGGGCGCAAGAATGACCGGTTGAGGCGCATCGACGCCGGATCAACGCGTCACCATGAACATCGGTTTTCCAGGAGCAGCACCATGCGCCATCTGATCGCCCTGTCCTGCCTGCTGATCAGCTCAATCGCCTTTGCCGGGCCATCGTTCGTGCTCAGCAGTACCGATGTCTCCGAGTCCGCGCCCATCGACAACCGTTTTGTATTCGGCGGGTTTGGCTGTTCCGGCGACAACCGCTCGCCAGCGCTGTCCTGGAGCGGTCTGCCCGAGAACACCAGGAGCCTGGCGCTGACGGTTTACGATCCGGACGCCCCCACCGGCAGCGGCTGGTGGCACTGGGTGGTGATCGACCTGCCGGCGGCAACGGACGGCCTGCCTCGCGGAGCGGGCACGCCGGACGGCAGCGCGCTGCCCGATGGCACCCGCCAGATCCGCACGGACTTCGGCCAGCCCGGTTACGGTGGCCCCTGCCCGCCCGCCGGTGACAAGCCCCACCGCTACATCTTCACGCTGCATGCGCTGTCGGTGGACACACTGCCGGTCCCTGAGGATGCGACCGCGGCCATGGCCGGCTTCATGATCAACGCCAACACGCTGGCCACCGCGACGCTGACCGCCCGCTACGGGCGGTGACAACCGGTATCGGTCGAAATCGCATCTCGCGATCAGGGTGAACAACGATCACAAGAATTCGCGCGATGGTGTCGCCGACGGCACCATTGCGCGAGTTGACGGGCAACTCTGAACGCAAGCGTCCGCCGACGGACGTGCCGATAAGAACAAGTAGAGACATCTGATGTTCGACGACAGTGCACCCCACCCTCGTCTGACCGGAACGGCGATCCGCTCCCTGCACGCCGTGACTGAGCGCAGCCACCCCCGCGGTGGCATGCCGGGTAACGGCCGTGAAATCCCGACCTGACGCCGCGGGCGCCGGCCCCGCCGTCGAGCCGTCGGGCGCGTCCACCGCTACCGCGCGGGGGCCGGTCGTGCTGCAACTGCGGACGCTGATCGCGATCGCGCTTGGCAGCGTGGTGATCCTCGGCGTGTGCGGCGCGTCCTGGATGATCATGCTCCTCGTCGAACAGCGCGTGGTCAGCGTGACCCGGACCTCGCTGGCAGCCTTGTCGGAGCGACAGGCCGAACGTCTCACGGCCCTGATCGACGAACTGGAACGCGATGTCCGCCTGCTCTCGAACGTGCCGCCGATTCAGGGCATCGTCCGCGCCAGGGCGAACGCGGGCACCGACCCGGTCGACGGCTCCAGCGAAGCGCTGTGGCGGTCACGGCTGGAGTCCATCTTCAACGGCATGCTGTTGAGCAAGCCGCACTATTTGCAGGTGCGCTATATCGGCGCCGCCGACGGGGGCCTGGAACTGCTTCGCGTCTACCGCGACATCACCAGCGGCAAGGTTGCGACAGCCACCGAACTGCAACGCCGCGGCGACGAGGATTACGTGCGGCTGACGTTGCAGCAACCACCCGGCCAGGTCTATTTCAGCGACGTGGATCTGAACCGGGAGTTCGGCCAGATCAGTCCCGAACGGATTCCGGTCATTCGCGCCGCCATGCCGGTCCACTCCGCCACCTCCGGCGAGCCGTTCGGCGTGGTGGTGATCAACCTGCGAGCCAACTACTTCTTCCGCACCGTCGCCGACCTGGGCAGCGACAACACCCAGTTCGGCGTCACCAATGCCGACGGCGAATATCTGGTCGACCCGGAAGGCGGTCAGACCTTCGCCTTCGAGGACGGCCAGTCGCACAACGCGCTGGACGATCTGCCGGCCCTGGCCGAGGTGCTGCGCGGCGAAGGGCACCAGTCGGAAATCGACGTCTCCCGCTCACGCATGGTGCACATGCGCCGCGTCGACTACGGCCCCAGCTACCTGCACCGCTCGCTGGGGATGATCGCGACGCAATACGAGCAGACGATCTCGCAGTTCATCTCGGACGTGATTCGTCGGGTGCTGATCGCGCTGATCCCGCTGCTGATCATCAGTGTGCTGGTCTCGATCGCGCTGGCCTATCTGATCGCCAAGCCGATCAATACGCTGGCCGCCGCGTTTCGTGGCTGGGCACCGGGCCAGCCCGCACCGGCGCTGCCACCATCGCTTTACGGCGAGGCGCAGGAACTGGGCCAGGTACTCAGCAGCAGCTTCGAGCAGCTTTATCGGCGCAATAGGGAGCTGGAAGCCTCCAACCGCGAACTGGACCAGTTCGCCTACATCGCGTCACACGACCTGCAGGAGCCGGTGCGGACGATCACCACGTTCACCGAAATGCTGAGCGACGACCCCGACAACAGGCTGTCGCCCAGAAGTCAGAAGGGCCTGTCGTTCATGCTGCAATCCAGCAACCGCATGCGGGATCTGATCCACGGCCTGCTGGAGTACAGTCGCATCGGCGTGCATGCCGACCCGGAGCCGGTGGACCTGAACCTCGTGCTGGGCGGCGTGGTACGGGACCTTTCCGCCAGCATCGACCAGCGCAACGCCAAGGTGGTGATACCAGACGGGCTGCCCACGTTGCGGCTTTATCCGGTGGAGGTGCAGCTGCTGTTCCAGAACCTGATCTCCAACGCCATCAAGTTCTGCCCGGACGAGCGCCAACCCCGCGTGGAGGTCAACGCCGAACGCATCGAACCGAAGCGCTGGCGTTTCCGCATCAGGGACAACGGTATCGGCGTGCCGGCACGACAACGGGAAAAGATCTTCACCATCTTCCAGCGCGCCACCGGGCGTGACGAATTCGAGGGCACCGGCATCGGGCTGGCACACTGCCGCAAGATCGCCGAACTGCATTACGGACGCATCTGGGTCAGCCCCTCCTCCGAAATGGGCAGCGAGTTCTGCGTCGAACTGGCCGAGGTCTAATCATGAAAAAACTCAAGGAAATCCTGCTGATCGACGACAACCCGGCGGACAATTTCATCCACCGGGATCTGATCGAGACGATGGATATCACCGAAACGATCAACGAGGCGCATAACGGCGAGGCGGCCGTCGACTACCTGCGCGCCGCCAAGGCCGACCCGGACCGGTTGATGCCGGATCTCATCTTCCTCGACATCAATATGCCGCTGATGAACGGCTGGGAATTTCTCGATCAGGTCCGGGAGGAAGCACTGCTGGAACACTCGATCATCGTGATGATGCTGACCACCTCGCTCAATCCCGATCACCGCGCATCGGCCGAACGCAGCCCGGAACTGGACGGCTTTCTCGGCAAACCGCTGACGCGCGAGACCGTCATCGATATCCTGACGACACACTTCGGAGAGTAACCCGCTAACGGTCTCCCGCCCGACGCCGCGAGTAGGCCCAGGACCCCGCGGTAAGCAACAGATAGATCACGGCGATGAACACGAGCTGGTCCGGCTGCGTGACCAGTTCGTAGTAGACAATCAGCCCGGTGCCGATCGCCAGCCCCAGCACCGACAGCACAGTCACCAGCGTCGAGGCCCGCGTCCGGTCGCGGATGTGGAAATTCGCGTAGGCGATCAGCAACGAGACCAGCAGAAACGTCACGCTGCCGAACTCGAGAATGAGTTGCAGACTGCCCGACAGCACCAGCAGGAACGCGATGCCGGCCATGCACAGAATCGCTGGCACCGGAATCTTGTCGCGGCGCCGGGCCAGCACCTCGGGAAAGAACCCGTCGGAGGCGATCACCGCCATCTGCCGTGATGCGCCGAACACCGTGCCGCTGATCGCGCTGCTGGTCGCCAGCAACGCGCCAACGATGACCAGATCCGTCCCCAGGTGGCCAAGCACGTTGTCCGCCCCGGAGGCCAGCGCGTACTCCTGGTTCGCGATGATCTCGTCGAAAGGGATCGCCAGAATCGCCCCGACCGCCATGACCACGTAAATCGTGATCGCCAGCCCGATCGCCGCGTAGATCGCGCGGGGGATGTTCCGCTCCGGCGACTCCATCTCTCCGACCGCGTTGATGACGAGCTGGAAGCCTTCGTAGGCAACGAAGGTCAGCGAGGCAACGATCAGGATCGACAGCATGCCGACATCCCCGGTCTCCTCCATCAACTGCGGTAGCGTGGCCTGGCTGTTGTTGATCAGCACGAAGGAGATCACCACCAGAATCACCAGCTTGGTGTAGACCATGGCGTCCTCGACCTTGCCCATGCCCTTCACGCTCCAGATGTTGATCAACGCAAACACGCCGATCACGGCGCCGGCCAGCAGCTTGCGCACCCACTCGGTGTCGGAGAACGCGAACCCGCTGATGGCGTAGGACGCGAAGGTGTAGGCGTAAAGCGCCAGCGTGCTGATGTAGCCGAAGATCACCCACCAGCCGATCAGCGACGCGGCGAACGGCGACCGCGGAAACGTCTTGCGGAAGAACGAGTAAGTAGCGCCCTCGTCCCGGTAGTAAACGCCCAGCTTGATGTACGAGTAGGCCGCCAGCCCCGCGAAGATCCCGCCGATCATGATCGCCAGCGGCGTCAGCGCGCCGATCATCGCGACCGAAATGCCGAGAATGGTGAAGATGCCGCCGCCGACCATGCCGCCCAGCGCGATCGCGATCAACTCGGGCACCCCGAGATTCTTGCCACGCGGCCGGTGGATGGCGCGCTTGCGGTGGTGTCGAAAAATCATTGATGAGGTAAAGCCCGGCCCGTGTTCGCGCACCGGCGGAGCGCCGGAGCCGGAACACAGGCCAGCGATGATACGACCACTCAGGCGTGATTCAATCGGAGGGCGCCGAGCGCGTACCACCGAGACGAAAACTCAGCCCGATCTGGAATTGCCAAGTGTCCATCGATATTCGCACCGTCTGGTCCGACGTATCCGTCCCTGCATCCAGGCCGATCCATGTCGCTTCACCTCCGATGACGTCGACGGGGCTGGTGATCACGGACGGACGAAGGGAGACGTTGCTCAGGCCGTTGCGCACCTCTTGGGTGGCCCGGACCGCGTAAGACAACGCGAAGCCGACATCGAACCCGGCGGAGTGCCGCCAGGACGCGCCGATGGCGACATGCTCGTCGACGACGGTGGGCACGATGACGGTCATCAGCGCATCCGGCGTGTCGATCGGACTCCCGCCCCGACTGTAACCAACACGCCAGGCCAGGCGGTCGCCCCGGTATTCATAGCCGATCTTGCGAACCACGGTGTCACGCCAGCCGAACCCCGGCCCACTCGTGCCACCCAGGCAGGATTCGCGATCACCCGACGCGGCATCCCCGCCGGCGAGCAGCCGGGGCACGATGCAGCGATCGACGAAGTTCTGCATGTTCGGCGATGACTCGTACATCGCGACCTCCCGGTATTCGATCGCATCGAGATCGAGGACCAGGCTCTGACGCGGCGACAGATACAGATGGACGCCCAGATTGAAATTGGTCGGTATGTCGAGCCGGCCGCCGACCAGCAGCCCCTGGTAGCGATCCAGTTCCCCGGTTCGGACCCGAGGCTGGTAGGACAGGCCGATGTCCAGCCAGGACAGCGGGCGCGCATGGATGCCCAGGCGATAGCCGATGCCCCAGGCGACGTCGCCACCGTTGTCGCTCAGGCGGTCGGGTTCGCTGGAGTACGGCGCGAAGGCCGCCAGGCCCGTGGCGCTGAACTGCTGCGCAGCCAGCACGGGCGCGGCGCCGATCGACAACCAGTCCGTCGCCCGGTAGCTCAGGTGCATCCCCAGCACCACGCGGGTGAGCTGGATGCCCGCGTCGGCACGACGGTCTCCGCACTGGCTGGAGCGACCCGCGCCGTCGAGCGGATCACCGCCACCGAAATCACCCTGACACCGCGAATCCAGGCCGGGCACACCGCGCGCGATGTTCGCGGCTCCGTCGGTCAGCGTGGTCCCGAGCCCGGCGCCGTAGAACCCCCAGCCCCAGGCCCACCGCTCCGACGGACGCCAGTTTCTCGAATAGCTGGGAGCGCCACCGAGTTCGTAAACCGATCGATAGCTGCCCTCGTGGTATTCGAACAACGAGATCCGGGAGTCGGGGCCGGTTTCACTGGCCTCGTAGCCGGCGGTCGGGAAGCCGATCGCGAGATCCCAGGTGCTGGTCGGGTCAAGGAATGCTCCGGCCGCCGGGTTGCGCAGGGTTGCCGCGCTGTCGCGCAGCATCGCCGTTCCGGCCCCCGCCATGCCAGTCTGGACCACGCCCGCCCCGGGCAGGGACAGGCCGTTGAAGGCCTGCGCGGCCGGCGTGAACAGCGCGATCATCAGCCCGGCCAGGACCAGCCTGTCACGACGCGTGTCTGATTTGACCCAATTTCGCCGCATGCCTCGCCCGGGAGATGGCCGATTCAATTAATTTACACTGTAAAATTAATTATGATGTGCGTCCATGGCACGCCCCAAACTGACCCGGCACGCGGAACACGCGACCCGCAGCTCGCTCACGCAGCTCGCGCTGGAGCTTTATCTGGGCGACGGGCTGGATGCGGTGTCCTTCCGCAAGCTGGCGGAACGGGCGCAGGTCAGCCACACCTACCCGTACCGCTTCTTCGAGAACAAGGAAGCACTGCTCACCGCCATCCGCGTGCTGTGCTCGAAGCGCTTCAGCGATTTCCTGCGATCGCATGACGAGCCCGACGCGTCACCGCTGAAACGGGTGCGGGCGGTCACCACTCATGTGGTGCGCTTCGCCCGCGAACACCCGGCCGAGTACAGCCTGTTGTTCACGCTGGACCAGCCGCCGCCGGACCGCTTCGACGAACTCCTCGACATTCGCCAGTCGCTGATCGATTTCGTCACCGACATCGCGGCGCAGGCGGTGGCGGCCGGGCAAGCCAGCGGCAACCCGCAGGAACTGGCCCAGCTGATCTGGGCGGGCGTGCACGGGCTGATCAGCCTGGATCTGGCCAAGCAGCTCGTCCACGGTCAGAGCATCGACACCCTGCTCGGGCCGATGGTGGATCGGCTGCTGTCGGGCGGCGCCCGGTAGGGGCTAGGGGCCGGAGGTGTCCAGCAGTTCCTCGAAGAACGTCGTCATCGCCGACCAGGCGCGCCGGTCGGCGCGGGCATCGTAGATCGCCGAGGGCATCACGCTGCCGTCGGCTTCGGGATTGGTGAAGCTGTGCTGGGTGTTGCCGTACAGCACGATCTGCCAGTCGGCGCCGGCGTTGCGCATTTCCTCCTCGAAGGCCACGCGCTCGCCGAGTTCGATCAACGGATCCTCGGCACCGATCAGGGTCAGCACGCTCGCCCTGACCCTTCCCGGCTCGGCCGGGGCTTCGGTCGCCAGCTTGCAATGAAACCCGACCACGCCAAGCAGGCCAGCACCATCACGCGCCAGTTCCAGCACGGTGCTGCCGCCGAAACAGAACCCGATGCCGAACAATCTGGACGCATCAACCCGCGGCTGCCCCGCCAGCGCGGACAAGGCCGCGTACGCCCGCTTGCGCAGCGCGGCGGGCTCGGCCGCCAGCGGCCCGATCACGGTGCGCACCTCCTGCGGGGTGACCTGACGCCGGTCACCGAACAAGTCGGCCGCGAACGCGACGTAGCCCTGAGCGGCCAGCATCCGCGCGCGCTCCTGGGCGTGGTTGCCCAGCCCCCAGGCCTCGTGGACCACCAGCACGCCGGGGCGGGCGTCGGTCGCGGTATCGTCATAGGCTAGATACCCCAGGCAGTTCACGCCGTCGTCTTCGTAGGGAATGTCTTCGGTCTGGATGGTCATGTCGCCTCCTCGCTCCATTCATGAACCCGGATGAACTATTATCAACACTGTTGACCAATAACAGCACGACATTCGCTAAGCTTTCGAACAAGATCAGAGGGGACGACCATGCCTTCGCTAGCAGGAAAAACCGCCATCGTGACCGGTGGCGCGTCCGGAATCGGCCTGGCCACCGCCCGCCGCCTGGCGGCCGACGGTGCCAACATCGCGATCTGGGACATCAACGCAGCGGCCGCGCAAACCGCCGCTGATGAACTGACCCAGGCCGGCCACCAGGCCATCGCCTCGAAGGTTGATGTCTCCAGCCGCGCCGATGTCGATGCCGCGATGGCCCAGTTGCACGACGCGTTCGGCCCCGTATCCATCCTGGTCAACAACGCCGGCATCACCCTGTTCCGCGGCTTCATGGACATGGACGAGGACGCCTGGGACCAGGTGATGCGCATCAACCTCAAGAGCATGCTGGTCTGCACCCAGGCGGTGATTCCCGACATGCTGGCGGCCGGCTGGGGTCGCGTGATCAACGTGTCCTCATCCAGCGCGCAGACCGGTTCGGCCGGCATGGCCGCCTACGCGGCGTCCAAGGGTGGCGTGATCGGGTTCACCAAGGCCATGGCGCAGGAATTCGCCGACAAGGGCATCACCGTGAACAACGTGCCGCCAGGCTTCGTCGACACCCCGATGCTGCGCGGCAGCCCGATCGGCTCCAAGGTCGATGCCATTGCCGCGGCCTCGCCGATGAAGCGCTCCGGCCAGCCGGAAGACATGGCCGCGGCCATCGCCTTTCTGGCCTCCGAGGAAGCCGGCTACATCACCGGCCACACGCTCAGCGTCAACGGCGGCCGCTACTCGAACTGATCCGACGCCGGCCGCTCAGTGGCCGGCCGCGAACCGCGGCCGGCCCAGCGTCGCCAGCGCCAGGCTGCTGACCGCCATCGCGACCATGGTCCCCAGCAGGAACTGGGCGTAGCTGCCGTACAGGTCATAGGCGGCGCCGGCCGCCAGCGGCCCGAAGGCCACGCCCAGGGCGAAGGCGCCCACCATGGCGCCGAACAAGACCCCGTAGTTCTTCAATCCAAAATGCCGGGACGCCAGGTAGGCGATCACGTCCACCTCGGCGCCGACGGTCAGGCCGAAGCAGGCTGCCGCGACCGACTGGCTGAGCGGATTGGCACCATCCAGATACAGCAGCGCGCAGGCCAGGATGGGCAGCAGGAACACGAAGGCGCCGACGAACTGGCTCGGCAGCCGGTCAAGCAGAAAGCCCGTGCCCAGCCGACCGATCAGTGAAAAGATGCCGATCAGCGAGGCAACCTGCGCGGCGGCCAGGCGTTCCGCCCCACCGGAGATCAGGATTGGCACGAAGTGGACGATGATGCCCAGCGCCGTGAACGTGAACAGTCCGCAGGCCAGCAGCAACTGGTAGAACGCCCGCATGCGCACGCCCTCGGCGACGGACACGCCCGGCGCCGCGCTGGGTGAACCCACCACCGTCTCATGGCTGCCGCCCTTGTCCTCGGCGCCGCGAAAGAAGAAGAACATCACCGGGAACACCAGCAGGAACCAGATTGCCGCCAGACCCATGAAACCGACGCGCCAACCGTAGGCCCCGATCAGCCAGGTGCCGAGAATGGGATAAACCGTCGCCGCGAGCGAGGCGCCGGAAAACGTGATCGCGAACGCCAGCCCGCGTGACGCCTCGAACCGCGTCGCCACGGCGCTGGTCCACACCGTCGCCTGCAAGAACAGGTTGCCGATGGAGATCAGGCACCACAGGACAATCCAGTTCACCGTGGACCCGGTCGCCGTGCCCAGCAGGCCGAAGGCCAGCGTCATCAGGAACACGCCCAGCAGGCCGACGCGCCGCGGGCCGACGCGATCGACCAGCAGGCCGATCGGCACGCTCATCGCCGCCGCCACCAGCCCGGCGATGGTGATGCCCACCGAGGCCTGGGCGCGGGAGAAGCCGAATTCCTCGGTCACCGGCCCCATGAACGGCCCGATGGCGTAGACGTGCAGCACCGCCGTCGAATAGCCCAGCGCCGCCGCCAGCGGCAGCGTCCCGTGGCGTCGCCATTCGGTCCAAGCAGCTCCTGTCGCGCTCATCCTGTCTCCCCTGAATCGTTGTTGATCGTCGGACGCGCCCGGTAGAACCCCGCGGTCCGGCTAGTTATTCGGTGGTTTCGGTTTGATGATCTTCATGATGACCGAGGCATCGGCCACGGCGCCGCCGTCAACGGTCAATTGCGCATCGAGAAACAGCATGGAGCGCGTCCGCGAACGCAATGAGGCTTGCCCCTCGATGAAATCCCCGACCTTCGCGGAGGCGAAAAAGCGGGTGTTCATCTGCACGCTGAGCATGGCCTTCTCGCCGCTGAGCCACATGGCACTGAGCGTGGCGGTCTGGTCGAGCAGGGTCATCAGCGTGCCGCCGTGGATCACGCCCAGCGGGTTGGCGTGTTCGGGACGCGCCTCCAGGGCGTAGCGCCAGCCCTCGCCATCCCGTCGGGACAACAACGGGCCGATCGCGTTGATCAGCCCGTCGATGTTCATCTCGCGCCAGCCGTCCCGTCCGCTCACGCGACCGCCCTACTTGTTCGCCGCGGCCAGCCCGAAGCTGCGACGGATGTGGTCGATCTGTCCGGTCGGCACCACCGGAAACACCCAGGGCTCGCCCGTCTCGCGGATGGCGTCGATCTGCTCGCCCACCTGCTCCACCGTCCACGCCGGCTGATATACCCCGGGGGTTTCGGCGATGTACATCCGCGCCATGCGTCCGGCGATGGCGGCGTACAGCTCGCCGGTGACCGAACAGGTTTCATGCGCCAGCCAGCCGACCATGGGCGCGACCAGCTCCGGCTCCATCGGCGGGTATTGCGAGGTGTCCAGCCCCTCGGCCATGCGCGTGACCGCTGCCGGGACGATGATGTTGCACCGGATGCCATCGGCCTCGCCTTCCAGCGCCGTGACGTTGCAAAGCCCGATCATCCCGGTCTTGGACATGGCGTAGTTCACGACATTGTGATTGCCGTAGATGCCGCTGACCGACGAGGTGAGCACGATGCGGCCATAGCCGGCCTCGGCCATCGGCCCGAAGGCCGAACGCACGACGTGATAGCCGCCGCGCAGATGCACATCCAGCACCGCGCTGAAGTCGTCGTAGCTCATGTCCTTGAGCGAGCCGCGCCGTACGTTGCCGGCGTTGTGCACGACAATGTCGATGCGGCCCCAGGTGTCCAGCGCGCACTGGATGATCGCCTGGCCGCCGGCCTCGGTGGCCACGGATTCGGTACAGGCGATGGCCTCGCCGCCGGCCGCGCGAATCTCGTCGACCACCTGCTGCGCGGGGCCGGCGTCCTCGCCCTCCCCTTGCAGGCTGCTGCCGATGTCATTGATCACGACCTTGGCGCCGCGCTCGGCCAGCAGCAGCGCGTAGGCCCTGCCCAGGCCACGCGCCGCCCCGGTGACGACCGCAACACGGCCATCAAATCGTAGTTCACTCACCGGCGTCTCCTCCGATGTCTCTATTGCTGTATTTGAGTTCAGCCCGCGCGGCTCGGCAGTTCGACGATGGCCGCTCCACTGGCGGACAGCTCGTCGCGATGCGTCTTGGCCACCTGGCTGATCTCCACCATGTGCTTGCCGTTCTCGACGAACTTACGGTCTACCGTACCGTTGATCATGATGGCGTCGCCATCCGGATTGTGCCGGCGGATCTGGCACTTGCTCTTGTGCAGGAAGCCATCATCGCCAATCCAGTTGGTCAGATGGTGCGTCAGCCAGGAGCAGCGCTCCGGACCGTAGTCGTAGGCGCCGGGCGCGCCGACTTCCAGCGCGAAGTCCTCATCCCAGTGCACGCGCTCCGGGCAGTCCGGCACGTTGAAGCGGTTCTTGATGCCCAGACCCGGATGCTTCTGCTGCATCTTCCACGCGAGCTTGTTGGCGCGGATGTAGAGGCCGCCCCAGCCCTGCGCGTAGCAGATGAAGCCGGTGACGGTCATCGGGCCCTTCATCATGGTCGGCAGCTCGTCACCTTCCTGCACGTCCTCCCAGTAACGCGGCGCGCTGCCCCGGATTTCCTCCTGCTCATAGAGCTTGCTGAACTCGGCGAGCTGCTCCTCGGTGTACGGCTCCACCCGGCCACGCGACTCGGTGTACTTGGTGCCACGCTCGCGGGCCTCGTCACGGTCGGTGCGGAACACCCAGCTGTCGCATTCGGCCAGCGGATCGCCGTCCTGGTTGTAGAACTTGACGTTGTAGATCTGCTGGAAGGCGCGGCCGGCGAAACGGGTCTTGTGCTCGATCAGGTCCTTGAGCGTGGCCTCGGTCGAGATCGCGTCGCCGCGCATCGTGTGCTTGTACCAGGTCCAGTCGGCACCGGCCCACATGGCATGCACGCCGGACAGGCCACCGCAGTAGCCGGAGACGATGCGGCTGGTCGTGAACAGGAAGCTGGGCAGCGCGACGATGTTGCCGAACTTGCTCTGGGCGGCGTAGTCGGGATCGCACCACAGCGGGTTGTCGTCGCCAATGCCATGCGCGTAATGGCGAATCGCATCACGCGAGGCCTCGTAGTTCCACGGCTCCACCGTGTTGGTAATCGGCACGCCGATGCGCTCGCGCAGCTCGGCCAGTCCTTGTTCGGTGATCTTGGGATAACGCGGTGCACCATCAGCCATGGGATTCTCCTCGTGAATTGGGTCGTTATGCAGTGGTGGCGGCAGCGGCTTCGCGGTCACGCAATTTCTTGCGATGGACCTTGCCGGCCGGTGTCTTGGGAAGCGCGTCGACGAACTCGACGTGCCGGGGGTATTCGTGGCGGGCCAGGCGGTCGCGGGTGAACACCTGCAACTCCTCGGCATAGGCGTCATCCGGCGCCCGGTCGCTGACGATGAAGGCCTTGACCACCTGTCCGCGGGTCTCGTCGGGCACGCCGATCACGGCGGCCTCCTTCACGTCCGGATGCTTGAGCAGCGTGTTCTCGATCTCCACCGCGCTCATGGTCCAGCCGGCGGAGATGATCACGTCGTCGGCGCGACCGGCGTGGTAGAAGTAGCCGTCCTCGTCGATCTTCGCGAGGTCCTTGGTGGTCTCCCAGCCATCGCGGCGCCACAGCATCAGCTCGCCGACCTCGCCCGGATCGGTGGGACTGCCGTCGGCGCGCTGCACTTGAAGCTTGAGCCCCGGCACCGGCTTGCCCAGCGAGCCCGGCTTCACCGAGAAATCATCGGCACCGGGGTAGTTCACCAGCACCACGCCGATCTCGGTGGTGCCGTACATGCTGCAGGCCGGCACGCCGAAGGTCTGGTCGATGAACTCCAGCGTCGGCGGGTCGATGGGCTCGCCGGTGTAGGACAGCTTGTTGATCGCGAAGCGAAAATCGCCGCCCTGCCCGGAGGTCCGCATCATCCGGTAATGCGTGGCCGCGGCCGACATGTTGGTGATGCCGAAATCCTGCATCGCCTGCATCAACCGCACGGCGTCGAAGCGACCGGCGAAGGTGCCGGTGGTCACGCCCAGGGCCAGCGGCGCCAGCGTGCCGTGCCACAGCCCATGCCCCCAGGCCGGCGATGACGGGCAGAAGAACTCGTCGCCCGGTCGGATGCCGGTGCCGTAAAGCGCCGCGAACATCAGCGTGACCAGCGCGCGGTGGGTGTGCTTCACCGCCGCCGGCAGCTCGCGCGTCGTGCCCGAGGTGTACTGGAACACCGCCAGATCGTTGGCGCGGGTCGTGGTCTCGTAGGTCGACGGCAGCGAGGCCAGCTCGTCCATCAGCCCGTCGTCGGCGACGACCACGCGCAGCCCCTCGACCTGATGGGCGATCTCGGCCTTTTCGCGGTTGGTCACAAGCAGCGCCGGCTCGCAGTCATCCACCCGCAGGCGCAGACCGTCCAGGCCGAACAAGGTGAACAGCGGCACGCTGATGGCGCCGCGCATCATCGCGCCGAACAGGCTCACGTAGAACGGCAACGATGGCTCCAGCATGAACGCGATGCGGTCGCCCGGCTCGATGCCGTTGCGCTCCAGCCAGTGCGCGAAGCGCGCCGCGCCGGCGGCGATTTCGTCGAAGCTCAGGATTTCATCGCGACCATCGGCGTGGGCAATGCGCACCGCGGCGCGACCGCTGCCGTCCGCATGCCGGGTAATGCACTCGTGGGCGATGTTCAGGCGCTCGCGATCCCCGTCGAACAGCTCCCACAGCGCCGCCGAACTGGCATGTGCCTGGGCATCCGCGAAGCGGGTGAAATCGGTGAGCTTGGGCATGGGGTCGTCTCGCTGTCGCGGCGGCCTCCGAACCATCCGGCCGCTCTGGAATGACGGCGACTATGACGAAACCGGATCGTAATTTCAAATACTGAACGTGATTTTATATGTTGAATTCTGTATCGCGGTTCGGCATGGTCCAATCTCCGCATGAACGCAGCCGGAAACCCGCATGACCGTGGCCCCTCAAGTCGATGCAAGACCCGACCTCGAACTGGCGAAGGCGCTGGAATCGAGCAAGGCCCCGGCGATCTCGCGCGCGGCGGCCATCCTGCGACTGCTCGGCAAGAGCGACACGCCGCTGTCGTTGCAGGCGATCGCCACCCAGCTCGGACTGGTGCCCAGCACCTGCCTCTACCTGCTTCGCGCCCTGGTCGCCGAGGAACTGGTGGCGCTGGATGCGACGACCAAGCGCTACTCGCTGGAAGCCGGCGTGCTGACGCTGGCCCGGCACTGGTTACGGCATAACCGGTTCACCGATCTGGCGCAGCCGGCGCTGGACCGGATCAGCCAGGCGCATCAGGTCACGGTGCTGGGCGTGCAGGTGGTGGGGCTGGAGCACATCATCGTGGTCGCCGCCTCGCAGTCGCGGGGCAATCTCCAGCTCAGCGCCCAGATCGGCAGCCGCTTTCCGGCGCTGATCAGCGCCACCGGCCGCTGCATCGCCGCCTTTGGTGATCATTCAAAATCCGAACTGGAATCCCGATTCCACAAGCTGCGCTGGGATGATCCACCGTCACTGGCCGACTGGTGGGCGCAGGTCGACGAGACCCGGGAATGCGGCTTCGGCGTCGACAACGGGCATTACATTTCGGGCGTCAGCGTGCTGGCGGCACCCGTGTGGAAAGCCCCTGGTCAGCTAAGCCACGCCCTGGTCGCGATCGGCATCGGCAGCGCCGTGCAGCGCGCCGGCACCGCGGATCTGGGCAGGGCACTGGCCGACGCGGCGCAGCTGCTGTCGAATCAGCTCAGTGGTGGATAGCCAACCGCCTGGGCAACATGAGGCGCTGAATGCGGGCACTTACCCGGGCTGTTGCAACACGGCAGCGACGTTCGGCGTGACCACGCTACGGTCGAGAATCTCGGCCATGCGCTCCACCGGCAGCGGATCATCCTGCCGCAGCCACCAGCCGACCAGTTCGACGATGCCGCTGACGATCAGGATCATCCCGGCCTCCGCCGGCAACCAGCCTTCCGGCCAGGTCTGATTGCGGACGATCTCCTCGGCCACACGCAGGAACTCGTCGCGGGTCGCCGCCGCGGCACTGCCAGTCAGCAGGATTCGCCAGAGACGGCGCCGCCCTTCCACGTAGCGGCACAGCGCCAGCATCGATTCACGCAGATCGCCGCTCTGCACCACCGGCAACGCCATCTCCACCAGCTGTTGCACCTGATCGCCCGCCAGGTCGTTGAGCAGCGCCTCCTTGGCCGGGTAATGCCGGAAGAACGTGGTGTAGCCGACGCCCGCCCGGGTCGTGATCTCGCGAATGGACAACTGTTCGAGGCCGCGGTCGCCGAGCAGGTCGACCAGGGCCGCCCGCAGCGCCTTGCGCGTACGCACCGGTTTGGCGTGCTGCGCGGTGGACAGGTGCGGCATGTAGATCTTCTGGGACACCGAAGCCTCTGGGCAATCGTTCCTATATGCGCCCATTGAACCGAAATCCGACGAACGCGCATTGACAGGATAACGGACCCTCCGCAGTCTAAATGAAACTAAATGGTTCATTTAATGAACCGAGCGCGATGACGACGGAGCGTCGCGCCGACAGGAGGAGACAGGGCAATGACGGGAATCCGGCCTCGGATTCGGGCGTCCACCCGGATGATCGCCGTGATCGTGCTGACCTGTGCGCAGGGAGCGGCGTGGAGTCAGTCGCCGGATGAGCCATCCGCTGACGGTGAGGGCGAGGCACTGGACTTCCTGTTCGAGGAATCCGGGACCTCCGAGGCGGACAGTGGCGAGCAGCCGGAACCGGCGGAAACCCCGACCCGGACCGCGCAACCCTACGAGGAGACGATCCCGCTGCCCCAGGAACCCGCCACCGCCGCGTCGACATCACCCCTCGCCCGCTCGATCGAGGAAATCGTTGTCACCGCCCGCCGCACCGAGGAAAACCTGCAGGACGTGCCGGTCGCCATCGCGGCGATGAGCAGCGACGATCTCAAGCGCGAGCAGATCAACAGCCCGTCCGACCTCAACGGCCGTGTGCCGTCGCTGGTGATCAGCAGCGGCAGCCAGATGCGCAATACGGAAACGCCGACCATCCGCGGCCAGGGCGCGCAGTACGGCGCCAGCCCGGGCGTGATCATCTATCTGGCCGAAGTGCCCCTGCCCTCCGACCCGGTCGCCAACTACCAGGGCGGCCCGGGCAAGTTCTTCGACCTGGGCAATCTCCAGGTGCTCAAGGGCTCTCAGGGCACGCTGTTCGGGCGTAACACCACCGGCGGCGCCCTGCTGCTGGAACCGCAGCGCCCGCTACCCGAATTCTCCGGCTCGCTGGGCGCCAGCACGCAGATGCTCTCGGAGGACGACCTGCGCGGCGAACGCTACGAAGCCGTGTTCAACACGCCGCTGCTGGGCGACCGCCTGCTCGCCCGCTTCGGTGGGCAGATGGTGCATCGCGACGGCTTCACCAAGGACGTGGTGACCGGCAAGGATTACGACGACAAGAACTACTGGACGGCGCGCGCCGGTCTGCTCTGGCAGCCCTCCGACCGCGTCAGCAACTACCTGATGGGCAACTGGTCGGACGGCGACACCAACGGCACCGCCACGGTCATCGAACGCATCAACCGCGAAGGCCTGAACCAGGCGATTCCCGGCGCCATCGGCCTGGGCGGGCTGACCCGCATCCTCCCGGGGATCGACCTGGGCCAGGTCGCCAATCTGGGCTGCCTGATCCTCAACGTGTTCGGGCCGTCGACCAACTGCGGACAGGACATCATCGACGAGCAGGCGGCGCGCGGCATTCGCCGGGTGGAGTTGAGCGGTGACCCCAACGACATTCTCAAGACCGCGTCGGTGATGGACAAGCTGAGCATCGGCCTCACCGACAACCTCTCGCTGATCAACATCGCCAGCTACTCGACACTGGAACACAGCTATCGCTGGGATCTCGACGGCTCGCGGGCCGGGTTCAACGAGTTCATCAACCCGGAGGATGTGCTCCAGGCCGATGTCCGCACCATCACCGAGGAATTGCAGTTGCAGGGTGCGGCGCTGGACGGCGCACTGAACTACGTGGTCGGTGGCTACTACGAAAACACCGAGGCCTCTGGGCGCATCATCGCCACCTCGCTGCTGTTCGTTGAAGTGGATCAGCGCTACACGCAATCCAAGGAATCCTTCGCCCCGTTTGCGCAGGGGACCTATCACCTGGGTGATCTGTTCGAGGGCCTGTCCGGCCTGAACCTGACGCTGGGCGTGCGCCGCACGACGGACAAGACCAGCGGCGCGGCGTCCATCACCCAGGTGGCCGCGGGCCTGATTCCGCTGGTCGACAAGAGCTTCGAGGCGGAGGTCGACAACGCCGAATGGACCTACACCGCCGGGCTGGACTACAAGCTCGACAGCCACCTGCTGTACGGCAAGGTCAGCCGCGGCTACAAGACCGGCGGCATCGCGACCATCTCGGTGAACCCGGCGCGCTATACCTACGACCCGGAATTCGTCACCAACTACGAGCTGGGCCACAAGTCGGATTTCCTGATCGCCGACGTGCTGCCGCTGCGGGTGAATTCCGCCGTGTACTACACCGACTACACCGGCCTGCAAAAAGCCAGCATCGACGCCTATGTCGATCCCGACAGCCCCAGCCCGGTGCCGCAGCTCGGCCAGTCCATCTTCAATGTCGGCAGCGCCTGGGTCGCCGGCTTCGAGACCGACATCACCATCCAGCCGCTGCCCGGCCTGACGCTGCTGGGCACCTATGGCTACACCCGCGCCGAGTACGAGGAATTCAGCCTGTTCTACAGCGGCGCCTCCCCGCAGCTCGATTGCTCCGGCGAGGCGGTGGAAGGCGGCAACATGATCGACCTGAGCTGCATCCCCTTCCAGTCGACGCCCGAGCACCAGTTCAGCATCTCCGGGCGCTACCTGCTGCCGCTCGACCCGGACAACGGCGATGTCGAGGTCTCGCTCACCTATGCCTGGACCGACGAGCAGTACAGCGGCCAGTCCTCGCCGCCGGAAGCCGAACCCGGAGCCTGGATTCCATCCTCCAAGCGGGTGAATACCAGCCTGAGCTGGTCCCGGATTCTCGGCTCCGGATTCGACGCGCGACTGTGGGCAACGAACCTCACCGACGAGGTGGACCGGATCTCCAACAGCAACCAGTGGAATCTCACCTACTTCCAGAGCTCGTTCTATTCCGAGCCCCGGATCATCGGGCTGGACCTCAGCTACGACTGGTAACCACCGCAGACACGACCGACGCAAGGAACCGCTAGCCATGACACGGACCGACGGAGAAACCATCCTGCTGTGGACCCTGCCCGCCCTGGGACTGATCTGGCTCTCCGCCTTTCTGCTGTTTCCCGGGTTCGTGCACCCCATGTCGCCGACCATGAGCGCCGACGAGGTGGCCGCGTTCTACCGTGATCCGGAGAACCTGCCGCGCATCCGCTTCAGCATGATCCTGTTCAACTGGTTCTGCGTGGCATTCATCCCGATCATCGCAATGATGGCCTTGCAGGTGCGCCGCATGGGCCACCGCACGCCGATCCTGTCCTACTGCATCATCTGCTGCGCCGCCGGCGGACCCACGCTGTTCCTGATCGCCGATCTGTTCTGGCTGCTCGCGGCCTTCCGGCCAGATCGCGACCCCGAGCTGATCATGCTGTTCAACGATCTGGCCTGGGTCACGTTCACCACGCAGGTGGGCTATCTCATCGCCCAGAGCCTGTTCCTGGCGGCGGCGATTTATCTCGATCGCCAGGCCGAGCCGGTGTTCGGCCGCTGGGTGGCCCACTTCAACCTGCTGGTCGCCGCCGCCCTGGTGCCCGCCGCCTTCGCGAGCCTGACCCTCGAAGGCGCCTTCGCCTGGGATGGCCTGCTGTCGTTCTGGGTGAAGAACATCGCCATCGGTCTGTGGATTGTGGTGATGGGCTGGGTGATGGCGAAAACCGTGCTCAGGCAGCACCGGACCGAGGCGGCCGTGGCATGAGCGTGACGGCGGTCGACCCGGCTCCAGCCGGTGGCGTGCTGAGCCGCTGGCGGAACCATCCCAAGTTCGAGTTGTGGCTGGCGTTCTGGACGATGATCGTCTTCTACAACTTCTTCTTCATCCTGTTCTTCGCCTACACCCGGGTGCAGCCTCCGCCGGAACCGGCCTGGGCCATTCCGCGCGTGCTCGACTGGTTCGCCAGCCATCGCTTCAACCTGCTGTCCGGCTTCGCGATCGTCTTTCTCGTCACCGGCCTGACCGGCGCCGCCAACGCGTTGATCGCCTATTCGATGCGGCGCATGTCGGTCAGCCCGGCCTTCGCCCACGCGTACCTGGTCATCTACGCACTGAGCGCGGTGCCCGGCATGCTGCTGACCTGCATCGCCATCACCGTGGCGGCGATGCGCCCCGAGCGCGACCCGCAAGTGATCGCCTGGCTCTACGACTTTGCCTTCATGGCCTTCGACGGAACCATGGGCGTGTTCCTGATCGGCTCGCTGGTCTGGATGGTCGCGATTCTGCTCGACAAGAACCGCGTGTTCCCCAAGTGGTTCGCCTACCTGAATCTCTGCAACGCGCTCACCGAGGTCGTCGTGGCCCCGGCCTGGATGTTCACCGAGGGCGTGTTCGCCTGGGACGGCGCCATCACCTGGTGGATCGATGTCGCCGTTTTCATGATCTACACCACGGTGTTCATCACCCTGCTCCGCAACATGATCATCCGTGAGGATTTCGGCGATGGCCCGCTACCGGACTGATGTCGCGATGGCCACCGCTCCAGTGAGGCTTTCATGGCACTAGCCGCCCACCCGACGCATCCGCAACCGCGCGTGCCCGGCCAGCCGGACATGTGGTTCTTCATCCTCTTCGAGGCCTTCCTGTTCACGAGCTACTTCATCGTCTACATGGTGTGTCGCGTGCAGGACCCGGCCACCTTCCTGCAATCGCAGCAGCTGCTGAGCCTGCCCATCGGCGTCTTCAACACGCTGATCCTGCTGGTGAGCTCCTGGTCCATGGCCCGCTGCGTGCAGGCCTCGCGGGATCATCACTACCCGGCCGCGCTGAACGGCGCCTACCTGACCATCGCCTTCGGCCTGTGCTTCGCGGCGCTGAAAGTCCTCGAATGGACGCTGGAGTTCGACAAGGGCATCGGCATCACCACCAACGAATACTTTTCGTTCTATTTCTTCCTGACCGGCATGCATTTTCTGCATCTGCTGATCGGCTTCATCTTCCTGGGCATCGTCGTGGCCCAGCTGCAGCGCGGGCATCAGCGTTCGCAGACGCTGGTCGAGACCAGCGCCACCTACTGGCACATGGTCGACTTCCTCTGGATCAACATCTTCGCGCTGCTCTACGTGGTCAGGTGAACCGGAACATGCACACCCCCAACACCCCTGCGCTCTCGGACAAGCGACTGACCCTGGTCTGGGTCATCCTGTCCGCGATCACGCTCGCGCAACTGCTGGTGCTGGTTGGCGACTCGCCCGGGCATCTCAACCCGAACGCGGTCGCCACCTTCAGCATCATCCTGATCTCCCTGTGCAAGGTGCGTCTGATCATCCGGGAGTTCATGGAAGTTCGGCATGCCCCGCCCTGGCTGCGCTGGGGCACGGATGCCTGGCTCGCGACCACCGCCGTCGGCCTGCTGGGCACCTACATGATCGGCATGGCCTGAGCCCGGGCGCGGCGTCGCCGGGTCGGGGCAAAACGACAACGGGAGACGACACAAATGATTTCAGCCGAGCAATACGGCCCCTGGGCCATCATCGCCGGCGGCTCGGAAGGCATCGGCGCCTGCTTCGCCCACCGGCTGGCCGCCAGCGGCATCCATCTCATCCTGCTGGCCCGCCGCGTTGAACCACTGCAACGAACCGCCGACGCCCTGCGCCAGGAACATGGCGTGGAGGTCCGCACCCTGGCACTCGACCTCAGCAGCCCGGATGCCCTGTCCCGGATACGCGCCATTTCGGACGACGTGGAGGTCGGCGCCCTGATCTACAACGCAGGCGGCGCCGGCAACGCGGCGGCGCTGGTCGACCAATCGCCGGAATCCGCGCTCGGCAACCTGCACCTGAACACCAGCACACCCACCGCACTGGTCCAGCACTTCGCCAAACCCATGCGTGACCGCGGCCGCGGCGGCATCCTGCTCATCGGCTCGCTCGGCTGCATCGCCGGCACCAAGGAACTCGCCGTCTACAGCGCGGCCAAGTCCTACTTGCTGACCTTCGGCGAAGCCATCTGGGCGGAACTGACACCCCACGGCGTGCACAGCCTCGTGCTGGTCATCGGCCGCACCCTCACCCCGGCCCTGCAACGCGCCGGCCTGGGCGACACCGAAGACGCCCCCGCCGCCGACCCGGATCAGATGGCGGCGCTAGGCCTGGATAACTGGAACAACGGTCCCGTGCTCGTTGACCCGAGCCACATGCAGGCGTTCGAGGCGATGCGGGCCATGCCGCGTCGCAAGGCGGTGGAGATCATGGTCAGGTCGATGGAGCAGCAGCGGAAGTGCTAACGGTGAGCGGCTCGCGGGAAGGCTGACTCGACGCTGCATGAGCCCTTCAATGTCCCCTTCCTGTCAAGAACTGACGTTCAACACGATTAAGCCCAATGTCTTCAATCAGCCGGGGCGCCGGTATTCCGCGGCGACCTTTAGGCAGCGAAGCAGAGAAAAGGGCGTCCGGTGGAGGCCCATTCGCGCCGGAACGAAATGGAATGACTGGTTAGGATCAAAGCCCACCACAACATTCAGACAAATGGGCCAAACATCGGTCTACTGACGACAGAAGCTCTTGCTCTCTATCTAAAATGTTCTGCCAATACGCATTATCGTTGGCCACTGCCCGTTCCAAGTGAATGAAATTTCTATACTCCAAAATTAAATTCAGATCATCCCAAATTGGCGCGATTTCACCACGCGGCTGGCCATCGACACACCAGGCCCTCAGAAGCCCTCCCAAGGGCCTTTTTGAGAGCTGGTTCGGATGATTTGAAATTTCCAACTTCTTGCCCCAGTTTGCCAAAACCCCCTCGATAATTGAGCAAGAAAACACGACAAACGCTTTTACGGCACCGGCTCGTAACGACAATGAAATCGGGCGCGGGGCGTAGTATGGTTTTTCTTCGGGTACTGATTGAAGGTTTTCCAATAAGTACCGATGAAACTCTAGGTACTGCTCTTCGAAGCCAATCTGATGCGCAATTTCTGGGTCCAATGCCCCCCAACGGAAAACAGCAACTCCAGCGGGCCTGACATCAGTCCGATCATTTCGGAGAGAGAAAATTCTCATGAATTCCCTAACACCTGCCTTCAGGCACCCGTTTGGAGTGGAGCGAGGACGAGCGCAATGAATAGAGGGTCGACTGCAAGACGTTGTTATACATCATATATTTTGTTAATGAACTCGGCGCAAATGATAAGCGTCAGGTACCCTTGAGGCGCCAGCGTATTACTGCCGTGCGCATAGTCATTCCTTAAATGCGGCAATGATTCAATCAGCGCGGAAGTGTACTGACCTTCGATGGGGACCGTCGGCTGCGGCTCGATATTGAGGTGTTCTTTTAGCAGCTCCGATTGGGCTCGGTTTCTTTCTTGGGCTTTTCTGTGAATTTCGAAGTCGTTGTCTTGAACCCAGCCCTCACTCACTGCGTACTTGAGAAGGCGCTTCAGCCCCCAATTCTCTTTTCCCGTTTTTAGCTTCAACGCATATTCCAATGATGCGATTGCATGGAACTCTGCCACGGGAATAAAACGGTAAACGAACCATGAATACAGGACCAAATGCTTCGACGTAACAAAGTGATTCCTTATCGCTTCGGGCACAGACTCGGCGAGTTGGATTTCGTTGAGCCGGCCATGAATGTCGGCAATCTCTCGCTCCCTGAAGTCGCCCATAGACTCGTCGAAGATGTGGAACATATGAGTCCTGGGATCGGACTCGTGGACCTCATTCAATCGTTTAAATTGCTCCATTACAGTTCGGTAAAGGCACAATAGTAATTAGACAGACCCAATGGGTCCGCACATGCATTCATGTTGACGGAGGGTGACTCCTCCGAGTCTATATATTTCAATACCTTACTCACTGTTCGCGCTTCGAATGTGCAGGCAATTGCGGACCCGCCTTTCCCAAATGTTCGCACGATACACGACCGACCGAGTTTCAAGCACAACGTGGCATTCGAACCACCGCTTACGGCACGAACCATTTATCGAGATCAACCGGCAGAGCTACCACCGATTGGCATCATCATGCCCTGGCAACGATATGGAGCTCACACCCCTGAGCAAGAGCACCAGCGACTCCCTCGGTGATCACTTCGACGGCTTTGTGCAGTAGCGGGTGCAATCAGGCCGATATGCTTCAGTGCGCGACGCGATACTTCATCTGACTGGCTGATACGCCCCTAGGAGCCATTCCCCTATCGACCACCTTGGCTGCCTGCCACCAAAGTGACCGAGGAATCAGCTTCGATTCATTCAGCTGAATTCCTCGGCCAGGCGGCTCCCATCTATATCTGATTCATCCCGCCGTCCACGAACAGCTCGATTCCGTTGATAAAGCTGGCGTCGTCGGAAGCGAGGAAACGCACGGCGTTGGCGATGTCGTCAGGCTGGCCGATTCGACCGGACGGGATTTGTCCGATCATGTACTCCTTGGCCGTGGCCGCCTGCTCACCTCCGCCGAACAGTTCATCGAGACCGGCGGTTTCGGTGAGGCCCGGACTCACGGCGTTGACGCGGATTCTGCGTTCCTTCAGATCGAGGATCCAGCTTCGGGCGAAGTTGCGAACCGCGGCCTTCGACGCCGAGTAAACGCTGAAATTCTCGGTTCCCGCGGTGCCGGTCGTGGATGACGTGAGCACGATTGAAGCGCCATCACGCAATAGCGGCAGCGCCTTCTGAACGGTAAAGAGCACTCCTTTCACATTGGTATCGAACGTGCGCTGGTAGTGCTCCTCGCTGATCGCTCCGAGCGGCGCCAACTCGCCACCGCCCGCATTGGCAAACAGCACATCAATCTGACCGTGATGTTGCTGAACCGTGTCGTACAGACGGTCGAGGTCTTCCAGACTGCCCGTGTCCGCCCGAACCCCAACGACATTCCCGGGAATCTGCCGGATCGCGGCATCCAGTGCTTCCTGCCGGCGTCCGGCGATGAAAACGGCCGCGCCGTCCTGAGCAAATGCACGAGCGGTCGCCAGCCCTATTCCACTCGTTCCGCCGGTGATCACGACAACCTTGTTTTCGAATTGACTCATTGTCCTTCTCCAAAACGTGGAGCAAGACAGCCCTGCTCCGTCCAATGACTTTATGTTCGGAACGCTAGAGGCTGTAGTAGGCAAAATCGGGTTGTATCGTTCTATACTTGGAACGATGAAGACGGATCTAAACGATTTCGCCTATTTCGCGGAAGTGGTTACTCACGGCGGGTTTGCAGCGGCCGCGCGCGCCTTGCGAGAACCCAAATCGAAGCTGAGCCGACGTGTCGCCAACCTCGAACAGCGATTGGGGCTGCGATTGATCGAGCGAACGAGTCGTCGCTTTCATGTCACGGAAGTCGGCCGGGACTTTTACGAACGCTGCCTGACCATCCAGGCCGAAGCGGAGCAGGCCGAAGCCCTCGTCGCCCAGGCTCAATCGGAACCGAGCGGCCGCATCCGATTCAGCTGCCCGTTGGGCATGGTGGACGTCATCTCCGCCCCCCTCCATGCGTTTCTGCGCCTGTACCCCAAAGTCAGCCTGCAACTTGTGGCAACGGACAGACCCGTTGATTTGATCGGGGAGCGGGTCGATCTCGCCTTGCGGGTCCGCGTCAATCTCACGAGCGACGCGGAGTTGACGATGCGCAGTCTTGGACGGTCCACGCGAATTCTCGTCGCGGCTCCATCCATTGCCGGTCAACTTCGCGCCCCACGCGATCTGCTCGAAACCCCGATACTCGCGACCAGCGACACGGGCACTGAAACGCAGTGGTCTCTGGAAGCGAGCAAGGGACGGATCGAGACTCTTCAGTTGCAACCGCGACTGGCATGCAGCGACATGGGCGCCGTCAGAGACGCTGCAATTGCCGGATTAGGCGTGGCACTCCTGCCCTACCATGTCTGCATGCAGGCACTGGCGTCCGGGCAACTGAGTCGGGCGCTCCCGGAATGGCGGAGCCAGCAAGGACTCGTGCATCTGATCTTCACCACTCGGCGCGGGCTGCTGCCGGCGGTTCGCGCCCTGATTGATCATCTGGCCGCAACGTTTCCCGGCGACATTCTCGATGAGCCATCTGCTGGCTGACGAACGCTCCCGGACCCTGCGGTTGATCGCTGGCATGTGGACTCACGCCAGCCCGAGCGATCAGGTCAACCGCGCTCCCGGCAAATCGCCTCCAGCCCTTCCCGATAGCTCGTCACACGAAACTCGGGAAACCGCTGCTTGAACTTGTCCGACACGAAGATGTTGTCCTGGGTGTAGCGCGGTAGCAGCTCGGCCGCGTCGCGGACCTGCTGGCTGAACCGCCCCGCCAGCCAGAGCTGCCAGCGTTTCAGCACCGTGTAGCGGGGCTCGACTCCGAAGATGCCTGCCGCTAGTTCGATGAACTGCCGATAGGTCAGGCGGTTGTCGTCACAGGGCAGATGCCAGGTCTGGCTGTAGGCGTCCGGCGTGTTGCCGAGCAGGGCCATGGCGCGGCTGGCATCCGGGGTGTAGATCAGGCTGCGCAGGGTATCGTCCCGCAGAAAGACCTTGGCCTCTTTGCCGGCGGCCAGGCTGTCGATGACGATGCTGTTGGTGATGCTCTGGGTGATGCCCGGCCCGTAGAACTCCGGTGCCCGGCAGATCACCCCCTGCACCCGCCCCTGCTCCATGGCATCGAGCAGCGCCTGGGCGATGGCGCCGCGCACCTTCCCCTTGTCGCCGTTCGGTCGGAACGGGCTGTCCTCGGTCTGCGGCTCCGCGGTTTGCGGGTACATGTAAGTGTTGTCGAAGTACACCAGCCTGGCGCCGTGCGTAGCGCAGGCGTCGATGACGTTGCGCATCAGGATGGGCCACTGCTCCACCCAGAGCCGGGTGTCCATCGGCAGCCCGGCGGTCAGGTAGACGATCTGGGAGCCTTCGACGGCGCGCAGCGTCTGCTCGGCGTCGAGCAGATCGGCACTGAGCAGTTCATCGGTGTCGTTGACCCGCTTGGGGTTGCGGCTCACCAGCCGGATGTCGCTGGTGAAATCGCGCTTCAGCTGCACGGCGAGTTCGCGGCCGATCTGCCCGCTGGCACCCAGAATGGTTTGCATGGCTTTGCTCCGATCGTTTTGCGTTGGGGCAACACTAAGATTAAAGTTAACTTTAAAGTCAAGCCGGTCGGCAGAATCGCCCCGCTCAGGGCTGCGGCCGACCAACTGTCACCGTATTCGGCACGCCAGGAGAGGACCACCCCGATGATGAAGATTGGCGAACTGGCCACGCGCACCGGTCTGGCAACCTCGCGGATACGCTTCTACGAACGCATGGGTTTGCTGCAACTGGTCGAGCGTCAGGCAAACGGGTATCGAATGTATCCGCCGGAGGCAGTGCTGGTGCTCAACCTGATCAAGTCGGCGCAGGATGCCGGCTTCAGCCTGGAGGAACTGCGCAGCCTGATGCCGCCCGATCTGGCGCAGTGGGAGCACGGCAAGCTGGTGCAGGCACTGCACGACAAGGTGCGTCACATCGAAGCACTGCAGCAGCGCCTGGAACAGAGCAAGGCCACGATTCTGGAGGTGCTCACGCAGATCGAGGCCAAACCGAATGACATGACCTGCGCCAACAATGCGCAGCGGGTGATGTCGCAGATGGGCCTGGGTGAAGTCCCGGACCTGGAGGCCAGCGCCAAGCCACGCGGCGCAAGCAGAAAGCAGCAGGCCTGAGCGACAACCCGGGCCCGCTGCGTAATGTCGCGAGGATCGGGTCAGGAGATCTCGATCGCGCCCGAGCCCGGCAACTGCGTGACCAAGTCGGCACCGACCAACGTTGCGGGCGTGTAGGCGCCACCGGCGGGCTGATTCCGCAGCAGGTAGTCGGCCACCGCTAGCGCTCCGGTGATGGTCAGGCTGTAGGCGTTTTCGGTCCGCAGGCGGGCGGTTTTCCTGTCTCCCTTCGCATTACGAACCTCGCCCCAGACGTAGGTCGGCAGCTTGGCACGCACCGCTTCGCTGGGGCCGCTCACGGTCTTGTCGATCCGCGCCTTGAGCAGGTTCTGCACCCAGGTCCAGGCCAACATCGGGCGAATCCAGTTGGCGAATTTCGCGCCGCGAATCATGCCCGGCGACCCCGGAATGAAGACACGGATATTGGGAATACCGGTGTTGTGAAAAGCGGTGGAGACATCACCCCAGGGGATGGTCATCGCCAGCTTCTCGCCATCGCCGAAGTCGATACGGCGCACCTCGTAGGCCAGCGGCACGGTGACGATACCGCCATCGCGCCGGACCTTGCCGCCTTGCGCCATGCCCTCCACCGAGGTCTTGGCCGTACCCGGCGACATGCCGGAGCGCGAGTCGAAACCCAGTGCCAGCTGCGTGGCATCCGGCAACGCGGCCTTGAGCGCGGCAGCCACGCAATCCGTGGGGATCACGTCGAAGCCCACGCCCGGACACAGCACCACGCCCGCCGCCTTCGCCTGCGCATCCAGCGACTGGGCGTGTTCAAACACGGCGATCTCGCCCGTGATGTCGATGTAGTGCGCGCCCGCCGCCAGACAAGCCCCCATCATTGGAGCCGCCGTGGCCGAGAACGGCCCGGCGCAGTGCAGAACCAGTTCGCAGCCGTTCAGGTGCTGGGCGATCTGCTCGCTGGCATCCAGGCCGAACACCCGGGCTTCCAGACCCAGCTCCTGCGCCAGCGCCTCAATCCGCTCCCGCCGACGGCCGGCCAGGATCGGGGTGAGACCGCGCTTGGCGGCTTCGCGTGCGATCAGCTCGCCGGTGTAACCGTTCGCGCCGTAGATCATCCATGGCTTGCTCATTGTGCTTCCTCCATCCGGGATGCCAACGGCCGTGGCGCGTACAACGCGCTCTGGAAGCTCGGCACGTATTCGTACTTCATCATCTTCCCCAATCCCAGGGACTTGATGAACGTGGAGAGACTGCCGTCGGTGAGCTGCAACTCCACGGCGTCGGCACTGGAGCTGGACGCGTGGCTCAACTGCCGGGACACGGCATAACCCGAACTCAACCGCCCCTCGTGATCCAGGTTTACGAAGCTGTTGGTCACGAGATTCACCGCGTCCGACACATCGTCGAGCTTTTCGGTGGTCAGCACAAAGTCGGTGAGACCGGTTTCCGCATCCGTCACTTCGAAGACCACCGAGGTATCGGTTTCGCGATAATCGATCGGGATCAGCCACTTAGGCAGGTTGTAGCCCACCACGCCGCGGACTTTCGCCAGCTCCGTATTCACCGGCAGCTTGAGCACATACCCCCAGTAATCCTTCGACAATGTGGCGCCGATCAGGCTGATGGGACCGAGGTTGGCCTTGCCGGGTTCGCTGGTCACGATCGACACGGCAATCTCGTTGTACTCATCGTTGTCACAGTAGTGATAGGCGTAGCCAGTCAACACCACCAGACCGCGACCGGGCCAGACCTGCACCGGCTGCACGACCTCGAGCACCTCCGCCGGCATCAACTCGCGCAGGCGGTCGATGTCCGCCGTGTAGATCACGTTCACCCGGCTGTTCTCGTAATAGAAGTTGGGCGAATACGATTCGAACCCGATGTCGACCCGGGTCTTTTCCAGCGTCTTGAACCAGCTGAGGTCGGTCTCAGGAGATTCCTGTGCGATGACAGACAACGGCGGATTGGAGCGATAACGGTCGTACAACCCACCGGCCACGGTCGGTACAGCGTGGCCGGCAATGTCAATCACCGTGGTGTCTGATTCGGCATCCGGCGTAGCGGCCAGCGTCCAGGTGGGGAGGTTGAACAAGCCCGCCAACAGCAAGAAGGTGGCAACAGTTCGACTGGTATTCATGCGATTCGCACCCTTGAAATGAAACTGAATGAGTTCGCCTCAGAACGGCACGGCTTCCGTGGGGAAAACCGGTCGTTCTGACGCCGGATGCAATCAGGCTAAGTTTGAACTTAAGTTGAAGGTCAAGCGAATTGCATCACCTTTAGCCGCGCAAGGGGATGCTGCGGCTAGAATCGTCCGGGGGGCTCGGACAACAACGATCAAAGACTGAGAGGGGACACCATGGCGATTGACCTGGAGAACGTGTCGCAATCCTGGGTTCGGCGCGAGCTGGAGTTTCATGACCAGTTGGCGCGCGGCAAGCGTGGAAAGGCCACGCGGCGGGTTCAGGAGTGGTTGGCGCTGGCGGGTTTTCACACCGCGGTCGACGGTGATTTCGGGCCGGCAACCCAGAGCGCGATCCGTCAGTTTCAGGCGAAACGCAAGTTGGCGGTCACCGGCATGGTTGACGAAACCACCTGGGAAACGCTGGTCACGCCGTTGCTGAAGGCGCTCAAGCCGATCGGAGTGGGCAGCAAGGATTTTCCGGCCATGGTCGCGGGCTACGCCAAACAGCACCTGGCCCAGCACCCTCGCGAGATCGGCGGCCAGAATCGGGGACCCTGGGTCCGCGTGTACACCGGCGGAAACGAAGGTGACAACTGGCCTTGGTGTGCCGGCTTCGTCAGTTTCGTGATCCAGCAGGCGGCCGGAACCCTCGGCATCAAGCCGCCCATCAAGGGCAGCGTGAGTTGCGACATTCTCGCGGCCCAGGCCAAGGAGGCCGGGTTGTTCGTCCGGGAACAGGACAGAGGCGATGTCGTGTTGCCGGAGGGCAGTGTCTTCCTCAATCGCCGCACCAGTACCGACTGGACACACACGGGCTTTGTCACCCGCTTTGGCGCCGAGAGCTTCGACACCATCGAAGGCAACACCAACGACGAGGGCTCGCGCGAAGGCTATGAAGTCTGCGCACGTGCCCGTGGCTACGGCAAGCGCGACTTCATCAGCCTGGCCGGCTGGCGAACCACGACCAAAGCGGGCGCTTCCGGTAGCGGCGCCGAAGTCACCATCTCGGTGCCGACGACACCGGCGTCCGTGATCGTGGACGTCAAGCTCACGCGTTCGGACGGCGGCGAAGCACCGATTGATGTGCCATTGACCAACGGCACGGGCACGGCGCTGATCCGACCCGACCTGCGCTATATCCTGTCGGTGCGCCTCACCCATGGCCCCGCGGCCGGCTTCAAGTACACGCTCGATGTCAGCGGTGACGCCCAGCACGAGGTGGTCTGCGAGGATGGCGAGTTGCCGCAGCAGTTCGAGTCCAGCGACGGGTCCGACCTGTTGACCTCCGGCATCGAGGCCGTCTCGAAATGATCGGCCGGACGCTGATGACGGCAATGCTGATCTGGCCGTTCGCCCTCATGGCGGATACGGATACGGCGCTTCCCAACCCGGACGACATGTCGGATATCGCCAACGGCGTTGCGACACTGGTCAGAACCTTCGGCGCCGACGTGTCAGGCGACTCGGTCATCAGCGCGTCGTTCAACGGACTGCATCTCGACCTTGGCGAGGCCGGTGGACGCCTGCGCTTCAATCTCGACGGCACGACCATCGGCCTGGGGACGGATCGCAACCGTCTGGACCTGGAAGCGTCGGGCCCGATCGAGTACGGGTCCGCCATCGACACCGGTGATGACACGACCGGCGGCGATGTCTTCTCCGACGCCTATCAACTCAGCCTGCGCTACACGCGAATCATCTGGAACGTGGGTCAGCAGGCGGAGGTGAACACGCTGCCTGATCGCAACTGCCAGCACTTCAAGAAGGTGACGGGTGCCAGTGGTTTCTGTAACGACCAGTTCTTCGAGAAGGAGTACGACTACACCCCGGATGGCTATGCTGGCAGCCAGGAGGCCGCCGATCGCAACCGGGAGCTGATCCGCCAGGAGTATCTGCGCGCCCAGGCGATCTTTCTGAATGCCCGCTCGGTCAACAAGCAGTGCATCAGTGCCGTGCGGGTCGTTGACACCGACATCGACGTCGAGTGGCAGCAGTTCCTGCCGCCCTACGTCGCCAGCCAGCTGCGTGACTGCGTACGCAGCTCATCGCTGAAGACGTTTCGCCTTGCCGCCAACGTGGGAGCGCAGACCATCGATCCCAGCGTCACGGCCGACAGCATGGCCGTAACGGGTGAGCGTCAGGAAACGCCGTTCTCGATCGTCGCCGCCTTCGGGATGCAGCTCGGCGATGTCAGCTCGATCAGCATCGGCGCGGCCTGGGAACGTGGTTACAGCGAGGGGGAGCTACGCCAGCAGTGCACCGACACGGGCAACAATCTGCTGTGTCAGGACGTGCGATTCGACGCCGGCGTGGAGAGCGAGAATGCCGTTGCCATGCTCGACATTCGCCGCCGCATCGGCACCGACCTCGCGATCAAGCTGGTCACCAGTCACGCGATCAGCGACTCGATCACGCGAGTATCACTCCCGCTGTACCTGAGCCGCAGTGAAGCCAATGGTGGTCTGGACGGAGGGATTGCCATGGAATGGGACTCCGAGACCGAAGAGGCTCGATTCCGCTTTTTCGTCGGCCAGACATTCTCCATCGCCGGCCAGTGAATCAACCCTTTTTCACTGGAGCCAGCCGCCCGACCGTCGCCGCCCTCCGATTCATCCAGGCCAGCAGGAGTAATGTCGGCACCACGACCGTCAGCACGGCGAGCGCGAGGGTGACGCCGGGATTGGCGAATGTCAGACCCACGCCCGGGAACCACGCCGCCCCTCGCCAATAAAGCAGGAAGTGCATCGCCATGGCGGCAATGGAACTGCACCACATCAGCTTGAGCGGCACACGCGTGAACCAGACACCCGCAAGCAGCGGTGGCATGGCGCCCAGCACCAACCCGTAGACACCAACCTGGCCGAAGATCCCGAGCAGTCTCGGTGGATTTTGCAACACGGCAAATGCTGCCACGGCGATGACAACGAGCACGACATGGCTGGCACGGTAGGCCCACGCCATCTGCGATCCGTGATCGCGCCCGCGTCCAGAACGTCGCGCCAGTTTCAGTAGCAGATCGTTTGCCGTGATGGTGGACAACCCGACCAGCAAGCCGTCCAGTGTCGACATCGCGGCTGCCAGGAGTACGACGCTCATGCCGGTAAAAACCCAGTCGGGGAACGCGTTCTTCAGGTACAGGGTCATCACGAGATCCTGACGAAACGCGCCGGTTCCGGGATCAACGAGCTGCTCGGGGGGAACGGTCATTCGGGCAAAAAAACCGACCGTGCAAAGCAGCATGAAGATCGCCAGCGCTACGCCAAGAATCACCAGGGACTGGTTCACCGCTCGATCCGATTTGAGATAAAGCGCCTTCGTCAGGATATGAGGCTGACAGACCACCGCCGCGCCCACCAGGAAGCCGGCAACGTAGATCGAGAACACCCCATTGAAGAGCTCGCCGTCCGGATTGACCGGTGAAAGCAGATACTCCCCCTGCGCGGCGATCTCCTCGACAAAACCCGGGTCGCTCTGGAACAGCAAGGGTAGACCGGAGGCCAGCACCACAATCGCCACGATGATCATCAGGCTCCCCTGCAACACGTTGGTGAACACGTGGGCATACGTGCCACCAACCAGCACGTAGCCGGTGACGAACACCAGTGTCATGAGCAACGCATGGGTATTCGAAATGTCCAGCAACTGCTGCATGACGATCGAAATGCCGCCCACCAGCAACACCACGAACGCGAATGCCAGAAGATTGACGACCGCGAAAAAGGCCGCAAAGGGCGATGAACCAAAGCGACGCCCGATCCAGTCCGGGATCGTCAGCGCACCCGATGCCGCCCCAAAGCGACGAAAGCGCGATGACAACAGCACGATGGTCACCATGAAGCCGAGGTACATCGCCACAACCATGTGCAGCCAGGCGGCCAGGCCATCCACATACACAAAGCCCGGGTTGATGATGAACGTCGCGGCCGATGCAACACTGGCCGCCAGGGTGATCCCGACCACTACCGGGGACAGGTCACCATTGCCGATGGCGAAACTCTCGAAACCCCGGGTCTTCCTGTACCCCACCCAGCTAAGCCAGGCGGTGCCGAGCATGTAGGCACCGAAAAGACTCCACGCGAGCATCAGCGGCTCGCGTCCGCTGCTTCGAGAAATCGCCGATAGATGACGACAATGTCCTCGCGTACCCGCAGGTCGTTGTGCCCGGTTCCCGGTAGCTGGCGGTTATAGGCACCCTTGAGCGTTGGTGACTGCGCAAACCCATCCCCCAGAAACGCCTTGTCGGCGACACCACTACCGTCGTAAAGCGTCAGCCACTGAGCCGGCCCGTAGGTTTCGTCCTCGCCAGATGGGCCGTTGAGTTCGCTAAGCCATGGTGTGTTGGCAGCGATCTCGGCACAGGTCACGAGCACGGCCTCGCTGCCGGGCGGACACAGGTTCGTGCCATGGTTGCCACCCGCGATGCCCACGAAAGCCACCAGGTCATCGCGTAGCTCCGGATGCACCTTCAGCGTCTTGCGAGCCAACGTCACTCCCAGCGAATGAGCGACCAGACTGAAAGACCGCGACCCGGTGTATGCCCGGACCATCTCGATAAAGGCAAACAGGTCGGGCACGTTGATGTCATTGCTGGTCATCACCGGTACGCCAGAACCTTTGCAGCGCGGGTCCGGCCGGGACTTGGATATGCCCAGCCCGGCGCCCTGACCGTTGTAAGACAAAGCCCAGAGCGCCTGCGGACTCCAACCGGCTGCCAGAAAATCGTCCGCGACCAGCCGCCAGTTGCAGGCGTCACCCGTGTTTCCGTGAACAAAAATGACCGGCGATCGACCGGGATCATCGCCCCGATGGGTGCCACCAAATCCACCGAGGGGGTAGCGGTGCTCGCTGTCGGTCAGACTGGGAAAGTCCGGTGCAAAGTCTCGATCGGCCGGAGCGGGCGCCTGCGCAGCATGGACCATCAGCGGCGCCGCCAGCAGCGCCAGCCCGATCAACCCTGCGCGTAAGCCGCGATTACCCCGTGTGACCTCGAATCCAATGGTCATCTCATCATCCTCCCGTCTTGTATCGCTCCCCCGGCACGGCCCGAGCTGCGTGATGAGCCCGGCGACGCTCCACAGGGCGCCTCAGTGGTCAGCGCACTCGAACAGCTGCCGTGTTTCTTCTGCCACCACGCCGGCACCCCTGGAGCCGATCAGGATGGTGTAGTGATTGGTGTCCGAAACCTCCGCCGCACTGAATAGGGCGATTCCCTGCGACGCCTTGCTGACACGCTTCTCCGGGTACAGCGCCTTGTCATTCATGAGCCCACGCGGCGCCCGAAGAAACCGGACCGGGCAGGTCAGTCGCCGCAGAGACGCCGGTACCAAGTCCTCGAACAGCTGTGTACGAACGTCCTGCAGCAGCGCGGTTTTCTGCGTTGCGGGTCTGAGATTCGGCGCTGTGCCGACCAGGTCGTAGTCGACGTAGTCCTCCAGGTAGGCGGACCAGTCATCCCTGAGCGCTGGATGATCCCGCCAGTGGTCCCGATACGCCGCCTGACTCTCGAATGTCATGTCGAGGCGGCTCAGCGCCGGACCCAACACCCGTTGCACCAGCCTCTCGATCATCCAGTCGCCAAAGGGCAGCCGGTGAAGCGGGATGGCGGGCATGATCGGCAGACCGCCGTCCGCCATGAGCAGGCTTTTCACGCGATCCGGATACTCGGCACCCATGACCGCGGCAACAAACGCTCCCATGGAATGACCCAGGACGACATCGGCGTGTGGGAGGTCAAAGTGGTCCAGCACCGCGACCATGTCGGCCGCATGCGCACGCATCCCCCAGGGCCCGGCGATGTTTCGACTCCCGCCGCGACCACGAAGATCGGGCGCCAGTAGCTGGACACCTTCACCGAGCGCGTCCGCCAGCGCCAGGAACTCGCGATGCGACGCGGTGATTCCGTGGATCGCAAGCACTACCGGACCACTCGTCCCCCAACGCCCCACGACGAGATCACCGCCTTCAACGACGACGTTATGGGTCGAGTACGAGCCTGCCTGCGCTCGCGCGGTCGTTGTCATGTTCATCATGCCGAGCTCTCCGGGCGGTCGATCAGGGCACTGCGCCGGATCTTGCCTGCCTCGTTTCTGGGAAGTGCTTCGACGAACTCGAAGCTCCGGGGAATCTTGTACTTGACCAGCTGGTCCGCGCATTGGGCACGCAGCTGCTCCTCGGTCACCTCGCCATCGATACGCTCGATCACGGCGTGTACACGGCGCCCAAGGTCATCATCTGGCAAGCCAACCACGGCGACATCCCGGACATCCGGGTGGCTGCTGAGCACGGCTTCGACCTCGGCGGGATAGATGTTCGAGCCACCACTGATGATGAGATCGGTGCGGCGATCGGCGAGATAGAGAAACCCGTCCTCGTCGACCCAGCCCAGATCACCCACGCTGCGATAGCCATCGCTCCAGGTTTCCAGCGGCGATGCCCCGATATAGGCGTATTGAGCGGCACCATCACCAAAGCGGGTGAATATCTCTCCGACCTCCCCTGGCGGAAGCGGCTGCCGATCCGCGTCGAGAATCGCGATCTCGGTGTTGAATCCAGTGCCGACACTGCCCCGATGGCTGAGCCAGTCGGTACCGGAAATCGTCGTCAAGCCGGTGATTTCGGTCGCAGCCCATAGTTCCCAGACATGTTCGGCGCCGATACGGTCGATCCAGGCCTGCTTCGCCCACTCCGGACAGGGCGCGGCGAGATGCCAGAGTCTGCGGATCGAACCCAGATTTCGCCGCTCGAACCCGTCCGTGCGCAACATGCGCTGCATCATGGTCGGCACCATGTTCAGGATCGTGGGCTGATGAGCCTCGATGAAATCCAATGCATGTTCGGCATTGAAGCGCTCGTTCAGCGCGATGGCCGCCCCCTGAAACAGCGCGATCTGGGAAAAGAAGAAAGCCTGGTTGTGAAACAGAGGGCCCGGCGAGAACACCAGATCACCCTCTCGAAAATCCAGCACATCACCCAGCGGATGCGCCTGTCGCGGGTAGGCAAAGGCGCCGGGCGAAACAATCAGCTTGGGCTTTCCGGTCGAGCCTCCGGAGGCAATGGCCTTTGCGGGCTGGGAGACCTTGTCCGGCGGCAAGGTCGCCGGCCAGTCCGAAAGATCCTGAAGTTCGGAGGTGCGAATCGCATCGAGATCGGCGTCATCGCTGAAGATCACGCTGGCATCGACCAACGCGAGCAGCCCGTCGCGCTCGATACGCGGCAGACGCGCACTCACGGGTGTCGGACAGGCGCCCAGCTTGTAGGCCGCCAGCGTAGCGAGAACATGCTCCACTCCGTTGTGGAGATGGATTGCGACGCTCGTTTGCTCCGTGACCCCTTGCGCTGAGAGTCGATGCGCCAGACGGCTGGATTGTTCGTCCAACACCCTCCGGCTCAGCACGGTGACCGCTCCATCCTGTTGCAGCAGGTACAACGCGGGAGCGTCGGGGTCTTGCTGCGCCAGCGCATGCAGGGTGCGACCGGGCGTCCATAGGTCAGTGGCGCTCATGGGCAGATTCCTTTCATGAACAAGGTGTTTGGGACGACAGGCTGTGGCCCAGAAGGAAGTCGATCGTGGCCTGGGTCAGATCAGGTCCAAGCGGATCCGTCAGCAACTGATCGCGAGCGGACCCGTTCGATTGGCCTTGAGACCAGGCATGCCCCATCCCGTGAACCAGCCAGCGCTGCACGATGACGCAGCCCCGGCTGTCCTCGTAGGTATCGATCTCGTAGCTGTGACCGTCGGGCACCTCACCTACTTCGGTCCGCGCAGGCATGCGGGACACGCTTCCGTTGTTGGCGCCATCGTCGGCCCAGTCATCGCTGGCGAGATACTGGCCGACAATCAGATCCGCGTTGGGGTAAGGAACCTGCAGATCACGGTCCCCCTGCAACACCAGGGCGGGCACGACACGCGCGTGCTCGCCCATCGCCTGGTATGCCAGTTCTCCGGACGTTTCGGCCGGCAGGTAGGCCAGGCCGGCGGTGCAGGTCGTACCCCGGTACTCACAACCCGCGTAGATCATGACCGCAGCAAATCGATCCGGGTAATTCACGGCGACGATATTGGCCATCGCGGCACCCGCCGAGATCCCCGTGATATAGACGCGGGCCGGATCGACATCCTGAGTCTGAACAATAGTCTCGGCGATGGCCGCAATGATCGCGGGTTCGGCATCGTCACGGGCTTGCTGATCGGGCAGAAACCAGTTCCAGCAGCGGCTGCCGTTGGCATCCGTGCTCTGCTCCGGATAGACCACCAGGAAAGTCTGAGCCTCGGCGTAAAGATTGAAGCGGGACCATCTCGCCTCCTCATCCGCGTCCGAGCTGCAGCCGTGCAGGTCAACGATCAGGGGAAGTGGGCCCGCGCCGGCGGCGGTCGCCGGCACGAACAGTTTGTAGGTCCGCGTGCCGGCTTCGCCGATGTAGGCATGTTGCTCAAAGCTGGAAACGCCTGGCTCAACCGACGCACCGCCACCCCCGGCGGCCTCATCACCTTGAGTGCCGGACGAACAAGCGCTGACCAGTACGAGCCAGCCCACGCAGCCGATGTGTCGGGCCGACATCGCTAGAACTCCTGCGCGAACTGCAGGTAGACCAATCGCGGTTGCCGCTGGCTGCCCACGACCACGCCTTCAAAGACATCGCCGTACCGAATGTGGGAGACCGTATTGGTCAGATTCTCGCCAACGATCCGGACCGACCAACCCCTTGCTTCATCACGAAGACCGATATCCGCCTTGTACTGGGTGTAAGCGCCCTGGCGCTTGGCCTCGTCCAGATCCACGTCGAGCAACTGGCTGGCTTCGTACTCCATCGTCACACCCACTGACAGCGAAGCACCCGCCAGCAAACTGAACGGCGTGTTTGTTCTCAGCGACAGCGCTCCCGACCAGCGCGGCGCGAACGGGAAGGATTTTCCGGACTGGTTGCAGCGAGGGTTGTCAGGGTCGCCATCGTCGTCCGGATCACTCTGCCCCACCGGGCATTCCCCATCCAGAAACTTGACGAATTCCGTGTCGAGCACGCCCAGACTGGCGTTGACCGTCAACCAGTTGGTGGCCAACCAGAGGAAATCGGCCTCGATTCCCTGCGAGAGTGCTTCCTCCGCGTTGACGACACGCGAGGTACCCAGGCCAATGGTGCCCGGAGGGTTTTCACGGATGAGAACCTGAAAGTCCTTCGCGGTCTGCCGAAAGAACGAAATATTGAGGTTGGCGGTTCGATCGAGCAGCCAGAGCTTGAAATCGAGGCCGATGTTCTCGGCGATTTCCTCCTCGAATTCGAGATCATCATCCTCAAAGCCCACATCCGACGTGCCCTCGCGAAATGCGAAAGCATTGAATCCTCCGCCTTTGAAGCCCTTCTCCCAATGCAGGAACGACGAGAACGCATCGGTCGGTTGCCAGTTCAGCGAAACCTTTGGCTGGAAGTTGCTCTCGTCCCGCTCGCGAACGGCGGTGAACTCCTCGGCGCCCACCAGGGTCAACACGACCGCTGACGGCGTCGTGAAGGACACGTCCCAGTAGCCCTCCTTCTCCTCCTGCGTGTAGCGCCCGCCCAGTTCCACAGCCCAGGTGGGTGTGAACTGCCATTTGGCATGCGCATAGACGGAGGCGGCCTCGGACCGCTGCTCGAAGAACTGATTCATCTCCTCGAACCCGGCCACATCGCTTGTTGTGTCGATCGGCAACGCGCCCAGCAACCCGGTGAGACTGGAGGGGTCGACCACTCCCGCCTGCGAATCCAGCGCCGCGGCTAGCAGCAAATCCGCGAATGGCACCGTGTTCAGGCCGAAGACGAACGCATTGTCGAGAATGGCCCGTCGACTCCAGGTCACACCAGCCAGAAAATCGGATTCACCCCAGTTCCCCAGACCGAACAGACCTGACAACGGCGGCGCCGTCACTCGGAACTCGCCGTATCGCATGGGTGAGTGATCGCCTCCACTACCGTTGAGCGCCTCGGCCGGTGTGAAGTCGGTATCGAGAGACAGCGTCTGATCCATGACGGCATGGGCACCGATCGCGACCAATGACCAGTCGCCAAGATCGGCTTCCCACTGCGCCCGATACCGGCGGATGGATATATCGCGAAAATCCGGCAAATCCAGCGATGCGACCCAGTTGCCCGGTATCACGTCGGCATCCGGATCGTAGCGACGCATCGCGGCGGTGAAGTTTGGCCCGACCTGGATGGTTTCCAGCGCCGCCCCGCCGTCGAACAGCGTGTAGGACTCGGCGCCGATGACGAGGCGGCTGCCGAACAAATCCTCGAACGCAACCGTCGCCCGCAGGCCGGTGCGGTCCCTGGACTTCAACCAGGGGTCCGCGGCGTCGACGTATTCGGCTGTCGTGTTGCGGATGAAACCATCGCGACGATCAAGCAGCCCCGCGATCCGCACATTCACGCCATCCATGAGCGGACCTCCGAAGGCCGCTTCGATCCGCTGCCGCTCCAGTTCGCCGTACTCCACCGTCAGCGAGCCCTCGGGTTCCGGCGTCGGCGGATTGGAAATCAGGTGAATCAACCCGGCTGTCGTGTTCTTGCCAAAGCTGGTCCCCTGCGGACCGCGCAGCACCTCCATGCGTTGCAGGTCAAACAGCGCGGCGAGGAAGTACGGAATCCGCGTGTGCGGGACACCGTCGATCGCCATTCCGACCGGTGGTTCGAAACTCTTGTTGTTGTTGTTGAACGTGAACCCCCGAACACGGGGCGCCGCGAAAAAACCCGCAGCGTCGATTGAAGCATTCGGCACCATGCCCAACGCCTCGCTAACGTCAGACACGCCTTGTTCCTTGAGGAAGTCCCCGGACAACGCGGTCATGGAGATCGGCACGTCCTGGATGGCCTGCTCACGCTTCTGCGCGGTGACGACGATCTCCTCCAGTTGTCGGCGGGCCGGGCGTTCGCGCGGCGAATCAGACGCAATGGGAGGGACGGGGATGGTCTGAACCGTCTCCGGAGCCGGGTCATCGTCGTCGCTGGCGTCGGTCTCGGATGTCGCCGCCGCGTCGGTTTCGTCACGCTCCCGACGCTCCGACCCCGTGTCGCCAAAGAGCGCGTCGAGGTCGGCATCCTGGGCGTAACCGCTGCCGAGTACCGCGATCAGCAACACTGCGAGAACTCGACGTCGCCAGACGCGCCGGCCGCTCATGACGAGGCTCCGTCGTCACGCGTGACGACACCCAGCACACGCAATGCGTATTCGACATAGACCTCACTGATGGCATCACCATCGAGTTCGAAGTCCGGCGTGTACCAATGAGCGACCCGCAGTCCCATGCCGCCGATCACCGCGACGGCAAGCCACTCGTGCGGGACGTGGAACACACCGGACTTAACGCCCTTGCGGACCACGCCTTCCAGCAATGCCACCGTGTTCGCGCGCAGCGCCAGCACCGGCGATCCAACCTCCGCGGACAGCGCATGCAGTTCGGTGTTGGAGATCGCCGCCAGCATCGGAAAATCGGTATGCATGCGGACGTGGGCACGCACCGCCGCGCAGAGTTGCTCCACGGGATCGTCCGGGGCACTGAGCAGCGCCGAGCGGATCCGACGGTTGTGCTCCTCATGCCCGAACCGAAGCAACTCGAGCAGGAGCTGCTCCTTGGAGGCGTAGTGCGAGTAAATCGACGCCGCCTTCATGCCTACTTCGTTGGCGATATCCCGAATCGAGGCGCCCTCGAAACCGTGCTCGGCGAACAGGCGCAACGCCGCGACCAGAATGGTCTGACGCGTATCGCTGGTTGCCAGTCCGGGCGGCAGAAACGGGCGGTCCGCGGCCATCCGCCGAATCAGCTTCTTCGTCATGTTGTTCTCCTCACGCAGCAGGTCTGAGCCGCCCGCCGTCGCTGCGCGAGTATTACTAACTAACGATCGTTAGGCAAGCAGGCCGCACGACCTCCCACCCGGATTCGTGATCCATGCATCTCAGGTCATGAAATCGACTCGACGCCCAATCAGCGACGTGGCTTCGGCGCCCCCGTGCCCATGTACTCGGCCAGGTTCTTGTGCAGATTGACCGTACTGCGTTCCATGTACGGGTTGGGTTGCGTGCCGCGGAATCCGGCGGATTGCATGCCCAGTTGCACGGCGGCCATGTTGGAGAAATCCTGCCCCAGCACGTAGGACCAGGCCTCCTCGGTGGCCGGTGAATATTCCCACTCGGTGACCGGCTCCTCACCTTCCGGATAGTGCTGGTACACCGCCGCTTCGAAGATGCACTTGTTGGGGTCGTAGCCGTAGGGCCGCGCGCTGTAGCAAAGCATGTTGTTGACGGCGTGTCCGATCTGGAAATTCGGGAAGATCTGCCAGGCGGTGCCGCTCTTGCCGACATGCGCCGGATCGACCTCGGCCCAGTGCACGCCTCGGGCGGCATCACGTTCCTTCGCCGATTTGAGCCAGTGTTGCAGCACCTGCGGCCCGGGCGTGCCTTCCGGCAGTTCATCGACCAGTCGCCTGGCGGCATCCACCAACGTTTCGGTGGTGTTGGTATTCGCCTTTTCCCAGGTGTAGAGCTGCATTTCGGCCGTCGCCACGCGCGGGTCGGTACCGGAGGCGATGCGCAGCTTCGCCTTCTGGTTTTCGTCCATGTCCTTGGGCGCTTCATAGCCGATGTTGCTGTGCCGGCCCTGCGCCTTGGCCCAGCCGCGAAACTCGCCGTACTTGTTGAACTCCGGGTGGGTTGTCTGCACGTGGTAGGTCTCGTTGAACGCTTCCAGCGCCACCTTCCAGTTGCAGTCGAAGATGCCCCATTTACGCCAGCGATAGCGCATGCGATGCAGCTCGAAGGGTTCGAGCATGGATGCCGCGGGTTCCAGATAATCCCGCAGCGGCTCGCAGTCCGGGTCCATGTTGATGAAGACCCAGCCACTCCAGGTGTCGACATTGACCTCGCTCAGCCGCGTGTTGTCGGCGTTGAGCGTGCCGTTCCAGTCTTCGCAGTGCGGGATATGCGTGTTTTCGCCATCGAGGTTGAAGCGCCAGCCGTGAAAGCCGCAGACGAACTGCTGCCGGCGGCCACAAGCGTTGCGGGCGCCCTTGGGCGTATCGACCAGACGTCGACCGCGATGCGGGCAGACATTGTGGAAGGCCTTGAGCTTGTCGGCGGCCGTGCGCACGACCACGATCGAGTCGTCCAGCACCTCATAGCTCAGAAACTGCCCGACCTCGGGAATCTCCTCGATGCGCCCCACCCGCAGCCACACCTTGCGCCACAAACGGTCGCGCTCGGCGCGGGCGTAGTCTTCGGATACGTACGCTTCCGGCCCGATGGTGACCGCCTCCGACAGCGGTTCGGATGCCATGGTCTCCTGCATGTCCTCGGCCTTTTTCATGACGTTCTCCTCTCCTGCGCGTCACGCTGTCTGCTTGTCCTGGCCATCCGGCTCCAGGGACGAACCCTATTTGTCCGGACTTATAAATCCATCTCGTTCAGAACGGGCACCTGACACCGGACGGCGAATTCCAGGCCGTCCGGCTCGCCCGCCCGCTGCGACGAAACGGTCCCGCTACGATAACCTCATTCCCATAAAATCTCACGGTTCGAATGGTTTCGATGCGAATGCAGGTTCGTCTTGACCCGAGTCGAGCGTGCTCCGACATGAAAGGTCGAATGCGTTTCAGAGCCCACAGGAATATAAATTGTCCGGACATTTATGGAATGGCGTTTCGCGCAGTCACGCCGCCCGACGCTCCGGTCTCGCCAGGGCCATCCGGGCGGTGACACGACCCGGCCACAGCACGTCATCAAGCCGCCAGATCACGACCGCGACCCGGGTCGCCGCTTGTTGGATACGACGCCGCCGACCACAATCCTGATAAACAGGTTCGCAGGGTCGCGCCCCACTGACGCCGGGATCGGGCGCCGACGTTCAGACCCGGTGAAGACAAGAACAAGGATGCCGATGGAGCAGCGCCGCTCGAATTCACCACAGTCCGTCACACGGGTGATCCGGATACTCGAAGCCCTTTGCGCAGCAAGCGAACCGCTGAGCCTGGCGCAGTTGAGCCGGACGCTGGACGCGCCGAAGAGCAGCGTCGCGGCCCTGCTGCGCGGGCTTGCGGAAGCTCATTTCGTGATCGTGTCGGACGGGGTCTACCGGCTGGGCCCGGCGGCCTTCGGCCTGGGCAGCGCGCTGGTGGAATCCCGGCGGCGGTTCCAGACCTCGGATCTCATCCGTGATGGCATGCGACGCCTGGCCACCCGATCCGGCGAGACGGTGCTGTTCGCGGTGCGCGACCAGAACGGCCAGGGCATCACCTATGTCGACGTGATCGAGAGCACCGACACCGTCCGGTTCGCGGTATCGGTTGGCGACCGCCGCCCGCTGTACTGCACCTCGGGAGGCCGCGTGCTGCTGGCGGCGCTGCCGGAGGACGAGCTGCACGAATATCTGCACACGCTCAATCCCGGACGGCTGACCGACGACACCGTGGTCGACAAGGGCAAGCTGACCGCCATCGTGGAACAGGCACGCGCCACCGGCGTTGCGCAAACGGTCAATCAGGCCGCCAGCGGAGCGGCGGGCACGGCCGCCGCAATCCGCGACGCGACCGGCGCGGCCATCGGCGCGCTGATCGTCGCCGCGCCCTCCTCACGGCTGCACGACGCGCTGCCCGACATGGTTCGCGAGGAAGCCGAGAGGATCTCGGACAGCCTCGGGTACAGACAGTAGTCCGGACCCGGTCGACTCAGGCCGCCGGGCCGACCGGCGCGTTGGCCGCCCGCAGCCGCGCCAGCTCCTCGAGCACGTCGTCGGTATCCGCACCCAGCTCCGGCGCGGCGCCGGCCACGCCGCCGGGCGATCGCGAAAACCAGGTCGGCACGCCCGGATAGCGCACCGGCCCATGCGGTGAATCCACCGTCTCGAAGAATTCCGCGGCGTTCAGGTGCTCGTTGTGCAGCAGCTCCTCGGGCGTGCGCAGCGGCGCGGCCGGAATGCCCAGTTCACGCAGCAGGTCCAGCCATTGCCCGGTCGTGCGTTGCAGGAACACGTCGGCCAGCAATCCGTAGATCTTGTCGATGCACTTGGCGCGCAGTTCCAGTGTTGCGTAGGCCGGATCATCGGCCCACGGGGGCTGCACCGCATCGACGAACAATCGCCAGTGCTTGTCGTTGTAGATCAGCGCCGACACGTAGCCGTCGCTGGTCCGGTAGGGCTTGCGATTCGGCGCGACGGCGCGCGGGTAATGCGCCGGGCCCGTCGGCGGGGTGAACAGGGCGCCGTTGGCGTGCTCGACCAGCATGAACGCCGCCATGGTCTCGAACATGCCGACCTCCACTTCCTGCCCCTCGCCGGTGCGCTCGCGGTGGAACAGAGCCATGGTGGTCGCGTAAAGCGCGGTCAGGCCGGCGATCTTGTCCGCCATGATCGTGCCCACGTAGCTTGCCTCGCCGGTCAGCATCTGCTGCACCGCCGGCAGCCCGCATTCGGCCTGGATGGTGTCGTCGTAGGCCGGCTGGTCGCGATCCGGACCGCGGCGGCCATAGCCGTAGCAGTTGGTGTAGACGATGCCCGGATTGATCGCGGCGACCTCGTCGTAGGTGAGCCCGAGCCGGGCGATGGCCTTGGCACGCATGGAATGCACGAACACGTCGGCATGCCGGATCAGCTCCCGCACCGCCGCCCGCCCCTCGTCGCTGCGCAGGTCCAGCACCACGCTGCGCTTGCCCCGGTTCACGTTGGCGAAGATACCGCTCATGCCCGGTGCCGGCCCGCAGGAAATGTAGCGGACGCCGTCTCCCTCGGGCGGTTCGATCTTGATCACATCGGCGCCCATGTCCGCCAGGATCTGCGTGCAGTACGGCCCCATGACCATGGCGGTCAGATCAACCACCCGAATCCCGGCCAGCGGCCCCTTGCCCTTGGAGGGCTTGCCCATCGCGTCATCCTCGCGCTCTCGTTCTGTGGGGGATTCTTTCACCGCGAGCGTACATATTCCAGTCCATTGCGTTAATATCGGCACATCGATGCCGCTAACAATGACTCCGATTCCCGCAGACGCGCACGGCCAACCATGGATTTCGCACTTTCCGACGACCAACAGAACATCCGGGACGCGATCCTGAAACTCTGCTCCGGGTTCTCCGCCGACTACTGGCTGGAGCGCGACCGGTCCGGCGAGTTTCCGCAGGAGTTCTTCAACGCGCTGGTCGAAGGCGGCTGGCTGGGCATCGCGATGCCGACGGAGTACGGCGGCTCGGGGCTGGGCATTACCGAGGCGGCGGTGATGATGCAGGCCATCGCCGAGTCCGGCGCCGGGATGACCGGGGCGTCCAGCGTGCATATCCCCGTGTTCAGCGTGCAGCCGGTGGTGCTGTTCGGCACCGAGGAACAGAAGTCACGCATCCTGCCCCGCGTGGTCATCGGCGAGGATCGCGTCTGCTTCGGCGTCACCGAGCCCAACGCCGGACTCAACACCACCGAGATCAAGACCCGCGCCGATCGCCGCGACGGCGGCTACCTGATCAACGGCGAGAAGATCTGGATCTCCACCGCGCAGGTGTCAAACAAGATTCTGCTGCTGGCGCGCACGACGCCGCTGGAAGACATGCAGAAGAAGACGCATGGCCTGTCGTTGTTCTACACCGATCTGGACCGCGCCAAGGTCGAGGTCAAGAAAATTCACAAGATGGGCCGGCATGCGGTCGACTCCAACATGCTGTTCATCAACGACCTGTGGGTGCCGGAGGAAGACCGCATCGGCGAAGAAGGTCAGGGCTTCAAGATTCTGCTGCACGGCCTGAATCCGGAACGCGTGCTGGTCGCCATCGAGGCCATCGGCATCGGGCGCGCGGCGATCCAGCGGGCCGCGGCCTACGCCAGGGAACGCATCGTGTTCGGCCGGCCAATCGGCCAGAACCAGGGCATCGCCCACCCGCTGGCGAAATGCTGGGCGCAACTGGAAGCCGCGAATCTGATGGTCATGAAGGCCGCGACGCTGTTCGACCAGGGGGCCGAATGCGGCGTGGAGGCAAACAGCGGAAAATACCTGGCAGGCGAGTTCGCGTTCGAAGCCTGCCACACGGCCATGCTGACACTGGGCGGGATGGGCTATGCGCAGGAATACCACGTGGAGCGCCTGTTGCGAGAAGTGCTGATTCCGCGCACGGCCCCCGTCAGCCCACACATGATCCTGAACTTTCTGGCGGAAAAGGTTCTGGACCTGCCGAAAAGTTACTGACCATGAGCCAAGAAGAACTCTTCCATGCCCGCTCCTGGCTGTTCGCGCCCGGAGACAGCGAACGCAAGATGGACAAGGCGACCGGCGGCAACGCCGACATCGTGATCTTCGATCTCGAGGACGCCGTCGCCGAAGCGGAAAAGCCCAAGGCCCGCGAGCTGATCCCCGCCTTCCTGAACGCGCAGGGAGACGACCGCTCCCGGCTGTGGGTTCGCATCAATCCGTTGCAGGGCCCGCATGCGCTGACCGATCTGGCCGCGGTGATGCCGGGCCGCCCCGGCGGCATCATGCTGCCGAAGTCGCAGGGCCCCGCCGACGTCGAAACGCTGGACCACTACCTGTCCGCGCTGGAGGTCGCCAACGGCATCGAACCGGGGAGCACCCAGGTCATCGCGCTGGTGACCGAAACCGCCGAAGGCATGTTCACCACCGGCCAGTACGCCGGCTCGCCGCGCCTGGTCGCGCTGAGCTGGGGCGCCGAAGACCTGGCCGACGCCCTCGGCGCCAGCGAGAACCGCAACCCGGACGGCAGCTACGGCTTCACCTATGAGCTGGCCCGCAGCCTTTGCCTGCTGGGTTCGGCCGCGGCCGGCATCGCCGCCGTGGAAACCATCCATGGCGATTTCCGCGATCTGGACGGGCTGCGCGAACGCGCGATCCGGGTCCGCAAGGCCGGATTCCGCGGCATGCTGGCGATCCACCCCGCGCAGGTGGACGTGATCAACGAGGCCTTCTCGCCCAGCGAGGAGGAACTCGCCGAAGCCCGCGCCATCGTCGACCTGTTCGCCGCCAATCCGGGCGCCGGCACCATCGGCTACAACGGCGCCATGCTCGATCGTCCGCATCTGGCCCGCGCCCAGGCGCTGCTCAAGCTGGCGGGTCAGGCATGACGGTGACGACCGACCTCGCCGGGCTGGATCTTTCCGCATGGCTCAAGCCCGGCGATCACATCGTCTGGGGCCAGGCCTGCGGCGAGCCGCTGTCGCTGATCGAAACGCTGATTGCCCAGGCCGAGGGCATCGGAGACCTGTCAGCCTTCGCCGCCACCAGCTTTTCCGGCGTGCTCACGCCGGAGGCCGGCGAGCGAATCACCCTGTCCAGCATGGGCGCCATCGGCGCGCTGCGCTCGCTGACCAAGGCGGGCAGGCTCAACATCATTCCCTGCCATGTTGGCCAGGTCGCGCCGATGATCGAACAGGGCCTGATCGGCTGCGATGTCGCCTTCGTGCAGGTCAGCCCGCCGGATGCCGACGGCAACCACAGCTACGGGCTGATCAACGATTTCATCCAGACCGCCGTCGCCAGGGCGCGGGTGGTGATCGCCGAGGTCAACGACCAGGTGCCGTTCACCCACGGCGACGCCCTGCTTCCGGCCTCGAAGATCGACTGCGCCGTGCAGGTCTCGCGCACGCCGGTGGAAGTGCAGCCAGCGAACATCGGCGAGACCGATCAGGCCATCGCCAGGACCCTGGCCGGCTACATCGACGACGGCAGCGTGTTGCAGGTGGGCATCGGCGCCGTGCCAGACGCCACGCTGCGGCTGCTCACCGACCGCCGCGATCTCGGCGTGCATTCCGGCATGGTTGGCGACGGCCTGGTGGACCTGGTCGAGGCCGGCGTGATCACCAATGCCCGCAAGCCCATCGATGCCGGCGTGTCGATCACCGGCGCGCTGATCGGCACCCGGCGCCTTTACGCCTTCGCCGACCGCAATCCGCAGCTCGGTCTGCGCCGCGCCGACTACACCCACGACGCCGCGGTGCTGGCGAAGCTCGACAAGCTGGTGACGATCAATTCCGCGGTCGAGATCGACCTCACCGGACAGGTCAACGCCGAGCAAAGCGGTGACCGCTATTTCGGTGGCACCGGCGGTCAGGTGGACTACGTTCGCGCCGGCGCCCGCTCTCCCGGCGGGCATTCGATCATCGCCCTGCCCGCCACCGCCAAGGGCGGCAACCTCAGCCGAATCACGCCAACGCTGTCCGGCCCGGTGACCACCGCCCGCAGCGAGGTGGACGTCATCGTCACCGAATTCGGTGCAGCCGAACTCAAGGGCCAGACCCTGGCGGAGCGCACGCGGCGGCTGATCGCCATCGCGCATCCGGACTTCCGCGAAGACCTGGATCGGGCCGCGCATTCCATCCAGCAACGAGGGTACTAATGGATCCGGCCGTTCTGTTCGAAGCACGCAAGGACGGTATCGCCGTCATCACGATCAACCGGCCGGACACCCGCAACGCTCTGAGCCTGGAGGTGCGCCAGGGTCTGTTCACCGCCTGGGACCGCTTCGAACGGGATGATGCCCTTCGCGTCGCGATTCTCACCGGCACCGGTGACCAGGCCTTCTGCGCCGGCGGCGATCTCAAGGAAATGGTGGAGCGCCAGCTTCAGGTGCCGCCGCGCGACATGTTTCCGGTGCCGGGCGACAACATCGAACTGACCAAGCCGACCATCGCCGCGGTCAACGGCGTGGCCTACGCCGGCGGCTGGATGATCGCCCAGGCCTGCGATCTCTGCGTAGCCAGCACCGAGGCCCGGTTCGCGATCACCGAGGTCAAGGTCGGCCGCAGCTCGCCCTGGGCGGCGCCGCTGATCCACATGATTCCGCAGCGGATCATGATGGAGATCATTCTCACCGGTAAGCCGATCACCGCGCAGCGCGCCTACGAAATCGGCCTGGTCAATCGGCTGTCATCACCGAAGAACCTGATGAACACGGCGCTGACGCTGGCCCGGGAGGTACTCGATGCCGCGCCGCTCTCGGTCCGGGCCGGTCGCGAGACCGTGATGCTGGCCACCGAGATGGGTCGGGCGGCGGCTCTGAAGGCCGCGCGGCATGCCTCGGAAGCCTGCTATCTCAGTCAAGACGCCCAGGAAGGACCGCTGGCCTTTTCCGAAAAACGCCAGCCGGCGTGGAAGGGCCGCTGAGCCCGGCGCGACATGGATTTCGCCACCAGCGACCAACTCCAGCAGCTCAAGGCCCGCTACTGCCGGCTGCTCGACGCCAAGGACTGGAGCGCCTGGCGTGAGCTGTTCACCGATGACTTCGTGGGTGACACCACCGACTCCGGCGGCAAGCGCATCGAAGGCGCCGATGCCTTCGTCGCGTTCGTGCGCGTCATGCTGGGCAAACCATCGCGGATCACCGTGCACCAGGTGCACGCGCCGGAACTCACGCTGACCTCGGAAACCACCGCGACCGGCATCTGGGCGATGGAGGATGTAGTGCGCTTCGCGCCAGGGCTCTCCATGCGTGGTTACGGCCACTACCGCGAAACCTACCGCCTGAGCGACGCCGGCTGGCGCATCGCCAGCTCCCGGCTCACGCGCCTGCGCCTGGATCTCGTCACGCCAATCCTGTCGGTCCGGCTGCCCAGGCGCCTGCTCGCGCGGCCACCGGACTGACCGGCACTCATAACAAACACGACAACAACAATGGAGACACGATGAACAGCGAAACCCGACCGATCCGGCTCGTGCAATGGACCACCGGCAAGGTCGCCTGCGCATCGATCAAGGCGATTCTGGACCGCCCGAATCTCGAACTGGTCGGCCTGTACGCGTTCAGCGAAAGCAAGGTCGGCAAGGATGTCGGCGAACTGGCCGGACTGGGCCGCGACATCGGCGTCAAGGCCACCAACGACCTCGACGCCCTGCTCGCGCTGAAGCCCGACTGCGTGGTCTACATGCCGCTGCACCCGGACGTGGAGCAGATGGCGACGATCCTCCGCGCCGGCGTCAACATCGCCACCACGGCCAGCTTCCTGACCGGACGCGGCTACGGGCAAGCCGCCCGCGAGACCTTGCAGGCCGCGGCCGAAGCCGGCAGCGCCAGCCTGTTCGGCAGCGGCATCAACCCGGGCTGGGTCGACAACCTCGTCTGCACCGCCACCAGCATGTGTCAGGAGGTGAACCAGATCCGCGTGGTCGAGTCCTTCAACATCGGCCTGTGGGCCGAGGACGCCAACCAGGATGCCCTGGGCTGGGGCCGTCCGGCCGGTGATGCCGGCCACGCCCAGGCGATCGAGCAGGCCACCCTGCCCTTCGGCGATGCCGTGGAGGCCGTGGCCCACGCCCTCAACCACCCGCTGGACGACATCCGCTGCGAGGTGGAATTCGCCCACGCGACCGAAGATCTCGACGTACCCGGGCGGGACGTGAAGGCCGGCACGGTGGCCGGCATTCTCGCCCGCTGGCTGGGCATCTCCGACGGTCTTCCGGTGATCCACCTGACCGCGCAATGGACCGTCGCCGAGGAAATCACCCCGGCCTGGGACATCGCCATGGCCTACAAAATCGACGTGTTCGGCTCGCCCAAGATCGGTATGCGCGTGGAAGTGCTGCCCGAGGACATGAGTCTGCCGATGGACGAGCTGGTGCTCACCGGCCACATCATGACCGCCGCGCCGGTGGTCAATGCGATTCCCCAGGTGGTCGCCGCCCCGCCCGGCATCGTCACCTACGCCGACATCAAGCCCGTCACCTCGGTGATCCGTCCCAAGCCGGTCAAGACCGAGCCCACACCGGAAGTCGCGGTGGAGGACGCACCGGCACCCGCCGCCAACGGCGCGGTCACCGCCGAATCGCTGGTCGGCACCTGGACCGTGACCATCGCCGCCCCGACCGGCCCGCAGGCGACCAAGCTCGACCTCCGGCTGGACAACGGCGTGCTCTGCGGCGAGCAATCCGCCGATGGCAACAGCTCCGCAATCACCGATGTGAAGCTCGATGGCAACCAGCTCACCTGGATCAACCGCGTGACCAAGCCGATGAAGCTCAAGGTGAAGTTCCTGGCCACGGTGGAGGGCCACCGCATGAGCGGCAAGGTCAAGCCCGGCCCGCTGGGCCGCTTTTCGTTCACCGCCGAGAAAGTGGCCGCCTGACGGCCGCGCTCGAAACCCCATCTGGAAGAGGCAACCGCAATGTATTCCGACGACAAGCCGACCGCGGCCAACACGCCCGCGAACACGGACACCGGACGATCCATCCCCGTCTACGAGCGCATTCTGGAGCTGTTCGAGGCCGAGGGCGTCAAGGCGGTGTTCGGCATTCCCGACCCCAACTTCGTCCATCTCTTCGTCGCCGCGGAACAGCGCGGCTGGAAGGTGGTGACGCCGCATCACGAACTGGCGGCGGGCATGATGGCCGAGGCCTACGCGCGCATGAACGGCACGCCGGCACTCTGCATCTCGACGCTGGGCCCGGGCGTGGCGCTGGCCTCCGGTTCGATGATGAACGCGCTGGTCGAGAACTCACCGGTCATCTACCTGGGCGGGCAACGCGCCCGCATCACCGAGCGCCGCGTGCGGCGCGGGCGCATCCAGTTCATCCAGCAGGAAGCCCTGTTCAAGAACTCGGTGAAGTTCAGCGCCAGCATCGAGTACGCCGACCAGACCGACGAGATCATTCGCCACGCCCTGCGCGTCTGCCAGTCGGGCACGCCGGGGCCGGTCTACATCGAATACCCGTCGCACGTCATTCTCCAGGAGCTGAACGTGCCACCGGCCCTGCCGCCCAAGGCCTACCGCCTGGTCGAGCCCGGCGCGGATTCCGACCAGATCGCGGAGGCTGCCGAGCTGATCAAGGCCGCCGACTGCCCCATTCTGCTGGTCGGTCATGCCGTGCAATGCACGCGCGCCGGCGCCAAGGTGAAGGAGCTGGCCGAACTGATGGGCTGCCCGGTGTTGCAGACCTCCGGCGGCACGGCCTTCATCGAAGGGATCGAGGAGCGGACCTTCCCCTACCTGTTCGCGGAGGTCGGCGACGAGATCGTCGCCAGGTCCGATGTCGTGGTCGCCATTGGCACCGAGATCGGCGAGCCGGTGCACTACGGTCGCGGCTTTTTGTGGGCCGAAGGCAACACCGACCGCAAGTGGATCAACATCGAACTGGACCCGGAAGCCATCGGCCAGAACCGGCCCATCGACGTGCCGCTGGTGGGTGACCTGCGCACCGTGGTGCCGCAGCTTTACGCCGCACTGAAGAACAGCCCTCGCAGCGAACATCCTGACCTGCAACGCTGGATCGCCGAGGACAAGAAGCGCCTGGCCGACCTGCGCAACGAGGACTTCAGCACCGACAGCGGCCGCGTACACACCGGCAAGTGGGTGATCGAAACCACCGGCGCCATGCCGAAAAACGCCATTCACGTGCGCGACGGCGGCTGCACCGTGATCTTCACCTGGACCTATCTCCAGGCCAAACCGCATGACGTGATCTGGAACCAGAACTTCGGCTGCCTGGGCACCGGCCTGCCCTACGCGGTCGGCGCCTCCATCGCCGATGGCGGCAAGCGCCCCGTGCTGTTCACCACCAGCGATTCATCGTTCCTCTATCACATCGGCGAGCTGGAGGTGGTTGAGCGCTTCAACCTGCCGATGGTCATCGTCGTGGCGGTCGACAACGCCTGGGGCCTGGAAGTGGGCGTTTACAAGCGCACCTTCGGCCACGGCAAGTCGACCGAGCCGGGCGTGCACTGGAGCAAGAACGTGCGCTTCGACCAGATGGCCGAGTCGTTCGGTCTGCAGGGCATGTTCGTCGAAAACGGCGACGACATCGGCAAGGCCGTGACCGAGGCCTTCGCCAGCGGCAAGCCCACGGTCATCCACGTGCCGATCGACCCCGTGGTCAACCACGGCGGCAACGAGAATCTCAACACGCCGAACTACGACCGCTTCCGCACCTGGTACGCGGAAGGCCAGCAATAACGAGGCAGGTCCCATGACGCCTTCGCGGACCTCGACCTGCCCAGGCCGAGGTCCGCGACACGGTCATCCATGCTGGACGCCGGGACCCATCGCTACATCATCCACCGGAGAATCGTGCCGAAGCCGATCACGCCCAGGGTGATGACGACCACCAGCAGTACGAAGGTTGAAACACTGGACGCCTGGCGGTGAGATTCCTCGAACCAGTCTTCCGATAAACGACGCACTCCAGAGAAATCATCAAGATCTGAACGGAGGCATTCGCCGGTTTCCAGCGCCTGCTGACAGGCATCAATCAGGTTCCTCAAACCCTGCTCGTTACCGACGATAAGTCCTTCGTGTTCCGGCCAGCCGGAACCGTTCATCAATTTCGGTTCGGCGGGAAGAACGTCAACTCTGGCGTCTGGATAAACCACGGCGAAAAGGCGAGTTGGGGAGACGACAAGGGTCGCACAATCAGCCCTCCGTGCGCTCCCAATGCGAGTTCAGCGGTTCGAAGCCGGCCCCACTCGAACACGGGTGGCTACACCCGGTAGAACGAAAACCGCTCGCGGACTTCGGCCTCGTCGAGGCCGAGGTCCTCGAAGCGGTAGTCGATGCGGCCGTGCCGGTCGCGCGTGTGGCTTTGCAGGTGGGTGTTCACGGCGCGTGCCGACGCCGCGTCGTAATCCACGCCGGCAAACGCGAGCACCTGGCGCACGGTGTCTTCCGGAGCCTGCATGAAGGCGTCGAACTGCACGTCCATCACGCTGCCCTCGGGGAGTTGGTCGGCCTGTTCCACCGAACGACGCAGCATGCCCTCCAGCCGATCGACCCAGGCACGCGCCTCGGCGAAGCGGTTTTCCGGCGTGTAGCACTGCCGCGTGGAGTACAGCACCATCGTGATCATCGACAGCACCGCCCGTGCTGGATCGCGATGGGTGCGGATGATGCGGGCATCGGGAAACGCCCGAAGAATCGCCGGCAGCTGGTCCAGATGCTGGGGGGATTTGAGAATCCAGCGCCGCGTTGGGTCACCCGGCGTCGCAGCCTCGAACGTAATGGCCTGCAGAATCCGGCGCAGGTAGCGATACCCCGGCGTGTTGTCCTGGGCCGCGTACCACGCCCGGTACCGCGGCGCCTGGAAGATGCCCTCGAAGAAGAAGGAGCGATAGTCCAGCGCGCAAAGCGTCAGCTCCTCGTGCGGCATGTCCAGTTCCATCTCGTGCATGCGCTTGAGCGCCGGCACGACATGCTCCGCACAGAACAGGCTCACGCGGTGCTGCAGGCGACGGGCCTTCACGCTGGCCTGAACACTGCGATGCCCGGGGTGCCCCACTGGCGACAGCGTCTGCCAGTACGGGATGAAGCGCAGCGCGGACACCTGGGACAGCAGATTGTGCAGATGCGTGGTGCCGGTTCTGGGCAGGCCGGCGATGAAGATCGGCGCGGTAACCGGTACCCGCTCGACCTCCGGATGCGAGGCGATCAGATGCTCCAGACACAGACGGGCCTGAAGCTGCATCGCGACGACGGCATGCCCCGTCAGGCGGCCCATGTTGGTCAGGTGGTCGGAGCGGTTCAGGTCTTCCAGCACCAGGCTCAGCGGCTCGATGAAGGCGGCATCGCCAAACTCGCTCAGCCCGGTGACGCGTCGCGCCCGATCCAGCTCGGCCTCCAGCGTCAGTGGCAGCCAGCGCTCGATCCACGTCCCGGGCATGTGGTTCACCAGCCGCACATACCAGGGCAACCAAGGATCGTCCCAGTCGTCGATACGCCAGACCGGTGGGTACCGCTTCATGGCGCCGGACGCGTCTTGCGCTTACGCCAGCCCCAGACGAGGAATGATGGAGGCGCCATCAGGATGGTGGGAATGGTCGAGTAAAGCGGTTCCGGCGTACCCCGAAGGCTGTGCACGCCGTAGGTCAGCCCGATGGCCACCGCGGACGGCAGCAGGGTCGCCAGCGCCAGGGCGACGACGACCCGTCGAAACCGCAGCGCGAGCGTCTCGCAAAGGCGGACCACGAAACCCGCAACGAAGAAGGTGTAGGCCGCCTGCTTCAGCGCGGCCGGCAGGGCCGCCAATGGGCCGTGCGACACATTGATCAGCCAGATCAGCCCGCCGAGCACCAGCGCGGCTTTCCAGGCCGTGCTGTAGTCGATGTAACGCCCACCGAATCGGCCCAGTCTGGACAGCGCCTCCATGCGCCCCTGCCTCCCCTGTTCCGTGTCACCGCCGTCGGCGCGCGGTCACCTGCGCGCCAAACGTCTTCGGCGATCAGGCCGCCGGCTTGTCCCACAGCAGGTTCAGACGTTCGAAGCCGACCACATGGCCGCACTCGAACACCGGCGGCTTGTCTGGGTCGAGCCGGAACGGCGGCACCCGCTTGAGAAATTCCTCGTAGAGGATGCGCAGTTCCAGGCGCGCCAGATGCGAGCCCAGGCAGCGGTGCGGACCGGCGTTGAACGCGATGTGCGGCTTGCCCTCGCGCTCGATGTTCACGTCGGTCGGCTTGTCGAAATACTTCGGATCGAGATCCGCGCCGGGCAGCAGCAACACGGCGTGGTCATTGGCCTTCATCCTGGCGCCCATGAACTCGACATCCTTGGTGACCCGGCGCACCGGCACCGTGAAGGTGTAACGACGCAGAATCTCCTCGACGGCATCGTTGATCAGCGACGGATCGTCGCGCAGGCGCTGCTGAAGCGCCGTGTCAGCGGCCAGATGGCGGACGGCGAAACCCAGCGACTGCATCACCGTGTCCAACCCGGCGATGAACAGCAGCACGCCGTAGTTCTCCATCTCCTCCAGCGTGATCGGGCGGCCATCGATTTCCGACTGCCACAACTCGCTGATCATGTCGTCGCCGGGGTTCTCCTTCAGCTTCAGCATGGTCGGGCGCATGGCGGCGGAAATCTTGCGCAGCGTTTCCATGCGCTTGCGCGGGTTGGCTTCCGTCTTGCCGTTGTTCATGTGCTCCTTGAGCAGCGCGCGGTACTCCAGGAAGTTGTCCGGCGACATGCCCAGCATCTGCAGAAACACCTTCACCGGCAGTGGCTCGGCGATGGATTCCATGAACTCGCAACCGCCCTGTGCCAGCACCGAATCGATCAACTCGCCGCACAACTCACGGATACCCGGCTCCAGCGTGCGGATGTTGGCGGGGCCGAACGCGCGTTGCAGCGGCTTGCGATACTTCGTGTGCATCGGCGGATCGAGCATGATCGGAAACGGCATCGGCAAATGCCCCTTGCCCAGTCCGATCTTGCCCAGAATCTTGAACACCGTCTGCGCGACCTTGATCTTCGAATACGGCACGACCTCGTTCGAAAAGCTCACGACATCGCGCGCCGCGTCGAAATTCGCCTGGTGCGACAGGAACACCCAATGCCCGCCGTTGCGCGGTGTCCAGAACACCGGCGGTACCGACTCCAGCATCTTGATGATCTTCGCCTGCGGCTCCGCCAAATATTCCGGGTCGAAATACATGTCGAAGTCGTAGACCAGACTGTCCGCGACATGGGCCGGTTTCTTGACCGGCGGCTTGAGTTGGGTGGCTGCGCTCATGTTCGAATTCTCGTCAATCAAAAGGTGCGGGCGTTGTTCTGGCGGGTCGTGGCGATTCGCCGATTCGAGCGCACTCAGCGCTCCGGCACGGGCGCGGCGGATCGCCGTTCAAGACCGGGCGAAGCGCATCGGGAATGCTGCGCAGGGGCGCTGCCCCAACCAGCGGCTGAATTGATCGAGCGCATGCGTCGCCTCCGTAACCGACCACCGTCGGTTGATGCGGTGAATCAGGGCTGTTCGAGCAGCCTCTTCGCGTGGACGACGATGTTCGAGCAACGCGGTCCACGCCCTTCGCCTGTTTCGATCACGAGCATATTCAAGCGCGGATGCGTGGTCAACAATGTTGTCTATTACTGAGGTCAAACGAACGTCGCATCGCCACGGCTGGCCGGTCTCTGACCTCGCCCCGACGCACCCTCGGGCGGACGCCCCGCCACCTATTGACAACGCACATCGCGCCTCACAAACTAATCAACACTGTTGTTGATTAAAGGGCATCGTCATGCGTCAATTCATGGATTCCAATCTGGTCTCGATCATCAGCGCGTCCGTCGCCGTCTCGCTCTGGCTGTCCATCGCCTGGACGGCGCTGAACGCGTTGTAGTCCCGCCTGCTGTTCATCCCGGCGGCACGACACAATCAAAAGGAAATAACCCGCCGCTCACGAGGCAACTGCGGTGCGGTCGCGCCTGCAATCAGAGAACGTGCTCGGATACCCTGATTGGGGACACTTGATGCCAGTGCCAGACAGGCGCCGGCCATTGGTGAAGCCGTCCTGGACGCTATCGTCTTGGCCGTGCATATCAGACGGCCCCGGATAGATTCGCGAGCAACGCTGCCACGCATCGCCAAAACCCTCTAATTGGCATGGAGCAGGCCAAAATCTGATGTCCCGCACGATGGCGTCCTGTGTCTTCGACCAGCCCAAAGCTGACGCTCGGCCTGTCCTTTCGCGCTTGACAGGCGTACCAATATTGGTACATTTCGCGCATGGTTTCGGTACTTCAAGTTCGCTTCTACCGATCCGCGTCCGGCCTAGAGCCCGTGCGGAAGTGGCTGGCGGACATGGGAAGACCCAACAAAACGATTATTGGCACCGACATTAAGACGGTGCAGATCGGGTGGCCTCTTGGAATGCCGCTGGTCCGAAAAATGGAGTCGGGACTATGGGAAGTGCGAAGCGATGTTCCAGAAGGCATTGCCCGCGTGCTTTTCACCGTCGATGGCGGCGTGATGGTGCTTCTTCATGGCTTCATCAAGAAGTCTGAAAAAACACCGAAGAATGACTTGAAGATTGCGAAAACTCGCAAGCGTGAGGTGCTCAATGGCAAAGCATAACCAGCATGTTGGATCAGATTTTGACGATTTTCTGGCAGACGAAAATCTGCTGGAAGGCGTCACAGCAGTTGCGCTCAAGCGCGTCATCGCCTGGCAGCTCGAAGAGGCGCGTAAGGCTCGCGGCCTTGGGAAGAAGGCCATGGCTGAGCTCATGCACACCAGCCGCAGCCAGCTCAATCGAATCTTGGATGAGTCAGACACGAGCCTGACTCTCGAATCGCTGAGCAAGGCTGCTCAAGCTGTCGGCTACCGCGTCAGGATCGAACTGGAAGCCGCGTAACCTGCACCGCTGTCAGTGTCCACTGCTGGCACAAAGCAGGCGTCGAACTGCTGGCATGCGAACCGCAGCTTTGGGTCGATAGCTGTCAATTTACTACCGCCAACGCTCTGGGCATGTTGATATTTGCCGGCGGGACGTGTTCTCTCCGAAAGCAGAGAAAATGACGATTTCACGAAGCAAGTCCAAGCTCAGGACCAGCCGCCCCCCAACACCTTGTAAAGCGTCACCAGATTGGACTGCCGCGACAGCTTGGTGGCGATCAGTTGCTGTTGCGCCGCGTACAGGGAGCGCTGCGCGTCGAGCAGGTTGAGGTAGCTGTCGATGCCGCTGCGGTAGCGGGCGTCGGACAGGGAATGCGCCTTGGCGGCGGCGTCGGTGACGGCCTGGCGGGCGGCGAGCTGATCGTCGATGGTGCCACGCAGGGCCAGCGCGTCGGCGGCTTCCTTGAAGGCGACTTCGACGGTCTGTTCGTACTGCGCCAGCGCGATCTGCTGGTCGGCGTCGGCGACGGCCACTCCGGCCTTGGTCGCGCCGGCGTTGAAGATCGGAATGCTGATCTGCGGGGCGAAGGACCAGGTGCCAGTTCCGGCGTCAAACAGGGTCGACAAATCGCTGCTCGCGGTGCCGGCGAATCCGGTCAGTGAAATGCGGGGGAATCGCGCCGCGCGGGCCACGCCGATGTTGGCGTTGGCGGCCTGCAATGCATGTTCGGCCGCCAGCACGTCGGGCCGGCTGAGCAGCACCTGCGAGGACACGCCGGCCGGCAGTTCGGCGAGCACGCCGGGGTGTTGCATGTCGTCGGCGCCGGGTTTCAGCTCGGCCGGAATCGGTGCGCCGACCAGCAGTTGCAAGGCGTTGCGGTCCTGCTCCACCTGGGCGGTGAAGGCGGCAACGTCCGCGCGCGCCGATTCGACGATGGTCCGCGCCTGCGCGAGTGCCAGCGCGGAGGCGACACCGGCCTCGTAGCTGCGCTCGGTCAGCTTGTAGGACTTCGTCTGGCTGTCCAGCGTGTTGCGCGCCAGCGTCAGCAGTTCCTCGTCGGCGGCCAGTTGCAGCCAGGCGTTGGCGACTTCGGCGACCAGCGAGATTTCGACGCTGCGCCGGGCCTCTTCCTGCGACAAATAGGTTTCCAGCGCCTGCGATTTGAGGTTGGCGACCCGGCCGAACAGGTCCAGTTCGAACGCGGTGATGCCGACGCCAACCGAATACTGGCGGGAGATGTAGTCCTGCCCGCCCCCGGTGCCGGCGGCGGAGACGGATTCCGGCACGCGCTGCACGTTGCCGGAGCCGATCGCATCGATGGACGGATACCGTCCCGCATCCTGAATCCGGTACAGCGAGCGGGCCCGCTGCACGTTCAGCGAGGCCAGCCGGGCATCGGGGCTGTTGTCCAGCGCCAGTTCGATGACCTGCCGCAACCGCGCATCCAGGAAGAACTCGCGCCACTCCGGCAGCTCGGTGGATTCGGCGGCCGATGGAACGCGATCGCTCCAGTCCTCGGTGATGCGGGTGGCGTCCTGCGTATGTTCGGGCGCCAGATTGACGCAGCCGGACAACGCGATCATGCCGGCCACGCCACCGGCCATCAGGGTTTTCCGGATCATGCCTTCACCTCCGTGGCCGGGGCCGCCTGCGCCGCCTTGCGCCGGCTGAAGATCCGGTTCACGACCACGAAGAACACCGGCGTGAAGAAGATGCCCAGCAGCGTCGCGCTGGCCATGCCGCCAAAGACACCCGTGCCGATGGCGTTCTGGCTGGCGGAGCCCGCCCCTGTGGACAGCGCCAGCGGCAGCACGCCCAGCATGAAGGCCAGCGAAGTCATGATGATCGGCCGCAGCCGCATGCGCACCGCTTCCATGGTCGCGTCGAGCAGGCTCATGCCGCCGTCGTAGAGATCGCGGGCGAACTCGACGATGAGAATCGCGTTCTTGGCCGACAGCCCGATGGTCGTGAGCAGGCCAACCTGGAAGTACACGTCGCTGGACAGGCCGCGCATCCCCGCCGCCGCCAGCGCGCCGATCACCCCGAGCGGGACGACCAGCATCACCGCGAACGGGATCACCCAGCTTTCGTACAACGCCGCCAGACACAGGAACACCACCAGCATGGACAGCGCGTAGAGCGCCGGGGCCTGGGAGCCGGACAGGCGCTCCTGATAGCTCAGGCCGGTCCATTCGTAGCCGATGCCCTCGGGCATCTGGCGCATCAGTTCCTCGACCACGTCCATGGCCTCGCCGGAACTGACGCCCGGCGCGCCCGAACCCAGGATCTCCACCGAGGAATTGCCGTTGTAACGCTCCAGCCGCGGAGAACCGTAGATCCAGCGCGTGGACGAGAAGGTGCTCAGCGGCACCATGTCGCCGCTGGCGTTGCGCACATGGAACTGGCCGATGTCCTCCGGCAGCATGCGGAACTGCGCATCGGCCTGGACATACACGCGCTTGACCCGCGTGCCGTCGACGAAATCGTTGACGTACTGGCCGCCGAGCAGCGTGGACATCGCGGCATTCACCTGGTCCATCGACAAGCCCAGCGCGCCCGCCTTGGCCGCGTCGATGTCGATCTTGAACTGCGGCGTGTCGTCCAGGCCGTTGGGCCGCACCGCCGTCAGCTCGGGACGCTGTGCCGCCATGCCCAGAAACTGGTTGCGCGCATCCATCAGCGCCTCATGCCCGACGCCGCCGAGGTCCACCAGCTGCACATCGAACCCGGAGGCGGTGCCCAGCTCGCGAATCGGCGGGGGCACCAGCACGAAGATGTTGGCGTCGCGAATGCCGCTCAGCGCCCCGTTCGCCTGCCCCGCGATGGCCTGGGCGCCGTGGGCGTCGCCCGGCCGCTCGGACCAGTCCTTGAGCCGGACGAAGGCCATGCCGGAGTTCTGCCCGGCGCCGGCGAAGCTGAAGCCGGCGATGGTGAAGATGTGCTCCACATCCTCGTGGCCGTTGAAATACGTCTGGATCTCGCGCATCACCGCCTCGGTCCGCTGCAACGTCGCGCCCGGCGGCAGCTGCACCATCGCGATCAGCGTGCCCTGGTCCTCGTCGGGCAGGAACGACGACGGCATGCGCGTGAACATCAGCGCCATCACGCCGACGATCAGCAGATAGATGACCATCATCCGGCCGCCGCGACGCAGCATCTTGCCGACCCAGCCCTGGTAACCGTTGGCCGCCTGATCGAAGCGCCGGTTGAACCAGCCGAAGAACCCCTTGCGCGTGTGCTCACCCGGCTTGGGCGCCTTGAGCATGGTCGCGCAAAGCGCCGGCGACAGCGTCAGCGCCACCAGCACCGAGAGCGCCATGGCCGAGACGATGGTGATCGAGAACTGGCGGTAGATCGCCCCGGTCGCGCCCCCGAAGAACGCCATGGGCACGAACACGGCCGACAGCACCAGGGCGATGCCGATCAGCGCGCCGGTGATCTGGTCCATGGACTTGCGAGTCGCCTCCAGCGGCGACAGGCCGTCTTCCTCCATCACTCGCTCGACGTTCTCCACGACGACGATGGCGTCGTCGACCAGCAGACCGATGGCGAGCACCATGCCGAACATGGTCAGCGTGTTGATGGAATAGCCGAAGGCGGCGAGCACCGCGAAGGTGCCCAGCAGCACCACCGGCACCGCGATGGTGGGGATGAACGTTGCCCGCAGGTTGCCCAGGAACAGGTACATCACCAGGAACACCAGCACCACGGCCTCGATCAGCGTGTGGACCACACCCTCGATCGACACCTCGACGAACGGCGTGGTGTCGTAAGGCACGCTGACCCGGATGCCCTGGGGAAAGAACGCGGACAGCTCATCCAGCCGCTCGCGCACGCCGGCGGCCGTTTCCAGCGCATTCGCGCCGGTGGCGAGACTGATGCCGATGCCGGCGGAAGCCTGCCCGCTCAGCTCGACCTTGACGCTGTAGAGCTCGGATCCCAGCTCCACGCGGGCGACATCGCCCAGCGTCAGCAGCGAGCCGTCCGGCAGCACCCGCAGCACGATGTCGCGAAACTCCTGCTCCGTCGTCAGCCTGGTCTGAGCGGTGATCGTGGCGTTGAGCTGCTGACCCTCCACGGCCGGCAGACCGCCCAGTTCACCGACGGACACCTGCGCGTTCTGCGCGGCGATGGCGGCGGTGATGTCGCCGATGGCCAGGTTGTAGCTGGTCATCAGGTTCGGATCGACCCAGATGCGCATCGCCGCCTGGGCGCCCAGCAACTGCGTGCGCCCCACGCCGTCGACCCGGCTGAGCGGCTCCAGCAGGTTGGAGGCGATGTAGTCCGCCAGTTCGTTCCAGCTGTGCTCGCCGGTCTCGCTGGTCAGCGCCGCCACCATCAGGAACCCGCCGGTTGACTTGGTGACGCTGATGCCCTGCCGCTGCACGGCCTCGGGCAGCAGCGGCGTCGCCAGTTGCAGCTTGTTCTGCACCTGCACCTGGGCAATGTCCGGATCGGTGCCCGGCTCGAAGGTCAGGGTGATCTGCGCGCGACCGAAGGAGCTGCTGTTGGATGCCATGTACAGCAGGCCGTCGAGCCCGGTCATGTTCTGCTCGATGACCTGGGTGACCGCGTTCTCGATGGTCTGCGCCGACGCGCCCGGATAGTTGGCGTTGATCTCGACCGTCGGCGGGGCGATTTGCGGGTACTGCTCCACCGCCAGCGTGCGGATGGACAGCACGCCGGCCAGCATGACGACCAGCGCGATGACCCACGCGAAGATGGGGCGATCAATGAAGAAGCGGGCCACGGGTCTACTCCGCCACCATCGCGGTCTGCTCCACGTCCAGCCGCACCGGCTTCACCGTGGCGCCAGGTCGCGCGCGTTGCAGGCCATCCACGATCACGCGGTCACCCGCATGCAACCCGGACGACACCACCCACTGGTCGCGCAGCGCACGCTCGGTGACCACCTCGCGCTTCTCCACCGTGTTGTCCGCCGTGACCACCAGCGCACTGGCCTTGCCGCGGGCATCGCGGGTAATGCTGCGCTGGGGCACGAGCAGACCCTCGTCGTCCACCGCCTGCTCCAGCACCGCCTTGACGTACATGCCGGGCAGCAGCATCTGTTCGGGATTCGGGAAGATCGCCCGCAGCTTCACCGTGCCGGTGCTTTCCTCCACGGCCACGCCACGGAACGACAGGCGCCCAGCGTGCTCGTAGACGCTGCCGTCTTCCAGGTGCAGCACCACCTCAACGGTGCGGTGTTCGGGATCGGCGGAACTGGCGAAGCGCCGGCGCAGCTCCAGCAAATCGCGGCTGGGCTGGGTGATGTCGACATAAATCGGATCGAGCTGACGCACCGTCGTCATCACGTCGGCCTGGTCTTCCGTCACCAGCGCACCGGGCGTGTACTCCGAGGTCGCGACCTTGCCGGCGATCGGCGCCTTGATGCGCGTGTAGTCCAGATTGATCTTCGCGGCTTCCAGGGAGGCCCGCGCCTCGGCCACGGCGGCCTCGGCCTCCTTCAGCGCAACCTGGGCGTCGTCGTTTTCCTGCTGCGACACCGCCTCGATCTTGACCAGACCGGCATAGCGCCGCGCCAGAATCGCCGCTGAATCGCGGGCGGCGGTGGCCCGGGCCAGCGTGGCCGTGGCGCTGGCATGCGCCGCCTCGTAGGGCGCGGAATCGATGGTGTAGAGCACCTGGCCGGCGTCGACCTGGGCGCCCTCCTCGAACAGACGCTCCTGAATGATGCCGGTGATCTGCGGGCGCACCTGCGACACCTTGTAGGCGCGGGTGCGACCCGGCAGCGTCGCCACCACGGGCACCGGCTGCGTCTTGAGTTGCACCACGCCGACTTCCTGCGGCGGCTGTGGCGCCGGACCGGTCGCGGCCTCGGAACAGGCCGCGAGGACGACGACCAGCGCCAGAGACCAGAGCCGTGCCCGCTGAGCCTTGTTCCCGGATGAATTCGCCATGGTGATCGTCCCGTTGAAAGCGCGGCTCCGTCGCGGGCCGCCCGACGGCGGATCAGGGGTGAAGTGATCCGTCGGCAGTGATAGAATGAACGTTCATTCTAACTACTGACTAGCCAGTCAGCAACCACCGACGCATCATTCCCCCGGGGAGTGAGGAGCACAGGACTTCAATGAAAGGCGCAGAACAACGCCAGACCGTGGATCAGGCGGACGCACGCCGGGATCAGATACTCGATGCCGCGGCGGAATGTTTCCGACAAAAGGGATTTCACGCCGCGAGCATGGCCATCATCTCGAAGACGGCCGGCATGAGCGTCGGACACATCTACCACTACTTCCAGAACAAGGAAGCGATCATCGCGGCGCTGATCGTGCGCAACAGCGAACAACTGCACGACGTGCTCAACGCGTTTCAGGCGCAAGGCGATTTCGTCAACGCGCTACTGGCCGATCTGCCCGACGGCCTCGAACGCACGGCCGACCGGGAACAGTCGGCATTGAAACTGGAGTTCATCGCGGAAAGCGCCCGCAACTCGGAGCTCTCCTGTGTGCTCAACGCGGCCGACGCCTCGGCGCGTCAACGGCTCAGCGACGGCCTGGGCGTGTCACTGCGAGCCCGGGGGCAATCCGATGTCGACTTGGACACCAAGGTGATGCTGATCAGCGCCCTGTTCACCGGCCTGGCGGCCAAGGCCGCGCAGGGCATCGACATCTGCACCGACTCCTACGCCCGGCTAGTCCGCCGCTCGATCGAGGCGATCCTGTTCGAGGATTGACGATCGATCAGCGATCGCCGGCCTGAAACCGCTCCAGATCGGCTGGTGTGTCCACATCGTCGGCGGCTTCCGGCATCGAAACCGCGATGACCGCGTCGGCGTGATCGCGCAGCACCGAACGCGCCCCCTGGTCACCGCGCAGTGCTTCCAGCGCCCCAAGCAATGTCCTCGGGAAGATGCACGGCGGGCCGACGAAGACGCCGGTATCGGAGGCGACAATGCGCTCCGGCTCCGCCTCGAAGACATCCAGCAACCGCCGGATTGACCTGGCATCGACGCCGGGCTGATCCGCCAGGCAGAGCAACACGGCGTCGGGACGAGGTTCGTCCAGGGCAACGACGCCGGCGGCGATGGACGAGCCCAGGCCATCCGCCCAGCCCGCATGCTCGGTGATGCTCACCGGCAGCCCGACCAGACAACCCCGAACCTCCGCCGCATGGGCGCCGATGACGACCCGCGTCGGCAAGCCCGCGTCCAGCATGGCCCGTACCGCCCGCTGGATCAGCGGCCGACCATGCAACTCCGCGGTCTGTTTCGGCGCACCGAAACGTCGGGCCTCGCCGGCCGCGAGGACAATCGCGACGACATTCACGCGTGTATCGGCCGGTCGGACACACTCAGCGGCGTGCCGTCCCGGCCGGACAGCGTGGCCTGGATTTCCGCGGCAATCGACAGCGCGATCGCCTCGGGCGTCTCGCCGCCGATGTCCAGACCCGCCGGCGCATGCAACCGCGGCGCGGCCAGCCCGGTGGCCTCGTGGATGCGGGCGACACGCACCCGCGAGCCGATGACGCCGAGATAGGCCAGCGATTCAGCCGCCAGCGCCTCCAGCCAGGCGATGTCGGTTTGAAGATTGTGGGTCATGACCACGACGCTGGTCTGCGGGTCGCCGGTGATCCGCGCGCCAAAGCCGTCCGGCCTCAGCGCCAGCGTCAAGCAGCCGGACGAGGCCGGCTCGACCATCTCCTCACGCGGCCGATCCGTGATCAGCACCGTCTCCCAACCCAGTGCCGTCGACAGCCGGGCCAGGGCCTGCGCACCCGGGTTGTCGCCAATCACGACCAATCGATGCGTCGCCGTCAGCCGCTCGATCAGCCAGTCGTCGTCGCCGATGGCAAGCGTGCCGGGGTAGCGGGATTCGCGTTGCTCCAGGTGCTCACGGATCGCGGCGACCTCACGGGGACCGGGCGCTGCGCCGACATCGCCGTCGTCGCTCCGGCAGTGACGCGGGACGGTCTCGGGGCAGCGGCCGCCACGGCGAACACAGGTCGCCAGCCAACCCGCCTCACGACGCTGTTGCAAGGCGTCACGCGCCCGGATCAGGGGGGTCAGATCGGTGGCGGATGTCAGCGGCTCGATCAACACCTCCAGCTCCCCTCCGCAGCCCTGCTCGATCAGCACGTCGTAGCCACTTTCCAGGTCGTAACGCACCAGCCGCGGGCGCCCTTGGTCCATCGCCTCGCGGGCGCGCTCGGCGATGTCCGCCTGCGGGCAGCCGCCGGACAGGCCACGGATCACGCCGCCATCCCCGGTGACCAGCATGCGGGCACCGACTCGCCGATAGGTGGAGCCGTGGGTGCCGACCAGCGTCACCAGCGCCAGGCCGCCAGGGCAGCCGGCGTCTCGCCACCGCAGCATCTCGGCGACCAGATGACAGAATTCTTGAGGTGTATTCATTTGTCCGGACTGGTTTGACAGTGCCGCGAGGCCCCCAGTACTTTTCGTGTCAAGAGCATGACACGAAATGGTCGTCACAGGCCGTCATTCACTGGTCCGCCCCGGTTGCACCGCATGCGCGCATTTCTCCTCGCCGTTGTCGTCGTTTTCGCGACGGCCTGCTCGAAAGGCTCCGACAGCGGCTCCAAGACCATGCTGGGCGGGACGAGCTACACGGTGGCGGAATCGGAGATCGGTGCGCTGATCGACCACCCCGGCGCCCGCGAGATCATCGATACCCACCTCCCCGGTTTCACCAGCGACGAACAGATCGAGGTTGCCCGTCCGCTGACGCTGCCCGAGGTGCAACCGTACTACGCCGACCTGATCACTGACGAGGCGCTGGCGAAGGTCGATGCCGATCTGGCGGAGCTGCCTGGCACCAAGCCGGTGGAGGTGTTCACGTCCGCCGAAACCGAGATCGGTCGCATGCTCGACGATCCGGAGGCGCGCGCCATCGTCGACAAGCACATCGAAGGGTTTTCGACGGCGGATCGCGCCCATCTGACGCGGCCATTCACGCTGAAGTTCATCCAGAAATACGCGCCGGAGATGATCACCGAGCAGGCGCTGGTCGACATCGACGCGGACCTCGCGAAGCTGGCGAAACAGCGTGCCGGGACGCAGGACGAACCGATGGCCGGCGGGCCCGGCGACAAAGACAACGCGACGGAGTGAGCCGCATGGCAGTCTTCAATCTCACGGTCAACGGCCAGCGTCATTCGGTGGACGTGGACCCCGCCACCCCACTGTTGTGGGTGCTGCGCGACCACCTGGGCCTCACCGGCACGAAGTTCGGCTGCGGCATCGCCCAGTGCGGGGCCTGCACGGTGCATTTCAACGGCTCGGCAACTCGCTCCTGCGTGATTCCGATTCAGGCCGCGGCCGATGCCGAGGTACTGACCATCGAGGGGCTCTCCGAATCCGGGGATCACGTGCTCCAGCAACTCTGGGTGGAAATGAATGTTCCGCAATGCGGCTACTGCCAGTCCGGCATGCTGATGGCCGCGGCGGATCTGCTGAAGAAGACACCCAAGCCCACCGACGCCGACATCGACGCCGGCGTGTCCAATATCTGCCGCTGCGGCACCTACCCGCGTGTGCGTGCGGCGATCCACCGCGCTGCGAACAACGCATAGGGCGGTGCAGGCCATGACCCGGAATCCCGCGACACTCACCCGCCGCCAGTTCCTGATTTCCACGGCGCGGATCGCCGGCGGGATGGCGATTTCCGCGATTCCGCTTGGCGCCCAGGCCGCCCGCATGGCGAGCAAGCCCTGGGGTTCGGCCACCGACGACGGCGAGGAGTTCTCACCCTGGATCGCGATCCAGGCGGATGACACCGTGGTGGTTCGCGTCCCCACGCCGGAGATCGGCAATGGCGCGATGACCCAGGTCGCGATGAACGTGGCCGAGGAACTGGAATGCGCCTGGGACAAGGTGCGGGTGGAGTTCGCGGCCTACGCCCGCGAGTTCCGGGAACCGGGCAGCTATTCCGTCGGGCTCCAGCCATTCTTCGGCGGCCACGGCACCGACCACGACCGCATGCACCACGCGATGCAGCTGGGCGCCAGCGCCCGCGAGCGGCTGAAGGCGGCCGCCGCCGCCCGCTGGGGCGTTCCGGCCGACGAGATCGAGGCGCGCGACAGCGTACTGCGTCACGGCAAACGAACACTGGCGTTCGGCGACGTCGCCGAAGCCGCGGGTGCGATCACGCTGGACTTCGAACCGGCGCTCAAGCCGCAAAGCGAATGGCGCTTTCTGGGCAAGGCCGCACCGCCCAAGCTGAATCTGCCGCAGGTGGTGAATGGTTCGGCCATCTTCGGCATCGACGTCACCCTACCGAACATGGTCCATGCCGCGCTCCGCCAGGCACCGGTGCACGGTGGCCGGCTGAAGAGCCACGCCCCCGACGCGGTCAAGGACATGCCGGGCGTGCGCGCGGTGATCGTCATCGACCCGCGCAAGACGCCGGGTTCACCGGTGAAGTCGGAGGCCGAGTTCGGCCTGGAAGGCTCGGAAGTGCGCAGCGGCGTCGCGGTGATCGCCGATCACTACTGGCAGGCCAAGATGGCCCTGGACGCCCTGCCCGTCGAATGGGACGACCGCCTGGGCGCGTACTGGGAATCCGACGACAAGATCGAGGCCAAGCAGATCGAGATTCTCGATCGCAAGGCCGGCCGCAAGGTCTGGGAAGCCGGCGACGTGGACAGCGTGGAGCCGGCGCAAACCGTCGAGGCGACGTACCACACGCCGTTCTGCGAGCACGCGACCATCGAGCCGCTAAACGGCACGGCGCTGGTCACCGACGACGCGGCCGAGGTCTGGCATCCCTGCCAGGACATGAAGCAGGCGTTCTGGGTCGCCGTGGACGAAACCGGTCTGGCGCCGGAGAAGGTCAAGCTGCACCAGACCTTCATCGGCGGCGGCTTCGGGCGCCGCGTGATGGCCGGAGACCTGCGCACCGTCGTGGCCGTGGCGCGCCAGTACCCGGGGGTGCCGGTCAAGGTGATCTGGTCACGCGAGGAAACCACGCTGCAGGGCCAGTACCGCACCCTGCTCGCGACCCGCTACAAGGCCGGCCTCGACGCCGCGGGCATGCCGCAGGCCATCGAGGGCGAGGCCTGTTTCAGCGGCCTGGAACTGGTGTTCGGTTACATGGACACGCCCTATGTCCAGTCCGGCGACGTGCCGAACGTGCGACTGACCAAGAGCGAGCTGCCGCTGCACATCCAGACCGGCCCCTACCGTGGTCCCTGCTACAACTCGCACGCGTTCATGGCGGAAACCTTCGTCGACGAGTGCGCCGTCGCGGCCGGCGTCGATCCGCTGGAGTACCGGCTGAAGCTGCTGAAAAACTGGGAGGAATCCTGGAAACAGTGCCTGCGTCTGGCCGCGAAACACGCCGGCTGGGACAAGCCCTTGCCCAAGGGCCAGGGCCGCGGCATCGCCATTTCGAACTGGCCGCATGCCGGTGAACGCGAGGCCGGCAGCACGATTTGCGCGGTCGCCCGCGTGGAGGTCACGCCCGAAGGCCAGCTGACCGTGAAGCAGGTCGACGTGACCTTCGATTGCGGCCGCGTCGCCAACCGCGACGCCGTGGCCGCGCAGCTTGAGGGCGGCGTGATCTACGGCATGAACATGTCGATCAATGAAGGCCTCACCGTCAAGAACGGCGCGATCGTCGAGAGCAACTTCGACAGCTACCCGATGCTGAAGATGACCGACATGCCACCGATCAACATTCACTTCGACGCGCTGACCGGCCACGACCGCTTCGCCATGATCGGCGAGGCTCCGGTGGGTCCGATCGGACCGGCGATCGGCAACGCGATCTATCAGGCAACCGGCAAGCGGCTGCGCCGCACACCGTTCCGCAAGCAGGACATGAGCTGGAGCTGATCCGGCCCCGCACGCCCGCCCATCACGACAAATCGGCGGAGCCGCTCCATGGGGCGACTCCGCCGGTCCAGTCCGGTGACCGCGCGGTCTAGAACGCCCCGCGGAAGGTGACGCCGAAGGTCAGCGGCGCCGACACATAGGCGTTGCGGTCGGTACCTTGCAGCGGCGAGTTGAAGTGCTGGACCACGTAGCGCTCGTCCGTGCAGTTCTGGCACCAGGCCGTGATGCCCCAGCCACGCATCGACTCCAGACCGAGGCTGACGTCGAGTTCAGTCTCGGCATCGCGCTTCAGATCATTGGAGGGATTGGTGTACTGCTCACCGGTGTGGCGCGCGGCCACCCGCCCCACCAGCGCGAATTGCTGGGAGATCGGCTTGTCCATGCTCAACGCGAGATTCCCGGCCAGCTCCGGCGCCTGGGCAAAGTCGCGACCCGACAGGTTGGCCTGCCCAGCGGCCGAGAGATCCAGTGCGGGGTCCTCGCCATACTCGGCCTTGGCCAGATAAGTGACGTCCAGGCTCGCGGTGATCGCGTCGGTCAGCAACACGCTGTTCTCGATTTCCACGCCGTAAACCGTGGCCTCGGGGGAGTTGATGACCGAAAACTGCGTCCCGGAGAACAGCGCGATCTGCAAATCCTCCAGGTCGTTGTAGAAGGCCGCGATGTTGGTCCGAGCGCGCCGGTCCCAGTATTCGGTCTTGAGACCGATCTCGTAGCCGTCGTTGAACTCGGACCGATAGCTGGGATCACCCGGCACGGCGCCCGGGGTTTCCTCCGGGTTGCGCTCCGGGCCGCCAGCGGCCGTGTTGTCGATGTTGACCCCGCCCGACTTGTAGCCGCGGCTGTAGCTGACATAGCCCATGGTGTTCTCGGCCAGCCGATAGCGCAGACCCAGCGTGCCGGTCGCCGCGCTGTCGTCGTAGGACTCGTCGAACTCGGGACCCGGCTGGGCGCCCAGCACCCGGAATGCCGCATTGGCCAGGTCGGTGAAGAACAGCCGCTGGTAGGCGCCGGTCTTGTCATCGAACGAGTAACGCGCCCCCAGGATCAGTCCCAGGCGATCGGTGAGATCAAAATCCCAGTGGGTGAACGCGGCGTAGGAATCACTGGTCGCCGGGAACGCGGCATCGTGCCAGAGCCCTTCCGGCGCGGCGGCCGTTCCCGGCGGAGCGCCCTGCGCGCCGAGCAGCGTGTCGAAGTAGTCCTGGGCCTGATCACCCCAGATCAGCTGGTAGCGGGCGTCGATGTCCTCCTGTGACACGTAGGCGCCGATCACGTACTCGGCGGCGAGCGCGAAACCGAGATCATCCAGCGTGCCGTTGTAGGTGACCTCCTGCGAGAAGAAATCGGTCGCGAAGGACTCGTTGATGGTGAGGATGTTGGCGCCGGTGAAATCGGCATCCATCCCGTTCTGAGCGATGTCCCAGCGCCGGTACGCGGTCACCGAGCGCAGCGTGCCTCCGGAAGCGAACGCGTACTCCGCATGCAGCACGACGCCCTTGTCCTCGATGTTCTGGTCTGTGTTGTTGCTGAGCACCATCTCGTAGTCGTCGAAGTTAGGCGACGGCGGCGCCAGACCACGCTCGGGAATCAGCACGCCATAGATGTAGGGCTGGAGCGGCCCGTCCACGGCATCGACCTGGCCGTAGCAGCAGTTGTTGCGCTCCTCCGACCAGTCGGCAATGAGTCGCAAGCCGAACGCATCGCTGACCTGCCACAGTCCCTGCGCCTTGAAGGCCCGGGCGTTGCGATCGTTGTAGTCCTCGCCACTGTTCGGATCCTCGATGAAGCCGTCCATGCTGTGCCACATGCCGGCCGTGCGGATGGCGACGTCATCACCAACCGGGGTGTTGAGCGCAGCCTTGGTCATGACCTGCCCGTAGTTGCCAACGGTCAGTCCATAGTTGCCCGACACCGCTCCCAGCTCCGGCTCGGTGCTGTTCACGATCAGCGCGCCGGCGGACGTGTTCTTGCCGAACAGCGTGCCCTGCGGACCACGCAGCACCTGAAGACCGGAGATATCCACCCAGTTCTGCAGTGCCTGTCCCGGACGAGTGCGGTAGACGCCATCGACGAACACCCCGACCGCGCCTTCGAAGGAGCGGTTGTTGCCCGTCGTGCCGATGCCGCGTATTCGAATGTTGGCGCTGTTGGCGGCGCTGTTGGTGACATCGAAATTGATGCTGGGCGACACCGCCTGGATGTCCGTGATGTTCTCGACGTGCGCGTCGGCGAGCATCTCGGCGGTCGCGGCGGTGACCGCGATCGGAACGTCCTGCAGGTTTTGTTCGCGACGTTGCGCCGTCACGACCACCTCTTCAATGGCGGGCGTACGTGCGGCCTCGGCGGAAGAGGCCTCCTCGTCCTGCGCCCATGCTCCCGCCGATACGAACAGCGTGCCGAGCGCCCATGCGCACGCCGTGACGACGGCGCCACTCTTGCCTGGAATCATCGGATCCTCCTCCGCTTGCATTTTTACGTTGTTGTTTTGTCGATCACGCGCCGGACGGCGTGCCTGCGGCACGCATCAACCTGGGCGAAATCATTCCGTGACGTGACAAATGTCATTCTTGACAAATGTCTGTATACGGAAGATTTTGGTGCAAGGAAAGAGCGCGATGAACTCGATTCGGGCTTTTGGCGACCTGCGGGAGCAAAGGACCACGACCCATCGTCCAGGGCGCTGAATACGGGCATCCCGAGCGTTGCGGCATGCCCCGAGCACGGCCTGACCGCGACGCCCGGTCGACGGATTACCCAACGCCCGCCCGAACTGCCATCGTGCACCGCGGCATCGGTCGACCGGCGAACACGAGCAGCCGCTCTTCGCGCACCATCAACGCAACGAGGCGATATGTTCTCTATCTCGGTGAACGGCGAACAGCACACCGTGGACGTCCCCGGCGACAAGCCGCTGCTGTGGGTGCTGCGTGACGAGTTGAAGCTGACGGGCACGAAGTACGGCTGCGGACGCGCCATGTGCGGTGCCTGCACGGTTTATATCGACGGCGAACCGGCCCGCTCCTGCGTGACTCCGGTCAAGGCGCTGGACCCGAGTCATTCCAAGGCCGGCGGCCCACGCCAGGTCACCACCATCGAGGCCATCTCGTCGGACGCGATCGGGCAACAGGTTCAGGCGGCCTGGGATGCGCTGAACGTGCCCCAGTGCGGGTATTGCCAGTCCGGCCAGGTCATGGCCGCGACCGCCCTGCTGCACCAGATCGCCCATCCGACGGATCGGGATATCGATGAGGCCATGTCCGGCAACCTCTGCCGGTGCGGAACCTATCCACGCATTCGCAAGGCGATTCACTCCGTCGCCTCCGGCGACCGGGACAACCCGTGATGATGAACCCGATCGCCAACGCGACGACCCGCGTCAGCCGCCGCCACTTCCTGCAACTCACGGCGCTGGCCGGCGGCGGCCTGATGATCGGCTGCGGCAACTCGCTGTCCGGCGGCGATCAGACCTCGCAACCCCCGGACCCGGTAACCGGCGACCCGGTGCCGCTCGGGGATTTCATCCGCATCCTGCCCAACAACGAGATCACCGTCCTGATCGGCGCCTCCGATGTGGGCCAGGGGATCGCCACCGGCATCGCCATGGTCGTCGCCGAGGAATTGGACGCCGACTGGAATCTCGTCGGCGTGGAGGCATCGCCGGTGGCCTCCGAATACGCCAACCCCTTCGCCGGATTGCAGACGACGGTGGGCAGTGCCTCCATGCGCGGCTACTACCTGCCCCAGCGGGAGGTCGGAGCACTGATCCGCAGACTGCTGGTGGAGACCGCCGCCGAACTCTGGAGCGTGCCCGCGGACAGCCTGTCGACCCTGGACAGCAGGGTGATCGATCCGGGCACGTCGCACAGCATCACCTACGGCGAGCTGGCGCCCCTGGCGGCCGGCCGCGCCATGCCGGATTCGGCGTCGCTCAAGCCGGCCGGAGAATTCCGCCTGATCGGCCAGGACAGGAGCCGCCTGGATAACCGCCCCAAGCTCGACGGCAGCCTGAAATACGGCATCGACTTCGAGATTCCCGACATGGCCGTCGCGGTCCTCGCGCGCCCGCCACGCTTCGGCGGTCGGGCCACGCGCTTTGACGCCCAGGACAGCCTTCAGGTCAGCGGCGTGCAGGACGTGGTGGACACGCCCGCCGGCGTCGCGGTGATCGCCGACAATTTCTGGGCCGCCGAACAGGGCCGTCGCGCCCTCCGGGTCACCTGGGGCGCGGTCGCCGGCAGCCGCACCGACTCGGAGCAGCAGCGCCAACGCTACGCCGCACTGCTGTCGGTGCCCGGAATCCCCACCAGCACGGATCTCACGGCCCTGCTGCCACCCGCCGGCGCGGTGGACGCGCTGGAGGCCGACTTCTTCTTTCCTTTCCAGGCGCATGCGGCCATGGAGCCGCTGAACGTCGTCGTCGATTTCGATGGCAGCCGCGCACGCATCTGGACCGGCACACAGACGCCCGGCACGGACAAGCTGCACGCGCAGCTCGTGCTGGGTCTGCGCGCATCCGCGATCGAGTTCAACCGACTGCCGTCGGGAGGCGGCTTCGGACGTCGGGGCAACTGGGTGGGTGACTACGTCCGGGACGCCTGTCAGGTCGCCCGCATGCTGCGCCGACCGGTGAAGCTGATGTGGACCCGCGAAGACGACATGCGGGGCGGCTACTACCGGCCCATGGCCGCGGTCCGCGTGCGCGCGGACCTGAATGCGCAAGGCCTGCCGGTTTCCTGGCACCACCGCTCGGTGGTTCAGGACCTGACACTGATCGACGAATTCCCGGCCCCGGAAAGCGGGTTCTCGACCCCGCCGGACAACCCCTCCGATACCGCCGAATCGGTCCCGTACGCCGTCGGCCGGCTCTACACGGATCTGCATCTGGACGTGCTGCCGAACATGCCAGCCCTGTGGATGCGGGGCGTGAACAAGGTCACCGACCTCTTCGCCCAGGAATGCTTTCTGGATCAGATCGCAAGCCGGTCCGACCGCGATCCGCTGGCCCTGCGCCGACAGTTGTTGCAGGAGCGTCCCGAACTGCTCGGCGTGCTGAACCAGGTGGCCGCCGACGCGCAGTGGACGCCGCCGTCAGCACTGCCCGACCTCGGCGCGGGTCGGCGTGCCATGGGTGTCGCCGTGCTGAGTTTCTGGGGCAGCCATATCGCCCAGATCGTCGACCTGAGCGTCGACGACGACAAGCGGATCACCCTGCACCAGGTGTTCAGCGCGGTTGATTGCGGCACCGCGATCAACCCCGACCTGGTCACGGCCCAGATCGAAAGCGGCATCGTGTTCGCGCTGTCCAGCATCGCCACCGGCGAAATCACCCTGGTCGACGGCGAGGTGCAACAGAGCAACTTTCACGATTACCCCGTGCTCCGGATGTTCGAATCGCCGGACATGACCACCACGATCCTGCCCAGCGACCGGCCGCCCGGCGGCGTGGGCGAACTGGGCGTGCCTTGCGTGGCGCCGGCGCTGGCCAACGCCGTGTTCGCCGCCACCGGCGAATCCATCCGGGAGTGGCCCATGCGTCATCAGGGCTACAGCCTGGCGGAACGTCACCCCGAGAGTCAGGCATCGTGAAGCGAAGACTGGTACTCCTGATCGCGACCATGCTGGGGCTGATCGGCCAGCCGGCGGGCGCGGAAGCCTCAGCGCTGTTTCAGCCGGTTTACGACGTGCTGACGCATCCCCGTTGCCTGAACTGCCACACCAGGACCAACTTCCCCCGCCAGGGTGACGAGCGCCGGCGCCACGATCAGCTGGTGATGCGGGGCGAGGAGGACCACGGGTCGCCAGCGCTGCCGTGCTCCGCCTGCCACCAGGATCACAATGTCGCCGACGGCGCCGTGCCCGGCGCGCCGCACTGGGAACTGGCGCCGCTCAGCATGGCCTGGGAAGACCTCAACCCGGAGCAGCTCTGCGAAGTGCTGAAGAACCGGTCGCTCAATGGCGACCGAAGCCTGGAGGTGCTGGTCGAACACATGGATGCCGATGCACTAGTGCTGTGGGGCTGGGAACCCGGCGGGAACCGCAGCACGCCGCCGCTGGATCATCCGGAGTTCATGGTCGCCCTGCGGGCCTGGGCCGATGCCGGAGGTCCGTGTCGGTAGCACGCGGTTGGCCGACGGACTGTCACGCAGGGCGTGACGGTGATGTCGCGCTAGCTCGGCAATGTCACCCGGCTGAACGGCACGACGGTCTGATCGTCACCCGGCTCGATACGCGCAATCGCGTTCGCCTCGGCGAGGTTGCCAAGCATGTGAGAACCCTGACCACCGAGCAGTCTGAGCCACATCTGTCCGTCAGCGTCGGTGAAGGCCTGCGCCCTCACCAGCTGGGTGCGATCTCCGCGCATCGGCCTCTGCTCCACCAGCCGACCGCGCTGCCAAACCGGTCCGGGCTCGGTCAGCCCGCTCAGGTAACCGATTGCAGGCGCCACGTGCAGATGCATGCCGATGAACACCGCAGCGGGGTTGCCGGGTAGCGCGAACAAGGCCTGCTCCCCGCGCGTCGCGAACAGCAGCGGCTTGCCGGGCTTCTGCGCAACCTTCCAGAAATGCGTTTGCATGCCCAACGCGGCGACCGTCGGCGGAATGTGATCGCGGTCCCCAACCGACGCGCCTCCCGAGGTGATGACCAGATCGGCCTCGGCCAGCGCCTCGGTCAACGCCGTCTTCACGGGGTCGGCGTCATCCGGCACATAGCGAAGCCAGCACAGTTCCGCCGGCAGCGCGCCCAGGATCGCGCGGATCATCGGTCCGTTGGCATCGTGGATCTGCGCCGGTCCCAGCGGCTGACTAATCGGGACGACCTCGTCACCGGTGACCAGCACGCAGACGCGAACCGTCCGGGTCACCGTCACCGTGTCGATGCCGGCGGCGCAGAGCGCGCCAAGCAATCCGGTGGTCACCCGAGCACCCGATGCGGCAACCACATCGCCACGACGGATTTCCTCGCCACGGCGCCGGATGTGATCACCGGGCGAGACCTCCGCCGTCGGACGCACCTCGGCATCACCGACCTTGACGCGCTCCTGCGGAATCACGGCATCGGCGCCGTCGGGCAGCGGCGCGCCGGTGAGAATGCGCACGCACTCGCCGGCGTTCACCGCCGGGCCCGCCCCGCCCGCTTCGGCACGGCCGACGAGGCGCCGCGGGGCGTCACCATCGGTACTGCGCAGGGCGTAGCCATCCATCGCGCTGTTGTCGAATCGCGGCAGATCCACCGCCGAGACGGCGTCGCCTCGCAACACGCGACCCAGCGCCCGATCGACGGGCAGCCGTTCGGTCGGCAGCGGCCGCAGCCGGCCGGCGTAGGCATCCTGTGCCTCGTCGAAGCGAATCAGGCGGTCCGCCAACGTCGCCACCCGTACCAGACCATCATCGCGATCGTGACCGCCACCAGGGCATGGCCGAGCACGACGCCCAGCGCGATGCCACCGACGATCACACCCTCCTCCGGACGCACGCGCAGGCCATGCCGGCCCAGTTCGGCACCCGCGACGATCAGCAGCAGGCCGAGCAGCGACAATGGGAAGGCCGCGGCCCAGGTTGCTAGCGCGCTGCCGAAGAGGATCACCGCACCCATCTTCGCCACACCCAGCGCGACGATCGACCAGCGCGTGCGCGCGCCGAAGCGATACTGCGCCGCCAGCCCGCCGCTGCCATGACAGATCGGCATGGCGCCGAACCACGGCCCAATCAGGTTCAGCGGCCCCATGATCAGACCGATGCCCCGCCCGGTGACCCTGCGACCGGCGTCCGGAAACAGGTCGCGCGCGAGCACGACCACCGCCACCACGGAATTCAGCAAGGTCATGGGCAATTGCGCGGCGACCAGCGGTGCCGCCTCGGCCCAGGTCGACAAATCCACGGTCGCCACCGCAGCGGGGGTCGTCACCGAACCCATCGCGAACACCGCCATCACGCCACCCAGCACGCAGACCAGCAGCGCCGCCGGCAGCCGCGTGAACAACCCGACGCCAACGATGATGGCCGCCACCGCCAGCCAGACCGGTCCGTCGCCCGCGGCGTTCTGCAGCACCCATTCGGACCCGCGCAGCGCCAGCATGGCGCCAACCCCGAGCTGCATCCCGCGCACCACGACCATGGGGATCCACTGCTGCAAGCGCGACAACGCCCCGCCCAGTGCCAGCAGCGTGACGAGCACGCCCATGACGATGCCCGCCAGCGGCACGGCGGCCGCCGCCGCGGGGGTGGCGATACCGGCGGCGGCAATCGCCTTCATCGGTTGCACGGCCATGGGCAGCGGATAGCGCACCGCGGTGATCAGATGGGCGACGCCGGCGAAGGCGACGGCCGCCGGAAAGGAGATCGCGCCGGCCGCGGCCAGCGCCAGGGTCAGCGGCAGAAACGCGCCAAGATCCCCCAGACCGCCGGAGACCTCGCGCAGCGCGGTGATCGTCCTCTGCCTATTCATACCCACCGGCATGCTGGAACGCATCCCGGCAATCGAACAGATGGATGAGCCCTGGCAATACGGCCTGCAGCGTCTCCGTCGCACCGCCGCGGCTGCCGGGCAGCGTCATGATCAGGGACCGCCCCCGCGGGCCGGCCAGGCCGGCGACACCACGAGACATCAGTGCATACGGCGTACGCCGCTGCCCGAAGGCGCGACCGGCCTCCATGATGCCGGGCATCGGCATGGTGATCAGTTGCGCCAGTGTGTCGACCGTGATGTCGCGCGGACTGATGCCCGTGCCCCCGACGGTCATGATGCAGTCGATGCCATCGTCCAGCGCCTGCCGAACCCGCTCCAGCAGCGGCTCGGCGTCATCGCTCATCACCGCGTAATCCAGCGGCTCGAAACCGCATTTTTCCAGCACGGCACGCACGGCCTGACCGGCGGTGTCCGGCTTTCTGCCCGCCGCCACCGTATCGGAGAGCACCAGCACCAGGGCGGACTTCGCCGACCGCAGCCGATTGGTGAACTGGCTCTTGCCACCGGTCTTGCGGATGAGCTTGACGGCGTCGATCACCAGATCATCCGGCTCGCAGTACATCTTGACCATGTCGTAAATGGTCAGCGCCGCCGCGCTGACGGCGGCCATGGCTTCCATCTCCACGCCGGTCGGGCCGATCACCGCCGCCTCGGCGGTGATCAGAACCGCCTCGTCGGTGACCTCGAACGCAACCTCGGCGGCGTGAATGGGCAACGGGTGACACAGCGGGATGAGGTCATCGGTGCGCTTGGCGGCCTGGATGCCGGCAACCCGGGCAATCTGCAGGCAATCGCCCTTCTCCACGGTGCAGCCGCGAATGCGTTCCAGCACCTCGACCGGCGCCAGCAAGCGTCCGCTGGCGCGCGCCGTGCGCAGGGTGTCCGGTTTGTTGCCTACGTTGATCATCGAAGATTCTCGTCCGGACGGTGCCTCAACCGCCCAGACCATGCATGGTGATGGGCCGTTCGACGGCTCCGGTCTGTGCGTAGCCATCGGGCTTGGCACGCGAGGCCGCGGCCAGGTGCGCGACCAACGCCTCGTCGTCCACGCCGCCGCGCAGCAGCTCGCGCAGCTCGGTGCCCCGCGAGGCGAACAGGCAGGTGTACAGCGCGCCGGTCGCGGTCAGTCGCATGCGGTCGCAGTCACCGCAGAACGGCCGCGTCACGGTCGGGATCACGCCAAAGCGCCCGCCATCCGGCAACGCGTAGTAACTGGCCGGGCCGTCCGCGCCCAGCGAAACCGGCGCGCCGAATTCGCCGGTAACGTGATCGATCAGCTCGGCCTCGGAAAACACGCGCTCACGACGCCACAACGCGCCGCCTTCCAGCGGCATGAATTCGATGAACCGCAGCACCAGGTCGCGATCCATCGCCCAGCGCAGCATCGGCAGGATCTGATCCTCGTTCTGACCGCGGACGATCACGGCATTGATCTTGACCGGAATACCCGCCTCGCAGGCCGCGTCGACACCTCGCAGCACCGCCGGCAACCGGTGTCGCGTGCGGGTCATCGCGTCGAAGCGCGCCGGCTCCAGCGCATCCAGACTCACGTTGATGTCGTCCAGGCCCGCCGCGACCAGACCGGGCAGACGCCGGTGCAGCAACTGCGCGTTGGTGGTGATCGACAGGCGCAGCTTCGCGGTGAGCGGATCGCCACGCAGCCTCGCGATCAGCCCGTCGAGCTCGGGTGCCAGCAAGGGCTCGCCCCCGGTCAGCCGAATCGAACGCACACCCGCCCGCTCGACAAACAGGCGAATCAATCGCAGGCGCTCGTCGGCCGTGAGCAGCTGGTCCTTGGGCGCCCACTGGGGCTGCTCGGGCATGCAGTAGCCGCAGCGGAAGTTGCAACGATCGGTCAGCGACACACGCAGCTTGCGTGGACGCCTGCCATGACGATCCTCGAAGGCGCGACTCATGCGATGGACTGAGCGTCGGCGGCCGCCGAAACGCCTTTGTGAGGCAGGTTTCGCGATGTCGACCGATTGGCCGCTTCCGTTCCTCCGGCCAGGCTCCAGACGTTCTGCAGGCCGCGGTCACGCAACGCGCGCGCGGCCACACCGCTGCGTCGGCCCCTGGCGCAAACAAGCAGATACGCCTGGTTCGCATCCAGCGGAAAACCGGACAGCAATGCGTCCGGTGAAACCGGAATCGCATCAGGCAGCGGCTCCCGGACGCGCTCGGCGTCGGTTCTCAGATCCAGCCAGATCAACGACGGGTCCAGCGTGGTGCGCTCCACACCGCCACTGTCCGAATTGGCCGGTGACAGACAGGTGCAGCCCGGTCGCGAGGCCGGCTCGAAACTCGCGAAATGCCCGCCCGCCAGATCCAGTACGGTCCAGCGTCCGGTGAGCGGCGAATTCATCCGCATCAGTCGTCTCAGCGCCTCGCCCGCCATCGCCGCGCCAATCATCATCGGCGTGGGCCCAAGCACACCGGCCTGCCCGCAATCAGCCGACAGACCACTCAGACAATCCCAGCAAACGCCCTGGTCGACGGACAGTGGGCTGACGTAAAACCCACCGCTGAGTTGATGCACTCCGCCGACGATCACCGGCATGCTGGCTGCCTTGCACCAACGACTGACCCTGCATTTGGAGTCCGCGGAATCCGTGCACTCCAGCACCAGATCAACCTCGTCGATCAGGCGACGCCAGAGAGGTTCATCCAGCATCGACGCGTAGCCATCGACCCGTACGGAGCGGTTCCGCTCGACCAGCCGGCGTCTGGCTGCATCCACCTTGGGCGCGCCGGCGTCGGTCTCCACATAAAGACCCTGTCGGTGCAGGTTGCTCAACTCGACATGATCGCCATCCACCAGACTGACACGCCCGACACCCGCGCCAACCAGCGCGTCGGCGACCGGACAACCCAGAGCGCCAACCCCGACGATCAACACGTGAGCCTCTGACAAGCGGGTCTGACCGGCAGATCCCACGCCCGGCACCGCGGTCTGCTGCCGGTAACGATGCTCTCCATGAGCATGCGAACAGCCGTCGCAACCGACCCAGCTGCTGGTGCCGTCTGCGTAGAACTCGTGCTTCCAGATCGGAACACGGTTCTTGATTTCATCGATCACATAGCGGCAGGCCGCGAACGCGGCATCACGGTGCGCCGCACCCACGCCAACCCACACCGCGGTCTCCCCGACCTCCAGATCGCCCACCCGATGAATGCAGGACACGGCATCGATATCGAATCGCGCAAGTGCCTCGTCGACGATGCGCTGCCCTTCGCTGATGGCGAGCAGCTCGTAGACATCGTAGTGCAACCGGCGAACGTCACGTCCCAGATGGTGGTTACGCACGCAACCGCGAAAGTCGACATAGCCGCCGCTGTGCGGATCGGCGATCGCCCGAGCATGATCCGCAATCGAGATGGGCTCGCGCGTAAGCCGGAACATGCGAATCTCAGCCGCCCGACATCGGAGGTATGAACGCCAGCCGATCACCAGCGTTGAGATGCGTGGTCCATTCCGCGAAGCGATCATTGATCGCAACCCGCAGCTGGGCAGGCGCCAGCTGCAATTGGCGCGACGCCGCGAGGCGGTCGAACACGGCGCTCGGCGTGTCACCCGGCTGGCAGTCCAGCCACTCCTCGGACCGACCGGCCTGATCGCGCAATGCGGCGAAGTAGAGAACGTGAATTCGACTCACGATGCAGCCCGAAAACCAACCGGTTCCGCTGTTGCCGCACAGCACTGATCGTCGTCCTGACGTCTCCTCACGCCAAGACCTATTGTGGCGTTCATAATCGTTATTGGATTCAGGCCTCTGCAGGAACGTACCCCAGCATACCCTTAATCTCCAAGTATTCATCAAAGCCGAATTCGCCCCATTCGCGACCATTGCCGCTGCGCTTGTACCCGCCGAAGGGGCAGTGGAAGTCGAATCCGCCGTTGATCGAAATCCAACCAGTGCGCATGCGTCTGGCGACGGCCCGGCATTGCTCCAGATCCGTGCCCAGCACGCCGCCGGCAAGACCGAAGGACGAGTCGTTGGTGATCTCGATGGCATGGTCGAGATCGTCGTAGCCGATGATCACCTGGACCGGTCCGAAGATTTCCTCGCGGGCGATCACCATGTCGTTGCTGACACGGCCGAAGACGGTGGGTTTGACGAAGTAGCCCCTGTCGAGACCCTCCGGCCGGTCCGGCCCGCCAGCGACCAGTTCGGCACCCTCTTCGATGCCCTTGCGGATGTAGGCCTGCACCGTGTTGTACTGGCTCTTGGAAACCACCGGCCCCATCGCGACGGCGCCGGTCGGATCACCCACGGTGACCTGCTCGGCCGCTTGCTTCGCGGCCGCCAATGCCTCGTCCATGCGCGCGTTCGGCACCAGCATGCGCGAGGTGGCGCTGCAGGTCTGGCCGGAGTTCATCATCATCCCGCCGATGGCGCCGGCAACGTTCGCGGCCAGGGCATCGTCATCCAGGATGATCGCGGCGCTCTTGCCGCCCAGCTCCTGACACACCCGCTTGACGGTGGCGGCCGCGTTTCTGGCCACCTCGATACCGGCGGCCTCGGACCCGGTGATCGACACCATGTCCACCTCGGGGTGGCTGGACATCGCCGCGCCGACCACCGAGCCCCGGCCCTGGATCAGGTTGAACACCCCGGCCGGAACGCCGGCGGCGTCAATGATCTCGGTGAGCACCTGCGCGGAAAAATGCGCCTCCTGCGACGGCTTGAGCACCACCGTGCAACCCGCAGCGATCGCCGGAAAGACCTTGACCGCAATCTGGTTCACCGGCCAGTTCCAGGGCGTGATCATGCTGCACACGCCGATCGGCTCCTTGCGGATCATGGTGTTGCCGCGCAGTTCCTCGAACTCGTAGGTCTTGAGCACCTCGATCGCGGTGCTCAGATGGCCATTGCCCAGCGCCACGTGAAACCCGCGCGCCAGTTCGGTGGGCGCGCCCATCTCCTCGGTGATCGCATCGCCCAGATCGTTGGAGCGCCGGTCGTACTCGGCGAGTACGCGCTCCAGCACCGCGATGCGCTCGTCGACGCTGGTCTGCGACCAGGTTTCGAACGCCTTGCGGGCCGCCTGCACGGCCCGATCGACATCGGCCTCGGTGCCCAGCGCGATCTTGCCGGACACGGCTTCGGTCGCCGGGTTGATCGTCTCGCCGACCGTCATCTCCAGCGGGTCCACCCACTGGCCGTCGATGTAGAACTTCAGATACTCGCGCATGACGGGGTCATCCTCCGATGATGGTGTTCTCTTTGAGCTAGTAGGCAACGTCGCCGGCATCGGCGCCGTAGCCCGGCTTGAAGTCCGTGTACCAGGACTTGAATTCCTCGTAGTTCGGCGCGTCCATGGCATTGGCGACCGGATCGATCGGCACGTGGATCACCGTCGCCTTGCCGCTTGCCACGGCCGCCTCGACGGTCGGCGCGAGGTCCTCCTCGCGGTCGACATAGACGCCCTCGGCGCCAAAGCCCTTGGCGATGGTGTCGAAGCGCACGGCCTTGCCCCAGTGCGCCTCGGTCTCCGGCGAGTCGGGTCCGACCTGCTTGCGCCAGCAGCCGACCTCCAGCCCCCAGGCATTGTCGACGCCGACCACGGTGACGATGGGCAGGCCCTTGCGCACCGCGGTCTCCAGTTCGGCGATATGGAACATGAACGAGGAGTCGCCGGTGACCAGCACCACCGGCCGACCCGGCGCGGCCACCGCGGCGCCGACTGCGTAAGGCAGCCCGGTGCCCAGGTGTCCTGCGTTCTGGTTCCAGACCAGATCGCGGGCGCGGAACTGCGAATAGGTCCAGCCGAAGATCGTCACCGAACCGCCATCCAGCGCGAGCACGGCGTTGTCCGGAATGGCGCGCGTGGATTCGTAGATGAACCGCGCCGGATGCACCGGCGAGGTACCCGATGGGACCTGCTCTCGCAGCTTGGCCTTGAAGGTCTTTTGCGTCTCGATCCAGCCGGCCAGTTCGGCAGACGGCTGTCGCGGCGTGTCCTTCAGCGCGTCGGCAAGCTGCGGCACGATGTCACGCAGATCACCCACCAGCGGCACGTCGATCGGGCGGTTGACGCCAAAGGCCAGCGGATCACGCTCGATGTAAATCCACTTGCGGTTGGCGTCGTTGCCGGCCCAGTGCCGGCCGATGCCCATGTGCAGCGGCTCGCCCAGCTCGGTGCCGATGGCGATGCAGAGGTCGGAAGCCTCCGCCGCCGCGACCCCGGCCGGCGAAAAGCCGTAGGCGAAGGTGCGATCCTCCAGCCCCTCGACCACCATCGCGCAGCCGGAGGTCTGCAACACCGGGCAGGCCATGACATCGGCCAGCGCGCGGACCGACTGCTGGGCGCGGGACGTGAACATGCCCTGGCCGACCAGCAGCACCGGATTCTTCGCCGCGAGGATCAGCTCCACGGCCTTGTCGATCATCGGCGCGCTGGCGGCCTGATTGGCCAGCCGGTACTGCTCGGGTCGCAACACCGGCGTCCAGTCCGCGGTCTCGTGGATGACGCTCAGCGGCAGCTCGACGTAAACCGGTCCGGGCGTGCCCGTGGTCACCTGGCGAATCGCCTCGCGGATGATCTCGTCGGTCTGGTCGGCGTCCTCGATCACGCCGACGTATTTCATCATCGGCTTGAAATTGGAGATCTGGTCGACGACCTGGATGCGCCCGCGGCGCACGCGCTGGTAGGCCGAGCGTGACCGCTGGCCACCGAAGAAAATGGTTGGCGAGTTTTCCTTGGCGGCGGTGATCATGGCCGCGGCCAGATTGGAGATGCCGGGCCCCTGGGTGCCGAAGCAGACGCCGGGCTTGCCGGTCATTCGCGACCAGCCGTCGGCCATGTAGCCGCCGGCCTGCTCGTGATGCGGGGCGACCACGCTCCAGCCACGCCGTTCGGCGGTCATGGCCATGTGGATGAATCCCGGATCCGGTATCCCGAACAGGCTGTTGATGCCCTCGGCCTCCAGCAGGTCGAGAATGCGCTCATAAACGGGTACGGACATCGGGGTTCACCCTCTTCTCGTTCTGATCCTTGAACTCGCACCGGCCGGCGGACTCTGCGGTCGCTCGGCCCATCGTCGCGCCCGGCCGGAAACCGACCGGGCGGTCTCGGGGTTCAGTCGATTCGCCGCGGCGCCGCCATGCCCATGTAGTCAGCGAGGTTGCGATGGAAATTCGTCACCTTGCGCTCCTGGTAGGGGTTGGGCAGCGCGCCGCGGAAGCCGCGGGACTTCATCCCGCGCTGCACGGCGGCCATGTTGGAAAAGTCCTGCGCCAGGACCTTCTTCCAGTTGGCCTCGGTCGGCTCGGCGTATTCCCACTCGGTCTTCGGCTCCTCGCCTTCCGGGAAACGCTCCAGCGCGAAGGCCTCGTAGATGCACTTGTCGGGGTCATCGCCGTAGGGCCGCGTGCGATAGCACAGCGCGAAGGTCAGCCCCTGCAAGATGCTCATGTTCGGGAACACGTGCCAGGCCAGTCCGGCCTTGGCGACCTGCTCGGGTTTCGGCTCCGGCCAGATCACGCCGCGGGCCGCGTCGTCGCGCTTGGCGGATTCGAACCAGTGGTGGTGCACCTCATGACCCGGCGTGCCGTCCGGCAGCTCGTCCGGCAGCCGCTTGGCGGCGGCGACCAGCGTCTGGGTCGTGCTCGCGCCAATGGTGTCCCACAGCTCTTCCTGCAGCTGCTTGGTCATGGCGCGGGCGTCGGCGCCCTTGGCGGTGCGGCTCACCGTGGACGAGGACATGTCCTCCTCCGAATTCGTCTTCGGGTCGAAGCCGTCGTTGCCGTGCAATCCATGCGCGCGGCTCCAGGCGTAGAAGTCGCCGTACTTGGTGAGCTGCGGGTGTGTGCCCTCGACGTGATAGGGCTCCATGAACGCTTCGATCGCGGTCTTCCAGTTGCAGTCGAAGATCACCCACTTGCGCCACAGGTAGCGCATCTTTTCGAACTCGAAGGGATCGAGGAAGGTCGCGGCCGGCTCCAGGTAGTCACGCAGCGGGATGCAGTCGGGATCCATGTTGATCCAGATCCAGCCGCCCCAGGTGTCAACTTGCACGTCGCTCAGACGCGTGCGCTCGTCGGTCAGCGTGCCCTTCCAGTCCTCCTCGTCCAGCTTGTGCGTGCAGGCACCGTCCAGACCGTAGCGCCAGCCGTGATAACCGCAGACGAAGCGCTGCTTGCGGCCACAGGCGCTGTGCTGCCCGCAGGGCACGTCCACCAGCTGACGCCCGCGATGCGAGCAGACATTGTGGAAGGCCTTGATGTCGCCGGATTCGGCGCGGACGATGATGATCGAGTCGCTGCCGATCTCGTAGGTGAAGAAGTCACCGGGGTTCGGAATCTCCTCGACGCGGCCGGCGTGCTGCCAGACCTTGGACCACAGCCGATCCCCCTCGGCCTTGGCGTACTCGGGCGACAGATACGCCTCGGTGCCAATGGTCAGGGGTTCCGCCAGATCGTCGACGGTGATGTTGACCTGCTCGTTCATGATGTGACCTCCTCACTGAGCTGTCGGGTGTCCATCCCCTGCAAATCGCCGGCGTCGCGCCAGGCCTGCACCATGTGCTGGAACGCGAGCCAGCCATGGCCCCAGCCGCGGAACAGCGACCACTTGTCGTTGACCACGCCCTCGTTGGTGAAATAGCTGGGCGGGCAGCTCGCCTGGAACTCGGACAGGTCCACGGCGATGTCATTGAAGCGCTGGACGTAGTCGTCCTGCGCGGCCCGGGTCGGCTCCACGGCGGTGATGTCCCGCTTCAGCGCCTCGGCGATGATGTAGGCGCTGTGGCGACCCTGCTGGCCGAACTGTTCGGTCACCGAGGCGTTGAGCGCACCCTGGATGTAGCCGATGTAGAACTGGTTCGGAAAGCGATGGGTCATGGTCCCGTGCAGGGTCACCGGACCGTCGCGCCAGTGGTCGTAAAGCGACACGCCGCCACGCCCCTCGATCACGTCGATGCCCCAGCGCCGCTCCAGCTCGCTGGTGACCTCGAAGCCACTGGCGAAGATCACGCAGTCGGCCTCGTATTCCCCCCCGTTGGCCACGAACCCGGTCTTCGTCAGGCGTTGCAAACCCTTGGTTTCCGACACGTCGATGAGCTCGACATTGGGCCGGTTGAACACCGGGTAGAACTCGTCGCTGGACAGGGGCCGCTTGCAGAGGAAGTGGTAATAGGGCTTCAGCGCCTCGGCGGTGTCGGGGTCGTCGACCAGTTCCTCGACGCGCTGGCGCAGCCGCTCCATGACCTTGAAATTGACCATGCCCTTGCGCTGGAACATTTCCTCCAGGCTCAGCTCAGGCCAGCCCTCGGCTTCCAGTTCCGCGTTGAGATTGCGGTTGATCTCGGTCCAGATGTCGCAGATCAGATCGGGCTCGCCCGGTTGCAGAAACTCCTGCGCGGCGCGCTGGAAATTCGCCCGGCGCTCGTCCTGCCAGCCCGGTTGCAGCGAATCGAACCAGGCCTGATCGGTCGGCGGGTTCGGGCGCTCGTCGATGCTCGACGGCGTGCGCTGCACCACGTAGAGGTGCTTGGCGTACTTCGCCAGATGCGGCACCGCCTGAATCGCCGTGGCGCCGGTGCCGACGATGGCGACACGCTTGTCCGCCAGCTTGCTGAGATCGGGATTGCCGTAGCTGCCGCCGGTGTAGTCGTAATCCCAGCGCGCGGTGTGAAACAGCTTGCCGTCGAAGGTATCGATACCCTCGATGCCCGGCAGCTTGGGCATGTTCAGCACGCCGCAGGCCATGACGACGAAGCGCGGCCGCAGGTCGTCACCGCGATTGGTCTTCACATGCCAGCGGTGCTCATCCTCGTTCCAGCGCAGCTCGGTGATCTGCGTGTGGAACAGCGCCTGGTCGGCAAAGCCGAACTGGCCGGCGATCCGCCTGGCGTACTCGAAGATTTCCTGGCCGTCGGAAAACTTCTTCGACGGCATGAAGCCGGTTTCCTCCAGCAGCGGAAGATAGCAATAGGCGTCGTTGTCGCACTGGATGCCCGGGTAGCGGTTCCAGTACCAGACGCCGCCGAAATCACCCGCGGTGTCGACGTTGCGGATGTTCGTCACGCCCTGCTGTATCAGATGGTAGGACGCCAGAATGCCGCCCCAGCCGGCGCCCAGCACGACGACATCCAGCTCCTCGCTGATCGGATCGCGCGGCGCCACCGGCGTGTGCGGATCGACGGAATAGGACTCGACGGCCCCGCCGCTGGGGCGCACGTACTGGCGCTGCCCTTCCTTGCGCATCCGCTTGTCGCGGAACGCGTTGTACTTCTCGATCAGGCCGGGGATATCGACCTGCTGCGGGGTGACGGTCGGCTTGCAGCTCACGCGAACGGCTCCTCGCCCTGCAGCTTGGTCCGGTGCATCATCCGGCCCGAAGCGGGGTCGTAAGGCGTGGCGCGGTGCATGGTGCCGGTGTTGTCCCAGATCACCATGTCACCCACGGTCCACTTGTGACGGTAGGTAAAGTCCGGCTGGGTCGCCCACTGGCGCAGATCGACCAGCAGCCTGGTGCTGTCCCGGTAGTCCATGTCGACCACGTGATGCGCCGTGCAGCCGATGACCAGCGACTTGCGGCCGGACTGGTGATTCCAGATCAGCGGCAGTTCGTTGTCGCCGATCGCCATCATGCCCTTGAGCACACGCGGGTCCGGCTCGGGGTCGTAATAGAGCAGCGAGTTCCAGGCCGAGTGCATTACCGTCAGCTTGGCGTACTCGTCCTTCTGCTCGTCGGACAAGTCGTCGTAGGCAGCGTAGGTGTTGCAGAAGTCGGTGTCGCCGCCCTCCGGCGCCAGCGCCTTGGCCGACAGGATCGAGGCCAGAATCGGCACCTTGTTCATCGTCCCGTCGATGTGCCAGTACAGCGACCCCTTGAGGTAGTCGGCGCGTGCGTTGGCCTTGGTATCCAGGGTCACCTTGTAGATTTCCTGGCCATCGTTCTCCGGCGCGAAGGTGCCCAGCGTCTTGGTGAATGCCACCTGTTCCTCGTCGGTGAAATTCACCTGCGGGAACACCAGCACGCCACGCTGCTCCAGCAGCTCGCGAATCTCGGAGGCGTGTTCGCCACTGAGCAGCGTCGCCTTGTCCGCCCGGATCTCGGTCGCGATCCGGGGCTTCAAATCACGGGTTTCTAGGGTCATACCAACCTCGTCAGTTGATTGGCTGGGGCAATCAGGCAGTGCGTCATTGCTGGATCGCCGCACGGAAGTCCTCGTTCTTGAGGAACAGCGATGTGTTGTCCGCACGCAGATGCGTCCACTTGAGATTGAGCCCGCCATCGACCAGCAGCGTCTGGCCGGTGACATAGGCCGAAAGATCGGACAGGAAGAACAGGATGGCGCCGCCCTGCTCCTCCGGCAGGCCGCGCCGCCCCATGGCGATGGCGTCACGGTCGCGCTGCTCGTCGTCATCGATGAACATCTTCGATGCCGGGGTCGCGGTCGGGCCGGGTGCGATGGCGTTCACGCGGATGTTGTCCTGCGCCAGTTCCACCGCCAGGGTGCGGGTCGCGGCGACCATCGCCGCCTTCGCCGTGCCGTAGGCGATGTGGTACGGCGCGGTGTTCATGCCGCTGATCGACGAGATCGACACGATTGATCCCGGATTGCCGGACGAGCGCAGTTCCGCCGCGACCGCCTGGCTCATGAAAAACATGGTCTCCAGGTTCTGCGCGAACAGGGCGCGCCAGTCCGAGCGCGACACGCGGGTGGCGCGCATCCAGGTCTGGGGCGCGGCACCGCCAGCAACATTGACCAGGCCGTACAGCGTGCCGGGCGCGTCGGCCGCGGCCTGCATGGCCGCGTCGATCCCCTCGTCGGTTTCCGCATCGGCGGCGACGGGTACCACGGACAGTCCGGCGTCCACCATCGGCTGGATGTGCTGGTCGAGATTGTCCTGCGAGCGGCTGACCGCAACCACGGTCGCACCGGCCTCGGCGATCATGCGGGTCGTCGTTGTGCCGATGCCGCCTCCCGCGGCGCCGGAAACGATCACCACTCGACCGTTGAGTTGCATGAGGTTCTGATCCATCTCTTCCTCGCACTTTGTTCGCGTCGAAATCGGCGCGTTGAGTCGCTTCGCGTTATTTTGTACGGACAATTTAATGTCCGGTGCGTCGCTAATTTTTAACGGTATTTGTTATAGAACAAGGTCGATTCGAAGTAAAGAATCGACATTTTGTCCGTACTATTCAATCCATTCCGGACCGCACCCCGCTCAGGCGGCGGCCGGCTCCAGGCGCCTGGAAGCCAGCTCGCGCAGCGGAGCGGTCTTCACCTTGTTCGAGCTGGTCAGCTCGATATCGGCCTCGGCGATGAACAGCACCCGTCGCGGCACCTTGAAGCTGGACAGGCGTTCCGCCACGAAGCCACGTACCGCGCCCTCGTCCAGACTCTGGCCGGTTTCCGTGACCACGCAGGCCACGACCAGCTCGCCCAGCGTGTCATGCGGCACACCGACGGTGGCCGCCAGCTTCACCCCGGGGCAGTCGCGCAGCACGGCATCGATTTCCAGCGGCGACACATTGGCTCCACCGGTCTTGATGATGTCGTTCAAACGCCCCTGCCAATGCAGACGTCCCTGGTCATCCAGGAAGCCGCCGTCACCGGTGCGGAAGAAACCTTCCTCGTCGAAGGTGTCCTCGGCCGCCACGCGCAGGTAGCCGAGCATCATCGTCGGCCCCTTGACCGCGATCTCCCCGGCCTCGCCCAGCGGCAGCACCCGGCCCGTCAGCGGATCGACGATGCGGATGATGTTGCCGGGCAGCGGCACGCCGCTGGTGCCCTCGCAAAGCGCCTTCGGCGTGCCGCTGGGATAGACGGTGCTGAGGGTGAACGTCTCGGTGTTGCCGTAGGCGTAAATCGGTTCCTGCCAGTCGGAATCGACGGTCGGATGCTCGCGCAGCGGCGAGATCTCGCCGACATAGCGCAGGCTGGACAGGTCGCGCCCGGCGTAGTCCGGATGCTCGGTCAGCGGTGCCCACTGATGCGGCCACGCCACCGGCAGGCTCACGCGCTCCTCCTCGATCAGCCGTAGCGCGTTACCGGGGTCAAAATAGCGCTGCAGCACCAGGCAGCCGCCGGCGGCGAAGGTCGTGCCCAGCGCCATGGCGTAGTTGCCGGACCAGAACAGGCCGTTCGCCGACCAGGTGCGCACGTCGCGATCGACATTGAAAATCTTGCGCCAGCGCCAGCACTGGATCGTGGCGGCGCGATGCGTGTGCAGGATGGCCTTGGGCTTGGCGGTGGAACCCGATGAAAAGAACACGAAGCCGCGATCGGTTGGCGCGACTTCGGCGCTGATGGCATCGACCATCGCCGCCGGCACCCGGTCGGGGCTTTGCATGAACGCCGACCACGACTCGAACGCGCCGTCCGGCGCCGGCCCGTCATCGATGCAAACCGCGCCACGCAGATAGGGCAGCGCCGCCGATCGCATTTCGCCGTCGGCGGTCGCCAGGTCCGGGCAGATCGCCGTCAGTTCATCGGCGAAATCGCGCTTGGCGATCGAACGCTCGAAGAACAGCAGCGAGATGTCCCCGACGCGCAGCATGTACTCCAGTTCGTCACGCTTGGCGAAGGTGCTCAGCGCCACGCAGGTGCCACCCGCCAGCGCGATGCCGTACGCCGCGATGATCCACTCCGGACGGTTGGTGCACAGCACGCCCACCCGTGTTTCCTTGGCGACGCCGCGGGCGACCAGCACCCGGGCGACGGTCATCGCCTGGTCCCAGACCTCGCGGTAGCTCAGGCGCACCACCTCGCCCGATGGTGCGTGGAACACCATGGCTTCGCGATCGGCGTTGGTCTCGCAGACCTCGCGCAAAAATCCGCCGGCGGTCAGCGCGCCCAGCGCCTCGTCGGCCAGCGGCGCGCCTCGAACGGTCGATTCCATTGTCATTTGCCTGCCTCCATGCGCTGTCGGACCTCGTTCGGAAGCGGCTCCACACCGGCTTCCAGCGGAATCTCCAGCGTGTTGATCGCCGTCGCCAGCAGGCCGTAGCAACCCACCGCGAACACGATGTCCATCAGCTGTTGTGGTTCGAAATGTTCGGAGAGCCGGGACCAGGTCTCGGCGTGGATGCGGGCGTCGTCATGCAGCTCGTCCGCCGCCCGCAGCAAATCGGCATCCACCGAATCCCAGTCCGGCGCGTCCGGACCGGCCTGGACGCGCGCGATCTCCTCGTCGGTCAATCCGGCCCGCTTGCCGAGCACGATGTGCTGAACGAACTCGTACTCGCAGCGACGCAACCAGCTGATACGAAGAATCAGCAGCTCGCGCACCCGCTTGGAGACGGTACTGGCGGTCGCCACGTGATTGTTGAAGGTCAGGAACGCCTGTGCGAGCGGCAGGTGATGCACCAGCGCACCCAGCACGTTGCGCCCCCTGGGATCGCCGTCCGGCCAGTTCGATAACACGAAGGCGCGACCACCCGGAAAGGCGCCGAGCGCCTCGAGCTCGGCGTCGCCCCAGTCATCGGGGGACAGCGGGGCTGGCTTGTCAATCATCGACGGCGCCCCGCTTCAGCGCACCACCCATTCGGAGGTCAGTCCGAAGGGCGACAGGTATTTGGTCGAGCTCCAGCCGCCGTCGACGACGATGGTCTGGCCGTTGATGTAACTGCCACCTTCCGAGCAGAGGAAGGCGACGGTGCTGGCGATGTCCTCGACCTTGCCGAAACGGTTGTGCGGGGTCATCTCGATGTTCATCTTGCGAAACGCCTCGTCCTCCAGGCGCTGGATGGTCATCGGCGTGGGGATGACGCCTGGCGCCACCGCGTTGCAGCGGATGCCCTGGGCGCCGTACTGGCAGGCGATATGCGTGGTCAGCGCGGTCATGCCGCCCTTGGAGGCCGAGTAGGCGCCGCCGCGCAGCCCGCCAACCACGGCGTAGGTCGAGGTGACGTTGATCACCGCCGAACCCGGCTTCATGTGCGGCAGCACCTCCCGGGTCAGCCGGAACGGCGCGCGCAGCATCAGGCCGAGGAAATAGTCGAGGGATTCGTCATCGGTCTCGTGGATCGGCTTCGGACTGCCGACCCCGGCATTGTTGACCAGGAAATCGATCCGGCCCCAGCGCGACAGCGCGGCATCGACGACCCGCCGCGGCGCATCATCCGCGGTCAGATCCACCGCCACGACTTCGATGCGCTCGGGGTCGCCGATCGCGCGCTCCAGCTCCGCGAGCTTGCCAGGATCACGGCCGACCCCGACCACGTTCATGCCCTGCGCGACCAGCGCCTCGGCACAACCCAGGCCGATACCACTGCTCGCGCCGGTGACGATGGCCACCGGCCTGTCAGCGCTCTTGTTCATGTCTCCTCCACACCTTGGCACCCATGCGACATGAGCCGCCGCGTCCATGCATGAGTTCAATTGTCCAGATCATTGAGCCGTGGATTCTGGACTCTCGAAACGTAGAATGCTTCCATCTGAAGCAGAGCGCAACGCCTCGCGCCATTTATTGTCCGTACAATAATCAATCGAACAGGAAAACCGGTCCGCCATGCCGAATCAAGCCAGTTCAGACCGAAAAATCGTCGCCGGCCGGTCCATTCGCTGGGACGCCGCGCGCGCCGCCGATGCCTACGACCGCGGCCTCTGGATCCACGAGACCCTCGCTGACACGCTGCAACAGGCCGCGACGCAAACCCCGGATCGCACGGTGCTGGTCGACGGCGACATCCGCCTCGACTGTCGGACGCTGCATGAGCAGGCCGGATGCCTGGCGCAAGCGCTGCTGCAACGCGCGCCGCGGGGCAGCGTGGTCTCGTTCATGCTGCCCAACTGGCACGAGGCCGCGGTGATCTACCTCGGCGCCACGCTGGCCGGCATGGTGGTCAACCCGATCCTGCCATCGCTGCGGGATCGCGAACTCCGCTTCATCCTGGAGGACGTGGACAGCCGCTTCATGTTCATCCCGGAGGCGATCCGCAAGCATGATTACGCGGCCATGCTGAGCCGTGTGGTCGACGCGCTGCCGTCGCCGCCGCATGTCGTCGTCGTTCGCGGCGATGCCGGGCCGCATCTGGCCTACGACACGCTGCTCGCCGACGCGCCCGCGCCCGGGGCGCTGACCGCGCCGGACCCCGACGCCGTGCGGATGATTCTGTACACCTCCGGCACCACGGGCCGGCCCAAGGGCGTGCTGCACACGCACAACTCCATTCACGCGCTGATGTGTCAGTTGCGCGAGCATTGGCTGGTCGACCCTGGCGACCGCTTTCTGGTGCCGTCGCCGATCGCGCACATCGGCGGCTCCATCTACGCCTTCGAAGCCCCGCTGCTGCTGGGGACGACGGCCGTGCTGATGGAACGCTGGGACGCCGATGCCGCAGTGACGCTGATGCAATCGGAACACTGCACCCACATGGCCGGCGCGACGCCGTTTCTGGAGCAGATTCTCGCCGCTGCTGAACGCGCCGGCACCCGCCTGCCCGATCTCAAGCTGTTCGTCTGCGGCGGCGCCTCGGTGCCGCCGTCGCTGATCCGCCGGGCGCAGGCCTACTTCGACGGCGCCATCGTAACCCGCGTGTATGGCTCCACCGAAGTACCGGTGGCCACCGCGGGCGCCACCCGGCGCGACGAGGCCGACCTGGCCGCCGACACCGATGGCCGCGGCGGGCTGGCCGAGCTCCGGCTGGCCGCCCACGACGCGGCACGCGACGGCGAAGGCGAAATCTGCGCGCGCGGACCACAGATGCTGGTCGGCTACCTGCATGCCGAGGACGAGACCACCGCCTTCGATGCCGACGGCTTCTTCCGCACCGGCGACATCGCATGCCTGGTGAACGACGACTACGTGGTGGTCACCGGACGCGCCAAGGACATCATCATCCGCAAGGGCGAGAACATCTCCCCGAAAGAGGTGGAGGACATGCTGATCGGGCACCCGGACATCGCCGAGATCGCCATCGTCGGCCTGCCCGATCCGGACAGCGGCGAGCGCGCCTGTGCGGTGATCGTGCCGCGCTCGACCCCGGGCCCGGATGTTCGGGCGCTGGCGGACTTCCTGCGCGAACGCGGCGTGGCCATGTTCAAGGCGCCGGAGCAGGTGGAATGGCGCGACGCCCTGCCGAAGAACGACGCCGGCAAGGTGCTGAAGCATCAGCTCCGCGCCGAGTTGATGGCTAGCGGACCCGACGCAGCGTGATCGAATACCGGTAGGACGCCGCCGGGTGCGTGCTGAACGTCACCTGCGCCACCTTGCCTTCCGAGGTCGTGTAGGTCCGGCGAATCCTGAGCGCGGCGCTGGCGGGCTCTACCTTCAGCCCCGCGGCCAGCATGGGCGAGATCAGCGTCGCCTCGACTTCCTGGTGCACCTCGACCACCGTCTGGCCGTAGAGGTCCTCGATCAGCGGAAAGATCGGCCCCGCATGCCGTCGCAGCATGCGGCCCACCCCGGCGAAATCGCGATGGATGTAGTACTCGGCCCAGCAGTACGGCGTCGCCTGCCCCTCCGTGTGCCCCCAGCCGCGCACCGCCAGCCAGTGCTCCCCGACCGTGAGCCCGCTCCAGGCCGCGAGCTTGTCGTCGACCTCGATCATCTCCAGCGTCTCGATCTGAAAGCGCTTGTCCTCGGACCAGGACAGGAGCTGCTCGATGGACATCACGTCCTGCGCATACGAAGTGGATGCCGGCCGCGAGACCACGATGGTTCCGGCGCGCGGCTTGGAGGTCACCAGATTGTCCTCGCGCAGCCTGCGCAGCGCCTCGCGCACGGTGTAACGGCTCACCGAATAGTGCTTGCAGAGGGCTTCCTCGGTCGGCAGCTGGGAGCCGGCGGGATAGACACCGTCGACGATGTCCTTCTTCAGCGCCCGCGCAATCTGCAGGTACTTCGGCTCGCGCGGGCTACCACCCGCATCCTGTTGCTTGCTTGTTGACATTCAATATATCCGGACAAATATTTGCCGCGACCAGTCGAAATGTATTATCAATTCGATTGTTTAACGCATAAACCAATTATAAGTCCAGACAATTAACGAAATGCTTCCGGGCACCGGAGGCTGTGGACGCATCGAATCGCGGTCGGTCCTCCGATCGCCCGGCAAGGAGACCACCGCATGGCGCTGCAGAACGCACGCTTCACTGCAACAGCCCCGTCGACACTGGCCGATGGCTGGACCCTGCAACGCCTGACGCCGCCCAGCCGCCTGTTCGGCGCCAACGGCCTGCGCACCGGACCCGACGGTCGCATCTACGTCGCCCAGGTCTCCGGCAGTCAGATCAGCGCGATCGATGTGGATTCCGGCGACATCGAGACCATCAGCCCCAAGGGCGGCGACATCGTCGGTCCGGATGATCTGGTCTTCGATGCCGACGGCAACCTCTATGCCACCGAGATCACCGAGGGCCGGGTGAGCATGCTCGCGCCGGACGGCAGCTCCCGCGTGGTCTACGGCGATATCCCCTGCGCCAATCCGATCACCATGTACCAGGGCCGCCTGTTCGCCGGCGAATGTCGCCCGGGCGGACGCATCATGGAACTGGACCTCAACGGCGGCGCGCCGCGGGTGTTGCTAGACAACGTGCCGCTGCCCAACGCCATCGAGGTCGGCCCGGACGGCAAGCTCTACATCCCGGTCATGGGCACCAACGAGATCTGGCGCGTGGACCTGGATGGCGGCGCGCCGGAGACGGTGGCGGGTGATCTGGGCGTGCCCGATGCGGTGAAGTTCGATGCCGCCGGGCAGATCGTGTCCACCCAGGTCGCCAGCGGCCAGGTGCTGCGCATCAACCCGCAGACCGGCGAACGCACCACGCTCGCCAGCCTCGCCCCGGGCCTGGACAACCTCAGCTTCGTCGGGAACCGCCTGTTCGTTTCCAGCATCTCCGGCCAGGTCAACGAAATTCTCGCCTCGGGCCAGGTCCGCCCGCTGGTGCCGGACGGCCTGAACTGGCCGCTGGGACTGGCCATGGGCTCCGATGGCCTGCTGTACATCGCCGACGGTCCGTACAGCTACACGCTGCAACCGGGCGGCACCCTGCAATCCGCCGGCATGCTGTTTACCCCGGGCTGTCCGGGACACGTCCGCGGCGTGGCCGCGTCGGCGCCCGGCGAGGTCATCGCCACCAACGCCAACGGCCAGGTCGCGCGCTGGCGCCCGGCGGAAATGGACAGCGACATCATCGCCGAGGGCTACGACCGGCTGATGGGCGTGGCCGTCGCCCCGGGCGGCGCGGTGATCTTCGCCGAGCTGGGCACCGGCTCGGTCCACTCCGTCGCCGGAGGCCAGGTCGAGACACTGGCGCGCGGCCTCGCCGAACCCATGGGCGTGGCGATCACCGCGGACGGCGCCTGTCTGGTCAGCGAATCCGCCGCTGGTCGCGTGGTCCGTATCCGCGGCGGTCGCGGCGAAACCGTCATCGATGGCCTGCAGCAGCCACAGGGCATCGTCGTCGTCGACGGCCTGCTCTACATCGTCGACACCGGCGCCAAGGAAGTGGTCGAGTGCAATCTCGCCACCGGCGCCCGGCGCAGCATCGCCACCGGCCTGCCGGTGGGCGCACCGCCCGGCGTCACGCCGAAGCCGCTGCGCGCCATGCTGCCGCTGTCCGGCCCGATGGGCCCGTTCGCCGGCATCGCCGCCGGTCCCGACGGCACGCTTTACGTCGCCGGCGACGCGGAAGGCAGCGTGCTCGCGCTGCGTCCCGCGGCGTCCTGATTTCTCCGAATTCCAACGATAGAGCCCAACGACCATGAATGACCTGACGCTGGACTGTTCCGATCTCGACCAACACATGGGCAAGCCGATCCAGCCGGCCCGGCTGCGCGACCCGGTCGCGAACATCGACATCCGTCGCTGGGCTCAGGCGATGCACTACCCGAACCGGCTGCACTACGACGACGATTTCGCCGAGGCCAGTCGCTTCGGTCGGCTGGTGGCGCCGCAATCCTTCGCCATCGCCACCGACGACGGTCACGGCGCGGCTCCGGCCTGCGTGGGTGGCATTCCCAATTCGCACCTGATCTTCGGCGGCGACGAATGGTGGTTCTACGGTCCGCGCATCTACGGCGGCGACATGATCGTCAACGAGCGGATTCCCTACGATTACGCGGTGAAGGAGACCAAGTTCGCCGGGCCGACCTGCTTTCAGCGCGGCGACAACAACTACCACAACCAGGACGGCGACCTGATCGCCAAGCAGCGTTCGACGTCGATTCGCTATCGCGCCGACCTGGCCCGCGAAATGGGCTCGCTGGACGGCACCGAAGACCCGGAATGGACCGACCAGCAGCTGGCCGAGCTTGAGGAGGAGAAGTTCTCCTGGATCAAGATGCTGCACGACCTGGGGCACGGGAAACGTTACTGGGACGATGTACAGGTCGGCGACGCGCTGCCGCCGCGGACCATCGGCCCGCACAGCATCGCCAGCTTCACCACCGAATGGCGCGCCTATCTGTTCACCATCTGGTGCGGCGTGCACCGGCGCACGGACCTGGACATGGAGGCGCTGGGCTTCACCGAGGACATGGCCGGCAAGGAACAGGACCCGGTGCTGGAGTTGGAGAACCCGGAACTCACCGACGGCGCCTACATCGGCCCGTCGCGCGGTCACCTGTTCCCGCGCTGGGCGCGCTACATCGGCATGCCGCGCGGTTACGGCTACGGCGCCTCCATGGGCGCCTGGATTCTGGACTACTTCGCCGGCTGGGCGGGCGAATGGGGACGCGTGGTGCACTCCAACGCGTCGTACCGCGGTCCGGCCTTCACCGGCGACATCACCATCATGAAGGCTGATGTCATCGACAAGCTGGTCGACGACGAGGGCCGCAACCTCGTCCAGGTCAACTGCAAGATGACCAACCAGCTCGGCGCCACCATGGCCACGGCGAAGGCGGAAATCGAACTGCCGAAAAAATGATGCGGTGGACGGGCGGGACGGCGCTGGCCGCGACGCGGCGCCTCGTCACCCCTGGCCTAGTGGCATTGCGTCCCGGTGCAGGCCAAGCGGTCGCTCGCGTCGTACATTGATACGCACCACAAGATCGCCCCGCCCGCCCCGTATTTCCTGACGCCGGGCGGCAGTCCGGCGACATCGACCTGTCCGTGACCTTGGAGGAGACAACCCTTGACGGACGCAGCCAGCTTTCTCGACAAGCCCGTGCTGGTCACCGGCGCCAGCGGTTTCGTCGGCAGCCACACAGCCCGCCTGCTCGTCAGCCAGGGCCGCAAGGTCCGGGTGATGCTGCGCAGGACCAGCAGCCAGGCGGCGCTGGAAGGCCTGGACGTGGATGTCCGCTACGGCGATGTCCTGGACCCGGATTCGCTGCGCGCCGCGATGGACGGCTGCGGCAGCGTGTTCCACTGCGTGGTCGACCCCCGCTTCTGGCTCACCGACCCGACGCCGATCCACCGGAACAACGTGGACGGACTGGTCAACAGCATGGACGCCGCGCTGGCCTGCGGAGTCGAACGGTTCATCTTCACCAGCACCATGGGCACGCTGGGGCTGAATCCGGACGGACCGGTGACCGAGGACATTCCGTTCAACTGGGCCGACCATGCATCGGCCTACATCCTCGCCCGGGTCGAGGCCGAAAACCGCTTTCTCGCCTACTGTCGCGACAAGGGTCTGCCCGGCGTGGCGCTCTGCATCGCCAACACCTACGGCCCGCAGGACTACCAGCCCACACCGCATGGTCACATGCTGTGGCAGATGGCCAGCGGCGAGGTGAACGTGGCAATCGAGGCGGGCGCGCCCACCGTCGACATCCGCGACGTGGCCGACGCCATGGTCCGCGCCGAAACCCGCGGGCGGCTGGGCGAGCGCTACATCATCGCCAACGAGTTCATCAGCAACCGTGACTTCTACACGCTGGCAGCCAGCGAAGGCGGGCGGAAACCGCCGCGCATCATTCCGCTGAAAGTCGCCTACGCCATCGCCTGGGTCGCCGAGGCCGTGCTCAAGCTGCTGCGGCGCAAGGATTACCTGGTCAGCACCGATGCCGTGTACCTGTCCAACGTGTTCCAGCACATGGATCACGGCAAGGCCGAACGGGAACTGGGCTGGAAGCCGCGCCCCGTCCAGGACACCGTGCGCGACGCCGTGGCCTGGTACGCCGAACATCACCGTCACAACGCGCACTAGGGCCTGTTGACCCGATTCCGGGCGCCGGGTTTGACCGACCACTTCCCGGCAGGCTAGTAAGAACGGCATGGCACGCAAAATCTTTCAGCCGCATCTGTCCACCGCCAGCGATCCACGCGCGGTCCGGACCCGCGAGGCACTGCGCAACGCCCTGCTGGAGCTGCTGGAAGACACGCCGCTGGAACAGATCTCCATCCGCGACATCGCCGCCCGCGCCGCGGTTGGCTACACAACCTATTTCCGCCACTACCCGGACAAGGAATCGCTGCTCAACGAGGTCGCGGCCGAGGAGATCGGCAACCTGGTCGAACTGTCGGTGCCGATGATGAGCGGCAGCGACACCCGGCAGGCGACGATGACCCTGTGCCGTTATGTCGACGAGCACCGGGCGCTCTGGGCCACGCTGCTCACCGGCGGCGCCGCCGCCGCGCTGCGCCAGGAATTCCTGCGGCTGTGCCGCAAGATCGCGATGTCGAACACCTGGCCGGATAGCTGGCTGCCGGCCGAGGTCGGCGTCAACCTCGCCGTGAGCGGCACCATCGAACTGCTGGCCTGGTGGCTGCGTCAGGACGATCCGGTGCCGATGGAACAGGTCGCAGGCATCCTCGACCGGGTAATCGTCTCGCCCCTGGTCAGGGCCGGACAGGAAGAGCGTCCGCCGTTCTGAACCGGCGCCGGTGCGAGGTCAGGCCATCTCCCGCATCTTCACGAACAGCGCGCAGCCGGCGGCCGCCAGCGCCGGGACGGCGAAGATCAGGAACAGGGCCGGCGCGACCACACCCCAGCCGATGAGCACGCCGGCGATGGCCGGGCTGACCACCGCTCCACCCCGCCCGAGCCCGGCGGCCCAGCCCAGGCCGGTGCTGCGCACCTGCGCCGGGTAGATGGACACGGCCAGCGTGTAGAGATTGGTGAAACCGCCGAACAGCGTCACCCCGACGATGAACAGCGTGATCCAGATCAGGCCCGACGCCGCGCTGTCCATCGTGACCATCGCCGCCAGCAGCATGACCAGCCCGCCACCGATGACGAAGGTCATCGCGATCACGCGGTTCAACGCGCGCTTGCGGGCAATCCACCCGACCAGTGTCGCCCCTACCACCGAGCCACCGGCCAGCAACACCGCGCCGAGAATGGCCTGATCCTGCGGATAGCCGGCCGTGGTCAGGATCTGCGGCAGCCAGCTCGTCAGGAAGTAGACGGTGGCGAAGGCGAGGAAGAACGTGACCCACAGCAGCAGCGTAGTGACGCGCCGGTTGGCCACCAGCAGCGAGCGCACCGATGCGGACTCGCCGACCGCGGCCTGTCCCACGTGCGGCAGCCGTTCCACGGGTTGTTGGCGGATGTAGCGCAGGATGCGATTGACACGGTCCAGCGCCTGATCGGGGCGGCGCTTGATCAGAAACGCCATCGATTCCGGGATGACGGCGGCCATCGCGGCAGCGACCACGAAGGTGATGATGCCGGCGTAGATGAAAATGATCCGCCAGCCGTGTTCGACCACGACCGGGGCCACGATGAGACCGCCGATCACCGGCCCCAGCGGCCCGGCGGAAAAGATCAACGCCAGCACGAAGGTGCGATGACGCCGCGGGCTGTACTCGCTCACCAGCGGTGCCAGTGCGGCCACCAGCGCACCCAGGCCCAGGCCGCTGATCAGCCGCAGCACGACGAGCTGGTTCACGGACGTGGCATAGGCGGCCGCCAGCGTCGCGCCCCCCGCGAGCACCAGCATTGCCACCGACACCAGCCGCCGGCCGTAGAGATCGGCCAGCGACGCCAGGAACATCGCGCCCAGCGTCATGCCCAGCACGCCGGCACTGAACACCAGTCCGAGCTGACCGGCCGGCAGGCTCCAGTCCTCGGTGATCGCCGGCGCCAGGAAGGAGATCACCGCGATGTCGAAACCGTCGATGACGTAGGCGATGAAGCAAAGCGCCAGAATCAGCCACTGCATGCCGGTGATCCGCGAAGGATGCAGCAGATCGTCGGTCGCGGTCGTCGTCTCGGAATCCTTGCTCATGAGCGTCTCCCCGAAATCTGTCAGCCTGCCGGCGCCGGTTCCGACGATTCGGACACCCCACGTCGCCCGCCCGGCATCCGCTGCTTCAACTCGTCGACGATCTCGTAGACGACCGGGACCACCAGCAGGCTCAGCACGGTGGAGGTCAGCAATCCGCCGATGACGACCACCGCCATCGGCGTGCGGAAGCTGCCATCGCCATCCAGTCCCAGCGCGATGGGCAGCATGCCGGCGGTCATCGCCATCGTCGTCATGACGATGGGACGTGCGCGCTTGTGGCAGGCGTCAAGCAACGCATCAACGCGGCTCAGGCCCAGATCGCGGCGCGCCATGATGGTGTAGTCCACCAGCAGGATGGAGTTCTTGGTCACGATGCCGATCAACATCAGCAGACCGATCATGGCCGACATCGACAGCGGAAAGCCGAGCACCCACAGAAAGCCCAGCGCACCGGTGGACGCCAGCGGCAGCGCGGCCAGCACGGTCAGCGGCTGCCCGAAGTCGTGGAACAGCAGCACCATCACCGCGTAGACGCAGAAGATGCCGGCCAGCATCGCCAACGAGAAGCCGCCGATCATCTCGGACATGTATTCCAGATCGCCGGACAGCACGAGTTCCACGCCATGCGGCAGGTTTTGCATCGACGGCAGAGCCTGCGCCGCCTTCAACACGTCACCAACCGGCTGACCGTTCAGGCCCACCGACAAGGTGACCACGCGGCGCCGATCGTAGCGGTCGATCTGGGCCGGCCCGCCGGCGATCTCGATGTCCGCGATGTTGAGCAGCGGGACCGGAGCGCCTTGAGCGCTGTTGATTCTCAGCTGCCCGATCATGTCGGGATTCGTCCGCGCCGACGGGTCAAGCTGCACGCGGACGTACACCTGCCGCCCCGGCAGATTCAGTCGCGGCAGGTTGAAGTCGTAATCACCCACGGTGGCGATGCGCACGGCGCGGCCAATCGCCTCCGAGGTGATACCCAGCTCCGCGGCCCGAGCGAAATCCGGGCGGATGACGATTTCCGGCCGCATCAGGCTGGCCGTCGACGTGACGATGCCGACATTCGGCAATGTGCGCAGCTCGGCGCCGACATCCTGCGCGGCCTTGAGCAGCAGGTCCGGCTCGTCGCTGGCCAGCAGCAGGTTCATCTTCTCGCCCAGCAGGCCGCGACCGATGCTGATCCGCGCGCCAGGAATCGGCGCCAGCGCATCCCGCATCGCGATGCGAATTTCGTCAATGCCGCGCGTACGCTCATCGGGCGGCAGCAGCCGCGCCGTGAGCTGCGCCTTGCGCACCTCGGCCGCCGCGTTGTCGGCACGCATGTTGCCGGTTTGCACGCCGGCTCCGATGGTCGTGTAAACCGACGGAATGTTCGGCAGTTCAAGCAGACGGCGGCGCGCTTGCTCGGCCAGCGCGCGGGTCTGTTCCAGCGAGCTGCCGGGCGGCGCCTCGACAATCGCGACTTCGGTGGAGGTGTCCTGCGCGGCGATGAAGGCCATCGGCAACTGGCTGATCACGAACACCGAGCCGGCGAAGAACGCACCAGCCCCCACGACCGTGGACACCGGGTGTTCGAGGCACCAGCGCACCGAGATCAGATAGCGCCGCATCAACGCGCCATCCCCGTGCTGCTGCGGCTTGGGCTTGAGGATGTAGGCCGCCATCATCGGAGTGAGCAGCCGCGCCACCAGCAGCGAAAACATCACCGCGGCGGCGGCGGTCCAGCCGAACTGCCGGAACAGACTGCCGGTCAGTCCGCTGACAAACGCGGTGGGCAGGAACACCGCCACCAGCGTCAGCGTGGTCGCGATCACCGCCAGACCGATCTCGTCGGCGGCCTCCTTCGCGGCCTGCATGGGCGGCTTGCCCATTTGCAGATGCCGCATGATGTTCTCGACCTCGACGATGGCATCGTCGACCAGAATCCCGATGACCAGCGTCAGCGCCAGCAGGGTCAGCACGTTGAGGTCGTAGCCGACGATCGACAGCACCAGAAAGGTCGGGATGATGGACAGCGGCAGGGCCACGGCGGAGACCAGCGTCGCCCGCCAGTCGCGCAGGAACAGCCAGACGACGAGCACGGCGAGAATGCAGCCCTCGTAGAGCGCCTTCATCGCGACCTCGTACTCCGAGCGGCTGAAGTCCACGGTATTGGAGACTTCGACAAACTCGATGTGCGGATAGTCGGCCCGCAACGTCGCGATGGCCTTGCGGGCCGTCTCGGCGGTGCCGACCTCGTCGTGACCGCGGGCGCGCATCACCTCGAAACTGACGACCGGTTCGCCGTCCAGCAACGCCAGCTGGCGCCGTTCGGCATGGGTATCACGAACATCGGCGACATCACCCAGCCGGATGCGTCGGCCATCGGTCAGCGGCAGCGACATCGCGGCCAGTTCCGATGCGCTGCTCACCTTGCCCAGCGTGCGGACGGATTGTTCCAGCCCGCCCAGATCGCCACGGCCGCCGGGGGCCTCCTGCTGCATGCGGCTGAGCTGGCTGCTGATCTCGCCCGCCGTCACGCGCAGGGCCTGCAAGCGCACCGGGTCCAGCTCCACCCGAACCTCGCGCGTCACCCCGCCCTGTCGCCGCACCTGGGCGATGCCCTTCTGCTTCAGCAGCTCGCGGCCGACCACATCATCCACAAACCAGGACAGGTCCGCCTCGTCCATCGCCTCCGACGACAGCGCGTAGGTCAGCACGGGCAGACCCGCGATTTCCACGCGGGCGACGATGGGTTCCTGCAACGCGGACGGCAGCGTCGAGCGAATGCGGGTGATGGCATCGCGGGTGTCGATCACGGCCTGCTGGGTCTCCTTGTCGTAGGAGAACTCCACGATCATGTTCACCGCGCCATCGTTGATGGTGGTCGTCACGTGCCGCACGCTGCCGATGCTGGACACCGAATCCTCGATCGGGCGGGCGACCTCGGCTTCCAGCTGTTCCGGTGACGCCCCCGGCAGATTGGCCGTGACCGTGACCGAGGGGAATTCCATGTCCGGCATGCTCTGCACGCCGAGCTTGGCGAAAGCGACCAGCCCCGCCGCGGTGAGCATGAAGAACAGCAGGATTGACGGCGTGGGCTGACGAATCGCCCAGGCGGAAACATTCATGACCCGGACGCCACGATATCCACCCGGTCGCCATCGGACAGGAAGGCACCGCCCGCCTTCACGAAGCGCTGATCGCGGGTTGCCCCCTCGAGAATCTCGACCTGGCCGGCATGCCGGCGACCGGTCGTGATCTTGATGCGGCGGGCACGCTGCTGATCGTCGATCCGCACCAGATACTGATTGCCATCACGCAGCACGACGGCGGTTTGCGGCAGGGCCAGCGCCTCGCTGGAGGTGAGCAGGAATCGGCCGGAGACATACATGCCGGCGGCCAGGCCGCTATCCACGGGTAGATCCACGTAGGCGATTCCGTTGCGGGTGCGCGGATTCACCGTCGGGGAGAGCTGGCGCAGCGTGCCGGTGACGGTCTCGCCACCCGGGCCGGCCAGTTCCGCCGTCGCGCCCGACTGCAGGCGCGGCATCGCATCGGCAGGCAGCTCGGCGCGCCATTCCAGACGGTTCTGACGCACCAGCCGAAACAGCTCCTCACCCATCGTGCTCACGCCACCCAGCGTGGCCGATCTTGATGAGATGACGCCGTCATCGGGCGCCACGACCCGCGCATGCGCCAGCTCCAGCGCCTGCGCTTCGCGCTGCGCCCTCACGGATGCCAGTTGCGCCGCCGAGACCGCGGCGCCGGTGCGGTAATCCTCGATCACCTGCCGGGAGACCGCGGCGGTTTGTTCCAGGCGATCCGCCCGGTCCAGGTCCGCCTGGGCGCGGACATCGGTTGCCTCGGCCTCAGCCAATGCCGCATCCAGCCGGGCCAGCCTGGCGCGCAGCATGTCCTCGTTGTACCGCGCGAGGAGCTGCCCCTTGTTGACCACGTCACCGATCTCGACCAGGGTCTCCTGCAAGCGAACGCCGGAGACTTCCGCGCCGACGATGGCCTCCTGCCAGGCGCTCACTTCTCCGCTGGCGGTCAACACCTGAGGCCAAACCTCGACTCGCGGCGACACCAGTTCCACCGTCAAGACGGCGCGTGTCTCCGCCGTCTCTTCCGACGCTGGCTGACCACAGGCACTCATCAACACCACCGGAAGCACCAGGGCCCAGCCCGCGGCAACACGCTTCCACCCTCTCCGGCACTTCACAGGCTTCAACAAAACCGACTCCCCCTGTCGATATCGGACCACGGCGGCGCGGCTCGGGTGGAGCCGTGGCGAATCGCGGCCGCCGACGCTGATCAGCGCTTGAGTTTGTAGGCGACGACCGAGTCGCCCATGGTCGAGCCGTACATGCTGTGCCCCCCGGCGGTCAGTACGACGTATTGCGTACCGCCATCCTCGTAGGTCATCGGCGGCGCCATGCCGGCCGCGGGCAGTTCCGCGTGCCACAGGGTTTCACCCGTGCGTAGATCGAAGGCCCGCAGACGGTCATCCAGCGTGTAGCCGATAAAGACGAGACCGCCCGCCGTGACCAGCGGGCCGCCCGCCCCCGGTGTGCCGAAATTCACGTCGAAGGGCAGATGCGCCATCTTGTGGATGCTGCCCAGCGGCACCTCCCAGACCAGCTGCCCGGTGGACAGATCAACCGCGGACAGCGCGGCCCAGGGCGGCGCCGAGCAGGGCGCACCCAGCGGTGACAGCAAGGGCTCCAGGCGCGTGGCGTAGGGCGCACCGGCATTGGGGAAGGTCATCGACACGCCGGTCTCGATGGCCTGATCCGCATCCAGCTCGACATCATCCTGCGGCACCATGGTGATGATCATCGGCACCCGGTTCGAGGGCACGACCATGATGTGACTATCCGGATCGTAGGCACCACCACCCCAGTTGGGACCGCCCGACGCCGCTGGCTGCAACACCGTGCCCTGCACGCTTGGCGGTGTGTACATCGGACCGTATTTCAGCTTGCGGATGCGTTTCCTGCACAACCAGCGATCGATCGGAGTGAAGCCCCAGGCGTCCTCCGGCGTGATGCCCTGGGCCACCAGGCGGGGCATGCCCACCGGAAACGGCTGCGTTGGCGACAGCACTTCCTCGGGCACGGCACCGTCCTGCGGCACCGGCTGCTCGACGATCGGAATGAGCGGCTCACCGGTCTCCCGGTTGAACACGTAGATCAGCCCCATCTTGGTGTTCTGCACCAGCGCCGGCACCTGCTCGCCGTTGTACGGCAAATCCATCAGCAAGGGCTGCGACGGCGTGTCGTAATCCCAGATGTTGTGGTGGACGAACTGGAAGTGCCAGGCCACCTCGCCGGTGGCGCCTTTCAGGGCAACAATGGAGTCTGCATAGAGATTGTCGCCCGGCCTGGAAGCGCCATAGAAATCGACGGAGGCGCTGGACGTCGGCAGGTAGACCAGGTCGAGCGCTTCGTCCACGGCCATCTCGGTCCAGACATTGCCGCCGCCGTGGCGGGCCGCGTCACCCGGCTCCCAGGTTTGCGACGCCGGGTCGTCCGGGTCACGGGCCAGCGGCTCGAAACTCCAGCGCGGCTCGCCGGTGCGGGCGTCGAAGGCCAGGATGCGGCCGCTGGGCGCTTCCACCCGTTGGTCGTCCGCCACCGTTGAACCCACGACGACCACGCCATTGACGATGGCGGGCCGCGATCCGGCGGAGACTTCGCCCGGAAAAATCTCCGGCTTGCTCGGCTGCATCACGACCTTGCCGCCATCACCGAACTCCGGGCAGGGCTTGCCGGTCCTCGAGTCCACGGCAAAGAGACGATAGTCGGCCGTCCCCAGGAAGATACGCGTTTTGCACATCGCCTCGGGCGCGGCCTCGTCATCCACCCAGGCCGAGATGCCGCGACACTTGCGCATGCCGGTGATCTTCGATTTGGCGTCGAAGGTCCAGCGCTCTTCCCCGGTCTCCGGGTTCAGGGCGATCAGCCGCCGCGAGGTCGTGCAGATGATCAGGCTGCCATCGATCAGGCTGGGCGCATCCTGGAAGGCGTGCAGCGTGCCCTTCTCCACGTCCAGTTCGCCGGTGTGATACTCCCAGGCCAGTTCGAGATCAGCGACGTTGTCGGTATTGATCTGATCCAGCGGGGAGTATTTCTGGCCGAACTGGCGCTGCTGCGTGAACGGCTCCGCCGCCGATACCGGAACGGCGGCCAGCGTCAGGCACGCGACCAGCAGGCCGCGGCCAAGTCGAATCGGGGTTGCGGTCACGGCTTGCCTCCGGGAAACGCGAATGATGGCGTTCGGGCGGGCGCCTCATCGCACCCGCCCCGCGCAGGTCGGCTTTACCGCTTGACCGCGGTGAACGGGAACTTGCCCATGAAGCCGGCTTTCGCCTTGCCGGTGATGGTGTTGCCGTCGATGGTGCCGGTGAACTCCACCTTCAGCTTCATCGGCTTGGTCACCTTGTTCATCCAGTAGACGGTCTTGCCGTCGAAACTGGCGTTGAGAATCTCGGAGGTGGTACCGCGACCGGTCTGCGTGCCGGTCAGCCCGCCACCGGAGGTATCGAGCACCAGCACCGTGGATTCGGCGCCAGCAGGCGTCTTCAGCGTCACGTCCCATTCGCCATCCAGCGAGACCGGCTCGGCTGTCGGCGCGGCTTCCGGCTCCGGCTTCTTCGGCTTGGGCCGGGTCGGTCGGCGGCCCGGCTCGGTGAACGTCGGCATGGAATCCCAGCCACGCACGGTCGTCGTCTCCGACAGGCTCGCATTCTCGTAATCCACCTCCCATTCCGGGAAGCGCTTGAGCACCTCTTCCAGCGCGACACGGCCTTCCAGGCGCGCCAGCGGCGCACCGATGCACACATGAATGCCGTAACCGAAGCCCAGGTGACGCTTGGGCGCACGCTCCACGTTGAAGCTGTCGCCGTTGTCGAACATCGCGTCGTCACGGTTCGCCGCGCCCACGACCATCATCATCACGCTGCCCTTGGGAACGGTCTGGCCCCGCACCTCGACGTCGCGTGTCACGTAGCGGGCAATGGCCTGACCCGGCGGCTCGTAGCGGACGAGCTCCTCGATGGCGCGAGGAATCAGATCGGGCCGCTCGATCAGCAACTTGCGCTGGTCCGGGTGCTCGGACAGCACCTTGCCGGTCCAGCCGATCAGCCGGGCGGTGGTCTCGTTGCCCGCGCCGGCCACCATGTTGACGATGGCCAGAATCTCGTCGCGCGTGAGCTTGCGGACAACCCCCTGCGGGTCCTTGAACTCGGTGTTGAGCAGATCCGTCATCAGATCATCGGACGGATTCTTCACACGCCACTCGATGTAATGCTCGAAGGCCTCACCGGAGAAATTCGCCGAGTCGTACGCCATGGGTTTGCCGGCCTCGGCGTGCAACGCGTTGTCGGCCCACTGGCGCACGGTCGCCTGGTCCTCCTCCGGAATCCCCAGCAGCATGCCGATCACGCGCATCGGCATCTGGGCGCCGAGGTCAGCGATGAAATCCAGCTCCCCCGTTCCGACGAGCGGGTCCAGGCTCGCGGCACAGAAATCACGTACCTGCTGCTCCAGCGCGTTCATCCGCTTGGGCGTGATCACCCGTTGCAGCAGCCCGCGATAGGCCGTGTGCACCGGCGGGTCCTTGAAGATGAACATGGAATCCGGGAATTCCGCATTCGCCTTGATGATCTCCAGAATCCCCCCGCGGGCTGAACTGAACGTCTCCTTGTCCTTGAGACCCGCGTCCACGTCCTCGAACCGGCTGACGGCGTAGAAGTCGTGCTCATCGTTGTAGTAGAGCGGCATCTCCTCGCGCATCCGCTTGTAGATCGGGTACGGGTTGCTCCAGATCTCGCGATCGTAGGTATCCCAGTACAGGGAATCGGTTTGAGTCACGCTCATGGGGGTCTCCTGAATGTTGATTCGCCGGCCGCGACGACGATGCGCACGCGACACGCCCCGTCCGTCGGCGCACCGTCATGCCCTAGTTATGAACCACTGTGGTTCACAACTCCATCACAGGGTGAATCACCTGTCAATCCGCTGCCGGCGCGATGAGGAACGCCGCCACGACCGTGGCTCGCGAACCATCCGCCGCGCCCCTTGTCCGGACTTTCTTGTCGACTTGAGACTTATATCGGTACAGTGTGCGAATAATCGGACTTAGAGCCGCTGGGGACAGACCCCGACATGGAGGAGAGACATGAGTGACCGATCAGCGGCCCGGAACGCTGCGGACCACAGGGAAATCTGCTGCGCTCGAACCCGCAGAGGTCTCGGCGTGACGCATTGCGCACTGGTCATTGCCATGACCATCGGGATGGCGCCAGCCGCGATCCACGCGCAAACCGCGCAGGACGACGAGGAGTCGCTGGACTTCCTGTTCGGCGACGAACCGGCCGACCGGCAGGAGCCGGAGGGCACGCCACCAGGCGAAGGCGAACCGGAAGCGGAATCGGCGCAACAATCCGACGACCCGTCACCCGCCGAAGAGAACACACCGGAACCCTATGACGACGTCATCACCGTCGACGAGCGCTCTCCCGCCGTCCCCGCTCAGGAGGCCGGGCGGCCGCGACCTCAGATCGAGGAAGTGATTGTCACCGCGCAGCGCCGGGAGGAAAACATCCAGGACGTCGCGATCTCGATCACCGTGTTCGATCAGAAGCAGATCGCCGATGCCAACATCACCACCGGCGTCGATCTGGCCAACTACACGCCGTCACTGTCGGCGAACACCCGCTTCGGGCCGGACAACGCGTCCTTCGCCATCCGCGGCTTCACCCAGGACCTGCGCACCACGGCGTCGGTGGCGACCTACTTCGCCGAAGTCGTGGCACCACGCGGACAAAGCTCCCAGACCTCCGGCGATGGCGCCGGTCCCGGTGCACTGTTCGATCTGGAAAACGTGCAGGTGCTCAAGGGTCCGCAGGGCACCTTGTTCGGTCGCAACACCACCGGCGGCGCGGTCTTGCTCGTGCCGCAAAAGCCGACCGACGAGTTCGAGGGCTATCTGGAGGCCAACGGGGGCAATCTCGGCGAGCGCCGAGTCCAGGGCGTGGTCAACTACCCCCTGACCGACAACTTCAAGATCCGATTCGGTGTCGACGACAAGCAGCGCGACGGCAATCTGAACAACGCGTTGAATTTCGGCGCGGATGAACTCGGCAATATCAACTACACCGCCGCGCGCCTGAGTCTGCTGTGGGACCTGACCGACACGCTGGAAAACTACACGATCCTCACGTTCACGGACTCACAGACCAACGGCTACTCCTCATCGCTGTTCGCCTGTAACGAAGAACTGCTGCCCAGCGACGTCGGCAGTGTGCTCGGCACCATCACCGACCTGCTGACCGGAAATCTGGATCTGGCCTCCACCGCGAATCCCTTTGCCCTGTTCGTCGTCCAGCCCTGTCAGCAGCAGCTGGAGGAGCAGCGCGCTAACGGCAATGACGGTTACTACGATCTGTACAGTTCCGTCGCCGACCCCAAGACGAACATCCGGGAGAAGCGTCTGATCAACACCACGACCTGGCAGATCAGCGACAGCCTGACCTTCAAGAACATCTTTGCCTACGCCCATCTGTTCACCGAAAACGAGTCGTCCATCTTCGGAACCTTCTTCCAGGACCCGACGAATCCCAACGGCCGACGCGAATTCTCGGTCGGCGCATCGGTGCAAAACCCCACCGCGCCGGTGACCAGTCAGGAAACCTTCATCGAGGAAATCCAGTTCCAGGGCACGGGATTCAGCGATCGGTTGATCTGGCAGGCCGGGATCTACTACGAAAACAGCCAGCCGGACGGATTCTCCGGCAACAATGCCGCGAGCTTCCTGTATTGCGACCTGGGCACGATCAGCGGACCGGCATCCGGCTACGACTGCTTCGACCCGCTGGGCGGGATCCTGGGTGGTGTACTGAAGCAGGACTACAAGACCGAATATCTGAATCAGGCCGTTTACGCGCAGGGCACCTACGATTTCACCAGCTGGCTCAGTACGACCATCGGCCTGCGTTACACCAAGGACGAAACCGAGGCCTACGGGATCAAGACGCTGCATCGCTATCTCGGCACGGTCCAGCGGCAACCGGCGGTCACGGTCACCACGCCGTCCGTGACCAGCGAGGCTCCCACCGGGCTGATCGAACTCAACGTCCGACCGTGGAGCGACATCATGTTCTACGGCAAGTACATCCGCGGATATCGGCAGGGGAACGTCATTCCCGCCGCCGACGAGGGTCTGGACTCGTTCACCGAGGAAACCGTGGACACCTACGAGATCGGCGCCAAGACCAGCTTCGGCGGACCCGTGCCAGGCCGGTTCAACTTCGCGGTATTCCACAACGACCTGACGAACCAGCAGTTGCAGGGTGGCTACATCTCGACCACCTCCGGTCCGACAACAACCATCTTCAATGCGGGAGAATCCCGGATTCGCGGCTTCGAGGTCGAGGCCTTCCTGCAACCGTTCCAGTTCATGACCGCCAGCCTGTCGTATTCGTATCTGGACACCAAGCTGCTGGAGCAGGAAGACCGCAGCGACGAGGTGGCCCAGGTCGGCTTCTTCGAAGGCTTCACCTACACGCCGATCGCGGTGGAAGGCGACGAACTGCCGTTCGCAGCCGATCACTCCTATGCGGCGAGCCTCAACTTCTTCCTGCCCATTCCGCAGCGTTGGGGCCGGATGAACTTCGGGACGACCTACGCCTACACGGGCGAGATGCGCGCCGCCGCCACCGGGCAGACACCCTTCGACATTCTGGATGACTTCGCGCTGCTGAACTTCAACCTGGCCTGGACCGACATCCTCGGACGGCCGCTCGAGTTCACGGCATTCGCCACCAACGTGCTGGACGAGCAATACGCCACCTACGTCAGTGGCACCTATTCAGCGCTGGGTATCGAGACGCGGTCCGTGGGCCTGCCACGCACCATCGGCGCGCGGCTGCGCTGGAACTTCTAGGGGTTCAATCCAGGAACGCACCGGGCCCGCAGAACGCGGGCCCGGTGAATCAGCAGCTAGCTGCCGTTGAACAGCTGCTTGAGGTTGGCGTCCAGATCGGCGAATTTCTCCGGCCGCATCGTGCCGTGCAGGCTCATGCGCAGCATCTCGGTGGAGAAGCGCTTGGCCATCTGCGTCTTTTCCTTCGCGGTCCGCGCATGCGCCCGCGCCCAGACCGGCCACAGGAAAGTCCCCATCAGCACGACCACGGCGTGAACGTCGCAGTCGATCCCGGGCTCGGCGAGTTCGGACTCCGCGAACTTCTGGAAGTAGCTCCGATAGAGGCTCCAGAACGGGTCCTCGGACGGACGCTGGGAGCTGAGCACGTCGAACAGCCACACGCGACCCAGTTCCGGGTTGTCCATCAGGAATTCAATCAGGTGTTCGGAGACCAGCCGCGGATCCAGGCGCTCGTCGTCGCTGGACGGCTGGAAATCGCCGAAGGCGACCTCGCAAAGGCGTTCGCTGACCCAGGCCTTGGTCGCCTCGACCAGCTGCTCACGCGATTGAAAATGCTGGTATGCGGTGCCGCGGTTGACCCCGGCCAGCTGCGCAACCTGCGACACGCTCAGGCCTTCCGGCCCGTCCTTGGCGAGCAGCTTGCCTGCCGCCTCCAGAATCGCGTTGCGCGTGCGATCAGGGTTGCGCCGCCTCCGAGGCGATCGGCCCTGATCGGTCATCACTTGTTCCATCGTGCAGTTTCTCCTAAACCCGTTCGATGATGACTGCAGGAGCCATGCCACCTGCCGCGCACATCGTCACGAGTCCGCGCCGCAGGTCACGGCGCTCCAACTCATCCAGCAGCGTTCCGATCAGCACCGCACCGGTCGCGCCGATGGGATGGCCAAGCGCGATCGCGCCGCCATTGGCGTTGACGGTGTCGCGATCCAGGTCGAGATCGCGAATGAATTTTTCCACGACCACGGCGAAGGCCTCGTTAACCTCCCACAGGTCGATATCGTCCTTGGTCAGACCGGCCTTCGCCAGCACCTTGCGGGCCGCGGGCACGGGCCCGTTGAGCATCAGCGTCGGATCATCACCCATGTTGGCGGTGGCGATGACCCGCGCGCGCGGCGTCAGGCCATGCTTCTTCGCGTAGGCGTCGGAGGCCATCAGCAGACCGGCAGCGCCGTCGACCACGCCAGAGGAACTGCCGGCATGGTGCACCGGCTTGATGTCCAGATCCGGGTAGCGCCGGTTGATCAGCTGCCGGAAGGTCGTGCCGTTGCGGTCAGTCGGCATGTCGGCGATCTTGGCGAAGCTCGGCTCCAGTCCGGCCAGACTCTCGACCGTGGTCTGCGGCCTGGGGTGTTCGTCATGATCGAGGATCGTGTTGCCGGCCTCGTCCAGCACCGGCACCAGCGACCGGGCGAACCAGCCTTCCCGGATGGCCCTTGCCGCACGCTGCTGGCTTTCGGCCGAGAAGGCATCCAGCGCCTCGCGCCCGATGCCTTCCATCGAAGCGATCGCGTCGGCGCAGACGCCCTGATTCGATTGCGGATGCCGCTCCTGAAGGCGCGCGTTGCCGGAGCCGATCATCAGCGGCTTGAGGCCGGCCTCGCGTTCCTGCATGCCGATCGTGGTGATCAGCGACATCATTTCCGTACCGCCGGCGATGAGCAGGTCTTCCATCCCGGACATCAGCTGCGCGGCGGCCATGTTCGCGGCCGTCAACCCGCTGCCACAGAAGCGATCCAGCGTCACGCCACTGACGGTCACGTCGAAGCCGGCGTCCAGTGCCGCCATGCGACCCAGGTCACCGCCCTGCATGCCCTTCTGGGCGCTGGTGCCCCAGATCACGTCGTCGATGTCCGCGGTATCCAGGTCGTTACGCTGCTGCAAGGCCTTGAGCACCGTGGATGCCAGGTGCTGGGGATGCATGCCGGCCAGCGCGCCCTTGCCGGGTTTGCCCGCGCCACGAGGCGTGCGGACCGCGTCGATGATCAGGGCTTCGGGCATCGTCTTCTCCGTTTCTGTCGCGCGGCATCCGCCGGCTTATTCGAAGGAAAAAGTATAGGCCCGACCGGGCAATTAGTCGACATTGTTGATTAGTAACGAGCGGCTCCGCTCATGCCAATCGCCGCGCGCCGATCGGGACTACGGCGTTAGCAACTCGACCGGAGTCCCGCTGTCCGGCGAATCCGCCCGCCATCGCACCGAGCCGAATGGACGCTCCAGACGTCGGCGCACGATCAGCGATTCACCCTGATGGAAGGCGCTGGCCTCGGCCTGAAGATCATGATCCGCCTGGGTGAAGCGCGCCCGCTGGCGGATATAATCACCCCAGGTCAGGAAGTGATAGCGCTCGGTCCACAGTGACGGATCGGCGATGTCGCGCGAGATCGACCAGTCGTGCCCGCCGTTGCGCATGCGGGCCCGCTGCACCTTGAGCATGACCGCATAGAACGCCCTGGCGTTATCGGGATCGACGCGGTAGTCGATCTCGATCACCACCGGACCGCTGCGGGCGGTCAGCGGCATGCTCACGTCCAGCTCGTTGCGCAGTTGCACCACCTCCACGTCGGACAGCGATCCGTCCGGCACCGGAAGCAGAAAGCCCAGCAGCGCGCTGAACACCAGCAGCACGCCGGACAGCAGAAAGGCCATGCCCAGCCCCCATTCTCCGGCCGCCAGCCCCCAGAGCCAGGCACCCAGCGCGATGCCACCGGTGATCGCCGACTGATACCAGGCCAGCGCCCGGGCGGTGACCCAGCGCGGCGCCGAGAGCTGAACGCCGACGTTGAGCAACGCGATCATCAGCATGTAGCCGGCGCCGGAGATCAGCAGCAACGTCCAGGTGAGCGCCAGGCTGTGGCTGAACCCCACGCCGATGATGGGCAGCCCGGTCACGATCGGGCACAGCCGCAGCGCCTGCTCCGCGCTGAGCACGCTGCGCAGCCTGTCCAGCGACAGCGACCCCAGTGTCGCACCGACACCCGTCGCACCCAGCAGCAACCCATAGGTGCTGGCGCCCCCATCGAGCAGATGCTTGGCGACCAGCGGCGCGAGCGCCATGGTCGACGCCCCGAGCACACCCACGACAAAGGCCCGGACCACGACATTGCGGATGGGCGTCGAATGAATCGCGTAGCGCGCGCCGGAAATGATCGCGCGATGCAGCTGCTCCGGCGGCAGACGCGGCGAGATGTGCTTGCGCTTCCAGGCAAGAAACGCCCCGAGCAGCGGCAGATAGAACAGGGCGTTGATCCCGAAAGCCGCGTAGGCCCCCGCCACCATGACCACCAGACCGCCCAGCGCCGGACCCACGGTTCGCGCGAGGTTGTAGCTCACGGAGTTCAGCGCGACCGCTGCCGGCAACCGGTCGGGACGCACCAGCTCGATCACCGAGGCCTGCCAGGCCGGACCATACAGCGCAACGCCGGCGCCGATGAGCGAACAAAACCCCAGCAGCACCCAGGGGGTCGCCAACCCCACCAGCGTCAACATGGTCAGCACCGCGGCGCTGAGCATCGCGAAACCGAGCCCGGTCATCGCCACCTTGCGGCGGTCGAACATGTCGGCGATGGCGCCAGCCGGCACCGCGATCAGCATCAGCGGCAAGGTGATGGCCGTCTGCACCAGGGCAACCATGCTCACCGGCACGTTCAGCCGCGTCATCTCCCAGGCAGCGCCGACCCCCAGGATCAGGAAGCCGAAGTTCGACAGCAGGCTGGCCAGCCAGATCAGCCGAAAGCCTCGCTCGCGCAGCGGTTCGAACGGTCCCCAGCTTGCCGGCGAAGTTTCGCCCTCGGTGGGGATTGGATCAGCCTGTTCCGACATGTCCACTATGGTGCGTCATGTCGTGGCACCGGGCCACTCGGGCAACCGTGATCGGCGCTGCTACAGTAGGTGGTCTTTCCGGCCCGCATCGATGACCGAGTGTTGAACGACACGTCCAAACCCAACCCGACGCCAGACAGCGGGCACAAGCGCCGACAGTACAACAGCCCGCTGCGCGAACGTCAGTCCGCGCAAACCCGCGAGCGCATCATCGCGGCAGGCTCGGACCTGGTACACGGCTTCTCCGCGTGGAACTGGAAGGAACTGACGTTTCGCGCCGTGGGCGAACGCGCGCGGGTGAGCAGCCGGACGGTGCACCGCTACTTCCCGACCGAGAAAGATCTGCGCGACGCGGTCATCCAGCGTCTGATGCAGGAATCGGGCATTCAGCTGGACCAGTTGCAGTTGGACAATTTCCCGGATCACGCGGCGCAGGTGTTCCGTTACCTGACCTCGTTCTCGGCGACACCGGAGACGCGTGAGGAAGACCCGACGTTCGCGGCCATTGACGAGGCACGCAGGGAGGCGCTGCTCGGCGCCGTGACTCGCGCGAAGCCGGACTGGCCCGAACAGCAACGCGTGATGACGGCGGCGATGCTGGACATGCTGTGGGACGTGCCGCCTTACGCCCGGCTGCTCACCGCCTGGCGGCTGCCGCCGGATCAGGCCATCGACGCGATGACCTGGGTCATCGGCCTGATCAGGGATGCCGTGAACAGCGACCGCGGGCCCGGCGGAACAACACCCCCCTGACGCACGACGCCCCCGTCCGGATGCGTATCAGCCGGATTTGACGGCCGAGAACTCGAACGAGCCGATGATGCCGGCCTTGACCTTGCCTTCGATCCGGTCGCCGCGCAGCTTGCCGCTGAACTTCAGCTTCATCTTCATCGGCTTGGTGATCTGGTTGATCCAGAAGACCTCGCCATCCCTGAACGTGCCGTCGGCGATCGGCGTCTCGATGCCGCGACCCGACTGGGTGCCGGTGAGCACACCGTCGGATTCCCGCAACACCAGCGTGGTGTCCTCCGCGCCGGTCGGCGCCTTCACGGTCACCGTCCACGTGCCGTCGATGGACACGTTGTCGGCGGCAGGCGCGTCCTGCGCGGCCTCTGCGGCGGCCTTGCGCGCCCTCGATGCAGCCAGACCCGCCTCGTTGAAGTAGATCGGCATCGACTCCCAGCCGCGCACGGTGGACGTCGAACCCAGATGCGCGTTTTCCAGGTCCACCTCCCATTCGGGGAAGCGCCTGAGCATTTCCTCCAGCGCGACGCGGCCTTCCAGACGTGCCAGCACGGCGCCGATGCAGGTGTGCACGCCATAGCCGAACGTCAGATGACGCCGGGTCAGGTCTCGGTTGATGTTGAACCTGTCTCCATCCGGAAAGGCCAGATCGTCCCGGTTCGCCGATCCGACCAGAAACAGCATGGCGCTGCCGGCGGGCACGGTTTGACCCTGGATCTCCACGTCCTTGGCGACGTAGCGTCCGACATGTGGCGGCGGCGGCTCGTAGCGCAGGATTTCCTCGACCGCGGCCGGAATCAGCGACGGGTCCTCGACGAGCTGTCGGCGCTGGTCCGGATGCTCGGCCAGCAGCTTGCCGGACCAGCCAATCAGCTTGGTGGTGGTTTCATTGCCCGCCCCCGCCAGCACGTTGATCAGAGTCAGCAGCTCCTCGCGGTGCAGCTTGCGCACCGTGCCCGTCTCGTCCTTGAACTCGGCGTTGAGCAGCTCCGTCATCACATCGTCCGACGGGTTCTTGGCCCGCCACTCGATGTACTCCTCGAAGCCCTCGCCGGTCATGTTGGAACTGACGTATTCCATCGGCTTGCCGGCCTCGGTGCGCAGGCTGGCATCGACCTGCTCGCGCACCCGCGCGTGGTCTTCCTCGGGAATCCCCAGCAGCATGCCGATGACGCGCATGGGCATGGCCGCGGCCAGTTCGGTGACCAGGTCGAACTCGTTGGACCCGACCAGCGGGTCCAGACACTGCACGCAGTAGCTGCGCACCTTTTCTTCCAGTCCGTTCAGCCGCTTGGGCGTGAACAGGCGCTGCAACATCATGCGGTGCACCGTATGCACCGGTGGGTCCTCGAAGATCAGCAGGCCGGGCGGAAACTCGATGTCCTCCTTGATCATCTCCAGGATCGCGCCGCGCCCGGAAATGAATGTGTCCTTGTCCTTCAGACCCTTCTCGACATCCTCGTACCGGCTGCAGGCGTAGAAGTCGTACGCGTCGTTGTAGTAGAGCGGCGCTTCCTCGCGCATGCGGCGATAAAGCGGATAGGGATCGGTCTTGATCTCGACCTTGTAGGGGTCGTAGTAGAGGGCGGACATCACGCGTCTCCGTCTATTTGGTGTCAGCACTATGACATCAATTTTTTTTACGCGTCAACCTGCCCCGCATCCGACCTCGGGTGGTCCGATAACACGACACCGCTACCGGGCAATCGGGCACCGGAACAGCCCGCCGGTGCAAGGTTTGTGGCCGATCTATGCTCGTACGGCGGTGAATTTCATCGCCGGCATGAGTCCGACCTTGACCTTGCCGTTCATCCGGTCGCCGTCCACCTCAGCCGTGAACTTCGCCTTGATCTTCATCGGTTTCCTGATGTTGTTGACCCAGGCGATGGTGGCCCCGTCGAGACGACCGTCGGAGATCTCGGTCGTCGATCCGCGACCGGTCTGGGAACCGGTCAGCGTGCCGTTATGCTCATGGAGATCCAGCACCGTTTCCTCCGGTCCGGTCGGCGCGCTGATGGTGATCTTCCACTGGCCTGATACCGACATGCTCGCTCCTCCTGCTGCATGAATCGCACTCCTGACGCCGACGATATCGACGCGAAAAGCGCTTGTTATGGGACTTCGCCTCTGGTCGGAGTGTAGCCACCGCCCCGCAGACGACGCCGGACCCTGCAGGTCCAATCAAGGCAGATTGCCACGCAGGGCACCGCGCCCACAGTATGATCGGGCCCGAACGCGGCCGCTGACGGAGCAGTCAGACAACGCGCCCACCGGGCCACTGGACCTCCAGCGCAGGATGCGGAAGGCTGCGATCAGGACTTCCGCACACTGACCGGCGAAAATGAATCCATGGCAACCTCACTGCACGCGCTGATCGGCGACCTTCCTCACCGTGATGATCTCGACCGCGACGCCGGCTGGGAAGGCATCGTGTCGATCCTGATCGCCGAGCATCGCTGTCTGCACATCCTGCTGGACACGCTGGCCGACGAAACAGCCAAGCTCCAGCCCGGCCGGATTCCCGACTATCACCTGCTCGCGGACATCGTCGACTACCTGATCTACTACCCGGACCGCTACCACCACACCCGGGAGAATCTGCTGTTCGATCACCTGCGGCGTGAACATCCCCGGTTCAAACGACAACTGAACCGGCTGGTCTCCGACCACCAGGCGTTGTCCGGCGTCAGCAAGGACCTTTATGTCGAGCTGCGCCACATCCGCGACGGACGGCGCGCGAACCGGCCGGAGCTGGCCGCGCTGCTGGAACGGTTCATCGACGGCTACCGCAAGCACCTGCACTTCGAGACATCCGACGTCTTCCCGCTGGCCACCGGCGAGATCGGCGTGGAGGACTGGAACCAACTCAAGAGCCGGACCCGGTTCGTCGACGACCCGCTGTTCGGCGACGACATCCAGCTCAAGTATTTCCGGTTGCAACGCGCCATCCAGGAGGGGCTCAACGAGCTGGTCGACCACTTGCCGTCATCGCAGCGTTCCGCGTTGCTGCGCGTGGCCGACCTCACCCGTTCCATCCTGCGCCGACCGCAGCGCTGGCTGCATGACCTCGGGGAATGGAAGCGCTCCCTGCTGGCCTGAGGGCTCCGCACCGCACACTTTCGTGGCTCCACGCATGCGCTCGCACTCCCGACCCGCCGAACACCGTCCCGCTCCCTCGCATGCCTAGCTGGCAGGCTCGCGTCTTCAATTTCGCCGCCCGGCAAACCCTGAAGCCGCTGCTGCGCTTCACCCCGGTCCGGACGTTGCAAGGCCTGCAGACGCGGACGGAACGGTTCGAATCGGCCCGACCGCTGGCCCCCGGCACGTCCATGGAGCCAATCTCCGCCCCGGGGTTTCAGGGCGAGCGAATCCGCCTCGACGGCGACTCCGGTCGGCGCGTGTGCCTGTACTTCCCCGGCGGCGGCTTTGTGCTGCGCGCGGCCGGGCTGCAACGCAGCTTCGCATCGGAGATCTGCCGGACGGCCCGCTGCGAAGTCTGGATCATGCACTACCGGCTGGCCCCGCAGACGCCGTTTCCCGGCGGCCTGGAAGACTGCGTCGCCGCCTATCACCACCTGCTGGCCAACGGGCACCGTCCGGAAGACATCACGCTGATCGGCGAATCCGCCGGTGGCGGCCTGGTCCTGAGCACGCTGCTGGCGCTGCGGGACGAAACCACGCCGATGCCGGCGCGGGCCATCGTGATCTCGCCGGTCACGGACTTCACATTCAGCGGCGTGTCGCGACAGCGAAACGCGCGCCGCGATCCGATCCTGCCAGCCAAGCGCCTGTCCGCACTGGCCGGTCTGTACTCCGGCACGGCGGTCACGCGCGATCGCTATCTGTCACCGGCGCTCGCCGACTTTGACGACCTGCCGCCGATGATGGGCATTGTCGGCGACACCGAGGTCCTGCTGGACGACTGTCTGCGCGCGGCCGATCAGGCGAACAAGGCGGGCGTGCCATTCCATCTGGAAGTCTGGAAAGGCATGGCCCACGCATTCCCGCTGTTCGCGTTCATGCCGGAAAGCCGGATCGCCATCCAGCGCCTCGCCGCGTTCATCCGTGACGAACCCCTGGCGCCCGCACCACGGATGTTCTCGCAGCGCCAGCTGAACTGGAACGCCGCCGCCTGAACCGGTGGCGGGCTCCGGCCTCGCTCGCTCCCCTTCTGATCCACGCCGGTGACGCCCCGTCGTCGCCCACGGCTCGTCCAAGTCCCGCCGGATCGGCTACCATTGACCACTAATCGACAGTGTTGTGGATTTAAGTCCACAAAACACTGACAGCAACCGCCATCGCAGCGGCACATCGCACCCCCGACATCAACCCGATCGGGGGCGAGGAGACGGACATGCAGCAATCCACACCGATCGCGGGCGGCGCCCCGGCGAACTCGCCCTACCCGCCGTCATCGGTCGCCTGGTACGCCACGATCGTGCTGGCGCTGCTGTACTGGCTGTCGATACTCGACCGTTTCATCATTTCGCTGATGGTCGACCCGATCAAACGCGACCTGAACATCACCGACGTGCAGTTCGGCATGCTGCACGGCCTGGCCTTCGCACTGACTTATTCACTGCTGGGCCTCGCCGCCGGTGCGCTGGCGGATCGCTTCAACCGGCGCCGGATCATCTTCGGCTGCGTGGCGATCTGGTCGCTGGCCACCGCCGCCTGCGGCCTGGCCCAGCATTTCTGGCACATGCTGCTGGCGCGCGTCGGCGTCGGCGCCGGTGAGGCGGGCCTGAACCCCTGCGCGACCTCGATGCTCACCGACCTGTTTCCCCGCGAGCGTCTCACCTCGGCCATGGCGGTCTATGCCATCGGCGCGACCATCGGTTCCGGCACCGCCTACCTGTTCGGTGGCGCCATCGTGGAAGCCGTGTCGCAAACCGCCACCATCGCCATTCCGCTGGTTGGCGATGTCCGCTCCTGGCAGGCGGTGTTCTTCGTGATCGGCATTCCCGGCGCCCTGCTGTCCTTCGTCGTGTTCACGTTTCCGGAGCCGGTCAGAACCGGCAAAAGCAGCCAGGCCACCGTGCAGCGCCGGGGTTTCTGGAAAGGTCTGGTGCTCGCCTACGGCGACCTGCTCCGCTTCATGCGACCGCGCTGGCGGTTCTTCGCCTACCACTACGCGGGATTCGCCCTGGCATCGATTGTTCTCGCAGGTTCCGCCATCTGGTACCCCGCCCACATGGGACGCGCCTTCGGCTGGACACCGAGCAAGATCGGCCTGGGTCTCGGCCTGACACTCGTGGTGGCAGGCATCACCGGCAAGCTGGTTGGCGGGTGGGCGGTCGACGCGATGTATCGACGTGGCCTGCACGACGCACAATTGCGCTGGTACGCCGGCTGCCTGCTGATCGCGGCGCCGGTCGGCATCATCGCGACCACCAGCGGCAACCCGTGGATCTTCCTCGCCGGCGCGGGGACCTTCCTGGTGCTGCTGGCGACGCTGCCCGCCTGCTCGGCCGCCGCGCTGAATCTGGTCACGCCCAACGAGCTGCGTGGCACCGGCGTCGCGTTCTTCGCGGCCACGGCCGGCCTGATCGGCAGCGCGACCGGCCCGATCCTGATCGCCGCCGTCTCCGATCACGTGTTCGGCGGCCCGGAGTTCATCGGCCGGGGCATGGCGGTCGTCATCGCGGTCTGCTGCCCGATTGGCGCCGCGATTCTCGCCTTCGGCTGCAAGCACATGCGCGACGTGATGCCGCAGACCGACCAGTAGATTCAACCAGAGCGCGCCCGGCCACCACCACCGACCGAGGAGCGCCGCCGCTTACCAGGGGGACGCAACAACATGCTGCGAAAACGCCGCTCCGGCCATGTCCGGATTCCACGGGATGTGGACAGCGTTAGCCGAATCGATGAGTTCAATGAGGCCCGCGCGCTGAACTCCGGCCTTTCCCGGCGAGAGATCGACGCCATCTGGAAGGCCACCCAGGGTCTGTACCGCAGCGGCGCCTACCCGGGCGTCGGCATCTGCCTGCGTCATCGCGGCGAGGTGATCCTGGACCGCACGATCGGCCATGCGCGCGGCAACGGGCCTGATGAGCCGGCGTCCGCGACCAAGGTGCTGCTGACACCCGAAACACCGATGTGCATCTTTTCGGCCAGCAAGGCGGCGACCGCCGCGTTGATGCTCAAGCTGATCGAGGATGGCGGCGCGGGACTGCACGATCCGGTGAGCCGATTCATTCCGGCGTTCGCCCGGCACGGCAAGGGGTCGACCACCATCGCGCATGTGCTGTCGCACCGCGGCGGCTTTCCTTCGTTCCATGTTCCGTCCGATGAGCTGCGCCCGGAACTGCTGCTGGACTGGGACTACTGCATCGACGTGATCAGCCGGTCCAAGCCGGCGAACAGGCGCCGAAAGGTCGCCTATCACGCGCTGACCGGCGGCTTCGTCCTCGCCGAAATCATCCAGCGGGTAACCGGGCAGTCGATCCGGACCTACCTCGACGAAACCCTGCGCAAGCCGCTGGGCATGACCCACTTCACCTACGGACTGCCGAAAGAACACCGGCACGCCGTCGCCCACAACTACATGGCGGGCAGAAAGATCGATCGCGTCTCCAACCTGTTCCTCCAGAGCTTTCTGGCCGTACCGATGGAGGAGGTCGTGGAGATCTCCAACTCCGACGTCTTCCTTGATGCGGTAATACCCGCCGGCAACATGCATTGCACCGCCGACGAACTCTCCCGATTCTTCCAGATGCTGCTGAACAACGGGCGCTGGCAGGACCGGCAGATCCTGCGTCCGGAAACGGTGCGACTGCTGCGCAAGCCGGCCTCCGGCGTCCGCATCGACCGAACCCTCGGGCTACCGATGCGCTACAGCATGGGGATGATGCTGGGCGCCAATCCCGTCGGGATGTTCGGCCCCATGACCGGACGGGTCTACGGACACGTCGGCATGATGAACGTGTTCGGCTGGGCGGACCCGCAGCGGGAACTCGCCGCCGCACTGATCGTCACCGGCAAGGCCCTGCTCGGCTCGCATCTGCTCGCCGTGGCCCGCTGGCAGACCGAGCTGGCACGGCGCTGCAAATAACACGCTTCAGGCTGAAGCGGCGTCGAGCTGCGCCCTGGCGAACACCGCCATCGCATCGCAGGCGGCCCGGGCTTCCGGGAACATCGACGCGAACAGCGGAAAGGCATGCGGCAGATAGGGCCAGATGTGGCAACGCGTGGGCACGCCGGCCTCCGCGGTCCGTTTTGCGAGCAGCACGGAGTCATCCATCAGAATCTCGTTGCTGCTGGCGATGAAGTAAAGCGGTGGCAGCCCTTCGCAGTTCATGTACAGCGGCGAGATTTCCGGATCGGCGGTGTCCCGATCCTGGATGTAGAGCTGCAACAGGCCCGCCATCGACTTGATCGGCAGCAGCGGATCGCGCCGGCTGAGCCGATACCGGGATGGTGGCGTGTGACCACGTCCCATCTCGGTCACCGGGGAGACCGGAATCGCGCAGGCCGGCATCGGCAGGCCGGCGCGGCGAATCCGCTGGAGCAGGCCGAACACCAGATTGCCGCCGGCGGAATCGCCCCCGAGCACGATACGCTCGCCCGGCACGCCCAGATCGAGCAGGCTGATGTACGCGAGTTCACAGTCATCCAGCGCCGCCGGAAACGGATTCTGCGGCGCCAGCCGGTAGTCCGGCAGGAAACCGGCACCACCCAGCTCGCGGCTCAGTCGCGCCACCATCGGCAAGTGCTGCGCCGGCGCGGCGGGCATGACAAAGCCGCCGCCGTGGAGCCATAAAACAACCGGCGCCGACGCTGACAGGCTGCCGACCACATGCCCGGGCGACCTCCCGACCAGGCGATACTCCACCGGCAGGCCCACGGTGTCACCGCATTTCATCGACGAGACCTGAAGCTGCGCCTTGTACAGGCGCGGCAGGCTCGCACGGAACAGGCGACCAATCAGCGGCCGCATCAGCCAGCGCATCAGCCACAGCTTGATCCGGCTGCGCCGGCTCAGCGCCAGCGGATGATGCACCAGCTCGGGCTCCGTCGGATCGGCGGGTTTCGGAGACGTGGTGATGACGTCCTGTGGCGTCATGACTTGCTGCGCGCCACCGGCTTCCGGCGGCCGCGCCGAGGCTTTTTCACGCCTGCTTCCAGTTCCACCAGCGCATCCTCGAGATAGTCCAGCAGCCGCTGCACGCTGGGCACCGTCTTGCGGCAGGCGACGATGCCGAAATCGACCGTGTCATGCCGGCTGATCAGGGTGATGTTGAGGGTCAGGCCGTCGAGCAGCAAGGAGGCCGGATAAAGACCCGAGAGCCTGGCGCCCTGCCAGTACATGTCCTCACGCGGACCCGGCACGTGGGAGATGCACACGTTGCCCAGCGTCGTGTCCTTCGAGAAGTGCAGCACTTCGTTGAGCGCGCCCGGCATCAGCATCAGCGCCGCATACGCCATGAGCTGGCCCGAGGTCAGATGCTGCATGCGCTGCTTGTTGGTATCCATGCAGCGCTTCACCGCCAGCAGGCGCTCGACCGGGTCTTCGATATGCGTGCCCAGATGCGTCAGCGTGAACGACACCTCGTTGCCCAGACCCGTGTCGCCCTTCTTGCGAACGGACACCGGCACGCCGGCGACCAGTGACTTTCCGGGCAACTGGTCCATCGCCGCCAGATAGGTCCGCAGCGCACCACCACACATGGCCAGCACCACGTCGTTGAGACTGGCGTCGAAGGCCTCCGCGACCGCGCGCATGCGTGGTGTCGAGTAGGACTGCGCGGCAAAACGACGCGTGGCGCTGACCTTCTCGTTGAAGATGGTGCGCGGCGCCTGACCACCCATCACGAAGTCCGGATTCTTCTTCCGAAGGTCACTGGCGGAATGGCTCAGCTCACGGAACAGCGGCCCCAGAGAACGTTCCCGGGCCAGGTTGCGCATCGCGTTGACATAACCCAGCGCTGGCGTGGGCACCGGCAGCGGCTGGGCCTTGCGCTTCGACGCGGTCCGACCGACCTCCCACATTGGCGGCAGCCTGGTGGAGGCCTCCCGATCGTTCGACATCGCGTCCATGAGCATGCGCATGCCGGCGACGCCGTCGGTCACCGAATGGTGCACCTTCATGTACACCGCGAAGCGCCCGTCCTCGAGACCCTCGATGAAATAGACCCGCCACAGCGGATAGGCGCGATCGATGTGCGCGCAGTGCACACGCGAGATCATCGCCAGCAGTTCGCGAATCCGTCCCGGTTTGGGCAGCGCGGTATGCGCGAAGTGGTGGGCGAGGTCGAACTCCTCGTCCTCCTCCCAGTAGTGCAGGCCGCGTCGGCGCACCAGTCGCCGGTTGAACGGCGGCGCGGTTCGCGTGGACTGCTTCAGCTTGTCGGCCAGCTGTGCGGCGAAATCCTCCGGTGCATCGTCCGGAGGCTCCAGCAGCAGCAGCATGCCGATATGCAGGGGCATCCGGCGGCTTTCGAACCGCAGGAACATGTCGTCCACCATCGACAGGCGTTTCATGATCCGAGTGTCTCCCTTGTTGTTGTTATCGACTCAGACGTGCAACGACCATCCCGCCCGGTGCGCCCACCGGACGAGACTTGTTCCAGCATACCAAGCAGGTCCGGGCGCCGAGACCCCCGGACCGATACCGCTCGCGGACCTCAGGCGGCCTTGGAGTGGTGGGAGAACATCTTGAACAAATCGCCCGAGGTCACCGGACGCGGCTCGGAACCCTTCTCCACCGGGGCGGCTCCGCCGTGCGAGACCGGGGTGGTGTCGACGCCATCGGCCTCGGCCTGGGCACGCAATGCGCCAACCGTCAGTTCCTCACGCGAATGGTGCTGGAACGGGTCGTAGCGGAAGAAGCGTGCCGCGTTGCCGTGCGTGACCTTGTCGATCTGCGCATCGGTCAGGTGCTTGACGCTGTCCCACAGGTATTCCGGCACTTCCGGCCACAGCGTGTCCGAATGCGGGTAGTCGGTTTCGTAGGCGACCATGTCCTCATTGAGGTAGTTCAGGTTCTGCAGACCGAACTTGTCGTCGATGAAGCAGCACATGAAATGGCGGTGGAACACCTCGCTGGGCTTCATGTTCTTGAAGCCGTTGTGGGTCCAGGCCTTGTGCCGCTCGTGGCTGAAATCGGCACGTTCCAGGAAGTACGGAATCCAGCCGATGCCGCCTTCGGACAGCGCGATCTTCAGGTTGGGATAGCGCTCCAGCGCGGCGAGGTTCAGCCAGTCGGCCGCACCGGTCGCGATGGACATCGGCATGGTCGTGATCCAGGCCTCGATCGGCGATTCCATGGACGCATGCGGCGCGGGGTTGCCGGCACCGATGTGCAGACACATGACCATGTCGTGCTCGGTGATGGCCTGCCACATCGGCTCCCAGTAGCTGTTGTGAATGCTGGGCAGCTCCTGCTTGGTCGGGTTCTCGTTCAGCGAGACGGCCGTGCAGCCCTTGTCCGCGATGCGCTTGATCTCGGCAACGGTCGCGTCCATGTCCCAGGTCGGCAGCAGCGCGCAGGGAATGAAGCGACCCGGGTGCGATCCGCACCACTCGTCGATGTGCCAGTCGTTGTAGGCGCGCATGTGCTTGAGCGCCAGCGCCTTGTCCGGTGCCTTGTGGAAACGCCCGCCATCGAAACCGGGGAAGCTGCCGAAGTTCAGCGACGCGGCGATGCCATTGACGTTCATGTCGTCGACACGGGCGCTGTGATCGTAAACGCCCTTGCGGAGCTGATCGAAGGAGGTCGGCTCCATGCCGTATTCCTCCGGCGGGCGCCCGACAACGGCGTTCAGCCCCACCGATGGCATTTTCATGCCCTGGTATTCCCAGTAGTTGGTGCCGCTTTCGGTTGTCATCAGGGTCGGTGCGGTGGCGAGGTCTTCACCAGACAGGTGTTGCTTGAACATGTCCGGCGGCTCGCTGATGTGATCGTCGACGCTGATGATCACCATGTCATTCATCTTCATGGGTCTCTCCTTCTACGCTGCGCGGCTTGGATCGGAAAACCGCAAAGTGATTGTGTTCCCGGGCCGCTCACGGGGCGTACCGGGGTTCTTCGAGCGGCTGGGCCGCAATCCGGGTGAAATCCCGGATCTCGCCGACGCGTCGGGCACGCCGGGCGCGATCGGGCTGAAAGGTGAAACAGGTCGGCGGCATCCTGGAGGCATCGGACTGCTGCTCCATCGGCCGGGTCCGGCCATGCGCGATCATGTTGCCCCAGCGCAGCAGCCGCGCCGGCTCACGCAGCGACGGCTCCTGCGCGTCGATCCAGCGTCCGAGCTTGTCCAGGCGGGTGCCGGCGATGTCCTCGGGCGCGCGGATGTGAAACCCCGCCTCGCTCCAGGCGAGCAAGGCTTCGCCGTCTCGGCGGATTTCCGCGTGGCGGGCGCCATCGTCTCCGGGATCGGACACCAGAATGTCGTAAACCACCGGCCTGTCGTCGAAGGCATGGGCTGCGCCGAGCACGGCCAGATCGTAGAGATGCGTGCAGTGCGTGGTCTTGTCGGCATGCCGGGCGAAGTCCGCGAGCGGCACACCGGCGAAGGCCTGTTGCAGGGCGTCGACCGCGCCCGGGCAGGTGGTCCACGGCGCGCGGATCATCTCCGCGTTCACCTGATGGGCAACGCCGCCGGCGTGATGCACGGTCACCGCCATGCAGTGGTAGTCATCTTCCACCGCGGTACGCACGCAGCCGGGCTCCGGCTCGACGCGGAAGCGGCGGCGGAATCCCGGCCTGTCATCCACGGCAGCCATGGGCTCAGTCGTTCGCCAGCAGCAACGCGGTGGCCAGCGGCCCGCCGCCGGAGGTCGCCACGGCAACCCTGGGATTGTTCGGAACCTGTCGTTCGCCGCCCAGACCGCGTAGCTGAGTCACCGCCTCGTGCGCGAAGCCGAAACCATGAAGCCGGCCTCCCGCGATCTGTCCACCCCCGGTGTTCATCGGCAGCTCGCCATCCAGGGCAATGCGGTGGCCGCCCTCGATGAAGCGGCCGCCCTCGCCGCGTTCACAGAACCCGAGCCCTTCCAGCCAGGTGATGGCCTGAAAGCTGAACCCGTCGTAGAACTGCACGGTATCCACATCGGCGGGCGTGTAGTCGGTCTGCTTCCAGAGGTCCTCGCCGGTCGGGTAGCAGGACATCCACTCGGCCTGATCCCAGCTGTGGCGTTCCACCGTGCCGGCGAAGGCCGCGATGCGGATCGGCGTGCAGGTCACCTCGTCCACGGCGTCGCCGGCCGAGACGATCAGCACGGTGGACGCATCGGTGAAGCGATCGCAGTCGTAGAGACAAAGTGGCGTGGAGACCATGCGCGCGGACATGTACTCGTCCAGGGTCAGCGGCTTTCGGACCAAAGCTCGGGGATTGCGAATCCCGTTGGCGCGGTCGTTGAGCGCGATCTGCGCCAGTTGCTCACGGGTCAGGCCATAGCGCTTCACGTGGCGCATGGCGTACTGCGCCGTCCAGTTCGCCGGCGACATCGCATTGAAGGGCGCGAACCACTGCGAATTGCCGTCCACCGTCTTCTTGCGCATCGGCGGGTATTCATCCGGCCGGGACAGTGCCGCGGCCTCGTACACGGTCCGAAAACACAGCACATGGCGCGCCGCGCCGGTCTTCACCGCCATGGCCGCGGCGACGACCGCGCCGAGCTGCGAGGAGATCTCGCCGCCGCCCGCATGCCAGGTCGCCCGGATGCCCAGGGCGTCGATCAACTCGTCCGCACCCACCGGCGAGAAGCCGAGAAAAACCGGCACGCGACCAGGATAGGTCGACACGCCGTCGATCTGGTCGATGCTCAGCCCGGCCTCGTCCAGCGCCTCGCGGACCGCGTCCAGCGTCAGCAGCAGCGGATGGCGTTCCAGTCGGACGCCAACCTCCGACTGACCGATGCCGGTGATATAGGCTTCGGCCATCTCAATCCACCTTCTCGAACAACGGGTAGTGAATCTCGCCCTGCTGCTCGAAGCTCACGCGAACCTTGTCGCCGATGTCCACGGCATCGGGCTCGCAGCCGATGATGTTGGTCGTCAGGTACACGCCGGGCGCACCGTCGATGGTCACGCGGGCGATCACGAAGGGAACCTCCATGTTCGGCGCCCAGGGCTGGTAGTTCACGGTGAAGGTATCGACCACACCGGTCCCGGCCACGGCTTCCGGCGCCACCCGGTCGGACAGGCAATGCCGGCACACCGGTCGCGGCGGATGAATGAATTCCTTGCAGTCCTGACATCGCATCAGGCGCAGTTCACCGTCGGCTCCACCCGTCCAGAACGGGCGGTTGACGGCATCCAGCTTGGGAACGGGGCGGGTCATGCGGAGCTAGGCCTCCCGGCGCGGATACGATGCGACCTGCGCCATGCGCACAGGCTTTCGGGTGGATCGGATCAGTCGTCGTCCTCGACGATGGTGATGATGCGTTCGGGGCAGGCTCGCACACCGCGTCGGGCGAGTTTCTCCTCGCCGCCCGGCACATCGATCTCCTCCACCGCAATGTAGCCATCTTCGTCCAACGGGAACAGTTCGGCTGACACCGCCGCGCAGCGCGCATTGCCCACGCAGGCAGCCTTTTCAATTCGGATTTTCATGTCTCACTCCGGTGTTTGAAGCCGAATTTTTCAGTGGCCGGATTTGAGTACCAGCCTGGGTTCGTTTATCGCATATCTCGCACTTCCATACAACACTGGTGTTCATTAAAGAGCGCGACCCCGTTGCTTGACGCACTAGTCAACAATGGTGACTATAAACGTCCAACAGGCTGTTCCAAGCAGCCGAAAACGACAACGGGACGAGGAGACGAAACGCCCGTGGCGCTCTATACGACCATTCACCTGCACAACGTGACGGCGGGCCAGGATGACGCCTACGCGCAGTGGTTCGATGGCCCGCATCGCGACGGGCTCTCGCGGCTGCGTGGCTTCAGGGGAACCGACCGCTACGAGGTCACGCCCGAGCAGATCATGCCGGACATCCCGCAGCCCTGGCGGTTCATGAGCGTCTACGACTTCGACCTGCCCGACCCGGCGATCGACGTGCCGGCGCTGGGACCGCTGATCGCCGAGGCCCGCGACACCGGGCTGACCGCTGACGACACCACCGAGCGGCTCTACACCTATCGCCTGTTCACCGACTGGAAAATGAGCCCGAACTGGGACGACACCCAGCCGTTCTCCGGGATCAGCCTGATCCTCGGCAACTACGTGATCGGTCGCTACGACGAGTACCAGCAGTGGTACGAGGACGTGCACAGCAACGAGGTGATCAACGTGCCGGGCCATGTCGGGATGAAGCGCGGCGAGCTGTCGGAGCATCAGATCGCGCCGAAGCACTACTGCCCGGGCGACCAGCTGATTCTCTGCGCGCAGCAGAGCGACGACCTCATGTTCACGCTCCGGGATTTCAGCGCCCGCGCCCGCGGCGTCAGTCCCAGTGGCGTGGCGATGCAGCCGCGCAAGGAACAGGCGGGCTCGTTCGCCCGCACCGTGCACTACTTCAGGAAGGTCAGCGGCTCCGACTTCTGGCCGGGCGGCATCGCCTATGCCGGCGATTTGTCGGTTTACCCGCAGCAGGACTGAAGGCCGACCAGCAGGAGGGATTCAGTGTCATCAAGAGTCATCGTGATCACCGGCGCAGGCGTCGGACTGGGCCGCGCGCTGGCGCGACGCTTCGTCGCCGATGGCGAACAGGTCGTGCTGCTGGGCCGCACGGCCGCCAAGGTCGAGGCGGTCGCGGAGGAACTGGGCGAGGCGGCCATGGCGATCGGCTGCGATGTCGCTTCGCCGGAATCGGTCAACGCGGCCTTCGCGCTCATCGCCGAACGGCATGGTCGCATCGACGCCCTGATCAACAATGCCGCGATCTACGAGCCATTCACGGTCGCGGAAGCGGGTGACGAACAGATTCTGAACATCGTCAACACCAATCTGTCCGGCGCGATCTTCTGCGCCCGCGCCGCCATCGGGCTGCTGAACGCCGGCGGACACATCATCAACGTGAGCAGCGAGTCGGTGGGCATGACGTTCCCGATGCTCAACATCTATGCCGCCGCCAAGGCCGGGCTGGAACGCTTCGGCGAGGGGCTGCGCCACGAACTGGAGCCCGACGGCATCCGCGTCACCAATGTCCGCGCCGGTCAGATGTACGAGGAAGGCAAGACCTGGGACATCGACCCGGGCGTCGCCGGACGCTTCATGCAGGCCACCATGGCCGTGGGCCTGAACCTGCGCGAACGCCCGATCTCGCACTACAACTCGGTGACCGACGTGTTCCGCAACCTGCTGGACCTGCCGCCCGACGTGCAGGTCGGCACGATGCACATCGGCGCACGCCGGCCGGCATGAGTACCGGGGCCATGGACGAGCAGGTCGACTTCATCATCGTCGGCAGCGGCGCCGGCTCGATGGCCGCCGCGCTGGTACTGCGCGACGCCGGCAAGCGGGTGCTGATCCTGGAAAAATCCGACCTGGTCGGCGGCACCACCGCCACCTCCGGCGGCGTCATGTGGATTCCGAACAACCGCTTCATGCGGGAGGACGGGATTCCCGATGGCACCGACCAGGCGATCGCCTATCTGGACGCCGTGGTCGGCGATCATGACGACCGCCCGGGCGCCAGCCCCGAACGACGCAAGGCCTACGTCGAACAGTCGCCCAAACTGCTCGACTTTCTGGTCGATCACGGCCTGGCGTTCCGACGTATTCCGTCCTGGCCGGACTACTACGACGCGCCGGGCGCCTCGGTGCCGGGCCGGGCCGTGGTGTCGACGCTGTTCGATATCAAGCAGCTCGGCGAATGGATGGACAGGCTGCGTCCCGGCTTTCTGCCCCTGCCCGCCAATCTGGACGAGGCCATGCAGCTGCCGCTGCTCAAGCGCAGCTGGGCCGCCAAGGGCGTGCTGCTGCGCATCCTGTGGCGCGTCATCGTCGACAAGTTCACCGGCCGCAAGCGCGCGACAGCCGGCCACGCCCTGCAAGGCCAGATGCTGAACGCCGCGCTCAAGGCCGGCGCCGACATCCGACTCAACACCCCGGTCAAGGAACTGATCGTTGAAGACGACCGCGTCAGCGGCGTGGTCGCCGCCACCGCCTCGGGCGACCGCCGCATCGGCGCCGGGCTGGGCGTGCTGATCAATGCCGGCGGGTTCTCCCGCAATCAGGCTCTGCTGGACAAGCACATGCCCGGCATCCAGGCCGACTGGTCCAGCGTTCAGCTCAACGATACCGGCGAGATGATCGAGGAAGGCGCCCGTATCGGCGGGGCGCTTGCGCAGATGGCGGACCGCCTGGGCATGCCCAGTGCCATGCCACCCGGCGTTGACGTGACCGCGATCAAGCCGGGCCTGCAGAACGACATGTGCAAGCCGCACGCGATCGTGGTCGACCAGACCGGCACCCGCTACGCCCGCGAGTCCTGCTCGCATGTGGAGTTCACCCGCCTGATGGTGGAACGCGACCGCGACGTGCCTGCCGTGCCGAGCTGGATGGTCTTCGACAGCCAGTACCTGGGCAAATACATGCTGGCCGGCAGCATGCCCGGACCCAAGAAGCCGCCGGAGTGGTTCGATCAGAAATTCCTGGTCCAGGGCGAGACCCTGGACGAACTGGCCACGGCCTGTGACATGGAACCGGCCACGCTGAACGCCACGGTGGACCGCTTCAACGGCTTCGTCCGCCAGGGGCATGACGACGACTTCCAGCGCGGTGACGCGCCCTACGATCAATGGGTTGGCGATCCGCTCCACGACCCGTCGAAAACGCTGGGCAGCCTCGAGCAGGGACCGTTCTTCGCGGTGCCATTCTACCCGGGCGACGTCGGCACCTTCGGCGGCCTCGTCACCGATGCCAGCGCGCGGGTGCTCCGCGGCGATGGCTCGGTCATCAACGGGCTCTACGCGACGGGCACCTCGACAGCCTCGGTCATGGGAGCCGTCGAACCCGGCCCGGGCGGCAGCATCGGCCCCGCCATGACCTGGGGTTATGTCGCGGCACGACACGCTCTGAAAAACACCACCTGATCGCCTGCCAGGCGACCCCGAATCACCGGCGACGCAGCCGCCAAACGACAGAGGATTCAGACATGGACACGCTTCCCGAGGGCAAGCTCTACATCAACGGCGACGTCCGCCCCGCTGGCGGCCACGCGACCTACGACAACATCAATCCATGGACCGGCAAGGTCGTGGGCCAGGCCGCCGATGCCACCGCCGAGGACGTTGATCTGGCGATCCAGGCGGCGCGTACCGCCTTTGATGACACCGACTGGTCGCAGGACCCGGCCGCGCGGCTGGAACTGCTCAAGACGTACCGTGACCTGATGGTCGCCAACCGCGACAAGCTGGTCCAGATCGCACGGCTGGAAGCCGGCGCGGCGATCGGTGCCGCGGCACGGGCGCAGATCGACGGTGCCCTCAACGGCATGAATGATTTGCTGAACTGTTTCTCCGACGTCACCTGGTCCGAGGATCGCGGCGTCAAGAACGAATACGGCTTCGACACCAAACGCCTGGTGCTGCGTGAGGCGGTTGGCGTCGTCGGCGCGATCACGCCCTGGAACGTGCCGCTTTACGTCAACGTCGGCAAGGTGATCGCCGCCCTGCTCGCCGGCTGCACCGTGGTGCTGAAGCCGGCGCCGGACACGCCGCTGATGGGCGCGATCATGGGCGAGCTGGCAGCGGAGGCCGGTTTCCCGCCCGGCGTGTTCAACGTCGTCACGTCGCGCCATGCGGCCATGGCCGGCGAAATGCTGACCCGCGACGAGCGCGTCGACCTGATTTCCTTCACCGGCTCCACCGCGGTGGGCAAGCTGATCATGGAAAACGGCGCGCCGACCCTCAAGCGCGTGTTCCTGGAACTGGGCGGCAAGTCGGCCTACATCGTGCTGGACGACGCCCCCGAGTTCGCCCGCGTGGTCATGGGCTCCATGGTCGTGTTCCACGCCGGCCAGGGTTGCGCCTATCCGACCCGGCTGCTGGTGCCCAGGAGCCGCTACGAGGAAGCGGTGCAGGCCTTGCAGATGGCCTACGCCGGCTTCGCCGACAAGTGGGGCCATTTCGATGAACCGACCTGCATGATGGGTCCGCTGATCTCCAAACGGCAGATGGACCGCGTGCTGAACTACATCGAGATCGGCCAGCAGGAAGGCGCCCGGCTGCTCGCCGGCGGCAAGGCCCGTCCCGACATGGGCGACGGCTATTTTGTCGAACCGACCTGCTTTGTCGACGTCAGCAACGACATGCGCATCGCCCAGGAGGAAATCTTCGGGCCGGTGCTGGTCGTGATTCCCTACGACGACGACGACGACGCGGTGCGCATCGCCAACGACAGCATCTACGGGCTGGGTGGAGCGGTGTTCGGTGACACGCAGCGTGCCCTGGGCGTGGTCAAGCGCATCCGGGCCGGCGCGCTGAGCGTCAACGGCGGCATGAGCATCACCGGCGACCTGCCGTTCGGCGGCTACAAGCAAAGCGGCATGGGTCGCGAATGGGGTCGCGAGGGCATCGAGGAGTTCACCGAGATCAAGGCCATCGGCATCCGCGCCTCCTGAGCGCCCGCGATGTTTCCACGCATCTTCCTCTTGGTCATGGCCGCGGGCTGGACGCCGTTCGGCGTCTACTGCCTGCTGTTTCCGGAAGCGCTGGCCGGGATCTCCGGCGTTCAGGCATCCGGCACCATGGCGATCACGGAGCTGCGTGCGATGTACGGCGGCGTGCAGACCGCCATCGGCTTGTCGGCCTTGCTCGGCGGCCTGCGCGTCATCCGCATGGACCAGGCCCTGCTGGTGCAGGTGGTCGCATTGGGAGGCCTGGGCATCGCCCGGCTGGGCGCCGCCGTCGCATCCGGCGACTGGAGTGCCTACACGCTGGGCGCGCTGGGCTTCGAGTGGGTCACGCTGCTGCTGTCGCTCGCCGCCCTACGAAGGGTGGCGCAAACCGCCTGAATCGACGCCGAGGCGATCAGGCCGCCGTCAGCTCGCCGAGCCGGGCCACGGCGGCATTGCGCAACTCCGCGGTCTTGACCTTCTCGTTGCCGGTCAGCGCGAAATCCTCCTCGGCGAAGAACAGCACCTTGCGCGGCACCTTGAAGCTGGCCAGGCGTTCCTTGAGATAAGCGACCACCGCCGCCTCGTCCAGCGTCTCGCCGTCCACCGGCACGATGCAGGACACGACCATCTCGCTGAGCGTGGGATGCGGCACGCCGACGGTCTGCGCGCGCTTCACGCCGGGATAGGTCGCGATCACCGTGTCGACCTCCTCCGGGGAGACATTGGCGCCGCCGGTCTTGATGATGTCGTTGAGGCGGCCTTCCCAGAACAGCCGACCTTCGGCGTCGACGTAGCCACCGTCTCCGGTGCGGAAGTAGCCCTCGTCGTCAAAGGTTTCCTCCACGGTCTTGCCCAGGTAGCCCAGCATCATCGTCGGGCCCTTGATGCACAACTCGCCGCGCTCGCCGACGGGCATTGGCGCGCCGGTGCGCGGATCGACGATCTTCATCAGATTGCCCGGCAGCGCACCGCCAAAGCTGCCGGCGTAGCGTTCGGCGGGTGTGTCCGAATCGAACGACGTGCTGATCGTCATCGTCTCGGTGTTGCCGTAGGAATTGGGGAGCTGCCAGTCGCTGTCCACCGTCGGGTGCTCCATCATCAGCTCGCCCTTGGTGATGTAGCGCAGACTGGACAGGTCGGTCTCCGCCCAGTTCGGTGCGGCCTGCAACCGGGCCCATTGATGCGGCCGGCCGTTGACCAGCGTCACCCGTTCGGCCTCCATCAGCCGCAACGCGGATTCCGCCTCGAAGGTCGCCTGCAGAATCACCGCGCCGCCGGTGGACAACGCGGTGCCGACGATCATCGTCACGTTGCCCGACCAGAAGAAACCGTTTCCGGTCCAGCTACGCGCGGGTTCGCGCACGCAAAGCACTCGCGGCCAGCGCCACCACTGGATGGTGAATGCCCGCTGCGCATGCAGAATGCCCTTGGGCAGGCTGGTCGTGCCGGACGAGAAGAACAACCCGCCGATGTCGCCCGGCGACACGCTGTTGGCCCGGGCCTCGACCAGCGCGGTCGGCACGTCCGCCCCGGTCGGGACAAAGGCCTCCCAGGTCTCGATCGCGCCGGTCGGCGCCGGTGAATGTTCACCGGCATGCGTCGCCGGGCGCAGTTCGACCAGCCGTTCGAGATAGGGAAAGCTGATCGACCGCAGCGCGCCCGGCGCCGCGTCGGCGATCGCTGGCTCCAGCTCCCGGAGCATCGCGGCGAAATCCTTTTTCAGCACCTGACGATCGAACAGCAGCACCGAGATGTTCGACACCGTCAGCAGATGCTTCAGCTCGTCGGTCGTCGAGAAGGTGCTCAGCGCCACCGAACAACCTCCGGCCATGGCTGTGCCGAACAGCGCGGCCAGATATTCCGGGCGGTTGACCATCAGGATGCCGACGCGGCTGTCCTTGCCAACACCGGCGGCGATCAGCGCCTTCGCCACGGCCAGGGACTGCTCCCACAGCTCCCGATACGTCCACCGCACGACGGCGTCCGGGCCGTGCATCACCACGGCCTCGCGGTCGGCGTATCGCCCGGTGACCTCCCGCAGATAGCCGGGGATGGTCAGCGCGCCCTGGCCTGGCTCGTCCTCCAGCGGGATGCCGCGGACGATGGACAATTCCGTTGCCTGCATGGCGCGGGCGTCAGTAAGGCAGCTCGACGTCGGCGGTGCCCTTGAGGATGACCTCGCCGGTCTGCGTCGTCATCGCCACCTGCACGCGGACCACCGGCACGCCGAACGGCGACTTGTCGATCTTCTCCACGATCTCACCGTCGACATAAGTGACATCACCCTCGAAGGCCGGGCTGCGGAACTGCGTCTTCGAATGCCAGACGAAGCCGTTGTGGCCGGCCCAGTAGGCGACATAGTCGACATGCCAGGCGTTCATCGACGCACCGTAGCCGTACATGCCACCCATGCCGATGTTGGAGGCCTTCTCCAGATTCAGGTGACCACTGGACGGACCGTGGTAGAGCCCGTCGCCCATCCGCGGGTCGATCTTGCGGGCGTCGTGATCGTAGGTCATGTCCTCGGCGAAGCCGGCGTCTTCCTTGGCCGGATCGTAGGCATCCTCCGGCACGTTCCAGCGCCAGGTGCCCCAGATGTTCTGACGGAAGGCGCGGTACTCGGTCACGAAGGTGGTGATCGTGTGCGGGCCGATGACGCGACGCGGCAGCTTGTCGCCGACCTTCACGTCACCGTAGGCGGGCGAATGACCCTCGCGGTTGGACAGAATCCACTCGTAGCGGAGCTTGTGAATCTCGGCCAGTTCATCCTTGTCCCAGCGTTTGGGCGAGGCCTTCTCCTTGCCGTAGACAGCCCGCTTGTTCGCCTCCTCGCGCAGGTAGCGAATCGCCGTCGCGCGCTCCCGCGCCACCAGCACACCATTCTGGTTGCGATGCTCGGTGTCACCGCGGGTGAACACCGTGGGACCGGCGAAGCTGGTGTCCTTGACGTCGTAACCGTCGAAGCGACGCTTCTGGAACAGCTTGTCTCCGGGGCGGACCGGCGCGCCGTAAAACCACCACTCCTCGCCGCCGAAGATCAGGTGCGAGCCAGGAATCTTGCCGACGCAGGCCGGATGACAGCCATGACCATAGTCCATGGCCACGGCGAAGGACTGCGGCGCGACAATGCCGCCGAACCTGGAGTTGCGAGCAAACTCCTCGTCCCAGTGGATGGGATTCGCGTAGTCCATCGCCATGACCCAACGACGGATGTCGGTGGCGTTGCAGGGGTCCCACAACTCGGCGAACACGACCGGCTTGCCAACCCACTTGTCCAGATCGCTGAGATCAAGTTCGACCTTCTCATCCACGGCTGCATCGGACATCACGTTTCCCCTCTTGTTGTCACCGGCCTGCGATCGGACCGGCCTTATTTGTTGACGTTGACTACCACGCGGCCACGCACCTTGCCGGCCATCAGGTCCTGGGCCTTGGCAACGGCGTCACCCAAAGCGATTTCATCGGCGGCGATCAGATCCAGTGCGGCGGCATCCAGGTCACGGGCGAGCCGCTCCCAGGCCTTCAGGCGACGCGCCTTGGGCGCCATCACGCTGTCGACACCCAGCAGCGACACGCCACGCAGGATGAAAGGCATGACCGTGGCCGGCAGATCCGGACCCTGCGCCAGACCGCAGCAGGCGATCGCGCCGCAGTACTTGGTTTGCGCCAGCGCGTTGGCCAGCGTGTGGCTGCCGACCGAATCGACGACACCGGCCCAGCGTTCCTTCTGGAACGGCTTGCCCTTTTCGGACAGTTCGGCGCGATCGATGATGTCGGTGGCGCCCAGCTGCTTGAGGTAGTCGCCTTCCGACGCCTTGCCAGTGGCCGCGACGACGGTGAAACCTGCCTTGGCCAGCAAGGCCACCGCGACACTGCCCACACCACCGGTGGCGCCGGTGACCAGCACCTCGCCCTGATCCGGCGTGACGCCAAAGTTGACCAGCGCGTCCACGCAAAGCGCGGCCGTGTAGCCGGCCGTGCCGATGGCCATCGCCTGGCGCGGTTCGAACGCGGCCGGCAGCGGCACCAGCCAGTCGCCCTTGAGCCTGGCCTTCTGCGCCAGCCCGCCCCAGTGGGTTTCGCCGACACCCCAGCCGTTGAGCACGACGGTGTCGCCGGCCTTGTAGTCACCGTGGCTGCTGTCGGTCACGGTGCCGACCAGATCAATCCCCGGCACCATCGGAAAGCGCCGAACCACGGGAGAGCTCCCGGTGATCGCCAGTCCGTCCTTGAAATTCAGCGTCGAGTAGGCGACGTCGATGGTGACGTCACCCTCCGGCAACTGCGACTCGTCGACCTGTGTCAGCTCGACCGACTGTCCTTCGTCATTCTTGTCGATCAGGATTGCAGAAAACATGCTCTCGCCCCTTGTTGTCTGCGAAATGTCCTCGCCGGCATCGACGGCCGGTGAGATGAGAAAACCTTAGTGCCGTGGTGACGACGTCATCCCGGCAACCGCCGCGACCCCGTCGACAATTGGCGCATGCGCCGCGATGCTCAATGCTCGGCGGTCTGCGCGTAACGGATATCGACCTGTTCCGTCGCCGGGAAGTGACTCGGCCCGACGTAGCGGACCAGCCTGGGTTCCGGCTCGGTCCGGTAGTAATAGGCGTTGTCCGGCATCAGCTTGCGCATCACCCAGGACGTGGGCTGCAGCTTGATGATCGCGACCCGCTCGCCGTCCAGCGTCTGCTCGCCGTCGTGGACCAGTTCCATGTCCAGGCTCTTGCCGAGCTGCCCCACGAACATCTCGAACTCGTAGCCGCCGTCCCGGATCTCTTCCCAGTGCGTACGCGTGAGCGCATCCAGCACCGCGGGGTGGAATTCGTTGGACGACCAGTCGAAGCGATCTTCCTCGAAGTCCTTGGAAGCCTTGGCCCGGCGGCGCATCGTGAACTGCTCGTCGCCGGACTCGATGTACTCCTCCAGACCGACCGGCGTGTTGACCTTGCTGTACTCGGTGATGCGCAGCGTGTTCGGGTCATAGACGACGCGCTCGGTCTGGACGACATCACCGTCCATGTTCCGGAACACCATCTCGCGCACGGTCAGGCCCTCGTCCTCGTCGATGCGCAGCTCGCCCACATGGGTTTGCGCGCCGCCCTCGGGTTCGGATATCGAGAACGTCTGGCTGTCAGCCATGGCGATGGCGCTGCTGGACAGCAGCAGCCCGGCGATCACTCCAGCACCAAATAATTTACTTTGTCCGGACATATGGGTCTCCGTCAGCCCTCAAGACTAGCTGAATTGACATGTTGCCAGCTCCAGTTCATCTGAGACCCTTCGACGGCCCAGATGTTCGTTGAGCTGTGCCCGCTTGAGGTACAGATGACAGGGATGTTCGGCCGTCATGCCGATGCCGCCGTGGAGCTGAACGGCCTCCTCGGCCGCTTCGGTGTACGCGGCGGTGGCCAACAGTTTCGCCTCGCGTGCCAGCAGCGCCGCCTGCGGCTGACCAAAGCCCGACTCCGCCTGATTCAGCGTGTCGGCGAACAGTGCCTCGGCCGCGGCGATATGCGCCTTGAGGTCGGCGCAGCGGTGCTTGAGCGCCTGAAACAGCGCCAGCGGGCGCCCGAACTGCTTGCGCTCGGTCAGGTAGTTCACCGTGCTCTCCAGTGCCGCCGTCGCGCCGCCGATCGCGTCCGCCGCAAGCAGGAAATCGCGCAGTGTCTCGATGCGGCAAACCAGGGTTTCGGCCGCCGCGCCCTGCGCCAGCCGCCACCCCGAATCGATGTTCACGTCAGTGAACGTGATATCGAACAACCGGCGTGTTTCGTCCCAGGTCGGCCGCGCCTTCAGCGCTCCGGCCGAGGTCGGCACCAGCAAAACATCTGAATTTGTCCAGACCAGAATGTCGCTGGCCCGGTCGACGGACCAGACCGCCCGGACCGTGCCCGAAAGCCTTCCATCGTCGCTGATCTCGATGTCCGGCGGGACCAGCGGCGCGGTCGCGAGCGCTTCCGTCAGCAACAGCGGCAGGTGCTCCAGCAGCGGCGATTCTCCGGCCGCGACCAGTGCATCGATGACCAGCGTCGCCGCCGGATACGGTGCGGCGGACAGGCTGCGTCCCAGTTCCTGCTGAATCACGCAGACGGCCGCAGGACCCAGGCCCAGCCCGTCCAGCGATTCGGGCACGCCGGCCAGCAGCCAGCCCAGATCGACGACCTGGGTCCAGATCGTCTCCTCGGCGGTGCCCGGACCCAGCGAATCCAGCACGCTGCGGGTCGAGTCGGTCAGTTCGGTGAGTAGCTCGCTCATGCGCCTTTCTGCCAACGCCAGTCCCGGGGTTCGCGCGGCATCTGCAACATTCGCTCGGCGATGATGTTGCGCTGAATCTCGTCGCTGCCTCCGGCGATGGACCAGTTGTAGGAGTTCATGAAGTCCACGGCCCAGTTGCCGGTCTCCTGACTGCCGCCGCGGGTGAATTCCTCCATGGTCTGGCCGTCCAGTCCGCTGATCTGCTGACCCAGACGCACGAACTCGCGCAAGGTGCGTGCGTAGTACAGCTTGACGATGGACGCGTCGCCGACGACCTCCTCGCCGGAAATCCGCTTCTGCAGGTAGCCATCCGCCAGCGCGCAGGCCGCATGCACCTGCGGGATCAGCCGGCCAAAGGCGGCGCGCAGCACCGGATCGTCGGCGCAGCCCCTGGCCCGCATCACTTCGCCGATGCGTCCCAGCGAGTGGCGCATGCGCTGGGTCAGCTCGACCAGGGTCAGACCGCGCTCGGAGGCCAGCGTCGCCTGCGCCACCGCCCAGCCCTGGCCCTCCTCGCCGACGCGATCCTCGACCGGAATCTCCACATCGTCGAGGAAGATTTCCGCGAACTCGTCATCGCCGGTGATCTGCGAGATCGGCCGAACCGACACGCCCTTGCTGCGCATGTCCATCAGGAAATAGGTGATGCCGGCCTGCGGTCGCCCGTCGCTGCTGGTCCGGGCCAGCAGCAGGCAGCGATCCGCATACTGCGCCATCGTCGACCAGGTCTTCTGGCCGTTGATCACGTAAACATCGCCCCGGCGTTCGGCCCGGGTACGCAGTGACGCGAGATCGGACCCGGCGTTCGGCTCGGAAAAACCCTGGCACCAGACATCCCCCTTGAGAATGCCGGGCAGGAAGCGCTGCTGCTGATCGGCGCTGCCGCATTCCATCAGCGTGCAGGCGGCGTGGTACAGCGCGACGAAGTACAGGATCAGCCGTGGCGCGTCGGCGCGGGCGACCTCCTCGTAGATGATCTTCTGTTCGGCCAGCGAGCGACCGCCGCCGGGCCAGCGCTCGGGCCAGTGGGGCGTCGCGTAACCGGCCTCGACCAGTTTGAAGAACCAGTCCCGCTGAGCGGCGACGAACGCGTCCTGATCGCAGCCGGTCATGGCCTCGCGCCAGCCAGCGGGCACGTTGTTCTCAAGCCAGGACCGCACCTCGGTCCGCAACTGCTCGCTCACAGACTCACCTCGATGTCGTCACCCTCCACACGCACATCATAAGTCTCGATGGGTTCGGTGGCCGGCAGGTCCAGCGCCTCGCCGGTGGCCAGATCGAACCGGGCGCCATGAACCGGGCAGGTGATCTTGCCGTGACGGACACGTCCACCGTGCAGCAGCTTGTACTGATGCGAGCAGATGTTGGACACGGCGAAGATCCGGTCCTTGTAGTTGCACAGCAGCACGGGCTTGCCGTCCAGCTTGACGACCTTCTTGCTCCCCGGCGGCAGGTCCGCGAGCTTGAGCACGGGAGAGAATGTGTCGGTCATGCAATGCGTCCTTGTACCAGGGCCATCCGCGAACGGCTCACGTCACGCGCGGTGCGTCACCCGACCCGGTTATCGGAACGATCCGGATGGGGGAATGAACGAACAAGCGGCCGGACAATGCCGGCCGCTTGCCAAACTCGGTGTCGAACGGAGCTACCCCGCAACGTACTTGTCGACCGCGTTCTCGAAGTGCCGCACGCGGATTTCCTGGTAGTTGCCCAGCGTGATGCTCTTCTTGGCGCTGGCCTCGATGCCTTCCTGCTGCAGGCGCAGGTTGTCCGTGTCCTGGTCGAGAATCTGACCAAAGCCGGGGTCCATGCCCTCGGCTTCGGTGAACGACTGGTCATCGCCCAGATGGATCGGTTCGGCCGGCTCCGGACGCTCACCTTCACGCGGAACAGGGCGCAGGAAGAACACCTCGTACAGGCTCTTGCGATGGTCCGTAGGGTCCGGCCGGAACCGGTACACCATCGGCAGCGAAATGCCGGGGAACAGGAAGGTGTTGGGGAATACCGTGTAGGAGAAGCAGTCCAGCAGCTCGGAATCGGACACGTGTGACAGGTCGGCGTTGGCGGCCTGCTCGAACATGTTGCGGAAGATCTTGGCGACCGCGCCGCGAGCCTTCTCGCCATCCTCCAGCTTGATCTTGGTGTCGCCCATCGCCGAGCTGTCGCCCAGGGTGAACTGATCGACGATGTCCTGTTCGCTGATCTCGCCGTACAGATGCGGGCTGACCACCCCCAGCGTCGAGATGAAGCGATCGACATGATCGCCATAGAAATCGTACTGGGAGTTGGCATCACCGTTGGACGGCGCCACCTGTGGGTGCGTGTCGATGACGTGATAGGCCTCCATGAAGGCCTCCATGGTCAGCTTCCAGTTCGCCGGCAGACGCTTGGACACATGCAACGTGATGTAGCGGTTTTCCAGCTTCCACGCCTTGATATGCGACAGCGCCTCGGGACCGAGATAGTCCTCCAGCGAGGGCGCCTCCGGATCCATGTTGATGAACACGAAACCGCCCAGCGTGGCCACCCGCGCCTGCGGCAGCGAGAATTTCTCCGAATCGACATGGGGAAAATCCCAGTCGCAGGTTGAGCTCTTGTGCGTGCCGTCCAGGTTCCAGGTCCAGCCGTGGAAACTGCACTTGAACTCGCAGGCGCTGCCCTCGGTGCCGGAAGCACGCAGCTTGGTGCCACGATGCAGGCAGGCGTTGTAGTAGGCGCGGATATCGTCCTCGCCAACGCGGGTGATGATGAAGGAGTAACGACCCAGGTCGTAGACGTGGTAGTCACCGACCTCCGGAATGTGTTCCTCGCGACAGGCGAACTGCCAGGTCTTGGTCCACAGCGTGTCGAACTCCCGCTTGGCGAAGGCCGGATCGGTGTAACGATCGGTGGAGATGTCCTCGTCGCCGAGGAATTCGTAGGACTCCGACCGTACCCAGGCCGGGGCCGGTACCGTGTCGTCCGCGATGATCTCCTGCGTCGTGGGCGCGCCCGGGCAGCGGGCACCGCCGCGCTTGAGCACATCGTCCAGTTTGATGGGAGCGTCTACATCGTTCATGGCTGTCTCCTGAATGGCTCGTCGAGGCTCACGCGGCCAGTGCGGCGCGGGGCTCGATGGTGTTCTTGTAGACCTCGCCGCCCTTCATGATCAGGCGCAGGCGGCTGTGGTCGGTCATGATTTCGATGTCCTTCAGCGGATCGCCGTCCACCAGCAGCAGGTCGGCGAGCATGCCCTCGCCGATCGTTCCCAGGTCGCCCTGGCTGCGCATTACCAACCCGCCGTTGCGGGTGGCGCAGGCCAACGCATCCGCCGGGCTGTAGCCGTAGTAGTCGACGAAGAACTTCAGATCACGGGCGTTGGTGCCGTTCGGGCTCCAGCTGAAGCCGTAGTCGCCGCCGATGAGATGGCGGATGCCGCGCTCACGCAGCGCCGTATGGGTGTTGCAGGATTCCTCCAGCAAGCCCGGGATGCCCATGAACCCGCCAACCTCGGCGGTGAGCCCGGCCGGCGCGGCCTCATTGTTGACGATGGTGTGAAACAGACTGACGGTGGGCGACACGAACACGCGGTCCTTCGCCTCCTCGAACAGATCCAGCAATTCCTCGTCGGAATACTCGACATGGAACAGCACGTCCACGCCGGCACGCAGGCACATCTTGCTGCCCTCGATCGACCGCGTGTGGGCATTGACCTTGCGCCCGTAGGCATGCGCCGTGTCCACCGCCATCTTGACCTCCTCGAAGGTCATCGGCGTGGTGTGCCCCGGCGTGTTCGGGTAGAACGGATCGCCCGACACGTCGAGCTTGATGTTGTCGCAACCTTCGCGACAGCAGAGTCGCACGGCCTTCCGCATTTCCTCGGGGCCGTCGACGATGATGGACGGGCCGTTGCGCGGATTGTGCAGGCGGCTTTCGTCGCCCATCGCGCCGGTGACGGAAATCTCCAGCGAACCGGCGCGGATGCGCGGCCCAGGGAGGCGACCGGCGTCGACCTCGTTGCGCACCGCCACGCCCAGACGCAGTTTGGCCTCGGAGGCGCCGTAGGCACTGGTGAAACCGGCGTCCAGCAGCGACTTGGCCACCCGGGCCGTCAGCAACGTGTGTTCCTCGGGGGGCGGCGCGATCAGATCCTCGGTGGAATTGACCGCCTCGAAGGACAGATGGGCATGACCCTCGGTCATGCCGGGCATCAGGGTGGCGCCGTTGGCGTCGATGACCTCGCAATCGGTTCGCGGCAGCTGTCCCGTCTGGTCGGACACGGCGACGATGCGGTCACCCTCGATCAGCACATCACCGGCATACGGCGGCTTGCCGGTCGCATCCCAGATTCTCGCGCCTGCTATCAGCGTCTTGCTCATCGGCAATTTCTCCTCGCTCGCGCAGCTCTGCCGATGAGTATGCCTTTGACTTATATAGGTCAAATGACCCGTCACGCAGCCGTTGTTGCCTGCTCCTGACAAGCGCCTCCGCGCCCGAAAACCAGTCAGTAGACTGCGTGTCGGGAGACAAACGGAGCCAGAACCCATGATCAGAGGCATCCACCACGTCGCGGTTCACGTCCACGACCTCGACCGGATGATGGCGTTTTACAAGGACGCGTTCGGATTCGAGTTGGTGGGCGACGCGTTCGCCTGGGAAGACAACGAATTCATCGACAAGATCGTCGACGTACCGGGCTCCGCCGCACGCGGGGCGATGCTGCGCTGTGGCACCTGCTACATGGAACTGTTCCAGTACAGCCTGCCCGAGCCCAAGGTCACCAAGGGGCTGGACCCCAACGACAAGGGCTACACCCACTTCTGCGTGGATGTGACCGATATCGAGGACGAGTACGAACGACTCAAGGGGCTGGGCATGACCTTCAGCCAGCCGGGGCCGATTGACGTCGGGCACGTCAAGACCATCTACGGGCGTGACCCCGAGGGCAACCTGATCGAAATCCAGCAGACGCAGGAGGCCTGCGATTTTCCGCTGTCCGCGCTGCGCTGAACCGCGCCGGTCGCAGGCCGGCACACTCCCTCTGGCCCTGATGCCCTCATGACCAAATCCGCCGTCACGCTCGACGACAAGTACACGCAGACCGGCGGACGCGTGTTCATGAATTCCAACCAAGCGCTGGTGCGCCTGCCACTGGATCAGAGCCGCCGCGACCGCGCCGCCGGGTTGACCACGGCCGGCTATATCTCGGGGTATCGCGGCTCGCCATTGGGCATCTACGACGCCGCATTGTGGAGTGCGCAGAAGCACCTGGATGCCCACGACATTCGCTTCACCCCCGGACTGAACGAGGAACTCGCGGTCAGCGCGATCCGCGGCACCCAGGAGCTGAAGTGGTTCGGCCAGTCCCGCTTCGATGGCATCTTCGGCCTCTGGTACGGCAAGGGCATCGGCGTCGACCGCGCCTGCGAATCACTGAAGCTGGGCAACTTCGAGGGCGCCGCGGCCACGGGTGGTTTTCTCGCCGTGGCCGGTGACGATCACGGCGGCAAGTCCTCCGACAGCGCCCACCAGTCCGAGCACACGCTGATCGCCGCGATGCTGCCGGTGCTGTACCCGGCCACGATCGCCGAGATCATCGAGTTCGGATTGTTCGGCTGGGCGCTGTCGCGATTCAGCGGCTGCTACGTCGGACTCAAGACCATCACCGACACGCTGGACCTGTCGGCCACCGTGGAACTACCTGACGCCTTCCAGCTCTACGCCCTGCCGGACGACTTTCCGCTGCCGCCGGGCGGCCTGAATCTCAAGCCCAACCTGCCCCCGCTGGTGGAAGAGGACATGCTGGTCAACCACCGGTTGCCGGCGGCCCAGGCCTTTGCCCGTGTCAATGATTTCGACCGCGTGGTCATCGATGGCCCCGAGCGCAATCTCGCCATCATCTCCGCCGGCAAGGCCTACCTGGACGTGCGCCAGGCACTGGCCGATCTGGGCCTGGACGACGAACGCTGCGCCCGGCTCGGCATCCGCCTGTACAAGCCGGCGATGATCTGGCCGCTGGAGGGCGAACGCCTCGCCGCGTTCGCCGCGGGCAGCCGGGCGGTGCTGGTGATCGAGGAAAAGCGGCCGGTGATGGAGGATCAGATCGCCCGGCATCTGTACGCGATCGCCTCGAACCGGCGCCCCGATCTCGCCGGCAAGCGCGACCTGTCCGGCGCCGCACTGCTGCCGTCCACCGGCGAACTGCGCGTCGCGGACGTACGCCACGCGATCAAGACGCTGCTCGACCAGATTGGCATCCGCGACGAAGCGCTGGAGGCCCGCCACCGGCATTTCGAACAGCTGGAATCGCATGCGCTGACACTGGGCAGCGACGCCAACCGGCCCGCCTATTTCTGCTCCGGCTGCCCGCACAACACCAGCACCAAGCTGCCCGAGGGTTCGATGGCCATGGGCGGGATTGGCTGCCATGGCCTCGCCGCGGTGGTCATGGACCGCGACACCATGCAATTCATGCCCATGGGTCATGAAGGCTCGCCGTGGTTGTCGGTGAGCCATTTCGTCGATCGCCCGCACATGTTCCAGAACATGGGCGACGGCACCTATTCGCATTCCGGCATCCTGTCGATCCGCGCCGCCGTCGCGGCCAAGGCCAACATCACCTACAAGGTGCTGTACAACGACGCCGTCGCCATGACCGGCGGTCAGCCGGTGGAGATGGGCATCACGCCGCTGGACATGGTCAACCAGTTGCTGTCCGAGGGTGTGCGTCCCGTGCGCCTGGTCTCCGATCACCCCGAGCAATACGCCGGCATGGCGCTGCCGAACAACGCAACCGTGCACCATCGCGACGATCTCGATCATCTGCAACGCGAGCTGCGCGAAACCGCCGGCGTCACCGCCATCGTCTACGAGCAGACCTGCGCGGCGGAGAAACGCCGCCGCCGCAAGCGCGGCCTGATGGAGGACCCGGACCAACGCGTGTTCATCAATCCGGATGTTTGCGAAGGCTGCGGCGACTGCTCGGTGCAGTCCAACTGCCTCAGCGTGACGCCGCTGGAAACCGAATTCGGCCGCAAGCGGAAGATCGACCAGTCCAGTTGCAACAAGGACTTCAGCTGCCTCAAGGGCTTCTGCCCCTCGTTCGTGACCGTCACCGGCGCCGACATCGCCGTGCACACCAGCGGCGACGCGACGCGACTGGACCAGCTGATCGCCACCCTGCCCGAACCCGAACAGCCGACGCTGGGCGAACAGGGTTACAACATCCTGGTATCGGGCATTGGCGGCACCGGCGTGCTGACCATTGGCGCCCTGCTGGGCATGGCCGCCCGCGTCGACGGCAAGGGCGCGACGATTCTCGACATGACCGGCATGGCGCAGAAAGGCGGCGCCGTAACCAGCCACATCCGCATTGGCCCCGACCCGAAAGGCATCTACACCTCTCGACTGTCCGAGGGCATGACCGATCTGCTCATCGCCTGTGACCTCATCGTCGGTTCCGGCGCACCGGTGCTCAAGACCGTCGCACCGGACCGGACGGCCGCCATCGTCAACACCGACGTCGCGCCCACCGGCGAGTTCCAGCGCAACAAGACGCTGGACCTGGGTCACGAACGGTTGCGCCGCGCGGTGCAACAGGCCATCGGCGAGGGCCCGCTGTCCGAACTCAACGCCAGCCAGCTCGCGACTGACCTCACCGGCGACAGCATCGGCACCAACATCCTGATGCTGGGCTACGCGGTGCAGAAAGGGCTGGTGCCCCTGTCGGTCCCGTCGATCCAGGAAGCGATCCGGCTCAACGGCCGCTTCGCCGACAGCAACCTGCGCACCTTCGATCTCGGCCGGCTCGCCGCCCATGACCCCGACGCGCTGGCGCGGGAGATCGCACCCAAGACACCAACGGTTCCGCTGGATACCGTCGACGACGTGCTGCGCAGCCGCACCCGGCTGCTGACGACCTACCAGAACGACAACTACGCCGCGTCGTATCGCGACTTCGTCGAAACGATCCGCACCGAAGTCGCGGCGAAATCGCTGGACGGCGGCGACCGTTTCGTCCGCGAAGTCGCGCTAACCCTGGCGCGACTGATGGCCTACAAGGACGAATACGAAGTCGCGCGGCTTTACACCGACCCGACCTTCAAGCAGCGGCTGGACGAGCAGTTCTCCGGCCACTACCGGATCAGCTTTCACCTCGCGCCGCCGATCCTGCCCGGTGTCGATACATCGGGCCGTCCGAAAAAGCGGACCTTCGGACCGTGGATGTTCACCGCCTTCCGCCTGCTCAGCCGGCTCAAGTTCCTGCGCGGCACGGTCTTCGACCCGTTCGGCTACTTCGCCGAGCGGCGCATGGAACGCAAGCTGATCGTCGACTACCAGACCCTGATCCGCTCCGTCGTCGACCGGCTGGATGCGCGCAACCTCGCCATCGCCACCGAACTCGCCGAGGAAGCCCGCCACATCGCCGGCTACGGACCGGTGAAGCTGGATGCGGTGACACACTACCGGGAACGGGAGCGGGCCCTGCTGGAACGATTCAGCGCGAGGGAAGACGCCTCAGAGCAGGCTGCCTGACACCGAGTCAGAACCGGGTCGGCGCCAGTACCTCCGTCCCGTACTTGCTCGCGACCAGCCCCCACGGATCGGCGTAGGGTCCGCGACGCTCCCAGCGACGCTGCGCGCCGAGAAAACCCCGGAACAGCGGCCGCACGGCGGGTCCCAGCAACCGGAGCAGCCATCGACGCCGACCCTGCGATTCGGCAAGCCCGGCCAGGGTTTCGTCCCAGCGATGCCGCTGATAGTCCAGCAGCGCCTGCGATTCGCGAGTGTCGAACCAGTCGGTCAGTCCCCAGCCACGGTCGTCTTCCGGATCACCCGGCAGGCTGGCCGACGCTCCCAGCCGCCCCAGCCCCAGGGCCTGCATCACCTCGTCCTCCAGGTCGCGCTGGAGCAGCACGCAACTGTCGTCGCCGCCGATGAGCAGGACCTTGCCGTCGATGGCATCCGCGCATTCCACCGTGTTGGCGAACGCCACGGCGGCATCGCGGACATCGATCACGTGGACCCGGTTGTCACCCGGCGTGGCACGCATCAGCAGGAAGTACTCCGGACCGGCCTTGCCGACAGCGTCAGGCGAAATGATCCCGCCCAACCGCAGGATGGCGTGGCGCAGCCCGCTGTCGACCACCAGCGCCTCAGCGGCCACCTTGTCTTCCCCGTAGCATTCGACCGGGTTGACCGGCGTCCGCGGGGTGATCCGTTCAGGATGACGATGGGGATTGCGCGAGCCGTAGACCGCCGAACTGGAGGCCTCAACGAACAGGGCGTCCCGGGCCCAGTCCAGACAGGCTCGAACGATGTTGCGCGTGCCCTCGACGTTGACCCGTCTGGCCAGCCGCGGATTCAGGTAGCACGGCGGGGAAACGATCGCCGCCAGATGGATGACGACCGAGGGTCTGGTCTCACGCAGGCAGGCATTCACGCCGTCGGAGTCCAGCAGGTCCACGAAGGCCGTCGTCAGGCCGCCGCGACCGGCCAATCGCCGCGCCCAGTCGGCGGCCGTTGCCCGCGTGGCCTCGTTCGGCACGTCCAGCGCCACGACGCGATGCCCGCGGCACAGCAGCAGTTCGACCAGACGGCGCCCGAGCTGCCCCATCGCGCCAGTCACCAGCACGGTCGTGGATTCAGCGGAAGCCGTCATTGGGCCGACGGGTTCGCCCCCGGCGCCCTACGACTCGCCGTCGCCTGACGATCCGAACCGGGGTTTGCGTTTTTCCTGCAAGGCCCGAACGCCCTCGCGATGATCGGCTGAGCGCACGGTCAGCGCCTCGTAGGCGATGCCGGCGTCCATCACCGTGTTCACGACGCGCTTGAGTTCCAGGTTCAACAGCACCTTGGTCCGGCGAATCGCGCTCATCGCACCGGCCAGCAGCTTGTCGCAGAACGCGTCCACCGCCGCGTCGAGTTCGTCAGCGGGCACGCAGTGATTGATCAGACCGATGCGCTCGGCCTCGGCGGCTGGCATCAGCTCGCCAGTGAGCAGGTATTCCTTGGCGCGGGCAAGCCCGACGCGCTGCGGCCAGATCGCCGCACCACCGTCGCCGGCAACCAGACCGACGACGACGTGGGAGTCGCCGATCTTGGCGTGCTCGGCGGCGAACAGCACATCGCAGAACAGCGCCAGCGTGGCGCCCAGCCCGACGGCGTGGCCGTTCAGCCGCCCGATCAGCGGCTTGTCCAGGTCCAGCATCGCGAACACGATGCGCTTGGCCAGCCGGACTTCCTCGTCGAACAGGTCCGGGTTCGCCGCGTTTTTGGCGATGTGGTCGAGATCGCCACCGGCGGAGAACGCGCGGCCGGCGCCGGTCAGCACGACCACGTCGGAGTGCGGATCGGCGGCGGCCTCGATGAACACCTCGGCCAGTTCCTCGTGCATGCGCAGGTTGACCGCGTTGAGGGTGTCAGGCCGGTTCAGCGTGATGGTCAGGCGTCGGCCCTGACGCGTCAGTTCCAGCGTGTCGTAGCGGCGCGGCGGCGCGGCGGCGCCGTCGGTCATGCCACGGCCTCAACGTCGGTGGCCTCGGCAGCCGTGTTCGACCGGCTGGCGACAATATGGTTGACCGCGACGAAGCCGAAGGTCATCGCCGGCCCGATCGTACCGCCGGCTCCGGGATAAACGTTGCCGAACGGGCTGCCGGAATTGTTGCCGGCGGCGTAAAGGCCCGGGATCGGCTGGCCATTGCCGTCGACGACCCGCGCGTTAGCGTCGCACTTGAGCCCGCCCTTGGTGCCCAGATCACCGACATTGATCGCCACCGCGTAGTACGGCGCCTTGTCGATGGGGCCCAGGCAGGGGTTGGGCGTCACGGTCGGATCACCGAACATCTGATCGTAGGCGTTGTTGCCGCGACCGAATTCCGGATCCTCGCCCGAGCGCGCATAGGCGTTCATGTTGGCAACGGTCCCCTTCAGCGCATCCACCGGTACGTGAATCTTCTTCGCCAGGGCCTCGACGCTGTCGGCGCGGAAGATGTAGTGATCCCAGTAGTCCGGCGGAATCCGGCTGTCCGGCATCAGCGCGGTGGGCATGAATCCACCCGCGGTGAATTTGCTGCGGAAGGTCGCGTCGAACACCAGCCAGCAGGGCGTGTTCGCGCCCGTCTTGAGTTGATCATCGACCATCGCCTGGCCGAAGTCGTCATAGCTGCAGGCCTCGTCGACGAAGCGCTGGCCGTTGCGGTTGACACAGACGCTGTGCGGCCGGCCGACATCGAAGGCCGCCTGATGGATTTCCTCGAAGTTCGAGGTTGTCGGCATCGGCATGTGCATGGTGGGAATCCACCAGCCGGCCTGCGTGTGCTCGGTGTCCGCACCGATGTCCATGCCGGCGATCAGCGCCTCGCCGCGGTTGGCGTCCTCGGGCGTACTGCTGTGGCGGGTCAGGCCCGGCACCGGGAAGAAGCGATCGCGCAGCGCCTGGTTCCACTCGAACCCGCCGGCACAGAGAATCACGCCCTGCTTCGCCTCGATCTCGTAGCCGCGGCCGAAATGGCTGACCCGCACGCCACTGACGCGACCGTCGGTGACCTTCAGCTCGTCCAGACGCGTATCCAGCCGGACTTCGATACCGCGCTGGAAGATCTGCTTGAACAGCTGGCCCATCAGCGCCCCGCCCTGGGTGAAGCGACGATCGCGACGGGTCATGCGGCGGGTGGAGAAATCCGTCCAGTAGCGCCAAATGATCTTGAGGATCGCCTTGATCCAGCCCTGCCCCTTGGTCGAGATCGTGAAGAACTCGCCGAGGTCCATGGCGTAGCGGTTCATCAGCTTGAAGCGGGTGAACTGCTCACGCATCAGCGGGAACTTGTCGCCCAGCTCGCGTCCATCCAGCGTGTCGCTGACCAGCGAGCGATCGGCGCGGGCCTGCGGAGCGTCGGTGTAGTAATCCGGCCACGGCGCCGGAAAGATCGGCACCCCGGTGGACTGGACGAAGCGAACCATCTCCGGCCCGTTGTCCAGATAGGCATGCAGCCGGTCTTCCTGCACGGGCACCTTGATCAGGCTGCGCAGGTATTCCAGCGTCTTGTCCTTGTTGTCGTCGCTCTCGACCAGGCCGTGGTTGGGAATCCACATCACGCCGCCGGACGTGGCCGAGGTGCCGCCGTACTTGTGCGCCTTCTCGATCAGCAGGACGGACAGGCCCTGCTCGTGCGCCCGCAGCGCCGCCGTGGCACCGGCCGCGCCGGAGCCGACGACCACGACATCGTAGGTTTCAGTTGCACTCATCCTTGTCTCCCCCGCCGGTGATCTCCGGCGATGTCGTCCTGCTCTTCGGCCTGCGCGGGCGGCTCAGTACTCGCCCGGCGCGACCTTGACGCGGATACCGTCGGTTTCCGCGTTCAGCTGAATCTGGCAGCAGAGCCGGCTGTTCTCCTGCATGACGTCGTAGACCATTTCCAGGGCCATCTCCTCGACGTCATCCGGCTTGCCCACGGTCGCCTGCCAGGGCTCGTCGACGTAGACGTGGCAGGTGGCGCAGGAACAGGAACCACCGCAATCGCCCAGAATGCCGTCGACACCGTTGTCGCGGGCAATCTCCATCAGCGTCTCGCCTTCTACCGCTTCAATGGTTTTCTCGACGCCGTCGAGCTGCACAAATGTCACTTTCATTGCTTCTATCCCTCCACCGCCAGTGCGCGGGTTCGGGCCTCCATGATCTCTTTCAGATGATTGACTGGGTCTCCGGCGGTGATGCCGCCGTCGACCGGTAAGACGACCCCGGTGACCTGAGCCGCGCGGTCACTGGCGAGATACAGCGCCGCGTTGGCAACGTCAATGGGCTTGCCGTGCCGCTTCAGCGGCATGTTCGAATCCATGACCGGGCTGACCGCCGCCTTGACCCGGGCGACCTGCTCGTCGGTCATGCCCGGCTGCTTGAACGCGGTCAGCTCGGTGCGGATATGGCCGGGTGTGAGGCAACACACCCGCACGCCGTATTCCGCGAAGTCGATGGCAATGGACTTGCTCAGGTGAATCACGGCCGCCTTGGTCGCGCGATAGCTCATCAGCGCATGCCCGGGCAGTACACCGGCGATGGACGCGTTGTTGATGATCACGCCGCCGCCGTTCTCGGCCATGTGCCGGCCGGCGGCCTGCATGCCCACCATCACGCCGAACAGATTGATGCCGACCACGCGCTGGAAGTCGGCCAGATCGTCATTGAGAAAGCGGTCATGCATGTTCCCGGACACGCCGGCGTTGTTGAACATGATGTGCAGCCCGCCGAAATGCTCGATGGCGAAAGCGACCAGTGCCTCCACCTCGTCCTGCTTCGCGACATCGACGCGGCGGAACACGGCGACATCGCCGAGCTTCTGCGCCAGCGCTTCACCGGCCTCCTCCGCCACGTCGGCGATGACCACCCGGGCGCCTTCCGCCACGAACAGTTCCACGGTCGCCGCGCCGATGCCCCCGGCGCCACCCGTGACGATCGCCACCTTCCCTGTGAGTTCTTGAGCCATGCGGTCCTCGGTGATGAATCCGTTCGAATCAGGCGCGCCGCGACAGGGTCATCGGCAGGCGCTCGAGAGAGCGCGTCGCCACGGTCGGCAGGTAGGTGAGTTCCTCGACGGGAACCGCCAGCTTGATGTTGTCCCAGCGCTTGATGATTTCGCGCGCGGCAACCTTGATTTCCATTCGCGCCAGCGACGCGCCGACGCAACGGTGCACGCCGACGCCGAAGGCGACATGTTGCGCGATGTTGCGACGCGTATGGTCGAAATGCCGTGGGCACTCGAACTTGGTTTCGTCATCGTTGCCGGAGGCGTAGAGCACCAGCACATGCGCGTGCTTGGGCAGCTTGGTGCCGCCCAACTCGACCTCCTCGATGGTCATCTTGGCGAGACCGCGCACCGGGGGCTCCAGCCGCAGCAACTCCTCGACGAAACGGTTGAGCGCGCGCTCGTCATCCACGGACGCGCGCAGCGTCTCGGCCACCTCGGGCTGCGTCGCGAGCACGAACAGCAGATTGCCGATCGCGGTCGCCGTGGTGTCGTTGCCGGCGATGATCATCGCCCGCACCAGCGACACCGCCTCGGCGAAGGTCAGCGTGCCGCCGTCGTCGGTCTTGGCATGGACCAGATCGGAGATCATGTCCTCACGCGGGTTCGCCTCGCGGTCCTTCATCTCCTGAATGATGAAATGCTGGAGTTCGCAGATCAGCTTGGCGTTCTCGATCATCGCCTCGCGGTCCTGCATCTTGGAGATCTGCGCGGTCACGGCACCGGACCAGCGCTGGATCTTCTCCGCGTTGAACTGCCCGATGCCGAGCTGCTCGCAGATCACCGAAATGGTCAGCGGCACGGCGAAATCATTGACGCCGTCGACAACCGTCCCGTCCTGGGCGCGGTCCGCCAGCTTCTCGATGAAGCCGACGATGGTCTCGGTAATGGCCGGTTCCAGCGTCGCGACGCGATGCGCCGTGAACGCCTTTTCCAGCAGACGCCGGACCCGCGTATGCGCCGGTGGATCGTCCTTGATCACGTCGGGGAAGAAACCGCCGCCGTCGCGGTCGAGGATCTGCTTGAACTCCTCGAAATAACCGCTGGCGTACATGGCCTCGTAGCCCAGCTTGTCGGAAAAGGTGATCGGATCACGCAGGACGGTGACGACATCCTCGTAACGCGACACCAGCCACATGTTCAGCTTGTCGTCGAAATGCACCGGGTCTTCCCGGCGCAGGGCCTCGTAGTAGGCGTTGGGATGCGCCCGCAGGACCGGATCGGCCATGGTCGCGTCGGCCAGCGAGATCGCGTTGTGGTCGACGGGGCAGCCGCCCTGCGTCTGCCCGGTTTCGCTGATTTGCATGAGTCAGCCTCGAAGGTTTCGGTCGGGTTACTGCAATGTGCAGACGCTGGACGCCACCCGACTCGTGGGTTTGCCGGCCACCGAATGCGGATTGGCGGCGCGGTACTCGCGCGGACTCAGCTTGAACACGCGCTTGAACATGCGACTGAAGTGCGCCGGCGACTTGAAGCCGACGCCGTAGGCGATCTCGCTGATCGACAGCTGCTGCGAATCGCGTGACGTGAGCCAGTTGCTCGCGATCTTGAGACGCTTGTCCCAGACCAGACTGGCGAACGGCGTGCCGTTGCGTTGCAGCAGCAGGGACAGGTAGCGCTCGGAGATGCCACAGCCCTCGGCGACAGTGGCGACGCTGAGCTTGGGATCGGACAGATGCACGTCGATGTACTTGAGGACATCGGCCAGTCGCTGATCCGACAACCGCAGCCGCACCGCGCCGGCGTCGTGACCGCGCAGGACTTCGGCCATGAGCATCAACGCGCTTTCCATCATGTGTTCGGACACAGACGCGGAAAACTCCCGCTCGTACAAGTCCCTGAGGATGTGCTGGGCCGCGGCAAACTCGTCGCCGTGCGCGCCCACGCAGAACCCGGTGCGCAAGTCGTCGATGATGAAACGGCGGAACACATGGGTCGGCAGGATCACGTGAAACACCTCGTGCCGCCCGGTGTCGTCGGTCAGGCACTCGATGGTGAACGGCGTGCTCGACTTGGTGATCGCGAAGTCACCCGGCCCGGCGATGCTGTGCCCGCGCTGGTGAGAAATGTGCAGCCGCCCGCGCCGGACAAACCAGAGCACCGTGACGTCGACACCATCCTGGCGGATGTGGGACAACGCGCGCCGGAAGAACAGTCGCGAACGGGATCGCAGCAGGGCGATGGAACAGGAACCGATGTTCTGCTTGTCCGCACGCACGTCCACGAAGGCGCCGCCTTCGATGCTGTAATCCCCCAGGTAGTAGTCCTGATTGTTCGGCCCCTGGTAGGCCGACTGGCATTCGACGTAGTTGTGCTTGTCGAACGCGAAGATTGTCTCTGTCATCTTGGGATCTCCTCTCCAAGCGGCTCTTCGGCCGGTTACAGCATGCTCTGGGGGGGCGATGAATCCGTCCCCCCTCGCCGCGCGATCCGATCGACATTTCGCGCAGCGTTTCTCAACTAGCCATTGGCAAACAAAGCACGGATTTCCCGCCGCAGCAGCTTGCCCATCTCGTTGTAGGGCAATGCGTCGAGCACGGCGACGCGCTCCGGAACCCGCGAGGACCGCAGCCGGGCCCGAATCAGCTCGCGCAGTTCGTCCTCGGCTGGCGCCACCTGCTCGGGGCGCGCGACCACGGCGATGCCGACGGCCTCTCCCCATTCGGCGGACGGCACGGCCACCGCCGCGGCATCGGCAATCGCCGGATGCCCCAGCAGCACCTCCTCGATCTCGGACGGCGAGATGTTCTCGCCGCCGCGGACAATGACGTCGTCGGCGCGGCCGGCGAGGAACAAATAACCCTCCCCGTCCAGCCAGCCGGCATCCCGCGTCGGGAACCAGCCGTCGGCATCCAGCGCCTTGCGTTCACGGTATTCGCCGGACACCTGCTCGCCGCGCACGTAGATTTCGCCCCGCTCGCCAGCCGGCAGCGGCCGGCCTTCCTCGTCGCGAATCTCCAGTTCGATGGTTGGCAGCGGCCGCCCCACCGAGGCCAGTCGCGCCCGTGCGCCCGGGTCATCCGATTCGAAGGCCGCGCGGTGCTCCTGCGGCCCCAGCAGGGCGATGGTCGAGCTGGTTTCGGTCAACCCGTAGGCGTTGGTGAAATCGGTGTCCGGAAACAGCTGAAGCGCCCGTTCGATCAGTTCCAGCGGCATCTTGCCGCCGCCATAGGCGATGGCCCGCAGGCCTGACAAATCCGGCTTCAGACCCTCGTCCATGCGGGCGATGATTCGCGCCAGCATGGTTGGCACGACAAAGGTGTTGGTCACACCTTCGGAGGCCGCCAGTGACAGCCAGGCGTCCGGCTCGAAGGCCGGCAGCAGCGCGATGCGGCGCATGGCGTAGACCGAACTGAGCAGCGCCGCGATGCCGGCGATGTGATATGGCGGCACGCTGACCAGCACGGCGTCGTCCGGCGACGCCGAACAGAACTCCACGGTGCCGAAGATGTATGACGCCAGGTTGGCGTGCCGCAGCAACGCCGCCTTGGGCGCCGAGGTGGTGCCGCTGGTGAAGATCTGCACGGCGATGCCCTCGCCGGCCTCGTCGGCGACCTCGATGTCGCCGGCGGCCGCCTCCGCGGCGGCGACGAAATCGGCCCGCGTGTTCAGGCGATGGCCCGAATCGCCGTCGAGACGCTGAATCCGCTCGACATCACCAATCATGAACGCGGGCGCGATCCGCCCCAGCAACGCGGCCAGATCGGGGTCGGCCAGACGGTAGTTCAGCGGCACGTAGGGAATGCCGGCCATCGCGGCGCCGAACAGCGCCAGTACCGCGGCCTCGCTGCTCTCGTCGAGCAGGCCGACGTGCGCGCAACCGCTGTCGCGAAACAGCACGGCGGCGCCCTTGGAAGCCTTCAGCAGCTCGCCATAGGTCCAGCGACGTCCGTCACAGACCAGCCCGACCCGGTCCGGGTCGGCGTCGGCCGCCATCTGCAGCAGTAGCGAAATATTCATCGAAAGCGGAAAACGTCAGTCGGACGACGGCAGGGTCTTGGCTTCCTTGGGACGCAGGACTTCACCGTCAATGGACAGCGACCCCTTGCCCGCCTTGACGCACAGCAGCTCGACGCGTCCGGCCTCGTCGACATAGCGCTTGCCCATCTGCGTGCCCTCGGCGAAGCCAGCGTCCAGTTCAGCTGGCGCGTCGGGCTTGGCATCCCCCATCGGCGCGCCCCCGCACATCACCGCGACATCGGCGCCGCGAATCACCATGACCTCGGTGTCGCAGGCCGCGCTTTTCAGTCTCGTTCCTGGTTTCATGTTCTTCTCTAGGTAGTCGGACCGGCGTCAGGCGATGGCGCCGCCGGCTTTCAGGCTCTCGATGCGATCCCATTCCAGGCCCATCTCCATCAGCACGATCTCGGTGTGCTCGGAAGCCTGCGGGGCGCGGGTGGTGCTCACGGGTGCGTGGTTGAACTGCACTGGCCCGCGTACCAGCTTCAGCGGCGCGCCGCCGTCCACGGAATCAACCTCGAACAGCATGTCGTTCTCCAGCGCCTGCTCATCGGTGGACAGGTCCAGCAGGCTCTGGATCGGCGCCCACTGACCCTTCATCGTCTTCAGGTGCTGGCGCCAGTACTCGAACGGCTGCTCGGAAAAGGCCTTGGTGATCAGCTCGCTGGCCGCCTCCCAGTTGGTCATCAGCCCCTTGGCGTCCTGGAAGCGCGGATCGTCCGCGGCGTCGGGAATGCCCAGATGCTCGAAGGTGTCGCGAATCAGCGGACCGGGCGTCAGGATGCAGAGATTGATCGTGCCGCCGTCGGAGGTCTTGAAGTTGCCGGTGAACGGGTTGCCGGGATTGCCGCCGGACCGGGGCATGCGGTTGCGCATGATCGTCCCGGCCTCGATGAACTGATCCACCGCCGTGCCCGCCGCCCACCACGCGGTGCTGAGCAGCGAGACATCCAGTTCGATGGCCTCGCCAGTACGCTCGCGATGGAACAGTGCCGCGGAGATGCCGCCGGCGATGTTCATGCCACCAATGGAATCGCCGAAGGCCGGGATGCCCTGCATCAGCGGTCCGTCCATCTCGGCCGGGGTCATGTTGTGGCCGATGCCGCTGCGCGACCAGAACGCCGTGCCGTCGAAACCGCCGACGTCGCGTTCACGACCCTTGTCACCGTAAGCGCTGCCGCGTGCGTAGATGATGTTCGGATTCACGGCGCGGATGTGCTCGACATCGAACTTCATCTTCTGCCGCTGCGACGGACGGTAATTTGTCAGGAAGACATCCGCGGTCTTGGCCAGCTCGTAGATCACCTCCATGCCTTCCGGCTTGGAAATGTCGACGCCGACGCTGCGTTTGCCGCGGTTGGCGTGCTCCATCATCGTGTGGCGGTTGGGGTCGATCTTCATGCCGCCCAGATTCACGAAGCCGCGCTGGGTGTCGCCACGCTGGGGATGCTCGATCTTGATCACGTCCGCGCCCCAGTCCGCAAGAATGGCTCCCGCGGCCGGCACAAACGTGAATTGAGCCAACTCCAGCACTCTGACGCCCTTCATGACCTGCGTCATGGGTTCTCCTCCGTCGTTTCGTTATTGCGCTGTTGCACGCTATCATAACTAGTCAACACCGTTGTTGCATAGTGGCGCAAGTGACGCCGCGGGCGCATTGCCTGATCGCCCTCGAAAACCAAGAACAAGGAGACCGCATGAAGATCGATTCCACTCTCACCGCCGTCGTGACGGGCGGTGCATCCGGCCTCGGCCTCGCGACCGTGAAAGCCCTGCGCGCCGCCGGTGCCAAGGTGGCGATTTTCGATCTCAGCGAGGAGGCCGGCGAGAAGGCGGCGGCGGAGACCGGCAGCCTGTTCTGCCAGTGCGACGTGCTCTCCGACGACAGTGTCGACGCCGCGTTCGCCAAGGCGCGGGCGGCCCTGGGTCAGGAACGGGCGCTGATCTGCTGCGCCGGCGGTGGCAACGCCATCCCGACGGTCAAGCGCGACAAGAAGACCGGAGAGATCAAGCAGTTCCCGACCGACAAGTTCGAGTTCGTCCTCAGGCTCAACACCGTCGGCACCTTTCGCTGCATCACCCGGTCCGCGGCCGGCATGCTGGAACTGGACCCGATCGATGGCGAGCGCGGCGTGCTGATCAACACGGCATCGGCCGCGGCCACCGAAGGCCAGATCGGCCAGGCGGCCTACTCCGCGGCCAAGGCCGGCATCGTCGGCATGACCCTGACCATCGCCCGTGACCTCGCCCGCGAGGGCGTCCGCTGCAACACCATCCAGCCCGGCGTCTTTCTCACCCCGGCGTTCAGCCGGGCGCCGCAGGAGATGATCGATTCACTCGGCAAGATGGTGCCGTTTCCCCCGCGCATGGGTCACCCGGATGAATACGCCAGCATGGCCCTGGAACTGGTTCGCAACACCTACGTCAACGGCGAGACCATCCGCCTGGACGGAGCGATCCGGATGCAGCCGCGCTAGCGACCGGGTTTGCCAGACGCTTGCCGCCCGGCACGGATTTTCTGGCGGCAACTTGGTGGCGTGAATAAATCAGTGCTTCCTTAAAGCGGCCGCGATTCGGGTTGGTGACTGGCGCCATCAACCCGACGTTCCCCGGGCCTGATCGACCAGCTCCGCGAACTTCTCGCGGGTGATCTCACCGTCGAGCTCCGCCAGGCCACGCAACACATCGTCCAGGCTGCGCTTGCCACCACTCTGTTCGCGAATGTCCGCGTCGATGCTGCGCAGCGTGGCGACCGCCTTGGCGGTGATGGGACCGTGTGAGCGGTCCACTTCCAGGGAATCGGCCTGCCGCCCCCACTCGGCGAGTTCCTCGTGGGCGTCCTCGTAGCGTCCGGTGCTCAGCGTGCCGGAGCGGTGCAACACCTCCAGCGAATAGAATTCGGCCAGCCCCTCGACGATCCAGTCCGCCTTTGGACCACCGCGGGCACTCATCGCGACATGAACCAGCTCGTGAATCATGGTGCTGGTGCCGTTGCCGCTGATCATGGGGCGATCCGCGTGCAGATAAAGCGAGTTGGGGGCCGAGAGTGCCCCACGCCACATGGGGTCATCCGCACTGACAATCAGCAGCCGATCCGGAAACCCGGGAAACAGGTCCTGCATGGTCGGAAGCGTCCAGCGCAAAAAGGCAATCATGTCCATGCGCCGGATGCCCTGATCCACGGGCCCGGACACGGTCACCTTCGTGCCACCGATGGTTTCCCGCCGCGTGCCGATCCGACCCATGACCAACCAGCCGGTCGGGCGATCGACCAGACGGTCCTCGTCATCGACCTTGAACCGGCCGCTGGTGTACTGGGGATACCGGGTCACGGCGGACCAGCCCTCCGGCACGTTGATCTCGAGCTTGGCTCGCGACTGCGTCCCGTCCTTGAAATCGGTGCGAACCGGGGGCACCAGATCGTCTGCCCGAAACAAGGCCCAGTCGTCGGTGATGTACCCGTCATACCGGCCATTGCTGCGCCGGCTTTCCAGCCGCACGTCGTATTGCAGCCAGGCGTCCTCGTCCGGCGGCGTCCACAACACTTCATCGCCCTCGATCAGCAACTCGCCGCTGCTCAGGAATTCGCCGTGGCGATCGCCGTCAACGTAGAACCGCATCCAGTTCACCCACTCGGGATTCCTGGTCAGGCTGATCTTCACCGTCGCGACCTTCTCTTCCGGCTTGATCCAGACGGTGTAGAAGAGATTGAAAGCGGGTCTCTCCTCGGCCGGAGTGTCGGGCTTCGACTGGATGAGGGTGCAACCGGCAAGGGTTGCGACGAGCAACAGGAACGAGAGAACGGCACGCATGGAATCAATGCTTCCTGGGTTGGTCTGCCAGCGAGTTGGGAGGGACACCTTACCAACCCCGTTGACTGAAGCGCCGCTGGCCGGATCCCCTGAAACAGATCACCCGCGATCCAGCAGCACCATCCGGCCCGGGGCGCGTATCCTGCCAGCAAGTTCAACGCAATCGAGGACACTGCCATGGCTTTCGACAGCGCCCCGGATGAGCGACCAGACCGCCCGCGCAACGTTTTCGGCGAACCACTGGCCGATTGCAGCCACAATCCCAAGACCGGCTTCTTTCGCGACGGCTGCTGTCGCGGCGATGTTCGCGATATTGGACGACATGTCGTCTGCGTTCGCGTAACCGAGGCCTTTCTGACGTTCTCGGCGGGTCGTGGAAATGACCTTTCCACCCCGCGGCCGGAATTCGGCTTCCCCGGCCTCAAGCCCGGCGATCAATGGTGTCTTTGCGCGGCACGCTGGCAGGAGGCCTTCGATGCCGGCTGCGCCCCGCGGGTCGTGCTGGCTGCGACGGATATGCTGGCGTTGCAGACCTGCCGGCTCGTCGACCTCAAATCGCTTGCGGTGGACATTTCATGACGGCGAAGCGATTGCCGACCCGCCGGCTCGCCTTGCTGCTGATCGGGGGTCTGATCACGTTCGGCTCGGCGGCCTCGCCTCCACAACCGGGTGAATTCCCGCCCCCACTCGATGGCACCGATCAGCATGGCGTGGCTGCCGACCTCGCGGCCCTGCGTGGACATGTGGTGGTCCTGACGTTCTGGGCGTCGTGGTGCGGCCCCTGTCTCAACGAGATGTCCATGCTCGCCCGTCTCCAGGGTGTGGCGGATGAGCGCGACCTGGATCTGTCGGTCGTCTCGGTGAACTACAAGGAGGACGTCCGCCGCTTCAAGGCACTCGCCAGAGCGCTCTCCGAGCTGCCGTTGCGGCTGGTGCAGGACGCCGATGGCAGCAATGCCGGCAAATACGAGGTTGACCGGATCCCCAACATGTTCCTGATCGGTCGGGACGGCCGGATCGTCAGCCACCATGTGGGCTACACCGACAGGGCGCTCGACGGCCTGCTGGCAGAGATCACGGCCGAATTGCAGAAACCCGTGGTGGATGCGATGTAGGCTAGCAATCCGGCGACGGCCGGACAGCTTCCGCGAAACAAGGGCACACGAGACGGCCCGATGGAGACGACATGACAGAATCCGTAGCGACCTTCTGCCGAATCTGTGAACCCTCCTGCGGCCTGAGAGCCGAGGTGGAGAACGGCGAACTCCGCAGCCTGAAACCCGACCGCGAGCACCCGGTTACCGGCGGTTTCGCCTGCCACAAGGGACTGCGATTCGCCGAGGTCCATGCCGACCCGGACCGGCTCAACCAGCCGATGCGGCGAGTGGGCGACCGGTTCGAGCCCTGCGACTGGGACACCGCGCTTGGCGAGCTGGGAGACCGTCTCGGCGACATCGTCAAAACCCATGGTCCACGCTCCGTGGCCGCCTACATCGGCAACCCCGCGGCATTCAGTACGCTGGCCACCCCTGCGATGTTGCAGTTGATGAAGGCGATCGGCAGTGATCGCTTGTTCAACTCCGGCACGCAGGACTGCTCCAACAAGTTCGCCGGAGCCGAGGGGGTATTCGGCACGGCGACGCTGCACCCCGTGCCCGATCTGGAGCGCACGGACTACGCGCTGATCTTCGGCGAGAACCCCGCGGTCTCGCACATGAGCTTCATCTCCATCCCGCATCCGATGGCGGTGCTGAAGGCCGCCCGCCAGCGCGGTGCGACCATCCGATTCGTGAACCCGCGCCGGATCGAATCCGCCACGCCGGGCACCGGTGACGTGTTGCAGATTCGCCCCGACACCGATGCGTACCTGATGGCGGCCCTGCTGCACGAAATCGACGCGGCCGGCCTGTTCGACGAAGCGGTTGTCGAGGCGCACGGAAAGCATGTCGACGGCCTGCGGGCGTTCATTGCCGACTACCCCGCTGATGTGGTGGCACCGGTCGTGGGACTGCCGGCTGACGAGATCCGGGAGACCGCCCTGGCCTTCGCCCGCGCGCCGTCCGCCTGCGTGCACATGAGCACCGGCGTCAACATGGGACGGCAGGGCACGCTTTGCTACTGGCTACTGCAGATGCTCAGCTTCGTCACCGGCAACCTGGATCGCCCTGGCGGCAACCGCTACGCGCCCGGCTTCTATCCGGCCACGAAGGCCGGACGCGTGCGTCAGCCCGACCCGTTCTTCGAAAGCGAATTCGGACCGCTTCGGCACATCTTCGGTGCCCTGCCGGGCAATCTGCTCGCGGACATGATCGAAGCCCGTGAGCAGCCCATACGGGCACTGATCGTGATGGCCGGCAACCCGCTGCTATCGGTCGCGGGCGAGGAACGTCTGCGCGCCGCCTTCGACCAGCTCGACCTGCTGATCGTGATCGACCTGTTCCGCAACGCCACCGGCGAACACGCGCACTTCCTGCTACCCAGCGCCGACATGCTGGAGCGGGAAGACATCAACATGTGCGGCCTGGGCATGCAGCACAGGCCGTTCGTGCAGTACACACCTGCGGTGGTTCCACCACGACACCAGCGTCGGGAGGAGTGGTGGATACTCGGCAAGATCGCGGAGGCAATGGGCATCGCGCCGCTGCCGCCGGATGCCGAACGGAGAAAATTCGATCGGCTGGAACACATGCTCGCGACCAGCGACCTGACGCTGGAGCGGCTCCGGTCGGCGCCGCACGGCGTCGCCGAATTGCCACCTCCGGAGCCCGGTCACTTCTATGACACCTGGATCCAGACCGACGACCAGCGGGTGGACTGCTGCCCGCCGATCTTCGCCGAGCCGATTGATCGCGCCCGCGACATCTTTGATGAACTGCGAAGCGAAGCGCCGGACCAGCTCAAGCTGATCAGTCTGCGCACGCCCTACATGCACAACAGCTGGTTTCAGAACGCGCCGTCGCTCAAGCGCAAGGCGCAGCTTGAGAATCCGGTGCATGTAAGCCCGGACGACGCCGACCGACTCGGGCTTGCGGAGGGCCAGCCGGCCAGCCTCAGCAATCACTGGGGGCGCCTGGACTGCGTCGTGCGACTGGACGAGACCCTGCGACCCGGCGTGGTCGCGATGACACATGGCTGGGGCAACCAGAAAACACCCGGCATGCGGGTGGCGCAGCGACACCCTGGCGTGAACGTCAACCGGCTGCTACCCAGCGGACCGGGCAGCTACGAGCGCATCAGCAACCAGGCACACATGACCGGCATCCCCGTTCAGCTATCGGCGCGCCAGGGTATAGAGCGCCCCGGATGATCCAGGTTGCGCCAGTCGCCCGGCGCCAGGCCATCCAGTTCCCAGGGTCCGATACGAACGCGCACCAGACGCAAGGTGGGCAGGCCGACCGCCGCCGTCATTCTTCGCACCTGACGATTGCGGCCCTCCCGGATGGTCAGCGCCAGCCAGGTAGTGGGGATGGACTTGCGGAATCGAACCGGCGGATTCCGCGGCCAGAGTTCGGGCTCATCAATCCGCGCAACGGTCGCGGGTCGGGTCGGCCCATCCTTCAGATCGGGGCCGGCTGCCAACCGGGCGAGTTGATCATCCGAGGGCTCACCCTCCACCTGCACCCAGTAGGTCTTCGCCAGCTTGTGCGCCGGATCGGCGATACGAGCCTGCAGGCGCCCATCATTCGTGAGCAGCAATAATCCCTCGCTGTCCTTGTCCAGCCGCCCTGCGGGATACACATCACGCAAGTCGATGTGGTCTTTCAACGTCTGGCGGCCGTCCGCATCAGAGAACTGACTCAGCACTCCGAAGGGCTTGTTGAACGCGATCAACTGACCGTTGCCCTGCCGGCCTGGCCGCGCTTGAGCATTTCGCCTGGGTCTGCTGGGACTCGCCATGATGAGAACAGAGATGAAACCGGTCAGAACCGGATGTCGGATCAGACCGCAGGTTAAACCCGGTCCGCCCGCCCCGCCCATTCCGAGCGGGTGTCACGATCCGCCGCCCGGGAGGGCGTCGAAGTTTAATCCGACTCCAGCCGCACCTTCGCCATGAAGATGGATTCGCCGGGTACGCGGGTATTGGCCAGGGCCTGCGCGAGTTCATCGTGGCTGACCAGTTGCGACCCAGTCATTCGCAGCTTGACGAACTTGTCCTCGGCGATCGACAGGCAGGTCACTGACGACGCCTGGTCCTGCTCGGTCACGCTGACCATCGCATCGAAACAGAGCACGTCGCGCCCGTCGACGCTGCTGATCTGATCGGGCTGAAACGTCGGCAGCGGCCAATCGGCTTCCCGGGCGATCAACGTGATGATCTTGCGGACGCGTTCGGCCTCGTCGGCAAGAATGGAGGACGCGTCGGCCCAGTCGGTTTCCCGGATGGGGTACGCAAACAGATCGAGCGTCACGTCGGCGAACGTGGGATGCTCGTAGGAATAGGACGCACCGTCGAACGGATGCGGGAAGATCACCAGTTCGGTCCGCGCGAACGAACCGATCCGTTCCGGCGGATGCCACTCCGCCGAGTAGTCGCTCGCCTTCAGCGTCCTGCCCACGAACTCAGGTTCGAAGACGCCGTCATCGCTCGCGTCGACCAGCAACCGGGACATCACGTCGTTGGCGACTCGCATGTCCGCCTTCTTGAACCCCGGCCCGGTCAGCAGGCCGCCCGAACGGGCATATTCGACATCATATTGGTATCGCGCGAGTGCCAGGCCATTCCATGCGACCACCACATCGGCCACCGAATCGGAGGTCTCCCGGAACGGGATCAACAGCAGCGTGCCTCCAGCTAGGATAGCGTTGGCCATGTCCTTCATGTCCGATTCCTGAAGCCGCACGACGGAGATGGAGACCGAGTACGGGACGTCACGATTCGCGACCTCCACAGCCTGAAAGCTCCCCGCGGACTCGAGGGCAGACCGGTAATGGGTCAGGTCAACATCGTGCCGGATACAGTCGAAAAAGATCTCCCCATCCCTTTCTTCGCAGAGCTCCACCACTTCCTCGCTCGGCCGCGTGCGAAAGATGGACACAGCAGGCCATTGTTCGGCTTGCACACCGGCGGGAGGTTGAAGCGGCTCTGGGGGATTGGAAGCACAAGCGCTCAACAACAGTCCAACACCGCCAATCAGTAAATTTCTCATGAATAGACATAACTCGAGAAGAACGCCAAGCCGCGGGGCAGGACGGAATTAAACGCACTTATATGGCCAAATCATAACGCCACACCTGCCTTGTTGAATGAGCGCCGATGCTGGCCGGTGACCCCAGACCGATCAATGACAATTGCTCCCAACAGCTGGCTTATCGATCTTCGCGCCGTTGATTTCGAGCGACACGGCATTCTCAATTTTACACCCCATGACGGAAAGGCCCGACTCCGATGCAACTGGCGCCCTCACCATTTTCAACGCCAGCTACTGCACCGGCAACGATACAAAGACGCTACGAGCCCGCTGGCTCCGTCAAATCGCAACCACCGACCGCACCGAGGAGTATCTGTTGGCGGCCGAACAACAAGCAGCAATGAGATAGTTCCGTGCTGGATTGCTACGCGGTTTAGCTTCATCGCAATAAATAGCGGACTGCTTCGGAAGTACTAGTTCCCGGAAACGTTGCCCAACTCCTTACCACGGCAACCCGGAACACTCGCCGGGAATAATCCCCGCTCGGCCTGCCAACCGGCCTGAAATGAGCTAAACACGCAGCTTGGCGTTGCCGCCCCCCGTCACCTTGGGGTCTAATCAAATCAACGCCGAGCACATGCGAGGACCGTCAGGTCATCGATATCGCGGCGAAGGGAACGTCTGCGCCAGAAGCAGACCGGGGATTTACACCAAGAATCGGGGAAAACCAACTTGAACAGCCGTTACCGTCGCCTGCGCGTGCCAGTCCGGGTGACGGTGATATCCATCCTGCTGATGGCAACGGCGCTCACGGCCGGAGTCGCACTCGGTCTGCAATATCTGTTCGCGACCGGGATGGCGCGGGACACGGCGCGGGCGCAGTTTCAGGCCAATGCCGCCGAGATCGGTCGTCTGCTCGCGGACGCCGAAGCCGATGCCACTCAGACCGTGCGTCTGCTGGCCGCGCAGTTGCGACACCTCACCGCCAGCGGTGCGGCGGATGACGACATCCCGAGCCTGCTGATCGCACTGCTGAAATCCGAGCCGCTGGTGTCCGGCCTGACCGCCGCCTTTGACAGCGGAGAACGGGTCACCGTGGTGCGTCTGGACAGCGCCAGCGTGCTGCGTGACACGCTGAAAGCCCGACCTGACGAGGCCTGGTTCGTTCGCCGCCACGACGTCAGGGGCGCTCGCGATGCCTATCTCGATGACGCGGGGGAAACCCGCCGTACGACGGCACCTGCGGCGGCACCTCCGTCCAGCCTGCTGCCCTGGCGAAACCACGCATCCGAAGCCGTCGTCACCGCAACGCCCCCGCATCTGCTGACCGACCTGATGATCTCGGGGAGGGCCTACGCCCTGCGACTGCCGGACAGCGCGACCGTCATCGCCGCGCTGGTCGCCGGAGCCACGCTGTCCGACAGTCTGGTCGAGCAGATGACCGGCGACGGTGACGTGTTCCTCTACCAGCCCACCGGTGAGCTGGTCGCGTCAAACCACCGCCGACGGACACCCACAATGCCCACCCCGTTGCCCAGGGTCTCGTGGACACCAGAGGAACAAGCCCTGATCCGGGCGCATCCGCGTCTGACGGTGACCAACGAACTCGACTGGCCTCCGGTAGACTTTGCCGCCGAAGGTGAACCGGCGGGCTACAGCGTCGATATCCTGCACGTGCTCTCCGCCGTCACCGGGATCGAACTGCGCTTTGCGAACGGACACAGCTGGTCGCGACTGGTGGAGCTGTTCCGACAGGGTGACATCGATGTGCTGCAACCGGTTTATCGGTCTCCGGCGACCGAGGCGTATGGCCTGTTCACCCAACCCTTCGCGACCCTGCCCTATTCGCTGATCACGCAGCCGGGCCAACCCGCGATCCGGGACATCCGAGAACTCGCCGGGCAACGGCTCGCGATCCCCGGCGGCTGGTCGATTACCCGGTTCGTCGCCGCGCAATTTCCCGCGCAGGACATCATCGAGGTCGGCAACGCCCGTGAGCTGTTCACGGCCGTTCTCGATGGCCGGGCCGACGCGGGGCTGGATAACACGGCCGTCCTGAAATACATCGCGGCGCAGTACTTCATCGACGACGTCCAGTACCACGACAACCTGCAGTTCGGCGGACTCACGCCGCCCAGCGACCTGCGCCTGGTGTTCTCGGAGAACAACGTCGCCCTGCGTGATCTCTTCGACAAGGCAATCGCGTCGCTGCCCACCGCGTTGCTGCAGACACTGGATGAGCGCTGGCTGACGGGAACAGCCGCAGTCAGCCGTGAGGGTGGCGCCGTGCCCTACGCGGAGCTGCTTCGCCTGCCCCGTCAGGCGGGCGCCCTGGACAAGCTGCATGCGGTCAAGCTCGGGGGCGAAAAACGCTTCATCTACCTGACCCGCGTCGGGCAGAACTACTTCGCCGCCGTGGTGCCGCACCGCGCCGTGCTCGCGCCGGCGATGCACCGGGTGCGGCTGTCCATCGCCGCGAGCCTGGGCTTCCTGCTGCTGCTCATCCCGCTCGCCTGGCTGCTGGGGTCGCCCGTGGTCGACGCGATTCGTCAGCTCGAAGAGGAAAACGACAAGATTCGCGCCCGCGACTTCAAGGGCGTGCGTCGCCGGTTCAGCCGCATCGCGGAAATCGATCGGCTCTCCCGCTCCATTTACGACATGGCCGGATCGATTCACCAGCACGAACAGGCACAGCAGGACCTGATGGATTCCTTCATCCGGCTGATCGGCCAGGCGATCGACGACAAGTCGCCGTACACGGCCGGTCACTGCGAGCGTGTGCCCGAGCTGGCGATGATGCTGGCCGAGCGGGCCGAGGCCTCCCGGGCACCGGCATTCCGCGACTTTGCATTCGGCTCCGACGAGGCCTGGCGCGAGTTCCGCGTGGCGGCATGGCTGCATGACTGCGGCAAGATCACCACGCCGGAGCACGTGGTCGACAAGGGCTCCAAGCTGGAGACGATCTACAACCGCATTCACGAAATCCGGACCCGCTTCGAGGTCTTGCTGCGCGACGCCGAACTTCGGTACTGGCAACGCCGCGTCGAAAACCCCAACGACGAACCGGCGCTGCGCGAAGCTCGGGACAACGAACAGGCCGCGATCAAGGACGATTTCGCCTTTGTCGCACGCATGAATGTCGGTGGTGAGTTCCTGACCGACGAACACAAGAAGCGCCTGCTGCGCATCGCCGAAAGGCGATGGACTCGGCACCTGTCCAATCGCATCGGCCTGTCGCCACTGGAGGAGAACCGTCTGATTGGCGACGAGCCCGCGCTGCCGGTCAGCGAACCGATCCTGATCGACCGCCCGGAGCATCGGATTCCGCGCCACCACTCCACGGACTTCGACCCCAGGCTGGGGATCAGGATGGACATTCCCGAATGGCTTTACGACCACGGCGAGGTCCACAACCTGCTCATCGCGCGTGGCACGCTGACACCGGAAGAACGTTACAAGATCAACGAGCACATCATCGCGACCATCCGCATGCTGGACGAGTTGCCGTTGCCCGACGAGCTGGCGCGAGTGCCGCGCTACGCCTCGACGCACCATGAGACCATGAAGGGCACCGGCTATCCCAGACGCCTGAACCGCGACGAGTTGTCGGTCCCCGAGCGCATCATGGTGCTGGCCGATGTCTTCGAGGCGCTCACCGCCGCCGACCGCCCCTACAAGAAGGCCAAGCCGGTCAGCGTGGCCATCGACATCCTCCACAAGATGGTGGAGGACGATCACGTCGACGCGGATGTCTTCGAACTGTTTCTCTCGTCCGGCGTGTACCTGGACTATGCCCGACGATTCCTCCCGGCCGATCAGGCCGACGCCGTCGATGTACACAAATACCTGAGAGCGTCCAAAGCCGCCTGAGCGACGTCAGGCCCAGGCACGGGTGGCTTCATGATGACAATGTCCTGATCCGGCCACTTTGCGGGATGATCTTCTGTTAGCGTCCGTTCTTGCTGGGGTGGACAACGCAGAAAGGACACGCAATGAGCAACCAGGTTACGAATCGGTTCCGACAGAGATTGTCGGCCATTGGACGCAACGGATTGATCCTGGGCATGGCGACCGCCATGTTGGCCGCATGCAGTGAATCGCCCGAGTCGCTGGAGGCGCCGGTCGGCAGCACTTCGGTGGTGGACAGCCTTCAGGACACCGGTCCCAAGCCGTATATCGTCCAGCTGAACGAGGGCATTCTCGGCCTCCAGCTGGTGGGGCAGATCGTGGAGTCAACGCTGTCGCTGATCGGAGCGGACCCGGCCTACCACACCTACGACACCGTGCTGAAAGGATTCGCGGCCGTACTGACGGACGAGCAGGTCGCGGCGCTGGAACGCATGCCGCTGGTCGCCTCCATTACCCCGGACGAGCTGGTCTCGGTCTCGGCAACCCAGGCCTCCCCTATCTATGGGCTGGATCGCATCGACGAGCTGTCACTGCCGATGGATGGTGAATACAGCTATCCGGACAGCGCGGGCGCCGGGGTGCATGTCTATGTGCTCGACACAGGGATCAACCCCGATCACGTGGAGTTCGCGGGTCGCGTGGGTGCTGGCCGCAACTTCGTGAACGACGGTCCCATCGGGCTCGACTCCCTGCTCATACTCAGTCTCGCGGGAATCTGGGAACTGCTCGGCTACCAGCCGGATCCGGACGCCTGGCAGGACTGCAACGGCCACGGAACGCATGTCTCCGGAACCGCAGTCGGCACCACCTATGGAGTCGCCAAGCAGGCGACGGTGCACCCGATCCGCGTTCTGGGTTGCGCGGGAAGCGGCGCCTTCTCCGGCATCATCGCCGGGATGGAATGGGTCGCCGAGAACGCCGAGCGACCTGCCGTCGTCAACATGAGCCTCGGCGGCGGTTCCAATGCAGCGGTTGATGCCGCCGCGAACGCGCTGTTCGACGCGGGCATCCTGCCCGTGGTCGCGGCGGGCAACGACAACGCCGATGCCTGCGGCCATTCGCCGGCAGCGGCGGTCAACGCGTTCACGGTCGGATCGACGGACTCCGCCGACGACGAGTCCAGCTTCTCCAACCACGGAACCTGTGTCGACATCTTCGCGCCGGGCACCGATGTCGTCTCCGCCAGCTACAGCAGCAACACGGGGACCTCGACCTTGAGCGGGACCTCGATGGCGACTCCGCATGTGGCGGGCGGTGCCGCGCTGATCCTGGGCGAGACGCCCTCACTGTCGCCGGCGGCGCTGGCATCGGCGCTGGTCAGCAACGCGACCTCGGGCGAGATCGCCCTGAGCCCCGCCACCGCGGGCTCCCCCAACCTGCTGCTGAACGTCTTGCCCGAAGGGGCCAAGCAGTAACACGCATCGGAACACTCCGGTCCGTTCGAAAACGCCACCGTCACGGTGGCGTTTTCGTCTTCATGGCCGGGCGTCGGAGGTTGCGCCCCAGTCAACGTGGCCGACTTTGTCAGCAAACCATGTCCGGTTTGACCACGGAAATACGCATACATAAAAAGGAGCGGGGAATATCCATTTCGAGAGGACATTTCATGAAACAATGGCTTTGCATCGCACCACTCGCCATCACGTTGACCGCCTGCGGCGGCGACAGCGGCGGTTCCGGATCAATCGGCAACAATGACGACCCGGGCGTCGTCACGAGTCCGACGCAACCGGCCAATCTGAGCAGTCCGGATGCAGCCGCCGCGTTCGTATTGGCGTTCACGTCGTTCTCCGACAGCGCCGAATCGCCGGTTCAACAGAAGGCCGTCACGACCGAGGACTGCCCCACCAGCGGAACGCAGTCCTATGACGACGAAACCGGAGTGACCGTCTTTGATGAATGCACCGCATCATTCAACGGCACGACCATCATCGTTGACGGTCAACAGCGGGCAGTCTGCACGGCCGACGACTCTCCGGATGTCAGCAACTGTGATGACGTGACGAACACCTTCGGCGACGGTTCGGCACCACTGAGCACCAGCACCGCGACCGCGGAAAGCGAACAGCTGATCGAGTTCCTGGGAACGGGGCGGTTTGTCGATGCCGAAACCTCGTCGACATCAACCCTGAACCTGCAACTGTCGCTGGATCAGATCCGCCCCGAAGCACCGGAACTGATCATGATCACCGACGACCTCGTGGTCTTCGATGAATTCGATGCCGGCGTCGATGAAACCTCGATCAACGGCGGGTTTGGCACCAATGCAATCACCAGCTGCGGCGGCGGCTTCGTCACCTTCGAAACCATCAGCCCGATCACGACCACGGAGAGCAGCGACAACCCGGTGTCGGGCGAACTCAACCTGACGAGCGACAACGGCACATCCGCCAACCTGGTGTTCAACAGCGACGGCAGCGTGACCATCACCGTCGACGGTGACAGCCAGACCTACACCGAGGACGATCTGAACACCATCTGTTCGGGCTGATCCGGATCAGGTTGGAATGGCCCCGGCCGGCAACGTGGCCGGGGCCTATCATGTGAAACGACCAAACCGCGACGGTTTCAGCGCCGCTGGTCTCGCACTCAGTCAGTCGATGACTCGTCCGGGAAGAACTCAGGAAAATCCTCCGTCGTTGGCGCCTCACCAAACTCATGCGCCCATTGCCGTCCGCCGTCCCGGCTACCGAGAATGCGTCCGTCTCTGCACACGGCAAGTAGGAATTCATCCGTTGACGATTCGTGACTCAGTCGTCCGCACCTCTTGGGGACGCTGCCGATCGTTGACCAGGATTTCCCGGCATCGGAAGACACGAGCACCGACACCGCATCCAACTCCGTCCAGCCCGTGCTCAACTTGAACTTTGAGCTTGCCCCGGTTTTCAGCAACCGGCCATCGCCAAAAACAAACGGCATTCCGTTAGCGGTGGAAAACGTACCCTCTCCGATCTCCACCTCTTTCCAGGTCTTGCCGCCATCCACGCTGTACTGCGGGTTCTTTTCTCCACTCCAGGAGCTGTATTCACGCCCGACTAAAATTCCGTTTCCCTGAACGACCAAGCGTGAAAACTCTATCGCCGGCTTACGGGTGATCTCTCCAGTCATGGCGTCGTATCCGATGAGTTGCTTGTCCATCCAGATATCCAGTCGATCGCCCTTTTGCACAACGTAGGGGAAAGACACCGTATAGAACCGATAAACCTCCGCAAGCCATCCAGGCTTCTGCTTGGCGAACGACGCGACCTGACTCCAATTTTCACCACTGGCACTCCGCATCAGCACGAAGGCGTCTGAAACTTCCGCCAAGGCAAATAGGTCACCCGTATCAAACTGACCCAATTCGGTAATGTTCGCGTCCCGCAACGGGAACGAGAGCACGTCCCAGATTTCTTGACCGTCGTGAGAACGAAACAAGGCGCCCCGCTCACCACCGACGATCACTGAACCATCCGCAAGGCGAGCCGCAGTCGTGAGCTGATATGGCGTATCGATCGAGATACGGCTCCAGGCTCCGCTGCTATCACGCCTGTATGCCTGTCCCAAACGACCCAGCATCCAGAAGGAACCGTCAGACTCCGGTTCCACCATCGTCGCCAATGCGAATTTCCGGACCCGTCCGCTCACTTTTTCACGAAGCGGACCGAGATCATCCTCGGACCACCCTATTGCCTCGGCGCTCAGCAAATCAGCGTATTCCGACGGAAACTGCATACGCACGAGATCCATCAGCTCAGCCGACGAAGGAATTCGCGACACCAGGTAGGAAACGCTCTGATTTTGTTGGGTGGCTTCCTCGAATGGCTGAAAGACCAGCGTCCCCAGATTGGTAAACCTGTGCGCTTCAACGTTAAAGCGTCCAACGATCGGGGGAACCCGGGCCGTCATCGTATGAGTGGAATTACTAAGTCGACGAACAGCGTATAAACCAGCGATTGCATACTCCCCCGGCGCCAACGCCCCGACGAAAGCACGAGTGGAAACAAAACCGCTGCCTGTTGACGGGATGGTTAGGAGTTCTCCATCCGAAAGACGCAATACAACCACCTCATCCCATTGAGAAATCGTATTACTGAGTCGGGTTGCATTGGACACAACCTGAATCGCCACCAACCCGGCGTCATCTGGAATTTCGGCATTTACATCCCCCAGTCCCGCCGAAGGCACGGTCGCGCAAGCGCTAAGGAAAATTACCGGTACAAGCGCGCCCAAACGCAAGATGACCGGCGATCTTTGTACAACACGTAGAAAATCCATATGCATCACTTTGGGAAATATCAGTTAGACATCGAGAGCTTATACGGCGCGACACCGGCCCCATCAAACCGGAACGGCTGACTGCTAGGACTTTAACTCCTACCCAGGCCTTCGATTCGAAAATTCAGACAATGATGAAGACACGCTAGGCGATATGATGCACCGCCAACTCAACCCGCTGATCTGATGTCCGAATCAACCGTGAGTTACCGACTCGCAAGCCGCATCGCCACCATCACCATCGACGACGGCAAGCGCAACGCGCTGTCGCCCGCGGTATTCGAGGAGATTTACGCGGCCTTCGACCGCGCCGAATCCGATGAGGCCATGGTCATCCTGACCGGACGGGACGAGGTGTTTTCCGCCGGCTACGACCTCAAGGTGATGAAATCCGGAGGGCCGCAGACACTGCGCATGCTCCGGCTGGGCTACCTGCTGACCGCCCGGGTGCTGGAATACCCTTACCCGGTCATCGCGGCCTGCAACGGCCACTCGCTGGCGATGGGCGTGTTCCTGATGCTGTCCTGCGACACGGTGATCGGCACGCGGGGCGACTTCAAGATCTCCGCGAACGAGGTCGAGTTGGGCCTGACCATGCCCCGCGTCGGCGCCGCGATGTTGCAACACCGGCTGACGCCCGCCGCCTATCAGCGCGCGATCAACCTGTCGGAATACTTCGACGTGGACGCCGCGCTGCAGGCCGGCTTTTTCGACACCCTGGTCGAACCCGCCGAGTTGATGCCACACGCCGAGGCCCTGGCCGCCAACTACGCCAGGCTGGACATGCGCGCTCACACCGCGACCAAGCGACGCTTCCGTGGCGATCTGATCAAGCACATCCGGCGCAGCGTCAAGCTGGATCTGGCCGACGCCATCCTGCTCGGCCTGCGGGGCGCGAAGCCCAAGTCGGACAAGGGATGAATCACGCGCGGTGGCCGACGCGATACGTCACGGCCCCCTGACGTTCGCTCGAATCACGGTAGTACGCAGTCCATTCCATCCAGCCCCATGTGGACCAGCAACCCGGCGCCCACAATCCGCGTCATCGGCAAAACCAGCAACACGCCGTAGCCGATGATCGCCGGCCAGCGATGCAATGGATGGAAGCCGATGCTGCACCGATTCGGATCAAAGATCGGGTCGGCCAGCAGATGGTCCAGCTCGACCAGCATGGTCAGCACCATGATCAGCCAGGCCTGCTTCCAGCGATTCGGAAACAGCCAGCGCGCCAGCGCGCCGGGCAGCAGGACGTGCAAGGGGATGTGAAGCAGCGCGAATGTCATCGGAGTACCGCAGGCTTGCGGAATGCAGCCGCCGCGGACCGGATGTTACCGAATCACGTCCGACCCGCGGTCCATCAGGCGGCCCGGTGCCCGGACTCAGCCGGCGCCAGGGGTTCGTCAGATCCACCCCGCGGCGGAACCAGTGCCGGAAGCCTTGCCTCCGCTCGTCGCACCCACCGCATGGCCTGAATGGCTGCTCGAAGGTAGGCCAGCGACCCGTCGTGCGACAGGATATTGAGCCGCGCGCGCCAGAGCCACCAACCCATCGCGGGCTGGGCCGCCAGCAGGTTCTTCATCGTCCGCACCATAAGCTCCGGCATGTCCGCGCTGTCGTTCGGATGCGGCACGACGGACCACAACGCGTTGCGTTCGGCATCCTCCATGGCCATCGACTCCATCCGGGCGATAACCGCGGCACTGAGCACCTGCTGGCACATGTACACCGACTGAAGCGTGATCCGCTCCGGCGCGAAGATCGGCTTGGGCGTCCGAGGGGTCAGGCCGTTGGCCGTGCAGTCGACGAACACGCTTCGCCCATCAACAGGCAGGGTGCCGCCATCGAGCAGGACTTGGTGTCGGCTGATGCGCTGGACCCGACCGAGGCGCACCTGATCGGTAACGCGCCTGAGTTTCTCCAGCTCCGCCACGGACACGGTCGCGCAACGCCAGCGTCTCGGCTCCACATCCGATGACAGCCGGAGGAGACTGCCCTGCCGCTCCAGCCGACGGTACACCGAAGCGAGGTCATCCTCCTCGGCGATCGCGCGCACGAAGCTGAGCAGTTCCTCCCCCACCTGCCCGCGCTGCACATGGGCGCGATTCCACATCCAGATGTCCGCGGACAAGATCCATTGAATGCGATCGGGACGGACGCCGTGATCCAGCAGGAACAGCACCGAATCGATCCCCGTCTTGCCCGCGCCGATCACCACATAGCGATCCGACGACGATTGCATCCGGGCCAGCGCGTTCGGCGGCACCAGGGTCACGTCGTCGTCGACCGCGTAGCGCGGCGGATGCGTTGCCGGCACCTCGACCTTCATGTAACCGCCGTCGACCACGCGTCGCCGCACCGTCACGGCAATGCGCTGTCGGGCATCCAGCAGCGACACGATGTCGCCATCGGCGTCCACCTCACACGCGAAATGCACACTGACGCGTCCGGTGGCGAGCATCCTCGCGATCACGCGTTCGTAGTAGGCGAGAATCTCGGACCGCGAGGACAGATCCTCGCCGCCGCTGCCAAGGCGGGCCGAATTGACACCGTAGCCGATCGCGGGTTGATGCAATCGCACGAAGGGATAGGCATCGACCCAGTGCCCGCCCGGGGCCGACCTGCGCTCGACAATGGTGAGGTGCACATCCCTGCTGGAAGCGAGCAGCTCATCGGCAAATGCCAGACTCATCGCCCCGGCGCCGATGATCAGATAATCCGTCTCGATGTGGTTCATGACGAACCGTCAGCGGTATCCCCCGAAAACGCGTGACGGGCAATGATGACCATGGCGATCATGCTCACGAACGCGAACACGAGCGCCGGCAGCAGTCCGATCACGCTCATCAGATCGCCCTCGCCGTGGCGGTTGTCGCCGAAGGTGAGCGCCCGGTTGGCGGAGAGCAGGCCACCCCAGTAGAAGATGGTGTTGGCGTAACCGGTACCGACCAGCATCCAGGCCAGATGCCGCCCGCTGCGCTCCGGCACGTGTAGCGCCTGGATCACCAACGCTCCGATCATGACCAGCAGGCCGTTGAGCAAGCCGCCTACATGGGTCCGTGCCCAGGCCCGCGAATCACCGGGCAACTCGAATTCGAGAATGTTGCCCGGCAACACCTCGAAGCCGCCGACCAGACTCATGGCGAGCCCGAACCCGGCCGCCAGTGCAAACAGCATCACGACCGCCCCGTGGCCGATCATGCGACGGACAATCCTTGTCATTGTGTCTCCTCCCCTGCGTGCGCAGGCCGCTCAGACTGCGCCATTCGGAGAACACCGTCAAAATCGCAGTGTTTGTAGCGCGAAGAGTGTCCACCAATCCGTAACATCACCGCCGTAGAGTCGTCCCCGGGTTCCTGGGGACATGTCCGTGATCATGCGTATCGCCGGCCTGGCGCTTCTGTCATTGCTGTTAACTGCCTGCGGGGTCGGGTCGCCGGCCCGTCCCGGGGGGACGGTCGGTGACGACCCCGCCGTCGACCAGCCCGAGGTCCTGATCGTCGCCCATCGGGGCTATTCCGGCGTGGCGCCCGAGAACACGAACACGGCGGTCGACCTCGGTGCCGCAAGCGGCGCGGAGTACGTGGAGATCGACGTGCAGATGGCCTCGGACGGCGGTCTCGTCGTGATGCATGACACGACCCTGTCGCGCACCACCAACGCGCCGCTGGCCTATCCGGCGCGGGCGCCGTGGAACGTCGGCGACTTCACCCTGGATGAGATGCGCGGACTGGACGGTGGCACCTGGTACGGTTTTTCCCGCGATCCCGGGAATTTCAACTACGTCGGTGAACCGGTGCCGGACCTGCGAACCATCCTCGACACCCTGCGTGACCGCGCCGGGCTGCTGCTGGAGGTCAAGAGTCCCGACCTTTATCCGGGCATCGAGGCGGCGATCGCGGCCGAGTTGGAATCCGCCGGATGGGTGATGAACGGCCAGCCGACGCAGCCGCTGATCGTGCAGTCCTTCGACTGGGGCTCAATGGCGACCTACGCCGCACTGCATCCGGATGTGCCCATCGGCCTGCTGGGCAACCCGCCCTCCGAGGATGCGGTCTGGAACGACATCAGTCGCTACGCGGACGCCATCAACCCGAGCCATTCGAACGTGGATCAGGCGACGGTGGACGAGATTCACCGCCGCGGTTTCGAAGTCAGCGTCTACACGGTGAATGACACGACCCGCGCCGCCGAACTGATCGCGATGGGCGTGGACGGAATCATCACCGACCAGCCGGCCCGTCTGCTGCTGGAGCGCGACCGCGAGCTGCCACCGTCCGGGGCATTCGAACTGGGGAACCCTGAGATCACCGAACTCAGCGGTCTGGCCCAAAGCACGCGAACGCCTGGCGTGTTCTGGGCCCTGAACGATTCCGGAGACGCCGCCCGGGTGTTCGCCTTCGACCGGCTCGGCCGCTCGCTGGGCGAGGCGGCGGTGCGCCCCGCGTTCAACCTGGACTGGGAGGACATGGCCAGCTACGCCACCGACGACGGTCATTTCCTGCTGATGGCCGATGTCGGCGACAACGATGCGATCCGCCCCTTCGTGAATCTCTACATCGCGCCGGAACCCGAGCTGATGCCGGCCACCGGTTCACTGGCCGTCAGCACGGAGCTCACGGTGGTCTACCCCGACGGAGCCCGCGACTGCGAAGGCGTGGCCGTGGACGCCGAGGAGCAGGCGGTTTACTTGCTGAGCAAGCGCGATCCGCTGCCGCGACTCTACCGCGTGCCGCTGGACGCGACGCCGGTGCTACCGACGACGGCGGAATACTTGGGCGAGATCACCAGCCTGCCCTTGCCGAACACCGGTCAGCTCGAACCGGCGGGCAGCATCACCAACGTGTCACCCACCGGGTTTTCGATCAGCGCCGATGGACGCCACGCGCTGATCGTGACGCTGGAACACAGCTATCGCTACACCCGTCAGGCCGGCCAGACCTGGCTTGATGCGCTGAACACCACGCCCGAGGTCATTAACGTACCGGACTACGCCCAGATCGAATCCGGTGAATTCATCGGCACCGGCCCCGCCTTCCTGATCGGCAGCGAAGGCAGCCCGGCACCCATGTTCGCCACATCGCCCTGAGTCGAAATCTTCACCCTTGGCGAGACGACGAACCTTCACCAGCCGCCCGCCCGGCATCGTCGCCCTGACCCGTCTTGCGCTGACGCTTCGCCCGGTACATGGCCTTGTCCGCCTCGCGCAGCAGCTTGTCGACGTCCGTCTCTCCGGGGTTCGCCCTGGCGACACCGATACTGGCGCCGGGATAGACGAAACTGACGTCCCCGTGTGAGAACGGCCCCGTCGTCGCCTCCTCCAGGCGCTCCGTCAGCCGCGCCGGGTCGGCATCGATCGCCAGCACCACGAATTCGTCGCCTCCAGACCGCGAAACATGATCCCGGGCGCGCAGCGCACCGATCAGTCGTCGGGAGATATGGATGAGAAAGGCATCGCCGACGTGGTGGCCGAACTCGTCATTGACCTGCTTGAAGTCGTCCAGATCCACGAACGCGGCGACCACGGGAAGATTCTCGCGCGCGGCATGCTTCATCATGCGACGCAGTTCCTGCAACATGCCGCGCCGATTGGCCAGACCCGTGAGCGGATCCGCGGTGACATGGCTCGACAGCTCCTGAACCACGGCCGAAAGACGGCGAACCGCGATCTCCCGCTCGACTTGCTGGCCGATGATCTTGGCGAACTTCGCCAGCACGTTGACCACGCAGTCGTCCATTGGAACGTTGCGGTCACTGGCTGCGCATAGCGTTCCGAACACGCTGCCGTCCGTACGCAGCACGGGCTGGCTCAAATAGGTGCGGATGCCCAGTTCGCTGGCCGCCTGCGAATCGGACCAGCACGCGGTCACGTCGTCCGTGAACGGGCGCTCTTCCTCCAGCGCCCGCTTGCAAAGCGTGTCACCCCACGGCACTTCCAAACCTTCGGGAATCGTGAGGGTTCTCGAATTCCGGGAGAACAGAATGATCTGGGTGTCGGCGGCGAGGTTGATCTTCGTCAGGTAGGTCGACTCGAGCCCGGTGAACTTTTCCAGCAGCTCCAGCGTCGGCCGTGTGATCCCCTCGAGATCATCGTCGACACTCACCGACTCAAGCAGTTGCTCCAGTACTTCTTCCATCGCTACCCCGATCATCCGATGGCGGCGAAGCTAGCACAGCGCTGAGTCCAGTGGGATCGGTCGAGCGCCGCCACCAAGCGGGACGGCTGTACGAACGACCACCGGTGCCTTACTGACGACACACGGCAACATTTCCCACCGGAATCAGGGACTCAGTGGCGACAGGCCGGCGGGTTTGGCGATCACTTAGTTGTCACTGCCAGAGCCGTTCCAGACGAGGTGTGGTTCGTCCGACGCGCAGGAATCCTCGATGAAGATCGAATGGGCCGGCCGGTCAGCCACCGGGATTCCGGGCGCTGATCGACCAGCAGGCGGCCTCGAACCGCACGTCCTCCCGCTCGACAAACGGCTCGAAGGCCGGTCGGATGGCTTCGACAACCTGCCTCCGCCGGGCATCATCCACGCCTTGCAATGCCCGTCCCACCGGTCCCATGGTCGCCAGGTAGCGATCTAGCTCCGCCTCCGGAAACGAACAGGAGGCATCCAGGGGATCGATCTCGATATCGGACCATCCGGCATCAACCAGCATGCGGCGAATGCCATCGGCATCGGCCAGGCCGAACTGTCCCGGTGCGCCGGGCACGCGCGGTGGCAGCTCGGGCAGCATTGATACGGCTGCGCGCTCGGCCGCGGTCATGAACGGATTTTCATCCGGATGGCGCCAGGTCACCACATGCAGCCGCGCGCCGGGGCGGGCCGAGCGCCGCAGATTGCTGAACGCGGCCACGAAATCCCTGAAGAACATCACGCCGAAGCGCGACATCACGACGTCCGCGAGATTGGATTCAAATGGATGGCTCTGCGCACAGGCGTGGACGAAATCGGCGGCGACCCCGGCATTCAGCGCACGCCGTCGCGCCGCCCTGACCATGGCCTCGGACACATCCACGCCCACGCAGCGGCCGTCCTCAGCCAACGCGGTGGCAACCGCCACCGTCGTCCCGCCGGTGCCGCAGCCGACATCCAGCACATGCCCGGGCGAGTGGTCCAGCACCCTGGTGACAAGATGCTCCCCGATGGGGCGGAGCATCTGATCCAGTAGCGCCTGCGATTCGACCCAGACCTGGCCCGCGCTGCCGTTCCAGAGTTCGCGTTGCTCGTTTCGTGAAGGGTTCGACATGGCTTCGTCCCGTTGCATCAGCATTTGGAGATGGGCACTCTTCCACTTCAAGTCAACTTGAAGTCAAGTCATGAGCGATCTGGACATCTCGGAGGTGGCCCGGCACACCGGCATCGCCGCATCGACACTGCGCTACTACGAGGAGAGAGGCCTGATCCGTTCGGTAGGCCGGCGCGGACTGCGGCGCCAGTTCGACTCGTCGGTGCTGGAACGACTCGCATTGATCACGCTGGGTCAGACCGCCGGTTTCTCGCTGGAGGAAATCGCGGCCATGTTCAACGCGGACGGCACCCCGGACATCGATCGCGACATGCTCAGGACCAAGGCCGACGACATCGACACGACCATCCTGCGCCTCACGGCCATGCGCGACGGCCTGCGTCACGCCGCGGCCTGCTCGGCGCCCAGCCACATGGAATGCCCGAAGTTCCGCCGCATCCTGCGCATCGCGGGACTGGGTGGATTCAGCCAGCACCGCGGGCAGCGGCCACGCCCGGCCTAACGCCCCGCATCCTCCGACCGCATGGCGGACGCCTGCCGCAGACGGGCACGCAGCCGCTGCCAGGCCGCCGGCCCGTCGACCGGGACGCTCCCGGGGGCTTGATCACGTATCTGCGCCCAGCGCCGCGTCAGCGGAAACGGAATCCGCCGGATTGGCTCACCAAACGGCGGGACCAGCCCGGGCGCGGTCGGATCGTCGGCGTCCAGCGGATCCTGCACCCAGGGAGACAACGCCAGGGTCTCGATGGCCTCGTCGTCGAAATCCAGGCGCCACAGTTGCAGATAACCGCCGCCACCGTGATCGAGGTGCTGGTAGTCGATGACCGCAAGCAGCACGGGATGTCCCGCCGCGTTGGGCTCGATTCGCCAGGCATCACCCGCGTAGTGGCCGTTGAACACCATGAGAATCTGGTCGTGATGCCGGAGAAACGCCTGCCATAACGGCCCGGCCAGCGAACCGATGGTCGGCTCCTCCTCCCCCGGGACGAGCAGGGCATGTGTAATCACGATGGTTGGCGTGCACGGATGCGCCGCGAGCAATGACTCCGCCCAGGCCAGCGTCTCCGCGCCGGGCCTCCAGCCCAGCGCCAGCACCAGAACGGTTTCCCCATTGCGTGCGACACGGTATGCCTCGCTGAACCCGAACGGCCCGCGCGCGACGAACCCGGCCTGCTGCGCGGCGCGGTCCGGGGAGAACCTCTCCGGATAGGGTTCACTTGGATGGTCACGCCAGCGGTCGATTTCGTCCGGATCGAGCACATCGTGGTTCCCGGGGGCGATGGCGTAGGAAAGGCCGGCATCCTCCAGGGTGCGCATCGCGGACGAGGCCGTCCGCCACTGGTCCGCGTGCTCGGGTCGCTGCACCACATCGCCCAGATGCAGCACGAACGGCGCCCCCAGCTCCTGGCCGTGCTCGCCCAACCAGCGCGTTTGCGCCGCGAAGATGTCCGGATGCGACCGCGCATAAAGCTGGGTGTCGGGCAGGATCGCGAAGATCCAGGATTCATCCGTCGCGGGCCGAGGCGTCGTGGCGCAGGCCTGTAGTAGCCACACCACGGCGGCGACCCACCACCAAGCACGTATCCGCACCATCAACTCCCACAGCAAACCGGTCGCAACGGGCCATCCGGTTCACCCGGCCCGCGCTGGCTCAGGTTAGGCCGACATACTTTGCGAAGCGATGACGGCGCTCCGTCATCTGGCCTGCCATGTCCATGCAACGTCGGGTCGCTAGCCTGCGCGGCTTCCCGTATCGCTCCGATCCCCATGTCCATCATCCCCCCCGTCCGACTTGCCGCCCTGCTGCTTCCACTCGTCGTCGCGGCCTGCGGCAGCAGTCCGCTGCCTGCCGGTGACGGCGATGCAGGCGACGGGCTCACCCCGCCGGTCACCGATGCTCCACTGAACCAGGCCCACGCCCACAACGACTACGAGCACGCCCGCCCGCTGTTCGACGCGCTGGACCACGGTTTCATGAGCACCGAGGCGGATGTCTACGCGTCTCCGATCGCGATTCCCGGCGTGACCGATGCGCTGTACGTGGCCCACGACCCGCAGGACATCAACCCTGCGCGAACACTCCGCGCGCTCTACCTCGATCCGATGTACGCCCTGTTCTCCGACACCGGGGTGATCCAGCCGGGTCAGACGCAGCCGTTTCAGTTGCTGATCGATTTCAAGACCACCGCGGAATCGACCTGGTCGAGACTGGAAGAAACACTCGAGGACTACGCCGCCATGCTCACGGTGTACGAGGACGGTGTCGTCACGCCCGGCGCCGTCACCGTGGTGATCTCGGGGAACCGACCCGTGGACACACTGGCCGCGGCCGGACGCCGCCTGGCCTTCATCGACGGCAGGTTGTCGGATCTGGAGAATGCGCCGCCCGTCGAGCTGTATCCGCTGATCTCGGACAACTGGACATCACACTTCACCTGGAACGGCGAGGGCGACATGCCGGCCGACGAGTCCCAGCAGCTGGACGCGATCATGACGCAGGCCGGGGCGATCGGTTACCGCATCCGCTTCTGGGCAACACCCGATACCCCGGGCGATGCCCGCACCGCGCTCTGGACGCGGCTCGCCAACGCCGGCGTGCATCACCTGAACACCGATGATCTCGCTGGACTCGAAGCCTTCCTGCGCGCACGTCAGGGAACATTCGACCAGGGGTCGTAAATCCAGCCTAATTCAGCACGCGACGCGCATCGCCCCCGCCCTTCTGGCGTGGTTGCTGCGTTTCCGTCCCGCGTTGCTGCCCCACGCAGCGAAACGGAATCCCGGTATGCGGACGCTGCGCCCGATCCTGCTTTGTCATCTCTGTCTCGTAATGCTCGCCGCCTGTGGTGGCCGCGGAAACCCGGATCCCAACTCGCCCGTTCCCCCGGTCGTCGACATCAGCTGTGATGACCCCGCCGCCGCCGAGGTGATGCAGCTGAGCGTGACCAGCCCGATCCCGCAAGATCTGGATGAGTTGGTCGACCCGCTGCCGACCACCGAGATCTACGTGACCGCGATGCTGCCGGAGCGTTGCCCGGGCGAACGCTTTCCGCTGGTTCTTCAAAGTCATGGCTACGGCGGATCGCGGCGAACCGAAATGGCCGCCGACGGCACGCTCTACCCGCAGGATCCCGGGCTCACGGCGATCGACGAGATGACCACCGCCCTGCCGCATCACAACTACGTCGTCATCAGCGTGGATCAGCGCGGGCACGGTGAAAGTCAGCCTCAGAACGGCGGCGGCTACGTGCGCCTGAACAGCCCGACCGAGGAAATCGAGGACATCCGCCACATCCTCGACTGGGCCTACGACAACGCGCAGATGCTGCACATCCTCCAGGAAGACGGCACCGGCATCGACAAGGACATTAGGGTCGGCACGCTCGGCTACAGCTACGGCGGCGCCATGCAGCTCGCACTCGCCGCCCGGGACCGCCGCGTCGACGCCATGGTGCCGATCGCCACCTGGAACAACCTGCCGCACAGCCTGGCCGCCAACAACGCGATGAAACAGTCGTGGATTCAGACGCTGTGCCTGTTCGCGGTCATCCCGTCGTCCGGCGCGGTGATCGGCGCCATCAACACACCAGCGATGCGGACGATGTGTAACAACGCGGCGATTCGCGACGTGACGGCATTCAACGTACGAACCCTGGATGATCTCGTCGCCCGCATCTCCGCGGACAACGCGCGCCCCAGGCCGGTCACTCGCGAGGAGTTCTTCTCGCTGCTCCAGGCCAGCGGCACGCACCGCGTTCGTGCCAGACAGCACAGCGGAGACGGCGCGGCGCTGCGGGCGGTGCCGACGCTCGTCATGCAAGGCAACCGCGATGGCCTGTTCAACATGACCGAGGGCTACCTGAACTGGCGCAGCTTCCGTCAGGCGGGTGCGGACGCCCGTCTGCTGACCATGGAAAGTGGTCACCTGACGCCGATCGCCGCGCAGATCGACGGCACCGGTAACTGCGGCGGCGTACAGGGCGTGTACGCCGTGCTCGCCTGGTACGAGCACTATCTCAAGGGTCGCGACGACGCCGATTTCGATGCATTGCCCACGGTCTGCATTTCGGTGCAGGCCAGTCCGAATGCGCCAGCCAGCCCCGAAGTCGGCGTGGCGCTGAACCAGATGCCGGTGGGCGTCCAACGTGGCGCCGGAGCCCTGGCGGTCACGGCGGAATCGGTGGAGGTCGATGTCCGACTGGCGCAGCTTGGTCCGCAATTCGTGCCGCTCGTCACCATCCCCGAAGACGGCTACGCGCTGGCCGGCATTCCGACCATCGGCAGGCTCAGCGTGGAACCCGGCTTCGGCGCCACCCACGAGGCGATTGCGCTGGTCGGCGTGGGCTTGCGACGCGATGGCCGGACCTACCTCATCGACGACCAGATCACCGGCTACGTCGAGGGCAGCTATACAACCGATGTGTATCTGGACGAAGGCGATCCGCTGATGCTGCCGGGCGTCGGTGAAATTCTGTCCGAGGGCGACGAGATCGGCCTGCTGTTCTACGAGCAGCAGGTGCAGTACTCCGTGGTGCTGTCGCTCACCTCACTGACGACGGTCCTCCCCTTCGGCGCGGTCAACTACATCGCCGGCCGGCCGTTTCCGAACATCACGAGCAACCTGCTGACGCCGGTCGTCGACGTGCTGAGCAACCCGAATCCCTACCGCGCGGTGCTCGAGGACGTGCAGCTGCCCGTGTTCAAGCCCGGCGAGTTCGCCGGAAGCAAGTGGACCGAACCGGACCTTCTTCAACGCATGCGGTGAGACCGGCCGGGGCTTGACGCAGGTCAAGCATCCGCCGTCAGTCATCGCGTAACGTAGCGGCCGAATCCCGATGCGGCCGCGACGTGAGCCCCTCGACACCTGCCGACCAGACATCGCCAATCTCGCTCTGGCCACTCGCTGCCGGGGTAATCGGAGCCCTCGTCGCCGCCATGCTGACCGTGAGCGCCGGCCTGTCCGCCTCCGCCGCCTGGACGGCCGGCGTGACCGCGCTCTGTGCCATCTGGTGGGCCACCGAGGCGATTCCGTTGCCCGCGACCGCACTCATTCCGATCGGCGTGTTCCCGCTGGTGGGCGTGCTCGATGCCGAAGCCGTGGCCTCCGCCTACGGCAGCCAGCTGATCCTGCTGTTCCTCGGCGGATTCCTGCTCTCCAAGGCGATGGAATGTTCCGGCGCGCATCGGCGCATCGCCCTGCAACTGGTGAACTGGGTGGGCGGCTCGCCGCGACGGCTGGTGTTCGCGTTCCTTCTGGCCGCCGGCGCGCTGAGCATGTGGGTCTCCAACACCGCCACCGCATTGATGCTGCTGCCCGTGGCACTGGCGACCATCGAGCGGGTCGAGGACCGCAACCTGCGGGTTGGCGTGCTGCTCGCGGTGGCCTACGGGTCCAGCATTGGCGGCATGGGGACTCCCATCGGCTCGCCGCCGAACCTCGTGTTCCTGGAGGTTTACCGCACCACCACGGGCGTTGCGATGAGCTTCGTGGAATACATGACCATCGCACTGCCGGCGGTGATCCTGCTGCTGCCGCTCGCCGCGCTGTGGCTCACCCGCCGGGTGACGTCCACCGAACCGGTCAACCTGCCGGAGACCGGCCGCTGGGCCGTGGACGAGCGCCGGGTGATGATCATCTTCGCGTTGACCGCACTGGCGTGGATCACCCGCGGCGACCCCTTCGGTGGCTGGAGCCAGTGGTTCGGCCTGCACACCGCTAACGATGCCAGCGTCGCGCTGGTGGCGGCGGTCGCCCTGTTCCTCGTGCCCAACGGTCGCGGCGGTCGTCTGCTGGACTGGGAATCCGCGGCGTCGATCCCCTGGGGCATGCTGATCCTGTTCGCCGGCGGCATTGTCATCGCCAAGGCGTTCTCCGCCTCCGGCCTGAGCACGGCGATCGGCGACCTGCTGGCGGGCGTGGGTGCGCTGCCCGTCGTGCTGTTGCTCCTGATGATCTGCCTGGGCGTCACCTTTCTCACCGAGGTCAACAGCAACACCGCGACGGCGGTGCTGCTGATGCCCGTCCTCGCCGCCGCGGCGCTCGCGAACGAGCTCGACCCACGTCTTCTGATGATTCCGGCCGCGCTGTCGGCAACCTGTGCCTTCATGCTTCCGGTCGCCACTCCGCCGAATGCCGTGGTGTTCGGCAGCGGTTCGATTCGCGTCCAGACCATGATTCGCGAAGGCTTCGCGCTCAACCTGATTGGCGCGCTGGTGATCACCACGGTGTGCTACTTGCGGCTGGCCTAGGGGAAACACTGGTCGAGCCCGCCGGCCGAATATGTGAGGATGCGCAGGTCTCCTCCTCGCCAAAACCACGCAACGCCCATGCTGAGAGTCGCCCTCACCCTCGAAGGCCGCACCATCGACGACATCGACAAGGCCCTGGACGAAGCCAGGCGACAAATTCTCAACGGTGACCGCACCGGCGCCGATGCCAGCGAGGATGGCGCCTACAAGTTTCAGGTTACCGGACAGGAGAGTTCCTGATGTCCAGCTCCAACCGCCCCGCGAACGTCGAGGCATTTCGCGAGGCCGTCGTCACGCGCCGCTCCGTGCGCCAGTTCACCGAGGAGCCCATCCCCGAGGCCGTTCTGCAGGACTGCCTGGACATGGCCCTGCTGGCACCGAACAGCTCGAATCTGCAGATGTGGAACTTCTACCGCATCACCTCAGCGGACAAGCGGGAGCAGATGGCGAAAGCCTGCATGAGCCAGAAGGCGGCGAAAACCGCCGCGGAACTGATTGTCTGCACCGGCCATACGAGGAACTGGCGCAAGCACGCGAAGGAAATCCTGAACCAGTGGCCCCGCGACCAGCCGCCCAAGGTCGTCCAGCAGTACTACGGCGGACTCACGCAGTTCATGTACGGCATGGTGCCCATGGACATGCTGGGATTCGGCGCGCGGGCGAAGAAGGGGCTGCGCGACTCCATCGGCCTCGTGCGCCCCATGATGCGCACGCCCAATACCGAAGCCGACATGGAGCTATGGGCGGCCAAATCCGTCGCGCTGGCCTGCGAGAACCTCATGCTGGCGCTGCGCGCCTACGGATTCGACAGCTGCCCGATGGAGGGCTTTGACGAGCAGCGCGTCAGAAAGCTCTGCGGCTACGGGCGCCATGAGTTCACCGTCATGGTGATCGCCGCCGGGCGGCGACACCCGAAGGGGATCTACCACGAGCGCATGCGGTTTGACCGCGACCGGTTCATCCACGAAGTCTGATTCCAGGGTTCGGACCCGAGCATCGATTGTTGTTGCCTATTGAACAGTGGATGACATTCAATTTCTCAGATGGCGATATTGCGCGTAACGTCGATCCTGAAATCACAGACGGAGTCACTCGATGAGCATGTTGATGCAATGGTTGCGCGCGTTGTTCGGCCAACCGGAGCCTGAACTCGTACCGATCCCGGTACGTTGCAACTTCGACAACAACTACTACGGTGACCGGGTCTGCGACGCCGAGCGGCGACGGCGTGAGCTTGGCCGGACGCGCTAACGCGGTCCCGGTGGTCACCGCCGACTCGCGGGACCGTCTCGCCGTTGCATGAAACCGCCGTGGGAACATGAGGACGTCAAGGCTGCGTTTCCGCCCTACACGGTCGTCCCCCTCGGCCAGAACGTACGCCGGATCACCGCGCCGAATCCGGGTCCGCTGACCGGGCCCGGGACGAACACCTACCTGATTGGTGACGATCGCGTCGCGGTCGTCGACCCGGGCGTTCGCGATCCCCGCCACCTTGATGCCATTCTCCAGGCCGCCGACGGCCGGATCGAATGGATTCTGTTGACCCACACCCATCCGGATCATTCGCCGGGCGCACGAGAACTGGCCGAACGCACCGGCGCCCGCGTCCACTCGCATCCGGCCGAGTTGCAAGGCGTTCGCGACGCCAGCTTCCAGCCCGATCTGCTGCTGGACGAAGGCGACCGGCTCGACTGCGGCGACTTCACCCTGCGCTGCCTGCACACGCCGGGGCATGCGACCAACCACCTCTGCTACCTGATCGAGGACACCGGGGACCTGATCGCCGGCGATCAGTTCATGGATGGCGCCACCGTCGTCATCGCCCCACCCGACGGCAACATGTCGGACTACTTCGCGTCGCTGGAGCGGCTGAAGCATGAACCCATCGAGCGCATCCTGCCGGCGCACGGCAACCCGCTGAGCCCGCCCGCCTCGGTGATCGAAGGCGTGATCGCCCACCGTCTGAAGCGGGAACGCAAGGTCATCGACGCGCTCGCGTCGCTGGAAGACCTGGTCACGATGCAGGAACTGCTGCCCGTGGCCTATGACGATGTGCCGGAAATGCTGCACCCGTTGGCTGCACGCAGCCTGCAGGCGCATCTGGACAAACTGGTCACCGACGGAACCGCGCAAACGCGCGATGGCTGCTGGCAGCTGACCTGAGCGCTCGCCGCGCGAAGAACGGCGACATCGCGAATCTCCCCCACCTCGAGCGGAGCCGATTCGGCCTTCCGGCCAACATCGACCATAATCCCGGTCTGGTGTCAGGGGAATGCTCCATGCAATCGGCACGGGGACACAACGACGGTCTGCCGCAACATGCTCGGACCGAAACGATCCGAATGACCTCGATTGGCGCGGCTGATGCATCCATCGCCTGCCCATCCACCACAGCGATCGTCCCTTGATTACCGCACGCAAGGTTCGCCTCAGCTTCACCGACTCGCTGAAGATTCTCGGCCCGTACGTCTACGAGAACTTCGTCGAGCAGCTGAAGACGATCTGGTTCATCGTCGCCTATCTGCTGCTGTTCCAGATCCTGGTACTGGGCCTGCCCATCGTGCACGCACTGATGATCGGCGTGGGCATCGGCATCGTCGCATTCGGGCTGATGTTCTTCATGGAAGGGCTGCGGCTGGGGCTGATGCCGCTGGGCGAGACGATTGGCGCGATTCTGCCGCGCAATTCGTCGCTGCCAATCATTCTGGGCTTCGCGTTCCTGCTCGGCATCGGCGCCACCTTCGCCGAACCGGCGATCGCCGTGCTGCGCAGCGCGGGTGCCGGGGTGCAACCCGAGCAGGCGCCGCTGCTCTACAGCCTGCTCAACGACTTCGCCAACCAGCTGGTCACCGTCGTCGGCATCGGTGTCGGCATCGCCGTGCTGCTGGGGATTCTGCGCTTCTTCCTCGGCTGGTCGCTGAAACTGTTCATCATTCCCCTGATCACGCTGCTCTGCGGACTCACGCTCTACGCCCACTCCCACGACATGCTGCAACCGGTGCTGGGACTGGCCTGGGACTGCGGCGCGGTCACCACGGGGCCGGTGACAGTCCCGCTGGTCCTGGCGCTGGGCATCGGTGTCTGCCGCATCGTCGGCGATGGCGACGCGGGCAATGCGGGTTTCGGCATCGTCACGCTGGCGTCCCTGTTTCCGGTGCTCGCGGTGCTGATGCTGGCAATGTGGCACGTGCAACAGGACGACTACTACGGCCAGCCGAACTACGCCGGAACGCCGGTGGTGCAGCAGGCCGCACCCGCCCCCGAACGGACCACGCCCAAGGCCCGCCCGGAAGGCTTCACCAAGGACGAGTTCGATCGCTTCCTCCGCAATGGCGTCCCGTCCAGCGATTACGAACTGAAGTTCGCGGGCGGCAGCCCGCAGCTGATTGAAGGGCGAATCGTCCTGGACGATTCCACGCTAATCTTGGAGAAGCGTCAGGCGCTTCAGGCCAAGGTCGTTTCAAAGGCGGTCTGGGACCCTTCCGTCGCGTTCTTCGAGGAGCTCCGCGCCGGGGCGCTGGCCGCGCTGCGCGCTATCGTGCCGCTGTGCCTGTTCCTGCTGATCACGCTGCGTCTGGTGCTGCCCGAGCGGTTGCGCAACCGCGATGAAATCTTCATCGGCATCAGTTTCGCGGTAATCGGCATGAGCCTGTTCATCCTCGGCATCACGCTGGGTTTGACGCCGCTGGGCGCGCAGCTCGGCAGCAACGTCCCGCTCAGCTTCGCGACGCTGACGCCGTGGGGTGCCGAGGGGCTGCGCGAGCCCCTGTTCGAGTCGGCGACCACCGGCAAGATTCTCGCCGCGATCTTCGGATTCTTCCTCGGTTACGGCGCAACGCTGGCGGAACCCGCGCTGAACGCGCTGGGCGAGACGGTGGAGAAAATCACCATTGGCGCATTCAGAAAGTCCTTCCTGATGCAATCGGTGGCACTCGGCGTCGGGCTTGGCATCGGTGTCGGCGTGATCAAGATCGCGTTCAACATTCCGCTGGAATATCTGCTGATCCCGCCCTACCTGCTGTTGCTGGTTCTGACGCTGATCTCCTCCGAGGAATTCGTGAACTTCGGCTGGGACAGCGCCGGCGTGACAACCGGACCGATCACGGTCCCGCTGGTGCTGGCCATGGGCCTGGGCATCGGTGGCAACGTGCCGGGCGTGATCGACGGCTTCGGCGTGCTGGCGCTGGCCTCGGTCGGGCCGATCATCACCGTGCTCGCGGTGGGAATCATCGTGTCCCGTGCCCGCAGCGGCCGACCGGCGGAGGCCGCATGAGCGAACACTTCGAAGTCCTGCGCAAGGTTTCACTGGTCGCGGCGATCCTGCCACCGCCGACCGTCAAGCCGGTGATCGAACGGCTGTTCGCCTCAGGCGAGCGCAACGCCTTCGTCACCAATGCCCGCGGCACGCTGATCCGGACCGAATGGGTCCAGCGCTTCCTGCCGCTGATCAGCCCGGAAAAGGAAATCCTGCGGTTTCTGGTTCCCGACGCACAGGTGGACAGCGTGATCCGCGAGATCTCCGAGGCCGGCGGCCTGCGCTACCCCGGTTCAGGCGCGGTGTACTCGGTCCCCTGCGACGACCTTTATCACACGCCGGACTTTCCGATCTGGGAAGGCCTGGGCTCCGAGGAGCCCGGCAGCGATGCCTCGATCGGACTGCGCGAAAACCTGGCCGCCATCACCTGCATTCTGCAGCCGGATTACACGGAGAGTGTCTCCAAGGCCGCAATGCAGGCGGGCGCCCACGGTCCGGTCGTCTACTACTGCGAAGGACGTGGCCTGCGCGATCGGCTCGGCTGGCTGCGAATCACCAAGAAACGCACCAAGGAAGTCATGACCGTGGTCGTGGACAACTCGGACGCCGACGCCGTGGTCGAGGCCATGACCGTCGCCGGCCGGCTGACCATGCCCGGACGTGGTTTTCTTTACCGCATGCCAGTGCAGAAAGGCATCGTCAACCTGCCGAGCACGGTGGGCAGCCGCCACTACGCCGCGGACATGCAGCAGGTCATCGCCGCCATCGACGGCCTGGTCGGTCACACGGATTGGCGGCGCCAGCAGGTCATTCGTCTCGGCACCGGGGCCCACGCCGCCGGCCTGGGACTGGAAGACGAGGTTGCCGACTCGGCGCAGACCGAACCACAGACCCGCCTCACCATCATCTCCAGCGGCACCCACATGCAGACCCTGCTGGATGCCGCGACAGCCGCCGGCGCCACCGGCGCCAACACATTGTCGGCTCGATTCGTCGAGGCGGAATCCAAGGTCACGATGGGCCGTCGCTTGAACCGCGAGCGCTCGTGGATTCAATCCGTCGTCCCCGCACGGCAGGCGCAGCCGATCATGGATGCTGTCATGAAAACCGCCGAAGAACACAACATCACCGAGGTGTGCTTGTTCGGGCAGCCCGTGACCCGCGCGGTCACGTACCAGGCGCAGACGGTCGGCAATGACGCACCGAGCGGACGGACCTATCGGGGCGCCAGCATCTAGAGAAGCCCCACCGCTTCAGAACGACGACCACCCCGTCGCCTCCATCAGGCGGTAGGTCCATCGCAACTTGGGGCGCTCATCAGCGAAGTCGGCGTAAGGCACCGAGAAGTGTCGGCCGTTCCGGTTCTCCCAGAGACCGTCGAACCACGTGGTCATCGAGATCGCCAGCGCATGGTCGGCCGGCAGGGACAGGGTCACGTCGGTCTCCAGATTGAAATCGTCCAGATTGCGGCGGGTGAAATTCGCGGAACCCAGGACCGACAGAAAGCGACCGTTGCCCGCGGTCTCCACCAGCAACGCCTTGAAGTGACATTGCTCGCCATGGGTGTCGCACCAGCGCACATCGATCCCGGCGTTCACCAACTCGGCGGCGACCGGGCGCGCGGGCACGCCGTTCTTCTCGCGACCAAAGGCGTCGCGGTTCGGGTCCAGCAGCGCGCGGACATCGGCGCCCCGCTCCCGCGCCGCCTTCAGCGCTTCAATGACCTCGCGATCCGACAGATAGAACATCGCCAGACGAACGCGATCATCGGCACCGGCAACCTGCAGCGCATCGAGAATGGCCGACTCGACCGCATTCTCGGTGACGATCCGGATGGTGGCGTCGGGAGGTTTGCCGGTCTCACGTGGCCCGACCCGCAACCAGCGGTCCGGGATGCGGACATCATCGCTGGAGAATTGCAGCACGGCCTGTTCGGTGCGCATCAGGTCGGTCGCCGCGGGGCCCGCGAACCGCAGGGCGATGTTGCTGTGGGCGCTGCTGTCGGTATGAGGATTCGCCGAGGTCACCAGCGCCCGCAGACCTCCCCTGCCGTCATCGGCCACCAGCGTCTTGCGGTGGTTGGCCTTGAAGTTGAGCAGAGCGAGATAGCTGCGCAGCGTGACCTCGCCGTCACCCAGCGCATTCGGCAGCCAGCCGCCCTCCGTGGTGTTGCCGAACGGCCGCGCCAGCCAGCGCCACAGTCCGCTGTAGCTGGGGTTGCTGTCACGCAACGCAGTCAGCCGCGTCATCACGACTTCGACGCCAACACGCCGCAGCCGCTGGAGGTGCTCGGCTTCCAGTCCGCCGTACACGGTATTGATCGGGTCGGTGATCAGGACCACGGTCAGATCGCCGTTCGCCGCACGTGCGTCGATCAACGCCCGAGTCAGCTCACTGGTCAGATCACGCGTCCGTTCCGGTTCGGGTCCGTGAAACGGGTTGAACAGGAACATGTCGATGACGATCAGCTCGCGCGCATCCGCGATCATCTTGAACACGGCATCGAAGATGGCCTGATCGCTTTGTCGCCGGCCGTCGGCGTCGAGATAGGTCGTGTCCACCAGCAACTCGGCATCAGCCAGCGGTCGCGCCGACCCGTCGTGGGTCAGGCCGTCCGGCATCTGGACACGCGTCGACAGCGTGACGCTGAGCCATGCGATCAGGCCCACCGTGACGATGGTGTAGACGATCAGACGCGGAACGCGTCGGACACGCTGCGTGAATCGGTTCATCGCTGCGAGCGTTCGACCGACCGCGTCGCCATGCGGGCCGCGACGATGCGCAGTTTGGGCGCGATATGGCGCCGGCAGAACGGCGCCTCGGGGCGTCTTGCGTAGAAGTTCCGATACCGGGGCGACGACGCGCGGAACGCGCCGAAACGCAGCACTTCGGTCACCAGCGTCTTCTCGAACGCACCTTGGGCCGCCCGCAGTTCGCGGCGGGCGGACTCTGCCTGGGCGTCGTTCATGACGTAGACGGCGGACCGGTACTTGTCGCGCATCGGATGCGCCGACGTACTGGCATGTGTATGCAGATGCGCGTCGATCAACTCACGCAAAGCGATCCGGGTCGGATCGAAACGCAGGAGCACCGCCTCCGAAAAGCGGGCGGGGTCATCCGTCGTCGCGATCCAGCCCTGCCGGACCTCGGCCACGCCGACAATCGCCTGGAACACCGCCTCCGTGCACCAGTGACAGCCGCCGCCGAACCCGATCCGCTCACTCACCGTCGGCAACAGCCTCCGGAGCAGCTGCAAGCAGGTCCAGCGCAGCGGCGGTCATCGCCCGGACACCGGTTTCGATCGCCAAAGGCGCATCCGGCGCGAAGAACGGGGAATGCAGTGACGGCAACGACTCGCCACTGCTTTTCGCCGCCTGGTAGGTTCGCGGTTCCACACCACCCAGCCAGTAGATGAAGCTGGGAATCGCCGGGTCGGTCAGTCCGTACTCGGAGAAATCCTCGCCGCCCATGACCGCGGGCACCGACTCCACCTGGTCTTCACCCAGCGTCGCCTCGATGACGCCGACAACCCGCTGGACCAACTCCGGATTGTTGTAGGTGGACCGCGTGTGCTCGTCCTGCACCGTGACTTCGGGCAGCTTGTCCTCCGGCAACCCCGCCGCCAGCGCCTGTCCGCGGGCGATCCTGCGGATGCCGTCGATCAACGCATCGCGGGTCTCGGCGCTGTAAGCGCGCACCGTGAGCTGCAGCTTCACCTGATCCGGGATGATGTTGTGCTTGGTCCCGCCATGAATCGAGCCCACGGTCACGACCCCGGGCTCCACCGGCGGGATCACGCGCGCGACCAGTGTCTGCAACGCGGTGATGATCTGGGCCGACAGCATCACCGGGTCCTTGGTCGTATGCGGATAGGCGCCATGACCACCCACCCCGTGAACGGTGATGTCGACGGAATCGACGCTGGCCAGCGCGTAACCCTCGGTGTAGCCCACGGTGCCCGCCGGCAGGCCGGCGCTGACATGCAACGCGAGGTTGTAGTCCGGGCGCGGAAAGCGCTCGAACAGCCCGTCGGCGAGCATCGCCCGCGCACCGGCGCCTCGCTCCTCGGCCGGCTGACCGATCATCACCAGCGTACCCGCCCACTGGTCCTTTGCCTCGACCAGCTTGCGCGCCGTCCCGACGAACACGGTCATGTGCACGTCATGCCCGCAGGCATGCATCACCGGCACCGTGTTTCCATCATCGTCGGTGGTGGTCACGGTGCTGGCGTAGGCCTTGCCGGTCTGCTCCTTCACCGGCAAGGCATCCAGATCGGTACGCAGCAACACGGTTGGCCCCTCACCGTTCTTCAGCACACCGACCAGCCCGTGACCACCCACGTCGGTGGTCACGTCGAAACCCAGCGCCTCAAGCTCGCCGGCAATCGTCGTGGCCGTCGCAGCCTCGTGGAACGACAGCTCGGGATGGGTATGCAAATGGGTGTACAGATCGAGCAGCGACTCATCCGCCAGGGCGCCGGAGCCAACGGCAAGCCCGCACAGGATGGCGGCGATTCGGCTGATACGGTCAGGCTTTGCAGGCATCGGGCAACTCTGGTCAGTGCGGGATTCATCGCACGATAGCCAATCCGGTGCCGATTCACGAGCGATGCCGCGTTCACCAGCGAACTCACGCATCGCCGGGACACCGTACGCGCCCATCGCCGCTCCGAGCGGATTCACGCGGCTGGACGACGCAAGAAAACATGAAAAAAACCTGATGGATGGGTGTAGATAACACCCCTATCAGACGATTGATCGGATCAACACAAGATCATTCCATCGTGTTTTTTACTTTCCAAAGGACAGCGTCAAATTTTTGACGCCAAAATTTAACTTTCCTTTAATCGAAGCCCGCGCACCACTCGTCGGGACCAGGCGGTAGGCGAAGACCTACGCCGCGTAGGTTCTTTCCTACATTCACGCGAGACCGATCACGATGCGCAGGCCCGAGCCAGCCCGCTCCTCCTCCCGAACATTGACGTGCATCGGTCTCAACTGGAAAGCCGAAGTCTCGATCAAGACCACGCTGACCTTGCTGCAGGGCAAGACCAGCGAACGATGGAGCTACAGCGAGGAGCCCACCGCGGACGTGGTGATCTTCGACGCCGGCAACGCCCTCGCCCGCGCCCTGGTCAAGCGGCAGGCCACCCAAGGACACCCCGGACAGGTATTCGTCTCCACCGGCGACACTGATGACGACAACCATCTGTCCGTTCGCCTGCCCATCGGTGCTCACCGGCTGATCGAGACGCTGAACGAGGCGTCCCTCCGGCTGGAGAATCGCCCGCGATCAGCCGCCATGCCCCAGCAGGACAGCGTCTGCGATCGTCTCGACGAAGCCATGCACGTGCGCGGAGCCCTGGGCCTGGCCATTCGGGCCGGAGCTGACACCGGGCTGTACAAGCTGTCCGAAAAGACATTGCACTGGCCTCGCGACCTGACTCTGGACGAAACCGTCGGCGTGTTGGCGTCCGACATCGAGATCCGGGTCCTGACCGAGGGCAACCGGGCGGAGATCGCGGCACTCGAGCAGACATCGCAAATTCAGGTGTCCGGCGAGCAGTTGCTGTGGGCCATCGGGATGACCCGCTCCAAGGGTTCGCTGATACGGCGCATCGACCCGGACTCCAGGTATCGGCTACGCCGGTGGCCGAACTTTGGTGTGCTCGGACGCAGCAGTACGGACATGCGCTGCGCCTCGATGCTTCTGCAACGGGAACTTTCCCCGCTGGAGCTGGCGACCTCGCTGGGCCTGCCCATCAGCCACATCGGCAGCTTCATCAACGCCAGCGCGCTCTGCGGCCTGCTGACCGAAGCACCGGCGTCCGCCGCCTCACACGAACGCGCGTCGCGCGCCTCCGCGGACACGGGCAGGCGTTTCGGCCGCGTGCTGCAGCGCCTGCGTGATGCCTTCGCGATCTGAAATCCATGCATTCCGAAGAACTCAAATTGCTGTTCGCCGGCCCCATGGGCGCGGGCAAGACAACGGCGATCCGCAGCATCAGTGAAAGCGCCCCCATCCTGACGGAGGCGCGGAACTCCGACCTGCAGAGAAACGCCAAGGCGGAGACCACGGTGGCTTTCGACTATGGCGAGGTCACGCTCGAAGGCGGAGAGAAACTCCGCCTTTACGGCATGCCCGGCCAGTCCAGGTTCGACTTCATGTGGTCCATCCTGTCGGATGGAGCACTGGGCGTCGTGATCCTCACGGACAACTCCGTCGCGGACCCCATCGGTGAGCTCGCGACGTTCATCGAGGCCTTCACCGATCTCGCCAGCCGAGCCGCCGTCGTGGTCGGGGTCGGTCGGTTCGAGGCCGGCACCACGACACTCGATGACTACGGCGAATGGCTCTCGGGCAAGGGCCTGCCCATTCCGGTGCTACCGGTAGACGTCCGGCGGCGTGACGACGTGCTGCTGCTGCTGGATGCGCTGATTCATCAAATCGAAATCCACGAACACCTCGAGGACCTCACTGGTGAATGACCCCATCGCCATCCCGAACCAGCCCGCCTACGACCCGCATCGGGATGTACTGAACCGACTGCTGGATTCCTACCCCGAGATCCGGGGCGTTGTGCTGGCGCGAACCGACGGATTCGAAGTTGCCAGCGCAACACGTGACTCGCTGTCGGTGTCCCGCGTGAGCGCAATCGCCAGCTCCCTGGTCGCGTTGGGACAGGCGGCGTTACGAGAGCTTGGCCTCGGCGCCGGGGGCAGCGTGCTGGTCGACGGATCAAACGGAAAATTGTTGCTGATCGAATTCAAACAACAGAACTGCGAGTTGGTACTCGCACTGTTGGGAGACAAGGACCTGGTGACAGGCACGCTGCTTTGGGCAGCACGTGATTGCGTTAAAAGTCTGGAAACTCTGACCGTATAACAAAAGGAAGCGAAATAATGTCGAATACCCAAGAATCCCTGGACAGCCTGCTTGCCATCGATGGCGCCATGTGCTGTGCGCTGGTCGACGCGAACAGCGGCATGATGCTGGGCCAGGCCGGCACGGGTCTGGACCTGGAGCTGGCGGCGGCCGGAAACACCGAAGTCGTTCGCGCGAAGATGAAAACCATGAAGTCGCTGAAGCTCGAAGACGAGATCGAGGACATCCTGATCACGCTGGGCAAGCACTACCACATCATTCGACCGGTGGCGGCCAATGCGGGCCTGTTCATCTACCTGGTGCTGGACAAGTCGCGTTCGAACCTCGCGCTGGCACGTCGAAAAACCGCCGAAGTAGAAAGCCTGCTGACCGTCTGATGATGCAGCGATGTTCCCGGTGCCGCGCCGACATCGGGAACATCCGCTCGGGCTCGGGGACGGTCCCGAACCGGCGTCTCAATCCCCTTGCAGACGCTGACGCAGGGCGTTGTTTCGGGCCATCGCCTGATCACGCCGCTCACCCAGCGCCTGGAAGATCGTGTCGGACCGCGTGAGCACCTCCAGCGCTTCATCCGCGCGGTCGGTCGCCGCCAGAACATTCGCCAGTTCGTAGTAGGCCGAGCCGACATTGGCCGCATCATCCGGCCGAACGGATTCGATACTCTTGATCACGTCCCGGGCATGGGCTTCCGCGGCCGCCACCTGGTCGTCGGTGAGCAAGGCGCGTGTCCGCGTGTTGGCGGCAACGAAATAAAGCGCGCCGGTTTCCAGTCCGGCCGCTTCGACCTGAGCCTTGACCTCGTCCAGCAACATCAGGGATTCGCCGGCCCGGTCCAGCTTGATCAGCATGCTGGCGAGAAAGCGCTGCGCGTTGGCCAGGATCATCCCCGGACCCGCCGTCGTTCGGATGTAGTCCGCGGATTCTCGGAACGTCTCGACGGCCTCCTCCAGCTTGCCGAGCCGATAACGAATCCCCCCGAGGTTGGTCAGGATGATGCCAAGATCGGACGCTGCGGGACCATCGGCGGCCTGGTAGAACGATTTCGCCTGCGCCATGGCGTGCTCGGCCTGTTCCAGTTCACTCAAGCGCAGGTAGTTGAAGCCCAGCTCGGACCACAGAAACCCCTTCAACCGACCGTCGTAGGGTGACGCGGGATTCTCCTTGCCCAGAAACCTCAGCATCACCTCGTTCGCGGCCCGCCGCGCTTCGGGATCGCGTCTGGCATGGGCCAGCAAGCTGATCATCTTCACGTATTCGGGCTCGAAGCCAGGCTCGTCCCGGTAGTAGGCAATGGACGCTTCCAGCGGCGCGATCGCGGACTCCAGCTCGCCCTGATTGAGATACGCGGACCCGACCAGCGCATTGGCGGCGGCGCGGTTCCGCGGAGAGACGTCGGAACGTTCCAGCAACGGCGTGAGCATCTCGACCACGGTGCCGGGTTCGCCACGCTGCACGTAGACCTCGCCCAGCGCGATCAGCAAAGCCTCCGCATCCTTCGATCCCTCGGCCTGTGCCCGCAGCGCATCCTGCCGGCGGGCCTCCAGAAACGCGCGCACCTCCTCCCCACCCGGCTCCTCGGACTGCGCCTTGCCAAGCACGCGCACGAAGGCTTCGGTCAACTGGGTTTTCTGCTGCGCGCGATTGGCGGCGGATGCCGCGGCCCGCCGTGCGCTGGCCAGCGCGGTTTCCGCCTGCTCCCGCGCCACTCGGGATTCATTCAGCGCATCGCGCGCCTGCGCGGCGAACCAGAGGCTGGTCAGGATTCCGGTCAGCAACACCAGAAACAGCGATGCCACCGCGACCGACTGCCAGGCATAGCGCCGGAAGAACTGGCGGGTCCGGTAGGCGCGACTGCCCGCCCGCGCGCTAACCGGTCGATGATCCCGAAAGGCGCGGATGTCGTCGGCCAACGCGTCGATGCTGGCGTAACGGGCATCGGGATCGCGCCGCAGACAACGGGCGAGAATGGCGTCGAGATCACCGGCCAGCTGGGTACCTGACACCGGCGCATCCCGCCGCGTCGACGCAACCAGCGAGGCGGCGGGAAAGTCCGCATCCAGCACCTGGCTGACCAGCGCAGACATCGACGTCGTGTCCGCATCGACCGGAGGCCGCCCACTCAGCAGATGGAACAGCAGCGCGCCCATCGAGTAGATGTCAGTCGCGGTGCCCACGGGACGATTGGCAAGCTGCTCGGGTGCCGCGTAAACCGGCGTGAGCACAAGCTGGGTGCGCGTCTGATCGTCGACGGCGGCGCTGAGCACCTTGGCGATGCCGAAATCCAGCAGCTTGACGCGCCCGTCGCCGGTCACGAACAGGTTGCCGGGCTTGATGTCCCGGTGCACGACCAGCCGGCCGTGAGCATGCGCCAGCGCATCACAGGCATCCAGGAACAGCGCCAGCCGATCCTTCAGGCCCAGGCGCCGACGCTCGCAGTAGGCGGTGATCGGCTCGCCCTCCACGAACTCCATCACCATGTACGGCCGCCCATCGTCCGTGCTGCCGCCATCGATGATGCCGGCAATGCCCGGATGCTGGAGATCGGCCAGAATCCGGCGCTCGGCGTGGAACCGCAGGATCGCGGCGGGCGACTGCAGGCTGACCAGCTTCAGGGCGGCGCGTTGCTGATAGGCGCCATCGGCCCGCTGCACCTCGTAGACCTCGCCCATGCCGCCGCGTCCAAGCAGCGAACGGACTTCCCAGACATCGACGCGGCTCCCCGGAACCAGAGGCTGATAAACAGGCGTTTCCCGGGACGCCGCACCGGTCAGGAACCGGGTGTCGTCGGCATCCGACTCGCCAGCCTCGGCGAGCAGCAGCAGCACCTCGTCCAGCAGTTCGGTGTCGTCACCGACCTGCTCGCGCACATAGGACTCACGCGATGCGGCCGGCAACTCCCAGGCGGCGTCGAACAGCGCGGAGACCCGGCGCCAGCGCTCCGGCGTGTTGTGCTGATTCCCCATGCCCGCGTCGTGCCCATTCACCTCAAAGAGGCGCTCAGACTACCTGGGGCACCCGCTGAAATCAGTGACCCTGTTCAGGCTGCGAGATCGACATCGGACGCCACCGGCTGATCCGACAGCTCGCGAATCGGCCTGGACAGCCGGGCCGGAATCCGTGGCTGCACGCCGCGCATGTGCCCCAGGATACGGGTCAGATCCTGCTGCACGTCCGGCCCTGGCTCGAAGCAATCCGCGATGTGAATGCAGCCGCGCCCCCAATCGAACACCAGCACCAGCACAGGCACGCCGGCCGCGAGCGCGATGCGGTGAAATCCGGTCTTCCAGCTATCCGCGCCAGCCCGGGTCCCCTCGGGCGACATGCACACGTAAAGCTGATCGGCCGACTGATACAACGCGGTGAGCTCGCCCACGACACCACCCGGTGCCGTCCGATCGATACCGATCACGCCCATCCAGCGCAGCAGCCCCGCGAAGGGCCAGCGGAACAGCGACTGCTTGGCGACCACCCGCACGTCGATCGACAGCGCCAACGCCATGCCGATGGCCATGACGCCATCCCAGTTCGAGGTATGCGGCGCGCCGATGACCATCATTTTCGGGTGGTCCGGCAGATGGCCGGTGATCTTCAGTCCCAGCGCGGCGAGAATCCGTCGCCCCAGCCAGCGGCTGAATCGCGTACCCCGGCGCGGCACCGACGACCCGATGTCGGCAGCGGTGAATTCAGTCATGCTTGGCTCCTTGAGAAGGGGCGCGGTTGGATGGACCGCGTTCTGGCGCCAGCGGCGCGTTGTTATCGCGCTACAGTATGACGGCCAATCGGTGACGATCCGGTGAATTCCGGTGACGCTGGCCGCGACCCTGGAGCGATTTGCCGCATCCTGATGATTTGCCCCTGACGTCGTGACGGCGATGCCGGGTCACTTGTTTATTCGGGTATCCAACACCATGAAGCTGACTTCGCTCGCATTCCTCGGTGCTTTCGCGGCCACGCTGGCCGGTTGTGCGAGCACGCCGCATTCGCCAGAACAACCCACCTCCCTCATGCCTCCGATCGCTGACCGCCGCCCTTACACCGTCGAATCCCCGCAGGGTGATCGCATCGACCCGTATTACTGGTTACGCGACGACAGTCGCGAGGACCCGGAGATGCTGGCCCACCTGGAGGCCGAGAACGCCTATACCGAAGCCAAGCTCGCGCCGTATTCCGAACTGCGTGAAACGCTCTACCAGGAAATCGTCGGCCGCCTGAAAAGCGATGACGCCAGCCCGCCGACCTACGAGAACGGCTACTGGTACTACTCGCGCTTCGAGCCCGGCAGGGACTACGCGATCGTGGCCCGGCGCAAGGGCTCGATGGACGCGCCGGAAGAAATCCTGATCGATCAGAACCAGCGCGCCGAAAATGCTGATTTCTACAGCATGGGCGCTTACGTCATCAGCCCGGACAACCGCCTGATGGCGGTCGCCGAGGACACCGTCGGCCGGCGCCAGTACGTGCTGCGGGTGAAAAATCTGGAGACCGGCGAGTGGCTGGATGACGCGGTCGAGAACATCAACGCGAATCTGGTCTGGACCGACGGCAACCAGTCGGTGCTGTACGTGGAGAAGGACCCGACCACGCTGCTGGGCAAGCGCGTGCGCGAACACGTCCTGGGTTCCACCGGCGAGGGCAAGCTGATCTATGAGGAGCCGGACGACAGCTACTACATGGGCATCGGCCGCGGGAAGTCGAACGAGTTCCTCTACATCGGTTTGTATAGCACCCAGCAGACCGAATACCGCTACGCACGCGCCGACGATCCGGCACTGACCTTCCGTCCGGTGCTCCCGCGCGAGGTCGATCACGAATACGAGGTCGCCGACCACGACGGACGCTTCATCATCCTGACCAACTGGCAGGCGAAGAACTTCCGTCTGATGAGCGTCGCGCCAGAAACCAGCGCCGACAAGTCCACCTGGAAGGAACTGATCCCGACCAGCGACACCGTGCTGATCGAATCCTTCGAGGTGTTCAAGGACTACCTGGCCGTCAACGAACGCCGCGACGGCCTGCGCAAGATTCGCGTCATGCCCTGGGACGGTGGCGAAGCGGTCACCATCGACGCCAGCGAACCGACCTATGCGGCCAGCCTGATCGGCTCGGCCGAGTACGACTGGCCGTGGATGCGCTACGACATCGACACGCTGACCACGCCGACCACGACCATCGACTACAACATGGCGACCGGTGAAAAACGCGTGCTGAAGGTACAGCCGGTGGAAGGCGATTTCGACCCGGACGCCTACACCTCCGAATACATCCGCGCCACCGCGCGCGATGGCACCGAGGTGCCGGTCTCCATCGTCTACCGCAAGAACCTGCGTCAGCCCGGCAAGAATCCGCTGCTTGTCTACGGCTACGGCTCCTACGGGTATTCACTGACGCCGTACCTGTCGGTCTCTCGGCTGTCGCTGCTGGATCGCGGATTCGTGTTCGCGATGGCGCATATCCGCGGCGGTCAGGAGATGGGGCGCCACTGGTACGAAGACGGCAAGCTCGGCAACAAGATGAACACGTTCACCGATTTCATCGACGTGACCGAACATCTGGTCGAGGCCGGCTACGGCGCCAAGGACAAGGTCTTCGCGGCCGGCGGCAGCGCGGGCGGACTGCTGGTCGGCGCGGTCGCGAACATGCGGCCGGACCTGTACCGCGGCATCATCGCCGACGTGCCCTTCGTCGACGTGGTCACCACCATGCTGGACGAGAGCATCCCGCTGACCACCAACGAATTCGACGAGTGGGGCAACCCCAAGCACCAACCCCACTACGACACCATGCTGGCCTACTCGCCCTACGACAACGTGGCCGAGCAGGACTACCCGGCGATGCTGGTGACTGGCGGCCTGTGGGATTCCCAGGTCCAGTACTTCGAGCCGGCCAAGTGGGTCGCCCGCCTGCGTCACCGCAAGACCGACGACAACTGGCTGCTGCTGCACATGAACATGGACGCCGGCCACGGCGGCAAGTCCGGTCGCTACCGCAAGTTCGAGGAAGTGGCGCTGGAGTACACGTTCATGCTGTCGCAACTGGGCATCAGCACCCCGGACGCGCTCGCGGTCGACCCCTGAGCGCATCGATCGACAACATGGGTTGTTGAACCGGCCCGCCCTGCTTCAGTCTGATGTGACAGCCACTCGACGCGAACAAGGCGGGCCGCCATGCGGGATTTTCTGCTCGACATCCTCTCCCACCCGTTCACCTGGGGACTGATCGCCGGGCTGGTGCTCTGCGTGATGATCTGGCGCTCCGGGCATGTCCAGCGCCGCGAACAGAAACGCGAGATCAAGCGCCTCAATGGCGAACTGGCGGATCTGAACAAGCACCTGGGCCAGCAACTCAAGATCACCGCCGCCGGCAACGACACGCTGAACGCGGAACTGGATTCGCTGCGCGAGAAGAACGAGAACCTGCGGGTCTCCATCGCCACCCTGCAACAGAAACCCGGCAAGGCGGAAGCGCGGCTGTTGCAGGTTTACGACCGCGCGGTGCACCTGCTGCTGGAACGGGCGCCGGGTTTCGCGCCGGCCTGGGAAAGCGCCGTCCGCGACGCCGAGACCCAGGTCGCGGACGCCGAATCCGGCCTCACCAAGCTGGTCCGCCGGGTGACACGGCCGGCGCTAGGATCGCCGACCGCGCACCTCACCAGCAGCGACGACTGACGATCAGGCGGCCACGTCGGCGTGCATGGACACGCAGCGCGTCACTTCCTCCGCGGCACCGAGAATCACCGGCACGCGCTGGTGAATCTCCTCCGGCTGGAGATCGAGAATCGGACCCTCCGGCGTACAGCACTGGCCGCCGGCCTGTTCCACCAGAAAGGCCATGGGGTTGGCCTCGTACATCAGCCGCAGCTTGCCCGGCTTGTTCGGATCACGGGCATCCCAGGGGTACATGAACACCCCGCCGCGGCACAGCACGCGGTGCACGTCGGCGACCATCGCCGCGACCCAGCGCATGTTGTAGTTCTTGCCACGCGGCCCTTCGGCCCCCTGCAACAGTTCGGCGATGTAATCCTGCACCGATGATGCCCAGAAGCGCTGGTTGCTCATGTTGATCGCGAATTCCTTCGCGGTCTGCGGGATATGCGCTTCGCGGGTCAGCATGAAATCACCACTGACCGGATCCAGCGTGTACATCTCCACACCATCACCGGTGGTCACCGCGAGCATGGTCGACGGACCGTAGAGCACGTAACCGGCCGCGACCTGCTCACGCCCGGGCTTCAGGAACTCGGCCTCCGTGACCGGACCGGTGGTATCGCTGGGCAGAATCGAGAAGATGGTGCCGACCATCGAATTGATGTCGATGTTGGATGAGCCGTCCAGCGGATCGAAGGTCACCAGCAGACCCGGCGCCTCGGACAGGCCGACCACGTCATCTTCCTCTTCCGAGGCCAGACCCCGTACCGCATCACAGCCCGCCAGCGCCTGCTTGATCAGGTCGTTGGCGATCACGTCCAGCTTCTTCTGCTCCTCACCCTGCACGTTCTCGTTGCCCGCCGCGCCGAGGATGCCGGCAAGCTCGCCGCGCTTGAGCTGCTGGCTGATGTCCTTGCAGGTTTCGGCCAGACAATCGAGCGTGCTGGCAAGGGCTTGGTTGTCCAGGGACTGGAGCTGGTCTTTGAAAATCGGATGCGACATGAATGGGCAGGCTGGTTGAGAAGTCGCGGGATTATGCCATCGCTGCCCGGAATCGATGGCCACCCGTGTTCGGCGCACCGAACCGGCACGCGAAAAAAAGCCCCCGGTGACCGAGATCACCGGGGGCTCTTGATCCGATCGACAGCGGTCAGCCGGCTGCCGCCGCCTTCTGGCTTTCGATCCACATGTTCACACGCCGCTCCAGCAACTCCAGCGGCAGCGCACCGCCGCCCAGCACGGTGTCGTGGAAACCCTTGATGTCAAACGCATCACCCAGTTCCGCCTCGGCTTCACGGCGCAGCTCCTGAATCTTGAGCATGCCGATCTTGTAGGACGTGGCCTGCCCCGGAATCACCAGATAACGCTGGATTTCCGACTTGATGGACGTCAGCGGCACTGGCGAGTTGTTGTCGAAATACTCGACCGCCTGTTCCTCGGTCCAGCCCTTGGCGTGCATGCCGGTGTCCACGACCAGACGGATGGCGCGCCAGATCTCCGATGACAGCTGCCCGAACTCCGAATACGGGTTCTCGTAGGTGCCCGGCATCTCCTTGGCGAGCCATTCCGAGTACAGCGCCCAGCCCTCGACATAGGCGGTGAAGCCGGTCTGCGTGCGGAACATCGGGACGTCCTTCAGCTCCTGCGCGATCGAGATCTGCATGTGATGCCCGGGAATCCCCTCGTGATAGGCGATCACCTCCAGCTCCGGTATCGGCATGGCATCCATGTCGGACAAATGGGCGTAGTAGGTGCCGGGACGCGAACCGTCCGGCGTGCCCGGGAAGTAGTGCTGCGCCGCGCCGTCCTGCTCGCGGAACGGCTCCACGCGCTTGACCACCAGATCCGCCTTGGGCAGACGCCCGAAGTAGTCGGGGAGGTGCTGCTTGATGTTGTCGATCGCGGCGGTCGCCTCGGCGATGTACATCTGCCGCCCTTCGTCGGTGTTCGGGAACCGGAACTGGGAATCCTCGTTCAGGAACTCGAAGAAGGCGTCCAGATCCCCGTCGAACTCCACGCGCTCCTTGAGGGCGATCATCTCGCCGCGCAGGCGTTCCACTTCGTCCAGACCGATCTGGTGAATCTCGTCCGCCGTCATGTCGGTCGTGGTCTGCGTCCACAACCGGTACTTGTAGAACTCCTCCCCGTTCGGCTGGGTGGAGCCGACACCGGACGGATTCTCCCCCGCGTTGGGCAGGTCGGACTCGACCCAGGCGATCACGGCATCGTAGGCGGGCTTGAAGCTCTCCAGCAGCGCCTTTTCGGCGTCGGCCTTGAGCTGCTTGGCCTGCTCCTCGTCGACCTCGCCCTTTTCGGCCAGCGTGTCGATCTCGGACTGCATGTCGGCCCAGATCGAGGAGTCCTCGCCATCATCGAACGGCGCCCCGGCGATGAGCTTGTTCGATTCCTTGATGACCGCCTCGTGCGCGAACCTGGGCGGACGGATGCCCTTCTCGGCGGATGCCTTGGCGAACTTGATCAGCTCGCCAAACGCGGCCGGCAATTCGTTGACACGCGAGATGTAGGCTTCCATGTCGGCGGCATCGTCGACCTTGTGAAAGCTGATCAGGAAGGTCGGCAAGAACGTGTGCATGCCCTGCATCTGGTTGAACGGATACCCGTTGTAGCGGTACTTCCAGCCGGCCTCGGCCTGCTGGGTCTCGTAGGCCCAGATGTCGTAGGACATCTTCGCCTCGTCGCTGAGCGCGTCGTAGTCGAAGGTCGACGTCATCTCCTCGGTCGCGGCCTTGCGCCAGTCCAGCTGCTTGCGAGCACCGGCCTCGGAGAAATCGCCGAGCTCCCCGTAGCGATCCTTGCGACCGAGAAAGGTCATCTGGATGGGGCTGTACTGAAGTTCCTCTTCGAACTTCTCCTCGAACCAGGCGTTGATCCGGTCGGTTTCGGTCTGGCCGGGCTCCGCCTTCGCGGCGGCCGGCTCGGCGGGTTCGGTGGATGACTGGCCGCAGGCAGCAAGCAGGGCGGCGAGCATCGATACAATGATGATTCGCATCTGGGCTCCAATGTGAGATGGCCTCGGCGTCCAGGGACGGAGGCAGGCAATGAGTGTCGGCACGAATTGCATATTCGGTGCCATGGTGGCGAGTATCGCATGGACGCCCAGCCAGGAACCCGGCGGGGACGCAGCGCCCATCGGCTGACAACACAGATCCATACGCATGAAGACACTTCTGATCATCGCCCACGCCGTCTCGCCGAATCTTCGGCGGCTGCTGGCCGCGCTGCGCACCGGCGCCAAGGCCGGCGGCGAGGATCAGGTACGCGTGGTCAGCCAGTCGCCGTTCGAGACCCAACCGGAACACGTACTGGAGGCCGACGGCATCCTGCTGCTGACGCCGGAAAATCTCGCCTACATGAGCGGAGCGATGAAGGACTTCTTCGATCGCAACTACTACCCGACGCTGGATCACAAGCAAGGCCTGCCCTACGCCCTGGTGGTCCGCGCCGGCAATGACGGCACCGGCACCGTAGCCGGCGTCGAGCGCATCGTCACCGGCCTGCGCTGGAAGGCGGTGGCCGAGCCTCTGATCTGTCGCGGCGAGTTTCAGGCCTCGTTCGTCGATGATTGTCATGATCTCGGAGCGGCGATGGCGGCCGGTCTGGGGAGCGGCGTGCTGTAGACGGGATCGCAGCCAGCACTGAAACAAGGGGCGGGGAATGGAGGACAGGAACTGGTGGACGCGTGACAAGCGCTGGCGCAGCTCGGTGATCGCCAGCGGCGCGAACCGGAACCACCTCTGGGCATTCGGCTTCGGTGTCGTCGTACTGGGGCTGGCGGCGCCGGCGACGCTGGCCATCCCGGATGAACTGGGCAAGGGCAACTGGCCGATCCTCGCCGTCCTTCTGTTCGATGTGGTCGGCCTGGGACTCTGGGCACTCGCGCTGCGCGAGCTGATCGCCTGGCGCCGCTTCGGCGAGATCAACGCGGTGCTGGACCCCTGGCCAGGCGCCGTCGGCGGCGACATCGCCGGTTACTTCGAACTGCGCAAGCCGCTGGAGCGGGATCACCGCATCACCGTCACGCTGACCTGCCGGCATCACCGGCGGGGCAATCGCCACAACACGGTGCGACCGGTGTGGACACAAAGCCTGTCGCTGCAAGCGATGCAACCGGGCGAGCAGCAACTGTGGTTCCACTTCGAGGTGCCGGAAGGACTGCCAGTCTCGGAACCCCGGGCCCGGGAGTACCACGACTGGTTGCTGCGCCTGGAGATCCGTCAGCCCGGCGCGGATCTCGTTCGGCAGTACGACATCCCGGCGTTCGCGGGGGACGCCACCAACCGTCTTGCCGGGCGTCAGACGCGCATCGACAACCGTGGCCATTTCGCCACGCTGGAACGGCTGATGAATATCTTCCAGTCCGGCGATCGCGTGACCCTGGACTTCAAATCCGGTCGCGGCTGGAAGGGGGCACTGGCGATGATCGTCTTCGGGCTCGTCTCGCTGGGCGCCGCCGGGTTCCTGGTCACGATGGAGGGGGCGCCCGGCGGCAGCCTGTTCGACTGGATTCCCTGGATCATGGCGACGGTCTTCGCCCTGTTCGGGTTGATGATGATCGCGGCCGGCCTGGTCTGGTGGGGTCAGCGCCGCATCGTGCTGTTCGACAAGTCCGTCGTCGCTACCCGTCTCTTCTGCTTCAACCTGCCGATCCGCACCCGTCAGCTCTCACGCGAGGCGGTCACCCACTTCAGCTGGTCACGCGCCGGCAGCATGCAGTCCGGCACCAAGGTCACGGTCTGGTACGACCTGTTCGTCAACACCAGCGACGGTCGTCGACTCAAGGTCGGAGGCGGCTTCGAATCGGATCAGGCGGTGCGTGACGGCGCCGCGCGGCTGGCCGAGCTGACGGGGATTCCGACACGCGCTTCAATCTGAGGCCAGTGCCTCCCGGGCTTCGTTCAAATTGGCGCAAACAGCCTCGGCCCGCGGGTGTGACGCACCCAGATTCGCGGTCACCGTCGCGCAGGACTCCTCGAGAATTCCAACCGCGCGCTCGAACTGGCCATCCGCACGCAAGGCGGTCGCGTAGTTTCCGGCGAACAACGCGTAATGCAGATGATCTCGACTGAGCTTGTCCTCCGCCAGCTCCATCAGTCGCTCGAACACGCGAATGGCCTCGTCCGTTTCACCCAGCTTGCGCAGGTTGTTTCCGAGGTTGTTGAAGTCGACCAGGTCATTGATCTGTGGCCCGTCAGGCTTGGCCTCGCCCTGCGCAACCAGCAGCCGATTGATCTCCGCGGCGTGAGCGAAATCCCCGGCCTCGGAGTGCACATAGGCCCGCAGACTGGCCAGCGTGCGCACCACCTCCGCGTCATCGCCAAGCTGCGAACGAAGTGCTTCGTGACCACGCACGACCAGATCCACACCTTCTTCCGCTCGCCCGGCGAGCGCGTAGGCAGCGGCCAGACTGGCCCGTGTCATCGCCGTCTGGGGATGTCCGTCACCCAGCACGCGCACGTAGATCTCGAGATTCTTGCCGAGCAGCGCAATGGATTCGTCAAACCTCGCCTGGTCCCGGTAGTTGAGTGCCACACCGTCCCAGGCCACGACCGTGCGCGGATTCTCCCGCCCCAGCCTGGCCTCCAGGCGCTCGGCGACATCAATGCCCACCCGCAGCGACTCGTCGTTTTCGCCCATCCTGACCAGGGCCACGCTGAACTGTTGGCCGACACCAAGTGTCAGGTCATCGTCCGGACCCAGTTCCTCACGTGCATCATCGTAGACGGCCCGAAGCTCGGAAACGGCCTCATCCGTCCGCCCCGCTTCAAGATCGATACGGCCACGGGCGAAGTCCGCTCGAATCTGCTGCCTCCGAGAGGCATCGGCGCTCAGCACCGCCAGGGTCTCGGTCGCGGCATCCAACCGAGCGGCAATGACCTCGGACTCCGCCTTGTCCAGCAACAGCGAATCGCGCGTGGCCTGATCCGGAGCCACTGCCAGGGCAACATCGAGCAGGTCAATACCGACACCGTAGCGGCCAAGCGCCACATAGGTGTTGCCCAGGGTTCGCCCCAGCTGCGCCCGCACACCCGGTGCCAGCGTCTGGTCGGAGGCGAACTCCGCCCTGGCCACGTCCAGCACGTCCACCACCGCGAGCCGCTCGCCAAGAGAATTCTCGGGATCGGCAGAGATCAGCATCTCATTGAGAAAGTCGTTGACCGCCTCGCGCTCCGCCAGCCGCTCCTCCGCCGCGATCCTGGCCTGCGACTCGGAGACCGCAAATCGCAGCGAGACAGCCGTTGCAACCACCAGCGCCAGCACGACGGCAAGTGCCGCGCCCGCCACGATCTTGTGCCGACGCACGAACAGGCTGGTCACATAGCCCAGAGACGGAGGGCGCGCCTGAATGGGCCGACGGTCGAGCAGACGATCGATGTCATCGGCGAATTCGGCGGCCGACTGGTAACGGCGTTCGGCGTCCTGGGCGAGGGCTTTGTGGATCACCGTATCCATGTCGCCACCCGCCGCCGGAAGCCGTGACGACAACCGCTGCGGACTGGCCTTGGACAGCTTTTCGATGGCGGAAACCAGCGTCCCGGTCTCCAGTCCCTCATAGGGCAGCCGGCCCGTCAGCAATTCGTAGGCGATTACGCCCAGCGAGTAGACATCCGAGCGTGGATCGGCCACCGCAGTATCGCCCAGCAACTGCTCCCAGCTCATGTATGGAACCGTGCCGATGATCTCGCCGGCATGCGTCACGCGAGTCGCGGCATCGTCCGTGACCACGCGTGCCACGCCGAAATCGAGCACGCGCGGCTCGCCATTGCCGTCGACGAGAATATTGGCCGGCTTGAGATCTCGATGGACCACGCCACGGGTGTGGGCGAAGTGCACCGCGCGCGCCACCTTCGCGATCAGGGCCAGTTTCTGCCCCGAAGACAGCGTGTTCGCACGCGAATACTCGGTCAGGGTGGAGCCATCGACGTAAGCCATCGCCAGATACGGCACGTCCACCGCACCAACCGTCGCAACGCCAGCCTCGTACAGGCGCGCAATATTGGGGTGCTCCAGCGACGCAAGCACTTCCGTCTCGCGCCGGAAACGACGCTCGAGATCAGGCCCCGAAGACGACAGGACCTTCAGCGCCACCTGCCGATGCGGCTCCTCCTGCTCCGCAAGAAAGACCCGCCCCATCCCGCCGTGGCCCAGTTCGCGGATGATGCGATAGGCCCCGATCCGAGCCGGAAACCCCGATCCCGATTGTTCTTTCATGCCTTGCGATCGATAGTGGCCGCCCACCCGACGGCACGGCTCAGTGTGACATGGGTCACCGAGCTGATCACATTGCCAATGATTCCCACTGCCCGCATCCGTGCCGGCCGTGATCGTGGCCCGTCAGGACGACCCGGTTCGCGGTACCAGACCCAACACCGGCACCACGGGCGCGCCGCGTTCCCGATAGTCGGCCCCGTACCGCTGCCAGATTCGCATGTAGCGGTAGAACGGCACGCTGGGGAAGAGGTGATGGATCAGGTGATAGTTCTGGTACAGGAACAGCCAGCGCATCCATGGCTCGCCGCCCTCGCGGATATTGGTCGCGGCGTAGGGATTCAGGGACTGACGGACATCATGCGGATGATGCGGCAGGAAGTTGAATGCAAACGCCAGCCACAGTACCGCCAGGCGTGATGGCAACAGCCAGTAAAGCGTGGCCTCGACACCCCAACCCAGCACCCAGGACAGGGTGTAACCGCCACCCAGCACGATCACTGGGGTGAGCATGGCGACGCGATCACGCGGTTTCACGGCCGACCAGTTGCGGATCAGGACCGGCACGTAGGCCAGATCGGCGGTGGCCCACTGCAGCGGCAGACGCCAGCGGGGGCCGACACCGCTCCACATGTCGGGATCATCGTGCGGCTCGTTGGTATTGCGGTGATGGGCGTAGTGCGCCACCCGGAATGCGGCGCAGGAACCCAGCGGCGTCAGCAGCCAGCCGGCCAGGTCCGCCACGCGGTCGTTGAGCCGTGGATGCCCGCGCATCAGCGAGCGATGCACGCCGTCATGCAGCACGGTGAAGCTGATGAACACGGCGACCGCCTGAACCGGCAGTGTCACCCAGTAGGGCAGCACGCCAGCCACATGCCCAACGATCGCACCGGCCCACAGGGCAATCGCGAACACGAACAGGGCCAGGGTCGGCCAGGCCACCGACGGCGCCTGGAACAAGGGGTCACCCTTGGGAATACGCGGCCTGGGCTGGGCTGTAACCGTCATGAGCGCACCGTGATTTTTATTGATTAAACGTTCGTTTAATCATACGGGGGAACGCTCGGACGTCAACGTCCGCGCGGAGTGGCTACAGGTGCGGGAGCAGGCCCCTGGCGTAGCGGTCGAAGTCCTCGATCTGCGGCAAATGCCCCAACCCGTCGAACTCCACCAGCTCAGCGTCCGGAATGCGTTCGGCGGTCCGCCGTCCGAGCTCCGGGTAGTTACCCAGCGTCTCCGCGACGGCCTTGGGCGCCCTGCCACGCCCCGGCGCCGTGCGATCACGCTGGCCGATCATCAGCACCGTCGGCACGGCGAGATTCCCGAACTCGTGGACCACCGGCTGGGTTTGCAACATGTCGTAGGTGAGCGCCTGGCTCCAGGCGATCGCGTCGCCGCGCTCGCCTTCGTACAGACCGGCCAGACGCCGCGCCCAGCGTTCGTATGCCGGCTCCCAGTCGCCGTCGTAATAGCTGCGCAACTGGTACTGCTTGATCGAGGCGAAATCCTTCTTCCGCTCCGCGGCGTAGGCCGCATCCACCGGAGTATGCGGCACGCCAAGCTGGACCCAGTCCTCCAGCCCGATGGGGTTGACGAGAATCAGCTTGCTGACGGCGTCGGGATATTTGAGCGCATAGCGGGTACCGAGCATGCCCCCCATGGAATGGGCAATGACCAGACTGCGTTCGACGCCCAGCGAATCCAGCAGAGCCCGGGTATTGTCCGCGAGCTGGTGGAAGCTGTACTGGTAGCGGCGCGGAAGGTCCGACGAACAGAACCCGATCTGCTCCGGGACGATCACGCGATAACCGTTCTCTCGCAGCAAGCCGATGGTGTCGACCCAGTAGTCCGCGCAGAAGTTCTTGCCGTGCAGCAGCAGCGCGACGCCCTGCTCGTCGACGCCGGCCACCGGCTGGACATCCATGTACCGCATCACCAACGCTTGCTGCTGCGACTCGAACTCGAAGCTCCGAGGCGGATAGGGATAGTCCGACGCGGCCTGCGCCGATCCGATGACACCCAGCAGGGCCAGCACGTGGATGATTCGTCGCATCTTGATTGCTTCCTTGACTGCGGATGGTTTCGATGCGGATCGCGCGCCGGGGTTCCCGGTCAGCCCGCCACCAGTGACAGGCTGAACATCTCCACCCCGTCGGCGCAGGCCGCATCCAGTTCCGGACGCCGTTCGAAACCGAGCCGTCGCAACACGGTCAACGACCGCTGGTTGTCGGGCATCACGACCGCGTACAGCATGGTCAGGCCAAGCGCGACCTGCGCATGTCTGATCACGGCCCGTGACGCCTCCAGCGCATAGCCCCGACCGACATGTGCATCCAGCAAGGCAAACCCCAGGTCCGGCCCCGGAAGCCCGTCACGCCGCACCAGCCCCGCCATCCCGATCGCCGCACCAGTTGCCCGTTCGCAGATCAGCCACAAGCCGAAACCCTGGGCGGCATGGCGATCCGTCAGCCGCGTGCGGATGTAGTCGCGTGCATCATCCAGCGTCTCGACCCCGGACGGCCCGATGAAACGCGACCACGACGCCTGCGTGACCAGTTCACGGATCAAGATGGCGTCGGATGCGTCAGCCTCGCGCAGAACCAGCCGCGGCGTGCGCGCGACAACTGCCCGATCGGTCATGAATACCCGATCAGCACCGCCACCACCATCGCCGCGCTGCCGAACAGCAGCACCTGCGCGGCCAGCGGCCAGATGAACCGCAGCCAGCGCCCATAGGGCACGCCGCAAACGCCGAGGATGCCCATCAGCACCGGATCGGCCGGATTGATCATCGTCGTCAGGCCATCGCCGAGCTGGTAGGCGAGCACGGCCACCTGACGGGGCAGCGCGAGCACATCGGCGATCGGCGCCATCAGCGGCATGGTGACGTAGGCCTGTCCGGAACCCGAGGGCACCGCGAAATTGATGCCGCATTGCAGCCAGAACATGCCAACGGCCGATCCCGCCGACCCGAGCGCGCCGAGCGGTTCCGACAGGGCGTGAACGATGGTGTGCAGAATCTGCCCGTCGTCGAGCATCACCTGAATGGAGCGGGCGAAGCCGATCATCAGCGCCGTGCCGGCCAGGGCCGCGGCGCCGGCACTGAACTCCTTCGCGATCGTGTTCACGGACTGCCCCGCCACCAGCCCGGCGACGATCGCCATCGCGAAAAAGGTCGCGCCAAGTTCCTCCAGATACCACCCGCGGGTGATGATCCCCCAGACCACGATTCCCAGCAGAATCAGCGCGGACCACAGCACCGCCTGCATGCGGCCGGTCAATGGCGGCGGCTCTTCGGCCAGCGCGACCTGCGCCTCCGGAATGTCGACCACCAGCGAGGCCGCGGCATTGCGCCGGACGCGTCGCCCGTAACGCCATACGTGCAGAAACCCCAGCCCCAGCAGCGGCAGGAACAACGCGATGCGGTAACCCGATCCGCTCAATGGCGGCAGCTCGGCGATGTCCTGGGCGATCAGCACGGTGAACGGGTTGAGCACGGCGGCGCCGTAGCCGATGGAATTGCCGATCACCAGAATCGCCGCGGCCGTCACCGCATCCATGCGCAGGGCGATGCAAAGCGCCGCCAGCACCGCGCCCAGGGCGATGTACTCCTCTCCCATGCCGATGCTGGACGAGCCCAGCGAAAAGCTGAGCAGCCCGATCCCGACCAGCAGCCCCGGGCGCGCGTCGAAACGCCTGAGCAGCCGTGCCAGGCCCGCGTCCACGGCGCCGGTGGACTGCAATACGCCCAGCGCACCACCGATGATGAGCACGAAAAAGATGATGCTCTGAGCCGATTCCAGTGCCCGCGGGATCACCGTGACCAGACTGGACACCGGCACCTCGGGTGCATCCTCGATCACCTGGAAGGTGCCCGGCACGACCACCTCGCGGCCGGCGTCATTCACCTCCGTCGAATAGCTGCCTGCCGGCAGCAGCCAGGTCAGCGCGAACGCGATGACGGTCATGCCATAGAGCAGGACCAGGGTGTGGGGAACGCGAAGTTTCAGCATGGGCAGACGGCCGGTCGGTGCGATGGCGAGCCCGGATCACGAACCGTGCCACCCCTGACGGAAATCAATACGCGCGTCCGGGGCGATAGCGGCTCTTGCGTATCCAGCGGGACGAGTTGTAGTCGGTGGTCAGGCGCGAGCCACTGTTGGCCCAGAACGTGTCCCGGTTGAACATCATCTCCGGGTGATAGTCGGTCTCAAACCGTGCCAGCGGATAGGTGAAGCGCCCCGTGACACCCTGCTTGCGGGTCGCTTCCAGCAAATAGGTTTGCCCGTCGCGAAACAGCACCACCCAGGCATGACCGCCACCGCGATACTGACCCAGGACCACACGGGCATCCTCGCCCTGCTCGATCAGCCAGTCGGCCAGGGCGATGGCGTGATCCTCGCAATCCCCGCGTGGCGACTCGAAGGCCTGTTCGCTGGTCTGCCAGATCTCGCCGCGCCCCGCGTATTGCAGATGGTCGTACTGGTAGCGTTTGCGCAGGGCGAGCACCTGCAACGGCTCCAGCACGTTGGCGGCCTCGAACGGGCGGTATCCGACCAGGTAGCCGTTGACGATGTGATGGCGCCAGTCGGTGCCCATCGCGCTGGCCGTCACGCGCGCCCGGCCTCCCAGGTCGTAGGTGAAGAACGCACTCTGGAACCGACTGTCGCCGGCGAGATCGAGAATGTCCGAAGTCGGTATGGACAGCCTCGTGCCAACCACGTCGACCAGACCATCGACGGCATCGCGCGCGCCGTTTCGGCGCAGATCGCCAAGCGCCAGTTGCAACGCCTCGGCATGGGGCTGGTCCTCGCCGTAGTTCGGCGTGACGACATCGGCGGCGGAATTCACGAACGCGTTCAGCGCGACCAGCAACGCGACGACGACGAGCAGCGGTCGCAGAAACCCGGGGCCGCCACGACCGGCCATGGACTATCCCTTGAAACCGAAGGTGACGATCAGTGCCACGAAGAACATCAGCGACGAGGCGAAGATCGCCACGGCGATGTTTCCCTTGCGCAGCTCCTCCTCGAAGCTGATGGACGGCATCATCTTGCGGTCCACCCACAGCAGCGCGGCCACGGCGACGATCAGCGCGACGATGGTGTAGACCAGATTGATACCGAGATTGACCAACGTGGCGAAAAGGAATTCTGACGACATCAGCGGACCACACCTGAAGTGAATTCGGAGTTTGGGGAATGGGCGGTGCAGGCGCCGCCCGCGGCTGTGCCATGGAGCAACAACCCATCGACCGCCTTGCAAATCATGGCGCGCCACCCGCCGCGTTGATGGCCAGAGCCTTCTGGTAGGCCGGACGCTCCAGGCAACGTTCGATATACGCCTCGACAGGCGCGCTGTCGGGAAGAATCCCGAACATCTTCATGAAGTTCGCACTGGAACCCAGCATCACGTCGGCGGCGGAAAACTGCTCGCCCAACGCCCAGCGATGGGTCGCCACGTGCCCGGCAAGCACCGCAATCATCGTGTCGAAGTCCCCCCACCCATGCGAAACGCGTGAGGTGGCATGGTTGCCGAAGCGCTCGGCCATCGCCGGTTCGATCACCGCAGGCGCATACATCAGCCAGTACAGGAACGTGCCACGCCGCGAATCATCCATCGCGGGCGCCAGCACACCGTCTCCATACCGGTCCGCCAGGTAAAGACAAATGGCCGAGGACTCGGCCATCCGCACCGCACCATCGGCCAGCGCGGGCACCTTGCCCATCGGACTGGCCTCGGCGAAGGCATCGGGCCGAGGCCTGCTGGTGTCCCGAATGTCGATGTTGACCAGCTCATACTCCAGGGACAATTCCTCGAGCATCCAGACCACTCGAACCGCTCGTGTGTTGGGACACCAGAACAGTTGCATCATCCTCTCCTCCGACGAATGCCATTCAGTCTATCCCGGCTGACCAATGCGGTGCGCCAATGATGAACGGAGCGGGTTTGCCGCGGTCGCAGATACGCCATGTCGACGTCTGATGAACACAACCGAACGCGGGGCCGCACCCTGTGGAAGCTGGGTGTGCGCACCGCCGCGCGGGGCGCGCTGATCGGCGCGCGGCGGCTGCTCCCCGGCGAGGCCGACCAGAGCCGCACGCTGGCGGCCCTGGGCACGGACTGGGTCGACACGCTGGGCGAACTCAAGGGCGCCGCGATGAAGCTCGGGCAGTTCGCCTCGCAGTTCCGCGGAGCGATTCCCGATGCGGTGGTCGACCGCCTGGAAGCCCTGCAGAACCAGGCCGAACCCCTGCCCTTCGCCGACATCGCACCGATCATCGAGGCGCAGTGCGGGCCGATCGATGCCTGCTTCGCCACCATCGACACCGAGGCACTGGCCGCCGCCTCGATGGGGCAGGTACACCGAGCCAGGCTGCCGGACGGGCGCCGCGTGGTGGTCAAGGTGCGGTACCCGCATGTGCATGCTTCCATCGACGACGATGTCCGCCAGTTGGCGCGGGTCATGAAAAGCGCCCGGCTGGTGAACGTGGACGCGGCGTCACTGGACGCCAGCATCAAGGAGATATCGGCACGGCTGCACGAGGAGGCCGACTACCGGATCGAGCGGCGCCACCTTTCCGCCTTCGAGGCCGCCCCCCGCGTGCCCGGCATCCGCATTCCCCGGTCGATCGACGCACTGAGCGGCGAATCCGTGCTGGTGCTGGAAGACGTTCCCGCGCAAAGCCTGGAGCAGGCCGCCGCCGCGGACGAGGAGACCCGCCGCCGTTGGGCGCACACGCTGATGCACTGGCTGCTGCATCAGGTGCTGGTCTCCGGCCTGGTTCACGCCGACCCGAACCCGGCCAACTTCGGGTTTCTGCCGGACGGCCACGTCGTGCTCTACGACTTCGGTTGCGTCAAGCGCCTGCCCCCGAGCCTGATCGAACAGCTGCGAGGCGGGCTGCAAGCCGGCATCGGTGAAGACTGGAGCGGCGTTCACGACACCCTGATCACGCTGGGCGCGCTGAATCCGAAGTCGCGGGATGCGCTGGATCGCCTGCAACCGCTTTACGCGATGACGCATCGCGAGTCGCTGGGACGGTTGCTGCGTGACGCGAGCTACCAGTTCGGCGGAGCGGACCTGCACGAACGTATGCAGAAACTGACGCCACGCTACCTGCGACACACCCGGGACTTTCGCAGCGTTCCGGATCTCATATTCGTCGGCCGAACGCTGAGCGGTTACTACTGGATGCTCAGACGCCTTGCGGTGGAAGCCCCGTTGCGCGAACTGCTGAACGACACGCTGAGCCGCCCGGTCACGCCAGCGCCGACGGGCTGAGCAGGCTCAGAACAGCCGTACCGACACGAACACGGCAATCATCACGACGCCGATCGCCACCTTGGCGACCGTGCCCACCAGCAGCCCGATGGTCGCGCCGACACCGGCGCGGCCCGCGGCATCCAGATTGCGACCCGCCACCACCTCCCCGATCACCGCGCCGACAAACGGGCCGGCGATCAAACCGATGGGGAAGAAGAACATGCCCACGATCGCGCCGACCGTCGCGCCAAACACCGCCCAGCCGGACGCACCGAACTTTCGCGCCCCGAGCGCACCGGCGATGAAGTCCAGCGCCACCGCGATCAGCATCAGCACGAACAACAGGATGAGCGTTTTCTGCCCGACATGGACAAAATGCTCCGCCCAGGCGGCCAGGAGCATTCCGACCCACATCAGCGGCGGTCCGGGAATCGCGGGAAAAACCAGCCCGACCACACCCAGAATCAGCAGCAGCGCGGCGCCGCTCCACAACAGAATTTCTACAGGCATTTGTGCAACAGGATGATCGGCCGCAAAGATGAGTCGCAGAGTCTATCCGGGCCGACCGTTCGGAAATGGAAGCAACTTCACACCGGCGGAGTTCCATGCGCGCTAAGCTGGAGGATATAGAACGAGAAATGGGGACGAATGAGCATTGAGACCCAGCCGGAATTCTCGCCGGACTGCCGTGTCCTGGTCGTCGACGACGATCCGTTCACACGCAACATGATCGCCAGGGGCTTGGGGAAACTTGGCATTTCCTCGGTCTTCTCCGCCGAATCGGGAGAGCAGGCGCGCAGCCAGCTCGAGGCGCAAGGATCCGTTGACCTGATCTTCTGCGATCTGGGCATGCCCGGCGAGGACGGCGTCACGCTGATGCGCAATCTCGCTGCCGACCATGCCGGGTCCGGAATTGTCTTGATCTCCGCGATCAGCGAGAAGCTGCTTCGCGTCGTGGGCGATCTTGTCGCCGCACACGGTCTGTGGCTCATCGGCACGCTGGTCAAGCCGCTGGGAGCCACGGAGCTCAGACAGGTGCTCGAACGATGGGCCGCCGGCCCCGACCGACTACACGCGGTTCGGCAACCGCAGTTGACGGTGGATCGCTTCCGCGAAGCCATACGACACGGTGAGATCGAGGTTCACGTTCAGCCGCAGTGCGCGCCGGGCGACGGTCGCCTGCTGGGGGTGGAGGCGCTCAGCCGCTGGTCGACCCCGGAGATCGGACTCGTCTTTCCCGATACCTTCATTCCGTTCGCCACCACGCACGGGCTGATCAACGAACTGACCGACTACGTGATCCGCCGCGTGCTGGACGCGCTGGCCCACTGGGACGAACACGGCCTGCACATCACCGCCGCGATCAACATCGCGGCGCCCACGCTGCATCGGGTCGACCTGCCCGACTTCATTCACGGCGAATGCGCCCAGCGGAACCTGGACGTCAAGCGCCTCGTCCTCGAACTCACGGAAGCCGGCATCGTCGACAATCTCTCCAAGTCCCTGGACGTGGTTTCGCGGCTTTATCTGGCGGGCATCGAGCTGTCGCTGGATGACTTCGGCACCGGACATGCCACGCTCAGCCAGCTTCGACAGTTGCCGTTCAGCGAGATCAAGCTGGATCGATCCTTTGTCGGCGCGATGATGACCGACCCCGAAGCCCGGACCATCGTCGAATCAAGCTGTGAACTGGCCCATCGCCTGGGCCTGCGCTGCGTGGCCGAGGGCGTGGAGGACACGGAAGCGCTCGCTGAAGTCAGACGCCTGACCTGCTCCGGCGTCCAGGGCTATCTGATTGCTCGACCGATGCCGATCCAGGACTTTCTGGACTGGGCGCGCGCGGGAGCCTGGAAGCCCTTGTTCTCCGCTGGAGACCTGCCAGTGTGCTGACGCGTCCGGGCCGACATCACCGACAATCCGCATGCAGAGCGCTGTTCTCCGGCGCTCTGGTCGGCTTGCTGATGCTGCTGCCTCCGGCCGCGGCGCATGACGAACACATGCGCGTGGAAATTCTCACCCACCCGCAATTGACGCAGACCCAGCTGGACCGTGGCGCCCTGAGGGCCATGTTCTCCATGCGGCAGCGGACATGGCCGGACGGCCAACGCGTTCAGGTCTTCGTCTTCCCCGATCAAAGCGACGAACACCTGCAATTCTGCCGAGAGGTGCTCGGCACCTTTCCGTACGTGCTCCGGTCAATCTGGGACCGCCTGGTGTTCACCGGAACCGGTTTCGCGCCGGTGGAAGTCGCCAGCGCCGAGGAGATGCGCCGACGCGTCAAGGAAACGCCTGGAGCCATCGGCTACGTGATCGCACCTCATGCGGGCGACTCGCAACCGGTCAGCCTGCTGGCGAAACCCAAGGGTGACAGTCCCGTGGAGGCAAGCTGATGAGGCGTGACATGCTCCTGCTGGCGGCCTTTCTGATGGCCCCGCCCACCCTGGCGCAACAGCAGCCCGACTATCAGATTCACGGCTTCGCGGCGCAGGGATTCGTACTGACCAGCGACAACAATCTGTTCGGAGACAGCGAAGACGGCAGCCTGGAGTTTCGCGAACTGGGCATCAACGGACAGTGGCAGCCGCTTGACCGTCTGGGTTTCTCCGGCCAGTTGCTGTCGCGGCGTGCGGGGGAAGCCGATGACGGTGATCCGGTCATCGACTTCCTGTTCGCCGACCTGAACCTGTACCAGGGCAACCGCGGCGGTGCCATGGGCGTGCGGGTGGGTCGCGTCAAGAACCCCTACGGCTTCTTCAACGAGACACGCGATGTCCTGTTCACCCGCCCCAGCGTCCTGCTGCCGCAATCGATTTATCTCGACAGCGGGGGACTGCGCACGCTGGTGTTCTCCATGGACGGCGTTCAAGCCTATGGGCACTTCAGTCACGGCGCGCACTACACCCAGTTGACGCTGAACCATGCGGTCGACTACTCGCTGTCCAGCGAGGAGAAGGAAACGCTGTTCGGAGGCGCTGCCCCGCCCATCGATGTAGAAGTCAGTCGGTTCCACATCGCCCGGGCGATGACCGATTGGTATTCCGGGCAGCTTCGCACCGGCATCACCTTCCTGCAGGCTCGCCTGGATTTCACCCCCGGCTTTCCCACCGACCAGCAACTTGAAGTCGACCTCTACATTCTGTCCGCTCGCTGGAACGCCCCGCGCTTCAGCGTGTTCGGCGAGTATTCACAGGTCAACCTGGACACCAGCAAGTCGGACGGCGGCTACGTGCAGGCCGAGTATCGCGCCACCAACAACATCACGGGATTCGCCCGCTATGACGTCCGGTTCAACAACCGGAATGACCGCAGCGGAGGCGAGTTTGAGCGCACGACCGGCCTGCCGGCGGAGTCACAGTACGCACGGGACAGCACAGTCGGCCTGCGATGGGATCTGAACTCCCACTGGGGGCTGTCGGCCGAATGGCACTACATCGACGGCACGGCCTCGGTGCCGCCGCTGGACAACCAGGGCCAAAGCCCGGAGGGCCCGTGGCACGCATTTCTGACCATGGTCGGTTACCGGTTCTAGTGCCCCGCCCCACGCATCCACCGATCTCGGGAACATGCGACGGGCTGGACGGACAACACGCCGGACTCAGGCCGTGAATTCGGACAGATTCACGAGTCCCCCGGACGGTCCCGCCGGGAAAACGACGCAGCCGCGCCCCCGGCTGGGCCTTCGCATCAAGCTGTTCGGCGTGCTGGTACTGGTGCTGGGGGTGACACAGATCGGCATCGGCCTCCACCGGTACCACGCGGACAACCGGACCAACCAGACGTTTCTGACCCAGCAGCTTCAGCGTGCCGCCGCCGGCCTGCAGCCCCAGCTCGACATCGCCGTCGCCAACCTTTCCCAGCTGGCGGCGCAGATTACCCGGTCCCTGGGAGACGATGCCGGGCCGAAATCGGATATCGAGGACGCCATCGCGAGCGAGTTGCTGAGCTCCGTCCATGCCTTCCACCTGTACGACTCCGGTGGGGATCTGTTGGCAAGGTGGGGGTGGCGTGATCCGCCGGCCGACCATGCGCGGGGACAAATCGATCGGGTCCTGATCAGGGGCGAGCCCTCCCGACTCCTGCGCTGCGAGGCCGACTGCGAACTCGAGGTCTGGTTGCCATTGGTTGATCGAGGCGGTCATACCCGGGTGGCGCGCATCTCCGAGCCGCTGGCGGTGGTCCTGCAGCGCATGCATCAGGTGCTCGGAATCGACCTGGTACTCACGGCCGATACGGCTGGCGACGGTCAGGCGTTTCTGGGCCAGCCGATTCTCGCGATGACACGGGCCGAATTCCTGCGCCCGCGGCTGGAGACCTTCGAACGACGCCGCACGCCCATTCGTCACGATGCCGCCTTTACGGTCGATATGCCCGGTGAACACTGGTTGCTGTCGCCACACCCCGTTGGCTGGCGCGAGCCGAAGCCGGCGACGATCGTCCTTGCCCTGGACGTCACCTCGCACCGCACCGCTCAGCTGCAGGCGACGCGAAACGCCGCCTACGCCACCGGTTGGGGGCTGCTGCTGTCACTGATCGCCGTGATGTGGCTGGTCTCGCCGATCATCCGCCGCCTCCGGCGCGTGACCGACGCCCTGCCCCTGCTCGCCGACAATGCATTCGAACAGGCGCGCCAGCATATCGGCACCACCGCGCCCGCCGGTGCGCGGCCCGCCGATGAGGTCGATGCGCTGAGACAAAGTGCGCGCTGGCTGACCGACCGCCTCGAACATCTGGACGAGGTCGAGTCGGCCAGCGCGGCGAAGTCGGAATACCTGGCCATGGTCAGTCACGAGATCCGCACGCCACTGAACGGCATCCTGGGCATGCTGGAATTGCTGTCGAATGAACCACTGACCGAGGAACAACGCCAGCAGATTCGCATCGCCCGAGATTCCGCGGAATCCCTGCACACCGTCATCGACGACATCCTGGACATCTCCCGCATCGAAGCACGGCGGCTGACGCTGCACAAGACGCGCTTCGAACTCGCGCAGGTCGTGGAGGATGCCGCCGCCGCGCTGTGGAGCCAGGCGCTGAAAAAACGGCTGAAACTGGTGGTCTTCATCGCGCCCGAGCTACCCGCGCATTTCATCGGCGACCCGGGGAGAGTGCGACAAATCCTGATCAATCTGATCGGCAACGCTATCAAGTTCACGGAGACGGGCCGCGTGAGCGTCAGGGCTGAACCGGCGGAGCACGGCGCGCTGCGCATCCAGGTGCGGGACACGGGCATCGGCATCAGCGCCGACGCCCAGGCCCGGCTGTTCGAACCGTTCTCGCAGGCAAACAACGCCACGTCAAAGCGGTACGGGGGAAGCGGCCTGGGGCTGTCGATCTCCCAGGGGCTGGCCGCACTGATGCAGGGCCGGATCAGCGTTGAGTCCGAGCCCGGGGCCGGCTCGCTGTTCTCCGTCGTACTGCCGCTGCCGGCCTGCGATCCGGATGAGCCGCAACCGGCCGGGACCGCACTGCCGCCGTTCACCTTCAGCGTCAACGCGCTCGCGGACGAGGAGGAACGGAACGTGATCGAACGCTATCTGGCGAACCTGGGTCAGCCAAAGCAAGGCGACGATGCGGAGATCCGGTTCGCGGACGCTGACGAGGCCCTTCATCTGAACATCACCGGGCGGGACCATCGCAGGGCCCGCCTGAACCGACCGATCAGGAAAAGTGAGCTGATGCGAGCGGTCGCCGAGCTCGTGGAGCCGCTGCCTGCGCCACCCCGGAAGGATACCGCCCGGGGCACCGACGACCCGCGAACACGGAGGCAACAACACCGGGCACTCGTGGTCGAGGATCACCCGGTGAACCGGCACGTGCTGACGCGTCAGCTTGAGTTACTGGATTTCGCCGTGACCACCAGCGTGAACGGGCGGGAAGCGCTGGAGCAACTGGACCACGCGGACTTCGATGTCCTCATCACCGATCTGGAAATGCCGGAGCTCGACGGCCTGTCGCTTTGTCGCGCGATCCGCTCCAGCGAGCGACATTTCGCGGCAATACCGATCGTCATCGTCACGGCGCATACCCTGCAGTTCGATCGGGATCATGCGATGAACGCTGGCGCGAATGCCTATGCGATCAAGCCGCTGAATCTCGAGACGCTGAAATCGGTCCTGTCCGGTCTGAATCTGCAAACCGAGCGACGCGACCCGACCCCGCCAGTCGCGCCGGTCGACGAGCCATCGAGCTCGACCAGCGCGCCCGTGGACACCACCTACCTGCAACAGGAGATGGGTGTGGGCGTATCGGAGCTGCCCGAGGTGCTCGGCCTGTTTCTCGACGCCAACACGGAACAGATGGACGCACTGAGTTCGGCGGTGGAGCTGGCCCGGTGGAGCGACGTCCACCGCATTGCCCACCGGATCCGGGGGTCCGCGAACACTGCCGGCGCACGCGCGTTCGCCGCCGCGCTCGCGCGCCTGGAGGATGCGGAGCCGGCCACCACCCGCGCACGACTGGATGAGGTACAGATCGAATACCGGGCGATCGAAGCGTTCACGCGGGAACTGGTGTCGGCTGACCAACAACGCTAGAACAACCGCGGGCTTGCTGACGGACCCGCCACTCGAACAAAAAACCCCGCTGACGCGGGGTTCACGAGATGGCGGAGAGGGTGGGATTCGAACCCACGTGGGGCGTTCGCCCCCAACCGATTTCGAATCGGTGCCGTTATGACCGCTTCGGTACCTCTCCTGGACCTGTCGCGAGACGCTGGTCCCTGACACGACAGGGCGCGCATTCTACCGTCTCCGCCAGGAAACGCGAGTGCGGGATGACGGCGGCGCGTAGCGGTGGGATCATGAACGCAGAGGAAGACAGGACCCGCGTGAACTTGGCCATCAATCGCTGGACCCGCTGGAGCAGCCTGCTGCTGGTGCTCGTGATCACGCTCGGAACCGCGGTCACCTGCTCGACGCCGGGCACGGAACTGGACGCGATGAAGGTCCGGGGCACGTTGCGGGTCGCCACCATCAACCGCGCGACGACCTACTTTGTCGATGCCGAAGGCGACCCGGCGGGCTTCGATCACGATCTGGCCGTGCTGCTCGCCGAGGACCTGGGCCTGGAACTCGAGCTTCAGGTCTACGATTTCGAGGCCGACGCCCTGGCCGCGGTGGCGCAGGGCGAAGCGGAGATCGCCGCGACGGGCTCCATCGCCACGGGCGCGCGTCGTGCGCGGTTTCGTTATGGCCCCACGCTGCGCAAGGTCACGCCACAAGTGGTTTACCGCCGTGGATCGCTGCGCCCGCGACAGGTGGCGGATCTGCGTGACCCGCTACGGATCGCCGCCGACTCACCGCTGAATGACGTGGCCGAGCGCCTGGCCGCATCACATCCCGAACTGGAATGGACCTCGGTTCCGAACGCGGACGACGACACCCTGCTCTACCAGGTCGCCGAGGGCGAGTACCCGGTAGCCGCGGCCGGTTCGGACGTGATCTCGATCAGCCGACGCTTTTATCCCCGCCTCACGGTGGCGTTTGATCTGGACGAGGCGATGCCGGTCGCCTGGGCATTTCAGCGAGGGGAGGATCATTCGCTTTACAACGCGGTGGTCCAGTTCATCGTCAGCCTCAAGGCATCCCGCGAACTGGACCGGATTCGAGATCGCTATTTCGGGCAGCTGGGACGCCTGGACTACGTCGGCAGCCGCGAGTTCTCACGCGACGTGGACCGTCTGCTCCCCCGCTATCGCCCGCATTTCGAACAGGCGGCCAGCGAGAACGGGCTGGACTGGCGCCTGCTCGCCGCCGTGGGGTATCAGGAATCGCACTGGGAAATGAATGCCCGCAGCCCGACCGGGGTCCGCGGCATCATGATGCTGACGCGTGACACGGCGAAGCACCTGAAGATCGCGAATCGAAACGATCCCAAGCAGAGCATCTTCGGAGGTGCCCGCTACCTGCGCCAGCAGATCGATCGCATGCCTCCGAGCGTGACCGAGCCGGACCGGACCTGGATGGCCCTGGCGGCCTACAACCTGGGTCGCGGCCATCTGCTGGATGCGCGCGACATCACGGCCGAGCTGGGCGGCGACCCGGACCGCTGGGTGGACGTGCGCGCATCCCTGCCGTTGCTGACCCAGGCGAAATGGCATTCGCAAACGAAATACGGCTACGCGCGCGGACACGAGGCGGTGAACTACGTGGGCAACATCCGCACGTACTACGACATCCTCACCTGGATCACCGGTGCGGAGACAGCCGACGACGCGCCAGCGGAGGAACGTCCGCCGAAACCACCCGCGGTGCGCGAACAGGATCCAAGCACCCGTGCGCTGGACCTGGAATCGCCCATCCTGTGAGCGTGGTGATGCGACGCCAACGCCTTCGTCATCACCGCCTGCGCGCCGAACTCACGTTATAGTCCTGAGCTGAACGCACGCCGAGATTCCCGCATGAAACGCACCTGGCTCCTGCTGGCCGCACTGGCGCCTGCCGGCCTGATGGCCGCCGCCCCCGTCGGCCTGGATTCGACCCTGCCATTGGCCCGTGTCGAGACAATCAACCCGATCGTGCTCGAACGCCAGGCCGCGCTGGCGCCGCCGGCGCCACGCACACCCCTGCAGATCGCCCGCGCCGTCGAATTTCGCACCGACAGTGAACAGGCGGGGCTGTGGGAGGCGCTCCCGACGCAGCGTCGCGTCTGGCGCGCGGTGATTCACGCCGAGGAGGCGGCATCCGTCGGCGTCACCCTGCAGGCCTCCGCCGCACTGGAAACCGCGGATGTTCATGTGTACTCGCCTGACGGGCGTCGATCGCATGCGTTGAAGGTCCGCGACGGGCGGATGCAAAGCCCGCTGGTAGGCGGCGATACGCTGGTGCTGGAGGTCGTGGCGGACGCCCGAAAGGCGCAGCCGCTGATCCGGATTACCCGGATCGACTACGGCTTCATGGACCCGGCAACCGGTGAGTCATCGCACAAGTCAGGCGCCTGCAACATCGACACCGTCTGTCCCGAGGGCGATGCCTGGGAGAACGAGATCCGCTCCGTCGCCCGTTACACCTTCGGCGGCGTGCTGGGCACGTTCCTGTGCACCGGCACCCTGGTGAACAACTCGGCCCGTGACCAGCGGCCGCTGTTTCTCACCGCCAACCACTGCGTCAGCACCAACAACGCCGCCGGCAGCATGACGCTGTACTGGAACTACGAGACCAGCACCTGCGGCGGCACGCCGGATGGCAGCCTGGACCAGAGCCAGTCCGGCGCCACGCTGCTCGCGACGAATGCCGATTCCGACTTCACGCTGGTCGAGCTGGACGAGACACCCTCTGCCGCGTTCGACGTGTTCTACGCGGGCTGGGACGCCTCCGGCGCCGTTCCCTGCGGCGTGGCCACCGTCCATCATCCGGCGGGCGACGAAAAGCGCATCAGTTTCGAATACGCCTCCCTGCTCCAGACCGACTACAGCAACAATACCCAGGACACCAGCGCCGAGTACTGGCGCGTGGAGGACTGGGATCTGGGCACCACCGAAGGCGGATCGTCAGGCGCCGGGCTCTGGGACGAATCGCACCGGATTGTCGGCCAGCTGTCCGGCGGCGGCGCGGCCTGTGGCAACGACGAACCGGACTGGTACGGTCGGTTCAGCGACAACTGGGATAACGGCTCGGACGCCAACAGCCTGCGCCCCCATCTGGACCCGACCAACACCGGTGGTCTGACGCTGAACGGCCTGGACCCCGATAACCCGGGTGTCATCGTCACCGATTTCACCACGCTGTGCGGCGGCATGTCCGATGACGGCGGGGACGACGGAGGCGATGATGGTGGCGACGACGGCGGTGGTGATTCCGGCGGCGACGACAACGGTGGCGGCACAGGCGGCGGAATCGGCAGTGATTCCAGCGGCGCGCTGCACTGGGCTTTGCTGCTGCCCTTTCTGCTCGCCGGACTGCGCCGGCGATCAGGCCGCTAAAGCCATAAAAAAGGCCCGCTTTCGGCGGGCCTTTTTCGTTCCTGCGGCGACGGCTTACTTGGAGATGCCGTAACGCTGGCGGAACTTGTCGATCTTTCCGGTGGTGTCCGCGGTGGACTGCTTGCCGGTGAAGAACGGGTGCGACTTGCTGGACACGTCCAGCTTGATCAGCGGGTATTCGTTACCGTCTTCCCAGGCAATGGTTTCCTTGGAGGTCGCGGTGGACCTGCACAGGAAGGCGAAGTCGCTGGAGGTGTCCTTGAACACGACCGGGCGATAGTTCGGATGAATGTCTGCTTTCATGGCGTGTCGAGTCGGGTTGCTGCCGGCGGCGGCATCCGCCCGGCCAAAATGGGGCGCGCTTTATAGCATCTTTCAGGATTTTGTGGAATCCCTGTGCCGCATTCACGCCTCCTGAAATCGGGCTGCGACCGTTTGCGCAGGCCGGGCATCTAGGCATCAACACCCGCGGTTAGGTTTTTAGAATCCGAACAATAGCGGGAACCAATCGTACGCGTGCGAGTCTCCCACCCACGGGGAGACGAGGGAGTGGGCATGAATCTGACGCGCCTGTCACTGGCGAATCCGGCGGCTTTGGTCGTCGTCGTGCTTTTGCTGGTGGGCGTGGGCACGGCCTCGCTGTTCCAGTTGCCGATCCAGTTGCTGCCGCCCATCGACCAGCCGCAGATCTCGGTCTCGACATTCTGGCGTGGCGCCGCCCCGGCGGACATGGAATCCGTGATCATCGAGCAGCAGGAACGCGTCCTGCGCAACCTGCCCGGACTGACGCACATCCAGTCCAACATCAACCAGAGCAACGGCAACGTGAATCTCACGTTCGAGATGGACCACGACATGCAGCGTGCCTATCTCGACGTGATCAACCGCCTGCAGCAGGTGCCAACCCTGCCGCGCGACGCCAACGGGCCCTGGGTGAACCTGTCCGGCGACAACTTCACCAGTGGCAATGCGGCATCGCTGCTGGTTCGCGCCATCGACGCCAACGATCCGAGAAACCCCGGCGAATTCCATCCCATCGTCGAGCGCTACGTCGAACCGGCGCTGGCATCCATTCCCGGTGTCGCCCAGGTCAACCTGCAAAGCGCGCGACCGGAAGAGGTTCGCATCATCCTGGACGCGGCCCGCGCCGCGGCGCTGGACGTGCAGATTGCCGACGTGGTCCGCGCGGTCAGCGGCGCCGCCGACGTCTCGGGCGGCTTCGCCGATGTCGGCCGCCGCCAGTACACCGTGCGCTTCATGGGCAAGGCGCCGATGCAGGAGCTGGATCAGCTCATCGTCGCCTACCAGGGCGCGCAGCCAATCTACCTGGGCGATCTCGCCACCGTCTCGCTGCAACGCGTGGAACAGGGCGGCTTCACCCTGCGCAACGGCTATCCGGCCTACTACATCACCGTGGGCCGCGAGGCGGGTTCGAACACGGTCGAGATTCTCGATCACATCAATGAAGTGATCGACGAACTCAATGTCGGTCCGCTGCCCGAGTCCGGCCTGGCAATGGAGCTGTCCTACGATGCCTCGGTGCACATTCGCCGCGCGATCCGCCTGGTCCAGGGCAATCTGCTGCTGGGCGGTCTACTCGCCACGCTGGTGCTGTTCGCGTTTTTGCGCGACATCCGCTCCACCCTGCTGGTCGGCCTGACGATACCGGTCTGCCTGTTCGCGGCCTTCGCGGCGCTCGACGCCTTCGGCCGCAGCCTCAACGTCATCTCGCTGGCAGGTCTGGCCTTCGCGGTGGGTCTGGTCGTGGACGCGGCGATCATCGCCCAGGAGAACATCGTCCGCCTGCGTCAGGAAGGCATGCCGGTGGCCGACGCGGTGCTGCGCGGCGCCACCGAGGTCGCCCCGGCGCTGTTCGCCAGTACCGCCACCAGCGTCGCGATCTTCCTGCCCATCCTGTTCATGACCGGACCGGAGGGACAGCTGTTCTCGGACCTGGCGCTGACGCTGTCCATCGCAGTCGTCGTATCGCTGATCGCCGCACTGACCGTGCTGCCCACGGCCAGCGCCAAATGGCTGGGCCGCGTCAATGCCCGGGACAACCTGGGCGGCACCTGGGACCGCCTCACCGCGCTGGTGCTGCGCCTGACCGACCGCCCGCTGCTCCGCGCAGGCTGGATCGTCGCGCTCACGCTGGGAGCCGGCGCACTGGCCTGGAGCCTGCTGCCCAAGGCCGACTACCTGCCACGTGCCCGCTCGGACAACGCCTGGGTGAACTTCTCGGTCCCCGCAGGCGCCTCGCAGGACGCCTTGCAGGAAGACCTGGGAACCACCGTCGTGAGCCGGCTCGAACCCTACATGAGCGGCGAGAAGACGCCGAAGGTCGCCTACTACAATCTGTCGTCCTGGGGCCGCTGGAGCGGCATGGCGATCTACCCGGCCGACCCCAGGGATGCCGACGCGCTGATGGAGGTGCTGCGCACCGAGATCACCCGTGATCTGCCGGACATCAGCAGCTTCGTGACCATGGGCTCGCTGCTGAACTTCTCGGGCGGCGGCAACCGCCAGATCGACGTGGACATCCACGGCACCGATCTGCAACAGCTGCTGGCGGCGGCGCAGGCCGGCATGGGCGCGTTTTCTCAGGCGATGCCGGGCGTGCCGGTACAGCCCCGCCCCAGCCTGGCACTGGCGGAACCGGAACTGCGCGTCGTGCCCGACGACACGCGCATCGCCCAGACCGGGCTGACACGCAACGAGATCGGTCAGGCGGTGCGCGCCTATACCGACGGCCTCTACGTCGGCGAATACTTTGACGGCAATCAGCGCCACAACATTGTCGTGCGCGCCGAACCCTGGGACACGCCGGAAGGCCTGGCGGAGCTGCCGCTGGCGACGCCACAAGGCGGCATCCAGATGCTGGGCGAACTCGCCTGGCTGGAACGCCATGTCGGACCGACCGAACTGCGCCGGATCAACGGCCAGCGCACGGTCACGCTACGCGTGTTCCCGCCGGAGAACATCACCCTGGAAGAGGCCATCGACACCATCAAGGCCAAGGTGGAACCTACCATTCTCGAAGTCCTGGGTGGTGAAGGCTCGGTGCGCTACCGCGGCAGCGCCGACGGGCTGGACGAGGCCCTGGCCTCGATGGGCCGCAACCTGCTCTACGCCCTGGTGATCCTGCTGCTGATTCTCGCCGCCATGTACCGGTCCGCGTGGAGCGCGCTGGTCGTGCTGTCGGTCATGCCGCTGGCCTTCGCTGGCGGCGTGGTCTCGCTGTGGCTGATGAATCTGGTGACGTTCCAGTCCATGGACCTGCTGACCATGAGCGGATTCATCATCCTGCTCGGCCTGGTCGTCAACAACGCCATCCTGCTGGTCGACCGCACCCGACGCGCCGAGGCGGAGGGCCTGCCTCGACGCGACGCGGTCGCAAGCGCGGTGCGGCAGCGTGCGCGCCCCATCTACATGAGCACCCTGACCAGCATCTTCGGCATGCTGCCGCTGATGCTGATGCCTGGCACCGGCTCCGAGATCTATCGCGGCCTGGCCGCGGTGATCGTCGGTGGCATGGCGTCATCGGCCATCTTCACGCTGCTGCTGCTGCCCAGCCTGCTCCGTCTCGGGGAAGGCCGGCACCGCGCAGCCGAACATTCTTCGTCCACCGAGCCGGCGGCCGACCCCGTCCGCTCCGGAGCCTGACATGCGATCGCTTTTCCTTGCCGCCCTGTTGCTGCCCGCCACCGCGCTGCACGCACAACCGCCCACCCACCCGACACCCGTGGTTGTCGATCACGTCCGCTCGGACAAGATGGTCAAGGCGATGCCGGTCTCCGGCACGGTGCACAGTCGCAACGAGATGCAGATCACGGCGAGTGTCGCCGGCCGCCTGGAGTGGCTGGCCGAACCTGGCAGCCAGGTAACCGCCGGAACCCCCGTGGCACGCATCGATGCCCGGCCGATACAGTTGCAGCTGGCGGAGCAGCGCGCCCTGATCGAGCGCGAGACCACCAATCACGCCTACCTGGAACGCGAGGTCGAGCGGCAGGAGCGCTTGTCCAAGAGCAACTATGTCTCGGAGATCGATATCGAGCAGGCGCGGTCGCAGCGCGACATGGCGGCCAGCGACATCGCGGTCGCCCGGGCGCGCATCGCCCAGCTCGAGACCAGATCAGCCGCGCCACCGTCACGGCGCCGTTCGCCGGAATCGTCATGGAGCAGTCGCACTTCGTGGGCGAGGAAGTGACCCGAGGGGCCAACCTCAGCCGCCTGATCGACACCGAGAATCTGGAAGTAAGGGCCGGAGTGCCGCTGCGCTTTCTCGGCCGCACGAGTCCCGGTGACGTGCTGACCGTGATCGCGGACGGCCATGAGCTGGTGGGCCGCATCCGCACGGTGGTCCCGGCCGGTGACCCCCGCTCGCAAACCTTCGAAGTCCGGATCGACCTGCCTGCCGAGGACGCACGGCAGCTCGCGGTGGGCCAACTGACCCGGGTGCGGGTACCGATCAGCGCGGCGCGCAACGGGTTGACGGTGCCACGCGACGCACTGGTGCTGCGCCAGGACGGAACCCGCGTCGTGCGCATCAATGCCGAAGGGCTTGCCGAGCACGTGCCGGTCACCCTCGGCCAGGGACGCGGCGCCTGGATCGCGGTCGAGGGTGAACTGTCGGTCGGCGACACCGTCGCGGTGCGCGGCGCGGAGCGGCTGCAACCCGGTCAGCCGGTCAACGTGGTCCGCGACCTCGCGAAGGAACGCTCCGGCATCGATCGCGGCTGAGGGACGCAAAAACCGTGTGCCGGCACTGGTCGGACACCGGAAATATGGGATGATCCTGAGAAGAAAGTCCGTACCGCAGGATCATGACGCTCGGAGACGAAACCGGAGACGCACGCGCCGTGGATCCACGCCGGTTCACGGACATGCTTGCCGAATCGCCACTGGCGTACGCGGCGATGGTCGAGAGCGTGACGGGTTTCGGCATCTACCTGATCGACGTGCGCGGCAACGTCCTGACCTGGAATCACGGCGCCGAACTGCAGACCGGTCTCAAACACGACGAAGTGGTCCGGCGTCCCTACGCCAACCTGTTCGATGACGCCGGCCGCGCCGCCGACCTCCCCTCACAGATTCTCGGATTCGCCAAGTACCACGGTCACTACAGCGACGAGCACTGGCGCCGACGCGGAGACGACGAGCGTTTTCAGGCACTGGCGACACTGGACGTCGTCCGCGACCGGAAAGGTGAACACACCGGATTCGTGGAGGTCGTTCGCGACATCACCGCCGATCGCAAGCGCGAGGCCGCACTCTACAGCCAGGCCACCACCGACACGCTGACCGGGCTGGCCAATCGCGGGCACTTCATGGAGGTGGCCCAGCAGGAAATCGACCGCATCCGGCACTACGGTGATCCGTTGTCGGTCGCGGTCCTGGACATTGATCACTTCAAGTCCGTCAACGACACCTACGGCCATCAGGTCGGTGACATCGCGCTGAAGCACGTGGCCGATATCCTGCGGCAGGCGGTACGGCCCATCGATATCATCGGGCGGCTGGGCGGCGAGGAATTCGCCATCGTGATGCCACGCGCGAACACCCAGCCGGCCATCGAGTTCTGCAACCGCATCCGGATCGCGCTGTACGGTGCGCCCGTTGACTCGCCGATGGGTCCGCTGAAGATCTCGGTCAGCATCGGCGTGGCCACGCGGAGCAGCGAGGCGCCCGATCTGCCGAGCCTGCTGGAGCGGGCGGACAAGGCGCTCTACAAGGCCAAGCGAAACGGCCGCAACCGTGTGGAAACCTGGTTGAGCTGATTCGCATCCCGGGGGCCGGATCAGCAATAATCCGCGCCCGCCCCGCCAACAAGTGCAACACCATGGCTCAGTACGTCTTCACCATGAATCGCGTCGGCAAGCTCGTGCCGCCGGACAAGCAGATTCTGCGCGACATTTCGCTGTCCTTCTTCCCGGGCGCGAAGATTGGTGTGCTGGGCTACAACGGTGCGGGCAAGTCGACGCTGCTGCGGATCATGGCGGGCATCGACACCGATATTCAGGGCGAGGCACGACCGCAGCCGGGCATCAACATCGGCTATCTGCCGCAGGAGCCGGTGCTGGACCCGAACAAGGACGTGCGCGGCAATGTCGAGGATGGCCTCGGCGAGATCAAGAACGCACAGGACCGGCTCAACGAGGTCTACGCCGCCTATGCGGAGCCGGATGCCGATTTCGACGCGCTGGCCGCCGAGCAGGCCAAGCTGGAGGCGATTCTCCAGGCCGGTGATGCGCACAACCTGGACCAGAAGCTGGACAAGGCCGCCGCCGCGCTGAACCTGCCGCCGTGGGACGCCGACGTGACCAAGCTCTCCGGTGGCGAGCGCCGCCGCGTGGCACTTTGCCGCCTGCTGCTGTCCGCCCCCGACATGATCCTGCTCGACGAGCCGACCAACCATCTGGATGCCCAGTCGGTCGCCTGGCTGGAACGCTTCCTGGACGATTTCCCGGGCACCGTCGTCGCGGTGACCCATGACCGCTACTTCCTCGACAACGTAGCCGGCTGGATTCTGGAACTGGACCGCGGCCACGGCATACCCTACGAAGGCAACTATTCCTCCTGGCTGGAACAGAAGGAAAAGCGCCTGGAGCAGGAAGCCAAGGGCGAAGCGGCCCGCACCAAGGCGATGCAGCAGGAACTGGAGTGGGTGCGGTCCAACGCCAAGGGCCGGCAGACCAAGTCCAAGGCGCGCCTGAAGGCCTTCGAGGATTTGCAGAACCCGACCACGCAGAAGCGCTCGGAAACCAACGAGATCTACATTCCGCCCGGCCCGCGCCTGGGCGAACTGGTCTTCGAGCTGGACGGCGTGTCCAAGTCCTTCGGCGGCCGCAAGCTCTACGACAACCTGTCGCTCAAGATCCCTCGCGGCGCCATCGTCGGCATCATCGGCCCGAACGGCGCTGGCAAGTCCACGTTCTTCAAGCTGCTCACCGGGCAGGAACAGCCGGATGCCGGCACGATCCGCACGGGCGACACGGTGGACCTCGCCTACGTCGACCAGGCCCGCGACCACCTCGACGACTCCAAGACCATCTGGGAGGAAATCTCCGGCGGTCAGGACATCATGAAGGTCGGCAACTACGAGGTGCCGTCACGCGCCTACGTCGGTCGTTTCAACTTCAAGGGCGCGGATCAGCAGAAGCGGGTCGGCGATCTCTCGGGTGGTGAACGCAACCGCGTGCATCTGGCCAAGCTGCTGGCCTCGGGGGGCAACGTACTGCTGCTCGACGAACCCACCAACGACCTCGACGTGGAAACCCTGCGCGCGCTGGAAGACGCCCTGCTCGCCTTCCCCGGCTGCGTCATGGTCATCAGCCATGACCGCTGGTTCCTGGACCGCATCTCCACCCACATCCTCGCCTTCGAGGACGACTCGGTGGAGTTCATCGAGGGCAACTACCAGGATTACGCCGCCGACTACAAGCGCCGGCATGGCAAGGAAGTCGGCGTGGACGTCAAGGCGACGCGGCGGAAGATCGCCTAGCCGCCGGGGCTCAGCCCAGGAACCCCAGATCGGCCGTGTCGAAGCGGCCGATATTGGGAAACACGCCCGGTATGTCGCTCGCGTCGATGCCGAACCAGCGCAACAGCGTCGCGCCGTACTGATCCACCGAGGTCGACGGCGCGAACCGCCCACCCCCGTAGTCGCGACCGGTATCCGGCGCCAGGTCGGGCATCTGGCCGTGGAAGCCGCCGCGGACCGCGCCGCCGACGACTAGCTGATGCGTGCCCCAACCGTGATCGGTTCCATCGCCGTTGACCGTCAGGCTGCGGCCGAAATCGGACACGGTGAACGATGTGACGCTACCGGCCAGGCCCAGTGACTCGGTCGCCTGATAGAACGCCGCCAGATTGTCGCTGAGCGACTGCAGCAGCCCGGCATGCCGCGTGAGCTGGTCCGCATGGGTGTCGAAGCCCCCCATGGAAACGAAGAACGTCTGGCGCTTGGCGCCCAGCGCTTCTCGCACCGACATCAGCTTCGCGACCGCGGCGAGCTGACTGCCGAGCCGGTCGCCGGGAAACGTCACCGTGAGGTCCGGGGCCAGCGCGAGCGCCTGCGCCAGCACCGCGTTGTAATCCATGCCCTTGAGTTGGCTGCGCGAATACTCCCTGACGAACAGGTGGTCGTGGTCGGCCTCCAGCAATGCCTCGTACAGGGCACGAATGTCCGCGTTGCGGCGCAGGAACGCCGCGTCGACCGGTCCGGACGTCGAGACCGAGAAACCGACCTCGCTGCGCCCGGTCTGCAGCAGATTGGTCCCGGAATAGCTGAGCCCGACCGGCAACAGTTGGTCGGACAGCGACGGCGCGAGCAGATCAGCCGCGCGGCCGGCCCAGCCCAGCGCCTCCAGCGAGGTCGGCGCATCCTTCTGCCACTGGTCCTGCTGGTCGTTGTGCGACATCAGCCGCGGCGGCCGCCACGTGCTGGCGCTGCGCACCTGACCATCCTGGATCGGCTCGACCAGCGTGCCGACGTTCGACAGCACCGCGGCGTGTCCCTGCTGATACAGCGACTGCAGGCCGGACATCGCGGGATGCGCGCCGAACTCGACCCCGTTGTCGGCAGCCCCCAGGCCAAGCAGCTGATTGCGAGGCAGCGCGACCTCCAGCCGGGCACGGGCATAGTCGTCGTAGGCCCCGCCGCTGGTCGGGACAATCATGTTGAACGCGTCGTTGCCGCCATGCAGAAAGATGGCGACCAGTGCCTTGTAACCGTCATCGGCCTGCGGTGTACCACCCCCCTCACCGATGCCATCCCCGGGCTGCACCGGCGGCGCACTCCGACCGCAGGCGGACAGCATCGCGAGACTGGCGGCCGCGGTGCCGCCGGCAGCCAGGAATTCGCGGCGGGTCAGTCTGCTCATGGTGATGCCTACCTCTGCACGGCGAATTCGGGGGAGACGACGGCCGCGGTCACCGCCGCCTGGGCGCGCCGCAACCGGGTTGCGTCCTCGCCGTCATCAGGGATCAGCGCGATCATCTGCGTCGCGATGCCGCGCAGTGCATCGCTCATGGTGCCGCCGAGCAGCAGCACGTCGATCTCGTCGAGCATGGCGTCGGCGTCATCGGCGATCGCGACCAGCCCCGACAAATCGAGCACCGGCTGATTGTCCGAGGCGTCGTCCGCGGTCACCGCGACCCGCTTCGCCAGGTCGTCGACGATCCGAATGCCCTGGGTTTCGGTTTGGAGCTGGAACTCCGGCGAGAAGTAGCCGGCGTCGCGGATGACCCCGGGCTGCTGGAAATGCGGGCTGAAGAAGTTGAATACCGACGGCGCGGCCAGCGGTGCCTGCCCGTAGGCCGACCGCGCCGAGCGCAAGCCGTAGATGCCGCTGGCGCTGGTCGCCTCGAAGGCGCGGAGCAGATGGGTCAGCCGGATCAACGGTTCCTTGAGCTTTCCGTACAGGTTTGCGTCCGACAGAATGCCCAGCCGCGCCTCGGGGTCCAGGAAGATCGCGGTAACCACCGCGCCGAGATCACCGCGCACACCCAGCCCGTTGTTCTCGAACACCGCGGCGACACGGTTGATGAAGGCTGGCGACGGGTTGCTGGTGATCAGCTTGATGATGAGCTGACGCGCGATGAACGGAGCGACGTTGGAGTGGTTGAACAGGCTGTCGAGTGCCTGTTCCAGGTCCTCGTCCGGCGTCTGCCCGGCCGGCACGACAGTGCCGTCGATCAGCGTCTTTTCCCCGGCATCGTGATGATCGGCAAACGCCTTCATCGGATCGTGGGTCTCGTCCTCGCGCCGGGAGCCGCGACCGAAGCTGTCGCGATGGGACCAGGTCCAGCCGGTGTAGATGCGCGCGTACTGCTCGATGCTGTCCTGATCGTAGGTCGGGATCTGCTCACCGAACGCGTCCAGCACGGCGCTGCCGTCGCGGTTCAGTTCCCACAATCCGATGGAGAACAGCTGCATCGCCTCGCGGGCGTAGTTCTCATCCGGGCGCCGGCCGGACTCGGGATCGGGCTTGTCGTTGCCCAGATGACTCAGGAACAACCCCATCGCTGGCGACAGCGTCACCTCCTCCAGCAGATCGCGGTAGTTGCCGAAGGCATTGCGAACGAGGATGTCGTAGTAGGCCGCGAGCTGGTCCTGGCGGTTGCCGAGCGCGCTGTCGGTTTCGGAGACGACGAAGATCTCGGACAGCGCGAACGCGACGCGCTGGCGCAGCTGGTCGGGCGCGGTCAGTGCGATCTCCCACCACGCAGCATGGCGCGCGTCGGCCGGGTCCAGCGTTTCGGCCAGGGCTTCGTAGCGGGGCAGATGCAGCGTCGGGGGTTGCAGCAGCTGGCCGGCCAGCCAGGCGTCGCGCCCGATCAGCGTGACCAGCGCAATCGACGCGGGATCGGGCCCGAAGCTGGTCTGGCTCAGAAACCGGGCGGAGCCCCCCCGATTCAGAATCGGCAGGTCGACGGCGGGCGAGGACTGTGCGGTCGCGTTGCCGGCCAGCACCGTCAGCGCCAGACAGATCAGCGGTCCAGATTTCGCGAACACGCGCAGCATGACGAGCCCTGGTGAGTGCGCGAGTCCCTGCGCGGCCGGATGTTTGATGAACCGGAGCCTAAAATGGTCACCACGACACCGGCTGGATCCCGCGACCGGCGGTTTTGCTGGTGCGGTCGAACGGCCCACCCAGTGGCCCGCGGCGGCAAAACACGTTTCAATCAGGCGATGATTCCCTCATCGGCCACATTCGGGCAATGCGCCGCATGACCGCGAACGCCTCGCCATCCGACACCATCTCGCTGCGCGATCGCATCCGCCGTTTCTGGCAATCGCAAAGCGATGCGGCTATCCGCTGCCGCCTGCTCCTGCTACTGGTGGATGCAGGGTTGCTGCTGTTCTTCCTGGCCTCCACGTTTGTCGAACACACACGGACGCTGGAACTCATCGACTACGCGCTCGGCGCCGTACTCGCGGTGGAGCTGCTGTTCCGCACATGGCTAGCCAGCGATCGGCTGCACTTCATCAGTCGCCCGCTGACCGTGGTTGACGCGGTCGTCGTCGTGTCACTGATGGCACCCGCGCTGACGGAGAATTTCGTGTTTCTGCGCGTGTTGCGGTCGCTGCGACTGATCCGCTCCTACCACGTGCTCAATCGACTCAAGGCGCAGTCGCCGTTCCTGCGCCGTAACGAAGCGGTGCTGTTCAGCGCCACCAATCTGCTGGTGTTCATCTTCGTCGTCTCGGCGGCGGTCTACGCGCTTCAGGTCCGCGTCAATCCGCAGATCGGCAACTATCTGGACGCGATGTATTTCACCGTGACCACGCTGACCACCACCGGCTTCGGCGATATCGTGCTGGTCGGCGAGCACGGGCACCTGCTGTCGGTGATCGTCATGATCGTCGGCGTCTCGCTGTTCCTACGCCTGATCCAGACGATTTTCCGCCCCAGCCGCGTGGACTTCGAATGCCCCGACTGCGGGCTGCGCCGTCACGATGCCGACGCCGTTCACTGCAAGCACTGCGGTCACCTGCTGCACATCCCGACCGACGGCCAGGACTGAGCACAGGAGTGCTAAGGTGCTTACATGCTGCTGCTCGACCTGCTAGGGAAACACTGATTGATTCCCACCGCCAAGTTGCTGCCTGAAAACAGGCTAGGCAAGGCGCGAGGAGCGAAGTTTGGTCATTCCAAATAAACGACGAGCAACGCCGCATGGCCTGTTTTCAGGCGCAATCCGAACGGAGCGGGCCGGTTTTCCCGCAATCCTGCGTTGTCGTTCGCTGACTTGGAATAACCAAGCGGCACTCACTCCGCCTGGGCTTGCGAGAAAACCGGCTCCGCCTTGGTGGCGGGAATCAATCAGTGTTTCCCTACCCGAACGCCATATCAGCGAGGCCGTGGAACGCGGCGACCTCGACGATCTGCCCGGCGCCGGACAACCGCTGCAACTGGACGATGACAGCCACGTACCGGAACACCTGCGGGCTGGCTACCGCCTGCTGCGCAACTCCGGCCATCTGCCGCCAGAGCTGGAACTGCTCGGCGAACTGCGCAACGTGGAACGTCTGATCACCGAAGCCACACGGGCCGAGGCCACTGACGAACTCTCTCAGCGAGCCAGCAGACTCCGACTGCTGCTGAACGAGCGTGGGCACGGCGCCATGACGAACCCGGACTACGGCTTGCGGGTCTCGCGGCAGCTGAGCGGCGACCGGTAGCCCCCGTCGCCCGAGTGCGATTCGCTAAGATCCCACCCCCGACCCACGGCGACGACTGACATGCTCGACCCCGATACGCTGGCCTGGCGATGGCGCAATGGCGAACTCGCAGCCGTCCATCATCCCCAGCAGGTCGACTTCGACGACATCCTCGGCGTGGACCGTCAGAAATCCAGGCTGGAGCTGAATACCCGGCAGTTCGTGGCCGGCGCACCGGCCAACCACACCTTGTTGACCGGAGCCCGCGGCACCGGCAAGTCATCGCTGGTCAAAGCCATGCTGACGCGGTTCTCCGATCAGGGGTTGCGCCTGATCGAGGTCGCCCCGGAGGAGTTGACCGAGCTGCCGCGCATCGTCGATCCGCTAAGAGAGGCCCGACAACGCTTCGTGCTCTACGTTGACGATTTCTCCGTCACCGACAGCGGCCCGGCGCTGACCGCGCTGAAGGCCGCGCTGGACGGCAGCATCGAGGCGCCGCCCGACAACGTCCTGCTCTACGCCACGTCCAACCGCCGTCACCTGCTGCCGGAACCCAAGTCCGACAATCTGGACGCCCACAACCTGGACGGCGAGATTCACCCGGGCGAGGCCGTGGAGGAAAAGATCTCGCTATCGGATCGCTTCGGCCTGTGGTTGTCCTTCTACCCGTTCAACCAGGCGCAGTTCCTCGACATCGTCGCCACCCATCTTGATCGCCTCGGCGCGATGCCGCTGACCGACGAGGCCCGCAAGGCGGCACTGCAATGGGCACTGGCCCGCGGGTCACGCTCCGGCCGAACCGCGCATCAGTTCGCCCGCCACTGGGTCGGCTCCCACCGCATCTGAGCCCTCCGACCCGACGCCGTTCCGCGATTCGGAACGACTCCGGATGCGCGGATTCGCGCGTTTCGGCCTCGAAAAATGCACCCGTTTCGAAGAATTTGAAATTTTTTTCACGGGCCGATTTGTCGATTGCCGACAAGTCCCGCACTGACCCGGACCCACGGAAACGCGCCATTCCGTCCCCCGCTGCGTCACAGACCCGAAGCCACCGGACAGGGACATGTCGCCAATCGAACGACATCGGATCGATGCATTTTTATCCTTCAAACTCAAACAGTTAGATGACAAAAATGCGATTCCGACACAATCGTCTGTCGCCCTTCTGAGACAGTAGACGGCCTCCAGATGCTTGCCTATCTTGGCGCCACCTGCTGAGCACGACGACACGCACACGTCGCAGCAGAGGCAAACACAGATCGAGTTTGGAAAATTGAAGTACAAGGAGTCCGCTATGAACCAGAACCAATGGGAAGGTAAGTGGGACCAGATGAAAGGTCAGCTCCGACAAGCCTACGGCGATCTCACCGATCAGGAACTGGAGAGCGCCAAGGGTGACCGCGAGGAACTCGTCGGTCGCATCAAGGAAAAGTACGGCGATACAAAGGAAACGATCAATCAGAAAATCGATGAGATCGCTTCCAAACTGAACTGATGATCAGCGAAAGCTGATCCCAGTACGCGACCCCCTACGTTTCCCCCCTCCCCCCGCGCGTGGGCAGGTCGCCGGGACCGCATCGATGGATGCGGTCCCTTTTTTATGTCTGACGGTTTGTCGATCATCCATTTTTTTGCGCTCATCGACGATCTGACACGCTGCGGGTTTCGGCCTGTCGGCCGAGTGACTTTTGGGCGTCCCAAAAGTCACCAAAAGACGGATGCCGCTGCTCAGGTCGACCCGCCTGACGGCGTGACGACTGCCCTGCGATGCTCGCCAACGGCGGGCGGGCCGAAACTCGCACGCTACGCGTGCTCAAACAGCCGGCCCGCTTGCTCCGCCGTTGTCTGTGCTTCTCGGCTGAGCAAAAGGCACGAAAAAACAGGCTCCGTTCCGGCCTCGGGTTGAACTCCGTTGGACGTGGCCGAGCATCGCAGCGAGCGGTGGATGAGTCGGCGCGCAGCGGCGAGCGAGGCAGGGATGCCGAAGCCGTTGCAATCGGGCCAGGACGGCCCGTCTGCAACGCCCGCCGACTGCGAGAAGCGCAGGGCACCAGCCGCCGCAGGCGGCTGGCCACGTCCCGGGCGCCCTTTCTTTTCGCCGGTTTTCTTTGGGCGTACAAAGAGAATCGGCTCGCCCGGCAGGGCGAAACCGGCTGGAGCCAAACCCGCCCAGAGTAAACTGCGCTCCCGAAAGCCCACGACGCCACCCCGTCACCCTCATGCCCGAAACCCCTGCCATCGATTGGTCCCAGGTCGAATCCCGCCAGCGCCACCGCTTCAGACGCGATCTGAAACGCGCGAAACAGGCGGCGGATCGGGACAGGCTGATCGCGCGAATCCAGGCCTCCGCCCAGCGGGTCGCGGCGCGCCGATCCGCGCAGCCGGTGGTGCAACTCGCCCCCGACCTCCCCGTCACCCAGCGCGCCGACGACATCCGCGCGGCGATTCGTGACCACCAGGTCATCGTTGTTACCGGCGACACCGGGTCGGGCAAGACGACGCAGTTGCCGAAGATATTGCTGGACATGGGCTACGGCGCAGCCGGGCTGATCGGCCACACGCAGCCGAGGCGACTGGCGGCGCGCAGCGTGGCGCAGCGGATTGCCGAGGAGCTGGGGCAAACGCCCGGCGGGCTGGTCGGCTTCCAGACGCGGTTCGACGATGCGATCTCGGACGACAGCCAGATCAAGCTGATGACGGACGGCATTCTGCTTGCCGAAACACGGCGCGACCGCTTTCTCAATCGCTATGAGGCGCTCATCGTCGACGAGGCGCATGAACGCAGCCTCAACATCGACTTTCTGCTGGGCTACCTCAAGCGCATCCTGCCCAAGCGGCCTGACCTCAAGCTGGTCATTACCTCCGCCACCATTGATCCGGAGCGGCTCAGCGCGTTCTTCGACGATGCGCCCATCGTCGCCGTCGAGGGCCGCACCTATCCGGTGGAACTGCGCTACGCCCCGCCGGAGGACAGCGACGATCTGCCCGAAGCGATCTGGCGATCGGTGCAAACCCTTTGGCGCGAGGCCGCCGGTGACGTGCTGGTGTTTCTGCCCGGGGAGCGGGACATCCGCGACACCGACCAGCATCTGAGCCGCGCGCTGGCGTATTCCCGCTTTTCCGGCGCCGAGGTGCTGCCGCTTTACTCCCGACTGACGCGCAGCGCCCAGGACGCGATCTTCAAGCCCAGCCGCGGCCGGCGCATCGTGCTGGCGACCAACGTCGCCGAAACCTCGCTGACCGTGCCCGGCATCCGCTACGTGATCGACAGCGGGCTGGCGCGCATTTCCCGCTATTCCACCGCTGCGCGGGTGCAGCGTCTGCCGATCGAACCCGTGTCGCAGGCAAGCTGCAAACAGCGCATGGGCCGCTGTGGCCGCGTCTCGGAAGGCATCTGCGTCCGCCTGTTCGACGAGGACGATTTCAACAACCGGCCCGCGTTCACCGATCCGGAAATCCGCCGCACCAATCTCGCCAGCGTGCTGCTGACCATGGCGGACTTGCAGCTCGGCGACATTGAAGCCTTCCCGTTCATTGATCCGCCGGAAGGCCGCTACATCCGCGACGGCATGCGGCTGCTCCAGATGCTGGAGGCCATGGACGAGCGCGGGCAGATCACGGCGCTGGGCCGCCAGCTCGCGCGCCTGCCGCTGGACCCACGCATTGCCCGCGCGCTGATCGCCGGTCAGGCCGCGGCGATTGGGCCCGCGGTGCGCGTGCTCTGCGCAGGGCTGACCATCCAGGATCCACGCGAACGCCCCGCGGACAAGCGCCAGGCCGCGGACGAGGCGCAGCGCGAGTTTCTCGACAAGCAGTCGGATTTCGTCAGCCTGCTGAAGCTGTGGGATGCCTTCCAGCTGGCCAAGCGCGACGAATCCGGCAACGGCCTGCGCCGCTGGTGTCACCGGCATTTCATCCACTTCATGCGCATGCGCGAGTGGGAGGACCTGGTGCGTCAGCTCCGACAGATCGAGCGCGATCTGAACTGGCCGGCCGCCCCGGCCAAGGGCACGCTGGCGGAGACCGATGTCCGCGCACTGCATCAGGTCGTGCTGTCCGGCTTCATCGACCAGATCGGCGTGCACGACGAGCGCGGCGAGTACATCGGCGCACGCAACCGCAAGTTCCGCATCTTTCCCGGTTCCGGTGTCGCGAAGGCCTCGCCACGCTGGATCGTCGCCGGCGAGATTCTGGAGACCTCACGTCTGTACGCCCATCAGGTCGGCAAGGTCGAACCCGAATGGATCGAGGCCGCCGGCGCCCACCTGCTGACGCGTGAGCAATACGACCCGCGCTGGTCGGTCAAGTCCGGCCGCGTGGAAGCAACCGAACGTGTGCGCCTGTTCGGCCTGCCCCTGGCCGATGGCCGCAAGGTGGATTTCGGCCGCATCGATGCCGAAACTGCACGCGAACTGTTCATCCGCGAGGCACTGATCCCGCACCGGCTGTCGCGCGATACGCGCCGCGATCCGATGTTTCTCGCCCACAACCGCGAACTGGTCGAGTCCATCGCCGAACAGGAGGCCCGCTTCCGCCGCCGCGACCTGCTGGTCGACGAGGTCACCCAGTTCGCGTTCTACGACGAGCGCCTGCCCGTCGACGTCCATGATCGGGCTGGCCTGCTGCGCTGGTTGAAAACCAACAACGACTCCGCGCTACGCTTCGACGAGGCCACGCTGCTGCGCCATGCCGGCCTCAGCCTGCCCGAAAAGGACTATCCGGAAACCCTCGCCGTGGGCTCGACCCGCGTCGCGTTGCGTTACCACTTCGAACCCGGCCATCCCGAGGACGGCATCACCGCGGTGGTGCCGCTGCCGTTGCTGAACCAGATCCATCCGGCTCAGGCGGACTGGCTGGTGCCCGGGATGCTGGAGGATGCGATCACCGAACGCCTCAAGGCACTGCCGAAATCGATCCGGCGCAAGATCGTGCCGGTACCAGACACTGCGCGGCGGCTGCGCGAAACCCTGGATTTCGGCGAGGGCGAGTTGCCCACAGTGCTCCGGGAGGCGCTGCACCGGATGACCGGGGCGCCGTTGCCCGCGGATGTATGGCAGGACTATGAGCCGACGCCGCATCTGCGCATGCGCTTCGAGGTCATCGGCGACGACGGCGCGGTGCTGGCCGCCGGCCGCGATCTCGATGCTCTTCGCGATCAGCTTGGCGCACAGGCCCGTGAGGCGGTACAAACCGTGCCGGACGACGGGTTCGCCCGCAGCGGCCTGACGACCTGGGATGTCGGCGACCTGCCGGACACGGTCCGGCTGGACCACGGTGGCGTCACCTTCAACGCCATTCCCACCCTCGTGGATCGCGGCCAGTCAGTGGACCTGGAACTGGTGGACGATGCCGACAAGGCCGCCCGCTGGCACCGTCAGGGGGTGATCCGGCTGCTGCGCCTGGCGCTAAGCCAACAGGCGCGTTTCCTCAAACGTGAGCTGGACGATCTGAAGCTGCTGGCCGCGGCGAAGCTGCCCGAACCGCCGCCAGCCGCGCTCGCACCCCCCGGCCTGCACGAGCGTCTGCAACGTGACCCCGAGCCGGTACTGTTCGCCGACCTGCTGGAAACCGTGATCCACCAGCGCATGGAGACCACGCCGCGTACGCAGGCCGACTTCGAGGCCCTGGTCGAAACCGTGCGTGCTCACGCCGTGGCGGACGGCCTGGCGATCTGGACCCGCGTCGCGCCGGCGCTGCGCCGCTGGCTGGACGTGCAGAAGCGGCTCGGTCGCAATATTCCGCTGCCGTGGATGCCGGCGGTGGGCGACATCCGCGATCAGCTCGATCATCTGGTGTTCGGGGGCTGCCTGCGCTGCCTCCCCGACCCGAGACATCTGGACCGCTACCTGAAGGCGGTCGAGATGCGCCTGGACAAGCTGGCGCAGGAAGACATCGCCCGCGACAAGGAACGCGCACGCCCGGTGCAGCGCTACTGGAACCGCTACAAGGATCTGGCGGCCCGCGCCGCGCGACGCGGCGAGCCGCCGGAGGCACTGATCAACCTGCGCTGGATGATCGAGGAGTTCCGAGTACAGATTTTCGCGCAGCCGCTGGGCACATCGATGAAGGTCTCGGAAAAGCGCCTGGACGCCGCGATCGCCGCACTCTGAGCCGCGCCTGTATCAGCCGTAGCCCGCGGCGGAACCCAGCACGTCATCCGCGTACAGATTGATCCGCGTGATGATGTCGTAGCGCTCGTCATCGCTCAGCTCGAAGCCCTTGAGCGTATCCATCAAATGGTCGACAAAGCGCTGCAAATGCGTGCGTTCCAGGTGCAGATGCTGGTGCGCATGAATCAGCGGCCGGCCCGAATACTGCACCGGCCCGCCCAGCGCCGCGCTGAACAATTCAACCTGCATGCGCCGGATTCGGTCCATCGACGCACCGTCAAAGAACCGACCGAGTTCCGGATCGGACAGGATGGCGTGATAGAAGTGCTGGATCAGGGTGCCGATCCCATCCAGGCCACCCACGCGATCGAACAGCGTAGGCTCGGACGGCGTGCGCGGTGTCTCATCGGTCACGAGAACTCTCCGTTCGGGTCTGTCCCGACCGTGCCGGAAGCCAGCGGACCGCTTGTTGATCCAGATCAGTGTTGCGCCCGCCGATCGTCGGATCGGTGCAATCCGACAACCTGCTCACCGACCACGCCCTTATCTGGCGCGTTTCCCGCGCCCCCGCACGTGGTTGAATGAGGGCCTCTACGACGGGGTCGAGGCGGCCAGCAAGGCGTCCAGCGCCTGACGCATCTCGGCGTCTTCCATGGTCACGCTCAGCGTTCCGCTCTCGGTGCCGTCCGGTTGCAGCAGCACGACCCATCCAGTGGAGCGATTCTCGGAGTAGAGCTTGGAAAAACCCCTCGCCTTCGCCAGTGCCGCACCGGCGGAACGACCTTCGTCGGTCGTGTAGTCCACGCGCAAAAACTCGATCCGGTCCCCGTAGTCCGCCTTCAACGCAGCCAGCTTGGGCTTCATCAGCTTGCAGTTCAGGCACCAGTCGGCGTGAAACAGCACGGCGGCGGGCTGTTGGTCCTGAGCCTGCGCGGGGGCGACCACGCCCGTGAGCAGAAGTCCGAGCGCCAGCAGCGTACCAGTGAGCAGACGGTTCATGTGCATTCCCTTGCGATTCGGTGATTGAAAGGACCGGAGCATAGCGGCGAAACGATGTCCGCCGCCGTGCGGCCGATCCCAGTTCATTGTCGCGCCGCGAGCCGCCGGCGCCGGCGGCCCCATCCGGCGACCAGCAGGACACCCAGCAAGGCCCAGGGCATCGCGCCGGAGGATCCGTTCGGGGCGGCGACGTCATCATCGGTCGGATCCGGGTCGCTCGGGTCACCGGGCTCGCCACCACCAACCGCGCCCTTCTCGCAGGCGTCTCCGGTGCCGTCGGCATCCATGTCGGACTGATCGGTATTCGGAGTCACCGGACAGTTGTCGATGTCATCGGTCACGGTATCGTCGTCGCTGTCCTGCGGACTGCCATCACCCACATCGGCGGTCAGCGCGATGGTGGAGTCACAGTAGAGATAGGGGTCCGGGCTGGGCGCGTTCATGAACGTCTGGCTGTCCACCGTCACGGTGTCCCAGTACAGCTTGCGGGTTGCAATCAGGCCGTTCTGGAATTCGCAGAATCCGGAGCCCTTGGTCTCGACCTCACCTTCGGCGACACCCAGCAAGGCCAGGGTCTTGGCGACCACTTCGGCCTCGTCGACGGGCGAGATCACCCCCCAGCCAATCTGCACCCAGGCGACCGGGTCAATGATCGGCGCCGCCATCTCGCCCACGCCCAGCACGGGATCGTAGTCGCCGCTTCCCGGCACCCAGGCGGCCTCCTCCAGCGCGCGACGCAATTCCCAGTTGGTGATGGTCACCGGCTCGCCATCGACAATACCGGCCGCCATCAGCGGTCGACCGTTGCCGATGTAGGCCCCGCCCAGGTAGCTCAGCGTGCGCCGGGCTTCCAGCAGAATCTTCGATGCCGTGCCGGCCGAACGCGGGGTCGCGAAGCTGGTGCCGCCGACCCCGTCGTCATAGCCATCCTCGCACTCGGCGCAGTAAGGGAGCGTCTGGGTGAAATCGGCGATGAAATCCGGGAAGGTACCGGAAACAATCTGCCGGCCGTTGGAGGAATCACCGGGCTCGTTGTCCTGGGTTTCCTCGAAGCCGGCGATGCCCACACTCCACCACGGTCCACAGGTCGAGTCCTGGATCGCGGGCGACGGCGAGTTGTCGCAGGCGCCGAAATGCAGCTTGCCCCAATCGTAGGTTCCGACGAAGCTGTCGGTCAGGTGATCGGTGCTCGGAATGCTGCCAATGGCGCCATAGCTGGTGGACACGAAGTCGATGGCCGGATGCGTCATCGCGAAGGTCTCGCTGGCATCGGAGATGCCCTCGACGAACACCAGCACGGCCTCCGGGTTGGCGAACAGCACCGCCGCGGACGTGCCGACACCATGCGTGTCGCTCTCGCTGTCCGGCAGGAACAGGCGGCTGCCTGCGCCAAACGACTTCGCCAGCACGTTGGTCCCGACGAACCAGACCATGTCGCAGGCCGCCGCCTGCTCCCACAGGCCTCGGTCGATGTCCGCCTGATAGTCGGCGGCGAAATCACCGGTCCGCGTCAGTTCGAGCGAGCACTCCGGCCCGATTGCGAAGTCCTGCAGCAGCGGCAAACTCACCGCGGACGGCTCGGAGCCGGCCGGATAGATCGGGCTGCCCGCGTAGTAGAACGCGTGATAGGGGTTCACGCCGGAATCAATCACGCTGACCACCACGCGCGGCACGTCGGTGAGCGGCAGGCTCGCCGGGTAGCCGGTACCCGGGCCCGCTGTACCACCTTCGCCGCCACCGCCGGCGTTGAGGCCGATCAGCTCCACGGTCCCGGCGTAGCTGTTCAGGAACACCGTGTAAGGCAGGATCACGACCGTGTACTCGCTGGTTCCGGCGACCGCCGCGAATTCCGTCGACTCGGCCCCCGACGCGGTGGCGGACGACGCCACCTCGGTGCCGCCGGCATCATTGACGTAGAGATCGTAGTCGCCCCCGCTGTCGAACTCCGCCGTGATGGAGACGCGAATCTTCAGATCCGGGTAGGTGCTCAGCACGTCGGCCGGAAGATCCACGGTCAACGCGAATTCATCGCAATCAATCGTGCCGGTGACGCAGACGCCGGTGACGTTCGCGGCGGCATCGGTGCTGCCGGAAAATTCCAGAACGGGCGTCTCCAGCGACAGCGTGCCGGACGCCGGCGTGGTCTCGAAGGCGACCGCGGGGGCCGAAAGCAGCAAGGCGGTGGCCAGGCTGAGCGTGGCCGAGAGGGAACCGAGCAATCTGATCATGGTGTGACGTCCGTCGAAACGCGGTTGGCACCGTCCGTGGGCAAACGTGCAATCCCTGGCATCGCGGAAATGAAGTTGGCATCGCGGGAGCAAATGCCGTACCAGATGGGACCAATCTAGGGGATTTTCAGCCCGCGCCGCCCGCTCGCGCCGACCAGTGGAGCCCGCGCATGGGCTGCCGGTGCCTGTCGGGCATCACGCGTCGTTCAGAAAAACGCCTGAAGCCCGGTCTGCGCGCGACCGAGAATCAGCGCATGAATGTCGTGCGTGCCCTCGTAGGTGTTCACGGTTTCCAGGTTCATCAGATGCCGGATCACGTGATACTCGTCGACAATCCCGTTACCGCCGTGGACATCGCGCGCCAGGCGGGCGATGTCCAGAGCCTTGCCGGTGGCGTTGCGCTTGGCCAGCGAGATCATTTCCGGCGCGCCCTGCCCGGCGTCCAGCAGGCGGCCCAGCCGCAGCGACAGCTGCAAGCCCAGCGCGATCTCGGTCTGCATGTCGGCCAGCTTCTTCTGGACCAGCTGCGTGGCAGCCAGCGGCCGGTCGAATTGCCGGCGATCCAGCGCGTACTGACGCGCCGCGTGCCAGCAGGCTTCCGCCGCCCCCATCGCGCCCCAACTGATGCCGTACCGCGCCTTGTTCAGGCAGGAGAAGGGCCCCTTGAGCCCGCTGACGCCGGGCAGCAGCGCGTCGGGGCCGACTCGCACGTCATCGAGCACGATCTGTCCGGTGATCGACGCGCGCATGCTGAACTTGCCCTCGATCACCGGCGTGTCCAGCCCGGCCGCACCACGTTCGACCAGAAAGCCGCGGATGACGTCGTCGGCATCCTTGGCCCAGACCAGCAGCACGTCGGCGATCGGCGCGTTGGTGATCCAGGTCTTGGCGCCGGACAGCCGCCAGCCGTCGCCGTCAGGACGTGCCCGTGCAGTCATGCCTCCGGGGTCGGAGCCATGATCCGGTTCGGTCAGGCCGAAGCAGCCGACGGCCTCGCCGGATGCCAGCGCCGGCAACCAGCGCTGGCGCTGAGCGTCCGAGCCGAACGCGTGGATCGGATACATGACCAGACTGCTCTGCACCGACAGCGCCGAGCGGTAACCGGAATCCACCGCCTCGACCTCCCGGGCCACCAGCCCATAGGCGACATGGGAGCCGCCTGGACAGCCGGGCCCGTCCAGCGACAGGCCAAGCATGCCGAGTCCACCCATCTCGCGGAGGATTTCGCGATCGAACTCGCCGTGCCGGAACGCCGGCACGATGCGCGGCATCAGCCGCTCGCGGGCGTAACTGCGAACGGCGTCGCGAATCCCCCGCTCCTCCGCATCCAGCTGGTCGTCCAGCCGGAACGGATCACTCCAGTCGAACGGTGCCGACATCAGCCGAGCATGGCCTGGACCTTGTCGATGTACTGCTGCTTGGCGGTCTCGCTGTCCGTGCCCTTCTTCTTGGCCCAGGCGTCGTACTTGGCGCGCCCGACCATGTCGAGCATGCCCGGACGCTTGCCGGACACGTCGCCCGCCGAGCCCTGCTTGAACAGCGCGTAGAGCTCAAGCAAATCGTCGTTACTGGGACGCTCGGTCAGCGTCTTGATGTCCTTCTGGGCCTGTTCGAAAGCGGCATTGAGATCCGACATGATGAGTCTCGTGAAAAGTTCGGCTGCGGATGATCGCATAGCCCGGTTGGCTGAACACTGGCCGCCATGCCGGCACGGGGCCCGCGCGCCGGTTAAAGCTTGCCGAAGAACGGCTCGGACCCACCTCGGGTCAGCGGCCAGGCGTAACCCAGTTCCAGGGTCAGATTCACGAAGGTCTGAATCCGCCAGCGCAGGCCGATGCCCGCGTCGATCTGGGTGTCGCTGAACGTGAACCGGTCGAAGTCGTCGTAGGTGCGTCCCATGTCCATCACCACCAGTCCGCGCACCGGCTTGTAACCGAACAGCGGGCGCTGGACCTCCAGACTGAGGCGCCAGAACGCATCGCCCTCGAATTCGTCCTTGTCGAAGCCGCGCAGATTGCTGCCACCCCCCAGGCCGTAGGCATCGAAGTCACGCGGTCCACCGTGATAGGAACCCACATCGAACAGGATGCGCAGCGTCTGGTGCGGCACGTCCCACAACGGAATCGACCGGAAATAGTTGAGCCGGAGATCGATGTAGTCGTAGTGCGAGGCGATATCCTCGGCGGCGAGTTCGACGCGCCAGCCGAACAACCATCCCGCCGAGCTGTAGAGCCGGTCGTCCAGCCGTTCGAAACGCCCCTGGAGCACCGCGGCCGTCGCCATGCCGTTCTCCTCCGGCGCCTCGGGACCTCGCAGGGTTTCGTTCTGCCACAGCAGGCCACCGCCGATCCTCCAGCCCTGGCTGCCGTGCCCCGGTGTCAGCCGGCGCAGCGCGAGCACGCTGAAGCGGGAGTAGTCCTCCTTGTAGCTGATGGTCTCGCCCGCTGCGTTGTCTTCCTCGATCGGCGTGATGTCGTGCGAGGCGCTGGCACCGAAATCCACCGCGGTGTCCCAGGCATAGGGCGCGAAATAGTCGAACTCGAACTCGGTGGCATCGCCGCGATCCTTCTCCGCGTTCTGCTGACGAGACACCAGTGCTTCGAGCTGGTGATTGAGTCCGGACACGTTTGACCAGTCCAGCTTGAACCCGAACGCGAATTCACGATCGCTGTTGTAGTCCAGCCGGGGATACGGCAGCAGATACCACTTTTCCACCACGGTGAAGATCAGCACCACGCCGCCGTCGGTGGGTGTCTGCTCGACAATCACCTGCTTGAACAGCCCGAGGTTCTGAATCGCCTGGCGGCTGTCCTTGATGTGAATGGGATCGGCCGGATCACCGACCTCGATGCGCATCTCGCGGGCAAGGACCTTGCGCTGCGTGATCTCGTTACCCTTGAAGACGATCTCGCGAACAATCGGATGACGTTCGGGCAACTGCTCCAGTTCGACCGGAATCGGCTGCTCGGCGGCGACGGCCAGCGACCACAGACCGAGGACCAGTCCCGGCAACCACTTCACGGCTCGGCCAGCGTGTGGATGGCGTCGATGACTCTCTCTGGTTGCTCCCACAACACGAAATGCCCTGCGTGATCGACACGTTGAATGACGGTTGAATCCGAGTGCAGCACGGATTCGGCGAAATCGGCGGTCGACGGTCGCACCAGCGAGTCCTCCATGCCCTGGATCAGGATGACGGGAGTTTCCGGTGGCGTCCAGCCGGCCCACAGCGCCCGCAACTCCGGCTCCAGCGCGAGGACTTCGTCGTTCGCCCGGGCCAGTGAATCGGGCACGATCCGCCGCACCAGCGGCCAATTGGCGAGCCGGTTGAACCAGCGCGGCGCCTCGGCTGCCGGCTCCAGCGAAGCCGCGACCAGCACGACTCCGGCGACGCGATCCGGTGCGTCCCGAACCAGCTGCATGGCGATGGAACCGCCCAGGCTGTGTCCGACGACAATCATCGGCGGCAGTTCCGCGAAGGCCTCGGCCAGATAGGCCGCCTGGGCCGACAGCGCGGGTTCGACACCTCCGGCCGACGAGCCACCAAACCCGGGCCTGTCGACGGCAATCAGGCGGTAGCCGCTCAGCGCCGGCGCGCTCAGGTAGTCGGCAAAGGCCTCCCAGCTGCCGGGTGTGCCATGGATGAACAACACGGGCGGGGCGTCGGCGTCACCGGACTCCACCCAGTGCAGGCGCCGTCCCTGAACCTGCGCCTCCACGCTGCTGCCGCCGGGCACCAGTTCAGCGGGCCGACCCGTCGGATACGGAGCGCCCATGCAGCCCGCCAGGCAGACCGCGACCAGCGGCAGCGCCAGACGAACCAGGAGGATCATTGCTGACGCACGCTCGATCATGCAGTCGCGGACCAGCGCCCGGCGCGAGGGTTTCGTCGACGTAGCACGGTCAGTCCGTGGTCGACCCGGACCCGTTCCGCTCCCAGGTTTCGAAGCTGTAGGCATGAGCATGTCGCTCGTCCCGCTCATGCCGCTCGCGATGCACACAGCGCCAATCCGGCTCACCGAACGCGGGGAAGCGGGTATCGCCGTCAACCTCGGTGTGCACGCGGGTGAACTCGATGGCTTTGATCTGCGGCCAGAACGCCCGGTAGATCTCCCCGCCGCCGACGAGCATCAGCGCCGAGGCCGCGCCCGCCGCCTCCAGCGCCGCATCGGTGCTGGTCACCACCGTCACGCCATCCGCCCGCCAGTCCGGCTGCCGCGTCAGCACGAGATTGTCGCGGCCGGGCAAGGGCCGCCCGATGGACTCGTAGGTCTTGCGCCCCATCAGGATCGGATGCCCCATGGTCACGGCCTTGAAGTGCTTCAGGTCGTTCGGCAAGCGCCAGGGCAGATCGCCGTCGACACCGATGACGTTGCGCTCGTCGGCCGCCACCACCGCGACCAGCTTCAAATCGAGACCTGCGCCTTGATGTGCGGATGGCTCTGGTAGCCCTCCAGCGTGAAATGCTCGAAGCGGAAATCCTCGATATTGCTCACCGAGGGCTCGATCCGCATGGTCGGCAGCGGATAGGGTTCCCGTGTCAGCTGCAGCTCGGCCTGGTCCAGGTGATTCAGATAGAGGTGCGCGTCACCCAGCGTGTGGACGAAATCTCCCGGCTCGTAGCCGCAGACCTGGGCCAGCATCATCGTCAGCAGCGCGTAGGAGGCGATGTTGAACGGCACCCCGAGGAAGATGTCCGCGCTGCGCTGATAAAGCTGGCAGGAGAGCTTGCCGTCGGCGACATAGAACTGGAACAGGCAGTGGCAAGGCGGCAGCGCCTGCAAACCGGCCTCGGCGTTCTCCACCGGCGACTTGCTCGGATCGGGCAACACCGTCGGATTCCAGGCAGAGAGCACGTGGCGTCGCGAATCAGGGTTGTGCTTGAGGTTATGCACCAGCTCGGCCAACTGGTCGACGACCACGCCGTTCGGACCCTCCCAGGCCCGCCACTGCTTGCCATAGACCGGGCCGAGATCGCCGGACTCGGTCGCCCACTCGTCCCAGATCGATACGCCATTGGCCTTGAGATACGCCGTGTTCGTCTCGCCGGCGATGAACCACAGCAGCTCGTGGATGATCGAGCGCAGATGCAGCTTCTTGGTCGTCAGCATCGGAAAGCCTTCCGACAGGTCGAAGCGCATCTGGTAACCGAACACGGACTTCGTGCCGGTGCCGGTGCGGTCGGATTTTTCCGTGCCGTGATCCAGCACATGCTGCATCAGATCAAGGTATTGCTTCATCAGGTCTTGCCGAGCGGACGGTCGTAAATCTTGCGGGTGTAGGCGATCACGAGCAAAAGAATGCCGGCGATGGCCATCGGCGCGGACAACAGCTGCCCCATCGTGAGCCAGCCCCAGGCCAGGTAGCCGATATGCGCATCGGGCTCGCGAACGAATTCCACCAGCGAACGAAACACCGCGTACATCAGCAGGAACAGGCCGGACGCCGCCATGCGCGGCTTGGGCCGGGCGGTGAAGAACCACAGGATCGCGAGCAGAAGCAGTCCTTCCAGGCCGGCCTCGTAGAGCTGGGAGGGGTGTCGGGGCATCTCCCCCGCGGCCGGATGGTGGAACACCATGCCCCAGGGCAGATCGGTCGGACCGCCCCACAGCTCGCCGTTGATGAAGTTGCCGATGCGGCCGCAGAACAGACCGGCCGGCGCCAGCACGACGACCATGTCGCCAACCTCCCAGAACGCCTTTCCGGTCTTCCGGGCGAAGAACATCAGGCAGACGATCACGCCGATCAGGCCACCATGGAAGCTCATGCCCCCCTGCCAGACCTTGTAGATCATCGACGGGTCGGCCAGGAACGCCTCGAAGTTGTAGAAGAACACGCTGCCCAGCCGGCCGCCGAGGATGATCCCCAGCACCACGTAGAACAGCAGGTCGGAGATCTGGTCCTTGGTCCACGGCCAATCGGGCTTGCTCGCCCGATACCGTCCCAATGCCCAGGCCAGCGTGAATCCGGCGAGGTACGACAATCCGTACCAGTGCACCTTGATCGGGCCAAGCGAGATCGCGACCGGATCAAAATTCGGGTGAACGAGCATGTTGGGATTCCGTGAACTGAGCGGACATTGTAGTGCCCCGCGTGACAGGACCGTGGCGGCCGACCGGTTCGGGCTGGTCGTCAGCCTTCAACCGCGCATAGAAACGCCTTCAGGTATTCGGTTTCCGGAATGGCCGGATGCACAGGATGATCCAGCGCCGCGCCACGCTGAGCCAGAATCATCGGCCGCCGCCCCGCCTCCGACGCCGCCTTGCGCAGAGCGCCGCGCATCGCATCGGCGGAAAGATGATGCGAGCAGGACGCGGCCAGCAGCAGCCCCCCGGGCGTGAGCAGCCGCATCGCCAACGCGTTGAGCTGCTGGTAGTGACGCGTGCCCGCCGCGATGTCCTTCTTGCGCTTGATCAGCGCCGGGGGATCGACGATCACGAGATCGAATTTCGTCCGCGCGTCGGCAAGCTGCTGCAGGCTGGTCCGGGCATCGCCGGCCAGCACATCGACACTCACTCCGTTCCGCGCCGCATTGGCCTGCGCCTGCGCCAGCGCGGATTCGGAGGCGTCGAGGCAGGTCACCGAAGCCGCCCCGGCACAGGCGGCGGTGACGCCAAAACCACCAACGTAGCTGAACACGTCCAGCACCCGCTGTCCCCGCGCAAGCTGCGCGATCAGCGCCCGGTTGTCCCGCTGATCGAAATACCAGCCGGTCTTCTGCCCACTCTTCAGCGCCACGACGAACCGCCGTTCCGACTCCGGGACCTCGATTTCGTCGGGCACGCTGCCCCATTCCGAGGTCATCGGCTCCAGGCCCTCAAGCGCACGCACCGGCGCATCGCAGCGCCAGTATATCCCCGTGGGGTTCAGCGTTTCCCGCAGCGCCGCCTCGACGTCATCACGCCGTGCGTCGATGCCCGCCGTGGTGCTCTGCGCGACCAGCACGTCGCCGTAACGGTCGACGACCAACCCCGGCACGCCATCGGATTCCCCGAACAGCAGCCGGTAGAAACCGCCGGGGTACACGCGCTCGCGCAACTGCGCCGCCTGACGGATGCGCTCGGCGAACCAGGCCTGATCGATACTCGCCTTCGCGTTACGCGTCAGCACCCGAGCGCAGATCAGCGACGCGGGGTTCACGTACACCTGCCCCAGCGGCTTGCCCCGGGCATCCTCCAGACGCGCCAGCGCACCCGGTTCGAACGCGGTCAACGGCGTGCGCTGCACATCGACCTCGTTGGCGAACACCCACAGGTGACCGATGCGCAGACGGCGATCGGCGTTGGGCCTGAGGCGCAGCGTGAGGGCTTGGACCATGATTCTCGGAGCCGGGAGAACGGAAGGGTCGGATCATACCGGGCAACCGATGTCAGTCGGTCGAAGCGCCCGACTCGGCAAGTCGCTGTCGTGCGATCTCGACTCGTTTCCGGGTCAACACCGTTCGGTCATGGTCCGGCCCCAGCGTGGCATCGAGCCGCACAACCGCTCGTTCGAGCACCTCCAGCCCTTCCCCAGGGCGGCCCGATCTCACCAGGCACCAGCCCTGATTACCCTCGAACACGCCGAACAGCGGATGGGATTCCCCGATCTCGTCAACCGCACGCTCCATCAACAGCGCGAACTCCCGATTGGCATCGTCATAGCGACCCGCACCCATCAGCAGATAGGCCAGATTGTTGATGGGTGCCAGCACCTGCACATGCGCCGCGCCAATCTGAGGCTGCAGGCGAATGATGGTGCGCAACGTCTCCTCGGCTTCATCGACCTGACCAAGCTCTTCCATGCTGTACGCCTGCGAATTCAGGGCGGCCAATGTCCGCACGTTCGCCAGACCCAACTCCGCTTCATAGGCCTCGCGCGCCGCGGTCGCGAGTTGCAGCGATTCGGCGTACTCCTTCTTCTTGCCGAGCACGGCCGACAGGTTGAGTTGATTGTCCGCAATCGCATAGTGCCCTGGCGGATAGACGGCTTGCGCGATCTCGAGCTGCTCGCGCAGCAACGCCTCCGCGGCATCCAACTCGCCGTTCAGTTCCAGAAACGTCCCGAGCAGGTTGGTCGCACCCTGGGTATCGGGATGCTGAGCACCCAGCTTGTCCTCCAGCACCGCAACAAGTTCGCGCAGCAGTTCAATCCCCTCGGCGTACGCACCCGCGTCACGCCACGCCGTGGCAAGCGAATAACCCGCATCCAAGGCCAGGTCGTCGGAATCACCGAATAGCTCGATGGCGCGCTGTCGGGTCACCTCGCCCAGCTCGACCGCCTCGTCCAGGCGCCCCTCTCCGGTGAGAGCGCGTGTCCGCAACATTGCTGCGCGAAGCTGCAATCTCGAGTCCTGCCTCCCGGTCATTGACTTATGCTCCAGCGTCTCACGCATCGCCTTGTAGTCACCGGCAGACTCGAAAGCACTTGCAAGGTCCAACCTGACCTCCAGCGCCGTCTCACTGTTCGCGCCTTCTGCGGACTCGACGGTCTCAAGCACCGATTGCAGGAGTTCGATTCCGCGCGAGGATTCCCCCAGCCCGGCGCGAGTCCGCCCGATCAGCCGCTGCAATGACCAACGAACTCGTTCAGGCAAGGCCGCGCCAGCGCGTAAATCAATCTCCGCGGCATCGATGACGTCGAGGACGCGCACATCCTTCCCCAGCGCGTTGGAGGGGTTGGCCGCCACCAGCATGTCACTCAAAAACGCATTGATCGCCGCGGTCTCCGCCGCCTTGGTGTCCGCCAAAGCACGGGCGCGCGATTCCGACACCGCAAAGTGAGTCGCGACGACAGCCGCGATCAGCACGGCTGCGACCGCTGCCATCGCCACGGCGGACAGCGCACGATGCCGTCGCACGAACCGACCGACCACATATCCGATGGTCGGCGGACGCGCCGTGATCGGCTGGTGCGACAGATGGCGCTCAAGGTCATTGGCGAACTCATCCGCCGAGGCATATCGCTGCTCGGCCTCGAACGCCATCGCCTTCGCGACAATGGTTTCGAGATCGCCGCGTGCGACCGGAGAACTGGCGGACAGCCGCTTTGGACTGCCCCGCTGTAGTCGGTCCAGTGCGCCGGCGATGCTGTTGCGAGGCAGATCCGGATACGGCAGTGCGCCAGCAATCAACTCGTAGGTGATGACACCCAACGCGTAGACGTCGCAACGCGCGTCGATGGCCGCGTCGTCGCCGACCATCTGCTCGAAACTCATATAGGGCAAGGTGCCCAGCACCTCTCCAACCCGGGTCATCTGGGTAGCGCCATCTTCAGTGACGTGCGCAACCCCGAAATCAAGCACCTTCGGATCGCCATCCTCACCGACCAGGATGTTCGCCGGTTTGAGGTCGCGGTGAACAACGCCCTTGAGATGGGCGGCGTGCACCGCTCTTGCAATCCTGACCACGAGGCGAAGGCGTTCGGCAACCGGCAGCGCCATGGCGGCTTCGCGCAGATCGCGACCGCGCACATACTCCATCGCGAAATAGGCAATGGACCCGCTCGGGCCGTCGGCAGTACCGGCTTCATACAGCCGTGCAATGCCCGCGTTCTCCAGCGAGCCGAGCACGCGAATCTCGCGTGCGAATCGTCGGCCGAATTCGGGCACGCTGGATTTCAGCACCTTGAGCGCGACCAGCCGTTCCGACTCGCTCTCACGCGCAAGATAGACCGTTCCCATCGCGCCCGCCCCAAGTACGCGCAGCACGCTGAACTTGCCAATTCTCTCCGGCAACTGCTGATCGCCGTTCACTGTTTCCATTCCCCTGTTTGCCCGCCACGTCGTTCCGTCGGACATCTGTTCCGACGCCGGCCGGTTCCGCCCGGTATTCTGTCAGACCGAACCACCGGCAGCCGCCCCCAATGCTCAACCGCGACGATTTCCTCCACGTCGTCCGTCACACGCCCCTCGTCTCCATCGACCTGATCGTCGAACACGATGGCCGGATTCTGATGGGGCAGCGGGTCAACGAACCCGCCCGCGGCACCTGGTTCGTGCCGGGCGGCCGGATCAACAAGAACGAGCGGCTGGAGGATGCGTATGCGCGCCTGTGCCGGGTTGAGCTGGGTGTCGAGGCACAGCTGGACGATGCGCGGCTAGTCGGCGCGTTCACTCATTTGTACGACACGAATTTCGCATCGGAACCCGGCGTGAGCACGCACTACGTGGTACTCGCCTACCGGGTCCCGGCGGGTCTGGTCACGCCTGCGGCCATGGAGACGCTGCCGGTCGAGCAGCACGACGCGTATGGGTGGATCGGCGCCGATGACGACGACCGCGACGTGCACCCGAACTCGGCGGCCTATTTCGGGGCGACGGGCCTCACTGCTTGAGCCGATACCCGGTCCGGAAGATCCAGAAGATTCCGCCCAGGCACAGCAGCAGGAAGCCAAGGATGGCGGCAATGCTGACGCCGACCGCGACATCCGCGACGCCGTAGAAACTCCAGCGGAACGCGCTGATCAGGTAGACGACCGGATTGAACAAGGTGATGGTCTGCCACAACGGCGGCAACATGTTGATCGAGTAGAAGCTGCCGCCAAGGAAGGTCAGCGGCGTCACCAGCATCATCGGAACAATCTGCAGCTTCTCGAAGCCGTCGGCCCAGATGCCGATGATGAACCCGAACAGACTGAAGGTGACCGCGGTCGTGACCAGAAAGGCCAGCATCCAGACCGGGTGCGCGATGTGGTAGTCCACGAACAGCCTCGCGGTGGCCAGAATCAGTAAACCCAGGATCACCGATTTTGACGCCGCGGCGCCGACATAGCCCATGACGATTTCCAGCGGCGAGACCGGCGCCGACAGCACCTCGTAGATCGTGCCGGAGAAGCGCGGAAAATAGATGCCGAACGAGGCGTTGGAGATGCTCTCGTTGAGCAGCGACAGCATGATCAACCCGGGGATGATGAACGCGCCGTAGCTGATCCCGTCGATCTCGACCATGCGCGAGCCGATCGCCGAACCGAACACGACGAAATAAAGCGACGTGGAGATCACCGGTGATGCGATCGATTGCATCAACGTGCGGCGGGTCCGCGCCATCTCGAATCCGTAAATGGCGCGAATGGCATACCAGTTCATGCCACCTCCTCGTGAACCAGACTGACGAAGATGTCCTCCAGCGAGGACTGGCGTGATTGCAGGTCGGAAAACTCGATGCCCAGCTCGTTGAGCTGACGCAACACCGCCGCCACGCTGCCCTGCTCGCTGTGGGCGTCGTAGCTGTAGGTCAGCCGGTAGCCGTCATCGGACAAACTCAGGCCCGCCCTGCCCAGCGCGTCGGGAATCCGCTCCAGCGGCTCGGTCAGCTGCAGTCGCAGCTCCTTCTGGCCCAGCTTGTCCATCAGCGTCGTCTTGTCCTCGACCAGGATCAGCTCGCCCTTGCGGATCACGCCGATCCGGTCGGCCATGGCCTCGGCTTCCTCGATGTAGTGCGTGGTCAGAATGATGGTCACGCCGGCCTCGCGCAGGCTGCTGACCATCTCCCACATGTCGCGCCGCAACTCCACGTCCACGCCAGCCGTGGGCTCGTCCAGGAACAGGATCTGCGGCTCGTGGGACAGGGCCTTGGCGATCATCACGCGCCGCTTCATCCCGCCGGAGAGTTCCAGCAGGCGATTGTTGCGCTTGTCCCACAGCGACAGGTCACGCAGAACCTTTTCGATATGCGCGTCGTCGCGGGGCTTGCCGAACAGGCCGCGACTGAAGCTCACCGTGTTCCAAACCGATTCGAAGGCGTCCGTGGTCAGCTCCTGCGGGACCAGGCCGATCCTGGACCGCGCCGCGCGGTAGTCGCTGACGATGTCATGTCCGTCCGCCAGCACCGTCCCGGAACTCGGCGTGACAATGCCGCAGATGATGCTGATGAGCGTGGTCTTTCCCGCGCCATTCGGACCCAGCAGCGCGAAGATCTCACCCTTGTGGATGCTCAGATTCACATCCCTCAGCGCCTGGAAACCGCCGCGGTACAGCTTGTTCAGTCCATCGACCTGGATGATCCCAGTCACGCGCTCTCCCGAGATGGCTCACGAAGGGGGCCGATTCTGCCAGCCCGTCGCGGCGTTTGCGTAACCGGCGCGGGAATGTGCATGTGAAATGCCCCGGCCTGCGGGCCGGGACATCCCAGCGTTCCTGCGGTGACGCCGAAGCGCCTACTGACCGAGCATCGCCGCCTTCAGATCGTCCTGCGCCGGCTCATCGCCCAGCCAGATGCGAATCAGCGCAGACTGCATGGCCTCGCCGTCCACCGAATCCAGCGACCGGCCATCCAGCGTGACCTCGGTCCCACCGTCGGCGAAGCTCAGATCGAGCTGATCCCCCTTGCCCAGCGAGCCGACCTCGCCGAACAGCTCGTCCAGCTTCTCGATTTGGGGCGCGAGCGCCTGAAGCTCGCTGTCGTCGAGGTTGTTCTCCAGGCCTTCGTGGAAGGCCTTCATGAACGTCTCGCCGTCCAGGTCGCGCTTCATGAACAGGCTGATGCGGCGCGGCTCGTCGGAGTTGATGATCGCGTCGGCGTCAGTCGATTTCTCGGGCAGGTAAAGGCCGGCGACATAGACATTGGCCAGGACATACTTGGTGCGCAGTCCGGCGCCGTTCAGCACCAGTTCATCACCCGCCACATCGGCCGACTCGGGCACGTCGACGCCCGATACGGTCAGGGCGGATGCGCTGCCCGTCATGGCAGCCAGGATGAATGTCAGCGTGAGTCTGTTCATGGTCGTCCTCCGACTTGAACCCTCCCGCGGATGGTCACCCCCGTCGCCGGCCGGGATCAATCCGTTCCGCTGCAACCGATTGGATGGCCTGAAGCCACCATTGGTTCCACCTGCGCTGGACAGCCCGGCACGATGACCACGGACATCACGCCTTACCGCCGCGCTACCATCACGTCCCCCCGACCAGACGCTCCGCGAAGTGCCTTCATGACGCCCAGGCAGACCCGCTTCAACCCGCAATCACTGGATTGGACATCGCCGCTGCCGGCCTCGCTGGTGGCGCGGCCCGTGCTGCAACTGGATCTGTCCGACGCGAACCGGTCACTACAAGATGTCGCCGTGGATGATGCAGCGGCGTTCGGACGATGGATCGACATGCAGGCCCGGGACGCCGGTTGCGACTGGGCACTGGGCGGCTATGCCGAGGACCGCGCGATCTACGCCATGAGCCCGGTGTTTTCCGACGGCGCGAATACACGTTCCGTGCATCTCGGGATCGACTTCTGGCTGCCGGCCGGCACCGACGTTTACGCGGTTGCCGACGGCACGGTCCACAGCACCGCCGACAACGCTCGATTTGGTGACTATGGCCCGACGATCATCCTGACCCACACGGTCGGCGACGCCACGCTGCACACGCTGTACGGACACCTTGCGAGGCCATCACTGGACCTGACGCAACCCGGCCGTCTTGTCGAAGCCGGCCAGCGAATCGGCTGGCTGGGCGAACCCGCCGAGAACGTCGGCTGGCCGCCGCATCTGCACTTTCAGATCATCGCCGACATCAGCGATCACCGGGGTGATTTTCCGGGTGTCTGCCTCGCGACCGAGGCAGACGCCTGGCTTCAGCGCTGCCCCGATCCCATGGAACTGGTCCGGGCCTGGTGCCCCAGGCTGCTGTCCTTGCGTCAGCCCGGGAAGGGCTGATCGAAGTTCTGCTCGTAGCGGGCCGCGAAGTCGGCCAGGTCAATGCTGTAGTTCTGCGGGCCGTTCTGGGCGATCTTGATCGCGCCCATCAGCGAGGCGATGCGCCCGATCACCGGCCAGTCGTAGCCCTTCTGCAATCCGTAGAGCAGGCCGCCGCGATAGGCATCGCCGCAACCGGTCGGATCGACCACGGCATCGGCCTTGGCACTGGGAATGTGCAGCATCTGGCCGCCGGTGTAGATCTCCGAGCCCTTGGCGCCACGGGTGACGATCAGCGCCTCGACATGCTCGGCGATCTCGGCCGGCTGCCAGCCGGTGCGCTCGGTCATCACCGCCTGCTCGTAGTCGTTGACCGCCACATAGGTCGCCTGCTCGATGAAGCGCTTGAGGTCATCACCGTCGAACATCGGCAGGCCCTGACCCGGATCGAAGATGAACGGCACGCCGGCTTCGGCGAATTGCGCGGCATGCTGAATCATGCCGTCACGACCATCGGGCGCGACGATGCCCAGCGTTGCCTCACCGGGAATGACCTGCTCGTGGGCAAAGTTCATCGCGCCGGGGTGGAACGCGGTGATCTGGTTGTCGTCCAGATCGGTGGTGATGAACGCCTGGGCCGTGAACGACTCCGGAATGTGCTTGACGTAGGTCTGGTTGATGCCCAGTGACGTCAGGCGCGTGGTGTACGGCGCGAAATCATCACCGACCGTACCCATCGGCTTGCCGTCGCCGCCGAGCTGCTGCAGCGCGTAGACGATGTTTGCGGCGCAGCCCCCGAACTGCTTGCGCATTTCCGGCACCAGAAAGGCGACGTTCAGCGCATGCACCCGCTCCGGCAGGATCTCCTCGCTGAACCGGCCGGGGAAGACCATGATGTTGTCGTAGGCCAGAGAGCCGCAGATGATGGCTGTCACGTGATTCGCTCCTTGCGTTCGTCGTTCTGATTGGCGTGACACCGCCGCCCCACTCGCGAACCATTCATCACGATTGGCAACCGCGGCGCCACGAAGGCGCCGTCCTGTACTAGGCGGCTTGGTCGTCCGGCTGGTAGCGCACGTCAAGCTGACGCGCCGCGCGCACGTCATCCAGCCTGCGCACCGGCATGGTGTATGGCGCGCCGCGCAAATGCTCGATGTCGTCCTCAGCTTCCTTCGCGATGGCGATCATCGCGTCGACGAAGGCATCCAGGGCCTCCTTGCTTTCGGTCTCGGTCGGCTCGATGAGCAGACACTCGGGGACCAGCAGCGGGAAGTAGACCGTTGGCGCATGGAAGCCGTGGTCCAGCAGGCGCTTGGCGACATCGGTGGCGGTGACGCCCACCGACTTGTACTGGCGCTTGAGGGTGACGATGAACTCGTGGCTGGCACGACGCCCCGGGAAGGCCAGGTCGAAACCCGCCTGCTCCAGGCGCGCCATCAGGTAGTTGGCGTTCAACGCCGCGAATTCGGCCACGCGGTGCATGCCGTCGCGGCCGAGCATCCGGGCGTAGACATAGGCGCGCAGCAGCACGCCGGCATTGCCCATGAAGCCGGACAGCCGACCGATGGACTGTGGCAGATCATCCTCGTCCAGCCAGCAGAAGCTGTCGTCGTTCGCCTTGCCCACTACCGGAATCGGCATATAGGGCAGCAGGCGCTCGGACACGCCGACCGCGCCGGAGCCCGGCCCGCCCCCGCCATGCGGCGTCGAGAAGGTCTTGTGCAGGTTCATGTGGATGACATCGAAACCCATGTCACCCGGGCGCACCTTGCCGAGAATGGCGTTGAGGTTGGCGCCATCGTAGTACAGCAGGCCGCCGGCCTCATGGACCAGCTTCGAAATCTCGGAGATGCGACGCTCGAACACGCCCAGCGTGGACGGATTGGTGAGCATGATGCCGGCGGTCTGCGGGCCCAGCGCGGCCTTCAGTGCCTCGACATCGACATCGCCGTTGTCATCGGTGGGAATCTCGCGGGCAACGTAACCACACATGGTCGCGGTCGCCGGGTTGGTGCCGTGGGCGGCATCGGGCACGAGAATCTCGGTGCGCCCGGTATCGCCGCGAGCATCGTGGTAGGCACGGATCATCGCCACCCCGGCGAACTCGCCCTGCGCGCCCGCCATCGGCGTCAGCGACACGCCCTTCATCCCGGTCACGTCCTTGAGGATTTCCTGCAGGTCGTACATGCAGGCGAGAAAGCCCTGGCTGGCCGACACCGGCGCCAGCGGATGGCGCGACAGGAACTCGGGCAGCATCGCCAGCCGGTTACAGGCGCGCGGGTTGTACTTCATCGTGCACGAACCCAGCGGGTAGAAATGCGTGTCGATGGAGAAGTTGAGCTGCGACAGCCGGGTGAAGTGACGCACGGCCTGCAACTCGGAGACCTCGGGCAGGCCCAGCTCGGAGGTTCTCTCCAGGCCGGCCGGCAGGTCCACGTCGAAATCACCGGCCGGATACTGCGCGGAGGCCGAGCGTCCGGGGCGGGAGTGTTCGAAGATCAGTGATTCGGTCATGGCGGGAGCCTCAGGCGGCGCTGGCCGGGCGCATCAGCGCGGCCAGCGTCTGGACGTAAGTGTCGATATCGGCGTCGGTCTTGGTCTCGGTGGCGCAGACCAGCAGGCAGTTCGTCAGCTCCGGATAAACGCCTTCCAGCGCGTAACCACCGATGACTCCGCGTTCACCCAGCGCATCGACCAGCGGCCGGACCGGCTGATCGAACCGCAGCACGGCCTCGTGGAACCCCGCGCCGGTGAAGACGGGTTCGATGCCCGGCAGCTCGGTCAGCGCGGCGACCAGCTTGCGCGTGTTCGCCATCGACGCGCGGGCCACCTGCTGCAATCCGACCGGACCGAGGATGGACATGTGGATCGTCGCGGCCGTGACCAGCAAACCCTGGTTGGTGCAGATGTTCGAGGTGGCCTTGCCGCGGCGGATGTGCTGCTCGCGCGCCTGCAAGGTCAGCGCGAAACCGGGCTTGCCGTCCATGTCCAGCGTGCGGCCGACGATGCGGCCCGGAAGCTGACGCACCAGCGCCTGCTTGCAGGTCATGAAACCGAAGTACGGCCCGCCCGACGACAGCGGTGAGCCCAACGGCTGGCCTTCGCCGCAGCAGATGTCCACGCCCTGCTCGCCCCATTCACCGGGCGCGCGGGTCAGCGCCAGCGCGATCGGGTTGACCACCGCGACGGCCAGCGCGCCGTTGGCATGCGCCCAGTCCGTCATGCTGTCGACGGCCTCGAAGCAGCCGAAGAAGTTCGGATGCGGAATCACCACCGCGGCGATATCGGAACCGGCGTGCTCGGCCAGCGCGGCCTCGGGCGTGGCACCGGTCGCCGGGTCGTAGTCCAGCTCGACCAGCTTCAGCTGCTGCGCCGCGCAGATCGCGTGCACGACCTGCCGGTAAACCGGCGACACCGAGCGAGGCATCAGGATGCGATGGCTCTTGGACTTGCGGTTGGCCCGCACGGCCATCAGCAGCGCCTCGGCCAGCGCGGTCGCGCCGTCGTAGAGCGAAGCGTTGGACACATCCAGCCCGGTGAGCCCGCACATCATCGTCTGGAACTCGTAAATCACCTGCAACGTGCCCTGGCTCGCCTCCGCCTGGTACGGCGTGTAGGCCGAGTAGAACTCGCCGCGGGTGACGATCTCCCACACCGCCGCCGGCACATGGTGCTCGTAGGCACCCGCGCCGATGAAGTTCAGCGGCCGGCCATCGGCGTCGGCGCGCTCGTGCATCAGGCGCGTGATCTCCATCTCGGTCATGCGCTCGGGCACGCGATCGAGACGGCCGCAACGCAGCGCGGCGGGAATTTCGTCGAACAGGGCTTCGACGCTGGAAGCGCCAATGGCGCCCAGCATCTGTTCGACGTCGGTGTCGGTATGCGGAATAAACGGCATGGTGAAATCCGGGTCAGGCAACGGCCCGGGCGGGCCGGCTCATCGAAGGCGCCGTGCGGCCTGGTGGCCGCATCGGCACTCAGGTCTCAGTCGTCGGCAATCGCGTTCGCGTAGCCTTCGGCGTCAAGCAGATCGTCCAGCGCGTTGGCGTCGGCCAACCGCACCTGCATGATCCAGCCCTCGCCGTAAGGCTCGCTGTTGATCAGCTCGGGGGCATCGGCCAGCGCCTCGTTCACCGCGACGACTTCGCCATCGACCGGGCTGTAGACGTCGGACGCCGCCTTCACGGACTCGACCACGGCGCAGGCATCGCCCACGGTCACGGTCGCACCGACGTCCGGCACTTCGACATAGACCAGGTCACCCAGGGCTTCCTGGGCATGGTCGGAAATGCCGATGGTGACAAGACCGCCACCCTCTTCCCGCACCCATTCATGGGACTCGGCGTATTTCAGATCTTGTGGGATGTCGCTCATCAGATGCTCTCCGGATGCACGATAAGTCGTGTAGAGGTAGGAAAAATCAGTCGTTCAGGCCGGGCACGCGAATCTTGCCCAGACGCACGAAGGGAGGATTCACGATCCGGGCCGGAACCGGCTTGCCGCGGATGATCACGTCGACGGTTTCGGCATCGCCCGCGGGAATGCGCGCCAGGCCGATACTGCGACCCATGGTTGGCGAGAAGCCACCGCTGGTCAGCTCGCCCTCGCCCTGCGGGGTGGCGACGGCCATGTGCGCACGCAGCACGCCACGACCCTCCAGCAGCACGCCGACGAAGCGCGGCAGGTCACCAGCGGCGCGCTGGGCTTCCAGCGCCGCGCGGCCGATGAAGTCGCGGTCGGCATCGTCGAAGGACACCGTCCAGGCCAGCCCGGAGGCCAACGGGGTCACGGATTCGTCCATGTCCTGGCCGTAGAGATTCATGCCGGCCTCCAGGCGCAGCGTGTCGCGCGCGCCCAGGCCGCAAGGCCGCACCCCGGCCTCCAGCAGACCATCCCAAAGCGTCTGCACCGCGTCGGCCAGGCCGATGATCTCGAAGCCATCCTCGCCGGTGTAGCCGGTGCGACCGATGAACCAGTCGCCTTCGGACACCGCGTTGAATGGTTTCAGCGCCGCGGCGGCCGCGCCGGCATCGCCCAGCAGCGGCGCGGCCTTCGCCACGGCCTGCGGCCCCTGAACGGCGAGAATGCAAAGCTCGTAACGCGGCTCGACGCTAATGCCTTCCGGCGCCTGCTGCTGCATCCAGGTCACGTCCTTCTCGGTGGTGCCGGCGTTGACGACGACGCGATACCACTCGTCCGTCATGCGGTAGGTGATCAGATCGTCGATCACCGTGCCCTGCTCGGTCAGCATGCAGGAGTAGAGCGCCTTGCCGGGAGTCTTCAGCTTGGCGACGTCGTTGGCCAGCAGGTGGCGCAGCCATTCGGTCGCACCCGCGCCGCGCACATCCACGGGGGTCATGTGCGAGACGTCGAACATGCCGGCGTCCTGGCGGACGGCGTGATGCTCTTCAAGCTGCGAGCCGTAATGGATGGGCATGTCCCAGCCGGCAAAGTCGACAAACTTCGCACCGGCGGCTTCATGCTGTTCGAACAAGGCTGTCTTGCGGGACATGCAGGCTCCAGGTTTCAAGACGGGCACCCGACACGGTTGTGCCGAGACGATGCCCCTCTGTCCTGTTACCTGAGAGATTGGAGCGCGTTGCGCAGCTCCTGCCCCTTCGGTGGCCGGTCGATGCCGGCACTCTCCAGAGTCGACTGAATCCCCGCGGTCCTTTGGCCTGAGCGTTTCCGGGCGGGTTGCGTCGTCGGCGGTCACACGAGGGTGACGCTCTCCCGCAGGGTCATCATCGAACGCGGAGTTTACCGTGCAGTCGCCAGATGGCCAATCCGGTTCAACCGGAGGCGCTCGGAAAGCCCGGTTTCACACCCAGGGCGACCTCGGCGAAATGGCGCTTGAGCGGCGTGACCACATCGGCCAGATGCAAGCCGATACCGCGAACGGTGGAGACCGCCGGATTCGCTGTGGAGAACAGTCGGTCCAGGCCGTCGATACCCTGACTCATCCGTGCAATGTCAGCGCGGCGCGCACGCTCGTAGCGACGCAGGGCCGCGGCGCGCAGGCCAACGTCCGGATCGGGCATGGCCACGAGCAGCGCGCGCAAGTCATCAAAGCCGAGATTGACGCCCTGCCCGGCCAGCGGATGCACGACATGCGCGGCATCTCCCAGCAGCACGCAGCGGCGGGTGGTGAAGCGCTCCGCGGTCTGGCGCCGGAGCGGAAACGCAAAACGACGGGTGGGCGTGTGCAGCGCCCCCAGCCGGCCGGCGGTGGCCTCGGTAACGGCGTCGGAGAAGGCGGCATCGTCCAGCGCCAGCAGGCGATCGGCCAGCGCGTCATCGGCCGACCAGACCAGCGAGACGCGGCCGTCGAACAGCGGCAACAGCGCCACCGGCCCGGACGGCAGGAACCGCTGCCAGGCGGTGACATCGTGTCCCCGCTCGCTGCGCAAATGGCAAACGATGGCCCGGCCGCCGTAACCACGCCCCGACACCGCGATGCCCAGCGCCTGGCGACCCGGCGAATTCGCGCCGTCCGCCAGCAACAATGTGCGGGCACGGACCGGCCGACCGTCGTCGGTCGTGACCATGACCGCATCGGTTGCTTCGTCCACCGCGGCCAGAGCAGCGCCGAACTCCACGTCGCCCAGCGCGGCCTGCGCCGCGGACACGAGCGCCGCGTTTTCGACGATCGCGCCCAGACCATCCAGACCGAGTTCGGCCGCGCGGAAGCGGATGTCCGAGCCGGACACCGCATCCCAGACCGTCATGCCCGCATAACCTTGCGCGCGCGGCGCCAGTCGCGGCCAGAGATCCAGCGATTCCAGCAGGTCGATGGATGCCGGCGACAGGGCGAACACCCGCGGATCGATGGCCTCACCGGTCGGCGCCTCCATGGGCTGCCCGGCATCCAGCACCCGGACGCGGCAACCCTGCCGCCGCAGTCCCAGCGCGGCCACGGCGCCCACCGCGCCGGCGCCAACCACCAGCACATCGCAGTCCATGGCGCCGCTCACGAAACCATCCGCTCGCCAGGTTCCACCGCCGTCACCGGCAGCCCGCGCGCGAGCCGGGGCGGCTGCCCGGCGAATCCGGTGGAACGGATGGCCATCCGGCGCTTGAGCCCGGGCAGCAAATCGGTGGTCAACAGACCCAGGTTGCGCCCGGTGCGCAGCCCCGGCGTGTGGTTGGAGAACACCTGGATCAGGCCATGGGTCATGCCGGCGACGGCGCGACGATCGGCTTCGCGCCGCCGGGCGTAGGCGGACAGCACGTCGCCCGCGCCGATGTCCCCGCCCGCGGCCAGCGCGTCGGCGAGGATTTCGGCCAGCGTGGCCGCATCACGCAGCCCCAGATTGAAACCCTGCCCGGCAACCGGATGCAGGTTGTTCGCCGCATTGCCGATCAGCACCGAGCGCGGGCCGGCCAGGCGCGTGGCCATGACCCGGTAAAGCGGATAGGCCTGCCGGCCGCCCAGCGAGTGCAGACGACCCAGCCGACGACCGAATCCGGCGTTGAGCTGATCGAGAAACGCCGCCTCGTCCAGTTCCACCAGCGCATCGGCGACATCGGTCGGGCGGGTCCAGACCAGCACGCAGCGATCATGCGGACCCGGCAACAGCGCGATCGGCCCGTCGGCGGTGAAGCGCTCGAAGGCCTGTCCGTCGATGGGTCGAGACGCCGCGACGCTGCTGACGATCGCCTTGGCGTGGTAGTCGTGCATCTCGGCATCGATACCCATGGCGGCGCGCACCTGCGAGCGTGCACCGTCGGCGCCAACCAGCAGCCGCGCAGTCAACCGGCGGCCATTGTCCAGCGTCACCGCGGCGGCGTCCGGATCATCAAGGTCCAGCGACGCCACCCGGGCGGGGCAGATGAAGTCGATCCGCTCCGCTGGCGTGATGCGCTCGAACAGCGCGCGGCCGACCGTGCGGGTCGGGATCACGTCACCCAGGCCGGGCAGACCGTAATCCGCGGCCCGGATCCGGGTGATGCCGAACCGCCCCTGATCGGAGATGTGAATCGAGCGCATCTCGGCGGCCTCGTCGGCCATGGCCGACCAGACACCCAGGGTATTGAAGATGACCCGCGACGCGGCGTTGAGCGCGATGGTGCGCTCGTCGAAGCTGGGCTGATCATCGCTGCCCAGCGGCAGTGGCTCGATCACCGCGATCCTCAGCGGCAGGTCGGCCAGCGCCACCGCCAGACTGGCGCCGACCATGCCGCCACCGGCGATGATCACATCGTATTGGTCAGACACTAGCCCGCCATCAGGGCTTCGATCTCGTCCGCCTGCTTGGGCACGTCGGCGGTCAGGATGCGCGGCTCGCCATCGGTGACGACGACGTCATCCTCGATGCGCACGCCGATGTTCCAGAAGCGTTCCGCCGCACCCGGCGTGCCTTCGGCGACATAAAGGCCCGGCTCCACCGTGAGCACCATGCCGGGCTCCAGCGGGCGGGACTTGCCATCGTCGTAGTAGGCGCCAACGTCGTGCACATCCATGCCCAGCCAGTGGCCGGTCCCGTGCATGAAGTAGGTCTTGTAGGCCTCATCCTCGATCAACGCATCGACGTCGCCGGTCAGCAGCCCGAGATCCACCAGGCCGCGGGTCAGGGTTTTCACCGAGGCCATGTGCACGTCGTCCTGCTGGCGCTTGCCGACACGCACGGCGTCGATGGAGGCCAGCTGAGCCGCAAGCACCAGATCGTAGATCGCGCGCTGCTCGCCGCTGAACTTGCCGCCCACCGGGAAGCTGCGGGTGATGTCCGCGCAATAGCCCTCGTACTCGGCGCCGGCGTCGATCAGCAGCAGGTCGCCGTCCCGGAGGATTGCCGAGTTCTCGACGTAATGCAGGATGCAGGCGTTGGCGCCCCCGCCGACGATTGAGCCGTAGGCGCAGTCCATCCGCGACATCGCGAAGCTGTGATGAATCTCGGCGGCGATCTGGTATTCAGCCACGCCGGGCTGGCAAACACGCATGGCCCGGCAATGCGCCTCGGCCGACACCCGGCCGGCATGCGCCATCATCTCCAGCTCCGCCGGCGACTTGATCAGCCGGTGTTCGTGCAGCGTCGCGTCCAGGCTGACGATGGCCTCCGGCGCCGCCGGGCCGCGGCGGCTGGCCGCACGCAGGTTGTTGACCCAGCCCAGCACGCGCTGATCCCAGGCCGATGACAGCCCCAGCGTGTGGACGATCTTCGAACGTCCGCGCAGCAGCTTGGGCAGCAAGGCGTCGATGGCGTCCAGTACGTGGCCCTTGTCCGCACCGTAGTTGGACACCACGCCTTCCGGGCCGGCGCGCAGGCCGTCCCAGATTTCCCGCTCGCGATCGCGGGGCCGGCAAAACAGGTGAAACTCGCCGTCGGCGTGGCCCGGGGCGAGCACGGCCAGCGCATCGGGTTCGTTGAAGCCGGTCAGGTAGCGGAAGTCGCTGTCCTGACGGAACGGGTAATGCACGTCGCGGTTGCGGGTCTGCTCGGTGGCGGACGGGATGATCGCGACCGCGTCCTCGCCGATGGCGTCCATCAGCCTGCGCCGGCGCGCAGCAAACTCGTCGGGTTCAATCACCGGGCCGGTCGGGACGTTCTGGGTATCGAAAGGACTCATCAGTGAATCGACTCCTGCCGGTCCTTCGACTCGGCCTGTTCGTGCAATTCGAAGAACAGCATCTGCGCACCAACGCGCACGTACTCGATCAGCTCGGCGTAGGCGGTCTCTTCCGACTCGCTTTCCTCAATGCTGCCGGCGCGGGCAATCTCACCGAAATCGCGCACCACCTCCTGAGCATCGCCGGACAGCGCGTCGATGGAAAAGCCCGGCAGCGACGCCGCGCCGAACAGGAATCCCTGGCACCAGAGCGCCAGCGACTGCACGCGATCTGACAGCGACGCGGTGTCGTCCGGCAGCATCGGGGCGAACCCCATGTCGGCGTCGACGAAATCGTTGGCGGTATCGCCGCGCAGCTGCTCCAGCACCGTGCGGGCGGCGTCGGCGGCAGCGCCATCGCTCAGATCGGCGGCGATGCCAAGATCCACGGGCGGTTCGATCCCGGCCGCGATCATTCCGGCCAGGGTGCCGTGATATTCCGCGCCCGGCTGGTGGATCCCCAGGCCGGATAGCGCGTCTTCCAAGCTGTCGTAATCGATGTCCGTCATGGCGAAGGCCGAGAGAAAGACCCGCTATGATAACGCGGTCTCCCCTGCATGAAGCGCTTTGTGAACCGCCTTCCCGATCCCGTCGCGATGATGCAGTCGCTCATCGCGCTACCCAGCATTTCCAGCGCGCAACCCGCCATCGACCAGAGCAACCGGGCGGTCGCGGAGCAACTCGCCACCTGGCTGGAGCCGCTGGGGTTTCGCTGCGAGCTGCTGCCGCTGCCGCACCAGCCGCACAAGTGCAACCTGGTGGCGACGCTGGGCCAGGGTTCCGGCGGGCTGGTGCTGTCCGGACACCTGGACACGGTGCCCTACGACGAGGGCGCCTGGACCAGCGACCCGTTCTCGGGACGCGTACGTGACGGCCGCCTCTACGGCCTCGGCAGTTCCGACATGAAGGGGTTTCTGGCGCTGGCCACGATCGCGGCCGCGCGATTCCACCCCGATCAGCTGAAGGAACCGCTGATCCTGATCGGCACAGCCGACGAGGAAACGGGCATGGAAGGCGCCCGGATGCTGCTGGAGGCGGGCCGGCCCCGCGCCCGCCACGCGGTCATCGGCGAACCCACCGGCATGCGGCCCATCCGCGCCCACAAGGGCATTCTGATGGAAGCGATCCGGATCAGGGGCCGGGCCGGGCATTCCAGCAACCCCGCGCTGGGGCTCAACGCCATCGAAGGCATGGCGCAGGTGATCGACGGCTTGCGGGGCCTTCAGACCGAACTGCGCGAACGCTTCAACGATCCGATCTTCGCGGTCAACCACCCGACGCTGAACATCGGGCACATCTGCGGCGGCGACGCGCCGAACCGCATCCCGGCGCTTTGCGACCTGCACATCGACCTGCGTTTTCTTCCCGGCATGTCCATCGAAGACCTGCGCGAGCGGATTCACCGTGCCGTCGAGACCGCGCTGGCCGGGACCGACTACGGGTTGGACGTGCATCCGCTGTTCGACGGCACGCCGGCGCATGGCTGCGACGCCGGCGCGGCGATCTGCCAGGCGGCCGAACGGTTGACCGGCCACGCCGCCGGTACGGTGGATTTCGCGACCGAAGCCGGTTACTTCGGCGCGCTGGGCATGGAGACCATCATCATGGGCCCCGGCGACATCGACTGCGCCCATCAGCCCGACGAGTTCCTGCCGCTGGACCGCGTCGAGCCAACCATCGATCATCTCGCCGCGCTGATTCATCGATTCTGCGTGGAGCCAGACGACACGGCGCCCGCCATCGCAACGGAAGGGGCACCCGCATGAGCCAGCATCCTCTGGTCGAGGCACTGCGCGAATTCGCGCCGTATCTGCATGCCCATCACGGCCGCACCTTCGTGCTGTGCATTCCCGGCGAGGCACTGCGCGGGGACGATCGCCGCGCGCTGATCTACGACATCGCACTGCTGCGCAGCCTGGGCGTGCGGCTGGTGCTGGTGCACGGTGCCCGCCCGCAGATCGAATCCCGCCTCGAACACGACGCCTGCCCCTGCGATGTCGTCCAGGGCCTGCGCATCACCACGCCGGCCGCGATGAGCAGCGTAACCGCCGCGGTGGGCGCGGTACGGATGGAACTGGAGGCATTGCTGTCCACCGGGGTCGCGAGTTCGCCCATGGGTGGCGCGCGGCTGGAGGTCACCGGCGGCAACTGGGTGGTCGCACGGCCGGTTGGCGTCCGTCACGGCGTGGATTTCCAGCTGACCGGCGAGGTCCGTCGCATCAATGTCGATCCGATCCAGGCGGCGCTGAACCGCGGCGCCATCGTGCTGCTGTCTCCGGCCGGGTATTCGCCGACCGGCGAGACCTTCAACCTGCTCGCCGAGGAGGTCGCGCTGAAGGCCGCCGTGGCCTTGCGCGCCGACAAGCTCGTGTATCTGCATCCGGAACCGTCGGCCGCGACGCCGAACCAGTGGTCGCTGACCACGGCCCGCGAACACCTGGCGCAGACTCCGGACGACGCGCTGTTCCGCGCCGCAGTCGAGGCCGCCGAAGCCGGCGTGCCGCGCGTTCACGTGGTCAGCGCCATGTCCGACGGCGCCCTGCTGACCGAGCTGTACACCCGCGACGGCATCGGCAGGATGATCGCCAGCGACGGCTACGACGCCGCGCGGCCGGCACGCATCGACGATGTCGGCGGCATCCTGCAACTCATCGAACCGCTGGAACGCAAGGGCGTGCTGGTGCCGCGTTCCCGCGAGCAGCTGGAACTGGACATTGACCGCTTTCTGGTCATGACCCGGGATGCCATGGTCATCGGCTGCTGCGCGCTGATGCCGTACCCGGACGAACAGATCGGCGAGATCGCCTGCATCGTCGTCCATCCCGACTACCAGCGCGAAGGCCGGGCCGACGCGCTGCTGCGTCAGGCCGAAGCGCGGGCGCGAGCCGAGGGGCTGACACGCGTCATGGCACTGACGACGCACACGCCGCACTGGTTCGTCGAACGTGGTTTCAAGCAGGCCGACGTCAACTCGCTGCCGGTGGAGAAACGCGCGCTCTACAACCTTCAGCGCAACTCGCAGGTGTTCATCAAGACGCTGTAGGTCCCCCCGTCCCGCCAGGCGGCGTCTTTCCCGGCTGTGAGATCACCGCCGTAAAGCCGATCTTGTCCTGCACCGCCTGCCGGTTGGCGTCCCAGAACACCTGGAAGAATCCGAGCAGCCCGGTGGCGAGACCCGCCGCATAACCGCCGTAGCGCAGAAACGCTCCCCAGTACCGCAGCGGCCGCCCGCTCAGATGCACCACACGAATGCCCAGCAGGCGCTTGCCGGGCGTGGCGCCGTTCCACCAGACGGGGAACACGGTGAAGTAAAGCGCACCCCAACCCAGCCCAAGGCCCAGGTCGGAGGCGAGGGTCTTGATCGTGTCCAGCATGCTGAAGCGCCGTGGCCCGGCCACGGCCGGTTCCGCAACGGGCTCGTCCACCGGCATCTCCGGTGGATCGGCCGCCGCGACACCGGATTCCGCGGCGGCCAGCAGGGCCTCGCGTTCCGTCGGGTGCTCGTCAGCGAAATCCGCGACTGCCCCAACGATGTCGTCCTCCGCGAGTCCGTGCTCCGCCGCCGCCTCCGCGAAGCCTTGCGCAGCCTCCAGACGACACGCCGCATCGTCGCAGAGCGACAGCGCTCCGAAACTCATCGCCGTAGCCATGCCCTCGAAGAAACCTTCGCCGTCCTCGGCCGGTACCGAATCGTTGGCATACCGGTCCCATAGCGGTTGCAGCACCAGACCGGCGACGACGAACACGCACAACGAGGCAAACACGACACCCGCCTTGTGCAGCCAGCGCGACCAGCGGCGCTCCAGCTTCCAGCGATGGCCCAGCACGTAGATCAAGGCCGCGATACCGATCGCCAGCAGATAGCCGCCCTGGTTCGCGAGAATCGCGACCATCAGACCATCGATGCCAAAGGCGACGGCCCGGCGCCACGGCCGGGCAAGCGGTGTTCCGATCAGATCCGGCGCGACCCGGAACGCATCCGGCGTGACGATGGACCGATCATCACGCGACGCGATGTGCCCGCTATCCGATTCCGCTCCCATGAAAACCATTTCCCCGATCGACCCCATGACGACGCGCAAACCATAACCCGCGCGGGCAAGCTGCCCAGCCGCTTGCGTTCTTGCCCCAACCCTGTACAACCGGCGTCGCAATCCACAGGCCGTTTCCGCCCACATGAGCAACCCCATCGATCACAACGCGGCATGGGCCCGCCGCGATCTCGAGCGCGTCTGGCACCCCTGCACCCAGATGAAGGATCACGAGGCCCTGCCGCCGCTGCCGATCCGCTCGGCGCAGGGCGTCTGGCTGGAGGACTTCAACGGTCAGCGCTACATCGACGCGGTCAGCTCCTGGTGGGTGAACCTGTTCGGTCACAGCAATCCGGTGATCACCGCGGCGCTGAAGGATCAGCTCGACACGCTGGATCACATCATGCTCGCCGGCATGACCCACAGCCCGGCCGTGGAACTGGCCGAGGCGCTGACGCGACTGGCGCCCGATCCGCTGACGCGCTGCTTTTACGCCGACAACGGCTCGGCGGCCGTCGAGGCCGCGCTGAAAATGAGCTTTCACTACTGGCTCAACCGCGGCGAAACCCGCCCGCGTTTCATCTCGCTGTCGAACAGCTACCACGGCGAAACCCTGGGCGCGCTGGCGGTGGGGGATGTCCCGCTCTACAAGTCCACCTACGGACCACTGCTGCTGGACAATATCGTCGTGCCCGGGCCGGACTGCTTCGGGCGTCCGGAGGGCGTGAGCTGGCGGGAGCATTCCGAAGCGGCATTCTCGGCCATGGAGGAGACGCTGGCGCGGCATGCGCACGAGGTCTCGGCCGTGATCGTCGAGCCACTGGTGCAATGCGCCGGGTCGATGCGCATGTACGATCCCGTCTACCTGACGCGGCTGCGTGAGGCCTGCGATCGCCACAACGTGCACCTGATCGCCGACGAGATCGCGGTGGGCTTCGGCCGCACCGGCAGCCTGTTCGCCTGCGAGCAGGCCAGCATCGCGCCGGATTTCATGTGCCTGTCCAAGGGCATTACCGGCGGCACGCTGCCACTGTCCGTGGTGCTGACGTCCGAGCCGATCTACCAGGCGTTCTACGACGACTACGTGAACATGCGCGCGTTTCTGCACTCGCACAGCTATACCGGCAATGCCCTGGCCTGCCGGGCCGCGCTGGCGACGCTGTCAATCTTCGAATCACGCGACGTACTGGCCGAGGTGCGCGCCAAGGGCGCTGCGATGGAGGCCGCCGCGGCGGAACTGCTGGATCACCCGAACGTCGGCGACATCCGCCGCCACGGCATGATCATGGCGATCGAACTCGTCCGCGACCGCGACACGCTGGAACCCTTCGACTGGCGCGAGCGCCGTGGCCGTCGCATCCACGAGTACGCGCTGACGCAGGACGTGTTGCTCCGGCCGCTGGGCGATGTGGTCTATTTCATGCCGCCCTACGTGATCAACGACGACGAAATCGCCCGCATGGTCGGCGCCGCCATTCGCGGCATCGACATCGCGGTCCGGGACTGAACCCGGTGCGCATATCCCGCTTCTTCGTCGACCATCCGCTGGCGCAGGATCTGCGTTTCGAGTTACCGGATGACGTTGCCCATCATCTGGTGCGGGTGCTCCGCTCCCCGGCCGGCACGCGCCTGCGGCTGTTCAACATGGACGGCGTTGAATTCGAGGCGACGCTTTGCGAGGTGGCCAAGCGGTCCGCCAGCGTGATCTGCGAAGCGCCGGTCGAGACCGCGCCGGAGTCCCCGATCCGCACCACGCTGTACCAGGCGCTGAGCAAGGGCGAGCGCATGGACTACGCCATCCAGAAGTCCACGGAACTGGGGGTCTCCCGCATTCAACTACTGAATACGCAGCGGGTAGACGTGCGCCTGGGCGGTGACCGCCTCGAAAAACGCATGCAGCACTGGCGGCGCGTGGCCATCGCCGCGGCCGAACAATGCGGCCGCGCCTCGGTCCCGGAGCTGCTGCCGCCGGTCGACTGGCCGGTCCCGGCGCCTCACCCGGGTGCATCACTGATCCTGGACCCGGATGCGCGAAACGGTCTGGGCACGATCGCCGCGGCCGAGGATTTCGCCATCGCCGTCGGACCCGAGGGCGGGTTCGGCGAAAACGAAGTCCATCAGGGACTGGACCAGGGATGGACAGGCATCCGGTTCGGCCCACGCATCCTGCGCACGGAAACCGCCGGCCCGGCGATGCTGGCGGCCTTGCAGAGCCGCTGGGGGGATCTCCAGGGAGCCCTGATCTAGCTGAGAAACGCCGGCAGTTCGGTGGCGTCCAGCGAGCCCGCCTCCACACGCACCAGCGCGCTGGCGATCTTCGACTCGATGCGATCCAGGTTGGGAATCAGCGCGACATTGGTGCCGATGCGCACGCGGCAAGCGGTGTTGTCCCGTTCCGGCAAGTCGTCCGACCAGTCCTGCTGCAACGCGCGTTCGTTGACGGTCACCAGATGCGGATAGCCCTGCGCGACCATCACGTACTGACCGGCCATGACCTGGTCGGTCACCGTGTTGACGACCAGCAGCCGGGCGCGTGGCATGCGTTCGGGAATCGGCAGCCCGAGCAGCCCCTCGACGGCGACCAGTGGCAGGCGCCGGTCGCGCCAGTCGACGAACCCCAGCAGCCAGTCCGGCGATCCCGTGTTGATCTCGACATGTTCGAACGCCAGCACGTCGGCAATGGCCGCGTTGGGCAGCAGCCAGGTCTCACCGTTGAGCGAGATCAGGGCACCGTAAATCTGTTCGGGCAGCGTGTTGTCCGGACTATCCATGCCCCGCCTCCTGGTCGCGGCCCAGCACGGATTCGATCTCGCTGAGCAACTGGGCTTCCTGGTACGGCTTGATCAGATAGCGGTTGACCCCGATGCGGGCCGCCCGCTCACGGTGTTTGTCGCCGGAACGCGAGGTAATCATGATGATCGGCAGATCGGCGAGTTCGGGCGTGTTGCGCACGTAGGTCGCCACCTCGAAGCCGTCCACGCGCGGCATCTCGATGTCCAGCAGCATGACGTCCGGCCGGTCGCCCTGAAGCTGCGCCATCGCGTCCATGCCGTCCTTGGCCGTCGTGACCAGGTAACCGTTACGCGTCAGCAGGCGTTCGGCCACGCGACGCATGGTGATCGAGTCGTCGACGACCATCACCGTCAGCTCGTCGCTGCCCTGCGCGGGTTCCGCCGACGCGGTGTCCAGCACCGGTTGCAGGCTGGCGTGCTGCGCATCGGCACGCAGCAGCGCCGCGAGATCGAGAATCAGCACGACCTCGCCATCCGGCATGATCGTGGCGCCGGCCATGCCGGCGATGGCGCCAACCTGCGGGCCAACCTGCTTGGACACGATTTCGCGATTGCCCTGCAACTGATCGCAGACCAGCGCCACGCGCCGCTCGGCGCCGCCCAGACCCTCGGTGTAGGCGGTCAGAATCACCGGCAGATTGCGCGCATCGAAGGATTCCGGCAGCGGCACGCCCAGCAGGCTTCCGACGTAACGGACCGAGTAACGCTCGCCGCCGTACTCGAAGCTCGGCTCCTCGCTGGCGGCGAGGCGGCCAACGTCGTCGGCCGGGATGCGCGCAATCCCCTGCACGCCACCGATCGGCACCGCGTAGGTTTCGTCGCCAACCGACATCAGCAACGCGCGGCTGATGGCCAGCGACAGCGGCAGCCGGATCACGAACCGCACACCCTTGCCGAGTTCGGATCGCACGTCGACCGAACCGCCCAGGTGCTTGACCTCGGCGCCGACCACATCCATGCCCACGCCGCGCCCGGCGACCTGGCTGAGACTGTCAGCCGTCGAGAACCCCGGCTCGAAGATGAACTGCGCGACGGCCTCGTCCGAGGGCTCCGCCGTCGGACTCAGCAGGCCACGCTCCACCGCCTTCTGGCGGATCTTGAGCAGGTCCAGACCCCGACCATCGTCGGCGACCTCCATGACCAGCTGCGTGCCCTCGCGACGCAGCCGCACGTCGATGCGCCCGGTTTCCGGCTTGCCGGCGGCGACACGATCATCCGGCACCTCGATGCCGTGATAGACGGCGTTGCGCAGCAGATGCTCCAGCGGACCGGTCATGCGCTCGAGCACATTGCGGTCCATCTCGCTCTCGATCCCCTCGAACTCCGCCGTCACGGCCTTGCCGAACTCGGAGGCGGTCTGCCGCACCACGCGTTGCAGACGCTGCACCTGACGCGAGAACGGCACCATCAGCGTGCTCATCAACCCCTGCTGCAACGAGGTGTTGATCTGTCCCTGGTGACGCAGCATGCCGTCGACTTCGGTGACCTGCAGCGACAGCGTCTCGTGCAGGTTCCCCAGGTCGGCCACGGACTCGTTCAGGGCGCGAGAGAGCTCCTGCATGCGCGTGTATCGATCCATCTCCAGCGGATCGAACTCGTCCTCGTAACGATCCTCCTCCTGATCGGAGCGGCCCTGCTGCCGGGCCTGAATCTGGGCATCGGTTTCCAGTTCCATCTGCCGCAACTGCGCGCGCGTGCGATCGATGGTCTGCTGCAATTCGTTGAGCTGGTTGGCCAGACTGCTGGCCTGCTGTTCCAGCCGCGAGTGGAAGATGCCGACCTCGCCCGCCTGGTTCAGCATGGTGTCGAGCTGTTCCACGGTGACGCGCGCCGTCTCGCGACGCACCACGGCCTGCTCGTCCTGCACGGCGGGCGGTGTCCAGAACAGGCGCTCGTCCCATTCCCGAATCTCGGGCTCGGCCGGCTCGGACGACGCTGCGGATTCAGGCTCGGCAGCCGCTGTCAGCCGCTCATCTTCACTGTCGACGATCCATTCGTCATCGACGGGCGCGATCGACGGCTCGGCCGGCTCATCGAAATCGGCGACCATGGGCTCGCTGACGGTTGGCTCTTCCGGCGGCGGTGCCACCGATTCGGCGACCGGCTCCTCCACGACGGGATCGACCAGTGCGGAATCGGGCGTCGTCGGAAGGCGCAGGCCGCGATCGATCTCGTCGATGACGGCCGCCAGCCGCTCCGCGCCAACCTCCGCGTCGCGCAGCCACCTCGGGGTGAACTGGCCACCGGGCAGTTGCAGCTCCAGTTCGGATTCCAGCGCATGTGTCTGCTCACCCAGCGCCTGCAGGCCGGCGACACGCGCGCCGCCCTTGAGCGTGTGCAGACAGCGGCGCACGGTCGCCACGGCATCGGGCTGGCGGGAGGGGTCCGCGGCCAGCCCGGACAGTGCGGCGCCCATCTCGTCCAGCAGTTCACCGGCCTCGGACAGGAAGATGTCGACGACTTCGGCATCACCTTCCTCCGCCTCGGTCGCCGGCTGTTCCGGCAGCAACCCAACGCCCTCCGGCGCCGCAATCTCGTCGGTTCCAGACACATCGGATGCGCCGCCCATCCCGACATCGTCCATCGGTTCGGCAGGTTCACCGTCGGTGGGCAGATCAACCGCCAGCGTCTGCTCCACGCCCCGATCCGGCGGCGTCGCGTCTACGACAAGATCGGGCTCGTCCGCGGGACTCGCAAGCTCCGTCGTTTCCGGCGCGACGACGTGCAACACGTCCTCCGGAGCGACAGCCGACGGACTGACGTCCGGTATCGCCCCAGGCTCATCAACCGCCACCACCGGGGCGTCGGCGGCCACCTCAATCTCGGACTCGGGCTCCGCCGCGACCAGATCGCCCTGACGGCCGAGGCGCTCCAGATCCTCGATGTCATCAAGCACCCGGCGGGGATCGACGATTTCGGCGCGCTCCAGCTGGTCGACCAGCGCGTGCAGACCGTCGACCACGTTGTGCAACTGGCTGACCACCGCGGCATCACGGGACAGGCGTCCGGCAAGCAGTTCACCGACGGCGTCCTCCAGCCGGTGACTGACGTTGCCAAGCCCCGTCAGGCCGGTCGTCCGGGCACCACCCTTGAGCGTGTGCAGCGCACGAATCATCTCGTCCAGCGGCTGGTCGCTGGCCGGCGTTTCCTCGAACACCGCGAACGCGCGGTCAATCACCTGCAACAATTCCCGGGCTTCCTCGGCGAAGGTCGCCGCAAGCTCCGCGTCGAAATCATCATCCGGCGCCGACACGACGGCCGGCGTCGGCTCGGCCGCGTCTTCCGCCTCGGTCGACATGACATCGGGCGGATCCATCGGCGGATCGACCTCGACCACCGCCTCCACCAATGAGGCGACGGACGAATCTTCCGCCTGCTCGAACAACGGTGATTGCTGCTCCGGCATGCTCACGGCCAGACCGGAACGATGGGCGTCGAGCAACTGATAAATGTGCTCCACCCCGTCGTCCATCGCGGCAAACCACGTCGCATCCGGGGGCTCGGCGCCTGCCGTATCCCGGGCGAGCACGCGCTCGCGCAGCGACGCGGCGCGTTCCTTGACGTCGTCGATGTCCGCCATGCTCGCGCTGCCCTTCAGCGTGTGCAGCGCCTCGGCCACCTTGCGAGCGTGGTGCTCGGCATTCGGCGTCGTCTTCCAGGCCTGAATCTGCTGCTCGATGCCATCCAGCAGTTCGGCCGCCTCGTCGGTGAAGGTCACGATCAGCCGACGCCGCGCGCTGGACTTGCGGACATCCTCGGGCAGTTCGCGGTGGGCCTCAGCGGCGCGGTCACGCAGACCTTGCAGGCCGGGCCGTTCGAGCACGCCCGCCTCGTCGGCATCCAGCCAGGCGTTGAGCTCGGTCATCGTCTCGTAGATCAGCGAGCGCTCGGCGTCGCCAAGACCTAGCCCGGCGGTCATCACCGTCTCGCAGAGATCCTCCAGCTCGGAGACCAGTTCGGACACTGATTCCAGCGACAGCGACGCCGACGCGCCCGCCACCGTGTGCAGCGCCCGGACCAACTCCTGCGTCACCGGGAACCGACCGTGCTCGTTGGCCGGTTGCGACTCCAGCCACAGACGCATGGTCTCCAGGTGCTGCCGCGCGTCCTCGCGGAAGATGCGATGAATCTCGGGGTCGTAGTCGTCCGCGGCCTCGTCGATCTGCAGGCCGCGGGCCACGCGATCGGTACGTGCGACCAGCGCGCTGGCCTGCTCGCCCAGCGGTTCGCCGTCGCGGAAACTCCCGATCACACCCGGCAACGCCTCCACGGCCTGCTCCAGTGTGCTGACCACGGCGAGCGTGATGCTCAACGCGCCCTCCAGACAGCGGTTGAGCATGTGTTCAACCGACCAGCCGAATTCACCGATGTCGTCGGCACCGACCATGCGGCCGCTGCCCTTGAGGGTATGGAAGGCACGCCGGATGGTCGTCAGCGTCTCCCGGTCCTCGGTGTTGCGCAGGAAGGTGGGAAGATGTCCCTGAAGCGTCTCCAGCACCTCCGCTGCTTCCTCGAGAAACACCTCGCGAATCTCGGGATCGATGGCATCCGGCGCCGTGGGCTCGGGCGGCTCAACAGCCTCGGCGGGGGCATCGACCACTTCCGGCTCCGCCCGCAAGCGGCTGTCCAGTCCGTCGAGCGCGGTTTCGAGCTGATCCAGCAGGTGCTCGGTCTGCGGCTGCGCCTGTTGCAGGGCTTCGATGTAGCACTCGGCCAGCGCGACTGCGTCGGCGAACTCGTCCGCCAGCAACGTGTTGTCGCGGATGTCGCGAAACCCGTCCAGATCCATGGTGCCCTGCAAGCGCGCCGTCAAAGCCGCGCCACGGTCACTCTCGAGCACGGACAGCGCCGACTCCACCTGGTGCAGCATGCGCCGGGCATCGGACAACAGCCCGGGTTCTCCGCGGGTGATGTATTCGCTGATCTGGTCCTTGAGCTGCGACAGGTTGACCAGTGATTCCCGCAGCGCGGCGTCGGCACCCTCTCGATGATCCAGCTTGACCGGCGGTGGTTCGGCCAGCACGGCGGCGGGGTCGCGCCGGTCACCTTCGCGGGCACGAACATGACCGAACAAGGCGTCCTGCAGATTGTGTTCGACCAGCAGCAGCGCGGTCGCCAGCTCCATCCAGCGCGCGTCGGCGGCGTCCAGTTCCAGCGTATCCAGCAGATCCGCCTGCCGGTCGATCACCCGCTGCAGGGCGCCGAGATCCAGCATCGACAACGTATCGGAGACGCGCTTGAGGGTGCGGGCCATCGACTCGTGCTGCTCCGGCGCGCGACGCCCGGTCCGGATCGCCAGGTCGATCTCATCCTTGACCTGCGCGAAGTCCTCGCGAATCTCGTTGGCCACCCGCGTCAGCACGTCGGTGTTCGGCCCGCGGATGCTGATGCGCATCTGTTCAAGCTGCGCATCGGGCACCAGACAACTGTCCAGCAGCAGCCGGCTGATCAAGGCGCTGGAGCGACGGGATCGGGTCCCGCTGCGAAAGACCTCGACCCCCAGGCCAACCGCGGCGCGAACCATCGCCGGCGCGTCGCTGGCCTGCTCGCCCCCGACGGCCACGCGCTTGGTCAGCTCCCCGACCCGGCCCATCTGCCGCTTGAGTTCCAGGCTGTCGGTCAGTTTCAGTGCCAGCAGGCACTCCACGGTCGCGGCGGTGGCCTGCATCAGCACACCAAAGCCCGCACCGGCGGCGAGCCCGCGCAGATGTTCGGCGATACGACCGATACGCTTGAGGCTGTCGGTGCGTTCCTCGCCCCGCACCCAGCTGCGCATCGCCTTGTGCAGGGCCGGCAGCAGCTTGCGCGCCGCCTGGGCGGCCGGATCGTCGGGAGAGGCACCCTCGGGCACATCCAGGGGAATCGCGCCGGACTCGAAGATATGTCGCGCGACATGGTCGGCCTCGCTGAGCACACCCAGCCCGCAGGACACGCGCAGCTCGTTGATCATCGGGTGGAACACGAGCAGCGCGTCCTGCTCCCCCGAAGTCAGCAAATCGAGATAGTCGCTGAACTGCACCGAGGCGCCGAGCAGCGCGGTGATCGCGGCTTCGCGGTCCCGAACCTCGTCACCATTGGCCAGCGCCTGCACGGCGCTCTTCATCGCATCGGCGAGGCAGGCGGCGCCATAACACTGAACCACCGTGGCGATGCCTCGAATCTGGTGCAGCTCCACGACGCATTTCTGCAACAGCAGTTCGTCGTCACCGCGCTCCAGCGACTGGTCGATGTTGTCGCGAACGCGGCCAAGGCTGAGATCCAGCTCCGCGCGCAGCCAGTGCAAACCGTTGCGCGTGTCCTGTCCGGCAGGCTGCATCACCGCGTTCATGCGGCGGCTCCGGAGAGCACCTCGGGCATCTCGCCGAGGCCCGCGCTGGCGGCGCGGTGCAGTGACAGCGCCAGCCAGGGTTGACCGTCGCGCACGAAACCGCCGAGCAGGTAGGCGGCGATCTCCTCCGGCGCGGTCTCGATCGCGCTCATGCGCTGATCGCCCGGTTCGAAATTGCGATAGCCGTAGACCTCGTCGACCAGAAAGGCGACCGGGTCGACATCGGAATTGAGCAGCAGCAGCCGCGATTGCGGGCCGGGCACGAACCCGTCGCGCCCGAACAGGCGGCCGAGGTCCAGCACCGGATACAGCGCTCCGCGCACGTTCGCCACACCACGCATCCAGTCCGGCGCATTGGGGACGCGAGTCATCGCTGGCGGCGTGAGGACCTCGCGGACATCGGACCGCGGCGCCACATACAACTGGTCACGCACCCGCAGGCCCAGGCCAGTCCAGGTGCGAACCGCCTGCAGCGCGCTCTCGCCCGCGCCGGCCTGCAGACGCTGCTCCAGCGCCGCAAGCAGCTGATACGGAGGCAGCGTGTAGGGATCGGCTTGCATCAAGCGGCTTTCGAGGCGGTGTGCTTGCGTACGGCGCCGAGCAATTCGTCCCGCGTGAAGGGCTTGGTCAGATAGTGATCCGAACCCACGATCCGACCGCGCGCACGATCAAACAGACCGTCCTTGCTCGACAGCATGATCACCGGCGTGTTCTTGAACCGTGGATTGCCCTTGATCAGGGCGCAGGCCTGATAGCCGTCCAGCCGAGGCATCATGATGTCGACGAAAATGATGTCGGGGTGGTGATCGGCGATCTTGGCCAGCGCCTCGAACCCGTCCACCGCGGTGATCACCGTGCAGCCTTCCCGCGCCAGCAAGGTCTCGGCGGTCCGCCGAATGGTCTTGCTGTCGTCGATGACCATGACTTTCACGTCTGATATCCCCCGCGTGTCTTCTTTCGATGCCACTGTGTTTCCCCCCGGGGAAGCCTGAAACGATGGTCAGTACACACCGTCCGTGTTGCCTGACGGTGATACCCGTGCAGCGCGAGATTCCATCGCGTCGCGCATCCCCGTCATGCCGGACGGGTCGACCATCCGATTGAACCGCCTCTGGCAGCTTTCCGCCTCGACCGCGACCCCGTCCACACTCAACGATTCCCCCGGAGTCGCGTTTCAGCCTCCGTCTGCTCCCCGTCCCGCCGCAGACAGCCGCCGACGTCCGGCACGGAATAACGTCGGTTTTACCATATTTCGAACGGAAAACCCGGGATTCGAGGAAACACATCCTCACCGGCGGCATGTTGCCTTGCGGTAACATGCGCCCCCCAATGGCCTGGACGAACCGATGGCGCTACCGGACCCGATGACTGACGCCGAAGCGACACTCCGTGGACCTCTGCAACAGCTGGAATCCCGTCTGCTGGATCAGCAGGGTGAGATCGAGGCCTGGTTCCGCAGGCAGTGGCTGCAGACGCCGGCACCGTTCTACGCGTCCGTCGACCTGCGCAACGCGGGCTACAAGCTCGCGCCGGTGGACACGAACCTGTTCCCTGCCGGGTTCAACAACCTCGCGCCGGAATTCGAACCACTCTGCATCCAGGCATTGCAGTCCGCCGTCGATCGCATCTGCCCCACCGCGCGATCGCTGCTGATCATCCCCGAGAACCACACGCGCAACCGCTTCTATCTGGAGAACATGGCGCGGCTGGTCGAGTTGATGCACAAGGCCGGGTTCAACGTGCGCGTCGGTTCGCTGATGGCGGACCTGACCCAGCCCACCGACCTGGAACTGGACAGCGGCCGGCCGCTGCGACTGGAACCGCTGCGGCGCGAGGGCAACCGGATTGGCGTCGAGGGCTTCGATCCCTGCGCACTGATCCTGAACAACGACCTGTCGGGCGGTGTGCCGGAGATCCTCCGCGGCGTGGAGCAGCCGGTCATGCCGCCGACCACCCTGGGCTGGGCAACGCGGACCAAGTCCGAGCACTTCACCGTCTATTCCCAGGTCGCCGGCGAATTCGCGAGCACCGTGGGCGTGGACCGCTGGCTGATCGATCCGCTGTTCCGCAACTGCGGGCAGATCAACTTCATGACGCGCGATGGCGAGGAGTGTCTGGCGAGCAATGTGGACATGTTGCTGACCGCGATCCGCGAGAAATACGCCGAGTACGGCATCGAGGACGACCCTTACGTCGTGATCAAGTCCGACGCCGGTACCTATGGCATGGGCATCATGACGGCCCGCTCGGCGGAGGATGTCACCGGTCTGAACCGCAAACAGCGGACGAAGATGGCGTCCGGCAAGGAAGGCCGCGAGGTCACCGGCGCCATCATTCAGGAAGGGGTGCATACCCGCGAGCGCTGGGGTGAACATGGTTCCCCGGCCGAATCGGTGCTCTACATGATCGACCGTTTCGTCGTTGGCGGCTTTTACCGCGTACACGAATCACGCGGGGCAACCGACAGTCTCAATGCGCCAGGCATGCAGTTCCACCCACTGGCCTTCGCCGATGGCGCGTCACGACCCGACCCGCAGCTGGATCCCGACGCCGGGCCGAACCGCTACTACGCCTATGGCGTCGTCGCACGTCTGGCCCTGGTCGCCGCCGCGCGCGAGATCGTGCAGAACGGCCACGACGACGACTGACCGCTCCGACAGGCGCAGAGAAAGGACAGGCACATGCCGCAACTGGGTGTGGTGATGGACCCCATCGCCGGCATCAAGCCGGCCAAGGACACGACACTGGCGATGCTGCTGGAGGCCCAGCGGCGTGGCTACACGCTGACCTATTTCGAGATTCCGGACCTGAGCCTGCGCGACGGCCATGCGCTGGGTCGGGGCCGCCCGTTGCAGGTGGTCGATGACGCGCGGAGCTGGTTCACGCTCGGCGATGTCCACGAAGTGCCGCTGGCCGAGCTCGATGTCATCCTGATGCGCAAGGATCCACCGGTCGACGCCAGCTTTCTGTACGCGACGCATGTGCTGAGCCGCGCGGAGGCCGATGGCGCCAACGTGGTCAACCGGCCCGGCAGCCTGCGTGACTGGAACGAGAAGATCGCGATCTCGGGCTTTCCGCAATGCACGGCGCCCACGCTGATCAGCATGCGCATGGCGGACATCCAGGCCTTTATCGACGCGCAGGACGACGCGATTCTCAAGCCGCTGGACGGCATGGGCGGCGCGGGCATCTTCCGCGTATCCACCAGCGACCCGAACCGGGGCTCCATCGTCGAGACGCTGACCGACAACGGCCGACGACCGGTGATGGCGCAGCGCTACATCCCCGCGATCACCCATGGCGACAAGCGGATTCTGATGATCGACGGCGAACCGGTGGATGTCTGCCTCGCACGCATTCCGAAATCCGGTGAGACCCGTGCCAACCTGGCAGCCGGAGGCCGCGGCGAAGGGCGCCCGCTGAGCGACCGCGACCGCTGGATCGCCGCCGAGGTCGGGCCGACGCTGCGCGAACACGGCCTGCGCTTTGTCGGCCTGGACGTCATCGGCGACTACCTGACCGAAATCAACGTCACCAGCCCCACCTGCGCCCGCGAGCTGGACGCCCAGTTCGGCATCAACATCGCGGGCATGCTGTTCGACGCCATCGAATCGGCATGAGGCGCTGGATCGGGGCAGCGTTGATCCTGCTGATGATCGGCGTGCTGGTGCTGCGTGGCCGCGACGCCGACCCTCGTTTCGAACGGCAGCTCTACACCATGGGCACCCTGGTCACGCTGACTCTGCGAGCGCCGGAACACGATCCCGAGGAGCTGGCCGGCATCGTCAGCGAGGTCGAGTCGGAACTGAACCGGTTCCAGCAGCGCTGGTCAGTGCATGGTTCCGGCGAGCTGGCAACCCTGAACGAGGCGCTGGCCAACGCCGCCTCGGCCACGGTGCCGCAGGACTTACTGCCCCTGGTGAGCAAGGCCAGGGCCATCGCCGAGGACAGCAATGGCACCTTCGATCCCGGCCTGGGCCGACTGGTGCAGGTCTGGGGCTTCGATGATGCGGAGCATTTCCGCGACTCGCCGCCACCGCCGGAGACGCTGGCCGCCGCGATGAACCAGCCGCACAGGCTCACCGAGGCGACACTGGTCGATGACGTGCTGACGGCCGACGCTCCGGGACTGAGGCTCGATCTCGGCGCCATCGCCAAGGGCGCCGCCGTGGGCGCCGCGCTGCGCTCCCTGAAGGCGGCCGGCATCGACCACGCCATGGTCAACGCCGGCGGCGACCTGCAGGTCATCGGCCATGCCAAGGGTCGTCCATGGCGCATCGCGGTCCGTCACCCGCGGCCGCCAGCGGATGCGCCGCGCCTGCTGGTCGGGCTGGAACTGCGCGACGGCGAGGCGGTGTTCACCAGCGGCGACTACGAACGCTACTTCGACTACCAGGGGCGCCGCTATCACCATCTGCTCGACCCCAGAACCGGTGAACCGGCGACCGGCGCGCAGTCCAGCACGGTGATCCACACGGACCCGGCACTGGCCGATGCGCTGGCCACGGCCCTGTTCGTCGGCGGCGTGGACCACTTTGACGTGCTGGTCGATCAGTTCGCGCTGGAATACGCCATGCTGGTCGATTCCGACGGTCGCATCCATGCCACGCCCGGCTTCATGGATCGGGCCGAGTGGCTGTCGGAAGTGGAATTCGCCCCCGACACGAACACACGGTGACCGGCCCCCGCCCGACTCCCGCCGATGTAGTGCTGATCGCGGTGCTGGCGCTGGTGATCGGCGGGCTTTACGCACGATTCTGGGCGCCGACGGCGGCCGCTCCGACGCATGCGCTGGTCAAGGTGGGCGACGCTGAACCGCTGCGCATCCCCCTGCATGTCGACGACCGGCTCGTCGTTACCGGGCGTCTCGGCGACAGTGAGCTGGAGGTAAGCCGGGGTCGTATCCGCTTCCTGCGCTCGCCCTGCCGACACAAGGTCTGCATCCGCTCCGGCTGGCTGCATGATGCCCACGACGCCACCGCCTGCCTGCCCAATCGCGTCAGCGTCTCGATGGCGGCGTCGGACCCTCGCTACGACGGTATCAGCCAGTGAAGCGCCGCATCTTCCTGCGGGCCACCCTGCGCGACCACCAGATTGCCGGCTTCGCGGCGCTGGCGATCGTGATTCACATCCTTGAGGCCGGGGTGCCGACGCCGATCCCGGGCATCAAGCCCGGCCTGGCGAACGTGATTACGCTGGTCGTGCTGCTACGCCACGACCTGCGCGCCGCGATCTGGGTGCAGTTGCTGCGCGTCCTGGTCGGCAGCCTGCTCATCGGCAGCTTTCTCACGCCGACCTTCCTGCTGAGCCTGTCGGGCGCACTGGGCAGCCTCGCCGTGCTGGCACTGCTGACCGGCTGGAACCACGTCGCCCGCCCGGTTCGGCTCGGCCCGATCGGACTGGGCGTCGCCGCGGCCTGCGCGCACATGGGCGGACAGTTCTGCGTGGCCTACGCCGTGTTCATCCCCCACCCCGGTCTGCTCACCCTGCTGCCCGTGCTGCTGACGGCCGCGATGCTGTTCGGCGCGTTGACCGGCTGGCTGGCCGGCGCCCTCTGCGAACGACTGCAAACCGAGCCGGAGGGCGACGGCGAACCGGGCTGAACAAGCTGGGGCAGACGCCGCGGCAGCGCTTGCGGTCACGCGCGTCACGGCGTGATACTGCCGGTCATGACAACAGGCAGCGAGTTCAAGAATCAGTTTCTGGTCGCCATGCCCAGTCTGCACGATGAGCATTTCGAACAGACCGTGACCTTTCTCTGCGAACATTCGGAGCAAGGCGCGCTGGGGCTGGTGATCAACCGGCCCTCCGATCTGTCCGTGGCCAGCATGCTCGACCACATGAACGTTCCCTGCGAGATGAAGCTGGACAAGGCCCCGGTGTTCTGGGGCGGCCCGGTGCAGCCGGAACGCGGTTTCGTGCTGCATACGACCGGCACCGACTGGGAGTCCACCGTCCAGGTCAGCGACACGCTGGCGATCACGTCGTCGCGCGACATTCTCGAAGCCATCGGTCTCGGCAACGGCCCCGAGCAGTATCTGATCACGCTCGGCTATGCCGGCTGGGATGCCGGTCAGTTGGAGGACGAGTTGCTGCACAACGCCTGGCTCAACACGCCGGCCGATCAGCAGATACTGTTCTCCACCGCACCACCGGAGCGCTGGGAAGCCTCGCTCGGGCTGCTCGGGCTGGACCCGATGATTCTGTCCGCGGATGCCGGCCACGCCTGACCCCCGGTCATCCGGGCCACTCCAGCCTCCCGCCGGCGTCTACCTCGCCTTTGACTACGGGGAGAAACGCATCGGTGTGGCGGTCGGCGACACGATTTCCCGAACGCCCCGACCGATCGATACCGTCGACAACCAGACGCGTGAACGCTGGACACGCATCGCGCATCTGATCGAGCAGTGGCGACCGGTCGGGCTGGTCGTCGGCGTGCCGCTGACCCTGGATGACGAGCGCCAGCCGATGACGGAAGCGGCCGAACGCTTCTGCCGACGCCTCAAAGGCCGGTATCATCTACCCGTCCACCCGGCCGAAGAACGCATGACCTCCCTGGAAGCCGATCTGCAACCTGTCGCGGGCCAAAGTCGCGACGCCGTTGCCGCCGCGCAAATCCTCGCCGACTGGCTCGGTCGTGGCTGACTTTCCCGACGTCGCCACCTTGCTGGACGCCATGGCGTCCGACCTGGAGGCCATGGGCATCCGTGAGGCCAATCCCGTCATCATCGGCATTCACACCGGCGGCGCCTGGGTGGCCGAGGCGCTGGCGCGGCGAATCACGCCGGATGCGCCGTTCGGCACCATCGACATCAGCTTTTACCGGGACGACTTCAGCCGCATGGGGCTGCATCCGCAGGTCCGACCCAGCCATCTGCCGGTCCCGGTGGACAACCGCGTGGTCGTGCTGGTGGACGACGTGCTCCACACCGGACGGACGATTCGAGCGGCGATGAACGAGATTTTTGACTACGGCCGCCCGGAGCGGATCATCCTGGCGGTGCTCGCCACCCGACCCGGCAGGGAGCTGCCGATCGCGCCGGACGTGGTCGGCCAGGTGGTCGAGACGCTGCCACCCGGCGACCATATTCGCCTGTCCGGACCAGAGCCCCTTCGCCTGTCGCTGGAGACCACCGCGTGAGCGCCGCCGCCGACATCCAGCGCACCGCCGACGGCCGTCTGCGCCACCTGCTGACGACGGAAGGACTCGGCCTCGAGCTGATCACCGAAATCCTCGACACGGCCGAATCCTTCGTGCCGGTCACCCGCAATGACGTGAAGAAGGTGCCGCTGCTGCGCGGCCGCACCGTCGTGAACCTATTCTTCGAAGCCAGCACGCGTACACGCAGCGCCTTCGAGCTCGCGGCGCACCGGTTGTCGGCCGACGTGCTGAACATCGAGGGCAGCAGTTCGTCCACGACCAAGGGTGAAACCCTGCTGGACACGCTGAAGACACTGGAATCCATGCACGTCGACATGTTCGTGATCCGCCACGGACAAAGCGGCGCCGCGGAGTTCTTCGCCGAGCATGCCGCGCCCGGCGTGGCGATTCTCAATGGCGGCGACGGGCGCCATGCCCATCCCACGCAAGGCCTGCTGGACGTGTTCACCATCCGCCGCCACAAGCCGGATGTCGCCGGCCTCAGCGTCGCCATCGTCGGCGACGTGCTGCACTCGCGGGTCGCGCGCTCGGACATCCACGCCTTGCGGGCGCTGGGCGTGAGCGACATTCGCGTGGTCGGACCGAAGACCCTGGTGCCCCCGGAACTCGATGCATTCGGCGTCAGCGTTCATCACGACCTGCGCAGCGGCCTGGACGGTGCGGACGTGGTGATGCTGCTGCGCCTTCAGCGCGAGCGCATGACGGGTCACTACCTGCCCGCCGGATCGGCCTTCCACCGCAGCTTCGGACTCAACGAACGCACGCTGCGCTACGCCAAGCCGGACGCGCTGCTGATGCATCCGGGGCCGATCAACCGCGGCGTGGAAATCGCCGCGCCGGTTGCCTACGGCGATCAGTCGGTGATTCTCGAGCAGGTCAGCCACGGCGTCGCCATCCGCATGGCGGTGATGGCCATGATCATCGGAGCGCACCGGTCATGAGCGATCTGATCTGCCTGCGCAACATCACGCTCAGCGACGGTCAGGTCCAAACCCTGTGGATTGCGGACGGTTGCCTGATCACGCTCCCGGACGGCTCACCCGACGCCAGAGTGATCGATGGTGAAGGCGGGCTGTTCCTGCCACTGGCCATCGATCTCTGCGCCCGCCTGCGTGAACCCGGCGCCACGCACAAGGCGACCATCGCCAGCGAAACCGCGGCCGCGATCAGCGCCGGCATCGGCACCGTCTGCCTGCCGCCGGACACAAAGCCGGTGATCGACCAGCCGGCGGTTGTCGACTGGATCGACGATCGGGGCCGTGACGCGGACGTCAGTCTCAAGCTTCTGGGCGCACTGACCGAGGGGCTGGCTGGCGAGGCGCTGGCCGATCTGGATGCGTTGCTGGACGCCGGCTGCATCGGTGTCGCCCAGCCACGCCGGCTGCCGCGCGCCAGTCTGCTGCGCCAGGCGCTGCAATACGCCTCGGGCCTCGGCTGCACCGTGCACCTTGACCCTGTTCATGCCGATCTGGCCGGTCAGGGTGTGGCGCATGCCGGGCGCCCGGCGATGCTGTCCGGGCTGACCGGCATTCCGGCCAGTGCCGAGGCCATAGGAACCGCGGTGGCGCTGGAACTTGCGCGCGACACCGGCTGCCGCGTGCATCTCGGGCGCATCACCACGGCCCGTGCCGTCGCGCTGATCGCCGCGGCGAAACAGGACGGCGTCGCAGTGACCTGCGATGTGTCGGCGCATCAGCTGTTCCTGACGGACGAGTCGCTGCAAGGCCTGGATCCGGCCTACCGTCTGGACCCGCCGCTGCGGACCGAGACCGACCGGCAGGCGCTGATCGGGGCCGTGGCGGACGGCACCGTCGATGCCGTCTGTTCCGATCACCAGCCTCAGGATCTCAACGCCAAGACCGACCCGTTCCCGATGACGGAACCCGGGGGGTCGACATTGGAATACCTGTTGCCAGCCGTGCTTACGCTGGCGCAGAGACAGGGTTGGAGCCACGACCGCGTCCGACGACTGCTGATCGACACGCCGGCGCGAATCCTGGGACTGGCTCCGCCCGCGCTGTCACCAGGGGAACCACTCTCGGGCGTCCTGCTGAAACCAACCGGCGCACCGGCCACGATCACCCAGCTCCGCAGTGCCGCCGGAATCACGCCATTCCAAGATATCCCGCTGACATGGCGGGTGGACGATGTGTGGCGCGCCGGTCAACACCTGCCATGCGACTGACCCGCTTCTCGCTTACCCGCGTTCTTGTATGATGCGGCGGGGGTATGAGGAAACACGGATGATTCGAGCCACTAGGACGGAGCCGGTTTTGGCGCAAGTCCGGGCGGAGTGAGTGCGAATCAATCAGTGTTGCCTTGAGCACATTCAAGATCAGCGCGGGCCGGACTCACGGGCGCGCGAAAACGAACACCGAAGTTGATGGGGGAAACCATGCCGCGCGTTCTTCTGGTTGACGACTCGCCGACCGACATCACGAACCTGCGAAAAATGCTGGAGAAAAACGGCTTCGAGGTCGTGGAAGCGCTGACCGGTGAAGCCGCGATCGAGAAAGCGGCATCCGAAAAGCCGGACGTGATCGTCATGGATGTGGTCATGCCCGGGATGAACGGATTCCAGGCCACACGCACGCTGTCCCGCGGCGCCGAGACGGCGTCGATTCCGATCGTCGTGATCAGCAGCAAGTCGCAGGAAACCGACAAGCTGTGGGCCATGCGTCAGGGGGCCCGCGAGTACATCGTCAAGCCGGTCAAGGAATCCGAGCTGATCTCGAAGGTGAACGGCGTTATCAACGGCTAGGAACGGCCGACGGAGTAGCACAATGGCTGAGGGCATCACCCGGGTCCGGGGAACCCAGATCGCGATCATTCTTCTCGTTCTCGCGATGAGTTCGATCGCGGCGGCACTGTTCATTCTCTACCGCGTGAACCAGGTCGCCCAGTGGGACCGCGACTACATCACCCTGGCCGTGGACTCCAGCGCCGTGGCGGAGAACATCGCCCGCCTGGCCGACGACATCACCCGCGGGCTCGCGCCGGACACTCGGAACATGGAAGGTCTTCGACTGACCTTCGAAGACAACCTGTTCGCACTGCGCGAAGGTGACGAGTTCATCGAACTCCCGCCGGCGCCGGTGGCATTGCAGGACAACATCGACGCGCTGGAAGCGGAATTCCAGCCGATGTCCGACGCCATCGACCAGATTCTCGACCGCCGCGCCGCCTACGTGCTGATCCAGCAGGAAGCGGACATCATCGCAACCACGGTCCCCGAGGTAACAGCGCCGCTGGAGATCTCGATTTCCGAACTGGCGAATCGCCGGGCACCGGCCGAGCAGTTGACCCTGCTCACCGGCCTGGTGATCGGCGCGAACAACCTGGTCGAACAGGCCAACGCCGTGACGCGCCAGGGTTACGATGCCGATGCACTGGCCGCCGAACTGGATTCGTCCGTCGCGGCCCTGTCCGGCGCGCTGCAGCAACTGATCAACGGTCAGGATCTCGGCTTCCGGCCGGCGACCACTCCGACGGTCGATGCCGCCCTTTCCGATGCGCTGGTCGGGATGCAGCGAATCCAGGGCAGCGTGGCAACCATCATCGAGGAGGCCGGCGAACTGGCCATGGTCCAGGCCGCGGCCGCCGAAATTTCGCGTTTGCGGAACAACGTGAAATTCACCGCGGAGAACAACCTCCAGCAGTCATTCATCGAGTACCGCGATGGCCGGACGCTGGACTCGATTCACGGCTACGTGCTCGGCGGGGTCACGGTCGTCCTCCTGGTCATCTTCGTGACCGTGCTCCTGCGTCAGGCCCGCGCCCGCGCCCGCGAACTGGAGGAGGCCGACGCCGCGCAGCAGGAAGCGATTCTGCGCCTGCTGGACGAGATCACCACACTGGCCGACGGTGACCTCACCGTGGACGTCACCGTGACCGAGGACTTCACCGGCGCGATCGCCGACTCCATCAACTACACCATCGACACGCTACGCAGCCTGGTCGGCACGATCACCGCGACCTCCGACGAGATCACCCAGTCGGCAACGGGCACCGAGGCGGTGACGCAGCAGCTGAACGTGGCATCACGCCGTCAGACCGAGGAGATCAACAGCGTATCGGCGGCCATCGGCGACATGTCAGAGTCGATGCAGCAGGTGTCGCACCGCGCCGACGAACTGGCGAAGGACGCCCAGGCGTCGATGGAAACCGCCCACAGCGGGTCGGAAACCGTGCGCCGGACCGTGGACGGCATGACCACGCTGCGGGATCAGATTCAGGAGACCGCGAAGCGCATCAAGCGACTGGGCGAGTCCTCGCAGGAAATCGGCAACATCATCGAGTTCATCAACGACATCGCCGAACAGACCAACACGCTGGCGCTGAACGCGTCGATCCAGGCTGCGATGGCCGGCGAGGCCGGTCGCGGGTTCGCCGTCGTGGCCGAGGAAGTGCAGCGGCTGGCCGAACGCGCAGGTAACGCAACACGCCAGATCGAAACCCTGGTCAAGACGATTCAGGCGGACACCAACGAGGCCATCGTGTCGATGGAGCGCAGCACGACCAACGTGGTCAGCAACGCGCAGCTTTCCGAAGAGGCCGGTGAAGCCCTGGACCGCATCGAGGCCTCATCGACCGACCTTTCCCGCCTGATTCTCGACATCTCCCGGGATGCCCGTGCGCAGACGCAGTCGGCTGCGGATCTTGCTGGTCGCATCGAAGTGATTCAGGACATCGCCGGTCAGACCCAGGTCGCCTCCGACACGACCGCCGCGGCCGTGTCGAACCTGAACGCGTTGTCGGTGAAGCTGCGTGAATCGGTGGCCGGCTTCAAGCTGCCATCGACCGAAGAGATGGACGACATCGACTTCGACGACACGCTGATCGATGCCGGCGAGGACGACACGGACGACGAACGCGACGCGGCATAAGGGGGCCGCCCCGCCGGGGTTACCGCCGCGAGGGCAGGAACGCCTGTTATCAGCTGCCGAAGTTGATCCGCGTTTCCAGGTTGGCGCGTGAATCGGCGTTGGACAGCGCCTCCTCCATCGAGATCTCGCCGGACTGGTACAGGTCGTAAAGCGCATCGTCGAAGGTCTGCATGCGCGAGTCGGACGACTCCGCCATCGCCTCGCGAATGCTGTCCACCTCGCCCCGCAGAATCAGTTCGGCGATATACGGCGTGACGACCATGACTTCCAGCGCCGCGGTCCGTCCGCCCTCCTTGCGCCTGACCAGGCGCTGCGAAATCACCGCACGCAGGTTCAGCGACAAGTCCATGTACAACTGCGCCCGGAGGAAATCCGGGTACATGTTGATGATGCGCTGCAGCGTCTGATACGCATTGTTGGCGTGCAGCGTGGAGATGGCCAAATGCCCGGTGCCCGCAAGCTGCACGCAGGATTCCATCGTCTCGCGCGAGCGGATCTCGCCAATCAGGATCACGTCGGGCGCCTCGCGCAAGGCGCTGTGCAGCGCGCGCTCGTAGCTCTTGGTGTCCTGCCCCAACTCGCGCTGGTTGATGATGGCGCGCTTGTTGGGATGGACGAACTCGATCGGATCCTCGACCGTGAGGATGTGGCCCGACGCGTTCTCGTTGCGATGGTTGATCATCGCCGCCAGCGTCGTCGACTTGCCCGAACCCGTGGCACCAACCATCAGGATCATGCCGCGCTTTTCCAGGATCAGATCCTTGAGCGTCTCCGGCAGACCGAGCTCGTCCAGGGTCGGGATCGCGTTGCGGACGTAGCGCAGCACCATTGCCGGCCGGCCACGCTGGTGAAACAGGTTCACGCGGAAACGGCCAAGACCACCGGCCTGGGTCGCGAAATCGAGTTCCAGTTCCTCCTGGTACTCCGCACGCTGTTCCGGTGTGAGGATGCCGTTGGCCAGTTCGCGAATCTGCGCCGAGGTCAGCTCCGTCTTGCCAACGGAGTGCATCTCGCCATTGATCTTGATCATGACCGGCGAGCTGGTCGTGAAGAACAGGTCGGAAGCCTGTTTTTCGACGGCAAGTTTCAGATACGGAACGATGCCCGGCGTGGCCGAAGAGTCCGCCATCAGCCACGCCCCCGCTGTGACGACGAAATCGTGGCGTCGTCGTCATCCATCATCGAGAGACTACCGAGCCCTTCATCGAGGTTCTTCTCGGCACGCTTGCTCTCCAGCTTGACGCGCAACCGCAACTCGTTCTTGGAATCGGCGTTTCGCAGCGCCTCCTCCAGACTGATGGTGCCGTTCTCGTAAAGATCGAACAGGTGCTGATCGAAGGTCTGCATCCCCTGCTCCCGGCTCTTGGCCATAACCTCCTTGATCTTGTGCACCTCGCCCTTGAACACGAGATCGGAAATGAGCGGGGAATTGAGCAGGATCTCCATCGCTGCCGCCCGCCCGCCGCCTTCGCGTCGCACCAACCGTTGCGAAATGATGCCGCGCAGGTTCAGCGACAAGTCCATCAGCAACTGCTCGCGCTTTTCATCCGGGAAGAAGTTGATGATGCGATCCAGCGCCTGGTTGGACGAGTTGGCGTGCAGCGTCGACATGCACAGATGCCCGGTCTCGGCGAAGTTGATCGCGTATTCCATCGTCTCCCGCGCACGGACCTCGCCGATCAGGATCACGTCGGGGGCCTGACGCAGCGTGTTCTTCAGCGCCGCCTCCCAGCTGTCGGTGTCCACCCCCACCTCACGCTGGGTGATGATGCAGCCCAGGTGCGGATGCACGTATTCGACGGGGTCCTCGATGGTGATGATGTGGCCCTTGGTCTCCTTGTTGCGCAGACCGAGCATCGCCGCCAGTGATGTCGACTTGCCGCTACCGGTCCCGCCCACCATCAGCACGAGGCCGCGCTTGGACATCACGACGTCCTTGAGCACTTCGGGCAGGCCGAGCTTGTCGAAGTCGGGAATCTCGGTCTCGATGGTCCGCAAGACCGCGCCGGCGCGCCCCTGCTGCACGAAGGCATTGACGCGAAAGCGCCCGATCTGCGGCGGCGAGATCGCGAAGTTGCATTCGTTGGTTTCCTCGAACTCCTTGACCTGCCGGTCGTTCATGATCGCGCGAACGATCATCGCGGAGTTCTCCGGCGACAGCAGCTTGTCCATCACCGGCGTCATCTGACCATCGACCTTCATCGCTGGCGGAAATCCGGCCGTGATGAACAGGTCCGATGCCCCTTTCTGCTTCATCAGCCGAAGCAGTTCCTGCATCAGTTTCGCGGCTTGATCGCGTTCCATCCTCGGGCCTCGTCTGGCAAATGCCTACATGAAATCTTCTTTCTTCACGGCCTTGCGTCGGGCTTCCTGCTTGGCCACCTTGCCCTCGCGCAGGAGGTTCTTCAGCGACTGATCCAGCGTGATCATGCCGTCGCGTGCGCCGGTCTGAATCGCCGAGTACATCTGCGCCACCTTGTTCTCGCGAATCAGGTTCCGGATCGCGGGGTTGCCGATCATGATCTCGTGCGCTGCGACACGACCACCGCCCTGCTTTTTCAGCAGCGTCTGGGAGATCACCGCCTTCAGCGATTCCGACAGCATCGCCCGAATCATGTCCTTTTCGGCGGCGGGAAACACATCGACGATGCGGTCCACGGTCTTGGCCGCGGAACTGGTGTGCAAGGTGCCGAACACCAGATGCCCGGTTTCGGCGGCGGACAGCGCAAGCCGGATCGTTTCCAAGTCACGCATTTCGCCGACCAGGATCACGTCCGGGTCCTCACGCAGCGCCGAACGCAATGCCTCGTTGAAGCCGAGCGTGTCGCGGTGCACCTCGCGCTGGTTGATCAGGCACTTCTTGGATTCGTGCACGAATTCGATCGGATCCTCGATGGTGAGGATATGCCCGTACTCGCTCTCGTTCTTGTGATTGACCATTGCCGCCAGCGTGGTCGACTTGCCGGAACCCGTCGGCCCGGTGACCAGCACCACGCCACGCGGCTGGTCGGCGATGTCCTTGAAGATGGGGGGGCAGCCGAGGTCCTCCAGCGAGAGAATCTTCGACGGGATCGTCCGGAATACGCCGGCGGCACCGCGATGGGTGTTGAAGGCATTGACACGAAAGCGCGCCAGATTCGGAATCTCGAAGGAAAAGTCGCATTCCAGCAGCTCATCGTAATCCTTGCGCTGCTTGTCGTTCATGATGTCGTACAGCATCTCGTGCACGTTCTTGTGCTCGAGCGCTGGCAGGTTGATGCGTTTGACGTCACCATCCACACGAATCATGGGTTCCATGCCGGCAGACAGATGCAGATCCGATGCTCCCTGCTTGACCCCAAACGCCAACAACTGCGCAATATCCATCAGTGCTCCCCGCGCCGTTCAGTGAGAAGTTCGCCCCAAAGTATCGACATCGCATGACCCCGGCAACTCATCCAAGCAGCGGAACCACCGCCGGACCATTCGATGTCGCGGCAGCGTATCGCGCGGTGCGTGAAAGAGTCGCAAAGGCCGCACGGGACGTCGGACGCAGCGGCGGCGACGTAACGGTGGTCGGCGCCGCCAAGGCGCAGGCGCCGAAGAAGCTGGCGACAGCACTGCAATGCGGGCTCGCCCATATCGGCGAGAACTACTGGCAGGATGCGCAAACCCATTTCGAGGCCGATCCGGAGCGACACGCCACCTGGCACTTCATCGGTCCGATCCAGTCGAACAAGACCGCCGACATCGCGGCGCACTTCGACTGGGTCCAGAGCCTGGACCGCCTGAAAATCGCCCGACGACTCAACGCCCAGCGCCCTGACGCGCTGGCGCCACTGCAGGTCCTGATTCAGGTCAACATCAGCGGAGAGGCCACGAAGTCAGGCATCCTGCCCGAAGAAATCTCGGACTTCGCCCGGGCGGTGTCCGAGTTCCCCAGGCTGCAGCTCCGGGGGCTGATGGCGGTGCCGGCACCGGACGACGAGGGCGCACATGCCCGGCTGGCCGAGCACTTCGCCCGACTCCGTGACACCGCACCCGGAATCGACGCGCTTTCCATGGGCATGACCAATGACCTGGAAACCGCCATCCACGCCGGGGCGACCATGGTACGTATCGGCACCGCCCTGTTCGGGCCACGCCCCACCCCAGCCCAGTCGGAACACCCATGAATCAAGATGACATGAAGCGGGCGGTCGCCCAGGCCGCGTTAAAGGAAATCGCCCCCGGAGCGATCCTGGGCGTCGGCACCGGATCGACCGTCAACCACCTCATCGACCTGCTTGCTGACCGCGTCGGGGATATTCCTGGCGCGGTGTCATCCTCCGAAGCCAGCACCCGCCGTCTCCAGGCGATCGGCATCCCGGTGCTGGACCTCAACGACGTTGATTCGATTCCTGTCTATATCGATGGCGCCGACGAAGTGACGCCCGAGGGGTTCATGACCAAGGGCGGAGGCGGCGCGCTCACGCGAGAGAAGATTGTTGCGTCGGCCAGCGACCGATTCGTGTGCATTGTCGACGGCAGCAAGCTCGTGGATCAGTTGGGACGCTTTCCGATTCCCATCGAAGTCATTCCCATGGCAAGGGAACACGTCAGCAGACAACTGACCGCGCTTGGCGGCCAGCCAAAGCTCCGGGAAAATGTTGTCACTGACAACCACAACTGCATTATTGACGTGTCCGGCATGACCATCCCGGATCCGCTCTCGTTTGAGCGCGAAGTCAATCAGATCGCCGGCGTTGTTACCGTGGGCGTCTTCGCGTCGGTCAAGGCATGCTCGGTGCTTATAGGACGAGAGAACGGCGTCGAAATGCTCAGGACCCCCTGAGCACCAGACCGTAATCTGCGAGGCAGGTCGTGGCCTTCCCCGTGGGGCTGGGACAGGGAGGCGACACGACGTGAGACAGACTTCGTCAGGTGGATTCACCCTGATCGAGATCATGGTGGTTGTGGCCATCGTGGGTCTCCTCGCCGCCTTTGCTGTCCCCATCTATCAGCAGTACGTGGCCCGGGCACAGGTCGCCGATGGCGTGTCCCTGGCCCGCAGGGTCCGGGCAGCGGTGGAAGAATATGTCGTGGACAAAGGGACGTTTCCGAGCGATACCACGGAGCTGGCACGCTACGAAGTTAAGCTTTCCTCGAAGTACGTGACGTCGATCAATCTCGCTCCGGCAGCCGGGACAAGTGCATCAGGCGAGATTGTCACTCAGTTCAGGAGCACCAACGTATCGCAGCTCATCGCCGGCGGCACGATCTCGTATTTCCGCTCCCCCGAAGGCATCTGGAGCTGCCTCGGCGAGGGCAACGGCACTACCACGCTCGACCAGATGCTGATTCCCAAGCAGTGCAACTAGGCTGAAAACGTCACCCTGCGTCAACAACTGACAAATTGCGTCAGGCCCCGCCTGGGCGCAACAAGAATTTATCATTAAGATATTGAATTAAAAGGAATTCATCACTTCTCCAGCATGGCACCACATGTGCGACCTGTAATGACAGGCGGACCGTCCGCTGACTCAACCGCACTGGGAGAAGGATCAAGCAATGAACAAGCAACAGGGTTTTACGTTGATCGAACTGATGATCGTCGTCGCGATCATCGGCATCTTGGCCGCAATCGCGATTCCGGCCTATCAGGACTACATCGCGCGCTCGCAGGTAGCTGAAGCATCGACGTTGATCGGCGGAGCTCGCACGGCAATCGAAGAGGACGTCGCGCAGACTGGAACATTCCCCGCCGATACGGCAGCGCTAACCGCTCTGGGCATTCGTGTTAGCGGCGAATACGTCTCTGTTCTGACGGCTACGCCAGCAGGCGGAACTGCCGGCGCAGGAACTATCAGCGCAACCTTCAAGAGCACCGGCATTTCAGCTGGCATTCAAGGCGCCGTTCTGACCTACCAGCGCGACGACACTGGCGAATGGACTTGTCTATCGGGTGGCACCACAACCCTGGATGACAAGTTCCAGCCGAAACCGTGCGAATGAAGCCTATTTCTAGCTTTAGCCTAGAGTAAGAATAGGAGCCCGCCGTATGGCGGGCTCTTTTTTTGGAAATCACTGAAGCAGTCGTAACGTGAACTTCCGTCATCGGACACCTGTTTACTTGCTGACCACGATAGTGCTTCTTGCGCTAACTTTCTGGGCCTATGCTCCTGGAATGACGGGCACATTTCAGTTGGATGACTACCCAAATATCGTCCAGCAATCAGCGTTACATGCCGAAAACATCAATCCGGCATCCGTTCGGCGAGCCGTTCAGGAAGGCTCTACAAATATTTTGGGACGACCGGTCGCAATCCTCACGTTCATGGTCGATTACGCGATTGCCGGGCTCGAACCCAGACAATTTCTCGGCACCAACCTTCTCATTCATCTCGTAACCGCTCTAGCGGTATTGTTATTCATCTTCAGACTCGCTCAACTGACGGGCCTGAAACACGCATGGCCGGTTGCTCTGTTCGCCACGCTGTTGTGGGCTGCACACCCCTTCAACCTCACGGCAGTCCTATACATCGTCCAACGCATGACCTCTTTGGCGGCACTCTTCGTTGTCTTGGCCGCAGCTCTCTACGCTGGATACCGGACGTTACCGAACCCGTCTGCCCGGAGAACGGGAGCGATGATCGTCGCGATAGGAATCGCGATGACTTTCGGCGCACTCAGCAAAGAAAACGCTGCGCTAGCACCACTGCTTTTGGTGTCAGTGGAGTTGCTCGCACGATGGACGGGAGCAGACCATGGAACCAAATATCAGCGGATAGCATTCTGGGTCTGCGCAGGGGTGCCAAGCCTGCTCCTCGTCAGCTATTTAATGTTGAAGGTTCCTGATTTTTCTGCTGGCTATGTCCACAAGGAATTCAGTCTCGGCGAACGTTTACTCACTGAAACGCGCGCCTTTTGGTTTTATATCGGACAACTGCTCTATCCTCGAATCAGTGAGATGTCGCTTTATCACGATAGCTTTCCGCTCTCCCAAGGGCTGCTATCACCGCGGTCAACAACGTTTTCCGTACTGGGTCTTGTTGCCATCGGCGCCTTCGTACTCATCATGCGAAGACGGTTACCTTGGCTTTGCTTTGGACTCATCTTTTTCGCAAGTGGGCATCTTCTCGAAAGCACGGTTATCCCTTTAGAACTCGTATTCGAACATCGAAACTACTTGCCAAGCGTCGGGTTGATCGGCGGGCTGACCCTTCAACTCAGCAACTGGGTTCAAGACCAGCGGGCCAGAATGAGACTCGTCGCTACAGTCGCCGCCGCAGTCCTCAGCGTGGTTCTGCTCCTTCAGACACATCTACGTTCGAGTATCTGGGGAGCACCGATCGAACACGTTGAAATCGCCCTGAATACGCACCCTGAATCCGCCCGCGTTCAAAGCGCCGCTGCCAACCTCTACCACCAACTCTGTGAAGGATCCGCAGTCTCCAGCCCGATATCAACCACGGCTTGGTGCGAACAAGCCATTGTTCACTACCGCAATGCGGCGAACATTGACCCGGAGAATGCCGGCAGCCTGATCCGTGCAGCCGCCCTGCTTAGGAAAACCAGCCACGACGTACCCATCGAGATGCTTGAACAGATCAATCGTCGCCTACGGCATGGTGCGTCCGCATGGATCAACTACAACGTGCTCTATGGGTACTTGATTGAAGACAATCCGGACACACCCTTCCCAGCTCATTGGCTAGCAAATTGGGTCGAGGCTTCCCTCGCCAATTCAAGAACAAGACCGCTGGCACGAGCCGCGATTCTGTCCGGCTACTCCCAACTACTCTTCAATCGGATGCGACGTCCTGACGAAGCTGTTCAGGCAATGAAGCAGGCTGCGACGCTCCAGCCAGACCGGTTTGACATACAGTTGAGTCTGGCGAAGCTTTACATAGCCTTGGGAGACCAGCAAAACGCAGACAGGCAGCTGGAATATATGCGTTCGATGAAAGGATCCTGGGCCTATGAGACAGAGCTTTCCGAGTTCGCTGCTCCGTATGACTCCACACACTGACTTCACCTGCTTCACGCCACTTCCCAGCAGACTGTTCACGATGAATCCGCCGAGCACTATCTCAGTCATCATCCCGGCCAAAAACGAGAGCCGGTCGATCGGCGAGGTCGTTCACGCAGTTCTGACCCTGTTCCCCGATGCCGAGATGTTGGTAGTTGACGATGGCTCTTCCGACGAGACCGGTGTGATAGCAGAAAAGCTTGGCGCAACTGTCATCCGACACCCAACCAGCCGAGGAAATGGCGCAGCAATCAAATCGGGAATCCGTGCCGCCAATGGAGATGTCATTGTTTGCATGGATGGGGATGGACAGCATCTGGCAAGTGACATCCCTCTCCTGCTGGACCGCATTGCCGAGGGGTACGATCTGGTTGTTGGTGCGCGAACGCGGAATGCTCAGGCCAATTGGTGGCGCGGCATGGCCAATCGCTTTTACAACAAACTGGCCAGCTGGATGACCGGGCACAAGGTTGACGATCTGACTTCAGGCTTCCGGGCCATGCGGCGGCACAGAATCATCGAATTCCTCTCTCTGCTGCCGAATGGTTTTTCATATCCCACGACGAGTACGATGGCGTTTTTTCGGGCGGGTTACGGAGTCCACTACACTGGAGTCACAGTCAAGCAGCGCGCCGGAAGCAGCCACATCAGAATAATTCGGGACGGCGCTCGCTTTCTGCTAATCATCTTCCGCGTTACCACGCTCTACTCGCCCCTAAAGCTTTTTGTCCCCGTTAGTATCGCCTTGTTCTTATCCGGCGCTTCTTACTACCTCTACACCTTCATCATGGCGGGCCGCTTCACGAATTTTGGAATGTTGCTCCTCACCACTTCTGTGCTGGTATTTCTATTGGGGCTCGTATCAGAACAGATCACCCAGTTGCTCTACGTCCAAGCAAGTAACTCGATTTCAAGTCATCAACGGCCCTATAGCGAAGCTGGACATGGTGACTCTACGGCCGACACCGATACCTCGCACCGCTAGGGTGGCAGCGCGCGAACTTGTTATATGGGATTGGGTACCGCACAGCCTGGTCGCTGTCTGCCTGTTGAGAAAATGCCCGCCCGCCAACCTACGAGGCAAGCGGGGAACAAATTCAACTGCTGCGTCGACCGACCATCGCACGACGCCTGACAGCTAACGTCCGACGACCTTCCATCCGTAACGAGCCAGCGCAACAATGAATCGTGCACAAAAGACAGACGTCGTCATGGTCGGCACCTACTCCGCGATGAACAAAGGCGACGCCACGATGCAGCAGGTTTTCTCGGGTCTGTTGCGCTCAAACTATGGAGAAGTAAGACCGATACTGTCCTCGCCATTTCCAAACCTAGATGCAGCTCGCTACCCGGACATGCTGATCGTGCGTAGCAGGCGGAGAAACATCCCGCTAGCAACCCTCCAACTGCTCGCGCTGGTAGCGGCAAAACCGTTCGGCCTTGAGCGCTTCATTGCGGGAAGTACGACCGAATTGCGATCGATTCGCGATGCGTTAGCCGTAGTGGACCTAAGTGGAGACATGCTGACCGAAGACTACGGCATGCTGATTTGCTGGTCACATTTCCTGCCCCTGATGCATGCGATGCTGCTTGGAACTCCGGTCATGATCTGCGCCCAGTCGGTGGGACCGTTTAACTGGATGAACTGGCTTGCACGTCGCATTTTCCAACGGGCAACCATCGTGACAGTACGCGAGTCGATCAGCTACGCGACGGTACGAGACCTAGGTGTAAGAGACGCTGACGTGAAGCTTACTGCGGACCTAGCCTTTCTATTGCCAGCAGCCCCAGAATCACGGTTGCATGCGATCCAGGGAAAGATTGGCATGATCAAAGATGACACCCCAATTCTGGGAGTCTCAGTGAGCGCATTGCTGGCCGACAGTGGCAAAGCTCGATTTCGCCCTGCTTTGCCAATGAAGAAGCTGGCGGAGATCATTGATCAAGCGGCTACACGCCACCGCATGCGAGTGCTCCTCGTCTCCCACGTGTACGGCCCACGGCCATCGGGCGATGACCGACGCATCGCCAAGCACCTTGCCGGCTTGATGACCACACCGACGATGATCACAGAAGACGAGTACGAAGCTTGTGAACTCAAAGCATTGATCTCCAAGTGCTCCGTTTTTATCGGATGCCGGATGCACGCGAACTTGGCGGCTCTGGACTCCGGCGTTCCCACACTAGCGCTTGGCTACAGCCACAAGAGCGTCGGAATTTTGGACGACATGGGTCTTTCGGAGTGGTCTGTGGACTACCGGACTCTCGATGCGTCAACGCTAACGGAGAAAGTCGAAGCATTGATCGCGGAAGCCGATAGTTACCGCGCCAAGCTCCAAGCAGCACTGCCAGAATGCCGTGTCCGCGCCCGACAGAACCTGCATCTGTTCGCCGAGCGTTGCCTCAGCCTTCCACAGTGAACCAACTCGCCGGGCTAGCGGGCTCGCATCTCACAATTGAAGAACGCGAGAAGCGACTTCGAAACGCATTGAGCGATAGCGCCGATGTGCTAGTAGTCCGGCATTTGCAAGATTCATTGTCAGTTGCCTGGACAGGCCACCACGATGTAGTCGCCCTATCTCAACGAGAAGGGTGCGCTGTTCTGATGTTTGGTGCAGCGTATTTCTCACACGATAGTGGCATACGGTCAGGCGCTCGGCCCATAGCTGCAATCGCCAACGATTGTATGGAGCAGATCGCAAAATTTGGCTTTTCCGCCCTTAGCTTGCCTCAAGGTTCATACATTGGCTTTTTCCGTTGCGGGTCAGACCGACAATGGCATGTGCTAGGTGATCCAGGCGGCAATCGCTCGCCTTATTTCTCAACAGAGGGCGGGGAGCTACGAGTAGCTTCTTCGGCGCGAGTGTGTGCCCTGCTCGCACCCAGACCGGCACTCGATCGACGCTACGAACGCTTCTTTCTCAGCTACGGTTTCCACCCTTTCGGAACCACTGCGTTCTCGACGACTGACGCGCTTTCAGCAACAGAGAAACTGAACTGGCCCGGAGGAGAAACGTCGTCGAAGCCCATCAGCAGCAAGCCTGAAGCTAAACCACAAGATGGTATAGCGGACCCGATCAACGCGTTGTACACCACGCTTTCGCAGTGTTTGGACGAACAGCTGAGTGCGGACAAGGATGTTGCAGTTCTGCTAGGCGGATTCGACTCTGCTCTTGTCGCGTCAATGCTTCAACGCGCGGGTAAGCGAGTCACCACGTATTCGTTCCGATACGGTGACAGACTCTTTAACCAACCGCACGTCGAAACGCTTTCGAAATACTTGGGTACACGGCATGTCTGGGTCGATATTGATGCCTCAGTCATCGACCACTATCTAACTAGCTATGGATACCAGTTTCTACGCCCCACAAACTGGGTCAACTACGTAGCACAGACTGCACATGTTGCGGAGCACATTCGTGCAGACGGCATTCGCATCGCCTACTCTGGCGACGGGTGCGACGGCTTGTTCTTGGGCTATCCGGGCGCCTTCCAACGCACTCGCCTGTTTGCTGCACTGCCTCATCTGCCACGGTGGCTGACGGCGGCCGCTGTCGGCGCAGCGTCATCGGCAACGCTGGACAAGCGGCTTGGACACCCGTATCGCGTAGCGATGAACATGCTTCGGGCAACAGGACGGCCTATGCCCTATCGAGGATTTCTCACGTTCCGCATCTTGGATGATGTGTCGATCGAAGCGCTGGCGCACTCCACGGTGCCCGACTGTGATCTTGATGCCGTGGGCTTATCGCTTGCCCAGGCTGCTGATACGAATGATATAGAACGCCTTGGATATCTCGCTAAGGGTTTGATTTCTCCGAACGCCATCAAGCTCTCGGCTTGCCTGGACATTCACGGGCTTCCCGTTTTTTCCCCGTACATGCATCCTGCACTTAGGTCGATGGTCAGTAGCATGCCCTCCGAACTGCTCAGAGATCGGAAGACATTCTCTCTCAAGGACTTAGGGAAGTCCCTTTTGATTACGATGGCACGGCGTCACGGCCTACTGCCTGACACGATCATTTACCAGCCGAAGCTAGCCGCCGTCGACAGCCCTATCGATTCTTGGTTTCGCGGAGAATTGCAGAGTTCATGCCGGTCGGCGATCTCCAACCTGCCGTTCGAGGTCGATTCCGACTACGTGGACTGGCTGTTCCGAGACAAGTTGTCGGAACGCCTGTACAAGAAACACCTCGGCTCAACACGCGTGATCAGCGACGCCATCTCGCTGCTCGCAACCTACGGCGCGACCTGTGCCAGCATTCGTAACTGAGTCACCAATGTCGCGCTCAACAACATGAAAGCGTGGCCATCGTGGCGAATGCCCTACTGGATGCGCTTGATCGTATCGCTCGCCCTGGTAGTGCTATGTATCCGTTTGGTTGATCCGCACCGACTCATATCGGCAGCCGCTCAAGTCAGCCCAATCGAACTGGTAGCTGCACTCAGTCTGAATTTCCTGGGCACCGTATTCTGTCGAGCCTGGTCGTCCTGGGTTGTAAATAACGAGTCCGGTGTCGCAATACCCCTTACAGGGTTTTTAAAAATAAATTTAATCGCCAGATTCTATACCTTGACCATGCCACGCGGCGCAGCGGCTGTGGTCCGGTGGGATGCATACAGACGAGGTAGCTCCGGCGCTTCTGCCACAGCCCTACTCGCATTCGAGACGCTTGTAACGCTGCTCATCTTATTTTTTACAGCCGGCCTGTTCCTCGCAGTGGCCCCTCCTCAAGACTCAGCGATCACAAGATCGCTTGAAATCACCATATGGCTAGGCACATTTGCCCTTGTCGGATCTATGCTGCCCTTTTTCAACGCCAAAGCTGCAAACATCGCTCAGAACATCGCCGACAATCTGGCTCGACGATGGCCACGACTAGAGACCGGTCTCTCTGCATTTGTCGAATCAGTTCGCCGCTACAAATCGATACCAGCGGCCACCGCTGGACAAGTATTGATGATCAACGCAGTCGGCTATGCAGCCTTCGTACTTAGCGCATGGGTTATCACCTGCGCACTGGAGCTTGACCTCACACTGTTGCAGGTCGGTTGGATCCGCTCCCTAACAATGCTAGCCACGCTCGTGCCCGTCACAGTTGCAGGCATTGGCATGCGTGAAGCGGTGTTCATCATCCTGATGGGTGAATGTGGGGTTGAGCCACCTGCAGCACTCGCATTTTCACTTATCGCGTTTTCACTACAAATCTCGCTTGGCATCATCGGTGGGGGCCTTGAACTGAAGCGGTGGCTACAGCGGTGATGAACGTAACCGTAAGACAACACCCAGGGCGATAAACATGCGACTAAAAGCCAGACCCGTGGTTGCGTTAGATCGAACAATGAAAGCTCGAATGATCGATGCACTAGTGGCCGATGCAACTGGCGCTCCTGTTGAAGCGAGAAGAGTGCTCGATATTGGCTGCGGCAACGGCGATATCGCCGCTCATTTCGCCGAACGAAACACTGTATGCACTTTGGACATTGTGGATCAGCGAAGGAACCAGCACCGCACGTTGGCGCACTGCATCGGCGCCTCTGAACAGCTCCCCTACGCCGACCAATGCTTTGATTTGGCGCTTTCGAACCATGTAATCGAACATGTCCAATCGCACGAAGCGCACCTACAAGAGATATTTCGGGTGCTAAAACCCGAAGGCGTCTGCTTCTTGGCCACACCAAATGGGACGTCACCCTTCATGCGCGGGCACATCGGCAACCCAATGGTGCTCAAGCACGCCCAAATGAAGCCTCTATTCGAGAGCTGCGGATTTCATGTTGAAGAGTGCTATACGCGCTGGCTGCATCAGCCAATAAAATTCCATTGCCCAACCCGTATAGGAGCGCTTTTCCCCACGTTTGTACTGCAACTCATGAGCCCCTGGTACCCGAGTCAAAACTTCCTATTGACTCGACCCTCACTGTAACAACCCGAAAAAGAACTTAGGAAATAGAGCACAAAGATTGATAAAGTAAGACATGGGCTTGGGCTACTCCCGGCCAACCCAGCAACCGTACGTGTTGACGCTGCGCGGCACGACAGTCCGTCTGGGCGACGTCGCCCAGGCGGTCGATCAATGCAGCAGCCAATCCGCTTGAGTCGGCAGGGGACACAATCCAGTTCGGGCTCATCGCGAGTTCGGCCAATGCGCCAACGTCAGATACCAGAACAGGGCATCCACGGCCTGCGGCCCGGCACGCCGCTCCGGACTGGCTTGCAAAGCTGACATAGGGAAATACTGCTAGCTCGGCACCGTCGATCAGTGCATCGAGTTGATCGTCAGGGACAAACCCCTCTACGAGTCGCACGCGCTTGGCTAGGACATGGTCGAGCAATTGCCTTCGAATGACCTTTGCGTCGTTACGAGTCCCCAATATGTTCGCCACAATGGAAGACAGCAGCGACGACGCGCCATCCCACAACCGACCGGCGATCACTAGATCCACATCGTCGCAACTCTTGCAAACAACTCTCCAAGCAGCCAACAACTCCCCAACGCCCTTGTAGCCTCGAAGGTTGCCGAACAACAAGACGTAACGGCGAGACCTTTGTTCGCATGCTGGTTGCCTGGTAGCCAGACGATCACCACGAACCTCAGCAGTACTGGAAAATGTGATCCCATGAGGGATCACATGAATCGCCTGCATATCGATACCACGCTCGACCAAAGATTTCCTGCCTCGCGCGTCGTGCACAACAATCGCATCCGCCGTCGTCAGCCACCGCATTTCTGGGCCTGATAGCCACCCAAGTGCTTCGTGCGGCTTGGGATTGTGAACAGTGACCACAATCTTGCACCCCAGTGCTTTCAGCCTCCTAGTAAGCGGCAAGAGATAGAACGCCATCGGAGCGACCCAGTGCTGAAAATGCACTACGTCTGCCGGATATCTCGTTAGAACATTCCAGGACTTTGGCTTGGCCCAGTGTATGCCTGGGTGAACCATGTCCATATCTGCTGTCTTCTCGGCGGGGTGGAGCCCACCGGGGAACGGGGCTTCGTAGTTGACCGGCACCATGCATGCCGCGCTCGTCGCTTCTAACGCAGCCAGAAGTTGGTCTGAGTAAGGACTGACACCTCGTGCGGGTGAGCCAAACTGACTAACCAGATGAACCCGCGGAAAGGGTTTATCAGATTCCATACGAGAATCTTCGCAACAGCTTAAGGCCGCTCTACATGCAGCCCAGCCGACGAAAACGCCTTGGGATCGAGAACCCCCTTCACGTCCACAATCGGCGCGACGCGATCGCTGAGCCATCCACCCACTGACTCGGGCGATAGGCTTGGCCGAAACAGATCGTGGCTTACAGCGATCACTACGCCCGCGAGGTCCCGGAGGGCGTCCATGCTTGACAACTCGATGCCGGACGCGCGCTTGAATAACTCAGCGTCAACCATCGGGTCGACCGCCACCACGTCGAGCCCATGCTCGCTCAACTCAGCAATTAGGTCGAACACCCTAGAGTTTCGAAAATCCGGACAGTTTTCCTTGAATGCGACGCCCAAGACCGCCACTCGACTGCCCTGGGACAGGCTTCCTGCACGGACCAATGACTTCACCATTCGACGCGCCAAATCCCGCCCACCATCGTCATTGATCCTACGTCCTGCGAGGATCACCTGTGGATGATATCCAACAGTTTCAGCCTTGTAGGTAAGGTAATAGGGATCAACGCCGATACAGTGCCCGCCAACCAACCCTGGCCGAAACGGAAGAAAGTTCCATTTTGTACCTGCAGTCTCCAAGACATCGAGCGTGTCAATACCAAGCTTTTGAAAAATAATCGACAGCTCATTCATCAATGCAATATTCAAATCACGCTGCGTGTTTTCGATGACCTTCGCGGCCTCGGCAACCGCGATACTCTTGGCCCGGAACACGCCAGCCTCGACGACACGTTCATAAAGCGACGCCACCTGAACGAGCGTCGCTTCGTTCTCGGCGGCGACAACCTTGACGGTGTTGCGCAACGAATGCTCACGGTCGCCGGGATTGATGCGCTCCGGCGAGTAGGCCATCAGAAAATCCTGTCCTCGAGTGAACCCCGAGCAGCGCTCGATGAGCGGCGCCAGCCACTCATCCGTGAGACCGGGATAGACCGTGGACTCGAGAACAACGATGGCGCCACGCTTGAGGTTGTCGCCAACCGCACGTCCCGCGGCCTCCAGCGGGGCGAGATCGGGTTGCTTGGCCTCGTTGATCGGCGTGGGAACGGCGATGATGACCACGTCGGCCTCGCGCAACGCGCGGGCATCGGCGGTGAATTCCAGTTGCGTCGCGGCGACGAAGGCCTCGGGCGGGGATTCACGGGTGGGATCGCTACCACCACGCAGCACCTCGATACGGCCTGGGTCGTTATCCAGCCCGATGGTCCGCAGATGCTGGCCGAATGCCAGCGCCAATGGCAGCCCCACATAGCCCAGGCCGACGACGGCAACGGTTTCCACAGACTCTCCCAAGTGGCCAGAAACGACATCGGGCGCCGCAGCGCCCGATGTGATTATGACATTGTCCTGTCTTGCTTACGCGTCTTCCGACTCCGCGGCTACAGGACGGTCGACCAGTTCCACATACGCCATCGGCGCATTGTCACCCGGCCGGAAGCCACACTTGAGGATGCGGATGTAGCCACCCGGACGCTCCTTGTAGCGCGGACCAAGATCGGTGAACAGCTTGCCGACCATTTTCTTGTCACGCAGACGGTCGAAGGTGATCCGGCGGTTGTGCACGGAATCGTCCTTGGCCCGCGTGATCAGCGGCTCGGCGAAGCGGCGCAGTTCCTTGGCCTTGGGCAAGGTGGTGCGAATCATTTCATGCTCGAACAGCGAGTTCGCCAGGTTCTGCATCATCGACTTGCGATGACCCTGCTCGCGTCCAAAGTTGGTTCCAGCGTTACGATGCCGCATGGCTCAATCTCCAGTCCCGGCCGTGATCAGGCCGATTCGCCGGCGCCCACTTTGGGCGGGGTCCAGCTGTCCAGTTCCATACCCAGACCGAGGCCGTGGCTTTCCAGCACTTCCTTGATCTCGTTCAGTGATTTCTTGCCGAGGTTTGGCGTCTTCATCAGTTCGGTTTCCGTGCGCTGCACGAGGTCGCCGATGAAGTACACGTTCTCCGCCTTCAGGCAGTTCGCCGAGCGGACGGTCAGGTCCAGCTCGTCGATCGGCTTGAGCAGCATCGGGTTGATGACCTCGGTCGGCTCCTCGACGGTGGCCGCGGCTTCAGCGTCCAGGTCGACGAACACGGCCAGCTGATCGCGCAGGATCTGCGCAGCGGTCTGTACGGCATCGCCGGCATCAACGCTGCCGTTGGTGTCGATATCCAGGATCAGCTTGTCCAGATCGGTGCGCTGTTCGACGCGAGCGCGCTCGACGGCGTAGCTGACGCGACGCACCGGCGAGAACGAAGCGTCGAGACGCAGGCGACCCACGCCGGAGCCTTCTTCTTCGCTGACCTTGGCCACGCTGGCAGCCGGCTGGTAGCCGCGACCGGATGCGATCTTCAGCACCATGGACAGCTTGCCGCCAGTCAGGTGTGCAATCACATGATCAGGATTGACGATCTCGACATCATGGTCGATGGCGATGTCACCCGCGGTCACCACGCCCTCGCCGTCCTTGGACAGACGCAGCTCGGCGGTTTCGCGCGCGTTCAGGCGAACCGCGACACCCTTGAGGTTGAGCAGGATGTCCATGACATCTTCCTGCACGCCTTCAATGGTCGTGTACTCGTGCAGCACGCCCTCGATCTCGGCCTCGACGATCGCGGCACCCGGGATCGAAGACAGCAGAATGCGGCGCAGCGCGTTGCCCAGCGTGTGGCCGTAGCCGCGTTCCAGCGGTTCGATGGCAACACGGGCGCGGGTGGCGGAAACCTGGTCGACGTCAACGCGCCGCGGCTTCAGCAAGTCTTTTGAGGGACCGGTCATAGGTAACGTACCTCACAAACTGAATTGCAAAGTCGGGCACGAGGGCCCGACTCGATGGGATCCGGCGCCGCCCACGCGACGCCATCACCAGAATGCTTACTTCGAGTAAAGCTCGACGACGAGATTCTCGTTGATGTCCGGGAGAATCTGGTCGCGATCCGGACGCGTCTTGAACGTGCCGGTCAGCTTCTTCTCGTCCACTTCCATCCACTCCGGGAAGCCCAGCTGCGAAGCCACTTCCAGAGCAGCCTGGATGCGCGTCTGCTTACGGGCCTTCTCGCGGATTTCGACCACGTCACCCGGGGCGACCTGGTAGGACGGGATGTTGACCACCTGGCCGTTGACCACGATGGACTTGTGGTTCACCAGCTGACGGGCCTCCGAACGCGTGGAGCCGAAGCCCATGCGGTAGACGACGTTGTCCAGCCGGCATTCCAGCATCTGCAGCAGCAACAGGCCGGTGGAGCCCTTCTGCAGAGCGGCTTTCTTGTAGTAGTTGCGGAACTGGCGCTCGAGCACGCCGTACATGTGCTTGAGCTTCTGCTTTTCGTGCAACTGCAGCGCATAGTCCGACAACCGCTGACGGCGGCTGCCATGCATGCCCGGCGGCGTGTCGATACGGCACTTCGTCTCGATCGAACGACCGCGGCCCTTCAGGAACAGATCGGTGCCCGAACGGCGCGACTGCTTGCACTTGGGTCCTGTGTACTTCGCCATGACTTAAACCCGACGCTTTTTCGGAGGACGGCAGCCGTTATGCGGAATCGGCGTGACGTCAGCAATGTTCGTGATACGGAAGCCCACGTTGTTCAGTGCGCGAACGGCGGACTCGCGGCCCGGGCCCGGGCCCTTGACGCGAACCTCGAGGTTCTTCACACCATGTTCGGCAGCCGCGTTGCCGGCCTTCTCGGCAGCAATCTGCGCCGCGAACGGCGTGGACTTGCGGGAGCCCTTGAAGCCGCTGCCGCCGGCCGTCGCCCAGGACAACGCATTGCCCTGACGATCGGTGATCGTGATGATGGTGTTGTTGAACGTTGCGTGGACGTGCGCGATGCCGTCCGCAATGTTCTTCTTGACCCGCTTACGCGGACGCGCTTGAGCCTTGGCCATGAAACTTAAACCTACTTACGAATCGGACGACGCGGGCCCTTGCGGGTCCGGGCGTTGGTACGAGTGCGCTGACCGCGAACCGGCAGACCGCGGCGGTGACGAATGCCGCGGTAGCAACCCAGGTCCATCAGTCGCTTGATGTTCATGCTGACCTCACGACGGAGGTCACCTTCGACGACGTACTTCGCCACGGCCGTGCGCAGTCCTTCGACTTCCGGCTCGGCCAGCTCCTTCACCTTGACGTCCGGAGCCACACCGGCTTCGTCACAGATCGCCTTGGCGCGGGTCGGGCCGATGCCATAAATCGACTGCAGCGCGATAACCGCATGCTTGTTGGCTGGTACGTTGACGCCTGCAATACGCGCCATGCTCTAACTCCTGTGAACTGCCTGCGCGGCCCGAAAAAGGCGCGCGAATTTACCTGAAAAATACTGTGTTTTCAAGACACGTCATCACGCCGTGTCCTCTGCCACTAACCCTGACGCTGCTTGTGCCGCGGGTCGGTGCAAATCACGCGCACGGTGCCGTGCCGACGAATGATCTTGCAGTTGCGGCAGATCTTCTTCACAGACGCTCGAACTTTCATGCGTCGATCCTCTTGTTACCGTGTCACGCCGGCACCGCCTGGTGCCCGCAGATTCGCCTTTTTCATCAGTCCCTCGTACTGGTGGGACATCAGATGCGCCTGCAGCTGTGCCATGAAGTCCATGACCACAACCACGATGATGAGCAGGCTCGTGCCACCGAAATAGAACGGCACGTTCCACTCAAGAATCAGAAACTCCGGCAACAGGCAGACCAGCGTGATGTACGCCGCACCGGCGACGGTCAGCTTGGTCAGCACGTTGTCGATGTAGCGCGCTGTCTGCGCGCCGGGCCGAACCCCCGGGATGAATGCCCCGGATTTCTTCAGGTTGTCGGCCGTCTCCCGCGAATCGAACACCAGCGCGGTGTAGAAAAAGCAGAAGAATACGATCATCAGCGCGTACAGCAGCACGTAAAGCGGCTGGCCCGGAGACAGCGCGTTCGCGATCGACTGCAGGAAGCCGGGACCACCCTCGCCGAAGAAGCGGACGATCGACGCCGGGAACAGGATGATCGACGACGCGAAGATCGGCGGAATCACCCCACTCATGTTCAGCTTCAGCGGCAGATGCTGGGTCTGCGCCGCGAACAGCTTGCGCCCCTGCTGGCGCCGCGCGTGGTGCACCGGAATGCGCCGCTGCGCCCGCTCGACGAACACCACGAACCAGGTCACGCCGACCGCCAGGACGAACAGCAACACCACCTGCCAGGACGCCATCGACCCTTCACTGACCAGCTGCGCGGTCGCACCCAGCGCGGTCGGGAGACCGGCGATGATGCTCGCGAAGATGATCATCGAGATCCCGTTGCCGATGCCGCGTTCGGTGACCTGCTCGCCGAGCCACATCAGGAAGATGGTTCCGGTGACCAGCGACACTGCCGCGGTAAAGATGAACGGAATGCCCGGGTTGATCGCCACGCCGCTGTTCTGCAATGCGAACGCCGCGCCGATGGACTGGAACGTTGCCAGCGCGAGCGTGCCGTAGCGCGTGTACTGCGTGATCTTGCGACGACCCGCCTCGCCTTCCTTCTTCAGCTCCTTGAGCGGTTCATACACCGCCGTCATGAGCTGAATGATGATGCTCGCGGAGATGTACGGCATGATGCCGAGCGCGAAGATGCTCAGACGTTCCAGCGCCCCGCCCGAGAACATGTTGAACATGTCCAGGATGGTGCCGCGCTGTGCCTCGAACAACGCGGCCAGCTGCTGCGGATCAATGCCCGGCACCGGAATGAATGATCCGATGCGGTACACGATCAGCGCACCGAGCAGGAACAGCAGGCGGCTGCGAACCTCTCCCAGCTTGGAGATGTCCGGCATCATGCGACCTGCCGCTGGATTGGCACCCTGTCGAGCCATTATTCGCTTCCGACGCTGCCGCCAGCCGCTTCGATCGCCTTCGCCGCGCCCGCGGTCACCCGCAGACCAACGACCTTCACCGCACGCGTGATCTCGCCCGATCCGATGATCTTGCAATCCACGACGTTGCCGGTCAGCAGACCCGCGCCCTTGAGCGCCGCCAGGTCAACCGTGTCCAGGCCGGACTTGTCCAGCGTGTCCAGACGCAGTTCAGCCACCAGCGGACCGGTGCGCGAACGGAACCCGCGCTTCGGCAAACGCCGCTGCAAAGGCATCTGCCCGCCTTCGAATCCCGGCTTCGGCATGCCGCCGCTGCGCGACTTCTGACCCTTGACGCCGCGGCCGCAGGTCTTGCCATTGCCGGAGGCATGGCCGCGACCCACACGGTTGCGCAGTTTCTTCGAGCCCTTGGCGGGCTTCAGTGAATTCAGCTGCATTGCTTAACCCTCGACCGCTTCTTCAACGCGAAGCAGATAGTCGATCTTGCGAACCATGCCCATGTTCTCGGGCGTCGTGATGACGTCCACGGTCTGGTGCATGCGACGGAGTCCCAGGCCGCGTGCGCAGGCCTGGTGTGCCTTGAGACGCCCGTTCAGGCTCTTCACAAGGGTCACGCGGATGGTCTTTTCGCTGCTCATCAGATGGTTACTCCGCTTACGCGCGAATCTCTTCAACGGCCTTGCCGCGCTTGGCCGCGATATACTCGGGATCATGCATGTTGGTCAGCGCGTTCACCGTCGCGCGCACCAGATTCACCGGGTTGCGCGAGCCGTAGCTCTTGGCCAGCACGTTCTGTACGCCCGCCACTTCGAACACGGCGCGCATGGCGCCGCCAGCGATGACACCGGTACCGTCGGAGGCCGGACGCATGATCACGCGGGTGGCGCCGTGGCGCCCCTGGATCGGGTGCTGCAACGTGCCAGCGGTCAGCGGAACGGAGACCATGTTCTTGCGGGCCTGTTCCATCGCCTTCTGGATCGCCAGCGGCACTTCGCGCGCCTTGCCGTACCCGAAGCCCACGCGGCCCTCGCCATCACCTACCACGGTCAGCGCGGTAAAGCCGAACTGGCGACCACCCTTGACCACCTTGGCGACACGATTGACCGTGACGAGCTTTTCAAGCAGGTCGCCCTGCCCGTTGTTGTTGTCGTTTCTTGCCATCGTTATGCCTTAGAACTTGAGGCCGCCTTCGCGGGCGGCATCGGCGAGGGCTTTCACCCGACCGTGGTAACGGAAGCCGGAGCGGTCGAACGCGACGGTTTCAACACCGGCCGCCTTGGCGCGCTCGGCCAGCGTCTTGCCGACCAGAGCGGCGGCATCGACGTTGCCCGAGTGACCTTCGACTTCTCCACGCAGCGACTTGTCCAGCGTCGACGCGGACGCCAGCGTCTTGCCACCTTCGGCGGCGATGACCTGGGCGTAGATGTGCCGCGGCGTACGATGCACGCACAGACGCGGGACCCGCAGTTCGCGGATCTTCGCACGTACCTTGCGGGCACGGCGGATACGTTTGATCTTGTCGGCCATGGCTTACTTCTTCTTCGCTTCTTTCCGAAGGACCCGCTCATCCGAGTAACGCACGCCCTTGCCCTTGTAGGGCTCCGGCGGACGAAACGCGCGAATTTCCGCGGCCACTTGTCCAACCACCTGCTTGTTCGCACCCTTGACGACGATCTCCGTCTGCGACGGCGTCTCGATCGTGATGCCTTCCGGCACCGGGTAGTCGATGGGGTGCGAGAAGCCCAGCGCCAGATTCAACTTGTTGCCCTGGGCCTGCGCGCGGTAACCGACGCCGACCAGCTGCAGGCGACGTTCGAAACCGGTGCTCACGCCAACAACCATGTTGTTGATCAGCGCGCGCATGGTGCCGGACATCGCGTTGTTGCGGACGATGGATTCCTCGGACACGCGCACCGCGCCGTCTTCGACCGCCAGGTCGATGCCGGCCGGCACATCCATGTCCAACTGTCCGTTCTTGCCCTTCACCACAACGCGGCCGTCTGCGAGCTTGACCTCGACGCCGGACGGAAGGGTGATCGGGTTCTTCGCTACGCGAGACATATCAGGCCACCGTGCACAGCACTTCGCCACCCTGGCCGATCTCGCGGGCACGGCGATCGGAGATCACGCCCGCGGAGGTCGACACAATGGCAATACCCAAGCCGCCCAGCACTTCTGGCAAGTTGTCCTTGCCGCGGTAGATCCGCAGCGAAGGCTTGCTCACGCGCTGCAAGTGCTCGATGACGCCCTTGCCCTCGAAGTACTTGAGCGCGACCACCAGGGTCGGCTTTCCATTCATTTCCGTGGTGTTGAAGTCGACAATGAAGCCTTCATCCTTCAGCACCTCGGCAATCGCTTTTTTCACTTTCGACGCCGGCATACGAACCTCTTTCTTCCGCGCGGCCTGGCCGTTGCGGATGCGGGTCAGCATGTCGGAGATCGGATCAGTCATGCTCATAGCAACACCGATATCCCGTATTACCAACTGGACTTGACGAGTCCGGGGACTTCGCCATTCATTGCTGCCTGACGCAGCTTGTTACGAGCAAGACCGAACTTGCGGTAATAACCACGCGGCCGTCCCGTCACGTTGCAACGGTTGCGCATGCGAACCGGGCTCGCATCACGCGGCAGCGCCTGCAGGGCCTGCACCGCGGCATACCGTTCTTCGAAGCTGGTCTCCGGATCAGTAATCTTGGCCTTCAACGCGGCCCGCTTCTCAGCGTACTTTTCCACCAGCTTGGCGCGCTTGACTTCGCGCGCGATCATGCTCTTCTTCGCCATAAGGTCCTAACCGTCCTTAATTGCGGAATGGGAACTCGAACGCGTCGAGCAGCGCTCGACCTTCTTCGTCGTTCCGAGCCGTAGTCGTAATCGTGATGTCCATCCCCCGCAGCGCATCGACCTTGTCGTAGTCGATTTCCGGGAAGATGATCTGTTCGTTCACACCCATGGTGTAGTTGCCGCGGCCGTCGAACGACTTCGGGTTCAACCCACGGAAGTCACGGATACGCGGCAAAGCGACGTGCACGAGACGCTCGAGGAACTCGTACATGTGCGCACGGCGCAGCGTGACCTTGCAGCCGATGGGCCAACCTTCGCGAATCTTGAAGCCCGCGACGGACTTGCGCGCGTAGGTCACGATCGGCTTCTGACCGGCGATCTTCGCCATGTCTTCCACCGCGTTCTCCAGAATCTTCTTGTCGGCCACGGCCTCACCAAGCCCCATGTTCAGGGTGATCTTGACCAGACGCGGTGCTTCCATCGCGCCGCAATCGAGCTTTTTCATCAGCTCCGGGCGGATGGCCTCGTTATAACGTGTTGCCAGTGTCGTCATCGCCTTGTCCGTTAGACCTCAACGGCCTTGTCGGTTGACTTGAAGTAGCGCTCCTTGCGGCGCGCATCACCCTCGCCTACCCAGCGGTAGCCCACACGATCGCCCTTACCCGTCTCCGAGTTGTAGAGCATCACGTTGGACACGTGGATCGGCATTTCCTGTTCGACGATGCCGCCGGCCACACCCGCGTTCGGGTTCGGCTTGACGTGCTTCTTGGCCATGTTGATGCCTTCGACCACAACGCGCTCGTCGGACACCACCTTGGACACAGCACCACGACGGCCCTTGTCCTTGCCTGCGATGACGATCACTTCGTCACCTGACTTCAAGCGCTGCATCACAGCACCTCCGGCGCAAGCGAAATGATGCGCATGTACTTTTCACGCAGTTCGCGCGTCACGGGGCCAAAGATGCGGGTGCCGATCGGCTCCAGCTTCTGATTGAGCAGCACCGCCGCGTTGGTATCGAAGCGGATCACGGAACCGTCCGGACGGCGGACGCCACGACGGGTGCGAACCACAACCGCGTTGTGCACTTCACCCTTCTTGACCTTGCCGCGCGGAATCGCGTCCTTGACCGTCACCTTGATGATGTCGCCGATCTGGGCATAGCGGCGGTGTGAACCGCCGAGCACCTTCACGCACATCACGCGACGGGCACCGCTGTTATCCGCGGCATTCAGCATGCTTTCTGTCTGAATCATCGCTTGCGCCTCGTTAGACGACGACAGCCGACTCGACGACTTCAACCAGTCGCCAGGTCTTCTGCTTGGAGATCGGACGACAGGACACCACGCGCACCAGATCACCGGCCTTGGCCGAATTCTCAGCGTCATGCGCATGCACCTTGGTGCTGCGGCGAATGTACTTGCCGTACAGCGGGTGCTTCTCACGACGCTCGATCAGCACCGTGATGGTCTTGTCACACTTGTCGGACACCACCCGTCCCACGACGGAGTGCTGAACCTTGTTTTCTGTCGCTTCGGTCATGACTAGCCAGCCTGTTCAACGGTGGAGCGGGCACTGATCGCGGTCTTCACGCGCGCAATGTTCCGCTTCACCTCACGAATGCGGTGGATCTGCGTGAGCTGCCCCGTGGCAAGCTGCATGCGCAGATTGAAGTGCTCACGGGCCAGCGACAGCAGCTCGTCCTTCAGTTCGGACTCGCTCTTGGCAGCCAGAGACTTGTTGAATTCAGCAGCCTTCATGATCAGAGCACCGTCCGGGATACAAACTGCGTCTGCACGGGAAGCTTGGCCGCGGCCAGGCGAAACGCCTCGCGCGCGATGTCTTCCGGCACACCTTCCATTTCGTAGAGCATCTTGCCGGGCTGGATCTTGGCGACCCAGTACTCGACGTTGCCCTTACCCTTACCCATACGCACTTCGATGGGCTTCTTGGTCACCGGCACGTCCGGGAAGATCCGGATCCAGATCTTGCCGCCGCGCTTGACGTGACGCGTCATCGCACGACGCGCGGCCTCGATCTGGCGTGCGGTGATGCGACCACGACCCACTGCCTTCAGGCCGTATTCGCCGAAGCTCACCTTGTTGCCATTGATCGCCAACCCGCGGTTGCGACCCTTGTGTTGCTTGCGGAACTTGGTCCGTTTCGGTTGCAGCATGACGCTCGTTCCTGATTAGGCTGCGGCCGACTCGTTGGTCGACTCGTCAGGCTTGTTGAACACTTCGCCCTTGAACACCCAGACCTTGATGCCGATCACGCCGTACGTGGTGTGGGCTTCGGCCGTGCCGTAGTCCACATCCGCACGCAGCGTGTGCAGCGGCACACGACCTTCGCGGTACCACTCGGTGCGCGCGATCTCGGCGCCGTTCAGGCGACCGCCCACCTGAATCCGGATGCCGCCGGCACCCAGACGCATGGCATTGCCCACCGCGCGCTTCATCGCACGACGGAACATGATGCGGCGCTCCAGCTGCTGAGCGACCGATTCGGCCACCAGCGTCGCGTCGAGCTCGGGCTTGCGAATCTCTTCGACATTCACGTGCACCGGCACACCCATCCTCTGGGCGCATTCGGAGCGCAAACGCTCGATGTCCTCACCCTTCTTGCCGATCACGATGCCCGGACGTGCCGTATGGATCGTGATCCGCGCGGTCCGCGCCGGACGATCAATCTGGATGCGGCTGACGGAAGCATGCGAGAGCTTCTTCTTCAGAAACTCGCGGACTTCCAGATCCGTCGCCAGCGTGTCGGCGTAAGCCTTGCGCTCGGCGTACCAGCGCGACTTCCACTCACTCGTGATGCCGAGGCGAAAACCGACGGGATGTACTTTCTGACCCATGATTACTCGTCCCCAACCTGAACGGTGATATGGCTGTTGCGTTTGGTGATCCGATCAGCACGACCGCGTGCGCGCGGCTTCACGCGCTTGAACACCGGTGCCTGATTGACCCAGATGGCGGACACCTTCAGCTCGTCCACATCCGCACCATCGTTGTTCTCGGCGTTCGCAATCGCGGACTCCAGAACCTTGCGAATGATGTGGGCGGCCTTCTTGGGGCTGTACGCCAACAGATTCAACGCCTTTTCGACGGGCAGTCCGCGCACCTGGTCAGCAACCAGAGCGGCCTTCTGCGGCGACAGGCGTGCATAGCGGAGTGTGGCTTGCGTCTGCATCGTTACTTCGCCTTTCTGTCCGCAAGATGCCCCTTGAAGGTCCGCGTCGGGGAAAACTCGCCCAACTTGTGACCCACCATGTTGTCCGTCACGAAGACGGGCACGTGCTGACGACCGTTGTGCACGGCAATCGTGAGACCGACCATGTCCGGCGTCACCATCGAACGGCGCGACCAGGTCTTGATCGGACGCTTGACGCGGGCGTCTTGCGTCGCGGCCACTTTCTTGGCCAGATGCCCGTCAACAAACGGGCCCTTCTTTAATGAGCGCGGCACGGCCTAACCTCCTAGCGCTTGTTCCGACGGCGCACGATCATGGCGTCCGTCCGCTTGTTCTTCCGCGTCTTCTTGCCCTTGGTCTTCACGCCCCAGGGAGACACGGGATGACGACCACCCGAGGTGCGGCCTTCACCACCACCATGCGGATGATCCACCGGGTTCATCGCAACACCGCGCACGGTCGGGCGAATGCCCTTCCAGCGGGTCGCGCCGGCCTTGCCGAGCGAGCGCAGGCTGTGCTCGGAGTTGCCGACTTCACCAATCGTCGCGCGACAGGCCGAATGCACCTTGCGCATTTCGCCGGAGCGCAGGCGCAGGGTCGCATACTCACCTTCGCGAGCCACGAGCTGCGCGGTGCCACCGGCGCTGCGCGCAATCTGCGCACCCTTGCCCGGGCGCATTTCCACGCAGTGAACCTGTGTACCGACCGGAATGTTGCGCAACGGCAGGGCATTGCCCGGCTTGATCGGCGCATCGAAACCGGACTGGACCTTGTCGCCCACGCTCAGACCCTTCGGCGCGATCATGTAACGACGCTCGCCGTCGGCGAACAGAATCAGCGCGATATGAGCCGAACGGTTCGGATCGTATTCCAGACGCTCGACGCGACCCGGCACACCATCCTTGTTCCGCTTGAAGTCGATGATGCGATAACGCTGCTTGTGGCCACCGCCGCGATGACGCGTGGTGATCCGGCCCGCGTTGTTGCGACCGCCCGATTTGGTTTTCTTTTCCACCAGCGCCGAGAACGGCTGACCCTTGTGCAGGTCAGGGTTCTGCACCTGGACGACGAAACGTCGACCGGCTGACGTTGGCTTTGCTTTCTTCAATGCCATGAGTCCGCTCCGATTAGCTCAGGCCGACGAAATCGATTTCTTGACCTTCGCCCAACTGGACGTAGGCCTTCTTCGTGTCCTTCCGACGGCCTTCGATCCGGCCAAAGCGCTTGCGCTTGCCCTTCACGACAACCGTGCGCACGGAGTCCACTTCAACCTTGAACAGCAGCTCAACGGCCTTCTTGATTTCCGTCTTGGTCGCATCCGTAGCGACTTCGAACACAGCCTGGTTGTGCTGCTCGGCGACGTTGGTGCTCTTCTCCGACACGATCGGCGCGCGGAGGATGTTCATCAGACGTTCCTGGTTCATGCCAGCCACTCCTGAATGCGCTCGACCGCGCTCACGCTCATGATCACCTTCTCGGCACCCACCAGAGCGGCCGGGTTCAGCGCGGCGACATCAATCACGTCGACATAGGGAATGTTGCGGGAGGCCAGGTAGAGACCCTCGTCAACTTCCGGCAGAACCAGCAGCGCACGCGGCGCGCTCAGCTCGGCCAGCTTGGCAACCAGCACCTTGGTCTTGGCCTCTTCGAGCTTGAACTCGTCGACCAGAATCAGGCGCTCCTGACGCTGCAGCTCGGACAGGATCGAACGCAGACCGCCGCGGTACATCTTGCGGTTCACCTTCTGCGAGAAATCGCGCGGCGTGGCTGCGAACACCTTGCCACCACCGGTGAAGATCGGGCTGCGAATCGTGCCGGCGCGGGCACGACCCGTGCCCTTCTGGCGCCACGGCTTGCGACCACCACCACTGACATCGGAGCGACCCTTCTGCGCCTTGGTGCCCGCACGGCCACCGGCAAGGTAGGCCACGACCACCTGATGCACCAGGGCTTCGTTGAAGTCGGCACCGAACACGGCGTCGGAGACGCTCACGCTGGAACCGTTGTGAACTTGGAGATCCATGACTAACCCTTCACCGCCGGACGAACGACGACATCGGCGCCGGTCGCACCGGGAATGCCACCCTTGATCAGCAGCAGATTGCGCTCGGCGTCCACGCGAACCACTTCCAGGTTCTGCACGGTGACGCGCTTGTTACCCATCTGGCCGGCCATCTTCTTGCCCTTGAACACGCGACCCGGGGTCTGGTTCTGGCCAATGGAACCCGGCGCGCGGTGCGACAGCGAGTTGCCGTGCGACATGCGCTGGTGATGGAAGTTGTGACGCTTGATCGTTCCGGCGAAGCCCTTACCGATCGACACGCCGGTCACATCAACAATCTGCCCGACCTCGAACTGATCGACCTTGATTTCGCCGCCAGCTTCCAGACCTTCCAGCTGCTCCGCGCTGGCGCGGAACTCCCAGAGTCCGCGGCCGGCTTCGGTGCCCGCCTTCTTGAAATGACCCGCCATTGCCTTGGTCACCCGGCTCGCGCGACGCTCGCCGATCGTGACCTGCACCGCGGTGTAGCCATCCGTCTCGTCACTCTTGATCTGGGTGATGCGGTTAGGCTCCACCTCAATCACAGTGACAGGCACGGATGCACCGGTTTCGGTGAACAGGCGCGTCATGCCTCGTTTTTTACCGACCAGTCCGAAAGACATTGCCGTTTCCTCAGCAGTGCGCGCGACCGGCAGCCGCACGCCCAACAAATTCGATTAGCGACACGAACGCCTGCCCGCCCTAGGCGAACACACGTCCCGTGATTCGTTCCATTGAAGTGCGCCGCCGAAGCGGCTCGACTTCAAGCTCAACCTGTTTCGGATCTCAGACCGTTTCGCGAAGCGACGTGCCCGATACTTCTTCAACAAGCCGAATCAAGCGCCGTGGCGCTTGAAACGGGCGCTTGCCGCGCCCTCATCCGGATCGCCCGGAAGTGCTGCTTCCGCGATGCCCCTGATGGGGCCGCGCATCAGTTCAGCTTGATTTGTACATCCACGCCCGCAGCAAGATCGAGCTTCATCAGCGCGTCGACCGTCTTTTCAGTCGGATCGACAATTTCCATCAAACGCTTGTGGGTGCGGACTTCGTACTGATCACGCGCGTCCTTGTTGACGTGCGGTGAGATCAGGATTGTAAATTTTTCTTTGCGCGTAGGCAAGGGGATCGGGCCACGAACCATCGCGCCGGTGCGCTTGGCCGTTTCCACGATCTCACGGGCGGACTTGTCGATCAGTCGATGATCGAACGCCTTGAGCCGAATGCGGATGTTCTGATTCTGTGCCATGGCTGTGCCGTCAGGGGTTAGGGGCGAGGGGTGAGGGGAAGGCTGGGCGACCCAGCCGCCTCACACCTGACCCCTCACACCTAACCGAATAATTACTCGATGATCTTGGCGACGACGCCAGCACCAACGGTGCGGCCGCCTTCGCGGATGGCGAAGCGAAGACCATCTTCCATGGCGATCGGCGCAATCAACTCAACCGACAGGTTGACGTTGTCGCCAGGCATGACCATTTCGGTGCCCTCATTGAGCGTGCAAGCGCCCGTGACATCGGTCGTCCGGAAGTAGAACTGCGGACGGTAACCCTGGAAGAACGGCGTGTGACGACCACCCTCTTCCTTCTTCAGGATGTAGACCTCGGCCTCGAACTTGGTGTGCGGGGTGATGGAACCCGGCTTGGCCAGCACCTGGCCACGCTCGATTTCCTCACGCTTGGTGCCGCGCAGCAGCACGCCGACGTTGTCACCGGCACGACCTTCGTCCAGCAGCTTGCGGAACATTTCAACGCCGGTGACCGTGGTCTTGGCGGTGTCCTTGATGCCGACGATTTCGATTTCCTCACCGACCTTGATGATGCCGCGCTCGATACGACCGGTGGCGACGGTACCGCGACCGGAGATCGAGAACACATCTTCGACCGGCATCAGGAACGCGCCGTCGATGGCACGCTCGGGCTCCGGAATGTACTCGTCCAGCGCCGCGACCAGCTTGTCGATGGCCTGCGAACCGATTTCCGACTCGTCGCCCTCAACGGCCTTCAGCGCGGAACCGACGATGATCGGGGTGTCATCACCCGGAAACTCGTAGGCGTCCAGCAGCTCACGGACTTCCATCTCGACCAGTTCAAGCAGCTCGGGATCGTCGACCATGTCGGCCTTGTTCAGGAACACGACGATGTACGGCACACCAACCTGACGAGCAAGCAGGATGTGCTCACGGGTCTGCGGCATCGGGCCGTCAGCAGCGGACACGACCAGGATCGCGCCATCCATCTGCGCAGCACCGGTAATCATGTTCTTGACGTAGTCAGCGTGCCCGGGGCAGTCGACATGCGCGTAGTGGCGGGCGTCCGACTCGTATTCCACGTGAGCGGTGGCGATCGTGATACCGCGAGCCTTTTCTTCCGGCGCGTTATCGATCTGATCGTAGGCACGCTGCTCTCCGCCGAACTTCTTGGCCTGGCAGATGGTCAGTGCGGCCGTCAACGTGGTCTTGCCATGGTCAACGTGACCGATGGTGCCGACGTTCACGTGCGGCTTGTTACGCTCGAACTTTTCCTTCGACATGAGTCGGTCCCTTCTTTCTCGAATCTGATAGGTGATTACGAAGCTTTCTTCAGGCCTTCGGTGACATTCGTCGGCGCTTCGGAATACTTCTTAAACTGCATGGTGTAAGTCGCCCGACCCTGACTCATGGAGCGCAGATCGGTTGCATATCCGAACATTTCGGACAACGGCACTTCTGCCGATACGGTCTTCCCGGATGGCGTTTCCTCCATCCCTTGAACGAGCCCGCGACGACGATTGAGATCGCCCATCACGTCACCCATGTATTCTTCCGGCGTCACCACGCTGACCGCCATGATCGGCTCCAGCAAGACCGGATCAGCCTTGGCTGCACCGTCACGGAAGGCCATGGAGGCGGCAATCTTAAACGCCGTTTCGCTGGAGTCAACCTCGTGATACGAACCATCGAACAGCGTGGCCTTGACATCGACAACGGGGTAGCCGAGCACGACGCCATTTTGCATCGCTTCCTCGACACCCTTGCCGACCGCGGGAATGTACTCGCGCGGCACCACGCCACCAACAATGGCGTTCTCGAACTCGAAACCCGCACCGGACTCCTGCGGCTCCAGCCGGATCCAGACATGGCCGTACTGGCCACGCCCGCCGGACTGGCGAACAAACTTGCCTTCCTGCTCGACCGTCTTGCGAATGGTCTCGCGATAGGCCACCTGCGGACGCCCGACATTGGACTCCACATTGAACTCGCGGCGCATCCGGTCGACGATGATCTCCAGGTGCAACTCACCCATGCCGGAGATGATGGTCTGGCCGGATTCCTCGTCCGTGTGGACGCGGAATGACGGGTCTTCCTGGGCCAGCTTGCCCAGAGCGATACCCATCTTCTCCTGGTCAGCCTTGGTCTTCGGCTCCACGGCAATCGAGATCACCGGATCCGGGAAGTCCATCCGCTCCAGGATGACCGGCTGATCCATGCTGCAAAGCGTGGTCCCGGTCGTCACATTCTTCAGCCCGACGATGGCGCAGATGTCGCCTGCGCGGACTTCCTTGATCTCCTCGCGGGAGTTGGAGTGCATCTGCAACAGGCGACCGATGCGCTCCTTCTTGCGCTCGATCGGGTTGTAAACCGTGTCACCGGACGCGAGCACACCCGAGTACACGCGCACGAAGGTCAGCGTACCGACGTAGGGGTCGGTCGCGATCTTGAACGCCAGCGCCGAAAACGGCTCGTCGTCGGTCGAGTGACGCTCGATGACCTTCGCTTCGTCATCCGGATCCACACCGTGGATCGCCGGCACCTCGGTGGGCGACGGCATGAACTCGATCACCGCGTCCAGCAGCGCCTGCACGCCCTTGTTCTTGAAGGCCGTGCCGCACAGGGTCAGCACGATGTCGGTAGAGATCACCCGCGCGCGCAACCCGGCCTTGATCTCCGCCAGCGACAGGTCGCCGGCCTCGAGATACTTGTCCATCAGGCCTTCGTTGGCTTCGGCGGCGGCCTCGACCATCAACTCACGCGCCGCGGCGGCGTCGGCCTGCAACTCGGCAGGAATCTCCCGTTCCTCGAAGGTCATGCCGAGATCATCGGCATTCCAGTAGATCGCCTTCATGCGCAGCAGATCGACCACGCCCTCGAAGTGATCTTCGGCGCCGATCGGCAACTGGATCGGCACCGCCACCGCACCCAGACGCTCGTCGAGCATCCGGACGCAGCGAGCATAGTCCGCGCCGATCTTGTCCATCTTGTTGACGAAGACCAGTCGCGGCACACGGTACTTGTTGGCCTGACGCCAGACCGTTTCGGTCTGCGGCTCGACGCCGGCGTTGGCATCCAGCACGCAGACGGCGCTGTCCAGCACACGCAGCGAACGCTCGACCTCGATGGTGAAGTCGACGTGGCCGGGCGTGTCGATGATGTTCAGACGATGCTCGTCGAACTGCTTCTCCATGCCCTGCCAGAAGCAGGTAGTCGCGGCCGAGGTAATGGTGATGCCTCGCTCCTGCTCCTGCTCCATCCAGTCCATGGTCGCAGCGCCGTCATGGACTTCACCCATCTTGTGAGACACACCCGTATAAAACAGGATGCGCTCGGTCGTTGTCGTCTTGCCGGCATCGATGTGCGCCATGATGCCGAAGTTACGGTAACGACCGATGGGATGTTTTCTAGCCATGGGTGGGCGCTCGCAGCCAGCGGACTACCAGCGGAAGTGCGAGAACGCGCGGTTGGCTTCGGCCATGCGATGCGTGTCTTCACGCTTCTTCACGGCGGCGCCACGGCTTTCGGAGGCATCGGCCAGCTCACCAGCGAGACGGGACGCCATGTCCTTTTCGCTGCGACGGCGGGCGGCGTCGATCAGCCAGCGCATGGCCAGCGTATTGCGACGCACGGCGCGGACTTCGACGGGAACCTGATAGGTCGCACCACCAACACGGCGGGACTTGACCTCGACCAGCGGACGCACATTGTCCAGCGCCTGCTCGAGCACATCCATCGGCTCGCCGGTGGGCAACTGGCCCAGGGCGCCGTAAACGATGCTCTCCGCAGTCGACTTCTTGCCATCAACCATGATCATGTTGATGAACTTGGACAGCAGTTCGCTCTTGTACTTCGGGTCGGGAAGAATGACCCGCTTTTCTGGGGTGCGACGACGTGACATCCGCCTGACTCCTTAGCTCTTCGGACGCTTGGCGCCGTACTTGGAACGACCCTGACGACGAGCCTCGACACCACTGGTATCGAGTGCACCGCGCACGGTGTGATAACGAACACCCGGCAAGTCCTTTACACGACCGCCGCGAATCAGGACGACCGAGTGTTCCTGCAGGTTGTGACCCTCACCACCGATGTAGCTGGTGACCTCGAACCCGTTGGTCAGGCGAACACGCGCAACCTTACGCAGCGCGGAGTTCGGCTTCTTCGGGGTCGTGGTGTACACGCGGGTGCAAACGCCACGTTTCTGCGGACTGGCCTGCAAGGCCGGGACCGCGTTCTTGACGGGCTTTTCTTTACGCCCTTTGCGCACTAGCTGATTAATCGTTGGCACAGTCTGGATGTCCGAAAAAAGGCCAAAAAATTGACGGAACGGAGGCCCCGTCCCGTCTTCGAGAGGGCGCGAATCGTACAGAGTCACCCCCAGGGGTGTCAAGACGATTCGACGCCGTAATCCGGGTCTGTCGGCAGGACTTGTTCATCCCTGCCGACAGACCGTCCTGCTCAGGCTTGATCGCCGTCCGTTTCACCGCTTTCGGCGGCAGCTTCGGATGCGGCGGCTTCCGCCTCGGCAGCTTCCACGGCCGCCGTGTCATCGAATCCCATCACGAGATTGCGACGGTCACGACGCGCCTTGTGGTGCGCCAGACCGGTACCAGCCGGAATCAGGCGACCGACGATCACGTTTTCCTTCAGACCGCGCAGATCATCACGCGCACCTCGTACCGACGCCTCGGTCAGCACGCGGGTGGTCTCCTGGAAGGAGGCCGCGGAGATGAACGACTCGGTCGACAGGCTTGCCTTGGTGATGCCCAGCAGCAGGCGCTCGTACTTCGCCGGCACCAGGTCTTCGCCCTCCGCCTTGCGGTTGGCGTCCAGCACCGTCGACAGCTCGAGCTGTTCGCCCTGGAGCAGCTTGGTCTCGCCCGGATCGGACACCTCGACCTTGCGCAGCATCTGACGAATGATCACCTCGATGTGCTTGTCGTTGATGGCCACACCCTGGAGGCGATAAACGTCCTGGATTTCCTTGACCAGATACTCGGACAAGGCGCCAACGCCACGCAGGCGCAGGATGTCGTGACCGCTCGGCTCGCCGTCGGAGATGATTTCACCCTTCTCCACGTGCTCACCTTCGAACACGTTGATCTGCTGCCACTTGGGCACCAGCATGTCGGTCTCGTCACCACCGCTGGCAACGATCTTGATCCGCTGCTTGCCCTTGGTGCCCTGACCGAAGCGAATCGTGCCGGAAGCCTCGGCCAGCACGGCCGGATCCTTCGGCTTGCGCGCCTCGAACAGGTCGGCCACACGCGGCAGACCACCGGTGATGTCGCGGGACTTCGACGCTTCCTGCGGAATACGCGCCAGGACGTCGCCGATGACCACGGCCTGACCGTCCTCGACAACCACGATGGCCTTCGGCGGCAGCGAGTACTGCGCGGGAATGTCGGTCCCCGGGAACACCATTGGCTCACCGTCACTGCCGATGAGCTGAATCATCGGACGCAAATCCTTGCCGGCGGAGCCGCGCGACTTCGGATCGGTCACGACCAGCGTCGAGATGCCGGTCATTTCGTCGACTTCACGGACAACCGTCAGGCCATCTTCGAAGTCGGCGAACTTCACGGTACCCGCCAGCTCGGTCACGATCGGATGGGTGTGCGGATCCCACTTCGCCAGCTGGGCGCCGGAATCCACGGAATCACCTTCATCGATGAGGATCGTCGCGCCGTAGGGAATCTTGTAGCGCTCACGCTCACGGCCATGCGCGTCCATGACGCCCACTTCACCGGAACGCGATACCGCAACCAGATGCCCGTCCGCATGCTGCACCGTCTTGATGTTGTGCAGCTTGGCCTTGCCGTCGAACTTCGCCTCGACGCCGTCGGTCGCGGCCGCCCGCGATGCCGCACCACCCACGTGGAACGTGCGCATGGTCAGCTGCGTGCCGGGCTCGCCGATGGACTGAGCCGCGATGACACCAACGGACTCGCCGATGTTGACGCGATGGCCACGGGCCAGGTCACGACCGTAACAGGCCGCGCAGACACCGAACTCGGTCTGGCAGGAGATCGCCGAACGGACGACGACTTCGTCCACCGACTTCGACTCCAGCACCTCGACCCAGCGCTCGTCGATCAGCGTGCCGGCGGCTGCGATGACGTCCTTGGTGGACGGATCGATCACGTCCTTCGCGATCGTCCGGCCCAGCACGCGCTCGCCCAGCGGCTCGACCACGTCACCACCCTCGACGATCGGGGTCATCACGACGCCGTGCTCGGTGCCGCAATCGATCTCGGTGACCACGACGTCCTGCGCAACGTCCACCAGACGACGCGTCAGGTAACCGGAGTTCGCGGTCTTCAACGCCGTATCGGCCAGACCCTTTCGGGCGCCGTGGGTGGAGATGAAGTACTGCAGGATGTTCAGACCTTCGCGGAAGTTCGCGGTGATCGGCGTCTCGATGATGGAGCCATCCGGCTTGGCCATCAGGCCACGCATGCCGGCCAGCTGACGAATCTGCGCCGCGGAACCACGAGCGCCGGAGTCGGCCATCATGAAAATCGAGTTGAACGACGGAGTCTTCACGGTGTTGCCATCGGCATCCGTGCTCTCCTCGTTGCCGATCTTGTCCATCATCGCGCGAGCGACCTGCTCGTTGGCGCGGGACCAGACGTCGACAACGCGGTTGTACCGCTCACCACCGGTCACCAGACCCGAGGTGTATTCGTCGTCGATGGCCTTCACTTCGTCGGCAGCCTTGGAGAGGATCGCCTCCTTCTCCTCGGGAATGACCATGTCGCCAACCGCGATCGAGATGCCGGCCTTGGTCGACATCGCGAAGCCGGTGTACATCAGCTGGTCGGCGAACACGACCGAGTCCTTGGTGCCACAGCGGCGGTAGCAGGCGTTGATCACCGCGGAGATGGCCTTCTTGGTCATCGGGCGGTTGACCATGTCGAACGGCATGCCTTCCGGAAGAATCTCCGACAGCAACGCGCGACCGGCGGTGGTTTCCACTACATGGCGCTTGGCCTGGACCGACCCATCTTCCTGGTCGATCCAGTCGTCCATGCGCACCTTGATCCTGGCTTGCAGGTCGACGACGCCGTTATCGAACGCGCGGCGCACTTCGGCCGGATCGGCGAAGACCATGCCCTCGCCCATCGCGTTCACGCGCTCGCGGCTCATCCAGTAGAGGCCGAGAACCACGTCCTGCGACGGCACGATGATCGGATCACCATTGGCCGGTGACAGGATGTTGTTCGTGGACATCATCAGCACGCGCGCCTCGAGCTGGGCTTCCAGGCTCAGCGGCACGTGGACCGCCATCTGGTCCCCGTCGAAGTCGGCGTTGAACGCGGTGCAGACCAGCGGATGCAGCTGGATGGCCTTGCCCTCGATCAGCACCGGCTCGAAAGCCTGGATGCCGAGACGATGCAGCGTCGGCGCGCGGTTCAGCATGACCGGATGCTCGCGGATGCAGTCTTCCAGAATGTCCCAGACTTCCGCTTCCTCGCGCTCCACCATCTTCTTCGCGGCCTTGATGGTCGAGGCCATCTCCAGACGCTGCAGACGCGAGAACACGAAGGGCTTGAACAGCTCCAGCGCCATCTTCTTTGGCAGACCGCACTGCTGCAGCTTGAGCGTCGGGCCGACCACGATGACCGAACGGCCCGAGTAGTCGACACGCTTGCCCAGCAGGTTCTGGCGGAAGCGGCCCTGCTTGCCCTTGATCATGTCGGCCAGGGACTTCAGCGGGCGCTTGTTGGAGCCGGTGATCGCGCGGCCACGGCGACCGTTGTCAATCAGCGCGTCCACGGCTTCCTGCAGCATGCGCTTTTCGTTGCGCACGATGATATCCGGCGCGGCCAGCTCCAGCAGCCGCTTGAGACGGTTGTTGCGGTTGATGACGCGACGGTACAGATCGTTCAGATCCGAGGTCGCGAAACGACCGCCGTCCAGCGGCACCAGCGGACGCAGGTCCGGCGGTAGCACCGGCAGCACGTCCAGGATCATCCATTCCGGCTTGTTGCCGGAGGTGATGAAGGACTCGATCAGCTTCAGGCGCTTGCCCAGACGCTTGATCTTGGTCTCCGAACCGGTGGCGTTGATGTCGTCACGCAGCTTGGCGGCCTCGGTCGGCAGATCGATGCCGGACAGCAGGTCCAGCACGGCCTCGGCGCCCATCTTGGCGGTGAACTCGTCGCCGTGCTCCTCGACCGCGGTGAGGTATTCCTCCTCGGTCAGGATCTGCGCGCGTTCCATCGGCGTCAGACCGGGATCGATGACGACGTGGGCCTCGAAGTACAGCACCCGCTCGATCGCGCGCAGCGGCATGTCCAGCAACAGACCGATGCGAGAGGGCAGCGACTTCAGGAACCAGATGTGCGCGACCGGACTGGCCAGCTCGATGTGACCCATGCGCTCGCGGCGCACCTTGGCCAGCGTGACTTCCACGCCGCACTTCTCGCAAATAACGCCGCGATGCTTCAGGCGCTTGTACTTGCCGCACAGGCACTCGTAGTCCTTGATCGGACCAAAGATCTTGGCGCAGAACAGACCGTCACGTTCCGGCTTGAACGTGCGGTAGTTGATTGTTTCGGGCTTCTTGACCTCACCGAAGGACCACGAACGAATGGTCTCGGGAGACGACAGGCCGATCTTGATGGCGTCGAAATCGTCCATCTGATCGGGTTGGCGAAGCAGACTCAGCAAATCTTTCATAACAGCTCCACAAGTGTGGTTAGCAATCGCTCTGGATCGAACTCATCGAGTGAGCGCGATCCGGCTGACCATCCAGTGCCGACGAGGCCGCGCCCGCCCAAGGGCGGACGCGACAAACCGTCAGTTGTCCTCTTCCAGCTCGATGTTGAGACCCAGCGAGCGGATTTCCTTGACCAGCACGTTGAAGGATTCCGGCATGCCGGCCTCCATGCGGTGGTCGCCGTCCACGATGTTCTTGTACATCCGCGTACGGCCGGTCGTGTCGTCGGACTTGACCGTCAGCATTTCCTGCAGAGTGTAGGCGGCACCGTAGGCTTCCAGCGCCCAGACCTCCATCTCACCGAAGCGCTGACCACCGAACTGCGCCTTGCCACCCAGCGGCTGCTGCGTGACCAGCGAGTACGGACCGGTGGACCGTGCATGCATCTTGTCATCCACCAGGTGGTTGAGCTTGAGCATGTACATGTAGCCCACGGTCACCGGGCGCGCGAACGCGTCACCGGTGCGACCGTCGAACAGTTCGCACTGACCGGTTTCCGGCAGATCGGCGAGCTTCAACAAGCCCTTGATCTCTTCCTCGGCGGCACCATCGAACACCGGCGTGGCCGTCGGAACGCCACCGGAGAGATTGCGGGCCATCTGCAGCACTTCCTCGTCGGTGAACTCGTCCATGTTCACGATCTGAGCGCCTTCGCCGGCGTACACCTCGCCGAGGAACTTGCGCAGTTCCTGCGTGGCGTTGGCAGCTTCGAGCATGCGGCCGATCTTCAGACCGACACCCTTGGCCGCCCAGCCGAGATGGGTCTCCAGAATCTGACCGATGTTCATGCGCGAGGGCACGCCCAGCGGATTCAGCACGATGTCGACAGGCGTTCCGTTCTCACCGAACGGCATGTCCTCCACCGGAACAATCTGGGAGATGACACCCTTGTTCCCGTGGCGGCCGGCCATCTTGTCGCCAGGCTGGATGCGACGCTTCACCGCCAGATAGACCTTGACCATCTTCAGCACGCCCGGAGCGAGCTCGTCGCCGGCCGTGATCTTGGTCTTCTTGGACTCGAAGCGCTTGTCGAACTCGATCCGCTGTTCCTCGACCTGCTTGGCCGCGGTTTCCAGCTGCGCCTGGGCGTCTTCATCGGCCAGACGGATGTCGAACCACTTCTCGCGCTCCAGCCCGTCAAGGTACTCCTCGGTGATCGCCGAGCCCTTTTTCAGCTTGGACGGACCGCCGTCGGCCTTGGCGCCCACCAGGGCACTGCGGACACGCGCATAGATGTCGTCTTCGAAGATGCGGAGCTGGTCGTTCAGGTCCTTGCGCACCTGGGCCAGTTCCTCGGCTTCGATCGACAGTGCACGCGAGTCCTTGTCCACACCTTCGCGGGTGAAGACACGCACGTCGATGACCGTCCCGTCGACGCTCGGCGGCACGCGCAGCGACGTGTCCTTCACGTCGGAGGCCTTCTCACCGAAGATCGCACGCAGCAGCTTCTCTTCCGGAGTCAGCTGGGTTTCGCCCTTGGGCGTGACCTTGCCGACCAGGATGTCGCCACCCTTGACCTCGGCACCGATGTGCACGACACCGGCCTGGTCCAGCTTGCGCAGCGCGGCCTCGTTGACGTTCGGGATGTCCTCGGTGATCTCCTCGGGCCCGAGCTTGGTTTCGCGGGCAACGCAGGTCAGCTCCTCGATATGGATCGAGGTGAAGCGGTCTTCCTCGACCAGACGCTCGGAGACGAGGATGGAGTCCTCGAAGTTGTAGCCGTTCCAGGGCATGAACGCGACCTGGAGGTTCTGGCCCAGGGCCAGCTCACCCAGATCCGTCGACGGACCGTCGGCCACGACATCGCCACGCTCCAGCTTGTCACCCGGCTTCACCAGCGGGCGCTGGTTGATGCAGGTGTTCTGGTTGGAACGCTGGTACTTGATCATGTTGTAGATGTCGACACCCGGTTCGCCCGGAATCGTCTCGTCATCATTCACACGGATCACGATGCGCGAGGCGTCGACCTTGTCGACCACGCCGCCGCGGCGCGCGGTGATGGCCACGCCGGAGTCCACGGCCACGCGGCGCTCGATGCCGGTGCCGACCAGCGGCTTTTCGGCACGCAGGCAAGGCACGGCCTGGCGCTGCATGTTCGAACCCATCAGCGCGCGGTTGGCGTCGTCATGCTCCAGGAACGGAATCAGCGCCGCGGCCACCGACACGATCTGACGCGGCGAGACGTCCAGGAACTGGACCTTCTCCGGCGCCATCAGCGTGAATTCGTTCTGGAAGCGGCAGGACACCAGATCCGCCACGAAGGTCTTGTCCGTACTCAGGATCGAGTTCGCCTGCGCGATGACGTAACGACCTTCCTCGATCGCCGACAGATACTCGATGTCATCGGTCACGACACCATCGACCACCTTGCGGTACGGCGTTTCCAGGAAGCCGTACTCGTTGGTCCGCGCGTACACGGCCAGCGAGTTGATCAGGCCGATGTTCGGGCCTTCCGGCGTCTCAATCGGGCAGATGCGCCCGTAGTGCGTCGGGTGCACGTCGCGGACTTCGAAGCCGGCGCGCTCACGGGTCAGACCACCCGGACCCAGAGCGGACACGCGACGCTTGTGCGTGACCTCGGACAACGGGTTGTTCTGGTCCATGAACTGGGACAGCTGCGAGGAGCCGAAGAACTCCTTGATCGCGGCGGCCACCGGCTTGGCGTTGATCAGCTCCTGCGGCATCAGGCCTTCGGACTCCGCCAGCGCCAGACGTTCGCGCACCGCGCGCTCAACACGGACCAGACCGGTGCGGAAGGCGTTCTCGGCCATTTCACCGACCGAGCGGATGCGGCGGTTACCCAGATGATCGATGTCGTCCGTCTGGCCCTTGCCGTTGCGGATCGCGATGATTTCCTTCGCGACGTCGACAATGTCCGACGTGTTGCCGAGCTGCTCGACCAGGTCCTTGGAGAGCTGATCCTTCTTGCCCTCGAAGTACTGGGCATCGTAGAGCACCGGCGCGCCGGTGACTTCCTCGCGACCCAGACGACGGTTGAACTTCATCCGGCCCACGGCGGAAATGTCGTAGCGCTCGGCATTGAAGAACAGATTGTCGAACAGGCCTTCGGCGGCATCCTTGGTCGGCGGTTCGCCGGGACGCATCATCCGGTAGATCTCGACCAGCGCCTCAAGCTGCGTGGACGACGGATCCACGCGCAGCGTCGTCGAGATGTACGGGCCGTTGTCGATTTCGTTGGTGTACAGCACCGCCACGTCGACCACACCGGCATCCCGCAGTGTTTGCAGGGTCTCCGGGATGATCTCGGCGTTGGCTTCAACCAGCAGTTCGCCCGTTTCGGGGTCGGCCACGTCCTGAGCAACCGTACGGCCGATCAGATACTCCTCCGGGACTTCCAGACGAGTAACGCCGGCGTCCTTCAGCATCTTGATGTGACGAGCCGTGATGCGACGCCCTTCCTCGACGACCACATCCTTGCCGATCTTGATGTCGAACGCGGCGGTCTCACCACGCAGACGCTCGGGCATCAGCTCCAGCTCGGCACCTTCCTTCGCGAGATGGAAGATCGCCTTTTCGTGGAACAGGTCCAGCATCTGCTGGTTGTCGTAGCCCAGCGCGCGGAACAGGATCGTCGCCGGCAGTTTGCGGCGGCGGTCGATACGCACGTACAGGTTGTCTTTCGGGTCAAACTCGAAGTCCAGCCACGAACCACGGTAGGGAATCACCCGCGCGGAGTAGAGCAACTTGCCCGAACTGTGGGACTTGCCCTTGTCGTGATCGAAGAACACGCCCGGCGAACGGTGCAGCTGCGAGACAATCACGCGCTCCGTGCCGTTGATGATGAACGTGCCATGGTCCGTCATGAGCGGCAATTCGCCCATGTAGACCTCCTGCTCGCGCACGTCCTTGACCGTCTTGGTCTTGGAGTCCTTGTCGTAGATGACCAGGCGCACGACCACGCGCAGCGGCGCCGAGTAGGTCAGGCCGCGAATGCGACATTCCTGCTCGTCGAACACCGGGTTACCCAGCCGATAGCTGACGTACTCCAGCGCCGCGCTGCCCGAATAGCTCGTCATCGGGAAGATGGAATTGAAGGCTGCATGCAGCCCGGTGGCCTGCCGCTGCTCCGGCGGCAGATCAACCTGCAGGAACTGACGATAGGAATCGATCAGCGTCGCGAGCAGGAAGGGGACTTCCAGCGTGGATTCCAGCTTGCGGAAATCCTTGCGAATTCGCTTCTTCTCGGTGAACGAGTAAGCCATGCGTTACCTCGACTAACGGACCCGGTTGTGTCACGCAAACGGCGCTTGCGTGACCACTGTTTTCGCGAAGCAGCCGTACTGCCCCGCCTCGGTTCCCGCCCCAACCGGAACGACAACCGAAAATTCAACGGCGAAAGGCCGGTGGCCCAACGGCCACCAGCCTTCGCCGGCTGCAACGCCTAAGCCCGAAGCTCAGGTGATTGCAGGCAGACCAATGAAGCGGATGCTCCGGTTGGTCGCGACGCGTCGCGTCGAACTCACTACTTGAGCTCGACCTTGGCGCCAGCTTCTTCCAGCTGCTTCTTGATTTCTTCGGCTTCGGCCTTGGACGCAGCTTCCTTGACGGTCGCCGGAGCGCCTTCGACCATTTCCTTGGCTTCCTTCAGGCCAAGACCGGTGATGGCACGGACGGCCTTAATGGCGCCGACCTTGTTGTCACCGAAGCTGGTCATGACGACGTCGAACTCGTCCTTCTCTTCCGCAGCGGCGGCTTCACCACCGGCAGCCGGACCGGCTGCGACGGCGACCGGAGCAGCGGCGGAGACGCCGAACTTTTCTTCCATCGCGGAAATCAGGTCCACCACGTCCATGACGGACATGTTGGAAATGGTTTCGAGGATGTCTTCTTTGCTAACTGCCATTGTCGTTACCTAAAAAACGTTGTTGCTAGTGAATGTCGAAAAGGCTCAGGCAGCCTGTTTGGCATCGCGAATCGCGGCGAACGTGCGCACCAGCTTCGCCTGCGGCTCGGCCAGGGTGCGAACGAACTTCGCGATCGGGGCCTGCATGACACCCATGAGCATGCCGAGGGCTTGCTCGCGGGTGGGCAGATCCGCCAAACGGGCGAGGTCAGAGGCCGGCAGGCTCTGGCCACCGACGGAAACCGCCGTGACCTTGAGCTTGTCGTGGCCCTTGCTGAAATCCTTGATCACGCGTGCGGCCGCACCCGGATCTTCCAGCGAGAAACCCAGTACCAGCGGGCCGACCAGCGTGTCGTTCAGGCATTCGAACTCGGTGCCTGCCAACGCGCGTTTTGCCAACGTGTTCTTGACGACGCGCAGGTAGGAACCACCCTCACGGGCGTTCTTACGCAGCTCGCCCATCTCGCCGGCGGTCAGTCCTCGGTACTCTGCCACCACGGCGGACAACGCCTTGGCAGCAACCTCGTTGACCTCTGCGACCAGGGCCTTTTTGTCTTCCAGTCTTAGTGCCACTTGGAACACACTCCTGGTTGCATCGAACTCCCGACGCGGCTTTCGCCACGCCGGCCCTAGTGGGCCGCAAACCTCGCGGCCCGTTCGGTGGCCTTTCCGCTATCACTAGCTTCAGGCAGCACCGTCTGCGTGCGCCGGGTCACCCCATTAAGCCCCGTTGCAGGGACACGTCACGGTCTTTGACGGTTCTGACGGCCCGAGGGCCGGCAGCGCCATCAAAATTGGTGGCCCGGACGCATCCGGACCGAAACTGCATCGATCAGTCGGCCAGGCCGGAATGATCAATCGCCACACCCGGACCCATGGTCGTGGAGAGCGTGACCTTCTTGAAGTACACACCCTTGGACGCCGAGGGCTTGGCCTTGCGCAGATCGCGCATCAGCGCCTTCAGGTTTTCCGTCAGCGCGGCGTTGTCGAACTTCACCGAGCCGATGGCGCAATGAATGATGCCGGCCTTGTCGGTGCGGTAGCGCGCCTGACCCGACTTGGCGTTCTTCACCGCGGTCGCGACATCCGGCGTCACCGTGCCCGTCTTCGGGTTCGGCATCAGGCCACGCGGACCCAGCACGGGACCCAGCGCACCGACGACGCGCATGGCGTCCGGGCTAGCGATGACCACGTCGTAGCCCATCTCGCCGCCCTTCATCGCCTCGGCCAGATCGTCCATGCCAACCGCGTCGGCACCGGCTTCCTTGGCGGCGTCAGCGTTGGCGCCCTGCGTGAAGACGGCCACACGCACATCCTTGCCGGTCCCGCTGGGCAGGATCGTGGAGCCGCGAACGGCCTGGTCGGACTTGCGTGCGTCAATGCCGAGGTTCACGGACACGTCGACGGATTCACTGAAGCGGGCCGTCGCCAGCTCGCGCAGAATGTCCAGCGCGTCGTCCAGCGGGTAAACCTTGCCGGCTTCGATCTTGTCGCGGATCAGCTTCCGCTTTTTCGTCAGCTTGGCCATGACTTAAACGCCCTCCGACTCGATGCCCATCGCACGCGCCGAACCGGCGATCGTGCGAACGGCCGCGTCCATGTCAGCCGCGTTGAGATCGGGCCACTTGGTCTTGGCAATCTCTTCAAGCTGCTCGCGGGTGATCTTGCCGACCTTCTTGGTGTTCGGCGTCGGGCTGCCGGACGTGATGCCGACGGCCTTCTTGATCAGAATCGCCGCGGGCGGCGTCTTGGTGATGAACGTGAAGCTGCGGTCGGCGTAGACCGTGATCACGACCGGAGTCGGCAGACCCGGCTCCATGCTCTGCGTCTGGGCGTTGAACGCCTTGCAGAACTCCATGATGTTCACGCCATGCTGACCCAGCGCCGGACCAACCGGCGGCGACGGGTTCGCCTTGCCTGCAGGAACCTGCAGCTTGATGTAGGCCGTAATCTTCTTGGCCATGTTGCGTTACCTCTTTTTCAAGGCGGGTCCAAACGGCAGGATCACTGCCTCCCCGGGTTACATGGCGAGGCGTGAGGGGCAATGTGCAAGGAGGATTTCCCCTTCACACCTCACGCCTCACACCTCACCGCTTAAGCCTTCTCGACCTGCCCGAACTCCAGTTCGACAGGCGTGGAGCGGCCGAAGATCAGCACGGAGACCCGCAAGCGGTTCTTCTCGTAGTTGACCTCTTCGACCACACCATTGAAATCGGCAAACGGACCGTCGATGACGCGCACGCCTTCGCCGGCCTCGAACAACGTCTTCGGCTTCGGCTTGTCGACGCTTTCCTCAACCCGGTTGAGAATCTGGTCGGCCTCACGATCGGAGATCGGCGCCGGCCGGTCGCTGGTGCCACCGATGAAACCCAGCACCTTCGGCACGCTCTTGACCAGATGCCAGGTCTCGTCGTTCATTTCCATCTGGACCAGCACATAGCCCGGAAAGAACTTGCGCTCCGTGGTCCGCTTCTGACCGTCGCGGATTTCCACCACTTCCTCGGTCGGCACCAGGATGTCGCCGAAGTAGTCGCCCAGCCCGGCGCGCTCGACACGATCCAGCAACGCCTTGCGGACATGATTCTCGTACTGGGAATATGCGTGTACGACGTACCACTTCTTGCTCATGATTACGCCTCGCCTCGTCCGGTCAGCGCCTTGACGCCCCACAGCAGAACCGCATCCACGCCGTAAAGGAATGCTCCCAGGATCAGCACGACCACGAAGATCAGCAGCGTGGTCTGCACGGAGTCGCGCCGGGTCGGCCAGACCACCTTGCGCAACTCGACGCGGGAGCCGCGCACGTAGGTCCACATCGTTTTGCCGACCTCGGACTGCATCAGAATCGCCACGGCAGCACCGATGGCAATGAGCAACCCGCCGACGCGAATGGCGACGTTGTACTGCGCTTCGAAATAGTAGAACGCGCCGATTGCCCCGCCGAGCACGAGAACAGCGAGCAAAATCAGCACGTTATCCAGCGCGGAACCGGATTTTGTTTCGTTCGAACTCATTGAGATCCAGTGTCAGGGCCAGCCAGCCGACGGATGGCAGGGCAGGAGGGTCTCGAACCCCCAACCTGCGGTTTTGGAGACCGCCGCTCTACCAATTGAGCTACTGCCCTATACGCGTCCGGCGAAAGGGCGCGGATTATACCCTGTCGGGCGACGAATGAAAGCCCCCTGATTTCAGAAGCTTTCACTCCCTGAAACAGAGGGCCTGGCGCCCCGAATTTCACGAGCCTTTACGCATGGTTAACGGCCTGGGGCCGCCGGAGAAACATGACAGCTCGCCGGTGTTTCGCGGCTGCGTCGCGCCAGCACGGCCGAGCAAACTGGCATCGACCCGACAACAACCCCCGCTCGCTTCGCGAGCCGCCCCCTCACTCAGGGAGGCGAGGCCGCCAGTTCGATTGCGAACCCGTTCAGGAGCGCATCCGCCGCACGGCTGGTCACATCGCTACTAGAAAATGGTGCCCACCGCCAGAATCGAACTGGCGACCTCGTCCTTACCAAGAACGTGCTCTACCGACTGAGCTAGGTGGGCGAATATCAGATTGTTCGGTCTTGCTTGTCTGGAGCGGGTGATGGGAATCGAACCCACATCATCAGCTTGGAAGGCTGAGGTTCTACCATTGAACTACACCCGCCTCGTGGCGTTCCGCATCGAGTGAACCATGCTTCTGGTCACCATGCCGGAAGGTGGAGTCTCAATGCCAGCTTGGCGGCGAAAACGCCGTCAAATTGGTGGAGGGGGCAGGATTCGAACCTGCGAAGGCTGAGCCGACAGATTTACAGTCTGTTCCCGTTGACCGCTTGGGTACCCCTCCGCGGAGCGCGGTATTGTCGTGATCGGACACCCCCCCGTCAAGACGCGCGTGCCCGCGTCGACGCGGCATCGAAGATCTTTTCCGCATTCGCGGCCAGAAAGTGCTTGTAGAGACGGGGTGATCCGTCCGCGCCGAGGACCGGCCGACCGCTTTCGTCAACATCCCCGCCACGCTCGATGATCTCGACGAACTGCCTTTCGGTTTGCGCCACACCGACCGATCCGTCGTCCTCCAGCACCGGCGTGTCCATGGTCGCAGCCATCGTCGCCGTCTGCCGCAGCTTGGTGCCCGGCGCCCCCTGGATCGAGGGCAACATCCGGAATCCCTGAGCGGCCATGTCGGCGACCATGGCGTCGATGCCGGGATATCCGGCCGCCAGCACGTCGATGGTGACGTGATTGAAGTCGGCGCCAAGCGCCAGCGCACTGGCCGCCTCGCCCGACACCGCCGCCACGGTATTGAGCACTGAACGCCGGATTGGCGGACCCGGGCGCGTCAGTACCGTATCGACCACCAGTGCAATCAGACGGTCACCCTGCTCTTCGGTCAACCCGCCGGCCCGCTCCGCGACATCCAGCAACTGCTCCAGCTCCGCGTGGTCAGCGGCCTGCCAGCAACCCTCGGCGTCACCGCGAATCGCAGCGGCAACGTCAGGAGGAAACGCATCGAAATCGACCTCGCTGACAAACAGCTTGAACTGGCGGGCATCGTCGCCAGGCACCTGTAGATCGAACGACTCCAGTTTCTTGGCCGGAAAGCTGTACCTCCGGTCCGGGGTCATGTCGAACCGCGCCGCGATTCTGACCAGCAACGCGGTCACGCGCGGATCGGCACTGCGAATGGCGGCGTGATCGTTGTGAAAGCGACCGCCCCGATTCAGCACATGGGCGCGCAGAGCGGCGAAGTCTCGCACGCCGGCGGCGAACTTTTCGGTAGCGGCGTCGACGAAGCGCTGCCGCAGGACAGCGGCTGGCACGAGCGACTGCGTCATGGCGTCAACCTACGTAATGGCAGGCTGCGTATGATGCGCCTCCGCCGACGGATCGCAAGCCAGGCTCGTCCTGCGCGCACTTGCCGTCAGCCAACGGACAGCGGGTCCGGAACGCGCAGCCGGACGGCGGATTCAGCGGCGATGGCAGCTCGCCACGCAGAAACTTGGACTCCCGCTCACGTTTGTAATCCGGGTCCGGGACCGGGATCGCACTGAGCAGCGCCCGTGAGTATGGATGCCGTGGCTGGCGATAGAGCTCTTCGGCATCGGCAACCTCCACCACTTTTCCGAGATACATGACCATCACGCGGTCGCTGATGTGGCGGACCACGGCCAGGTCATGCGCGATAAAGATCAGCGACAGCTGCAACTCGTGCTTGAGCTTGATCAGCAGGTTGACGATCTGGGCCTGGATCGAGACGTCCAGCGCCGACACCGGCTCGTCGCAGATCACCACCTTCGGTTCCAGGATCAGCGCCCGGGCGATACCGATGCGCTGGCACTGACCGCCGGAAAACTCGTGCGGATAGCGATTGATCTGGTTCGGCAGCAGGCCGACCCGCTTCATCATCGCGCGGACGCGACGGCGGCGCTCTTCCTTGGCCAGATCCGGCTCATGCACGCCGAGCGGCTCGCCGATGATCTCGCCCACCGTCATGCGCGGGTTCAGTGCGGCCAGCGGGTCCTGGAAAACAACCTGGAGATCGCGACGGGTTTTCTGCCAATCCGCGGAAGACTGTGTCGTCAACTCCTTGCCCAGCAGGCTGATACTACCGGCCGCCGCCGGCACCAAGCCCAGAATGGCACGGGCCAGCGTCGACTTGCCGCAGCCCGACTCGCCAACCACACCCAGGGTTTCGCCGGCATGGAGATCGAGATTCACACCGTTCACCGCGTGCAGTGACTTCGGCTTTGCGAACAAACCGCTGGCAACCGGGAAACTCACCCGCACCTGACGCAGGGACAGCAACGGCCGGCTCATGACGGACGTACCTCGGCAACAGCGGCATGGCAGGCGCGGCGGTGATGGCTTTCGCCCTCTACACCCACGAGCATCGGGCGCTGTGTTGGGCACGGCTCGTGGCGCCAGGCGCAGCGCGCCTCGAACGGACAGCCCGGAGGCAGATGCAACAGGTCCGGCGGGTTGCCTGGAATCGCGACCAGTTCGGACTGATGCTCGGAATCCAGGCTGGGAATCGAGTCGAGCAGCCCGCGCGTATAAGGGTGCGTCGGCCCATTGAACAAGCTGCGCGCCTGAGCCTGCTCCATGATCTGACCGCCGTAGAGCACCAGCACCTCATCGCAGAGATCGGCGACGACACCGAGATCATGCGTAATCATGATGATCGCCACTCCGAATTCATCACGCAGGTCCGACAGCAGATCGAGAATCTGAGCCTGCACCGTGACATCCAGCGCCGTGGTCGGCTCGTCGGCGATCAACAGCTCCGGCCGGGTGAGCAGGGTCATCGCGATCATCACGCGCTGACGCATGCCGCCGGAGAATTCGTGCGGGTACCGGTTCACACGATTCTTCGCATCGGGAATCCGCACCGCATCCAGCATCTTGATCGATTCCTGAACGGCCTCACGCTTGCCCATGCCACGATGCCGGATCAGCACCTCGGCCATCTGGGTACTGATCTTCAGGTACGGGTTCAGCGACGTCATCGGGTCCTGGAAGATCATCCCGATGTGCGCGCCGCGAATCTTGTTCATCGCGCGCTGCCCCGCGCCCACCAGTTCCTTGCCCTTGAACCGGATCGAACCCGTCGTCTGTCCGTTGCTGGCCAGCAACCCCATGATCGCCAGGGCTGTCTGGCTCTTGCCGGAACCCGACTCGCCGACGATGCCCAGCGTCGCACCGGCATCCAGCGAAAAGTCCAGACCGTTGACCGCATCGACCATGCCGTCTTCGGTCGTGAAGCGAACACCCAGATTGTTTACCGTGAGCAACATGCGCTAGCGGTCCTTTGGATCCAGCGCATCGCGCAGACCATCGCCGACAAAGTTGAAGCAGAACAGGGTCAGGGCGAGAAAGCTCGCGGGGAACGCCAGTGTCCACCACGATGACTCCATCTCCCGCGCCCCTTCGTTGACCAGCGCGCCCCAGGAGGTCGACGGCTCCTGCACGCCGAGGCCCAGAAAGCTCAGGAACGACTCGACCAGGATCACGCGTGGAATCGTCAGCGTCACGTACACGACGACAACGCCGAGCAGATTCGGGACCACGTGACGCAGAATGATGTTGCGCGTGCTCACGCCCATGGCCTGCGCCGCCTCGACAAACTCCCGCCCTTTCAGCGACAGCGTCTGCCCGCGGACGATCCGAGCCATGTCCAGCCAGGTGATCGCCCCGATCGCGACGAAGATCAGAACGATGTTCCGTCCGAACAGGACCATCAGCAGGATGACCAGAAACATGAACGGCAGTGCGTAGAGGATGTCGACGATACGCATCATCACCGAATCCACCCGGCCGCCCATGTAGCCGGCGGTGGCGCCCCAGGCCGTCCCGATCAACAAACTGACGGCCGTGGCGACAATGCCCACCAGCAGCGAAATCTGCCCGCCCACCAGTGTTCGCACGAACAGATCGCGCCCAACCGCATCTGTTCCGAAAAAGTGTCCGTCGCTGAGACTCGGCGCGGTGGCCACCTTGTCCCAGTCCACGGCATCAAAACTGTAGGGCGCCAGCAGCGGGCCGATGAAGCAGATCAGCAGCATCGCCCCCAGAATCACCAGACTGGTGACGGCCGCCTTGTTGCGTCGCAGACGACGCCAGGCGTCGACCCACAAACTGCGCCCCTGGACGACCTCGTCACCATCGAGGGTTTCCGTGATCGCGTTTGCCGCATTCGTGCTCATTGGGCGCGCACCTTGGGATCGAGCACGCTGTAGAGCAGATCCACCAGAAAGTTGAAGCCGATGATGAGTGCGCCGTAGAAGATCACGACGCCCAGCACCAGCGTGTAGTCACGGTTGAGCGCACCCTGAACGAAAAAGCGCCCGAGACCGGGGATGGAAAAGATTTGCTCCATGACCACGGAGCCGGTGATGATGCCCGCCGTGGCCGGCCCCAGGTAGGACAGGACCGGCAGAAACGCAGGCTTCAGCGCATGGCGGAGAATCACCTGACGGACCGGCAGGCCCTTGGCCCGCGCCGTCCTCAGATAGTTGGAGCGCAGCACCTCGATCATGCTGCCACGCATGATTCGGGCGACATAGGCCACCTGCGGCAGCGCGAGCGCCACCACCGGCAGAACGATGTTCTGCCAGGCGCCACCATTCCACCCGCCGGCCGGGAGCCATCCGAGCCCCACGGCAAACCCCAGAATCAACAGCGGCGCGACAACGAAGTTCGGGATGGAGATACCGGTCATGGCCACCGTCATCACGCCATAGTCCGACACCGTGTTCTGACGCATCGCGGCGATCATTCCGAACATGGAGCCAAACAGCACCGCGACGATCATGGCCGAGATGCCCAGCTTCAACGACACCGGGAAGCCCTGGGCAATCAGTTCGTTAACCGTGTAATCGACGTACTGGAAGGATGGCCCCAGATCGCCCTGCAACACATCACCAAGATAGTTCGCGTACTGAATGATCAGCGGCTTGTCGAGACCGTAGGCCGCATCCAGGTTGGCCCGGACCTCCGGCGGCACCGGCTTTTCCAGGTCGAACGGTCCACCAGGCGCCAGGCGCATCATGAAGAACGCCAACGTGATCAGCACGAGCAACGTGGGGATCGCGGCCAGCAACCGCTTGAAGGCAAAACTCAGCACAGCGCGTTCCCGTGACGACAGCGATTGAAGACTGAATCATCCATCGGTCAGTGCGCGAGGATTCGCCAGTTCTTGGTGTAGTGGTGGTCCATGATGTTGGAGACGAAACCGTCCACGTACGGTTTCACCAGACCTTTCTCCACGTAGTAGTAGATCGGCATGATCGGCTGGTCGGCGAGCAGCATCCGCTCGGCCTGCTCCATCAACTTGGCGCGCTGCGCCATGTCGGTCTGCACGGAAATCTTCGCCAGCAGTGCGTCGTACTCCGGATTGTTGTAGCCGGAATCGTTGATGCCATGCTTGGAATGCAGCAGCTCGAGAAAGGTATAGGGGTCGTTGTAGTCTCCGATCCAGCCGGCGCGGAACACCTGGGTATCCTGCTTGAGCTTGCGCGTCTGCAGAAACACCTTCCATTCCTCGTTGATCAGCGTGTAGTCGACACCCAGCACGGCCCGCCACATTGCCGCGACTGCCAGCGACACCTTCTTGTGATTCTCGTGCGTGTTGTAACGAATCTCCACCTTCAGTGGATTGTCTTCCGAGTACCCCGCCTCGTTGTACAAACGACGGGCCTCGGCGAAGCGCTCCTCCCGGGTCATGTCCGCGTAGGTGGCGACCTGAGAGTCATACCCGGTGATTCCGGGCGGCACGAACCCGTAGGCCGGCTGCTCGCCCAGCTTCAGGATCTTCTCGCAGATCACCTGTCGATCGATCGCCATCGACAGCGCACGCCGCAGCTTCAGGTTGTCCTTGAAGGGCGGCTGGGTGACGTTGAACCCGAAATAGTAGATGCCGAGATACGTCGACACTTCCAGTTCATCACCGAGATTCTCGCGAATCCAGCCAACCTGTGACACGGGAACGTCGTAGGTGTAGTCCAGTTCGCCAGCTCGATAGCGCTTGAGCTCGGAGGACTGATCCTCCGTCGCGTAGTAGTAAACGGTATTGATCGTCGTGTTGGCGTCATCCCAGTACATCGGGTTGCGCTGCAGCACGAGGTGCGACTGAACAACCCAGTCCGACAACACGTAAGCGCCATTGCTGACCATGTTCCCCGGGCGGGAGAACTTGTCGCCATACTGCTCCACCGTCTCGCGGTGGACCGGGTAGGTGCTGGAGTGATTCAGCAATCCCAGAAAGTAGGGCGTCGGGGCCTTGAGGCGAATCTCCAGGGCGTAGTCATCCAGCGCCTGGATACCCAGTTCTTCGACGGGCAGCTCGCCAGCCACCACCGCTTCCGCGTTCTCGATCGGCGAGAGGATCTGTGCGTACTTCGACGCCGTGACCGGATCGGCGCTGCGGTGCAACCCGTAGACATAGTCATGCGCGGTCACCGGGTCACCGTTGGACCAGCGCGCGTCTGGCCGCAGCGTGAACGTGTAAACCGTGCCATCGTCGGACAAGGTCCACGAGGAAGCACCTCCCGGGATGATGTCTCCGTTCGGAGCCTCGCCGGTCAAGCCTTCGTAGAGATCGCGCAGGATGTTAGAAGATGGAACGCCCTCCGCCTTGTGCGGATCGAGCGTCTGAGGCTCCGCCCCGTTACCCCTGTGGATGACCTGCTCTTTGGCAAGTTCGGCGGCTGACGCGGGCAGAGCCGTCCCGCCGATCACACACGCGAGAATCAGTGCGCCAAGTGCACCTCGCATAAAAGTCCCCCGGAGCCTGGATCAGCCCTCTGCTGCGAGATGCGCCAGCCAGGCCTGCGCTTGCGATTTGGTGGAGCTGCTGTTGCGAGCAGCCAGGAACGCGGAACGGGCCTGATCGGTCTTGCCCTGATTCCAGGCAGCCACGCCAATCAGGAGCTGCGTTTCACCACGGTCATCAACCCCCTTGGCCAGCGCGTTCTTCAGCGCTTCTTCCGCCTTGGGCCAGTTCTCGTCATCGACATAGATCTGACCGAGTCGATACCAGATTCGACCATCGTCGGCGAGCGGCGCAGCCTCGGTGAACACATCCAGCGCCTGCTGATTCTCTCGAGCCAGCTGCCACGCCGTCCCCAGCTTCTCCAGTGACTCCAGATTCTTGTCGATAATCCCGGCATTCATGCCGTCGGTCAGGATCTGCGCTGCCTTGTAGGGAATCTCAAGAAAGAGATAGACGTTCGCGAGATTTTCCACTTCTCGCTCGGTATCCAGAAACCCTTGCCGCCCAGCCAACGCCAGGACAGCAAGCGACTCCGGATCGTCCTTCATCTCCAGGAACACGCCGGACAGCTGCTTCCAGTAGTCTTCCTTGATCGGGTGATTTGCGATCAGCGTCACGAGCACCTCTGCAGCCTGCTTGAATTGCTTCTGCTCGTAGTGAATCGCCAGCTTGAGCTGATACCAGGTTTCCGGCACGTCCTTGCGGGCACGAATCGCCTTGTCGACATACGGAAGCGCAGCGCTGTACTGCTTGCGATCCACATAGATACTGGCGATCAGAATGTAGGCATCCGGCGCAGGCTCGCTACAGGTTTCGTCGAGATACCGCTTGAGGTACTTCAACGCCGATTCACGATCTTCAACCGCGTAGTAGAGCTGCCCGACATTGTTCAGCATCTGCTCGTGCTGCTGTTGTGGCAGGGCGTTGAGCTCGATGGACTTCACAAACGCAGGAATTGCGTTCTTGTAGTCCTCCTTGGAGGCCCATGCGAACGCCTCGGTCTGATAGACCAGCGCCTTTTCATAATCGTTGCGCTCGACCTTCGGCAGCAGCTTGCGCGCGCCTTCAACCGCGTCGTCGTATTTCTCTTCCGCGATGTCTTCCTGAATCCGCGTCAGCCGACGGTAGGTGAATTCGCTGAGTGACCCGCTAGCCTCTCGAGGATTCTCGCAGTCCACGGCCGCATGCGACACGACTGGAGCGACGGTGGCACACAGCAACACGCCAGAGCAAAGAGCAGCAAATGTCTTCTGAATAGCCATCAGTTCAACGTAAAGTTCAGGGTCTGCGTCGCACTTTGATCGACGGGCTGACCATCAATGACCCGCGGCTTGAACTTCCATTTCAAAATCGCGGCAATTGCAGCACGCTCGAATACTCCACGAGGGTTAGCGTCAATTACCTTCGCGTCACGGACGGTACCGTCGGGATTGATGACCAACGACATCGTGACGTAACCCTCCGTACCTGCGCGCGCTGCTCGACGAGGGTACTGCGGCTGAATCCGGACCAATGGAACCGCCTGGGAGCTTCCGCTCGTCGGCGTCGCACTGTACGTCCCGAGGAACGGCCCGCCACCGATATTGGTAGGCAGGTTCAGATTCGGCAGATTCATCTGCTGCGGCTGCTGCTGAGGCTTCGGTGTCTGCACCGACTTCAGCTTCGGCGGCGGCGGCGGCTTTTTGGGCGGTGGCGGCTTCTCCGGCTTGCGGCGTTCGCGCTCCTGCAGTGTCTCCTGCCGCTTGAGGCGCACGAAATCAACACCGCCAAGATCCTCGCGCTTGGCGAGGTCGCCACCGCTGAGGTACACAAGCGCGTGCATCATCCAGAACAGCCCGACCGCGACCAGTACCGCAAGTCCCAGTGCTCCAAGTCTTCGCATGTCTTTACCCGTGATCTGACGCAGAAAACCGGTTAGCTACCGGGTTCCTGGGCGGCGATCGACACGTTTTCGACACCCGCGAGACGGACCTGATCCATGACCTCGACAAACCGTCCGGTCTCGGACGCCTTGTCGGCGATGATGACCACAGCGCCTTCCGGATTCTCCGCATGCAGGCGCTCCACGTTGGCACGCACCGATCGGATATCCACCTGGCGCTTGTCGATCCAGACGTCACCGTTGGAACGGATCGCGATCAGGATGTTGCCGGCTTCCTTGCGTTCGGCGGTGCTGGCGTTCGGCCGACTGACGTCGATGCCCGCTTCCTTCACGAAGGAGGTGGTAACGATGAAGAAGATCAACATGATGAACACGATGTCCAGCATCGGCGTCATGTCGATGGCGGCTTCTTCCTCTTGTGAACTTGTTCTACGACGCATGTCCGTAGTCCTCAATCAATGCGAGCCAAGCTCGTCTTCCAGTTCGCGGCGTTCCCGCTTCGCCAGATTCTCGAGCTGCACGCTGAAATAAATGCCTGACAACGCGACCACCATGCCCGCCATGGTCGGCAACGTGGCCCGGTAGACACCGGATGCCATCGCACGAGCGTTACCGGTGCCCGAAATCGCCATCACGTCGAACACCGAAACCATGCCGGTCACCGTGCCCAGCAAGCCGATCATCGGGCACAGCGCCACCAGAGTCTTGATCGTCATCACCGACCGGGCGACGGATCTGGAAGTCTCGGAAATCAGGCGCGCACGCAGTCCCTTAGCCAACCAGCTCCGGCGATCGGTCTGATGATCCCACTGCTCAATCGCCGAACGCTTGAGCTTCGGGTAGGTGAAGCTCACGAACATCAGGCGCTCGATGATCAGGCTCCACAGCCCGATCGCGACGAACAGCAGAATCCAGACGATCGGACCTCCGTTTTCAAGAAAGTCCAGAATCGATCGAAAGGGCTCAAGATGCAGCATTGCCGCCCTTGTGCTCCGCAATCAACCCAACCGACTCCTCATCCAGGGTCTGGATGACGCCCTTGGCACGACTCGCGAGCATGCTGTGAATCAGGATCAGCGGAATCGCCATCACCAGGCCCAGCACGGTGGTCATCAGCGCCTGGGAAATACCGCCTGCCATGAGCTTCGGATCACCCGTCCCGTAGAGCGTGATGGACTGGAACACCTGAATCATGCCGGTCACGGTGCCGAGCAGACCCAGCAGCGGACCGATGGCGGCGAGAATCTTGATGATCGACAGTCCACGCTCGATCGCCGGCGTCTCCTTGAGCACCGCCTCGTCCATGCGCAGCTCGATGGTCTCGGAGTCGGCGTTCGGATCCTTGTAGTACGCCTGCAGCACGCGACCCAACGGGTTGCTGTCCTTGGGATCGCTGATGCTCTTCTTCTGGCTCGCGATCTTCGCACTCAGAGCACCGAGCGAGAGGAACTTGAGCAGCGAGATGATCAGACCGATCACGGTAAGACCGATGATCAGCCAGCCAATCATGCCGCCTTCGCTTTCCATCACTCGCTGCAGCAGATTGCGCTCCTGAATTTTCGCACGCAGCAGGGTGCCCTGACTGGGATCAACCACCATGGTGTGGTAACCGCTGGCTTCCTCGACGAAGTCCTTGGCCACGGACACATAAGTCGAATCGGGCTGCTTCGGCAACTTGCGGAACTTGCCTTCGACACCTGTCTCGTAAGTCAGGAATTCACCGTCGGTAACCGCAGTGAATGTGCCGAGACGAACAACCGGCTTGGTCGCCTGCTCGCCATCACCCTCGACCACCGTGGCTTCAAAGCGGACCACCTTTCCGAGCTCGGTCATCTCCCGCTGCATCTCGTACCAGAGGCGCTCGAGCTTGGCGATCGACGGAAGCCGCTTGGACTCGGCGAGATCGCCCAGAAAGTCCATGCGATCCTTGCCCAGCTGCGCGGTGACCATCGAGTTCTGCGCAGCGGAGTAAACGTCACCCGATACCTGACGCACCACACCGAACATTTCACCCAATGCACCGGACTTGCCGGAGAGCGTTGTCTCCAACTCGGCGAGCTTCTCTTCGTTCGCATCAAACTGACCGGACAACTCGTCGGCTCGACGCTCCAACGCCGCAAGTTCAGCCTTCGCGTTCTTCAGCAGGGTCGCCTGCTGGTTGCGCTCGCTACGGAATTCACGAATGCGCTGCTCGTTCTCGGCGCTCTCCGCCGATCGCGCCGAGCGCGTCTGCTGCAACAGCTCGTCCAGCGACTTGGCCTGAGCAAACGCATTCGTGGTGACCATCACGGACGCAGCGGTCGCGAACCCGATGACGAGTTTCTGCATGTTCAAATGACTCATTATTCAGCCTCCTGCGGCGCCTGAATCGGCATCAGCATGAGGTTGGGCGGAGACTGCTTGCGGGCAATTCGCAGGCCATCAGTCACGAAGTCTTCGAGGTCCGAATCGGTGACCCACTGGCCCGATTCGTTGTTCCAGTACCCAAACTCTTCTCCATTCGGGGTCGAGTACATGAGCGCCAAGCGACCAATACGAAGGAAATCCACCTCACGGCCGGTATTTCCAAGCTCGCCCTGGTAGGCCTCGATGTTGCGGCCGAACTCCATCTCAATCTGATAGGCCTCAAGGATGCGGCGATACTTCTCGGCAGTGGAAATATCCGCGCGGGCCATCAGCGCTTCCAGCTCGGCTACTCGCGACGTGCGCTCGGCTGGCAGGAAGGGAACATCAAGCTCCACGAACTGACCGAGGGCCGACACCATGTCTTCCATCAACGGCAGCACGCCCCGGTTCGTGGATTCAATCTGCTCGATCTGCTCCTCGATGGACACGATCTCTTCCTGCTGAGCGGCGACCTGACGCTCAAGCTGGGCGATGTAGCTTTTAAGGGAATCGATTTCGATCAACGTGGCGCGATAGTCCGCAACAATCTGCTGAGTCTCATCATCCAGGTTGTCGATCTGTCGCTGGGCACCCTGCGCGCTGCGCTCGGTCTGCACCTGTGTCTGAATCAAGCGATTCACGGTTGCCGTGCTGGCCTCAGCAGGGACACAGAGCCCCAGCAGCCCTGCCGCAACCGCACTGACAACAATGCGCTGAGCGGTCTTGTCACTCATACAATTCTTCCTACAAAAGATGATTTCAGACGAGACCAGACAGGGTCTCGCAATCGGTCGGGAGCCTACCACAGTCTGATTTTCAGACGCCGCCCCACCGGCCAAGTTGGCGTTCGCTACGCATAGTTCATGCCACCGATTGATTCGCGCGGACTATGCCGAAGCTGTCGGCGGGACTTCCTTGAGCCAAGCGTTGAACGCCACAGTCACCCGTTCTTTGGGGCCCGTGTAAGGCTGCACTTGGTGCATGACCCAGGATGGAAATACCACCAACTGCCCGGGCAGGAGCGCCATTTCTTTAGGCCTGATCGCCCAGGGGGCCCGCATGTTGTTCACTCCGAGGTCCACAAACATGCCTGCCGTTGGTGCAGGGTGCATGAACTGCACTCTGCCCGAGTCCACGGCAGCGCCCTCTTCGTAGCCATTGTCGACGCAGTAGATACCGCTCCAGGACGCCATTGGGTGGTTGTGAAGCCCGAAGGCACCACCTGCGCGCGTGATGTGAAACCAAGCGTCTGCCGACATTCTAAGTGCCTGCAGTCGATCGCGATCGTAACCGCTCAATTCGGCTATCAGACGATAAACGGTCGCAGTACAAAACTCCTGCAGCATCCGAATGTCCGGATGATCCCAGTGAAACAGGTCAAATCGACTTTCGAAAAGCCCTGTCCCGAGCAGCATCGAAGGTGAGTTGTTCGCATAAGCAGCACCCTCGGCTTCTCGCTCAAGAAACAGGCCACGCAGCCTAGCGTTGAGTGCTTGGGCGCCCGGCATTAACGTCTGTGCAAACGGGACGGCAAATCCTGGGGAAATCTGGAAAGGAATATCAGACATACCCATAGCCCTCTACTTCATCGCCCAACGCCTGAATCAGGGGTTCGAGCGCGTCACCATAGCGCTCCCAACGAGCCACGGCGCCACGGTATATCGGCGAGCGCACCTGCCAGCGACTGGGCGTCAGCACTGGTCGCTCGTGTTCGTAGAACCGCAGACAGTTCTCGTCCCATTCAAGTCCAACGGCGGCAACCAGATCACGAGACCGCTCTTCGGGTGCCGCGATCATGTCCTCATAACGACAAATATGTATCCGGTCCGCGCAGTGCGCGTACCAATGACGCATTAGTCGATTGTATTGCCGGAAATAGTGACCAATGTCGGCCAGATCGGTGGCATAGCGCTGACTGAGCCCAAAATTCTCAGCGAACACAGACACACCAATGTCCCGGGGATCGCGCTGACACCAAACGATATGCGCATTCGGGAACAACGTCAGAATCAGACCGACGTAGTGATAATTCATCGGAGCCTTGTCAATCAGACGGCTTGCGGTCACCCGCTCCCGTGCCATCAACGCATCCAGGTACTCGCCTGCGACCTCTCTCGTGACCTCTGGCGTCAAACTGCCAATGACCTCAGGCCACCTTTGAATCGAACTGAGTCGCCCTGGCAGCCCCTTGCCCAGTTTTGGCATTTCGGTGAGCTCGCCATACCCGTACGCTTCTGGATGGGACGACAGAATCTGTTCGACCAGCGATGTACCGCTTCGCGGCATACCCACAACGAACACTGGCCGCGGGTCGTCAATACCCCAACCACTGGTCGCTGACAGGAACGACTCTGAGAACGCGTCGATCAGTCGATCCACATACCCAATTGCTGACTCAGGCTTGTATGGCCCAATCTGCTGCCGCCGCGCCTGATTGGCCGCGGTCCACACTTCGATGGCACCCTGAGCGTCGCCCTTCGCATCGAGTGCCTTGCCGAGCCCGAAGCCCACGTTGGCGTGCGCTTCGACTGGAAGTTGAGGGTTGGCCAGCACCGCGCGCGCTGCAGCGATGTCATCATCGGTTGCCTCAGCGCGCTTCAATGTCAGAATTCCTTCTAGCGCCATCGCCCAACCGGGACGAAGTTCCAGCGCTTTGCGAAACTCAGCCTCTGCACCCGTCTTGTCGGAAAAATCTTCAAGCATCTGTGCGAACCCGAGATGCAGATCGGGGGACTGGGGATACCGCAGTACGCTTTCTCGATACATCTCCAGTGCCTCATCCAAGCGCGCCTGCTTGAACAACACACCACCGAGCCCGATGTAGCCAGCCTCTCCGGCCGCCGACACAGTTAATGCCCGCCGCCACACAGATTCAGCGGTTGCCCAATCATCTGCAGCCTGCATGGCGCGAGCATACGTGACATAGCTACCCACTTGGCCCGGGTCCAACTCTAGAGCGCGTTCAAAGGCAGGCTGTGCATCTCGATAGCGCTTGACCTCAACCAACGCCTTGGCCAAGTTGTGCCACGCTGCCGCGTCGTGCGGTTTCAATTCCAATCGACGCTGCCAATGTTCCAGCGATTCGTCGGGACGACCGGCCATCATCAGCAACAACGCCAGATCGGCGCGTGCATCCGGATGATCTGGCGCGACACGAACGGCCTCTCTCAGAAGCTGTATCGCACCATCATGCTGCCCGCGCTGCCAAGCCACCGCCGCCAACCCGCGACGCGCATCCACCCCGTGCTTGGGATCGTGCATGTAGTCGGCGAACACGGTGCGAGCGGCGTCCAACTGGCCGCGCCTGTAACTGTCGAATGCCGCTGCGATTCGCAGCGAGCCTGAGTCAGCAGGGGTATGTTCGGTTTCGCTATTCACGTATTCCCTCAATGGCCCAACCCATTTCTTCTCCACGCTCTTCGAGGACGGAAGCCGAAACAGCCTTGAACCCGTTTATTTCGAGTCGCTTGCAAAAATCCCGAACGCCCGATTCACCAAGGGCAGCTGCCCTCAGCGCGGCGAGACGTGCGCGATGTTCGATCAGATTGACTCGCAGTGACTCCAGGTCTGCGATGGCACGGGAGACGCCACCATCCAACACTCGACCAAGCACATTCGTCGTCTCACGCATTAGATCGTCGGCGTAACCGCCTGACGGTAGCGCCGCGCCCAGCGCCAGGAGCGATTGAGACGCGGAATTGTAATGCTCTTTGACTCGATTCGCTGATGGGTCTGCCCGCAGTGATGCGAGGCCTTCGGGCGTACCGCTTCTCGCGATGAGCGGCACCATGTCCATCGCCAAATCTAGCAACCCACCTTCTCGACTGAATTCTCCACCCAGCGTCAACTCGTCTTTCGCCACCCGGTCGAGCAACGAGCCAATCTTGTGCACCACCATTAGCAATCGGGCCTTTGGCGCCAGCACGCGAAAGACCTCTCGCCAGGCCGACTCAGACACGCCGTATTCGAATGCGAATTGGCTGACGAGTGCCGTAACCGAAGCAGTGCCTAATGGCAGCACATGGAAACGTGTGCGCCCAACGATACGAGCTGTTGCAGCATTTAGGGAGGAACTTCGCGTGGTAGCGAGCTTGCCCGTATCGAGATCTGCAGCGTCGATTCCCATAAGCTGCGGCGCCGCACCATCCGCGAATGACTCCGCGGCGAACGCCAACAACCCACCATTGCCACACCCCAGTTCCAGCAACACATCGTCGGCCCCGAGATGGGCGAAGAACTTTCGCCACAGGGCTTGCGTCTCGGGACCGTAATAACCGGAGAATGAGGTGGGACAGGAATGCAGATGGCCAGCAGACCAATACCGCGACCAGCTGTCGCTCAACTCCTGATCGTCCCCAGGTTCAGCCATTCTTTCACCCGCGTAAAAAAACACAGGGCCCCGTGGGGCCCTGTGCATCACTCAACGATTCGACTTAGAAACGCTGCGTGTACTTCACGTACGGCTGACGGCCGTACTGGTCGTACAGGTCGAAATTGTAGTTACGACCATTGCCGTCGGTCCCTGCAGAACGAGGATCCGGCTCCTTGTCGAACACGTTCAGTGCACCAAGAGCAATCGTTCCGTTGATGACCGGGATGTCGTAAGCAACCTGAAGATCCCACGTGGTGTAAGAAGGCACATGACCAGTGCCATTCAGGTTCTGCTCGAAGCTACCGATGTGGTTAACGTTCAGAGCAGTCGCCACAGGGCCAAGCTTCCAGACATTGCCAAGCGTCGTTCTCAGGTCCGGACGCCCACGAGAGCCTGCAAGCTCACGACCATCATCGATCTTGAAGCTCAAGACGTACGTTGACTGCAAGTGAGACTTGAAGGTACCCATCCCAGCCGGCAGCGCTAGACTGAGATCAGCCGCCACGTCAAAACCGTCAGTCTTCAACTCACCTTCGTTTGCATAGCCAGCGACCACGCGCACGATACGGTTCGACGGAGGTTGACGCTCCACACCCAGACCCGCCGGAATCGGATCACCGGCGCCCAGGCGAGCGATGATGTCACCCGGGGAGATGAAGCTGACCAACTTGTCGATGGTGATGTTGTAGTAGTCAACGGAGAAGTTGAACCAGGACGTCACGTCCATCGCGAACCCGACCGCAAACTGGTCCGATTCCTCGGCCTCCAGCTCGGGGTTGGCGATAATGGTCGTATTCACCTGCTGAGACGTTGGCGTTCCACCCGGCCCGGTCAAACACGTACCGTTTTCGAACGTACCACCTGCGAATTCACAGGTAGGCTGGTCGTTGTTGATGGATTCAGCCGAGAAGGTCGGAAGCTGGCTGATGATGTCCAGCGTCGGCGCACGGAAACCCTGACCAACAGACGCACGGAACGTCATGTTGGACGTGGGCTGGTAGCGAGCGCTCAGCTTCGGTGCGAAGTTCTCACCCACGTCGTTGTAGTCTTCAAAACGACCCGAGAGAGTGACTTCCAACGTATCGATGACCGGCATGAAGAGCTCGAAGAACGCCGACTTCACGCGACGATCGGTACCCGCCGAATTACCCGCAGAACCACCGATGACACCAGCTTCCTGAAGTGAATCGTAGGCATCGAAGTACTGCTCTTCGCGATACTCAATACCCGCAGCACCGGCGGCGGTGCCACCAGCCATGCTAAACAGATCCATGGAGCCTTCGAGGAACGCCTCATCCGTGATCCAGAATGAGTCACGGTTGATGGTCGCCTTCATGGCGTTCAGGACATCATCCGGGTTGTTCTGGGGATCCAGGAAGTTATACGAGCCATCATTGATGAAGGCTGCGGCGATCGGCAGCACGACGTAGTTACGCCCAAGCTCATAGAAACGGTATTCGTTGTGGCGAATACCGGTATCGATGTCCACGGGGCCGACGACGCCAGAGAAGATACCGCTGATGTCGTAAACGTTCGCGTCAGTCTTGTTGTCGCGCGTTCCGAGAGCGGCAAAGCGATGGTACAGGTAGAAATCCTGATCCAGCGTGTTGTTGGGGCTATCGGCCTCAACCAGAATCGGGATGTCGTTCAGGGAAGGCGCGTAACGACCGAAGGACTCGGCGCGCGTGATGCTCGCATTGACCTTGACCTGCCAGTCGTCCGAGAACTGATAGTTACCCTGGACAAACAGGCCCTGACTGCTGGTCGCCGCTTCGTCCGCGGAGACGAGGGTGAAGTCATACCCACACAGCGTCGGAGTGTCTACCCCTGGGTAAGCGAAGTACGCCGGGTCCGAGTTCGGACAGCCACCTGGCACTGCGCCATAGTAAAAGTTGCCGGTGTTGTCGTCGACGTAGTCTTCGTCAGCGTCAACGTAGTCAGCACCCAAGAAATAGTTGTTCGAGAAAAAGCTGGCGCCGGGCGTGTTGTACAGGCTGTCGCGAGCAAAGATGATGTCGCGCTCGAAGAAAGACGCACCAAAGACAATGTTGCCCTTCTCACCAGAGATACCGGACACCAACTGCCCACCGCGGCTGTCACCACCTTCACGTTGGGTGGTCTGGTCCTGGTAGGTAATCTGCGTGCCGGTGAAGTCCCGCCGGGTGATGATGTTGATCACGCCCGCGATCGCGTCCGATCCATAAATGGCCGATGCGCCGTCGGTCAGGATTTCGATGCGTTCAACAACGGCGATCGGAACCGCGTTCAAATCCTGGGCAGAGGGCGCGAACGGCGCCTTCGGCGCGCGACGGCCATCGATCAGGACCAGCGTACGCTCGGAACCCAGGCCGCGCAGCGACACAGACACGAGTGACTGAGCGGAGCTGCCGGACTGAGCACGGAAGGCACCGAACGTATTGAATGTGGTGTTACGCAGCAATTCACCAACAGAGGTGAACCCGCTCTGCTCGATGTCGTCACGGTCGATCACCGCGACCGGAAGAGCGCCCTCGATATCAGCACGACCCAGACGCGAGCCGGTCACTTCAAATTCGCCGAGGTCAACGGCTTCTTCGTCGGAATCGTCTTGGGCAACTGCCACTTGCGGTGCTGCTGCGTAGGCAAACGCTGCTGCAATCGCTGCAGAGAGCGGATTGAGCTTCAGCAGTCCGCGCGAGTTTTCGTCACGCTTGAGCATTGAGTATTTCTCCATGGAGTTTATTCAGGCGTATTGCCTTGGAACTTATGCTTCCCGACGAGGTCTCACCTCAACGGTTCGGACCGTAGACTATCCCCGGCCTCATCGAAGCGTCAACAAAGTGTCATAACGACATAACTGCAGGGCACTTTTGCTAGCAAGCGGTGACCCGAGCCGCGGACACTCCCCGAATGGTTCCCCCTCCGGCGTCCCGCGAGTGCCGACGAGGTACATGCTCTCCGCAAAGCAGGAAGCGTGCCGGTTCCTGGGCCCGCGTTTGCGGCCGGAGCCGAGCGCGTCGTGGCGCTTCCGCCAGCACGGTGGCAAAGTAGCTGGGAACCTCCCTCCCACGGCTCGCCAGTCGTGGCACCTGGCAAACGGACCTTGCGTGGCAAAGCGAACGACAGAAGAGGCGGAAAGTCCGGCGGAGACGACGAGCGAAACCCCCGTATTGATCGGCGTGGTGGCATCCGCGGGTGGCCTCGCCGCGCTGAAATCGATGTGCGGCGAACTGGATCAGCTCGTCGGCGCATCGATGATCATCGCCCAGCATGTCTCGCCCACGCATCACAGTCAGCTGCCAGAGCTGCTGGCGGCATGCACCGAATGCCCCGTCCAGGCCGCGAAATCCGGCATCAAGCCCGAGCCCGGCAAGATCTACGTCATCCCCCCCGATCGCGATGCGGTGATGCAATCCGGCGTGATCCGGCTGCGCAAACCCGATCCGGACAGCAGCGCGCACCCTTGCGGGGACCGGCTTCTGCTGTCTCTGGCGAGCACCTGCGAGGATCGGTGCATCGCCACCATCCTCTCGGGAACGGGCCAGGATGGTTCGACCGGCGCGAAGGCGGTCAAGGCGGCAGGCGGCATCGTACTGGTCCAGGACCCGGACACCGCACAGTACGACGGGATGCCACGCGCCGCGATTCGTACCGGATGCGCCGACTCCGTCGGCACGCCGGCGGAGATCGGGCGGCGCCTGGACACCATCGGCCGTGGCAACGGCGGGTTGTTGCTGCCGGATCTGCCGAACCGCGACCTGGATGACGACTACATCCGCGTCTGCCGCATCGTGCGGCGTCGCACGGGCGTGCGGCTGGACAACTACAAGCGTGGAACTGTGTTGCGGCGCATCCGCCGTCGCATCGGCATGTCCACCACAGGTTCACTGGAGGAATACTGCGATCTGCTGGAAACGGACGAGACCGAGGCCAAGCAACTCGCCTCCGATGTCCTGATCCCGGTCACCGCCTTCTTTCGCGACACCGGCGCATTCAAGTCCATGGCCAAGGCCGTGGAGGAACTGGTCTCGAATCGACCGACCGGCGAGATGATCCGCTGCTGGGTGGCCGGATGCGCCACCGGCGAGGAAGCCTATTCCCTGGCGATCCTGCTGGCCGAAGCCTGCCGCGGCAAACCCAACGCACCGGACTTCATGATCTTCGTCAGCGACCTGAAGCGCGAGGCGGTCGATGTCGCGAGGCGCGGCATCTACTCCGCCGTGGCGCTGGACCCGATCCCGAAAGAATTGCGCGACCGGTATTTCGAACACACGTCCGATGAGTACTACGCCTCCAAGCAACTTCGGCGCCGCATGGTGTTCGCGACCCAGAACCTGATCGACGATCCGCCGTTTTCGCGGATGGACATGATCACCTGCCGCAACGTGCTGATCTATTTCTCCCCCGAATCGCAGCGCCGCGTGCTGGGCATCTTCCACTACGCCTTGAACAAGGACGGCATCCTGTTTCTCGGCAAGTCGGAAACACCGGACAAGTACGGTGAGCTGTACAGCGTCGTCGATGCCCGCGCCCGCATCTATCGCCGGGTCGAAGGCGCGCGCGCCGAAGACACGCAGATGCGCTCGGCATTCGATCCGACACCACGCACACCGGTCACCAAGCGGGAACGCGCTCACGCCCAGGCCGAGACACTGTCTCACGGGGTGCACTCGGCGGCTGTCAAGCTGTTCGCACCACCTTGCGTGGTCGTGGATGACGGCAACCGTCCGATCCACGTCATCGGTGATGTCACACCGTTCGTGGGCCTGCCGTCGGGGCCGACCCAATGGAGCGTGTTCGACCTGCTGGCACCCCCGATCGTGGCCGAGGTCCGGGCGATGGTGTTCCGCTGCCGCAGCGAAGGCAACAGTGTTGAAGGCGGCACCTATTCCGTGGAACGGGACGGCAGGTCCGTGTTGTTCTCGCCCTCCGTCCATCAGACGACGATCAATGACCAGCGGTTCGTACTGATCGCGTTCCATGTCCGCGAGAATCGTCCCTACGACTCGGTCGCCAGTGGCGATGATCCCTCCGGCGCGATCGCCAACGAACTCGAGCGCGAACTGGCGACGACCCGACTGCATCTGCAGACCGTGCTGGAGGAGGTCGAGTCCGCCAACGAGGAACTGCAAAGCCTGAACGAAGAGCTGCAATCCTCCAACGAGGAATTGCAATCCACCAACGAGGAGTTGCAGACCTCCAACGAAGAGATGCAGTCCACCAACGAGGAGCTGATGACCGTCAACGACGAACTGGCAGTCAAGAGCGACGAGTTGGCGCACACCGCGCGCGACCTGGAACTGATCAAGGAGACGCTCAACTTTCCGCTCATCGTTCTGGATGAAAACCGCCGGGTTCGGCGCTACAACAATGCGGCCAACTCCATCCTCGAACTCGATTCCCTGAAGGACAGCAACAACATCCGTAGCGCGGTCTGGACGGTCAATTTCAAGGGCCTGAGCGCGGCACTGAGCATACTCACCAGCAACGAGGAGCAGGCATCCGTCTCGCTCGAATCGGAGGACGGCCGGACCTGGCAGGTGCATTCCAGTCGCTACAAGGACGACCAGCAGGCCCTGGCCGGGCATGTGATCACGTTCCTGGAAATCAGCGACGAACGACGCACCGCGCGGGCACTTGCCGACCGCGAGGCGTACTACCGCGTCGCGTTCGAACACAGCGCGGTCGCCATGATCATCACCGAAGCGGACGGAAAAATCCGGTCAGCGAACACTGCACTGGCCGAGTTGATCGGCGTCGGCGGCGAACAACTGGCGGGAAAACCGCTGCACAGCCTGTTCGGCAAACCGCAAAAGGCGAGCATTACCGACACGCTGAAGTCACTGCGGGAAGACACCACCGGCGCAAAACGCCTGGAAGCCGAAATCCAGACCGCGACCTCCACCCCGCGCTGGGTCAGCATCACGATGGCCGCCACCAGCGAAATCGATGGCACCGCACCCCACGTCATCGCGCAGATTGTCGACATCGATCCCGCGAAGCGGAGGGAGCGCAAGCTCTCGGAAGAGTTCACGCGACTGCGACTGATCAGCGAACTCTCACGCATGGTGGCCACCGACACCCCGGTGGACGAAGTCATCCAGCAGGCGGTGAGCAGCCTGTCCGTGGTCTTTGACGACTGTCGGGTCGCCTACGCGACCATCACGCCCCACTACGCAGCGATCACGGCGCGCGCACGGCCGGAAGGCGCCGAATCGGTGCAAGCCATCACCATTCATGGGCGACAGCGCGACAAGTTCGCGCAACAGGTCCTGATGCGCTCGCGTTCGACGAGCACCCTGGATCATGACGTCATTCCCTGGAGCCTGCTGGCCCCCGAACAGGTCATCGGCGCCAGCCTGGATGTGGCGGTCATCGTGCATGACGAGCTGGTGGGTGTTCTCTCGCTGCAATCGGAGACCGAGCGCGAGTGGACCCAGTTCGAATACAACACATTGGCTGGCGCCGCCGATCTGGTGTCCCTGACATTCCGAAACGAGAGTGACGACCAGCAGCGCACGGCGCTGATGCAGGCGCTATCCGACGAGAAGGAGCGCGTCGAAGTCACGTTGCGTTCCATCGGAGACGGAGTCATCACCACCGATCTGGAAGGGCGGGTGGAGTACATGAACCCCACCGCCGAGGACATCATCGGCACATCACTGGACAAGGCGCAGGGCAAGTCCCTGTTCAACGTCTATCGTGTGGTTCGTGGCACCGATCAACGTCCGCTTCCCAACCCGATCGAGCTTTGCCTTCGCACCAAGGATCTCGTCGAGGACACCGACCCCGACGCCATCCTCATCTCGGAAAGCGGTTTGCGAGTACCGGTGGACCACTCCGCGGCACCGATCCAGGACAGTCACGGCGAGATGACAGGCGCCGTGCTGGTGTTCCGCGATGTCAGTGACGAGCGCATGCTCGCCCGTGAACTGTCCTACAAGGCCACGCACGACGCCCTGACCGGCCTCGTCAACCGCTCCGAATTCGAACGCCGGCTGCATCAGCTCATCCTCGGTGCCAGCCGGCACCACGAGTCGCATGTGATGTGCTTCGTGGACCTCGACCGATTCAAGCTGATCAACGACACCTGCGGCCATGCCGCCGGTGACGAACTGCTCAAGCAACTGGCCGAACTGCTGTCGAAGAAGCTGCGCCGCTCCGACATGCTGGCGCGACTGGGGGGCGACGAGTTCGGCATTCTGCTGGAGCACTGCTCCGTCGAACGTGCCATGCAGATCTCCAGAACCGTGATCGAGGCGCTCAACGGGCTGCCGTTCAAGTGGCATGGGCGCACCTTCTCGGTCGGCGCCAGCATCGGCATCGTCACCATCGACGACCGCAGCACCAGCATCCCCACGGTGATGAGCCAAGCGGACACCGCGTGCTATTCGGCCAAGCAGCGCGGTCGCAACCAGGTCTGCGTCTACGACAGCGCGGACATGGCGCAAAGCCAGCGTCACGACGAAACCGACCTGCTCGCCCGCATCACCGAGCAACTGGAGCACGACGGGTTCGTGTTCTTCACCGAACCGGTGGTTCGCTGCGACACACGCGCGACATCCGATCCGTTCTATTACGAACTGACGCTGCGCATGCCGTCGGGCGACGGCCCGCCCATGCCCGCCTCGGAATTCCTGCCCGCGGCCGAACGCTATTTCCTGATGACCGCGATCGACCGCTGGGTCGTGCGTCACGCAATCCAGCAGGTCGTGGCCCGATCGGACACGGTGCAGCGCGTGGGGATCAACCTGTCGGGTCAGAGCCTCGGTGACGCCACGTTCACCGGCTACGTGCTGGAAACCATCGAATCGATCGGTGTGGATCCGCGCCGGCTGGTCTTCGAGATCACCGAATCGGCGGCCGTCTCCTACATCTCCGAAGCGGTCAGATTCATCAAGGCACTCAAGAAACTGGGCTGCCGCTTCGCACTGGATGACTTCGGCACCGGCATGTCGTCGTTCGCCTACCTCCGCGATCTTCCGGTGGATCTGCTCAAGATCGACAAGCGTTTCGTACAGGCCTGCCCGGAAAGCCCGGTGGACCGGGCGCTGGTCGAAGCCCAGGTCAACATCGCCCGCGAGCTTGGCATCGAAACCATTGCGGAAGGCGTCGAAACGCCCGACCAGGCCACCGCCCTACTCGAACTCGGCGTGACATATCAGCAAGGTTTTCTCCTCGCCAACCCGACCCCGCTGAACGACTTGTAGGAAATCCCCTACAGCGCTTTCAGTGCGCACCTGACACGGTCACGCATATGGTGCGCGATGGCCTCCCTATATCCACGATGGTGCAATGGCGGGTACGTGACGACCTGTCCCGCGACTGTACCTGGGGGAAGCTTGATGACTATCCGTGCCCTTCGCGCCGGCCTTTACGCCCTGCTCTGCGCGTTTTTTTCGATCACCATGCTGGCCGCATGCGGCAGCAGTGGTGGCGGCGAGCCGGTTGCCGGCGAACCTGATCCGGACCCGAACGACCCCAATGACCCGGATCCGATCGGCGAGGTCGAGCCCGGAACGCCGACCACCAAGACCGTGATGGTCGACGGCGAAGAACGCTCGTTCGTGATCTACGCACCCAGCTCGGCATCCAGCAAGTCCACCCGCAAGTTCGCGGGTCTGCCGGCCGTGATCATCTTCCACGGCACCACTCAGAACTCAGACACGCCCTTCAGCAATCAGGGCGGCGCCAACCTGGAATGGCTGGAAATCGCCGAAGAGGAAGGCGTGGTTCTGGTCGCACCGAATGGGTCGAACCTGATCACCGGCTCACCCGAAGGCGAACAGCAGACCTGGAACAACTGCGGCTCGTCGCCGATCTCCGGACAGTCCGACGACATCGCGTTCGTCGAAATCCTGCTCGACGCGCTGGTCGACGCAGGCATCGATGAAAACCGCATCTACACGACCGGCGGTTCCAACGGTGGCAAGTTCTCCTACCGTGTCGCCATCGAGTTGTCCGAGCGCATTGCCGGCATCGCCGCCTTCTCGGCCACGCTGGAAATCGGCTCGGAATGCGGCGAACCCACGCACGCGGTACCGACGATGATCGTCAACGGAACCATGGACCCCGTACTGATCGCCAGCGCACTCACGGGCACCATTACCTCGCAGACGGGCACCGACGAAACGGTGGCGTTCTGGCGCTCGGTGAACGGCACGGGTGACACGCCGATCGAAGCCGGCGACCTGCCGGACAGCAACCCGGACGACGGCAGCACCATCACGCTCATCAAGTACGGAGCCGCTTCCAGCAAGGCGGAGGGCACCGCGCCCGTCTGGCACTACATTGTCAACGGAGGCGGGCATTACATCCCCAGCCAGGATCACGATTTCGCCACAGCGTCGGTCTTCATTCCGGTCTTCGGACGTCAGAACCGGGATATCGAGGGCGCCCGCGAGGCCTGGGCGTTCTTCAACAGCCAGTAGTCTCCGCGTATCGCAACGAAAAAAGGCCGCTGAAAGCGGCCTTTTTCTTGCGCGGACCGGCAACGCGGAACGCGGCAGATCATTGGAGCGGGTGATGGGAATCGAACCCACGTATGCAGCTTGGGAAGCTGCCGTTCTACCATTGAACTACACCCGCAACACCGAGGGTTGCCCCCCGGTCATGCGGGCGTAGTTGGCCCGAGTCCGTGCGGTTCGTCAAGCACGTCGAACCCGCTTTGGTCACAGGAACTCCTGGGGCTTGATACCCTCCAACCCTCCGGGTGGAGGAGACCCGTCCGATCCATTTCGCGCAGGGATGTCGCATGGCAAAACCGTTCAAGATCGTACTCGTCATTCTGGGCCTGCTGGTCACACTGGTCGTAGTGGCCGCAGTCGGTTTGGTCATGACGTTCGACCCCAACGACTATCGCGACGACATCGAACAGGCCGTCGAGGACACGACCGGCCGGGATCTGAGAATGACCGGCCCCCTGAGCCTGTCGATCTTTCCCTGGCTGGGCGTCGAAACCGAGTCGGTGTCGCTGGGCAACGCCGAAGGCTTTGGCAACGAGGCATTCGCCGAGATCGGCTACTTTGGCGTCAGCATTCGCCTGTTGCCGCTGCTGAGCAAACAGATCGAGATCGGCACGGTGCGGCTGGAGGGCATGCGCCTGAATCTGGCGCGCGACGAAAACGGTCGAACGAACTGGGATGACCTGATCGAGGCGTTCAGCGACGAGGACGGCGAAGCCGAAGCACCAGTCGAGGAGCCGACTCCGAGCACGGAAGGCGGGTTCGAGATCACAGGCCTTTCGGTGGAAGCGGTCGAGATCGAGGATGCCGCCGTCAAGTGGACCGATGCCGCCGCCGGCCAAAGTGTCGTACTCAAGGGTTTCAACCTGTCGACCGGCCGCATTTCGCCGTCGGCGACACACCCCGTGCCGTTGTCGATGAATTTCGTCGTCGAGGTCCAGGAGCCCAAGACCACGCTGAGCATCGATCTGGTGACGAAACTGGTCGCCGATCTAGACGCCAGCCAGTTCTCGGTGGAGGACCTGCGCCTGGAAGGCACGGCCGAGGGCGCCGACATTCCCGCCGGCAAGCAACAGTTCAATCTGGCGGCCAATATCAACTTCGACCAGGAAGCCGGCGTGCTGAAGCTGGCCGACCTCGTCCTGCAGGCCGCAGGCGTCACACTGAACGGATCGCTGGACGGCTCGGGCCTCAACTCCGACAGCCCCAGCTTCAACGGACAGATCACCTCCCAGACGATCAACCCGCGTACGGTATTCCGCTCGCTGGCCATCGACCTGCCCGAGACGCAGGATGAAACCACGCTGAAGTCGGCCGGCCTGGATGCGCGCTTCTCCGCGACCACCCAATCCGCGGAACTGCGCAAGCTCACGGTCACGCTGGACGACACCACGCTGACCGGCACCGCAGCGGTCAAGGACTTCGAGACCATGGCGCTGGCGTTCGACCTCGACGTGGACCAGTTCAACCTGGATCGCTACCTGCCCCCGTCCAGCGAGGAGGAGGATACGGGCTCGGACAGCGACGAGAGCACCGGCGACATCAACGACATCGAGTTGCCGCTGGACGCGTTGGAAGGCCTGAACGTCGACGGCCGTTTCGCCATCAAGACGCTGGTCGCGTCCGGACTGACGTTCGACGACGCCACGCTGATCGTGAAGGGCAAACCCGGCCAGCCACTGCAACAGTCACTGACCGCCAAGGCCTACGGCGGCGATATCAGAATCGACAATCGCGTCGCCGGCGCGGCAAGCCAGGCCCCCAGCTACCGCTTCCAGGGCTCGCTGGACCAACTGCTGTTCGGCGACCTGCTCCAGGATCTGGTCGACAAGGACTGGCTCCAGGGCAAGGGCCTGGTCACCTACGACCTGACCAGCCAGGGGCGCACGGTCGGTGATCTGCGCAAGCACCTGAGCGGCACGTTGAAATTCGGCTTGTCCGACGGCGCGATCAAGGGCATCGACATCTCACGCGTGCTCACCGCCGCCGAAGCCAAGCTGCGCGGGCAGTCGGCCGATGCGGAATCGGGTGGCGAGACCAGGTTCAACAAGTTCGGCGGCTCGATGAGCATCAAGGACGGCGTGGCCAAGACCACCGATTTCAGCGCGGGCGCCGACAACCTGAACGTCACCGCCACCGGTTCCGTCAATCTGGTTGCGATGACACTGGACTACGCGCTCAAGCCCGTGCTCACCGCCGCGCCCAGCGACTCCAAGCTCGGCGCGCTGGTCGGCAAGGCCATTCCGGTGACGGTGACCGGTCCGGTGACCAGCCCCAAGATCGGCATCGACATCAAGGGCTTGCTCAAGGCTGAGGCGCAGCAACGACTCGATGAGGAGAAGGCCGAACTCAGGGAAAAGGCCGACAAGGAAAAGGAACGCCTGCAGGAGAAGATCGACGAGGAGAAGGAGCGCGCGCGTGACAAGCTCCGCGACAAGCTCGGTGGTTTCCTCAATCGCAAATCGGACACGAGTTCTGAACAATCCGACACTGATTCGACTGACGGCGGCAGTTAGCGCGCTCGGGCCGGGACTCGCGGCAGGGGCGGATGTTCAGCGGCTGAACGTCGAACATGTCGGCGCCCGGCATACCATCGAGATGACCGTACAACTCGATGCGATGGCGGCCGACGCCTACGCCGTGCTGACCGACTTCGCCAATCTCACCGAGATCAATCCGGCGGTGCAGCGGGCCTCGGTCCGAAGCCAGGAAGGCCCGACCGAGGCGGTACTGGAAACCGAGGTCCAGGTCTGCGTGCTGTGGTTCTGCAAGCAGCTTCAGCAGGTCCAGGACATGCAGTGGCAACCCCTGGAAAACGGCGGCGGCACGCTGATGGCCGACGTCCGCCCGGACGAGAGCAATCTGCGCTACGGTCATGCCCAATGGCGTATCTGGACCTGCGAGTCGCGCAGTTGCCTGTCCTTCGTCGCCGAGATCGAACCTGACTTCTGGGTGCCTCCACTGATCGGCCCCTGGGTGATCAAACGCAAACTGGAACAAGAGGCCCTGCAGACCTCGGAGGGGATCGAACGCCTTGCCAAGCAGTTACGCTGAACGGTTGCTGGCCTGGTTTGACGACCACGGCCGCAAGGACCTCCCCTGGCAACACCCGCAAACGCCCTACCGCGTCTGGATCTCGGAGATCATGCTCCAGCAGACCCAGGTGAGCGTGGTCATCGGCTACTTCGAACGCTTCATGGCCCGGTTCCCGACGGTGGCGGACCTTGCCGACGCACCCACCGAAGACGTGCTGTCGCTATGGGCCGGCCTCGGGTATTACGCCCGCGCCCGCAACCTGCATCAGGCCGCCAGACAGGTCGTCGCCGAATTCGGCGGCGAGATGCCATCAACCGTGGATGCGCTGGAGAGCCTGCCCGGCATTGGGCGCTCCACCGCCGGCGCCATCGTCTCCATGGGTTTCGGGCAGCGGGCCGCGATTCTCGACGGCAACGTCAAGCGCGTGCTCGCGCGCCACGCCGGCGTTGAAGGCTGGCCCGGCCGCTCGCCGGTCATGAAGGCGCTTTGGCGAGAGGCTGAATCCAGATTGCCCGATGGCCGCCACGGCGAATTCACCCAGGCCTCCATGGATCTTGGCGCAACGGTCTGCACGCGGCACCAGCCGGCCTGCCTGCTTTGCCCCTTGCAGGATGACTGCGTCGCGCGACTGACCAATCGCATCCCGGAGCTGCCCGCCCCCAAGCCTCGCACGCATCGGCCCAGACGCCGCAGCTTCGTCTGGCTGATCCGCGACACCGAGAACCGTCTGCTGCTGCACAGACGCGCGCCGACGGGTGTCTGGGGCGGTCTTTGGTCGTTGCCCGAAACCGACTCGCTGGACTGCCCCGTACAACTCGAAGACGGCACGACACTGCGTCAACCCAAGCCATTGACGCACGAGCTGAGTCACTTCACCTGGGAGCTGCAACCGGTCTGCGTTCGCAGCACGGTTTCATTCGAAGTCCGGGATGCGGACAATCTGGCCTGGTACGCAACGGATGCGCTGCCGGGCCTGCCCGCGCCCATCCGCCGCCTGATCGAACAGGATGCAAGCTCATGACCCGAACCGTGCAATGCGCCAGGCTAAACGCCGAACTCCCCGGCCTGGACCGTCCCCCCGTCCCCGGAGAACTGGGCCAGAAAATCTACGCCAGCGTGTCCAGGGACGCCTGGATGCAGTGGCTGTCGCACCAGACCATGCTGATCAACGAGTACCGGCTGGCGCTGGCCGACCCCAAGGCCCGCGATTTCCTGATGAAAGAAATGGAGAAGTATTTCTTCGGCGGCGACCTCACCGAGACCGGCTACGTGCCGCCCGCGGAAGACGGTTGATTTTTGGGGGCTTTGCCGCTTTAATACGCCACCGCTGCGACGCTTGGTGATCCGCTCACCGACAGCAGCGACGTTCGATGCCTTCGCCCTTCGCAAGCCGTCGACCGCAAGCAAATCCTGATGGCCAAGTAGCTCAGTTGGTAGAGCAGTGGATTGAAAATCCTCGTGTCGGTGGTTCGATTCCGCCCTTGGCCACCATCTTCTTCGCGCTTCCGACGCGGGCCGATCTGTCAGGACAGGTGCTTTGCAGAGACTTTGGAACGCCCGGTCGCAGCCATCAATCCGCACGAAGTCTCAACGACGCCAAGACCATCTTGCAGCCTTGCCGCCTGCTATCAAGCGAATCGACGCACTGCTATTGATGACGTGGCGCCAGCACATGCTTGAACCACCGGTGCAAGCGACAAGCCGCGCCCGATCCCGTCAGTCAGCTCAGACCTGAGCCCAACTCGGCGCCAGGCCGTGCTTCTTCGACAGGCGGCGCTGCTCGTGCTCCGACAACGCGTCCCAGACCGCACGGATCTTGACGTCATCCGGCCAGAACAGCGTGATGCCGAACACGCTGTCGGCCCAGTCGTAGATGTTCTGCAGCAGATCGGCGAACTCGATCGGGTCCAGGCCGCTCAACATGCGCGCACGCGGGGTATCGAACTGCCCGACGGTGAGCATCCCCTGCCCCAGGAACGCGCGGGCGACGAATTCATGCATCTGATCGGCGGAAAATCCGCAGGCGTCACCCAGACAGATCATCCAGTTCCAATACAATCCCCGCTGCGAATTGGCCTGCATGGTGAACGGGCGACTGCGTTGAGCAACCACACGGGGCTCCTGCACACGTCGTTCAACCGCCTTCAGCATCTGGGTGCTCCCATTACGAATTGCCACCATCCGGCACAGCACTGAATCGAGCAATCCGTGTGCCTGTTCAACCTCATCACAGGATTCGATATCGAACCCTTCGATCCGTAACCTGCGGACGAGACCCCAACCATGTGACGGCGCTGATCTTGCTTACGCCGCTCAAGCCCCGCAACGACTTCAGAGTAACGCCGCGAGCATGACCGATAAAGTCCGCCCACCTCGACATTCGCTGTTCGAAGACCTGTTCGCGCTAGTCTGTTCCGCCGTGCTGGTCGGCATGGGCATCTACATGATGAAGCTCGCGGGCCTGCTGACCGGCGGCACCGCAGGGCTCGCGCTGAGCATCAGCACCATTGCGCCGGTGAGCTTCGGTCAGGTGTTCTTCGTCATGAACCTGCCCTTCTACGTCCTCGGCATCAAGACGCTGGGCTGGCGGTTCGCCACCAACACCCTGGTGGCCGTCACCAGTGTGTCGGTCTTCGCCGACCAGCTGGATCACCTGATCCGCTTCGAACACCTCGATCCGGCCTTCGCGGCCATCGGAGGCGGCGTGCTGGTCGGCATCGGCATGCTCATCACGTTCCGCCACAACGCCAGCCTTGGCGGGGTCGGCATCCTCGCCATCTACCTGCAAAAGCGCTACGGCGTTCGCGCCGGCAAGGTGCAGATGGGCGTGGACTGCTGCATCGTCCTCATCGGCTTCTTGCTGGTCTCCCTGCCAATGTTGCTGCTGTCCATCGGCGGCGCCATCGCGATGAACACCATCATCGCCGTCAATCACAAGCCGGGGCGTTATCAGATCGTGTGACGGACCACCCGTCGCTCAAGGCACAAGTCAGCAATATCTGACACCGCCCGTGGAAGCTGCGCGACATCCCAGGCCGCTCCGGACGGTTAGGCTGGGCACAGCCGCACGGCGATCACACCCCTGATCGTGGCGCTTGCGCCTGCGGCCCCGAACGCTGATTCGTTCCCCCCAGGACAAAACCAATGATCCGACGGCTGGCTGTGCTCGCGCTGTGCGCATTCCTCTGTGCATGTGACTCGGATGTGGGTGATCGCGTTGGCGAGACCGTCGCGCAGCTGAGCGGCCGCCTTGCCGAGGCACGCGACCGGACGCTGGAAGGTCTGGATCGCGGCATCACGCGCACCCGGGGCCAGTACCTCGACGCCACGCCCGGCACGCTCTCCTACGAAGTCACGCTTCCGTCGCGCGGGCTGGACCGCACCGTGCGGATCATCCAGCCCGAGGCCATGGTCGCCAACGCGCCGGTGCTGGTCCTGCTGCACTACTCCGGCGGCACCAACGAGAACATGGCCAACCTGACCCGGATCGGCCGGCTCGCGGCCGACCATGGCGTATGGCTGGTGCTGCCCGATGGTGTCGCGGGCCAGTGGAATGACGATCCTGCCGCGCCCTCCTCCGTGGACGACATCGCCTTTCTCGACGATGTCATCGCCATGATGATCTCGGACGCCCCGATCGACCCGTCGCGAATCACCATGGCCGGCATGTCGAATGGCGGCTTCATGGCGGCGCGCTATGCCTGCGAACGCGCCGAATCCATCGCCGGCTTCGCGTCGGTCGTCGGCTCCATGCGCAACTCACTGGCCCAGAGCTGCCAGCCCACCGTCCCGGTGCCAGCTCTGCTGATCCGCGGCACCAGCGACCTGATCGTTCTGTACGCCAACCCGATTGGCCTGCTCTCGGCGCAGGACATGTTCGACCTATGGGCGGGGTTCAACGGATGCGCCGGCGACGCCACCATCGAGAGCCTTCCCGATACCGCCGACGACAACACGCAGGCCGAACTGCAACGCGCCACTGGCTGCATCGGCTCGGGCGACGTGCGCCTGTACAGCATCATCGGTGGCGGCCACGCGTGGGCGGATACCGACCCCTACACCAGCATCACGACGCTGGCACTGGGCCGCATCAGTCGCGAATTCGCCGCGACGGACCTGATCTGGTCCTTTCTGGAACCGCTGAGCCGGTAACACTAACAGCACAGCGGCTAGTAGGGACCGCCCCCCCCCGTTACTAGCGTTCTGCCCCCTTCAGTAATAAAAAGCCCCGCATGTAGCGGGGCTTCGGCATCCGAGTAGCGAATAAAGACTCTTACGCAGCCTTCTTGATCACGCGCTCCTCATGCGCGGTGCGAGCCTGTTCAAGCAGCTTCTGAGCCTTCTCGAGCTTCGCAATAGCTTGTCTGTAGAGTCCTTCCTTTGTCGATGTAGTCATCATAGAAATGGCCTCCTATCTAGTTCCCGTGCGTGTAACTCTAGAGCTTCTTGATCTCGCCTGGAGATCGCAAGCCCCATCTTCGTCATTAACCTGCAGTACTCAGAAGCTTTCTGAGCCATCATCGGGTCGAAGTCGTCAGCAAGCAGCGTAATGATATCCGCGACATCATCCATCAGCTTGGCAACTTCGTCGTAAGTTGGGTTCTCTTCCGCGAGGATATCAACCGAAAACCGCCGACTATTGTGCAGAAACTTGTTTGCTGTTTGCAATATTAGGTCATACAACCGCTTTGCAAGTTCCTGGTTACCCGATGATCGGTCATCATTGGATGCACAACTTGAATGCTTCATCCCACTTCTGCCTTACTTTCAACAGCCAGACACAGTGGACCAATCACTCGTCAATCCAAATATCGGCACGTTGTAGCACATCTTGAATGCGCGATAGCCGCCACGCCCAACATAACAAGTTATGCGCCGCGCAACTCGCGGAGGCTCACACGTGGCCCCGCTCCCCAGTACATACAGCGAATCGCTGCAAGTCATTGCATTAGTGGTAGCTAGGGGCGGACTTGAACCGCCGACCCCAGCATTATGAGTGCTGTGCTCTAACCAGCTGAGCTACCTAGCCACCGGATCGAAGCGCGCGGGTCGCTGCGCTGCGAGGCGCGAGATTTTAGTCACTTTGGCCCCGCCCGTCGAGTGCTGGCGCGCCAATTCTCAGACGTTGAAGCGGAAGTGCATCACGTCGCCTTCCTTAACGATGTAATCCTTGCCTTCCAGCCGCCAGCGACCCGCGTCCTTGGCGCCTGCCTCGCCCTTGTAGGCGACGTAGTCGTCGTAGCCGACAACCTCGGCGCGGATGAAGCCTTTTTCGAAGTCGGTGTGGATCACGCCGGCCGCCTGCGGGGCGGTGGACTGTTCGCGCACGGTCCAGGCGCGCACTTCCTTTTCACCGGCGGTGAAGTAGGTCATCAGGCCCAGCAGGCGGTAGGCGGCGCGGATCACGCGATCCAGGCCGGGCTCCTCCAGGCCGAGGTCGGCGAGGAATTCCTTGCGGTCGTCCGCGTCCAGCAGGGCGATCTCGGCCTCGATCGCCGCGCAGACGATCACGACCTGCGCACCCACCTGGTCGGCATAGGCCTGCACCTTGGCGGTGTACTCGTTGCCCCCCAGCCCGTCCTCGTCGACGTTGGCGATGTAGAGCATGGGCTTGGCGGTGATCAAGTGCAGGTCGCGCAGCGCGAAACGATCGTCGTCGCTGAGTTGCGCGGACCGGGCCGGCGAGCCGTCATCCATGTGGGCCAGCATCCGCTCCAGCAGCTCCACACGCGCCTTGGCGGCCTTGTCCCCGCTGCGGGTGTGCTTTTGCGCACGCTCCCGCGCCTTGGACACGGTTTCCATGTCCGCCAGCACCAGTTCGGTCTCGATGGTCTCGATGTCACGGACCGGGTCGACCGACCCGGACACGTGCACCACGTCGGCATCCTCGAAGCAGCGGACGACATGGGCGATGGCGTCGGTCTCGCGGATATGGCCGAGAAACTGGTTGCCCAGCCCCTCACCCTTGGAGGCGCCGGCGACGAGGCCGGCGATGTCCACGAACTCCACCGTGGTCGGGATGAGCTTCTGTGGCTTGGCGATGGACGACAGCGCTTCCAGCCGCGGATCCGGCACCGGCACCACGCCGACATTCGGATCGATGGTGCAGAACGGGTAGTTCTCAGCCGCGATCTCGGCGCGCGTCAGCGCATTGAACAGGGTGGATTTGCCGACATTCGGCAGCCCGACGATTCCGCATTGGATAGCCATGGAGTTTCTCTACTTGGCCTTCGTGTGCAATTGCTGGATGGCGCGATCCCAACCCTGCTTGAACAGCGTTAGCAGCGCGTCAGCAGCCTGATCAACCGCAACGTCCAGCTCGATCTGCTCATCGGCTGTCGGCGGCTTGAGCACGTAACCCAGCACCTGATCCCGGTGCCCGGGATGGCCGATGCCCAGCCGCAGCCGGGCGAAGTCGGCACCGCAGTGCTGAATGGCGCTGCGCAATCCGTTGTGCCCGCCGTGACCACCACCACGCTTCAAACGCACCGTGCCGCAGGGCAGGTCCAGTTCGTCATGCGCGACGAGCAGTGATTCGGTCGGGAGCTTGTAGAAACTGGCCAGCGCCTGCATGGCCTGGCCGCTGCGATTCATGAAGGTCTGCGGCTTGACCAGCCAGACCTTCTGCCCGCCGAGACTGACCTGCGCCAGCTCGGCGTTCATCTTCTTGTTGGGAGACAGACTGGCGCCCGCCTGGGACGCCAGCCTGTCCACCAGCCACCAGCCCGCGTTATGCCGCGTGCGGGTGTAATCGGGCCCGGGGTTGCCGAGCCCGATGATGGCAGCGATGGACGCTGTCACGGAGCCGGATCAGTCTTCCGACTCGTCCTCGCCGTCAGCGGCTTCATCACCCGCTGCGTCCTCGGCGCCCTCTTCGCCTTCCTCATCGGTCTCGACGGCCGCACGCGGCACGTGAACCGCGGCAACGGTCCAGTTCTCACCGTGCATCTGGGCAACCGACGTCACGCCTTCCGGCAGGGTCAGCTCTTCCAGATGGATGGATTCGTTGACATCCAGTCCCGACACGTCGACCGCGATGTACTCCGGCAGGTTCTTCGGCAAGCACTCGATTTCGAGTTCGTTGCGAACGCGATCCAGCACACCACCGTTGTTCTTGATGCCCGGCGCCGTCTCTTCACCGACGAAGTGCAGCGGCACCGTCATGCGCATGACCTGACCGGCCACGACACGCATGAAGTCGGCGTGGAGGATCTGCGCCTTGGACGGATGACGCTGCAAGTCCTTCAGCACCGCGTTCTCGGCCTTGCCGTCGACTTCGACGCTCAGGATGTGCGAGTAGAACGCCTCGTGTTCCAGATGGCGCAGCATCTCGTTGTGATCGACGGACAGCTGAACAGGCTCCGACTCGCCTCCGTACAGGATGGCCGGGACCCGGCCCGAACGACGCAGACGGCGGCTCGCACCCGTTCCCTGCACCGATCGAGTCTCTGCATGGACGATAAAGTCCTCACTCATGGTGTTTCTCCAGTGGTTAAAAATGCCCTCACTTCCCGCGACCAGGCTTGCGAGGACGGGTTGAAAATCAGTCGATGTAAAGCGAACTGACGCTCTCTTCGTTGGACACGCGCCGGATGGTCTCGGCGAGCATCGTCGCGATGTGCAACTGCCGGATGCGCGGCGAGGCCGCGGCTTCCGGCGACAGCGGGATGGTGTCGGTCACGACCAGCTCATCCAGCACCGAATTGTTCACGTTCTGCACCGCCGGCCCGGACAGCACCGGATGCGTCACGTAGGCGACGACACGCGCGGCGCCATGATTCTTCAGCGCCTGCGCGGCCTGCGCCAGCGTGCCGGCGGTGTCGACCAGGTCATCGACGATCACGCAGGTCTTGCCGCGCACGTCGCCGATGATGTTCATCACCTCGGCCACGTTCGCCCGCGGACGCCGCTTGTCGATGATCGCCAGATCAGCGTCATCGAGGCGCTTCGCAACCGCGCGCGCGCGGACCACGCCGCCCACGTCCGGCGAGACGACGATCAGGTCCTCGTACTTCTGCCGCCAGATGTCACCCAGCAGCAGCGGCGAGGCGTAGACGTTGTCCACCGGCACGTCGAAGAAGCCCTGGATCTGATCGGCGTGCAGGTCCACCGTCAGCACGCGGTCGGCGCCCACGGTGCCGATCATGCTCGCGACCACCTTGGCGGAGATCGGCACACGCGCCGAGCGCGAGCGGCGATCCTGCCGGGCGTAGCCGTAATACGGCATGACCGCGGTGATTCGGCCGGCCGATGCGCGATGCAGCGCATCGATCATCATCAGCAGCTCCATCACGTTGTCGTTGGTCGGCCAGCAGGTCGGCTGGATCACGAACACGTCCTTGCCGCGCACGTTCTCCATCAGCTCGACCATGACCTCGCCATCGGAGAACCGACCGACCACGCATTTGCCCAGCGGGAGCTTGAAGTTGTCGGCAACCTCTTGCGCAAGCACCGGATTGGCGTTGCCGGTGAAAAGCATCAAGGAAGAATCTGTCATCGCTTCGCCTGTGGACGGATGTTCCTGCTGCCACGGCGTCCGACGACCCGTGCCGTGCCCCGCCGAAGCGGGTTCAATGTGTGGCTGGGGCGGCAGGATTCGAACCTGCGAATCACGGGATCAAAACCCGATGCCTTACCGCTTGGCTACGCCCCAAAATCAAATTGTCTCGGCGAGCCGCGCAGGTTCGCCTCCTGCCGCTACGCGTCAGACCGGACGCGTCGAACAAACCCGCGGGCTCACTCGGCCCCTTGGTCGAATCGCCTCGATCCGGACCAGATGCCGCAGTGCCAGCCGCGCCAGCGCGCCGGCAGCCGGTTGAGGGCTGCGGCAGCGACCGCCGCGTCGTCCACGACGACAAAGACCGCGCTTCCGGTACCGGACATGCGCGGTCTTCCAAATTCTTCAAGCCAATCAAACACTTCTGAAACTTCTGGCGCCCGCTCCAGCACCACGAGTTCGCAGTTGTTGTGTCCGTTGACAACAATCTCCGCAGCCAGCCCGGCCTGCGAGAGGGCCGACATTTTGGTAAGGGGTTGATTCCTTGTCAATTTGGGATGATTGAACACGGTCGCCGTACTCACGTGCACCGGCGGCACCACGACCAGAAAGTCCGCGTCCGCGACCCGGACCGGCGTGATCCGCTCGCCCACGCCTTCGACCCAGGCCGGAACCGCGTCGATGAAGAACGGCACATCGGCGCCCAGCCGCGCGCCCAGATCGCGCAGCGCATCGCCGTCCAGACCCGCCTCCCAGAGCACGTTCAACGCAACCAGGACCGTGGCAGCATTGCTCGAACCGCCCCCCATCCCGGCACCCGCCGGAATCTGCTTGTCGATGTCGATGGTGATGCCGAAGGGCGCCTCGCCCATTTCGGCCGCAAGCAGCCGGGCGGCTCGAATCGCCAGATCGGCCTCGGGCTCCACATCGTCCAGCCCGCCGGACCGCTCGATCCGAGCATCGTCACGGCGGTAGATGGTGATGCTGTCGCTCAGCGTGATCGGCACGAACACGCTTTGCAGCGCGTGGTAGCCGTTGTCGTAGCGACCGGTGATGTGCAGGCACAGGTTGAGCTTCGCCGGCGAAACCCAGCGGCCCAGCATCATCCCTCCGGCCCCGCCGGGGTTGGAAACGTCCAGCGATCCACCAGCACGCGCCAGCGCGTTTCGCCGTTGTCCACGGTCAGCTTCCGCGGCATCGCGAGTCCGGTGTCGGTTGGCGCGTAGGCTTCGTAGTGAATGACCCACCCCGCCTGCTCCAGCATCTGGAGCTGACCGGCGCCGTTGACCGTGACCTCCGCGGGAACACCGTCAATCGGCAGTCCCAGCGCCCAGGCCCGCAATCCGTCCAGCGGCAGCGTCCAGCCGTATGCGTCTCGCAGCATGCCTTCCGGGTCGCTGGTCACCCACGCGCCGTCGGCGTTGCGGATCTCCACCTTTTGGGGATGCCCGGTCAGCCGTGTGGCACCGGCACCGAACGGCCCGGCCACGTCGATCACGAAGGTTTCATCCGCCTGCTGCCAGCGCACGCGGCCGGAAAATCCGAACAGCCCGGTCGATGCGATCCGCCCGTTGAGCGTCCAGTGCGTCAGCGAGCGCAGCGCCGCCTGACGCTGCGCCCAGGCGCGCTCGTCGGCGGCCTCCTCGCCGGGTTGCACACCCCAGTGGGTGCAGCCGCCGAGCAGCAGAACCGCGACGCAAGCGATGTGAAATCGCCGCCCGGTCGGCCGGCGGAAAACGGAAGTCATGGTCGGACGCGCGAATGCCCGCCTACGGCGACAGTCGCGTGATGGTTTCCTGCAGGGTGCCGTGTTCCGGGTGCTCGGTCAGCGCGGTATCCCAAACCTGCCGGGCCTCGTCACGCTCGCCCATCTTCCACAACACCTCGCCGAGGTGCGCGGCGATCTCGGGATCGCCCAGCAACTCGTAGGCGCGGCGCAGATGCTCCGCTGCGGCATCCAGGTTGCCCAGGCGGAATTCCACCCAGCCCATGCTGTCGATCACCGCCGGGTCATCCGGACGCTGCTCCAGCGCGCGGGCAATGTACCCCCTGGCTTCCGAGTAGCGCTCGGTGTGGTTGGTGAGGATGTAGCCAAGGGCGTTGAGCGCGCGCGCGTCATGCTCGTCAAGCTGCACCATCTCGCGCAGATCGGCGATGGCCTTGTCCACCTGCCCGAGTTGTTCGTGAGCCAGCGACCGACCGTAGAGCAGATCGGCCTCGGCGGGGTAGGCGACCAGACCCTGCTCGTAGATCTCCAGCGCGGCTTCCGGCCGGTCCGACTGCAACAGGATGTCAGCCTCGACCAGCATCAGCTGCAATTCCATGCCGGGGTTCATGCGCGCCAGCCCTTGGAGATAGGCCTGCGCCTCCTCGACATGGCCGCCGTCGGCCATCAGATAGGCTCGGCGCGTCAGCGCATCCACCTGATGCCGCCCACCGGCGACCCGCCGATACCAGCCACGCGCGGCATCCAGATCGCCCCGTGCCTCGGAGATGCGCCCGAGGTAATAGGCCGCGTCAAACCGCTGCGCCGGCTGTTCGATCAGTTCGAGAAAGTGCCGCTCGGCCAGTTCCAGATTCTTGCGATCCAGCGCCAGCAGGCCGCGGGCGTAGCGGGCCTCGGGGTGTTTGGGGTCCTCATCCAGCACGCGATCGAGCTGGACTTCCGCCAGATCCAGCGCCTCGGCCTCCAGCAGCAGACGCGCCAGCGCGAAGCGGGTATCCGGATCGTTGCCGTCCTCGACCAGCGGCTTGACCACCGCGATGCCTTCCAGCACGCGCTTCTGCTTGATCAGCACGCCGGCTTCCAGCAGCGTCGCGTCGTTCCAGTCGGGGCGCAGGGCATGCGCCTTGCGCGCGGCGTCCTGCGCCACATCCCATTCACCGACGTTCATCGCCACCAGACCCAGCGCGTAATACGCATCGGCACTGTCGGCGTTGGCCTCGACCAGCGGCCGCATGATCGCCATCGCCGGTTCCGGCTGGACATTGTCGCGGACCAGGGTGGTCGCCACGGCGCGCAGCGCGTCGCCCTTGCGCTCGGGTTCGGCCGCGACATAGCTCTCCGCCATGTCCAGCGCAGTCTCGTAGGAACGCGCGCGCACCGCCACGCGGAACGCGGCCTCCTGTGCCTGCACGTTGTCCGGCGCCGCCTTGCGCCAGAGCTGCGAGGCTTCCACCGACAGCGCGCGATCGTTGCTCGCCAGCGCGTAGCGCGTCGCCTCCTTGGCGACATCCGCCTGCCCGGTGAGCTTGGCGGCCTCAAGATATTCCTGCGCGGCAAGCGCCAGTTCACCACGATCGCCCGCCAGCTGACCGGCAAGCACGTGATACATCGCCTGCGCCCGCTGCGGCAGCGGTTCGGCTGGCGGAGTCGGCGGGCCACCGGTGGCCTCGAACAGGGCGTTCAATCGGTCGCCCGGCTCCGGCGCAGTGACGCATGCGGCCAGCAGGGCCGCCGGAATCAGCGTGGCGAGAATTCGCAGTGTCAACATCGTGCTCCTTGGCGCTGACCATCGATCATACCCGACCGTGGCCGCGCTCATCCGTGCCGCCTCCGGGCGTCACGGAGGCGCGTTCGCGATCGTGTCGCTTGTACTGACCACAAGGCATCGCGGACAATTCCGCGCTTCCCCGATTTCTCCCGCGAATGCCCCTCCTCGTCCTCGGCCTCAATCATGCGACCGCGCCTCTTGCGCTGCGGGAGCAAGCGGCGTTCGCCCCGGACGAGCTGGAGCCTGCGCTGAACGAGGCCCGCCAGGTCGAGGGCCTGGAGGAAATCGTCGTGCTGTCCACCTGCAATCGCACGGAGCTGATCACCAGCGGCCAGCACAGCACGGACAGCCTCACACGATGGCTCGGCAGCCGATCAGCGCTGGACGCGGACACCCTGAGCGGGCACGGCTACGTGCTGGAGGATGCAGCGGCCGTGCGCCACGTGTTCCGCGTTGCCGCGGGCCTGGATTCCATGGTGCTGGGCGAGCCGCAGATTCTCGGCCAGGTGAAACAGGCCTTCGCCGACGCGGATGCCGCCGAGGCGGTCGGTCCGACACTGCGGCGGCTCTTCCAGAAGGCGAACGAGGCGGCCAAGCGCGCGCGGTCGCAAACCAGCATTGGGCGCAATCCGGTGTCGTTCGCGTTCGCCGGCGTGCGGCTCGCCGAGCAGATCTTCGAGGACGTCACGCAGCAAACCGCCCTGCTGATCGGCGCCGGCGAGATGATCGAGCTGTTCGCCGCGCATCTGCGCGCCCGCGGGCTGCGGCGGTTGCTGTTCTGCAATCGCACGGCCGCGCGGGCCGATGCGCTCGCGCACAAGCATGCCGGCGCCTCGATACCGTTTTCCGAGCTGGACGCCTACCTGCCGGATGCCGATTTGCTGGTGAGCTGCACCGGCTCACCAACGCCCATCGTCACACGCGCCGCGTTGAAGCAGGCGCTCAAGCGTCGACGCCGACGCCCGGTCTGCGCGCTGGACATCGCCGTGCCCCGCGACATCGAACCCGCCGCCAGCACGCTGGACGACGTGTACCTCTACGCGGTCGACGACCTCCAGGCGATCATCGATCGCAACCAGCAGGCCCGGCGCGACGCCGCCGAACAGGCCGAGGAGCTGATCCAGCAGCATGTCGATCAGTTCATGCACTGGGTGCAGACACGGGATGCCGGCGCGGTCGTGGGAGAATTGCGCAAGCGACTGAATCGCGAAGCCGATGAGTTGACCGCGGCGGCGCTGGCCCAGATCGCCCGGGGCGAGGACCCGGCCAAGGTGTTGCCGCGACTGGCGCACACGCTGGGTCAGCGCTGGCTGCACACGCCCAGTCGCGCCATCCGCGAGGCGCCGCCGGAGGATCAAGCCGCGCTGCAGGCCGCGGTGAAACGCCTGTTCGACCTGGACAACGACGCATGAACCCCAAGCTGGAACGGAGACTGGAACAACTCGTCGAACGCCACGAGGATCTCGGCCACGAGCTGAGCGATCCCGCCGTGATCGGCAATCAGGACAAGTTCCGCAAGCTCTCCCAGGAGTATGCCCATCTCGGCCCGCTGACCGAGGCCTTCTCCGCATGGCGCGCCTCGGCAACGGAGCTGGAGGAGCTGGAGGTCATGCAGGCCGACAGCGATCCGGAGGTCCGGGCCATGGCCGAGGACGAAGTTGGCGCGGTCACCGACCGCCGCGCAGAACTGGAGCGCGTGCTTTACGGATTCCTCGTGCCGCGTGATCCGCACGACGACTCCAACCTGTTCCTGGAAATCCGTGCCGGCACTGGCGGTGACGAGGCGGCGATCTTCGCCGGCGATCTGCTGCGCATGTATCAGAAGTACGCCGAGACCCGCGGCTGGCGTGTCGAACCGCTGTCGGAAAGCCATGGTGAACACGGTGGTTACAAGGAAGTCATCAGCCGCGTGGTCGGCGCGGGCGCCTATTCGCGGCTGAAGTTCGAATCCGGCGCGCACCGCGTCCAGCGCGTGCCGGAAACCGAATCGCAGGGGCGCATCCACACCTCCGCCTGCACCGTCGCGGTGCTGCCGGAACTGGATGACGTCGAGGCCACCGACATCAACCCGGCCGAACTGCGCATCGACACCTTCCGCGCCAGCGGCGCCGGTGGTCAGCACGTCAACAAGACCGATTCGGCCATCCGCATCACCCACCTGCCCAGCGGCATCGTCGTCGAATGCCAGGACGAGCGCTCGCAGCACAAGAACCGGGCGAAAGCCATGGCGCTGCTGCAATCCCGGCTGCTGGAAATCGAACAGAGCCGGCAGGCTTCCGAACAGGCCGCCTCTCGCAAGTCGCAGGTCGGCAGCGGCGATCGCTCCGAGCGCATCCGCACCTACAACTTTCCGCAAGGCCGCGTGACCGATCACCGCATCAACCTGACCCTGTACAAGCTCGCCGAGATCATGGAAGGCGCGCTGGACCCGGTGATCGACCCGCTGCTCGCCGAATACCAGGCCGAGCAGCTGGCGGCGATCAGCGACGACGCATGAGCAGCTACGGCGACGTGCTGGCCTGGGCGGATGCCCGGTTGAACAACGGCGCGCAGGCCAGACGCCTGCTGGAAGACGCGGCCGGACGCTCGATCACCTGGCTGCTGGCCCATGCCGATGACCTGGCGCCCGACGACCTGCGCCCACGGATCGAGGACTGGGTGCAGCGCATCCAGTGGGGCGAACCGGAGGCCTACGTCACCGGCGTGACCCACTTCTGGAAGCTGCGCCTGCGCGTCACGCCCGACGTACTGGTGCCACGGCCGGATACCGAAACCCTGGTCGAACTGGTCCTCGGCCTCGGCGGCGACCAGCCGCAGCGCGTCGTCGACCTGGGCACCGGCAGCGGCGCCATCGCGCTGTCGCTGGCCATGGAGAAACCGACCTGGCAAATCGTCGGCACCGACGCCTCGGAAGGAGCGCTGGATGTCGCCCGTCGCAATGCGCTGGATTGCGCGCTCAGCGGCGTGCGCTGGTATTCCGGCGACTGGTACCAGGCGCTGGACCAGATGCGCTTCGACGGCATTGTCAGCAATCCGCCCTATGTCGCGGCGGACGATCCGGCGCTGTCCGACGACGTACTGAAGTACGAGCCGCAGGGCGCTGTCATCGCCGCGGACGATGGCCTGGCCGACCTGAAGACCATCATCGGCCAGGCGCCCGATTACCTGAACGCGCGGGGCTGGCTGGCGGTGGAACATGGCTATCAGCAGGCCGAGCCGGTGCGGGCCTTGTTCGAGGCCGCGGGCTTTGTCGACGTCGGCTGCAAGCGCGATCTGGGCGATCATCCCCGCGTCACGTTCGGCCGGCTGCGTTGACCGACGCCGCCCGCTACGCCCGCCAGATCGTGCTGCCGGCGATAGGCGAAGCCGGCCAGCGACTGATCGGCGACAGCCGCGTGGTGATCATCGGCCTGGGCGGTCTCGGCAACCCGGCCGCGACCTATCTCGCCGGTGCCGGCGTGGGCACGCTGGAACTGGTCGACCACGATGCCGTTGCCCTGAGCAATCTGCATCGGCAGTTTCTCTTCCGCGACACCGATCTGGGCCGCCCCAAGGCCGATGTCGCCACCGAACGGCTCGCGGCCTACAACCCCGACATCGACGTCCACGCGCATGTCACGCGGCTGGATGAATCGGTGTTCGATGCCCTGCTGCCCGGCGCCGCGGCCGTGCTGGACTGCACCGACAACTTCCCGACCCGGTTCGCGATCAACGCGGCCTGTGCGCGCCATCGCGTGCCGCTGGTGCTCGGAGCGGCGATCGGCGTGCAGGGCCAGCTCGGCATCTTCCGCCACGATCTGCCGTCAGCGGCCTGCTACCGCTGCCTGTTCGACGAGACCGGCGAGGCCGCCGAAGCCTGCGAGGATGCCGGCGTGCTCGGCCCGGTGGTGGGCATGATCGGCGCGTGGCAGGCCTTCGAAACCCTGCGCCTGCTCATCGAAGACGGCGAAGCAGGCAGCCGCTGGCTGCATTTTGCGCCGGAAACGCGGACAATTCGGGCACACGAGATTCCGCCAGACCCCGCCTGCCCCATCCATGCCTGACGCCCAGCCTTCAACGGACGTGCTTCTGCTGCCGCGCACCACGGCCATCGCGCTGATGCACGCCGCCCAGTTGTCGCCGGATCATCCGATCGCCGGCGTGCTGGCTCTACGCGACGATCAGCCGGCGGACCTGATCCCCTGCCGGACAGATTCGAAAGAGGCGCTGGATGCGGCCTGCTCGCAGGCGGCCGGCAACGGCGGCATCTTCGCCATCTATTACTCCAGACCCACGGCCGCCGCCGAGCCGGAGGACCTGCCGTCGCCCCTGCAAGATGCCGCGACCCGGCATCCGCTGCTGATCGTGTCACTGAACACCAAGGGCGTGTTGCAGACCCGGGCCTGGACCCACACCGACACCGGCTTTGTCGAGCGGGAGCTGACGGCCATCGAGCCGCCCACCGCCGCCTGACCAGACGAGACCCATGCGCCTCTCACAATTTCCGATCACCACAACCAAAGAAACGCCGGCCGACGCCGAAATCGTCAGCCATCAGCTGATGCTGCGCGCCGGCATGATCCGGCGGCTGTCCTCCGGCCTGTTCACCTGGATGCCGCTGGGCCTGCGCGTACTGCAACGCGTGCAGACCATCGTCCGCGAGGAGATGCAGCGCGCCGGCGCCGTCGAGCTGCTGATGCCCAGCATCCAGCCCGCCGAGCTGTGGGAGGAATCCGGCCGCTGGTCGAAGATGGGCCCGCTGATGCTGAAGATGCGCGATCGCCACGATCGCGACTTCTGCTACGGCCCGACTCACGAGGAGGTGATCTGCCACCACGTGCGCCAGGACGTGAAGTCCTACAAGCAGCTTCCGCTCAACTACTACCAGATCCAGACCAAGTTCCGCGACGAGATCCGCCCGCGCTTCGGCGTGATGCGCTCGCGCGAATTCCTGATGAAGGACGCCTACTCCTTCCACATCGACCAGCCGTCGCTGGAAGAGACCTACCAGGCGATGCGTGCGGCCTACACTCGCATCTTCGAGCGCATCGGCGTGGACTTTCGCGTGGTACAGGCTGATTCCGGCGACATTGGCGGCTCGCGCAGCGAGGAGTTCCACGTCCTCGCATCCTCCGGCGAGGACGAGCTCGCGGTGGCACGTGACGGTCAGTTCGCGGCCAATGTGGAAGCGGCGGCCACGCTGCCGTCCGACAGTCCCCGCCCCGAGCCGGGCGCGCCGATGCAGCAGGTGGAAACGCCGCATTGCAAGACCATCGAGCAGGTCTCCAATCACCTGGACCTGTCGCCCAAGCAGTGCGTCAAGACCATGCTGGTCATGGGCAAGAACGACAAGCCGCTGGCGCTGGTCGTGCGCGGTGATCACGAGATCAACGACATCAAGGCCGCGAACCACCCCAAGCTGCGCGACCCGTTCACGCTGGTTGACGAGGCCGCCGCGCGCGCGACCGTCGGCGCCGGATTCGGATCGGTGGGTCCGGTGGGCCTGTCCATCCCCGTCATCGTCGACCACGCCGCCGCCGCGCTGGCGAATTTCGCCTGCGGCGCGAACGCCGACGGCATGCACCTGATCAACGTCAACTGGGGCCGCGACCTGCCCGAACCCGAGGTCGCGGACCTGCGCACGATTCGCGACGGCGACCCCAGCCCCACCGGCGAAGGCCCGGTGCAGCTGGTGCGCGGCATCGAGGTCGGCCACATCTTCCAGCTCGGCCGCAAGTACACCGAAGCGATGAACGTGACCGTCCTCGACGCCGACGGGCGCGAGGTCCATCCGGAGATGGGCTGCTACGGCATCGGCGTGACCCGCGTGGTCGCCGCCTGCATCGAGCAATGCGCCGACGACAAGGGCATCGTCTGGCCGGCGTCCGTCGCGCCGTTCCAGGTGGTCATCGCCCCGATCGGCGGCAAGAAGAGCGATCGTCCGATCCAGCGCGCCAACGAGCTGTACGAAGCGCTGCTGGAGCGCGGTGTCGATGTCGTGCTGGACGACCGCAACCTGCGCCCGGGCGTGATGTTTGCAGACCAGGAACTGATCGGCATCCCGCATCGCATCGTCGTGGGCGACCGCGCGCTGGATCGCGACGTGCTGGAGTACAAGGCCCGCGATGCGGAGGAAGCGACCGAAATCGCGAACAGCATCGATGCCGTGCTCGAAGCGATCGGCGGCTAGTCTCGCGCTGGTTCTGATGCTGGGCGGCGGCGCTGCGCACGCCCAGGTCATGGAGCCCGATCCCGGCGTCCGCGCCGCGCTGATGGAGGCCGTGGCCGAGGCCGACAGCTTCGAGCACCCCTTCGATGCCGAGGTCTGGCTGCTGGACATGGCCACGCGGCTGGACGCCTACGATGCCGCCTACGACGACGGCCTGGAGATTCTCCGCGTCGCTCACCGCGAGGCCAGCCGCGCCGAACTACCGCCGGAGCTGGTGCTGGCGGTGATCGACATCGAAAGCCGCTTCGACAAGTTCGCGATCTCCCATGCCGGTGCGCTGGGCCTGATGCAGATCATGCCGTTCTGGCTGGAAGAGATCGGCCGCCCCAACGACAACCTGTTCCAGATCGAGACCAACCTGCGCTACGGCTGCGCCATCCTCAAGCACTATCTTGACCGGGAAAATGGCGACCTGACACGGGCGCTGGCCCGCTACAACGGCAGCCTGGGCAAGACCTGGTACCCGGAGCGGGTGCTGGAGGCGCTGTCGCGCCGCTGGTATCAGCGCTGATCCGCCACGCCCGGGCGGTCAGGCCCTAGTCACCCTCGACGCGGATCGGCCCGATCCGGACCTCGCCGCTGTGCAAACCGCCGGATTCGCGCAAGGCCTCGTAGGTCGCGTCCACGGTGGGGTGTTTCGGAATCTCCAGATCCATGCCGATGCGCAGCGCCGACGGGCTGGGCAGCCGGTCCGCGTTCGCCCTATAAATCAGCGGCCACAGGAATCCGTTGTCGTAGACCTCCGGCCGTGCCGCGATTCCCCAGAGCGTATCCCCGCGCGCCACCCGGTAGATGATTTCAGCGATGCGGGTCGACTGGTTCAGATGCGCCAGCAGGTCGTAGGCGCGGCGCGCGTCACCGGCCAGCAGCGCGGCGTCGGCCTCGCGCAGCGATGCCGCCTGGGCCTGGTCGAGCACCGTGCGCTGGCGCAGTTCTTCACGCTCGTTGCGCGCCAGCTCGACGAAGCGCTGGTTCAGCGCCACCTCGGCGCGGGCCTGCGCCGCACGGGCCAGACGACGCGCGCGCAACACCTGCCCGAGCCGGGCCGCGGACTCGGCGCGTTCCAGCAGGGATTGCGCCTCCCCGACCTCCGCATCACGCAGCGTGGCTTCCCGCACCGCGCGATGCGCCGCCGTCAGCGCGCCCCCGGCCTCCACCGACTGCACCGGGACGACAGCCGGTGCGGCCGGCTCGGGCGATACGACAGGCGCCGGCTGGCGCTGCCCGACACAGCCGACCAGCAGCCCGCAGATCGCCAGGTGACGCAGCACTGTCGTGGACAGGATTCCGATTTGAGTTACCCGCATGGGCGGGTATTCTGCCGCACCCACGCCCTTGCCACCCCGTCCGCGCCGCTGCCATGAGCACCCGAATCCTGATTCTCTACTACTCCCGCCACGGCGCGACGGCCGCGATGGCCCGACACATCGCCCGCGGCGTGGACTCGGTGACCGGTTGCGAGTCCGTGCTGCGCACCGTTCCGGAGGTGTCCCCCGATTTCGACCCGTCGGCCGACGACCTCCCTGCCGACGGGCCGCCCTATGTCGACCCCGAGGATCTTGCCGACTGCGACGGCCTGCTGCTGGGCTCGCCAACCCGCTTCGGCAACATGGCGGCACCGCTCAAGTATTTTCTGGACACGACATCGGGCGACTGGCTGTCCGGCACGCTGGCCGGCAAGCCGGCGGGCGTGTTCACCTCGACCAGTTCACTGCACGGCGGTCAGGAGAGCACCCTGCTCGCGATGATGCTGCCACTGCTGCATCACGGCATGCTGATCTGCGGCATTCCCTACCAGGAGCCAGGCCTGACCCGGACAACCTCGGGAGGAACGCCCTACGGCGCCACGCATGTCGCCGGGGCCCAGGGCGAACGCAGCGTCGACGACATCGAAGCGGAACTGTGCCGCGCGCAGGGTCGTCGGATCGCCGAGCTGGCCAGGACGCTGGCCCGATGATGCGCTGGAGTCCGCTTGCCCGCGCCCTCGCCCTGCTCGGCTGGGCCGCGACGATTCTGACCCTGCTGCTGTGGTTCGGCTGGCTCTCGACCATGCCCTACGGCTGGGGCATCGCCATCGTGCTTTGTCTGCCGCTGTTCGCGGCCGGGCCGGGATTGTGGAAACGCCGCGGCTACACCTACGCCTGGTGCAGCCTGCTGTCGCTGGCGTACATGGCGCTGGGCCTGATGGAAGCGTTCGCGACATCGGTCGGGCGTACACCGGCGATGGCGCATCTGCTGGCCGCGGTAGCGCTGTTCCTGGGCTGCGTGCTGTACCCGCGATTGAGCAATCGCGAGCAGGGGCCGGCGTCGGCTACCGCTCCAGCAGATCCCGCACCAGAGGAATCGTGACCTCGCGCTGCGCGGCAAGACTAGCGATATCGATCGCCTCGACCAGCGCGACGACGGCGGGCGCCGATCGCGAGACGCGACGCAGCACGTAGCGGGTCACCGACGCGGGGCAACGCAAGCCGCGGACCGCCAGGCGTTGTTCAAACAACGCGCCCAATCCGGTCTCGTCCAGCGATTCCAGCCGATGCAAGGCCGCCCAGCGCAGGCGCGAACGCAGATCGGGCGTGGCGAACTCCACCGCATTGGGATGCCGAGTCAGACTCGCCACCCAGCGTCCGGATTCCACGCGAGCCTGGTCGATCAGGCGCAGCAATGCCAGCTCCCAGTCCCGCTCGCCCGCCACCGCGTCCACGTCGTCCAGGCCGACGAAATCGAGACCGCCGAAGGCGTCGAGCATGTCCGGGCCATGGTCGATGAGCTGGCGCATCGGCAACCAGGCCCGGCGACCGGGCTGGCGGCTGGCGGCCTGTAGCAGATGGGTCTTGCCGCTGCCGGGCGGACCGACCAGGACCAGCGGCTGATCGCCCTGGCGCAGCGCGTCGACCATGGCGGCATTGGCGCCGGGAACAAAGCTGGCGAACTCGGTAGCCTCGGCGAGTTGCAGACCCAGCGGAAGCTGGGGCGTGTTCATCCGTCGCCGCGATAAAGGCTGCTGGTGAGCCACTGCCGGGTTGCGAATCGGACCACGACCGCGATCGCGGCCGCCGCGGGCAACGCCAACAACACGCCGACAAACCCGAACAACTGTCCACCGGCGAGCACGGCGAAGATCACCGCCACCGGGTGCAGGCCAATCCGGTCACCAACCAGCAGCGGGGTGAACACCGTCGACTCCAGCAGCTGCCCGACGCCGAACACGACCGCGACACCGACCAGCGGCAGCCATTCCGCGGATTCGATCAGCGAGGCCAGCACCGCCAGCAGAATCCCGACGATGAAACCAAGGTACGGCACGAAGCTGACCAGGCCCGCGATCAAACCGATCAGCAGCGCCAGATCCAGCCCGACGATCCACAGGCCGACGATGTAGACCACCGCCAGACACAGCATGACCAGCAGCTGTCCGCGGATGAAGGCCGACAGCACGTCATCGGTTTCCACCGCCAGCTCGCGCACCGTCGGCATCCAGCGGCGCGGAATCAGCTCGGCGATCCGCTCGATCAGGCGATCCCAGTCGCGCAGCAGGTAGAAGGTGACGACCGGTATCAGCGCCAGGTTGCCGATCAGCGCGATCGCCGCACCGCCCGACTTGGACAGCGATCCCCAGAGCCCTGCCGCCATACCGCCAGCCTGGCTCCAGTGCTCGGTCACGAACTGGCGCAGACTGTTGATATCGAAACGGAAATCTTCCGGCAGCGTAATGCCCATCGCCGGCAGCCAGCGATTCTGGATCGCGTCGATCAGGTCCGGCACGCGCCGGCTCACGGTCACGATCTGCTCCTGCAGCATGGGCACCAGCAACAGCGCGAGAATCACCGCGGCCAGCGTCAACGAGGCGAACACGATCGCGACACCGACCGTGCGCGGAATCCGCACCGCCTCCAGCCGGTCGACCAGCGGGTCGCCCAGATAGGCGAGCCCGGCGCCAAACACGAACGGCGTCAGAATCGGGCTGAGCAGCCAGACGCCGACCAGCACCCCGAGCAGGGCGCCGAATCCGACCATCATCCGAATCCGGGGCGTCATCGGTTCAGCGCGTAGCGCATCGGGGCACCGGGACCGAGCAGGTCATCATCCGGCGCGACGTAGTCGTCGGCGACCAGCACCCGACCGAGATCGATGGACTGCCGGAGCTGCTCGCGCGTGGCCGTGGTGTGCAGGCGGTAGATGATGCCGCCGGCACCGGCCTCGACCAGCGTGACGGCGGTCACCGGCGGCAGGTCGGTGAGGAAATTCAACACCCGCCCGTAGTCGTCCAGGGAACGCACACCGGTGACCGCCAGCTCCACACGGCTGTCGACACCGTCCGCGGTCCCGCCGCCAATGCCGTATTGCGCCAGCAGCCGCCGGCCGAGCGTGCGCGCCCCACCGGCCAGCAGCGCTTCCAGCGAAGCATCGGTTTCCTGCCAGCTCGTGGACTGCGAGCCGGCATCCAGCATCGCCCAGCGCGCCGACCACAGGCTGCCCTCGCGTTCGACCCGGCCGACCAGGACCTTGGCGGGGTCGTAGCGCCCGGAGGCCCGCATGATCTCGTCGGTGAACAGGCCCTGAATGTCGGCCGGCCGGATCGCCCGCTGATCGGACAAGTCCATGCTCGGGAACACCAGGGGCAGTCCCAACCGGCCGGCTTCCGACACGAAGGCCTCGGCCTGATCGCGCTGCTCGCCGCTGACGATCTCGCCACGATCCAGCGTCAGCCAGATCAGGGTCAGCGGACGCCGCGACGGCCATGGTGTGAATCCGGCGTCGCGCAGCAGCATCTGCACGGCGCGCGGATCGAAACGGGCGATGAAGCGATAGCGGGTCGGCGGCGGTTCCGCGGGCAGAGGGTTCGTGGTGGCGGCTTCCGGCGTCTCGGCGTCATCCTGCGTTTCCGGCTCCGGCAGCTCCACCGGAATCGGCTCGAAGCGATAAAGCGTGACCAGTTCCTGAGCGCGGTCCAGCAGCAATTCCGACTGCGGCGACTGCATCACGCCGTCCGAGCCCATGGTCTTGACCAGCACCTTGGCGAACACCTGACGCAACGCGGCCTGGCGCGTGGCTTCGTCGCGGTCGGTGGTCACGACTTCGCCCTCGTAGAGATCGGGCACGACGACGGAAGCCGCGGGAGCGGCCATCGGAAGAGCCAGCCCCAGGGCCAGCACGGTCAGATAGATCAGGCGCATGGTTTACAATTGTACCCACTCCCCGCCGCGGACAGGCGCGTTGGTCGCGGATTCTCCGGCTCGCGACCATGCCGTCCGGCGGGTTCATCGTTTTGCTCACGAGAACCCTCCCATGTCAGGACTGACCTACCGCGACGCTGGCGTTGACATCGATGCCGGCAACGCCCTTGTCGACGCGATCAAACCGGCCGTGGCGGCCACGCAGCGTCCCGGCGTGCTGGGCGGCCTGGGCGGATTCGGCGCGTTGTTCGAACTGCCGGTGGACCGCTACCGCCGGCCGGTGCTGGTCTCCGGCACCGACGGCGTCGGCACCAAGCTCAAGCTCGCCATCGAACTGGGCGACGTGTCCGGCGTGGGCGTCGATCTCGTCGCGATGTGCGTCAACGACATCCTCGTCGGCGGTGCCGAACCGCTGTTCTTCCTGGACTACTACGCAACCGGCAAGCTGGACACCGAGCAGGCGGCCACGGTCATCCGCGGCATCGCCAGGGGCTGCGAGCTGGCCGGCTGCGCGCTGGTCGGCGGCGAGACGGCGGAAATGCCGGGCATGTATGCCGCCGGCGATTTCGACCTCGCCGGATTCTGCGTCGGCGTGGTCGAGCGCGATGCGATTCTCGACGGCAGCCAGGTCGGCGATGGCGACGTGATTATCGGCCTGGCGTCATCGGGCGTGCATTCCAACGGCTTCTCGCTGGTCCGCAAGCTGATCGAGGTCAGCGGCGTGGACCTGAACACCGCGCTTCCCGGCGAGACCCGCAGCCTGGGCGAAGTCCTGCTCGCGCCCACGCAGATCTACGTGCGCTGCGTGCTGGACATGCTGGCCCGTTCGACCGTCCACGGCATGGCCCATATCACCGGAGGCGGCCTGCTGGAGAACGTGCCGCGCTCGCTACCGGACGGCTGCCAGGCGATCATCGACACCAACGCCTGGCCGCGCAGCCCGCTGTTCCAGTGGTTGCAGGAGGCCGGCGACATCGCCCACGACGAAATGCACCGCACGTTCAATTGCGGCATCGGCATGACGTTGATGGTGCCGCAGCAGGCCGTGGACGCCGTGCTCGCCATCGCCGCTGAACACGACATCGACGCCTGGCGCATCGGCCGGATCGTCGCCGGCGAGCGCAAGGTACTGCTGGACGGATGAACCCGAGCCAACCGGCGCGGCTGGTCGTCCTGATTTCCGGCACGGGCCGTAACCTCCAGGCGCTGATCGATGCCGCCGAGCGCGACGACCTTCACGCCCGGATCGTGCTGGTCATCTCCAACCGGCCGGGCGTTCAGGGTCTGGCGCGGGCCGAGGCGGCGGGCATCGCCACGCAAACCATCGATCATCGCGACTACCCCACCCGCGAGGCCTTCGATCAGGTGCTCGGCGACGCCATCGCCGCGGTCGAGCCCGACATCGTCGCGCTGGCGGGCTTCATGCGCATCCTCACCGCGGAGTTCATCCGCCGATTCGAGGGGCGCATGCTGAACATTCACCCATCGCTGCTGCCCAAGTACCGTGGCCTGCAGACCCACCGGCGGGCGCTGGAGGCGGCGGATCACTGGCATGGGGCCAGCATCCACTTCGTCACCGAGGAACTGGACGGGGGCCCCGTGGTCCTACAGGGCCGGATCGCCGTCGAGCCCACCGATACCGAGGAGACGCTGGCCAGACGCGTGATGGAAAACGTGGAATTGCAGATCTACCCGGCGGCTGTCCGCTGGATGGCGGACGGGCGGCTGCGTCTGCGCGACCACGTCGCCTGGCTGGACGACACCCAGCTTCAGACGCCGGCCCTGTGGCCACTCGAGGAATCGACCGAGGATTCCCCCACCCCTTGACCGACAAGGACTCCTGCCATGACTCGAATCCTACTGATCGCCGCGAGCCTGCTGCTAAGCGCCCAGGCGCCGGCGCAAGACACCGACGCCACTGGTGCGAGCAACGCGGCATTCGCGCCCTGGAAGGCGTCCTACAGCCTGACCCGCGGCCCGCTGACGCTGGGGCACGCCGAATTCGAACTGGTCGACGATGACGGCCAGAACTGCCATGTCTATCGTTACGACGCCAAGCCGGTGGGGCTCGCGCGCCTGTTCATCGGCCAGTTGCACGAGGTCAGCGAATTCTGTGTTCGCGACGGCGTCATCCGCACCCAGCGCTTCGAGTTCCGGCGTGACGACGAACCCGAGGACAACTTCGTGCTGAATTTCGACTGGGACGCTCTGACGGTCACCGGCCCGGGCGACAAGGAACGCCAGATCCCGGAGGATGCGATGGACCGGCTCGCGATCCAGCTCGCGGTGCGCGACCTGCTGGTCAGCCACCCCGACGCGCTGCCCACCGAACCGCGCAACTTCACCATGATCGAGGACGACCGCATCAAGACCTACACGATGCAGGTCAAGGGCCGTGAAGTGGTCAAGACGCCGGCGGGCGAGTTGCAGGCGATTCGCGTCGAACGCGTCAAGGACCCGAGCAAGACGACCATCTTCTGGGTCGCGCCGGAACTGGGCTACATCCCGGTCCGCGTCGAGCAGCGCAAGAACGACTCCGAGGTGCTGTCCATCGCATTGCGCAAGCTGCCGGAACTGCCTGTCTCAGTGTCCGCGAACGCGCCGTAAAGCCGTCCCTGCATGCTCCGATGGCTGCTCAGACTGACCGGCGCGCTGCTCGGTCTGCTCGCGGCGGCCGCGCTGGTCCTCAAGCTCGTCTACGGCGGTGGTGGGGCCTTTCCCGACCGGACCACGGCCGCGGCCCTGCCCGACGGCACCCTGGAGATCGTCGCGGAGCTGGACACGCCGCCCGGCAATGTCGCGGTCTCGCGCAACGGTCGGTTGTTCCTGACCCTGCACCCCGAGGCGCGGCCGGACATCAGCGTCATCGAATGGGTCGACGGACAGGCCAGGCCCTGGCCGTCCGAGGCGTTCCAGCATCCCAGTGGAGATGACGACGGCTTCCGCAACGTGCTGTCTATCCGCATCGACCGTCAGGATCGGCTGTGGGCCCTGGACAACGGCCATCACGGTCTCGACCACCCGGCCCTCTACGGCTTCGACCTGAGCTCCGGGGCACTCGTCCACCGCTACCGCTTCTCGCGCGAGCTGGCGCCGCTGGGCTCACATCTCAACGATTTCCAGGTGAGTCCGGACGGTCGGACGATCTACATCGCCGATGCCAGCCTGTTCCGCAAAGACCCGGCGGTGCTGGTCTACGACATCGACGCCAAGCTGGCCCGCCGGGTCATCGAGCATCATGAAAGCGTCGTACCCGAACGCTACGTGCCGATGGTGCAGGGCCGGCGCATGGAGGCCTTCGGACTGGTCTCGATCCGGCCCGGTGTCGATTCGATCGCGCTGTCCCGCGACGGCCGCTGGCTGTACTTCGCCCCAATCACCAGCAACCATCTCTACCGCGTCGCCACGCGCTATCTCGACGATCAAGCGCTGGAGCCCGCCACCGTCGCCGGCCGCGTCGAGCGCTACGCGCTCAAGACCATGAGCGACGGCATCACCACCGACGACGCCGGCAACATCTACCTGTCCGACCCCGAGCACTCGGCCATCATCGAACTCGACACCGAACGGGAACTGACCACGCTGATCCGCGATGAGCGCCTGCGCTGGCCCGACGGCTTTTCATTCGGCCCCGATGGTTGGCTTTACGTCACCGGTTCAGCGCTCAATCAGGTCATTGCCCGCCCACCAGACTCGGTGGCCGAGCACGCGCCCTACCCCGTGTTTCGCTTCAAGCCCGGCCCATCGGCCGCGGCCGGGCACTGAGAGCTTGTCCGTGAATCGACGGTTCAGGGGTAGCCGCCGGTCGCCTCCACCCACCGCCCGGCCCATTCCGACAGCGGCTTGTAGACCTCCAGCAGATCACGCCCGAATGCCGTCAGCGCGTAGCCATCGGCCTGCCGCTCGACCAGACCGGTCGCGACCAGGTCCTTGATCCGCTGGTTCAGCACGGTGGGTGAAATGTCACCGCAGGCCTGTTGAAGCTGGCGGAAGCTCAGCGGATCACCACGCAGTTCCCAGATCACGCGCATCAGCCATTTGCGACCCAGCAACGCGACGATTTGAGCGATCGGTGGTGAGGACATGTCTCGATCCATGAGCGGACGAACGGTGCTTGCCTGGTCGCTACACATTGAGTAGCGTTTATCGCTACACTTCCAGTAGCAAAACTATCATGGACGCACCGAGACTCAAACCATTACCGCCACCCTATTCCGCCAAGGCCCAGGCCATGCTGGATGCGCTGCTGCCCGACGGCATGCCCGTGCTGAACATCTTCGCCACGGTGGCCCACAACCCGCGGGTACTAGAGCGCATGCTCGCCGGCGGCTTGCTGGACAAGGGGTCGATCAGCCTGGCCGATCGCGAACTGGTAATTCTGCGCAGTTGCGCGCGCTGCCGGGCCGAATACGAATGGGGCGTGCACGTCGCCGGCTTCGCCGCGGCGGCCGGCCTGAGCCGGGAGCAGGTGGAGGACACCGTGTGTCAGGCCATCGACCCGAACCTGTGGACCGACAAGCAGCGCTGCCTGATCGGCTGTGTCGATGCCTTGCACGAGCGGCAGTCGATTCCGGACACCCTGTGGGCCCGGCTCGCCGAGCATTATGCCGATGATCAACTGGTGGAGATCGTCATGCTCGCCGGGCTTTATCACGCCGTTAGCTTCGTGGTGAACGCATTGCGCGTGGCCCACGAACCCTCGGCACCGCGGTTTCCCTAGGTCTTCGGCAGCGTCACGCCGCGCTGGCCCTGGTACTTGCCGGCGCGGTCCCCGTAGGACACATCGCAGATCTCGTCGGACTCCAGGAACAGCATCTGCGCCACGCCCTCGTTGGCGTAGATCTTCGCCGGCAGCGGGGTGGTGTTGGAGAACTCCAGCGTCACGTGGCCCTCCCACTCGGGTTCCAGCGGCGTAACGTTGACGATGATGCCGCAGCGCGCATACGTGCTCTTGCCCAGGCAAATCGTCAGCGTGCTGCGCGGGATGCGGAAGTACTCGATGGTCCGCGCCAGCGCGAAGGAATTGGGCGGGATGATGCAGCAGTCACCCTGAAAGTCGACGAAGCTTTTCTCGTCGAAGGCCTTGGGGTCGACGATGGCCGTATTGATGTTGGTGAAGATCTTGAACTCGTCCGCGCAGCGCACGTCGTAGCCATAGCTGGACACGCCATAGGAGACGATGCGCTGCCCGTCGACGGCGCGCACCTGCGTGTCCGCGAACGGTTCGATCATTCCCTGCTCGGACGCCATGCGCCGGATCCAGCGATCGGACTTGATGCTCATCTTCCCCTGCCTGCCTCGGTTGGTCGTTGAATAACGAACGTCGCTCTAGTCGTCGACGATGACGATGTCCGGAAAGCGCGAGCCCTGACCCTGCACCCGCCCGGCCAACCCGGCCGCGGTTCGGCGTGCGATCTCGCGGTAGGCCTGCGCGTTGTCCGACGCCGGCTCGGCGATCACGGTCGGCCGCCCGCCGTCGGCCGCGAGCTGAATCGCGGCATCCAGCGGCAACTGGCCCAGCACCGGCACGCCGGTGGCCTCGGCCAGCCGCTGGCCACCGCCTTCGCCAAAGATATGGCTGACCTCGCCGCAGTTGCCGCAGCGGTGGTAGGCCATGTTCTCGATCACGCCCAGCACCGGCACCTGCACCTTGCGGAACATTTCCAGGCCCTTGCGGGCGTCGAGCAGCGCGATGTCCTGCGGCGTGGTCACGATCACCGATCCGCTCACGGGAATCCGCTGCACCAGCGAGAGCTGGGTGTCGCCGGTGCCCGGCGGCAGGTCGATGATCAGGTAGTCCAGTTCCGGCCACTGGGTTTCGGTCAGCAGTTGCTGCAGGGCCTGGGTCACCATCGGGCCGCGCCAGATGGTCGGCTCCGAGGCATCGATCAGGTAGCCGATGGACATGGTCGCCAGCCCATGCGCCATCACCGGCAGCATGGTCTTGCCGTCCGGCGACTGGGGCCGTTCGCTGGTGCCCATCATCCGTGGCTGGCTAGGGCCGTAGATGTCGGCATCCAGCAGCCCCACCCGGGCACCATCGGCGAGCAGCGCCAGCGCCAGGTTGGCCGACACGGTGGACTTGCCCACGCCGCCCTTGCCGGAGGCGACCGCGATGATGTTGTGAATCCGCGCCAGCGGACGCAGGCCGGCCTGCACGGCGTGCGTGCCGATCTCCGTGCTCAGACTGACATTGACCGGACGACCGGCGGCCCGCGAGCAGATGGCTCGCAGGTGCTCCAGCGTCGCCTCGTGACGGTCGCCGAGATGAAAGCCCAGCACCAGATCCAGCCGCTGGCCGTCGTTGACGCGGACGGCTCCGGCACTGATCCAGTCACTGTCGAGATAGGGAATCCGGTCGGCCGCCAATGCGGCGGCAATGGCCTCGGTGGAAATGGTCAAGACTCCTGGGTTGCTGCCTGAGCGCGGCCGGTCGGTCCGCCGACCGCGGCTGGCGCGCGAGTGTATCACCCGGTCGGACCGTTCCCTGGCTCGGGTAGACTTGCCGGTATGCATCGAGCGACTGATTGCGCCGAAAATCCCGCGTTCCCGACCCTCCGGCGACGGGCACGCCCCTGATGTTCCGCTTTCGTCCGCGGTCCATGCTCACGCTGGTCGCGACGGGCTACCTGCTCGTCGCGATGCCGCTGATGGTCGCGATTCCGGTCGCCTACCGGTCGGTGGGCGACCTGACGCAGCAGTCCCAGCGCCTGGTCGCGGACACGGCCTCGCTGGTGGATCTGGGCGCGGCGCTGGGCGACCAGCTGGACGCGCTGGACCGAGCCGCCCGTCAGTACGCCATCCTGCAGGACGACGAGGGTCTCCAGGTCGTCCGGGAGCGCATCGCCACGGTCGAGACCACGCTGGATGCGCTGGGCCTGTTCCCCGACGCGATTTCCATGCTGCCGCTAATCACCATCCGCGAGACCATCGAGCAACTGCCCGAGGAGCTCCAGGGTGGTCTGCCCGATGCGCGCGGAGCGCTGGCGGATCTCGGCAACCTGAACCTGCACCGGCGCAGTGTGGTTCGCGAGATCAACGACTACGTCGACCAGGAAGTCCGCGCCGTCAACGAACAGGCCGACCGGGCAAGGCGGCAGCTGGCCCTGCCAACCGTGGCACTGATTCCCGCGTCCATCGCGCTGGCGATCATCTTCACCTACCTGACCGTGCGCCCGATCCGGCAGTTCTCCGTGGCGATTCGTCGCATGGGCCGGGGCCGGCTGGATCGGCCGGTCGAGGTGGAGGGGCCGGCCGAACTGGTGGAACTCGCCCGCCAGCTCGACTGGATGCGTCAGCAGCTGCTGGCGATGGAACAGGAAAAGGATCGCTTCCTGCAGCACATGTCGCACGAGCTGAAGACGCCGCTGTCCAGCTTCATGGAGGGCCTCGCGCTGCTGCATGACGGCGTGATCGGCACGCCGAGTCCGGAACAGCTGGAGGTGCTGGACATCCTGTCCGTAAGCGCGGACCAGCTGAAGCGGCTGATCGAGAACCTGCTCAAGTTCCACGCCTGGGCCGACGCCACGCAAACCCCGGAGATGGAACCGATCCGCCTGCGCGCGCTGGTGGACAAGGTTCTGATGGGCCATCGGCTCGCCGCCCGGGCCAGCCAGTTGAAAATCTCCAACGAGACCCGAGATATCGGCATCCTGGGTCATGCCGACAGTTTGCAGCTCGCAGTGAGCAATCTCGTGTCCAATGCCATCAAGTATTCGCCTGAGGGCGGCGAGGTGATCGTCCGTGGCGGCGAGAACGAAGATGCCTGGTGGCTGTCTGTGGAAGACAGCGGCCCGGGCGTGGATCTGGCGGATCGGGACACGATCTTCCAGCCGTTCGTCCAGGGCTCCCGCAGCGGTCGCGGTCCGCTGGCCGGAAGTGGCATCGGTCTTGCCGTGGTCGCAACCTGCATGCGTAGGCATGGCGGGATTGTCCACGTAGACTCCGGCCCGAACGGCGGGGCCTTGTTCACCCTGCAGGCACCAAAAACACTATGAAAGCAGGCTTGGTCGGACTCGCGCTGGCGGGCAGTTTGTTGATGGTCGGATGTGGCTTGCTGCCGCAGAAATACCCGGGCGCGACCCCGCCCGGTGCCAGCGGACCCATCATCAGCACGTCGGACGCCAAACCGCGCGACGGTGTCTACGGCTGCCCCGGCCTGTTCACCTTCGCGGCGACGATGGCGAGCTACACGCCCACGCAGCTGGAAGCGGCGGCCGATGGCCTCCGATTCGCCGAGGACAGCGGCATGCCGCCCTGCGATCACGCCCGCCTGGCGCTGCTGACCGCCCGGCCCGGACACCCGGCGTTCGACGCCACGCAGGCCGAAACGCATTTCGCGGCCTTGCTGGACGACGACATCCAGCTGGACAACTGGAGCGAGCGCCTGCTGATTTCGGCGCGGGATACACTGAGGGCCTGGAACGCGGAACAACAGACGCTGCACACCCGTGTCACCCGACTGGAAGCGGAAGCCACCGCCAAGGACCGGACGATTCAGAACATGAAGGAACAGATCAACGCCTTGACCTCCATCGAGCGATCCACCGACCGGGACTACGCGGAATGAGTGACCCGACAATCCTGCTGGTCGATGACGATGACGGGCTGCGACGGCTGCTGGCGATGCGCCTGGGCTCCGCGGGATTCGAGGTTCAGCAATCGGAAAGCGCCGAGGCGGCGCTGGCGAGCGTACGCCGTGAGCGGCCCTCGATCGTCGTCACCGACCTGAAGATGGACGGCATGGACGGCATGGGCCTGCTGGAGCACCTGCGCGAGCACTATCCTGGCCTGCCGGTCATTCTGCTCACCGCCCACGGCACGATTCCGGACGCCGTGGAAGCCACGCAATCCGGCGCCTACGACTTTCTGACCAAGCCCGTCGATCACGCCGAACTGATCGATCGTGTGCGCAGCGCGGTCTCGCAGTCATCGGCCGACGGCGACCAGGAATGGGCCAGCGACATCATCACCGCCAATCCGGGGATGCTGCAGGTCCTGGAGGACGCGCGCCGGGTGGCGGCGACCGATTCCAGCGTGCTCATCCAGGGCGCAAGCGGCACCGGCAAGGAAGTGCTGGCCCAGGCGCTCCACAACGCCAGCCCACGTGGCAAGAAACCGTTCATCGCGATCAACTGCGGCGCGATTCCGGCCGACCTGCTCGAATCCGAGCTGTTCGGCCACACCAAGGGTTCGTTCACCGGCGCGACCCGCGACCACACGGGTCTGTTCCAGTCCGCCGAGGGCGGCACGGTATTTCTGGACGAGATCGGCGACATGCCGATGGAGTTGCAGGTCAAGCTGCTGCGCGTGTTGCAGGAGCGGCAGATCCGCCCGGTGGGCAGCGCCCGGTCGATCAACGTCGACGTGCGCGTGCTCTCGGCCACCCATCAGGATCTGGGCAAGGCCATCAGCGATGGCCGGTTCCGCGAGGATCTGCTGTACCGGCTCAACGTCGTCACGCTGCACCTGCCGCCGCTGGACGAACGCCGCGAGGACATCCCGCTGCTGGCCGATCATCTGCTGGTCCGGCTGACGCACAACACGCGCCGCAAGGTGCTGGCGCCCGAGGCACTGGAGTGGCTGGTCGGCGCGGACTGGCCGGGCAACATCCGCCAGTTGTCCAATGTGCTCGAGCGCTGTGTCGCGCTGGCGCCCGGACGGGTGATCGATGCCGAACTGGTCCGCCGCGCGCTGGGACAGGCCGCGCATCGCATCACCCCGCTGGCGGAGGCCCGCGATGAGTTCGTGCGCGACTATCTGGTCAAGCTGCTGAAGATCGCCAGCGGCAACGTGTCGCAGGCCGCGCGGATGGCCGAGCGCAACCGCACCGAGTTCTACAAGCTGCTTGCCCGCCACGACGTGGACCCGGGCGACTTCAAGGAATGATCAGCGGCCTGTGGCTGCTCGGCGCGGCGGCCGTCAGCTTTCCTCCCAGCATCGGTCAGCCCATCGAACGGATCGTCACCGCCGAGGACACCGTCGTCGACATGGCGCGCCGCTTTCGCGTGGGCTTCCAGGAAATCCGCCTGGCCAACCCCGGCATCGACCCCTGGCTGCCCGGCACCGGGCGCACTGTGATCCTGCCGGCCCAGCACCTGCTGCCCCGCTGGTCGGCGCCGGACCCGGTCCCCGGTGAAACCCGCCTGCTGATCAACGTGGCGGAGATGCGGCTTTACGCATTGTTCGCCGACGAGTCGATTCCGGAGCGCGCCCGGGTAGTGAGCTTTCCGATCAGCATCGGCCGCCAGGACTGGCGCACTCCGCTGGGCACGACCCGCATCATCAGCCGGATCAAGGACCCGACCTGGACGCCACCGGAATCGATCCGGCAGGAGGCCCTGGAGCGCGGTGAGACCCTGCCGGACGTGGTTCCGGCCGGCCCCGACAATCCGCTCGGCCAGCACGCCCTGCGCCTCGGGTTGCCGGGCTATCTGATCCACGGCACGAACAAACCCGCCGGCATCGGCATGCAGGTCACCCATGGCTGCATCCGCATGTACCCGGCCGACATCGCTTGGCTGTACGACAACGTCAGCGTCGACACCCGCGTGGATCTGGTGAACCAGCCCTACAAGTTCCGCTGGTCCGGCGATCAGCTGTGGATGGAAGCGCATTCGCCGTGGGTGCCCGGCGCACCGGACGCGACCACGCTGGAGACGCTGGATGCCGCACTGTCCGCGGCCATCGGTGAACGGCCTGGCGTGGTGGTCGACCTGGACCGGGTGCGCGAGATCGCGACGTCCGCAGTCGGCATGCCCGCGCAGATCCCACTGCTTGCGCAACCGGAACGCATTGTTCCGGTCAACGGCGCGGAATCGGCGACCGCGGGCGACGAACCGCTCTAGCGTTTTCCACGGCCCGCCAGCGGAACCCCGGCCTGAGCCGTACCCAAAAAAGAGAGGCGGCCCGAAGGCCGCCTCGATTCATCCGGGGCTCTCAACCAGCGAACGTGACGTTCGACGGTTTGCGGGGAGGGGGGAGTGGCAATCGAACCTCCGGATGAAACCTGACCGACCCCCGATACGGCGGCCGCTAGGGAAGCACTGATTTATTCACACCACCAATTGGCGGCGTGAATAAATCAGTGCTTCCCTAGGAGCGGGAACCGCCGAACGGGGAGTCGGAATTCCAGTGACTGCCGTGCGATTGCTCGCCCAGCATGAGTCGCAGGCCGCTGACGATGCCGCGCCCGATGAGCCAGTAGACGGCGATCGCCAGCACCACGCTCAGATCCACGGCTGCGCCGAGCACGTCGACGGACGGCAGCAAACCCGAGAACGGCGTGGCCAGCGGAGCGGACAGCGTGGCGATCCATTCGACCAGCGAAGCAGGCCCCGCCTGCAATGGCAGCACGAACAGCCGCGCGATCAGCAGGCCGCAGGCAAGCCCGACGGCAAAGCGGACGAAGCTCTCGGACGCCCGGCGAAGCCGGTCGCGCCGCGCATCACGCACGGCGCGACGAATCCGCTCCTGATGCTCGGGCCGTCCGTGCACCGACGCGTGGCGCCGGTCACGCGCCCGCTCCTTGCGGTCGTGCGCGTCGACATCCGTGCGCAGCGTTTGCTCTCGGACCGCCATGATCAGAACTCGAAGCGAGCTCCGGCGGATACCGTGTCGGCATCATCGGCGAATTCCATCGCCGCCTGAAGCTTCACGCGCGGGGTGACGCCGTAGAGGCCGGCAAGACGCAGCGCGGTGTCTCCGTCGTCGTAGAGATCGACATAGCGCAGACCCGGTGTCAGCTCGAACCGCGAGTTCGGGACCAGCCAGCGCAGGTCGGCACGCAGGCCGATACCGGTGTCATCGCTGTTACCGATCTCGACCGATTCGAACGAGGCTCCCGCGACCAGGTCCAGACCCGGTTGCAGGGTGTGGTTCAGGGCCAGTCCGGCGGTGAGACGCTCCAGTTCATCCTGGTCGGAAATCTGACCGAACAGATGCAGATCCGGGCTGATCGCCGCCGCGCCGCCGATGCCAAAGCCATCGTAGTCGTCGCCGACATCGGGGTCGGTGTTCAGATACAGCGCGTCGATGTAGGTGTAGTTGTGTGCCAACGCGGTCGCGGAGCAACCCAGCGCCACGATCCCGGTCAGCTTGGCAAGACGCGAAATCATCATTGTTGTGTCCTTGTCGTTCAGGTCGGGAGGGGTTCCGCGGCCGGCGGTGCCGGCCGCGGATCAACACCTTTCGTACCCGTTACTTCTGCATGGTCTTTTCGAACATGCGGTTCATGCGCTCGGTGTTGGCCTGGCAGCACTTCTGAGAAGCGGCGGCAGCCTCTTCGGCGCGAGCAGCGCGCGCATTGGCTTCGGAGGCGGTGCTCTGAGCAGCCACGGCCTTGCGATCCGCCGCGTCAGCGGTCTGCTGCGCCTGCTCCGCCATCGCGCGGATTTCTTCCAGGTCGCTGGTCGTCACACAGCCCGACGCACCCACGGCCAGCAGCGCTGCGCCCCCAAGCATGGCGATTTTCTTCATGGTTATTCCCTTCACGTTGTTACTCCTGAGTTGAATGTTTCACGCAGTGGCGCGGTCTCCGACCGGGCCGGCCACGCGTGCCGCTTAGATCAAACGGCACGCCATACGTTCTATCTAGATGTGGACGAGACGGTCACCCGACACCTGCACCTCGTCGCCGACACTGAAGCCGGTCGCGGAGGCCAGACTCACGGTGCGATCACCACCGGATTCCATGTCGATGGTCACCTGGTATACCGTGCTGGAGTTGCGACGTTTCTCGACCTCGTTTCCGGCGACGGCACCGCCCACGGCACCCGCGGCGGTGGCGGCATCGTTACCCGATCCGCTACCGAACTGATGGCCAACCACGCCACCGATAATCGCGCCGGCCACGGCGCCCGCGCCGGTGGTCTCGCCATCCACCTTCACCGGCGTGATCGCGGTGATGGTTCCGCAGCTCGAACAGGCTTCGGCCACTTCAGTGGACGGAGACGTTTCATCAACGCCGCCCGTGTTCGAACCATCCACGTCACCACAAGCCTGGAGGGAGACGGCACAGGCGGACATCAGACCGACGGCCACCCAGCGCTCCCAACGCGTTGTCTTGTTCGACTGGTTCATTGTTCGTTCCCTTTTGTTCATGACGAATGCCAGCGGCGGTACCCGTTGGACGACGTCCATCAGTGCCGCTTTGCCAGCCTTGTTGCCAGCGCCGTGCCATTTCATTTTTCTTCTTTTAATTCAATCGCTTGCCTACTCTCACGGTCACTTCCTTACCAGCACAAGGTGAAAAACACCCCCAATCTGTCTCCTGTGGGCGACAAAACACCCCGACAAGCAGTTTTAGTGCTTTCTCGACAAGAACTTATGTTGTATCGGATCAACGACATTTCGCTCGGATGCCGCCAGAGACCGACCACTTGAACCCGGTGAAACGTCCCGTTGGCGCTGACCGGCGCCGCGGACGGAAGGAAGCCGCCCCTGTGGCATAATCCGCCGCCCTTTTTGAGCGGAGCCCTGGGGCCATGTCCCGCACCCTGTTCGTCACCAGCGCATTGCCGTACGCCAACGGTCCGATTCACCTCGGCCACATGGTGGAACATGTCCAGAGCGACACCTGGGTGCGGTATCAGCGAATGGCTGGCAACCGGGTCATCTACTGCTGCGCGGACGACGCGCACGGCTCGGGGATCATGCTCAAGGCCGAGGCCGAAGGGGTGTCACCGGAGCAGTTGATCGCCCGGTTCAAGGACGAGCACCTGCGTGACTTCGTCGACTTCGGCGTCGCCTACGACAACTACCACTCGACCCATTCCGACGAGAACCGGGAACTGTCCGCGCTGATCTACACCCGCCTGCGTGACGCCGGGCTGATCGAATCGCGGGACGTCGAGCAGGCTTACGACGCCAAACGCGGCATGTTCCTGCCCGACCGTTTCATCAAGGGCAGCTGTCCCGTGTGCAAGACACCGGGGCAGTACGGCGACAACTGCGAGGCCTGTGGCGCGACCTATCGACCCACCGATCTCATCGATCCGGTGTCGGTCGTCTCGGGCGAGCCGCCGGTGCAGAAATCCTCGGAACACTTCTTCTTCCGCCTGCCGGCGATGGAGAGCTATCTTCGGGACTTCCTGAAATCCGGCGTGGTCCAGGACTCGGTCGCCCCGAAGCTGGCCGAATGGTTCAAGGCCGGCCTCAAGGACTGGGACATTTCCCGCGACGCGCCTTACTTCGGCTTCGAGATTCCCGACGCGCCGGGCAAGTATTTCTATGTCTGGGTAGACGCACCGGTCGGCTACATGGCCAGCCTGAAGCATCTGGCGGCCCGCGACGCGGATGTAGACTTCGACGCGATCTGGAGCAAGGACTCCGACGCCGAGGTGTACCACTTCATCGGCAAGGACATCATCTATTTCCACGCGCTGTTCTGGCCGGCGATGCTGGAGGCCTCGGGCTTCCGCTCGCCTACCGGCGTGTTCGCCCACGGCATGATCACGCTCAACGGCGAAAAGATGTCCAAGTCTCGCGGCACGTTCATCACCGCGCGGACCTGGCTGGATCACCTTCCGGCGGAGCCGCTGCGCTATTTCTACGCATCGCGCATCACCGGCTCGATCGAGGACATGGATCTCGGCCTGCAGGATTTCATGCAGATCGTGAATGCGGACCTGGTCGGCAAATACGTGAACATCGCCAGCCGCACGGCGAATTTCATCACCAAGCGCTTCGACGGCGAGCTGGGTTCGGAGGTCGACCAGGCACTGCTGTCGCAGGTTGCCGGCGCCGCCGACGAGATCGCCTCTGCCTTTGACGCCCGCAACTTCGCCAAGGCCACGCGACTGACGATGGCGGCCGCCGACGCGGTCAACGCCTACATCGCCGAACAGCAGCCGTGGGTGATCGCCAAGGACGCCGAACGCGGCGCCGACCTGCACCGGGTGTGCACGACGGCGCTGACCGCATTCCGCGACCTGACGACCTATCTCAAGCCGGTGGTGCCGAAGATGGCGGCCGATGTGGAGGCCTTCCTGAATCTGGCACCGCTGCAATGGTCGGACATCGGCCGGCCGCTGGCCGGACAGCGAATCAACAAGTTCAAGCCGCTGATGACACGAATCGAGGACAAGCAGGTGACCGCGATGCAGGATGCCGCGAAACAGATGGCCGAGGCCGCCAAGGCTCCGGCAGCACCGGCGACGAAGGACGACGACGTGATCGCCATCGACGATTTCATGAAAGTGGACCTGCGCGTGGCCCGCGTGGCCGAGGCCGCCCCGGTGGACGGTGCCGACAAGTTGATCCAGTTGACGCTGGATGTCGGCGAGCTGGGCACGCGGAACGTCTTCGCGGGCATCAAGTCCGCCTATGCGCCGGAAGATCTGGTCGGCAAGCTGGTCGTGCTGGTGGCCAATCTGGCACCTCGCAAGATGCGGTTTGGCGTGTCGGAAGGCATGGTGATCGCGGCCGGCGACGGCCAGGGCATCTTCGTCGTCAGCCCGGATACGGGCGCGACCCCGGGTTCACGCGTGAAGTAGACCGCTGCCCCGACCCGTTTCGGCGGGCGGGACCGGTCACCGAGCACTCGCCAGAGAAGCACGGCCCATGAACGAATACCTGCTGATTCTCGTTGGCACCGTTTTGGTCAACAACTTCGTGCTGGTGCAGTTCCTGGGCCTGTGCCCGTTCATGGGCGTGTCCAACAAGCTGTCCGCGTCCATCGGCATGGCCGGAGCGACCACCTTCGTGCTGACTCTGTCGGCGATCAGCGCCTATCTGGTCGAGACCTATCTGCTCGACCCGCTGGGCCTGGGCTACCTGCGCACCATCAGTTTCATCCTGGTCATCGCCGCGGTCGTGCAGTTCACCGAGATGGTGGTACGCAAGTCCAGCCCGCTGCTCTACGAGGTGCTGGGCATCTACCTGCCGCTGATCACGACCAACTGCGCGGTGCTGGGCGTGGCCTTGCTCAACGTGCGGCAGTCCAACGGTTTCATCGAATCCGCCCTTTACGGCTTCGGCGCCGCGGTCGGGTTCTCGCTGGTGATGATCCTGTTCTCGTCGATCCGCGAGCGCCTCGCCGTCGCCGACGTGCCGGAGGCGTTCAAGGGCGCCCCGATCGGGCTGATCACCGCCGGCATCATGTCGCTGGCCTTCATGGGCTTCACCGGGCTGGTGTGACCATGATCGCGGCCATACTCGCGCTGACCGCGCTTGCCGCGGTGTTCGGGCTGGTGCTCGGCTTCGCCGCCGTGCGCTTCAAGGTCGAGGGCGATCCGCTGGTAGACCAGATCGACAAGATCCTGCCGCAAACCCAGTGCGGCCAGTGCAACTACCCGGGCTGCCGACCCTATGCCGAGGCGATCGCCGGCGGCGAGGCGGACATCAACCAGTGCCCGCCCGGCGGCGAGGACGGCGTGATCAAGCTCGCCGAACTGCTGGGCCGCGAGCCCAAGCCGCTGAACCCGGACAACGGTACGGCCAAGCCGGTGCCCACGGTCGCGTTCATCCGCGAGGACGAGTGCATCGGCTGCACCCTCTGCATACAGGCCTGCCCGGTGGACGCGATCCTGGGCGCCCGCCAGCAGATGCACACGGTGATCGCCGAGGAATGCACCGGCTGCGATCTCTGCGTGCCGCCCTGCCCGGTGGACTGCATCGACATGCTGCCGGTGGAAGACACGGTGTCGACCTGGCGCTGGCCCACGCCCGACCGGAGCCAGGCCGCGTGAACGCCGTGGTGAAACCATTGGGGCACTTTCCGGGCGGCCTGCATCTGGAAGCCCACAAGCTGGATGCGCCGATCCGCGACGCCGACCTCCCGACCCGGCTGATCGTGCCGGTGTCGCAGCATGTGGGACAGCCGGCCAAGGTCATGGTCGAGGTCGGCCAGCGGGTAGTCGGCGGACAGATGCTGGCGGCGGCCGAAGGCTACGTCTCCACCCCCGTGCATGCGGCCACGTCGGGCAGCATCGTGGCGATCGAGGAACGACCGGTGCCGCACCCGTCCGGGCTGTCCGCGGCCTGCGTGGTGATCGAGACCGACGGCCTCGATGAACACACCCCCGACGATCCCGCGGACGGTTTCGCAATGGATGCGACGACGCTGCGCAATCGCGTGCGCCAGGCCGGCGTGGTCGGTCTCGGCGGCGCGGCGTTTCCCAGCTTCATCAAGCTCAATCCGGGAAGCAGCGTCGTCGACACACTGGTGCTCAACGGCGCCGAGTGCGAGCCCTACATTTCCTGCGACCAGGCGCTGATGAGCGAACGGCCCGAGGCCATCCTTCAGGGTGCGCAGCTGATCCTGCACGCGCTGGGTGCCCGCCAATGCCTGTTCGGCGTCGAGGACAACAAGCCCAAGGCCATCGCGGCGCTGCGACAGGCCGCCGATACCCTGGGCGACGAGCGCATTCGCATCGTCACCGTGCCGACGCGCTATCCGCAGGGTGGCGAAAAGCAGCTGATCCAGACACTCACCGGCCGCGAGGTGCCCAGTCACGGGCTGCCACTGGACATCGGCATCGTCTGCCACAACCCGGGCACGGCGCTGGCGGTTCGGGACGCGGTGACCCGCGGCCGGCCGCTGACCGAGCGCGTCGTCACCGTTACCGGCCCCGGCGTCGCGAGCCCCTGCAACCTGCGCGTGCGCATCGGCACGCCGGTGAGCGAGTTGCTCGAGCAGGCCGGCGGACTGGTCGATCCGGATTGCCGCCTGATCATGGGCGGACCGATGATGGGATTCGCGCTCGCCAACGCCGATGTCCCGGTGATCAAGGCGACGAACTGCATTCTCGCGCTACGCCCGCAGGACCTGCGCCCTGAAACGCCAGCCATGCCCTGCATTCGCTGCGGCGCTTGCGCGGATGTCTGCCCCGCCGGACTGCTGCCGCAGCAGCTCTACTGGCATGCCAGGGCTGAGGAGTTCGACAAGGCGCAGGACTACAAGCTGTTCGACTGCATCGAGTGCGGCTGCTGTGCCCAGGTCTGCCCTAGCCATATCCCGCTGGTGCAATACTACCGCTTCGCCAAGACCGAGATCTGGGCGGACGAGCGCGCCCGCCGCAAGGCCGACGTGGCACGCCAGCGGCACGAATCTCGGCTGGCAAGGCTGGAGCGCGAAGAGGCCGAGAAGAAGGCCGCCCGCGAGGCGAAGAAAGCGGCTCTGCGCGCCCGCGCTGAACAGCAGGCGCAAGCCTCCGAGGCCAAACCCGCGGACAAGCCGGCCGACGACCCGGTCGCCGCGGCGATCGCCCGCGCCAAGGCCAAGGCCCAGGCGAAACAGGACGGCGCACCACCTCCCGCCGAGGGCACGGACCCGTGAACCAGCCGCTGAGCTCTCCGCATCTGCCGGTGCGCCCGACGGTCGGCGGCCTCATGCGTCGGGTGCTGCTGGCGATGATTCCCGGCGCCGCGGCCATGGTGATCTGCTTCGGGATCGGCGTGCTGATCAACCTGCTGGTCGCGCTGGCCGCCGCGCTGGCGACCGAGGCAGCGCTGCTGCGGCTGCGCGACCGGCCGCTCAAACCCTTTCTCACCGACTGGACCGCGGTGCTGACGGCCGCCCTGTTCGCGCTGGCGCTGCCGCCGCTGGCGCCGTGGTGGCTGACCGCCATCGGCGCGGCCATCGCCATCGCCCTGGGCAAGCAGCTCTACGGCGGCCTCGGCCAGAACCCGTTCAACCCGGCCATGGTTGGGTACGTCGTCGTGCTGATCTCCTTCCCCACGGAGATGACCTACTGGACACAGCAACCCACCGGCATCGCCACCACCTTGCAGGCGCAGTTCGGCCAGCTCGGCGCCGCGGGGCTGGACGGGCTGACCGGCGCGACGCCGCTGGACGCGCTGCGCAGCGGGCTGGCGCAGGAACGAATCGTCGACGAAGCCGTCGGCGGGCTGGCAGGGCGCGGCGGCTGGGCCTGGATCAACGGTGGCTTTCTGCTCGGCGGGCTCTGGCTGGTCTTCCGCCGCGACATCAGCTGGCGCATCCCGGCAGCCGTGCTCGCGGGCATTGGCGCGATGGCGCTGCTGTTCTGGCTGATCGACGGGGACCGCCACGCCTCGCCCTGGTTTCACTGGACCAGCGGCGCGGCAATGCTCGGCGCCTTCTTCATCGCCACCGACCCCGTCTCCGGCGCGACCACGCCTCGCGGCAAGCTGATCTTCGGCGCCGGTATCGGCGTGCTGGTCTACCTGATCCGCACCTGGGGCGGCTACCCGGACGGCATGGCCTTCGCGGTGCTGCTGATGAACCTGACCGTGCCGCTGCTCGACGCCCATACCCAGCCTCGCGTGTACGGCCGATGAGTGGCGACGCCATGAGCATCCGCCGCCAGATGGCGGTGAGCGCCGGCCTGCTCGCGCTGTTCGCGGTGATCGGTGGCGTGCTGGTGGCCGGTACCGAGACCCTGACCCGCGACCGGATCATCGAACAGCAGCGGGCGGCACTGCGTGCCACGCTGAACGAGGTGCTGCCCGCCGACCGGTATACGAACACCCTGCTGGACGACACCGTCACGCTGAGCGACCCCGACCTGCTGGGCACCGATGAGCCGGTGATCGGTTACCGCGCCTGGCAGGGCGATGAGCCCGTCGCCCTGCTGTTTCCGGTCGTCGCGCCCGACGGCTACAGCGGCGACATCCGTCTGCTGATTGGCGTCGACGCCTACGGCGTACTGACCGGCGTCCGCGTACTGGATCATCGCGAAACCCCGGGGCTGGGCGATGCCATCGAAACCCGCCGCGGCGACTGGATCCGGCAGTTCGCCGGTCTGTCGCTGGACCAGCCACCGGCCGCGCAGTGGAAGGTGCGCAAGGATGGCGGCCAGTTCGACCAGTTCGCCGGCGCCACGATCACGCCGCGTGCGGTGGTCAAGGCCGTGCGCAAGGCGCTGGTATTCTTCGAGCAGAACCAGAACCTGCTGTTCACCCAGCCGCCCACGTCTCCATGAGCGCGACCTCCGACATCATCCGCAATGGCCTGTGGACCAACAATCCAGGGCTGGTCCAGTTGCTGGGCCTTTGTCCGCTGCTCGCGGTCAGCAACTCGGTGGTCAACGCGCTGGGACTCGGACTGGCCACGCTGCTGGTACTGACCGCGTCCAACATCGCGGTCTCGGCGATCCGCGATGTGGTGCGCGACGAGATCCGCATTCCCGTGTTCGTGCTGGTGATCGCGGCGTTCGTGACCACGGTCGAACTGGCGATGAACGCCTGGCTGCACGAGCTGTACACCATCCTCGGCATCTTCATTCCGCTGATCGTCACCAACTGCGCCATCATCGGTCGCGCCGAAGCCTTCGCCTCGCGCAACCCGGTGGCCCACGCGGCGCTGGACGGTTTCATGATGGGCCTCGGTTTCACGCTCGCGCTGCTGGCCCTGGGCGCCCTGCGGGAACTGCTGGGCGCCGGCACGCTGCTGGCCGATGCGGAGCTGCTCTTCGGCCCGGTCGCCGAATCCTGGACGATCACCGTGATTCCGGAGTTCCGCGGATTTCTGCTCGCGATCCTGCCGCCCGGCGCATTCATCGGCCTGGCCCTGCTGATCGCGGCGAAGAACGCCTGGGAGCGGCGCCAGCCGAAACCGGCCGCACAGCCGACCACGGCGGGCGCCGAACCCGACGCCGCCTGAATCCACCCACCCCGTCAGGACTCCCGTGAACGCCGCCAAGCGGATCGAGATCTTCGAGCGTCTGAAGGCGCAGCGCCCCAAGCCCGAGACCGAGCTGAACTACAACTCGCCGTTCGAGCTGCTGGTCGCGGTGGTGCTGTCGGCGCAGGCCACCGATGTCGGGGTCAACAAGGCCACCACCCGGCTGTTCCCGGTCGCCAACACGCCGGAGGCCATCGCCGCGCTGGGTGTCGAAGGCCTCAGCGAGTACATCAAGACCATCGGCCTCTACAATTCCAAGGCGCGCAATGTCATCGCGTTGTGCCGGCAGTTGATCGAACACCACGATGGCGAGGTGCCAAACGACCGCGCGGCGCTGGAGGCGCTGCCCGGTGTCGGCCGCAAGACCGCCAATGTCGTGCTCAACACCGCTTTCGGCCAGCCGACGATCGCGGTGGACACCCACATCTTCCGCGTGTCCAACCGCACCGGGATCGCCCGGGGCAAGACCGTGCGCGAGGTCGAGGACCGGCTGGTCCGCCTTGTGCCGAAGGAGTACCGTCTGGATGCGCACCACTGGCTGATCCTGCACGGACGCTACACCTGCAAGGCGCGCAAGCCGCTGTGTGGCGAATGCGTGATTCGCGATCTCTGCGAGTTCAAGGGCAAGGAGGCCGTGGCATGACCGCCGTCGCTATCGTGCGCGTGAGCATCGATCAGGTGCTGCCGGTCCGGCACGCGCTGCTGCGGTCGCATCAGCCACTGAGCAAGGCGCAGTTTCCCGGAGACGACAATCCCCGTGTCGGTCACTTCGCGGCGATGCGCGATGGCCGCATCGTCGGCGTGGTGTCGATCTTTCCCGAGGCCGATCCACGCTGCAGTCAGTGCGATCCGGCTCAGCAATGGCGCATTCGCGGCATGGCCACGGCACCGGAGATCCGCGGGCTGGGCGCCGGCGCCAGCCTGCTGCTGTCGGCCATCGACCATGCCGTCGACGGCGGTGCCCGGACCATCTGGTGCAATGCCCGGCAGCCGGCGATCGGTTTCTATGCCCGCTATGGTTTCCGCGGTGTCGGTCCGATCTTCGACATCCCGGAAATCGGTGACCACCAGTACATGGAACGCCCCTGCTGAACCACGCCCCGGTCCGCACGCGAATGGTGGCCGGTTTGAGATGCGGCAGCGCACAAGGCAGACTGATAGAACGGTTCAACAGCACGCGCCACGCGGCTGACATTGGTCCGGCGGATGGGTTGCCGCCGCACTCACGGTCGTTCGCGGCGTGCCACGAACCCCCAATCCGCACCCTCAAGGAATGAATGCTTCTAGCGACTGATCTCGACGGGACGTTCCTCGGCGGACGGCAGTCCGACCGTATGCGTCTTTACCGCTTTCTGCCCCGACAACCGGAGGTGGCGCTGGTTTTCGTCACCGGTCGCGGGTTCGAACACGTCCTGCCGCTGATCTACGATCCGACCATTCCGACGCCCAAATACGTGATCTGCGACGTCGGCACGACCATCGTGCACGGCGACACGCTGGAGCCGGTGCAGCCGATCCAGTCCGAGATCAACCAGTGCTGGCCGGGCGAGCCGGCGATCCTGGATGCCATCGAGGGCATTGCCGGCCTGGAGCGCCAGGAGGTTCCGCAACAGCGCCGCTGCTCGTTCTTCGTGCCGCCGGATTTCGACGCCGAGCCGGTGCGTCAGCGCGTCGAGCCGCTGGGCTGCGAGGTGCTGCATTCGGCCGATCGCTACCTGGACATCCTCCCGAAAGGCATCAACAAGGGGACGACTCTCAAGAAACTCGTCGCCCTGCTGGAGATGGACCCGGATCGGGTGCTGGTCGCCGGCGACACGCTCAATGACCTGCCGATGTTCGAGACCGGCTTCAAGGGCGTGGTGGTCGGCGCCGCCGAACAAAAGCTGGTCGATGCCACGCAGCGCATGTCCCAGGTGTTCCACTCGGAGCACACCGGCGCCGGCGGCATCCTGGACGCGTTCAGCTACTTCCAGTTCCTCGGCCCCAAGGCCATCGAGGAACTGACGCGCTCACGCCAGGAGCGCGGTTCGTCCCAGCTGATCATGGTCTACCACCGACTTCCCTATGAGGAGCACGAGGTCGACGGCCGGATCGAGCATCGCCGGCCCAAGAGTCCCAACGGGATCATGCCCAGCCTGCTGTCGCTGTTCGAAGGCGGGCGCACCGGCATGTGGATCGCCTGGTCGCAACAGGACACGCGCGCTCCCAAGGGATTCCAGGATCACACGGTGGTCGACGAGGACGCGTACCCGAACCTGATCGTCTCCCGCGTGCCGCTGACCGCGCATGACGTCCAGCGCTTCTACAAGACCTTCTCCAAGGAGGCGCTGTGGCCGACGATCCATACCTTCATCGAACGCACGCGCTTCAACCACGAGGACTGGCACCACTACGTCGAGATCAACCGGATTTTCGCCGAGCGCACCGCGGCCGAGGCCGACGAGGGCGCGGTGATCTGGATTCACGACTACAACCTGTGGATGGTGCCGGCGCATCTGCGCCGCATGCGCCCCGACCTGCGCATCGCCTTCTTCCACCACACCTATTTCCCGTCGTCGGAAATCTTCAACGTGATTCCGTGGCGGCGGCAGATCGTCGGCAGCCTGCTGCAATGCGACTACGTCGGCTTCCACATCCCGCGTCATCTGGAAAACTTCGTCGACGTTGTCCGCTCGAACTTCCCGGTGGAGGTGCTGGAGCGGCAGAACTGCGCGCCGCGTTTCCTGACCTACGACTGCGCCCTCGGTCTGGACGAGATGACCACCGGCATCAAGGTGTCGGACGATCACGTCGTCCACATGGGCGCGCACCCGATCGGCGTCAGCGCCAACCGCATCCGCGGCCTGATCGAGAGCGAGCAGGTTCAGCAGCGCATGGCCGGGCTGCGCGAGGAACTCAAGGGCAAACGCGTCGTCCTGTCCGTGGAACGGCTCGACTACACCAAGGGGCCGCTCGCCAAGCTGGAAGCCTTTGAGCGACTGCTGGAGGAGAATCCGGAGCTGCACGGCAAGGTGACCTTTGTCGACGTCGTCACGCCGGCCGCGCGCGGCATGAAGATCTACGAGGAAATCCAGCATCAGGTTGAGAACGCGGTTGGGCGCATCAACGGCCGCTTCGCCAAGCTGGACTGGACGCCGGTGCGCTTCTTCCTGCGCTCGCTGCCGTTCGAGGATGTGCTGGCCTACTACGCGGTCGCCGATGTCGGCTGGATCACGCCGCTGCGTGACGGCCTGAACCTGGTCGCCAAGGAGTACGCGGCCGTGCAGGGCCTGACCCGCGGCAAGGGCGTGCTGGTGCTGTCGGAGTTTGCCGGTGCCGCGGTGGAGTTGCAGGGCGCGCTGCGCACCAACCCCTACGACGAGGTCGACATGATGAACCAGCTTTATCGCGCGCTGACCCTGGGCGATGCCGAGCGCCGCGATCGCATCGCGCAGATGGCCGATGTCGTCATGCATCACGACCTGGAAACCTGGGGGCAGGACTTCATCCAGGCCGTCAAGCAGGCGGCGCGGCGGCGCCAGCGCGCGAAGAACGATCCCGGCGCGAAAATGGCCCGGGTTTACGCCGCGCATGCCGTGGTCGGCTCGGACAAGGAACGGGTCACGCCCGCGTAGCTGCAGTCCCGGTCAGGACCACGACCACCGAGGGTCAACACGGCGCGAGCGCACCATTCTTGAGTAGCTTGCCCCGACGCCTCGGTTGCGATATGGGCCTCCCGACGTTACCCTCTCCGTCCGATTTTCGCGGTGATGACACGAATTTCTTGGCCGTGTCCTCACCCACTCGAGACACCCCCCCGCGACGCGACTGCCGACCCCCCGGTCGTCACCGGCGGCGCCGAGGGCATGAGCCGTTGACGATGATCCCCTCTTCGATGGCAACCGAACTCAACCCGCCGTTGGCGGGTCTTTTTGTTGGCTTTTCTATGGACACGACGCATGGATTTCCGGAGCACGCTGAAAGATAAATTCGGGCTCGACACCGTTGACTACCACTACCAGCTCTCCAAGGATGAGCTGTTCAATGAGGCGCTGGCCCACGATCGTGGTCGCATCCGCGCCGATGGTCCGGATGACGAACCCAAGGCCTACGCCACCAAGCTGGGCGTGAACGGCCCCCTGGTCTACTACACCGATCCCACCTGCACCGGTCGCCCGGTTCAGGACACCTTCGCCGTCGCCTGGCCCGAGGTCGAAGACAGCGTGTGGTGGAAGAAGGACTTCAAGAAATTCGACCCCAAGCATTTCGGGCCCCTGCTCGAACGCGTGGTCGCCCACCTGAACGCGAAAAACGCCCGCCTCTACGTTGAGGATGTGTACTGCGGCTGGGACCCGGCCTACGCCGTGCCTTATCGCTTCGTCGGTGAATACGCCACCCACGCGATGTTCGCCAAGAACATGTTCGCCCACGATATCGAGGGCGTCGAGGACGAGGAAACCAAGCGCTGGACGCTGATCAACGTTCCGTCCTTCCACTGCGATCCGGAACGCGACGGCACGCTGTCCAAGCGCGCGGTCATCATGGACTTCAAGAACCAGGTCGGTCTCGTGCTCGGCCGCGCCGACTACTGCGGCGTGAACAAGAAGACCATGTTCACGGTCATGAACTACCTGATGCCGGGCATGGGCGAGCTGTCGATGCACAGCTCCGCGAACGTCGGCAAGCGCGGCGACGGCGCCGTGCTGTTCGGCCTGTCCGGCACCGGCAAGACCACGCTGTCGGCCGACCCGGACCGCGAACTGATCGGCGACGACGAACACGCCTGGACCGCCACCGGCGTCTCGAACTTCGAAGGTGGCTGCTACGCCAAGCTGATCGACCTGGACAAGGATGCCGAGCCGATCATCGCCGCGGCGCTGTCCATGCCGGGCACGATCATCGAGAACGTCCCGCCGCTGCCGGGCAAGCCGCTGGAGGAAACCGATCCGCAGGATCTGGACCTGACCGACGGCTCCATCACCGAGAACACCCGCTTCTCCTACCCGCTGGAATGCAACCCGAACGTCGCCGACGGCGCGCGCGGCCCGCATCCGGAAACCATCATCTTCCTCACCGCGGACGCCTTTGGCGTTCTGCCCCCGGTGTCGGTGCTCGACCCGGAACAGGCGATGTACCACTTCGTCTCCGGCTTCACCGCCAAGCTGGGCGGCACCGAGGTCGGCGTGACCGAACCCACCGCGGCGTTCTCCGCCTGCTTCGGGGCACCGTTCATGGCGCGGCCACCGAGCGTTTACGCCGAGCTGCTGGCCAAGAAGATGAAGGAGCACAACTCGCGCTGCATCCTGCTCAACACCGGCTGGTCGGGTGGCGTCTATGGCGTCGGCAAGCGCATCTCCATCAAGCACACCCGCGCCCTGCTCAACGCGGCGCTGGAAGGCGAGCTGGACGCGGGCAAGGTCGACTACATCACCCACCCGATCTTCAAGCTGCGCATCCCGACCAGTTGCCCGGATGTTCCGTCGGACATTCTCGATCCGCGCGACACCTGGGAGGACAAGGACGCCTATGACGCGCAGGCCGAGAAGCTGCGACAGATGTTCCGTCAGAACTACGAGGCCAAGGGCCTGGGCGAACTCGGCATCCCCGCGGTGATGTAACACGCCCGACGCGGTATTTCGCGACAAGCCGGCGTACCCTTCGGGTCGCCGGCTTTCTCGTATTCAGGGCCTGGAGCCTTCATGGACCCAAGAATCTTCTGCATCGGCCGCAACTACGCGGAGCACATCCGTGAGCTGGGCCATCCCGAGGACGGCGACTGCGTCGTCTTCATGAAACCCGCCTCCTGTCTGGTCGCACCGGATCAGCCGGTCGTGATCCCCACGGACCGCGGCGCCGTGCACCACGAGGCCGAGCTGGTTGTCCGCATCGGCCGCGAGGCAAGCCATGTCGAGCCCGACGCAGCGACGGCCGCCGTCGACGCCCTGGCGCTGGGTCTGGATCTGACCCTGCGCGACGAGCAGAATCGGCTGCGCAAGGACGGCAAACCCTGGGAACTGGCCAAGGCATTCGACCACGCCGCGCCGCTGGGGCCGTTCACGTCCTGGAACGGCGAGGTGCCGCTGAATGCGATCACCTTCGCTTGCCGCGTCAACGGCGAGTTGCGACAACAAGGCGATACGCGGCAGATGATTTTCTCCGTTCCGCGGATCATCAGCATCCTGTCGCGAACCTGGCGGCTGCGCCCCGGCGATCTGATCTACACCGGAACACCGGCGGGCGTGGCGGCGCTGCAACCCGGAGACATCGTCGAGCTGGACAGTTCCGTGTTGCAGTCCGCACGTTGGGCTATCCACGGGTATGACGCGCCGCAAAAACTTGGCTAATGTATGCATCCCTCTTCATTTGAACCCTTGGGGACATCACAAATGATCTATGGACGTCTGGCGCGGCTGACTGGGATTGCCGCCATTTCGTTATGCGCATCCAACACCTTCGCGGCAGACGACGCACCCGGCTGGTACACCAACATCGGCATCGGCATCACCGCTCCCGCCGACGCCGACGTGTCGGCGAACCATGTGTCCACGGTCGGCGCGCCCACGAACTTCACCAATTCCTTCGATGCGGGCTTCGCCTTCGAATCACGGCTGGGCTATGACATGGCCGGCATGATGCGCCCCGAGGTCTCGCTGGGTCTGGGTCAGGCCGACGTGAACAGCAGCAACGCCACCGGCGAGGTGGAGACGGCCAAGCTGTTCGGCAACCTGTGGTTCGACCTGGGTACAACGAATCTCGGTACCACCAAGACGCTGCTGCCCTACCTCGGATTCGGTATCGGCTTCCTGAACTACTCGCTCAAGGACTACGCGGTGGGCGCCAACCCGCGATTCGGCGAAAGTGATCGCGTGACCGCCTTCCAGCTCGGCTCCGGCATCACCATGCCGCTGACCTCGGCGCTGGCCCTGTCACTGGACTATCGCTATGTCATCGGCGGTGACCCGGACCTCGGCTCCAGCGCCGGCAGCTTCGACACCGAATACAACGCTCACAACCTCTACGTGGGCCTGCGCAGCGCGCTGGGCTTCGGCACGCCGGATGCCGACCATGACGGCGTCGCGGACGCCAACGATGCCTGCCCCAGCACGCCGAAGAACATCCCGGTTGGCGCCAGTGGCTGCCCCTATGACACGGATACCGACGGTGTCGCGGACTACCTCGACAGCTGCCCCGGCACCCTGCCGAACTCCTCCGTCGACGAGCGCGGCTGTGTGTTCGACAGCGACCGTGATGGCGTCGGCGACAACGTGGACCAGTGCCCCGGCACGCCGAACGGCGTTCCGGTCGACGACACCGGCTGCGAGATGGATTCCGACGGTGACGGCGTTCCGGACACGCGGGACCGCTGTGCCGCCACACCGAGCAACATCGCGGTTGATGCCTCCGGCTGCGCGGCCGATGCCGACCGCGATGGTGTCAGCGACAAGCTGGACCAGTGTGCCGACACGCCGGCCGGTGCCCAGGTCATGAGCAACGGCTGCGCCGCTGATCAGCGCCTCGTGCTCCGCGGTGTGAACTTCGAGACCAACTCGGCGAAGCTTGCGCCGAACGCCACGCGCATCCTGGATGCCATCGCGGACACCCTGCGAGAGTCACCGGCGTTCTCGATCCAGATCAACGGCCACACGGACAGCGTGGGCGCGGCAGCGTACAACCGGACGCTTTCGCAGAAGCGTGCCGATTCCGTGCGCAACTACCTGATCTCGTCCGGCATCGAAGGCTCCCGTCTGAAGGCCACCGGCCTCGGCGAGACCAGCCCGATCGCCTCCAACGACACGAGCCAGGGTCGCGCGCTGAACCGTCGCGTCGAAATCCGCGTCCTGCAATAGGACGGAGCAGGCCCGGCAGCATGATGCTGCCGGGCCGCTGACCCCGATCGGCGTTGCGTGAGCAGACAGCGGACTCCACCGCTGCACCTGCTTCGGACGCTTTGCGCGGTGGCCGAGCACGGATCGTTTCGTGCCGCGGCTGCGGCGCTGCATCTGACCCCGTCGGCGATCAGCCATCAGATGCGCGATCTGCAACAGCGGCTGGGCACGCCGTTGTTCGTTCGTGAAAGTCGGGGCGTGCGTCTTACCCCTGCCGCGCTCTCATACAGCGAGCGCTGCCTCGAGGCGCTGGCGACCCTGGACGCGGCCACTGGCCAGATCTGCCGAAGCGACGAAAGCCGCAGCCTGCGGATTACGCTGGGGCCCTTCATCGCCAGCGAGGTGGTGATTCCCGCGCTGCCCGATTTTCATCGTCAGCACCCGACGCTGGATATCCGGGTGGAGACATCGATGCGTCTGGCGAAGCTGGAGTCCGATGAAGCGGACGTGGCGTTGCGCTTCGGTGGACAGGCCACCGACCAGATCGCGCTCGAACCGCTGATGACCATGGTCGCCCGACCCGTCTGCGCTCCCACCCTGGCAGCCTCGCTGCCCGAGGATCCACTGTTGGCGGTTGGCCAGGCCACCCGCCTGCACTCGTCCGCCGTGCCGGATGCCTGGGCGGACTGGGGACGGCATGCCGGCATCGCGCCCGAGGCACTGGAAGGCGGGATCTGGTTCGACAGCTATCTCTCGCTGCTGCGCGCCTGTGAGCAGGGGCTGGGTGTCGCGCTCGGCCTGTTTCCGGCGGCCGGTGCCTGGGTGGACCAGGGTCGACTGCAACCACTCGGAACCATCGAGCTACCCATCCAGCAGCAGTACAACATTCTTTACCGACGCGCTGACACCGGCTGGCAGACCCTGCGGGCGTTTCTTCAGTGGCTTCGCTCACTGCCTGCTTTCAGTTGAACAATCTTCACCAGACTGACGACAAAATCTCGTTTGTCGCTCATGAGCAAGCGCTCTACGCTGCGCAACCATGAGCACGTTTCAACTGACGACACGCGACGGCACGGCGCTGGCGGCCACCGAGTTCGGCAGCGGTTCCGCCTGGGTCATCATTGCCGGTGCGACCGGGGTCCCTCAACGCTTCTATGCGCGTTTCGCGGCGTTCCTCGCGGAGCGCGGCGTGTCCGTGCTGACATTCGACTACCGAGGCATCGGGGCATCCCGCCACGCGCCCCTTGGCCCCTTTGGCATGACCACCTGGGCGGAGCAGGATCTCGCCGCCGCCATCGACCACGCCGGTGACCGTGGCACGACGACCGCGGTGCTGGGTCATTCCTTTGGCGGTCAGGCGCTGGGGCTTTGCCCGAACAACACCCGCGTTCAGGCGCTGCTGGGGCTGTCCGCACAGTCTGGACATTGGCGACTCTGGGACTGGCCGCACAAAGCTCGGATGTGGACGATGATGCACATCGTTCTGCCCGGCATACTCGTGGCACGCGGCAATATTCCCGCTGGCCTGTTCGGCGCCGACCCGTTGCCAGGTGGTGTCGCGCGTGAATGGGCACGCTGGTGCCGCGGCCCGCACTACATCGCGGACAGGGACGGACAACCGGTCCGCGATGGCTTCAAGCGTTGGCAAGGCCGGGCACGTTTCTACCAGATCAGCGACGACTGCCAGTACGGCCCACCCCGGGCGGTCCGCGAACTCGCCGCGTTCTACGCCAACGCGGATTGCGAGATCGCAACCCGCTCGCCCGCCGACTGGGGTGTCAGCCGCGTTGGGCACTTCGACTTCTTCCGCCCTGCCGTGGAGCACGGTTGGCGCGAAGCCGCTGACTGGCTCAGCGCTGCGCTGGCGCAGCCGCAGCTCGCGCAAGCGGATACCGACTCCTCCGTTCTTTGAGCACCAAACCATGTCTGCAACCCCTCCGACACTGGCACTCTGGAATCGCCTCCAGCAAAAACCCGCCGGGTCATGGCTTTTCACCCTGGGTGTGTGCCGCAAGGCGCCTTACTTCTCATCGATCAAGCCCCGTGTCAGCGAACTGGACACCGGCCGATGCGTGGTACGGAGCAGACTGCGGCGCGCCGTCACGAATCACATCGGGACATTCCATGCGATCGCGATGTGCAACATGGCCGAGCTGGCCGGGGGCCTGGCGGCCGAGGCCACGGTGCCGACCACCCACCGATGGATACCCAAGGGCATGACGGTCGAGTACCTCGCAAAGGCCGAAACGGATCTCACGGCGACGTGCCAGCTGGTCATCCCCGATCAGTGGGAAGACCGGTTCAGCCTGCTGACTCCCGTTGAGGTCACGGACACCGGAGGGACGGTTGTCTTCCGCGCGGAGATCACGATGTACGTGTCACGCAAGCCGGCACGCGACCGCTGACAAGCCCTGCGCGGTGGCCGTCTGTTCAGGACTGGCCACCGCCGACTTGACACCCGGATGCCGGACGCTACCGTCCGCAGCATGAAACTCTTCGCGTGTCAGTTGGGCGGATGGGCGCTGGCCCTGTCCGTCATCACCCCGGCGCTGGCCGATCCGGACGCGGCGCCGAAATCCGCCGCCGAACTCGTGGCCTGTGCCCGCGCCAACGCGCCACAGCAGACGTTCAAGCAGGACGCCGAGCTCGAGACCATTCGCGCCGACGGCGACTCGCGCACGCTTTACATCCGCGTTGCCGCTCGCAAGGGGGAATCCGGCATCGACGCGAATCTGAAGGTGCGCAACCCGCCGGACCTGTCCGGAATGGCGTTCCTGGTACTCGCGAACGAAGGCGATCAGGACACCATGTTCACCTACGTGCCCGCCCTGAACCGATCCCGACGCGTCACCGGCAATGCTTCCACGCAAAGCCTGTGGGGAACCGACTTCACCTATGCGGATATCCGTGGCCTGCTCGGCGCGGTCGACGGCGGCGAGGCCAGCCGGGGCGATGACGAAACCGTCGCCGGTCACCCGGTCTACCGGCTGAACGTCATCCCGGATCAGGCCTCCGAGGCGGACTATGCCCGTGTGGAACTGGCGCTGGAGCAGGCGCATTGCGTGCCGCTGCGCGCACGCTTCTACGACGCCTCGGACACCGTGGTTCGCGAGCTGGACGTCGATCCGGACAGCATCGAGCAGTCCGGCGATCACCATTTCGCACGGAAGATGACCATGCACAACCGCCAGACCGGCAGCCGGACCCGCGTCGAGTTGTCGCGGGTCGAATTCGATGAGTCGATTCCGCGCCGGGCCTTTCATCCCCGCGGCTTCGAGACGGTGGATTGAACCACGGCGGCAGGTTCGGCGCGCCCACCATCGGCGTGCTCGCCACCTTGCTGGCCGCGTGCGCCGCCTGCATCTGGCTGGCCTGGGCCGAGCTCGGCGGCCTGCGCTTCGATCCGAGCACGGAGGCGCTGATCGACCCGGCGGACCTGGGCCCCGCCACGGTGCAGCGCGACGAACTGATGATCCTGCTGAGCGCCGACACCGCGCTAAGCCCCACCCACCTCGCGCAGGTCGATCGGGTCACATCGATCCTCGAACAGCAGGCGGCCGGCGCGAAGATCCGGTCGCTGACCAACATCCAGATCCCGGTCAGCTTTGACGACAGCGTGGAACTGATGTCGATCGGCGGCTGGCTGGACGACCCGGACGCGCAAGCCCGTGTGGCACTGGACACGCTGCTGACCCATCCGCTGCTCAGGGGACGCCTGGTCTCCGCGGACAGCCACGCCGCGGGCATTCACATCACGCTGGACGCCGCCTCGGCCGCCCCGCCCGAACGCGCCCGCGCACTGGTGGACCTCGCCCGGGCTGCCATGAGCGACACCGACCTGACGCTCGCGGCGACGGGCGGGCCGCTGGTCAGCCATGCCATTTCGTCCAGCCTCCAGCAACAACTGCAGCAAGTGCTGCCACTGCTGGCGCTGGCCTTCGTACTGGTCCTGCTGATCGCGTTCCGCTGTATCCGGCTGGTACTGGTCGCGGTGATCTCGATCGCGCTGTCGGTCATCGCGGCCCTGACCGCGCTGGCGGCAATCGGGGGTACGCTGAATCTGGTCACGACCCTGATCGTGCCGCTGGTCGCGACCCTGACCGTCGCCTACCAGATGCACCTGCTGTCGGCGACCGAACATCACGACGACGCCACCCGCGGTGCGCAAGCGATCGCGCTGCCGCTGATGGTCACCGCGCTGACCACCGCCGTCGGCCTGCTGGCGCTGGCCGTGCATCCGACACCCGCGATCCGCAGCTTCGCACTGGCCTCGGCGCTGGGTGTCGCCGCCAGCGCACTGGTGACGCGTTACTGGTCCCCGGCCGCCATGGACTTGCTGGGCGCCTGCCCACGCGCGGGGCGCCCGCTGGATCGCATCCTCGACGCGCTGACCACGCGCCTCGCGAGATGGAACGCCCGGTTCGGTCGCTGGGTGCTGCGATTCGCCGTGTTCTGTCTGCTGGTCGGTGTGCTCGGCGCGCTGCGCCTGCAAACGGAAGCCAATCTGGTCGATGACCTGCCGGACCACGATATCGTGCGCCAGGACTACGCGACCGTCACCGACGCGTTGTGGAGCACGACCGGGTTTTCGGTGCTGGTCCGCACGTCCACACCCGGCGCGGTACTGCAACCGGACCTGCTCCAGGCCCTGGCCCGGTTGCAGGACTGGCTGGCCGAACAGCCGGAAATCCAGGGCAGCTACGGTCTGACCAACATCCTGGAAGAACTCAACATCCGCTTCGGTGACGCTCCACGCGACGCGGCCCTGCCGACGAATCCGACGCTCGCCAAGCAGTTGATCATCGCCGCCGCGCCGGATGACGTGTACGACTACACCAACCTGCAGTTCTCGGAGACACGGGTGCACGTCGGCACGCCGGTGCAGAACACCCGCGAGATCACCGAACTGGTCGAACGCGTGGAACAGCGCCTGCAAAGCTTTCCGCCCGGCCTGGACATCCAGCTCACCGGCAACGCCGTGACCTTCGCGCGAACGGTGAACAAGCTCACCAGCGGACAGGCCTTTTCGTTCCTTGCCGCCTTCGCCGCAATCTTCGCGATTCTCTCCGTCGTGTTCGCCTCGGTCCGCGCGGCCGCGTTCGCGATGCTGCCGAACCTGGTGCCGGTGGCGCTGTTCTTCGGCCTGATCGGCTGGAGCGGCCTGCCCCTGGGACCGACCACGGCGCTGGTCGCCTGCATCGTGCTGGGCATCGCGGTGGACGACACCCTGCACTACCTCGTCCGCTTCAATCACCATGCCCGCGAACGGGCCAATGCCCGGGAAGCCACCCGGCTGGCGCTGCGCGACGTCATCCGCCCGGTGACACTGACCACGCTGGCGACCTGCATCGGCTTTCTCACGCTGACGGTAAGCCCGTTCCACTCTCAGGTCCTGTTCGGCTGGCTGGCCGCATCCACACTGGCCATCGCCTGGCTTTGCGACCTCACCGTGGCCCCCGTGGTCGGCCTGCGTGCCGATGTGGTCACACTGTGGGACGTGCTGCGCGTGGACCTGGGCGAGGCCCCGCAGAAGAGCATTCCGCTGCTGGCGGACATGTCACCGCGACAGGCCCGGGTTTTCGCGCTGCTGTCCAATCTGCGAACGATTCCCGCCGGCACCCGCTTCATCCGCGAGGGCGATCTGGCACGGGACATCTACGTCATCGTCGAGGGCACCGCCCGCGTCTGGGTGGACAGCCAGGGTGAGGAAGTCGACATCAATCGGGTCGGTCGCGGCACCACGCTGGGCGAAACCGGCTACTTCTCCACGCGGCGAACCGCCAACGTCACGGCACTGACGGATCTGCGCGTGCTGGACTTCGACACCGACGATCTGGAGCGGCTGCGACGCCGCCATCCGCGGGTGGCGTCACTGGTCTACCGCAATCTCAACAGCATCCAGGCCGAGCGGCTGGCGCGGGCGACGCGGCAGATCGCCGAACACCCTCGGGACGAGCCCGTTCGAGGACCGGCGCACTAGACCCACACACGGTCGCCGTGCTCGGCGGCCAGCCGCTCCAGCAGAGCGTCCTTGTCATTCCAGATCTCGGTGATCCAGGCCTGCGCGGCCTCGCGGGCCGCGTCATCGGTGCTGTAGTCGCCTTCGGCAATCGCGGCCGGCGGCTGAATCTCGCGCACATCGACGATCACCTCCGGCACCAGACCGCAGAACAGGTCCCAGAACGACCACGGCCCACCGACGTAGTAGAACGTCACGTCCAGCACGGCATCCAGCTTGTCACCGATGGCGCGGATGGCATAGGCCACGCCACCCGCGCGCGGCTTGAGCAGATGCCGGTAAGGCGACTGCTGCGCCGCGTGCTTGGCCGGGGTGATCCGCGTGCCCTCGACGAAGTTGAAGATCGTGACCTGACGGTCACCGTAGCGGGCAAACATCCGCCGCGTGGTTTCCACGTCCCGACCCTTGAGGCCGGGGTCGGCTTCGATCTGCTCACGCGTGTACCGCTTCATGAACGGAAAATCCAGCGCCCACACCACCTGACCGACGATGGGCAGCCAGATCAGCTGCTGCTTGATGAACACCTTGTATGGCGGCACGTGATTGGTGAACGCCACCATCATCGCGAACAGGTCGTTCCAGCTCCGGTGATTGGCCATGAGCAGATAAGTCCGCCCTCGCGTCACATGCTCGTCCCCGCGGATGGTCCATCGCGTCGGCAGCAGGTGACGCATGATCCAGCCGTTGAACGCGCACCAGCCACGGTGGGCAATTCTCTCCAGCACGCCAACCACGCGGGAGCGCCAGCGGCCCCAGGTGACGAATTTCAGCGGGGTGATCAGGAAGATCAATGTGCCCAGCACGATGGTCTGGGCCGCGACCAGCAGCATCACGCAAACGCCGCGCAACTGCGCAAACAGTCGGTACATGGTGTTGTCCTCGCGCCCGCGCCGGAACTCCCGCCGCGGTCGTGTCCCCTCAGGTTGGTGATCGGCCGTTCGCGTGATCCTGCGTGGTCGCGCGGTTCGGCCCGAACATGCCCTAGCTCAGATCCAGGCTCGAGCGCAGCTCCTCATTCTGATCAATGATCCGGAACCCGCGGTAATCACGGGGCGGAATGGACAGCAAGACGCAAGGGCTGGTCAGCATCTGCGTCACCATCCGGTCCTTGCCAGGCTTGATCCATTCACCGGCCAGCCACATCACCCGGTCCCGGTCGATCGTGGCATCGGTCTTGGGCTCGATGAAATAACCACCGGTCCGGCGCTGCCCCATCTCCAGCAGCAGCAGCGGCCCATCCGGCAGCTTCTCCGGCGGCACGATTTCCAGACCCCGATCCGCCTGCCAGCCCTGCCACTCCTCCGGTGTCGCGAAATACGACAGCGCGGCATGACGCTGCTCGGTTCCGCAGTGAATGGAACGGCGGATTTCGGAGACGCGGACGTCTTCCGGCTCCGGGACTTTCTTCATCAGGCCACACCCGCCGACGCCCGCCAGCAGCAACGCCAGCAGGCCGACACGCGCCAAGGCACATGGAAAGATCATTCGCATAAAAAAACGTTAACCGACACACCCTTCGATTTCCACCGAAAATCCCGCCGTTTCGGTGATTTTCGGGCTTGAAACAGACACGAATTGCGCAACATAGGCAGATCGTCCGGGCGATGGTAGCGTTGCGCCATGAACAGTTCAGTTGCCCGCCGCGCCCGCTACGACCGTTCCGAGCTCCAGAACACGCTGCGCGCCCTGGTCGACGACGGCATCCTGACCCGAGCGGACGCCGAACAGGTGCTGCGCGCCGAAGCCGGCGCGGAGCAGCCCCGGCATCCGCTGTCCGCGGTCGCCGCCGCCGGCCTCGCCCGCGCGGATGATCCGGAACGCGTGCTCACGCTGGAAGCGCTGACCCACTGGTCCGCCGACCGCCACGGACTGGAGTACTACCGCATCGACCCGCTGCGCATCGACAGCCGCCAGGTCACCTCGGTGGTGCCCTACGCCTACGCGGCGCGGGCGGGCATTCTGCCCATTCGCGTCGACGACGAGTACATCACCGTGGCCACCGCCACCCCCGGCGAACGGGACTGGGAGAGCGACCTGGCCAAGGTTTCGGGCCACAAGGTGCGTCGCGTGGTCGCCAACCCGGAGGACATCGAACGCTATCTGGTCGAGTTCTACGCCTTGTCCCATTCGGTGACGGCCAGCGAACAGGAGCGTTCCGGCCAGGGCACGAGCCCCTCCTTCCACAGCCTCGAACAACTGATGGATCTGGGCCGCCGCGGGCAGCTCGACGCCAACGACAGTCACGTCGTGAACATCGTCGACTGGCTGCTGCAATACGCCTTCGAACAGCGCGCCAGCGACATCCACATGGAACCGCGCCGCAACGGCGGCCGGATCCGCTTTCGCATCGATGGCGTGCTCCATGCCGTGTACGAGATTCCGCCGTCGGTCATGACCGCGGTAACCAGCCGGGTCAAGATCCTCGGCCGCATGAACGTGGCGGAGAAACGCCGCCCGCAGGACGGCCGGATCAAGACCCGCAGCCCCGAGGGGCGCGAGGTCGAGCTGCGGCTGTCGACCATGCCCACCGCCTTCGGCGAAAAACTGGTGATGCGGGTGTTCGATCCCGACATCCTCGTGCGCGATTTCGATGCGCTGGGCTTCGAGCCGCAGGACCGGGAACGCTGGACGCGCATGACCACGCGGCCGAACGGCATCGTTCTGGTCACCGGCCCCACGGGCTCGGGCAAGACCACGACGCTTTACTCGACGCTCAAGCACCTGGCGACGCCCGAGGTGAACATCTGCACCATCGAGGATCCGATCGAACTGGTCGAACCGAGCTTCAACCAGATGCAGGTGCAGGCCAACATCGACGTGACCTTCGCCTCCGGTGTGCGCACGGTGCTGCGCCAGGACCCGGACATCGTGATGGTCGGCGAGATCCGCGACCTGGAAACGGCCGAGATCGCCATCCAGGCGGCGCTGACCGGCCATCTGGTGCTGTCGACGCTGCACACCAACGATGCGCCATCTGCCATCACGCGGCTGACCGAACTGGGCATCCCGGCCTATCTGATCCGCGCCACGCTGCTGGGCGTGGTGGCGCAGCGGCTCACCCGCCAGCTCTGTCCGGAGTGCAAGCGCGCCACCGATCTCGACACGGAGAAATGGGCGGCGCTGACCGTGGGCCACAGCATCGACGCGCCAACCTCGGTATTTGAGCCGGTGGGCTGCCCGGAATGCCGCAAGACGGGTTACCAGGGCCGCGCCGGCCTCTACGAAGTGATGGAAATGAACGACGCGCTAACCGAGGCGGTGCGCGACGACATGGACCTGGAGCAACTGCGTCGGCTGGCCGTCCGCGAAGGCACCCGCCCGCTGCGCATCAGCGGCGCGATCAAGGTGGCGCAGGGCGCCACCAGCCTGGACGAGGTGCTCAAGGTCGCGCCCACCGCCCTGCACAGCGGCTGACGCGCCCGGCCGCGGACGGTCAGCCTCGCCGGAAGCGCGACTCCGCGATCAGGTCCGCGACCCGGCCGGTCGGAATGCCATCCCGTCGCGAGCGTTCGAACACCTCGGTCACGGTGTCGCCAATGCCGCGCAGGTGGCGTTCCACCTTGTCCCAGGTGTAGCCGGTCCGCTCGTAGAAGATGTCGATGATGCCGCCGGCGTTGATCACGTAGTCCGGCGCGTAGAGGATGCCGCGATCCAGCAATGCCTGATCATGCTCGGGTCGATCCAGCTGATTGTTCGCGGCCCCGGCAATCACCCGGGCCTTGAGCCGCGACAGTGTCAGCGCGTTGATCGCCGAGCCCAGCGCGCAGGGCGCGAACACATCCACGTCCTGGGCATCGATCTCCGACACGGGCACGACCTCGGCTCCATAGGCCTCCACCGCCCGGTCGATGTTCGGCTGATGAATGTCGGCGACAACCAGCTTCGCCCCGGCCGCATGCAGGTGGCCGGCCAGCCGGTAACCGACGTTCCCCACACCCTGGATCGCGACGCGGACACCGTCGAGGTCGTCGCGCTGCAGCTGGAACCGCACCGCTGCCGCCAGCCCGTGAAACACACCCAACGCGGTCGCCGGTGACGGGTCGCCACTGTGCGGCTCCCCACCCGGCCCCGGACGTTCGATCACGCCGCCAACATGGGCGGTGGCCTCGCCCATCAGGCGCAAGTCCGCCACCGAGGTGCCGGAATCCTCCGCGGCGACGTAGAGCCCGCCGAGACGATCCACGGCGCGACCCATTGCCCGTACCAGCGCCTCGGACTTCATCTGGCGCGAATCGCCAATGATCACGGACTTGCCACCGCCGAGATCGATATTCGCCATCGCCGACTTGTAGGTCATGCCGCGAGACAGCCGCAGCACGTCGGTCAGGGCATCGGCACTGGACGCATACGGCCACATCCGGCAGCCACCCAGGGCCGGCCCGCGCGCCGTATTGTGCACGGCGATAATCGCCCGCAATCCCGATGCCTCGTCATGAACGAAGTGCACGCATTCGTGCTGATCGAACTCGGGATGGTCAAACACGGACATGACGGATTCCTGCGCCAGGCGAAAAAATGGGGCGCGGATTATCGCATGGCTGGCCGGGATGTCCCGGCGGCAGGCGCCGATGCGCCCTAGTCGGCCTGACCCAGCGCTTCGTGCAGGTCATCCACCGCCTGCTTGACCGCCAGCCGGTCACGCAGACGGCTGACCCGGCCCATGGCGTGATCGCGCAGCGACACGCCGCGCTCGGTGAGAACCAGGCGCAGCGGCCTGGCGTCCGCAACCTCGAAGTAGCCGCGCTTGAGCAGCAGCTCACAGCCCAGCATCAGCCAGTCGCGGTGCAAACCCTCCTGCTCCCACAGCGTGCTGAGGGTTTTGAAATCGAAGACCGTTTCCGGCCCATGGATGCGGGTGATCAGATGGCGCGTCAGCGCGCGGTCCTGCAGCCGCGGGCAGCGGCTGATCAGCGGATCGGCCGGCCGCATCTGTGCAACCAGGGCGTCCGGCGCCGGTGGTCCGTCCATGTAGGTGGCGCCCGCCGTGGTGAGCCGGAACTGGGTATCGAACTCGCGCCGGACGATTTCCAGGTAGCCGTCACGCACCAGGATGTCCAGGGCCAGACGCAAGTCCTCGGAACGGCGATCCGCCTCGCGCCAGAACCGGGCCAGCGTGGATGACGGCACCTGGCCGTGCCGGGCCAGCGACAGCTCGCGGTAGATGTCCAGCACGGCCTGGCGCAGCTCGTACTCGGTCAGCGGGCGCTCCGCGGGGTCGTTCACGCGCTCCGGCAGCTCGTTGACCATCTCGCCGTACACGTTGTTGCGGACGAAATCCTCGTAGGCCCTCGGCGAGAACCGCAGCATCGGCTCGTCGCGGGGGTGATGAATTTCCAGCCACTCGTCATCCAGCAATAGCGTCAGCGCATCCGCCAGCGATCGATCGTCAAAACCCGCCTGACCCCATTTGTACTTGAGCAGCGTGGCCTCGATCCCTTCCCCGATGGTGCGGCTCGCGCTGTTGATCATGTTGAGCGCAAGGTTTTGCGCGGGGTCGTCGACGAACTTGAACAGCATCAGGTCTCCGCGGCCGAAATCGCCTGATCCCGTGCGTTGCGGGCATCGAACAGCGACATCTGGTCAACGCCGCGATGCGAGGATCGCGCGTGAATCACTTCATGCACGAAGCGTAGCTTCTCCTTCGCCGGGGCGCACAGTACGAACGGGTACAGGTCGGCCACGCCCATGGAGCGGCTGATCGCATTCAGGCCGATGCTCAGATGCACGAACAGGTCGAGAATCTCGTCGAAGGGCGTGTCCGCGGCGAGCACCGCATCCGGGTAGGGAGCCGGTGGAATCTGCCGCCCCTGCACGACGAAGCCAAAGTCGTTGGCCGTGCCCAGCGTGTCGATCATGTGCAGATAGTGGGCGAAGGATTCGGCCCAGTCCTCCCAGGGATGGGAGCTCGCGTAGGGGCTGATGAACCGTTCGTTCCAGTCGCGTGGGGCGCCGCGCTTGTAGTAGCGCTGAAGCACCTTGGCGTAGTCCTGGCGCTCGTCCCCGAACAGGTCGCGATAGCGCGCATGCATGTCGGTACCGTCGACCAGCAGCGCCCAGTAGTAGTGACCGATCTCGTGCCGGAAGTGGCCGAGCAGCGTGCGATACCGTTCCTTCATCTGAACGCGCATGCGCTCGCGCGCCACGTGATCGGCTTCGGCCAGATTGATGGTGATCGTGCCGTTGGCATGACCGGTCCAGACGGCTTCGGCGTCTTCCACCGGGTGGACGAACTCGGTATCCGGATCACGGTCCGTCTCGAAACGGAACGCCAATCCCCATTCCGGATCCTCCGCCTTGGTGCGCACCGGCAGACCCAGCTGGAGGATGGTGTAGAGCAAATGCCGCTTGGCCGACTCCAGGCGATAGACGTACAGCGACTGGCGCGGGTCGTTCAGATCCGGCGCATGCTCGGTCAGCCGGCAGGACAGACAGTGCGGATTCGGGTCCTCCGCCGGCACCATCCAGTTGCAGATGTCGTACTTGCGATAGTTGCGGCAGCGGCGATACTGCCGGCCTTCCGGCGACTTCCAGCGTCCACCGCCAACGCTTTCCACCGCGGACATGCGACGTTCGTCCGGGAGAAACGCGAGTCTGCGCTCACACGCCTCGCAGCGCGTATTCTTGAAGAAGATGGTGTTACCGCAGACGCAGTGAAAGGTTTGCATGGGTGCAGATTGTGCATCATGTTGCCGGCGTGTAGATCATCATTCTTGTCGTCTTTCCCTCGATTGGATTGTCCATGAGCATCGTCGTCGCGCTGAACCATCGCACCACCTACCGCTACGATCGCCTGGTCAACCTGACCCCCCAGATCATCCGGCTGCGCCCCGCGCCGCATGCCCGCACCCCCGTCCAGAGCTACTCCCTCAAGGTCCGGCCGGAGCCGCACTTCCTGAACTGGCAGCAGGACCCGCACAACAACTGGCAGGCGCGGGTCGTGTTCCCGGACAAGGTCGATCATTTCGAGGTCGAGGTGGACCTGCTGGCTGACCTGGCCGTATTCAATCCCTTCGACTTCTTCATCGAGGACTGGGCCGAAGAGGTCCCGTTCGTCTATCCGGATGCGCTGGCCGAGGATCTCGGCCCCTACCTGGACACGCCGCTGCCTGCATCGCATCTGGGCCGCCGTTTCGCCGGGCTGCTCAATGCGATGGAACCGCGCAAACCCATGCGCACCGTCGATTTCCTGGTGATGCTGAACCAGCGCATCGCCGACGAGGTCGACTACGTGATCCGCATGGAGCCCGGCGTGCAGACGCCGGAGGAAACCCTGACCAAGGGCCGGGGCTCCTGCCGCGATTCCGCCTGGCTGCTGGCGCAGCTGCTGCGCCACATGGGCTACGCGACCCGGTTCTGCTCCGGCTACCTGATCCAGCTCAAGCCGGACGTGAAGTCGCTGGATGGTCCGAGCGGTACCGATGTCGACTTCACCGACCTGCATGCCTGGTGCGAGGTGTTCATCCCCGGCGCCGGCTGGGTCGGGCTGGATTCCACCTCCGGCCTGTTCTGCGGTGAGGGGCACATACCGCTGACCGCGACGCCCGAGCCATCGATGGCCGCGCCGGTGACCGGCGGTGTCGACCCCTGCGAGGTCACGTTCGAGCACGACATGTCGGTGCAGCGGATCATCGAAACGCCGCGAGTGACCAAGCCGTACACCGACGCTCAGTGGTCGGCCATCGACGCGCTGGGTCAGTCCGTCGACGAGATCCTGTCGGAGAACGATGTGCGCCTGACCCAGGGCGGCGAGCCGACCTTCGTGTCCATCGACGACTTCGAATCCGCCGAATGGAACACCGCGGCGGTCGGCCCCACCAAGGAGGCCCGGGCCCGGCAACTGATCGGCCGGCTGGCCGAGCGCGTCGCGCCGGGCGGGCTGATGACCTTCGGCCAGGGCAAGTGGTACCCCGGCGAATCGCTGCCGCGCTGGGCCTACTCGCTGCATCTGCGCCGCGACGGCGAACCGATTCTGGAGCACGACCTGCCGGACACCCCGTCCGACAAGCCGCCGGAAGCGCTGGTCACCGATGCGCGGGCGCTGACGGAGCATCTGGCGGAACAGATCGGCCTGAAAACCGACTTCGTCCAACCCGTCTACGAGGATCCGTGGCACTACATCCGCAAGGAGCGCGGGCTGCCGGAGAACGTCGATCCTCTGGATTCCAAGCTGGACGACCTGGAGGAACGCACGCGGCTGGCCGCCGTGTTCGAGCGCGGCCTGAACACGCCGCGCGGCTTCGTGCTGCCGGTGCAGCGCCAGAACTCCAAGGCGGGCCGACCGTGGATTTCCGAGCTGTGGAAGACCCGGACCCGGCATTTGTTCCTGCTGCCGGGGGATTCACCCATCGGTTTCCGCCTGCCATTGCAATCGCTGCCCTGGGTGGAGGAAGGCGCCTATCCCCAGGTGATGCAGGACGACCCGACCGAGCCGAAGCCGCCGCTGGAACGGCCTCCCCAGATCATGCATCCCTCGCACCGCGCCACCCCGGTGGACGCCGCGCCAGCGCCGCAGCCGGCCGCCAGCGAGTTCGGGCCGGTGCGCACCGCGCTGACCGTGGAACCGCGGGACGGGCGGCTGCATGTGTTCATGCCGCCAACCCAGAACGCCCAGGACTACCTCGACCTGGTCGCGGCCATCGAGCAGGGCGCCCAAACACTGGGGACCCCGGTGCGCATCGAGGGCTACCCGCCGCCATCCGATCCGCGACTGGACAAGCTGTCCGTCACCCCCGACCCGGGCGTGATCGAGGTGAACGTGCAGCCGGTCGCGGACTGGGATGCGATGAAGGAGCAGACCTTCGGCCTCTACGAGGACGCACGCCAGTGCCGACTGGGCACGGAGAAATTCCTGATTGACGGCCGCGCCGTCGGCACCGGCGGCGGCAACCATGTCGTGCTCGGCGGGCCAACCACCAACGACAGCCCGTTCCTGCGCCGGCCGGACGTGCTCGGCAGCCTGATCCGCTACTGGCAGAACCATCCCAGCCTGTCGTACCTGTTCTCGGGCCTGTTCATCGGTCCGACCTCGCAGTCGCCCCGCGTGGACGAGGCCCGCGACGATGCGCTGTACGAACTGGGCATCGCGCTGTCGGAACTGCCGCGCAAGGGCCAGGATGCCCCGCCGTGGCTGGTTGATCGCATCCTGCGCCACCTGCTCACCGACCTGACCGGCAACACCCACCGCAGCGAGATCTGCATCGACAAGCTCTACTCGCCGGATTCGCCAACCGGGCGCCTCGGACTGATCGAATTCCGCGGTTTCGAGATGCCGCCGCACGCGCAGATGAGCCTGGTGCAGCAGCTGCTGCTGCGTTCGCTGGTCGCGTGGTTCTGGGAGACGCCCTACGAGGCGCCGCTGAACCGCTTCGGCCGGACACTGCATGACCGCTTCCTGCTCCCGGAATTCTGCTGGCAGGATTTTCTGGACGTGATCGCCGACCTGGACGCCGCAGGGTTCGCATTCCGGCCCGACTGGTTCGCGCCGCATTTCGAGTTCCGCTTCCCCGCCCACGGCACGGTGACCTATCGGGGCATCACCCTGGAGCTGCGCCACGCACTGGAGCCCTGGATCACGCTGGGCGAGGAACCCGGCGCCGGGGGCACCGCGCGCTACGTGGATTCCTCCACCGAACGCGTCCAGATCAAGGTCAACGGTCTCACCGGCGACCGCTTCGCCATCGCCTGCAACGGCCGGCAGGTTCGGCTGACGCCGACGGGTCGCTCCGGCGAATCGGTAGCGGGCGTGCGCTTCCGCGCCTGGAAGCCGTGGTCCGCCCTGCACCCGACGCTGGGCGCGGACACCCCGCTGATCTTTGATCTCGTCGATACCTGGAACAACCGATCGCTGGGCGGGCTGACCTACCATGTCGCCCACCCCGCCGGGCGCAGCTACGACACCTTCCCGGTCAACGCCTACGAGGCGGAATCACGCCGGCTGTCCCGCTTCGAGACGGTGGGCCACACCCCCGGTCCGTTCCGGTTCACGCCGGCTGGCGAGAATCCGGATTTTCCGACCACCCTGGACCTGCGCCGGTCATGACCGCGCCTCGGACGCGAAGCGCCGCAGCATCACCGGCAACAGGGTCAGATCGGTGATCAGCGCGACCAGCATCGCCAGCGCGGACAGCAACCCGAACAGCACGCTGGGCACGAAATCGGAGAAGCCCAGCAACGCGAAGCCGCAGACGATGATCAGCGTCGTGTAAAGCAGCGCGGCGCCAATGCTGCGATGCGAGGCCCGCACCGCCGCTACCGCATCGCCGCCGCCGCGCCGCTCTTCCAGGAAGCGGTGGACGTAGTGGATAGTGTCATCCACCGCGATACCCATGGCCACCGCCGCGATGGTGATGGTCATGAAGTCCAGCGAAATGCCGGCCCAGCCCATCACGCCCAGGACGACGAAGGCCGACAGCACGTTGGGAATCACCGCGATGACGGCGATGCGCAACGAACGGAAGATCAGCGAGAAGGCCAGCGCCAGCGCGACGAACACCACGCCCAGGGTCATCGCCTGCGAGCTGAACAGCCGTTCCAGCAGATCCTGGTAGAGCACGAACAGCCCGGTGATCAGGTAGTCATCCGGCGTCAGCCCCTGGTCCTCGAAGCCCTGACGCAGGGATTGCAGCAGGTCGCCGCGATCCAGACCCTCCGTGGTGTCGACGATGCGCGCCGACAGCCGCAGATGCCCGGCGGATTCGGAAAAGTAGCTGCGCACCAGGTTCTTGCGCATCGACTCATCCAGCATCCAGTAGACCGCCGTCAGTTCGGTTTCGGTCAGCGGACGATCGCCGTTGAGCGCGCGCGCCAGTTCGGTGAAGTTGACCAGCGACAGCACGGTGCCCATCGCCGGCTGCTCATCCATCACCGCCTGCATCCGTTGCAGCATCTGCACCGTCTCGGCGCGGATCACCAGATTGCCACCGTCCGGTCCACCGCCAGGCATGTGGTAGATCACGTCCAGCGGCGTGGACCCGCCGAACTCGCGGTCGATGAACGTCAGTTCCTCGTGAATGCGCGTGGACTCGTCGAAGTAGTCGATGAAGCTGTTCTCCACGTCCAGCAGCAGGGTGCCCGCCACCGCCAGCACGAAGGTCGCGATCGCCGCCATCATCACCAGCGCGCCGCGTTGGATCGACAATCCGGACAGGCCATTCACCGTGCCGCGCACCCAGCGATCGTCACCCGAACCGCTGACCCGCCGCAGCATCAGCATCGTCGCCGGGAACAGGATCAGGCTGGTCAGAATCGACACCGCCATCGCCAGAATCATCATCAGCCCGAAGGCGCGAACGGGCTCGATGTCGGTGAGGATCAGCGACGCGAAGCCCACCGACGTCGTCAGCCCGGCGTACAGGCACGGGCCCAGCTTGCGTCGCAGGGTCCGCGTCACCAGCGCCCGCTGATCGGCGCCCGCATCCGCCTCGGCCTCCTCGCGGTACTGCACGATCAGATGCACCACGACGGCCAGCGTGAGCACCAGCTGCAAGGCGATGAAATTGGCCGAAATCACAGTCGCCTTGAGACCCAGCAGGCCAAACAGGCCCAACGTCATGATCACGCTGACGCCGCAGCAGACCAGTGGCAGCAGCACCCAGCGGATCCGGCGGAAGACCAGCAGCAGCACCAGGCTGATCATTCCGAGCACGGCAAGCCCGAACACGCGCAGGTCGTTGCGCACCATGCGGATCAGGTCGACACCCAGTACCTCCGCGCCGCCCAGATAGAGATTGGCGCTGTCACGGTAGCGGTCGGCAATCTCGCGCATCGCGGCGATGTCTTCCGTCCGCGCTCGCCGCTGCGCCTTTTCCAGGGGACTGGCCTGCTCGCGCAGCCGCTCCAGTCGCGTCAGTTGCTCGTCGGTCAGCCGTCCTTCCAGCCGGCCCGACTGGATGCCGATGATCCGTCGTTGCAACTCGTCCAGTTCGGGGTCGCTGCGGAACATGACCTGCAGGGCCGTGGCGGTCATCGCCTCGTTCACCAGCAGTCCGTCGTAAATCGGATGGCCATCCAGAATCTTCCGCAGCTCCCGAGGCCCGGGCGACAGGTTGTCCAGCAACCAGGCGTCGGGATCGACATCCGATGACAGCCGCACCGACGCGTCCGCGGGAATCAGCGGCACGTTGATCAGCGAGCGAACCGATTCCACCGTCTCCAGCCGGCCGATCTCGCGTGTCAGCGCGCGCAGGTCATCGATCGACTGCGCGCCGAACAGGTCGTGCCCCGCCGGCTCGTAGGCGACGAGCACGAACGCCTCGGACGCGAAGCGCTGCTGGACCAGACGCGCCTGGATGTAGTCGCGATTACCCTCCGAAATCAGCGTCTCGGCGGAGGCATTGATCTCGAACCGGGGCGCATAGACGGCCAGACCTGCCGCCACGATCGCGAACAGCGCGAGCACCCAGCGATTGTGGCGAACCAGCCGTTCCGCCCAGCTCATTCACGCGCCTCGTCGGGCAGATTCGGCGACTTGCGCGGATAGTCCTCGTCGCGCTGCACGCCCTGCATGTACAGGTTGCGCATGAAGATGTACGGGTCCTCGGCCTCCTTCTGCAGCTTCTTGTACTGCTGGGCGCTGGGCCCGTATTCCTGGAACAAGTCGAAGCCGTTGATCAGCGTCGCTTCCGGCTGGTCCACCAGATACGGAATCGGGTTGAGAAAATAGTCGACGATCAGACCCGAGCCGCGTCGCAGGTCCGCCGGCCCGTAGAACGGGATGACGATGAACGTGCCCTGCCCGGCCCCGTAGCCATCCAGCGTGTCGACGAAGCCGGTGTCCTCCTGCTTGAGCCCCAGCCCGGCCTCGGCGGGATCGAACAGGCCCGCCAGCCCCACGGTGGAATTGACCAGGAATCGGGTGGTATCGATGCCGGCGGCCCGAAACCGCCCCTGCAACAGGAAATTGACGGTGCGGATCGGCATCTTGATGTTGTCGAACGCGTTGCCGATGCCCGTACGCACCGGCCGCGGGACGACGAACTCGTAGCCCTTGGACAACGGCGCGAACACGTAGCGAAAGGTCACGTCGTTGAACGCGAAGATGGCGCGGTTGACGCGGATCAGCGGATCGGGCGGCGGCTCGTAGGCCACCACGGTGGGCTCGATATCCTTGGCGGTGGCCGGCAGCTCCTGTTGCGCCGAGGGTTCGGCGGTCGCGTCCGCCTCGGATTCGACGGGCCGCGAGGCGCAACCGGCCAGCGCGACCATCAGCACCAGTAGCAGGCCTCTCAACAGGCCCGCGGTCAGACTGTCCGACGACTCAGGCCTCGCGAACTCGGCCAGCATCGCATCTCCTTGGCATCAGGGACACCGCATCCTGCGACGTCTGTTCCGCCCCCGCATTCACAGACCCCAGACGGGCGCCCGGGTTCACAACCAGTCGGTGAGCAGGATGCCGATGCTGATCCGGTTGTGGTGATCCTGGTAGTCGATCAGGCTTTCGGCGTAGCCGGTGAACAGCTGCACATAGCCCCTGGCGCGGCCGGTGAACGGAAAACTCCAGCCCAGTTCCAGACTGCCGCGATTGTCGGCCCTGGCGTTGTTTCGCCAGACCGCCGAATAGGTGTCGTTGTCGTTGCGCCAGGCGACGACCATCTCGAACTGCCCGGCGTAACGCTCGATGTTCGGGTTGTCGTCGCCACGCGGATCGTCCGGCGTTTTCTTCTCCCGGTCCGGGATGCGAATCCATGGCCGGAACGCCACAATCATGTCCTCGACTTCCCAGATGAAGGTCGAATAGATGCGGTTCCAGCTCCGCGACTCCGGCAAATCGCGACCATTGGACTGGTGATTGATGCCGACCTGGATCTGATTCAGGTGACCAAACAGGGACCAGTCCACATCGAAACTGAGAAAGGCCTCGGGTTCGTGGTTGGTTTCACGAAACGGTCGCGACTGCGAGGCGTCGTAGGCCTGCCAGAACGACAGCCCGGTATAGGCAATCGACAGGTCGGCGCCACTGCCAAGCACATCCCGCAGGACGGGAATCCGGAAGCTCAACTGGAATTTCACCTCCAACCGCTCGGAAATCCCGTTGCCGTTGGTGCTCGCCAGGTTGGGGCTGTCCTGATACGCCAGCGGCAGCACGTAGTTCGGCCGATACGGCGTGAGCACGAAGGGGTTGAGCTGCGTCACTTCCTCGAACCGCAACCGCCGCTCCAGCGCCGTCCCGTTGCGATCCTGCTCCGCATCGGCGGCCTGTTGCGCCGACAGCCCGCTGCGCAACTGGTCCTCGCAGACCTGGCGCAAGGTTCCCACCTCGACCTCGGGCGGCGCGGTCGCGACCAGTTCGCGCGCGCAGGCCTCGATGTCATCGGGATCGACGACCTCGGCTTCCAAACCCTGCGCCCATGCCACCGGCGCCACGCAAAGACACAGGAAGGCGATTCCCGCCCTGGACATCATCGTCTTGACACCCCTTCAGTCGCGAATGGTGATGCGTGGCCACCGGAATCGCGTCCCCGCTGCGGCTTCTCGCATCCGTTCAAGTTGCACGCGATTGTGCGAAGCAATCCGCGTTCCCTAAACTTCCGGGCATCTTAACGACATGGACGAATCGCGCATGGAATTCACGAAGGAGATGTTGAACGACCCGCAAGCGTTGCTGCTGCTGGGCATTCCGATCGCCAAGGGCCTCATATCGGCCATCGCCATCTTCTTCATCGGGCGTTGGGTCGCGCAGCTCGTGGTCAAGCTCGCCAGAAAGGCGATGACGCGCGCCAAGCTGGACGAAACACTGATCACCTTCCTGGGCAACGTGTCCTACGGCCTGTTGCTGGCGATCATCATCATCTCCGCGCTGGGACAGCTGGGCGTGGACACCACCTCCGCCGCCGCCCTGCTCGGTGGCGCCGCGCTGGCCATTGGCCTCGCGTTGCAGAATCAACTGTCCTCGTTCGCCGCCGGCGTGATGCTGATCCTGTTCCGCCCCTTCGCCAAGGGCAACGTCGTCGACATCGGCGGGCAGATGGGCATCGTCGAGGAAATCAAGATCACCTCGACCATCCTCAAGACCTTCGACAACCAGCTCGTCTGGCTGCCGAACGCCAGCGTCTGGGGCAACAAGATCACCAACTTCAGCGCCCTGCCCACCCGCCGCGTGGACCTGGCAATCGGGATCGGCTACGGATCGGACCTGAAGAAGGCCAAGGACCTGCTGGTGGACATGCTCAAGGAGGAACCGCGCATCCTCGACGATCCCGCCCCCAGCGTCGTCGTCACCAACCTGGGCGACAACTCGGTCGATTTCGCCGTGCGCGGCTGGGCGGCCTCGGCCGACTGGTGGGCGACCCGCTGCGACCTGATCGAGCGGATCAAGCTGACCTTCGACGAGAACGACATCGAGATTCCGTTCCCGCAGCGGACGGTGCATCTGGTCAGTGAAGCACCTGCACCGGATTCCTCAGCGGCATAACCTTTCGCCCTGCCGGGCGGGTCGCTCAGTCCCGCCCGGTCAGGTGCGCGCCCAGGCGTAGCCGCAGCGCGTTCAGCTTGATGAACCCGGCCGCGTCGGCCTGCGAGTAGGCGCCGGCATCGTCCTCGAAGGTGGCGATGCGCGGATCGAACAGGCTGTCGGATTCGGAGCGGCGCCCCAGCACCTCGACGTTGCCCTTGTACAGCCGCAGCCGCACTTCGCCGTTGACCGGGCGCTGGCTGTCGTCGATGACCTTTTGCAGCAGCTTGCGCTCCGGCGCGAACCAGTAGCCGTTGTAGATCAGCTTGGCGTAGCGCGGCATCAGTTCGTCCTTCAGATGCGCGACTTCGCGGTCCAGGGTGATCGACTCGATGGCGCGGTGGGCCTTGAGCAGGATGGTGCCGCCGGGCGTCTCGTAGCAGCCGCGTGACTTGATGCCGACATAGCGGTTCTCGACGATGTCGATCCGGCCGACGCCATGTTCGCCGCCCACCGCGTTGAGCTTGGCCAGCACCTGGTAGGGCGTCATCGCCTCGCCGTCGATCGCCACGACATCGCCGTGGGCAAAGGTCAGCGTCAGTACCAGCGGCGTGTCGGTGGCCTCGCGGGGGTCCTTGGTCCAGCGCCACATGGCTGGTTCCGGCTCGACCCAGGGATCCTCCAGCTCGCCGCCCTCGTAGGAGATGTGCAGCGCGTTGGCGTCCATGGAGTACGGCGATCCGCCGTCCTTCTTGCGCGCGATGGGAATGCCGTGGCTTTCCGCGTAGGCGATCAGCTTTTCCCGGGAATTCAGGTCCCAGAACCGCCACGGTGCGATGACCTGGATGTCCGGCTTGAGCGCATAGGCACCCAGTTCGAACCGCACCTGATCGTTGCCCTTGCCGGTCGCGCCATGGGCGATTGCATCGCCGCCGGTCTGCTCGGCGATCTCGACCAGGCGGCGCGCGATCAGCGGCCGCGCAATCGACGTGCCCAGCAGGTATTCGCCCTCATAGATCGCGTTCGCCCGGAACATCGGGAACACGTAGTCGCGCACGAAGGTCTCGCGCAGGTCCTCGATGAAGATTTCCTCGACACCCAGAGCCTCGGCCTTCGGTCGCACCGATTCCACCTCCTCGCCCTGGCCGAGGTCGGCCGTGAACGTCACGACGGGGCACTGGTAACGGTCCTGCAGCCACTTGAGGATCACCGAGGTGTCCAGGCCGCCGGAATAGGCGAGAACGATCTTGCTGGGTTGACTCATGGTCCGTGCTCGATAGCTGCGACCCCGGAGGGCCGGTCGTTTGGGAAACGCGGGGGCGCGTGAGTATAGCCTGATAGACTGCCGATTCCTTCGCCGCCCCACCCGGTCCCAACGTGTCCGAGAACCCGGCCGCCAACCCGGCCATCGCAAAACGCTTCCGTGGATTCCTTCCCGTGGTCGTCGATGTGGAAACCGGCGGTTTCAACGCCGCGACCGACGCCCTGCTGGAAATCGCCGTGGTGCTGGTACGAATGGACGAGGCCGGACGCCTGTACCGCCACGAAACGGCGGCCTACCACGTCAAGCCCTTCGAGGGCGCCAACATGGAACCGGCCTCGCTGGAGGTCAACGGCATCGATCCGCATCACCCGCTGCGGCCGGCGGTGAGCGAACAGGATGCCCTGTCCCGGCTGTTCAAGGAGATTCGGGCGGAGATCCGGGCAACCGGCTGCACCAAGGCCATCCTGGTGGGCCACAACGCGCATTTCGACCTCGGCTTCCTGAACGCCGCGATCACCCGCACCGGGATCAAGCGCAATCCGTTTCATCCCTTCTCGGCCTTCGACACCGCCACGCTGGGTGGCGTCGCCTACGGGCAGACCGTGCTCAAGCGCGCATTGCTGGCGGCGGGGCTCGATTACGACGATGCCTCGGCGCATTCCGCGCGCTACGACACCGAGCAAACCGCCGATCTGTTCTGCCAGATCGTCAACCAGTTTCAGCCGATTTTCGACGGCGCGGTCGGTGCCGTAACCGGGGCCGCGGAGTCCCCGGATCTGTCATAGAAGCTTCACGATGCGTTAATGTCGCGACAATAGACCGGTCCTAGACTTCGACCATTCGATCTGCCGGCAGGTGAAGCATGGCTGTTACTTCGCGAGAGACGCGCCCACAAGTCGAACCCGCATCCAGGTTCGTGCACGAATTCGCCGTCAATGACGCCGATGTGAAAGCCTGCCAGCAGCTGCGCTACCGGATCTTCGCCGAGGAGATGGGCGCCCAGATCGACGGCGGCCCGGACAAGCTCGATGTCGACCGTTTCGATGCGCACTGTCATCACCTGATCGTCCGCGACACCCTGAACGGTCGCATCATCGCCTGCACCCGCCTGCTGACCTGCGAGGCGGCGGCGCGAACCGGCGGCTTCTATTCCTCCGGCGAATTCGAGATGGACATGATCGCCGCCCTGCCGGACCGCAAGGTGGAGGTCGGCCGGACCTGCGTGGACGCCGAATTCCGCTCCGGCGCCATCATCTCCAAGCTGTGGCAGGGGCTGACGGTGTTCATCACCCAGCACAACTACCGCTACCTGTTCGGCTGCGCGAGCATCGGCCTGGAGGATGGCGGCGATCAGGCCAGCGCCATCCTCGACAAGATCGAACGTCGCTACATGGCGCCCGAAGCCATCCATGTGACACCGCGGCGCCCCTACCCCGTCCAGCGCCCGCCCGCCGAGGTCGCCATGCGCATGCCGCCGCTGCTCAAGGCCTACGTCAGCCTGGGTGCCAAGGCCTGCGGCGCGCCGTACTGGGACGAATCCTTCAACTGCTGCGACGTGTTCATGCTGCTCGACATCGACGAGTTGTCGCCGCGCTACGCACGCCGCTTCATGCCTTCCGAAGACGCCAAGTCCAACGGTGCCCGCCATCATTCGGCTCGTTCTTAGAGGCCTGCTCGTCGCAGCTCACCTGCTGCTCGGCCTCATCGTCAGCCTGCTGATCGACGTACTTGCCGCGGTCGGTCCGTCGCGCGAGCGAATCGTGCAGTGGTGGCATCGACAGCTCTGCCGCGTGCTGCGCGTGAACATCCAGGTGCACGGCCCGCTGCCGAAGACACCGGTGATGCTGGTGAGCAATCACGTGTCCTGGCTCGACATTCCCGTGCTCGGCGCCCTGACGACCACCCGCTTCGTCTCCAAGTCCGAGGTCGCCGACTGGCCGCTGATCGGCCGGCTTGCCCGCGCCGCCGGCACCGAGTTTCATCGTCGCGGTGGTGGTGGTCAGGGAACCCGGCGGCTGGTCACGCGCCTGACGGGACATCTGGACAACGGCCAGTCGGTCACGGTGTTTCCGGAAGGCACGACAACGCTGGGCGCGACGACCCGGCGGTTCCAGCCGCGACTGTTCGCCGCGGCCATCGAGTCCAATCGATCGGTCGTGCCGGTCCTGCTGCGCTACGGGCCCGACCCGGAAACCGCGACGGTCACGCCCTATGTCGGCGACGACATGTTCGTGCCGCATCTGCTGCGCATCCTGCAACGCCCCCGCATCGTCGTCGACGTGTGGTTTCTGGACGCGGTCGACAGCGCAGGGATGGATCGGACGACGCTGGCCCGTCAGGCGCAGCGCGCGATCGATGCGCAGCTGGTGAAATGTCCGCCGGACCTGCTACCGGAACGCGAGCCGGCGCTGCCGCGCCACCGCCTGCCGATCTGATCCGCCAGGTCAGCCGGACCGCTCGACGGCGGCAAGGCGCTCCGGTGTACCGACATCGTTCCAGACACCCCGGTAGAGCTCCCCGCTGACCACGGAACGGGCCATCGCCTGACGCAGAAGGGGAGCCAGGGGAAACGCGCGCTCCGCCTGTCCCGCGACCAGATCCGGGTGGATCAGGCTGATGCCGCTGAATGTCCAGGACGGCGCGGGCGAATCGACGACCCGCCCGTCATCGAGATCGAAATCGGCGCGCATACCTGGCAGCGGCGGCACGAGCACCAGATGCGCCAGCCGGCCGGCCGGCCAGTTCAACGTCGCCAGGCCAGTCAGCGAATAGTCACTCCAGACATCGGCATTGCAGATGAGCACGGGCTCGTCCGGCGGCAGCAGCGGCAGTGCGTTGGCGATGCCGCCGCCCGTCTCCAGCGCCGCCTCGCCCTCGTCCGAGTACCGGACGCGCAACCCCCATCGCCGGCCATCACCCACGTGATCGCGAATCCGATCACCCAGCCAGGCGAGGTTGACGACCACATCCTCGAGGCCGGCCCGGGCAATGGCGTCCAGGCGCCAGTCGATCAGGGGCTGGCCGCGCACCTCGACCAGCGGCTTCGGCGTGGTGTCGGTCAGCGGCCGCAGCCGGCTTCCCCGGCCGGCCGCGAGAATCATTGCGTGGCGCATCAGCGTTGCGTGTCGGGACGCTAGAACGCGCCGCCGACCGGTACCGGCACGTCGAAATCGGCGAGCACCTCGCGCAGCAAATCCAGCTCCGGGTAGCGCTTGCAGACTTCGAACAGGTGATGCTGCACCCGCGGCAAATCGTTCAGATAGCTGGGCTTGCCGTCGCGATGATGCAGCCGGCAGAAGATGCCCAGCACCTTGAGATGACGCTGCACGCCGGTGAAGTCGAACCAGCGCCGCAGATCTTCAGGCGCCGGTGCCCAGATGCCGGCGTCGACCAGCCCGGTGGTCCAGCGCTCAAGCCCGTCGCGCTGCACGTGATCGGGCCAGATCACGTAACAATCGCGGAGCAGCGACACGATGTCGTAGCAAAGCGGCCCGTGCATGGCGTCCTGGAAATCCAGCATGCCGGTCAGGCGGCCATTGGACACCATCAGATTGCGCGAGTGGTAGTCGCGATGGACGAAGCCCCGCGGCTGCGCGGCAACCTCGTTCGCGATCGCCCGCATTACGCGCTCGATCGCCTCCGCGCGTTCGGGCGTCTGCGTGACACCGTGGTGCCGCCGGAGATACCACTCCGGGAACAACCGCATTTCCTGCATCAGAAAGTCGACGCCATAGGGCGGCAGGTCGCGCAGACGGGTGGACCCGGCGGCCTTGACCTGCAGGTCAATCAGCGCATCGATGGCCTGGTCCAGCAGGGTGATGGCATCCGCGGATTCGACTCGGTCCAGCAGCACCGTCCCACCAAGATCGTCGAGCAGCAGAAAGCCCGCCCGCCGGTCCTCGGCATGCACACGCGGCGCCGGCACGTCCCAGTCGGTCAGCCAGCCCGCGACCCGGACAAACGCGTCGAGCGGCTCATGCTCCGGCGGCGCATCCATGACGATGTAACTCTGCTGCGGCGAGCGGGCCCGGAAGTAGCGGCGGAAACTGGCATCCGCCGATGCCGGGCTGAACATCCAGTCCCGATTCGGCCGAACCTGCCGCACCCAGGCCTTCAGTTCGGCCAGTCGGCGGTCTTCGCTGTCGTCACCCACTCCATGCACTCCGTATACTGTGCGGCCCGTTGCTCCGGCGCTTGCCCCGTTTCATTGGTCCGCTCCACTGCCCTTGTCGTCTGTTGGCTCGCGATTGCCGGAAGCGCCAGTGCAGCGACCGACGGCTGCCCCATTTTTGCCGATTCCGCGCCCGAGGTGCGAACCGAGCCGACGGTTCAGCTCAGCGCGGACAATGTGGAAGCGACGACCGACGGCAAGACGCGCCTGGAAGGCGACGTCACGCTGCGCTATCGGGACACGCGAATTCGCGCCCCGCTGGTCGAGTACGACCGCGAAACCGGCGAGGCGCGCACCGAAGGCGGCGCCGAATTCGCGAACGCACGGTACGCGATCGGCGCCGACCGCGCCGCCGTGGACCTGGACGCCTCCACCGCGCGATTCGAAGGCGCCGAGTTCACGCTCTACGAACGGGGCGCCAGAGGTCAGGCCGAGCACATCGATCTTGCCGACGATCTCAGCGTGTCGATGGACCGGGTCCGCTACACCACCTGCGCCCAGCCCAGCCGGGGCTGGACGCTCAAGGCCTCGCACATCACGCTGGATCCCCAGGAAGGCCTGGGCACCGCCAGCCATGCGCGGCTGAATTTCCTCGGCGTTCCGGTGCTCTACGCGCCGTATTTCTACTTTCCGATCGACGATCGGCGACGCACCGGATTCCTGATGCCGAACATCGGCGATTCCGCGGAAACCGGGTTCGACATCTCCACGCCGTTCTACTGGAACCTCGGCTCCTGGTATGACGCGCTGATCACACCCCGGTACATGGCGCGCCGGGGCTCGCAGCTGCAGGCCGAGGGCCGCTACCTGCTCGACAACGGTCGCGGCGAACTGCGCTACGAATACCTGCCCAACGACGAGACGCTGCAGATCCGACGCTCGCTGTTCGGTTTCGAGCATCAGGGCGTGCTCTCGGATCGCTGGGAGATCGCGGCGGATTTCACCGAGGTCAGCGACCGCGGCTATTTCGAAGACCTGGGCACCACCCTGGATCTGGCGGCGATCTCGCACCTGGAGCGCGAGGCACGGATCGCCTATCAGGCGCCAGCCTGGTTCTCGTCGGTGCTGACCGTGGAGGACTACCAGACCATCGACCGGACGGTGGCCCCGGCCGACGAGCCCTATCGTCGCCTGCCCCGCCTGCAGCTCAACGCGCTGTCGCCCAATGACTGGAACCAGATGCGCGTTGGCCTGGCCACCGAATATGTGAATTTCGAACGCGACAATGCGGTCGAGGGCACGCGTCTGGACCTCAAGCCCTTCGTGAGATTGCGTCATGACGCGGTCGGCTGGTTCGTCGCCAGCCAGGTCGACTACCGCTACACCGCCTACGACCTGCGCGACCGCAACGACGGCCGGCCCACGACGATCACGCGCGAGCTGCCGTCGGCCAGCGTGGACGCCGGGCTGCGCTTCGACCGCATCGCCAAGGCGGGCCTGGTGCAGACGCTGGAACCCCGGATCTACTACCTGTACACGCCATACCGCGACCAGGACGCGATTCCGCTGTTCGAGACCGACGATCCGGACTTCAGCTTTGTCCAGCTGTTCTCGCGCAACCGCTTTTCCGGCGTGGATCGCATCGCCGATGCCAACCAGGTCACCGCGGCATTCACCACGCGCATCCTGGAGCTGGCCACCGGCAAGACGCGTTTCGAGGCGGCGCTGGGCCAGATCTACCGGCTCCAGCCCTCGGAGGTCACGCTGCCGGACGAACCGGGGACCGCCGGCCGCGACAACTCGGACATCGTCGGCACACTGCGCTGGCTCCCGGTCGACTGGCTGCGCCTGGGCGTCGGCGCGCAGTGGGACCCCGCCCGCACCCAGCTCAATCGGGCCAATACCTCGATCAAGTTCCGCCCGCGACCGGGCTATCGGTTCGACCTGGGCTACCGGTTCCGGCGCGACCTGCTGGAACAAACCGATCTCGTCGTCCAGCTGCCGCTCAACCAGACCTGGTCCGTGGTCGGGCGCTGGAACTACGCGCTGGATGACGCCAGCACCCGCGAGGCCGTCATCGGCGCCGAGTACAAGGCCTGTTGCTGGACCGGGCGTGTTGCCTGGCGCCGCTACATCGCCAACACGCGTGGCGAGTTCAACACCAGCGTGTATCTGCAACTGGAGCTGACCGGCCTGTCACGCATCGGTGCCGGCATCAAGGAATTCCTGCCGGACTAGGCGCCATTCATGGGCCGTGAAGGAAACAAGCCACGTTCCTGGTGGTCAACGCCTATAATGCGAATATTCGTCAAGCACAAGATCACCATGAAATACCTGCTGAGCGCCGTGGCCACGACCATCGCGCTGACCACGTCTGCCCAGTCCGCCCAGCTGGTTGACTACATCGTCGCCGTCGTCAACGAGGACGTGATCCTCAACAGCGAGCTGGAACAGGCGGTGGATTCCATCGAACGCCAGATTCGCGCATCGGGCAACACGCCGCCCATTGAGTCCGAACTGCGCGACCAGATGCGCGAACGGCTGATCATGCAGACGCTGCAGGCGCAGCGGGCCGACCAGCGCGGCATTCGCGTCACCGACGAGGACCTGAACCAGGCCCTGCAGCAGATCGCCCAGCAAAACGGCATGGACCTGCGGGACTTCGCCCGCGCCCTGCGTGCCGAGGGCGTGGACTTCCTGATGGTTCGCGAACAGGTTCGCAACGAATTGCTGGCCAACAGCCTGCGGCAGCGCGAGGTCGATGCCCGCGTCAACGTCACCGATCGCGAGATCGAGGCGTTTCTCGCCAAGACACGCAAGAACGACCAGGCCACCGAATACCGGCTCGAGCACATCCTGATCGCCGTGCCCGAGGGCAGCACCGACGACGTTCGGAAGGCTGCACGCGCCGAAGCCGAGCAAATCCGCCAGGCGGTTCAGGACGGCGCCAGCTTCTCGCAGATGGCCATCGGCCGTTCGGACGCGACAACGGCGCTGGATGGCGGCGACCTGGGCTGGCGTACCGCCGGCGCCCTGCCGACCGTGTTCGCCGATCGCGTGGACAACATGGACCTGGGCGCGGTCAGCGATGTCATCGAGACCGGCAGCGGCTACAACCTGATCCGGCTCGCCGAGCAGCGTGGCGGGCAGCCGGTGCAGATGATCACGGAAACCCGTGCCCGCCACATCCTGTTGCAACCGAACGCCATCCGCGACGAAGCGGCGACGCGCGAGCGCGCGGCCGAACTGCTCGAGGAACTCCAGGGCGGCGCCGATTTCGCCGAGCTCGCCAAGGAGTATTCGGACGACAGCGGATCGGCCAACCAGGGCGGCGATCTGGGCTGGCAACCTCCGGGGGGCTTCGTGCCCACCTTCCAAAAGCGGATGGATGCCCTGGACAAGAACGAGATCAGCGAACCCTTCGAAACCCAGTTCGGCTGGCACATCGTCCAGCTGATCGATCGCCGGGAGCGTGACAGCGCCGAGGACATCGCGCGCAATCAGGCGCGGCAGGCGATCCGCCAGCGCAAGATCGCCGAGGAATACGAGGACTGGTTGCGTCGCCAGCGTGCGGAGGCCTACGTCGAGCTGCGCTCCGAACCGACCCTGACTGGCGCGACGACCGGCAGCACGACCGGGGACTCCTGACCTCCGGAGCGACGATGACGCGCCCGCTGGTGGTCACGCCGGGTGAGCCGGCTGGCATCGGCCCGGACATCGTCCTGCGCCTGGCCGCGGACGGCTTCGATCCCGGTCGTCCCTGGTTCGCCATCGGCGACCCGGCCGTCCTCACGGCCCGTGCCGACCGGCTCGGCCTCCCGGTGGCCATGGAGATGATCCATTCACCCGCCATGGCGAAACCGGTCAGACAGGGCGTCCTGCAGCTCGCGGCCCGAACCGCTGATGCTGATGTCACGGTCGGAACCCCCCGGCCCGAAACCGCCGCCCATGTGCTGGCCGTGCTGCGTCAGGCCGTGGACTGGACCGCCGCGGGCGATTGTGGCGCGCTGGTCACCGGCCCCATCCAGAAAAGCGTGATCAATGACGCCGGCATCGCCTTCACCGGGCACACCGAGACCATCGCCCGGCAACTGGGCGACCGCCGACCCGTGATGATGCTTGCCGGCCCATCAATGCGGGTGGCGCTCGCGACCACCCACCTGCCGCTCGCGGCGGTCCCGACCGCCGTCACGCGCACCGTGGTCGAGGACGTGATCCGGATCGTCGCCAGCGACCTGGAAACCCGGTTTCGCATCGCCCGTCCGACCATTCGCGTGGCCGGACTCAACCCGCATGCCGGGGAATCGGGCCACCTGGGCACGGAGGACGAACGCGAGATTCGGCCCGCGATCGATGCCTGTCGACGCGACGGCATCGATGTCGAGGGGCCCTATCCGGCCGACACACTGTTCAACGCGGAACTGCGCGCCCGAACCGATGCCTTCGTGGCGATGTACCACGACCAGGGACTGCCGGTGGTCAAGGCCCTGGATTTCGGCGACGTGGTCAACGTTACGCTGGGCCTGCCCATCGTCCGCACCTCGGTGGATCACGGCACGGCGCTGGACAAGGCCGGCACCGGGCAGGCCGATGCGCACAGCCTGTCGGTGGCCATGCAGCTGGCCGCCCGGCTGGCTCCGTAGCCCGCCTCCACGACCATGAACCAGCCGCCGACCCGCCATCGCGCCCGCAAACGCTTCGGGCAGCACTTCCTGCACGACAAGGCCACGATCGGCCGCATCGTCGACGCCATCCGGCCGATGCCCGATCAGCACATGATCGAGATCGGCCCTGGGCTGGGCGCCCTGACCGAGCCGTTGCTCCGGACCGGCGTCACGCTGACCGTGATCGAGATCGACCGCGATCTGGCCCAACGCCTGCGCGTGGCCTATGCCACCGAGCCTCGGTTCCATCTAATCGAATCCGACGTGCTCAAGGCGCCGCTGGACAGCTTGCAGCCGCGCCCGCTGCGGCTGGTGGGCAACCTGCCCTACAACATCTCCACACCATTGATCTTCCGCCTGCTGGAGCTGGACGACGTGCAGGACATGCACTTCATGCTCCAGAAGGAAGTCGTGGATCGACTCATCGCCGGGCCGGGCTCACCCGACTACGGTCGTCTGAGCGTCATGGCCGCGGTCAAGGCCCGCGCCGAGTCGGTGCTGCGGGTCGGGCCGGGTGCGTTCTCACCCCCGCCTCAGGTCGATTCCGCCGTCGTGCGCCTGGTGCCGCGGGCGCCGGACTTTCCCGTTCCCGAGGGCCCGTATCTCGACCAGATCGTCCGTCTGGCGTTCTCCGCGCGGCGCAAGACACTGGCCAACGGCCTGAAGTCGGTACTGTCCCGGGACGCGATCGCGGCCTGCGATGTGGACCCGACCACACGGCCGGAACGGGTCAGTCCCGCGCAGTTCGCGCGGCTGGCGGAATCGCTGGCAGCCGGGAATCAAACACGTTAACGTCTGCCCTCCCCTCGACGAACCAAGGCCCCATGAGCGCATACCAACACATCCTAGCTCCGGTCGATCTGCGTCAGCACAGCCATGTCGTGCTCAGGCGCGCCGCGTTCGCGGCGTCCATGCACAAGGCCAAGCTCAGCGTGTTGCACGTCGTCGAATATCTGCCGCTGGACCCGGTCGGCGACACCCTGTCTCCAACCCCGATCGAAGTGACGGATGAACTCGCGAAGCAGGCGGAGACACGCATCGAGGAACTCTGTAGCGAACTCGGCATCCAGGCGGACAACCGCATCGTGCGCGTTGGTTCCACCCAGGACGAAATCGTCGAGACAGCGCGCGAGCAGGGCGCCGACCTGATCGTGATCGGCAATCACGAGCGACATGGCCTGGGCGTGCTCTTCAGTCGCACCGAGGACCGTGTGCTGCACTCGGCGACCTGCGACATTCTGGCGGTTCACCTGCCGACCGACTGAGCACCTGACCGTCCATCACTCGCGCGGGCGCCGGACGTCATCGTCCAGCTTGCCAGAACACGCGACGACGTTGACTCGCCGTCAATGAGACCCGAGCGACAAGGCGGGTAGCGGCCCCAACCCGAGAGGGTGGCGCCCCAAGGCAGGCATGAGCGGTTGACGGGCACGCTCTAACCCATCGACCGCACCGCCTCGGCAAAGACACCCGTACCCACCCCGGGCGCTACCGCGTCGCCCCAGGCGTATTCCACACCGGCGGCTGCCAGACGCTCCAGCGTCTCGGCCTGCCCGACATCCGCGGCAATCATCTGCGCGCCCAGCCCCGTGGCTGTCGCCGTCAGTGTGTTCACCGTGACCTGCATCTCCGGCTGATCCAGCGAGCCGACGACCGACCCCGGCAGCGTCGCGAAACGGATGGGGCATCCCGCCATCCGGCCCAGACGCTGATACCCCGCTCCGAATTCCAGGATGTCGAACTCGACGCCGTGCTCGCGCAGGACGCTGAACCCTGCCGTCGCCCCCTCGAGCACATCCAGCAACCCGCCTTCCTCCAGGCCGAGGACCAGCCGCCGACCCGGCATGTCGTAGCGACGCAGCAGATCAGCCACCTTGATCGCGAAATCACGCCGGCGCAGCTGCCAGGTCGACAAGGCCACCAGAAAAGGCCAGTCACCACCGCGCTCGGTCGCCGGCAGCAGCCGGTAGAGCTCGCAGGCCCCGCGCAGCACCCGCAGCTCCAGCTGCTCCAGCACCCCGGTGCGCTGGGCCGCTTCGTAAAGCTCCTTCTGGCCGACACGTCCAATATCCGGCGGCGACCATTCCAGCCGGACCTGCACCGCACCCAGCTCTCCCGACCGGGTGTGCAGCACGGGTGTGGCGACGATCTCGAACTCGTCCAGTGCAATGGCATTGCGCAGCACCTGTTCGATGTGCAGCGTCCGCTCCGCGCCGGGACTGACCTCGGCACTGTAGATCCGGAAATCGCCCCGCCCGGCGCGCTTGACGGCGTACATCGCCTCGTCGGCATGTCTCAGCAGGGTCTTGGCGTCCACATGATCCAGCGGGTAGATGGACAGCCCCAGACTGATCCCGATCGTGATTTCGTGCTGGCCGATGCGGAACGACTCCTCGAACATCTTCAGCAGCTTGCGCGCGATGCGCTCGACATCGGCGCGGTCCGCCACCCCGTTCAGCAACAACGTGAACTCGTCGCCGGCCAGCCTGGCCACGGTATCGGTCATCCGCACGCCTTCGAGCAGGCGCTGGCCGACCGCCTTGAGCAATTCGTCACCGACCTCGTGCCCCAGGGTGTCGTTGACGCGCTTGAACAGGTCGAGATCGACAAACCCCAGGGCCAGCAGGCGGCCGGTGCGATCGCTGCGGTGCATGCCCTGGCCGAGCCGGTCCATGAACAGCAGCCGGTTGGGCAGTTCGGTGAGCACATCGTGGTGGGCGATGAATTCCAGCCTCGCCTCCGCCTCGCGCCGCGCGGTGATCTCCTCCGCGATCGCGAGAAACACCGGAGGCTGTTCCCGCTGGGAGTACGACAACGTGATTTCCACCGGATAGCTCCCACCATCCGCGCGGCGATGGTCGGTCTGATAGGTGACCGACTCCAGATCCCCGGAACGCAATCGGGCAAGGCGCTCGTGGAATTCGTTGTCATGCAGTTCCGGCGCCAGGTCCAGCGGCGTCATCCGCAGCAGACGTTCGCGGTCGAATCCGAGCACATCCAGGGCACCGCGATTGGCGTCCAGGAAGTAGAGCGTCTGGGCATCGAAGATGTAGACCTCTTCCCCGGCACTATCGAACAGCCGGCCCAGCCGCTGCGACAGCGTGGCCTCCGAGACCTCCTGGCTGCGGTCACGAACCATGAGCAGATAGCGCGCGTCACTGTCGCCCGGCAGGCGACTGACGATGAGATGCGCGGGAAACGTGGTGGCGTCCTTGCGCCAGCCGACCACCCGGGGCCGGGAGCCGTCATCCCCGCCGATGTAGTCATCCAGCCGGGTCTCGGGCGCGTTGAGGAACGGAACGGGCAACAGCTTGCTGAGCGAAACCCCCTGCATCTCCGCGTCTGAATACCCGAACAACCGGGCCGCATGGGCGTTGGCGTAGACCACCGAACCCGAGGTGCTGATGGTGATGACCCCTTCACCAAGCCGGGAGAGCACCGTGCGAATCTGCTCGAGTTCCCGCTGCAGACCCGCCCGGGAGGATTCCTGGACAGCAGCGTCCCGAAAGAACAGCAGGCTGCCAATCACCTGATCTCCCCGGGTAATCCTCGCAGCACCGGCGGACACCGCCCGCGCAAATCCCTGCCGATCGATCAGCCGCATCGGCCGTGACTCCAGGTCCCGCTGCTCGCGCAGCGCGAGCTCGGCCGGGGTCATCTCGAAATCGTCACCCTCCGAATCGACCCGGAACACCGAGTAGACCAGTTGCCGCCTGGCATCCGCAGGTGACCACCCCGTCAGATCGCTGGCCTGCCGGTTGAGCCAGCGCACACGAAACCGGGTGTCAGTGATCACCACCGCATAGCCCAGAAGTTCGAACCACCGGCTCATGCGGCGCTGGGCCGTACCGAGATCACCCTGGCCCTCGGTGAGTCGAACCGTCGGCGCGGCATCGACGACCCGCTGCTGTCGCCGCGGCGACAGCAGCGCCATCAGCAACAGCCAGATCGTGGCCACGCCGCAGACCAGCAGGCAGACGACGGCCCGGACATAGGTCTGCCGCGAGGCATCCTCGGTGGGCGGCCAGAACACCGTGTCCGGAATCGCGACCAGCAGATAACCCAGCCCGGCGCCGTCGCTGACGAGCCGGATCCTGCGCTCGAGGCCGAACCAGTCCAGCAACCGATCTTGCAACGCAGCGGACCAGCGCTCGGGAATAAGACCGGATTGCCGTACGCGGGCGCGCCGGGCACTGGCGAGCACACGCCCACGGATATCGATGATCTGAACACGCGGAATCGAGTTGCCGCCGGCCAGCGCTTCGGCACGGGCCCCCACCTCGACCAGATCACCCTGGGCAAGCGCCTCACCAAGGCGGGATGTGGCAACGCTCAAGCTGGCATTGACCTGGACCATCCGTTCGGCATGGAGCTGCCGCAACTGGCCCACCATGAGAATGACGGCGGCGGTGAAGGCGAATGCCATGAGAATCGCCATCACCCGGAACAAGGGCATCACGCGACCATCACTTCCTCCGCCCGCCGATTGCCATCCCCGACCCCTGTTGTCGTGGCGATCGCCCTCAGGCGTCGCGCTGGTGTGTCAGCAATGTGGGGCGTTGCACCGAAACCGATTCGATCGTGACGTCCGCACCCGCGATCGAGATGCCCATCTGTCTGAACATCTCTCCGACCGCATCGTTCAGGAGGGGGCTGCTGACGTCTTCCAGCAGCGTGGCAAGATACTCGTCGAGCGCGGAATCCAGCGGCGCGGGCAGCAACGGCAGTTCGGCCTGACGGAGGATGGTGCGGATGGTCCCGATCAGTGCCGAACCCAGGGCATCGCTGACCGCGGGCGCCCTGATCGTTTGCGGAAATTCGACGCCCGGCCCTCCGAACGTCAGCGGCGTCTGCGTCCGGGATGCAACCTGAACCACGCCTCCGCCCAGAGCCTGGGTGCCCCCAAGCAACGGCGGTAGATTCAGCGTGAGTTCCCGGATCTCCAGCGCGGCCAGCGTCGACACGGTATCGACGTCGATCTCGTGATACGGCGTCGATGTCGACGCGCAACGAATGTCGGTGACCGCTGCGGACGCCTCGGCCAGAGCCACATGCAGATCAAGGTTGAGCAGCGCGGTCTCCGGCGTCGCTCCGAGCAGGGCCAACTGCGCATCAAGCGTCACCTGGGCCGTGTGCGCACGGGTCAGCGGTTCCCCTTCCTCCGAAAACGCTTCACCACCGACCACCACCGAGCCGGGATCGATAATGCTTACGGTGGGGATCACCCTCGCAACGCCCGGAATGTTCAGGATCGGTGCGAGATCGACCGGCGCCACGGCATTGACCACCATCGCGGCGGTTTCAACGACGTTCCCCAGATTGACGAACAGTTCATCGTCCACCAGATCCGGATCGCCGATCACGTCGAAAATCTCGCTGGGAATCACGGTCAGCGCCGGATCGAGGTTCACCGCCAGATCATGCAGCACCTGATCGACCAGCGGCGGCGCATCCCCCAGCAATGACTCATAGAGCAGCAGAATGAAATCGCCCAGCGGCAGCGACGCATTGGTCGTCAGGATGTTTTCGCCGTTCAGCAACTCCGCACCGGCGTCGATCAGCGCACCCAGCTGGACCTGGGTGCTGAACAGCCCCTGATACCCGGCAACGCTCAGTTCCAGGCGCGAACCGCCCCCGAGCATGTTGGTATAGAGCACTTGCCCCAGCGTGGTCCCGTCCCCGCTATCGAAATCCGCGATAAAGCTGCCCACGAACGGGGTGACCGTCGGCCCCGCGAACGCGCTCGCGCTCGCAACGACCCGAGCGCCATCTCGAACGCCGAACGCCTGGGTCAGAAAGGTGGGTTGCGGCCGACTGAGAGTGATGCGCACGGCCGGGGATCGCTCTTCCCCGCGTGGCGTCGACACGCTGCGCAGCCCGCCTTCACGATGAACCTCGCCGATGACCACCTCGCCCTCGTCGAGCCAGTCCTCGGCGCCAGTCCGCCCATTGCGCCGCAGGGACAGCCGCGCCTGTTCCTCCGCCATCGCCGCGTAGTCCGTCACGCGACCATCGAAGCAGCCGCTGACAATCATCGCGGCGTCCATCGCCGCCATGTTTGCGAGCCGCTGCAGATCACGCTTGGCGTTGTAGAGTTGCGCCGAGTGAAAGACGAGGCTGAACGCGGAAATCGCCGCGATGGCGGCCAGCGCTGCAAAAACTGCTGCAGCGCCTCGTTGACGCTGCCACGGCGTCACGACCCACTCCCCTCCGGTGCGAATTGCTCGCGGGGGAACTGGACCGGAATCGGGTGGGAAAAACTTTTCAGGTACCGCTGGTAGACGCGATCGGCAACCTCGCCTTCCATCGGACGTTCCGCCTTGGAGGCCTGTCGGCCGGAGGTCTGCAATTCCATCCAGGCACGAGATGCTTGCCCGTCGCCCGGCTCAGGTGAACCCGCGAACGCCGCCGATGCCAGCAGCAACCCGCCCACTGTCATGACTGTTGGAACAGCGCCCATGCGGCCCTCCTGTTTACGAACCACCAATCACCCCGCGCTGCGATGCCACGAGCCGGGCCGCCTGCTGCCGCAGGCGGGCACGCTCTGCATCGGGCAGGCTGCTGCCATCAGCCAGGGCATCGGCTTCCACCCGGTTGCCCAGCACGTAGTGCAACAGGATCATGTTGCGAGTCGCGCGCTGGTCGGAGGGCGCCAATTCCCTCGCCGTGGCCAGTTGACGATACGCGCCATCGTACCGACCCGCCAATATCATGGCATATCCCAGATCATTCCGGGTCGCCGCGTGGGTCGGCCGCAGATTAACGGCTCGTTGCAGATAGCCGAGCGCGATGTCCAGATGCCTGTCCGCCAGCAGCAATCCCATGCCGTGAGCGGCATCGGCGCCGTACGCTCCGTCGAGCAATGACTGATAGATCGCACGCGCCTGCTCGACTTCGCCGAGGTGACGCATGCAATCGGCCTTCAGCAACAGGATTTCCGCCGTGTCGCCGTACTCCAGGGCCAGCGCGTCGAGGTGCGCACGCGCCGCATAGTACTTGCGCTGGGCGATCATGTTCCGCACCAGTTCGGTGTGGACCTGCTCGGTATCCTGCTTGTTGGCCGCGCGAATGGTCTCTTCCGGGGTTTCCGGCGTGCTCTGGCATGCGCCGAGCGTCACGCACAGCAGGAGTGAAACGAGCAGACGCGGCATCATTGAGCGGCGCCCAGCACCCGGAAGATGGAGACGAACGGCGGACCCGCGACGAAGATCAGCAGCGCCGGCAGAAAGCACAGCACCATGACGACGGTCATCCGCCCCGACAACCGGTTGACGGCCTCGCGCATCTCGAAGACGCGCCGTTCCTCCATCACCGCCAGCGCTTCCGCCAGCGGCTCACGCAGTTCGCCGCCGTAGCGGTCCGCCTGACGCAAGATCGCCAGCACGGTCTCGAGTTCGCTCACCTCCAGCGCTCCGCCCAGCTGCTTGAGCACCTGCGCGGTATCGCCACCGGCCTCGATCTGTCGCAGGACCACCTGCATCTCCTCGTTGATCACGGGTAGCACGCCCCGCGCCTCGCGAATGAGACTCTGCAACGCCTGACGCGTCGACAGCCCGGCCTCGAACAGGAGCATCAGCAGATGGATGAACATCGGCACTTCGTGGCGTATCGCTCGACATCGCCGTTCCGCCATCCATTTCAGAATCCACTTGGGCAGCAGCAACGCGATCGCCAGCGCGACGAACAAGGCCATCGCAAACTGCGTGACCGACCAGCCGGCACCGCCGATCCATAGCGTGAGGGCCAGAATCAGGCCCAGCACCGGCAGCGCGGCCTGCACCGCATAGAACGCGACACGCGATTGCGGTGTGCGCCAACCCGCCTGGACGAACAGGCGTGCGGTCTCGTCCTGGGTGTCCATCCACTGTTCGACGCGACGCCCGGCCAGCGCCATCCGCGATACCAGCGGTCCGTATCCGTCCACATCGCCGGCGCTGACTCGCGCACCGGTTACCCGGGCTTCGAGACGCTGGGTTCTCCGGCTGGTCAGGGCGCCGAGCAGCAGCAGCGCGCATCCACCCAGCAGCAGTGCGACGGTCAGTGCGACCAGCACGGGAAACATCAGCGCGGATCCTGCGAGGAGCGGACCATGGAATAGATCACCGCGATGCCGATTCCCTGCAGCAACACCGAGCCCAGCAGCATCAGCCGTGTCCCGAACTGCCCCCACATCTCGCTGTAGTAATCCGGATTCTGCAGGTAGACATAAACCGTGAGCCCCACGGTGATCGCCACCAACGCGCCGGCGGACAGGCGGGTTTCGGCGGTCAGCGCACGCAATTCGCGACCGGCGGAGTCGCGGCTGCGAATGGCATGGATCAGACTCTTGAGTATCCGGCGCAGGCTGCCACCATATTGCCGGTTGACGCTGGCGGCCATGGCGAGCACGTGCAGATCGTTGATCTCGTGAATCTCGGCCTGTCGCGCCAGCGCTTCTTCAACCGGTGCTCCCAAGCGCACCTGCCGGCTCACGGTCAGAAACAGATCACGCACCGGCGAGCGGGCCTCGCGGGCAGCCTCGGCCAGCGCCTCTTCCAGCGAGTTGCCAGCCGACAGCGCGCGCAGAATCTGATCCAGAAACTCCGGTAGCTGATCCAGCACCGCGGAGCGCCGCGCCGCCGCCCGGCGCGAGAGAAAGATGTAGAGCACCAGCATGGCGATCACGGCCAGCGACCCGGCAACAAGGACACCGGCAACGACCGCCACCAGCACGCAGGCGGCGACCCCGACCAGCAGCGCGATGCGGATTCTTCGGGGGTCAGGCTGCAGTCCGGCACGCCAGAACTGGTGCGTGAGCTCGCGTAGCAGCGGATTGCGAATGTCCGACGTCTTGATCCGACGGACCTGGGTTTCGTCGACACCGCTGCCCATCGCGCGCAGACGCAACAACACGTCTTCACGATCCTCCCGCTGCCGCGCGGAGGCGAACATCCACAATGCGGCGCCGGCGGCACCGATCGCGACGACGACGATGATACCCACCAGCATCAGGAACCCTCGCCACGAAGATCGCGGTGCGTCCCGGTCTCCGGGTCGAAGCGGAACACGTCCGACAAGGCCACCTCGATCCCTTCCATGCCGCGAATTTCCGTCACCGACAACAGGCGCCGCTCCCCCGACGGCATGCGCGACACATGAACCATCAGGTCGATCGCGCTCACCACCTGGCCGCGCAGCGTCACCTCGCTGCCGGTGAACCCGGCAAACCCGGCGAGCAGTTCCAGGCGATGGATGGCATCACGACATCCGTTGGCGTGCAACGTGGTCATGGAGCCGTCGTGACCGGTGTTCATGGCCTGAAGCATGTCCAGCACCTCATCACCTCGCACCTCCCCGACGATGATGCGGTCCGGACGCATCCGCAGCGCGTTGCGGACCAGATCCCGGGTGGTGACCGCGCGTTCACCCTCCAGATTGGGCGGACGGGACTCCAGCCGCACGGTGTGGGCGTGATTCAGACGCAGCTCCGCCGCATCCTCGATGGTGACCACGCGCTCGGTATCGGGAATCCAGGAGGACAGCAGATTGAGCAGAGTGGTCTTGCCCGATCCGGTGCCGCCGACCACCAACAGATTGGCGCGATCGCGAACACGCTCCTTCAGGTACTCGAGCACTTCGAAGCTCAGCGTCCCGTTGTCGAGCAGCTCCGTACTCGACAGCGGACGCTTGCGGAACTTGCGTATGGAGACGCAGGGCCCGTTCAATGCGATGGGCGGGATGATTGCGTTGACGCGCGAACCGTCGGGCAGCCGCGCATCCACCATCGGCGTGGACTCGTCCACGCGACGGCCCAGCGGGGCCAGGATGCGCTGAATCACCCTGACGACGTGACCGTCGTCCATGAAGCGCAGCGCGACTTCCTCCAGCCGACCCGCACGCTCGACGAACACCTGATTCGGACCGTTGACGACGATGTCGTCAACCCCCTCGTCGTCCACCAGATCCTGGATGGGGCCGTAGCCGATCAGTTCGTGGCGTGCGTCGGTGGACAGAATCTCCACCTCGCGCTGGTTGACCGGCAGCTTGTGATCGAGCACGTAGCGGCGCACCTGGTCCAGGCAGAGCTGGCGAACCTGCTCGTAGGACATCGCATCGATGTCCAGATTTCGCTCGTCGATCAGGTCGATCAGATGGCGATGAATCGCCGACTTCAGCGTCTGGTACTGCTCCGAAAGTCGGAATTGCTGTTCTTCCGGCACCGCCATATGCGCATCAGCCCGCGAACAGGCGCGAGACCAGCCCGCTTCCCGCGGCCGGCAACAGGTCGCCGGATTCACCCGAGCGCTCGAGTCGCTCGGCCAGATCCACCACGGCCCGCGCGTAGGCGTCCCGCGGTGCCGACGCAAACAGCGATTCGCCCGCGTTCATCGCCTGTATCCGGGTCGACGCCTGACCACCCAGGGTGCCATAGACCGGCAGGTCCAGCAGTTCGGCAAGGTTGTCCGCGGTCAGACCCAGACGCGGCCGGTAGTTCTCGATCACCAGCCCCATGCGGTCCAGCGCGCAGCCCTCGACGCGCAGACCCTGCAACAGGGTCTTGTTCTGTCGACTGCGCAGGATGGACTGATCCGACACCAGCAACGAGCGCGTGGCCTGACTGATCGTCGCGCTCAGCACCGGCACGGACAAGTGCGCGTCGGCGGCGAACACGATGGCGCTGAAATGCAGCCGCAGAGTCTCGAGCAGCGCCACCAGACTTTGCTGGTCGAAGGCGGGAAAACCCAGTGACTCCTCGCTCAGCGACAGCACGAACACGCCACTTTCGTGGCGCGCGAACGCGGTATCGATCAGCGTCTGGTCGCAGCGATAGACATCGTGCAGGGCATCCAGCAGCGTGTAGGTCTGGTTGACGTTGAAGTACACCAGCGACGCACCCACCGGGCTGGCCACGTCAATCAGGAGCACGCGTTCGCCGGGCCCGGCACGATCCTCCAGCGCCAGCGCGATGTGTCCGCCGAGAAAGGCCAGGCCGTCGCTGGGGGATGCGTTGATCAGGGCGTAGAACTTGGCGTGATCATGTCCGCGCGCACCGGCGGTGGACCGCCGCAACACCTTGCCGACCAGGCCGGCGAGATTGTCATTGTCCTTGTCGAGAACAAAGTAGTCTTTCGCGCCCGCACGCACGGCGGTCAGCACGGCGTCGGACGAGGATTCGGAACCGACCGCGAAGACGGGAACATCCGGATGCCGCGCCAGCAGCTGGTCGACCAGCTGGGCGCCCGTGGCGGGATTTTCGGGATCGATCTCGACGAAGGCGAGCCCGATATGGCCCAGCTCGGGCATGGACGAGAGCCCGCGAACAAGATGCACCTCGACCCCGCCGCCCAGCGCCTCGGTGAGCCAGTGGGAATACACCGGATCTGCCGCAATCAGAATGGCCTGCGTCTTCATTGCCGTCCCTATTCGGAGAATCCCGAGCCGCTGTCGAAACGCCCGTTCTCCAGCAGCAGCAGCTCGCCGAACCCGGGACGATAACCGTCAAGCTCGGCGCCCGGCAGCGGCGGCGTCTGCGCGCCCGCGGCCAGTGGACGGACGATGGTCGGCGTCACGACCATGATCAGTTCACGTTCGTCCCGTGAATACTGACTGCTGCGGAAGAACGCGCCGAGAATCGGGACATCGCCGAGGAACGGCACCTTGTCGACATCGGCCTGCAGACTGTTGCTGATCAGGCCGCTGATCACGAAGCTCTCGCCATCACCCAGCTCGATGGTCGTGTCGGTCCGGCGCACGGCCAGGCCCGGCACCGCGACCCCGCCGGACTGGAAGCCGGAATTGAAATCCAGCTCGCTGACCTCGGGCGCCACCTTCAGCGCAATCCGGTCGGCGGACAGCACCGTGGGACTGATCGTCAGGCGGACACCGAACTCCTTGAACTCCACCGAAACGGCGTTGCTGTTGCCCTGGACAACGGGGATGGGAAACTCGCCGCCGGCGAGGAAGCTCGCCTGCTGGCCGCTGGCGGCAACCAGGCTCGGTTCGGCCAGGGTGCGTGCCAGACCGCGGCGCTCCAGCAGGCTGATCACGCCCAGCACGCTGTTCGTGGCATCGCCGATCGCGAGCTGAAAGGCATCCTGCACGGCCCGAAAGCCCGAATTGGAACTGAGGTCGAAGGAGCCCAGTTCATTGTTCTGAACAATGCTCCCCAGCGTGCCCGGCGGCGATACCGTCACCGTGGTATTCAGGGAATTCTTGACGAAATTGAAACCGAACTGCCGCAGCGTGGTTCGGCTGACCTCGACGATCTTGATCGCCGCGTGCACCTGCGTGTCCACCGCGATGGTGGATGCATCAACGACCGGCGCGTCGTCGGAGCCACCACTGCGCGCACGAGCCCGCTGGTGCGCCGCCAGGCTGGGCAGCTCGCCGGACACGCCCTTGCCCTTGACGATCTTGGCGCGACCCAGCTCCGGATCATCCGGCAGGCGCTGGAGCGGATCCGTGGCCTCGCGGACGGAGACCCGGTACTCCCTCGGCACGCCGGCATTCTTGCCCCAGACCATCAGACTGGTGATGCCCAGCGCCTTGCCGGTCACCAGCACTTCACGACGGTTGATGACGTTGACGTCCGCGACGGTCGGATCCCCGACGGCGACCCGCTCGATCTCGGACGGCTGCCTGAGCAGCTGGTGCGTCCCCTTTTCCACCAGCAGCACGTGATCCTGCGGCAGGTAGGCCGACGCCGTACCCGCCATGATCAATCCCAGACAGAGACACAACATCCGCGGTGAAATCCGGCGGAACAGGTTCTCGGCGACTCTCATGGCCTGACGGACTCCAGTTCGTTCGCCTTGTAGACGTAGACCGGCGCGCGAACGCGGTCTTCCGTCGCTGGCTGTTTCTTTTCCACGCCGACGAGTTCTTCCAGCGTGACGACATCATTGCCCGCCGGCGTGCGGATGTCGGACGAACCGCCGGCCAGTGGAAGGCCGGAACGCGAACCGTCGTCGTCACCCTCACCCTGGCCATGCAACGCGAGCCGGATTTCTCCCAGGCTGGCGCCCAGCATCACGCGCGTCACGTCGTCATCGGGCACGGCGACGACCGCGGTGCGGATCCGCTGCCGCCGGTTGCCTGACGCATCCTCGACCCCTTGCGGCCGATCAATGACCCGTTCCTCGTAGCCGAGGATCAATGCCTCGCGGAGCAGCGTTCGGGCCTGCGTATCCGCCGACCCCGTGGCCCGCAGGAACACCAGAACATCGACCGTGTCACCGGGCCGGACGAAGCCGCCGACCGCGACCACCTCGTCGATCTGCAGCGACATCGCCTTGCTGCCTTCGGGGATGATTCGCGCGAGCACGTTGGCATCGCGGAAGTAGCGCGGCGTGACCGGCGCACCGGCGTCGATATCCAGCAGTGGAACGCGGCCGACGACGTCGTCGACGTTGGCGAAATAGTTTTGTGGAGCAATGGTCACCGGCGTCAGCGCCACATCGTCGCGCCGGATCACCGTGTTGGCGGCCAGCGGCGTGCGCGCCACGACGACCAGCGTCGTCGGCACGACCTCTTCGTCCTCGACGGCGGCCGGCAGCGGCTCCGGCGCCCGCGCGTACTCGACGCTCATGCGATAGGCGACCACGCCGGCGATGCCCGCAATGACCAGCATGACGATGGCCAGAACCTTCATCGCTGAACTACTCACGCCGATCTCCCCTGCTCAAAACGACCGTGTTTCTCCGCGCCGCCAGTCCACCCACGGACAGCGAAGTGACGGCGGTCAACTCTCTCCCGATTCGGGCCGCGTGGCATCCACGAGCGCCGAAGCCTCTGCGCGAAGCACCTCCGGCATCGGCGGAGCCTGCCCGACCAGGGGCAGGGTGATCGACGGGAACAGATCCGAAATCACGAATTCAAGGCGAACGCGCACGAAACGCTGACCGCCTTGCGGAACCAGTGCCACATCGACCAGTTCCCCGTTTGACCCGACGACCAACTCACGCTGATCGCCCGGTAGCCACTCTAGCAGGCTCGAGGCGGTTTGTTGTGCGCGTTGTTGCACTTGTGCCTCGTAGTTCTCGTTGTTCAGCGGGTCGACCGCCACCGCCGACTCGGCGGCCTCCTGCGCCACAAATGTCAGCGATTCGGTCAGCAGGAAAATATAGGCATAGACCAGAATCCCGTACATGAACAGGAACAGCAGCGGAAACACGAACGCGAATTCCAGCGCGGTGGCCCCGCGCTGACGTCGCCGCAGACTGCCGACCTGTTGTCCGAACGAATGACTCAAAGCACGCTTTCCCCCAACCACCAAGGTCCGGACCAGAGCCAGATCACCAGGCCCAGCCCCACGGCCGGCAGCATGACCAGCCGATCCGGCCCGCCAGCCCCACGCATGCGCACAAGCAATGCGGCCACACCGAACAATAGCGAAGCGGCAAGGAAGATTTCCACAAAGTGAACGGGGCCGAAACCCAGGCCGATGACCGCGTAGGCCTTGACGTCGGCCCCACCCATCCAGCCCTGGGTCCAGGCCGGCAGGTTCAGGATCAGCGCCAGCAGCAATCCCAGCGCACCGAACAGCATGGCCACCCTGAGAGTCGGATACCGATACAGCACGGTCAGCAGCACCAGCGGAAGGACGAGCAGAAACCAGCGATTCGAAACGCGCCCATGCCGCACGTCGATCAGGCTGACGGCGCCGGCCCAGGCGGTCCAGGCCAGCAACAACCCCAGATCAAGCAAGATCGGGCTATTCCGAGGAACAGCCTCCCTCGACCACCTGGTCACAGGCATCCTTGAACAGGGTCTCAAGGCCATCGCCCAGCGATCCCAGGATCACGATCAGCGCCACCGCTATCAGCCCGATCACCAGACCGTACTCGACCGCGGTCGCCGCCTCGTCATCACGCCAGAGTTTGTAGAGTGTCACAAGGTAGGTGAGCATCGGGAGATCCTTCTCGTGCGGGCGAAAGCACTGTTGTAACGGTATTGTTAACACCCCGCCACTCTTGCGCAACGACGGCGGGCGGGTTGACTGACACCGCTCGTCGGAGCCGCCGGCCGACAGACACGGAGAACCGAGACGCCATGCGCCACTGGATAGTCGGCGACCTGCAAGGCTGCTGTGACGATTTGCTGCGACTGCTGGACCAGATTCGCTTCGAGCCGGCGACGGATCGGCTGTGGATCGCCGGCGATCTGGTCAATCGCGGCCCCGATTCATTGCGCACACTGCGCACCGTGCATGCGCTGCGGGACCAGATCGACTGCGTCCTGGGCAATCATGATCTGCACCTGCTGGCCGAGGCCGCGGGCGTCGCACCCAAGCCACAGCCGGACCTGCACCCCATCCTGCATGCACCGGATCGCGACGAGCTGCTGGACTGGGTCGCCACGCGACCCCTGGCGCGGCATTTCCCGGCATTCAACACACTGCTGGTTCACGCCGGGGTGCATCGGGACTGGACGGTCGAGGATGCGCTGCAATGCTCCGCCGAGGTCCAGGCACGGCTTGCCGGGGCCGGTCGGGGCGAGTTCCTGCGATCGATGTACGGCAACGAACCCGCGCAGTGGCAACCGGAGCTGACCGGCATGGACCGGCTGCGCATCATCGTCAACTGCTTCACCCGAATGCGGTACTGCCACGCCGACGGCAGTCTGGACCTGAACGCCAAGGGGACCCCGGAGACCACGCCGGATGCCACGCCCTGGTTCGCCCTACCCGATCGCGCGAGCCACGGCACCCGGATCGTGTTCGGTCACTGGTCGACGCTGGGCACCGTGCGCTGGCCATCCGCCAATGTCGTCGGCCTGGACACCGGCTGCGTCTGGGGCGGCTCGCTCACGGCGCTTTGTCTGGAGGACGACAGCCTGGCCGCCGTACCCTGCCCGGCGCATCAGACGCCCGGCTGAACGAGCCTACAGCACGACCGCGGCCGGGTGGCCGGCGGCGTCAGTGCCCGGACAGCCCCGTCTTCGCAGCGCTTTCCTTGGTCACCAGGAAGTGCGCCAGCGCCGGCATCACCAGGATGGCGCCGAACATGTTGGCGGTGAACATGAACACCAGAAGAATGCCCATGTCGGCCTGGAACTGCAGCGCGGAGAACAGCCAGGTTCCCACGCCCAGCCCGAGCGCGACCCCGGTGAACACCACCGCCTTGCCGGTGTGACTCAAGGTCCGATAGAACGCCTCTTCCAGTGACAGGCCGCGATTCACGCCGTCGGCCAACTGACTGTAGACATAGATGCCGTAGTCCACGCCGATACCCACGGCCAGCGCCACCACGGGCAATGTCGCGACCTTCAGACCAATGCCGAGCGATGCCATCACCGCATAGGCCATCACCGAGACCAGCGACAGGGGAAGCACCACGCACAGCACACCGGAAATCGATCGGAACGACAGCCACAGGAACACGACGACCACGACGTAGACCCAGAAAACCACCTGGATTTCCTGAGCCTCGACCACTTCGTTGGTCGCGGCCATGACACCGACGTTGCCCGACGCCAGCGCGAAGTTGACCGGGCAGAACTGTTCCATTGCGCCGAACTCGTCCTCGACCTCGCCGTAACGCGCGTTGATCTGCTCCAGCTGCTCGGCGCGCGCCGCGTCCGGCTCAGCGGTCTGCAGCGTGGCCAGGTTGTCGCGCTCCAGCCGCAGGCGGCCCAACTCGTCACGCTTGGCTGCCTTCTCCGCGCAGTAGTCCTCGGTCACGTCCGGATGCTCGACATAGAACGCCTCGCGATTGGCGTCGTTGAAGGCCTCCACGGCGTCCGTGATCGTGTGAATCGTCGTCGCCTTGTGATCCTTGGTGAAGATCAACACCGGCATGGCCGAACAGTCCGGGTTCAGCAGCCCCGACGAGGTGTCCACCGGGGTGATGGCCTGCACGATGACGTAGCGGTTTCGCGGCAGCACCCGCCAGGCCAGCGATCCCTCGTTCCAGCCGGCATTGATGATCTTGGCGACCTGCGGCAGCGAAATCACCGACTGCACCTCGTCGGTCAGATTCCCCATGGTCCACGCGAAGCGGTCGATGGTCTCCATCTGCTCGTAGCGGATACAGGCCTCCGGGGCGGTCTCGGCAATGACCTTGAGGATGTCCACGCCAATCGAGAAGTTGTCGACGATCGCGCGGGAATCCTGGTTGTATCGCGAATCCGGCCGCAGCTCCGGCACGCCCGCCTGCGAATCACCCACTTGCAGGTCGTCGTACTTCCACAGCGACCAGCCCAGCAGGATGGAGCAGATCAGCAGCGTGACCACGGCCGGCGTGCGGCGCGTGTTCTTCGCCATCAGCCGCCACAACCCTTCGCCGAAGCGGTCGCGCGCAGCCTGCTTGCGCTTGAACGACTCGATGTCGCCGATTTTGATCCAGGTCAGCCAGATCGGCATCATCACCTTGTTGGTGACGATGATCGCGGCAACACCGAACGCGGCGTTCAGCGACATCTCGCGAATGATGTCGATCGGGATCAGGTAGATGGTCGCGAAACCGGCCACATCGGTGATCAGCGCCGTGGTGCCTGGAATCGCCAGTCGGCGGAAGGTCTCCAGCGAGGCATCGAAACTGTTGCGACCGTTGTGCGCGACCTCGCCAACCCAGGCGTTGGCGTATTGCACGCCATGGGAGACCGACACCGACAGCACCAGGAACGGCACCAGGATCGCAAACGGATCCAGCCCGTATCCAAACAGTCTCAGCAGGCCGAACTCCCAGATCACCGCGACGATGGAGCACACCAGCGGCAACACGGCCAGCTTGAACGAGCCGGTGTAAAGCCACAGCAGGACCAGCGTCATCAACAGAGTGAGCAGGAAGAAGCCCACGACCTCCAGCGTCGCGTCGGTGACGTCACCAACCACCTTGGCGAAACCGATGATGTGAATCTTGATGTTCTCGGTTTCGTAGGTCTTGCGAATTTCCTCGAGCTGGTGGGAAACCTTGCGGTAGTCCAGCTTCTCGCCGGTCACTGGATCGAACTCCAGCAACTCGGCGTTGACCATGGCACCGGTCTGATCCTGAGTGACCAGACGACCGATGATGCCGGCCTTGCCGACATTGGTCTTGATCAGGTCGAACATCTCCTGATTGGGCTGATACTCGGCGGGAATGACATTGCCGCCAGCGAAACCGCCCTCGACCACCTCGGTGTACCGCACGTCGGGCGTGAACAGCGACGACACCCGCGAACGGTCGATGCCCGGAATGAAGAAGACGTCATCCGTGACCTTGCGCAGCGTGGAGAGAAACTCCTCGTTGTAGATCTCGCCGTCTTCCTGGATCAGCGCAACCTTGATCAGGTTGCCGCCCCCGAACGCGGACTGATACTGCTTGAGCACCTTCATGTAGGGGTGCTCCAGCGGAATCGATTTCTCGAAGCCGGCGTCCGGCTTGATCTGCGAGGCCTGATAGCCGAAGAAGGCCGTCAACAGCACCAGCACCGCCATGCCGAGGCCGCGACGTGCATAGACCAGGGGTTCAACGACTCGAAGAATGTCGTCGGTCGTAATCATTCGCATGCCGAATTCCTTTGGGTCTCGCTGCGCGTGCGTTGTCGTCTAGGGCAGTTCGATGATGTGCGTGCCACGATCACCCACGGCCAGCAACCGACCGTTGTTCACCAGCACGCTGTTGAGACTGACACCCACCTCGTTGGGCAGCCGCTCCAACGCCCGTCCACCGTTCACCGAGCGCAGCACGGTGCCGTTCAGACCGACGATCACGGTTTCACCGGATGGCAGGGTTGCCCCGCCCAGCAAGGTCTGGCCGGTACCCGTCTGCACCTTGGTCCACGCAATCTCGTCGGTGGAGTCGGCACGATAGGCGTTGCCCCGCAAGCCGAAGATCATCACGCCGGTGTCACCGTGGGCGATCGCGTCGAAATAGGAACCGGCATAGGGCGATGGGACCGACTCCCAGGTTTCCCCATCATCGCGTGACACGGCGACGGTGCCACTCTCGCCGACGATGACCAGTACACCGTTGTTCAGTCGTTCGATGGCATTGAAGTGCCATTCGTCATCGCGGATCGGGGTGTCGTGCTCGGTCCAGGTCTCGCCGCCGTCGGTGGTTTCGTAGAACAGGCTGTAGGCTCCGACGGCGAACCCGCGTGTCGGGCTCAGGAACAGCACATCGAGGAACGGCTTCTCCAGTTCGGGCTCGAAATTCTGCAGCGACCAGTTCTGCCCGCCGTCCGCGGTGGTGATGATCACCGCATCGTGCCCGACCGCCCAGCCATGCTCGGCGTCCGCGAAGGCCACCGCCGTCAGCGTCGCACGCGTCGGCGCCTCTGCCTGCACCCATTCGCGGCCATCCACCGAGGCCAGCACATGACCACGCTCGCCAACCGCGACAAACCTCGGACCGGCATGCACGGCATCCAGGATCAGGCTCTTCGATGCCAGCGGCATGATCTGCGCGGGCTTGTTTTCGATTTCAGCCGCTACGGCCATTGCGGAAACCGCCACCAGGGCGGCCATCACGACGGTGCGTCGCACCATAGATTGTCTCCTAGTTCACCGAAGCGTACTGGTCTCGGCCGCGCACGATAGCAGGTTGGCGTCTAGCGTCGAGCCAGCTTCTTGACGTTGGACGGATTGAAATACGTCTCCCAGTCGACATCAATCGAATACGTCTCGTCGTCTTCGTTGTTCATGGCCTGGACCAGGTATCGATTCGCGAGCAAATCGTAAACCGACTCGAGGATCGGCCCCATGTAGGGCACATCGTACGCCATGGCGGTGTGCGTCTCCTGAACGCGCCACAACTCGTCACGCTTGTCGTAGATGTCGACGGCGACAATCTGCCAGGAATCCTCGTCCACATAAAACGTCCGGCGCTTGTAGATGTGGCTGGTTCCCGCCTTCAACGTGGCGTCGACGATCCAGACGCGGTGCAGTTCGTACCGGGTCAGATCCTGGTCGATGTGACCGCGCTGGATGATGTCGTCGTAGCTGTACTCGTCCGAATGGATCTTGTAGCTGTTGTACGGCGTGTAGATCTCCGTCTTGCCGATGAGCTTCCAGTCGTAGCGGTCCATCGCACCGTTGAAGGTATCGGTCTGATCGTTGGTGCGCAGGCCGTCGGATCCCGTGCCCGGATTGTCATAGGCAACGTTTGGCGCGCGGCGCAGGCGACGCTGACCGGGGTTGTAAAGCCACGCCGCGCGCGGTTCACGCAACTGATCCATGGTCTCGTGAACCAGCAGAATCTGACCGGCGAGCCGGGGTGGCTGCGTGGTGATCTGCAGGAAGTAGAGCAGGACGTTGTCGAGATCGCGGGGTTCGATACCCGGCTGGCTGTAGCGAAAGGTGACATCCTCGCGCAGCTTGACCAGATTGTAGGAACCGGTGGACGTGACCGCCGCCTGGTTGTTCCACCGCCGCACCGAAAAGTCGCGATACCGCGTCTTGTGGTTCCAGATGACCTCGTGACCGTTCTTGGGAATCGGGAACGGCACACCCGTCACCGCTCCGGTCACCGTGTCCCCGCCGCCGCCGAGCTGGGCGTTGACCGCGTTCTTGCGCGTGGCGTCGTAGATGAACTGAGGGTTGGCGAAGGTCCTGCGCGTCGCGTACACCGGCATGACGTAGGTCTCCGGGAAACGCTCGAACAAGGCGATCTGACCGACTGTCAGCCGGTCACGGTACTGGTCCAGATTGTCCGCGGTGATGGTGAATTCGGGCCGGTCGTCCGGAAACGGGTCCGTGTACCGGGTTCCCGCACCCTTGTAGGACCGCGGCACTTCCTGCAACCCGCCGTCCCACGCCGGAATGCCCAGCGCCTCGTCGCCGGCCATCGTTGCGCCGACGGGCGTCAGGTCCTGGCCCAGTCGGTCGGCCTCCTGCTGCGTGACTGCCGCACTGCTCCCCGCGCTGGCCATGCCGGCCAGTATCGCAATCGTCATTCGACTGCTCATTGTCTCCCCCCTGGTCTGTCTCGCCGAGTCCCTGGCTTGTTACGACTGGTCTCTGGCCCGTTTAGAAGTTGTAACCAAGGTACACGTACACGTTGTCACGGTCACGGCGCGAGTTGTAGTCCGATCCACCCGTGAACGTCGTCAGCCGGACTTCACCGGTCCACTTGTTCAGATAATCGAACCGCAGCGCGGTGATGATGGTCTTGTTGCCTTCCGTGAAATTCTGGCCCAGCCCCGGCGCAATGCCGTTGATGTCCCAGAAGAAGCCGACGATGGGCTCCAGGTTCGCACCCAGCAATGCGTTCTGGTAGCGGAACACGCTCAGCACCCGAAGCCCCCAGGAAAAGTCCGTGGGGAAGTGATCCAGGGCCTGGGTCGTGGGGTTCTGACGGCAGGAATTCGGCTCGTCGAGTCCCAGACAGGCCGCCCCCAGCTCACCGCTGTCGAAACCGTTCGACGTGTTGTCAGCGCCGACGGACGCATGCGTGTTCACCTCGGCGCCGTTGTACTGAAGCTCGGAGATGCCGGGCATCTCGGGCAAATAGGTGGCACCTACTTCGGCGACCGTCAGAATCTGCGATGCATCGAACCAGTTCGCGCCACCCCAGGTGTTGATGAAGGTGAACTGCAACTGATGCACCTTCTCCCGCTCCCAGCCGCGGATGTAGTAGTTCTCCTCGCCATTCATCGTTCCGTCGGCGTCAACGGGATTGTCGCGGTAGAGCGTATTCACGAAATCAGGCACCGCGGAACGGCGACCAGGCAGCACGGTGCCGGGCACCACCTGCACATCCTCGGCGGGAAACGCCGGCTGCAGGCCAGCGAACACCAGGTCGGTGGAATGCACCTGGATCGGCAGGTTCTCACGGAACGAGTACTCGCCGGACACCGCCCAGTCACCCACCGTGGTGTTGAACGACAGCCCGTACATCTTGATGTCTTCCGGGTACTCCAGGAACAACTCCATGGTATCCACCGGCAGCGGCTCGCGGGCCGTGGTCAGCTGGCCGGCCTGCAACCCCGCCAGCACCGCGGTCACATCGGGAAGCGGCTGCCCTTCACCCACGAGACAGGGCGTGAGCGCGGCCGGGCCAGGCAGGCTGGAATTGATGCAGGTCGGGTCCGCCGCGTAGGCGGAAACCGTCGGAATCCGGGCATGGTAGTTGGCGAAGTAGGCGGCAAGCTCCGTTCCGTTGTTCAGCCACTCCGCGAAGTAGCGCAGCGCAAACCCGTACTGACCATCGTCATCCGGATACTGGTCGGCCACACGCAGAATCGTGCGGCTCGACTGTGAGCCGAGAATGGACAGCGGGTCATCGTCGTTGTTCGCTGACGCGTAGATCTGCTCCGGGTCCTCAGGCTGCTTGGCGAAGGACAACATCGCGTAGGTTCCGCCGGCACCGACAATGTCGCTCACCGAATAGAACGTGCCCACGGGATCGGCGATCGCCGGCTTCCATTCGTACTGGTAGAACGCTTCCAGGAACAGGTTCGATGTGATGTCGGTATTGATCACCGCCATGCCCACCGCCTGAAACGCCTCTTCCAGCTGGAAACCCGGCAGACGGGCACGCACACCATGCGGCGGATTGATGGCATTGAGGCTGTTGAACACCAGCGCCGAGGATTCCCCCCAGTTCAGCCCCTGACGCCCCACGCGCACCAGGACATCGCGGCCACCGAAAAACGGCACATACCCACTGACGTGATAGCTCGCCCAGTCGAAGTTGGAACCGGCGACATCGTCCACGGACGACGGGCGCGGCGTTTCCGCCGGCTGCAGGGTGGCGTCCGGATGGAGCTGCTGGGAGTTCAGCACCTCGGCGTCATAGAGATAGATCGGGTTCGCATAGAACGCCAGCGAACCCAGCGCCGGAACCGGCACGTCAAAACTGATTTCCGAGTTCAGCTTCACCGCCGCGGCGACGACGTCACCCTTGTCGTAGCTGAGGTTGCCGCCATCACTGTTCTGCGAGAACGAACCCCGCGCGTTCACGTACTCGAGGTTTTCCTGGAAATTCGTGCTCGAACAGCTCGACTCGTCGCCGATGCGACCGCCCCCCAGCGTGCCATCGTCGTCGCGGGTGATGCAGACACCGGGTTCGAGATTGGACTTGCCGACCAGGTAGTCCGCCCGATCCTGGACTCGCCAGGTTGCGCCCGCCGTCAGCAGGCTTTCGATGCTGCCCTCGATGGGACCCAGCTCGAATTGCACGGCCTGGGCGCTGCCCCAGGTTCCACAGACAGCCATCACCGCCGCGCTGATCAAGGCCTTGCGCGCGGGCCATTCACTTCGTATCGCCATGGATTGTCTTCCCCCAGCAGGCGTGTTTGTCCCGGCCCTGCCTATCCCTGGCAGACCCCGACCGGACTGAACGCTTGATCAGGACTGCTTGCTCTCCTCGGCAGTCCCTCCTATTCGTTGTGGGCGGTATTTAATCAGACAAAAATTCCCACCGCAAAGAACATTTACGGTGCATCCTGCATCCAGATCATGCAGACCTGACGACCGGTTTGTCCGTGATCACGGCGATAGGAATAGAAACGGCGGGGGTCCTGAAACGTATCAAGACGGGAATCGAATCCCTTTGTACCAAGGGTTTTCAGCTGATGCAGGGCGATGCCCGGCAGGTCGGCGAGCCAACGTCCCGCCGACACCGGACGCAGGTGTGATTCCAGACATTCGTCCGACGCCAGCAGGGGGTCTCTGACGGCGGCATCGACCTCGTAGTGCGCTGGTCGTATCGACGGCCCGAGCCAGGCGATCAAATCAGCGCCGGGCGGCGCATGCGCGTGAGCCGCCGCGATCACGCCGTCCACCAGCCCTCGCCACCCGGCGTGCACGACTGCGATCCACGGCCGGTCAAGGGCACAGAGAAGAATCGGCAGGCAGTCGGCGGTCATCACCGCCAGCGGTCGGTCCTGGCGTTCGGACACGGCCGCGTCGGCCCGCGGGACAACGTCGGCCTCCGGCTCCACCGCCACGGCCGTGCCATGAACCTGATCAAGCCAGGCCGGTGCACGGGGCAGACCGGCCGCCCGCATCCAGCGGGCACGATTCCGACGCACCGCGGCGGGATCATCGCCGCAATGCGCCCCCAGGTTCAGGGCATCGTAGGGCGGCGCGCTAACACCGCCCAGCCGCGTGCTGGCGACGGCGCGCACCCAGGGAGGCGCTGGCCAGTCGGGGTGGATCAGCTCCATGCCCCGGACGCTATTCCGGCGCCCCAAGCGCGGCGATCAGCGATTGGAAGTCCGAAGGCGGCGGCGCTTCCAGCTCGACGGGAGCACCGGTCGACGGTTGCGCGAAACCCAGCCGCCGCGCATGCAGGGCCTGCCTGCGGAATCCCGCCAACGCGGCCAGCAACTCCGGCGACGCGCCCGCGACACTGCTGCCCCTGCGGCCGTATTGCGGATCACCGACCAGGGGGAACCCCTCGGCTTGCAGATGCACGCGAATCTGATGGGTACGCCCGGTCTCCAGCGTCACGTCGAGCAGGCTGTGATGTTCCCAGCGCAGATTCACCCGGTAATGCGTCACCGCGTGACGGCCGTCCGGTCGCACCGCGAATCGCGTGCGATCGGTGGGATGACGGCCCAGTGGGGCATCCACCGTACCCCCGGCGATGACCCGCCCCCACACCAGTGCCTGGTATTCGCGCCGGATGGCGCGCGCCTGCATCGCCGACGACAGCGCGTGATAGCTGGCCGGATTGCGCGCGACGACCAGCAGGCCACTGGTGAGCTTGTCCAGGCGATGAATGAGACCGGCGCGCGGCAGGCGATCCAGCGCCGGGTCCAGATGCAGCAACGCATTCTGCAGTGTGCCGCGCGGCTGCCCGGCCCCCGGATGCACGACCAGACCGGCCGGCTTGTTGATCACCAGGCAGTCCTCGTCCTGATAGACGATGTCCAGCGCGATGGCTTCGGGCGCCGGCTCGACCACCGCCTCGAACACCGGGTCAACCTCGATCCGCTGGCCACCGGTTACCGGCGCCCGCTGATTGGTGGACACCTCGCCTTCCAGCCGAACCCGGCCATCGCCGATCCAGCGCTGGATGCGACTGCGCGACACATCGCTCATCAACTCCGCCAGCGCGCGATCCAGTCGCATGCCGGACAGAACTTCCGGAACTTCGAACACTCGAATATCGGAACTCATCGACACGATCGGTATACTCTTGCGGCCTCTTCTGCGAACACGACCCCGAATGATAGTCACCCGACTGCCGGCCCTGCTGCTGGTTGCCGCGAGTTTAGTGCTTGGCGCCTGTGCCAGCGACGATGACAAGCTGGCGCCCTCGAATCCGTTCCGCGATGAAGTCCCCAAGCGGCTGCAACGCCTGCAGGCCGACGAGGTGTACCGTTTGGCGCGACGTTCGCTGGATGCCGCGGACTATGATGGTGCCATCGGACAGTACCGCGCGATTCTGCTGCGGTTTCCGTTCTCCGAGTACGCCACCCAGGCTCAGCTGGAGCTGATCTACGCCAACTACAAGTCGTACTCGCCGGACAGCGCCCTGGCCGACGCCGACCGGTTCCTGCGCGAGCATCCGCGCCACCCCCAGATCGAATATGTCTACTACCTGCGCGGCCTGATCCACTACAGCCGGGCCAATGCCCGGGGCGATCTGCTGCCGTGGTCGGACTCGCACACCTACGACCCGACCTACGCCCGCCGCGCGTTCGACGCCTTCGCCCAGCTGATCCAGCGCTACCCCGACAGCAAATACGCGCCCGACGCGCGCCAGCGCATGATCCTGCTGCGGGACCGTCTCGCCCAGCACGACCTGGAAATTGTCCGGTACTACCTCAAGCGCAAGGCCTATGTCGGCGCGAGCCGGCGGGCGGAGGAGATGCTCGAGCGCTATCAGGGCACGTCGGTGATTCCCGAAACGCTGACCCTGCTGGAAACCGCTTACCGCAAGCTGGAACTGACCGAACTGGCCGACGCGACCGCGGCACTGGCAACCGCCAACTACGGTGAGTCGATACCCGCATCGGACACCCCGGCGACCGACGAGCAGAGCGAGGAATCGCCCAAACGGCTGCGGCTTCCGCCGATCATCGACCGGTGGTTCAAGAAGGATGACGACGAAGAACCGGCATCCGGGGAAGAACCGGCGAAGACACGCGGCGGCGCGCGCCAGAGCACCGACACCTGAGCGATTGCCGGGGCGCCTGTCGGCGCGCTCCCGTCAGATGTCCTCGTATACCGCGGTGATCGGGTAACGACGATCACGGCCGAATGCCCGCGCCGTGACCTTGGGTCCGGGCGGCGCCTGGCGTCGCTTGTACTCATTGTGACGGATCATCCGGGCGACCCGCCTGACCAGTTCGGCCTCGAATCCCTGTTCGACGATCTCGGACAGCGTCGCGTGATCCTCCACATAGGCCCGGATGATGGCATCCAGCGTCTCGTACGGAGGCAGGCTGTCGGAATCCTGCTGATCGGCGCGCAGTTCCGCTGACGGCGGCCGGTCGATCACCGCCTGCGGAATCACCAGCGCCTCGCCGGTCTGCACCTGGGCATTGCGCCAGTTCGCCAGACGGAACACCAGAGTCTTGTACACATCCTTGAGCGGCGCGAACCCGCCCGCCATGTCGCCGTAAAGCGTGGCGTAGCCGGTCGCCAGTTCGCTCTTGTTGCCGGTGGCCAGCACCAGGTGCCGAAACTTGTTCGACAGCGCCATCAGCAACGTGCCTCGCACTCGCGACTGGATGTTCTCCTCGGCCACGTCCTCTTCAAGGCCGGCGAACTCGGCGCTCAGCGCCTGCGTGAACTGCTCGACCATGGGCTCGATGCTGATGTCCGAGAAGCGGACGCCCAGCGCCTCGGCCTGGGCTTTCGCCTCGCGCCGCGACAGCTCGGAGGTGTAACGCGACGGCATCGCCACGCACCAGACGCGGTCAGCGCCCAGTGCATCCACCGCCAGCGCCAGCACCAGCGACGAGTCGATACCGCCGGACAGGCCGATCAGCACACCGTCGAAACGATTGCGATTGACGTAGTCGGCCACTGACATGGTCAGCGCCTGCCAGCAAAGCTGCTCCTTGGGCTTGTCGGTCTTCTTCGCCGGCTTGGCGTTGGCGACGTGATCGATGGGCACGTCGGCGAGGAACACGCCTTCCTCGAAGGTCGGCGCCCTGGCGATGATCTGGCCGTCGTGACGGGCCACCATCGAATCGCCGTCGAACACCAGTTCGTCCTGCCCGCCCACGCAGTTCACGTAGACGATGGACAACCCGGTCTCCTTGGCCCGCTCGGCCAGAATCTCGTTGCGCTGCTCGTGCTTGGTTTCGTGGAATGGCGAAGCGTTGATGTTGACCAGCAGGCTGGCGCCGGCCTTGGCGACATCCGCCGTCGGCCCGGGCTCCCAGATGTCCTCGCAAATGGTCAGGCCGACCGTGAGTCCCGCCAGTTCGAACACGCAGGTCTTGTCGCCCTGCGCGAAATGGCGCTCCTCGTCGAACACGCCGTAGTTCGGCAGCTTTTGCTTGCGATACTTGGCCAGCCGCTTGTCGCCCATGTAGACGTCGGCGGCGTTGTAGATGCCCTGTTCCGTGTACTCGGGATAACCGACGATCACGCAGATGCCGGCCACTTCCCGGCGGATGCGGTTCAGTCCGTCCTTGACCTTCTGGGGCAGACCGCGTCGCAGCAGCAGATCGTCCGGCGGATAGCCCAGCACCGCGAGCTCCGGGAACACGACAAGGTCGGCCTTGTGCGTGTCCCGGGCCTCGATGGCGGCATCGACCATCTTGTCGACGTTGCCGTCGACATCGCCGACCCACAGATTGAGCTGGGCCATGCAGACCCGAAGCGTACGTGCCATCAGTGCGTCCGAAGTGGACCGGGCGCCTCGCGCCTAGCCAACCGCCTTGGCGATTGCTTCACCGAGATCGGCCGGCGACCGCACCGTCGCCACCCCCGCGGCTTCCAGCGCCGCGAACTTGTCGGCGGCGGTACCCTTGCCACCGGAGATGATCGCACCGGCATGGCCCATACGCTTGCCGGGAGGCGCGGTCACGCCGGCGATGTAGGCCACCACCGGCTTGGTCACGTTGGCCTTGATGTACTCCGCGGCCTCCTCTTCCTTGGAACCGCCGATTTCGCCGACCATGATGATGCCTTCGGTCTGCGGGTCGTCCTGGAAGCGGGAGATCACGTCGATGAAGCCCATGCCATGAACCGGGTCACCGCCGATACCAACGCAGGTGGACTGGCCCAGGCCGTTGTTCGTGGTCTGGAACACCGCCTCGTAGGTCAGCGTGCCGGAGCGCGACACGATGCCGATCTTGCCGGGCTTGTGGATATGGCCGGGCATGATGCCGATCTTGCATTCGCCGGGTGTGATCACGCCCGGGCAGTTCGGGCCGATCAGCACCGAATCGGTCTCGCCCAGCGCGGCCTTGACGCGCACCATGTCCAGCACCGGAATGTGCTCGGTGATGCAGACGATGACCTTGATACCGGCGTCGATGGCTTCCAGCACGGCATCGGCCGCGAAAGGAGCCGGCACGTAAATCATGCTGGCGTTGGCGCCGGTCTCGGCGACTGCGTCAGCCACGGTATTGAAGACCGGACGATCCAGATGGGTGTCACCACCGCGGCCCGGCGTGACGCCACCTACCAGCTGGGTGCCGTAGGCGATCGCCTGTTCGGAATGGAAGGTGCCCTGACGACCGGTGAAGCCCTGGACGACGACCTTCGTGTCCTTGTTGATCAAGATGCTCATGAGATGTCCTTTGTGGTCCGGGGGCTTACTTGGCGGCCTCGACGACCTTCTTGGCGGCGTCGGTCAGGTCCACGGCGGGAATGATTTCGAAGTCGGATTCCTCGAGCAGCTTGCGACCCTGCTCGACATTGGTGCCTTCCAGGCGCGCGACGACGGGGATCGTCAGCCCGACCTGCTTGACGGCCTCGATGATCCCCTCGGCGATGAGATCACAGCGAACAATCCCGCCGAAGATGTTGACCAGAATCGCCTTCACGTCCGCACCGGAGGTGATCAGCTTGAAGGCCTCGGTCACGCGCTCGGCGGTGGCGCCACCACCCACGTCCAGGAAGTTGGCGGGCTGGCCGCCGTGCAGCTTGATGATATCCATGGTCGCCATCGCCAGACCGGCACCGTTGACCATGCAGCCGATATCACCTTCCAGCGTGACGTAGTTGAGATCATGCTTGGCCGCGGCCAGCTCCTTCTCGTCTTCCTGCGTCGGATCGGCCATTGCCGCGATGTCCTTGTGACGGAACAGCGCGTTGTCATCGAAGTTCAGCTTGGCATCCAGCGCGGCCAGGCTGCCGTCGCCCTTGACGATCAGCGGGTTGATCTCGACCAGCGCGGCATCGCGCTCGTGGAACAGGCGGATGAAACCGCTGACGATCTTGGCGAACTGCCCGACCTGATCCTTGTTCAGGCCCAGGAAGAAGCCCAGACGACGCGCCTGGTAACCGGAAAAACCGGCGCCCGGGGGTACGCCCACCGCAAGAATCTTCTCGGGGGTCTTCTCGGCAACCTCCTCGATGTCCATGCCGCCTTCCGGCGAGGCCATGACCACGATGCGGTCGGTGCCGCGATCCACCAGCACCGACAGGTACAGCTCGGTCTCGATGGCCGACGGCTCCTCGACCAGCACCTGGCTGATCGGCAGCCCCTTGGCGTCGGTCTGCTTGGTCACCAGCCGCTGGCCGATCATGCCGGCCGCCGCATCGCGCACTTCGTCCAGCGTGTCGACCAGCTTGACGCCGCCGGCCTTGCCGCGACCGCCGGTGTGAACCTGCGCCTTCACGACCCATCGGCTGCCGCCCAGCTTCTTCGCCGCTTCCACGGCTTCTTCGGGCGAGCTGGCCACATGGCCGGTCGGAACGGGGATGCCGTATTCGGCGAACAGGCCCTTGGCCTGATACTCATGCAGGTTCATCGCACACCGGACTCAGGGATTGGGCGTCGGATTCTCGCCGATCCCCGTGCGACGCGCAAAAGGCCGCCGTATGCTTGCATGTCCAGGCACGAAATCCCTTGTGCAGCAGTGAACCGACAAGCCGCAACATGACCGCCCGTTTCCTCGCGCGCGAAATCGCGGATCAACCCACCGCGTCCGACTGGCGCGTGCTGCGCGCGCTCACCGCCTACCGCTGGGTGGTGTCCGTCATCGCGCTGGCGCTGATCTATCTGGGACTGGCCGGCCCCGCGCTCGGGGTGGTCCGTCCCGAGGTGTTCCTGATCGTCTCGCTCGGCATGGCACTGCACGCCATGGGGGCCACCGTGACACTGGAAATGCGCCGGCCCGCGCTGGACGCGCAAACGCTGTTCCAGTCGATTGCCGACATGGCGGGAGTGGGCCTGTGGATGTGGGCCACCAACGGCGTCGGCAACGGGCTCGGCGTGCTGCTGGTGTTCCCGATGATCGCAGCCAGCCTGCTGCTCAACCTCAGGATGGTGCTACTGGTGGCCGCGGTGACCAGCATCGGCCTGCTGACCCTGGAATTCCTGCGCTCGCTCAGTACGCCGAATGCGCAGGCACTGACCGAGGCGGGTCTGCTGGGCCTGCTGATGTTCGCGATGGGTCTGACCAGTCACGCGCTGGCCGGAAGGGCCCGGCGTGGCGAGGCACTGGCGCGGCAGGTCGGAGGAGACCTGGTCAGCCTGTCACGACTCAACGAGAGCATCATCGCGCGGATTCGCGCGGGCGTGGTGGCCGTCTCCGGCGGCGGCATGGTGCAACTGGTCAACCCGGCCGCCCGCCGCCTGGTCGACCTGGACAGGTCCGTGCACGGCCACCCGCTGGACACGGTGTCTCCGGCCCTGGCCGCCGCGCTGGAACGCTGGCGGGCCGATCCCAACGCGCACATGGATCCCATCCCGCTGCCCGGCGGCCGCTCGTTGTCCGCGCAGTTCGTCCGCCTGGGCTGGGGGGATCATGCCCCGGTGCTGGTCATGCTGGAGGACGCCGATGCACTCGCCAAACAGGCGCAGCAGATCAAACTGGCGGCGCTGGGCCGCCTGTCGGCCTCCATCGCCCACGAGATCCGCAACCCGCTGGGCGCCATCAGCAACGCGGCGCAACTGCTGGAGGAATCGCCCGCGCTGACCGACGACGACCGCTCGTTGAACGCAATCGTGCGCAGGAACAGCCTGCGCATCGAGAACATCGTGCGCGACGTTCTGTCGCTGTCTCGCCCGACCCCCGGCGCACCGCTGGCCATCCGACTGCGGGAGGAACTGACCGCGCATTTCGCGCAGTTTCTGGAGACAGGCTGGAGCGGCCGCTGCGAGCTGGATCTGCAATCGTTCGACAACGACCTGGCGGTAGTCGCCGACCCTGACCACCTGCGCCGCATCCTGACCAATCTCTGGGAGAATAGCTGCGAGCATGCGACGAGTCCGCCGGTCCGGCTTCGGGTGACCGCGCGGTCGGACGGCGAGGCAGTGACCATCGAACTGAGCGACAACGGTCCCGGCATCCCCGACGATGTCGCGGAACATGTGTTCGAGCCCTTCTTCACGACGCGCACGTCGGGCACCGGCCTGGGGCTCTACCTCGCCCGCGAACTGGCCCGCAACAACGGCGGCCAGCTCAGTCTGGACGCGACCGGCCCCGGAGCACGCTTTTACCTGCAATTGCCCGTGGACGGCGCCGCTGCCCATGAGACACTGAGCACATGAGCACCCCACGGGTACTGGTCGTCGATGACGAAGTCGACATCCGCAAGCTGATCGAGATCACGCTGGCGCGCATGGGCGTGGACACCGACGCCGCGGAAAACGTCGAACGGGCCCGCGAACAGCTGGCCGAACGACCCTTCGACCTCTGCCTGACCGACATGCGCATGCCCGACGGCACCGGCAAGGATCTGGTGCGTCACATTCAGCAAACCCATCCGGATATTCCGGTCGCGGTCATCACCGCCTACGGCAACACCGACGATGCGGTGGAATGCATGAAGCTGGGCGCCTTCGACTTCGTCAGCAAGCCGGTGGACATCCATGTGCTCCGCAAGCTGGTGGAATCGGCGTTGACCCTGCGCCAGTCGGCGTCGCCGACGGCGCCCGGGCCGCGGGAAACCGCGTTGATTGGAGAAACGCCGAGCATTCGCCAATTGCGCAAGACGATCGAGAAGCTGGGACGCAGCCAGGCACCGGTCTACATCACCGGCGAATCCGGCACCGGCAAGGAACTGGTGGCCCGGCTGATTCACGAGCAGGGCGCACGACGCAACGGCCCGTTCGTCCCGGTCAATTGTGGCGCCATCCCCGGTGAGCTGATGGAGTCGGAGCTGTTCGGTCACCTGCGCGGCAGTTTCACCGGAGCCAATCAGGACAAGGAGGGGCTGTTCCAGGCCGCCGACGGCGGCACCCTGTTTCTCGACGAGGTCGCCGACCTGCCGCTGCTGATGCAGGTCAAGCTGCTGCGCGCCATTCAGGAACGCTCGATTCGCCCGGTCGGCGGCAAGAGCGAGGTCCCGATCGATGTGCGAATCGTCTCGGCAACCCACCATGACCTCGCCGCGCGCGTTCAGCAGGGCGAATTTCGCCAGGACCTGTTCTACCGGCTCAATGTCATTCAGGTCTCGGTACCACCACTGCGCGAGCGCGCCGCCGACATTCCACTGCTCGCGGGCCGGCTTCTGGGAGGCATCGCCGAACGCTACGGACTGACCGAGGCGCCCCGTCTCACCGAAGCTGCCCTGGGCCAGCTGGCGGCACACAGCTTTCCCGGCAATGTCCGTGAACTCGACAACGTACTGGAGCGCGCCGTCGCGCTCGCGGACGACGACGTGATCGACGTCGATGACCTGCAGCTGGATGTCATGCCGCGATCCATCGACGCCGGTCAGACCGACGAGGCCGACGGTCTGCGCGGCGAGCTGGAGGAGCTGGAGCGCCAGCGCATTCTGGAAGCACTGCAAGCCACGCGTTTCAACAAGACCAAGGCGGCGGAGCGACTGGGCATGAGCTTTCGTCAGCTGCGCTATCGCACCAAGAAGCTGGGTATTGACTGAGGTCCGCACGCGATGCGCATGACGGACACGGTCGATTACTATGGATGCTCTAGTAACGAGTCAGGACACCCCGCCACCACGGGCGTCGACAAGCCTTCCGGAAACGAGTCCCGCTGATGCCATCTGAACAATTCGAGTTCGCGGTTGAAGACAACCCGACGACGTATCCCGAAGCGGGAACGGCGGAAACGTGGAAGGTCCTGATGGTCGATGACGACCCGGACATCCACAGCGTCACGCGCCTGGCACTGGCGGGCCTGGAACACGCCGGCCGCCCGCTGGAACTGCACTCGGCCGAGAGCGCGGAGCAGGCTGGCGAAATGCTGCGCCACACGCTTTACGCCGTCGCCCTGGTTGACGTCGTCATGGAAAGCGACGAGGCCGGGCTGGACCTCGTCCGCTACATCCGCGAAACGCTGGGCGAATCACGCACGCGGCTGATCGTCCGCACCGGACAGCCTGGTCTCGCACCGGCCTGGGACACCGTGCGCGACTACGACATCAACGGCTACGAGGAGAAATCCTTCCAGACCGCGACACGACTGAAGACGGCCGTGCTGACGGCACTGCGCTCCTTCGAGCAGATCTGTGCGCTGGAGAAGGCCAACCAGCGCATCGCGGCCCACACCGAGGGCCTGCGCGACATCCTCGACGCCCTGTCTGACATGGCGCGCAACCACGACCTGCCGGTCGCCGAACAGCGGATGTTGTCCGAACTGTCGCGACTGGTCGTGGGCGGACAATCCTCGGTCATGGTTCAGGGCGGCTCCGCCATCGTCGTCGACAGCGGTAGCGACCCGGAGCATCTGGAGGTCATCGCCGCCAGTGGCGAATTCGACCTTGCCAATCGAGTGGGGGTCTCCGCCCTGCCCCGTTCGGCCACGGAGCTGATGACCCGCTGCCTGCGCGAACGCTGCGACTGGCGTGATTCCACCTACTACTGCACCTATTCGGAATCCGCGACGGGCGCCCCGCGCCTGTTCCTGGTCAACGTCGAGGCCGCCGAACGCGAGGTCGACCGGGAGCTGATCCAGCTGTTCTGCCGCAACGCATCGCTGGCGCGCGACGCCATCGCGCTGAACGTGGATCTGGAACGCAGCCAGGAGGATATCGTCCTGCTGGTCAGCGAGGCGATCGAGGCCCGCTCCATGGAGACCGGCAACCATGTCCGCCGGGTTGGCGAATACTCGCAGCTGATCGCCCAGCGGCTCGGCATCCCGGAAGAGGAGTCCAAGGTGCTCCGGCTTGCCTCGCCGTTGCACGATCTGGGCAAGATCGCCATCGCCGACGCCATCCTCAAGAAGCCAGGCCGGCTTACCGACGAGGAGCGCACGGAAATGGAGAAGCACCCCGAAATCGGCGCGGCGATCCTCTCCGGCTACGAGCGACCGATATTGCAGGCGGCCAAGCTGATCTCGCTGCAGCATCAGGAAAAATGGGACGGCACCGGTTATCCGTACGGCCTGGCCGGCGACGATATCCATATCTTCGCCCAGATCACGGCCATCGCCGACGTGTTCGATGCAGTGAGCTGCAAGCGTTGCTACAAGCCGGCCTGGTCGCTGGATCGCTGCTTCGCATTCCTCAAGGAACAGCGCGGCCGCCATTTCAGCCCACGCGTCGTCGATGCCTTCTTCGAGGCCGTCGACGACATTCTGGCCGTGCGCGAGCGCCTCAAGGACTGACGCGGACGTGACCTCCGACGACGACCGCATCGCGAATCTGGAAGCACTGCACGCCCACCAGGACGAAGCACTGCGCCAGCTCAGTGATGCGCTCTACGCACAGCAACGTCTGATCCAGTCGCTGGAGCTGGAACTGAATCGGATGAAGCAGCGCATGGAGGCTGCCGAGCAGTTCGGTGGCGAGGCGCAGACAGGGCATGAGGTGCCGCCGCATTATTGATGGCGGGTGGTCGATTTGCGCATGAGGCCTGACGGGTGGAGGTTTGCTACCAACGTTAGGAGGCGCACTGATCGGGACAAGCGGCTGTCGGGCGTTATTCGGCAGACCGTCTGCGTGCGCCTTCGCGGGTGATCAGGTTCAGCAGCCGCGCTTGTCGGGCGTCCTGCCCTCCAAGACCTCAACGCTCTCCGGCCCGCCATCCCTGGCGGGCGTGCGCCGGGCAGAAGCTGTGCTTCTGCTGATCCGGCTTACCCCGGTGGCCATTTGAGCGGGCGGCCGGCGATGATGTGCAGATGCAGGTGAAACACGCTCTGACCGGCATCGGCCCCGTTGTTCACGACCAGTCGAAACGCGTCACCGAACCCTTCCGCGGCCGCGATCTTCGGCGCGACGAGCAGCAGATGTCCGAGCAGGCCCGCGTCGTCCCCGGAGGCGTCGGCCAGCCGCGGAATCGGCTTGCGTGGCACCAGCAGGACATGGACGGGGGCCGCGGGGTTGATATCCCGGAACGCGGCGCAGTGCTCGTCCTCGTACACCATGTCGCCGGGAATCTCGCCGGCCAGAATCTTTTCGAACAGGGTCATTTCCGCCATCGGATCGCCGCGTCAGTGGTCAGTCGCCGGAGAGTGCGTCATCGATGGAAAGCCTGGCAAGCGAATCGGCGCTGAGGCTGCCCAGATAGAGGTGATCGCCGGCCCGCTCCGCTGAGGTCACCGGACCGTAGGCGCCGTCACCATGATCCTGCAGGTTGGCGACGATCCGGCCGTCGGTGTCCACACCCAGCACGAAGCCCAGATGTGCCGGCATCGGGTGCAGGAACTCGGGCAGACGGTAGATCAGCTTGCGCAGGAACGGCTTGTCCGCGGTCGCGTCCAGCGCGGAGTCGCGCGGCCCGTAAAGCGCCAGCCAGAAAACGCCGCTTTGCGCATCAAAGCTGATGTTGTCCGGGAATCCGGGCAGGTTGTCGATGAACACCTCCCGCTCCCCGGCGCGCGGCCCCTTGAGCCACAGGCGGGTCACGCGATACGCGCCGGTCTCGTTGACCAGCACGTATTGTTCATCCGGACCGAGCGCGACCCCGTTGGCGAAATAGAGGTTCTGCAGCAACTCGTCGACCGTTCCGTCCTGGTTGTAGCGCAGCAACCGTCCCGTGCCGCGATGCTCGAGGAAATCCGCGAGCAGATGCTCCATGCCGTATTTCCACGATGCGTCGGAGAAGTAGACCGTCCCGTCACGGGCAACATCCAGGTCATCGGTGAAGCGGAATGCCAGGCCATTGGCCTGCGCCGCCAGCACTTCCAGCGAGCCGTCCAGACCAACGCGCAGCAGGCCACGGTAAGCGTCAGCAACCGCGAGACCACCGTCGGGCAGCAACCCGATACCGAGTGGCCGGCCACCGGTGTCGGCCAATGTGGTCACCTCCCCGGTGTGGCCGTCGACGCGCACCACGCGACCATCCAGGTACCCAGTGTAAATGTCACCGTTAGCGGAGACCGCGACATCCTCCGGCCCGTCGCCGGCCCCGGTGGCCAGACGTTCGACCTGCGCCAGACGCGCATTGAGCGCGTAGTCGTTCTCCAGCGGTGGAGCCGGTGGTGCCTGCCACTTCACCGGCTCGATCTCCACCGGATAGAACAACAGGTATCCGCCGACAATCGCAATGATCAGGAACAGCCAGCCGCCCGCGCGTTTCATCCGTGAATCTCCTCTCGTGTCCTGGCGGGTTTCTGTCGCCCCGCGAGCAGCGATGCTAACGCGAACGATCGCCCGACCACACGTTGGACGGCCAGTCGATGCCGCGCTGCTTGCGATGCTCCCGCCAGGCCATGGCGGCCAGATCAAGCGGCCGCACCCAGGACGCGCCGGCGCGAACGTTGGCGGCACCGATGTCCATCATGTCGCGCCAGATGCCGAAGAAAGCACGCAAGCCGTCCCTGAGCGGCGTGCCCGGCTGATAGACATGAGCGGGTTCGGCGCTGGCTCCGTTGACCTCGATCACGCGGAACCCCTCGCCGGCCGCCAGCGCCTCGGCGGAATCTGCGCGAACGTCGAACCGGCCGAAGTGGAACCCGGGAATCGCATCGGCCAGGGCGCGCACCCGCGCCTCCAGCACCTCTGAGCACAACGCGCCAGCGTCGACAAACATGGATCCGCGGCAGTGACTGCCGACATCGGCCAGCACGACGACTTCACCCTCCGCCGGCACGCGGTCAAGCGAATCCGCGAACCGGTCGAACAGCAACGGAGCGATCAGCCGGCCGCGCTCGTGGGCGAGAATCAGCGCCTGCAGCGACTGCCGGCCGTCACCAACCAGTTCCGGGAATCGCTTTTCGGTGATGGAGACCAGGCGACCGGCTTCTCCGGGGCGCCGGATGTAGAACAGTCCGAACTCCTGCCCGGGCACGAAGGCCTGAACAACCACCGCCTCGTGCATGCGCCGGAAATAGTCCCGGACCGCGGCCTCGCTGCGCGCGATCCGCACGCCGCGTCCGCGCTCCCCGCAGTCCGGCTTGATCACCAGCGGCCAGGGCGCATCCAGGGTCTTCGCAAAATCGAGCGCCTGCGCCACGCGCTGTGCCGGCGGCAGATCGGCGGGAATACAGCGGAACGGCGCGACGAAATCCGGCGCGCGCTCGGCCAACGGGTTCAGGGTTTCATGCTTGCCCTCGCCGATCAGACCGCCGGCATGGGAGATCCCCGGATTGACCGCGGTGAAGCGGGTCCATTGCCACGTGGACACCGCACGCCAGGCAATGAAGGCGACGACCGGCACATAGAAAATCTGTCCCGGCCAGAACTCCCATCGCCGCAAGCGCGCCAGTCGGATCGACCAGCGGGTCCGCCAAGCCACACCCCGCACCGGAGGAAACTAGGCTCAGGCGCTGGCGCGTTCGTGACGCAGCGTCGCCGGCGCCTTGCCGAAGCTGTCCGGCAACTGGGTGCCTAACGAATCCAGCGCGTGACGGATCAACGCGAAATGATGAACGGCATGCCCCTGAACGAACTGCAGCTCCCGCGAAAGCGAGGACCGCGACACGATGGAGGGCCGATCGGCGTCAGTCGCCAGCCGCACCGTCAGAGACACGTCATCCCCGGAACTCAGCGCCTCCAGCTCGGCCTGCAGCTGGCCGATCACGCGCCGTGCCTTGGCAATCGACAGCTCCGTCTCCCGGCACCGTTCGCGGGCGTCGTAGTCCACCTCGCCGGCCGGCAGCCCCGCAAGCAGACAACGATAGTGATCGACGATATGACGCAGGTGCGGTCCGACCAGGCTGTAGTGGCTGGCGGACAGGAAACCGAGGAGTGCGTCCGCTTCACGCAGCGTCGCGATGTTGTCGTTGATCAAGGCGTTGATGGACACGCGTTATTTCCTGTTCCCGATTACTCCAGCCCGGCCTTTGCGGACTCCGCGCGGCGCGGTTTCGCCCCCGCGGAATCGAGCCGCACCAGACTGATGGTAAAGATCAAGCAAAATCCGATGGTGATGGGCAGACCCGGCGCCAGGGTCAGGAGAATCTCGGGGGTGCCGAGCCACCAGTGCACGCCAATGATCAATCCGTAGATGATACCGAGTGCGCCGAGAATCGCGCGCGTCGCCCGCCACCCTCGTGCCCCCGCGCCCGCATAAAGCCGGTGCATCAGCGTGGTACCGGTCAGGGTCACGACAAAACTCATCGTGCCCTGCGCCGAACCTGAGCGCAGCGCGATGTCCATGCCATGCGCCGCATTCGCGAACACGCCCCAGCTTCCGTAGAACAGGGCGCCCAGACAAGCGCCGGTCAGGCCGTCCATGAGGCGCAGCGCGGTCCGCGCAAGCCATGGCCCGGCGGGGCGGTTCATGTCGGTGGTCGAGGCGGTCATCGAGGCATCAGACCCGGCGACCGTGGAGTTGTTCTCACGCACCTGACTCACGACAGGCTCGCCTGCCAGTCGAAACAGGGTGCGGCCGCCACCGAAAAGTCCGGATTGAGCAACGACGGCGACTGGTTGTAGCGCAGCCGCTCACCCGCCGCCGTGCACATCCGCGCGCCGGCTTCCTCGGCAACGCACTGCCCCGCCGCCGTGTCCCATTCGGAGGTCGGCCCCAGCCTCGGATAAAACTCCCCGCCACCGGCGGCCAGCCGCCCGAATTTCAACGCGCTGCCGACGACGACTTCCTCGTGCGGCGGCAGACGCTCCAGCAAGGCGGTCAGGGCGTCGGAGCGATGCGAGCGCGTGACCAGCACGCGCGGGCGCGCGAAGCACGGTGGGCATGCCGGCAGCGACCGGGGCTCTCCCGTTGCCGTCAGCATGGTCGCACCCTGGTCGCGCGCCGCGAAATAGGTCTCACCCAGGGCCGGCGCATGGACCACGCCCATCACCGGATCACCCTGCTCGATCAGCGCGATATTCACCGTGAACTCGCCGTTGCGGGCAATGAACTCCCGGGTCCCGTCCAGCGGATCGATCAACCAGTAGCGTTGCCAGTGACGGCGCTGCTCCCAGGTGATGGATTCGGCTTCCTCCGACAGGCAGGGAATGTCCGGGGTCAATCGCGACAGCTCACCGAGGATGACACGGTGCGCCGCCAGGTCGGCGGCGGTGACGGGCGAACGGTCGGCCTTGTAGTTCACCGCGAACTCGCCGACGTAGTGCTTCATAATGGAGTCACCGGCCCGTCGCGCCACGGCGACCAGCGCCTGCAGGCTGACCGGGGTTTCAGACATCGGATCGGATCGCTCGCCGCATGGACCGCATTATGCCGCCCTCACCACCGGACTGGGACGAGATCGACACGGTCATGCTCGACATGGACGGCACGATTCTCGACCTGGCCTACGACAACTGGTTCTGGCAGGAGCACATTCCGCGCGAAGTGGCGCAGGAACGTGGCCAGGAGCTCCATGCCGTCCGGCCCGAGCTGGAGGACCGCTTCGAGGCGGCCTTCGGCACCCTGAACTGGTACTGCCTGGACCACTGGTCCCGCGAGCTTGCGCTGGACATCGCCTCCCGCAAGCGCGCCACGCAGCATCGCGTCACCCCGCTTGCGGGGGCCGTGGACGCGATCGAGCAGGCGCGTCGGCGCGGTCACAGCGTCTGGCTGGTCACCAACGCGCACCCGCTGACACTGGAAATCAAGCTGGAGCAGACCGGCATTGCCGGGCTGTTCGATCAGTTGCTGAGTTCGCACGACTTTGATGCGCCGAAGGAACATCCGGCGTTCTGGTCGCGTTTGCGGGAGCGAGTCCCCCATGACCCGGACCGCAGCCTGTTCGTCGACGACAGCCTGCGCGTGCGACATGCCGCCCGGGCCGCCGGTTACCGGCATGTCTGGGGAATCAGCCGCCCGGATTCCCGCCACCCGCCGTCGACCATGGACGATGGCCCGGCCGGGGAGTCACTCGCCGAGGTGTTGCGCGACTGACGCGGTTCAGGACCCGCCCGACGCGGGCCGGGAACCGCCTCCGCGCCGGCGTCGACCGCCGCCTCCGCCGCCACGACGCTTCCCGTCGGCCCGCGGCTTGCGCTCGCGCGGCTTCGGCCTGACCAGATCGGTGGCCATGTCCTCGGGTCCGGGAATCGTCGTCTCGATCTTGAAGCCCACGTAGCGCTCGATGTCCGGCAGCGAGTAGACGTACTCCTCGCAGCAGAAGCTGATCGCGTCGCCTTCGGCCCCGGCCCGCGCGGTGCGGCCGATGCGGTGCACGTAGTCCTCGGCGTCCTGCGGCAGGTCGTAATTGATGACGTGCGTCACGTCGGGAATGTGCAAACCCCGGGCGGCCACGTCGGTCGCGACCAGGATCGACAGTTCGCCACTCTGGAAACGCTCCAGCAACCGCATGCGCTTGGTCTGCGGCACATCGCCGGAAATGATCGCGGTGGCGAAACCGTTGGCGTTGAGCCAGTCCGCCACGCGCTCGCCGACCCGCTTGGTGTTGATGAACACCATCGTCCGGTGCGGGTCATGCTGCCGCAACCAGCCGATCAGCAGCGCGATCTTGTCGTCCTTGGACACATGCACCATGGTCTGGCGCACGCGGTCCGCGGTCACGGTCTCGGCCTCGACGCGAATCAGTTCCGGATCGTTCATGTGCTCGTAGGCCAGCTCCAGTACGCGATGCGACAGCGTGGCGGAGAACAGCATGTTGAGCCGCTTCTGCGGTTCGGGCAGCTTGCGCAGGATGTAGCGGATATCCTTGAGGAAGCCCAGATCGAACATCCGGTCGGCCTCGTCGAGCACGACTGCCTCGGCCCGGCTCAGCGTGTAGGCCTTCTGCTTGTAATAGTCGATCAGCCGACCGGGCGTGCCGACCAGGATGTCGACGCCGGCGCGCAGTTCCTCGCGCTGGGATTCATAACCGGTCCCGCCGAACACCACCATCAAGCTCAGGTCCACCTGCTTGAGCAGGGTCGCGGCGTCCTTCTCGATCTGGATCGCCAGTTCACGGGTCGGTGCGATGATCAGCGCCCGGGGTGCGCAGGTGAAGCCGCTCTGGATCGGTTCCGGTTCATGCGACAGCAGCCGGTGAATGGTCGCGAGCAGAAACGCGGCCGTCTTGCCGGTGCCCGTCTGGGCCTGACCGGCGATGTCGCGACCGGCGATCAGCTTGGGCAGGGTCTGTGCCTGAATCGGCGTGCAGTGGGTAAAGCCGATTTCGGCGAGGGCGGCTTGCAGCGGTTGAGCAAGCGGGAGATCGGAGAACGGGGTCTCCGAGAGATGTGCGGCGTCGGCCATGCGCAGGAGAAACCTGAAGAGTGCAAGTGAGGGTGCGACAGAGGCGTCACCCGAAACGACTTGCAATGGTAACAAAAGTGGGCTCCAATACGATTTATCCAGTGCGCGCCATCACGCCAGCGCACAACGTTATTCAATTTCCCCACATCAGCTTGCGTCGCCGCCCTGCGAACGCCATGTTCGCGGCGGGACGGATGACACCCTTCCGACGAAGGGTCGTCGCTTCCATTGTTCTGGCGTTGCGGACCTGGGGCCGCAATCCATCCATGTTTGCTTTAGGAGTTGTTATGAGCGAGAACATCGCTGTCGTGACCGACGCCAGCTTCGACACGGACGTGAAACAGTCGTCGGTGCCCGTGCTGGTCGATTACTGGGCCGAATGGTGCGGCCCCTGCAAGATGATCGCGCCGGTGTTGGAAGAAGTGGCCAGCGACTACGCGGGCCGTCTGAAGATCGCCAAGCTCAACGTTGACGAAAATCCGGGCACGCCGCCCAAGTTCGGCATCCGTGGCATTCCCACGCTGATGCTGTTCAAGGACGGAGAAGTCGCCGCCACCAAGGTGGGCGCGCTGTCCAAGGCCCAGCTGTCGGATTTTCTCGATCAGCATCTGGCATGAACCATTCGGGGCCGGCCCTGCCGGCCCCTCGACTCTCGAATTGAATCTGATCCCTCTCACGGTAGAAACCCGGTGACCAAAGAAGAGACCGCCGTAGACGACGTCGCAGAACGCCCGGAGACAAGCAACGAGGCGGAACGCAAACCACGCAAGAAGGTGAAGCTGGCCGTGGAGCCTGCCGACGCCAATGCTGCCTCCGATTCCGAAAAGCCCTCCGACAAGGGCGGCCATGCCGCGCCTGCCGACAACAAGGGTGGCGACGACACACCGCAAGACAATGGCGGTGACAGCTCGGACGCCGCTCAGAATGACGGCGACGACGACAACCAGCCGGGCAACCGCAACAATCGCAACAATCGCGGCGGCCAGAACAACAACAATAACAACCAGAGCGGCGGCCGACGCCGACGCGGACGTCGCAACCGGGACCAGCAACCCGAACCGGTGCCCGAGTACGACGGCCCGCCACTGAACATCTGCGAACTCAAGTCCAAGACGGCTTCCGAGGTGATCGAGGAAGCCGAGGCGATGGGCATCGAGAACGTCTCGCGCACCAAGAAGCAGGACGTGATCTTCCAGATCATCCGTGCCCGTGCGCGGATGGGCCAGCAGATCTTCGGCGACGGCGTACTGGAAATCCTGTCCGACGGATTCGGCTTCATGCGCGCGCCGGAAGCCTCCTACCAGGCCGGCCCGGACGACATCTACGTGTCGCCTTCGCAGATTCGGCGCTTCGGCCTGCGTACCGGTGACAGCATCACCGGACAGATTCGCACGCCCAAGGACAACGAACGCTACTTCGCCCTGCTCAAGGTCGACACGATCAACGGTGAAACGCCGGAGCAGTCCAAGCGCAAGGTGCCGTTCGAGAACCTCACGCCGCTGTTCCCGGAAGAACAGCTGGTCATGGAGCTCGGCAATGGCAGCACCGAGGACATCACGGCGCGGATCATCGACATCGTCTCGCCGTTCGGCAAGGGCCAGCGCGGCCTGATCGTCTCGCCGCCCAAGGCCGGCAAGACCATGCTGATGCAGAACGTCGCGCAAAGCATCGCGGCCAACTACCCCGATGCCTACCTGATCGTGCTGCTGATCGACGAGCGACCCGAGGAAGTGACCGACATGCAGCGCTCCGTGCGCGGCGAGGTCGTCTCCTCGACCTTCGACGAGCCGGCGACCCGCCACGTGCAGGTCGCCGAAATGGTGATCGAGAAGGCCAAGCGCCTGGTCGAGCACAAGCGGGACGTCGTGATCCTGCTCGACTCCATCACCCGTCTGGCACGTGCGTACAACACCGTGGCACCCAGCTCCGGCAAGGTGTTGACCGGTGGTGTCGACGCCAACGCGCTGCAAAAGCCCAAGCGCTTCTTCGGCGCGGCCCGCAACGTCGAGGAAGGCGGCTCGCTGACCATCATCGCCACCGCGCTGGTCGAAACCGGATCGAAGATGGACGAGGTGATCTACGAGGAGTTCAAGGGCACCGGCAACATGGAAATCCAGATGGAGCGCCGGATCGCCGAGAAGCGGGTGTTCCCGGCCATCAACATCAACCGCTCCGGCACCCGCCGCGAGGAGCTGATGATGGATGCCGCGACGCTGCAAAAGGTCTGGATCCTGCGCAAGCTGCTGCATTCCATGGACGAGATCGCCGCCGTGGAACTGCTGATCGACCGCATGAAGCAGACCAAGACCAACGCGGAGTTCTTCGAGTCGATGAAGCGGCAGTAGCACACTCGCCGCAAGCGGAAAAGGCCCCGGACGGGGCCTTTTTTGTTGCACCGCAATAGGGCTTCATTTGATGGCAACAGAATGCCTTCAGTCTTGCGGCACTCCCCGGTTTCGCTGCATCTCGCCGATATCCCGGAATCTGAGGCATAGGTCACGCATTGCATGCACCGGACCGAAATATGATCATAGTGACAACGATCATCGATGAATCAATCCGTGAAATGTCCGGTTTTTTCGCTCGATCTCGTCAGGGGAACATGAGGCCGATATCAGGGTGCCTGGGCACCGACCAACAACATCCGAACTGAATGAAAGGCCAACTGGTCCGCTGTTTGCGAGTATCCACTCGGGAGCGCGGGACCAATGCAGTAATCCGTGGCGTGAAACGCCACACCGGCTGCACAAGGACGATGCAGCAGTCACTTGTTGCTCAAACGAGTTCAAAGAGACACTGGACAGGCTCAGACCAATGAATATCAGGAACGCGACTCCCGACGACGCCCCGACCATCGTGGACATGGTCGATCTGGCTGGCGAAGGCATCCCGAGCTACTTGTGGCGCACGCGCGCACGCGATGGCGAAAGCGCCGTCGAGGCCGGGTTGCGCCACACCTCGGCGACCGAAGGTGAATTCAGCTTCACCCATGGACGTGTCTACATGCACGACAATCGGGTCATCGGTGTCTGCCAGGCCTTCGATCTGGACAGCGTTCGCGCTCACGACGACATCAGCAACTGCTGCGGCGTCATCCGCGGGCTGGTGGAACTCGAGGCAATGGCTTCGGGCACCTGGTACATCAACGCCCTGGCGACCGCCAACCACCTGCGCCGCCGCGGCGTGGGGCGTTCACTGCTCGCGGACTCGATCCGCCGTGCCGACGTGCTCGGACTGCGCCAGGTCAGCCTGATTGTGTCGTCCGACAACCGACCGGCCAAGGCCATGTACGATGCGCTGGGTTTCCGCTTCGAAGCGCAACGCGTCGCCGAGCAGTTTCCCGAGCAGGGCAATGGCGGCGAGTGGATTCTGATGATCGCCGACACCGCCGAGCTGATGGACGCGCTGCCGACACGCCCGGCGGTTAGCCTGCCCGCGTCGTGCGACACTGGTGTCCATGACCGTGCAGGTTCTGCAATCGCACACGCCAAGCGCCAACAAGGCGCCCTGGATCGCGAGGTGCTTGCAGTCGGTACGTGACTGGGCCGATCGCCGGGGATTCCGCTACCGGTTCCTCGGCGATGAGTTGTTCGACCTGCTGGATCCCGCGATCCGGGATCGCACGCAACACCAGCCCGTTGTCGCCAGCGACCTTGCCCGCCTGCGCTGGCTTTCCCGGACCCTGGACGCCGGCGCGACCTGCGCCGTCTGGCTGGACGCCGACACCTGGATCTTCGACCCCGACCGATTTGTTCCGCCCGATACGACGGCGGTGGGTCGCGAAATATGGATTCAACGCGAAGGCTCACGCTGGAAGCGGTTCACCAAGGTACATAACGCCGCGCTATGCGCCCACCCCGGTAACACGCTGCTGCCGTTCTACGAGGACACGGCGCGGCGCCTGATACTGGCCAACACCGCGGAGTCGGTCGTGCCCCAATTCCTCGGCCCGAAACTGCTGACAGCGCTGCACACCGCGGCCCAGTTGCCGGTGTGGGAGGAGGCGGGCGTGTTCAGCCCGGCCGTGATCCACGGTTTGCTGGAACGGACACCACAGGCGGTGGATCTCATGCTTCGAAACGCGGCATCACCACCGGCCGCGGCGAACCTCTGCGCGTCCTCGGTCCGGCGGCAAGAACTCGATGCGAGCGCGCTGGAGCGCCTGACCGACGATCCGCAACGCATCCGTGACTATCTGTCGGGTCGACACCGCCGACTTCAGAGCCGCCGGTAGTCGCCCCGCTGGCCCGCGACCGAGGCCGGCTCAGAAACCGAGATCGAGCATCAGCCGCCGGGCCAGTGTCCGGTGCTGATCCGCAATGATTGGCTGCATGGAGTCCAGCTGTTCCTCCGACAGCTGCAGGACACGCAGCCATTCGGAGTTCTGACGCGCGGCGCCCTCGAAGCCGAAAGCGTGCCCCAATTCCTCCGCGGACTGATCGAACAGCGTGACCTGCAAGGCGGAGAAGTTCACGCTGCGCAATCCCGACGGCGCCGAGTATTGATAGACACCGAACCCGGTCACGCTCTCCTCGGTACCGAAGAACACGTCACCAAGCTCACCCGCGGTCGCGATCACCAGTACATCCGCGCCCATGCGCGATGCCATCCGGCTCAGACGCTCACGCTGGGTTTCGGTCTGCGCCTCGTTGAGATTCTCGTAGGAATCGGTGAAGCGGAGTTCCTGACGCAGACCGAGGCTGTTCTGCACGCGGACATCGGCAAACCCCCTGGACCGGAAGCTGTCCGCGATCTCCTTCGCCACGATGTCATGAATGCCCCAACGGTCCACGCGCATGCTGTCGCGACCCAGCGCCGCCTCCTGCACGCCACGACTCTGCAGGTAGAGAATCGCGTCCACGGCACCGATCACCACGACCTTCTGTCCGCTGCCGACTTCCGACAACGTTTCGTAGGGAGTGGTCACACACGCGGTCAAGGTCAGAACCGCGCAGAGCAGCAACAGGCGGCGTGTCATCTCGGATCCAGTCCCGCATCCATGCGGAGCAGCAAATGATGAACCCTATCCTGCCCGATGGCGGCCCGGCTGGGTAGCTGCACCGGCCCGGGGTCAGTGAACGACGTCCATCTGCAGGGCGCGCTCGATGGAATCGGTGGGGTGCGTGACCAGATCCTTGTTGATCGAACGGGTCACGCAACGGGACGTCGGCGTATCCAGATGTTCGCGAAGCTTTCCGAGAAACCGCGGGGCGGACACCAGCACCAGATCGTCGACACCGCGCCGGGTACGCGCGTCGCGCAGCCATCCGGCCAGTTCGACGGCAAAACGATCAGCCTCATGCTCGTGCGCCTGTCGGCTGCCCTCGGTCTGGTCCACGCCATGTCCGTGACTGGCGTGGGTCGCACCGCGACCACCGGTCACGAGTTCGCGATTCTTGAGCCGCGACGCCCCGTGCTGTAGCTCGTCGACAGGCTCCAGTGGCAGCCGGTTGGCCCGGAAGCGAAAGATTTTCGCCTGTGCGGCGTCGGCGACGACCACCAATCGGTGCTGAAAGTCTTCGTGCATGCTGCGGCTCCTTGCGACAAGTCAATCACCGGGCTGCCTGCGGGTGCGCCGACGAACCCGGCCGCCCAGCATAGCGCGAGGCCTCACCCGGGTGACAAGCCCACCAGCCACCCGCATGGGGTAGCGTGCAACGAAACCGTCAACTTTCGCGATTAGCGTGTCGAGCTTTCCAATCAAAAGGGGAGATCACGACGTGCTACTGCATCGCGCAACGTTACTGACAGGCGTGGGCCTGCTCTGCCTCGGCCTGGCGGCCTGCGAAGGTGACAACGGCTCCACGGGTGCTACGGGACCGACGGGGGCTCAGGGGCCCGCCGGACCGCAAGGTCCCGCCGGCGACGACGGAGCGGACTCCTCGATCACGCTCACCAGGATCGGCGGCTTTCTCAACCCCGCCGCGGGCTTTGATGAATCCGCGGCCGAAATCGTCGCCTTCGACGCCACCACCGCGCAGGCCTACGTCGTCAACGCGCAATCCGAGACGGTGGATATCGTTGATCTGTCCTCGCCCTCCAACCCGCTGCTGAGCGCGACGCTGGACGTGTCGGCAGACGTTGCCGCCGCTCGATCCGATGTCGCAAGCGCGGATGATCTGGGGGCGGCGAACAGCGTCTCGGTCAACGGTGGTGTCGTCGCGGTTGCGATCGAGGCGTCTCCGAAAACCGATCCGGGGTACGTCGCCTTCTACCAGACTTCCGACGGCAGCTTCCTGTCGGCGGTACAGGTCGGCGCGTTGCCGGACATGGTCACGTTCTCGCCGAACGGCAACTTCGTCATCACCGCCAACGAAGGCGAACCCAACAGCGACTATACCGTCGACCCGGACGGCACCATCAGCGTCATCGACGTCAGCGGCGGTGCCGCGTCGGTGCTGGACGCCGATGTTGCAACGCTGGACTTCTCGAGCTTTGCCGCCGCCGACCTGCGCGACCTCGGCGTTCGCCTGCCGATGCCGTTCGGAGCGACCGTGGCACAGGACATGGAGCCGGAATACATCGCCGTCTCCGCGGACTCGACCACGGCCTGGGCCTCGATGCAGGAAAACAGCGCCTTCGCCGAGATCGATCTAGCCACCGCAACGATCACCGCCGTCTGGGGAACAGGGACGAAGGACTTCAGCCTCCCCGGCAACGAACTGGACGTCAGCAACCGTGACGACACCATCTACATCGCCAACTGGCCGGTGAAGGGGCTGCTCATGCCCGATTCCATCGCCAGCTTCGACCACGCCGGAAAGACCTATCTGGTCACGGCCAACGAGGGTGACGGCCGCGAGTACATCAGTGAGGTCCCGGATGCGGCGAGCTGCACCCTCGGCCTGGCCGACTTCGATGACGGCGAATGCCTGGTCTATCTGGACGAAATCCGCATCCGCGACATCGTGGACCCGGACGAAGTTGCCGCGGCCATCGACTCCCCGGCCGTGGACCGCTTCCCGAGCTCGCAGACCGACGGTGATGGCGACATGATCGCCGACCTGTTCGAGAACGAGAACCTCGGCCGCCTGAAGGTGATTGCCACCGAAGGCCTGGATGACGCGAGCTGCCTGAACGCGGGCGGCCAGCCGACCTCGGCCTGCGTGTACGAGGAACTGGTCGCCTATGGCGCGCGCTCGTTCTCGATCTTCGATGCCGACAGCCGCGCCATGGTCTACGACAGTGGCAGCGATTTCGAGGTCATCACCGCGCAGCGCCTGGGCTTTGACGGCGGCTTCAACGCCAGCAACGATGACAACGAGAGCGACGACCGCAGCGACGACAAGGGTCCGGAACCCGAAGCCCTGACCCTGGGCACGCTGGCGGGCCGCACCTACGCCTTCGTCGGCCTGGAGCGCGTCGGTGGGATCATGGTGTACGACATTTCGTCGCCGGAGGCCCCGCGGTTCGTGCAGTACATCAATCCGCGCGACTTCAGCGAAGATCCGGAGAATCCGGATGACAGCTACAACACGGCGGCGGGAGATCTGGGTCCGGAAGGCATGATGTTCATCCCGGCGGCGGACAGCCCCAACGGCGAACCGTTGCTACTGGTCGGCAACGAGATTTCCGGCACGACCGCGATCTACCAGATCACGGTGTCCGAATTCGGGCAGTAGGCCGGAAACCGATAACGTCAGATCAGCAGGGGCGCTTCGGCGCCCCTGCTGCTATCCGTCGACCCTTTCGTGGTCGTCGGGTGTCTGATCCACCGGCAGTTCGGGCAGCTGCATGCGCTTGGCGCGCTTCTGCCACATCTGCCGAGCCAGCACCTGCATGTCCTGCGATTCGTCGCGCTCGTCGACGATCTCCAGGCCCAGCAGCGTCTCGATCACGTCCTCGCTCGTGACGATGCCGGCAGTGCCGCCGAAGGCGTCGACGACCAGCGCGATATGCTCGCGCTCCGTCAGAAACCGGTCGAACAGGCTGGGAATCGGATAGTCCTCGGGGATCACCGGCATCGACCGCTTGAAGCTGCCCAGCGTGCGTCCGGCCTCACCGGCCAGCAGCGCCTCGAGAATGTCATCCTTCAGCACATAGCCGGTCATGTGATCGGTAGAGCCATCCACGTAGCAGGGAATCCGCGAAAACCGCAGCGAGTCCACGGATGCGTGGAAGGCCTCGACGGTCATCTCCTCCGGCGCCGCGACGACCACCACTCGGGGCGTCATGACATCCCGCGCGGTGATATCCCGAAAGCGCAGCAGGTTCTTGATGATGCTGGACTCGGAGGCATGCAGGGCTCCCTGCTCCTGAACGATGTCCGTCATCGCCAGAAAGTCATTGCGGGACAGCACGCTCTTGTGCTCCTCGCTCTTCAGTCGGCGCGTGATGATCTGGCTCAGCCACACCAGCGGCGCCATCACGCCGCCAATGAACTGCAGCGACCGAACGGTGAACGGAGCAAGCCGCTGCCAGTGCGTGGCACCGATGGTCTTCGGGATGATCTCGGAGAGCACCAGGATGCCCAGCGTCATCGCCCCGGGCACCACCAGCACCGTGATGATCGGATTGGCATCCGCCCACAGCTTCGCGGCCTGATCGCCGACACCGATTGCACCCACCGTGTGGGCGATGGTGTTCAGCGTGAGAATCGCCGCCAGCGGCTTGTCGATATTGTCCTTGAAGATTCGCAGCTGCCGGCCGATCGCCGTGCCCTGCTCCTCCTGAATGCGGCTGTATGCGGGCGTGACGCTGAGCAGCACCGCCTCCCACATGGAGCAGAGAAACGAGAAGACGATGGAAACCAGGAAGAAGACAATCAGCAGGGACAGCATGGAGTGAGCGCAGAGACCTGTCAGGAGAAGGTGTAACGATGCCGGTCGCCGGCGCCCGCGTCACCTTGTCGTCGCAAATCGCCAGACCAGACAGTGATTGTTCGCCGGCATCGGGCAGTGCTCGACCAGACCCAGACCGCTTGCCCGTGCCAGTTCATCGACACGCTCCAGGTCGCGCAAGCCCATGTCCGGATCACGCTGGCGCAGGCTGTCGTCAAACCGCGCGTCCGACTCGGCTACAAAGTCGCCACCGACACGAAACGGACCGTAGACGATCAACGATCCGTCGGGCTCCAGCACCTCGGCGATCCGCCGGAACACGCCCTGTACGCCAGCCCAGGGCATGATGTGAAAGCTGTTGGCGGTGAAGACCGCATCGAAACGCCCGGGCGGCCACTGCCCTTCCAGGGCATCCAGCGGAAGCGGCGCGGGCAGCCGCCGCCCATCGCCATCAGCCAGCCACTGGCGTATGCCCGCCAACCGGTCCGGCAGATCCGAACACTGCCAGCGCAACTCGGGCAGTTGCTGCGTGAAATGCAGCGCGTGCTGGCCGGTCCCGCTGGCAATCTCCAGCACGCGCTCACCGCCGCCCAGATGACGTCGCAGCACATCGAGGATCGGTGCCTGGTTCCGTTCGCAGGCCGGCGCGAACGGCCGGACAGGATCCGCCGGGGCGCTCATCAGTCCTTCAGGGTGAAACCGACTTTCATCTTGACCTGCCAGTGACCGACATCGCCGTCGTTGATCCAGCCTCGCAGCTCATCGACCTCGAACCACTTCAGCTCGTCGACGTTCTTCGACGCCCGCTTGATCCCGGTGCGCACGGCATCCTCGATCCCGGTCTTGGATGACCCGACAATCTCGATCACTTTGTAGGTGTGGTCGCCTTCCATTGGGGGACTCCTGATCTCAGTGGAATCCCACCCTAACGCGCAGCCGGCCCGGACCCCAAGAACATGGATGGGTCCGCGCTGCGTCCGCCGACGGTCAGGGCGCCTTCGGCGGACGCGAGGCCAGGTAGGTCTCGCCGGGATCGGTCTGGTGGGAGACCCCGGTCGGGTCGGTCAGATCAATCTCGATGCCGTTGTCACCGGGCGTCGACGGGGTGCGGTAGACCCGCACCAGCTCGCTGGGCTCCGGCCGCTCCGGCGCGTCGACGACGGCGTCGGTGCCGATGTGATACCACTCGCCGGTCGCGTAGTCCGGCGCCAGGTCCAGCAGAATCCAGCCCTTCTGTTCCAGGTTGACCCATTGCAGGTGCCGGTTGGTCGTCCGCAGGACATTCGGCAGCTCTCCGGGAATGGGCAAACCCGGTGACGTCACCGAAGGACCCACGAACTCCACCGCGATCGGCGTCGGCGCCGGCAGCGCGTCGGGATTGGGCGAGACATTGAAGGCCCACGATGTATGGATGTCACCGGTGATCACGACCACGTTGTCCACCGCGGATGCCTCGGGATTGTCCGACCCGTCCGGGTTGTTGCCCTGGAGCACCTCGTACAGGCGTTCCTGACTGGTCGGATAACCATCCCAGGCATCGGTGTTCAGATACGTCGGCGGAACGGCGACCGCGCCCGGCGTCACTCGCAACTGGGACAGAATCAGCTGATTGCCCAGAATCTTCCACTTGGCCGTGGAGTTGCGAAGCTGGTCATGCAACCAGGCCTCCTGATCCGGACCCAGGATGTCGCGGTGCGCCGTGGTATCCCCGCACAGCGGATCCCCGCTCATGTACTGGCGGACAGCCTCACGCTGGAACGGCACGCCGGCATCGGATTCGTCGTCTCGACCCCACAGACGGGTGTCGATCATAATGATGTCGGCGAACTGGCCGGCGGAGTACTTGCGCCAGGTCTTGCCCAGACTGGGTGCGAACAGCTGGCCCGCGGCGACGACGTCATCGGCCACCGGGCGAATCGGCATCCATTCGAAGTAGGCCTGGATACCGAAGCTCTTGCGCTCGTACCAGTTGCCCTCGCCGCCTTCCTCGATCGGTCCCTCGGTGTGGTTGTTCGCGGTACAGCGGCGCGAGTTGTCGGTGGTTTCGTGATCATCCCAGACGGTGATCCAGGTGAACTGACGGTGCAGCTCGGCGAGATCGGCCTCCGCCTTGTGCAGGGCATGGCGGCGACGGTAGTCGTCCAGCGTCAGCATCTCGCCGGGCGGATCGACATCACGGGTATCACCGTACTCGCCGTTGCCGTATTCGTAGATGTAGTCACCCAGGTGGATGATCAGATCGATGTCATTGCGGTCGGCGATCTCCTTGTAGACGTGGAAATAGCCATGGGGATAGTTCGAGCAGGACACCACCGCGATCCGCAGCCGGTGCTCCGTATCGGCATCCCAGTCCGGCAGCGTCTGCGCACGTCCGACCACCGAGTCGTAACCCAGCGCGCTGAACCGATAGTAGTACGCCGTGTAGGGCTCCAGACTGGTGGCGTCGACCTTGACGCAGTAGTCGTTCGGCTCGCTTGCCATCGCCGAGCCCGCCGTCACCAGGTCCGTCAGCTCGGGGTCGCGGTAGACGGCCCAGTTCACCGTGACGTCACCGGAGATGAAGTTGCCATCCGCGTCGGTCGGCGTCACCCGCGTCCACAGCAGCAGGCTGTCGCTGGTCGGATCTCCGCTGGCCAGGCCGTGCTTGAACGGATCCTGCAACTCGACACCCGGCATGGTCACCCGGTTCGCCGGCGTCGATGACCGGCCGCAGCCAGCAACGCCCAACATGGTGCCAGCGGCACCCACAGCCGCCGTCGAGCGCAGAAACTCCCGACGGTTCAATCCGCGATCAGATGGCATAACGCCCTCCCCAGTATTCAGCCGATCAGTATGACCGGTCTTGTTGTCATTTCTGTGTCATCGTCCGGCAGGCGCCTCGATCACCTCTCCGGAACTTGCCTTTCGTCGCAAGTGTCTCCATAAAGGCCGAGTTGGCGATGCCGACCCCATTTTCCACAAGGAACGCTTGCTGATGCATTCTTCTTACGACATTGCGGCCTCCCGGCCCCAATCCGCGCTGCAGACCAACAAGGTCCTGCGCAATACCTACATGCTGCTGTCGATGACCCTGCTGTTCAGCGCGGTCATGGCCGGCATCTCGATGGCCGTCAACGTCCCCTACGGTGCGGCGCTGCTGTGCTCGCTGGGCGCGCTGGGCATCATCTGGTTCGTGATCCCCCGCACCGCGAATTCATCCAACGGGCTGATCGCGGTCTTCGCCTTCACCGGCCTGCTCGGCTTTGGCCTGGGCCCCGTGCTCAACATGTACATGACTGGTCTGGCCAACGGACCACAGATCGTGATGATGGCGCTGGGCCTGACCGGCTTCACCTTCGTCGGGCTTTCTGCCTACGCGGTGACGACCAAGAAGGACTTCAGCTTCATGGGCCACATGCTCATGGCCGGCATCATAGTCGCCTTCGTCGCCAGCATCGGCGTGCTGGTCGCCTCGCTGTTCGGCTTCTACTGGCAGCCGCTGGGTCTGGCGATCTCCGCGCTGTTCACCATCCTGATGTGCGGTCTGATCCTGTACCAGACCGGCGAGATCATGAACGGTGGCGAGACCAACTACATCCTGGCCACGACGACGCTTTATCTGTCGATCTACAACCTGTTCACCAGCCTGCTCCACATTCTCGGCGTGAGCATGGGCGAGGACTGAACCCCGCCAGGTTCGAACACATGACGGCCGCCTTCGGGCGGCCGTTTTCGTTGGCCAGCAACGTTCTACGGCGAACCGGCCACCAGGCGACGACGCAAGGCGGGATAGAAGATCAGCAACGCCGCCGCGCGCAGGACGACATAGCAGACGAACGCGGCCCACAAGCCCGCATTGCCGGCCGCCGCGCTCCACCACATCGCCAGCAGCAGAAACCCGCCGGCCGACAGCAGCGACGCGTTGCGCATCTGCGCCGTCGCCGTCATCCCGATGAAAATCCCGTCCAGCTGGAAGGCGCCGAACGACAGCGCCACGTAGGCGATCGCCCAGGGCAGGAACTGAGCGGCAACCGCCCGAACGGCCTCCAGGTCCGTGAGGACATGAACAATCGGAGCACCGAACATCCACAGGCCGCCGGCAAGCGCGCAGGCCGTGCCGAACGCCAGTACCGTCGAGCGACGCACGGTCAGATCGAAGCTGCGCGGATCGCGCCGCCCGTAGGCCGCGCCGATCTGCGACTCGGCGGCGAACGCAAAGCCGTCAAGAAAGTAGGCGCTGAAGGTCACGAATTGCAGCAGGACGTGATTGGCCGCCAGCACCTGATCACCGAACACCGCGCCGGCATTGGTGAACCACGCGAAGCAGACCAGCATCAGCAACGTGCGGATCATGATGTCGCGATTGGCCTTGAGCGTGCTCACCAGCGCCGCGGATCGGCGAATGCGCGACCAGGGCCAGAATGGCTCGGCATCGATACGCTCGTCGCGAAACCCGCGCAGCAACAGCCAGCCGCCCAGGCCGAACGCCAGCCATTCGGAGATGGCCGTGCCCAGTGCGACACCCTCGACGCCCCACTCCAGCACGCCGGCCAGCAACACATCCAGGACGATATTCAGCGCATTCATCGCCAGCTGAATCAGCATCAGCGTCCGGCTGTGCCCCCGACCGATCAGCGATCCGCAGACGACGAACAACCCCAGCGCGGCAGGTACGCCCCAGAGACGGATCGACAGATAGGCCGCGGCGCCGGCTTCCACCGACGCGCTGGCGTCGAACATCGACAGGATCAGCCGAACCAGGGGCCACTGAAGTGCCAGCACCATGCCCGCCAGCAGCCACCCGAGCAGCAGGTTGCGCATGAAACACGCCCGAATCTCCGCCGTGTCCCGGGTCCCGGCCGCCTGCGCGGTGAACCCGGTCGTGCCCATGCGCAGAAAGCCGAATCCCCAGTAGATCAAGCTGAAGATCAGCGAACCCAGCGCGATGGCGCCCAGATCGGCCACGCGACCAAGATTGCCGATCACGGCGGTATCGATCAGCCCCAGCAGCGGCGCGGCGACATTGGCCAGAACAATGGGCCAGGCGATCGCGAACAAACGGCGATAGCTCGGCGCGGGAACGGAGCCGGACGACTCGACTCGAACGGTCATTTCAGGCGATCAGCGGGATGCGACCGGTCAGCGTAACGATTCGTCACGTCGACGTCTCGCGAGCCGCCCGACGGCGCTCGCGGGACCGTCCTACGACCACGGGCGGGGGCGACTGACGCCACCCCTGCGCACAAACCAACAATCACCGGCATAATTGTTGGATAGTGCGTCGTCCGGTGATCGCCGGGACGATGACAAGCACGCGTGCGGGCTTGGACCGGGCGGCCCAACCAACGTGCGACACGAACAACGAGACGACGCCTGGCCAGATTCGAGAGACGACTTATGTTGTTCAGCCTGCAAGTCCTTTTCTACCGCTTCTACATGTTCCTGCTGAAGACCTCGATACGGATTCTTCCGTTTCGGGAGCCGCGGCTATTCAGCGGCGCGGATTCCGCCCACGCGCTGTGCGACGCGCTGGCGGCCGACGGCGTGAAACGGCTGCTGATCGTCACCGACGCGGTGCTGGTCAAGATCGGACTGGTCGACCCACTGCGCCAGCGTCTGGAATCCGCCGGCGTGACCGTCACCGTGTTCGACGGCGTGGAACCCGATCCCAGCGTCGCGCTCATCGAGAAGGGCGTGGAGCAACTCAAGCGGGACAGCGCCGACGCGATTCTCGCCATCGGCGGCGGCTCCAGCATCGATGCCGCCAAAATCATTGCCGCCCGCGCGACCAACAACAAGCCCATCCGCAAGATGGAGGGTTTGTTCCGCGTCTTCCGCCGGCCATTGCCTCTGCACGCGATCCCGACCACGGCCGGAACCGGTTCGGAGGTGACGATCGCCGCGGTGGTATCCGACCCGGAACGCCACAAGAAGATGTCGGTCATCGACCTGAAGCTGACACCCGTCAGTGCCTGCCTGGACGGCAAGCTCATGGCCGGCCTGCCGCCGGGCGTGACCGCGGCCACCGGCATGGACGCGCTGACACACGCCGTGGAGGCGTACATCTCGCGCAACGCCATGAAGCGGACGGATGAACAGGCCATCGAGGCCACACGCCTGATCATGGAGCACCTGCCCAAGGTCATGGCCGACGGTCAGAACATCGAATCGCGTCAGCAGATGGCGCTAGCCTCCTACAAGGCGGGCATTGCCTTCACCCAGGCCGGGGTCGGCTACGTGCACGCCATCTCGCACAACTTCGGCGCCCGCTACCACACGCCCCACGGTCTCGGAAACGCAATCGTCCTGCCCTACGTGCTCGAGTATTCCAAGACGGCCTGCGCGGGCCGCCTGGCCGACCTGGCGCGTGTCAGCGGCATGGACGGCGACGGTGCCGACGATCTGGAACTGGCCGAACGCTTCATCCGCCGGGTCCGCGAAATGAATGCGCAGTTCGGCATTCCCGCCGGCTTGGACGCATTGCGGGACGAGGACGTTCCGGCCATTGCCAAGGCCGCGATGTCGGAAGCGCATTTCACCTACGCGGTCCCGCGCTACATGGATCGCGAAACCTGCGAGGCTTTCATCCGCACGATCAAGCTGCCACCGCAGCCATCCGAGGATGCCGCCCTGGCCGCTTGAACGTTTTGTGACCATCGCGGACGAACGCCCGCGAATCACGACCGCGGGCGCCACTGTTCACATGGTTATCCACAGATTCTGTGGAAAAGCGGAACGCGTCCGGAGCCATGAAGAATCCGGTCAGCGCGGGTTGTCCCGCAGCAGCCGGAAGATCTCCTGATTCGCCGACAGCAGGCTGGTCGTGCTGCCTTCGCAGATGGCCTGCGACGGATACTCCGTCGCACCGAACCACACGTGGCCGGCCGAATCCACGGTATTGAGCTGGACGACACGCTCCTCGGCACAGCCGGTCAATGTCCTCCGTTCCAGCTCGCCAGCCCCGGTCACCATGTCGTTGAAGACGCTGGCGCACTGGTTGGCCGCGCGAATCTGCGCGATCGTGTCCGCGACCGGCGGACGCTCGTCGTTGACCACGCCGGCACCCTCGCCCCCCTCGAACGGCGCACAGGTGTCCTGCAAACCGTGAAAATGAATCACGCTGAAGGGGCGGCTGGGCGTGCAATCGAACAAAGTGGTCGGCGGATCGGTGGACAGATCCTGATTCACCAGATAGCCCGCCGATACACCGACATGCGTGATCCGCTCCGAAAGCTGGCAACCCAGCCGATAGGCCATCATCCCGCCGTTGGAATGCCCCACGGCGGCTATCCGGGACGCGTCAATCGCGACACGCGCCGTGACCCGGTCGATGATCGCGGCGATCGCACCGACATGATCCACCTCGTCCCGTCGGGCACCACCGCAGCAGACGCCCGCATTCCAGGTCAGCAACTCGGTGTCGGTCGCGTATCCCTCGACGCGCACCACGGCGATACCCGCGGCCCCGGCGTCCGCCTGAATCTGCGCGGTCTGCTCGAAGCCGTCCGCGCTGCCGCCGCCGCCATGCAGACTGATCACCAGCGGGACCGGATTGTCCCGACCGGCGGCAGCCGGCACGAATACGTAGAAGCGGTGGGCGATGCCATCGAGCACGATGGCATCCTCGGTTTCTCCGGTCGGGTAGGGGCCGGGACCACCGGCGCCATCACCGCCACCGCAACCGACCAGCAGTGACACCGCCAGTCCGAGCGCAAGGCTTCGCAGGCATCGCGGGCCAATGGCAAGTGAGAGAATCTGGGGCATCGTATTCAAATCATCCATGCAGTGAAGGGAGACACCATGCAGCCGGCTGACTACTGCGAGCGCGACCTGACAACAGCTCTGACCGCCATGGACGCCAAAACGCTCACCAGCGAGGCGCTGACGAGAGCGATGCTCGATCGCATCGCCGAGCGTAACCCGAGCATCAACGCCGTGGTGGCGATGCAGCCCGAGGTCGCCCTGGAGCAGGCTCGGCAAGCCGATGCCGAACGCGCGGCGGGCCACCTGCGCGGACCGCTGCACGGCATCCCCATGACCATCAAGGACGGCTTCGAAGTCCAGGGGATGGTGACCGCCAGCGGCTCCCCCAGCCTGAAGAACTACCAGCCCAAGGCCAATGCCGCGGCCGTGCAACGCCTGATCGATGCCGGCGCCATCATCGTCGGCAAGACCAATGTTCCGTTGTTCTGCGGCGACTTCCAGTCCTACAACGCGGTGTACGGCACCACCAACAACCCCTGGGACACCAGCCGGTCGCCAGGTGGCTCCAGCGGCGGAGCCGCTGCCGCTCTCGCCTCCGGCATGACGCTGGTGGAACTGGGCAGCGACATCGGCGGATCAATCCGCAACCCCGCCCATTTCTGTGGTGTCTACGGCCACAAGCCCTCGCAGGGTATCGTCCCGACGCGCGGCCACATCCCCGGCCCGCCCGGCACGAAGGCGCAGACGGACATGGTGGTTGCCGGTCCGATGGCGCGCAGCCCGTCGGATCTGCGCCTGATGCTGGACGTGCTCGCCGGTCCAGACGAAATGGATGACGAAGGTTGGCAACTGGACCTGCCCGACTGCCGCTGGCAGGGCGATGAACTCCGGGTGCTGTGCTGGTTCGACGATCCAATCTGTCCAATCGACAGTGGCTACCGCGCGCAGCTGCGCAATGCCGCATCGGCCCTCAAAGAGCTGGGCGCGTCCGTTACCGAGACACCACCGGACGACCTGCAACTGAGTCGCTACTACCCGCTTTACATGCGGTTGCTCGCGGGGGTCATGGGCGGGGGTGTCCCGTCCAAGCTGTTCCGGCAGATGCAGTGGGCCGCGCGCATGGGGCGCCTGACTGGCAAGACCGCAGCGGACACCCTGCCGGGCTACGCCGCGGGCGCGACGCAGACACACCGCCAGTGGCTGCGCGACAACGAGATGCGTCACCGCATGCGCCACCAGTGGCGGACCCTGTTCGAATCCCACGATGTCATCCTGATGCCCGTCACACCCACGCCGGCCATGCCGCATCAACATGCCGGCAATCTGTTCAAACGCCGCATCCAGGTCGATCGCGTCTCGCGGCCCTACGCCGACAACATGGCGTGGATCTCGCCCGCCACCCTGCTGCACCTGCCCGCCACCGTCGCACCGATCGGACTCACCGACAGCCTGCCCGTCGGCGTGCAGATCGTCGGGCCGTACCTGCATGACAAGCGGACGATTCGAGTGGCGGAATTGCTGTCAGAGACGATCGAGCGTGAGAGTATCCCGATCCACAACGGCTGAACCTGCCCACGACAACCCGAGCGCCCCCTGGGAGGTTTCTCCCAACAACTCTATAGATGTCCGGTTATCCGCGTTTTATGCGTTCTGACATTCGGATGGCGCCAAGCGTCACGCAAGCGGAGCACCCATTCAGCACGCTCGCTCCAGACCGAATTCGTTCTCGAAGTCGAACATTGTCGGTAAGGTTTGCACGTGAAGCTAGCGCAATTGGGGCTGATGGCCTCAGCGTAAGCCAACTTTCGTATCACCAATTCTTCGGACTACTTCATGCGTCAACATACGCCACTGTTTGCAGCAGCCACACTGCTCCTGTCACATAGCTTAGCCATGCCGGTGGCTGCGCGGGATGAGCAGGTTCCGACGGAGAGTTTCTCCCGCTATCAGGAATTTCATAGCGTTCGACTCTCACCATCAGGGAAATACATCGCCGTGTCGGTCCCACGCGGGGACACTACAGGGCTGGTCATCCTTGATACCGAAACCCTACAACTGGTCTCCGCTGGCCAACTTGACGAGGATATGCACGTCCTCAGACCGACATGGGTCAGCGACAACACCCTAGTCTCCGGTGTCGGGTACCAAGAATATTGGAGTCAGGCTCCGATCAACCGCGGGGAGTTGGTTTCCTTCTCCGCGCAAGGCGGAGATCTTCGATACCTGATGGGCTTCAAGGGACGCCATGACTCCGGGAAGGTACCCGGAACGATTTTCAATGGCTGGAGCTTCCTGGACAACAGGCTTGAATTCGACGCCGACAACGTCTTGGTGTCTTCGTGCGCATGGACGTCAGGCGAACTCTGTCACTGGTCGCTCTATCGCCTCAACATCGATAGCGGACGCCGTCAGCGGGTCATTCGCGCGCCTCAGCTAGGCACAGGGGATTTCGTGACAGACCGTGGCGGCGACGTTCGTTACTTCGTTGGTGAAACGGACAACCTAGTTGGAATTAACCTCTATGAATTTGACGCTGAAAATCGAACCTGGGGCAAGGTCGAATTCGACAGCATTGGCAACGCCGTGCCGGTCTCATACGACCCGGACAATGATCACCTTTACCTATCGGCAATCGGCGCTAGCGGAATGCGTTGCCTATACCGCACGGTATCGACACTCGATTCCGTCGAAGAAATCGCCTGCCACGACACTGTCGACCTCCATTCGTTCGACCTCAACTCTGAGGGAACGCGACCGATCCGAGCCTACTTCCAGAATGGCCTGTTCGAATCCGTGAATGTAGCGCCGGACCTCGAAGAAGCACGTTTGCTGGAAGCCATCAGCAATCGCTTTGAAGGCAACCTAGTGCAGATCGCCTCCTGGTCAGACGATGGCAATCTATTTGTCTTCCACGTGTCCAGTGACCGAAATCCTGGCGAATACTACCTGTTCGATCGCGCAGCCAAGCGCGCTCGCTACCTGTTTGCCACCAGGAGCTGGATCGATCCGAAACAGATGGCCGAACGCCGCCCCATTCACTATGAGGCACGCGACGGCACCCTCATTCGGGGTTACCTAACCGTGCCGCCACAAGGTGATGCACCCTGGCCCATGGTTGTGCTCCCGCATGGCGGTCCGTTTGGAATCCAGGATGGCTGGCGCTGGGATCCCGACGCGCAATTTCTGGCGGGCAGAGGTTACGCCGTCTTGCAAGTGAACTTTCGAGGGTCGGGAGGCTACGGCGCTGATTTCCACGACGCTGGCATCCACCAGTGGGGCACAGGCATGATCAATGACATCACCGACGGTACACGCTGGGCGATCGAGTCAGGCGTCGCCCACGCGAACAACATCTGTGTCTTCGGGGTCAGTTTCGGCGGCTATTCGTCCATGATGAGTGCAGTGCGCGAACCGGAGCTCTATCAGTGCGTTGTGGCATACGCCGGCGTATACGATCTGCGAACGCTCAACCGAAAGTCAGACACTGGCCAGTTCAGTCGTGGTCGAAATTTCATCGACGATTACATCGGCGACTCGAACGAAGACCTGCTGGAGCACTCGCCCATCACCTACATCGACAAACTGAAAGCGCCGGTCATGATTGTCCATGGTATCAACGACGAACGGACGCCCTACAAAGACGCGAAAACGCTACGCAGCGCGCTCAAACAGCGGGATATTCCCTATGAATGGTTCGTGCGAGACCGCGAGGGCCACGGATTCCGCAAGCCCGAGAATCGCTTGGAATTCTACGATGCCCTCGATGATTTTCTGAGCAAACACCTGACCCCCGCGGAGGGCTCCTAGCTGTCGCACATTCAGACCTGCCGAATACGCCCGTCCCCCGACGCCACCATGAACGTGGCGTCGAGGGATTGCTCGTCGGTGACTGCGGTCACCGTCGGCACGGTCCAGTACTCCACCTGGGTGCGCTCGCGATCCACGTCGACGACGAGATAGCCGTTCCGGGTGCCCTCGTAGTACTTGCCGTGGATGTTGATGGCCAGCAACGCGCCGCCACCGCGCGCCAGCAGGATGTCCTCCAGGTCGCCGGTGCTGGTGTCCGGCCCGAGCGTCTGCGGATCACCAGCGGAGCTGATCGAGGGCGCGACGAACTCGGTGGCGAGCACGCCCCGGCCGGTCAACGGGTCGTAGACCAGCGGGTTGTTCGGGTCACGCGTGACCTCGAAGACGATGGAGGCGTGCACGTCGCCGGTCAGCACGACGATGTTGTCCACTCCGCCCTGCTCGATCGCGTCAAACAGGCGGTTGCGCGCCGGCTCGTAGCCGTCCCACTGATCCGGATTGGCGAAGATGCTCGCGCCGGTCACGGCCGGCGCGCCGAACAGCTTGAGCGGTGACAGCACGACCTGATTGCCGAGCAACCGCCATCGCGCGGACGATGTCCGCAAGCCGTCGATCAACCACTGTTCCTGCTTCGCGCCCAGCATCTGCCGCTGCGGATCGACAAAGTCGCCGGTCTGGGTGAAGAAATCACCGACGCCGAGATTGCCGGGCAGCACTTCATCGCGCCCGATGCGCCGGGTATCCAGCATGAACAGATCGATCAGGTCACCAAACGCGAAATCGCGGTAGATGCGTTCCGGATTGGCGGGGTCCGGCGAGCGGATCGGCAACCATTCCAGCGCGGCCTGCAAGGCATTCGCCTGCCGCACTTCGATCGGCCCGTGAATCTCCGGGTCATGGTCATTGGGATCGGCCCCGCCGCTCCAGGTCCCGTCGACGGTTTCGTGGTCGTCCCAGACCCAGATCATCGGATGGGCCGCGTGCAGTGCCTGCAACTCGGGCTCGCGCCGGTAGCTGGCGTAGCGGGCACGGTAGTCATCGACCGTAACGACATCGATCGGCGGCTGGTGGGCGCGCACCGCGTCACGGTCGGTTTCGTAGATGTAGTCGCCCAGATGCAGGAACAAATCGATGTCGTCGCGCTCGGCCAGGCGCGCATAGGCGTTCCAGAGCCCACGCGAGTAGTCGCCACAGGTCGCCACGCCAAGCCGCACGCGCTCCGGCGAGCCGGTGGGCAAGGTCCTGGCGCGGCCGACGGGTGACGTGACCTCGCCCGCCTTGAACCGGAACCAGTAATGCCGGCCCGGCTGGAGTCCGGCGGCGTCGACCTTGACCGTGAAATCCCGTGCGGCATCGGCTAGGACATCACCCCCGGTCACCGAAACGGTCAGATCGGCATCCTCGTAGACCTCCCAGGTCACGGTGACCGGCTGATCACCGGTTTCCGGCGTGATGCGCGTCCACAGCATCACGCGGTCGCTCAGCGGATCACCGGAGGCGACGCCATGGACGAAACCGACGGCATCGGGCTCGGGGCCTGCGCCGTCGTTCACGCCAGGCGCACCGGACTGTCCGCAGGCAGGGAGCAGACTGGTCGCGGCGAGCGCGGTCCCGGCCCGCAGAACATCACGTCGATTCGGTGGCGCCATGGTCACACTGTTCCCGATTCAAATCCGGACAGCATAATTGCCTCGCGTGAATCCGGGATGATGCAAAGCGCGACCGGTATGCTGGAATGCGTTTCGAGCCATCAGGGAGGGGGCGTTGACCGAACTGACCGACACCTTGCGCGACTTCGTGCCCGCGCTGCTCGTCCTGACTGTCATGATTCTGGTGCTGGGCGGCCTGCACTGGTGGCTGCTCGCGCGGCGCGGGGATCTCGGCAACGAGGCCCGGCTGCCCCGCCAGTTGCTGCTGGCTGGCGGCACGCTGGTCGGCCTGTTGCTGCTGGTGCTGGCACTACCCATGTCGGAGAGCCTCCGCGGACAGGTGCTCAGCCTGCTCGGTGTCGTGCTCACCGGCGTGATCGGCCTGTCGTCGACCACGTTCGTGGCCAATGCCATGGCGGGGGTCATGTTGCGGGTCGTCGGGCAGTTCCGGCCCGGCGACTTCATCCGGCTTCAGGATCGGTTCGGGCGCGTCACCGAGCGCGGTCTGTTCCATGTGGAGATCCAGACCGAGGACCGCGACCTCACCACCTTTCCCAACCTGCTGCTGATCACGCATCCGCTCACGGTCGTGCACCGCAGCGGCACCATCGTCTCCGCGCAGGTCTCGCTGGGGTACGACATTCCCCGCGACGCCATCGAGGAAGCCCTGGTCGAGGCCGCCGGACGGGCCGGCCTGGAGGATCCCTTCGTGCAGGTCGTCGCATTGCAGGATTTTTCCGTGCTCTATCGCCTGGCCGGCACGCTCAATGAGGTCAAGCACCTGCTGACGGCGCGCTCGAACCTGCGCAAGTCCATGATGGAAGCGCTCCATGGCCGCGGTTTCGAGATCGCCTCGCCGACATTGATGATCCAGCGTCAGCTCGCACCCGATACCGCCATCCTGCCGGAGGGTCAGCCCGCGAATCCCGAGACCGAACCCGGTGTCGTCGATGCGGACGCGCCGGAATCCAGGATCTTCGACAAGGCCGACGACGCCCAGGCGCTGGAGCACGCCCGCGAGCAACTGGCCGCGCTGGAGGATCGCGACAGTCCGGAGCGAGCGGCACTGGAACGGCAGATCACCGAACTCGAGGCGCGCCTCAAAACCCGGGGTGATACATCGGAGTCCGGGGCCGACCGCTAGAACGACTCGCGTCTCCGAATCTGAAGAGAAAGTGAGATACTAGGCGGTATGCCAATCTCACGACGTGTCGGCGAGGTGTCTCGTGCCGCAGCGGTGCTGCTGTGCATGACGACGCTGTCCGCCTGTGTGCATTCGGTGGAGCGATCGCCCACCGACGGCATGCCGCTGCCCGCGGACTGGATGACGGCGTCCCCGACCGCAGAGGCGACCGGTGATCCGCGCTGGTGGATGCGGTTCCAGCAGCCCGGCCTCAATGCGCTGGTCACCGATGCGCTGACGCGCAACCGCCAGCTCCAGGCTGCACGGGCCCGGCTGGATCAGGCCGAAGCGCTGCTGCGGCAGCAGACCTCCGGACTTTATCCGTCGCTGGAGCTCAACGGCCGTGCCAGCCGTGGCAAGAACGTGATCTTCATCGGCGATCAGCGCGTCCAGACGATCAGCAACCAGTACAGCCTGTCGGCCAGCGCCGCCTACGAGGTCGATCTTTGGGGACGCGTGCGCCACGGCCGCACCGCATCCCGGCTCGATGCCCAGGCCGCCGCGCTGGATGCGACGGCCGCGGCCCACAGCATCGCCGCCCAGGTCACCGAAACCTGGCTCAGCCTGATCGAGACCGAAGCGCGCCTGGCGCTGACCCGCTCCCAGGCCGAGCTGAACACCCGCTATCTCGAACTGACCCGCCTGCGCTTCGAATACGGCTCCGGCTCCATCGTCGGCATCCGCCAGCAGGAGCAGCAGGTGGCCGGCGTCGAAAGCCAGGCGCCGCTGCTGACCGCGCAGGCCGGCGTGCTGCGCAACCAGCTGGCCGTGCTGGCCGGACACCCACCCGGCAAGATGCGCATCGCGGTGCCCGGCAGCCTGCCGCAGTTGCCGCCACCGCCCACCGCGGGACTGCCGGCCGATCTGTTGCTGCACCGACCCGACGTCATGGCCGCGTATCGACGCGTGCTGGCCGCGGATCATCGCGTCGGCGTGGCGGTCGCCGACCGGCTGCCCAGCCTGCGCCTGACCGCGGATACCGGCTACCAGTCGCAATCCACCGAAACGCTGTTCGACGACCTGATCTGGAGCGTCGCCGCCGGTATCGTCGGCCCGGTCTTCGACGCTGGCCGCCGCGCCGCGGAAGTCCGACGCACCGACGCCGTGCTGCGCGAGGCGCTGGCGCAGTACGAGCAGGCCTTGCTGGACGCGATGGCCGAGGTCGAGAACGCTCTGCTTCAGGAACAAGAACAGCGACGGCATGTCGAGGCGCTGGAAAAACGCGTCGCCGCAAGCCGCTCACTGCTCGAAGCCACGCGTGATCGCTACCAGAACGGCCTGTCGGACTATCTGCCCGTACTGACCGCGCTAACCACGCTGCAGGCCGACGAGCAGTCCTATCTGACGGCCAAGCGCCAACTGTTGTCCTACCGCGTCCAGTTGCATCGCGCACTGGGCGGAGACTGGTCGGTGGTCGACACCGGCAACGGGGAATCCTCATGAAACGACGGACCAAGGTCTTCGCGTTCTTCGGCATCGTGATCCTGGGCATGCTGATCCTGACGGTGCTGGTGAAGACCAAGCCAAAACCGGGTCGATCGGACGCCGGCCCCGTCAAGCCGCTGGTCGAAACGGTCCAGCTGACGGCCGGCACGGTGCGGGTGGAAATCGACGCCACCGGCACCGTGCAGGCGGCCCGCGATGTCCAGGTCACCTCCGAGGTCGGCGGTCGCGTGGAAGCCGTGGCGCCCGATTTCATTCCCGGTGGACGCGTGAAGGCCGGCGATGCACTGATCCGCCTGGAGGCCGAGCGCTTCGAGCTGGCCGTGGATCAGGCCCGGGCGAACCTCGCCCGCGCCCGCAGTGATCTGGCCCTGGAGCAGGGCCGGGTTGAGGTGGCCGAACGCGAATGGACGCTGTTCGACCGCACTGACGCGGACGGTGCGCTGGCCCGGCGCAAACCGCAGCTCGCCGCCGCCCGTGCCACGGTAAAATCCGCCGAGGCGCAGCTGCGCGATGCCCAGTTGAACCTTGAGCGCAGCACCATCACCGCCCCATTCGATGGCGTGGTCCAGTCCGAGACGGTCGAAGCCGGCCAGGTGGTCAATGCCGGCCAGCAGCTCGGCCGACTGCTCGGGGACGACGTGTTCCACGTGCTCGCAAGCGTGCCCGTGGACCGTCTGCAATGGTTGCCGTTGCCAACCGCCGATGGCTCCGCCGGCGCGGCCGCCGACATCCGCCAGCCGAACACCACCGGCGCCCGCGAAGGTCGGGTGATCCGCGTGCTCGGCGATCTGGATCCGGAAGGCCGCATGGCCCGACTGCTGCTGGAGGTCCCCGAACCATTGAGCGGCCCGACTCCGCTGCTGGTTGGCGCCTTCGTCGACGTTGCGCTCCACGGCCGCGAACTGATCGACACCATCGCAATACCGCGCGCGGCGCTCATCGGCTCCAACGCGGTGTGGCGGGTGAACGATGACAACGCACTGGAAAAGACATCGCTGACCATCACCTGGCGCAGCGATGACGCCGTCTTCATCCGCAGCGGCAGCGGCGGCCTGAATGACGGCGATCGCATCCTGAAGACCCGCATCCCGCTGGCGGTCGAGGGCATGCACGTGCGCATCGCCGGCGACGACGCCCCCGATCGGACCGAAGCCGGCGAGCCGGGCTGATCATGAACGCGCCTTCATCAACCGGCCGCAAACCCGAGTGGATGCGCGGCCCGCTGGCCTGGCTGGCGGCCAACCCGGTGGCCGCGAACCTGCTGATGCTGGTCCTGATCATCGGCGGCTGGATCATCGGCAGCGGCGTCAAGCAGGAAGTGTTTCCGGAATTCGACGCCGACATCATCACCATCGACATCGCCTACCCGGGCGCCAGCCCGGAGGAAGTCGAACAGGGCATGATCCTGGCGATCGAGGACTCGGTGCGCGGCATCGATGGCGTCAAGACGGTGGAATCCCACAGCTATGAGGGTGCCGGAACAGTCGTCGCCGAGATCGTGTCCGGCTATGACCCCGACAAGGTCTCGACCGACGTCAAGAACGCGGTGGACCGCATCACCAGTTTCCCGGAAGACGCGGAACGGCCGATCACCAGCCTGGTGGCGATCAAGACGAAGGTGATCACGCTGGTGCTGCACGGCAACACCGATCACGCCACCCTGAGGGATCTGGCCGAGCGCGCCCGCACCGACCTGCTGAACCGCCCAGACATCACCGAGGTCGTGCTGACCAACGCGCCGCCCCGGGAGATCGCCATCGAGGTGTCGTCCAGCGCCCTGCACGCCTACGGTCTGTCGCTGCCGCAGATCGCCGACCGCATCCAGAGTCACGCCGTGGAGCTGCCGGGCGGCGCCATCCGCACCGAGGGCGGCGAGGTGCTGGTCCGCATGGACGAGCGACGCGATTTCGCACGCGAGTTCGATGATATTCCGCTGCGCACCAACCGTGAGGGCACGGTACTCACACTGGGCGACATCGCCACCATCCGCGACGGATTCTCCGACAGCTCCTACCTGGAAACCCGCTTCAACAACGACCCCGCGGTGATGCTGGAGGTCTTCCGCGTGGGCGACCAGACCCCGATCAGCGTGTCTGGCGCGGTGCGCGACTACACCACCGAGCTGAACGGCCAGCTGCCGGAAGGTTTGCGCGCGGACACCGTCTACGACGACTCCGTCTTCTACGAAGACCGCATCAACCTGCTGCTGCGCAACGGCTTGCTCGGGTTCGTGCTAGTCATCGTGTTGCTGACGCTGTTCCTGGAACCCAGACTGGCGTTCTGGGTCACGCTGGGCATTCCCATCTCGTTTCTTGGCGCCATGCTGCTCATGCCGGCGATGGACGTCAGCTTCAACATGATCTCGCTGTTCGGGTTCATCGTGACGCTGGGGATCGTGGTCGACGACGCGATCATCGTCGGCGAGAACATCTACCACCAGCGCGAGCTGGGGCACGGACGGTTGAAGGCCGCGATCCTCGGGGTGCGCGGCGTCGGTGCGCCGGTCGTGTTCGCCGTGCTGACAACCATCGTCGCATTCTCGCCGCTGTTGTTCGTCCCCGGCCCGGCCGGCAACTTCTTCCGGGTGCTGCCGGCCATCGTGATCTGCGTTCTGCTGATGTCGCTGGTCGAGTCGCTGGCCATCCTGCCCAGCCACCTCGCCCATTCGAAGCATCCACGCACCACCGGCATCGAGGGCTTCCTGGTGCGATTGCAGCATCGTGTCGCCGCGTGGATGGACCGGGTGATCGAGCACCGTTACACGCCGGTGGTCCGTTGGGCGACGATGCACCGGACCATCTCCATCGCCACCGGCATCGCGGTGTTCTTCGCATCCATCGGACTGGTGGCGGGCGCGCGCGTGAAGACCGAGTTCTTCCCCAACATCGATGCCGACTTCATCTTTGCCAACGTGCGGGTGCCCTACGGCTCGAACATCGAGCTGACCCGGGACACCCTGGACAAGACCGTGGCGGCGATGCACGAGACGCTGGCCGAATACCCGGACGACGCCCGCATCGTCGACGCGGTCATCACAGTGCTGGGCGATCAGCCGAATCTCTCGCAGGCCTACCGGCCCGGCGACGGCCTGGGGTCCAGCCACCTGATCAGCGTGCAGGCCACACTGGCGCCGGCCAGCGAGCGCGACGTCAAGACCCAGGAGTTCTCGGACCGCTGGCGGGAAAAGGTGCAGCGGATTCCGGGCGTGGACCGCACCCAGTTCGTTCACACCACCGGACCGGGCGCGGGCGCCGACCTGACCGTTCAGCTCAAGCACCATGACGTGGACACACTGGAGGCGGCCGCGGACATGCTGGCCGCCAAGCTGCGCGAGTTCACCGGGCTGTCCGACATCGACAACGGCTACTCCGGCGGCAAGGAACAGCTGAACGTGACGCTGACCGAAGCCGGCAAGACGCTGGGGCTGACCTCCAGCGAGGTCGGCCGCCAGATACGTGGAGCCTTTTTTGGCGCCGAGGCGCTGCGTCAGCAGCGTGGCCGCGACGAGGTGCGGGTGATGGTGCGTCTGCCGGCGGAGGAACGCGCCGAAGAGGCGACGCTGGAGGACCTGCTGATCCGCACGCCCAGCGGGGGACTGGCCGCGCTGTCGGATGTCGCCCGGGTCGAACGCGGCCAGGCGTACACCACCATCAACCGGGACCAGGGCCGCCGGGTGTTGAACGTCACCGCCGAGGTCGACGCCAACGTCACCCAGACCAACGACGTGATCGCCGAGCTCGCGAGCTCCGTGCTGCCGGCGCTGCAGGATCGCTTTCACGGCCTGCAGTTCAGTTTCGAGGGCGCCAACCGCGACGAGGCCGAATCCCAGACCGCGATCTTCACCGGCTTCCAGCTCGCGCTGATCGGCATCTTCGTGCTGCTGGCCATGGCCTTCCGCAGCTATCTGCAACCGATCATCGTGATGTCGGCCATCCCGTTCGGCATCGTCGGCGCGATCTGGGGGCATCTGCTGCTGGACTACAAGATGAGCTTCATCTCGCTGTTCGGCATTGTCGCGCTCTCCGGCGTGGTCGTGAACGACTCGCTGGTGCTGATCGACGCGGCGAACAAGTACCGCGCGGAAGGATTGAGCAAGCGCGACGCGATTATCCGGGCCGGCCAGCGCCGTTTCCGCCCGATCGTGCTGACATCGCTGACCACCTTCCTCGGGCTCGCGCCGATGATCATGGAAACCTCGGTGCAGGCGCGATTCATCATCCCGATGGCCATCAGCCTGGGCTTCGGCATCCTCTTCGCCACGGTGATCATCCTCATCCTGGTGCCGGCGATCTACCTCGTCATCGAGGACTTCCGTCACTTCCTGACCCGCCTGTTCGGCGGCGCCGAGCATCCGGAAACCGAAGACGAACTGGCGTAAAACCGCCCGGGCGGCACAGTAGTGCGCCGCAACATTGGCTTGACTGCCGGTGTCGACAAGGCAGCCAGGGCAAGGACAGCGGGCATCCCGAACGCTAGTGTCCGTGCCTCACGCATTGGCTGACCACGACACATGAGCATTGCAGATCAGAGCATGGCGCGCGGACTGCGCGTACTGAACCGCCTCGCCGGCGGGACCCTGCTCGACCGCCTGGGCGTTCGCAAGCAGAGTGAACGGGCGATCTACCACGCCTCGCGCACGGGATTCGGCGTCGCCGCCGCCGCGGCGCGCAGCTTCAAGGGCGGCCCCAAGCCGGACCGCGCCCAACGCCTGCCCAGCGCCGGCGACCCCGGGCTGTTCGATCTGACGCCCAGTGAAGACCAGGCCATGCTGCAGGATGCCGCGCAGCGCTTCGCCGACGAGGCCCTGCGACCCGCCGCGGAAGAGGCCAACGAGGCCTGCTCCGCCGAGAAGGATTTGCTGGACATGGCGAACGAGCTGGGCATCGCCATCCTCGGCATCCCGGAAGAACTGGGCGGCGCGGGCACCGAGCGCAGCACGGTCACCAATGTACTGGTCGCCGAGGCGCTGGCTCACGGCGACATGGGGCTGGCCTTCGCCTGCCTGGCGCCGTCGGCCGTCAGCAATGCCCTGGTGTTGTGGGGCAATGCGGAACAACAGGGCAAATACCTGCCCGCCTTCGCGGAGGAGACCACGCCGGTCGCCGCGCTGGCGCTGTCCGAGCCGGTTCCGCTGTTCGATCCGATGTCACCGGCAACCGTCGCCAAGCCGGTGGACGGTGGCTGGTCGCTGAGCGGCATCAAGTCTCTGGTCCCGAACGCCGCCACCTGCGAGCTGTTCATCATCGGCGCCATGGTCGAAGGCGAGGGCCCGGCGCTGTTCGTCGTCGAGTCCGACCCGGCGACCATGTCCATCGCTCCGGATCCGGCGATGGGCCTGCGCGCCGCCGCGACCGGGCAGGTGCAACTCGACGGCGTGGTCGTCCCGACCGCCGCTCGCCTCGGTGACGGCGCCAAGGCCGCGACCGACGCCTACACAGAATGCGTCCGCCTGAGCCGTCTGGCCTGGTGCGCCATGGCCATCGGCACCGGCAAGGCCGTGCTCGACTACGTGATTCCCTACGTCAACGACCGACAGGCCTTCGGCGAACCGATCAGCCACCGCCAGTCAGTGGCCTTCATGGTCGCCAACATCGCCATCGAGCTGGAAGGCATGCGCCTGACCACACTGCGCGCCGCGAGTCTGGCCGAACGTGGCAAGGCTTACGCCCGCGAGGCCGCCGTGGCCCGCCGCCTGTGCGTGGACAAGGGCATGCAGATCGGCTCCGACGGCGTGCAGTTGCTCGGCGGCCACGGCTTCACCAAGGAATACCCGGTCGAGCGCTGGTATCGCGATCTGCGCGCCATCGGCGTCATGGAGGGCGGCCTGCTCGTCTGAGCGCCGCGGAGAATACGATCATGATCAATCTCGAAGTCCCGAAGAAATTCACCGGCCTGGTCCGCCAGGCGCATCAGGTCTCCAAGGAAGTGCTGCGCGCCAACTCGCGCAAGTACGACCTCGCTGAGCACGAGTACCCCAAGGAACTGGACATGCTCGCCGCGCTGGTCGACGGCATGAACGATGGTGGCGGCCAGGGTGCCGGTGCCGCCGGCGTGCGCCGCGACAAATCCGACGACGGCAGCAACAAGAACGGCAGCAACCTGTCCACCGCGCTGGGCATCATCGAGATGTGCTGGGGCGATGTCGGCCTGCTGCTGTCCATGCCGCGCCAGGGCCTGGGCAACTCCGCGATCGCCTCGGTCGCCAACGACGAACAACTCGAACGCTTCGCCGGCCGCTGGGCCGCCATGGCCATCACCGAGCCGGGCTGCGGCTCCGATTCCGCGGCGATCCGCACCACCGCGGTCAAGGATGGCGACGAGTACATTCTCAACGGCGAGAAGATCTACGTGACCGCCGGCGACCGCGCCGATCTGGTCGTGGTCTGGGCAACACTGGACAAGAGCGTCGGCCGCGCCGCGATCAAGTCCTTCGTCGTCGAGAAGGGCACGCCCGGCTTCGAACTGGTGCGTCTGGAGAAGAAGCTCGGGATCAAGTCCTCCGACACCGCCGCCTTCGTGCTGAAGGACTGCCGGGTGCCCGCGGAGAACCTGCTGGGCGACCCGACGGTCAACGTGGAAAAGGGCTTTGCCGGGGTCATGCAGACCTTCGACAACACCCGTCCTCTGGTCGCGGCGATGGCCATCGGCCTGGCCCGTGCGGCACTGGAGGAAACCCGCAAGGTGCTGGAAGACGCCGGCATCGTCATCGACTACGACCAGCTCGCGACCAAGCAGACCGCGGCCGCCGCCGACTTCATCCGCATGGAAGCGGACTTCGAGGCCGCCCGCCTGCTGATGATGGAAGCCGCCTGGATGGCGGACAACCGCAAGCCGAACTCGCTGCAGGCCTCCATGGCCAAGGCCAAGGCCGGACGCTCCTGCGTCGACATCAGTCTCAAGTGCGTGGAGCTTTGCGGCAACCTCGGCTACAGCGAGGACAGCTTCCTGGAGAAGTGGGCGCGCGACAGCAAGATTCTCGACATCTTCGAGGGCACGCAGCAGATCCAGCAGCTCATCATCGCCCGGCGCCTGCTGGGCAAGTCCTCGGCCGAGCTGAAATAGCCGAACCCGTGATGGATGGTTGACCGGCATGCCCGCCAAGACCTTGGCGGGCATTTCGTTTGCGACGCGAGTTTGCGTTTCACCTCTGCAAGACTGAGCCGGCACTCTGCTGCTCGCGAGCTCTCGATCGACGGGGTCCGTCTGTGCCATTCAAGACGATGCCTCCCCTGCCGATAAGGACAAGGCACCCCAGAGGTCTCACGCCATGTCCGCCGAACAGCTGCTCACCCACGCCAACAAACTGCCCACCGTCCCGAAGGTGGTGCACGAACTGATGTCCTCCTTCCAGCAGGAAGACGTCGAGACCGCACGCATCGCGGGGCTGATCGAAACCGATCCGGTCATCAGCGCCAAGGTGCTGCGCCTGGCGAACTCGGCCTATTTTCACCGCAGCCGCAGCATCGGCAGCATCGGCGACGCCGTGATGCACCTCGGCTTCGAGCGGGTGCGCAATCTGGTCGTCGGCTGCGGCCTCATCGGATCGATGCAGACCCCGCCCGGCATGGACAAGCCCGGATTCTGGCGGCACGCGGTGTTCACCGCCGTTGCCTCGCGTGAACTGGCCAGACTCGGCCAGGAAAGCGCCTCCAGCGAAACCGTGGAGCCGGAAATGGCCTTCGCGGCCGGCATCATCTACCCGGTGGGCGAGCTGCTGCTGCGCTGGGCGAAGCCGATGGAACTGTTCCAGCTCGACAACGGCGAACCCTACTGCACACCCGCCCGCGCCGAATCGGAGCGCAAGATGCTCGGACTGGATTTCGCATCGACCAGCGCGCTGCTGGCCGACCACTGGAAGTTTCCGAAGGAACTGTCCGACGGGCTGCGCGCCGCGGGCGACCCCGACAACACCGAACCCTTCTCACCACTGGGCGCCATCGTCGCGGTGGGTTCGGTGCTGGCCGCGGCATCGGCAATCCGCATGGAGCCTCCGGTCAACGGCTACACCCTCAACCGGGTCGGCATCCGCATCGATCAGGTCTGGAGCCTGCCGCCGATCAACGAATTGTCCAACGGACTGGACACGATGCTGCTGGAATCCTGATCGACGACGCCCGACTCAGGACAACCGACGCGGCCCCTGCTGGGCCACCAGCGCAAGTATCCAGGCGATGCCGGCTGCTACCACCCCGGCCACGAACAGCGGCACGTATTGCTCGATCCGCCCGTACCAGCCAGCCATGATCGCCGCCCCGCTGGCCTGACCAATCGCGAAGGCCACCGTCGCACCCGCCCACCAGCGGGCATGCGCCGCGGCACCGGCGATCTCGGCCAGCGCCGCAGAGGTCATCGACACCGCGCCAGGCACCAATGCGCCGATGACCAGACTGGATAGCGTCAGCGTCACCGGATGGCCGGTTACCACCGGCACCACGACCGCCAGCGCCGTGGCGGCGTAGCAGGCCTGCAACATCATCGGCACGCCCACGCGCCCGGCCATGCGGACGATGACGGTGGGCCCGATCAGCGACCCGAAGCCGACAATCCACCACTGCACGGCGGCGAATCCCTGACTCATCCCACGTTCGCGCACGAGAAAGTCCACCCAGAACACACCGTGCGGGACGATACCGACCGCCTCGAATGCGTAAGCGCAGATCACCAGGGTCGGCGCCAAAAGCCACCAGCCACGCGAGGTGACGCCTTGCGAAGTACCCACTTCGGTCGGACGCTCGGCCTGCATCACCACCCACCCGCGCAAACCGATCGCCGCCGCGATACCAGCCAGCCCGGCCATCAACAACCAGGCCGTGGCCGGCCCGATCCACGGCAGCGCGGTGGCGACCCCCGCCGTCAGCAGGGTTCCCAGGCCGATTCCGGTGAAGGTCACGCCACTGACACGCGCGCGCTCCAGCGGCGACACGGCCGTCAGCGCCGCGCTAACGCCCCTCACCATGAGCCAGGCGCCTGCCATCCCGCAGACGAATCGCCAGGCGTTCATCCACCAGAGGCCGAGCGGAACGGCACAGGCCAGAAAACTGATGACCACGACCACCAGTGCCGTCGGAATCAGGGAATGACGTTCCGAGCGCGGCGCGACCAGCGTCAGAATCGCACCCAGACAATAACCGACAAGATTCGCGGCGCCGGCCTGCGCGGCCTCGGCGGGTGTCAGCCAGCCCGCTTGGATCATCTCCGGAATCAGCGGCGGATAGGCGAACCGTCCCAGCGCGATTCCGACCAGCGTGGCGCAGAACCCCAGCGTCTGAGCGGCCATTCGTTGGCGGCGGCTTGTCGCTCGCAGGGTCATCAAGAGATCGGGTAATCGAACAGGGCGGCGGATTGTCGCCGATCCCGCCAGCATTTGCCCGTCGTCAGGTTGTCCGCCGACCTGTCCCGGTCGCGAGGAATCACGAGCTGGCGCGAGGATCGCGAGCCGATGGGCCGCCCTTCAGCCGGCTTCCTCCTCACGGGCCAGCTTGTCCCACAACGTGCCGGAGCGCTCGCCGGACTGATCATCCACAGGAGGCAATTCATCGGTAGGCGGCGCGGAGTCCTGGGTGGACTCCAGCACGGCGCGATCGGAGGCCTGCTCGTCGATGTCCTGACGGTAGGCGACGATGATTTCCACGCGGCGGTTGCGGGCACGGTGCTCGGGCGTGTCGTTGGGCTCCAGCGGCCGTGACGATCCGTAACCACTGACGACGAGCTGTGACTCGTCGATGGAACCCACCTTGACCACTTCCTCGACCACCGACACAGCGCGCGCGGCCGACAGATCCCAGTTGGACGAGAACCCGCCGCCGCGATGCACCGGCACGTCGTCGGTGTGACCGGCCACGGTGACCTGCTGCGACTTGGCGTCGATCAGGCTGACCACGCGATGAATCAGGTCGCCGGCACCGTTGACCAGCCGCGCGCTGCCGGACGGGAACGACACATGCTCGGGAAAGCGGACGACGACCTGGTCGCGGTTACGCTCCAGAATGATGCGACCGATCTCGATGTCCTCCTTCAGGCCTTCCTTGAGCTTCCTGTATAGCGCCTCACCGGCGGTGGTGGACACCACCTTTTCGACGGTCCGGACCTGCTGGGTTGGCATGCTGTTGTGCCCGGTGCCTGAGATGATTCCGGTCTCCAGGCCCTGCTGGGCGTCGTCCCGCTTGCTGATGTACTGCACGCCGCCGAAGGCTTCACGCATCGAGCCAACCACCGCCTCGAACTTGGAGATGTCCATCTTCGCCTGCGCGAACAGCAGCACGAAGAAACACATCATCAGCGACATCATGTCAGCGAAGGTCGCCATCCAGAGCGGGACCTCTGCCCCCTTTTTCTTCTTTTCGGGTTTCGCGAGCACGATGGTAATCCGTCAGCCGGTGCCGATCAGGCGGCGGCCGCGGGGGCCTTGTCGTCGTTGGCCGCCTTGCTGTTCTTGCCTTCCGGCAGACAGGCCTTGAGGCATTGCTCCAGCAACCTCGGGCTGGTGCCTTCACGCAGTCCGATGACGCTTTCGACGATCAACACGCGAGTATCCATCTCCTGCTCCGCGCGCATTGCCAGCTTGTCCGCGATGGGCAGAAACACCATGTTCGACAGCATGGCGCCATAGAGCGTGGTCAGCAGCGCCACAGCCATGGCCGGGCCGATGCCGGAAGGGTCGGACAACGTGGCCATCATCTGCACCAGGCCAACCAGGGTACCGATCATGCCGAACGCCGGGGCGGCATCGCCCATGGCGCGAAAGACCTTCTCGCCCATCTCCGCACTCTTGATTGACGCGGTGATCTCCTTGCCTAGCAGGTCCTTGATGAACTCGGCATCGTGGCCGTCCACGCACATCTGGATGCCCTTGCCCAGCAGCGGATCGGGAACCTCGACATCCTCCAGCGCCAGCATGCCCTTCTTGCGTGCGGTGTCGGCCATCTCCTTGACGGTCTCGATCAGCTCGTAGGGATCGACGGCGCTGTACTTGAACGCGGTCTTGGTCGCCGTGCCGAACGCCTTGAAGCATTCGCCGATGGGAAAGCGGATCAGCGTGCCACAGAAGGCGCCGCCGACCACGATGATCATCCCGGGCATGTTGATGAATGGACCGATACCGGTACCCACGGCCATGGATCCGATGATGAGGACGAGTCCAACAATCAGACCGATGAGGGTCGCGAGATCCATGAGTGCCGCCTGTGGGTTCGTGCTGTCCGGGTTGCTGTTGTCTATCGGCGGCAGCCGCGGACTCTTGAACCGGAGGGTGACGATCCCGATAGCCGGGCCAGGCGTCGCTCAGCGCATGAGATCCAGCTGCCAGTAGCCGACATCGATCCAGCGACCGAACTTGTAACCCACCGCGGGAAACACGCCGCGGCACTCGAACCCCAGGCGCTCGTGGAATGCAACGCTGGCGGGATGCGGCAACGCGATCACCCCCATGACCATGCGCATGTCACGCGCCCGGAGCTGATCGAACAGGTCGCGGTAAAGCAGGGTGCCAACGCCCTGGCCACGCGCCGCCTCGCCGAGGTAGATCGCGCTCTCGGCGACAAAGCGATAGGCCGCGCGCGCGCGCCAGAGCCCCGCGTAGGCGTAGCCCAGTACCTGACCGTCGCGCTCGACGACGCGCCAGGGAAGGCCCTGATCCTGCACCCCGAGCACCCGTGCGGCGATCTGCCCGGCACCGAGCGTGTCTTCCTCGAACGTCACGACGGTATCGGTGATGAACGGGTTGTAGATCGCCGCGATGGTCGGCGCGTCGGCCTCCACGGCATCGCGAAGTTGGCAATCGGACATGTGGAATCAGGCCCCGTTCGGACAGTGGCTGGCGACCCGACGGAGTATGCCCGCACTGAACACGACCGTGCGCCACGCTGCCATCTTCGTTAGCGTCTCGGCTACATCCGAACCAGACATTGATTCCATGGGTTTACTGATCGACGGCGAATGGCATGACCGGTGGTACGACACCGACCGGCATGGCGGTCGATTCAAGCGGCAGGAACAGGCGTTTCGCCACTGGGTCACGCCGGATGGTGCGCCCGGGCCCAGCGGCGATAGTGGCTTTCCGGCCGAGCCCGGGCGCTACCACCTCTACGTCTCCTACGCCTGCCCCTGGGCGCACCGCACCCTGATCTTCCGCGCCCTGAAGGGCCTGACGTCGATGATCGATGTCTCCGTGGTGCATTGGCACATGGGCGCCGATGGCTGGACGTTCCAGCCCGGCGCCGGTGTGACCGGCGACCGGCTCATGGGCCATGAGCTGCTACGTGATGTCTACCTCGCCGCGGACCCGGACATGACCGGTCGCGTGACCGTGCCCGTACTGTGGGACACGCAGCGGAACACCATCGTCAGCAACGAGTCCTCCGAGATCATCCGCATGTTCAACAGCGCCTTCGACGCGGTCGGCGCCACCCCGGGCGACTACTACCCATCCCCGCTGCGCGCGGAGATCGACGCACTGAACGAGCGGATCTACGACACCGTCAACAACGGCGTCTACAAGGCCGGCTTCGCGTCGACGCAGGCCGCCTACGACGAGGCGGTCCACCCGCTGTTCGACACGCTGGACTGGCTGGATGCCCGACTGGGCGACCGCCGGTTCCTGACTGGCGACGCGCCCACCGAAGCGGACTGGCGGCTGTTCCCCACCCTGGTCCGCTTCGACACCGCCTACCATGGTCATTTCAAGTGCAACCGCCGCCGGCTGGTGGACTACCCCAACCTGTGGCCCTACACGCGAGACCTGTTCCAGCAACCGGGCATCCGGGACACGGTGAACCTGACCCACGTGGCCCGCCACTACTACGGCAGTCACCCGCAGGTGAATCCCACGGGCATCGTGCCGATCGGACCGGAGCTGGATTTCGACGCCCCGCACAATCGGGAACGCCTTGGCTGAGCGAGCGGCTACCAGCCGCCGCGGGCGATATCCGGGTGGTCGCTCATGCCGAACACCACCGCGCGGTCGCCGCCGCTGCGGCGGGCCTCGTCCAGTGCCTGATCGGCCTGCGTCAGCAGCGTCTTGGAAAAATGGTGCGCCGTTGGCACGAAACAGGCACCTCCGACGGAAACCCGAACCGTCTCGCCGCGAGCACCCGGCAGCGGAATCCCGGCGTCGCGCACCGAGGTGACGATGGACTCGGCAACCTGACGGGCACCGGGTGGCTGCACATCAGCCAGCAGCGCGCAGAACTCGCCGATCCGGATGTGTCCGGCGAAATCGGCCCGGCGCCGCAGCGCCAGCGATACCAGATTGCCGACGGCGATCAGCGTCGCATCGACCTGCGCGGCGCTCTGACGACGAACCAGCGAAAAGCGACCGATGTTGACCAGCAGCAGGCAGATGTTCAGCTGCTGCCGGGTGCAGAACGCCCATTGCTGATCCAGCCGCTGCAGCAGCAACTCGCGGCCTGCCAGCCCCGTCCGGTGGTCGAAACCCGCCAGTTCGACGGCGGGATCCACCGCCCTGCGCCACTGTTTGACCTTGCTCAAGTTCTGCATGGACGGCCTCGCTACACCGGGTTGAAGCACGCAGGCGGAGCATGACCCCTGCGGCACGGGGAAGTCTACGAGGACCCGGTCATCGTCTGGACGGCCGGCGCCTCCGACCAGGCCGCGACCACCCGATTGCGCCCGGCCTGCTTCGCCCGATAAAGCGCCTGATCGGCCTCGTTCATGTAGAACTGGGTGTCATTGTTCATCACCTCCTCGAAGCTCGACGCCGAGGACACGCCGACCGAGATCGTGACTGGGCTGCTGTCGAACGCGGGATGCGGAATGCCCATGTCCTGGACCGCGCGGCGGAACTCGTCCATCAGCATGACCGCCGCATCACCCGGCGTGTTCGGCAGAATCACGCCGAACTCCTCGCCGCCGTAGCGACAGACCAGATCACCAGCCCGCCGCGTGCGCGCGGACAGCGCCCCGCCGATACGTCGCAACACCTGATCACCCTCCGAATGCCCGGCCGTGTCGTTGAACGGCTTGAAGTGGTCCACATCGATGATCGCGTAACTCAGCGGCAGGTGATTGCGATTGGCGCGACGCCATTCATTGACGAGCTGGCGATCGAAGTGGCGGCGATTGAAACACCCGGTGAGCGGGTCCCGGATGGAATCGCGCCGCAGCGCCAGCATGTCCTCGATCACGCGAACGCCGTCGTGAATCACCCGCTGCTGCATGCGCGGAAACGTGCGCGGCCGATCATGGGCGACCGCGAGCACGCCGATCGTCCTTTCCTGGTGCCCGGAGAACACCGGATAGATTGCCGCGGAACAGACATCCCGCGTCTGAACCGAGAACAGATCGCTACCACCGGTATCGAGGGCGCCCAGATCCTGCACGCGCAGCGGTTCACCGGAATCGATCACCGCCCATTCGGGTGACGAGGACCGTTGCATCAATTCCGATGCACAGCCGTGCCCCGCCACCGGAACCAGCCGGTCGCCGACCACCATCGACAGCCATGCCCACTTGCATGCCGTACCGCCCGCAACAAGGCCAAGAACACGTTGCAGGCTGTAATCAACCTCGTCGAGATTGATGCCGTGAACATCATTCACTTCGTGCCGTATCAGTTCCTGTACGGACTCGATCAGATTTTCCATGGAGTGCTGACTCAACTACCGCTCGGGCCGGTCTCCGCCGCCCACTAACCGCACCGGGTCCCCTGCCCGGTCAGGCTTTATGTTTCGACGGAACGAACACCCGTCTTCACATAATTTACACAACGGTACCTGAACACGGTCTCGGACTGGTGCATCACCCGACCACCGGCAATATGGCCGAACTCACCCCCTGTTAAGCGCCGTTCGTCTCCGTTACCTGCAGGATCGGCCTAGTTTGCGTGTTGCCACCAGGGGATGAACAAGCAGTACGAAGCGGCGTCCGCGGCGCCTGACACGCGCGGATCGTCAGCGCACGATGCGGTAGCAGGGCACGTATTCTGCGCCGGGCAGTCGCATCCGTCGTTGCTCGACGAAACTGCGCAGCAGGGCGTCGAGTTCGGCGGCAATCGCCGGCTCGCCCCGGAGTTCGAACGGCCCGTGCTCGGCGACGGCATGAATACCGGCCGGCTTGACGTTGCCCGCAACGATGCCGGAAAACGCGCGGCGAAGATTGGCCGCCAGATCGCTGCTGGACTGCTCCCGATGCAGGCTCAGGCCCGCCATCGCTTCGTGGGTGGGCTGAAATGGCGTCTGGAACTGCCCGTCGATGCGCAGCTTCCAGTTGAAACCGAACGCGTCGCGCGCCCTCTCCCGCCAGTCGAACACCTGACTGGTGCCCTCGGCGACGCTGCGCGCCACGGCGACGGGGTCATCAATGATGATGCGATAAAGCCGCTGCGCCGCCTGCCCCAGCGTGGCGCCGATGAAGCTGTGCAGCTGCTGGAAATAGGCGCGCGCGCTGGACGGGCCGGTGAAAATCACCGGAAACGGTATCGCCTCGTTCTGCGGGTCCAGCAGGATACCCAGCAAATGCAGGATCTCCTCGGCGGTGCCGACACCACCCGGGAACACGATGATGGCGTGCCCGAGCCGCACGAAGGCCTCCAGGCGCTTCTCGATGTCCGGCATCACGACCAGTTCGTTGACGATCGGATTCGGGGGTTCGGCCGCGATGATTCCCGGCTCGGTCACGCCCAGGAAGCGCCCCTCGCGCAGGCGCTGCTTGGCATGCCCGACCGCGGCGCCCTTCATAGGCCCTTTCATCGCTCCCGGCCCACAGCCGGTACAGACGTCGATGCCGCGCAGCCCCATCGCGTGACCGACCTCCTTGCAGTAGTCGTATTCCTCGCGCGCGATGGCATGCCCACCCCAGCACACCGCCAGCGGCGAGCGTTCGCCAGCGTGGATCACACCGGCGTTACGCAACAACTCGAACACGCCGTCGGTGATCGATGCCGGCGTATCCAGTTGCGGAATGGCCGCGGCGGCCACCAGATCACGCAGCACGCTGAACAGGTGCTCGCGAATGCCCTCGATGATCCGACCGTCGACAAACGCCTCGTCCGGCGCGTTGACCAGCTGCAGGCGAATGCCCCGCGGCTCTTCCCGAACCCGGACGTCGAAGGTGGCGTAGCGAGCCATCACCGCGGCCGCGTCATCCAGCTCGCTGCCAATGTTCAGCACGGCCAGCGCGCAAGCCCGGAACTGCTCGTGCAGCCCCCCGGCTTCGGTCGACGACAGCGCCGCGACCTCGCGGCGTGACAACAACCTCAGCGGCCCGCTGGGCCCAATGTCTGCGTCCATCTCGTCAAGCCTTGTTGATCACCGTGCCTAGGGAAACAGCACCACCTGACGCACGGCCTCACCCCGATCGAGCACATCAAAGGCAGCGTTGATGTCATCCAGTTCCAGCGTGTGGGACATCAGGCGATCCACCGGCAGCAGCCCCGCCTGGTACATGGCGATGAAGCGCGGGATGTCACGACTCGGAATCGCCGAGCCCATGTAACTGCCCCGCAGCACGCGTTCGTCCACGGTCAGGCTCACGGCCTGAATGTCGAGTCGCGCCTTGGGATGCGGCAGCCCGACGGTGACCGTGGTACCGGCGCGACCGGTCGCGGCATAGGCGGTCTCCAGCACCTTGGCGCTGCCCACCGATTCCACCACCGTGTTCGCGCCGCCGTGGGTGATCGCACGCACCTGGTCCAGCGCGTCGGGGTCGGCGGCGTTCACCGTATGGGTGGCTCCCAGTTCCTTCGCCAGAGCCAACTTGTCATCGGACAGGTCCACCGCGACCAGCGGATTGGCCCCGGACGCACGCGCCCCGATCAGCGCCGCCAGACCCACACCGCCCAGACCGTAGACCGCGCAGCTGGTTCCGGGCTGCACCTTGGCCGTGTTGACCACAGCGCCGACCCCGGTCATGACCGCGCAGCCGAACAACGCGGCGATCTTGAAATCCAGACTCGGATCGATCAGGACACAGGATTTCGCGGACACGGTCGTGTAATCGGCGAACGCCGACACCCCGAGGTGGTGATTCAGTTCGCCAGCCTCGTCATGAAACGGCCTGGACCCGCTGAGCAGACTGCCGCCGGCGTTCGCCACGGCGCCCGGAGCGCACATCGCGGGCCGGCCTTCGGAACAGGCCGGGCATTCCCCGCAAACCGGCACGAACGAGAACACCACATGGTCGCCCACCTCGAGCTTGCTGTTGCCGGGCCCGACCTCGACGACCTCGCCCGCGGCCTCATGGCCAAGCACCATCGGCATCACGCGGGGGCGCGAACCGTTGATGACCGACAGGTCCGAGTGACAAAGGCCGGCGGCGCGGACACGGACCATCACCTCACCGGCGCCGGGCGGCGCCAGTTCCACCTCGCGAATCTCCAGTGGTCGGCTCTCGGCATAGGGAGCCGCGGCCCCCATCTCTCTCAGCACGGCGGCACGTGTTGTTCTCATGACTTCATCTCCAAAGCTTGCAGCGCCTGACGCAGCGCATCGGGAATCGGGACCGGCCGTCTCGTGTCGCGATCCACGAACACGTGAACGAAATGGCCTTCGGCCGCCGGGCCCGGGCTGGTCTCGCCGAACAGGCCGATGCCGTAACGCACGCTGCTGTTACCGAGGCGATCCACGCGCAGGCAGGCCGACACCATTTCCGGGAAGGCCAGCGAACGGTGGAACTTGCAGCCGGTCTCGATGGCGAGACCGATGACCGGCCCCGCGTGAATATCCAGCCCGCCACGGCGGATCAGATAGTCGTTGATCACCGTGTCGAAGTAGCTGTAGTACTCGACATTGTTCACGTGTCCGTAGACATCGTTGTCTTTCCAGCGGGTCGGGATCTTCAGTTGGTGCGGGTAATCGTCGGCCGTCGACATGCCAGGCGGTCCTGTGAGTTATTCGGGGTCCAGAAGAAACGGTGGGGGCGGCTCGTCGGCACGCATCCAGTTGTCGCCCACCGACAGCGCGCAGATCCGGCTGACATGCGCCAGCGGGCGACTGGCCTGTTCGGCCCAGTCGTTGAACGCGGCCTGGCAGGCGGCGAGTTCGGCCCGCGAGGTCGGGGCCTTGGTGACGATGTTGTTCGCGATCAGCAACGCGACCACATCGCCGGTGGGCTGAAAGCTGTCCTTGCCGGCCATGCGCAGGAAGATGCAGGCGCTCATGCCACCAAGCCGACTGCCGCGCCGTGACAGCTCGCGCCAGAGGCCGACGATGTCATCGGTCGGCCAGTCGGCAATCCATTGCGCGAAGCTGCCATGTGTCTCCGCGATATCAAGAATGAACCGGGCGTTGCGCGGCACCGAGCCGATCTTCTGCCGGTTGCGGACGATGCGCACATCCGCGGCCAGCGCCTCGAACCCGGCACCGTCCAGCCCCGCGCAGTGCTCGGGATCGAACCCCCGGAACGCCGCCTCGAAACCCGGCCATTTCTGCTCGATCACGCGCCAGGCGAATCCCGCCTGGAACACGCGCTTGGTCATCAGGCTCAGGTAGCGATCGTCAGCCGTCGCGGCCAGTTCCTCCGATGTCGATACCGGCGGCAGCAGAGCATCCACGGCCGCCGCACCGCCCTTGCGCTTGCAGGCACGCTGGTAGATCCGTTCGAAGGATTCGTACTGCGCCATCGCGGTTCAGGCGATCGAGAGCAGGAACAGCGTCGCCAGCGGCGGCGCGCCCTGGAGCAGCGCCGCGCGACGCATCCGCGCATCCGAGACAGCCAGCACGATCGCGGCACCCAGCATCACCGCGCAACAAACGACGATGACAGGAACGCCCGTGGCCGTATTGCCCATCGCCGCGAGGATCATGCCGACCACCAGACCGATCGCGAGAAACAGGTTGTAGAAGCCCTGATTCAGCGCCCAGGGCCGCGCGGCCTCGGCCGCCTCGGGCGAGGCGATCTGAAAGCGTCGCTGCACGGTGGACCGGCTGAACAACACCGACTCGAAAAGGAAGAACACGCCGTGCAGCAGCGCGGCCAGTCCGGCCGGAATCAGCGCGATGGTCAGCATGGCGTCTCCCCGAAGCTTCGAATCGGCATGGACGATCCGGTGACTGTGTACCGCCGCGTCCATGATTTGGCGGCATTATGCGGGAGCCTCGGTCCTGACGCGACGCCAGCAACGAAAAAGCCCCCGGCGCCGAAGCGCCGGAGGCCACTGGTTCCCCAGTTCCTGCCTAGTCGATGATGGTGATCACCGGACCGGAGGTCGGCAGACCGGACGGCTGGACCACCAGCCCCGAATCCGCACCGGCCGCATCCACCGCCGTCAGCGTGAACTGATAGGTGGTGCTGGTCGGCGCCGGCCCCTGCGGGCCTTGCGGACCCACCGGACCCTGCGGTCCCACGGGACCCTGCGGACCGGCCGGCCCCGGGAGGCCCTGAGCGCCGCGTGCGCCGTTGGCGCCGTTGTCGCCCTCACAGCCAGCCAGCGCGATGGCAGCCACGACGGCAGCAGCCGCCAGCGGCAGACGACGGCGGGACATGCCGCCAACGCCCATCAGGCCCAGCAGCATCAGACCGCTGCCCGCGAACATCGGCGCCGCCAGCCAGGCGATGCTGGAACTGAAGTCCACCGCGACCACGTAGGCCTCGCTGGACCCCGCCGCCACCGAACGCGCCGGCGTGAAGGTCACGACGAAGGTTCCGGCGACACCGTCGATGTTGACGGTCGCTGGCACCGTGTTTTCGCCGGCATCCACCGCACCGTTGCCGTTGGCGTCGATATAGACGTCCGCTGCGGTGATGTCGCCGTCGAAGTCACCGCTGCCACTCAGGGTGCCGGAGAATCCGGTGACATTCACAGCCTCCGCCGAGCCGTTGTTCACGGTCATGCCGATGGCCGCGACATCCTGCTCACCGGCCGCGAAGCTCACGCCGCCGCCATTGCCGGTGTTGCCATTGGCCACAATCGCCACCGGCGGGTTGTCGGTGGTTTCGTACGCACCGATATCGCAGGTCGCGCTACCGTCACCGTCTCCATCGAACGGACGGGTAAAGCCCGCGCCACGCTGGTCGACATTGTTGATGGCCATGCCGGCACAGGTGGCATTCAGACCACCATCAACGGCCGGACCGCTGGTCAGCGCCACCGTCATCGTCGGACCGCCATTCATCTGCAAGCCGTCCATGGAAAGACCCGCCGGCACGCCGGTGACGTTGGCCGGGCCGCTGACCGTGGCACCGGCAGCATCGGCCACCAGGTTGTAGCCGCCGCCATCGACCGCACCGGAGACATCAGCCGCCGTGGTCGCCATGTTGTCGCCGATCAGCGTGTTGGTCGCGCCGAAGCTTGCCGTGGCATCTTCCAGGAACACGCCGCCGCCCTCGGTCGTCGCCATGTTGGACGCGATGGTCGCGTTCACGGCATTGACGATGGCGCCCGGCTTGAGCAGCAGACCGCCACCCACTTCATTGCGGGTTCCGGAGCCGTCCTGCTCCACGGCGCCATTGCCGAACACGGTGCTGTTCCACAGATTCAACGTCGAACCCGCGAACACCCAGAGACCACCGCCTTCGTTGTTGGCAACGTTGTTCCACACCGTGGACCGATCCACGGTCACCGTGCTGGCACCGCCCGTGATGTGCAGCGCGCCACCATTGCCGGGGTTGTTGCCGGCCAGGTTGCTGGCCATCGTCGATTCGGTGATCGTCACCGTGGTCGCCGACATGGTGGACACATCCTCCAGCGCACCACCCGCCCGGCTGGCGCCGTTGTTGGACAGGGTGGAACCGGTGATGGACAGCGTGCCGTTGAAGTTCAGCACGCCACCGCCGGAACCGGACACACCGGAGGCGACGTTGTTGGTGATCGTGGCGTTGGCGACGGTCATCACGCCACCATTGTTGAACAGCGCGCCCCCGCCGTTGTCAGCGGCGTCACCCTGGGCATCGTTGGCATCCAGCGTCGTGCCGTCGACGGCCAGGATGCTGGGCGCACCAAAGTTCCAGAGGCCGGCACCTTCGGCCGCGGCCACATTGTTGTTCACAGTTCCGCCAACCACGGAGACAAAGCCGCCGAATGTGCCACCACCGTCACCGGTGATGTGCAATCCACCACCGTTGCCCGGTGCCGCCACGGCCACCAACGAGCCCAGCGTCACGCCGGCACTGTTGCCGTCCAGCGCGACATTGGTCAGCAGGATCGTCGGCACGCCGGTCGTGGTGTCGTTCAACGTCGAGCGATCCTCGATGCCACCGCCGGCGCGATTCGCCACGTTACCGGTGATCGAGCCACCGGTCATGGTCACGGTACCTTCGTTGTTGAAGATGCCACCACCGGAACCGGATGCACCCAGCGCGCTGTTGCCGCTGATTTCCGTGCCGCCGGTGATGGTGATGTCGCCGCCCTGGTTGAACAGCGCGCCGCCGCCATCGTCGCCCGCGTCACCGTTGGCCGCGTTGGCGGTGAAGACCACAGCGTCCACGGTCATGGGGCCGGAGCCGTTCCAGAGGCCGCCGCCCTCACGTGCCGCGGTGTTGCCGGTGACCATGCCGCCGACCACCTGGATGGTGCCCGGGCCGGACACATGCAGTGCGCCACCGTTGCCCGGATTGGCCACGGCGCCGTTGCCCACGCCGGCACCGTTGCCGGACAGGGTCACGTTGTTCAGCGTCACCGTCGTCGCCACTTCGCGCGCGTTGTCCTCGATGCCGCCACCGGCGCGATTTGCGATGTTGTTGCGAATCATCGAGTCGCTGACGGTCAGCACGCCACCGTTGTTGAGAATGCCGCCACCCGTGGCGCTCACGCCGAGGGCCGTATTGCCATCGATGACCGCGTTGGACACGATCATCGTGCCGCCCTGATTGAACAGGGCACCGCCGCCATCTTCGCCGATCAGATCGCCCGCACCGTCGTCAGTGCCCGGGCCGGTGGCCGCGTTACCGACAAAGCTGGCGCCATTGATGGTCATCGTGCCGGCGTTGTTCCACAGCGCACCGCCTTCCTGACCCGCGATGTTGTTGGAGAACGTTCCGCCCTCCACCGTCGAGTCCACGGCGCCGCTGATGTGCAGGAAGCCGCCGTTGCCGGGGCTGGTGCCGACTTCGTTACCGAAGGCATCAACGTTGGTCAGCGTCGTTGACGGGCCGGACGCAATCTCGATACCGCCGCCAGCGCGATTCGCGGTGTTACCGCTGAATGTCGTGCCGGACACCGACAGACTGCCGCTGGAAATGATCGCGCCACCGGAACCGGACGCGCCGATCGCCGCGTTGCGCAGGAAGCTGCCGCCGGCCACGCTCAGCGTGCCGGCATTGTCGATCGCGCCACCGTTGGTCGCCGCCGCGCCGGTGCCCACGTTGTCACGCACGGTGACGCCGTTGAGCGCGACGCTGGAACCGGAGGCGATGGTCAGCGCGCCACCGCTGACCGCCGTGCCGTTGGCCAGGGTCAGGTCGGACAGCGACACCGGCTCGCCAGAGGCATCCACCGCCAGGATCTGAAAGGCGCCCTCACCGCTCAGCGTCACGTCGCCGGCTACGGCAACGTCATCGCTGATCGTCGGCAGGCTGGCGGTCAGCGCGATCGTGCCGCCGCTCAACGCGCTGGCGAAACGAATGCTGTCGCCATCCACGTCACCGGCCGCGGCATCGTTAACCGCTGCGTTGGACGACGCCGCCAGCAGCGCCTCCCGCAAACTCAGCTGACCATCGGCCACATTCGCATCGACCAGCGTGTCCACGACGTAGGTCGTCGCAAATGCAGGCGCTGCCAGCCCTCCCAACACCAGAAGCGCCGCTCCGCGGGCGGCGCGCTTGTCGTTCTTAGTCATCTCAACTCCCTGAGTCGAATTGGATCCAGATCAATCCCCCGAAGGGATAGCCAGGGAGTTCGCGCCACATGGCGAAACGGATGCAGCCGCACCGGAGCGGCCAATGAAATTTTTGTGACACCACCCTTCAGATTGCCGCGTGACCGCCGATCACCATCGGTCAATCGCTTTCGGAGCAGGATGCATGAAAGCCGCCACGTTGATCATCGTGACCGGGTTGCTGGGATTGGTGCCGGTCAGTGCGAGACTCGCCCCCGAGCCGCCCCCCGCCGGGCCGGATACCGCTACAACGGAGACCGCGCCCGAGAACTCCGACGTCAGTCGCTACGAAGCCGCGCTGCGACGGGCGGAAGCGTCCATCGCCATGGTGCGGGCGGACAACACCGCGCTGCGAGCACAGCTCCGCCGGCTGCAATCGGGACAGGCCCATGGCCCAGGCCGATCCACGCTGCCGCGTCGATATCGCTTGGACCATCAATTGCGCGGGTCGCTCGTCCGCGCCAGGGGCCATGAGGGAATGGAGGCGACACCAACTGGTGCCGGAGGAGGGACTTGAACCCCCAACCTACCGCTTACAAGGCGGTTGCTCTACCAATTGAGCTACACCGGCATGGGAATGCCGCGGCGGGCCTGCCGCCGCGGGGGCGGTAGTTTAACCAAACTCGCCGGGAGCGTCCGCCGCGTCGGCCAGGCGCGCGACACCTTCCAGCACGTAGTGCGGCCGCAGCTCCCATTCATCGCCGAGATGCGGTTGCAGCAGCGGCGCTTCGCCACCTGTCAGCACGCACAGCGGGGCTCTCCAGCCGAGCTGACGACGCACGCGCTCGATGGCGCCCAGCAGGGCGTGGACCGCGCCGACGGTAACGGCCGGATTGGTGTCGTCGCCGACGATGGGCAGCGGCACGGTGGTCACGTCGTCGGCCTTGAACTGGGTACGCTGGTTCAGCGACTGCCGCGCCAGCGCGACGCCGGGCAGGATCAGGCCGCCCAGGTGCTGGCCCTCAGCGGTCACGGCGTCGATGGTGCAGGCGGTTCCGGCGTCGACGATGATGGCGTCACGGCCGGTGGCCGCCGCGGCCAACACGACCATCCAGCGATCCACGCCCAGCCGCCTCGGATCGGCATAAGCACAACGCACACCCAGACTGAGCGGACGGCTGCGCGCGAATACGGGCTCCGGCCAGCCACGGCGCTCGCACCAGGCGATCACCGCCGCGTCGACAGCCTGTCCGGCCACACTGCTGACCCAGATCGCCGCCGGCGCCACGCCCGGAGCAAGCTGATCGAGCACCGAGCCAACCGCATCCTCTCCGCAGTCGGCGCTGCGGGGTTCCAGCAACTCGCCGCCGAGCCAGCAGGCCGACTTGCAGCGAGTATTGCCCAGATCCAGAAGCCACTTCATGACCGACGCACGCTCACTTCACCGGATGCCAGGGTTTCCATGCCGCCACCGAACTCGCATTGAAGTTGACCTTGCAGGTTCACGCCACGCGCGATCCCGTGACGATGCCCCCCACCCTGCTCGACGCTGACGGCCTCGCCGTCCAGCGCATCCAGCGCCTGGAAGCGCGGCAGAAACGGCGCGAAACCCTCGGCCTGGAAGCGGCGCAGATCGGCGTCGAGCCGGGTCATCAACCGGGCGGCAAGCTCGGTGCGCGACGGTGCATCGCCGAGTCGCAGCAGGCTGGTCCACGGCTGGCCCAGATCGGCATCACCGCGCATGCGGACATTGCAGCCGATGCCGATGATCGTCCGCACCGGGCCGGCCAACTCGCCGCTGGCCTCGATGAGAATCCCCGCCAGCTTGGCGCCGTCGACAACCAGATCGTTGGGCCACTTGATGCGCACGCCCTGATGGCCGATCGCGGCGGCCAGCGACACCGCGGCCACAAGGCTCAGCGGCCCGAGCTGAGAGGACGCGCAATCGAAGCGCCAGTCAACGGACGCGTAGAGGTTGAGCCCCGGCGGCGAGAACCACTGCCGGCCGCGGCGCCCGCGCCCCTGCGTCTGCTGTTCAGCGAGCACCAGCCTCGGCCCGGCGAAGTCCTGCTGCGCCAGCCAGGCATTGGTGCCGGGCGTGCTGTCCAGCACGGTAACCGCCCAGCCGGCTGGCGCCTGGTGTTGCAGCGCCTCGGCATCCAGGCGGTCCCAGCCACCTTCGAGGCGGTAGCCACGCCCGGTCTCGGCCTCGATCGGCCAGCCGGCATCACGCAGCTTGCTCACGCGCTTGTGGATGGCCGCGCGACTGATCCGGCCCGACTCGGCCAGCGATTCGCCGGAGTGCCACGCGCCATCGGCAAGCCGGATGAGGATGCTGTCGCTCAGTGTCCGCCACCCAGCAGACGCCGCCAGATCATCACGCGCTCGAAGCGGCTCTCGTTTCCCCGCACCATGCGGACAATGTTCGAGCGATGCGTCCAGACCACGAGACCGAACATCGCGATCGCGAACAGGCCCAGCGGCGACAGCAGGCCGGCCGCCGACACGCAGGCGACATGAAACAGGATGATCAGCGCGGCCACGAGCGTGGACAGCCCGGCGTAGCCGGTCAGCGTGAGGACCAGCACGAAACTGAGCAATGCCCAGGGCACGGCGGGGGTCACGGTGACCAGACAAACGCCCAGCAGCGTGGCCGCACCCTTGCCGCCAGCGAAGCCGAAGAACACCGGCGCGATGTGTCCCACCGTCACCGCCACGCCGCAGGCGAGCGCGACCCAGTAATCCGGCATCACCATCGCTTCCGTCAGCGGCCACGGCAGCAGCGGAATCACCATCACCGCGGCCACACCCTTGAGCGCGTCGATCAGCAGCACCGAAATGCCGAAGACCTTGCCGTGGGTGCGCAGCGCATTGGTCGCGCCGGCGTTGCCGCTGCCGCTGCTGCGCAAATCGCTCATGCCGGTCAGCCGACCGAGCACCAGCCCGCCCATGACCGAGCCGAGCAGGTAGGCCAGGATCACCTTGACGGCGAGTTCGATCATCCGTTCTGACTGACGAACGCGGCCGTTTCACCAAGCCAGGCCAGCAACCGGTCGCCGCGGTCGGTGTCCGGATCGGTGGCGATGCGCAGCGTCCAGGTGTTGTCGACCGGCGCGCTCAATGTGAGCTGGCGATGCAGCAGCCGATCACCACGAATCGCGTGCACGTCGATGGTTTCCCCGGGTGCGCGCCGCTGCTCCAGCGCGCGGATCACGGCCGGCGTCGCCTCCTCGAAGTCCAGCGCAACGAGCCGGTCACCCGGTGCCAGACCAGCGTCGCGGGCCGGCGACTCATCCAGCACCGTGGTCAACCGCGGCTGGCGCTGGCCCTTGACCGACAATCCCGCCCAGCAACGCGGGGCCGGTGCGTCGGCGCCCTGGCGTCCACCGGCGTCATCCGGCGCGGTCGCCGGACGGACGTCGGCATCAACGCCGAAATCGGCCAGCAGATCGGGCAGCGGCACCTCGCCCGGCGTGCGGATCATCGCGTCGAAGAAATCGCTGAGATCGAGACCCGACACCTCGGCGGCGACCCGTTCGATCGCGGCGTCGGGAATCGGCTTCATCCCCCGGCCGTAGCGCGCCCACAGCTCACGCATCACATCGTCCAGCGAACAGGCCCCGCCAGTCTCACGACGCAGCGTCAGGTCCAGCGCGCAGGCGACCAGCGCACCCTTGTTGTAGTAGCTGACGATGGCGTTCGGCGCGCTGGCATCCTGCTGGTAGAACTTGGTCCACGCCAGCCGGCTGGAGTCAGCCAGCGACTGCCGGTAGCGACCGGGATTGCGCTCCAGCCGTGTCATCTGCTTGGCCAACAGATCCAGATAACGCGGCGCGTCGATCAGACCCGCGCGCAACAGTCCGAGGTCATCGTAATAGCTGGTGATGCCCTCGTAGGCCCAAAGGTCCTCGAAGTAGGCCGGCCCCATCAGTGACGAGGTGGCGACCGCGCCAGGCATCAGCCGCCGGACATTCCACAGGTGGAAATACTCGTGGCTGACCAGACCCAGGAAGTTCACGTAATCGTCGGAGCGTGCGCCGCCGGCGGTCACCGGCATCGCGCGTCGCGGCGACGCCAGCGCGCTGGAATAGCGATGCTCCAGCCCGCCGTACCCGTCAGCGGTCACGTTGTTCAGGAACAGGTAGCGATCGCAGGGCAGCTCGCCGAACAGCTCGACCTGGGCGTCGCAGACCCGGGCAACGTCACTGGCCAGCGCATCGGCATCGAAGCGGCCGGCACCGGTCATGGCGATGGCATGCGGCCGCCCGCCGGCGACGAATTCAACGACATCGAACTCGCCCATCTCCACGGGATGGTCGATCAGCTCATCGTAGTGGTCGCAGCCGTAGCGGCCGAAACCCCAGGGCTCGGCTTCCAGCGGACGCATGGAGGTCGCCACGCGCCAGCGACCGGTCACAGCCTCGGGATCGGGCGCCACCAGGTCCACCGTGCAGGGCTGCTGCTCCTGGCCAACCACGCGCAGGCAAAGCGAGGTCGCATTGAAGAAACCCCGCTCGGTATCCAGGTACGCCGTGCGCACCGAGGTGTCGTAGGCATGGACCTCGATCATGACTGTCAGCGGCCCCGCGACCGGATCGACGCGCCAACGATCCTTGTCGATCTGCCGAACCTCGACCGGCTCACCCGCGCACTCCGCGACCAGCGTGAGCACGTTGCGGGCGAAGTCCCGAACCAGATAGCTGCCCGGAATCCACGCGGGCAAGGCCAGCCATTGCCCGGCGGGATCGGGGTGCTGGATGGTCAGAGCCACGTGGAAGCGGTGCGCCGCCGGCTCCGCCGGCTCGATGCGATAGTGCAGTGGAATCAAGGGACGCCGATTCGTCGAAATGCCGGCGTAGTCTAGGGAAACACCGGTTTATTCGCACCACCAGGACGGAGGCGGTTTTCGCGCAGGCCCAGGCGGCGTGAATGCCGCGCGGTTATCCAGGTCAGCAAGCGACAATGCGGGATTGCGCCTGAAAACCGGCCGCAAGCCACGAAGGGGATCGCGATTCAAGCGACAATGAAGCCATGACCAGCCGTCTGATCACGCTTTGGGATTCGCTCCAGTCCTGCCCGTTTCCGGATTCGGCCCTGCGGGCTCTGGTCGCCGGACTTCCGCCGGACAGCGTCCTGGCACTGGGGCCGGATCAGCTGGATGGCTCCGGCGTGACGGCTGAACTCCAACTGGACAGGCTGCCCGCGAACGCACCGCGGCATCCCCGTCGTCGCGCTCAGTACGGCATGGGTCGACACCTCGCAAGAACCGCGCTGGAGACGCTGGGCGTGGAACCCGGCGACCTCGGCGCCCATCCGGATGGCGGCTGTGCATGGCCGCCGCGCACCGTCGGCAGCATCACCCACACGCGCGGTGTCGCAGCGGCCTGGGTCGGCCCGGACAGCGGGCTGCGGGGTCTGGGCATCGACGCCGAACGCCACAAACCGCTGAGCCCGGCCGCGCAACAACACGTCCTGACACCCGCGGAAATCGATGCCGACGACCTGCCCCCGGCGCTGCGCTTTTCCGCCAAGGAGGCCATCTACAAGTGCCTCGCCCCGCTGGGCGTGGCGCCGCTCAGATTTCAGGATGTCTCGGTCGGCGTCGAGGAAGGGACGCTGCGCTTTGAACCGACACCGGACTGTCAGTGGAAGGCTGAAATGCCAACCCTGGCTGGCGTGTGTCTGACAACGGATGCCCATGTACTGACCTGCGTCTGGGCGCGCACGCCCGAACCAGCCGCGTGACACCAACCGCCGAGGTACTGTCCCGCTCGGCGAAACGCCACGACGGACCCAGGAGGCTGCTGAAGAGCAGCCTCTTAAAGAAGCAGCAACGACGCCAGGCCGAGAAACAATCCTAGACTCACGACATCGGTCGCGGTGGTCAGGAAAATGCTGGACGCGGTCGCCGGATCGGCACCGACCTTCTTGAGGGTCAGGGGAACGGCGACGCCGACCACACCGCTGAGCAGACAGCTGCCGATCATCGCCAGCACGACCACCAGCGCCAGCGTCAGCGCGCCGTCGGTGCCTGTCATCGAGGCGTAAATCCACATGCCCGCCGCCGCCGACAGTCCGGTCAGCAAGCCATTGACCAGCCCCAGCACCGCCTCCTTGCGCAGCAGCCCGTTCACCGCCGAGGTCGGCACCTCGTTCAGCGCCAGTCCGCGCAGCGTCACCGCCATGGCCTGGCAGCCAGTGTTGCCGGCCTGCCCGGCCAGCACGGGCAGAAACGCGGCCAGGATGACGATGCGTTCCAGCGTGCCCTCGAACAAACCCACCACCGCGGCCGCGGCGAAGGCGGTAATCAGATTCACCTGCAACCACGGATGCCGCAGCTTCAGCGAACGCGTCCAGGGCGTGCCGACCTGCTCGTCCTCGTCGACACCGACCATCAACCCGGGCTGGGCGGTCAGCTCGAAGGTGTGTTCCTCGAACAGGGCGTAGCCGGGCACGACACCGAGAAAATGACCGTCCTCACGACAAACCGGGTAGACCGGGTAGTGGCGATGGACCATCGCGCGCATCGCCGACTCGACACTGACATCCGGGGTCAGGAAGAACGGATCGGCGAGCATCACATCCGACACTGGAGCCTCCGGGTCGGCCAGCAGCAGGTCACGCATGGTCAGCACGCCCACGAGCGTCTGCTCATCCAGCACGTAGACATAGGTCACCAGGCTGGTCCGGCTGGCGACACGCACCTGTTCGGTCACCTCCCGCACCTGGGCATCGCGCGTCACGGTCAGCGGCGCGGCCTCGGCCAAGGCGCCGACAGTGCGCGGATCGGCCTTCGCGTCGGACAGCGTCGGCGCCCCCAGGGCAGCGCTCAGCGCATCACGTTTCGGAGCCTCCATCGCCGACAGGATTCGGCGGCGCGCGGTCTGCGACAACTGCGCCAGGGCCTCGACAGCCAGCGCCTCGTCGGCCCGCTCCAGCAAACGGACGGCGTCCTGCGGCGCTCGGCGGCGAACCCTGGCAAGCAGTTCGGCCGCGGCGGGGGACAGGGCATCTGGCGAGGCTTCGTGTTCGGCTGACATCGTTCGACCCGGTTGGTTAACCAAGCATATGGGGCGGCGACGAATTCGCCAACGGCGCCGCCATACAGCCGAATCAGGGAGCTGGTGGCGTCAGAAAGACGGGGTTGCCGATCACCGTGATCACGTCCAGCGTGGCGACCTGCAGACGGATCGCCGTGCCCAGCGGTCCCGACCCATCCGAGCGGCTGGCTTCCCAGGTGTCGACGAACGGGTCCGTGAGAATCGGAACGACCCGGGCGACCACGCCGTCGGACAGATAAGTCAGCGTATGACCGGTGCCGCCGGTGACCGTGGTCGTGAGCGTCGCCGAGTCAGCGGCGACGCTGTCACCGTAGATGCCGCTCTGACCATCCGCCGTCGCCACCTCCATGGTCACGTCGGGCGAACCGGTGGCTCCCAGTGTCTTTACATAGGCGTGACCGGCGCGGATCGCGTCGGCCAGCGCGGCGCGTGAAAGCTCCTGGGCGTAGACCACGGTCGCCGAGCTGCCGTAGCCCTTGCGGGCCCGATCCTCCGGCGCGTCGACACCCTTGGAATCCGAGCCGGATACGGCGGTGGGAAACGCGCCGCCGGCAATGACTTCATCCCAGAGTTGCAATGCGGTCAGGGTGAACGGATTCTGGATTTCCAGCGGAATCGGCAGGCCGATCTCGCTGCCGGACACGCGCGCCGGTCCGTTCTGAACCTCGATGGTGTCGACCAGCGACCAGTCGATGTCGTCTTCCAGCTGAAACGCGCAACCGCGGCAGAAGTTCTCGAACAGCGCACCCTCGAAAGTCGTCGGGTGATTGACTCCGAACAGCGCGCCGGCTTCGACACTCGCCTGCTGGACCGCGCCCAGGGTCACGTCCTCGAAGCCATGCCGGTACTCGATGACATCCGGCGTCTCGCCGAAGGTATTGGCGTGACCGAAGTAGGTGATGATCTCGCGCCCCGGCCAGATCAGCAGGTCGGGGTTGGCGCGCTGGACCGGGCCGAGCTGCGCCCAGTGCCGCCCCGTGACGTATTCGGTGACCATCAGGAAATCCAGGTCGGCCGCCCTTGCCTGCTCGATGAAGCCATCCCAGTCCGGCGCGTTGGGGTTGGAGTGGTAGCCGTGCATGTGGAAATCGCCGTGGTACCAGCCGGGCGCGGCGACGGCCACGTGATCCGGCTCCACCGGATCGGCAAACGGCGCCCCGGCCCCGCTCCCCGAGAGACAGGCGATCTGGACGGTCCAGCTCGCGCCGGACGGACCCACGGCCGCGATGCCGAGCTCCACCGACCACAGGCCCGATTCGATCACACCGGGTCGGTAGCCCCGGTCCGCCTCGTCCGCGGCGATGAACACCGGACCGCGGTCCTGATCCAGACGCCCCTGCCGGCTTCCGGACCAGCCACGAAATCCGGCCGCGGTCCGGTAACCGTGCTGGTCCCAGACACCCAGATCCAGCGTCGTCGCCGTCAGCGGGGTACTCGGCAGCACGCCACCCTCGGTCCAGCCGTAGGCCACTTCGATGCGGCCCGTGCCCGGCGCCACGAAGAACGGCAGAATCCGGTAGGTCTTCGCGTCGGACGACGCCACCTCGCCGGTGAGCTCCACCATCGGCTCCCCCGGCGCGCAAATCGTGGCGCCGGGCGGCGGATTCACCGGCGCATCCGGTCCACCGGCGGGCGGATCGCTGCGGCCACAGGCGCCCATCACGGCAACCAGCGCCAGGCTGAGCATGGCGCGCAGCGCTCGGGCGGTGAACGGCGACAACTGGGAGCAGCGCATGAATCGACGACCGGTGAAAATTTGCGGGGCGTCGGAGTCTACAAGTCCCCGAACACCGCTACAGTAGTGGTCTCGTCTGACATCAGGGTGACAGCAGTGCGGCGCTATACGATCCGGATCGGCCTGGTCTGCGGAGTGATGCTGGCCGGCTGTGCCACGACCACGGAGCCCCCCGGCCTGCCGCCCACCGATATCCACGAGCTGCTGAGCGTCGACCGCGCCTTCTCCGAGGCTTCGGCGCAACACGGATTCGCGACCGCGCTGGATCAGTATCTGGTGGAGGACGCCGTCCGTCTGCCCCAGGATGCTCCGCCGGTGTTCGGACGACCGAACATCGTCAACACCATGCAGAGCTCGTCGCAGGAGTTCACCGTGACCTGGGAACCGGAAGCCGGCCAGGTTGCCGAATCCGGCGATCTGGGCTGGACCTGGGGGCGCTATCTCGCGGTCAAGCGCGCCAACGGCGAACCGGTCTCGCGCGGGAAGTATCTGAACGTCTGGGAGCGCCAGCCGGATGGCTCCTGGCGGGTCAAGATCGACGCCGGCAACCAGACGCCGATGCCGCGCTAACCCCGTCCCCGCGTGCGAGCGCATGACCGTTCTGGCACGCATTTGGTATGGTAATCCCCATCGCCAGCCATCGATCGGCGGCACCCCCTGTTGAAGACCTCGAGCCCGAACGACGCCGACAGAAGCGCCAGGACGGGCCAGCGAGCCTCCCGGAGAATTCATCCATGTTGAACCGTACACCGCGAATCCTGAGCGCGGCCGCGACCGCTGTTGCCCTGACCACGTTCGCCGCGTGCGGGGGTGGCGGACAGCCGCAGACCAAGGCGGACGGCACGCCGCTGAAGGTCTACCGCCATTCCATGGATGGCGCTCCGGTCAACCTGGACCCGGTCCAGTCCGCGGTGATCTATTCCAACTTCGTGGTGCTGAACACCTACGACACGCTTTACAGCTACAAGTATCTGACCCGCCCTTACGAGCTCAAGCCGAATCTGGCGAAGGCCTTGCCCGACGTATCCGAGGACGGCCTGACCTACACCATCCAGCTCAAGGAAGGTTCCGGCTTCATCGACGACCCCGCATTCCCGGACGGCAAGGGGCGTGAGGTCGTCGCCCAGGACTTCGTCTATTCCATCAAGCGTCATTTCGACCCGCAGAACCGGTCGCAGGGCGCCTGGCTCTGGCAGGGCAAGATCGTCGGCCTGGATGAGTGGAAAGAGAACGGCGCCGATTACGGCGAGGACGTGGAAGGGCTGAAGGCGCTGGATGACCACACGGTCCAGATCAAGCTGGTGAAGCCGTTTCCGCAGCTGATCTACACGCTGGCGATGGGCTTTTCCGGCATTGTTCCGCGGGAAGCCGTGGAAAAATACGGCCGCGAACTGTCGGTGCATCCGGTGGGGTCGGGGCCGTTCCGGATGGAACGCTTCACCACGGCCAAGGCCGTGCTGGTTCCGAACAAGAATTTCCGCCAGGAGCCCGTCGACCTGGCCGCGGAAGGCTACGACCCGGAACTGCACGGCCAGTTCGGCCTGGAGGCGATCGACGGCAAGGCGCCGCCGTTCGTCGACCGGCTGGAAATCGACTTCATCACCGAAACCGCTTCCCGCTGGGCATCGTTCACCTCGGACAAGGAAGTGCAGTACTCGCATGTCCCGGTCGAGCAGGTCGACGGGGTGCTGGCCAGCAAGGACCCGATCACGCTGAAGAAGGAGTGGTCGGATCGCTACTTCAGCTACTACGGGACCGAAGCGGGCTTCGTCTACACCTACTTCAACATGGACCGCCCCGCGCTGGGCACCAGCGATGACCCGGACACCGATGCCAAAAACAAGGCGCTGCGCTGCGCCATGGTTGACGCGTTCTCCTGGGCCGAGCGCAACGCCCGCTTCTACTCGGGCATCGGCAATGTCTTTCCCGGCGTGATCACCCCGGTCGTGCCGGAATTCGATCCCGAGACGCCGCGGGACTCGGTCACGCAGGACATGGAGGCCGCCAGGAAGGCGTTGAAGGACGCCGGCTGGACACCCGAGACCCTGCCCGAGATCACCTACGGACACGTGGCCAGCGTGACCAATCGCCAGATGTTCGAACAGTTCCGCGGGTTCATGGTGGAACTGGGTTTCCCGGTCGACAAGGTGCGTGGCGACAGCTATGCCACGTTCGGCGACTTCAACAAGGGCATCAAGACCAACAAGTTCGACGTCGGCGGACTGGGATGGGGACTGGACTATCCGGATGCCGAGAACACCCTGCAGCTGTTCTACGGCCCGAACCACACGCCGGGTTCAAACAACGCCAACTACTCGAATCCCGAATTCGACGCGCTGTACAAGCAGACCGCGGTTATGCAGCCCGGCCCCGAACGCACGGAAATCTATCGCCGGATGAACCAGATGGTCATCGACGACTGCGTCGCCCTGACCGGCCTGTCGCGTACCCGCATCTACCTGTGGCACAAGAACGTGATCGGCCTGCCGGACCGCGAGATCCTCGGCGGGTTCTGGCTGAAATACGTGGATGTGAAGACCGGCGACGCGGAGTGAGCAGCGGCTGACCGCGCCCCATGGACACCCTTCAATACGCACTGCGCAAGCTCGTAACCGGCATCCCGCTGGTACTGGGCGTGACCTTCATCAGCTTCGTGCTGATGGTTTATTTCGGTCCGGACAAGACCTACGACCTGATCGGCAAGAACGCCACGCCCGAGCAGATCGCCGAAATCCGCGCCGACCTGGGTTACGACCAGCCGTTCTTCGTGCGATACGGCGACTACCTGCGCGAGCTGGTGACGCTGGACTTCGGCTATTCGGACTCCACCGGCGAGCGCGTCTCGCGCATCCTCGCCCGCACGATTCCGATCTCGCTGGCGTTGACCTTGCCGGGCTTCATCCTGGGGAACGCGCTGGGCGTACTGCTGGCGCTCATCGCCGGCTTCTTCCGGGGCGGCCTGATCGATCGCGCGATCATGGCGGGCGCGGTCGTCGGCATGTCGATCAGTTTCCTGATCATCATCATCGGCTTCCAGGTGTTGCTGTCGTCCAGCTACGGCCTGAACTACTTCCCGGTCCGGGGCTGGGAGGTCTACAGCCTGGGTGACTATCTTTACTACGTGACCGTGCCGACACTGGCCATCGTGTTCGTCTCGCTGGGCTACAACACCCGCTTCTACCGCGCGGTCGTCGTCGAGGAAATGAATCGCGACCACGTGCGCACGGCGCGCGCGTTCGGCACACCGCCGGCCAAGCTGCTGTTTCGCAACGTGCTGCGCAATGCGGCGATTCCGATCATGACGCGGATCATGTTCTCGATTCCGCTGGTGGTGATTTCCGGCAGCCTGCTCATCGAGAGCTATTTCGGCATCCCCGGCGTCGGCAAGGTCACCTACGACGCCATCACCACCGGCGACCAGCCGATTCTCAAGGCCGTTGTCGGCGCCACGGCCGTGTTGTTCGTCCTGACGCTGATCGCCACCGACGTGATGTACAAAGTGATTGATCCACGAGTTTCCCTGAAGTGAACGCCACGACCACCACCGAAGCCGCTCCGGCACCGCGCAAACAGAGCGAATCGCTCTGGAGCAAGGCCGTCGGCAAGTTCCTGCGCGACCGCTGGGGCATGGCCTCGCTGCTGGTCGTGCTGGTCTACCTGGGGATCGCGCTGGGCGTTTGGGCCGGTCTGTGGGGAACGGACTGGAACACGCTCACGCCAACCATCAACGCCGAGGCCTCGGCCGAGCACTGGTTCGGCACCAACCGCAACGGTCAGGACATCTTCGAGCGGGCGATCTTCTCCACCAAGACGGCGTTCGAGATCGGTCTGGTCGTCGCCATCCTGTCGACGATACTGGGCGCCGTCATGGGCGCGATTTCCGGCTTTTTCGCCGGTCGCTGGCCCGACGAGATCATCCTGTGGCTGAAGGGCGTGCTGGACTCCATTCCGTTCTACCTGTTCGTCGCCGCGGTCGCGTTCGCGTTGCAGGGCTACGCCTTCTCCATGCACGTGGCGATGGTGGCGACGTTCTGGACGACCACGGCCCGGCTGGTGCGCGCCGAGGTGATCCGGCTCAAGGGCTTCGAGTTCGTCGAGGCCGCCCACGCGCTGGGTGTACCGGAACTGCGCATCATCTCGCGCCACATCATCCCCAACACCACGCACATCCTGCTGGTGCAGGCGACCATCACCTTCGTCTCGGCGATCAAGAGCGAGGTGATCCTGTCCTTCCTGGGGCTAGGCGTGAAGAACGGGGTGTCCTGGGGGCTGATGATTTCCGAGTCCACCAACGAGGTCACCACCGGCTTCTTCAACAACTTCCTCGCCGCATCCGCATTCCTGTTCGTGCTGGTGATGGCCTTCAACATGTTCTCCGACGCGTTGCAGGACGCGCTGGACCCGAAAAAGACCGGCTGAGCGGCGCGATGCAAACAAGCGTGACACGCCGGGCGGCTGACTGATCCATGGCACTACTGGAAGTCGACAACCTGCAGGTGGAATTCGCCACCGATCGCGGCATCGCCCGCGCCATCGATGGTGTCTCCTTCGAGGTCAATGAAGGCGAGACCCTGGGCATCGTCGGCGAATCCGGCTGCGGCAAGTCGGTCACGTCCCTGTCGATCATGGGGCTGATCCCGCGCCCGCCGGGCCGGATCGCCGGCGGCGAAATCCGCTTCGCTGGCGAGAATCTGACCCGGCTGCCGGAGAAGGCCTACCGCAAGCTGCGCGGCAGCGACATCTCGATGATCTTCCAGGAGCCGATGACCGCGCTGAACCCGGTGTTCACGATCGGCAACCAGATCAGTGACGTGTTGCGACGGCACAAGGGTCTGTCGCGCAAGCAGGCACGCGCACGGGGGATCGAGATGCTGGCGGAGGTCGGCATCCCGGCGCCGGAGAAACGCATCGACGAGTACCCGCACCAGCTGTCGGGCGGCATGCGCCAACGCGTGATGATCGCGATGGCGCTGAGCTGCGATCCGAAACTGCTGATCGCCGACGAGCCGACCACCGCGCTGGACGTGACGATCCAGGCGCAGGTGCTGGAGCTGATCAAGAAACTCGCGGCCGATCACGGCACGGCGGTCATCCTGATCACGCACGATCTCGGCGTGGTCGCCGAAACCTGCGATCGCGCCGCGGTCATGTACTGCGGCAAGATCATCGAGCAGGGGCCGGTCGACGCCCTGTTCGAGCACCCCCGGCATCCCTACACCGCCGGCCTGCTGGCCTCGGTGCCGCGCATCCGCCCGGACCGCCTGCCGCGGCTGCCGACGATTCCCGGCATCGTGCCGGATCTTCTGGACCTGCCGCGCGGCTGTCGCTTTCGAGATCGCTGCGGCCAGGCGCTGGAACGCTGCGGTCAGTTCGATCCCGAATTGAACGCCGACGATGACGCCGCGACCGTAGCGGCCTGTTTCAACCCCAATCCGGTGGTGACCGCATGAGCACGCCATTGCTCCGGGTTCGCGGCCTGACGAAACATTTTCCGGTCAAGGGAGGGGTGCTGCGTCGCACGGTGGCGCAGGTCAAGGCGGTGGACGGCGTCAGCTTCGATATCGAGCGCGGCAAGACGCTGGGCCTGGTGGGGGAATCCGGCTGCGGAAAGTCCACGCTGGGGCGCGCGATTCTGCGGCTGCACGAACCCACCGAGGGCGAGGTGTTCCTCGAAGAGACCGACGTGACCGCGGCCAGCGGCTCCGAACTCAAGCGTCTGCGCCGGAACATGCAGATCATCTTCCAGGACCCGTTCGCGTCGCTGTCCCCGCGACGGACGGTGTTCGAAACCCTGCGCGAGCCGCTGGATGTGCACCGCATCGGCACACCGGCGGAGCGGCGCAAGAAGGTCGAGGAACTGCTGGAAGTCGTCGGGCTGCGGCGTGCCGTGCTGCATCGCTACCCCCACGAGTTCTCCGGTGGCCAGCGTCAGCGCGTCGGTATCGCCCGCGCCCTGGCGCTGAATCCCAAGTTCATCGTCGCCGACGAAGCGGTGTCCGCGCTGGATGTTTCGGTGCAGTCGCAGGTGCTGAACCTGATCGACGATCTGCAATCCGAGTTCGGCATCAGCTTCCTGTTCATCTCGCATGATCTGGCGGTGGTGCAGCACATCAGTCACCAGGTCGGGGTGATGTATCTGGGCAAACTGGTCGAAACCGCCAGTGCCGGCGATCTCTACGCCGACCCGAAGCACCCCTACACCCAGGCGCTGATGTCGGCGATTCCGGTGCCGGACCCGAAGGCGGGTTCCGAACGCATCGTGCTCTCCGGTGATGTCCCATCGCCGATGAACCCGCCATCCGGCTGTCCGTTCCACACCCGCTGCCCGGCCGCCATGCCGCATTGCTCCACCATCGAGCCCAGGATGCAGAACCTCGGTTCGGAGGCGCAGCCGCACTGGGTGTCCTGCCATCTGTACGGCGACACGCCGCAAGCGGACAACAGCGCGGACTGACTCGCGTGGGGGCGTCCTCATGCGGCCTCCCGGTTCATCAAACCGCCATCTGTGATCCCTAGGCTGAATCCGGGGAACGACTCGGATTTCAGGGATGGCCAGGACCGGCGATTCGGAAGCGATCACGCTTCTGTGGCAACTCAAGCGTGCGTGCGACGCATCCCCCGACAAGGGATTGCCGTACATTCACTTCAGCGCGCTTCTGGGCAACCAGAACTACCGTGACAGCACGCTGACAGCGGCATCGAACTCGGCGGACAAGACAGTCGCCGAACTAGCGCAGCGCATCCTGACCCTGGCGCCCACCGGCAGCCTGTTGCGTCAGGTCGACACCGGCATGAAGCACGTCGACTTCGACCAGACCACCGAATTCGAGGCCAGCGTCACGCGCGCGAAAAAGCGGCAGTCACGGCGTGCGCTGTTCACGGGCATCGGCATTCTCGCCGGCGTCCTGATCCTGGCGGCGCTGTTCTTCACGCGCCTGGACAATGGCCCCAGTGTCGACCACATCGGCGGCAACATCGAAGTCAGCACGACCTGGAAGGCGGGAAAACGCATCGTGCTGGAACAGGTCGTGTTCATCGAGCCGGGCGTGAAACTGACCATCGAGCCCGGGGTAACCGTGCTGGGCCAGCCGGGTTCCGCGCTGCTGGTCGCCAACGGCGCGGAGTTCCACGCCCGCGGCCGACCGGACGCGCCGATCGTGTTCACCAGCGCCCAGCCCATCGGTTCACGCCAGGCCGGCGACTGGGGCGGCGTGGTGCTGATGGGCGACGCGCCCACCAACGTCGGGCTGGGGCGCATCGAGGGCGTCCCCGCCGACGAACCGCTGGCCGCCTACGGTGGCAAGAACGGCGAGGGCTCCTGCGGCGTGATGGAATATGTCCGCATCGAATTCGCCGGGTTCGAAATCTCGGCGAATAACGAACTCAACGGCCTGACGCTGGCCGGTTGTGGTGCAGGCACCATCGTACGCCATGTGCAGGTCCACAGCCCGCTGGACGACGGCATCGAGATGTTCGGCGGCTCGGCGAACCTGCGCAATCTGGTGATCACGCGACCGGGCGATGACGCCTTCGACTGGGATCTGGGCTGGACCGGCAACGTCCAGTCACTGGTGGTCCAGATGGGTCGGGACGTTGGCGACAACGGCTTCGAGGGCGACAACAATGGTCCCGATCCCGACGCCGAACCACGCTCGGCGCCGACCTTCGTCAATGTCACGCTGATCGCCGATCCCAATGCCTCCCGCGCCCAGCGGGCCATGACCCTGCGCGAAGGCACGGCCGGCACGTTCCGGAACCTGATCATCGCCGGTTTCAAGGACGAGGCGATCTCGATTCAGGATCGCTCGCAGGGCCTGGCCGAATCAGGCGAGCTGACCCTCAGCCACACACTGTTCATCAGCGATCGCAGCGGTCGCCGCATCGACCGGGAGGATCCGGCGGGCTTCGATATCGCAACCTGGCTGCAGCAGACCGAACGCGAGAACCAGTTCGTCGTCGATCCGGCCTATCTGTCCGGTGCGCTGGACCCGATCGCACCCCGTTTCGCTCCCGATGTCGGCCCGGCGCTGGCGGCCGTGGCGTCGATTCCGCGCGGCGAGTTCTGGAACGGCGGCGCCCGCCATCGCGGCGCGCTACGTCCCGGTACCGCGGAAAACTGGCTCAGCGGCTGGACGGCGTTTCCACCGAACTAGCCCGCAGACACGACGAGCGCCGTCACACATCCCGCCAGCGAAAGCTCCAGGCACCGAAGGCGAGACAACCGGCGGCGATGACCAGCAGGATCAGCAGGTGGTCGGCCACGTCGATCAGGCCGACGCCGTCCAGCATCACCGCCCGCGCCGCCTCCAGCAGGTGGGTCAGCGGCAGGCAGCGGGCCAGCCAGACCACCACGGCCGGCGCGCCCTCGATGGAAAACCACACGCCGGAGACCATCATCATCGGCCAGGTCACGAGGTTGAGCAGCCCGTTGGCGAGTTCCTCGCTGGTCGTCCTGGCCGCAACCGCGACGCCCATGGCGATCATCGCGACGGCGCCGATCAGCGCGATCACGAACAGGCTCAGGTGACTGCCGTCCACCGGGAACCCGATCAGCCATTCGGTGCCCACGAACACCGCGCAGGTCACGACCATGATCACCAACAGGCGGGAGAGAATCTGCGCAATCAGAAATTCCGCCGGCCGGATCGGCGTGGCGCTGAGCCGCTTCAAATAGCCCGCCTTGCGGTAGCGGACGATGACGTACCCGACCCCGAACAGGCAGGAGAACATCATGTTCATGCCAAGAATGCCGGGCACGAGCCAGTCGACGTAACGGGTCTGCTCGCCGGTGACCACCGCACGTTCCAGCGGCGTGCCGGGCAACCCGGCCAGGATGCGCTCCAGCGAGTAGCCTTTCGGCGAGGTCGTGTTGATCCAGTAGCGTCGGGCCTGGAAGTCCACCAGCAGATCGAGGCGGTGCCGCTCGACAAGCCGGATCGCACGCTCCGGATCCAGCTCGGGCACGAACTGGGTGAACCGCAGCCCCATCAGCGGTTCGCTCTCGGCATCCGGCAACTGCGCCGTCGCCTGCGTCAACACCCCGACCTTGTAAAGGGGCTGGTTGTCGCCGGAGAACACGATCGCCAGACCGAGCACCAGCAACAGCGGAAGCAGGATGTTCCACCCCAGCGCGGAGCGGTCGCGAACGAACTCCAGATTGCGAGCTCGGGTAATCGCCAGGATGCGCCGGAGCATCATGCCCGCAGCTCCTCGCCGGTCAGCTCGATGAACAGGTCCTCCAGCGTGTGCTCCCGGATCTGAAGATGCTGCAACGGCACGCGTTGGAAGCGCAGGTCATCCAGCGCGGCCGCCACCTCCTCCACGACGCGTTCGGCACGATCGTGGTGAACGCGCCAAGCCGCCAGATCGACCTTGGAGGCATCCAGATCGGCCACCGGCAGACTGAGCACCGCCCCGGCGAAATGGCGCCGCAGCAGCTCACGCGGCGTGCCTTCGGCGATGATCCGGCCGTGATCCATGATCGCGATGCGGTCACAAAGCCGATACGCCTCTTCCATGTAATGCGTGGTCAGCACCACGGTCCGCCCGTCGGCCTTGATCGACTCCACCAGCGACCAGAAATTCCGGCGTGCCTGCGGGTCCAGACCGGTTGTCGGCTCATCCAGAAAGATCACGGCCGGATTGTTGATCAGCGCGATGCCCAGCAACAGCCGCTGACGCTGGCCACCGGAGAGCTTGCGCGCATCCCTGCCGGCCAGGTCGGTCAAGGCACAACGCGCCATGACCGCATCGATGGAATCGGCATCCGGATACAACCGCGAGAACAGTTCCAGGTGTTCGCGCACGCTGAGGAAATCCTGCAAGGCCGTATGCTGGAACTGGATGCCCGCCTCGCGCCGGAATCTTGCACCCAGGGGCTCGCCCAGATAATCGATGCTGCCCGAAGAGGGCTGGAGAATGCCTTCGAGCAGTTCGATGGTCGTCGTCTTGCCCGCCCCGTTCGGCCCCAACAATCCGAAGCACTCGCCCGTACTGATCGTCAGATTCAGACCACGAACGGCCTCCACCGCGCCGAAATGTCGGCGCAGATCACGCACGCGCAGCGCGACCGTCCCGGTGCTCATGATTTCGCGGCAAGCGGACGGACTGTGGAATGGCATGACATCTGCTGCTGTCCTTTGGGAAACATGGACCTTCTTTCACGAACCCCGCCCGCCGACCGGCGGATACCCGGCCCCGGGAACACAAACCCGCTTCGGGCCACGCGTTTCTTCATGACTGGCCTGCATGACGGTGGGATTGTGGGGAACCACGGCCGCCCCGTCCGGTTCGTCTCCGCGCGTGCATCAGGTCCGGGCCGTAGTCGTGCAAATACATCGGTGTTTCCCTAGACTACAACGTGAGGCTGGTCTGCAAATGGATTGCATTCACCCGAGGGAGCTGTTTCGGATGATTACTCGTTTCTGCCGATTCGTCGGCGCCTGCGCATTGATTGCGCTCTGTGCCACCCCGTTCGGCGCCAACGCGCAGGAGTACGACATCGGTTTTGATGATCGCTACTTCGGCTCCGCGAACGCGGGCTTCCTCGTCACCGATAGCGACGATCAGGACAACGGCCCCGCCGGGATGCTGACCTTCGGCAAGTTCATCGGACACCGCATGGCCGTGGAAGGCTTCGTCAGCGGCGGCGTGGTCGAAGTGGCGAACATCAACTCCGACTACGAACGGCTGGTGGGCGGCGGCAACTTCATGCTGTTCGTCAACGACAGCCGCCGGGCGCGCTTCTACGGACTGCTCGGCGCCGGCATTCACAACGTGAACTTCCTGGAGGAGGAAGTGACCGGGCTGTCGTACAACGGCGGCATCGGCGCGTTGTTCCGACTGAACAACAACCTCGACCTGCGCGTGGAAGGCCAGTACCTCATCGACCATATCGACGAGGAAGGGGTGCTGGTCGAGGACGATTTCTACAACTACCAGGCCACGATCGGTGTGCTGTACCGCATCGGCACCTGGCCGCCGCCTCCGCCCGATTCCGACGGCGACGGCGTGGCCGATCGCTTCGACGCCTGCCCGAACACCCCGGCCGGCGTGCTGGTGGACGAGAAGGGCTGCGCCGTGGATTCGGATGGTGACGGCGTTCCCGATTTCCGCGACAAGTGTCCGGGCACGCCGCGCGGCGTTCCGGTCGACGAGGACGGCTGCCCGCTGGATGCCGACGGTGACGGCGTGCCGGACTTCCGCGACAAGTGCCCGAACACACCGCCCGGCATCCCGGTCGACCGCAACGGCTGTCCGCTGGATTCCGATGGCGATGGCGTGCCGGATTCGCAGGACAAGTGCCCGAATACGCCACAGGGCGTGCCGGTTGATCGTCATGGCTGTCCGTTCGACACCGACGGCGACGGCGTGCCGGACTACAAGGACAATTGTCCGAACACGCAGCCCGGTGTGGCGGTGGACGAGCGCGGTTGCTCCCTGGATCTGGATGGCGACGGCGTGCTGAACCGGGATGACCTGTGCCCCAACACCCTGCCCGGCCTCGAGGTCGACAAGACCGGCTGCCCGATCCGGAACCAGGAGCTGGTGCTGGATGGCGTGCACTTCGAGTTCAACAAGGCGACGCTGCGGCCCGATGCCAAGACCATCCTGGATCGCGTGGCCAAGTCGCTGGCCGACCAGCCCGAGGTGAGGGCTGAAATCGCCGGTCACACGGACTCGATCGGATCGGCGGCGTACAACCAGAAGCTCTCGGAGCAGCGCGCTGCGTCGGTCCGCAACTACCTGATCAGCAAGGGAGTCAACCCGGACAGCCTGGTTTCCCGCGGCTACGGCGAGACCCAGCCGGTTGCGAACAACGCAACCGAGGAAGGTCAGGCCCGCAACCGCCGGACGGAGCTGCGCCTGGCGGAGTAGCGCTCCCGCCCGCTCGCATGGACAACGCCCGGGTGGCTTCCACCCGGGCGTTTTTTTGTGCAACATCGGGTTGGAACACTTGCATCGCGCTTGTCCGTCAGGGGTCCGGAGCCACCATGAGCGTCCGGCTAGACAAGCCACCCGGTACAAGATCACATGCCCATGGGGCGGAGTGACAGGACAATCGCCGTTTCGACCTTCTCAGACGCCGCTCATGACCAGGACGCTGAACGCGCGGGGTCGGCAAGAATCCTGCTGCTGGGTCCCGATCCGGATACCGGCCAGCTCATCGAGCGCGAACTCCGCAACCGCGGCATTGCCGCGCATGTCATCCAGACACGCGTCGACGACGACCTCGCGACCGGCATCCGCACGGAGCGCCCGCTGATCCTGATCATCGATCCCTCACTGGAGATCGACACCCCGGCCTGGTGCGCCACCGCACGTGCCGAGGACCCTCAGCTCACGACGCTGCTGCTGGACGGCGGGAGCCGAACCGGCACCGTGCAAACCCTGCGCGATCACGCCGCCCGCGACTGGGTACCGCTCGGCGATCCGGATGCGTTGGCCTTTGTCCTTGAACGTGAGATCGCGTTTTCGCGAACACGCCGTTCCCTGGATGAGCGCGAGCACACCACGCGACTGCTGGAAGCCCAGCAAAAGGCCCTGCTACGCGACATGGGCGTCGCCGTCGCGCTGATCACCGACGGCATCGTCACGGAGGCCAACGAACCGTTCGCCAGATTGGTCGGCGACGACGCTCCGCAGGACATGCCACTGCTTGATTTCATCGACCCCGCGCAGCGGCCGGACGTACGCGATGAGCTCGCCAGCCTGGCCACCGGCGTGAAAACCGCGGCGGATCTGGACCTGCAATTTGCGGCGCACGACGGCGACACACGGCCGCTGCGTGTGGCGTTGCGACGCATCGAGCGCGACGGCGTGACCGGCGTCGAACTCGTCAGTGCGCCCCGGCGCGAATCCCGCGAGGATCCGCGCGGGGTGCGCGCGCAACTGACCGACGCACTGGATCGCATGCGCAGCGACGGCTCCACGGACGTCCTGGCCCTGCTGGAACTGCGCCTGCTGGATATCGACGACCTGGAATCGGAGCTCGGATTCGCGGGCCTTGAGCAACTCATCGAGTCGGTGGAACGTTTTCTCGAGTCACTGCTTGATCAGGACGACCAGCTGTTTGGCGTTGCCCCGGGCCGCCTGATGATCCTGCTCAGACGCGCGGACGCGAAACGCGTCATCGCAAGCTGCCAGGGCTGGCTGGACAAGATCGGCCACGCCGTCTTCCGGACCGACCACCATCAGCTCCACATCGGCATGGGGGGTGTCGTGTATGCCAACGAGCTACGCGAGGAAGCGGAGCCCTGCATCCAGCGTATCGCGCGTCACTGGCAAACCCAGGCCCCAGAGCCCGGAACCGTCGCGCTGCTCGAATCCGACGACGCCGATCTGCAGCAGAAAAAGGCCGAGGAGGACTGGAAGAAGAAGATCCGGTACGCCCTCAAGCATGGCGGATTCTCCCTGAACTACATGCCAATCCTGAAGCTGGACGACGCCGAGGAGCAGCAGTTCGACGCGCTGATCAGGCTGACCACCAAGGACGGCAAGGAATATCAGGCGAGGGATTTCATCCAGGTCGCCGAGCATGCCGGCCTAGTCGCCGAGCTGGACCGGACGGTGGTAGACATTGCCATCGAGCTGCTGATGGACCGGCAGCGCGAGGAAGCGCCGCCAATGCGGCTGTTCGTCAAGCTGTCGGAACAGACCGTCGCCGATCACAAGGCGTTCCTGCAGTGGCTGCGCGTCCGGCTCGTTGGCAAACCGGCGGCCTACCGGCAACTGGTCTTCAACGTTCAGGAGTCCTTCCTGCAAAACCGCTACGAACAGGCCATGGCGCTCTGCGAGGGCGTTCGCCACTTCGGCGCCGGCCTGAGTATCGATTATTTCGGCACCGACGATCGCTCCATGCAGCTGCTGGAGACGCTTTATCCGGATTTCGTCAAACTGCATGCATCGTTCACCAAGGCGGCCTCACAACCGGGCTCGACCCAGAATCGAATGCAGGCTCTGATCGCGAAAACGCAGGAAGAGGGTATCGAAGTCATCGCGCAGCGCGTGGAGGACGCCGAATCCATGGCCCTGCTCTGGCAGATGGGTGTCGGCTACGTCCAGGGTTTCCACATCAAGGGCCCCAGTCCCGCCGACATCGGCTAGCCGCCTCGATCAAAACCGCCCCGCAGCACCGGTCGCGCGGAACGAACCGTTGGTCGACAGGAACCGGCGGCGATCCCCCGGGCCGGTGGCAGGATTACCGACGGGCATCGGCCGCTGTTGCCAGTTGTTTGCAGAAACTGACGAGTACTGCTTGAAATTGCGGCGTTTTCCGACAAGCGAGTAGCCGTGAATTTCCTGTAAACGTGATAATCTTCGCTGAATGACGATTTCCCATGTCTTCGTCAGGGCCTGGGCAACCGGAGAGTTACCTCATGACGTCAGTTTCTCGCTCGTTCGTGCTTTTTTCAGTGATCCTCGGACTGGCCGCCTGTGGCGGTGAAGTTCGCAGCCCTGACTTCACACCTCAGCTCGATCACATCGCGGTCAACCCGACGCCGATCACCATCGCGGAACAGACCACCCGGCAGCTGACGGCCACGGGCTTCTATACGACCCCGCCGTCCGAGGGACAGACGTTCACGCCGATCGACGTGACCACCGACGTCAGCTGGTCCAGTGCGGATTCAAGCTTCGTGTCGGTGAGCGAAACCGGCGTGATCAGCGGCGAGAACGTGACGACCAGCGCGATTGACATCACCGCCACCATGGACGGCCAATCCGGCGTCGCCCGGGTATCGGTGCTCGCCGGCGTGGTCAACTCGCTTACCGTCTACTTTGGCAGCAACTGCACCGGCATCACCGGTCGCGCCGACATTTCGCAGGATTCCAGCGCACGGCTGAGCGCCGAAGCCACGTTCACCGACCCAACGTCGGGTAACGTCATCCCCGCGCTGACGCAGTGCTATCAGAGCGAAGTGGACTGGGTCAGTGCCGCCCCCGAAACGGTCTGCGTGGAAACCGCCGACTCGCCGACGCTCTGCCCCGGCCTGGCGGACACCGAACGCGAGCCGATTCCGGGACGCATCTGGGGCGAGGAATTTAACGACCAGGGCGTGAACGTCACCGCCACCTTCACGCAATCCAGCGGGGAGACGGCCACCGATTCGATTCCAGTGTTCGTCAGCGACGCGACACTGACCAGCATCTTCCTGTGTCCTGACGTCGCCGGCGCCACCGAATGTCTGCCCGGCGTGAGCACGCCGCGCGGTACCACGGTGTCCTATCGCGTTTACGGCGAGTTCTCCGACGGCGAATGCCGCGATGTCACCGGACTGGCCGGCGAGCCGCCGTCCGATCTGCGCAATGACCCGACCGTCGAGGTCACGCCGACGAGCGCGACCACCCGACTTGCCGTTGGCGGCTACAAGCAGACATCAGGTATCCCGATCACCGTGGCGCCAGCCGTTGCGGACGAGACAGTGGAACCCGGCGAGCCGATCACCTTCGGCTCGATGGATTCGGTCGATCCTGCGTTCTGCCAGGATCCGGGGCCGTACACGCCGGACACCGGGGTGGAAGCATCCATCACGCTGGCGGCGACCGTTCCGGAATTCGAAGACGTCGATGCCATCTCCACCGTCGCGATTCTGCCGACGGATGTCACGGCCATCTACGTGTGTCCGGAAGACCGGATGAACGAGAACACCTGCGTGCCGTGCCCCGGCACCACGTCCGAAGATGATCAGGATGCCTGCTACATCGCTTCCGGCGATACACCGGTCTTTGTCGGCAACGGCCTGAATCGGGATTTCCTGGCCTTCGCGATCCTGTCCGACGACTCGCGGCTCAACTACACGGACAACGAGCAGCTCACCTGGGTGGTCGAGGCGGAGGAAGCGGATCTGATCCCGAATACCGCCGACCTGGCCACCATCGAAAACGGCGATGACCTGAACGAGGACGGCGACACCACCGAGGGCCGCCTGTCTGTCAGCCCGGAGGCGAAGGCCACCTGCGAGGCCGCCGGTGTTTCACCCTGTGACGTGATCGTGGGTGCTCAATATCTGATCCCCGGCACCAGCACCACGCTGGTGGACGCACTGACCGCCACCATCACCGGCGTGCAGCCCACCAACATCGTGGTCACGTCGGATCCGGAAGACGGCTGCATCTCCTCCGGGCTCGGCGCGATCTCCATCCCGCTGCTGCTGGAAGTCACTACCGCACAGCTGACCGCATCCGTGGGTATCACGCTGCTGGACGACAACGACGCGCCGATTCCGGGCGAGAACTTCGTGGACACGAATTTCCCCGGCGTGCTGTGGGAGGACCCGATCGAAGGGACCTGGGACAACTCGGCCGACATGTGCGTCGAATCCGCGTTCGGACTGTTCGGTTCTCCGGTCACCGTCTCCGGCACGGGCCTAGTCGAACCCAACCTGCTGGTCACGGGACAGGCCTGCGTTGCCGGGTCGATCCGCGATGACGCGGGCGAACTGATCGACCCGCCGGGCGACGACACCGACCCGCTGATCGACGGCGGCACGATCACGGTCGACACCTTGTCCCTGCTCGCGGTGACCTGCGCGCTCGGAGACGGCTTCGATTCCGCCGAGCCTGGCGAGTAAAAGAACGAAAGACATGTTCCCCGGCGGCCACCCGCCGCCGGTGAACATGGAACGTGCCGGTGCGCCCCTCGTTCGAGCAGGCTCGATACCCTGCCCCGCAACCGCGAGAACGACACGCCGGGCGCCGACGCATCCGCAACGCATGAAGACCCCGCACCTGGTCTCCGAACGTCACCGGGCCACGCGGAGAACGGTCGGGCAAGGTCAATGACCGAAACCACGCTGGACGTCACGCGCATTCGCGCCATCACCTTCGACTTCGATGACACCCTGTGGCCGATCGCCCCGGTGATACAACGAGCCGAGCAGGTGCTGCGCGACTGGTTCGCCGAGCACGCGCCGGCGGTGCTGGAACGCTACGACGAGGCCGCTGTTCATGCATTGCGGCAGCGGGTCGGAGACGCCAATCCCGAACTGCTGCACGACATGACGGCGCTGCGCCTGAAAACGATTCGCGTGATGCTCGATTCGGTGGGTGCGGATACACAACGCGCCGACGATGCCTTCGCGGCCTTCTACACAGCACGCAACGCGGTCGTGTGCTTCGACGACGTGGCCGAGGGGCTCGGCCGGCTCGCCAAGCGCTTCCGGCTGGCGGGCCTGACCAACGGCAACGGCCGACCCGGCCCCGATACCGGCCTGCATGTGCTGGAACACACCGTCTATGCCCGCGAGGTTGGTTGCGCAAAGCCCGATCCGCGCATCTTCGCCCACACGGCCGACCATCTGGAGCTGCAACCGGATGCGATCCTCCACGTCGGCGACCATCCTCATGCCGATGTGGCCGGCGCGCGGGCGTCAGGCTTCCAGGCCGTCTGGTTGAGCCGGCTGGATTCGACCTGGCCGACGACGGATCGCCCGCCCGTGACCGTCCGCTGCCTGCGCGAACTCGCGGATCGCCTGGGCGCCTGAATGCCGGTGCGCCTGCTGCCCTGCCTGGTGCTCATCGCAACGGCATCATTCGCGCGGGCGGAGGCTGCCGCCCCCGTCGTCCGACCGGAGGTGATCGCCAGTTTTCCGCATGATCGGGGTGCCTTCACCCAGGGACTGGCGTTTCTCGGAGCCCAGCTGCTGGAGAGCACGGGACAGCGCGGTGAGTCCGAGCTGCGCTGGGTCGACCTGGAGTCCGGCGACGTGGAAAGGGCGATCGCACTGCCCTCGACCTGGTTCGGCGAGGGACTGGCCGTGGATGACCGTCACCGGCTGATCCAGCTGACCTGGCGAGCCGGTCAGGCAATGGTCTGGTCTCGCCAGGGACGGGAACTCGATCGCTGGAGCTACGCCGGCGAAGGCTGGGGGCTGACCTTCGACGGCCGGGACTTGATCCGCAGCGACGGCAGCGCCACGCTGACCTGGCATGCCGCCGACGACTTCACGCCCTTGCGTCACGTGGAGGTCCGCGACGGCGCGAAGCCGGTTCGCAATCTCAATGAACTGGAATGGATCAACGGCCACGTGCTGGCCAATGTCTGGCATTCGCGCCGGATCGCGGTCATCGAGCCTCGGACGGGCCAGGTGGTGTTGTGGCTGGACCTGTCGGACTTGGATGCCGACACCTCGCGACGCGCGGAGAACACGCTCAACGGCATCGCGTGGATGGCGGACTCCCAGCGGCTGTTCGTCACCGGCAAGCGCTGGGGCAAGCTGTACGAAATCACCGTCCCGGCACGCCTGCTGCGCGCCGGGAACCAGGGGGACTAGACCCGAGCCCGCATGATCCCGATACGCGACGACAACCCCACGCGCACACCGCCCGTACTGACCTGGCTGGTGATCGGCCTGTGCGTGCTGGTGTTTCTGTGGGAATGGTCACTGGGCGCGGCCGCGCAGCAGGCGATCTTCGGCTACGGACTGATCCCGGCACGACTGCTCCAGGGAGCGATGCTGCCACCGGAGATCGGCACCGTCCCGGCGGTGCTCACGGTCTTCACCTCCATGTTCCTGCATGGCGGCTGGATGCACCTGATCGGCAACATGCTCTACCTGTGGATCTTCTCGGACAACGTCGAAGACGCGATGGGACATGGCCGCTTCCTCGTGTTCTATCTGCTTTGCGGCATCGGCGCGGCACTGGCTCAGGCCCTGCCCGCACCGGCATCCACGGTCCCGATGGTCGGGGCGAGCGGCGCCATCTCCGGGGTGCTGGGCGCCTATCTGGTGCTGTATCCCAACGCCCGGGTCACCGTGGTGATTCCGCTGGGCTTCTACCTGCATGTCACCAGATTGCCCGCCGTGACGGTGCTGGGCCTCTGGTTCCTCATGCAGCTGCTGTCCGAACTGCTGAGCGGCGCGGGTTCGGGCGTCGCCTTCCGCGCCCACATCGGCGGATTCGTTGCCGGCCTGGTGCTGGTGTTCGCCTTCCTGCCGCGCCGCCGCTAGCCCGAGCGCCATCTCGCCCGGCGACGTCAGCGCGAACCTGTTCACCCGTCGCCGGCCCCGCCATCGTGGCAAACTCCCGCGCCAGACACGCAGAGGATGCCCAGGCCTTGGAGCCCGATCGATCGGTTTACGAGATCCTGCTGACGGAGGACGATGCACGCGTGTGCAAGGACGTGCCCGAATCCGCCTGTAATCATCTGCCGCGGAACTTCCTGATCCATATCGTCGCCCTGGCCGCGACCAAGACCGGCGATCATCTGGGCAGTGCCAAGCTGGTGCTGGTCTGGGTGCTGGGCGCCGTCGGCGCGCCGGGATTCATGGCCGGCCTCACCGTACCCATTCGCGAGTCGCTGGCCCTGGTCCCGCAGCTGCTGGTCGCCGCGTGGATCCGACACCATCGGATTCGAAAATGGTTCTGGGTGCTGGGCAGCGCGATCCAGGGTGCCTGCATGGCCGCGATGGGGCTGGTGGCGTTGCACGGCCATGGCGCCAGCGCCGGCTGGACACTGCTGGGCCTGCTGGTCGCATTCAGCCTTGCACGCGGCGTGTGCTCCGTCGCCATCAAGGACGTCCAGGGCAAGACAGTGTCGCGGCGCACGCGAGGCAAGGCCTCGGGATACGCATCGTCCATCGCCGGCGGCGCCGCGCTGGTGATCGGCGCGACCGGCCTGCTGTCCGGCGGCGAGAGCCTTGGCTACCTGGCGGCACTGCTTTTCGGTGCCGGCGGCCTCTGGCTGGGAGCCGCGTTCAGCTACGCATTTGTTCGCGAGGAACCGGGACAGATCAGCGGTGGAGGCAACGCCGCGGTCGAAGCGGTGCGCCAGCTGTCACTACTGCGTCGCGACGCCCAGTTCCGCCTGTTCGTGATCACTCGAGCGACCTTTCTGTCCACCGCCTTCGCGGCACCGTTCATGGTCCTGTCCGCCCGCGAAATCGGGAGTAGCGAATTCAGCGCGCTGGGCGGATTGCTGGTCGCCGTGGGCGCCGCCAATCTGCTGGGCGGCCCCGTGTGGGGACGTCAGTCCGACATTTCCAGTCGCCGCGTGCTCGTCATCGCCGGGCGTATCGCCGCGATCGCCTGTGGCGGCCTGTTCCTGGTGGTGCAGCTGGAGTGGCGATCTCCGCTGATCTACGCCGCGCTCTACTTCGTGCTGTCACTGGCGCACGGCGGCGTGCGTGTCGGCCGCAGCACCTACCTGATCGACATGGCCACGCAGGAGACGCGCGCCGCGTACACCGCCGTCAGCAACACGCTGATCGGGGTACTGCTCTTGGCTGGCGGTTCACTGGGACTGCTGGAACCCTGGCTCGGGCCCGACGGGCTTGTGCTGCTGTTCGGCGCGGGCGCCCTCGTCGCCTCATTCGCGGCCGCGAGGCTTCCCGAAATCGAGGACTGATACCGGGCGGGCGAAGCGCTAACCCGGTTTCGCCGAGCCCCAGTAGTTGTAGGTCAACACCCGGGGGCCCGGCAGGTACATCTGCTCCAGGCTCTCGACCTGAAACCCGGCATCGGACAACAGATCGGGAATCTTTCGATCCAGGTGACAACCACCGGCGATCGGCTTCCACACCCGGTTCAGGCGAGTCTGCCAGCGCGCGACGCCGGAATCGGGCGCCTCGCCATGCTCGCAGAACAGCAGACGACCATCCGGCTTGAGCACGCGGCGCATCTCCGACAGCGCACCGGCGGCATCGGGAATCGTGCAAAGCGTGTAGGTGCACACCACCGTGTCGAAACTGTGGTCCGCCATCGGAATCGACTCGGCGGACAGCGGCACCAGCTCGGCCTCCAGGCCGGCGGCACGCATCCGCTTGCGTGCCAGGCGGTGCATGGCCTCACCCGGATCCAGCCCGTGCAGACTGTGGATTCGATCGGCGTCGTAGTGATGCAGATTCAGACCGGTACCGATACCGATCTCGAGCACGCGACCCCGGGCCTGCGGCACGACCTTCGCGCGTTGCCGCCGCACTGGCTTGATGCCGCAGGCCAGATCCAGCAGGTAGGGCAATACCCAGCGTTCGTACATCTCGTTCTCCTCCGCGCGGACACCCGACCGGCGTCAACCCAGCTTAACCGGCTCGCACCGTTCCGGACCATTGCACCGAGGCGGCGAGCGACTTCATCAGCGGCTCAATGTCATCGGTTGCATCGCGCCCGATGACGGCAATGGCGACATTCTCGCCGGAGATGATTTCCCCGCGCCATCCACGCAGATCGACGTGAGTCTCCGCCGTGGACACGCCAGGCATCACGTACACGACAAAGCGCTGACCGGCACGCTCAATCACCGCATGCAGCGCGGCGCGCCCCTCGAGAATGCAGTATCCGGCGCGGGTCAGTCCTTCCGGAATGGCGCGGACCTGTCCGCCCAGACGCTCGATGACATGCTGGAAGTCCGCCGGTGCCGCCGGATTGGCCGTCAGTTCATGCGCGGCGTCGTATTCGGTATGCGACACCACGGAGCCCGCCCAGTCGGCTCCGGCAACCGTCGAAGGCGCCGGCCACCCGATCACGATCGTGGCCACCAGCACCGAGGCGGCCAGCGCCATGCCGGCCATCGACGGCGCCAGCCAGCGCGGCCGCCGTGGACCGGCGAGCTTGAGCCGCTCGGTCAGCCCGACCGGCGGATCGACATTCAGCGCATCCGCGACCCTCAGGTCCAGCGTCCGGATCTGCGAGGCCACGCGACCGCAACGTTCGCACTGTTCCACATGAGTCGCCACGGTAGACGGCAGCCGGGCGGGGTCGGTCAGCAACGCGCGCCGTGCTTCAAAGCAGTTCATGCCTGCACCTCCCGCCGACCTGACTCGGCGTCCTGCTGGAGCAGCCGCTGGCGGGCTCGGTAAACACGATTCCCGACGGCCGCGGGCGTGGTGTCCATGATCTCGGCGATCTCCTTGAGGCTGTAGCCATAGCCGGCCTGCAACAGCAGCGCCTCGCGATCGGCGACGGGCAGGCTGGACAAGCGTGTGCGGATCTCGTCCGCGGCCGCCACATCATCGGTGGGAACCGCCGGCAGATACTCCATTTCATCCACATCCACCGTTGTCGGCTGGAACCGCTCGAACCGGCGGAGATGCTCTCGCCGCACGGTAGTGATCAACCAGGCGCGCGCCGCCTTGACATCCTGCAGCTTGTCGAAGGATTTCCAGGCGCGCAGCAAGGTGTCCTGAACCAGATCCTCGGCAATGTGCACGTCCCGGCAAAGCCAGTGCGCGTACCGGTAAAGGTCCTGCGCGTAGGCGTCGACCAGCGCGGCGAAGTCATGACCGGAGCGGCTCATCCCGCCCTCCCCGGGCAATCGCGCATGACATCGAAACACTGGTTGCTCATCCATCTCCCCGGCGTGGGCCTCGGTGCATCAATAGACCGTTCCATGACGAGGATTTTGTCATAGTCGCATCGAACGGAAATATTAATTACCACACGTTTCCATGCCATGAGATTGCGCGCTCATACCGACTTCTCCAGAATCCGTTTTTACAAGATATTTATTTGTCATTTTTTGCGAGGAGCGCCAAGTAATGATCCTTACCCATGAGCACAAGGAACTGCATCGCACGGTCAGCAAGTTCGTTCAGGACGAGATCAACCCGCACGTCGAGGAATGGGAAGCCGCCGGCATCTGGCCCGCCCACGAACTGCTCAAGCGCATGGGTGACCTGGGTTTGCTCGGCGTCAACAAGCCCGAGGAGTACGGCGGCATGGGCCTGGACTACTCCTATGAACTGATGTTCGCGATGGCGCTGGGGCAATGCCGCTGTGGATCGCTGCCGATGGCCATCGGCGTCCAGACCGACATGGCGACACCGGCATTGGCGCGCTTTGGCTCGGACGATCTGCGCAAGGAATTTCTGGCGCCGGCGATCGCCGGGGATCAGGTCGTCTCGATCGCGGTCTCCGAGGCGGGCGCCGGCTCCGACGTCGCCAGCATCAAGACCACGGCGACCAAGGACGGGGGCGACTACGTGATCAACGGCTCCAAGATGTGGATCACCAACGGCACCCAGTCCGACTGGGCCTGCATGCTGGTGAACACCAGCGACGACAAACCGCACAAGAGCAAGTCGCTGATCGTCGTCCCGCTGGATGCCAGGGGCGTGGATCGCCAGACCAAGCTGGACAAGCTGGGCATGCGAGCCTCCGACACGGCGATGATCTTTCTGGACAACGTACGCGTCCCGCAGCGCAACCTGATCGGCCAGGAAGGCATGGGCTTCATGTATCAGATGCTGCAATTCCAGGAGGAGCGCCTGTTCGGCGCCGCGACCGCCATCGAGGGTCTGGAAAGCAATATCGACGAGACCATCGACTACGCGCGCAGCCGCAAGGCCTTCGGCCAGTCCGTACTCGACAACCAGTACGTGCACTTCCGGCTCGCCGAGCTGAAGACCGAGGTCGAGGCGCTCAAGGCGCTGACCATGCAGGCCACCGAGCAGTACATCAACGGCCGCGATGCCAGCATGCTCGCATCGATGTGCAAGCTGAAGGCCGGCCGGATCTCCCGCGAGGTCACCGACGCCTGCCTCCAGTTCTGGGGCGGTCAGGGCTTCATGTGGGAGAACAACATCGCGCGCGCCTACCGCGATTCCCGGCTGATCTCCATTGGCGGCGGTGCCGACGAGGTCATGCTCGGGATCATCTGCAAGCTGATGGGCACGCTGCCAAGCCGGAAGAAGGACGGCGCCGCCGCGGCGGGCAAGGCCGCCTGATCCGCTACCCGCGGACCCGACAAGCGTTGGCCGGAGCCGGGAAATCCCCCCGTCCGGCCAGCGCCTGGATCACAGACCGGGCAGCAACCAGCCGCTACGCCGCTTGTAGTCGGCCCATTCCGGATACCGGGACATGGAGGCTTCCTTGAGCACCATGTTCACCGAGAAGATTCCGATCCAGATCCACGCCAGGATCAGCACCGGAATCCAGTGCCAGACCAGCAGGGCGTAAGTGCCGTAGATCATCATCTCGCCCAGGTAGTTGGGGTGGCGAATGTAGCGGAACATCCCCGTGGTAATCAGGCCGCGCTGGACCTTGAGCGTGAAGTACTTCTGCGCATCGGCCGACAGCATGATGGCGACGCCCAGCGTGTGCAGCGAAATGCACAGGGCGAACCAGGCATTGTCGGGCAACGGATAGCTCGGATTGCTGACGCCGGAAATCAGCAGCCAGGCGATCAGCCAGTAAAGACCCAGCCCGCCGACGATCGACATGACGGCGCCACCAAAGGTGACGCGAGCCTGCCAGTTGGGGTCGGGGAAGGTCACATCCTTCAATATCCAGCAAAGGCCGTAGCTGCCATGCAGCGCCAGATACACCCAGGCCGCGGGCGAGGTGTTGCCGTACCACCACATCAGCAGGCCCACGAACAAAAACGTCCCACCCTTCTGCGCATTGATCACCCACGCGAACTTCAGCGGCCGGGGGCCTCCCAGAAAGTCACGGGTCATGTAATCGGTCAGCGACCGCATCCGCTGCGCCAAGCGCGGCGGAGGGCGTCGATCCGACCCGGCGGACAGATCAGTCTGCACGGTATCCGTCATCGGAATGCTCCTCCTCGGTGGACTCCGGTGGTTCGTTCGCGATGTTCGGCATCGGCTGCGCCGGTCCCTGCAGATTGAACACATCGGCGCAGGCGGTGTAGCCGGTCAGCACCAGCACGGGGACCAGCACGATCAGGCCCAGCCCCAGCGGAATCATCGCCACCAGAAACAGCAGCGTGACGAGCAGGCCGTACAGCAGCAGCGCCCGCCAGTTCCGCCACGCGGCATCAAACGAGCGCTCGACCGCCTCCCAGGGTTTGCAGCCCGCGACGGCGACCAGGGGTACGGCGATCCAGAACGCCATGATCATCGCGCCCATCGGCACGGTCAGCACCAGCGCAAGCAGCACCCAGGTCATCCAGGAAATCTCGCCCAGCCCCTCCGGGTTCTCGAACACACCGAGTCCAATCGTCAGCAGAACCCCGACGACCGCAACCACCACGACCACGAGCGACGCGAGAAGCTGGATCAACCCGAGCAACAACAGATCGACAAAGCGACCGGAGAAACCGGCGAGCAGGTGGGCGATCTCGACCCGCCCGCCACCCGCCTGCTGATGCGCGCCGATCATCAGGCCTCCGATAAACACCGGGAAGATCAGATTCATCAGGAGACTGATCAACTGCATGCGACCGGCCAGCGCACTGATCGCCAACAGGATGATCGCCAGCACCAGCCAGGTGCCGACCTGCGCCGAGAACAACCGCCACGCGGCGCCAATCCATCGTCGCCCGGCCACCGCGGCCCGCACCCTGACCTCGAGCTCCTGCTCCATCAATCCGCCACGCCGTCATCCAGTTCGAGCGCGCATCATACCGCCTGCCCGGCCACGCGGCGTCATCGGCCGGCGCGGATGGATTAGGCTAGTCGCATCGTTCCCAGCACATGCCCGGACTCATGAAACTGCACTGGCAAATCCTGATCGCCCTCGTCGCCGCCGCAATCGTCGGCTCCGTGGTCCCCGAGTCGGGCTGGTGGATCGATGCCTTCGATCTGATCGGCAGCTTCTTCCTGAACGCGCTGAAGATGCTGATCGTGCCGCTGATCATGTCGTCGATCATTGTCGGCGTGATGGGCCTGCCGGGCGGTCGCGCACTGGGCCGACTCGGTGGCAAGACGCTGGCGTACTACCTCGCGACCAGCCTGATCGCAATCCTGATCGGCCTGTTCGTGGTCAACCTGCTGTCGCCGGGCACCATCAACGGCGCGCCGGCGGGCGACCGGCTGGGCCTGGACGCCGGGACCGGCCAGGTGATGGAGCGCATCGAAGGACGCGGGGCCGGTGACGTCATCGGCATCATTCTGCGGCTGGTACCGCCGAACATCGTCGAAGCGGCCGCGGCCGGGCAGATGCTGGGCCTGATCGTGTTCTCCATCCTGTTCGGCTTTCTCGCCACCCGAGTCCCGGGACGACCTGGCGAAGTGCTGAAGGATTTCTGGGACGGCGTTTATCAGGTCATGCTGCACATGACCGACCTGATCATGCGCATCGCGCCCATCGGCGTGTTCGGGCTGGTGGCCGAGGTCGTGGCGCAGACCGGATTCGACGCCGTCGGTCCACTGCTGGTGTTCTTCGTCACCGTCCTGATCGCGCTGGCCGCGCATCTGCTGATCGTCATGCCGCTGATGCTCGTGCTGGTCGCGCGCGTCAACCCGGTCAAGCACTACGTGGCGATGTCACCGGCCCTGCTGACGGCCTTTTCGACCAGCTCCTCATCGGCCACCCTGCCGGTGACGCTGGACTGCGTGGAGAGCCGCGCGGGCGTGTCCAACCGGACCAGCAGTTTCGTGCTGCCGCTGGGCGCCACCGTCAACATGGACGGCACGGCGCTTTATGAATGCGTCGCGGCGATGTTCATCGCCCAGGCCTACGGCCTGGACCTCACGCTGGGCACCCAGTTCGTCATCGTGCTGACCGCCCTGCTGACGTCGATTGGTGTGGCCGGCATCCCGTCAGCCAGCCTGGTCGCCATCGGCGTAATCCTGACCACCATCGGGCTACCCCTCGAAGGCGTGGGCCTGATCCTCGCCGTGGACCGGGTGCTGGACATGTGCCGCACCGCCGTCAACGTGTTCTCCGATTCCACCGGCGCGGTGGTCATCGCCCGCAGCGAGGGCGAGCAGACACTGCTGGTCGACGCCAGGAGCTGATGCCCCAAAAGAAAACGGGCCCGAACGGGCCCGTTTTCAGCCTGCCTTTTGCCGATCAGGCGGCGATCAGGCGACCTTCGCCGTCGGCTGCTCCGCTTCCTCGGAAGCGGCCGCCTCGGGGTTGAACGCCGTGCCGGCCAGGTACTCCTTGGTGAAGGCATCGGTCATGACGGCCTCGTAGCGCAGGCGGTCGTATTCGCCCACCTGCTCGGCCTCGTCCGACGTCAGCACGCCCTGCGCCACCGCTTCTTCCAGACGGGCTTCCAGCGTCATGCCGGACAGCTCGCCCTTGGACAAAGCCTTGTAGTACTTGTTGTACAGAGGCTCGACCTCGATGAGCTTGTCGAACGCGACTTCCAGCAGCCCGACCGGATCGTTCGCATCCTTGGGCAGGAAGCAGATCTGCGACAGACGATCACGCAGCTCGGTCGGCTCCATCATCATGTCGGCCAGCTTGCCGTTGAGATCATCCGACACCGCGCGGTAGGAACGACCGAACGGGAACACCATGCGGCGCATGACCGACCCGACGATGCCGACGGGGAAGTTCGCGAAGAACTCGTCGAAGGCTTCGTAGATGGTGTTCAGCGAGTCTTCCACGCACCACTGCACGTGCGGCAGATCCTCTTCCGGCCGGCCTTCGTCCTCGTAGTACTTGAGCACGGCGGTGGCCATGTACAGGTGACTCAGCACGTCACCCAGGCGGGCTGACAGGCGCTCCTTGCGCTTCAGCTCACCGCCCAGCACACCCATGGTCACGTCGGAGACAAAGGCCAACGAGGCCGACATGCGCTCCAGCTGCTTGTAGTACTTCGCCGTCGCCCCGTCGACCGGAGCCTTGGCCAGCGCACCGCCGGTCAGGCCCAGCGTCAGCGCCCGCACGCCGCGATTCATGGAAAAGCCGATGTGGCCCCACAGCAGCTTGTCGAACTCGGAGAGGTCGTTCTGGCGGGCGGCCTCCATCTCCGGGAACACATAGGGATGGCAGCGAATGGCGCCCTGGCCGAAGATCATCAGGCTGCGGGTCAGGATGTTCGCGCCTTCCACGGTGATCGCCACCGGAATCGCCTGATAGGCGGAGACCAGGTAGTTGCGAGGCCCGACCATGATGCCGCGGCCACCGTGCACGTCCATGGCGTCGGTCAGCGACTGCCGCATCATTTCCGTCATGTGGTACTTGGCGATGGCCGTGACCACCGACGGGGCGCAGTTGTCGACGGCGCTGGCCGTCAGCGTACGCACCGCCTCCAGGCGGTAGTTCAGTCCGGCGATACGACCGGTGGCTTCCTGCACGCCCTCAAACTTACCAACCGACAGCTTGAACTGGCGGCGGATACGCGAGTAGGCACCGGTCATGCGGTAGGCCATCTTGCCGCCGGCCGCGGACAGCGCGGGCAGCGAGATGCCACGACCCGCCGACAGACACTCGACCAGCATGCGCCAGCCGCCACCGGCCTTCTCCACGCCGCCGATGATCCACTCGATCGGCACGAACACGTCCTCACCGGTGATCGGGCCGTTCATGAACGCACCCGACGGGTAGTGACGACGTCCAATCTCGACGCCCGGCGTGGACGCCGGAATCAGCGCACAGGTGATGCCGTAGTCGGCCTTGTCCGGATCACCCAGCAGGCCTTCGGGGTCCTGCAGCTTGAATGCCAGACCAATCACCGAAGCCACCGGGGCCAGGGTGATGTAGCGCTTGTTGAAGGTCAGGCGCATGCCGAGCACTTCCTTGCCTTCCCACTCGCCCTTGCAGACAACGCCGACATCCGGAATCGCGGTGGCATCGGAGCCGACTTCCACGCCGGTCAGACCGAAGCAGGGGATGTCCTCGCCATTGGCCAGCTTGGGCAGCCAGTGCTCCTTCTGCTCGTCGGTGCCGTAGTGCATCAGCAGCTCGCCGGGGCCCAGCGAGTTCGGAACCATGACCGTCACCGCGGCGGTGATGGACTTGGTGGCAATCTTGGTCACGACGCAGGACTGCGCGTAGGCCGAGAAGCCCAGACCGCCCCACTCCTTGGTGATCAGCATCGAGAAGAACTTGTTCTCGCGCATGAACTGCCAGACTTCCGGCGCCAGATCACGGTCTTCATAGACCGTCTTGTAGTCGTCGATCATCTTGCACAGCTCAACGGTCTCGTTGTCGAGGAACGCCTGCTCCTCGGCCGTCAGCTTGGTGCGCTTGAAGTTCTTCAGCATGTTCCAGTCGGGGCGACCACGGAACATCTCGCCCTCCCACCAGACGTCGCCGGCTTCCAGCGCCTCGCGCTCGGTGGAGGTCATCGGCGGCAGCACCGCCTTGAATCCGGAGAAGATCGGCTTGGTGATCAGGCGACGGATCGGCCGAACGTTCAGCGCGATCGCCAGCACGGCAAAGATGCCGCCGGTGATCGCGAACGCGGTCGGGCCCATCATGCCCAGGCCGTAGAGGCCAACGATGTAGATGCCGATCGCCGCCGACGTCACCAGCAACGGTGCGCCCACGTACGCGAGCACCCAAAGGCCCGCGATGGCGATGAGAATTGCGAGTAGTGTCATCATGACAAACCCTCCGATAGACAAAAGTAAGGAGACTGGGGAGTCGGTTAAGCGGCTTGCTCGGCAGCCGCCGGCGGCTGCTCGCCGGGACGCGGGATCAGCGTCTCGATCAGCAGGCGCAGGTATTCGTTGAACACTGGTCCGGGCGGCAGCGCGGACGGGTTGTCCCGACGCAGCTGCAAGGTCCCGAGGAACGTGCTGTAGGCAAAGGTCGCCCACTTGCGGGCGTCCCGGGCCGTCAGACCCAGCGCCCGATAGCATTCGGCCAGAAAATCGAGCCGGCGCTGCGAGACCTTGTGCACGAAATCCGCGACTCGCGGATCACGGCTGGCCGCCGCCAGCGCCAGATAGAGATGTCCTTCCCGCTCGCTGCCATTGGCCGCCTTGAACACGGTCTGGATGCGCTTGCGCGGCTGCCGCACGCCCTTGGCGCGCTCGATGATCTGTTCGGTTTCCCGCGACGCCCAGCGCTCCAGCGACGCACGGATCAGCGCGTCACGGTTGGCGAAATGCCAGTAGAAGCTGCCCTTGGTCACACCGAGCTTGCGCGCCAACGGCTCGACGGCCACGCCGTCCAGGCCGCCGTCGACCATGGCGTCGAGCGCGGCATCCGCCCAGTCGTCGGCACTCAATGTCGGCTTCGTCTGCACCATTGTTGCAGCGCATCCATACGGGAAAGTATGGCAAAACTAACACATACGTCAGCGTACGGAAATGATGTTCACGCACCGTTATCGCTGTCACTGCGGTCAGGCATGCGGCCGCACTGACCCAGCAAGCGCTGCCAGGCTTCGGCATGGGTTCGCGACGCGTCGACCAGCCTGGCATCCAGCCGCTGCACAGCCTCGAGATAGGCCGTCAGCGGGCGCGGGAGTTCGGCGGCCTGGACGTTCGCGGCCTGCCCCAGCACGGCCACCAGCTTCGCCAGCTCGCGACGCAGGCTGGCCAGGTCCGGCTGTACGCCCCGCGCGTAGAACTTGTGAAACACGGTCTCGGCGATTTCAGCGATGGGCGTCGGTCTCGGTTGCAGACAGACCGGCCTTGCGTTGAGGCGCGCATGGATGATGGCGGCCACCGCCTCCAGTTCCGCGACAAACAGGACCGCCGTCCTCAGCAGGCCACCGGCCTCGCGGGATTCACGCAGGCGTTGCAGCGACGCGCTCAGGGCCGCCTCGCCCACACCGTCACCATCCAGGCCACGCCGAACCAGGCCGACGAGTTCATCCAGCGCGGCGATGCCGATCAGCCCACCGTGGACGCCCCGCATCTCCATCGGGGAGGCCTCCGGGGACAGGAACCGCTCGATTTCCTCCGTGTTGAAGATGACGTCGTAGCCCGCCACCGCGAGATCGGTGGACTTGCTGCGCCTCACCCGTTCCAGCAACGCGCTTTCCTCGTCGGAATCGGCCTCGCAACCGGAAAGCGCCGCAGCGACGCGTGTTTCATAGGCGAATCGCGACGAAGGCGTCATCACCTGTCCGAGGATGCTGTTGCGTTCGCCAAGCAGCCGGCCCAGGCAGTCACGCAAGGACAGCGCCTCGCCCGGCGACAGCCGCAAATCCGTCGAGGCCAACCGGCGCGCGCGGCGGCGCGGATAGACCGGAACGGCCCGCACCTCGGGCGCGACACGCTGATCCAGCACGTTGCCCACCCGCCAGCGGTAGTCCTCCAGCGCATTTGCGACACCGGAGGCATCGCAGGCCTGCAACAGCAGGATGCCCCCGGTGATTCCGGCGAGCCCGGCACCATGCGCTATGCTCCGGACATGCGACTTCGGCTGGGCATTGTGCTGGGATTGGTGAGCGTGGCGGCGCATGCCGAGATTTACACGTGGACGGACGCCAATGGTCAGGTCCGATACTCCGATCAGCCACCGCTGAACCAGACCTATTCGGTGAGAGAAGTCCGGCCAACGCCAGCTGCGAACTCGCCCTCGGATCCGGCCACGGACCCCGATCATCAGATGGATGACCCGCGCGCCGACACGTCGTCAGCATCAGGCGGCGATCCACAGACCGCGGTGGATCCCGCCGCCCTCAAGGCGCAGTGCGACCGCGCCCGCGAGCGCATCGCGTTCTACGAACGGACACCGGCCGTCCGTGTCCTCTACGAAAACGAAAGCGGCGAGACCGTGCGCATGACACCGGAGGAACGCAGTTCCCGGTTGTCACACTACCGCGACCTCGCCGCCGAATCCTGCCAGTAGGCAGAAAAGCAGCCGCCGGCATTAGCCGACGGCGACCTCACGATCCTCAGGATTCCTCTTCCGGCTCCCCGATGCTCAGCAACTCGACCTCGAAGACCAGTGTCTCGTTCGGTCCGATGCGGGCACCGGCGCCACGCTGACCGTAGGCCAGTTCCGGCGGAATCACGAAGCGGTACTTGCTGCCGACCGGCATCAGTTGCAGCCCTTCGGTCCAGCCCGGAATCACGCCACTGAGCGGGAACGTCGCCGGGTTGCCGCGATCGTAGGAACTGTCGAACACCGTACCGTCGATCAGCGTGCCCTTGTAGTGCACTGTGACCTTGTCATCGGCGCTGGGCTTGTCGCCCTCGGCGTCCTCCAGCACTTCGTATTGCAGACCGCTGTCGGTGACCATCACGCCGTCCTTGGCGGCATTTTCCTCACGAAAGGCTTCGCCCTTCGCGGTGGCTTCCTTGGCGGCTTCCTGCGCCTCGGCCTGCTGGGCCTGTTGCAGGCTCTGGCTCACCGTGGTCTTGATGGCGGTCATGTCCTCATCGCTCATCGCCAGATCAACGTCACCATGGGCCGCGGAGAACCCGGCGGAAAAGGCGGCGGGGTCAACCTTGTCGGCAACCTGCTTCAGCGAACGAGCCACGTCCACACCCACCGCGTAGGAGAACTTCTCCGCTTCGGTCGATGGCTCGTAGGTCGACGGATCCGGCGGATCACCGCCCGGGTCGGCCGGCTGCGGCTGGCAGGCCGCCAGTGCAATCGCGGACAACGCGATCAGTCGTTTTGTGTAAGGCATATTCACTCCATGTGTTCAGCGACCGATTCAGTCGCTGGATGTGAAGGACCGCCGCCGACGGCCCGTGAGATGTTGAACAGTTTGCGCGATTTCCGGGCCGAGCAAACCCAGCGCCTGAACCGCCAGCGGTTCGATGGCCTCATCGACGGACAGCCATTCGACCCCGCCCTCACCTTGCTTCACCTGCAATACTTCCATCGAAATCAGGGTGTTGACGTGCCCTCGGAACAGCGCCGGATCAAAGAATTCCGGCGCATTGCGGCCGGTGAGCACCGCCATGCGCTCGGCCATCAGCACGCACTCGGCCTCGAAGGCCGCGCGCTCCAGCGTCACGACCTCGCGACGCTCCGCCAGCAGCACCAGCGTCATGGCGTAGCGCTCCAGCGTCTCGCGCATGACGCGCATCAGCCCGTTCAGGTGTCCGTATCCGTCCAGTGACGGGTCCGGTCGTCGCAGGCTGTCGGCCTCCGCGATCAGCATGCCGCCTTCGACCATGGCATCGATCTGCCGTTCAATCGCGTGCGTCAGGTTTTGCTCCTGGTCCCACAGAAACCACTCGTCGCGCAGGATCGGGTAGAGCGCGCGGGACCCGCTGATGACTTCGGCACGCTTGCGCAACGCCCGAGCGGAAAAGAAGTTGGCGATCAGCGAAGGCAGCGCGAACAGGTGCTGAATGCTGTTCCGGTAATAGGTCAGCAGCACGGCTTCCTTGTCCTGGGCGATGACCAGATCACCCCAGGGATGCTGGACGCGCTGGAGCCCGGCGATCGGTTCGGCGCGGGCGAGCAACACCGCTCCATCCGTCTCCGGGATATGCAGGCTCGGCCCGTAGGGCGCTCGCTGCAGCAACCCGATATAGGCACTCAGACGCTCGGCCAGTTCATCAGCCGGCATCGCCCGCTGCTGGCTGGCGAGCAGGCTTACCGCCGTCAGCGCCACCGGACTGACCACCGCCGTGCCGTTGATCCGCCGCATGATCTCCAGACCCAGCTGCGACACGAAGCCCGCCCACCAGTCCGGGCGTTCGTCGGCCGACCAGTCGGTGTCGCGCCAGTCCGGGCAGGCTTTCTGCACATGCTCCAGCACGTCCAGCGGCTCCCCGAACGCGATGTAGGGCTGCCCGTACTTGCGCTTGAGGCTGCGCCCCGCCTTGAGCAACTTGGCGGCGGACTCACGTTTCGCCTTCTGACCGCGCAGCTCGCTGAAGTAGCTGTTGACCTCCATGATGCGGTCATAACCCAGGAACACCGGCACGAGCTTGACCGGCTTGTCCGGATTGCGCAGCGCGCTCTCCACCGTCATCGACAACATGCCCATCATCGGTCGACGCAAACGCCCTGTCCGGCTGCGCCCGCCCTCCGGATAGAAACTGATCGGCGTACCGCGGGCCACCAGCGCATCCACATAGGCGCGAAACACGGCGCTGTAGAGCTTGTTGCCTCGGAACTTGCGGCGCAAATAAAACGCCCCGCAACGTCGCAGCAGTCCGCCGACCGGCCAGAAATTCATGTTGATCCCGGCGGCGATGTGCGGCGGCGCCAGCCCCTGCTTGTAGAGCAGATAACTCACCAGCAGATAGTCGAAATGGGACCGGTGCGACGGCAGATACACCACGCCGCCGTCGTGCGCCGCCTCGCGTGCCGCATCGACGTTGAACACGCTGAGACCGTCGAAGGTTCGCTTCCAAACCCAATCCAGCACGACCTCCATGAACCGGATCGCGGCCATCGTGTAGTCGGCGGCGATCTCCTCGCCGTAGCGCTGCACCGTGGCCAGCACATCCTCGCGGGAGCCACGCCCCTCCTCGATCGCGGCGTCGATCGCGACCCGCACGGACGGATGGTGCTTGAGACTGCGCACCACCGCCTGCCGATTCGATCGGCTGGGCCCCAGAACGGCACTGCGATTGCGGCTGAAGTGCAGACGCAGGATGCGGGAAAGCTTGAGCAGACCGGTCGGGCGATCCGGTTGCTCAGCCATAAACTCGCTGAACGACAACGGCTTGCTGAAACTCACCAGCGTGTTGCGCCCGTTGGCCAGCACGATAAAGAACTTGCGCAGCCACCCGGCCTGATCGCTATCGGTGAACAGGATCTTGAGCAACGAAGTCTCGCGCCCCGGGTCGCGCCCCCAGTAGACGGACACCGGCACCAGCTGCACGTCGTAGTCGCCGGAACCCAGCGCCGCGTCGATGAGCGATTCCAGCTCGCTGGGCTGACCGTCCGGCACCCGCGCCAACGCGGGCAGAAACAGCACGGCGGCTCGCTCCGGCGTCGGCAACCGTTGGCGCGTGAGGTAGGGCAGCGGCAGCCCCCGGCTGCGAACCACGGACTCGACCACCACGCGATCCGACCAGCTCCGGACCGGCAACACATAGCAAACCGGCCGATCCGCCGCCTCGCCAAGAATCGACTCCGGCGGATCCGGCACGATGCGCGCCCGCACCCACCACAGCAATGGCTTGCGCCACAGCCAGGCGACTGCAAGCATCAACCAACGAAACGGATTCATTATCTCTTCCGCAACACCAGCGCGAATTCTAACTGATGGCCAACCTGTCTCCGGAGCGTTCCGAACAGATTCAGCGTGAGCTCGACCGCTACGTCTGGCTGCTCGACGACTGCATCCGCATCCCGGGCACCCGAATCCGGACGGGTGTTGATGGCCTGGCCGGCCTGATCCCGGGAATTGGCGACATCGCGACCGCTGTTGTCGCGCTCGGCCTGGTCGCCCGCTACTGGCAACTCGGCGCCCCGAAACGTCTCGTGGCCCGAATGCTCCTGAACGTCGGCATCGATGCACTGGTCGGCCTGATTCCGGTACTCGGAGATGCGTTCGATATCGTGTGGAAAGCCAATCGACGCAATATCGATCTGATGCGACGGCACTCCCTCCCGCCACCTGAACCGGCCGACACCCGGCGGCGCGCGCAACCCGGTGCCGTGTGGTTGTTCAGCCTCCTCGTTGTCGCGCTAGCAGCCACGCTCGTGGTCGGGATTCGGGTTTTCTCGTCATAAGCCGACGTTGGCACTTATACGAACTCGCAAAACCGGTGTCCGGTTTTTCCCGCGTTTTTCGTTAACAGTTAAAGGCGAGCGCCGAACACTGATCGGCCGGGCAGCAAAACTCGCTCCGAATTATTGAAGACCTCATCTACCTGACGGCATACTCCGCTTCAGGGGACTTCACTTCTTTATTGATATTCAAGCCGTTGCCATGCGGACACACCGCACTGGAAGCAACGGAGGGGAAAAAAACATGACTCACGCGTTTCGCGCCCTGCTCACCGCCTTGGCCTTGGTCGCGGCAACACCCAGTTTTGCTCTCACTGTTGTTGTCGACACTGGTATGCAGGGCCAGGGCGGGTGCAACGACGACGATGTCGAGACGACGTGCTCGTTGCGTGACGCGATCACATTCCTGAATACCCAGACCGGCGTGGGCGGCGAAACACCCCCTTATCACACGATTAATTTCGACCCCGAATCGATCGGTGTTGAAAACGACGTCGCCACCGTCTTTGTCCAGAATGGCGATCTGCCGGATGTTGTCGTACCCGTCCAGATCATGGGCCCTGCCATAGACGACGGTGTCGATCCGGCAGTTCAAGTGTCCTGCCTGTCTCCCGGCGGCTCTGAGGACCCGCCAGCCGCGTTCGCCTTCGTCGGCGCCCAGAGTGACGACTACCGAATCGAGAACCTCTCGATCACCAACTGCGTCACCCAGAACGCGCGCGGTGGCGGCGCGATTTATTTCAATCCCCAGGAATCCAACGGGGTACCGCGCCCGTCAGCAATTGAAATCACCTCGGTCATCATCAGCGGCACCAGCGCCGCGGCGGGACCGGGTGGAGCAATCAAGATCGCGGCCGAGCAAACTGCCATCGTTTCCGACACCCGCATTTCGGACGCCACCGCGAGCACGTTCGGTGGCGCCATCGACAACGAAGGCTTTCTGACCGTCACGAACTCCATCCTGTCGAACAACTCGCTGGTCACCAGCGTCTTCACCCCATCCAACGGCGCAGGCGCAGGGCTGTCCAGCCGACTCGATGCAACGGGATCGACGCTGCTCAATCGCGTGGTCATCTCGGGGAATGCCGCAGGAACCGACGACGGTGGTGGCATCTACGCGGAAAAGCGGCTCGCCACCCTGGTCTGGGAAATTCAAGACTCGCAGATCATCGACAATACGGCTGCCAATGGAGCCGGCCTGGCAGTCGGTCTCGGAGGCCCGATCACGGTCTCCGGCACCACGTTGACGGCGAACGTCGCCAGCACGTCCGGTGGCGGCATTTACCTGGGGATCACCGACTCGCGCGGCGGCTCAATCGCAGCGTCCAACTGCACGATCTCGGGCAACGAGGCGGCCACTGGAGCCGGTGTCGCCGCTGACTCGGCGAACGCACGCGCATCCTCGATGGTGAACTGCACGGTCGCCTTCAACGGGTCCGACGCACCATTCGGTGGCGGCGAGGGCTACGGCTTCGAGATCCCCGCCAACCAGCTCGACGACCTCTTCCCTGGCAATTCCGACGCTCCGTTCCACAAGAACCTGTTGGTCGGCAACATTCCGGCGAATTGCTCCGGCACGTTCAGTCATGATTCCACACTGACAGCCGGCTCCAACGTCGCGTCAGATTCCACTTGCGGGTTCACGCAGCAGACGGACACCGAACTCTCGGGGGTCGGTCAGGCGCTGATCAGCCCAACGCTATCCGCGAGCAGCAACACGGTCGCACTACCTGGCGACACGGGTCTGCTGATGCACCGCCTCCTGGTCGGCAGCCCGGCCATTGATGCCGGCAATCAGCTCGGAACTGCAAGCGACCAGCGTGGCGCACCTGCGGCAGACGGCCTGAACGATGACACGACGGCAGTGATTCGCGACGCCGGTGCTTACGAGTTCGCCGGATTCTCCGCGGTAGAGTTCGAGAATCCCAGCATGTCCGTGGACGAGGACGACTCCCCGCTGCAGTTCCGCCTGCAACGGTACGGTGATCTGTCGGCAGCGGCGGCGGGCATCGCCGTAGTCCTCGAAGGCGGCACCGGTGAAGGCGAGGCCGAAGCCGGAGTCGACTTCACCAGCCCAACGTCACCTTCGGTCGTGACGATCGCCGCCGGCGAAACGCTGTCGGAGCTGATTTCCGTCGAAATCGACGACGACACCAGCGTCGAAGCCGACGAGGTCTTCTCGCTGCTGCTCGCGGGCGAGACAACCTGGGACCTGGGTACACAACAACCGGTCACCGCGACAATCAACGACATCGAGGTCGGCACGGTCGAATTCGAGTTCGATGATTCCGAGGACCCGTTTGTCGTCAACGAGAACGATGGCAACGTCAGCATTACGCTCACTCGAACCGGTGGAACCGACAAAGCCGTGTCCGTACTGGTCAATTCGACCGACGGCACCGCCAGCAGTGTCGACAACGAAGACTATGTCGCGATCGAAGACCTGCTGATCACGTTCGATGACGGAGAGGCGACACAGACCTTCAACGTCGCGATCACGGACGACGATGACTTCGAGCTCGACAACATCAGCTTCTCGCTCGGACTGTCACTCCCCGACGGTGCGGACAACCCAGCGAATTTCGCGCTGGGCGACAACAGCACTCTGGATGTCGAGATTGATTCCAATGACGCCGCGATGGCCGGCCAGTTCAGCTTCACCGAAGCGTCGATCATGGTCACCGAAGGTACGAACTCCAATGCCACCTTCAGTGTCCAGCGTCTTGGTGGCACCGATTGCACGGTGACCGTGGACTACGCCACGAGCAACGGAACGGCCGACGCAGGTTCGGATTTCACGGCAAGATCCGGTTCGCTGGTGTTCGAGGACGGCGACGACACGACCAAGACATTTGACGTACCTATCTCTGACGACGCACAGCGTGAAGGCGACGAGCGCTTCAGCGTGTCGCTGTCGTTCGGGGAGGATGCGGTATCGGGCTGCGAAAGTGGCGCGGAAGCCATGCTGGATGAACCAAGCTCCGCGCAAGGCATCATCCGCTCCAACGAAGTCGTGCGGTTCCAGTTCGACCAGGCATCCTGGGCGGAAAACGAGAACGCCGGATCCATCGAGATTTCGGTCAGTCCGCTGGATCCGATCACCGGCGACGACATCGTCATCGCCTACGCCACGGACGATGGCACGGCACTCGCACCAGAAGACTACACGGCGACGTCCGGAACGCTGACCTGGAGCGACGGCGACGGCCTGGAAACCACCCGAAGCTTCACGGTCCCGCTTGTTGCCGACGACGACGCGGAAGGTGCGGAGATGTTCACTGTCGCACTGATGTCTCAGTCCGAAGCCGCCACGATCGAAGGCGCGAGTTCGACACCCGTCACGATCGAAGACCGCCTCGGCATACGGTTCACCGAAACCGCGTTCCGGTCCGATCGTGAAAACGGGGGAACGGTCACCGTCGCACTTGAACGCGTGGGCTCACTTGAACTCGCCGCACAGGTTGACGTGATGTCCGTCGATGGCAGCGGAACGGCAACGGAGGAAGTCGACTACGACGCCCGCTCCGTGACCGTGACCTGGGCCGCTGACGAAGGCGGCACCAAGAACGTAACGTTCGATGTCCTGCCGGATACCCAGATTGAAGGCGACGAGACGTTCTCGGTGACGCTGCTGAATCCGGTCAATGCGGTCATCGTTGAACCCAGCACCGCGACTGCCACCATCACGGACGATGACAATGCAGTGACCCTGGATGCGACAACCTATTCCGTCGTCGAAAGCGCAGGCGAGGTTACCCTGTCGCTAACGCGCACCGGCTCCGTTGGGGCAATCAGCGTCGACTACGCCACCGCGGATGACAGTGCGATTGCCGGGCAGGACTACACCATGGCCAACGGCACGATCGAATGGGCCGATGGTGAAAACGGGCCCAAGACATTCACGGTGCCAGTGCTCAACAACGACACCCCGGAAGCCGCCCGTACATTCTCGGTCGCGATCAGCAATCCGATGCCGTCCGAAGACGTGGTGCTTGGCAACATCCAGAGCGCCGATATCACCATCGCTGACGACGACTCGCTGATCACCATGGACACGGCGGAAGTCACCGTGGCGGAAGACGCGGGCATGGTCACGGTCTCCGCCACGCGTTCGGGAACGGCCCTCGGTGACGCAGCAGTCACCGTCAGCACTGCGGATGGCTCTGCCGTTGCGCCCGGGGACTACACAACCACCACCAGCACGCTGAGCTGGGCGGATGGCGAGACCGGCTCCAGGTCCGTGACGATACCGATTGTTGACGACCAGTTGGTCAACGACACCGTCGCGTTCACGGCCAGCCTGAGCGAAGCGACGCCGAGTGCCACAACGCATATCGCGGCGGAGAATTCGACCTCGGTCATGATCACCAACAACGACTCCAGCATCATGCTCGACATGAGCACGGCGACGGTCACCGAAGGTGATGGCATGGTCACGATCTCCGCCACCCGGATCGGCTCCTTCGGTGCCGCAAGCGTGGACTACCAGACGGCGGACGGGACTGCCGAGGCGGGGACTCACTACACCGCCACGTCCGGAACGCTGAGCTGGGCCGACGGGGAGACCGGAACGAAGATGCTGTCGGTTCCGATCCTCGACGATGCCGGCGTGAACGATCCGCGGGACTTCACGGTCTCGCTGATCAACGCCACCCCCGCCAACCGCGTGTTCATCGGGGCGCAGGCCCAGGCAACCGTGACCATCGAAAGCGATGACACCGTGATCGCGATGGCGACCGCCACGGCCTCGGCAGAGGAAGGTGACGGGACTGTGACGATCTCGGCGGTGCGCAGCGGCTCAACCATTGGCGCGGCCTCGGTCACCATTTCGACCACGGATGGCACCGCGACCGCCCCGACCCACTACACCGCCCTGAACGGAACGTTGAGCTGGGCGGACGGCGAGTCGGGAACCAAGAGCGCAACGGTCACCCTGGTCGACAACTCGGTGGTCAATGCCGACCGCGTCTTCACGGTTTCACTGAGCGAACCGTCGCCGAGCGCCACGGTCTCCATCGCTGCCGAAGACACGACGGCGGTCACGGTCATTGACGACGAAACCGTCATCACGCTGGACATGGAGAGCTATGTCGTCGTGGAAGGCGGCACGGTGACGCTGTCGGCCACGCGTTCGGGCTCGGCGTCCGGCGCCGCGACCGTCACCTACTCAACGGTCGATGGCACCGCCACCGCACCCAGCCACTACACGGCCGCGACCGGCACGCTCAACTGGGCGGATGGAGAAACCGGCTCCAAGTCCTTCACCGTTGATGTCAACGACGATGCGACGCTGAACGTCGACCGGGTGTTCACCGTCGATCTGACGGAACCCACGCCTGGCGCGCGCGTGCTGCTGGGTGATACCGCCTCGGCCGAAGTCACGATTGAGGACAACGAGACGCAGGTCCGTTTCGAACGAGACGCCTACACCGCCGATGAAGGCGATGGCAGCGTGGACCTCACCGTGTTGCGGATCGGCATGGGCGCCGGTGCGGTAACGGTGGACTACGAGGTCAGCGGCGGCTCCGCAATCAACGGCACCGACTACGTCCTCGCCGACGGCACGATCACCTGGGCCAATGGTGATACCGATCCGAAGGCGATCCGGGTGACGTTGACCGAGGATGCGATCGCCGAGGCCACGGAAACGGTGGTGATCACCCTGTCGAACGTGACCTCCAGCGGCGAGGACACCCCGCTGGGCGCACCGTCAAGCGCCGCGCTGTCGATCGAGGACAACGACGACGTCGGGTTTGTCGTCGAGTCCAGCGGCAGCAGCCTGACGGTCACCGAGGGCGGCACGGCCGGCACGGCGACGGTTGTTCTGGCATCGCGTCCGACGGCAAACGTCACCGTCAGCTTCGAGACACCGTCCCGACTGAACGTACGCACGGCGAATCCGGCTGACGCATCACGCCTCGTCTTCACCCCGTCCAACTGGAACGTGAGCCAGACGGTGGAGTTGATCGCGGTTGATGACAACGTGCAGCAGGAAACCGAAACGCTGACGGTCACGGCCCGCACGCAAAGCTCGGACAACAACTACAACAACCTGTCCAGCTCGCTGCAGTTCACCGTGGTGGACGATGACGGCAATTCCGGCGGAAGCGGTGGCTCCGGCGCCCTGGGCGGCGGTGTGCTGATCGCCCTGGGCGGTCTGGCAGCACTGCGCCGTCGGCGCTGGCTGCACTAGTCAGGACTGACATTTCGTAGGATTCGGGCCCCACCAGCTTAGCTGGTGGGGCCTTTTTCATGCCCGAAATCGTCAGATTCACGGATTCCGGAAGCGGCCATCACGGGACTACCATGTCGCATACATCTATGTGAGAGCCGCTCGTGCCCCAGGATCTCGACCGTCACTATCTCGCCGACGAGGCTGCAACCGTCGAGCAATTGATCACCGCGGCCGCCCTGTCGGACGAGGCCGCCGTCAACATCTGCGGGCAGGCGGCCACCCTGGTCGAGGGGGTGCGTCGACGCAAGGATGAACAGTCGGCGTTGGATGCCTTCATGCAGGAGTACGACCTGTCCTCCGACGAGGGCGTGCTGCTGATGTGCCTGGCCGAAGCCTTGTTGCGTATCCCGGACGAGGAGACCGCGGAAAAGCTCATCGCCGACAAACTCGGTGACGCGAACTGGGAATCACACCTCGGCCGCAGTGAGTCGCTGTTCGTCAACGCCTCCACCTGGGGACTGATGCTCACCGGCCGCATCATTCGCGTCCCGACTCGGGATGCGAAGGCCTGGCGCGGCATGCTCGACAAGCTCATCGCCGGCAGTTCGGAACCCGTGATCCGCACGGCGCTACGCCAGGCGATGCGGATGATGGGCAGCCAGTTCGTGATGGGACGGACGATCGAGGACGCACTCAAGCGCGCCGGCAAGGCCAGGAGTCCCCAGATCCGGCATTCCTTCGACATGCTTGGCGAGGCCGCACTGACCGCCGCCGACGCGGACCGGTATTTCGACGCCTACATCCTGGCGATCCGGGCCATCGGCAACGGCCTGGGCAAGAACGGCGACGTCATCGGCGGACCGGGCATCTCGGTCAAACTCTCCGCGTTGCATCCACGCTACGAGTACAGCCAGCGCGAGCGTGTACTGCGAGACCTGCCCGAGAGACTGCTGGCGCTGTGCGAAGCCGCTCGTACAGCCAACATCGGATTGACGGTCGATGCCGAGGAAGCGGACCGCCTGGAGTTGGCGATGTCGGTGTTCGAGACCGCCTACCGGCATCCGTCGAACCGCAGCTGGGACGGCCTGGGGCTGGCCTGTCAGGCCTATCAGAAACGTGCGCTGCCACAGATCGAATGGCTGGTGGCCCTGGGTCGCGAACTGGGCCGGCGAATCCCGGTCCGACTGGTCAAGGGCGCCTACTGGGACACCGAGATCAAGCGTTCGCAGGAACAGGGCCTGTCCGGCTATCCAGTGTTCACTCGCAAGTGCACGACCGACGTGTCCTACCTGGCCTGCGCCCGCGCCCTGCTTGGATCGCGTGACGTCATCTACCCGCAGTTCGCGACCCACAACGCGCACACCGTCGCCGCGATCCGCGCGTTCGCGGATGACGGCGAACGCGACCGCCCACGCGACAGCTACGAATTCCAACGCCTCCACGGCATGGGCGAGGCCTTGTACGAGGAAGTTCGCGAACGCTACCCGAACGTCGCCTGCCGCGTGTACGCGCCGGTCGGCTCACACGAGGATCTGCTCCCCTATCTCGTGCGGCGCCTGCTGGAGAATGGCGCGAATACATCCTTCGTCAACCGCATCCTGGATGAGTCCATCCCGGTGGACGAAGTCGTCGAGGATCCGATCGCGGAGCTTCGCAGCGTCAGCAGCAAACCCCATCCAGGCATCCCCCTGCCGACCGGCATCTACCCCGACCGGACCAACTCCTCCGGCATCAACCTCGCCGTGGCGGCCGACCGAGCGCCGGTCGCCGACGCCATCCTGGCGCTGGATCAGGCCCCACCCCTGGTGACGCCCGCGCCGCGGGAAGACACACCAACCAGCCCACGGATCAATGTCAGCTGCCCCGCCAACCTGCTGCGGCAAGTCGGCGCCTGGCAGGCGGCCACGCCGGATGATGTGAAATGTGCCGCCGATCGTGCCCGTTCGGCATTTAAACGGTGGAGCACCACCGATGTCGATGAACGGGCCCGGCTGCTGGAAGCCATGGCAGACGGCCTGGAAACGCAGCGTGCCAACCTGATGGCGCTGCTGGTCCGCGAGGCCGGCAAGACCTACGCCGATGCCCAGGCCGAGGTTCGCGAGGCGGCCGATTTCTGCCGCTACTACGCAGCCCGGGCACGGGAATTGATGAGCGAACCGGCGCGTCTGCCGGGCTACACCGGCGAAACCAATCTGCTGCGCCACGCGCCGCGCGGCGTGATCGCCTGCATCAGTCCTTGGAATTTTCCGCTGGCGATCTTCACCGGCCAGGTCGCCGCCGCGCTGGTCACCGGCAACTGCGTGCTCGCCAAGCCGGCGGAACAGACCACGCTCATCGCGGATGCCGCGGTCAGGATCTTCCGCCAGGCCGGATGTCCTGCCGATGTCCTCCACCTGCTGCCCGGCACCGGCGAGGCCATCGGCCCCAGCCTGCTAGGCATGACCGGGCTGGCCGGCGTGCTGTTCACCGGTTCGCTGGACACGGCCCGCCTGATCGCCCGGCAACTGGCGGAGCGGGACGGCGCCCTCGTGCCGCTGATAGCCGAGACCGGTGGCCTGAACGCCATGATCGTCGACTCCTCGGCTCTGCCCGAGCAGGTCGTCAAGGACGTCATCCAGTCCGCCTTTGGCAGCGCGGGACAGCGCTGCTCGGCGCTGCGCGTGCTGTGCATCCAGGACGACATCGCCGAACGCATTCTGCCCATGTTGGCGGGTGCGATGCAGGAGCTGCGTGTCGGCGACCCGAGCGACTTCTCCACGGACATCGGCCCGGTGATCGACACCGAGGCCCTGGGGCGCCTGCGCGCGCACCGTGAACGCATGGACCGCGAGGCCAGGCGTATCGCAGCTGTCCCCGGCGCCAACGCATCAGGCCACTATTTCCCCCCCGTGGCCTACGAAGTCGACTCGCTGGCGCGGATCGGCGGAGAGGTGTTCGGGCCGGTGCTGCATGTGCTGCGCTACGACGACGAGCATCTCGACCGACTGGTCGACGAGATCAATGCGCTGGGCTTCGGACTGACCCTCGGCGTTCACAGCCGCATCGAAAGCACCTGGAAGCACATCAGCGAGCGGGCACAGGTCGGCAACTGCTACATCAACCGCAACATGGTCGGTGCCGTCGTCGGGGTCCAGCCTTTCGGCGGCGAGGGGCTGTCCGGTACCGGACCCAAGGCGGGCGGTCCCGACTACCTGCGCCGGCTCACGACCGAGCGCACGCTGACCATCAACACCGCGGCGGTCGGCGGCAACGCGAACCTGCTCACGCTGGATTGACGCAACGCGTCACGCGCCACGGATCGGGCGGGGAACTTGTCGCGTCTCCGGGGTTCCCATCAGGTGGGAGGGGGCATGTCGTTTTCAGGGAAGAAAGGACCACATCATGCCCAGGGCCGATCGACGAGGGCGGTCACGCACTCAGCCCGTCACAACCCTGCTCGTCGCCATCGCCGTCATGTTGTCGACGGCCGGCGTATCGCAGGCCGCGGAGGTCACCGACTACGCGTCGCTGGTCGCCCATGCCCAGGCTTTGTCCAAAGAGCCCTACGAGCCGCGCAAGGTTGAACTGCCACCGGCTCTGCAGGGCCTGGACTATGACGCCTATCGCGATATCCGCTTCCGGCCGGCCAAGGCCGTGTGGCGCAATGCCGGCCTGCCGGTCGAGGCGCAGTTCTTTCACCTGGGCCTCTATTACGACACCCCGGTCGAGATCAACCTGCTGACGTCCGATGGCGTGCAGCGTGTGGACTACTCCCCCGACCTGTTCGACTACGGCAGCAACCCGACGCCGACCGACATCGACAAGTCCATGGGCTTTTCCGGTTTCCGGCTGCATTACCCGCTGAACCGCGAGGACTACAAGGACGAGCTGATCATCTTTCACGGCGCCAGCTATTTCCGCTCACTGGGCGCCGGACAGTGGCTGGGGCTGTCGGCCCGTGGCCTGGCCATCGATACAGGCGAGCGATCCGGCGAGGAGTTTCCGGTCTTCACCAAGTTCTGGATCGAGTGGCCCCGTCGCGATGCCCACCAGTTCCGCATCCATGCGCTGCTGGAAAGCGAGAGCGTCACCGGCGCCTACAGCTTTCTGGTGACCCCCGGCACGACCACCAAGACCCGGGTGACGGCGACGCTGTTCCGGCGCGGCGAGTTCGCCAAGCTCGGCATCGCTCCGCTGACCAGCATGTTTCACTACGGCGAGGACGTCCCGCGGCCGCGCAATGACTTCCGACCCGAGGTGCATGATTCGGACGGCCTGCTGATCCATGCCGGGGACGAATGGCTTTGGCGCGGCCTGGTCAATCCCAAGCAGTTGTCGATCAACGCCTTTCAGGCGAAGGATTTGCATGGATTCGGCCTGATGCAACGTGATCGCGACTTCACCAGCTACCAGGATCTGGAGGCTCACTACCACCAGCGGCCCAGCGCCTGGATCGAACCCATCGGCGATTGGGGCGAGGGTGCGGTGGAACTTGTGCAGATCCCGACTCGGAACGAGGTGAACGACAACATCGTCGCGTACTGGCGCCCGAAAGACGGGCTCCCCGCCGACCAGCCGCTGAAAGTCGAATACAGCATTCACTGGCAGCATGATGAACTGGCCGGGCCGGACTATGGGCGCGTGATCGGCACGCGCATCGCCCGCGCGGGGAATCCGGAAGGCAACCACCGCTATGTGATCGATTTTGCCGGCGATGCGTTGAGCGAGTTGCCCACGGACGCTCAGGTGAATGCGGATGTCAGTTTCCCACCTCACTTCGTCGTCGCCGAACAGATCGCGTTCCGCAACCGCGAGACCGGCGGATGGCGCCTGGTCATCCGCGGCAAGCTCAAACCGGATGCGGAAAAGCCGGCCGAACTGCGCGCGCGCCTGGTGACACCGGACCAGAAGCCACTGAGCGAAGTGTGGACCTACACGGAACCGGCCACCTGATGGCCGATCGTCCGAACGATACGACGCAGAGCCACCGCGCCGCGCTAAGCGCACGCAGCCGCAACGGGCGACCACCGCGCTTCTCCGCCCTCGCCGAGCTCGCCGCCGGGACCGTGATGCGATGGTTCGGCGCCGACGCGCGGGACGGCATCGACCAGTGGCCCCGACTCAAGCTGGTGTCCATGCCCGCACTGCGACGCACACCGATGGCGCCGCGCATGCCGGATACGCCACCACGCTCGGGCCGTCCGCTATCGGAACGACTGATCATGACCTGGCGCCGGCTGCTGCTGCTCGGACTGGCGGCGGCACAGACCATCTTCGCCAGTGTCTACTTCATCGGGCTGCTGCCTCACCAGGGCGAGCGCGGCCTGGAACTGGTCATCGGCCTGCTGTTCGGCGCGCTGTTCTTCTGGGTCTCGATCGGCTTCTGGACCGCCATCGCAGGCACCATCCTGTGCCTGACCGGCATCGACCGCTTCCGTATCAGCCGGCGGATTCCCGACGAGCTGCCGGACAGCGAAACCCGAATCGCGATGGTCATGCCGATCTACAACGAGCCGGTGAATCGCGTCTACGCCGGATTGCGCGCAACCATCCGTTCGATCCAGGACGGTCGCCTGGGCGACCGCGTGCACTACTTCATTCTCAGCGACAGCACGGATTCCGACACGCAGGTGCAGGAAGAAGTGGCCTGGGCCGAACTGATCCGTGATCTCGGCATGGCCGGGCGGGTGCACTACCGCCGTCGCCGTCACCGCATCAATCGCAAGACCGGCAACATCGCGGACTTCTGTCGCCGCTGGGGCGGTCGCTACGACTACATGATGGTGCTGGACGCCGACAGCGTGCTCCAGGGCCACTGCCTGGAAAACCTGGTCGGCATTCTCGACACCTCACCGCAGGTCGGCATCGTTCAGACCGCGCCCATCCCGTCCAATCGCGGCACACTGTTCGCGCGGGTGCAGCAGTTCGCATCCCGCGTCTACTCGCCCGTGTTCTCCGCCGGGCTGCACTACTGGCAACTCAGCGAGGCGCAGTACTGGGGCCACAATGCGCTGATCCGGCTGGCGCCCTTCATCAAGTACTGCGGCCTGCCGCGCATGGGAGGCGGTCCGCTGGGCGGTGCAATCCTCAGCCACGATTTCGTCGAGGCTGCCTACATGCGGCGCGCCGGCTGGGAGGTCTGGATCGCCTACGACCTGGCGGGGAGCTTCGAGGAACCACCTCCCAACCTGATCGAGGAGCTGGAGCGCGACCGGCGCTGGTGCGAGGGCAATCTGCAGCACCTTCGCCTGTTCAACACGCCGGGCCTGCACCCGGCCCACCGCGCGGGCTTCCTGGTCGGCGCGATGGCGTACCTGTCGGCCCCGCTGTGGTTCTTGTTCCTGGTGGCGACCACGATCCAGCTGTCGATCGAGACGCTGGTGGAACCCGAGTATTTTCCGGACCAGCGGGTCCTGTTCCCGGAATGGCCGATCTGGCAGCCCGAACTGGCGCTGAGCCTGTTCGCGTCCACCATGGCCATCCTGATCGCACCCAAGTTCTTCGCCGCTCTGCTGCTGATCCTCCGCGGACAGTCACGCGGATTCGGCGGCATGATCGCGCTGCTGATGTCGGTGATCACCGAGGTGCTGATCTCCAGCCTCTACGCGCCGCTACGGATGGTGGCGCATACCGGTTTCGTGCTGTCCGCCCTGTTCGGTCTGAAGACCAACTGGGGCGGTCAGTCGCGGGCGGATGGCGCCCTGCCCTGGGGTGGCGCCATCCGCCTGTTCGCGCTGCCCACCGTGGTCGCGGCCGGCGCTGGCGGCTACCTGTGGTGGCTGAGTCCGCAGTATCTCTGGTGGGCCATTCCGGTCCTCGGCCCGATCATTCTCAGCATTCCCGTCGCGGCGCTGTCCGGCAGCCGGCCGATGGGCCGGCTCGCCCGCCTGCTCAAGCTGTACCTGACACCCGAGGAGACCAATGCGCCGGACGTACTGGCGTGGACCAACGAGGACGTCGCACGCGCGGAAACCGTCGGACTGGCCGGGCGGGCCCGCGCCATGGACGCCATCGCCGATCCAGTCATCTGGGCCATCCACTGGACCATGTCACCGGACACCCGTTCACGACATTCCCCGATCAGGGAGCGACTGAACGACGCCGCCCGCCGCGCACTGGAGGACGGCCCGGACGCACTCGACGACGAGGATTGGCGCGCGCTGCTGCGGGACATGCCCGGCTTGCAGGCATTGAGCTGGGCGGTGTGGATGCGACCGGAACAACAGGTTCGCGCCGACTGGGAAGCACGAATCCAGTCGCGAGCCCGGGACGCCAACACGCCCCCACCCGCCCTGCGGCAACAGACGGAACCGCTTCAGTCCATCGCAAGCTGAAGGGCGGCCACGGCCGGCGGGTGGCCGCTGTAGATCGATTCGGTCAGGAACAGCGCACGCGGCAACAGCTCCATGATCTCCGCCTCCTGATCACGACGCAGATAGGTGCACACGAGTTCCTCGATCGCCGCGATGACGGCGAGAAAGATCTCCTGCGGCAGGTCCGGCAGCCCGGGGGTGGCCTGACGACGGCGCTCGTACAGCATGCGATGCATCTCGGCGAACTGCTCATGCCCCCAGTCACGCTTTCCCCATGCGCGTGCGCCGGCCGCGTGAATCTCGAGCAGAAAGCACTTGGCCAGTGCCGGATTGTTCAGATTGAACGCCAGATAAATCCGCAGCTCCTGCCGCATGCGGTCACTCCAGCTACCAACATGCAGACGATGCTGCGTGAGCAGGGTCACCAGTTCCAGGTGGGCGGCTTCGTAGCCAGCGAGAAAGGCGGCTTCCTTGTCCGGAAACAGCTGGTAGAACGTCGTCTTCGACAGCTTGGCGAGCCCACAGATATCAGCGATGGTCGTCGCCGTGTATCCCTTGCGTGCCACGGAATGCACGACGCCGTAGAAAATGCGCGCGCGCTGAGACGACTCCACCTCGGCCTGCGACAGCTTGTGCACACCACGAGGCAGCGTCCAGCGCGTGCCGCCGCCCTGAAGATCCGGACGTTCGATCCGTGAGATTGCGGCCGAGATGTCGAAGCCGACCTGCTCGTCCTCTGCTGCTGGTACGTCTGCCATAGGAGTATCCGGCGAGGCATCAGCCGCCTCGCGAATATCCATTATGTACCGGCGGGACTATCGAGCAAATCCGCAATGCGGTGCGGGACCGGTTCGACTGCGTATTTCCTCAACAATGTGACCGCCGTTCGGATCTGATCCCCGCTGTCAGCTGCTCGCGCGCAATCGCCTCGTCCGCCGCATGCCGGACGCGGTATCAACGAGACTGCAGAGGAACGCCTTCAGCCCGGATTCCCCCGGCCTGGGCGCCTTGCCACGGCCGATACGCCGTAACTGCCGGGTGTACCAGGTGACCTCCATGATCGCCATGCGATCCACGGGCCCGATCCCGGTCTTGATCGGACGCACCGTCTGCAACGGATCCTGACCGGCCAGCAGGCGCTTCGAGACATCAGGCTCGATCGCCAGCAGGCGCGCGATGCCGCACAGATCCAGCGACCCGGACGCCAGCGCCGCCGTCATGCCGGCATGGGTACGGAATCCGCCGGTTACCATCAGCGGCGTGCCGGTGATGCGCTCGCGCACCTTGTCGGCAAAGTCCAGGAAATACGCCTCACGCTCACGGGTGGAGGCGCGCGCACCCGTCATCGCGGGCGCCTCGTAGGTCCCGCCGGAGATCTCGATCAGCGCGATGCCGGCGTCAGCCAGTGCCGCCATCACGTCCAGCGATTCCTCCTCGGTGAAGCCACCCCGCTGGAAATCGGCCGAGTTCAGCTTGATGCCAATGGGGAAATCCGGGGCGGTCGCCTCGCGCATCGCCGCCAGCACGCGCAACACGAAGTGACGACGGGCCTCGGCGCTGCCGCCCCACTCGTCAGTACGCTGATTGGTCTTGGGCGACAGAAACTGGCTCACGAGATACCCGTGCGCGCCGTGAATCTGCACGCCCGTAAAACCGGCCTTGTAGCAAATGCCCGCCGCGCGCCCGAAGCGGGCGATGATGTCCTCGATCTCGTCACCGGTCAGCTCGCGCGGCGTTTCGAAATACGCCTGCATGGACTTGTTGAACGGGACCGGCGACGGCGCGACGGTCTCCTCGTTCAAGCCCTTGGGACATTGGCGACCCGGATGATTGAGCTGCACCCAGATCTGCGCACCTTGCGCCTTGCCGGCCTCGGCCCAGGCGGCAAGCTTGTCCAGATCCCGCTCGTCCTCAATCACGACGTTTCCGGGCTCGCCCAGCGCCTTGCGATCGATCATCACGTTGCCGGTGATCAGCAGACCGGTACCGCCGGCTCCCCAGCGCCGATAGAGCTCCACCAGCTCGTCCGTCACACGATTGTCCGCCGTACCCAGCGCCTCGCTCATCGCCGACTTGGCAATGCGATTTGGAACAACCGTGCCGTTGGACAACGTGAACGGGGTATTCAAGGTGATTTCGGCCATGTGATTTCCGAATGTTGGCGGTCAGTCGCACGCCTCGCCCGGACATGCGATCCGGCGAACGTGACCTCAAGATAGAAGCCCGGAATCCTGACCGCGAATGCCGGCAGGGGCAAGCCGGGAAACGGCAAGCGATCCGTTTGTTGCCGCCAAGTCACTGCACCTGCTCGCCGCCTTGCCCCTGGCCGCAACCCTGCCACCAGCTCAAACAGGATCGTTAGACTTGCGGACGATCAGGACTCGGAATCTGAACGATGCAGACAGTTGCCATCATCACCGGCGGTGCGGGCGGAATGGGGCTGGCGACGGCCAGACGGCTGGGCGCCACCCACCGGATCGTGATCAGCGACGTGAAGCCTGAGCGGCTGGACGCCGCGGTCGCATCCCTGGGCGAGCAGAGCATCGCCAGCCGGGCGGTCGTCTGCGACGTCACCGACCGCAACTCGGTTGACGCCCTGTTCAATCAGGCCGCGACTCTGGGGCCGGTGAGCACCGTGATCCATACGGCGGGACTCAGCCCGCAGATGGCCGATGCGGAAACCATTCTCCGAGTCAACGCACTCGGAACCATCCACATCAGCGAAGCCTTCCACCCGATGGCCTCCGAGGGATCGGCGCTGGTCCACGTCTCCTCCATGTCCGCCTATCTGCTGCCAGGCCTGCTGGTCCCGAAACGCGCCTTCGCACACGCCTTCACCCGGCCCGATCGGCTGATCAGGAAGATCATGTCGCGTGTAAGACTGATGCCCAACGGCCTGTACCGCACCGGCATGGCCTACGCGGTCAGCAAGCGCTTCGTGCAATGGTACTGCCAGGCCAGCGCGGGCCGATTCGGCGAAAAGGGCGCCCGAATCCTCTCCGTCTCCCCCGGCACCTTCGACACCGAGATGGGCCGGCTGGAGGAGAAGAGCGGCGCCGCCGACATGCTCAAGACCGCCGCGCTCAAGCGCCCGGGCAGACCCGAGGAAATCGCCGCCCTGATCGCGTTCTGCGCCAGTCCGGAGGCAAGCTACATCACCGGCGTCGACATTCTGTGTGACGGCGGAGTCGTGGCTGGAAGACAAAGGTAACCGTCGCGAACCCGCACCAACCGCATCAAAACAAAAGCCCGCTCAAGGCGGGCTTTTGTCTGAAGATGGCTGGGGGACCAGGATTCGAACCTGGATTGACGGAGTCAGAGTCCGTAGTCCTACCGTTAGACGATCCCCCACTTGGTGATCGTTGGGCCGGCAATTCTAGCGCCGCCCCGTTCTCGCCCCAAATCCGGTTACCCGATTTGGGCGAGAGATTTTTCCGTCAGGCAAGGCGCGGATTGTTCGAGGAGCGGAATGTACATCAGTACATGAGCACCGCAGAACAATCCGCAACGCCGCATGGCGGAAAAAGATCCGCCCAAATCAGCGCTTGGAGAACTGCGGGCGCTTGCGAGCCTTGTGCAGACCAACCTTCTTGCGCTCGACCTGACGATCGTCACGGGTGACGAGGCCAGCCACGCGCAGCGGCTTGCGGTTTTCCTCGTCGTAATCGATCAGGGCGCGGGTGATGCCGTGACGCACGGCGCCAGCCTGTCCACCCGGACCACCGCCAGCGACGGTGACCTTGATGTCGAAGCGGTCGACGGACTCGGTGACTTCCAGCGGCTGGCGAACCACCATCTGCGAGGTCTCACGGCCGAAGTAGTCTTCGACGGCCTTGCCGTTGATGGTGATCTGGCCGGAGCCCGGCTTCAGGAAGACGCGAGCGGTCGCGGTCTTGCGACGGCCGGTGCCGTAGTTCTGCGTATCTGCCATGACTTAAAGCTCGAGAGTAATCGGCTGCTGGGCGGTGTGAGGATGCTCGGCACCCGCATACACCTTGAGTTTCTTGAACATCGCACGGCCCAGCGGGTTCTTCGGCATCATGCCCTTGACCGCAGACTCGATGACGCGCTCGGGGTGCGTTTCGAGCATTTTCTGCAGGGTCGTGGCCTTGATGCCACCCGGGTAACCGGTGTGACGGTAGTAGGTCTTACCAAGCAGCTTGTTGCCGGTGGTACGGACCTTCTCGGCGTTGACAACGACGATGTAGTCCCCGGTGTCGACATGCGGGGTATAGATAGCCTTGTGCTTGCCGCGCAACCGATTGGCGATTTCGCTGGCAAGGCGACCCAATGTCTTGTCAGAGGCGTCGACGACGAACCAGTCGCGCTTGACCTCGGCCGGCTTGGCGGAAAAGGTTTTCATGCTGCAATTCCGGAATTCAATAGGATTCCAACCGGGGTCCCCGGCTGAAAGGGCGCGAAATATTAGCCGAGGCGGTGCCGATGCGCAACCGCCTGAGCGTCGAAGTTTTGAGACGCCGACCGACGGGCCGAACGGTCCTGTCCAGCTAGATTTTCAACCGCTCCACGGGCTGACCGTTCTTAAGGTGCGACTCGATGATCTCATCGAGATCGGACTCGTCGATGTAGGTGTACCAGGTCTCGTCCGGATAGACGACCGCGACAGGCCCCAGTTCGCAGCGATCCAGGCAGCCCGCCTGGTTGACACGGATCTGCCCCGGACCGGACAGGCCTTCGGCCTTGACCTTCTTCTTGACGTAGTCGCGGAAGTGGTCGGCATCGTTCTCCTGGCAGCTGGGACGGTCACCGCCGTCCCTCAGATTGCAGCAGAAGAAGATGTGATGCTTGTAGAAACTCATGGGTTGTCCTTGCCGAACTCGTAGGACAGCGACACCGACAGATAGGTATCCGTCTTCTTGCGATCATCCGGCACGGTGCTGTTGTGCTTGACGGTATAGGTGATGCCGGCGAAGGTCGGGCCGATGATGGTCAGCTTGAGACCGGTGATGGACTCGCTGTAGGTGTTCTCGTCACCCGACTCGGTCAGAAACTTCTGCGTGAATTCGGAGGTTTCGCTGATCTCGAACTGATAGAGCAGCGCACCCCGAACGATCGCATCGCTCTCGCGCAGCGATTCGGGCTTCTGCGATTCCTGCTGACGCGCACCGGCGCCCAGTTCCACGTTCAGCTCGTTGCGATCGCTCTTGAGCAGGCGACGACCGTAACCGACGGTCTCCGTCGTGCGCTCGCGAACACCGCCGAACAGGTCCTTCTCGTAGGACAGGTTGGCGAACAGATAATTGAATTCAGTGAAGTCGAAGCTGGTCTTGAACGTGGAGGAATAACGCTCGGCGTTCTGCTCGTCGTCCTCCTCGGCCGTGAACACGGTGGCGGTGAACTGGTTCTCCCAGCGCCCGAGTTCATGCTGAAGCGCCAGCGACGCGTTGATGCTCTGTGACTGCGAGTTGCCACTGGTCTTGAGCACCCCCAGCTCGGCCTTGCCGCCGATCGCCGCCTGCGCGGCTCCGGTGAAGGCGAGCGTCAACAGGCCGGTCACGAGCATCCCTGCGCGTTCAATCATTGTCTGGTTTCTCTCTTCAGGTCTGGGGGAATCGTCGGGTAGACCGCGCAACGGGGAGATTGATTCCAACCACCGACGGGAAACCCCGCCCTTGTCGGACAAACCGAGTCGCTTGCGGCGACCCGCATTATACGAATGCACGTCGGCCCGCTCGAAATCCCGCTGCCTGTTCACCCTGAGACCGAGCCGCGCGACCCGCGGGCTCAAGCCATGATCAGCGCGGCTCCGACGGCGGCCTCTGGTCCACGCTCGGCCTGAGGGACTCCGACGTCGTGCCGGGCATCATCAGCGACGCCTCCAGCCGCAGCATCATCAGTTCCGCCAGCTCGGCCTGGATCGCCTCGCGCAGCTTCAGTTCCTCGGCTTCCTTGGCAAGGACCGCGTCGGCATTGAAGCTGTAGTCCCGCGACAGTGACAGCGTCTGCTGTGGCAGCACCGTCTCGCCATCGGCCTTCACCGTGTACTGGATCGTGGTCGTGAGTTCGTATTCGATGGCCTTGCCATCCGCGCCCACCGAGATCACCTGCCGCCGCTCGTCGAGTTGCTCGATGACCAGGCTGGCCCGCGCGTCACGCGCCTTGCGCTGCACTTCCGCGCCACGGGCCCGCAGCGCTGAACGCAGCGAGGCGACGATGGGCGGCTCCAGCGTCCGGTAGTCCTGGCTCACCTCGATGAACACGCTGCGCAGCACGTCCGGCAGCGGTCGCCCGCCGCGCAGCTGAAAGCCGCAGGCCGTCAGGCCCGCAGCCAGCAGCAACGCGATTGGACCGAGTCTAGACAACGATATTGACCAGCTTGCCCGGCACGACGATGAAACGGCGCAGCGGTTTGCCGTCGACGAAACGGGCGACGTTGTCGTCCGCCAGCGCGACGGCCCTGAGCTGGTCCTCGTCGGCTTCGGCAGACACCTCGATGCGGCCGCGCATCTTGCCGTTGACCTGCACACTCAGCGTGATCGCTTCGGCAACCAGCAGCGAGGCATCGGCCTCCGGCCAGGCGGCGTCCTCGATCGCCCCGGTCTGCCCCAGCGCCTGCCAGCAGGCGCGGGTGATGTGCGGCGCGAAGGGGTTGAGCATCTGGGTCAGCGCCAGCGCGGCCTCACGCAACACACCGTCATCGTCACCGACCTTGTAGAGCAGATTGGTCAGTTCCATCATCGCGGCGATCGCGGTATTGAAGGCCTGCCGGCGATCGATGTCATCGGTGACCTTGCCAATGGTCTCGTGCAGCTTGCGGCGCGCCTCGGTGGCCGACACCTGGCCCTGCCCGACCGACTCACCGGCCACCACCGCCTGCACCAACCGCCAGTAGCGGCCCAGGAAGCGGCTCGCGCCCTCCAGACCGGCATCCGACCAGACCAGGGTCTGATCCGGCGGCGCGGCGAACATCATGAACAGGCGCACGGCGTCGGCGCCGACCTGATCGATCGCCGTCCGCGGGTCCACGCCGTTGCGCTTGGACTTGGACATTTTCTCCAGGGCACCGACAATCACCGACTCGCCGTCCGCGATGGCCACGGCCTTGGTCACACGGCCCTTGTCGTCACGTTCGATGCGGACCTCGTCCGGCGCGAAATAGGTCTTCTTGCCTTCGGCGGACTCACGATAAAAGCACTCGGCCAGCACCATTCCCTGCGGCAGATAGCGCTTGAACGGCTCGTCGGACTGCACCAGGCCGACATCACGCATCACCTTGTGAAAAAAACGCGAGTAGATCAGATGCATGGTCGCGTGCTCGACGCCCCCGATGTACTGATCCACCGGCAGCCAGTAGTCGGCGCGGTCATCCAGCATCGCCGTGTCCAGCCCAGGGCAGCAAAAGCGCGCGTAGTACCAGGAGGACTCGAAAAAGGTGTCGAAGGTGTCCGTTTCGCGCTGCGCGGCCTCGCCGGTTTTCGGCGACATCACATCGGTGAACGGGCTGTGCCCCTTCAATGGCGAGCCGCTGCCGTCGGGCGCCAGATCCTCGGGCAGCACCACCGGCAGATCGGCGTCCGGTACCGGCGTGAGCGAGCCATCGGCCTCGCGGATCACCGGAATCGGGCAGCCCCAGTAGCGCTGACGCGACACGCCCCAGTCCCGCAGGCGGAAGTTGATGCGGCGCCGGCCTCTGCGGTCCGCTTCCAGCGCATCGGCGATCCGCTCGAAAGCCGCAGCGGACTCCAGCCCGCTGTACGGACCGGACTCGATCAGCACGCCCTTTTCGGTGATCGCGCCGGTGTCCAGGTCGGCATTGCCGCCGGCCGGCTCGATCACCTGCTTGATCGGCAGCCCGTACGCACGGGCGAATTCCCAGTCGCGCTGATCATGGGCCGGCACGCTCATCACCGCACCAGTGCCGTAGCTCATCAGCACGAAGTTGGCGACCCAGACCGGCACACGCTCGCCGGTGATCGGGTGGATCGCGTCGATACCCAGCGCATGACCGGCCTTGTCCTGGGCCTCGATCACCGCCTCTGAGACCGTGGACCCGCGGCACTCGTCCACGAAGGACTTCAGACCGGCATCGCCCGCGGCCAGTGCCTGATCCACCAGTGGGTGTTCCGGCGCCACGGCCAGGTAGGTCACGCCCATCAGCGTGTCGGGCCGCGTGGTGAACACGGTCAACGGCTCGCTTGCGCCATCGACGGTGAACTCCACCTCGACACCGACGCTGCGCCCGATCCAGTTGCGCTGCATGGTCTTGACCGCATCCGGCCAGCCCGGCAGCCGGTCCAGACCCTCCAGCAGTTCATCGGCGTAGTCGGTGATGCGGATGAACCACTGCTCGATTTCGCGTCGCTCGACCGGTGCCCCGGAGCGCCAGCCGCGACCGTCAACGACCTGTTCGTTGGCCAGCACGGTCTGATCGATCGGATCCCAGTTCACGACCGCGGTCTTGCGGTAGGCCAGTCCGCGCTCGATCATCCGCGTAAACAGCCACTGCTCCCAGTGGTAATAGTCCGGCTTGCAGGTCGCCAGCTCGCGCGACCAGTCATAGCCCAGACCCAGGCGCTGCAACTGGCCGCGCATGTGATCGATGTTGGCGTAGGTCCAGTCCGCTGGCGGCACCTTGTTCTGGATCGCCGCGTTCTCGGCCGGCAGGCCGAACGCATCCCAACCCATCGGCTGCAACACGTTGAATCCGCGCTTGCGCTTGAAACGGCTGATCACGTCGCCCAGCGTGTAGTTGCGCACATGCCCCATGTGCAGATGCCCGCTCGGGTACGGAAACATCGTCAGGCAATAGAATTTCTCGCGCGTATCGTCCTCGTTCACCGAGAACGTCGCGGCCTCGCGCCAGTGGGTCTGGGCTTCGGATTCGATCGCGGCGGGATCGTACGACTGGCTCATGTGTTACAACGCGCGGCGAGCGCCGGGACAAGGAAAGGCGCGCAAGGATACCGAATGACGCAATCCCCGCCCATGCGATCGCTGCTGAACGCCAACGGACAGGCGCAACTCGGCATCTTCGACACCACCCCCGAGCAGGTGAGCTGGCGGGCGGCGGATTTTCGCAGCCCGCTGGGCCGGCGCCACGGCCGCTGGCGCAGGCGCATGGCGTTCAAGCAGTTCGAGTACTACGGCATCGTCGCCCCGGACCTGTTCGCTGGCTGCGCGCTGGCCAACATCGGCTGGGTCGGGGCTGCCTTCATGTACGTGTTCGTGCCATCCACCGGGGTCATGGATGCCGTGAGCGTGCGACGACCGTTCGGTTGCGGGCTGACGCTGACTGATCGCCCCATTGACGGCCAGAGCCATTTGTCGACGCGACCCGCCAGTGTGCACATGCGCTACTCGCGAGCCGGCCGCGCGCTACAGGTCGAAACGCGCAGCGGTATCGAGATCGACGCCACCTTCTCCGAAGGGCCGGAACACTGCCAGCCGATGTCGCTTTGCACGCAAACCGCGCGCAACGGCTGGGTCTACGCCCGCAAGATCGCCGGCACCCGCGTGTTCGGCCATGTGAAGGGCGCCGGCGTGCAACTGGACCTGAGCGAAATCGGCGCCTTCGCCCACCACGACTATTCCGCCGGGTTCATGCGCCGAGAGACGTTCTGGAACTGGGCCTGCTTCACCGCGCAAATCGGCACGCAACGCGTGGGCCTCAACGTCTCCTGCGGCGTCAACGAAACCGGCTTCTCCGAGAACTGCCTGTGGATCGACGGCGAGCGCATCGCCATCGGCCCAACGCATTTCAACTTCTCCCGTCACGACCTGACCGCGCCGTGGACCGTACGCAGCGCCTGCGAAGCCCTGGACCTGCGCTTCCAGCCCTGCGGCCGCCACACCGAACGCCTGAACGCCGGACTGATCGCCAGCGACTTTCGCCAGGACTTCGGCCACTTCTCGGGAACCATACGGCCCGAGGGCCGGCCGGCGATGGAGATTCGCGACGTACCCGGCTTCTGCGAGGATCAGTTCGCGCGCTGGTAGGCCACGATCACGCCGCCCGACGCCGGCGAACCAGGCTCGCGGCCAGCAGCGCCAGAGCAGCCAGCGCCGAGCCCCACCACAGCGGACGGTCGTCCCAGCGCATGTAGGGCGTCTCGCCAGTCACCGGCTGCACCTTTGCCCGCAGCGTCGCAACCTCGAACTGCGGCACCTGCTGCTGAATCTCGCCATCCGGGCCGATGACCGCGGTGATGCCGGTCTGGGCGGCCTTCAGCAGTGGGCGCGCGGTTTCCACCGAACGCATGCGGGCGATTTGCAGGTGCTGCGGCGCGGCGGTCGCGTCGTGGAACCAGGCGTCGTTGGTCACGTTGACCAGCAGGCCCGAACCTCGGCCCTCGCGGGCGATCTCGTCGCCGAACACGTCCTCGAAACAGATCGAGATCGACGCCGACGTATGCGCGACCGGAAACAGCGGCTGGCCCGCATCACCGGTGTCGAGGTTCGCGAAACGCAGATCCACCACATCCAGCAGCGGGCGCATGAAATCGGGCAGCGGAAACACCTCGCCAAAGGGCACGAGATGACGCTTGAGATAGGTGCCCTCGGTCGCGCCAATCCCGACGACGCTGTTGAGCATCTGCGTGCGCTCGTCATTCGGGATCAGCGTGCCGAGCACAACCGCGGTGCCAGCCTCGGCGGCGCGCCGCCCGATGCGCGCCAGATAACCATGCCGGATCTGCGGATAGGTGTAGGGCACCGCCGCCTCTGGCCACACGACCAGATCAGCGCCAAGGGCCTCATCGGTCAGCCGCTCGTAGAGCCCGGCGATCCGTGGGCCTTCCGAATCCCGCCACTTGTCCGCCTGCGCCACGTTGCCCTGGATCAGCACGACATCCAGCGGCGGGCCGTCGGCCATGGTCCAGGACGACGGCGCCGGCAACAGCAGTGGCGACACGAGAATCAGCAGCAGCGGCACACCATGGCTCAGCCAGCGCCGCTGCAATACCAGAGCAACACCGCAGCCGGCCGCCGTCCACAACAGCCCGCTGATGCCATGCACGCCCAGCACCGCGCCCCAGTCCCGCATGTTGGTGTCGATGAACGCATAGCCGGTCGACAACCACGGAAAGCCTTCCAGCACCGTACCGCGAAGCAGTTCTGACGCGGTCCAGGCGATCCCGAGCACGAAGGGGGCCAGCGGCGAGGTCCAGGGCGACAACCGGCGGGCAAACGCGAGCAGGGTCGCCGGGAACAGCGCGAGCACGGAGGCCAGCACGCAGACCAGGACCACGCCCAGCCACGGCGCCGCGTTGCCGTAGTAGACCGTCGAGTAGTAGACCCAATAGATGCCACTGGTGAAATGGGTGAACCCGAACACGAACCCCAGCAGCCAGGTGCGGCCAGTCGACTGGTTCCACAGCGCGATGACCAGCGCCAGCATCGCCAGCGCCGTCAGCGGCCACCAGCCGAACGGGGCGAAACCCAGCGTGGCCGCGCCGCCCGCCACGGCGCAGCCCAGCATACGAACCCACATCAGCGAGTCGCTCCCCGTCGGAGACTCAGTGTTCGGCCTCGTTGGTATCCACCAGCGACACCTGCAGGGTCTGGACGCGGCGGCTGTCGGCACGCTGCACGGTGAAGCGGAACGGCCCGATGCTGACCGACTCGCCCCGTGACGGCATCCGCCCGAACTCGTGGGTCACCAGACCGCCAACCGTGTCGAACTCCTCGTCGGAGAACTCGGAGCTGAAGTAGCGGTTGAATTCCTCGATGGGCGTCAGCGCGCGGACCAGATAGCGGTGCTCATCCTGGCGCAGGATGTAGGCGCCCTCGGCCTCGTCGTACTCGTCGTCAATCTCGCCGACGATCTGCTCCAGCACGTCCTCGATGGTGACGAGACCGGCGACACCGCCGTATTCGTCCACGACCACGGCCATGTGATTGCGGCTGGAACGGAACTCCTTGAGCAGCACGTTCAGACGCTTGGATTCGGGCACGAACGCGGCCGTGTGCATGCCGCTGCGCACGTCGAAGCCCGCCTCGGCATCGCGGCCGGCGGCACTGATGTGCCGCAGCAGGTCCTTGGCGAGCAGAATGCCCAGCACCTCGTCACGGCTCTCGCCGATGACGGGGAAGCGCGAATGTCCGGACTCGACGACGATGTTCACGACCTCGCCCAGGCTGGCATCGGCCTCGATGACCACCATCTGCCCGCGCGGAATCATGATGTCGCGGACCTGGGTCTCGGCGACTTCGAGCACGCCCTCGATCATCCAGCGGGCGTCGCGATCAATCAGCTCGTCGTCTTCGGCCTGGCGTAGCGTGGCGAGCAGGTCTTCCCGGGAACGCGGCGCGCCCCCCAGGCTGCGGCCCAGGCGGCGCAGCCAGTTGTCAGAAGAATCCTGCTCGATCGAACTGGGAGGTTCCGAATCGTTCATGCGGCGTGTTGTGTCTCGTAGGGATTGGGTATGCCGAGCGTCGCCAGGATGGCGATTTCCTCGGACTCCATGATCTCCGCTTCGGATGACAACTCGTGGTCATGACCGGAGAGATGCAGCAGTCCGTGAATGGTCAGGTGGGCCCAGTGGTCGACGGGCGCCTTGCCCTGGGCACGCGCTTCCTCTGCCACGACCGGTGCGCAGAACACCAGATCACCCAGCAGTTCCGGCACGTCGCCGTAACCGAAGGACAGCACGTTGGTGGGTTTGGCCTTGCCGCGCCACTGCTCGTTGAGTGTATGGCTTTCGTCGCTATCAACGATGCGCAGGGTCAGTTCGCCTGCCAGCGGGACGCGCGCGTCCACCGCCGCGATCCAGCGGGCGAAATCGGCATCGGATGGCGATTCGACATCCACCACCCTCTGCACGGTCCAGTCGATCTCATCGAGGCTCACGCGTCCTCCCGATCGTAGGCATCGACAATCCGCTGCACCAGCGGATGTCGCACCACATCCCTGGCCTGGAAGCGCGCAAAACTGATGCCATCGACACCTTGCAGCAGCTCCACCGCATGGCGCAGCCCGGAACGCTGGCCCCGGGGCAGGTCCACCTGCGAGGTATCGCCGGTGACCACGGCCTTGGACCCGAAGCCGATGCGGGTCAGAAACATCTTCATCTGCTCGACGGTGGTGTTCTGCGCCTCGTCGAGAATGATGAAGGACTCGTTGAGCGTGCGGCCGCGCATGTAGGCCAGCGGCGCCATCTCGATCACCCCGCGCTCGGACAGACGCGCCACACGGTCGTGGCCCAGCATCTCGTAGAGCGCGTCGTACAGCGGCCGCAGATAGGGGTCGATCTTCTGCGCGAGATCGCCGGGCAAAAAGCCCAGGCGCTCCCCGGCCTCGACCGCCGGGCGCACCAGCACCAGACGGCGCACGCGCTCCGTCTCCAGGGCCTCGACGGCGGTGGCGACGGCCAGGTAGGTCTTGCCGGTACCAGCCGGGCCGATCCCGAAGTTCAGGTCATGATTGCGAATGTTCTCGATGTAGCGACGCTGGTTGGGTGTCCGTCCACGAATGCTGATGCGACGCGCGCGCACGGGCTGTCCATCCGAACCACCGCCGACCGGCTGCTCCGGCGCCCGTTCATCGAATTCGGCGCGCACGGTCGCCAGCGCCATGTGGACATCCTCGGTATCCAGATCGCTGCCGGCCCGCTTGTGCAACTCCCGCAGCACGGTTTCCGCCATGTCCACGGCCTCGGTGTCACCGTGAATCTGGAAGCGGTTGCCGCGATTGCGGATCTCGACATCCAGCCGCCGCTCGATCTCGCGCAGGTTGGCGTCCAGCGGCCCGCACAAACGGGCCAACCGCACGTTGTCCGCAGGCATGAGCACCACGTCGCGCGGCTCGGTTTCGGCGTCGGTCTCTGTCACCACTGTCATCCTGACCCGTTCGACCGTCTTAGGCCGCCGCGCTCGCGGCAACCAGCCGGCCGCGCAATGAGTTCGGCAGCGCCTCGGTGATCACGACGTCGACCATCTGCCCGATCAGCGCCGCGCTGCCATCGAAGTTGACCCAGCGGTTGTTGCCGGCACGTCCGGCCATCTGGTTGGGCGACTTCACCGACGCCCGCTCGACCAGCACCTGCTGCGTGCTGCCGACCAGCGATTCGGCATAGCGCATGCCCTGCTGGCGCACGCGGTTCTGGAGAATCTGCAGGCGCTTGGACTTTTCCTCGGCCGGCACCGTGTCAGCCAGATTGGCCGCCGGCGTGCCCGGGCGCGGGCTGTAGTTGAACGAAAACGCGTGGTCGAAACCGGCTTCGTGGACCACGTTCATCGTCGCCGCGAAATCCGAATCCGATTCGGTCGGGAATCCGACGATGATGTCGGTGGACAGCGCGATGTCCGGACGCGCGGCTCGCAGCCGGGCGATCTTGTCCAGGTACTCGGCCGCGGTGTGGCCGCGTTTCATCATCGCCAGAATGCGGTCGGAGCCGGCCTGCACCGGCAGATGCAGGTAGCCCGCAAGCTTTGGCACCTCGGCGTAGGCGGCGATCAGGTCGTCGGTGAACTCGGCCGGATGCGAAGTCGTGAAGCGGATGCGCTGGATGCCCGGCATCTCGGCGGTGTAGTGGATCAGCAGCGCCAGATCGGCCGTGGCGCCGTCGGCCATCGCGCCGCGGTAGGCGTTGACGTTCTGGCCCAGGTAGGTGATTTCGCGCACGCCCTGCTCGGCGAGCTGCGCGACCTCGGTCAGCACGTCATCCAGCGGGCGGCTGATCTCCTCGCCGCGCGTGTACGGAACCACGCAGAACGTGCAGTACTTGCTGCAGCCCTCCATGATCGACACGAACGCGGTTGGGCCTTCGGCGCGCGGCTCCGGCAGGTTGTCGAACTTCTCGATCTCGGGGAACGAAATGTCGACGATGGTGCGACGTTTCGCCCGCGCCTGATCGACCATGGCTGGCAGGCGGTGCACGGTTTGCGGCCCGAAGACCAGGTCCACGAACGGCGCCCGCTCGGCAATCGCGTCGCCTTCCTGCGAGGCCACGCAGCCACCGACGCCGATCAGCAGATCGGGCTTGCCGTCCTTCAGCGGCCGCAACCGCCCCAGCTCGGAAAACACCTTCTCCTGCGCCTTCTCGCGCACGGAACAGGTGTTGAGCAACAGCACGTCCGCCTCGTCGGGATCATGCGTTCGTTCCAGCTGATGGGAACGCGCCAGGACATCGGCCATCTTGTCCGAGTCGTAGCTGTTCATCTGACAGCCGAAAGTCTTGATGTATAGCTTGCCGCGCGGCATGACGCATCTGGGCTCGAAGGAACCGGGCAGTATAAGGGAATGATGTGGCGCTTTGGCGCAAAACCGCCATGCGGCGGTCTGGACGGATACGCGTTGGCTAGACCTTGGTCATCCAGTCATCCACGGACGCCACCGTGTCACGCCAGGCCTGCTCGAAGGCCTCACGCGGCCGGCGGTACGGATCGGCCACCTCGGCGTTGTTGCGCCAGCGGCCGATCAGGTGCACGCGGCCACGCGACATCGGGAAATTCTGGTGAATCCACTGCAGGTGGCCCTTGTCCATCACCAGCACCAGATCGGAGTTGGCGATCATGTCCTGGTTGATCTGCCGGGCGCGGTGCACGCTGGCGTCCAGACCGTTTTCCTGCATCACCTCCAGCGCGAACGGGTCGGCCGGATGACCGACCAGCGCGCCGATGCCCGCGGACTCCACGACCGCGTTCGGCCGATCCGCCAGACGCTCGCGCAGCAGGTATTCGCCCATGGGGCTTCGGCAGATATTGCCGGTGCAGACAACAAGAAAACGGTTGAACATCGAAATGATCGCGCTTGGAGATTCGTACAAACCGGGCGGCGGGCTGCCCGTCGCGGGCGCGGAGAATACCAAAGCTTCGTCCCACGCGGCGTGAACGTCGCCGTGGAACCAAATGAAATGGGGCAGAGTCTGAGCAGGCAAGGAGACGTCGCGGGCCTGTCAGGGACCGCGACGGGCGGGGGAACCCAGAACGAGGGTTCTCTGCATGGACAATTCGGACCGCCTCGGCTTTGCCGCGTTTTTCGTTGCATGCCTGTTCCTCGCCTTCCTCGGCGGGGCGGCGGTCATGCTGACGAAGGTCTTCCCGGCCGAACCGCTGGCCAATGCCTACAAGGCGGGCCGCGCGCTACTGCTCCGGCGCGAGATCGAGAACTCCTACGTGCAGACGGACCAGTGGCGCGAGGCGCGCACCGATGCCCGCGGCACCACGATCCATGACCCGGCCCGGGCGTATCAGGGCTACACCCTCTATACCCGCGGCGGCAGCACCAGCGCCCACCTGATCGACATGGACGGCCAGGAGGTTCACCGCTGGAGCCTGCCGTACCGCGAACTCTGGGACAGCACACCCGATGGCCGCCCGGCGCAGCGGGACGACCTGATGTACTGGCGCAAGGCCATCATGGAGCCCGATGGTGACCTGATCGCGATCTACATCGCCGCGGCCGACACGCCCTGGGGCTACGGCATGGTGAAGCTCAACGCCGACTCCGAGGTGATCTGGTCGTACCACGGCGCCGTGCATCACGACTTCGACCTCGGCTCCGACGGCCGTGTGCTGGCGCTCACCCACGGCTTTCGTGATACCCGCTACGAGGTCTTCTCCTCGCTGGCCAAGCCATTCCTCGACGACCAGGTGGTCGTCATCGATGGCGAGACCGGGCAGCCGCAACAGCAAATCTCGGTCTTCGATGCGTTCTACGATTCCAAGTACCAGATCATTCTGACCGCGATTCCCTATTTCGCGCTGGAAGATCCGCTGCACACCAACAGCATCCAACTGATCGACGACGAGCTCGCAGCGGTCTTCGCGCCGGCCCGAGGCAAGGGCAATCAGGTGCTGATCTCGATGCGCCACCCCGCCGCGCCCGCGCTGATCGACCTGGACTCCGGCGAAATGACCTGGGCCACCAAGGGTCCCTGGCATGGCCAGCATTCCATCCAGGCCTGGCCGAACGGCAACTTCACCGTGTTCGACAACTACGGGCACTACACCGACGGCGACCGCAGCCGGATTCTCGAAGTCGACCCGAGCACCGGTGGCGCCGTTTTCTCCTACGTGGGCAGCGCCGACAAGCCGCTGGAAAGCAAGCTGCGCGCGGCCGTGACCAAGTTTCCCAACGGCAACTACCTGATCACCGAATCCGACGGTGGCCGCCTGCTGGAAGTCTCGCCGGACGGCGACATCGTGTGGGAGTTCATCAACCCCGTCCGCGGGGGCGACAACGACCAGTTCATTCCCGTCGTGTCCTCCGGACAGCGCCTGACGCCGGACGAACTGACACCGGCATTCCGCGCACGCCTGCAATCCGCAACCAGGAGCTAAGCCATGCACCACAAACCCGAGCAAACCAACCACCGAAGCCTGCAAGTCGCGCTGGCGATGCTGGCGTGCATCGCCCCGATGGCCGCGGCCCAGGCCTATGTCGGCCCCGGCGCCGGACTGAGCCTGCTGGGCGCGCTGTGGGGGCTGATCGCCGCGCTGGGGGCCGCCGTGCTGTTCGTACTGCTATGGCCCATCCGCCGCGCGCGCCGTCGCCGCAGGCTGGCCGCCCAGGCGGAGCAGGCCGAGGCCGTGGACGACACACCGGATGATCCGGCCGCCGACGTCCGCCAGCCGCAGGGCCCGGAATCCGGGCGCACGGCCTGACCCACCCGCGAAAGGGAGTCATCCATGGGCATCTTCGACTCGCCGGCTCCGGTCTTTTCGACAGCGGACCGGCTGATGGCCACCGCGCTGCCCGACTGGCTGCGCCTGGTCATCTGGGCCGGGCTGGCCGCGATCGTGACCATGCTGCTCTACAAGTGGCTGTCGCCGCAGTCGCGCATCGCCGAAGCCAAGACCGAGGCCCGTGAGGCGCGGGCGCGGCTGAACGCCTTCGACGGGGACTTCGCCGATGCCGGACCGCTGATCAAGCGGCAGTTCTCGACCGCGCTGCGCCATGTCGGTCTGGTCGTGCCGGGCACGTTGCTGGCCATCGTGCCACTGCTGAGCTTGCTGCTGTGGGCGGAGACCTACTACGGCCATCGCCTGCCGCCGCCGGATGATCCGCCGACGGTGCGCACCGTGCCCGAGGGTGCCGTGACCCGCTGGGATGGTGGCAGCCAACCCGCCTCACTGTCGGTGCTCGAAGGCTCGCGGGTTGTCGCCGAGATCGACATGACCGCGCCGGTAGGCATCGTCACCAAGCGACCGTGGTGGCACTGGCTGGCGGACAACCCGCTGGGCTATCTACCCGAGGACGGGCCGGTCGAGCAGGTGTGGATCGCGCTGCCCGAGCGGCATGTCCTGCCGTTCGGACCGGAATGGCTCCGATCCTGGCTAGCCGTGTTCATGCCCGTCATGTTCGTCGTTTCCCTGCTGATGTACCGCTGGGCAAAAATCCAATGAACAATATCCATACACCCCAACGCACCGCCCGATCCAAACCCAGCGAGGCCGCCGTCGGCAGTTTCGCCGTGCCGACCTGGATGCACTGGATGAGCGGCTGGCAGCACAACCATCCCGAGTCGGCCATCGGCCTCGGCAACTTCGACACGCGGATGGCCGAGGACGCCATCGCCAGCGTGGAGATCAAGGCGCCGATCTACATCGCCGGCCTGGCGCGTTCCGGGACCACCATCCTGCTGGAGCTGCTGGCCGAGCACGCCGATGTCGGCACGCACCAGTACCGGGACTTCCCGCCGGTGATGACGCCCTGGCTGTGGAATCGCTGGCTGTCGCGCGTGCCGGAACCGAAGGAAGACGCCAAGGAGCGCGCGCATGGCGACGGCATCAGCGTCACCTCGCGCAGCCCGGAAGCCTTCGAGGAGGTGCTGTGGATGGCGTTCTTCCAGGAGACGCACAACCCTGCCCACAGCAACGTGCTCAACGACAGCACACGGCACCCGCCGTTCGAGGCCTTCTACCGCGAGCACATCCGCAAGCTGCTGGCGATTCGCGGCGCTGCGCGCTACGTCGCCAAGGGCAACTACAACCTGATGCGCCTGGAATACATCCTCAAGCTGTTTCCGGACGCCCGCTTTCTGCTACCCATCCGTGATCCGGTGTGGCACATCGCCTCGCTGATGAAGCAGCAGACTCTGTTCGAGGCTGGCGAACAGGCCCATCCACGCTCGCTGGACCACATGCGCCGCGTTGGCCATTTCGAGTTCGGCCTGGACCGGCGGCCGATGCACACCGGTGACGACGACGCGATTCTTGAAGTACAGGACCTGTGGGCGCGCGGGCGCGAGGTGGAAGGCTGGGCCAAGTACTGGGCCATGGTCTACAGCACCGTGGCCGACCAGCTCGATGCCAATCCGGCGCTGCGCGACGCCTGTCAGGTCATCCGCTACGAAGCACTTTGCAAGGATTCCGAACCAGTGCTGGAGTCCGCCTACACGCACTGCGGGCTGGACATCGACCACCCCGTCATCGAGGCCGCCGCGGCGCGGCTGAAGCTGCCGGACTACTACCAACCGGCCTTCGAGGCCAGCGAACTCGACCTGATCCGCCGGATCACCTGGCCCACCGCCGCGCGTTTCGGTTACGCCGAGTAGCCGCGACTAACCAGCCTGAGCGCAACGGTAACGGCGCAGTTCGCTCTCGCCACTCAGGTCAATCAGCGCCTGGCGGTTGTTGGACAGCCGGTAGTGGTAGGTCCGGCTCCAGAAATCGCCTTCACCGCTGAATCGCAGGTCCACGCGAATCTCCTGCGGCGAAATGCGCTCCACGGCCTGCACATAGGCGGTGCTCTCGTAGAACTGGATCTTCTCGGCATCGACGCGAAGCCGCGTGTCGTTGCGGCCGCTGCCACAATCCTCGAAATGCAGATTCCACTCCCCGCGAAAGCCCTTGGGAATCTCCGACGCCTGCGTGGCGGCCAGCCCGTCGCAGCCGGCCAGCAACCCCATGCCGCCAAGCAGCAGGGCCACCGCACCAAGCGACGGCGATCGCCAAGATCGATTCACGCGATGAAACATGCTTCCCTGCCTGTTCCGGCGCGGCATCACCAGCGCACGCGCCCCTGTGCCTGACCGTAGTCAAGGGAGGCATATCGTGGCAAGCGGTCGCGCCGAAGGACGACGCAGGTTCCAATGGGAGGGGCGATCGAAACCCGTGTCACCAAGTCCGGAGAAGAAGCTCTTGAAGATTGTTGTACTCAGCGGCGCAGGCATCAGCGCCGAAAGCGGCCTGCCCACGTTCCGAGGCGCGGGCGGGTTATGGAACGGTGTTCGCGCCGAAACCCTGGCCACCCCGGAGGCCTTCGCCGATGATCCGCAGCGGGTGCTCGATTTCTACAACTTTCGCCGCACCATGGTGCGCGATGCCGAGCCCAACGCCGCGCACCGGGCCGTGGCCGCGCTGGAACAGCGCCATCAGGTCACAGTGGTCACGCAAAATGTCGACGACCTGCACGAGCGCGCCGGCTCGACCGACGTGCTGCATGTGCACGGCGAGATCATGACCGCCCGCAGCAGCCGCACGCCGTCATTGAAGGTGGCCATGCAGGATCGCGACATCCGTCTGGGCGATCTCGCCGAAGACGGCGCCCAATTGCGTCCGGACGTGGTCTGGTTCGGCGAGACGGTGCGGCACATTGATGACAGCCTGGACCGCATCCGCGCCGCCGATCGCTTTCTCGTCGTCGGCACCTCGCTGCAGGTCTGGCCGGTGGCCGACTGGGTGCATCACGCCGTCAACGCCGGCGAACGGGTGATCGTCGCGCCGGAACTGGCCCGCTGCCCGGACGGGTTCGATTGGTTGCGGGGCAATGCCTGCGAGCATGTGCCCCGCGTGGCCGAACGCTGGCTGGACGCCTGAGGCTTTAGAACGGAATGTCGTCGTCGCCGAAGTCATCAACCGGCTGCGGCGACGGCGCGTTGCCGCCATTGCCACCGCCGGATCGGCCGCCACCGTAGTTGCCGCCGCCACCACCGCCGCCGCCGTAGCCGCCACCGGACGAGGAACCGCCCCCGAAGCCGCCACCACCACCTCCGGAGCCACCGCGTCCGCCAAGCATCTGCATCTCGTTGGCGATAATTTCGGTGGTGTAGCGGTCCTGGCCGTCATTGCCCTGCCACTTGCGGGTACGCAGCGAGCCTTCGACGTAGACCTGTGAACCCTTGCGCAGATATTCGGCGGCGATCTCCGCCAGACGGCCGAAAAACGCCACGCTGTGCCATTCGGTTCGTTCCTTCTGCTCGCCGGACTGCTTGTCGCGCCAGGTCTCGGACGTGGCGATCCGGATATTGGTGACCTGCGCACCGCTGCTCGGGATGCGCCGGGTTTCCGGGTCCGCCCCGAGGTTGCCGACGAGAATGACCTTGTTGATGCCGCGTGCCATGCGAGAGTCCCCGAAAAGCTGGTTTGAAGAAGCCGGTTAGCGTACCCGCAGTCGGGTCATGCTGACCACAGCGCCCGAATCATCAGGCTGCCTTGAGTGTTCGCCACGGCGTACGCGGCGCAAACAGCAGCCAGCTCGCAAGCAGGCCACCCGCGGCGACCAGCACGCCATTGAGCCCCCAGCCGGCCATGATCCAGCCGCCGGCTGCGCCGCCGGTGAACGCGCCGAGGAACTGGGCCGTGGAGTACATGCCCAGCGCGGCGCCGCGCGCCTCGACCTGCGCGGCCTGCGAGACCAGCGACGGCATGGTCGCCTCCAGCAGGTTGAAGCCGGCGAAGTAGACGCTCAGCGCCAGGAACATCGAACCGGTTGCGACCACCCGCGTCATGCCGACCAGCGACACCGCCGCGATGGCAATGCAAACGAGCACGACTGCGGCCTGATGCCCGCGCCGCTCGGCCAGCCAGATCAGGATCGGCAACGGCAGAATGGACACCAGCATGGCCGGGGCGAACACCGACCACTGCTCGCCGGCATCCACGCCCAGCCGCCGGCTCAGCAACACGGGGACCGCGACAAACACCGCGGTCATCGCCGCATGCAGCACGAAAATGCCCGCGTAGAGGGGATGCAGACGCGTGTCGCGCAGCGCGGCGTTCAGCCCGCTGACCAAGGTCGTCGGCTCGCGCCGCTCCGGCCGGGGAATCAGCCCCAGCAGGACCAGAATCGCGAGGAAGGCGAACGCCGCCGCCAGCCGGAACACGCCAGCCAGGCCCAGCCATGCGGTCAGCACCGGGCCAATCATCAGCGCCACCAGGAACGCCATGCCGATCGAAATGCCCAGAATCGCCATTGCGGTCGTGCGCACGGCCGGTCGGGTCAAATCGGCCAGCAGCGCGTTGACCGCCGCGGCAACGGCGCCGGCACCCTGCAAGGCCCGCCCGACAATCAGCCACTCGATGGACTCCGCCGAGGCGGCGACCAGGCTGCCGGCAAAGAACACGACCAGGCCGAACACGATGACCGGAATCCGCCCCAGTCGATCGGAGGCCAGCCCGAACGGTAGCTGCAGCACGGCCTGGGTGAGGCCGTAGACACCCACCGCAAGCCCCACCAGAACCGGCGTGGCGCGGGCATAGTCATCGGCGTAGGCGGCCAGCACCGGCAGCACCATGAACAGGCCCAGCATGCGCAGCCAATAGACCAGCGCCAGGCCACCCACGGCGCGGCGTTCGAGGGAATTCATCCGGAAGGCAATACAAGAAGAAGGAAACGCGTGTGCATGGTATCACCCGACACGCTGCTAAACTTTCGCGCTTTCCCGTTCCCTCCGGCGACAGGTTTCCGCCCCCTATGGACACCATCGAGATACGCGGCGCGCGCACGCACAATCTGCGCAATGTCGACCTGACGCTGCCGCGCGACCGCCTGATCGTGATCACCGGATTGTCAGGCTCGGGCAAGTCCTCGCTGGCCTTCGACACGATCTACGCCGAGGGCCAGCGCCGCTACGTCGAGAGTCTGTCCGCCTACGCCCGTCAGTTCCTGTCGATGATGGAAAAGCCCGACATCGACTCCATCGAAGGCCTGTCGCCGGCGATCTCCATCGAGCAGAAGTCGACCTCGCACAACCCGCGCTCGACGGTCGGCACCGTCACCGAAATCTACGACTACCTGCGCTTGCTCTATGCCCGCACCGGCATCCCGTCGTGCCCCGATCACGGCGGCGAGCTGATCGCCCAGACCGTCAGCCAGATGGTCGACAAGACGCTGGAGCATGAAGAGGGCTCGGCCTGGATGCTGCTGGCGCCGGTCGTTGATGGCCGCAAGGGCGAGCACAAGCAGATCATCGAGCAGCTGCGCAGCCAGGGCTTCATCCGCGCGCGCATCGACGGCACCGTGGTCGAGCTGGATGAGGCGCCGGAACTCAACAAGAAGACCAAGCACACGATCGAAGCCGTGGTCGACCGCTTCAAGATTCGCGAGGATCTGAAGCAGCGCCTGGCCGAATCCTTCGAAACCGCGCTGAATCTGGCCGATGGCGTGGCGACGCTGGCGCCCTACAACCGTGAGGGTGAGTCGATCACCTTCTCCTCGCGCTACGCCTGCAAGGTCTGCGGCTGGGCCATCGGCGAACTGGAACCGCGGCTGTTCTCGTTCAACAATCCGACCGGCGCCTGCCCGACCTGCGACGGCCTGGGCCAGATGCAGGTGTTTGACCAGGAACGCGTGGTCGCGCACCCCGACGTGCCACTGGGCGACGGCGCCATCCGTGGCTGGGACAAGCGCAACGCCTACTTCTACTCGCTGATCGAATCGCTGGCCCGCCACTTCGACTTCGATCTGGACACGCCCTTCGACGAACTCGACGAGTCGGTGCAGCAAGTCGTGCTCTACGGCAGCGGCCGCGACGCCATCGAGTTTTCCTACCCCGGCCAGGGCGGCCGCACGCGCACGCGGCGGCATCGCTTCGAGGGCATCATCCCGAACATGGAACGCCGCTACCGCGAGACCGATTCCGTGGCGGTACGCGAGGAACTGGCGAAATACCTCGCCAACAAGCCCTGCCCCGACTGCAATGGCGAGCGGCTGAACCGCGCCGCGCGGCATGTGAAGGTCGACGGTCGCCGCCTGCCCGAACTGGTCCGCACCTCAGTCCACGAGGCGCAGAACACCATCCAGGCACTGAACCTCACCGGCCGCCACGCCGAAATCGCCCGCCCGATTCTCAAGGAGATCGGCGAGCGCCTGATGTTTCTGGTCGATGTCGGTCTCGACTACCTGACCCTGTCACGCAGCGCGGACACGCTGTCCGGCGGCGAGGCCCAGCGCATTCGCCTCGCGAGCCAGATCGGCGCCGGGCTGGTGGGCGTGATGTACGTGCTGGATGAGCCCTCGATCGGCCTGCACCAGCGCGACAACCGCCGCCTGCTCGACACCCTGTTCCGCCTGCGCGACCTCGGCAATACGGTCATTGTTGTCGAACATGACGAGGACGCCATCCGGCTTGCCGACCATGTCATCGACATCGGCCCCGGCGCTGGCGTACATGGCGGCCAGATCATCGCCCAGGGCACGCCCGCGGACATCGAGAGCGCCACCGAATCGCTGACGGGTGACTATCTCAGCGGCCGCCGCAGCATCGCCGTGCCCGAGCAGCGTCATGCCCCGAACGACAAGCAGTCACTGATCATCGAAGGGGCCACCGGCAACAATCTTCAGAATGTCACGGTAAAGATTCCGGTCGGGCTGATGGTCTGCATCACCGGCGTCTCCGGCTCCGGCAAGTCCACGCTGATCAACGAGACGCTGTACAAGCACGTCGCCCGCGAGCTCAACCGCGCGCATCACCATGCCGCTCCAGCACGCGCGATCCACGGCCTGGAGCATTTCGACAAGGTCATCGACATCGACCAGAGCCCGATCGGCCGCACTCCGCGCTCTAATCCGGCGACCTACACCGGACTGTTCACGCCAATCCGCGACCTGTTCGCCGCCGTGCCGGAAGCCCGCGCACGCGGCTACAAGCCCGGCCGCTTTTCATTCAATGTGAAAGGCGGACGCTGCGAGGCCTGCCAGGGCGATGGCGTCATCAAGGTGGAAATGCACTTCCTGCCGGACGTGTATGTACCCTGCGATGTCTGCAAGGGCGCGCGCTACAACCGCGAAACCCTGGACATCCACTACAAGGGTCGCAGCATCGCCGAGGTGCTGGACATGACCGTCGAGGACGCCACGGACTTCTTCAAGCCGGTACCGGTCATCCATCGCAAGCTGGAAACGCTGATGGAGGTCGGCCTGTCCTACGTCAAGCTCGGCCAGAACGCGACGACGCTATCCGGCGGCGAGGCCCAACGCGTGAAACTGGCGCGCGAACTGTCCAAGCGCGACACCGGGAAGACGCTCTACATCCTCGACGAACCCACCACCGGACTGCATTTTCACGATATTGCCCAACTGCTCGGGGTACTCTCTAGGCTTCGGGATGCGGGGAATACCGTCGTGGTGATCGAACACAACCTGGATGTCATCAAGACCGCCGACTGGATCATCGACATGGGTCCGGAGGGCGGCGACGGCGGCGGCACGGTCGTCGCGACAGGCACACCGGAAGCAGTCGCCGAGGTCGAGGCCTCCCACACCGGCCGCTTCCTGGCCCCGCTGCTCAACCGGGAGCCCGAGCCGGCATGATCCAGTACACCCGCACCGAGATTCGCGCCAAGGTCTGCGACCTGCGGGCCGAACACCGCCAACTCGACCTCGCCATCACCGAAATGGAAATGCAGCTCTACTGCAACCAGCTCGAACTGCGCCGCCTCAAGAAACGCAAGCTGCAACTCAAGGATGCGATCGCACGACTGGAGTCGATGATGATTCCGAATCTGGACGCGTAAGCGCTGTTGGCGCGATTACTCCCCGGCCGCCCCCCTGTGCAGGGTCGGAGGCCGCTTCTTCAAGTGCCAGACACCCTTTTATTTCGCGCGAAACTCGGACGATTGGCTCCCACTCATCGCAAGTGCTGCAGCTGTGCTCGGTGGCGATAAAGTAGGCCTGACAAGGCTTGGCCGCCAGATACATCGTTTTGGAGGTCTCGTTGACCGCTCTGCGGGTCGGGCCACTGGTTGTCACCAGCAAGACATGCAGGCCAGGGTCGACGGTGTAGGGGGAACGATCCTCAAACTTCATCGCCCCATCGAGCCCGACGATCCGTGCGTGATACGTCGCCAACCCGCCGGAACCCGTCCACTGATGAATCTGGGCATAGGGCTTGTCGCCCACCATTGATGCGCAGGACGCCAGGGTGATCGACGCAAACACCATGAGACTGCGTGACAAAACATTCATGACGACTCCTTGCACGGCGCTGAAGAGTAAGGCCATGCGGCTCTAGGGGAGCACTGATTGATTCACGCCGCCAAGTTGCCGCCAGAAAACAGGCCAGGCAAGGCGCGAGGAGCGAAGTTTGGTCATTCCAAATGAACGACGAGTAACGCCGCATGGCCTGTTTTCAGGCGCAATCCGAATGGAACGGGCCGGTTTTCCCGCAATCCCGCGTTGTCGCTCGCTCGCTTGGAATGACCAAGCAGCACTCGCTCTGCCTGGGCTTGCGGGAAAACCGGCTCCGTCTTGGTGATGTGAATCAATCAATGCTTCCCTAGTCAGCGTCTGCATCATTTCCAACCGAATAACCAAGCTCCGACAAGCAGAACTTCAGCACTTTAGCCTGATTAGCCGACGCCGCCATGCCGACGAGAGCGTTGCTGACATGCTCCTCGCGTTGAGCTGAATCATCGTAATAAGTCGTCTCCCTCGCAGAACCCGGTATATAAGTCGATGTGGACGAACGGAAGGTGAATGGCTTCGATGATGAGCCGGACCCAAAATTTTGAGCCAGCATCTCGCAGCGACGATAGTCCGCTGTGACCTCCTCCTGTGTCTTGCCTTCTGGCGGCACGAAGTTGAACTGCTGGGCGCAACCGCCTAGTGAGCAGGCCAGACCTACAGCAGCAACAGCATACATACGAGATGGGGCATTCATGGACTTCTAACGGGGTCGACTCTCGGAACAGTCTCGAATTACGTAATGTGGAGCAAATACCGGACATCACTCGCTCTACCAGCAATCGTTCCGCACCGTAGCGACAGACTCGCTGGGCTAACGCTGATCGTCCAAGAAGCAGGCGCAACGGTTATTGCCCCGTTGAATCAGGTGCAGTGGAGTGCCGAGCAGAATCACTCGGGCTCGTCGGGGCATGGGGCGACTCAGCTTGAAATAAGCTCGTCAGGCCAGCATAAACTATGGCCTGTCCCCTATTACTCGCTATTCCCCCTCACTCAACGGGCTTGCGCTTCAAGACGGTATCTGACCCCATAGACCGTGGTCTGCCCCCTATTATTTTGGTCCCCTATTATTTCTGTCTGCCCCTATTATTTTCTAATTATTCCTATTATTCCTCTAGTATCCCTCTCTCTATTACTCTCCATTTTAACCGCCAGGATCCGACGAGCGATCGTATCCACCCCGTTCCCTTAGTCTGTTGGTACGACTGGATGCGGAAGCGAGGCTTGTAGGGGTCATCTAGCTGCTTGCGAACGGCCAGAGGCCATAGCAATTCAGACCTCCTCAAGCTACGCCGTTACCAACAGGAGCCAAGTAAACTGCGGACCGAAAGGCATCGGCTGGAGTTCACCCCATTGAGTATCAAATCACCATCTAGAGCGAAAAGTGTGGCATGCGGAGCAATGCGACTCTCAACGCATCGTGCGATCTTGCTCGCAATTGCGCTCGCGTTCAACGGTCCCGCAATCGCCCAGGTCTGTGACCATGAAGCGGAGATACCCCGATCCGCTGCAGTAACAAAGCCGACCGCCTGGAAACTTTCCGGTGCCTATGACCTCAACAATTTGGCGCCCTCCGCAATCGCCATGGATGTCACGGGTGATGGCCGGAACGAACTGCTTGGATCAGGAGTGGCGTCGATTTGGCAGGCACTCGGATACATCCCTGAGACAGGCGCGTTCGAGATCGTCCATACGGCTCGGTCCCCATTTCGTCAGGAGTACCCCGATCAAGTCCATGCGGCTGCGCTTGCCAGAGGATCGTTAGAACGAGGAGCCACATCCAAAATAGTGTCGACCGGAAATTTCAGCATTCACGATGCAGAAACACTTGATCTTGAAGTGATCGCTGAGGGGATCGGGATTGGACTCCTAAGCTGGATGCTCGATGTTGATCAGGATGGTCACAACGACATCATCACCAGCAGTGGCAGCGTGATGGCTTCGGATCTGACAAGGTTCCTATCAGGGTCGTCAAACCTCGATGGGGTCGCGGCAGGCAACTTTGATCTGGACCCAAACATCGAGATGCAGACGTCATCCGGCGCAATGTACGAGTGGAACAACGGTGATTGGGTGCATCAAACGGCATTTTCGATCGGATCGGGGCGCGCCCCGTTCTTTGCAAACGGTGATGTCGATGCAGACGGCAAAGATGAGTTGGTGTCCGTCCTCGGCGGAAACGTCATACATGTCTACGATCTAGTTGAGGATCGCGAGCTTTGGACCCATGAGGTCGTGACACTGCCACTCCCACACCACCCCTCCGCCAAAAACAATGTTGACGGACTGTCCGTCGCCGATGTCAACGATGACGGGCGTGGAGATGTATTGGTAACGACAGAAGGCTCTCCCGCCTACCCCGGTGAAGTCCAAGCGTTTCGGGGGGACAATGGACAAATGCTCTGGTCGTTCTCCCATCCCGACATTTACTCAAGCCCAGCGACGATTGCAGACATCGACGACGATCCAGGGAAAGAAGTGATTTTCTTGACCGGGCGACCGGTCACAGGGCCTGACCGACTGCGAGTACACGATCTCGACACATTGGAAGAGCAGTGGGTACAACGGCAGGAAGCGGGCCTCGTGCGTGCGATGGCTTTCGGGAACCTAGACGGGCAACCCGGCGACGAGATCGTCGTGGCACCACGTTTTGTGATTTCGGAGGCCGATGCGCGCATCCATATCCGCTCACTCGCCTCGATGAGTTATCTAGACGAATGGCCATCTGCCAATCTCCCGGGACCTGGGTTTCTTGGAATCGGAGCTCTCCAAATCGCGGATGTCATGGGTGACAGCGCACAGGAACTCATCGTGGGCAGCGGAGCTGCGCCAGATACGGGCTTCGAAGGCCGTGTCTATGTGTACTCGTTACCAGACCGCTCATTGCTGCGCTCTTTTACGCTACCTGAAAGCAATCTGGTCGTCGGTCTAGTTGCCGCGGACATGGACAACAACGGCTCAAACGAGATTGTTGTAGCAGCAGGGCTTGGCGACACCCCTTATCTATATGTTCTTGACGCTCAGTCCGGGGCTATTGAGTGGAAGTCCGAACTAGATTTTCACTACGTTGATGATGTCAACGCGTTGGTGGTGCGTGATCTCGATGGCGACCAAATCCCGGAAATCATCGCAACCGGCCTCGATATCACCATCGTGGATGGCAAAACCCGGGAGCAGCATCGGCGCGGGAGTGGGCCATTCTTTGGCGTAACTGTCGGCGATGTCGATGGAGATGAAATTCTCGACGTAATAGCCGGACGAGGCGAAGAACCAGCAGAGGGTGGCGCCGGGCGAATATTGGTCTTCCGAGGCCCAGCGTGGGACGAAGTCATCGATCACAAAGTGTGCGACAGCGACATCAACGCACTTGCATGGAATGAAATCGACCCGACAGCCCGACAGGTATTCTTCTCTTGCGGCAGCCAATTGGGAATGATGGATTTTCCAGGGCGCTGGTCCCAGACGGTGACTCAACCAATATCGGTCGATCTAGGGCTACAAAACCAGTTGACGATCCGCAGACTACCATCAGGCCAACCACGCTTGGTCACGACCGGCCGATGGGGCGCATTCAGTTTTGAACCCACCGACAATCTCCCGCCGGTGCAGCTACCTGGTAACGATTGCGACCGAAGGAACTTTCACAAACATTGGAACGAGTCATCCCATGGAGTGTTGGTAAACCAGGATGCTGACGGAGACAGATTGAGCATCGAAATCGTACAGCCACCGACGCTCACTCCCATCTCCATCAGTCAGTACAACGATGACAGGACGCACGTCTCCTTTCTGTCAAGCACTGACGCGGGCTACGACTTCTTCGCAGCCCGCGCCTCAGACGGTATCGCCGAATCCCCGATTGCTCTGTCAACCATGCTGATTACCAATCAGCCGCCTAGTCTCCGTGACCGGGCGTTATCGACCACGCAAGGTTCCTCCGCGTACACCACGCTGGAAACCAGAGATCGAGATGGGGATTCATTGACCTATTCGATCATTCACCCGCCCTCGCACGGCGAGACCGAAATCGACAGCAATCGCGGTCTAACTTACCGACCAAACGCAGACTTCGTGGGCACAGACGAATTAACGCTTAGGGCACAAGACGGCATCGGCGCCGCAGATGAACTCCGGGTAACGATTGACGTCGTTGTGCCGCCCACGCCTAGCCCGCCAACCGATGAAGAACCAGATGAGGGAAGTTCTGGCCAATTCGACCTGTTCTCCGTGGCCATACTGTTTACGTTGATATTGCTTCAACAATACCCGCTATTCCGTGACGTTCGAATGCACCGCTCTCAACAAATAAGAGACAGACCACGATAGTCCAATCCTCGCGGCCATGCCTCGATAATCAAACCGATTCCACGACAAAGGAGACCGTACGGTTCGCAGTCCCGCAAGAGAATTATGAGACAGACCACGGTTTCTAAAAAATCTCCGTTCCGGTCTACGCCCGGCTTCCGGGGCCGGCCTGATTTCCAGGGCGTGACGCGCCGAGCCAACATCAACGCTACTTCCTCCGCGAATCGTTCGCTACCCGGCGCATAGTTCCCATTCGTCGCTTTGCGAATCTTGTCCACTATCTCGGGTTCGAGGTCCGACCGAAATAGCTCTCGGTAAGCAAGGCGCCGGACTTCCTCATTGCTGCCCAGACGTTTGTACGCTTAATGCGGCACAAGAAACCGGAAGCTTCCCCCCATTGGCGACAGGTAGGAAGTGGACGTGGTTGGTCATCAGAACATAGGCATGCACAGAGCAACCTGATTGCCTCGCATACTCGCTGAGCGAGTCCAGATAGAACTGATACTCTTAATCATCGAGGAAGCAGGCACATTGGTTATTGCCTCGTTGAATCAGGTGCACTTAAGTGGCGGGCAGAATCGCTGGGTTCGTCGGAACATGAGTCGACTCAGCGCAGAGAACACTTGTCAGGCCAGCATAGACCGGGGTCTGTCTGTCCCCCCTATCGTTACAAGGATGCGATCACACGACTGGAGTCGATGATGATTCCGAATCTGGACGCCTGATCCTCGGGTAACCAGACCACATCAAGCTGGTCCGCCAGATCGGAACGTCTCCCGACGATGGTATGTTGCCGATCAGGCATCCAAGCGACTGGCGGCGATGAAAATCCGGGTCTTTTCCTCGAAATCCTACGACCGGTCATGCATGTCGGACGCCAATCGCCAGCACGGATTCGAGATCGAGTATCTCGAGGCTGCTCTCGATCCCACGACCGTGGCGTTGGCCGGAGGCGCGGATGCGATCTGTCTGTTCGTCAACGATCGTTGCGATGCCGAGGTCGTCCACGCGCTGGCTGACCTCGGCGTGCGCCTGGTGCTGATGCGCTGCACCGGCGTCAACAACGTGGATCTGGACGCGGCCCGGCAGCGGGGGCTTTGCGTAGCCAACGTGCCGGCCTACTCGCCTTATGCCGTCGCAGAGCACACGGTCGCCATCCTGCTGTGCCTGATCCGCAAGATTCACAAGAGCTACAACCGTGTGCGCGAGGGCAATTTCTCTCTGGATGGCCTGGTCGGATTCGATCTGCATGGCAAGACCGTCGGGGTCATCGGCTACGGCGCCATCGGTCGGGTGCTTTGCGGCATCCTCGGAGGCTTTGGCTGCCGGGTGCTCGTGTACGACCCCTTCGCCAAATCAGTGACTCCGCCCGCGGCGGCCTGCGATCTCGACACGCTCTGGCGCGAAGCCGATATCGTCAGCCTGCACTGCCCGCTGACACCGGAGACCCACCACCTCGTCGACGCCGAGGCGCTGGACCGGATGAAGGATGGGGTCATCCTCATCAACACCAGCCGCGGCGGGCTGATCGAGAGCAGTTCGGTCATCGAGGCATTGAAGAGCCGCAAGCTCGGCGGGCTGGCCATCGATGTCTACGAAGAGGAATCCGGCCTGTTCTTCTCGGATCACTCCAGCGACATCATCCTGGATGACCGATTCGAACGCCTGATGACCTTCCCCAACGTCGTCGTCACCGGCCACCAGGCGTTTCTGACCCGGGAAGCTCTGCGGACCATCGCCGAAACCACGCTGAACAGTGCCGCCGAATTCGCGGCTGGCGCCACGATGAGCCATCTGCTTACCGCTTGAAGTACAGTGGCCGGCAAACCGTCTGCTTGAACCCTAAACCCGGTTGGCGATCCCGAACGGCACATGCACCGACGGCAGCACGCCGGTCGTCTCGACCAGGTGCGAGCGCTGGTCGTCGAAGAAGATGTGCGGCTTCAGTACTTCCAGTGACCGCCGCTTTTCGACACCGCCCAGAAACAGCGCCTCGTTCACCGTAATCCCCCAGGTTCGCATGGTGTTGATCACCCGCTCGTGCGCCGGCGCGCCACGTGCCGTCACGATCGCGATGCGCAGCTTGGGCGTGTAGTCCGCGTCCTCCGCGGCCCGCGCCTCCTCCAGAGCCTGAACCTCGGACAGCTTGTCCAGGAACACCTTCAGCGGACCGGGCTTGTGCGGCACATCGATGTGCTGGCGTTCATGCTCGTTGAAGGTCTCCAGATTCCGGGATTCCTGGTAAACCGTTTCGGACTCGTCATCGGCCAGCACCCCGTCGAAGTCGAAGGCGATCCGCAGCTCGTGATCATCCTCGTCGTCGACATGGTCAGCGCTGAGCACCTGACCGGCCGGGTAGCCCTCGGCTATCGCCTGGTTGACGTCGTCCTCGTTGCCGGACAGGAACAGGTTCACCGAAAACGCCGGAATGAACTTGTGCGGATTGCGCCCCTGCAGGAACGCCGCCCGGGTGATGTTCAAGCCGTGGTGCTGAATCGATCGCATGACCCGCATGCCGGTGTCAGGGTCGTTGCGCGACAGCAGCACGACTTCGATGGGCGGGTCGTCGGGACGGATTTCGTTCAGGGACAACAGGCGCTTGATGAACGGGAACGCCACGCCGGGCTTCAGCGGTTCACGCTCGTGTTCACGCTGAAACTCGCGGTAGGTAGATTCACCCTGCTCGCGGAAGACGCGATCCGGATCGGTCAGGTCGAACAGCGCGCTGGATGCCAGCCCGACGACGAGTCGCTTGTCGAGTTCATAAGCCATGGGCGTCGCCCCTCAGCCCACCAGCCGCCGGTAGGCCTCCCGGTACTTGTCCACGGTGTTGGCGATCACCGTGGCCGGCAGCGACGGGCCCGGCGCGGTCTTGTTCCAGTCCAGCGTGTCGAGGTAATCGCGCACGTATTGCTTGTCGAAGCTCGGCGGGCTGATACCGACCTGGTACTGATCCACCGGCCAGAAGCGGGAGGAATCGGGCGTGAGCAGTTCGTCGATGATGTACAGCTCACCGGCATCATCCAGACCGAACTCCATCTTGGTGTCAGCGATGATGATCCCGCGCCTGCGGGCGTATTCGGCGGCGCGCTGGTAGACATCCAGCGTGACCTCGCGCACCCGCTCGGCCAGCGGCTGGCCGATGGCCTGGACCACGGCATCGAAGCTCACGTTCTCATCGTGATCACCGACCTGCGCCTTGGTGCTGGGCGTGAAGATCGCCTCCGGCAGCACCTCGCCCTGACGCAGACCCGCTGGCAGTTCGATGCCGCAGACCCGGCCGGTCTTCTGATAGTCACGCCAGCCGGAGCCGATGATGTAACCGCGAACGATGGCTTCGACCGGCAGCGGCTTGAGGCGGCGGGTGAGCACGGAGCGTTTGGCAAAACCTTCGGGCAACCCTTCCGGCAGCGGCTCATCCAGCAGGTGATGCTTGTGCTCACCGGCAATGGTCTTGAACCAGAAGTTCGAAATGCCGGTCAGCATCTCGCCCTTGCCGGGGATTGGATCAGGCAGGATGACGTCGTAGGCCGAGAGCCGGTCGGTGGCGACGATGAGCAGCCGCGCCTCGTCAACGGCGTAGACATCCCGAACCTTGCCGCGGTGTACCAGTTCAAACTGTTCCAGCGTCGGCGTGTGCAAGCCTTCCATCGATGGTTGTTTCCGATTGCGGTGAGCCTGACGCGTTGTCGCGCCGTGAGCCGGAACTTTATGCAGCCGTCACGAGCCGGTAAAGTTCGCGCCCGTTTGAGGCGTTACCACCATGAGCCAGTCACCGCTGATCGCGCCGTCGATCCTGTCCGCCGATCTCGCCCGCCTGGGTGACGATGTACAAGCCGTGCTCGACGCTGGCGCGGATGTCGTGCACTTCGACGTCATGGACAACCACTACGTCCCCAACCTGACGTTCGGTGCGCCGATCTGCCAGGCCCTGCGCGACTATGGCATCACCGCGCCGATCGATGTGCACCTGATGTGCACGCCGGTGGATGCGCTGATCGGCGAATTCGCCAAGGCTGGCGCCACCTGGATCAGCTTCCACCCCGAGGCCAGCCTGCACATCGACCGCAGCCTGCAACTGATCCGCAGCCACGGCTGCAAGGCCGGGCTGGTGCTGAATCCGGGCACGCCGACGCAAGTGCTGGACTACGTGATGGACCGGCTGGACTTCGTGCTCATCATGTCGGTGAACCCGGGCTTCGGCGGTCAGAGCTTCATCGACTCGGCGCTGGACAAGCTGCGCGACGTGCGCGCCCGCATCGATGCCTCGGGCCGCGACATCCGCCTGGAGATCGACGGCGGCGTGAAGGTGAACAACATCCGCCAGATCGCCGAGGCCGGCGCGGATACCTTCGTCGCCGGCTCGGCCATCTTCGGCGCCGATGACTACGCCGCGACCATTGCCGCCATGCGCGACGAGTTGGCGGCCGCAACGTCATGAGCGCGCCTACGCTGGCCACGCGCCAGCGCACCCCGGTCGTTCGGGAAATCCTGGCCGACCTGGACACCCCGCTTTCGGCGTATCTGAAGCTGGCGAACGCGCCCTGGACCTTCCTGCTGGAATCGGTGCAGGGCGGCGAACGCTGGGGGCGCTACTCGATCATCGGCCTGGCTTGCGAGGAAACGCTGGAAGTCCGTGGACAGCACATCGTGCACCGCCGTGGCGATGCGGAACTCGCGCGCCTGGACTCCGACGATCCGCTGGGCTGGGTCCAGCAGTTCGCCGATGCCTATCAGGTGCCGGACCTGCCGGGTCTGCCACGGCTCACCAGTGGCCTCGTGGGCTACTTCGGCTACGACATCGTGCGCCTGATCGAACCCCGGCTGGCCGGCGTGACCAAGCCGGACCCGATCGACAATCCGGACATCCTGCTGATGGTGGCCGAGCGCCTGGCCGTGTTCGACAACCTGGCCGGCAAGCTTTACCTGATCGATCACTACGACCCCGCCGATGCGGAGGGCGAGGCGGCGGCCCGTGCGCGGCTGGACACGCTGGTCCAGACACTGCGTCAGCCGCTGGCGATGCCGGAGATGGACGCGCCGAATGCCGAACCCATCGACGAATCCTCGTTCGTCTCGGGCCTGACCCAGGCCGGCTACGAGGACGCCGTGGAGCGCATCAAGGCCTACACGCGTTCCGGCGACGTGATGCAGGTCGTGCCCAGCCAGCGGCTGTCCACGGCCTTCGAGGCCGAGCCGCTGGATGTCTACCGCGCGCTGCGCAGCATGAATCCGTCGCCCTACCTGTACTTCATGCGCTTTGGCGACCACCACGTCGTCGGCTCCTCGCCGGAGATTCTGGTGCGCGTGGAGGACGGTCAGGTCGCGGTGCGCCCCATCGCCGGCACACGCCCTCGCGGCGCCACGCCGGAGGAGGATCTGGCGCTGGAACAGGACCTGCTGAGCGACCCGAAGGAAATCGCCGAGCACCTGATGCTGATCGACCTCGGCCGCAACGATGTCGGCCGCGTGGCCGAAACCGGCAGCGTGCAACTCGACGACAAGATGGTCATCGAACGCTACTCCCACGTCATGCACATCGTCTCCAATGTGACCGCGACGCTGCGTGAAGGCCTGACGGCCATGGATGCGTTGAAGGCGACCTTCCCGGCCGGCACATTGTCCGGCGCGCCCAAGGTCCGGGCGATGGAGATCATCGACGAGCTGGAACCGGTCAAACGCGGCGTCTACGGCGGCGCCGTCGGCTATCTGGCCTTTTCCGGCGACATGGACCTGGCCATCGCCATCCGCACGGCGGTCATCAAGCACGGGCAGATGCACGTGCAGGCGGGCGGTGGCATCGTCGCCGATTCGGTTCCGCAAACCGAGTGGGAGGAAACCATGAACAAGGCCCGTGCCGTGCTTCGCGCCGCGCAGCAGGCCAGCCGGGGTCACGCCTGACCTGAATCCGTCATGCGTGCGCTGTTCCGATTCCTGTCGTTATTCCCGCTCCCCGTATTGCACGGGGTGGGTGCCCTGCTCGGCTGGCTGCTCTGGATCATCCCCAATGACCGGCGCAAGGTTGCGCTGATCAACATCCGCCGCTGTTTCCCTGAGCTCTCCGAGGCCGAGGTCCGACGTCGGGCACGGCAGGCTCTGGGCCACGAGATGAAGACCATTGCCGAACTGCCGCTGCTGTGGATCGGTCCGGAACGTCGCGTCGAGCGGATGATCCGCCGCATCGACAACGGCGAGCTGGTCGACCGGGCGCTCGCCAAGGGCAAGGGCCTGATCCTGCTGACGCTGCACCAGGGCTCCTTCGAGGCACCGGCCATCGTCTACTCGAAACAGCACGTGATGACCGGGCTGTACAAGCGGCAGAAAGGCGCGTTCGAGGAGCTGTCGCTGCAAGGCCGCACGCGCTTCGGCGGCAGGATGATTCCGGCCGAGGGCAGCATCGTGCTGCGCTCGCTGCTGCCGCTGCTGCGCGGCAACAACATCGCCTACATCCTGCCGGATCAGGATCCGCCGCCGGGACGCGGCATCTACTCGCCGCTGTTCGGCATCCCGGCGCACACGCCGACGCTGATCGCCAAGCTGGCCAAGTCCACCGGCGCCGAGGTGCTGTTCTTCATCGGCGAGCGCCTGCCGCGTGGTCGCGGCTACGTCATGCGCTTCGTCGAGCCCCCCGACGGGATCCACGATCCCGACGTGCAAACGGCAACCGACGCGATGAACCAGGGCGTCGAACAATGCATCCGCGCCCTGCCGGATCAGTACTGGTGGGGGTACAAGCGGTTCCGTCGCCGGCCCGACGGCAGCAGCGACTTTTACGATTAAGCGCTTGCCGTCTCGCAGGTCTCGGCGAATACCTTGAAGTCGGCCAGATAGGCCCGCGTCTGCTTGCGAAACGCGCCCGGCATCAGCCATCCCATGATCTTCATCGGTATTCCGGAGAACTGGAACTCGCAATCGGATTCCCAGCGGGTCACGTCCGCGGACACCTCCACCAGCCGGTTTTCCTGCCGGTTCCAGACACCTCCGGCCTCGTAGGTCGCCACCCAGCTTTCCGGCCAGTTGGCCGACACCAGCGTTTCGGTCATGGACATGGTGCGCTTGCCGAACGCGTAATCCAGCTTCGCGATGGATCCCGCCTCGCCGGGCGCCCCGCTGAGCTGTTCCATGGCAACGAAGCCCTTCTGCCACCCGGGCATGTTCGCCGGACCCTTCAGCAACGCGGCCACCTGATCTCTTGGCAAGTTCACCTCGATCGATTCGGAATATTTCATCGTGCTCCCCGCAACACTTGTCCACCAAGACTGCCTCGACCTTGTGGTGTGAACAAGTACGGCTCAGAGGCGGAATCGGGCATGCTGCGCGCATGTCCCCGGAATCCTCCCGCTGGGCGCTGGCCGGCCTGATCGTCGGCGCGCTGTGCATCGGCCTGGCGCCGATCTTTGTTCGGCTCACCGACGTGGGGCCGACATCGGCCGCGTTCTGGCGCCTGGCGCTGGCAAGCCCGCTGCTGTTGCTCGCCTGGTCGCAAAGCCTGGAACGCCTGCACTGGCGTCTGCTGTGGCCGGGGTTGCTGTTCGCCGGCGATCTGGCGGTGTGGCATCAGTCCATCCACATCACCAGCGTGGCCAATGCGACGCTGCTGGCGAATCTGCAACCCGCCATCGTCGCGGCGATCTCGGTGCTGTTCCTCGGGGTGCGGCTGTCCCGCGGCTTCGTGCTGGGGCTGGCGCTGGCGATGTCCGGCGCGATCATCCTGATGGCGGACAGCCTCAGCGTGTCACTGGAGCACTTCGGTGGTGACCTGCTGGGCGTGCTGACCGCCTGCTTCTACGCCGGCTACATCCTGACCGTCGCCGCGGCACGGCGCAGTCACCATGTGGTCAGTGTGATGGCGGCGGCGACGCTGGTCGGCGCCGTGGTGTTGGCGCCGATCGCCCTGGCCAGCGGCGAGGCGTTCTGGCCCACATCCCGGTCCGACTGGCTCATGCTGGGCGGGCTGGCGCTGATCAGCCACATCGGAGGCCAGGGCCTGATCGCCTGGTCGCTACGTCATCTCAGCACGCAGTTCTCGTCAGTGAGCCTGCTGATCCAGCCGGTCGCCGCCGCAGTGTTCGCGTGGCTGCTGCTCGCCGAACCGTTCGGGGCCTGGCAGGCGCTGGGGGGCGCCATCGTGCTGGGCGGCATTCTGATCTGCCGGCAGAGCACACCGGCCGGGCAGACGCCCGCTAGTCGATCCGCGTCAGCCTGAGCCGCACCTTGACGTCGACCTGCCGTCCGACGGTCTTGCCGCTGGCCCACTCGCCCTCGCCAACCTTGAAGTCGGTGCGGGTCAGCGTCACACCACCGTCCATCGTCGCCCGGTCACCATCGATAACCCAGGTAAACGGGAGCACGATGGACCGGCCGATGCCCTTGATTGTCAGGTCGCCCACCGCCTCGTAACGGTCTCCGCCCAACGCGCGGAATTCGGTGGTGACGAACTTCGCCTCGGGAAACCGCTTGAACCAGAACCAGTCCTTGCCGGCGACGGTGGAATCGCGATCGCTGCTGTTGGAATCGAACGACGTGACATCAACCGTCACGTCGAACAGCGCCTGATCCAGGGTTTCCGGATCGAAGCGCATCACCGCGTCGAAGGATTCGAATTCGCCGCCGAATCGGGCGCCGGACTGCGTGGCCTCGAACCCCAGCGTGCTGTGATCGTGGTCGATCTTCCAGCCACCGGCCCAGGCGGCTGGCGTCAGCAATACCATGACCAGACCGACCAGCCCCATGCGCCGCGTCATGCGCCATCCTCCCGTTCGATGCGGCCGAACGGCAGCATCCGCCGCAACACATCGTCCTTGAGCACGAAGTGATGCTTGAGCGCCGCCGCCACATGCAATCCCACGACCGCGATGATGGCCCAGGACAGCGCGCCATGTACCGACGCGGCCAGTTCCTTGATGTCGTCATCGGCCGGCGCGATCGCCGGCACCTCGAACCAGCCGAACACCGACAACGGGAAGTTGGCCGCGGAGTTGATGACCCAGCCCGACACCGGCATCGCGATCAGCAGCGCGTACAGGCCCCAGTGGGTCAGATGCGCCGCCCCGCGCTCCCAGGGCCTGAGCGTGTCCGGCAATGCCGGCGCCGGATTCAGCAGCCGCCAGAGCAGACGCAGGGCCATGGCGATCAGCACCAGCATGCCCAGCGACTTGTGCACCCAGAACACGTCCACCTTGAGCGAGCCAAAGGGCAGGCGCTCCGCCCACCAGCCGAGCCCGATCATCACGATCACCGCCAGCGCGACGGTCCAGTGCAGCCACTTGGCCACCCAGCCCCAACGCTCGGGCGTGTTTCGGATCGGCATGACGGAGCCTCCGGTCTCGACAAGCCGCTATTTCAGCGGCTTGTGCAGTTCCGTGGTGATGCTCAGCGTGATCTCGTCGCTGACCGCCGGCACGTACTTGTCGATGCCCCAGGTGCTGCGCTTGAGCGTGCCACTGGCGTCGAAACCCATGACGTACACGTCAGCGAACGGATGCTTGCCCTGCTTGTTCAGCGTGGCGTCCAGCGTCACCGGATGGGTCTGCCCGTGCAGCGTCAGATCGCCAACGATCTTGAACGTGCTGTCTCCGGTGCTGGTGATCGAGGTCGAAACGAAGCTGCCGGTCGGGTACTGCTTCGCATCGAAGAAATCCTCGCTCATCAGGTGCTTGAAGAACTCGCCGTGTCCGGGGTCGATGTCGACCACGCGGAAGTCCAGCTGAACCACGGAACGGGCAAGATCATCCTCCTCGATCGCGACGCCACCGGTGAAATCGGTGAGGATGGCGGAGGGATTGGAGAAGCCCAGATGGTTCCAGCCGAAGCTGACCACCGTATGGGACTGGTCAAAGCTATACTTGGTGGGCGCGGCGATTGCGGTGCCCAGAAAAAACAGGCCGGCCGCCGCCAGGGTCATGTTGCGGATCATGCGGTACTCCCGATTCAAAAGACCCACGCAAGGTAGCGAAGGCCACATCGGAAGAAAAGCGAAGCTATCAGCGATTTCACTTCAAATTTCCTGAACTGCCCCTTCCGCTCACGGACTCCCTCTTGATGCGAGACAAGCCAACACGTGTCGCCCCGGTACTGGACGACGATAGTCATTTCCAGCCATTGCCGAGCCAACCCGGCGACCGTCTCCTGGAACCGGAGACGGCGGTCGACGCCTCCGACGCCCCCACCGCCTCGGTACCGGATGTCGAGCGGCCACGCACGGCAACGCCGCCAACCGCCAGCGCTCGCCAACCCACACGGACACGCGCGATCTACAAGGTCAGACGAACACTGCCCGCACCGATCCGCTGGCTGGCCTGGACACTGCTGGCGGTGGTGCTGATCAGCCTCGCGCTGGTTGCCCCCTGGGCCGTCATCAACCCTCCGACGTCATCGTTCATGGTGCAGGACGCCCTGCGCAACGACCGACCGGTCACGCAGACCTGGGTGGACTGGGAGGCGATCTCGGACACCGCCGCCGCCGCCGTCATCGCCGCGGAGGATCAGCGCTTCCACGAGCACTTCGGCTTCGATGTCGAATCGATGCGCAAGGCCTGGGAGGCCCACCAGCGTGGGGAGGCGTTGCGAGGCGCCAGCACGATCACCCAGCAGACGGTCAAGAACCTGCTGCTGACCCCGCATCGCAGCCTGGTCCGCAAGGGCGCCGAGGCCTGGCTGACCCTGGTCGCCGAACTCGTCTGGACCAAGCAGCGCACGCTGGAGCTGTACCTGAACCTGGCCCAGTTCGGCGACGGCATTTACGGCGTCGAGGCTGCGTCCCGGCACTACTTCGGAAAACCCGCCTCGCAGCTCTCCCGCAGCGATGCCGCCTGGCTGGCCGTGCTGCTTCCGGCCCCCGAGCGCTACCGGATCAATCCGCCCACCAACTACACCCGCGGACAGCACGACTGGATTCTGAGCCAGATGCCCCCCACCGTGGGGCGTTAACCTCCCTGACCTGACCCCAGATGGAGTTCGAGCCCCGCCGCGTCGACGGCGATCCCAAGGTGATCCGCAACCGCTGGCTGCGGCAGGCCTGGCTGCTGATTCGCCGCAAGTTCGCGATGATGCTGCTGGCCTGCGCGCTGTATGCCGGCGTGATCGAGCTGATCGACCACCACGGCAACCCGACGCTGTCGGACCCCTGGGGACTGCTGACCTGGCTGGCGATGATCCTGGCGATCTGCGCGACGACGCCGTGGTTCATGGCGGCGATCATGGCCACCGCGTACGCGGCGGATCACGGCGGCAGTGCCTATGCCCTGTGGCGTGATCTGATCCTCGGCCCGTCCCGACGGCTGATCGCACCGCTCAGCGCGCGGTCCATGCTCGTCTACGGCGGCATCCTGTGCGGCGCTCAGGTCGCGTTGGTGACACTCGCCCAGTTCGTGTTCGTCCCCGTCGACGATGCGAAACCAATCCCTCCGCCCGGCGAACCCGATGGCGCCATCGCCTGGCTGCTGTTCGGTCTGGCCGAGCACGTCTGGTACGCGGTGCTGGCATCACCGCTGGCCATCGCGCTGGCGGAGCTGTTCACCATCCCGATCCTGATGCGCTCCGAGTCCGACCGGGTGCATGCCACGCAGCTTTCGGCGCTGGGCGTGCAGCGCAATCTGGCGCCGATCCGGCGCTGCTACGTGGGTCTGCCGTTGATGCTGCTGGCGGCGCTGTTGCCAGGCCCCTTCACGATTCTGGGGTTCGGCTTCGCCTCGGTGGTGATCTATGTGGCGTATCGCGAAATCTTCGAGGCGCGCGCGGAGAATCTTCCGGAGCGAGCCAAGGTCACCACGCTTGCAACCGGCTCATCACCGGGCTGACCGGATCAGCCTGCCGCGACCACGTCCGGCGTCGCGGATTCATTCAGCACCAAACGCAGCCAGGCGCGTGCCTTGATCCAGTCGCGGCGGATGGTCCGCTCGGTCAGCCCCAGGATGCTCGCGGTCTCGGCGTTGGAGAACCCGGCGAAGAACCGGCATTCAACGACCCTCGCGAGACGTTCATCCAGTGCCTCGAGCTGCGACAGCGCCTGGTCCAGTTCGACCAGTTCCTGGTCCTCGTCGCTGCTGACATCGCCGATGGCGTCCAGCGACAAGGCCTGCGATCTGCCGCCGCGTTTCATCGCCGTGCGGGCACGGGCCTCGTCCACCAGTACCTGGCGCACGCAATTCGCGGCGGCCGCCATGAAGTCCTCGACCGTGCGCCACTGATGATCCGACGCCAGCCGCAGATAGGCGCTGTGCACCAGTTCGGTGGTCTGCGGATTGAGCACACCGGGCCAGCGGCGCAATTCACGCCGCGCCGTATGCTTCAGACGGCTGTAGCAGAGGTTGACCAGTGTTTCCGTGCGAATTGGCTGGTCCACGACGTCCGGTTCATTCCATAGAAGATCCGCCGCACATCCTAGCGTGTCGACAGCATGCAACCGGAACTGGGTCTCAACCCGCCGAACGGATCACCGGCGGTCTGTGCGTCAGCGCACGGTCCAGATGAGCATGAACGTCGGATCCGCGAGCTCGGCCTCACCGCCGCTGCGATGCTCACGCAGGTCAGCCACCAGCTCGAGGGATGGCTCGGTGTTTGGCGGCAGGTAGGGCGCGAGGTGCCGGGGCGTCCAGCGCAGCCGGCCGTTGGCATGTGATTCCGAGATCGGCGCGGCCGACCAGGCGTAGCTGCGATAGGCGCGGTCGATACCGATCTCGACGAACACGTCCTGCCACAAGGTGTCGGCGATGGCCTGGAACCCCGCGTGAACCGCCGCGTCATGTCCGTTTTCCAGCTCGAAGTTCGACGCCGTGGTCCATGCCCGGAACCGCGTCGACGCCAGCCGGGTTTCGGCGGCCAGATTGAGGATGCCGGCCTGGGTGCCGTTCAACTCCTGCCCGCGCAGCGTGGTCTGGCGGAAGATTTCCGAATTCAGCGTGACCAGAATCCGGCCAAGCTGGCGACCCAGGCCAACCCGCAGGCGGGCCTCGGACTGCCCATCGAACCAGTGCTGCGAACCGGTGGGCGTGCGGTCCAGCACTTCGAACTCCACGCGAAAGGTTCCGCCGGAGCGATTCACGCCATGCCACCCCACCCAGCGGCGTTCGACGCTCATCCGGTGGGGCTTGGATCGGTTGCGCTCCTGCTTGGCCAACCCGGCCATCAACTGGCCGCCAGCCCAGGGGCGCTCCAGCCGCAGCGCCCGTCGCTTGCGGTCACCGGCGAACCAGATGTCGGTGGGCAGCGCGTAGTCCTCGCCATACTCCTGCCAGTCCAGCGATAGCCGCGTCTTGCCGATCCGCTGCTGAACCGATGTCTGCACGCTGGACCCGTCGCGTTCATCGCCGTTGAAGGCCGCGCGCGGCGCCAGCGCGTGGTAGTCGAATCGCGTGATGACACTCAGATCGTCCTCACGCCAGGCGAAGTCACCGGCCAGCGTCACATCGGAGCCGGAACCGGCGCCGGGCTCCAGCCAGACCCGGTCGGGCTCGCGTGCCTGGGATTGCAGACCGGCCTCCCAGCCGTCGGCCTTCAGCCGCAGGGCCGAGCCGTTGAGCTGCTGAATCCATTGCACGCCGATAGGCTGTTCGCCGGCGGCCCACCCCGGTCCGAACACCAGAGCCAGCGCGATACCGATCGTCCACCTTGTGCGACGTGCCGCCACCGGTCGGTGCAACACTACGCAATCCCGCCCCGCGGAAGCGAAGCCGTTGAAGACCCTGCCGGGTCAGGTTTTCGAGGGGGTTCGACCTGTGGCCGCCAACCATTGTTCAGCGGCTGTCGAACGACGCTTAGAGTAAAGGATGACGGGTCAACATTTCGAGAAGTTCATCGCATCCAGGCGATGCATCCCGCCCCGCCCGTCCTGCCGAAACGACCGTTGATCGCTTGCGCGCATCCGCGACAGGCCATGGCGACGAACGCGTTCGAACGATTGGAAAAAAAAACCGGCGGTGGTCGCCACCACCGCCGGAATCAGGGGAACGAGGATCACCAAGGCAATCCCCGCACGTCCCGACGCGTGTCAGAGACCGGAGGACCTCTGGGAACCACACGCGTCAATGCATTAAAACGAAAGATGGCCGAAAATCCGGACATCGCCATCGACTTATGTCATTTTTGGGTGGCAATGCCCATCAGTGCTCGGTCAGGAGCAGACCGCTCGCCGGACAACACGCCCCGCTGACATGATCCGGCTGGCCCGCTGACATGTCCGGGACAGCCGTCAAAAGCGCCTAACCCGTGTTGCGCATCCCGGCCGCAATGCCGTTGATTGATCGCAGCAGCGCTTCTTTCCAAACCGCTTCGCCGGGGCGTTCACGACAGCGCTCGATCAACAGGGTCTGGATGGCGTTGAGCGGATCCAGATACGGCCGCCGACGTTCCAGCGACCGCGCCAGGGCCGGGTCCTCACCCAGCAGATGGTCCTGCCCGGTGATGCGCAGAATCTCCCGCCTGGCACGCTCGTACTCCTCGCAGATCACGCCGAAGATCGAATCCGCGCGTTCGCGGTCCGGCGCCAGATCGGCATAGCGGCGAGCAATGTCCATGTCCGCCTTGGTCAGAGACATCTGCGTGTTGTTGAGGAAATTCGCGAAATACGGCCAGCGCCTGGCCATTTCCTGCAACTGCTCGGTAGCATCCGGCACCTCTCGCTGGAAGGTCTCCAGCGCCGTGCCGACACCCAGCCAGGCCGGTAGCGTGTGCCGCGACTGAGCCCAGGCGAACACCCAGGGAATGGCGCGAATCGAGTACTTGCCCCGCTCCGCCTTCTTGCGGTGACTGGGCCGTGACCCGATGTTCAGCGAGCCAATTTCGGCGACAGGCGTGGCATCGTAGAAATAGTCGAAAAAGCCCTCGGTGTGTTCGGTGATCTCGCGGTACCAGGCCTCGCCGTCACCGGCGAGCTTGGCCATGGTCTCCAGGTAGGCCTGCGGCGCGTCGTCCTCGTTGAGCGCATGCTTGATCAACGCGGAGACACCAACGGTGAGCTCGTAGACCGCCGTTTCCAGGTTGTTGTAGCGGTAGAAGATCATCTCGCCCTGTTCGGTGAACTTGATGCGTCCGTTCACCGTGCCGGGCGGCTGCGCCAGAATCGACGCGTGGGTGGGACCGCCGCCGCGCCCCACGGTGCCACCGCGACCATGGAACAGCAGACAGCCGACCCCCTGCTCGCGACACAGCTGCGTTACTTCGCGCTGGGCGTTGTAGAGATTCCAGCTCGACGCCAGGATGCCGCCGTCCTTGCAGGAATCGGAGTAACCCAGCATCACTTCCTGATCACCGCCGGAGGCATCGAGCATCTCCCGGTACACCGGATCGGCCAGCAACACCTGCATCACCGGGCGGATATGCGCCAGGTCCTCGATGGTCTCGAACAGCGGGGAGATGCGCATGCGGCACACGGCGCCTTCCTTGCGGTAGCCCGTCAGCCCGTAGACCGAGCCCAGCGCCAGCACCTCCATGACATCGCTGGCCGTATGCGCCATGGAAATCACGTAGGCACCAAAGGTCTCCTCGCCGAAGACGTTCTGCGCCTCCGCCATCATCTGCACCGGAGAGAGCACGTGGCGCACCGAGTCGCTGAAGAACTCCATTGGCGGTGGTGACGGCGGATTGCGGATCACCGATGCCAGCAGTTCCATCCGCGCATCCTCGTCCAGTGCCGCGTAGTCATCACAGCGACCGGTCTCGCGCAGCAGATCGGCGATGGCCTCTTCATGCCGCGGCGATTCCTGACGAACGTCCAGCCGCGCCAGGGAAAAGCCGAACACCTCGGCGGCGAAGATCAGGTCCTTGAGCCGGCGGTCGGCGATGTTGGCGTCACCATGGCTGCAAAGCGAGGCGTGGATCAGCTTGAGATCGGCCACGAAATCCGCCGCCACCGCATAGCCACCGGAGGCGCGACGCGAGCGCTGGGCACGATTCTCCAGTTCGACCTGGATCTGCCCGACCATGGCCTCCAGCCGCTCACGCATCAGATACAGCTTGCGGCGATAGGGCTCCTGCGCAAAGCGTTCCGGCAAGGCGCCGGTGCGATTCAGATACTCGGCCTCGTCCTCGGCCAGCGATTCCTCGAACGCCGGCGTGGGCATGCACCAGCGGCGTGAGTGGGACAGCTCGTCAGCCAGCAGATCCGTCTCGCGCAAGTAGTAGGACAGCACCTCGCGGATCTGCATGCGCAGCGCGTACCAGGACGTGTTGACGGTCACGAACGGGTTACCGTCGCGATCGCCGCCCACCCAGGAGCCAAAGCGCAGGAACGGCGGAAAGCGAATGGTCTGGTCGTAGGACCGGCCCAGCGCGCGCTCCAGGTTCCGGCTCAGCACCGGCACGGCCTTGATGATCGACTGGTGGAAGTAGTGCAGCGTGTTGCGGATCTCGTCCTCGGCCGTGGGCCGCTGGCCACGCAGTTCCTCGGTCTTCCACAAGGTCTGGATCTCGCGCCCGATGGCCTCGATCACCTCGGGCTTCTCACCCTCCTCCAGCTGTTCGTTGAGCACGAAGATCCGGCGCAGCGCCTCCATCACGGTCCGGCTCTTCGCCTCCGTGGGATGCGCGGTAAACACCGGGTTGTAGCGCATTCTCCCCAGCATGCTGGACACGGCGACGGCATCCAGCCCGGATTCCACGGCGGTCGCCAGCGACTCGTCGAAGGACCCGACCCACAGCCGCCCACCCTGGGCCACCTGACGCCGGCGGCCCCGGTGCTGATAGAGCTCATCGGCAATGTTGACGAGCTGGAAGTAGATCGTGAACGCGCGAACCACCTGCATCAGGGTTTCCGCATCCAGCGAGCGGATCAGCGAGTCCAGCGGCGCGGCGTGATCCACCTCGCCGTTGCGCAGCGCGATGAACCCGGTACGCAATTCCTCGACCACCTCGAACACACCCGGGCGGGCATGTTCGGCGATCACCTGGCCCAGCAGCTTGCCCAGCAGCTTGACGCGGGCGCGGAGCGCGAAGTCCTCGGGATCCAGTGACAGGTCGTTCATGAACGCAGACTCTCCAGTGCGGCGCCGGGGTCTTCCTCCCCGGCCTCGGGCGCGGCCGAACCCGAGCGGCCGGCGGCGGTGGGCTGTTCGTTGGCAATCGCGACGGCGCGGCGCGCCAGCGTCTCGATCATGTCCCAGTCCTTGCGCGCCACGGCATCCTTGGGCGTGATCCAGGTGCCGCCGACGCAGGCCACGTTGGGCATCGACAGATAGCGAAGCAGATCATCCTCGCGGATGCCGCCGGTGGGGCAGAAGGTGACATCCGGCAGCGGGCCGGCGATCGCGCGGAGGAAATCGGCGCCACCGGCGAAGGACGCGGGAAACAGCTTGAGGCAGCGAAATCCGGCGTCGAACGCGGTCATGATTTCGGTCGGGGTCATCGCCCCCGGCAACAGCGGGATGGAATGATCCAGATCCATCAGGGCCGGCGTCAGCCCAGGCGACACCGCGAACGTGGCGCCGACATCCCAGGCCCTCCGGATGTCGTCGACCGTGCGCACCGTGCCGACACCCACCTGCGCATCCGGGACCTCGCGGGCGATCTTTCTGACCGCCTCCAGCGCCACATCGGTGCGCAAGGTGATCTCCAGATTCGGCAGCCCGCCGCGGACCAGCGCACGGGCCAGAGGCACGGCGTCATCCAGCGAATCGATCACCAGCACAGGGATCACCGGCGAGCTGTAAAGCAGTTCCTTCAATGTCATCGCGCGTCCCTCGCTCAGAACAGGCTGGCGGCACCAGCCTCGGCGCCATTGTTTGCCGCACGCAGCGCGGCAAACAGCTCGCGACCATAACCGATGGCCCCGGTCTGCACCGGCGCCACCTCCCGCATGTCCCAGACCGCCGATGAGACCTTCGCTTCCAGCACGCCGGTCTCGGCATCGACGCGAATCATGTCGCCATCGCGAACCTTGCCCAGCGGCCCGCCGTCCGCCACCTCGGGGGTGACATGGATCGCCGCCGGCACCTTGCCGGATGCCCCGGACATGCGTCCGTCGGTCACCAGCGCCACGGCGTGGCCGCGGTCCTGCAGCACGCCCAGCTGCGGCGTGAGCTTGTGCAACTCCGGCATGCCGTTGGCCTTGGGACCCTGCCCGCGCACGACGGCGACCAGGTCATGGTTCATGCGCCCGGCCTGGAAGGCGTCGATCAGCGACTGCTGGTCGTCGAACACCATCGCCGGCGCCTCGACCACGCGGTGCTCCGGCTTGACCGCGGACACCTTGATGACCGCGCGGCCCAGATTGCCGTCGAGCACGCGCAAGCCGCCGGATGCCGCGAACGGGTTGTCCAGCGGCCGCAACACGGCTTCGTCACCGCTGCGCTGTGGCGCCTCGACCCATTCCACCCGGCCGTCGGAACTCAGATGCGGCTCGCAGGTGTAATCGGCCAGCGATTGTCCGTAGATCGAACCCGCCGCACCGTTGAGCAATCCGCCACGCAGCAGCTCACGCGTCAGAAAGCCCATGCCACCGGCGGCATGGAAATGATTCACGTCGGCGCTGCCATTCGGGTAAATCCGGGCCAACAGCGGTGTCACTGCCGACAGGTCGGTGAAGTCGTCCCAGGTCACGACAATGCCGGCCGCGCGCGCCATCGCCACCAGGTGCAGCGTGTGATTCGTCGAGCCACCGGTGGCGAGCAACCCCACGATCGCATTGACGAACGAACGGGCATCCAGGAGCTCGCCGATGCCCGGGGCACCATCGCGGGCCAACCGGCCGCACTGACGGGCGGACTCCGCGGTCAGCGCATCACGCAGCGGCGTATTCGGGTTCACGAAGGCCGCGCCGGGCAGGTGCAGGCCCATCACCTCCATCAGCATCTGGTTGGAATTCGCGGTGCCGTAGAAGGTGCAGGTCCCGGGGCCGTGGTAAGCCCTCGATTCGGCATCCAGCAGTTCCGCGCGGCCGATCTTGCCCTCCGCGAACTGCTGGCGGATGCGGGATTTCTCGTCGTTCGCCAGACCGGAGGTCATCGGGCCGGCGGGGACGAAGACCGTCGGCAAATGCCCGTAGCTGAGCGCACCGATCACCAGCCCCGGCACGATCTTGTCGCAGACGCCCAGCGCCAGCGTGCCGTCGAACATGTCATGCGACAGCGCGATGGCCGTCGCCATGGCAATCACGTCACGCGAGAGCAGGCTCAGCTCCATGCCCGGCTGACCCTGGGTCACGCCATCGCACATCGCCGGCACGCCGCCGGCGAACTGCGCGGTGGCCGTGACCTCGCGCGCGGCAGCCTTGATCAGCGCGGGGAACCGTTCCAGCGGCTGATGCGCGGACAGCATGTCGTTGTAGGCGGAGACGATGGCCAGATTCGGCCATTTCATGTCGGCCAGCGGCGGCTGATCGATACCGGCCGCGGCCATGCCATGGGCCAGATTGGTACAGGACAGCCGACCGCGAGTCCGGCCGCCTGCGCGGGCGGCGGCCAACTGCTCCAGATAGCCCCCGCGCAAGTCGCGACTGCGTTCCTCGACGCGCGCCGTCACCTCCGCCACGGTCGGGTGTAGCGGTTCAACCATGCGTTGCTCCTTGCTCCACCGGTGATCGATGCCGATCGATTCCGGCGCGATGGCATCGTCCCGGAATCGGGTCCCAAACCACACCACACTCACAGGGGGTTGTCACGTGAGCATCCCCCCGCTGTGTTTCAATCGGGTGAGACGCCCGGCGCCAACGCGCCCTTGGCGTGGATCATGCAAACAGTGCGCCGACGGCCTGCATCACGCATCGGCGGCGAGACAGGAGGCGCTATGACGCGCGGCGACACATTCGACATGGTGATCTTTGGCGGCGTGGGTGATCTCGCGACGCGCAAGCTGATTCCCGCGCTCTACTACCTCAACCGCGACGGACAGATTGTCGCCGGCAGCCGCATCATCGGCACCGGCCGCTCGGACATGGAACAAAGCGCCTTTCGTCAGCACGCCGAGGAGGCCTGCCGACGTCACGTGCGCGATTCCGACCTCGACGACGACGCGCTGCGAGCGTTTCTGGAGCGGCTGTTCTACCAGCGCGTCGACGCCAGCTCGAGCGAGGATTTCTCCGAGCTGGCGGAGACGCTCAATCGAGGCGACCCGGACCGCTGCCGCGTTTACTTCCTGGCCACATCGCCAAAGCTGTTCGCCGGCATCTGCGAAAAACTGGGCGAGGCCGGACTCAACACCGCGCATTCGCGCGTCGTGCTGGAAAAACCGCTGGGCACGAACCTGCAATCCGCCACCGAGATCAATACGCGGGTGGGCGCGGTGTTCCGCGAGGACCAGATCTTTCGCATCGACCACTACCTGGGCAAGGAAACCGTCCAGAACCTGATGGCGCTGCGCTTCGGCAACGCGCTGTTCGAGCCGCTCTGGCGCCGCACCAACATCAACGACGTGCAGATCACGCTGGCCGAGCAGGTCGGCCTGGAAGGCCGGGCCGGCTACTACGAGCACACCGGCGCGATGCGCGACATGATCCAGAATCATCTGTTGCAGCTGCTCTGCATCGTCGCGATGGAGCCACCCACCGCCACCGAGCCGAACGCGGTGCGCGATGAAAAGCTGAAGGTCCTGCGCGCACTCAAGCCACTCAAGGGCTACGAGGCGATCAAGGAAACCGTGCGCGGCCAGTACCGGGCCGGCGTCATCAACGGACAGTCGGTGCCGGGCTATCTTGAGGAAGACGGCGTGGCGCCTCACAGCACCACCGAGACCTTCGCGGTCATCAAGGCGCATATCGACACCTGGCGCTGGGCGGACGTGCCGTTCTTCCTGCGCACGGGCAAGCGCCTGGCGGAACGCCGCGCGGAAATCGTCATCAACTTCCACCCGGTGCCGCTGAACATCTTCGGCGAGGACCTGGGCGATCTGCCGGCCAATCGGCTGGTGATCCGCCTGCAACCGGACGAAGGCGTCAGCCTCAGCGTGCTGGCCAAGCGGCCCGGCCCGGCGATGCGGCTCAAACCGGTGAGTCTGCGGCTGGATTTCGCCCGCACGTTCAAGGTTCGGCCGCTGGATGCCTACGAGCGTTTGCTGACGGAAGTGATTCGCGGCAACCTCACGCTGTTCATGCGCAATGATGAACTGGAAGCTGCCTGGCGCTGGGTCGACCCGATCCTCGCCGCCTGGCACGAGGATGGTGAGCACCCACGCGGTTACCACGCGGGGAGCTGGGGCCCGTCGTCAGCCGTTTCGCTGCTGGCCCGGGATGGATACGCGTGGCATGAGGAGGTCGAGGATGGCCCATGACTGGATTGCGTTCGACGACAGGGATGCGCTGGCGCAATCGCTGGCCGACACCGTCGCCGACATACTCCGGAACGCCATCGAAACCCGACAACGTGCCTCGCTGGTCGTCTCAGGCGGCCGCACCCCGGTCCGCCTGTTCGGCAAGCTTGCGGCACAGCCGCTGGACTGGTCGCGCGTGCACGTGCTGCCGGCCGACGAACGCTGGGTCGATGAATCCGAACCCGCCAGCAATGTCGGGCTGATTCGCCGCGAACTCGCCCGCGACGAGGCCGCCAACGCCCATGTGATCTCGCTCAAGACGGGGCATTCGTTGCCCGAGTCCGGCCAGATGGTCAGCGAGGCCCGCGTCGCCGAGGTCGGTTTTCCGCTGGATGTGGTCGTGCTCGGGATGGGCACGGATGGTCACACCGCCTCGCTGTTCCCGGACGCCCCGGAACTGCATGGCGTGCTGGACAGCGAACACGCCTGCGAGGTCGTGCGGCCGCCCAGCCAGCCCACGGCCCGCATGACGCTGACTCCGGTTGCGCTCAACAACGCCCGGCACCAGTTTCTGCACATCGAGGGCGAGGACAAGCGCGAGACCTTCGAGCAGGCGACCGCCGGCCGTGATATCCAGGAGATGCCGGTACGCTCCGTGATCTACGAGCGCGGCCCCAGGTTGCAGGTCTACTGGGCGCCCTGAGACCCGCGCTTCAGTCCGTCTGCTGCAATCGCCACAGCGAGGCGTAACGTCCGCCACGCGCCAGCAGATCCGTATGGGTGCCGGATTCCACCACCCGGCCGGCATCCAGCACCAGGATCCGATCGGCGTCGGCGACGGTGGACAGCCGGTGCGCGATCACCAGTGTCGTGCGGTCCGCGGCCACCTCCCTCAGCGCCTGCACCACGGAACGCTCCGATTCCGAGTCCAGCGAACTCGTCGCCTCGTCGAACACCAGAATGCCCGGCCGCTTGAGCACGGCGCGGGCGATGGCGACCCGTTGCTTCTCTCCGCCCGACAGCTTCAGCCCGCGCTCGCCCACCTGAGTCTCCAGCCCATCCGGCAGGTGGTTCACGAAGGCCTCCAGGTGAGCCAGCCGGGTCACATCGCGAATCTCCGACGCGCTCGCGTCGGGCCGCCCGTACGCAATGTTGTAGCCCAGGGTGTCGTTGAACAGCACGGCATCCTGCGGCACCACGCCGATGTTGGCGCGCAGACTGGCCTGGGAGAACGCGCGGATGTCCGTGCCGTCCAGGCGGACCACCCCGCCGTCGACGTCGTAGAAGCGGAACAGCAGACGCGCGATCGTGGATTTCCCGGCGCCGCTGGCACCGACGATGGCCACGGTCTCGCCCGCCTCGATGCGAAAGTCGACGCCGTCGAGAATGCGGCGGCGGGCATCGTAGGCGAACTCGACGGCCTCGAAGACCACCGGCACCGGCTTTCTGGGCAGAGCCAGAGGCGTGTCCGGGTCCTGAACCGTCGGCGTGATGTCGGTCAGGCGGAACATGCGCCCGATGTCCGCCAGCGCCTGCTTGATCTCGCGGTACACGAATCCGAGGAAATTCAGCGGCACGAACAGTTGCAGCATGTAGGCGTTGACCAGCACCAGATCGCCCAGCGTCATGCTGCCGTCGACAACCTGCCGCGCCGCCATGATCATCATCACGGTGACGGCGACCCCGACAATCAGCGCCTGCCCCAGGTTCAGGGACGCCAGCGACAGCCGGTTCTTCGCCATCGCGGCTTCCCACTCAGCGAGACTGTCGCCGTAACGCCCGGCCTCGAAGCCCTCGTTGCCGAAGTACTTGACGGTCTCGAAGTTCAGCAGCGCGTCGATAGCCCGGGTGTTGGCGCGTGAGGCGAGCCGGTTCTGCTCGCGCACGTAGGCGGTGCGCCACTCGGTCACGATCACGGAAAACGCGATGTAGATGATCACCGCCAGCGCGATGACGCCGGCGTAGGTCCAGGAGTAGCCGACCAGCAGGATACCGGCCACCAGGGCAATCTCGATCAGCGTTGGAATGATGTTGAAGGCCATGAACCGCAGCAGGAAACGGATACCGGCCACGCCGCGCTCGATGTCCCTGGACAGCCCGCCGGTACGGCGGGCCAGATGGAATTCCAGATCGAGCTGGTGAAGATGGCGGAACACCTCCTGCGCGACGCGGCTCATCGCCCGCTCGGTCACGCGCCCGAACACCAGATCGCGCAACTCGCCGAACGCCACAGTCGCGAAGCGCAGCCCGCCATAGGCCAGCAGCATCGCCAGCGGCAGCACGATGACCGCCTGCTCGGCCTGGTCGAGGCTGTCGACGATGTGCTTGAGCGCCACCGGCAGTGTCACGGTCGCGACCTTTGCACCGATCAGGCACAGCACGGCAATCAGCACGCGGCCCCGGAACTGCAGCAGATACGGCGCCAGTCGCAACACGGCACGCCATTCGCCGGGCTCCGGCGGACGCTGATCATCAGCCGCGCTGGCGGCGGACGGCCTCATGCGAGTCGCGTCGTCGGAAAGGAGGGGGTCATGGGCCCGATCGCCGGGCGGACTGCGTGCTGCACTGGGGATTCTCCCGTCTGATGCTCGCCGGATGCGAGCCCGTGACGGGCACTATCGAGCCTCAAGCAATGTTGAGGTCAACGGGATCGTGGCGGGGACCCGATCGGAATGGCTGCGAGCTACCAGACGTGCTCGTGGATCGCGAGAATCGCCTTGAGCACGTCGCGACGGGAGATGGACCCGATAAGCCGGTTGTCATCCACCACCGGATACCGCTTGAACGGCTTTTCCATGAACATCTTGGCGATCTCGATCACGCTGGTATCGCCGTCCACGGTCACGACGTCGGGGCTCATGAACTCGGAGACCTTGCCCCCGGCCTCGCCGTAGTAGCCGGCATGGGTGGCCACCCGCATGCAGTCCTTTTCGGACAGCAGGCCCACGAGCCGGCCCATCTTGTCGACCACGGGAGCCCCGGAAATGCCCTTGTCGAGGAGAATGCGGATGGCTTCCATGACGTTGGTGTCCGGTGACAGCGTCACCAGATTCGCGGTCATGTAGTCCTTCGCCTTGATCGAGTGCAGCATTCGCCTCCCCTTGCGCGTTGTCTGACGCGAGTCTATGCCCGATACGCCCGCGACGCACCGCGCGGCTCGGCGCGGAAGTCTCCATCGCAACTGCCCTTGCAGGCACAGTCAATACCATCAAGCTTGTTCAGGCCGCCACAGGATCCCTTGATCGGCTCCCGGCGGGCCATCACGCCGACCGACATCGCGGCGACCACGACGAGCATGATCACGAATGTCACCAGAAATAACGCCATCAGTTCTCTCCCGGCTGTGAGTTCTACACTGTATCCGACAGCGTCGCCGCCGAACGTTCCCGGTGGCCGCCTCTAGCCGCCAAAGTCGTCCAGCATGATATTGGCGCGCTCGACACCCAGGTTTTCCAGCATGTCGATCACGGCCGCGTTCATCATCGGCGGACCACAGAGGTAGTACTCGCAATCCTCCGGCGCCGGGTGATCCTTCAGGTAGTTGTCATGCAGCACCTGATGGATGAAGCCGGTGTAGCCCTCCCAGTTGTCCTCGGGCTTGGGATCGGACAGCGCGACATGCCATTCGAAGTTGTCGTTCTCTTCGGCAAGCTTGTCGAAATGGTCGACATAGAACATCTCGCGCTTGGAGCGCGCGCCGTACCAGAAGCTCATCTTGCGGTTGGTGTGGATGCGCTTGAGCTGATCGAAGATGTGGCTACGCATCGGCGCCATGCCGGCGCCACCGCCGACGAACACCATCTCGTTGTCGGTCTCGCGAGCGAAGAACTCGCCGAACGGCCCGGAGATCGTCACCTCGTCACCCGGCGTCAGGTTGAAGATGAACGAGCTCATCTGGCCCGGCGGATAGTCCTTGCCGGGCGGCGGTGAGGCGATACGCACGTTGAGCATGATGATGCCGCGCTCTTCCGGGTAGTTCGCCATCGAGTAGGCGCGAATGACCTTCTCCTTGACCACCGAGGTGTACTGCCACTGGTTGAAGCGGTCCCAGTCTTCGTGGAAGCGCTCCTCGACCTTGAAATCCTTGTAGTGCACCGTGTGCGGTGGGCACTCGATCTGGATGTAACCGCCGGCCCGGAAGTCGACGTTCTCGCCTTCCGGCAACTCCAGCACCAGTTCCTTGATGAAGGTCGCGACGTTGTGATTCGAGCGCACCTTGGCCCGCCACTGGCGGACGCCGAAGACCTCTTCCGGCACCCGGATTTTCATGTCCTGCTTGACCGTGACCTGACAGGACAGGCGGTCGCCATCGCGCGCCTCGCGCTTGGTGATGTGCGACTCTTCGGTCGGGAGGATCGACCCGCCGCCTTCGGTCACCTTGACCCGGCACTGCGCGCAGGTGCCACCGCCGCCGCAGGCCGACGAAACGAACAGCTTGTTGTCGGCCAGGGCACCCAGCAGCTTGCCACCCACCGGCGCCTGGATGGTTTTCTCACCATTGATCTCGATGTTGACGGTGCCGGACGCGACCAGCTTCGACTTGGCGAACAGAATGACCATCACCAGCGACAGCACGACGGCGGTGAACAGTCCGACTCCGAGTCCGATTTCAACCATGTGGTGTTACCTCTTCCTGCTGCGAGCCGGCATGCCGGCCCGCGATCAATGCGAGATGACGCGTCAGAGCTGGATGCCCGAGAACGCCATGAAGCCCAGCGCCATCAGCCCGGCCGTAATGAACGTGATGCCCAGCCCCTGCAACCCGTCCGGCACATCCGAGTACTTCAGCTTTTCGCGCACGCCGGCCAGCGCGGTGATCGCCAGCGCCCAGCCCACGCCCGACCCCAGACCATAGGTCACGGATTCGGCGAAGTTGTAGTCGCGTTCAACCATGAACAGGCTGCCGCCCAGGATCGCGCAGTTCACCGTGATCAGCGGCAGGAAGATGCCGAGCGCGTTGTAGAGCGCGGGCACGAACTTGTCGAGCGCCATTTCCAGGATCTGCACCGAGGCCGCGATCACGCCGATGTAGCTGATCAGACCCAGGAAGGACAGATCGACCTCCGGCAGGCCGGCCCAGGCGAGCGCACCGTCCTTCAGCAGGAACTGATAGATCAGGTTGTTCAGCGGCACCGTCAGCGTCTGCACCGCGACCACGGCGGCCCCGAGACCGATGGCCGTGGAGATCTTCTTGGACACGGCCAGAAAGGTGCACATGCCCAGGAAGAAGGACAGCGCCAGGTTTTCAACGAAAACCGCCTTGATGAACAGATTGACGAGATCGACCATTTAAGCAGCCTCCGACCGGTGGACCTCGTGGATCTGGTAGTCCGGGTGTTCGACCTGTTCGGTCTTCCGGCTACGCAGAATCCAGATGAAGATGCCGATGATGAAGAACGCGCTCGGCGGCAGCAGCAGCAGGCCGTTGGGCTGGTACCAGCCGCCTTCGGTGGCCAGCGGCAGGATCTGGTAGCCCAGCAGCGAGCCGGAGCCAAACAGTTCGCGCACGGTGCCAACGACGATCAGGATCAGCGAGTAGCCGAGACCATTGCCCAGGCCATCAAGGAAGGCAACACCGGGCGGATTCTTCATCGCGAACGCTTCGGCGCGCCCCATGACGATGCAGTTGGTGATGATCAGCCCGACGAACACCGACAGCTTCTTGGACACCTCGAAGGCGTAGGCCTTGAGCACCTGATCCACCACGATCACCAGCGACGCGATGATGGTCATCTGCACGATGATGCGGATCGACGACGGAATCTGGTTGCGGATCATGCTGATCGAGGCGTTCGAACAGGCGACCACGCTGGTCAGGGCCAGACACATGATCAACGACGTCAGCAGGGAACTCGTGACCGCCAGCGCCGAGCAGATTCCGAGAATCTGCAACGCGATCGGATTGTTATCCAGTAGCGGATCGAGCAGAACTTTCTTTGGAGATTCTTCAGCCATGATGAATCCTCATGCGTCCGCGACGCGCTGAATGAATGGCTTGTAACCGTCTTCCGACAGCCAGAAGTGAATCAGGTGGTCCACGCCACGACTGGTCAGCGTCGCGCCGCCCAGACCGTCAACCTGATACTTGGACTCTTCGCGACTGGGGTCCACGGTGCCCTTGATCACGGTTGCCCGCGGCTCCCACTCCTCGTCGTAGGCCTTCTTGCCGCGCCACAACGCCTTCCACTTGGGATTGTCCACTTCGCCGCCCAGCCCCGGCGTTTCCGCGTGCTCGTAGAAGGACAGGCCGACAATGGTCTTTCCATCGCCTTCCAGCGCCAGAAAGCCGTACAGCGTGGACCACAGGCCGTAACCGCGGACCGGCAGCACCATGAAACGGATCGAGTCGTCGTCGTTGCGCACCAGATAGACCTGGCCGTACTTCTCGCGCCGCTTGATGTCGGCGAGATCCTGTTCGGCCGTCAGGTTGATCGACAGTTCCGGGTCCTTGGACGACTTGCGCTGATCGAATTCTTCGGTGTTCATCTCCGGCGCGTACTCGCCGGTGTCGAAGTCGATGACGCGTGTCTCGAACTGGCTGAACTGCTCGTCCACGGGCTTGGACGGGTCCAGCATGCCCACGACCGACAAGATGTTGCGCTTGCGATCGACCGTCTTGTTGTTGTCCTGCACGGGGCGCAGCGAAACGGCCGCGAACGACACGACCACCGAGCAGACCAGACACACGGCCAGCGCCACCAGCACGGTGCCGAAAACGCTGTCCTTTCCTTTTTGCATCAAACCGGGCATCTGAAGGTCCTCAAGCGGCGTCGGCCGTGGCCATGCGTCTGGCGCGCCGGCGAACGTTGGCCTGCATCACGCCGTAGTCGATCAGTGGGGCGAAGATATTGGCGAACAGGATGGCCAGCATGATCCCTTCCGGGAACGCCGGGTTGACCACGCGGATCAGCACCGTCATGAAACCGATCAGCGCGCCGAAAATCCAGCGACCCGTGTTCGTGTGCGAAGCCGAGACTGGATCCGTCGCCATGAAGAACATGCCGAAGGCCATGCCGCCGAGCGCGAAGTGCCAGGCCGGCGACATGCCCATCATCGGGTTGTCGCCGCCAATCACGTTGAACAGCCATGCGGTCAACGCCATGCCCACGGCAACACCGGCGGGAATCCGCCAGTTCGCGACACCGGTGATCATCAGGAAGGCGCCACCAAGCAGACAGAGCAGCGCGGATGTCGAGCCGATGGAACCCTGGATCGTGCCGATGAAGGCATCCATCCAGGTGATGCCATTGGCGGCCAGCGCCTCGACACCGCCCGCGGCGGCCAGACCCAGCGGGGTCGCACCGGAAAAGCCGTCGACGGCGGTCCACACCGCGTCGCCGGACAGCGCGGCCGGGTAGGCGAAATACAGGAAGGCACGACCGGTCAGCGCCGGGTTCAGGAAGTTCTTGCCGGTACCGCCGAACACTTCCTTGCCAATGACCACGCCGAAGATGATCCCGAGGGCCACCATCCACAGCGGGGTCGTCGGCGGCATGATCAGCGCATAAAGAATCGAGGTGACGAAGAAGCCCTCGTTGACCTCATGATTGCGGATCGCCGCGAAGATCACCTCGCAGACGCCACCCACCACGAAGGTGACCACGTAAATCGGCAGGAAATACCAGAGCCCGTGCCAGAAGTTGCTCCAGACACTGTTCGGGTCCGTGAACGAAAGCAGATGGATGATGGCGCCACGCCAGCCGGGGATGGTCTCCACACCCAGCTCGGCCATGGCCGTATGCGCCTGGTAACCGATGTTCCACGACCCGAACGCCGCGCAGGGCAGCACCGCCAGCCACACGTAGATCATCACGCGCTTGAGGTCGATACCGTCCTTGACGTGGGGCGCGCCGCGGGTGAGATCGCCCGGCGAGTAGAAGAACGTATCCACCATCTCGTAGACGGCGTAATACTTTTCGAACTTTCCGCCCTTGGCAAAGAGCGGATGCATTCTGTCCAGAAAATCTCTCATCAGCCTTCCACCTCAATCTGCTCGAGGCTCGCGCGCAAATGCGGCCCGAAGTCGTACTTGCCCACGCAGACGAAGGAACAAAGCGCCAGATCCTCCTCGTCCAGCTCCAGACAGCCCAGCTGCTGGGCGGTGTCCGTATCGCGCACGACGATGGCGCGCAGCAGCTGCGTGGCCAGGATATCCAGCGGCATGACCTTCTCGTAGTTGCCAATCGGCACCATGGCCCGCGGGCTGCCGTTCTCCGCGGTGGAGAACGCGAACCGCCGGCTGCCTCGCTGCAGCGCCGAGAAGAACACGTTCATCACCGAGAACTTGTCGCCGCCGGGACGCACCCAGCCAAACAGCTGGCGGGTCTTGGGTTCCGGCACGAAGCTGATCTGCGTGTGGAAGCGGCCCAGATAGGCGGCCCAGCCGCTGGCGCGGCGGCCACCCCAGACCGATCCGCTGATCGGCCGGCAGTCGACATCCTCGATCGTCTCGCCGGAAATCACCGCTTCGACGCAGGCGCCGAGCCGGGTCCGGATCAGGCGCGGGTTGGCGACGGGTGGGCCGCCCACGGCGACCACGCGGTCGGTGAACAGCCGGCCCTCGGTGAACAGCTTGCCGATCGCGATCACGTCCTGGTAGCCGACATGCCACACGATCCGACCCGCACCGGCGGGGTCCAGATGATGGATGTGCGTGCCGGCGAGACCCGACGGATGCGGCCCTTCGAAGGTCGCCGTCTGAATCTGGGCATCGTCGCTGTGCGGTAGCTTGGCATCCGGCCGCTGGCAAACGAAGACGGGGCCGTCAGTCAACCGCTTGAGTACGGCCAGACCGTTGTTGAAGGCCTCGGGCTGCTCGGCGATCACCACGGCCGGATCGGCCGCCAGCGGGTTGGAATCGGTCGCGGTGACGAAGATCGAACGCGGCGCGGACCCGACCTTGGGCGACTTGCTGTACGGCCGCGTGCGGAACGCCGCCCAGAGGCCGGAGCTGACCAGCTGCTCGCGAACGGCGTCGGCCTCCAGCGAACCCAGCTCCCCGGGCGCGTAGGTCTTGAACTCGACGGCGTCATCGCCCTCGATGCGGATGACCACCGATTGCAGCACGCGCTTGTTGCCACGGTTGATCGCCTCGACCACCCCGCTGGCCGGAGCGGTGAACAACACGCCCGGATTCTTCTTGTCCTCGAACAGCGGCTGGCCGCAGGCCACCTTGTCGCCCTCGGTGACCAGCATCGTCGGTTTCATGCCGACGTAGTCATGTCCGATCACGGCGACCCGCTCGATCGCCGGCCCGTCGTGTATCACCTGCTCAGGCGTTCCACTGATCGGCAGATCCAAGCCTTTCCTGGTTTTGAAGTGTCGTGTCACGTGTTTTCCCGGCGTGTGTCGGCCAAGCCCGCGCGAAAAAATCGGTGGCGCATGACTGGCTGGCGGACCGTGGCAGCGTCATTCGACGCCAAATCAAGAGTTGCCCGTAGGCCGTGCAAATTCGGCAGGGCCGGGCGACGCGGGAGTATATCACCGCCACCCCCCGCCTTTGCAGGGTGATCAGCCCGGAAATTGTCAATGGACCCGCCCGCGAGGCATTGCGGACTCAGACAATTCTCGGCTCGACGGGCAATCCGTCCATGTCATGCACCGACCCGCCGAGCGCCTCGCCTTCGCGCGCGCCGTCGATCCGGGCGATGTGCATCACCGCGTCGCCCTCGTGCACCAGCGGCAGGCAGAGCCGGCCGATCACGACCCCGGAATAGCCGGCGGTCAGGAAGGTCTCCGTCTCACCGAACGGGTCGGCGACCACGGCCAGACGCTGACCGGCCTCGACCCAGGCACCCAGCGGCACCAGGGTTCGCAGGACGCCGGAGCGTGACGCGCGCACCCAGCCGCTGCCCCGCGCGATGATCGGCCCCTTGTGGGCCTTGCGCTTGGGTGCGCGCGAGGCAGCGAGCATCCCCAGCTCCCGCAGCACGCTGCGCACGCCGGCGACACCGATGCGAATCGCAGTCTCGTCGAAGCGCAGCGCCTCACCCGATTCGTAAAGCAGCACTGGCACGTCGTGCTGCGTGGTGTAGTCGCGCAACGTGCCCTCCACCGGCGGGGAGTCGAGAATCAGCGGCGCACCAAACGCCCGCGCCAGCGCCTCGGTCTGCTCATGCGCCAGATTGGCTCGAATCTGCGGGAAGTTGGGGCGGTGGATGGCGCCGGTGTGCAGGTCGATCCCGACATCGGATCGCGCAACGACCTGCTCCAGGAACAAGTTCGCCAGCCGTGCGGCCACCGACCCCGTTTCGCTGCCGGGAAAGCTGCGGTTGAGATCCCGCCGATCCGGCAGGTAGCGCGAATGACGCAGAAAGCCGTGGACGTTGACGATCGGCACCGCCAGCAGCGTGCCTCTGAGCGTCTTCAGGCCAGGCAGGCGCAACACGCGGCGGATGATCTCGACGCCATTGATCTCGTCGCCATGAATCGCCGCCGACAGAAACACCGTCGGCCCCGGCCGGCGACCCCGCACCACCCGCACCGGCATCGTCAGTTGATCATCGGTGTAGAGCTGGGCGACCGGCAGATCGACGGTCCGGGTCTCGCCCGGCGCGATCGCCTGCCCGTGAATCTGGAAGGGCTCGGCCACGAGGCAGCTACCGGCTCAGGTCGCCAAGGGAGTCGCGATGCTGCGAGATCAGCGTCCGCAATCGGGCCAGCGACTCCGCGAGACCATCCGGCAGCTCGTGCTTCAGCGCATCGGCAACCGCCTGCTCCAGTTGATCCTCGATTCCGTCGAAGGTCTCGGCCAGCGATGCGTCGCGGCGCGCGGAGAACAGCGATTTGAGATCCACGGCGAAGCGCTCCACGCCGAGACGTTCCGGGTCTTCCTCGGCGGGGAGTTCACCCATGGCGCGCACCTGGCCGGCGAGCTGATCGGCGAACGCGTCGTAGTCCTCACCGCAGCGCTCGAACAGCGATTGCGCATCGGCGTCCACGCCCGTGCGATCGCCGCGGTAGAGCTCGGCGAGCTCCCGGCAGTGCCCGATCACGGCATTCAGCGCCACGAGCCTGTCATCCATCAACATGCTGCTCTCCGGTGTCATCCTGGCTCACTCTGACCGCAATCTTACGGGGATGTACCCGGAAGCTCGCCGGCGTATGCCCGATTTCCTCGCCATCCGCGGTGAGCCGGTAGGGCCGGTCGGTCTCGACATCGATGCGCCGGCCGGTCGCCTGCGACACCTCGCTGAAGTAGTGGTGCTGCCCGCGACGCATCGCCAGACCGATCAGCACCAGGCGCCAGAACGAACGCAGCTTCCAACTCGACAATACCAGCCGCCCGCTGTCCAGCGTGGCGTCCTCGTCGATCACCATGCCGCCGCCGAAGTGCCGCCCGTTGGCCACCGAAAGCTGATTGCTGCGCAGCGCCTGCGGCTTGCCGTCGATGGTGATCCGGGCGGTGAAGCGGCGGCTGCGCCGCAGCGTGCGAAACACCGCGAACAGATAGCTGAGCGGGCCGAAATAGCGCTTCTCCACCTGGCTGGTATTGCGTGGAATCTCCGCGGCCAGCCCGACATGGGCGACATTGAAGAACCGGTGCCCGTTCACCTCACCCAGATCGATATGAACCGTGCGGCCGTCGACGATGATCGCGGCGGCGCGTTCCAGGTCTTCGGGAATGCCCAGCGATCGCGCAAGGTCATTGGCGGTGCCCAGCGGCAGCAGGCCCAGCGTCAACCCGGTACGGTCCAGCGCCTCCGCAACCGTGTGCATGGTGCCGTCGCCGCCACCGGCAATCAGCAGTTCGGCGCCCTCCGCGTGTTCGAGAATCTGCGGGACGACGTCATCGGGGCCGGATGGCTCCAGCTCGATCAGTTCCAGACCGCCCGCTTCCAGCCGCCGGATCGCGGCATCCACGTCGGAATTTCCGTTGCGTGCCTTGGGGTTGAGCAGGAGCAGCGCGCGCCGCGCGGCATCAGCCAAATTCGTTGACTCCCGAGAACAGGCTTATCCCGCACCCCGTGTCCGGGTCTTGCCCGGCTTGTGGTTCTTTTCGATGAACTCGATCACCTGACCGGCGATGTCCTTGCCGGTCGTGGTCTCGATGCCCTCCAGCCCGGGCGAGGAGTTCACCTCCATGACCACCGGTCCGTGATTGGAACGGAGTATGTCCACGCCAGCCACGTTCAGACCCATGATCTTCGCCGCACGCACGGCGGTGGAACGCTCTTCCGGCGTGATGCGAATGGTCGAGGCCGAGCCGCCGCGATGCAGGTTCGAGCGAAACTCGCCTTCCTTGCCCTGGCGCTTCATCGACGCGACGACCTTGTCGCCGATGACCAGGCAGCGGATGTCCGACCCGCCGGCCTCCTTGATGAATTCCTGGGCCAGGAAGTACACGTTCAGGCCGCGAAACGCGTCGATCACGCTCTCCGCCGCCTTCTCGGTCTCGGTAAGCACCACGCCCACGCCCTGTGTGCCTTCCAGCAGCTTGATCACCATCGGCGCGCCACCAACGATGTTCATCAGGTCCTCGGTGTCGTCCGGTGAATGGGCGAACCCGGTCACCGGCATGCCGATACCGCGGCGCGCCAGCAGCTGGTGCGCCCGCAGCTTGTCGCGAGCGCGGGTGATGGCCACCGACTCATTGACCGGATAGGTGCCCATGATCTCGAACTGGCGCAGCACGGCGGTGCCGTAGAACGTGATCGACGCGCCAATACGCGGAATCACCGCGTCGACGTTCTCGACCTTCTCGCCCTTGTAATGAATTTCCGGCGAGTGCGAGACGATGCGCATGTAGCAGCGCAGCGGATCGATGACCCGCACTTCGTGCCCGCGCTGCTTTCCGGCCTCGACCAGTCGCCTGGTCGAATAAAGCCTGGAATTGCGGGACAGGATGACGATCTTCAAAACGTGGTTTCCTCGGGAGGGGGAGCGCTGAGGTAGGACGCCGCCGGGTCGACCAGCGCCCGGCCGCGCAGGGCGGTACGGCCCAGCAGCATGCGAAACAGCATGGTGTCGCGATCGGTCAGCGTCATTTCGATGGGCCAGACGGCATCGCCGACGCGCACCGGGGTCAGGATCACCGGTCGCTGCTCACGATGGCCGCCGGAGTCGGTAACGACGCGCTCGTCGATCACCGGCGCCTCGCACCAGTGCTCGCGGTTCGAATCCTGCTCGGGATGCACGCCGAAGCGGGCGAACCGTTGCCCGTCGCGGTCGAACAACTCCACCGAAAACGCGTGCAGCGCGGAGGTCCGGGCCCCGGTATCCACCTTGGCCTTGATCGGATCGATCCCCAGATCGGGCAAACCGACCCATTCGCGCCAACCCACGCGAAGCGCCTCGTCCTTGCTGGCTGATGCCTGTTGATTCACGCCTCCGATGCTAACAGGCACAGCGGAAATTCGAAGCCATGACGCAACGCAACGCCGCCGCCCTGACGGTCAACGGCCCCACGCCCGTATAATTCGCCGTCGCTTCGCCACGTTTGCAGCCATGCGCGCCACCATTGCCCTCGGCATTGCCGCCCTGATCGCCCTGCTGGGTGTCTCGCCCGTTTATTTCGGGGGCGTGATGGCGGATGCCTATTACAAAGGGCTGAAGCAATGGATTCCCGAATGGGCGTTCCAGGTGCGCTCGGAGCGCTACCGGCGTGGCTGGTTCTCGTCGACCGCGAGTGTCGAACTGTCGCTGGCGCCCAGCCTCTGCGACGCACCGCCCTGCCCGGTGCTGAAGATGGACACGCAGCTATTCCACGGCCCGATTCCGTTCGGCGCCACCGAAGCTCTGGGCGGACAAAGCCGCCTGCTCGGCGGGGTGATCCAGTCCACGATCGACCCGGCCCCGCTGTTCCGCGCTGGCCGCATCGAGCCCGGACTGCCGCCGCTCAAGGCCTTCACCAAGATTTATCTGACCGGCAACAGCAGCACCCGCGTGGAGATGCCGGAATCCGGACAGACACTGCGCGCGGACAGCGAGCAGTTCAGCCTGGCCTCCGAAGGCATGCTGGGCGTGATCGATCAGCACGGCGGCGACGATCTGACCACGCATTTCGAAATGCCGCGCCTGGAAGCCACCGGCCAGCAGGGTCGTCAGGCGCTGCTCAAGGGCATCGGTGTGGACTTCACCGGACGCCGCAAGGACGAACTGCTGCTCGGCGACTGGTCCGCCACGCTGGACCGCATCCGCTTCCTCGACCCGGAGCGGGATGCGCGCTACGCGCTGGACGCCCTGCGCGCCGGCGCCTCCACGCGGCTGCGTGACGGCCTGCTTTCCGGCGACCTGCGCCTGACCTTGGACCGGCTTGCCACCCCGCAACAGACGGTGGGCGCCAGCAGCGGCTCGATTCGCTTCGACCGCTTCGACGCCCCCACGCTGGTGCGCATCCGCAATGCGCTGCGGCCGGTCATCCGCGGCGAAGCGCCGTCACCCGAAACGCGCCTCGCGGTCGCCGCCTTGCTGATGCAATACGGCCCGGCCCTGCTGCATCCCGGCCCCGAGATCACCTTCAACAACCTGCGCCTGGTCACCGACCGGGGCGTCGCCGTAGCCGACGGCAAGATCGATGTCATTCCCGGCGCCGTCGAGGGCCGGCTGACGCTGTCCACCCTGCTCCGGCGCCTGAACGGCGAGGCCGACATCCTGGTGGACGAGCCCCTGGCCGAGCACTGGATGCAGATCAGCGGGCGCCCCGACCTGGCGCCGGCGCAGATGCCCGGGCTGATCGAGGACAACATTCTCCAGCGCACCCCGGACGACCAGATCGCCGTGCACCTGGAATACAAGGCCGGTCGGCTCTGGATCAACGGCGTGGAAAATGAACAATGGGCCGCATTGATGGTCCTGCTGGACATGGGAACGCTGGAGATCGACTCATGAGCGCAGACTTCGACGTCATCGTCGTCGGCGGTGGCCACGCCGGCACCGAAGCCGCGCTGGCGGCCGCGCGCATGGGCCGGCGCACGCTGCTGGTCACCCACAGCATCGACACGCTGGGGCAGATGAGCTGCAACCCGGCCATCGGCGGCATCGGCAAGGGGCATCTGGTCAAGGAGATCGACGCCCTGGGCGGCGTCATGGCCCGGGCCGCGGATGCCGCCGGCATCCACTTCCGCCGTCTCAATGCCCGCAAGGGTCCGGCCGTGCGCGCCACCCGCGCCCAGGCCGACCGCATGCTTTATCGCTACTTCGTGCGCGAGGCGCTGGAGCGTCAGGAGAACCTGTCGCTGTTCCAGCAGCCCGTCGCCGATCTGCTCTTTGACGGTGACCACGTCGCTGGCGTCGAGACCGAAGGCGGCCTGCGCTTTCGCGCCCGCGCAGTGGTGCTCACGGTCGGCACCTTCCTGGCCGGCAAGATTCATGTCGGCGAACAGCAGTCCGAAGGCGGCCGCGCCGGCGATGCGCCGTCCAATCGCCTGGCCGCGAAGCTGCGCGAACTGCCGTTCACCGTCGGCCGGCTCAAGACCGGCACGCCGCCGCGTATCGACGGTCGGACGATCGATTATTCGCGCCTGCAGGAGCAGCCCGGCGATGACCCGCGCCCGGTGTTCTCGTTCCTCGGCAGCCGCGCCGACCACCCGCGCCAGGTGCATTGCCACATCACCCGCACCAATGCGCAAACGCACGACATCATCCGCGGCGGCCTGGACCGCTCGCCGATGTACGCCGGTCGCATCGAAGGCGTTGGCCCGCGCTACTGCCCGTCGGTGGAAGACAAGGTCGTGCGTTTTTCCGACAAGGATTCGCACCAGATCTTCATCGAGCCGGAAGGTCTGAACACCACGGAGATCTACCCGAACGGCATCTCCACCAGCCTGCCCTACGACGTGCAGGTGGCGCTGGTGCATTCCATCGAAGGCTTCGAGCAGGCACATATCACCCGCCCCGGCTATGCCATCGAATACGACTACTTCGACCCACGCGAGCTGAAGGCCACGCTGGAAACAAAGCACGTGCCCGGCCTGTACTTCGCGGGCCAGATCAACGGCACGACCGGCTACGAGGAAGCCGCCGCGCAGGGCCTGCTCGCGGGTCTGAACGCCGCCCGCGCCGTCGCCGACGAAACGCCCTGGGTGCCGACCCGCAGCGAGGCCTACATCGGCGTGCTGGTCGATGATCTGGTCACCCGCGGCGTGCTCGAGCCCTACCGCATGTTCACCTCCCGCGCCGAACACCGCCTGCTGCTGCGCGAGGACAATGCCGACCTGCGCCTGACCCCCACCGGCCGCGAACTGGGCCTGGTCGACAACGACCGCTGGCAGCACTTCGACGCCAAGCGCGAATCCATCGAGACGGAACGCAAGCGCCTCGCCACCACGCTGGTGCGTCCCGACGTGGCACCTGCCGACTGGTCGCTAACCCAGGGTGTTCAGGCACTGGAACTGCTGCGCCGCCCGGAAATCACCCACGCCGCCATCGCCGCCTGCGTCGGTGACGGCGACACCGCCGAGGCTGTCGCCGAACAGGTCGAAATCCAGGCCAAGTACGCCGGCTACATCGACCGACAGGAATCCGAGGTCAACCGCCAGCGGGCGCTGGACCACACCCAGATACCCGATGATCTGGACTACGGCACCGTCCACGGCCTGTCCATCGAGGTCCAGCAGCGCCTGAACGAAGCGAAGCCAGACACCCTCGGCCGCGCCTCGCGGCTGCCCGGTATCACACCGGCGGCGATCTCGATCCTCGCCGTGCACCTGAAGAAGAAAGGGCATCGCGTCTCCGGTTCAACAGCCGCCTGAATGCTCATCTCCCACACTGGATAGCCACCTGCCGCGTATGCGGCATGCACCGCATCGTCGCGGGTAGCCGTATCCGCCTCAATCGCCCGCAGAGATTTCGCGTGCTTTTCGACGTTCAGGTGATGATCGCTGGCTGACATGGCAGCACACGCTTTCAATAGCGTTGCACTTGTTCGTTGCGTCTAAAGTGTCGATGCCTCAAGTCGTTGTAACGGGATGGGGACTATCGAGGCGAGTGATGTTGCCAAACGCACGATGAAAGACCTGTCCCCAACGTCGTGCGAGGCGTCAGCCTTGTCAATCGTAACGCTCCAGGCGATCGCGCCCACCTACCTTGGCCCGATACAGCGCGGCGTCGGCTCGCTCGATCAGCACAGCTGCATCCGGTTCCCCGTTAGCGCAAATGGCCACGCCGGCCGATACCGTCAGACCTCGACCACCGACCTCCGCGGACGCCAGGACACGCTGCACCCGCTCGAAAAAGCGCTCGGCGAAATGGTCGCCAAGGCGCGTGACCAGGACCGCGAACTCCTCACCACCATAGCGATACACCCGATCATTCTTTCGGCTGGACGCACGCAAAGCATCGGCCACGGCGCGTAGCGCCTGATCACCTACTGCGTGTCCCAACCGGTCATTGACCTGCTTGAAGTGGTCCACATCGAGCATGATCAATGCGAAATCACCGTCGCCTCGTCTCGCCTCGGTCACCAAATTGGCCAGGTCCGCATCGAAACTGCGCCGATTGTGTAGACCCGTGAGGCCGTCCAGCAGGCTCAGTCTGGATAGCTTGGCGTTGGCCACCTCCAGTGCGACGGTGCGTTCGGCAACCAGCGACTCAAGGTCGGCGCGCGTGCGCTCCACTTCCGCAGCCATCTGCCGCGTCACCCTCGCCAGTTCGCCGATCTCGTTCTTGAGATGGGTGGGTAGTGGTCGCTCGCCACTGGCCACTGCGGCGTAGTCACCTGCGCCAATAGCGCGCACCACGTGGCGGATATTCCGTAACGGCACACTGGCCTGCTCGCGCACGATCACGTAGATCACGCCGATCAGCGCCGCGAACAACAGCAGCATGGCGATCAGCACCATGGAGGCGTCACGCCGGGCAAGTGCGGCAAGGCGGCTACGGTCGTATAGCAGCACGTAACGAAGCGGCGGGCCTTGCAGGGCAGCGACGAACACGATTCGCTCCGTGCCCTCTTGGTCGATCACCGCGACGCCATTGTCGGCATCGGCATCGCGCACCGCCTCGACGATCCACGCGGGCTCGACGTCGTCCAACCGCAGGACATCGATGCGCTCGGGATCCTGGGACTCCACGGCCGGGTGCGCGATCACGCGATGGTCATCGGCGACCAGGAACGTATAAGCCTCCCGGAACGGCTGCTCCAACAGTTCCGACGACATGGTCTCCAGATTGATGTCGACGCTGGCATTCACGAGATGCCGGCCCTCGTGGTCCAGCGGCGCGAGGTGCGACAGCACCCACGCATCCTGTGTGCGGTCGATATAGACGCCGCTCCAGACCGGTTTCCGGTCGGGGTTTTGGCTTTGTAGTGTGCGCCCGATGGTGGAGAGTTCGTTCATCCGCAAATCGGCACGCGCCTCCAGCCCCCAAGGAAAGGTGGGGTGCCAGATCACCAGCGCGTTCTCGGGAAAGGTAGCGTGCAGGTAAAGCCCTTCCGGCACCAACAGCGGGGCGAACCGGGCCACCAGATCCCAGGCGATCAGCAATCGCCGGCGCAGGTCCGGGTCGGTGACGGGCTGATTGTCACCCACGAATGCGGTCATGCGACCGAGGCGACCGCTGCCAACTTCCACACGCGTGGCATACCGATCCGGACGGCTACGCACCGCCCCATCGCTGGTGCGCTGGAATCGCTCCCAGAAATCAGCTTCCGAGAACGCGACATCCGAGGTGTGGTACGCAAGAAACTCTTCATTGAAACGGCGCATGACTGCGGTCACCCGCGCAAACTGGCGATCCCGCTCGGCGACAATCGCATTCATGTAGCGCGTGATGTCTTGCACACGGGCCTCGCGCGCCCGATCCAGCGCCACCACGTAGCTGCCAGCCAGCAGCAGCACCAACACAATGCCCCCCAGCGCGAGAACGCGCAGAAAGATCTGCCGGCTAAGCCGCACGCGTCGCTGCCAGGGGCTGTCCGTGTGTCCCGTGTCGCACTCTAGATGCGATGACGATTGTGCGATCCACGCGTCCCTCCAACGACTACTGACATTCTCCGACGGTGTGTACCACAGGACTGGCGACATCCTGACCAGCGGTCATGCCGTCGCGACTGACAACCCGGTATCGGATCGCATCGATTCGCATCAGATCGACAAGACACGGCGAGGACATGCGGATCACCCGGAAATGTCGCAAACGCGCTTGATATGTGTGTCCGCAGGGCGTCCGCGCGCTGGAACTGCTGCGCCGACCGGAAATTACCTACGCCGCCATCGCCGCCTGCATCTGTGACGGCGACGCCGCCTAACAGGTCGAAATTCAGGCCAAGTACGCGGGCTACATGGCCCGGCAGGAATCCGAAGTCAACCGCCAGCGGTCGCTGGATCACACCGTGATGCCCGACGATCTCGACTATTGCGCCGTCCATGGCCTGTCCATCGAAGCCCAGCAGCGCCTCAACGAAGCGAAGCCCGACACCCTCGGCCGCGCCTCGCAGCTGCCCGGCATCACCCCGGCGGCGATCTCGATCCTGGCCGTGCACCTGAAGAAGACCGGGCATCGCGTGTCCGGGCAGTCCGCGGCCTGAAGACCGACCGTCGTCGGTCGGAAATCTACCCACGAGGGTAGGCCACAGCGACATCGCTCCCGCATAGCCTCCGCTCTCATGGGCCAGCCGCGATCGTCCGATCAACTGCATCGGCGGCTGGCATTCAGGCAAGGGCATCCCCAAAAGCCCGGCCCGTGCGAGGAGGAGAGCACATGAGCAAGAAACCCGTCGTGGTCTACGGCCTGTCCGGCTATACCGGGCGCCTGGTGGCCGAGTACCTGCGTGAACTCAACGTTCCGTTCATTGCAGCCGGCCGCAACGGCGACCGGATCCGCGAAGTCCTGGGCAAGGTGCCGGGCATCGAAACCGCCGATTGCGAAGTCGTCGAGGTCGAACACAGCCGCGAGGCGCTGACCGAACTGCTGACCGGCACGCAGGTGCTTTGCAACATGGTCGGACCGTTCATGCAGTACGGCAGCGAAGCCGTCGAAGCCTGCCTGGATGCCGGCGTGCACTACACCGACACCAACGGCGAACAGAACTGGATGATGGCCTGCGAGGAGCGCTGGGGCGCGGCCTTCGCCGACAAGGGCCTGCTGCTGTCACCGGGCACCGCGCAGATGTACACCACCGGCGAGATCGCGGCGAACATCTGCCTGGAAACGCCGGGGCTGGACACGCTGGACATCCTGGTGCTGTGGAAGGGCATGCCGACCTACGCGTCGACGCAGACGATCTTCAGCATCCTCACCGCCGACTTCTACTATCTGGAACAGAACCAGTATCAGCAGTGGGAGGCCACGGCGTCAGCCGAGGTCGTCGTCCCCGGCCAGCACGAAACCGCGCTGGCGCTGCCCTGGGGCGGCACGGCGCACCCGGTCTGGTTCAAGAACGATCCGCGCGTCGCCAACGTCAAGGCCATGGGCGGCGTGTTCGATCGAGCGGTGATGCAGGGCGTGGCGCAAATGACCTCGCAGATCGAGACGGACATCAAGCCACTGCCACCGGAAGCCCAGCAGAAGGCGCTGTCCGAGATGGCCGCCGCTGTGCAGGCCGGCATGCCGCCGCGCGAGAACCCGCGGATCAACAAATCGCTGGATTCCGTGCATGCCAGCGGGCCGCTGGGCCGTGCGCACTGTGTGATCCACGGCAACTGCAACTACAAGCAGACCGGCCTGCTCCAGGCCTACACCGCCTACTCGCTGTTGCAGGCACCGCCGAAACGGGCCGGCTTCGCATCGGCCTGTCAGGCCTTCGGGCATCGCGAACTGCTGGGCGTGCTACAAAGCTTCGGGCTGGTGCAGAAGCCACAACTGCAAGTGAGCGACTTGTGAACTTCCCCCATGAATTGGCGAGAATTTCCCGACAAACCTCCTAGTCACCGTCTACTAGGAAAATGCGTTGGCGACGATGACCCCGCTGCGTGACATGGGTTCTACCCCGTTTCCGCGGACGGTTTGAAAAGTTCTGAGAACTTCCGGTCTTGCCTTGCGACTCTTCGTCGCATCCGAGGATTGTGAAATCGCTCGATGTAGTCAAATACGTCGGCCTTCGC